>Ga0315336_1000006_pt1 | contig 1933533 bp, 1760 predicted proteins | sample ASW5metaG_FD_204512 | JGI IMG/M metagenome (GOLD analysis project Ga0315336, IMG submission 204512) | Ammonia-oxidizing marine archaeal communities from Monterey Bay, California, United States - ASW #5 | ecosystem: Environmental > Aquatic > Marine > Intertidal zone | place: USA: California... | reverse complement strand
GCGATTTATCGCGCCGCCCGAAAGGGTTGGACCAAAATGGCCCATTTCGGCGTCGACAAGCCTCGCCGATGCGCCAGCATCGACTGCGTTTATCTCCTTGAACTGAGCCATTTTGCCTCCAACGCAGTTCCATTTCCCAATTGAGTTCAGACCCTGGCCGGTAAATTTGCCGCCGGCCCTTGAAATTTGGAAAAACAATCGTATATCGACGATTAACGATTAATCGTCGAGGCAATCAATGAAAAACTGCTGTCTGGAAGAAGTCGGCTCGGCCAACCTATTCAAGGCGCTATCGCACCCGGCACGCATCGCCATTTTGCGGGCGTTGGCCAACGGTGACCGCCGGTGCTGCGGTGATTTGGTGAGCGAATTGACGTTGGCGCAATCAACCGTTTCCCAGCATATCAAAATCCTCAAGGAGGCGGATCTCATCCACGATGATCCGAAGGGTCCACGCGCCAATTACACGGTTGACGCACAGCGATTACGGGAACTCTTGGGCGACCTTGATAGTCTGGTGACCGCCCTGGAAGGGGCCGCCGACACTTCAAACTCTGAAAGACAACCAGCCAATGACTGACGCTGCGCCGGCAAGCGCCAAACCCAAGGTTTCGGCCGATTCTGGTTCGATAACCTCAACCATCTCAAGTTTGTGGCCCTACCTTTGGCCCGTTGACCGCCCGGATCTGAAGTTCCGGGTGATCCTCGCCATGGGCGCGTTGGTGTTGGCAAAGGTCGTCTCAACGACGGTGCCGTTTTTGTACAAGTGGGCCGTTGATGCGCTGTCCGGCAATGCGCCTACCGAAATGACGTTCATCATCGCGCTGCCGATCCTGCTGGCGATCGCCTTCGGGCTGGGCCAGATCGTCGAGCAGGTATTTATGCAGTTGCGCGACGCCTTGTTTGCCAGCGTTGGTCAAAACGCCGTGCGCAAGCTGGGTTACCGCACCTTCATTCACATGCACAATTTGAGCCTGCGGTTTCATCTGGCGCGCCGCACCGGCGGGCTGTCGCGGGTCATTGAACGTGGCGTCAAAGGCATTGAAACGATCGTCCGGTTCACGATCTTGAGCACTGTGCCGACAATCATAGAATTTACCGTCGTCGGGGTGATCTTCGCGGTTTACTTCGACTGGCGTTACCTGGCGGTGCTGGCGATCACCGTGTGGGCCTACATCTGGTACACCGTGCGGGCTTCAAACTGGCGCATCACCATTCGCCGGGAAATGAACGAATCCGATACCGACGCTAATTCCAAGGCGATCGATTCCTTGTTGAATTACGAGACGGTCAAGTACTTCAACAACGAGACCCTGGAGGCGAACCGCTACGACAAATCAATGGCCTCCTATGAGCGCGCCGCGGTCCGGACCTGGACGTCGCTCGCCTGGCTGAATATCGGCCAATCGATCATATTTTGGTCCGGCATGATCATCTGCATGGTGATGGCGGCGTTGGGCGTCATGTCGAACCAGTTGACCGTCGGCGACTTTGTCCTGGTCAATGCGTTTTTGATGCAGCTTTACCGGCCGCTGAATTTCATCGGCTTTGTCTATCGCGAAATCCGACAGGGGTTGGCCGATATCGAGATGATGTTTGAGCTTCTTGAGGTGCCGGCCGAAATCGTCGACGCGCCCAACGCCCAGCCGGTGGCCATCACCGACGGCAGAATCGAGTTCGATAACGTCAGCTTTTCCTATGACCCGGAACGCCCAATCCTGAAGAATGTCAGTTTCGAGGTTCCGGCCGGCAAAACGATCGCCATCGTCGGGCCATCTGGCGCCGGCAAGTCGACGATTTCCAGATTGCTTTACCGGTTTTATGACGTCACCGAGGGCCGTATTTTATTCGACGGCCAGGACGTGCGCGATGTCGCTCAAGATAGCCTGCGCGCGACCATTGGCATGGTGCCGCAGGACACGGTGCTCTTCAACGACACCATCGCCTACAATATTCGCTACGGTCGTCCGTCGGCGTCAGAGGAGGAAGTCGTTGAAGCGGCGCGGTTGGCGCAGATTTCTGATTTCATTAAAACCCTGCCCGATGGATTTGATGCGGAAGTCGGCGAGCGCGGTTTAAAGCTCTCAGGTGGCGAAAAACAACGTGTCGCCATCGCCCGCACGATATTGAAGGCACCGCCGATACTTGTTTTGGATGAGGCGACGTCGGCGCTTGATACCCGTACTGAGCGGGAAATTCAGGCAGCGTTGGACCATGTATCTGAAAACCGCACGACGCTGGTCATTGCCCACCGCCTGTCGACGGTCATCAATGCCGATGAGATCATTGTGCTGGAGGCCGGCAAAATCGCTGAACGCGGCACCCACCAAAGCCTGTTGGAGCAGGCTGGCCTTTACGCTTCCATGTGGGAACGACAGCGGGAAGTCGACGATGCCCAGGAGCGTTTGCGCGCCCAGTTGGAATCCGACAAACAGGGATATTTGCCCGGCAAATTTGAGGGTGATGAAAAGCAGCCCTTGACTAATCCCTATTTAACGACTTTCTGACCGCTCAGATAAAAACCGAAGGGAAGAATTTTTGGCATCGGGTTTAGCGGACACCATTCGGGCGACACTGGTGCCCATTCACAAGGAAGGCTACCGGTTCATCGCCATAGCCGCCGTCGCCACATTGATCCTCGGCTGGCTATGGACGCCGCTATTTTGGATCGGTGTGATTATCGTTTTGTGGGTCGCCTACTTTTTCCGCGATCCAGCGCGGGTGACGCCGCTTTCCGATGAACTGATTATCTCGCCCGCAGATGGCAAAATCTCCCACGTGATGGAAGCGACGCCGCCAGCCGAACTGGGGCTTGGTGATGTGCCGTTGATGCGTGTTTCGGTCTTCATGAATGTCTTTAATTGCCATGTGAACCGAGCGCCAGTTGCCGGCCGGATCACAAAGGTTGCCTACAAGCCGGGCAAGTTCTTGAATGCGGAGCTCGACAAAGCCAGCGAATTCAACGAACGCAATGGGCTGGTTATCGATACGACTGCCGGTCAAGTTGGCGTGGTGCAAATTGCCGGCCTGGTTGCCCGCCGTATCGTTTGTTGGGCCAAGGAAGGCGACGAAATCGGCGCCGGAGAACGCTTCGGTCTTATTCGCTTTGGATCCCGGCTTGATATATATCTACCGCAGGGCGCAACGCCGGCGGTTGCAGTCGGGCAGCTGGCCATCGCTGGTGAAACGATTGTCGCTAATTATCGTGCTGCCGCAAATCCGCTATTAACCCGCACCAGTTAGTCTGTAAGCCATGGCCGATATGAATAAATCAACGCCTGGAGCCAAACGCGACAAGCGGTTTCGCATGATACCGCTGCGCGCCATGGCGCCCAATTTGGTGACGTTGTTGGCGCTGTGCTTCGGGCTCACCAGCATCCGGCTTGCCATTGAAGGTGACTACCGCCTGGCGATTGGTGCGGTGGTGTTTGCTGCCGTGCTGGATGGTCTGGATGGTCGCGTTGCGCGGCTTTTAAAGTCATCATCAAAATTCGGCGCGGAACTCGATTCCCTGACTGATTTTGTCAATTTCGGCGTCGCACCAGCGATCATTCTTTACACTTGGGTCCTCAATGACGTGAAATCGTTAGGGTGGATCGCCGCCTTGGTTTTCGCCATTTCCGCCGGTTTGCGGCTGGCCCGGTTCAATGTTGCCATCGATGATCCCGATGCGGCCAAGAGTTCAACAGATTTCTTCACCGGTGTACCGGCGCCCGCCGGCGCCATTATCGTCCTACTGCCAATCTATCTGGAACAACTTGGCCTACCGAAATCCGCGGTCTCCGCGCCGCTGGTGTTGGTCTACACACTGATCGTCGCCTATCTGCTGATCAGTCGGTTGCCTACCTGGTCTGGCAAGAATTTCGGCAAACGCATCCGTCCCGATTTCGTTGTTTTGCTGCTGATCGGCTCGGTCGCCGCCGTTGCACTCCTATTGAGCTATCCATTTGAATGCCTGACGGTTGTAGCGGTTGGCTACATCATCACGTTGCCGCTTGGATGGCGTGCCTGGAAAAAGGCACGGCACGCGGAGCAATTGGATATGGCGGAAGACGACGCAGAGAATATCGTCTCACTCAGCAAGCGCGAGGGTGAGGACGGTTAGGTATCGATTCACCACCTAAATATTTTGATAGGTCTCATGGGTGCTACTTAACTGTGACTTTGAAAGTCTTAGTTGAGGGTATCATAGTCGGGCGATATGTCCCCCGAAGCCACATATAGGTTACCGAAAAACGATCCGGTCCGCGATAACCCGGACGCGATCTATATATTACCATCGTACCGGGAACACGAATACCGGCGCATTTAATTCCGGCGCTCTTTGATAGCCTGCCAGTTGTCTTTTTAAATGTGACTGTTCCGTGTTTGGGAGCGGCGGTGATTTTCATTTGCGGAATGGTGCTTGGGTAGCACGTGTTAACTTTGTAGATCATCGTCACCGACATCGTGGTCGCGCGGCCGCTTTTGGCCGTACGGTTGAGGGTCTCTGCTGTAGCCGGGGTGATTTGCAGATAGCTAAATAGGCTCACCATAATTCCGAGTGCTAAATAACGGGATAAGTTTTGATAGATCATGTTAGGTCACCCAATCCAAATGCTTATCAATGTACTCGAATCATTGCTCGTTCAATTTCAGTGAATCCAGAAAGCGGATACTTCGCCTATTTCACAGTGACGACGTATTTGTAGGTGGACGTAACGCCCAGCCGGCCCCAGCCGTTTTTTACCCAGGCATAGTCAATAGTGAAAGTATCAGTGCCTCTGTACCCAGAGCGCGATTGGTAGATGATTTGCCGGGCTTTTATTTTCTTGCCATTACACCGGGAGTTGGCTTTCTCCATAGTAATAATGGATTTTGCAAATCGGACCTTACCGTGTTTCGGTGCCGATCTGATTTTCATTTGCGGTAGCCCGCCCAATTCACAAGTTTCCTTAAAGTAAATGTAGTGATTGGCGACAACGGTTGCCCGCCCACTTCTAGCAGTTGCCTTTTGATCCTTAGCCTCTGCAACGGATAGTGCTGCCATTATGAGGGCAGAAATCAATAGAGCAAAAAATCGCAGTTTTCGAAAATAAGTATTTTTCATAATATGCAATCCATGAATGAATAAATTTATCGTATGATTGCATCAATAATTTTAAAATCAACATTTATAATTGCACTGCGCGAAAATAACGCGCACAAAAAATGGCACCCAAAGGTGCCATTTTGTTATTTTAATCAAGTTTGAAAGCCGAACCTACTCCGCCGCATCCTGCAGCGGCACCCCGGGCGGCTTCGGTTTTCGCACCTTGGGTTTCGGTTTGGCACTTGCAATGCTGGGTACCGTTGGCAGAGGTGTCGGATCATTTGCGGGGATCATCGGTGGCTGGCTTTCCGCCTGCGCAACTGTGGCAACACCTGCCGCTGCATCAGCAAGGGCAGGTGCCGGTGCCACAGATTTACTGCGCCGGCCAAACAGCCGGGTAAACATCAAGACGATCCGCCGCCACAGATTTGCGAAGGCCTGGCTCCATACATGCGGCGCGACCAGCATGATGGGGATGACCACCAGGGTCAGGATCGTAGAAAACGCCAAGCCGGAAATGACAGCTGTCGACAATTGGATCCACCAGATCGCGGTGATCGACCCCATCGACACGACGCGTTCAATAAAATCAAAGTTGATCTGCGTCGCCATGGGTATCAATCCGGCGATAGTCGTAATAGTGGTCAGCAAAATGGGCCGGATACGCTGGGCGGAGGTTTTAAGGATTGCCTCAATCGGCTCAATGCCCTCCTCGCGCATTCGATTATAAGTATCGATAAGCACAATGGCGTTGTTGACGACGATCCCCGCCAACGCCACGACACCTGTGCCGGTCATGATGATGGAAAATTTCTGGCCGGTCAGCATCATGCCGATCAGTACCCCAAATACCGACATGATCACCGTCGAAAGCGTCAGGATCGTTTGGTAGAAAGAGTTGAACTGGGTAACCAGGATGATGAACATCAAGAACAGCGAGCCGAACATGGCTTTCTGCAGGAATTCCGCGGATTTTTGTTGTTCTTCGTCAGCGCCACGGAACCGGAAATAGACATTATCCGGCCAGTTTTGCGCTTTCAGCCAATTGTCGAGTTCCTTCACCTTGTCATCGACCAATACGCCCTTTTCCTTGGCGACATTGGCCTTGACGTCCATGGTGTAGAGGCCGTCACGGCGCATGATGGACGAGACCTTCGGTTCCGCCGTGCGCTTGACGAAGTTGGAAATAGGAACCATGCCGCTCGGCGTGCGCAGGCGCAGCTCGTCGAGTTTATCCAGTGTGCGTTCGTCCTTGGGCAACCTGACGCGGATATCGACTTCGTCCTCAGAATCGCCGGGCCGATATTTACCAATCAGCACGCCATTGGTGACCAATTGTACCATCGTGCCAACGGTGGCGATGGAAGCGTTGAACCGGCCGGCTTCTTCCCGGTCGATCGTCACCTGCCATTCAATGCCGGGCAGGGGGCGTCCGTCTTCGATATCGCGCACATCGGCCATGCCTTCCACGTGCTTGCGGACGGTTCCGACGATCCTTTTGGTTGTTTCGTAATCACTCGATTTGATCTGCAGCCGGATATCCTTGCCGACCGGAGGACCGCCTTCGATGATGCGTGGCTCGACCTTGATACCGGCAATCGATGCAGTGCGGCTACGGATTTCCTTTTCAATCTCTTTCCACCCGCGCCGGCAGCAATAGTCGGTGAACTCAACGGAAATCTCGCCGATGACATCAGCCGGTTTATCCTGAATGCCGCCGATAAAGGCCGGACCTGATCCGGCGCCGGATGCAAAGGCGGAGACAACCGCATTGCGGATACCCTTGACCTGCAAGACTTGCTTTTCAACATCGATGACAAGATCCCGGGCTTCCTTGGCAGCCAAGTTGCCGCGTGCGGAGACCAGGATAATCACCTGTTCAGGTTCTTCCTCAACAAAGAACTCAACACCCTGGTTGTTAGAAATAAAGGCCGTGGCGACCGCAAAGCCTATGGCGACCACGACCACAAGGGTCACGATATTACCGATCGGGTGGGCCGCAAGCCGGTGCAGCAAACGGACATAGAGGCCGGTCAGGCCGGTGATTTCCTTGGGATCGAAATGGTGATCATGGGCAAGCTTCTTTGCCGCCACTTTCTCCGCTTGCGTGGCGCTGGTCCGGCCAAAAATGCCGCCGGTAACCGGCAAGAACACCATGGCGGTGACCAACGATGCGGTGAGCACGATGATCACCATAATCGGCAGGTAACTCATGAACTCGCCGGCCACGCCGGGCCACAAAAGCATCGGTAGGAAAGCGGCAAGCGTCGTCGCCGTGGATGAGAATATCGGCCAGAACATCAGCCTGGCGGCGCGGATGTAGGCTTCCTTTTTGTCCATGCCTTCCGCGACCTTTCGGTCGGCGTATTCGACAATAACAATTGCCCCGTCGACCAACATGCCAACGGTCAGCACCAGGCCAAACAGCACCATCATGTTGATGGTCATACCCAGGAATCCCAGGATCAAAAAGCCGACCATGAACGATGTCGGGATAGCCAGACCGATCAACAAAGCGGACCGGATCCCCAAGGCGGCGACGACGACGATCATCACCAGGAAGATCGCCGTCATGATCGACGACTGCAGGGAGGTGTGCACTTCCTTGATGTTTTGAGATTGATCAAGCAGGAAATTGATGCGGATCGTTTCAGGAAAATCCTTTGTCGCCGCCTCAACGACTTTGCGCACATTATCGTTGTTTTCAATAATGTTGGTGCCGATCCGCTTTTTCACCTCAATGGAGATCGCGGGCGCGCCGTTGACCCGTGTAAATCGCGACGGATCTTTGAATGTGCGCCGGATTTCAGCCACGTCACCAAGCGTGACGACACCGTCGCCGTGCTGCTTCAGCGGTAGCGAAAATACATCCTTGGCGTTCTCCACCAATCCCGGCACTTTGACGTTGAAGCGACCTTGACCGCTTTCCAAAAAGCCGGCCGGAATCAATTGGTTGTTCAAGGTGACCGCATTGACCAATTCCTGCTGGGAAACATTGTAGGATTCCAGTTTCATGGAATCGATAATGACTTCCAGCAACTCCTGCCGATGGCCCGACAAGTTGGCTTCCAACACCGTGGAGACGGATTCGATTTGGTCTTTAAGCCGGCGCGCATGACGGTAGAGCGCCCGTTCCGGGACATCACCGGACAGCGTGACAATGATCGTCGGGATAAGCGAAAAATTAGTTTCAAAGACCCGTGGTTCATCGGCTTCTTCGGGTAATTTCGATTTCGCCTGATCGACTTTATCGCGCACATCGGCAAGCGCTTCGTCTTTGTCGAAATCAGCTTCGAATTCTAACACGATGCCGGCATGGCCTTCCGAGGCTATTGCCGTGACTTCCTTGACGCCATCGAGACCGCGCAAGGCGGTTTCCATCGGCCGGACCAAAAGTCGTTCCGCATCGCTCGGCGAGATGCCCTGCTGGGGGACGGAAACGTAAAAAACCGGCACATCAATGTCCGGATTGGCTTCCTTGGGGATCGTAATATAGGCAAACGTGCCCATGGCGATCATCACCACCATGAGCGTCAGAACCGTTCGAGGTCGGCGCAGGATGCCTTCAAGCAGGTTGATCATTGGGCGTTCCCCGCCGTTTCAGCCATGACCGGTTCGACAACCTGCCCCTCACGGACGTAGTCGTGGCCGACGGTGATCACCGTAACGCGTTCGGGAAGTCCTGCGACCCACATGCCATCGCCAGCGACACCAAGTAATTTGACCGGCAGGAACTTCACCTTGTTGCCATCCGCAATCACGCGCACGCCGACACGTCCGTCATCGGCCAGGGCCAATATGGCCGGTGACAATAGATGCGCCCGTGTGGCGGCTAGCGGCACGACGGCGTGGGCGGTGACACCGTCGCGAACACGGCCGGCCGGATTTTTGATTTCAACTTCGACCCGAAAAGTGCGGGTTGCGGCATCGGCGGAGGGGGCAATAAAGCGAATGTAGCCATCAACCGTCTCGCCGGTCACCAATGTTGCCCGGGCCGGCATGCCGACGCTGATTTGACCAATTTCGCGTTCCGACACTTGGCCGATCACCAGCATCGGATCGGTATTAATGATGCTGGCGCAAACGCCGCCAACGGAAAGCATGTCGCCGATTTCAGCAACGGGCTTCTGCACAATGCCGTCAACCGGCGCCTTTATCTGAGTGCGGGCGATCGCCTGTTGGGATTCCGCAACGGCGGCTTTTGCCGCATCCAGCTTGGCTTTTAAGGAGGTCACACGGGTATCCGCGGCAAATCCCTTTTTCTGCAGTTTGGTAGCCGCCGCGTGATCGAATTCTGCCTGTGCCAACTGCGCTTTCGACCGCAAGAGGTGCGATTCCCGCACGCCCTTGTCCAGGACGCACAGCAATTCGCCTTTTTTAACGCGCCGGCCTTCGTCCACGAGCCGTTCCAGCACTTGGCCGTTGGTTTCGGCACGAACCGTTACCTTGGAATCAGCTTCGGTACGGCCGCGAATTTCCAAAAATGCCGTCCGGTCGATAGCTTCAAATACCTTGACGCGAACCCGGAAGGCCTTTTCGGTCACTTCCGATACCCGTTCAGCGGGCGGCGCCTCGGCATTCTTTGCATCGGACTGCCCGCCGATTACCACGTCTCCAGTGGACATCCAGCCGGCAATGCCGGCCGTCAGCCCCAGGGCGACCAAGTAAGACCACTTGACCTTCATGCCCATCCAAATTCTCCTGTCTCACTTCGGCGGTATTTTTTTATCTCGCCGATATTGCCCGTTATTTGTTCTATACGGCTGTTCTATTCCGCCGCGATTGGTGGCGCGATGGCCGCCGATCCAGCGACGTTTTCAAGCTCTTTTCGGTGTTTTTCAAGGTGATCCAACGACGCCTTGAATACCGCCATGCCGTAATTGATGGTCCACGAGGTGCCAGGATGATCGCAACAGCTCTGCATCTCCCGCATGTGGGTTAACTCAGCTTTTACGTGCTCTACGCGTGCGTCGATGACCTGCTTCATGTGTTGTGGATCGACAAGTTCGGCAAACATGGCGATCAAGAGAAATTCGCTGCGATAGGTGTCATGGGCAGGTGGTTCTATGAGCGCGCCAGCAAATGTTTCGCGGCCGGCTGCAGCAAGGGAATAGATTTTGCGCGCCGGTTTGCCTGGATGCGATTCTTCGCGAACCGTGACAAGACCGTCGGATTCCAACTTGGCCAATGCCGGATAGATGGAGCCATAACTGGCATCCACGAAATGGCCGAACTGTCCTTCGGTCGACAATTTCCGGATCTCATATCCGGTGGCGTCGCCACGGTGCAGAATGGCCAGACAAAGCATGCGAATATTCATTTAACGTTCACCCGCTGGTCCCAATCGTATATGCAGTTGCATATGCTTGTTTGGTATATTCTCGTTCGATATATGTACGGCAGATATATATCAATCCGATATACGTCAAGGGTGAATCACCGGTTCTCATGTTAAGTTGATTAACATTGCCTGAAATCGGTATGGCAAACGCGGCTTTCAAGGGGCGGGCCAGTTAAAAATGATCACGAATTCTTACAACGCCGGTCGGCGAATTTTTGTCCATTAATTTCCAGGTGGAATCTCAATATTAGCTGCAGTTGAATCAGATTCTGAACTTTGAAGTGATCTGATAACCGATTGAATTGATTCATGGAAGCGTGTCGAGTTGATTTGGCTGATGAACTGTTTGAATCATTTTGTGAAGCAAGTGAACCGATCGGGAATGTGTTGATTCAAATTACGAGAGAGACGGCTTAACCCATTGAAGTGGGCCGTGACGACTTCATTTCTGTAGCGTTTGTAATTGGGCTTGCAATTGCTCCGACCGCAGCCAAAGGTGCTGGTAACGGAAGTCACAAATTCGAGAGCGCAGCACGATGACGAAACAATCCTATCCGCGCGACATGATCGGATACGGGCGCATAATGCCGGACCCCAAATGGCCCGGTGGTGCCCGCATCGCTGTCCAGTTTGTCATCAACTACGAGGAGGGCGGCGAAAACAATATCCTCCATGGAGACGCGGCTTCCGAAGCGTTTTTGTCCGAGATTGTCGGTGCCGCCGCTTGGCCTGGTCAGCGCCATATGAACATGGAATCAATCTATGAATATGGATCGCGTGCGGGCTTTTGGCGCCTATGGCGGTTGTTTACCGAACGCCAAATGTTGGTGACCGTATATGGCGTAGCGACGGCACTGGAAAAAAACCTGGAGGCGGTCGCGGCCATGCAGGCGGCCGACTGGGAGATTGCCAGTCACGGCCTGAAATGGATTGAGTACAAGGATTATTCAGAAGCCGATGAACGCGCTCACATGGAGCAGGCGATCGAAATCCATCGCCAGGTTACCGGTGACCGGCCCTATGGCTGGTATACCGGGCGCTCATCGCAGCATTCCATGAAATTAGCGGCGGAGGAGGGCGGTTTTTTGTATTCCTCCGACGCCTATGCGGACGATCTGCCGTATTGGATCGAAGGTCCCAACGGTCCCCATCTCATCATTCCCTACACCCTCGATACCAACGATATGCGCTTCGCCACCCCGCAGGGGTTTAATAGCGGCGACCAATTTTTTACCTATCTGCGCGACAGTTTCGATGTGCTTTATGCCGAAGGTGGTGCCGGGCAGCCGAAGATGCTCAATGTTGGCCTGCACTGCCGCCTGGTCGGCCGCCCGGGACGCGCCGCGGCCTTAGCGCGGTTTCTGGATTATATCTCGGAAAAATCCGATGTCTGGGTGACGCGCCGGATCGATATCGCCCGCCACTGGCACGCCCACCACAGACCCTGATACCAAACGGCGCCCGAGTGCCCAATTAATGAGCGTTCATGATACGGGTAACGCAGGATTTGTAGGTGCGGTTTGAGTTATATCCGCGGCAACCATTGTACAGTGACCGATAGAGGATATCGCCCCGGGTGCAGTGATTGTCGGATTTGCGTTTGCAATTGTAGTACCCGGACATGGCCTGGTTTACATAGGATTTATAGCGGCCGGAATTTCGACCGGATTTAATGTCATTGACCATCTTGCGATAGCAGGTATTGCAGCTGAGTGCTGAGCCTCGTCTTTTCTTCTTGGGTGATTTGCGTGCCAACCATTTCGGTTTGCGCGATGTTTTCTTGGTAATGCCACTGTTCTGCGCGCACCACGACAAGTGGCATTGTGTTCCATTTGCCCCTTGCCGGCAATATTTGAAGGCGCGCGAGACAGCGCCGGATTTTTGCCAAAATTCCCCCCAGCCCCATGCGCCGTTGCCGGCTTTTGCAACGCAGTACCAACCGGTGCCACGGGGCGTGCTGTAATCGCCGCTATCAGAACCTCTATTGGAATCTCTGCTTGGTCCCGTTGCCCCTTCGCATGCGGTCGTCGACCAATTGTAGCTGCCGCCCATGCAACTGCACCAAGCGGCATAGCCCGAAGCGTTTCCCCATGGATCGGGGGGATTGCCGCAGGCTTGCGCTGATGTCAGCGCCGCACTGAATAAAATAAAGACCAAGGCGAAAATGAAACCCAAGCTGGATGTTACCAACCTAGGTGGAATATGCATATTGAATGTCCCAAACATGCGGACCGACCTCCGTTGCGAGGTAAAATAGCGTCACAGCATGTTTTCAATTTAACACACATCAACCGGATCGCAGACAATCCCAGATGGAAAATTGATCTGTATTCACGGCAATTCTCGGAGATCGGCGCAAATGATGATGCGGTATGTCGGATCGTCAGAATTTAATCGGCATCTTTCGTCCGCATGGCCAGGGTCGTCAGCGCGATTCCGACACAGGTGATCAAGGCGCCGATCCAGGTTGCTACGGGATAGGTCTCGCCGAGGAATAAAACACCGGCGAAAAGCCCGACGGCGGCACCCACATAGCTGATTTGACTGAGATAAACCGGCCCACCGGCGATTTGCAGACGGAAATGGAAATATAACATCACCGCGGCTGAAACAAATTGGATCGTGGCAATGTCTGGCACCCGCAACAGTGTCTCCACAGGGAACCCGCCGACGAACACCAGGCATAGCGGTACCAGCATAATGGCGGCAGCCAGATTGCTGCCGGCGGCCAGTTCAATTGGCTCCGCGTCAGGTGGCCAGTCATAGGTTCGGTAAATATTGCCGATCGCCAGGGACAGGGGAATGCCAAACGCCAGGATCACCCAATAAATATGAGCCGTGTGTCCAACTTCGCCGCGGGTGAGTGCGACGATCAACCCGCCAACAAACCCAACACAGATACCGGCGACACCAAGACCATTCAAGCTGCGCATGCGCAACAGGAACGACAACAGCAGAGTAAATACCGGCGAAAGCGTGAAGGTGATGCTGGTAAAGCCGGCACCCAGTTTCAGTATTACAAAGAACACGATCAAGTTCGGCACCACATAGGAAACGGTACCTGCTATGAAATAATATCGCAGATAACGGCCGCTGATCCGCAACCGGCCGCGCTGCAATTTCAGGGCCAAAAACAACAGGCTGCCAGCGCCGAAGGCAATCAGGAAAGTCCAGATAAACGGGGAGATGCCGGCTGCGGCAGCCAGTTTTCCAAGTGGAAATGTCAATCCAAGGAGGCTGCCGGTGATCAACAACAAGGCGACCGGTGATTGGGCGACGGGCATGAAAACTCTACCCTTGTCCCAAGATGTCGCCGGCAAGCTGGTTCAGTCGCGCCAGCCCTTCGCGCAAATAGGGTTCAGGCAGCGCCGAACTGAAGCGAAAGTGGGAATCCATGCCAAAACACTCACCGGGGACGACTAGCGTGGAATGCTCATCGATCAAACGCTGAGCCAGCTCCAGCGATGATATCGGCAAATCATAACGCACAAATGACATGGCCGAGGCCATCGGCGGCACGACATCAAAGACACCGTCATGGTGATCAAGTCCGCTTTGCAAGACATCAAATCCGGTACGGATCAGGCGCCGTGACCGGGCAAGGATATTCGGCCTGTTTGCTGGATCCAGCGCGATATCGGCGAGCACATTGCCCAACATGGTGGTCGAGATCGTAGCGTATTCGTGTCGCCGCCATAATTCAGCAATGCGCTCGTGCGGCGCCACCACCCAGCCGAGGCGCAATCCGGGCAATCCGTAAGCCTTGCTCATGGAATTGAGCGCCAGGACCCGTTCGTAACGGTCCCACAGGCTGCGGGTCGGTTGGTTTACCTGGCGTTCAGTGCCGGCATAAACTTCGTCGGCCACGATCCAGGCACCGACCCGATCCGCCGCGCTGATAATTGCGTTGAGTTCGTCATCTGTAAAAATATGACCGGTCGGATTATGGGGGTTAACCAGCGAGATCAGCTTTGTATTTGGACCAACCGCATTGTCCAGAGCTTCGGTATCCAGCGCCCAACCATCATCTTCTACCAGCGGCACGGTTTTGATTTCTATTCCTAAGTTCCCGGCATTGCCGGTCAGCTGCTGGTATGTCGGCGTTAGGGCAACGACCTCATCTCCTGCCTCCAAAAATGCCGCCGCGATAATCTGGTTTGCCTCCGAAGCGCCAACGGTCACCAATACATTGTCAGCATCAGCATTGTCGTAGAGGCCGGCGATCTTTTCGCGCAAACCAATATCACCGTTGACCTCTGGATAATTCAGGCTGACGTCGCGCAATGAGGCCAGTTCCACGCCGGCAAGGTCGAGCAATTCCCCAACGGACATGGGATGAACGCCGCTTTCAGAGTAATTCCATCGGATATTCTGCTCGTTATTGGACAGAAATTGCTCAACAAGAAACGGCTGAAACATGTCGGTCTTTCCGAAGAGTGGGAGGATCTTAGTGAGCGGGTTGGATCATTGAGGATCGTTGCCTGAATGTGCGCCAGCCGTCCACAAAAAATCACATCGGCGGTATTGTTTCCCGACCAAGCCATCAGCTGTGGCGTCATCGAGTACAGCGATTTGAATATATATTCGTTGTACACTGCGATTACCCGTATTATGTCGCACAAGGTCCATTTGCAAAACCGGCCTGTTACAACATTTAAAACAGGCGTGTTGGAATTACGATAAACGAATACACTCGGTGGTAAGATCAAAGTCATCAATGACCGAACAACAAAACGACGAATTACCCAAGGACGAGCCGAACGCCGCCGCTGCCGGAGTTGAGCAGGTCTCATCGCCCAATCAACCGACAGCAACTGTCAGCGCGGATGGTAATTCTTTGGTTCCGGCTGATGCTGTTGACGCCCAGATGATCCCACGGACGGAAAATGCCGTCGCCGCGCCTCAAACCGGACGTCAACAAGCGACCCGCAAGTGGTGGCAACCGCAAGAGGGCCGGAATTTCATTGTTCGCCTGAACGATGTCACCGTTCGATATCGCGCACGCGGCAAAACCACCGTCGTATTGCGTAACACCACCATGGAACTCCCCCGCGGGCGAAGCGTCGCCATTGTCGGACCGATGGACAGCGGCAAGTCGACATTAATTAGGCTCATCGCCGGGATTCAGGCTCCGACTACTGGCCAAGTGAAACAAGGATGTGCCATATCCTGGCCATTTGGAGCGAGGGAAAGCCTCAGCCAGGATCTTTCAGCCCGGGAAAATTGCCTCTTTGTCGCCCGGATACATGGATATAACCCCCAAGAAACAATGCGCGCAGTGAAGGAATTTTGTAATTTGGGGGATGATTTTGAAGTGCCGATGAATAGAGTCAGCGTTCCGCAAAAGGTAAAATTCGCTCTTTCTTTAAGCATTGCGTTAGATTTCGATGTATACTTACTAGATGGTGGACTTGGCGGAGGGAATCCGGAATTCACCAAGAAACTTGTGTCGGCATTTATGGAAAAAGCCAAGCACGCTGATGTCATATTCTCCACGCGCAATGCTGCGGCCGCAAAAAACTACTGCGAAAGTTGTATCGTCATCGACGGCGGAAGATTGAAATTTTATGATGACATTGATGAGGTCATAGAATTGGCCAAGGAATCTTCAGGCTAGCAAATGCTAGATATCCCAAAAACAGCTGACCGGTTGCGCCAAATGGCGTTTGTATCCAAAACGGACGTCGTGCCGGCCGACAATAATGCTGTTGGCACAATTTCCGCCCGATTGCGGCAGGGCAAACAAATTAAGAAACCGGATCGCCCCTGGCTGTGGACCATGGCGATCATCGTTGGGCTGCCAGTACTCATTTCCGCGCTCTATTATTCCTTTATCGCAACCGATCAATATGCCGCCAAAGCGCAGTTTTCGGTGCGTAGTTCAGATTCTCAACCGGCCGATATTCTGGGAAGTTTAACCGGTATGGTAGGCACTGGTTCGGCCAATCCGGATTCATATATTGTCGCCAATTACATCATATCCCGGGAACTCGTGGAGGATTTGGACAAGAAGGTCGACCTTCGGGCGATCTACTCGCGGCCGGAGGCGGACTTTTATGCCCGGTTTGATCCGTCTGAAACCGTTGAGGGACTGGTCGAATATTTCGGCGGTATGGTGACTGTCAATTACGATTCGTTCACCGGCATTACCGAACTTGAGGTCCGCGCTTTCCGTCCTGATGACGCGCAACTTGTCGCCGACCGCATTCTTGGAATGAGTGAACAGCTGGTCAATGACATATCGCGCAAAGCCCGCAATGACGCCGTGCGTGATTCAGAAGCCGAAGTCTCACGCAGCGAAAACCGGCTGCGGCTGGCCCGGTCGTCGATAGTCAAGTTTCGCAACGAGCAAACCACATTGGACCCGGGCGCGGTTGCCGCAAACAAACAAACCATCATCGTTGAATTGGAATCAGCCCGAGCAAAGTATCAGACTGAGCTGAACGGGCTGCTGGCAACCATGAGCGAAAGCGCGCCCCGTGTCATCGACACCAAGCGCAAACTCGCGGCGGTGGAAAAACAAATCATAGACGAACAAACTCGGCTGGCACTTAAATCGGGCAAAAGCGGCGAAGCGCTGGCTGACGTTTTGTCGACCTATGAAGAATTGTTGGTCGATCGCGAATTCGCCGAAAAGGCCTACCTGCAATCCCTGGCAGCTTTGGAGGGTGCAAGAATGCAGGCGACCCGGCAGCAGCGCTATATTGCGACCTTCGTCAAACCGCGCCTGCCGGAAGAATCAGAATACCCCGAGGGCATCCGCTGGGTTTTGGTCATCTTCGTAGTATCGTTCCTCATTTGGGGGATATATTCCCTGGTATTCACCAGCATCCGTGACCGGATGGCATAGTCAGGTTGCCATAGCAGGGGCGCAGAGTTTGCTTCTGGCGCCTAATTGGATGCATTGCCAAGTGCATTGTGTTCGATAAAACAATGCACTAACTTCGTTTCTCAACAATGAAATTGGTCGATTTCCCTGATTGTTAACATCAGGCTAACCAATCTGTTTCAGTGTGGAACAGATGGAAGGCACCCATTTTCATCGTGTTGGGGATGCCCGGTAGGGGATTAACCGGGATAGGCAATCAGTGTGTTGTATTTACAACAATTGTGACATTCGCGCGCGACGGCAAATCCGGTGTGGCCGACCACGATCTGGAGTGTTATTCAGGTTCGAATACTGAGCGGACGTATTAATGTACCTAAGACTAGCCATTTTGGCGCTGTTTGGATTACTCTTGGCCGGGTGCGGCGTGCTGCCCGGCTCGGGTCCGCTTGCCATAGCCGTTACGTCCCAGGATATTTCTTCGCTTCCAGAAAAAGAATTCCTGGTGATTGATGTTGATTCCGAAGTTGCCAAGATTGCCGGTCGTTACCATCCACGCCTGTTTGCCGATAGATTTGGTATCCCAAATGGCGGCAAAGCGCAGCTCATCGGCGTAGGCGACAATTTGCAAATCAATATTTGGGAAGCCGGTGATAACGGTCTTTTCTCAAACTTGCAGACCAAAGCTACTCAGATACAAAGTGTGGTCGATTCGCAGGGGTTGATATTCGTGCCCTATGCAGGCCGCATTCGTGCCGCCGGCAGGCGGGTAGAATCAGTTCGCCGAAGCATCCAGGCGAATTTGGTTGATAAAGCCATACAGCCGCAAGTTCAGGTGGTCGTTGTCGGTAATCGGTCAAACAGTGCTGTAGTTGTCGGTGACGTGCGCACACCGGGCAAATTTCCAATCTCCGTCGCGGGTACAAGGGTTCTTGATGTCGTGGCTGGTGCCGGCGGCTCGACTTTTCCATCATATGAAACGTCGATTACACTGAAACGCGGAAAACGTGTTGGCACGACACTATTGGACGATTTGTTTGCCAACAGCGAAAACAATGTGTTCGTGAAATCTGGTGACAGTATATTGCTGGCCCATAACCCGCGGTCTTTTTCTGCATTTGGTGCAGTTATGGCGCGCAAGGATTACAAATTTGATGCGCGCACCGTTACCCTGGCCGAAGCGTTAGCCAAGGCCGGCGGACTGAATGATAACCTTGCTGATCGGAAGGGTGTATTTCTTTTCCGCTTCGAGCCCTGGGTGATGGCCAAAAAGCTACGGCCAGATGTAAATTTCGAAGAAAACCGCCTCATTCCGGTCGTCTACCGTCTGAACATGAATGAAGCGCGGGCATTTTTCCTCATGCGCTTTTTCGAGGTGCGGGACAAAGACATCATCTACGTCGCTAACTCACCAATCGCCGAATTTGGCAAATTCCTGCAAATTCTTGGCCCGTTGTTGAGCAATGTGTCGACAGTTAATAGACTGGCGAAATAGCCCGGCGGATGAAGACGCCGCACATTCTGCTGCCCACCACTGACCTTTATTTTCTCAATGCTTTCCGAGATCGTGTGGGCAAATTACCGTTGTCCAAACTACCTGCACGGCAGATTTCTCCAAACGTGTTTGTTGGCCGAAATTCTATACTTGTTAGCCGCTACATCAGCACCGGTCGGCTTGAGCGGCTGACCCGCGATGGAACTCGGAAACTCATCTATCTCATTGATGATGATATCGAAGCCGCGCCAGGCGATGAAACCCTTCCGCCGGAATATCGCCGAAAGATGGCTACATTCGTGGATGGTCCTTACCAGCGCATTTTGGAGAAGGCCGATACTTTTGTCGTCAGCACAAATCGGCTGGTGGAGAAATACAAACAAATCGGCAAAACCGTAAGGCTGACGCCGTGCTGGCACCTTGGTCCATCCGACAGCGGCCATTACGCGCCGCTAGCCGAAGAGGGGTCGACTGTCAAAGTAGCCTTTCTTGGGACGCGGATACATCAGGCGGAAATGGCCTTTCTTGTGCCGATCGTCGAAGAGATATTAGACCGCCACCAAAATGTTGACATGACCCTGTTCTGGGGACGGCATGCGCCAGGAGGGCTCGCGTCCCATCCCCGCGTTCATGTGCGCCGGGGCATGATTTGGCCTCTCTATAAACGTCTAATTTCCCGCTGGCGATATCATCTGGCGCTCTATCCGACCATCGAATCTCCGTTTAATTCGGCGCGTTCTATCAACAAGATGATCGAACACGGCATCGTTGGCGCCATCGGTGTTTATAGCGCCGGGTCATTAATCGCCGAACACGTTGAAATGGGTGCCAGTGGTATAGTCGTCGACAATCGCCAGAAAGATTGGGTGGAAGCAATTTCCGAGGCTATCGCTCACCCGGATCGTTTGCAGGCAGTATTTGAGGCCGGTCGGGACTACGCGACGCAACTCAATGATCGGCAAACCCAGAGGGCATTCTGGCAAACGCAATTTAATTAGGTAATTGCTCTGATCGACGTATTTCCCGCGCAAACACAATCATATCGTCCAACGCCCTTTTAGGGCCCATGCTGTTGAGCACCAGGCCTCGCTGATAATTGCGTATCCGCTCAGCTGGTGCACCCAGATCAAAACAGGCGACCGGGATTTTCATATCGATTAATTCGCTGGCGACAAATGAAAAGGTTTCAGGCCATATCGACGGAACCCAAGCGATGTGAGCATTGTGTTGTCGCAGAATCGCCGGCAGGTCGCCATGTTCATAAGCGCCGGTGACCGTGAGGTGGGAACGAAGTGGCTTTATGTCGATCGTTCCGACAATGATAATACGCGCCGCCAGGCCGTGCTTGGCGATCAGTCGGGCGGCCCGGCGAACCACCTCTGCCCCCTTGCTGTAACCGATTGAGCCGACAACGACGATGTTGATGGTCTCATCCGTTGCCAGCGGCAGCAGACCAACCTTGTCAGCGGGGTTGGCCATTGTTGAATGCGGCCTTACTTCGATGGCAAGAGATGACGAAGCGAAAGCCCGGGACACAATGTCAGCGCTGTTTTTGGAGTAAGCCTGAATACGATCTGCCACCGCTAATAGTCGGAGCCACATTTCCCGCCATTCTCCCGGGCCAATTGATTGCGGGATTGGTTCAGCGTGCGGGTTTTGTACCAAGCATTTATCGCAAGCAGATATCGCCGGAACACCACAATAACGCCCTTCGTAGTCAAGCAGATTATAGGATAGGCAGACCGGGAAAAAGTCGTGGAGGGAAACTTCAATTCGGTCGCCAAAAGTCTCGTGGCGACGGATCAGAAATTCGATCACAGCCGGCACATTGGTGTACCCGACGACGCAGTTGCAATGCCAACGGATGCGTGCCTGTTGCGGAAACAATCTGTGGAGCCCGTTAAAACCAGCAAAACTGAAACGCCCGATGGCGCCGTCGACGTGAACCTCAGCGTGGAACAAATTGCCGATCTCATTGGTGATCAACATGACCGGATGGCCGGCGGCTTTGAGTTCTTGGATTTTTTCTTGACGATAACGGTTGGCGCCGCCGCCCGCAGTGTGATCGAAAATCACGTCAATATCACCGTCGGTCAGATGCGGCGCCAACATCGCCAGAGCGCAACCACGCAATGAAGCGATCGGATCAAAATCCAAGAATTCTTCAACATCATCAAAATAGTGCGGATGTTTACGGCGTAATTTTTGAAGGTTGGTTTTGAGAAGTTGGTCTTTTTCGGAGTTGGGAAAACTTGCTCCATGGGCGTGTTCGACAAAAAGATTGTGTACCAAAACGCTGCGGCCACCTTTTACCAAAGCCCGTTGGCACCAGTCGTTTTCTTCCCCATAACCGCGACCAAATGTTTCTTCATCAAATTCACCGACCTGATCAAGGAATGCTCGGCTCAACCCCATGCAGAAGCCTACGCCGGTCGGCAGGTCAATATGTCGGCGTTGCGGATTAAATCGGGCGAATGTGGCGTCGACTACATCAACCGTTGCATTTCCAGGAAGCGGATTGTCCCGGCATATGCGCGGGAATGAACATAATTCAGCCGACGTGGAAAAGGGTGTTGTACTGGCAATCGTCGGATCATCGAATATCGGCGTCATCAACCGTTCAACCCAGCCGTCAGGTGGTCTGGTATCGGTATTTAGCAGCGCCACATGACGATCGCTCATCGCCATGGCTTCGTTGACTGAGCCGATAAAGCCGCGATTGACGGCATGGGTGATTAACGTCCACCGGCCGCGAAATTCCGGCCGATCACCCGTTGCCTCTAGGAGTGGCAATACCGTGGCGTCGGTACTGGCGTCCTCGATAACGATCAATCGGCATTCGACCGGAAGCGTTTCTGCAAGTCGATCGAAAAGCTCTGGCAAATAAGCCATGCCATTAAACACTGGAACGATGACATCGACGCCAGCCGGCAAACTCGGTTTAGATACCTCAACGGGGATCAGAGTTGCCAGGTTCAATACTTCAGTCGGCGATACAAACTGACTTGGATCAAGTTTTGCGATGACCCGATTGACCGCTGGATCCCGGCGTTGTGCGAACAACAGATTTGGAAGTTCAGGCACGACGTGCTCACCAAAGAAATTTGCGATATCCCACAGGTAGCCCCGTCGCATCGTTTTTGTGCGATTGATGGCGTAGGTCCCGGCCGAAATTTTCAGTTCCGAGCCGTCAGCCATGTCGACAACGATTGTGATTGTACCGGTCTCAGGAACTCGGGCGCGATCAATATGAGCAAACCCGACATTCTGATCTGTTCCGGCAACTGTTGAAGGCTGAGAACTCTCCCGTACTATCGGATATACGGCTGCAAAATGATGGGTAAGTACCCGGTCACCAATGACCAACGAAACCCGCGTAATCTCCTTTTCCGAAACCAGCCAACCAGTGAATTTCACGCGACCGCGGCCGATCGTCAGACTGTCCAGTTGCCCCTGAATGCCTGCATCGGTGTCAATAAGTGGTCGATTTTGCAGCAGTTGGATGGTTGTATTGCTGAGCACCCGGGCGAGCCGCCAACGGACGAAAAGACTAAAAAATCCACGGATCCAGACAATTATCAACATGTGGCGTTGGTCTTCAATCTCGTGTTGTCTGCCGGCTGATTGCTGGCCCAATGTAGTTATGAACTATAGGCGTCGCCGCGCAAACTGCGATCTTTATGACATCGGGCGAAATTCGAATTATTTGACTGTTTTTGATTGATCACGGGAATCTGCCAAATAGGCAGCCAACCGGGGTGGTGGATCGACGAAGGCGTCGGGCGTGTTAATCCGGTCTTCGATCAACCGCGTTGCCATTTCATCAATCGCCGCTTTTTGGCCGGCGCGCGTGAAAAAATTACCCTTGACCTGAACCGCCGCCGCCAACGCTTGCACGAATATATCGACAAACTCTGGATCGGGCACCGCCGCCTTTGTCCAAAAATCATCCAGTGGTGGCTGGTAGGTGATACCGGGAATATCAAACACCGCAGCGCCAAGAACCTTGACCGGGCAGCCGGCGAGAATGGAATGCAAACCGACCGTGCTGTTGACGAGAACCGCACCCGCCGCACTAGCAAGCAACGTTTGCAGATTACCGCCGTCAATCACCCGAACACGGCCGGCGATTCCAGTTTCTTCCGCCATGCGCATAATCGTGCGTGGCCACCTTTCCAGCCCATTGTCCAGCGGGTGGATCTTAAAAATGAGCAACGTGTCGTCGGGGGCATTTGCGGCAAATGATTTCAAAGTGACCGCTACGGCTTCATGCATATCGTCAAACGGCGAGTTATCTCGAATTTGATAATCAGCCGGCAACTGCATTGCGAACACGAAGTACTTGGAGTTTTCCCGCACTTTTTTCTTGATCAATTTGCGGGCCCGCCGCTCGCGGAACGGGCCGGCAAGGATGCGAAAAAAATGACTGACATACTCCACTACTGGGTTGTAGTAGCGGTTAGCCCGGTAACGCGGGTAAAAGACATAAAGAAGGTATGAACTGAGGTTGTAGATCACCTCATGTGTTGCTTGATGGACGAACTGATAGGGGTACCGCACCTCTTGGTCCGGCGCCTCGACCTGTGCCGCGATCCGACGAATGTGATCAGGATCATCGGGAAAGTGCGAAAATGCGGACATACCGCTGCGCTCTAAAGTTATCCAATCGGGCCGCAGATAACCAAATTCATACGCCGTCGCGCGCAGACCAAGCTTCCCCGCCACCTGCGCCGCTATCTGATGATAGGGTTGGCGATCAGCATAATAGAGAACATCGGTAATACCCTTGCGATCCACCAATTTTTCAAGGAAATTTGGCCAATCCTTGAACCGACCGCGGTAATTGATGTTATTTCGTCGCCACCAATAAAGCTGATCGCCGAAACACACGCTGACATGAATGACCCGGTGGCCGCGTTGAATCAACTCGTCGGCCAATCGCATAGCGAAACTGGCCGGCGGACCCTGTAGAAACAGAAATGTTCGTTTTGTATTGTTTGGCATTTGTAGTGTTGATCAAGGGCGAGGCAGCACCGATGACCGGGGCTAGCACCGGCCTGTTGGGGTGTCAATCATGGTTTTTCGTCAGCTATTGCTGGTCCCTGATTTCAGCAGTTCAATTTTGTGGTCAAAATCGGATCGCAATCGGTCTTAGACCGGCATTTGCCCGGCCGAAATGGGGTGACCAAGGTGCGGCGACCGGATAGATTTCCATTCAAACCATCAGGAGCATGAGCGATCATACGTTCAATAATCATAACCGGCGCCAGTAAAGGGATTGGTGAAGCTCTAGCTTTGGCATATGCCGAGCCGGGTATTCGTCTCGGATTGATTGGCCGCGATCAGTCTCGTCTTGATGCCGTCGCAGCGTCGTGTTCAAAGGCCGGTGCACAGGTCGTGTGCGGCTATATTGATATCCGTGATCGAGCCGGCCTGCATGCTTGGTTGGCTGCTTTTGACACTGACGGCGCGGTAGATCTGCTGATCGCCAATGCTGGTGTTTCGGCCGGTCTGGGCAAAGGCGGTAGCCGCGAGACCGATGAAGACGCGGAGCGGCTTGCCGACATCAATTACAAAGGTACCGTCAACACGATTTCCGGGATTGTGGAATCAATGCGCCATCGGCGCAGCGGTCAAATCGCGATTATTTCGTCGCTTTCCGGCCTCCAGGCTTTGCCGACCATGCCGTCCTACAGTGCGACGAAATCTGCATTGGTGGCCTATGGCCATTCCATTCGTGGATGGTTGCGAGGTTCCGGTGTCGCTGTAACCATCATTTGCCCCGGTTTCATCACATCTTCGATGTCCAAACGTCACCGCGGAGCCAAACCTTTTGAGGTTTCCGTGCAAGATGCCGTCACCAAGATCAAACGTGGACTGGAAAAGCGGCGTCCAATGATCGCATTTCCCTGGCAACTGGCGTTCGGAATATGGCTGACCAATCTCATCCCGGTCCGATTGGAAGATTGGATCATGAAATATTTTCAGGCCAACATCGATCCTGACGACGGCAAACCCAAGCCGAAATAAGTCATCTAACAATAGCGCCTAATGATCGAGCCCGGAAAGTTTGGAAAGAACCGAACCCTCAGCACGAACATTTTCAAGCTCTTCGGCAGTGATCGCGACGGTGTCGCGGATTTGCTGCTCGGTATGATCGCAGGTGATGAAGAACCGAAGTCGGGCGGCTTTTTCCGCGACGGCTGGAAAAATGATTGGCAAAGCATTTATTTGGCGTTGGTGTAGTCGGTTGGACAGCATGGCCGCTTGAACCGAACCACCGACGATCACAGGGACGACCGAATAGCCGGCGCTGTAACCCGTGTCCAATCCGTGCTGTTTTGCGCATTCCACAAATAAATGACCGTTTTCCTTGAGCTTATCCACCCGTTCCGGTTCGGCCAGCAAAACCTGCACAGACGCTAGCGCAGCGGCAGCCACGGGTGGCGACATGCCAACAGAATAGACGAAACCGGGGGCGCTGACTTTGAGGAACTCAACTAACGCGGAACTGCCGGCAATATATCCGCCGCAGGCCGACATTGTTTTAGATAGAGTTCCCATCCACATTTCGACATCATTGGGATTGATATCGAAATATTCGGCGATGCCGTGCCCGGTGGCGCCCAATACCCCGACTGAATGCGCCTCATCAACAAGCAACCAGGCACCATGGCGTTGTTTGAGTTCAATCAATGTCGGCAAATCAGGATAATCGCCATCCATTGAATAAAGGCCTTCAACGGCTATCAGTGTATGTCTATAGCGCTCTCTATTAGCGATCAGCAGTCGATCTAGTGCCTCAAGGTCGTTGTGGGGATACATCAACCGGGTGGCGCCTGAAAGCCGCGCGCCCTCGACGATCGAATTGTGGATTAATGCATCGCAAATAATCAGGTCTTCTGGGCCCAACATTTGGCCGATTGTCGTCACGTTTGTTGCATGGCCGGAGACCATGACCACTGCGTCTTCCACGCCGTGAAATGATGCCAGCGCCTGCTCTAATTCTCGATGTAGCGGCCGCTCGCCAGCAACGATCCGGCTGGCTGAGACGGAAGTTCCATAGATTTCGATGGCATTCCGTGCCGCTTCAGAAACTTTTGGATGACCATTCAAGCCGAGGTAATTGTAAGACGCAAAATTGATGTAGCGCTGATTACCGATGAGCGTGGTGTCAGCGGCGATAGCGGCGTGAGGACGGAAAAACGGGTTTTCAATTCCAATCATATCCGCCGCCGCTTTTTGCATGCGGAGCTGCTTGAAGGCCTCCAGTTCGGAAAAATCAAACGCCTTTGGCGCTCTATCGCTGGCCGCTGAACGCCGTTGCGGAGGCGCCTTGCGGGTCCGTTTGGTCAACCGCGTGGCGCGCGTATTGGCCAGCAATTGGTCTTTCTCGTCGTCTGATAGACCGCCTATACCGCGCGACCGGGTCATTTGAGCAGATTCCTGATTTCGGCGCTGCGGCTTTCAACTTTGGCGGCGATTTCCTTGGCGTCAATATAGGTCGCCCGGTCTTCGGTCATATGCTGATCGGCGAGCAATTCAGAATCCGCCGAGATCTCTTCTTGACCGGAACTATCCAAATGCCGCGCTACAATCCGATTGGCGATGTCGTTCATTGTCGCGCCATTGGCCAGGGACATGAGCGGAATGTCAATGCCCAACCGTTTTTCCGCCGACATGCGCAGCTCAAGCGCCATGAGCGAATCCATACCAACTTCCGTTAACGGACGGTGGCGCTCGATCTCGTCGGCAGGCATGCGCAGTATTTTGGCGATTTCCGATGACAGCAATTTGGCGATGGTTTCTACCGCGCCGGCGCGGTCCATACCCTTAAGTAGAGCATCAAGGTCGATCTGACCTTCGCCGTCGCCCATGTCATCGTCCATGTCGCCTAAGAAATCTGAGTAGAGCGCAGATTTGACGATCGCCAGTTCCTTACGCGCAGCCGCCCAGTCGATCCGGGCATAGCCGACAGCTGCGTCGTGCACTGTGTTCCCACCGTGCCTTAACAGCAAACTCATGCCCTCAAGGGCGTCCTTTGCTTTCAGGGTATGGCGGCCGAGACGGGCGCTTAGGATTTGGTTGGTATCAGAATTGCGCGTCAGATACCCAGCATCACCAATGGCACCCCATGAAATGGCAAGAGCCGGCAGGCCTTCCGCCCGGCGTTGTCGGGCCAAACCTTCAAGATAGGCATTGGCCGCAACATAGTTGGATTGCCCCGGATTGCCGACCAGCGTTGTGGCGGAAGAAAACAGAACAAAGAAATCAAGTTCCAGGCCGCGCGAGGCGCGATCAAGGTTGTGGGCGCCTTGGACTTTGGGGCGCAATACGGTCTCGATCCGGCTGCCATCCATATTCATGATGAGACCATCATCAAGCACCATGGCGGTGTGAAGAATGCCCCTGATCGGCGGCATGGTGGCGGCCATGTCTTCAAAAAGCGCGGTGACTTTTTCCGCCGCCGACACATCAATCGCCGCCGTGCGCACCGTTACGCCGCCTTCCTCTATGGTGTTGAGTACTGCCTGGGTGGCATCATCGGCAATACCACGCCGACCAACCAACATCAGATTTCTCGCACCATGATCGACCAGCCATTGAGCGGTCCTCAGCCCGAACCCGCCCAATCCGCCAACGATCAGATAGCTGCCGTCGGCGCGGGCGATCGGGATTTCAGCAGCTACGGCGCTTTCTTTGGTTTCTGGCGGCGTGACGACGATCTTGCCGATATGTCCTGATTGCTGCATCAGCCGGAACGCGTCAGTGACCGCCTCGGCGTGAAATACCCGATGAGGCAGGGGACTGAGTATTCCGGCCTCGAACAGTGCCACAAGTTTGCGGAATATCTTTTCTGCCAATTTCGGTTGGTGAACTAGCAACTGGTCGGCATCTATACCGAAATAAGAGAGGTTTTGCCGGAATGGCCGTAAGCCAATAAGCGTGTTGGCATAATAGTCGCGTTTGCCCAGTTCTAAAAACCGCCCGAACGGCTTGAGCAATTCAATACTGCGCTCCATTGCGTCGCCGAAGAGGGAATTCAGAACCACGTCGACACCGGCGCCATTTGTGATGCCGCGGATTTCGTCAGCAAAGGTCAGAGATCGCGAATCCAAAACGTGGTCGGCACCCAATGTGCGCAACAAGTCGCGTTTTTCCTTGCTGCCGGCGGTGGCGAATACCGTCGCGCCGCGCCATTTGGCGATTTGCAGGGCCGCAAGTCCAACACCACCGGCACCGCCATGAATCAATACCGTGTCGGTGTCGTCCAGGTTGGCCAGTTGAACAAGTGCATAATAGGCGGTCAGGAAGGTCACCGGCAGGGTCGCCGCCTCAGTCAAGCTGACAGATTGAGGGACCGGTGCGCAGCCGAATTCGGCAACGGTGACGTGGCTGGCAAAACAGGCCGGTGCGAATGCAAGGACCCGGTCACCCAGCTTCAACCGTTCAACACCGTCGCCAATTGCAACGATCGTCCCGGCACATTCCATGCCCAGCGTTGGGCCGGCGAAACCGTCCTCAAGCGCTTCGTCCGGCAACATGCCCAATGCCCACATCACGTCTCTGAAGTTCAAGCCAGTGGCCGCGACCTCGATTTGAACCTGGCCGGGGGCGGGGGTGCTGACCTGCGCATTGTGCCAGGCAATGCCGTCCAGTGAGCCCTGATTGACGATATCAAGTCGGTAGCCGTCGACGTCCGGGCCGGCGGCAATATCTTCCAGGTCCGGTAAAATTCCGCCCGCCGCTAGACGAAGACCGGCGCGGCGATCCGCATTGATCACCAATTCACGTTCATCGCTGGGATGATTAATTTCCGGCACCAAACGGCCGGCGGCCTCGCCGGGTGCCAGGTTGGGCGTAATATCGATCAGTCGAATTTCAGTGTCCGGAAATTCGTTCATCGCCACCCGGGTAAATCCCCATACGGCTGTCTGCGCAGGGCGATGGATGTGACCGCCGATATGGCTTTGAACAGCGCCCGGCGCAATGACCCAAAGGCGTTTGATGTTGGTGCCGACGGAATTCAACACCGCAGTCAGCATGGTCGTTCGAGCTAGGATGGCAGAGCCCGGATCAGATTCATCCATCCAGGCGTCATGTAAATACAATATTTCCAGATCGCTGGTTTTTTCGGTCAGATCGGCAAGCATGACGGGATCCCTGCCATCTACAGCGCAAATCACGACCGGTACGTCGTTGGCGATCGTTATGGACAGGGCTCCGACGTGCACCTCGGCGTCAATATCGGACCGCATTGCTTCCGCCAGCGCTGTCTCTCTGTCCTTGGCGCCGGTAACGATCAATATCTGTCTTTGATCGACGATTTCTTCATCAGCTTCGGTGCCACCGTCCTCGCCGTCATCGACCGCATCCTCATCAATCGATCGCACCAGCTTTGCCGACAACAATGTTGCCTCGGTTGAGGATGCATTCAGAGCGGCGATAGTTACATCGGTAAACAGTCCGGAATGTTCCAAATCATCGGACCATTCCTGCGCTGTGCGATAAAGCCCAATGGGAAACTCCGGATCGGCCGTGCCACCCCACCAGTCGCCCGCCAATCCGAATATCACGTCGTGCAGCAACACCGGTGCCGGTTCGGCGGCCAAAAGGCGGGCACCTGCTGCGCTGATCTGAGCCAGTTGCTGTAATGTACCGGCGCCCGCGGCAATGCGATGGAGACTGTTGAGCGACAACACCAGATCGAAGCCAGCATCCGCAGCCGCCGGTTCGCATAATTCGGCGAGCGTCGCCCAGCCAATATGTGTGTCACCGGTAATGGATAGGCGGGCTGATTCAACGGTACCCGATTCCACGTCGGCGACAGTCAGTGAACCAAATCGGCGATCGATCAGATCAGAAATCCGGCGAATAAACGAACGGTTCGGTGCCCCAATTATCAAAACCCGCAGCGGTACATTTTCACGCCAATCATCGATGAGTTGGCTTATCGACTGAACTAGACAGTCTTCCAGCGGGTTGATCGTCGGTGTGTCGGCATTGAATTGAGCAATCAAGTCGCGCGTGAAAACATCGGATAGTGAATTTGGCAGGCCGTCGCGCAGGATATCCGCCAAAACGACATTCAGCCGCGTCAAAGCCGTGGTTTCGGCGATCCGTAGCGGGTAATCGGCAACCAAGGTACGCAGGATCTCTTCTGGATCAGCCGGCCCGGCGTCACCATTGTTGAGCGACCAAACCCCGTCATTGTCAGTGACGAGATCGACGTCCTCCAAGGACTGCAGGAGCCGCGTCATCAATGGCAGGGCAGACGTGGCGAGCGAGCCCTTAGCTACCAGGTCCGCAAGCGTTACTCGTCCGCCGGCCTGGTCCATGCTGGACTTCAGCGCATTCATGGCGATCGGCCGGATGACGGCTTCCATCAGCAGCCAGTCTTCGTCTAAAGGCGCTGGTTCGTTTGTGACGGCGTCACCTGAAAACACCTGCTCAAGCCAACTTCCCAGCTTGTCGCCGGCGGCTTGGGGTTGGGAGTTTTGGGGTAGGAGAGTCCAAGTCGTCCGATAGATGAGCTCATCCGGGCGTTCCGATTTGGATAACGGAACAGCTCTGAAACGCGCGCCGGTGATTTCAGCCAGGCAGTAGCCTTCGATGTCGCGATAAATAAAGGACGCCTCTATCGAATGGGCCGAGGCGCGTGTCACCGTCAGATCGCATGATACGGACCGGGAGGCGTCGCCGTGGATCACCATGCGCCCGATGCGAACCGGCAAGAAACTGATCCTGCCGTTAGCCCGCTGATTTTCCGGCACTAGCGCGAACAGCCCATGGAAGCCGGCATCGAGGATTGTCGGGTGCATTGAATATCGCGACAGATCATCAAATCCGTCTTCGATCGGTCGTAACGCCAAATGGGCGGTTTTATCGTCGACTGGTTTAACGTGATCCACCCGCCGGAAGGCAGGGCCGTAATTCAAGCCGAATTCTTCGGTGATGTGATAAAGCGCGTCATGATCAATATCTGCCGCGGCTGTTTGGACCGGTTCGCCGCGCGGCGGTGGCTTGTTAATCGCTTTGGCCAGCCGACCACGAACATGCAAGGACCAATCGTCGTCAACCAACCGGCTGCGACTGAGAATTTCGAAACCTAGGCTGTCAGGTGAGATGCGCACCAGCGTTTCAAGCGTCTGATCGTCGTCAAACACCATCGGCCGGAAGATATCAAAATCTCGGATCTCCACCGCATCTGTTTTCAACCATTCGCGGCCCGCCGACAGTGCCATCTCGATGTAACCAGCCGCCGGAAATATCGCTGTTTCCTCGATCCGGTGATCGGTAAGCCACGGCAGCAACCGTGTATCGATATGGTTGAACCACTCACAGACATCATTGCGAACCCGATAGCCGAGCAATTTGTGCGGATTGGGCGTGTAGTATTGAAGGCCTTCGCCGGTTTGTTCGACCTGATAAGGCAGTTTTTGCCAGGGATAGCGCGGCAGAGTATGACGCGCCTGATGGCGGCGGCCGACAAACCGGTTGATCTCAACCGCGCCACCGGCAACCAATATGTCGGCGGCGATGCGGGCGATCGGATCAACACTTTCGCCGGCGGTTTTGTCCAGCGATGCGACGATGATTCCCTGAATGTCGTCAGTGCGCAACGTGTCGCGCCCATAGGTCGCCAAAACTGGTCGCGGACCGATTTCCAGAAATACCCGCGAACCATCCTTCGCCATGCGTTGCAAGGCATCTTGGAAATGCACTGGCTGTCGCACATTGCGCCACCAATAATCGCGATCCAAATACGGCCCGGCATCATCATCGATATCAACGGTCGAATAGAAGGGGACCTGCGGTTTGGTCGGGCTCAAGCCGCTGAGTGTATCGAGCAGTGGCTGTTTTATCGGCTCCACTAACGCGCAATGGAACGGATAGGCCAGATCAAGCTGCCGCATGGCCCAGCGTTGTTTGCGCGCGTGGGCGGCAAACGCTTCTAGTTTTTCAATCGGGCCAGAAATCGTCACACTGCGCGGACTATTGACGGCCGCCAGTTCAATCCCGGCGAAGGCCGGATAATCGATGGCTTCACGGGCTTTATCGGCCGGCAGCAACAAGGCCGCCATACCGCCGAGATGACGGGTGATTTCCTGGTGGGTACTGCGGGCGTGGATAACCTGGACCGCGTCTTTTAACGATAGCGCGCCGCAGGCCCATGCCGCGGCAACTTCGCCGACACTGTGGCCGGCAACGGCAGCCGGAGCGATCCCTTGATCGGCTAACGCTTCGACGAGGGACACCTGCAAGGCAAATAGAAGCGGTTGGGCAACCTCGGTACGTTCCAATTCGCCGTCGAGTTCCGGCGAGAACAGTGTGGTCAACATCGACCAGCCGGCAAATCGCATGAATTGTCGATCAACTGTATCGAATGCCTTCTGGAAAACCCGGTTCGACTGATATGCGTCCCGGCCCATGCCGGCCCATTGCGATCCGTTGCCGGAAAACAGAAATGCCACGGGAAGATCGCGGCCGATGGACTGTCCGCGGGACACCGTCGGCAATTTCTTGGTTTCAGACGCCTGATCAAGGCTTTCCAGCAGTTCGGCGCGCGTGCGGCCAAAGGCAACCAGGCGATGGGTCAACCGATCGCGCGTATGTGCAGCGCTGTTGACGACCGTGGCGCAAGTGCCCTCATCTATGCCGCCGATCAAGGCGATGTACTCTTCCACCAGTTCCGCCAACGCCTGTTTGGATTGCGCTGACACGATCAGTGGTGCGCCGGACATGCCCAAAGGTTTGGGCGGTTGTTTGGCTGGATCGGGGTCGCGAACGATTACATGGGCATTGGCACCACCAAAACCGAAGGAATTGATGCCGGCGTAACGGTGCCCACCATTGCGCGCCAACTTCAGCTGGCTTGAGGCTACCGACAGGTTCAGTTCCTCAAATGGGATGTCCGGATTGGGGGTATCGAAGTGGAGAGAAGCCGGCAGTAAATCGTTGCGCAGCGCCAGAATGGATTTCAGAACGCCAACTAGTCCTGAAGCCGGTTCAAGATGTCCGAAGTTGGTTTTCACCGACCCAATCGGCAAAACATCATCGCGTTTTTGGCCAAGGGTTTCGCCAAGTGCAAAGGCTTCGGCCGGATCGCCGACGCGGGTTCCAGTGCCATGGGCTTCTATGAAAGCCAATTGATTGGCGTTGATGCCAAACTGGTCATAGACGTCACGCAGTAGATCCGCTTGGGATTGCGAGGAGGGCAGCGACATGCCGACCGTTCGGCCATCGGAATTGATGCCGGTCCCCGGAATGACCGCATGCGCGGTATCGCCATTATCCGCTGCCGCAGAACCAGCCCTGAGGACCATGATCACGGCGCCCTCTGAGCGCACATACCCATCACCGGATGCATCAAAGGCTTTGCATAGACCAGCCGGTGAAAGCATCGAGGCACGTGAAAAGCCGGTAAACGCGAAGGGGCTTAACAACAAACTGACGCCGCCGACGATGGCTGTATCGATCTCGCCGCTATTGATCGCCCGGTGCGCTTCATGCATCGCCACCAGCGATGACGAGCAGGCCGTGTCGACCGTAAAACTGGGGCCGTGTAAGTCGTAGATATAAGAAATACGATTGGAAATAATCGACAAAGTATTGCCGGTCATTACCTGGACATCGGCAGCTGACGGATCGAGCATAAACCGATTGGAATAATCAACCGACGACGCGCCAATATAGACCCCGGTTTTTGAGCCGGCCAACGATGAGGGCGTAACACCGGCATGTTCCAGCGCCTCCCAAACAACCTCCAAAAGTAGCCGTTGCTGGGGGTCCATTTGGATCGCTTCACGCGGCGAGATGCCAAAAAATCCGGGATCGAAATTCCAGATATTATCAATCTGCCCGGCAGCCCACGTATAGGTCTTCCCCATTGTCGCTGGGTCGGGGTGGCCGAACCTTTCCGTTGCCCAACGATCCGGTGCGACCTCGGTGATCACACAGCGATCGTTGGCCAGGATATCCCAGAACTGGTCCGCATCAGCCGCCTGCGGCAAACGACAGGCATAACCAATCACCGAGATGTTGCGATCGATACTACTCATCTGATCCAATATCCCATTGCTTTATGGCCGCATTGGGAATTGAAACCGCCGGTCGTGCTGGGCGCAATTGTCTTCACGGATGATGATTGAGCGATGGTACACATTACTAAATTTCCCCGGCAGCACATTTTGTTGGGTAGGTCGACCATCGCGCCTTGTATCGGCATAAGGCGACTTTTCTGACACGGCATCTGTGAGTTCGACTCCTGAAACACCAAATCCGTCCGGTGTGTTTCACCGTTTATAGCCCCTCACAGACATACGGGAGGGCACCCAATTTTGCAAATCCGCTCCTGCCAAAATTGGGGAATTCGGCTAGATTAGGTCGATCGATGCGCGTGAAACAATATCGAAACAACAAGAAAAACTCCAAGCTCTTATAATTTATGGTCATTTACCCGAGTGGACTGCGTTTTTGATCAGTAACAATTGTTGCAAATTGTGATGCCAGCACTTGGCTGGATTCGCCGTCTCGAATATGCATTCTGGGCGGTATCGTTACTAGGTGGCCGCATCGGATTCACAATCTTAGTTGACGCCGGTTCGCCTTCCCGGTGATGCTCACCCACTAAGTTGAGAGTTATTGGCCCGCTGTTCAGGTATTAAGCACAAGGCGATGACAACAAAAAAATGGACAAATTGGTCGGGATCCGTCGCCTGCCATCCTTCCCAAGTCGCCTGTCCGGCGGATACCGACGCAGTTGTTGAATTAATCAAACAAACTTCCGGAACGCTACGGCCGGTAGGGACCGGGCATTCTTTTTCGCCCTTGGTGGAAACCGCTGAGACGATCGTCAATCTTGATCAACTTTCAGGCGTCGAGGCGGTTCAAGGCTCTGATTTTGTGGCTCGGGTCAAGGCCGGAACGAAACTTGGTGCGCTGACAAAACTGCTCGATAACCTGGGCCAGGCCTTGCCAAACATGGGCGACATTGACGAACAAAGCTTGGGCGGAGCGCTAGGGACCGGCACCCATGGCACAGGGCTTAAACTTGGCGCCTATCATACGTTGTTGACGTCTCTCACTTTGATCGATGGTTTAGGAGAACGCCGCGTATTGAGCCGCGACGATGGTGCCGACTTGCTCGACGCCATGGGCGTGAGCCTGGGAACTGGCGGCATCGTAACTGAAGCTACCATAGCCAACGTCGCGCCCTACCGTTTGCGTCGAAAACGTTACGCCTTGCCGATTGACGAGATAATGGCAAATTTCAATCATCTAATATCAGTTCATCGCAACCTGGAATTCCTTTATGTGCCGTTTTCGGGCCATGCGGTCGTTTTGGAAAGCGACGAGACCGATGATGAGACGATTGTCCGTCCGGATGAGGACGACGACAAAGCGGCGGCGGAATTAAAACTCGCACGGGACCTGTTTCGTTATCTGCCGTTCATTCGTCGGTGGTTGATTATGCGCGCCTTCAAACGCCATGCTGATCAACATTTCGTCGAGGACTGGTTGCGCGTCTATCCTTCTGATCGTGGGACCTTCCGCTTCAATGAATGTGAATATCATTTACCCTTAGAAGATGGCATGCGGGCACTAGCCAAATTCATCGAGATGATGGAATCTCGCTTAAGCGGTGTTTATCTGCCCATCGAAGTTCGGGTTGTGGCAGAGGATAATTATTGGCTCAGCCCGTTCTATAATCGCCCAACCTGTTCAATCGCCGTTCATCACGATGCGACGCGGGATTTCCAGCCACTGCTGCGAGCCAGCGAAGAAATATTCCGATCCTTCGCCGGGCGTCCCCACTGGGGTAAGCAGCACAGCCTTGCCGCGAGCGATCTACGCCAACTCTACCCGCGTTTTGATGACGCCGTTGAGATCCGCCGCACACTCGATCCCGATCGCCGTTTTGTTTCCGCCTATATTGAAAGACTGTTGGGGCTCTAATGGACCACGCGTATTTTTCCCGACTGGAGACAGCATTAATTGACGATAAGCGATTTCGGCCGACGCTTGTTCTTGATAAGGCGCGGCTCGCCCACAACGTTGCCGCCATTCGCGATGGCGTAGCGCCTGGATATCAACTGCGCGTCGTCGACAAATCCTTGGCGGTGCCAAAACTGCTCGCCTTCGTCACCGAACATTTGCGCACCGACCGGATCATGACATTCCATCTGCCAGTGACCAAGGCAGTGGCGCAGTCATTCCCAAATGCTGAATTCCTGCTCGGTAAACCAATGCCGGTGGCTGCCGCCGGTCTGGTCGTTGGCGAACCCCATGGGCCACGGATCACCTGGCTGATCGATACATCTGCCAGACTGCAGCAATACGGTGACCTTGCCCGCCAAAGCGGCCAGATATTGTCGATCGTCTTTGAGGTCAATGTCGGCCTTAATCGCGGCGGTTTGGATCACCCCGATCAGTTGTCTCGCTGCCTGGAATTTATGACCGATTTGCCGCTGAAATGCATGGGCATCATGGGCTATGAAGCGCATGCAAACCACCTGCCGAAATTGTTGGGGGGTGGGACGCGGGAACTCAACAAGGTACGTCGCAGGATAGCCGAATTCGTCGCTCAGCTAGGTCCCGATCAGCGGCAGATAATCAATACCGCTGGCAGCTCAACGATTTTTGATCATCCCGCCGGTGCGGAAGCAACGGAACTTTCTGTTGGCTCGCTCGCCGTCTTGCCAAGCGACTTCGACGCGCCGGCTTCGGCCCATCTCAAACCGGCCGTTTTCATCGCCACGCCGATTTTAAAGCAGGAAGATTTGGCGATCCCTGGGTTGGATCGCCTTTCGGTAACCCTGCGGCGGTTAAATCTCATGCGACGCAAGGCGGTCTATCTTTATAGCGGCAAATGGATGGCCAACCCGGTATATCCTGCCGGCATGAAACCGCAAAGTCAGATGGGGCAATCTTCCAACCAGACCATCTACACGCTGCCGAACAGCGTAACGGTGGAACCGGATTCCTATTGCTTCCTGCGCCCGACACAGAGCGAGTTCGTGCTGCAGCAATTCGGTGATATCGCGGTTTTCGACGGTGAAAAAATCGGCGAAAGTTGGCCGGCGATCCCGCTTCGGTAGGCTTTTGATGCGAAACGGCGTCTAATTGGTCCGCTGATCGTCAGGCGAAATGTCGATAACTTCCGCCAGCCTTGTTTTTACCTCATCCCGGCATTTATCGTCAGGCCAACGAAGCACCAAGAACGCATATAGGTCGCGGCGTTCAGCGGCAGGCCAGAATTTTGAGTAAAGCAACAGATGCCGCCAGCAGTTTCGCAAAATGCGTAAAAACGCGATCCGCGTCGCCGGGATGATTTCCGACGGCGGATGCGCGGCCAAGATCGATTCAACGGCACGAATCTCCTCAACAATCCGTTCAACACGAGAGAACCGAAAGGAAGCCGAGCCTTTGTGTGAGCGATAGTTGGCCAACGCGTTCGGTACATGCCAAACCGTACCGGCCGCCGCTAATCTGCCCCACATTTCCCAATCAAAAGCTGATTTGAACGAAGATGAAAACCCACCCACGGCCTCATAGGCGCTGCGCCGGACGACGATTGACGGAAACATGATGCAGATATCCTGTCCCAATCTTTCCAGTAATCTTGGATGTGGACCGGCCTTGGCAAATTCGATCGGCCAATGGCCCGAATGATCGCCTTCTTCATCGATCAGTTTCGTGCTGCAAAAAGCCGCGATGAGATCGTCGTCATTTAGCATGGGGCCGACCACGGCCTCATAAAACCCGATTTCGACGCGATCATCTTGATGCAATATGTGGACGAAATCGCCGTTCGCCGCCTCTATACAGGCATTATGATTGCCCACCAGGCCGAGGTTCTCGCCGTTGCGCTTGTAAGTTACGCGCGGACCATAACGATCAGCCACCTGTTTCGCATTTGCGTTCTGCGAGGCGTCGTCAACGACGACAATTTCCATGAAATCTTCGTCGTGGTTTTGCGCCAAGACACTATCGATGCATTCGCGCAGCCAATCTTCTCGTTCGACATTGAATACGGGGATCATGACCGAAACGGTTGGCTTCCGGCTTGGGTCATTGCGCGGCGAAATTGTTGCGAACTCAAAATTCAATGGCTGGCTGCCGATGGGCCAGACGGGAGAATTTGAATTGCTGGTCGCCGGCGCTTCCATCACGCGCAGGGTATCGCGCACCCACCATCGGGCGTTTAATTGGACGATCAGCCGAACGGCCCATTCGGCAACTTGGAATTCGTTTGGGCGTTTGGCGACTCTATTCAGCGCCGCCAAGACGGCTTGCTCGTCCCCCATTGTTTCTGACATGTCACCAAACCATGTGAAGTCCGATGCAAGTGCCTCATCAAATGCGGATATCGCCGCATCCCGTTCGCCCGACTTGGCCAACAAGTATCCAAGATCGGTATGAAACCCGCCATTGTTTGGATCCAGGCGTAGTGCCGAGTGTATGGCTCCCATCGCGTCATCACGTTTGCCCGCGCGGTTGAGCACGTCGGCGTGGGCGGCAAACAATCGAGCCGACGGTGGTCCGTTTTCAATAGCCCTGCGGTAGGCGGATTCAGCTTCAAAATGGAAGCCCGATTGCACCAATAAATTTCCCAAAAGTTGGTGAAATCCGCCGATTTCCGGATCAATTCGAATGGCGTTTTTTACCGCATCAATTGCCTCATCCAACCGCTGCTGCCGGCCGAGAACTTGGCTTAGTCCACGGTGAAAATGGGCAATTTCGCCTTGCAGATTGATGGCGGTGCGGAAGTCTGTTTCTGCTGCTTCCAAACGACCTGTTTGGGCATGGAAACTGGCGCGCTGGTGATAAAACCCCGCGATATCGGGGTCTAACTTGATGGCTATCTCTATCGCGCTCAACGCCTGTTCATGTTTTCCGCGGCGCTGAAGTATTGTGGCCAATGTCGAATGGAAGTGGGCGTTGTTGACATCAAGGTCCATGGTGCGGAGCAGGGCCGCTTCTGCTTCCTCCAGGCGATCTGCATTGATTAAAAACCGCCCCAACTGATGCCAATAATGAGGCGTTGTGGCGTTTAGATCGAGTGCGGCGCGAACCGCCTCGATCGCTGCATCGGTTTGATTGAGACGGTTTAGTGCTTCCGCCAGAGAACTGTAGAATTGGTGGGCGGTACCATTGAGGTCAATTGCCCGACGGATTGAATCAGACGCCTCCTGAAACTGCCCGGCTCTTGTCAGATATATGCCCAACTGGTGGTGAAAAACTGCCTGATCGCTATCCAGTTCGATGGCCCGTTTTACGTTGACAATCGCTGCCTCGACATCGCCATTGGCGAAGCTCTCCGCACTTTTTTCGATATGCCATGTTGGGATATTTTGTGGGTAATCAGATTGCCCAAGGCCGGGGTTTTCTTTTGCCCATTTTTCCTGCCAATGTTGTCTCAAACGATCGAATTTCTGCCGATTGGTGTCTAGGTCGTTTTGTAGGAACAGTTGGTAGATTTCTTTGATATCGCCGTCGACGTCTGGATCGCTGAAAAAGCTGTCTGAAGGCGTGTCGTGATGGCGGTGGCTGCTGCTGATGAATTGGTCCAGTGATGCCCCAGTGGCCTCCATGTCATCGATGCCGACCAATCCACACGCAGAAAACGCGGTTTGTAGGGTTGCCCGCCAATCTTCCATAAGCTCATCGTAATGGATCACGGCACGCGGCATGCCGCGGCTGTTAAACTCTGCCTCCAGCATATAGGCCTGCCAGAGCCGAAGGGCGTGTTCGCGGCCCATTTTGTCCCGCCTTTGAAGCGAGCTATGAACATCCAACGGGTTACGGCAGGCGATGAGAGCGAGGTGTTGGCCGTTGGACTGGGAAATCGCTTTGCGCCACACAGGCGCCAGCCGCGATATTCTAGGATCCTTGATGATTAACCCAGCTAAAGGCGCGAATTCATCGGCAAGCAATCTTTTCGCATTTAATGACGCCGCCACCCCGGCAACGCTGTCTTGCCAGCCCAGTGGCATCGGCTTGGGGTCAGCCCAATGGCGTTTGATCTCGGCAAGCAGCCGGTCGTTGAATTGCACAATTTTTCTTGGTTCCCAGTAACCCAGCGGATTGTGCTCATTTGGCTCAAGCAGGTCGTCCGGCTGCCTGAGGCCAAGGATGTTTAGGGACCGCGAAAGCGCCGACGTGCCGCTTCGGTGCATGCCCTGGATGAGGAACGTGAATGAGTTGGGATCTGAACAACAATTAATTGGCATATGCGAATTCTTTATGACCGCTCAAGCTTCGCATCAACACCGATAAATGTACAATCCTCAGGCGCGATACGCGTGGTATATTATTCGAATCTCCGGGGTGCATTCGCGCATTTCCGGCAGTTAATCACAATCAGGCATTCGGCCTAATCCGTACCATTCGTGCCAATGCGAACCACCCACACAACATGCCACATCGACACTGATTTGCATTGTGATTACGAAACGGTCTTTGCTCCGTTGCCCAGGTTTGAAATCATCATTGGTGTCCCGCCTAAGCAGTGAAAATAAGCTCGAAAGCGCACAAATAGATCACATGGGTGTTAGTAAAAAAACAGTCTTTATCACGCTTGCATCGCTCATTCTTCTGGCGGTGTTCGCAAAGGCACTTCAGTTTGTTGGTTTTCGGGTTCATGACTGGGATACAGGCATCTATGCCAATGTGGCTTGGAATATTATTGAGGGTGATGGGTATTATTCCGATGTTCTAAGAAAGCACCATTTGGGTGAGCATTTTTCACCCATCACAATTGTTTTTGCACCGCTTTTCTTAATTTGGCCATCGGCATTTTGGCTGGTAGCTGCCCAAGGCCTGGCTGTCGGATCGACATGCACGGTGATTTATTTATATGCCCGCAAGGAGTTCGAAGAGAAACTGCCGCAGGACGCCACGTTGGTGGCTTTGCTGTTCGCCGCCTGGTTGCTGTTTTATCCGCCGCTCACAAGCGCATTGCTGTTCCAGTTTCATCCTACCACACTGGTCCTGCCTTTTGTCGCCGGAGCCTTGCTGGCGCTTCAGCGGCATAAAACCGGCCTGTTATGGGTATGTGTGGTGGTCATTTTCCTATCGAAGGAAAACGGCGCGTTGGTCATGCTGGGGCTCGCGGTTTACGCCAGCCTGATACAGAAACGCCACCATTTGGGATTGCTCCTGATCGTGGCTGCGGTAGCATCAGCTGTGATATCAATGGGACTGGTCATGCCGGCATTCAGGGACATTTCCTGGGGGCACACCGACCGGATAGGCCCTTTTGATTTTCTTGGGCGCAAGGCGCTTTATTTATTCGCGTTATTCGGTGGATTACTGTTTCTGCCACTACTGGCGTGGCGTTTCTCGCTTTGCGCTTTGGCGCTCATATTATTGAATTTGTCGGTGAAGTACTCGCCGCAATTTACCATGAGCTTCCAATACGACGATTTCATCAGTATTTTTCTGATAGTTGCCGCAATCCATGGATTTCCGGCGGCCCTTGATCATGTGCAGGCATTGCTGAAAAACCGCTGGTCGGTTCAGGCGGGCACGATCGCTATCACAGCCGTGACAGCTGCATCGATTTTCGGTATTGGCATGTTCCTCCACGATATTGCCATGTCATGGCCGCAGCCAAAACATATGCAATTGCATCGTGAGCTTGCCAAAATTCGAGCCTACCCGAATTCGGTCGGTATATCGGCCGACGGGCGGCTGGGCCCCTATGTTTCGAGCCGGACGCGCTACATTCCATTTCGATTTGAACAAATGCCCCAAATGCTGGACCGGCTAAACAAAAGCGACTTGATTTTGGTGACACCGATTGGCCGAGCGCACATCTTTTCGATCATCAATAAATATATGGATCTAAAGGATAACTGGAAAATCATCCATGACACCGAGGTCTTGCGGATCTACGCGGCGAAATAGGTTGGTTAGAGGTCGATTTGTTCCAATGCGCTACGCAGTGCGCCGCCTGGAACCGGGTCCGGACAATCAGTATCCGCCAATTGCATTAGCTTTGCTCAGCTTCTCGCGGCCTGCAGGGCGGGTAGTGGCTTTTTCTGCATGCGATTGCGGGTAACCACCGACGACGGAATAAAGTACGCGTTGGCTGTTCTGGCTTTTGACGAGAACCGTGCCTCGGCCGGATGAATCGCTGACGAGGCAATAACCGTGATAGGCCAATTCAACGCGTTGATGGTCGGCCATGGAATGCCACTTATGATCGACGATATAGAGGCGCAAAATTTCGTCGCTTCGGCGTTCTTCGGCGAACAAGATGCCGCTTTCTTTCAATCGGTTCAAAGCATTACGAGAATCTAACCCATCGTCCCGACATGTGTTCAAGAATTTAGTTTTTGCGGAGCTGGATTCGAGCGCAACTGATATTGCTACCGACGCGGCAGCAGCAACAAGAACGGTGAATATTCCCTTTGCCATATTATTTGCCCTCGGGACTGAGCGTAACGCTGGAGCGCTAGCTCGTCCAGTTTGGTGACTTGTGAGTAGCGATGCGACCAAGGGCATTCATGAGCTAGGCCCGCCATAAGGGCGTGAAGCTGTCCACTCAGGGTTACGCCTGGTCGTCTTCGTCGCGGAAATACTGACCGGGCGTCATCCCCAGAGATTTGCGGAATGCGGCCACGAAGGCACTTGTGCTGCTATAGCCAAGCTGGAAGGCGACATCGCCGACCGGCATCCCGGTCGATAAGTGTTCAACAGCCTTTAGAAGCCGCGCCTGTACGCACCATGTCCGAAAGGTCATCCCGGTTTCAGCCGTAAATCGACGCTCGAACGTGCGTGTTGAAAACCCGGCATTCTTTGCCGTATCTCCAATTGAACTTTTGCCGGCCGGGTCGGTCATGATTTCGTTGGCAACTGATTGAAGGGCTTTGGTTCTTGGATAGGGCAGTTTCAGCGGCGAAACGCCGGAAGCTTTGATTTGATCGATCACCAGGCTAGCCAATCGCCCATCGGCGCCGGCCTCGTCATAAACTCTCGGTCTTCGTGAAAATTCCAGTATCAGTTCGCGAAGCAGAGGCAGCACACGAATGACGCAACATTCGGTCGGCAGCCCGGTAAACCGATCCGTTTCGACATAGATGGTTCGAAGCTGAACCGCGGTTAAAGTCCGTATTTTATGCGGCACACTTGCCGGGATCCACACTGCACGTTCCGAAGGCACGACCCATTTTTCGTCATCTGTGTGGACGGAAAGCGATCCGGCGCTGGCGAATACCAGCTGGGCCTGAGAATGGCTATGCCAGTCGATATTCTGACCCTGTTCATAATCGGTGGCGAGCGCCACAAGGGGTCTGGGCACATCGTCATGATCACGTATATAGACATCTGGATGGGGCATAATCTCGAATTATTAATGCCAGTTTTCCGCCTGACCAAGGGAAATTACACCAGCACTCAATGAACCTCAATTCATCAACGGACCTTAGATAACAAGTTGATCTCACCCGTTTTCGTCAGTGTCGCCAAGGTGGTGGCGTGTGTGACACGGCGATTTCAATGGGCTTGTAATTCATAACCGGTTGGTTACAATTGAAAATGGAAATGTGTCAATTGATCTCGGGAGCTCCCCAGTTTGGCTGCAGCGGATGGCGCTGCTTGAGGATGAAGTGGTTTCGATGATGGCTGACGCACAATTGACTACCGATCCCAAGAAGGCACGGATCAAACGCAATCCGGTCGGTAATCGTAAGGCGATACTGGACGCCGCGACGCTAGAGTTTTCCGCCAATGGATTTGGTGGGGCCAGCGTTAATAAAATCGCCGAACGGGCCGGAACATCCAAGCGGATGCTCTATCATTACTACGGTAATAAGGACGCGCTTTTCCTTGCCGTTTTGGAAGCAGCATATGCGGATATTCGCCAGGCTGAGCGCGAATTGGACCTGGAAATGGTCGATCCGATTGAATCGATCACCAGCCTGGTGACCTTTACCTGGGACTATTACCTCAACAATCCGCACTTTCTGTCATTGCTCAACGATGAAAATCTCCACAAGGCAGAGCATTTGAAGAATTCGAAGCGGATCATGACGCTGCATTCGCCGTTTATCGAAATGCTGCGGCGGATTGTTGAAAGTGGCGAAAAAGAAGGCGTTTTCCGCAGCGGCGTGGATCCGGTGGATTTGTATTTATCCATTGCCGGTGTCAGCTATTTCTATTGTTCCAATATTCACACGCTAACGGTTGTTTTCGGACGTGACTTGGCATCCAAAGAAGCTCTGCAGAGCCGCCGCAACCATGTGGTTGATGTCATCCTAGGCTATCTGCGCGCCTAATTTCCCCCATTAAAATCTCGACGATCGCCGGGCTACAGGGCTGGCAGCCGCTATCTGTGCACAATGTACCATGTGGTTACAATTTTTGTTGACAGGTATCGAGGCGAGATATATTTGTTACCAGGTGGTTATAAGTGCGAGGGATAACCGGCCAATCGCACAACGTGGTTTGACGCGGGATAAGCCGGTGCAAACGGAGGAAACAACATGAAGTCCGGAATTGGTCTGGTTTCGAAATTATCCGCAAGCGCTCTGGCGCTGGCGATGGTCGGCGCAGTGTCCACGGCAGGCAACGCCGCTGAAAAAATTGATTTTGTTCTCAATTGGAAACCCGGTGGCGACCATTCGCCTTATTACTGGGCATTGAAGCAAGGCTGGTACAAGGATGCCGGCCTGGAAGTTCGGATCATTGAAGGTTCCGGTTCAGGCGCCGCCGCTAAAAAAGTCGGTGTTGGCGCCAATCCGTTGGGTATCATCGACTTGCCGACCGCATTGCAGTTCAAAGGCAAGGGCGCGGATCTGGTCGGTGTCATGAACGTCTACGCCAATTCCGCCTATGGGCTTTACTGGAAGAAATCATCGGGCATCGCCACAGTGAAAGATCTGAAGGGCAAGAAAATTGGTGCCCCGGCATTTGACGCCACCCGCCAAATGTGGCCGGCCGTTGCCAAACGCCTTGGCTTGGAAGTTGATGACGTTAAATGGGTCAACGTTAAGCCGACCGGCAAAATCGCCGCGCTTAAATCTGGCGCGATTGATGCCACCACGCATTTTTACAATGTGCATTACATCTACCAGCGTATTTTCGGCGACGACATGGGTTATGCGGGTCTCCGCGATGAGGGCTTCAACACCTACAGCCTGTCGGTCTTTGCCAACGGCAAATACCTCAAGGAAAACCCCGATACGGTCAAAGCCTTCGTCAAGGTCAGCCAGCGGGCGTTTGTTGAGTGTGCGGCAAACCCGACGCCGTGCATTGAAAACCTCGCCAAGGTCGGCAGCCAAAAAGTTGCTGATGTCACCGCCAACTGGAACCTTGTGAAGGAACTCATCGACAACAAGGATCCTAATCTGGCCTTTGGTTCGTTCAAGAAAGAACGGATGGAACACGACTATAAAGCCGTGGAAGGATCATTCGACATTACGCCGTATGACATTCACGCGGCCTATACCAATGAGTTCCTGGATCCGTCGCTGAAACTGAAGCAGTAAGCAAGCGCATTTAGCGCTCCTCCCGAGAACCCCCGCGTCACGTCCGGTCAATCGCCGGAATGACGCGGGGGGCGATCGGAACCCCGAATCTTGCGATAGTCAAACCGTTTCAACGGCGCCTAGGAAATAGGTGTCTGGCCTAGCGCATGGGAAAAATGATGTCGGAAGCCGTTCGTATCACCATCAAAGATATCTCGCTTTTTGAGCGGGATACCAAGCTGAGAATGCCGTTTCGGTTCGGCATTGTGACGCTCCGCGAAGCGCCGCAATTGTTTGCCAAGGTCACCGTCGAGGATGCCCAGGGTCGTCAGGCGCAAGGCATGTCGGCGGAAGTACTGGCGCCGAAATGGTTCGATAAAAACCCTGATCTGACAAACGAAGATAATTTCGAGCAGCTTCGCCAATCTGTTTACCGGGCGCGGGCGCTTTATACCGGTAAACCGGCGATGACGCCGTTTGCGCTGTTTGCCGATCATTACACTGCCCAAATGGATGTCGACCCCGATCAGCGCCTCAATGCCTCATTTGGCCAGGCAGTCCTTGATCGCGCAGTCTTGGATGCCGTTTGCCGGCTGGAGAATGTTTCATTCTATACGGCCATTCGCGAAAACATCGTCGGCATGTCGGCACACGACATTATTCCTGAGCTGCAAACGGACGAGATCGCCGCCTTTTTGGCTGGCTTATCACCCGCAACATCAGTCGCCGCCCGGCACACTGTTGGCCTAGTCGATCCGCTGAGCGAAAATCCTGATCCGGTTGGTGATGGACTGCCGGAGACCTTGGTGCAGGTGGTCAACACCTACGGTCACCAATATTACAAAATCAAAGTTGGCGGAAACACCGAACAGGATATAGCGCGCTTGATCGAAGTCGCCGAAATCCTTGAAAAACATCGCCCTGATTATCTGGTCAGCCTTGATGGCAACGAGCAGTATCCCGATGCCGATGCATTTCTCGATTTGTTTGAACGAATGCAGGGAACCGAAGAATTGTCGACCTTTGTCGACCGGATCTTATTCATCGAGCAACCGATCGCCAGATCGACAGCGCTTTCTAAGAATATCTCGGCCATATCCGCCAGCCGGCCAGTCATCATCGATGAATCAGATAGTGCCCTTGATGTTTTCCCATCTGCAATCGAGCTTGGCTATGCCGGGGTTTCATCAAAAAGCTGCAAGGGTTTCTACAAGTCGTTGATCAACCTTCTGCGCTGCCGCAAAGCCGGGGCCGGTTATTTCATGTCGGCGGAGGATCTGACGATGCAGGCCGGCATTGGTGTGCAGCAGGATCTGGCTTTGGTCTCGCTTTTGGGGCTCACACATGTGGAACGAAACGGCCACCACTATGTCAATGGATTGAATGACGTAGCCCGCGCCGAGCAATTACAATTTCTGGAGGCTCATCCCGACCTTTATCATGACCAGGACGGTGCGGTACGCTTGCGCATCGAAAACGGCGCGTTGGACATTTCATCTTTGGACTGTCCTGGATTTGCATCCAGGGTTCTTCCAGATGTCACGACCATGCGGCCGGTCGGCTGACCAAGACGGGATAGGGGTGGATCATGAACAATTCGGCTAAAAACCTGCAACGTATCAGCCTGGGTATTCTGTCTCATGTGCTGTTCGTAGTGGTCTGGCATTTCGCCGTGGTGCTTGGCGATATCCCAGAGTTCATCCTGCCGACACCGTTGGCTGCTTTGGAGTCACTTTCAGAGCCCAACTACAATTGGCTGCACCATACCTGGGTGACGACGCTGGAAATCTTCGGTGGCTATACATCGGCCTTGATATTTGGCGTCGGCGTAGCCCTGATATTTACCTGGGTACCGATTATCAAGGCCGCCTTTATGCCGCTATTCGTGACCATCAATATGATCCCGAAAGTCGCCATGGCGCCGCTTTTTATTGTCTGGCTGAGTTACGGCATCGTCCCCAATATCATCATCGGCTTCACCATTTGCTTTTTCCCAATCCTGCTAACGACGGTGCGGGGGCTTAATGAGGTTGAGCCGGATTTGATCGATCTGGTGCGGGCCCTGCGCGGGTCTCGTTGGCAGATTTTCGTCAAGATCCAGTTGCCCGGATCTCTTCCCTACATCTTTTCCGGCATGAAAGTGGCGGCGGTTCTGGCTGTTGCCGGTGCAATCGTCGGTGAGTTCATCGCCTCCGATGCCGGACTTGGCTACTTCCTGATGATTGCCCAGGAAAATCTCGATACCGCGGCGATGGTCATGGCGCTGATCTTCATCAGCCTGGTCGGCATGATCCTCTATGCCCTTGTTCTGGCGTTGGAAACCTTGGTCGTGACCAAGGACGCGCGGGTGGAATAAAGATAATGTCAGATCAAACCAAACCCATCATCAAACTTGACCGCGTCCGCAAGGTCTTTCGCAAGGGGACGGAGGAATTTGTCGCCGTCTCGGATGTGACGATGGATATTTTCGAGGGTGAACTGGTGTCGCTGGTTGGCCCATCGGGCTGCGGCAAGTCGACGATTTTGAAAATCCTCGCTGGACTGCACCCCTACGAGGGTGGCGATGTCGTCATGGATTTCGACCCGTCACGCGATATCGGCATGGTGTTTCAACAAGCGCTTTTGCTGAAATGGCGCCGCATCATCGACAACGTCTTGCTGCCGGCGGAAATTCTTGGGCTGCCGAAAAAGGAAAGCCGCGAGCGCGCCAAGGATCTGCTCAACATGGTGGGGCTGAGCGAATTTGAAAATTCCTATCCCTATGAACTTTCCGGCGGCATGCAACAACGCGCCGCCATTGCGCGCTCGTTGGTGCACGATCCGAAAGTCATTTTGATGGACGAGCCTTTCGGGGCGCTCGATGCGTTGACACGGGAAAAAATGAACCTCGAATTGCTGCGCATCTGGCAGGAGGCCAACAAGACAATTCTGTTTGTCACCCACGGTATTCAAGAAGCAGTACTGCTGGGCACCCGTGTGGCCGTGTTGACTGCCGGACCGGCGCGAATGGCCGATCAATTTGCAATCGAGCTGCCGCATCCGCGAACACTCGATATGAAAAACAGCGAAAAATTTGGTGCCTATGCGCGCCGCATCTATCAACTCTTAGGTATGGAGTAGACACCATGGCGGAGATTAGGCTTGGCCTAATCATGCACGGCGTTACCGGACGCATGGGCATGAACCAGCACCTCATTCGTTCAATCCTGGCAATCCGCAATCAAGGTGGTGTGGTTTTGTCGAATGGCGATCGGGTCATGCCCGATCCGATCATCGTCGGCCGCAATGCCGACAAGATTGAGCGACTGGCCAAGGAACATGGCGTGACGCGCTGGACCACCGATCTGGATGCCGCTCTCGCTAATCCCGATGACACGTTATTCTTCGATTCCGCCTCAACACAGTTGCGCGCCGAACTACTCAAAAAAGCCATGGATGCCGGCAAGGCGATCTATTGCGAAAAGCCGATCGCCGAAAACCTGACAGACGCTCTCGGCCTTGCTCAATATGCCAAGGCGCGCGGCATTAAGAATGGCGTCGTCCACGACAAACTGTCATTGCCCGGCCTCTTAAAACTGAAGGCGCTGAAGGACTGGGGATTTTTCGGTGAAATACTCTCAGTACGCGGCGAATTCGGTTACTGGGTCTTCGAAGGCGGCTGGCAGGAGGCGCAACGGCCGTCCTGGAATTACCGCAAATCCGATGGCGGCGGCATCATTCTCGATATGTTGTGCCATTGGCGCTACGTGCTTGACTATACCATCGCCCCGGTTAAGTCGGTCAGCTGCATGGGCGCGGTTCATATTCCCAAGCGCTTTGACGAACGTGGCGATGAATATGTCGCCGACGCTGATGATGCCGCCTACGCCACCTTCGAACTGGAAGGCGGCATTATCGCCCAGATGAATTCCTCCTGGTGTACCCGGGTACGGCGTGATGATCTGGTGACCTTCCACGTTGATGGCACCCACGGATCGGCGGTCGCCGGGCTGCATAGCTGCAGGACACAATCTCGAGTCAATACGCCGAAGCCGGTGTGGAACCCCGACGAACCGCGCACCAAAAACTTCTTCGAAGACTGGGTCGAGGTGCCGGATAATCAGATCTACGACAACGGTTTCAAACTCCAGTGGGAAGATTTCATCCGGCATCTGATGGAAGACGCGCCCTGGCAATTTGATCTCCTGTCCGGCGCCAAAGGCGTGCAACTTGCCGAACTTGGCCTGCAAAGTTGGGCAGAACGGCGTTGGCTCGACGTGCCGGAGCTTGAAGTCTAGATCATGGTGTCCATCACGCTTCCTACCGCCAACGGCGGGCTATCCGATTATCAGCTTTCCGAACCGGGGAACTTTCCGACCACGGCCGGAGGTGAACTACCGCGTATTGCCTATTCAGCTGCCCATGTGGTCGCCGATCCGTTGGCCGACATTGATCCGTGGCTGGAGCCGGCGGTCGACTGGGACGCCACGATAGAATACCGCCGCTATTTGTGGGGCCTTGGTTTGGGTGTTGCCGAAGCCATGGATACAGCCCAGCGCGGCATGGGGCTAAATTGGGCCGGAGCCCAGCAACTCATTCGCCATTCGCTTGATGCCGCCCAGGATTTCCCCAACGCCATCATCGCATCGGGCTGCGGAACCGATCATCTGGCCATCGATCCGGCCATGTCGATTGACCAGGTCATCGGCGCTTATGAAGAACAAATGGCCTTCATCGAGGGCTTAGGCGGCAAGCTTATCATCATGGCAAGCCGGGCGCTGACGGCTTGCGCCAAATCTCCTGATGACTACGCCAAAGTTTATGACCGTATATTAGGGCAGGCAAAAGAGCCGGTTCTCATTCATTGGTTGGGCGAGATGTTCGACCCGGCGCTCGCCGGTTATTGGGGACAGTCCGATCACGATGCGGCGATGGATGTCTGCCTTGATATCCTGGCGGCGAATGCCTCTAAGATCGATGGGATTAAGATTTCGCTCCTCAACAAGGACAAAGAAATCGCCATGCGCCGGCGGCTGCCCGATGGCGTGAAAATGTATACCGGCGATGATTTTTCCTATGCCGAACTTATCGCCGGGGATGAGCACGGTTACTCGCATGCATTGCTGGGTATTTTTGATGCCATCGCGCCGGCGGCAAGTGCGGCTCTGCAGACCCTGGGCCGTGACGATCTGGAGACCTTCAACGCCATTCTTGAGCCAACGGTTCCCCTGTCGCGCCATATCTTCAAGGCGCCGACGCGGTTTTATAAGACCGGTGTTGTGTTCATGGCTTATCTCAACGGCCACCAAAACCACTTCACGATGGTCGGCGGTCAACAAAGCGCCCGTTCCTTGGTGCATTTGGCGGACTTGTTCCGTCTGGCCGACAAAGCCGGGCTTTTATCCGATCCAGAATTTTCTGCCGCACGCATGCGCTATGTCATGAAAACTCACGGGCTGAGCGGATAGCTAACCCATGCGTGACCTCTCCAGCAACACCGATCTTTTGTCGCTCAACGGGGCTACCGTGCGTAAAAAATGGAATCTGGAGCAGATCATTGATGGCTGCGCCCGCCACGGGATCGGCGGTATCGCGCCCTGGCGGGATCAAATTGCCGAATGCGGCCTGGAAAAGGCCGCAAGGCTGATCAAGGATGCCGGGTTACGGGTGTCCGGCGTCTGCCGGGGAGGGATGTTCCCTGCTGCAGACGCCGCCGGATTGCAGGCCAATATCGACGATAACCGCCGCGCCATCGACGAAGCCGCCGCTTTGGACGCCGAATGTTTGGTGTTGGTCGTCGGCGGGTTGCCTAACGGCTCGAAGGATATCGCCCAGGCCCGGTCGCAGGTTACTGATGGCATTGCTGCCGTGCTTGAATATGCCCGCTCATCGGGTGTACCGCTGGCTATTGAGCCACTTCACCCCATGTATGCAGCCGACCGTGCCTGTATCAACACGATGCGCCAGGCGTTGGATGTCTGTGATCATCTCGGTGCTGGCGTCGGCGTCGCTGTCGATGTTTATCACGTTTGGTGGGACCCGGAGCTGGAGGCGCAGATCGGGCGTGCCGGACGCAATGGCCAATTGCTTGCCTATCACGTGTGCGATTGGTTGGTTCCGACCAACGATCTGTTGCTCGACCGTGGCATGATGGGCGACGGGGTGATCGACCTGCGCAAGATCCGCGGCTGGGTCGAGGACACCGGTTTTGACGGTTTGTGCGAGGTGGAGATCTTTTCAGCGGAAAACTGGTGGACCCGCCCGCCGGATGAGGTTCTTGCCACCTGCATCGAGCGCCATCAGTCGGTCGTTTGACCCTCGATAAACGACTTCGGCGTCTGCCCGGTTGCCTGTTTGAAGACCCGGTAGAAATGCGACAGGTCGCCGAACCCGGCTTCCAGAGCTGAAAACAAAACATTGCCGGTTTCAAGCAGGCGCTTTTTTGCAAATTCGATACGAATGCTGGTCAGATAGGCGTTGACCGTCATGCCCTTGGATTGTTTGAAAAGCGTTGTGTAGCGGCGATAGCTCAATCCCGCCATGGCCGCCAGATCCTTGATCTGCACCGGCTCAGTAAAGCGTTCTTCCAAGAAATCCAGCGTCCGCGCAAAAGCCTGGGCGCTTTGCGATAGTTCTTCTTGTGCAGAAGACTCTGTCGCAGACCGAGCCAGCATCACCAGCAAGTGCGCCAGCAATCCCCAGATCACCGACTCAAACCCCTGCCTGGCGGTGGTTTGTTCAAAGACCATGCGCTGCAGGCTGGCCATGATGGCGGCGCGCCGATGCGTTTGGTTCGAACCCAAGGGCTCAAAACCAGCGAAGGCGGAACGGAAATAGGTGTAACCGCCGGCCAGACCGGGCACTGAACGCAGGTCATCGGGATAAAAACAGATCATGATCAAGGTGATTGGGTTGGCCGGATCATCAGCAAATCGATGGGCAATACCGGCGGGTAAAAACACAATCTGGTCGGCTTCCAATTGCTTCTTGAAAGTCTCACTTTCCACACTCCCGCGCCCCTGACGGATAAAGCATAATTTATCGAATGCCCATTTGCCCATCTCCATCTCAAAGCCAGGTGCATGGCGACTCTCAAATACATAGATACCGTTTTCAGCCAAATTTACCGGCTGTGGTGTAGTTCTAAGCTCCATCGATTCATTCACCTATTTCCGAATATGCAAATGATCCTACGACCGTTCATGCCAAGACGGCAAGCGCCGCACCAATCATCATGTTGCCGATAACTCAGATTGATCGGAGGAACGCGGTGATGGAAACGTCAAAGAGCCTGATGGAAAAGGTGATGGTCTGCGAGAAGGGCGATCGCATTCCATTCTGCCCAGCCATCTACGAACACAAGGGCTTCCTGATCGGCAAATCGCCATCGGAGATCTGCCGCGACGCCGACCTGCTGGTCGCCGGTATCCTCAAGGAGCGCGAGATCTACCAGCCGGATTTTCTCACCGTCGGCATTGACGTCTATAACGTCGAAGCCGAAGCGCTGGGCTGTGAAGTCATTTACTTCGACGATAGCGACGATGTTCCAGGCGTTGAAAAGCCGATCATCTCCACCGCCGATGACTTGGCGCGGCTCGCTATACCCAATCCGCAAACCGACGGTCGCATGCCGCTCTACCTGGAGGCGGCAAAACGCATTCAGGCGGAGGTCGGCCATGAGGTCACCGTCCGTGGCGCCATATCCGGCCCGCTTTCCATGGCATCGGAACTGGTCGGCGCGGAGAATTTCATCGTCTTGACCCTTCAAGACCCGGCATTCGTCCGCCAACTCCTGAAATTCACTTCTGAAGTTGCCGCTGAGTTCGGCAAGGCCTTCATCGCCCTGGGGCTAGACCCGATCATCTTTGATTCCCGCGCCATGCCGCCATTATGTTCGCCGAGCGTGTTCAAGGACATGGTCGCGCCGACCTACGCCAAGCACCTTATCCCGGTTTTGAAGGGCGCTGGCGCCAAGCACATCCCCCTGGTCATCGGTGGCGATACGACGTCGATCCTGGATGACCTGCAGGCAACAGGCTGCACGCAGTTGCTGTGCGATTTCGAAGGTGACCGCGACAAGTTCATGGCCGCCAGCCTGGAACATAACTTCCCATTCCGGGTCAATGTCGACCCACGCCTTTTGCATCTTGGTCCGGTGGAGAAGATCAAGGATTTCACCATGGAAATCCTGAACAAGTGCTGGGACCATCCTGGTTTCCTTCTGGGCACCGGCGTGGCGGCCTATAATTGCCCGATTGAGCATCTTTTAGCGGTTAGAGAATGCCTCGATGCTGACTATAAAAACTACGTGCCGAAAAAGTCTCTGGCGCAGAAACGCAAGGAAGAAGCCGAGGCGATTGTTGCCGATCTGCGGCCGGGATATGACCAAGATCTGGATCCTGTCCTGCGCGAAATGGCCGAGGCGATTGAGGAGGGCGACGAGGATGACGTGCCGGAGTTGGTCGAAGAGGCGCTTGCCGACATCAGCCCAGTCGAGGTGGTCAACAAGGCGATGATCCCGGCTATGGAAGTGGTCGGCGACCGGTTTTCCCGCAATGAAATCTATGTGCCGGAAATGCTGATTTCCGCCCGCGCCATGAAAGCCGGCATGGTGGTCGTGCGCCCGGCCTTGGTAGAGACCGGGGCAAAACCAATCGGCAACGTCCTGTTGGGCACCGTCAAGGGCGACATTCATGACATCGGTAAAAATCTGGTCGGCATGATGCTGGAAGGGGCTGGGTTTGAGATCTCAGATCTCGGCGTCAACGTGCCGGCGGAACGATTTGTCGAGGAAATCAAAACCTCCGGCATTCGTATTCTCGGCCTGTCGGCGCTGCTGACCACGACCATGGGCTACATGGAAAAGGTCATCCAAGCACTCGCTGATGCCGGCCTACGCGATGAGGTCAAGGTGCTGATCGGCGGCGCTCCGATCAATGATAAATACTGCGACAGGATCGGTGCTGATTACTACGGCGAATCCGCCGCCGATGCCGTCGCCTGCGCCCATGATGCGCTGAAGTCGTTGAAAGAGGCGGGCGTTCTCAGCGAGGCCGCCTGATGGTCAGTCTGGTTGATCGCTGGATTAAGCGGCCGGTATTCGGCTGCATGGAATGCGGCCAATGCCTGTTGTCGCAAACCGGCTATATCTGCCCCATGAACTGCCCGAAAGGTCTGCGCAACGGACCCTGTGGTGGCACGGTTGACGGCAAATGCGAGGTGCTGCCAGACCAAGCATGCGTTTGGACAAAAATCCATACCAAGATCTCCGATAACCCCGTCCTCCTAGGTCCGTTCGAACAGCAATTGGTTGGTACATCCAGCGTAGCGAATTTCTTGAGCGGTAAAGACCGCATTTCCCGCAAACCTCGCACGCTGCCCGACACGCAACGGCAGGCAGATTCCGATTTAGCGAAGCGATTGCGGGCGGGGCAACCGGTCATAACACTGGAAGTGGCCTCGCCGCGTGAACCTTCCGGGCTTGCCAAAATCGAACGATATCTCGAACCCTTCAAAGGCGCCGTGGACGCCGTCAACACGACGTCCGGCGCGGCAGGAAAGCCATCACTTCATTCACTCACGACGGCGCAAGTTGTTCGCCAAGCCGGTTTTGAGGCGATCGTCCAGTTTTGTGGGCGTGATCATACACCGGCGCAGCTATCAGAACTGCTTGATGACGCGGTGGAGCAGGGGCACCAGAATTTCCTCATGCTCACCGGTGATTGGAACCCGGATCAATCCGAAATCAATCACGCCGGGTGGTTTCCCATGGACAGCCTGCAAATGGTCGACCTCGCCGCCGGCCGGCATCCCGCAGCCCATATCGGCGTCGCTTCCCATCCGCAGGAGGCATCGCCCGAAATCTCAAACAACCGTCTCATGGCGAAAGCCAGAGCCGGCGCTCAGTTTACCCAGACCCAAGTCGTGACCAATTCAGACGGGTTTGGGCGTTGGTTGGCTGGATTTAGAGATTCCCACCCCTCAGATTTGCCGGTCCTGGCGTCCATCCCGCTCGTCGGCAGAGCGACGCCCTGGGCAATCCTTCAGGCATTGCCGGGGGTCCGGGTGTCGCCAGTATTTGCCCGGCATCTCAATCTTTCATCGGACATCGAAAAAACCGGCCTGGAGCTGACGCGGCACCTGGCCCGGGACCTGTGGGTTCTCGGCGTTGACGGTGTCCACCTGATGAATTTTGGCGCCTCGGCCGGTGCGGTGGCGGAGTTCGCCCATGAAATGCGCGAGCTGTTTCAACAGCGCGCTGCTTGATCTGGAGTTAATTGATGACCCAAACAATCGTGTCTTCTCATTCGCACCGGGTGCGGATCGCCCCGCATCGGCGCACCGTGGTGATCGGCGAGCGCTGTAACACCCTGGGCTACAAAAAGGTCCGAGAGACAGTCATGCGCGGCGAATGGCAGGAGGTCGTCGGCCGCGCCAAGGACCAGTTTGAAGCCGGCGCCGGCATCATCAACGTCAACATGGTGGGTTTGGATATCCCAGAAAAAACGCTTCTGCCGCTGGCGGTATCGGTTATCCGTGCCGAAGTCGACGCGCCTCTTTCTCTGGATTTCGGCGACCCGGATGCACTTGATCTGGCGTTGGGGAATATCGAAGGGCGAACACTGATCAACTCAATCAGCGGTGAGGCGGAAAAGCTCGATCAGATTTTACCGATTGCGCAGAAACACGATTCCCCGATGATCGCATTGTTGTGCGATGACGACGGCATTCCGGACACGCCCAAGGGCCGGTTGCGGGTGGCGGAAAACATTCTCAAGGCTGCCGAACCCTTCGGCAAGACCGTAGAAGATTTCATATTTGACTGCGTCGGCATCGGTATCGCCACCGACGTTAATGCTGGCCAATGCACGCTGGATACGATCGAACTGGTTAGGCAGGAACTGAACGCTAACATCACGCTTGGCGCCTCGAATGTGTCGTTCGGCATGCCCAAACGCCGTGTCATTGATGCCCATTATCTGTCGATCGCCATCAGCAGGGGCATGAACGCGCCCCTGACGGACATCATGAGCGAGCCGTTGCGTTGGGCGCTAATGGCGACCGATGCGATCATGGGCAAGGACAAACTTGGCATCCGCTTTATCCGCGAAGTCCGTGCCGATGCCGCCGATACCTCGGTGGCGGCCTAAGATGACGCAAGTGCAGTGGGTTGCGGCCCAGGGGTATTTTTCCGAAAGTCCCCATGACCTGCCGACCTGGGTCGGTGTCACGAACGGCCAGGTCGTCGCGATCGAACATTCCTGCCCGGACGGTGTTGATGCTGAACAGGACGGCTATCTGTTGCCGTTGCTCGCCGATACCCACGCACATATTTACATGAATCCCTGGCCCCTCGATCCGGCCCAGAGATCAGCGCCGGGTGGTGGCGCCTTCGACGACGAAGTCACCGATGCGCTGAGCCGTTTGGATGATGCGCTCTGTCACGGTGTCGGTTTCGTCCGCGATATGGGCGATCCCTTTGGGATCAATCTGGCTGCCAAGGAGCGATCGCCGATCGTTCTTCAGGTCCCCGGGCCGGCCATTCACCGGCCGAAGAAATATGGCCGGTATCTGGGCGTCTCGCGGGAGACGATCGCCGATGTGATTGACTTAATTGACAAACTGGCCGAAGACCTGCGCGTCGACTACATCAAACTAACCGCCACCGGCATCGTCAGTTTCAAAGATAAAAGCGTCAAACAGGCGCCGCAGTTCATGACCGAGGAATTGGCAGCTGCGGTCTGCCGGGCGCACGATCACGGGCTCAAAACCGCCGCCCATTGTAGCGGCGACAACGGCCTGGATATCGTTCTCGACGCCGGTGTGGATTTCATTGAGCACGGCTATTTCATCCGCCCCGATCAACTCAAACGCGCCGCCGAGCATGGGCGTTACTGGACCCCGACCTTCGCCCCGGTGCTGTCCCAATATGTTAACCGAGAGGTTTGCGGTTGGGACGACGACGCGGCCAATTGCATTGATGAGATACTGGCCGATCATCGCTGCAGCTTTGCATCCGCTGAAGAAATCGGCACACCGGTGCTCGCCGGCACCGATGGCGGCAGTCCGGGTGTACCGATCGGCAAAGCCTTGCGTGACGAACTCGCTCAGATGGAAATGGCCGGCGCTTTACCAGAGCGCCTTTTGCGTCTTGTCTCAGCCGATGCGGCGGACGCCTGCCAGCCGAACGGATATAGCGGCCGGATCAGACTGGGAGATCCGGCGGATTTTGCCATCTATGGCGCCCGGCCGTGGGAGGCGATCAGCAATTTGAGCACTCTTTCAAAAGTCTACAGGGAAGGGGAGCCATGCTGAAGCTCACCGTTGACCAGCCGACCAACCTCGCCAAAGCACTGCGCGGCGAGGGGCTTGCCCTAAAAATGAGTTGCGGCGGCAACGGATCCTGCAAAACCTGCCGTGTGGTTCTGGGCGATGACGCAGTATTGGCCTGTCAAACGGACGTCGCCGCCGGGTGCCATGAAATCATCGTCTCAGCCCATGCGCTGCAGCCGGATTCATTCCAACTGGATATGGATCTTGTCGTCGATCTCGCTAGGGACGGGCGGCAGCCACGATTTCAACGCTTTGAGGTTTCCGTCCCTGGTCCTGATGATCAGCCGGGGGCAAGCGATGTTGACCGGATCCGAGCAGCGCTGGGGCAGCCTGGGTATTCTTTTTCAGCCGAGGTCACATCGGAAATTTCGCGTGCTGAAATCGCTGGCGGGATGACAGTTTCGGTCTGGGACGATTGCGTCATCGACATTGGATCGCGCGCGACGGCCACTTTTGCGGTGCTCGCAATCGACATCGGCACCACCACGATCTCCTGCGCCTTGCTCGACGCCAACAATGGCCAAGTTCTGGCCCAGGCCGGCAAGGCCAATGCGCAATACAATTACGCTGAGGATCTGGCGGCGCGGATATCCTTTTGTAATTCCCGCGAACGTCTTGCTGAGATGCGTAGTCTTCTGTTGCGAGACTGTCTGATCCCGCTGACCAAGGAATTGCTTATCGAAGCCGGGGTGCCCGCCCGCGATGTTCTAACCACTGTTGTTTCCGGTAATGCCCCGATGATCCACATCCTGTTGGGCTACGACCCCACATCAATGGGTGGCTATCCGTTTAACGGTGTCGACTTTGCGCCGGCGCCAAAAGAAGCCCGCAAATCTGGTTTGCCTGGTAAATTCGTCGAGTTCCTTCCCGCCCATAGCGCCTATTTTGGCGGCGACGTGGTTTCCGGGCTTTGGGTGGAACAAATCAGCCATGCCAAGGAGACAACGTTTTTCCTCGACCTGGGCACCAATGCTGAAATGGCCTTGGTCCATGATGGCACCTGCCTGGTCACCGCAGCACCAGCCGGACCGGCATTTGAGGGCGGCGGATTGGCTTGGGGGATAGGTGGTGTCGAGGGCGCCATCGATCACATCTGGGCGGCCGGTGATCGCCTGGAATTTTCCACCATCGGTGGCGCGCCGGCGCGCGGCATCTGCGGCTCGGGCATCATCTCCTTCGTTGCCGCCGCGTTCCGTGCCCATGGCATGAGCAAGTCCGGGCGTTTTCGCGAGCGTGATGAAATTCGATATATCCAGTTCGGTGACCAGCGGATGAAAGCCTGGTTTTTGACCGAGGAGATCTATGTCACCGAAGAAGACATCTCCAAGTTTTTACAGGCCAAGGCCGCTGTCTTTTCCGCCCTTCATTCTCTGTGTCGGCAAGCTGGTCTGCAGCCAGGCGATCTCCGTCAGGTGTACATTGCCGGCAATTTCGGCAGGTACTTAAAGATTGAGGACGTCATTGAAATCGGACTGCTTCCCGACATTGATCCAAGCCGAGTTACACTGTGCGGCAACACCTCGTTGGCCGGGGCTGCGGCGACGGCGTTTGACCAGTCAGCCGCATCAGCACAAGAAGACCTGATCGGAAATCTTCAGTTCATTGACCTCAACGGACTGCCGACCTTCCAGGACGATTTCATTGATGCGCTGTTCATCCCGCACCGATCAAAAGATCTGTTCCCCAGCGTCGCGGACGCCAAAAAGGTCCGCCGCCGCCGATCAAGATCGCGGGCGGCTTGAATAATCAGTCGATGATTTCATGCGCTGCACCAGCCATTCATTGACCCGGCAATGCCTGCGCTACTAACCTCGATTCGCTCAACAAATCAGAAGTAACCAACCAAAGAGTATTTCATGACCGCTAACGCCCCCCGGATCAAAACCACCGTCGTCGGCTCCTATCCGCTGCCCGCCTGGTTGGTTGCTTCGCCATCGGAACAGGCCCTCATTGACGCCACACGCGCCGTGCTCAGCACGCAAGAGCGGGCCGGCCTCGATGTGGTTTGTGATGGTGAGCTTTATCGTTTCGACGTCAACCACCCCGAAACCAACGGCATGATCGAGTATTTCACCCGGCCGATGGATGGCATTCGCAATGACGCCACTTTCGAAGAGGTGATCGCCTATCGCAGTAACCCCGGAATGCGGTTTCGCGCCAAACCGCCGGGAACCGCCGATGGTCCGATCGGCCACGGCACACTCGATCTGCCGTTCGCGGCGACCCGGGCAAAATCGCTGACCACCCGGCCGCTCAAGTTTACGTTGACCGGGCCGCATATGCTCGCCAAAACCCTGATCAACACCCACTATGATGATACCCGTGCGCTCACGATGGCGATCGCTGAAGTTCTGGCCGAACAGGTCAAATACATCGACGCGGAAATCGTTCAGGTCGACGAGGCCAATCTGCCGGGTCATCCCGACGAATGGCAATGGGCGGCGGAAGCCATCAACCTGGTCCTCGATGCAGTCCAGACGACGCCGGCGGTGCATCTGTGTTTCGGCAATTACGGTGGCCAGACCGTGCAGAGCGGCACTTGGGCCAAGTTGATCGACTACCTCAACACTATCCACGTCGACCACATCGTCATGGAAAACGCGCACCGTCCGCCAGAAGAACTGGCGGTGTTCAAGGATCTCAAACCGGAAATCGGTCTCGGCCTGGGCGTGTCGGATATCAAGGTGAATTCCGTGGAATCCGCCGACGACATCGCGCGCTCGATTGAAACGGCGGAAAATGTTCTTGGGCCGGATCGGGTGAAGTACATCAATCCAGACTGCGGCTTCTGGATGTTACCGCGCAGCATCGCCGACGCCAAAATCGCAGCGCTGGTGGCAGGGCGTGATCTCTACGAAGGGCGGTAGTGCTAGTAGGAGCGGAGTTCTGCCTGACGATTGATGAGCAAGGAATTACCGGGTTATCAAATTCAAACAACATCATCCAGCCCGGCCAACGCCAGGTTTGATCGGGCCGGCGCACGCCGGCATCGAGAATGCACCAATGCACTTTCGCTGAGCCGACTTTTGGCGCGCCGACCTTGTGGCGCTGTCATGGTCGGGTGATGGATATCTGACCGGCGTTTTTGCAGTCCATAAACTAAAGCTTGTCCTGCAAGGTGGACGACTTTAGCGCTAGTTGTCTGTCCGTCATCTCTGATCAGGTTAAGCACAACGAATGCGTTGCGTTGACAAGGCCTTCGCAGGAAAAAAGATTTCATGGAAAAAATTCAACGCAGGCTTCGCAATTATTTCCAAACCTCGCCCATGATCCTGAGCCAGTTTCCGCCGATGACCTTCGCGATGTCTTCTTCGGCATAGCCCAACCGGGTCAGCTCCTCGACAATGTCGATCACCTGCTCCGGCTCCAACTGCGCGGCGTCGGTTCGCGTGTAGCCGCCATCCTTGGGAAAGCGGTCGGCCATGGTTTGCGAGAAGGCCACCAGGGCTGGCATGTCATAGATATAATCGAAGCCGAAACCGACGTGATCGGGTCCGACCAATTGCACAGCATGGTCGAGGGATCGGACATAGGTGCCGACCGAGGCGTCGTTGTCGCCCATGAATATGCCAATGCCGGTAAGACCGATGACACCACCCGATGACGCCACAGCCTTGATCTGGTCGTCGCGGTAGCAGCGGGGGTGTTCATAAATTGCGGCGACATTGCCGTGGCTGATAATGACCGGCGCTTGCGAGGCTTCGATGGTCTGCATGGAGGTCTGGTAGCCGCAATGGGCCACATCGACCAGCATGCCAACGCGGTTCATTTCAGCGATCAGACTATGGCCGAAGCGGCTGAGGCCATCATCGGACAATTCATGGCAACCGTTGCCGACCAGGTTCTTCTGATTGTAGGCCATCAACATATGCCGGATGCCGAGCTTGTAGTAGAGCCCGACAAGGTCGAGGTTACGCCCGACCGGCCCGGTGCCCTGGAAATGGAGACCAATTCCCAACTTGCCTTCGCGGCGCGCGCGATCAATATCGGCAACGGTTTCGACCAGGATAAACTCGTCGGCATGGGCTTCGATCGCCCGCCGCTCCCGAGCGATCAACCGCACCGCCTCGGCCGCATCGGCATCGTCGACGGCTATGGTGATGGAAACAAAATCGAAGCCGGTGGCGGCATATCGTTCATACGCCGCCGCCTTCTTTTCCGGGGTGGAGCCCGGTAAATCGATTGTCGGCAACGTCATGTCGCAGACTACGGCCTGCTGCAATAATTGCCGTGCTGCTTGGCGTCCGACGCTCTCATTCATTAATCCGGCCTTCCATCGCGGTTTTCTGCTCTTGGGTTAGAACTTCCCTTGTTCTCATCACTCAACGCCGTTTGGCCTGGTGCCGCCAGTGGCGATGTTGAGAATGAAGGCATCTTCCTTGCTGACTGAGATATATGCGTGCCCCATATGGGCGTCGTAATAGACGCTGTCGCCAGCCTTTAGTCGGACCGGGGCATAAAGGCTGGAGTGAAGTTCCACTTCGCCGGATACGACATAGACCAACTCTTCGCCCGGATGCGAGACAAGGGCCTCGAAATCCTCGACTTTCCGAGCTTTTATTCTGACCAGCGTTGGGTCGATTTTCTTGTGCAACAATCCGGTCGCCATGGGTTCATAGACATAGGGACCGACCTCCAGCTTTGTACCTTCGCCGTGGCGGCTTACGCACATACGCCCCCGGACGGCTGTCAGATTTGCCGAACCAGGTTCCTCGATCAGCACGCTTAGATCGATTTCCAAACCACGGGCTAAGCGCAACAAAACATCATAGGTCGGAGAACTTCGGGCGTTTTCGATTTTTGAAATTGTCGAAACACCTAATCGCGCCCGATCGGCAACCTCCTGCAAGGTCAATCCGGCATTTCGCCGAAGTTTTTTCAGCCTTTGGCCAAACTGCAGATTTGCCTCAAACGTGTCCTTCTCCATGCGCGTCATTACTGTCCTAAGTTTCGATTCTGATTGGCAATATATTTTCCTATGAGAAAAATAATTGACATTTTTCCCATAATGAAAATATTCTCAATGAAATGGGACTTGTCAATGGTCTGGATAATTATTGTCGTCATATGCGGGCTTGCCCTGACGGGAGGAGTAGCGGTCGCCTACGTATTGGGGCTCGGCGCGGTTCTGTCGTTTCTGGCAACCGATCAAGCGCAATATCTGGCCATTCTGCCGCAGCGCGTATTTTCCCAAATAGACGTTTTTACCTTCCTTGCGATGCCGCTTTTCATCTTAGCCGGAGAATTGATGACCCGTGGCGGCGTGACCAAGGTATTGATTGATCTGGCAATGCTGCTTGTCGGACGCCTGAAAGGCGGATTGGGCCACGTCAATATCGCCACAAGCGTATTTCTGGCCGGCATTTCGGGATCGGCGGTAGCGGATGCCGCGGCAACCACCAACACGCTGGTGCCGGAGATGCAGTCACGCGGCTACCCGGCTGATTTCGCCGCCGCGTTAACCGCCGCAAGCTGCGTCATCGGGCCGATTATTCCACCCAGCATCGTGATGATTTTCTATGGTGCATTGATGAATGTATCTGTCGCGGCGCTGTTTGCCGGCGGCGTGGTGCCTGGACTGCTGATGGCATTGTCGTTGTTTATCTACAATGCCTGGGTGGCCCGAAGAAACGATCATCCGGGCGGCAAAGATTCCGTCCTTCCGGCGTTCGTTCCGACGATTATCAAGGCCCTGCCGGCCATGGCAATCCCGGTCATTGTTGTGGCGGGTATTGTTTTCGGCTTTGTCACGCCCACCGAGGCCGCGGCGCTGGCCGTCGCCGTCACCCTGGTCCTGGTCGGCGTATATGAGTTTGCCGCGACCGGGTCGGTTTCTAAATCGGTGCGGGTGCTGGCCAGCAAAACCAATCTTTCGCTGGAAAAGTCGATCCTGCTGACCGGATCCATTTTCATGATCCTGTTTGCCGCCGCGGTGTTTGGATATCTGCTGGCGATAAATGGCGTGCCGGAAATGATTGCCGGTGTCGTGGCCAGCGCAGATCTTTCTGGTGTGGTCTATCTGCTGGTGGTCAGTCTTGTATTGTTTCTAGCCGGCATGGTCATGGACGTCGCCATGGCGTTGGTGCTGCTGGTACCGTTGTTGATCCCGGCCGCGATTGCCACCGGCGCCGACCCCGTTCATGTCGGCGTCATCACTTGCTTGAACTTGACGCTGGGCTTGATCTCGCCGCCTTTCGGCGGCTGCCTGATGGTGGTGTCGGCCAGCAGCGGGGTTAGTTATGCCCGTCTTTCCCGAGCGGTCATTCCGTTCATTGGTGTCGAAGTTGTTGTCCTGCTCATCCTCATTCTTGCTCCTGATTTAACGCTGTTCGTCCCCAGGCTTACAGGCCTGATTCCTTAAACCGAGATAGGAAATTCCAATGAAATTCATAACATTGACAATTGCATTGGCGCTCGGAGCCGTGATGGCTCCATTGGTGCCGGCGACAAACGCCAACGCCGCAGAAATCAAACTCGCCGTTGGTTGCCCACCGGTTCCGGCCTGCGCCGACTGGGTCTGGGCCGTTGACGTGGCTGAGCATTTGAAAAAATCAGGCCTTGAAGCCAAGGTTTTCGTCGGCGGTGCGCTGGGGAAAGATCCCGAAATTATTGACCAATTGTCACAAGGCCTAGTGCAAATCGGCCTGACCAACTTCGTCATGATTGCCCAGGTGGACAAACGAATTCTTGGTTTCATTTCGGCGTATATGTTCGACGACATGGACCATTTCTTCCGGGCCAGCAAAGACAGCGACATGGTGCGCTCGATCGATGCGAACATGCAAAAGCAGGGTATTCGAATTGCCGGCCTGACCGGTCTTGGTGGCTTGGTGGGTATCTTTAATGCGAAAAAACCCATTCGTTCAATTGCCGATCTTGATGGCATTCGCCTTCGCGCCATCGACGACAGTCAAATCAAACTGTTCGAACAATGGGGGGCCGCCGGCGCCGTGATCGATATGCCTGAATTTGCCACTTCCGTGCAGCAGGGCGTGGTTGACGGGTATTTCAATCCACCAATCGTTGCGATCATTTTCCGCCATATGGGAATCTTGAAACATTACACACCCATTGGCGGTGGTACGCCGTTTCGTTCGGCTTTGATGTCAAATGATTGGTACAACGGCCTGGACGATGACACCCGAGCCAAAGTCGACGCGGCGGTCAACAACGCCAACGCCAATAACGTCGCCTGGACAAAAAAGGCGATAGAGACGGAATTGGCTATCCTTAAGAAAGGCGGCGTGACGATTACCGAACCCAGTGAGGCGGCATTAGCGGAATTCAAGGAGCTTTCCATGAAGGTCTGGTCCGTGCTGATGCCCGCCGATGCTGTCGATGCGTTTGTCGCGCTGGCCGCCAAGACCCGCAAATAACCATGGCGGCCGCCATACAAAAAATCAGTGCGGCGGCCGACCGCATCTGCCTGATTCTCGCCAAGCTAGCCTTGGCGGGAATTTGCCTGACAATTCTGTTCCAGATCACGTTGCGCTATGGCTTGAGGTCGCCACCGGCGTGGACGGAGGAACTTGCCCGTTACCTCATGGTGTGGGGAGGCCTGCTTGGTGCGGCCTGTGCGTTTCGGCGCGGCGCCGACCCGATTATTTTCCAACCTGGCACAACGGGAAAGCGGCGCCTGTTCTCCTTGACGTGCATCACTATCTGCGTAGTCATTTTCCTCGGCCCGGTGCTTTATTATTCAATTTTCGGATTGGGGATGAACATTGATCGTGGCTTCATCACCCGCAGCCTGGCGCGAACTTCAAGCGGCTTAGGGATCAACCTAGCTATCATCGGCGCCGCGGTTCCAATCTGCTGCTCTCTCATTTTGCTGCATCTGGCCGCAATGCTGACCCGTAAGCAAAGCAACGAATAGGCACGCATAGCGCCCTCGATTTCCGCCCAGCCGACGCCGTTGATCTGCTTCAACTCGGTGAGGGCGCTTCGGTTGTCAAAGGCTTACAGCAAAATTTTTCGAAAAATCCGGTCGCCTGGAATGCGCGGAATTGTTTGTTCGACGGGCGTCCACTCATCAGTATCTCCATTATTCCAAAACCGGGAGGTCAATGAAAATATCCCGCGAGTAACGGTATTTCTACACTCGACAGCAATAAATGTTAGCGCTATCATTACTTATTTTCAGATTTGGTTCATTGAATATTGCGCCTCAAAGAGGAGATTATCATGACGACAATCACGCACCGGGAAAACTTGCTGGCTGTTATTCGTGGCGATATGGCCGACCAGATACCGTGGGTGCCGCGTATTGATCTATGGCACAACGCCCATCAGTACAGGGGAACATTGCCGAAAAAATTCGAAGGCATGACGGTGGAGGAAATTCATCGTTCCATGGGGTGGGCGCTACACAAGATGGCGCCGGAATACAGCCGTTTTGAAACGCCTGCAGATAATTATCACCGGGGTATCGGGCTCTTTGATCTGAAGGAACACCCGTGCACCTTCGAATTTTCATCTGACGTCAACATCCAGGTGTCGGTCAAGGAAGATGATGGCGTGGAAATGACCCGCGTCGAATACCACACCCCCGTGGGCATGGTCAGTGCGGCACATGGCTCAACACCTGAAATGAAGAATGCCGGTGCCTCTATTTCGTGGGTCAAGGAACATCCCATCAAGGGACCTGCAGACTACAAGGTACTGGCCCATATCTTTGGCAACCTGACCGTCAAACCAAGCTACGAGCGTTTCAACAAGTTCCGCCAGATGGTTGGTGACGATGGTATTGCCGTGGCACAGGGCCTGGGTCTTGGCTGCGGTTCGCCGCTGCACTTCATCCAGAAATCCTTGATGGACGCGACGGATTTTTATATCCATCACAACGATTACCCAGAGCAGATGGCCGAACTGGCGGAAGCTGTCGAGTGCGCCTATGACCAGTCTTTGGATATCCTGTCAGAGGCGCAAATGGATGCCATCCTCTGGGTCTCCAATGTCGATGACATGATCACTTATCCCGACCTCTACGAAAAACACTTTCAGCCTTATATCCGCAAGGCCTCTGAGGTGTTGAAAGAGAAAGGTGTGATCATGGTCAGCCATCCGGACGGTGAAAACCAGGGTCTGATGAGCCTGTTAACCGACAGCGGACTGGACGTTGCAGATGCTGTAACGCCGTGGCCCATGACCAAGGTCAGGATTGAAGACTATTATGACCAATGGTGTCGTCCGGGACATCTGACCATCCATGGCGGCATACCGGAGATGTTGTTGCTGGAAAAATCCTCAACCCGCGAGGACCTGAGCGATTTCATGGACAACCTGTTCAAAACGATCTCGCCCGGCACCCGCTTTATCGCCTCCATGGGCGATACAACGCCGCCGGATGCTGACATTGACCGCATTATGTATATCGGCGACCGTTTTGAAAAAGAAGGCCGGCTGCCACTGGCGGCGGGCAGTTACAATCCGCTCAGTTCAGGCAGTATGGAATCAGCCAGCCGGATGGTCACGCCCAAAAGCATCGAAGAAACGGTTGCTGATATGAACGTTGAGGCGGCGTTGGCGCAAATCACCACCGATGTTCTCGAAGGGGAGGAGGAAGATATTTTGGTCCACGCCCAGGAATTGTTGGACCAGGGGTTTTCAGCCGCTGACATTCTTAACAAGGGCATGTTGCCTGCGATGGATGTCATTGGCGAGCGGTTCTCGGATGGAACCGTCTTTATTCCCGAGGTCCTGCTATCGGCCCGCGCCATGAATGATGGCCTGGAATTGCTTGAACCCTACCTTGCGAGCAGTAATGTCAAGCGTGGCGGGCGTGTCTTGCTAGGTACGGTGCTTGGCGATCTTCACGATATCGGAAAGAACATGGTTGTCAGCATGATGAAGGGAACGGGATTTGACGTCATTGATATGGGGGTTAACGTCAGTACTGTTAGTATCGTCGAGCAAGTGCGCGAGCACCGCCCGGATATTGTTGGTCTGTCAGCTCTGCTCACGACAACCATGCCGCAAATGAAGGAAGTCATTGATGCCTTGAGTGAAGCAGGGCTGCGGGATGATCTGAAAGTTATTGTCGGTGGCGCACCGGTAAATCAAATGTTTGCTGACCATGTCGGTGCGGATGGCTACGCCCATGATGCGGGTGAGGCTGTCGTTGTTGCAAAACAGTATATGGCGGAAATGGAACTTCATTCCTGACATTGCCGGATTTGGGGAGACTGCCAAGACGAGGCAATTGCGGCAGGCAATTGCGAATGAAGTCTACCCGTCCAGATTTGGACAAATGTGTGGAGGAAATAGCATGATTTCGGACGATCAGGTCGGGGCGTATAATCGTGATGGATACGTCTTGGTGGAGGATGTCTTCAACGAAGCGGAAATTGCGGCGTTAAATGCCGTGACGGATGACTTTGTGCAATCCGCCCGCAAGGTCACCGAACACAATCATATATTTGACCTTGAGGACGATCACAGCGCGGCGCATCCCAGGGTGCGACGGATCAAAACACCGCATCTTCATCACGAGGTCTATGAGGCAGCCGCGCGGGACCAGGGTCTGGTAGATATATTGGACCGGCTGATTGGCCCTGGCGTACGGTTCGACACCGGCAAGCTTAACCTCAAGGAGGCCGACGGCGGGTCCTCTGTGGAATGGCATCAGGATTGGGCTTTTTATCCTCATACCAACGATGATCTGTTGGCGGTGGGGATTCTGCTTGATGATATTGACGCGGAAAACGGACCCTTGATGGTAGTGCCGGGCAGCCACGAGGGGCCGGTATTTGATCACCATGCCGACGGTGTTTTTTGTGGCGCCATTGATATCGCGAATGTTGACATAGGTCTCGACAAGGCGGTGCCGCTACATGGCAGGGCAGGGTCCATTACTATCCATCATTGCCGGACGACGCATGGTTCCGCACCCAATGTTTCTGCGCGCGCCAGAAGACTGTTACTGTTTCAGTACATTGCGGCAGATGCATTTCCCTTGATGGGTATCAGCAATTATGAGGATTTTTCAAAAAACCTGCTTTCTGGCGAAGAATCTTGCGTACCACGCCTGGAGGCCGTACCCGTTCGCATGCCCTTGCCTCCGGCTCGGCATCAGGGTTCGATCTATGAAAACCAGCGGACTGTTGCATCCGGCTGGCGCACGAACGACTTGTAATGTTGTGATTCCTTGACGGCCAAAAAACCTCGAATCAAGGCAGCGCGAACAAACCGGCCATCTTCCGGTCGTGTCCGGATGCATGACGTTGCCCGGGAAGCGGGGGTCTCTGCCCAAACGGTTTCTCGCGTGATCCGATCTCCTGGCCTGGTCAAGAAAGAAACCAGAAATCTGGTGCATGCAACGATCGAGCGACTGGGTTATGTGCCTGATTCAACGGCCAGCGATCTTGCGTCCAATCGTAGCCGTTTTGTGGCAGCCGTGATTCCGAGTGTCTCAATGTCGATTTATGAAGATGCGGTCCGCGCCTTGTCGACAGGACTGCTCGCTGCAGGGTATCAGCTACTGTTGGGAAACACGGAGTATTCTCTAGCGTCCGAAGAAGCCACCATCTTTGCTTTCCTTGGTCGCCGCCCTGAAGCCATGGTTGTCGTGGGTGTCGATCATACGGATCGGGCGAATGCCCTGATGCGCCAGTCCGGAATTCCGATCATTGAAACAATGGAGTTGACCGACACGCCTATAGATACCGTCGTTGGCTATTCCAACAGGACGGCCACGGCCGAATTGACGCAGCTATTGTTGTCCAGGGGTTACAAGCACATTGTATTTGCAGGCGGCAAAGGAGAAGCCCGCGGTATTGAACGCCAACAAGGTTATCTGCAGGCTATGAAGGAATCCGGATTGCCATTGCTGGTGCTTGAAACTGGTGATCATCCTTCTTTCATAAACACCGGGATTAGTGGGTTGAAGAGCGTGCTGGAACAACATCCTCTTGCTGACGCCATCATATTTAATAATGATGCCTCAGCCTCCGGCGCCATCCTTGAATGTCAGCGGGCAGGGATCCAGGTGCCTTGCGATCTCGCCATCTGCGGGTTCGGTGATTTTGACATTTCAGCCCATCTAAATCCCGGTCTGACCACTGTCCGCATCCTCAGTCACGACATTGGAAAACGGGCAGCTCAGGTCATAATTGACCGCCTGAACGGTATTGATTCCCATCCGAAAATAATCGACATCGGCTTCGAGATCGTCGAGCGCGGCAGCATCCGCGAAGCATAAATGTAGACGGGTGATCCCCTTCGCCATTTCAAAGCAGAATCTGGCCGTTGCAAACTGTTCGCTCGTCTTGCGCGGGCGGATGGCTGAACGCGCATTTAGCAATTGTAAATGGCTGATGGCAACGCAGCCAGCGAAGCGTGTTGTTGCACATCAACATTTTACACTGGAATTCGATTGTTTCCACAATTTGGAAAATTTATTGACAAAATTATATTTTATTAGTGAAATGGACGAAATGTAGTTTGTCGTCAATTAATATGATGGCTGCGATGACGGGAGCGGAAATATGTCGGTTGCCAAAATCTTTGATGCGGTGATGGATTATGATGACGAGGAGGTGGCTGAACTGGTCAACTCAGAACTGGCCAACGGTACCGATGTTCAGGTTATCCTGGGTGACGGACTTGTTGCTGCCCTTGACGATATTGGTGAAAAGTTCAGTGCCGGGACGCTGTTTGTGCCCGAAATGCTGATGGCGGCGGAAGCTGTTCAGGCAGGTCTGGATCTATTGCGACCTCTGCTGGCCGAAACCGGTGTCAAACCCATCGGTACAGTGGTGCTGGGTACCGTCAAGGGTGACCTGCATGATATCGGCAAGAACCTTGTCGGCATGTTGCTGGAGGGAGCCGGGTTTCGCGTTATCGATCTCGGTACCGATGTTGATGCCGAGCAATTCATTTCTTCGGCCCAGGAAAATGAAGCCGATATCATTGCCTTGTCAGGTTTGCTGACGACCTCCATGCCTGAAATGCAAAAGGCCGTTGCCTCGTTGCAGGACGCCAACCAGAACCGCAATCTGAACGTCAAGGTGATGGTCGGCGGGCCGCCGGTACATCAGGAATTCGCCATGAAAATTGGTGCCGATGCCTATGGCATGGATGCACCTGCAGCTGTCGAACAGGCGCGGAATTTTATCGTCGCCTGACATCCGGGATCTGGATGATCGGCTGAAATATGTCGAGAGACTCTGGAATATGGAAAAGAGACCGAAATGACCTGGACATCAAGAGACCGAGTGCTCGCCGCCGTCAACCATGAAGAAGCCGACCGTGTGCCAATTGATCTGGGCGGCACCGGTGCCAGCACCATTGTCATTGACGCCTATGACAGGCTCAAAACGTTTCTGGGTCTGGAGCATGAGACAGCGGTGCGCTCGAGATTAAACCACCTCGCTGAGCCTGACCCTTCAGTCATGAACCGTCTGGGTGTTGATACCAGGGCCATTAATGCCGGTGGATATGACGGGGCGGTGGGTTGGGTCGACGACCTTACCTTCATTGATCACTTTGGCGTTACTTTCAAGGGCACCACAGGCACGGATGACAAACACTTTCTATACAAGGATGGCCCGCTCTATGGCGGTAAGCTGACCATTGACCGCATCGACGCCATGGAGTGGCCGGACCCGGATAACCCCGGCATCGTCCGCGGCATTAAAGAACGGGTTGCGGGCTTCAAGGCGGAAGGCGACTACTGCCTGGTTTTGAACGTGCCGGACCAAGTTATCCACCGAGCCTATGCTGTCCGTGGCATGGTCGATTTTCTAAAGGATTTCTATCGCGCTCCGGATGCAGCCTGTTATCTGATGGACAAGCTGGCTGACTATAATATCAGGGCGGCGCAGAACATGATCGCAGCGGCGGGAGCGGAAAACGTCGACATCATATTTTTCGGTGAGGATCTGGGCACGCAGGACGGCTGCATGTTCGATCCGGACGAAACCTATGGCAAGCTGATCAAACCGCGCCATGAACGCATTATTCAGACCCTGAAAAGTGAAACCGGCGGCAAGTCGCTATTCCACTGCTGTGGATCAGCCTATCTGTTTATCCCCCATCTGATCGATATCGGTGTTGATATTCTCAACCCGGTACAGGTCACTGCCAAAAACATGGATCCGGATCTCTTGAAAAATGAATTCGGTGACAAAATGGCCTTCTGGGGTGGCATCAACACCCAGGAAATCCTGCCATACCAATCGGTAGATGCGGTCAAGGCAGAGACGGAACGCTGCATCGATATTTTTGGCAAGCAAGGCGGCTACATACTCAACTCCGTACACAATATCCAGTTTGAGGTGCCACCTGAAAACATTGTCGCCATGTTTGATACGGGACGAAACCACCGCTACTGAACGCAAAAAAACTGACGCCGGGAAACCGCCTCCTGAGGATTTTCCATGGAATATGAAGATATCCAGCCCGCCTTGAAAGGAACCGGCTTTATCTGCCGCGGCGGCTTCAGACCCGACCTTGACGATGCTGTGCCCGGAATATTGCCAGGCGCATCAGACGGGCGTGATGCAGTTGTTGTCATCATCGGTAACGCCGGTTCTGAGATGTGGCGGCATTTTGCGGCGGCGATAACAGACGAACAACGGGCCAGCATGGCCAACCCCCTGAACGACTGGACCACGGACGTGATGGGGCCAGTGGCGGAGAAACTTGGGGCCCGGGTGTATTACCCGTTCGACCGGCCTTATCATCCCTTTCAACGCTGGGCAATGAGAGCCGATACTGTCTGGCAATCCCCGCTGGGACCATTGATTCATCCTGACTACGGCCTTTGGCATGCCTACCGGGCTGCGCTGGTGTTTCAGCCCGGCTTCGACATTCCGGACCGCCCCTCGCAAAACGCCCCGTGTGATGCTTGCGTTGACCGAAAATGCCTGAAGACCTGTCCCGTCAGCGCCTACCATGACGGCCAGTACGATGTACCGGCTTGTGTTAATCACATCGCTACGCCAGAGGGACAAACTTGTGTGGATAGGCATTGTCTAGCCCGGCGCGCCTGTCCCGTTGGTCAGGCAAAGGCATATGAGCCTGCCCATGCACAATTCCATATGTCGAAGTTTTTGGCTAATGCAGTGAAACGTTTTCGGATCGACTTGCCGCAGGCGGCGGCCGACGTGAAATCAGGCAGGAATATCTGACAATATGCCCGCCAATGATGTCCTTGTTGCATTTTCTCCATCCGGTCGTCAGGGCCGGGTGCCGCAGGATACGTCTTTGTTGGAAGCCGCACGGCAGCTGGGTGTTGATCTTGATTCTGTCTGTGGCGGACGCGGCCTGTGCGGTCGATGCCAGGTCGAAATCGGGGAGGGCGATTTTGCCAAATTCGGTATTCACTCCAGCATCGATCACATCACGCCGGAGCTGGCAGCGGAGAAAAACTACGCCAAACAAAAAGACCTCAAGCCAGGCCGTCGGCTGGCCTGCCATGCCAGGATACTGAATGACATCGTCGTTGATGTGCCGCCGGAAAGCCAGGTGCATCGGCAGATCGTTCGCAAGCGTGCCGAAGCCCGCGCCATCGATCTCGATCCGGTCCTGCGTCTCTATGCTGTTGACGTCGCCAAACCGGATATCGGGGTTCCCAGTGGTGATGCGGAACGACTGATCCAGTCACTTAGTCAGGTTTGGAACCTGCAAGGCCTGTCCATTGATCCTGCCGTTTTATCTGAGTGTGCTTCGGCCTTGCGGGCCGGAAACTGGACAGTGACAGTTGCAATAAGGGACGGAAAAAGAATTGTAGGTGTGCGTCCTGGTTTCACGGATCGAGCATTTGGGCTTGCCATCGACATCGGCTCGACAACCCTGGCTGTGCATCTGGTCAACCTGGCAGATGGAGAGGTTGTTGCGGCGTCATCGGCCATGAATCCACAAATCCGTTTTGGCGAAGATCTGATGAGCCGGGTGTCGTGGGCCATGTCAAACGAGCAAGGTGGTGCTGAAATGACCACGGCGGTACGCCTTGCCGTCAATGACCTGATCGGCGAGGCCGCTGGCAACGCTGATATTGCGCGCGATGATATCTATGAAACGGTGATTGTCTGTAATCCGGTCATGCATCATTTGTTCCTGGGTCTTGACCCGGGGCCGCTGGGTGTCGCCCCATTTGCTCTCGCGGTTGATGGTGCTGTGAGGTTGCCCTCAAGCAACCTGGGTCTGGATCTGGCCGCCGCCGCCGAAGTTTATTTCCTGCCCTGCATCGCTGGACATGTCGGTGCTGACGCCGCTGCAATGATCCTCTCCGAGACGCCATTTGAGCGGGATGAGGTCACCCTGTTAGTCGACGTCGGCACCAATGCCGAACTGGTTCTGGGCAACCGCCAACGCTTGCTGGCAGCCTCATCACCGACCGGCCCGGCTTTTGAAGGAGCACAGATTTCTTGCGGCCAGCGGGCAGCACCCGGTGCGATTGAACGGGTCCGCATAAATCCGGACGGTCTTGTGCCGCGATTTAAGATCATCGGGTCCGATCTGTGGTCGGATGAAGCGGGCTTTCAAGAGGCAGTGATGCCCACGGGTATAACTGGAATTTGTGGATCAGGCATCATTGAAGCCGTGGCGCAAATGGCGCTTAACGGGATCATTTCGCCGGATGGCGCTTTCCAGACAAATGACGACCGCCACTTTGTTCTCTGGCAGGGTCAGCCTGAAATAGTCATAACCCAGGCCGACGTTCGGGCCGTGCAACTGGCCAAGGGGGCCTTGTACGCCGGAGCTAAATTACTGATGGATTTATTTGGCGTCGACAAGGTCGACCGCATCGTGCTGGCCGGGGCCTTTGGCAGCCACATTGATCCAGTCCACGCCATGGCATTGGGCATGATACCGGACTGTGATCCGGCGCTTGTCTCCACAGCCGGAAATGCCGCCGGCACAGGAGCCAGAATTGCGTTGCTGAATGCTGCGGCAAGAACAGAAATTGAAGCTGTTGTGAAGCGCGTCGAAAAAATCGAAACCGCAGTAGCACCGTCGTTTCAGGCGTGGTTTGTCGACGCGCTGGCTATCCCTCATGCCAGCGACGGCTATCCGGAACTTCGAAAAAAAATGTCGATGCCCTTGCCCGAAATGGGTGCGGGCCGGGCGAAACGCCGATGCCGAGAAAGGAGCAAAAACAAGAACGGTTTGCGGTGATGTGAGTGAATATTTGCGACCCGGTGGAGACAATTATTTTTGTTGGCTATCGGTCTCGTCAAGGTGGTTACATCTGATTCCGCAAAAAGGGAACAACCTGGGGGTGAACCGGGAATTATCTAGTTGACTCAAATCTCGGGTCTTACTAACGTATTTTGAATACAAAGTGCTTTAATTGCAATGGACTGAGGAAATCCGCCAAAGCCAAGCCGAGTTCCTCGGTATGTCAATCACCAAACGGGAGAAAATAATGTCGACTTTTTCTATGAAGAAACTGGCTGTTGCCGCTGCCGCTGCAGCCGTGATCAGTTTGCCGGCGTCGACCGCGTCGGCAGCGCCAGAGCATGTCTGGAAGTTGCAGTCCTTTTGGTCACCAGGCACAGTAAATATGAAGGTCTTCGAGCGTTTTGCCACAAACGTCGCAGCCATGTCCAATGGCCGGATTAAGATCACGCCACTGCCGATCGGCGCTGTTGTCGGACACACTGAAACACTGGACGCGGTTGCTGCCGGAATTCTTCAGGGCCACCATTCAGGTGGTGCCTATTTCGCCGGTAAGGAACCTGCGTTTCAAATTTGCAATGAAATGAACGGCGCCTTTGATAACACCTATCAGCACCAGCTTTGGTTCGAACATGGCGGTGGTCTTGAACTCTGCCGTGAGCTTTATGCAAAATTTGGCGGATTTTACGTCGGTCCGGTGTGGTTCGGTGGCGAATCCATGCCTTCCAAAAACCGTCTGGACACAGTTGCATCCTTCAAGGGCGTAAAGATGCGTTCACCTGAAGGCATGGGTGCCTCGATCTGGCGCCGTATCGGCGCCGGCGTTGTGACCCTGCCCGGCAGTGAAGTGTTTACGGCACTAGAACGCGGCGTCATCGATGCTACTGACTGGGGTACACTGGGTATGAACCAGGATCTGGGCTATCACAAGATCGCTCCGTTCCCTCTCTATCCGGGTTTCCATTCAGCGCCGGCTTGTGAAGTTGTTATCAATATGGGGATCTGGAACAAACTGGCTCCAGACCTCCAGGCAATCATGGTTTTTGCAGTCAAGGAATTTTCCCGTGACATGAAGCAGACCATCGAAATGGTTGATCTGGAAGCCGCAACAGCAGCTGAAAAACAAGGTGTTACGCTGGTTAACTGGAGCAAGGAAGAGCGTCGCAAATTCCGCAAGATCGCCATGGAAGAATGGGAAGTCTGGGCCAACAAAAGCCCGATGGCCCGCAAGATCGTCGACAGCCAGGTCGCATTCCTGCGCAAGCTGAAGCTGATCGACTAGTGTTTGGTCTGAAAATATCAGGGTTCAAACAATAAGCAGTCGAGGTAAGGGCCTTGTGCCCTTACCTCTTTTTTTTACGAGACGGCAAGAAATCCATGTCTGATCCAAATGAGTCCGGGCTAAATAAAGTAGATCGCCTGTCGATCTTTGTCGGCGAGAAAATAAGCATCGTTTTTCTCATCAGCGTTGTTTTCACGGCCTATGAAGTGATTATGCGTTACGTCTTTAACGCACCCACGATTTGGGTCCATGACAGTGCCGCCGCATTGAGTGCCACCGGGTTTTTGATGGCGGGAACATATGCCTTGCAGGCCGACCGCCATATGCGGATCAGTGTCGTCTATGACGTTATGCCGAAGAAAATCCAGCGGGTTCTAGATTTCGTCCAGCATATTTTCATTATTGGCTTTATGACGTTGTTTACCTACGCCTGCTGGAAGCAGGCGGTGCCAGCCGTCAATCTGATGGAGACCAGCGCCCACGCCTGGGATGTTCCGATACCTGCCTATCTCAAGTCTTTGATGGTGCTGGCGTCCGGCCTGATGCTTGTCCAGGCTCTGTCACAGTTAATCCACGATATCAAAAAAATTCGTGAGGCTCTGTAATGAGTATTGAAATCCTCACACTGATAATGCTGGCGGCCATGATGGGTCTGATGATCATCGGCCTGCCGCTGGTCTTTGTTACCGGCGTTGTTTCCTTTGCCTTTGCCCTTGCCCTTTTCGGACCCTTGAGCCTGACGCTGATCGCCAGCCGGGTTTACTCCTTTGTCAGCGTCTATGCCCTGGTGGCTGTGCCGATGTTTGTTCTGATGGCCTCCATCCTGGAAAGATCCGGTGTGGCCAGGGATTTGTTCAAGGCCATGCATATCTTTGCTGGCGGACTGAAAGGTGGACTGGCGATCCAGACCATGGCCGTTGCCGTGCTCATGGCTGCCATGACCGGCATTATCGGCGGTGAAATCGTCCTGCTGGGGCTGGTTGCCCTGCCGCAGATGTTGCGCCTGAAGTACGACCGCAAACTGGCCATTGGCACGATTTGCGCCGGGGGATCGCTGGGCACCATGATCCCGCCCAGTATAGTCCTGATATTCTTTGGCCTGACAGCAGGCGTTTCAATCGGTGAGCTGTTCATGGCCACCATCATTCCCGGCCTGCTGCTGGCGGGCCTGTACATTGTCTACATTTTGATCCGTTGCAATATTAATCCCGAACTCGGACCGCCGGCACCGGCTGAAGAACGGGAAATGCCCCTGCGCGAAAAGTTAATTTTGATTAGGGATGTAGCCTTGCCTCTAAGTGTGGCGGTTATGGTTCTGGGCAGCATTTATGGCGGCATTGCCTCGGTGAGCGAGTCCGCCGGGATGGGTGTTATTGGTGTTTTGATTTCGGCAAAAATTCGCGGCGAACTGAGTTGGGAAATGTTGCGCAGTGCGCTTATTCAAACCACCATGACCTGTGCCGTTATTCTGTGGCTGACCTTCGGTGCCAATGCACTGATCGGTGTCTATAACCTGATGGGCGGCATTGATTTTGTCAGGGGCCTGATCTCCGGCCTGCCATTTGCGCCAATGGTGATAATTATGATCATGATGTTGATCCTGATTGTTCTTGGCTTTTTTATCGACTGGATCGGCATCATGTTGCTGACCATGCCAATCTTCGTGCCGATCGTCATCGAAATGGGCTATAGCCCAATCTGGTTTGGCATCCTGTTTTGCATGAACATGCAAATTTCCTACCTCTCGCCGCCCTTTGGACCAGCGGCCTTTTATCTCAAAGGCGTCGCTCCGCCGGAGATCAGCCTGCAAGACATCTATGCGTCCCTTTGGCCCTTCATGATACTGCAATTGATTGGCATCGGTTTGGTCATGTACTTCCCGCAGCTGGCCCTGTGGCTGCCTGCCGTTATCTACGCAAACTGAAGAATACAAGAGTGACAATCGGGCCAAGAATGACAATCAGGAAAAATTACCGTTGCCTGATCAGCTCTGGTTCGCGGTGATTTCACCGTGCCAGCCGATCTGGTGGGAAATCCGTAAGGCGGCTTCCCGGGTCGCTGGCAGGTAGTCCTCGATTGCTGATTTCCCTGACACCGTTCCAGAGATTGGCACGCTGACGGTGGCGACGGCACTCCCGGTATGACCAAAGACCGGAAAGGCCAGTTCCGTTACGCCGAGCATTGTCTGGCTTTCCTGAGTAAAAAAACCGTCTTTCAGGACCGTCGGCCAGGATTTTTTTAGGTAGGCAAGCTCTGCCCGTGTTGCCTTGGCCTGGGACAACCAGTGCTTCCTGGTTTCCGGAGATTGATAGGCCAGCAAGACCACCCCGGAGACAGCCTTTTGCAAGGGCACCAACGTGCCCAGGCTGACCGTAAAAAACATCGGTTCCGGTGAGTTTTGCTGCGCCACAACCATGACGTTGCCACCAGAATGGATCGCTACATGGCAGGATTGGCGGACTTTCTGACCGAGCTCAAACAACGCCTCTGCCGAGGCCTCGACGAGGCGTTTGGTTGGCGGATTTCGAAGACCGAGCTCAAACAGTTTTAGCGTCAGGGTGAAGACATCGCTGTCATTTTCGCGGGATATATACTCGCGTTCCTCAAGGCATATCAGCATACGAAATATCTCGTTGACACTGCGCCCGAGCTTCGCGGCGATACTCCTTGGTGCCAGGCCTTTTGTCTCCAGCGTTAGCAATTCGAGAATATCCAACCCTTTTGCCAGGGCGGGCGTCTGATAACGGCTGCCGGCAGGTTTGACCGATTTCTCAGCAGCCGCATTTTTTGGTTTCGCAGGTCCGGTCATAATCAACATTGCTTTCGCTTGTAAAACAAAATTTTATATATAAAATAACCTCAATGCAAGACCACCCCATAATTGCCAGTGCATCAGGATATTTTATACGGATGTATTGTGGAATAGAATAGTACAGAAACCAGAATTTGCCTGCAGGGCAATGGAGATGAAAATGGAAAGTGAGATCTACAAAAACCAGGGATATTTCAGCCCCATACCGGTCCTGACGACAAATGAAGCTGAACACTTTCGAAAAAAAGTCGAAGGTATCCGCGACAGGCAGGACACGGATGGCAGTAATTATCTCGGTTCAAATGTACATTATCTTTTTCCTGAACTATACGATTTGGTAAAAAAGGCGGAAATACTGGATCATGTCGAGAAGATACTCGGTCCGGACATTCTTTGCTGGAGTGCCGCCTTTTTTAACAAGGAAGCCCGCGACCCAAATTTTGTTTCCTGGCACCAGGATCTGACCTATTGGGGTCTTGAGCCTCCTGCAATCGTGACCGCCTGGATCGCCCTGACGCCCAGCACAAGGGAAAATGGCTGTATGCGTGTCGTTGCTGGCAGTCATGCCGATGGTCAGATCGATCATGCAGATTCGTTTGGCGCCAATAATCTCTTGAGCCGCGGACAGGAAATCCAGGTTGATGTCAAAGACGAAGACGCCGTCGATATCATTTTGCAGCCCGGTGAAATGTCGCTGCATGATGTACTGATCATCCACGGCTCGCAATCAAACCCGTCAGATATTCCCCGGTACGGATTTGTCGTGCGTTATGTTCCGACTTCCTGCAAACAAATCGGCGGCCGCACCAATGCCATGCTGGTTCGTGGCGAGGACCGGTTTAACCATTTTGATCCGGTACCCAGGCCGCAATCGGATTTGCACCCCGATGCCCTGGCGTTCCAGCAGCAGGCGAATGAAAAGCTGAATAACATCCTGCTTGCCACGGCTGACAATCCGAATTCTGCCTGATACGCGGAAACCGCGATACTGAGACCTGTGTGAGGCTTCGGATCAATCCGAATCCCTTTTGTTCGTTTTTCCCAAGAAAATCAAAGAGTTGCGGGCGTCAAGCGATCTAACATAACCTAATGACGCACTGCTCATGGCGACCATGGCTGCCCCGGTACTCGGTAGTGACGAGGATTGTTGAATTAACTTGCCAGCAAAACGTCATTTCATATATGATTTAACGAGCGAAGGCTGAAGTTATGGATCTGAAAAAGGAAATCAGGTGGAAGCCAAATCGGAGCGGCCAACAACACTGGTGATTTGTTGCGGCGCCGTGGCACGCGAGATCGTCGGTATTGTCCGGGATAATGACTGGGGCCACATGACGGTCGAATGTCTCCCGGCGAAATTGCACAACACACCCGGGGCATTGCCGGAGGGCGTGCGCGCCAAAATCAAGGCAGGCCGGCAAACGTATGATCACATTGTTGTTCTCTACAGCGATTGCGGAACCGGCGGACAGATGCAGACCATGCTGGCCGAAGAAGGTATTGACGGCATCGGCGGGGCCCATTGTTACGAAATATTTACAGGACATGAGGGCTTCAAGGACATTATGGAAGAAGAACCCGGTTGCTTTTTCGTCACGGATTTTCTCGCCCGTCACTTCGAAAAACTGGTTTTCCAGGGCCTGGGATTGGATCGCTTTCCGAAATTGCGCGACACCTTTTTTGCGCACTACAAAAAACTGGTTTACCTCGCCCAAAGCGATAATGCCGATCTGCTGGCGCGGGCTGAACGGGCTGCTGAAAGCATTGGGCTTGAATTTGAAATCCGCCACACTGGTGTCGATGGTTTTGAATCTTTTCTTGCAGCCCGGCAGACCTGAGCCCGGCGAGGTTCCTACCCATGTATTCCCTCAGACGCTGGTCCACTCGTAACGCCAGATTGTTGGGCCTGGCATACCGCGCCACTGCGAACCTGTTTCACGTTTTCGACCCCGTGTGGAAGGTCGTAGGCGCATCCCGGCTGGAAAAACCCTTTACCGCCTGTGAGGGCTGGACCAAAGGGGTTTTGTTTGACTGTCAGATGTGTGGCAATTGTGTGTTGTCCCTAACCGGCATGACCTGCCCGACAAATTGTCCCAAATCGCTCCGCAACGGTCCTTGTGGCGGCGTTCGCGCAAATGGTCATTGTGAAGTCAAACCGGATTTGCACTGCGTTTGGGTTGAAGCCTGGTCCGGTACCAAATCCATGCAAAAGACAGCGACTTTCCGTAAATTCTTGCCAGCCAGGGAATACAATATCGAAGGCCAGTCCGCCTGGCTCCGTCTGGCAACAGAATATGTTGCAAACCGAGACGCCGCCAAAACCGGCGATGGCCCGTCCAGATGAAACAAAACGTTGACGGCACCTTCAACGATTATCCGGTCTTGCCGGGATTTTCATCGGGCGGCCGTTTGGAGCGGGTTTTGCGCTCTGGTCGTTTCGCTGTCACCAGTGAGCTAAACCCGCCCGACAGCGCTGATCCGGAGGACACCTATAACCGGGCACTTGTACTGTCCAGCGTGTGTGATGCGATCAATGCAACGGATGCCTCAGGCGCCAATTGCCATATGTCCAGCATGGGTATCTGTGCCTTGTTGACACGGGCCGGATATTCTCCCGTGCTGCAAATCTCCTGTCGCGACCGCAACCGTATTGCTATCCAGGGCGATGTGTTGGGGGCTGCGGCCATGGGCGTACACAATATTCTATGCCTTACCGGAGACGGTGTGCAAACCGGCGATCAACCCGGCGCCAAGCCTGTCTTCGACCTCGACTCTGTTTCCCTGTTAAAAATTATCCGGTCAATGCGAGATGAAGGCATTTTTAATTCCGGCCGCAAGATCACCTCACCACCCAACATATTCCTAGGTGCCGCCGCCAATCCCTTTGCACCGCCTTATGACTGGCGACCCTTGCGCCTGGCCAAAAAAATCGCAGCCGGTGCCCAGTTTGTGCAAACACAATATTGCTACGACATCCCCATGTTGGAAAGTTATATGGCAGTCGTCAGGGATATGGGTCTGGACAAGAAATGTTTCATTATCGTGGGGGTAGGGCCGATGGCATCCGCCCGCGCGGCCTCCTGGATCCGGAACAATGTTCCCGGCGTCCATATTCCCGATCACATCATCGACCGCCTTAAAGGGGCTGAAAACCAGAAAGCCGAAGGCAAGCAAATCTGCATCGAGCTTATTCAGCAAATTCGCCAGATCCCAGGTGTCGCCGGCGTCCATGTCATGGCCTATCGGCAAGAAGAATTCGTAACAGAAATCATCGCGGAATCTGGCGTCCTGAAAAACCGCATCATCAACCAACTGGCTACCGCACGCTTCGATGCGCTGGACCAGCAAACATCTAAGGACATTTCGGTATGACTGACACCATTCTTGGCTCCGCCGGTAAAGAAATCATCATCGGCTTTGAGCGTCCGTTTGTTGTTATTGGCGAACGCATCAATCCGACTGGACGCAAGAAACTGGCCGAACAAATGGCAGCCGGGGATTATGCCCAAGTTGAGGCTGATGCGGTGGCCCAAGTTGCCGCCGGTGCCCATGTGCTGGATGTCAATGCAGGTGTGCCCATGGCCGACGAGCCACAAATGATGAACGAGATGGTGGAACTGGTGCAGTCCCTGACCGATGTACCATTGTGCCTGGACAGTTCCATGCCTGCCGCCCTGGAAGCCGGGCTGGTTGCCTGCACGGGCAAGGCGCTTGTCAATTCCGTGACGGGCGAAGAAGAAAGCCTTGAAGCCGTCTTGCCGCTGGTCAAAAAACATGGAGCCGCCGTTGTTGCCATTTGCAATGACGAAGAAGGTATATCGGAAGACGTTGAAAAGCGCTTTGCCGTGGCCAAAAAAATTGTGGAGCGGGCCATTGATCATGGCATTCCGCGCCAAGATGTCGTTGTTGATCCACTGGTCATGCCGGTCGGCGCCGTGGGGAATTCTGGCAAAGCGGCCCTGACCCTTGTGCGCCGGATTCGCGAGGAACTGAAACTGAACACTACATGTGGTGCTTCAAATGTCAGTTTTGGTCTGCCCAATCGCGTCGAACTGAATGGTGCATTCTTGGCGATGCTGATCGGGGCCGGTTTGACATCGGCTATCGTCAACCCACTGCACCCGGAAATCATGACTTCAATCGGTGGCGCCGAAGTTCTGGCTGGTATTGATAACCGCTGCAAGCGCTGGATGAAACGCTGTCGCAGGCTGGCCGCCGAAGCCTAGGGTCAGGACCTCACAGACTAACGAAGTCTCCTGATAAATTCACCGGCGGAAAAGAACCAGGAACGCTCTGGCGTGCAGTCAGGGGGTATATTCTTGCGGCTTGACATCAGTTATTTCAATCGCTAACGTATTTTGAATACAAAATACATTATTAGCAGAATGACTGGAGACCTGATGAGCAAAATTAAGCGTGTTGAAGTTCATGAGTTTGATTTTGAAGGAAAAAATCTTGCCCGTGATGGTGTTGCGCAAACCATAACATATAAAGACGGGTCATCCATACGCATCACCAAATATGCCGTCGTCATCCTGACCGAAGATGGCGGCCGGGGTGAATATGTTACGCACTGGGTCGCCAACCAGTCGGCATTTGGCCAAACCTTAGTCCTTGCCCCCCGGTTGATTGGCAAGGACGCACGCGAGCGGATTGCCATTTACGAAGATCTCAAGCGCGATATTCGCCAGTACGATCACATGGGCCATGGTGCCATTGATATCGCCCTGTGGGATTGGGCCGGGAAAAAGCATGGTGCACCGATTGCTGAATTGATTGGTGGTTATCGCTGGAATCTGCCGGCCTATGCCAGCACCTACCATGCCGACCGGGCAGGGGGGCTGGACAGCAAGGAAGCCTTCGTCGACTTCGCCGAGGAATGTTACGACCTGGGCTACAGGGCGTTCAAGGCCCATGGCTGGAACGACGGAAACGCCAGGGAAGAAGCGGAGAATGTCCTGCATCTGGGCAAGCATATGGGCGATCGCATGACCTTGATGCTGGACCCGGCTTGCGAGCTGCGGACCTTCGCTGACGCGGTTTATGTGGGCCGCGCCTGTGATGAGGCCAACTATTTTTGGTATGAAGATCCGTTCCGTGATGGCGGCACATCGGCGTTCGCCCACAACAAACTTCGCCAGATGATATCAACGCCACTTTTGATGACCGAACACGTGCGCGGCGTTGAGCCCAAGGCCGACTTTGTCATTGCTGGTGGTACCGACCTTTTACGGGCTGATCCCGAATATGACATGGGCATTACGGGATCCTTGAAGATCGCCAATATGGCTGAGTCTCTGGGCCTGGATGTTGAAATTCATGCCAGCGGCCCGGCGCATCGCCACTTGATGTCAGCGATACGTAACTCGAATTATTATGAAGTTGCCCTCGTGGCCCCCAATTGCCCCAACGCCATCCCACCAGTCTACAAATGCGGGTACAGCGATCAACTGGATTGCATCTTGCCCGATGGCACCGTGGAGGTTCCACGCGGGCCTGGTCTCGGCGTTGATTACGACTGGGACTTCATCGAGAAAAACCGTAAGTCCCTGCACGTTTTTGAATAAGAAAAATCAATAATACCGAAAGGCAATAATATCCATGGCTGATACCTCAAGATGGATTGAAACATTTTCTGAATTTGCCGGAAAAAAGGTTCTTGTCACCGGCTCCAGCCAGGGCATTGGTGCGGCGGTTGCCAGTGCCTTTGCGGATTGCGGTGCCTCAGTTGCCGTGCATTACGGACGTAACAAATCCAAAGCAGATGAGCTTGTGGCACAAATTGGGGCCGCGGGCGGCCGTGCCGTCATTGTTGGCGGAAACCTGCTGGATGCTGGCGCAGGGCGCAGGCTGGTCAATGAAGCTGCCGAGGCACTTGGTGGACTCGATATTGTGATTCACAACGCCGGTGACCCCTTACTGCGAGATAGCTTTGAGCATATGAGCGACGAAAACGAGGCGCGCATTATCCAGCTCAATCAATTGAGTGCCTTCGAGATAATCCGCGCGGCCATCCCGCATGTGCGCAAGTCCGATGCCGGCTCAATCATCGTGACAACGTCTGTTTCGGTTCGCAATGGCGGCAGTGCCGGGGTCTCCATTTACGGCGCCGCCAAAGCCTCACTAGAATCAATTGTCCGGACCCTTGCCATTGAATTGATCCCCGATGGTGTTCGCATCAACGGCGTGGCACCAGGCTACATCGATACCGATATACATACCGGCTTTTCCAACGAAGAGGAGCGGAAGCGATACCTTGTTCATGTCCCCATGGGACGGCCCGGAAAAGCCGATGATTGTGTTGGCACGTACCTGTTTTTTGCCAATGAAAAAATGAGTGGCTACATAACCGGCGTGACGCTTGATGTGAATGGCGGTATGACATTGCGTTAGTTTAAATTATGAGGGGAAAAACCGGATGTCTGCCCCAGTAAGGGCCAGCGGAAAAGCTGACAGTGTGATCAGGCAAATTCGGGAGATGATCGCCGACGGTCGTCTGGCTCCTGGTCACCGGTTGCTGGAAGCCGACGTTTTCAAGGCATTTGATGTCAGCCGGTCTCCGGCCCGCCGCGCCCTTGAAACGCTCTGCGCCGACGGTTTTTTGCAAAAGCGCGATGGCCAGGGTTATGTCATTGCCGGCATATCAGAAGCGCCCAGCGCGCCACGAGCGACCCTGTCAGACATTGGCGAAATAGCTAGCGCCGAGGCGCGCTGGCAGACCATTTATCCGCAAGTTGAACAAGAAATTACACGCCAGATTCTGTTCCGGGACGTTCGGGTCAAGGAAGAAAAGATGGCGCGGTATTTTGATACCAGTCGTACGGTCGTGCGCGAGGTCCTGTCGCAAATGCGTGCCGTTGGCCTTGTTTCCAAGGATCGCAGCGGCCGCTGGTTGGCGTCCCGTGTGACGGCGCAACGTATTGAAGACCTTTATGAATTACGGCAATTGTTGGAACCGGCGGCGTTGCGCCATGCGGCGGTTGGCCTTGAACCAGAGGCCATCCAGAATTTGCTAGAACTGGTTGATCAGTTGATCAGTGTTTTTCCGGCAGTAGAACCGGATCAGCTGAACCACGCAGAAAGGGCAATGCATGTGGATATTGTGGTCGGTCGATGCGCCAACCTGGAAATTGCCGACGCCCTGAAACGATCACAACTTCTGTTGATTACCAACCATTACATGCTGGATCTTTTTATCGGCGTTCCGGAAAAAACCGCGCTGGGGTTTCTCCAGCAGCATCGCAAGGTGATCATGGCCCTGGGCGAGGGTAGGATTTCAGATGCGGCCGAGGCGCTGCGTCAGCATCTGGCACATTCCTGCAAGGAACTCGTCGGCCGCCTCGACCAGATGGCCAATGTCCCAAAGCCCGACTTGCCCCCCTACCTACTTGATAAATAAGGTGGTCTACCGCCGCAAAAATGGCCCCCCTCGTAGTTGGGAACTGGAGGGTCAGAAATAGCGATTAAGCCGAAGGCGAGGATCACAAGGCGAGGCTAAATCGCCGCTTACACTCACTCCGAATAATCCGACCCCCGATAACCGCCGGTGACATTGATCGTCGTCCCGATAACGTAATCCGCGGCGTCGGTGAGCAGCCAGCAAACCGCTTCGGCGACCTCTTCAGGTTTGCCGATGCGCCCTGACGGCACCGCCATATCTATTCTGGCCTTCATTTCCGCCATCGGCGTAAAACTCTGCATGTCCGTTTCGACGATACCCGGGCTGACCGCATTGACACGGATACCTTGGCGCGCGAGTTCCCGCGACAGGCCGATCGTCATGGTGTTCACGGCGCCCTTGCTGGTCGCATAGTCGATCGCCAATCCTGGGGCGCCGTTTTCCGCAGCGGGTGATGTAATGTTGACTATCACACCGCCACTGCCGCCTGATCGGGTCGACATCCGCCGCGCCGCCTCGCGCGAGCACAAAAAAACGCCTCGAACGTTGCTGGCCATGGTCGCTTCCCAGCGATCAAGGTCGATATCAACAAACCGGGTTTTCCCAGCCATGACCGCGGCATTGTTGACAAGACCGTATACACTGCCGAATTCGCGCTCCGCCTCATCGAACAGTTGCACGACATCGGCTTCATTGCCGACATCGGCGCGCAACGCCATTGCTTTGCCGCCCGCCGCACGGATATTGCCGGCTACTTTTTCCGCCGCCTCAGCGCTCGATCTGTAGTTCACAATTACCGACCATCCGCGCGCGCCGGCCGTGGTCGCCGTTGCCGCGCCAATTCCGAGACCCGCCCCGGTGACAATGATGGTTTTGGACACTGTGAAATCCCTTTTCCATGAGCCGTTCGATTTCGAGGCGTTTTCCGCAAATCGCGAGGCACCTGAACGCGCACCTTTTGCACACTCAGCAATGCTTTGCACTATGCAACTACATTTCACTTTTCGCGACCAACGCGGAAGGAGCAGTTGTTCAAAACCTATCAGTGCGACGACGCTGACGAGTGATCAATTTGCTTGCTGTGTAGTGTATTCCCACCCGCCACAACATTTTCAGACTTGCCGAAGCTGAACATGCCTGAACACGTCAATACCGGACGAATAACGTGACTAAAAAAGATTGCGTATAATGTAACTCATTGAAATCATTGGCTGGGGAACCTGGATTCGAACCAGGACCGACGGAGTCAGAGTCCGCTGTTCTACCGTTAAACTATTCCCCAATAGAACCAAGGGCTTAAGGCGAAATGCTTTGTGTCGCGCGCTGGGCGCGGGATTTCACCTTGTCCAATCAACCGTGTTTAAGGTCGCCGTCATGGCCTGTCAACATGCGTCTTGCTGAAACCGGAAGGACTGATACACTCGTCGGCAACTTAAATGATTTTGAACGGTTTGGCGGTGGTCGGGCCGTTTTGAGGATCACGACGTGGACGACACGGACAGGGACCGGCAACAGGCCGGTCAACATCAGTCCAGTGCGCCATCCGCGTCGACCGGAGCGGGTTCGATGTCCGCGCCAGATGTCACCTCCGATGACACCGGCGCGCATGCCGACCGGTCGCAACAAAATCCTGCGGCGACAGCAGGCCGGCACATGCCGACCGTTGAACCGCAAGGAGGAGACGCGCGCGGCGCCGAGACGACGCAGGACGTTCAGTCCGCAACGCGGCCACCTGTTGAAGGTGTGCCCGGCCATGTGGCGCGTCACCCGCCAGCCCAAACCCATCAATCAGCACGATCTGGCAAAGCAGACCTAGCGAGCCCAGCTCTTGAGCGCCGCCAACAGCGTGCCGAACGCTACGCCGCACTTGATCTGGGCACCAACAATTGTCGTTTGCTGATTGCCGAACCACGCCGGCGGGGTTTTCGGGTCATTGACGCGTTTTCACGGATTATTCGTTTAGGTGAGGGCCTCAGCCGAACCGGACGGCTCTCCGATGGCGCTATCGAACGGGCCGTCGAGGCGTTGGATATCTGCCGGGCCAAACTTGAGGACAAACAGGTTTGGCGCATGCGGCTGATCGCAACGGAAGCCTGTCGCTCTGCCGAGAACGGCGAAGAATTTCTACAGCGGGTCACCGCTGAAACTGGCCTTGATCTGACCATCGTCGACCGCAAGACCGAAGCACGTTTGGCGGTCGCCGGTTGCGCCACCCTGGTGGAGCCCGACGCCGATGGTGTCATCCTGTTTGATATCGGCGGCGGTTCGTCGGAAATCGTCTGGCTCGATTTGCGGCGCCGGCAAAATTCCCGCCCCAGCTCGTTGTCGCGGTGCATCCGCTCTTGGGCATCGCTACCGGTCGGCGTGGTGTCGCTTTCAGAGCGCCACGGCGGCGTCGAGGTGACGCCGCCGGTATTTGAAGCGATGGTGGCCGATGTTGATGCTATGTTAGACGACATGGCGGAGGGAGCGGCGCTGGCCAAATCGATTGCCAACGGTCGGGTCCACATGTTGGGTACATCGGGAACCGTGACGACCCTGGCCGGTGTTTATCTGGGCTTGGAACGCTATGATCGCCGCCGGGTCGATGGTGCTTGGATGACCGATGCCCAGGTAGATGCCATGATCCGCGAGATATGCGCCATGTCCTATCCGGAGCGGGTGGCCAATCCATGTATTGGCGCCGATCGCGCCGATCTGGTATTGGCCGGGTGCGCCATCCTGGAAGCCCTACGGCGGCGCTGGCCATGTGACCGGTTGCGCGTCGCTGATCGCGGCCTGCGGGAAGGGATGTTGGTAGAGATGATGCTGGAAGATAAGGTCTGGCGCCGGCGCGGACGAAATCAACGGCGCCGATATCGGCAGGCGCCATCAAACAGGCGGGACGATCACCATGGCGAAGGATAGAGGTGGCGAGAGCTCGGGCGCGCCGCGTTCCTTAAAAGTGCGGGTGAAAACCGCCAAACGGCGCAAAACCTCATCGACCCGGTGGCTCGAGCGGCAGCTCAACGATCCTTATGTGCGCCAAGCCAAGGTTGATGGATTTCGCTCCCGGGCTGCCTATAAGTTGATCGAGATCGACGACAGGTATCGCCTATTAAAACCGGGCATGCGGGTGGTTGACTTGGGCGCCGCGCCTGGCGGCTGGTGTCAGGTTGCTGCCAAGCGGACCAAATCGACCGACGAGGATCCGCGCATCGTCGCCATCGATTATCTGGAATTTGAACAGATGCCCGGCGTTATTACGTTGATTGATGATTTTTTGGACGATGACGCCCCGGACAAGCTGAAGGCGGCCATCGGCGGTCATCAGGTTGATATGGTGATGTCGGATCTGGCCGGTCCGACCACCGGGCACCGAAAAACCGACCACATGAAAATCATGTATCTGTGCGAATTGGCGGCCGATTTCGCCCGCGATGTGCTGGCACCGGGCGGCAGTTTCCTGGCCAAAGTCCTGCGCGGCGGCACGGAAGGCGAATTATTGAACAACCTGAAGCGCGATTTCGCCAAGGTGCAGCACGTCAAACCGGCGGCCAGCCGGGCCGATTCCGCCGAGCTTTATGTTCTGGCCACCGGTTTTCGAGGTGGTAAGGGTTCTGACCCTAGTGACCGGCGCTAGCGCGCCGGCCATGGGTGTTGATTAGGCGTCAGCCGCGACGACGATCGAAACAATGGAATCAGGATCAGAGACCGGCTCACCGCGTTTAATCTGGTCGACGTTGTCCATACCGTCGATAACCTGGCCCCAGACCGTGTACTGACCGTCCAGAAACGATGCATCTTCAAAGCAGATGAAAAACTGGGAATCGGCGGAATTCGGGTTCTGGGCGCGGGCCATTGAGCAGATGCCGCGCTTGTGGTTTTCCTGGGAAAACTCCGCATCGAGATTTTGTCCCGAACCGCCCGTGCCGGTGCCTTGTGGACACCCGGTCTGGGCCATGAAGCCATCAATGACGCGATGAAATATGATGCCGTCGTAGAATTTCTGCCGCACCAGTTCCTTGATCCGGGCGACATGGTTCGGCGCCAAGTCGTCACGCATTTCAATCACAACCTGACCCTTGGTGGTTTCCATGATCAGGGTGTTTTCTGGGTTTTGATAGTCGCTCACTGGCGATCTCCTTTTTGAGTTAGCCCGTGGGCTTTATTTGACGTCGGCCGCCACTTGCATACGGATGATCTTGTCGGGACTGGAGACAAGGCCGTTGTTGGCACGGTCGCCTTTTTTGATGTTGTCGACGAATTCCATACCTTCGACCACTTCGCCAAAGACGGTGTAGTTGCCTTTCAGGCCGTGATTGACCCGGTACATGATGAAGAACTGCGAATTGGCCGAGTGCGGCATCTGCGAACGCGCCATGCCCAACACGCCCCGGTTAAAATCGGTCGCGGTAAATTCAGCCTTCAGATCGGGATAATCCGAACCGCCCATACCCGTACCTGTCGGGTCGCCGGACTGGGCCATGAAGCCGTCGATCACCCGATGGAACACGATGCCGTTGTAAAAACCTTCGCGGGCCAGTTTTTTAAACCGTTTGACATGGTTAGGTGCCAGATCCGGACGCAACTTGATAACCACCCGGCCATCCTTGAGGGTCAGATAGATAGTATTTTCCTTGTCCGCCGCCTTGGCGGTAACGGTCAGACTGAAGGCAAGCAATAAAGCGGAGGCGAACAAGCCAAAGCGTTTGAGCACGAAACTCTCCTATTTTTGATGATCCCGCTCAGGCGGGATATTTCCCGGCCAGGCGCTTTGCGACGCTCGGAGGGACGAAACCGGTAATATCGCCTTTCATGGCGGTGATCTGGCGGACCAGCGTGGCGGTGATGTGGCCAACGCCGGGACTGGCGGGCACAAAGACGGTGGGGATGTCGCCGGCCATTTCGCCGTTCATGCCGGCCATTTGCATTTCATAGTCAAAATCAGACGCATTGCGCAGGCCGCGGACGATCATAGAGGCGCCATGACGCCGGGCGGCATCGACGACAAGATCGTCAAAGGCGACGACTGTGACCTTTGATCTAACATCATCACCCAAAGAGGCGGAAATCTCATCAAGCATCTCCAGGCGCTCATCAAAAGAAAACAACGCCTTCTTGACGACGTGAACGCCAATGGCGATCACGACCTTATCGGCCAATTGCAGGCTTTTGGCGAGCACATCAACGTGGCCGTTGGTGGGTGGGTCAAAGGAACCTGAGTAAAGTGCAATACGTGTCATGCGAACCCCATACATTCCGGCGCAAAGAAGAGCAAGCACAACGACCCTTGTAATTTTTTACAAGGGTATGCATAATCTGGGTTGATTGTGCACGCCTGATTAAGCCTGTTCGCGCATATCTTTGAAAATTAACGCAAAATCAGATTCAAATGTTTATAAATATCTCCATAACAAAGACCAAGAAACGGGCAAGTCAAACGGACGAAGACATAAAAACAAGCAATGTTTTCTTGCATAATCAATGGAGAGACACCACTTAATAAAATATAAACGATAAAAACACACAGGGAACGTCATGCGGATCGCAGGAAAACGCACAAGGTTAGCCATAATGGCCACCGCGGCGGCAGGAATTGCGATAACTCTATTTATCAGTGCCGGCAATTCTTCGCATGGCATTGAGCTGTCAGGCAAATCCGACCGGTTGGTCAAAAACGCTTCAATAAATGAAAGCGCGCCATGCCGGGGCCAGACTTGGCCGAATTATGATGCAACATGTCTGGCGGATATTCGGGCTAAAGCTGCAAGCACCCGGCAAAAACAAAACACGGTCACCGTGGAAGAACGCGATTTGGCGAATATGACGTCGACGCTTATCCGGGTACCAAAGACAACACTCGCCGCGCGCTAGCAAAACACCGACCGCAACGAAATCCGTCTAAACGGCGTCGCTATCGCGATTCCGATGGCGCAGTTTTGCGAGCCGAATGCGGAAAAGTCCCCAGTGTGAATGTGTCGTTCATGTGGCAGTCAGGTTCGATCAGCTAATGATCAAAACCGTGATGGCCATCACATAACGAAAAAACATTTGAACCTAATTTGAGGATGCAACGACAAATAAGAAATACCTCTTTGGGAGCTGAGAACATGCTGACGCAACAAATGACCTACAAAAAAGCCATCACCATCGCCACCGCCGCCGTAATGACCGCACTGATCGCCTTGTCCGGTACCGCACAGTCCAACGTTTCGGCCACTTCAAAGGGTGACCGGATGGATCTGACGACGACCGCGTCCGTGTCTTCGCCCTGCGCCAAGCAAGCCTGGCCGAATTATGATCAAGCCTGCCTCGGCTGGATCAATGCCCGCGCCGAAAAGAGTGCGCCGCGCACCATCACCATCGAACAACGTGATGAAGCCAACAACACCTCAACCTTGATCCGTATGCCGGTGACCACGGTTGCCGCCCAGTAAGAAATATATTTTTCAAAACGACAAAATCTCTCTCAACGACAAAATCTCTCTCTTATCTCTCTCTTATCTCTCTCTTTCTCTCTCTCAACTTTCCAAAGCCGTGGCATTGATCGATGCCACGGCTTATTCTTTTGCCCATGATGATTGAAATCGACGATGAACTGGCGATCGATGAGGACGAGATCTCATTGACATTTATCCGTGCCGGCGGCCCCGGCGGACAAAATGTCAATAAGGTTTCGACTGCTGTTCAATTGCGCTTTGACGCCCGCCACTCGCCATCCTTACCACAGCGGGTGCGAGACCGTCTTATCACCGTGGCCGGTTCGAAAATGACCAAGGACGGCGTGATCGTTCTAACCGCCAGCCGCTATCGCACCCAGGAGGCCAATAGGCGGGATGCCATCGAGCGTTTGGTGGAAATGATCCGTCAAGCCAATATTCGCAAGAAATTTCGCGTTCCCACCAAACCCAGCCGCGCCGCCAAGAAGCGGCGATTGGACGCCAAGAGCCGTCATTCCAGTATGAAAAAGATGCGGGGCGGCAAAATCCGTTCCGACGACTAGGGCCAAGCGCGCAATACCGGCCGCTGTTCACTTATTCTCCACGCTCCGATGGCATAATCGGCTGATATTCGACGGTGAGGAGAGTAACATGCGTATCTTATTGCTAGCGGCCGCCACGTTGTTTTTTGCAAATCCGGCCGGCATTGCCGCCAATGCCAACGAAACTCCAGAAAGCGCCTGGGCAAGTCAGCCAGCGGTGACCGCCGTCATCGACTTGTCGCGTCAGCGCATCCAGATATTCCAGGGTGAGTACCCGGTCTATACCTGGAAGGTTTCCACAGCGCGGCGCGGTTACTACACGCCAACCGGGCAGTACAAGCCATATCGGATGCACAAAATGTGGCATTCGCGCAAATATGATTGGTCGCCGATGCCTTATTCGGTGTTCTTCCACAAAGGTTGGGCCATCCATGGAACCAAGGCGATTAAACGTCTGGGCCGGCCCGCCTCTCATGGCTGTGTGCGGCTACATCCCAAGAATGCCAAAACGCTCTACTACCTGATCAAGAAAACCGGCGGCATGAAAAATGCCCGCGTGGTGATCCGCAAGTAGGGCAGATAAACGGGCAGGGCGCAATGGCGCTTTGGCCCGCCCGGCGTGCGGTCATCCCACTGTCTTGGTCTTCCGCACTGTCGGGTGGGCTCAGTATTGTCAGAATAGCTTGCAGGTGAGTGACGATGTCCGCGCTTGCATTCCCGTCGACACGCCAACTTTCGGCCACGACATTGTTCTGACCGACGGAGGTATCGGCGAGCGCCGGTACGTCCTTTAGATCCACCAGCAGATAATAAAAAGTCTTTTGGCCGTACTGAGCCAATAAGCCGTCAACCAGCGCCTTGAACTCCGGCCATTGATGCGGCGGGATTGTCTGACAGCCGGCGCTTGAAGTGGTGGTCAGGCCGCCGCGGTGGAGATTAATCCAGAAGATACCGGTTTCTTCGCCAGCTTTGTCGCGTTGGACAGTGCAGGGGCTGTCCTGGCGAAAGGCCGGGTAGGGGCCGCCCTTGCGGGAAAATCCATGTGGCCCTGGCACATAGCGCACCGCCTGTGGCGCTTTCAGTTTGGCAATGCCGGCACGATGGCGGGATGGATCGGTATTTCCGTTGAAGTTATGCACAGCGTCGGGCTCGACGACAAAGATGGCATCGTCATAAAGGTTCCGGGCGTTATCGGTCGATGTGCCGATCTTGCCGGCATAAAATCCACGCACCGCCACGAGCATGACTTGGTCAGTCTGTCGGTCACTTGGTATGAGCTGGGCAAAATTCCGGACTACCTGCCGGGTGATATCCGGCGATTGATCAGGCCGATGCCGTGGCAGCAGCGCGGATTTAGGATTTGCTAGTAATGTGCTGGTCGTTTTATCGGCATCCGTTTTCGTAGCGGTCAGACGTTTGATGATGTCTTGTGGCGGGGTGGATGTCACCGGCCCGCCCTTCCGGTCCATGATCGCGACCGGATGGTCTCCATAGTCGGCGGAGACAAAGATCTTGGTCTCTCGTTCGCGGCGCGCCACCAGCCCCTTCATCACCCGGCCACCGGCTTTGTTCCAGCGGGCAAATTCCTTTGCCGCTCCGGCATAGTCCGCGGCATTGAGCTTGTCGGTCAGTGTCGCGTTGCCGACCCGGCCGGTGTTGAAATGCCAGGAGACAACCGCATCGAATTGGTTCTGTGTCAGGGGCTCTGAGACGGCGTTGCAGACTTGGCGTTCATGTTTTTCGAGATCGTGGCGAAAGATATTGAAGGCTTCCGCGAGCGATATCGTCATGCCGGACGTGGGAATGGGTGCCCCCGCCGATGCAGTATGGCCGGCGCCAATGGTCGCTGTTCCGGTGCCGTCATCATAGGTGGAAAGGACAATCGCCTCGTGGGCGAGAATGGCGCAGATGCCGTGCAGGCTGGTTTTCATATCGCCGGTGTTCCATCACATTGTGATCCCGTTATTCACCGAGCGGCGATATCCCCTATAGCAATTATAGGAAATTATTCTTATAATTTCAATTCGAAATCACCCTCGCGCCAATCGGCCGAATTCGGCTGACGCCGAAACTGAGAGGTTTTGTGCGGAAAACCGCTTTATTTTATCCAATTGTATGTTAGCTGACGGTTGCGACTTTGATCATCAATAGCGGGCGGACCAGATAGGTTGTTCGCTGATACAGGCATTGTCGCTTTCATTGTTATTGAATTGCCAGAGTACTTGTGATCCATGCGCGTTGACGCTTTTGATTTTGACTTGCCGGCGCAGAGCATCGCCCTGCGGCCGGCCGTACCGCGCGATACGGCGCGATTGCTGGTGGTCAATCCGGATGCGGCGCCGCCAATCAGTGATCACGTCGTCACTGAGCTGGCCAATTTCCTGCAGCCCGGCGATGCGCTGGTCTTTAACCAGACGCGGGTGATCGCCGCTGAACTGACCGGGCTGCGGCGGCGCGGAGACAATGTTGCGGCAATCTCCATCACCTTGCACAAACGCGACGCAATTGACCGATGGCAGGCCTTCGCGCGGCCAGCCAAACGCTTAAAGCCCGGCGATCGTTTGGTATTCGGGACACAAGGGACGGCCTGTGAAGCCAGTTCCCTGGAGGCGACCGTAGGTGACCGCCACGATGGTGGCCTGGTCGATCTAATATTTGATCTTGCTGGCCCTGATCTGGATTTCGCCATTGCCAGCCACGGCCGCATGCCGCTGCCGCCTTATATCGCCTCCAAACGGGACCAGGATGCCCGCGATCAAAGCGACTACCAGACAATTTATGCCCGCGAAGAAGGTGCCGTGGCCGCGCCAACAGCCGGGCTGCACTTCACCGACGCCATCATGAAGGGGCTCGACGCCCGCGGTATCGAACGGCATTTCCTGACATTGCATGTGGGGGCGGGGACGTTCCTTCCGGTCAAGGCCGACGATACCGACGATCATCAAATGCATGCCGAATGGGGCCGGGTCGATGCCGACGCGGCGATGGCGCTCAATGCGGTACGGGCCCGTGGCAACCGCGTGGTCGCAGTCGGGACGACGTCGTTGCGCCTATTGGAAAGCGCGACAAATGCTGATGGAAAGCTGGAACCGTTTGATGGCGATACGGATATCTTTATCACCCCGGGTTACGCTTTCCGCTTTGTTGACGCCTTGATGACCAACTTTCACCTGCCGCGTTCGACTTTGTTCATGCTGGTCAGCGCCTTCGCCGGCACCGAACTAATGGCCGAAGCCTATCGCCATGCTATCGACGACGGGTACCGGTTTTACTCGTATGGCGATGCCTCGCTGCTGTTTTTGGGAAACCAGCCATGACCGCACCGTTCAGTTTCACCTTGCTGGCCACCGACGGCGCGGCCCGGCGCGGCGAGATCACCACGCCGCACGGCCAGGTGCGTACGCCGGCCTTCATGCCCGTTGGTACCCAGGCGACCGTCAAAGCGATGTATCCCGGCCAGGTGCGCGATCTGGGCGCCGATGTGGTGTTGGGCAACACTTATCACCTGATGTTGCGCCCCGGCGCAGAGCGGGTCGCCGCGCTTGGTGGTTTGCACGATTTCATGAATTGGCCGCACACAATATTGACCGATAGCGGCGGCTTCCAGGTTATGTCCCTGGCGAAACTGCGCAAACTGACCGAGGATGGCGTGACGTTTAAAAGCCATGTGGATGGTTCTGAACACGCCATGTCGCCAGAGCGGTCGGTGGAAATCCAGGGACTGCTTGGCTCCGACATCCAAATGCAGCTTGATGAATGTGTCCGGCTACCGGCTGAGCGCCAGGAGATTGAGCGGGCGATGGAACTCTCCCTGCGCTGGGCGGAACGGTCGCGAAAGGCCTTTGAAGATCACGGAGGGCCGACCAAGGGACAAGCGCTTTTCGGCATTGTCCAAGGTGGCGATGACCATGATTTGCGGGTCAGGTCGGCCTCGGCGCTAGCCGAAATGCCGTTTGAAGGTTATTCCGTCGGCGGGTTGGCTGTTGGCGAACCGCAAGATGTGATGTTGGACATGCTGGCGACCACGACACCGGTTCTGCCGGCAGATAAGCCCCGATATCTGATGGGCGTGGGCACGCCGGATGATCTCGTGGAATCAGTTGCCAAAGGCATCGATATGTTTGACTGCGTCATGCCAACACGGGCCGGCCGTCATGGTTTGGCCTATACCAGCCGTGGCAAGGTCAACCTGCGCAACGCCCGCCATGCGGATGATCCGAGGCCTCTTGACGCTGAAAGCAATTGCCCGGCGGCGCGCGACTATTCCCGCGCCTACCTGCACCATCTAGTGCGCACCGGCGAAACCCTCGGTGCTATGCTGCTGACCTGGAACAATCTGGCCTATTACCAGGATCTCATGGCCGGACTACGCGGCGCGATCGAAGAGGGGCGGTTTGCCGATCATCGAGAGACACTTCGGCAATGCTGGGTGGATGGCGATATCGCGGCTCTTTAATCTACCCGCCGAGCGGGTGGCTAAGGGTACATGCGAGAAACGGCTAGTGCAGCAATCCGCTGACGGAAGACCGCTTATCAGCCTTGCCAGGCGCGCCACCACAATCCAGCTGACCACCAGTTACATTGAGATGACCGCCGGAAAATTCCTGCTTCTTGTTATAGAGCTCATAGCAGGTCTTGGCCTGATCGATCTTGCCTGAGGTCAGTTTGATGGTGCCGAAATCCTTCGCTGCCAAACCAATATTGGCCTGGTTCACGAGCAGGTTTTCTATCGTCACCACCGAAGTTTCGCCAACGGAAACCGCCTTGTCGCCGCAGCGGCTAAGAAGCAATTCGTCGCCGTGGTAGACGCCGTAGGATAAATCCAGACAATCATTACCGGCATCTGAGATGGTCAGGGAGGCAAACCGGATCTTGGAAAAATCCGCGTCCAAGGCGTCGAATGCGGCGCCGGTGATCGCCACGGACCGGAGTTCACCGTTAACCCGCACCAAGTTGACCGCATCCTCACAGGTGGCGTCGCGGGCAGAGATGTCGACTTGCGAAATCTCAATGTCGGTAAACGTCAGGCAGCCGGTCAGGCCGAAACGGTCAAAATTCTGCTCACCGCCTTGCACATCTTTGACGTGGCCGGAATTGTCCGTCAGCGAAATCGACCAATTGGAAATCGATTTGCCAGTGATCACCGCCCGGCCGCTGGCGCCGGTTCTGCTTAGCGAAATCGTCCGTGCGTCCCGGTCAAGTTTGCCGGTGATGTCACCGATTAAAACGAGTTGGAAGTTTGGCGTTGAAAGGACTCGGCGCGCGATTTCCAGGTTCTCGAGATCAATGAACCCGGAGAAGGGCGCGGTAAGCTCCGATCTTGGAAAGCCGAAATAGATCACCGGCTGTTTATCGCCATCCTTATAGGTCTGGCTCATGAGCTTGCGGGCGACAAACTCTGGCGCCGCATCGACCAACCGGCAATCGGTCAGGCCATCGCCACAGATTTCCAGTTTGCCTAGCTCTTCGTGGGTAAAGACGTAACTCAGCAGGTTGCCAGCGCGCCCATAAAGCCGCCGCGCTTCGACCCTGACTTTGCGAACCTGATCGGTCTTTGCCATCCAATTCAGCCGCGCCCGCATTTTGGCGATGGTCTCATCCAGTTTGGCACTACTAAACGCCACGCCGCGCTTTTCCAGGACCCTTTGTAAAAAACCCACATCCAGGCTGCTGAGCATGCTCTGCGCCGGGGCGACGCCGCGCCGGGCGGTTGATGTGATCTTCTGCGATTTCTCATCATAACCGGTCAGGATCGTCGCGCCGCCGTCATAATAGATTGGCAGGAATGAATTGGTCAGCGGTTCATAGACCAACCGCCGGTCATCCTGGGCAAATCCGTGGGCGGCACCCATGGCAAACAGCAGTGCTTCGAATGGGGCGATCCGGTCGAAGGTGAGGCGGTTCGCGCCGTTTTCCAGGCGCCGGGCGATTTCGGCCATGTCATAAAGGTTGCCGCCATATTTGGTGGCGTAGGCCTTGTCGTAGCGGAACAACAGCTTGTTCATCTGGCTGATCGCGGCCTGCGATATGGCCAGGCTGCTCGGGCCTTTGGTGGCCCATTTAAAGTTTGAAATACGGGCCATTCCGGCGCCACGTTTCAAATGGGCGTACTTCTGGCCAAACGAAAACCTTTCATCGCCCTCCAAGATCGGTCCTTCGCGTACATTGGCTGCTTCAAGGAATTCCTTGACGATCTTTTCCTGGAAGATGACCTGCGTTGGCACGGTTTCCCGGCCGGCCATGCGCAAAGTCGCGTTCGTTGTTCTGGGCGCCAGAAAGCCAAGCTGGCTGAGCATTGTCGCGGCAAACACTTCGTTGTCGCTGTTGCGGGTTTCTGGGCGGAATAGAACGAACTTGGTAATCCCAAAAATGTGGCCATCGACCAGTTTGACGTTCAGGCTCGGCTCTTGGCTCATGTCGGCCGGATAATGATCATCCAGGTCGCCATGGGCGCGAAACTTAGCCCGCAGCCAGCACGAGACACCGGTTTTGGAATGAAACGTCATCACCCCGCGGGTGCGCTTTTCCTTGCGGGCGTGACCACGCTTGGCCAAAGACACATAGGAGCGGATCTTCTTTTTGACCCAGTTGCGATAATCATCAATCGTCAAATCAATGTCGACCGCGCCGAATTCCTTGGGATGAAAGGCTAGGGACTGCCGATAGTTCAGTTCCCGGCAATTGGGGTGGGTCGCATCCCCATCGGATTGAGCCAGCGCCTCAGCGCTCCATATTGAAATGAGCGCTGATAGAGCCAGGATTGGAGTAAGCCTCAAAGCCATTCCGCCGCTCCTTTGCGTGTGGCGTTGATCGCCCGGGCATATTTGGAAAACCGGGTGCGCTGCATAGGAAAGGCTTCCGCCAGCGCGTCCTGCGACGCATCATGGGCAGCCTTGATCTCAACGGCGATACTGAAATCCCTGATCGGGAAGTTCGATCCCTTCGCCAGGTAATGAATGTCGGTATCAATGGTCAGCCGCACACCGAAAATCTGGAAGTATTCCCGATCGTAGGCGACGCTGACGGCCGGCAGGCAATTGCCGTACATGTCGTCAAAGTATCCCTGCGACAACAGTTTGCTGACTTCCCCCTGGCTGAGATCTTCGGATGTCTTAAACCGGCCTTCCACGGAGGAGATTTTGATCTCAAGAGTATTGTCGTTTTCGAAGTGATTATCGGCGTTATAGGTGCGCACACGGATCTTCTTGCGCGGCACGCTGCCTTCCTCCGAAGCTTTGAAGATGTCGAATGCCGGCGTGTCCAAATATGTCGAGAAAATCCGCCGACGCGGGTGCAACAGCACCGCGCCCTCATCATGCAGCCATCTGTTGAGGGTCGACAGCTGCGTCGGTTCGACGAGCAGCTTCTCCTCTATGCGGAAACCCATTTAGGCCTCGCCACCGGCATAGCGCACGCTGACATTTTCGATGCTCGGATTGCCCTGCAAGTATTGCAGCATTTCATCGGTTTCTTTTCGTGTCCGGTAGGCCAGGCGATAGTTGTAGACGTCCTGGCTTTTATCGAGCTGAACGTTCTGCAAAGCATCCGCCCGCAACAACAGTTCCACCGGTTGCTTGCTCATGGTCTCAATCAGATGCGCCGGCATGCCCTCTTCAAACGACAGGGAGAACAGCGGCCTGTTGCGCAGCATGTAGAATTTTTCAAGCGTCCGGGCGCCAACCAGGGCCAGCAACACCAGCGCCAGCAACAACACCGCCCATTTCAACGACACACCGGAGGCGATGCCGATAGTTAGCAGCGAAAACATGATCACCAGTTCAAAAGGATTTTTGACCGGGTTACGAAACCGCACGATCGACAAAGCGCCGACCATGCCAATCGACAATGTCAGGTTGCCTGAAATCACCTTGGTGATGACCAGCGCGATGATCGGCAGCAATATGAACGTCAGAGTATGGTGATAAGTCCGCACCCAGCGTTGCCCGACCGAGGACAAAGCGTAGCGGATCAATAGGCCTGATAGTCCGGCCACCAACACCGACATGATGATGTCACGCTGCAGGTGATATTGTTCGACGATAATTTCTGGCATGTTGCCGCCCCCTATTGGCAATGATCGACAAGCGATCAATCGCTTTGGCACCCGGTTGGGGCCATCGCGTCATATGATTGGGGGATTAGTGACTGATATTGGCTAAAATACCCTTCAACAGCAGCTGAAAACGCCAAATCGGGTACGCAAATGTGCGTGTAGAGTTAAGGCTGGTTTAATTTGGCAGTTGGTCGATGCACCGCCGAATATGCTCGTTTCCGGCGGCGCAATGTCAAAACTATCGGTGCTTAGACCAATTCACCAGGTGCCGGAATAATCAGCCAATCATGGATATGCCAGGCGCCAGCTTCGGTCTTCTTCAACCGCAATGCCGCCCACCATTGCCGACCCTTGCCATCATTGACGTAGACATGCTGCACCGGCATGGCTTGGTCGACGGCGTTCAGGCCGTCCAGGCGTATATCCGCGGCGACCGTAAACGGCCCCTGCAGGATCGATAGGATGCGCAGCATGTGACTGGCGTCTTTGAATTTGGCTCGAAAATCCGGTTCCGCCATATGGAACAAGACGTCGGCATTGCGATTGGAAAGGGCTGAGATATGGGCCCGAACCACAAAGGCAATTTCTGTTCGGTCCCGGGTGGTTAAACCAACAACACGTTCCGTTTCGGCCTCTGGCAGGGCGACGGGTTTAGCTGGTTCGGCGTAGGTTGCCGTGAGTGTTGCCAGCCCCACGATACCGGCCGCAAGGGCCGTCTTCATGGTCGTCGTCAAAATCCGGTACATATTGCACCTCCTGGCCTGTCCAAGGCCATTGCATGTGTTTCGTTGGTTCTCCTCTTGTTTTCATTCCGCGGCTTTCTGGCCGCTTGTTACTAATCTGGGGATGGCCCACCGCCAGACCAAGGCCGGCAGCCATCACTTGCGCTCACAATGATTTTGAGAAAGGTGTTTGAACCTTTTCAGGTTCGCATTATTTGGATTAAGAACACTACGTAAAATATTGATTAACATCTATAAACGCCAAAGAGTTGTACTCTTCGGTTTCGCTGACCTTGCCAGTCGACCGGTCAAATCAGCGGTTAATCCATCAAGTTGCTTGAGGAGCTTCGTCACTGCTGGCCAACCACCATCCGCCATGAAATCCGTATGCGGCACAGCGAGGATTACCGCATCGGCACCGTTGCCGGAATGCCTGTCGGCGAGCGCGATTGCGTGATCCGCCTGAACTTGATCGGCATCGGCAACTGGATCGTAGACATCAACACTGGCGCCGAATTTCTCGATCTCGGCGACCAGATCAATGACCTTGGAATTTCGGGTATCCGGCACGTCGGCCTTGTAGGTGAGGCCGAGGATCGCGACCCGCAGAGGGTGCGGACGCTGCAGACGAACACATTCCTGAATGACGCTTGCCGCCACGAACCGGGCCATGGATTCATTAGTGCCACGGCCAGCCAACACCACTTGCGGCGTAAACCCGACTTCATTGGCTTTGTGGGTCAAGTAATAGGGATCGACGCCGATGCAGTGACCGCCCACTAATCCGGGCTGAAAAGGTAGAAAATTCCACTTGGTGCCGGCGGCTTCCAGCACGTCGCGGGTATCGATGTCCAAATCATGGAAGAGCTTCGCCAGCTCGTTCATCAGCGCGATATTGAGGTCCCGCTGAGTGTTTTCAATCACCTTGGCGGCTTCCGCCACCTGAATGCTCGACGCGGCGTGTATGGGGGCGGAAATGGCCGATCCATAAAGTGCGGTCAGGTGTTCAAGCGCCGCGGGCGAACTGCCGGAAACGACTTTGGCGATAGACGAAAAATCATGCTCCTTATCACCGGGGTTGATGCGCTCCGGCGAATATCCGACATGAAAATCAGTATTCAGCCGTAATCCAGACTCCGCCTCCAGGATCGGCACCATGATCGTTTCAGTGGCCGTCGGGTAGACCGTAGATTCCAATACGACAATATCACCGGACTTGAGGATAGTACCGACTGTCCGCGCCGCGCCTGTCAACGCAGTCATATCTGGCCGCTTGGCACGGTCGACCGGCGTTGGCACGGCGATAATGTGGACATCGGCGGCAGCGAGATCTGTTGGATCGGCTGAAAACTGCAAGCGGTTGGTTGCCAATTCACAGGCCGGCACTGACAGGGTGCGGTCGCGGCCTTTCTTCAGTTCTTCGATGCGGGATTTGTCGATATCGAAGCCGACAACATGATGCCCGGCTTTGGCGAACGCCGCTGCGACAGGAAGTCCGACATAACCTAATCCGATAACTGAAAGTGTTGAATTTACTTCGCCAGCAGCATCAAACGCCATAATAGTCCCGATACCAGTTCACGAAGGCGGCAATGCCGTCTCGCACACTCGTTTCGGGCTTATAGTCGTGATCATTCATCAGATCGCCGACATCAGCCCAGGTACTGGGCACGTCGCCGGCTTGCATGGGTAGCAAATTCTTGGTGGCCTTGATCCCCAGCGCGCGCTCCAACTCGTCTATATAGGTCAGGAGCGCGATAGGTCTCGCATTACCGATGTTATAAATGCGATAGGGGCCGCTCGGCGATGTCGCCGGGTCGGGATTGTCGGCCGACCACTGGTCATTGGCGGTCGGTGGTTTGAAGCATATTCTTGAAATTGCTTCAGCGATATCATCAACATAGGTGAAATCGCGTTGCATGTCTCCGTGATTGAACACCGGGATCGGTTCACCGGCGAGAATTGCCTTGGTGAACTTAAATAACGCCATATCCGGCCGGCCCCAGGGGCCATAGACGGTAAAAAACCGCAGTCCGGTTGCTGGCACCTGAAACAAATGCGCATAAGAGTGCGCCATCATTTCATTGGCCTTCTTACTGGCCGCATAAAGCGAAATCGGGTGCTCGGTGCTTTGGTGTTCGCTAAAAGGCATGGCGCCGTTCAACCCGTATACCGACGACGTCGAGGCATATAACAAGTGGTCCACAGGATTGTGCCGGCAGGCTTCCAGCATCGACATGAAGCCGGTGATGTTGGTGTCCACATAGGCCTGGGGATCATCCAGCGAGTGGCGAACGCCGGCCTGGGCAGCCAGGTGGACGACGATCCGTGGGCGATGCTCGGCAAACAGCGCCATCACACCCGGTCCGTCTTCGATGGCCATTTTCTGGAATAGGAAATTCTCAAAATTTCCAAGCAGATCCAAACGCGCATCTTTCAGACTTGGGTCATAATAGGCGTTCAGATTATCAATACCGACCACGGCGTGACCGGCCTGCAACAGCCGGGTGGCCACATGAAAACCAATAAATCCGGCGGCGCCGGTAACAAGAATGGGCTTTGCCATGGCGGCCTAACCAATCAGATCGGATAATTCAGTGCGAATATCATCAGCCAGGTCCGGCCTTTTCAATCCGTAGGCCACATTGGCCATCAGGAACCCGAGCTTTGAGCCGCAATCGAAGGTCCTGCCGTCAAATTTGACCCCGGTAAAACGTTGATCAGCCATTAATGTCTTCATGGCGTCGGTCAATTGGATCTCGCCACCGGCACCGGTTGCCTGGCTTTCCAGCAATGTAAAAATCTCCGGCTGGAGGATATAGCGGCCGGTGATAAATAGGTTAGACGGCGCCGTTCCGGGTTCGGGTTTTTCAACCATACCCTTGATTTCAAAGATATTATCGGAGCCGTTTCCGACTTCGACGATGCCGTAGTTTTGGGTTTCTTCTGGCGCGACTTCTTCCACGGCGATGACATTGCCACCGTGTTCTTGGTAGGCCTCCATCATCTGCGTAAGGCAACCCGGTTCGGCCATGTGCAGCATGTCCGGCAGAAGTACGGCAAAAGGTTCGTTGCCAATAATATTGCGCGCGCACCACACTGCATGCCCGAGACCGAGCGGCTCTTGTTGGCGGGTAAAACTCGTCGCGCCGGCATTCGGCCGCGTCGCCTGCAATTGTTCCAGAGCGGCACCTTTGGCGCGCATGGACAGCATGGCTTCCAGCTCATAGGCACGGTCGAAGTGATCTTCGATGACGCCCTTATTGCGGCCGGTGACGAAGACAATGTGATCAATACCGGCGTTGAAGGCTTCCTCGGCGATATATTCCACCACCGGCTTGTCGACGATGGTGAGCATTTCCTTTGGCATTGCCTTGGTGGCCGGCAGAAACCGAGTGCCGAGGCCGGCGACAGGTAGAATGGCTTTACGGATGGGAGCGTTCATTTTTCTTCAGGCTTTCAAGCGCAATGTTGAGTTTCAATGCTGCTAAATAGAGCTACACCAAACCATGTAAAGATTTCGATACTGAACATCGCGATGTTTTGCAATTGCCTGCAAAAAACGACGATATTTGGCCGCTTAATAAGTAGGTCGTTTTTCGGTGATATTGCCTTTGCTATCAAAATGTAAACGCGAATCGCGCTAGATCGATATTGCAATCCAATAACGATGAAGGACTAAACATGACCGTTCTTGTCACCGGCGGCGCCGGCTATATCGGCAGCCACATGGTCTGGGCGCTTCTGGATGCCGGCGAGCAGGTTGTCGTATTGGATAACCTTTCAACGGGTAACGATTGGGCGGTTGCCGCCCAGGCGGAACTGGTCATCGGTGATATCGGCGATGAGGCGCTGCTCGATAATCTCATGGGGTCAAAAAACATCGATTCCATCATCCATTTCGCCGGATCAATCATCGTTCCTGAATCTGTTTCGGACCCGCTCAAATATTATCTCAACAATACCGTGAAATCTCGCGCATTGATCGCCGCCGCGGTGCGTAACAATGTGAAAAACTTCATCTTTTCATCAACTGCCGCCGTTTATGGCGACCCGGAAACCGTGCCGGTGGATGAAACCGCTCGATTGGCGCCGATGTCGCCGTATGGCACGTCGAAGCTGATGACCGAACTGATGTTGGCCGATACCGCCAAGGCCCACGATTTCCGCTACACCGCGCTGCGATATTTTAACGTCGCCGGCGCTGATCCGGTTGGCCGAACCGGTTCGTCGACCAAGGACGCCACACTGCTCATCAAAGTTGCCTGCGAAGTCGTCGTCGGCAAACGGCCACATTTATCGGTGTTCGGCACTGATTATGACACCCCTGACGGCACCGGTGTGCGCGACTACATCCACGTCACAGACCTGGTGGATGCCCACTGCCTGGCATTGGGATATTTGCGTGCCGGCAATGACAGCCTGGTGGTCAATTGCGGTTATGGCCACGGCTTTTCGGTGCTTGATGTCATTGAAGCGGTCAAACGGGTGTCAAAGACTGAGATTGAGGTGCAATACGCGCCGCGTCGGCCGGGCGATTCGCCGAAAGTCGTGGCTAAGGCGGACGCTGTACGTGCGGTGCTCAACTGGCAACCGCAATATGACGATCTGGATGTTATCGTCGCCCATGGCTTGAATTGGGAACGACACCTGATTTCGCGAAACCGATCCTAACCTGCCCAGCAATTGTAAAAAATTATTCTCTTGGTGCATTTGAAGGCTTGCCGGAAATCGCCCTAGGCCTTATGTCGCTGTTATTCCACAAATGGCACTTTCTTTTCGGGACACATTGATGTTTGAGCCGTTGACGATTGCTCTGATTGACGCCGCTATCGGCGCCGGGCGGATAATACTGGATATCTATGGCGGGGATTTCGCCGTGGAGACCAAAAAAGATGCCTCGCCTGTGACGGCGGCGGATGAAGCCGCTGAATCTCACATTCTGGCGTGTCTGAAAGAAGCGGCGCCGGAGATACCGGTGATTGCCGAGGAGGAAGTCGCGGCCGGCCGTGTACCCGGCCTTGAGCATCGTTTCATCCTTGTTGACCCACTCGACGGCACCAAGGAATTTATCAGCCGCAACGGCGAGTTCACTGTCAACATCGCTTTGATCGAAGGCGGCCGTCCGATCGCCGGAGTTGTCCTGGCGCCGGTCACCGGTGTGATTTATGTCGGAGAGGTCGGCAAGGGTGCCTGGTCCGGCAAAGTGAACGGTTCCGGTGAAATCGATTGGCAACCCGCCAGAGTCCGCAACCCGGCGCCGGCGGCACTGACAGTTGTGGCCAGCCGATCCCACCTGACAGATGACACCAAGGCCTTCATCGAACGCTTCGACGTCGGTGAGATGGTGTCGACCGGATCGTCGCTGAAGTTCTGCCGGCTGGCAGTCGGCGATGCGGACCTTTACCCCCGCCTGGGACGCACAATGGAATGGGATACCGCTGCAGGCGATGCGGTATTACGGGCTGCCGGCGGTGAAGTTTTGACCATGGATGGACAACCGCTCGCCTATGGCAAACGCGACCAAGCCGACGACAGTGATTTCGCCAATCCGTGGTTTGTCGCCTGCGGTGCGGTCAATCCATTTACCGCATCCGCGTGAACCAATTAATGGATTTCGTGTTGCTTTGCGGGATGCCCGAAGCCGCGCCGCTCAGGCGATTCTACCCGCCAATATTGGAGACACAGAGTGTCGATTGACCGACGGTCGCATCTCAAACGCCTGGAAGCGGAATCCATTCACATCATCCGCGAAGTTGCAGCCGAGTTCGATAACCCGGTCATGCTCTATTCGATCGGTAAGGATTCCTCCGTCATGCTGCACTTGGCGGTTAAGGCGTTTTATCCTTCAAAACCACCATTCCCGCTGCTGCATGTGGATACGACATGGAAGTTCCGCGAGATGACCCAATTTCGCGATGACACCGCCAAGCGGGTCGGCATGGACTTGATTGTCCATGTCAACGAAGAGGGTAAGAGCCAGAACATCAATCCCTTCGATCACGGGTCTTCCTATTATACCCAGGTCATGAAGACGGACGGGCTGAAGCAGGCGCTGAACAAATATAAGTTCGATGCGGCCTTCGGTGGTGCCCGGCGCGATGAGGAAAAATCTCGCGCCAAGGAGCGGATATTTTCCTTCCGCACAGACAATCACGGTTGGGATCCGAAGAACCAGCGCCCGGAACTGTGGAACATCTTCAACGCCCGCATCAAGAAGGGTGAATCAATCCGGGTGTTCCCGCTGTCAAATTGGACGGAACTCGACATCTGGCAATACATCATGGCCGAGGAGATTCCGATCGTGCCGCTCTACTACGCCGCCAAGCGGCCGGTGGTGGAGCGTGACGGTATGTTGGTCATGGTCGATGACGACCGCATGCAGCTCAACGAAGGTGAGGTTGCCGAGGAGCGGTTGGTGCGTTTCCGCACTCTGGGATGTTACCCGCTGACCGGCGCCATGGAATCAGACGCCGCGTCGCTGCCGGAAATCGTCCGCGAAATGCTGCTTGCCAAAACCTCAGAGCGCGAGGGCCGGCTGATAGACCATGACGAAGCAGCGTCGATGGAGAAGAAGAAGCGCGAGGGGTACTTCTGATGAGCGAACCCGTGCGCGACGTCAATGCCGGCGATATGACGGCCTATCTGGCCGACCAGGAGCAAAAGAGCTTCTTACGGTTCTTAACCTGCGGCTCCGTCGATGACGGCAAGTCGACTTTGATCGGCCGCTTGCTCTACGACACCAAACTGATTTTTGAAGACCAACTGGCCGCTCTGGAGCGCGACAGTAAGCGCCACGGCACCGTTGGTGAGGAAATTGATCTGGCCTTGCTGGTCGACGGTCTGGAAGCTGAGCGGGAGCAGGGCATCACCATTGATGTCGCCTATCGCTTTTTCACCACCGACAAACGCAAATTCATTGTCGCCGACACCCCCGGTCACGAACAATATACCCGCAATATGGCGACCGGCGCTTCCACGTCGGATCTGGCGGTTTTGTTGGTCGATGCGCGCAAGGGCATCCTGACCCAGACCAAACGTCACGCCTTTATTGTCTCGCTGTTGGGCATCCGACACGTGGTGCTGGCGGTCAACAAGATTGACCTGGTGGATTTCAGCCAGGCTCAATTTGAGCGGATCAAGCAGGAATTCCACGAGTTTGCTGCGTCATTTGGCTTCGAAACCATTGAGGCGATCCCGGTATCGGCGCGCTTTGGCGATAACGTCACGCAATCCTCTTCCCGCATGCCCTGGTTTCACGGGCCGAACCTGATTGAATATTTGGAAGAGGTTGAAGTTGGCGAAGAGCTGGCGGAGCGGCCATTCCGTATGCCGGTGCAATGGGTCAATCGACCCAATCTGGATTTTCGCGGATTTTCTGGAACAGTTTCCTCTGGCACGGTCCGCCCCGGCGATCCGGTGGTTTCCGCTCAATCGGGTAAGTCCTCGAATGTTACGTCGATTGTCACCATGGATGGCGAACTCGAAGCCGCCGTCGCCGGAGACGCGGTGACCATCACGCTGGCCGACGAAATAGATATCAGCCGTGGCGATATGTTGTCCGCCGCCGATAATCGCCCCGACGTGTCAGACCAGATTGCCGCCCATCTCATTTGGATGACCGACGAGGAGTTGATGCCTGGCAGGCGATACCTGCTAAAGGCAGGCACCAAGACCGTGACGGCCACGGTGACCGACCTGAAACACAAGATCGACATCAATTCATTTGAGCATCTGGCGGCCAAAACCCTGGAACTCAACGAGGTGGCGTTTTGTAACCTCTCGCTGTCGGAACCGCTGGCCTTCGATCCGTATGAATCAATCCGCCAGACCGGCTCCTTCGTTCTCATCGACAGGCTGACGAACGCCACCGTTGCCGCCGGCATGATCTGGTTTGGTCTGCGCCGGGCCACTAATATTCATTGGCAGGCGCTAGACGTTGATAAGATTGCTCGCGCCGAGCAAAAGACCCAGAAGCCGGCGATATTGTGGTTTACCGGCCTATCCGGGTCGGGCAAATCAACAATTGCCAACATCGTTGAGCAGAAGATGCATGCCGACGGCTATCACACCTACATCCTCGACGGCGACAATGTCCGCCACGGGCTGAACCGCGATCTGGGCTTCACCGATGTCGACCGGGTGGAAAACATCCGCCGGGTGGCCGAAGTCTCTAAACTGTTCGTTGATTCCGGCCTGATCGTGCTGGTCTCTTTCATCTCGCCCTTCCGTTCAGAACGGCGAATGGCCCGCGACGCGGTGGAACGCAACGAGTTCTTCGAGGTCTTCGTCGATACCCCGATCGAAGAATGCAAACGCCGTGATCCGAAAGGCCTCTACGAGAAGGCCGAGGCCGGCGAAATCAAAAACTTCACCGGCATCGATTCTCCTTATGAAGAACCAGAACGCGCCGACCTGCACCTCGACACTATGTCCGCCACGTCAGAAGAACTGGCTGACGCGGTGATTGGGTTCTTAAAGGACCGGGCGATTTTGAAATAGGCAAGCAGGTAGAGTGCGCACACACGCGTCCTGGCGGTTGCCGCGGTGGTAGCGTACCTGCAAACTACCCGACGGCAACTATCCCGAAGTCAATACTTGCAGCGGGGATCAGCTTTCCGAAGCCTTGATTTCCTCGGCGAATTTGCCGGCCCACGGCACTGTAAATGAATCCCAGATGTCCGCCTTGCCTGAGTGCTGTTCCTTCATCTGCGCCATCACCAGAACATCGCCGTTGCTGCGCAAATTGATGAGGCCAAAGTGGACCTTATTGTCGGATGTCGCCCGGGCGAGTTCAGTAGAAAACAGCAGCGGATGAGAGCCCCTTGTGTGCTTGGCGACCGCACCGACCGCATCCGCCATGGGGTGATCAAAGGATTTGTTGTCACCGGAGGAAAAGACGTTTGCCCGCGGGCTTGTCTTCTTCAAAAACTCGACGTGAAAATCAGATGAACCGTGGTGGCAGGCTTTTGCCACGTCAACGCGGAATGGGTTGTCGTCGCCATTGTATTTCATCAGGTGCTGATGGGCTGGTATATTCAGGTCCCCACCGAGCAATATCGTGTGCTTGCCGAATTGCAGTTTCAAAACAATCGAATGACCGTTGCGGGTGTGAGAGGAACTTGGCCTGGGATCGTCGTCGGCAATATCGTGGGCCTCGGGAAAGGTAACGTAGTCTACCTGGCCAGACTGCTTCGTAGGGATAGGGCCAAGGACGGACACAAACAGTTTTTCGTCTTCGTCGTCTGAATAACCTGGCAGGGTTTCGTTTCGATTGGTCAGCCTTTTGGCACCGACAAGGCGCCCGTCCGCCTTGGCATCGATGGCCGCCTGCCAGAACTTGCGAAAAGACGACATCAGATGACCGTCTGTAATTTGAACTTGGATCTGCGACAGGCTGTCGAAAGTCTTCGTCAGGACCTGACGGCTTTCCCCGTCGACGGTCTTGCGTTTAATTGTACCCAGATCAAAATCAGTGTTGGGCGGCAGATTTTTCCCGTCATATCGAATAATGCCATTGTGGTAGATATGGCCGACTTTAAACCGCTTGTCCTTGAGGATGGCTGTTAGCCCATTGAAGTGATCGTAGTCGGGATGACTGACCACCATCGCCTTAATTTCAATTTGCTGCCCGGCATTCAAGAGCCGTCTGTAGCGGTATTTCATGAATCTAAAAAAGTTGGAGTTAGGGCCACCATCGACGAGCATGATGCCTTCCGGCGATTCAACGATGGCGCCATCGCCTTGGCCAACGTCGACGAAAAATACCTTAAGGATCGGTGTGTCGCGAACATCGCCCTCATGGACCCAGCCGGATTTACCTTTCCCCAATGAATCAACTTTCAGCCAGCTGCCATCCGTATCGACGACCTCAAGTAAGGTGCCCATCAGCACATGATTTACCCGTCTGGCTGATAATCTTGCTGATGCTCTAAGGATTGTTTCTGGTTTGTCGCCAAATACCTGCCGGGCCAAGCGCGCGCTCCTTCTAGGACTGCGCGGCACTCTACATAAAATTGCAATGCGTGTAAAAATGTCCGCATTGATTGAAATCACTTATCCGGAAAACAATCAGATGGAGGCTGGAAATTGGCCGGTGGGCACGGCAAACACAGCATGATTATTTCGGAGTGGATTATCGGCACCTGACTGATGCGGTCATTGCTACCGAATGCTTGCCATCCAGGTCAAAGATGATCCATCAGCTGGCGAAGCAGCAATTTCAAAACAAATCTGCCGCCCATGCCGGGAGGTGGAGCCAGCCGCCACGGCAGCGTTGCGATCAGAAACGGCAGACCACTTCGTAACCTTCATCAGTGAGGTAGGCGATGCCGTCATCTAGCCTGAGCAGGCCTTTTTCTGCAAGGCTTGTGAGGCCGGGAGCAATATCGTCAACGGTCACTTGTGTGTCGTTTGCCTGAAGGCCTCTCCAGACGCCATCATATCTTCGGGAAACATTCTTTTTCGGTGTTTTGCTAAAAAAACCGGTGACGCGGAAAACCATCAAAATGTCTTGTTCCAGCCCACTCAACTCAGCCATTATTTGATCCCTTCAATTCAATCCGATTGTGGCGCTGACGCCTTCAGTCCATACCGGCATCGCCGTAATCATCCCCCCAGTCGTCAGCCATATTCATGGCGTGGGCCATTCCAACGGCCATCAGAATGTTGCCGGAGGCGTCGACCTGGTTTCCTTGCGCGTCGAAACGCGGCGCTGACCGAAGCGAAGCAATGATCCAGACGAAACCAATTAAAATCAGAGCGGCTGCCAGAACTGCTGCGAAGGCGATGTCGTCTGAGGAGCCGCCGCGATCGGCCACCGATAAAGCGCCGGCGACGCAGACAAATCCGCCGACGATAAAACCGCCTCCAAATAGAAATGAAACATACTGGCGCCAGGTAAGGCGTTTACGTACCCGGCCGACGGCACGCGTAGTGCGATTTGACCGTTCGGATGCAGCAGGGGCATCGTCGCCTGACAACGCTTCTCCAATCCCTGCTTCCACACCGCTGGCCACACCGCCGGTTAAAGCCGTACCGACCGCGCTTCCCAAAATGCCAGCCAGTCGACGGGACTTTGACTGGCGCCGACTTGGCCCGGGTTTTTGCTTTTCTGGTTTGGGCTGCGCCGGTGTAGTAGAACGCGGCGGTGTTACCGGTGGTGGCGGTGCGGTAACCACCTGCGGTTCAGATAGATCCGCCACATTAATACGGCCGAGGGCGAGGGCGGCACCGGTTTGCGGTGACACTTCCGTTTCAGACTCTAGGCAATAAATGGAATCACCCTGACCAATGAAACCGATTTGGCCAGAAGGCCCCTCAATGAGCACGTGAGGTGTGCAGGGGTCGTCACCATCAGGCGTATCGAGCACCATCAAGAAATTGAGGGCGCTTTCGATCTGCGCCCCGTCCAGCACACCACGCAGCTTCGTGGTGTAATCGCCGTCGGCGGTCAGCCAATCGTCCGAGATGCCCTGCGTCCAGGTTTTTACCTGGTTGCCCATGTCTCATCCTTCCTCAGTGATGGCGTTAGGATGTGCCTTGATGTGGTAGCCAATTGATCGTGAAAATCCAATTAGTACAGCTGACCTAGTGGTCGCTCAGAATTTCGGTGCCTATACTTGTTACCGATTGCGGTAAAATGAGTTCTTTGCTCTCCGGGACCCACATCAGCATGATCATCAAATCTCGCGCATGCAATTTGTTCCCCGGTGGAAATGCGGCTCACTCAAATGTTGGCAATGCAACAAGTCCCGGGCTTTACTTATGGCTCCTGGTCGCACTTTGTGCCGTGGCATTATTGACCCCGGTATCAACGGCATTCGCCCAAACAACAACATCCGGCGCGCCGTGCAAACCTGGATATATTCAGCGTACGCCGGGCGGCAAATGTCTCATCAGTTTGGGATTGGCCAATGCCAAATGCCAGGGGAGGCACGGCCACCGACTTCTGGAGATCGCTAAAACGGCAAGCGGATATAAATGCCGTTTTTGCAAGTACGGTGACACCGCGAAAGGCGGTAAATGCGTACCGTTACCAAGAATTACCGTCCCCTATGTGCCGAAGTTAAAGAGCTGGGAACAACCGTGCAAATCGCGCGGCAAATCTGAGAGCGAAATAGAACGCATTAAGAGGTGTGTTAAAGAAAATGCAGACCCAAATTTAAAACCACCTCCGAATGAAAGGAACAGAAACGATCGGGGTGTTGCCGTTGACGGCCATCAACGCAGCCAGGAAGGGCGCCCTTGGCGATATGTTTATAAACCGGAGGGGAACCTTCCAGACGATCTCTCCCAGAGAAAATGGTTCGAACCGAAAACGCGGGACATCCGTGATGAGCAGTGGATTCGCCATAATGTTGTCCTACCGTTTTTAGGCCTTTGCCGGAAGAAATATCCAGATCGTTGTCGTGGCATCATCGATCGTGTGGGTAGCGGCGGATACAAATTCAAACTATGCAAGCCTGGGTTTATCGTGCGAGGGGCTCCCCCAAGGGACCCATTGAGAAATGCCAGCCCGTGCGTGTCGGAGAGATCCCTTCGCCCGGCGGCGCGGGCCAAATGCAAGGCAAAACACGGCGAACTGGGTTGGATAATTCGACGGCCTGCGCGGATAAGACCCACACACGATACGCCGCTTTACGGGTGCAAAAAATGCCCATCCGGTTCCATGGCGCGTGTCTCGAGCCCAAAATGCGTGTCGAAGGAAATCGTCAAGGTGGAGGCTTCGGTCAAATGCCAGGAAATTTACGGCGATCGTTGTATCGGCGTGTTTCCAACACTAACAGGATTTACCTATCGCTTTTGTAAACCCGGATTTATTCCGCACGGCCCTTTTCGTATATGTGTGCCCAAAGATGGCGTTGTCGTGGTCGAGGTTCCGGTCAAAAATACTCTACCTGTCAAGAAAACGAACAAACCGGTGGTTGTCGTTCCAACTCAACCGAGTGAAAGCATTCTGCAAGGAACATTGTCATTCAATGTTACCAACTCGGGTGGTTCGTGGCTGGGTCGCCCGACCAAAATGAGCGGTTCTGTCAAAATTACGATCACCGGTTCCGATGCGCTCGCGGAAATAAGCTACAAAACCAACGATTTATCCCTAAATCGGATAGCGATCGGTAGAGGTTCGATCTCCGGGTACCTGACGCGCGGCGGCAAGCTCGTTGTGGCCGGCAGAATACCCTATCAGGTTACTGATATGGCCGGATGTGAGGCTGGCACCGTAAATGACCGCCTCCATTGCCGCGGCGTAATTGCAGTGTGGCTACGTGGTCGTCGTGTGGGTGACCATTTCCAAGTGAAATGGCAATTTGATCGCAGACACAATGGTACTTCGCGTGGCCAACCAATGGGTGCAATTACACTCGTGCCAGAGAAGTTTGCGAAGTTCGATGAAGATGTTCAAAAACGTATCAGCAAGTTCAAATCAGATATCGCCAAGGGGCACAAGTTATTCCAGGATGCGCTCAAGAGATATTTCAAGTGATAGCCATAAAACCTCGGAATTTGCTCCGTCAGGGAATATCAGCATGACTTTCAAATCTCGCACATGCAACTTGTCCTGCGGTGCATACGCGGCCCATTCAAACCCCGGAAATACAACGAGTCCCAGGCTATTCTTATGGCTCCTGGTCGCACTTTGTGCTGTCGCATTCTTGGTACCGGTATCGCCGGCATATTCCCAGACGACAACATCCGGCGCGACGTGCAAACCTGGATATATTCAGCGTACGCCGGGCGGCAAATGTCTCATCAGCTTGGGATTGGCCAATGCCAAATGTCACGGAAGGCACGGAATTAGATATCTGGGTATTAAGAAAACATCACGCGGATATAGCTGCCGCTACTGCAAGCCAGACAAGGTAGCGAAAGCCGGTAAATGTGAAAAACGCACGATTCCCTATGTGCGGAAGTTGAAAAGGTGGGAACAACCGTGCAAATCGCGCGGCAAGTCTGAGAGCATCATTGAACGCATCAAGAGGTGTATTGAAGAAAATTATGACCCGAACTTAAAAAACGCCCGGAAATTCGAAAACAAATACGACGGACCGGACAAATCCGATACGAAAAGGCGGCGAAGCCCGGAGGCCCCCCCCATATACGGATATAAACCGGAGGGCAAACTTCCGGACGGTCACCCCCAGAAAAGCAGGTGGTTTGAACCGACTAAGCGGAACCTGCGTGATGAGGAATGGCACCTTAATAATGTTGTCCGGCCGATTTGGGCCATGTGTGAGGAGGAGTACCCGGATCGATGTCGCGGTCTCATTAAGGCTAAGGGGGGATATCGGTTCAAGCTTTGCAAGCCCGGATTCATAGCGCGGGGGCTTATGTGGGAAAGGCGGCCAGTGGAAAATTCACTTCGGTGCCAGTCGGATAAATCTATTCAGGTGGCGGCGCGGGCCAAGTGCAAAGCAGAATATGGCGAATTGGGTTGGATCATTCGAATACCAATGCAGCGTAGAGGTTCATATCCACAAGATCAGTTGTACTTCTGCAAAAGATGCCCTGCCGATTCAATGGCGCTTGTGACCGGCAGGCGGTGTGTTCCGAAGGAAATCGTCAAGGTGGAGGCTTCGGTCAAATGCCATGAAATATACGGCGAGCGGTGTATCGGCGTGTTTCCAACACCAACAGGATTTACCTATCGCTTTTGTGAACCCGGATTTATTCCGCACGGCGTATTTCGTATATGTACGCCGAAAGATGGTCCTGTTGTGGTCAAAGTTCCAGTCAAGAAATCTCTACCTGTCAAGAAGGTGACCAAACCGTCGAACAGCGATAGACCCAAGCCCAAGAAGTCAGCCGGCAATTCCGATGCGGTCGATCCTTTCCCGGCTTCCGACGCTGCTTATAATTTGGCTCGGGCGAGGGTGCACCTCGAAGGGACACTGGGAAACTGCGATTTGATGCAGTGTTCACCGGAAGAAATTGCAAAAATCAAACGGGCATTGGCAAAAACGATTGCCGATGGGGCGTTGCGGTTTAACCGGGGTCTTTGGGAGGCTAGAAAGTCCCGAGAAGCCCTTGCCAAGAAAAACGGCACGGCGAAAGACGCCTGTACCAATGCAGTGCCAGGCAGTCGACAGGCGGCGCTTTGTGCCGGTAAAGACGATATGTCGTCGAACTAGTCAATCGGCGCAGGGCATCGTTCTATCCATATCCGAGACATCGGGATGTCGAAGGGAATAGCGCCGAGCAGAGCAACCAGATTGCTATTCAACCGGGCTTTCCAATACGCCGTCGGCGCCCTCCGTCACCCCGGGCGGCAGCGACGTGCTCGGTTCCCCTGGCTGATCCTTGGGCTGTGCTGGCAGCGGTTGCGCTGATGCGGAGACGACCATCACCTTGGAAGAGGCAACGATATTGTAGCCGCCATCTGGCCAGTTTGTATAAAGCCGAACTTCATACTCTCCAACCGGCAACGGTTTGAACTGGTGCACACCGTCGCGGGGCCGGTTTTTCAGCATGACGAGTTCAAAGTATTGCTTGGCACCCTGGCCCTTGCCGGCGATCGCCAGCCAGTCCTGTCCTTTGGCGGGCAGCCCGCTGAAGCGCACCTCAATGCCATTGCCCACAAATACCGCCGGCAGTGTCGGTTCGATATTTGGGCCGGCGGATGGTACTGGCTGTGCAGCCGTGGGAAGGTTCTCCGCTGGCCGCGGCTGTGTAGCTGGCTGTGGTTGCGTTGCTGGCTGCGGTTGCGTGGTCGGCGCAACGGCCACCGCCGACTCTAATTCTTTTAGTCTGTTGATGGCCTTGGCGTAGCCCTGTTCGGCGGCCAAGCGATACCAAACCACCGCCTTCGCGGTGCTATCGGCAACACCCATGCCATTTTCATACATATAGCCAAGGTTAAACTGGGCACTTGCCAACCCCTGATCGGCGGCCAGGCGATAAAAATGCAAAGCCTTGGAATGACTCACGGTGGCGCCCAGGCCCTTGGTAAACATGTAACCGAGGTTGTTTTGGGCGTTGGCGTGCCCTTGTTCGGCCAACGGGATCCATTCGACATAGGCGCCATGGTAGTCTTTGGCTTTAAAGGCTTTCATTCCGGCGGCATAGGCTAGGGCGGATGGCCCGACTTTATCGGCAACGGTATCTTTCTTGGGTTTTTCAACTAGTGAAAAATACTGATCGGCGCATTTGAGAAGCAAATTGACTGCTTTGCGCGTGCCGTTCAGCGGAAAGGTTTTCTTGCCGGCTGGACCTTCCATGGACATTTTGTGCCCAGCCTGGAGTGCCCGCAAGACAGGTTGATTAAATCCAAACACATAGTCGATCATATTTGCCGAAGTGATATTGGCTTCCACCAATGCATCATATTTTCGATCAATTGTGACCCGTCCTTTAAACTCATGACCTTCTGTCAATTTCCAACTTTGGCCGTAGAGGCCGACGTGAAAACCCAGGCTGTTCCATATCAACATAATCAAGTATTCGTTGCGTGGTTCCTGACCCATGAGGTAGCACGATGATGCCGACCCTTTGTCGTCGGCACGTACACCTCCGCTCCAAACACCAACTTTGAATTCACGAATATCCGAGCCGGCATTGGCGATTGCCGGCACAAACAATAAAATGATGCCGGCTAATATTGCTGTGCGGTAGTTCGGAAATAGTCTTCCATAAAACATTGATTGCTCGCTAGAAACTGGCCCAGATGCATAGAAGTCAACCGTTAGACTGCCTTGCCCGACATTGCAGGTCAATTAGGTCACATGAACGAGGCAATTGGTTGCAATGAAAACTGATTTCGGCGGCATCGGAAGTCTCTTTGAAGGTGTTCGGCGCCTGACCAACGGTCTACGGTGTCATCACTTCCCATTGTTTGCCGTCCAGGCCGAAGATGATCCAGCCGCCGGTATTGCCGTTATCTATTCCGGCGCGAACGGCGGCGGTCATGACAATGCGTCCCGGCGTCGTTGTCTTGCGCCGCGAAATTGTCCAGCGGTAGACCTCTGCGCCTTTCAACGCCATACGGTCCAGTGTCGAACGGTTGAACTGAGTCATTCGTTCAATATCGAGCGCGTCGATATCAGCTAAACGAAACAGTAATTCGGAGTTCAATCTGCCGCCCATACCGGGAAGCGGCGCCAGCCGCCGTGCTGGTTTGTTGGGCGCTAAGAGGAAAGCCGCGGGCGCGCCCGGCTTCTGGGGGTCTTCGACCTCCACCCGGGCCCGGTCGTCGTCAAAACGGATGGATTGAAATCGGGTGTCGGCGCCGAATTCGTTCTTCAGTCGTTGCAGCACGGCAAACATTTGAGTTGGTTCGAGCCAGTTCGTAGGTTTTTGCAAGCTTGCCGGCTGGATGACATTCAACACCTCGCCGGTGGTTGAAAGCGTCACAATGCCTGTCATTCGATTGCCAGCATCGATCAGCGCCGCGCCTTGCAGTTTGATAAACACCTTCCATTTAACCTGTGCCGGGCCGACGCCGTCGGTGGCTTTTCTGGCGACCAGGTAGTCAATCCGGGCACCTGCAACACTAATTTCGGCCAGCGCCGCTTTTTTGATTTTCGGCAGCGCCTTGAAATCAACTTCCGACAATGGGAACGCCGCCAGATTGCCGATACCGAAGATCCGCTGGGTGTTCGGCATGTTGGCCAAACCCCTGCGAATGCCTGAATAGTTCCATGAATAGCTGATGACCTGCTCGCGGTTGCCTTCCGCTTCCACCGATAGGCCGATAGAGCGCGACCGGACGGTAACCTCGCGGACAACCTCGCCGCCGGCGATCGCCGTCAGTTCCGCCTGGGCGTCGGCCATCGGCCAGTCGTCATTGGCGATCATGTCGAGCCGCGCTGCGCGGATCGTTCCCGATAGGTCAGCCGATATGATCCGCCCTGCGGCGTCGGCAAAGACGATTGCGGTTTCACGCTCAGAGGATAGCTGAATGCGCCAGCGGATCGGGCCATAACGCCGCTTCGGCAAGATATGAACGTGCCGCGCAATGGTGATTGATGTGACGGTGGCGGCTTCTTCCAGGTCGGCTTTCTTGATGGCCTGGGCAATGATTTGCGGACTGTTGGTAAGAGCCACCTCCGACAAAGCAAAAAAGCTGCCCTCTGTAGCACCGACAATGCCGTTAATCTTGACCGCTGTTGGGCCACTGACGGCATTGCGGTCCATCCACAGGAATTGGTACCGCTCCACCCGCCATTCGTCCGTGTGATGAGCGGCCTTGCTGCCTTGAACGCGCAAAGCCACTGACTTTGGTTCGATCATAATATTGGAAATGCGTGGCGTTTTGCCAAGCTCGGCGAACACATCCGCAAGCGCGCCTTGAAGGCGTTCGGTGGTATTCAAATAGGTCGGTTCTTGAGCGACCTGCGATCGCGCAATGACTATAAACGGCCCGGTTAGAAAGCCGGAGGCGAGTGCCAATACGATTAGATGGCGCGGAAATCGCAACTCAAACAATGCGTGGCGGCTATTCATCAAGGGTCTACAATCGGTAGTACCGATTACCTCTTTTGCGTCATCTCGATCGCAATCCATAAAAATACCCTAAGCGTGCGGCCGTTGCCGGGCAAGCAAGGCACGCCGGCGGAGCGAACATCAAGGCTCAAAAATATTGGGTATTTCAGCGATCTTGTGCACTTTTCGGCTGGGTGTCTAAGGGAATTTCCCTTGCGTCACCTGACGCTTTCGACGATTATGTCCAAAAACACGTACAAGTATAATTATTGCGATTCTCCGGGGAGGGAGTTCCGATGCCAACATTTAATTTCGACGATGGGACGGCATTAGCAAGTACCGCGTCACAGGCAAGCATGACGCTCACGGTCCCAGAAGACGGCGTCAATTTCACGTTCTCCGTCACCAATGCCCATCCGACGTTTGATTTGATCAGCTATTCACCGACGCCGGACACCGTATTTATGTCCAACGGTTCAGTCTTTGCGGGGACGGTTTTTACAATCGATGCCACTGGTGCTGGCCAAACTCAATTTATGGGCAATGCGACGACACCGGTGGCGATAAGTGTCGCGGCGTTTAATGGCAATTACCAAGTCAGATTCATTGATGACGGTGGCACGGCCACAGTGACCAAGACCATCGTGGCTGGTACTGGCCTCATCTACAACACCGTCACCGCCATCGGGCAGTTTTCAGAAATCCAATTTACCCCAAGTCAAGGCTTCGACCAGCTCAGCATTAATAGCCTACAGGTCGCGGCGATCAACTGCTTCTGCGCCGATACGCATATCGCAACGCCCGATGGCGAACGACTTGTCCAAGACCTGGTGCCTGGCGACCGTATCCTGACGGCAAATGGTTCTGAATCCACGGTGAAATGGCTGGGTAAGCAGGAAATTGATACCCGGCTGAACCACCCGGCTGACGTCAATCCGGTTTGTATCGAGGCTGGCGCGCTTGCCGACGGTGTGCCGGCGCGTGATCTTTATATCAGTGGCGGTCACGCTCTTGAGATAGATGGCATCCTTTACAATGCCGGCGCCCTGGTGAATGGCCGCTCCATCACCTGGGTCAAGGATATGCCGCGCTCCGGCTTTGAATATTTCCACATCGATACCGGCGCCCACGAACTGATCGTGGCTGAAAATTGTGCCGTGGAAAGCTATCTCGATGTTGGCGATTTGGGATCATTTGAAAACGCCGCAGAGCGCCCTGAAGGTCTAGAATTTGCCGAATTGGATATGCTGCGGGTGAGCTCGGCCAGGATCGTGCCGGAACGCGTGGCCACACGCTTGCTGGAGCGCGCCGGCGGACGGATGGATGAAGAAGCTGCCTAGATTAAGCCGCCTAGCTTAAGCGAGACACGCTTTTCCGCCGCTAGCCAATCACCGCGCTTATCAGAATTTCAACAACACGCGCTTGTTGGTCATCGCTCAGGCTCGGGTACACCGGCAGGCACAAGATCTCCCGCGCCATTTTTTCTGATTGACCGAGATCATCGGCGCGGCGGTCTTGTGTAAAAGCCGGTTGAAAATGCAACGGTTTGGGATAGTGGACGGCGGTGCCGATCCCGGCCTCATGTAATTTTTGGGCGACGTCGTCCCGGTATTTCAAGAAGACCGGATAGTGGGGCCGTACCGGCACGGTGTCTGAATGCGGAAGCTGAAAATCCAGTTGGCCGGCCAGGCGCAGACCATCCAGCATCACGTCGTAGTTTGTACCGATCGCCTGCCGCTTGGATATTTCCTCCGCAACGACGCTCAACCGAACCAACAGAGCGGCCGCCGCGATCGATCCCATGCGGCCATTGAGACCGAGCCGGACGTGGTCATATTTCGCGCCCTGGCCATGATCGCGGATTTGTCGTGCCCGTTCAGCGAATTCAGGGTTGTCGGTGATGAGGGCCCCGCCATCGCCGGCGCCACCGAGCACTTTGGTCGGGTAAAAACTGAAGCAGCCGATGTCGGCAAGTGCGCCGCTTTCCTTGCCGCCCTGTGTGGCGCCAAAGCTCTGCGCGGCGTCTTCAATGACGATAAGACCATGACGCGCCGCCAATGCGTTGATCGCTTTAAAGTCCGGCGGATGCCCAAACAGGGAGACAGCGATAATGGCCTTCGTCCTCGGCGTGATCGACGCTTCGATGGCGCTGATATCGATCAAACCGGATGGGCAAACCACATCGACCAAGACCGGCGATGCGCCAATGATCTTTATGCACTCAACCGGCGCTGCAAACGTAAATGACGGGACAATGACTTCGTCGCCTGGGCCGATATCGAGTGCCATCAAGCTCATTAAAAGCGCGGTGGTACCCGACCCGCAGGCAATCACATGTTCGGTGCCTGACCGTCGCGCAAGGCTACTTTCCAATTCGCCCAGCTCTGGACCGTCGACGAATTGACCGTGATCGAAAATCGCTGACACGCGTTCAAGCACGGCTTGTTTTAACTCAAACCATTCTTCCGTCACGGCGACAAAGGGTATCTGGTCGGCCATGGTCGCTAGGCGCTCTGAAGGGCCAAGTCGTTCATTATTTGAATTTTTTCAATGACGTCCATTACCGCCAGTGCCTGTTGCCCGGTCGATAACGGCGCCGGTTTGCCATTGCAAACATCAACAAATGCGCTGGCCTGGCGCTGCAATGGTGAGCTTCGAACGCCGTCAGAATGTCCTGTCAGATCGAATTCTCTAGTGCTGCCGTCCGAGCGCTGTATCTGGATCGTGCGGGTTCGCTCATCGTTGGAGTGGCGGGCGATCATTTCATAACGGCGTTGGCCATAGGTCAACGTGCAACGTGCGTGAACCAAACGCCCCTGATGATATTCTGATTCGAGCATCTCTACATCGCAATCGAAATGCCCTTCTTCGTTGATGACCCAGTCGAGATCATGGATCATGAGGTCTTGAAGGACATCGGTGGCATCATTGCGTTCGCCAGGATTGGATGTCCGCTGGACATGGATGGTCGCATCATGCGTGCCGAGAAATTCCAGGGCGTTTTCCACGCCGGCATTGAATCGTTCAGAATGGCCAACGGCCAGAACCGCGTTGCCGGAAACAGCGGCTGAATGCATTGCGCCCGCCTCGTGGGCGTTCAGGGCCAGAGGCTTTTCCACCAGGCAGTGAACGCCAGCGCGCAGCAAAGGTATGGCAAGACCGGCATGGCTTTGCGGGGGTGTGGCGATAACCACCGCATCAAACGTGTCCGGCAGGTCGTTCAGAGTTTGCGCGAAGGTCAGACCGAGTGCGGCCGCGTGGTCACGTTTGCCCAGATCGATGTCCGTGACACCGACGACGCGGCATCCGGCATGCTGGCCAAACGCCTTAGCGTGGCGCTGCCCCATTTTGCCGAACCCGACGATGGCCAGGCGAAGTGGTTTTGGCTGCGGAAAGGAAGCTACTTCTTCCACCAGTGACTGGTCCTTTTTGATTCCTCAACCAATTTTGATGGCGCCGGTTCTTCAGGTCTAATCAACTCGATCTCCTCCGCGGCGCCCTCTTCAATTGAATTTTTAGACTTAAGTACTGCTAGTTCAGTTTCCGTCGTTGCCAGACAATCTTCCACCCGGGTCAAGTGCAATAACATGGCATCAAGTTGGGCGTCGGCAATTTCCTTTTCGGACGCGTGCTGGTTGGCCAGTTTGACCCGTGGCGCGATGGAACGAAGATAACGGGCTGCTGAAAAAAGGCGATCCCGATCTGAGATTTGTGCACCATTATTCTGCCAAGCGGCCAGACATTCCCGGTAGCTATCAAGGAGTTGATCCACCGCATTGTCGATATGCGCATGTTTTCTCACCCATTGTGTCACCCGGCCCGCCTCTTCGGCATTGTATTTTTCAATTTCCGTTCGCAGCCGTTTCTCGCTCAATGCCCAGGTCTGCAAGGTTCGCGCACCGAAATTGAGACGGCGCAGGCTTTGAAGATTGTCAGTCGTCACCATCCCCGCGATGCCTGCAAAGTCGGTGACAATGACCGCGCATCCCGACGCCATGGCTTCCAGCGCTGAACGGGCTTTCGCGAACACGATGTCGTAGTCGGCCAGAATGTCTTCCGGCCGGTCGCAGGGTTTACCGGATCCGTGGCCGTAAATGTCGACCGTCTCAATTCCGAGCGATGCACAGGCCGATTGGATGGGCATTGCAACCGCGTCGGCATAATTGCTGAACACCAGCGCTGTCTTGGGGCGTACCGGTAGCGACCTGACTTGCTTGAACCGCTCGCAATCGACAAAATTCAAGATCACTTTGACGTCGTTTGGATTGATTCCATCAGTGGTGAGGAGACGCTCCCGGCACAGATCATCCACGGCGGCGTATTTCATAATATTCGGAAACGGAAAGGGCTCTTCCTGCCAGGGCGCCCAGCCATGGACCAAGAGAAGCGCCGGTGTGTCAGGAAAATGCAGCGCTGCCGTCATTGTCTCGTGATGATGATGACCATGGATGAGGTCTGGCGCCACCGACAATTGTTTCAGATCGTCGATCACCGGAATCGTGTGTTGCCTGAGTTCATCCGCCACGTCGCCAAGAACCGGACTATAGGCCACCGGATGATGGCCGCGTTTCACCAAGGCCAGCGCAACATCGCGCACATACAATTCAGACCCCGCCCGGTCAGCCAGCGTATTGTTGGTGATCAAAACACGCAGTGGTTGGTCGAGATCAGTCATTGCGGAAGGGCCTGATTCATTTGCATCCATCAACCAGTGGAATTTTCATCTGCCGTCGGCTCGACCGTGCCAAACACTTGCCGGGCCGGATTGCCCGCGACCGTAGCACCAGGAGGCACATCCTTGCGCACCACACTGCCGGCGCCGATCAATGCGCCAGCGCCGATATTGACACCGGGCAACAGCGTACTACGCCCACCGATTTTCGCCCCGCGCCCGATATGGGGATAGGTCAACGGCCCACCTCTCAATTTATCGTTCAATGTGAACACGCCCGGGCCGACAAACACATCAGCCTCAACAACCACGCCCTTGGTAATGTGACAGCCGGTTTGAATGGATGCATTATTGCCGATCCGGCAGTCGCAAATGTTGCAATGGGAGCCGATTGTGGTGTCTGTCCCGATGCGGGCGCCGGAATGAATAACCGTCATTGAGCCAACCCGTGACCCGGCACCAATCTCAACATCATCCTGCACTTCCGTCAGTGCCGGATTATAAAACCGAACGCCGGGAAATCGCTTCTCCAAACTATCCTGCATGTTCCGCTTTTCTTTTCTTATGCCGGCGAATGTCTTTCGCGGAGCTGTAACGGGGCGATCGATTGGTTGCCGAACGATGAGGTGCGGGCGCCGATTCCAGTGCGGATTCACCGATCGCGATCTTGCTGGTAGTCTGGATACGATTGTCCTGGCTGGTTTTCAATCGTTTTACGTTTCAAATCCCCAAACCCTATTCATAACTACGGTATCCGTCATTCTTGTGCGCATCATTCAAACCAATTATCCAGGCCTAATCGGTCGCCATCTTGATTGAACATTCTGGTTGGAGGAAGCGCTTGTCCAAAGTTCAGTTACTCAGCGAAAGGATGGCCGAAGCTCATGGGTTCTTAGGCGTGCCAACGCATACGTTTGACGAGGGCGGACGGCGGCAGTTCATCGCTTTGCTGCGCGAAGGATTAGCCCCTGAATCATCGATTTGCGAGTTCGGCTGCGGATGCCTGCGCACGGCTTATTGGCTTATCCAGTTTCTGGAACCAGGCCACTATTGTGGGATCGAACCCTTCCAAGATCGGGTGGTATGGGGACTGGAAACGCTGATCCCCAAACATTTGCGCGACCAGAAAGCACCGATATTCGATTTTAATGCCGATTTCGATGTTTCGGTTTTTGAAAGAACCTTCGATTTTTTCCTGGCCGGTTCGATTTGGACCCACGCCAGCAAAGCGCATATTGAAACAATGTTGGACGGATTTGCCCAGCACGGCGCTAAGGATGGCGTGTTCCTGACATCCTACTTGCCCGCCCGCACGCCGGAGGAAGATTATCTGGGCGACAAATGGGTCGGCACCAGCCACGAATCCGATGAGCCTGGCATCGTGCGTCACAATCTTTCCTGGATTGAAGAGCAATGCGCCGCCAAAGAATTACGTGTTGATGCCCTGGATGGTCAGGCCTTTGATGACCAATTCTGGTTACGCATCCAGCGGATTGACCAAGGACCGCATCCAGATCGACTTGAGGGCTGAAACCTCAAGCAATTCGATCTCACACCCCCGGCGGTGAACAGGCGCTGACCAGCTCGCATTCCTCGTCGCCGACATTGCGAAAGCGGTGGGGGGTGCGGCTGTCGAAGTAGTAGGCGTCGCCTGGGCCGAGCACGCGCACCTGGTCGCCGACACGGACCTCCAGCCGGCCGCGCACCACCACCGCGCCTTCCTCGCCGTTGTGACTGAGCAGAACCTTGCCGGTATCAGCCCCCGGTGCGTAGGTCTCATGCAGAACTTGGATGGCCCGGCCGTGCATGTCCTGGCCGACCTGGCGGTAGGTGATGCGACCGCGGGATATTTCGACCAATTGCTCCTTGGGAAAAAACACCGGGTCACCCTCAGACAAGTCGAAGGAGAAAAATTCGCCAAGATCCAGCGGGATGCCATCAAGAATACGTTTGAGCGAGCCGACGGAGGGGTTCAATGATCCCGATTCAATCAGGGATATCGTCGCGTTTGTGATGCCGGATCGGCGCGCCAACTCCCGTTGCGACAGTTCATGCATGGTGCGCACCGATTTCAAACGCCGGCCAACATCGCTGGTCATCTTTCAAGCATCCGATTAGTTGTTAATTATATCGAAAAACCTAGTCGTGATATCGAGGAAAATCAACAATTTATGGATCGAAAGAAAGCGTCTTGTTAAATAATCGAAAACTACGTCATGATGCCGCCAGACACTAACCTCAGGAGAGAGCTATGGCCGCCGCACGTCGTGTACCCAACGATCTTGAAGCCTTCTGGATGCCATTTACCGCCAACCGGCAGTTCAAAGAGCAACCACGATTGTTCGTGTCCGCCAAGGACATGCATTTTACCACCGCCGATGACCGCCAGGTGCTGGACGGAACCGCTGGTCTGTGGTGCTGCAATGCCGGCCATACGCGCTCGCGCATCGTCGAAGCAATCCAGAATTCCGCCGCCAAGCTTGACTACGCCCCGGCCTTCCAAATGGGCCATCCTGAGGCCTTTGAGCTGGCCAGCCGCATTGCCGACATCGCCCCGGACGGGCTTGACCATGTGTTCTTCACCAATTCCGGTTCTGAATCCGTCGATACTGCTCTTAAAATCGCGCTGGCCTATCAGCAGGCGATCGGGCAGGGCACGCGCACCCGTCTAATTGGTCGCGAACGCGGTTATCACGGCGTCGGCTTCGGTGGCATTTCCGTCGGCGGCATCGTCACCAATCGCAAGGCCTTCGGCACCATGCTGACCGGTGTCGATCATCTTGGCCACACTCATGATCTTGCCCGCAATGCCTTTACCCGTGGCGAGCCGGAACACGGGGCAGAGGTCGCTGAGGACCTCAATAAGTTGGTGGCGTTGCATGGCGACAACACCATTGCCGCCGTCATCGTTGAGCCAGTTGCCGGGTCCACCGGGGTGTTGATCCCGCCAGTCGGTTACCTGAAACGCTTGCGCGAAATCTGCGATCAACACGGCATCTTGTTGATCTTCGATGAGGTTATCACCGGTTACGGCCGGCTGGGCACGGCGTTTGCTGCTGATAAGTGGGACGTCCAGCCCGACATGATCACCACCGCTAAGGGCCTCACATCAGGCACCGTGCCGATGGGGGCGGTGATCGTGCGCAAGGAAATCCACGACGCCTTCATGAATGGTCCGAAGCACCTGATTGAGTTGTTCCATGGCTATACCTATTCCGCCCATCCGCTCGCCTGTGCAGCTGGCATCGCCACCTTGGACACATATCGCGAAGAGAGCCTGTTTGAGCGGGCCAACGAACTGGCGCCCTATTGGGAAGATGCTATGCATTCGTTGAAGGACCATCGCCATGTCATCGACATTCGCAATCTCGGTCTGATCGGTGCCATTGAAATGGAGCCACGCCCCGGCGAACCGGTGGCCCGTGCCTTTGACGCGTTCCTGGCCTGCTACGACAAGGGTCTGCTCATCAGAACGACCGGTGATATTATCGCCCTGTCGCCACCGTTCATCATTTCCAAGCCGCAGATCGACCAGATCGTGGAAACGATCGGCGACGTGCTGACGAATTTGGAGTGATCAGATTTAGCGGGATTGTTTAGCAAGATGGGATCATCGGTCGCAGCCGATGACCCCGTTTCGCGCCTATATGAAGATTGGCGGGCATCATTCCGATATGCGCCGCCGTGCGCGTGGAAAATCAGATGAAATTCCTGTCCGGTCTGCTGCTGACGCTCCTCTATATCGTCTTTCTGCCCCTGGTCATCATCGGCACGCTGATCCAGGCTTACGCCGAGTTTGTCGTCAGTCGGCGGTATGGGGCATCGGCGACGGCTGTAGAGATCATTACCTATCGCCTGCTGCTTCATGAGTTGCGCACACGGGAAGACCACGCCGCCAAGGCGCTCGCAAAAGCGCTACCGAATGTCTCCTATTGGGGGTGCTGGCTTTTCCTCATCCCGATGATCATCGTCAACCGGTTGTTTGGCACGGTGCCGTTGGTCGCCATGCCGGAAAAGGGCAAGGAATCTCTTAAGAACTTCATTACTCCTAGAACCGCTTTCATCGACCGTCACCTGATGGACCATATCGCTGCGGTCGATCAGGTGGTCATCATGGGCGCCGGTTACGACACCCGTGCTTACGGGCTGTTGCGTGGCGCTGACGTGACCATCTTCGAGCTCGACGAAGCCAATACTCAGCGATTGAAACTGGCCGCGTTGGATAGAGCGGTGATTGAAAGGGGTGATGTCACGTATGTTGAAGTCGATTTCGACCATGAATCCTGGGACGAAAAACTTGTTCAGAGTGGTTTTGATCCGTCAAAGTCGACACTGTTCCTCCTTGAAGGTGTCACCAATTACCTTGAGAAAGACGCAGCGCTTGAAACCTTGAAAACCGTTGTGCGGATCGGCGGACCAGGTGGCCGGATCATCCTGGATCTTTACGATCAGTCGATGATGGATTCCTTCAACAGTGGCGCCGCGCGGGTGTTTAAGTACACCAATGAATCCTTTAAGTTCGGGCTGAACATGGCCGCCGACCCGGAATTAGCGGTGGCCGAAATAATAGAGAGCGCTGGGCTGAAATGCTTGCAGATCCAAGTGTTCGGTCACAAGCGCAAAAACAAGTCCGCCTTCATGGCGATGGTGCTGGCGGGACCGGCGTGAGTTTGTGGGTTGGCCTAACGAGGCACTGATCGCAAACAGACCCCGCATCTGCAATGCGGCACGTCGCGCCACAATGCGCTCGGGATGACGCCGAAGAAATGGTCTCCATGAACTCGTGATCAAAATGGGAGTCATCCCGCACGCGCTGCAATATGTAATGTCGCTGCGCAGATGCCGGATCTAAGGATGGGTGCCGGCAAACGCCGCCCCTCATTCTAACTGTTTCAGGCCAGTGCACGCCTTATCCTGACCGTCTATCCATTTGGCGCATTCAGTCTCCACCAGAGAGGCGGTACGCAAAGGTTTATCCACCTCCCCACACTCCGTCATCACCCGGTTTATCCGGGTGATCCATTGGCCGTAATGCGAGTGGACATCTATCGATCGTTCTTCCGGCTATCCGCCACCCGAACCGCCAATGGATTACCCGAATATATCGGGCAATGACAATGGGGGAGGTGTTGGGCGCGCCAGGCGTTCTTGAGGAGAATGCTCGGCACGATCTTTCCGCTTGTCACCCCAAGGCTTGACCTTGGGGTCCATGCCGTTGGCCTCTCCGCCGCCCTATCTGCGCAGGCGGAGCACTCAGTTAGGATACTGGCATGGATTGCCGGATCAAGTCCGGTAATGACGATGGAGTAACATTGCCGTGGCCGCGACTGGCTATCCGCGTTGATCAATGGGATCCCTACCGATACGGGCTACCCACTCCCTCCGCATCAGCTTCCTTGCCCGTCGGCGGCGTCGGCTCGTAATGCTCCGGTTTGGCGCCTCCGGCGGCAACCCGCGCTCTGGCTTCGTCCGGTGTTTCCAGCAATTCCGCCGCTTTCATCGCCGCCTTGCGGTCCGGTAGCACCGGGCCGAGTTCGTCGGGCGGTGGCATGGCGTTGGCGTGGTAGTAGGCCATCTTCTGTTTGGCGGCATCAAACTTGCGCGTGGGGTCGATGTCGCGTTCGTTGGTGCCCTTCGGCGGATCGACCGCGACACCGTCGACCATTTCGTGGTCAAACCACCATTTCTTCGCCGGATTACGTTTGCCGTTGCCCAGCCAGTCGTCCATCCAGGTGGCGATCGGCACCATGAGGGGTTTTGCCCATAACATGTGGACGCCCATCCAGCTGGCCATGCGGGTCAGCAACGCGCCATCGGCATCGACCACCTTGTTGATCGGGCAGGTTTTCATGCAGCGCCCGCACGCAGCGCCACGCGGATTGGTCAACCGATAGCGGGCGCAGCGCTCCACATCCGGCTTCCACATCTCATAGCCGTTGAAGACAATCTTGTCGCCGAAGGGTATGGCATCGCAGGGGCATTCCCTGGCGCATTTGTAGCAATTCTCACAGAAATATTGCAGGCCGAAATCAATCGGTTTATCGACTTCCAGCGGCATGTCGGTAGTCAGCACGACCGACTTAAACCGCGGACCAACAAACGGATTAAGCACCAATTCACCGATCCGGCTGAGTTCACCCAACCCCGCAAGCAGCACCAACGGCAACTGTAGAACATCGCTATCGGCATTGGTTTGCGAACGGGCCGGGAAACCCTTAGCGCGTAAAAATTCCGCCATCACGCCGGCGATTTCCGCGCCACGCAGATACGCCCGCATGGATTGCGGCCCCGAAGCCCAATCGTCACCGCTGGCGCCTTCCATGGTGTCGTAACCTTGGTCAATCAGCATAACGATGGCGTAACGATGATAGGGCGTGATCTCCTTGCCATCCTCCTTGTGGGAGAACCAGGCATAGCGCGGGATTTCGCAGATGCCGGTTAGGTCGGAGCCTAGGTGATAGGAAAGTGACTTGAGCGCCTTGGCATTGGCCGCCGGATCGGCGAGTGCGGACGTATCAACCTCAGCCGGTGTGCCGTCCTGGTGCGGCACCATGGAACGGATGGCGTTGAGCAGAGCGAGGGCAAACGGCGTCTTGAAAGCAAACCGCATGCGCTCCTTTTTCGCCTTGTCACCCAAGTCGCCGTGGACTGGGCGCTGAAAGAAGGCGGCGCGTTTGGGCACGCGCGGCACTTCGTCATCGATGATCAGCGTCGTCGGCCGGTCGACCCGTTTGACGGTTTCCATGGGATAGCGACTTAGATGCGTCGCCCGTTTGGCTCGCCGGTTGCGTTCCCTCCCGGACAGCGCCCCGTTGGTTCCCCACCAATAGGAAAACCCTTTTGCCGACAGCGCGTCGGTATGCAGCGGTTCGTCGGTCTCCAGCTCGTAGTCGGTGGTGACGACGGCAAAAATGTAATCATCATCAATATACGGATTGCGCAGGCCATCTTCGGCGCGCACAGCTAGCCCGGCCATTACTGCCAGCCGTTCAATGTCGACGTCGGTTTGCGTGGCAAATTGAGAGCGGGCGGAAAACCCCATATTGCGGATATGACCGGCGATGCACATGGCGATTTCACCGCCGCGCATATGGGCCAGATGCTCAGCGCTGGAGGCAACCCAGTCTCGGGCGATGTTGCCCGGTTCGGGGATGCGGCCTTGCTCCACCATGATGACGATAGCTGTCGTATGGGCGCGCCGTTCCGCACCTTCCAGCCAGGCATTTTCAGCAATCGTGCAAATGCCCATTTGTGCGGCATCCATGAAATACCCACCGCCCTTGATGTCGGCGGTTCGCCTGGCCAAATCGTCCGGCACCGGCGCCTGGGCGGGCGCCACATCGCCGTCGGCGAAATTGGCGAAGATTTCGCTGTAATGGGCGGCCGCCTGTCCCATGTCGCTCGGTTCGGTTTCAAAAGGCTGCATGGGAAGCGGTGGCCGCATGGCTTCGATGGCCAGCACGGAGGCATCGCGCGGCAATGTTTCCAGCGGGTAGGGCCCAAGATGGAACTGGCGATCCTTGGAACGGGGATGAAAAAACATATCCAAAACCTCTATGCGGCGACGCGGCGGGTGCGATCAGCCTATCAAATGTGACGGCAAGCGTAAGAGGGGTTCGGCAATACAGGCTGTAAAACCCGGTATTTGGTCCATTGCGGCAGGGTCGGATGGGTGTGATTAACAATGATCGCGCTGTGGTGACCAAAACCGTCATTCACCTCAACGGATGGTGATCACATACGTCCGATATTCCGGTGTAAGACGTCGGTGTTGCCCCTGTTGCTGTAGGTTTCCGCCAAAGCATGGAACTTGTGTTTGCCTATCTTGCCGGATTGTTGACGCTCATTAACCCGTGCGTCTTGCCAGTCCTGCCGATCCTTCTTGCATCGGCGGTCAGTACTGATCGCAAGGGGCCGATTGCGCTCGCCCTCGGGCTCAGCCTGTCCTTCGTCACGTTCGGCATGTTGGTGTCGACGGTCGGATATTCGATCGGATTGACAGAAAACATGCTGGCGCGCATCGGCGCGGCGATGATGGTTTTCTTCGGATTGATCCTCGTTGTGCCGGCCTTCGCCCAACGATTTGCAACGGCGACGGCTGGCTTTGCCTCCGGTGCCGATCACCGTATGGCCGGGTTGGATATGTCTGGATTCCAGGGCCAGTTTCTCGGCGGCCTGTTACTGGGCGCGGTCTGGTCACCTTGCGTCGGGCCGACTTTGGGGGGCGCCATCGCGCTGGCGTCACAAGGTCAAAACTTGGCCTGGGCGGGGCTCATCATGATCGCCTTCGCCGCCGGCGTTTCGACGCTTATCCTGGGCCTGGGATTTGGCGCCCAGAGCGCAATCCAGTCCCGCGCCGCGGCACTCAGAAATTTCGCGGAAAAATCCAGATTGACCATGGGCATCCTGTTTATCACTGTCGGCCTGATGATCTGGTTCCGCTTTCACCACGTCATTGAAGCCTGGGCAGTACAGGTACTGCCCGTCTGGCTGCAAGATTTATCCGTATCCTTATGAGAAGAATGAAGGGAACCACAAATGAACCGTAGGAACGTTGTGCAAGGCCTGGGCGCGTTGACGGCAGGAATAATGTTGACCCCGACCTGGTCATATGCCGGCGATATGGGCGAAACACTGGCCTATAGCCCGGGACTGATCAAGAAGGCTTTGGCCGACGGCAAGACAGTATTTGTCGACTATGCCGCCGATTGGTGCAGCACCTGCGCCGCTCAGGAACGAGCAGTGAATGCGTTGCGCTCCGAAACGCCCGCCTACAATAAAGCGATGGTGTTCGTCCGCGTTGATTGGGATGAGTACTCCGATCACGACGTGGCGACAACGCGCAATATCCCGCGCCGGTCAACGCTCATCTTGCTGCGCGGCGAGGAAGAATTAGGCCGCATCGTTGCCGGCACGGCCAAACAGGCCATCAAGGAGTTGATGGACAAAGGTCTGGATATGGCCGCGTCGGGCTAGGAGCTTTAGATATCAGTTGGGCCGACGCCATAATCGGCGTCGGCGACATGTTCCTGCCATTCCGCCGAGACGCCATCCAGGCTCTCCTGGAAAGCCAAATGCACCATGGAATGGTCCGGCGCGGCGCCATGCCAATGGCGAATTTGGGGAGGGATCCAGATCGTGTCGCCGGGCCGGATTTCCCGTACTGGTTCGCCCATGCACTGGACCCGGCCAACACCTGAGACCACATACAATGTCTGCCCCAGCGGATGGGTGTGCCAGGCGGTGCGGGCACCGGGGTCAAAGGCCACCCTTAGACCGCGAATACGCGCCGGGTCCGGTGCTTCGATGATTGGATCCTGCCAGACTGTACCAGTAAAATAATCCGCCGGCGCCCGGCGTGTGGGCCGGCTGGTGGCGCGAAAAATATCCATGATTGTGACCTTAGTTTTCCCCTCAAGACGCTAAGATATATCATGGCTTCCAGGGTATTCACTATTGTCAATCAGACGAACCTGTTGACGTAATTTTCCAGGATCTCCCGGCGACCTCAGACGGCAGGGACAGCGCCAACCCCAGCCCGATAACCGCCAACCCGGCCAGGATGCCAAAGGCGAGTAAATAATTGCCATTCACGTCAAACAGCCATCCGGTCAGGATCGGCCCGGCGGTACCGCCTAAAGTGCCGAAAAACAAGATAATCCCAAACAGCGTGCCCAATGCCCTTGTGCCAAAATAATGCGCTACCGTCGGTGAGACCACGGTGAACAGGCCGCCATGGGCAAAGCCATAAAGAGTGACCGCCATAAACAACTGCGATGTGGAGTGGATAAACAAAAAGCTGATAAGGCTAATAATCAGTGGCACCAAACACAGCAAAAACGCACCCCTGCCGCCGATCCTGTCGAACAGCATTCCGATGAATAGACGACCGGCAATACTGCAACCGCCGATCACCGACATGAGCAACGCCGCCGTGGTCGCCGCCATTCCCATATCCATGCCGTGCACCACAATATGAAGCGGGATAGTCATGAGGGCAGGAAAAAACAGAAACTGAATGGCGCAAAGGGTCCAAAACACCCGCGTCCGGCGGGCGTCGGCAAAGGTAACGTGGTCGTTGCGGCTGCCGCCGGACTCCGGCTCATACGGCGGCGGGCTTTTCATGGCCATGGCGGCGATCAGCAGCAAAACACCTGCGGCGATGCCCAAGGCAACGGAGGCGGAGCGCCAGCCCAGATTGATAATCAATATTGCCGCGACCGGCGGGATGATGACTTGCCCCATGGCTGTCCCAACCTTGGCGACGCCGGTCATGACGCCGCGGCGCTTGTCAAACCAGCGTGCCACGGTCGGCAGCGTCACCACATCATGGGTGCTCATGCCGATGCCGACAAACAACCCAAATATCAAAAGCAGATGCCAGGGTTCCGAAATCGTCGACAGCAAGACAAAGCCCAGGCCATAGGTGATCCCCGTCGCGGCCAAAACCCAGCGCGGCCCAAACCGGTCACTCAGCCGGCCGCCGACAATCGCCAAAATGCCCATCACCAAAAACGCCGCCGACATGCAGGCCGACAACAACGTCCGCGACCAACCGAATTCTGCCTCTAGGTCCTTGAAAAACAGCGCGTAGGCAAACATCACACCGATGACGGTAAATTGAGTCAGACAAGCGCCAAAAACAACGAGATAGCGTGGATCAATGCGATTGGTCATGAGGGGCGGGCGGTGCTCAGGTGGGATCGGCAAGGGTGAATCGGCGGTTCAACCGATATCACGGTGGGGCCAACCGCGCGACTGGAGAAATCGGTAGTCTTGGTGTCTCTGGTGAAAGATGCGGGTATTGAGCGATCCAAGAAATTACGTCATCTAATTGAGCGTGCTGCATATCCTAAAACATCTAAAACCGGACATCACCAACAGTCGACTTAGATTCAAACTGGACCAATCTATCTATGCTGACTAGGGTTTGGCATGACGAAGATCATTATCGTAATTTTCACGCTTGCTGCATGCATTCAAATTATCAAGCCGCTCGGGTGGCCCGGTCTAAAGCACCGTAGCGATGCCTGGAAATTGGCCGTTTTTGGATTTCTTATCATGGTCGTCGTTGTCGTATTTACGGCCATGATTTAACCGACATTTTCGCCTCTATGACGCCTGCGCAATCGACCGTTCGATCATTCGAAATCATGCCATAACGATGAGGAACGCGGTCGCGCGCCGACCGAATTACGAATTCGGTTCGTCAAGAAAACAGCTATTAATCTATTGAAATCATTGATGATCGCCGCTAATTAACCTGACCAACCCTTTTCCGATCCGCGTTAGGTCACCACTTGCAGATTGGTTTTATCCGCTTGTCTATTCGCTTTTGTCCGAGGCCTCGCCGTAATTGACAATGTTCGGACCGTCGAAGCCGGGCTTGTTGGCGACGTCCCACAACAGTAACCAGCCCACCGCGCCATTTGCACAGGTGAGGTTCATCCATTCGTCTTCCTCGCTGGGTTCATCATTGCTTTTACCGTCAACCCGCTTCGAAGATGCGATGAGATCCGGTTCCGCCGTATAGACCGTCCCCTGGAAGGTCATGCGGAAAGTTCCTTCCCCATAATATGCCAGATAGGTCCATTGATCACCGGCCTGAAATGAAACCGCCTCGTCGGCTTTGCTTTGCTCGTTGATAAAGGTCGTGGTTATGGGAGCTTCGATTACGTAGTCGACGGTGCGAACGAAGCTCATAAATTTCAATTTCGACGATGCGACACGCTCATCATTCCAAGGATGGTAGGTGGCCCCTTTTTGAAGCGTGCAATCGATATCTTTCAGCGATGCGGGATTAGGTCGGTTGCGAATCTGGATCGTCACATCCGCCTTCAGTGTGAAGCCAGGGGGATATTCACCACTCCAGTAATCGGTCCGATGCCAGGTCGCCTCGTATGCAATTGCGGCAGAAGGCGCGAGCAGAATGAAATGGCCCAGAGCCAATAGTAATACTAGGGAAATTCGAAGCATAATGCGTTTCCTTTTCAGCCTCGTGCCGCGCGTTCAGTGCCGGGACCGTCTTTCAAATTTTGCCGACATTTGGCCGAGCTTCTGCTAACCGCAATGATGTAAAAGACTAACACGATATCAAATTTGCAGGTAATTATGGTACCCTGAATCTTGGTATTCTCGCTGACCGCAGCCTGAAATAGTTCCGGGTATTCTTGGCGCTGAGATTTTAAAGCAGCGTTGAAATTTGAAAGGATCTGCATGAAACACTAGCGCAAACTGGAATGCTCCTAACCACACCTCTCACTTCAGGCCAACAGATCAGCATCCTCAATGTCAATCGATACCCGGTCCTCACCGAGCCAAATGGGTGAATTGGCCAAATCGATAAATCGTTTTTCATCTGCCAATAATGCGCGCCCGGCTTCGCGAGCCTGTGGGGTGGACATCGCCGATTCAAGATCACTTCGAGAGCGCCAGTAGGTTTCTGCAATCCCGTCATAAGGTGCTGGCGCATGACGAACCTTGCCGAGCAGATCACTCAGTTCATCTTCGATCCTGTGAATTTGCGCGTAGTGAACAAAGCGCAAAGCGGATTTATATTTTTCCATCAATGGACCATGCTGTTCTTTCCAATAAAGTTGAAATTCGCTTAGCGACAGATGTGGCAGGCGCCGCAGGCAAAACGTAAGCTTGATCATAAGATGCTCCCGATCATCCAAATTGGCCGCGCGGAATTTGCAACATACCGATGATGTCGATCGCGCCGGTAGCCAAACATACCTTGTTAAGTGCTTGGATGTACCGCACCGTGAGAAAAGGAAATGAGACGAATGCGAGCAGGCGGTTGGCGAGAATTCGATGCCAATGTGAGCCGCTTAGCCAATCGGTAGATTGGGAAGAGGGACCCGCAAATGGGTCGCGCGGGGCAAAACAAGTGAGGATCTATTGAATGAGTTCGGCGGCATCTGATCCGGTCCTTATCGGCATAGACTGGGGTACGTCATCATTTCGGGCAATTCTGATCGGCGCGCAGGGCGCGGTGGTTGACCACATGTCCTCGTCAATGGGCATAATGAGCGTGGGCGATGGAGACTTTGAGGCCGTTTTTCATTGCCAATTGTCGCCGTGGATTGAGACTTATGATTTGCCGGTGATCGCGTCAGGTATGATCACTAGCCGCAACGGCTGGGTGGAAACTCCTTATGCCGATACTCCCGCCGGCGCAAAAGCTCTGGCACAGGCTTTGGTTCCATTCCACACATCCAGTGGCATCACGGTGCATTTTGTTCCCGGCATTAAAACCCAACACGACGGTGCACCCGATGTCATGCGCGGTGAAGAAACCCAGATCATCGGGGCTGCTACCTCCGGCCTGAGCGATGGTCTGTTCGCCATGCCTGGAACCCACAGCAAATGGGTTGCCGTGCAGGAGGGGCAAATCACCGATTTTGCCACTTACATGACCGGTGAGCTGTTTGCGGCACTTTGCGACCATACCATCCTTAGGACGCTGATGAATGAAGGTCCGTTTCATGAGAAGGGTTTTCGCATGGGGGTGGCGTCGGGCCTGGAGGCGGGCGCTGATTTGCTACACCGATTGTTTCACGTACGCACGCTTCCACTTTTTGAAAAGATTTCTGAGGAAATGACCGCCGATTATTTATCCGGATTGCTTATTGGCACTGAAATTCGAGCCGCAACCCAACACTCGGCGATCAACGGATCGATCATTCTCGTCGGCCGCGGAGACCTGGCTGATCGCTATCAGCGGGCCCTTGCAATCCACGGTCTTGAAAGCCAACAGGCGCCAGACGATATTGTCGCGCGCGGTCATTTTGTCATCGCCAAATCAGCCGGACTGTTATCATGATTACTTTGGAGGCGGCATTATCCGACAATCCGCTCATCTCTATCTTGCGCGGATTGGACCCAGCTCAGGCCATTGATGTGGCCGATGTCCTGGTCGAGAGCGGGTTTCGCGTCATCGAAGTGCCGCTGAATTCCCCCGACCCGCTTTCCTCCATCAGTCGCATCGCGGACAAATACGGTGATCGCGTGATTGTTGGGGCAGGGACGGTTCTTACCCCCGAAGAGGTCTCAACTGTCGTTTCGGCAGGTGGACAAATAATCGTTTCGCCCAATATGGACCCGCGCATCGGAAAGCGAACGCTGGAGCTCGGCGCGAAATGGTGCCCGGGCGTGTTCACCCCGACCGAGGCATTCGAGGCATTGCGGCTGGGGGCTGCGATCTTGAAGTTCTTTCCATCCGAATTGATCCCCGCGCCGGCGATCAAGGCCATGCGGGCCGTTCTGCCCAGGGAGGCTCTGATCGCGATGGTCGGTGGCATCACCCCTGATACCATGGGTGCGTATTTGGCCGCCGGCGCCAACGGTTTCGGGCTCGGCTCGGCGTTGTTTAAACCGGATTATGATCTAGATGAAATCCGTGATCGCGCTATCGCATTCGTAGACGCGATGAAAGCACTGCGGGGACAAAATATTTAAGTCGGTCCCATGGGACCGCGCCCATTTTCAGCAAGAACTACTGGTAGCCCGCTCTCGACCCAACGCCCTTTCATAAATCGAGACGAATCCGGCGCTTGGCTGAATGTAGGCTAGCGCCAAGGAAAGCGCTTCATAAATGCTTATCCAATATGGCAGGTGCAGATGGGATTCAGTTCGCTAATTATTGAAAACATTGGTGACCCCGGCAGGACTCGAACCTGCGACCGTCGGATTAGAAATCCGATGCTCTATCCGGCTGAGCTACGGGGCCAGAGAGGCTTGGCTTCAGTGGGTCCAGGTGCCGACCCGGTTGAAGCGGAAGTTGTCGGAATAGGAATGCGACTTGGCGGCGCGTTCCTTCGGCTCCACCACCTGGTAGGCGACGCCTTCGCGCTTGGCGAATGCCACGGCATCGTCCTTGGTGGCGAAATACATGCGCAACTGCGATTTCGTATCGGCCGACGATGTCCACCCCATGAGCGGTTCAACCGAACGGGCTGATTCCGCGTCATAATCCAACACCCATCTGTGGGTTTTTCCACGTCCAGATTGCATGGCGGTTTTAGCGGGTCGGTAGATGCGCGCGGTCATGATCGCCTCATCGGTTAGTCTCAGTCATTTTCGGCCGGCTTATGGTCGGGGCAGCAGGATTTGAACCTGCGACCCCCTGCTCCCAAAGCAGGTGCGCTACCAGGCTGCGCCATGCCCCGAATTAAGCCGGCCGGAGCGTCACAGCGTTCGATACACAGTCTTTGGCGAAGGAGCAAGCGCAATGATAACACCCACTGGTTTCTAAGGCTTACTGCGACGACATGCGCCGGTGAACAACGCGGTCACCGGGTTTCAAGCCTATGGATCGGCTCATGCCGGCATTGAGTTCCAGAACGAAGCGAACGGCGCCGCGCGACGGCACGAGTTTTTCAGAAAGCGGCACCGTGTCGGTGGCAATTGTGTGAACAACGCCGTCGGCGCGAATGAAGATCATGTCGAGGGAAATATGAGTGTTGCGCATCCAAAAGCTGACTTCCGCCGATTTGCGGAAATCAAAAAGCATGCCGTGCGCATTAGCCATCTGCCGGCGGTGCATGAGACCCTTGGCGCGGGTTTTGTCATTATCGGCAATTTCCACTTGGAAAGTGTATGAGCCCTTCGCCGTTTCTATTTTCAACGGTTCAGTACCTGCCGCCATCAGGCTGGAGGTCCAGGCAATGCAGGCCACAAAAACGGCCAAACTAGTGAAGTGCTTAAATGTCATGGCGGCGCGATCCCGGGATTGGGCAAAATTGGATAAGTGTGATCGCGCCATTGAAACCGGCAAATATGGAATTAATGCGAAGACGGAATGTGACCGCCACCATCGGGGCGTATCTCTGCCGCCATCAATCCCTTCGGGCCATCACCGTAACGCACAAGCACAATCTGGCCCGGGCGCAATTCGGTAATGCCGTATCTGCGGATTGTTTCCATATGGACGAAAATGTCTTCCGTACCCTCGCCACGGGTCAAAAATCCATAACCACGGACCCGGTTAAACCACTTGACCTGAGCCCGTTCCAGACCGCTGGTCGGCGTGACTTGGACATGGGTACGTAAAGGCGGCATCTGCGAGGGGTGAATCGCCGTTGATTCATCCATCGACAAAATACGAAATGCCTGCAATCCGCGCGGCCGGTTAAGCACCTCGCAAACAACGCGTGCACCCTCATAGGCCGTTTGAAAACCATCTCGACGTAAGCACGTCACATGCAATAATACGTCCTCGCCACCGTTGTCCGGAATTATGAAGCCATACCCCTTGGCGACATCAAACCATTTTATTGACCCGGCTATCTCAAGAACGTCGACCGCTGCCTCGTCGGATATGTCTTCGATCGGATGCGTGTCGGGCGAAAATTTGGCCCCCATAGTGTCGTTCCCCGCACTGATCAATCACAATCCAGCGACTCACACGCCACTGATTCTTGCCCCAAAGATACCATTGCCTCATGCCTTAACGGCAAGCGAAATTCCCGCAAGCTGGGGAAATCGGTGAAAATCAAGCACATTTAAGGTGATAGAACCCGGTTATTGCACGTCGAATGGCGATAACGAGGCGCCGATCCCGGCATGAATGACATGATCGGCATAGTTGTCGAGTTCCGTTTCGTCCCGATTGAGGATCACTAGCTTCGCGCCATTGCGTTTGGCAATCAGCGGAAAACCGGCCGCTGGATAAACAACCAGACTGGTGCCGATGGCCAGGAAGAGATCCGCGCCCAGCGTCGCGTTCTCGGCCGCCTGCATGGCGTCCAGCGGCATCTGCTCGCCGAACATGACAACTGAATTCTTGACTACGCCGCCACACGATTTGCAGCGCGGCGACCGCCCGGTTTCTTCAAAGCCAGCACGGATCTCATCTAATTCGTGCACCAACTGACAGGAAATGCAATTGGCGTAGGTGGTGTTGCCGTGCAGCTCGATGACCTTGTCGTCAGGCACGCCAGCGCGCTGGTGCAAGCCGTCGATATTCTGCGTGATCACATGGCTGATGATGTCGCGTTTGACCAAATTGGCCAGCGCCCGGTGGCCGGCGTTGGGTTCGGCCGATCCGAATTCTTTCTCCATGTCGAAGCGCCGTCGCCAGTCTTCCTGGCGGGCTTCTTCCGAGGCGACGAACTCGTCATACTCGATAATACGGTAATTCTCCCAAATGCCTCCCGGGCTTCGAAAATCGGGAATGCCCGATTCAGTGCTGATCCCGGCACCGGTTAAGACCACCGCCTTGTTGCATTCAGAAAATAATTGTTCCAACAGCGTGTGATGGGCATTGAGATTATCCGGCAACCGCATAATGTATCCTCAAATTCAATCATGAACATTTTGCTGAGGGGAGATTAACCCGTGCGTTATTTGCATACCATGGTCCGTGTCACTGATCTGGACAAGTCGCTGGCATTTTACCGCGACGGTCTGGGATTGCAGGAGGTGCGCCGCATCGATCGTCCCGAGGGACGCTACACACTGGTTTTCCTGGCTGCAGCCGACGACGATGCCAACGATACCAACCATTGGGCACCGGCAGTTGAACTCACATACAATTGGGACCCAGAAGAATATGGCGAGAGCCGCAATTTCGGCCATTTGGCCTATCAGGTCGATGATATTTATGCGCTTTGCCAAAAGCTGATGGATGCTGGTGTCACCATCAACCGGCCGCCGCGGGACGGCCGCATGGCGTTTGTTCGCTCACCAGACAACATCTCAATCGAGCTGCTGCAAAAGGGTGATGCGCTGCCGGTAGCCGAACCCTGGGCATCGATGGAAAACTCCGGCCAGTGGTAGGAGCAAATCAGCTGACACGGTATTTAGAATCGGATTGCTGATGTTGTCAGCGCTTGAATTGAAAATCCCGCCGCTGATTTTAGCCGTGATCGTTGCCGCGGCCATGGGGGCGATTGCCTGGCTGACACCACAATTCATTTTGCCAATTACGTTTACATATCTGCCTGCGGCGATTTTCATTTGCGGCGGGCTGATCGTCATGTTTGCCGGTGCCTTTGCTTTCAGACGGGCTCAAACGACGCTCAATCCAACCAAGATTGATACCGCCTCGTCCTTGGTGACCGCCGGTATTTTCGGTGTCAGCCGCAATCCCATGTATTTGGGGATGGCGATGATCTTGGTCGGCCTCGGTTTTTACCTTTCCCATGCGCTCGCATTTCTGGGTCCGGTATTATTCGTTTTGTTCATCAACAGGTTTCAGATCGTGCCGGAAGAACGGATGATGACGGAGTTGTTCGGCGACGAATTTGCCGCATATCAGACCGCAGTTCGCCGTTGGGTGTGATCATCCGCCGGTTGTGATCGACGATCGCATCGGCCACAATGGCCTCAATAATAAGATAATGATCTGGGGAGGCGCCCGTGGCGCAGAAGGACGAATCTGAGCCGGGTTCTCAAGATGATACCAGCGCCGCCTTCGCGCTAATTGGCGCCGGCCCAATGGGGCTGGCGATGGCCAAGACGCTCTCAGAACAAGGCGTCGCCTTTCGCGGCTTTGAACTCCATTCAGATGTCGGCGGTTTGTGGGATATCGATGGTCCGCGATCGACAATGTATGAATCCGCCCATCTGATTTCGTCGAAACACATGACGGAGTTCGTGGATTTTCCGATGGCCGATACTGTTGCCGAATATCCTTCCCACAAGGAACTCAAAGCTTACTTTCGCGATTTCGCAAAACACTTCGATCTTTATCGTCATTACACCTTCGGTGCGGAAGTCTCACAAACTGAGCCCATCGGCGCAGACGGTGAGGGATGGCGGGTCTCGTGGCGCGATGAAGCCGGCAAACACTCCGCAGACTTCGCTGGTGTAATCATCGCCAACGGCACCTTGTCTGAACCGAACATGCCGGAATTCAAGAGTACCTTCGCCGGCAAGCTGATGCATTCAAGCGCCTATCGTGATCCGCGCGAGTTCGACGGCAAGCTGATGCATTCAAGCGCCTATCGTGATCCGCGCGAGTTCGACGGCAAGCGGGTGCTCATCATCGGCGCAGGCAATTCCGGCTGCGATATTGCCATCGATGCCATCCATCATGGCGCTGCCTGCGATATTTCCGTGCGTCGCGGCTACCATTTTGTGCCGAAATACATTTTCGGGCGACCAGCGGATACGGTCGGCGGCGCATTGCCCTTGCCCATGTGGCTGAAGCGCAAAGTCGATGGCCTGATCTTAAAATGGTTTGTCGGCAGCCCGGAAAAATACGGCTTTCCCAAGCCAAAATACAAGCTTTATGAGTCCCATCCGGTGGTCAATTCGCTGATCTTGTTCCACGCCGGCCATGGCGACATCAAGGTGCGTGCCGATATCGATCACTTTGATGGTCATACGGTGCATTTCACCGACGGCGCCAGCGGCGACTATGACATCGTGCTCGCCGCCACCGGCTATAATCTGCATTATCCATTTATCAGTTCTGATATTCTCAATTGGCGCGGCGATGCCCCGCATCTGTTCCTCAACTGCATGCACCCGGAGCGCAATGATCTATTCGTCATGGGTATGGTGGAGGCATTGGGTCTGGGCTGGCAGGGCAGACACGAACAGGCTGAAATGGTGGCGCGGTATCTGCGCGGGTTGCGCGATGAATCATCTGCGGCGCAGGCAATAGAGCAAGAAAAATCAGGCGAGTTTGAGCGCCTGACCGGCGGCATGGATTATATCGATTTGCCGCGTATGGCCTATTACGTGGATAAGCGTACTTTCCGTAGGCAAGTAACGTCGCGCATCCGCGATCTGAAAAGGGAACGGGCATGAATGATATTGACGGTATTTTATTGAATTTCTCACCGGGCTCACTGACGTTATTGAACGCCATTTTGGCGATCGTCATGTTTTCAATCGCCCTGGATTTAAAGCTCGATGATTTCAAGATCCTTGCCCGTGCGCCAAAGCCGCTGATCGTCGGTATCCTGTCCCAGTTCATTGTTTTGCCGGCGCTGACATTCGGCTTGATCTTGGCCCTGCAACCACGCCCGTCGATCGCACTGGGGCTGATCTTGGTTGCCGCCTGTCCCGGGGGCAACATCTCCAACTTCATCACTCATCGCGCCGGCGGCAACACAGCCCTGTCGGTCTCTATGACGGCGGTCGCCACGGTTGGTGCATTATTTATGACACCGCTCAATATCGCGTTTTGGGGCAACCTCTATGAACCGACGCGGGCGATCCTGCGCCAGATTGCGATCGATCCGGTCACCGTCGCGATCACCGTTTTTGCGATGTTGGTGCTGCCGCTATGCTTGGGCATGCTGCTCAACACCCACCGGCCGGCTATCGCGGAAAAAATCCGGCGGCCTCTGCAAATCGTGTCGATGGTGATCTTCATCGCCTTTATCATTGCCGCATTGGCGGCCAATTGGGGTTTCTTCCTGGCCTATGCCGGCGCCGTGGCGTTGTTGGTTTTCCTTCACAATGGCCTGGCGCTGAGCGGCGGTTATCTGAGCGCCACCCTTGGCCGGCTTTCCGCCTATGACAGGCGCGCCGTCACCATTGAAACCGGCATTCAAAATTCCGGCCTCGGCTTGATCCTGATATTTGCCTTCTTCAACGGCCTGGGCGGCATGGCGGTGGTCGCTGCCTTCTGGGGCATTTGGCACGTGATTTCCGGCATGGGTCTGGCTTTTGCCATGTCGCGAACCGAGGCCGCACGATGACATCAATATTGGTGACTGGTGCCGCCGGTGCTGTCGGTCGGGCATTTCTGGAAGTCCTTGCGGAAAAAGAACTGCCGGGTCCGGTGACGGCGACGGATCTTCATCGCCCCATCGGATTGCCCGACGGAATAGATTTTGTCGAGCTTGACGTGCGTGATGACGAGCCGGACCGGGTCATCGGTAAAGTCAAACCGGATGTGGTGGTGCATCTGGCCTCGATCGTCACACCGCCAAAAGGCGCGTCACCTGAACTGGCGTACGATGTCGATGTGAATGGCACGCAGAACATTCTTTCCGCCTGTCGTCGCCATAATGTGCGCCGCCTGGTGGTGACCTCATCGGGCGCCGCCTATGGCTACCATGAAGACAATTCCGTGCCGCTGAGGGAAAACGACCCGATCCGGGGCAATGAGGAATTTCCCTATTCACACCACAAGCGCCTGGTGGAAGAGATGTTGGCCAAGGCCCGCAAGACGACGCCGAAACTAGAGCAGGTGATCCTGCGGGTCGGGACGGTGCTCGGCGACCGTATCGAAAACCAGATTACGGACCTGTTTCAACAGCCCAAGGTGGTGGCGGTGCAGGGTTCCGATAGCCCCTTTGTATTTATTTGGACCAACGACCTGGCTCGCATCCTGCTGCGCGCCGCGACAGACGGGCCGCCGGGTATCTACAATGTTGCCGGCGACGGCGCAGTTGACGTCAATGAGCTAGGGCGGATCATGGGTAAGCCGGTCACCCGCATTCCGGCCTGGGTATTGAAAATGGTGCTGCGGGTTGTCCGCGTCGTTGGGTTGAGCCAGTACGGCCCCGAACAAGTACGGTTTCTACAATACCGCCCGGTGCTCGATAACACCCGGCTGAAGACCGAATTCGGTTACACCCCGCAAAAGACCAGCGCCGAAGTATTCGCCGATTGGTGGGACGCAGCGCGGCCATGAGCGACGGGGCGGCCGGCAAAACTGCAGTTATCACCGGCGGCGCCGGCGGCCTTGGCCGAGCCTTGGCCGATGCCCTGAAGGCCGACGGATGGCATTGCGCGCTGATCGACCTGCCCGGTGATGCCTTAAATAATGCCGCCAAGGACGATCCGGCAGTAACTGCCTATCCTTGCGATGTGACCGATGCCGGCGCGGTTGCCGAAGTCTGCAGGCAAATCACCGCCGATCGGCCGTCCGTCGATTTGGTGATCTATGCCGCCGGTATCACCCATATCGGTCTGTTCGCTGAAAGCGATCCAACCGTCCATCAACGGGTCATGGATATCAATTACATGGGCACCGTCCACGTGGTGGCGGGATTGCTGGAACCGGTGCGCGCGGCCAAGGGCACCCATCTGGCGCTCTCCTCCGTCGCCGGTTTCGCGCCGCTCATTAAACGCACCGCCTATGCGGCGAGCAAACATGCGGTAGAGGGGTTCTTCAAGACCCTACGGTCTGAAGAAAAACCATACGGTGTCAAAGTCCTCATCGCAGCCCCATCCTTTGTCGCTACCAATGTCGGCGCCGACGACGCCAAAGACGGCACCGCGCGCCCCGGCTCGGCAAAAGACAGCCTCGACATCATGAGCGCTGATGAGGCCGCCAGGATCATATTGAGCGGATACAAAAAAGGCAGGGCATTTATCCCCGTCGGCCGGGTGGCGCGGCTGTCATACTGGCTTTGCCGGCTATTTCCAGGGCTTTACACCCGGCTGATGGAACGCCGGATTCGGCCTTAGTTGATTTGGCTGAACATCCCGATGATTATCCGCTAGGGGTAATCTTGTGGGTAAGACTCGGTGGTCAAACTTGTTGGAGAGCGCATATCTACGCGAAGACAAAATCAATGCAATTCAGTTAGTCGAGTTCTTCATCTATCTCAATTTTAACCGTGATCGTAACGCCCACATCCAAAAACATGGCGGATGTCTCCGGCGTGATATCGAAATAACCCGCACCCTCCTTTACAAATTTGTAGAGTTTAATCTATCCAGTATTGCCCGGCTTTTTCAGGAACGAGCGAATTTCCTCCATATTGTTGCAACACTGACCAATCAGCCAATTCATGTGATCGATCATCGGCAATCGTTCATTGATTGCCAGTTCGCTATGTAAACCGAAGGCTACCCTACTCCCATTTGGCTTTTCCGGGATGGCCCAGTTGGAGCGGATCCCGATCTCAGCGGCAATCTGATCAGAATCCTGCCCAGCCTCGGACCGGAAGATTAGATGAGCACTATTGGAATCATTCACCATGTATTGCCTCAAACTCAATGGCGGTGATCGTTGAGGTGGTCGAAGATGTCGTCAGACTTACCGCCTAGAGAACCAATCGAATATGCCGTAGACGAGCTTTAGTGAGAAAAACAGTGGCATTGAAAGAAGTAATGAAATAACAACGAGATCTAAATACTTCACATCAATAATACGAATTCGGTAATTGCTTAAATTTATAAATAGTGAAGTTACAAAAATAAATAATAATAGTATAAAAATTGGTACTATATATGTGAAAATATTCGGTATGCCATCCGTGTTTCTGACCGGCAATGTGGCGAAGGCGGCACCAAAAATCGATCCAAATAGCGTAAAGCCCACTCCGATTTGGTCAAGTATTGAGCCGTCGGATTTGTAAGTCGAAGGTTCTAAGTCAAAGGAATAAAACGCACCCAGAGCAAAGGAAAACAAGAAGCGTGCGGCCATGTTCCAAGTGTACCGAATTAACACCTGCGAGCTCGATGAAGAATCATTTTGAAACATCAATTCAAACCGTTCAGCCCTTCAATCGAAATGCTCGACATACCTTTGCCGGAGTCGCCGGCGCCAACTGATCTCATATTCGGGCTTCTCAAACCCTTCCGCGCGTAGTACCTCAAGCGCGAATTGATCGGACGTCAAAGACTGTGTTCCCGCAATGCGTTCCGGTTCGCCCGGTGGAAGACAAAATCCCCATTCAAAACAAAGCTTATCCAGCAGCCGGAGAATTTCGGTTTCGCGGTTGTTGTCAAACCGAACCCATTGAAGAGCTGGAATGTTGTACTCTTTGTCAGTGGCTTGGTTTCTCCACGTGTAGAAGTATTGGATTCATGACTTGATTACTCCCGACCTTAGAGCCGGTCACAATATGTAACTATGTTTATGCAATTCACAATAGAATTTCTATAATCGTTCCGCCGTCAATTCAATGCCCCAAGATCGGATGCGGCACGTAGTTTTTCTCCAGCTCTGCAATTTCCTCCTCACTCAATTCCAGCTCCATCGCCGCCAGCGCGTCATCCAGATGCCCCGGCTTCGAGGCGCCGATGATGGGGGCGGTGACGCCGGTCTTGGCGATGACCCAGGCAAGCGCGATTTGGGCCCGGGGCACGCCGCGCGCATCGGCCAGCCGGCCGACGGCATCGACGATCTGTTTGTCGCTGTCGAAGGCTTTTGAAAATAGATATTTGCCGAATTCGTCTGTCTGTGTGCGTTCGGTTTGTTCGTCCCAGTCGCGGGTCAGCCGGCCGCGCGCCAGCGGGCTCCAGGGGATGACGGCGATGTTCTGGTCGCGGCAGAGCGGCAGCATTTCGCGTTCTTCTTCCCGGTAGAGCAAGTTGAGGTGGTTCTGCATGGAGATGAATTGCGTCCAGCCGTTGGTCTTGGAGATATGCAGCGCCTTCATGAATTCCCACGCATACATGGAGGAGGCGCCGATATAGCGCGCCTTGCCGGCTTTGACGATATCGTGCAGCGCCTCCAGCGTTTCCTCAATTGGCGTGTGGTGATCCATGCGGTGGATCTGAAACAGATCGACATAGTCGGTACCGAGCCGTGCGAGACTGTCGTCGATGGCGTGAAACAGCGCTTTGCGGGAGAGCCCGCCAGCATTGGGCGCTTCGCCCCATTTGAAGAATGCCTTGGTAGCGATCACCACCTCATCGCGGCGGGTATATTCCTTCAAGGCGCGGCCGACGATTTCTTCTGATGAGCCGGAGGAATATTGGTTGGCGGTATCGAAGAAATTGATCCCCGCATCAACAGCCTGCTTCAGGATCGGCCGGCTTTGTTCCTCGTCCAATGTCCACGGATGCGGCGGGCGATCAGGCTCGCCATAGGTCATGCAACCCAGACAAAGGCTGGAGACTTTCAGGCCGGTATTTCCAAGATTGATATATTGCACGGCGGCAGCTCCGAATGGGAATGAATGCGGGAGATTTATGAAAGTGTCGGGCTTCGCCGGGAGGGTGTCAATTCGATTGAACGCAAACGCTATGATTTGCCGGAGCGGCGACCGAACGGACATGCCAGCCGCGACACGCGAATCGTGTCCGGCGTTTCGGGAAGCAGACAAAATTGTGCTGAAAAATCAAATGGCACGCCCTAGGGGAGTCGAACCCCTCTTTCCAGGTTGAAAACCTGGCGTCCTAACCGATAGACGAAGGGCGCAGCGCCGGCGCTTTATAGGGGCGTTTTTCTGGATGGGCAAGTGTTGTGTTGCTTGAATTCGTCATTTTACCGATAACTAGCGGCATCGTGAAATGTGCGGAAGCGAAATGCCTCAAATTCCTGCGACGATGACGGCCTTAGTCCTGAACGGCCATGGCGGTTTTGACCAACTGGAACTGCGCCATGATGTGCCGGTTCCAGCGCCGGCTTCAGGTGAGGTTTTGATCCGTGTTGCCGCCGCCGGCGTCAACAACACCGATATCAACACCCGCATCGGCTGGTACTCAAAAACCGTCGAAGGAGGGACTGATCCCGACGACGCGGCAAAAGGTTCAATGGATGCGGCATCCGACGATGCCACCTGGGGCGGCACGGCCTTGAGGTTTCCACATATACAAGGTGCCGATGTCTGCGGTTACATCGCCGATGTCGGAGCAGGCGTGGCGGAAAGCCGGATTGGCGAGAGGGTCATCGTTGAGCCGTGCTGGCCCATAGTTTTCGCCGATGGAACGGCGGATGTTTGTTACCTGGGGTCTGAATGTCCAGGTGGATTTGCCCAATACGTGGCTGTGCCGGCGGCCAATGCCAAACAGATAAATGCCGGACTGAGCGACGTCGAACTGGCGTCGTTCCCGTGTTCTTACTCAACAGCCATGAACCTGGTGACGCGCTCTGGAGTTGCTCCTGGAGAAACAGTGCTGGTGACGGGTGCATCCGGCGGGGTCGGATCAGCCGCGGTGCAAATCGCCAAGGCCGTCGGCGCCCGCATTATAGCCGTTGCCAGCTCATCCAAGGCTGAGGCAATTTCCGCGCTGGGGGCAGACCAAGTTGTCGACCGCTCGGCATCGTTGGGTGAGGTCGTTGCCGCCGGGAGCGTTGATGTGGTGATTGATGTGGTCGGTGGCGACGGATTTCCCAACCTTCTGGATTGCCTGAAACCGCGCGGCCGCTATGCCACGTCCGGTGCGATCGCCGGCCCGCTGGTGGAACTTGATCTGCGGACGCTCTACCTGAAGGATCTTTCGCTGATCGGCTGCACGGTACTTGACGACGGCGTGTTCGACCGGCTTGTCGAACTGATCAATGACGGGACCATCCGGCCATTGGTCGCCAAAACCTATCCTTTGGCGCAAATCATCCAGGCGCAGCAGGATTTTCTTCAAAAAACCCATGTCGGCAAACTGGTGCTGGAAATTCCGGAGTAGCCTGCCAAAATTAACTCGATTTAGCAGTTGAACCACGATTGCCAAAGACATCAACGATGCCGGCGGCAATGATCAACGCCGTCCCAAGCACTTCGACGAGGCCGAATGGTTCGTTAGTCAACAACGCGGCGCTGCCGATACCGACGACGGCTTCCAACTGCAATAAGATACCAAGGCGCCCGGGGTCGATATGCGCCGACCCCCAAAGCAGGCCCCACATCACCGGTATCAGGAATCCAACAGCGACCAGAAGCAACCAGGGAAGGAGGGTTTTTAGCGTCGTCCAATCCGGTGGCCCGCCGACCGCATCGATCGGCAAGAACGCAATTGCCAGTGCGACAACCGCGCCATAAAGAAAGAAGGAAAAGACGGTCTCAAACGTGCTGACGCCGGCTGTCTGTCGCACTCGCATGGAGCCAAACGCCCATAAGACGCCGGACAGCAACGCCATGGCGTCGCCGAGATTTTGCGGCAGTGGAATGCCGGTCTTGCCGCCCAAAATCGTAATCAGGCCCGCCAGCCCCAGGACGAGAGACACGATGCGCGCCCGTTTAAGCCGTTGCCCCATAAAGGCAACTTCCAGCAGCGTGCTCCAAACTGGCGTGGCGTAAAATAATATAAGCGCCCGCGCGACCTCGGTCAGCAATACGCTTTCGGCATAAAGCGCCACGGCCCCGCCAACCAACAGCCCGGTAACAGCGTGACTGAATCCCGAATGGCGGCCCTGTGCCAACCGCCACAACGCCAAAGGAAGCAACAACAACACCGGAGCCGCGAATTGGCCAAATGTTACCCAACCGGCGGAAAGTCCACCGTCCTCAAAGGCGCGAAGCGGCAGCCAAAATAAGCCCCAGGCAGAAGCCGCTATAGCGACAACCAGGATCGGCAGGCGTTGTATGGAAGGGTTTGGTGGCATTAGCTGGTGCGCCTCGGCCGATTATACTGGCGGTCTCAGACAGAAATCCAACGATCGGTCAGCTAAGAGAAAGGTTGATCATTCAATGCGTTGCGGTGAAATCACGAATCAACAACTTAGCTCCATGTGACCGATTTATCCGGCCAGAACGGGTAGGGTCCTTCGAAAGCCTCCACATATGCCATGTGGGTAACAAATCCCGACGCGTCGCTCCATTTGTGGACCAGAAAAGCCGGCGGTTCGAAATTAAATGCCGAAGGGCCGCCTTCTTCCAGATTGAATACGATCTGATGGGCAGTCCCGGGTCCGATTGTTAGCGGGCGACCGGCGAAGGTGGCGAATATCGGCCGGTGAACGTGGCCGCAAATGACCCGTTGGACCTGATCATGGCGGGATAAAATCGCCTCCAACGCAGCAGCGTCTTGCAAGCGCGTGCGGTCCATATGAGCAATGCCGGTCACGATGGGCGGATGATGCAGGGCCACGATCGTTGGCTGGGTGCCGTGAGCCGATAGTTCTTCATCAAGCCAAGCAATCTGCGGAGAATCCAGTTCCCCATGCGCTTTGCCGGGAACGCTGGTATCGAGCCCGATTAGTCGAACGGGACCAATATCAACGGCAAAATGGAGGTTGTCGGCTGGGCTCTTTGAGGCCCAGGAATGTGTCGCCAACGCGCGTTTCAAGACCGGCGATGAATCGTGATTTCCCGGGATTACGTACCAAGGCACTGAAAAACGCTCTAAAATACCAAGCAAGTTCTCATATTCTTGCTCAGTGCCCTTGTCGGTCAGATCGCCAGTAATGATGACGGCATCGGGTCGCGGCGTCATGGCCTCAACCGTGGCCACGGCGCGTTCCGCCATCATATTGGTTTCCGAGACCCGTAACGCCGGGACACCGCGCGGGCGCAGGTGCAGGTCGGTCAACTGGACAATCAGGGTCATGGTCTCTCCAAGGCTGGCGGACGTCGAGTTGGCCGATTAGCCGGCCACCTGTCAACTGACCTAGGATATCCAGGGGCAATATTTTTCGTTTGCCAACTTGCCGTGGCAGGCGGAAGCGATACATTCGCGGTTTCAGGCGGCGATCAGTCGACCGCTGGTTTAATGCCGGAGCAATTCGTGGCGAACACGCCAGACACATATCTTGAATTAGAGCAGGAACCGCCGGCATTGGCGGCCGAAGAACCCGACCTGCTCGCTAGGATAGCCGGGCGCCGGTGGATGGCGGCGGGGCTCATCATCGTGACCTGCCTGGTGCTGTTCCTGCCGGGATTCTTCACGTTGCCGCCGATCGACCGGGATGAATCCCGTTTTGCCCAGGCCACCCGGCAGATGGTGCAGACCGGTGACTATGTGGACATTCGTTTTCAAAATGGTCCGCGCCACAAAAAACCGGTCGGCATCTACTGGCTGCAGTCAGCGTTTGTTCAGATGGCCGGCGCCGCCGCCGATACGCCAATTTGGGTCTACCGGCTGCCCTCATTGGCAGGCGCGATCGCCGCGGCGTTATTGACCTGGTTGATCGGTGGTTTGTTATTTGGACCGGTGGCCGGCCTGGTCTCCGGATTGATGATGGGTGCCGTCATTCTGCTCGGCGTTGAAGCTCGTCTTGCCAAGACCGATGCGGCGCTGCTGGCAACCATTCTTTGCGCGCAATATTTCCTGGCCCGTGCCTGGATTGGTCACACGATTGGCCGGTCTGGTAAGCTGGTTTTCTATGCTGCCCTCGGTGTCGGCATGTTGATCAAAGGTCCGGTCATCTTAATGGTGACCGGTCTGACCATGGTGGTGCTGGCAATCCTGCGCCGGGGCATTTCCTGGCTTCGACCGTTGGCCGATCTGTTTGGCCTGGCGCTCTTCGCTGTCATCGTGCTGCCTTGGTACATTGCCATCGGCATCAAAACCGGCGGCGATTTCTATGCCGCGTCGCTCGGCGTCGACATGTGGGGCAAGGTGACCAGCGGCAAGGAAAACCACGGCGCGCCGCCCGGCGTCTTCGCGTTGGTGATGATCGGTACTTTCTGGCCGGCATCGATGCTGGTGCCTTCGGCGGTTTCATGGATGCGCGGTAAATTTGCCGATCCGGCGGTCCGGTTCTGCCTCGCCTGGATCATCCCGACATGGCTGATTTTTGAACTCGTCCCCACCAAATTGCCCCACTATGTATTGGCGGTCTATCCGGCGCTGGCGTTGTTGGCGGCGGTAACATTTCTAGAGCTTGCAAATGGCCGGGGGCAGGGGCTGTTTTCGCGGATATGGTCGGCGATCCTGTTTGTGATCCCTCTATTGATGGCGATTGCAGTTGGCGTCCTCAGCTATGAGCTGGCCGATGCAGTGGATATTGTCGGCATCTTGCTGTGCCTGGCGTCGGCGGCGGTCGGGTTTTGGACCTGGCGGCAATTGGCGGCGCCGTTTGACCGGGTTCGCGTCCTGGCGGCAGTGATACTTGGCGCGGCACTGTTTTATGCCGGCGTTTTAGGGTCCACCGCGCCGCGGCTGAATGAACTATGGATTAGTGGTCGCCTGGCCAAAGCCATCACGCAATATTCGCGCTGCGTAAAACCGGTTGTAATCACCATCGGTTTTTATGAGCCGAGTTTGGTTTTCTTGGCGCCCAGCGATATACAATCCGCACCTGGTGGGAATATCACTACGCATATGGAAGGGCAGAAATGTGGGCTGCTGTTTTTAGAAGAACGACAACGCCAGGCGGTTATCGATGGCTTGGCCGGTACCGCATTCAAGTTGGAAAAAATCGGCGCCGAAACCGGGCGCAATTTGAACGGTGGCCGGCAACTCGACATCGGTGTATATGCAATCGCCCGATGATCGGTAGTAGTGGCTTGAGGTGACCACCTGATCGCCTGTTCGCGGTGACCCATATTAGGTGCACAAAAGTAGACATTGCGGGAATGCATTCTATTATAAATCAACACGTTATGTTGGAAGTCTGCATGAGGTCGATAGATCAGTGAACGGCAACGGCCCGCCTTTGATTGCCAGACTTTTGTATGCACCGAAGCGTTTCAAACGCAATATTGTGCAGGCCGGTTCGGTATTCCGCCGCCGTGGCCGTGCGGGAAAATCAGGGACGCTTAATCGACGGCGCGGATGGAGCGTCGAAATCTGCGCCCTGGTTGGCGTCCTGGCCGTCGCTTTGACAGCTTTTTATCTAGATGAAGCATCGATTGAGTTTCGCAAGGCTGTCCCAGAAACCGTCACGCGGGTTTTTCGGTCGGTCACCGATGTCGGCAAATCGGATTGGATCCTTATTCCAACAGGGTTGATCTGCCTATTTGCCCTATGCCTGGACTGGCGAAAATTTCCACCGTCACTTAAAGCGGCGATGTCCTCCCTGCTGATCTATGTCGGCTACGTATTTGCCACGGTGGCGGCCAGCGGAGTCTTCGTGATCCTCATGAAGATCATTTTTGGGCGCGCCCGGCCGAAGTTTTTTGATCAAGTCGGTGCTTTCGATTTTTCACCGTTCACGATTGACGCCGGTTACGCCAGTTTTCCATCCGGGCACGCCACGACCGTGTTCGCCATGGTTGGCGCGGCATTTTTCCTGTTCCCCAGATTTCGCATGCTGTTCCTGGCGATCGGTGTCTGGTCAGCCGTTAGCCGGATTTTTGTTGTTGCCCATTATCCCAGCGATGTGGCTGCTGGAATGATGATCGGTGCGGCATTTTCCTACGCCATCGCCCGCATGTTGGCCGTCCGCAGACTGGGCTTTCGGCTCGATGAGGACGGCGGTATCGTCCCGACCCATATTGGCTGGCCACTTGTTGCGGTACGCAAATTGGTGCACATAGCCCGCCATCAAAGCAGTAATTCGTAGTTTCAGTTTCGGATTTAACCCATGGATTCCGCCCAATCGCCGACTTCGGCAACGCCGCCAGATATTTCGATCATCATTCCGGCCAAGGATGAGGCGGAAAACCTGCCGATCCTGATTGATGAGATCGCCCAAGCACTCACCGGCCGGCAGTTTGAGGTCATCGTTATCGATGATGGATCAAGCGACGGCACCGGCGATGCGATGAAGGCGTTGTCGCATTCGATGCCGTGGCTGCGTTGCATTCGCCACGAGCAGGCCTGCGGGCAAAGCGCGGCGGTCCGCACCGGCATGCTCAATGCCCACGGCCGGTTGATCGGCACAATTGATGGCGATGGCGAAAATGATCCGGCCTACCTGCCGCAATTGATCGATGCGCTGGTGGAGGCCGGCCCGCAAACCGGCATGGCAGCCGGCCAACGTTTGAAACGCAAGGCCTCCACATTCAAGCGGATTGCCTCCAAAATCGCCAACAAGGTGCGCGGCGGGCTTTTAAAGGACGGAACACGCGACAGTGGTTGCGGCCTAAAAATAGTACGCAAGGAAGTGTTCGTTCTGCTTCCTTATTTCGACAGCTGGCACCGCTTTATGGCGGCGCTGGTCATTCGGGAAGGTTTCGCGATCGTCCATGTTGATGTCGTTGACCGGCATCGGCGGCATGGACAATCAAAATATGGCATTTGGGACCGGTTCTGGATCGGCCTCTTGGATCTGGTCGGCGTCTGGTGGCTGCGGCGCCGGCGCAAGCAGATTCCGCAAGTAACGGAGGTGACCGGCGGTGGAAGGTGATTTCATTTCGCAGGCACAAGCCTGGTTTCAGGCGGTTTTTATCGATCAGCTCGATGTCTGGATAATTTTGGGTTTCGTCGCCCAGGCGATGTTCATGATGCGCTTCGTCGTCCAGTGGATTGCCAGTGAGCGGGCAGGGCGATCGATCGTTCCGGTAGCATTCTGGTTTTTCTCCATTGGCGGCGGCGTCCTGCTGCTGATCTATGCGATCATTCGCAAGGATCCGGTGTTCATCGCCGGTCAGGGCTTAGGCTTGCTGATCTATTTTCGGAATCTGTGGTTCATCTTCAAGGAGCACAGCGCCAAAAACGAAACTGCGGGATAAGTGCGGCACACCTATTCGCCTATCCAACCTGGGTAGCTTGCAAGGGATAACGACTTGCGGAAAATACTGATCGCCAATCGCGGCGAAATCGCCATGCGCATCATGCATTCTGCCGCTGCCGTCGGCATGCAAACTGTAGCGGTTTATTCATCCGACGATGCCCAGGCGCTACACATTCGCCATGCTGATGAAGCGCACGGGTTGGATGGCTTTGGCGTCAGCGCCTATATGGACCAGGATCAGTTGTTGGATGTCGCGGCAAGAACCGGTTGCGACGCGGTTCATCCCGGTTATGGGTTCTTAAGTGAGAATTCGGTCTTTTGTCAGCGCGTGGTGGAAGCTGGACTGATATTCGTCGGCCCTGCGGCCCAGACCCTAGCGCTGTTCGGCGATAAAAGCGCGGCGGTTCGGTTTGCCAGGGATGCTGGTGTCCCAGTCCTTGCCGGTACGCAAGGTCCAACGACCCTTGAAGAAACGACGGCCTTCTTCGACACTCTGCCGGATGCTGCGGCGATGGTCATCAAAGCCATTTCCGGCGGCGGTGGCCGTGGTATACGCATTGTCAGCACCCGCGACGATATCCCGGCGGCCTATGAAGTCTGCCGGTCTGAGGCGGAACACGCCTTCGGCAACGGCGACGTCTATGTTGAGCGCTTCATGCCGCGCGCCCGCCACATCGAAGTCCAGATGATCGGTGACGGCACCGGTGCGGTGACGCATTTATGGGAGCGCGATTGCTCCATCCAACGGCAAAACCAAAAGATCATCGAAATCGCGCCGGCCCCAGGATTGTCGATCAGTCTGCGGGATAAAATTCTGACCGCCGCGACATCGATGGCCGCCGCCGCCAATTACCTCAATATCGGGACATTCGAGTTCTTGGTCGCTGACACGGCTGACGGCGGTGACCAAGAGTTTGCCTTTATCGAAGCCAATCCGCGGTTGCAGGTGGAACACACTGTCACCGAAATGATCACCGGGTTGGATATCGTGGCGCTCCAGCTAGAGATAGCCAATGGCCGGTCGCTAACGGATATAGGGCTCAACCAGACCGATGTGCCGCCGCCAAACGGCTTCGCCATCCAGACCCGTGTCAACATGGAAGAGATGACCGCCGACGGCCAATCGCGTCCTGCCACCGGTACCTTGAGCGCCTATAATCCGCCAAGTGGTCCAGGTATCCGTGTCGACGGTTCCGGCTATCGGGGCCTGCAGTCCGGCAGCAATTTTGATTCCCTCCTAGCTAAGCTCATCGTCCATTCGCCGTCATCGGATTTCGATCGGGCCGTGGCGCAGACCTACCGGGCGCTGTGCGCTTTCCAAATAGAGGGGGTAGCGACCAACCAAGCGTTATTGCAGAACATTCTTCGACATTCGGAATTTAAGGAAGGTCGGTTCTACACACGGTTCGTGGCTGATTACGCGGCAGAATTGATCGCCGAAGCCGAGCATCCGCAACTATTCGTCCAGGCTGGAACGGATCAAGCAACGGATACGTCGACAAGTCGGCGCAGCGATATTGTAGCTCCTGTCGGGTCGACGCCCATTGTTGCGCCCATGCAGGGAACGATTATTGCTATCGAAGCCGCCATCGGTGATGCGGCGTCGCCGACCAAGGGCTTCATGGTGATGGAATCCATGAAAATGCACCATGTAATTCGCCCGGAAGCGTCCGGAATGATCACCGGCCTAAGCGTGGCTGAGGGCGACACGGTTTTTGAAGGCGATGTATTGGGGTTCATCGCCACATCAGATGTTCAAGACGGCGAAACAGACGCCCACGTCGAGATCGATCTTGACGCGATCCGCCCCGACCTGGCTGAACTGAAATCCCGCCAAGCGTTGACTCTGGACGCGGCACGCCCGGAAGCTGTTGCCCGCCGGCGGAAAACCGGCCAGCGAACGGCTCGCGAAAACGTCGACGACCTGTTCGATGGCGATACATTCCGCGAATACGGCGCCCTGGCCATCGCCGCGCAGCGCACCCGTCGTTCCGAAGAGGACTTGATCAAGAAAACTCCGGCTGACGGATTGATCACCGGTGTCGGCGCGATCAATGGTGATCTGTTTGATGCGGCGTTGGCGCAATGCGCCTTGATGGCCTACGACTACACCGTATTAGCAGGGACCCAAGGTAAGAAAAATCACGCCAAATCCGACCGGATCTTGAAGGTCGCGGGCCGCAATCGGCTGCCGGTGGTGCTGTTTTCAGAAGGTGGCGGCGGCCGGCCCGGCGACGTTGATGTGCAGTCGGTCGCTGGGCTCTACACGCCGACCTTTTCCATGTTTGCCCGATTGAGCGGCCTTGTGCCGTTGGTCGGTATTAATTCCGGCCGATGCTTTGCCGGCAATGCATCGCTGTTGGGCTGCTGCGATGTCATCATTGCCACGGAAAACTCATCTATCGGCATGGGCGGACCTGCAATGATCGAAGGCGGTGGGCTGGGGGTCTTTCATCCCGACGAGGTTGGCCCCATGGGTGTTCAGGTACCCAATGGTGTGGTCGATATAGCCGTTGCCGACGAAGTTGAAGCGGTCGCTGTCGCCAAGAAATATCTATCTTATTTCCAGGGCGGCGTTCAAAACTGGGAGGCCCCCGATCAGCGCCGATTGCGCCATGCAATTCCTGAAAACCGTCTGGAAATCTATGACATCCGTACTGTCATCGATATCCTTGCGGACTCAGATTCCGTCCTCGAAATCCGCCCCCATTATGGCCTGGGCATGGTCACCGCCTTTATCCGTGTTGATGGGCGGCCGGTTGGTCTAATCGCCAATAACCCGGTGCATCTGGCGGGCGCCATTGATCGGGATGGCTCCGACAAAGCCAACCGTTTCATGCAATTGTGCGACGCCTTCGATATCCCGCTGCTGTTTTTATGCGACACGCCGGGGATCATGGTCGGGCCGGAATCTGAAAAAACCGCCATGGTGCGCCATTCCTCAAGGTTGTTTCTGACTGGTGCCAATCTAACGACCAAAACCCTGACCATCGTTTTACGCAAGGGTTATGGCCTGGGCGCCATGGCGATGGCGGGCGGTAGCTTTCATGATACCAATGCCACCATTTCCTGGCCGACCGGTGAATTCGGCGGCATGGGCCTGGAAGGGGCGGTTCAACTTGGCTATCGCAAGGAACTGGATGCCATCGACGATCCGCAGGAGCGGCAGGAGGCCTATGAGGGTATGGTCGCCAAAGCCTACGAGAAGGGCAAAGCGCTCAGCACGGCAACCTATTTCGAAGTCGATCAGGTGATCGATCCGATTGAAACCCGTCAATGGATCAAAACCCTGCTGCTGTCGGCACCGTTGACGTCTCGGCGGGAAACCAAGAAACGTCCAAATATCGATGCCTGGTAACGGCCCACAACGAGCTGGGGAGGTCGACATATTGGCTAAGCAAAAAGTCATCCACTACACCGACTACAAAAGCCCCTATGCCTATCTCGCCAAAGACCCTGCATATGCTCTGGAAGAAGACTTCGACGTGGAGGTCATCTGGAAGCCGCTGACGCTGGATATTCCCTCGTTCCTCGGCAGCGTCGATGAGCGTAGCCAGACCCAGTGGCACAAAGTGCGCTACGCCTATATGGATATGCGCCGTTTCGCCAATAAACGTGGCATGACGATCAGGGGACCACGCAAGGTCTATGATTCCCACCCGGCGACAATCGGCATGCTTTACGCCCAGGACCATGGCGTGTTCCGGGCCTACAACGACGCGATCTTCTACCGGTTCTGGAACCACGAACTGGAAGTCGATGATATTGGTGCCATCGAAGCGGTATTGACCGAAGTTGGTGCTGACGCTGCCGGATATCAGGAATTCCTGGAAGGTGAGGGACGCCGCCGGCACACCCAGATCGTCGCCGAAGCCCAGGAATTGGGTGTGTTTGGCGTGCCGTCATTCGTGCTTGATGGCGAACTGTTCTGGGGCCACGACCGGATCGACCTATTGCGCGAGCGGCTCGCCGAATAGGCAGCTACTGCGCGTCTGGAAACTCGAGGAACAGAATTTTCAAGTTTCCGTCGGGAGAATAATTTTTGCGCGTCACTTCAAACGTCGTTTTGCCGGTTTTCTTGATGTCATTCATGCACAAAGTGACCAGATTATTCGGGCTGACCTTATCGATCACCAACCGAAAATGACCGATTTCGCCGGACCAGTTGGCGCCGGTTTTCAATATGTACTCCACCGGTTTACCGATCGCCATGATGCCAGAGTCCTTGGTTTGGCTACGCTTAGCAATGCCGCGCACCAGTGATTTGTCCATGCAATAAGCATCATACGACCAGGCGGCCCGGGCCATATCGATTTCAGATTGCGGGCGGTCACGGTAGTTCTTCTCCGGAAACGGTTTCAGCTCTTGGCTACTGACGAAAAATCCGCCCGTTACCGGCGTGTAGCTGTGTTCCACAATCGTTTCACGACCGGCTGGAAAGGTCTGTTTCCAATAAAATGTCGTTTTCTGCGTCCAGGCCGGTCGCGGCCATTTAGAGTCCCAGTCGATAGCACCAAAGCCGCGCAAATCGTCGCGAGCCTCCGGCGTGATATTGCGCAGCGCTGCCATGAAACGTTCCCCCGGCGGGGTGAACGGGATATTGGCCCGTCTTATTGTATCGGTGATATCAACACCGGCGATTTCGGCGCGGTGTTGGACAGATACATCGACAGAGCGACCATCGACGACTGTTTTGAATCGAACGAAGTTTTCGACCTCATAGTCAGCAATACCCGATCCGCTTTCAGATAAATCCGCCATATTCAAAGCCGGCAGAGGAAATGCCACCAAAATGGTCTGATCCTGGTCGGAGGTGTTTTGAAAAACGTAGCGAATGCGGATCTGCTTGGGCGATATGTAGAGATCCTCAGACAGCATCCGAATCTTCGCGTTGTAAACCAAACGCAATCCGCCGGCGGCCAATTCAGCTGAGGAATCATTGGACGACGCTGGATGAACCGCTGCCGCCGCGGACATCAAACCGCTGGCAAACAAAGTCATAACCGAATGGCGCAATATGCCTGACATGGTCACCTCCTAAACATTGCGCGGTATCCTACGTCGTTGCGGCGTACCTTTGAAGCCCGGCTTCAAGATCGGCCTTCAGGTCTTCCGTATCTTCAAGACCAATGTGAAGACGGATCAGCGGGCCGTCGGCCTCCCAGGTTGTCACCGAACGCGAATTTTGCGGGTTTGGCCAAGTGGCAAGGCTTTCATACCCACCCCAGGAATAGCCCAGGCCGAACAGACCCAAACCGTCCAAAAACGCCGCGACGGCGGCATCGGAACCCGGTTTCAGTTCTAAGGCAAACAATCCTGATGCGCCGCTGAAATCCCGCTTCCACATGGCATGGCCTGGATCGCTCTCTAAACCGGGGTGGAGCACCCGTGTTACCTGCGGATGGGTCAACAGCCAGCTTGCGATTTCCAGACCGGATGCCATGTGCTGGCGCAGTCGAACACCCATGGTGCGCAAACCGCGCAATGCCAAGTAAATGTCATCTGGGCCGACACATTGACCCAGATCGCCATAAGTGGCTTTCAATTGCGGTAGAGCCTTGGCATTTGCCGCCACGGTTCCAATCATCACATCGGAATGGCCGACAACATATTTAGTGCCGGCCATGATCGATAGATCGACCCCATGTTCGAGGGGCCTGTAAAACAGCGGCGTCGCCCAGGTGTTGTCCATCAACACTGTAGCGCCATGGCGATGAGCCACGTCGGCGATAGCATCGACATCTTGCATCTCAAATGTCAGAGAGCCGGGAGACTCAGTAAACACCGCGGTCGTGTTCGGTTGAATAAGTGATTCAATATCAGCACCGATCATTGGGTCATAATATGTGACCTCGATGCCGAAGCGTTTCATGACGCCTTCGCAAACCCGACGGGTCGGGCCATAGGCGTTATCGGTCACCAACAAATGGTCACCAGATTTTAGGCAGGATAGCAGTGCAACGGAGATCGCACCAAGACCGGAAGGTGCCAATATGCTGCCCGCCGCGCCTTCCAACTGATTGAGCGCGGTTTCCAGCGCATCGCCGGTCGGCGTGCCACGGCGACCGTATTTATATTTTTGTACAATTTTGCCGGTCAGGTGATCGGTGTCGGGAAACAACACCGTTGAGGCATGCAAAACCGGTGGATTGATGAAACCCTGATTTGCCGCCGGGTCGTTCCCGGCATGTGTGAGGATTGTGTCGGATCGATACGAATTTTCAGAATTGTCGCTCATGTTCACCTTCTGTGCCGCATACTTGTTGTTCGGATAAACCAAATTTACCAACTAGTCGATGTTTGTGCCTGTAAGCCCTTGACCCGCGCACCATAATCGCCTGTCATACCGCCCATGGGAGGCAGGCGGATAATGTTGGATATGCCAGACCGATTGGCCCTTGGCCAGACGGGAGGAACAATTTGGCTAAATCAACGTTGAGAGCATGGTCTCCTTCCCACCTTACGAATAGGGCAATGAACAAAAAGGCTTCATTATGAAAATAAAACTTATGCCTGTGGTACTTGGCGCTGCGCTCGGATTTTCCGTTGCTGGTGCTTCGGCCGCGACACTTGACGACGTCAAAGCTAAAGGTCACCTGCAATGCGGTGTAAGCACCGGCCTTGCCGGTTTTGCATTCACCGACGACAAGGGTGTTTGGCAAGGATTTGATGTTGGCGTTTGCCGCGCCTTGGCCGCCGCCATTTTTGGCGACCCGATGGCTGTGAAATTTACGCCAACAACCGGTAAGACCCGGTTTACCGCGCTGGCTTCCGGTGAAGTTGACGTGCTTGCACGTAACACCACCTGGACCTTCTCCCGTGACGCCGACCTGAAGTTCACCTTTGTTGGTGTGAACTACTACGATGGTCAGGGCTTCATGGTTCCGAAGAAACTTGGTGTGACCTCAGCTCTCGAACTCGATGGCGCCACGGTTTGCATTCAGACCGGCACCACCACCGAGCTCAACTTGGCTGACTACTTCCGTGTCAACAACATGAAGTACGAGCCAGTTCCGATTGAGACCAACGCTGAAGCGCAACAGAACTATCTCGCCGATGCTTGTGACGTCTACACCACGGACGCCTCCGGCCTCGCCGCGACCCGTGCTACTTTTGAAAAGCCTGGCGACCACGTATTGCTGCCGGAAATTATTTCAAAAGAGCCGCTTGGCCCGCTGGTGCGTCATGGCGACGACCAATGGGGTGACATCGTTCGTTGGACGTTGAATGCGCTGATCATTGCCGAAGAAAAAGGCATCACCGCAGCCAATGTCATGGAAAAAGCCAAAGGCACCAACGATCCTGAAGTCAACCGTCTGCTGGGCTCCGAAGGCAAATATGCCGGCATGATGGGTCTTGGCAAAGATTGGGCTGTGAATGCCATTAAAGCTGGTGGCAACTATGGCGAAATGTTTGACAAGCATCTTGGACCGAACACTGCGATCGGTCTGGCACGTGGCCTGAACGGCGCGTGGACGAAGGGTGGTTTGCTCTACGCTCCGCCGTATCGTTGATCGGCTAAATAACAAAGGGCGCGACCAGCGATGGCCGCGCCCTAATCATAAGAACGACAAAAACCAATAACGAATAATAATAATAATAAGACAACTTACGTGGGGCGCGCGCAATGAGTGTGGCAACGGAACCCTTGCCAGAGCAATTCCGTATTGGAATGCTGCTTAACGATACGCGGTATCGGACCTATACGATCCAGATTATCGCGTTAATCATCTTCATGTTGGCTTTGGCCTTCCTGGTCTCCAATACCATCAATAACCTGGCCTTGTTGGGTAAGGATTTCCGTTTTGATTTTCTCTGGGAACCCGCCTCTTATGACATCAACCAGCGTTTGATCGAATACACCTCCCGCTCGCCACATTGGAAAGCGGCACTGGTCGGCATTCTCAATACGCTGCTGGTTGCGGTTCTCGGCTGTATCACGGCGACGATCATCGGCGTGTTCGCAGGTGTCTTGCGGCTGTCGAAAAACTGGGTCGTATCCCGGTTGATGACATTTTACATCGAAGGCGTCCGCAACGTCCCAGTACTGCTGCAAATCCTTCTTTGGTACGCCATCTTCATCGAAGCGCTGCCATCTCCGAAACTATCCGAACCGTCGCTAGGTGGCGCAGTAGTCGCCACAAATCGCGGTTTTTATGTTCCGTCGCCGGTGTTTTACGACGGCGCTCTGGTCGTTGGTATTGTCTTCCTGCTTTCACTGGTGGCGATCTACATCTTTCGCCGCAATGCCCGGCTGCGCCAGGAAACCACCGGTCAGCAATTGCCGACCGGTTGGATTACCCTAGGTCTGTTGATCTTTCCGGCAGTGATTGCCTATTTCATCATGGGCTCGCCGATCGGTCTGCAATATCCAGAACTCAAAGGCTTCAACTACCGCGGCGGTTTGCATATGCGCAATTCGTTGGTGGCGCTGTGGCTGGCACTATCGGTCTATACCGGAGCGTTCATCGCCGAGGTGGTGCGCTCGGGCATTCAGGCGATTAGCCACGGTCAAACGGAAGCAGCTTATGCGCTTGGTGTGCGCCCTGGTCGGACAATGAAGCTGATCATCCTGCCGCAGGCTTTGCGGGTGATTATCCCGCCGCAGATTAGTCAGTATTTGAACCTGACCAAGAACTCTTCACTGGCGATTGCCGTTGGCTATATGGACGCCACCGGCACCCTTGGAGGTATCACGCTTAATCAGACTGGCCGCGAAATGGAATGCATCATGTTGTTGATGTTGTTCTATCTGGCCGTGTCGCTGCTGATATCGTTCGTCATGAATATCTACAATGAACGCGTCAAATTGGTGGAGCGTTGATATGTCAGATACACAAAACTCAGTCTCCTACGTATCCAAGGCGGATCTACCAGAACTGCCACCGCCGGCAAATACCACTGGTTTTATTGGTTGGATGCGGGAAAATCTGTTCTCCTCGATCCTGAACAGCGTTCTGACTTTGATGTCCATAGCGATCGTGTTTTTGATCCTGCCGGGCATCATCAACTGGGCTTTCATCAACGCCGTTTGGGTGGCCGACTCACTGAGCGAATGTCGGGAGATAAATTCCAAAGGCGCCTGTTGGGCGGTGATCACCGAAAGGTTCCACCAGTTCATCTACGGCTTCTATCCGGACCATCTCAGATGGCGGCCGAACTTGGCGTTCATTTTGCTCATTGTCGCGATCGGGCCGGTGCTATTTGACAACTTCCCGATGCGCTCAAAAGCGTTCTTCTTCACCGCCATTTATCCAGTCATCGCTTTCTTCCTGTTGTGGGGTGGGTTGGGGCTGGAGCCGGTTGAATCAGATCGCTTTGGTGGATTCCTGCTGACATTGGTCATCGGGATAACCGGTATTTCCGCATCGCTGCCGATCGGCATCCTGTTGGCGCTCGGCCGTCAATCGGAACTGATATTTATCAAATCGATCTGTATTGGGTTCATCGAGTTCATTCGTGGCGTGCCATTGATCACCTTGTTGTTCGTGGCGTCCACATTGCTCAACTATTTCCTGCCGCCAGGCACTACATTCGACATCATCTTGCGGGTGTTGATCATGGTGACGATGTTTGCCTCCGCCTATATGGCGGAAGTGATCCGCGGCGGTTTGGCGGCGTTGCCGAATGGGCAGTATGAAGCTGGCGATGCCATGGGGCTGACCTACTGGCAGTCCATGCGGCTGATCATCCTGCCGCAAGCGCTGAAGATCTCGATCCCCAGTATCGTCAATATCTTCATCGGCCTGTTTAAGGACACCGTGTTGGTCTCCGTTATCGGGCTTCTCGATCCGCTTGGCATCATCGCGCCAATCCGTGCCGACCAAGCATGGAACGGTATTGTTGTTGAGCTTTATGGTTTCGTGGCGGTGTTCTTCTTCATCTGCTGCTTCTCCATGTCCCGATATTCAATGTACCTGGAACGCAAGCTGGCCACCGGCCACCGCTAATCGCGTTCCCCAGTATAAAATAGATCTGAAAGAGACATCATGACCGATACGCAATCAACCGAAGAACTACATGCCGATCGATCACGGATGGTCATTTCTGACGAAGTGGCAATCGATATCGAGAACATGAATAAGTGGTACGGTGATTTTCACGTTCTAAAAGACATTAACTTGAAGGTCCAACGAGGCGAACGCATCGTCATTTGCGGCCCGTCGGGTTCCGGTAAATCAACAATGATCCGTTGTATCAACCGGTTGGAGGAACATCAGCAGGGCAAAATTGTTGTCGACGGCATTGAGTTGACCAGTGATCTGAAAAAGATCGACGAGATCCGGCGTGAAGTCGGCATGGTGTTCCAGCATTTCAACCTGTTCCCGCATTTGACGATTTTAGAAAACTGCACGTTGGCGCCGATTTGGGTTCGTAAGATGCCCAAAAAGGAAGCCGAAGAAGTTGCCATGCACTATCTGGAAACCGTGAAAATCCCAGAGCAGGCGCTGAAATATCCTGGCCAGCTCTCCGGTGGTCAGCAGCAGCGTGTGGCCATTGCCCGGTCATTGTGCATGAGCCCGCGTATTATGCTGTTTGATGAGCCGACATCAGCCCTTGACCCGGAAATGATCAAGGAAGTGCTGGAGGTCATGGTGAACTTGGCTGAGGGCGGCATGACGATGTTGTGCGTGACCCACGAAATGGGCTTTGCCCGCCAGGTGGCCAACCGGGTGATCTTCATGGATGTCGGACAAATTGTCGAACAGAACGAACCCGAGCCGTTCTTCTCAAATCCGCAGCATGAGCGCACGAAGTTGTTCCTCAGCCAAATCCTGCACTGAGGTAAACTTCGACAAAAAGAAACCGCTGCCCGATTAGGAAGTCGGGCAGCTCGGTTCTTTTTCCCGCCACATGGGATTGTTCAGCGACATTTCGCATTTGGCCAGAAAACGGCGTCCGTCGACCCGCAGGCAGGCGAATTCACCAAGCTCAAACCGTACACCACGATTTGTGCAATAGCAGTCGACGGCCTTTTTCTTAAGGCCCTTGGGCGTTTGATTGGCAGCATATGCCGGCAACGCCAGCAGTACTGCGAATACTAAAAATAAGATTGTGCGCATGGTGGGATTCTACCCCAAATTTGCCTAAAAAGCGAGATCAAGCGTCTATCGCATATGGTCGCAGCGCCGTCGAGAGTCAATGATCAGCCGGTCTCTACCGGAACGTCCTCGCGGCCGCCCCATTCACTCCAAGATCCATCATAAACGCTGACCTTACGGTGGCCGATAAGCGCCAAGGCCAAGGCCAGGCCAGAGGCGGTGACACCAGAGCCGCAGGTCGTGACCACCGGTTTTGACAGATCAAGGCCGGCAGCGTCAAACGTGGCCTTCAATGCGCCAACATCTTTCATCGTCCCGTTGTCAAACAGATCAACAACCGGCACGTTGAGACTTCCTGGCATGCGGCCTGAGCGCAGGCCTGGGCGAGGTTCGGGCGCTTCGCCGCGAAACCGTTCCGGTGACCTGGCATCGATAACCTGGGCCGAACCGGTTTGTAGCACCCGGCGGACGTCGTTGAGATCGCGTACCGCGCCGTGATCGAGGCGGGCGGTAAAATGTCGCTCTGGCCGACGAATTTCGCCGTCCTCCAGTGCGCGGTTCTCATTAATCCACCGCGGCAGGCCGCCATCCAAAACGGCAACATCGGTGGCACCCATGGTACGAAACGTCCACCACACGCGGGGCGCAGAGAACATGCCGGCACCGTCATAGACAACAATCCGCTGGCCGTCGCCAATACCCATTTTGCGCATGGCACTGGAAAAAGCCTCCGGCCGCGGCAGCATATGGGGCAGGTCGCTTTTGGTATCGGCAATCTTGTCGATGTCGAAGAACACCGCGCCCGGAATATGCCGCTCAAGGTATTCCGCATGCGGGTCGCGGTTTTCAGTCGGCAGATACCAAGAGGCATCAACGACAACCACATCGGGAGCGGACAAATGGGTCTCCAACCAGTCCGTGGAAACCAACAAACCCTCACTCATGCATTCTCTCCCAACAAGCTGTGGCGCCGATGCCATGTTTCAAGTGGTTCATCTGGATACCGGGCAAAGTGAATATGCCCCGGCCCGGACGGAACATCCACCCAAGGCGTTTTGAAGTCGAGCATGATATGCACGATTTCAGGTGGTTTCGGCAATGGGGTATCGATCCGCTGTAGCAAGATCCCTCTAGGTGCATGGGCTAATCAACCAGCTTCAGTCGGACACGGCGGTTCTGGCGGCCTTTTTTCTCAACTTTCGAAATGACGATTTCGCCGATTTCGCCGGTTTGGGAGACATGAGTGCCGCCACAGGGCTGCAGGTCGACATTATCGCCAATGCGGATGAGACGTATTTTGCCGCTGCTTCGAGGTGGCTGCACGCTCAAAGTTTTGACCAACTCCGGATTGGCATCGAGTTCCGCATCGGTAATCCATTCAAAGCTGACAGCATGATCTTGAGAAATGATCGCATTCAGCTTTTCAGTAATTTCCTGCTTATCCAGGCCGCCATCGGGAATATCAAAATCCAACCGACCTTCGCCATCACCCACCGAGCCGCCGGTGACCGGGTAGGTCAGGACCGCCGATAACAAATGCATGGCAGTGTGGACGCGCATCAACCGGTGTCGGCGATCCCAATTGATATGACAGGTCACCGCCTCGCCAACATCCAGGCTGGTCGTCTTGGTGGGGACCAGGATAATTTCAGATTTATCCTGGCCATAAACCGTCGTGGCAATCTCAATTACGCTGCCGTCGGCGCGTTCAATTTTGCCGCTATCGCCGGGCTGGCCGCCGCCGGTTGGATAAAAGTTAGTCCGGTCCAATAAGATGCCGCCGCGGTCGTTGACACCAACAACCTGCGCCTCGCAGACAGACAGGTAGGCATCGTCCCGGAACAATTGTTCGGTTTCAGGCATCTTAGTCGACCTTTTCAAATGGGATTTCAACCGACGGCTGGCGCTCCAGCCAGGCCGGTACCGGCAAGTCCTTGGATCTCAGGAATTCCGGGTTGAACATTTTCGATTGGTAGCGCGTTCCGTAGTCACATAACACTGTCACAATGGTGTGACCCGGGCCCATTTCCTGGGCCAGCCGGATGGCACCAGCGACATTGATCCCCGAGGAACCGCCGAGGCACAGACCTTCATGCTGGAGGAGATCAAAACAGATCTGTAACGCTTGATCATCGCCAATTCGGAATGGAAAATCGATCTCCAAGCCTTCCAAGTTTGCCGTTACACGGCCTTGTCCGATACCCTCGGTGATGGATGAGCCCTCCGCCTTCATCTCGCCGTGGGCGTACCAGTTATAAAGTGCGGCGCCCATGGGGTCGGCCAGGCCGATTTTGATGTCCTTGTTATACTGGCGTAACCCGGCGGCAACACCAGCTAGCGTGCCACCGGTACCGACGGCACAAATGAAACCATCGACCTTGCCATCGGTTTGCTGCCATATCTCCGGCGCCGTCGTCTCGATATGTCCCTGACGATTGGCGACGTTGTCGAATTGGTTCGCCCAAATCGCACCTTTGGGATCGGTTTTACCAATGTTTTCAGCTATTCGCCCGGATATCTTCACGTAATTGTTTGAGTTTTTATAGGGCGCCGCTGGGACCTGGACCAGCTCCGCGCCGGCCAGCCGCAGCATGTCCTTTTTCTCTTCGCTCTGGGTCTCCGGAATGACAATTACCGAGCGAAATCCCAACGCATTACCGACCAAGGCCAAGCCGATACCGGTGTTGCCGGCAGTCCCCTCGACCACCACGCCGCCGGGCTGCAGGAGGCCTTTATCAATAGCGTCCTTGATGATGAACAATGCGGCGCGGTCTTTGACCGACTGGCCGGGATTCATAAATTCCGCCTTGCCGAGAATCTCGCATCCGGTCATTTCCGATGCTTGGTTCATGCGGATGAGCGGCGTGTTGCCGATGGCGTCGATGACGCTGTTCTTGATTGCCATGAAATGTTGATCCGTCCTGAATCTCACTGATACCAAGCTAGCGACTGCATCAGTCAGCTTCAAGCGGCAGGAGCGATCAGATCATACAGAATTTTCAGGGAATGAGATCGGAGAACAAAAGCCCAGGCAGATCGCGACCTGCCTGGGAGAGCGTCAACAGATTTGAGAGAGACCGGTGCGCAAACACCTGAATGTAGTTTAAATCCTAGACGCCGATTACGTCCGTCAATGCCGACCAGGCGACACGGACTGTGTCAAATGTCGCGGAGAAAAACGCCGTCAATTGGCTCCAAACCCAATTGCCTGCCTTGGCGAATGTCACCAAAGCGGTATCGGGCCGGTCTGACTTCTCTTCCACAAATTCAACGCTGGTCTTGCCATCCTTGCCGGTAACGACGCGGCGGGTGACGACCAAATGATTGTCTTGATTGACCCGGTCGGTAAACCGTTTCGTTCCGGTATCGCCGCCGTCTGGATTGCGCACCACAATGGCACGGCCGTCGGGCAGGACGTGGGTTTCGTTGGTTTTGACCTGTGATTCATAGACAACTTCGCCATAACCATCGATGAGTTCAACCCAAATGACTTTGTTGCCGCGTAATTCCACTTCGCCAAGCCAAATGGCGAAGTCAGACGGGTCTTTCTTCGTCTCAGTCGGTTGAACCGCCGCTTTTGTTGGCGCCGGCGTGTCTGATTGACTTGCTTTGACAAGTAAAGGTGTTGCAATTAGTGCGAACGCGAGGATAACGGCAGAAGCCGTTTTTGTATTCAGCATCCCTGTGCCTCCCGGCATCCAATTTCCTCTCAACGGATGCCTTCTAGTGACCGATTTTTTATTTTTGCGGTCTTTTCCTGTTCTGTTGACATGGGGATGATTGTGCTCAATTGCCACAATTAATAACAAAACGTTTATCTTCATGGTGAACAGTTGAGAATGGCGCGGGAAATAACTGTTTTTGCGTCAATCGGTTGACTTGCCCGCGGCCATTGGCTTACCAGCACATCAACCAGCTAAAAATAACCATGTGTCAGGGCAATTTTCATGCTTGAGAAGACCTACGACTCCGCGTCGGTCGAACCGCGAATTTACCAATCCTGGGAAGATGCCGCCGCTTTCGCGGCCGGCGCCGGCGCCGAACAGGGCGCCGATAGCTATTGCATCGTCATCCCGCCGCCGAACGTTACTGGTTCCCTGCACATGGGCCATGCCCTCAACAACACCCTGCAGGATGTCTTAATCCGCTTTGAGCGCATGCGCGGCAAGGATGTGCTGTGGCAGCCGGGCATGGATCACGCCGGCATTGCCACCCAGATGGTGGTTGAACGGCAATTGATGGAGGCACAGGAGCCCGGACGGCGCGATATGGGCCGTGAAAAGTTCATTGAGAAAGTCTGGGAATGGAAAGCCCACTCAGGCGGCACCATTTTCAATCAGCTCAAACGCCTCGGCGCCTCCTGCGATTGGAGCCGTGAACGTTTCACCATGGATGAGGGCCTGTCGGATGCCGTTTTGAAGGTGTTCGTGGCGCTTTTCAAAAAAGGCCTGATCTATCGCGACAAACGGTTGGTCAATTGGGATCCGAATTTGGTGACGGCGATTTCCGACCTGGAAGTCCAGCAAATCGAAGTCAACGGCCATCTATGGCACTTCCAGTATCCCATCGAAGGTGAGCCAGGCCGGACCATAACCGTTGCCACCACGCGGCCGGAAACCATGCTTGGCGACACCGCTGTCGCCGTTCATCCCGACGATGAACGCTACACCGACCTGATCGGCAAACATGCCGTGCTGCCGCTTGTCGGCCGCCGCATCGCCATTGTCGCCGATGACTACGCTGATCCTGAAGCCGGCTCCGGTGCGGTTAAGATCACTCCGGCGCATGATTTCAATGACTTTGAGGTCGGCAAACGCCACGACCTGGCGATGATCAATATTCTCAATCCGCATGCTGAAATGGATCTGAAAGACAACGATGATTTCCTTGCCGATGTACCGGCAAGTGATGAACTGAGCGAAACCCTCAATCTGCATGGGTTGGATCGGTTTGCCGCCCGCGCGCGTGTCGTGGAAATGATGGAAGCGCGCGGCCTGTGCATCCAGATAGATGAACACACCCACATGGTGCCGCATGGCGACCGGTCGAACGGTGTCGTTGAACCCTATCTGACCGATCAATGGTTTGCCGACGCTGAGACGCTCGCCAAACCGGCTATCGCATCCGTGCGGGAAGGGCGCACCAATTTCGTCCCGAAGAATTGGGAGAAGACCTATTACGACTGGATGGAGAACATCCAGCCTTGGTGTATTTCCCGGCAATTGTGGTGGGGCCACCAGATTCCCGCCTGGTACGGACCTGATGGCGAAATATTCGTTGAGGCTAACGAAGCCGATGCTTTAGCGGCGGCGACGGCCCATTACGGCCAGCCGACCGATATTATCCGCGACGAAGATGTTCTCGACACCTGGTTTTCATCCGCACTTTGGCCGTTTTCAACATTGGGCTGGCCGGATGAAACCGCCGAGCTGAAGCGCTATTACCAAACTGACGTCCTGATTACCGGCTTTGACATCATTTTCTTCTGGGTTGCCCGGATGATGATGATGGGCCTGGAGTTCATGGACGAGGAGCCGTTCCACACCGTTTATATCCACGCCCTGGTGCGCGATGAGAACGGCCAGAAAATGTCGAAGTCCAAGGGCAACATCATCGACCCCTTGGAACTGATCGATGAATTCGGTGCCGACGCGCTGCGCTTTACCCTGGCCGCAATGGCGGCCCAGGGGCGCGACATCAAACTGGCAAAAACCCGGGTCGCCGGTTACCGTAACTTTGCCACCAAAATCTGGAATGCGGTACGGTTCACCCAGATCAACGGCTGCGCCCGGACCGCTGAATTCGATCCGGCAGCCGTCAACGACACATTGAACCGTTGGATTGTCGCCGAGACGGCTAAGACCGTAACTTCGATCACTGGAGCGCTTGAAGCCTATAAATTCAACGAGGCCGCCGGTGCCGCCTATACATTTGTTTGGGGCACGTTCTGCGATTGGTATTTGGAATTATCCAAACCGCTATTGTTGGACGGGGACGACGCTAAGAAAGCGGAAACTCAAGCAACGGCTGCTTGGGTGATCGATCAGATCCTCACCATCCTGCATCCGTTCATGCCCTTCATCACCGAGGAATTGTGGGCGCGGACAGGGGAGGTCGGACCCAAACGTTCCGCGCTGTTGGCTATGTCGGCATGGCCGGACATCCAAACCGCAGACACCGATGCGGCAGATGAAATCAACTGGCTGGTCGACCTGATTTCAAAGGTCCGCTCGGTTCGTTCCGAAATGAACATCCCGCCATCGACCAAGGCGCCGTTGGTGATCACCGGCGCCGACGAGACGTTTCAGGCCCGGCTCAGCCAGCATGAGGCGGCGATTTTTCGCCAGGCCCGCGTCGATGCCATCAGTTTTGCCGACGGACCGCCGGCGGGCTCGGCCCAGATCGTCGTCGGCAATGCCACGGTCAGTTTGCCGTTGGCGGGCGTTATCGATCTGACAGCTGAACAGGCGCGGCTTGAAAAGGCCATCGACAAGATTGACAAGGATATCGCCAAAATCGACAACAAGCTCTCCAATCCGAAGTTTTTGGAGCGTGCTCCCGAAGATGTGGTCGAAAGTGAACGCCAAAAGCGCGACGAGGCGTCGACCCTGCGTGCTAAGATGGAGGCTGCTCTCAATCGGGTCAAAGGAGCCGCCTAGTATGTCGATCAAATCCAACGTCGCCGGACTTGCCTTGGTGCTTGGCGCCGTTTTGCCGGTAACCGCGCAAGATCTGCCAGCGACCGATCCTGGGCTATTCCAGGCACTTTTTACCGGTTCTGAGGTGCCGAGAAATTGGATTTCGACACCAGCATTGCTAAGCGGCGACCTGACACCGCAAATGCTGGCCGCGATCGTTGATCGGCTCTCCGCTAATGGCGGCCAATATATTTCAGCCGATAAATCCGCCGATGGTTGGCTCATGCACATGAAAAATGGCGATGTCCGTGCGCGCATCGTACGCGGCACCGATGGGCTACTGATCGGTGTATTTTTCGGAAAAGTTGGCTCCTAGAACGCGTTGATTGAACGCTAAATCTCTTTCCGGTCTGCCAATGGTTCAAACCGGCAAACGGGAAAAGAGGACGTCTACCTGCCTGTCGGGAGGCTCTAGGCAAAGCTTCGGTGGTTGAATGCCATACGGTTGGAAATCAACTTCCTTGTTGACCAGCGTATAGGCCGTGTAACCATTGGAACGAAAAATCGAAAATAGCTTATCCGTTTGATCGTCTGTCAGCCAATCTGGGCTGAACTCCACACAGAATTCAAGGTTTTCTCCGCCATCCGCAATCAATCGGCGCAGCCCCCTTATGGCCCGCAATTCGGCCCCCTCGACATCAATTTTAACAAGGCGAACGCGTTTCCTGCTTTCATCGCTGACAATGTCATCTACCTTGATTTCTGGCACCATGACACTCTTCGTGAGGGGCCTTAGATACCAAAACACTTTTGGAACTGTGCTCGACCACATGCCGTTGAATAGATTATCGAACAACCTGATCTTGCCGTCTCGGTTTCCGGCGGCTGCGTTGATCAATGTAATTCGTGACTCGAGCCCGTTGGCCTGCATATTGCGACGAAAGAGCCGGCAATTCATCGGTGATGCTTCAACCGAAATGACTTCAGCGCCGAGTTGAGCGGCGGTAAGGCTGAAAATGCCAGTGTTGGCGCCGATGTCTACGAAGATATCCTCCGGCCCTAGCCTCTGCTTGAGGTAATCTACGAGTGCCGGCTCGTAGCACCCGGCCAAGTACACACATTTGACGAGTGTGTTTGTCCTGAGGCTGCCCAACAAAACGATGCCGTCATCAGTCAAAACCCTGCAGCGCGCAATGATCCTGGCCGAGAGCAAAATGAACGCGATTACGAACAACGTGAATTTCATCTGCTTGAAGTGTGCCTTCCGGAGGTAGATCCTTACCAAGGGCGGTACTACCTGTAATACGAAGATAAACAATAACGCGATGAAGATGAGCCATGTAAAAATCGACATCAGGCGATCCAATACAGCCACATTATTTTCTTTTTGTTCTTGACCTGGCAAATAAACAAATAAACAACCTTGGGAAAAGTAACCAATCGAAAGCATACTTTACGCTCACGCATAGAGCGCTCATTGATTGATGGCATGTTCGCCTATTGTGAAGACCGGCCAGACAATCGCCGCCGCCCCAACACGACCTCAGAATTATCAGAGATTGCCTGACTAGGCACCCACTTATCCACCTCGTACCAGTTGTCGCCGGTCTAATACGGGATAAGCATTTCCCAGGCGCTGGCATTAGTGTGATCGCGCATGGCTTGTCGGCAATATTCGGCACCCAAATACCGTGCCCGAACCGCTCCCATGGTTGTATTTATTTGAAATCTAAACTTTTGTGGAGGAATCGATCCAGCTGCGACACGTTAACCATGATTACCAATTTGTTAATTAAATGCTTCAAAAACCATAGTAAATCATTAAGCTTAACGGGTGGGCCATTGGGATTGGTTGGATGGGAATATGACTGCAGCGCATCCGCAGACCGGGGTATTTGCACAACGTTTGCTAGATTTTCTCGATATTGTCGAGTATCGGCGTGCGGATGCCCAGGAAGACCGCGAACCGATTTATCGGCTCCGGTATGACGCATATAAGCGTGACAAAAATATTTCGAGCGGATTCACCGCCAGTGCTGGTGATTATTTCGACGAATCCGCCAATTGCCACGTCTTCGGGCTATATATTGCCGGCGAGCTTGTCAGCTCAATCCGGGTCAATATTTGTTCGCGGGAAAATGCGATTTCGCCGACAATGTCGATTTTTCCTGATTTGCTTGAGCAGAAACTCGAGCAGGGCTCTGTGTTTGTTGATCCAAGCCGATTTGTGATCAGTTCCGAAGCCACTAGTCTTCATCCCGAGTTGATTTACGCCACGCTACGGTTGGTGCCGATGGCAGCCTACTATCACAAGGGTGACTATTGCCTGGCTACCGTGCGCCCGGAACATAATGCCTTTTACAATAAGGTTTTCATGGCGGAAAAAATGTCAGAGCCGCGGCTTTATCCATCGCTTTCCAAGCCGGTAAACATGCTTGGCGGTCGGTTGGATAAACTGAAAAAGAAGGTTCTTGCTAAGTATCCTATCATGGACGCCCACTATATTGAGCAACGCATGTTGTTCAATCCGGGTCATTGGCCGGCATTGCCAGCGCGCCACACTTCTCTGCCAGAGAGCATGCCGGCGCATTTTCAAACGCAAATTACAGCGCCGGAATCTATAGGGCTACAATAGCTCATCAAATTTGAGACTATCGCGGGTGAACGCTCGGACCCGGTAGGGTTTGCCGGGGGTAGCCCAATGGCATTAGGCAGGGTTTATTTGCAGCCGGTTCATCAGATAATGCGAATCCAACGGCGGCTTCTGCATGCAGCCGTGTCGTATCGAACATCGGGTATTGCGGCCGATCGCTCTGGTTGGCCAGTAAACAGAGCTCCGTGCACGACAGCGCTACACTTTCGACGCCGCTATCAAAGAGGCAATCAATGATGTTCAGGAAACGCGCCTTGGAGTCGGGATAGAATTTTCCCTTCACAAGTTCATCGAAAATGATCCGATCGATCGTATTTCTATCTACCTCATCGGGAAACACGACCTTGATGTTGTGCGCGTCGGCGTAGCGTTCCGAAATCACCGACGGTTCCATGGTCTGCATTGTCCCCAACACGGCAACACTGTTCAAATTAGCCTGCTTGATGGCCGTGCCGGTTGGATCTGAAATATGGATGTATGGTAACTGCACTTCGTCAAACAGCGGTAGGGCCGCCTGGTGCATGGTGTTGGATGCGCAAATCAACACATCGCACTTAGCATCCACCAGCGAACGGACCTTTGGCCGTAAATAGTCAATCACTTCAGTCCAAAGCGCATTGCGGACGCAATGTTCAATGATGCCGAAATCGGCGCTGGCGATAGCTATTTCACCGGTGTGCCAGCCGCCCAACCGTTGGTTGATTTGGTGATTGATAATCCGATAATACTCAAGGGTGGATTGATCACTCATACCACCCAAAATACCGATCTGGCGTTGGACCGGCGCAGTTAAGGAATCCGCGTTCATGAATACAAATCCGAGCAGCGCGTTGATAATTGGTAAAACTCAACGGGCAGCTTGGTTGTAAAATGTTAGGATTTAGTAACAGTTGTGGATTCAATGCCGACGTTTCAGCGGCTGCGCGCTTCGGTCACAGCCCGGGCGTGTGGTCACATGGCGTGTTCAAGATCGCTATCGGGCTGTTGGACAGGCGCTTTGCTCCAATGGGTAGCCAGGAGATCTGAGATCAGAGCCTCCGGCAGGGGACGCCCAAACAGGAAGCCCTGTATCTGGGTTTTTTGAAGTTCCGCGGCAATGACACCCAACTGGTCCTGGGTTTCAATCCCCTCCAGCACGACCACCAGCCCAAGCTCTTGCGCCATGCGGGTAATGCCACGAACCAGAATGAGCGATTCTGGTTTTTGTGCGATTTGCGAGATGAAGGATCTATCGACCTTCAGCTTATCGATCGGCAATTGGTTGAGGTAGTTCAGGCTGGAATAACCGGTCCCAAAATCATCAAGCGATATCTTCACGCCCAGTTCCTGCAGCTCTTCCAAAATCCGGCATGTGGCCTCAAGGTCCTGCAACAGTGCGGTCTCGGTGACTTCCAGTTCCAAACGACGGGCGGGCAGGCCGCTGTTCTTTAGCGCCTGTTTGACGACGGAAACAACATCGTGGCGATGCAATTGGACGGCTGACAGATTCACTGCGACGGAAACTTGACCCGGCCAGGTCATGCATTTGGCGCAGGCCGTTTCCAATACATAGACACCAAGATCGTTGATCAGGCCGGTGGCTTCGGCAATCGGCACGAAAATCGCCGGCGAGATATTGCCCATTTCCGCATGCGCCCACCGAACTAAGGCCTCACACACAACAATTCGGTTGGTGGATGTGTCGAAAATCGGCTGATAGGAAACCGTAAGGTCTTTGTTTTTAACGGCGTCGCGCAGCTCATTTTCCAACCGCAGGCGCTTGTGAAAGCTCTCCTCCATTTCTGCTTCAAAGAAGCAGATCTGGCCGTCCGGATTGGATTTGGCCCGATAAAGCGCCAAATCGGCATTCTGGATCAATTTGGCCGGATCACAGATATCCGGTGTGGCGAGGGCAATGCCAATGCTGACGCCGATCTCAATATGATGTTTGTCGATCCGGCTTGGTGTTGAGATGGTTTGAACAACCTTTGAGGCGACAGCCTCGGCATCATCTTCCGATTTTATATCGGGCAATAAAACCACGAACTCGTCGCCGCCAAACCGGCAAAGGTTGCCGTCCTTGCCGATCAATTTTTCCAGCTTGTTGGAGACGTCCTTGAGGACCTTGTCACCGATAATATGGCCGAGTGTATCATTGATTTGCTTAAAGCGGTCGAGATCCAGCACCAGAACAGCGGAGAGGTCGCCGGCAAGGCGGCTCGATAGGATATTCTGCATCTCCTGTAGAAAATAGGCGCGGTTGGCCAGGCCGGTGAGGGCGTCGTAGCGGGCCATATACCTAATCTTGCGGTCGGCGATGACCCGCTGGCTCATGTCCTTAAACAAAACCACCGAGCCGCCATCGGCCTTTGGTTGGAAGTCGACCTCGTAGGTGCGATCGCCGGGTAATTTGATTGTCAGCTTGCCGCATTCATCGCGTTTGCGCATCCGTTCCAGCGCTTTTAAGGAACGGTTGAGGTCGGCGGTTGGCACGCTCTCAGACTGTAGACAGTTTTTTAGAAGGCTATAGCCGGTAATGTTTTCGCTCTGGAACTTGGTGAAGCCTTTAAACAGGGTTCCCATCATCGGATTGGAGACCACCAGCTTGCCATCCGGCGCAAACATGCACAAACCGGTCGGCATGTTGGTGATCGCTGCATCGAATTCATCAGCGAGCGTGGCGGTTTCCTTCTGACTGATCAAGGCGTTCAAAAGGGCGTTGCGCTGCCGCGCCGCCATTTTTCTTAGGCCGGTTAAGAAGGGTATGAATCCGAGCGCCAAGTATATGTAGTACGGATTTGCTGTTGCAAGAAATCCGAGCATAAACGGGATGCCAATAAAATAAACCTGCGCATCAACGAGCTTCTTATGAGCGAAATTGCGACCATAAACGCCGATCATGCAGCCAAAAATCGCAACAGAACTTACCAAATGGATCGTCTGGTCATCGCTGACGACAAGCGAAACGAACCCCCAACAACCCAGCAAACCGGCAAAAACCGAAGTTCCATAGAAATAGCGGCTTTCCCACTTCCGAATGACCGATGGGTCGGTTTTTAAGTCAATGGCCCGGATAAAAAGCGATGCATCGGCATATCGGTAAAAACCGATGCAGATGAACAATGCGCTAAATATGGCTTGGGATATTTGGCCGGATTCGTAATAGCAAACCGCAGCCGAGAGCCCGAGACCAATAATGCCAACGAGCATCGAGCTCTTATCCGCGAACAAAGATTCCACAATTGCCCGATGCAAATCGGTTGGCAATGGATCCATTGTCTCAGAGTTTGAAAATCGTTTTAACACGGCCCGCCACAGGTTTAATACTAGAATTAAGCGGCCGATACTGTCATAGACATATAAACTTTTTGCTTATGATCGCAGTTAACGTTAGCTAAATCGACGAACAGTAGCGCTGTTGGAATTTAGCCTGTAGCCGGACCCCTTTGGGCTGCGGTTCAATTTGAAAACGTATGCCGTCCACCGTCGTTTACTTAAAATTGCAACCCTGCTGGAACGACGAGAACCCATTGATATCGCCCAAGAAACAATAACGGCCCCGCGCTCGGTGAGGAGATCGCGAGGCCGGTCGGGTTTTCATGGTTTCATGCGCCGCCTGCATTCAAATGCCGGTCTGGACGCGATTCCCCGATTGCGATAGTTCGCTATAGTCTGGATGTACCAATTCATATAGAGAAAACTAAAAGATAAATTTAGTAATTACCCTGACGAATAGGCGTATACCCAGTAAAACAATCCAAATTGTAAGTTTGATTTAAGGCCGATATCCGGATGTCTAGTGTATTTACCGAATTATCGGCCTAAAGCGCGTCCGGCGGAATCATTTTCCGAGACCTCCCTTCAATGATTACTTTGAAACTGTGCTCCTGGATTTACAAAATGTCAAATCACAGTTGCGGAAAAATTCCCCGGCCCAAAACGGCGAGAAACGGCAGCCCGCCCGCAATTGCTAAGGCAAATAAAAAGGGGCGCCGCAGGGCGCCCCTTGATGTTGCATTTGTTAGGTCGCTTAGACCGAATAGTACATGTCGAATTCGATCGGATGCGGAGTCTGTTCGTAAAGATTGTTTTCTTCTTCCTTCAGCTCCAGATAGGCGTCGATCTGATCGTCGTCCATCACACCGCCAACCTTCAGATAATCGCGGTCGGCATCCAGAGAGGCCATGGCTTCACGCAATGAACCGCACACGGTCGGAATGTCCGACAGTTCCTCAGCCGGCAGGTCATAAAGATCCTTATCCATCGGGTCACCAGGATGGATCTTGTTCTTAATGCCGTCCAGGCCGGCCATCAGCATGGCGCTGAATGCCAGGTAGGGGTTGGCTGCCGGGTCCGGGAAACGGATCTCCATGCGCTTGGCCTTCGGCGACGCGGTGTAGGGGATGCGGCAGGAAGCCGACCGGTTGCGCGATGAATAGGCCAGCAATACCGGCGCCTCATAACCCGGTACCAGACGCTTGTAGGAGTTGGTCGACGGGTTGGTGAAGGCGTTCAGCGATTTGGCGTGTTTCAAAATGCCGCCGATGTAGTAGAGGCATTCATCGGACAGATCGGCATAGCCATTGCCGGCAAATACCGGGTTGCCATCTTTCCAGATTGACTGATGGCAGTGCATGCCGGTGCCGTTGTCACCAAACACCGGTTTCGGCATAAAGGTCGCCGTTTTGCCGTAGGCGTGGGCAACCTGATGGACGACGTATTTGTAAATCTGCAGCTGATCAGCAACCGGCGTCATTTCGGCGAACATGATGCCGAGCTCATGCTGGGCAGCACCAACTTCGTGGTGATGTTTTTCAACGGTGACACCCATTTCGGTCATAACGGTCAGCATTTCTGAGCGCATGTCCTGGGCTGAATCGATCGGCGGAACCGGGAAATAACCGCCCTTGATGCGCGGCCGGTGACCCAAGTTGCCGGTCTCGTATTCCGTCGGCATATTCGACGGTAGTTCAATGGAGTCCAGCTGAAACCCGGTGTCATAGGGGTCGGTATTGAAGCGCACGTCGTCGAAGACGAAGAATTCCGCTTCCGGACCAAAGTTCACACTGTCACCGATGCCGGTGGATTTCAGATAGGCCTCGGCTTTCTTGGCTGTCATTCGCGGATCGCGGTTATAGGCCTCGCCAGTAGACGGCTCCAAAATATCACAGAAAATCGCCATAGTGTTCTGCGCGAAGAACGGATCAACATGAACGGTTTCGGGATCCAACATCAATGTCATGTCGGATTCATTGATGGCTTTCCAGCCGGCGATGGAGGAACCGTCGAACATCACGCCGTCGGCGAACATGTCTTCGTCAACGATGCCGGTATCCATGGTCAGATGTTGCATCTTGCCGCGCGGGTCGGTGAATCGCAGGTCGAGGAATTTTACGTCGTCGTCTTTGATTTTTTTTAAAACGTCACTTGCAGTCGTCATGTCACTTTATCCTTGATCATGGCTATCAACTGTTTGTCGTAGGTTCGGCCCGCCCTTGTCGATAAACCGAGACAAGCGACAGGCCGGTGAATTATCTGGGATGACTATCAGCAGGCTGGCTAGACGGCGTCCAGGCCGGTTTCACCAGTGCGAATACGAATGGCTTGCTCCACGCTGGAAACAAAAATCTTACCGTCGCCGATCCGTCCAGTTTCCGCCGCAGTCCGGATAGCCTCAATAGCCTTTTCGACCATATCGTCGGCCAACACGATTTCAACTTTCACCTTTGGCAGGAAGTCAACGACATATTCCGCACCGCGATATAGTTCGGTGTGGCCTTTCTGTCGACCAAAACCTTTTGCTTCGGTCACGGTGATACCCTGCAATCCAACCTCTTGAAGCGCTTCTTTCACTTCATCGAGTTTAAAGGGCTTAATGATCGCCTCGATTTTCTTCATATCTGTCGCAACTCCGCATGGAAAACCCTGTCGGGCATCTTTGATGTGCTCTTTTATTAGCAGGGTTCGTGCCAGTCGCGCTTAGCGTCGCGTTATTGGCGGGTATCAGCGGTTTTGGGAGACGAATCGCTGAGAACAGGGCCGCGGATTTCCGGTGTTGATATCGATTGTGCCTATTTATTGGGCGGCCTGTCTAAATAAGCGGCAATCCTGATGGCCAGAGCAAGCAAAGGGACTTCTTGCGCCATGCATCCGCCCTCCATAAGCTTGCCATCAAATAACCAAAGCCGCACCTCATGTCTGTTACTTCGTTAGACCACCTTGTCCTCACCGTGGCCTCCATCGATGCCTCGCTGGCATTTTATGAAAATGTGTTGGGTATGCATCGGCAGACATTTGGCGAAAACCGTGTGGCTCTCGTATTCGGCCAACAAAAAATCAATCTGCATCCGGCCGGCGGCGAATTTCAGCCCCATGCCGAAAGGCCAACCCCTGGAAGCGCTGACTTGTGTTTTTTGGTCAATGAATTGGGTGCGATGACCAATAGGATCAACAAAGCTGGTGTTGAAATTCTACAAGGCCCGGTGGAACGCACAGGCGCTACCGGCCCGATCCGATCCGTCTATATCCGCGATCCCGACAACAACCTGATCGAAGTTTCCGAGCCGATCAGCAAAACCGCATCAGGAGATACCTAGTGGCTGCATTGTTGACGCCGGATGAAATGGGGCGGGCGGATCAAATCACCATCAAAGCCGGTACGCCGGGTATCGTGTTGATGGAAAATGCCGGCCGGGCTGTCGCCGATACGGTCTCTGCTCGCCACGACACCGGCGCTTCGGTCACCATCATTGCCGGCCCGGGAAACAACGGCGGTGACGGCTATGTCGCCGCGCGGCTGTTGCGCCAACGCGGATTTCAAGTCCGCATGACCGCCTTCGGTAACGCCTCTGCCCAAACCGGCGATGCAGCGACGGCGGCGGAAAGCTGGGGCGGCCCCACCGAGCAAGCGACCGGTGCAACCGTTGAAGGCGCCGAGGTGGTCATCGATGCGCTATTTGGCGCTGGACTTGGGCGGCCGATCGACGGCGCCGCGGCCGACCTTGTCGAAGCGATCAATCGATGCGGCGCCGATATCATCGCCGTGGATTTACCCAGTGGTGTCAATGGCTTGACCGGTGAGGCCATGGGCGCGGCCATTCGCGCGGCGGTTACCGTCACGTTTTTCCGGCGCAAACCGGGTCACCTATTGATGCCGGGCCGGACCCATTGCGGACGGGTTGAGGTCGCCGATATCGGCATTCATCAGTCGACCCTGGAAACCATCAAGCCGCTGGCCCATGAAAACGGTCCGGATTTATGGCGCTGGGCCTGGTCGCCGCCGGCGCTTGATGGCCATAAATATCAACGCGGGCACGTGGTGGCCGTGTCCGGACCGATGAGTTCCACCGGGGCAGGGCGCTTGGCCGCCATCTCCGCGTTGCGCGCCGGCGCCGGCCTGGTTACCATGGCCTCGCCACCGGATGCTTTGCAGATCAACTGCGCGCACCTGACCGCCGTCATGGTTCGCCGGATGAACGGCGCCGAAGGCCTGAGCGAGATCCTCGCCGACGCCCGGCTGAACAGTATTGTCCTCGGCCCGGGCCTGGGCATCGGCGCCCATTCCCGCGACCTGGTCGCCGCCGCGCTGGATGGTGATCGGGCGGTGGTACTGGACGCGGACGCTCTGACAAGCTTTGCCGAGGCGCCTGATGATTTATTCACGCTAATAGCCCGTCATCCCGATCGACCGGTGGTTTTGACACCTCATGCCGGTGAATTCACGCGGCTGTTCGGCGCCGCCCAGGATACAAGTTTCAAGTTACAACAGGCCCGTGATGCCGCCGCGGCAGCGGGCGCGACCCTGGTGCTGAAAGGTGCCGATACCATTATTGCCGATCCTGACGGTCGTGCGGCGATCAACGAAAATGCCTCAGCCTGGCTGGCGACAGCCGGTTCAGGCGATGTGCTCGCCGGCATCATTGCCGGACTTCTGGCGCAAGGCCTTCCCGGATTTGAAGCCGCCGCCATGGGTGTTTGGCTGCATGGCGCGGCCGGGCAACTGGCCGGTCCCGGTCTGATCAGTGAGGATCTACCGGCGGCCCTGCACCAAGTCTGGGCGGATTTGGTTCAAAACCCGTCTTACTGAGCAAATAAGATCTGTATGTTGAAGCCAGAGAGAGCGAAATCCGGCCTTTGGCATGACGATTGCCTGGTTAGTCCTGCAATACGCTTATCTGTAACACTCCGGAACTGGAGGCAGGAGATGATTAAGGCCCTTCTTCTCTTAGTGGGACTATTTACTGGCTTTATGGTCCTAAATGGCACATTGGACGTGTCCGATATCCCCACGCCGTTGATCCTATTCGGACTGTTTTCCGCCGGAATGGTGCTGACTTTCCAGAAAATCTGAACAGCCAGGTTTGTGTCCGTCTGGACGAGCCAAATCGCCCCCGGGCAATTTGGCTGTGGGTGTATGGTATTTTTCCTTTGATGCCTACAAATCCGGTGATATAGAAGCGGCGCCTCGGCTTTAAGGGCCGACCGCAGCGGACGTGGCGGAACTGGTAGACGCACTAGGTTTAGGTCCTAGCGGAGATGATCCGTGGGGGTTCGAGTCCCTCCGTCCGCACCACTTTGTTCGGAATACCCGAACGTAACTCATTGAAATATATAAGAAATATTGTTCAAAGAATAGATCGTGGTGATTGGTCTAAATCAGGCAACAAAACGGGCGACATTTACCTGTAAAAAAGCCGATAAAAAACTGTCAGAATCGGTACTTATTGGTCCGCCGATGGGTTGCAACCAAGTGCGCAAGGTGCCGCCCGGCCTTGCTGATCGTGACCGCTATTGCGTTACCCGTATTTCCCTGAAATCCAAATCCGTATTTAGATTAGGTTGAATACCCTATTCCCTGGGCAATTTTTACAAGGTACTGTTTTCGGAACTCGATCCAACGGTTAGTATTACCGAAGAGAGTAGAGAATAGTACGGTTAGTATTACCGAAGAGAGTAGAGAATAGTATTGTGAGAGGGCATTGTGACAACATTTAATTTTACCACGGCTACTGCTTCGGTGGTGACGACTCAACTCTCCACCACCAGTCCAACTCCGCTCAACGGAACAATCAACTTTACCGATCAAGGTATTAATTTCACCTTCAGTTTCGCGGCACAGAATGTACAATCGGTCGTTGCCGGTTTTAATGCTACTAGCGATCAAGTTTTTGGCGCTTTTTCCGATCCATCTTCAGGTTCAGGAATTCGGTCATTTGTTCTCAATCCAACGCCGACTGGGGCCACAACGGGTGTGAGCTTTTTGTCCAATCCAGTACTAGAAATAACATTCTTCTTGGGCAACACACTTACTATTCAATTTGGAACAGGCACCGCGGCTTTTACTGTCTCCGGTATTACTGGGCCAACTACGGTTACGGGCCCCACGGGGATTGCCTATTCAGAAATTAAATTTACGTTTTCAGGAGCCAATTCTACGGGCACATTCTTTTTGGATACGCTCACCGCCGACCTCGTCTGCTTTCTGGAAGGCACCAATATTGCTACGCCAAACGGCGATAAACCAGTGGATGAACTGGACGCCGGCGATCTCATCACAACTGCAGACGGCAGCACTACGCCGATCCGCTGGGTGGGCGTTCAGGAAGTCTCCCCAACCTTCGCCACCCCGCAACGCGATTACCCAATCCGCATCCGCGCCAATGCTCTGCAAGACGGTGTGCCGTCCCGCGATCTCTATGTCACCGGCGAGCACGCGTTATTCGTCGATGGCCTGCTGATCAACGCCGGCGCCCTGGTCAACGGCACCTCGATCACCCGTGTCGCCGACATGGGCAGGGAAACCTTCCGCTACTACCACATTGAAACCGATGCCCATGACCTGGTGCTGGCGGAGAACACCCCGGCGGAGACCTTCGTCGATTACGTGACACGCGGACGCTTCCAAAACCATGCCGAGTACGAAGCGCTCTATGGCGACGAGGCCCATATTCCGGAGATGGATGTGCCAAGAGTTTCGACCGCCAGGCTGGTGCCGCAAGAGACACGGGTCCGACTGGCTGAGCGGGCGGAAGCGCTGGGCCATAAGATTGCGGTTAGAGCGGCGTAAGGTCAGAGGTAACCTTGTCCCCTTTGTTGTGGCCTATCGCAGGCTATCAATATTCAATAACTTAGAAGCGGGCCGAGCGATCTCCGGGCTCACTTCACACAACATGAACGGTGCCTGCGGCGGCAGGTAACGGCCAATCTCCATTGACAACGGCTTGAAAATTGTTGATGAACCGCGCAACAGACCTTAGCTGGTTTCGTTTGGGATAGACGTGAATAGCGGGGCATTTGCCGGTTCGCTCAAATCTGCTGCACCGAACCCCACAATGACGGGTAACAAATCGGGCTACAAAACGGATAGTGTTTGCGTTTTGGTGGCCGCTAACCCGTTGAAATGATTTAAGGGCGAATAGGGCACCAAGCGCTCTGTGCGCACCACACTCCCAAACGTGATCCCGTTTGAGGCCAGCTTTTATTGCGAACGGCGAAATCCGCGCGACCGACTGAAGGACTATGCAGGACCAATGCAGGTAAATGAAAAACTCTCCGAAGGACTGACGCGCGAAGTGGAAGTCGTCATTCCGGCAACCGATCTGGTGGCCAAGCTTGAAGAATATCTCGACGATATGAAGGACAAGGTCCAGATCAAGGGATTTCGTCAGGGCAAGGTTCCGCGCGCGCACCTGAAGAAGCTCTATGGCCGCTCCGCCATGGGCGAGATCGTCAACAACGTCGTCGGCGAATCTATTCAGCAGGTCTTCGATGATCGTGACGAGAAGCCGGCGCAGCAGCCTGATCTCGATGTCGATGAGAAAACCGTTGCAGCCGCCATTGAGGGTGATGGTGATCTGGCGTTTTCCATGAAGTACGAAGTCCTTCCGAATTTTGAACTGGGCGATTTCGCCAGCATCGAAGTTGAGCGGCAAGTTGCCGACGTCGCCAAAGAGGAAATTGACGAGCGTCTTGATCAAATCGTTTTGGGCAATCGCCCCTACGAGGCCCGCGAAGAGGGCGCTGCGGCAGAAGACAAAGACCGGGTAACCATTGACTACCTGGGCAAGGTCAACGGCGAACCGTTCGAAGGTGGCACAGATACCGATTCACAATTGGTTCTCGGCTCCAACCAGTTTATTCCCGGTTTTGAAGAACAACTCATCGGCGCCAAGGCCGGCGAGGAGCGGGTCGTCAAGTTGGAGTTCCCGGCGGAGTACCAGGCAGCTCATTTGGCTGGCAAGGCAGCTGAATTCGAAGTTACCGTCAAGGAAGTTGCCGCCCCGGGCGATGTCGACATCAATGATGAATTCGCCCAACAGTTTGGCGTCCAGTCGCTGGAAGAGCTTCGCGGCAAGCTGCAAGAGCAGATTGAAGGCGAGTTCGGCTACATCACCCGTCAAAAAGTGAAGCGCCAGCTGCTTGATAAACTCGACGAAATGCACACATTCGATCTGCCGCCGGGTTTGGTGGTGGCGGAATTTGACGGCATTTGGAAACAGCTTGAGTCCGATATGGAGCGCGACAAGCGGTCCTTTGAAGACGATGATAAGACCGAGGAGGAGACCCGCGAGGAATATCAAACGATCGCTCAGCGCCGGGTTCGCCTTGGTCTGGTTCTCTCCGAAGTTGGCGAGAAGAACGAAATCCAGGTGACCGACGAGGAAGTGCAGCGGGCATTGTTTGAGCGCATGCGGCAGTTCCCGGGTCAGGAAAAGCAGATCATGGAATTCTACCAGCAGGATGCCAATGCTCTGGCCAGTCTGCGGGCGCCGATCTTTGAAGAGAAAGTCGTCGACTACATCCTCGAACTTGCCAAGGTGGAAGACAAGAAGGTCAGCAAGGACGACCTGATTGCCGCCATGGAAGAGGATGACGCCTAAACGGTAGGTTATTTTTCCAGGCAGTCGTTAACCCAAGCTGGCATTGATCACGTCCGTTACTTTCGGTTTACGTTCACCTGCCATATGAATGGATGAACGAATCGCGCCAACATGGCGGCTCCGCAGCCAAGCTGCGAACGGCAGGCCAACACCGCGCAAGTCAAAAGGTATTCGATGAAAGATCCGCTCGACGTTTACATGAACACCCTCGTTCCCATGGTGGTGGAGCAATCCAATCGGGGTGAACGAGCCTATGATATTTTCTCCCGCCTCCTCAAGGAGCGGATCATTTTCATTACCGGTCCGATCGAGGACACGGTGGCGACCTTGGTTTGCGCCCAATTGTTGTTTTTGGAAGCGGAGAATCCGAGCAAGGAAATCTCCCTCTACATTAATTCACCGGGGGGAATCGTCACCTCCGGTTTGGCGATTTACGACACCATGCAGTTCGTTCGCCCGGAGATATCCACATTGTGTATCGGTCAGGCGGCGTCCATGGGCTCGCTTTTGCTTGCCGCTGGTCAAAAAGATGCACGGTTTGCACTTCCAAACGCCCGGGTCATGGTGCACCAGCCTTCTGGCGGATTTCGCGGTCAGGCTTCCGATATTCAACTGCATGCCCAAGAGATCATCAGTTTGAAGAAGCGGCTGAACGAAATCTATGGCAAGCACACCGGCCAAGACGTTGATGCCATTGAAGAAGCGCTGGAACGCGACAACTTCATGACCGCCGACGCGGCAAAGGAATTTGGCCTCATTGACGACGTCATTTCCGATCGCGCCTCATTGAGCGGCGAGCCGGAAGCTTGAGAATAGCCGATATGAAGGTCCCATATAGGCCGGCGCCAATCGAAGGCCGGTGTAGCTATTTGGTGATTGGGTATCGCAAACAGCATCAAGAGCCATTAAGTTTATCTTGATTATTATGTCGATAGCATGATTGCATTATGGGATATGCAATCTGCCAGGAACTCACGATTCGATGCATTCGGCGGCGTATCGTGAGGAACAATCGGTCGGATAACGAACTGGTCGATCAAACCGGACGGATGCGGGGTTAATCGAATGACTAAAGCCAGCGGTGGCGACAACAAGAATACGCTCTATTGCTCCTTCTGCGGAAAGAGCCAGCACGAAGTGCGTAAACTGATCGCCGGCCCGACGGTATTTATCTGCGATGAATGCGTTGAGCTGTGTATGGATATTATCCGTGAGGAATCGAAATCCTCGCTGGTGAAATCCAAGGACGGCGTACCCAGCCCGCAGGAAATTCGGGACGTACTTGATGATTATGTCATCGGCCAAAAACGCGCCAAAAAGGTGTTGTCGGTGGCTGTGCACAATCACTATAAACGCCTCAATCACGCTGCCAAGAACGATGATGTCGAATTGGCGAAATCCAATATCCTGCTGATCGGCCCTACTGGTTGCGGCAAGACCTTGCTGGCGCAGACCTTGGCGCGCATTCTTGACGTGCCGTTCACCATGGCCGACGCGACGACGCTGACGGAAGCCGGCTATGTGGGCGAGGATGTTGAGAATATCATTTTGAAGCTCCTGCAATCGGCCGACTACAATGTCGAACGCGCCCAGCGCGGCATCGTCTATATTGATGAGGTCGACAAAATCAGCCGCAAATCCGACAACCCCTCGATCACCCGAGACGTCTCGGGCGAGGGCGTGCAGCAGGCACTGTTGAAAATAATGGAGGGCACCGTTGCCAGTGTGCCGCCGCAAGGTGGACGCAAGCACCCGCAGCAGGAATTCCTCCAGGTCGACACCACCAATATATTGTTCATTTGCGGTGGCGCCTTTTCCGGTCTGGAAAAAATCATCTCCGATCGCGGCCGCTCATCGTCAATCGGCTTCAAGGCGATGGTGACAGCGCCGGAAGACCGCAAAACTGGTGAAGTCTTCAAGGAAGTGGAACCGGAAGATCTGCTCAAATTCGGTTTGATTCCTGAATTTGTCGGCCGGCTGCCGGTCTTGGCGACCCTTGAAGATCTCGATGAAGAAGCCTTGGTCACTATCCAGACGGAACCAAAAAACGCCTTGGTCAAGCAGTATCAGCGCCTGTTCGAAATGGAAAATGTCGACCTGACATTCCATGAGGACGCGTTGCGGGCCATTTCCCGTAAAGCCATTGAACGCAAAACCGGCGCGCGCGGCCTGCGGTCGATCATGGAAGAGATCCTTCTCGATACCATGTTCGAATTGCCCGGATTGAAGGGCGTCAAGGAAGTTGTGATCTCCGGTGAAGTTGTGGAAGGCGACGCGCGCCCCCTTTACATCTACGAAGATCGCGACGAAGAAGAAGCCACGTCGGCGACCTCAGCGTAAGTAGCGTAAAAGTTCCTTTGTAGTCCGATTCCCCGCCTTGACTTCGCGGGTGTCGGACGCCACCTAATGTTCGAGTTGGCAGGTGGTGAAGTTCAACGTGCCTGAAGGGGCGTTGGCTTTGGCCATTGTTGCGCGATGTGCGTGCATCGAAATCCTGCCACAAATATTGCCTATCGGGGACGCGTCTGTCCGGTTCGCGATCGGCCATGACTGAAAGGATGACTATATGACCACTCTTGATCCAACGGATCAGCCCACGTCAGGGGAATCGGAGGTCTATCCGGTTCTGCCACTTAGAGACATCGTGGTCTTTCCGCATATGATCGTGCCTCTTTTCGTTGGCCGCGAGAAATCCATTCTCGCCCTTGAAGAGGTCATGCAGGCGGACAAACAGATCCTGCTGGCTACTCAAATGGATGCCAGTGACGACGATCCGTCGACCGATCAAATCTACGAAGTGGGAACACTTGCTACCGTATTGCAGCTCCTGAAACTGCCCGACCAAACCGTCAAGGTTTTGGTTGAAGGCGGCAGCCGCGCCAAGATCAACCGCTATACCGACCGTGCTGATCTTTATGAGGCCGAAGCCGTTGTCTTGGATGAGGCCGCCGGCGAAGACATTGAAGTAGAAGCGCTGGCGCGCTCCGTGGTTTCGGAATTTGAAAACTACGTCAAACTCAACAAAAAAGTCTCCCCTGAAGTGCTCGGCGCGGTCAGCAAGGTTGAGGATTATTCCAAGCTTGCCGACACGATTGCATCGCATCTGGCGGTTAAAATTGCCGACAAGCAGGAAATTCTGAGCGTCACCTCGGTGCCGGAGCGCCTTGAGATGGTGCTTGGCATGATGGAGAGTGAGATTTCCGTCCTGCAGGTCGAGAAACGCATCCGGTCGCGGGTTAAGCGGCAAATGGAGAAAACCCAGCGTGAGTACTATTTGAATGAGCAGATGAAAGCCATTCAGAAAGAGCTCGGCGATACCGAAGACGGCCGTGACGAGTTGGCCGAACTAGACGAACGCATCAAGAAGACCCGGCTTTCCAAGGAAGCCCGGGAAAAAGCTCAAGGCGAAATGAAGAAGCTGCGCCAGATGAGCCCGATGTCGGCGGAAGCCACCGTCGTGCGCAATTATCTGGACTGGCTGCTTGGCATCCCGTGGGGCAAGAAATCCCGCGTCAAAAACGATCTGGAATTCGCCGAAACAACACTCGATTCCGACCATTTCGGCCTCGAGAAGGTCAAGGAACGCATCGTCGAGTATCTGGCCGTTCAGCAACGGACCAATAAACTCAAAGGCCCGATCCTGTGCCTCGTTGGCCCGCCCGGTGTCGGTAAAACCTCGCTCGGCAAGTCAATTGCCAAGGCGACCGGCCGTGAATTTGTCCGCATGTCGCTCGGCGGTGTGCGTGATGAGGCGGAAATCCGCGGGCATCGGCGCACCTATATCGGCTCCATGCCGGGCAAGGTGATCCAGTCCATGCGCAAGGGCAAGAAATCCAATCCGCTGTTCTTGTTGGATGAAATCGACAAGATGGGTATGGATTTCCGTGGTGATCCGTCATCGGCGCTGTTGGAAGTGCTTGATCCAGAACAAAACCACACCTTCATGGACCACTATTTGGAAATCGAATACGACCTGTCCAATGTGATGTTCGTGACCACCGCCAACACCCTCAATATTCCGCCGCCGCTGATGGATCGGATGGAGATCATCCGCATCGCCGGTTATACGGAAGATGAGAAGGTGGAAATCGCTCGCCGGCACCTCATTCCCAAGATCATCGACGATCATGGTTTGCAGCTGAAGGAATTTTCGATTTCCGATGATGCACTGCAGACGGTTATCCGTCGTTACACCCGGGAAGCCGGTGTACGTAACCTCGAACGTGAACTCGCGACCCTTGCCCGTAAGGCGGTCAAGGAACTGTTGATGACGAAGAAAAAGAAGATCGCTGTCACACCGAAGAACCTTGGCGACTTCCTTGGTGTTCCGCGTTATCGCTACGGCGAAGCGGAAGAGGAAAACCAGGTTGGTGTGGTGACTGGTCTTGCTTGGACTGAGGTCGGTGGTGAGCTGTTGACGGTTGAAGGTGTCATGATGCCCGGCAAAGGCAAAATGACGGTGACCGGCAATCTGCGCGACGTTATGAAGGAATCAATTTCCGCTGCGGCGTCCTATGTCCGCAGCCGGTCGGTTGATTTCGGTATCGAGCCGCCGTTATTCGACAAGCGCGATATCCACGTCCACGTTCCTGAAGGTGCCACACCGAAGGACGGACCGTCGGCGGGTATTGCCATGGCGACCGCCATCGTTTCGATCATGACCGGTATCCCGGTACGTAAGAATATCGCCATGACTGGCGAAATCACCTTGCGTGGGCGCGTTCTGCCGATTGGTGGCCTGAAGGAAAAACTCCTGGCGGCGTTACGCGGCGGTATCGACAAGGTGCTCATTCCGGAAGAGAACGCCAAGGACCTGGCCGACATTCCCGATAGCGTCAAAAATGGCATGGAGATCGTTCCGGTCTCCCGCATGGGCGAGGTGCTGAAGCACGCATTGACCCAGGTACCGGAGCCGATTGAGTGGGATCAGGACGAATCAGACGCTGAAACACCAGTGGTCACTGACGAAGATGGAGCAGTAATTACTGCACATTAATTAGGCGAATTGACCCACTTGGGGACAACCAAGGGGCGCTGTGGCCTTCACAGCGCTCTTTTTTTGGAAAAAGCGTGATATTCTGCGATTTTTAGCGCAAAATTCCTTGCGTTTCCGGGTGAGTCGAACAAATTACCCCATGAGCGGTCGGGCCGGTGATTCCGTCCGGAAATAATGATCAGAGAAAGGAATTAGCATGAACAAGAACGATCTGATTGCACAAGTCGCGGAAAAAGCTGATTTGACGAAAGCGTCAGCTGGAGATGCCGTAGACGCCGTGTTTGATACCATCTCAGGCGCCCTGAGCTCCGGAGACGATGTCAAAATTATCGGCTTTGGCAATTTCTCCGTTACCCAGCGCTCCGCCAGCGAGGGCCGTAATCCCCGCACAGGTGAGACAATTCAGATCCCTGCTTCGAAAGCACCCAAATTCAAGGCCGGCAAAGGCCTGAAGGATGCGGTGAATAACTAATCGCAAGCAGTTTTGATGATGCAACGCCCTGTGCCATCCGGCGCAGGGCGTTTCTTTTTGTGGCGCCATGACCTGGCGCCATTTTTTATTGGCCAAGATGTCAGGCGCCGCGCGACAATAAATTATCGCCAGTGTACGGTCGGGCCACGTGATCAATTGCTGTGATGAGGGGCGTTATGTTTGAGGCATTCGAGGATCTGTCGATTGGGCATATTTCGCGGCCCGCCGCGTTATCTCATGAACGTGCTGATGACGTCATAACGGCGCAGGATTTCGAGAATGCCTTTCAGGCCATCAGCGCCTGGGAAGGCTATGAACAATCTCCACTTCATCAGTTGTCAGCGCTCAGCGCACGATGTGGCGTGGGCGCGCTCCTCTACAAGGATGAGGCCGGCCGGTTTGGTCTTGGCAGCTTCAAAGCCCTGGGTGCTGCCTATGCCTGTCAGAAGCTGCTGGCAGATATCGTCAGCCAAACCCACGGGACGATCACCGTTGCCGACATCGCGACCGGGCAACATGGTCATGACCTGAGCGGCATCACGGTTGCCTGCGCCACCGACGGCAATCACGGTCGCTCGCTGGCCTGGGCCGCCAAGCGTTTTGGTTGCCGGTGTGTGATCTTCATCCACCGCGATGTCAGTCAGGGCCGCGAGGAAGCGATCAGCGGGCATGGTGCCGAAATCGTTCGAATCGACGGCAATTACGATGACTCCGTCCGCGCCGCCCAGGAAACCGCAGACCGGGAAGGGTGGTACATCGTCTCTGATACCTCCTATGAGGGCTATATGGAGGTCCCAGGCTGGGTCATGGCCGGTTATGGCGTCGTCGCCCTTGAAATCCTGACGCAGCTTAACGCCAGCAATGCGGGCCTACCCACACATGTCTTCCTACAAGGCGGTGTTGGTGGATTCGCCGCCGCGATCGCCGCCTGCCTGCGCCAGCAATTGGGCGACAAGGCGCCGCGGGTCATCGTCGTCGAACCAAAGCTTGCCGATTGCCTTTATCAAAGTGCGCGAGCCGGAAGGCTGACAGAAATCATGGTTGAAGAAGAAACGCTGATGGCCGGGCTTTCATGTGGCGCGCCATCGGTCCTGGCCTGGCGCATTCTAGATCAGGAAGCCCGCGATTTCATGACATTACCGGAACCGGCTGTGGCGCCAACCATGCGGCTTCTGGCCAATCCGTTGAATAACGATACGCATATCATCGCCGGTGAATCAGCAGTCGCGGGCCTGGCCGGTTTATTGGCCGCTGCCGTTGACCCGCAGTTGGCGCGTGCTTTGTCGTTGGATGATCAAAGCCGCGTATTGGTCATCGGGACTGAAGGTGCCACCGATGCGGAAATCTACGCCCAGTTGGTTGGGGCGGAGGGGGCCGACCAGAGGTCAACATCATGACCGATCACCGACCTGATCGTGGTTTCCCTCCGGCTGAGTACCAGGCCCGGACGGAACGGATACAGCGTGCCATGTACGCGGCGAAACTAGACGCCGTCGTTGTCACGTCGCCGCCGAACTTCTACTATTTTTCCGGCTTCGCCACCGAATTCTGGCAAAGCCCGACCCGTCCTTGGTTTCTGGTTCTACCGGCTGACGGACCTCCGATCGCCGTCGTGCCTGAAATTGGTGCACCAGCGCTTCAGCAGACCTGGGTCGATGACATCCGCTCCTGGCCGGCGCCACGCCCTGACGATGATGGATTATCGGATCTTGCGTCCGTATTTGATCAGCTTGCCGGCCAGTTCGGCCGCATCGGTTGGGAGATGGGCCGCGAAAGCCATCTGCGCATGCCGGTGGTTGATTTTGATCGTCTGCGGGAAATAACCGATCGCTTTGCTTTTGCCGACGCGTCACCAGAAATCTGGTCGATCCGGATGGTCAAATCGCCGGCTGAAATCGACCGCATTCGAACCATCTGCCAGACCGCCAGCGATGCCTTTGAGGCCATGCCGAATGCCTTGAGCATGGGGGATTCAGAGCGTGTCGCCGCTAACAAGTTGCGCGCGGAACTGACCAGGCTGCAGGTAGATGCCATTCCGTTTGTTGCCGCCTGTTCCGGTCATGGCGGCCCAAGTCAGATCATTATGGGGTCGACCGAGCGCCAGATGGGCGATGGCGATATTCTTTTTATGGATCTGGGCGCCACCTGGGATGGTTACTTTTGTGATTTTGATCGCAATTTTGGTTTCGGAGCGGTCGGCGACGACGCATTGGCCGCCCACGATACGGTCTGGCGGGCTACGGAGGCCGGTATAGAGGCAGCCAGGCCGGGTACCACAACGGATGACTTGTTTCACGCCATGGCCGCTGTCCTGGAAGCAGGAGGCGCAACCGATCTGAATGTCGGGCGCCTGGGTCATGGGCTCGGCCTGCAACTGACGGAGCCGCCTTCAAACCGGCCAGGCGATATGACGCCGTTACAGCCCGGCATGGTGATTACCATCGAACCGGGACTGGAATATGCACCGGGCAAAATGATTGTTCACGAAGAAAATGTCGTGATCACCGAGGATGGTTGTCAGTTGCTGACGCGGCGGGCCAGCCGCGAACTGCCAATCATCGATGGTTGATCAGGCGTAAGCAGCGCGTCCCCGCGTCGTGCGCCACAAAACCAGTACAATCATCGCCAGGTTAAGTAGGTTCCAGGCAATACCGTTTAAAAATGCTGCCTGATAGGACCCTGTCAGGTCGAAAATCCAACCCGACATCCAGCCGCCAAACGCCATGCCCAAAACCGTGGCGAAAATGATCGCGCCAATGCGCTGCCCAGCCTCTCTGGCGGGCAGATATTCCCGCACGATAATCGCATAGCTGGGAACAATGCCACCTTGCGACAGGCCGAAAATCAACGAGACGATATACAGTGACGATGGACCGTTGAACGGCATATAGAGAATAAGCGCCATGCACTGCAGGAACGAGCCAAGAAGGATGGTCCGGGCGCCGCCGATATAGTCAGCGATAAACCCTGAAAATATCCGGCTCACCACACCGCCGGCAAGCATCAAGGACAACATCTCCGCGCCAATGCCGGCGCCATAACCAAGATCAACGCAGTAAGCGACGATATGCACCTGCGGCATAGACATGGCAGTGCAGCAGGCAAACCCGGCGACAATTAAGATCCATTGCAGCGTGCGCGGCGATAAATGGATCGGCTTGAGGGCCGGCATCAGGGCATCGTGATCGCTGCCTGCCGCCGCGCCAGTCTGCGGCGCCTTTTGCCGCAACAGCAGCGCCAGCGGGATCATCAAGACGACGCATATGACGCCAATGCCCATATAAGTGGCGCGCCAACCGTCAGACTCCACGAAACTTTGAATAACGGACGGCCACAGAGCGCCAGCGATGTAATTGCCGCTGGCGGTGACCGCTACTGCAAACCCGCGCCGGCGGTTAAACCAATGGGAAATATCGGCAATCAACGGACCGAATGTGGTTGATGTGCCAACCCCCAACAACGCCCCCTGAATGACAGAAAACTGCCAGATCGACGTTGTCATTGCGGCCAATATAAACCCGGCACCCAACATCAGTGCTGCGCCGATAACCGGGATCATAATGCCCAACCGGTCGACATATCTGCCGACGACGATATTGCCGACGGCAAATCCGACCATTGTCACGGCATAAGGGATCGAGGCGTCGCCGCGATCGACCGCGAATTCCGCCTGGACGGCCGGTAATATGACCACCACCGCCCACAATCCGATGCTGCCAACCGTGGCCAACACAACGCTGATCGCCAGCCGAATCCAAGCTGCGGAACCATCAACATCGCTTACCGTTGCTGTTGACGGATTGGATGTCATTTTGTGAGACACCGGCGATTATCCTCAATGGCGCCGAGGGCGCGGCCGAATAATTTGGGTAGAGGTGAAATCAAAGTGAGCGGAACAGCCAAACACCATCATCGCGTTCGGATTTTTCCATCAGGCCCTGACGGCGCAAAAGATTGAGGTGAGCGAGCGTTTCCGTCGCCGCCATGCGGGCGGTTTGCGCGTCGAACTCACGTTTGAACAACACTTTTGTTGCCTGCAAAACCGTGTGCGGCGTGTCACAGGCCTCATGCAGCATATCGAGGCGTTTTTGGTGATGATCGCTGGTCTTCTCAATGCGGGCATGGACACCGCGAAACGGCAGGCCGTGTGACGGCAGCACCAAAGTGTCGGGATGCACCCGGTTGAATTTCTTTAACGATTCCAAAAACCTGAACAACGGATTGGCATCCGGTTCCATCGGATAAACACCGATAATCGGGGTGATCCGAGGCAGGATCTGATCGCCGGAAAACAGGATTTTCAGCTCTTCTGAATACAGGCACACGTGTTCTGGCGAGTGGCCATGGCCGACAATGATTTCCCAGTCACGGCCGTCGATGGTGATGGTGTCACCGTCGCATAGGCGGAAGAATTGACGCGGGATCAAATCGACCGCTTTGGAATACTGGAAGCCACGCTTGAGAAGCTCTGAGGTGACCTCTTCGGCGAAATCACATTGACGGTAAAAGTTGGCATTGGAGACCATCGTCTCTTCGGTGTTGTCGGTGGCAAGCAACCGACCCATCAGCCATTCTTCCTGCGCCATGCAGAGTTCGGCGCCATAATTTTCCTTAAACCAACCGGCATTGCCGATGTGATCAGGGTGAAAATGGGTGACGATGACGCGGCCGACTTTGCGATTATCATAGGCCTCGCCGGATAGCTTTTCCCACAATGCCTGGACTTCCGGCGTATAGATGCCGGTGTCGATCACCGTCCAGCCATCGTTGTCGCGCAGGGCATAAACGTTGATATGATTGAGGGCAAAGGGCAGGGGAAGCTCGATCCAGAAAATCCCATCGGCGACTTCCTTGATCTGACCGCTGGCGGTCGGTTTTTCGAAGGGGTAATCCAATTCCGTTGACAAAATCGTCTCCTGCCTGAGATGCGCCTGTAGATGTAGTCATCGTGGGCTGTTTGATCTCACGCGTAAAAAGCCGATCAATCTTTTAAAACCCGTCCGAGGACCACGCCTAACCAATATCGGGCTAAACTACCAGCATTATTGCATTGTGACAGCCATGCGCGACTTCCCAAGTCCGCCGTTGACCGAGATGTCGCGTTGAGAAAGCCGCGCAGTGATGCGACTATCGCGGCAACACACATGCGTGCCCATGAAGCCCGATCGCGATCCCAGGCCGCTCGGTCTTCCCCGCCGGCACGTCGTACCAGGAGAAACTTCCAATGGATTTCAGTTATTCAGATACCTGCGAACAATATCGCCGGCAGTTATGGGACTTCATGGACGCCCACATCATCCCGCGCAACAGTCAGTGGCACCAGGAAGTCTCGCAGGGCAAATTCCCGGTCTCATTCATGGCGGATTTGAAGGAATTGGCGAAATCTGAGGGGCTTTGGAATCTGTTTTTGCCCAGCTTGCGCGATGATGAGCCCGGCAACGGTCTATCCAACCTCGACTATGCCCCGCTGGCCGAGATCATGGGCAGGATCATGTGGGCCTCAGAGGTGTTTAACTGCAACGCGCCCGACACCGGCAACATGGAACTACTCCATATGTTCACCACGCCGGACCAGTATGACGCCTGGTTGAAACCATTGCTCAACGGCGATATCCGATCTGCCTTTTGTATGACGGAACCGGACGTGCCGTCGTCTGACGCCACCAACATTCAAACGGTGATCCGCCGCGACGGCGATGATTATGTCATCAACGGCCGCAAATGGTTCATCACCAACGCTGCACATCCTAACTGCAAGATCCTGATCGTCATGGGTAAGACCGATCCGGATGCCGCGCGCCATCGGCAGCAAAGCATGGTCCTGGTCCCGGTCAACACTGAAGGCGTCGATATTGTCCGCAATATTTCCATCCTCAACCACCACTCACCGGAAGGCCATTGTGAGGTGCTATTCAAAAACGTCCGCGTGCCGGCCGGCAACCTGCTCGGCGAGGAAGGCGATGGTTTCATGATGGCTCAGGCCCGCCTTGGGCCCGGCCGCATCCACCATTGCATGCGCTCAATCGGCCAATCCGAACTGGCGTTGGAGCTGATGTGCGCGCGCGCCCAGGAACGCAAGACCTTCGGCCGCAACTTGAGTGACCGCGACAACATTTCTGAATGGGTGGCCCGCTCGCGCATGGAGATCGACCAGGCCAGGCTTTTGGTCTTAAGAACGGCCTGGATGATCGACAATGTCGGCGCCAAGGAGGCCCGCAAGGAAATCTCCATGATCAAGGCGATTATCCCGGATATGCAGTGCCGCATCACCGACCGCGCCATGCAGGTCTTCGGCGCCATGGGCATGAGCCCGGATACGCCTCTGGGCGATCTCTACACCTGGGGCAGGGCCCTACGCTATGCCGACGGTCCCGATGAGGTCCATCTGCGCGGTATCGCCCGCATGGAGTTCAAGGACAGCGCTGAACGTCTCGGCGAAGCCGCGCGGTACCTGACGCCGTTTGATCGGGATTAGAAATGCGACGCTGGAGGCGTAGAACCTCCGGTGGCATGGGCGCCAAAATCAAGTCTTGGGGTGACGGCATATGGGGTGTTACTGGCGCGATCACCTTAAGGCGTCATTGCCCGATTTATTCGGGCAATCCATTAGCCGCCCAGCGAGTGGCATCGTCTGGGATAACGCGATGATCGTATAATCGCGAATAGGCCATTGGATCACCCGGATAAACCGGGTGATGACGGTGGAGGGGGGTGTGGCGAATACCCTCTCCGCGTCATTACCGGACTTGATCCGGTAATCCATGCCTGTGTCGTTTCAGCTTTTTCGACCGGCGCAGGAGACAGGGTGGAGATGCCGCGCGCGCCGCATCTAATTTCACCCGGCAACCACCTAGGCATGTTCGGCACATTCTGGTTCACTGCCTGCCAATATGAAACCCACTCCCAGTTCGGAACAAAATCACATGAACGGTGGCGATCGCGTCGCGGAAGTGCTCAAAGCCCAGGGCGTTGAATTCCTCTTCACCCTTTGCGGCGGGCACATTTCTCCCATCCTGGTCGGCGCCAAAGCGCGCGGTATTCGTATTGTCGATACCCGCCATGAGGTGACCGCTGTGTTCGCCGCTGATGCGGTGGCGCGGTTGACTGGCGTGCCGGGTGTCGCGGCCGTCACCGCCGGACCGGGCGTCACCAACACCATTACCGCCATCAAGAACGCGCAAATGGCACAGTCGCCGCTGGTCTTGATTGGCGGTGCCGCCCCGACCGCGCTGAAGGGCCGGGGGGCGTTGCAGGATATCGACCAAATGTCGGTGGTGGCATCGATCGTCAAATGGTCAAAGGCGGTTAAGAAGGTCCGCGACCTGGCGCCGGCGATAGAGCGGGCTTTCATAGAAGCACAGTCCGGTGTGCCCGGGCCGGTCTTCGTCGAATGCCCGATCGACTTGCTCTATGACGAGGCGCTGATCCGTGACTGGTATGGCGGCGCCAGCGGCGGCCGTTCGCTTAGCGCGCGTGTCGTCAACGGCTATCTGAAATGGCATGTGAACCGCATGTTTGCTGGCGCCGATACCCCCTACACGCCGAAGAAGATCACCGTCAGCCCGGAGCAGCCCGATGCTGCCAAGGTCGCCAAGGTGGCGGAACAACTCAAGCAGGCCAAAAGGCCGGTGATGCTGGTTGGTAGCCAGGCAACTCTGGATGCGCCGCATATTTCCGAGATCGCCGATGCGGTCGGTAAAATCGGCGTGCCGGTTTATCTGTCCGGCATGGCGCGCGGGCTCCTGGGCCAGGACCATCTCCTGCAGATGCGCCACAAGCGCGGTGAGGCGCTGAAAGCCGCGGACCTGGTCATCCTGGCCGGCGTGCCCTGCGATTTCCGCCTTGATTACGGTCGCCATATTCCCCGCCGCGCCACCTACGTATCCGCCAATCGCAGCAAAACCGACCTGAACAAGAACCGCCGCCCTGATATCGGGCTTCAGGGCGATCCGGGGCTGTTCCTGCGTTATCTGTCCGAGCTCACCGATGATGAGCCCCGATGGGCGGACTGGCAGGCTGAGCTCACCGCTCGCGATGACGCCAGAAATGCCGAGATCGATGCCCAAGCTGAGGTGCCAGCGGAACCGCTTAATCCCGTCAAGCTATGCCAGGCCATCGAAGGGGCGTTAAACAAAGATACAATTCTGGTCGCCGACGGTGGGGATTTCGTCGGCACGGCATCTTATGTGTTGAGCCCACGCGGTCCGTTGACCTGGCTCGATCCAGGCCCATTCGGCACGCTTGGCGTCGGCGCCGGATTTGCGCTTGGGGCCAAACTGTGCCGGCCGGACGCTGATGTCTGGATCATTTATGGCGACGGCTCGGTGGGATATAGCCTGACCGAATTCGACACCTTTGCCCGCCATGATCTACCGGTCATCGCCGTTGTCGGCAACGATGCCGGCTGGTCACAAATTGCCCGCGAACAAATTGAAATCCTCAAAGATGATGTCGGCACGGTGCTCGAACGCACCGACTATCACAAGGCGGCGGAAGCATATGGCGGCAGAGGGTTCCTGCTCGATGATCCGGCGGAAACAGAGCAGGTATTGAGCCAAGCGAAAACGCTCAATGCCAAGGAACCAGTGCTCATCAACGCCCATATCGGCAAGACTGACTTCCGCAAAGGATCGATTTCGATGTGAGGTTGGCGGCCTGACCTGTTCGTCAATCGCGGAACAACGACCGCGAGATCACGATATTCTGGACTTCCGTCGTGCCGTCCAAGTAATGCGCCATCTTGGCGCCGGCCAGGTGGCGGGCGAGCGGCTTATCCTGGCGGTAACCGCTGGCACCCAGCGCCTGCATACATTGTGACAAGCCTGACAGAGCAACCCGGGTTGAAAATTTCTTGGCATGCGCTGCCAGGATCGGCATCGCCGGATCGCCATTGTCCAGGGCGGTTGATGCGGCTGCTGCCAGTGCTTTTGCCGCCTCCAGGTCGGTCGCCACATCAGCCAGCATCCATTGCATGCCTTGGCGCTCCGAAAGTGGTGCCCCGAAGGTATGGCGTTTCTTGGTATAGGCGATGGCCTCATCCAGGCCGCGTTGCAACATGCCAGCGCACATGGATGACACCACGATACGGGCAATATCAATCGCTTCCATGGCGGCCCGGAACGCTTCGCCGGGCGGGATGAACAATCGATCCGCCGACAATTCGACATTCTCAAAACGGAAGCCACCGGCGCCGGTGGAATGGGCCCCAAGCATGTCATATCCCGGTTCGCGGATCACACCGGGCATATCAGAGGAGACCAAGAATGCCGCAATGCCACGGGCGCCGGCTTGCGGATCGGTCTGCGCATAGACGTTGAGCACCTGCGCCTCAGTGGCATTGGTCACCCAGGCCTTTTCGCCGTTGAGTATCCATTTGTCGCCCTGCTGACGGGCTGAGGTGGTAATCGCCGCGGCATCGGAACCAGCGCCGGGTTCGGTCAGAAGAAAAGCGCCAAAGGTTTCCCCGGCTATCATTGGCGGAATGAACTGTGTTTTTTGACCATCCGATCCGCGTTTAGCGATCGCACCGGCCAGATTGTTGTGGCAAACCAAAGCGAAGGCAAAGCCCATATCGGCGTGTGCCAATGCTTCCATAACAGCCGCCATACCGCTGACGCCAAGCCCCGATCCCTGCATTTCCGGGGGCACCAATAAGCCACATAGGCCGGCCTTGGCTGCTGCATCAACCGCTTCGCGCGGCAACCGGCGATCATGTTCCCATTGGGCGGAGTTCGTGTCGATATGGTCTTGCGCGAACTGCTTGGCCGCCGCAACGATTTCATCGGAAATAGGTGGGTTTTGATTTGTCATGAATTACGTCGCTATGGTTGGCTAATATGAAGGCTGGCGATTAGAATTCGCAGTCCAGGCAGGAAACTACAGCACCGCCGCCGTGACAACGACCTCAATCAATGTTTCCCCGGCAAGGTCCGTCCCTACACAGGCCCTCTGCGGCCAGTTTTCCTGGTCACCGATCCATTCGCACCAGACCGCATCCATTCGCGCCTTCATTGACATGTCGGTCAGGTATACGGTCGCCTGCAATATGCGGGTCTTATCGCTGCCAGCGTCCTGGAGGTTTTTCTCCAAGGCTGCAAGAGTCAGCTGGGTTTGTTCTTCTATCCCGTCCGCATAGCTTTGGTCCGTCGCCACCGCATAGACAATGCCGTTGTGCTGAACGGCCCGAGAACGGCCTTTATATACACCTGGTAGGCGTGTGATCATGATGGCGGCCCTTATTTGGTTCTTGGGGTATTCAAAGTGACTTGGCGGTCGGCCCTACATTTCCAATTCAATCAGATACGGACCCTGCGACTGAAGCCCGGCAGCGAATGCCTTCGCCAGTCCGTCCGTGTCATCAACATATTCCGCCTCCACACCCATCGACCGGGCCATCTGCACCCAGTCCAGATTAGGTCGGTTCAAAGTCAGCATGTCGATAGCGCGCGGGCCGGGGTTCTGCACGCCGACATTGCTTAATTCACCATGCAGAATTTTGTAGCTGCGGTTTGAAAATACTAGAATTGTCACGTCGAGACCTTCCCGCGCCATGGTCCACAGCGCCTGCGGTGTGTACATGGCGCTGCCATCGCCTTCTAGCGCGATCACCTGCCGGTCCGGGCAGGAAATCGCAGCGCCGATGGCGACCGGTAGGCCGTAACCGATTGAACCACCGCGATTGTTGATCCAGTCATGGGGTGGCGCGCCGGCGGTCATTGGGAAGAACTCTCGGCCAGTGGTCACGGATTCATCGACGACAATGGCATTTTCCGGCAACAACGCGCCAAGCACCGGGGCGATTGAGGCCGGTGTTATCGGTCCTTGCGGGATTTCTGGGCGAAGGGCATCAGCAACGTGAGCTGGCGCATGGTTCCTGGCGCCCAACTCATCGGCAAGCGCCTCAAGCGCGGCTTCGATATCTTCGCCGGCGGCTGCTAATTCGGTTATTGGTGCTGCCTCGTCGTAGAGCAGGCTGGGTTTACCCGGATAAGCGAAGAACGCCACCGGTGGCTTGGCGCCAACCAGCACCAATTGACCGGCTCGATCAACGATCGGACGGGCGAGATCGACAACGAACGGAATGCGGTTGACTTGCACCCGACCGGCGCCGCGTTGAATCCGAGTGTTGAAACCTTCCGCTAGAATGCCGCACCCGGTTTTGGCGGCGATGCGGCCGGCAAGTTCCAACGACCGCTCCCGCAGCGCCATGCCACCGACAAGCAACGTCGCCGGCTTGCCGTTGCGCAACATCTTAGCTGCCGCCAATACAGCGTTATCGCTGACCAGCGTTCGCGCCGCCAGTTCTTCCACCTTTGCTGGCCCATCGGCAGGGTCCCAGGCGGAATCTGCCGGCAGGATTAAAGTCGCAACCTGGCCGGGGGATTGCCGCGCAGCTTGGATCGCCAACGCGCAATCAGCAGCCACGTCCTTCGAGGTCTTGGTGGTTTTGACCCAGTCCGACATCGGCCGGGCAAGGCCCTCGATATCGCTGGTCAGCGGTGCATCGTGGGCCAGGTGACGGATGGCATGTTCACCCACAATATTGACGACGCCGGAATGGGCCTTCTTGGCGTTGTGCAAATTCGCCAAACCGTTGGCCAATCCGGGTCCAAGATGGAGAAGCGTCGAGGCGGGGCGATCCGACATCCGGTAATAGCCATCGGCGGCACCGGTCACCACTCCCTCAAATAACCCCAACACACACCGCATGCCCGGCACCTGATCAAGGGCGCCGACAAAGTGCATTTCCGATGTGCCGGGATTTGTAAAGCATACCTCCACCCCGCCGGCAAGCAGGGTTCGAACGAGGCTCTCAGCACCATTCACCGGTTCATATCTCCGCCGGCATTATGCAAGGATCAATCCCTTTTCACGTTTGCTGCATGCGCCGGGATGCCAAATTCCCGGTGGCAGATTTCAGCCAGTTTAGTCACCCCGGCATGAATGGTTTCCGCATCGGGATTGCCAAAACACAGGCGGAATTTGTGCCGACCATCTTCGGCGACGGTAGACCATTCCGACCCGGGATTGATCGCCACGCCTTCCGCGCCGGCAACAGCCGCCAGAACATCGGTATCGACGGTGTCCGGTAGCGAAACCCAGATAAAAATACCGCCTTTGGGACGTGAGAATTCCGCCGAAGCACCGAACTGTTCCTCCAATGCCGCAACGATCGCGTCGCACTTGCCTTTCAAGGTTTGCGCTAAGGTATCGACGTGATCATCAAAATGGCTGGCGGCATATTCCGCTAGGACCATTTGCTCCAAGGCGCCGCTGCCTGCATCGGTCTTCAGCGATAATATCCGGCTCATGACCGCCCAGTCGGCGACCAGGTATCCAACCCGGAGGGCAGGGGCGATCGACTTGGAAAACGAGCCGCAATAAATCACCCGGCCGGTCGTATCGAGCGCGTGAAATGCCGGTGGTCGATCACCATCCCAGATCAAATCGGCGTAGCAATCATCTTCAAAGATCGCCACGTCGTATTTTTCCGCCGTCTCCAAAATCTGCAACCGCCGGGCCTTGCTCATCACCGTCCCGGTGGGGTTTTGGACCGACGGGATCGTATAAATGTATTTGGCTTGGATGTTCCGCGATTTGAGGTCCGCCAGGACCGTATCAAGGTGATTGTTATCGATGCCGTCGTCATCCAGGTCGACAGAGACAACATTGACACCCATTCGTTCAAGCCGCGTCAGCGCGCCGCCATAGGTGTGTTGTTCGATGATGACGGTATCGCCGGCTTCCAGAAGCGCACTGTTAACGAGATCAAGCGCCTGCAACGACCCGGACACGACCAACACGTCGTCGGCATCAATATTCATCCCGGCGCGGGTCTTAAGCTTGTCACAGATGAAATTGCGCAGCGGCAAATACCCCTGCGGCCCGCTATCTAGGAAGTAGGTGGCGAGCGACCTGCCTTCCCTGGTCAAGGCGTCTTTAGCGGCTTGCAGTAAATCGTTTACGGGAATGCTGTTAGCGTCGTTGTGGCCGCCGACGAAATTATACGCTGGAAACCCAGACCATCGGGCGCTGGGCGCGGGCAAGGTGGCAGGGAGAATGGTGTCAAAATCAAATTGCATGAACTCAGGCTCCGGGGGAAGGGTTCGACGGAATGCCCGATTACGGTATTGGCGGCAGACGCAAGACGCAAGCATGCATCATGTCCGCAGATAAAGCTTGGTCAGCTGGGCTAGTCGCCGATCAGTTCGAAAATGCGCGCATCGCAGGGGCTTAAAAAGCGCAGTTTGAAACGCAGGAGCAGAGATAGTTTTCGCTCCATCAGGCGTGGTTCATCGGCCATCACCTGGCCGTGGACCGGATTGGCATAAATGAGCGTTGCCCGATCACCGCGGCTAACGATCACGTCCAAAGCCTGCCGGACGACCCGGCTTAAGAGGTTCGCATCAAATGGATTATAAAAATAAAGTACGCAGTCACCCCTAGGTGGATCGAACTCAAGCGCATCGCCATAGACCGATTGGATGTCCCGGCAAGCCAGATGATCAGCCGGATAATTGGCGATATTGATCGCGGCTTCCTCATGGAGTTGTTTTGAAAATTCCACACCGCGCACGGCATCGAATGGTTTTTCCGCCGCCGTCAGCAATACCCGCCCTCGGCCGGAACCATAATCCACAAACGAAGAGCGCGATAAGTCGGTATTCAGCGAATTCAGCAGCCAATGCACGACCAAACGCGGCGACGGGGCATATTCATTGGCTTGTTGAAGGTGCAATGCACCGGATGGCGCCAGATCATGGGTCGCGACAAACCCGCGTGTGGCTATTTTTTCCAGATGCTCAAAGCGCCGATCCCACATGCTGAAATGTAGGCGTTTTAGGATAACAAAACGCCCATGGCGCATAAGCGCGCCAAAGCCGTTAGTCTTCCAAAACGACCATACGCGGCCCAAGTTGAACTTGGTCAGTTCATCTGTGTGTGGTCGAGTTGGCATTATATTTCGATCTTTTGTATTGCCCGGTAGCCCAATTCCATGGCGAGTTAACCGCAGTGAAACTGAATTTTGAAGCCCGGTTATACGGTTAACCCTAATGAAGCCGAGTAATCGTTATTACCTAGGCGCTTTCAATAGCAATCTGACTGGTCCTACCGCATGGGATTTTTCAACCGCATAACGGTATTCCGTTCTTCATCGGCAATAATTGTTGAAATTCTCGCCACTACCTGCAAACTGATGACGGGTTATATTGGGGGAATATATTATGGCCGTGCGGTTTGATCGTGGCTCGCAGCTCGCCTTCCTTACAGCGTTTTCTTTTTCAGTTGGCTTAACCGCAATCCCAGACGCAGGCCTCGCCGGCGGCTTTGATCAGGGAGAGCAGGACTGGGATTTTCTTTTCCAGCAAAAGACCGTCGCCGCCGAAGCCGGGGTCCGCTACATCAATCCGCAGCGCAACCTAAAAAGCATCACCGGGGTCGCCGGGCCGAGCATCAATGTCCGCGAGACAGAGGCCATTGTCGTGCCCCGCGCCAGCGTTGCCGCCCGGTTCGGTGAACATTTTGGGTGCCTGGGATCCTATCGTGAACCCTGGGGCGGTCATGCCAATTATGGGACGGCTTGGACCTATATCTTTTCAGCCATCCAGCAGCATTTTACCTCCAAGGATATCGGTGTCACCTGCTCGGCTGGGATGAAGGTCGGCATGGGGAAATTGCACGTATTGGCCGGCGTTTCCTACCAGGAAATCAAATACATGCTGACCCAGGGCATCGGTGGCGGAATTTTGACGACAAATGTCGGCGATAGGGGCGTTGCCTGGCGCGCCGGCGTTGCTTACGAGATTCCTGAATACGCTTTGCTTGCGAGCCTTATTTATAATTCGGCGGTCAATTACCGTATGACCGGAACTGTAAAACACTCCCTCGCACCGTTCGGTGTTCCGGTTTACGGCAACATCACTATGCCGCAATCAATCGAGCTCAAGTTCAGGTCCGGTGTGGCGCCGGGGTGGCTCGCCTTTGGCTCGGTCAAATGGACCAACTGGAACGTTGCCGGCATGTCGCCGATCTGCCCGACTGCCGTACCGGTTTGCACGGCGGGATTTGCTGTCAGTGGCCTGGCCCTGGGCTGGCAGGACTCGTGGACAGTCACTATTGGCGCTGTGCATCAATTTACTGACATGATTTCTGTGGCCGGCAACCTGACCTGGGACCAGGGTGCGAGCGGCGGGTTTACCTCTCAAACCGATACCTGGATGGCCGGCCTTACTGCCATCGTCATGCCGAACGAGAACGTTGAAATCCGTGCGACGGGGACGGTTGGTATCATGACTGGAGGAACCTTGAGTACGATGGTTCTGCCAAATGGTCTGCCCAACCCGGCGGGCTACGTGGCGACCTTTGGGGATGATTTTATATATACTTTGGGTCTGAACGGGGTGATCCGGTTCTAAAAAAATTCGTACTACTTGCGCTTGAAGGTAATCTGCGAGCGTTCGCCTTTTTCGATTTTGCTACGACCAATCAGGACAAACCGTTTTTTTCCTTTCATGGAAATTGACAGATACCCGCGGTGATCGCGAATGTTGGTCGGTGCCAGATCGGCTTGAAATCCGTTGCCCCGCAGTTCACCGCTGACATTGAACAAACCCTTGGCACCGGATGTCTGCCAAGTGCCTGAAATTGCGCTACCGCTAAATTTCAGCTTTAAAACCACATCGCCTTTGCCTCTGACCGTTGAGCATTTGCCCCGTAGCGTAAGATTGGTTCCAGCGGTGGTACCGGACATGCGGCAGCGGACTTTCTGCGCGTCATCGACGCCGGCCTCGTAAACCGTGCCGGAGCCACGCCAGGTGCCGACAAGTTCGTTGGCGGAGAATGCCGCTGCCATCGTCGGCGTAACGACAACGCCTAATAATCCCAAAACGGCGAGAACTGGTTTATTGAACATTCCATCCTCATATGGATTTGCCGGGTACTATCAACAATCTACAGATGGACGCTGACAGATCAATACGCAAGTTTTGCCAAGTTGCTCCTTGCGTCGAATCCCAGGTCGCCGCAAAATGCTGACCCGCCATGAGATCACATCAGTCCGCCTCAACCGGCAACTAGGGACAAGTTATCGTTTATGCGCAGCCTTGGTTTCGGTTTGGAATATATCGGCCTGGCCGTCTTGCGCGCGCCCAAACTGGCCAGTATCGCGGCCCTAACAATTTGTCTGATTGTCGGTGTTCTGCTGCCCAGATTAGTCTTTGATGGGAACGTAATATCAGTGCTGTCGGAACGCGCGCCGGCATACAAGACGTTTTCGGAAACACGGGCCAATTTCCGTGAGTTTCTCGATGACGTGCTGATTGTCGTCCAGGTGCCTGATCTTGATAGCGCTGCTGATCTGGAGGATCTGCGGACCTTTCATCTCGATCTTGAGCTGGAAGACCCGGTCGCCAGTGTGATGTCGATGTTTTCGTTTTCCCGTGCTGATAATGACGCCGTTAAGCTGGTGCCTCGCCTGCCGGGAGAGTTCGCCAGTGATAGCCAAGCCGCCGCTGCGATTACCAAGCTGTTGATTGATGAGCCGAACGCCAGCGCCTTCATTGCCCGGGACAAAAACACCGTTGCCATCCTCGTTGGCATCCGAAAAGCGTCCGAGTTGGATGGCGCCGATCCGTTTGATGCTTTGAAAGCCGCAATCGAGGAATTGGCGCCTGAGCGTTTCAAAGCCTCCTATGCCGGCCTGCCGCCGCTGCAGGCGGAGATCCGCGACGCCATTTTGTCTGACCAAATCAAGCTGACGATTTTCGGCCTAATCCTCGGCACGGTCGTCGCCTATCTAGTGTTTGGTAGCTTGGTTTCAGCTTTGATCTGCACCATGCCGGCATTGGTCGCGACGCTATGGGTGCTCGGCCTGTTCGCGATCTTTGGCATCGAAATCAACTACCTGCTGACGGTGCTGCCAACGTTGGCCATGGTGCTAGCATTCGCCGATTCCATCGTGCTTTATTTCCACTGGAAACGTTCGTTGGCAATTGCCGATGATGCCTTGAAAAGCTTGCTCGAGGCAGTCGTAGCGGTAGGGCCGGCATCGGCCATGACGTCGATCACCACAGCACTGGCCTTCATCTCCTTCACTTTCAGCGACAGCGAAGCCTTGAAGGATTTCGGCTGGCTCGGCGCGTTATCGGTGATGATGGCGTTTCTGGCGTTCATCACCATTCTGCCGCTGACTTGTTACTGGTCACGTTTGCTTTCGATCGGGCGTGTCGGCGCCAAGACCCCGGCATTGACTCGATTGGGGCCGCATGTCGGCAGCAAATTGCTGGCGGCACCTTGGCAGCTGGCCACGATCGGCGTGGTGTTAGTATTGTTGCTGGCCATTGCCCACAACAATGTCGGTTCGCAATACCGTATAACCGCCTACCTACCTGGTGTATCACCGGTCCACGAGGAGGAGAAAAAGGCGTCGGAGAACTTTGGCGGCAGCGGCCGGCTGTTTGCGGTATTGGATATCGCCGACGGTGAGAATTTTCACGACAAAGCCGTGCGCGACCGGTTGGCATCGGTGCATGAGATACTTGCCGGCATTCTTGGTGCAGACCGCGTCGGCTCCCTGCATGGCGTTTGGAAGGATGTGAGTGAGGCCAATGTCGCCGCGTTCGCCGAAGAAATAGGCGGCAACGATGCGCCGATGCTGCGCAATGTGTTGTCCGGCGACAAACGGCAACTCCTGGTAACGGCTGGTATCGACGCCTTACAACCGGGCAGCGCCGTTGGCGAAATGATTGACAAAATCCGCCGCGACCTCGATGCCAAAGGCCTTGCCGATCGCGTCACGCTAACCGGATTCCCGCTATTGGCCTCCCTGGAAATGCCGAAGCTGATTGAATCCCTGCGCACTGGCATGTTGATCGCCGTATTGCTGGCCATTGGTGTGATTGCCGTAGCCAGTGGCTCTTTGGTGTTGGGTTTGGCCTGCCTGATCCCCAATCTCATACCGATCTTGTCGGTTGAAGCGGTGTTATGGGCGATAGGGCATGATCACGACACGACAACGGTGATCGCGCTGACTATTGCGTTCGGCATTGCCATCGACAACGCTATTCATGTCATCAATTTTTATCGACGGAGCGATTTGGCTAACACCGATCCTGTCGCCGGATTGCGCCACGCATTGCAGGATGTCGCTCCGGCGCTGGTCGCCAGCACGGCGATCTTATGCGTGGCGCTGGTCATCACGCAGTTTTCCGCCATGCCGTCGATCAACCTGCTCGGGCGGCTGATGATCGTCACTCTGCTGATCGCCCTGGTCTCAAACATCTTGTTCCTGCCCAGCTACATCCGCGTGCTAACATCGGCGGCCAAACGCCTATTTCGTCGCTAATCTGAGCCGCCGACCATGAATGAACAATCCTTCGTCTTGTTTATGTATTGCTGGATTGGCATGGCGATACTGCTTTTGCCCATACAGCTCTTCATCACCGCGCCTTATGGCCGCCACTACTCTAACCGGTGGGGTCCGCGGATGGACAACCGATGGGGTTGGATCATCATGGAGGCGGTGTCGCCGTTGATATTAGCCATCAGTTTTCTGACCGGTAGTGGCGATAAGCCGATGATCACGTGGATCGCCTTCGGGCTTTGGATGGCCCACTACATTAATCGGACCCTCATTTATCCGCTACGGACCCGGACAGCCGGCAAGGTGATCCCGATGTTCATTGTCGGCTCGGCGATCAGTTTCAATGGTATCAATGGCTGGTCGAACGGCACCTATCTTGGGTCGACCTGGGCGTCCTATCCAGACACTTGGCTCACTGACTCCAGATTTATCATTGGCCTGGCGGTGTTCCTGATCGGCGCCGCCATCAATCTTTGGGCGGACCATCGATTGCTGAACCTGCGCAAACCGGGTGAGGGTGGTTACGTCATCCCGCGCGGTGGGCTGTTTGAGCGCATTTCCTGCCCGAACCATTTCGGCGAGATCATCGAGTGGACGGGGTTTGCAATTCTGTGTTGGAACCTGCCGGCAACCGCCTTTGCCATCTGGACAGCGGCCAATCTGATCCCACGCGCCATTGCCCATCACCGCTGGTACAAATCTCGGTTTGCCGATTATCCCGGCGCGCGTAAAGCGCTCATTCCGTTTTTGGTTTAGGAGGAATTCATGCGCGTTGCGGTTACTGGCGCGACCGGTCATGTGGGCGCGAATGTGGTTCGGGCGCTATTGGCCGGCGGCCATGAAATCCGTGCTCTATGCCGTACCGGTTCGAACCGCGCGGCGTTGTCAGGACTTGATGTTGACGTCGCAGTCGGCGACGTGCTCGACCCGTCATCGCTGATCAGCGTGTTTGCCGGCGTTGATGTGGTGATCAATCTGGCGGCGATCATATCCGTGACCGGTGACCCGGACGGCACGGTGATGCGAACCAATCAGAATGGCCCGCGCAACGTGGCGGCGGCCTGCATTGAATGCGGTGTTGGCAGATTGGTCCATGTCAGTTCCATCCACGCCTTCAAGGCCCGTGATACGGATCCATTTGTCGATGAAACCACACCGCCGGCGGACGAGACCTGTTTCGCCTATGACCGCTCCAAGGCCGCCGGTGAATATGAGATCCGCGTAGCAGTTGGCCGTGGCCTGGATGCGGTGATCGTCAATCCGACGGGAATAATGGGACCACATGATTATCAAGATTCCTTTGCCGGGCAGATGCTGCGGGATCTGTTTGACGGTCGTCTGCCAGCGCTAGTCGGCGCCGGGTTCGATTGGGTCGATGTGCGCGACGTCGCTGATGCCATTGTTACTGCGATGAACCACGGAAACACCGGCGAGAATTACCTGCTCAGCGGCACCTGGGCGTCGACTAAACAGGTTGCTGATATCTGCCAGGCAGTATCCGGTACGCCGGCACCGAGGTTTGTTCTGCCGGTGTGGATCGCTCTCATCGGTATCCCGTTCTTGAAGGCGTTCAGCCTAATTACCGGACAGCGGCCTCTCTACACCTACGAGTCTTTGATGATCCTAAAGCACAGCAACAAGGATTGTCGGAACGGCAAGGCTGTGCGTGATTTGAAATTTCACGTCAGACCCCTGCACGACACGATCACTGACACATACGAATGGTCGAAAGCCAACGGGCTGATCGGTAATTAGGTCTAGAACAGCCAGATCAACCCGAGTGTCAGTGACGGGAATGCCACGAGGATGACCACGCGAATAATATCGGCTGTGATGAAGGGAATGGCACCGCGATAGGTCTCGCCCATCGGCGTGTCTTCCGCCATGGAATTGATAATGAAAAGGTTCATGCCGACTGGCGGCGTAATCAGCCCCACCTCCACGACGATCAGCACCAGGATGCCAAACCACAGGGCGAAATCTTCTGGCGACAATCCGAAATCCAGCTCACTTACGACCGGAAAGAAGATCGGTACGGTTAGCAGGATCATGGATAGTGAATCCATGAAGCAGCCGAGCACCAGGTAAAGCACTAGGATCGCCGTCAGCACCATCAACGGCGAAAAGCCCTGTTCGGTGACCCAGGCGGCGGCTTCTTGCGGCAATTGGGCGAAAGCCAGGAACGTATTATAGACCGCCGCACCGAGCACGATGAAGAAGATCATGCCCGATGAAATGGCCGTCTGCTGGAGCGAATGGATCATGCGCTGCCAATTAAGCCCACCATTGACGAGCGCGATAAGCCCGGTCCCGGCGGCGCCGACCGCGGCACCCTCCGTTGGTGTAAAGACACCCAGATAGATGCCGCCGACAACCGCCAAAAAGACAATCAGCACCGGCCAGACCTTTGCCAGCGCCTTGAAACGCTCCGCCATTGGCGCCGGTTCGCGCCTGCCGGCGCTATCAGGTTTGATCCGCACATAGACCGCGACCGCCGCCATGTAGCCGAGTGCGGCTAAAATACCGGGAATGATTGCCGCCATGAACAATTTGGCGATGTTTTGCTCCGTCAGTAGCGCATAGATCACCAGCACCAACGACGGCGGAATGAGGATGCCCAATGTACCGCCAGCAGCGAGCGCGCCTGTCGCCAATGATCCGGAATATCCGTAGCGGCGCAGCTCCGGCAATGCCACTTGCGCCATGGTGGCGGCGGTGGCCAGCGAGGAGCCGCAGATGGCGCCGAACCCGGCGCAGGCACCGATTGATGCCATGGCGATGCCGCCTTTGCGGTGGCCCAGCCAGCTTTCCGCTGCTGCGAATATCGATCGTGACAGGCCGCCGTGGGTGGCGAACTGGCCCATCAGCAAGAACAACGGGATGATTGACAGTGAATAGTTGGAAAACGTTGCGTAGGGCATCGATTTCATCTGGCTCACGACCTGCAGCCAGGAACCATTGACCCACACTGAGCCACCAACGCCGAGGATGAACATTGCCAATCCAATTGGCATGCGTAGCAGGATGAGCACGAACAATACCGGAAACGACCAGATGGCGATTTCAAGCTTGCTCATGACCGCTTACCGGCTGCACGCGTCGCATCACGTGCTTCAGTGAAACTGCGCCAGGCGGTAAAGGCCGAAACCACAGCGGCCAGCCCGGCAAACGGTAGGCAGACCGCATAGCCCCACCAAAGGGGAAATTGCAATATGAACGAGGTCTCGTTGTATTGCTTGACGTCCTGTAGGCCGCCAAAGGCCCGCCAGGTGATGAAAACCAACACGACCGTCATCAGCAAATTGTGGAAGACCGCCAGGATTGCGTCATTGCGCGGGCCGATGGCCGGCACAATCAAATCGACGGTCACGTGGCCGCTTTTAAGTTGGCATAGCGGCAGAAAACAGAAAACAGCAAACGCCGTACCGACTTCGACCAACTCAAAGTCGCCCGGTATCGGCGTTAACCCGATCGGTACCAAAGCCCGTCCGGCAATGCTTAAAACCGACATGATCATCACCGCCACCAGCACCAAGCCGCCGATCAAGGCGCTGAACTTCGCGAGTGCCTCAAGCTTGTTTTCGACCACACTGACGGTCATTTTTTTCACGATCCATCGGAAATATTAGGTGCAGACAAAAGGGTCGGGCAAATTTGGCGCCCGACCCTTTCAATCATTGGTATTAGCGCCCGATCAGTTCGCGTGCTTTTTGATCAGCATCCGCGCGTCCTCAACGAGGGCGGCACCGTCAACACCTTTGGCTTTCATGTCGGCGATCCACTTATCGACAACCGGTGCGGCAGCGTCTTTCCAGCGTTGGGTTTCCGCCTCATCCAATACGATGATGTTGTTGCCATTTTTGGCAGCCAGTTTGCGACCGATGACGTCGCCGCCATCCATTGCACGGCCGGCCCAAGCGGCGGCCATCATGCCGGAATTATCGTCGATGACTTTCTTTAAATCAGCCGGCAGTTTGTCGTAACTTGCCTGGTTCATGGCGAAGACGAAGGTTGCCGTATAAAAACCGCGATCACCGGAAAACTCCGTGTGATTGCCGACCAGTTCGCGCATTTTCAGGGGCAGGGTGATTTCCCAGGGAATAACCGCACCATCGATGACGCCCTTTGAGACCGCTTCCGGAACAGCCGGAACCGGCATGCCGACGGGAACCGCACCAAGCGTGCCCAGCATCTGGGTGATGACGCGGGTGGGACCGCGCAGTTTCATGCCCTTGATGTCAGCCAGTTTGGTGACCGGTTTCTTGGTGTGCATCAATCCTGAACCGTGGGTGTGGACGGCGATGACCTTGATGCCGGGAAACTCGTCGGTCAGGTTCTTTTCATAATATTCCTGAAACGCCTTGGAGGTGTTTTCACCACCGGCGACCATGAACGGCAGTTCGAAGGCTTCAGACTTGGGGAAACGTCCAGGCGTATAGCCAAGCACGGTCCAGACGATGTCGACCACACCATCGGTGACCTGTTGGATCAGGTGAGGTGGTTTGCCGCCCAATTGCATGGACGGATAATGGTCGATCTTAATGCGTCCACCGGATTCCTTTTGCACCTTGGCAATCCACGGATCGATGAACTTGGCCGGGATCGTTGCTTTCAGCGGCAACAATTGATGCAGCTTAAGTGTTACATCCTGGGCGTTCGCTGGCGCCGCCGCCATCGCCAATCCGGCAGCGACAAACCCCATTACCACTAGTTTTTTCAACATGGTCGTTCCTCCCATTGGTTGCTTATCTATCGGTTATTTGCTCGGTGATGCGGAAACCATAAATGGCGTCCTGATTAAGTTGTGACGCCGCCCCAGATGGTCTCCGCGGTTTTCACGACAAGTTCCAGCTTGCGTCTCTGATCGTCCTCGGTGACTTCATTACCTTCTTCCGTTGAGGCAAAGCCGCATTGCGGTGCGATGCCAAGCTGATCGATATCAGCGTATTTGGAAGCTTCATCGAATTTTGATTTCAGCTCATCAATGCTCTCAAGGTCACCGGTCTTGGTGGTGATGAATCCGGGAAGAACCCGTTGCTTTCCTTTCGGCAACAAGCGTAATGGCTCCAATCCGCCGGCCCGTTCGGTGTCATATTCCATAAAGAACACATCGACACCGGTCTTATTGAAAATGGCGTCGGCAGCCGGATCGTAGGCACCCTCGGCGGCGTATGTGGAGCGGAAATTGCCCCGGCACATATGCATGCCGATCACCATGTCGGATGGCCGGTCCTTGATGGCTTCGTGCATCATCCAGGCATAGCGATCAATCAGCCAATCGGGATCCTGGCCATTGGCAACCTTTTCCGCCCGATGTTTGGAGTCGCACAGATAGGCGAAAAAGATATCGTCCATCTGCAGATACCGGCAGCCCGCATCGTAAAAGGCTTCGACGGCCTTCTTGTAGGTTGCGGCGATGTCGGCAAAAAGTGCATCGGCGTCTTTGTATTCCTCAGGTGCGATATCTTCCGTCGCCGTTCGGAAATGACAACAACTCGGCCCGGGTATAGAGATCTTCGGCGTCACATTGGATATGGATGCGACATAGCGGAAGTGATCCAAATGCGGGTGATCGTCTGGAAAATCGAGTTTGCCTTTAATGGTCGGGAAGATCGGCCGCAGCTTGACGCCGGCGAATTGGACCCCCTCGTCGCGTTCCTCCAGATCAAATCCGGTCAGTTCGCCCATGAAGTCGTAGTGCCAGAACGAACGGCGGAATTCGCCATCGGTGACACATTGCAGACCGACGCTTTCCTGCATGGCGACAGCGTCCTTGATGGCTGCATCCTCAACGGCACCAAGGGCCGCGGCATCGATGGATTTATCTTCAAAGTAGCTTTTGCGGGCCGCCTTGACAGATGGCGGGCGCAACAAACTACCAACATGGTCGGCGCGGTAGGGGGGCATGGGCACGGTTAATCTATCTCCTGTTACCCCATGTTGCCGGCCATTTAGTGCGGCCGGCAAGGGATGTTATTGGCAATTCTTGATCAATTTTTACATTCCAGGACCATGGTCCCGGCAGCCGTATTTGAAATCGGAATATGATAAGCTTGATGTTTCAGCTCGACATTATCCGACAACGCCCCGCGCATCATCATCCACATGATGAACTCAGATCCCTGGGAACCGGCCTGTCTGATCAATTCATGACGGGAGATTGAGGTCAACGCCTCTGGGTCGCTGACGATTTTTTCCATGCACATTTGATCGAACGGTTTGTTGATGAAACCAGCGCGCTCACCATCCAACTGATGCGACAGTCCGCCAGTGCCGATAACCACGACCTTTTTGTCTTCAGGATAGGAGCGGATTGCCCGGCCCAGTTCGCGCCCAAAATCATAGCACCGCTTCATGGTGGGGATGGGATGTTGGACGGTGTTGGCGGTTACCGGGATGACCGTCGGTATATCGTCACCGCGATCCGGCCAGAATAGCTGCATGGGGACGGTAAAGCCGTGATCGACTTTCATCTCCTGGCATGACGTGATGTCGAACTCATTGCCGACCATGTGCTCAATCACATGCCAAGACAGCACCGGATCGCCTTCAAACGGCGGTATCGTCGGGATGCCCCAGCCCTCATCGGCATTGTGGTATTGCGCCGCCGCGCCGATGGCGAAGGTGGGCATTTTGTCGAGGAAGAAATTGAGGCCGTGATCGTTATAGATCATGATCGCGACATCCGGCTTGTTCTCGGCCAACCAGTTGTGAACCGGCGGATAGCCGTTGAAAAACGTCTCCCAATAGGGTTCTTCATAAAGCTCGTTGGCGATCGCATTGCCGATGGCCGGAATGTGGGACGAAGTCAGTCCACCAATAATGGTTGCCATGGTTCAATCTCCTGCCCGGACGAGTTTTTCTTTAAATTCTTCAACACTCATGCCGGTCTGCTGAGCGCCAACGTCTTGGACTCCTAAACCGAATATGCCGGCGAGTTTGGCCAGGTAGTAGATGTTGCCGCCGGCGGCAATCATCTGAAGGACATTGCCGCTGCGAACCGCTACCTTTTGTGGATCGGTCAAATTGAATTTGTCGAAATAGGCTTCCGCGTCGGCCTTAAATTCTTCGCGCGCGTCGGCATTGTTGAACGAGTAACACATCTTGTTCAGCGCATATCCCTTCATGGCTTGAGCGCCGTTAAACAGCGTCGTGCCTGGAATATCCGTATGGGGGTCTAATTCACTTTCTTGCATAGCGAGTCTCCGTTTTCATGACCTGGTCATGGCCAATACAATCTCATCGGATTATCGATGAGCATGGCCCTTTGTTGGTCTTGGCCCCTCGCAATTTTCGGAATGACGTCAACAAGTTGGCCGTCATCCGGCATATGTGACTTCATATTCGGGTGTGGCCAATCGGTTCCCCAAAGCACCTGGTCGGGGAAGTGCTCGACCAGTTTGCGTGCATAAGGCACCACATCGGCATAGTCCGGTCCCTCGACCGTCAGGCGCTCCGGGCAGGACACTTTGGTCCATATGTTCCTGTTACCGTCCAACAGGTCCACGAAGCGCTGAAAATCGACGTGATCCACACCCTTGGTCACGTCCGGTCGTCCCATATGATCGACAACGACGATCGTCGGTAATTGCCGTAGGAACGGAACAAGTTCTTCTAAATCCTCTGCTTCAAAGTACACCACAATGTGCCAGCCGAGTTTTGCAATACGTCTGGCGATATCCAAGAACACGTCTTTCGGCGTCGCGTCGACCAGCCGTTTGACGAAATTAAACCGAACCGCACGCACGCCGGCGACATTCATCGTGTTCAGTTCAACGTCGCTGATATCCGGCGCAATCGAGGCAACACCCCGGGCCCGGTCGCCCGCTGCATTCAGCGCATCGACCAGCGCGTCGTTGTTGCGGCCGTGACATGTAGCCTGAACAATGACGTTGCGCTCAAAACCCAGATAATCCCGTAATTCAAACAGTTTCTGCTTAGGCGCATCGCACGGTGTGTATTTCCGTTCCGGCGCATAGGGGAATTGATCTGCCGGGCCAAATACATGGCAATGGGCATCCACCGCGCCGGCCGGCGGAACAAATGCCGGTTTAGACGGATTAGGATGAAAGGGCAGATAATCCGCGTCCATTAAACAGATCCAACCAAGTCAAGTTGATGGGCGAAGACGACGCCATCAAATAGCTTTCTCGCGGTTCGTAAGATTGCAGAACTGGTAACGGTACCGGCATCATCGACATCAGCTATGACCGTTGTCGCACCGATCGGGTGTTCAATGCGCAGTTCCTTGCGATCACCGGTTGGAATTGCCGCCATTTCCGCTGCTGGCGAGCCTTCAGTCAGGCAGGCGGTAGCGACGCTGACAGCGCCTAGAACGCCGATCGAGGCATGGCATCGGTGCGGAATAAACGTGCGGGTGGAAATCGCACCACCTGATTGCGGCGGGCTGACCATCGTCATTTTCGGTACGGTCTTGTTGGTGACATCGCCCAAATTCATCATCGGGCCAGCTTGCAATCGGATCGATTCCAGCTTTGCCCGCAAGCCTTCATTGGCCTCCAACTCTTCCCGGGTTTCCAAGCCGGAAATCCCCATATCCGCCGCCCGCATGACCACGCAGGGCATGCCATTATCGATCAGTGTCACCTCAACCCCATCGATGACATTGCAGGGCTGTTCGGTCGGCAACAGCGCCCCGCAGCTTGATCCGGCGGTGTCCTGAAACTCTATCGGCACCGGGCTGGCGGTGCCTGGCACCCCATCGATTTGCGCGTCGCCTCGATAGCTGACGCTGCCCTGCGGCGTTTCCACGGTGGCTGTCGCTAATTGTCCGGTGTTCTCCATGAATATTGCCACGGGAGTTCGGTCCGGTTTCGCCGCCACCAGGCCGCGTTCGATGGAAAACGGACCGATACCGGCGAGGATATTGCCGCAATTTTGGGTGTCCGTTACCAGCGCCTGGTCGACGGCGACCTGCAGGAACAGGTAATCCACATCGGTGTTTTGCCGTTGAGAACGCTTCACAATGGCAACCTTGGAGGTGAGGGGGTCGGCGCCACCCATGCCGTCAATCTGGCGGGTGTCCGGTGAACCCATCACTGATAACAAAAACGCGTCACGTGCAGCGGGATCGGCGGGCAGGTCGGCGGCCAGGAAATAGCCGCCCTTTGACGTGCCGCCGCGCATCCACATGCATGGCGCCTGATCAAACATATTTCAGACCCTTATCCGCCAACCGTTGCCGCATGTCATAAAGATCCAATCCCAATTCACCGTTTTCCAACCGCTGCCGTTTGTCCTCTTCATTGGCGAGCCGGGCAAGGGCCTTCTCCAGCACATCGGCCGCGTCATCACGGCGAACGACACAGACCCCATCATCATCGGCAACGATGACATCACCTGGATTGACCAGTTGATCCGCGCAAACGATGGGAATGTTCACCGAGCCGAGTGTTTCTTTCACCGTGCCTTGGGCGCAAACCGCCTTCGACCAGACCGGAAATTGCATTTGTGTGAGATCAGCCACGTCACGTACACCGGCGTCGATAATAAGGCCAACGCCGCCATAGGCCTGCATGGAGGTTGCCAACAGATCGCCGAAATAACCGGCATCTGAAGGTGACGTGGTTGCCAAAACCATGATGTCGCCGCCGGTAATTTGTTCAACCGCCACATGCACCATCCAATTATCCGCCGGTGGCGCTAATACGGTGACCGCTGAAGCGCCGACTTTGGCGCCGGAATAGATCGGCCGCATATAGGATGCCAGCAAGCCGATGCGGCCCTGGGCCTCGTGAACGGTGGCAACGCCACAATCACCGAGGCCAGCGATAACCTCAGGGTCGGCCCGTTCGATATCTTGGACAACGACGTTCATTCCAATTCATCCACTGTTCGGGGATAGACTGATTGAAACCCTTCGGCATATTTGGCCGGGCGCCCACCAGACTGACCGCCGGAGTTACGGCGGAAATGGTTGGCGCGGTTTTCAGCGACATTGGTGTAATAGGCCCACAAATGCTCTTGGCCCTCCATGCATTCAATCGCCGCGCGTTTCTTGTCCCAGACATCGGTGATGTCGAGGAAAACGTTGGGCTTCCACTGCATTTGTTCCGTTTGATGCGGCTCAAACAGGTATAGCTGCGGCGCGCCGAGCACCTTTTCGCCGGGATTGTGGCCCCACGCCTGGGCGATCATCCGGCACTCCATGGCCACCTCGGTGGCATACATGTGGTCGGTATTGTAGGGGTCGTAGAACGAGTGCGACATCATGAATTTTGGCTGCACGGCGCGGATGACATCGACCAGCTTGAACTTCGCATCCTGATCAAGATTGAGTGGATAGTCGCCCAAATCAAAAAACTGGATGTCGTGTACATCAAGCGCCGTGGCGGCGTTTTCCGCCTCTATCCGCCGGGCTGCCTTGACGCTTTCCAGCGTGCAGCCTTCCTGCTTCCAAAGTTTCGCTGATTCACCGCGCTCGCCGTAGGACAGACAGACGACGGTCACCTCGTAACCCTTTTGCTGATGCAAGGCGATGGCGCCAGCGGCGCGCCAAACAAAATCCGCCGCGTGGGCGCTGATTACGAGCGCGGTTGGTTTTGGCGCCATCTGGATTGTCCCTTTTCGGTCTTCTTATCTCCTTCACTATCCTACCAAGCGCGCCATTGAGCCATTTCAAAGGGGATCGAGCAATATAAGTTTTTGCTATAAGATAATGATATTGACTCGCAAATAGAGATTGGAAAATGGCGTTGGACCTTAACCTTCGACACCTACGCGCCTTCGTCGAGGTCGCCGAACGACAAACGATCAGCGCCGCCGCCCATCACGTCTACCTTTCGCAACCGGCGATCACCCAGGCACTGGCAAAGCTGGAGGCCCGATTGGAAGTCCGGCTGTTTGAGCGCCGCAGTACAGGGATGTTCCTGACCGAACCCGGCTCGTTGTTTTACAAACGCGTGGTGCGTGCCCTGAAGCTGATCGCCGAGGGCGCTGAACAGGCAACAAAGCTCGGCGTTAAAGGCGGTGCCCGGGGTTTTTCGCGCTTTGATCAATTGATGACGGTTTCCCAATTGCGATCATTGTTAGCCGTCGCCGATGCGGGCAATTTTTCGCTTGCCGCCCGAGCGATCCATGTTTCCCAACCAACGCTGCATCGTACCGCCCGCGACCTTGAACGGTTGTCCGGCATGGCCTTGTTCGACAAGATCAGCCAGGGGATCTCGCTCACAGCCGCGGCTAGGGCGTTGGCAAAGTTTGGCCGGCTGGCCTTGTCAGAACTCAACCAAGGTTTTGAGGAACTGGAAACCTGGCGCGGCCTGGACACTGGTCGGATTGTCGTTGGTACACTGCCGCTGGCGCGCAGTAACATTCTGCCGCACGCGATCAATCAGCTGGTCGATCAGCGTCCGGACGTGGATATCAGTGTCATCGACGGGCCCTATGATGACCTGTTGAACGGCCTTCGCCACGGGGAGATTGATCTCATGACCGGCGCGCTGCGGGATCCGCTACCCATTGAAGACGTGCGCCAGGAGCCGCTCTACTCCGATCTATTGGCCATTGTAGGCCGCGCTGGTCATCCGCTGTCGAAACAACAAGAACTATCAGCCCAAGATATTGCGGAATATCCCTGGGTCGTACCGCGTGCAGGGACGCCAACCCGTACGATTTTTGAAAATTTGTTCGACCGTGCAACCATCCCGGTCCCCGCCCACGTGATTGAATCGAGCTCCTTGGTGCTCATTCGTGGATTACTTTTGGGGAGCGATCGATTGACCATCGTTTCCGCCAACCAGGTCCATCTTGAAGTGAGCAACGGCCTGTTGCAGCAACTGCCGATCGATATGTCCCATACAGCCCGCCCGATCGGCCTGACTACCCGCGCCGACTGGCTGCCCACTGCCACTCAGTCGCAATTTGTCGAATTGCTGCGCCAAGCCGGGCGTCAGTTCCAAATGGATTATTCGATTATTGAATAACGATGGCTGTCATTTAATTTCAAAACAGATAAATCGAATGATAGCTCCTTATTCATACCGACAAGAAAATGGACGACATTCATGAGCTCAGCTCCGTTGCCTGACATAGCCGGCACAACCGCCTCCTTCATTGGATTTGGTGAGGCGGCCATGGCATTCGTGACCGGTTGGGATGGCAATGGTCCAGGTACGATCAACGCTTATGACATCAAAACCGATGCCAATGACGATGTCGCCGAGCAAAAACGCCAGGACTATTCTAAATCCGGTGTTGTCGGCTGCGATACGCTGGCCGAAGCGCTGGCCGGGTCGGATGTTATTTTCTCCATGGTGACAGCCAGCCAGGCATTGTCTGCCGCGCAAAGCGCGGCGGCACAGTTCCTAGATGATAGCCTGTTCTTCGATTGTAATTCCTGTGCACCAGGGACCAAAAACAAATCCGCGGCCATCATCACCAGTGCCGGCGGGCGTTATGTGGATGTGGCGATTATGGCGCCGGTGCATCCGAAGCTGCATCAAACACCGGTTTTGATCAGCGGTTCGGCAGCAACCGCGGCGGCTGAATTGATGGCGCGCCTGGACATGTCGGCGCGCATCGTTCCTGGCGATGTCGGTAGGGCATCGTCCATCAAGATGATCCGGTCGATCATGGTCAAGGGAATAGAAGCACTGGTTGCCGAATGCGTTTTGGCCGGCCGCCGCGCCGGTGTCGACGAGGAAGTGTTGGCATCGTTGAATGCCACCTATCCCGGTTTCGATTGGCAAGACCGCGCCGCCTATATGCTGGAACGGGTCATGACCCATGGTGTCCGGCGGGCCGAAGAAATGGACGAAGTGGCGATTACCGTTGATGATCTGGGGCTCGATGGCCGTATGGCACGCGCGACAGCAAAATGGCAGCGCCAGATCGGCCGCATTGATTGGACGGAAATGGACGGAGACTATATCGCAAGGGCGGACAGCATTCTTGCCGAGTTGATGGATCCGGAGGGGAAACAATGAACGCAGATTATAATGATATTCCAGGAACTTATGTGTTTGACGCTGAGCATTCCCGCAAGGGATATCACCTCAACATGTTTTGCATGTCGTTACGCAATGCCGCCAATCGTGAGACCTTCAAAGCCGGTGAAGGTGCCTATCTCGACAGCTTTCCGATGACCGCCGACCAACGCCGGGCGGTGATGGACCGGCGATGGAACGACATGCTGAAACTCGGCGGCAATATCTACTATACGGCCAAATTAGCCGCCACCGACGGCATCAACTTCCAAGACCTGGCGGCGAAAATGACCGGAATGGAGCGGGATGATTACCGCAAGATGATGGTTGACGGTGGCCGGCCAATTGAGGGCAACAGATATCGATCGGATTGGGCAGATGGCTAAAATTATCGGCGGATACGCGTCCTCCCATGTGCCGGCGATTGGTATCGCCATGGACCAGGGGCTGACGGAGCAGGATTATTGGCAACCAGTTTTTGCCGGCTTTGAGGCATCACGCCAGTGGATTGCCGAACTCGAACCTGATGTGGCGATCATTGTCTACAACGACCATGCAACAGCCTTTTCGCTGGACGTCATTCCGACTTTCGCATTGGGTTGTGCGGCGTCCTATCAGCCCGCTGATGAAGGCTGGGGCGCCCGGCCTGTGCCAGTGGTCGACGGTCACCCGGAATTGGCCTGGCATATCGCCCAGCAGGTCATTTTGGACGAGTTCGACCTGACGATTGTCAACAACATGGAAGTCGACCACGGCCTGACGGTGCCGATGTCGCTTGCCTTTGGGCAACCTGAGGCTTGGCCCTGTCCAGTCGTGCCGTTGGCCGTCAATGTGGTGCAATACCCGCCGCCGACCGGTAACCGCTGTTTCCAACTCGGACGCGCTATCCGACGGGCGGTGGACAGCTTTGATCGCGATCTGAAAATCGTCATTTTCGGCACCGGCGGCATGTCGCATCAGCTTCAGGCTGAACGGGCGGGTCTAATCAATGCCGAGTTCGACCAGTGTTTCCTTGATCTCCTGGTCAACGACCCGGAGGCCGCCGCCGCCATACCGCATGTGGATTACCTGCGGGAGGCCGGTTCGGAGGGGATCGAGCTGGTCATGTGGTTGGTCATGCGTGGCGCCATGGACCCGCAGGTGCGGGAAGTTCATCGCCACTATCACGTGCCGGCGTCAAACACCGCAGTCGGGCATCTGGTTTTGGAAAATAAGTGATAATTGCATTGTCGATTTTGGAGAAAAGACCATGAAGGTTTGCGTTGCCGGTGCCGCCGGCGCATTTGGAATGAAGCATTTGGATGCGCTGGGCGCCATTGATGGTGTGGAGGTAACTTCAGTCGTCGGCCGCGGCGACGACATCAAGGATTTCGCCAATGAGCGCGGCATTGCCCACGCCACCACCGATCTGGCGGAAAGCCTGGCGCGCGACGACGTTGATGCGGTGATCCTGTCGACCCCGACGCAGGTGCATGCCGAACAGGCTATTCAATGCATGAAGGCCGGTAAACATGTGCTCGTGGAAATCCCCATGGCCGACAATTTGGCGGATTCCATGGAGTTGGTGCGCGTCCAAAAGGAAACTGGACTAATCGCAATGGCCGGGCACGTGCGGCGGTTCAACCCATCGCATCAATGGATCCATAACCGCATCAAAGCCGGCGAACTGACCGTCCAGCAAATGGACGTCCAGACCTACTTCTTCCGCCGCACCAATACCAATGCCCTCGGCAAGCCGCGCTCCTGGACGGACCATCTGTTGTGGCATCACGCCTGCCACACGGTCGACCTCTTCCAATATCAAACCGGTGAAGTCGCCAAACAGGTTTTCGGACTGCAAGGACCGGAACATCCTGACCTGGGGATTGCCATGGACATGGCGATCGGTATGAAGACCTCCGCTGGCGCCATTTGCAACCTATCATTGTCATTCAACAATGATGGGCCGTTCGGCACCTTCTTCCGCTACATCTGCGACAACGGTACCTATATTGCCCGCTACGATGATCTGGTCGATGGCCGCGAAGAACCCATCGACTTGAGCGGTGTGGCTGTTTCAAACAACGGCATAGAGCTGATCGACCGTGAATTCGTTGCCGCCGTCTCAGAGGACCGCGAGCCTAATGGCTCCGTCGCCCAATGCCTACCGGCCATGGAGACCCTCGACCGGATCGAGAAAACGATGATGGGTTGAGGCTGGCTAGCCCGCATTATACTTTCCTGCCTAGCAGGTGTTCCTATAGGATATTGTTTATCCAAATCCTTGATAGGCAGGAGCAGCAATGACCATAGCTGAAGGTGATCGGGACCCGCGATTGAAAGGGCCGTTGGCCGGAGTGCGGGTTATTGAAATGGGCCAACTCCTGGCCGGACCGTTCACCGGTGCCCGGATGGCTGATTTCGGTGCCGAGGTCATCAAGGTCGAAACGCCGATCACCGGTGATCCGATGCGTGAATGGGGCCATCACCGCTATGAAGGCAAGGGGTTATGGTGGCCGATCCTGGCCCGCAATAAAAAGTCAGTGACGGCAAATCTACGCGACCCGCGCGGCCAGGATTTGGTGCGGCGACTTTTAGCCACCGCCGATGTATTGGTTGAGAATTTCAAGCCGGGCAGGTTAGAGAAATGGGGGCTTGGTCCGGACGATTTGCACAAAATAAATCCCGGTCTGATTATTGCGCGCGTTTCAGGGTTCGGTCAGACCGGGCCGTATTCAGACCGGCCCGGTTTCGCCAGTGTCGGCGAGGCCATGGGTGGGCTGCGGTTCATCAACGGCTATCCAGACCAGCCGCCGCCCCGCACTGGTGTGTCACTGGGTGATACCCTGACCGGTTTGTTCACTGTGCAAGGCATCATGATGGCGCTCTATTGGCGTGATGCCAACGGCGGCAAGGGCCAGGTGGTTGACGCATCGATCATGGAATCATGTTTTTCGATGATGGAAAGCGCGCTGCCGGAATATGACAAACTGGGCTTTATCCGCGAACCGAGCGGCACCGGGCTCGCCAATGTCTCGCCGTCCAACATCTTTCCGACCAAGGATGGCAAGTGGGTGGTCATCGCCGCAAATCTGGACACCATGTTTCGCCGTTTGTGCAAGGCGATGGGGCAACCGGAACTGGCCGAAAATCCGCGCTATGATACCCATAAAACCCGAGGTGAAAATGCCACGGAGCTGGATAATCTGGTCGCCGATTGGACGAGGACCTTGACTGTCAGTGAGCTTGATCATGCGCTGGACAGCAACGGCGTCGTCGTCGGGCCGATCTATTCGATCGCCGATATCGCCGCCGATCCGCAATATCAGGCGCGCGATATGATCGTACGTGTGGATGATCCGGATTTCGGAGAAATTGCCGTGCCCGGCATCGCGCCGAAACTGAGCGAAACTCCCGGTAATATTGCCTGGCTGGGTGCCCAACAACCGGGCCACCACAATGCAGAGGTTTACGGCGGCCTGCTTGGTTTGTCAGACGGCGATCGTGCGGAATTGTCCACTGACGGGATCATCTAGCATGACCAGAGCCATTGAAATCTGCGAAGTCGGCCCACGCGACGGACTGCAAAGCGAAAAGCGCATATGGAGCGCTGAAGAGCGTATCCAACTGATCGACCGTTTATCTGGCACCGGTGTTCGGCGGATGGAAGCTGTCAGTTTTGTTCATCCCAAGCGGGTGCCGCAAATGGCCGACGCGGAGGCGGTCATGGCCGGCATAAACCGGCATCCCGATTGCCGATATGCCGGTCTGGCGCTCAATGCCCGAGGTGTCACGCGCGCCATTGAAGCCGGGGTCGATGAAATCCGTTATGTCGTCGTCGCCAGCGAAACCTTCAATCAGCGCAATCAGGGCGCGGCGATATCTGAAACACTCGATGGATTACGATCCATGGTCGCCGATATTCGCGCAGCCGGTATCAGCCTTTCAGTCACTATCGGCGCCAGTTTTGGTTGCCCGTTCGAGGGCGAGGTTCCCACAAGTCGCGTCGCCGAAATCGCTCGCCAATTGGCGCAAATGGGCGTCGATGACATTGGCCTAGCCGACACCATCGGAGCCGGCGTACCGAGCCAGGTCCGTGATCGTCTACAGGCTGTGCGCCGGGCGGTTGGGCCGGATTTACCGTTAGGTTGCCATTTCCACAACACCCGCAATATGGGTTTCGCCAACGCCGCAGCGGCAGCGGAGGAGGGGGTCGCCTTTTTGGATTCTTCCGTCGGCGGCATCGGTGGATGCCCATTCGCGCCGCGCGCTACAGGCAACATTTCGACCGAGGACCTGTGCTTCATGCTGCGCAATATGGGTATTGAAACCGGCATCGATCTCGATGAATTAATCGATGTCGCCCATTGGACCGAAACATTCTTCGACCGGGAATTACCCGGACAGGTCATGAAAGCCGGATTATTTCCAGAAGTAGCCGACAGCCGGGATGCCGCTGAATAGGCCACGAACCAGGACTACTTGTGATCAATCGGCGATCAGATGGTCTGCATGCATTTGATAAGCGCGATGCCGACGGCCTGCCGGACAGCGTCATCCTCTGTCGCGGCGCCTGAGGCACGGCCGCCATCGTCTGTTGGCGCGAAATCAAACGCGACGCCATCGGCGGTACCGGCGAGTGCGGTTCCGGCCGCGACGGACCGGCTAATATAGGCCGACCCTTGTTGCGGTGCGCTGGCTTCGTCCATCCCATCCACAATCAAATGACAGGTCACGATAACCTTCTCATCGTGACGTTGTCGGTCGACAATTTCGTGCCGCCATCCGTTACCAAATCGGGCGAATAGTTTTTGCGCTGTTTCCGCCGACATGGTGCTGTCTTCGGGCCGACCAACCGGTCGGGCTGGCTCGGCGGTTGCGGCCGACGCTGTCGCCGCAATCTGCCGCGGCGACGATGGAGCAAGCCCGGGACCAAACAGATCGTCGAACTGACGTTTGCTTTGGTCCAACATTTGGTCAAACGCGTTTGATGGGTTTTTCCCTGGATTGCTCATCATCCAACTCCGGTTCGCAAATGCCTATCGGCCATCATTGTTATTAAACCACGACGTCAAGGTAGCGCCTGCTTCCGCCGTTGCATCGCTTGATCCCGCCGCTAAGCCATTGACGTAGTCAACGGCCTCGCCAACCGGCACCACATCACCATATTTGGCGTCAATGTCGAATAGATTGGCTTCATGCGGCCCCTCGGCCCGGTCACCAACGGCTTCACGCACGACAATCGTTTGGTATCCGCTTTGCAATGAATCCACCGCTGATGCCCGCACGCAGCCGCTTGTGGTGCACCCGGCAATGACAACCGTGTCGACGCCTTGGTTTTTTAGGTAGGTGTCCAGGTTGGTTCCGAAAAATGAACTGGCATATTTTTTCGACACGATGTAATCGCCCGCCGCCGGCTTGATCCGGGCGTCGATATCGCACATCGGTGACCCACGCAGCAATACGGCCAGCGAAGGCACTTTCTTTATGAAGACCCCGGCATCGCGAAAATCCGCATCATACTCAATCGTGGTGTAGACGATCGGCAGCGATCCACCGCGAAAGGCATCGATCAGTTGTTCGGTCGCCACCAATTCGGAAGAAAAATCACCGCCAAGCGGAGACTTCGGATCGGTAAAACCAACAATGAAATCAACAATTAGCAAGGCGGGCCGTTTGCCGTAACCGGATCTGGCGGCGAAGCCTTTTTGTTGATACTGCGTCAGCGTTGAATCTTGCCAGTCGTTCATTGTCCAACCCCTGTCATCACCGCCGGCCACCCGGGCCGAATGCCGATTCAAATCATAGGCCATTGTGGCGCAGCCGCAAATCTGTGAAAGTTCAGTCTAGATCGCATATCGCAATAGCCGCAAATCTGACGATCAAAAATTAGAAATGCGGAGCAGCCGGATGGCCCGACGGGAGGCGAAAAATTGAGCGCTGATCAAAACAACGATCCCAGGAACCAAACGATCGGTGAGCGATATCGACCACGGCCGATTGAATCGCGGACTAATATGTCGATGCGATCCCGTATTCCCCCTCGCCCGGCGACAAGCGGCGGTAAGAAAGAGATTTTCTGTGCCTTTGGTGTTGATGTCGATGCGGTGGCGGGTTGGTTGGGGTCATATGGTGGTGAGGATTCACCATGCGATATCTCACGCGGTATTTTTGCCGGTGAAGTCGGTGTCCCGCGGCTTGTAAATTTGTTCAAACGCCTGGATATCCAAACCACATGGTTCATTCCCGGCCATTCCATCGAAACCTTTCCCGACCAGACCAAGATGGTGGTCGATGCCGGGCACGAAATAGGCATGCACGGCTATTCCCATGAAAACCCGATTGCCATGACACCGGAGCAAGAAGAACGGGTCATGGACAAGTGTATTGAGCTGATTGAGGACGTTGCCGGGCGCCGGCCCACCGGCTATGTGGCGCCGTGGTGGGAGTTCAGCCCGGTTTCCAATGAGTTGCTGTTGAAAAAAGGCATCAAATACGACCACAGCTTGATGAACGATGATTTTCATCCGTTCTACGTCCGGGTAGGCGATAGCTGGACGCCGATCGACTATTCCAAACATCCCGATGAATGGATGGTGCCGCTGGTACGTGGCGAGGAGACCGACCTCATCGATATTCCCGGTAGCTGGTATCTTGATGACCTGCCGCCGATGATGTTCATTAAATCAGCACCGAACAGCTTCGGTTTCGTCAATCCGCGCGACATTGAGGAATTGTGGCGTGATCAGTTCGACTGGGTTTATCGGGAATATGACTACGCTGTCTTCACCATGACCATTCATCCCGATGTCTCCGGGCGCCCACAGGTCTTGCTGATGCTGGAGCGCTTGTTTGAATACATTTCCAGCCATACAGGCGTGAAATTTACAACATTTGACGCCATCGCCAATGACTTCGCGGTGCGCCACCCACGCGAAACCGCGCAGGTCGCCAGCAGCGGATAATCAATCGCGGCACCACTGGTTGGGAGCCTGCATGTGTAGTTTGTGCGGAATAATGGGCGGCCAGAGCCACTGGGTGGATCCGGCCAGCAATCCGAAAGTTTTCGGGGTACGCACCCAAGACCGCACCTGGCATCGTGAACGCCAAGATCAAAGCCGCTTGGTCAATCAGATTCTGAAACACTACAGCCTTTCGGCCTCGGATTGGAAGGGCAACGCCTTTGTCGTGAAATCGCCAACCGGTAAAACCGAATTGGCGGAAAACATCTCACAAGTTTGGACGGCAGCTGAAACCATATTGGGGCAGTCCTGCGACCCGTTGGACGATGACCTCATCGCCAAGCTGCAATCCCAGTCCAAATGAACACTTATCCGCCCCCCATTCCGGTCAATATTATCACTGGGTTTCTGGGCAGCGGTAAAACCTCCATAGTCCAACAGCTTCTTGCATCGCCGGAACTTGAGGAAACGGCGGTCCTGGTCAATGAGTTCGGTGAAATCGGTCTTGACCATCACCTGTTCAAGGGCCTAACGGAATCCACCATCTTGATGCAAAACGGCTGCGTTTGCTGTGCCATTCGTGGCGATCTCAATGAGGGCTTGCGGGATTTGTTTTCGCAGATGACCCGCGGCGAAATCCCAGCCTTTCGCCGGGTGATTATTGAGACATCCGGAATGGCCGACCCGGTACCGATCGCTTATACAATCCAGACCGAACCGGTCGTGCGGCATCATTATCGGCTTGGCAATATTGTCACCGCTGTCGACGCGGTGAGTGGCCAGGGGCAGCTTCAACGGTATTCGGAATCCGTCAAACAGGCCGCCATCGCTGATCGGATAATCGTCACCAAAACCGATTTGGTCGAAAAAGCAGACGTCGAGCAATTGATAACCGCTTTGCGTCGGTTCAACGCCGCCGCGCAGATACAAGATGGTAACAAGGATAGGCTGGACCCGGTTACATTGTTTGCCACCGATAGCGATGAAAATGCGCCGGCCGATAGTGCCGCTCCGGGATGGTTTTCAGGCAACGCCACGGGTATTACGCCGGGCCTCGACCACGAACACGCCGGCTCGGTCCACTCATTCACCATCACCTATGAAACGCCGATCGATTGGACCGCCTTTGGCATCTGGATGACTATGCTGCTTCACCGTCACGGCGACAAGATCTTACGCATCAAAGGGCTATTGAATGTCGATGGAATGGCGGCGCCGGTTTTGATCAATGGTGTACAGCATGTTGTCCACGCCCCCGATCATCTAACCGGCTGGCCGGATGGCGACCGTCGCTCCCGATTGGTGTTCATCGTCGACGGCATCGATCAAAGTAAGATCGCTGCCTCGCTGGACGCATTTAACTGTCTTGCTAATCCGGCTGTACCGGCCTGAAAATTCTTTAGCGGATGTGGGTCGGTGGCCGGCGTGTATGCCAACCGTCGCGAAAGGCGCGGACCACATAATGCAGCAGATAAAACAGCACGGTTAAAATCACCAAGATGATGATCGAAACCAGCGTGCTGCCGAAACTGCGGTCCATTATGTTGCCTAAGCCCATCAAATGTTCGGCCAGTTTTTCCACCGCCTGTAGCGTCGCGCCGGCACAGAATATGACCGCCACCAGAATGGCTGTTTGAAGGGTATCAAACACCAGGCCGTTCACATCCAATTCCGAACCCGGCGAAATGATGTGATTCTTGAACGACTGCCAGTGGGCAACGATGAACGACAACATCCCGACGAGCGAGGCGAACCAGAACAAAACGTTGGAGAAATGAATATTGGGAATACTGGCGACCAGGTATTTTTCAAACGGTGCATAAAAATACAAGAAAATCAGAAAGATAATCAGGGCAATCAACCAAAACCAAAATCGATATTGAATCGGTTTCATGTCTTCTTTTGCCATATTATTTTGCCCCGTTTGGCGACCGCGATGGCGGCTGTTCTAAAGCGATAGGATCGGATCGTATAGAAATTCCGGTACCCGTCAAATCCCGTTTGTGTCCGTATCGATTTACCGGAAGGCTACAAATCGTGGCGTACGGGGATTGATTCAACGCAAGATACAGCTAGGCTGTTAAATAGAAAAACAAAGAAGATCGGTGCGGGCGCTTTCCCGGGGAGCGAAGTGAGTTTATGTCCAAACGACTTGGGATTGATGTCGGCGGAACATTCACCGACCTTTTGTTGTTTGATAGCGATACCGGCGCCATCCACCTCCTTAAAACACCCTCCACACCTCAAGATCAATCTATCGGTATCCTGACCGGTACCGAGGATATTATTTCCCAATCAGGCATATCGCCATCGCAGATAGAAGCAGTGCTGCACGGTACGACGGTTTCGACAAATATCGTCCTGGAGGAAAAGGGCGCCAAGGTCGGGCTGCTGGTTACTGAGAATTTTGAGCAGGTTCTTCATCTGGCCCGCTCGCAGACCCCCGGGCCACTCGCTGGTTGGATCATCATGATCAAACCCGATCCCCTGGCTGATTTGGAAAACACTCGCGGTATCGCCGAGCGGATCAATGCCCGTGGTGAGGTATTAAAGGCGTTGGATGAGGAGGCGGCGCGCCTGGCGATCCGTGAGATTGTCGATGCCGGCGCGGAATCAATCACTATCTCGCTGCTTCATTCCTACGCCAACCCGGAACATGAAAAACGCCTGAAGGAGCTGGTGCACGAGATTGACGGCTCAATTCCCGTTTCCATGTCGTCGGAAATACTGCCTGAATTTCGCGAATATGAACGGACGTTGGTGACTGTGATGAACGCCTATGTGCGTCCGAGCATGCACCGCTATCTGCAGGGTTTTGAAGAAAAACTGCGCAGCATTCAGTTTGATCCCCATGTCAATATTGTCCGTTCCGACGGCGGTTTAATGAGCGTTGAACGGGCATCGGAATCGCCGGTCTATACCATGTTGTCAGGCCCGGCCGGTGGTGTGTCCGGAGCGGCATTTCTGGCCGGATTAGCCGGCCAGCCCGACGCCTTGGGTTTCGACATGGGCGGCACTTCGACCGATGTGTCGCTGATCCAAAATGGCATACCGACGGTTTCCCGCGAAACCGCGCTGGGTTATTATCCGATTAAAATCCCGTCGGTGGAAGTTCATTCCGTCGGCGCTGGCGGCGGATCCATTGCCCATGTGCCGATGACCGGTGCTCTGCGGGTTGGGCCGGAAAGCGCTGGCGCGGTGCCAGGACCGGCTTGCTATGGACGCGGCGGCGATCTGCCAACAGTAACCGACGCTAACGTGGTGCTCGGCCGCCTGCCGCCAAGCCTGCTGGGCGGCTCCATGCAGTTGGACGTGGCGGCATCCGAACACGCCGTCTCCAAGATCGGTAGCGCCCTTGGTCTTGATGTCTATCAGGCTGCAGAGGGCATCTTAGACATCGTCAATGAGAACATGTTCGGCGCATTGCGGCTGATTACGGTCCAAAAGGGGCTGGATCCGAGAGATTTCGCCATCGTCGCTTTCGGTGGGGCCGGGCCGTTGCATGGCAACGCCATGGCAATGCTGGCCGGCTGTTACCCCGTCATCATTCCGCCAACACCGGGTGTGTTGTCGGCGCTAGGATTTCTTTATTCCGACGTCAAGAATGAGTTCGCCCAAACCCTGGCGCGAACCTTGGACGAGATTACCCCGGCGCAGGTCGCCGAGATATTCGATCGGCTATCGCGCGAGGCGCGCGGCTGGCTTCGTGATGAAGGCATCGATGACGGCGAGCAGCAACTACGGTTCCAGGCAGATGTGAGATACTTCCGACAAGGGTATGAATTTACAATAGAAATTTCGCCAGAATCTCTGGGGCAAGGCGGTCTACGGGCGCTTGCCGACCAGTTTGGCGCCGCCCATGAACGTCAATATGGGTTTAAGCTCGATCAGCCGGTGGAATTGGTCAACGTGCGGGCGGTGGGAACCGGGCAGGTCGCCAAATTCCAATTCCCGAAATTCGATATGCAGGGTCCCGACGCATCAAAGGCCGTAATAGACCGGCACCAGGTTTATTTCGGCGGCAGTTTCATCAACACCAATATCTACGATCGCGATCAGTTAATGGCCGGGAACAAAATCCCCGGCCCGGCGATCATCACCCAAAAAGATTCCACGACCGTGATTCATGTCGGTCATGTTGGCGAGGTGGACGAGTATTTGAACATCCTCATCCATCCCGAAAGCGGGCGATAGAGCGAGAAAAGGATCAAGGCAGGAAATGGCCAACACGCCCAGACAAAAACCGGTTTCGCTTGACGACCTTTTGGCCGCCAACAAGGCGCAGTTTGATCAATTGTTCTCAAACCAGTTCGGCCTGGATAGTAGATCCGAAGCCCGCATAGACACGGCCTCCAGTTCCAGTGGTCAAGTAGCCGGCGCGCCCTCAGCAAGTACACCGACATCGCGGTCCGCCACTGAAACTCTTGCTGACCGGTATGGTTCCGCCTGGTCAAGTGAGGTGATGGAGCATTCCGTTGAACGCGGCCAGGCAAAGGTGTTGTGCAAACTCAGTGTCGGCACGGCGTCGACGATGCAGTTTGGAACAGCGCGGGTACATGGCGACGAAGGCGCAGCACTTCAGATCGCCACCGATCGTGCATTGCTTAGATGCGCTGAGCACCTAGGTGATGTTACGCCAGTCGCGGAAGAAGACGCTGCGGCGCGGTCGGTCAAGACAAAAAAACAGCGGGAAGCAACGGCAGATGTGCCGGTAGCCGCATCGGCGAAGCCAGTCGCACCGGCTCAAGCACAGCGGACAAAGCTCGACCCAATTACCCTTGATTTGATTGAAAATGCCCTGCGCAACGCCCGCCACGAAATGGACGCCGTGCTGTTCAGATCGGCGATGTCACCGGTTATTCGCGAGCAACATGACGAATTCCCGATGATCACCGATGCCAAGGGCAGAATGATCGTCGGGCAGTTTGGATCCTACATCGCTGAGATGCTCAAGGACAAAAACTTCGACGTCGAGCCCGGCGATGTGATTTTGCAGTCGGATCCCTACAAATGCGGCGGTGCCATCTCCCACATCAATGACTGGATGGTCATGGTGCCGATCTTCTTCGACGATGACCTAATCGGATTCACCTCCATGTTCGGCCACATGATGGATGTCGGCGGACCGGTGCCCGGCAGTATGCCAACAGCGGCGACGTCAATCTTCGGCGAGGGGATGCGCATACCGCCGATAAAAATCTATGCCGGGGGCAATCTCAATCAGGCCGCCCTTGATCTGTTGATGAACAACACCCGGACGCCGGAAATGAACTATTCGGATCTGATGGCGATCATTGCCGGTTGCCGGGCCGGTGAAAAGCGGGTGATGGAAATATGTGAGCGCTTTGGCTCGCCGATCTATCACAAGGCCTGTGACGCACTGCTGGAACGCACCAACCGGGCCATGCGGCAACTGATCGTGCAAAATCTGCCGGAGGAACCACAATCGTTTGAGGACTATCTCGACGATGACGGACTAGGGAATGGTCCGTTCAAGATGAAACTGACCGTCTGGCGGGAAGGCGACCACGCCTATTTTGACTGGACAGGCACATCAGATCAGGCGCCGGGGCCGATCAATTTCTATCTCCATGAAGGCATGTTCAAGATGTTTATCGGCGTCTACATGATCATGGTTTTCGACCCGCAGATCTTATTCAACGACGGTTTCTATGACCTGGTACATGTCACCATGCCGAAGGGGTCTTTGGTACATCCCGATTTCCCGGCCGCTCTGGGCTGCCGCACACATGCATTGTCACGGCAATTCGATGTGCTTGGCGGCGCGCTGAGCCACAATGCACCGGAAATGGCGACGGCCGCCGGCTACGGCTCCAGCCCATATTTTCTGTACTCCGGCAACGACAGTGAAGGGCGGCCCTATCAGCTGATGGAAATACTGTACGGTGGCATTCCAGGTCGGCCGATCGGCGACGGCATGGACGGCCATTCTTGGTGGCCGCTGTTTGAAAATATTCCGACTGAATACCTGGAAAGTTTTTATCCGATGATTGTCGAAAATTATGCCAGCGTCGCCGATTCCGGCGGTGCCGGTAAGCATCGTGGCGGCAACGGCGTGGAAAAAATATATCGGGTACTGGCGGCCGGTGATGTCTCCATTCACGATGATCGCGGGCGGACCCAGCCTTGGGGTATTCTCGGTGGTAAACCTGGTGCCTGTTCAGCCAAATGGATCCGCCGGGCCAATTCGGAATTGGAAGAACTGCCTTCCAAAATCGATGGCATTAAGGTCGTACCCGGCGATTGCATCATATTCCGGACCGCTGGTGGCGGCGGTTGGGGTGATCCGCTTGAACGGGAACCAGGCGCAGTGCGCAATGATGTTGCCCGCAGATTGTTGACCGCCGACAAAGCCCGACAAGATTACGGTGTTGTCATCGCCGGCGACAAAAACGCCCTTGATGGCAGAGCAACCGATGATTTACGGCAATCGATGTTGACCACGAGAAAGCCGCTGGATTTGTTCGATTTTGGTGAAGCACGGCATCGGCGCAAGGCCAGTTAGTCTGGTTGAAATCATGCGTGGACAGGCCGTAGAGTAGATGAGACTTGCAATCACGCTGCAGTGCGTGGCGAAAGTAGGGATGGAATAAAGGTTATGCTGGAAGTTTGGATCGGATTGATCATTACAGCAATCGTCGTCATTGCGATCCTGTATATTATTTCCATTTGGATCTACAAACGCGCGCCGGCGAATATGGGTTTTATTCGCACCGGCTGGCGTGGCACCAAAGTTTGCCTTGGCCGTGGCGCCATGGTGTTACCAGTGTTCCATGAAGTCTCATGGATATCGCTTGAATCCATCAAGTTGATCGTCGGCCGCACGCGTGATCAAGCCGTTCTGACCGCCGACAATATCCGGGTTGATGTGATCACCGAACTTTACACCCACGTGGGCCGCACCGAAGAGGATCTGCTGACCGCTAGCCGAAGCTTGGGTGAAAAGACCTTCGATGCAGAAAAGGTCCGCAATCTGTTGGAAGCAAAAGTCGTCAGCGCCATTCGTTCCTATGCGGCCACCAAAACACTGAAGGAATTGCACGAAAACCGCGATGCGTTTGCCCAACAGATCAAAGAAAACGTCATCGACAGCTTCAAGGCCAATGGCCTGCAGCTTGAAGAGGCGACGATTGTCACCCTGGAACAGACCGGCAAGGAATTCTTCCGTGCCGACAACGTCTTCGATGCCGAAGGCCTGAAAATCATCACCGAGATCACCTCCGACGCCCGCAAGAAAGTGCATGACACGGAAAAACGTACCGCGGTGGCGATACGTCAGAAGGATCTTGATACCGAGCTCGAGATGCTCGAAATCGAGCGCACCGAAGCCGTTGCCCGGGTAACTCAAGACAAGGAAATCTCCAACGAGCAGGCCCGGCAATTGGGCGAGAAGCAAATATACATGCTCGATCAGCGCAAGGGCGTGGAAGAAAAAGAACTCGCCAACGAAGTTGAATTGGAACGCCTGCGCACCGAGCGCGAGGTGGCCATCACCGAGGAGGCCAAGAAGCGTGAATCAACCGATATTCAACGCCAGCTCTCCTTGGAACAGGAGCGACGTGACAAGGAAATTGCCTTGATTGGTAAGGCTCGCGAGGAAGAATTGGCGGAGGTGGGCCGCAAGCTTGCTCTTGAAAAGGCCGAAAAAGACAAAGAAATCGAACTGATCGAAAAAGCCAAACAACAATCGCTCGCCGATATGCAGCGGCGCCTGGCTGTTGAACAGGCTGACAAGGAACGCGAAGTGGAATTGGCGGCTACCGAACGTGATCGCCGCAAAGCGGAAATTTCCCGGGAAACCGAAGTCGCCAAATCAGAAGAAGAGGCACGCGACCAGCGCCATGCCGCGTCGGAAAAGGCCGCCATCGCGGTGCGCAAGCGCAGCCTGGAAACCAAGCTGGCGATGTTGGAAATCGATAAGAACGAAGCCTTTGCCGCGGTTCGTCACGACAAGGACGTATCGGACGAAAAGGCAACGGTTTTATCAGAACAGCAAAAAACAATTCTGGCCCATCGCTTTGAAGTTCAAAACGAGGAAATCCAGAAGCAATTGGCCCTTGAGCAAAGTCAGATCGCCAAGGATGCCGCCGTTTCAAACAAAATGCGCGAACGAGAGGCCGCTGAAATTCAGCGCCAGCTCGCCCGTGAACAGGAAGAACGGGATCGCAAGATCGCGCTCATCGCCAAGGATGAAATCGTCCGGCAGACGGAGATCAAACGTGATCTCACCGTCGAACTGGAAGAACGCGACCGAGAGATCGCCATCATTTCAAAAGAACAAGAACGCGAAGTCGCCGATATCGCCCGTTACAAGGCCCGTGAGGCTGAGGAACGCGACCGCGAAATTGCCTATGCCTTTAAGACCAAGGAACTGGACGAGGCTGAAATTGAGCGGCTGAAGACCAGCCGAATAGCCGCCAAGGCGGAACATGATGTGATTTCCGTGGCGCCGATTTCACAAGCCGAGCAACAAAAACAGGTTTCGAAGATCTCCGCTGAAAAGGCAGCGGAGGCAGCACGCATCGACGAAGAGGCGAAAGCTGAAATTGCACGGCTGCACATGGTTGTTCAGTCTCAGGCGCGCAAAGAATCGGCGGAAAATGAATCCGATGCCGTGTTGTCTCGCGCCAAAGCCAACAGCCAGGCGCAGATCATATCAGCGGAAGGTATTGAACGCGAAGCTGCGGCGCGCGGCCGCGCTGAAATGGAAGTCGAAACGCTGAGGGTGGAAAACACCCAAAAGATGCTGGAAGCGGAAGCCAGTGGCATTGAGGCGAAAGCCGGTGCTTTGAAAAAATACAATGACGCCGCGACATTCCTGGAGCTGGCCAAATTACAGATCGAGGCGGAACGCGACGTTCACATCGACCAGGCCAAGGCCATGGGTAACGCATTGTCGGATGCGCAAATCCGTATGTATGGCGGCGGCGACGGTACCGTCGACACCATTCGCGGCATGTTTACCTCCGGCTTTGCCATGGGCGAGGTGCTGGAAGGTGTCGCTCAATCATTGCCGGCGGGCTTGAAGGATCGGTTTGCCAAAAACGGTATTCGCGGCATTTTCGGCCGGCCATATCGCAGCGGCGAATTCAAACAGATGACCGATGCCCTGGCGGCACTTGTTCGCAAGGAAATGGGTTCCAAGAAGGCCCGTGAGGTGCCGTTCTCACAAGCCGTCGCCCTTCTTGAAGGTGCGGCCAAGGGCAATGACAGCCAGGAAAGCGCTCTTGGCCTATTGCGGGAAGCCAACGACGGCGGTGTTTTCGACGACGTAGCCTTTGACACCGTGTGGTCACTTCTGCAGGCGACAGCCAAGGCGGCCGACTAAATCCTAATCCAGATTACTCTTGATGGACGGTGGTAAAACCCGATGTCGGAATACGATGTCGTTCTGACAAACGTCAATAAGACCTTTCCAGGTGACGTCCGGGCGGTGATTGATTTCAACGCCGAGATCAAGCGTGGCGAGTTCGTTGCTATGTTGGGCCCGTCCGGGTGTGGCAAGACGACGACTTTGCGCATGATTGGCGGGTTGGAAGAAGTCACCGAAGGAAAAATCTACATCAAGGGCGAGGACATCACGGATTTGCCGCCGTCGAAACGCGAAACGTCGATGATGTTCCAAAGTTTCGCGTTGTTTCCCCATCGCACGGTGTCGCAAAACGTCGAATTCAGCCTGAAGATGAAGGGCATCGACAAGGCCATCCGCGATCGTCAGGTCGCGGAAATGATCGAAATGGTGAGCCTAACTGAGCTGGCCGACCGCCGACCGCATGATCTCAGTGGTGGTCAGCAGCAACGGGTGGCTTTGGCCCGTGCCCTGATTTCAAAACCGACTTTGCTGTTGCTCGATGAACCGCTCGGGGCTCTGGATTACAATCTACGCCAGACAATGATGGTGGAATTGAAGAAGATCCAACGCGACCTGGGCATCACCTTCATCATGGTCACCCATTCCCAACAGGAAGCCATGTCGATGGCCGATATGGTTGTCGTGATGAGTGACGCGTTGATCCAGCAGATTGGACCGTCCCGGGAGATCCATGAGAACCCGCGCACCAAGTTTGTTGCCGAGTTTATCGGCAACAACAATCTTTATAAGGGCCGGATCAAATCCCAATCCGGGTCAATTGTGTTTGTGGAATCGGAAGAAGGACTATTTTACGTACGCAAACCCCAGGACATTGCCCGCGTGCGTCTCAACGAGGACGTCTACTTTTCCGTCCGCGCCGACCTGATGCATACCGGGCATCATCCCAACATGGCCAACCAGATCCAAGGGACCTACATGACGACAGAGTTTCTGGGCACGCTGGAAACCGATATCTTCGAGGTCTCACCTGGTCACTACGTCAAGGTCGAACAACATCGCAAACTGTCCGACAGGGTCTATGGTCCAGGGGAAACGGAAACGCTTAGTTGGACGGCGGAAGCCGGAATTTTGTTAGATCGGCCGTAGCCCCGCCGCAGCTATCGCGATCGTCGATACAAAATCGTGTAGATCACCAAGAACATCCCGATCATCACCAGAGAAAATAGCGTCGACGCCGTCCCCAGTGCGAACAGTGTTGGCCTGACCCGCTGGGTCATCGAGGCGTTGATATCAAGGGGCAGGGTGTTGGTGTCGCCCGCCAATAGTGTCGTTCGGGCAAACTCGTCATAAGACAGTGTAAATCCGAATAAGCCGGCGGCAACAATGCCAGGCGTAATCAACGGCAGTGTTACCTCCTTGAAAACTACCCATTCCGATGCCCCCATGTCTCTTGCCGCTTCCTCCAGGCTGGAATCGAAGCGATTGAATACGGCCATCATCACCAAAAATCCAAAGGGCAGCGTCCAAACCACATGAACGCCGAGCGCAGAGGAATACCAAGCCGGCGGAATGCCCAGCTGCTTCATAAGCGTGGCAAGGCCCAGACTGAGCAGGATGCCGGGTACCATCAATCCGGACATGATGGTGTAAAACAACACGTTTGAACCACGGAATTTCTGCCGGAACGCCATGGCCAACATGGTGGAAAATACTGCGGTGATCACCATGACTATCAGGGCCAGAATCAAAGATCGCCCAATTGCGCCTTGCAGGTCGCCGACGGTTGAGGGCTGGATCAGCTTATCCCACCAATAAAAACTGACCCCGCGCATGGGGAAGCTGGTACCGCCGCGCCGCCCCTGGAACGACAGGATGAACATGGCGATCATCGGCCCGTAGATGAACACAATAAAGATGGCATAATAGACCGATAGGCCAGACTTTACCGCGGCGTTGCGCTTGCGTTCGGGGGTCCAGCGCCGCGCCATCTATAGCTCCTTGCGGATGTCGACGATGCGCAAGATGATGATCACACCGATCATCATCGCCAACATCAACATCAATGCATTGACCGCCGAAAACGGATAGTTGGCGATAGCATAGTAGTTCAAGATCACGGTGCCGACTGTGCTTGTCTTACCGCCATAAACGACAACGGCCGTGGCGAACTCACCCATCAACATGACAAATATGAAAATCATTCCGATCGCCACGCCAGGCAGCGATAATGGTCCGATGATCTCGCGGAAAATTTGGAATGGCGTGGCGCCCATATCCTTGGCGGCTTCCAATATTCCCTTGTCTATTTTGGCAAGTGAGAAAAAGATTGGGCCGATGGACAGCACCACATAGAGTTGGACCAGCGCCATAACGTAGCCGAACTCCGAATAAAGTAGGAATTCCAGCGGTTTGTCGATGATGCCGGCGCTGACCAGCGCTTTGTTGAGCAATCCTCTGCGCCCCAGCATCGGCAACCAGGCAACGGCGCGGATCAGATAACTTGTCCAAAAGGGCACCATCGCTAATAGGAAAAGCGACATTTGCCATTTGAATGACTGCACCTGCATGGCCAGGAAATAGGCGATCGGATAGCCGATGAGCAGGCATAACACCATGACCAGGCCAGTGAAATATATCGTGCTGCCCAGAGTTCGAAGAAATACGCTGAGCTGCAAGAACCGCCGGGATTCTGGGTCAAAAAACCCCTCGTTGGTGAAATATTCTGCGTAAAACTGAAGCGTCAGATTGCTGTCGCCGGTGCTTCTGGTCGTTTCAATCAAACTGAAAATGACGATGGAGATCATCGGAACGACGAGAAACACAATCAGCCAAAGCGTGGCTGGCGCCACAAGCCAACCGGGAGAAAACCCCTGATCGCGATTTGTGGCTTTGGCGCTGCCTTTAATGTCCTCATAGGTCGGCTGGTTGCCGATTAATCCTGACTGTTGAGGTTTGGCGCCGTCGGCCATGCCGGTTAACCAGTTTTGTTCCAGTGGTTCATATCACTGTCGGTATTATGGCGAAACCGGGCGGTAAAACCAGTTGGAAAGTTTCATTATTCGTTCCGTATTCGCGATATCTTCATGCGAAAAAAAACTGGCGGGAAAAACCCGCCAGCTTGTTATTGTGGTGCCGATCAGATCGATAGGCACGGAACGGCCGATTAGGCGCTTAAGAATTCAGTCCAGCGCTTAACCAGATAGTCGTTTTCATCCATCAATGAGTTCCACACCGCAATGTTGCTGAAGCGGTCCCAATAGGAGCCGCCGTCGCGGACTTCACCCTTGTTGACGACAATATTTCCGAACGGATCGGGCAATTCCTTGGCGGCCGGCTTGCCCATGTACCAGAAGTCCCACTCCTCGGCTGGAAGATGGCTCTTCACATTATCGGGCACCGACATGTAGTAGCCTTGGCGTGCAACGAACGCGCCAGCCCAGCCATCAAGCCACCAGTTGATATACTCGTAACACTGGTCAAGCTGCTTGCCGGACACCTTGGCTGAGATGCCCAGCCCGCCGTGCCAACCGCGCATGCCTTCCTTTGGATTGGCATAAACACACGGGACACCTTCCGCCTTCACTGCGGTCACCGCCGGCGACCACATGCTTTCCAACGCCACTTCACCGGACACCATCAAGTTGACCGATTGCCCGAAAGTTTCCCAGAACGCCCGGAAGTAGCCTTCCTGTTTCTTCTCGATCAGGAAATCGATCAGGATATCAATTTCCGCCCTGGTCATATTGCCTTTGTCTTTAAAGGTATGCAGACCCATGCCTTCCATGGCCAGCGCTGCATCCATCGTGCCAATCTGCGGCACGTTCAACAAGGCAATGCGGCCTTTGAAGTCCGGGTGGAAGAGCTCACCCCAGCTTTCAATTTTGCGCCCGGTTTCTTCCGGATTGTAGCCAATGGAATCGGCATTGTGCCAACCTGGAACCAGGGAGACATAGCGCGACGGGCCAGCCGTCTTATCGCCATTCTCGTCAATCCAAAGGTGATGCACCGGCGCGTCGCCCTGTCCAACCTTGGACTCAGGGCTCAATTTACCGGTTTTGCAAAGATCAGTGACTTTGTCCCAATCCTTGATGCGTTTGGTGTCGATCGGCTGCCAGACCTTCGACGGGCCCATCACATCCATATCGTTATAATAGCCTTCAGCAATCTCGTATTGGTCGTTCTGGTTGAGCATTTTGCCAAACATGCCGCCATAGCCGAGTGCCTGGCCGCGAATGCCGAAACCGAGATCTTTCGATGCCTGGCTTTGGATTTCGTTGATGACACTCACACCCAGACCGACGGATCTGATCGGGTCAGCAGCCTGAACGATATTCGGGAAACCGCCGATCACACCAGCGGCGGCAACAGTGGCCGAACCGGCTACGAAAGCCCGTCGGGATACTCCGCTCAGGTGTTTGTCCTTAATGGTTTCGGCCATGTATTCCTCCCTTTGATTTTCTCTTTGCAAATGCGCTAATCGCATGGATTTGCTGATTAAAGTTTCTACTTTTCATCATGCAATCTAGGAAATGATACATTAAGGTTCATAAAGAGGGAACTGTTGAAAATCGGGAGGTCATGTTGAGTGTCTTAATAAAGAACGGCCGGATCGTTACTGCCGCGGATGACTACATTGCAGATATTTTCATTAGTTCCACGCGGATCGATTTGATCGGCAATAACCTCAATATCCCGGCTGATCATGTTATCGATGCTTCCGGCAAGCTGGTTATTCCAGGTGGCGTTGATCCGCACACCCATCTTGAATTGCCGTTCGGAGGAACCACCACATCCGACACATTTGAAACTGGTACACGGGCTGCCGCCCATGGCGGGACGACCTGTATTATTGATTTTGCCGTGCAGACCAAGGGAACCTCCGCCCTGGAGGCTTTGGACACCTGGCACGCAAAGGCGGCGGGCAAGACCGCCATCGACTACAGTTTTCATATGATCATCACCGACATGCCGGAGGAGCGCACAAACGAAATGCGCATGCTCGCCGATGCCGGGGTGACGAGCTATAAACTTTTCATGGCCTACCCCGGCGCCATGATGTCCGATGACGGCACCATATTCCGCGTCATGCGAAAGGCTGGTGAGGACGGCACACTCGTCTGCATGCATGCTGAAAACGGCATCGTCATCGATGAGTTGATCAAGATTGCGATATCTGAGGGACATATCGAACCGAAATACCATGCGCTGACCCGGCCAACCCGGCTGGAAGCAGAGGGAACGCATCGGGCATTGGCCATCGCCGAGGTCGCCAAGTCTCCGGTCTATATCGTTCACTTAAGTTGCTATGACGCGTTGCAAGAATTGCGCTTGGCTCAAGCACGCGGTGTCATGGCCCATGGGGAAACCTGCCCGCAATATCTGTTGCTGGATGTCAAAGCCTATGACGAGCCCGGGTTCGATGGGGCAAAATATGTTCTGACACCGCCACTTCGGGAAAAATGGAACCAGGATCACCTTTGGAATGGTCTGCGCGGTAACGCGTTAAATTCGATTTCAACGGATCATTGCCCTTTCTGTTTGAAGGAACAGAAAGAACTGGGCAAAACCGATTTCAGCAAAATCCCCAATGGTGGGCCGGGTATCGAAAACCGGATGAGCCTGATCTATCACTACGGTGTCAGCGGCGGACATTTTGATATCAACAGGTTCGTGGATCTGACATCTACCTCGCCGGCAAAAATCTTCGGACTGTTTCCGCAGAAGGGAACGATTGCAGTAGGTAGCGATGCCGATATCGTCATATTCGATACCGAGCGTGAAGAAACCATCAGCTACTACAATTCCCACACCCACCACATGAATGTTGACTACAACGCCTTCGAAGGAATGCCGGTCAAAGGCATGACGGAGACAGTTCTCAGCCGTGGCAAGATAGTGATCGACAAGGGGAACTATGTGGGCGTTGCCGGCGATGGTGAGTTCGTCAAACGTGGGCCATATGGCGGCATGTACCGCGCCTGGTAGTAATCATCATTATAGGCTGGGTCTAGTTTTGTGGCCGAGCCGTTTTGCCCGAAACGCGAATAACTTTTAGAAGCCAGAAAATGATGCAGAACAGCCCGGTCAGCAGGATCAGGGCGACGATGGCCGCCAGCCGCTTGCCAAATTCCGCGTCAAGGCCATGACCGGGTTCCAACAAATAGACACACAAAATCTGTAGTGCCTGAAGCGCTGCTCCACCGCTGAGCAAAATGGCGACGAATGTCGATCCGCGCAGCGAACTTAAAACCATCGATTCGACACTGCGCTGCTGGACGATGTGAAGCCGGTAGGCGCGCCAGTGGAAAATACAGAACCCGATAATGCCGATAATCAGCGCTACCCAGAATATGGCATTGGAATAGCTCAAGCCATAAACGACGATGTCGAACAGGTTCTCAAACGGCTGATAGAAATAGAGGAAAATAAGAACGATAAGATAGACGACAAATCCGACCAGCGTCCAAAACCATTGCCACCCGGTCATATTCTACCCTCATCGTTTCCCTGTGCGCCGACGGTCTTTCATAGCCGACCTTGCCGCTGGCGATCAATGGTCTAAGCCTAGCCTCGCTATTTGCTTCCACCAAGACTTTTATTCAGTTACTGGCGAAATCTGTTTGCTAGTCCGGGTGTCCAATCAAGGCAGCCTTCCAGCACGTCGGCGATGGCCAGCAGTTTGCCCTCTTCAAACCAGTTGCCGGTCAGCTGCAGGCCGATCGGTAACCCATCATCGGTCAATCCGCACGGCAGGCTGGTCGCCGGCATCCCGGTCAAATTAGCCATCCGTGTCAAACTGCCAAGAACCATGGAACCGGCAATCGGAATGCCATCGACCATAAGCGAGCCAGTTTCCAGTTCCACGGCGGGAATAGGCGTTGTCGGATTGAGAAGAACATCAAAGTGGTTCATTACGCTCATCATTGTTGAAATAAATGCTTGGCGCACTTGGCGGGCAGCCAAATAATCGGTTGTTGTGACATCCGCACCATGTGTCAATCTGACAGCCACATCAGGTGAAAGATCATCATAGTGATCTTGCAGGTGGGTTTCGTGAACGGCGTAGGTTTCCGCCTGGGTCATCACAAGCCAGGCCTCCAAAGCTTCTTCCGCGCCGGGAAGTTCAACATCCTCCACTATGCCGCCGGCGGCTTCCAATATTGCAATGGCGGCTTCGATATGTGCCGCCGTTTGCGGATGTAGATCGCTGAATGTCAATCGTCTGGGTACGCCGATGCGCAGGCCGTTAAGGACGCCAGGGCGGCCGAGCACCGGTTCCAACGGCGGTTGGTTCCAGGTTGTCGGGTCATTTCTGTCATAACCGGCCATCGCCTGGAGCATGACCCGGCAATCGGCAACGGTGCGGGCCATTGGTCCGGCGTGATCGAAGCTGCTGGCAAGCGGATAGATGCCTTGCCGGCTGACCCGGCCATAGGTTGGCTTAATGCCGGCAATGCCGCTGTTGGAAGCCGGTATCCTAACCGAACCGCCCGTATCAGAGCCCACAGCACCCCAAACCAAACCGCTAGCGACGGCGCAGGCCGAACCGGAACTGGAGCCGCCGCATGCATGCTTAAGGTTCCACGGATTCCTCGGCGATCCATCCACCGCATTGATGCCGGTTGGCCCGTATGCGAATTCGTTTAAACGCGTCAGGCCGACAACAATGGCGCCGGCATCTTTGAGATTTTGAACCGCTTTAGCGTTGGTTTGACAAAGCTCCCGTACGTGCACCCGGCTGCCGCAGGTGCGCACCATACCTTCGACGCGGAATAGGTCTTTCACGGCAATGGGAATTCCGTGAAGTGGCGACTTGGGACCATCTGCCTTCAGTTCCTCATCCGCCCGGCGTGCCTGGGCCAAAGCCAATTCCGGATAAACCGATGTAAAGGCATTAAGTTCCGCACCGTCCTGGTCGATGGCATCCAGGCTTGCCAGAACACATTCGACCACGGATACGGACTTATCGGCGATTTTTTCGGCCAATTGAGTAAGCGACAGCGAGCGTATGTCTTGCGCCATATCAGCCGTGATCCTACGGAATGGCGATCAGCAGGAGGATCGCATAGAGCAGGACATAGATCGTGTCCTTTGCCGCGGGGATGCCATGTTTATCGTCGCCACGTGCTGCAACGAGCGCAATAATTTCCAATACGCCAAATATGATAGTCAGGAAAAACACTGGCCAGGCCGTGTCCCACCAGGAAATAACAATCGCCGCGGTATCAGCCTCGTCAGCATCCTCAACGGCGTGCACCGCCTGCCAGATCCACATCAGCACCGGCAACAACAATATGTAGAGATAGGCCAGCAAAAAACGGAATCGGCTGCGGGATCGGTCGATAGCCCAAAACACCACGAAGAAGCCCAACAGGCCGAGCAAATCCCAGAACAATCCGCTGTATTGCTGTGGGTCGGGCAGGCGGAAAAGGTTGATGAACGCCAGGATCAAAAGAACCAAAAGGCCATCGCAAAACAGCCATTCGCGAAATACCGCGGCAGTCGGCTTCTCACTTAAGGCACGGCTCGCCTTGTCCATAAGTAAGACAATCGCGACCGCGAAACTCGCCGGATAAACAAGGTTCACGATGATGGTGTGTTGTTGATCAGCGGACAACGCCGTCCAACCCATTATCAAAATCGCAGCCAATATCGCCAACAACCCCAAAATCCGAATTCCGATGGGGCTGCGGTGTACGACGGGCGCCGGGTCGGTATCCTGTGAAGGCGAGGGTTCCCCGGTCCTGGGTGTTCGGGCGGTATTCGTTTCAGCTTCCCGCCGAAAATGAAAAACCACCAGACCAACGCCAAACGCGATCAACGCCAACACTGCAACGATGATCATGACGATTAGAAATACGCCGCCCTTGGTGTCCGTGCTCCATGGTCCAATTGTCCCGGACGGAATCAGAATCCAGATCAGCAACAAGGATCCGACCAACAAAACCAGCCCGGCAAGGATCAGGACAAACCAATGCGGTTCGGTTCTAATGGTTTCGTCGGATTTTGGGTCGGTACGGCGTTGAAGGATATGACGCGAAATCACGAAAAGCAGAAAGGCAACGATGGCAATGGCGCCAAGTGCTGCCATGGTCTCCAAAAACTGTAGAGAGCGGCTCTCCAACTTACGTTATTCCCCCGGCGCCCGGTCGATGCGCTTTGTTCATTTTCGTTCACACAAAGTCAGCCATCCGCGGCAAAAGCGCAATCAATTTATCGGCCTAGCGGTACTGTACCGGGAAGGTTCGGCTGAAACGACTTGTTCGTCTATCCAAGTATCTGACCGCCCGATTGTCAATTGTAAGATGACGGGTCAACCGGTCTGCAACGGTGCCGGAAATAGCATGGATGTGCTATGTTCCAACCGTAGCTGCTTCATCGATGCCGTGGATACTTCCGTGTCGGATTGGGTTCGGTTCGGAACAGAGTATTGTTAAAACTGGATGACACCCTTACCGGTCGATTGGGTATCGAATTTCGTATAGGCCTCTGAAATCTGGTCGAGCGAATACCGGTCGGTGAATAGGCTTTCAACGTCGATACCGCGTTCGGCGACAAACCGGGCGCATTCTTCCTGAATGACCGTGGAGAATGTCCAGGATCCGATCAGCGTGATTTGCCGGCGCAGCAAATCGGCGCTGACATCAATCGTCACGCTGCCACCTTCGCCGACAAAACAGACTGTTCCCCAGGTGCGGGTGGCCCGGATTGCGGCGATGCGCGCGGATTCCGCCGATGAACAATCAAGCGCCAGATCAACGCCGAGGCCCTTGGTTAATTGCTTCAATGCTTCCACCGGTTCATCGGCGGTCGGGTCGATCACACAATCTGCGCCCATGCTGGCGGCGAGACCCCGGCGTTCCGCATTGACATCCAGAGCAATCACGCGGGCACCCATGGCGGTCCCCAATTGGGTCGCGGCAAGACCGACCGGCCCCTGGCCGAACACCGCTAAGGTATCGTGGCCGGACAGGTTCATACGCCGCAGGGCGCCATAAGCAGTACCGGTTCCGCAGGCAATCGCTGCGCCGGTTTCAAAGGAGAGTTCGTCTGGCAATGCAACCAAGGTGCGGGCCGGAACCTTCATATAGTCGGCATGGGCGCCATTGCCGGTAACGCCATAAACCACGAAACCTTCATTGCACAATTGCGACCAGCCGGTGCGGCAATGGCCGCAGGACCCGCAGCCGTAATAATGATGATCCATAACCCGCTGGCCAATCCGTGCCTGGCGCTCATCGACGCCGTCACCAACCGCGACGACGATGCCGCAGGGCTCATGTCCGGCGATAATCGGCTCGGTAACGTCACCCAACCCCAGGGCACGCTGCATTTCGCCGGGGGCGGCGCGATAGAATTTTAAATCGCTGCCACACATGCCGGAGGCCTTGATTTCGATGACAACCTCACCTGGGCCGGGGGTGGGGTCGGGAAACTCGTGTATTTCGACGGTGCTGCCGCCAGTAAAAACCGCTCCGCGCATGTCAGTATTCCTCTTCAAACATGGTGACTTAGGGGTCTGATCCCCGATTGCCGACTTTAAATGATCCCGCGGGATTTCAGATCGGCCAATTGATTATCCGATAGTCCAAGCCGCCCGCCGAGTATCTCTGAATTGGCTTCACCCAGGACAGGGCCTAGGGATCGGATTTCACCTGGTGTTTCAGATAGGTGCGGTAGTGGTCCGGGGACGACCACATCGCCGAGTTCCGGCAGAGCCAATGTTTGTAAAACGCCACGGGCAGCAAATTGTGGGTCGTTGAATATGTCGGCGATCGTGTTAATCGGCCCGGCCGGGACATCTCCGGCGACACATTGTGAGATGACGTCGTCTCGCGAAAGGCTTTCGATCCAGGCGCCGACTTGTTCATTGACCGTTTCGCGGGCGGCAAGCCGGGCGGTCTGGTCCCCGAAATCTTGCAATAAATCAGGCCGGCTCATGACGTCGCAAAGCCGCGCAAACATTTTGTCGGATGAACAGGCGATTGCAATATAGGCGCCGTCGGCGCAGCGGAAATGACCGTGCGGGCAGGCGTTAATCGTCCCGGTTCCTTCCGCCTCGCGGACATGGCCGGTCATGGCATATCGCGGCGCAATTTCGTCCAGTGCCCGGAAAACCGATTCAAACAGCGCCATATCGACAATCTGACCACGGCCGGTCGCGTCGCGATGGCGTAAAGCCATGAGAATGCCAATCGCGCCGTAAAGCCCGGACATGTAATCACCAAGCGATGTTGAACCCGGTGTCACCGGGACCTCGCCGGGCATGCCGGATAGGTAGGTCAATCCGCCGACAGCATGTCCAACACGGGCAAATCCCGGCCGGTCGCGATAGGGGCCGTCCTGGCCATATCCGCTGACCCGTAACATGATGATGCCCGGGTTGATGGCCTGTAGCACATCAAATCCCAAGCCCCATTTTTCCAATGTTCCCGGTCGGAAGTTTTCACAGATCACATCTGTTTCCGCCACCAGCCGTTTGAATAAATCCGCACCTTCGGCAGATCTCAAATCAAGGGTGACCGAACGCTTGTTTCGGGCTTCGCTCAACCAAGCGAGTGATTGGTCGGGTAAATCGGTCGGCGTGCCAAACCGGCGCCAGGGGTCACCGCCATCAGGGTGTTCAATCTTGATGACCTCGGCACCGAATTCGCTCAGAACCGAGGCGGCGTAAGGGGCTGCGATGAAGGTGGCAAGATCGAGGACCTTGATCCCGGCCATGGGTGCCATGGGTACTTGCGTCATTGATTTTCTTCGCGTGACTTGATCATCTCAGCCGTCGCCAGCACACGTGCGGCGCGCGCCGCAATTGGGTAATCGATAAATTGCTCCTCAACCACGATTGACGCTCTACCTTCGGCTTCGGCCTGATCAAATGCGTCAACGACCGCTGTCGCAAAAATAACTTCATCAGCTGTAGGCGAGAATGTTGTCAGGATGGTCGCCAGCTGACCGGGATGAATGCAGAACTTCCCTTGATAGCCGAGGTCACGGACCCGCTCCGCCGAACCCGATAATCCGTCCGGATCGTCTAGCCGGGCCCAAACAGAGTCAATCGGTCCATCCAGGCCGGCAATGCGACAGGCGAGCGCAATTTCCGCCCGGGCCGGCATCAATTCGGCTTCCGAGGGTGTCCATCGCATGCCCATATCGACAACGAAATCAGCTGCGCCAAACGATAGCCGGCGTACCCGGTCGCAACATCCGGCAATGGCGCGGACATTGGCAAGTCCGACGCCGGTTTCGACAATCGGCAGCAGGTCGATCGCGCCCACATTGAGGCCGGCTTTGGCTTCTAGGTCGCTTATGCGGGCGTGCACTGCACTGACCTTGTCCGGGTGCTCGGCTTTTGGCAGAACAATGCCATCGAGGTTGGCGCAAACGATTGATGCCACATCGTCGGCATGCCATTCGGTCGTATCGCCATTTACCCGAACATAACGCAGCGGCCATCGCGATGGGCGGTCGGCGGCAAGCAATCGGGCAACGGCACTTCTCGCGGCCGGCTTTTCGCTCATTGCCACCGCATCCTCAAGATCGAAAATCACCGCATCGGTCGCCAGGGTCAGCGCTTTCTGCGTGTGCCGATCATTGTTGCCGGGCGCAAAAAGCATGCTGCGAAGAGGTAAAGGCGAATTGGTCATCTGATAACAGGGGTATTCGAGTTTACCCGGCATTTCCCAATTGTGACGCGTTTTGAGATAGTTGGAAGATAAAATGTTAGCACGCCACATGCCAAACTGAATAGTCGAAGCTGCTGTGCTATGTTCCAACCAGTGCCATTCGATCGATGCTTTGGATATTTCCGTGACAAATCAATCCGACGATAATCTAGCCCAATTGATCCGCGAGGAGTTAAGCCAGCATACCGTTGCCACACTGGCGACCGTCGGTGAGGGCGGCCCCCATGCGGCCTCGTTGATGTATGCCTACGACAAGGAATTGTCGCTCTATTGGGTCTCAGATCCGGCAACCCGCCACTCAACTGAACTGTCCAACAGCGCAAGCGCCGCCGTCACAATCGCCGGGCAATTTGACGATTTCCGAGCTATTCGTGGACTACAGATGCACGGGACCGCCGCACCGGTTGATGACCCTGGCCAACGTAAATCCGCGCTAAGATTATTGGGCAACCGCTACGCCTTTTTGAAGCTGTTTCAAACCGGGCCATCGAAGCTGGTCGAACGCTTCGCCAAGATCAAAGTCTACCGGTTTCGACCTGAAACCATCACATTGATTGATAACGCCAAGGGATTCGGACACAAGGATGTTTTAAACCTGGGCGGCAAGGCTTAGGCGGGCTATTGCAGCTCGGCGATGGTGCTCTTGATTTGACTTTCAGGTAGCTCAGAAAAACAGCCGCCGAGAATAGTCTGAAACGCCGAATCCGATATCTGACCTGAGCCATGTCGGTGAAGGTATGTGATGAGATTTGCCACTGCATCAGACAACCGATCAGACATTTCGCGATCTGAATTGCTTGTTATGTCCAACAGCTCATAAAGCCGGTCCTGAGCCATTCGCTCTGCTACCAACTCAGCGGTTACCAGTGATTGACGTAAATCAGCGACCTTTGATGCGTCGAAGCCGGAAATGCCGTCCTTAAGCCGGCGCTGCGCCCGCCAAACTGGCTCGACAACATCATTGTACCAATCTTCAGTGGCGTTGAGCAGGTCTTCAAGTTCCGCACCCGACAACCGTCCGCCACCTGACCAGGCGACGAAGCAGCAACAAAGCATCAGATTGATATCGAGGCTGTGTTGGGTTTGAAGGTCCAGGCAGGCTTCGTGGAAGCCCGGCCGGCCATAGACGGCGACAGAAAACAGCCAGAATGGATGGTCGCCCTCAGTCATCGGACAAATCAGTCAAACGGCAAATTCCTTGTTGGGGTAGACCACATCGGGTAACTCGCGCATCTGTACCAATCCGTCAGCACCAAATGGGTTTCATGGCCCAGCCTATTGTGGTTTCAGATCATTTTGATCTATCCGGTAGGCGACTTGGGAGCGTTTCAGGCCAAGCAGGCGGGCCGCTTTAGCGACGTTTCCGTTGGTTCGTTTCATCGCTTCGTCAATGAGGCCCATTCTCACGGAATCATAAGGTGTGGAACGATCCAGCAGATCATCAAGGAGTTCGTCACCTACTGCCTCGACGCGATCGTAGTTTAGTGTACCGGCGGGATCGAGTTTAAGCAGCACGGAATCCAATACGTCTTCGTCGACAAAAAGATGGTTGACGTCGATCGGCTGATTGTCATCGACCATAATGATGGCCCGTTCGATCAGGTTTTCCAGCTCGCGAATATTGCCGGGATAGTCATATTGATAAAGAGCGTCGATCGCCAATGGCGTAAAACCGCTGATCCTTTTGCCGTGCGCGGATGTGTAAACGCGCAAGAAATGGTCCATAAGCAGGGGGATATCCTCCCGGCGCTCGCGCAGCGGCGGAATGTTGATCGGGAATACATTAAGCCGGAACCAGAGGTCCTCTCGGAACGTCCCATCTTCCACCGCTTTTCTCAGATTAATGTTTGTTGCGGCGACGATGCGGACATCGACGTCGGCAATTTTTGTTCCTCCAACCCGTTCGATTTGACGTTCCTGGAGAACGCGCAACAGTTTGACCTGAGCCGATTGGGTGAGGGTACCGACTTCATCAAGGAACAACGTTCCACCATTGGCGCGCTCAAAACGCCCGGCGCGCGAAACGGTGGCATCGGTATAGGCGCCTTTTTCAACACCGAATAATTCTGCTTCGATCAAGTCGTCGGGAATGGCCGCGCAATTGAGTGCGACGAAAGGTTTGTTGGCCCGCTGGCTGATCTGGTGAAGCGTTCGGGCGAATAGACCCTTGCCAACGCCAGTTTCGCCAAGGAACAAAACAGTGGCGGACGTATCGGCGACTTTTTGCAGCATGTGGCAGGTAGAGACAAAACCTTGCGACGCTCCGACTACGTCAACTTCGGAAACATCAGTGCCGTCGGCGGCATCACTCCTTGGCGTTAAGTAGGAGAGCGGTTGCTGATGCCGGTCCTTGGGCCGATTGGCAAAGTTTTCCGGCTGTAACGCCCGCAACTCTTCTTCAATCTCCTGCGAATCCCAACCTTCAAGGTGCTTGCCGATAATGCGGCAATGCGGGTCGCCTTTGGCGCGGCATTCCACTTCGCGGTATATCACGCGGCGGCCGACAAATGCACTGGTATAGCCCGTGGCGTACCCGAGTTGCATCCAGCAGGTTGGCTTATCGGAAATGCCATTGGTTTCTAGATAATTCTCCGCATCACAGCACCAGCTCCAAATCCATTCGCCGTAAAACACCCCTGTTTCGGTATCCATCTCCAACCGGATGGGCTGGACGGCGACCATGCCATGCAGGTTGTGCAATTGCGGCCCGACCAGAAAGGCGTCTCGAAACGAACTGTTTGACCGGAGACTTCGTGCCACCGCTGCGTCATGTACGCCGCCGGAGTAACCCATCCGGGTGAGCAGGCCGCGTGTCGTGCTTTCACCGAGCTTGGAAATCAGGGCCTCCCGCATGGACCCCAGTGTTGAAAGGTGAAGCAGGATCATCCGATCTTTCTCAAACCAGACCCGGCCTTCGCTTGGTGAGAACCTCAAACAGCTGGTGAGGTCATCGATATCCGGCCCGGCGCTATTGTGTTTTTCATGGGTCGGAACAAGCACTTTTGAGCCCGGCGCCCAGCTATAGCGATAGGTTTTTGTGTCCGCTAAATCACGGTCCCGGATAGTCAACGCCATCTCCCAAGGCCAATAGCCACTAATATCCAGGCCAAATGCCAAGGCATCCGCCCGGTGATGAAATTTGCGCAATACTGCGAATGATTATCAATACTAATAGTTTTGGTTTGCATTGGCTGAATATTCATTTCATCAATTTTGGATAATCCATGTTGTTGATAATCAAAAATTACAAAAATAGTAAAAACACTCGATGTCTGCAAATGTCAATATTGTCAGAATTCTTGTTAAAAATATTAGATTAGAGAAATTCTAAAACTAGAACTAAGTCATTCAATATTTTCACGATTAGTAATTTGTGAATTTCGTCAAATTCGCCATCAGCGCAATTGTATTAACGATTGTGAACAAACTGGCCCGTTCCTTGCGGAAGAGTGGGTGGCCGTAAATTAGCGGCCGCCAATAAGTAAGGCAGATAGGCAAATTGCGATGGGAAGATTTTTAGATCGTTTATGGCGGTTTATTGGGCAGTGGGGGCTCGGAGAAAACGGCGATGGTCAGCATCAAAGCGGCTTTTCCGATTTTAATCCGTGTACCAGTTTGGCCGACCGGATCGACTTTCCACCGCACGAAAATATTTACGGAAACGAATTTGCTGCCTGCCTTGAATTGTTTTCGGTCCGACGAAACCGGGAATTCTAATCAATTGCTTCAATCACATAAGAACCGGACCAACCGGTGTGACAGCAATTACACGGAGGCACGACCATGACGTCCAATGGCAAATTTCCAAGTCCACATGAAGTAGAGTCGATCCCAGGCACTGAAGGCTGGGAACGGATGTATCCCTACCAGTACCAATTTGTTGATGCAGACGACGACCCTGAACGCCATCAATATGAAAAAGATGCGTTCTGGTTTTACGACGGACTACATTATCCAGAGCCGATCTACCCATTTGATTTCATCTGGGATGAAGCTTGGTTTCTGGCCCTCTCGCAAAATAACACCCGGGTATTCTCGGTGCCGCCTGTGTTCGGCGTCGATCACCGCAATATCAACGGCTACCCCTACATATCCCCTGTACCAGTAAAAGATCCGGCTGTGATCGAACAACGGATTGGCGCATTTATGGAGCGCGCCGGCTTCTACTACGAAAACTGGAACGATCTGGAAGCCAAGTGGGAAACCAAGATGAAGGGGATCATTTCAGAACTTGAAAATCTGAAAATCCCAACATTGCCGGATCTTGAAGACATGTCGCTCGTCACCGAGGGCACAGGTGAATCATCCGGCTTCCATCTGCTGCAAGCCTTCGACAAGCTCATCGATCTGGGCATCCAGTGCTGGCAGTACCACTTTGAATTCCTGAATTTGGGCTACGCGTCCTACGTGACGTTTATGGACTTCGCCCAAAAGCTGTTCCCGGACATTCCAGCCCAGCGCGTGACGCAGATGATCGCTGGTATCGATGTCATCATGTATCGTCCGGACGAGGAACTGAAAAAGCTTGCTCGCCGGGCCATCGAACTTGGCGTCGCCGATGCGGTGAAGGGAAACCGCGACCACGGTCAGCTTTCCGCCTTGCTCAATCAGTCCGATTCCGGCCGCCAATGGCTAGCGGATCTCGAGGAATCACGGCAGCCGTGGTTCAACGTTTCCACGGGTACCGGTTGGTATCATCATGACAAATCGTGGAACGATGATCTGGCAATCCCGATCGGGTCGATTGGCGATTACATCAAAAAACTGGAGAAGGGCGATAACATCGAACGGCCGATGGCCGAAGTCCAGGCGCAACGCGATAAGATCACCGCTGAATACCGCGCCTTGATCTCCAGCGAGGAAGACCTGGCAACTTTCGATCAATTGCTCAACACGGCAAAACTGGTCTTCCCATATGTCGAAAACCATCTGTTCTATGTCGAGCATTGGTTCCACTCAGTGTTCTGGAACAAAACCCGCGAAGTCAGTGCAATCCTGACCGAACACGGGCTTTTGGAAGACATCGAGGACATCTGGTATCTCAAGCGTAGTGAAGTCAAAGACGCGATCTGGGATATGGTCACCGCCTGGGCAACCGGCGTTAAAGCGCGGGGTCAGAAAACCTGGCCGCGTGAAATCGAGTGGCGCAAGGGTGTGATGAAGAAATTCCAGGAATGGAGCCCGCCGCCGGCGATCGGCACCAAGCCGGATGTCATCCAGGAACCATTCACGATCGTTCTGTGGGGCGTGACCAACGAGTCCTTGAACTCCTGGTCCGAGATCGCCGACACCGCAGATCTGAGCACCATCAAGTCCTTTACCGGATTTGCCGGCAGCCCTGGATCAGTACGTGGCAAGGCACGCGTCTGCAGGACGGTGGCCGAAGTCGCCTGTCTTGAAGAAGGAGAGATTCTCGTTGCTCCGACGACCTCTCCCTCCTGGGCACCCGCATTTAGCAAGATCGGTGCCTGTGTCACCGATGTTGGCGGTGTGATGAGCCATGCGGCAATCGTTTGCCGGGAATATGGCATGCCGGCCGTCGTCGGCACGGGCCACGCCACCAAGATCATCCAGAGTGGACAGATGATCGAGGTGAACGGCACCACGGGCGAAATTAACATCGTCTAAGGGCCTCCCAAGGGCAATCGCCGGCGTTCCATTTTTCAGGAATCGTTCCGGCGGTTGCCACCCCGATTTCGGAGCAACGAATATGAGTGGAAATGAACCCAGAGTATGTTGGCTCAGCGATTGCCGGAGCGACATGCTTGATCAAGTCGGAGGTAAATGTTCCTCCCTCGGCGAGCTAATCAACGCCGGAATTCGGGTTCCGCCAGGCTTTGCGGTTACCACCGCCGGCTACCGCGACTTTGTTGCTGGCAGCGATGTGCTTTCAAGCGTCAGCACCAAGCTTAGTGAGGTTGCCGCCGATGATATCGCGGCGTTGGAAGATGTAAGTCAGCAGATACGCCAGGAAATCGAAGATTTAGAATTTTCAATCGCCCTGGAAGATGAAATTGCCGAAGCCTATCGGCGCCTTTCAGTGGATTGTTTTATGCCAGCTGCGCCGGTTGCGGTGCGCTCTAGTGCGACGGCTGAAGATTTGCCAGGCGCAAGCTTTGCTGGTCAGCAGGATACATTTTTATGGATACGCGGCGTTGATGACGTCATGGACCGGGTCCGCCGGTGCATTTCCAGCCTATTCACTGCCCGTGCCATCGCCTACCGCATGAAAATGGGATTTGACCACCTGGATGTCGCCCTTTCCGTGGGCGTTCAAAAGATGGCGAATTCTCATACCGCCGGCGTCATGTTCACTCTGAACCCCGGCAATGGTGACCGCTCGAGTATCGTCATCGATGCCAATTTCGGCTTTGGCGAGTCGGTGGTTTCCGGCGAAGTCACGCCCGATAATTTCATCATCAGTAAGATTTCCATGGAAGTCATCAAGCGGACCATCTCCGCCAAGGAAATCCTCTACACCGTCGATCCGGAAACCCACAGTTCGCATGTTTTAGCAGTTCCTGAAGAACGGCAGAACATCCAGTCGGTTGTCGATCACGATCTCATTGAGCTGGCCGAAATGGGCATGCGGATCGAGAAACATTATGGCCGCCCGATGGATATCGAGTGGGCAATCGATAAGGACATGCCCGAAGGCGGCAATATTTTCATTCTACAGGCACGGCCAGAAACCGTATGGGCCGACAAAAAGGTCGAAAGCGTTTCCAACGTCCGGCCCGGTGCCGGTGCCATTGATCACATTCTTGCCAGCATGATGACCGGCAAAAAGCTCTAATAGGGGTCGACGATGAAAGTCCAAAATTGGATGCAAACCGATCCGCATGTGATCACCGGCGATCTGCTGGTGTCGGAAGCGAAGCGGATTCTCAGCGAAAACAACCTGCATGCGCTGCCGGTGGTGGAGGACGGCAACCTGCGCGGCATGATCACACGCGCCAGCTGTCTACGCGCCGCCCATTTCGTCAGCCAAACCCTGGATGTCAATGAGTTCAAGTACTTCTCCAACCGCCTCAAGGTGAAGGACATCATGGTCTACAACCCGGCAACCATGGATGCGGAAGACACCATGGAAGAGTGCCTAGAGAAGGGCCGTGATATCGGCGTCGGCCAATTTCCCGTCCTTAAGGACGGCCGGGTCGTCGGCGTCATCTCCGCCAACGAGATTTTCAATCTGGCAGCACATTTTTTAGGCGCCTGGGAAAACCGTAGCGGCGTGACATTGGCGCCGATGGTCATGGGTCCCGGCATCATCGGTCGCATATCCGACATCGTCGAGGCGACCGGTGCGGAAGTCCATGCAATCTATCCAATAGGTACCGCCGGCCGGCTGCGTGACGGCATTGGCGGTGAACGAAAAATTATCATCCGCTTTCACTCCGCCAACGTGCCCGCCGTCGTCAACGCCTTGGGTAAGGCCGACTTCGAAGTGATCGAGTGGGTGGATGCCCGCGACAACAAAAACGGTGCCACTGCCAAGGCGTCATAAATTGACTGCCCGGGAACGATCCGGGTGGAAGCTAAAGAAAGAAAAGGAACGACAGAATGGACCTTAGGGATTTCATTAATAGGTGTGAGGAAATCGGCGAGCTGAAGAAAATCTCCGCGGAAGTCGATTGGAATCTTGAGCTCTCTCATGTGTCCAAGGTGACCGAGGAGAAAAAAGGTCCGGCCCTGCTTTTCGAAAACATAACTGGCTACGATTCACCGGTTTTCACCGGTGCGTTCGCCACCCCGGCCCGGTTGGCTCTGTCGATGAACATGAACCCCGGAAACTCGCTTTGTGACTCGGCGAAGGAGTGGATGGAAAAGACCATCGACGAGCTGATTCCTGCCAAGGAGGTCAAGGATGGGCCGATCCTGGAAAACATCCACACGGGCAAAGATGTTGACCTGAATATGTTTCCCTCGCCAAAATTCTTTCCCAAAGACGGCGGAAGATATATCGGTACGGCAACCTTCCTCGTCATCAAAGATCCCGAAACCGGTAAGATCAACCTTGGCACCTACCGCATGCAGGTGCTTGATGATAAGCGCTGCGGTGTTCAGATCCTGCCCGGTAAGCGCGGCGAGCGTATCCTCAACAAATACAAAAAAATGGGCAAGAAAATGCCGGCCGCTGCGGTCATCGGTTGTGATCCGCTGATGATGATGGCCGGCGCGCTTCAACATGAAGGCGCCCAAAGCCAATACGATATTATTGGCTCGGTCCGCGGTGCACCGTCGGAATATATGCATGCGCCGCTTACCGGCCTGCCAATTCCCGCTGGTGCAGAAATCGTTCTTGAGGGCGAAATCGACCCGGACAATTTCCAGCCGGAGGGGCCTTTCGGCGAATACACCGGCTACTACACCGACGAGCTCTATAAAGAGATCAAAAAGCCTTGCCTTGAGGTGCAACAGATCCTGCACCGCGACAACCCGATTTTGTGGGCGACCTCGGTCGGTCGTCCGGTCACCGATGTGCACATGCTGCTTTCGTTTACCCGCACGGCAATGTTGTGGAGTGACCTGGCGAAAATGGGCATCCCGGGAATCCAGTCGGTCAATGTGATGCCGGAATCGGCAGGCCGGTTCTGGGCGGTGGTTTCCGTCAAACAGATGTATCCGGGCCATTCCGCCCAGGTTGGCCATGCGGTTATCTCAACAATTACAGGCAGCTACGGTATCAAGGGTGTCATCATCGTCGACGACGATATTTCCGCCGACGATACCCAGAGGGTCTTCTGGGCTTTGGCCTGCCGCTATGATCCGGGCCGTGGCACAGAGCTCATCAAACGCGGACGCTCAACGCCGCTTGATCCGGCACTTGATCCAAGCGCGACGACCAAACTCATCACCTCGCGCATTTTGATGGATGCGACCATTCCCTTTGAGTGGACTGAAAAGCCGGTACCGATTGCACTGGACGAGGAAACGATGGCGAAGGTTTCAGCCCGCTGGGACGAATACGGCATCGATCAGGTTTAGGCCGGGTTAGCGAAAGGGACACACACATGGATCAGGCAAACGATATCAAACTGGTGATCCTCGACGTCGATGGCGTGATGACCGATGGACGTATCGTCATCAACGACGACGGCACGGAAGCCCGTAATTTCGACATCAAGGACGGCATGGGCGTTGTTGCGCTCAAAATGCTCGGGATTGAGGTTGCGATTATCACCTCTAAGAAATCTGGAGCCGTGCGCCGCAGGGCCGAAGAGCTGAAGATCAAGCGTTTTTATGAAGGCGCCAAGAAGAAGCTCATTCCCTACCAGGAAATCCTCGAAGACATGCAAATCTCGGATGTGCAGGTCTGTTACGTCGGCGATGATCTCGTTGACCTATCGATGATGAACCGCGTTGGCATGCCCGTCGCTGTCGCCGACGGCGTGGCCGAGGTGAAACAGGCAGCTTGCTACATCACTCAAGCCCCGGGCGGCCACGGTGCGGTCCGTGAAGTCGCTGAGCTCATTCTCAAACAACAAGGCAAATGGGACGGCCTGCTGGCCAAGGTCGCCTGACGCCTGAACGCAATTCAATACGGAAAGGACGATATCGTGAACGAGCGAGTTGAAATCAAGGCGTATAATGCGCCAACCAGCAACAGGGATTTTATCGAAGCCCTGAAAAAAACCGGTGATGCGGTTCAAATCGACCAGGAAGTTGATTGGGACAACGAGGCGGGCGCCATCGTACGCCGTGTTTGTGAATTGGAAGCTCCGGCTCCATACATGACCAGCATCAAGGATTATCCGGGCTTCAGCTACTTCGGAGCCCCATTGTCAACCTATCGCCGCATGGCTGTTTCGCTTGGAATGGATCCAGCTAGCAGCCTGCCGGATATTTCCAGGGAATATCTTGAGCGCACCAACAGTGAGCCGATTCACCCGGTCACCATTGATCGCGATGAGGCGCCTTGCAAAGAAAATGTGGTTCTGGGAAACGACGTCGATCTTACTCAGCTTCCAGTTCCGCTGGTTCATGAGGGAGACGGCGGCCGTTATGTCGGCACCTGGCACGCAGTCGTCACCAAGCATCCAATCCGCGGTGACGTGAACTGGGGTATGTACCGGCAGATGATGTACGACAGCCGCACCATGTCCGGCGCGGTGTTCCCATTCTCCGATCTCGGCAAGACGTTGACTGAATACTACCTGCCGCGAGGCGAAGCGATGCCGTTTGCCACCGCGATCGGTCTGTCACCGTTGGCGGCCATGGCGGCCTGCGCGCCTTCGCCCATTCCAGAAGATCAGCTCACCGGCATGTTGGCCGGGAAGCCTGTTGAATTGGTCAAATGCGAGACCAACGATCTGGAAGTTCCGGCTAATGCCGAAATCATTCTGGAAGGCGAAATCGTTCCCGATCTCAAGGTCGAAGAAGGCCCATTCGGCGAATACACCGGCTATCGGACATCGCCGCGCGACTTCCGCGTTACCTTCCGGGTTAATGCCATCACCTACCGCAACAACGCCACCATGACGATTTCCAACATGGGTGTGCCTCAGGATGAGGGGCAATTGCTGCGGTCATTCTCACTTGGACTGGAACTGGAAAAACTGCTGCGCAGCCAGGGCATTCCGATTACCGGCGTATATATGCATCCGCGTTCGACCCATCACATGATGATCGTTGGAGTGAGGCCCGCATATGCCGGCATCGCCACGCAGATTGCCCAATTGGCCTTCGGCAGCAAGCTCGGACCGTGGTTCCATATGGTCATGGTCGTCGATGATACCATCGACATTTACAACTGGGACGAGGTCTACCACGCCTTCTGTACGCGCTGTAATCCGGTGCGTGATATCCGCGTCTACGAGCATACGACCGGGACGCCGCTCTATCCCCACGCCAGCCCCCACGATCGCAAATATTCAATGGGCTCGCAGGTTCTGTTCGATTGCACATGGCCGGTCGACTGGGATCCGATCAACGAAGTCCCATCCCTCGTATCGTTCAAAAGCGTCTATCCGCAGGACGTTCAAGATAAAGTGCTAAGCAATTGGGAATCTTACGGTTTCCAGGCTGAGAAATAAGGAGACGACACAATGAACAAATGGGAAGTCTTCGTCGATGACCTCTCCGAATTGGACGGTGATGAGGCTATGGAGCTCACTGTCCGGACGTTGAACGACGGCAAAAGCAAATACACCTACAAGCGCGTCAGTGCCCAGGTGTCCGCAGAGCAGGACCGTTACGATGATTATCTGCAAGTGCGGTTCGGACGTGGGCAATTGGCTGATCAGAAATTCTCGATCTCAATTCTAAACGAGATCCAGCGAATTCCTGACAAATACCTCTAACCACCAAACGCTCCGGCGGCCAACGCGCTGCCGGAGCTCGCTTTCCCACAAAATTTTCTGTTCGGATTAAATGATGCCTTATCCAGACCTCAGAGCCTTTCTTGCCGACATCGAAGATGACGTGCTGCATATTCCCGGCGAGATTGACCCAAAATTTGAGATTGCGGCGCTGTTACGGCAAACCCAGTCTGAGGGCAGCGCGATCTTATGCGACAACGTCAAGGGTTACCCCGACGCGCGCGTGATCGGCAATTTGTTTTCCAGCCGGGCCCGGACAGCAAAAGCTTTGGGGACCGATGAAGATCATCTCAACGAGACCTACCTGAGCGCCAAAACGCGGCATGCGGAACCCATAATCTTCGATGGACTGGCGCCGGTAAAAGAGGTCGTTCACAAGAATCCTACGGATATCTTGGAGCTGCTACCCATCCTCACCCACTACGAGAAGGATGCCGGTCCGTACATCACATCCGGTGTTGTGTTTGCCAAGGATCCGGTGTCGGGCCGCCGGGCGATGGGCATCCATCGCATGATGGTTCATGGCGGTAATCGCCTCGGTATATTTCTGGCCAATCCACCTCTATCAGTCTATCTGGCGTCGGCTGAACAGGAAGGCAAACCGCTTGAAGTCGCTGTCGCACTCGGCCTTGATGCGGCAACGATCCTTGCAGCTGTGGTCAAGGCAGGTTCGGCCGGTCCGGACAAAGTAGAAATTGCCGGTGGATTGCGCGGGCTGCCGCTGGAACTAACGCCAGCCGAAACAATCGATCTGCTTATCCCGGCCCGTGCTGAAGTGGTCATTGAGGGCCGTGTTTTACCCGGTGAACGGATGCCTGAAGGGCCGTTTGGCGAAAACACGGGATACTATTTTTCCGATAACAGTCCGGTTTTCGAAGCCACCGCGGTGCTGCATCGCAAAGATTTCATCTATAGCGCCCTTTGTCCTTGGACGACGGATGTCGACAATTTGCTATCGCTGGCCGCCGGGACGGAACTGCTTGGCCAGTTACAGGCTCAGGCCCACGGAATTTGTGATTTGGAATTGGTCACCGGTACCTGCGGATTCACCGCGATCATCTCCGTTGACAGCCTGAAAGTAAGCGATGTGCGCCGGACCATCATGTTGGCACTTGGCATGGACCGCCGATTGAAGTCGGTCACGGTCGTCGACAATGATGTCGATATCAGAAGCCCGCGCGAGGTCGCATGGGCGATGGCGACCCGTTACCAGCCAGATCGAGATACGCTGATCCTGGAAAATATGGAGGGTTACGTCATCGATCCATCTGTGCAGGGCGGATCCGGTTCGAATATCGGCTTTGATGCCACCCTGAAAAACCGAGATGAAAATCCCATGATCGCGACGCCGGCTGACGCCGACGAACGCGCCCGGCAATTCGTGCTGCAAGCACGAAGCGGATGACCATGACGGCGTTGGACCACCCGCAATGGCATGATCTGGTAGGGATTCTAAGTCCCGGATTAGGGGAGGGACAATTCTTCACCCAACTCGACTGGGTCGTCAAAGTGGTTGATGAAAAAATTGGATTCAAACCACATCCAGGAACCTTCAACCTCCACATGGGCGGTGAACGTTGGCCTGGATACCGCCAACAGATCCTCGACAATCCAGGCATCGACATTCCACCACCTGACGGGTTTTGCGGCGCCAAGTGTTTCCCGGTGTTGGTGGAGAAGAAGATCAAGGGCGCGGCGATATTTCCGATGATCGATGACTACCCCGATGACAAGCTTGAAATCATCGCCCCGGTCTCAATTCGCGATGCGCTGGACCTTGATCTGGGTCAGCAGGTAGCATTCAGAATTAACTTTCAACCTACTGAAACCATTGGCGTTTCCCAAGACGTCTCTACGGAAGGACAAATGTCATGAATACAGCTAATCACGCGCACCCAGTGTTGCCAAACATGCCAGATTCGGTGGTTTCATACTTGAAAGCCGGAGCGCTCGGACTTGTCATGACGGTCGGCGAAGATGATTACCCGACCGACGCCTTTTCATGGGTTGTCGCCACGGATGCCAGCACCGTTCGTATTGGGGCGGATCACGGCAGCAAGACCTTAGGCAATCTTCAGCGCGACGGAAAAGTAGCCGTCCAGATTATCGGTCCCGACAACCTGGTCTACCTCATCAAGGGAACCAGCAAACGCATCAAGGACGACCTGGAATCTGTCCCGATGGGGATTGAGTTGTGGGAAGTCGATGTCGTCGGCGCCAAGGATCAATCCTGGCCGGGCGCATCGCCGTTGCCGTTTTCAGTGCAGTGGTCCGGCGATGACCGCGAACAGATGATCCGTACCGAACAGGCGGCGTTTTCTGAAATGCTGCAAGCAAGCGCCTGACTGCGCGACGATAAGCCAAATTGATATAGCCGAATTCGGAGGCCTGGGTAATGCCCATTTATAATGAAGAAGTTGAGGCGCTTCCGCGCGAGGAACTTGCCCAGTTGCAGTTCAGGAAACTGAAATGGATGCTCAATGAGCTCTGGCAAAAAAATAAGTTCTATACCGCCAAGTGGAAGGAAGCCGGGATAACACCCGATGATATTCGCTCATTGGATGATCTTGCAAAGCTACCGATCACGATCAAAAGCGAACTCGTGCAGGATCAAGAGCGGGATGGGCCATATGGCACCAACCTAACTTATCCGCTCAACAATTATGTCCGCTTTCATCAGACGTCCGGTACGACTGGTAAGCCGCTTAAAATTCTCGACACGGAAGAGTGCTGGGCCTGGTGGGCCAAGTGTTGGGCGCATGTATTGGCCGGGGCCGGCGTGACCGCCGATGACCGGTTATTCCTGGCTTTCGGTTTTGGACCGTTCGTTGGATTTTGGGCGTCGGTTGAGGGTGCCAGGATTATTGGCGCCAATATGATCCCTGGTGGTGCCCGCGATTCCTTGCAGCGGCTGGAACTAATGAGGGAGTCCCAGGCGACCGTGCTAGCATGCACGCCAACCTACGCGGTTCGGCTGGCTGAGGTCGCGCGGGAGAATAATTTCAATCTCGCCGATATCCCCATCACCAAGACGATCCACGCCGGCGAACCCGGCGCAAACATTCCGGCAACCAAGAAGAAGATTGAAAACCTGTGGAATGCCAAATGTTATGATCATGCCGGTGCAACTGAAGTCGGTGCCCATTCTTTTGAGTGTGAAGCGCAGCCGAACGGCACGCATCTGATTGAAAGCGAGTTTATCGCCGAGGTGCTCGATCCTGAAACCGGCAAGGCGGTCGAACCGGGAGAACGTGGCGAATTGGTGCTGACAAATCTCGGCCGCTGGGGATTTCCGATTATCCGCTATCGGACCGGCGATGTCGTGATCCACAATATCGACAAATGTGAATGCGGCCGCACGACGATGCGCTTCGATGGCGGGATCATTGGCAGAGCCGACGATATGGTCACCGTTCGCGGCGTGAACGTCTATCCCGCCGCCGTTGAAAACATCATCAGACAGTTCGACGAGGTCGATGAGTTCCGGATTACCGTGCGCACGGTAAAACATATGGACGAGATGGATATCGAGCTTGAATTGGTGGAAGGCGTTAGCGAGACAATAGGGGATGCGATCAACGAAAAACTCTACGCCATGCTCGGTTTTCGCCCCGGTCTGCAATTTGTTGGGCGAAATTCACTGCCAAGATTTGAGTTGAAAGCCAAGCGGTTTCTTGTTGATCGGCAATCGGCGGCCTGAATTCTCTCTAATAGGGGCCGCACGCAATAACTGAGAGGCGATGCTCCAGATCCGTGAATGGATTACTGGATCAGGGTATCGCCTTTATTCAGTAAACACCTCAAACAATAACTCGAAGTGGTCTTTGGTTTACCAAAATCACATTCGATCTACGAATTCCGATCATTTGTGCAAATATCATCAAATCAGGGATTAGAGTCCCTAAGTCTCCAGCTTTATTGTGTACTGCAATAATATGAATACAATCAGCAACTTATCCATTAATCCCAGTGATCCCGGCCACCCACGGAATATTCACCTATAACTGGCTCAGGAATTGCTAGTTCCATAAACAGAGCAAGCAATGACCGACAAACGCGTTCAAAAAATATACAATTACAAAAAGGACGGGGAGAAAGCACAATGAAGGATCCAATCGTCGTCGGAATTACGGGCGCGACCGGGGTGATTTACGGCGTGGAACTTCTACGTGCCTTGCGTGAACTCAACGAGCCGACCCACCTGATTTTGAGTAAATCTGCCATTCGCAATATTCACATCGAGACTGAATACCGGATTGAAGAAGTCCAGGATATGGCCGATGTCGTCTACAACAATAGCGATATCGGCGCATCGGTCGCCAGCGGTTCATTCAAAACCCGCGGCATGATTGTAGCACCTTGCACGATCAAGACGCTTTCCGCGGTTGCTAATTCGTTTAATGACAACCTGATCGTTCGCGCTTCCGACGTGACGTTGAAAGAAAGGCGGCCGCTGGTTCTCATGGTTCGCGAGACGCCACTGCATAAAGGCCATCTGGAACTGATGGCCCGTGTGGCCGATATCGGCGCCACGTTGCTGCCGCCGATGCCGTCGTTTTATCACGGTCCGAAAACAATCATGGATATCGTCCATCAAAGCGTTGGCAAGGCCCTGGACCAACTAAATATCGAACATGACCTGTTCAGGCGCTGGCATTCGGATCTCGGCAAAGACCCGTCCATTCGTTTGGCAAAATCCGGCTAAACCCTTCAAGGTTGCTCGGCCGTCTATTCGCGATTGGCCAAAATTAGTCGGCCAAGGGCTGAGTGCCAATCCCGCCACTTTGGTGCTTTTTAAGCCGGTAGGCGAGTTGAGGGCGGGTCATTCCTAGCAAGCGCGCAGCTTGCGAGAGATTGTCGTCAGCCTTGGCCATCGCCTTTTTGATCAGTCTATATTCCAGTTCGTTTATCGGCGTGCCGTCGGTGATCATCTCATCAAGCATGGCGCTGTAAAACGGGTTGCCGTTCTCCGTGCTTGTATCGACAGCAACGTCAGGCGGCAAGCGTACCGTGCTTGCTGAATGGGTCAGTCCCTCAACGCCATAAAGATGGATAAAATCGACGGGTTGATCGGAATCCACCAGGATGACGGCGCGCTCCACCAGGTTTTCCAACTCGCGGATATTCCCGGGATACTCATACTGATTAAACGCTGCAATCGCCGACTCGGTAAATCCGGTAACGTTCTTCCCGTGCCGTTGATTGTAGCGACTTAAAAAATGACGCATCAGCAGATGGATGTCTTCGCGTCGATCCCGTAGCGGGGGAATGTTGATCGGGAAGATATTAAGCCTGTAAAGCAGGTCCTCCCGGAACCGGCCTTCGGCGATGGCATCTTGTAGATGGTCGTTTGTGGCGGCAATGATACGGACGTCGACCTTGCGCACGAGCGTATCGCCCACACGTTCTATCTCGCGTTCTTGAATTGCCCGCAGCAATTTGATTTGCGCCGACATGGACAACGTTCCGATCTCGTCAAGAAAAAGCGTGCCGCCCTGGGCGCGCTCAAATCGGCCGGGTCGGGATTGCGTGGCGCCCGTGAATGCCGCCTTCTCCACGCCGAACAGTTCGGCTTCGATAAGATTATTTGGGATCGCGCCACAATTGAGCGCCACAAAAGGTTTGTCCTTACGTGCACCAAGCAGATGAATGGCGCGCGCCAACACCTCTTTGCCGACGCCGGTTTCGCCTAACAGCAGCACCGTTGCGTTGGTCACCGAAACTTTGCGGACTTTCTCGCAGGTTTCTTGGAAACCGGGGGAAATGCTGAGTATGCCGCCTGGAAGGACCTCCGCCGCCTCATCCAGGGGATCCGCCTGGCAACTGGTCTCTCTCGCCGCCGCCGGTTCATGGTCACCGAGCATCTCTGGCGGCACGCATCTAATTTCTTCGGCAATTTCATTGGCGTGCCATTCTTCAAGCAGCCTGCCAACGACACGACAATTGCGGCTGCCGGTGGCGCGGCATTCCACTTCCTTATAAATGGCTGGACGCCCCAAAAGCGTGCTTGCAAAGCCCGTTGCAAAACCGACCTGCATCCAGCACACCGGGCTGTTGGCCATGCCATCGTTAGCAAGTTGAGTGTCGGCTTCAAAGTCTCCTGAAAATGTTGCCTCACTGTAGAAATGATCCGATGGCAGATCCAGTTCTTGCCTGACTGGTCGCATTGAAACGATGCCGCGAACCGATCTCAGTCTTGGTCCGATTTCAATAAGCTCTTGCAGAGGTGCATCTGGATAGAGTTTGCGCGCTAAAAGCGCGTCCCGGGCGCCGGATGCATAGCCAATGTCGGCTAGGAAATGCCCTGCTCTGAGTTGACCAAGGGTTTCAACCAACTCGCGATGAAGCGACGACAACGAGGTGCTACGCACCATCGCAACGGCCTGATCATCAAACCAAATACGTCCTTCAGCCGGCGAAAACCTCAGGCTGGCGATAAGTTCATTGGCCTTTGATTGGACAACAGGAGCCGCCCGATGAGCCTTGTACGCCCCGGCATTGATTTTTAGAACCTGCTTCCCGTCGCTGGCTTTTGGAGGGCTCATCTGGGCCTTCATCCCGTTACTAAGTGCGCCAGACAATAGAAGCTATTGCCCCGTGGTTTCAAGCAACCGCTAATTTGCTGTGGCAAAATGGACGTCTATCTATTGGTATTGATTGGCGGTTCACCGTTGGACTGGAAATTCGCCGTTTGCAATCCAGTAGGTGCTAGGTGCCTGGCACCCAACGCTGCAGTGCCAAGGTCAGCGGAAATCCAAGGAAAGCAATCCAGGCAAGCTGCGTCGCGCCGCTGGCGGCAATCAACACCGCATCAAGCAGGCATATACCGGCAAGTAGCGATACCACAGCCCGTGGCACATTGATGCGAGATGGAAACACTAAATATGAAAGCGCGAACAAAACCCAAGCCAGGAAGACTGCCAATAGTATTGCTGTGGTTTGATCAATCTGAAGGGCCGACACGACATAAATGAACGGCACACCGAGGAAAACCAGCGGCCATAGGTTCGTAATCCGATTGAGGTTTTCCTGCTTGGCGGCGAAGGTCAGGCCAATCAGATAACAAAGCAATACGGCCGCCCCGATATAAAGACCGATCGGCGGGTTCTGAACGACCACTAGCCCGGCGGCAATGTAAACCAGCATCCGACAGGCGCCCATCACCAGCGGGCTCAGTGGATTATTCTTGTGGTTCCAATTGTAGAAAATAATGCAGGCGGCGAGCGCCACACCAGCATAGACCGGTAATAAACCCACGCCTTTGGGTATTCCGACACCGACATAGATCAAGCCGACAATACCGAGCCCCAACATGATGTATCCAAGTGCGAAAACCGTAGTTGCTGAAACAGCACCAGAGGGTATCGGCCGTTCCGGACGTTCCGCGGCATCAATGCCGGCATCAAATGCGTCGTTGAGATACATGCCGCCGAGATAAAACAGCGTCATGAATATCATCACCGAAGTCATCAAGGATGATGATGCAGCGCCACCTGCAAGCGTTATCCCTGCCAGCACATTGGTCCAAACGGTGGGCAGGTTGGACACCCGGCCAAGACGCAAAGCGGTGTTCAATTTCATGATTGGTTAGCGCCCGCCGGCGCGGTTTTTCAACCAGGCCATACTGTCAAGAATGACGGCTTCGTCCATTTCATGGACCTCATGCCCAGTCCCGATACCGGTCAGCAAAGTGATGGTCAGTTCACCGCCCAGATGCTCGCGGAACTCGCGCAAGCCGGCCAGGATGGTCAAGGTTCCATCGGCATTTCTTGTTTCCATGCCGGGATGCCACAGATCAAATCCGAGTTTTTCAAGCAGCGCGCAAACCCGCTCTTCGGCGCCGGCGTCGAGGAGACCTTTCGCCACGGAATACCGGGTGTCCAAAGCGATGCCGATGGCCACGGCCTCACCGTGGCGGACCTCATGCTCGGTAATTGATTCCAACTTGTGCGCCGCCCAATGGCCGAAATCGAGGGGCCGGGCGCTGCCGCTTTCAAACGGATCGCCGCCATGGGCGATTTGATGCATATGAAGCTCAGCGCAACGGCGCACCATGTGATCGACCGCAGCCGGTTCGAAGGCGGCTAGGGCCTCGGCATCTGATTCCAGCCGATCAAAGAACACCCGGTCGCGGATCAAGCCGACCTTGACGGCCTCGGCCATTCCGGCCCGGCGATCGCGTTCATTGAGCATTTCTAAAAAAGCGGAATCATTGATCACCGCGAATGGCGGCGCAAATGAGCCCAGCAGGTTTTTCGAACTCCAGGCATTAACGCCGGTTTTGACGCCAACACCGGAATCATTTTGCGACAATACCGTTGTCGGTACCCGGATCATCCGCAGGCCGCGATGGGTCGTGGCGGCCACATAGCCGACCATATCCAACAACGCGCCACCACCAATGGCGACCACAAAGGAATGCCGATCGATGCCCAGGTCCAGCATTTGTTTTTGCAGGCCGGAGACTAGTTCCGGATTGTTTTTTACCCCTTCGCCACCGGCAATAATCTGTGGCGCGGTGACCAATCGGACCGACTGGCTGTGTGCACCGGCATAACGCTCCAACATACCCGTCAGATCATCGCAGGCCGCAGCGAGCCCGTCATCAATATAGGCCACCATACGATGAACACGGTCGGCCTCTAACCGGGTTAAGGCATTAACGAATACCAGATTGTCCGGGCTGAACATGTTCTTGGTGAAGTACACCGGATAGGTGTAGGGCACGGAAAATTGCTGCAGGTAGACATCACCGTCACCTCGCATTTCCGGCTTCGCGCTCGGTATTTTTGGTAACTCAACCACTAGATTCGCATTCTCCAACCAGGGCGATTAATCCGCCGCAGACCGCCATGGTGTGCCCGTAAGGTTCCTCGCTGATCGCCAACAAGTACTTCCCACATTTCGCCAAGTCCAGCACTTGGCGTCTTTTAATCAAAGACATGGTTGAGGATCATCTCTTTCACGGCGACCGGTTCAAGCGGTCCCTCAGCGGCAAATTCAGCGTCCGAGGTAATGAATACCGCGCCATGATCGGGGTCATCAGCCGGGCGACCGTGCGAGCCCTTGACCAAGGTGGCGTCAAGCGGAATGACATCCATCAGCGTGCGAAAGCCCAGCATTTTCTTCAAAAGGCGCCAGGCCAGAGCGAGCTTTGGGATTTTGATGGCCGGATCAAGAAATAACTCCACCGGGTCATAACCGGGCTTGCGATGTATCTCGACTGTGCGGGCAAAATCGGGGCATTTAGCGTCGTCGAGCCAATAATAATAGGTAAACCAGCTGTCAGCTTCGGAGATGGCAACCAGGTCACCAGCGCGCTCATGATCCAGTCCGTGTTCTGCGCGGTTGGTATGATCCAACACCTTCTCCACGCCGGATTGGGATTCAATCAACGCTTTGACCTCGCCGCGCCGCGCCGGGTCTTTGACATAAATATGGGCGATCTGGTGGTCGACCACGGCGAATGCGTCACTGGCGCCGGGATCCAGAACTTCCCGGCCCAACTCCATGCGAACTTGGATCATCCCGGCTTCGCGAAGCACCCGGTTGAGGTGGATCGGCCGGTTCACCGGTGTGATGCCATATTCAGATAAAACGATGATCCGCCTATCATCGGCTTGTGCCCGGTCGATTAGCTGGCCACAGACCTTATCGACTTCGCCCAGATCGACAGCAATATCAGGATGATCTGGGCCGAGGCGCTGCAGGTTGTAGTCAAGATGCGGCAGGTAAACCAATGTCAGCGTTGGGTCGCTGGTGTCCATGACGTGGACGGTAGCGTTGCCGATCCATTGGCTTGATGAGATGTCGGTTGCCGGCCCCCAGAACCGGAACAACGGAAAAAACCCGAACTTCTCAGTCAACTCACCACGTAACGATTCCGGTTTGGCATAGCAATCGGGGATCTTTCGCCCGTCGGCGGGATACATCGGCCGCGGTGTGACGCCGATATCGGCGCTTAAATACATATTGTACCACCAGAACATATTGGCGCAGGTGAAGCTTTGGTCGCGCTTGCGCCCGGCCTCCCAAACCCATTCACCCTTGATGAGTTTGTTGGATTGACGCCAAAACCAGATTTCCGACAAGTCCTTGAAGTACCAACCATTGCCGACGATACCGTGCTCAGAGGGCAGGGCGCCGGTCAGATAGGTCACCTGCGACGAACAGGTCACGGCCGGCGTTGGTGTATTAAGGGGCCTTATCCCGCCCTGATCGGCGAGGCGGCGCAAATTGGGTGTGTGTTCGCCGACCATCGACGGGGACAGCCCGACGACGTTGATGACCATGGTTTTACGCATCACAGATGATTTCCTCCGATGATCCTGGCAGCTCGAATCTTCCAGAATCCGCCGAGAGCAAAGACCAGTATGGCCCGTCTGGCAAGGCTGTTACATTTTCCGATGTGGGTTCCGTCGATCTCATCGCTCTTGCAGAGTTTCGAACGACCAGCGATGTGGGGAATGCGATCGTGGTGATGCCGCCTTCGATCCATTTATAGTACGACGGATCGCCATAACCGAAAAAAGCCAGGTCGTCAGGCAGCGAGTGTCGGGGTTGCAAGCCGGCGTCGAAGGCTCCGTTGGAAATTTCAATCCCGGCGCCACCAAGGCGGTGGCGCATTTGTTGTTGCCAATCATGGTTTTGCAGCTTTCTTGGCCCATCTCAAACGACGGCGGATCGTGGACGGTCAACGCCGGATTGGTCAACCAAGCGGCGGCATTTGGTGCTCGTAACGCGGTGCTGATCAAAGTCAATCAGGCTGGCACCGTGACGGAATCCGTCGACACATTGACGGTCGGCGATAAGCTTGGCTATCGCAGCAACGTCTCCGCCAGATCCGGCTAGACCGAGGACGTATCGATTAGTCATTTGTCATGCGGATTGAATGCCGGTCAGCTGAAGGTTGGTCGTTTACCCGATCGAAGAGCCTATGAAGTAATACGGACAATGAACCCTGGGATACCTCTCAGTTCAGTGAGATAAATCGAGTTTCGAACACAGATAACGCAATCACCGAGAATAATGCCAATTGACAATCAGTGCTCGTGTTGAACAAAATGGTAGGCAATATAGGTAGTGCCGTTCCGTATCGAGATCGAAGAGTGAAATTCATGATGGTCGGCCAAATATATTACATATCATGTAAAATTATTCCGACATTATAATGAGTTACGAAGAATATCTTGAGTAACTAAGAATAGTAATTTGCTTGAGTTTGGTAAAATCGTGTGTGAGTTAAAACGATTAAAAAAGGGAGAAGTAGATGTTTAGAAAAATCGGTATTGCTGCCATCGGCCTAGCGATGGCTACAGTCTTCACAGGGAGCGCATCGGCGCTTGATGTGAAGCTTGAGGAGGTTGCCAGCGGCCTACAACACCCGCTCCTGCTGACCGCACCGGCTGGTGATGACCGTCGGTTTATTATCGAGCAGATCGGCACCATCAAAGTGCTGCAGCCCGATGGAAAGATGTCGACGTTCCTGAACATCAAGGAACATATCGTTCCGCTGACGCCTGAGTTTGACGAACGCGGTCTGCTCGGTTTGGCATTTCATCCCGATTACAAGAACAACGGGTTGTTCTACGTTTCCTATTCCATCCCGATCCACGGCTCAGCCGATCTCGGCAATCTGCTGTTCTTCAACCACAAGAACGTCATTGTTGAACGTCGTGTTTCCGCCTCTGATCCGAACAAAGCTGATCCCGGTTATGCCCGCACGATCTCTGTGATTGATTGGCCGCAGTTCAACCATAATGGTCACTGGATCGGCTTTGGTCCTGACGGCATGCTCTATGTCACCACCGGCGACGGCGGTTACGCCAACGACTATGGCCTGGGCCACAACCCGGTGACCGGTAATGGTCAGGATCTGGGTTCAAAACTTGGCAAGATCCTGCGTATCGACGTCAATTCTAAGGAAGGCTATGCCATTCCGAAGGACAACCCGTTTGTTGGTAACGACGATGCTCTTGACGAAATCTGGGCCTACGGTTTCCGTAATGCCTGGCGTTGTTCATTCGACATGGGCGGCGACAACGCGATGATTTGCGCTGACGTCGGCCAGAACAGCTACGAAGAAGTTGATGTCGTTAAAAAGGGCGGCAATTACGGTTGGCGTGTGATGGAAGGCACCCATTGCTTTAACTACCAGGCGCCAAACGAACATCCGGCAAGCTGCAAAAGCGAAGGCATGATTGCTCCTGTCTTGGAGTACAAAAACTGTTCAGCTAAACCTGACGGTTGCCTTGGTATCTCGATCACTGGTGGCTATGTCTACCGTGGTGCCAATAAAGCTTGGGACGGCATGTACTTCTTCGGCGACTGGTCGAAGAACTTCGTCTTCAAGGACGGCCAGCTCTTCGTCGCCAAGATGGATGGCATGAAATGGTCGATGGAAAAAGTCAACGTCACCAACCAGCCTGGCTGGAACTCCTATGTGATGTCCTTCGGTCAGGACAGCAAAGGCGAGATCTATGTGATGGCGACTGATCTGACTGGCCCGGTTCCCGGTGGTCCGGCAGGCGGCCTCGACAAGGTCTACAAAATCGTTCCCTAATCGGAACCACGGATGGGCGCCATATTTTGGCGCCCATTCCACCCCCATTCTATCAGCCTTTCAGCCTTCATATGATTGAAGGGTCAGGCCATTTCACTTCCATGGAGAATATCTTGTTGCTGCTTACATCCCGATTTATTGCGTTGTTCGCCGTATGCGCCCTGTTAATGGTGCCGCCGTTGCCTGCAGCAGCAGACGATGAGATCGTCTTCACACCGGAATTTTTGGAAGACGTCGAGGTATTGGCCGAAGGCAAGAAAATTTGGGTTAAGCGCTGCGCATTGTGTCACGGACAACGGGCTTATCCGGGCAAGGCGCCGAAATTGGACCCGTCCAAACTTGAAATCCAGTTTGTCTACAAACGCATTACCAAGGGCTTTCGCGGCATGCCGGCTTGGCGCAAAAAGTATGACGACAAGCAACGCATGAGCATCACGGCCTATATCATGAGCCCAGGTTTCTCGAACTAGGTCACGGCGCCGATGAAACTGAGCTCACCCGACCTTGGTCATCTTACCTATTGTACGAATATTCACGCCGGCGAAACCTGGCCGGACGTATTACAAAACCTGAAAACTTATCTGCCGCAAGCCAAGGCAGCCCTGTCGCCCGATGCGCCGTTTGGGGTCGGTCTGAGATTATCCTACGTTGCCGCCGAAGCACTGAGCGATGCGGAAACACTCTCCCGATTCAAGAGCTTTTTGAAGGAAAACGGTCTCTACGTTTTCACCTTAAACGGTTTCCCCTATGGCGAGTTTCACGGTCAACCAGTCAAGGAGGCCGTCTATCTTCCTGATTGGCGAGATAGCCAGCGCCTGACCTATTCCAACACCCTTGCTGATATCTTGGCTGCAATCCTCCCGGACGGGGTCGATGGCACCATCAGCACAGTCCCTGGCGCCTTCAAACCGAATGTCAAAACACCGGCCGATGTAACGGCTATGGCGCAAAACATGATCCGCCATGTGGCCCATCTTGTCGGTCTGCAAATCCTGACCGGCAAGGCAATCGCACTGACACTGGAACCGGAGCCTTGTTGTTTCATCGAAACCATCGATGAAACGGTGCATTTTTTTAAAGATAACCTGTTCAGCGATAATGCCCGGTCGTTCCTGATGTCATTGACCGACCTAGATGATGCCGGTGCGGACGAAGCCCTGTGCCGTCATTTGGGCGTTTGCCTGGATCTTTGTCATGCCGCGGTGGAATTTGAAGATGCCCGTGAAGTGGTCGGCAAATTGCGGTCGGCTAACATCCCGATTGGTAAGATGCAGATTAGTGCCGGCTTACGGTTTGCGCCCGTCGGTGATCAAACAATTGGCCAACTGAAGCCATTTGAAGATGCCGTCTACCTGCACCAGACCATCGCCTCTAACAACGGTACACTGACGCGCTATGTTGATTTGAAGGATGCGTTTGAAGCCCGATCGTCAGGCGCGATCGCCGATGAATGGCGGGTTCACTTCCACGTGCCGATTTTTCTCGACGACCTGGGAGATTTCGCCACTACGCAGAATTTCATCCGCGAGATGCTGCAATTGCATAAGGAACAACCGATCTCAAATCACTTGGAAGTCGAGACCTATACCTGGAACGTGCTGCCGGAAGAATATCGTAACGTCGATGTCGTCAGCGCCATCGTTCGTGAACTGACCTGGGTTCGCCAGCAATTGGCGGAGATCTGAATGACCAATTCTACTAAACCGCAAAAGCTATTGGGTGTTTGGCTGGAGAAACGCCTGCCTTCCGAAGCGTGGGCTTGGCTTGACCAGCAGGTGAGGGCACTTACAAACGAGGCGACCGATCGGGATTTGTACTTTGCCGTCAGTATGGCTTTGCGCAAGGTCGGTAAATCGGACGTGGATCTGAGCGAAGCAGATTTCCGAGATGCCAAGGAAGCACGGCCGGGGTGGACCCCGAAGAATTGGAGCGTTGACCAGGCCGCCCGATTGCTCTTGATGCTCGCCGCATCGCCGGACGGCGGGCAATTTGCTTCTCGCCTTGAACAATTGTGCAATTCCGCCGATGTGCGCGAACTCATCGCGTTTTATCAGGGCCTGCCGCTATATCCTGATCCTGAGCGCTATATCGGCCGCGCCGGGGAGGGCTTGCGCACCAACATGAAGGCGGTGTTCGAGGCCGTCGCCCACAATAACCCATACCCGTTTGAGAATTTTGAAGACGGCGCCTGGAACCAGATGGTGCTGAAAGCCATCTTTGTTGGCAGCCCGCTTAACCCGATCCAGGGCCTGGATCAAAGGCGCAATCTTGAATTGGCGCAAACCTTGATCGACTATGCCCATGAACGCTGGGTGGCCAGCCGAGCGGTTACGCCTGAACTTTGGCGCATGGTCGGCCCGTTTGCCGACGAAGTGATCGTCAACGACTTGCGCCGGCCTCTAACAAGCGATTTGCTGGTTGAACGGCATGCAGCCGTGCTGGCGCTGCGGGAAAGCCCGCATGAAAGCGCCCGGCCGTTGGTTGAGGCGGCAGCGCAAATAAACTCCGACATTGAAGCCGGCCATGTTTCTTGGGAAACTGTTTGCCGGGACTTACCAAAAACCTGAACTCACTCCGGACGAAGCGATCTTTTGAGGGGAACGGCACATGAAAATCATCGACCCACACATTCATATGAGCGCCCGGACAACGGACGATTATGAAGCCATGGCCGCGGCAGGCGTCGTCGCCGTTATCGAACCAGCTTTCTGGCTCGGCCAGCCGCGTACAAATATCGGCAGTTTCGTCGATTATTATTCGTCTCTGGTAGGTTGGGAGCGCTTTCGTGCCGCCCAATTCGGCATCGCCCACTATTGCACCATTGGCCTCAACAGCAAGGAAGCCAACAATGAGGCGCTCGCCGAAGAGGTGATGGATATCCTGCCGCGATTCCTGATGAAGGAAGGCGTGGTGGCCATCGGTGAGATCGGCTACGACGAGCAATCAGCCGCCGAAGACAAGTTCTTCCGGGCGCAGTTGGAGCTCGCCAAGGAGCTCGACATGCTGGTCATGGTCCACACCCCGCACCGTGACAAGAAGAAAGGCACGACCCGGTCGATGGATGTCTGTCTGGAACATGGGTTATCGCCGACGAAGGTCATCATCGACCACAACAACGAAGAGACAGTCAAGGAAACCCTCGATCGCGGTTTCTGGGCAGCCTTCACCATCTATCCGAAAACCAAGATGGGTAACGAGCGCATGGTGGAAGTCGTCCGCCAGTATGGCTCTGAGCGCATCATCGTTGATTCTAGTGCAGACTGGGGCGTATCCGATCCCTTGGCCGTTCCAAAAGTCGCCAACTTGATGGCCAGCAAAGGAATTGCTGAACACGATATTCACCTGACCTGTTATCAGAATGCTCTTGATGCGTACGGGCAAAGCGGCCAGTTCAATGAGCAAGATTGGCTGAACCCGGCGCCGATCGATCAACGCACGCTGTTTGAAGATAATTCGGTCCTGCGTGGCCAAGATCCGCGTGTCGATGAGACCGATGAAGCGCTCAAAGACGTCGCCGTCGGCTAACTACTGGGCAGACAAATGTCCGATCTGATCGATGACGACGGCAGGGGCTTTCCTGTCTCCTTCGATGTGATTGTCATTGGCGCCGGCGCTTGCGGTCTGGTCGCTGCGCTGAGCGCCCATGATGCAGGTGCCAGCGTCGTCGTGTTGGAACGCGATGCTATACCGGCAGGCTCCACGGCGTTGTCTTCCGGTATGATCACCGCCTGCGGCACGGCCTTGCAGAAGGCTGCTGGGATCGATGACGACACCCCGGAGCTGTTTGCCGCTGATATACAATCCAAAGCCGGCGGCAAAGCCGATCCTGAGCTGCTGGCTGCGATTTGCGCTCAATCCGGCCCGACAATCGATTGGCTGGTCTCCACCCATCATTTGGACCTCGTTCTCGTTCCTGGCGCGCCATACCCCGGCCACAGCCGGCAAAGAACACACGCACCACCATCGCAGACAGGCACCGAATTGATGGCGGATCTTCAGCGGGCGGTTGCCGACAAAGAGGTCGATATCGTTACCAACGCCCATGCGGAAAGTCTCTTCCGGATCGACGACCGCATTACCGGCGTCGCCTTCCGCCGACCCGACGGCGGCGTTGAACATGTCGGTTGCCAGGCATTAGTGCTGGCCTCCAGCGGCTTTGGCGGCGACCGTGAGCTTGTTGGCGAATTCGTGCCGGATATGGCGGAAGCGCTTTATTTCGGACATGCCGGCAATACTGGCGACGCGGTTCGGTGGGGGCAGGCGCTCGGGGCCGCATGCAGGCACATGGGATCATTCCAGGGCCATGGAAGTGTTGCCACGCCGCACGCAATTACCGTCTCCTGGGCGCTCATGAAGGGCGGCGGCATCCTGGTCAATTCTGAAGGCAACCGCTTCGCCGACGAAATGGCCGGCGCATCTGAGGTCGCTGCGGCCGTTTGCTCCCAACCGGGAGGAACCGTATGGGCGGTAATCGGAAATGGGCCACACGAACGCGCTTTGCGGTTTCCTGAATATCGGCAATTGGCTGATCTAGGCGCTATCAAGGACGGCGGGACGGCGGGTGAATTGGCCAGCGCCTGTCATTTGCCCGAAGCGGCATTGGCGGCAACTCTTGCCGCCGCCTACGAAATGGCAGGTGGGGACGAATCTCAGGCGGATGGTCTCCAGCCACCCTATCACGCCATTCGTGTGACCGGCGCATTGCTGCAAACCCAGGGCGGACTGGCAATCAACAATGAAGCACAGGTTTGCCGTGATGATGGCGCACCACTTCCAAACCTGTTTGCCGGCGGAGGTGCCGCGCAAGGTATTTCTGGGGTCGATGGCGCCGGTTATTTATCCTGCAATGGTCTCCTGAGCGCGGTAACACTGGGTCATATTGCAGGTAGGCAGGCCGCGGACCGATGCTAAACGACGTTTAGAAGTTCAAGCCCGGGTCCCACGGAACGCAATCCAACCGAATAACGCCTGATTGAAGATCATGATCGACGTAGAAGGCGCAGTGAACATCTCGCCGGTGTCAGGATCACCCTCATAGATAATCCAAAAACCAATGGCCATCCCGATCAACGACAGATTAGCGACAATGAAATGGATCACAGGCAACCATCCGGCTTCCGCCTGCGGCCAGGCGCGATAAAACAACCCGAACAGAAACATCATGACAAAACCTATTAACATCATGTGGGCATGCGTGGGCATTTGGGCATGGTCGTCGATGGTCACCATCATGATGCCAATACTCATGGCAATCAACGAGTAGATGACCGCCGCGCGGATGAAGGATGTCGATAGGGGTCGCATGGGTACTCTCCGCGTCGGCCAATTCGTTTGCTGGTGGCCATTAGTGGTTTCAAATTGAAAAGAGATTAGCAATATCGACGATCCAACTCATCATCTCAGCGCCTTTTTATCCAATAACATCAACGTTGTTGCAGTTTATTTTCCAGTAATTTTTTGTTGCTTTTCAAAAGCTCTGAAAAATGCTCATAAAGCTGAATATCCAGCGCGTTTTTGTCATTGAAAATCTTTAACTGCTGCGGCGTCGGGTCAACACTGGGGGCTTCGGTGTTGTTCGTTTTGTTGGCGACAATACTGGGCAACTCGACCTTGCCAATCAATGCGGTAATGATTTGAAAGGCGATTTCATAATGCTCAACGGTCCCGACGAAAGTGAACTTTTGCGTCAACCGAGATATGACGTCATCCACTGGCTCACCACGATAGGCACAAAGAAACTTATGCATCTTGTTTTCCGGTCCATCGGCAACAATAAAGTCGCCGAATGTCGGATACTCAGCGACAAACTTTGCCTTCAACGGATGTGCATCCGTTGACTGGTATCGATAGTCGGAAATCATCCGATCAATTGGTCGTCGAAGAAAAGTGACGAGGCGGGTTGCTGGTTCAACAACCTTTATCCGGCAGGCGTGAACAAACTGGATATGCCCGGACGCAAAACGCACCCGGCTACGATTCGGCCGCGCCAGAAATCGATCTACAACATACGGCAATTGCAGGTGCATCGGACGGGAATCGTTCTTGTAGTTGAACACTAGATTAGCATTCGGCTTCAAACGCGAGCGCATCTCCCGGCCAAACGATGAACCGGCGGTCTTGGGAATGTGCAGAAAAAACAGGGGCGCGCCCGGTCCGATGGTGTTTTCCCGAAAATAGGTTGTGTCATCAGGGTCAAGCAACTTTGAAAGGGCCATAGATTATCAGTCACGCTGGAGAGATTGGGTAAGGAAGGAGTCCGGTAAACTCAGTCATTCGTCTTTGGCGGATTGTATTTCAGCTACTCCCACTATGCTAAACCGGCTTGCCAAACAAGGCTTTGCTGCATATAGGTCGTCGAAATTACCAGAAGCATTTAAACCGGTGATTTCAACCGATGTGCCAGCGTCCGATTGGCTTGGGGAATGTATATGACTAACCGTAAAATTAGGAGCCTGGCCAAGCAAATTGAGAATCTTGGACCTTGGCACCATGTTTTGGATGTTCGCGATGGATTGACGACGAAAATCGAGAGAATAACCAACAGCGATGGCAAAAAGATTTCCGCTATTGATCCAAGATTACCGTTTCAGCGGATTATGGATAAAATCTACCCACAGGGCCTCGTCGGAAAGTCTTTCCTCGACCATGCATGTAACTGCGGCGGTTATTCCTTTATAGCAAAGGAAATGGGGGCGGATAGGACATATGGCTATGACGTTCGGGAAAAGTGGATAGAACAGGCCGAATTTCTGAGGGCAAACCGTTCAGCAGATACAAACAATATGACGTTTGAAGTTTTAAATCTGCATGAACTCGACCGGGCGCAACCGGACATGTTCGATATAAGCTGGTTCAGCGGTATCTTTTATCACCTTCCGGATCCGGTTGCCGGACTAAAAATAGCAGCCGACAAAACAAAAGAGATTTTCTATCTCAACACAGCGATCTTAACCCACGATGAGGGGGAATATCATAATGGATGTCTCTACCTGACTAAAGAGGGGACAACCCATGCCATGACCGGGGTTGACGGCCTCGCGTGGGTTCCTTCCGGGCCGAACGTATTGATAAATATCTTAAATTGGCTGGGATTTCCCGAAACCCGCATCATTCACTGGCGCAAACGGGTGGTGAAGAACACCCGGGGGGACAAACGACGAGATAATATCGGTCGGATTGCCATTGTCGCCGCGCGCGACAAGGCGATGTTGACAAATGTAAAAGATGTCGAACCAGTTGAGCGGGCTCAACATTTGTGGCAGCGCCCGGACTAGGCCGACCAGCGGCTAGTCTACAAAAAATTACTGGCTATTCCTTGTTCGCGATACGCAAGGCCTGTTCTTCGATTCTTTGAACGTACTCAACCATATTAAAATCTAGAAGCGTCGCCTTTCTGGCAGTATTTGAAACAGATTGCCGACGTTCCTCCGACCGGGCCAGCGCAGTCGCCTTTGCAGCCATATCCTCTACGTCGAGATAGCCGGCAACACATTCATCCGCCAAATCATTATCTGAAAAGAAATCGGCAATACCGGTTGTTTGGTCGAAACAGACGATCGGTATGTCGGCATATATTGCCTCGATCGCCACACACGGCAAAGGATCCAGCCGCGACGTCAACAATAGAATATCAGCGGCCTCATACACCGCACCCATATTTTTGATTTCGCCGGCAAATCGGATTTTATCGGAGAGTTTTTCACGAAGGATCTGGTCGGCGACAAAGGCGCTATGCTGGCCATCGCTTTCGGGATGATATCCCGTGCCGACCCATACAAAATGACAATCCAATTCCGGATTGGATCGCATCATTCTAGCCGCGCATTGGACGAACAGATCAGGGCCTTTTCGAAATCCAAACGCCGCGACGGCAATGATTACGATTGTGTCCGGGCGAAGCGTATCCACACCCATTCTTGCCCGGACCTGCGCAATAGTTTCAACTTCCCGATCATGTTCGTCGTCGCCAATTTCTGCCGGCAACAAGCACAGGCCCTGCGGGATGACGGGGAAATCGCGATCCTGAAATTGCGGGAACACATCTTGGGCGTTCTGACGGACGATTGCCGCCGGAAAAATCGTTTCGCCGGCGAGCAGTAACGCCGCTTCAAACTCTGATTTAGGCAGGATGTAGCTGGCGAATTCGTGCACCAGACAGACATTTGGTATACCGCGCGCATTGAGGTCAAAAAGCGCCACACGAGATTCGATAGAATTAACGATCGCGAATTCCAAGTTTGCCGATTGGCATATTGTCTCGATCAACTTGGCAACGGTTTTGGGATTGCGACACCTTCGGGTCGTCGCCATCACAACGGCGCCAGCCTGACGGCAGGCATAAGCGATCGGCCCGTCTTGCAGCACTAACGTGATGACGTTGTATTTCTCAACAAGCCCCACCACCAGATTGTACCCAATGATCGGCGCACCGGTCCGTGTCCCCTCATGCAACACCACTAGAACGGTTTTCCGGGCCGGGTCCAATTCGCCAAAATCACCCAACAGTTCGTAGTTGGAATTTTTCCAGGCACCGGTAAAGAAGCTCAACATGCGATTGGAACTCGCCGAATAATCAGAGACAACGTTTTTAGCCGGCTGCCGGCCTTCGACCCGGCCATAGCGGTGATAATGAATCAGCGGATCAATTGCTGATTTGGCCACGTCGGCGTTTGCCGTCAGATAAAAGTCCTCGTCAAAATACGGATAGCGGCGTCCAAGGTATGAAACAAACAAATTTTCGAACACTGCGATCATTAGTTCTGAGTTCCGCCATCTCCTCGTCGGAGCCGGCACCTGTGCCGAAAAACCCGTCATAATCAAGGAGAAAATTCAGCTGTAATTATTGAACCAATTGACGTTAGTCTAGGATTTATAACTCAACCAACTGAAATTCGACGAGCTTATGCCATCCCAACCGGACCTAATCGGGCAGGCAGATATGAGCGCAGGTTGATGTAGGCGTTTGCGGCAAGCGTCTACAATCCCAGTTTTTGCGCAATCGCCCACGAGACGACGAGGTCCTGTGCGGCGACACCGAGAGATTTGTAGCCGGTTATTTGAGCATCACTCGTTCGGCCGTCGACGTTGCCAAGTAGCACTTCGCCAATTTCGCCGATAATGTGTTCCTCGCTAATCCGCCCTTGCTCCAGTTCCTCCAGATATTCACCGGCTTGCTTGCTGGCACTGTCACGCGAATCCACAAAGAACCGCAGTCGCGTCACACCTTCTGCGTCGATCTCCCGGCTAGTCCGCATACTGGATCCCACCAGATTGACATGCTGGCCTGGTTGCAGCCATTCGCCTTGCAATATTGGTGTCGGCGATGAGGTGACGGTCGTAATCACATCGGCGCCGGTTACTGCATCGCGAATATCGTCAACAGCACGCACTTTATCTGGGTCGTTGGCGGTGGCGGCAAGGGCTTCTGCGGCTTCCGTTCGGCGCCCCCAGATGCGGATCTCCCGCGGCGAACAGCATTCTAAAAATGCATCCAGATGCCGATGCGCTTGCTCACCTGTTCCTAGAATCGCAAAAACACTTGCGTCCTTCTTTGCCAACGTTTGGGTGGCGAGTACCGTTGCCGCTGGTGTGCGCAACGCCGTCAATGCACCGGCCTCCAACAACGCCACCGGCAGGCCGGTTGAGCTGTCAAAAAGCACCATCATACCTAAGTGCCCGGACAGCCCTTTTTTCGGGTTTCCAGGATAAAGACTGTTGAGTTTGATGCCGTGAACGGCGGGTTTGCGGACGGCGCCGGGCATCATGCCCATGCCATTGACATCATCAATCGCCATCCGCACCCTCGGTGGCGCAATCATACCGCCGCTTGAGACTTCGATCATCGCGTCGCGAACAACATCGACGACTTCGGGCCAGCTCAATACGGTTTCAATTTCCTGGGCGGTGATAAAACGCATCATAATTCCTTGGCGGTTGAACGGTTCAATAGGGCGGCGAGGGGAAGAGAATAATAATACAACAAATTGAAACAGCGGCACCGACGATGGTGTTGGTTATGCCAAAGCCACGTGATGCCTGGGTGAAACTTCTAACGATGAACTCAAATCCAGAATTTACTCCCAATCCGAACTCAATGTAATAGCCCACAGGCTCGCGTAATTAGACGATACATATGGTAGCAGTCAGAATTCTAAACAGGCACCGATTTCCTGTCGGGCGGCATAAAATATGATTGAGACATTGAGTGTATTCGGCAACATTCATCAGCCCACCGGTGACGCTAAGGCGATGCAACCACTAGCACATTCCTCAAAGCACCGTAATATACCATCGCTGATGGTTTCTGACTGAGGGATTGCGTGATGCTGAGCCGCGAAGAATATCAAAGCTACGATCTGATTGGCCTGTCTGAGCTTGTCAACAAAGGTGAGGTGACACCGATTGAAGTGGTCGAGACTGCCATCCGTGAAATCGAAGCACTCAACCCGGACATCAATGCGGTTGTCGTCTCGCAGTTTGAAATCGCCCTGGATGAACTAAAAAATCGTACCGACACCCCGCGTTTCCTCGGTATGCCATATCTGGCAAAAGACCTGCACGCGCCGGTAAAAGGCTTGCCCTTGGCTAACGGTTCAAGGGTTCTCAAGAACCAGGTGTTTGATTTCGACAGCACAACATTTGCTCGCCTCCGTGGTGCAGGCTTTGCCATATTGGGGCGAACAAACTCACCGGAATTCGGTCTATCTGCTTCAACGGAACCAGCCTTATGGGGTCCGACCCGTAATCCCCACAACACAGCTTGCAGCGCCGGCGGCTCCAGCGGTGGCGCCGGCGCGGCTGTAGCCAGTGGTATGATGCCAGCCGCTCACGCGACAGACAGCGCCGGGTCAATTCGCATTCCCGCGGCACGTTGCGGATTGGTTGGGCTAAAGCCGACACGTGGCCTCAACGCATTCGGACCGCATCGCGGCGATCCGGTCTATGGGATAAGCCATGAGCATGCGGTGACCCGGTCAGTACGCGATAGCGCTGCGATTTTGGATGTGACCGCTGGCCCGGACAGCGGCGCTCCCTATTTCACCCAGAAACCGCAGGAACCCTTTGAAACACTGATCCAGCGACCGCCGAGCCCCCTTCGTATCGGCTTTACCCACCAAAGTTTTATTGGCACGCCGGTTGATGCCGAATGTAAAGACGCCGTGCTGAAGACCGCCAAAGTACTGGAGGATCTCGGCCACAATGTAGAAGAGGCCGCGCCGCAGTTTGACGCCGGAGAGATGACGGATGCGATGATCCGTATCCTGATGGCGTCCCTTGCAAGCCCATTCAGAATGATCGAAAACCATCTTGGACGCCCGATCAGCGGCGATGACGTTGAGCCGATGACCCATTCTGTCCTCTCATTCGCAAAATCCACGTCCCTTGCCGATCATCTTGACAGAACGGTGGTTCTCAACACCGAGACGCGCGCGCTTTCTAAGTTTTTTGAAAGATACGATGTGCTGCTGACACCGACATTGGCGGACCCGGCGTTGGAGCTCGGTGTTCTTGACACGCGAAAATCAGATCTGGACGCATTTCTAGATATTCTGTTTACGGTCTCACCTTTTACCGCGCCATTTAACGTGACCGGCCAACCGGCCATGAACATGCCTCTGCATCAATCAAAAAGTGGCATGCCGATCGGTGTTCAGTTGATCGGTCGTTTCGGGGAGGACGCTGGCCTTCTACAGTTGGCACATTCACTGGAGGTCAGCAGCTAATTTAAGCGCAATGACTATTTCGCTGCAAAAATACTTTTGCAATTTGGGAGAGACACCATGCTTGAAGGTTTTGATCAAAGACGCTTTTCGTCGGATATTTTGACTGGAGAAACCATTGACCACGATATCTATGAGAAGGGGCAGGGGCCGGTCATCGTCATTCTCCAGGAGCTTCCCGGCATATGTCCGGAAACGCTTAAATTTATCGACAAAATTGTCGCAGCCGGGTTCAGGGTGGTTGTGCCTCACATGTTCGGGCCGCTCGGCAAATTCGCCATCGGCAGGAATATGGCGCGATTTATGTGTGTGCGTCGGGAAATCAGCATATTTGCCAAAAACAAAACAAGTCCGATCGTCGAGTGGTTGAGAGCCTTATGCCGGGACGCACAACAACGCTATGGCGTCAGCGGTGTCGGCGTTATCGGTATGTGTTTGACGGGTAATTTCGCCATTTCGCTCATGGCTGACGATAGCGTCTTGGCCTCGGTTGCCTCGCAACCATCGTTGCCGATGTTTGCCCAAGGCGCGCTGCACATGTCCGATGACGATGTGAAAGATGTCTGTTTGAAATTGGACGAGCATGGCCCCATGCTGGCTTACAAATACGAAGGCGACAAACTGTGCACGCAGGCCAAATTCGATGCGATAGACGAAGCCTTCAATCAAGGCCGCGAACGCATCAAACTGACAAAAGTACCTGGCAACAAACACGCCCTTCTAACCTCACATTTCATCGATGAGGAGGGCTCTCCGACGCGTGCAGCACTGCAGGAGATAACAGACTATTTTGCCACCAAACTTGAACAATAATGACGTCTGGATTTGCGATTTTCGGCGACGAGATGGCAATCGGCGAAAACATTGCACCGGCTCTCGGCTAGGTCGATAATTTGTTGAGTTTGCGGAGGAAATCTGGTGGGCGGTGAGAGGCTCGAACTCCCGACCCCCTCGGTGTAAACGAGGTGCTCTCCCAGCTGAGCTAACCGCCCGATCCAATTTACGGTCATTTGAAAGTTATCACGGTTGTCCGCTAGGCGTTCGACCGTTCCAAAATTTCAATGAGCCAATATTTGCCAAAAATAATGGCGGGAGTGACGGGACTCGAACCCGCGACCTCCGGCGTGACAGGCCGGCACTCTAACCAACTGAGCTACACCCCCGAATGCCGTCGAACAACTGGCCGACGACACGGTGTCGGCTACTTAGGCCAGCGGATTAATGAAGTCAAGCGTGTTCAACAGAGCGATCGACCAACTGTATTCTAGGTAGGTTGTCGAGCCGGCTGATACGGTCGTATTCTTCACTGCAACTGGCACCAATCCATCGCCGCGCTGGCACTGCATTTTGCCGCTGCAGGACGCCTAATTGCCCAAATAGTTTTTGCAATAAATTCAAATTCAACGGTATTCCGCCTCGGTTTTGCTCGAAAAAGAGACTGAGCGTCAAACGATGGATAATTCAGGGCACGCCCTCAAACGGTGCGACTATCTATGATGCTTTCACGTGATTTGTTTGCCAGACTTTGGACGGAACGTCATTCTGTGGCGAGCAAGCGCGGGATGTTTAGTAATTCCGGATTGTCACAAACCGGGCACGAACGACACTTATTCCTGAGGGGAGAAATAGGATGAAAAGAGTTTTCTTATCCGCGGTTGCCGTCAGCGCGATGCTGTTGACCGGTGCGGCGGAAGCAGCCGATAAACTGAAAATCGGCTTTCTTGCGACACTCGAAGGTACATATACCGTCTTGGGCGAAGACGGTTTGCGCGGCTTTCAAGTGGCAATTCAGCAAGCCAAGAATATGGCCGGCGGCCGTGAAATCGAGGTCATTATCGCCGCGACCGACGCCAGCCCAGACTCAGCCGTGCGGGCGGCACGCAAAGTCGTGGAGCAGGACAAAGTAGATATCGTCATCGGTCCGCTGTCTGGTTCGGAAGGCATCGCGCTGCGCGACTATTCCAAAACCCAGCCGCAAGTGACTTTCATCAACGGTATTTCAGGCGCCCAGGAAACCACCTACGTCACGCCGTCTGAAAACTTTTTCCGCTTCAACATGGACGGTGCCCAATGGTCGGCCGGCATGGGCGAATATGTCTACAAAGAAAAGGGCTACAAGACCGTAGCCACGATCGGTGAAGACTATTCCTTCATTTACACGCAGGTGTTTGGCTTCGCGCTTGGCTTCTGCGGCGCCGGCGGCGAAATCACCGAACGGTTCTGGGTTCCGCTTGGCACCAAGGACTTTGCGTCCATCATTGCCTCACTTCCAGATGACGTCGATGCCATCTATCTTGGCCTCGGTGGCGGCGATGCGGTGAACTTTCTCAACCAGTATCAGCAAGCCGGCGGCGACGCCAAGCTGATCGGTGGCACCATCATGATCGATGGCACCGTGCTCAATTCCAAGGGTAAAGCCAAAGACGCGCTTATCGGTACACCGGGTTCCGGCCCCCAGGCCGACGACTGGGATAATCCGAAATGGCAGGACTTCGTAAAGGCCTATCAAGATGCCTTCCCGCCTGAAAAACGCTTCCCGACACCGGCTTTGATGGCCACGGGCTACTACAACGCCTTTAATGCCATGAAGATTTGCATGGATAAGGTTGGCGGCGACCTGTCAGACGGACACAAAGGGCTGCGCCAATGTCTGGCGACGCTTGAGCTTGATGCGCCGAATGGCAAAATCACGCTGGACGCCAATCGTCAGGCCATCGGTACCAACTTCATTACTGAAGTGACTGAAGTTGACGGCAAACTCGTCAACAAACTTGTTAAGGTCATCCCGAACGTCAATCAGACGCTCGGAATTGATCCGGCGACATTCGCAAAGATCGGCTTGCCGAGCCGCGAAACGCCGGTTTGCAAGAAGTTCAACTAAACCAAATCCAATTTTGGTTTGGTTGGTTGTGAACCACGAAAATGGGATTCCCGGGCATTGAGCCTGGGGACCCAGTTCATATAGGGAGAAGATAATGAGATTTCGTGTTTTAGCCGCGGTTGCCGCGGGCGCGTTTCTAATTACAAGCGCTGCGCAGGCTGCCGACAAAATCAAAATTGGTCTGTTAGCCACACTTGAGGGCACTTACACTGTCCTTGGCGAGGATGGCGTACGCGGCTTTAAGGTTGCCTTGAAAAAATGGGGCGGCATGGCCGGCGGTAAGGAAATTGAAGTCATTATCGCACCGACAGACGCCAGCCCGGATTCAGCTGTTCGCGCCGCGCGTAAGGTTGTTGAGCAGGACAAAGTCGACATTCTTGTTGGTCCCCTGTCCGGTTCAGAAGGTATCGCACTGCGCGATTATTCCAAGACGCAGCCGCAAGTGACCTTCGTCAACGGTGCCTCCGGCGCCCAGGAAACCACTTACGTAACCCCATCTGACAACTTCTTCCGTTTCAACATGGATGGCGCTCAGATGTCTGCTGGCCTTGGCAAATACATCTATGATGTAAAAGGCTACAAAACCATCGCCACGGTCGGCGAAGATTATTCCTTCGTCTACACCCAGGTCTTCGGTCTGGTTACCGAATTCTGCGCCGCTGGCGGTGTAGTCACGGAGCGCATTTGGGTTCCGCTCGGCACCAAAGACTTTGCATCCGTTATCGCAGCTCTGCCTGACGATGTGGACGCCATCTACCTCGGTCTGGGCGGCGGCGACGCGGTCAACTTCTTGAATCAGTACCAGCAGGCTGGCGGCGACGCCAAGCTGATCGGTGGTTCGATCATGGTTGACGGCACCGTGCTGAACGCCAAGGGCAAAGCTAAAGAAGCGCTGATCGGTGTGCCTTCCTCAGGCCCGCAGTCAGATACGTCCGACGCGCCGGCATGGAAAGCCTTCGTCAAAGGCTATCAGGACGCATTTCCTCCTGAGAAACGTTTCCCGAGCCCGTCTCTGCTAGCTACCTACTACTACCAGGCTGCCGCAGCGACATTTACCGCTCTGGATGCCATCAAGGGTGACTTGTCCGACGGACAAAAAAACCTTCGTTCAACGTTGGCCGGCCTGAAATTGGCGGGCCCGACTGGAACGATTACCCTAGATTCAAATCGTCAGGCAATCAGCCCGAACTTCGTCGTTGAAGTCGTGCAACTGGCCGATGGCAATCTGGGTCTGAAGGAAATGGTCAAGATCGAAAACGTCAACCAGACGCTCGGTATTGATCCGGCCGCCTTCGCGAAAATCGGACTTCCGGCTCGCGAAACTCCGGTCTGTAAAAAGTCCTACTAATTGCAATATTGCCGGGCGGAATAATCACCGCCCGGCATTTTCAATCCTGAAGAATTCATCAATTTCCATCGGGCTTTCCGGTTGGAGAATGGATCATGTCGCTCATTTGCTACGTCACCAAGATCCACTTTGCCGATGGCGTTTTAGAAGAAGCGCTTGGTGTGGAAGTTGCCAGACTGGGCATTTCCCGGGCCTTTATTGTCACTGACAAGGGCATTGTGGACGAAGGTATTCTCGACCGTCTCCAGGCTGCTTTGCCGCCTTCGGTCGACGCGATTGTGTTCGACAAAACGGTCGAAAACCCCGATATCAACATTACCAGACAGGCTGCCAATGACTATGTCCGTGAAGCCTGTGATGGGATTATAGGCTTAGGTGGCGGATCCAGCTTGGATCTCGCCAAGATGGTTGGCCTGCTGGTCAGTCACGGCGAACCGATTACAGCATTTGCCGCCGTTGAAGGCGGCGTTGCCCGCATCAAAGACAAATTACCGCCCATCATTGGGATTCCGACCACTGCTGGAACCGGCTCGGAAGTCGGGCGCGGTGCCGTCATGGCGTTGGAAGACGGTCGAAATCTCGGATTTCTGAGCCCATACCTGGTACCGAAAGTCGCCATTTGCGATCCAACGCTTACGCTTGGAATGTCGCCTCGTTTGAGTGCTGCGACAGGCATGGAGGCGATCGGTAATTGCATCGAAACCTATATTGCCACGGCCTATAATCCGCCAGCCGACGGGATATCGATCGACGGCCTAACGCGGGCGGCGGCCAATATTGAAATGGTGGTATCCGATGGGAAGAATATCGAGGCGCGTAGAGAAATGATGGCCGCCGCGGTTAACGGCTCACTTGCCCATCAAAAGGGGATGGGGGGTGTCCATGCAATTAGTCACGCGCTCGGCGGAATCCGCGGATACAAATTTCATCACGGCACGCTTAATGCAATTCTACTCCCGCATATGCTTGAGTTTAACGCGCCCGCCGTCGGTGACCGCTATTACGCCTTGAAGCAAGCCATGGGGCTTCGCTCTTCATCAAACCTCAGTGTTGAAATCACAAAGCTGAATGCGCGTATCGGTCTTCCAGGCAAATTGAGTGACATCGGTGTTGATAGGGCGGCGGTCGATGCCGCGGCCCATTTGGCGGAAAATGACCACACCAATGGCACCAATCCACGCAAGGCCAGAGCAACCGATTATCATGACATCATGATGGCGGCACTTTAGAGGGTATTGAATAATTATTCTGATAATAAATGAAATTTGAAAAAATATTCAAATCAGTCTATAAGTCATCTTAGCAAGAAATTTGTTTGTGGAATTCCACATGTAACCGTTTACATCCCTGGTAATTTTGACAGCGCATCGAGTCGACTTCGGGCTGTCAACTAGGCTAACGTAACTTGCAGTCTTTTTTTGGCGTAGCAATAACAACAAGCGCCTTGAGAACCTGGCGTCAAAACGCAGAATAGCACTCGATCCATAACCGGATCACCCATAAAAACAACAATATGGGGAGGAAAAATGAGTACAGCGATATCAATTTGTCACGGCCAATTTGGGCGCGCGACGCTTTATCAACTCAATCGCCCCTTCATCACGCATGTGCATCGTGAAGGTCATTTGATCTTTTTAATCGATGGTGCTGATTCCAAGGTCACGGTGTCAGGGGAGCCGCAAAACGTGCGCGCCGACTCCGCCGTCGCGGTCAATCCCTGGGAACCTCATGCCTTCCATCCTGGCGATCGTCGGGACGGTTCCATTTTTTTGACGATGTATATTAAACCGATTTGGTTTTTGGAAGTTGGCCGTAGCGCCAAGTCGGCGCTCCGTTTTGGTCGCTCGGCAATCGAGATGACACCGCAGATCAGTCATTCTGTCCAAAAAGTGGTGACATTGCTGTTGGAATTCAGTGATACCGATCTTTTTGACGGCTACCTTTATGAACTGACTAAGGAATGTTTTGACCAGAGCTGGCAATGGACACCGACAGCCCGGCCGTTTGCCAACGAGTTTTCAATGTTCACCGATTTCCGGGTACGCAAGTCGATGAAGCTGATGTCGGAACATCTTGGGACAGATTTAGAGCTCAACGAGATCGCCCGCGAATCTGGTCTATCGCGACCGCATTTTTACAAACTGTTCCGCAAGCAGACCGGGATCACGCCAAATCTGTTCATGAACACATTGCGGATGGAACGCGCCATAGAATGGCTATCGGAATCCGACAAATCCATCACTGATATTGGCTACGATTTGGGGTTCTCCTGTCAAAGCGGCTTCAGCCGGTTTTTCTCCACCAATGTGGGAATGCCGCCGACCGACTATCGTCGGGTCGTTCATATGGTTGGAAACTGACGATTTGGCGATCCGCCGCCAAGTAAGAAGACTCTACGTTATGAACACCAAGGCGATGAGGCGCTAATCTGATTCTCGTCAAGTCTGGTGGGCACCACAAGACAGATGCAGCAAGGGGGGGCGGACCGCTTATGAAGCGGACGCGGAATATGTATTGTTTATTTTCCCTCTGTGTCGGTGATCGATCCTCAGACGAATTCAGGATGCGCCGCTGATGAAACGTTTTTTTGAACGTCATCCACTTTGGACATTGGTCATTTTATTGGCCATCGCGGTACTCATCTGGATGATTTTTGCCGTGTGGCCAAAAGGCTTTATCGCCATATTTGGCAAGAAGAAGGTTTTCCTAAGTGCCCTGTTCAACGGCATCACGCTCGGCGGCCTATATTTCCTAGTCGCAAGCGGTTTCACGTTGATTTTCGGGTTGATGCGCAACGTCAATCTGGCCCACGGCTCGCTCTATTTGCTTGGTGGCTATATCGGCTATGAAATTTCCGATTGGACCGGTTGGTGGGCCTTGTCTTTCGTGGTGGCTTTTTTGTTTGTCGCCGGCGTCGGCGCCATCCTACAAATCGCGGTGTTTCGACGAATGGAGGGCGAGGACCTTCGCCAAACCCTGGTGACGATCGGCATATCCATTGTGCTTGCCGATATCATGTTGTGGATCTGGGGCGGTGATTTCTACCAAATCCTGACGCCCGATTGGCTATCCGGCCCCATGGAATTGCCGCTCATGACCGGCATTAAACGATCAACCGGCGCGGTGATCTGGCTTAAATATCCGATTGTCCGATTGGTAATTTTCGCCGGTTCGGTGGCAATCGGGATCGGCATGTGGCTACTGCTCAACAAGACCCGTATCGGCATGCTGGTGCGGGCTGGTGTCGACGACAGTGATATGTTGGCCGCTTCTGGTGTTCGCATTCAATTGGTGTTCCTGCTGGTCTTTGCCTTCGGTGCGGGGCTAGCCGGTATCGCCGGTGTGGTCGGTGGTACATTCCAATCCATGGCGCCTGGCGAGGACACGCGATTCCTGTTGGCGTCCCTTGTGGTGGTGATCGTTGGCGGTATGGGGTCGATACCCGGGGCCGCCTTGGGAGCTTTACTGATCGGCATGGCTGAACAGTTCGGCTCTGTTTATGTGCCGACTTACGCGGTCGTTGTGACCTTCCTGATCATGGTTCTTGTGTTGGCATTCCGCCCGCAAGGCCTGGTATCGAGGCGCTGACCATGGCCGTTGTTGAAAACAGCAACCAATCTGAAAACTCCGCGGCAAATGCCGGCGGCGGCCCGACGGTTTTTGGCCAGCGGGTTCACCCGATGGTGTGGATCGTCGCCCTGCTGTTGCTGTTCATGCCCGCATTCGCCGGCAATTTCGTTTTATTCCAAATTTTCGGCTGGTCATTCATCTTAGGCATGATCGCGCTTAGTCTGATGTTTCTGGCCGGCTATGGCGGCATGGTCAGCCTGGTGCAGATGACGGTCGCCGGTTGCGCCGGCTATATGTTGGCGATATTCGGCACAAGCGCCATCACGACGATATCACTGGGTTGGCCCTGGTGGATTGTCGTCCCGATCGCGCTGATCATTGCCACATTATTTGGTACGATTACGGGTGCTTTAGCGGTGCGTACTGAGGGGATCTATACGATAATGATTACCCTGGCGATCGCTGCCGCGTTTTTCTATTTTACCCGCCAAAATTATGTAATCTTCAATGGTTTCAGCGGTTTCAACGGAATTCTTCCACCGAAAATATTTGGTGTCGATTGGCGTAAACCGATTCCGTTTTATTACCTGACACTGTTTTTTGCGACGCTGAGTTTCCTCGTCGTGCTTTATGTATCGCGGTCACCGTTTGGCTTGGCGTTGCAAGGCGTGCGCGACAATGCCCGGCGTATGGAAGCGCTCGGGTTTAACGTCACGGCGCATCGCATCGCCGCCTACACCTTTGCCTCCATTATCGCCGCTATCGGCGGCATATTGCTGGTCTGGCTGAATGCGCAGATTTCGCCAGGTACCGCCGGTATCGGGCCGGCAATCGATATTCTCATTATCGCTGTCGTTGGTGGTATCGGCCATCCGATTGGCGCTTTTATCGGCGCCTTCATTTACGTTATTTTACGCACGTTTGCGCTCGATATGTTGGTTGCGGTCGGGCTTTCGGGAGAACGGTTCCAATTGCTCATCGGCCTCGGATTCCTGGTCATCGTGTTCTTTTCCCCAGATGGGGTTTTGGGACTATGGGCGAGAGCCCGTGAGCGGATGCGGCAATCTTCGAACTACCTGCGTGTTCCATCGGGAGATGACAACTGATGGATGGCGTTTCGCAAAGATTGGCGGCGACAAGCGGCGGCAACGCGCTGGAACTACGTGGGGTAACCCGCATGTTCGGCGCGCTGGCGGCATTGCGTGATGTCACCATCAACGTGCGGCCAGGCGAAAGGCGGGGCGTTCTGGGCTCCAACGGCGCCGGCAAAACAACACTGTTTAACTGCATCACCGGCGACTTTCTGCCGACCTCCGGTACCATCCGGTTTTTCGGTGAAGACATCACCGCCTTTCCGCCCCACGAACGCATCCGGCGCGGATTGCGGCGCACCTATCAAATCTCACTACTTTTCCTGGGATTGTCGGTGCTGGATAACGTTTATTTGGCCTGCCGGGGCGTGTCGCGAAACCGGTTTTCACTGATCCGACCGCGCCGTAGCGATACGTTGATGCATTCGGCGGAAAATTTGGTGGCCGCGGTCCATTTGAGCGACGTTAAAGACCAAAAGGTATCAGAGCTTAGTTACGGTCAGCAGCGTCAACTTGAAATGGCGTTGGCACTATCTGGTGCACCGCGTTTTGTGTTGTTCGATGAGCCGGCGGCCGGCCTGTCGCCATCAGAGCGGTCGGAACTGATCGAGATACTGACGAATCTTCCATCGCACATCGGCTACATCATCATCGAGCATGACATGGACGTGGCGTTACGGGTCGTCGAAAGCGTCACGATGATGCACAACGGTTCGATCTTTAAAGAAGGAAGCCCTGACGAGATTGAATCAGATCCGGAAGTTCAGGCATTGTACTTAGGGGGCGGCAATGAGTGATCGCCGCCGTTCCGCAACCAGCGCACCAGCTTTGCAAGTGCGCGGCCTGAATGTTTACTACGGCCATTCCCATGCCCTCCAGGGCGTCGATCTGACACTCGATCATGGTGTGCTTTCCGTCGTCGGCCGCAACGGCATGGGCAAGACGACCATGTGCCAGGCGATCATGGGTTTGGTGCCGGTGGCGAGCGGCTCCATTACCTTCGACGGGCAGGGTCTGGTCGGCAAAAACCCGGCGCAAATCGCCAAACTCGGCCTTGGATATGTTCCCCAGGGTCGGCGGCTTTGGCCATCATTGACCGTTGATGAACATTTGATTTTGTCCGCCGGCGGTAAACGCGGCGCCTGGACGCCGGAACGGATCTACGACACCTTCCCGCGTTTGGCCGAACGCAAGGCCAATGGCGGCGGGCAATTATCTGGTGGCGAACAGCAGATGTTGGCAATTTCCCGCGCCTTGCTGCTCAATCCGCGGCTGTTGATCATGGACGAACCTACTGAAGGGCTGGCTCCGGTCATCGTCAATCAGGTCGAAGAGATGCTGATCAACCTCTCTGAAGAGGCTGATATGTCGATTTTGGTGATTGAGCAGAATATCGGCGTGGCGACGGAAATCTCCGAGCAAGTCGCTATCATGGTCAACGGTCGTATTAACCGGCTGATGGATGCCAGCCGACTGGCCAGCGACCGGGAACTGCAGCAGCGATTGCTAGGTGTTGGACGCCATAGCGATGACGACGGACCGGAAATAGATGACGCCTCGTCTGACGATGCCGACAGCGAAACCCGGCACGGTCCGGTAAAAATATACACCTCCAATCCCAATCCGCCGACACGCTGGTCGCAACCGGTTGCAGCTGCCCGTATCGAGGCCTCCGCCCGCACTCAGTCGAGCGCATCTGTGTTGCCATTCAGCGCCTCCGCGTCAGCAGATATCCGTCCAATGTCGTCAGTCGGCGATTCCGTTGTGTTAGTTGCCGGCACACTGGATACCAAAGGCAAAGAGTTACGCTTCATGCGCGACCTCTTGAAAGAGGCCGGCGTGCGCACGCGGCTGGTTGATTTGTCCACCAGCGGCAAGCCGTCTGGCGCCGACATCCCGCCACATCAAATCGCTGTTTATTGCCCCGGTGGTCCCAATGCCGTGTTTGGCTCCGACCGTGGCACATCAGTTGCGGCGATGACGGAAGCATTTGAAAACTGGATCACCCATCAGACCGGTATTGCCGGTATTATTTCAGCCGGTGGGTCTGGCGGCACCGCCATGGCGACCCCGGCGATGCGGGTTTTGCCGGTGGGGGTGCCGAAAATCATGATCTCAACCGTCGCCTCCGGCAATGTGCAGCAATATGTCGGCCCGGCGGATATCATGATGTTGCACTCTGTAGCCGATGTTCAGGGATTGAATTCAATCACCCGCCAAGTCCTTGCCAACGGCGCCCAGGCGATGGTCGGCATGGTCAACGCGCGCGCCGAAATACAGAAATCGCCAGCGCCCGCGACCCCAGAGCTGCCGGCAATCGGGCTGACCATGTTCGGTGTGACGACGCCATGTGTTCAGCAAGTTAGCGAGGCATTAGCCGCTGATTACGATTGCCTGGTTTTCCACGCCACCGGCATCGGCGGTCAATCGATGGAAAAACTGGTCGATAGCGGCATGCTGTCCGCGGTGCTCGATATCACCACCACGGAAGTCTGCGATTTATTGGTGGGCGGGTATTTCAAGGCGACAGAGGACCGCTTCGGCGCCGTGATCAGAACCCGCGTTCCCTATGTCGGATCCTGCGGCGCTCTGGACATGGTCAATTTCCATGCCCCTGAGACCGTGCCCGAACAATTCAAGGACCGGCTTTTTTATTACCACAATCCGCAAATCACACTGATGCGCACCACTGTTGAAGAAAACCAACAGTTTGGCCGCTGGATTGGCGAGCGCCTTAATCAGATGGACGGGCCGGTGCGGTTCTTCATTCCTGAAGGTGGCGTATCGGCGCTGGATGCGCCTGGTCAACCATTCCACGACCCGGCTGCCGATCAGGCGCTGTTTTCCGCCTTGGAGCAAACCGTCATTCAAACCGGCAACCGCCAAATCATCCGGCTGCCGCACAACATTAACGACCCGCAGTTTTCCGATGCGCTGGTCGATGCATTCCGGTCGTTGCAGCGCAACCGTTCCGGTCAGAAGATAGGAAGATAGACGATGTTTTCCCGCGCCGAACTGGTTCAAAAATATCAAGACATGATCGCCCGTGGCGAGCCGATTGTTGGCGGCGGGGCAGGGACCGGGCTATCGGCCAAATGCGAAGAGGCCGGCGGCATCGATTTGATCGTCATTTATAATTCCGGCCGTTACCGCATGGCCGGGCGCGGGTCGCTTGCCGGGTTGATGCCCTATGGTGACGCCAATCAGATCGTCATGGAAATGGCGTCGGAAGTGCTGCCCGTCGTGCGCAATACGCCGGTACTTGCCGGCGTTTGCGGCACCGATCCCTTCCGGCTGATGGATAAGTTCCTGGATGAGATCAAATCCACTGGTTTCGCCGGTGTTCAAAATTTCCCGACTGTCGGCCTGATTGATGGCGTCATGCGTGCCAATCTTGAAGAGACCGGCATGTCCTACAGCCTGGAGGTCGATATGATCGCCACGGCGCGCCAGAAAGATCTTCTGACGACCCCGTATGTTTTTTCGCCGGACGATGCCGAAGCAATGGCCAAGGCCGGCGCCGACATCATCGTCTGTCACTTCGGCCTGACCACCGGCGGCGCCATCGGCGCTGATACGGCGTTGAAGCTGGAAGACTGTCCGGCGATCGCTGAGACCTGGGCGGAAGCCGCCCTGAAGGTCAACAAAGACATCATCATTTTAGTACATGGCGGGCCGGTCTCGATGCCCGAGGATGCGGAATACGTTTTGAAAAACATGGACAATTGCCACGGATTTTATGGCGCCTCCTCAATGGAACGGCTGCCGACTGAAGTGGCACTGACGGAACAAACACGCAAATTCAAACAGATCAGCAGGCGCTGATCTTGAACGTTGATTACGCGGTCCCAATGGTCGGGACCGGTGGAGTGGAGGATAGACAATGTCAGCAGGTCAGTTGATTGGGTCTCTCATTTTGTGGCTGATCATCGCGATAATCGTGATTGCGATCATCTACTGGGTGATGAATTGGCTCTATCGCAGGTCGACGAAGGAAGTGTCCTTCGTCAGAACCGGTCTGCGGGGTGAAAAAGTTGTGATCAACGGCGGCGCCTTCGTGTGGCCGATCATTCACGACATCACGCCGGTAAACATGAATGTGCTGCAAATGGAGATCATCCGCGAAAAAGATGACGCGCTGATCACCAAGGACCGCATGCGTGTTGATGTGGAAGCTGAATTCTATGTCCGGGTCGCACCCACCAAGGAAGCGGTCGCAATCGCCGCGGCCACATTGGGTCGGCGCACCATGGAACAGGAACGCCTGCATGCGTTGCTGTCCGGCAAGTTCGTCTCCGCCCTTCGCTCCATAGCCTCTGAAATGACATTGGAGGGCATGCACGAGCAACGCGGCGACTATGTCCAGCGCGTCAAATCAGAAGCCGCCGATGCCCTTGCCTTGAACGGTCTGGAACTGGAATCGGTGGCCATTACCGATATTGATCAGACCGACCTTGAATACTTTAATCCGTCCAACCGCTTCGATGCGGAAGGCTTGACCAACCTGATTGAAGACATCGAGGCCCGGCGCAAGTTACGCAACGATATTGAACAAGATTCCATGATCCTCATCCGCGCCCGTAATCTGGAAGCGGAGAAGCAGGCACTGGACATCGAACGCGAGAGTGAGACCGCGCGGTTAAACCAACAACAAGATGTTGAAACCCGTCGGGCCGCCCAACGCGCCGAAGTGACGCGCGAACGCGCCGAACGGGATACCGAAGCCGAACGGGCTCAAATCACCGCGCGGGAGGAAATCGAAAAATCCCGCATCGCCAACGAACACGCCATTTCCGAAGCCCGGATCGCCTCGGAGCGTGAAATCCGTCAAATCGAGATTGAACGCCAGCAAACGGTTGAGCAGGCGGAAATTGCCATGCGCGAGCAAATCGAGACATCCCGCATTGAGCAGGAGCGGACTGTCGCGGCCACTCGGATCGCCAATGAACAGCAAACCGAGTCCCTCGAGATCGACCGTCGTCGGATCTTGGAAGAGGCTGATATCGCTGCCCGCGAGGCCACTGAAAAAGCCCGCATCCAACAGGAAAAAGAAGTCACCGAGGCACGCATCAACCAGGAGGAAGATACCCGCAAACGCGAGATCGACCGCACCAAACACCTGGAGCAGGCGGATATCGCCGCACGGGAAGAAACCGAGCGGGCCCGCATTGCCCAGGATCGTGTCCTGACCGATGCCCGCATCGAAAACGATGAAGAAACCCGCCGCCGCGAGATCGCCCGCAATGAGGCAGTAGAGCAATCCGAAATTGATTCACGCGAGGTCATCGAAAAACTGCGCATCGCTCAAGAAACTGTTGTGAGCGCGGAACGTATTGCATCGGATCAGAAGACCCGGAACCTGGAAATCCAACGCCAGAAGGCTCTGGAAGAGGCCGAAATAGCGGCCCAGAAAGCCACCGAAGCTGCCCGCATCGCCCGCGAAAAGGCACTTTCAGCGGAACGGATCGCATCTGAGAAAGAAACCCGGTCGCTGGAAATTGCCCGCAACCAGGCTGTTGATGAAGCCGGCATTGCTGCCCGCGAAGCCACGGAATCGGCCCGTATTGGTCAAGAAGAACGGGTTCGGGCCCTGGAAATCGAGCGTAACAAGGCGATCGATGAAGCCGAAATCGCCGCCCGCGAAGCCGTTGAAGCCTCGCGCATTGCCCATGACCTGAAAATCGCCGCTGAACGCATTTCCAGTGAGAAGGAAACCCGAGGCCGCGAAATTGACCGCGACGAGGCAGTAGAAAAGGCCGTCATCGCTGCCAAGGAAGCCACGGAAGCGGCGCGCATTGCCCAGGAGAAAAAGGTCACCGCGGAACGCATCGCCTACGAAGAGGCGACCCGCAAACGCGAAATTGCCCGCAATCAGGCTGTCGATACCGCCGACATCGCCACGTCGGAGGCCATCGAGAAAGCGCGGATCGAACAACGCGCCCGTATCGATGCGGAACGTATCGCCAACGAGGAAGCTGTTCGGTTGGCGGAACTGACCTCCAAGGAAGCTCAGGAAGCCGCCCGCATCGTTCAAGAACAACACGTCGATGCGGCGCGTATTGCTGCCGAACAAGAGGTCCGGTCTAGGGAAATCGCCCGCAACGAAGCCATTGAAGCGGCTGAAATCGGCTCCCGCCGGATCGTCGATCAGGTTCGTATCGAGCGCGAGAAGGAAACCTCTGCGGAAAAAATTGCCCGTGACGAGCAAATTCGCAATCTGGAAATCGCCCGCAACAAGGCCATCGACGCGGCTGAAATTGCCGCTGGTGAGGCCATCGAGGCGGCCCGAATTGCCCAGCAGAAAACCCTCGACGCGGAACGTATTGCAGCCGATCAGGATATACGCGGCCGCGAAATTGCCCGAGAAGGGGTCTTGGATTCCAAGGAAATTGCCAAACGCGACAAGGTCGAACGGGAACGCATTTCCACCGAACTGGAACTGGAAAAGGACCGTATCGCATCAGCCAAAAGCCGCGATGTGCTGGAAATCGGCCGCAAAAAGGCTGTCGAGGAAGCCGACGAGGACCGCGTCATCGAATTGGCCGCCAAGAAGGCAGAACGCGCCGAAGCCGATGCCACGGTCAAGCGGGCCGATATCGCTGCCCGCCGCGAAATCGAGAAGACCGATATTGCCCGCGAACAGGTGCTCGACGCTGCCAAGCTCGAACGCCGTCGGGTATTGGAACAGCTCGAGATCGCCCGCATGCAGGCTTTGAGAGAAGCCGAGATCGCCTCCAAGGAGGATATCGAACGGGCGCAGATTGCTTCCGAACGTGGTCTCGACGAAGCCCGCATCGGCCGCGAAACCGATCGCCGCAAGCTGGAAGTGGAGCGCGAAAAGGAAGTCGAAACCGCGCAGATGGAAAAGGCCATCCAGATTTTCCAGAAATCCCTGGAAGAATCAGCCGCCCACGCGGAAGCCGATATTGCCCGCGCCCGGGCTGCGGAAGCCGAGGAACAAGTACAGACGGTACGCGACAGCGAGGTGGCCAAACGCCGCCGCACTGTCGAAGTCATGATTGCCGAAAAGGAAGCCGAAGAGAAGAAGATCGCTGCCGAAGCCGAAAAGGTCCGTGCAGCCGTCGAGGCGGAAGCCAGCCGCCTGCTCAACGAGGCCGAAAACGTCCTTACCGACGAAGCCCGTTACTCGCTGTTCCGCCGCAAGCTGCTCGATCGGGTCGAAGGCATCGTTGCTGCATCGGTCAAACCGATGGAGAAAATCAACGACATCAAGATCATGCAGCTTGACGGTATCAACGGTGGCAGTGGCGGCGGTGGAGAACGCAAAAATCCCACTGACGAGGTGATCGATTCAGCTCTGCGCTACCGCGTCCAGGCACCAATGGTCGATAGCCTGATGAGTGACTTAGGAATAGAAGGCGGAAAACTATCCAATATGGGCGGCCTCGTCCGCGAAGCCCGCGAAATCCAAACCATCGCCAAGAATGCTGAATCAGGATCCAAATCCAGCGGATCATCAGGCGGGTCCGACGGTGGTTCGGGCAGCGACGGTGGCCCAAAGGACAGCCCCGATGACGGTGGATCGGGTGGATCGGCAAAGCCGGCGGCCCGTCGGCGGTCCCCCAGAAGTAAGAAGTAGGAGAGCCGTTAGATGGCACGGGTATTCACATCAAGCGTCATCAGTGCGCCAGCCGCCAAGGTCTGGGAACGGGTGCGTGATTTCAACGGGCTGCCGAACTGGCATCCGAGCATTCGGGAAAGCCAGATCGAAGGTGGCGGTCCTTCCGACCAAATCGGCTGTATTCGCGACTTCTATCTGCAAAACGGCGATCACATCCGCGAGCAACTTCTTGGCCTGTCGGATTATGACCTGTTTTGCACCTATTCGATCCTGGAAAGCCCGATGCCGCTGACTAATTACGTGGCAACCTTGCGGCTGACACCGGTCACCGATGGCGACCTGACATTTGGCGAATGGTCGGCGGAATTCGACTGCGCGCCGGACGCCGAACACGATCTGGTTTCCGGTATCGGCGGCAACGTTTTTCAGACCGGTTTCGATTCCCTCAAACGGCACTTTAGGGGCTAGCTGAAACCATGCCGAAAGTGGTCAGAAGCACAATTCTAAACGCACCTGTAGAGCAGGTGTGGGAGGTATTGCGTGATTTCAACGGATTCGACCGTTGGCATCCGGCCATTACCGAAAGTGCCATGGAGCGCAGCCTGGCGGCTGACAAAATCGGCGCCATCCGCAAGGTCAAGTTGGCCGACGGGGCGGAACTGCGCGAGCAGCTTTTAACTCTGTCAGACCTCGAAATGGCCTTCACCTACTGCCTGCTGGATACGCCGATCGCTCTGTTCAACTACGTCGCCCATGTGAAGCTGATTCCGGTGACCGATACCAACAGCACTTTTTGGCACTGGGAGGGGCAATTCACATCCCACCCGGCCGATGAGAAAGCCATGTTTGAACTGGTGGCCGACGGCATTTTCCAAACCGGATTTGACGCGATCCGCACCCATATGGGGCTTGCAGCTTAATGATCGGAATGATTTGAAATGGCAATATCCGTAAAGACTTACAGCCGATTAGACGAAGCCGTCGCGGCCATGTCGACCGAGCAGTCGGCCCGAGTGATGGGCGGCGGCACGTTGATGATGCGCGGTGTCAATCACGGCACCCAATCGGTATCCACGATTGTCCGGATCACTGATGCATCCTTGAAACAAATCCGCTCCTCCGGCGGCCGCATCCAAATCGGCGCCGCGGCCAGCATGTCGGATATTCTTGGCAATCAGGAATTGGATTTTCTACATTCCGCCGCTAAGTCCGTCGGTGGACCAGCGATCCGCAATATGGCGACGGTCGGCGGCAATCTGTTTGCCCGAGCGCCATTTGGTGACCTGACCACCGCTCTGGTCGCGGCTGATACCACAGTGGCCTCGACCGGCGGCTATGGTGGTGGCGAGGTGCCCCTGGAAGAGTTCCTGGCCAACCGCAATCGGGGAACGGCGGGGATTGTCACCCATGTCTCTGTCAGCCGGCCGGCCTCACCGGACGCCTTCCGGTTCATCAAGATTTCCCGCATCAAACCGAAAGGCGGCGCGGTGTTGTCCATTGCTGCCCATTTGCCCAATTCCGGCGGCCGAATTCAGGGCGCCCGGGTCGTCTATGGCGGCATGGCGCCGACGTCCATGCGCGCAAGCGGTGTTGAACGGGCTTTGGAAGGCCAAACGTTGAACGAGGCCGGCATTGCCGGAGCGCTGGCCGTGGCCACGGAAGGCTGTAACCCGGCGAACGACGAATATGCCAGCGCCTGGTACCGCATGGAAGTCGCGCCGGTGCATCTGCGTCGACTGCTGCTGGGCGAAAGCCGTTAAGGGGAGGAGAAAATGAGTAAGAAACCGGTTCAATTCCGCCTCAACGGTTCCGACAAAGCGGTATTCGTTGATGATGGTGAAAATCTCTTGAATGTACTGCGCAGCGGTGTCGGCGACATGGCGCCCAAATATGGCTGCGGGCAGGGCACTTGTGGCGCCTGCACGGTATTGATCGACGGTAAGCCGATGTTGGCGTGCCTGACCATGGGCGAAGCCGTCGAAGGGCAATCCATTGAGACCACGTCGGGTCTGGCACACGGGCCGGAACTGCATGCGCTTCAAAAAGCCTTCATGGAAAGATTTGCCGCTCAATGCGGGTTTTGCACCCCCGGCATGTTGATGTCGGCCAAGGCACTGCTTGATAGCAACCCATCGCCGACACGGGACGATGTTGTCGATGCCATATCTGGCAACATCTGCCGCTGCACCGGTTACGAACCGATCATCGAAGCCATTCTCCAGGCCGCCGCCGCTCCCGGCGCACGCACGGCATAAGGGATAGCCAATGTTGGAATTTCGCAAAGACCTTTTTGCCGACGAACGTGACGATAATCTCAACGAGATCGGCAAATCTTCACAGCGCCAGGACGCGCTAGGCCATGTGACCGGCCGCTCGCCTTTTTTCGATGATCACAAGGTCGACGGCCTGCTGCATTTGAAAATGGTCCGCAGCCCGCACGCCCACGCCCGTATCCGCTCAATCGATACGTCGGCAGCAGAACGCATGCCCGGAGTACACCGGATTCTGCGGGCAGCAGATGTGCCGGTGAACCTTAACGCCTTGCTCAGCCTGCTTAATTTTGGCCTTGACGACGAACCTTCGCTTGCTGTCGACAAGGTCAAATATGTCGGTGAGCCTGTGGTTGCCGTTGTCGCTGAAAGCGAAATCCAGGCCTACGATGCCGTCGCCCAGGTACGGGTTGATTACGAAGAAATGCCGGCAATCTTCGAGGTCGAAGAAGCCATCAAGCCTGGCGCCATCGTCGTCAACGAGACCTATCCAACCAACAAGTTCATCTATCACGAAAAATACGACCACCAGAAGATCCGCTTTGGTGATGTCGACAGCGCATTTGCCCAGGCTGATCATGTTCTCGAAGCGCGTTATTCCATGTCGCCGATCGAGCATGCGCCGGTGGAGCCTAACGGCTGCATCGTCGTGCCGGAGACCAACGACCGCTACGGGGTCTACACCGCGACACAAGGCCTTTTCTTCTCGCTCGGGACGGCGGCCAAAATCCTCGATATGCCATCCAACAAGCTGCATTTCATGGGTGGTACTGTTGGTGCCGGCTTTGGTGGCAAGGTCGATTCAATGGTCGAACCGATGGCCGTTCTGGCCTGCAAGCTGATCGGTCGTCCGGTACGCTATTGCTTCAACCGCCAGGAAGAAATGCAGGTTGGCGCGCCGCGTGGCGCGGAGATCATCTACGTCAAGGACGGCGTCATGAATGATGGGCGTTTGGTTGCCCGGCAGATCAACAACTATTTCGATGCCGGGGCCTATACGCGTCTGTCCAGTTATGCGGTGATCAAATGCGCCGGCCATATGCCCGGGCCTTATACGATCCCGAATGTCGCCTCGAATACCTATTGCGTTTACACCAACCGCACACCATCGACCGCCATGCGCGGCTTCGGCATTACCGCCGTCGACTACGCCATCGAGTGTCATATGGACAAGATGGCCAATCTGGTCGGTATGGATCCGATGGAATTCCGTATCCTGAATTCCTACCGCGATGGCGATATGAAAGCCCACCGCCGGGAAGCCAAGAATTGCGCAATGATCGAATGCGTTCAGGTGGCGGCCGAAAAAGTCAACTGGCCGATCCGTCCTGAATTCAAGGCAATGTCGTCGATGAAGGATGGCGGCGGACCACGCGCCACGATTCCCCACACCGTGACAGATAACAACGGCGCTGTGGGAGGCGCGGCACCGGCACAGTCTGGCTACCAGCCGATGCAACCGGTTCAACCGATGACCCCACCCCCATCGGCACCGCAATACAGTCCGCCTCCGCCGCCGGCAGCACCACAATATACACCACCACCGCCACCTCCGGCTTATACGGCTCCACCACCGCCGCCTCCGCCGCCACCCGCGCCACCGGCGTCAGCCAATGCGCCGGCGCAACCTGGTGACCAATCCAGCAGGGCTCAGTCTCAGCGTCCAGGGTTTGCCCGCCACGGCGCCAATCGTTTCTCATCCGTCACAGGAACCCGCAGGAGATAGTCATGGCCAAGCATCGCGGACGCGGCATGGCCGCAATCAATTATCCAATCGGCATGAACCTGGGCGGCGACCCGAGCCAGGCGCTGGTTCATTCCAATCCCGACGGCAAGTTCACTGTTGCCCTGTCTTCCATCGACCTGGGGCAAGGCATGAAACAGGTGTCCAGGCAGATCGCCGCTGAAACGCTCGGTGTTCCCGTCGACGATGTCTATGTCGATACCGCCGATAGCGATACCGGCCCGCACTGCATGGGCAGTTTCGCCTCACGTGGCACCCACCGGGTTGGCAACGCGGTTATTCAGGCTGCCCAGGAAGCCCGTGGCGTCATGATGGACGCTGCGGCGGAAGAAATGGAAGTCAATGCCGCCGATCTGGAAACCGACGGCAAGGGCAACATCCACGTCAAGGGCGCACCGCACCGCTCCATGACCACCCAGGAAGTGGCCGCCGCAGCGCAGTTCCAACAGGGCAAGACCATTGCAGGTCGCGGCATCTTCCTCATTCCGCTATCGGATGTCGATCCTGATACTGGCGAAATGACACCAGTCAGTTGTTTTGCCCACGCCTGTCTCGTTGCCGATGTCGACGTCGACGATGAAACCGGCGAGGTCGATGTCGTTGAAATGAACAGCGCCTACGAGGTCGGTCGGGCGCTCAATCCCGGCATGGTCGAACAACAGCTACGTGGCGGCGCCTGGATGGGTATCAGCCACGCGCTTTATGAGACCACCGAGCCTTATTATCCGAACCGTGATCATGGTCCTGTGGATTTTCTTGGCTATCTGATGCCAGGACCGGGTGATTTGGCTCCTTACAACATTTCGATCCTGGAACGCCCGGCGCCCGATGGGCCATTTGGTGGCAAGGGACCCGGCGAAATGTGCGCCAATCCGGTTTTGCCGGCCATCGCCAATGCCATCTTCAATGCCGTTGGCGTGCGCATCGATGATTTGCCGATGACGCCTGAAAAGGTGTTGCGGGCGATCCAGGCCCAGGGCGGTCCGCGCCCACAGCAAACACCGGGACAATAGGGATCGCGCGCTAAATGGCCATTCGCAGCCAAATCGTTGGAATTGACAGCCCGGAGACGCTCGCTGACGCGCTCCGTGCGGCATTCTATATGGCTGATGAAGGCCTATCCACTGCTGCTTATCTGGCTCTGGCTTTGGGTAAACCGCTGCTTTTGGAGGGCGCGCCTGGCGTCGGCAAAACCGAAGCCGCCAAGGCGATTTCAGCGGTCCTTGGCCGCAGCATGATCCGTCTCCAGTGCTACGAAGGCATTGACGCCGCCCATGCGCTTTATGAATGGAATTACCCGCGTCAGATGCTGGCCCTGCGCCAGGCTGGTGATGACCCGATCGACATCTACCGGGATGAGTTTCTGATTGAACGGCCGATGCTGGCGGCCCTGCGCTCGCCGCAACGCGTCACGCTCCTGATTGACGAAATCGACCGGTCGGATCACGAGTTTGAAGCCTTTCTGCTGGAATTCCTGTCCGACTTCCAGATTTCAATTCCAGAGATCGGGACAATCCGCGCCACTGACCGGCCGGTTGTGATCCTGACCTCCAACCGGACGCGTGAACTGCACGAAGCCCTACGGCGACGCTGTGTCTATCATTGGATCGACTACCCGACGCCGGATCGCGAGGCGCAGATCATCATGATGCGTGCCTCCAGCGTCGCCGAAGCAACGGCGCGCTCCGTTGTCAACGCTGTCAGCCAATTGCGCCAGGAGCCACTGACCAAACCGCCGGGTATCGCTGAATCGATCGACTGGGCGGAAGCCGCCACCTTGCTCAATCAGGGCGGGGCGGATTGGCCGATTGCCTTTAAGCGCGCCATCGGTGTGGCGTTGAAGGACGAAGAAGATCTTGCCTACGTCCACGATCGGTTGGATGCGATTGTTTCAGGAGCCGCGGCGTGAGTGATCTGCCGCGCGCGGCGCGTCCCTTTATCGAATTTCCGACGCTGCTGCGGGCCCGTGGATTCGCCGTTTCGCCGGAGCAAACCACAGGGTTCCTGTCCGCCGTCGGTCTGCTTGGACCGAAATCCATGGGCGATATCCGTCGCGCGGCAAGGGCCACGCTGGCGCCGCCGCCGGAACGGTTTGACGAATTCGATGCGCTGTTCATGGCGCATTTTGCCGGCGCTATGCGTATCGCGCCGCAGGTCGATGCCGATAGTGATGACGATACCATCCGGGTCCAGGAAGAAGGCGGCATGTTTGAGCCGCTGGTTTCAGAAGAAGAACAAGACACCGGCGAGGTACCCACCGGATCTGAACGCCTGGCTGAACGTGAGTTTGCGCCGTCATTGGAATTAGACGCTCTGCGCCAACTTGGGCGCCGTGCACCGGAAGCCATGCCCCGTCGTCGTGCCCGCCGCCTACGGGCCTCCAGCCGAGGTGCAGCCTACAATATGCGCCGCATGTTGCGGGATGCGGTGCGCACCGATGGCGACGTCATGCAGTTGCCACGACTGGAGCGGCAAACCCGCCAGCGGGCGGTGTTGTTACTGATCGACGTATCCGGTTCGATGAAGGATCAAACGGACCTCTATTTAAGATTTGCCCACACCCTGGGGCGCGCGGTTGACCGCATCGAAGTCTTCACGCTGGGCACGAGATTGACCCGCATCACCCGCGCCCTGCGGCTGCGCAATCAAGATCAGGCGCTCGCCGCCGCCTCGCAAGTCGTCTCCGACTGGGACGGTGGCACGCGGTTGGGCGATGCTTTGCAGGCGTTTTTGGCGATCCCACGATTTGCCGGCTTTGCCCGCGGCGCGTTGACGCTAGTTTTGTCAGACGGCTTAGAGCGCGGCGACCATGCCGCCATGACCGATGCGGTGGAAAAGCTTTCACGCCGTGCCTGGCACCTCAGTTGGCTTTCGCCGCTGGCAGTCGGACCGGATTTCGTACCGCAAACAGCGGCCTTGGTTTCGGTGGCGCCATTTCTTGATGACATCGCTGACGGAAGTTCAGCGCAAAGTATTTGCGATCATGTGCTGTCGATTGCCCGGGAGAACGCCGCGTGATCATCGATGCGCATCACCACATCTGGCTGCAACGCGACCTGCCGTGGCTGATGGGCCCGATGCAGCCGCGTATATTCGGGCCTTATGAATCGATCCGCCGGGATTATCTGATTGATGAATACCGCGATGACCTGGCTGGTACCGGCGTTGGAAAATCAGTCTATGTACAAGCCAACTGGGCGCCGCAACACTTTGAAAGCGAAGTTGCCTGGGTGCAAAAGACAGCTGATCAGTCCGGCTGGCCACACGGCATCGTCGGTTACGCCGATTTCCTTCAGCCCGATGTCCGTCCACATTTGGATCGTCTGGCCAATTACCCGCTCATGCGTGGCGTCCGCATGCAGCTCCATTGGCATGAAAACGAGCTTTATCGTTTTGCCGCGCAACCAGATCTGGCGACAGATCCAGTCCTGCAGCGCAATGTTTCTTATCTGGCTGACTACGACTGGGCGTTCGACCTGCAAGTGTTTTCCGGTCAAATGACGGGTGCTGCGAAACTCGCCAAAGCCTGCCCGAATGTGACTTTCATCCTGCAGCATGCAGGCATGCCGGAAGACCTTTCCGCCACTGGTCTAGCGGAGTGGAAAGCCAATCTGGCGCAACTCGCTGAAGCGCCGAACGTTGTATCGAAACTTTCAGGTTTCGGTACTTTCATCCACCGCAACGATGCCAGCCACATCAAACGTATCATCAATGGAACAGTCGCGATTTTTGGTGCTGAACGCTGCCTATTCGGTTCCAATTTTCCGATTGAAAAACTCTGGACGACTTATTCAGAACTTATAGCGGCGTTTCAAAGCGCCGCCGCCGACCTTCCGGCCACGAGCCGGCAAGCAATTTTCCGGGACACCGCCGCGCGGGTCTACCGGATTTAAGTGAGGGCCCGCGTGGCCGAAATACATGGGAGTGATATAAAATGGCCTTAGAAATCAAAATCTTAGACCTTGGTGACATTGAGCTTGAGAATAGCTTCCTGGTGCTCGGCCACAATTGCGGCCGCATCGCCCGGGTGCCTGTCTATTCCTATCTGATCCTAGGTGGTACCTGGCCGATCCTGGTTGATACCGGTTATCGGGATAACGCCATTATGGAATCGCTCGGTATGCGTGGGCTGCAGTTCCACGAAAACATGATCGAGAACCAATTGGCCCGGTTCGGCCTGAAGCTCGGTGACATTCGTTATATTCTGCACACACATTTGCATATCGATCATGCCGGCAAGGACGATTTGTTCCCGATGAACACTACCGTTGTGGTCAATCGGCGGGAGTTGGAATGCGCGGTCTCAGGTCTGATGCATCCGCAATACCCGCAGCCGGACACCAAACATCTGATCGACCGCCTGCACACCAAAGATGCATTGCGGTTTCTCGATCTGGAAATCACCAATGGTGAGGAAATCATGCCCGGCGTCTGGTGTGAGCCGGCCCATGCCCATACCGAAGGCTCCATGAATGTCGTGGTGGAAACCGCCGATGGCTTGGCCAATATCTGCGGCGACGTGATCTACGATTTCAACGACCAGATCATCGAGCCGGTTATGCAGACCCAGTTCATGGAACCGCAGGTCACCGGCAACCACGCTGGATCAAAACGGGCTGAAAAGGGTTCCATCAAGAAACTGCTGCACAATTACAAATACCTTCTGCCGATCCATGACAAGCCGGCCCTGATCGAAGATCAGCAGGTCGTCGGCCGTTTGGAACAGCAAATTCCCGGCCCGGTGACCCAGTCATTGCCGAAGCGGAATTGGTTCGCCGTTTAAGGCTGAAGACAAAAAATAAGAGATACGAGGAGAGGGTCCCATGACACATGAGGCCATGCGTTCGGATTTTTACGAGCTCATCGACCAATATGCGCCGGTCGGACAACTAGGTACCGGATTTGAGTTTACCGAGGGGCCGATATGGCATCCTCGGGACCAGTACTTGCTGTTTTCCGATATGCCAGGTGACGTTCGGCGCCGTTGGGACCAGCGTGGCGGCGTGCGCGAAATAATGCGCCCGGCCAATAAGTGCAACGGCATGACCTACGACGGCGATCTCAATTTGATCGTCTGCGAGCATGCCACCTCGTCGTTGATGCGCGAGCGGCCCGACGGCACGCGTGAGACCCTGGCTTCCCATTACCAAGGTCAGGAACTCAACAGCCCCAATGATGTTTGCGTACGTTCCGATGGATCGATCTACTTTTCCGATCCCTGGTACGGCCGCATGCCGGTCTTCGGTGTCGAACGTCCGCGCCAATTGGGCTGGCAGGGTGTTTTCCGTATTCGGCCGGGCCAGATTGGCGGCGAACCGGAATTAGTTGTCGACCGCAATTTGTTCGATCAGCCGAATGGTCTGTGCTTCTCACCTGATGAAAGCCTGTTTTATATCAACGACACGACCAATGCGCTGATCCGGGTGTTCGACGTGAACGCCGACGGAACGCTGTCATCAGGTCGGCTGTTTGCCTCCGGTATCAAATCGGAACTCAAAGCCGGTGTTCCAGATGGCATGAAATGCGATGCGGCCGGCAACGTCTGGGTGACTGCACCCGGTGGTGTCTGGGTCTATGCCCCATCAGGGCAGTTAATCGGCAAGGTCGTGGTGCCGGAAATGGTCGCTAACCTGGCATGGGGCGGGGATAATTTCCGCACCTTGTTCATGTGCGCTACCCATTCCGTCTATACGGTGACAACAAAGGTTGGCCCCAACAATGAGCCGTTCATGCGGGCCGGGGCAGGCGGTGCCGCTGCGCCTGCCGCGGCTTCGGCGTCCCCGGCTGTTACTACGTCATCAGCGGCCAAACCGCCCGTTGAAATGACGCAGGACCTGACTTTGGACCCATCACGCTGCGCCATGATTATACAGGACATGCAAAATGACGTGGTGATGGATGGCGGCGCCTTTGCTGAATCCGGCGCTCCTGATCATGCGCGCCAGCAAAATGTCATCGCCAACATTCGACGCGTCGCCCAACTGGCCCGATCACGCGGTGTCATGGTGATCCATGTCTGGTTCGTCATTGATGATGGCGCTCCCGGCATGACTTTGAATGCGCCGCTGTTTGAGGGTGCAGTTGAGGCCAAAGCCATATTACGCGGCTCCTGGGGCTGTCAGCCAGTACCCGGCCTAGAACCACAGCCAGGCGATATTGTCGTTGAAAAAATGCGCATGAGCGCTTGGGAAGGCTCAAAACTGGAGACCGTACTCAAGAGCGGTGGCCGAGACACGATCATCAATTGCGGCGCCTGGACCAATATGTCGATCGAACACACCGCCCGGACCGGCGCCGATAAAGGCTACGTTGTGGTGGTTCCGGAAGATTGCTGTTCGACCATGAATGCCGACTGGCACAATGCGTCGGTGAATTACGCCATGCAGAACGTCGCCGCAGTGACCAACGCTGATGGCGTTATCAAGGCTTTGGGTGGATAATACCAACGGAAGTAAATAATGGCTCGTTTGACCGGGATTGATTTGTTTTGTGACAACCGCGTGGTTGGCGCGGTGGTGCGCGGTACCATAAGCGGAGCGCGCGGTTGTCACAAAGCAAAGCAACCCGGCCTTTGGTGGCCCAGATCGGCCCGTCGGACTGTGTTGCGCCGCTTGCCCGATGCACCGGCATCGCGCTTCGCACCGCGCCTAGCCGAACGAGCCGATCTGGACCATCAAACGGGTCATTATTTACTTCCGTTGGTATGTGCCTTTCTATCGCAATTTGGTAACAATGCGGCAACTTAGACCTTGCGTGATTGTTCGAAGGCAATTAGGGAAGTAGCCCTTGCGGACAGCCACCGCCATTTGGTGCGTGTTATGTTCGCTGGCCGCTGGAGCAACGGGATAAGTCGGTTCCTTAATGCGGCCAAATTTCGAAGGCAACGGTTTGGATTATTCCGCGATTTCGAAATAACGGCACGGTGGCAGAGTGGCCATGCACGGGACTGCAAATCCCGCTACCCCGGTTCGATTCCGGGCCGTGCCTCCAAAACTTTTCTCCACAAGCAACCCATATCGCCAGCGCTCCTGGTGCATTTTGTCACCGGCATTGAATGCACACTTGCAAGGCCATGGGCGGCCCGGTAAAGACGGTGCAAAGATGGATCGTCGGCATGGAGGCGGACTCATGGTGGATTTTACAGCAGCACGGCGCAAAATGGTGGATTCGCAATTGCGGACCCACGATGTAACGGATGTTGAAATCCTCAACGCCATGGGTTCGGTTGAACGGGAAAACTTCATTCCCGCCGCCCGGCGTTCATTGTCCTACCTGGATGATCATGTGGAAGTTGCTTCTTCGTCCGGCGACGCACCAGCCCGCCATTTAATGGCCCCCAGTGTCATGGCAAAGCTGCTTCAGGCGGCTGAAATTCAAGCCGACGACATTGTGTTGGTGGTCGGTTGCACAACTGGGTATGCCGCCGCCATCGTAGCGCGGTTGGCAGGCTCAGTGGTGGCGCTTGAATGCGATGACGCGCTTGCCGAACAAGCCAGCGAAACGCTTCTTGAAACATCGGCTGATAATGCCGCCGTCGTCACCGGTCCGCTTGCGGACGGTTGGCCCAAAGAAGGCCCTTATGACGTCATCTTGTTGATTGGCGCCGTAGACCAGGTGCCTGAAGCCTTGTTGGCACAACTGCGCGAAGGTGGCCGGTTGGTAGCTGTTGAGGGCCACGGTGGGTCTGGCGTATCGCGGGTACACACCCGTTCAGCCGAGCTCGTCAGTAGCCGGTTCGCCTTTAATGCATCCGTACCTGCACTTCCAGGTTTTGAAACAAAATCCGAGTTCGTATTTTGATGCAGATCGGCATTAACGGACTTGAATCAACGGCTTATTGATCTACCAATTTGTTGCCGCGAAGTCGCATACACAGACAATATTGTATCAGGCGGTGACTATTCATTGTGTTTCGCTTTATCAAGCATTAACACTTAATTAACGTGAAAAAGCAGACCGGTGATTAGGTGGGCAGTTAGTACCCGCATTGCCGGAAGTTGAGGTGCCAGCGTGATCGGTCGTGTGTCCAAGTATGCTGTCGGTGTGTCGGCAATCCTGATGTTATCCGGCGCTGATAGCCGCGCCGAAACCTTGATGCAGGCTTTGGCCGCAGCTTATGCCAACAATCCAACATTAAACGCCGCGCGCGCATCGCTGCGGGCGACTGATGAATTTGTGCCTCAGGCGTTGTCGGGCTGGCGGCCGCAAGTCTCCGCATTTGCCGATATCGGTTTGAACACCACCACCGCGCGTAGCTCATTGTTCGGCAAATCCCGAACAACGACCATGCCCGCCGGCGTCGGCGTGTCAGTCGCCCAGCCGATTTATCGCGGCAACCGGACCATCAATTCCACTAAAAAAGCTGAATCCTCTGTATTAGCGGCACGGCAAAGCCTGCGCTCGACCACCCAATCGGTACTGCTGGACGCCGCCACGGCGTTCATGAACGTCATTCGAGACAAATCCATCCTGGCGCTTCGGCAGCAAAATCTGGCGTTTTTGAATGAACAGGTACGCGCCGCGCGGGACCGGTTTGAAGTCGGAGAGGGAACGCGAACGGATGTTTCCCAGGCCGAAGCACGCCGTGCGCTGGCGGTGTCGCAGCTTAATTTCGCTAAAGCCAGCCTTTTGGCCGGTCAGGCGGTCTACCTGCAAGTTATCGGTCACCGACCGAAGCGATTGGTCGCCAAGACGACGATTTCACGCCTTGTGCCCAATTCACTAGCCGATTCCGTCAGCATGGGGACCAAGAAGCATCCGGCGGTCCTTGCCGCCCTTCATGCGGTGGATTCAGCTGCATTCAACGTCAAATTGATTGAAGGCGAACTACTCCCGACAATCTCCATTGAAGGCACGGCAACCCGCCGCTGGAATACGTCGTCAACCACCAAGCGCGTTGATAGTGCATCGATTGTCGGACGGCTGTCGGTTCCGCTGTATCAGGGTGGTATGGTTTATTCGCGCGCCCGCCAAGCCAAGGAACAACTCGGCGAAGCCCGCATCAAAGTTGATCTGACGCGGGATCAGGTTCGCGCTGCCGTTATTGCTTCCTGGGGCCAGTTGGAGGCCTCTGTGGCATCGATATTGGCCGCCCGAGCGCAAGTCCGCGCATCACAACTTGCCCTTGAAGGCGTTACCGAAGAACAGCGCGTCGGACAGCGCACAACGCTTGATATCCTTAACCAGCAAAGCGAAGTCATTACCGCCAAAATCAACCTGGTAACGGCTGAGCGCGAGAAGGTTGTTGCCGCATTCAACCTCGTCGCGGCGATCGGCCGGCTCGATCCGTCACGAATGAATTTGGCTGTCGCCGAATACAACCCCACCATTCACTACAACAAAGTACGTGACAAATGGTTCGGATTACGCACCCCCGATGGGCGTAAATAGGGGATAAGCACCGCTAAACTTAAAGCTTCGATTTCCGTTGTTGCGCGCCTGCACGTATCATCGGGTCTAGGACTGATTCGCGTGGGTAGTAAATTCACGCCTTCAGGCTAAGTCGAACGGTTGTCGGGGATTACCAAAATGGCCAATGCTGGTCAGGCACAAGAGCCTTCCATGGAGGAAATTCTGGCGTCGATTCGCCGGATTATTACCGATGAGGAAGACGGAGACGCGCCGGCAACAGCGGACGCTGGCGACGCCCAACCGGATGCCGCACCAGAATCTGAGGAAGAGGGCCTGTCGCAGGATGATCTCGACAAGCTGTTTGATAGCCCCGGTGGTGACGATACGGCAGAGGAAGAGAATGTTCTCGACCTGACCGAAGACGATATGGTCCCCGACGAGGATATCGATTTCGCCGAACCATTTGTTCCAGAAGAACCCGAAATCTCGTTTGCCGGCCCGCTGGCGACACCGGAAATCGAACCGGTCGACACCGGGGCGGAGGCGATCATGTCGTCGGGCCCCGACACCATGGTCTCTAATGCCTTCGGCGATCTTTCAAATACGATCGTCAACCACAGCAACAAGACGATGGAAGATCTGGTCAAGGAAATGTTGCGGCCGTTGTTGCGCAACTGGCTCGATGACAACCTGCCGCCATTGGTCGAACGCCTGGTCCGCCAGGAAATTGAGCGGGTTTCCAAACAGGGCCGGTAGTCTTTGCTAGGCCAAATTGGCGCTTAGATCAGCGATCAATCCCAATGAGTTTCAAGCGCCACCGGGTGATTTGTCGGCACGCGCCTTGAGCAGGCGTGTCAGCCAATCAGGATCCATTTCCGGGACTGAGGATAACAGCAGATCCGTATAGTCATGATGCGGCGGTTTGAACATGACATCCTTTGGACCGGCCTCAACCACTTCACCGCGCAGCATGACCACCACTTCGTCGGAAATGGCGCGAACGGTCGCCAGGTCATGGGTGATGAACATATAGGCAAGATCAAGCTCTTCGCGCAGGCGGTGAAGCAATTTCAAAATGCCTTCCGCCACCAATTGGTCGAGAGCGGATGTTACTTCATCGCAGATGATGAATTCCGGTTCCGCCGCTAGGGCTCTGGCTATGCAGATGCGTTGTTTCTGGCCGCCAGATAACTCGCCCGGCAGGCGATCGATGAACTCATCAGGATCAAGCTCAATCTGCTCCAACAGTTGGCGAATGCGTTGTTCCTTCGCATCACCGCGCATGCCCAGATAAAATTCCAAAGGCCGGCCGATCATATCCCGAATGCGTTGCTTGGGATTCATCGCCGTGTCCGGCATTTGATAAATCATCTGGATTTGCCGCAATTGATCGCGGGAACGCTTGCGGAAATCAGCGGGCAGGACTTCGCCGTTGTAGATGATTTGACCGGCTCGCGGCGGCAATAGGCCGGTAATGACCCGCGCAACCGTGCTTTTGCCGGAACCGGATTCGCCGACAACCGCTACCGTGCGGCCGCGATGAATATCAAATGAAACGTCGAACAGTACGGGCACAGCGCCGTAGGCGGCTGAAACATGGTCGACGCTGATCACCGGGGTTTCGGCGCTAGGTGCCAGCGGCTTTTGCTCGGTTTGGAAGCTGCGCACCGCCCAAAGCGACTTGGTATAGTCCTCCTGCGGATCGGCCAGCATTGTCCGCGTATCGGCTTCCTCCACCAGGTCGCCATAGCGCAACACCTGAATATTGTCGGCCATTTGCGCTACCACGGCCAAATCGTGGGTGATGTAGATTGCCGCGGTGTTGAACTGTTCAACGATATCGCGGATCGCCGCCAAAACCTCAATCTGGGTCGTCACATCCAACGCGGTTGTCGGTTCGTCGAAGATGATCAGATCCGGCCGGCAGGACATTGCCATTGCCGTCATGGCCCGCTGTAACTGGCCACCAGAGACCTGGTGGGGATAGCGGAATCCGATTTCCTCCGGATTAGGCAATTGCAGCCGGCGATAAAGATCAACGGCATCGGCGTTGGCCTCCGCCGTTGACATAACGCCATGTTGGACCGGTGCTTCTGAGTATTGCTCTATGAGTTTGTGGGCCGGATTAAAGGATGCCGCCGCCGACTGGGCCACATAGGCGATGCGTTTACCGCGCAGTTGCCGCCGTTCTTCCTCCTCAGCGCCGACCAACTCTATTCCGTCAAACGTCACGGTACCTTCGGTGATCTTGCAGCCGTCACGGGTAAAACCCATGGCGGCCAGACCGATGGTCGATTTGCCGGCGCCGGACTCACCGATCAATCCGAGCACTTCACCTTTGCGAAGATCGATATCGATGCCATGGACGATTTCCATCCAGACGTCATCGGCGCGGCCTTCAATCTTCAGGCCGCGAATCTCAAGCAGGATATCGCCTTTGCCGCTTGGCGCATCTGTCATTGTCATTCCTTTAGCCCGCTGGCTTTGTGCAACATCCAGTCGACAACGAAGTTTACCGCAACGGTCAATAGCGCAATGGCACAAGCCGGTAGCAACGGTGTGATGTCGCCGAACGTAATCAAGGTGGCGTTGTCCTTCACCATCGATCCCCAGTCAGCGTTCGGTGGCTGTATACCCAGGCCAAGGAAACTCAGAGCTGCGATAAACAAAAACACGAAGCAAAACCGTAGACCAAATTCCGCAATCAATGGCGGCAGGGCGTTGGGTAGAATTTCTTTGCGGATCAGCCACCACAACCCTTCACCGCGCAGGCGTGCCACTTCAACGAAATCCATAACGACGATGTTCATCGATACCGCACGGGCCAACCTGAACACGCGGGTGCTGTCCAACACCGCGATCACCAGGATCAAGGAGGTCACCGAAGTGCCGACAATGGTCAGGATCAGCAACGCGAAGATGAGCTGCGGGATTGCCATCAAAACATCAACAATCCGGCTGAGGATTTGGTCTATCCAACCACCGAGCGTGGACGCCAGAAGACCAAAAAAACCACCAAGTAAAAAGGCCAGTATTGTGGTGGCAAGCGCGATGCCCACGGTATTCTTTGCGCCATAAATCAGACGGGTAAACATATCCCGGCCGAGGTTATCCGTGCCAAGCAGAAACTCAGCAGACCAGGGTTCATATTCAGATCCAACTATCTGCGTTTCGCTAAAAGGCGCGATAACCGGTGCCAACAACGCCACAGTCAAATAGATGACGATGACGATCATTCCAAACCAGGCGGTTGGCGGGGCGGTTTTCAATAGTTTCCATGCGTTGCCCATGACCATCACCTCGGATGCAAAAGCCGCGGATTGGACATAATCGAAAATATATCCGCCAGCATGTTCAAGATGATGTAGGTGGCCGCAAAAATCAGGCTTGCCGCCTGGACCACAGTGACGTCACGTTTGGCCACTGAATCGACCAACAATTGACCAAGCCCGGGATAGACAAAGACAACCTCCACAACGACCACACCGACGACCAAAAATGCCAACGCGAGCGCGATAACATTAATGATCGGCGCCAGCGCATTCGGAAGCGCATGGCGGATGATGACCCGCGACCGCGTGATACCCTTTAAGCGTGCCATCTCAATATAAGGACTGGCCAACAGATTGATGATGGCTGCCCGGGTCATACGCATCATATGGGCAACGACGACAAGGGTGAGGGTCAAAGCTGGTAGGAATGTCTTGTAGAGTTGCTCGCTAAACGGTGCCGTCGGCGAAATATTCGACAGGCTCGGAAACCAGCCGGCATTTACCGACAGGAACAGGATCAATATGTAAGCGACAAAGAACTCTGGGAACGAAATGGTCGACAATGTGAAAATATTCACCGCGCGATCGAAAATCGAATTGCGGTACAATGCCGCCAAAATGCCCAAGCCGACTGAAAGCGGTACCGATATGACCGCTGCGAACACCGCTAAAAACAGCGTGTTCATTAACCGATCGCCGAGCAATTCTGAGATTTCCCGCTTGTTGGCCAGGGAAGTTCCCAAATCGCCCTGTAGAACGCCGAATAACCAATCGAAATAGCGGGTGACCGCAGGTTCATCAAGGCCCAGTTCCTTGCGGAAGGCGGCGACAGTTTCTGGTGTTGCCGCTTGACCGAGGATTTCCTGAGCCAAATCGCCTGGTAGTAACTCAACGCCAAGAAAAATGATCATTGATACGACCCAGAGCGTAATGAGCCCGAGCCCGAGCCTTTGTAACACCAACTTCAAGATGGGATGCATGACGGCCTGATTGTGGGAACTGGATTTAAGGGCGGTGCGAGGATTGCCGCCCGGGTGAAAGTCTCAAGTATCATCCGGCCCACCACCAATCGGTGGCAGACGCAAAATTACTAGGCGCTCGATCTGGGGCGAGACGATTGCCGGAAAATAAATTGGCGGAGGGAACGGCGCGCTGGTCCGCTATATCAATACGCTGACGATCCGACATTGATCGCAGGTCAGCATCCGTGTTTGCGGCGGGGGAAATACCCTGCCGGCACATGGAGCGCATATTGTTCCTCCCGAGAAACCGTTATTCGGTCTCTATTTTGTTGGATCTGATTGTGCCTCTGGGGGCCGCCAAGTCAATAGACCATGGGTCGAGAGTTCTTTTCACGCGCCCAGGCCGCTAAGTCAGGCGTTCCGTGTGTCCATCCACCGACAGGGCCTGGCCGGAAATGCGGGCGGCGGCCGGGGAGCTTAAAAACAATGCCGTATCGGCAATATCATCGGCGGAAACGAAGGCCCGCATGGATGTGGTGTTTTCGTATTCTTGACGTTGGGCGGCTTCAGTTCTTCCACGGGCTGCCGCTTCACGGGCGATGACCAAATCCATACGTGGCCCATCGACCGAGCCCGGACAGATGGCATTGACCCGGATGCCATGGGGCCCCAATTCGCAAGCCAACGTTTTCGTCAGGCCTATTACCGCCCATTTAGACGCCGAGTAGGGGGCTCTGAACGGATATCCAAATAACCCGGCGGTCGATGACATATTGATGATTGAACCATAGCCTTGTTGTTTCATCACCGGCGCGGCAGCGCGGCTAAACAGGAAGGCGCCGTCAAGATTGCAGGAAATGCAAGTTTGCCAATCGGCGTAGTCTATGTCCTCAATCAAGGCAGTCGGACCAGCGGTTCCGGCGTTGTTGATCAACACATCCAAGCCGCCCAAATCATCCAGTGCGTCGGTCATGAACTGGCGAACAGCATCCTCGTCACGGACATCAGTTTTTCGGCCGGTAATGTCGGTATCGGCAAGAGAATTGATAGCGTTCGCATCGATATCGCACACCCAAACCCGCGCACCGGCCTCGCTAAACCGTTCGGCCATTCGCCGCCCAATACCGCCAGCTCCGGCGGAGATGACCACGCGCAATCCGGATTCAATCATGGCCGCGAGCCCTTCGTTGCGCCATTGTCATTGTCATTTAGCAGGGCTCCGGCGCCAAAATCCTGCGCTTGAAGCGCATGCATGATGCCAATCAGGTTGGCGTCCCGCTTGGTGGCCAATTCCCGGACTGACGCGCCGCGTGCCTGATCATCGGATTGATCGGACATTTTGTCGATCAGCGCATCGGTCATTTCCGGCACGTCCATGAGCTTGGTCCAGGGCAGCGAGAGCGTTGGCCCGAATTGCGCCATGAAGTGGCGAAATCCTTCTTCGCCGCCGGCCAGGCGATAGACCTGAAACGTCCCCATCTGCGCCCATCGAAGACCAGGCCCATAGCGGATGGCGTCATCAATTTCTTCCACCGTGGCAACGTCGTCATTGACCAACCAAAGCGCCTCGCGCCACAACGCCTCCATCAGCCGGTCGGCAATAAAGCCATCAATTTCCTTGCGCAGCTTCAGCGGCTTCATACCGATCGAGGCATAAAACGCAGCCGCCCGGTCCATGTGGATTTGTTGTGTTTTCTCGCCGCCGCATATCTCCACCAACGGCAGCAGATAGACCGGATTGAACGGATGGCCGACCATAAACCGTTCCGGACGCTGCATATCCTTCTGCAGCCGCGTGGGCAGCAGCCCGGATGTCGATGTGCAGATCAAAGCATCCGGCGGGCAATGAGCGTCGATTTCAGCCAGGAGAGATCGCTTTAGGTCTTCGCGCTCTGGGGCACTTTCTTGAATGTAATCAGTACCATGAACTGCGCTTTTAATGTCGGTTACAAACGCCAGATTGCCCGATAGGGTGTTCGATGAACGATATAGGCGCTGGAGGGCGGGTTCGGCATCGGCCAAGATATCCCGCAGCCGCCGTTCAGTTTCGGGATGTGGATCGCATACGGTCACATCAACCCCGTGCCACAACAATCGCGCCGCCCAGCCGCCGCCGATCACACCACCGCCGATGAGAGCGGCTTTTTTAATCTCGCCCATGGCTGCTATCCACGCTTCGTCAATTTAAGTTTGGCGCGCACCTCATCGGGGCCAAGAAGGTTGACGTTCATCGCCGACAATATGGTCGCGGCGCGCTCTACCAACTGTGCATTGGTCGCCAGATTGCCGCGTGAGAGATAGATGTTATCTTCCAAGCCAACCCGCACATTACCACCGGCCATGGCGGCCAGACCCACATAGGGCAACTGGTTGCGGCCAATAGAGAAGGCGGAAAACACCGCATTTTCCGGCACCTGATTGACCATCGCCATCAACGTGCCGATGTCGTCAGGCGCACCGTAGGGGATGCCCATGCAAAGTTGGATCATGACCGGATCGTCAATCAGGCCTTCGGCGATCAACTTTTTGACGAACACCAAATGGCCGGTATCGAACACTTCCAGTTCCGGTCGCACGCCGAGCGCTTGAACCTGCCTGGCCAATTCGCGCAGCATATCCGGCGTATTGACCATGATGTAGTCACCTTCGCCGAAATTCATTGTGCCGCAATCAATGGTGCAGATCTCCGGCAATAACTCACGGACATATTCAAGCCGGGTACCGGCCGGCGCCAGATCGGTGCCCGAAGCCTCAAATGGCAACGGTGCCTCTGCATTGCCGAGCACCAGATCTCCACCCATGCCGCCGGTGAAGTTGAGGACCACGTCGGTATCGGATTCACGGATGCGTTCAGCAACTTCCCGCGCCAGGGCAGGGTCGCGCGACGGCGCACCGGTTTCGGGATCGCGGACATGCAAATGAGCGATCGCCGCACCGGCTTTGGCCGCATCAATCGCCGCATCGGCGATTTCCTTTGGCGTCACGGGCACCTTGTCACTTTTGCTGGTCGTATCACCAGAACCGGTGATCGCGCAGGTGATAAATACGTCCCAATTCATCGAAATTCTCCCGTATCAAATACCGCAAGTTAGCTTAGGCGCCGTTGATGCGGTTGATTTTCTAATTCAGACCCAAAAGGACCATTTTACGTCCTGCGTCCAGCCGATATGACCAACTAAGCGGCTTCAGCACCGTAATAAAGCATTACTGTATGCCGGGCTTCAGCAAAGAACAGCCAGCGTTCCACAACAATACCGAAATAATGGCTTGCGGCGGCAAGGATCGCCATGGCCTGGGCCAACGTATCGTCAACCTGACCGGCAGCAAACAGACAAACCACCGGAAGCAAGAAACCAAATACGATCGCAATGATCCGCAGTTTGTGGACATGCTTGCGCGCCACTTTGTGGCCCATCTCCGCGAGCAAATAATTCGATCCGGTATGCGGCAATTCAAGTCGGCGCGGGTTACTGTCTGAGGGCAATCCCAACGCGGTCTCCGGTGTGGATGCCGATGCGGTGGTATCGGCGCGATGCCACCAAATACCTTTGACGATCCAAACAATCGCCAAAAGGCCGATGGCGATATTCGCCGCGTGGCGCATCTGCAGAAATTCCGGCGATATGGCTGCTAAAAGCATATACCCGGACGAGGCGGCAAAACCCAAATAGCAGGCCGAAGTGACCCATGAATACCAGTGATGGATGGTCCGCAGTGACGCATAGATCATCGATGTGGCATAGACGGTGCAAATGCAAAGCAGCGCCGCGATGATCCCCACTGGCGTAAGTGTAAGACCATAAAATACCGCGGCAATAGCGCAGACGGATAACGGTACAAAGGTGATCAACGCCAATACGCCTTCACGCGACAACCAGCTCGACCGCCACTGCGAAAAAGCGCGCAAAGCACGCTCAGGATGGCCTAGGTGAAACGTCGACGAAATCAGCCCTACGCCAATTAGCCCGATGGCCAAACCATAAGCGATAAACGCCTGGATGCCGGAGACCTCGACCAGACCTAATCCCAACAGGGCCGCCAAGCCGTAGCCGGCGCCTGACAGGGTCGTGAACCAGATGACTGAGTAAGCCGGGTGCATGTCAGGCCCCCAACTTGCTCAAAGCCGCATCGACCCAGCCAAAGAATCCGTCAGCTTGCAGGTCATCACCTGAGGGTTTCGCGGTCGGCGTAGTCTGGTGACGGGGTCGCGGTGGCAAATAGCGGTTGACCGGGCGCGTTCCTTGTTCAGGCATCAGCGCCACGCCACCGCGTGCCTCAACAAGCTGGCTAACATCTGATTGTGGGTCGGACAGATCACCGAAATGCCTGGCGCCCACCGGACAGGTGCGCACGCATGCCGGAATTCGGTCCTCCTCCGGCAAGGTTTCGTTGTAAATGCGATCCACACACAAAGTGCATTTGCGCATGACCTTTTCCACCGGGTCCATTTCCCGGGCACCATAGGGGCAGGCCCAGGCGCAAAGCCCGCAGCCGATGCATATTTCGTCATCAACCAACACAATGCCGTCTTCTGAGCGCTTGAATGATGCGCCGGTTGGGCAGACGGTCACGCATGGTGCATCCTGACAATGCAGACAGGAGCGTGGAAAATGTACCGTCATGGCGCCATCGGCACCGGTGGTTTCATAGGAATGGATGCGATTGAGCCAGGCGCCGCTGATATCGGCACCATAAGCGTGTAAATCCGATAGCGGCCCGGATTGGCCGCCGGTATTCCATTCTTTGCAATTGACCGCGCAGGCATGACAGCCAACGCAGGTATCCAAGTCGATGACCAGGCCGAGGGTTATTTCAGTCGCGGCGGGCAACGATGTCATTGATCCGCGCCTTCCACCGTGTCGTCCAAACCAAGGTCACCGACATATTCCGGGGCAGGGCTAAGGCCGGGCAGGTTCATCACCGATGCCGGTTTCGGCGAGGTCTCCGGTAAATCGGCATTGCTGATTTTTTCAAGCCGCACACGCAGGTCAAACCACGCCGCCTGGCCAGTGATCGGGTCAGAATTTAGACGCCGGTTGGGCTCGTTGGCGCCAGGCAGCAATTCGTCAATGAGATGATTGAGCAAAAACCCGGTTGTCGCCTCAGGCGCATCCTTTGACAGGTTCCAGACACCGGAACGTTTGCCGATAGCGTTCCATGTCCACACGGTATGATCATTGACGCCGCGCATCGGCCGGACCTGAACCCGAACGCGGCCTTTGTGCGACACCACCCAAACCCAATCGCCATCTTCCAGATCCATATCGGCGCAAATTTTGTCGGGTACAAACAGGTAATTTGTTCCCAATATCTGCCGTAGCCAGGCATTGTGCGAACCCCAACTATGGTACATCTGCATGGGCCGCTGAGTTAGCGCGTGAAGCGGGTAGGTGTCGGTGTCCACAGCCTGTTCTTCAAATGGCGGATACCAGACCGGTAGCGGATCTGAGGCCATCTTAATCTGATCAGCCAGATGCGCCGGCGGGCTTGGCGCGATCAACCCATCGGCCGCCAGCTGTAGTTTTTGCATGGGTTCCAGATAGAGCTGAAAAGTCACCGGCTGTGGCGCGTCGAAGAAGCCCATTTCAACGGCAAAATCCTGGTAGGCCTGATTAGCGTGTTTAAAATACCTTGCCTCTTCGGGAATGGGAGTGGCGAAAAAACCGCCGTTTTCAATATAGCGGTTTAATTGATCTGGATTGGCCGCTCCACGACCGCTCTCGGTGCCATCGGTCCCTCGCCACCCGGCCAACGGTCCAATCCCCGGTTTGCGCTCGTGATTGACGATGTAATCGGCGTAGTCGCAATAGCGCGCATTGCCGGATTCGTCGACAAATCCCGGCAGGTTCAAGCGCGCGCCTAATTCGATCAATACGCTCTGGAACGGGCGCACATCGCGATCCGGTTCGACAACCGGATGGCGGATGGAATCGGCGGCTTCCTCTGCGCCGCTGATTGGTCGGTCAAGCAATGAGATACAGTCGTGGCGCTCTAGATAGGTGGTGTCGGGCAGGATCAGATCGGCGTGCGATACCATTTCAGAGGCAAAAGCATCGGAGTAGATGATGTGCGGGATCTTGTATTCTCCGGTTTCCGGATTTTTGTCCTCCAACATGTCGATCACCGCCGAGGTGTTCATGCTGGAGTTCCAGGCCATATTGGCCATGTACAGGAACAACGTATCTATGGGGTAGGGGTCACCGGCATGGGCGTTGGCGATCACCATGTGCATCAGCCCATGCGGTGAATAGGGGGCATCCCAGGAGAACGCTTTGTCGATGCGCGACGCCGTTCCGTCATCCTCGATCAGCAAATCCTCAGGACCTTGCGGGTAGCCTAGATGCGGACCTTGCAAGGGTGAATCGCTGGTCAGACTGTCAGATATGCCAGTTGGCGTGGGATGGGCGGTGGATGGTTTGGGGTAGGGCGGTTTATAGCGATAGCCACCCGGACAATCGATCGAACCAAGCAGCACCTGCAAAATGTGCAATGCCCGGCAAGTCTGAAAACCATTTGAATGAGCCGAAATCCCGCGCATGGCATGCATGGTGACCGGCCGGCCAATAAAACGCTCATGGCGTTCGCCCTTCCAATCGGTCCAGGGCTGCTCAATGACAATTTTTTCTTCAAATGCGGTTTTCGCCAGGTCCGCAGCCAACGCCCGGATGCGTTCGGCAGATAGACCGGTTTGTTCGGCGACGTTTTCCGCGGCGTGTTTTTCGTCCAGATAGGTGCGGGCGAGCAGATCAAACGCTGGCACTGCCTTGGTACCGTCTGGGAGTTCAACCTCGCCGGATAGTTTTGGTGCTGCGACCCGCTCCGTGGATGATTTCAACCGCCCATCGGCGCTATCGCAAACCAGTACCTCGCCATCTTCACCTCGGGCGAACAATCCGTCGCGTTCGGTACCCGGCGCCACCTGTACCAACCACGGGGCGTTGGTGTAGCGCACCAGGTAATCCAGATCGATTTTTCGTGTCCGCAACAACTCGTGAATAAGCGCCAAAATCAGCAAGCCGTCCGTGCCCGGCCGGATCGCCATCCAATCATCAGCGATGGCCGAATAGCCGGTTCGGATCGGATTGACCGAGACGACCCGGGCGCCACGTTGTTTTAATTTACCCAGGCCGGTTTTAATCGGATTGGAATCGTGATCTTCGGCCACGCCAAACAGCACAAATAACTTGGTGCGGTCCCAGTCTGGTTCGCCGAATTCCCAGAAAGCGCCACCGATGGTGTAGATGCCGGCGGCAGCCATGTTGACGGAACAAAACCCGCCATGGGCGGAATAGTTCGGCGTGCCATATTGCTGAGCCCACCAGCTGGTCAATGCTTGAGACTGGTCGCGGCCGGTAAAAAACGCCAGCTTCTTCGGGTCTGTCTGGCGGATTGGCTTTAGCCAATCAACGGCGACGGCCATCGCCTCATCCCAACTGATTTGCTTAAATTCACCCGACCCGCGGGGACCGGTTCGCAACAACGGCGCCGTGAGCTTGGCCGGCGAGTTTTGATGCATGATCCCAGCAGAACCCTTGGCGCATAGGACACCTTGGTTGACCGGATGATCACGGTTGCCTTCGATGTAGCGAACCTTGCCGTTTTTCAGGTGAACATTGATGCCGCACCGGCAGGCACACATGTAGCATGTGGTCTGCTTGACCTCGTCACCGGTCTGAGAACTGAGATCTAAATCGGCTCGCGACATCAACCACCTGCTCTGCTCGTCACTTAAATGCGTCTTGGAAGATCGGGCTGCGGAGAAACACAGGCTTGTGACAATTACCGATTTTCAGGCATTCGGCAGGGGTCAATAGGTTCAAAACGTTGCGGCCAGATCTTCAATGTGAAGCTCGAGCGATTTATATTAGCATTTAATAATATTCATTCAAAGCCAAATCGATCTGTGCTCGATCCGGAAAACTCGTCTGCGCCCCGAGTTTGGTGCACGACAACGCGCCGGCGGCACTGGCATGGGCAAGCGCCGCATCCAGGTTTGCGCCTTCACCAAGCATCGCTGCCAGAACCCCGCAGAACGTATCGCCGGCACCAGTGGTGTCCACGGCGGTAATTGCCGGAGCACTAACTTTAATGATCCGGTCGCCATCAATCGCCCGGGCGCCACGGGGCCCCAAGGTCGTGACAACGATTGTATCGGTCGCCGATGCCAGGTCAGCCAGCGCCTGCTCCGCATCGCCCTCAGCCGAACCCATGGTGCCGGCCAGCATGATGGCTTCCAGCTCATTCATGATCAGATAATCGAATTCCGCCAGATCAGCTACATCGACCGCCCGATAGGGTGCTACCGATAAAATGGTCCGCGCACCTGATTGTTTTGCCCGTTGTGCGACCGCAAGTGTCTCATGGAGCGGCACTTCAAGCTGAAACAGGGCAAGATCGTTCCGACCGAATGTTACCTGGTCCAACTGATCCGCTGTCACGCGTTGATTGGCACCGGAAGCAACAACGATGGCGTTTTCCCCGCCTGCGTCGACAGAAATTGTCGCCAGTCCGGTCTTCGCGTCTGTCCGCTTCACACATTCCAAATCGACACCACCGGTACGCAAGATCGCCAACGCCCCTTCGGCGAAGAAATCGTCACCAACGGCACCCACCATGCGCACGGCAGCACCCGCCCGCCGCGCCGCCAGCGCCTGATTAGCGCCCTTGCCGCCAGGAACAGCTTCGTAGGTGTTGCCGAGAACCGTTTCGCCAGGTCGCGGAATAGTCTCAACCGGGATAACAAGGTCGAGATTGATCGAACCAAATACCGTAATCACGTGGTGAATTGCCTTGAGAAAATGTGGGGCTTGGAACTTGCCACGGGCGGAATTGCGTGTCCACGAAAGGCGGAGATAATCTGCTACAAGAATACAAAATCGTTACAGCGAAAAGAGAAGGCATTGATCATGGTCGGTGTTTATTGCGTGGGTGTTGCTGTTGAAGATCTTGTCTTCCAGGTCGAAACCATGCCAACCCAGCCAGAAAAGTACCTCGCTAAGGATATGGAGGTTATTGGCGGTGGATGTGCGGCTACGGCTGCAGCGGCGATCGCACATATGGGCGGCAGGGCGGCGCTCGCCTGCCGTATCGGTGATGACCTGGTCGGGAACTTAATTGTCAGCGAATTGCGCGACTACGGCGTTGATTGCGATGATGTGCGCCAGTTCGCCGGCAAGCGCTCATCCGGTTCGGCAATCTTCGTTGACGAAGCCGGTGAGCGGTTGATCATGAATTACCGGGATGACGGCCTACCGGCGAGCGGCGACTGGTTGCCGGATCCAACTAAGCGCGGCTGCAATGTGGTGCTGGCTGACAGTAGGTGGCCGACTGGCGCCGCCGCTGCGTTCGAGCACGCCAGTTATGCCGGAATTCCAGCTGTGCTGGATGCCGATAGTCCAATGGCTGGCGATGACCTAATCAGAAAAGCTACCCACGTTGCCTTTTCCGCCCAAGGCCTCCGACATCATGCGCAATCCGATGATTTACTCGCTGGTTTGGCTGAAATGCGGACGAAGACAGATGCATGGCTCTGCGTGACCGATGGCAGCGGTGCCGTACTGATTGATTCAGGTAAAGACCGGCTCGCCCTGCAGGTGTCGCAGGTTGATGTAGTGGACACACTCGGTGCTGGCGACGTCTGGCATGGCGCATTCGCACTGGTACTTTCAGAAGGTAAAAGCGCCCGTGACGCCGTGGAATTCGCCTCCGCCGCCGCCACCTTGAAATGCACCCGGTTTGGCGGCCGCAAGGGCACACCCAGCCGGAAAGAAACCCTCAGTTTTCTCCATCAGCGCGGACCAGGACAATTCAGCCGGATTTAGGTCGCCGAAGGCCGAAGTTGATCGGGGAGATGGTGCATGAGCAACGTGCGGTAAATTTCTTGGAGGGCTTCAGTCGCGGTTCCTATCGGTATTGACTGCGTCTAATTCGCCCCTTGTCGACATTTGAGCAACCAATATCTTGATATGGAATATTTCAGGAAATCAGAAATGACGTTGTATCAACCCGGTATTCTTCCGCCAGTACCAAACCACGGGCGCCACCTTGAGTTTGGGTTACTATCCGGCGCGAGCTCGACTGCCGTGCTCCATTACCTGCAATCGCTAGAGATAGACGAGAATGTCGTAGTCGGCCTAGGTCCCAATCTTACTGGCCGCGTTGACGGTATGCGAGCATTTCAAAGTTTGAGTGGGCCGGATTGCTTTGTGCCATCGACTCAATCTGACCTTTGGTGTTGGGTCCGTGGTGACGACCGTGGTGAAATTGCTTTGCGTGCGCGTTCAATTTCCACCGATCTGTCCTCGCTACTGCGATGCGATCGAATTGTAGATGGTTTTCGGTATAACCGCGGCCTCGATCTTACTGGCTATGAAGATGGCACTGAAAATCCTGAAGGCCAAAAGGCTATCGAAACAGCAATCGTCAATGGAATTGGCGTTCCCTATGACGGCTCTAGTTTTGTAACCACCCAGCAATGGGTTCACGACCTCGACCATTTCGGCACCTATTCACAGGTTGATGCCGATAACATTATTGGACGCAGATTGTCCGACAATATGGAACTTTCCGATGCGCCTGCCTCTGCTCATGTGAAGCGGACCGCACAAGAAAGTTTTGAACCGGAAGCCTTTATTGTTCGACGCTCCATGCCTTGGGCCACCGGCGGCGATTTGGGACTCTACTTTACGGCATTTGGCACATCTCTCAGTGCATTTGAAGCCCAGATGCGCCGCATGGTCGGATTAGATGATTGTGTGGTCGATGGCCTGTTCCAGTTCTCCCGGCCTATATCCGGGAGCCACTTCTGGTGTCCTCCGATTAAGGGCGGCCGACTGAATCTCACTGCTCTTCAAATCAGTTAGAAACTATTACTCACCTAAGCAATCAGAACTGTCGGTTCCACGGGCGCTGATTCCATCAATTCGCCGAAAATTTCCGCCGAACCAGATATCCTGATCCAGCATTTCTTCAATTGAGTCTGACCAGTCGGCTGGGATTTTCATCACCACGGGCAGGGCACATTCCGTTGGTATCGGATAGATCCCGATTGCTAACGATTCGCTGATTCCTCGGGGAATACGGAAAATTCCAAACGAATTGTATTCAATTGTTTAATGGTGATGTCGTAAGAAATGAACCATTATCTTCAAATAGCAATTGAGTTTGTTAAAACTAAAGTATTTTGCGGTACTTTGCTTTTAATGTGTACGCTGAATATATTACTACCAGAGGAATGTAATGCCATGCAGTTGCGCTGTGAAGTTGTTGGTAATGTAGAACACGTACCGCGCGACTTTGGAGCGATACTATGCAACCGCGTTTCTACATTACATAAGGCCAATATCATAAATCGTAAGGATTTCTTGAATGCAATAAGGGACGATGTTGGTGGCACGTTGGCCGAACTGTTGGTATCGATCGTTGATTCACATGGCATTAAATACACATTTGCAAGCGGCACCACATCACAATGGCGCGCCAATAGCGTAGTGAGAAATGACCTACAGATTGACGTCGTGGACGGGGTAATCGGCACTGAAACAATAGAGCATTTAGCTCGCGATATTGGGCGATTGTTGCGATCGGGTTAGTCCTGCCCAATGACCAATATATAGCTACGGTATCCAAGGAATCGATATCCATGGTCGGACAATTCAAAGAGATGGCTACTAAAAGTGTAACCGCTGATATTCCGGAATTAAAAACGCTGAACACTGATAGTGGCGACGGTGACAACGGCGACTCGTGGGCCGGGAATTCATCCACTATTGCTTCGGTAGGTGTCGGCGGGACCGCAAATGGCGGTTTACAGACACCCGATGATATCGATTGGGTGGCGGTTAACCTGGTGGCCGGTCAATCATATACCGTTTCACTTGGCGGTAGAGGGGCAACGCCGGTTAGCGATACCTATTTACGGATTTGGGCGCCGGGATCGGCTAATCCGGCGACTGGCACATTAGTCGCGCAAGATGATGATGGCGGGCCTGGTTTGTACTCACGAGCAACATTCACGGCGTCAACTACCGGTACCTATTACCTTGATGCCCGCTCCTACAACGGTCTGTATTCCGGAGATTATGAATTGTCAGTGGATGCGAATGGCTCGCCTGCTTCGCCTTATACAATGGCGCAGATCGCCGATTATCTCACCGATGGCTATTGGCAGGATACCGGACGCTCTGCCCGATCGTTCAACGTCGGCGCTGACAACGCAATTTCCGTAAATATTACTGCATTGAGCGCACAATATCAGGCCATAACACTGCAGGCCTTGGAAACGTGGACCGATATTACTGGTGTACAATTTACACAAACGGCCGGCGCTGCTGAGATTACATTTACATCGAACGGTTCACTTACTGCGAGTAACTCATCAACAACATCTGGCACGACACTGCTATCGTCATCGGTAAATGTGAGTGCTGATTGGATCACGTCACAAGGTAGCCAATACACACTTCAGACATTCATTCATGAAATCGGCCACGCCATCGGCCTTGGACATGGCGGAAACTATAACGGCGCAGCGACCTATGGGGTGGATAACCACTATTCAAACGACTCCTGGCAAGCCACCGTGATGTCGTATTTCAGTCAAATCGAAAACACCTCCATCAATGCAAGCCACAACTACCTTTTAACGCCAATGTTGGCTGATATCCTGGCGGCTCAGGGACTGTATGGTGCTTCCACAACGACACGAACCGGAGACACGACATACGGTTACAATTCCAATGCCGGTGATACGTTTGAATTTGACAACTGGACAGCAAATTTTGGCAGTTCGGTTTTTGCATTATCCATCGTCGATAGCGCGGGCACGGATACGATCGATCTGAGTGGTGGCAGCTTCAACAATGTGCTGTCGCTTGTGGCAGGAAGCATTTCCGACGTCATGGGTGAAACAGGTAATCTGAGTATTGGATCTGGCACGGTCATCGAAAACGCCATCGGCGGGTCGGGGAACGACACAATCACCGGCAACGATGCGGAGAACACCCTTCAGGGCGGTGGCGGTACAGATTTCCTTTATGGCGGCGGCGGCAATGATTTGCTGATTGGCGGTCCCGGGGCGGACGAGATGCATGGTCAAGCGGGCATTGATACAGTCAGTTATGCTGACGAGAACAAAGCTGTCGTTGCCCGTCTTGATGGCCGCCTGGCCAATTGGGGTGCGGCTACCGGCGATGTCATTTCCACGGTAGAAAACCTGATTGGAACGAACTACAACGACACCCTGGTGGGTTCTTCTGGCGCCAATACATTGAACGGCGGTGACGGCGATGACAAACTTTGGGGTCGCGCCGGGAATGACACCCTCCTGGGCGGCGGCGGCAATGATTTGCTGATCGGCCGTCAGGGGGCAGACGAGATGCATGGTGAAGCAGGCATCGACACGGTCAGCTACGCCTACGAGAACAAAGGTGTTGTTGCCCGTCTTGATGGCCGCCTGGCCAATTGGGGTGCGGCTACCGGCGATGTCATTTCCACGGTAGAAAACCTGATTGGAACCAACTACAACGACACCCTGGTGGGTTCTTCTGGCGCCAATATATTGAACGGCGGTGACGGCGATGACAAACTTTGGGGTCGCGCCGGGAATGACACCCTCCTGGGCGGCGGCGGCAATGATTTGCTGATCGGCCGTCAGGGGGCAGACACCATGCATGGTGAAGCAGGCATCGACACGGTCAGCTACGCATACGAGGGCAAAGGTGTTGTTGCCCGTCTTGATGGCGTTGCCAACTCGGGTGCGGCCGCTGGCGACGTTATCTCTTCGGTAGAAAACCTGATTGGAACGAACTACAACGACACCCTAGTGGGGTCTGCCGGCGCGAATACCCTGGATGGCGGCGGCGGTAATGACACTATCAATGGTGGATTGGGTAATGATCTTCTAATAGGCAATGCGGGCTCTGATACCTTCATATTTGCTGCTGGCGATGGCAACGACGTGATTGATGATCACAGTCTTGCTGAAGGTGACCGGATCGATGTCACTGATTATGGTTATACGTCGACAGCTGACTTCAATGCATTTTACTTTGATGGCAATGACACTGTTATTGACCTCAATGGTAGCGATCAGGTAACCGTCTCCAATGTTGACCTGACATCTCTCGCCAATCCTGACGATCCGTTTGATTTCGTCTAGCATTAGAACGCATGGCGGAATAGAACAGGTTGGAATACTGACGGTGGGCAAGGATTCGCGGTGAAGCTGTCACCAAATCAGAGCGGCTCGCTAAAGCATGCGCTGAGGGGTAGCCGTATGGCGATCTCCTCGATCGTGCTGTTCAGCTTTTTCATCAATTTATTGATGCTCACCGGCCCGCTCTTCATGTTGCAGATCTATGATCGCGTGTTGACATCGGGCAGCGTGCCCACGCTCGTCGCGCTCGGAGTGTTGGTGGCGATTCTTTATGCGCTATTTGGCTTCCTAGATTTTATTCGCGGCCGGGTGCTGATGCGGGCGGCCGCCTCGCTTGAGGAAAGCCTCCGCCCGCGGGTGTTTGATGTCGTCAGTTGGCACGCCCTAAACCATACGCCCGATATTCGTACACAGCCGACGCAAGACCTGGCATTGATCCGGCAATTTCTGTCTGGGCCCGGTCCATTCGCATTTCTCGATCTGCCATGGACGCCGGTTTATCTGTTTGTAATTTTCCTGTTGCATTGGTGGCTTGGCGTGGCCGCGACCATTGCCGTGATCATCTTAGCCATCCTTGCTGTCATCAATAACCTGCTGACCGTTCGTCATCTGGCACGAAGCAATCAGGCATCCCGGCAGGCAGTCAATATTAGTGAGGAAAGCCGAAAGAATGTCGAAATGGCTACGGTGCTCGGCATGCTGGGCCGGCTGCGTGGGCGTTGGCAGGATATATTGGGCGAAAGTTTGGGAAGCCAGATGCGGGCTTCAGACCAGGGTGGCCTGATCACTAGCATGACAAAAACACTGAGATTGGTGTTTCAATCTGCCATATTAGGTTTGGGTGCTTATCTAGCGATTATCCAGGAGATTACCGCTGGCACCATGATCGCTGCGTCAATAATAATGGCCAGGGCGTTGATGCCTGTCGAGCAGGTGGTCGCCCAATCACAGGCCGCACTTTCGGCTCGAAGAAGCTGGGTGCGGCTCGACAAAGTGTTGTCGGCTACACCAACGCAAGAACAGAAAATGGATCTGCCGGCACCAACAGGGCGCCTGCAAGTTCGAAACCTGACGGCCTTTGTTCCAGGAGCTGAATCTCCAATCGTCTCAGGTGTCAGTTTTGATCTCCAACCCGGTTCGGGATTGGGCATCATCGGACCGACTGGCGCCGGCAAGTCCACATTGGCAAAGGCGATTATTGGCATCTGGCCAAATATCAGGGGCGAGGCAAGACTCGATGGGGCGACTGTTGACCAATGGGATGCGGATGCACTGGGCAAATATGTTGGCTATTTGTCCCAGGACGTGGAGCTATTTGAAGGCTCCATCGGCGAGAATATTGCCCGATTTGACCCAACAGCGGCACCTGAAGCCATAATCAAAGCGGCCCAAGCCGCGCGGGTGCATGAGCTTATTCTGACCTTCCCACTGGGATATAAAACCAAGCTCGGGGAATACGGTGTCAATCTTTCCGCCGGCCAACGGCAGCGCATTGGGCTTGCAAGAGCGCTTTATGGCGATCCGGTTCTGCTTGTGCTTGATGAGCCCAATTCCAATCTAGATGCCGAAGGCGAGGCGGCACTGCTAGAGGCTTTGGCTGAAACACGAAAGCGTGGCGGCACTGTTGTTGTCGTTGCCCACAGACCAAGCGCCGTGGCCTTACTTGATACGCTGATGGTTATCAATGGGGGCAAGCCAATAGCCTATGGGCCCAAGGATGAAGTGCTGAAAAAAGTACTTGCCCGGCCAGTTAATACAGACGGACGGTCCGCGGGGCTTACCGAGCCGGGTACAACGCAAAAACCACGAGGAGCTGTATAGTTTGGCTCCCATCAATACCAACAAGTCCATGCGGAACTATCAGCTGGCCGGCCTCCTTGGCTTGATTATCGTCGCTGGCGGCATTGGTGCCTGGTCGATGATGTCGTCAATCCGGGGCGCAATCATTGCGCCCGGTGTAATGATTATCGAAGGCTACTCCAAAAAGGTTCAGCACAGCATCGGCGGTATTGTGACCAAGATTGCCATCAAGGACGGTGATCGGGTGGAGGCCGGTGATCTGCTTATCGCGCTAGATGAGACCGAGATTAGCGCTCAACTGAGCATTCTAGACGGGCTCATCGCCGAGAACCTCGCCAAAGCCGCCCGGCTCAAGGTGATGCGGGACGGAGGTGAAAACATCACCTTTCCCGACGAGGTTCTAAGTCAGAAAAATAACCCGCGTGTTGCGGAGATCATTGCAGACCAACAAAACCTACTAAAAGCTCTTCAGGATGCCCGCAAGGGCCGCGCTGCGCAACTTCAAGAGCGCATATCGCAAACCCACGAAGAAGTCACCGGGTTGGAATCTCAGCTTCAAGCCCGTCAAGAACAGTCTGAACTCATTGCCAAGGAGCTAGCGGCCGTCAAAGCGCTATTTGACAAGGGCCTCGTGACCACCTCAAGGCTGCTAACCCTACAACGCGAGCGGGCCAAACTATTAGGGACACAGGGTGAGCTTGTCGCAAAAGTCGCAAGAGCACGTGGCCAGATCAGCGAAATCAACCTGCAGATCATCCAGTTAAAGGATGATGATCGCTCTAAGGTTCTCAACGAACTGCGACAAGTGGAAAGTAAACTAACCGAACTGCAAGAGCGCCGCGTTGCCTTGCGGGTCAAACTCAAGCGCGCGGTCGTCCGGGCACCACAAACAGGCTTTGTCCATCAACTGACCACCCATACCATCGGTGGGGTCATTGGCGCGGGCGAAGTGATTATGCTGATCGTTCCCGACTTCAACGATTTGGTGGTTGAGGCACGGGTCAAACCACAAGATATTAACCAGATTGCCGTCGACCAGCCGGCCCGAATTCGATTTTCAGCCTTTGCTCAGCGGACAACCCCGGAAATTGCTGGAAAAGTATCCTTCGTGTCCGCCGATCTTGCCCAATCTGATCCGAACACACCTCCATACTATTCGATCAAGATCGAATTGAGCCAAGAAGAACTTAAGAAACTGGGCGACAAAAAGATCATCCCCGGGATGCCGGCGGAGGCATTCATCCAGACTGCGGCACGAACACCAATGAACTATTTGCTAAAACCCCTGCGCGACCAGATCATGAGGGCGTTTCGGGAGGAGTAAATAGGCCCGGCTGCCAAAGGCTGTTGCTATCTAGAGCGTTTATATTTTCACGGTCTGTCATCTATTGTTTCGAAACAGAATACATCTGGACGCCGAAAGACCGCAGTGAACGGCTGCGGCGTCTCCACACTATATTGAAATCAGTGAAATAAATGGTGCGCCGTGTAGGATTCGAACCTACGACCGTCCGATTAAAAGTCGGATGCTCTACCAACTGAGCTAACGGCGCCAATGGCGTGGGCCATTGTGGTTCGAATAGAACCTAAAAAAAGTTGGCTCCCCAGGCCGGACTCGAACCAGCGACAAAGCGGTTAACAGCCGCTTGCTCTACCAACTGAGCTACTGGGGATTAGCCATTGCCGGACGCTATACCAGAGGCAGTGGGGTCTGCCAAGCCCATCGGCCGGCGAATTCGACATGAATTCGTATTTTTCCGAGCCAGCAATCCTGCCGTCTTCGAAGTATGGGTTACACCGCCACAATTGCCGCTTATATGGGTATGCTACCGTCGCCTAAAACGCTGGTGAACAAGCGCTGAATTGGGAATCAAAGCAATATGTCGGAAATCCGATTTGGCCAACGCCGTTTTCGAGTTCCCGGACCACGACCAGTGCGCATCTTGATTGGCGTATTGCTGGTCATCGGCGGGACCTTAGGGTTTTTGCCGGTGTTGGGATTTTGGATGATCCCGCTGGGCGTATTGGTTTTATCGATCGATTTGCCGCTTGCTCGGCGGCTGCGGCGGCGACTGGAAGTGTGGTGGCATCGCCGCAAACGCAACGGCGACAGTGCCGAATAGTCACTTCCGTCGCGGCCATATACCCAGAATCAAATCTCAGCGATTAATACTTGCCGGAACCAAACGGCGCAGTTACTAATATGGTGATGCGTTGGTTCCCCAACTATCGGGCAAAGCCTGAGGGGATGAAATGGGAATGCGGTAGGAGACGACCCATGTCGGGGTCTTAAAACCGCAGCTGCCCCCGCAACTGTGAGCGGTGAGCCCGTTTGCCATTTAAGCCACTGGCGGCCCTTCTTAACGAAGGTCGGCCGGGAAGGCGCAAACGGCGCGGTGACCCGCAAGCCAGGAGACCAGCCTGCGCTGCATCAACACCGTCGGGTGGACGGAAGGAGAAATTGATATGACGACCCAGAGCTTATCCCACGCCAAGGTATCGCCACGCGTCAGCACGCGTGCAGCAGCCATGATCGCCTTGTTCTTCGGCGCCTTCATTGTGTTTACCGCAGGGCTCGCGCAGTCCGAGACCTTGCACAATGCCGCCCACGATACCCGGCATTCCTTCGGACTTCCCTGCCACTAAGGCAGCCAGTCTCGTATTATTTAGCGGAGCAGGCTTGCTGCCGTGGACCGATCGTGGGCGAACACCATCGCCCGACGGTCGCGCCGGTGTGCATAAATTCCGCTGGATATACGGGCAGGATGATTTGATATGATTTCGCGCATTTTCGTCAGTGCCATTGTTGCCGGCGTCGTGGCCGGCCTCATCGCCGCTATTGTCGGCCATTTTACGATGACCCCGCTGATTCTTGAGGCGGAAAGGTACGAAAATGCCGGCGAAGTCCATTCATCTGCACCTGCTGAATTAGCCATTCAAAATGCCGCCTACCGTGTAATCCTGACCCACTCCGACGCTCCGGCGGGCGAGAAAAAGGCCTGGGCGCCGCAAGATGGCCTGGAACGCACATTGTTTACCGGTGTGACGACTATTCTCATTGCCATTGGCTATGCGTTGGCCTTGATCGGCATGATGGTCATCAAAGGCACCGGCATCGACGCGCAACGCGGATTGTTGTGGGGGATCGCAGGATTTGCCGCCGTGGCCTTATCGCCGGCGCTTGGATTGCCACCTGAATTGCCCGGCTCGGCAACGGCTGGTGTTGCCGCCCGCCAGATTTGGTGGTTTGGCTGCATCGTCGCCACGGCCTGCGGGATCGGTTGGTTGGCGTTTACCGATCGAGTCCACTGGTGGTTGGTCGGCATCCTTTTCTTGATCCTACCCCATGCGATCGGCGCGCCGCAGGCTGCGGCATATACCAGCCACGTGCCATCTGAAATTACTGGCCAGTTCGTCGCGGCCTCGTTAGCGTCAGCAGCGATTTTCTGGGTCGTGCTGGGATGGACCTCCGGCGCCGTATTTGATCGCCTTGGTCAGCAGACCTCGGAAGCCTGACCAGGTGACCGAAAGCCTCTCCACAATGATTATCGGCGGCGCGCGCTCCGGCAAAAGCACGTTTGCCGAGCGCCTGGTGGCTGATAGCGGATTTGCGCCTATCTATGTGGCAACTGCCAGCGTTGGGGATGGCGAAATGGAAAAACGTATTGCTCTGCATCGCGCCCGGCGCGACGAGAGCTGGACAACGGTCGAAGAACAACTGGATATCGCCTCTGTCCTGCTGGAGCGCGCTGGACCCGGCCGGGTCATCCTAGTCGATTGTTTGACCTTGTGGTTGGCCAACCTGATGGATGCTGAACGCGATATCGATCATGAACTTTCAACGCTTGCCGGTCGGGTGAGCCACTGCGCTGGTCCCGTGGTGCTGGTCACAAACGAGGTTGGCCTTGGGATCGTGCCGGAAAATCGCTTAGCCCGGGCCTATCGCGACTGGCATGGGCGCATGAACCAGATAATGGCCGATGCCTGCCTGCGGGTCATCCTGATCGCCGCCGGTTTGCCGACAATCCTCAAACCCACACCCCATTCGGAGATACGTCTTTGAGCGCAACAACCCGCATCCCAGCCACAATCGTCACTGGATTTCTTGGCGCCGGCAAAACAACGCTGATCCGCCACATGATCGAAAACTCCAACGGCCGGCGCATCGCCCTGATCGTCAATGAGTTTGGCGACCTTGGGTTTGATGGCGGTTTGTTGGCTGATTGCGGCGATGAAAACTGCGCCGCCGATGAAGTCGTTGAGCTGACCAATGGCTGTATCTGCTGCACCGTCGCCGATGATTTTCTGCCGACCATGGAAATGTTGATGGAACGGGATCCAGCACCAGATCATATTGTCATTGAGACCTCTGGCCTGGCTTTGCCGCAGCCGCTGGTTCGGGCGTTTCAATGGCCCAGCGTCCGTAATCGTGTGACCGTCGATGGCGTTGTCACCGTGGTCGATGCCGCAGCCGTAGCTGACGGTCATGTGGCGAGCGATGAAATTGCTGTCGCCGCCCAGCGCCAAGCCGATGAGGCGCTCGACCACGAAAGCCCGATTGAGGAACTGTTTGAAGATCAACTGCGCTGCGCCGATCTGGTGGTCATCAACAAGGCTGATTTGGTCAATTCCGATGGCATGTCGCGGGTTTCAGCCAGGGTCGCTGAAGATATCCGCCCGGCCGTCAAATGTGTTGAAGCCCGTCATGGCGTTTTGGCCAGCGATATCCTGCTCGGCATGGATAGTGCGGCGGAATCCGACATGGATAATCGCAAGAGCCATCACGATGACGGCGAGCCCCACGACCATGATGATTTCGATAGTTTCGTCGTTGCCGTGCCGAACATGCCCGATGCTGCCACTGCCGCCGAGCGGGTAAAAAAGGTGATGTCGATCCCCGGACTGTTGCGGGTCAAAGGTTCGGTGACAATCACCGACAAGTCGGCGCCATTAATGGTGCAAGCGGTGGGACCACGCGTGGAAACCTGGTTCAATCCCAATGGCCAAGGCCAAACCACCGGCCTGATTGTGATCGGCGAAACCGGATTCGACACCGCCGCTATCACCCAGCTCCTGGCCGGCGCGGAACACTAAACCCATGCATTTGCTCGCCGCACAGCCACGAGGTGTTGAGGACGGCGGTGACGCAATCGATCTGGGCCTGCCGCCTGGCGACGTTGTGTTTCTATCAGCAGCCGATACCGAATTATCGGCACTTGCCGCCTGCCAATCGGTGTCCTCGGACGGACTGGCGCTACGGCTGGCGAATTTGATGGCGCTCAGCCACCCGTATTCGATCGACCTTTTCGCCGACAGCACCCTGGCCGGGTCGAAACTCGTGGTAATCCGGCTGCTCGGTGGTGCCGGATACTGGCAATATGGCCTGGATCGGGCCGTTGAGACCGCCCGTGCCAACAATTCCCAACTGATCATCATTCCAGGTGATGGCCGCTGGGACTCAGAATTGGCGGCCCATTCCACGGTACCGGAGGAGGCTGCCCGGCAAGCCTGGTCATATTTCGCCGAAGGCGGGGTTGATAACTTACAAAACGCTCTGGCCTTCTTTGCCCACCTCTTGGATGCCGGGCGTGAGCCTGATCCGGCCAAACCGATCGCGCCAGCCGGGCTCTATTGGCCTGGCATCGCTGCGCCGAGCCGTGCTGACATCGAAGCCAAATGGTCCGACCCGGCCCGACCCGTGGCGGCAATCGTATTTTACCGGTCATTGGTCCAGGGTGCCGCGCTGCAGCCGGTCGACGCCATGATTGCCGCACTTGATGCCTGTGCGATCAATGCTCTACCGATCTATGTCACAAGCTTAAAGGATCAGGTTTCCGCCGCTGTGGTCGGCGATTTATTCGACGCCCATCCACCATCCGTGGTGCTGAACGCCACCGCCTTCGCCGTATCCAAGATCGGTGTCACCCACCAAACGACGCCTCTCGATGCGCCAGGCGCAGCGGTCTTACAGGTGGTGTTTTCCGGGTCATCGCAATCCGGTTGGCGCGACAGCTTGCGCGGCTTATCGATCCGTGACTTGACCATGAACGTGGTGCTGCCGGAGATTGATGGCCGTATCCTAACCCGCGCTGTCTCCTTCAAGGAAGAAGGCGGAAAGGACGCCGGAACCGGCTACACGCCGATCACCTACAAACCGCTGGCTGACCGCGTCGCCTTCACAGCACAGCTTGCAGCCAATTGGTCAAAGCTGAAAACCACGGCCAACAGTGACAAGCGGATCGCGCTGCTTCTGGCCAATTATCCCAACAAGGATGGCCGGTTGGCGAACGGCGTCGGGCTGGATACGCCAGCCAGCACCATCAATATCCTGAATGCACTCCGCGACGACGGCTATCAAATCACCGATGCGCCGCACACTGCAAAGGAGCTGATGCAACAGCTTCAAGCCGGACCGACGAATGCCCTTGGCAGTAGAGGTGATCGGCAGTCGTCGGTGCGTTTTGCTATCGACGCTTACCAGCGGTTTCTGACAACGTTGCCCGCCGGCGTAGCCGATCAGGTTAACGAGCGTTGGGGGCCGCCGGTGGACGATCCGCATGTGTCAGATGGCTGTTTCGAGCTCGCCGTCTTGAAATTCGGAAACATCGTTGTCGGTATCCAGCCGGCGCGTGGCTACAACATTGATCCGAAGGATACCTATCACGACCCGGCGCTGGTCCCGCCACATCATTACCTGGCATTTTACGCCTGGTTACGGATGGAATTTGGGGTCAATGCTATCATTCACGCCGGCAAACACGGCAACCTGGAATGGCTTCCGGGCAAGGCATTGGCGCTATCCGATAGTTGTTATCCCGACGCCATTTTCGGCCCGACGCCGCATCTCTACCCGTTCATCGTCAACGATCCGGGCGAGGGCAGCCAGGCCAAGCGGCGGACGGCCGCCGTCATCATTGATCATCTGACGCCGCCAATGACCCGGGCGGAGACCTATGGGCCGCTGGCGGAGCTGGAAACGCTGATTGACGAATACTACCTGGCGACCGGCATCGATCAGCGACGCATGAATATCCTGGAAGAGGACATTTTCGATCTTGTCCACCGCCATGGACTGGACGCCGACCTCAACATCTCCGTCAAGGACGACAAGCAAAATTCGCTGGTTCAAATCGATGCCCATTTGTGTGATCTGAAAGAACTGCAGATCCGCGACGGCCTGCATATTCTGGGCGAAAGCCCGCAGGCCCGCTTGCGCACGGACTTGTTGGTGGCCCTGGCGCGCCTGCCACGGGGTTCGGCGGATCAAGATCAGTCGCTGCACCGGGCGATCTCGGCGGATTTGGGCCTGGATGGCTTCGATCCTCTAGACTGTGACCTCGGCGCTCCTCTAGATCGGGAATATACCGCCAGGCTTTCCGACGTTACGCAAGCTACCTTGCGGATCAATGGTGATGCGGTAGAGGCGATTGAGTTGCTGGCCGCCGACATCGTTTCAGGCGATCGGTTGCTGCCGCCCGAGATGACCAAAACCCATGCGGTATTGGAGGCGATCAGTACTGCCATCGCACCGTCGCTGGATTGCTCCGGCGAAGCAGAGCTGGCGGCGACCCTTTCCGGCCTGAAGGGTGGCTTTGTGCCGCCCGGTCCATCCGGTGCGCCAAGCCGAGGCCGCCCCGATGTTCTACCTACCGGCCGAAATTTCTACTCCGTCGATGTACGCGCCGTGCCCACCGATGCCGCCTGGCGATTGGGGCAGAAGTCTGCTAACCGGCTGCTGGAGCGTCATTTCCAGGACGAGGGTGTCTGGTTGTCGGCGATCGTTTTGACCGTCTGGGGTACGTCCAACATGCGCACCGGCGGTGATGACCTGGCCCAGGCAATGGCCTTAATCGGCGCCCGACCGGTTTGGGAATCCGGCTCCGGTCGCGTCACTGGGTTTGAGATTATACCGCTTTCCGACCTTGGCCGGCCACGTGTGGACGTCACGCTGCGTATTTCGGGGTTTTTCCGGGATGCATTTCCCTATCAGATTGATCTGTTCGACAGTGCCGTCCAGGCGATCGCCGATTTATCCGAACCCGAAGACGGCAATCCGATTGCCGCCCGGGTGCGCAGGGAAATAGCCGAACTGAAATCCTCCGGCCTCGACGACGATCAAGCACTGCGTGCAGCCACCCATCGCGTGTTCGGCGCCCAACCTGGGGCCTATGGCGCCGGGTTGCAGACCCTGATTGATGAAGGAATTTGGGAGCGCCGGTCGGATTTCGCCGATGCCTTCCTGACCTGGGGCGGCTACGCCTATGGCGGTGGCACGGAGGGGGAAGCTGCCAAGGATCAACTTTCGACACGCCTGTCGAAAGTCGATGCGGTGCTTCACAACCAGGACAACCGCGAACACGATCTGCTTGATTCAGATGATTATTATCAGTTCGAGGGCGGATTGGCGGCAACTGTGGCAACCCTTTCCGGCAACGAGCCACATGTCTACCACAACGACCATTCCCGCCCGGAAAGCCCCGCTATTCGTACCCTGGACGAGGAAATCGCCCGTGTGGTGCGCGGCAGGGCAGCCAACCCGAAATGGATCGCCGGAATAATGCGCCATGGCTATAAGGGCGCCTTTGAAATGGCCGCCACACTGGATTATCTGTTCGCCTTCGCCGCCACCACCCGGGCAGTCAAGGATCACCATTTCGACCAGCTGTTTGACGCCTATATGGCCGATGAGGACGTCCGCGCTTTTATTCAAGAGGAAAACCCGGCGGCACTCAACGAAATGCTGGCCCGGTTCCGCGAAGCGATTGACCGCGACCTCTGGGCACCCAGGCGCAACAGTGTTTATGATCAACTAAACAACTTAATAGCGATGTCACAGGACGAGGAGACGGTGTGATGGCCCGCGATATGACGGAAGAAGAACTGAATGCCCGCCATGCGGACAAGATGCGCAAGAAAAAAGTGGCGCGCGACAAGATCATCGCCACTAAAACCATCGAGAAGGGGCTACTGATCGTCCATACCGGCAAGGGCAAGGGTAAATCGACGGCGGCCTTCGGCGTTGTTTTCCGGTCACTCGGCCACGGCCACAAGGTTGCCGTCGTCCAGTTCGTTAAAGGCAAGTGGGAAACCGGCGAACGGGTGGTTCTGGAAAAATTCCCCGATCTGGTCACCATGCAGACCATGGGCGAGGGGTTCACCTGGGAAACCCAGGACCGTAAGCGCGATATCGCCGCCGCCCGCGCCGCCTGGGACAAGGCCAAGGAACTGATCGCCGATGATGAGCATCAACTGGTGTTGTTGGACGAGCTAAACATCGTGCTGCGTTACGATTACCTGCCAATCGAGGAGATCGTTGAGGTGCTAAACGCCCGCCCGGAAGGCAAACACGTCATCGTCACCGGCCGCAACGCCAAGGACGAATTGATCGAGGCGGCTGACCTGGTCACCGACATGACCCAGATAAAACACCCGTTCCGCTCCGGCGTGAAGGCGCAGGTCGGGATTGAGTTTTAGGGGCGCCATGTGTAACCGCCGTTAAACTACCCAACTCTCCACCCATTCCGTCACCCCAAGACTTGATCTTGGGGTCCATGCCGCCAGCCGGTCCACGGTCTCGCCGGCGCAGGTGGAACTCCCGGAGAGGACACAGGCATGGATTACCGGGTCAAGCCCGGTAAAGACGTGGAGTGGGTTGTGCTATTATTAGGATCGCGGTCTCTATCCCTCGTCATTGCCCGATTTATTCGGGCAATCCATTGGCGGATCGGATTGCTGCTGACCTGGAGGATGTGGATGCCATATCCCCACATTCCGCCACCCCAAGACTTGATCTTGGGGGCCATGTCACCGGCCGCGCTACTGTTCCATCGGTGCAGTTGGAACTCCCGGAGAGGACACAGGCCTGGATTGCCGGATCAAGTCCGGCAATGACGTGGAGGAGGTGGATAGGATACCGGAATAAATAAATAATGATAATAATTACATGGATATACCATTATTATCTCACCTAATACATCACCCAGCACGCAACAACCTAATCGCCTCGTCGCGCTTAAACAGATACAACAAATACCGCAATGCCTGACCCCGATCGCTTTGCAATTCTGGATCGGTCGACAGCATCAATCGTGCATCATCCCGGGCGGCTTCCATGAGGTCGGTATGGTGCTCCAGCCGGGCGATGCGAAAACCGGGAGTGCCGGATTGGCGGGCACCGAGGACTTCCCCTTCGCCACGAAGGCGCAGATCCTGTTCAGCGATTTCGAAACCATCTTCGGTCTGCCTGAGCGTATCGAGACGTGCCCGCGCCATCTCCGATAACGGCGCCCGGTAAAGCAGTACGCAGCTTGATGCCGCACTTCCCCGACCGACCCGGCCGCGCAATTGGTGGAGCTGCGCCAGGCCGAAACGCTCGGCATGCTCGATCACCATGATGGTCGCGTCGGGCACGTCGACACCAACTTCGATCACTGTTGTGGCAACGAGCACCCGCGTCTTGCCGGCCTGAAAGTCAGCCATCGCCGCATCTTTTTCGGCGGACGCCATGCGGCCATGAATGAGCCCGACCTGTTCACCGAAAATCTTCTTCAAGGCAGTATGGCGGTCCTCGGCGGCGGACAAATCCGACTGTTCGGATTCCTCCACCAACGGACAGACCCAATAGGCCTTGGCGCCGCTATCCAGTGCATGGCCAATCCGGTCGACCACATCATTCAGCCGTGACATGGACACCGTCACGGTCTGGATCGGCTGCCGGCCGGCGGGTTTTTCGGTCAGTTTGGAAACGTCCATATCGCCAAAATGCGCCAGCACCAGCGTGCGCGGGATCGGCGTCGCCGTCATCACCAACACATCCGGCGTGGCGCCTTTGCCGGTTAGCGCAAAACGTTGATGAACGCCGAACCGATGTTGCTCGTCGATGACGACAAGTCCCAGGGCTTCAAACTCAACACCAGCCTGAAACAGCGCATGGGTACCGATCAAAAGGTCTATTGAGCCATCGGCAAGGGCGGCGAGGACGGTCTTGCGATGGGCGGATCGATCACGGCCTGTTAGAACGGCAACATTCAATCCAGCAGCTTTGGCCAACGGCTCGATCGTTGCAAAATGCTGCCGGGCGAGGATTTCCGTCGGTGCCATCAATGCCGTTTGCCCGCCGGCCTCAACAACGTCGGCAATCGCCGCCAGGGCTACTACGGTCTTGCCTGACCCGACATCACCCTGTAGCAACCGCAACATTCGTTCCGGGCTCGCCAGGTCCGCCTCGATCTCCGATACCGCCTGCAATTGGCTGTTGGTGAGGCTGAACGGCAGGGAATATAAGATCGTCGTCTTGGTGGCGCCGTTAAATTGCCGTGCCACGCCGCTGGAGCGGTGCATGTGATGGCGCATCAGCGCCAGTGCCAACTGGCTGGCCAGCAATTCATCATAGGCCAGCCGCCGCCAATAGGGAGAGACCGGATCGACATCGCCAGGGTCGACCGGGCCATGCATCCGGCGCAAACAGTCCTTGAAGTCAGCGAAACGTTGACTTTCCAACCAGGCGCCATTCTGCCATTCGGGCATATCCGGGACGCGATCGAGGGCAATCTGCAAGGCCTTCAACAATACCTTGCCCGACAGCCCGCCGGTCAGGCCATAAATCGGCTCAACCAGCGGCATGGTCTGAAAACCGGCCTCATCGACCATGTGATCGGGATGAACCATTTGCACCCGGTCGTTAAACCGCTCAACACGGCCGCTCACGTAACGCAGCTCGCCGACGGGCAGGGCACGCTCCAACCAATCACGGCGAGCATGAAAGAACACCAATTCCGCCTCACCGGTCTCATCGTGCACATGGATGCGGTAGGGGGCCTTGCCCTGCGGCGGTGCCGGCCGATGGCGATCGACAATCACCTTCAAGGTGACGATCGTTTCTTCAATCGCGTGGGCGATGCCGGGCTGCTGGCGCCGGTCGATGACGCCTGATGGCAGGTGTAAGAGCAGATCAAGAACGTTGGCACCCCGTTCGGCGTGGCTGGGCAACAACAGCCGCGTCAACAACGCCTCGAGCTTGGGGCCGATGCCGGCAAGCACGGAGACAGCGGCAAACAATGTGTCGATCTGATAAGGACGCATAGGTTTGGATGACCCAATGTGGGGATGAAATCAACCATTCGATCTCTATTCGACCGCAAAAGCAGGGCTATATCGCCAACGTACTGAACCAGGAGAATGCCCAGCATCACCACGCCAGCAGCAAATTGATCATCTAACAAACTGAGGTCTTGGAAAAGCCGGTCCACAACCGCTATACAGGCCAGCCATGACGCGCCAATCAGGATGAACGACCGATGACCGGAACCACACGATCAAGCGATGGCCTCGATATCCGTCGGCGGCGGATCTTATATCGCTCCTGGCATCGCGGCACCCGGGAACTCGATCTGCTGTTGGGACGCTTTGCCGATGCCTGGATCGGTGACCTAATAGAGAGCGATCTGGATGATTTGGAAATCATGATGGATCTTCCCGAACCGCAAATTTTCAGTTGGCTCACCGGCCAGGAAACCGTGCCTGAGGAGTACAACACACCGGTGTTGCGCAAGATCATCGCCTTCCACGCCGATGGCGCCACCGCTACGGGTCTGAAGGCCTAAGGCATGCTACCGATTGAGCAAATATTCGCCAACAAGAACGGCGCGGTCACTCTGGCCGGCGTGCCTGACGGTGCGGAGGCGATGGTGCTTGCCGACTGTTTGGCGGCGAATGCCAAGGCCGGCGGATCGGATTTGTGCTTTATCGCCAGCGACGGTCAACGACTGGCACAAATCGAACAGGCGCTGACCTTTTTCAACCCCGGCATTTCAGTCGTTTCCCTGCCGGCCTGGGATTGCCTGCCTTATGACCGTGTTTCCCCCAATCCAGTGGTCGCCGCCCGTCGGGTCAGTGCTCTAGCCGAACTGGCGCGCGGAAACACGGGCGGCACGCCGCGTATCATTCTGATTCCGGTCAACGCCGCTATTCAACTATTGCCAAAACGTGAGCTGATTGCCTCGGAAAGCTGGCGGTTGGCGCCGGGCAATCAGCTTCACATGGACGAACTCACCGGTTGGTTGGCCGTCAATGGATTTGAACGCACCGACACGGTACGCGATATCGGTGAATATGCCGTACGGGGCGGCATTGTTGACCTCTATGCGCCAGGTGCGGCGGCACCAGTCCGCCTCGATTTCTTTGGTGACACTTTGGAATCCATCCGCACCTTTGATGCGGAGAGCCAACGCACGGCCAACCAGCTCCGTGACCTCGGCCTGGTGCCGATGAGCGAGGTGGTGTTGAACGACACAACTATTCGCCGGTTTCGCCAATCCTATGTGGCGATGTTCGGCGCCACCGATCGTGAGGATGTGCTTTACCAATCGGTCTCCGAAGGCAGGCGCCACGCCGGCCTTGAACATTGGCTGCCGCTTTTCCATGATGGATTGGAGACGGTGTTCGACTATCTGCCCGAAACACCAATCTTTATCGATCACCTGGCCGAGGATGCCATTGTTGAGCGGCTGAAACAGGTCAACGACCACTTTCAGGCCCGCTGCCGGGCGTTGGAGGACCTTCCGTCGGGCTCAGTGCCTTATCGGCCCATAGAGCCGGAACTTCTTTATCTTAAGAAGCAGCAATTCCTTGCCGCCATCGACGGCCGGGTGCGGGTGGATCTCACACCGTTTTCCATTCCCGGCGACAAAGCCACGATCATCGATCTGGAAGGCCGGCGCGGAAGATCATTCGCGGCGGAACGCGCCAGCGGCGACACTAATATCTTCGATGCCGTGATCGGCCATATGCGAAGCCTGTCGACTGCCGGCACCCGTACAGTCCTAGCCTGCTGGAGTGAGGGGTCGCGCGATCGCTTCGCTCAGGTGCTCAAGGACCATGGTGCCGGCGATGTCAGTCTGGTCGACGATTGGGCGCAGGCGCTCGCCGCGCCCGCATCCCGGCCGATCCTGGCGGTACTTGGTGTTGAAGCCGGGTTTGAAATCGGCGACCTGGCCGTTGTTGGCGAACAAGATGTACTCGGCGACCGATTGGTCCGCAGCCGCAAACGCGGCAAACGTGCCTCCGATTTTCTGACTGAGGTCACCAGTCTGAGCGCCGGCGACCTGGTCGTCCACGTCGATCACGGCATCGGCCGGTTTATCGGCCTGCGTACCATTGAGGCCCTGGGCGCGCCGCACGACTGCCTGGAACTGCATTACGCCGGTGGCGACCGGTTGTTCCTGCCGGTGGAGAACATCGAACTGTTGTCGCGTTATGGTTCGGATGAAACCGAGGCGCAGCTCGATAAACTCGGCGGCGGTGCCTGGCAGGCGCGCAAGGCGCGCATGAAGAAGCGCATCCTGGAAATCGCCGACGACCTGATCAAGACGGCGGCGGCGCGGGCACTGCGCCAGGCGCCAGCGATCGCACCGTCGGAAGGCATCTACGATGAATTCGCCGCCAATTTCCCCTACGAGGAAACCGATGACCAAATCAACACCATCGACGCGGTGTTTGAAGATCTAAGCTCCGGCCGACCGATGGATCGTCTGGTCTGTGGTGATGTCGGCTTCGGTAAAACCGAGGTGGCGCTGCGGGCGGCATTCATTACCGCAATGTCCGGCCGCCAAGTGGCCATCGTTGTGCCGACCACGCTGCTGGCCCGGCAGCACTTCAAGACCTTCACCGAACGCTTTCACGGACTACCGGTCAACGTCGCGCAGGCCTCTCGGCTGGTCGGTACAAGCGAACTTGCCGCCATGCGCGAAGGCTTGACCGACGGCACCGTCGACATCGTTGTCGGCACCCATGCATTGCTTGGAAAGCAAATCAAATTCAAGGACTTAGGCCTTCTCGTCGTTGATGAGGAACAGCATTTCGGCGTCCGCCACAAAGAGCGGCTGAAGGAATTGAAAGCCGATGTACATGTGCTGACGCTGACGGCCACACCGATCCCGCGCACACTGCAATTGGCATTGACCGGCGTGCGGGAACTATCCCTGATCGCCACGCCGCCGGTTGACCGTCTGGCCGTCCGCACGTTCGTTTCGCCTTTTGATCCGCTGATTGTCCGCGAAGCTCTGCTACGTGAGCGCTATCGCGGCGGCCAGGCATTTTATGTCTGCCCGCGCATTTCCGATCTGGGCGAGACCAAACAGTTTCTGGATGAACAAGTGCCCGAGGTGAAGGTGGCCGTTGCCCACGGCCAGATGCCGGCAGGTGAGCTGGAAGACATCATGACCGCCTTCTATGACGGCAAGTATGATGTGCTGTTATCGACGACAATCATTGAATCCGGCCTCGATATCCCCACCGCCAACACCTTGATCGTCCATCGCGCCGATCGGTTTGGTCTATCGCAGCTCTATCAGTTGCGCGGCCGGGTAGGGCGTTCCAAAACCCGCGCCTATGCGCTGTTCACGACCCCGGCCAATCAGGCGATTACGCCCAATGCTGAACGGCGCCTGAAAGTATTGCAGTCGTTGGATACCCTGGGTGCTGGATTTCAGTTGGCCAGCCACGATCTTGATATCCGTGGCGCCGGCAACCTGTTGGGCGAGGAACAGTCCGGACACATCAAGGAGGTGGGCTACGAGCTTTACCAGCAGATGCTGGAAGAAGCCGTCGCCAGCTTGCGTTCCGGTGATCATGAGGTGGTCGAAGACCGCTGGTCGCCGCAGATTGGCATTGGTACGCCAGTCCTCATCCCAGAATCATACGTCGCCGACCTGAGTCTGCGGCTCGGGCTATACCGACGCCTGGCTGATTTGGATTCTGCAGAAGAAATCGATTCATTCGGCGCTGAAATGATTGACCGCTTCGGACCATTGCCCGATGCCGTCGCCCACCTGCTGAAAATCGTCTACATCAAGGCGTTGTGCCGGCGCGCCAACGTTGAAAAAATTGACTCCGGTCCAAAGGGCATCGTCATCGGCCTGCGCAACAATGTCTTTCCAAATCCGGAAGGTTTGGTCGAATATATCGGCGGGCAGGGTGTGTTGGCCAAACTACGGCCCGACCACAAAATCGTCCTATCCCGAAACTGGCCATCGTCGGAAGAGCGGTTGACAGGGACGGCAGTGGTGATGACCAAATTGGTCAAGATTGCCGAAGCCGGCGCGGCGGCGGCGTAAATTCGGGATCATTTTGATGGCAGGGAGACCAATGATGCGGTTTGAAGGCGAAAAAGTACTGGTAACCGGAGCTACCCGTGGCATCGGAGCCGCCTGTGCCCGGGCATTCCTTGCCGAAGGCGCTGTTGTTGCTATCAATGGCCGCACGGACGCGTCGGTTTCTGCCGCCATGCAAGGTTTCGGCGAGGGCGCAGTCCCGGCGCCGGGTGATGTCTCCACTGCCGCCGGATGCAAGGCCGCAGTTGATGCGGCTCTAGTTGCTTTTGGCGGACTGGATGTCCTGGTCAATAACGCCGGCATCTTCATTCGCGGCAACATTGAGGAAGTGAGCGAGGAAGATTGGGATGCGATCATGAACGCCAATATCAAAAGCGTTCAGTTTTGCACCCAAGCAGCACTGCCGGCGCTACGGGCGGCGCAAGGGCGGATCGTCAACATCGCGTCTGAATCCGGGCTAAATGGGTTTCCCGGCACCACCGCCTATTGCGCCTCTAAGGGAGCCGTCGTCAATCTGACCCGCGCCATGGCAATGGAATTGGCGCCCGACATTCGGGTGAACGCTCTATGCCCCGGCGTCGTCGAAACCGACATGGCGCGGGCTGGTTTTGCCATTGATGGTGATGAGGACGCGGGCATGCGCCAACAGCAAGGGGCTTATCCGTTGCAAAGGATCGGTACCGTGGAACAGGCCGCAGCGGCCGTGTTGTTTCTGGCTTCAGCCGATGCTGATTTCATCAACGGCGCGGCTTTGCCGATGGAAGGCGGGGCAACAGTGGGGAAATGGTGAGGCAGCTGGTTATTCGACCGGCGCGTCTTCGGTATTTTGCGCGTCTTCCGCCTTTTCAGCCACAGCCTGACGGAATGCGTTGACCAACGCATTGGCATCCTGGGCGCCCATGACGGCGTATTTATTATCGATGATGAAGCAGGGCACGCCGGTCACACCAATGCGTTGGGCAACGGCGATTTCTTCTTCGACTTCCTTGCGGTCGGAATCGTTTTCCAGAAGTTCCCGGGTCAGATCAGGGTCAAGTCCGGCGTCACGCGCAGCGTCGACCAGGGTGTCGACACTGGTCAGATCGGCACCTTCCAGGAAATAAAGCTCAAACAGCCGCTCCACCATGGCGTCCTGGCAATCCTGGCCGGCTGCCCAGCGGATCAATCGATGGGAATCGATGGTATTGGGCGACTTGGTAATTCGATCAAAAGCGAACGGGATACCTTCCTCGGATCCGGCATCTTCGACCGTCTGGTAGATCTCTTTAGCCCGAGCCTCGCCGCCGAATTTTTCATTCAAATAGGTGGCTCTGTCCTTGCCCTCCGCTGGCAACGTCGGATCGAGTTGAAATGGGCGCCAGCGGATTTCAACATTGAGATCCGGGGTCAGTTCCAACGCTTTTTCCATCCGCCGTTTGCCAATATAGCACCACGGGCACATGACATCGGAAACGACATCGAGGATCAAATCGGGTTGGGGAGCGGTCATAGTGGGAATTCTCCGGCGCAAAAACAGCTAAGTTGAATTGTTCATAGCACTATTTAAGCGGTTCGTTGGCGGCTTTCCAAATAATGTGATCGATGGTTGAAGCAATCACACCCACAAATCTCTGGTGGATCATTCGCCATCATCGAATCGGACAGGGAACCACAATGAGATTGAGGCTTTAGTCCTGTAATGAATCCATTGGATCGAGCGGAAAAATGGGCCGCCGCAGATGCTGATAGGGCAGTAGCTTAGGATCAGAAGCACAAGGTCCGCGGGTTTTCACCGTGTAACTGGCCTTCACGATTGGGTCATAACCACGGCGATGTGCCACGGCAGCTTTGATAGCGATGATGGCGAATGATTCCGGATCAATCCCCTGACTGCGCCACTGGCCCAAATCGAATGGTGGTGTTTTGTGGGAGTTCAGCAGAATCGTAATACCGCCATGACGCACGACGGCTGACGGCCCCATGTCGACATAAATCCCAAAAGCTCCAGCCAAATGCGAGTTGCTATCCTCTAATTGGAATTGGCCATCGCTTCGAGAAATTAATACCACTTCGAGGGTGACCGGACCTAAATCGAGGGAACTTCCCTTGCCACCGATTGAGAGTGTCTTGCGGCCACCGATTTCAATGTCATCCAGAGCTCTCACGGCTTCAGCATCAGCGATAATCACCCCCGCCCGATCAGCATCATGACGCAGCAAGGCGCGCAAAATATCTGTGCAATCCCCGGGCGCACTGCCGCCGATATTGTCCGCCGGTTCGACCAGCAAAACCGGACCTTCCTTTACCGGCAATATCCGCCGAAAAACATCATCAACTTCCTGCTCTTCCGGCAGGCCTTCGTGGCGCAGATCCCATGCAAGATGAACCAGTTTGCCAAGCAAGGAATTGGCATCCTCTAATGCGCCTTCGGTAAGAATAGCGAAAGACACGCCAGCATCACGGACGTCAGAGAAAGAGTATCCGGCTATAACACTCACCGCCAATACGCCAGCTTCCTCTTGCTCCATGCGCCGGCCGGCCGCTTCCAAATGGCACATTGGCGAGTCTGATGTAGCAATCCCGGTTGGCGGCCATAAGATCGGAGCCCCACGGACACAAGTCTTTGGTTTTACACCTGTATCCAGGCATCGAGCCAGCAATTCAGCTATATGCACAGCACGATCAAAGGCATCGATGTGGGGGTTTTCACGATAGGAAACCAGGCCATCCGCACGCTCGCCCATTGCCGGGGTTAGATTTGCATGCAGATCAAGAAGGCAAAATACCGGCAGTGTTTTAGCACCCGGTAAGGCGCGAATACGCCGGAGCAATTCTCCCTCCGCATCCGGCTCCTTTGTGGTTACGAAAGCACCGTGCAAGGACAGGAACACGCCATCCAAACCGGATTGGATAGCATCGGCAAGGACCGGCAACACCTCTGCCCAAAATGCCTCGAAAACAGCGTGATCGACCAAACCGGAGGGCATGGCCTGATAGGATACGGTCGGCACCACATGCCAATTGAGCCTGCCGGCGACACTCAAAAACCCGTCAATTTGAGAACCATCACCCTTCTTGTCCAAAAGCTCCTGGCCGCGAAATACCTGGAATTTCTCGAACCCAGTAATATCGTCCGTAAAACTGTGAGATTCATGGAATAATCCGGCGAGCAAAACCTGTTTCATTTATAAACCCACAAAGCCGATATTCCTCATTTGGCCGGTCTACTATGAGGCTAGGGTCAGGACCCATTAATATCAATTGTTCTGCACCAAACCTCAACTCCATTAGCCGTAAGTCTTTGATAACGATGTAGTATCACACTTCCGGGTAGGGAAGTCAGAGACCATTTGGAGAATTGGGGGCGATAGATGGCGCCGGTCGCGCGTTTTTCAACGTTTTTTCGGCGGCATAGCATCCATGATGAAGAATAGTGCCGTGTCGTGATCGCTCAAAGTCGCGGTTCCGACATCGATATCGGCAAGAATTGCGGAACGATCCTGATCGGCCTGGAACGGCGTGTTGCGTAAAATCGCCGAAATGCGATTCGCCGCCACATCGGCTTCTTGTGTGTCGGTGACCGGCATAACGATCAAAAATTTGGTGTCATCCAGTCGGGCGATCATGTCTTCGCCACGCAGGACTAGCTGTAGCGTACGGCCGATTTTTTCAGCAATCACCTTATCAAGGGATGACCGGGTGGCCGTCAGATCATCATAAAGCGTCGTACCGATATTCAGCACAACGACGCTGAGCGGATCACCGGTGGCGCGGGCGTCCTGCATAGCCAGACGCAGATGCGCCAATCCGAATTTGCGGTGATAAACGCCGGTGGCTTCGTCAACAATGGCCGGGGCTTTTAAATTGGTCCAGGCATTGCGCAGACGATCGGCTTCCAGCGAAGCTTCACTTAAGCGCTCAATACGTTGTTCAACATCGCTTGAATCAAACGGATCGGTAAGGATTTCCGTCGCACCTGCACTATGTAGGTCGGCGATTTGTCCGTGATCGGCGCCTATGGCGATCGCGATCATCGGCAATACTGCAAGATCAGGATTGCGCCGCCAGGTTTCGATCAAGGCGGCATTCATTTCTGGGCTGAAACCCAGTGCAATCAGGTCAAATGATTGATTTTCCAGGTAGTCTTCGGCGTTGGCCGGCGACAATGCGGCAACCAGTTCAACTGCATCCGGCATCACCGATTGCAGGCCAATCGTGTGGATCGGCTCACCGACATAGAGCGCCCTCAACGGCGCGGTTTCCGGCGTATCATCCGGCGTGACATCGCAGCCGAACTTCTCAGCCAATGTCAGGCGGCGTTGATGCTCAAGCCGGATGGCATTCTTGCGACGCAGTGCTCGAATGCGCGAAACGATGGACGACGCGGTAATTGGGCCATGCATGACTGCGTCGGCATGGGCGTGCAAATTGTCTGAATTGGCGCCAGAAACGCCATTGATGGCCAGTACCGGCAAATAAGACTGCGGATGTTTGCGGCGGGCGATCTCAATCAGGTATTCCGGTTCGATTTCGCCATTGCCGACAGATTCGCGGGCGCGCAACAAGATCGCCGTTGGCGTCGTCCGACCGTTATGGACGGATTCACCGTTGGCGGAAATTTCCGCTTCATAACCCAGTGCCGCCAGTTCCTGTCCTAAATCAGGGGCCAGGGACGAGCCGTCCGGGTCAATTACAAGTATTCGGTTCGCGGTTGCCATTTGTCGTCAATACCATGCACATCTTCGCACCGATCATCGACACTTCCGGTTAACGTCACCTGAAGGAATTGGGCGAGAATGTGAATTTTCAAGAAGATTCTCAAATAGGCGAAGTCAAGGTTTCCAAGAGCTTGCTACGGTGTACCCCGCCATTTGGGCCGCGCGGGATGGATTGCACCGCGATCGCCGCGCTGGGAATCTTATGCAGCCCGATTTTGTGTTGGTCCAAATAGTCTTGAAATGCCTGGGCATCAAACGGCAGTTGTTTGGGTACAATGGCCGCATATAGTCGCGATCCGATGGCTTTATCGGGCACCGAAAAAGCTGCGGCATCAGCGGCATCGGGAAACGTTTTGAAGAGTTCATCGAGCAAATGCATGGGTATGGCCATGCCGCCGACGACGATCATATCACCCAATCTGCCAAGCGGTTTCGCCACATTTTGTCCACGTGAGACGATGTGGCAACCAAATCCGGTGCGAAAATAGCCGTCCTTGTCGGCTGAAACGACAGGAAATCTCGCCCGCCGCGACGCTTCGCGCGGTGTCGGCGACGGGGCCATGGCACCACGAACGCGCAACTCACCCGACTGCAACACGCCATCTTCTCCCGACGAAAGCCCGCCAGGCACCTTGACGGATACCTCCAGTAGCGCTGGATGCACATGACCTTCGTATGAGGTGGATATCTTGCCGGTCGGGATCAGGCGGCGATTGGTCTCCGTGTCCGCACGGCGGGCAATGGCGCCATATTCATCAAGAACCGTCAGGTCAACAGCATTGGGAATGGCGGTGTAGGATTCCTCCGTCTCCACATCTCTGATCGGCCAGACAACGACAAAGCAGGTCGGCGCCTTGTCCTTAGCCTGGTCGGCAACAATGTTGGCCAGAAGGCCGGGGATCAATGTCAAATCCGGGGTAACGGCTGCAATGTGGTCGATCAAATCGTCCATGCTGTCATATTCATGCAAATGCAGGGTCCCGGAACTGAGGATCCATGGCACAAATGCGCCAGCAAATGCCGGCATACCCGTCAGGCCATAGGGGCAAAGCACCGATGCGCCATCGGCAAGGCGGGTTTCCAGATAGGTCAGCATGCCGGCGGAAAGCCACTGATTATGGCTTCTATAGACCGGTGCGTTATCCTCACTATCAGCTGACGTCCACGTAATGGTTGCAACGTGATCAGCAGGAATTCCGCGTTGTTCCAGGCTTTCTATCGGTTCCACGTCGCCAATTTCGGAAAGCATTTCATCCAGATTGATGACCCCTTCCGGCAAGTCGTCGCCAAACCCGAACACATAGCGGATGTTGAAAAGGTTTACCGCTGAATCACGCAAACGCAGCGCCGATTGATCGATTTCGGACGGTTGGGTGGCGATCAACGCCCGAACAGATTGCCCCTCCAGCGTGTCGCCGATTTCGTTTTGCCGCCAGACCGCCGGTATCGGAGCAACGATCAATCGGGCACGCCAACAGGCCAAGCAAACTAAAATGCTGTTGATGGTGTTGCTCATCTGGATGCCGACAACGGTACCGGGCTTCATATCCAGGGCATGAAACAACGCCGCCGTTTGCGCAACAATGCCTTCTGCTTGCGCGTAGGTGACCTGACGCGGAGGTTGGCCGGCGCCGCTGCGGTCAATCGAACCAGCGATCGCGATCCGCTCCGGATGGGCCAGTGCGGTGCGGCGCACCAGTCCGTCCATGGTCATTTTCCCCCACACCCCGGCCTTGCGGTGTGTGCGGGATTCGGTTTCATCGCACAGGATCATTGCCTCAATCCGTCACTTGTCCTCAAACCACCAGGTATCAGGACGATAGCCATATAATGACTGATTCTCCGGCCAGCGTATGCGGGAGCGATGGGCGACCCATTGTTCGGGCAAATGAAACAGCGGCAAAACGTAAAATCCCGATAGCAAAACCCGATCTAGAGCACGCACGGCGGAAATGAACTCAAGCCGGGTTTTAGCCGCCAACATGGCGTCGATCATGGCATCAACCGCATCGGATTTGACGCCGGCATAGTTGTAACTGCCATCCCGGTCGGCAACCTGTTTGCTCCACCGGAAAATCTGTTCGTTGCCAGGCGAAAGCGACACATACCAGGTGTTTAAAATGACGTCGTAATCGTAGACCTGCAGTCGTTGTTGATACTGGGTGGAATCAACCAACCGCACATTGGCGGCAATGCCGACGAGCTTTAACGTGCGCTGAAGCGCCAGGGCCAGGCGCTGGTGATCGCGTTTGCGCACCAGAATTTCAAAACCAAACGGCGCGCCTGTCTTGGAATTGGCCAATACCCCATTCTTGATGCGCCAACCGGCATCGGCCAATTGCTTGACCGCCGCGCGCAATAATTTCCGATCCCGGCCGCTGCCGTCACTTTTTGCCGGTTGCCAGGTTCCCGCCAGAATTTTCGGATGAAGCAATTTTCCATAAGGTACAAGCAGCCGCTGTTCCACAGCATCTGTCGGTCGTCCTCTGGCTGAAAGTTCAGAGCCTTCAAAATAACTGCCAGTGCGGCGATAAAGGCCGTGATAGAAATTACGGTTCACCCATTCAAAATCAAACAGCAACGACAACGCCTCACGCACGCGCTGGTCTGCGAAAACTTCCTTGCGGGTATTGAAAACAAACCCAAACAGGCTTTTCGGCGTGCCGGTCTTGACCTGGCGCTTGACGATTTTGCCACTGGTCACCGCTGGGAAATCATAGGCCGTTGCCCAACGGCCCGGATCGCCTTCCGGATTGACGTCATAAAGCCCCTTTTTGAAGGCTTCGAACATCGAATTGTGGTCACGGTAATAGTCGATGCGTATTTCGTCGAAATTATCGTGGCCGCTTTTGACGGGTAAGCCGCGACCCCAATAATCCGGATTGCGCGCCATCGAAATGCGGCTGCCGGCGTCGATTTCCTTGACCACATAGGGGCCGCTACCAATTGGCGCCTTTAAAGTGGATTTCTCAAATGTCTGCGGGTCAATCAGATGCTTGGGCAGAATCGGCATGAGTCCTAAAATGAGCGGCAGTTCACGATCCTTGCCATCACCGAAAGTAAACCGGACACCGCGGTCACCGACCCGTTTTACCTCGGTGATTTTGGCGTAATAGGCCCGGTGATTCGGCCGACCTTTGGTTTTCAATAGTTGATGGGAAAAAATGACATCGTCGATGGTCACTGGCTTGCCGTCGGAAAATCGAGCGCTGGATCGAAGGTGAAACTCCACCCAATTGCGTTCATCGGGCATCTCAACAGTCTTGGCCAGCAAACCGTAAAGGGTGAACGGCTCGTCACGGCCGCGGGCAAGCAGGCTTTCATAAACATTGTTGCCCAACAGGCTATCACGTAGTCCGCGCGTTGCCTGGCCTTTGACGATGAATGGGTTCATGCTGTCAAAGCTGCCGATCAACCCCCAGGTTAACCGGCCGCCTTTGGGCGCATCGGGATTGGCATACTTAAAATGCTTGAAATCCGCCGCGTAAGCCGGCTCCCCGTGCATGGCGACAGCATGTTTGGGTTCCGCCTTGGTTGGCGATATGGCCAAGCCCAAGCATAAGAACGGTATAGTAAAATGGATTGGCAGAATTGATCTTTGTGAAGATTGATTTGGCGCCAAAACAGAGTGAGCTTTTAGCCGAAATAACGTCATTAAGCGCGCCATCCGCATGTCAGTGATTCCCGTCCGTTCATAATAACACACGCTTTCATGGACAAATGTGGCGAAACTGCTGGATATCTCATACAGCGCAAGCTATTGATGCCTCGAAATCATCATGCGGCGCTGAGGTGTGTCGGTGGTCACCTTGGTGCCTTATTTTCGATCCAACAAACGGATCATGATTGAATCACCGCTCATGGCCGGGAAACGCGCCCGGCATTTGATGGACAAACAGATGGCGAAGAAAACAATGCGAAAAATATCCCTGGGCGCAGCACTCGGTGCGATGATCCTGGCTGCTGGCACTGTTCACGGTGTGGCACAAACTGCTACGGCACCTGCCGCTTCCGATAAACCCGATCCGGCTTCGCCGTGGGTAAAAATCTGCAATACCGATCCGAAGTCGAAAAAAGAAATCTGCCTGGTCACACTGGAACTGCGGACTGACACCGGCCAGTTCCTGGCCTCGGTAGCGCTGCGGGAAATCTCCGGCGAAGCCCGCAAGACGATGATCATCGCGGTGCCGCCCGGTATGTTGATTTTACCCGGCCTGCGCGTTCAGATCGACAAGAGCAAACAGAAGGAAGCGAAATACACCATCTGCTTCCCGAATGCCTGTTACGCTGAATTGGTCATCAACAAAGATTTCATCGCCCAACTCAAACGCGGTAACGCCATGCAGTTGACGACGCTGAACCAGCAGGCCAAACCGGTTCCCTTCAAATTGACGCTTGCCGGGTTTACCAAAACCTATGACAGCGCTGGCATGAAGCCGGATGAACTGCGCGCGCAGAATGAAAAGCTGCAGAAGGAACTGCAAAAGCGTGCCGAAAACGCCCGCAAAAAGCTGATTGATAAGCAGCGCGAAGAAGTCAACAAGGCCGAGTAACAACGGTCCATCAGATACGAAAAGGGCGCGTCAGATGACGCGCCCTTTTTCGTTCAACCGGCAAGAAGATCAATTGAGCAGGGTTTCGCCCCGGGACTGGTAGATACCGTCTTTGATCGTGCTGAATATTTCAGAGACTTGCGGGTGGCGAATTGGTTCGCCGGTCTCATCAGGCAGCAGGTTTTGTTCCGATACATAAGCGATGTATTCGGTTTCTTCGTTTTCGGCGAACAGATGATAGTAGGGCTGATCTTTTGTCGGCCGAATATCTTCCGGAATCGACAGCCACCACTCCTCGGTGTTGTCGAATGTCGGGTCGACATCAAACACAACTCCGCGGAACGGAAAGATCCGGTGGCGGACGATTTGCCCGATCCGATACTTAGCGGTTCTCATTTTTTCCATTTCTTCAACACGTCACAGTGGTGCCCCCATTGGATTGGGCTCTTCGAAAAGAGCGCGCCCTCCTGCACCGGCTACCGGTGTAGACGGACCAGGGCGTGAGTCAAGTCACATCACCGCTGCAATCAGTCGGCGGATGACCTATAGGCTGTAGATCTCGGCGAAATCAGGATCTTTTAACGCGACAAGCTTGGCCAAATCGACAATCACCTTAGCCTGCTTCCAGGTGGCGTCGTCTTGCATCTTGCCGTCAATCATGACTGCGCCGGTGCCGTCAGGCATAGCTTCCAGAATTCGCGCCGCGAATGCCACCTCAGCCGGTTCAGGACTGAAGACCTGCTTAGCGATGGTGATTTGCGATGGATGCAGAGACCAGGCGCCCAAACAGCCTTGCAGAAAGGCATTTTGAAACTGTGCCCGGCAGGCATCTGGATCAGAAAAATCACCGAACGGGCCATAAAACGCCTTTATACCGGCTGACATACAAGCATCAACCATCTTGGCGACCGTATAATGCCAAAGATCCTGCTGATAGGCGGGACGTCCCTCAACACCCTCTTGTGCATCGGCGAGTACGGCATAATCAGGATGGCCACCGCCGACGCGGGTAGTTTTCATCCCCCGCGAGGCCGCCAGATCGGCTGGGCCTAAGCTCATGCCGTGCATACGCGGGCTGGCTGTTGCAATCGCGTCGACGTTTTTTACGCCCTCCGCAGTCTCCAAAATGGCGTGGATCAATATCGGTTTGGCAATGTTATGGCGGGCTTCCAATTGGGCCAACAACTGATCGAGATAGTGAATATCCCAGGGCCCCTCGACCTTCGGCAACATCATGACGTCCAACTTGTCGCCAACCGCAGAGACGATCTGATTGATGTCATCAAGAACCCAGGGACTGTTCAGGCAATTGATGCGCGTCCAAAGGCCGGTTTCGCCAAAGGTGTTGTCCTGCGCCAATTGTATGAACCCGGCGCGGGCGGCTTCCTTGGCATCGGCCGGAATGGCGTCTTCCAAATTGCCCAAAACCACATCGACGTTGGCGATCAGGTCGGGCACTTTTAGTCGCATTTTTTCAATATGCGGCGGAACGAAATGGATCATCCGTTCAATGCGTGTCGGTAGTTCCCGTAAAGGTGCCGGCGCGCCGATTGCCAATGGCGAATAATATGCCCGTGGGGTTTTCATCAATTGTCTCCATTTCGCACTTGCGATGTCTTTGTAATGATTTTTCCGCAGCGCACAACCGACGCCGGATATGTGCTTATGCGGTATCTTGGCCGGCGTTTGGTGCTATTCAGGATCGGCGTGCGCCCATTTTCTGTGAATCCACATCCACTGGCCGGGGTATTCACGGATCCACTTTTCAAAAACCGCGTGATATCGCGCAGTGATATCAATAATGTCCTGCTTGCGGTCGTCACTGGGCGAAAACGGGATTTGTTCGACGTCCAGTACAAACTTAACCGGACCGACACGAATAAGGCGGGCTGCGTAAATCGGCGTGTTCAGCGTCCGAGCCAGTGAGGCGGGCACCGGCGTGCAATAGGCGGGGCGACCAAAAAACGGCACCTGAATACCTCGAATATCCCGGTGGTCGGCCAAGAATGCTGCGATGCCACCTTTCTTTAGGATCGATATCAACCTGCGGGCCGTCTTGTGGCCTTTAGGGAATAGGCCGAGACGATAGTAAGGTTCGCGGATTTTGGCGGTGAAATCATCGACCAACGGATTGGATAATTTTTGATAGACCCCGGCGAGATCGTAACCCAGCATTTGCGAGGTCATGGAAATCAGTTCCCAATTGGCCGCATGAAGAGTGACGAATATGCACTCTCTATCGCGGATATCGGCAAGCACCCGATGAGTATTGTCGGTCAACGTAAAGCGGTTTGGCTGCCGGTAGATCTGATTGATATGGGCTACTTCAGCGACGACTGAGCCCATGTTTTGCCAAGATTCAAGCGCGATTTGATGCCGTTCCCCCGCCGACTTTTCAGGAAATGCGGCACTAAGATGCTCCAGAACACGGGCATGCCGTTTGGTGCGTGGCCCGACCACCGACCAAATATTTCCCATCACTCGCGACGACCATTCCATGGGCAGCGCGCCGAGAGCCGCCATTCCCAGTCGCATCCCGATATACTCGCCTCGATGGGCAAGGCGTTTTAGAAAAGAGCGGTTTTCAGCGCGCAAAGCAATCTTTCGTTCGATGGTCCACCAATTGACCGATGTGGTTTTAGCCGGTAGGCCACAGTGCCATACAGAACCGGTGACGCTGGCGCAATGGGCGCCAACAGCGCAGCTTTCGAACGGGAAGGGGATCAGGGCCGAATGCAGGACATCATATCTCTGTCCCTGCCGTTTTTCGGCCTGATATTTCTCGGTTTCGGCGCCGGCAAGTTCATTGACCTGCCTGAATCGGGATTGGCCTGGCTCAATTTCTTCGTCATCTATCTAGCGCTCCCGTCATTGTTTTTCCAATTGTTGTCGCAAACACCGATCGACCAGATCGCCAATTGGTCGTTCATCTTTGGAACGACCTTTTCCAGCTACACCGCATTCGCCATCGCTTTTTGCATCGGCATCGTGATCACCGCCGGCCGCATTCCCGAAGCCACCATGCAGGGGTTGATCGCCGGCTATGCCAACGTCGGATATATGGGTCCCGGTTTGACCCTGGCCGCTTTCGGAGCGCATGCGACCGTACCGGCGGCGCTGATATTTTGTTTTGACGTGACGTTGTTCTTTATTCTAGCACCGATGCTAATGGCGATCAGCGGCACCGAGCAGCGGGAATTTCTGCCAACCGCGATCGCTGTCGCCAAGCGGATATTCCTGCATCCATTTATTTTGTCGTGTATTGCCGGGATCACCGCCGCAGCCACCGGATTACGGCCGCCGGACGCGATTGACCAATTGCTCGATTATCTAAAATCCGCCGCCGCACCTTGCGCCTTATTTGCCATGGGCGTGACCATCGCCTTGCGGCCGCTACGCAAAGTACCAACCGAGTTGGCGCTATTCTTGGCAATCAAGCTAATCCTGCATCCCATTATCGTGTTATTGACGTTGAGCTGGATTGGTGGGTTTGATCCGATCTGGGTCAATACCGCTATTTTGATGGCGTGCCTTCCACCGGCCGCCACATCTTTCGTGATCGCCCAGCAATATAACGTCTACGTGGAGCGCACATCGAGCGCTATCATGATCGGCACACTGGTGTCGGTCGTCACGGTTACCGCGTTCTTATATGCCATCAAGAACGGTCTGCTGCCGCTATAGTCCGGTTAGGTTTCAATCACCCCAATGGCAGGCCACGGGTCAAACGCGGGCCGGAAAGCACTGGCGCCAGACTTTCCCGCATGAGCAGTTTGCGGACACCTGAAATTCGTCCCGCTACGTATAGTCCGAAGCCCCGGGCCAACTGAACGGGCAATAAATCCGACAGCAAAGTCCGATTGAGCAGGTCGACGGCAGCCGTGCGCGACCAAACGTCAACATTGCGGGCCTTGTTATAGGTCACCATCGCGGTCGTGCCGCCGATCGATTGCCCGGCTTTTCGGGCGTCCACCAACGCCTCCACCAACGCTGCAACATCCCTTATCCCGAGATTAAGGCCCTGTGCGCCAATCGGTGGGAACACGTGGGCTGCTTCACCGACGAGAGCGACTTGCGGGCCGGAAAATTCCGTTGCCAGCTGACAACCCAAGGGAAAGGCCTGCGGTGGTGTTTCCAATTTCATGGCACCGAGAACCGAATGGGCGCGGCGTTCGAACTCCTGGCACAATGCGTCGTCATCCATCGCCAACATTTGCTCAGCAACGTCCTGGCGCACAACGCAGACGAGACTGGAATGGTGCGGTGATTGCGGCAGGGGCACCAGCGTGAACGGCCCCGACGGCGTGTGAAACTCCGTCGATGTATCGTTATTTTGGCCGGCATGGGTCAAATTGCAGACGACTGCCACCTGGTCGTAGGCCCAGGATCTGGTGGTGATTCCAGCAGCCGTGCGCACCATGGAATTGCGGCCATCGCTGCCGACAACCAAGTCGGCAATTATTCGACGCCGTTTATCCGATCCAATTAGGACAGCGCCATTGTCAAAATCGACGGATTTGGCGGTTTCCCGAAAGATCGTTAGGTCTGTCAAATCATCTGCGATCGATGATAATTCCGCGTTGATATCGGTATTGCAAACATTGTAGCCAAAGGCTTCCAGGTCGAGTTCGCCCGCCCGGAAGACAGTCTCCGGCGCCCGGATCAATCGGCCGGTGTCATCTATTATCCGCATGGACTTCAGGGGTGCGGCGTGCGGCTGGAGGGCAGGCCACAATCCAATTTGCGTCAACATGGTGATCGACGGGGCAAGCAATGCGGTCGTCCGGCCATCAAGTGGGGTGGCCGGGCCAGTTAGCAGAGCTGTCGAAAACCCGAAATGGGCACAGGCAATACCGGCAATCAATCCGGCCGGACCACCACCGACAATACACACATCGAATTTGTCCGGTGTGGAAGTGCGTCGCGCCGCCATTATTTGCGTCCCTGTCAATTTGTCGCTCGAACATTATGGCATCGAGTAGGGTCGGCACCAATGCGGAAAATGCTAACTTGAGTTCCGGTCTATGTCAGAAGCAACACTACCGAAATACGATCGGACAACACTTGAACATCCATGCGCCAAGACTGTGGCAAATTGGAATGTTGGTTAAATCCTTCGATGCGCAGATAGACGCCGAGATAGCGGGTTAAGATATTGTTTTTATTGAAAATATATCCACCTGCCGTGGATGATCTAACCTAGACGCCGGTCTTTGTTCTTGGCACATGATAGCCATGCCGCGAAATCTACTTGTCAAAGGCCATCTCGCCTGATTGTTTGCGCCGATACGATAGGACGCGTTGATGACCACCGACGATAGCCACGCACATCTGCACTGGGTTGACCGCACGCTGGCGGCAATGACATTGCGGCCGCGTACGGCAATGTTCGTGGCTGTTGGTCTGGTCACCGCAGCCGGATGGATCTATTTCGCTGCGATGCTGTCGCAAATGGGCAGCGAAATTGATTTGCGGGTCTTCGGGCCCGGCATGTCGGTCTTTTCTGGACTTTTCGGCGACGTATCATCAAGCGCTGACCATTCCACACTGCACCAGGAATCAGGCCTTTTGGCCATGCCAGGACTAGGGTCTTGGGGCTTTCGCGATATCAGCCTGGTGTTCTTCATGTGGGTGATGATGGCTTGCGCCATGATGATGCCAACTGCCGCCCCGATGTTGTCGACCTATGCCGATATCGCCGATACGGCAGCCAGATCCGGCAAATATGCGGTTTCAGTGTTCGTCTTGGCGCTCGGATACCTGGCCATCTGGATCGGCTTCGGCGCTGCTGCAACCATGGTCCAATGGGGTCTGACCGAACTACGTTTGATGTCACCATTGATGGAACCGGTGGCGCAGGTCTTTGCCGGCACGACCATATTGGCGGCTGGGATCTACCAATTCACTCCGGCTAAAGCAGCTTGCCTGATACGGTGCCAGAACCCGTTCCCGTTCTTTTTTGCAAAATGGACTGACAAGCCGGCCGGCGTGTTCCGTCTCGGCCTGGAGCAGGGGTTGTTCTGCCTTGGGTGCTGTTGGGCGTTGATGTGCGTGATGTTTGCCGTCGGCGTCATGAATATTGTCGCCATCGCGGCGCTGACGTTAATCATGGCATTGGAAAAAACTTTCCTGAAGCCCTGGTTTTCGAAGACAATTGGAATTGCATTGATCTCGTTTGGCGCTCTTGTCCTCGTGCTTTCAGAGCCGGGACGGGCCATATGTGGAATCTAGGAGTTAAGTGGTGGCTAAAGAATCTTGGAAAATGACCGGCGAGTTGGTGCTGTCGTGCAATTGCACGGTATTTTGCCCCTGCGTGATATCGCTCGGTGAACACCCGCCGACGGAAGGTTATTGCCAGACCTGGGCCGGTTTCCGCATTGATGAAGGCCATTTTGGCGATGTCGATCTTTCAGGCATCAATATGGGCCTGGTCATGGAAATCCCCGGCTTAATGAGCCGCGGCAACTGGTCCGCCGGTGTTTTCATCGACGAAAAAGCCTCCATATATGCAGTCAAAGCGCTGACCAAGATCATGACCGGGCGCGCCGGCGGCACAACCGGTCTGTTGAGCATATTGGTCGGCAACTTCCTCGGTGTGCGCCAGGCACCGGTACAATATGAGGTCCGTGACAAAACCCGCATCGTCAATATTCCAAAGATCATTGACGGCGCCGTAACACCGATTTCCAGCCAAGATGGCCAGGGCGACGTGGTGATTTCCAATTCCAAATATTGGATCGCGCCGGAAATCATCGTCGCCAAATCGGAAAAAAGTAAAATGCGGGCTTTTGGCCGAAATTGGAATTTTGCCGGTCGATCCGCTGAAATTTGCCGTCTTGACTGGGCAGGGCCGTAATTTTGGATTAAAATTGCCGGTGATATGCCCCCAAATATCGCCGCCTTTTCTGTTCATCTCATCACCGCGTCCGGCGCGCTCTGGGCTTTTGCGGCAACGCTAGCTGCAGCGGATGGCCGCTGGATGCCTATGTTTTGGTGGCTTGGCCTGGCATTATTCGTCGATGCCATCGACGGTCCCTTAGCCCGAAAATATGATGTCGCCCACCGATTGCCGCGCTGGAGCGGCGATGCGCTCGATTTCGTCATCGACTACGCCACCTACGTTTTCATTCCAGCCTTCGCGCTTTACCAGTCCGGTTTGTTGTCGGAAGCTGGTGCAATATTTTGCGCCGCGATCATTACGGTGACAGGCGCCCTCTATTTTGCCTACCGAGATATGAAAATGCCGGACTGCAGTTTTCGCGGATTTCCGGCCGTGTGGAATGCCGTGATTTTTGGATTGTTCGTCTTCAAGCCGGCACCGGAATTGACAATAATGTTGGTCGTGGCGTTCGGCGTTTTGACCTTTTTGCCGGTCAAGTTCATCCATCCGGTCCGGGTTAAAATGTTCCGGCCGCTGACACTTGCAATGACGGTCGTATGGTCACTGTTTGCCGGGTTGGCGCTCTACTATGAACTCAACCCGCCAGAGTCAGTAATTATTTGCCTCGCCATCGCCAGTGCCTACATGTTCTGTATCGGCTTTGTTGTACAGTTCACCGAGTGGCATCGCGCCCGCAGTTTTGATCACGAAATTACATGACCGACTGGATATATGATGCCCAGATCTGGGCGAGCCTCGTCACTTTGACGGTGATGGAGATCGTTCTGGGGATCGATAATATCGTCTTCATCTCCGTCATCGTCGGAAAGCTGGAAGCCGCCCGGGCCAAACGCGCCCGGCAGATCGGTTTGTTTCTGGCACTAATCTTCCGGGTGATCATGCTGATCGCCTTGGCCTGGCTGATCGGCCTGACCAAACCGCTGTTTACGCTACAGGGCCAGGAATTCTCCTGGCGTGATCTCATTTTGCTGGCCGGCGGCCTGTTCCTGCTCTTCAAGGCAACGCACGAGATTCACGAAGGTATTGAAGGTCCGGCTGATGATGATGCATCGCGTGGTGCGACGGCGACATTTGCCAGCATCATCGCTCAGATTATCGTCATCGACATGATATTTTCCGTCGATTCCATCGTCACTGCCATCGGCATGGCCGAACATGTTGAGGTGATGATCGCCGCCGTAGTGATCTCCATGGCCGTCATGTATGTGGCGTCCGGCACCATTTCCGACTTTATCCAGCGCCACCCGACCACCAAGATGTTGGCGCTGTCGTTCCTGCTTCTCATTGGCGTGGCGCTCATCGCCGACGGCATCGGTTTTCATATTCCTCGGGGTTACATCTATTTCTCCATGGCGTTTGCCGCCGGTGTGGAAACGATCAACATTCTCGCCCGGCGTCGGAGCCAACCGGATGATTAGTTCGGCAAGCGACAATCGTCATTCAGTCGCGCATGAAACCCCATCACGCAAATGATCTGATGGCATCATCCCAACCGCGCCATCTGCACACACCGGCATTTCGCTATTTCGCGGCAGTGGTTGAATATGGCTCAATCCGGGGTGCGGCGCGGGAACTGAATGTGGCGTCGTCCGCCGTCAACCGGCAGATCCTGTGGCTGGAACAATCACTCGGCGCCGATCTGTTTGATCGCATCGGTCGCCGGCTGCAGCTTTCCCCGGCCGGTGAGATCCTCATCCGCCATGTGCGTGAAACACTCCATGATTACGAGGCAACGCTGGCGGAGATCGACGGCTTACGTGGACTTCGTCGCGGAACGGTGCGAATCGCTACAGTGGAAAGCGTTTCGGAGACCATCTTGCCGGCGCTGATTGAAGAATTCCGCGCTGCATATCCGCTGATCCGGGTCATCGTCACCATCGGCAGTTCCGAAAAAGTTGCCCGTGACGTTGAGATGACAACCGTCGACATCGGTTTCACCTTCAATCCGCCAGCATCGCGCGCACTCGACATAACCATGCGCCGGGAACTGCAAATCGGCGCATTGATGGCACAAGAACACCCGCTTGCCGGGAACAAGAAAATCAGCATCGATGATTGCTTGGATTACCCCTTGGCTTTGCCGTCCCACGGCCTGTCCCTGCGCGCCGGCCTGGATCAATTGCTGGCGGATTACCGAGAAAAGGCCAGTGTTTTAATTGAATCCAACTCCCTGCGGTTCATGAAGGCGATCGTACAAGACGGCAAAACGATCGCATTTCAAACCGCTATCGGCTTGGAGGGGGATCTGGATACCGGAAACCTAGTATTCAAACCATTATCTGACGGCAGCGATGCGCGAGAAGAGTTGGTAGTCGTGATCCGATCCGGACGAACCCTGCGCCTGGCGCCGGATATGTTCCACGAGCTGGCTCAAGCACGAATTGCCGCTCTCATTCACGAAATTTGATGCCATAAAGGCAACGATAAGCGCGAAAAAATGATCTTTAGAGAACGCCTTGCCTATTGCATACTAGGCGGGGAGGAAGTCTCCTGTGTTTGGTGCAACAGACACCAGAATCGAGAGCAGACAAAAAAGGTTAGAGCTTGGGCCGATTAACAACGCATGTATTGGATACCGCGCTCGGTTCGCCGGCGTCCGGTTTGAAAATTGAACTGTTTCGTCTCGGAGAAGCCCGCCATTTACTGCGGACCGTGACGACAAACGCTGATGGCCGCGTTGATAACCCAATTTTGGAGGGTGATGAATTCACCGCCGGCGTCTACGAACTTTGTTTTCATGCCGGGGACTATCTTCGCGCCGCCAATGCCGATCTTCCTGATCCACTATTTTTGGATGTTATTCCGCTCAGGTTCGGCATTGCGTCGCCGGTCCAGCATTATCACGTGCCGCTGCTACTCTCGCCATTCGGCTATTCGACCTATCGCGGGAGCTGAACGGCATGCGCGGCAACATCAGGTTCATACGCAAAGGCAAGGTCGTTGAGCTGAACAATGTCCGGCCGATGGACACTTTGCTCGACTATCTACGGCTGACTGAGCGTTCCTGCGGCACCAAGGAAGGCTGCGGCGAGGGCGATTGCGGCGCCTGCACGGTCGCAATCGGCCGACGCGACACCGACGGCGGCATCGCTTATGCACCCATCAACACCTGCATACAGTTGCTTGGACAGGTCGACGGCACCGAAATTGTGACCGTTGAGGATCTGGCCGGCTCCGATGGCACGCTACATCCCATTCAGCAGGCGATGGTCGACGAACACGGCTCACAATGCGGTTTTTGCACCCCCGGCATCATCATGTCGTTGTTTGCCATGAGCCATTCAGAGTCTGGCGAAACCAACCGGAAAATGGTCAATGAGTGGCTCGCCGGTAATTTATGTCGTTGCACCGGTTACCGGCCGATCGTCGCCGCCGGTATTTCTGCTGCTGAAGAGGCTAGGCAGGATAAATTTTCAGCGGCCTCTAATGACACGCGCGCGCTACTGGATTTTCTCCATGATGGGCAGGATGTCTTTATCGGTTCGGAGAAAGAATTTCTCGCCATCCCATCGAGCATCGACAGCCTGGCGGCGCTATATGCCCGCCATCCCGACGCCACACTTGTCGCTGGTGCCACCGATGTCGGCCTGTGGATTACCAAACAGCTTCGGGTCCTCAATAAGATCATATTCTTAAACCGCATCGACGGCATGAACCGGGTCGAAACCGCCGGTCAGAACCTGCTCATCGGCGCCATGGCGACCTATGCCGATACCCAATCGGCTGTCGCTAGTATTGACCCGGACTTGGGGGAGCTCTGGCGGCGGATCGGATCTAAACAGGTACGCGCCTCAGGCACGGTCGGCGGCAATATCGCCAACGGCTCGCCGATTGGAGACACGCCACCGGCACTCATTGCCATGGGCGCTACGCTGGAGCTACGCCGGGGCACCACGATGCGGACAGTGGCGCTTGAGGATTATTTCATCGATTACGGCAAGCAGGATCGCGGCGAGGGTGAATTCGTTACCGGCATATTGGTACCGCGGCTTGGACCGGGCGAAATATTTCGCTGCCACAAACTAACCAAGCGGTTTGACCAGGACATATCCTCGGTGATGGGCGCATTCCGGTTTTCTGTCGACCAGGGACGGATCACATCCAGCCGGATCGCCTTTGGCGGCATGGCGGCTATTCCCAAGCGTGCCAAGACCGCCGAGGCGGCATTGCTGGATGTCGACCTTTCAGCTCCGCGCACCTGGGCGGCGGCGCTAGCGGCAATCGCACAGGATTTTAGTCCGATTACTGATTTGCGCGCCGGCGCCGATTACCGGCTGGAAACTGCCCGTGTGTTGCTTGGCAAGGCACTGGCTGAGGCCGGCGGTGCACCATCAAACCGCACGCGGGTCGTTGGCAGCAGGGAGTTGACCAATGTCCCTGGAGCCTAAACCTGCCGGGGCAGGGCGCGCTTTCAAACAGGCCGTCGGCAAACCCTCCCGCCACGATAGCGCCATCAATCATGTCACCGGCGCGGCGCGCTACATCGACGACTTGCCGGAGCCTGAAGGTACGCTGCATATCGCGCCCGGCTATTGCGCGGCAGCGGCACGTGGCAAGATCACCCATATGAATTTGGACGCGGTCCGATCAGCGCCTGGTGTCGTCGCCGTCATGACCGCCGGCGATATTCCCGGGACCAATGATTGTTCGCCGTCATTGGGCGATGACCCGGTTTTGGCGGAAAACGAAGTGCTGTTTTGGGGACAGGTGGTTTTCGCAGTCGTCGCCAAAACCCGTGAACAAGCCCGTCGTGCTGCCAAATTGGCAACCATTGAAGTCGACCAAATCACGCCAATCGTAACCGTCGATCAGGCACTGGATGCCGACACGGTGGTGTTGGACGATTACGCCTTTATCGCCGGCGACCCGCAGCAGGGTCTACGTTCGGCCGAGCAACGCTTTACCGGCCAGTTGCGCATTGGCGGCCAGGAGCATTTCTATCTGGAGGGGCAGGTTTCCTTCGCCGAACAGCGCGAGGATGGCGATATCTTCATCCATTGCTCGACCCAGCACCCGAGCGAGGTCCAACACACGATCTCCAAACTGCTTGGTCAGCCGCATTCAGCGATCACCGTGGAAACCCGGCGCATGGGTGGTGGATTTGGCGGCAAGGAAAGCCAGGCCAACCAATGGGCCGCACTTGCAGCACTTGGCGCTCATGTTACCAGCCGCCCCTGCAAAGTACGTCTCGATCGCGACGACGATATGATCATGACCGGCAAACGCCATGATTTTCTGGTCGATTATGATGTCGGTTACAGCGCCGACGGAAGACTAAGCGGCACAGCAATGAGTTTCGCCAGCCGCTGCGGCTACTCTGCTGACCTGTCGCTCGGTGTCAACGACCGCACGATGTTTCATGCCGACAACGCCTATTACCTGGAGAACGCCCACATTCATTCCCGCCGCATGAAAACCGATACGGTTTCCAATACGGCGTTTCGTGGTTTCGGCGGCCCCCAAGGCGTGGTGGCGATTGAACGCATCATGGATGCCATCGCCATCGCCAACCGGCTTGATCCGCTGGACGTGCGCCGGACGAATTTTTACGGCGTCGGCGAGCGCGATATGACGCCTTACGGGATGCGGATCACCGACAATATAATCGATGAAATTGTCGATCAGTTGGAGGTAAGCAGTGACTATCGGGCGCGCCGTGCCGACATCGCCCAGTTCAACGCCACCAGCGGTATCTTGAAGAAAGGGATCGCGCTGACGCCGGTCAAGTTCGGTATCTCGTTCACGCTGATCCACCTCAACCAAGCCGGTGCCCTGGTCAATGTCTATTCCGACGGTTCGGTCCAGTTGAACCACGGTGGCACCGAGATGGGCCAGGGGCTTTTTGTCAAGATTGCCCAAGTGGTTGCCGAGGTTTTCGGAATCGATTTGGACAGCGTCAAGATCACCGCCACCAATACCGACAAGGTCCCTAATACCGCACCAACCGCTGCTTCATCCGGTTCTGACTTGAACGGTATGGCGGCGAAAATCGCTGCCCAAACCATTAAACGGCGGATGATCGACTATGCGGTATCTGAGTTTGATGTCATGCCAGAACAGATTGAATTTCGCGATAATCAAGTTGTGATCGGCAATACATCACTGTCGTTCGGTGAATTAGCCAAGCGCGTCCACCTGGCCCGCATCTCATTGTCGTCGACCGGGTTTTATTCCACTCCGGATATCTCCTGGGACCGCGAAAACGTCTCCGGCCGGCCGTTCTTGTACTTTTCCTACGGCGCGGCCTGCTCGGAAGTCACCGTTGATACCACCACCGGTGAAATGCGGGTCGATCGGGTCGATATCGTCCATGACGTCGGCAAGTCGCTCAATCCGGCAATTGATATCGGCCAGATTGAGGGCGGTTTCGTTCAGGGCATGGGCTGGCTGACGACCGAAGAGCTGGTTTATGACGACCAAGGCAGGCTGCGCACTCACGCGCCATCAACCTACAAGATACCGACCGCCTCCGACGTGCCGGAGGAGTTCAACGTGACGCTCCACGCCTCAAAAGGAAATCAGGAAAAAACGATCTACCGGTCAAAAGCCATCGGCGAGCCGCCTGTGATGCTGGCTGCATCAGTGTTCTCTGCGATTACCCACGCCATCGCCTCCATGCGTCCCGGCATCGTGCCGCCACTCGATGCACCGGCAACGCCTGAAGCAATTCTACGAGCGGTGCGCGCCATGAAGGGCAATTAGTCGATGCAGGTGTGGCAAACCCTCGAGCAGGTCCTAAAGGGCCATGACCGCGCGGCGATCGTCACCGTGTTGGACGCCAAAGGTTCAGTTCCCAGGGAGGCTGGCGCCCGTATGATCGTTTTGCCGTCAGGAGATTTTCACGGCACCATTGGCGGCGGTACCCTGGAGTGGGAGGCCTTAAAGCAGGCCAGGGCACATTTAGCCGATACGGACCTTCTCGGGTTCAAAACCCGCAAATTTGCCTTGGGCCCGGAGCTCGGGCAGTGCTGCGGTGGCCAGGCGACGATCGCTCTGGAGGTGATCTCTAAATCGTCTTCTAAAACAGTCCACGAATTGGCCGAGCGCGAGCGCGGCGGCAGGTTTTCCACTCATGGTGACATTGCAGGCGACGGAATTGTTCGGCGTCAAATAATGCCCGATCTGGATGACAATGTACGCACGGCTTCCATCAACCGTGCCGGCCAATTGTGCGAAACCTTTGGCGAAGATCGGCGGCAATTATGGTTGTTCGGCGCCGGCCATGTGGGCCGGGCGATTGCCATGGCAATGGCGCCCCTGCGGTTTCAAGTCACCTGGGTTGATAGCCGCGAAGGGGCGTTTCCAGCTCATGTGCCGGCGAATGTCACCTGCCGTCATGTGGAGACGCCAGCAGATGCAATCGCCGCGGCTCCAGACCATGCGTTCGTGTTAGTCATGACCCACAGCCACAACATCGATCAGGACATAATCCATGTGGCACTGAGCGCCGCGCGATTTGATTTTATCGGCCTGATTGGCAGCGCCAGCAAGCGCCGGCGGTTTGAAAGCCGCATGACATCTGCCGGATTGCCGAATAAGCGCCTCGCCGACCTCGTTTGCCCCATCGGATTAAGTGAAATTACGTCAAAGGAGCCCACCGCCATCGCTTTGGGGACAGCGGCGCAGTTGGTAATTGTGGATGAACGCCTACGCATTCAAAAACGCGATACGGTCGCTGCATAATCGGCTAGGATGAAAATAAAAATGTATCGGGGAGCGCGGTGAACGACAAAGCAGATCAAAATCCCGATCCGGGAGCATCGGGTATACCGCTTTTGGAAGCCAGCGGGATCGTCAAGATCTACGGTGAACTGGTCGCCAACGATCATGTTGATTTCGATATTGAACATGGCGAAATACACGCTTTGCTCGGCGAGAATGGTGCCGGCAAATCGACGCTGGTGAAAATCCTATATGGATCTATCCAGCCCAATGCCGGGGAAATCCGCTGGCGCGGCAAGGCGCGCATGATCGCCAATCCAGCCGCCGCCCGTACCCTTGGCATTGGCATGGTTTTCCAACACTTCTCATTGTTTGACGCCCTGACCGTGGCGGAGAACATCGCGCTCGCCATGCCGAAAAATACATCGTTCAAGCAATTATCCGCAACCATTGCCGATGTGTCGGCAGATTATGGATTGCCGCTCAATCCAGACTCACGGGTATCGGATTTGTCGGTCGGCGAACGCCAGCGCATCGAAATCGTCCGCTGCCTGCTCCAGGACCCGGCGCTCATCATCATGGATGAGCCGACCTCGGTGCTCACCCCGCAGGAGGCGGACCAGCTATTCGACACCCTGGAGCGTCTGGCATCGGAAGACCGCGCCATTCTCTATATTTCCCACCGCCTTGAGGAGGTCAAACGGCTTTGCAGACGAGCGACGATCCTGCGTCACGGGCAGGTGGTGGAAACCTGTGATCCACGAGAAGAAACCGCCGCCAGCCTGGCCCGCATGATGGTTGGATCAGAAATTCATGAGGTCAAATCCGGCGAGGGGGCCACACCCGGTGACGTCCGCCTGAAGGCCAATGACCTATCGCTTCCAGCTGATGGGCCGTTTGGCGTTGCCTTAAAGAAAATCTCACTTGATGTGCACGCCGGCGAGGTTGTCGCCATCGCCGGTATCGCCGGCAACGGCCAAGACGAATTGTTCGACGCACTATCTGGGGAGCGCAGGGCGGCTGTCCGCGATGCTGTGTCGATTGATGGCGATGCCAGCGGCAATCGCGGTATTACCCACCGGCGCAGGGTGGGTGCGGCCTTTGTTCCCGAAGAACGCCTCGGCCATGGCGCCGTCCCTGGAATGACATTGAGCGAAAACGTCCTGCTGACCCGCTTTGCCACCAATGACGGCCTATCCAAAAACGGACTGCTTAAACCCTCCGCCGCAATCGGCATCGAGGAGCGCATTGCCAAGGATTTTGATGTCCGCAAGGGCAAGAAGGATCCCGAAGCCCGGGCACTATCCGGTGGGAACCTGCAGAAATTTGTCGTCGGTCGTGAGATCGACCGCCAACCGGGCGTAATGGTCGTCAGCCAACCAACCTGGGGCGTTGACGCCGGTGCCGCAGCTGTCATCCGCCAGGCACTGATTGACCTGGCTCGATCTGGGTCCGCCGTCTTGGTGATCAGCCAGGATCTGGACGAGATTTTCGAGGTTGCCGACCGGATAGCGGTCATTTCCCGTGGCTATCTGTCGGAGGCCCATCCAGCCAGTGAAATGACACCGGAGCGGGTCGGATTGCTGATGGGCGGTCTCGGCGAAGGCGAGAACACCGGGGAGGGTACCTCCGATGCGGCTTGAACTGCATAAACGGCAGGAGCATTCAGAGCTGATGTCGCTGCTGTCACCGGTGATCGCCATCGGATTGACGCTGTTTTTCGGCGCTATCCTGTTTTCCATGCTCGGCCTCAATCCAGCGCGGGCGCTTTATGTCTATTTCATCGAACCGCTTACACAGAGCTGGTCGCTGCAGGAACTGCTGGTTAAAGCCTCGCCGCTGGTTCTGATCGGTGTCGGCCTGGCGATCTGTTTCCAGTCGAATACCTGGAATATTGGAGCAGAAGGACAGTTCACGATGGGGGCGGTTGTTGGTTCTATCTGCCCGATCATGTTTCATACCTGGCAATCGCCGCTGACCCTACCGGTGATGTTGCTCATGGGCGCGCTCGGCGGGGCATTGTTCGCGGCGATACCGGCATTGTTGAAGGTCCGGTTCGGCGCCAATGAAATCCTGACAAGCTTGATGCTGGTCTACGTAGCGCAATTGTTTCTTGATTGGTTGGTGCGTGGGATCTGGCGTGATCCGGAGGGATATAATTTCCCTGAATCGCGCCTCTTCCATGATGATGCCTTGATAGCCAGCATCGGCTCCGGCCGCTTGCACTATGGCGTATTTATCGCGCTGATCGCCGTCATCGCATTGGCTTTCATGCTCGGCAAAATGCTCAAGGGTTTTGAAATCCGTGTTCTGGGGCAGGCGCCCCGAGCTGGTGCATTTGCCGGGTTCAGCCAGAAGAAGATGATTATCTTCGCCTTCATGATGTCAGGCGCTCTGGCCGGGCTGGCCGGCATTATCGAGGTCGCCGGGCCGATCCAACAATTGCGACCGGTGATTTCACCCGGTTACGGCTTTACCGCCATTATTGTTGCCTTTTTAGGACGGCTAAATCCAATCGGCATCTTGATCGCCGGTTTACTACTGGCGCTTTCCTATCTGGGTGGCGAAGCAGCGCAGATCACCCTGGGGATATCCGACAAAATCACCCGGGTGTTTCAAGGCATGCTGTTGTTTTTCGTGCTCGCCTGCGACACCTTGATCCTCTACCGGATCCGCCTTGTCGGCAATAGCACCAAGGCGGGGGGAGCCTGACATGGGTGTATTTGAAGCCGTCATCCTGACTGTGATAACCGCCGCGACGCCGCTGCTGCTGGCGTCGATCGGCGAATTGATCACTGAACGCTCCGGTGTCCTCAACCTAGGCGTCGAGGGCATGATGGTGATGGGCGCCGTCTGCGGCTTCGCCGCAGCCTACACCACCGGTTCCGCCAGCATCGGCATCATTGCCGGTATTCTGGCTGGCATTGCCATGTCGATCCTATTTGCGTTTTTGACATTGTCGCTTGTCGCTAATCAGGTCGCTACCGGCCTGGCTCTGACTCTGTTGGGATTAGGGCTGTCAGGGATGATCGGCGAGTCCTTTGTCAGCAAGCCCGGCATTGGGTTGCCGAAACTGTTTATCCCCTACCTGACCGAGATCCCGTTTGTTGGCCCAATCTTGTTCGGCCACGACGGCCTGGTCTATGCCAGCCTCGCGCTGACCGCTGCGGTCTGGTGGTTCTTGTTCCGCACCCGTGGCGGGCTGATCCTGCGCAGCGTCGGTGATAATCACGATTCCGCCCATGCCTTGGGTTACAACGTTATTCGCATTCGTTATCTGGCGGTGATGTTCGGTGGCGCCTGTTCCGGCCTTGCCGGCGCCTACCTATCGCTCGCCTATACGCCACTATGGACGGAGAATATGACTGCCGGGCGCGGTTGGATCGCGCTGGCGTTGGTGGTATTCGGCACCTGGCTGCCATGGCGGGTGGTCGCCGGCGCCTACTTGTTTGGATTTATGACGATTGTCGGTTTTCATGCCCAGGCTTTGGGAATCGGGATTCCGTCACAATTCCTGTCCAGTCTGCCTTACCTTGCGACCATCGTAGTTTTGGTTTTGATTTCCATGCGCAAGTCTCTCGTCAGCGTCCATACACCGGCTTCGATCGGTAAACCATTCGTGCCAAGCCATTAGCGATGCGGCCAGGGACGAAGAAATTGTTTTGAACTATCTATTTTGATATGGCGCACATTGCGTCAGAACAGGGAGAAAGAAATGAACAAAATCCTCAAGATAATGGCAATAGGCGCGACAAGCATCGCGCTTGCGGCAGGCTCTGCCTTTGCCGCGGACTTAAAGGTCGGCTTTGTGCTGGTCGGTCCGAAAAACGATGGCGGCTGGTCGCAGCGCCATTTCAAGGGCATGGAAGACGTCAAAGCCAAATACGGTGACAAAGTCGAAACCACCGTGGTGGAAAACGTCGCTGAAGGCCCCGATGCGGAACGTGTAATTGAACAATTGGCCCGTTCTGGCCATGGCCTGATCTTCACCACCTCATTTGGCTTCATGAACCCGACTTTGAAGGTGGCCAAGAAGTTCCCGAATGTGAAATTCGAGCACGCCACCGGCTATAAGCGCTCCGATAATGTCGCCACATATAACGCCCGTTTTTACGAAGGCCGTTATGTGATCGGCCAGATCGCAGCGAAAATGTCGAAGTCAGGCGTTGCCGGTTACATTGCGTCCTTCCCGATTCCCGAAGTGGTCATGGGCATCAACGCATTCCTTTTGGGCGCCCAATCGATCAATCCGGAATTCAAGTTAAAAGTCGTCTGGGTCAACACCTGGCATGACCCCGGCAAGGAAGCAGACGCCGCCAAATCACTGATTGACCAAGGCGTCGATATCCTTACCCAGCACACCGATAGCCCGGCACCTTTGCAAATTGCTCAGGAACGCGGTGCTTTCGCCTTCGGACAAGCCGAAAATATGTATGAGTTTGCACCGAAAGCAACGTTGACATCGATCGTCGACAATTGGGGTCCCTATTATGTTCGCCGCACCGGCGAGGCAATGGCGGGCACCTGGAAGGCGACCGACACCTGGGACGGCATCAAGCAGGGCACGGTGGAAATCTCCGAGCTGACCAACCTGCCTGACGATGTCGTGGCCATGGCCAAGGCGACAACAGCCAAGATCTCATCCGGTGAATTTCATCCTTTCACCGGCCCGATCACCAAGCAGGACGGCACCGAGTTTCTGGCGGCTGGCAAAGTCATTGATGACGGTACGCTTGCCGGCATGAATTTCTACGTCAAAGGCGTCGACGACAAACTGCCGCAATAAGCAGGTCGCCCTGTTTTGATGAACATATCGGGCGCCGTACGCGGCGCCCGAAACCGTCGTTCAGTTCATTTGCAACGAAAACCGGTGCACACCTGGTGAGCAACAATCCAACCAATTCCCCATTATCTCAACCGATGACCATCGCGGCGGTAAACGCGCTGACACGGGCCGACTTTATTGTTGAATTTGGCGAGATAGCCGAACATTCAGCCTGGGTGGCGGAGATGGCAGAGACGGCGCGGCCGTTTGAAAACCGGGACTCCATGATCACGGCATTCGCCAACGCCATGCGCGGTGCGCAATCCTCACAGCAACTGGCACTCATAAAGGCCCACCCCGATCTTGCTGGCAAAGCAGCGATCGCCGGCGAGCTGACTGACGATTCCACCAAGGAACAGGCCGGAGCCGGGCTCGCTAGCCTGACGGCTGACGAGTTTGAACGATTTACTGAACTGAACGGCCAGTACCGGACAAAATTCGGTTTTCCTTTCATTTTCGCCGTTAAAGGCGCCACGAAAGATATGATCTTGGACGCATTTGCCGACCGCGTTGACAATGGCCAGGAAGACGAGTTTGAAATGGCGCTGACACAGATTGCCCGCATACTGAGATTTCGCCTGGAAGACCGGGTCAGCGATGAAAGCGCAACGCAACAATGAACCAACGTGACTTTATTATTGGCCTGCCGAAAGCTGAACTGCATTTGCATCTGGAAGGGTCACTGGAACCGGAATTGTTGATGCAGCTGGCTGAACGCAACCAGGTGGATCTGCCCTATGCAAGTGTGGAAGAGGTGCACGCAGCTTACCAATTCAAAGACCTGCAGGACTTCCTCAATCTCTATTACCAGGGCATGGGGGTGCTGCGCACCCATCAGGATTTTCACGACCTGGCTTCCGCCTACATGGACCGGATCGCCGCAGACGGGGTCGTCCATACCGAAGTCTTCTATGATCCCCAGGGCCATACCGAACGCGGCGTTTCCATGGAAACCTGCACCGACGGTCTGATCAGCGGATTGGAGGACGGTGCCCGGCGTCATGGGCTGACCTACAAGCTAATCCTTTGTTTCCTGCGCCACCTTCCCGAAGATGACGCCATCGCGACCTTTCACGCGGCTAAACCATGGTTTGATGATGGACGGATCATTGGCGTTGGATTGGATTCCTCTGAAAAAGGCAACCCGCCAGAGAAATTCCAGCGGGTTTTCGCCTTGGCACGGGATGCCGGGTTGAAGATTGTTGCCCACGCTGGCGAAGAGGGGCCTGCGGCCTATGTTTGGGGCGCCTTGAATGCCCTCAAAGTCGACCGAATTGATCACGGCAACGCCGCATTACAGGACGCCGACCTGGTGACGCTGCTAACTGAATCACAAATCGCACTGACGGTGTGCCCGCTGTCCAATCTAAAGCTACGCGGCGTTGAGGATATGGCCGATCATCCGCTAAAAATCATGCTCGATCAGGGGCTGAATGCAACGGTCAACTCCGATGACCCAGCATATTTTGGTGGCTATGTGGTCGATAACTACGTAGCGGTTGCTGATGCGCTCAACCTGAGCCCGGAAGAATTGATTACCCTGGCCTACAACTCGCTCAACGCATCATTTCTCGATGATGCGAAAAAGGCTGAATACATCGGGCGCTTCGAAGCTTATGTCACCGACCATATCAGCGATATTTCCCGGTGACATCACCGGACCCCGATATAGTTGAATTCGGCAGGAAAGCCGAAACCTTGATCCAGGCGTTGGCCGACTGTTCCGAAGAACCAACCCGGCTTATCCGCAAATTCCTTTCACCCGAACACCGCCGCGCCGCTGATTTGGTGCAAGCCTGGATGAGTGACGCCGGTATGACGGTCACCCAGGACGCCTTGGCGACTTTGCGCGGCCACTACAATCCCAGCAATGCGTCAAAGCTGGTCCTGTGCGGATCACACATTGATACGGTGATCGATGCCGGCCGCTATGACGGGAATTTCGGTGTTGTGGCGGGCATCCTGGCTGTCGATGAAATCCGCCGGCGTGGCATCGACCTGCCGTTCGGTTTGGAAATCCTGGCTTTCGGAGACGAGGAGGGCGTCAGATTTCCCACCACACTGGGATCATCATCCGCAATCGCCGGATTAGTGAACGACGAGGTGTTGTCCCTGGTCGACGACGACGGCATCTCCATGCGCCAAGCGCTGATGGAATTCGGCGCCGATCCATCAGCGTTCAGGAACATTGTCTACCGTCCTGAAGACCTACTGGCCTATCTGGAAGTCCACATTGAGCAAGGACCGGTGCTGGAAGCCCAGGGATACCCGGTCGGCGTGGTGACATCGATTGCCGGTCACGCCCGCCACATGATCACTGTTAAGGGCGTTGCCGGCCACGCCGGAACCGTACCGATGACGTTGCGCCGGGATGCATTGACGGCGGCGTCGAAAATCATTCTGGATATTGAACAGTTGGCCAGGGATAATCAGGCCCATGCAATGGTGGCAACAATCGGCCGCCTCGAACTGTTGCCGGGTGCCTCCAATGTCATTCCAAACGAGGTCACGTTTAGTGTCGACTTACGCGCCGCCAGCGACGCGCCACGTATTGCAGCGACTGCCGAAATCGAGAGAATTTGCGCCCAGATCGAGGCTAACAGAGGGGTTCAGGTTACCCTGGCACAGGATCATGCCGGCGATACGACGGCCTGTTCTGAGCCGATACAAGATCATATCGCCGGGGCCATATCAGATATTGGGTTGACCCCGTTTCGGCTACCTTCGGGCGCCGGTCACGATGGTCAATCGCTGGCGAAAATCACCGACATCGGCATGATATTCGTGCGCTGCCGCGACGGCATCAGCCACAATCCAGCCGAACATGCTTCGATGGATGATATGGGCTATGCCGTCGCCGCCTTGGTTGGCACGCTGGAGCGCATGGGCAGGCACTATTCAGCCAGCAGTTAAATGCGAATACTTCTCCGCCGCCTGACCCTAGCCAACATGTGGCTGATCCGCGGTATTTTCGACCTGATGGACATGAATAAAATCCAACAAAGTGGCTTTGAGCGCTTCGATATCGCGGTCGGGATGGGCGGCGAAAAGGCTTTGTTCATGGGTTTTCGCTGCCGCCACCAGATCAGCCGACCGACGCCGGCCATCTTCTGTCAGCGAAACCGCGATTTGTCGCCGGTCACGTGATCCGGCGACCCTGGTCACCAGTCCTTGGCGTTCCAAACGATCGACGATCCGGGTAAGAGTCGGTTGCTTGTGCAGGCATTTACGGGCCAATTCGCCGATGGTGGCACTTTCACAGCCCGATAGTACAGCCAGAACCCGCCACTGCGGCACCGATACGCCGAGATTTTTCAGTCTGTCGTGGAACTCACCGCTGACAATATGGCTGGCGCGGGCCAGCAGGTAGAGCAGATAATCGTCCGTAAATAGGTTCGGTTGCCGGGCGTGATCTCGATCTGACGCCTGCGTGGTCATGGTCTTCTCCCACGGATTTTACTCGGTGTTCGCGGCAATCCGTCGCGAAGCCACTGATTTTATTTTATAGTTCGAATTATGATTATGTATATAATTACCGTCAATCAAAGCCGGCAAATCGCTCAAAACTATAATCTGGGTTATTGTCGGAATAAGCCGCGTTGTTAGGGAGGCAGCCGTGCGCTTTTTTTTCGATCCGACTTTCGGGTCAGCATCATATTTTTTCCGACTCTATGACCGCGCTGGAACCATCCGCGTGCCGGCGGGGGCGTCCGCATGACGATCGCGCGATGGATCGCCCGACACGGACATTTCCAGCCTGACAAAGACGCTCTGGTTTGCGATGACCGGTCGTGGACCTATGGCGAATTGGACCGCGCTGTGTCGGCAACCGCGCTCGCGCTCAGCCTGGATATGGGTATCGCTCGGGGCGAGCGGATCGCCTATTACGGCCTCAACTCGGCTGAATTACTCATCCTGCTCTTTGCCTGCGCCCGCCTGGGTATCATTTTAGTACCGCTTAATTGGCGGCTGGCGGCGCCGGAAATTGAATTCATCCTATCTGACTGCGGTGTCAGCGCCATATTCGTCGATGATAATTATGCACCGGCGCTTGCCGAATTAAGCCCGGATTTGCCACCCGAGAATATCATCGGCATTGGCAACAATATCGGCGGTTTTCGCGCTTTTTCTGAATTGGTTGACGTTACATCAGATAACCGAGAGGACGCCTTAGCAAACACCGGTGCTTTAACCGATCCGCTGTTGATTATCTACACGTCAGGGACAACCGGCCGGCCGAAGGGTGCGGTGCTGACCCAGGAGGGGATCCAGGTCAACGCCGCCAATTCGGTCCACATGCATGACATGGGCAACACCGATCGCGTGCTTAGTTTCTTGCCGATGTTCCATGTCGGCGGGCTCAACATCCAATCAACACCGGCATTGCAATGCGGCGCCACCATTAGGCTGATGTCACGGTTTGAGCCCGGTGAAACATTCGATGCCATTGAGAAATTCCGCCCGACCTTAATGTTGATGGTGCCCGCTATCATGCAGGCGATGTTGAACCATCCGCGATGGGACGCCGCCGATCTGACGTGTCTGCGATCAATATCCACAGGCTCAACCGACGTGCCGGTGCCGCTGATTGAGGGCATCCTCGCCCGCGGTATTCCCGTCCAGCAGATCTACGGTTCCACGGAGACCGGACCAGTCGCTATTTATCAGCGCGCCGATCAGGCACGCTCCCATATCGGTTCGATCGGACAGGCGGGCTTGGAATGCGATGTGCGCATTGTCGATACTAACGGAAACGAAATGGAAGATGGCCAGGCCGGTGAGATCTTGATACGCGGCGGCAATATTCTGGCGGAGTATTGGCGCAATCCAATAGAAACCGAACGGGTGTTGGTCGACGGATGGTTTCATACCGGTGATATCGCCCAGCGAGATGGCCAGGGATTTTACTGGTTCGCCGATCGCATCAAGCACGTCATCATATCCGGCGGCGAAAACATCTATCCGGCCGAATTAGAGCGCGTACTTAACGGCATTGACGGCGTATCGGAGGCCGTTGTCATCGGTCAGACCGATGATAAATGGGGTGAAGTACCCATCGCCGTGGTCGTGCGTGGATCAACAGATCTGGTTGAAAACGACATCATGGCGATATTCAACAACGAGGTAGCGCGTTTTAAGCATCCGCGCGCCATCGTATTCGTCGATCAGTTGCCCAGAAACGTCATGGGCAAAGTCGTCGTTGAAGATGTCAAAGCGATGATATTGGCCCTATGAATACCAAGAACAAACCCACCAAGGCCTGCGGTGTTTTGGCCCATGTGAGAATCATAGTGGACGTGCGATGGAAAACAGAACTATAATGCCTAAATATCAAGAAGAGTGTTACGAAAATTGCTTTTGACACGGTGGATACGTAACATATTGAAAGTTTTCTCCGAATTGGAGAAGAGGAGGGGATCACGGTCTGATCCAAATTAGTTTCATTTGAAACTTAATAGGATTTGTGCCAAATATTCAAACGATACCGACATCGGTATTCGATACGAGCGTAATAAAAGCACGCTGCAGGGAGGAATTAACATGCGTTTGCTTAAGACCCTTATGGCGGTATCAGTCGCCGCACCAATGGCGATTGCCGCCAGCCAGGGCGCCTCGGCGGCCGAAGTACTGAGAATCGCCAGCTGGATTCCACCACATGCGATGAACAAAGTGGTGCTCCCCAAGTGGATCGCCGCGATTGAAAAAGCCACCGAAGGCCGGGTGACCGGTAAGATCGAATTTGGTCTCGCACCGCCTCCGGGAATGATTGATCTGGTCGAAGACGGCTCTGCCGACGTCGCCTGGATTTTTCATGGTTACAGCGGTGGCCGGTTCGTTACCACTAAACTCATCGAATTGCCGGGCTATACCGGTGACGCGGAAGCTGCTTCCGTTGCTCATTGGCGCGCTCATGAAAAATACCTGAAAAAAGCCGACGAGCATTCTGGCGTTCGCGTCGTTGCATTGTTCACCCACGGCCCCGGACAAATGCATATGCGCGAGCCGATCAGCGGCTTGGGTGGCTTGAAGGGTAAGAAAATCCGCATCGGCGGCGGCGTGTCTGGTGACGTAGCCAAGGCGCTTGGCGTTGTTGGTGTGCAGGTTCCTGCACCGAAGGTATACGAAACCCTTTCAGGTGGCGTAGCCGACGGCGTTTGGATGCCAATGGAAACCAATAAGAGCCTGCGGCTTTATGAAGTCGCACCGAACACCACTATGGTTCCCGGTGGCTTGTATCGTGGTTCCTTCGGCATGGTCATGAGTGATGCCGCGTTGGCACGCCTGTCAGAAAAGGATCGTAAAGCGGTTCTGTCGACGACTGGCGAAGTGCTCTCCGCCATGATTGGCCGCGCCTGGGCCGAAGCTGACGAAGCTGGTATGGCAAATGCCAAAAAGGTTGGCGTCAAATTTACCGAAGCCTCGGCTGAGGACATGGCCATGTTAGGCAAGATCGCCGCCGATGTGCGGGCTAAGGTCATCGCCGAAGTCAAGGCCAAGGGTATTGATGCCGATGCGGCGATTGCTGACATCGAAGCGACCTTCAAGTCCTACGGTAAATAACACCGTGGCGACTTCAGATCGCATACCTGAACTACTGGAGCGGGTCGGCCATAGGCTGGCCCGCTTCATCTTAGTTGTCGGTGCGCTACTGCTCGCCGCCACGCTGGCGTTGACCGTCGTCGACGTCTTTGGTCGCTATATCCTGAATGCGCCTGTTAATGGCAAAACCGAGCTAACCCGGTTTCTTATGGCCGGACTGATTGCCTGTGCTTTGCCCGTGATTACCGTACGCTCCGAGCACATCACCGTTGACCTATTCGATAGCTTTTATTCGCCGCGAATAGCGGCACTGCGCGATTTGATCGTAGACGCCATCTGTGCGGGAACCCTGCTGGTATTGGTAGACTGGCTGATATTTCGTTCCGAGCGCCTACTCAACCGCGGATATACGAGCGATTTCCTAGAGCTGCCGCTTTATCCGGTCGCCTATTTCATCACGTTGATGTTTTTCGTCAGCGCGATTGCACTTATTTGTAAGTTGGTCATCGACGCGATTTACATCGCGCGGCCTGAACTCAAAAAAGAAGTCATACGGGAGCGGACCTTTGAAGCTTAAGCGCCGTCTTCCCTCCAAACTAATCACACCTCATCGGAGTTGAGCTCGAGACATGGAAATCTCGCTCATCGGCTTTGCCGCCGTACTAATTCTGGCGTTCCTACGCGTGCCGATTGCCTTTGCAATGGGTATTGTCGGAATGATCGGCTTTGCCGCGATAAATCGTTGGAGTTGGAAATCCGCTCTGTCGCCAGCCGCCGGCACGGTATTGGACACCATTCAAACGGAAAGCTTATCGGTTATCCCGCTTTTCGTCCTGATGGGGATGCTGGTGAGCCGGGCAGGGCTCGCCAATGAGCTCTATCGTGCCTCCAACGCATTCTTAGGCCACCGACGAGGTGGGTTATCGATGGCGACCATTGTCGCTTGCGGTGGCTTTAGCGCCATCTGCGGATCCAGCCTGGCGACAGCAGCGACAATGTCGAAAGTGGCGATGCCGCAAATGCGCGCCTTTGGCTATAGCGATTCACTGGCGACCGCGTCGATCGCCGCCGGTGGCACACTCGGTATCCTGATCCCGCCAAGCGTGATTTTGATTATCTACGGCATTATGACCGAACAGAGCATCGATAAGCTGTTCCTGGCCGGCATTATCCCAGGCATTATCGGGATAATTTTCTACTTGGCCGCGGTCCGATGGACGGTTTTCCGCAATCCGGAGGCAGGCCCCGCCGGCGCGCGTGCCGATTGGGCGGAGCGCATCTCCGCCCTAAAGGACGTCTGGGGTATCGTCTTGTTATTTGTCGCTATCCTTGGCGGCATTTATCTGGGCATTTACACAGTGACCGAGGCGGCCGGGATCGGCGCTGGCGGTGCTTTGTTGATCGCCTGGATGCGAGGTGGTTTGACATGGGATGGGCTGCGTGAATCGCTGATAGCCACCATTGGCACGACCGCCATGTTGTTCTTCGTGCTGATCGGCGCGCAGATATTCCAAAGATTTATCGTTCGTGCAGGCATGCCGGATGACCTGGTGGCCTTCGTGACCGCTTTCGATGTTCCCAACATCGTCGTTATTTTACTGATCATTCTGGTCTACATCATTCTTGGCTGCGTGTTTGAGAGCCTGTCCATGCTGCTGCTGACAGTCCCGGTCTTTGCGCCGGTGGTTGTCGACCTGGGACTGTTTCCAGATTTTCCAGGCGTCAAAGGCGATGAGATGAGCCTGATCTGGTTTGGCATCATCGTCGTTGTGGTGACTGAGATAAGTCTCATAACGCCACCGGTCGGCTTAAACGTCTTTGTTTTGCGCGGTGTTTTGGGTGACGTGACCACGGGGACAATCTTCAAGGGTGTGACACCGTTCTGGATCGTCGACATCCTGCGCTTGCTGCTGTTCGTGCTTGTTCCCGCAATTGTGCTGTTCTTGCCATTGACCATCAAACCGTTCGCGTTTTGACGAAAGGCAATGCCGTGGCGGCCGTTCCCCTGCATTCCTGTACAGAAATCCGCGCGGTCGGCAATAATAAGTGAAGGCATCAAGCTGCATGAAGGTCGATGAAACCAATCCGGACGATATGTTGGCCTATCGCTGCGCCCTGCGGATGCTGGAGGATGATTACGCGGTGAAAGCAGCCAGTATTTCCGTCAACGAGGTTGGTGCCGGCTTCTGTAAGATGTCGATGTTTGTGACCGCCGACATGGCCAATCACGGCGGCATGTGCCACGGCGGGCATGTTTATTTATTGGCCGACGCGGCCTTTGGTTACGCCTGTAATTCTCACAATCAGAATGCGGTCAGCCAGTTTGGATCGATCCAATATCTGGCGCCGGGCCCCATAGGGGAAACGATTTACGCGACCGCCATAGAGCGGTCGATCGTTGGCCGATCAGCCGTGTGTGATGTGACGGTCACCACCCAAGATGGATCGGTGATCGCGGAGTTTCGCGGTCATTCCCGGCAAATTCCGGGAAAACTACTCAATGACAACGAGGGGCAGGGCGCAGGTGGCGAGGGACCAGCGCTGGGGATCGATAATCGGAGAGAATGAAATGCTCGATCTGACGCCTGATCAAAGTGATCTGGACGCCATAGAAATCGCCTCGCGCGATGAAATCGCCAAAGTCCAAACCGAACGTATGAAGTGGTCGTTGCGCCACGCCTACGATAACGTTGTTCATTACAAGAACGCCTTCGATGCTGCTGGTGTTCATCCCGATGATTTCTCATCATTGGATGACCTGGCCAAATTTCCGTTCACGGTAAAACAGGACCTGCGGGACAATTATCCGTTCGACTTGTTCGCCGTCCCGCGCGACCAGGTCGCCCGTATTCATGCCTCGTCCGGCACCACCGGTAAGCCGACCGTTGTCGGCTACACCAAAACCGACTTGAAGAACTGGGCCAAACTGATGGCGCGCTCATTGCGCGCTGGCGGCGGCAAGCCCGGCGATATATTGCACAACGCCTACGGCTATGGCCTGTTTACCGGCGGCTTGGGTGCCCATGATGGCGGCCAGGAGTTTGGCTGCACGGTGGTCCCGGTTTCCGGTGGCATGACAGAGCGCCAGGTGACGTTGATCAACGATTTCAAGCCGGACATTATCGGCGCCACGCCGTCCTACATGCTGGCCATCCTTGATGAATTCAACAACCAGGGTATCGACCCGAGCGCCTGTTCGCTGAAAGTCGGTATGTTTGGTGCTGAACCGTGGACGAACGCCATGCGTCACGAGATCGAGAACGCCTTCGACATGCATGCGGTCGATATCTACGGGCTGTCAGAGGTCATGGGCCCGGGCGTCGCCTGTGAGTGCGTGGAAACCAAGGACGGGCTGCATATCTGGGAGGATTATTTCTACCCGGAAATCATCGACCCGGTCAGCGGTCAACCAGTCGCTGATGGCGAAGTCGGCGAACTGGTCTTTACGTCGCTGACCAAGGAAGCCCTGCCGATCATTCGTTATCGCACCCGCGACCTGACCCGCTTGCTACCAGGTTCAGCCCGGTCCATGCGGCGTATGGAGAAGATCACCGGCCGTTCCGACGACATGATGATTGTTCGCGGCGTCAACGTTTTCCCGACACAGATCGAAGAGCAAATCCTCAAGTGCAAGGGATTGTCGCCGCACTATCAAGTCGTTCTGGCTCGCCAGGACCGCATGGATGTGGTGACGGTTCTGGTCGAAGCGACCTCTGACGCAGCCGCCGATGACGCCCGTCGGGCTTCCGCATCAGAACTTTCCCATCATATCAAGAATGTTGTTGGCATTAGCACCACCATCGATGTCCGAATGCCCGGTGGCGTCGACCGGTCCATGGGCAAAGCGGTGCGGGTGATCGACAACCGACCCAAGGAGTAGGTGAGCCGGGGTAACCGCCGATCACCAACAGGGCATGGATCGCCACGTCGTCACACTGGTAGAAAATCTTCACGCCCACCAGCCCATCCGGGTCTGGTCGCTGGTGATTACCGTGTTCGGCGACTTGATCGTCCCGCGTGGCCGTAAGGTCTGGCTCGGGACGATCCTGGCCTTGATGGACGAGTTGGGAATCACCGCCAACGCGGTGCGCGCGGCGATGTCGCGATTGACCGCCGACGGATGGCTGAACCGCGATCGGATCGGCCGCAACAGCTATTACGAATTGGCGGCCGCGCGGGAACGCGAATTCACCAATGCTTTTCATCGCATATATGCAATGTCGGCCCCTGACTGGTCGCAAAAGTGGCGGATCAGTGTACTTACCAGCCCCGATCAGCGGGTTCGAGACGACTTGCGCGCCAACTTGCGGGCTAAGGGGTATGGTTCTGTCTCCGGCGGTGTTTTCTTCCGCCCAGACCGGGTTGACGATATCGATCCGAATATCGATACCGACGGTATCATCAATTTTGACGCAACATCGCTCGGAGATGTAGACCGGATGCGGGAATTAGTCCGCACGGCATGGGAACTTGAGGATATCGCCGCAGCACTTGTCGGCGTGATCGACAATTTCCAACCACTCAGCGATGCCATGGACGCCGGGTTATCGCTGTCACCAATGGACAGCCTGATCGCCCGGCTACTTCTTATCCATCAGTTTCGCCGCGTTGCGCTTCAAGATCCGCTGTTACCCAAAGAACTGATGGATGCCGACTGGCCCGGAGAGACCGCTCGCGCCTTGTCGTCCAAGCTCTATCGGCAATTGTTGGTGGACAGTGAAATCTGGCTTGACCGAAATGCCAAATCCCCTGATGGCTCGCTTCCACCGCCCGACGCTGATTTCTACCGCCGTTTCGAGGGGCTCGCTGAGCTGACTGATGTTTCTTGATGGGATCGGTTCGTAGTTGATGGGGACCAAATGACGGCGATCTGATTGCAGTTCGTCGCCATGGATGACATTCCACAATCCTCCGATCAAAGCTCCTAGCAACTTCCCTATACGCACCTTAAAAGCGGATGGTGTCCGCGGGCGATTGCCTATCTAGGTATTCGCTTGTAACCTGCCTTTATACCAAACAAAAACAATCAATCACTCGGTATAGGGAGAATAGTGAAATCGCCATGAAAACAAAAGAGTATCTCAAAGAGCTCATGGAAACACGCAAGTTGAATAGGCGTGATTTCCTGACAGCTGCCGCCGCGGTAGGTGTCTCGGCAGCCGCTGCCGGAACCATGTTTACCGAAGCAAAAGCAGCAATGATGAAAAAAGGCGGCCGTCTACGCCAGGCGCTGACGGGCGGTGGAACAGGCGACGTACTTGATCCAGCACAAACGCTGGACTCCTACATGATCAACGTCAGCTTCGGCCAATTGCGCAACAACCTGACTGAAATTGCCGCTGATGGGTCGCTTGTTGGAGAATTGGCAGAAAGCTGGGAAGCATCGCCGGACGCCAAAACCTGGACCTTCAAGCTTCGCAAAGGCGTTGAATTCCACAATGGCAAAACCATGGACGCCAATGATGTGGTGGCGTCGCTCAACCATCACCGTGGTGAGGGGTCGAAATCGGCCGCGAAAGGGTTGGTCAAACAGATCACCGACATCAAGGCCGATGGCGACAATGTTGTCATTTCGCTTTCTGGCGGCAATGCCGACTTCTCCTATCTGGTCAGTGATTATCACCTGACAATTTGCCCAGCCGGCGACGGTGGCATCGATTGGAAATCGGGTATCGGTACCGGTGGCTATGCCTTGGACTCTTTTGAGCCTGGCGTGCGCACTCTGGCAAAACGCAATCCGAATTACTGGAAATCTGATCGGGCTTATTTCGACGAAATCGAAACGCTCTATGTCGCCGACGTCAACGCCCGCCAAAGTGCGCTTAAGACCGGTGAAATCGATGTTATGTCGAACCCGGATCTGAAAACCGTCAATCTGCTTGGCCGCTCCGGCGACATTACCGTGTTCAAGACCACCGGTAACAAGCAGGCAACCTTGCCGATGTTCACCGACGTCAAGCCGTTCGACAACAATCATGTCCGTATGGCATTGAAACTGGCGCTTGACCGCGAACAGTGGCTGAAGGTCATCTTCAAGAACTTCGGCGTACTCGGCAATGACCATCCGATCGGTCCTGCCAACCAGTATCAGGCAAAGAACCTGCCGCAACGTGCCTATGATCCCGATAAAGCCAAATGGCATCTCAAGCAGGCCGGTATGGAAAACCTGACCGTGCCGTTCTCAGCCGCCGATACGGCGTTTGAAGGTGCTGTAGATGCCGCTCAACTGTTCCAGGAAACCGCCAAAGCTGCCGGCATCACCCTTAACGTCACCCGCGAGCCCAATGACGGTTACTGGTCAAATGTCTGGCTGAAGAAGCCGTGGGTAGCCTGTTATTGGGGTGGCCGTCCGACCGAAGATTGGATCTTCTCGCAGATCTATCAAAAGGGCGCCGACTGGAACGATACCCATTGGGATCATGCCAAGTTCAACGAGCTGCTGATTCAGGCCCGTGCGGAACTCGATGAAGAAAAACGCCGGGCCATGTACGAAGAAATGCAGCTTCTGGTGCGTGACGAAGGCGGCGTAATCGTGCCGGCCTTCCTGTCCTACGTACATGCAGCCAGCACCAAGGTGAACCTGCCGGATCAAATGGCCAATAACTGGGAACTCGACGGCCATAAAAACGGCGAACGCTGGTCGTTTACCTGATTAAAATTCGATATTGAAAACAGCGGCGGCCGCATTAATTTGCGGCCGCCGTATTTATTTCAACCAATCCGGTGGGTGTTAGGCCGTTTTATCTTCCACCAATCCCAATTCCTCGACCATCGCATCGCGCATTTTGAATTTCTGCGCTTTGCCGGTCACTGTCATCGGCAGTTCATCTTTAAACCTCACATACCGTGGGATTTTATAATGGGCGATCTGGCCTTTGCAAAACGCCCTGATGTCGTCCTCGGTCGCTGTTTCGCCGGCTTTTGGGACGATCCAGGCGCAGATTTCCTCGCCGTATTTTGAATCCGGTACGCCGAACACCTGCACCTCTTGGGTCACCGGGTGCTGGTACAGATATTCCTCCACCTCACGCGGATAAACGTTTTCGCCACCACGAATCAGCATGTCTTTGACGCGGCCGGTGATGTTGCAATAGCCCTGTGCATCGATGGTGCCCAGGTCACCGGTATGCATCCAACCGTCGCCGTCGATGGCCTCGTTGGTGCGCTCATCGTCGGCCCAGTAGCCTTTCATGACGGAATAACCACGCGTACATATTTCGCCCTGTACGCCTGGATCGACAGTCGCGCCGGTCTCATCAATGATCTTACATTCCACATGCGGCTGAATGGTGCCGACGGTGGAAACCCGCCGATCCAAACTGTCATCAACGGCGCTTTGGAACGAAACCGGACTGGTCTCTGTCATGCCATAGGCGATCGTGACTTCGCTCAAATTCATTTCCGATACGCAGCTTTTCATGACTTCGATCGGGCAAGGGGAACCAGCCATGATCCCGGTGCGCAAATTGGATAAATCAAACGACGCCAAATCTGGATGTTGGAGCTGTGCCACGAACATCGTCGGCACACCATATAGCGCGGTACATTTTTCTTCAGACACTGCGCTAAGCGTCGCGCCAGGCTCAAATGCTTCGCTGGGAAAGATCATCGCTGAACCCGTCGTGACGCAGCCAAGTGTTCCCATCACCATGCCAAAACAATGATAAAGCGGCACGGGAATGCACAGGCGGTCATCTTCTGTCAGGTTCATGCCGGAAACCACGAAGCGGCCGTTATTCAAGATATTGACGTGGGTGAGGGTGGCGCCTTTCGGCGCGCCAGTGGTGCCTGATGTGAACTGGATGTTGATCGGGTCATCCGGTGACAGGGCTGCCGTCGCCGCGTCCAAGGTGGCAACCGGCACATCTCGGCCACGCTCGGCCACATCATCGAAATTGAACATACCGGCAGTCTTCTCCGCCCCCATGCGGATGACGATTTCCAGGTGAGGGAATTTCGCGGCTTTCAGTGCACCGGGGGAAGCCTCTTCCAGTTCAGGCGCCAGGGACTGGATCATCTCAACGTAGCTGCTGCCTTTGAAATGAGCAGCGGTGACCAGCGCCTTGCAGCCAACTTTATTGACCGCATATTCGACCTCGGTTAGCCGATAAGCCGGATTGATGGTCACCAATACCGCGCCGATCCGGGCGGTGGCATATTGGGTCAACAGCCATTCATACCGGTTCGGCGACCAGATACCGACGCGGTCACCCCTGGTTATTCCAAGCTCCAATAGCCCGCCGGCCAGCGCATCCACTTCCCTGTCCAGATCGGACCAGGACCAGCGGATCGACTGCTCGGTAAATACGGCAGCCTCTTTGTCACCATGCTTGGCGACGGTTTGTTTGAAGACATCCGGGATCGTTCGCCGCCATAACTCCTGGGATTTGTCACCAGTGACGTGCGCCACCCCGGCCTGGGGTGAGGGGTCATGGGCGGCGGCGGCGGTTGGTGCATTCATGTCATTTGTCCCAAGGATAATCATGATCAATAGCGACACCGCGGTTACGCGGCACCGGGCGATTCAACAACAATCCCAGCCAACAATCCATCCTCATTGTCGGTCGCCATCACAAAATGCACAAAAGCCGTGCTGACAGGCTTGCAAATCCGGCAAAGCTGTCGCATTGATTGCGCCGCTGAATTGGTAGGGACGGGTGGCCGAGTGGTTGAAGGCACCGGTCTTGAAAACCGGCAGGCGTGCAAGCGTCTCGTGGGTTCGAATCCCACCCCGTCCGCCATCAGCTACTCTGCATCAAAAATAGATATCCCGGTGCCGCACGATGGCCACATAGGCATGGGATCGCTGCAGGCGATGTTTCCAGATTTGGGGCCGGCTGGACAGATTCTGTTTACCTTAAAAGATGAATAAGACCGTTCTGGCGACCTCTGGAATAGCGGTCGACGGCAGATTAACCTTCAGGTAAGACTCTGATTTGAATGATGGAGATTGGGGAAATTGTGGGACGTGTCACCAAATTCGGCACGCCATTTAAACCTGATCTGACCTTGTTTGGTCGATCATTTTTCAGCGTCTTGCGCATGGGAATTTCATTTCCCGGGCCGCAACGATGAACTGAGTTTTTAACGGTGTGACCTTGGCCGACAGACAGTACATATCGAGCATGACGCCTTATTCACTGCCCAATCCGGATAGCCAAAAGCGGACGGTTTCAGTTCTATCGATTGTCGCCATCGTCGCCGCAAGCCTGGCGCTCGCCGCCTGCAGCAGTTCGCCGAAGACCCAGAGCAAGTCTCACAAGAACAAATTCGCGCCGAGTAAATACGGCGTCAAGGGTAGCCCGAAAGTTGTCTCCAGCGGAAAGCGCGTGCCTAAGGGCGGCGGGCGTTACATGGTCGGCAGGCCTTATAAGATTGCCGGCAAAATGTACTACCCGAAAAAATACCGCAAACGGCATACCCGTGTCGGATCAGCATCGTGGTACGGACCGACTTTTCACGGTCGGCGCACCGCCAATGGCGAGATTTTTGATATGAACGCCCTGACGGCGGCTCATCCGACAATGCCTTTGCCGTCCTATGCCCGCGTCACTAATTTACGTAATGGCCGATCCGTCATCGTCCGGGTCAATGATCGCGGACCATTTCACGGCAATCGGATCATCGATCTATCCAAACGCACCGCCCAGACGCTAGATTTCGGCGGCCGCGGCACCCAAAAGGTGAGGGTGGTTTATCTTGGCCGTGCCCGCTTGGATGGTTTGGATGAATCGTATCTGTCCGCATCATATCGTGGGCCTGGCTCCACCAATGCGCCGCCGACCATGGTGGCAAATCTTGATAATATCGGACCGGCTCCGGTGCCTATGAACCGGCCTTTCGTATGGGGTAATTCAGCTGTACGCGTGGCGTTCGACCCGGCTACGTCATATGGCCAAACACGGGTTGCATCGACGTTCCTGGCGTTTAATTCGCCACGACCATCCAACCAACCAGCACCGGTAACCACTCAGCCAGCCGTCAACGCTGCCGCCACCCCGCCGCCGGCTACCTATCAGCCGCCAGCAGCAACTGGTGGACCGTTGATCTTGATGGCGCCGGGAAAATCGACCAAAGCTAATATCCGCAAACGCAGATTGCAGCCATTTCCGGCTTCTTATGCACCAATCCAGCGTATTTCCGCCGGCCACGCAGCAATTACCCAGGTGGTTGCGCGGGAGCAGGCCTGGCGCCAAATCATGGCGCTTCCTGTGGATGGCCAGCGATAATCATTCCGCACACTTAAGCAACGCGTTGATCCTGGACATGCTTCCCTGATATCACTTCAGGGGTGGAGGGAAACACGGTGCACGATTTTCATAGATTACCATTCTACCGTGGCCATCAGCTGACCCTGTCCGGTCGGTACAGTATCTTGCGCCTGGCATTGGCATTTCTGATCGCCACAGCGGTTTCGATTGCCGTCGACAGTGGCGCGCAGGCGCAAATATTCAGGACCAAAGCCAAGCAGGGTTTCCTCTACGATTTCGATACCGGCTCGGTGCTATTTGAAAAAAAATCCGACGAACTGATCGGCCCAGCCTCGATGGCCAAGGTCATGACGATGGCGGTAGTTTTTGAAGCGCTAACTGAGAAACGCCTCAGCCTTGAGGACGAATTCGCGGTAACCGAAAACGCCTGGCGCAAGGGCGGTGCACCGTCTGGTACATCCACGATGTTCGCGAAGTTGAATTCTTCCATTCGCTTAGAGGACCTGATTCAAGGGGCGATCGTTCAATCCGGCAACGACGCCTGTATCATCATTGCCGAGGGCATGGCCGGCTCTGAAGAAGCTTTTGCACGGATGATGAATGAGTATGCCCGCAAGCTCGGTCACAAAAAATCCTACTATACCAATGCCACCGGGCTGCCGGATCCAAGCATGCGGGTCACGCCACGGGAGTTGGCGATGCTTGGTGATCATGTGATCCGCAGCTATCCGGACCTTTATGCCTTCTACAAGCAGAAGGAATTTACCTGGAACAAAATCCGTCAGTACAACCGTAATCCGCTGCTCGATAAGGGGCTCGGGGTCGACGGTTTGAAAACCGGTTATACGGATGAATCCGGCTATGGCATCATTGTCAGCGCGGTACGAGATCGCCAGCGGTTGATCATGGTGCTGTCGGGCATGAAATCCAAAAAGGAGCGGGCGACGGAAGCCCGAAAGCTGCTTGATTGGGGGTTTCGCTCGTTTGAGCAGATCCGGCTTTTCGACAAAGGTGTGACGGTTGGCGAAGCACGGGTTCATGGCGGCGAGATTGGCCATGTACCGTTGATCGGCCGTGGGCCGTTGACTTTGCTGGTACCGCGCGGTTCCCGCGACCGTATCAAGGCACGCATCGTCTATACCGGCCCGGTGGAAGCGCCGATCGAGGCTGGCCAACCGATTGGTCATCTGAAGGTCTGGCGGGGAGAGCAACTGACCCAGGAAACGCCGCTCTATGCCGCCCAATCGGTGGCGACGGGAACCGTCTATGGCCGTGCTTTGGATGGATTGACCGAGCTTTTGACCAGTTGGTGGTAGTCGGCAATGAACGCCCAGACTTCCGATGACCAGACACCAATACGTGGTCGGTTTATAACCTTCGAGGGTGGCGAGGGTGCCGGTAAATCTACGCAAATTCAACAACTTAAAGAACGATTGCTGCGGCTCGAAATCAACGTCGTTGTCACCCGGGAGCCCGGCGGCTCGCCGACGGCCGAAGAGCTGCGGGCGATATTGTTATCCGGTGCTGCCCAACAATTGGGGTCGACCGGCGAGGCGGTGTTGTTCGCCGCTGCCCGGGTTGATCACGTCGATCGTCTCATTCGGCCGGCGCTAAACGAGGGGCGCTGGGTCCTGTGTGACCGGTTTATCGATTCAACGCGGGTCTACCAGGGGCTGGCTGGCGGTACGGAACCAGAAATCATCCGCGCCTTGGAGCGGATCGCCATTGATGAATTGCTGCCGGATTTGACAATCATCATTGATGTACCGGCCGAGACCGGCTTGAAACGGGTGGCCGACCGGGCAGCAAAAAATGTTGCGGCCGCGCCGGATCGTTTTGAAGGCGATGATCTGGACATCCACCGAGGACGCCGTCAGGCGTTCTTGAATATCGCCGAAAAAGAATCAAAACGCTGCCAGGTCGTCGACGGCACGCAGAAACCGAACGATGTGGCACGGGATATCTGGGACGCCGTGGTTAAACAGTTTGATATTCAAGACAGCGGTCGACTGGCCGGAGCAAAGCGGCGATGAGCTCCAACCCTGTATCACTAAGCGAACCGGATGCGATCGACAATGTGGCGCTGCCCTGCGCTCAGACGGATCTCATCGGGCACAGCGAAATTGAATCCCAGCTCCTCAACGAATTTGCCTCTGGCCGTCAGCATCACGCCATCGTGCTCGGCGGGCCACGCGGCATCGGCAAGGCAACCCTGGCCTTTCGCCTGGCCCGCTTCATTCTTGCCAACCCGGACCCATCAACTGATATCGTAAAGGACGCGCGTTCCCTGACGCTCGATCCCGAAAGCCCCATTTTCGGTAAGGTCGCTGCCGGATTCCATCCAAATTTACTTCACCTGCATCGCCCCTGGGATGAACGTGGCAAACGCTTTCGCACTGAAATAACAGTCGACGTGGTGCGACGGACCACATCGTTTTTTGGATCGACTGCGGCAGAAAACACTTGGCGAATTTGTATCGTCGACGCAGCAGATGAAATGAACATCAATGCCGCCAATGCCTTGCTGAAGATCCTGGAAGAACCACCAAATCGGGCACTATTCATTCTCATTGCCCATCAACCCGGCCGACTGCTAGCAACCATCCGCTCGAGGTGTCGGATTTTTTCCATGCGGGCGTTGTCCCCGACCGCCGTTCAGCAGGCTTTAGACCGCATGCCGGCAACAGCGGATACCAAACAATCCGACCGGCAGGATGCGGCGCGTCTTTCCGGCGGCAGCCTGCGACGGGCAATTACGTTATTGGTCAATGACGGACTGACGATCCAACGGGCGCTTTCGACAATCATTGCCCAGCTTCCGGCTGCTGATGTGCAGGTCACCCATAAATTCGCCGATCAAGTGGCCCGACGCGGCGCCGATGATGCATTCCGGCTGTTTTTGGACGGCGTCCACGACCATATTGCCCTTACCGTGCGTGAGGAGGCGAGCCGTTCAGGCGTTGATCCGGGGGATCTTAACCGGTGGGCGAAAGCCTGGGAAAAGATAGATGACCAGGCGCGGATAGCGTTGGGATACAATTTGGATCGCAAGCAGTTTGTGCTTGATACCATTCACACACTTGCCCAGGCGTCAGGAACAAGTTAAATCCGGGCCGCACGTTTCTAGTTCTTAATCGTTGAAAAGCCCGGTAGGACCGCAGCGCATGACCGACCGCGAACCCTTTTATATTACGACGGCTATATCTTACCCCAACGGCGCGCCGCATATCGGCCACGCCTATGAGGTGATTGCCACGGATGTTCTGGCGCGATTTAAGCGCCTGGACGGCTACGATGTGTTCTTTTTGACCGGCACTGATGAGCACGGCCAGAAAATGCAGCAGACGGCGGAAAAAGAAGGGCTCACCGTTGAAGAGTTCGCCGACCAACAGGCGCCGCGTTTCCAGGCAATGGCTGCGGCGCTCAATTGCTCAAACGACGACTTTATCCGCACAACCGAGCCGCGGCATTTCGCGGCGTCGAAAGATATCTGGTCGCGGATGGAGCAAAACGGCGACATCTATCTCGATAGCTATGCCGGCTGGTATTCGGTTCGTGATGAGGCCTATTACGCGGAATCTGAGACCGAGTTGCGCGACGATGGCGTGCGTCACGGCCCACAAGGTTCGCCGGTGGAATGGGTGGAGGAAGAGAGTTATTTCTTTAAGCTCTCCGCCTATCAGGAGTCGCTGTTGGCACATTACGAGGCCAATGAGAGCTTCATCGGACCGCGCGAGCGCCGCAATGAAGTGATGAGCTTCGTCAAAAGCGGCCTAAGAGACCTATCGATTTCCCGAACGACATTTTCCTGGGGCGTTCCCATACCCGGCAACGACAAGCACGTCATGTATGTCTGGGTGGATGCTTTGACCAACTACCTGACCGCCACCGGATATCCCGATCTGGAAGCGGACAAATACAAGCGCTTTTGGCCGGCGGACTTGCATGTGATCGGCAAGGACATTGTTCGCTTTCATGCCATTTACTGGCCGGCCTTTTTGATGTCAGCCGGTTTGCCGTTGCCCAAGCGGGTCTTTGCCCACGGATTTTTGTTCAATAGCGGTGAAAAAATGTCGAAGTCAGTCGGCAATGTCATCGACCCTTTCGCTTTGTCTGAATTCTACGGCGTCGATCAAATGCGCTATTTCTTCTTGCGCGAGGTTCCCTTCGGTCAGGACGGTAACTACAGCCATGAAGCCATGGTGGCGCGGATTAATGCTGATCTGGCCAATGATCTGGGCAACCTGGCGCAGCGCTCATTGTCGATGATTGCAAAGAACCTGGATGGTGTATTACCGACACCGGGCGAATTCAGCGATGCCGACACGGCCATATTGTCGGCGGCGGATGCCATGTTGGAACAGTGCCGGCCGGCCATGGATAGCCAAGAAATCCACCTGGCCCTATCTGCCGTATGGTCAGTGGTTGCAGAAGCCAACCGCTACTTTGCCGGCCAGGAGCCATGGGCCCTGCGCAAGACCGATATGGAACGCATGGGAACGGTGCTTTATGTGACGGCGGAGGTTGTCCGCCAGATCGCTATTCTAGCGCAGCCGGTCATGCCGGATTCCGCTGCCAAGCTGTTGGATACCCTCAATGTAGCGGAGGACGCCCGTGAGTTTTCGCAATTGGGCGAGACCGGACGTTTGACTGGCGGCTCGGTGTTGCCGAAACCAGAACCGGTGTTCCCGCGCCACGTCGACGCCGACGACGCCTGAGGACTAAGTGCGTTATGTTGGTCGATAGTCACTGCCACCTGGATTTTGACGATTTCGCCGAGGAACTCGACGATATTGTTGCCCGCGCCGGTGACGCCGGTATTGGGAAGATGGTGACGATTTCGACCCGTGTGCGCCAGTTTGATCGGGTTTTGACGATCGCTGAACGCTATGACCAGGTTTACTGCTCAATCGGCACCCATCCCCACAATGCCGGTGATGAAACCGAGATCACCACCGATATGCTAGTACGGCTTGCCGCCCATCCGAAGGTCGTCGCCATCGGCGAGGCCGGCTTGGATTACTTTTATGATCACGCGCCGCGCGATTTGCAGGCCCGTGGGCTTCGCCGCCACATCGCCGCCGCCCGTGAAACCGGATTGCCCCTGGTCATTCATTCCCGCGACGCCGATGACGACATGGCGGAGATTTTGACCGATGAAATGGGGAAGGGGGCCTTCCCAGCCGTCTTACACTGCTTTTCATCCGGCCGCGACCTTGCCATGACCGGCATCGAATTGGGGCTTTACGTATCATTTTCCGGCATCTTGACCTTCAAGACGGCTGAACCTTTGCGCGAGATTGCCGCTAGCCTGCCGCGTGATCGGCTGCTGGTGGAAACCGACGCGCCATATCTGGCACCAGTGCCCAATCGTGGCCGGCGCAATGAACCGGCCTATGTCGCCCACACCGCACAAGTATTGGCCGATGTGCTTGAAATCTCCGCCGACGATGTGGCGGCGCTCACTACCGACAATTTTTATCGGCTGTTTTCTAAAGTGCCGCGTGACGGAGTGAGTTGAGCGTGCCTGAAGCGGAACTGAAAATCACCGTACTCGGTTGCGGCTCATCGCCCGGTGTACCGCGTATCGGCAACGATTGGGGCGCCTGCGACCCCAATAATCCGCGTAATCGGCGTTTACGCACCGCGCTGTTGGTGGAACGTTTCAGCGAAAACGGCGTGACCCGGGTGCTTGTCGATACCGGGCCGGATATGCGCGCTCAGATGCTGGCGGCCAATGTCGACTGGGTTGATGGCGTCGTCTACACCCATTCCCACGCCGATCATATCCATGGCATTGACGATCTGCGAACATTCGCGGTTCTGCGCCGCCGCCGTGTTGATGTCTATATGGATGAACCGACGTCGGTTCGGGCCAATGAGGCGTTCGGCTATTGTTTCAAGACGCCGCCAGGCAGTTCCTATCCGCCAATCCTGAATGATCATCGCATCGCTGCCGGCGAGGAACTGACGATAACGGGAGAGGGGGGTCCTATCCCCGTTTTGCCCTTCAGGCAGATCCACGGTGATATCGACTCCCTCGGATTTCGGTTTGGTGATCTGGCCTATTCGCCCGATATCAGCGCCCTGCCCGAAGAATCGGCAACGCTTTTGACTGACTTGGACACCTGGATCGTCGACGCGCTGCGTTACACGCCGCATCCGAGCCATTATTCAGTCGATGAGGCCGTCGCGGCAATCACGGCGATCGCGCCGCAACGGGCTGTGCTGACCCATTTGCACATCGACCTGGACTACGAAACACTGGCCGGCGAATTACCGGCCCATATCGAGCCGGCTTTCGATGGCATGGTGAGAACAACCGCGTTGCGTGATTGAACTCAGCATTTGGCTGCAAATGCCCTGGCTGCCCGGTTCGGCTTGCCGGTTTTGGCATAAACACGCCGGCGAACCACGCGGGCAACATTTTCCGATTCCGGCTGCTCCAATCCCCAGGCAATGTCGGCGTGGGACAATCCAATATCATCCAGGATCCGGTCGTCCAGATAGGCGAGATCGCGAAAGATCGCGCGGCGCTGCCGTTGTATCTGCCGGCGTCGATATTCATTTAACAGCCGCTCGATCGAAGACCGTGTGAATTTCGCCAAACCGCGTTCCGACAGAAGCGGTTGTTCACAAGTCGTGGGTAGATAAGTCATAGCTATCCCTTTCCAGAAATCGCGGTTACTGAATTGAATTAATTGATGTTTTTCTGGCCGTTGCCGGCCGTCGACCTAGACAATGGCGATTAAGTGTGGTTCAATCAAACGAATAGTATTGAACCTATCTATCAATGAAATTGAATGACCATGTTAGATACACCTGCAAAAACCGACGCCAATATCCCGGTGATAGAAACGGAATTGCTGCAAACCGTTGTTGCCATTGCGGAGACCGGCAACTTTTCCAGGGCGGCCGAACAGGTGTTTCGCACGCCATCGGCGGTGTCCATGCAGATCAAGAAGCTTGAGACGCTGCTGGGCCGGACGTTGTTTATTCGGGATTCGCGGTCCGTTGTACCCACACCAGATGGTGAGTTCCTGATCGGCTACGCACGGCGCATTCTGCGGCTCAACAATGAGGCCATGCGGCACTTCCGGATGCCTGAGGTGGAAGGCATGGTGCGGTTTGGAACGCCGGATGATTTCGGCATTCGGCTGCTGCCGCCAATTCTGTCACGTTTCGCCGCATCCCATTGCGGCGTTCAGGTCGATGTGACGCTTGAAATGAGCGTCAAGTTATTGGAAAAGCTCGCAGCCGGCGAGCTCGACGCCACATTGGTTACAGAGCATCCCAGAAAACCGGTCGGCGACGGCGGCGAAGTGGTCTTCGTTGAAACCCTTTCATGGGCCGGACTACAAGGCGGCTGCGCCCATGAATATCCAGTGCTTCCGTTAGCGTTGTCCGACATCGGCTGCTCCTGGCGCTCCTGCGCCATCAAAGCGCTGGATGCTACCGACCGCGATTATCACATTGCCTATTCAAGCCCACACTGCGCCGGACAAGAGGCCGCGATCCTGGCGGACCTGGCGGTAGCACCATTTCCCGTCAGCCTCATCAAGCCACCGCTACAGCGCCTGGGATCTCGGGAAGGATTGCCCGACCTTGGAACTTACCAAATCTCACTATACTGCGCCTCGAACATGACATCGGCAGCGAAAGCCTTTGCCGAACACGTCCGAGAGACACTGAGGGAATTGCAGTAGTAAAAACGCGAGATAGCACGCGTATCTCATTGGTATTATTGCAGTTTATGTAAAATTTGATGGAATAGTTCTATATTATTAAGTTCCATAATATATCTTATGCGAATTACGTGGATAACAACAAAATAGAATGGCGCCATTGCTGCATGGCGGCGCGCATATTGGCTGTTTCAAACCCAACCTACCAATCCAGAGGATGTGTAGAAGGACCATTTGCCGGCACTGTACCGCTGCAGAGGCGCCGACGACCGAGACATTTAATTCTGTCGTCAATCGCAGCGGTACCGGAGGATATTTTGCCTCCACCCTCACCGGCCGGCACCCTATCCCAAAACCAGCGCCACTTGGGGCGATCAGCTCCGAAACAGCCGCGTCAACTCCGGCACATAGGCGTCCGCATGCCCTGCATCTACCGCCGCGCCGATCGCCGACGAGACGCCATCCGCGATGGCCCGGCTCCCGGCCCCGTCGCCGACCATTTCGCGGTAATAATCGATATCTTTGATGGCGTTGCCGATGGCGAACGGCACGTCGCTTGCGTCGCCCTTCAGAATGCACTTCCGCAGCCGCTCCAGCGCCGCCCCAGCGCCGCCGCCCTTGGCCAACACATCGACGAAAACCTGAGCCTCTACGCCCGCATTCGCCGCCTGTGCCGCGGCTTCCGCCAGCAGCGCCATATGACCAATGGAGACATAATTGTGCAGCAGCTTCATCCGATGTCCGAAGCCGACGCCGCCGACATGATCGATGTTTTCGGTAAAGGTATCTAATACTGGCCGCGCTTCTTCCAATACGTCAGCATCGCCGCCGACCAGAATATTCAACGTCCCCTCATGCGCCTGTTTCGCCAGCCGCGTCATCGGCGCGTCCAGATACCGACCCCCGGCCGCCGCCACCAGGGCTGCCATCCGCTCGCTCGATTCCGGTAGCGCGGTCGAGCAATCCACCATGATGGCCGCTGGCTTCAAAGCCGAGATCACCCCGGCTGCCCCGGTCAGCACTGCCTCGACCTGCGGCGAACCGGTGACGCAGATGATCACCAGATCCGCCTGTGCCGCCACTGCGCCTGGGGAGCCCTCCTGGCCAGCGCCCATCTCGATCAGATCATCGACCGGCTGATTACCGGGGTGCTCCAACATGACCAGTGAATATCCGCCCTTCAGCACGTTCAGCGCGATCCCGTGGCCCATCAATCCAACACCGATTATCCCGACCCGCATGTCCCGTTCCTCCCGCTTTCAATGCCATTCGTTAGCGATGTAGCTGAATCCCGACTCCCGCGCCAGTGCGCCAGATTGAATTCGGATCGTCCAACTGAGAACGATTTGTCCGATAAAGCAATTATCGCTGCGGCGGTTGACCACGCAAGTTTGGCCATCACATTCTACCAAGGTGACCCACAATGGCGAATAAGAGGGCGAAATGACCGCACAGCTGAGCTCACCAACCACAGCCGATGACGTGGTGACTTATCGCCATTTCATCGACGGTGCTTACGTCGATCCCATCGACGGTGAATGGATCGATTCAGTCGATCCTTATCGCAACGAAGTCTGGGCCCGCATACCGCGAGGCACCGCCGCGGATATCAACAATGCCGTTGCCGCGGCGAAGACCGCGATGACCGAAGGTCCCTGGGCAACGATGACGCCCAGCGCTCGCGGCAAACTGATGCACCGGCTCGGCGATATTGTGGCCGAGAACGCCGAACGGTTGGCCGAAATCGAAGTCCGCGACAACGGCAAGCTGATGTCGGAGATGCTAGGCCAACTGCGCTATCATCCCGAATGGTGGTACTATTTCGCCGGCCTGGCGGACAAAATAGAGGGTGGCGTTGTCCCGATCGACAAGCCAGATCATTTCGCCTTCACCGATCATGAGCCGGTCGGCGTCGTCGGAGCGCTGACGGCTTGGAACTCACCACTTTTGTTCATCGCGTTTAAGTGCGCCCCTGCGTTTGCAGCGGGATGTGCCGTCGTCGTCAAGCCATCTGAGTTTACGTCGGCCTCCACCCTCGAGTTCGCCGCGCTGACGCGCCAGGTCGGGATCCCGGACGGCGTCTTCAACGTGGTCGCCGGCTTCGGCTCAGAGGCCGGAGCGGCCCTGGTTGATCACAAGGATGTCGCCAAGATCACCTTTACCGGTTCGGACAGGACCGGGGCCATGATCTACAGCCAGGCTGCAAAGACGATGAAACGGGTGAGCCTGGAGCTTGGCGGCAAGTCGCCCAACATCATCTTCGCCGACGCCAATCTTGACGGCGCGGCGGCCGGCGCCGTCTCCGGCATATTCGCAGCGACGGGTCAGACCTGTATCGCCGGCTCACGTCTACTTGTGCAAAATTCGATCAAGGAAGAGATGTCTGAGCGCCTCGTGGCGATGGCCAAGACGGCCAAGATCGGCGATCCGATGTCGCCGGACACCAATATCGGGCCCGTGACCACGGCGCCGCAATATCGCAAAATCCTCGACTATATCGACATCGCCAAATCAGAAGGCGCACGCCTTCTAACCGGCGGCGGGCCATCGGACGCCGGGCCGCAATTCGTGCAGCCGACGATCTTCACCGATGTCGACAATGCCATGCGTATCGCGCAGGAGGAAGTTTTTGGCCCGGTGCTCTCCATCATTGGTTTCGAGGATGAGGACGAAGCCATTCAGATCGGCAATGACGTGATCTATGGCCTCGCCGCCGGCGTTTGGACCCAGAACATTGGCCGCGCGCACCGTATGGCAAAGGCGCTGAAAGCTGGCACTGTCTGGGTGAATACCTACCGGGCGGTGAGTTATTTGATGCCCTTCGGCGGCATGAAGCACTCCGGACTCGGCCGCGAAAATGGACTAGACGCGATCAAGGAATATCTGGACGTGAAATCAGTCTGGATCAACACGTCAGATGACGCGCCAGGCAATCCATTTGTAATGCGCTGACTTTGAGAATCCATTTCGCCGCAGGCTTTCCTTTTAGTGTGACCGTCCAGCTTTGTATTCTTGTTGTCGGCGATGCGGCTGAGGACGTGGATGAACCACGATCTGCAACCAAATCGAGCGCTTCTCCTCGTCACGCCTTTTGGACCAGCGCTTCTTTACCGCACCTTGAAGTGTGCCTGTATCCAAACAAAGGTTATCGATGATAGTTTATGTAAAGTTTGGCTCTGCCTAACTTCTGGAACTCGATCGCCTCCCGCGTATATAGCCGGCGTAACATCTCCGTCTGGCGCAAGAACTGGATATTGATAGCCCGATGAACGACCAAAGCATCATCACCAGTATGTGCGGTATTTGCGATGCCGGCTGCGGGGTTCATGTCCATATGGAAGATGGCCGGATTGACCGGCTGACCCCGATCAAGGATCACCCGATCGGCATTGTCTGTCCCCGTGGCGCCCGGGCGTCCGAAATAGTTTACTCGCCCGATCGGCTGCTTTACCCCCAAAAACGGGTTGGCGAGCGCGGCGAAGGTAAGTTTGAGCGCATCAGCTGGGATGAAGCCTACGATATCTGGGTTGCTGGCCTGCATGACATTGCCGCCCGCTACGGGCCGGAAGCCGTCTGCATGTATACTGGTCGCGGTAATTTCGAGTTCGGTGTCCAGGAATCCTTTCCGCCGACCAATACCAGCGAAAGCTCGGCAAGCACCGTGTTGTTTCCCTTCGGATCCCCCAATACCACTGGGGTTGGCGCATTATGTTTCGTTTCCTACGGCATGATCGCGCCACAGGCTTGTTTCGGCCAGCACTACCGCCATTTAGCCGATGATTTTGGCCGCGCCGATCTGATCTTGGTCTGGGGCGCGAACCCATCGACGGATTCACCGCCGGGCAAAATGAAGAAGCTCAAAAAAGCGAAAAAACGCGGCGCCCGCATCGTCTGTATTGACCATCGCCGAAGCGAAACCGCTAAGGCCTTGAATTCCGAGTGGTTGGCTATTCGACCAGGCAGTGACGGCGCATTGGCATTAGCGATTGCCCACGTGATGATCGCGGAGAACCTCTACGACAAGGAATTCGTCGACCAGTGGTGCCATGGTTTCGAAGATTATCGCGATTATGTCGCGGCATTTACGCCAGAACGCGCGGCGGCTATCACCGGCGTAGATAAAGACGACATCGTCGACCTCGCCCGGGCCATGGGCGCGGCATCGGGCTGCACGATCTCCATGTATACGGGTCTGGAATATTCCAACAGCGGTGTACAATCGATCCGTGCGGTTTTGTGCTTGCAGGCTTTGGGTGGTTTTATCGACACGCCCGGTGGCAAACTCTTCAAGATGCCCGACCGGCCGATGCACAACCGCACCACAACGCCACCGCCAAAGACCGGCGCCGTCCCGGTCGGGGCAGCGAAATACCCGATCTATCACGAACTTCGAAATGAAGCCCATGCCGGCGAATTGCCCAATGCGATACTGAACGACGACCCCTACCCCGTTCGCGGATTAATCGTCAGCGGCGCATCGATCACCACGGCCTGGCCCAACCCCGATCTGTGGCGCCAAGCATTCCGAAAATTGGACCTGATGGTCGCCGTCAATCGCTTTCCAACCACCGACTGCCTGTATGCGGATTTGGTGTTGCCGGCGGCGACCGGTTTCGAGATCGAATCTTATCAGGTTGACGATGGCTACGTGCAATGGCGCCAACGAGTTATTGAACCCCTGGGCGAATCCCGACCCGACTACATGATATTCGCCGAACTGGCGCAGCGCCTGGGCTATGGCGATCTTTGGCCGCTCAGCGAAGAAGGAAATGTCCAGCGCGGTATAGAAGGTCTCGGCGTGACGATGGATGATCTTCGCGCCAACCCGGCCGGTATCCAGTTGCAAATGCCGCCCATGCGGTTTCGAAAGTATGAAACCGGCGAGTTGCGATCAGATGGTCAACCGGGGTTTGAGACCCCAAGCGGCCAGTTCGAGTTTGCGTCTGAGTGGCTCAAGCAACACGGTTATGAACCGCTGCCGATCTATACCGAGCCGACGGAAAGCCCGCTTACAACGCCGGAAACAGCGCGCGATTTCCCGCTTGTTTTCAATTCAGGTGCCCGAACCCAATCGACCTTCCGCACCCAACATCACAACATCCCTTCCCTCAACGCGCTGCAACCGTTGCCACGGGTCTGGCTGCATCCAGACGATGCCGCAGAGCGCCATATCACCGACGGCATAGTCGTTGAAGTCAGGACGTTGCGCGGAGCCGTCCAGTTCCAGGCCTTTATCACCGAAGACATCATGCCCGGCTGCGTGGAGGCGAATATGGGCGGTGGTAATCCGATCGGTCCGCAAGCCTGGCAAGATTGCAATGTCAACACCTTGACCGATCCAGATAACTGCGATCCGATCTCCGGTTTCCCGGTTTATAAGGCGTTATTGTGCGACGTCCAACCGGTGTCTTCGAACGGCGCGGAGGCTGCGGAATAATCCGGGTAATCCCCGCTCGAAATACCGACTACCCCGTTCGTCACCCCTGCCCCTACGGTCCAAACATGTCCCTTTTCAATAATCTTGAACAGCCGCCCGCCGACAAAATTCTGTCGTTGATGTCGAAATTCAAACAGGATCCACGGGCTGAAAAAATCGATCTTGGAATTGGCGTTTACAAAAATGCCGATGGCCAGACGCCTATTTTCGAGGCCGTCAGAGCTGCAGAACAGGAACTGTTCGCAAGCGAGACGACCAAGTCCTATCTTTCGCCGGCTGGAGATCCCGGGTTTTGCGAAGCCGCACTATCACTGGCCTTCGGCGATGACGCCCCACACGACCGGCTCCGGGCGATGCAGACACCTGGCGGCGCTGGTGCCTTACGCGTATTGGCCGGGCTGGCGGATTACGCCGCGCCGGGGACGACCGTGCACCTTCCGATCCCGACCTGGATCAACCATCACTCGGTAATGGAACATGCCGGGCTGCAGATACGCCAATACCGCTATTTGGATTCGGCCACCAACCGGATTGATTTCGATGCCATGATGGCTGATTTGGGCAAAATCGATGCCGGTGACCTTGTCTTGCTACATGGCTGTTGCCACAACCCCAGCGGCGCCGACCTGGATCGGACCCAATGGCAATCGATCGCTGATTTGGTCACTGCTCGCGGCCTGATACCCTTCATTGACTTGGCCTATCAGGGCTTTGGCGATGGCCTGGACGAAGACGGGTGCGCCATCCGCCTGCTTGCCGCCCAGGTACCAGATATGATCGTTGCCTATTCGTGCTCCAAAAATTTCGGCATCTACCGCGAGCGCACCGGCGCGGCATTCGTTTTGCGGCCAACCTCAGCGCAGGCCGATATCGCGATCGCGCAATTATCCCGCCAGGCCCGCCTTACCTATTCCATGCCGCCCGATCACGGTGCGTCAGTGGTCCGAATAATTTTAGGCGATCCGGCCTTGTCGCAAAACTGGCGCGATGAGCTGGATTCCATGCGTCTCGGTATCGCATCCCTGCGCCATGACCTCTGCGAAGCATTCAGAGAGTTCACCAACGGTGCCCATTACGACTTTCTGGCTGAACAAAAAGGGATGTTCTCCTTACTTGACGTGTCGCCCGATGAAGCCGTGCGGCTGCGGGAGGAGTTTGGAATTTACGTCGTCGAAGACGGCCGCATCAATATCGCCGGCTTGGGCCAGCACCAGATCAGGCCATTCGCCCAGGCGGTTTGTAGCCTTTAGGCAGCCAGGCGGACTGACAGGGAAACCGCCGGTAATCAGGCAAAATATTGTCAGTGCCGGCTTTCGAAATGATAGGCCGCGCAGGGTTGGTGGAGCACCCGCTTTCCATCGGATTCGCTGATGACCCGGTCGTATGCCTCCGCCATTTTTTCCCTGACAGATGGAAAAACAGCCGACCTCTCCGGATCGCGCAAAACGATCTTGTCAATAAAGAACTCAAAGTCGGGATATTCTCTGGTCAGCGTGTAATCGGTGCGCGCAATCAGGTTGAAATCGCCGTGTTCGGATAGGCGATCCATAACGTTATGCGATTGTGTCCGCACTTCCGTCTCGTCCTCGACCATGCGCACCACGTCAAACATTGAACCATAGGGATATGGCTCAACAACATGTAGTCGACCGCGGGGCCTCAATATCCTCTGCACTTCCGCCAGCCCCTGAGGCTGCACCTCCATGGGTACGTGGTGGAAGGAAAAGAAAAAGCACGCAAGGTCCGTCGTACCATCGCCAATTGGAAGGTTTTCAGCACGGCCAACCAGCATGGCGATACTGTCGGGAAGGTCTTGGCTGGCGCGCTCTACCTTTGCCGGATCGATTTCAATACCTGTTACAACCGCCCCTGCGTGGTCCAACTGCCGTGCAAATGTTCCGTCGCCAGCACCGATGTCAGCAACATCGCGACCGGGTAGATCGTATATGGATGAAAGATAATCCAAATGCGCCATCAGCCCCTCCAGCAAAACGCCCACGTAAAATGATAGCGTAATCTTGCGAACGCTGTTCCGGCAAGAGTAACCGGTGGGTTATTTACCAGAGGTCAGATCGGAGCTAATCTTTCTCCCGCGATGATAAAGATACTTGTTAGCGCCTGCATTCTAGGACATCCAGTTCGGTATAATGGCAGCGCAAATACGATAGAACATAAGCTTCTGGCCCGATGGCACGAGGAAGGGCGCATCGTCCCACTCTGCCCGGAGATCGCTGCCGGCTTCCCGACGCCTCGCGCACCCGCCGAAATTGAACCCGGCATGAGCGGTGACGATGTTTTAGCCGGGATCAGTTTAGTCTTTGAAGACAACGGTACCGATGTCACCAAACAATTTGTTCTCGGCGCACGTCTGGCTCTGGAAACTGCTCAAGAAAACAATTGCAAATTCGCACTCCTGACTGACGGCAGTCCGTCCTGTGGCACCACCTACCAGTACAGCGGTTCATTTGACGGAAAAACGAGGGAGGCCATGGGCGTAGTAGCCTCCCTGCTCGCCTCCAACGGGATTGCCGTATTCGCCGAACACCAGATCGAAGAATTAAACCAAGCGGTTTGCGGTCATCGGAGCTAGTAATTCGCCAGTCTTAATTCATCTGTAGTATTGGCATCTACCGCGAGCGCACTGGCGCGGCTTTCGTTCTGCGGCCAACGTCGGCGCAGGCAGATATCGCGATCGCCTGATTATCCCGTCAGGCCCGCCGCACGTATTCCATGTCGCCCGATCATGGCGCCTCGGTGGTGGAAATAATTCTGGGTGATCCGGACCTGTCGCAAAACTGGCGCGATGAGCTGGATTCCATGCGCCGGGGGATCACGTCCCTGCACCAAGATCTTTGCGAGGCATACAGAGAATTTGCCAACGGATCACATTACGTTTTTTTGTCCGAACAAAAGGGAATGTTCTCTCTCCTTGATGTGTCGCCTACTGAATCCTTGCGGTTGCGGGAGGAGTTTGGAGTTTACATTGTCGAAGACGGGCGGATAAATATCGCCGGATTAAGCCAAAGCCGGATCAGACCCTTTGCCCAGGCGGTTTGTAGTCTCTAACCAACCGCACGGTCAAAATCACGACAATGAAGCGCATCGCTTCCGGTGGTCAGCTTTTTGGACGGTTCACCGATACCTGAATTGATAGATATGCGAGACAGCAATATGGACAAGTCAAAGGTGTTAACTGCCTGCCGCAAAGAGCTCTTCACTGCGGCATTGGCGGATTCGCTCGATTCTCTTGGATGGCACGAGCAAGCGGTTGCCCCTGGGCTGCGCCCCCTCAGCGAAGACATGCGGATTGTCGGCTTCGCGCGGGTAGGGATTTATCTGCCGATTTATCACGACGATGAAAATGTAAATGTATATGAGCACGAGATCCGGCTCATCGACGATCTCGCCAAGCATGATGTGGCGGTTTTGTCATGCAATGGTGATCTCAGAATTTCTCCCTGGGGTGAATTGTTGTCCACTCGCGCCCAATACCTTGGCGCGGCGGGCTGTATCACCGATGGATGCGTGCGTGATTCCAAAGTCATTCGCGATCTGGGCTTCCCGGTCTTTTCTGGCGGCACCAATCCGGTCGATACAAAGCATCGTGGCAAGATGATGTGGGCCGATGTGCCCGCGATAATTGGAGGAGTAAGGGTTAACTCAGGCGATCTGGTCATGGCAGATTATGACGGCATCGTATTCGTACCCGCGCACCTGATCGAAGAAACTGTTGCTCGCTCTTTGAGCAAGGTACGTGAGGAATCGGAAGTGCGCGAAAAACTACGCAACGGTATTTCGTTGGCGGATGTTTTTTCCAGCCACGGCATTCTTTGACCTCTAAGGTACCGTCAACGAAACCAAACTTCAGGGGCCGGGCAGAACGGGTGTCCGGTGATGACCACCAGGCACAGCATTATCTACCAAGACAACAACACAATCACAGACAGGATCTCAGGCATGGAACCTTCAGGCGACATCAAACGGCTGCTTGAAATCATGGCGGCGCTAAGAACGCCCCAAACAGGCTGTCCGTGGGACCTGGAGCAGGATTTTTCCACCATTGCCCCCTACACCATCGAAGAAGCCTATGAGGTTACCGATGCCATTGCGCGCGGTGATCTGGTCGACCTGCGCGACGAATTAGGCGACCTGCTGCTGCAAGTGGTTTTTCATGCCCGCATGGCGCAGGAAAATGGCGCCTTTGATTTTTCCGGCGTGGTCGAAGCCATCACCGAGAAAATGATCCGCCGTCACCCCCATGTTTTCGGCGACGAAGAGGCCCGTACCGCCGGGTCGGTCAAGGGTATGTGGGAAGCAATCAAGCAGGAAGAAAAGCGCCAGAAGGCTGAATTACGGCAGGAAGCCGGGCTGTCACCGCCCGATGAAACTGGCCTGCTGCACGATATACCGGTCACCCTGCCCGCCATGACCCGTGCTGTTAAGCTGCAAAAACGCGCCGGCACCGTTGGATTTGATTGGAACGATCCACGGGCGGTATTGGACAAGATCGAGGAAGAAATCGGTGAATTGCGCGCCGAACTCGATCGCCAGCCGCAACAATCCGCGGCAATAGAGGATGAAATTGGAGATCTGCTGTTTGCCGTAACCAATCTGGCCCGGCACATGGATATCGACCCGGAAAAGGCCCTGCGCGGCACCAATGACAAGTTCTGCCGCCGCTTTGGCTACTTGGAGCGCCGGGTATCCGCCGCCGGACGGGCGCTCGAATCTGTCGGTTTAGACGAAATGGAGGCCTATTGGCAGGAAGCCAAGACAGCCAAGATTAAAAACGATCAATCTTGATGAAGTAAGCCGCGACTAGGCAGCGATGGTGTAGCGGCCAAATTGGTTGCGATACGCACCTAGTTGATGCGGCGGCACGCGAACTGTCAAACGAACAATATTACCGTCATCTTCGCGTTTGTGTACATCGCAATGGCGATAAAGCCAGGCGAGCAGTGCGCCCTCTTCGCTCGGCAGTTCAAGATTAAACTCGCTTTGGTGGGCATTCACATGGCGTTCGATTAGCTGCAGAAGATCGCCCATCCCCTCGCCGTTCTCAGCTGAAACCAATGCATGGGCCTGATCTGACCCGTTGTTGGATGATCGCAGGTGGTCAATGCGTTCCGGCTCAAGCAGATCGATCTTGTTCCAAACTTCGACGATCCGATCAGATCCGGTCGCCTGAATATCAAGCGCCACCAGGGTGTCGTTCACGTCGGCTGCTTGAATGTCGGAATCATCGTGCGAGATATCGCGCACATGCAACACCAGATCGGCCTCGGTAACCTCCTCCAGCGTGGCGCGAAACGCCGCCACCAGATGGGTTGGCAGATCTGAGATGAATCCGACTGTGTCCGACAGGATGATTTTGGTTCCGTGCGGCAGCTCGACCTGGCGCAATGTCGGATCAAGCGTGGCAAATAACAAATCCTCCGCCATCACCTTCGCCTGAGTTAACCGGTTGAATAACGTCGACTTTCCGGCATTGGTGTAGCCAACAAGTGCGACCACGGGATATGGCACCCGTTTGCGGCTCGACCGGTGCAGCGACCGTGTCCGGCGGACAGTTTCCAGATCTTTTTCCAACCGCGAAATCCGCTCCTGGATCATCCGCCGATCAGCTTCAATTTGGGTTTCGCCCGGACCGCCCAAAAATCCGAAGCCGCCACGCTGGCGCTCTAGATGGGTCCAACTGCGCACCAGCCGGCCTTTTTGGTAATTAAGATGCGCCAATTCCACTTGTAGGCGGCCTTCTTTGGTGCGGGCGCGATGACCAAAGATCTCCAGGATTAATCCGGTCCGGTCGAGAACCTTGGTTTTCCAAGCCGTCTCTAGATTGCGTTGTTGAACGGGTGATAGCGGATGATCAACGATGACCAGTTCGATATCCAGTGCAGCAACCTGGCCAGTGATCTCATTGACCTTACCTGAGCCGATCAAGGTCGATGGCCGCGGGTCGGCGATGCGCACCAATCCGCTTTCAAGCACATCAAGATCGATCGCGCGCGCCAGGCCGATGGCTTCTTCAAGCCGGGCTTCTGGTGAGCGACGCAGGCGGCCGCCGGAACTATCCTTTTGGGCGCGCGTCAACACTGGCTCGATCACCATCACCGGCGATCCGCGTTCTGTTGTCTGCCGTTCGACGTTATTTTCGGAACCGCCGAGCCCTTGGTTATCTTTATCGGGCGTGCGTGGTTTCAATCGGCGCTCACTCTGATCCGTCTTCGGCTTCGACTTCGTCGGTCGGATCGAACAATTGAACCGGTTGGTTGGGCATGACAGTCGAAATCGCGTGCTTGTAGACAAGCTGCGAGTGACCATCCCGGCGCAATAATACACAGAAGTTGTCGAACCATGTCACAACGCCCTGAAGTTTGACGCCATTGACCAGGAAGATCGTCAGCGGCGTTTTGTTCTTGCGAACATAGTTGAGAAAGGTGTCTTGAAGATTTTGTGCGCGGTCCGCCATTGGTTCTGATTACCTTTTCTTATTTCCACGCTTCTTATTTGGCGTCGTTGGCAGGACTTTGGTCTTTATGTCGTCACCATCATCTTTCGCCACGTCACCCAACTAAAGTCATACGGTGCCACATACGGGTCTGGCAAGGCGCAATTTGGCTACATCGGCGATAATGACTTAGCCGGGAAACTGTCTGTCAGCGGCATGAATGCGGCAAACCTGCCCCTTTTATGGGTCGGCGCGGTTTGGTTTCGTCACGAAAAATTCAGAAGCCGGCTAGATCACGACCGTCAGCCGGCCCAAATGCCAATCATCGAATCAATTAAGCGGAACCATCTCAGCTACGGAGTGGAAAGCATCGCGCAATGCCGTGGCGATCGAGCCCGGGCTTCCATTTCCTACCGATGTGTCATTGATACGGACAACCGGCATGACGATCGTCGTTGCCGCGGTGATAAAGGCTTCCCGCGCTTTTTCCGCTTCCTCCACGGTGAACATCCGCTCTTCGACATTGATGCCGTCGCGGGCGGCCAAATCCATCACAGCCGCACGGGTAATCCCCCGCAATATGCCGTTTTCGGCCGGTCGGGTAACAAGGGTCCCGTCCTGGGTCACGATCCAGGCATTAGTCGAAGAACCCTCGGTGACAAATCCATCGCCATCGACAAACCAGGCCTCGGTGGCGCCAGCTTCCTTGGCCGCCTGTTTGGCCAGAATATTGGGCAACAGGGATACGGATTTAATATCCACCCTCTCCCATCGATTGTCAGGAGTAGTGATCACGGCAACACCGGTCTCATGGGCCTTGGCATCGGTTTTTCGCAGGTCTACCTTCTTGGCGGTCATGACCACGGACGGCAGCACATCATCTGGCGGAAAAACATGATCGCGCGGCGAAACTCCTCTAGTCACCTGAATGTAGATCAACCCATTGCTGACCCGGTTGCGGCGAACGACTTCATGAAGAACTACGCACATCGCCGCCCGGCTCATGGGCATTACGATGCGCAATTCCCGCAATGAGCGTTCAAGGCGGTCCATATGGCGGGTCTCATCGGCGACGTGGTCGTTTCGGATCTCGCAGACCTCATAGACCCCATCGGCGAATTGATACCCGCGATCTTCGACATGCACTGCGGCCTGCCCGTGCGGGACGTATTGGCCATTGACGTAGGCGATGCGACTCATTGAGGAAACTCCGACAATCCTAGTTTTCGTCCGGCTATCGACGTAGCCAGTATGTCCGATTGAGCGCGCCAAACAAAGCCAGGATTTCTATTCGTCCCAACAACATCAGCGCCATCAAAACGGCTTTGGTCTGGCCCGACATTTCCGAATATGCCGGGATGGTACCGATTGTATCGACCCAGGCGGGATTATACAGCGGGCCGATATTGCTCAACGCGGCAACGGAGGCCAGCAAGGCACCTTCAAAACGTATGGGTTCCAAGGCAATCAGATTGGCGCCTAAAAATACCGCGAAAATGGCGATCGCGAAGAAGCTCCAAATCGATTTCATCAATTGGATATCATACGCCTGACTGCCGAAATAGGCCGGCCTGATGCCGTGCGGATAAACCAAACGGACCAGATCGCGATAGGCCTGAACACACATGCCGCCAAAACGATATTGTTTCAGCCCGCCGGCGGTTGAGAACGTGCCGCCACCAATGAACGCAAGAAAAACAACGAAGGTGAGCGGCAAGACGGTAAAGCCGACCGATCCGCCCTCAAATCCCGTTGTTGTCACAAGCGAAATACCGGTGAACAACCCTTCCCGTAACAACGTCAGCGCATCGACCGCGCCACCGGCACCGCGCAACCCGCCAATGGCCGTAAACGCCATGATCATTCCGACAACGATTGCCGAACCAATAATGAAATAGCTTTCCCGGTGTTCGCGCAGAAGCTGATTGCGACGCTGAAAAACCATACGGTGCCAGATCACACTGGTCGCGCCGACCAGCATGAAGAACATCAGCACGAATTCGGCGAATGGCCGGCCGTAGACCGCAATACCACCGTCGCGCGGGAAAAACCCGCCTGTGGATAGGGTCGAGAAAGCCAAACACACGGCGTCGAATATCGGCAGGCCAGACAAGATCAATGCCACGACGCAGGCCAATGTGGCGGCGCAATAAATCAACGCTATCTCGCCAACGGCTGAGCGCATTTGCGCGCCCTCGGAACGGTCGGCGTGTTCGATCAATCGGATTTGGCGGTCGGGAAGCCCGCCAATACCTGCCGGCGCCAATATCAAAATGACGGATAGAAGGGTCAAAAAACCGCCCAGCCACTGCAATTCCGCCCGCCAAAATATGAGTGAAGGCGGTAGTTCTTCCAACGTCGGGAATATGGTGGCGCCTGTAGTCGTTAAAGCGGAAACCGATTCAAACAGCAGATCGGATACTGACCAATGAACGACAGGACCGAACGGCAGGGCGGCGAAACCGGAGAGTAATACCCAGGATAGAATGAGCAGCCAATATCCTTGCACCCTCCTGACCTGTTGCACCCGGCCAAGCAAGGCCAATCGCAAGGCTGCGGCGACAAATCCACCCAGCCCGGCGACGATCAGAAAATCCACCGCGTGGCCATCGCCCAATGTGGCGCCGACGAGCGCCGGCAAAAGCAGCGCAACCGATGTTCCACCAAGCACAAGAGATAAAAAGAATAATACCCCGGACATGAGGCCCTTTCGCCTAGAAAAATTCCAGGCTGACGCGGAACATTTGCTCTACCTGGCGCACCTGTTCGGCTAATGCGAAAATGACCACCCGATCACCAGCACGTATCGTGGTTTCACCGTCGGGCACGCTCGCTTCGCCGTCGCGATAGACCGCGCCAATGCGGATGCCGTCGGGCAAATCCAATTCCCGAAGCGGCCGGCCGACCAAGGGTGACGTTTCCAATGCCTCGGCCTCAATGACTTCCGCGGCACCATTTTGCAGCGAGTGTACGCCACGTATTCTGCCGCGCCGAACATGTTGCAATATCTTCGAAATCGTCACCGCACGCGGATTGATGTGCGCGTCGATACCCAATGCTCGCGCAAACGCCAAATAACTGGTGTTGTTGAGCAGCGATAAATTGCGCTCGCAGCCCATCTTTGTCGCCATCACGCAGGACAAAATATTGACCTGGTCATCATTGGTGAGCGCCACGATTGTGTCGGCATCTTGCACATCGGCTTCCCGCAGGATTTCCTGGTCAAGCGCGCTGCCATGCAAGATCACGGTACGTTTGAGTTCATCGGCAATGCGAATGGCGCGGTCACGGTCATATTCGATCAGCTTGATCTTGGCACCGGTCTGCCTTGCTTCAAGATTACGTGCCACATAAAGGCCGATGTTACCGCCGCCGGCGATAATCACCCGATTGGCCTCAGGCTCTTCGTGACCGAAGATACCTAACGTCCGTCGAACCTGGTTGCGCGGAGCGACTGTGTAGACCAGATCGCCCTGCAGCATTTGATCACTTGACCGCGGCACGAACATTTTGCCGTCGCGATGAATGCCGACAACAACTGCACCCAGATCGGGAAACAGTTCCGTCAATTGCCGCAAAGGCGTATCGATGACCGGGCAATTTTCTTCACACAGGATGCCGACAACAGCAACTTCATCATCAACAAATAATACCGTTTCCGCTGCGCCCGGCTGGGCCAGCCGGTGTAGCACCATCTCACCGACTTCCACTTCCGGCGAAATTATCACGTCGATCGGCATATGATCGCGTGAGAATAGGTCCTGCCAGTGCGGGGCAAGATAAGATTGCGCCCGCACGCGAGCGACCTTGGTCGGGACATTGAAGAGCGAATGGGCCACCTGGCAGGCGACCATGTTGACCTCGTCGTACAACGTCACGGCGATGATCATATCGGCCTGGTCGACACCCGCCTGGACGAGCGTATCAGGATGGGCGCCGTGGCCGACAATGCCGCGCACGTCGAGCGTTTCGCGAACCGCACTGACCAGCCGCGCCGAATTGTCGATGACGGTGACATCGTTTTGTTCGGCGGCCAGGCGCTCAGCAATGCCGAAACCAACCTGACCCGCGCCGCAAATGACGACTTTCATCTATATCCCCAACCCAACATATTCCTAACCGGTAATACCCAGCGACTTCAGTTTACGGTGCAGCGCTGAGCGTTCCATGCCGACGAATTCCGCCGTGCGTGAAATATTACCACTGAACCGGTTGATTTGCGCTTTTAGATAATCACGCTCAAACACTTCCCGCGCATCACGCAGCGGGATCGACATCAAATGCTCATTGCCAGAATTCGTTGGCAAGGCCGGAAGCATGGCGCCGACTTCCGCCGGCAGCAAATCAGCGGTGATATGCTCATGGTCATCCTCCCGGGTGAGGATCATCAGCCGCTCCACATTGTTGCGCAGCTGGCGAATGTTTCCCGGCCAATCATGAGCTTGAAGGATAGCCATGGCATCGTCTGCGATCTGGCGGATGGGCAATCCGGCGGATTTGGAAATCAAGTCCATGAAATGCGCCACCAATTCCGGTACATCCTCGCGCCGCTCCGACAGCGCCGGAACACGAATTGGAATAACGCTGAGGCGATGAAACAGGTCTTCGCGAAACCGCCCCTCGGTAATTTCCATCTCCAGATCCCGACCTGTGGAAGAAACAATCCGGACATCGACGTGAACTCTGGTTGATCCACCAACGCGGAGAAAATTCTGATCGACTAGAACCCGTAGGATCTTGCTTTGGGTTTCCTGGGGCATATCGGCGACTTCATCGAGATAAAGCGTACCACCATGGGCTTCCTCCAAAGCCCCGACCTGGCGCGACTGACCTTCGGCCGGTTCTGTGCCAAATAATGCATGTTCCATCCGGTCCGGGGTGATCGCCGCCGCATTCATGACGACAAACGGGCCAGATGCCCGCCCGGAGGTTTCGTGGATTGTGCGCGCTACCAGTTCCTTGCCGGCGCCGCTTGGCCCAGAAATCATAATTCGGCTATTGGTCGGCGCCACACGTGCGATGGAATGGCGCAATTGGTTCATGATCGAGGATGCGCCGATCAATTGATTGGTTTCGACACTGCGCGCCTTCAGATCTTTGACCTCGCGCTTGAGCATGGAGTTTTCCAAAGCCCGATCGGCTATTAGAACCAAGCGGTCAACTTTGAAGGGTTTTTCAATATAGTCGTAGGCGCCACGTTTGATCGCCGAGACCGCGGTTTCGATGTTGCCGTGGCCAGAAATAATAACCACGGGCAAGTCCGGATTATGAACCTTGATTTCATCCAAGACGGCCAAACCATCCATCCGGCTACCTTGCAGCCAGATATCCAAAAATATCAGCGATGGCCGCCGCTCGTCGATGGCTTTTAAGGCGTCATCACTGTTGGCTGCGGTTCTTGCTCCGTGACCTTCGTCTTCGAGAATTCCGGCAATGAGATCACGGATATCCGCCTCATCATCAACTACTAAAATATCAGACGCCATGTTGTTCTGGTGCTCTTTTTTCTTTTGATTTTATTTCATCTGAAGCCGGGTCCGGCTCCGATTTAGGCGATCTTTCTGAATTCGGCAGGATCAATCGAACCATTGCGCCGGTTTGCTCGTCACTCTCAGCATCAGCGTCAAGAAGCTCAACCCGACCGCCATGTTCTTCGAGGATTTTCCCAACAATTGCCAATCCGAGGCCAGTGCCCTTTTCCCGGGTAGTCATGTAAGGCTCCAATAACCGGTACCTGTGCTCCTTTGGCAATCCGATGCCGTTGTCGGATACGCTCACAATCAAGTCGTCATTTTCTTCGTTGACGACAATATCAATACGGCCCTGGTGTTCTCCCTCGACAGCTTCAACAGCCTCCACGGCATTCTTTACAACGTTGGTCACAGCTTGCGTCATCAGCCGATGATCGAGCTCACCGTAAACGTCGTCGTCGGGATAATCGGTCACAAACTCTATTTCCGGGTGGCCGACGGTTTGCAGGAACGTCGCTTCGCGGACAACCTCCACCAGATCACGCTTCTCAAACGTCGGCTTGGGCATCCGCGCGAAGGACGAAAATTCATCTACCATCCGGCCGATATCGCCGACCTGACGGATAATTGTGTCAACACATTGATCAAACACTGTTCGGTCATCTTCGATACGCTTGCCATAACGCCGACGAATGCGTTCGGCCGAAAGTTGGATGGGTGTCAGCGGATTTTTGATCTCATGGGCAATGCGCCGCGCGACGTCGGCCCAGGCAGATTTACGCTGCGCGGAAACAAGATCAGTAATATCGTCAACCGTGATGACATAACCATGTTCGCGGGTCAGCGAGACTTCCGTCGTAATCCGCACATTAAACGTGCGATCACTGCCATCCCGTACCAGGGAGATCTGATCCTGAACAGTGCGCCCCTCGGCCGCCATCGCGGAATCGAAGCTGTCACTGAATTCCGGGAAGGCCTCAGAAATCTTAAATCCAAGTAGATCAGATTGACTAACGTTCAGCAGTCCCTCTGCGGAGCGGTTGACCAACGATATCCGGCCATCTTGATCTGTTCCGATCACACCGGATGTAACGCCGGAAAGCACAGCCTCGGTAAATTGCCGGCGGCGATCGATCTGCTCATTGGCATCCAAAAGGTCTTCGCGCTGCTGGCGCAATTGCAGCGACATATTATTGAATGTACCACCAAGGTTAGCCAGATCCCCTTCCCTTTTATGCAAGGGCACCTGAACGTTCAAATTTCCCTGCGAGATTTGCTCTGCGGCATAAATTAGTCGCCGGATCGGCGCTACAAGGCTGTTAGCAAAGCCGATTCCGATCCAAATCGCGCACAACAACAACACCAACGCGATACCGACATAGACCAAGGCAAAGGCCACCTGAACACCAAATCGGCTTTCCTCTAGTTGCTGGTAATCGGCGGCACTGGCCTTCACCAGTTTCAGATAAGAGACCACCCGTTCGTCCATTTCCCGGGTGATATAAAGATACATGTTATCGTAGGCTTTGAGCTTCATGACCCCGCCGACCTGCGCCGTATCACCCGGCGCGATCATCACCGGCTCACCTTTTTCTGCATGGGCGAGCGAAATTGTCGGCGGCATTTCAAATTTCATTTTCGGATCAAGGATCGTTCTGGTGATAACGGTTCCATCGGCCTCCAATAAAAATGCCCCTGGAACTTTTCGCAGCAGTGCCTGGGTTTCAAAGAACACGTCAAAACGTGTCGGATTGTAATTGTAGATTTGATTGGCCCGATCGATATCGGCCGCCATGCCGATTAAATCGCCGCGTAAAACCTTGCCATGCTCTTCCACATAGGCCCGCGCGACCGTGCGGGCGTTCCCAACGATGGCACGGGTACGGTCCTCAAACCACCGGTCCAGTCCTTGATTGAGTGTAATGGAGGCCACCAAAGCCACCAACATGGCCGGCAAGGTAGCAATGATGGAAAACATCAAGACGGTGCGGATATGAAGGCGAGCAGCAGCCCGCCCCTTGCGCCTGGCATTCCAGATACCGGCCACTTCCCAGCCGAGCGCCCCGATCAGCAACAAAACCAAGCCGGTATTGATAATCAATGCCGTCCATAGGACGCTGCCCGTCGGTTCGATCGGTGTTAGACCGGTAAGGATCAAATAGGTAAACGTTACGCTGGCAAGCGCGCATACGACGGCAAAGTAACCAATCCTGCGCACGACACGGCTTGGATCGCCGAGCGCTTGGTTTCCTTTCTGCAGGTCTGCGACCTCGGATGGATCGTTGGTAACGGTATTCACGGCAGTTTGTACCCCTGCAACATCCACACGTTCCCGGCCGAATATTTGCTGCGACCCTCAATCACCGACTCATACATGCACGCAGCTAATGAGCCCGTGACCTAATACCGGGAAATGTGTCGCAATCCTACAACAATGTTGCAAAATTGAGACAGATTTGTGAGGTCAAGCCGGACCGCTACGGACAACCTGGATTTCCAGGTCCTTTATTTTCTTGCGCAATGTGTTGCGATTTAGGCCGAGAAGGTCAGCTGCCTTGATTTGATTGCCGCGCGTTGCTGTCAACACGGCTGTGATGAGCGGAAATTCGACGTCGCGCAAAATTCGTTGGTAGATTCCCGCCGGCGGTAGGGAATCTGGAAATTCGGCAAAATAGGAAGCCAGGTAACGCTCTACGGATTCGCCAAGATCGAGTTCACCGAGATCATCAAACACCGCCGGCGTTGCTGATCCGGCGAGTTCCTGGTCGATCTGTGCCGCGGAAATGATATCTTGCGGATACAGCGCGGTTAGGCGCCGGATCAGGTTTTCGAGTTCACGAATGTTTCCCGGCCAGCGATACCGCTTCAGGTGTTCCACGGCTTCGGTATCAATTTGCTTGGACGGCAATCCCTCCCGTTCGGCTAGAGCAAAGAAATGCCGCACCAGATCGGGTATGTCCTCCATGCGCTCACGCAACGCCGGCAAGCGGATTGGAACAACATTAAGCCTGAAAAACAGGTCCTCGCGAAACTGTCCCTGATTGATCAACCGATGCAGATCCTTGTTGGTCGCGGCAACAATACGCACATCGGTTTTAAGCGGCGTCCGGCCGCCGACCGTGGTGTATTCGCCTTGTTGGAGAACGCGCAGCAGGCGGGTTTGCGCGTCCATCGGCATATCGCCGATTTCATCGAGGAACAAGGTACCGCCTTCAGCCTGTTCAAACCGGCCTGAACTGCGGTTTTGAGCGCCGGTGAAAGCGCCTTTTTCGTGGCCGAACAATTCCGCCTCGATCAGATCGCGCGGAATGGCCGCCATATTGATGGCGATGAACGGGCCTTTCTGCCGGCGGCCATAATCATGCAACGCCCTGGCGACCAGCTCTTTGCCGGTACCCGATTCACCGCTGATCATCACCGTCAAATCAGTCTGCATGAGCCGCGCCAACACACGATACAGCTCCTGCATGGCGGCGGATCGGCCGACAAGCGGAATATTCTCCCGCGGCTCTTCCTCTTTTGTGTCCTGCGCACCCATTTTGGGTTCAGAAAGCGCCCGTCCGGCAATGGCTATGAGCTCGTTGAGGTCAAACGGCTTGGGCAGATATTCGTAGGCACCGCGTTCTGATGCCTTAATAGCGGTCATAAAGGTATTTTGCGCACTCATGACAATGACCGGCAGGCTCGGCCGCGCCTTGCGCATTTTTGGCAACAGCTCAAAAGCATTTTCGTCGGGCATAACCACGTCCGTGATCACCAAATCCCCCTCGCCCCGGCTCACCCACTTCCAAAGCGTCCCAGCATTCGATGTCAGACGCACATCATAGCCGGCCCGCGATAGGGCCTGGTTCAACACGGTTCGTATGGCAGCGTCATCATCGGCGACCAGGATTGTTCCCTTGTGCGTGGTCATCAGGTTTCCTTACTGCCGTCACTGTCACTGTTACTGACGCCCACCTCGTCAACCTCATCCGGCGGCGCGAAAGCCGGCAGGAGGACGCGGAAAATGGTTCGGTCGTTTTGAGAATCGCATTCAATTACTCCGCCATGGTCGCCAATGATTTTGGCGACCAGTGCCAGGCCAAGCCCGGTGCCGTTGATCTTGGTTGTCACAAATGGATCAAACAGATGGGCCAGCATATCAGCGGGAACGCCCGGGCCGTTGTCTTCAACGCAGAACTCCAATGGCAATGTGACCCGGTCCTGGCTGCCGGGAACCGATAAGCGCACGCCTGGGCGAAACGCGGTGCTGAGCTTGATTTCACCGCCTTGGCGGCCAGCCACCGATTCAACGGCGTTCTTGACCAAATTTAAAAACACCTGAACCAACTGGTCGCGGTTGGCGTAAACCGGAGGCAGCGAAGGATCATAATTTTCATGAATAGGAATTTCCGCCCCAAAACCGGTACTCGCCAATCGTTTTACGTAGTCCAATACCAGATGAATATTGACCGGTTCCCGCTCCAGCGGCCGTTCGTCAGAAAACACTTCCATCCGATCCACAAGCTTGACGATACGATCTGCCTCATCGGTGATGAGCTTGGTTAGGTTGCGGTCCTCGTCGGCCACGGAATGTTCCAGCAATTGCGCCGCACCGCGAATGCCCGACAAGGGGTTCTTGATTTCGTGGGCCAACATGGCCGCCAAGCCGGTAACGGTCCGCGCCGCGCCGCGATGGGTGAGCTGCCGGTCGATTTTGTCGGCCATGGTGCGTTCTTGCAGCATGACAACGACACTGGAATCGGCTGCTGAATAAGGCGCCACGTAAATGTCGACGATGCGCTCCGAGCCGATCCGTGGCGAGCCGATGTCCACACGATATTCATTAACCGGCGCCCGCCTTATTTGCACCTGTTCAATCAAGGTCAAAAGCGGACTACCGAATGGCACCAGATCGGAAAGTGATTTACGGGTCAGATACGCCGACCCGGCCTTGAAAAACGCTTCAGCGGCGTTGTTGGCTGATAAGACCCGCAAATCCCGGTCAATTGCCAATATCGGATGTGGCAACGCATCGGTGACGGCCAATTCCATCTGATTTTGGTCGGCGACAGCAGCCGACGGCGCCAAGGTCTGGTCTGTTGCCGTCATGCCGCCATCTCAATCGGTAGATTATCAAACCAGGTATTAAGGTGGAGACGGACATCGGCTGCATTGTCAGCCGTCAAAATATTCCGACGCAATTCGGTAGCCAACTGCCCGTCCGGACCACCCAAATCGGAGAGGTACCAATCCAAGTGCTTACGCGCCGCGCGCAGACCAACGTGAATGCCATAATGGTTCAGCATTGCCTCGTGGTGGCTGAGGATCAATTGGCGCAAATCCTGCCCGCTCGGCGTTTCGATTTCACGGTCACCAGCAAAATACGCCGCGACCTGGCCGGGCAGCCAGGGCTTACCATAGGCACCGCGCCCAATCATCACGCCATCAGCCCCCGATTGGCTCAAAGCCGCCTCAGCGGTCTGTATGTCGACGATATCACCATTGATAATCACCGGAATGGTGACCGCATCCTTGACGGCGCGGACGGCGGACCAATCGGCTATCCCCTTGTAAAACTGATTACGCGTGCGGCCATGAATGGTGACCATTTTGATGCCGGCGTCCTGGGCGCGTTTGGCAAGTTCCGGGGCGTTGATCGATTGATCATCCCAGCCCAGCCGCATTTTGACCGACACCGGTACCGTGACGGCTTCAACCGTTGCTTCAATGATCCGCAGGGCCTCATCCAGATCACGCATCAGCGCCGACCCGGAATAACCCGTTGTCACCCGTTTGGAGGGGCAACCCATATTGATATCGATCAGGGCCGCGCCATTGGCTTCCGCCGCTTCTGCCGCACGCGCCAACCAATAGGGCTCCCTACCCGCCAATTGCACCACATGCGGAACGATACCGACGCCTTCTGACTTCAGTACCATTTCCGATTGACCGTGGATCAATGCCTCACTGGCGACCATTTCAGAGACCACCATGCCAGCGCCGAAGTCTTGGGCGATCCGCCGAAATGGAAGATCGGTGACCCCTGACATGGGCGCCAGGAAGACCGGTTTTAGCGGTGGCAGGCCGTCGATATTGATGGCAGGTCGGATCATTGCTCTGAATGGAGTTGTTTATCTGGTGGGCACGTATAGGCGCTGCCTAATAAATAGGCAACCAATTCTGAGACCTGACAAACAAACAACGTCAACACCTTCTGGCCTTTGATAGAGGATCAGCGTTTAATGGCGGCTGATCACCGCGATTAATCCGGCGCCCCCTTGGCCGGCGAATTCTAGTATTGAGAATGGAATTATGAGTCACCCCTACACCCTCATTGGCGCCGAAATGTCGCCCTATTCCGTCAAAGTCCGGGCATATCTGCGCTACAAGAAAATTGCCCATTCCTGGCTCCCGCGTTTTCAGAATATGGAGCTTTATCAAAAGCATGCCCGTATTCCGATCATCCCATTGGTGATTACACCCGCCGATGAAGCCATGCAGGATTCCACGCCGATCATTGACGCGCTTGATCCGTTGGTTCCCGAACCCTCAATTCATCCCGATAATCCGGCGCTTGCCTTCCTATCGGCCCTGCTGGAGGAATATGGCGATGAGTGGGGCAATAAGATCATGTTTCATTTCCGCTGGTGGGATGAGGTTGATCAGGCGGCCTGTTCGCTTGGTTTAGCCCGCAGCATGGCCCCGAACGGCGAGCCGTCGGACGTCAATGCGATCGCTGAAAAAGTTCGTGAACGGATGACCGGCCGTGGCAATTTTGTCGGCTCGTCTGCCGAAACCGCGCCGTTGATCTCCAAATATTTCGATCGTTTGCTGGAAATCTTAGAAGCGCATCTAACAAACCGGAAATACCTGTTCGGCAACCGGCCGGCATTCGCAGATTTCGGCCTGGCACCACAAATCTATGAGCTCGCCCGCGACCCATCCGCCGGCGCTATCATCCAATCGCGGACCCCTCACGTATTGGCCTGGGCCTACCGGATGCTGGAGCCCCACAACGAGGGCGATTTTGAAACCTGGGAAGACCTCAAACCAACATTGCAGCCACTTTTGGCCGATGCCGGGTCGCATTTCCTGCCCTGGTCAACGGCTAATGCCAAGGCATTGATTGCCGGAGATGAGAGCTTCTCGGTGGATTTGGCCGGTGAAACCTATACGCAGCAACCGCAGAAATATCATGCCCGATCGTTGAAGGTCCTACGGGACCGGTACGCGGCAATCAGCGATACGGCTGAACTTGATCCCATATTGCGGGAAACCGGATGCCTGGAATACCTGACGTAACCATTTGCAGCCGCTAGTTTCGCGGCCATCGGAGCCCTCCTAGTAACGCTATGACAGAACCGGCGACACATAGCCCTGGCTCCCCCATCATTGCTGCCATAGTGGTCGCGGCCGGCCGGGGAACACGGGCGCGTCGTGAGGGCGATGCCGGGCCGAAGCAGTATATTGAACTAGGTGGACAAGCCATCCTCGCCCGGACAATGGCGGCGCTCGCCGCGCATCCGTCGATTTCCATGATACGCGCCGTAATTCACACCGACGACGATGATATTTATCGATCGACCACCACACCGCATGATAAATACCTGGAGCCGGCCATTGGCGGCGCGACGCGGCAAGATTCCGTGCGTATGGGCCTGATGTCCATGGCCGGCAATCCACCGGATATTGTTCTCATCCATGATGGCGTGCGGCCGTTCGTGTCTGGTGCCACAATTGATCGTCTGATTGCCGAGGTTGGCCATTCAAATGCCGCGATTGCGGCTTTGCCGGTCGCTGACACGTTAAAGCGGACGGGTGGCGACGGCCGGATAGAGGCAACGGTCAACCGGGATCACCTTTGGGCAGCGCAAACACCGCAGGCATTTCGATACGGCACTATCCTATTTGCCCATCAAGATGTTGGCGCACGCGGCGTCACCGGGCTTACCGACGATGCCGCCGTCGCCGAAACCTTGGGCGAGACGGTGACCGTAGTTTTGGGAAACCCGGAGAATTTCAAGATTACCCGACCGGAGGATATCGACCGGGCGGAAAGAATGCTTCAGGAGCAATCCATGCCCACAACACTGCCCGACCTGCGGGTTGGAACAGGCTATGACGTGCATGCCTTTACCTCCGGCGATCACGTCATGCTTGGCGGCGTCCGGATCCCCCACGACCAAGCGCTTTCCGGCCATTCCGATGCTGACGTCGTATTACATGCCGCCACCGATGCGCTGTTCGGTGCCATCGGCGACAGTGATATCGGCAGCCACTTCCCGCCAACCGATCCACAATGGCGCGGTGCCGCATCCCATCTTTTCCTGGAAAAAGCCGTCAGTGATGTCGCCGAGTTGGGCGGTCGGATCAATCATCTGGATATTACCGTCATCTGCGAGCGTCCAAAAGTCGGCCCCTATCGCGACGAGATCCGACAATCGGTCAGCCGGATTTGTAATCTGCCGACCTCCCGGGTGAGCATCAAGGCAACGACCACGGAACGATTGGGATTTACCGGCCGTGGCGAAGGTATCGCGGCAATGGCAACGGCAACAATTGCCCTGCCCCATCAATATGAAACCGAATGACGATCAAATGACCCAGTTTTCCTCCGAACAGATAACCCGTGCCGGTATGCTCCTGGATGCCGCGCGAACGAAGTCCTTGAAAATCGCCACCGCTGAATCCTGCACCGGCGGATTGATCGCCGGACTGCTGACCGAAATCGCCGGGTCTTCCGATGTCTTTGAGCGCGGCTTCGTGACTTATTCCAATGAAGCCAAGGCTGAGATCCTCAATGTTCCGGAGGATTTACTGAAAACTCACGGCGCGGTTCACGCCGACGTGGCACGCGCTATGTGCGCCGGCGCCTTGGAAAATTCGCGTGCCGATCTTGCCGTAGCGGTCACAGGGATTGCCGGTCCCGGTGGCGGATCGCGCAGCAAACCGGTTGGCCTTGTACATCTGGCGGCCGGCCGGCGCGATGGCGAAATCAACCATCTGGAGTGCCAATACGGCGACCTCGGCCGCGCGAATGTCCGCGCAGAGACAATAAATGACGCGCTCAATTTATTAATGAAACTAACTAGTTAGGCAGTTTTCTCGGCTTTGCCATAGATGATGTCGGCGCGTTTTTCAAAGGCGCCAACGAACCGCCGAAACGCCTGGTCGAAGACCGTTCCCATCAACGTACTCAACATCCGGCTTCGAAACTCGTAGGAGATAAAAAACTCCACATCGCAGGCATTTTCACCCTGCGGCGTGAACACCCAGTGATTTTCCAGGCGCTTGAAAGGCCCATCCAGGTAGTCGACCAGGATGCGGCCAAAATTCGGATCAAGAACAACCTTTGACGAGAAGGTCTCGCGAAACACTTTATAGGCCACCGTCATGTCGGCGACGAGCGTCTCGCGATTGGCTTCCATCTGGCGCCGGGCCCGCACTTTCAAGGATTCGCACAGCGGCACGAATTGCGGATAACTCTCCACATCGGCGACCAAGGCAAACATATTAGCGGCCGAATGGTCGACGCGGTGGATCGTTTCAAATTCGTGCATGGGAACTGACGCTTATCCGCTTGCGGCCTTGGCGGCGCGGGCGGTTTTCAATTTTGCGAAATCATCGCCGGCGTGGTGCGATGAGCGCGTCAAAGGGCTGGCCGATACCTTCAAAAACCCCTTGGCATAGGCTATCGTCTCATAGGCTTTGAACTCATCCGGCGTGATGAAAGCCTTGACCGGATGATGCTTTCGCGTCGGCTGCAAATATTGGCCCATGGTCAAAAAATCGACCTCCGCTGACCGCAGATCATCCATCAATTGCAGAACTTCATTCCGCGCTTCGCCGAGGCCGACCATAATGCCCGACTTGGTGAACATCTTGCGATCGATTTCCTTGACCTGCTGCAACAGGCGGATGGAATGGAAATACCGCGCGCCGGGCCGCACTGTCAGGTAATTCGACGGTACGGTTTCCAGATTGTGATTGAAGACATCCGGACCAGCGGTAACGACAGTCTCCAAGGCACCAGATTTGCGCAGAAAATCCGGGGTCAGCACTTCTATCGTGGTTGTCGGCGCATGGGATCTAACTGCGGCGATGACCTTGGCGAAATGCCCTGCCCCGCCGTCGTCCAGATCATCCCGATCGACTGAGGTAATCACCACATGGGCAAGACCCATCTGCGCCACCGCCTTGGCGATGTTTTCCGGTTCGCTTTCATCGACAGCGTCGGGAATGCCCGTGCGCACATTGCAGAACGCACAAGCCCGGGTGCAGGTCTCGCCGAGGATCATGAAGCTCGCATGCTTCTGCGACCAGCATTCACCGATATTCGGACAGCTGGCTTCCTCGCACACGGTCACCAGATTGTTGTCGCGCACCACGTCCCGGGTTTCGCGATAGACGGCCGATCCCGGCGCCTTGACCCGAATCCACGGCGGTTTGCGCAATACCGGATTATCCGGTTTGTGGGCTTTTTCCGGATGGCGCGGCCGGTTATTGCCAGTGGTATCGAGCACGGTGACCATGAACGAAGAGCTCGCGTTAGGCGCGGCGGATGGCCCGCCAGATAAACAAAAACACCACGGCGCCGATAGTGGCGATCACCAGCTGGTCGATGAAACCGCCGCCGAAGCTTAAGTTAAGTATCCGCGCCAGATAGCCGCCGACAAACGAGCCGACCAGGCCGACAACCAGATTGGGGATCAGTCCGCCACGCGACCCAAGGACGTTGGACGCAATGAAACCAGCGATAAGGCCGATGACGACCCAAATAAGAATTCCCATGATGCTTTCCCGTTAAACAATGATGCGGGCAATGATGACGACGATGATCGCACCGACGGTGGAGACAATAATCTGCTCAAGAAAGGCATTGCCCAGCTTCGGACGCAGGTTGAACCGTTGGGCCAAAAACCCACCGACAAAAGAACCGATAATACCCGAAATTAAATAAACGATGATCCCGGACGCGCCACCAAAGAAGCTTGCTATCCAACCGGCGACGAGGCCGATGACCACCCAAATCAGAATTGTTTTTCCATCCATGTCATTTCTCCAGATTATTGAATCACCCGCGAACCCAAACCTTTATCAGATATTGACCACCCGATCATAGGCGTCGAGCACGCTTTCATGCATCATTTCAGACAGTGTCGGATGTGGGAAGACCGTGTGGATAAGCTCTTCCTCGGTGGTTTCCAGGTTCATGGCGACAACAAATCCCTGGATCAACTCCGTCACTTCCGCGCCGACCATATGGGCGCCGAGCAGTTGTCCGGTCTTGTTGTCGAAGATGGTTTTAACTAAGCCATCAGCCTCACCCAGCGCGATCGCCTTGCCATTGCCCATGAACGGGAATCGGCCGACACGGATGTCATGGCCGGCCTCTTTGGCGGCTTTTTCCGTCAGGCCGACTGAGGCAATCTGTGGATGGCAATAGGTGCAGCCCGGGATCTTCAGTTTGTCCATCGGATGCACACCGGGCTGATTGGCGATTTTCTCAACGCAGATCACCCCCTCGTGTTCGGCTTTATGGGCAAGCATCGGCGGCCCGGCCACATCGCCGATGGCATAGATGCCGTTGACATTGGTGGCGCCAAAGCCATCGATCACCACGCAGCCACGATCTGTTTTCACGCCAAGGGCCTCCAGCCCGAGATCCTCGATATTACCAACGACACCGACAGCGGAAATCACCCGATCGACGGTCATCTCCTGGTTTTTACCGTCTTTGGTTTCGACCGTCGCGGTAACGCTGTCCTTGCCCTTCTTCAACCCGGTGACCTTGGCTTCGGTAATGATCTTGATGCCGGATTTTTCGAATTGTTTTCGCGCATGGGCCGCAATTTCATGATCCTCCACCGGTAGCACCTGCGGCAGCACCTCCACCACGGTGACATCGGCGCCCATGGCCTTATAGAACGACGCAAACTCAATGCCGATGGCGCCGGAACCGATGACCAGCAGCGATTTCGGCATGGTTTCAGGCACCATTGCCTCAAAATAGGTCCAGACCAGATCACCATCCGGCTCAAGACCCGGCAGCACCCGCGGCCGGGCGCCGGTGGCAATGATGATATGTTTGGCCGAGTAAGCCCCCGCACCTTTGGTACCCTTAGGCGCGTTGTCGGCAGCGCTGACGGTCAACTTACCCGGCGCGTCAATCTTCGCCCGGCCCCAAATCACGTCGATCTTGTTCTTTTTCATCAAGAACCCGACGCCGGAATTGAGCTGGCTGGAGACACCACGGGAGCGTTTGACGATCGCCGAAATATCAAACCCGACCTTGTCGGCAGAAAGCCCGTAATCACCGGCATTTTCCATGTAGTGATAGATTTCCGCCGATCGCAGCAGCGCCTTGGTCGGAATGCAGCCCCAGTTCAGGCAAATGCCGCCCAAATGCTTGGCTTCCACAACCGCGGTCTTCAAACCAAGCTGCGCGGAGCGGATCGCGGCGACATATCCACCCGGACCGCCGCCAATGATGATCACATCGTAGTTTTCAGCCATGATTACGTACTTCCTTGCTCAAACCGCGCGGGCCATGAGCAGCCAATTCTTGGAGGTGGACGGGATATCTTCCATTGCGATGAAACCCCGGCGATCGACAATTTCAAACCCCAGATGATGGTAGAGGCGTACCGCATTCTCATTGCCATCCTCGGCCGTCAGCGCCAGGGTTTTGTACCCGTTGTCACGACACCGCTGCATCTCATGGGCGATCAGTTGTCCGGCAATCCCATGGCCGCGCTGTTCACGATAGACAGCAACAGTGTCGATGTACCAGGTCCGGTCAAGCGGGTGTTTGAGCTGTGATAACGGCACCAACTCCGGTACCGGCGCAGCGCTCGGATCGGCTGACGGGTCGTGGTTGAGCACGTGACTGATCGAAGCACCGGCCACCTCGCCATCGATTTCGGCGATCAATGCATTGCGGAAATTGGTTGCCACTGTCTCATCCAAAACGCGCTGGCGGCCGAATTCAAAAGCCGTTTGCGCGTCAGTGGTGTGTAGGAACCGCCGCAATATCCGATTGGCCATACCCAGGCTGGCCATGTCCTCCAGAACAACAAGATCAGCGGCGTCGCGACGGGTCGCGGATCTGATGGTAACGGCAGATGCCATTCGCCTACTCCAACAATGCCGCCTAAACCAGCATGCTCATCGGTTTTTCGATAAAGCCCTTGAAGGCGCCCAGCAGTTCCGATCCCAATGCGCCATCCACCGCACGGTGGTCGGTTGACATGGTTACTGACATTTGGGTGACGATTTGCACCGCGCCACTGCGCACCACGGCGCGCTGTTCGCCGGTACCGACGGCCAGAATGGTGGCGTGCGGTGGGTTGATGACGGCGGAAAAATCCCGAATGCCCATCATACCCAGATTGGAAATCGCCGTTGTGCCGCCTTGATATTCATGCGGCAGCAATTTGCGATCGCGGGCGCGGGCGGCAAAGTCCTTCATATCGGCCGAAATCGCCGACAGGGTCTTCGTTTCCGCATCGCGCACCACCGGCGTGATCAGGCCGCCGGGAATGGAGACCGCCACGCCGACGTCCGACTTGTGGTGCTTGAGCATGCCGCTATCGGTCCAGGTGACATTCGCCTCCGGCACCGCCTTGAGCGCCAGGGCCATGGCCTTGATCACCATATCGTTGACGGAAATCTTATAGGCCGGTTTGCCGTCGCTATCCTTCGGCGCCGCCTCATTCAATTGCTTGCGCAGGGCCAACAGCGCATCAAGATCGCAATCGACCGAGAGATAAAAATGCGGGATCGTCGTTTTAGCTTCCGTCAGCCGCCTGGCGATCACCTTTCGCATATTGTCGTGGGGGACAACCTCGTAACTGCCGTCCGCATAAAGCTGCATGACCTTGTCGTCGGGCATGGCGCTTGGCGCTGGGGCGGCTGAAGGCGCGGCCGATGCCGACCGTTGCGCCTTTCCTGTTCCCGACACAGCCGCCGCTTCGATATCGCGTTTGACAATGCGACCTTTCGGACCGGTGCCGGTAATCTGGGCCAGATCCAGGCCTTCCAATTTGGCCATTCGACGGGCCAGTGGCGACGAAAAAATACGCTCACCACTCGCGGCTGCAGGCGCGGCCGGTGTTGCTGGAGCTGGCGCCACTGCTGCGGGTGCGGGTTCCGCCGGAGCAGCTGGCGCGACCTCGGTCGGAGCCGCCGGTACTGGTGCCGGTGCGGGTGCAGGTGAAGCGGATATAGACGCCGCGTCCTCGCCCTCTTCCAACAAAACGGCAATGACGGTGTTGACCGGCACATCGGTGGCGCCTTCGGCAATCATTATTTTACCGATGGTGCCCTCATCGATCGATTCCACCTCCATGGTGGCCTTATCTGTCTCGATTTCGGCGATGATGTCGCCGGACGTGACGCTATCGCCTTCCTTGACATGCCACTTGGCCAGATTGCCCACTTCCATCGTCGGCGACAGGGCGGGCATGAGAATATCGATGGGCATGGTCTACTCCCGGTATGTCTAAGCCGCGTCCAGCGACCGTTCCGCGTGGACACATAGATTTGTCAAATGGCGGGACCAGCCCGCGATATGGTCGTCGATCAGCCGTCTACGGTCATCTTCCGGCGCCGATTCCCAGCCCGTATGGACCAGGTGCAATGATGTGAATTCTGGCTTTTCCTGCAATTCGACATTGACGTGGGTATCAAAATCCCAATCGCCATCGCGCCAGATCAACATCAGCCGCCAATCGGGATCAAACACATGCAGGTGGCCGCCAGTGCGCTTTCGGGTTCCATCCGCTTCGGTCCAAATTTCCTCAAACCGACCCTCGGGGCGCGCTTCAAGCACAAAACCGGGCCACCAATCGTTCAGATGAGATTGGTTCGTCACGCAATCCCACAAATGCCCCATCGGCACACGCGGATCGATCTGCAGGCGCACGAAATTGTCGTAGGACAGATCGTCGACGCAATGAGCCAACGTGGTAGCAGAGGGTTCGGCGCGATCACTCACTGATACGTCACCGACTTGACCGCTTCGATCACGTCGCCAACGGTCGGCAGCGCCAGTTTTTCCAGGTTTGCCGCATAGGGCATCGGTACGTCCTTGCCGTTGATGCGCATGACCGGCGCATCGAGGTAGTCGAACGCTTTTTCCTGCACCTGGGCGGCGATTTCAGAACCAACTGAATTTTGCGGCCAGCCTTCTTCGATGGTAACGCAACGGCCGGTTTTTCGCACCGAGTCCAAGACCGTATCAATGTCCATCGGCCGGATGGTGCGCAGGTCGATTACTTCCGCGTCGATCCCCATTTCGGCCAGCTCAATGGCGGCTTTTTCCGCGTAGGTCATGCCGATGCCGAAGGAGACCATTGTCACGTCATTGCCGGTTTTGGCGATCCGTGCCTTGCCGATCGGCAGGACGAAATCATCGAGCTCCGGCACATCGAACGATTGGCCATAAAGGATCTCGTTTTCCAGGAAGATGACGGGGTTCGGATTACGGATCGCCGCTTTCAATAAGCCTTTGGCATCAGCCGCCGTATAGGGCTGGACGACGGTAAGGCCGGGGATATGGGAATACCACGACGCGTAGTCTTGGCTGTGTTGTGCGCCGACCCGCGAGGCGGCGCCATTGGGTCCGCGAAACACCACCGAAGCGCTCATCTGGCCGCCGGACATATACAACGTCTTGGCGGCGGAATTGATGATGTGGTCCATCGCCTGCATGGCGAAATTGAAGGTCATGAACTCGATGATGGGTTTTAACCCGCCCATCGCCGCGCCAACGCCGAGGCCGGCAAAGCCATGTTCGGTTATTGGCGTATCAATCACCCGGTCGGCGCCGAATTCATCCAGCAGACCCTGGGTTATTTTATAAGCACCTTGATACTGAGCGACTTCCTCACCCATGATGAAGACATCGCCATCAGCCCGCATTTCCTCCGCCATGGCGTCACGTAGCGCTTCGCGCACCGTCATCGTCACCATGTTGGTGCCGGCTGGAATGTCCGGATCGGCGGCGGGCTCATGGGCGATCGGGGCGGCAGCGACCGGTGCTGCGGTTTCAGCGATCGGCGCAACGGCAGGCGCAGCTTCCGGCGCGGGTGCAGGTGCCGGGGTTGAGCCGACCTGATCTAGGGCAGCTGCGCCCTCGCCTTCGGCCAGGAGCAACGCAATGATCGTATTGACCTTCACGCCTTCCGTGCCTTCAGCCACTAAGATCTTGCCGACGGAACCTTCCTCAACGGCTTCCACTTCCATGGTCGCCTTATCGGTCTCAATCTCGGCGATCACGTCACCGGAGGCGACCGTATCACCCTCGTTCACCAACCACTTGACCAGGTTACCCTCTTCCATGGTCGGCGACAGCGCGGGCATCAAAATTTCAATAGGCATTGTTTGATTACTCCACGCTCAACGAAGGATGTCGGTCCAAAGTTCCGACGGATCGGGCTCTGGGTCGGTCTGGGCGAATTCGGCGGCTTCCGCGACGGTTGCGCGGATGTCTTTGTCGATCTGTTTCAGTTCGTCCTCGCTGGCCCAGCCCTTTTCCAGAAGCCGCGCCCGAACCTGTTCGATCGGATCGTGCTCGGTGCGCATTTTCTGCACCTCTTCCTTGGTGCGGTATTTGGCCGGGTCAGACATTGAATGACCGCGATAACGGTAGGTCATCATTTCAAGAATGTATGGCCCCTTGCCGTCCCGACACCATTGCACGGCTTTTTCACCGGCGGCTTTGACCGCCCGCACGTCCATACCGTCAACCTGCTCGCCGGGTATGGCGAAAGACACACCGCGCTGGGAAAAATCGGTCTGCGCCGACGCTCGGGTGACCGCGGTACCCATGGCGTAGCGGTTGTTTTCAATGACATAGACCACTGGTAGCTTCCAAAGCTCCGCCATATTGAAGCTTTCGTAGACCTGGCCTTGGTTGGCGGCCCCGTCACCGAAATAGGTCAGACAGACCCGGTCGTTCTTGCGGTAGAGATTTGAAAATGCCAGGCCGGTGCCCAACGATACCTGGGCGGCGACGATGCCGTGACCGCCGTAGAAATCCTTTTCGGCGGAGAACATATGCATGGACCCGCCTTTGCCCTTCGAATAACCACCGCGTCGGCCGGTCAATTCCGCCATCACACCCTTGGCGTCCATCCCGCAAACCAGCATGTGACCGTGGTCGCGGTAACCGGTGATCACCTTGTCGCCCTCGCCGATCGACATCTGCATACCGACGACGACGGCTTCCTGGCCGATGTAAAGGTGACAAAACCCACCGATCAGACCCATGCCGTACATCTGGCCGGCCTTTTCCTCAAACCGGCGGATGAGCAACATCTCACGATATGCCTCCAGATCCTGGTCCTGGCTAAAATCGGTGACGGTCGGCTTCGATTTTCGGGTTGAACGTTTGCGACCACCCGCACTGGCGGGCTTGGCGGCCGTCTTGGGTTTGGTTGCGGCCATCGGCGGCATCTCCCAAAGGTTCAAGTGGTTTCCTATTGGGAAAGGTAGCGAATGCGGCCCACCGTTCCAATACACAATCGGTTTTGTGGATATCGTGGCTAAAGCATTGAATATATGGAATTTAGACCGATTAACTGAAAATCGATTAATTCGCCCGAATTAATTTGATTTCAGTTATTTTCTACAGTGCCATCCGGCGCCAGGAATATTGTGATCTCGTTGCGATGAACAAGATTGAGATTTACCCGGGCCCGCTCGTCGATCATATCGGGATCGAGGCTTTGCGGCCGCAGGAGCACCACCTTGCGCTCCAACTTTTTGCGGCGCTGGCGCAAATCCGTCAATTCCGCCTGCAATTGTACCGCCTGGCGCTCAAACCGAATACGGCCGAGCACGCCGTAATCACCGACAAAGGAGTGATAACCAAAATAGGTCAAAAACGCGATAGTGATGACAGGCATCACAAAACGCGTCCAGACAGATTTCTTACGCTGGCGGGTGGCCATGAAGGATACGCAAATACTCAATAACACAAGATACTGAGACCATTGTGCCGATGGAGCGTTAATGGCGGGTTAGCGTTAAGTGAATGCCATCGTTATTGATGCGGGTAAATGATGAAACTCACCTAATCCCCGATACCGGATCCTTAACGCAAAAATCCTGCTTTAAATTTCTGGATGAACTCAAGTCACTACAGTTCAAGGAATTATTTCCTATATTCTTATTCCCGGCACCAAATTGCATGTTAGAATTTGTCGAATAATTGCTAACAACCGAGGTCTCGCCATCATGACTCTATCCCGCTTGAAACAATCAACTATCGATAAGTGCAAGGTCTTAACTCGCTCATATGATGCTGTAGAGAATCGATGGAGAAGCGCAGAAAAGGAGGAAGACAAATTCAATCACGAGATCGACAGACTTGCGATACGAAGCCGAAATGAGAAGGATCTCGCAGTCAGGCGAGAAATTCAGATCGAACAACGTGATAACCGAAAAAATCGGGATGCTTGGAGGCGACAGTGACGTGACTACCAACGAAGACTAGCTGAATTGGAAAACGACTTTATTTTGACCGGCTGCTCGGCATTTACAGGGACACTTAGGTGATTTAGGTGAGCCTATGAACCAGCCGCTCGATAACTTCCAGGGATATCCCGTTAGCCTCGTCCCCTCATCACCGGTACCCGTTTGGAACAATTGTCAAAATCAAATGGCAACAGCTTTTGGGCTGAGATCAAATCACCCATTTTCATATGATATTCAATACGGGAGACGAGCAGTTGCTCTGGTGGCAAGCCATGCTCATTGAGTGTGGCGCGGTAGATCGGGTTGTCGTCGGCGACCGCTACACCCAGTTCTCTGACACGCAAGGTTAAGTATCTTGCAAGCGTATCGAAGACAACGAAATCCACCTTGAATCTGTCGGCCAGGCGTAAAAGATCACCAAAGACGGCCGGCTGCTCATGACAAAGCAGCAAATCACCGAACACGCTAACCGCGGCGACCAATTCATGATTTTTTGAGTTCGCCATTCTATTAGGATTTACCGTGATATCGGCCGGGTTAGCCCATAAGCTCAAGTCAGGTTCGTCAGGCCGATTTCGTTGCTCCGCTTCAAGGGTTTTTACGATCCGCTGCAAGGATATACACCGTCGAAACGCAAAAGAGTGTCTCGGCAGGACCGAAGTCGTAAAATCCGACGCAACTTCTGAATCTAGAAAGATCGCGTCAATTTGTGGGTAAAGCCCAACAAAACCTTGTTGTTCCCATGTCACAACCGCCTTGCAGTTTAGATTTTGTATATCTGCTTCTAAATGGGCACGCTCTTTGTCGTTAAGCCCCACTACAAACGGAAATCCAAGGTAAGGATGCCACGGGCTGTCGATCCCAAGCCGGTGTGGGATTTGATAATTCTCCCGCGAACTCGCTGCTTGCTCGAATAGTTTGACAAAATTATATGAGGAATCACTGGCGTTCGCCATTTCACCTGATGCCAAACCGGCAACGGATATCAAAAATACGCGGGCGAAGCATTTAATGCCACTGATTGCTGCGACATGTACCGTTGCTGAGGTTTCCATACCAATTGATGTTTGCACAATAAGAATGCGAATTGCTGATCTGTTCCAGCCGAACCTTCCGGTCTGTTATTCAAATCCTTACCGGAAATCGCGGCAAAACAGTGTTCGGTACCCTAATGAATTCCTGACTCTCACCTGCAAACAAACGAGAGCTTCATGGCAAACAAAGTCGCTGCGCCTCACCCCTTCACCGCCGATCCCCCGGCATAGCTTGCCGCCTGCCCCAGCTCTTCCTCAATGCGGATGAGCTGATTGTATTTGGCCATACGGTCGGAACGCGACAACGAACCGGTTTTGATCTGGCCGCAATTGGTGGCAACCGCCAGGTCGGCGATGGTGGAATCTTCCGTTTCGCCAGAACGATGCGACATCACCGCCGTGTAGGCAGCCTTATGGGCGGTTTCCACCGCATCAAGGGTTTCGCTCAATGTGCCTATCTGGTTGACCTTGACCAGGATGGAATTGGCAACCCCCTGGCTGATGCCGTCACGCAGACGTTCTGAGTTGGTGACGAACAAATCATCACCGACGAGCTGGCATTTATCGCCAATAGCATCGGTCAGCGCTTTCCAGCCCGCCCAATCGTCTTCCGCCATCCCGTCTTCAATGGATATGATCGGGTATTTGCCGACCAGGTCAGCCAGGTAATCGGCCATTTCACCGCCATCAAGCACCTTGCCCTCGCCGGCCATGTTGTATTTGCCGTCTTCAAAATACTCCGTCGACGCACAATCAAGCGCCAGGCAGACATCGTCGCCGGGGGTATAGCCAGCTTTTTCAATCGCCATAGTGACGAAATCGAGCGCTTCCGTCGTAGATGACAGGGCCGGCGCGAAACCGCCTTCATCGCCAACATTGGTATTGTGGCCGGCATCCTTGAGCGCCTTGCCGAGTGTATGGAAAATCTCCGAACCGATCCGCACCGCCTCGGCGATCGTATCCGCACCGACCGGCATGACCATGAATTCCTGGACGTCGATGGGGTTATCGGCGTGGGCACCGCCATTGACGATGTTCATCATCGGCACCGGCAACACGTGGGCATTCGGCCCGCCGGTATACCGGTATAGCGGCAGACCAACCGCATCGGCCGCGGCCTTGGCGACCGCCAGGCTGACGCCCAAAATGGCGTTGGCACCGAGCCGGCTCTTATTCGGTGTGCCATCCAGCGCGATCATTATCTGATCAAGATGCATCTGGTTTTCCGCATCCATGCCGCCAATAGCATCGAAGATCTCACCGCTGACTGCACTGACCGCTTCCAGCACGCCCTTGCCGAGATACCGCCCACCGCCATCGCGCAGTTCCACCGCCTCATGGACACCGGTCGATGCCCCGGACGGCACTGCCGCGCGGCCAAACGAGCCATCTTCCAAAGTTACATCGACCTCAACGGTCGGGTTACCGCGACTATCCAAAATTTCGCGTCCGATGATGTCGATGATGGCTGTCATGATTTTTCCTCAAGGTCCGGGCAACGGCGGCTGATTGGTTGATTTGCAAGTGCTTCTAGCCGACCGGGCGCATGGTGCAAAGAAAAATCCGTCCAGATCTTGTTGCAGTGCACCCGATCTGACATGGTGCCGGCCAAATCAGCAATTGCATTAGGAATACGTCCTGATGGACGAGACAAATCTCCAATTAGGCAAGCCGGCAGTCCTGCCGCAATCACCTGAAGAGGCGGTTTTGGACCGTGTGCCCAACCCCCACGCCGACACGCAGTATCTGGCGCGGTTTGCATGCCCGGAATTCACTTCGCTCTGCCCCGTCACCGGCCAGCCGGATTTCGGCCATCTGGTCATTGATTACATCCCTGACCAATGGCTGGTGGAATCCAAGTCGCTGAAATTATTCATGCAATCTTTCCGCAATCACGGCGCATTTCATGAAGATTGCACGGTGGCGATCGGCAAACGGTTGGTCGACTTTCTGGCGCCCCATTGGCTGCGCATCGGCGGCTATTGGTATCCCCGTGGCGGCATCCCGATTGACGTCTTCTGGCAGACATGTTCTCCGCCCGAAGGCGTCTGGATCCCCGATCAAGGCGTGGCGCCCTATCGCGGGCGGGGATAAAGAATGTTGCCGCCGGGCTGCTAGCCAATTTGCTAATGTTGTCCACACGGTCCTCATCACCCGGTTTATCCGGGTGATCCATTGGCCAATCCCACAAGTCCACAATTCAGCGCATTCATCAGAGGATGCAACCAATGGGACTGCCATTGGATTGCCCAAATTAATCGGGCAATGACGGTATCAGGACGGCGGCCAGCTTGATCTCGGCTATGCCCCCGAACGGCTCTATCTCTTCCGCCTTCGAATGATAATCTAGCGCGGCCAATCCAAAATCATCCTCACCCGCACGCCGGTCTGTGACCATTGCGGGTTATGAACCATCTGCACCATGTCAACGGTTTTGCGCTGCAATTCCTGGCCGCTTGGGTTGGTGAGCAGCACATAGCCGGAGGCGTCACCGCCCTGCCCCGGGCTAGCAAACACCATCGGATACCGGTAGACGATCAGAGCGTGCCGGCCGTCGGGGCTTTTGAAACGGACATATTCCTCCGCCTGGAAGAACGGCAGAATAGCCAGCCCGATGCCGATCAGAACCAACACCAATGCATTGATCAATAGGCGATTTCGGCCGAACATCTTACCCCTATCGCGATAGCCGCCGCTTGACGGCTAGCGGTTGATCAAATCCGCCCACCAGTCTTTTGGCGCAATCCTGTTGGTCCGCTTCGAGCGCTTGTCCCACCACATGGCCAAGTGCCGAAACCGGCTGGTGGCGATGCGGCGAAACAGGCGATTATCCCAAGTGGTGTAATCCCGGCTGAAGGGGCAGACGCGCATGCAGATGGCGCAGTCGGTGCGCAGTTTCGCCCAGTAGCCGAAACATTTCTCGCAATCAGCCGTCCACTTCTTCACGCCCTTGATCGACGACGAATTGACCGGCTCGTCGTCGGGATTACCAAATGGCAGCGCCTTGGGCGGGCAATATTGAGCGCATTTGGTGCAGACGGTGCAGTATTCCCGGATACCCAACGGTTTGGGCACATCATGGCTCAGCGGCATGTTGGTGAAGATCTTCGAAAACCGCAATTGCGAGCCAAATTCAGGCGTGATCACCATCTGGTTGCGGCCATATTCGCCAAGACCGGCCTTGACCGCATAGGGGATCACCAACGCCGTGTCGTTCATGGAGGCCATCGCCGTGTAGCCCAGATTACGGATATAGGTGGCGATCTTGATAGAGGTTGCCGCCTCGTTGGAATATTCAAGCCCGGTCGCGGCACCGGCCAGTGCGGATGGATAGGTCTGAACCAATTCCGGATCCATGGAATGGCCCAAGACGATGACAGACGTCAGGCCGTCTGGCAGGTCCTGCGGTGCTTCGGAGAAGTCCCTGGTGTCGACCCGCGTCTTATAGGTCCAGCGCTCATCATAGTCCGTAATACCGACTAAGTCAGCGCCGAACAACTTCGATATCTCTTTGATTTCCTTGGCCATCTGCGCCGGATCATCGAACTCAAAGGGTTCAACGGCAACCGGGCTGTCATCGGCGATTGGCGCTTGGAATCCTTCCCGGCGGCCTTCTGAAGCGCTACGGTCTGATATGATGGATGAGACCGACCAGGCGGCGTTTCTGAGCGCGAAATCCTTGCGTGCGAAGCCTGCCCCCCGGCGTGGCTTTGATTCCACCCGGTAGCTGTCAAAAAACGCTTCGGTATGATCCGACGTCACATCGGCATCCCAGAAAGCCCTTGTGAACATGTCGTTGCGTTGGGTGAACGGCTCGAAATTTTCCGTCACCTCAATACCGGCCAGCTTGTCGCTTTCGGCATAACGCTCCCGCCATTCTTCGCGCTTGGCGTCCAGTTCAATGTCTTCCGGCGGCCGGTTTGCTGGCCAATGGGTTGCGTCATTCATGATGGATGTGCCTGGATTTGGGTGATCTCACCGATCTATATGCCATCTGGAACGCCTCTGACATACCGTAGAAGGGCTAGGAATTACATACCGCCTTGCCGGGTTGGCGACAAACCGCAATGATTGCTGCTTCATCATTCCAAGGGTTGAGCATGACGTCAAAGAAACAAAAATCTCAATCGTCTTCTAAGACGCCCAGTCTGGCGACGTTGGATATGGGAAAGAAGCTGAGCAACGATAAATACCTGGATCGGCTTCCCCAGTTGCAAGAACAGATGCGGCGCATTCAGCAAGCCTATCTGTTTTCCGGCGACACCGCCGTTATCGTCTTTGAAGGCTGGGACGCATCCGGCAAAGGCGGCACGATCCGGCGCATCACTTCGGTGCTCGACCCACGCGGCTTCAAGGTTTGGCCGATCGCAGCGCCACGTCCCTATTACCAGAAACGTCATTATCTGCTTCGGTTTTGGGAACGGCTGCCGCCACGCGGCGCCATATCGATCTTCGACCGGTCCTGGTATGGCCGGGTTCTGGTCGAACGGGTCGAAGGGTTTGCCGATAAAGACGAATGGCAGCGCGCCTATCAGGAAATCAACGACTTTGAGCGCACCCTCACTGATGATGGTACCCGTGTTTTAAAGTTCTTCATGCACATCACGCCGGACGAACAATTGGAACGCTTCGAAAAACGCCTGCTCGATCCGATGAAGCGCTGGAAGCTTTCCTATGAGGATTTTCGAAACCGCAGCCGCTGGGAAGACTATGAGGCGGCGATAGAGGACATGCTGGCGCGGACCTCCACCAAGTCCGCCCCATGGCAGTTGATCCCGTCAAACAATAAGAAATATGCCCGCATCAAGGTGATGGAAACGATTTGCGACGTGCTGGGTGCCGGTATCGACTTATCACCGCGACCGATCGACGAACGGGTATTGGCGGAGGCGAAGAACATTTTCGACTTGGAGCCAAGCCTAGTACACAGTTTGGCGGGGCGGACAGAGTAGAAGTGCATGAATATCGCACGTTGTCGCCGTCATCCCCTATTCCTTGGAATAAATATTCGGCGTCATCCCGAACGCGCTGCAACATGATAATGTTGCCGCGCAGATGCGGGATCTTCTAAACTAACCGGTTGATGTAACAACATGATCCCGTGTCTGCAGCGCACCACTTTGTGCTGCGCAGCGCACGGGATGACCCCAGATTATGGGTGGGAATCCATTATCTGCTCAGCCGGATTTAGCCAGGCTATCAAAAGCCATCAGCCGCGCCAGCAGCGCTTCCAGTTGGTTCAACGGCACCATGTTGGGACCATCGGACGGCGCGCTATCGGGGTCTTGATGGGTTTCGATGAAAACACCGGCCACACCGACGGCAACCGCGGCCCGGGCCAGAACCGGCACGAACTCCCGTTCTCCGCCTGACGAACCGCCCTGCCCGCCCGGTTGTTGGACGGAATGGGTTGCGTCGAAAACCACTGGTGCGCCGGTACGGGCTAATATTGGTAACGAACGCATATCGGATACCAGCGTGTTGTAGCCGAAGCTGGCGCCGCGCTCCGTCACCAGGACACGGCTATTGCCGGCGCCAGTGACTTTGTTGACCACATTGGTCATATCCCAGGGCGCCAGGAACTGACCTTTTTTGACGTTGACCACTGCCCCGGTTTTCGCCGCCGCGACCAACAGGTCGGTCTGCCGGCATAAAAACGCTGGGATTTGCAGGATATCAGCGACTTCCGCCACTGGCGCGCATTGCCCGGGCTCGTGAACATCGGTCAACACCGGCAGGCCAAACCGTTCCTTGATTTCAGCAAAGACCGGCAAGGCGTCGGCAAACCCGATACCGCGTATCCCTGACAACGATGTCCGGTTGGCTTTGTCGAAAGATGACTTGTAGACCAGGCCAATACCGAGCCGATCTGAAATAGCCTTCAACTCCGATGCCATTTCCAACGCATGATCCCGGCTTTCCATCTGGCACGGCCCGGCAATGATCGATAACGGCTGATCATTGGCGAAGGTGACGGAGCCGGCCTCAACGGCGGCATCGGGCTGGTTATTTGATGAATTCATTGACGCGCTCAATGTCCGGAATTGGCTTCAAAAGCGAGTGTAACACCATGGGCGGAAGATGGCGGAATGATGATCCGACCATCGTGCCGGATGTGCTCAACACCATTGCCGGCGAACAGCGCCGTTGTTGCTTCCAGATCCTTTACCGTGATGGTGTAGGCACAAAATGCAGGCAGCGATACCGCGTCGGTCACCGGGATATCGTGCCGGGTGACAAATTCTGCCGACGTCACGACGCTCAAGCGACCGCGCGGCGTCGAAACATCAACCGCGCTGGCGCTGGAGGTAACGGTATTACTGCCGGAAAAGTCAGCAAAGAAAGAACTAAATTGTTGCGGATCATCCGTCACCATCGTCACCCCGCCGATCACTTCCGCGCCGTTGGCGTGCACCTGATAATCCGGTTTCCAAAAGGCCGCCGGGTTATGCTGATGACAGGTGAAGAAACCGGCATTGGGCATATCTTCATGCGATGCGATCGTCAGAGAGAACCCAACGGTCGCCGTCGATCCGTCTGGCTGTTTGGCCTGTCTCTCAAACGAAAATGGCGCATGAACCTGCATGCCTGCGGCCAAATACTCCGCCCGATCAACATCAGGGCCGGCACTTTCCAGCACCAGCATGGAAAAACCCTCATGGCGTTCGGCGAAGTCCATATTGAAGGCACCAAAAGAAATCTCGCCGGATTTCGGTTGGCGAATGAGTTCTGGGTCGGTGACGGCCAACAACTCAAGGAAATTGCCGTCCATTTGCACCAGCGCGTTGCTGGTGCCCCAAGGGTGCTTGGCGGTCGGCGTCAGCGTGAAGCCCAGACGCTCATAAGTCGCTCGGGCGGCGTCCAAGTCACGAACGGGCAGAACCAAATGATCAATGCCACGTGCCATAATTGCCTAGACCAACCGGCTATGGACGACCGCCGCCTTGATGAAAGAGGAAAACAGCGGATGCGGATCGAAGGGCCGTGATTTCAGCTCTGGATGATACTGCACACCGATGAACCACGGATGGTCGGTCAATTCGATGGTTTCCGGCAATAACCCATCCGGCGACGTCCCAGAAAACTGCAAGCCAGCGCTCTCCAACCTGTCGCGATAGGTGTTGTTGACTTCGTAGCGATGGCGATGGCGTTCTGAAATCTGACTATCGCCATAAATTTCGGCAATTTTCGTGTCCGCCCCCAGCGACGCCGGATAGGCGCCTAAGCGCATGGTGCCACCCATATCGCCTTCCTGGGCGCGTTTTTCCAAATCGTTGCCCTTCAGCCATTCCGTCATGAGCCCGACAACAGGCTCTGACGTCGGACCGAATTCGGTGGAATTGGCTTTTTCGATGCCAGCTAACGACCGGGCGGCTTCAATCACCGCCATCTGCATACCAAAGCAAATGCCGAAATAAGGCACCAGGCGTTCGCGGGCAAAGCCGGCGGCGGCGATCTTTCCTTCCGCGCCACGCTCGCCAAATCCGCCAGGAACCAGGATGCCGTGGACATGTTCCAGGTGTGCCGCCGGGTCGGCTTCTTCAAACACCTGGGATTCAATCCACTCGATCTTGACCCGTACCCGATTGGCAATGCCGCCATGAACGAGTGCTTCGATCAGCGATTTATACGCATCCTTCAATTCCGTGTATTTGCCGACGATGGCGATCGTGACTTCGCCCTCAGGATTGGCGATGGCGTCGGAAATCCCTTCCCAGCGCTCTAAATTGAGTGCCGGCGCGTCGTTCAGCGCAAAGGCTGCCAAGACCTCATCATCCAGACCCTTCTCGTGATAGGCAATCGGCACGTCGTAGATGGAACTAACATCCAGGGCCGGGATCACCGCGGTTTCACGAACATTACAAAATAACGCCATCTTGCGCCGTTCGTTATCGGGGATTGGCCGATCGCAACGCACTAACAGGATATCGGGCTGGATACCGATGGAACGCAGTTCCTTGACGGAGTGTTGGGTCGGTTTGGTTTTTAGTTCACCAGCCGACGGAATGAACGGCATTAATGTCAGATGGATGTAGACCACGTCGCCGCGCGGCATATCGTTGCCGAATTGCCGGATGGCTTCAAAAAACGGCAACGCCTCAATATCGCCAACTGTCCCGCCGACTTCGCAAAGGACAAAATCGAAGTCCTCGTTGCCGTCGCCAATGAACGCCTTGATGGCGTCGGTCACGTGCGGGATGACCTGCACGGTGGCGCCCAGATAATCGCCGCGGCGTTCCTTGGCGATGATGTCCTGATAAATCCGCCCGGTGGTGATGTTGTCCTGCTGATTGCAGGGCCGTCCGGTAAAGCGTTCGTAATGCCCCAGATCCAGGTCCGTCTCGGCGCCGTCGTCGGTGACAAACACTTCGCCGTGCTGATAGGGCGACATGGTGCCCGGATCAACGTTGAGATAGGGGTCCAGCTTACGCAAGCGGACTTTGTAGCCGCGCGCCAGGAGCAATGCTCCAAGAGCCGCGGAGGCGAGACCTTTGCCTAAAGAGGAGACCACGCCGCCAGTGATGAAGATATACCGCGCCATGGACGTTCACACTAATCGCAGTGATAGCGATTCGTTGAGAAAAAAATGCACTTGCTCACCAAAAAAAACCGCCCAGTCCGAAAACTGGGCGGTGTGTTGGATATTCCGTCGGTTCAAAAGCCTATTGCGAGGCCGGTACTTGCGGACCCGACGGCTGGTTTTGTTTCTTCAGCGTATTGAGAATGCCGTCGCCACTGCCTTCCGTCCCGGAAGGTGGCGTACCGGCCGGCTGTTCGGTAGAGACATTATCGAGCACCGAAGACGGCGTCACCGCATTGCGGGCAATGACAGTCAATAATATCGACGTGGCAAAAAAGGCGACCGCCAAAATGCCTGTCGTGCGCGTCAGCACATTTGCCGATCCACGGCTTGAGAAAATTCCACCTCCGGCATTGCCTCCGCCTCCGCCGCCGCCGATTCCAAGTGCACCGCCCTCAGAGCGCTGCAACAGAACCACCGCGACCAGAGCGATGACGACCATGAGATGAATTACGATGATTACAGTTTCCATCGGTCAGTTTGTCGCTTTTATGTCAAAGAAGTTGGCGCCTTTTACACCAAGCGCCGTAGGGATGCCAGTGCCGGATTGAAAGAAAACAACCCTGGCGCCCATTGAAATTTTAGTCATCGGCCGATTTCTTGTAAGCATCCATAATACCAAGAAAATCGTCCGCCTTCAGGCTGGCACCGCCGACAAGCGCGCCGTTGACATTCTTCACCGCCATCAGTTCACCCGCATTACCCGGCTTTACCGAACCACCATACAGAATTCGAATACCGTTACCGGCCTCGCTATAGCGGTCGACCAGCTTTTTTCGGATGTATTCATGGACTTCAGCGACATCATCAACGGTTGGCGTCATACCCGTGCCGATTGCCCAGACCGGCTCATAGGCGACGATCAGGCCACTTTCCGGCATTGAATCCGGCAACGAACCCTCAAGCTGGCGGCCGACGATATATAGCGTTTGATCATCCAGGCGCTCCTTTTCCGTCTCGCCGACGCAAATGATGGCGGTCAGGCCGGCACGGTCGACCGCATTTGCCTTGGCCAGCACCTGCGTATCGGTTTCACCATGATCAGCCCGGCGTTCGGAATGGCCGACGATGACTGCCGTGCAACCGGCATCGGCGATCATTTCAGCGGCGATGTCGCCGGTATGGGCACCGGAGGCGTTGGCATGACAATCCTGACCGCCGATCGAAATCGGCGATTCGGAGGTCATTTGGGCAAAGGCCATGAGCAATGTGGCCGGCGGACAAACCATGGCGTCAACATTCTCTGCGAATTCCGCATCAAACCCCTCCATAAGGTGGTTCAACTCGGCCGCGGATCGCTTAATACCGTTCATCTTCCAATTGCCGGCGACGAGCGGTTTTATGGAGGCTGTCATGGTTAATTTGTCTCCGAATGTCCCTGATGGCGAAAAAAGTGCCATTTCAAGGCGCTGGGTAGCAGAAATAATGTCCTGAACAAAGACCTACACCTTGCGACCTGCCGCCGCCCTTTCTATTATCCGCCCGCTTCGCCATGGTCATGTTCCTATATGGACGTGGTGCGCACCATCACAAGGACGACCGGATTTAAATTATGCTCGACGCGCTTAGACAAGGGGCCGGCAAGTGGATCGGCACGGTATTCATTGCACTGCTCGCACTCAGTTTTGGTATCTGGGGCATCCAGGATGTATTCCTGGGCACCAACACCAGAGCCATCGCCACCGTTGGCAACACGGATATATCTTCCATCCGTTTTGAGCGGACCTACCTGGCCCAAATGCGCCAGCTTGGCCGACGGTTCAATCGCGCCATCACACCGCGCGAAGCGGTCGCCCTTGGCCTACCCGGTCAGATATTGGGTATCATGGTCAATGAAGCGACGCTGAACGATGCCGCGAAGGGCATGAATCTCGGTGTTTCCGATGATTTGGTGACCAAATCGATTGCCAAGGATGAACGCTTCCGTGATCCATCGGGGAATTTTGACCGCAATTACTTCCGGCAAATTCTCAATCAAAACAATATGACGGAAGATTTGTTCGTGATCGAGCAGCGCAACACAGTGCTGCGCCAACAGGTCGCCGCCGGACTGATCGGCGGAATTGGTGTTCCAAATACCTACCTGAACGTGGTCAACATCTATCGCAACGAAGAGCGCGAGATCAAATACATCACCCTGGCGCCATCAGTTGCCGGCGACATCGCCGAACCGACCGAAAGCGAGCTTGATACCTTCTTTCAAGCCCGCAAGGCCGAATTCAAAGCGCCGGAATACCGCAAGCTGGCTATTTTGAAGGTCGAGCCGGAAGACATCATTAAACCGGAAGACGTTTCCGACGCCGATGTGCGCAAGGAGTTTGATTCTTCCACGAAATATGTCACGGCGGAAAAACGCGACGTTCAGCAGATTGTTTTTCCCTCACGAGAAGAGGCTGACGCGGCCCGCAAGAAAATCACCGAGGGCAAGACCTTTACTGATATCGCCACTGAACGTGGACTGAAGGAGAAAGATTACACTTTGGGTCTGGTTGCCAAGAAAGATATCCTGGATGGCAAAGTCGGCGAAGCCGCCTTTACTCTGGCTGAAGGCACCGTCAGCGAAGTGATCGAAGGACGCTTTGGTAGCGTTTTGGCGCGGGTTGTTACCATCCAGCCAGAAGTTCGCAAACCGTTTGAGGAAGTCGCCGATCAACTGCGCAAGGATCTGGCGACGGTCCGCGCGGAATCAGAAATCCTGGAAATGCATGATGCCGTTGAGGATGCCCGGGCTGGTGGCGCAACTCTGACCGAGATTGCCGAGCGCTTTAAATTGAAATTGACCATTGTCGAAGCCGTCGACGCCAACGGCAAAGATAAAAGCGACGCTGATATCGGCGCTCTACCGGCCAAGAGTGCCATCATATCAGCGGCATTCAAAAGCGATGTTGGCATCGAAAATGACCCGATCGCCATTGGCCAACGTGGTTTTTCCTGGTTCGACGTCACCGAAGTCACTCCAAGCCGTGACCGGGCATTGACGGAAATCCGTGATAAAGCCGTTGCCGCCTGGAAAAAAGACCAACTGGAAAATGCCCTCGGTGCCAAGGCAACTGAAGCCGCCAAGCGTCTGAAGGACGGAACGCCGATCGAAACCGTGGCGTTGGATTTGGGCGTGGCGGTGACCAAGTCAGGCAAGCTGAAACGCCAAGGTCAGGACGATGGCCTGAGTGCCAGCACCATCACCGCTGCATTCGCCGGCCCGCAAGGTTATGTCGGGACGACGCAGGCCTCCGGCAATGACCGCATCGTGTTTGTTGTCACCGATGTGGCGCAACCGGCCTTTTTCGCCCAAGCTGAAGGACTGCAGGAGGCTGGCAAGCAGATGGCGACGCAACTGGGTGAAACGGTTCTGGCCCAGTACATCACCAAAATGCAGACGGATCTGGGAATAACGATCAATCAGCCCCTGCTGGAACGGATCGTCAATCCCAGCACTACCTCCAACTACAACTAAGCCCGGGCCGGACGATGTCGCAATTTAAGGAACTGATTGCCAAGGCGGCGGCCGGCGAAAGCCTCAGCCGTGCCGAATCGCAATCCGCTTTCGGTGTCATGATGTCCGGCGAAGCGACACCGGCCCAAATCGGCGGGTTCTTGATGGCCCTTCGGGTGCGCGGCGAGACTGTCGATGAAATCGCCGGCGCGGTGGCCACCATGCGCGATAAGATGGTGCGGGTTGCCGCCCCTGACGATGCCATCGACATTGTTGGTACCGGTGGCGACGCCTCAGGCAGTTTCAATATTTCGACCTGTTCGGCTTTTGTGATCGCCGGTTGCGGCGTACCTGTCGCCAAGCACGGCAATCGGGCATTGTCATCGAAATCCGGCGCCGCCGACGTATTGATGGCGCTGGGAATAAATCTTGAACTGGCGCCGGCGCAGATTTCTGAGTGCATTTGCGAGGCGGGTTTGGGCTTTATGTTCGCGCCGGCCCATCATTCGGCCATGAAGCATGTTGGTCCGGCCCGTGTTGAATTGGGCACACGGACGATCTTCAATCTACTTGGACCTCTGTCAAATCCAGCAGGTGTCACCCGTCAGATGGTCGGTGTATTTGCCCAGCAATGGGTCGAACCGATCGCCCATGTACTGCAAAGCCTGGGCACTAAACGCTGCTGGGTGGTGCATGGTTGCGGCCTTGATGAAATCACCACGACAGGCACAACAAGCGTTGCAGAGCTAAATGACGGCCAAGTGCGGCTGTTTGAAATAAATCCTGGTGATGTCGGTATCGGTCTGGCGTCCTCGGATGACTTGAAGGGCGGCGACGCGGCGGCCAATGCTGTGGCCTTGCGGTCGGTGCTGGCCGGCGACAAAGGTCCCCTGCGCGATATAGTAATGATGAACGCCGGCGCTGGACTGGTTGTTGCCGGTAAGGCACCTGATCTCAACGATGGTGTCAAAAAGGCCGCTGACGCGATTGATAGCGGTCGCGCCAATGCCTGCCTGGAACGTTTGATCGACGTTTCCAACCGGTAAGAATTCGGACAAATGTCGGACATCTTGAAAAAGATCGAGGTCTACAAGCGACAGGAAGTCGCCGCCGCCAAATCGGCGTGCCCGCTTTCGGATTTGGACGCACGCATAGCTGATGCCGCGCCGACCCGTGGTTTTGCCGCAGCGCTTTCCCAAAAAATTGCTGCCGGTTCCTACGCCCTGATTGCGGAAATCAAAAAAGCCAGCCCATCTAAGGGACTAATCCGGGCCGATTTTAATCCGCCGAGCCTGGCAATAGCTTATGAGCAAGGTGGCGCGGCCTGTCTATCAGTGCTGACCGATACGCCGTCTTTCCAGGGCAGCCCGGAATTCCTCACCGCGGCACGCGATGCGGTCAGCCTGCCGGCGCTGCGTAAGGATTTTCTGTTCGACCCCTACCAGGTTTATGAAGCCCGGGCATGGGGGGCGGATTGTATATTGGTCATCATGGCCTGCGTCGACGATGCGGAAGCGGCGGCCCTGGTTAAAACCGCCAGGCAACTTGATCTTGATATTCTGATTGAAGTCCATGATGAGGTCGAGTTGCAACGTGCCCTGCGTCTGGAATGCCCGATGATCGGTATCAACAATCGCAATTTGAATACCTTCGAAACCTCCCTATCCAATACCGAACGGTTAGCACCGCTGGTACCCGATGACCGCATCATTGTCGCTGAGAGCGGCTTGTTCTCCACCTCCGATCTGGACCGGTTGGCGCAGGTTGGCGCCCGCGCCTTCCTGATTGGTGAAAGCCTGATGCGCCAGGACGATGTTGCCGCCGCGACCCGCGCGCTTTTGACATCTGGCACAGCTCAAAACGCGGCGGAATAGTGCAAACCATGGCGCAAGGCAACAAACTGACCCATTTGGATGAGACCGGCGCGGCCAACATGGTCGACGTCTCCGATAAGGACGTCACCGACCGCGTCGCCATCGCTGCCGGTGCAGTGATCATGCAGGCTGAAACGTTGGAGATGATCCAATCAGGCAGCGCCAAAAAAGGCGATGTCATTGCCACGGCCCGCATCGCCGGCATCATGGCGGCCAAAAAAACCCATGAACTCATACCGCTTTGCCATCCGCTAGCCCTGTCGAAGGTAAAAATCGACATCGAACCCGATGCCGCCCTGCCCGGCCTACAGGTGCGGGCGATGGCCAAGGTCTCAGGCCAGACAGGCGTTGAAATGGAAGCGCTGACCGCCGCCACTGTCGCCTGCCTGACAATTTACGACATGGCCAAGGCAGTTGACCGGGCCATGACGATTACCGGCGTACGCCTACTTGAAAAATCAGGCGGCGCATCAGGGACCTATCGGGCCGACGATGCAGAATAACTTCAAGCCGCTTATTCCCGTCTCAGAGGCCCTGGAGCGGTTGCTCGGTGGTGTTTTGCCCGTAGGCATGGAAAACGTTGATCTGGCAGATTGTAATGGCCGGATATTAGCTGAAAACCTCATATCAAAGCGTACACAGCCGCCCTTTGCCGCCTCAGCGATGGATGGCTACGCCGTTCGGGCGGAAGATATCGCCGCGCCGCCGGCAACATTAAAGGTCATTGGTGAGGCGCCGGCAGGTGCGGCATTCAATGGCCAGGTCGGCCCCGGCGAAACGGTGCGGATATTTACCGGCGCGCCTGTTCCAGATGGCGCTGATGCGATCCTCATTCAGGAAAACACCGAGGCCGGAGACGGCGTCGTGACGGCTTTGGAATCGGTGGCCTCCGGCCGCTATATCCGCAAGGCCGGGCTCGATTTTGCCGAAGGTCAGACACTGCTGAGCGCCCCAAAACGCCTAGATTTCCGCGATATTTCGCTGGCCGCCGCCATGAACCACGCGCAATTGCCGGTGCGCCGCAAACCGGTTGTAGCCATTTTAGCAACCGGCGATGAATTGGTCCTGCCCGGCGAGGAACCAGGCCCGGATCAGATCGTCGCTTCAAATGGCTTCGGCATTGCTGGGCTTGTTGCCGATTGCGGTGGAACGGTGATGGACCTCGGGCTGGCGGACGACGACAAGGCGGTCATCGCCAGTCATATCCAGCCGGCATTATCGGCCGAGGCCGACATCCTGATTACGCTGGGCGGGGCCTCTGTCGGCGATCACGATTATATGCTGGACGTACTTGGTGACGCTGGCATGGAGCTTGATTTCTGGCGCATCGCCATGCGCCCCGGCAAGCCGCTGTTGTTTGGCCGGTTAGGTAAAACCCGAGTTTTGGGCCTGCCCGGTAATCCGGTTTCCAGCCTGGTCTGCGGCCTGTTGTTTATGCGGCCGCTGATTGATGCGCTGTTGGGCCTCGATCCAAGCGCTGATCGTGTCAGCGAAGCGATTCTCGGGTCTGACCTTGGCGAAAATGATCAACGGCAGGACTATTTGAGGGCCCGGCTTGAGACCGATGAACAAGGCCGGCTGGTGGCCACCTCATTTTCCGCGCAAGATTCATCCATGCTGAGCGTATTCAGCCAGGCGGACGCGTTGATTATCCGCCCACCGCATGCGCCAGCGGCCAAAACCGGCACCCCCTGCAGGATCATCCGACTGGACAGGTCGGCCGGGTAATAATTTCTTTACCCTTGTGGAACACAAATAGAACATGTAAGTTATGTTCGTGTTTTGTCCCATGATTCCTTATTTGGCGGAGCCGGTTCGATGTTGACCCACAAACAAAGTGAACTGCTGATGTTTATCCATGAGCGGTTGAAAGAATCCGGCGTGCCTCCGTCCTTTGATGAAATGAAGGATGCGCTGGACCTGCGATCTAAATCCGGGATCCATCGATTGATCACCGCATTGGAGGAGCGCGGGTTTATCCGCCGGCTCCCCAACAGAGCCCGTGCACTTGAGGTCATCAAGCTGCCTGATTCAGTCGCCCCCGGTCTTGCCGCCCAGCGCGGTCGTGGCTTTTCACCCAGTGTCATTGAAGGCAGCCTCGGCAAACCGAGAATTGTCGAGACCCACGATGAAAACACCAGCGGTATTTCTGTTCCAGTCATGGGCCGGATCGCCGCCGGTACGCCGATTTCAGCTATTCAACATCAAAGCCATACCATCGCTATACCACCAGATATGGTGACCCGAGGTGAGCATTTCGCCTTGGAAGTGCGCGGTGATTCGATGATCGAAGCCGGCATTCTGGATGGTGACACGGTGGTCTGCCGCCGGTCTGATTCTGCCGATTCAGGCGATATTGTCGTCGCCCTGATCGACGATGAGGAAGCGACCTTAAAACGGCTACGCCGCAAGGGTGCATCCGTTGCGCTGGAAGCCGCCAACCCGGCCTACGAAACCCGGATATTCGGCCCTGACAGGGTCCGCATTCAAGGCCGGCTTGTCGGACTCATTCGGACCTATTGAGTTTCGTTGTTTTCGACCCGATCGGCGCTGAAGCTAATGCCATGGCCGCGGATATTTGCCGCGGGCATGATTGAGGTTGATCGTAGCCGGAACCGTATTCCAATCAACGATGATTGATGTGGCGCCGCGACGCTTCAGTAATTCCCGATCCAGAATGACCTTGGCTGAGTTGTGACAACGTCGTGGCGCTTTATGGGGTGAAATGATGATGTCGGCAATTCGGCAGTCGTCATCGAATGCATTCGGATTGGTGACATGGGCTACGATGATCGGATGGCGCTCTTCATCAGCAGACTTGTATTCTCCAGGCACAATCCTGACGATACAACCGAATTTATCGCACCGCGCATCATCGGGTTGCTGAGCCTGCGCCAGGGGTGAAGGTGCACCATCGGCCCGCTGCCAGATTTCCCGCGTCAGGCGGTCTTTGCGACCCGGCAGAAGCAGTAATTGTCCTGTGTGCCCACGCACCGCTACCAGAGACCCAGCCTGATTGACCAGAATTTGTGGCTTCTGTGCCAACGGCGCGATCACCAACCCGACTAGAATTGCTGCAAGGCCCATCAATCGCCAACGGGCCGTCCACAGTGACAGCCACAACAGCCCGCATGTGATGGCGATCGGCGCTAATGGCGGGATGCGGGCAATGGTGCCGCCGCCCTCCATCCACGCGTCCACCATGTGCGCGATGGAGATCACACCCTCGATCGCCTGCCCCATGGCTGCGAACACCATCGGATCCAAGCCGAATGGTGCCGCCAACATGGCCAACAACCCCAACGGCATGACGGCGATGGAGACGATTGGCATGGCCAGTGCATTGGCGATCAGGCCATAGGGCGCCACCTGGTTGAAATGGTAGGCGGCAAACGGCGCCGTCGCCAGCCCGGCAATCAGCGTGGTCAAAGCAATGCCGCTGAAATAGAGCAATCCGGTTCCGATAAATCCGAAACCACGACCTGCCACCAACCGGCTGCGCCACCGGGTGGCCGCAAGCACTTCATAGGCGGCAATGAGCGCGACGGCGGCCGCAAACGACATTTGAAACCCCGGTTCCATGATCGAATGCGGCGCCAGCGCCATGACGATGAGTGCCGCAACGGCGACACTGCGCAATCGCAACGCCGGGCGGTCCAGCATAATGGCGGCAAGCGCAACCGCCGTCATGATGAACGCCCGCTGTGTGGCAATGCCAGCGCCAGACAAAACCAGATAGATAGCGGCAACTAACAGTGCGGCGGCCGCTGCCCATTTCTTAATGGGATATTTGAGCGCCAGGGTTTGATTGAGCGCCAACAAAGCTCTGAGCACCCAAAACAACGTTCCAGCCACCAGGGCCATGTGAAGGCCGGAGATCGCCAGAATATGCGCCAGGCCGGAGCGCCGCAACGCTTGCACCGTGTTTTCAGAAATGCCGCCGCGATCACCAACGATCAATGCAGCGGCCACCTCGCCGGCTTCGCCCTCCAGCGATCCACGAATGCGTACCGCGATCGTTTGGCGAACCTGCGATATATAACTTTGCAATTGTTCGACCGTAGACAAAGTCGCCGGGTCTAAAACGGTAACCGCGCCATAAGCAAACCCATAGGCGCCGATGCCGCGGTAATAGGCCAGCCGGGCAAAATCGAAGGTGCCGGGTTGCACCGGTCCGGATGGCGGGATCAGCCGGGCGGTCAACCGCACACGCTGACCGGCAGCCGGCAACCCGACAAACTTGCGCGCAGTGACCGCAATAAGGTCCGGCGGCACAGCCTTGGAACGGGCAAAGCGAATATCAGTCAGCGTCAGCCGCTGGGCACCGCCGGGCCGGGCTGCCACATCAATTACCGTGGCCGACACGCGGACCGTCATTTCCCGTTCAAGGCGCGGTTGCGCCAAGCGATCAGTCTCCCAATTGGCGGCAAAAGCACCTATGGCGATCGCAGCCATCATCACCAATACCGGCGACCAGAACCGTTGGGAACGAATGCGCCAGGCCAAAACCGTCAACACCATCGCCACAGCGAGCAAGGCGCCGAGCAAAGGTTCACGCGGCAATAGAAAGTAGCCGGCAATGCCTGAACCGAATGCGACAGGCAGCCATAAAAAACCCCGGCCGGCATTCATATCCCGCACCAAGCTGGCGCCCAACCACAGCCAAAGACGATGAGCTCGGCCAACCAAGCGTGCAAAACGATGTGGCCGTCTTAAACTCCGCCAAAAGCCGGATGGGCGCGTTAATAGCGTGCGCATTGGGCCTTTTTGGTCACTCGTTTGAGGGTCGTTTTCCACGCGCCCGGGCCCCGTTGGTCAATTCCCAACGATATGCTACATCACCGGCACCAAAGCGCCACCGTCGGTGGGTTTCGCCGCCACGCCCTCCCTGAATTGATCGATGCCATAGGATCACGACCTGATGCCCGATACCGTTGTAACGCGATTTGCCCCCTCGCCGACCGGATACCTTCATATCGGTGGTGCCCGCACCGCTTTGTTCAACTGGCTTTACGCCCGCGCCAACGGCGGCAAAATGTTGCTGCGCATCGAAGACACAGACCGCGAACGGTCAACCCCGGAGGCCATTCAGGCCATCAAGGATGGGCTATCCTGGCTGGAATTGGACTGGGATGGCGATGCCGTCCATCAGTTTTCCCGTGCTGATCACCATCGCGAAGTCGCCGAGCAGCTCGTTGCCGCCGGCCACGCTTATCCCTGCTATGCATCGGCTGAGGAATTGGCGCAAATGCGCCAGGAGGCCCGCGACGCCGGACGTCCACCGCTATATGACGGCCGTTGGCGTGACCGGGATCCTTTAGAAGCACCCGCAGGTGTCGCTCCGGCGATCCGCCTCAAATCCCCGGTCGAGGGCGAGACCCATATTGCCGACCAGGTGCAGGGCGATGTGGTGTTCGCCAACAAGGACCTGGATGATTTCATCATTTTGCGCAGCGATGGCACGCCAACTTATATGTTGGCGGTGGTTGTCGACGATCATGATATGGGCGTCACCCACATCATTCGTGGTGATGACCACCTGACCAATGCGGCGCGCCAGACATTGATCTATAAAGCTATGGACTGGGACGTGCCGGTCATGGCTCATATCCCCCTTATTCACGGCGCCGACGGCGCCAAATTGTCGAAGCGTCACGGCGCGCTCGGCGTCGAAGCCTATCGTGACATGGGCTATCTGCCGGCGGCCATGCGCAACTACCTGGTACGGCTCGGTTGGAGCCACGGTGATGACGAAGTCTTCTCCACCGATGAGATGATCAAATGGTTCGATTTTGATGGCATCGGGCGCTCCGCCGCCCGCTTTGATTTCGACAAACTGAACAATCTCAACGGCCAATATATGCGGGCCAGCGATGACGGCGAGTTGCTTGCACAAATAGAAGCGGCTTTACCGTTGGTGGATGGCGGAACTGCTTTGGCGGCGCAAATTGATGACCGCTTGCGTGCACAATTGTTACAAGCCATGCCAGGATTAAAAGAACGCGCGAAGAATTTACTAGAACTAATTGAAAATACCGCATTTTTATTCGACAATAGACCGCTTTCCCTTGATGAAAAATCAACCAAAATCTTGACCGAGGAAGCAGTCGCAACATTGGCGGCGCTGACCCCAGCGCTCAGCGCGGTGGCCGATTGGACGGCCGAGAACCTGGACGCGACCGTTCGCGCCTTTGCGGAAGAAAATGAGCTGAAGTTGGGCAAGATCGCCCAACCGCTACGCGCGGCGTTGACCGGTCGTGCGACCTCACCGGGCATCTTCGATGTCTTGGCGGTTTTGGGGCGCGATGAGAGCCTCGCGCGGATCGCTGACCAGACCTCGTGAGGTTTATTTTAAAGCTTCATAATCCTATGCCGCGTCAATTGGTTATACCGGGATCAGGTAGGTAAACCTTGCGGCAAGGGGTCAAATCAGATAGCAAATGGCAACGTCATTTTCGGCCCGGGCCGCGGCCAGCGACAATCAATAATAATACGGTTTAACCGGCTGGATGTTGCGACGGCCTACCAGTGAAAGGGTGATATACATGAGCGATAAGACCGCGAAGCTTTCGATCGGCGACAACAGTTGGGACTTTGATGTTCGCAAGGGCACAATCGGGCCTGATGTTGTCGACATATCATCACTTTACAGCAAGACCGACATGTTCACGCTGGACCCGGGATTTACCTCCACGGCATCGTGTGAATCGCAAATCACCTATATCGACGGCGATAAAGGTGTGTTGCTCTATCGCGGCTATCCGATTGACCAGCTCGCCGAACACGGCGATTTCTTGGAAACCTGCTATCTGCTGCTTTACGGCGAATTGCCGAGCAAGGCACAGAAACTGGATTTTGATCATCGCGTCACCTACCACACGATGATTCATGAGCAGATGTCCAAATTGTTCTCCGGCTTCCGCCGTGACGCCCATCCGATGGCGATCATGTGTGGCGTGGTTGGCGCTTTATCAGCCTTCTATCACGATTCAACCGACATTACCGATCCGCACCAACGCATGGTGGCGAGCCTAAGAATGATCGCCAAAATGCCGACGATCGCAGCCATGGCCTATAAATATCATATCGGTCAGCCATTCGTTCATCCGCATAATTCGCTGAACTACGCCTCCAACTTCCTGCGTATGTGCTTTGCGGTGCCGGCTGAGGATTACAAGGTCAATCCGGTCTTGGCCCGCGCCTTGGATCGTATTTTCATCCTGCATGCCGATCATGAGCAGAACGCATCGACCTCAACGGTCCGCCTCGCCGGTTCATCTGGCGCCAACCCGTTTGCATGCATTGCCGCCGGCATTGCCTGTCTTTGGGGGCCTGCCCATGGTGGTGCCAACGAAGCGGCACTCAACATGCTGCAGGAAATCGGCACGCCGGAAAACATCCCCGAATACGTCGCCCGCGCCAAGGATCGCGACGATCCCTTCCGATTGATGGGATTTGGCCACCGGGTCTACAAAAACTACGACCCGCGTGCCCGCATCATGCAGAAAACCTGCCATGAGGTGCTCGGCGAGCTCGGTATCAAGGACGACCCGTTGCTCGACGTTGCCATCGAGCTTGAAAAAATTGCTCTCAACGATCCCTATTTCGTTGAAAAGAAGCTCTATCCCAACATCGATTTTTATTCCGGCATCACCCTACGCGCGCTGGGCTTCCCGACAACGATGTTCACCGTGCTGTTCGCACTGGCCCGCACCGTCGGTTGGATCGCCCAGTGGAAAGAAATGGTCGAGGATCCTTCCCAGCGGATCGGCCGGCCGCGGCAGCTTTATAACGGCGCCACGGAACGCGATTATGTGGGAATTTCCGAGCGCGGTTAGTCGATAAATTCTGGATTGGAATTAGCGCCGCGCCAGCGCGCAAACTTGGCGATCACGGCATTTGCCGCCCGATCGGACGGCGGCGCAGATTCGTCTGCGCCGGCCAATTGCTGGTCGATCTCGCTGAATGCCTGCATTTGGGCCTGTCGCTCCTCTGAATCTTCGAGAAGCGGTATCAGGCTGTTGGCTAGCTGATCAACGGTAGCCTCTTTACCAACCCATTCCGGCACGGCCTTGCGCCCCAAAATGATATTCGGTAGCGCCACAAATGTGATGGCAAACAGTTTCGGAAACCTGTGGAGATGGGGATAGGCCAATCGATTGATCAATTCCAGCCGATAGGCCACAACCATGGGAATGGCGGAAAGCGCCAGTTCAAGTGTCGCCGTGCCGGAGGCAACTAAAGCCGCATGTGCCCGACGGAAGGCCGCAAATTTAGCCTCCTCACCGGTCACAACACTGACCGGCATGGGCCAATCGCGGCATTGGGCCTCAATTTCCGATTCCAAATTCGGGACCGCTGGAATGATAATCTCGGTCGACGGAACATGATTGTGCAGCCGTTGCACGACGTCCCGATAAGCCGGCATATGCCGAACCACTTCACCTTCGCGGCTTCCAGGCATTACCAGTAGAACCGGCCGTTCTGCCTTATCCAGAGGTAACCGCTCCCCGGGCCCTGGCCGCAAAAGTTTGAGTTTCTCGATGATCGGGTGCCCGACATAGACACAATGCGGACCGCCAAGTCGCCGATGGACCTCCGGCTCGAATGGTAGAATTGCAAGTACAAGATCGATATACCGCGCCATCTTTGCCGCCCGCCCCGGCCGCCAGGCCCATACACTCGGCGAAACGTAATTGATGATCAGTATGTCCGGATGACCGGCCCGTACCCGGCGGGCGACCCGATGGGTAAAATCCGGACTATCGATTAAAATCAATATGTCCGGCTTGGCCACATCAATCGCTTTGACGGTATCTTTGATGCGCCGCAAAATGAGCGGCAACCGGGCAATGACGGCTGAAAAACCCATCACCGCGATATCAGCCAACGGAAATATGCTGCGAAGACCAAGTTCAGCCATGCGTTCGCCGCCAATGCCAGAAACACGCAGATCGGACAATTGCTGGCGCAAAGATGAAATCAGGGCCGCACCGAGCTGATCGCCGGATTCCTCACCAACTATGACGAATACGTGCGGCCCACCGTCGGAAGCAACCGGGTCGGTGGTCATTGCGAAGCCTTGTCGTCAGGCGGTATGGCAGACTGGGCGATACCATGGAGAAACAGGCCAAGTTGGTTCGCCCGCTCTATCATCGCGGCACGGTCGGCCATGAGAACACGACCGGCTTCTATACAAATACCAGCCAACCCAGCATCGGCGGCGTTTTGAACTGTATCAGGACCGACGGCAGGCAGGTCAACACGCAGGTCCTGCTCAGGTTTGACCGCCTTGACCAGTACACCCTTATGGGTGTTACCGCGAAGCCGGCCACTTTTGCGCAATTGTGCCACCCGGGAAACCATAGCGTCGGTACCTTCCGCCGCCTCCACGGCGGCAATGCGGCCGCCGATCACAACCACGCTCTGGCCAATATCGAACTCACCCAGCCGCGCAATGGCTCGCATCCCCATTGCCGCATCCGCCAAGGCAGCTTTATTCGGTTTGGTGCGGCCCAAAGTGCCCTGCGGACAAAGAAGATCCGGCGCCAGCTCGTGCGCACCGACGACTTTGAATCCCTCCACTTCGATCAGATTGATTGTACTGGTCAAAATATCGTTGTCGCTGCCGACATAGGCTTTGAGAATACGCGGCAACCGCTTTAGCGTGCCCATGTCGCCCAAAACCGAGCGGTAATCCGGGCGTTGGGTGATGCTGCCGATCATAACAACTTGCTGGCACTCGTGCTTCTTCGCCAGGTCTAAACACCGACCAACCTGGCCCCATCCCACCCAATAGGGATCGAATTCAGCTAATGACTGATCGGCCTCGCCGTCGATCGCAAATACAATCGGTTGGCGCTTCAGTTTTCGCAGATTGGCCGCCAGATCAAACGGCAAACGGCCACCGCCGGCGAGTATCGCGACCGGGCTGCTGGATTGATCCTGTGTCATATGGGTGTCTATCCGGCCTGAAGAAGCGGCCAATTGTTCAACCGCCGGCCTGATCTGGAACGGTTATTCCTCGGTCTTTGCCGGCACGAATGAAATCGATAATTTTACCGACCATGTTATGGCCGTCGTATTCTTCGGCAACTTGATCGGTTCGAGATGCCAACGTACCACCTTCTGCGAAAAGCATCTTATAGGCTCGCCGCAACGCATGAATATCGTCGCGTGCCACACCGGCTCTTTTGAGCCCAACGAGATTCAGTCCCGAAAGGCTGGCGCGATTTCCGGTGACCATGCCGAAGGGAATGACGTCATTTTCGACCCCGGTCATGCCGCCAACAAAGGCCAGCTCGCCGATGCGGGTGAATTGATGCGCGGCGGAATTGCCACCAAAAATGGCGTTATCCGCAATGGTCACATGGCCACCCAAACTGGAGTAGTTCACCATGATGACGTTGTTGCCCAACTGGCAATCGTGAGCAATGTGAGCGCCGACCATCAGCAGGCATTGACTACCGACGCGCGTCACTAATCCGCCGCCCTCAGTGCCCGGATTCATGGTGACGTTTTCGCGGATGGTGGTGTTTTCGCCAATTATCAGGCGGCTTTCCTCGCCACTGTACTTCAAATCTTGCGGATTGTGGCCGAGACTTGCAAACGGGTAGATATGGCAGCCGGCGCCGATCTCGGTATGACCATCAACAGCCACGTGAGATTCAAATGTAACGCCGTCGCTGACAACTACGTCTGGCCCGATCACACAAAACGGTCCGACAGTAACATCGGAACCAAGGGATGCCCCGTCATCGACGATGGCTGTGGGGTGGACAGTCGTCATACTTGATTACCCATCCACCATCATGGCGCTGATTACAGCTTCCGCTACTTTTCCACCATCAACACGGGCCTCACATCCAAATTTCCAGATATTCCCGCGATTACGTAGTTTATTGACGTGATATTCCACCTGGTCACCGGGGACGACAGGCTTTCGAAACTTGGTTTTATCGATGGTCATCAAATAAACGATCGGCGTACTGGATCCACCTGACCCAGCATTGATACAAATGGCGCCAGCTGTTTGGGCCATGCCTTCAATTAACAAGACGCCAGGCATCACTGGTTCGGTTGGGAAATGGCCAGGAAAATGCGGTTCGTTGGCTGTGACGTTCTTAATGCCGATAGCTGATTGGTCGCCGTCAATATCGATAATTCGATCAACCATGAGGAAGGGATAACGGTGCGGCAGCAACTTCATGAGATCCATGATGTCGAGACGTTCCAGCGTGGTGTTTTCTGACTGCGTCATTCCAGTCGCCCTTTGGTGTACAGCCCAAATCGGTTTACTTGTCCGATCCTAGGCTCCTGACGGTTTCTGTTTTGCTTTTTCAACCAGCGCTCTGAGCTGTTTATATTCGCGCATGAACTGGCGCACCGGGCGCGCCGGTGTACCGCCCCATTTTTCACCGGGCGGGATATCGTTGGCAACATTAGCACCACCGGCAACCTGCGCACCCTGACCGATTGTCAGGTGACCGGAAATTCCGGCTTTGCCGGCCAAAACAACAAAATCTTCCAATTTGCTGCTGCCCGCAATGCCGGCCTGCGCCACCACTAAACAATGGCGGCCAATTTCTACATTATGCGCGATTTGCACCTGATTATCGATCTTCGTTCCCTCGCCGATCACCGTATCCCGATTGGCGCCGCGATCGATAGTACTGTTGGCGCCGACCTCTACATCATCCTGGATGATCACGCGACCGATCTGCGGCACCTTTTGATGCCCGGACGCTGACATGGCAAATCCATAACCGTCCTGGCCAATGCGAACGCCAGGATGGATGATGACACGATCACCCATCAAAGTATGTTGGAGCGTCGCATTGGCGCCAATATAGCCGTCACGTCCGATACAGACATCATGTCCAATAACCGTATTGGCGCAGATAACCGTACCGGTTCCGATTTGCACGTTCGCACCAATCACCACACCGGGTTCCGGTTGGACGCCAGCTTCCAGTCTGGCTGACGGATGAATATGTGCGCCCTGAAAATCGCCATCGCCGGTCATCCCGGTCAGACGGTGCCCATCGGGGTAGAATCGGCGCAGGACTTTCGCATAAGCGGCATAGGGAGACTGGCAAACGAGGACTGCGCAATGTTCTGGAACGCGGTCGGCGAATTTTTCGGCTGTCAAGCAAGCACCCGCCTGTGTATCAGCCAGTTGGCTAAGATACTTTGGGTTATCGATAAAAGTGAGGTGTTCAGACTGCGCCAAATCCAGCGGCGCCACGTCAGAAATTATTATTCCTGGATCACCACGGGCAATCGATGCCCCGACAATATCGGCGATTTCCGCCATTGTGGTTGCTTGAGGAACGGGAAAAAAGCGCTGTTGCGACATAGATCCTGTCTTGAATCAGCTGTCGCCGCGAATACGCGGCGACAGAATTCGTCATGGGGATGTTCGCCTACTAGAAGCGTGTGCCACCGCCAAACCGGAATATCTCGAGTTTGTCAGCTTTGTTCTTCAACAATGCGTAGGCAAAGTCAAACCGCAACGGTCCCATCGGAGAGGCCCAACCAAAGCCGACACCAACCGAGGCGCGGAGCTTACCGGCGTTGGCGACAATCGGCGAACCGGCTATGGCCTTGGGATCCGGGCTCCACAACGACCCGGCATCGGCGAAAATCGCCATTGTCACGCCAAGGTCAGCCGGCACGAAGGGCATGGGCATAGTCGCTTCGGCAGATACTGCATAATAGAAGCGACCGCCGACAGAATCCAGGTTTGTTGTACTGGTGTCACGCGGCCCAATACCATTGCTTTCAAAACCACGGATTTTCTCGCCGCCAAGAAAGAAACTATCCGGTGTCGCCAGCGTTTGACCGATCCCGAATGTCACGCCACCGCGTGCACTAAGCATGCCGATCAAACCCCAATCGGACAGCAGCTCATGATAATAAATCGCCGTAGCTTCTGTTCTGAGGTAACGGACACTCCCGCCGACACCAGCAAAGGTCTGTTGTACCTGTGCATAAATTCCATCGGTCGGATTTTGCCGGTTGTCCAGGGAATCGTATGTAACGTTATAGGAAATTGACGAAATAGTCCGCTTGCCAATCGGAACAGCAGTCGGAAGGACGGCGCCAGTGGGATTTTTGATAACCTGCCGAATGAAGCTGTAACTAATGCCAACGCTGACGTGCTCAGTTATCGGCACTCCCAGTCCAACCGACCCACCTATGGATTTATCCGAATAGGTGCGATATGCGGTTGATTCATATTCCCGGCTATAAAGATTAACGCTTGCGGCAATACGTCGACCCAAGAAATACGGTTCGGTAAAGGCGAAATCGTATTCCCTCTTTTTCGAACCACCACCAACTTTGATTTTAAGATACTGCCCACGACCAAGGAAATTCTTCTCTGTCAAAGTAATATCACCGACGACACCTTCAGTCAGCGAGTAACCGGCACCGAACGATATCGCGCCGGTCGCTTCCTCAGTAATCACGACAGTGATGACAACCTTATCTGGTGCCGAACCCTGCGCAGTCAGGATCTGGACGCTCTTGAAATACCCAAGTTCATTCAAACGCCGCTCTGCCTTCTGCAAAAGCGCTCGGTTGAAGGCATCACCTTCGGCGAAGTCGAATTCGCGGCGAATGACGTACCCGCGTGTTCGGGTGTTACCCCGGATGGTGATCCGCTCTACGTAGACCCGCGGCCCCTCGTCGACGAAGTAGGTGATCGAGATGGTATGGTTTTCGTAGTCGCGGCTACCGCGCGGACGAATCTGCGCAAAGGCATAACCCCACCTTGAAACCGCAATGACCAAGTCCTCCATTGATTTCTCAATGGCCTCGGCATTGTAGGTATCACCGGCGGAAGTGTGAATGAAGCTGCGCAATTGTTCTGGGTCTACATTGAGCAGCGACGTCTGAATATCGACTTCACCAAACGTATAAGGCTCACCCTCGTCGACGGTGAAAGTGACGAAGAAAACATTGCGTTCCCGATCAAGATCCGCCACGGCGGAGACAATCCGGAAATCCGCATAACCTTTTTTATAGTAATAGCGGCGCATCAATTCCTGATCGGCATTCAACCGGTCTGGATCGTATGTATCGCCACTACGCAAGAAACTCAGCAAACCGGATTCGCGTGTTTTAATGACTTGCCGCAGACGCCGGTCGGAAAAAGCTTTGTTGCCGATAAACGAAATCCGCGTAACACCGGTCTTGCCGCCTTCGCTGATTTCAAACACCAAATTGACGCGGTTTTTGCCAAGTTCGATGATCTTCGGCTCAACACTGGCCTGGAAACGGCCGCTACGCCGGTAGATTTCGAGAACTTTTTGCACATCGGCCTGGACGCGGGCTTGCGTAAGCACCGAACGCGGCTGCGATCGAACCGCACCCTTTAAGACTTCGTCCTTGACCTTCTTGTTGCCCTCAAAGGACACCCGGTTAATGACCGGATTTTCCACAACGATGACAATCAGGGAGGAACTCTGACGGGAAATGTTGACATCTGCAAACAATCCGGTGCCGAAAAGCGCCCGAATTGATTCATCGACATCAAATGCCGTGTAGGATTTGCCTGGTTTAATCGTCACGTAGTTGCGAACTGAATCCGCATCCACCCGTGTATTGCCTTTGACGACAATTCGGCTGACGACGGCTGCCTGCGCCTCGGAAGCCCCTAAAACAGCGGAATTTGTAAACAGCACCGGAGCGCCCGCGCTCAACAGTACCGCGACAATCGCGCCCCGCACAAAATTCTGAAACATTCGCATATGCCTTGAAACCATTTTAATTTTATTATTCCCCGAAGTCTCGGAATTGCGGGAATCCCGTCTATCACTCTGACGTTTTACAATGTTTTGGAAATCACGCAACCCGAATAGCCCCATCAAATTGTATTATTCCTGTTAACCGTTGCCGATGTGCCACGGCTGTTACAACTGGGTTAACCGTACGATATCATTCCAGGTTACAAACACCATCAACATCACAACCAACGCAAAGCCAATTTTAAAACCAATATCCTGTGCCCGATCGCTTAAAGGTCGGCCGCGGATACCCTCGATGGCGTAGAACACCAAATGCCCGCCGTCCAACAACGGTACCGGGAATAAATTCAGCAAACCAATGCTGACTGACAATATAGCGGCAAGATTGAGTAAAGCACCGAAACCAAGTGTCGCAAGCTGGCCGGAAACCTGTGCGACCCGAATGGGGCCGCCAAGTTGGTCGGCGGCTTCCCTGCCGGTAATGACATTGCCCACATAAACCAGGGTACGCTTCAAAACGAACCAGGTTTCCGCAGTCCCCGCCCAAAGTGCTTGCGGTGGCGACATGCGCTCTACAACGATAGATTCGGCTGTCGTCCTGCGGCTAATTCCAAGCAAACCGACCCGAAAAACGTTGCCAAACCGGTCTTTTTGCTCGCTCAGCTTTGGCGTCGCGACCAAATTGACCATTTGGCCACCGCGATCGACAGTAACCTTCAACGCCACATCGGCATTCACCGAAACGATCCGCTGGATATCTGAAAAACTCTCAATTTTTACGCCATCAATCTCCCGCACCACATCACCTGACTGAAATCCAGCTGTTTCCGCCGCACTTCCAGCCACAACCTGATCAACGATCGGGCTCGTCATCGGCCGCCCGACAATGGCAAAGGTCATGGCGAAAATGACGATCGCCAGAATAAAGTTGGCAATTGGGCCGGCCGCGACAATCGCAGCACGGCGCCAGACCGATTTTCCATGGAAAGCGCGGTTCATTTCCTCCGCGCTCATATTTTCCAACGCCTCTTGATCAGGCGTGCTGGCGGCCGAATCGTCGCCGTCAAACCGGACATAGCCACCCAACGGTACAGCGGAGAGCCGCCAACGGGTTCCATGACGGTCATATCGGCCAAATAATTCCGGCCCAAACCCAACGGAAAAGACCTTCACACCGACACCGCACCAGCGGGCAACGAGAAAGTGGCCAAGCTCATGGAAAAATACCACGATGGTCAACACAAACAGGAACGGAACAATATAGTTGATCGCCACCGACCCAATGCCTGTTAAAATCTCCATGTCGTCCTCATTTTTCGATGATGGCGTTCAAATTGTGCCGCAGCTAAAGGCGCCACGACCACTATCGTTCATTTGCGGCGAGACGATGGATATTCGTGTGCGCCAAACGCCGGGCTGAACCATCCAGTTCAAACACGCCTTCCATCGAATCAGGTTCGACCAGCAAATCAGTTGCCGCGGCGTTTTCCAAGACCTCTTCAACCACTTGTGCAATTTGGGTAAACCCAATCTTGCGATCCAAAAATGCGGCAACCGCGATTTCATTCGCAGCATTGAGAACTGTTGTCGCGCCGCGACCGGTTTTGAGGCATTCCAAAGCCAGCGCCAGGGCTGGGAATTGGGACATATCCGGGCGTTCGAAATCCAGCCTGCCCAACTGTGCAAGATCCAGGCGCCTGCTGTCATTTGCCAACCGTGCCGGCCAATCCAAACAATAAGAAATGGGAATACGCATATCCGCAGCACCCATCTGCGCCAAGATTGATCCGTCGCTAAATTGCACCAGGCCGTGGACCGCCGATTGCCGGTGTATGTATACATCCAGACCGGATACGTCGATCGGGAAAAGATGATAGGCTTCAATGAGTTCAAGGCCCTTATTCATCATCGTCGCCGAATCGATGGTGATTTTCGACCCCATCGACCAATTTGGGTGATTGAGCGCCTGTTCCGGCGTGGCAACGGCCATTTGCTCGATCGACCATGTCCGAAATGGCCCGCCGGATGCAGTCAGGATAATTTTTTCCAAACCGTCAAGCGGCCGGCCGTCAATTGCCTGGAAAATCGCATTGTGCTCAGAATCCACCGGCAAAACCGTAGCGCCATTGCGCCGCGCGGTTTGCATAAACAATGCCCCGGCGGAGACCAAGCATTCCTTGTTAGCAAGCGCCAGCGCCCGTCCAGGCTTCAAAGCCGCCAGGGTCGGCGCTAGGCCAGCAGTGCCGACAACGGCCGCCATCACCACATCGCAATCGCGGTCCATGGCCTCAATCACCGCCTGTTCACCGGCGGTAACCTCGGTTTCGGTATCCGACAGCGCAGACTTAAGCGCCTCATATCCGCTTTCGTCGGCCAAAACGGCCGATTTTGCGCCAACCGCCCGCGCCTGTTCAGCAAGACGCTGCCAATTTTTATTGGCCACCAGCGCTGTCGTTTCAAAACGATCCGGGTTGGCGGCAATCAAATCAAGCGTACTGACCCCGACCGACCCGGTGGAGCCCAGCACTGTCACCCGCCTCCGACTGTTAGAGGGCTTTTTGTGCTCAGAATCTGCCGATTGATGTGTGTTCATGGCTACCAAATCAACAAACCTTCGCCGATATTCGACGAACCGCCCCGCGCACAGCCGATTGCGGCGGCAAAGATGGCGGCAAAGATCAACCCATCGACACGGTCCATGATACCACCATGGCCAGGAATGATGTGACCGGAATCCTTCACCCCAAACCGACGTTTGACCGCCGATTCGAACAAATCTCCAAATTGCGAAATGATCGACAGGCCGCAACTAACCGCGACAATCGCCAAACCAACAGCATGGGGGCTCAAATAGATGACCCCGACACCGGCAAGCACGCCACCGGCCAACCCACCTAAAGCACCGGACCAGGTTTTGCCCGGTGAAACTGCCGGCCAAAGTTTTGGACCACCGATTGTTCGACCGACGAGATAAGCGCCTATATCCGTCGCCCAGATGACAGCGAAAAGGAATATCACCGCCATCAATCCGAACATCTCATCGGAGCGAAGCCCCCAGAGCGCAATAGCAAACGGCGCGGCATACAAAACGCCGGTTGGCAGCCAGAAACCAGCCCGCTGGATCATCGAATAAATGGCGGCGGCAAGAAATGCGCCGGCTAAAAACACAAATCCGAAATTCGGGGCGTCTTGTAAAATAATCGCAACAAGGCCGACCAACATCCCGCCGCAGATAATTATTGGCACAAGTGGCGCTTTGAACTGGCCGGTGACTGTTCCCCATTCATAGAAAATGAGGCCAGCAACAACGATGGCCAGGCCATAAAACGGCAATCCGCCATACCAAGTAATCGCCAACGCCAGCGGCGCTAAAACAAACGTTGAAATTGCTCGGACAACCAAATTGCTTTTATTACCGGATCCCGACGGACCGCTGACGGCGTCGGGCTCGGCCGGATCAGTCACGACGCTGGCCCGTCAAGCAGGCCGCCATACCGCCGATTGCGACATCGGTATTCCAGGATCGCACTGTCAAACAGGTCGGCATCGAATTCAGGCCAGAATTCCGCCAAAAACACGAACTCTGAATAAGCCGCCTGCCATAATAGAAAATTCGACAATCTCTGCTCGCCGCTGGTGCGAATGATCAAATCGGGATCGGGAAACCGCGATGTGTCCAAATTTGCGGTAATCAGATCGGCGTCTATGTTGGCCGGATCCAAACTGCCATCAGCGGCCTGTTCCGCCACCCGGCGAACAGCCCGTAAAATTTCATCACGGCTACCATAATTGAACGCCACAACCAGATTGAGCCCGGTGTTTTCTCGCGTCAAATTCTCCGCGTGCTCGATAAGTGAAAGGATATCCGGCGCCAGATCATCCCGACAGCCGACCACATGAACCCGCACGTTGTTGCGATGTAAATCCGCCAGATCACGGCGCATGAACAACCGCAGCAAAGCCATCAGATCCTCGATCTCAGCCTTTGGCCGCGACCAGTTTTCCGAACTGAAACTAAACAGTGTGAGATACTCAAGACCAATCGCACCAGCATGCCTGACCGCCCGCCGCAGCGCCTTGACGCCACGCCGGTGGCCTTCGGTGCGGCCTAGTCCGCGCGCGGTTGCCCAGCGTCCGTTGCCGTCCATAATGATCGCCACATGTTTCGGCATCGGCGCCAGATCCTGATCGTCCAGGTCGGCAATTTTTGCGGTGGCATCCGAGGCTACGGTCATCAATGTTGATCTCTAGGCGGGCCAAAAGGGATCGTTAGGCGATTGTCACCGATCAGACTTGGGTGGATTAGACTTGCGTAATTTCTTCTTCTTTGGCCTCTATAATGAGGTCAATCTCGGCAATTGCGTCGTCGGTGAATTGTTGAACTTCATCTGACATTTGATGATGTTCGTCCTGGCTGACCTCACCGTCTTTTTCCATTTTCTTCAGCGTATCCATGCCATCTTTACGCACATGGCGGACTGAAATACGGGCTTGCTCGGCATATTTGTGGGCAATTTTGGCGAGTTCGAGACGACGTTCTTCGTTTAGTTCCGGTATGGGAATCCGCATGAGCGTGCCCTCTACTACCGGATTGAGGCCAAGGCTTGATTCTCGAATCGACTTTTCAACGGCCTGCGCCATGGATTTATCCCACACCTGGACAGAGATCATGCGCGGTTCCGGCACAGAGATAGTCGCCAACTGATTGATCGGCATTTGCTGTCCATAAGCATCGATCGTCAACGGCTCAAGCATACTGATTGAGGCACGGCCAGTTCTTAAGCCACCCAATTCGGTTTTCAATACCGAAATGGCGCCTTGCATGCGGCGGTTTAGGTCTTTGTAATCTAAAACAGCTCCAGACATATCGAACCTCGTATTATTGTGTCGTTGCCGTTTTCACTGGTTGAAGTCGCGGTGCACGGCTAACCGTCCACCAGCGTGGCCCTCCCCTGGCCCTTCAAAACATCAATGACGGCTTTCGGGTCTTCTATGGAAAATACGATTATCGGAATTCCATTGTCGCGGGCAAGTGCAATCGCCGCTGTATCCATCACGCGCAGGTCCTTTTCCAGCACCTGTTGATGGGTAAGCCGCTCAAATCTCGTCGCGGTCGGGTCCTTTTTGGGATCAGCGGAATAAATTCCGTCGACCTGCGTACCCTTTAATAGAGCATCGCAATTTAGCTCCGCGGCGCGCAGTGCGGCACCAGAATCAGTGGTAAAAAATGGATTTCCCGTTCCGCCCGCCAATAGCAACACACCACCGGCATCCATAATCTGCAAGGCGCCGCGCTGGGTAAAGCGGTCGCAAATCTCTGGCATGGTCAACGCCGACAGCACATGAGCTTGAACACCGACATCGGTTAAGGCAGATCGCAGGGCGAGGCAATTCATGACGGTGGCCATCATGCCAAGATGATCGCCGGTGACCCGATCACCGCCGCCGGCCGCGACAGAAACACCACGGAATATATTACCGCCGCCGACAACGACGGCAATTTGCGCGCCGAGCTTGACGGATTCCGCAATCGCCGAGGCGATGCCGGCTACGACAGCTGGATCAATCCCAAATCCGCGGTCACCTAACAGGGCCTCACCGGACACTTTCAACAGGACGCGGCGGTATTTTAGGGCGTCGGTCATATTGGGAAATTGATTCTCCGTTGAACCCAGACTTGCGGATACACGAAGGGCGCCGGATTGTCACCCGGCGCCCCTTGTTAGAAGCACATTAATTGTTAGGAAGCGCCGGTCGCCGCGGCAACTTCGGCGGCAAAATCAGATTCTTCCTTTTCGATACCCTCACCCAGCGCATAACGGGTAAACCCGGCAATCTTGATCGGTGCGCCAGCGTCGGCCTCTGCATCTTTGAGCGCCTGCTCGACGGTTTTATCCGGATCGACGACAAAAGCCTGCTTGGTCAACGCGACTTCCTCGTAGAATTTACGCAGGCGGCCTTCCACCATCTTCTCAATGATGTTTTCCGGCTTGCCTGATTCACGGGCTTGCTCAGAATAAACCCCACGTTCCCGCTCGATCACGGCGGGATCGATAGCATCCTGCGTGATGGCCAACGGGTTCGTTGCCGCGATATGCATGGCGATCTGCTTGCCAATCGCCGCTAGCGTATTGGTGTCACCGGTTGATTCCAAAGCGACAAGCACACCAATCTTGCCCAGACCCGTGGCAACGGCGCTATGGACATAGGTGGCTACGACACCCGGAGAAGCGGTAAACGCCGTAGAACGACGCAGCGACATATTTTCGCCGATTGTTGCAATCGCTTCCGTCAACTCATGTTCAACGGAATGATCTTTGCCTGGATAGGTCGCAGCAGCCAGCGCGTCGCGATCGCCGTTGACGGAAATCGCGGTTTCCGCAACCGTGCGCACCAGTGTTTGAAACTGATCAGCTCTGGAAACGAAGTCGGTTTCGGAATTTACCTCAACCATTGCCGCAGTGCCGTTCTGCGCGGAAACGCCGATCAGGCCCTCCGCGGCAACACGGCCGGCCTTCTTGGCGGCCTTGGCAAGGCCTTTGGTACGCAGCCAATCAACGGCGGCTTCCATGTCACCATCGGACTCCGTCAACGCCGTTTTACAATCCATCATGCCTGCGCCGGTTTTCTCGCGCAGCTCTTTCACCATCGTGGCGGAAATGCTCATCTTAGCCTCTTAAAAGCTGTCATCATCTTCGGATGATCGGTCAGATATCGGTGTCGCCAGCCGATTGGCCGGCCACACCGTCTATCTCATACGCCGCCCGGCCAAATGCCCGACAGCAAAGCAATTAGTCGCTTCCTGCGATCAATTTTTTCGCCTGATCGACCCATTCTTCGCGGTCAATTCGGCCTTTGAAATTGAGAACTTCATCTATTTTTACAATGTCTTCAGCGGAAAAGTTCGCAATTTGGTCAAGCTTCACGATACCCAGACTGTTCAATTTGCCTTCAAGTACCGCACCCAGGCCTGAAATCTGCTTCAGATCATCCGGATCACCATCAGGCGCCGTGAACAACGGCGCATCATCAGCGGCAGGTTCTTCGGCGGCAGGCGCTTCCTCAGCTGCGGGCGCCTCGTCGGCAACAGCCTCCTCAACCTTGGCTTCCTCGGCAGGCGCCTCAGCTTTTGCTTCCTCGGCGGGTGCCTCAGCTTTTGCCTCCTCGGCAGGCGCTTCAGCTTTTGCTTCCTCAACCGTCTCAGCGACCGCTTCAGCTACAACAGCAGCTTCGGTTTCGGCAGCTGCGGTTTCCTCAGCTTCGGCCAGCACCGGCTCTTCAGCCACATCTTCGGCAGCACCCAGATCAACGCCCATATTCGACGAAGCCCGGGAGATGCCATCAATAGCGGCGCGGGAAATCAGGTCGCAGTAGAACGAGATCGCGCGGCCAGCATCGTCATTACCCGGAATCGGCAGATCGATACCGTCGGGGTCGGAGTTCGTATCCAAAATCGCGGCAACCGGGATACCCAACCTGCGGGCTTCCAAAATGGCATTGGATTCACGGTTAGAATCGATCACGAACACCAGGTCGGGCAAACCGCCCATATCCTTGATACCGCCGAGGTTACGCTCCAGCTTGTCGCGCTCGCGATCAAGATTGAGCCGTTCCTTTTTGGTCAGGCCCTGGGCATCACCGGAAAGCAGCTCCTCAAGGGTGCGCAGACGGGAGATTGAATTGGAAATGGTCTTCCAGTTGGTCAACATGCCGCCAAGCCAACGGGCATTGACGAAATATTGGGCGCTCTTGCGGGCGTATTCAGCGACCGGCGCCTGTGCCTGGCGTTTGGTACCGACAAACAGTACCCGGCCACCGCCGGCAACCGTATCGGAGACGGTTTTCAGCGCTTGATGCAGGAGCGGCACGGTTTGCGCCAGATCGAGAATGTGAATGTTGTTGCGTAAGCCAAAGATGTATCCACCCATCTTCGGGTTCCAGCGGTGCTTTTGGTGACCAAAATGAACGCCCGCTTCGAGCAATTGACGCATAGTAAAATCAGGCAGAGCCATAGCCCCGTTCTCCTTTTTCCGGTTGTTCCTCCGCGGGGACGCGGCCACTGGCTGAAAGCCATTTAGCCGTCTGACACCGGATGGACATCAATCATTTGGATGATGCCCGTCCCCGCGTGTGAGATGGGCGCCTTATAGGCGGGTAATATAGTAATTGCAAGGGGCCAGTTACCGCACTGCAGCACAGATAATCATGACGACCCAACCACTAGGATTAATCAGGCCATTTCCACCTGGGCAACGCCCCGCACGGCTTTTAATGCGCTGGCGATTTGCGGTGATACGCGATAGCGGTCCTTCAGGCAGATATCCGCCTCCGAGGCACCACCATCCAGCAGGACGGTCATGATGACCCGGCCATTGCCGTCACGCGGATCCAAATGGGTCTTCAGGCTTTCAAGGCAGCTTGGGTCATCGACAAATATGCGCAAATCACCCTGGTTGCGGCCCGCCGCGGCGTCGATCAACTCAACCGTTTGAATGCGCACATTAACGCCTTCCTGACGGTTCTCGGCGGTAACTTTCATGATCACCGACTGGCCCGGCTCCAAGATCTCACGATATTGGTTGAGCCCTTCTGAAAATATCACCGCCTCAAATTGGCCGGTCGGATCGGAAACCCGCAAGATGCCCATGCGGCCGCCCTTGCGGGTCTTGCGCTCCTGGCGATGGGCGATTGTACCTGCCAGGATGCCGCCCGCCGCGCCGGCTCTAACGGAGGCCTCAAAGTCGGTCCACATTTGAACTTTTTCACGTTTGAGGATTTCTCCGTATTCATCCAGCGGGTGGGCGGATAAATAAAACCCGACAGCCTGGAACTCCCGGTGTAGCCGCTCCGACGGTAACCAGGCGCCGGCCATTGGCAACCGTACCGGTTCCGGTTTGTCAGCACCGCCGAACAACTCATCTTGGGCACTGGCGCGCCGTTCAGCCTGGCTGGACGACAGGCCGATGATCACATCAAGCCCTTCCGTCAGCCGTGCCCGATCCGGCTCCAGGTCATCAAATGCGCCTGCGGCCACGAGGCTTTCCAGGGTACGCCGGTTGATTTGATTTGAACTGACCCGATGGACAAAATCACTCAGATCAGCGAACGGCCGGTCGCCACGGGCGGCCACAATATCGTCGACCGCCTGCTGGCCGACACCTTTGATGGCGGAAAGCGAATAGAAGATACGGCCATCTCGGACATCGAAAGGCGCCATTGATTTATTGACCGATGGCGGCTCCACCACGATCCCCAATCCAATAGCATCACGGCGAAAGTCGGATAACTTGTCGGTATTGCCCATATCCAGCGTCATGGAAGCGGCCAGGAACTCCACCGGGAAATTGGCTTTCAGATAGGCCGTTTGATAGGCCACAAGTGCATATGCAGCGGCGTGGGATTTGTTGAAGCCGTAGTCGGCGAACCGCGCCAGCAGATCAAATATCGCATCCGCCTGCGGTTTGTTCAATCCACGCTCCACCGCGCCGTCAACAAAACGATGGCGCTGCGCATCCATTTCCGACTTGATTTTCTTGCCCATGGCACGGCGCAGTAGGTCGGCTTCACCGAGTGAATAGCCGGACAGCTCCTGGGCAATCTGCATCACCTGTTCCTGGTAGATGATGACCCCGAAAGTCTCCTTCAGGATCGGCTCCAGTTTCGGATGCATATAGTCGGGTTTTTCTTTTTTGTGCTTGCGATTGCAATAGGTCGGAATGTTGGCCATCGGACCGGGACGATAAAGCGCCACCAGGGCAATAATATCTTCAAACCGGTCAGGCTTCATATCGACCAGCGCTTTGCGCATGCCGGCACTTTCCAACTGGAACACGCCGACGGTTTCCCCTGCCGACAACATGTCGTAGCTCTTGGTGTCATCAAGCGGCAGGGTCTCAAGATCAATATCGGTGCCGGAGCGGCGGATCAGATCAATGGCGGTCTCAAGTACCGTCAGGGTTTTCAGGCCCAAAAAGTCGAATTTGACCAGGCCGGCCTGTTCCACCCATTTCATATTGTATTGGGTGACCGGCATATCGGAACGCGGATCGCGGTAAAGCGGCACCAATTGGGAAAGCGGCCGATCGCCGATGACGATGCCGGCGGCATGGGTTGAAGCGTGCCGGTACAATCCCTCCAGTTTGATCGACATATCCATCAACCGCGCGACGATTTCCTCGCTCTTGCGGGCGTCCGCCAATTGCGGCTCCTCGTCGATCGCCTGGCGCAACGTCACCGGGTTGGCCGGATTGGACGGCACCATTTTGCACAAACGGTCGACCTGCCCGTATGGCATTTGCAACACCCGGCCGACATCGCGCAGCACCGCGCGGGCTTGAAGCGTTCCGAAGGTTATGATCTGGGCGACCTGGTCGACACCGTATTTATCCTGAACGTAGCGGATGACTTCGTCGCGGCGGTCCTGGCAAAAATCGATGTCAAAGTCAGGCATCGACACACGATCGGGGTTGAGAAAGCGTTCAAACAGCAGGTCGAACCGCATCGGGTCCAGATCGGTGATGGTCAAGGCATAGGCGACTAGCGACCCGGCACCCGAACCACGGCCGGGACCGACCGGAATGCCTTGCGCTTTCGCCCATTTGATGAAGTCGGCAACAATAAGAAAATAACCGGCATATTGCATATTGGAGATAACGGATAGTTCGTGCTCCAGCCGGGCGTCATAGTCGGCCTTGTCCATTCCCGGTGCCGGTTCGTGGGTTTCCAACCGGGCAGCCAATCCAGCCCAGGCCTCATCACGTAACTCCTGGGCTTCCAGGTCGCCGCCGTTTTCTACTTCTTCCGCACTGGCCGCCGTGCCTGAAAACCGCGGCAGGATCGGCGCCCGGGTTTGTGGACGGTAGGTGCAACGAAGCGCGATCTCGATAGTGTTATTGACCGCTTCCGGCAAATCGGCGAACAGAGCCGCCATTTCCGCCCGGCTTTTAAAATAGTGTTCTGCCGTCAGACGCCGGCGATCATCTTCGATAATCACCCGCCCTTGCGAGATGCAAATCAACGCATCGTGGGCTTCATAGTCGTCACGGCGCGGAAAATAGGCTTCGTTGGTGGCGACCAGGGGAATGTCTTGCGCATAGGCCAGATCCAGCAGGCCGGGCTCGGTGGCTAATTCAGTTGGTAATCCGTGGCGTTGCAACTCGATATAAAGCCGATCACCAAAAGCGCCCGCCAGGGTTTGAAGCCGGGAGGCAGCAAGCGATAACTCCCCCTGCTCCAGTGCCATGTTGAGCGGACCGCCCGGGCCGCCAGTCAACGCGATCAGGCCATCGCAATGGTGCTGTAGGTCATTGAGCGAGATCTGGGCTTCATCGGTCCCATCTGAATCGAGCCACGATTGACTGACCAGTTCGACCAGATTGGCAAAACCAACCTCTGACATCGCCAACAGCACAATCCTCGGCAACGCCGCGGATTTTAATGTCCGCTCCTGGGCGGCCACATCGTGGAAATCAACGGCAACCGAACAGCCAACAATCGGTTGGACACCCAAACCGGCGGCTTTCTCAGAGAATTCAAGCGCCCCAAACAGGTTGCCCGTATCGGTGACGGCCAGCGCTGGCTGCCCGTCGGCGGCGGCCAAATCAATGACCGTGCTAAACGGTAGCGCGCCTTCTAATAACGAATAGGCGGAGTGAACCCTTAAATGAACAAACCCAACATCCGCCATCGCCCGCCTCGCCGACTCAATTGCCTGAACAGACAAGTGTCGGCTACCGCGTTGGCGATGTCCAACCGAGGAGTGAAACGCCAGGACGTTTTCCAAAGAATGTTGATCAAACGCGCCGTCAGCCGATCAGGACGTCAGCCCAGACCATGACACTGGCGGCAAATAGCCCGAACGAGCCGAAGGCGACTATGTCTTTGATGTAGGTAATCATTTTCGCTTTCTCCCTTTGTATTGAGTTTATTATGTTCTCTTTTTGTTCTTTTTGTCAAGCCCCCTGTTTCAATCGCCTTAGCGCGACCGTTCGATGGAATTGCCGCACGCATGGATCAGGCCGGCAGGCTAAGGCGCCCGCCAGCCAATTCGGCACCGTTTAGCGGCGTTTTGGGATGACGATAAATCGACGCCCACAAGGTTTCGTCCAACGGCGCGGCGACGGCGGACAATTCGGTTTGATCCGACCACCCGGCACCATGCGCAACAACGGCATACGCTTACGTTTGAGTTTATAGCCACGCATTGTCTCGGTTCTTTGCGACGGCGTTACCGCCACGCCCGGCCCCAACAACCCGGTCCCGCGCGTTCCGGCGTCGGCCGGACTGACTATGATGAAGCCGCAAACGGCAACAAATCCGAATAAGAAAACGACTTGCCCGATCTTCATATTCTTGTCTCCCAACAAGAGTTAGACGGAAAAAACACAAACCCGCCCGGCAAACGAATGCGCGGGTCCTAACCGTTGGTCGCCGCTCACCGTCAAAAGGTTCAAAAGCTTCTGGCACTTCGGTTTTTCGCGCTGGCCGCCCAGGGTGCGGCAATTGCGGATATGCAAAATTTTGATCTTCTCGCCTAAACTGGCTTAGACTGATTGATCACCGCAGCTGGGAGGGTGAAATTCATGACCGCACAACGAAAAACAATCACGACGGCAATCGCCGCCGCATTAGCCATTACGCTGTCTTCGACACTTGGTATCGGGAAAGCCAGTGCTGAATCGCCGTTTCATACCGGCGTCTGGCAGGTCAACACGCCACAAGGGCCTGTTGGCTTGGTAGTCAGCGATTGGTTGATCTACGAAAATGGCCTGCCGACGCGGTGGATTTACCGCCGTTCAGGATCCAATGACGAAAATCAGTTTGATTTTTTGGTCCGTCGCATGGGCCAGGCTTCCTATGACCCGGTCGCCATCCGTATTTACCGGACCGGCGATCACGAGATGAATTACACTTTGCACGAGAGCAAGAAGGACCCGGTCAAAAATCCATCGATCCGGTTGTCTGTTCCAAACTACAAAAATTCCTGCCTGTCGGTGGAAAACAAGGGCGAGCGCTTGTTCGGCACTTGGCTTGGAACATCCGCCTCGTCCATGAAACGCCTTCGGATGAGTAAAGACAAACTGACCATCGACGGCAACACGCAAGCGGTGGAAATCCGATCCGTCCGTGTCGGCCGCCTGGCGATCCTGCAAAACGGTCAGCCGATAGCTTTCTTTACCGATGGCGGTGGCGATTATGGCGTTTTCCAGCGTCTAAAGCCCGGCGTCACGCTGGCGCAAATTTCCGACCCGCGCCGCGAAATTCTCGATTTTGCCAGCGAGGAAATCGTCCGTGACCCGAAAGGCACCTGCGACAGGCAGATCGCCGATCGTCTGAAATTATTGGGTAAGAAGAAATAACGCTGCCGACCAACTACTGAGCACGGTGAGTGCCCGAGAATCTCGGGCGCTTACTTTTGCTCAGATCGCAATTGAATAGAAACACGCTGGTCCTGAGCGGCCTTATCATCATCCGCTAGCGGTAACGATGCAGTGCGCGGCCCCGATACAGTGTCAGTCTCGCCACCGTTGAGGTCGAATAAGATGCCATCCGGGGGAAATACGGCGCGCTAAATCAAAAATCGGGAGAAATACGGTGAAAATGCACATCGCAATCAAAACCCTCCTTATCTGTGCCGTATCCGCGTTGCTATTTGTTGCACCTGACAGGGTTTTGGGTAGCGGCGAAGGCGCCGGCAGCAATCGCATCATCGTAAAACCGTCCAAACCCAAAACGACGAAGAAAAAGGTAATTAAGAAGAAGAAATCCACGATCAAAAAAACAAAAAAGAAAAAGAAAAAAACGAAGAAGAAGAAAATAAATCAACCAAAATACACCAAAGGCAAAGATTATCTTCGCGCTAAAAGAGGCCCAGATATCTTAACTGGCGGCCCAGGAAATGATGTTTATTTATTCAGTACTGACAGTGATTTCCCCAATAGCAAATCAAACTCGCTGGATAATGGCGATCGTATTCGAGATTATGAGTCAGAAGAAGTAATCAGTATATCCGGAATCATCCTCTCGCAGTCGCAAGTGACATTGAAGTTCGACAAAAAGAAAAACCAAACCCGATTGCAAATCGACCTGAACAAGGACGGTAAAACTGATCGGACAATCACACTCGATGGCGACAAGCGCGGCACGGTCCAGGTTGACGCAAATTGTTGTGGAACCAGGACCAGCGAAGTCTCTATCAAATTGCCAAAATAGATCCTGATATCTGACGGGACGGGTTCGGTTTGCCGGCGAGGAAATCGTCCGCGGCCCGGAAAGCACCTTTAACCGACAGATCACTAATCTTTCGAAACTGTTGGGCAGTGCGTGGTAGCGAAACTACCGCCCCGCCAGATTCGGCCGGCGCGGTCTAGCTGGCCTGGTTCAGTTGCTGTCTCTTGCGCGGGTCCTGAATCTTGTCTTGGTGCGCCTGCATCATTTCAAGATCCCCCTCCTGCTCGGCTCTGTCAGGTGACGTCGCCTTGTCCATATAGGTGAAACGGTTGGGATCGGCGTCAACCTCTTTGGCGATTTTCCGGAATCGCAGATACGTAACGAGCCACTGATAGTGCGTCGACAGGACTTCCCAGATGCGTCTGGGATAAAAAACGACCGGGTTTTCCAACGGTAAAGTCGGCCGCCGGTCGCGCCGAACCTTGCGACGAAATACCCCCATCTCCAGCGGATGCACCCCTTCAAAATGAAGAGAACCGAAAAATGCCAACGCCAGCAGAGTCATCTTCTTTGTATTAAGACCGCTGGCCACGCCGCGCCGCATGATAGTCCGCACGTGATCATCGGTGTAGAATTGGCCCCAAGCGTCGAGGTAGGCCTGCTTCAACTCCTCATCGGTCATCTGATCATGTTGGGTAGTCACGTAGTTTAGGTCATACCTGTTCATATCTGGCTCCATCCACACGCCCTTGTCATGAAGGATTTTGTGATCCGCCGAACCGGGCAACGGTGTCAGGATGAAAAATTCCACGAGATCCAGGGGAAGCTCTTTTTTGATGATCTCGATGTCGCGGCGAATGGATTCGGGCGTGTCTCCGGGAAATCCCAAAATGTAGCCGGCATAGGTCAAAACCCGATGCTCTTTCCACATTTGGAGCATCTTGCGGTATTCCCAGATTTTATTCTGGCGCTTGCCAGCGCCCATCAGTGAATCGGGATTGATGTTCTCCAAACCAATGAAAACCCGATGCACCCCGGCGCGGGCTGCCTTCTCGATAAAGTTTGGCGTCCTATGGCACAATGTGTCGACCTGAATCATGGTTTTGAACCTAAAACCTTCATCCTCCTTCAAGCTGATAAGACGGTCTAGAATCAGCTCCCAATCCTTGTTACGGGCGAAATTATCGTCGGTCAGCAAATACCGCCGCACATTCTGGGCCTCGTTGGCGCGAATGATCCGTTCAATGGAATCGGCCGAACGGCGGCGCGATTTTCGGCCCTGGACATTGATGATGGTGCAAAACGAACATTGGAAGGGGCAGCCTCGGCCGGAATCGAAACTGGTATAGTGCCCAGCAACGCGCCGAACGATATTTTCCGGCAGTATCGGTATGCTGGATTCGGAGATATCGGGAAGATCGGTGACGTAATCGTAACGGGGTTTTAAGCTACCCTTCCAGGCGTCGATCAAAAACTCATCAATTCGACCTTCGCATTCTCCTGAATACAAACTGAAGCCCAGATCCATCGCCTCCTGGATATCGGCTGGAATGTCATCAAGCATGGCGAAACAGCCTGATACATGAAATCCGCCGATGGCCACCTGGATACCGTGTGGGCGCAATTTGCGGCCGATATCAACAGCACGCGGAAACTGATTGGACTGTACGCCGATCAGACAAACAACACCCTGTTCAGCCGCCTTGATATCTTCGATGATCTGCTTGAAAGGAAGAATGCGATTGGTTTCGTCATAACCCTTGATGACGATCTCAACATCCCGGCCCAGGACACCCTCTTCCCCGGCGTCATGAATAATACCGTAAAGGGTGGCCAAAGTGTTTGAGGGTATTGATGAGCGAAACCACTGTATGACGTAACCGTCGTTGTCGTAGTGTGACGGTTTGATTAAGACAACACGGAATGTCTTGCGCGGAGTTGATTTTTGGGTGTCTGGCGTACTCGCGTCGCTGATCATGTCGGGCCACTATGCGGGGATCTTCCGTAGCGTCACCCTACAACGTACCAACGATCTGGTTACTCCGCAAACGTGCCATTGTTTGGGCCGACGGAAAGACCTTCTAGCTCAACTCAACGATCTCGCCATCGCGGATGGTAACGCGGCGGTCCATGCGAGCGGCCAGCTCTAGGTTATGGGTGGCAATCAACGCCGCCAGTTGCGAGGCTTTGACGAGCTGCATCAACGCATCAAAGACGTGATCGGCCGTCTTGGGATCCAGATTTCCCGTCGGCTCATCGGCAAACAATACTCTGGGCGCATTGGCGACGGCGCGGGCCACGGCTACCCGTTGTTGCTCACCGCCGGATAATTGTGATGGCAGATGATCTGAGCGGTCATTCAGGCCAAGATAGCTGAGCAGTTCCTGTGCCCTGGCCGCGGCGGTTTTGCGGTCCAATCCGCGGATCATCTGCGGCATTACTAAATTGTCCAGCGCGCTGAACTCCGGCAGCAGATGATGGAATTGATAGACAAAGCCGATTTCCAGGCGGCGGATACGGGTGCGCTCCGCATCACCAAGTCGGCCACAGGCACGACCGGCGATATAAACCTCGCCGCCATCGGGTTGTTCCAACAATCCGGCAATGTGTAACAGCGTCGATTTACCGGCGCCCGAAGGTGCGATCAAGGCCACCGCTTCACCCGGTTGGATCGTTAGATTGGCGTGATTGAGCACCTCAAGCCGTGCCTCGCCGGCCTTGAAATGCCGGCACACGCCGTCGAGGTGCAAAGCGGCAGTCGATGCTTCTTGGCTATCAGACGACTGGGGTTCGGCCACGGTGTTCATTCGTATCTTAGCGCCTCGACCGGATCCAGCCGCGCCGCCTGCCAGGCCGGGTAGATCGTTGCCAGAAACGACAACACCATCGCCATGATGATGACGGAAACCGTTTCGCCGGCATTGATGTCAGCGGGCATCTTGCTCAGGAAATAAAGCTCTGGTGAAAACAACTGGGTCTGGGTCAGCCAGGAAATGAACTGGCGGATTGATTCAATATTGGCGCAGACCAATACGCCAAGTCCCAGCCCGGCCAAGGTACCAACCGTCCCGATGCTGGCACCGGTAATGAAAAACACCCGCATAATGGCGCCACGCGTGGCGCCCATGGTGCGTAATATGGCGATATCCTTGCCCTTATCCTTCACCAACATTGTCAGCCCGGCAATGATATTGAGCGCCGCCACAAGCACGATCATTGTCAGGATCAAGAACATGACATTGCGCTCCACTTCCAAGGCGGAAAAAAACGTCACGTTGCGCTGACGCCAATCGGAAATGATTGCCGGGCGAATGGTGGCATCCTCCACCGGGATACGCATGGCGGCAACGCGATCTGGATCATCAACGAAAATATCAATGGCTGAAGCTTTGTTTTCGGCATTGAAGTAAAGCTGCGCCTGTTCCATCGGCATGAAAACCAGCGTGTTGTCATATTCCGACATGCCGATCTCGAAAATCGCCGCAACCGGATAGGCTTTGACCCGCGGGGTGACACCCAACGGCGTGACGTTGCCACGCGGCGTAACAATGGTCACTGGTTGTCCCACGCTCACGCCAAGTCCGGCAGCCAACCGCGACCCCAGGGCAATACCCTTACCGGAATCAAAATCAGCCAGAGAACCGGACCGGACCGTGCCGGAGATCAGCGGGATTTTTTTCAAGTCATCAATGCGAACACCACGCACCAGCGCGCCGAACGCGCCGCCGGAGCCTGACACCAAGGCCTGGCCCTCGACAAACGGCATTGCCAGACGCACGCCGGGCACGGCGCTGACCCGTTTGGCGACGTCATCAAAGTCAGTTAACGGGCCGTCGATCGGCTGAATGAGCATATGGCCGTTGACGCCCAGTATCTTGCTCAGCAGCTCACCGCGAAATCCGTTCATAACTGCCATGACGATGATCAGTGTGGCGACACCGAGCATGATGCCGAGGAAAGAAAAGCCGGCAATGACGGAAATAAAGGTTTCCTTGCGGCGCGCCCTCAGATACCGACCGGCCAGCATCCATTCAAACGCTGCAAACGGTCTGGTACCTGTCGCTTGAGGCGTGGTCTCAGTCTCGGTGTTCATATGCGGTTGGTCCAAGTTCTAGCCCGCTGTCAGTTTTTTCATGGCCGCATCCGGGGTCAGCGTTTCCCGTTCGCCGGTCGCCCGGTGTTTCAGTTCCACTTCGCCGTTTTTCAACCCGCGCGGCCCGACAATCAACTGCCAGGGCAACCCGATCAAATCCATGGAGGCGAATTTGGCGCCGGCGCGGGCGTCACGGTCGTCGTAAAGCACCTCAACCCCTGCCCGCTGCAGTTCGGCATAAAGCCGTTCGCATTCAGCTTCAGTGCCCTCATCGCCCTGCTTCAGGTTGATCAGGCCAACATGATAAGGCGCCACAGCCTCCGGCCAGATAATGCCGTCGTCATCGTGACTGGCCTCAATGATCCCGGCGACAAGACGCGACACACCGATACCGTAGGAACCCATATGGACGGGGGTATCCTCACCATTAGGACCGGCTACGACCGCGCCCATTGGTTCAGAATATTTGGTGCCGAAATAGAAAATGTGGCCGACTTCGATGCCCCGTGCGGAGACCTGCTGGTCTTCGGCGATCTTATCGAATTCGCCGGCGTCGTGCATTTCATCGGTGGCGGCGTAGTACGATGTCCATTCCTTGACGATCGGCGACAGGTCCGATTCAAAATCCACATCGGCGCCTGGGACTTCCAAATCCAATAATTGCTTGTCGCAAAAGACCGCGCTTTCACCGGTAGAAGCCAGAATAATGAACTCATGGCTCATGTCGCCACCGATTGGTCCGGAATCTGCTCTCATGGGAATGGCTTTAAGCCCCATCCGTTCATAGGTGCGCAGATATGCAACGAACATTTTGTTGTAAGCGTGGCGCGATCGCTCCGCGTCGAGGTCAAACGAATAGGCATCCTTCATCAGAAATTCCCGGCCCCGCATGATCCCAAAGCGCGGCCGTACCTCATCACGGAATTTCCATTGGATATGATACATGTTCAACGGCAGTTCGCGGTAGGAGCGCACATAGCCGCGGAAAATATCTGTGATCATTTCTTCGTTCGTCGGGCCGAACAACATCGCCCTGCCGTGGCGATCCTCAATGCGCAGCATTTCCTTGCCGTAGTCATTATAGCGGTCGCTCTCAACCCAGAGGTCCGCCGGCTGAATGGTCGGCATCAGCAGTTCCAGCGCACCGGACCGGTCCTGTTCCTCACGGACGATCTGCTCGATGTTCTTCATCACCTTGAAGCCCATCGGTAGCCAGGAATAGATGCCGGCCGACTGCTGACGAATCATACCGGCGCGCAGCATCAAACGGTGGGAGACGATTTCCGCCTCTTTAGGATTTTCCCTCAGCGTCGGGAGAAAATAGCGGCTTAGGCGCATGAACCAGATCCAAATGAGATTCGGGAGAACATTGTTGCAGAAAGACAAACCGCATCGAACCGCAAATTACAAGTCTGCTGTGCTTTCAATCGGATAACGGGCCTTCACGGCAATTTTTTTTACGTTGTGGTGATTCAAAAGGATGACAAAGTAAAAATGTTCGTCTAGGGTACGCGCTCATAAAAACAAGGGCACATATGCAATTGCACAGTGCTCATAAGAGGCATCGCGGTCTGAGTCTTGGGAGGATAGATCTCTGGCGCACCAAACTGGTAGCAGCCGTTTAATTTGAAAAGCCATTCGCGCAATTTGGATTAGATAGGGGATCGTAGACGCGGAACTTCATCAGCAAGGCCTCTGGCCTTGCTTTTTTTTGCGCAAAATCTAAGAAATTCAAAAGCGTGGCAGGAACGGAATGTCGTCCAGCGTGAAGCCAGCGCGCTGCAGGCCCCATAATGTCGCAAAAACAATCGTCGCCATGATGGTTGTCAGCAGTAGCTTAAACCAAATGCGCGGCCGAACCGGCGCACTGGATACCGTGCCCAGTGTCACCTCGCCTTCCTCATCCTGGGTTTTGACGCCGATTGGCAAGGCGATGAACAGGCATACCCACCAGATAATGAAGTAGATCGCCGCGCCGGTGATAGCTGACATGGAATTGGGTTCTCTTTGTCGGCCGGTCAGGCCTGTTCTATCTCAACCAGTGTTCCCTGGAAATCTTTCGGATGCAGGAACAATACCGGCTTGCCGTGGGCGCCTATTTTCGGTTCTCCGCCTCCCAAAACGCGAGCGCCTTTTGCCACCAACTGGTCACGGGCTTCGATGATATCATCGACCTCATAGCAAATATGATGGATGCCGCCGGCGGCATTGCGATCCAAAAAACTCTTGATGGGCGAATTGTCATCAATCGGCTCGAGCAATTCAATCTTGGTGTTGGGCAATTCCACAAACACCACAATCACACCGTGATCAGGTTCTGGAACCGGGTCGGAGACCTTGGCACCGAGCGTGTCGCGATAGGTCGCGGATGCGGCGGCGAGATCGTGGACGGCAATGGCGACGTGGTTGAGGCGGCCGATCATCAGGCTCTCCATTTAAACTGGCGGTGGGTGTTCTATAAAACGCTGACCAACACCCGGCAAAGCGGCTTCTTGCCCCACCGTTGATTGGTTTCCGCTCGCGCTGCCCGGCGAGCCGATTCTCGCACCAGTTCGGCATCTTTGCGGCGTTGGCGCGGGATCGATTCAATCGCACCAACCACGGCATCCAGCACGATTTCATGAAACGGTTCGCCGACAGCATCAGTGTCCGGCAAACCGGTCAACGCTATTTGCGGCTCGCCAAGCAAATTACCCTTCTTGTCGATGACGATCGCCACGGCAATATGGCCAGCATAAGCAACTTTCTTGCGTTCCTGCAGGCCTGATTCAAGCGGATCGACCAGCAGACGGCCATCCAAATGCAATCGGCCGGCATAGACCTCATCGATGACTCCCGCCGGGTCCGGCGCCAAACGCACGATCTGACCATTACGCGCCGACAACGCCTGCCGCACGCCCATTTCGCTCGCCAGCCGGCCATGAACGGCCAAATGCAACGGTTCGCCGTGAACCGGCAGCGCCACATCCGGCCGTAGAGCTTTGTAGAGCTGGCGCACCTCATCACGGCGCGGATGACCCGACGCATGAACCAGCGCGTCGCGATCGGTAATTATCTCGACATTGCGATCCGACAGATTGTTGATCACGTGGCTGACCTGCCGTTCATTGCCGGGAATGGTGCGCGAGGAAAAAATCACACGATCGCCTGCTGCAAAAGAGATATGCCTGTGTTCATCAGCGGCAATACGCGCCAGCGCCGCCCGGCTCTCGCCCTGTGAACCGGTGCAAATCAACACCACCTTGCTGCGCGGCAGCGATTGAAACATCTCCTGATCGCGGATCGGCGGCAAGCCCTCCAGCATGCCCAGTTCACGCGCCACCGATAAGATACGTTCCATGGAACGACCGACGGCGATCACCTCGCGGCCAGTATCCGCGGCAGCTTCAATCACAGCCTTGATGCGGCCCACATGGGAGGCAAATGTCGTCACGATGACCCGATGCGGCGCTTCGGAGATAATTTCCTTCAAGCTGGCAGACACATCCGCCTCGCTGGGGCTAACCCCCGGTGTTACGACACTGGTGGAATCGCTAACCAGCGCATGAATGCCTTCGTCACCCAGAGCTTTCAACTGATCGAGATCGGTCGCAACGTCAAAACCCGGGGTCGGATCCAACTTCCAATCGGCTGAATGAAAGACATTGCTTTGATCGGTGCGCAACATCAGACCCATTGGTTCGGGCAATGAATGCGACATACCGACGAATTCCACATCGAACGGCCCGATTTTGTGGCGGTCACCGGCACGCACAATGGTGACCGGGATATGTTCATCGGGTTGATTGCCGCCATATTTAGCCATCAACAACCCATGGGCAAACGGCGTCATGTAAACCGGCGCACGCAGGCGCGGCCAAAGTTCGGTCAGCGCACCATAATGATCTTCATGGGCATGGGTGATGATGATGCCGGCCAGATTGGCGCGGTCATCCTCAATGAATTTGACATCGGGGAAGATCAAATCAACGCCGGGCGTATCCGGGCCGCCGAACGTCAGACCGCAATCGACCATCAGCCAGTTGCGTTCAAACTCCGGGCCGATGCCATAAAGCCCGAGATTCATGCCGATTTCGCCGACACCGCCCAGCGGCAGGAAGACCAATTCGTCCTTGCGTTTTGCCAAGATCAAACTTTCATTATTGCGACGTCGCCGGCTGAGATGATCCGCTGTTGTCCGTCATCGGTCCGCAAGATCAGCCGGCCACCGCCATCGACGCCGTCAAATCGGCCTGTGATGCGCCCCTCCGGCAGCGTCACTGCCATGTCGGTACCCGGTGGATGGGCGTGTTGCAACCAATATTGCCGGATGGCAGAAAAACCGGAACCGCGCGCCCATAAGGATAGCCGATCAGTGAGCGCCGATGAAAGCGCTTCAAACATCGCCATCGGTTCAAGCGCCCGGCCGGTAATCTCGGAAAGATCTGTGGTCGGATAGTCGTCAATTTGGGGATGATGGCGGCAATTGACCCCAAAACCGATGACGACGCCATTTCGCCCATCCGTTCCGGTGCGGCTTTCTATGAGTATGCCAGAAACTTTGGCCCCGCCATAAGTCAGGTCATTTGGCCATTTGATAGCGAGCTGCAGTTCCAGGCCGCTCAGCAAAGTGGCAATGGCGGCATAAAGTGCTGCGGTGGCAACAAAAGGTAATTCGTGCAGGTGGCCGGGATCAGCCGGCTCTGCCAGATAGCACGAGGCGTAGAGATTGCCCGGTTCAGACACCCAATGGCGCCCTCGCCGCCCCCTGCCCTCCGACTGGCGATCAGCCACCACCCAGAAAGGCGTGGTCGAAGACGCAGCCAATTCAAAAGCACGGGAATTGGTCGATCCGACAGTATCGAAGGTGAAAACGGTTGGCTTGTCAGCCGACCCCATATTCTAGAAAAACGCCGCCGCTGCAGTGCCCGCGGCTGTATCGATCACGCCGGCAAACAACACAAAAGCCAGCACGAACGCGCCGCTGACTCCTAGGACCAACCGCAATTCGCCGGGCATCGGTTCAAAGGCGCCGGCCGGTTCGTCGAAATACATGATCTTGACGATGCGCAGATAATAATAGGCACCTACGACACTGGCCAAAACGCCGATGATCGCCAGCATATAAAGCCCGGCCTCCATGGCCGCCAGGAAGACGTAGAACTTGGCGAAAAATCCAGCCAATGGCGGAATGCCGGCCAGCGAGAACAAAATCGCCGCCAGCAGGAAGGCAATCACCGGATGGGTGCGCGCCATGCCGGAGAGTTCGGAGATATCCTCCACCATGCCGTCACGGCGGCGCATCGCCAGGATGCAGGCAAAGGCACCCAACGTCATCGCCAGATAGATCGACAGATAGATGATCACACCCTTGACGCCGGCCGAACTACCCGCTGCCAGACCAACCAGGGCAAAACCCATATGGCCGATCGACGAGTAGGCCATCAGGCGTTTGATGTTGTTTTGACCAATCGCCGCAAAGGCGCCGAGCACCATGGAGGCGATGGAAATGAAAACGACAATCTGTTGCCAATCCGGCGTCACCGGTTCGAAGGCGGTCATGACGATCCGGATAAAGACCGCCATGGCGGCAATTTTAGGTGCCGCGGCAAAGAACGCGGTGACCGGCGTCGGCGCGCCTTCATAAACATCTGGCGTCCACATATGGAATGGCACGGCGGAGACCTTGAAAGCCAGACCGGCAATCACGAACACCAGACCGAAGATCAGACCCAATGACGTTCCATGGCCACTCAACGCTTGAGCAATGCCGGCAAAGCTGGTGTGGCCGGTGAAACCATAAACCAATGAGGCGCCATAAAGCAGCATGCCCGACGACAGCGCGCCCAACACAAAATATTTCAAGCCGGCTTCCGTTGACCGACTGGAATCCCGGTTGATGGCGGCGACCACGTAGAGCGACAGGCTCTGCATTTCAATGCCCAGATAGAGCGAAATCAGATCATTGGCGGAGATCATCATCATCATGCCCAGCGTCGCCAGGATGATCAGGATCGGATACTCGAACCGCTCAAATTTCTCCCGCCGCGCATACGCAACAGACATGGCGATTGCCAGAGCTGAACCAATCAGCGTCAATATCTTCAAATAGCGGGCAAAAGAGTCCTGCACAAAGGCGCCGCCGAAGGTCTCGCCCGACACCGGCACAAACACGAAGATGCCGGCGGCAACGACAAGGACCGCTACCGCCATCCCGGTAATGGCCGTGGTCGCCCGCTCGGAGCTAAAGACACCAAACATCAACAGCACCATGGCACTCACCGCCAATAGAATTTCTGGCAGCGCGGGCATCAAATCCGGGATCATGAGGACATCAGATTGCATGACAGAAACCTATTTGAGCATCAATGCCGTCTTGCCGGCCGTTTCCACGGCGGCGCGGTATGATTCTAAAAGATGTTCGACCGATGCCGACGTGGCATCGAGAATGGGGAACGGATAGATGCCGAAGAAGATCGTCACCAGGATCAGCGGTACCAGTATCATTTTTTCGCGCATGGACATGTCGAGGATGCCCTTCAGGCTTTCCTTTTCCAATCCGCCGAAAATAATCCGCCGATAAAGCCACAATGCGTAACATGCGGACAACACAACGCCTGTGGTGGCCAAAGCAGCGACCCAGGTATTGACCTGGAAGGCACCGACCAAGGTCAGGAACTCGCCAACAAAACCACTGGTGCCCGGCAGGCCGACATTGGCCATGGTGAACACCATGAAGACGGTGGCGTACCACGGCATGCGATGAACAAGTCCGCCATAATCGGAAATCTGCCTGGTATGCATGCGGTCGTAGATGATGCCGACACACAAGAACAACGCACCTGAGACGATGCCGTGGGACAGCATCTGGAAAATGCCGCCCTGCACGCCTTGGGTCGTCATCGTGAAGATGCCCATCGTGACAAAGCCCATATGGGCGACCGATGAATAGGCGATCAGCTTCTTCATGTCCTCCTGCATCAGCGCCACCAGTGACGTGTAGATGATGGCGACAATGGAGAGCGTGAACACGAACGGCGCGAACATATCGGTGGCCAGCGGGAACATCGGTAAAGAGAACCGCAGGAAGCCATAGCCGCCCATCTTCAACAAGATCGCTGCCAGGACTACTGAGCCGGCCGTCGGCGCCTCAACATGCGCGTCCGGCAACCAGGTATGGACCGGCCACATCGGCATTTTCACCGCGAATGAGGCAAAGAAAGCCAGCCATAGCCAGGTCTGCATGCCTGCCGGAAACTGATGGTCCATCAGTTTGGCGATATCGGTCGTGCCGGCATCCCAATACATCGCCATGATCGCCAGCAGCATCAGCACCGAACCAAGCAGCGTATAGAGGAAGAACTTGAAACTGGCATAGACCCGGCGTGCGCCGCCCCAAACACCAATGATCAGGAACATCGGGATCAGGCCACCTTCAAAGAAGATATAGAAGACCAGTAAGTCGGTAGCGCAGAAGACGCCGATCATCAGCGTTTCAAGCAGCAAGAACGCCGCCATATATTCCTTCACACGACTGTCGATCACCTTCCAGCTTGCCAGGATGCAAAACGGCATCAAGAACGTCGTCAAGATGACGAACAACAAGGATATGCCGTCGACGCCCATCTGGTAGGAGATGGCACCACTCAGCCAATCGCTGCGTTCTTTAAACTGGAAATCCGGATTGGCATTGTCAAATCCGATCCAGATGAACAGCGACAAAATGAAAGTCGCGACCGTGGTGACCAACGCTACGCGGCGGATGTTGCGTTTTGATTCCTCATCGTCACCAGGCACCAACAGGATGAACAACACACCCAGCAGCGGCAGGAAAGTTACAAGGGAAAGAAGCGGCCATTCAGACATTAGTGGGAACCTCCGCCTGCGAACATCGTCCAGGTGATCAAGCCGGCAAGGCCGATCATCATGGCGAAGGCATAGTGATAAACATAACCAGACTGCAGCCGGACAACCCGTTGGGTGACATCAAGCACCCGCGCTGACACGCCGTCCGGGCCGAACCCGTCGATCAGCCAGCCATCGCCCTTCTTCCAGAAGAACCGGCCCAGCCACTTGGCGGGACGCACGAAAATGACGTCGTAGAGCTCGTCGAAGTACCATTTGTTGAGCAGGAACCTGTAGAGCGCATCGTGGCGAGCCGCCAGGCGCTTCGGCGTTTCCGGTGAGCGGATGTAGAAGTAATAGGCAACCACAAAGCCAAGGATCATCGCGAATAGCGGCGACAGTTTCACCCAAAGCGGCACATGGTGGATGGCCTCCAAGATGTGGTTTTCTTCAGATGTATAAAGCGCCGTTTTCCAGAACGCCTCGGAGCCATCACCGATGAACACGCCGGCGAAAATGAGCCCGGCGAACAATGCGCCGATCGCCAATATGCCCAACGGTACGGTCATGACCAGCGGCGATTCATGCACATGGCTCATGACATCAGCCGACGCCCGCGGTTTGCCGTGGAAGGTCAGGAAGATCAGCCGCCAGGAATAGAACGCCGTGAACAGCGCCGCGATCACCGTCAACCAGAAGGCCAATTGATTGGTGTTAAACAGCGCGTCCTTGACGTATGCCGCTTCAATCACCGCGTCCTTGGAGAAGTAGCCGGCGGTAAACGGAAAGCCGGTGAGCGCCAGGGTGCCGATGATCATCATCCAGTAGGTGATTGGGATGTGTTTGCGCAGCCCACCCATCTTGCGCATGTCTTGTTCGTCGGAGACGGCATGAATGACCGCGCCGGCGCCTAAGAACAGCAGCGCTTTAAAGAAGGCATGGGTGAACAGATGGAAGATGCCAACCGAATAGGCACCAACACCGAGCGCCACGAACATGTAGCCAAGCTGTGAACAGGTCGAATAGGCAATCACCCGCTTGATGTCGTTTTGAACCAGACCAACGGAGGCAGCAAAAAATGCCGTAATCGCGCCAACCACCATAACGACCGTTAGAGCCACTGGTGACAGTTCAAACAGCGGTGACATTCTCGCCACCATGAACACGCCGGCCGTCACCATCGTCGCCGCATGAATGAGTGCGGAAACCGGTGTCGGGCCTTCCATGGCGTCAGGCAACCAGGTGTGCAGCATAAACTGCGCCGACTTACCCATGGCGCCCATGAACAACAACAGACAGATCACCGTCAGCGCATCGAAACGCCAACTCAGGAATACCAGCTCTTGGCCGGCAACTGCCGGGGCGTTGGCGAACACCACGCCCAGGTCGATCGTATTGAACATCAAGAACACGCCCATGATGCCAAGCGCGAAGCCGAAATCGCCGACCCGGTTGACCACAAAGGCCTTGATGGCCGCGGCATTGGCCGCCGGACGGGTATACCAAAACCCGATCAACAGGTAGGAGGCCAGACCGACGCCTTCCCAGCCGAAGAACATCTGCAAGAGGTTGTCGGCGGTCACCAACATCAACATGGCGAAGGTAAAGAACGATAGGTAGGCAAAGAACCGCGAGCGATGCGGGTCGTGGTGCATGTAGCCGATGGAATAAATATGCACCAGCGCCGAAACCGTATTGACGACAACCAGCATGACCACCGTCAATGTGTCGATCCTAAGCGCCCAGTCGACCTGGAAATTGCCCGATTGGATCCACGTTAAGATCGAAATGGTCTGCGTCGCGACGTCGGAATAGCCGACATTATAAAACGCCACCCAAGACAGGACGGCGCCCAACGACACCAATCCGCTGGTGATGTATTCACTCGCCTTGGTTCCAATCATGCGGCCGAAAAGGCCGGCAATCAAAAAGCCAATCAGAGGCAGGAAGACGATGGCCGTATACATGACGGCGTCAGCCTTTCATCATGTTGATGTCTTCCACGGCGATGGTGCCGCGGTTGCGGAAGAAGACAACGAGAATTGCAAGACCGATAGCGGCTTCCGCAGCCGCGACAGTCAGAATTAGAAGCGCGAATATCTGCCCCACCAGGTCTCCCAGGAAGGAAGAAAAGGCCACCATGTTGAGATTGACGGCAAGCAGAATGAGCTCGATCGACATCAAGATGACGATGACGTTTTTTCGGTTCAAGAAGATACCGAATACGCCGATCGTGAACAGGATCGCGGCGACGGTCAGATAGTGGGAAAGTCCGATTTCCATGGTCGTCTCTCCTAAAGGCCCTGGCCGGGTTTAACGTTTTTAATTTCGATCGATGTCGCCGGTGTGCGGGCCACCTGATCGGGAATGCTCTGCCGCTTGACGCCCGGCTTGTGGCGCAGCGTCAGCACGATGGCGCCGATCATGGCGACCAGCAGGATCATGCCGGCGGCCTGGAAGAAATAGATGTAGCGGGTGTAAAGCAGCTCGCCGATGGCGGCGATGTTGCTCTTGTCGGCCAGATCGGGGATCGGCGCCACCGGGTGAGCTGTTACTTCCGGTGAAATCACCCAGGCACCGAAGACGATGAACAGTTCCACCAATAAGATGATGCCGACAATCGCGCCAATCGGCAGATATTGTAGAAAGCCTTGCCGAAGCTCGACAAAATCAACATCGAGCATCATCACCACGAACAAGAACAACACAGCGACGGCGCCCACATAGACCACCAACACGATCATCGCCAGGAATTCCGCGCCCAGAATAACGAACAACGCGGCGGCGTTGAAAAACGTCAGGATCAGGAACAACACCGAGTGCACCGGATTGCGCGACGAGATCACCATGATCGCCGAAGCGATCAAAATTCCCGCGAACAGATAAAAGAATAAAGCGGTCAGTATCATCGGTCCTCATCCCCGGTTGGGGTCAATCCAGCTTTGCCGCTAGCGGTACGGCGCATCCAGTTTCAAATTCTGCGCGATTTCGCGCTCCCAGCGCTCACCGTTGGCGAGCAGCTTGTCCTTGTTGTAGTAGAGTTCTTCGCGGGTCTCCGTGGCGTTCTCAAAGTTCGGCCCTTCGACGATCGCATCCACCGGGCAGGCTTCCTGGCAGAAGCCGCAATAGATGCATTTGACCATGTCGATATCGTAGCGCGTCGTCCGCCGCGAACCGTCATTACCGCGCGGGCCGGCTTCAATGGTGATCGCTTGAGCCGGGCAGATCGCTTCGCACAGCTTGCAGGCAATGCAGCGCTCTTCGCCATTGGGATACCGGCGCAAAGCGTGCTCGCCGCGAAAACGTGGCGACACATGGCCCTTTTCAAAGGGATAGTTGATCGTCGGCTTGGGCTTAAAGAAATACCGCATCGTCAGGAAAAACGCCGAGACGAATTCCGTCAGAAAGATCGATTTGGCCGCCTGATCGAGCCTCATGTTCGAGCCTCACATTCCATCGCGTTTCTAGCGCCTCATCCGCCAAGTGTTCTGCCGAAGAAGTATCCGGCGATTGGAAATCCAACCACGGTGATCAGGAAAATCAGTTTCAGCATCAGCTCAAACTCCTTGTCACCCAACCTGACGTATTCCTGCGCCGCTCTCCGTTTTTCTCGTGTGGCCCGCATCACTCCGGAAACTACCCGGTAGTCGACAAGGCCGATTGCTAATCCGATCGCCGCGCCGATGAGGCCCGGTATCGATGATTCCATTTCCCTAGGCCGCCCAGCCGGTCAGCTGAAGTACCAGCGCCACCGCCACGACCATGAACAATGACAACGGCAGGAACACTTTCCAGCCGAGCCGCATTAATTGGTCATAGCGGTAGCGCGGCACCATCGCCTTGACCATTGCAAACATGAAGAACACCGCCAGGGTTTTTCCGGTGAACCAGAAGACACCTGGAACCCACGTAAACGGTGCAAAATCGAAAGGTGGCAGCCAGCCACCCATGAACAACGTCACCGTCAGCGCACACATCATGCAAATCGCCACATACTCGCCGAGCATGAACAGCATGTACGGGATCGAGCCGTATTCGACCATGAAGCCGGCAACCAACTCCGATTCCGCTTCCGGCAGATCGAAGGGCGGCCGGTTGGTCTCAGCCAACGCTGAAATGAAGAAGATGACGAACATCGGAAACAGCGGCAGCCAGTACCAATTCAAGAAAGTCAGCCACGGCACACCGAGCATGTCGGCCAGGCCGGTTTTCTGCGACAGGACAATATCCGTCAGGTTCAACGATCCGACGCACAACAGCACGGTAATGATGACAAAACCGATGGAAACTTCATAAGAAACCATCTGCGCGGCGGAGCGCAGCGCGCCCAAAAACGCATATTTCGAATTCGACGCCCAACCACCCATGATGACGCCGTAAACACCCAGCGATGAGATGGCGAAAATGTACAGGATACCGACGTTTATATCGGCGATCACCCAGCCTTCGGCGACCGGCATGACTGCCCAGGCGGCCAGCGCCAAGGTCACCATTACCAGCGGCGCCAGAAGGAACACGCCCTTGTTGGCGCTGGACGGAATAACCGGTTCCTTTAGGGCAAACTTGATGAAATCCGCAAACGATTGAAACAGTCCCCATGGCCCAACCACATTCGGACCGCGACGTAACTGCACGGCGGCCCAAACCTTGCGGTCAGCGTAGAGGACATAAGCGATTACCAACAACAGCACGACGATCAACAGCAGGCTTTGCGCCACAATGATGATCAGGGGCCAGAGGTAATCGATCCAAAATTCGTACATATCGATGCCCCGCCTATTCCGCTGCTTCAGCTGTGCGGCCCGATGCCAGCGCCGAGCATTCAGCCATGATGGCCGATGCCCGTGCGATCGGGTTGGTTAGATAAAAGTCGGTAATCGCCGCCGCGAATGGTTCAGAACCCGCCTTGCCGCCGGCAGCAGCCAATTTGCCAACACCATCATTATCGCCGGCTCCAATCTCGTCGATTTGCGCCATGTGCGGGTGGGCCTCATAGAGTGCTGAACGAAGCGCAGCCAGCGTATCAAAAGGCAGCGTATGGCCGACCGCGTCTGACAAAGCGCGCATAATCGCCCAATCCTCGCGCGCGCTCCCGGGTGGGAATGCGGCGCGGTTGGCGATTTGAACACGACCCTCGGTATTGACGTAAGTGCCTGATTTTTCTGTATAAGCTGCACCGGGAAGGATGACATCGGCGGCATGTGCGCCCCTGTCTCCATGGGTCCCGATATAGATAATCTTGGCATTTGCGGCACCGGAGATATCATATTCATCGGCACCAAGCAGGAATAAAACATCGACGCCACCGGCAAGCATTTCCGCCGTCGATTGGCCGCCGTCGCCGGGTACAAATCCGATATCAAGTCCGCCGACTTGAGCGGCATCCGTGTGTAGGATGTTGAAGCCGTTCCAGTCGTCGGTCACGACGCCCAGTGACTGCGCAGCTTTGGCTGCCATTGCCAGGACTGCGTCGCCATCAGGCCGGTTGATCGCGCCCTGCCCCAGGATCATCATCGGTTTTTCAGATGACGCCTTGGCATGTTCGACAAATGCCGCGAGGCTGTCAGGTCTAGCGCCGGCATGGTGATAGTCATAAGTCAGGTCGGCGTTTTCGCCGATGACGGCAATCGGGAAGTCACCCGTGCGCCAGCGTTTGCGGATGCGGGCGTTCAAGACCGGTGCTTCAAGACGCGGGTTGGCGCCAATGATCATCAGCGCCCCGGCATCTTCGATGCCTTCAATCGTTGAATTGAAGAGATAGCTGTCCCGGCCGTTTGCCGGATCAAGGGCGCTGTGCGGCGCACGTATGTCAATGTTGGCGGAGCCAAGCGAACCCATCAGCGCCTTCATGGCAAACAGCTCTTCAACGGTCGCCATCGGACCGGCAATGACACCGATGCGTTCCGGCGCGACGCCGGCAACCGCTGCGCCGACCGCTGCAAATGCGTCCGACCAGGGTGCTGCCTGCAATTTGCCGTCAATTTTCACATAGGGCTTATCAAGACGCTGGGTGCGCAAGCCGTCCCAGATAAATCGGGTCTTGTCAGAAATCCATTCTTCGTTCACCGCCTCGTTCAACCGTGGCATCACCCGCATGACTTCCCGGCCACGGGTATCGATGCGGATATTGCTGCCAACGGCGTCCATGACGTCAACGGACTCAGTTTTGTTGAGTTCCCAGGGACGGGCGCTGAAGGCGTACGGTTTTGAGGTCAAGGCGCCGACGGGGCAAAGGTCGATGACATTGCCCTGCATTTCCGACGTCATGGCGCTCTCAAGATAGGTGGTGATCTCCGCGTCCTCGCCCCGGCCGATCAGGCCAAGATCAGTGACGCCGGCCACTTCAGTGGAAAAGCGCACACACCGGGTGCAGTGAATGCACCGGGTCATGATGGTGTTGACCAGCGGGCCGATATATTTGTCGTCAACGGCGCGTTTGTTTTCGTCATACCGCGAACCATCGACGCCGTAGGCCATGGCCTGGTCCTGCAGATCGCATTCACCGCCCTGATCGCAGATCGGGCAATCAAGCGGGTGATTGATCAGCAGGAACTCCATGGTCCCTTCACGCGCCTTCTTTACTATCGGCGAATTGGTGATGACTTCCGGTAATTCGCCGTTCGGACCCGGGCGACAGTCGCGCACGCCCCAGGCGCAGGAGGCTACAGGTTTCGGTGCGCCTTTCAGTTCCACCAGGCACATGCGGCAATTACCGGCGACCGACAGCCGCTCATGGAAACAAAAACGCGGAATCTCCGCACCGGCCTCTTCACACGCCTGCAACAGCGTATATTCGGCCGGAACTTCTATTTCGTTTCCATCGACGATGATCTTAGGCATTACAACGTTCCGAATTCCAAAATTCTCAAGCTTGCCGCGCGCGGCCTTAAATCCAACCCATTTGCATCATCAGCCACATTATTGCGGATATCCCGACGCAAATAACCGCGGCTATCTTCAGTCCAAACCAGGCAGCCACCTTCAATAAAAACACCGTAAAACCCAACATGACCGCAGCGACAATGAGCGCCTGCGTAGTCGTGTGGCCGGCAACCTTGATCAAGACAAAGGCCGCGATCGGTAAGCCCGCCACAAGAAATGGGCCGCGAGTTTTTATCCGTTCCAATAGCGCCTGATCTTCATCCTTCATCAGCGTGGCCTCCGACGGGCCATTCCAGTTTGCATTCTCTTCCGGCTGCCTATCAAAGCCGCCAGATCGTTCTATTCAGCCGCGACCATCGCCGGCGCTTCGTCCGGTTTCGGGTTGGCGGCATATTGGTCAATGCGCTCTTCGATGACATGGCGGAAGTGGCGGATAAGACCTTGAACCGGCCAGGCCGCCGCGTCGCCGAGGGCGCAGATCGTATGACCCTCAATCTGCGTGGAAACCTCCAGCAACATGTCAATTTCGCGTTTTTCAGCTTCGCCACGGGCCATGCGTTCCAAGACCCGCCACATCCAGCCGGTGCCTTCCCGGCAGGGCGTGCACTGGCCGCAGCTTTCGTGTTTGTAGAAATATGAGATGCGGGCAATAGCGCGGACGATGTCGGTGGATTTATCCATGACAATCACCGCCGCCGTACCCAAACCGGAACGTAAGTCTTTCAGTGAATCGAAGTCCATCGGCATTTCCGCGCAGACATCCGCCGGCAGACACGGCACCGACGAACCGCCCGGGATGACAGCCAACAGATTATCCCAGCCGCCGCGAATACCGCCGCAATGGCGGTCGATCAGCTCACGGAACGGGATGCCCATGACCTCTTCAACCGTGCACGGCTTGTTGACGTGGCCGGAAACACAGAAAAGCTTGGTGCCGACATTGTTGGGCCGGCCCAGCGAAGAGAACCAGGAGGCGCCCCGGCGCAGGATTTCCGGCGCCACCGCGATCGACTCGACATTGTTGACCGTCGTCGGGCAGCCATAAAGGCCGACATTGGCCGGAAACGGCGGCTTCATGCGTGGCTGGCCCTTTTTGCCTTCCAAGCTTTCCAAAAGCGCCGTTTCTTCGCCGCAGATATAAGCGCCGGCGCCGTGATGGACGTAAATGTCCATGTCCCAGCCGTGCTTGTTATTCTTGCCAATTAGATTGGCGTCGTAGGCCTGATCAATCGCCGCCTGCAGATGTTCGCGCTCACGAATGAATTCGCCGCGTACATAAATGTAGGCCACATGCGCACCCATGGCGAAACCAGCAATCAGGCAGCCTTCCACCAGGTGATGGGGATCATGGCGCAGGATTTCGCGGTCTTTGCAGGTGCCGGGCTCTGATTCATCGGCGTTGACCACTAAATAATGTGGCCGGCCATCATTTTCTTTCGGCATGAACGACCATTTCAGACCGGTCGGGAAACCGGCGCCGCCACGGCCACGCAGGTTCGATGCCTTCATCTGGTCGATGATCCAATCACGGCCCAAATCGATAAACGTTTTGGTGCCATTCCACTGGCCGCGTTTTTGGGCGCCCTTCAGGCCCCAGTCATGCAGACCGTAGATGTTTGTGAAGATGCGATCCTTATCCGACAGCATGGATCACGCCTCCCCGTCGTCTTGGCTGGAGGGGACATCGCCCTCGTCCACGCGCTTGGAAAAATCCGTCTCGAGACCTTCGGCCAGAACTTTCGCCTGCCCGACCCAATCTTCCCGGTCGATACGGCCTTTGAAACTCAGATAATTGTCGACCCAGGCCTTATTGGCTTCGTTCCAATCGGAAATCTGTTGGAAATGGAAGATACCGATGTCATTCAAAATGCCTTCGATTTTTGGGCCAACGCCGGAGATTTTCTTCAAATCATCGGCAACCCCGCCGGCCGGCACTTCCAATCCGGCAGGCTTGTCATCATCGGACGGCGTCGCTTCAACTGTTTCGGCTTCCTTTTTCGCCGCTTCGACAACCGGCGCGGCCTCTTCAATTGCTGCTTCACCACCCTTAGCCTTCAAGGCCTCAAGTGCAGCTGCCAGGCCGGACGGAACAGCATCGGCCCGCGATCCGTCATAAAGTTCCGGATCCAGCAACGTCGTGGAACCACCTTCAGGCACCGCGAACTGCCGGCCGTTTTGCGGTCCGGGCTTCGGCGGATTGCCCGAGGCAAATCCATCCAAGAGCGCACCGAACGTCTCTTCGGTTAGGTCTTCATAGGTATCTGAAAACACTTCAATCATCGGCGCGTTGACACAGGCGCCCAGGCATTCAACTTCTTCCCATGAGAAATCACCGTCGGCAGACAGGGCGTGGGGATGTTCAGCAATGCGCTTCTTGCAGACTTTGATAATGTCTTCCGCGCCACGCAGCCGGCACGGTGTTGTCCCGCAAACCTGGATATGAGCCTTTTTGCCCACCGGCTGAAGCTGGAACATGGTGTAGAAGGTCGCCACTTCCAGAACGCGGATATAAGGCATATCCAGCATATCGGCGATGGCACGCAAGGCTGGTTCTGAAACCCAACCCTCCTGCTCCTGAGCCCGCCACAACAGAGGGATGACCGCCGAAGCCTGTCGGCCTTCGGGAAATTTCGTGATTTGAGCCTCGGCCCAGGTCTGGTTGTCGCCAGAAAAGGCGAAACTAGCGGGCTGCTCTGAATGGAGACGGCGGTTAGCCATTATTGGACCTCATCTACGCCGTTGATTGCAAATATTTTCATCATGCAACCTTCACATATGAGAGTAACGCCTGCTTTTCGACCTAGTTCATCCGTCCATTCGCCGCCACCTTCTTCGAGAAGATTATCGCACCGCTGGCAGTAGGCGTTGTAAGCCCCATCCTTATCCTTCGACCACAAAACGCCCCGTGGTACATCGTCTTCCAACGTTTCCAATAGATGTCGGCAAACGAACGCTTCATTCTGACTTCCATGATTTGGACAATTAACCAATCTACTCATCGGTCAATCTCCCCAAATACGATATCCAATGTGCCCAAGATGGCGGCAACGTCTGCCAACATGTAGCCTTTGGATATGAAATCCATGGCTTGCAAATGGGCAAATCCCGGTGCGCGGATCTTGCAGCGATAGGGTTTGTTGGTGCCGTCGGAGACCAGATAAACGCCGAACTCGCCTTTCGGCGCCTCAACAGCGGCATAAACCTCGCCCTCGGGCACGTGATAGCCCTCGGTGTAGAGTTTGAAATGATGGATTAGCGCTTCCATCGAACGTTTCATTTCGCCCCGCTTCGGCGGCACGATCTTGCCGTCGGTCGACGACACCGGCCCATCCTCGTTGGACAGCATTTCCAGGCATTGCCGCATAATGCGTACCGACTGACGCATTTCATGCATGCGCACCAGCCAGCGGTCGTAACAGTCGCCGTTTTTGCCAACGGGGATATCGAATTCGAGATCCGAATAGCATTCATAAGGTTGCGAACGCCGCAAATCCCATGCGGCACCAGAGCCGCGTACCATGACACCGGAAAAACCCCATGCCCAGGCGTCATCAAGTTTGACAACACCGATATCGACATTGCGCTGCTTGAAGATACGGTTGTCGGTTAGCAACCCTTCAATATCGTCAAGCATTTTCAAAAATGGGTCGCAGAATTCCCAAATGTCATCGAGCAGTTTGCGCGGTAAATCCTGATGCACACCACCGGGCCTGATGAAGGCGGCATGCATGCGCGCCCCGGAGGCGCGCTCATAAAATACCATCAATTTCTCGCGCTCTTCCCAGCCCCACACGGGCGGTGTTAACGCGCCAACATCAAGGGCTTGTGAAGATACGTTCAACAAATGGTTGAGAATTCGGCCGATTTCGCAGTAAAGCACCCGGATGAGCTGTCCGCGTTTCGGCACCGTGACGCCAACCAGTCGCTCAACAGCCAAGGCAAAGGCATGCTCCTGGTTCATCGGAGCTACATAATCGAGCCGGTCAAAATACGGCACAGCCTGAAGATAGGTCTTGTGCTCGATCAGCTTTTCGGTGCCGCGATGCAATAGACCTACATGCGGGTCGGCTCGAGTTACGATTTCACCGTCAAGTTCAAGCACCAGGCGCAACACGCCGTGCGCCGACGGGTGCTGCGGACCGAAGTTGATGTTGAAATTGCGGACCTGTGCTTCTGCCATCACGCCGCCGTCAGTTGCTCTCTGCCTTTTCGTCCCCAGGCAGGACATAATCAGTACCTTCCCAGGGGCTCAGGAAATCAAAATTACGGAATTCTTGGTTGAGTTTCACGGGCTCATAAACGATGCGCTTTTTCTCGTCGTCGTAGCGCACTTCGACAAAACCGGTGAGCGGAAAGTCCTTGCGCAGCGGATGACCGTCAAAGCCGTAGTCGGTCAGTAGACGCCGCAGGTCCGGGTTACCGGAAAACAGGATGCCGTACATGTCATAGGCTTCACGTTCAAACCACGTGGCACCGGGATAAATCCCGGAAATCGATGGCACCAGCATGACATCGTCGGTCTCAAGCTTGATACGGATGCGCTGGTTCTGTTTTGGGCTCAACAGGTGGTAGACCACGTCGAAACGCTTCTCGCGGGCCGGCCAATCGACGCCGCAAATATCGATCAGATTGATAAACCGGCAGCGGATATCGTCACGCAGATAACGGCTCACATCGACAATCGCGTGCGCCGCAACCGTCAGGGTCAACTCCCCGCGCGTCACCTGCCAGCCGCTGACCTTCTCGCCAAGCGCTAGGGCGATATACTCGCCAAGTTCATTTAGTGTTTCATCCATCGCACCCTGCCCCGCCGCTCATCAGCGCTCAATTGTGCCGGTTCGGCGAATTTTCTTCTGCAGCAGCATCACGCCATAAAGCAACGCTTCCGCAGTCGGTGGGCAGCCCGGCACGTAGATATCGACCGGGACAATCCGATCACAGCCGCGCACGACTGAATAAGAGTAATGATAATAGCCACCGCCATTGGCGCATGAGCCCATGGAAATCACATAGCGCGGCTCCGGCATCTGGTCGTAGACCTTGCGCATCGCCGGCGCCATTTTGTTGGTCAGTGTTCCCGCCACGATCATCACATCGGATTGCCGCGGGCTGGCCCGCGGCGCAAAACCGAAGCGTTCAAAATCATAGCGCGGCATGGCGCCCTGGATCATCTCAACCGCGCAGCATGCCAGACCAAAAGTCATCCACATTAACGACCCGGTCCGCGCCCATTGAATCAGCGAATCCGTCGACGTGACGATAAAGCCCTTGTCGGCAAGGTCGTTGTTGATTTCCAGGAAATACGGATCGTCCGCACCGACCGGGCGGCCGGTATTGGGATCAATAATGCCAGTGGATTCAGGGGCAACGGCCGGGTCTGAGGTCAATCCCATTCCAGTGCTCCCTTCCGCCACTCATAGATAAAGCCGATGGTCAAAATGCCCAGGAAGATCATCATCGACCAGAAGCCAAACCAGCCGATGGTTTTAAACGCCACCGCCCAGGGAAACAGGAAAGCGACTTCCAGATCAAAGATGATGAATAAAATCGCCACCAGATAGAACCGCACATCGAACTTCATCCGGGCATCATCGAAAGCATTGAACCCGCATTCGTAGGCCGACATTTTTTCCGGATCGGGATTTTGATGGGCAATGACAAAGGGAACAATCAGCAGCACAATACCGAGAGCCAGCGAGACGCCGAGAAAGACGATGATCGGTAGGTAGTCTTTTAAAAGATCGATCATGGGCGGAAGATCCCATTTCGGCCCGACAGAACGCCGGAGTGGATATTGCAGTGCACAACGCTCACCTTAAACCCTTGTGGCAAACGGTCAAATCAACTCGTCGGACTCACCATCAACCAGTAGCTTTGGGGTGCTTATCCCACCCTTGCCAGCGTGGCAAGTCCTCAGGTCAAGGCGAAAGGTGGGAAATCGTGGAGTAACCCCGATGAATCGACTGTCCGTGCCAATTTGTCGCCTCTTTGCCGACAAAATCAACGCGCCCATTGGGGGATCGGCAGGCCGGTTGGCGGGGAATGCGCGGGTGTTTAGTGCTCCCTCGCCTCAAGCCAACTTGCCCGATGACCATTGATCGGGCTATCACTCAGATTGGCACAACTATTGATGTGTATTTTTGGATATATACACGCCAATGTGCTATACTCCTGTCGGAGAAAACACGGGAGGGATACAATGCGTAACATGAGTATTGCGCTTTCGGTATTATTGGCCGGATTGGGGATTGTTTCAGCCACATGCTCCTTGCAGGCAGGCACATTGAAGGCAAAAGTCGGAGCAAGTCCCGATGTCGGCAATTGGACCGAAGCCAAAGTCGACAAGGTTTTTGGTGATGCCACGGCGCAACTCAACAACAAGGAAGTCACCCAGGATATTCATTGCATCAACATGGCGTTCAAGCGCGTGGCGGGAAGCAATCTGTCCGACGCTGATATGCCTTCGGAAATAACCACGAAGAAGGATTATCAAAAGGCCGCCAAGCACGGCTACAAAATGAACTTCGTCAACGCCATCCGGGTCTGCGGTAGTATCGAGGACCCCGATATTCGAGGATGTCGGACCCATGGCCGCATGTTCATTGTTTCCTCTATTCCGCGGCTCTATAACACCGTTGCCCATGAATGGGGTCACTTCGTCGGTTTATCCCATACCCCCGTCGCCACCACTAACAAATGGCGGATCATGTATCGCTGGGCTTATCCTGAACGGGTCGGCGTCAAAAAGTTCGAATGCAAACGCTATACCGGCACCGTAGGCGCCGAAGCCGACACCCCACCCCCGTCAAAAGGCCCCGAGGAAGAAGAACCATCGGTGACGCCGGTTGATGATATGCGCGATTTTCTTCTGGCATTGTGGATCCACGGAACGCCGGTTGACGAAATTATGGCATTGACGCCGGAGCAGATCGCTGTCGCCCGCGATGTTATTGAGAAAATTGAACCGGTCGACATGCTGCCGAACGCAGTATCGCTTATGGGCCTGCGTGGCACGTCCGAAGACGTCGAACCATTGATCAACTTAATGCAAAAACTGGCCGGAAATAAAACTGCATCTGCAAATACAGCAATTGTTGCCATTCCCCTTGCCATCGGCCGTATTACCGGGCGAACGGAAAGCAGTCGAGGTCTACAATTTCTGCGAAACACGGCCATTCGAAGCGGGTTGGAGGATTTTACCTTTGGCAGCGGCGTTTCAGATGAATTGCTGCGCCAGAACCTGATCATCGGCCTTGCGTACACCCGCGCATTGACCCGTGCTCAGGGTAACTACAACATCAACATGCTGGAAAATGCCGCGACGACGGGCGCATTCAATCTGAAAGCCGGATCGGGATTCTTTGAATATGTTGATCGGCTCGGCAAATCCGTTCGAGATCTGGGTGTGATCGAGCAGATCAAGCGTGGAAATTCGGGCTCCGCGAATTGACATCACCGAACCACTGAAATTGCATCAAACACCATTACTAGGTCGGCCGTCACGTCCTGACGGCCGACCCTTTATCAATCCCAGTTCCCTATGGACTGCATGACGGCAATGCGCATTAATAGGCGGCGAAAGTCGTCGGTCTGTGTAACGATATCTTTTATCGGCAATGAGTTAGGACGGAATTGGTGCTGGCATCGGATAAATTTGAGCGCATGTTTGCGCGAATTGATGACAAGGTCGACGACCTTGTCGACCTAACCCAGGCACTGATCCGCATCCCAACCATTAATCCACCTGGTGACGCCTATACGCCTTGCGCGCAATTGCTCGGTGAGCGCATGCGCCGGCGTGGGTTTCAGGTTTCCTACATTCGCGGCGAAGACACGCCCGGTGACACTGACCAATATCCGCGCACCAACGTGATCACCCGCATCGAAGGCAACCGCCCTGGCCCTTGCGTGCACTTTAACTCCCATATTGATGTGGTTGAAGTCGGTGCCGGCTGGACCAAGGATCCATTTGGCGGCGAAATCTTCGACGGCAAAGTCTATGGCCGCGGTTCCTGCGACATGAAGGGCGGACTGGCGGCTTCGGTGATCGCCGTTGAGGCCTATTTGGAAGACAATCCGAACTTTCCCGGCGCCATCGAAATCTCAGGCACCGTCGACGAAGAAACCGGCGGCTTCGGCGGCGTGGCCTACCTGGCGGGCAAAGGCCTCTTTTCACCACCTCGCGTCGATCACGTCATTATTCCCGAACCGCTCAACAAGGACCGCATCTGCCTGGGTCATCGCGGTGTCTGGTGGGCGGAAATCACCACCCACGGCCGCATCGCCCATGGTTCCATGCCGTTTTTAGGTGATTGCGCAGTGCGCCATATGGGGGCGGTGCTACAAGTTTTTGAGAGCGAGCTCTATCCGCATTTAGCTACCAAGCGAACCACTATGCCTGTCGTTCCGGAGGGTGCCCGCCAATCGACGATGAACATCAATTCTTTTCATGGCGGCGAACAGGAAGGTTTTTCCGGGCTGCCGGCACCTTGCGTGCCGGATTCCTGCCGCATGGTTATCGATCGACGGTTTCTCATCGAAGAATCTCTCGATGACGTCAAAGACGAGGTTCGCGCAATTCTTGACCGGCTGACCCGGGAGCGCCAAGGCTTTAGCTACGATCTGGAAGAGCTGATGGAAGTCGTTCCGACCATGACGGAACAGGATGCTCCCGTGGTCACGGCAATAGCCGATGGCATTGGCCGGGTCCTGAACAAAGACCCGGAATATGTCATCTCACCGGGCACATATGATCAAAAACACATTGCACGCATCGGCCATCTGCACGACTGTATTGCCTATGGCCCGGGAATTCTCGATCTTGCCCACCAGGTGGATGAATATGTCGGCATCGACGATATGGTCGATTCCGCCAAGGTTATGGCCAGCGCCATTCACGCCCTGCAAATGGGCGTTGAGGTCGCCAGCGCGTAATAAATGGACAATAATCGACCAGAAACAGTTTTAACGGAGGACAAACAAATATGACCAAACCCATCAAAAGCCTATTGGCTGCCGCGGTCGTCGCGCTTGCGACAACGACCGGTGCCGCCTATGCGGCGAAAATGGATGTTACATTAGGCATCCGGCTTGAACCGCCTCATCTTGATCCAACCGCGCATGCCGCTGGTGCTGTCGACTGGGTGGTTTATGCCAACGTCTTTGAAGGCCTAACGCGCATTGATCGCAATGGCGGCGTCAAGGCGGCACTGGCTGAAAGCTGGACCATTTCCGACGACGGCAAGGTCTATACATTTAATCTGCGCAAGGGCGTGAAGTTCCACGACGGCGCCGACATGACCGCCGCCGACGTGGTGTTTTCCTATGACCGCGCTCGAGGCAAAGACAGCGTCAATGCCCAAAAGGCATTGTTTGCCGCTATTGATATGGTCGAAGCCGTTGATCCGGCGACTGTCAAAGTCACCTTGAAAAACCCGCAGGGCAATTTCCTATTCAACATGGGTTGGGGTGATGCGGTCATCGTCTCGTCAAAGAGCGCCGACGGCAACAAGACCAATCCGGTCGGCACCGGCCCGTTCAAATTCTCCAAATGGATCAAGGGCGACAGCGTTATTCTCGTCAAGAACCCGAATTATTGGGGCACGCCGGCCAAACTCGACAAGGCGACCTATAAGATCATTGCTGATCCGGCAGCGGCCATGTCGGCAATCCTCGCTGGTGATGTGGATGGTTTCCCGATCTTTCCAGCACCGGAAAATCTCAATCAGTTGAAATCCGATCCGCGGTTCTCCGTGGTTGTCGGGTCAACCGAAGGTGAGACGATCCTGTCGACCAACAACACCAAGCCGCCGTTCAACGATGTCCGCGTGCGCCGGGCAATCGCCCATGCCATCAACCGCCAGTCGATCATCGATGGCGCCATGTTTGGCTACGGCACCCCGATCGGCTCGCATTTCGCGCCGCATCATCCTGCCTATGTGGATCTGACCGGTAAATACCCGCACGATCCGGCGAAGGCGAAAGCCCTGCTGGCCGAAGCCGGCCATCCCGATGGCTTCAAGGCGACTTTGAAGCTGCCGCCGCCGTCCTACGCCCGCCGTGGTGGTGAGATCATTGCCGCTGACCTGCGCAAGGTTGGCATTGAGCTTGAAATCATTCCGGTGGAGTGGGGCCAATGGCTGAAGGAAGTCTTCAAGGCGACTGATTATGATCTGACGATCGTCTCCCATACGGAGCCCATGGATATCGGCATCTATGCCCGTGACAAGTACTACTTCAACTATTCAAACGATGCCTATAAGGCTGTCATCAAGGAACTCAGCATCACCGCTGATCCGGCCAAACGGACTGATCTGATGAAGAAAGCTCAGATGATCCTGTCCGATGACGCCGTCAACGGCTACCTGTTCCAGCTCGCCAAAGCCGGCGTCTGGAATGCCAAGTTGAAGGGTCTGTGGGAAAACATGCCGACCCAGTCGCTCGATCTGACGGAAGTCTATTGGGAAGATTGAGCAACGGCATTTGAGCATACGGCAATGGCGGTTTCGGCTGCCATTGCCCGCAGATCAGACGTAATCGAAACTTGGGCCGAGTATTGGATTTAATCTCGACAACCAACAACTGGTCATTACCGGGCTAGACCCGGTAATCCATACCAATCCGCCAGCCGTTGGAAAGGCCGGCGGTATGGATACCCGGATCACGTCCGGGTATGACGAACAAATTGTGGGCTGGCATTCCAATTGCCGGTTCGCTCCTGACGCCACGGTCAACAGTTTATCCGGAACCGTCCATGTTTATCTATGCCCTCAGGCGCCTGGTATCGCTGATCATCACTTTGGTGTTCGCAACGCTTGTAGTGTTCGCGGTCATGGAAATCCTGCCAGGCGACCCGGCCGAGTTGATGCTCGGCATGAACGCCCAGGAAGATACCCTGGCCGCCCTGCGCGCCCAGTTGGGCCTCGATAAATCCATTCCTGTTCGATACTGGCTGTGGATCTCCGGCATGTTGTCCGGCGATTTCGGCACCAGCTATACCTACACCGTGCCAGTGACCGAGCTGATCGGTGAGCGCCTATGGGTCAGCCTGCCGTTGTCGCTCATGGCGCTGTTCCTATCAACGGCGATTGCTATTCCCGTTGGGGTTCTGGCCGCTTCCCGCCATGGCAAGGCGACTGATGTCAGCATCATGGGGTTAACCCAGCTTGGCATCGCCGTCCCGAATTTCTGGTTCGCCCTACTGCTGGTGTTGCTGTTCTCCATCACCTTGCGCTGGTTTCCCGCCGGCGGGTTTCCTGGTTGGGATAATGGTTTCCTGCCGGCGATGAAGGCTCTGTTATTACCGGCGATCGCTCTGGCGCTGCCGCAGGCGTCCATTCTTTCGCGAGTCATGCGCTCGTCTCTTATGGACGTTATGCACGAGGATTACGTGCGCACCGCACGTGCCAAGGGCCTGCCGCGCCATATCACCTTGTGGCGCCACGCCGTGCGCAATGCGTTGATCCCGGTGCTGACGATCCTTGGCCTGCAATTTGCCTTCCTGCTTGCCGGTACGATCATCATTGAGAATGTGTTTTTCCTGCCTGGCCTCGGGCGATTGATATTTCAGGGCATCATTCAGCGCGACCTGATCGTCGTCAAAGGTGTCATCGTTTTGTTGGTGGCGACGGTGATCTTCGTCAATTTCGCTGTTGATTTGACCTACGCGGTGGTCGATCCGCGCTTGCGGAGGCGCTCGTAATGGCAGACGAAATTGTCGGCGAACGTGAATCGGTTGGTGACATTCTGCGCAAATGCCTGCGCAACCGGAGTTTCCTGATCGGTGGCTTCATTACGCTGACATTCGTGGCCATGGCCATCATCTCATTCGTCTGGACACCCTACCCGATCACCGAGTTGGAGATCGCCAGAAGGCTGCGGCCGTCGAGCGGTGAATTCCTACTGGGCACCGATCACTTTGGCCGCGATGTGCTGTCGATGCTGATGGTCGGCGCCCGCAATTCCATCGCCGTGGCCTTTGTCGCTGTCGGTATCGGTATCGGTATCGGCGTACCGTTGGGTGCTTTGGCCGCCGCCCGTGGTGGGCTGATCGATGAGACGTTGATGCGGTTCAACGATTTCATTTTCGCCTTCCCGGCGCTGCTTTCAGCGGTAATGATCACGGCGATCTTCGGACCGGGCGCCATCAACGCCATCATTGCCATCGGTATTTTCAATATTCCGGTTTTCGCCCGCGTCGCTCGTGGCGGTGCGCTGAGCCTTTGGCAACGCGAGTTCATTTTGGCCGCCCGGGTGTCCGGCAAGAACCAGGTGTGGATCACGATCGAACACATTCTGCCGAACATCCTCAATCTGCTGATCGTCCAGGGCACGATCCAATTCTCGCTCGGCATTCTGGCTGAAGCCGGACTGAGCTATGTGGGACTGGGTACCCAGCCGCCGATGGCAAGCTGGGGCCGGATGCTAAATGAAGCCCAGACGATGATGGGTTTCGCGCCGCAACTGGCCTTCTATCCCGGTTTGGCCATCGTTATCACGGTGTTGGGACTGAACCTGCTCGGTGACGGCCTGCGCGACGTTCTCGATCCCCGGCTGCGGAGGCTCAGATGACCCTACCGCTGCTGCAGATAGACGGATTGGACTTGGAGATCGGTGAGACGCCGATATTAAAAGACGTCTCGTTGACCATCGATCGCGGTGAAACCCTTGGTCTGGTTGGCGAATCCGGCTCCGGAAAATCGATGACGGCCCTGACAATCATGCAGCTGCTGCCGAATGGCAGCCGCACCGGCGGCGCCGTCCGGGTCGGCGATGCGGATATTTTGAGCTGCACCGAACAACAAATGTGCGACCTGCGCGGCGACACCATCGGCATGGTGTTCCAGGAGCCGATGACGGCGCTCAATCCGGTCAAGACCATAGGCGAACAGGTTGCCGAGGGCATCCGCTGGCATTTGAAGATCAGCCGGGCTGAGGCGGAGGAACAAGCACACAGCGTGCTCGACCGGGTCGGCCTGCCGCCCTCACGATTTTCGCCTAATCGCTTTCCCCATCAGCTTTCCGGCGGCCAGCGTCAACGCGTGGTTATCGCCATGGCGGTCGCTCTAAATCCGCAGTTGCTGATCGCCGATGAGCCGACCACGGCCCTGGACGTCACCATCCAGGCGCAAATCCTGGATTTGCTGCGTGATCTGGTCGATGAAAATAAGATGGCGCTGATGCTGATCAGTCATGATCTGGCGGTCGTCGCCGATATGGCCGATCGGATCGCCATCATGCGGCGCGGTGAAATCGTTGAACATGGCGAAACGGCGCACCTGTTCCGCACCATGCAGCACCCCTACACCAAGCAGCTGCTGGAAGCCTCTTCACATGTGCCGGTGCATGAAAAGCCACCGGTGTTTTCCGATGATGTCGGCGACGCAAAGCCAATTGTGCGGGTCGACAACCTGATCCGTGAATACATCCTGCCGCGCCAATCATTGTTCCGCCCAGCGCCCAAATTCCGGGCCGTCAACCAGGTCACTTTTGATATTTATCCTGGCCAAAGTATCGGCCTCGTTGGCGAATCGGGATGTGGGAAATCCACCTTGGCCCGCACTTTGTTAGCTTTGGATGCACCCAATGGCGGCGGCATTCAAATCATGGGCAGCAATCCATTCGAATTGCCGCATGAAGAGCTAAAACTACTGCGTCGGAACATGCAGGTGGTGTTCCAAGACCCCTATGGCAGCTTCAATCCCCGCCACAAAGTCGCCCGGCTGATCGCCGAGCCGCTGCATCTGCTCGGCCGCGATCTGAGCCAACGCCAACGCGGTGAAATGGTCGCCCAAGTGCTGGCCGACGTCGGCCTATCGTCCGATGACGCCGACAAATACCCGCACGAATTCTCCGGCGGTCAGCGCCAGCGCCTGGCCATTGCCCGGGCCTTGATTACCGAACCGAAGCTGATCGTTGCCGATGAACCGGTCTCCGCCTTGGACGTTTCCATCCGGGCGCAAGTCCTCGATCTATTTGCCGAACTGCGCGACCGGCTGGGGCTTTCATATTTATTCATCTCCCATGATCTATCCGTCGTGCGGGCGGTCACCGACGAAGTGTTGGTCATGTACGAAGGTGAGATCGTCGAGCGTGGACCAACCCACAGCGTTTTCGATAGCCCCCAACACGCCTACACCCAGCGTCTGATCTCCGCGGCGCCAAATCTTTCCCGTGCCCTGGCCCGCCGCGAAGGTGACGCACCGCGATCTGACGGCGGCTCATGATTGCGGCCTTTCATGGGCACCGCGAAATTGAGCACCACTGCCTGAGGCATGAAAAAACTCCCGCTTGCCGGTGATCACCAGGGCCATCTCATCGATTTCAGCAACGATGGCGTCGGCACAGCGAATGACACCGGACTTTTGCCGCATGCCCCTCCTGGCTTCCACCACCTGTCGGCGGCAAACGCCAAGCGCTGCCAATAAGGTGTCATGATCAAATTTCATCGGCCGGCTTGTGCGACGTGCTGCCATCGGTCTCTCCTATTAGGCTTTCGAATTCCAGGTTTTTATGTAAATGTTCTTGTTATGTTCTTATGTAGGAATACATTCCGCGCGTCAATGCATCTGGCGTTGTAATCCCCGGCCAAACGAATCTGATGGTTGTCAAACGGGCCACAATCCAACGAAGTGCATATTCGCCGTTGCATGCAGCCGAACCAACGGGCAAATGTAGCAACCATGAAACATGGCGGTGATCTGAAAGACGCAATGGCCCGGTACGGCGGTGATCCCGCCGACTGGCTCGATTTATCGACCGGCATCAATCCGGTCGCCTGGCCGGTCGCAGAACAATTGCCGGCGGATGTCTGGCAGCGCCTACCGGCTTTGTCGCAGTTGAATGCGCTCTTGGACCAGGCCCGCGCCTCCTACGGCGTTCCCGGGCATTTAGACGTCATCGCCGCACCGGGCACCCAGGCGTTGATCCAGTGGTTGCCGCGCATCGCCCCCGATGGTCCTGTAGCGATCGTCACGCCGACCTATTCAGAACACCATGACGCCTGGACCACGACCGGTAGAAAAGTTTATCACGCGCCGACACTCGGCGAGGCAACCGGTTTGGCAACCAACGTCGTGGTCACCAACCCAAACAATCCTGATGGGCGAACCACAGCTCCGGCGGACATTATTGAAGCCGCACATACGCTGGCTGAACGGGGCGGAAGGTTGATCGTCGATGAAGCGTTCGCCGATATTGACCCGAGCGTCAGCGTCGTGCCGCATCTTGGTGATCTGCCGATGATCGTCCTGCGTTCATTCGGCAAGTTTTTCGGCCTGGCCGGCGTGCGGTTGGGGTTTGCCATCGCCCGCCCGCCTGCGGCGCTACAATTGGCCGCCGCATTAGGTCCATGGGCGGTTTCCGGGCCGGCGTTGGAGATCGGCCGGCGGGCGCTGTCCGATTCCGATTGGATCACCGCCACCCGCAAACAGATTGCCGGTGATGCTGCGCGCTTGGACAAAATCGTGGCCGCCGCCGGCCTATCGGTGATCGGTGGCACCGGGCTCTACCGCTTAATCAATATGCCCGAAGCCGCCAGCCTTCATACAAAATTCGCCGAACACCGCATCTGGACCCGCATCTTCGATGAATATCCAGATTGGCTGCGACTAGGCCTGCCAGGCACAAATCCAGATTTTGCCCGCCTGGAGACCGCGTTGGCTGCTATTGGCCAATGATCGGGGCGCTATCTCATTCAGCCATGGTGGCTCTCGCCCTGGTGCTCGACGCGCTGATCGGCGATCCGCCACAAATTTGGCGGCGGATACCGCACCCGGCGGCACTTGCCGGCCATGCAATTGGCTATCTCGATAATAGACTCAACATCCAGAATCTGCCCGCCGGCAGCCGGCGCTTACGCGGTATCGCGGCAATCACATTGCTGGTGGTGGCGGCGCTGATCATCGGTTGGCTCATTGAAACCATTCTAGGTGCGCTGCCGTTTGGCTCACTATTGATCGCCTTCCTGGCGGCCATATTAATCGCCCAACGCAGCCTCTTTGAACACGTGGCGGCGGTCGCGCGCGGATTGAAATCCGATGGCTTGGCTGGCGGCCGAGCGGCAGTGGCGCACATTGTCGGCCGCGATCCGTCGCAGTTGGATGAGGCTGGGATCAGCCGGGCGGCGATTGAATCAACGGCGGAGAACTTCTCAGACGGTGTCGTCGCCCCGGCATTTTGGTTCGTTCTGCTCGGAATGCCCGGATTGCTGGCCTACAAAATCGTCAACACCGCCGATTCCATGGTGGGCTACCGCACACAGCGTCACGAGGCGTTCGGCTGGGCATCGGCACGCCTTGATGATGTTCTCAACTGGATCCCGGCGCGACTGTCCGGCGCGTTGATCGCCTTGGCCGCACCTGCCTGCGGCGGGCGCATCAAGATTGCCCTGGCGACCATGGTTCAAGATGCCGGTATTCACCGTTCGCCCAATGCCGGTTGGCCGGAAGCTGCCATGGCCGGTGCCCTGGGGATCGCACTAGCTGGCCCACGCACATATCCCGACCGGGTAGTCGACGATCCATTTCTCAATGCTGGCGGCCGTTTGGATGCCACGGCGGACGATATCAGGCGATCGCTGCGGGTGTTTGTCATCGCCTGCATCTTGCACGCGGTCCTATATGGCGCATTGGCGCTGGTGTTTTAGAGAACGCTTGCGGCGTCGTCGTTCGGAATATTGGCAATTGTTCGATCGGCAAACCTCGGCCAAATTGGTTCGGCTTGCTAGACGCGCCCCGTGTGACAGGCGGCATCAATCCAGACGCCAATTCAAGTGGAGCACTATTACGTCGCCTACCGGTGTAGAATTATCGACCTTGGGTTCAATGTCCCCGGTTGACAAAACTACGCGATATTGGCCTCAATGATAGGTTGCGGCCACGAATTTAGCCATTCGAGATGCTCATACCATCATAATACGATGGAAATTCCCCTTCTAGAAATATTGGCTAACGGAAAACTGAAAATGCGAAGAATACTTCCGAAACCGCTAATATTAGCGAATTTATTAATAGCAGCGCTGCTTTTTGCAGCACCACCAGAAGGGGCATTTGCGGGCGAAGGAGGCCACGATACAAAGCGCATTACGCCCACAGCTAAAAAAGATAAGGCGACGAAGCAGAAAACCAGCAAAAAGAAAAAATCCAGAACAAAGAAAAAAATTTCCCTACGCTGGAATGAGATCATAGCCCAAACGGTGTTTGAGCATTTTAAAGGAGACAAATTAGGTTACTATTTTCGCCGAAAAAGTCGAATGCGTCGATTGTTAGAAAGGATGTACAAAGAATACAAAGAAACACCGAAATTACGCAAAGATCAAAAAGTACATCATACAGCTATCCAGAGTGCCATAAGAACGATTAAACAGAAATCCGAACTTGGATCTGTTGAAGAAAGTAACCTGCGAAAAATCGCTGAAGCTTGGAGATGGTACCTAAACTATAAAAATGGTACTTTTACAAAGGCGAAATATGAAAAGAACATGAAAAACACTCTAGGATTTGTTCCGTGATCTGACGCTGTCCTAATTTCTGGAGTACCAATACGCCCGGAGCAAGGATCTGTAGACAAGTCGAACGCTTCTCATCTTCACTCCATGATCGCCGATTTCGACGTGCCATCCCAAAATCGTGTGGTTAGTGAATATGTCCCGCGAATAACGAAAATTCAACATGCCGGCTTATCGGCAACACAGCGCTAACCGCGAGCAATCGCCAGCAGATGATCGAGATCGAGATGTTGTTCCAGGTGGCTCGCCAGATCATCGAGGATGGTTTCGACACGATGGCCGTAGGCCAGATCCGATGCCGCACCCTGGCTGTCCAGATACCAGGCGCGGAAAATATCGTCTGCAAACAGGCCATGCATGTAGCTGCCTTCTACACGCCCATCAGGCGACCTTGCCCCATCCGGTTTGCCATCAATGTGGGCGAATGGCCGAGCGCAATCTTCGCCGATGGTTTGTCCCAGATGAATTTCATAGCCATGCAACGGCTGGCCGGAGGCCACATGTTCGCCGGTCACCGGTCGTGTCGTCTTGTCGCCGGTTAAAACCGTGTCGACCGCCAGCAATCCCAGCCCATCGACCTTGCCTGGTGGTCCTTCGACGCCATCGGGATCATCAATGGTCCGGCCTAACATCTGATACCCCCCACACAAACCAATTACCCGACCGCCGCGCCGATGATGGGCCAGGATATCAATGTCCCAGCCCTGGTGGCGCAAGTCGGCCAAATCGCCGACGGTTGATTTTGACCCAGGTAACAAAACGATATCGGCGTCGCCAGGTAGTGGGTGGCCAGGTGCAATGATTTCTAGTTCGACGCTCGGCTCCAGGCGCAGCGGATCGAGATCATCGAAATTGGCGATACGGCCGATTTGCGGTACGACGATCTTGATCGCCACGTTATCGCCAGCCGGGCTGGAAGCCAGACCGAGCGTGTCTTCAGCCGGCAATAGACCGGCATCGGCAAACCACGGGACAACACCCAGTGACGGCCACCCGGTGCGCTGTTCAATTTCCGCCAACCCGTCGTCAAACAGACTTGGATCGCCACGAAATCGATTGATCAGGAATGCCGCGATCTGGTCGCGGTCTTCAGCACTTAGGACGACGTGCGTACCGACGATGCTGGCGATCACGCCGCCACGGTCGATATCGCCGATCAACACCACCGGAATATCGGCGGCGATCGCGAAACCCATATTGGCGATATCACCGGCCCGCAGATTGATTTCCGCCGGGCTACCCGCACCTTCCACCAGCACTAGATCGGCATCAGCAGCCATTTTGGCATAGCTATCGAGAACAGCAGCCATGAGATCCGGCTTGCGAGCGGCATAGTCGAGTGCTTTCAGGGTCGCGACGCGCTGGCCCTGAACGACGACCTGGGCACCTGAATCAGTTTCCGGCTTTAGCAGCACCGGATTCATATGGACGGATGTTTCGACACCACAGGCCAAGGCCTGCAGCGCCTGAGCCCGGCCGATTTCACCGCCATCGGCAGTAGCCGCGGCATTGTTCGACATGTTTTGTGGTTTGAAAGGCCGTACACGCAATCCACGACGGGCAAAAGCACGGCACAATCCAGCGACAATCAGCGATTTGCCGACATTCGACCCGGTTCCCTGGAACATTAACGCCGCGGTCATTTAGCGGCGGCGGTTTCTTTATTGACCGGATCCGCCTCGGCTTGCGCCGCGTCAACCAACTCCTGGGCTTTTTCCTGATATTCCGGCGTTACGAGACCGGCCGATATCACCAGCTTGGCGGAATCTTCCACCGACATATTCAATTCGATGATGTCTGCCTTGGGCACAAACAACAAAAATCCGGATGTCGGATTAGGCGTCGTCGGCAGGAACACAGCCACGGCGTCATTTTCATCCATCGGCAACTTGGCCGCCACCTCGCCCTTGGTGTCGGTGGCCAGGAAGACGATCGCCCACAGGCCGCGCCGTGGATATTCGATGATGCCGACCTTCTGAAACGATTGTCCTTGTTGATCGAGGACGGTTTCGAAAATCTGCTTCAGACCACGATAAAGATTGCGCACGATCGGCATGCGATCGAGCATCATCTCGCCGTAGGAAACCATTGTGCGGCCAAAAATGCCGGCCGTCAGAAAGCCGAGCGCCGTCAGTCCGAACATCGAGACGATCAATCCCAGTCCGGGCACCGCAAAAGGCAGGTAGGTATCAGGATTATATTGTAGCGGTATGAGCGGTTTGACCCAGCCATCAACCCACTCGATGATGGTCCAGGTCAGATAAATGGTAATGCCGATCGGGCCGGCAATGATCAATCCGGTCAGGAAATAGGTGCGCAAACGGCTTAACGCGCCGGCGCGTTTTACCGGGACATCGGTCAAATGATGTTGATCTTTTTCCAATCCAGAAGCCATCTTAATTTGATCGCGGGATGATCCCGCAGGCGCCCGTTAAAATCGGGCAAAGTATATTTAATGCCGCCGCACCTTAACAACAATGTGGCGCTATGACGATTAATCTAAGGGCGGTATTGTAGGTACCGCGAGTCTCAAGAAAATCTAGCCGATCGGTGGTCATGCAGCGCTATATGTTTCTCCTTTTAGGGTTTTTCTTTTTAGGTCTCGGCATCGTCGGGGCGTTCCTACCGCTATTGCCCACAACAATTTTTTTGATCGCCGCGGCTGCGTTTTTTGCCCGTTCCTCACCGCGCATGGAAGCCTATCTGCTCGGCCACGGAACTTTCGGGCCGCTTATTTATAACTGGCGTACCCATCGCATCATTCCGGTTCGTGCCAAGATCATGGCGGTGACAGGCATGTGTTTCGGTTTCGTGGTGTTTTATCTGACCAGCGCGCCATCGCTGACGTTGGCGATTGTCGTCGCAATAATCCTCGCCGGATGTGCCGGTTATGTGTTGTCGCGGCCAAGTTCGATTGAATCAATCATTCAACGGTGACGGATTTGGCCAGATTGCGCGGCTGATCGACATCTGTGCCCATGAATACGGCTGTATGATAGGCCAACAATTGAACCGGAATGGCGTAGACCATTGGCGCGATGAAGGGATGCAATTCGGGCAGCACCAGCGTGTCCAAAGTATCGATCGCCGCCGCCTCGGCGCCGCGCTCATCGGTCATCAAAATGATTTTGCCACCACGCGCCGCCACTTCCTGCATGTTTGAAACGGTCTTTTCGAAAATATGATCGTATGGCGCGATGACGATCACCGGCATGTCCTCATCGATCAACGCGATCGGACCATGTTTCAATTCACCGGCGGCATAACCTTCCGCATGAATATACGAAATCTCCTTCAGCTTCAGCGCACCTTCCATGGCCAGCGGATAGTTGGTTCCGCGTCCCAGGTAAAGCACATCCTTGGCGTGGGCGAGCCGCTTGGCCAGCGCTTCGATCTGCACTTCCAACCGCAACGCCTGCACGGCAAGCTTGGGAACATCCAAAAGGGCTTTTGCCAGATCACTTTCCGCCTCTTCGTCAAGATGGCCACGCGCCCGCCCGGCAGCTATGGCCAGCGATGCCAAAACGGCCAGCTGGCAGGTAAAAGCTTTGGTTGATGCAACGCCGATTTCCGGGCCGGCAAGTGTCGGGAACACCACGTCGGAGGCGCGGGCAATGGTCGATTCCTGGACATTGACGATCGACGCGATGTGCTGGCCGGCGTCGCGGCAATAGCTCAGTGATGCCAACGTGTCGGCGGTCTCGCCAGATTGCGAAATGAAGATCGATAATCCGCCCGGCTCCACTGGCATTTCCCGATAACGAAACTCAGAGGCGATGTCGATATCGACCGGCAGTCGGGCGTAGCGTTCAAACCAATATTTAGCGGTCAACCCGGCCAGATAGGCGGTACCACAGGCAGCGATGGACACCCGCGATAAGTCTTTGAAATCAAACGGCAGATCTTCCGGCGCCCGCACTGTGCCGTTCACCAGGTCCAGATAGTGCGCAATGGTGTGGCCGATAACTTCCGGCTGCTCATGGATTTCTTTGGCCATGAAATGGCGATGATTGCCTTTGTCGACCATCAACGCCGAAGCCACCGAATGCTGAACCGGACGGTTCACCTGTTCACCGGTCTCATCGTAGATGGTGATATCGGAACGGGTCAGCACCGCCCAATCGCCATCCTCCAAATAGGTGATCTGGTTGGTGAATGGAGATAATGCGATGGCATCGGAACCAAGATAGGTTTCGCCGTCGCCATGGCCGATTGCCAGCGGGCTACCGCGGCGGGCAGCGATCATCAAATCGGTTTCGCCGTTGAACAAAATAGCGAGCGCGAAAGCCCCTTGCAGTTCGCCGAGCGCTGCGCGTACCGCCTCTATCGGGCTCTCGTCCTGATCAAGCCGTGCGGTCACCAAGTGGGCGATGACTTCGGTATCGGTTTCGGTCTTGAATCGTACGCCGGCGTCTTCCAGCTTGTCGCGTAGCTCGCGGAAATTCTCGATAATGCCGTTGTGAACGACAGCAACGCGGTCAGTGGCATGCGGATGGGCGTTGGTTTCCGTCGGCGCGCCATGGGTGGCCCAGCGGGTATGGCCGATACCGCTGATGCCGGCAAGCGGTGAGCGGTCGAGTTTTTCTTCCAGGTTGATTAGTTTGCCCGGCGCCCGCCTGCGGGTCAGAACGGCGTCTTCCAACGTCGCGATACCGGCGGAATCGTAGCCGCGATATTCCAGACGCTTCAAAGCGTCCAACAATAGCGGCGCTACCGGTTCACTGCCTAAAATTCCAACTATTCCGCACATACCGCCCTCATTCCTCGTGGCCCCGCCATCCGGCAAATTGCATAACCGGCCTTAGCGCGGCCTGGAAATCAAACACTGTTGCCGAATGTGACAGAATTCGCCCTAGAGGCTACGCGAAAGACCTTTCAATCAGGTTTCCGGCGCTTTTGTGACTTGTGAAAATCGTTAACCCAGCCTGACTTTTCGACCTGTCGCCCTCTTCCGATAGCAAGCGCCCCGGCCTCGACGTCCGATGTAATCACCGAACCGGACGCAACATAGGCGCCTTTTCCGATTTTTACTGGTGCCACCAGGGCCGAGTTAGAGCCGATAAAGGCCCCCTCACCGATATCGGTTTTGGCTTTGTTGAAACCATCATAATTGCAGGTGATGGTCCCTGCCCCGATATTGGCTTTGGCGCCCACCCGAGCGTCGCCGATATAGGTCAAATGGTTGACCTTGGCGCCGGGTTCGATCGTGGCGTTTTTAACTTCCACGAAATTGCCGACCCGAGCGCCGTCCATGACATGCGCACCTGGACGCAAACGGGCATAGGGGCCGACCGTGGCGTTGTCCTCCACCGTGGCACCTTCCAGATGGGAACCAAAGCGGATGGTGACATGGTCGCCGACGCTCACGCCCGGTCCGATCCAGACATTGGGTTCAATCACCACGTCTCGGCCAATTTGGGTGTCGTGACTGACAAAAACGGTATCCGGCGCGGTCATAGTGGCTCCGGCACGCATGATTTCCTGCCGCCGACGGTCCTGGTAGATCGCCTCGCAATCGGCCAATTGCACTCGGTCATTGATGCCCATGACGTCATCGCTTGGCGCCGCACGCGCAACGACTGAAAGCCCCATGTCATTGGCGATCGCCACCGCATCGGTCAGGTAATATTCGCCCTGGGCATTGTCGGTACCGATGGCCGCCAGGATTTGCGCCAAATGCCGGCCGGAAAAGCCCATGATGCCGGAATTGCAGAATGTGATCGATCGCTCGTCATCCGAGGCGTCTTTTTCCTCGCGAATGGCGGTCAACTTGCCATCCTGTTTGATCAATCGGCCATAACCATGCGGATTGGCCGCCTCAAAGCCGACAACGACGATCGCGGCGCCCTCGGCAATGTCGTCCCGAACCTCATCCAGCATATTCGGTCGGATCAGCGGCGTATCGCCAAACAGGACCAATACCTCATCGACGGGCACTTCCCAGGCACTTTGGGCGGAAAGCACCGCATGCGCCGTACCACGCCGTTGCGTCTGCACATAGATTTGCGCTTGCGACGCGCGGGTTTTGACCAAATCAGCCACATCGTCACGATCCGGGCCGATGACAACGGCCAGATCGTCGGTCCCAGCTGCCACGGCCGCGTCGATCACGTGGCCAACCATGGGCAGCCCAGCGATCGGATGCAGCACCTTGGCAAGGTCGGATTTCATCCTGGTACCCTCGCCGGCAGCAAGAATGATGGTCAAACAACGTCCCACGGTAAGCTCTCTCCGGTTTGCCTTATCAGGTGTTTATCCGCACACCACCTACGGATTTGGGCCGAATCGTATTAATAAATCACTTGGTAATACCAAGATGCGAAGATTTTTAACCATGCGGTCATGCGATATTGCCTTTTCGGCCAGCGATGTGACAGCCAACGACACTTGCTCTTGTATTCATTAGAAGCGCTTAAACATGCGACGCCCAGGTAAACGAGAATTCAGGCAATTTGACGAAGAGGACCTGGAAGGTCCCGACGGTTTCGTTCTGGCCGGTTGGGGCATGGCGGCGACGTTGTGCGTGGTCGCGGCGATCGGCACGTGGCAATATATCGGCACCGGATATACGCGTTTCATCGACCTGGCGTCCTTATTTTCCGATCCGATCGAGATCACTGGATCCATTGGCAAACCATCTGATAAGCGGCAACCAATGCCGGAAATCGCCATCGTTTCGCCAGTCGAATCGCAAGATCATTTGACTGTAGAGATTGGCGTATTACGCAAAGAAATTATAGCGTTACGGCGTAATTCTCAGAAACTACAGAAACAAAATGATGGTCTAACGCGGCGTCTGGCGAAGATTGAGGAAAGCTTCGGTGATATCACCGGGTCGATTGCTCCCGACCATCGGCCGAAACAATCACCAATCAGGATGAGTACGATCGGTAATGATCAGCCATTGGTCGTCAAAAAGATGCCACTCGATACCGGCGCGATCACAAAATATAGCGACGCGCCCTTACCGAAGGTCACCAAATCCATGGTCGATGATCCGCCAATGACGGCCGCTCCGAAGTCATTATTCGCCCTGGATCTGGGTGAACACAGCACCAAACAGGACGTTAAAAGAGCCTGGACGATGCTTTCGGCCCGGCACCAGGACGCATTGAAGGGTGTCGTGCCGCTGATTCGTGCCAGCACGAGCGACGGACCGCCGGTTTATCGGTTGGTCGCCGGTCCGTTTGATAATGCCGCCGAGGCGGCTGATGTTTGTGCGGTGATTAAAGTCGCCGGTAGCAAGTGCAGTCCAACGTTGCATCTGGGCCGGAAACTGGCCATGCAATAGCCGCAGGGCATGCTTGCGCCGGATTGAATTGCGCCTAATCCGCCTGACCTATATCCATACCCCCCTTTAACCGGCTGGGAAATTTCGACAATGGCTTCATTCGGCGACGAACGCACGCGCGCCTATGCGGTGTTGTTGTTCATGCCATTGTTTTTTTCCTCCAACATCGTGTTTGGCCGCGCCGCAGTGGTGGAAGTCGAACCGTGGACACTGGCGTTTTTGCGCTGGTCGCTGACAGCCCTCATCCTCGTTCCGATCGCCTGGAAGGGCCTGCGCGTCCACTGGCGCTTGTTGCTGTCCCAGTGGGAAACAATTGGCATTCTTGGCGTTTTAGGCATGTGGATTTGCGGCGCCCTCGTCTATCTGGCGCTCAGACATACAAGCGCCACCAACGGCACACTGATTTATGCCTCAACGCCGGTCGTCGTCATATTACTGGAAGCCATATTTCGAGGCCGACGTATCTCCGCCCGTGAAGCATTTGGCGTCCCGCTCGCGCTTGCCGGCGTTGTCGCCATTGTCGTTGAAGGCAGCCTGGAACAATTGATGGCGCTGCAGTTTAACTGGGGCGACATCCTTTTCGCCATTTGCACCCTTTGTTGGGCGATCTATTCGGTCGTCTTGAAACGCCCGGTTTTCGCGTCCGTTCCGACACTCTCATTGTTTGCCGCCATTGCCGTTGCCGGCGCTCTGAGCCTGCTGCCTTTCACAATTTGGGAAATCGCGCTGGTGAATGATTTCCCCACCTCTGGCTCAGCCTGGCGTTCGGTCGCGACAATCGTCGCCTTCGCATCCCTGCTGGCTTTTGGCACCTACCAATATGGTGTCAAAGTCGTCGGGCCTTCCGTGACTGCGGTTTTCATGTACCTTCTGCCGGTCTATGGGGTCACGCTTGCCATCATCTTTCTCGGCGAACAGTTGCAAATGTTTCATGTCACCGGCAGCTTGTTGGTCATGGGCGGCGTTGTGCTGGCAACGTTCCCTATTGATTTAATACGCCGATCCGGCCGGGCTAGGCAGGCTGCCAATAACTCGGAATGATATTTATATTGACCAGGACTGGATTAATCGCATCGCTTTCAGTGCTGACATCCTCGGTTTTTCGCCCATAACTCATAGTGTGCCGCCAATATGCTGATCCTGCGCCTACTCATCCCCTTCGCTTTTGGCTACTTCATGAGCTACCTGTTTCGGGTAGTCAATGCGGTAACCGGACCGCACTTGAGCAAGGAACTCAGCCTGGATTCCGGCCAGCTTGGGCTGCTGACCAGCGTCTATTTCCTAACATTCGCGGCATCGCAATTGCCCTTGGGCATCCTGCTTGACCGCTACGGTCCGCGACGGGTGGAAGCGCTGTTTTTATTGTTTGCAGCTGCCGGTGCTGCAACATTTGCGTCGGCAAGTGGGGTCGGTGGTTTGATCGTTGGACGCGCCTTGATCGGATTTGGCGTATCGGCCTGCCTGATGGGCGCGTTCAAAGCCTACAGCGAGTGGTTTCCGGCGCAGCGCCTACCGTTGGTCAACGGTATTCATTTGTCTGTCGGCGGATTAGGGGCGCTAGCTGGCGGCGTGCCGGTTGAATGGGCGATCAATACCGGCGGCTGGCGGCCGATGTTCCTGGTATTGGCTGCGGCATCCTTCGCGGCCTCGGTAGCGATATTATTCGTCGTTCCAAAACTAGGAGAAAAACGCAAAGTCGGCAGTTTCGCCGAGCAATTCGCCGGCATTAAAAGCATCATTACCAGCCCAGCCTTTTATCGCGTGGCGCCGCTCTGCGTCGCCAGTCAGTCCTCGGCGATGGCTTTGCAGACCCTGTGGGCCGGCCCATGGTTGCAGGAAGTCGGGCAAATGAGTTCCCAACAAGCGGCGACAACCATGTCGATCATGGCGGCGTTCCTGACCGCTGGGTTCTTAGGGCTGGGCAGTTTGCCGGGCCTAATATCGCGCTACGGCTATTCGACATTGAATGTCGCCGTCGGTGGTATGATGGGGGCAATATTGTGCGAGGTGGTGCTGGTGTTCGCGCCGGTCGAACACGGCCCCTATATTTGGTACGCGTTCGCGTTCTTCGGCTCCGCGGGAATTTTATGCTACCCGGCCCTGACGCCGTTGTTCGCCAAATCCGTGTCCGGACGGGTCAATACGACGATGAACTTCTTGATGTTCACCTCAACCTTCACCATCCAATGGCTGGTTGGCGAGGCGCTCGATTTCCAATCTGCCGCCGGCATCGCGCGCGAAGCATCTTATGACCGGATATTGCTGGTCATCATCTCCCTGCAATGTGCCGGTTTGCTTTGGTTGTTCGCCTATCGCCGCAATGACGTCAGCCCGGCCGTGGCGCCTGCCGCCGAACCTTCCGACTGAGTTTTATTAGCCGACGGTTCCCAATTGCGGGAACATCTCCAACAGCCAAAACCCGAGCGCCGATATCTGACCGGTCAGGAACATGACGCCGGTGATGATTAGTAAGATGCCCATGCCCTTTTCCACCTTGCCCATATGGCGGCGGAAACGGGTCATGAAGTTCATGAACGGTCCGGCGAAAGCCGCCGCAATAAGAAACGGCACGCCCAATCCGGCTGAATAAACCCCGAGCAATATCGCACCTTGAGAAACTGTATCCTCGGTGCTGGCAACCGCCAGGATCGCTGCTAGAACCGGGCCGATACAAGGCGTCCAACCGAAGGCGAAGGCCAGGCCCATGACATAGGCACCAATCGGACCCGCAGGCTTCTTGTCAACTTGAACCCGGGCTTCGCGGTACAAAAACCCGATGCGGAAGACACCAAGAAAATGTAGCCCCATGATGATGATCACGACGCCGGCCACATAGCTCAAAATATGGCTGTAGCCGATCACCACCTGGCCAATCGCCGAAGCGCCGGCACCCAGTGTTACAAAGACAGTGGAAAAGCCCAGAACGAAGGCGACCGCGGACCAAAACACCCGCCCGGCGGCGCGTTTTTGGTCTTCCGAACCGATCAGCTCGTCCATGGAAACGCCGGCCATATAGGCCAGATACGGCGGCACCAACGGCAACACGCATGGTGAAATGAAAGAAATGATGCCGGCGAGGAATGCGCCGCCCCAGGTCACGTCCATGTAATCAACAACTCCGCTTTGCCGTATCTGCACGGACGACCGTGACAACCGCATTGATGGTGATCAATTTGCTCAACCGGCGGAACCGCTGATTGGCGTTTCATCGTTACATACATGAATCGGCCGACCAGCAAAGCTCACCTTTTGCGCCCGCTGGTAACTTTTCAGCTAGGAGCTTCGCCTGTGCTGCGTCATCATGCGCGTGGACGTTAGTCAGCTCAGTGTTCGTAAATGACATTGTCCCTCCTGACATTGAGCCAACGAATGATAAGAAAATGACCGCTCTACGCCCCCCCGTCCCGACGCCGCCGAAGAACATTATGTCTTTCATATCGGCCTTCAAATCGGCGCAGCGTGATCTGTTGTCGGTGTTGCCGGAGGTTGTTTACAAGACCTATATGGGCAAGCACCGGCTCGGGTTGCGTCACGTCTACATCGTCAATGACCCGGAAATGGTGCGCCACGTGCTTGCCGACAACGTCGACAATTATCCCAAGAGCCAGCAAATGTATCGGGCGCTGACAGCGCTGGTTGGCGATGGGATTTTCATCTCCAATGGCGCCACGTGGAAACGTCAGCGCAAGATGATCGATCCGGCATTTGTCAATGTCCGCCTACGCCGCGCCTTTCCCTCCATGATGCAGACGGTTGAGGACTTTATCGACCGGCTAAAAGCGATTGACCCTCAATCCGAAATGAAGATCGACGAGGAGATGGCCCATGTCACCGCTGATATCATTTTTAGGGCGATCTTCTCAGACAAGCTGACAAAAGAGGTCTCAAACGCGGTTTTCAAGGCCTTCGCCGACTATCAAGCGACTCTGCCGCAGCTCGATTTCATGGAAATGATCGGGATGCCGGATTGGTTTCCCCGCCGTTCCATGCATAAAACCAACCTGGCCGGCCAAAAAATTCGTGGCGTCATTCGATCATTGATCGAGGCCCGCCTGAACGACCAGTCAGGCCGTCAATATGACGATATATTGCAGGTTCTCGTTGATGCCCGTGACGAGGAAACCGGCGCCGGATTTGAGTTGGAAGAGTTGGTCGACCATGTCGGCGTGTTGTTTCTGGCCGGCCATGAAACATCGGCCTCAACACTGACTTGGGCCGCCTATCTGATTGCCCAGGCACCGGATATTGCCGATCGGCTGACCGAGGAAGTCGATCGGGTCTGGACTGAACCGCAATTGGCCTATGCCCAAGTTCCTGAAATGAAACTGACCCGCAATGTATTTCGCGAAACGCTACGGCTTTATCCGCCGGTTTCCTTCATCACCCGCGAAGCCATCGCCAAAGATGAAATGCGCGGCTACGCCGTCAAACCCGGTTCCATGATGGTGATTTCGCCGTGGATCATTCATCGCCACGAGATTTACTGGGAACGGCCGGGCGAATTTGATCCAGACCGCTATGCCACACCAAGCGGTGAAGCCTCCTATCGCAAGTCCTATGTTCCGTTCGGCATGGGCGCCCGCGTATGCTCCGGCGCATCATTTGCCATGACCGAAGGCACGTTGATCTTGGCGGCGTTGATGCGCAACTTCCGCCTGGAATTGCTCAATCCTGAGGAAATTCTTCCAGTTTGCCGCCTGACAACCCGGCCCAGTGTCTCTCCGCGCTTTCGGATCTTGCCGCGCAATTAAATTACGTCCGCGGTCAAAACGGCCTCTTGAAGGACCATTGGTCGTCCACACGCCCGACTTTTTGGTTCCGGTTAACCAAGCACACTGTATTTTCACTCAACGGCTAGCGAAATTGGCCGGTTTTTAATCTGTTTCCACCAAAATCACCTCTGTTACGCGACCTGATCAACACCACCTGCCCGCCAAATCCGGCAAACAGGGCCGCCGGTATTGATCCGGGCGCTAACCTGGCGGACAGGGGATGGGAAGCATTTGACGACGACGGACGGAAACCTACGCGCGCCTAGCGCATTGGCGGACCCAGCTGGATTTTCCGGGTGGACCTGTGCGGTTCTAAGCCAGAACCCGGCACAGATCGACCAAATGCTGTCGGAGTTTGACGACGGCTGTTTCGACCAGTGTTTCAGTTACAAATCCGGTCAATGGCCCGGTCGGACCGTGTCCTTTATCGCCTATCACAACGGCGAACCTACCGCCGGGGCAGTCGTCGTTATGATGACACCACCAGTCATCGGTCGCGGAATTTCCAATGTTCGATTCGGCCCTTTCTGGCGTCGCCGGGACCACGCCGCATCCATGGAAGATTATCAGGCCGTAATCGGGCTGATGATCGAGGAATTCGCCGTTCGGCGCGGCCAGATGCTCTCCATTTTGCCCCGTCCGTCGCATCGGTATGCCGCTGCTGAAAGCCAGTGCCTGGAAAATCTCGGGTTTTCCAAGAGCAGCGCCGATGAGGACGAAAACCGATATCTGGTTGATCTGAGGTTGTCTGAAGATGATCAGATGGCCAGTCTCAGTCAAAAATGGCGCTATAATCTGCGCCGCGGCCTGCGCAATGACCTCACGTACCGCGAAATGAACGATCGAGATGGATGCCGCGCGTTCAAGACGCTGCATGACCAGATGCAATCCCGCAAAGGCCTCAACATTTCCGATGACGTCGCTTTGGTCGAAGTCATGCAGGCGGCACTCGGCAACGACATCAATCCGCGTGTCCACTTCATCTACGAAGGCGATAAGCCACTTGCCGGCGCCGTCACCATGTCCATGGGCGACACGGCATATTACGTCTTTGGTGCCAGCGCTGATGAAGCTTTGGCCAAGAACGCCGGCTACGTCCTGCAATGGAACATCCTCAACAGTCTTAGAGGCCAACAAGCAGTCTACTATGACCTTGGCGGCGAATCTCAAGATCGCGGACTGCGGCAATTCAAGCGCGGTCTGACCGGTCGCGCTGGCATCATCGTGCCGATGACATCCGAGTATCAACTTCACCGTACGACGATGGGATATCTGGGGGGCAACCTGGTCCAATTCGTTCGTTCAATGAGGAAAAGCCGTGGAAGCCGGCGACCGGCAACATCCAAAGAACAAGCACCGATCAAAAAACGCACCGGGACATGAAGAGAAAGCAAATGACCCGATGAACACGCATGCTACTAAACCGGCCGTTTTGATCCTCGGCAATTACCGCCCCTGTCTGCCGCTTGCCCGCGAGCTGCACCAGGCCGGCTATCGCGTTGTGATTACCGCCGGATGCAGTGGCGAGCGGTGCGAATATTCCCGCTATGTGGACGAATGCTGGGATCATCCACCCTTGGAAAACACCCAGGCTTTCTTCGCCGCCTTGGCGGCATTTCTAGAAAGCCGCGGTGATATCGAGGTGGTCTACCCGGTTTGGGAAATCTGTTTAAGCGGACTGATCGACAATTTCGACCATATGCCGACGGACCGATTATATGCCATGGCAAACAAGGCAACCGTCCAATTGAGCCTCGACAAGGGCCGGATGCTTGATCGCATAAAATCGCTCGGTTTGCCTAATGCCACCGCTGTGGCGGTTGGTGATTATGGCGAGCTCACGCGGACCGTCGAAAGTGAGATCGGCTACCCGGCCATCATCCGGCCGGTCAGTTCCAAACATCGTATCGACGGCAAGAAAGCCGTCATCCTCCGATCGAGGGAAGACCGTGAATTGTTCCTACCGACCTGGCCGGAACGCTGCGGCGATCTGATCGTCCAACGTTATGTGGAAGGTCCGCGCCTGAACGTCTATTTTGCCGCTAATCAAGGCCAACCCATTCGCTATCAGGCCTCACAGATTTTCAAAACCGATGTTTCCGACGGAACCGGATTTGCTGTTCACGGTCAAACCATTGCCATGAACCACCAGCTGACCGGGGTCTGCGATACGATCTTGCGGGATATGAAGTATCACGGCATCGGCCTGATGCAGTTCATCGAGGACGAAGCCTCTGGCGCGCCGGTGTTTTTGGAACTCAACCCCCGGGTTTCCGGCAGCCATGCCATTCCCGAACATTGCGGCATGGAACTGAGCATTTTGGGGATCGAACTGGCCCGCGACGATGCCGTCAGCCATCCGGTCAGGTTTGGCGATAGTTCTAAGACCTATGTCTGGACCTATGGCGAACTCAGCGGAATTGCACGTTCATTGAAAGGCCGCGAAATCGGCCTAGGCCGGGCGGCAATCGACGGCATCAAGTGTATCTGGCGGGCGCTGACCGCCAGTGTCGATATGACCGGCCAATTGACCGATCCTCTGCCGTGTCTGGCGCTGTTTGCGCGGAAATTATCTGTCGCAAATGCGGCCCTGAAGCCATTTAGGGCACGCAAGTCAAAGAGCTTTCCCATCGTGCTCCCGTCACCGAACAATAGCGAGACACCCTTATGACCGGCCTGCAAGCACTCAAACGCCTGTCTCAGCACCTTTCAGCCCGACGCAAGCGGCAAATGATGCTTGTGGTGGTGCTGATGTTGGCCGGTGCGGTCGCTGAAGTGATGACTGTTGGCGCCATCGTACCGTTTCTGGCTTTCATGGCCGATCCGGAACAGGTATTGGCCTATCCGCAACTGCAATCCGTGTTCGCCCGCCTGGGCTGGCAGAATGCGTCCGACCTGTTGTTGCCTACCGCCATATTGTTCATGGCCAGCGCCGTTTTGGCTGGCTTTACCCGGATCATTCTAACCTGGGTCAGCAATCGGTTTATCTACGGCCTCGGCAATGACTTGAACGTCGCACTTTATCGCAAGACGCTCTATCAGCCCTACGCCTATCACGTCTCATCCAACAGTTCAGACGCCATCGGCCGGCTGAACAAGGTCCAGATCGTTCTCAATGAGATCGTGACCCAGATTATTCGCGCCTTCATCGGTTTGACGATCGCCATCTTCATCATTGCCGCGCTGATTTACATCAACCCGCTGGTGGCAATGATTTCGATCGCCGGTTTTGGCGCCATATATGCGGTCATCACCTTGGTTTCGCGCGGCTTCCTGCGGCACAATTCCAAGATCATCGCCGAGACCCAATCGTCGCGCGTGCAGGCCGTCCAAGAAGGCATGGGCGGCATTCGCGACGTAATTTTGGAGCGCGCCGAGCCGCAATTCGTCAATAAGTTCCAGGCGTTGGACCGGGCTTTCCAGCAGGCCCAGATGCGTAACTCCTGCATCGTTCGCATTCCGCGCTTTGCGTTGGAATCCTTGGGCATGGTGCTGATCGCAGCCATTGCCATGGTCGCTATCGGTGGTGGTGGCAGCCTGGCGGCCGGTCTACCGGCCTTGGGTGCACTGGCTCTAGGCGCGCAGCGGCTGCTGCCGCTGGTGCAGTTGGTCTATCAGGGTTGGGCGCAGTTCGCCGGCAACCGTTCGGTCTTAAAAGACGTGCTTGATCGGCTGGATATGCAGATCCCGCCCGCCCGGCTGGCCAATAGGGACGCCAGCGCCCTGCCCTTTGAGGATCGCATCACGCTTGACCATGTCAGCTTCGGCTATTTGGCCGACCGCGATCCGGTGTTGCGTGATGTCAGCGTCGAGATTCCCAAAGGGTCGGTCATCGGACTGATCGGCAAGACTGGCAGCGGCAAGAGCACCAGCGTCGACCTCATCATGGGATTGTTGGAACCAACGAACGGCTCAATCAGCGTTGATGGCCACGAACTTGACGCCGATTCCCGGCTGACCTGGCAACGCAACATCGCCAATGTCCCACAGATGACCTATCTTGCCGACGCCTCACTGGCTGAGAATATCGCCTTCGGTATCGACCCTGATCAAATCGATATGGCCCGCGTCGAGGACGCCGCAGCCCGGGCGCAAGTCGCTGAATACATTGTCACATTGCCCGATGGGTATGAAACTTCCGTCGGCGAACGTGGCATTCGTCTTTCCGGCGGTCAACGCCAGCGCATCGGCATCGCTCGTGCTTTGTATCGCCAGGCCAGCGTGCTGGTCTTCGACGAAGCCACAAGCGCCTTGGACAATGAAACCGAAGCCGCGGTCATCCAATCCATCTGCGCCCGCGATGACAGGGTCACAATCATCATGATCGCCCACCGGCTTTCCACATTGGCGACCTGTGACCTGATTGTCCGGCTGGATAATGGTCAGGTCATTGAAACCGGCGACTATCAGACAGTCGTCGTGCGTGGCCAGGATCGCCAGCTGATGCCAGGCAACATTGTTGCTGATGATCATCGGCAATCCGCCTGATCCCAGTCTCGCCAAGATGCCCTAGGTCGAGGCGGTCGTGGAACGATACCGCACGCTTTCCCGACACGATTGACGCCTCGTTAACCTTCCCTTAAGCTCCTAACTGATCGATCAGTCAGGGCCAATAAACACTAATCTAAGGCCTGATCGAAGCGTCTGAGAGCGGGAGGCGATCAACGTTGGGTATTCAGGAAGCTGTTGCGGCTGGAGCAATGCCGGCGGAAGCTGCCGGTGGGCGGCACGAGCGCATATTGGATGCGGCTGAGCGCGCCTTCGCCGATTCCGGCTTTGCCGGTGCCAGCATGCGCCTGATCGCCAATGAAGCCGATGTCGCCCAGGCTTTGATCCACTATCACTTTTCAAACAAGGAAAAGCTCTTTGAAGCCGTCGTCGCCCGGCGCGCCGGCGAAATCAACGGTGCACGCGGCCTGCTGCTTGACGATCTCATGGCGCGGAGCCATCAGCCGGAGCTAGAGGAAGTCATCGAGGCGCTGTTCCGGCCGACTATCGAAGCTGGCCATGCACCATCAGCCGATAACAACTTCGCCAGGCTTTTGGTGAATTTCGCCAACTCCGCAGATGAGCGAAGCAAGAAACTCGCCGAGCGCTACTATGACCCGATCGCGCTGCGCTATATCGATGCCCTGCAATCGGCTAGCCCGGGCCTGGACCAAAAAAATGCCGTATGGGCCTACATGTTCGCCATCGGTGTCGGCATGACCATGATGGCGCGGACGGGTCGCTCAAATCGATTGTCGAACGGTCTTTGCGACGACAGCGATACGGAGGATTTGCTGGCGACCATCGTGCCGTTCATCTGCGCCGGCATTCGCGCTTTGTCACCAATTTCAACCAACAACGCATACCAACCATGATCCAATCATATGGAGGATACTATGAAGAGAATAACTAGTGCCGCATTGGCTATGGCCGTACTCGTCGGCTCGGCCGCGACAGCATCGGCGGCGGATATCAATGTCACCATTGCCGCCGGTCACCCGCCGGTGTTCCGCTGGGTCAAACATACCAGCAAGACCTTTATTCCGGCCGTCAACAAAGCGCTGGAAGGCTCCGGCACGACCATCAAATGGTCTGAACAATATGGCGGTTCGCTGGCCAAGGTCGGCGGTGTATTGGAAGCCGTCAGTGAGGGACTGGCCGAGGTCGGCCTGGTATCGAGCCTGTTTGAGGCCGCCAAGCTGCCGGTTCAAAACGTCACCTACTTCACGCCTTTCGTATCGTCCGATCCAAAGCGCGTCGCCGACTTCATCGATGAAATGCACAAGCAAAATGCTGACATGCGCTCATCCTGGGAAGCCAACAATCTAGTTTATCTCGGTGGCGCCATCGGTATCGATGATTACCTGTTGATGACCAATTTCCCGGTCAACTCCATTGCTGACCTGAAGGGCCGCAAGATTGGCGCACCGGGGCCGGCGGTGAACTGGTTGAAAGGCACCGGCGCTGTCGGCGTGTCGGGCAACCTGACCACCTACTACAACGAGATCAAAACCGGCGTATATGACGGCGTCATCGTCTTTGCCTCCGCCGCCCTGCCCGGCAAACTCTATGAAGTCGCGCCGCATATCACCAAAATCGGTTTTGGTGCTCAATATGCCGGCGGCATCGCCGCCAACAAGGAATGGTTCGACGCCCAGCCGAAAGCTGTTCAAGACGCGCTTCGGGCCGCCGGCGACATCGATCGCGAGGCCTATCATGCTGACCTGACGGCCGCCGTCGCCAAGGCTTTTGAAATCATGAAATCAAAAGGCGCCACGGTGACCGAGGTTGACGACAACTTCCGCAAAACCATGGCCATGGGCATGGACAATGTCGCTAAAGCCTGGGCCGCCAAGCTCGATGGTTCCGGCCAGCCCGGCACAAAAGTCTTAAAGGCCTATATGGACGGCATGCGGGCCGCCGGCGCCACGCCGGTGCGTGATTGGGACAAAGAATAATCCCAGCCGGCAACGCATAGTCTCATGAGCGATGCCAGCAATCAGGAAAGGCCCACGGGCCTTTCCCTTTTATTGCAACGTGCCGAGGCCGCGATCAACGGTATGACAATGGCGCTCAACGTCATTGGCACGCTGTTGATCGTCGTCTTGATGGTGCTGATCAACGCCGATGTGTTCGGCCGCACGTTGTTCGCCAGCCCGATATCCGGTGTGCCGGAGATCGTCAGTTTATCCATCGTCGCTATCGTTTTTCTGCAGATCGCCCAGGCCGTCAAAATGGGCCGGCTGACGCGAACCGATGCGCTGCTCAACGCCTTAGATCGCCGGCTGCCGCGCGCCCGGGCCGGCCTGGAACTGCTTTATAACCTGGCCGCGATCTATGTGATTTCAGCCCTGCTGTGGGCCAGCTACCCGTTTTTCATCAAGTCCTGGGTCCGAGATACTTTCGTTGGCACCATCGGCGATTTCATCGCGCCGGTCTGGCCGGTCAAGCTGGTCATATTGATCGGCTGCAGCGCCCTTATTCTGCAATTTTTGTTCGCGGCACTTCGCGCTGCTTCGGCCTTGTTCAGCCGCACTCGCGCACCCGACGAGGCGGCCAAATGAGCCCGTTTGAAATTGGTCTGGCAGCGCTCGCCGCCATGGTGATCCTGGTCTATGCGGGACTATATGTGCCGATTGCTTTGATGTTGTGCTCCTATGTCGGCGTATGGATGATCAAGGGATCGCCGTTGCTGGCTGGCAAGCTGTTGGCCTTGGCCGCATCTGAGACCATTTCCAGCTATTTCTTCGGCGTCGTACCGTTATTCGTGTTGATGGGCTTTGTGGTCTCCGTCACCGGTATGGGGCGCGATGCGTTTGATGTCGCCAACCAGGTGTTCGGCCGCTTCAAGGGCGGTCTGGGCATCGGTACCGTCGGCGCCAATGCGGTATTTGCCGCCATCACCGGCATCTCGATCGCCTCCGCAGCCGTTTTCACCAAGGTCGCCGTGCCGGAAATGATCCGCCATGGTTACACCAAGCGGTTTTCTGTTGGTGTCGTCGCCGGATCGTCGGTGCTGGGGATGCTGATCCCGCCCAGTCTGTTGTTGATCCTCTATGGCCTGCTGACGGAGCAGTCGGTCGGGGATCTGTTTATAGCCGGGGTTATTCCCGGCCTGTTGCTGGCTTTCATTTTTGCGCTCGGCGTTTACCTGATGGCGCGTTTTTGGCCACGATTTATCGGCGAAAATCTTTCCGCTAGAACCGATGACAAAATGTCGAATGGCGAAATCGTCATGAAGGGCGGCCCGATCGTCGTGCTGATCTTGTTGGTGCTCGGCGGCATTTACACCGGCTGGTTCACTCCGATCGAAGCCGGCGCTGTCGGTTGCCTTGGCGCTATTCTCATCGGCCTGCTGCGGAGATCACTTTCGTGGCGGAAATTTTGGGAGGTACTGACTGATTCAGGCCTGGTCACCGCCTCCGTCTGTTTTCTGATTATCGCCGCGCAAATGTATTCCCGCATGCTGGCGCTTTCCGGCGTGCCGACTGAGTTCGGTTCGTTCGTCGCCACCGCCGATATCGGCTATTGGGGCGTCATCGGCGCGTATGTCATCCTGGTGATCGCCATGGGCACCATCCTGGATTCATCGTCGATCATGTTGATCCTGGTGCCGCTAATGCTGCCGGTCATCCAGCCCATGCAGGTCGACCTGATCTGGTTCGGGATCGTCACAATTCTGGCCGTCGAAATCGGCCTGCTAACGCCACCATTTGGCATATCCGTCTTCGTTATCAAATCGACCCTGGATGATACGTCGATCTCGCTCGGCGACATTTTCCGCGGCGCCGCGCCGTTCGCCTTGATGATGCTGACCGTTTTAGCGCTGGTGCTCGCCTTCCCGATGCTCACAACCCTTCTGCTTGGCTACTAATTGAGGAAACCGTTATGGCCCGTCGTATCGTTGATCTTTCCGTCGCTCTGGACGCCGATCTGATATCCGATCCGCCGATCATGCAGCCGGAAATCACCTATCTGGATCATCAAATGACCGCCGAACAGGTAATGGGGTTCTTCCCCGGCCTGGAGAAGGACGACCTGCCCGGTGGTGAGGGCTGGGCACTGGAGCAACTGCAAATCACCACCCACAACGGCACGCATCTAGATGCCCCCTATCACTACCATTCGACAATGAACAAGGGTGAGCGCGCCGCGACAATCGATGAAGTGCCCCTCGACTGGTGTTTCAATCCGGGGGTCAAATTGGATTTCCGCCACATGGCCGACGGCTATGTGGCGACTGCGGCGGATGTGGAAGCGGAATTAAAGCGGATCGGACACGATCTGCAACCGCTCGATATCGTTGTCGTCAACACCACCGCCGGTGCCGCTTATGGCACCCCGGAATATGTCTCCAAGGGCTGCGGTATGGGCCGCGAGGCGACGTTGTACCTGCTGGAGCGCGGCGTACGGGTGACCGGTACCGACGCCTGGAGCTGGGACGCGCCTTTCGTTCACACCGCTGTCGAATATGGCAAAACCAACGACGCCGGCCTGATCTGGGAGGGTCACCGCGCCGGCATGGATATCGGCTACTGCCATATCGAAAAAATGAGCAATCTGGAGGCCCTGCCCGCCAACGGCTACATGGTCTCCTGCTTCCCCTACAAAATCAAAGCCGCATCCGCCGGGTTCACCCGCGCCGTGGCGATTTTCAGTGATTGAACAATAGGACAATTCCCATGGCCAAGAAGATGAAAAAAGTCATCATTACCTGTGCGGTGACCGGCGGCGTGCACACGCCAACCATGTCCGACGCCCTGCCCATCACACCCGATGAGATCGCCCATCAATCGATCGAGGCGGCCGAGGCCGGCGCGTCGATCATCCACCTGCATGCCCGCGATCCGCAAACCGGCGCACCGACGCCGGACCCGGATGTGTTTATGCAGTTTTTGCCGCGTATCAAGCAGTCGACCGACGCGGTGATCAACATCACCACCGGTGGCGGTCTTGGCATGACCGTTCAGGAACGCCTGGCCGCGCCATTGAAAACCGAACCGGAAATGTGTTCGCTCAATATGGGGTCGATGAACTTCTCCCTGCATCCGCTGGCCGATAAATACACCGACTGGAAAAACGACTGGGAACAACCATTCCTGGCCGGCAGCGAGGATTTCATCTTCCGCAACACCTTTCGTGACATTGCCTATATCCTGAAGCATCTGGGCGAAGGCTGCGGCACCAAATTCGAGCACGAATGCTACGACATCGGCCATCTTTATAATCTCGCCCACTTTGTTGATGCCGGCCTGGTCAAACCGCCGTTCCTGATCCAATCGATATTCGGCATTTTGGGCGGCATCGGCGCCGACATGGAAAATGTCATGTTCATGAAGCAAACGGCCGATCGGCTATTCGGCGATGATTACCTGTGGTCGGTCCTGGCCGCCGGCCGGTTCCAAATGCCGTTCATCACCCAGGCCGCCATGATGGGCGGTAACGTGCGGGTCGGACTGGAAGATTCGCTGTTCATCGGTCGTGGGAAACTGGCCGGATCCAATGCCGAACAGGTGCGCAAAATCCGTATCATATTAGAAGAGCTCGGCATGGAGATCGCCAGCCCCGACGACGCCCGCCAGGCACTTGAAATGAAGGGTGGCGACATGGTGAAATTCTGATGCCAGCCAATCCCATTGATGGGTTTCAAGTCGATCCGTCACAGTTGCGAACAATCGGAACGGACTTGCAGCGCCCCGAATGCATACTTGCCGAACCGGATGGATCGCTCTGGTCGGCGGATGCGCGAGGCGGCGTGATGCATATCCGTCCGGATGGCGCGCAAGCTTTGATCGCCCAAACCGAACAGACAGCGTTTTCAGATAGCGCCGATGATGTCGCCCGTTTTGTCGACGGCACGCTACCCAACGGTCTGGCCTTTGCCAGAAATGGCGACATCCTGATCTCGAATTTCGGAACTGACCGGCTGGAACTCATGAACCGGGAAACTGGCCAGACCCAGATATTGCATGATACGATCGATGGTCAGCCGATCGGCAAGGTCAACTTCGTGCTGCGTGATTCCAAGGATCGCATCTGGCTGACGGTTTCCACGATCATTCCCAACTGGATGGAAGCGGCAGGTTCCCTGCGCCATGACGGCTTCGTTGCCCTGGCCGATGAAAAGGGATTACGCATCGTCGCCGACGGATTTGCCTTTACCAATGAAATCCGCCTGGATGCCAATGAGGAATGGCTCTACGTCGTTGAAACGACGGCCATGAAGATCACCCGGATGCGGGTAAATCCGGACAGCTCGCTAACAAACCGGGAGACTTTCGGACCGGAAAGCCATGGTGCGTTTATCGACGGCATCGCCTTCGATGCCCACGGAAATTTGTGGGGAACCCATGTCATGACCGACCGTATCTTCGCCATCACACCGCAGGGGGATTTGCGCATTCTGCTTGATGACGATCGGGGTTCGGACGCCGGCAAAGCACTACGTGCGGCATTTGAGAAAGGCGAAGCGAAACCCGAACACATGATGGCGTGTGGCGGCACCATCGCCCCATGGATGGCAAGCATAACTTTCGGCGGGCCGGACCTGCGAAATGTTTACATCGGCAGCCTTCGCGGCACGACGATACCCTGGTTTCGCTCGCCAGTTGCCGGCCTTCCGATGGTCCATTGGAACGAAAGGAACGGCGCATGAGTGGCAATGACGGTCTGCCTGAACAGGCAAAAGTTCGCTTCGATTGCAGTGGTGTCGCCGTAGGCAAGATGCGCAATGATCTGACCGTGACAATGAAATTGCCTTTCGAGGAAGGCCCTTTCGAGCTTGCGACTGACGAGGGCTCATTTCATGGCGGTGATGCCACCGCGCCGCCACCCCTGGCGTTATTCGTCGGCGGCCTGACCGGCTGTATCATGACCCAGATCCGCGCCTTTGCTAAACGATTGCGTGTATCCCTCAACGATTTGAAGGTGGAAACCCGTGTGCAATGGGACTGGCAGGCGAAGGGAAAAGTCTATGAAACGGCGCCGCATTCAATTGAAATCGATGTGCTGATCGACAGCGATGACCCGCAGGACCGGGTTATCGAACTGATCGAGACCGCCAAGAAAGGCTGCTTCATCGAGCAGACGCTCGGCCAGTCCAATACCATTCGCCACCGCATGAAAACCGACGACGGGTGGCTGGACGTGTGACCGGCTAATTTGGGCTCACTTCCAGGCAAATGCAGGCTGATCGAAATGCGCCACCCGGGTCTGCTCGCCGCGAATGGCAACTTCCCTGAACTGATACAGAATAGCTGCCGTCGGTGCATACATCCGCCCGCCGACGGTCGGGATCATCGCAGATAAAACCGGGTGTTCCGCTCCGGGCGCCAGATTGAGGATCGGAATTTCCGGACTGTTGAGTTCCGAAAGCGGAATGCGAAATACCTCAGCGACTTCGTTCGGATCGGGGTGAATATCAATCGGATCACCACCCCACATGACTACTGGCGAAATGCAAAAACCTGACCGGGTCGGATAATCATCAAGGCGACCGATCACATCGGCTTCAGATAATTTCAGACCGACTTCCTCGTCCAATTCGCGCAATGCGGCCTCGACAATAGTCTCTCCCTCATCAAGCCGTCCGCCCGGTAAGGCAAACTGATTGCTATGACGTTTAATGGTGCGTGGGCGCAGCGTGATCAGCACGCTGGCACCCATTTCCACCTCGCTGTTGACCACCACCAGGGCAACAGCCGCTCGGCGCAGTTCCGTATCGGATTGACCGATCACATCAAGGTCGGCCAAACGCGCCGTAACATCGCGGCGGAACGCGTCATTGAAAGGGAAAGTCATAGAGAATTTGAACTCCGGGAGTGATACGGCTTGTTATAGCAAACATTCAGGCTGGGTTGAACAAAAACGCCATTTGGAAACTACCTCTTCAACCCGGCGCCCATGCTCACTTCCAAGGGTTCGTCATAGAGCCAGATCGGCTGTCCTTCGCAGTCAACAATGCGCTGCGGTGTGCCAACACTTTGTTCAAGCACATCCGGCGTTAGATCCTCCGGGATGACAAAATCAAAACGCGGGGCCGTGCCATTATCCGCCCGGCCGGTCAGCCAATCCTGATTGATGTTCCACTTAAATGCCGTGCCGTTCGGATGGATGGACACGGTGTGAATTTTCCGACCGCTCAGATACATAATCGACATGCCATTCCAATATCCCGCAAGACCCGCCGTGCGGCCCTCCTTGTTCAGACATTTGATCAGATCCGCGTGCTTTTTGATCGACGGCGCTGGCGCATTGAAAGTTGAGAGCAGAGCCATAACCGCGGCTAAAGCGACCGGAGCCGCCAAAACCGGCCATTTAAGATTGCCAACAAATCGCGACCGCATCATGGCCAAAAGCAGGAGCCATATCAGCGGACATGCCAATATCGGCTGAAAGTAGCGGACGCTGTTGGGATGGGTAACCTGGCCAATGACAAGCGGCGCCAGCCAACCCGCCGTGGCTGAACCGCCTAGGAACAACTCAAACGCCTGCAGGCGCGAAAGTTTTCCGCTTTTTGGCAGGCGCACGACGATCCATATACAGCGGAAGGTCAGTAACGCGGTGAGCGCAAAGACCGCCAATATGACCCCGTCGAACAACGGCAAAATAGTCGGCGCATGCAGCTTGGCGAGCTCCCAAGTATCACTGAGCGACCGCCACGCGAGGTAGTCAGACCGGCTCATATTGATCGCGCTTTCGCCCAAGTAGGCGCCAATACCGGCTACTCCGATGAGCGCTGCCAAGGCCAACAGCAACATCGCTCGGCGGCCGAAGCCGTAGAGCAGCGCGACGATGAAAGCCGGCGCAACAAACCAGGCGGCGAACGACACATCAGAAAATGTACCGGCAACCGCGAGGAACAACATTCCAGCCAAAATCCATGGATTGCGCCGGTCAGCCAATAACGCCATGAACGCGGCAAGTGCCGCAATCGTCAGCACCAGGGCGCCTGAATGGGTAAATATCGCAACCGTGCTAATGAGCAGTTTTGAGCTTAGCGCCAGTGCATCAAATACCACAATTACCGCACCAAACAGTACCATTGCCAGGGCATAGGCCCAGGCGCCCTTGGCGGCGGAGGAAACGCCAACTGCACGCAGCACGGCGCCGACAGACAGACACAACATCGCCGCCATGAGCGCTGAATAAAAAACTGGCTGCCAAAACGGTGAAAGCCCGCTCAGCGACAACAAGGCAGCGAGAATGAGATCCGGAACCAATTGGAAGGATGGCGCGTGCACCCAAGTATAGATTGCATTCGGGTCGCGAAAGACATCGCTGACCAGCAGGAATGGATGGACGATATCGCTGTTATAAAGAAACCAAGTTGTGTCGGTCGCAAGGATGTAAACGCGGACAAGGCCGACAAAGGCTGCGGTCAACGCAATAAAATGCGCCAGAAGGCGGAGGCCTTCTCCCAATGCGGATCGTTCTGTTATCATCGTCTTTTAGCTTCCCCGTTCGCGCCGTTGTTATAATACCGGTCGATGTAACCGATGCCAGCGCCTTGTTTTTGTTAGATAAGACAGGTCCTGACCGCTGCGCCAAAGATCCTTACGCCTCTGGCTATCCGGCTACGTTAGACTTTAGTCTCATTTGGTGCTTTAATTTGCAGCAGCCTGGAGGGCTGTCATGACTAGTATTGAGTTGGAACCGGATTCACAGCTTACACTGGAAGAGTATAATCTGGATGAGCCAGAAAACGGTATTGTGCTCACAACACCGTTTCTTGTGGTGTTCCTGCGCTATATTAGTGTGTTGTTGGGCGCTTTCATGCTGATCGGATTTGTCTTCTGGGTATTGTTGCGCTGAGCCAGAACGAATTAGACTCGATCATTCAACATTGCGCCGAAGCACTCGGTCCCCCTCATCAAACCGGCACCCAAACTCCGGTCCGTTAAGTTGCCGGCGGGCCGCATCATCATCTACTAGGTATGCTAGAAAGAAGACCGTAGCCGCGTACATGACCGCGTCTTGAATACGCTTGTCACTACGGCGTTTCCATGCGCGCTTTCGGCCAGAAAAAACCATGTGGTCTCCACCCTTAAACACCACCGCATATTGCGGCGCCCGATCAATTCGCTCAAACGGGATCAGCCGGTTCGCCGGCTTCACGCTCGCATTGATGGGACTTTTATCGTTGTCGCCTGTCAGATGCAGGAGAGGTGTCGCTATTTTGCTATAGATCAGTTTCAGCGCAGCAGCCGAGACACGCTGACCCGGGGCCGGCGGTGACAAGGCCACACCGGCACGAATTCGCTTGTCGGCGAAACCGCGGTCATTGCCACGCTCGGGGTATAACCGGCCGACCGCCGCCAACACCGAATGGGCGCCGAACGAATGTCCGGCAACACCAATCTGGCTTAGGTTTACCGGTAGCTGACCGGCGGATGCCCGGCGGGAGATTTCATCAATAATGAACGGCATATCCTCAAACCGGTCGATGGCATTTTGCCGGTTGCGGACTGCCTTTGCTAATGCCTTGCGGATGGCGCGAGGCCAGGTAATGCCCCGCCATACTTCCCTATCCGACCCAGGATGTTGCGCGTGAATGGCCAGAATTCCCCAACTGGCGAGTCCTGTTCCCAGATAGCTGGCCGCCTCGCGGCTGCCGCCAAGACCGTGCGAAAAAATAACAACAGGACGCGGTCCGCCGACTATGGGTCGGTAAATTTTTACCGGAATAGACCGCTGGCGCCGGTCATCCGTCCAGGTGTCATAGCTGGTGTCAACGGCATGGGGGCCATCGGAAGCGAAGTTCCCGCTGCATTTGGCGGCCGCTACGTTGGTGGGCGATAATGCAAAGATTATAAGCGCCACCATTGTCGCCAATATCATTGCGGCTTGGCAGACTGCTTCATCATGGGATCTTATCCGCATCAGATTTCCTTATTGATTGCCAACCGGCCCGACATTCTCCGACATGATTCTGCCCTGACAATACTGGCCGTGGCCGACGGCCCGTGATAAGTCAGGCCGGACATAGCTAACATCAATTTGGTATCATATCCCCAGTATCCACATGGCTGTAAATCATCTATTCGACCGTCTGACCGCCGCCGCCCTTCCGGACAAACCTTTCATCATTACCGAGGACGGTCGGCAGATCACCTACGCCTCGGCAACCGCTGCCGCGGGACAATATGCCCATGCCCTGCAGCAGCTTGGTGTCACACCTGGCGATCGCGTCGTGGTCCAGGTTGGCAAGTCCATCGAAGCCTTGTTGTTGTACCTGGCCTGTTTGCGCGCCGGTGCGGTCTTGGTGCCTCTAAACACCGCCTATACCGAATCGGAATTGGCCTACTTCATCGGCGATGCGGAGCCCAGTGTTGTGGTTTGTGACCCGACTGCCTTGGTGCAAGTCACTCCGATCGCCCATGGAATCTCGCCACCGGCCCAGGTCGTCACTTTGGATTCAAACGGTGCCGGCACATTGCATGATCTGGCTGGCAGAGCGGCGGATAGATTTGAAAACGTCGCCCGTAACGACGATGACATGGCCGCTATTCTTTATACCTCGGGGACCACCGGACGCTCCAAGGGCGCCATGATCACCCACCAGAATCTTGCGTCAAACGCCGCCTCTCTGGTCGATTGCTGGTCCATTTCCGGCGAAGACGTTTTGCTCCATGCGTTACCGGTGTTCCACACCCACGGGCTCTTCGTGGCCACCAACACATTGATGATGGCCGGCGGAAGTATCCTGTTCATGCCGAAATTCGATGCCGACATGGCCATTAGACTGCTGCCAAGCGCCACGATGATGATGGGTGTGCCGACCTTCTACACACGCCTCTTGGCGAATGCGGAATTCAATGCCGACCTCGTCCGTCACATGCGCCTGTTCGTGTCCGGTTCCGCACCATTATCAGCCGAAACCCACCGAGTGTTTTCGGCCCGTACCGATCACGCCATTTTGGAACGCTATGGCATGACGGAAACAAACATGATCACCTCAAATCCCTATACCGGCGACCGTAGAGCCGGCACTGTCGGCTTTTCGCTGCCGGATGTTGAAGTCCGTATCGCAAATCCGGAAACCGGTGCCGCCCTCAATGACGGCGATATCGGGGTGATCGAAGTGCGCGGGCCGAATGTCTTTCCCGGCTATTGGCACATGCCGGAGAAGACTGCCGAAGAGTTCCGTGACGATGGGTTCTTCATCACCGGCGACATGGCCCTCATTGATGATCGCGGCTACGTCAATATCGTTGGCCGAGCCAAGGACCTGATCATCTCCGGCGGGTTCAATGTCTATCCGGCCGAAGTCGAAGCGGCGATCGATGAGATCGATGGCGTCGCCGAATGCGCCGTGATCGGCGTACCACATTTGGATTTCGGCGAGGGCGTCACGGCGGTTGTCACCGCGAAAAATGAGGGCGCTATCAGCGAAGACGCAATTGTCGGATCTTTAACTGGCCGCCTGGCGAAATTTAAAATTCCCAAGCGCGTTATCATCGTCGACACCCTGCCCCGCAACGCCATGGGTAAAATCCAGAAGAACGCGCTGCGGGAGACCTATCAGGGTCTATATTCGGGTTGAACTGCCTGTCGGTCAGACCGCCTCAATGACCATGGCAATGCCTTGACCGACGCCGATACACATTGTCGCCAGCGCCCGCTTGGCGCCACGTTCTTTCAGTTCAACCGCCGCGGTGCCGACAATGCGTGCACCAGACATGCCCAACGGATGGCCCAGCGCGATGGCGCCGCCGTTTGGATTGACGTAGTCGGCATCATCGGCAAGACCAAGTTCGCGCATGACCGCCAGTGATTGGCTGGCAAACGCTTCATTAAGCTCCGCCACATCGATATCCGTAATCTTCAGGCCGAGACGTTCCAGCAATTTGTGTGATGCCGGCGCCGGGCCAATGCCCATGATGCGCGGTGGTACACCGGCGGTCGCGGTGCCCAATACCCGGGCAATCGGCGTCAAACCGTAGGCTTCCACAGCGCTTTCAGATGCCAGCAGCAATGCCGCGGCGCCATCATTGACACCTGACGCATTGCCGGCAGTCACCGTGCCACCCTGGCGGAACGGTGTACCCAAGCCGGCAAGCCGCTCCAGGGTCGTGTCTGGGCGGGGATGTTCATCATGTTCAAAAACGATCGGATCACCGCGCCGCTGAGCGATGGATACCGGCACGATCTCCTTGGCAAATCGTCCGTTATCGCGGGCCGCACCGGCGCGCTGTTGGGAACGATGGGCGAAGGCATCCTGGTCGGCACGGCTGATCTGAAAATCCTCGGCGACATTTTCACCCGTCTCCGGCATGGATTCGATGCCGTATTGTTTCTCCAACAACGGGTTGATGAAGCGCCAACCGATTGTCGTATCGTAGATTTCCGCATTGCGGGAAAACGGCGTGTCGGCTTTCGGCATAACGAACGGAGCCCGCGACATGGATTCCACTCCGCCGGCAATCACCAGATCGGCCTCGCCGGTCTTGATCGCCCGAGCGCCCATGCCAATCGCATCCATGCCCGACCCACAGAGACGGTTAATCGTGGCACCAGGGATATCTTCCGGTAATCCAGCCAAAAGCGTCGCCATGCGCGCGACGTTGCGATTGTCTTCACCAGCCTGGTTGGCGCAGCCGTAAAGCACTTCGTCGACCTTCTCCCAATCGACCCCACCATTGCGTTCCTTCAACGCCGCCAAGGGCTTGGCGGCAAGATCATCGGTACGCACCTTGCTCAATGCACCACCAAAACGGCCAATCGGCGTGCGGACATAATCGACAATGAAGGCCTCGGTCATCTGTAGGTATCCTTTGGGAGATTGCTAATTGACTACTAATTCGCCCGGAAAAATGCGCCCGTCAACCAGCGACGGCGCGGATTGGCAATCATTCGGCAAAATTGTACCAGTGATTAGACTATGTCGATGCGGTCACCCAGATCGAGGCCAGGAAACACTGTGCGCTCAATATCTGAATTGCCGATTGGAAAAAGTCCGGCAAGCAGCCACGCAAGGTACCGCCGAACATCGTCAGTTGGCTTGAGATCTCGACCCTCGTAGAGGTCAGACTGACCTAATCCAGGCCATTTGGATTTGGCGACTTGCCCGCCTATCCCGCCTTTCAAGGCGCCTCCGGCCAGAATTAGCAAGCCCCCATAACCGTGATCGGTCCCACCGGTGCCGTTTTCTCGCGCCGTTCGACCGAACTCGCTCACCGCCACGACGGCCGTTTTTTCCCAATTTGCCGCCATATCAGTGCGCAGTGTTTGAACGAAGGTGGCGAGTTGCTCCAATGGGCGGTTGATTTTGTTTTTCTGACCGATGTGGGTATCCCAACCACCGACACTCGCCGAGGCAATGCGGGCATCCTGGTTCATTGTTTTTGCGATCAGTCGCGCGGCGTTCTGCGCTGCCTGCCGGCGCCCTTTGGTCAGGGCGTCGATGTCCTCCATCTCCGCACGTACCGCCCCGGCAAACGCCTTGCGAAACAAATTATCTTCCGCGTACAATTGCTCAAGAAATGCCTCACCGATTTCATTAAGATCAAGATCCGATTGCGGATGCCACCGCATAACCGGTTGATCGCCCCGCAGGATCATTGATCTCTTCTTACTAACGTCGACCGCGTATCGCTCAGTGGATCCCGGCAAAAACTCAAGTAGTCGATTTAGCCAACCGTCACGTATGGGACTTGTACCGTCCGTCCCCGCCTCCAATATATCCTGACCGTCAAAATGGCTGCGCCGGGTATAGGGCGTGGATACCGCCGGCACGAAAGCCAGTTCTCCTGAATTAAACAACGGCATTAGATTTTTTAGACTGTGATGCAAACCGAATTCGCCATCCACGTCGAAAATGTCGCTGCCAAGCTTGCCGGCCAATTTCGGCCGCATGAGTTTGAAATTTGCATCGCTGTATGGCTGCAAAACATCCAGGCCATCCATACCACCGCGCAGGATCAATATTACTAGGCGGTGATCACCAGGGGCGTTCGCAAACGTTATATTCGGAAATGCGGCAGGCATGACTGCTGCGAGTGCACTACCTTGCATGAATCGCCGACGGGTCAGCATGGCTTCATCTCCGATTAAATTCAGGGCTAGCTAAAACCAGTGCAAGACCCTCTTCTCGCGTACTGGCATTTAAAACGATCGACCGGGTCCGCTCGCTTGCAACTGAGCCTAGGCAATGTTCTAAAAATTTGCCCGGGTTCTCATCGTCGATATGATCAACCACCTTCGATATCCAATTGAGACGGTCGGTGAGGGATGCCGGCGTAATCCAGCTTTTTGCCTCATCTGGCCAACCCTGGGGAGACGGCACTTCCCACAGCGGCTGGCGCATGGTTGATAGTGCCCCAACAAATAACGGATTGGCTTTTACTCGACCCTTTCGGTTTCTTGTAGGCATCAGCGCCTTCGATTTGATGCCGGTCGCACGCAACCCGGAAATCACAAAATCGAATGGAGATTTCGCTTTGCTGCCAGATTGCTCCCAGACTTCCGGCGCCTGAAACAAGACTTCATAAACAGCAGACAGGTTCCCGCCAGTATCCAGAAAACGATCCGCCAAACGATTTACCACATTTTCTGGCGGGTTATCAGAAACGTAATGACGCGCCAATTTGGTTGCAATGAATTTTGCAGTCGACGGATGAATTGCCAGACGCTTCAAGAATTTAATAACATCCTGACCTTGCTCTCTTCCGCCAGCATATTTTTTCCCAAGTATGGTCTTAGGGCCTGGCTCAGAGCGGTTTTTGCTGAATATCGTCTTCCCAATCCTTTTATTCACAGTCCAACCGGTCAGCAGTTTGGCAAATTCGGTAACATCTTGCTGATCGTATCCACCACTCACACCCAAGGTGTGTAGCTCAAGGATTTCCCGCGCAAGATTCTCGTTTAAGCCCTTGCCGCGCTTCTTACCTGATCGGGAATTCGGGCCAACCGATAGCCCCTGATCCAGGTAGAGTAACATGGCCGGGTGCAGGACAGCGGCGGTCAGCAAATCCTCGAAGTTACCCAATATGTTCGGGCGGATTGCTTCGGTTTCATAAGGGCCAGCAATGGCCCGCAACAAAAGACTCTTGCGGGTACTAACAGCAAAATGATTTGACCAGAAGGCTACCAATCGCTCAAAAACCGGATGCGGTGTCTCTACTGCAATTATCAATCTTTGATTCATGTCCTGGTATAGATTATCCAATATCAATGATCGGTACCCCTTGCGGGCGTTCGCCACATCGGCTTCCATACCATTCTTAATCATATCGCGAAGACCGCGCCGATTAGCTTGCGCCTCCTTCAACCGCCTTGCGGAGTCATGCGCGGAAAGTGCATCCGGGACCGTTTCCGCACCCACCAGATTGGCGTAGATCTCTTTCGCAGAGGAAAAATGTTGCTCTCCACCGAGGCCAAATCCAAATCGGATGGCAGCAATATCTGGGTTACCGATCTTCGACATTATTTCAAGCCATTCAGTTTAGTTTTCCATCATACGCATAAACATGATTCTGGGCAAAACCAGGGCAGATTTCTGCGGTTCTATTGATCAAATTTATTACGGCGGAAACTTCGGACCTGGCCATCAGGTTCATAAGACCGGATAAGCCGGCGATCCCGTTCAATTTCGAAATTTTTAGTGGCCATTCCCCCCCCCGGCTGCCACCTGTATCCAAGGAGCAGCGTATGACATCCTTGATAATATCAGCCAACGCGCCAACCCTCTGCGCACCATCTGACGCGCCGCTAGCTACTTCAAGACGCCGTCCAATTGTGGCTACAACCTCATTGTTACAATTGGCGGAAATCTGGTGATCTACATCCAAGACAGCGGGCTCAAGATTCGCGGCCAAATCCAGTAGATCTTCCGCTGAGCCAATCGCCAGTGGACCCGGGAACAAATCCTCATCCATCGTCATGCCCGCCCGTGATTCCAACCAGTCGATATCGGTCGATCCACGTGACCCAAACCACAACACGTAGAATCGCGATGTTAGGCGGGTCAGCAACGTCTGCTAAATATTACTCTGCGAGGCGCTTTTGCTGGCGCCGGTGATCGCGCCTTCGTTGGTGCTCAACGTCGGCATCACAGCGCAGGATGTCTTTCAATACATCCACATGAGCAGCCACGCGCTTAGCCGGGTCGCGATGCGTGCTGACCTGTTCCAGCCGATTATCAATCTCCGCAGAGACTTCAGTATCTGAACGCGCCGCCGCATCGCATACGATCGTGCGAACCTGTTGGTCTAGACCAGCGGCAACCTGCAATAAGTCTTCAGGCGTCCCAATTGCAAGCGGGCCGGGATCTATTTCCTCGCTCAAAGATATTCCAAACTGGGATTTGACCCAATCGGTGTCATTTTTCGTTTGCTCCAAAACTGAGTGGGCTAATTCGGTTTGAAACTCCAGTTTTGTTTCGCCTACTGGTTCTAATAAGGACATCAAATATCGCTGGACAGTTAGCGCGGTCGGATAGCCCAATTGGTGCTGACCATAGCGAAGATGAGCGGCAAGAATTGATGTTGCCTCGAGAGATAGGGATTCGTTGGTGCGGAGAATTTCCTGCCCTTGGACATCCGCGTTGATAACGTCGGCAAAATCTTGAACTACATCACCATTTAGCAATGTTGCACGGGAAAATTTTCGTATTGTTAGTGTGCTTGATCCGAAAACATTTCCATGTTTTGTCAACGGTCTCCGGTACGATGGCAATGCAGGAAATATAATATGACGCCCAAAATTTAATGCTTGCTGAAAAACGCTCTGGGCATGGCTAACAGGCGGACGCAAATACCCCACAATACGATAAGATTTCGCATACGGATCCAATGCGGCCTTGAGCTGGTTTAATGCATCCGGAGGCGCACCGTATAACGCTTCTCCGGAGATGATGATATTGGGCTTGTTTTCGGCCTCTATCTCAGTTTTGAGCACTGCGCGATGCTCATCCCGGTGTCTCCGCATTTGTTGTTCGGAACGCCCACCAGTCGCCAAATGCCGTTTTAAACCTTTCAGTTGATCGATAAAGGCCATCTTAAAGGGTCCAGAATGGTTGGCGCCCCGCGTCCACCGCAAATACGCATGGTCAGGCATCTGGAAACTTCGAAAACTGTGCTGGATAGAGCTGCTACCGGTCTTGGGCATGCCGATGTGTATAATGAAATCGTGTTTTTGAGCTACATTTCGAGACCCGGTTGTGTTCGTCAGTACCGCTATCAATCGTTCCATTTATATAGTTCCAAATCCCTAGATCGCGCGACTAGAAGCGATATTATCGGCCACGTCAATGACGCGCAATTGGGTCTTTCGGTTGCCTTGCCAGTGGTCGATGGAGAGATTTCCGGCGATATGCAGGTTCTTGCCGCGGCTGGACAATAATTTCTTCCCCACCGGGCTGTCGGCGGCGCGAAATGCGATGGCTTTCAAGGTCGTGCGGTCTGACGATGCAATGGCGCAACGCACATGGCCGGCACCTACGGTTTCGGCGTATGTGATGCGGTGAGCAGGAAATGCGAATACCGGTTCGGAATGCCCGGCACCGAACGGCCCGGCCTGTTCGAGCAGTTCCACCAATTCTGGCGTTGCCGCGTTGGCGGTTAGGGCTGCATCGATCTTCAAAACGTTCTGTTGACCGGCCTGTGCGACGTCGTCAGCCAGCCTTTGTTGGAGAAACTGCGAAAAAGTGTGCAGATTGTCCCGCAGAACGGTCATGCCGGCCGCCATCAAATGACCGCCACCCTTGACCAACAGCCCTTCGTCAACAGCCGCTCGCACCGCCGATCCAAGGTCAACACCTGGTATCGAACGCCCCGACCCAGATCCAGATCCCTGTTCATCGAAGGCAATGGCGAATGCCGGCCGGCGGTAGCGATCCTTCAACCTTGAGGCAATCAAACCAACGACACCGGGGTGCCAGGATCCGCTTTCCACCACCGTGCAGACGGGTAGATCACCGTCACCGATCAGCGCTTCCGATTGTTCGATGGCTTGTTCAAGCATCACCTGTTCAAGTGTCTGCCGCTCTTTGTTGAGATCATCCAACCGAGCGGCAATTTCCGACGCCTCATGTCGGTCGTCACAGGCTAACAACCGGGCGCCAAGGCCGGCATCACCAATGCGTCCGCCGGCATTAATGCGCGGGCCGAGCAGAAATCCGAGGTGATAGGAGGAAACCGGCCCGTTCAGCCGGGCGACCTGTTGCAAGGCCATCAATCCGGCATTGGCACCAGACCGCGCCTGGATCAGGCCTTTGCGGACGAACGCCCGGTTTAACCCGCTCAGAGGTACCACATCGCAAATGGTCGCCAAGGCCACCAAATCGATCCATTGCAACAAATCCGGACCGGCCTTGCCGGCGGCGCGCAATGCACGACTGACGGCGACCATGGTCAAGAAGACGACACCAGCGGCGCAGAGTTGCCCCTGCCCTGATAAATCGTCCTGGCGATTGGGATTTACCACTGACTGGGCCGCCGGGAGTTCCTCGCCGGTTTGATGGTGATCGAGAACCACCACATCCATCCCCAAACCGTTCGCATGGTCGACGGCTTCGAAACTCGCGGTGCCGCAGTCGACGGTGATGAGAAGCGTCACACCTTTTGACGCCAGCATGTCGATGGCTTGATTGTTGGGACCGTAGCCTTCGGTGATGCGGTCGGGAATGTGAAGTAGGGGCACCATAGAAAAATGCGCGAAATACCGTGCCAACAGCGCTGTCGACGATGCACCATCAACATCATAATCGCCAAATATGGCAACGGATTCATGGTTCATGATCGCCGCAGCAATACGATCAGCAGCCTGATCCATGTCGGTCAAACTGGACGGATTGGGCATCAGGTCGCGAAGCGAGGGATCAAGGAAAGCCGGCAAGTCGTCAACCCCGACACCACGGCCAGCAGCGACCCGGGCAAGCACATCGGGCACATCGTGACGTTGCGCCATGGCCAGGGCGTGATTGGCCGCAACAGCATCCAACCGCTCCCGCCAGGTACGGCCGGAAATCGACGGGTCGACACCTAAGAACGGGCGGACAGCAGGTTCATCGCGAAAACCGGTATCGGTCACTTTCACCTCGCTGTCCCTAGGCTCCGATCCCTAGGTGCTCAATCCAAATAGAATTTCTCAAACTGGCTATGATTGGCGTTAATCCACCGCACAGTTCCAGTTGAAGAGCGCATCACCACTGTGTGGGTTGTGATCAGCGATTTTCCAAACTTCACCCCATCGAGCATGTTGCCATCGGTCACCCCGGTAGCGGCGAAATAGACATCATCGGAGGCCATGTCTTCCATATTGAAGACCCGGGTGACATCGGAGATGCCCATCTTTTCAGCCCGTTCTTTTTGCCCATCCATGGTGAAGACCAGCCGGCCCTGCATTTGCCCGCCAATACACCGCAATGCGGCGGCAGCCAGGACGCCCTCGGGCGCTCCGCCAATGCCCATGTAAATGTCGATACCGGTATCATCAGGCTCGGTGGTATGGATGACACCGGCGATATCGCCATCGCCAATCAGCCGAATGGCGGCGCCTGTTGCCCGCACATCTTCGATGAGTTTGGCGTGGCGTGGACGGTCGAGAATACAGGCGGTCAGTTCTTCGATTGGAACGCCTTTCGCCTTGGCCAGGTTATGGACGTTGTCGGCTGCCGGTGCATCGAGGTCGACGACACCTTTTTCATAGCCGGGACCAATGGCAATCTTGTCCATGTAGCAGTCGGGAGCATTCAACAGACCGCCCTTTTCTGAAATGGCGATCGTTGCCATGGAGTTTGGCAGGTTTTTGGCGCAAATCGTCGTGCCTTCCAGCGGGTCCAAGGCGATATCAACGGCCGGGCCAGCGCCGGTGCCGACCTTTTCACCGATGTAAAGCATCGGCGCTTCGTCGCGCTCGCCCTCGCCGATCACCACGACGCCATCAATCGGTAGCCGGTTTAGTTCCCGGCGCATGGCATCGACGGCGGCCTGATCGGCGGCTTTCTCATCGCCACGACCACGCATCCTTGCCGCGGCAACTGCCGCCCGCTCCGTCACCCGCACCAGTTCCAGTGTCAATACACGGTCCAACAGGGCAGCCTGTTTGGATACTACGTTCGCCATCATGTTCTCCCAAATGGCTCATATGACCGAAACGTTCCGGTCAAACCAATGTCTCTATTCGAATCATCTGCGGCTCGGCCGCAATCACATCGTCTTCGGCAATTTTTGCCAGTGCCTGACGAATGGCTTCTTCGGTCGTGGCATGCGTGATCAAAATGACCGGACGCGGCCCAGAATCAGGCGACGACACATCCGGCGCGCCGCTTCGTGGCGCCCGGTTACGCTGAACAATCGATTCCAGCGATATGTCCTGCTCCGCCATCCGGGTGGCAATGGCGGCAAATGCGCCAGGCCGATCGATGACATCAAGCCGGATGTAGTACCCGCCCTCGTGCGCCCGCATGCGGGCTCGCTTATAAGGTTCCAATGTATGCGCCGGCGCACCAAGTACCGGCGTGTGGGCGCCTTTGGCGATATCGGCAATGTCGGCAACCACCGCCGAGGCGGTGGCTGAACCGCCAGCACCGGGCCCCACCAATACGATCTCGCCAACCGCATCAGCATCAACCGCGACAGCGTTCAAGACGCCATCGATGCGCGCGATCGCCGATGATTTTGGCACCATGGTCGGATGCACACGCTGTTCGATGCCGGTATCAGTTTCCTGTGCCACGCCAAGCAGTTTGATCCGGTAACCGAGTTCATCGGCGGCCTCAATGTCGGCGGTGGTGATTGATCGGATGCCTTCAATATAGATGGAATCAGCGTCAATCTGGGTGCCGAAAGCCAGGCTAGTCAACAATGCCAGCTTGTGAGCCGTGTCATGCCCATCAATGTCGAATGTCGGATCAGCCTCGGCGTAACCGAGTGCCTGGGCATCGGCCAGGCAGGTGTCAAATGACAGCTGTTCCTGCTCCATCTTGGTCAAAATGTAATTACAGGTGCCGTTGAGAATGCCATAGACCCGGCTTGCCCGATTACCGGCCAATCCTTCACGCAGGGTTTTGACCACCGGAATGCCGCCGGCGACAGCCGCCTCGAAGTTCAAATTGACGTTGTTGTCTTCCGCCAGCCGCGCCAATTCCAGGCCGTGGCGGGCCAGCAGCGCCTTGTTGGCGGTGACCACATGCTTACCCGATTTTAGCGCCGCTACTACGGCTGCATAGGCCGGGCCGTCTTCACCGCCGATCAGTTCTACGAACACATCAATCGTGTCGGAGCCGGCCAAGGCAACTGGATCATCGAACCATTCAACGTTCGATAAATCGATGCCACGATCCTTGGCGCGCGAACGGGCGCTGACACCAGACAACACCGTTTGACGCCGGTTGCGCTGCGCTAAAATATTATGATGACGATCGATCAGGCCGGCGACGGAAGCGCCGACAGTACCCAGCCCGGCAAGGCCCAGTCGTAGTCGTTCGGACATAAAAACGAAATCCGCATTGAAATATCCAGCGCTATGCGCTGATTGGGATCACGTTGTGCAACGTTTCGTCGGCACTTTCAAGGAATCGTCTGACATTCCTGGCCGCTTGGCGGATTCTTTGCTCGTTTTCAACAAGCGCGATGCGAACATAGCCGTCTCCATGCTCGCCAAAGCCGATTCCCGGCGCCACGGCGACATCGGCCTTTTCCACCAACAGCTTTGAAAATTCCAGACTGCCAATCGGCCGGAACTTCTCTGGCAACGGTGCCCAGGCAAACATGCTGGCCTTGGGCGCCGGAATATCCCAGCCGGCACGAGAAAACGATTCCACCAGCACATCGCGCCGGGTCTGGTAGGTTTGGCGAATTTCCTCGATACATTCTTCCGGTCCGTTCAGGGCTGCCGCGGCGGCGACTTGAACCGGTGTAAACGCCCCATAGTCGAGATAGGACTTCACCCGCGCCAAGGCAGAAATCAATTGCTCATTGCCGACCGCGAAACCCATGCGCCAACCCGGCATGGAAAACGTCTTTGACATGGAGGTAAATTCCACGGCCACGTCCACCCCACCTGGAACCTGCAAGACCGATGGCGGCGGATTACCGTCGTAATAAATCTCCGAATAGGCCAGATCGGAAAGCACGAAGATGTCGTGTTTCTTGGCAAAGGCGATAACGTCTTTGTAGAAATCAAGTTCGGCCACATGTGCCGTCGGGTTCGACGGATAGCACAACACCACGGCAATCGGCTTCGGCGTCGAATGCATCAACGCCCGTTCCATGGCGTGGAAGAGTTCATCACCGGGTTCGCACGGTACCGAACGGATCACGCCGCCGGCCATCAAAAAACCAAAGGCATGGATCGGATAGCTCGGGTTCGGGCACAACACCACATCGCCCGGCGCGGTGATCGCCTGGGCCATGTTGGCAAAGCCTTCCTTGGACCCCAAAGTGGCAACAACCTGCGTATCGGGATCGAGCTTGACGCCGAACCGGCGACCGTAATAATCCGCCTGTGCCCGCCGCAGACCTGGAATGCCCCTGGAGGCGGAATAGCGGTGGGTTCGGGGATTTTTCACCGTCTCAATCATTTTCTCAACGATATGATCCGGTGTCGGCAGGTCCGGGTTGCCCATGCCGAGGTCGACAATATCGGCACCGCGCGAACGGGCGATCGCCTTATATTTGTTAACCTGCTCAAAAACGTACGGCGGCAGCCGCTTAATCTTATGAAATTCCTGCATTTATCATATTTCCCGGCCGCAGGGCGGCACTCAGGTTCGCGCTATGGGGCACAACAATATCTTGGATAACGGTAGTAAATTATCCTTCGATATCCTTTGTCGTTTCCCGCTCATGTTTTTCACCGATGGATTTCAATTTGCGAACTGAGTTCGCCTTGTCGACCCGGGCTGCCCTGCTTTGCGATTTCCTGGCGGCTGAATCGAGCTCTTCCATCGCCTTCTTTCGTTCATCATCATCAAGCAACGGTGTGCCCGGGTTAGCCGGGTCGACGTTGATGTTCGGATATCCGTCATCGGCATTCAGCGCAAGCGGCTCAACGACGCGGTCTTTATTTGCCCGGTCACTAGTCGGGTCCGTAGGCCGCTTCCTGGCGGTTCTTGCCCGAGCTGGCACGCCGACCGTGTTCGGCGGCCGGGTATCAACATCGGTATCTTCGGTTTCGAAAATCCCAGCCATTGAAAGCGGATTATCCGGCCGGCCATCGGAGGCACAGCCAGCTAGCAAAACGCCTAACAAGGCGACCAGCAAAAACGCCCGGCACCGCCCGACCTCACGCAATTGGGTACTTCCCCGCACCATTCATAGTAATCCGTAAACCAATGTCATAATTACTTGGTTGAGGGTCAGGACCCATTAATATCATTTGTTCTGCGTTGATCATTTACCGGCTGAGAAGGCGGGAAAGTGCAGGAAACCTGGTTGGTTTTCAAACTTTTCCAACGCCGTCAGGCGGTAAATGAGCAACGCCCGAAGGGTTCGACGAGGAGGCCCCGCTTGTTGGCAAAGACATCTTGAAAAGGCAACCAGCCTTATCGGCGCTGTCTTTATCAACATTCGAGGCCTCCTCGTCGAATAGAACAAGTGATATTAATGGGTCCTGACCCTTATTATCCGTGAATTGTCTTTACAAGATATGCAATTATAACAGAGTTTCTAAACTCTGCCTTGAAACAAACAGAACCAAACATTGCCCAGACATCAACAGTCCGGGGCCGGAAAGATATGACAGACAAGACGCAAAACCCTTTGTTGAGCTATATCGTCGAAAATCCGGAGGCCTTCGCCCGGAACCTGGCCCGCATTATGGAAGAATCCGGCAAGGCCATGTCGGCCTATTTGGAACCGCGTGAAAAGGGCGAGAATAAGTCCGAATTCACATCCGAATTGACCGATATCGTCAAGACCCTCGGTTCAATCAGCGAATACTGGATCGCCGACCCAAACCGGACAATGGAAGCCCAGGGGCGTCTGTGGTCAAACTACATGGAACTTTGGAACGCCACATTGCATCGCATGGCCGGGGAACCGACGGCGGCACCCGCCCAAGCCGAGCCGGATCCGGCCGACAAGCGATTTAAAGACCATGAGTGGGACGACAACGAGTTCTTTAATTTCGTCAAACAAATTTACCTGGTGACGTCCCGGTGGGCACAGAACCTGGTCGATGAGGCCGATGATGTTGACGAACACACCCGCCATAAAGCCGATTTTTACGTCAAGCAAATCGCCAATGCATTGGCGCCAAGCAACTTCATCATGACCAATCCGGAATTGCTGCGGGAGACGTTTTCTTCCAATGCAGAAAATCTGGTGCGTGGCATGCATATGCTGGCAGAAGATATCGAGGCCGGCGGCGGTGATCTCAAGATCCGCCAATCCGATGCGTCGAAATTCAAGGTCGGCGAAAACCTTGCTTTATCGCCAGGCAAGGTGATTGCGCAAAACGATGTCTGCCAATTGCTGCAATATGCCCCGTCGACTAAGGAAGTCCTCAAACGGCCGCTGCTGATCGTGCCGCCGTGGATCAATAAATTCTACATCCTCGACCTCACTCCTGAAAAATCCTTCATCAAGTGGGCGGTCGATCACGGCCATACGGTTTATGTGGTCTCCTGGGTCAATCCGGACGAGCGTTTGGCTCAAAAAAGCTTCGAGCATTATATGAAGGAAGGCGTGCTTAACGCCCTTGATGTGATCGAGAAAACCAGCGGCGAGAAATCCGTCAATGCGATCGGCTATTGCGTCGGCGGCACTCTGTTGTCAGTCACCCTGGCCTATATGGCCAAGAAACGCGATCGGCGCATCAAAAGCGCCACGTTTTTTACCACTCAGGTCGATTTCACCCATGCTGGTGATCTGCAGGTGTTCGTTGATGAGGAGCAGGTTGCCGCGGTCGAAAAACGCATGGCGGAACGCGGCTTCCTGGAAGGCAAGCGCATGGCGACCGCCTTCAATATGCTGCGCTCCAACGATCTGATCTGGCCCTACGTCGTCAACACATATATGCGCGGCAAGGAGCCCTTCCCGTTCGACCTGCTATTTTGGAATTCAGATTCCACCCGCATGCCGGCGGCTAACCATTCCTTCTATCTGCGCAATTGTTATCTGGAAAATAGGCTCACCAAAGGTGAAATGGTGGTCGGCGGTTCGAAGCTCGATCTGTCGCGGGTCAAAATTCCGATTTACAATCTCGCGGCGCGCGAAGACCACATAGCGCCGGCCAAATCCGTATTCATGGGCTGCAAGCATTTCAGCGGACCGGTCAAATATGTCATGGCCGGGTCCGGCCACATCGCCGGCGTCGTCAACCCACCGGTGAAGAAGAAATATCAATACTGGACGGGCGGTGAACCGGTCGGCGAATTTGAAGACTGGGTGGAAAAGGCCAAGGAGACCCCGGGCTCCTGGTGGCCCGACTGGCATGAATGGATATTGTCCCAAGACGACAAAACCGTTAAAGCCCGCAAACCTGGTGGCGGTAAAATAAAACCAATCGAAAACGCACCCGGCAGTTATGTGCGGGTGCCGTCATAAAGTTGCCGCTTCATAACTAAAGCAATTACAATAGGATAGTCACCATGCGCATCGTCATCGTGTCGTTAAAGGCCATTGCCGGCAAGGAATCCGCCGCCTTGGATTTTCTGCAAGGTCATGCCGGCCGGTCGAAACTGTTTGAAGCCGGTTGCTTCGATTTCATGATCGCCCGCGATCCGGAAAACCCGGAAACGTTTTTCGCCATCGAAACCTACGCCGATGCGGAATCACATGCTGCCCATCGCGACACCGACCACTTCAAACGTTTCGTCGATGAATGCCTGCCAATGATGCAGGACGCCCCCGACGGTACGAAATTCTTCAGCCGCCAGGTGCTCGACCAGGTCGGCTGACAATCTGCCTTAAATTGCCAATCCGACCGGTCAATATCCCACGCTATCCGGCTATCTATTCCTTGTCGTCCTCACCGGCCATCCAACCGGAAATCTCTTCCGTTTGATCGCCGCCGAGTTCTTCAGGCAGGATGAGATTTAGGACGATGGCGATCAGGGCTGCCGGCAGCAATCCGCTGGTCATCAGGACCTTCACGGTGCCCGGCAGATATTGCAGCGCGTTGGGCACCAGTTGCAGTCCCAAACCGATCGACAGCGCCACCGCGAAGATCACCATATTGCGGCGGTTCCAGTTCACATCCGACAGCATTGATACGCCGGCGGCGCAGACCATGCCGAACATGACAATCACGCCGCCGCCGAGAACCTCGATCGGCACTGTTGCGATGATGGCGCCGACTTTCGGAATGAGCCCGGCGAGAATCAGGAATATTGCACCAATGGTCACCACGTGACGGCTCATCACGCCGGTCATGGCGATCAATCCGACATTCTGGCTAAACGAGGTGTTGGGCAGGCCACCGAAAATGCCGGCGATCGCTGAACCGATGCCATCGGCATAGGTTGCTCCGGAGATTTCCTTGTCGGTAGCTTCCCGTCCGGCACCACCTTTGGTGATCCCCGACACGTCGCCAACTGTTTCCACGGCGGAGACAAAAGCCATCAGACAGAAACCGATGACCGCCGCCAGGCTAAATTCAAAACCGAAATGGAACGGGTTCGGCACGGCGAACGCCGCGGCTCTGCCGACATTGGCGAAGCTGACCATCCCCATGGCATAGGCAACTACGTAACCGGCCACCAAGCCGAGCAAGACGGCGGCGATCGACAACATGCCGCGGGTGAAGAACTTTAAGCCCAATGTGACGACGATGACGACCAGCGCCACCGACCAATTCTGCAGGCTGCCGAACTCCGGTTTGCCCATAGCGGGAATGCCGCCAGCGGCATATTGAATGCCGACCTTGACCAACGCCAGGCCGATCATCAACACCACCAGACCGGTGACTAATGGCGGCAGGGCAAATCGAATACGGCCGATCACGGTGCCTAACAATGCATGAAATAAACCACCGATGAGCACGCCGCCAAACAGCGCCGGGAGTGCCTCGACGCCCTTGCCGGCGACCAGCGGTATCATAATCGGTAGAAAGGCGAAGCTGGTGCCCTGCACGATCGGCAGCCTGGCGCCGACCGGGCCAAACCCAATGGTTTGAAACAACGTGGCGATGCCGGCGAAAAACATCGACATCTGGATCATGTAGATCAATTGCGGAAAGTCAGGTGAATTGGAGCCAAAGCCGAATCCGGCAGCACCGGCAATGATAATGGCCGGTGTCACATTCGACACAAACATTGCCAAGACATGCTGGATCCCCAGCGGGATTGCTTGCGCCAGTGGTGGCGTATAATTGGGATCGCGTAGTTGTTCCGCCGTTCCGATTGATGTGTCCGCTGCCATGATTCCCCCCTCGGCAATGAATGACCCAGTCGGGTGACTATATCAGGGGAAAATACTGATCATATTGGAATCAGGCGACTGGTTCGCACCCTGTGGATTATCGATATTCTCGGAAAGCCAATTCGCGACCGGATACCGAAACGACAAGAAATCTGTTTTCGGAATCAAAACGGCCGCTGCGTAGTGAAACGCGCGGCCGGTTTATTGTGCTTTTGTTACGCCAACTCAGGCGATCGCTTCCAGCCCAAATCGGACCGGAAAATTGTTATCCGGTTCTGGGGCCAGCAGACCGCTGCGGCGGCTCTTTCTTCTTCGCACCAGGCAACAAGCCTTCGCGCTGCGCCAGCTTCCGGGCGGCCTTGCGGGCACGCCGAACGGCTTCAGCCTTTTCCCGGGCCCGTTTTTCAGACGGCTTTTCGTAAGCCCGCCTTGCCTTCATTTCCCGGAAAACACCTTCGCGCTGCAATTTCTTTTTCAAGACGCGGAGGGCTTGGTCGACATTGTTGTCACGTACGAGTACTTGCAATTTTCTTCCTGACGATTAGGCGCTAGATAACAATGGTAATAAGCGCAAGCGAGTTCGTGCAGCCGTTTCGGCGCATCAGTTGGCCGCACAATATCAAGTTTCTCGGCAATTGCACCCCACATCGTGAATTTATTTTAAGGCCGGGCGCAAAGCGAATTCGTTCTAATTTCGTAAGAATGCAGCGGACAGATTGAAAGCCTCAACTTGCTTTGGCGTACTCACGAAATGACACCATACGCCGGTGGCTTTCATCCCATAAAGCCAGACGGACACAGCCCAAACTTTCAGCCAAAGTGATTCTGCTGATATCGCGAAGTTGCGGATGGTCACGCAGCACCTGGGCAAGCCGATAAAACGGTACCCGGCCGCACAAATGGTGGACATGATGCACGCCGATATCTGCAGTCAACCACCGCAAAACACCCGGCAACTCATAGTAAGAGCTGCCCTGGAGTGCCGCTTCGTGCCAATCCCAATCGCCTTCACTATCCCAGGATGCCTGGGCAAATTGGTGTTGAACAAAAAACAACCAGACGCCCAGCATGCCGGCGAAAAACGTAATCGGCAGGTGCACCATCAAGAATGCCTTCAGGCCGACGAAGTAGATCACAATGCCGGCCGCCACAACGATAAACAAGTTAGTGCCCATTGCCGAGATCCATGGACGCCAACCACGCCGCATCAGACCTACCGGCAACCGGTGCTGCAGCATGAAAAGGTAAATTGGCCCAATCGTGAACATCACCAAGGGATGCCTGTAAAGACGGTAGGCAAGGCGGCTCAGCGCAGAACGGTTGCGGTATTCAGCAACCGTCAGTGTTTCAACGTCACCATGGCCGCGCCGATCAAGATTACCCGAATTGGCATGGTGCAGCGCATGGGTGCGCTTCCAAAATCCATACGGCGTCAGCGTCAGCACGCCAATGATTCGCCCGGTCCAGTCGTTGATCTGCCGTTGTCTGAAAAACGAACCGTGGCCGCAATCATGCTGGATCATGAACATTCGGACGAGAAAGACTCCGGCTGGGATCGCGATCAATAGCGACAGCCAGTAACTTACGTCCATGGCCAACCATGTCAGCACCCAAAGGGCAACAAATGGTATGAGCGTGACCATAATCTCAAAGCTGGCTCGGCCATTGATCGGTTGGCCATATTTGCCGATTACGCGAGCCCAGTCGCGGGCGCCAACCGGCTCAATAACGGCCGATCGCGGATTAGTGTTTTCTTCCACCAGTCGTTCTTTCCTGACGTTCGGCATCGATATCCAGCCGCTCTACAGAATACCGTTGGGTACTGATTCGCTCAACGGGCCTCTATTCTTCGGCCTGGTTATCGGGTTCGCCATCTTCTGATTCCGGTTTTCTGGCAGCGGCTTTATCAGCCTTTGCCTGCAGCCGTTCGGCCTTCTTCGCCGCTTTCGATTTATCCCGTTCGGAACGTTCAAACCGATAATTAGGTTTCCGTGCCATTAGTTATCTTTCTCATTTGCCGGCAATCCACCGGTAATTTGGAACGCATCACCCGAAGTGAGCGCTGGAATCTCGGCCGGTTAGGCCGCTTTCCGGCGTTCGCGCTGTGGCCGTCCGCGACGTCTACGGTGGCGCTGCGCTGGTCTCGGTTTTGCGGTATCGCCTTTTGTCGCCGGTCTCCCCTCAGGTACTGACGGGATATCTCCAACAACTTCCAGCGTCTGTTTGATCAATCGTTCAATGCCGCGCAAGTGCGGCCGCTCGCTTATATCACAAAATGATATGGCGGTACCGGTCGCCCCGGCGCGAGCCGTGCGGCCGATACGGTGAACATAACTTTCAGCGATATTCGGCAATTCATAGTTGATCACATGGGTGACATCATCAATGTCGATGCCGCGCGAGGCGATATCGGTGGCCACCAGAACCCGCATCTGCCCCGCACGGAAGTTCTCAAGCGCCCGCTGCCGCGCGCCTTGCGATTTGTTGCCGTGTATGGCTTCAGCACCGATCCCGTCGTTGGCCAGATTTTTGACCACTTTGTTGGCGCCATGCTTTGTTCGGGTAAATACGATCACCCGCTCCATCTTTGGATCAGCCAGAAGTTCAGACAATTGGCGGCGTTTTTGCGCCGCCTCCATGTGATAAACTTGTTGATGGATACGATCGACAGCGACCGTTTTCGCTGTAATTTCAACCCGCTCCGGATTGTTGAGAATATCGCCGGCCAATTTAGCGACTTCCGCCGGCATGGTTGCAGAAAACAGCAATGTCTGTCGCTTTGTCGGCATCTTGGCGATGATCTTTCGAACATCGCGGATAAAACCCATATCAAGCATGCGGTCGGCTTCATCGAGGATCAGATTGTCGGTCATGCACAAATCCACATGACCCTGTTGGATCAGGTCCAGCAGGCGGCCAGGCGTGGCGACAATGATATCGACGCCGCGCCGCATGGCGTCGATCTGACGCTTGGAGCTGACGCCACCCATGATGACCGTGTGGCGCATTTGTAGGCGAGCGCCATAAGTCTCGATGCTCTCTGATATCTGGATGACCAGCTCGCGGGTCGGCGCCATGATCAGCGCCCGAGCCCGACGGGCATCAGGACGTTGGCCATCCAGCTGCAGTTTATGCAGCAACGGCAATGTGAAGGCGGCGGTTTTACCGGTGCCCGTCTGGGCGATGCCCAATAGATCGCGGCCTTTCAGCAATTGCGGAATGGCTTTCGATTGAATTGGTGTGGGAGTTTGATAATTGGCGTCCTCAAGGGCAGCCAGAAGCCGCTCGGCAAGTCCGAGATCGGCAAAATTCGTGTTCGTCACTCTTAACGTTCCTTATGCGCCGAGCGCACGCGCCAAAGCACGCGACAGGCCCCGGCCGTGTCGTCATCGTCCACGCGCATTTGGAACTGATGGGAAATTGAAAAAATTGGCTCTCGCAATAATTACACCCACTTGGCGGGCGATTCGCGCAATCGCAAGGCTCTTAGCCGCTCAAATGGGGTATCGGACCGGCAAAGTCAATCTATATGGCAATAATCTATCGAAATGATGAATGACCCGAACGGACGATAAGCACCCTATTCGGGCACATCAACCGGACCGCCGTTATCGCGCCAGGCTGTGAAACCACCTTCTATATGGCAGACAGGCGTCATGCCCATGCGTTGCATCTGCTGGGTCGCCAGGGCTGAGCGCCAACCGGCGGCACAAAAGAAGATATAGCGTTTGTCCTGACCAAAGACCTCGCGAAAATATTTGCTTTCCGGGTCAATCCAAAATTCCAGCATGCCGCGGGGCGCATGGACGGCGCCGGGAACCCGGCCTTCCCGCTTCAATTCGCGGACGTCACGGATATCGACATACACGACATCGTCCGACCCATGCCTGGAGATCGCATCTTCCACACTCAGCGTTTCGATTTCTGTTTCCGCGGCATCGACAAGCTGCTTCACGCTGAGAGTAATGTTCTGCGGCATATTCATCTCCATGGAATTCCGGCATGACCGGCGGGCAGGATATCAGTTCACTGAAAACTGTGATGGCTATTGACCAAAAAAACAAGGGCGCAGCCATACTGGCCACGCCCTTTGAATTCTAATCTCGCAAAACGTTACTTCGCAGCAATCACCACGGATGGATCAAAACCGCCAAGCATGTAAACAAGCGCGAGAACACTGCCGAGCGCCAAGACCGTCCAGGCCATGACTCCCCAACAGGATTTTTCTACCTGCTGTTCCATTTAAGGTCCTATTTCGACTTTCACTCAAGTCGGCCACAATGTCCGCTAGGGACATCCTTGGATCTGACGCTTCATTAAGGGGTTATTAACGATCTCGCAAGTGCGAAATGACGAAAATTCTGCGCCACCCCGCCGCACCCTCAATGCGTGACTCCATCCGGCTGAAAAGGCCTACATATTCTGCCAAGGTGGTATGACGCAAACGGTGGACAGTCTGTGGAAAACCACAGGGCCATAATCGTCATTCTGATCGCTAGCCCGCCAATCAGTCTGATTCGGCCGACAGCCGGTCAGCTATCCCATTCCGGCCGGATATTCTCCATGTCGACAATACGGCCGCCGGGCTCATGGAGAGCGGTGATCGCCTGCATTTCCATGTCGGAAAGCTCAAAATCCGAGATCTCAAAATTTTCCCGTATACGCGCCGGGGTTTCAGATTTGGGTATAACGACGACAGACTGCTGGATGAGCCAACGTAAGGCCGTCTGGGCCGGCGTTTTGCCATGGGAACTGGCGATATTCATGATCACCGGATCATCAAGCACCCGACCGCGCGCGGTTGGGCAATAGGCTGTCATGCCCAAACCATGGCGCCCACAGGCCTCGATGACCGGTTGTTGGTTCAAATAGGGATGGTATTCCACCTGGTTCAATGTCAGCGGCGCACGCGATAAGGCTACAGCCTCGTCAATCTGGCGAGCGGTGAAATTTGAGATACCGATCGCCCGTGCCTTGCCGGCACTTAGTGTTTCGTTGAGCGCTGGAATGGTCTCGCTTAGCGGCACATCCCGGCTCGGCCAGTGGAGCAGCAGAAGGTCGACATAATCCACCTTTAACAGTGCCAAACGCTCATCGGCAGCGCGCAAAAGATTGTCTCGAGCGTGGTGGTCCGGCCAGATCTTTGTGGTCACGAATAATTCCGATCGGGCCACATTACCCGCTGCAAGCCCAGCTCCGACGGCGGCTTCGTTGCCATACATTTGCGCCGTATCCACATGCCGGTAGCCGACCTCTAGCGCCGTTTCGACCGCCTGCTGGCACACATCGTCCTGCATCGGCCAGGTTCCAAGACCGATCTGCGGAATACTGGTTCCGTTAAATTTTACCGTCAGCATGTTCTTTTGATCTTTCTCTATTCCGTAGGTCAGTCGGTGCAGCAATCATGTGAATGCGTTACCGGGCCGGATCAAGGTTTACCCCGTCGACAAACCCAACTTTACCGCCGGAGCTGATTTCACACACGCGTTCATCCAGCAGGATACGCCATGTGCCGCGGCCGCCAAATTGCCAGCGGTTGAAGGGGATCTCCGGTCGGCACCAGCGCAGGACGATGCCTGCTGTGCCACGCGCCAGATTACCTTTAGCCGCGGATCCAGCTTCAGGCGCCGCACGCATGACCGTGTCCTTACGGGCCTTATAGGTCATATCATATGGGCTGGCGGACTGAGCCAGAACCAATTCTGGCGCTACAAGACCGACGGCAACAAAAAGACAAACAAAGACAACTACACGCATCATTCGACCTCCATGATCCCGATCAGGATCATGACCGATTTCCACGGGCGCATGAAGGGGGAATTTGAAAGCCCGCTGAAGCTCTATTTCAAATCGCTAGCCGAGGCGACGACTTTGCCAACTAGGCCGTACTCAATGGCCTCCTGTGGCGACATCCAATAATCGCGATCAGTATCTTTTTCGATCCGCTCCAAGGGCTGACCCGTTGCGTCGGCGAAGATCTGGTTGAGACGGTCGCGCATTTTTAAAATTTCACGCGCCTGGATTTCAATATCTGTCGCCGCACCGCCGGCACCGCCGGACGGTTGATGCAGCAAAAACCGCGTGTTGGGGGTGCACACCCGGTCTTCAACCGGCACGGAGACATAGATCAGCGCACCGGCGCTGGCCACCCAGCCGGTTCCGATCATGCGGATTTTCGGTGTGATGAACTGCAACATGTCGTGGATCATATCGCCCGACTCCACATGGCCGCCTGGAGACGAAACAATGACGGTAATCGGATCATCCGACGCCTGCGCCAGCGCCAATAATCTGGCGGTCACATCGCGGGCAAGTTCCATGGAAATCTGGCCAGTAATCAGCACCGTGCGGGCATCGAACAGATTTTTATCAACCGGTGTCGATTGCGGTGTCTTGGTTTTGTCGTCTTCTTCGTCATCGTCGAAACGGGTGGGCATGTTGTCGGAATAACCGGTCATTCAATTGCTCGCCTGGTAGGCCGACACCAGCGGAACGCGGCACGGCAGAATGTCGAATCTTCTATTGCCTTACTTAAGGCATGCGTGTGCCGTTCGCAATCATGCGCGATAAGCACGGTTACCAGCCGCTTCAACCACCTGTTATTGGATTGGAATTTCAGTGATCAGCCGTAATCCACGCTGGGAAACCAATCCCCGCGCCCATCCGGCAGGAGATCGAGCAATGGCCATACAGGGGTGTAAAGATCCAAGCCACGGCTACGGTCTTCGCCAATCATCGCCGTTGTGGAATAAAAATGACGCACTTCGCCAGCATCGTTTCGGGTAAACACACTCAATCCGGGGAATTGATTACCGTTCTCGTTCTCCATGCCGAGATCGTGGTTGAAAGTGCTGCCGCCGCTCGACAATAAGCGCAGGTTACCCCAACCGCGCGCGTCGGCGAAGGCGCGGAAGATCTCAATTTCTTGCTTCACGATGCAAACCACATTGGCGTTTTGGGCCAGATGAGGTGCAGCGCCGTTATAGGTATCCGCCCACATGGTGCACATGGGACAAGGGCCGGCGTCGACCGGGTTCCACATGTAATGAATGACCATCAATGGCTTATCCGGATCGATAAACAAATCAGATAACCGAACCGAGTGCCGCTCCCCGGATTGCCCAATGGGCGCGGCGATTTCAGTAAACGTATAGTCTTGCGTCACCGTATCGGTTGGCAATTGCCGCCGTAATGAGGCCACCCGCTCGCGCTGTTGTTTCAATGCCACTTCTGCTGCAAGAAGCTCCTGCCGCGTTTGCCGATAGGCAGTCGATGCATTGTCCAAGACAAATTCCTGCATGGCATATCCCTCCGGGTTTCCTTTATTTAATTGATTAGTTAATTACACCTTACGCGTCTTCCAAGTCAAGCTTCGAGCAGTCCGCCAAGCCTGATAATTGTGAAGCCGCCAGCCGCGACTTATTTCGGATGCTTGCAGATAATTCGATTGAAATAGGTGCACTTACGCCCGCCGCAATAGCCCTTGTCATCAAGGAAACCGGAGATTTGCCTAGGCCCGGTCGTGCTGCCAATTGGCTTGGATTTACTGACGGCGACTTCGGTAGAATAGGCCTCTACCTGTCGATATCCCTGATTGGCGCAAAACCGCTCGGCAGTTTGTCGTGTATTACAATATAGGGCTTTGTCCGCCTGTCGGATCCCTCGCCGCACGATATTGATTAGGCAGGTATCGATCGGAAGGCGGCCATAGATGCCGGATTTACGCATGTTAACGGTCGGCCGGGAAAACTTCTTGGTTATATTGCACCTGATAATCTTGGCCTTGCGTGCATTCGATTGCGCCGTTGCCTTGGCGATTCCGGCGTTCAAGCACCAGGAGCGGTGGCCATTGACATTGTCTGACCAGGCGCCACCCTTAAATCCACATTTACGTTGTCGCGCCTGGTGGTTTTGTTCCCTTGCCCTGATGGCGTATTTGCCGCAGGCAATATCATTCTGGGCAGAAACCTTCGGTTTGAATTTTGGTTCTGGCTGCAAGCCGGCTTTGCTGGAATTGCATTTGGCAAGTAATTCGGCGCGAAATCGATGCGCATCGGACACGTGATTGATCTTCACGTTGGCCTGCCGGCACCAATTAAAGTGTGCCTGATAGCTGTTACTCCAACCGACGCCGCTTTGGCCGCATTTTTTGGTGATATTATGCTGTTGCTGCTGGACTGCCTGTTTGGCGTAGATATCGCAATTCAAGTATTGATCAGCCTGGGCAACGTTCGGTGTGGCCAGTATCAATAGCCCAAAAGCAGCCCCTGTGGCTGCTTCACAAGATAATTTTTCAATAAATTTGAACATGACATCCACCTTTCGACGGTGATGTCGGGACAAATTACCTCACTAACATGGCGGAATTACAGCGCCGCGAGGAGCCCAAATCAGCCACGCCAAACTTGCAGCGTAACAGGACCTTTGACGTCGAGCACCAGTTCCGGGTCGGGGACAAGTCCGGATGTTTCCAAAATCTCTTCCGGCGTTCGCGATTCTGAATCGACCGCTGAAAAAACCGGAATACCGCCGGGGACAAGTGCGCCACGCTTGCGCGATAAATGAAAAGCGTCGAAACCCACGCCTAAGAACATGTCGTACACGGCCCTCCCGCCAGGGACCGCGATCCGTCCGCCGCTTGGCAATACCGAATGCAACATCGCCCGCACACTTACTCTGCTTGGATTCCACCACCAGGAACGATCCCTTAGCTCCAGTCCATAGACCCGGCTGGAAACCACCACCCGCATCCGGGTGCTTGGATTGGGTGTCGCTTCGTGGGACCGGCGACCAAGAATTGTGACCGTGGCGCGATCGAGCTCGGTTTGGAAATTTGTCCAATCGGCTTCGTTGAGGAGCACCTTGGGCATGGTACCCTCGGGCGTCGCGATACGGTGATCATCGGAGATGATCGCATATCCGTGAATATCGTATCCTGACAAAGGCATCTGCCAAGCCACCACACCGGGTTCGCGCATAATCGCATGTCGGTTCCACACCTGGCGAACCGTCAAGTGTTTGATCGGCAGTGACTAAATCACAGAAATCGGAAATTACCTTGTGATTTTTACCAAGGTCATCGGAAAATATTAGGCAGCTTGTGTCGTTTCGTCTTCAATCTGAATTGGTTCTTTGTCGGTGATGTGACCAGTCAGTGCCCGGGCGAGCTCAATATACATTTTGGCTGGCAATGCCGGTGCGAAGATATAGCCCTGCGCCGTGGTCACACCCATTTCGCGCAGTTTGATAATTTGGTCCATGGTTTCCACGCCTTCGGCGATGATTCCCATGCCCAGATTTCCGGCCAATTCAACAAGCAGATCAACGATCGATGTCGACGAGTGATCGGAACCCAGGGCATCGATAAACATCTTGTCGATTTTGATGATGTCGATCCCGAGTTTTTGCAGGTAGGCCAAACCACCATGACCGGTGCCAGCGTCATCAAGCGCCACTTTGGCGCCTAATGACCGCAGCTCAGCCATAATCTTACGAGCTTGATCGATATCCCTTAAGGGTTGCCGTTCGGTAATTTCAAAAACCAATTGCTCGTAGGCAATCGGCCCGCCACCGTAGATATCTTCAACGTCGCCGATGATCGTTCTATCTTCAAAATGGCCGGCAAACAAATTGACCGATAACTTGAAACTCGGATTGTCTTTGTAGAGCTCACCAACTTCTATGACGGTTTTTTCCATCATCTGGCGGGTAATCTCAAATATGTGTCCGGACGTCTCCGCATAGTGCATGAACATCCCCGGCGAAACGACGGTTCCATCGGGGCGAACCCATCGGACAAGGACCTCACAGCCGCGCAATTGACCGGTCACCAGGTCCATGACCGGCTGATAATAGGGAACAAATTCGCTATTCCGGATAGCTAAAACGAATTCATCTTCCTGTTCCGGTTTGCGGTTCATCCAGATCGCCAGCAGTACAAACACCGTTCCGAACAGACCAGCGGCAATCTTGATGAGAAACTCAAGCGAACCAACAATTTTCATCAATGCTGATTGTTGTGCTGAAATGTGGACGGCGATTGGATAGCGAGATGATTTGGCAACCTCTTCAATCAAATTCGATCCCGAATCACTGTCTTCATCCAAATGCGTCCCCAGGGACAGCCAGGTTGCATTGCCGCCCAGTGATATCCCGACATGGCGATATGGCCGTAGATATTCCGGCCCCAAATCACCCCAAATGGCATCCGGCTCCAAACGCGCGTAAATTCGAATCCCATTGGCAACGTGCCAACCAATGATTGCTGCTTTGGCGCCTTTGCTTTCCTCGTTTAAAAGCCCGAGTGCAACAATCGGCGCATTTGGATCGTATTTTGGAAGCATGGCGGTGGTCTGCATGGATTCCATGGGTTCGGCACACATGGCAAAGCCGTTGCTATCCAACAATCCGAATTCACGAACAAAAGATTGCTGATGCGCCTGTCGCCGGAATGCAACTCTGTCGTCCGCCCGACACGATGTGTGTCCCGCCTGATGCAGTTCGCGCAGTTGCGAAAGGGTATCGGCGATGACGTGCTCGCCCTGCGAAACATAGCGCAACGCGGCGGCTTGCATCTCCGTGCGGCCGTACTGAACGGCGTGGTTGACCAAGGTGTATTGAGCCACAACAAGAGGCGCTGCCGCCATTAATATGGCGACCCCCACATGCCTCAATAGAACCATCGAACGCTTCGACAATTGTTCACACCCGTTAGTACCCACCGTTCAACTAACATTGAGGGAGTAAAGGAGGCCTAAATATCGGGGAAATTGTTATGTGCCGTCTCATGGCCCAAATTTCGGAGGCGACTTGCATCCAGTGGCCGACCTGATTACCCATGTGGAACCTCCAGAATTATTCAAATATCTGCCATCAGGATTAATCAATGGACGCGCTTTTTATCGGCCAAGCCTATATCGACGTGACGTTTCTTACCGATCACTTGCCTACCGGTGATGACAAGCATGTGGCCCAGGATTACGCAGTCAGTTTCGGCGGCAATGCCGTCACCGCCAGTTTTTGTTGCGCCAAACTCGGCACCCCACCGGATTTGTTGTGTTCGTTGGCAGATGATTGGCTGGCCCGCATGTTCCTGGATATGGCCGCCAAATACGGAATCTCCGTTCATGGGCGTAAAGTGCGGGAATCCTCCCTGTCCTTCATCATGCCCAACAATGGCAAGCGCGCCATCGTGCGTTGCCGCGATAACGATTATCTGCACCCCTACCCCGATCTGAATATGGACGGGTGTCGCGTGCTTCACGTTGACGGTCATCAGCCCGAGGCCGCGCTCCACTACGCCGAAATGTGCAGAAATTCAGGAATACTGACTTCCCTGGATGGTGGCTCACTACGTGACAACACCCCGCAATTGCTTCAGTTCATCGACGTTGCTGTCGTCTCGGAACTGTTTTGCGAGCACATGACGCTGTCGCCGACCGATACGTTGCACTACCTCAAGTCAAAAGGGTGCAAGGTCGGTGCGGTAACGCTTGGTGAGCAAGGTCTGATTTATTTCGATAAGGACGGCGATATCCAACAAATGCCGGCCCTGGCTGTCGGTAGTGACCGCGTCATCGATACTAACGGTGCCGGCGATATTTTTCACGGCGCCTATATTTGGTCCTATCTCAAACGGCCAAACTTAACCTGGGCCGAGCATTTCGCATTCTCCCGTGGCGCCTCCGCACATTCGGTCCAGCACCTGGGCAATGAGGCCAGTTTGCCGACGCTTGCCGATGTCGAGGCAACGATCGCGGAATTCGCATAAGCCCGGTCAGATAGGCGAATTGGTTGGTTTATTTGCGATTTTTAAACCCAAATTACGCTCAAGGTCTTGCTGTTGACGCCAATCGACCCCACACTTTAGTCACCGGTTGTCGGTATCGTAAATGTGCAAAGGAGGGTTCAAAAGCCCAGCCTAGGTGCATGCGTCGCCGTGCAGCCGCAATCAATGAATAATGATCCGCCGTTATGGGCCGACATCAATAAAGGGAACGCACGATGCAACTATCGTTTCGCCGCGCCGCACTGGCGCTAACTTGCTCAGCCGCTCTTCTACTTCCAATTCAAGCCGACGCATTTGACGCCACGGGAAATCCCGTCGCCGACGCATTTTTCGCCAACGTTGAGGCCGGTGGTGTAACCGACCTGGCCGTTGGATCGGTCACCGGCGACGCCGACCGCACGGAGATTCAAAATCTCACCGGCACCTCGAACAAAAATGGCGAGGTGACGAAAATCACCTTCGGCACACTAATTTTCGATAATGGCGCCGTGGATTCCGATGGCCGGCTTTCTGCTGCCCGGATGACCGCCCGCAATGTCATCGTCGACGGCGACACCGATATTCGGATCGGCGAAGCGGTGGTCGATGATGTCGTGTTGCCGACAGCCGATGAAATTCGCAACGACAAAGCTGCGGCCGGTAGTTCTTCAGCTTACCATGACATTGCCGTTTCCGACATTGTCATTGTCAACGAAGAAGGCACGATGGTCCCGATTTCGTCCCTCAAGGTTGACGCGTTGGATCGGGTCGACGGGATCATTCCCGGTGGCACCTTGGAAATCACCGGTATCACAATCAATCGCGATTCTATCAAGGACGCCGAAGCCGCCGGACGAATGGCCGAACTTGGTTATGACCAGTTGATTTTGGATGTGACATCGGTCGGACGGTGGGATGCGGCGACAGATAAAATGATCTTGGAGAAATTCACTATCAAAGGCCAAAACGCCGGCGAACTGACCATTACCGCAGAACTCGGCAGCATGACCGCGGCGATGTTGAAAACCTTGCAAACGGCAAGTGAAACAAATGAGCGGATGGAAGTACTGCAAAAGCTCACTCTCAATATGTTGAGCATTCGCTTTGACAATGCCAGCCTGGCGGAGCGCATGATGGACATGCAGGCCAAGCAAATGGGTACAACCCGCGATCAATTGGTTGTCCAGCTTTCAGCTGCTTTGCCGATGATGTTGTCGGCCCTGCAGAACCCGGACTTCCAAAAAATGGTTGCTGGTGCGGTGACTGCTTTTCTGAAAAGCCCGCAGTCGATCTCCGCTGTCGCCGCCCCGGCGCAACCCGTGCCCGCCGGCCAGATCATGGGCGCGGCGATGATGGCACCGCAAACTTTGCCGACCATTCTGGCGGTCGAAGTTAAGGCCAATCAGTAGTCTTTTAACGTCATGACAAGGGCGTCGGTTCTGAATTAATTGAACCGGCGCCTAACCCAGCCTATTGTTCAATTGAATTAGAGCCGGGGTATTCGGCCAATTGGCCGTGTACAGGAAAATTCGACCATCCCGGTTCCCAAAAAATATAGAGGGAGGATACAGGATGATGCGGTATTTTCGCCGGGCGGCAATGGTATTGGTGTTGGCGTCGAGCACATGGGCCACGTCCGCCCTTGCGCAATCAGAATCTGAATCGGTTTTTGCCCAGTGGATGGATGACCTGCGCCAATGGGGGGCGAAAGATGTCAGCTTCCGCAGCGCCGATTATGTCCCCTCCGCCGATCGCCTCTATGTCCGCGATCTCAGTTTTACCGTCCCTATCAATCTGACCATCGGTCAGGGCGCCGGCTTTACCGCATCGATCTCGCTTTCATCCAGCCTCGTGGTGTTTGACGGCCTCGCACGCAGTTCCGATGGCTACCAAGTGGCCCGTCTGGAAGCCGCCAACGGCACCCGTTTCGGCTGGTCGTTTAATGCCGGGGTATCCCAGAAGGTGGAATATGTAATTGACGGTTATGTTTTGGAAAATGCCGGTTGGCCGAGCCTGCCGGCGATCTCTACCGACCCCAGCCGCCCAATCAGCCGTTATTATCCGGTTGTGAGATGGTTCAAGGGCTGGCGGGCGGAAAAAAACACCATTGCCCGTGCCACGGCCAACCAATCCGATTCCAACCAGATGACTGCCACAACCACCTACACCAACATGGTGGTGGACGACATGGCCGATGGATTGATCAGGAAATTCAAGGTCGACACCATGACGATGGATATGACGATGTTGATTGCCGGTGAAGGCAAAAAGAACATTACCATAACCGTCGGCGAACAATTCGGCAGCGACTATGATTTCGGTGGCTTTATCGACGCGTTCGACCCGGAAAACCTGCCGTCCAGCGCCAATGCCTCAAAAGCAACCAATGTCATTGGACTATTCGAGCTGCGCGACCTGTCGATGAACTTTGATGGCATGGTCGACATCGATATCGCCCGTATGGCCATTGAAGGCTGGAGTGTTCGTCCAATTAAGGCCGGCCTATTAGCGATGGTTGATCGCGCTGTCAGTGGCAATGAACCTTCTGAAGAAGAAATCATCCAAGCCATGATCAGCCTGGTCAATATCTACAATTTCGAACTATTTGAAGTTGAGGGTGTCGATGTCAGGGCACCGGAAAATACCGGCGGCAAATTGCGTTCCGTCCGGCTTGCCAATGTTAGCCGGGATGGCTTTAGCGAATTCGCTATTGAGGGATTGTCAATTTCCGGGCCAGGGAAAATCGCCGGAAATCTGGCCGGATTCTTCATCGAAGACGTTGAGTTTCCAGCCATGGCTGCCATCCTCGCCTTGGCTAACTTAGAAAAGAGCGGCCGCAAACCTTCACCGCGTGAAATCCTCAATGTCGTCCCGATGATCGGCCGCATTGATCTAGCGGATCTTGCTGTCACCGACCCGAAAGGCCGTGAGGTCACGCTGAAGGGCTATCGCAATGAAATGTCCGGCCACATTCCACCGATCCCGACATCCATTCGCGTGATGATTGAACGGCTGCGGGTAGCCGTTGACCTGATCGAGGACAAAGAGGCCAAGCAACAATTACAGGCCCTGGGTCTGACTCATCTGGTGATGTCTGAAAGCCTGTCGATCCGATGGGATGAGAAATCAGGCGATCTGATTTTGGAAGATTTCAGCGTCTCCATGGAAAATGGCGGCGAAATCACCTTAAAAGCGGTCCTGACCGGTGTCCCACGTAGCGTCTTTGAAGATCCTCAATCGGCCGCCGGTGCACTAGCTACATTGGCGATCAAATCGATTGTCGCGGAGTACCGCGATGACAGTCTCGCCAATCAGCTGTTGAAAATACAGGCGGCGAAGATGGGGATTACCGCCGATCAATTCCGCGCCCAGGTCGCCGCCAGTGTTCCAGCGATGCTGGCGCAAATCAACAATCCGGAATTTGCCAGCCGGATCAATCCGGAAATCGCTGCCTTCATTGAAAACCCAGGCAGTCTGCGCGTCACCGCCAACCCGCCGAACCCAGTGCCGGTGACCCAAATCATGGGCGCTATGATGGCACCGCAGACCATACCGGACCTATTGGCGGTCACCGTGAAGGCCAACTCTGAATAAGAAATGGCGCCGGGATCATCTCCCGGCGCCGCATTGTCGGATATTTGAAATCTATTCCGGCAGATTGAGCCGTATGTGCAATTCGCGTAGCTGGCGGGCGGACACATCGCCCGGAGCACCCATCAACAGGTCCTGCGCCTGCTGGTTCATCGGGAACATCACCACTTCGCGCAGATTTTCCTCGCCACACAACAACATCACGATGCGGTCGATACCCGGCGCAATACCACCATGCGGCGGCGCGCCGTATTCCAATGCGCGCAACATGCCACCGAATTTATCCTCCAACACCGCTTCGTCGTAACCGGCAAGGCCAAAGGCCTTTCTCATGATTTCCGGCCGATGGTTCCGGATCGCGCCGGACGACAATTCGATGCCGTTGCAAACGATGTCGTATTGCCAGGCTAAAATATCGAGAGGGTCTTTGTTCTCCAGCGCATCCAGGCCGCCCTGGGGCATAGAAAACGGATTGTGCGAGAAATCGACTTTTTTCTCTTCCTCATCCCATTCAAACATCGGGAAATCGACGATCCAGCAAAAATCAAACCGGTCCTCATCAACCAGTTTCAAATCAAATCCGACCTTCTGACGAGCGTCGCCGGCAAAGGCGGCGAATTTCTTTGGATCACCGGCAACAAAGAACACTGAATCGCCGTCACCCAAGCCCAACTGATCGCGGATCGCGGCGGTGCGTTCGGCGCCAATATTCTTGGCCACAGGACCGGCGCCCTCACCGTCTCTGAAGAAGATATAGCCCAGGCCCGGCTGACCCTGTGACTGTGCCCAGGAGTTCATCCGGTCACAAAATGCCCGGCTGCCGCCGCCCTTGGCCGGGATCGCCCAGACACGAATTTTTGGATCGGCGGCAATCATGCCGGCGAAAATCTTGAAACCGGAACCATCGAAATGCGCCGTGGCATCTTCCATGATCACCGGGTTACGCAAGTCCGGCTTGTCGGTGCCGTATTTGCTCATCGCTTCGGCATAGGGGATGCGCGGAAACTTCGGCGTCACCGGCTTGCCGTCGCCAAACTCTTCAAACACCCCACGCAAGACCGGTTCCACCGCCTGGAAAACGTCTTCCTGGTCGACAAAACTCATTTCCACGTCAAGCTGATAGAACTCGCCCGGCGACCGGTCGGCGCGCGCATCTTCGTCGCGAAAACACGGCGCGATCTGGAAGTAGCGGTCGAAGCCGGACATCATGACCAATTGCTTGAACTGCTGCGGCGCTTGCGGCAGGGCATAAAACTGTCCTGGATGCATGCGCGAAGGCACCAGAAAATCCCGTGCCCCTTCCGGGCTCGACGCCGTCAAAATTGGCGTCTGGAATTCAAAGAAGCCCATGTCGATCATGCGCTGGCGGATCGATGAAATAATCGCGCCACGCTTCATGATATTGGCGTGAATGCGATCCCGGCGCAGATCCAAAAACCGGTAAGTCAGCCGCGTGTCTTCAGGATATTCCTGATCACCGAACACCGGCATCGGCAATTCCGCCGCCGGTCCGAGAATTTCTATCTCGCGGATAAAAATTTCAACATCGCCGGTCGCCAAGTTCGGGTTGATCGCGTCATCAGTCCGTTTCTTGACTTCGCCGTCGACCCGGATGACCCATTCTGCCCGAACGGATTCAGCAAGCTTGAAGGCCGGTGAGTCGGGATCGGCCACGCATTGGGTGACGCCGTAATGGTCGCGCAGATCAATGAACAACAGACCGCCGTGGTCGCGAACCCGGTGGACCCAGCCAGACAGGCGGACTTGGCCGTCGACATCCGACGCCCGCAGATCTCCACAGGTGTGACTCCGGTAACGATGCATGAGAGAACCTTAAGAATTAACAGGGATGAAAGGGCAATGGCCGAACACCGATTCTTGGCGAACCTGGAGCCGATCGTCCGGCGGCGGGAAAAGCGCATGCGGGGCGTGATTTGTCAAGGTTGCATCACCGCGCAGCGCATGGGCGCAATGCCGATCAATCACTGCACCGCCTGCTAATAATGTAATAATTTCACAGCAAACCAACCTGCAATTACCACTATGACAGTCATTTTTCGCCTCGTCCCGCTATTGACCGCCGCCGGCATCTTGTTGGCCGGCAATGGTCTGTTGGGCACCTTGATCTCGCTGCGGGCCGCCGAAGAGGGCTTCAACACCACCGTAATCGGCATTATGGGCACCGCCTATTTCGCCGGATTTCTGCTCGCCTGCATTCGGGCGCCACACCTGATCAAAGCCGTTGGTCATATCCGGGTGTTTGCTGCCTTCGCCGCTGTCACCGCGGCATCGGCGCTGGTTTTGATCCTGGTCCTCGACCCGATCGTTTGGATTGTTATCCGGTTTGCTGCCGGCTTCAGTTTTTCCGCCTTGTTCATGGTGATTGAAAGCTGGATCAACGAACAGGCCGGCAATGCCGACCGGGTACGGGTCATGAGCGTTTACCGCATCGTTGATCTATTGGCGGTCACAGGCAGTCAGTTCCTGATCCCCATATATGGCGTCGACGGATTTGAAACTTTCGCCATCGCGGCAATTATTTTCTGTTTCTCCGTTGTTCCCGTTGCCCTATCCAACCGCTCCCGACCGACCGCGCCGGCAGCCTTTAAATTTGATTTGCCGCAGATATGGCGGATTTCACCGCTGGCCTGCATGGGCTGTGTGTCGATCGGCATGACCAACGGCGCCTTCCGCATGATCGGCCCGCTCTATGGCCGCGAATTGGGTTTGGATACAGCCGGCGTGGCGGCATTCATGAGTGCCGGCATTCTCGGTGGTGCTGTATTGCAGTTTCCACTTGGAATGCTGTCGGATCGGGTCGACCGACGGCTAGCAGTGTTGCTGGCGACCGCCGGCGGAGTTGCAGCCGGCCTATTTCTTTCCGGTACAGACGTGTCGCAGGAGTGGCTGCTGCTCGGCGGAAGTTTTGCCTTTGGCGCCTGCGTCATGCCGCTTTACTCATTGTCGGCCGCCGTCGCCAACGACCGGGCGGAGAATGATCAATACGTTTTGGTCGCGGCCGGGCTGACGTTCTTTTATTCGATCGGCGCCATGATCGGTCCGGTGGTCTCATCCCTGGTGATCGAGACCTATTCCGCTTCCGCGTTCTTCCTCTATACCAGCGTCGTTCATGTTGCCCTGATCGCCATCACGTTGAGCCGCATGCTGGCCCGGCCGACGGTGCCGCGTGAGTCCCGTTCCCGATTCGTTGGCCTGTTACGGACTTCGCCGGTGATTTTCCGATTGGCTCGAAAATCGAACAAGAAAAGCGCCGAAAGCGCCAAAACGCCCAATTGATCGGGGATAGACCGCGCTAGAACCGGCCGGGGACAAGACTCAAGGAAGGCGGTGCGGTATAGAGCGAACATGAACATTGTCAGTGATACCGATTCCCTATCGCAATTATGCGCAGAACTCTCCGGTTCCGATTTTATTACCGTTGACACGGAGTTCATCCGTGAGACGACGTACTGGCCGCGGCTGTGCATAATTCAGGTTGCCAATACCGAGCAGGCCGCAATTATCGATTTCCTGGCTGACGGCCTGGAGCTTGAGCCATTTTTTGAGCTGCTACGCGACGAGACGATCACCAAAGTCTTTCACGCCGCCCGCCAGGATATTGAAATTATCTACCATTTGGGTGGATTCATTCCGCATCCGGTTTTTGACACCCAGGTTGCGGCGATGGTCTGCGGCTTCGGCGATTCCATCAGCTACGATCAAATCGTCGGCAAGGTTACCGGCGAACATATCGATAAATCCCATCGTTTTACCGATTGGGCGCGACGGCCGCTGACCGATAAACAGCTGACCTATGCGCTGGCCGATGTCACCCACCTGCGCGATGTCTATCAGTTTCTCAAAGCCAATCTGGAAGAGCAAAACCGGGCCGGATGGGTGCGTGAGGAAATGGGAATCCTGACCTCCGTCGACACTTATCGCATGGATCCAAAACGCGCTTGGATGCGCATGAAGATGCGGGTGCGTAAGCCGCGCGAGATTGCCATCATGCAGGAATTGGCCGCCTGGCGGGAGAAGGAAGCGCAAAAACGCGATGTGCCGCGCAACCGGGTGATCAAGGACGACGCGATTTACGAAATAGCTATGCATCAGCCGAAAAACCAGGAAGCGCTGGGGCTATTGCGCGCCGTACCCAACGGCTTTGAGCGCTCCCGTTCCGCACCGGGTTTGATCGCCGCAGTCAAACGCGGTCAGTCGGTGGCGGAAGAAGACCTGCCAATTGTGCCCAGAGGCCGACCTTCTCCAGACGGTTCAGGCGCCGCGGTTGATTTGTTGAAGGTGTTGTTGAAACTCACCAGCGAAGCCCACGGGGTTGCCGCCAAGGTGATCGCCACGGTCGACGATTTGGAAAAGATCGCCGGAGATGATCAGGCCGATGTACCAGCTCTCAATGGCTGGCGGCGTGAGCTGTTCGGCAATAATGCCATCGCCTTGAAACAGGGAAAGATTGCCCTGGGGTTTAACGGCCGCCGTGTTGTGGCGATCGAACATGAAATTGAGCAATTGCAGCCGCAACCAAATTCCAGCCGCCGGCGGCGTAAAAACCGGGCCGTTTCTGGTTAGGCTATAGCTGCCTCAATTAGATTTTATTCCCAATTGCCTAGGCCGTTGAGGCCATGATCACAACATTGGTCTGCATGTTCAGCAGTTTACCGAGTTGTCCGAACCGTTTGCGCACCCGCTCGCCGTCAATGGATGCCAGATCCGGCGGCAGCAATAACTGCAATTCCCCGTCTTGAAGACGAAAATCAGTGCGCGGGATCAGTTCCGGCATTGCGGCTGACAAAAGATAAGCAACCCGCATGGCCGTGCCGACGATACGGGCGCGCTGATGCATCCGGGCTGATACCAGCGATTTGATATTCGGACTGAGCGCCTGATCGATCAAACCGACGTGGCGATAAAACACCGCCAAAGACAGATAGGCCCGCCCCGGATGATCGATACCGACAAAGGCGGCATGGGCGATAATGTTCTGGCTTTGCTCGCCGCGATAATCGGGATGGGCCCGCCAACCGATGTCGCCGAGCAGGCAAGCCGCCAGCCGGAGCCGGCGCTCCTCGGCGGTTTCATCCAATTTGATGACATGGAACAGCCGATCGGTCCAAGGCCCCAACTCCGCCGCGTGGCGAGGTGATCGCGATCGGATAAAGGCCAATTCCTCGCAGGCCGCAATTAACGGGTCTCGAGAGCGTTCAGCATCGTCGAGCAGTTCATAAAGCAGGCCCTCGCGTACGCCGAGCGCCGATATCACAATCTTCGAGGGCTCGATCCGCTCCAATAGTTTTTTCAACACCGCGGCACCGAACGGCAACAGCATGCGCCGCTGCCTGGAAACGGAATCCACACCGCCAATATCGTCAATATCCGTGCGCGTCAGGTAGCGGCAAAACTTCGCCGCCTCTTCGGTTTCTAGCGTATATTCGTGCATGACATGCAGCGGGTACTTGGTCTTGACCATGTGCAGACGGGCAAGCGACCGCCAGGTACCACCGACAGCGTAGAATGCCCGGCCGGTTCCATGGTCGAGTAGATCGGTCGTGGCCAGCACTTTGTCGATTTGTTTTTCCGCTGCTTTGACGGAGTTTCCGGTCGTTTCAATCAACCGTAAAACGCCGAGTGGCAGGGTTGTTCCGGTCCCGGCTTCATTGGCCTGAACATCGACTAGCTCCAGGCTGCCACCGCCCAAATCAGCCACCATGCCATTGGGCCGCCAAATGCCGGAAATGACACCAAACGCCGCGTAGCGGGCTTCCTGGCCGCCGGTTAGCACCTGGACTGGAACCCGCATGATATCTTCTACGGCGGATATAAACGCATCGCCATTGGCGGCTTCGCGGACTGCCGAAGTGGCCACCAAGTTCACCTGGATGGTCCCGGATTGATTGCAAATCTGGCGAAATCGCCTTAACGCCGCCAATGCCACGTCGACGGCGGATTTCTCCAAGCTGCCGCTGGCGGCGACACCTCGTCCCAACCCGGCGAGAATTTTTTCATTGAAGAACACAGTCGGGGTGCGGCTCAGGCGCTCATAGACCACCAGCCGGACCGAGTTGGAGCCGATATCGATGACCGCTACCGGGCCATGACCCGATAGCCGCCCCGGCGTGTATTCGCCGTTCGGGCTACTTACGTCGGTCACGGCGGGTAAATGATCTCGGAGAATCGCTCTGAAGCGACTTACCGCGCCCAGATAACGATGGATTGGTCATAAAATACTGGTGTGCGTTGAAGGGTTCTTCGCCCTCCTCAAGCTCAATGCGCTCATGTCCCCCGTCCGACAGAAGCCTCCAGCTTTGTTGATTGTCCTTGATGTTGGCGACCATGATCTGGTCGAGGATTTGCGCGTGAACAGTCGGGTTTTGAATGGGAACCATGCATTCCACCCGGCGGTCCAGATTGCGCGGCATGAAATCAGCTGAACCGATGTAGATAATGGCTCCGGCCGACGGCAACCCGGCACCATTGCCGAAGCAGATGATCCGGCTGTGCTCCAGAAAACGGCCAATGATGGATTTGACGCGGATATTCTCCGACAAACCTTTCATTTCTGGCCGCAGGCAGCAAATGCCTCGGATCACCAAATCGACCTGCACGCCAGCCTTGCTGGCATCATAAAGCGCGTCAATGATCGCCGGATCGACGAGCGAATTCATCTTGCCCCAAATTTGCGCTGGGCGGCCCGCTTTGGCGTGCTCGATCTCCGCGTCAATGTGCTCCAACACGCGGCTGCGCAACGTAAATGGCGACAACGCCAGCGCCTCAACTTCGGCCGGTTCGGCATAACCAGTGATGAAATTGAACACCCGCGCGGCGTCGCGGCCAATGATCGGATCGGTCGTGAAATACGACAAGTCCGTATAGATGCGCGCCGTGATCGGATGATAATTGCCGGTGCCGGTGTGAATGTAGGTGGTCAAATTGCCATGTTCGCGCCGCACCACCATCGACAGTTTGGCGTGGGTCTTCAATTCAATAAAGCCGAATACGACTTGCGCTCCGGCCCGCTCCAAATCGCGGGCCCAGCGAATGTTGGCTTCCTCGTCGAACCGCGCCTTCAGCTCTACCAGCGCCGTTACCGACTTGCCGGCTTCCGCCGCCTCAATCAGCGCCTTGATGATCGGCGAATTATTTGAGGTCCGGTAAAGGGTTTGCTTGATCGCCAACACATCCGGATCACGGGCGGCCTGGGTCAAAAACTGCACCACTGCATCAAACGATTCATAGGGATGATGAACGACAATATCTTTTTGTTGGATCGCCGCGAAACAATCGCCGCCGTGTTCGCGGATACGTTCTGGGAACCGTGGAGCAAAGGGCGGAAACTTTAAGTCAGCACGATTGACACCGACCAGCTGATCTAAATCCTTCAAGGCAAGCGCGCCATCGACATAAAAAATTTCGTCTGGTTCGACGCTCAACTCGTCAGCCACGAAACGGCGCAGGCTTTCTGGAGCGGAAGATTCCAGTTCCAGGCGGATCACCGATCCGCGCCGCCGGCGCTTCAAAGCGGTTTCAAACAACCGCACAAGATCTTCGGCTTCTTCCTCAACTTCAATGTCAGAATCTCGAATGACGCGAAATGCGGTTTTGCCGACCAATCCATATCCAGGAAATAGCCGGGTAATAAACAGACTGATCGCCTCTTCCAGAGCGATATAGCGATACTCGCGGGGCTTTCCTGGCTGTTTGGGCAGGCGAACAAACCGCTCCACCTGGCTTGGCACTGGCAACAGCGCCGTCATCCCCTCGCCGCCCGAATTTGGCAGGAGTTCCAGAACCAACGAAAACCCAAGATTTGGAATAAAGGGAAACGGATGCGCCGGATCAATGGCCAGCGGCGTTAAAACCGGAAAAATGTGGGTCAGAAAATAGGTGTCCAGCCAATCCGATTCCGCCGCATTCAATGTCTCACCGGTGACGATATCGATACCGGTATCGGCCAACTCCGACCGCAACGCCACCCATTGGCTTTGTTGTTTGCTTTGCAGCACATCGACGGCGGCATTAATCCGTACCAGTTGCTCTCCCGGCGTCAGCCCGTCATCGCTCAGCGTTTCAATACCCTCGCGCTCCTGCCCCTTCAGGCCAGCGACGCGGACCATAAAAAATTCATCAAGATTGGTGGCGGATATCGACAGAAATCGAAGCCGTTCCAAAAGCGGATGATTCGAATTTTCAGATTCTTCCAACACACGCCGGTTAAATGACAGCCAGGATAGCTCGCGGTTGATAAACCGATCAGGTCTATTTCTAAGGTTGGCTCGTGTCGGCCGTTTCGCCGGCGCCGTCGAAGGGCTCGCCTTCCGGCGACGTGGCGCTTTTTTATCGGCATCAACCTGTCCGGTATCCATCACCATACTCCAAGAATCTGTTGGCCGATTATAGCGCAGTTGAAAGACATCACCATCGCGACCAATGGAACCGTTTGCCGCTTATCCCGGGGATAATGCTAATCGTTGGCACCAGGAACTAATGAGGTGTCAGATTCCAGCATGCGCTGCAAGACCCGCGCTGCCATCGGCCGGGTTATGCGGTGTTTGGTCGCCAAGGCTTCCCGGTCTATCTGCGATACCAGGCGCCGCGCCGCCTCCAGTGACCGCTCCATGCGCACGGCCAGATAATCAACCACCGTTGCATCGACCACCATTTGGCGGTCAGCCATCAATTTGAACAGCACCCGGCGCAATAAATCGTCATCCGGCTCGCCAAGCTCCACTGGCGTTGCCGCCCGTAAACGAGATGCCAAATCCGGCAATTCAACCGGCCAGGCCTCCGGCCAACTGCGCGCCGTAATCAGCACCGAGGCATGTGCGTCACGGGCCGCATTGAGAACATGAAACAGCGCCGTTTGATCGAGCTGACCGTTATCAGCATCCTCAATCACAAGGGCGCCAGACGCGATCAGATCAGCGCCATCATGATGGGCTAATTCGCGCGCTGAAATCAGCAAGCCTTCCGCCTGCTCACGCCAAATCGCCGCCAGATGGCTTTTACCGGCGCCAACCGGACCAGCAAGCAGCACAACCGGCGACGGCCAGTCAGGCCAGCTGTCAATCAGGGCAACGGCAGCTTCGTTTGACGGTGCAATGAGAAAATCATCCCGGCCCAACGCCGGATCGTGCGGAAGTTCCAGCGGATATTGCGCCCCGCCCGGCGCCGGAGACTTGCGGTCAGTCATCACCGCCCGGCCCCGATGCGCCGTGATAAAGCGGGCTTGCCAGATAACGCCGCAGGGCAAATCGCGCCATGACACCAATCGCGGCGGCAGCTGGCACCGCAATCAGCAGGCCGACAAATCCCATCATCACGCCAAAGGCAAAAAGCGCAAACATCAGCCAGACCGGATGCAGACCGATGCTTGACCCCAACAGCTTGGGTTGCAGGATATTGCCTTCCAGAAACTGACCGACGACAAATACGGCCAATGTTGCGCCGATCATTGCCCAATCCGGCCAGAACTGCACCAGCGCCACGCCGATAGAGGCGCAAAACCCAAATATGGATCCCACATAGGGAATGAAACTGACAAGGCCGGCTGCAAGCCCGATCAACAGGCCGAATTCCAGTCCGACGAGACTTAACCCGGCGGCATAAAAACCGGCGAGCAGAATGCAAATGGAAACCTGGCCACGAACAAACGACGCCAACGTGACGTCTATTTCACTTGCAAGTTTGCGGATTGTCTCAACTGAATCCCTCGGCAACCAGGAATCGATCCGCTCGACCATCCGGTCCCAATCGACCAGGATGTAAAACGCCACGACCGGCGTTACCACCAGCAAGGCAAACAGCGATATCAACGCCTGACCGCCCGACCAGAGTGACTGTAACAACCCACCGAGCCAGCCGGCGCCCTGGCCGACAATACCGCCCAGATAGTCTTTCAAATCCGTCGTCTTTAGGCCTAACGACTGGCCAAGCCATTCATCAGCATTTTCCGTCAGTAAAGCGTGCAGCCGTGTGGCGTAATGCGGAAGAGCTGAAATCAGACCGACAATCTGCTGACCAATGACTGGCAACAGCAGGACTGACAGGAAGACAACAATAAGGATAAACCCAGCAAGCAGCGTCAGCGTCGCCAACATGCGGTTGAGGCCCCATTCCTCCAGCCTGTCGGCGACGGGGTCCAGCAGATAGGCAACCGCCATGCCGGCAACAAACGGCAAAAGGATGCTGCGAAACATGTAGAGCATCACGACCGTGACGATCAGTGCGCCCACCCAGAACATTAATTGGCGTTCAACCCGCATAATTATCCATCATGTTGCCGGCGATTATTGATCGGCCGAGCCTCCGGAGGCCTGCCCGGCGTCGCCGGGCTCGATCGGCGGTTCGGCCATGTGGCGCGTCCACTCGATCAAGTAGGCAACGGCCGACCAAACCGTGGTGATCGCCACAACGATAACCAGAACTTTGATGACATTGCCATTATTGACCGCAAATGCTTGAGCGCCAAGCACCACCGAGGCGAGCACGATCTGCGCGGTCGTATTGGCCTTTGAGACATTCAATGGCTGCATGGCGACCGGCCGGTCCATCATCCACGATAACATGACCGCGCCGATGATCAGCACATCCCGCGACACTACGGTGATGACAAGCCATGGCGGAATATCGCCACGGAAACCGAGCGCGATGTAGATCGATACCAGCAATGCTTTGTCAGCCAGAGGGTCGAGATAGGCACCCAGTTCACTGACCTGACCGAACCGTTTGGCAATGAAGCCATCAACCGCGTCGGAAATTCCGGCGATGACGAATACCCAAAACGCCAGTCCCATCTGCCCGGCGCCGATCAACCAGACCACCACAGGAACAAGAAATAGCCGTGTAATGGTGATTAAATTTGGAATGGTCACGAACGAACCCAAATCTTGCAATTGGCGCCGGATTCCGGCTTTCAGGTTGAAATCAATATCAAATCTGACTGCTTTGTCACAATAAAACTGCGGCGCGTGATCGTTCAGATGAAAGCCTGTCACTTACCCGCAGGACGGTCTCGCCTGAAACCGCACGCGGCAAAGTGTGTGCAATGGCAATCTAGGCTGCAAATCAGCGCCAGAAATTGCTACACCACACCCAACCAGATCGAATCGAACGGTGGCCATGAGCAATTCGCCCATCACCTATGCCCAATCCGGCGTTGATATTGATGCCGGCAACGAACTCGTCCAACAGATCAAGCCGTTGGTGGCTGCTACCGCGCGCCCTGGTGCGGATGGTAAAATCGGCGGATTTGGCGGCCTGTTTGATATCGCCGCAACCGGCATGAAAGATCCAGTTTTGGTCGCCGCCAATGACGGCGTTGGCACAAAATTGCGCCTGGCGATCGACACCGGCATTCACCACACCGTCGGCATCGACCTGGTTGCCATGTGCGTCAACGACCTGATCGTGCAAGGCGCCGAACCACTGTTTTTTCTCGACTACCTGGCCTGCAACGCGCTGAATGTCGACGAGGCGCGCACGGTGATCGCCGGCATATCCGACGGCTGCCGCCAGGCCGGCGCCGCACTTATCGGCGGTGAGACAGCGGAAATGCCGGGCATGTATGCAAGCGGTGACTATGACCTCGCCGGTTTTGCTGTCGGCGCCGTCGAGCGCGATCGTATTCTTCCGGCCGGCAACATTTCAGCTGGCGACGTCATTCTTGGTCTTGCCTCATCAGGCTTACATTCCAATGGATTTTCGCTGGTACGCCGAATCGTTGACGCCAGCGGGCTTGATCTTGGAGACCCCGCACCCTTCGACGCTGATCAGAGCCTTGGCGCGGCGCTGCTGACACCGACCCGGATCTATGTGCGCTCCATCCTCGCCGTTTTACGCAAGTCGGCGGCGATAAAAGCACTGGCGCATATCACCGGTGGCGGCGTGGTGGAGAATATCCCCCGAGTATTGCCTGAGAATGTAAGCGCCAACATTGACATATCGGCCCTGCCGGTACCGCCGGCAATCGCCTGGCTGGCGGCCAATGGCCCGGTCGAACAGTCCGAATTATTGCGCACCTTCAACTGCGGAATTGGCATGGCCGTTGTGGTCGCAGCCGGTGACGCCGCTGAGGTGACTGGCATTTTCCAATCCGCCGGCGAAACAGTCTTCCGTCTCGGCGAGATCACGGAGCGAGCTTCAGAACCGGTGACATTGACCGGGTCGCTACAATTAGGCATCAGCAGCTAATGGCCCGGCGCCGTGTCGCGATTTTGATCTCTGGTCGTGGTTCCAACATGTCGGCGCTCATCGACGCGGCGACCGGTACCGACTATCCAGCGGAAATTGCATTGGTGTTATCCAACCGGCAAAACGCCGCCGGACTGACAACTGCATCGCAACACGGCATCACGACGGCATGCGTCGACCACCGCGAATTTGAAAGCCGCGAAGAATTCGAGCAGGCTTTGGACACCCGGCTCACCGAAGCCAATATCGAATTGGTCTGTTTGGCCGGTTTTATGCGGTTGCTGACCAGCTGGTTTGTGGAACGCTGGCGCGACCGGTTGATCAATATCCACCCGTCCATTCTTCCCGCCTTCAAGGGATTGCATACCCATGAGCGCGCCCTGGAGGCCGGTGTCCGGCTCCATGGCTGCACCGTTCATTTCGTGCGCGCTGATATGGATTCAGGCCCGATCATCGTTCAGGCCGCCGTGGCCGTGGGTGGTGATGACACGCCGGATACATTGGCCGCTCGGGTTCTTGAAGCCGAGCACCGCATCTATCCTTATGCGCTGAATTTGATTGCCGGCCGTGCCGCCCGGGTTGTCGGAGAACGGGTTCTTCTCACCGGTGAAGGAACACCCTCACCGGCGATGATCTGGCCATCCGAAGAGAGCTAACTACAGCCGCGCAATTCAGCCAGCAAGGCGGATTTTTGACCGCTGGTTATGCCACGACTACTGCTCCAGCGACTGACATTTAAATCGCTGTCACCGACGTTTTTGGAAGCTTTTTTTGAGGCGCATTGGCAGCGCCTAACGGCAGAGTCAGGTTTATTTTTGCGCCGGTACTCCTGGTAGACGCAAACATCCAACATCCTTAAGCGCAATTGTTCACGACTGATTATCTCCGCCTGTGCGGGCGCCACACTGGTGGCAATCATCAATCCGTTTATAAATATCGCGGCAAGCAGAGCGCCTGCCATCCGACGGAACAACGTCATCTGACCTCCAAATATATTTTCATCACCCAATTACCCGCTTTCCGTCGCAGACATATTTAATTATTTGGTTTCGTTATGCAATCGGGAGGTTTTTAATTTGGGGATATCTCTGGGACCTGACCCTAAACTGGTCGAATCCACACGTGATTGTCGTGGAACGCCGCGCCGCCTACGGGGGCGACGGAATCCGAACCGGTCAACGTGTTGATGCCGCGCCCATCTTCAAACGCACCATTCGGCCAAATGCCTTCTGAGATTACGATACCGCGTTTCAAACCGTCAAAATATCGCGCATGCAGGCGAATTTCACCATGCTGATTACCCATGCAAATACGCTGGCCGTCTTCAATGCCGGCGTCCGACGCATCATCGGGATGGATCATCACCGTTGGCCGGACTTCCCGGGATATCCCGCTCGGGGTCTCGTTGAACGTTGAATTGAGGAATGATCGCGACGGCGATGTCGCCAGACGGAACGGATGGTCCGCGTCGGCTGACTGCACAACATCCCAGTGATCGGGCAATTCCGGCATGTCGGCAACCGGCCCAATCGGCTTCCCATCAATCGCACTGTTCGGCGACTTCAACCCTGCCCAATCCACATGGAATTTGAATTTGCCGTCCGGCCACTGGAAGCCGTCGATGTAATGCGCCGATTCAAACTCTGGTTGGCAGTCAAGCCAGCGCTCTTTCTCAAAATTAGCAAGGTCACCCCAACCGGAATTTTGCAAAATCCAGTCGACATGCTCGCGCTCAGACATATTGCAGCCTGGATGATCGATACCCAGGCGCTTAGCCAGACCGTTAATCACGAAATGATTCGGCCGGCAGCCGGCCGGGGCATCGACTAGTTTCGGTCCGAATACCAAATGCTGATGACCACCACCGGTATAGATGTCATCGTGCTCTAAAAACATCGTAGCCGGCAGCACGATATCAGCCATGGCTGCGGTTTCCGTCATGAATTGCTCATGAACGCAGACGAACAAATCATCGCGGGCAAATCCGCGCTTAACCAATTCCTGCTCCGGTGCCACGGATACCGGGTTGGTATTCTGGATCAGCATGGCCGATACCGGCGGACCACCATTGAGGGCGTCGGCCTGGCCGGTCAGCACCGGTCCGATCCGCGACTGGTCGAGGTAGCGGACCTGCGGATCAATCATGTCATGGCCTTCGACCATGGATTTGTTCAGGCCGTAAATTCCTGAATTGGAGTGAAAACCGCCGCCACCTTCATGTTGCCAGGCACCGGTCAGGGTCGGAATGCACAATGCGGCATGCATGTTGACTGCGCCATTGCGGCTGCGGGTAAAACCATAACCGAGACGGAAAAACGCTCGTTTGTTGGCGCCAACCAACGCCGCAAAGGCTTCAATTTCTTCGACGCTCAAACCGGTGATGTCCGCCGCCCATTGCGGGCCGCGGGACTTCAAATGAGCTTCCAGGTCGCCGGTGTCTTGGGCGTATTTATCGAGATACTCGCGATCGACCAAACCATCGCGGAACAGGATATGCATCACCCCACAGGCCAACGCGCCATCGGTTCCAGGCCGCAGGCAAAGCGCCATATCGGCCTGATCCATGGTGCCGTTTTGATAGATATCGACAACTACGATCTTGGCGCCCCGCTGTTTACGGGCTGCCGTCGCATGGGTCATAACGTTGACCTGCGTGCTGACTGGGTTGGTGCCCCAGATCACCACAAGATCGGATTGCGCCATTTCCCGCGGATCGGGGCCGGCCAGTTTGCCGGTTCCGGCGACAATCCCCGTCCAGGCCATATTGGTGCAAAAGGTATTGTGCTGGCGCGAATAGCTCTTGCCGTTGACCAGCCGCTGAATGCTATCGCGCTGCACATGGCCCATGGTGCCGGCATAAAAATATGGCCACACGGTTTGTGATCCGTGTTTTTGTTCCGCCTTGATGAATGCATCGGCCACCAGATCAAGCGCATCATCCCATGAAACGCGATCCCAATCGCCACTGCCCTTGCCGCCGACCCGCCGCAGCGGGAATAACAACCGGTCTTCGTGATGCAGCCGTTCCGCATATCGGCCAACCTTGGCGCAGACAACCCCAGCCGTATACGTATTATCTTTAGCGCCCCGAATGCGGCCGATCTGGTTATTTTCCAGCAGCTCAACCTCAAGGGCGCATGTCGACGGGCAATCGTGCGGACAGGCTGAATAGGCTGTAGTGGTGCGGACTGCGCTATTCATCTTTTTTCCTCGGATAATTTTTCAGGCCAGAAGGTCGAACCAAGTCGGTCCACTGTCAAGTTCGTTGGCATCCAATTTCTTGAAATATCAAATTTTGTCCGCATTCAGGCCGGTGATATTGGCAAAATTAGCATGGGCGCAGAGCCCAACCATGTCTGGCCGCGGCGCCACCCGCCGCCTATATTGCCCCCAGACATCGACCAATATTGGGAGCCTCACGTGGCAGATTCGCTTCAAAGCACATTTTTCCAAACCGAGATCACGGGCGCCGTTGCCCATTTCATCATGAACCGCCCTGAAAAGGCGAACTGCATGTCGCCAGACTTTTGGGAGGACTTGCCGCGCCTGGTCCGTCAGTGTGAGACAGATGATGTCATCCGAGCCATCGTCATCTCCGGTGAAGGCCGGCATTTTACCAGCGGTATGGATCTGTCAACGTTTCAAGGCGTGCTCGGTCTTCTCGACGGCGAACCAGGCCGGGCGTCATTCGCTCTGCGCGAGCTTATCTTAAAACTCCAGGGCACTTTCAGCGCGCTGGATAACTCGCCCCTTCCCGTCATCGCCGCCATTCATGGTGCCTGTGTCGGCGGCGGCATCGATCTAATCACAGCTTGTGATATCCGCGTGGCTTCCATCGACGCCTATTTCTCCATTGAGGAAATCAATATCGGCATGGCGGCGGATGTTGGCACTTTGCAACGGCTGCCGAAATTGATCCCACCGGGCATCGCCCGTGAACTTGCCCTTACTGGTCGAAGGTTCTCTGCCCAGGAGGCCAACGGCTGGGGCTTGGTCAACACGCTTTATGAAAGCCGTCAGGAAATGATCGACGGCGCCCTGCAGCTGGCTGCCGATCTGGCCAGCAAATCACCGCTGGCCATATCAGGAACCAAGATGGTCTCAAACTACGCCCGCGACCACTCCGTTGCCGACGGATTGGAGCAGATCGCGCTTTGGAATGCCGGCATGTTGCGCCCGAAGGACTTGATGACGGCAATCGAGGCCAAAATGTCCAAAAAAGACGCCGTTTTTGAGGACCTCAAGAAACGCGACGCAATGTAACAAGCGCCTGACGGTATTCATCACCATATAAGATGGATGGATCAAACTTGCTGGAGGTAATGGGATGTTTGCCGAAGGAACTACAACGGAGATTTTCGCCCGGATCTATGGTCTTTATATGTTGGCGGCCGGGATCGGCGTTATCATCAACGTCAAGCCATACCGCGACATGCTGACTGAGGTTCGGCAGGCGGCGCTGGTACCGTTTCTGGCCGGAGTAATCGCCTTTGCGGTTGGCGCCGTCACATTGAGCATTCACAACGACTGGTCAAACTGGGCGGCCATCGCCATCTCGATCATTGGCTGGGGCGCGCTGATCAAAGGCGTTCTGCTGCTGGCCATCCCCAGCGCGGTGTTTTCGTTTAGTGATGTGATCACCAAAAGTGACACGATCATGCGCGCCTGGGGCGTTATTGTCGCCATTATCGGTGCCGCATTGCTGTATGTCGGATTTGCCTAGGCGATAACACTGGCACCAGAATCAAAAACGCCGGCCAAAGGGCCGGCGTTTTCGTTATTGGTCGGACTGCGCTAGCCGACAATTTCAGTCTGCGAGAAGAAGTAAGCAATCTCTTCAGCAGCTGTTTCCGGCGCGTCCGAACCATGGGCGCTGTTTTCGCCGATCGACTTGGCGAACTCCTTACGGATGGTACCCTCCGCGGCTTCGGCCGGGTTGGTGGCGCCCATGACTTCGCGGTTCTTGGCGATGGCGTTTTCGCCTTCCAAAACCTGCACGACGGTTGGCGCCGATGACATGAATTCACACAATTCGTCAAAGAACGGGCGGCCGGCATGGACGGCATAAAAGCCTTCAGCCTGTTTGCGTGACATCCACACGCGTTTTTGCGCCACGACACGCAGGCCGGCGGCTTCAAGCTTGGCAACGATCTGGCCAGTCAGGTTGCGGTTGGTCGCATCCGGCTTGATCATGGAAAAGGTACGTTCGATCGCCATTGGATCTCAATCCTCATTGGGTTTGATTTTGGGAAATTGTTCTGTTGGCGCGGTGTATAGCCGGCGATGCCAGCAGCGGCAAGCCGGAACTGCCACCAACGTTTAGCGCTACTGAGATGCCGCCATCGATCGGCCAAGACCATCGTGCAGATCCAGGCACCGCTCAAACCAAACCGCCACCGGATCATCAGCCTCCAAAAGCTGAAATGCACTGGCAACCCGCGGCCATTGCAGCGTTCCAAAAACCACATAGTCGGCATAAAGCGGAGATTGGCCCCCGATAAAGGGCTGGCTCCGTAGCACCTGCCGGATCGGCGCCAAAATATTGCGAAAATCCGCAGCCCGGTCTTCCCGTCCAGCCTGCACGTCGGCAAGCGGCTTACCGAAGCGCTTAACCCGGCTTTCGACGAAATAGGCAACATCTTCAGCGTCGAGCTTGGCGACAATATCGCCAACCATGCGCGTAGCGACTGCACCAGTCAAAACAGAATCAGCCCAACCAACGACGAACCGGCTGATCGCCTGCCCGCCTGGCCCGCCAAACAAGGTCGGCCGGTCGGCAAAATTCTCTTCCAGGTAACAGGCGATATCCCAACTTTCCTGTACCATCTTGCCGTCGTGATCGATGACCGGAACGGTTGGCGAGAACCCGTCGCCAATCGCGGCGATATCGCTAAACCGGGTCGGCACCGTAGTGACATCCAGGCCCTTATGGGCCAGCGCCATCTTGATTCGCCAACAATAAGGACTAAACCGAACATCGCGGTCGCCGCCGCATAAGTCATAAAGTGTGATCGCCAAGAGACTGCCCCCAGATCGTGTTTATTTAGATCGGTGTTATAGGTAGGCTGGCATCCATCATCAATCCCACGAGGTCATCACACGTGCAAAAATCGATATTCTCCATGCTGGCTCACTACAATCGCTGGGCTAACGACCGTGTTTACGCGGCCGCCCGCGAACTTGATGACAATGCCTACCGGGCCGACATGGGCGCCTATTTCGGGTCGATCCACGGCACGTTGAACCACATCCTCGTCGGTGACCGCATCTGGATGCAGCGCTTTACAGGCCAAGGCGACGCGCCGTCGATGCTCAATGTCATATTGTTTGATGACTTCGTCGATCTGCAGACCGCCCGGGCGGCCGAAGACGCCCGTATTATCTCCTATATCGACGGCTTGAGCGATGCGGAGTTGACCGCCAATTTCCGCTACAGGACAATCACCAAACCGGCGGATATCGAACAGCCGCTGGCGCCGGCATTGATCCATTTCTTCAATCACCAAACCCACCATCGCGGCCAAATTCACGGACTTTTAACGCGATTGGCCGGCGATGCCCCGTCTTTGGATTTGATCTATTATCAGCGCGAAACCGGCATGACCGGCTGAAAAGCCCGGCATTGATCCTGCTCAAGGACAGATAGTTCGCGATTTGGGATGCTGCCATCACCAAATAAAAAAGACGTCTCGCCGGAGCGCCATGATGAAGTCGCATTTCAAAATGTTCGCCGCCTACAATCGCTGGGCCAATCGGTTGCTTCTGGGCAGTTGCCGCGACCTCAATGCCGACGACTATCTAAAAGACCTCAAGGCACCACATAGCTCGGTAAACGGGACACTGAACCAAATGTATGTCGCCGACGTCGTTTGGCTGCATCGGTTCACCGGTGAAGGCGACGCGCCTTACACGATCGACGATATCCCGTTCGACATGCTGAGCGACCTTTCCGCCGCGCGCGCCGTTTTGGATGAGCGGATTATATCCTTTGTTGACCATTTGGAGAACGACGTCATCGCCTCCACCATACTTTACCGCACGATCCGCAAGCCGCTGGTCATGGAACAACCGCTGTCATCGGCGCTGTCGCATGTCTTCAACAGCCAGTCCGGATTCCGTGGCCAGGTCAACTTGATGTTGGCGCAACTGGGTATTGATCCGGAGACCAACGATCTGATCCAGTTTCAACGCGAAACCGGCATCGGCATGACATCGGATTTGGTCGATGGCAAATTCATGGACAAGCCTCCAGCAAGCCAGCATGTGGCCTGCGGGTAACGAAAAAATAACTACACGCATGTGATGTATTTGCGAATTCTTCAACCTGGGAGTTCTCCGATGGACACGATGCGTAGCCTCACACCCGACCAATTTGCTATCGGCCTGACAATCATTTCCGGAATGATCGTTACCGCCGCAATTGTCGGCGGCATCCTCCAAACGCTTGCGAACTAGGCAGCAAAATCACGACACGTGGATTAAGCCCGGCAGTGCCAATTGCAATGCACTGCCGGGTATTTTGTTAGTGCCTCTTTGAATCAGCCACAGCACTACTGGGGGCATCTTCATAGGGCGCACGTTTGTCAGCGGTCCGGTTGATTAATTCCATAAACGCCAGAGCAAGCGCCGATACCACGAACACACCGTGGACAATCGCGGTCCAGTAAAGCGCTTCGTAATTATAGTCTGTCGCGTCGCGATCGAGGCCCATAAACAACACCAACAGATGGATCGACGAGATGATCACGATCGACGCGGCCACCTTGATCTTGAGTTGACCGATATCGAGCTTGCCAAACCAGGTCGGGACATTGTGTGTCATGCCTATGCGCGAGACGGTGTTTTCAAACACCCCAACCAAGACCATGATCACCAGTGAACCGACCAGCATCAAATCCAATACCGATAGAATAAGGGCTACCGTGGTGTTGACGGCATCGCGATCAGCATTGCCGGCAACAATATTTTGGAAATGTATGACGGTGTGAACAACGATTTCCCATGTTTCCGCCCAAATCAGAAACACCAGGGCAAACATGATGATGTAAACTGCAAGAAATCCAATTGTAATAATATATCTCGAGTACTTAATCGCTTTATCCAAATAATCTTCAACGCTTTTCGGTTTTGGGTGATATTGTTCCTCTAATTCTTTTACAACACGCCGAGATACTGAATCTGTAATATTGTTTGTTACTGTATCCTCAAGCTTTTTTCTTACTACGGAAACCAGATCGTCAACATCGAAATCATTACTCAGATCTGTGTCCTGGAAAGTTTCCTGCCGCCGAAGGTGTTCCCTCTCCAGCGGCGGAAGATATGAGCGATAAAGCTTGTCAGTAACTGAATTGGTGAAATGTTCGCCAAATTCATAAAAGTCGAAATTTTCGACCTTCTGGCTCGATGTTAGTTTGAAGTTTTCATAGAAATCCTTTTTGCGCTCTTCGGCGCTCATAGCGATTGCTGAATCCGATGCCACTGCTCACCTCCCAATTGTTGGCCTCTCGCCAATCATTGCTTTCCACCCCGGCAAGACTGGAGACAGCCTGATGTAATTCCAGGCGAGTAATCCAAAACTTGCGGTGACACCATCTTAAAATTGCATCAATGATTTATGCAACTATTAGTTATTTAATATTATTGGCGGCCATAATCTGAGGAACATGGCCGCCGGAATTCACATCCTCACGAACAGATATTTGCCGCCTTTGGGTGCAAATTCATAATCGCGGCATTCAAGCCTTGCCGTCGGCGCCGTTTCGGGCCACAAGCTGCGCCATGCTTCAAATCAACGACCTTTCCTACCGCATCGGCGAGCGGCTTTTGTTCCAGGGCGCGACGCTGATTGTCCGCGCCGGCACCAAGATCGGCCTTGTCGGACGCAATGGCTCCGGCAAGTCGACGCTGTTCAAACTCATTACCGGCGACCTTCAGGCGATGACGGGCACGGTGCGCCTCAAGTCGCGGGCACGGATCGGCCAGGTCGCCCAGGAAGCGCCGGGAACGGCTGAAACAATCATTTCCGTGGTGCTAAAGGCCGATACGGAGCGCACGCAACTGCTGGCCGAGGTGGATACAGCAACCGATCCCAATCGGATTGCCGAAATCCACACTCGTCTTGTCGATATCGACGCCCATTCCGCCGAGGCCCGTGCCGCCTCCATTCTGCAAGGGCTCGGCTTCCCATTTCAAAGCCATCAAACCGCCTGCTCGGAATTTTCCGGTGGTTGGCGAATGCGGATTGCGCTCGCTGCCGTGCTGTTTTCAGAGCCTGATTTGCTGCTGCTTGACGAGCCGACCAACTATCTCGACCTGGAAGGCACCTTGTGGCTGGAAAATTATATCGCCCGCTATCGCCACACGGTGATCATCATCTCCCACGACCGGGATCTGCTCAATACGTCGGTAAATGCGATTGCCCACCTGCACCAAGGCGCCGTGACCACCTATCAGGGCGGCTACGACCAGTTTGATCGCCAACGGCGGGAAAAGCTGATCCTGCAGGAGAAAATGAACAAGAAGCAGATGGCGCAGCGCAAGCACATGGAAGCTTTCGTTGACCGCTTTCGCTACAAGGCCAGCAAGGCGCGCCAGGCACAGTCCCGGCTGAAGGCCCTGGCAAAGCTGGAACCGGTCACCGCGTTGATCGACAATGGCGTCAAGCCGTTCCGCTTTGAAAGCCCGGAACGGGCATTGGCGCCGCCGATCATCGCCATGGAAAATGCCGCAACCGGCTATACGACGGATAATCCGATTTTGCAGCACATGGCCCTGCGGATCGACGAGGACGATCGCATCGGCCTGCTTGGTCAAAACGGTAACGGTAAATCGACTTTTGCCAAATTATTGTCCAACAAGCTGCCAGCTTTTTCCGGGTCAATTACCCGCGCCAACAAACTCAAGGTCGCCTATTTCGCCCAGCATCAGTTGGAAGAGCTTAATCCGGGCGAAAGCGCCTATCAGCATTTGCGCAGCTTGATGCCGGATGTGGCTGAATCAAGAGTCCGCTCCACGGTTGACCGCATCGGCCTGCCATCCGATCGCATGGATCTGCGGGCCGAATTGCTCAGCGGCGGCGAAAAAGCCCGGTTGATGTTGGGCATTGCCACGCTTCAGGCGCCGCATCTGTTGATCCTTGACGAACCCACCAACCACCTCGACGTCGATAGCCGCGGCGCCCTAATCCAGGCATTGAACGATTATGAAGGCGCGGTCGTTTTGATTTCCCATGACCGGCATTTGCTGGAAGCCTGTGTCGACCGGCTGTGGCTGGTCGATGAAGGCACCGTGTTGCCTTACGATGGCGATCTGCAAGATTACCGTCGGCTGGTGCTGTCAAAACCGGATGGCAAACAACAGGTCAAAGCCGGCGAAAACGACGCTAACAAACCGACCGGACAGGCAAAACGTCGCCTGGCTGCCGAACTCCGCAGAAAACTGGCGCCGTTACGCAGCCAAATCAAAACGGCTGAATCTGAGATCCGCACCCTAAAGGGGCAGATTGAAAAGCTCGACGTCAAACTCGCCGACGGTGACCTGTTTAATAATAAACCCGATCAGGCCACCGAGATTTCCCGTCAGCGTTCGGCGGCCATTCGCCGGATTGCCGAGCTGGAAGAGAACTGGCTTGAATTGTCGGAAGAAATAGAATCAGCCCAGCAATCGGCCTAGCCAGGCTATTCAACGGTATTTACGGCAGCGGCGGAGACTGATCTTATTGGCGTCCAACCCAATTAGAATGGATCAGCATCATGTCCGCCAATACCGTCGTGGTAGAAAAATCCGGCCCGGTAACCACCATCATTCTCAACCGCCCGGAAGTCCGCAATGCGGTCAATCCGGTCACCGCCAAAGCCATCTTTGAGGCCTTCCTGGCATTTGATGCCGATGCCGATGCCGCGGTCGCCGTTTTGACCGGAACTGATGGTGCGTTTTGCGCCGGCTATGATCTCAAACACACCAGCACCCTTGATAAAGCCGCCTTGCCGCTGGCCGATTACGACATTCCCGCTGATTGGCCCGGCGGACAAGGTGGGGAAATCCACATGGGCCCAATGGGTGCCAGCCGCCTGACGCTCTCAAAGCCGGTGATCGGCGCGATAGCCGGCCCGGCCGTTGCCGGCGGCATGGAACTCGCCATGTGGTGCGACATGCGGGTGATGGAGGAGACCGCCTATATGGGCGTCTATTGCCGCCGCTGGGGTGTGCCGCTAATCGATGGCGGTACCCAGCGCCTGCCGCGACTGGTCGGTGAAGGCCGGGCGATGGACCTCATCCTCACAGGCCGTCAGGTGATGGCGGAAGAATGCGCCCAGATTGGCCTGTGCGAAAGGGTGGTGGCGCCAGGCACCGCCCGGGCGAAGGCGGAAAAGATCGCCCACGACATTTCCCGCTTTCCGCAAGGCTGTATGCGCGCCGACCGGCTCGCCGCCAAACAGGCGCTCGGCCTACCCTTGCATGAGGGCCTGAAACGGGAATGGCAAAGCCGCGAAATCGTCGAAAAAGAAGCCGTCGACGGCGCCGCCCGCTTCGCTGCCGGCCACGGACGCGGCGGTAATTTCGAGGATATCTGAGGGGTAGGCGGAGGACACCCCTCACCGAGCGCATATTGCACGGACGGGATTGGCGATGGGACATTGGTATGGATTGCCGGATCAAGTCCGGCAATGACGGTGTTTTGGGGCAGCCCCTCCACTCACTCCGGTCACCCCAAGACTTGATCTTGGGGTCCATGCCAATATCCGCCCCAATCATGTGTAAGGAGCAGGTGAGACCGTAAGTCGGCAACAACCAAAGCAGATCAGCTTCAATCCGCCCGCAAAAACTCCGCCATCACATGCGGAATCGCCCGGTCTCCGCGCCGGGTTTCATAAGCTGTCAATGACTCCCGACGCAGACCCAAAGCCTCGAACTTTTTGATCTCTAACGGGCTCAGTGGCCACGGAGGGCCTTTCGGTTCACTCTCATCGGGTCGGGTACGGGTGATCATCAATAGCCGTCCGCCGGGCGACACCAAACCGGCGATCGCCGCAAAGGCTTTGTCGCGTAATTCACCGCGCATGGCCTGGATCGTGTAGCATTCGTGGACTAGGTCAAAGGCGCCGTGCCAAGCAGCTGGCAGATTAAATAAATCAGCGACCTGGTAGTCGACGTTGCCGCCAGCGAAGCGCTCGCTGGCCCACTCCACCGCGCCAGCAGCGTAATCGAATGCGGTGGTTTGATATCCGGCCTGACCCAGCGCCTCGGCGTTATCGCCCAGACCGCAGGCAATATCGATTGCGGTCCGTCCACCACCAGGATTTTTCGCTAACCAATCAATAAGTTGCGGCTTGGCCTTCATGTCCGCCCAAGGCACGCCGGCGGCATCACCATCGGCGCGGGAATAGACCTCTTCAAACCAATTGTGTCGCTGTGGACCCTCGTGCGCGAAGGCACCATCAATGGCATCAATCACCTTGCGTGCATCAGCCCGGCGGGATTCGAATTCTGGCGCACCAGGGCGGTCCTCGTCGTCGCTCATGCCCGTTTCTCCCATCGGCCCTGGTCGCTCTGCTGCCAATAGGTCACCTCATGACCGGCATCCAGCGCATTCTTATAATGCGCCCGGGCGTCAGTGACGGCCTCGGGATCATGATCATCGAAAATGTAGATCGCACGGGTGTAGTCAGCCAGGTTCGGCGGTGCGGCGCGGTCAATCAGGAAGCGCACCTGGGCGCCGTTCGGATTGTCTTCGGCAGTAGTCAGAAATACCGGCTGGTCGGCCTCATGGCCGTCCTTGGCTGTGCCATGGGCAAGAAAGGTTTCATCGCGATAAGTCCAGAGCTCCTGATCCACCGCCTCCATACGCTCCGCCGACCCCGATTGCACCACCGCTCGCCAGCCGCGCTCAAGACATTTTTCCAGGAGCACAGGCAGAACCCGTTCCAGCGGTTGTTGTTGCAGATGATAAAACAGCACTTCAGTCATGATCCGCCGACTGTAGGCGAGCGCGGATTGGGGCGGCAAGGGGAAACTGCGTAGGCAAAGCGCGTTTGGGGGGAAGTTGCCGCCGTTGCCTCCCATCTGCATCACATCCGCCGGATGAGGGAATACTGGCATGGACCCCAAGATCAAGTCTTGGGGTGACGGAATTGGTGGGGACAGACTCTCCTTTGTCATTCCCGCGCAGGTGGGAATCCAGAGCAGATAGGCTGGGCGGTGCAGTTTGGCCCTGGAATCCCGCTTGCGCGGGAATGACGATCTAATGTGGTGACGGGAATGTCTTCTCCCCCACGTCATTGCCGGGCTTGATCCGGCAATCCATGCCATAGTCCTAACCGCCTGGTCAGATTGTCCAGGCGAAACACCACGCATATCAGCGTTAGACGGCCCCTACGACCCCTTAAAATCCGCCGCGCGTTTTTCCGAGAACGCCGCCATGCCTTCCTTCTGGTCTTCAGTGGCAAACAGCGAATGGAATACCCGCCGCTCAAACCGGATGCCTTCGGCTAATCCCAGTTCCTCAGCGCGATCGACTGATTCCTTGGCGATCATCGTTGACGGCTTGGAATAGCTGGCGATGGTCGCGGCGACGTCATTGGCCGTTGCCATCAGCTCATCCAAGGGCACCACGCGTGATACCAATCCGGCCCGCTCGGCCTCTTCGGCACCCATCATCCGGCCGGTGAGGATCAAATCCATCGCTTTGGCCCGACCGACCAACTTGGTCAGCCGTTGCGAGCCGCCCATGCCGGGGATCACGCCGAGTTTGATTTCCGGCTGACCGAACTGGGCATTGTCGGCGGCCAAAATTACATCGCACATCATCGCCAATTCACAGCCGCCGCCGAGCGCATAGCCGGCAACGGCCGCCACCTTCGGGGTGCGCAGGCGGGTGAAACCCTCCCAGCCGGCGAAGAAATCTGAGCCGTACATATCCATATAAGATTGTGGCTGCATTTCCTTGATGTCGGCGCCGGCGGCGAAGGCTTTCTCCGAACCGGTGACAATGAAGCATCCGACGCTGGGGTCCGCATCAAGTGCCGCCATTTCCGTCACGATTTCCCGCAAAACATCGGAGTTCAGCGCGTTCAGCGCCTTTGGCCGGTTGAGCTGGACGGTGACGACGCGGCCGGTCTGCGAGACGATTAGTGTATCGGCCATGACTTACTCTCGATCCATCTTCATAAACCGCGGCAGCATACCGGAAAAGTCGATATTGCCACCGCCATCGGCGACGAATTCGTCGTAAATTTTGGTGGCATGGGCACCGAGCGGTGTCGGCGCATTGGTGGCTTCGGCGGCCTGCTGGGAAAGCTTCAAATCCTTCAGCATCAACGCGGCGGCAAAGCCGGGCTTATAATCATTGTCCGATGGGCTTTGCGGGCCGACACCGGGGGCCGGGCAATAGGCATTCATCGACCAGCAATAGCCTGATGACGTCGACACCACGTCGAACATCGCTTCCCGGTCCAATTCCAGTTTATCCGCCAGGTTGATTGCCTCGCAGACACCAATCATGGAAATGCCCAGGATCATGTTGTTGACGATCTTGGCGGATTGACCAGCACCGGCGGTGCCGCAATGAACCGCCTTATGGCCCATCACATCAAACAACGGCTGCGCGGCGGCGAAGGCGTCTTCTGAACCCCCGGCCATGAAGGTCAGCGTCCCTGCGGTAGCGCCGCCGATACCGCCGGAGACTGGTGCGTCAATCGACAACAATCCAGCGTCGGCCGCCATCTGATGGGCGGCACGGGCGCTTTCGACGTCAACGGTGGAGCAATCGATGAAACAGCTACCGGACCGTCCTGAGGGCACGATTTCGGCATAAACCGACCGCAAGATCGGCCCATCGGGCAGCATAGTGATGACCAGATCGCTATCAGACACCGCCGCCTGGGCATTGTCGACGATCTGAACACCGTTTGCCGCCGCAGCAGCACACGCCGCCTCAACCCGGTCATAGCCGACGATGCTGTAGCCGGCCTTGACCAAATTGTTGGCCATCGGGCCGCCCATATTGCCAAGGCCGATAAATCCAACCCGTTTCATGATGTTGCTCCTGTTAAATATCTGCCGTGGCGCTCGTGCTGATCAACGACTAATTACCCCACCACGTCATTGCCGGACTTGATCCGGCAATCCATACCTGAGCGGCACCGCTGGCGGCATGGATACCCGGGTCAAGCCCGGGTATGACGGTGTTGGTGGATTGATTGACCTATCTACACGGTACCCGGCAATCTCCCTTAAAATGTCCACTCCGCATCGCCCAGTGATGCCAACAACGCATCGGCCTGTGCGGCGGTCACCTCTTCCAATGTCGCCACCCGCCACTGCGGATTACGGTCTTTATCGATGATGGCGGCGCGGATGCCTTCCAAGAAATCAGCCTGCTCCATGGAGCGGTAGACGAAGCGGTACTCCAGCGCCAGACAGTCCTCTATCGTCTCATAGCCGCGCGCCGTACGTACCGCATTCAGCGCGCAGACTACTGACAACGGCGCATTGCGACGCAAAGCCTTCAACGTTTGTTGCGCCCATTCCGATCCGCTCCCCTCCAAAGCCGCTAAAACCGCGCTGATGTCGCCAAGGCTGAATACCGCATCGATATCCGCCTGTTGTGCGGCAAGCTTTCCGGCCGGCGGCGCGGATGTAAATTGCTCCAATGTGGCAATGCCGCCACCACAAAGCGCGGCGATCAAGCTGTCGATGTGATCGGCCGGGACATAAGCGTCCGCAAATCCGGCATAAATGGCGTCAGCGGCATTCATGCGGTTGGCGGTCATGCCAAGATACTCGCCGACGTGGCCGGGCGCCCGGCTGAGGATATAAGTTCCGCCCACATCGGGCAAAAAGCCGATGGAGACTTCCGGCATTGCGACCATCGCCCGGTCGGTGACCACCCGGTGGGAGCCATGAGCCGAAACGCCGACGCCGCCGCCCATGACGATGCCGTCCATCAGCGAAACATAGGGTTTGGGATAATTGGCGATTTTGGCGTTCAGCTTGTATTCGTCATGCCAAAACGTCTGGCCATAGGCGTAATCACCGGCAGCGCCGGTGGCATAAAGCTTTTGAATATCGCCACCCGCGCAAAAGGCCTTTTCGCCCTCGCCGTCGATCACAACTAGCTCCACGCCATCGTCATCACGCCATTGGTCGATCGCCACCTCAATCGCCAGGGACATATCGTAGGTCAAGGCGTTCAACGCTTCCGGCCGGGTCAGCGTGATCCGCCCGGCGCGGCCTTCAACGCCAATGGAAAGCTCGTCGCTCATCCGCGCGCCTCCAACATCGCGCGCGAAATAATCAGCCGCATGATCTCGTTGGTACCTTCCAGAATCTGGTGCACCCGCAGGTCACGAACGATCTTCTCAACACCAAAATCGGCCAAATAGCCATAACCGCCATGCAATTGCAGGGCATCATTGGCGACCTTGAAGGCAGTATCAGTAACGAACCGCTTGGCCATGGCGCAGTATTTGGTGGCATCAGGGGTTTTGTTATCGAGCTTCCAGGCTGCCTGGCGCAACAGCACACGGGCTGCCTGTAGTTCGGTTTCCATATCGGCAAGCTTGAACTGCAAGGCCTGGAACTGATCAAGCGTCTTGCCAAACGCCTTGCGTTCGCCGGTATAATTAAGCGCCATATCGGCAGCGGACTGCGCCGCACCCAGAGCCGATGCGGCGATATTCAGCCGGCCACCGTCCAGCCCGGCCATGGCATATTTAAAGCCACTGCCCAATTCGCCGACCAGATTGGCCGCCGGAACCTGGCAGTCGTCGAACTGGACTTCCGACGTTGGCTGCGAGCGCCAGCCCATTTTTTTCTCATTAGCGCCAAATGAAAGCCCATCGCTGCCATCTTCGACGATGAACGTTGACACCCCCTTGGCGCCATCTTCACCGGTTCGGCACATCACCACGTAGACATCGGAAAAACCGCCACCGGATATGAAAGCCTTGGTGCCGTTCATCACGTAGGCGCCGTTGCCATCGGATTTCGCCGATGTGCGCAACGCCGCCGCATCGGAACCGGCTCCGGGTTCGGTCAGGCAGTAGCTGGCGATGTTTTCCATGGTGCACAATTTCGGCAACCAACGCTGGCGCACCTCGTCGGAGGCAAAGCTGTCGATCATCCAGGCGCACATATTGTGAATGGAAATGAACGAGGCTACCGATGGGCAAGCCATTGACAATGCTTCGAAAATCAACGTCGCATCGAGCCGGCTCAAACCGGAGCCGCCGACATCGTCGCGCACATAAATACCGGCCAGGCCGAGCGCTCCGGCTTCTTCCAACACATCGCGCGGAATAGCGCCCTCGTCTTCCCATTTGGCGGCGTTCGGTGCGATCCTGTCCGCACCGAAGCCTTTCGCCATATCGAAGATCGCCTGCTGCTCTTCCGTCAGGGCGAAATCCATGTCCGCCCCCTATTCCATCGTCGGAATATTGAAGTCGGCACCTTCCTTAATGCCCGTCGGCCACCGCGAGGTCACGGTCTTCGTCCGGGTGTAAAAACGGAAGGCATCGGTGCCGTGCTGGTTTAAATCGCCAAATACCGATCTCTTCCAGCCGCCAAAGGTGTGATAGGCGAGCGGCACCGGGATCGGCACATTGACGCCAACCATGCCGATATTGATACGGCTGGCAAAATCACGGGCGGTATCGCCGTCGCGCGTAAAGATCGCAACACCGTTGCCGTATTCGTGCTTCATCGGCAGATCAATGGCATCTTCATAAGTCTTGGCCCGCACGACGCTCAAAACTGGGCCAAAAATCTCCTGTTTGTAGATGTCCATGTCCGGCGTTACCCGGTCAAACAAGCAGCCACCCATGAAGAAGCCGTCCTCGTAGCCCTGCATTTTGAAGTTCCGGCCATCAACGACGAGTTCAGCGCCTTCGTCGATGCCACGTTCCACCAGGCCGCGAATGCGGGTCAGGGCTTCACCGGTGATCACCGGACCGTAATCCACATCATTACCGGCCGTATAGGGACCAATCTTCAGCGCTTCTACACGCGGCGTCAGGTGGGCGATGAGCTTGTCAGCGGTTTCTTCACCGACGGGCACGGCCACAGAAATCGCCATGCAGCGTTCGCCGGCAGAGCCGTAACCAGAGCCGATGAGTGCGTCGACCACCTGGTCCATGTCAGCATCGGGCATGATGACCATATGGTTTTTGGCGCCACCAAAGCATTGCACCCGCTTGGCGTTGGCGCAGCCGCGGGTATAGACATATTCAGCGATTGCCGTGGAGCCGACGAAGCCGATGGCCTGGATGGTGTCATTGTCGAGGATGGCATCAACCGCAGCCTTGTCGCCGTTGACCACGTTCAGGCAGCCTTCCGGCAGACCGGCTTCAATCATCAGTTCAGCCAAACGCATGGGAACGGACGGATCACGCTCCGACGGTTTCAGGATGAAAGCATTACCGGCGGCCAAGGCCGGGGCAAATTTCCACATCGGGATCATGGCCGGAAAGTTGAATGGCGTGATACCGGCAACAACACCAAGCGGCTGGCGCAGGGAATACATATCGATACCCGGTCCGGCGCTATCGGTGAACTCGCCTTTTAAAAGATGCGGCGCGCCAATGACGAATTCGCAGACTTCCAAACCGCGCTGCACGTCACCCTTGGCGTCGGGAATGGTTTTGCCGTGCTCGCGCGACAGCAGCTCGGCCAGTTCATCCATGTGCTGGTTGAGCAGATCAACGAACTTCATGAACACCCGGCCGCGCCGTTGCGGATTTTGGGCTGCCCAGCCTACCTGGGCGGCAGCGGCATTTTCCACCGCGGCCTGCATTTCGGCCTCATTCGCCAAGGCGACCTTCTTTTCGACTTCGCCGGTTGCCGGATTGTAGACGTCAGCAAAACGCCCGCTCGTTCCAGCGACATGCTTGCCGCCGATAAAATGACCAATTTCCACCGTCATGGTACCTGCCTCCATATTGTCCGTTGAATACTCGTGTTTTCCATACCGCCAACACCAACGCTTTGATAGCGACAGATCGGCAAATAATCCGGTCCAGCTGCTCAGCCTACACGCTCAAACGGCGATTTCACTGAAAATCAAATGCCGGCATATACCTGCCCGCCTTTGATCGCTGGCCACATCTCCCTCATTGTTGATCACACATTGGATGCATTTATCCCAATATGCTATAGGGAAATCAGCAGATTAATTTTGCAAAAATGCACAATGAGAATACCCTGCGGCGATGGCCATCTCCAGGACACAGCTCAATTGGGACGACCTGAAATATTTTCTGGTCACCGCCCGCACCGGACGCCTGACGGCGGCAAGCGCCGGATTAAGGGTCGATCACACGACCGTCGCCCGGCGGATCGCGGCACTTGAATCAGCTTGCGGCGCCAAATTGTTCGACCGAAGCCCCAAGGGCTACGCCCTGACGGAAGCCGGACGCAAACTCCTGCCCTACGCAGAATCGGCTGAAAACAGCGCCATTGCCGCCATGGACGTCGTCGGTGGCCACAGCCAGCAGCTGACCGGCACAGTACGCATCGGCGCGCCGGAAGGTATCGCCTCCAGCATCATCGCCCGCGCCGCCAATGATCTGTGCACCACCTATCCGGAACTGGAGGTCCAGATCATCGCCTCGCCGCGTCATTTTAGCCTGTCGAAGCGCGAGGCCGATTTCGTTATCGCTGTGTCGCGCCCAGATACCGGCCGGATCAAAGTCTACAAAATCGCCGACTACAATCTCCGTCTTTACGCCGCGCAATCATTTTTAGCGCAATACCCAACGCTGAAAACAATTGATGACCTGCGCACGGTGCGCGGTGTCGGCTACATTTCAGACCTCATCTTCGACAAGGAACTCGACTACATCCCCGATGTCGGCCCCAATCTGACCCCGCATCTGACCAGCACCAGCCTCCTAGTGCAGCTTGAATGGGCATTGGGCGGCGCCGGTATCTGTATATTGCCGGATTTCCTGGCTCAAGGGCGCCCAACGCTGCAGCCGGTACTGCCGGATAAGATCGAATTCACCCGCAGTTTCTGGATGGTGCTACATGAGGATCTGGCGTCAATCGCGCGGATCCGGCGCGCCTCAACTTTCTTTTCGGAGCGCATGCGCGAGGAATTGGCTGGTTTGAAGTCTTCTCGTTCTGATTCCCGGTCCTGATCCCTGGAAAAGGACGCCACGAACTGCCAGAACTATCCCAATTGATTTGATCGTCGCAAGATTTCACAATCAGCAGCCTGACAACAAACTAGGATTTGCCCGTGGCACCGAAAGATTTCTCCCATGTCGAGCCAAAACCGGCAGCGACCGTTCTCCTGGTCCGCGACAGCGGCGATGGCATCGAAGTGTTCATGGTGGTCCGCCATCACAAGATCGATTTTGCTTCCGGTGCCATGGTGTTTCCAGGCGGCAAGGTCGACGAAGCCGACCGGGATCTTGGCCTACGGTCGCGATGCCGTCATGGGGATGCTTTGTCGGAGGTCGCACTGGCGACCCGCATTGCCGCCGTCCGCGAAACATTCGAAGAATGCGGCATCCTGCTCGCCCGGCCTGCCGGCGAAGAGGCGCTGATTGATTCAGCCCGCCTGGAAGAACTGAAACCCTGGGCTTTGCGCATTCATTCCGGCGAGGCAAGCCTGGCTGAGTTTGTTGAAACAGAGAATTTGGAATTGGCGCTCGACCGTCTGAACCATTTCGCCCATTGGACGACGCCGCCGGTCATGCCCAAGCGGTTTAATACTCATTTTTATTTGGTTGGCGTACCACAGGGCCAATTGGCGATACACGACGGCCATGAATCGGTGGATTCCAGGTGGATCACCCCAAAGGACGCCATCGAGCTTACCGATGCCGGACAAGCGACGTTGGTCTTCGCAACCCGGCTTAATCTCACGAAACTTGGCTGGAGTCGGACAGTAGTGGACGCCACCCGAACTGCCAGGGCAGCAAAGGTGGTAGAAGTCATGCCGCAAATGGTTTCCATGGAAGAAGGCATGCGAAAACTGCGCATACCCGAGGCCGCTGGCTACGGCGGCGAAGTCTTCGATGTCAAAGATCAACCGGCCATGAAAGTCGGCTGAGCGGTGCGGCACTGTACATGTGTTCTAGTTGATCAGTATGGTCAAAAATAGTACTGAATATACAACATAAATGAGCTCGAATTCAGCTTCACACAAGCTGATTTACGGCGCAAACGCCGCATACGAGCCGTTAGAAATTGGGTTAAGATATTGGGTCATTTTTATCAGATAAACATCTGATATATTAGACAAACCAAGAATAGGAGCCCAAATTGAACAGATCCAAATTAGCAATATCGCTTCGGGTGTTCTTTGCCATTGCCATCGCCGGCAGCTGGCTGTCGATCAGCACCGCCCAGGCGCAGGACTATTCATCGATGACCTGTGGCGAGCTTTGGTATGAACGCAATCTCATCTACGCGGAAAACGGCTACTGCTTCAAGACCCGCCGGGCCCGCAACGTTTTCGGCCGCCGCTGCTTTCCGCCCTACGGCAAACTCAGCAATTACGAAAAACGCCAGGTCAACCGAATCCGCCGTTGGGAACGCGAATTCGGTTGCTGACAGCTGTGATGGGAGACCGGTGACGTCTATTGAGTATCCCGCCGGTTATTTCTCGTAGTTGTCGGCAACCAACCGATTGAGCAAGCGCACACCGAAACCAGATGCCCAGGAGCGGTTGATCTCCGTGCTTGGTGAACCCATCGCCGTACCGGCAACATCCAGATGGGCCCACGGCGTGTCTTCTACAAAACGCTTGAGGAATTGTGCTGCCGTGATCGCGCCACCCCAGCGCCCGCCAGTGTTCTTCATATCGGCAACTTTGGAATCGACCAGTTTGTCATAGTCCTTGCCCAACGGCAGGCGCCAGACCAATTCACCGGTTGCCTGCCCGGCGGTACTGAGCCGTTCAGACAATTCGTCGTCATTGGAAAACAGCCCAGCATGGTGATGCCCCAGCGCCACAATGCAGGCACCGGTCAGGGTCGCCAGATCAACGACGATTTCGGGTTTGAACTTATCCCGCGTGTACCAGAGCGCATCGGCCAGCACCAACCGGCCTTCCGCATCGGTGTTGATGACTTCGATTGTCTGACCCGACATGGAGGTTACGACGTCACCCGGGCGGGTTGCGTTACCGTCGGGCATATTCTCCACCAGACCGATAACGCCAATGGCATTGACCTTGGCTTTCCGACCGGCGAGCGCGTGCATAAGGCCGGTCACCGCCGCGGCACCACCCATGTCGCCCTTCATATCCTCCATACCGCCGGCTGGCTTGATGGATATACCGCCGGTGTCGAACACCACGCCCTTGCCGACAAAGGCGATCGGTTTTTGCCGCGCCTTGCCGCCTTTCCAATGCATGATCACCAGTTTTGATGGCCGCACCGACCCGTCGCCGACGGAAAGAAGCGCATTCATTCCGAGCTTCTTCATTTGCGCCTCGCTCAAGACATCAACTTTGACGCCAAGCTTGCTCAAGGCTCTCGCCTGCTTGGTGAATTCCTCGGTGCCAAGCGAATTAGCTGGTTCATTGACCAGGTCCCGGGCCAAAACCGCGCCGTCGGCAACCGCTTCAGCCGATTCCCAGGCATTGCGCGCCTTTAAATGGCCGTCGACGCCGATCGTCACTTTGCGTGCCCGTGGTTTCGGTTTTTTTGGAGCGCCCTTGCCGGATTTGTATTTGTCGAAATTGTAACTGCGCAGTTTGATGCCAAGCGCGAAGTCTGCCGCCTCTTCCGCGCTAATTGCTTCCCCGTCCGGCCGATCAAGTAAAACTGTCAATGCTGACGTGCTGCCGCCGGATTTCCCGGATGCCGCGCCACCTAGACGTGGCCAACCGTTTTCGCTCAGTTCCGCCCCATCACCAGTGCCGACGATAACCACACGATCCAATTGGCTGCCGCCCGGCGCCAACACTTCCAGCGCGCTGGCAAATTTGCCTTTAAAATCAGCCGCTTTGATGGCCCGCGACAGTGCTTTTCCGGTGGCCTGATCAACCTTTTCAGCCCATTCCGACAGTCCGCTTTCGGACCCGGAAAACACCACCACGGAACCCTTTGTGGGCAAGGCGGATTTTGAAAACGAGATATTGGGAAGCGGCGCCATATTTATTTTCCATTCACGTGATTTGAGATGTTGAACGAAGGCATCAAGGAGAGGAATCGTCTAGGGTCGGAGCACATTAATGACCCGTTGCCACAAGTGGGGCAAGTAAGTGCCGTAAACAACCGTTTGTTAACCGTGTTTTTTTGCATGATTTTAGTCATAGCGAATGCACAATCGATCCGTGGGATATTCCAGTTCAGGCCGACGGCGCCCTTTAGGGCGGTAAATTTGGGTCGAACCGGGTTTGATGGGGACTAAATCGCAAGATGCGATTGATCGAACGTTACATGTTTTGGCGCATGACCTGGGCCTTTGCCCTGACCATCGGCGTATTGATCGCCGTGGTCTGGTCAACGCAGGCATTGCGCCGCATGGATTTGGTCACCGCTCACGGCCAAACGATCTGGTTTTTCCTGGAAATGACACTGCTGGCGTTGCCCAGTCTCGCCATCGTCGTCGCTCCCTTCGCCATCCTCATCGGCATGATCACCGTCTTGAGCACCATGTTGGCTGACAGTGAGCTGGTGGTGATTTCAGCCGCCGGCGGTCCGCGATGGGTGATTCTGCGACCGTTTCTGGTATTCGCGGTGATCATCGCCATTGCAATGGGCGTGCTGTCGACCGAGGTCGGCCCGATTGGTCGCAAATGGATGCGCGAAATGCTGACCCAGGTGCGCGCCGACGTCATTGCCAATGTGCTACAGCCCGGCCGGTTCACCGAGATCGATGACGGTCTAACTTTTCACGTCTCCGCCCGTAACGCAGACGGTTCGCTTGTTGGCATCATGTTGACCGACGATCGTGATCCAAAAATAACGTTCACCTATCTCGCCCGGCAGGGGCAGCTGACGGAAATGTTCGACCGCACTTTGCTGGTCATGCGGGAGGGAACAATCCAGCGCCGCATTGGCGGTGGTTCACTTTCTATCGTTGCTTTTGAATCCTACGCATTCGATCTCACACACTTGACCGGAAACGATACGCAGCCAACGTTCAAAACCACCGAACGCGGCATACTGGACCTCATCAATCCAGATCCCGCCGATCCCTACTATCAAAAGGTTCCGGGGCGATTTCGCGCTGAAATACATGATCGGCTGGTGCAGCCACTATTTCCAATCGCTTTCGTGCTGATCGCCTTCGTTTTCCTTGGTGACCCCAAAACAATTCGTCAGGGACAAGGTTTGTCAGCGTTGAGTGCGATCATTGGCTGCATGGCAGTGCGTGCGGGAAGTTTCAGCGCCGTCAATTTATCAGCGAAATCCGCCACAATGGTCCCGGTCATCTACCTCTTTCCGGTCGCCGCGATTGTTGTCGCACTGGTGTTGATCCGGTCCGATCGCCGGGTCGGTGTGCCGGATAAAATCTCCCGGTACTTGGAACGGACATTAGAGAACTGGCGCGCACGGTTTGAAAAAAGCCGCTTCGGCTCCGACAGCGCGGGGTCGGCCTGATGATCGGAACCACCCTTGCCCGCTATTTTTGGGCCCAGTTTTTCCGCTGGATTGCCGGATTGTTGATGTTGGCGTTCTGCCTCATCTTCCTGTTCGATTTTCTTGAGCTGTTTCGGCGTGCCGGCGATCAGTCCAATTACTCGTTGTCATCAACCTTGCTGATGTCGCTTTTCCGAGTCCCTAACTTGTTGGAACAGGCCATTCCGTTCGCCGTTCTATTCGGCGCCATTGGCGCCTATCGCGGATTATCGAAACGTCTGGAACTCGTGGTGGCACGTTCGGTCGGTGTCTCTGTCTGGCAGTTTTCAGCGCCGGCGATCATATTTGTCTTGGTGTTGGGATTGGCTGTCGTCACCGGTTTCAATCCATTATCGGCCTATCTAAAGCGCCTGTCTGACGAGATCGGCCTGCAATTGTTCGGCGCCGGACAACGGATCCTTATTCAAAGCACCCGAGAATCTTGGCTGCGGCAAACTGGCGATGACGGTGAAAGCATCCTTCATGCCCGGCAATCTTTAGACCAGGGCCGGCGGCTGTTCGGAATCACCATTTACACTTTTGGTGACAACGAAACATTCCGCCAACGTATTGAGGCCAAGTCCGCCATACTGGAAAGCGGCTCCTGGGCACTACGCGATGTGACTGTCTACGATAAAGACGGTAAGCCAAGCCGCTATGATCGCTACTCAGTTTCAACATATCTGAGCGCTGAGCAAATTCGCGAGAGTTTCGCTTCGCCCAATACAGTCTCTTTTTGGCAACTGCCGCGGTTCATCGAATTGGCCCGTCAGTCCGGGTTGGATGCGTATGAATACCGCATGCAATACCATACCCTATTATCGCGTCCTTTGCTGTTCATCGCCATGGTGCTCATCGCTGCCACCGTTTCCTTGCGGATTAGTCGTTTAGGGGGAGCTATGCCATTGATTTTGGGTGGAATTGGCGCCGGCTTCGTGCTTTATATCATTGCTGAGGTTTCAAAGGATTTGGGAGGTGCAGGTATAGTTCCACCTGTTGTGGCAGCCTGGTCGCCAGGCGTCGTCGCATCATTGATTGGGTTTACAATTTTACTGAACCAGGAAGACGGATGACTAAGGTGATTTCCGTCCACCCTTTGATGCAACCTAATTCAGGTCGAATCGCACCGATTCGGCGAACGATTTCGCTCGTCCTAACGCTACTGTTTGCGGCACCTATTTATGCGCTTGCACAGCCGACAGTCAAAACTCCCGAAATTTCCGATAAGGTGATCGGCAACATAAAATCAACCGATCAAATGTTGGTCCAGGCCGAAGAGCTGCACTACGATCGGGACAAGGACCAAATTTCGGCGGTCGGTAACGTCCAGATTTATTTCAATGGTTTCACGCTGGAATCAGAGCGGGTCATCCTTGATCGCAAGACTTCTCGTTTGATTGCCGAAGGCAGTGTCCGGATGATTGAACCGGACGGCAACATCATCACAGCCCGGCGGCTAAATTTATCCGATGATTTTCGTGAAGGATTTGTAGATTCGCTGCGCGTCCAGTCGGTCGAACGCACCCGTTTCGCCGCTGCACGTGCCGAACGGGTCGATGAAGACACGACGATCTTCCACAAGGGCGTCTATACCGCCTGCTCCACCTGCGCTGCTACACCGGAAAAACCACCAACCTGGCAAATCAAGGCGGCAAAGATCATTCACAACCGCAAGGAAAAAATGATCTATTTCACCGAAGCCAAATTGGAATTCTGGGGCGTGCCGGTGATGTATTTGCCATTTCTATCGGCACCCGATCCGACGGTTAGGCGTAAAAGCGGCTTTCTGGCACCCCGTACGGTATTTTCCGAAAAACTCGGCTTCGGCATTTCCATACCCTATTTCTGGACCATCGGGCCCAGCATGGATGTCACTTTCACGGCCACACCGCTCACTAAACAGGGCTTGTTAGCGACTGGCGAGTGGCGACACCGGCTCAGCAACGGCATTTACACGGTCAAGGCAGCAGCAGTCAGACAGATGCGCCCACAAGAGTTCAACGGCACGTCTGGCGCCCGTAACCTTCGTTCCATGTTGCAGACAACAGGTAAATTCAGTTTCAACAATTATTGGGGTTGGGGCTGGGATGTCACTTTGATGAGCGATCCGGCTTTCCCCCGGGATTACTACCTGGAAACCACAAGTTCGACGGACGCCGTGTCGACGATTTACCTAAGCGGATCCAGCTTGCGCAATCATTTCGATGCGCGGTTCTATCATTTTGCCGTGCTGCAGGAAGATACGGTACTCAAGCCGAACCTGCAGGAACGGCAACCGGTTGTTCATCCGTCCGGCGATTACAATTACATCTTCGACAGCCCGATTTTCGGTGGCGAATTGTCATTCGATATGAATTTTTATTCGATGACACGGGAATCCACGGATGCCATCACAATTGGTGCGAAAACCCAGTATTTAGGATTAAGCGGGCAACACAGCCGTTTCACCTTCAATCTCAAGTGGCGCAAACAAATTATCAATCACTGGGGTCAGGTCATCACGCCATTCGCCTCACTGAAGGCTGACGTGTTCCATATTGGGGAACGCCCCGGTGGCGTTCCCGGGCTTACGACCAGTCAAGTGTTGTTCAGAGGCATGCCGATGGCCGGCATGGAAATCCGCTGGCCGTTCATCAGTTCCCACCATTGGGGTAACCAAATTTTCGAGCCAATCGTGCAATTTATCGCGCGGCCGAACGAGACGCATATCGGTTCCTTGCCGAACGAAGACGCCCAAAGTCTGGTTTTTGATGACACCAGTTTGTTCAACACCAGCAAATTTTCTGGCTTCGACCGTTCAGAGGGTGGCGTCCGGGCTAATCTTGGAATGGGCTATAAGGCGTTGATGAACAATGGCGGCTACATCTCCGTATTGTTCGGTCAGTCATTCCATGTGGCCGGTACAAACTCGTTCGCCATGCCTGGCCTAGTCCGCATCCCGTCAGATTCCGGCCTGGAAGACAATCATTCCGATTTCGTTGGCCGCTTTTATCTCGATACCAACCGCGGCGTTCGTCTGGGCGCCAGGGTGCGGCTGGACAACAAGACCCTCAGGCTCAACAGGTCCGAAGTCAGCGCCACGGGAACGACCGGGCCTTTCGTCGGATCCCTGACCTACTCATTCCTGCGCCGCCAACCATCTATTGGCATTACGTCCAACCGCGAAGAGATCTTGAGCGCGGCGAGCTTGCGCATCAAACGCAACTGGCGTGTATTCGGATCCCTGCGGTACGATCTGCAAAATTCAGCATTTGTCCGCGACGCCATCGGCCTGGCATTTGATGACGAAAGCCTTTCAGCATCCTTGGCTTTTGCCGAAGATCGAAGCCGAAACAATGCCGACCCCGTAGACCGGATTGTGTTCTTCCGGTTCGGATTACGCACCCTAGGCGACACTGGCGTCTCGACAGCTTTGGAAGAATAGGAAACCGCCGCATTTCCGCCGAAAGATTGTGGCAGACATTGAATTGAAACGACTTCGCCGACCTGGAAAGATCAGTAAGTAAATGTTTTTTAGAATTGCCCATATCCCGAGTTTGAAAATTCCAGCGCCAACTGCCATGGCGACATTCGCGGCCCTTGCGATGCTTTCGTTTGGTGGCATCGACACCGCTGCAGCGCAAAGTAAAATCAAGGTCATCGTCAATGATCAGCCGATCACAACATTTGAAATTGCTCAGCGATCCAGACTGCTGCGGCTGACCGGTCAGCGCGGCAATTTGAAAAAGCTTGCGATCAACGAGTTAATTGACGACAAACTGAAACTCCAGGAAGCAAGCAAGCGCCGAGTACAAATTTCAGACACCGAGGTCAATCAAGCTTTTGCCAACATCGCCTCACGCACCAAAATGACCGCCGCTCGCCTGGCCGGAGCATTGCGTCAGTCTGGCGTCAACCCAAGGACGCTGAAAGAACGGCTGAGATCGCAAATTGCCTGGTCACGCGTCGTTCGTCAGCGATTCAATTCCTCCGTCAAAATTAACGAACAGGCCATCCAGGCCGCACTGACCAAAGACGGCACAGACAAAGAACTGGTTGCGACTGAATACACTTATATGCAGATCATTATTGTCGCTCCAGCTAGCTCCAGTAAGGGGCGAGTGGCGCAGCGACGCCGTGAAGCCAATAATCTTCGCGCCCGCTTCAACGGCTGCGATTCTGGCGTCCAATTGGCCAAAAACATGCGGGAAGTCATCGTCAAGAAGGGTGGTACACGCAACATCACTGGGTTTCCCCAAGGTTTGCGTAAGGATATTCAGGCCACCGGTGTCGGCAAATTGACAAAGCCGATCCGGGTCAAGGATTCCATCGATATGTTGGCGATCTGCGCTAAAGAAGACGTTAAAAGCGATGCCGAAGCACGCGCCGGAATCCAAGATAAATTGATGAACCAGGAAGGTGAAGTCGTGGCGCGCCGTTACCTTAGAGACATTCGCCGCGATGCCATCATCCAGTACCGGTAGGGCTGGCCTCCTTGATGAATGATACCGCGCCGCTGGCCCTGACCATGGGCGATCCGGCCGGAATCGGGCCAGATATCACGCTGGCCTGTTGGGCGCGGCGGATAAATCGGCGATTACCACCATTTTATTGTATCGCCGACCCAGCAACTCTGGTTGATCGCGCCAAGCGCCTCGGACTCGACATTCCTATTGCCGAATGTACGCCCGGTGACGCCGCGTCTGCTTTTGCCGCAGCGCTTCCTGTTGTCGATCTCAACCATCCAGTGTCCGACACCATCGGCGAAGCAGATCCAACGAACGCCGAAGCCGTACTCAATTCAATCAGAAAAGCCGTCGGGGACGTTCATGCCGGACTGGCCCGTGCGGTTGTCACCAATCCAGTGCACAAGAAGAGCCTATACGGCGCCGGCTTTAGTTTTCCTGGCCAGACTGAATTCCTCGGTGATCTCGCAGCAGCCTGGAACGCGCCAAGAAATTGCCCGGTCATGATGCTGGCAAGTTCCAAATTGCGGGTCATCCCGGCAACTATTCATCTGCCGCTCAGACAGGCCATTGAACAGCTAAACACAGCTGATCTGCTGGATGTAATCGTCACTGCAGCTGACGATTTGAAGTCACGCTTTCTCATTGAAAATCCAAAAATTGCATTGTCAGGGCTTAATCCCCACGCAGGCGAAGAAGGTGCTATGGGCAGGGAGGAGATTGATATCATTCTGCCGGCCATCGAAGCCGCCCGAGCTCGCGGGGTCGACGTGATCGGGCCCCTGCCTGCCGATACCATGTTTCATGATGAAGCCCGCAAGACCTACGACGTGGCAATCACCATGTATCACGATCAGGCGCTGATACCGGCCAAGGCGCTGGCGTTTGATAGCGCCGTCAACGTCACACTTGGATTACCGTTTGTTCGCACCTCTCCTGATCACGGCACGGCCTTCAGCCTAGCCGGGCATGGAACAGCAAATCCCGATAGCCTGGCCGCGGCGATCCGCCTGGCCGATGAAATGACTAGTCGGACCGGATAGACGATGGGCCAAATCGATCATCTGCCGCCATTGCGCGATGTTATCGAACGACATCAATTACGGGCCAGACGATCGCTTGGTCAGAACTTCCTCCTTGATCTCAATCTGACTTTGCGCATTGCTCGTGCCGCCGGTGACTTGAGCGATTGCCATGTTATTGAGGTTGGGCCCGGACCGGGCGGATTGACCCGCGCCTTACTGGCTGCCGGCGCCCGCCATGTCACCGCAATAGAGCGTGATCACCGCTGTATTGGCGCGCTGGAGGAAATCGCCGAAGCCTACCCTGGCCGTTTGACGATCATTGAGGCCGATGCCCTGGAAACAGATATGGCTGGCTTGGCCGCCGACGGCCCGGTACGGGTTGTGGCTAATTTACCCTACAATATTGCCACACCATTGCTGCTGGGTTGGATCCAGACCGATAGTTGGCCGCCCTGGTGGTCATCCTTGACGTTGATGTTTCAAAAGGAAGTGGCCGACCGGATCGTCGCCGGCCCGGGTTCAAAAACCTTTGGCCGTTTAAGCGTCATGACCGGGTGGCGCTGTAACCCGGAAATCTTGTTCGACGTGGCGGCGGCGGCCTTTACACCACCTCCGAAAGTCACGTCCTCAATCGTTCATCTGACGCCGAAACCTAACCCGGAACCATGCGACATGGCCGTGTTGGAGCGGATCACTGGTGCGGCATTTGGGCAGCGGCGGAAAATGCTGCGCGCAGCGTTGCGCCAACTTCCTGGCGATTCAGCTCAACTGATTTCGAGCGCCGGCCTCGACCCAACCCATCGGGCCGAACAATGTAGCGTCAATGACTTCGTAAAATTGGCCCAGTGCCTTGCGCTGAGTGATAGTTCAGGCAAAGTTGACACCAACAACAAACACCAAGGTGCAGATCATGACGATGACCCGACAGGCTCTGACTAACTATGGCCAACCGTTAGAAGAACTAAATGAGCCGGTGCCGGTACCGCAAGGCAGCGAAGTGATCGTGCGTATTCGTAACTGCGGCGTCTGCCATTCTGATTTGCACCTTCAGGACGGTTATTTCAGCCTCGGCGGCGACAACAAATTGGACGTCCGCCATGGCCGTGAATTACCCTTCACGCTTGGCCATGAGATTGAAGGCGAGTTGGTAGCCGCCGGTCCGGACGCCGATGTCGGCAATCTGGAAATTGGAAAAAGATACGCCGTGTTTCCGTGGATCGGGTGTGGTAATTGCGTGCGCTGCGATGGCGGCGAAGAGCATTTATGCGACCGGCCACGGGCACTGGGGATCAACCTTGATGGCGGGTTTTCGACCCATCTCCGCGTGCCCGATGCCAAATACCTGCTCAATTATGATGGCATCAGCGCCGAAATCGCCTGTGCCTACATGTGCTCCGGCCTGACGGCCTATTCTGCTCTAATCAAACTCGGCAAGCGCGCCGAACGTGGCCCTGCCGTACTGGTCGGCTTGGGTGGCGTTGGCATGATGGGTTTGTCCCTGGCGCTCGCCATGCACAAACACAAGCCCTATGTCGCCGACATTGATCCGGCAAAACGCGAGGCCGCGATGGCGGCGGGCGCCGCGGCGGCCTTCGATCCGGGCGAACCGGGCTTTCGCAAAACCTTTATGAAAGCAACCGGCGGCGGTGTTTTCGGTGCTGTCGACTTCGCCGGGACCGATGGTTCTTTCGCCTATGCCAGCGGCGCGATCACCAAAGGCGGCAAAGTGGTCGTCTCGGGAATGATCGGCGGGTCATTCACCATGGCCGTTCCCATGCTGCCAATGCGGGCGATTGCCATAGAGGGCAGTTTTGTCGGTTCGCTGCAGGAAGCCAAGGATATGCTCGACCTAGTCAAGCAAGGCAACGTCGCGCCGATACCGGTTGAAACCCGGCCACTGTCGGCGGCAAACTCCGCACTTAATGATTTGAAATCCGGTAAGGTCGTTGGGCGGGTAGTTCTGGAAGCCTGACAAAGCTGCCGCGGTCAGGATGCGGCGTCAATCAAACCCTGAGCGAAGCTACCCATCCCGGTTCTCCGGGAGCGGCGAAGCCGTTCCGCCGTTAGTATCGACCGGACATTCTGATAGGCCAAGTCGAGGTCATCATTGACGATGACAAAATCATAATCGTCCCAATGCTCGATCTCGATCTTGGCATTTGCCAACCGCCGCTCAATAACGTCAGCGTCGTCTTCGGCGCGGCGTTCCAGCCGGGATTTTAACTCAGCCATTGATGGCGGCAGAACGAAAATGCCCACCATGTCGACGCGCATCTTGTCGTAGAGCTGCAATGTTCCTTGCCAATCGATGTCAAACAACACATCGCGCCCCTGCGCCAGCGCCTCTTCAACGCGCGCCCGTGGGGTGCCGTAATAATTACCGTGGACTTCGGCCCACTCCAACAATTCGTCATTGTCGCGCATAGAGGTGAAGGTACGCTCCGAGACGAAGTGATAATGGACGCCATCGGCTTCGCTATGCCGGCGTTCGCGGGTTGTTACCGATACCGACAGCTCAAGGCTGTCATCGGAATCCAGCAAGGCGCGGGAGATGGTCGATTTTCCGGCACCCGACGGTGACGACAACACCAGCATCAGGCCACGGCGCTCTATTTCAATGGCATTTTTAGATTTCGTCATGGAAACGGCAACCGGCGTAAAAGTTATTCGATATTTTGGATCTGCTCGCGCAATTGATCGACGACAGTCTTCAATTCCAATCCGATCGCCGTAAGCGATGCATCATTGGACTTCGAACACAGTGTATTTGATTCCCGGTTAAATTCCTGTGCAAGAAAATCCAACTTTCGACCGACCGGCACTGTTTCGGCAAGCAATTGGCGCGCCGCATCAACGTGGGTTTTCAGCCGATCGAGCTCTTCGCGGATATCGGCTTTTGTCGCCAGCAAGACGGCCTCCTGATGAAGGCGCTGCGGATCTAGTGGCGAATCCGCGGAGATCAGTTCGGCGACGAGTGCGGCGAGCTTAGCGCGGATGACATCTGGCTGCCGCGCCGGATTGACCTCTGCCGCATCGACAAGCTTTTCGATCTCGTTGACCCGTTCAGACAACACCACGGCAATGGCGGCGCCTTCCTCGTCACGGGCTGATGCCAGCGCCGCAATCGCTTCTTCCAGTCCAACTATCACCGCTGCATTGATTTCCGTCTGCGCCTCTTCGCCGTCTTCGGCATCTGAATAATCCAGGATACCCCGCAAAGCCAACAGACCGTCAGCCCGCGGCGGCGCCATATCATAGGTACGCGACAGACTTTCGATTGTCTCCATCACCTGCTTTAAGGCCGGCTCATTGATCGTTACGCGTTGTTCAGTTTGATCGCGTTGAACGTTCAAATTAGCGCTGATATTGCCACGCGTAAAAGCCGCTTGCAGCTGCTTGCGCGCCACCGCGTCGATCGCGTCGTAACCATTTGGCAAACGCAGGCGGATGTCCAAGCCGCGACCGTTGACCGAACGCAGCTCCCATGCCCAGCGTACTGAGCCGTGAGAACCCTCGGTCCGGGCGAAACCGGTCATGCTGGATAGAGCCATTATGTTTCCCGTCGCTTATGTTTTGACCCAACCAGGCGGCCATCCACGGCAATCGCTTATTGGCTGCTATCGGCTGGCTTGGTTTTGGATGATTTCGTCTTTGGCGTGGCCGTACCGTCGGTGGTCGCTGCCCTGTTGGCAGCATCACGGCGGTCTTTTTCTACCTTGCGCCACCGGGCGACATTCTTCTTGTGATCGGCATAAGTTTCGGCGAACACATGACCACCGGTTCCATCAGCCACAAAAAACAGATCGTTCGTGCGGGATGGGTTGGCCACCGCTTCCAGCGCCGCACGGCCGGGACTGGCGATTGGTCCCGGCGGTAGGCCGTCAATCTGATAGGTATTGTAGTTGTTGGGCTTCTTCAATTCGCTCAGCAACAGCGTTCTCGGCCGATTCCAAGCGTCACCACCATGCAGGCCATAAAGGATCGTCGGATCTGATTCCAACCGCATTTTCTTGCGCAGACGGTTGACGAACACGGCCGCAACACGCGTGCGTTCGTCAGCCTTACCGGTCTCTTTTTCGACAATTGACGCCAAAATGAGCATTTCCCGTGGCGAAGCGATCGGCAAATTCTTGTCGCGCCTACTCCAGACATCGGCCAAGACTTTGTCATGGTCGCGGCGCATGCGGTCAACGATTTGCTGCCGGGAAGTGCCACGGGTGAATTTGTAAGTCTCTGGTAGAAGGATGCCTTCTTCAGGAATCTCGTCTATCTCGCCGACCAGGATGGCATCTTTCTTCAAGATCGCAATGATCTGTTCGCTGGAAAGGCCTTCCGGCAGGGTCACAGCATATTCAACGCCGCGACCGGCGACGATCACATCCATGATCTGACGCATGCTGGCGTTAGCCGGGATCAAGTACTCGCCGGCTTTCATCTCATTGGCATTCTTGTAGACCTGGACAGCAATGGTGAAGACCCAGGAACTGGAGATGAGGCCTTTCTGCTGCAACTGGCCGGAAATCGATTCCAACGACGCGCCGCGTGACACCATGACTGTTTGATCTTTGGTAAGCGGCCCGGTGGCTTCGAATTCCTGCTTGCCCCAGTACAAAATGCCACCGAAAGCGACGACGGCGAGCAGGACAAGCGTAATCAGGAAATTTAGGAAAACGACGACCGGATGTCTGACCTGCTTGGAGCGCGGCGGCGGACCAGGCGCCTGTTCAGGCTGGATAGCCTGACGCGGACTTTTCGGATTAATTCGCCGAAGTTCGGGATGGCCAGGATCGGACCCGTTTGACTCGTTATTGTGATCTTCCATCAGTCCCTATCCGGCAATTCACATCAGCATAATGTCGTTTGATTGCGGTGACGACATGACCAGCTAATTTACACAATCGCGCTGACCACGGCCCGTTACCGGATCAGACACGTTACCCTCGATTGTGGCGTAATCACGATTGACCGGCAACGGTCAACCGTCATAGCGGCGGAATACCAAAGAGGCGTTGGTGCCACCAAATCCGAACGAATTCGACAATGCCACGTCAACCGTGCGTTTCTTGGCTTTGTGGGGCACGAGATCAATTGCGGTTTCGACGGAAGGATTGTCCAAATTAATTGTTGGCGGCACGATATTGTTGTGGATCGCCAAAATGGAGAATATTGCCTCAATCGCCCCGGCGGCACCCAATAAATGGCCGGTTGCCGATTTGGTCGACGACATGGAAATCGTCTCAGCAGCATCGCCCACGAGCCGCTGCACAGCACCCAGTTCTATCTCATCGCCCAGCGGCGTCGATGTGCCGTGAGCATTGATGTAGTCAACGTCGCTTGGTTCAATTTCCGCCCGAGCCAGCGCTGCCTTCATGCACCTATAGGCACCATCGCCATCCTGAGATGGCGCGGTAATATGGAAGGCATCACCCGACAACCCATAGCCGACGATTTCAGCATAGATTTTAGCGCCGCGCGCCTTGGCATGCTCATATTCCTCCAAAACGACAACGCCCGCACCTTCACCCATGACGAAACCATCCCGGTCTTTGTCATAAGGCCGCGAGGCGCGTTCAGGGTCATCATTAAAGTGAGTGCTCAAGGCCTTGCAGGCGGCAAAACCTGCCAACGCCAAACGGCAAAGCGGAGATTCCGTACCACCGGCCACCATGACATCGGCATCACCAAGTCCAATGAATCGCGATGCGTCACCGATCGCATGGGCGCCGGTCGAACAGGCCGTGACCACGGCGTGGTTCGGTCCCTTTAATCCATGGCGGATGGAAACCTGGCCGGAAGCCAGATTAATTATCCGTCCGGGAATAAAGAATGGACTGATACGACGCGGTCCGCGTTCGGCGAGCGTCATGCCGGCATCAACCATGCCTTCAAACCCACCGATACCCGAACCGATGATCACACCCGATCGGGTCTGGTCTTCATATGATTCTGGATGCCAGTTGGCATCGGCTAACGCCTGATCGGCGGCGGCCATCGCGTAAACGATGAACTCGTCGACCTTGCGTTGTTCCTTCGGCAACATCCAATCATCTGGATTATATGTACCGTCGGAACCATCTCCACGAGGAATAACGCCGCCGATTTGGCATGCCAAATCCGACACATCGAACGTATCGATGCGTTGAGCGCCGCTTTTCCCTTCAAGGATGCGGGACCACGACGTCTCAACGCCGCATCCCATGGGCGAAACCATGCCCATTCCGGTGACCACGACACGCCTTAGCACGGTGCACAACCCGGGCCCTTAAATAGAACCCGCCTCAATTGGTATGGAATGGTGACGTTAACCGGCAGCTTTCTCAAGGAACTTCACCGCGTCGCCGACGGTCAGAATCGTTTCTGCCGCATCGTCGGGAATTTCGACGCCGAATTCCTCTTCAAAAGCCATGACAAGTTCAACGGTGTCGAGGCTGTCTGCGCCCAGATCGTCGATAAAACTCGCTTTCTCGGCAACCTTATCCTGGTCTACACCGAGATGCTCAATAACAATTTTCTTAACGCGTTCAGCGATATCGCTCATATTTCGTGTCCTTAACAGTCTGTGCGCGGTTCAATTCTTGACTACCCCGTCGCAGCACCCGTTTATCTAAATCGGAATTCAATTTTCCGGTTCAAGGGTAACGCAACTCAAAGGACAACGAACTGCCCTATCGACGCCAAAGTCGACCACGGTCTTTTGTGTTCTGGCCGGGCGCTAGGTAACACACTTTTTTCGCGTTGACCAGCCATCCAACCGCTCCAATCTCGACGATTGTTGAACAACCGTCGGGGCGAAAATAATGTAGTCAAATCATCGCCATACCGCCGTTGACGTGCAGTGTTTGTCCGGTGACATAGGCCGCTTCATCACTAGCAAGATAGACGGCCGCCGCCGCAATCTCGCTGCTATCGCCCAACCGGCCCGCCGGAACCACCGACAGGATCGATTCCCGCTGCTTGTCATTGAGGGCATCTGTCATCGGCGTTTCAATAAACCCGGGCGCGATTGTATTGACGGTGATATTGCGCGAGGCGACTTCACTGGCCAATGATTTGCTCATGCCGATCATGCCGGCTTTTGCCGCGGCATAATTGCCCTGGCCTGGATTTCCGGTCACGCCAACAATCGACGTAATGCCAATGACCCGGCCCGACCGGCGCTTCATCATGCCTCTAAGCAATGCCCGCGTCAGGCGAAATCCGGAGGTCAGATTGACCTCTAGAACCTGATCCCACTCTTCATCCTTCATGCGCATGAAAATATTGTCGCGGGTGATCCCGGCATTGTTGACGAGAATATCCACCTGACCCAGAGCCTCATCAGCCTGGGCGGCCAGGGCATCCACATCGGATCGTTCAGATAGATTGGCAGTGACCACATGCACCCGCTCTCCGAGATCCCCGGCCAACGCATCGAGCGCCTCACGGCGGGTTCCGGAAATGGCGACACTGGCGCCTTGGGCATGAAGTGCGCGGGCAATGGCATTACCGATACCGCCGCTGGCGCCGGTCACCAGGGCAGTGCGCCCCGATAAATCAAACATCTTGCGTTCTCCCAAACTCAATTACGTATTTATGTCGGCGGCGACTGTCGCGACATCTTCAGGTGTGTTGATGGCCACCGCCTGGGTTTCGCGTGAAATGCGCCTCACCAGGCCGGTCAGCACCTTGCCGGCGCCAATCTCATAAAGTGTATCGACACCATTAGCCGCCAACCAAGAAACGGTTTCGCGCCACCGCACGGTCCCGGTGACCTGTTCTACCAAACGGGCACGAATAACATCGGGATCGGAAATCGGTTGCGCCAACACATTGGCGACCACCGGAACGACTGGCGCCTTCAAATCCACGTCGGCCAATGCAGCCTTCATCCGGTCTGCTGCAGGTGCCATCAACGCACAATGGAATGGCGCGCTAACGGGTAACAATATCGCCCGCTTGGCGCCGTGGTCCTTGGCATTGGCGATCGCCCGTTCAACCGCCGCCTTGCTGCCTGAGACAACAATTTGTCCCGGTGCATTATCATTGGCTGCCTGACAGACGTCTCCCTCGGCCGCCTGGGCGGCAACCGTTTGGGCGGTCTCTAAATCCAATCCCAAGAGTGCCGCCATGGCGCCCTCGCCCACTGGTACTGCCGCTTGCATGGCTTCACCACGGATCCGCAATAGCCGTGCCGTGTCGGCAACGGTCAAACTGCCGGCCGCCGCAAGGGCGGAATATTCACCAAGCGAATGCCCGGCGACATAGCTTGCCGCATCAGCCAACATCACACCTTCCGACTGTAACGCCGCCGTGGTCGCCAAGCTCACCGCCATTAGCGCCGGTTGGGTATTGGCGGTCAGGGTCAAGTCCTCCTGAGGCCCTTCCCAGATCAGCCGGGAAAGTCCCTCGCCCAACGCCTCGTCAACCTCGTCAAAAACCGCCTTTGCCGCCGGATATGCATCGGCAAGTTCCTTACCCATACCGACGACCTGGCTTCCCTGGCCGGGAAAAGTGAATGCGCGCGCCATCCAATAATCCAATCATTTATTATCTGTCATATGGGCCATCCAAAAGAGAGCCCGGTCTTAACCTGTTGCCCGCCTAAGACACTGTCGAAACGGTCAGTGTCAAGGTCCAATCGGCCAGTTATCGGCAATTGAGAGGATTTAGCTTGCAAATCGGCTCAGTCGGCGTATATGTCCGCCCGAACTTCGTTCCGGCCGGGGGCTGAACGGAAGGCTGATATTAGAATGTCAGCAGGTTTGTAGAAATCAAACCGCCTTCCCGTGTCTCCGCTCTCGAAGCGTCACACAAGCCTTTCAATGGGCTTTGACGAGGCTTAGCGCCGGATTGGGAACGACACTTGGAAAGGCACTATTAATGCCACTTTATGAGCACATCTTCCTGGCACGCCAGGATGTTTCCGGCCAACAAGTCGATACGTTGGTGGAACAATTTAAAACCGTCATTGAAGAAAATGGCGGTTCGGTCGGTAAGATCGAAAACTGGGGTCTGAAAACCCTGGCCTATCGGATCAAAAAGAACCGCAAGGCCCATTTCACGTTGATGAACCTTGAAGCACCGCATGAAGCGGTAGCCGAAATGGAACGCCAGATGCGTCTTAATGAAGACGTGTTGCGTTATTTGACCATCAAGGTTGATGAGTTGGAAGAAGTTCCGTCGGTGATGATGCAAAAGCGTGATCGCGACGACCGTAAACGCCGGGACCGCGGCCCACGCCGTGACGATGACCGCCCGCGCCGTGATGATGACCGTCCGGGTGGTGTTGAAGGCGCAGCACCGGCTCCGGCCGTAGCCGCAACCGAGGCGAAGGAGAGCGAATAATGATTGATATTGCCCAACTGCCCTCGCGGCGTCCGTTTTTCCGTCGCCGGAAAACCTGTCCGTTCTCCGGAGAACATTCTCCGAAGATCGACTACAAAGATGTCAAACTGCTGCAGCGTTACGTGTCAGAGCGCGGCAAGATCGTGCCGAGCCGCATCACCGCGGTTTCCTCTCGCAAGCAGCGTGATCTAGCGCGCGCCATCAAGCGTTCGCGGTTCCTGGGCCTGTTGCCCTTCGTCGTTAAATAACGGCATATAGATCTGGCGGGTGCGCCCACGGGCGCCCTGCTCTCCGGCAATAATGCCGGGTTTGGTTGGGGAATGGCCGGGTAACCGTGATCTTCCTCTAACCGCTTCCAGGATGAACCTGGGCGGGACAGCTTCATGGGTATGCACATCCTTGTTGGTATTGGTGGTGGACTAGCGTCCGGGTTGCTGTTTGCGGCGCCCGGCTTTGGCGTGGCCATCATTATACCGTTCCTGTTTCTCACCCAATTGCCCATCGCCATCGCCTCCTTAGGCTGGGGATCGATATCCGGTCTGATTGCGGCAACCGCCGGTACGCTGCTCGTTGGCCTGACGCTGGGGCTGCCTGGTGCGGCGTCTTTCATTATGTTCATTGCTGCTCCGGCGGCATGGTTGTCTCATCTTGTCGGGCTGGCGCGCCCGGGCGACCCGATCGCCAATACTCCGACCCAATGGTTTCCACTCGGTCGGGTGTTAATGCACGCTGGCATTTTGGTGATCATTGCAACAATCGCGCTGTCGGTTGTTTTTGGAATCAACGAAGAAATCTTAGCCAAGCGCGTGACCGAGGCCTTCGGCGAAATCTTTAATACAGGCACGCAGTCGGGTGCGATCCAGCCCGATCCGCAAGCAATCGCAACCTATACAAAAACCTTTGTCTGGCTGATTCCGATCGTATTTCCCGTCACCTGGCTTTTGATCGCCGTTGGCAATCTGTATCTGGCCGCAAGGATCGTCCGCATGTCCGGCCGGCTTACCCGTCCATGGGAAAAATTAGCAAACATTTCTCTGCCAGAACCGGTCGCCATCGTCTTTTGCATATCCTTGGCGGCGATGTTTTTAAACGGCGCGACAGCTTTGGCCGCGGCAGTTGTTGCAGGGGCATTGGGCTTTTTGTTTTTGCTCGTCGGTTTGGCGGTCATGCATACCGTCACCGTTGGCTCGCAAATGCGGCTTTTTATCTTATGGGTCGTCTACATCCTTTTAGTCATGACGCCGTTTTCAGCGGCATTAATCGCAGCTCTCGGCCTCGCCGAGGGCTTCTTTAACTTGCGTGCGCGCATCGGCAAAACGCCGGGCGCCAGCACATAGATAGTCAAATAACGGAGAGAACTCATGGAAGTCATTTTATTGGAGCGCATCGCCAAGCTGGGCCAGATGGGCGATACCGTTCGCGTTCGCGACGGCTATGCACGCAATTTCCTGCTGCCGCAGGGCAAGGCGCTGCGCGCCAACGAAGCCAATAAAAAGCGCTTCGATTCTCAGCTCGTACAATTGGAAGCGCGCAGCCTTGAGCGCAAGACGGAAGCCGATGCCGTTGCTGAGAAACTGGCCGGCCAGACCTTTGTGGTTATCCGCCAGGCTGGTGAAACCGGTCAGCTTTATGGCTCCGTTACCACCCGTGACATTGCCGAATCCTTAAGTGAAAGTGGCTTCTCGGTCGTTCGTTCGCAGGTCAACTTGACCACGCCGATCAAAACCATCGGTGTCCATGAGGTCGCAGTTGCCCTTCACCCGGAAGTCGAAATCAGCGTCAACATGAACGTCGCCCGTTCTGACGATGAAGCCGAACGCCAATCCCGTGGTGAGGACCTGACCGTCCAGGACGACGATTTCGATTTCGAACCCGGCACTTTTGATGAAGACGATGCCGACGAAGACGATGAAGTTCTCGAATCCGCTGATGATGCAGACGAAGCCGGCGACACAGCAGACGAAGCCGCTGCCGAGGCAACCGATGAAGCTGGCGAAGACGACGAAAAGTCAAACGGCTAAAGCCCGCGCAACCAGCGTACATAACAATAGAAATGGCGGCGCCGATACATTCGGAGCCGCCATTTTTTATTTGCCTTATCACAAGGCGAGAATCTGAAAAACCAGCACATTCGACTATTGTATAAGGTGAACTTGAAATAATAGGCAATTTTGCCTTAGAATTGCATCCAAAGAATATATTCGGGCGAGCACACGAAGCCGATTGACGGATCATCGACTTCGATTAACGGTGAATATTCGCACGGAGGCGACATGAATTGGCTTTTGAAGTCTTTTCTCAGTAGCGCCATCAAGACCGGCGCGCTGGATGTTGTGGATGCATCAGGCACCGTCTTTTCCTTCGGTGACGGAAGCGATGCGAAAACACGCATACGGTTTCAGACTACCAAGGCAGGTTGGCTCGTCGCCATCAATCCGGAATTACACCTGGGCGAAGCCTATATGGATGGCAACCTGATCGTCGAAAGGGGCGACATATATGGGTTACTGTCCCTGGTGACGTCAAACATACGCACAGAACGGGCACCGTGGATGATGGTGTTCGGGGTCCTGCGGTTCATCACCAGACGATTTCGCCAGAACAACAACCGCCAGCAATCGCGGCGCAATGTGGCGCATCATTATGATCTGGATGCCACATTTTACCGGTTGTTCCTGGATAGCGACCGTCAGTATTCGTGCGCCTATTTTGAAAGCCCTGATGTTGGGCTGGAAGAAGCCCAGATGGCCAAGAAACGCCATCTGGCCGCCAAACTATGCCTGCGCCCGAACCATACCGTTCTCGATATCGGATCCGGGTGGGGCGGCTTGGGGTTATATCTGGCCGGTATCGGCAATGCTCATGTCACTGGCGTGACCTTGTCACAGGAGCAACTTAAGATCTCCACTGCTCGGGCCCGGGATTTGGACTTGTCTGATCGTGCCGAATTTCATCTCAAGGATTATCGCTCGCTGACGGGTCCTTATGATCGCATCATCTCGGTGGGCATGTTTGAACATGTCGGTGTTGGACACTTCCAAGAATATTTCGCCAAGTGCCGCGAATTATTGGATGATGACGGTATCATGGTGCTGCATTCCATCGGCCGCTCCAATGGACCCGATGAGACAAACTCCTGGACCCAGAAATATATTTTCCCTGGCGGCTACATCCCCGCCCTTTCCGAAGTCCTGCCGGTCATCGAGAAAGAAGGCCTGATCGTCTCCGACGTCGAGATATTGCGATTGCACTATGCTGAAACACTAAAAGCCTGGCGGGAACGCTTCATGGAACGCCGAGAGGAAGCTCGGGAGCTTTATGACGAGCGGTTTTGCCGGATGTGGGAATTTTATCTGGCGTCGTCGGAAACGGCCTTTCGCTATCAAGATTTGATGGTATTCCAAATTCAACTGGTCAAAGAGCAATCAGCTGCACCGCTGACCCGTACCTATATTGATGACGAAGAGCGCCGGCTGAGGCTGGTGGAAGAGCACCGGCAGCCGTTCCGGTTGGCTGGCGAATAAGGCGGATCAGACAGGCCGCGCATGACGATTCGCGGCGAATCATGTCAAGCTGAACTTTCGGATTTTTGGATGGCCTGTTAATAGCGGGGGCGCCGCCATAATCGTGCCGCCGCCCCCTTCACCAATCGCTTCGAACAGGCTATCGGCTGTCATAGCAAGAATTGAAAGCCACCCATGGACGCCACCGCCCGCAAGCTTGACGACGAGACCCAACTCAGCCGAATTTCGCCTTACAACGGCGAAGTCGAGCGGCAGTTGCTGGGCGCCATTCTTGTTAACAACGAGACTTATTATCGCGTTTCCGATTTCCTGGAGACGGAGAATTTTTTCGTCGAAGCGCATCGCGAGATATTTGAGCGCGCCGCGCAATTGATCCGCGCCGGCAAAACCGCCTCACCGATCACCCTCAAAACATTCTTCCCCGCCGAGACCCGCATGGCCGACATGTCGGTGACGCAATATCTGCTGCGTCTGGCTGCCGATGCGACGACGGTTATCAACGCGGAAGATTACGGCCGCACCATTCGCGATCTCGCCACCCGACGCAATTTGATCCGTATTGGCGAGGACATGGTCAATATCGCCTATGACGCGCCGGTCGACATGCCGCCGTCATCGCAAATTGAAGACGCCGAACGGCGGCTCTACGATTTGGGTGAGTTGGGGCAATATGACGGCGGGTTCTTTTCGTTTTCCGACGCGCTTCGCGATGCCATCGACATGGCTGCCGCAGCATTCCAGCGCGATGGCCACCTATCGGGCATCGCCACGGGCCTGGAAGATCTCGATCGCCTGATGGGTGGTCTTCAGCCTTCCGACTTGGTTATCCTGGCCGGCCGGCCGGGCATGGGCAAAACCGCGCTTGCCACAAATATCGGCTTCCATATCGCCAAAGCTTATAAGGGCGAGGAACAACCCGACGGCGCGTTCAAAACCGTCGACGGCGGTATCGTCGCCTTCTTTTCGCTGGAAATGTCATCGGAACAACTGGCCACACGTATTCTAGCCGAACAGGCCGGTGTTCCATCGTCAGAAATACGCCGTGGCACCATTGATGATGAACAATTTGCTCAGCTAGCCGTCGTCAGCCAGGAAATGCAATCTATCCCGCTTTATATCGACCAAACCGGTGGCTTGACCATCGCTCAGTTGGCGGCCCGTGCGCGCCGTCTGAAACGCCAACGCGGCATGGATGTGATGATCGTCGACTACCTGCAACTGCTACAGGGCTCGACCAAGAAATCATCGGAAAGTCGCGTCCAGGAAATCACCGAAATTACCACCAAGCTGAAAGCACTGGCCAAGGAACTCTCCGTTCCGATCCTGGCGCTTTCACAGCTCTCCCGTCAGGTCGAATCGCGCGACGACAAACGGCCGCAACTGTCGGACTTGCGTGAATCAGGCTCCATCGAGCAGGACGCCGACGTGGTCGTATTTGTGTACCGGGAAGAGTATTATCTTAAGAACAAGATGCCGCGCGAAGGCACCGAAGAATTCTTCAAATGGCAGGCGGACATGGAAAATGTTGCAGGTGTGGCTGAGGTAATCATTTCCAAGCAGCGCCATGGCCCGACTGGTACAGTCGATCTGCAGTTTGAAGCCGATGTCACCCGGTTCTCCACCCTGGTACGCGATGATTACATCCCCCAAAGACTGGACTAGACCGTGAGCGCGGCGCCGGAACGTGACCCGGCATTGGCGGGCGGGCGGCTAACTGTCAACCTGGACGCATTGGCGGACAATTGGCGCCTGCTGCGCGATCGATCTTCCCCGGCCGAATGCGCTGCCGCCGTTAAGGCGAATGGCTATGGTCTTGGGATCGGCCCGGTAGTTCAGTCGCTGTGGGATGCCGGCTGTAAAACGTTTTTCGTTGCCTTGGCCGATGAAGGCCTGCAAGTCCGCTCGCTGTTGCCGCAAGCTGATATCTATGTCCTGAACGGCCTGTTTACCGGGGCCGCCGACGACCTGGCCCAAGCCGACCTGCGCCCGGTGCTCGGCAGCGTCGACGAGGTCTATGAATGGGCCGCGTTCTGCAAGAAGCGGGACGAAACTCTTGCCGCGGCGGTCCATATGGACACCGGCATGAACCGGCTGGGATTATCAGCCAAGGAAACCGACCAGTTAACCCGCCGGCCCGATCTGCTGCGGCCCTTTACGCCGACCTTGTTGATGTCGCACCTGGCCTGCGCCGACGACCCGTCGCATCCGCTCAATGAGAGACAGCTCGCCGCTTTCAACGCCCTTAAAACCGATTTTCCGGATATGCCCGCCTCATTGGCAAATTCCGCCGGCATTCTCACCCGCAGCGATTGGTATTTCGACATGGTCAGGCCGGGGATTGCGCTTTATGGCGGTGAGGCCGTTGCCGGCAGCCCCAACCCGATGGCCCCCGTGGCAACGCTGGAATCGCGGATCATTCAAGTGCGCAACGTCGCCGTGGGTGAAACGGTTGGCTATGGCGCGACGCAGACGCTCCAGCGTGACAGCCGCATCGCCCTGCTGTCTTGCGGGTATGCCGACGGCTATCACCGGTTGGCCAGTTCCAACGACCCCAACCCGGGCGCGGTAGCCTGGTTGGACGGCCATATTGTTCCGCTTGTTGGCCGCGTTTCAATGGATTTGATCGCCGTTGATGTTACCGACCTGCCCGACGGTCTGGCTACCCGGGGTGCCTGGGTGGAGCTGTTCGGCGCCAACATCGCCGTTGACGATGTGGCCAAACAGGCCGGCACCATCGGCTACGAACTGCTGACCGGGCTCGGTTCGCGGCTTTCCCGGCGTTACATCACTAGCGCCGAGGCGAGTTGATCATGGCCAAACGCACAGCCCAGTTTGTCTGCCAGACCTGTGGCGCGGTCACCGCCCGCTGGGCCGGCAAATGTGAATCCTGCAGCGCCTGGAACTCCATCGTCGAAGAATCTGAAAGCGGCGGCATTGGTGGCGGGCCGGGAAAAAAACCTATCAAAGGTCGCCCGGTCTCGCTAGTCCCCTTGCAAGGTGAGGAGGACGAAGCACCACGGCGTCAGTCAGGTATCGGCGAATTGGACCGGGTCTTTGGCGGCGGCTTCGTACGTGGTTCGGCGATATTAATTGGTGGCGATCCGGGCATCGGCAAATCGACGCTGCTCATTCAAGCCTCGGCGGCATTGGCGCGGTTGAATGCCAAAGTCATCTATATTTCCGGCGAGGAAGCGATAGCCCAGGTGCGGCTGCGCGCTGATCGCCTGGGGCTTTCCGACGCCGATGTATCACTGGCGGCGGAAACCAACATTGAAGATATCCTGGCAACGCTGAGCCACGGGCCGCAGCCGGATTTTGTCGTGGTCGATTCCATTCAAACCATGTGGACCGATCGTATTGAATCGGCCCCAGGCACGGTGTCGCAGGTGCGCTCTTGCGCCCAGGCGCTGATCCGCTATGCCAAACAATCAGGTGCCGCCATCGTCCTGGTCGGCCACGTCACCAAGGACGGTCAGATCGCTGGCCCACGGGTTGTCGAGCATATGGTCGATACGGTGCTTTATTTTGAAGGCGACGCCGGCCATCAGTTTCGAATTCTGCGGGCAGTCAAGAACCGCTTCGGCCCGACCGACGAAATTGGCGTATTCGAAATGACCGGCGCCGGATTGCAGGAAGTCGCCAATCCATCATTGTTGTTTTTAGGTGAACGCGATGCCGGGACGCCAGGCGCTTCCGTTTTTGCCGGCATTGAAGGCACCCGGCCAATCTTGGTGGAAATTCAGGCGCTGGTTTCAGCGTCACCGTTGGGCACGCCGCGGCGGGCAGTTATTGGCTGGGATTCCAACCGTTTGGCGATGATCCTGGCCGTGCTTGATGCTCGCTGTGGCGTCCGCCTCGGGTCCCATGATGTCTACCTGAATGTCGCCGGTGGCCTTAAAATCAACGAACCAGCAGCCGATCTAGCTGTCGCCGTGGCGTTGATCTCTTCACTTACCGGGGTTGCTCTTCCCGCCGAGAGTGTCTATTTCGGCGAGGTTAGTCTTTCAGGCGCGGTTCGGCCGGTCCCATTAAGCGATTCCCGAATAAAGGAAGCGCACAAACTGGGGTTTCAGCGAGCGGTGATTCCAGCGCGCAACGCCGAGGGACGATCGGGCGAAGGCCTGGCAATCGAGACGGTCGAGTTATTGACCGATTTGGTCGCTAGCATCGCCGCACAATCAACAACCGTCGGCGCCGAGGCGTCCGACGATACCGCTCTTTCATCGTAAGAGCGGGAATCATGCTAATGATGCCGGCTGAAAACTCCTTTGCCGGCGGATGGAGATGGGCCAAAAATGCCGATCACGCTCCTTGACGGAATACTTATTGTCATCATGTTGATTTCGGCCGTCCTGGCCATGATCCGTGGTTTCGTCCGCGAAGTCCTATCAATCGCATCGTGGATTGTCGCGGCCCTCGTGGCCTACCTGTTCTACGGTGACCTGCTGCCCTTCGTGAAAGACTACATAACCAACCAATATGTGGCCTTGGGCGTCGCGGTGGCGGTGATATTCTTCATCACGCTGGTCGTCGTCAGCTACATCACCATGCGCATTTCCGACTATGTGCTTGATAGCCGTATTGGTGCCCTAGATCGGACGCTGGGGTTCTTGTTCGGCGCCGGGCGCGGATTGCTGCTTGTTGTCGTCGCCATGTTGTTTTTCAATTGGTTTGTCCCTGAAGAGGTTCAACCCCGATGGGTCGCCGGCGCCAAGTCCAAGCCGCTGCTCAACACCATTGGTGATCGGCTGATTACGGCGCTGCCGGAAGATCCTGAAAGCGAGATTTTCGACCGGTTGCGCAATCGCGGCAAGCCGCCGGCTGAAACACCGCCATCTTCGGGCACCGGCACGCAGGGTAATAATACTGACCCGGCCGGTAAAAAAGGCTACAAGACCACCGAACGCAGTGGTCTCAACCAGCTTATCAAAAGCACCGAAAACTAGTTAAGCGAACCCGAGCGGGATGGATGTCATGAACAAACCGAGCCCGGCGGATTTCAAGGCAGACGACGACAAGTTCCACGAAGAATGCGGTGTGTTCGGTATTTTTGGAAATGCCGCCGCGCCAGCCATGACCGTGTTGGGGCTGCACGCCCTCCAGCACCGTGGCCAGGAAGCTGCCGGTATTGTCTCATATGATGGTCAACAATTTTACTCTGAACGCCATATCGGCCTGGTCGGTGATAACTTCACCAAACAGTCGGTTATCGACCGCCTGATCGGTAATCGGGCGATCGGACACAACCGCTACTCCACCACCGGCGCGCCGGTGTTGCGCAATGTTCAGCCGCTGTTCGCCGAATTCGCCGGCGGCGGTTTTGCCGTTGCCCACAACGGCAACTTGACCAACGCCCGTGTCCTGCAGACGAAATTGCAAAAACGCGGATCGATCTTCCAATCGACCTCAGATACCGAAACCATCATTCACCTGATTGCCACGAGCACCGCCGGCCAATTAGTTGATCGTTTCATCGATGCTCTGCGTCAATTGGAAGGAGCATTCGCGCTGGTGGCCCTGTCAGAGAAGAAGCTGATCGGTTGCCGTGATCCGCTTGGCGTGCGGCCGCTGGTTCTTGGCACCTTCGAAGGCGCCTACATTTTGGCTTCGGAAACCTGTGCGCTGGATATTATCGGCGCCGAATTTGTGCGTGACATCGAACCGGGCGAACTGGTCGTCATCACTGAGGAAGGGTTGCGCAGCCTGCGCCCGTTCGACAATCATCAGCCTCGTTTCTGCATTTTTGAATTTGTCTATTTTTCCCGGCCTGATTCCTATGTGGCCGGCGCCAATGTCTATGAAGTGCGCAAGCAAATCGGCCGTGAATTGGCCAAGGAATCACCCGCCGACGCCGACATCGTCATCCCGGTGCCTGATTCAGGCACGCCGGCGGCGATCGGATTTGCCGAGGCTGTCGGCCTGCCATTTGATTTGGGCATTATCCGCAACCACTATGTTGGCCGCACCTTTATCGAGCCGACCGATTCCATCCGTCACATGGGCGTTAAACTGAAGCATAATGCCAATCGCGCGATGCTCAAAGACAAGCGGGTGATCTTGGTCGACGATTCCATCGTTCGCGGTACCACTTCGATCAAGATCGTAGAAATGGTTCGCGAAGCCGGTGCCCGCGAGGTGCATATGCGCATTGCCAGTCCGCCAACAGTCGGGTCATGCTATTACGGCGTCGACACCCCGGAATCCTCGAAGCTGATCGCTTCACAAATGTCGGTCGAGGACATGGCCGAAAAAATTGGTGTCGACAGCCTCTCCTACATTTCGCTTGAGGGTCTCTACCGCGCCGTCGGCGTGGCTGAACGTGATCCCCAAAACCCTGGCTATTGCGATGCCTGTTTCACCCGCGACTACCCGACCCAATTGACGGATCAGTCGGTTCGCGATGATTTCAGGCCAACCAGTTTGCTGGCGGAAGCCGGCTAGTTTCTCATTTAATCGGATATCACTATGACAAATTCTCTGGCGGGCAAAACCGCCGTCGTCACCGGCGCATCGCGCGGCATCGGCTATGCAATTGCTAAAGCGCTGGGCGCAGCCGGCGCCCATGTAATTGCCGTGGCGCGCACAGTGGGCGGACTAGAAGAACTCGACGATGACATCCAGGCCGCCGGCGGCAGCGCAACACTGGTGCCGGTAGATTTGACCGACTTTGAAGGTATCGACCGCCTCGGCGGCGCAATTTTTGAGCGTTGGAAGAAACTCGATATTTTAATCGGCAATGCCGGCGTGCTCGGCAGCCTCTCGCCCCTCGGCCATATCGAGCCAAAGGTCTGGGATGACGTGATGACCGTCAATGTGACTGCCAATTGGCGGCTGATCAGGTCGCTAGACCCGTTGTTGCAGCAAGCCGAAGCTGGCCGTGCGGTTTTCCTGTCTTCGGGGGCGGCCCACAAGTGCCTGCCGTTTTGGGGGGCCTATTCAACCTCAAAGGCGGCGGTCGAAGCCATGGTGCGCACGTATGCCGCGGAAAATGCGAACACCTCGATCAGAGCCAATCTGGTCAACCCTGGTCCGCTCCGCACCCATATGCGAGCCCGCGCCATGCCCGGCGAAGATCCGATGACACTGAAGACGCCAGCAGAGATCGCGCCAAAAATCATTGAAATGTGCCTGCCGGAATTCGACAAGACCGGGTTGATTTATGATTTCCCGACGGATCGGTTCGTTACACCGCAAATGCCGGCCTGATCGTTAGTTAGGCTTGCGTTTTCCGGCATAGGGATTTTCGCCCTTGCGATAGGAAAGACGTAGCGGGATACCTGGCATTCCGAATTCGGTGCGGATGCCGGTGAGCAGATACCGCCGGTAGGATTCCGGCAGGGCGTCGGCACGGGAACAAAATACCACAAAATGCGGCGGCCGGGCTTTCGGCTGGGTGATATAGCGCAACCGCACACGGCGTCCGCCTACCGCCGGCGGCGGATGACGGTGGGTGATCCAAAACAGCCATTGGTTCAACCGCGGCGTGGAAATACGTGTGTTCCAAAGCCGATGAACCTCGGTCACTGCCTCCATCAAACGGTCAAGATTGCTACCAGTCAGTCCGGAAAGCGTGACCATCGGAACGCCCCGCACCTGCGGCAGCAGGCGATCCAGTTCAATCTGTAATTCACGCCGTGTATCAACCGGGTTTTCAATCAGGTCCCACTTGTTGATGGCAATCACTATTGCCCTGCCCTCGCGCGCCGCCAAATCGGCAATCTGCAGATCCTGCTTTTCAAACGGCATGGTGGCGTCGACCATAACCACGACCACTTCGGCAAACTTGATCGCCCGCAATGCATCGGCAACGGAGAGTTTCTCAAGCTTGGCGTTGACCCGCGCCTTCTTGCGCATCCCGGCGGTATCGAACAGCCGAATGGCACGTCCGTTCCAATTCCAGTCAACGGCAATGGAATCTCGCGTAATCCCGGCTTCCGGCCCAGTTAAAAGTCGCTCCTCGCCGATCAGCTTATTGATCAGGGTCGACTTTCCGGCATTCGGTCGGCCGATAATGGCGATCTTGATCGCCCGTTCTTCCGCGTCGTCGTCATCTTCATCTTCAGGCCTATCGCCAAGATCATCGTCGTCGAATTCGTCCCCTTCAGCTACTGCATCCACATGTTCGCGAAGCGCGTCATAAAGATCGGCTAGGCCTTCGCCATGTTCAGCAGATAGCGCGATGGGTTCGCCGAAACCGAGCCCGAACGCATCAAGCACACCGTGTTCTCCCGACCGCCCTTCCGCCTTGTTGGCAACCAGAATGATCGGTTTATTGACCGTTCGCAAAAACCGCGCAAAATGCGCGTCTACCGGCGTCAGCCCGGCACGGGCGTCGACCAAAAACAATACCGCGTTGGCTTCGGCGATCGCGGCTTCCGTCTGTGCCTGCATGCGTCCCGCAAGGCTGCGGGAATCCGCCTCCTCAAGACCGGCCGTGTCGATAATGTTGAAGACCAGATCGCCCAGGCGTGCTTCGCCTTCGCGGCGGTCACGGGTCACACCCGGCGTATCGTCGACAAGCGCCAGGCGTTTGCCGACCAGCCGATTGAACAGGGTCGATTTACCGACATTCGGTCGGCCGATAATGGCAATGGAGGCAGACATGGCTAGAGTTTCGCAGTCCGTTGAGCGCCGTTAATTGAGAGCCGTTAAATCGCCTTTGCCGGTGACAATAACCAATTTGCCCGACGCGGCGATCGGCGGCAGATATCCAGGAGCGCCGAGGTCACGATTTGATATCACCTCGCCAGTGCCAGCCGCAACGGCGGCAATGCTGCCCTCGTTGGAGACCAACCATAGTGCGCCGCTGGCCAATACCGGGCCGGCCCAATTGGTGTTCTTCTTTTTCGTCCGAACAATTGGCAATTGGGTCGCCCACATCACCGCGCCGCTTTTACGGTTAAGCGCGATAACGCGATCATTGAGATCAACAAGATAGACCGCAGACGGTGTCACCACGGGTGTGTGGGCGCTGCCCACATCTTGTTCCCAAATACGATTACCCTTGCGGATGCCAACGGCGATAATGCGCCCGGCAAGTCCGGTCGCAAAAACAGTCCCGCCGTCTATAACAGGGCTGGCGGCCACATCGCTCAAGCCGGATACGGCCAATGTCCGGTATGACCGGCTGATCGCCTCGGTCCACCGAACCTCACCGGTCTTGGTGTTCAAGGCAATTACTTCGCCTGACGAATAAGGCACAATTACCGTGTCGCCGGATACCGCCGGTGCCGCAGCTGATAAGACGCCGGCGGCTTCGGGAATACCCCGGTAGGACCAGAGTTCGTTGCCGTCTTTTTGATCGAGCGCGACAATAACGTTGGTCTGGGTGACGACGTAGACCTTGCCACCGGAAGCGGTCGGTGCGCTGCGCGCCGGAGCTTCAAGTTCTTTGGTCCAGATTGTTTGCCCGTTTGATGGCGAGACCGCCGATACGGAACTATATCCGGTAGCGACAAATATCATACCTTGGTCGGCGGCCACACCGCCGCCCGGAGCGATATCCGGTTCGTCCTTCGGCCGCAATTTGATCGACCAGGCCCGGCCGCCACTCGACAGCGAAAACGATGACAGGCTACCGGAGGGATCATAAACCACCACCCGGCCCTGATAGGCGATCGGGCGGGAACTAACCCGAAGGTTATCGGAACTTCCAAACACCCCGAAGCCGCCGCCTGATTCTGTTGGAATTTTAGTTCGCCAGGCGCGCGCGCCGGATCCCGACGACAGAGCGACATTGCCAGGATTATTAGCGGCATTGCCGCCCGGCTGGGACCAATCAGCGACGGAACGGGCCTGTGGCACGCCGACGGCTTTACGTTCCATCAGCGGATTGCCAGCCGGATCGATATTGGCGGCGATTTCCCGACGCTCGCCAGGCAGGATCAATTCCTTCTCGGCGAACGGATTGATGGAATCAAACGAGTCGCCGATGGATTCGCAACCGCCAACCAACAAGGTGAGCGAGCAGGCCGCGACAGCGACAATGGATTTGGTGGGATGAATACTCATTAGTTGGTCGCGCCCCCGTCGCCAGCCTTTTTATCGTCTTCCGATGCTGCCGGTGCCGGCAATTCAGACCGCACAACGGTCAACACCATTTGCGCCCGTGTTTTCAGCGCCTGGGTCGCTTCGGTATCGTCAACAATCATGGAAAACCATTTTTCCGCGTCAGCGTATTTTTCCGCCTTCCAACTCGCCAAACCCATAATTTCACGGGCTGAATGGCGCCAAGTCTGGCCGGCGGCGGCAAGCGGTTCGATCTTCTTGGCGATATCATCATACGGCTTGATATCGAGTGAGATGAACGACGCCCGAATAAGCGCCAAATCCCGAAACGTCTGATCAACAGAACTATCGTTGGCAATCGATTCAAAGGCTGTTACCGCGCCTTCACCGTTGCCGGCGGCTGCGGTTTCAGATGCCGCGCGCAGTCGCGCCAGGACCGGGTAACCCCCGGAGGTATCTGCCGTCAACGCTAGCAACGCCGTCGTCGCATCATCATGTTGGCCATCTTCGGCCAACCCGACCGCCGACATGTACCGGTCGCCAGCTTCACTGGACACCGATTCCTGCCAAGCCTGCCAGCCGCGATAGCCCGCTGTCACAACAACAATCAGAACCGCTGCACCGATGACATAGGAGCCGAACCGGTCCCACAAGGTCTTGAGTTGATCGCGACGAAGTTCTTCGTCGACTTCACGAATAAAATCACTATCCGACATGGGGTCTTTTCTTTTTTGAATTCATAAAAATTAGCACCAAACACATTGGTTACACACCACCGTTCGTTCGGCGCCGCACCATACGCGCTTGGTCAGGCAGACGCAAATTCTGTTATGCATGATTTTGGAACGCCTCCTGACCCCGGTTTCGATCACAAAACCAGTCATTTGCGGCAATCGTTTGACGAAAACTCGGCCTCCCGCCGCAGCCTATTTTTACACGGTCCGATTACCAAGGCGCATAACAACAAGAATGGCGCGATTTACAAGACCGATGCGGCCATTTTTGGTATCATGGTTAGGGCGCCCGCCACGTCGGGTCGTCACTTCGCGGGGTTTCAACATGGGTAGCAGCCAAAAGACAGCCAAATCGATCCTCATCAAACAACGCGAGGAGTTGCATGGCCTGTCTGATTTGACATCTACCGATCGAAATCCGGTGGCGCTGGACCAACAAAGTGTTGGCCGGCTGTCGCGCATGGATGCGCTACAAATGCAGGCCATGGCCGAGGAATCTGAACGTCGGCGGGCTTTCGACCTCACCCGTATCGATGCTGCCCTGCGCCGTCTTGATGACGGTGACTATGGTTATTGCGTTGAATGCGGTGAGGAAATCGCCGTGAAGCGCCTGGAAATCGATCCGGCGGCCAGCCACTGCATATCTTGCGCGTCTTTGGCGGAACGGTAGATCACGGCGATCCGATGCGCTGTCTAAATCGGGTATAGGTTATGACCGCTATTTCCGGCCGCGTAACCCGAGATCACAATTTCCAATATTCCTAAATACCCTGTATGATGATCAGGACGCGTATTCTTCCCAACGGCCACCCTAATATTGCTTGGAACTGTTGTTTTAGGAGAATTGAAATGCGCAATATCAGCGTTAGATTATTTCTGCCAACAATTTTCGCCTTATTGATAATCTCCCTGTCCTTACCTGTCAGTCAGGCCCTCGCCATGGGTGGAGAAAGTGGGGGAGAACCGGGTGGCAATCTGGTCAGGCCCGGAGGGCCTGCGAAATCGACGACTAAATCGTCCCGTTGGAACGACCTGGTGGCCTCAACGCTGCGCAGCCATCAGGCCGACAACAAGTTGGAATATTACTTTAAATCCAAAACCCGCATGCGCCGCTTGTTTCGACGACTAACTCAGGAAGCCAAGGAAACTGGCGCTAAGAAACCCACAAAGAAAAGCGCCACAACCGACGCAATTTGGAACCAATTGGTGAGTTTCGAACGCATGAGCGGCGACACCGGGAAGCGGGCAAAATTAATCACGAAAGGGTTTGGAATTTATACGGATTACAAGCTCAAGAAAATTTCGTTCCGCGCATACCAAAAACAAATGCTGAGGATGTTCGGATTTGTGCCGTGAAGCAGCTAATAAGATCGAGCGCAATCTAAAATTCGCCGGAGAATAATGATCAAATCCCACCCGGATCAGGGGGCGGCGTGGTCAAGGTGGTTTATTTTCGGGATCAGTTAGATTGCAAATATCGCAATAGAATATCGTGCTAGGGGACAAATCCCAGGATTCGTTTCATCGCACTTCTATAAACACTTTTCTTTATATGTCCTTCTTTATATTGCACATATGTTAAGAATGCTAACTTGATATTATTAGCATTACGAAATTCCACCTTACCTAGGCCGTATTTTTTCATTATATCATCGATTTTATTGATTATAGCGGCATTTTTATTGTTCTGCCGAGAGCTCTCCGGTTGTTTATTTCTTTCCTTGTATTCCTTATGCATCCGATCAAGCAGCCGCCGCATCCGTCTTTTTGAGACGAAGTAATAACTCAGTTTATCCTTCTCAGCATGGGCTTGGATGGTTTGTGCAACATCCTCATTCCACCGAGTGGATTTCTTTTTCTTCGTTTTCTTGGGCTTTTTCGTTTTGCTCTTTTTCACCGTTTTCGGTGCTGTCCCCGGCCTGATCAAATTGCTACTACCGGATTCTCCGCCCCCAAGTGCAATATCCACATTGGCGGTAAGCGCGAATACAAATAAGGCAGACATCACGATTGCCAAATATTTTGTATTGTAATTTTGCATTCTAAATAATTCCCGAAATATAAACTGAAGACTGTCGAAGATAGCGGCCAGGAAGACCGGCCAAACATCTTAAATTATATTAGACCTAGTCTCCGCCATTCACCAAACTCATCACAAATTGTTGGTTTTTATCTGCCAAGCTCCATACCTCTTATTCGATAGTGTTTATCGACAGTCACAATTCCTGTTTTGTCGCAACGAATTCCGCACCAATTCCTGGAAAATCGCAACGGCGGGGCGCAATAATTGCACGCCGACTGGAGGGCATCGACCGCAATTTCAATTTCACGGAAGCAATGTGGTCAAATCCATCCAGGAAAAGGCGGCGGTATGATCATAGCGGATGAGTTCCGAGTTCAGTTAAATCGCAGATATCGTATAGGCTAAGGGACGAACCCGAGGATTACATTCATCTGATTTTCATATACATTCTTATTTATTAAACCTTCTTTGTATTTAATAAATATTTTAAAAGCCTGTTTAATACTACGTGCATAATAGTAATGCTGTGAAACTTGTCCGTATTTTTTCTGTATATCGTCAATTTTATTTTTAATAAATGAATATTTTTTATTTGTCCAAGAGCTATTCGGCTGTTTTTTTCTTTCCTCATGCTCCTTATACATCCGGTCAAGCAGCCGGCGCATCCGTCTTTTTGAAACGAAGTAATACCTCAGTTTGTCCTTTTCAGCATGGTCTTGGATGGTTTGCGCAACATCTTCATTCCACCGGCTGGATTTCTTTTTCTTAGTTTTCTTGGTTTTCTTGGGCTTTTTCGTTTTGCTCTTTTTCACCGTTTTCGGCGCAGTCCCTGGCCTGATCAAATTGCTGCTACCGGATTCTCCTCCGCCAAGTGCAATATCCACATTGGCGGTAAGCGCGAATACAAATGCCAATAAGGTAGACATCACGATTGCCAAATATTTTGTATTGTAATTTTGCATTCCAATAATCCCCAAAATATATTCCGAGGCCGGTCGTGGTTCGGTAGGTCGGCCTTACATCTTGGTTTATCTTAGCCATAGTCTCCGCCGTTCACCAAACCCGTCACAAATTGTTGTTTTCTCTCCGCTTTGCCCCATACTTCTTATTCGATAGTGTTTATCAACGGTCACAGTTCCGGCTTTATCGTAACCAGTGTAGTATCGGAGTAGTTCTATGATCCGGATAATTGTTGTTGTACTCATGGCGGTGGCGATTTATTTGCCCGCTAGTGTCAAAGTGAACGCGGCTCAACTGGTCGCCAAAATCGATATCTCCGATCAGCGCCTATATCTTTATCGCAACGGATTTCGCACCAATTCCTGGAAAATCTCAACGGCGCGGCGCGGTTATCGCACACCGACCGGACGATATCGGCCGCAGCGTATGTATAAACGCTACTTTTCGCGCAAATATCACGGTTCACCGATGCCGCATTCGGTGTTTTTCAAAGGCGGCTACGCCATACACGGCACCAACTATATCAAGAGCCTCGGCCGACCGGCGTCCCACGGCTGTATTCGCCTTCATCCGGGCAATGCCAAACGTTTTTATAGCCTGATCAAGCGTTACGGAGCGAAAAACACCCGCATCGTTATCCGCCGGTAGGCGTCGGCAATAAAACTTCGATAAAAATAGGAAAAAGTGTGATCTGCGTCACATTGTTTTTGGCCGTGCGCACCCATATTCAAAATCAGACGCAACGAACTAACGAAACGAACTTCTCCCCAGTTTCTTAGGTTCATCTCCTCTCTCTCCTCTCCTCTCTCGCAAAAAAGACGGCGCTCCTCGGAGCGCCATCTTTTTATGTGGAAAGAAGAATTACGCGAAGGCGTCTCGCGGTTATGTGCGCCTGATCACCAGGAGCGTTGCCGCACCGCCAAGCAACACGCCGGCGCTCACACGATCAGCAAGTTTTGTAAACCGTCCCGACAACGCCGTCCCGGTTCGCGCCGCTACCAGCGCGAACATGGCGTCACCGGTATAGCCAATCACCGCAAATGACGCCGCCAGGATCCATATCCAGTAAACCGCGCCATCGGCCGGCAAAAACTGCGGCAGAAAGGCGGCATGGAAAAGCAGTGTTTTGGGATTTGCCATGGCAACAGCAAAACCCCGCGCCGCCGCACGCCGGCGGGGTAATTCCGGAGCGGATAGATTGGCGGTGTCAGAAGCGTTTGAACGCATCAGCTGAAGGACGGCCAGCACAATCAGGTAGGCCACGCCGACATAGCGGATAACGTCGAACCATTTGGCGTAAAACTCCGCCACCGATGCCAATCCCATAGCGACCAAGACGAGTTGCACGGTCAGGCCGGCATTAACGCCGGTCACCGTCGCCAACCCGGCTCGACGGCCATGGCGGATACTGGTGCCAACGATCAAGGCAACATTCGGTCCGGGCGTGGCGATCAGCACCGCCGAGGCAATGAGGAAAAGGCCATAAAGCTGCCAGGTCATGGGACACCACCTAAAATCAATCAGCGCCCATTGTTCTCAGCCGGTGACCGATGATGCAAGCTTCAAGATTGTGGCGTCTCATCTTCATCCGGGGATTCTCCCTCCCCGTCATTGGGGCCGTCACCGGAATCATTTGGCGTGTCTTCATCGCCATCACCGGCCGCTGCCTCCTCATCGAGGAGATCATCATCGTCCTCATCTTCAGAAATCCGTTCAACAGCGACGACCTCTTCGTCCTTGGCCGTATCGAAGACGATCACGCCTTGTGTGGCACGGCCGGCAACCCGGATGCCCTCAATCGGACAACGGATGAGCTGCCCGCCATTTGTCACCAACATGATCTGGTCATGGTCTTCCACCGGGAAAGAGGCAATCAACGAACCGTTGCGGTCGTTCACCGCCATTGCGGCGATGCCTTTGCCGCCACGTCCCGATATCCGGTAATCGAAAGACGACGACCGTTTGCCGTAGCCGTTCTGCGACACGGTCAGGATAAACTGCTCCGAAGCGCTCATTTGGGCGTAACGCTCTGAATCAAGCTCAACCGGGCCTTCTACGACGTCTTCCAAATCGATCTCGACTTCCGGTTCTTCTTCACCCTCGCCAGCAATCGCACGGCGTAGCTTCAAGTACTCGGTGCGTTCAGCCGGTGTCGCCTCGAAATGATGCAGGATCGACATGGATATGACTTTGTCACCCTTAGCAAGCTTGATGCCGCGCACCCCGGTTGAATCGCGGCTGGCAAAGACCCGCAGATCAGCAATCGCAAACCGAATGCACTGGCCGTAGGCGGTTGTCAGCATGACATCATGATGGTCAGTGCCAGTATCCACGCCGACAATGCCGATGTCTTCATCCAGCTTCATGGCGATCTTGCCATTGCGGTTGACCTGCACGAAATCCGTCAGCTTGTTACGGCGCACGGAACCTTGTGTGGTGGCAAACACCACATCCAGGCGTTCCCATTCCGCCTCATCATCGGGCAGCGGCATGATGGTTGTGATCCGCTCGTCCGGCTGCAAAGGCAGCAGATTGATCAACGCCTTACCGCGCGCCTGCGGCGCCGCCAACGGTAGGCGCCAGACTTTCATCTTGTAGACGATGCCACGCGACGAGAAAAACAGAATGGGCGTGTGGGTATTAGCGACGAATATCCGCGTGACGAAATCTTCATCCCGGGTCGACATGCCCGAACGGCCCTTGCCGCCACGGCGCTGTGCCCGGTAGGTCGCCAGCGGCACGCGCTTGATATAGCCGGCATGCGACACGGTCAGCACCATGTCTTCGCGCTGGATCAGGTCCTCGTCTTCCAGTTCCGGGCCACCCTCGACAATCTCAGACTTGCGTGGCGTGGCAAATTCTTCGCGAATCTCAGTCAGTTCGGTGCGGATAATCGCCTGAATGCGCAGCCTGGAGGCGAGGATTTCCAAGTAGTCGGTAATCTGCACACCAAGTTTGTTGAGTTCGTCGCCGATTTCGTCACGGCCTAGGGCGGTCAAGCGCTGCAGGCGTAGATCAAGAATGGCACGGGCTTGTTCTTCCGACAGCCGGCAGGTGCCGTCTTCAGCCACCCCATGACGCGGATCATCAATGAGCCTGACCAGCGGTTCGATATCCTTTGCCGGCCAGGATCTCTCCATTAGTTGCGCCCGCGCTGTCGCCGGATCAGGTGCGCTGCGAATGAGATGGATCACCTCATCGATATTGGCAACAGCGATTGCCAGTCCGACCAAGATATGCGCCCGGTCCCGCGCCTTGTTTAAAAGGAACTTGGTACGCCGCGATACAACTTCTTCGCGGAAATTGACAAACGCCGAAATCAGATCTTTCAGCGCCAGTTGTTCTGGCCGGCCACCATTTAGGGCAACCATATTGGCGCCAAATGACGATTGCAGCTGCGAGAAGCGGTAGAGCTGGTTGAGCACCACATCGGCGACCGCGTCGCGCTTAAGCTCAACCACCACCCGCATGCCGTCGCGGTCAGATTCATCGCGAATGTCGGAGATGCCCTCGATCCGCTTTTCACGCACCAGCTCGGCAATCTTCTCGATCATCGAAGCTTTATTGACCTGATAGGGAATCTCGGTGATGACCAGCGCTTCGCGCTCCTTGCGCACCATCTCCGTCGTCACCCGGCCGCGCATGATGACCGACCCGCGCCCGGTCTCGAAATAGGACCGAATGCCCTTGCGGCCCAATATTATGCCGGCGGTCGGAAAATCCGGACCTGGCATAATTTCCATCAATTCCGGCAATTCAATCGCCGGGTTATCCATCAACGCCATGCAGGCATCAATGACTTCGCCCAGATTGTGCGGCGGAATGTTGGTCGCCATGCCGACGGCAATGCCACCGGCGCCGTTGGCCAGAAGGTTCGGAAATTTCGCCGGAAGTACCACCGGCTCGGATTCCGAACCATCGTAGTTTTCCTGGAAGTTGACCGTGTCCTTGTCGATATCATCAAGCAGCGAATGGGCGACTTTTTCACGCCGGCATTCGGTGTAACGCATGGCCGCCGGCGGATCACCATCGACGGAGCCGAAGTTGCCCTGCCCGTCGATCAGCGGCAACCGCATGGAAAAATCCTGCGCCAGGCGGACCAGCGCGTCGTAGATCGCGCTATCGCCATGCGGGTGATATTTACCCATGACATCACCGACCACACGGGCGGATTTCTTATAGGGCTTGTTCCAGTCGAGGCCGTTTTCCTCCATCGTATAGAGGATCCGCCGATGCACCGGTTTCAAGCCGTCGCGCACGTCCGGCAGCGCACGGCTGACGATCACGCTCATGGCGTAATCGAGATATGACCGCTTCATTTCATCGGTAATGGAAACCGGTCGAATATCCGACGGCAATTGATCGTCGGATGGTGTGTCGTTGTTGTCGGTCAAAGGGCCTGCCCAAACTTTTTTCGTATGCCCCCATGATACCCGATTCCACCCGCCACACTCAAATGATACCGATACCTATGCGCATATATTTTTAGATGTTATTTCAAAAGCTTAGCGCGATATTTCAAGGTCATCGGAATTCCTTTTGAATCAGGTCGGCCCGTTTGGCGATTGTTTGCAATAAACCGGTTCAAACCGGCAGGTGATTCTTCGATCAATCGGGTCGTTAACTGACTGTATTTTCGGATCTAATCCGCCGAATTGTTGAGCAATCTCACCGGTTAGTAAGAGAAATAATCGCTCTTGACTTAGTTCGATTTCGTACTATATATAGTTCGAATTCGTACTAAATAACAGGAGATGATGATGTCGCTCACACGACGCAAGGCCCTCGCAATTCTTGGCGGCGGCACAATATTGGCGGCCGCGACAGGGGCTGGCGCATTCTATTCCACACGGACGCCAACCAAGGCACTGGCGCCCTGGGCTGCGGCCGGCGGATATGATGATGTACGTCGCCGAGCGCTGTCCTACGCCATTCTGGCCCCCAACCCCCATAATCGGCAGCCCTGGATCGTTGACCTGGCAAAGGCCGACACAGTCATTCTCCATCGCGATAAAGACCGCAATTTGCCACACACCGATCCGCATGCCCGGCAATTGACCATCGGCCTGGGATGTTTTCTTGAACTCATGACGATCGCCGCTACCCAGACTGGACACACGGTGGATCATACATTGTTCCCCGAGGGCGAAGACGGTCCGGTGGCCATCTCGCAATTTTCTGAGGGCGCCAAGTCAGACCCGATGTTCCGGTACGTCATGGATCGGCGCTCCTGCAAGGAGCCGTTCGAAGACCGCCCGGTTCCGTCCGCCATGGTCGATAAGCTGGCGCCGTTCGCCGACATCATCGTCGAGCCATCCCGGGTCGCCGAACTGCGTGAACTCACCTGGAACGCCTGGCTGACAGAGGCCAATACCCCGCGCACCATGAAAGAAAGCGTTGATTTGATGCGTTTCGGTAAATCGGAGATCAACGCCAATCCTGACGGCATCGACCTTGGCGGGCCATTTTTGGAAGCCATGATGGTGGCCGGCCTGGTTTCCCGCGAGGCGCAACTCGACCCCTCCTCCACCGGCTTTAAGGAAGGCATACGCATTTACAACGAAATGCTCAATGCCACACCGGCCTACCTGGTGCTGACCACGCCCGGCAATACCCGTGCCGATCAGATCGACGCCGGACGGCGTTGGCTTCGCGCCAATCTGATGACCGCCGGATTGGGTCTGTCGCTGCACCCGGTTAGCCAGGCCCTGCAAGAATTTCCGGAAATGGTTGAGCATTATCGGTCAGCTCATAAGATGCTTGCCAAACCAGACCATACCGTTCAAATGCTTGGACGGTTGGGTTTTGGACCAACAGTGGCCAAGTCGCCGCGCTGGCCGCTGGAGACCCGTATTATGCGTAGCTAAAGGTTGGCAATGGATAGCGACCAGCGAGCTTTATATTTTGCCTTTTTCAATGAGATTGGCATCATCAGCCAACTTGGCCGCGCATTGATGGATGCGCGGCTGCCGGCCGGACTGTCGATTGCCCACTTCTCGGTGCTCAATCACCTCATCCGAGTAAGAGACGGCGGAACTCCATTGGATATTGCCCGCGCCTTCCAGGTTCCCAAGACCACCATGACCCACACCCTGTCCGGCCTGGAAAAACGTGGTCTCATCGAAATGCGCCCCAATCCGGATGATGGCCGCAGCAAGTGCGTCTGGCTCACCGCTGCCGGCCGGTCTTTCCGCGATGAGACCATTATTTCCCTAGCACCCGATGTCGAGTGGTTCACCTCGGCTATCCCGCCGGATCGGGTCGCCGAGATGGTTTCTCATCTCGCCGAGGTCCGCAAATTACTGGACGATAATCGGCCTGAAAACGAAAGTCCTGCAGGCGGCAATCTTTAGACGCAAAGCCGGCATCGCTGCCGCCTGATCTGGTTTCACCATTATTCCGCCAGGCCGGCTTCCGCATCGGCGACCAGACGGCTAGAGTGGGATTATCAGGTCGGATCTTTGATGATCGCCCCGCCAGTTATCCAGCAACTCTAATCAAAGTCGCCCATGCAGGACTACCTCCTCAACGCTTTCGCCACTTTGTTCGTCACCATTGATCCAATCGGCCTGGCACCAATGTTTCTGGCGCTCACCGTTGGCCAGACCAATAAGGCCCGGCGCGCAACAGCCGTCAAGGCCACGACAACAGCCTTGATCATCCTTCTGGCGTTCGCTTTTGCCGGCGGCATGCTGCTGAAATTATTGGGTATATCCGTTTCCGCCTTCCGCATTGCCGGCGGCTTGTTGTTGTTCTGGATTGCCTTTGAAATGGTCTTTGAACGCCGCCATCAGCGCAAATCGCAAACGGCGGAAAAGGCCGCGGCGGAGCCCGAACCCCACGATGTGTCGATATTTCCGCTGGCGATCCCGCTAATCGGTGGACCGGGCGCTATATCAGCGGTGATCCTGCTTTCCGCCCATGCACCCGACCGCCTAGCCTATGCCGGTTTGATCGGCATTATCATCGGCATTCTTGTTTCCTGTTTGGCGGTGTTTTTGATTGCCGACCGCATCGATAAGTATCTCGGCGGCACCGCCCGCCTGGTCTTGACGCGGCTACTCGGCGTTATTCTGGCTGCCCTAGCGGTGCAATTCGTCGCCGATGGCGTCACGTCATTGGTGACGGGCGCCGCCGGTTGACCATCATCGCGTCAGCTTGACGGTCACCTCCGCTCCGCCGGTTTCATGAACGCTATCGCCAGCCCGTACGCGAATTTCGGTGATGTCATCGGGCACTCGCACGTTGAAAAGGCTGCGGGTAAACGGCTGTTCATCAACATGGGGGTGATGTAGCACACGCGTGCCCAATACTGTCCCGTCGGGCGCCAACACGTCGAAACGATTGGCATAGTGATCCCAACCGGTGTCTCCGTGTTTAATCGTCGCTGAGATCCGCCAGGTGCCATTGGATTGCCGATCGGCAGTCGCGCGCACCACATCGGCCTCACCTGCATTCGCAATCGTGGCTTGGCCACAGAGAATTGATAAAAGCCCGAACCCAAAGAACAAAACACGCATCATGATCATCTCCTACATTCGACCTAATCTGTGACACGGTCGGGCGGACAAGTACAAGCGAACGCCGATAACGATTGCGTATTGGCAGATCGGCCACAGCATAGATAATGCCATGATGAGCCGCCGAATCGTCGGCGCGGGTCAGTAGCACAAGGAAATACGGCGCCATGGCGTCCAGCGGATCAAAAACGGTGATCTACGCCGCACTTGCCGGCAACTCGCTGATCTCGGTGACGAAGTTTGTCGCCGCATCCTACACTGGCTCGTCTGCCATGTTGTCGGAAGGGATTCACTCTCTCGTCGATACCGGCAATCAGGCGCTGTTGTTATATGGCATCCGCCGCGCCAATCGGCCTGCGGACGAGCGCCATCCGTTTGGATACGGGTCGGAAATCTATTTCTGGGCTTTCGTGGTCGCCATCCTGATTTTCGCCGTTGGCGCCGGTGTCTCCATGTATGAAGGCATCCAGAAAATCCAAGACCCGCATGTCATTGAAGACCCGACCATCAACTACGTTGTCCTGGCGTTCGCCATGGTGTTTGAGGCGGTCGCCTGGTGGTTTGCCTTTCGTGAATTCCAGTCGATGAAGGGCAAACGCAGTTGGATTGAGGAAATTCAGCGCTCCAAGGACCCGACCGTTTTTACTGTTTTGTTTGAAGACACCGCCGCCATGCTGGGTCTGGTCGTGGCGTTTATTGGCATATACCTTGCCGACTACACTGGCATGTACTGGATGGACGGCGCCGCTTCGGTGGTGATTGGCTGCATTCTGGCCGGTACCGCGATCCTGTTGGCATTTGAAACCAAGGGATTGCTGATCGGTGAATCCGCCCATCCTGAGATCGTTGAAGTCATTGGCGATATCGTCGAGGCGACGCCAACCGTGCACGCCTTGAACGAAATCCGCACCCTGCATCGCGGGCCGAATGACGTGTTATTGGCGATTTCGATTGACTATGAAGACAATCTGACTGCCGGTAAGGTCGAAGAAGCGATATTCGCCCTGGAGACCGGCATTCGCGACCGCTTCCCAATTGTCCGTCAGGTGTTCATCGAGGTGCAGTCACGCAAACACCATTTGGAGCTCGCCGAGGCGGAAAAGAACCGGCCGGAATGACGCCTATCGCGCGGTGGCTTCCGCCTCTCGACTGATCCCTGACGAGATGAATAGTAGCCTGAGAGCCACCATCGCTGCGCAACAGGAAAACAGGTACTCGGCATATTCGTTGGAATAGCCCGCCAGCAATCCGATAAATAGCAGCACGATCGCCAGGAATGGCAGATCAACGCCACTAATCAGCAACCGTTGTTCCGACTGGCCAACGAAGCGTGAGACTACGCTGTTGGTCAAAATCGCTCGGATTTCAATGATGATCAAAGCCGCGGCGGCAAAGATCACCAAATAGCCCAGCCCTAAAACTTTGATCAGATTGTGCAGGTTGGTTTCCTGCTGATGATTGATCTTGCTCAGTCCCTCAGGGGTGACAAATCCGAACACCCGCTGTCCCCAGCTGATTTCCTCACCGGCATAAAAGCATATCATCAACGCCGCCAAACCCAACAGGAACGACCGCGCTTTGAACGCAACAAACAAAGCGATCAAACCGGCTCCGGCCGATGCCCAAAACGTAATCCATTCTAGTATTCCGTCTTCGTTCAAACGCACCTTGACGCCCAGTGCCAGCGGTGTGACGGCACAAATTGCCATGACCGCCAGAAATGCCAGACCCCAGCTGGTTCGTACGGCTGGCAGGTTGAATATATCGATATCGCGCAAGCCGAAATAGATGCCGAATAATCCGCCGATAATTAGCGCGCCCAATAACCAGGCAAGGGCTGGATCGACATGCTGGAAACTGCCGTCGGGCGATAATACCGCCTCCATCGCAGCCACATAATCCGCCTTCATCGACCACCACAAGGCGCCGTGAACGATTGCCGCGAGCAGCGACATCACGCCGAGGGCCATAGCGACTTTTCTGATCAACTGATAAATGGTGGCAAAATCCGTCGTATTGTGAACATCACGGGCGTGGTGAGAATAAGCCATGTGCGTTCCCCTGCTTTCGGCGGTTTTCGTTAGCGGCGATGTATTCGTAGTTGTTGTGCAACTACTATTATAAATTTATAATAGCTGAAATTATTGTAATAATACATACGTATTTCAAGATCGATTACGACATAGTAAATTCATTTTTCGTAAGGTTAACAGAATATGTACAACGAAGACTAAGTAAGTAGACGAGTATAACTAGCCATGTTGCAACACGGCGCACCTCCGCCTACGGTAATCACACATCCAAGTTTGATCGATCACGGGAGGCGAATATGAAGTTACCGACAATTATTGCCGCGATGGCACTTTGCTGCATTCCGGTCTCGGCCCATGCAATGTCCCTGTCATTTTCGTGGGGTCCGACAAAAGCTTGTTTTGATGGGAAGTCTCCGCCAATGAAATTGGGAGGCGTCCCACGGGGCACCAAAAAGCTCGATATTCGTATGGTCGATCTCAATATGCCCAGCTATCCGCACGGTGGCGGGCGCATTGCCTATAAGGGCAAGAAGAACCTGCCCTATGGTGCGTTTCGATATAAGGGCCCTTGCCCGCCGTCACCGCATACCTATCAATTCACGGCCAAGGCGTTGGATGCCAACGGCAAGGTGCTGGCAACGGCAAAAGCGCGCAAACGGTTCCCAAAATAATCCGTGGCTAACCCTGGTTCAAAGCCAGGTGATATCCGGTTTCGCGACCATCAGCCAGAAAATGCCGATCACGGAGCTGAAGGCCGGCCATCCGAGCGCGAACCACAGCCAGAACATCCTGTCGTAGCGATTATCGAGCGGCTGGCCGGCGTGATCGGCGGCGCGCGCCAGATCGCGCAGGCGCATCTGGATTGCGACAACCGGCAACCAGCACAAACCGGTCAGGACATAAAGCGCCAGGGCTAGAATGATCCAACCCTCGGAGAAATCGAGACCGGTCAACCGCATCAGCCAATAGCCGGTCAATGGCTGCAGAACGACGGCGGTCGCCGTGAAAACAAAATCAGCGGTCACTACGGTCTCGGCCGTCGCCGCGATGATTTTCGGATCCCTGGTGAAATGGGCGCGAAACATGAAAAACGCGATGCCTATGCCGGTGCCGAATAGCACCGTCGACCCAAAAATGTGCAGCAATCGGGCGACCAGATACAGGTCCATCACCGCTCCTCCCACATGGCGGCAGCGACTAGGCACAGGGCAACGACTGGAAAGACTTTGATTAATGGTCCCAGCGGGTCCGCCCAAAGGGATGGATCCAAAATGCTGCCGGCGACCAGATAGACCCCGCAAACGGCAAGCAACAGCATCAGCCCTAGTTTGTGGGTCCGCTTCCATAAAATCAGCAGGCCGTTGAAGATATCCAGCGTTGAGGCAGCCAGATTGAGCATCGCCGCTGCTCCGGCCGACGTACCGACAGCCATTAATTCCGATTCCGCCATGCCGCGCCCCGGCCAAAGCGCGATCAACCCCGTTACAATGCCGAATATTCCGAGCAGTAGGACGATCAACGGTTTGAGAAAGTAAAACCGCGCGTGCCATCGGTCCTGCAGCGTTGAAGGTGCCGAAGCCAACACCGCCTCCAACGGCCGAATTTCGCCGATCAAATCGCGGTCGGGCAGATGATCACACCGCGCCACGACGCCCTGTCCCAATTGCGCCCAGGCGGTTGAACGCATCGGGCTGCGCCAGCCGAAAACGCCGGCCAGATCGGCGCCCTTCGTAACCGGCCACATCAGCCAGTTTGGCACCCTCAACGCGTGGCCAGGTTTGAACCCCAACCAACCGCGCAACTGCGCTACGATTTCAGGTAGGGTCGTTGGCGCCGGATTGGCGACATCATGGACGCCCCCGACCAATTCGGGAGTGCTGATCGCCAATGAAACGATGCGTGTCAAATCGTCTATGCCGATAATCTGCACCGGTTCAGAACTCGCTGGTAATGGTGTGATCCATGGTAATCCCGCCAATCCGCGCAAAGCTGCCGAGCCACCGTAAACCGTTGGCGCTAGGACCAGGCCGGGGCGCAGAACCACCCATTCGACCTCGGTCTCGCTTAAAAGCTCCTCGGTTTTCGCTTTGGTACGGGCAAAGCCGGTATTGCCCTTGGCATCCGCGCCGATGGCGGAGATATGAACGATACGCAGAACGCCAGCCGACTGAGCACCGGAAAACAACGCCGATGCGCCACGAATATGGACGTTCTCCAGATTGTCGCCTGCACCATCCTGTAAGGCACCGACGCAATTGACCACCGCATCGAATCCGCCCAGCCGGTCATGCCAGACCTGCGGATCGACATCAGTGTTGAAGTCAGCCTGGATCAGATCAATGTCGGCGGGTAATCCGCGCACTTTGCCGGGCCGGCGGCAGCTTCCCGACACGTTGTGGCCATCGGCACGCAACCGGTACACCACATACCGTCCGATCAATCCGTTGGCCCCGGTCACCAATATGCGCATCATCGCCTCGGTTTGTGGTCACGCCAGGATCGCGCGCAACGCATCATCGGCAGTTTCTTCAAATAACGACAATCGCCCGGCCAGAACCTCGTCGACCGTCATGCTGAAGCGGACTTTATCTGACAGGGCATGAACGATGCAGAAGATTCCGGCATCCGACAGGGTCAAAACCGTGGAATCGACGATTCTAGTGCCGGCCGGAAATAGCCGTTCCGGGTGAACCGGGTAAAGGCTGAAAACCAGACGGCTGGCAAATTCCTTTTCCAATAGCGCACCAACCTGGCGATCACTCATCATATTGGTGATCCGCCGATAAATCCCCATTGTGGTTTGCATGGCCACGAACGCCTGATCGCGCTGCGGCCGAAGCTCAGCCAGGCGCGCGTCGATCGACCGGGCAACCGAGACCAGGTCGTTGCCGGCTATTTGCCGCAGGATATCAAAGGAAAACCGCAAAAACGGCTCAATACCGTATCGAATTGCACCGATCCGATAGGTGGTCTGGCAGTGGCTGATCCGATCGATCCAATGCCCAGCCGCGCCCGCCGGCTTCAACTGGGTATAGGCAATGGCGTAGAGCATCGCCTCGGCCCGCACGCCGATGACGCTAGCGGCACGCACCGCCCGGTCTCGATCAATATCAACAATCACATGGCGGGGTTCATAAGGGATACCTCGTGCGGTCAGCGATTCCACCGCATTGCGCGCGGCTTCCTTGAAACCGCGCATGCGGGCCCGAAACCACCACCAAGCAGAACGCGCCGGGCCGGACTTCATACCTTCGCCGGTCATCGCCAGAGACGACAGGTTCAAGGCATCAATGACCGCATGGTTGGCAATCAACAATACCGCCGCCTGGCATTGATCAGCAGAGCCGCGCGGGGCCACGGATTGTGGGTTCTTAAGAATATAGACCGCCCCCAATTTGGGGCTGGATTGACGGGCTTTGGCCAGTTGCGCTTTGGCGTCGGCGATCGCTGCATCGACGCCTTGCACATCGGCGCCTTGCAATATCAGCTTGTGGGATTCATCGGCCGGCAGACCGCATCGTTTTTGAAACGGCGCAATGACGACCCGGTTCAAATGATCGGCCAGTTCCTGGGCCCGCCGATCATCGATCGGATCACCAAGAAATACCAACATCCCGACATCGACCTCTCCCACCAGAGATAGCCATTCAAGATGGGAGTATTTCGGCATGCGGCCGCCTTTTGTTTTTTTCGGAAAATTCGAGCGGTCACGCCCGGGAGGCGCTCAGAATATTACCTCAAAATAGAAATCCGTCGATGAATTCTGGCCATATTTCCGTTATTCACAAGCGGTAGAAATCAACAATCTTGCACCGATGGCAAATCAATATACCGAAATAATAACAATTATTTATCATGTTTTATTAAAACGGTATCTCATCATCCAGATCTTCGCGGCGCGCCTGACCGCCACCTTCTGCCGGGCGATCCATCGGGCTTGACTGACCGAAATCACCGCCGGAGGCACGACCACCGTCGCCACCTTGGTTTCGACTATCAAGCATGGTCAGGTTGGAATTGAAGTTCTGCAGCACGATTTCCGTCGTGTACTTTTCCTGGCCCGACTGATCTTCCCATTTACGGGTCTGCAGCTGGCCTTCGATATAAACCTTGGAACCCTTGCGCAAATATTGCTCGGCAACCTTACAAAGGCCCTCTGAAAATATCACCACACGGTGCCATTCGGTTTTTTCGCGCCGTTCGCCGCTTTGCCGGTCACGCCATGATTCCGTCGTTGCAATCCGCAGATTGGCAATCGGCCGCCCGTCCTGAGTACGGCGAATTTCCGGATCGGCGCCGAGATTGCCGATCAAAATGACTTTGTTGACGCTACCCGCCATGCGCTTACCTCATTTGAATTGTCAAAAGCCGACACGCACTCCCAACCGGGACCGCATGTCCGTGATGCCTGTTTTCACGGTGTTGTTTATCTCAACGCCATGGTGAAGTTGATTTAACGCAGCCTAACCCACCTGCTGTGCACATGCGCGCCGCGCGACCCGTTTTTCCACAAATGACCTTGTGATCAACATTTTGTTCATGCTACGTTCTAGTGCGTTGGATGTAATATATCAAGTTGGGTGGAAAAATGTATTCCTCTGACCATCAAAGCCTGCGGACAGCGGGGGAAACGGGAACTCAGCACGTTCACACCCACCGGCGACCGTGCCCGCGAATCGCCGTAGCCGCCTGGGAGAGCAATCGATGACGCCGTATCGGTACCTGCTGGTGCCCGGATTGCTGTCGGTCATCGGATTGTTGTTCGCGCTCGGCGGCATTTGGTTGTGGGTCGCATTTGCCGTTTTCGCCACATTGGCCACTTTGATCGACGAGATCGTCGGCGACGGCGATACGATCGAAGTCCGGCAGGGTACCTGGATTCACCATTTTGCCCTTTATGCATCACTGCCGCTGCTGTTGGTCCTATCGGCATTGTTTTTCCACCAATGCACATTGTGGGGTGCTCCAGACGGACCTCAGGCGTGGCATTTAGCCGGCGGGATAGTGACTTTGGCGGCCGTTTACAGCACTGGCGGAACCAACATCGCCCATGAATTGGCGCACCGAACAAATGATCGTCTAGCGGCGGTGACATCGCGTTGGCTGTTGGCCTTTACCTTTGACACGACCTTTGCCATCGAACACATCAATGGCCACCACAAGAAAGTTGGAACTGCAAAAGACGCGGCGACCGCGCGGCGCGGCGAAACCGTGTATCATTTCATCATTCGGTCCACCTATTTCGGCGTCGTGAACGCGGCAAAGATCGAAGCGCAAAGGTTGCACCGGCATGGGGATGCCGTTTGGGGACCAAGGAACCGCGTTTTGACCGGTCAATTAATGTCACTTGTTCTTGCCGCGACTACCTTGTCGTTGTTCGGCGTCATCGGATTATTGGTCTTTCTTATCAGCGCCATATTGGGGAAGTTCTATTTGGAAATGATCAACTATATCGGCCACTACGGTTTGGTCCGATTGGAAGGTCAACCGGTGGCAAACCGCCATTCGTGGAATTCCCAAAGGCAAATTTCCGGCCTGTTGCTGTTTAATCTTACGCGTCACTCCGATCATCATCTGTTCGTCAACAAGCCCTACTGGGCACTGGATCCCGGGCGCGAATATCCGCGCATGCCATTTGGCGTCGCGACTTTAATCCTGGTCGCCCTTCTGCCGCCCTTATGGAACAGGGTAATGACGCCGCACCTGGCCAATTGGGACAGCCATTTTGCCAGCCCAGGAGAGCGCGATCTGTTAGCGGCCAGCGGCCGGTTGCTGGCTATATGAGGCGTAATAATACCATCACCGCCACCCCGGCCCGCAAATGCGCCGCGTTGCAGGCTCGCGTGCCGACCAAAGTCGATTTCGACCGTAATTCTCCGCAATATGTGGATTTTGGGGCAATCGACGCTTGCGCCGAGCTACTGAAAACCTACTTTGTCCCTACAACTTCGCGACCCTGGTACCTGGACACTCAATGACCGATAGCGCCTCCGCGCTCAAGGCGATTACCATTCGTGGCGCCCGTGAGCATAATTTGAAGAATGTTGACCTGGAGCTGCCCCGCGACCGGTTGATCGTCATGACCGGACTTTCCGGCTCGGGCAAGTCCTCACTGGCATTCGATACGATCTATGCGGAGGGCCAGCGCCGCTATGTAGAATCGCTGTCTGCTTATGCACGCCAGTTCTTGGAAATGATGCAAAAGCCCGATGTCGACCAGATCGACGGGCTGTCGCCGGCAATCTCCATCGAACAAAAAACCACCTCGCGCAATCCCCGCTCCACCGTCGGCACCGTGACGGAAATCTATGATTACATGCGGCTGCTTTATGCCCGCGTCGGCATCCCCTATTCGCCGGCCACCGGCCTGCCGATCGAAAGCCAAACCGTCAGCCAGATGGTCGACCGGTTGATGGCTCTGGATGACGGCGCTCGGCTATACCTTTTGGCGCCGATCGTGCGTGGCCGCAAGGGCGAATACCGCAAGGAATTGGCCGAATTGATGGCCAAGGGGTTCCAACGGGTCAAGATCGACGGCACCTTCCATGAAATCGCCGAGGCGCCGGCGCTGGACAAGAAATTCAAGCACGATATCGACATTGTCGTCGACCGGGTGGTGATACGCGAAGACATGGCGACGCGGCTTGCTGATTCTTTGGAAACGGCGCTGCGGCTGGCTGATGGTATCGCCTTTGCTGAATTCGCTGACGAAACCGATGAAAAGGGCGAGGCCAAACGTATCGTCTTCTCCGAGAAATTCGCCTGCCCCGTCTCCGGTTTCACGATTTCCGAAATAGAGCCACGGCTGTTTTCCTTTAACAACCCGTTTGGCGCCTGCCCGTCCTGCGACGGCCTGGGCACGACGTTGCAGTTTGAAGCCGATCTGGTGGTCCCCGATGTAACCTTGTCAATGCGCGACGGCGCTGTCGGCCCCTGGGCGCGAACCGGCAATACCTCGCCCTATTACGCCCAAACCCTTGAAGCGATCTGCCGGCATTTCAAGCAAACCATGAACACCCCATGGGAAGAGCTGCCGCAGGAAGTGTGCGATGCCGTGCTTTACGGCACCGGCGACGATCCAATCACCTTCATCTACGATGACGGCTTGCGCAAATATGAGACCAAGAAGCCGTTCGAAGGGGTTGTCAATAATATCGAGCGGCGCTGGCGGGAAACAGAATCCTCCTGGGTGCGCGAGGAATTGGCCCGCTATCAATCAGATCATCCTTGTGAGACCTGCAGCGGCTACCGGTTACGGCCGGAAGCGTTGGCGGTAAAGCTCGACGGGCTGCATGTCAGCCAAGTATCGCAAATGTCCATCCGTGTCGCCATGGACTGGTTTACCAACCTGCCCAACACGTTGAGCGACACCCAAACCGAAATCGCCAACCGAATCTTGAAGGAAATCTGCGAGCGGCTGCGGTTCTTGAACGACGTCGGCCTGGAATATCTAACCCTGTCGCGCAATTCCGGCACCTTGTCGGGCGGCGAAAGCCAGCGCATCCGGCTGGCCTCGCAAATCGGGTCGGGACTGACCGGGGTGCTCTACGTGTTGGACGAACCGTCGATCGGGTTGCACCAGCGCGACAATGCCCGCCTGCTTGAAACCCTCAAACACCTGCGTGATTTGGGCAACACCGTCATCGTCGTGGAGCATGACGAGGAAGCTGTGCTCAGCGCCGATTATGTGGTTGATGTCGGCCCTGGCGCCGGTGTCCATGGCGGCCAGGTGGTGGCGAAAGGCACACCGGCCGATGTCATGGCCAATCCAGCTTCGCTGACCGGTCAATATTTGAGCGGCGCCATGCAAATCCCCATGCCGCAAACCCGGCGAACCATTCCCGATCGCCGCCGCTTGCGGGTGGTCGGCGCCCGCGGCAATAATCTAAAAAACGTCACAACCGATATTCCGCTTGGCACCTTTACCTGCGTTACTGGAGTTTCCGGCGGTGGCAAATCCACCTTGCTGATCGAAACGCTTTATAAGGCGGCGGCGCGGCGGATTTCCAAATCCCGTGAACATCCCGCCGAACACGACCGCATCGAAGGCCTGGAATTCCTCGATAAGATCATCGACATCGACCAGTCGCCGATCGGCCGCACACCGCGATCCAATCCAGCCACATATACCGGCGCCTTCACGCCGATCCGCGAATGGTTCACCGGCCTGCCGGAAGCCAAAGTCCGCGGCTATGCGCCCGGCCGGTTCTCCTTCAACGTTAAGGGTGGCCGTTGCGAGGCTTGCCAGGGCGACGGCGTCATCAAGATTGAGATGCACTTCTTGCCCGATGTCTATGTCACCTGCGATGTCTGCAAGGGCGCGCGCTACAATCGCGAGACTCTGGAAGTGCGGTTTAAAGGCAAGTCCATCGCCGAAGTGCTCGATATGACCGTTGAAGAGGGTGCTGAGTTCTTTTCCGCCGTGCCATCGGTACGCGACAAAATGGAAACGCTGCGCCGGGTCGGCCTCGGCTATATCAAGATCGGCCAGCAGGCGACCACTTTGTCCGGCGGCGAGGCCCAGCGGGTCAAGCTTGCCAAGGAACTGTCACGTCGGGCAACCGGCCGAACGCTGTACATCCTCGATGAACCGACCACGGGATTGCATTTTCATGACGTCGCCAAGCTCTTGGAAGTGCTTCACGAGCTGGTCGACAATGGCAATACTGTTGTCGTGATCGAACACAATCTGGAGGTCATCAAGACCGCCGATTGGATTATCGACCTTGGCCCGGAAGGCGGCGACGGCGGCGGCGAGATTGTTGCGGTCGGCCCACCGGAAGCCATCGCCGCCGAAAAGCGCTCTTATACAGGCCATTTCCTGGCAGAATTGCTCGACCGCCGTCCGGCCCACACTCACGCCGCTGAATAATCGGCCAGCGTGACGCCGGCAAATAATTGGCAGCACCTGCGAGTGCCCGCACCGACTGTGGCGATGGTCAATCGGCGTGCCACAATCCGGCCATTGTGCATTGCACAAAACGCATGACGGATATGCGAAAATTCCTCTGTAATTATCGCATCAATCCGCCTATCTAAGCCTCATCACAGTTTGATGCTGCGTCGCAACAAAACGGCCGCAGCGAATTAGGAAAGGCATTGCGATGTTTGATAACGTAAAAACCAAGTATCGCTCGTGGCGGCAGTATCGTGAGACTTACGGCGAGCTGATGCGTTTGTCCACGCGCGAGCTGAACGACATTGGTGTTTCGCGCTCCGATATCCCCACGATCGCTCGTTCCGGCAAATACTAAAGTTTCCCAGCGGAGCTACCTCCTCCCAGCTCCGCTGTACGCGGGTTCTCGTCTCCTCCCTAGAGTTCTCGCGTGACATAGCGCCCACCGGATCCTCCCCCGGTGGGCGTTTTGCATTTCAGGCCCCAGTATTTAGCGAAAAAACTAGGTGCGCGATGCGTACCAGGCGTCTAGGTCCATGATAACCGGTGGCTCAGCATTGCCGCGCGGGTAGGAATCGATCGCATAAGTGCCTTTGCCGGAATTTTCCACCAGCACCGCTGTCGCATGCGGATATCGTCCGTCGAGGAAAAACCCCTTGGCAACGGGTTTGCGCACTTTGTGATGGGCAAGCATTTGATTAGCTTGGGCGACCATCAACAGACTTGTCGTATTGGTCGCCTCGTCTATGCAATCCATTTGCCCGGGCACACCGGACATGGAGGCGTCATAGCCGCCCTTGTCATTGTGGTTGCCGACATCACGGGCGATCCGTAATTCATACCATTGAACCGCTTTCGACACCGCCGCACGTTCAGTTATCGGGCTGGCTGCTCCGACCTCTAGGATCGCCCGTAACTCGCCAAGGTCCTGATCGTTGAACTGAACAATCGTGCGCCGTCTGCATCCATAGGTGTGGCAGACATAAATCTTGTTGTTGACCGGCATCACCGTATCGCGATCGGCGAACCAATCATCCGGCGGATCGTAAGATCCTTGAGCCACGCATCCCGGCAGCGCCAATATCGCTAATCCAGCTATGGCTATAACCAATGATTTACGTAAGGAAGTCTTGGGGCGGGTCAACATGACGGCGAACCTACGCCAATTGGCCGAATGCCTCAAATGAAATTCACGCCAAAAAGCCGTGACAGCACATGCTTGACCTGGGCGCCGTTGACGCGCAAAACCGAGCCATGACAAAAAACCCAATCCACATCATCGGCGGCGGCCTGGCAGGCAGCGAAGCGGCGTGGCAGATCGCCAATGCCGGCGTACCCGTGGTCCTCCATGAGATGCGGCCTGAACGCGGCACGGCTGTTCATGAGACCGGCCAATTCGCCGAGCTGGTTTGCTCCAATTCTTTTCGTTCCGATGATCACGAACAAAACGCCGTCGGTTTGCTGCATCAGGAGCTCAGGATCGCCGGCAGCCTGATCATGACCGCCGCCGATGCCCACAAAGTACCGGCCGGCGGTGCCCTGGCGGTCGATCGAAACGGCTTTTCCGATGCTGTATCATCGGCACTTGAGGCCCAACCGCTCATTGACATTGAACGCGCCGAAGTCACCGACCTACCACCGGACGACTGGGCGTCGACGATCATTGCCACCGGACCGCTCACCTCACCGGCCCTATCGGCCGCCATTGGCGCCCAGACCGGCGAAGCGGACCTGGCGTTTTTCGATGCCATTGCGCCGATTGTACACTTTGATTCCATCGACATGAACAAGGCCTGGTTCCAGTCCCGCTACGACAAACCCGGGCCGGGCGGTGGCGTCGCCGACTATATCAACTGCCCCCTATCACAATCGCAATATGACGCTTTCATCGGCGAAATGCTGGCCGGCGACACCATGGAGTTTCGCGACTTTGAGCAAAACACGCCGTATTTCGACGGCTGCCTGCCGATCGAAGTGATGGCCGAACGCGGCCACGAGACACCGCGCCACGGACCAATGAAACCAGTCGGCCTGACCAATGCCCACGAGCCCGACATCAAGCCCTACGCCATCGTGCAACTGCGTCAGGACAACACCTTGGGCACGCTCTACAACATCGTTGGATTCCAGACCAAGCTCAAGCACGGCGAACAGGTACGCATCCTGCGGATGATACCGGGTTTGGAGAACGCCGAATTCGCCCGCCTCGGCGGGATTCACCGCAACACATTTTTGAATTCCCCGGCTTTATTGGACGGCAGCTTGCGCCTGAAAACGATGCCACGTCTGCGTTTCGCCGGCCAGATCACCGGCTGCGAGGGCTACGTGGAATCGGCCGCCATCGGCTGCCTGGCCGGCCGTTTCGCCAGCGCTGAAATACTCGGCCAGGACCTGACGGCGCCACCGGTCACAACTGCCATGGGCGCACTACTTGCCCACGTCACCGGCGGACACCTGCTCGACCCGGCAACCAGTAAACGGTCGTTCCAACCTATGAACGTCAATTTCGGCCTGTTCCCACCGATCGACGTGCCCAAACCAACCGACGGCACCCGCATTCGTGGCAAAGAAAAAACCCGCGCCCGCAAACGCGCCATGACCGCCCGGGCGATTGACGACTTTGGCGTGTGGAACACTGACTATCGTACTGAAAAACCGCAAAACAAATAGAGCTTGCCCGAAGAACCCGAGATCAACACGACTTTACGATATGACGTAATTCGCCTCAGTTCCCGGCAAGTAGGTTTTCTGCCTTGATTTTATTCAAGATTGCATCGGCAATAGCAGCATGCCCCTGAGCATTGGGATGAAATGCACCGCCGCGCAGCGAAGCGAATATGACGTTTAACTTGTCAGGAAACTGGGTACGGCTACTCAACATGTGAGCATTGGCGGCCATGTAAACGTCATTGGGTGTACGAACCCAACGATGGCGGGATGCATAGGGAAAGTGGGCTGGCGGTTTCCAACTTGCCGCCGTACTCCACTGAGCACCTCCGGTAACGAACTCCAGCCTTGGAATTCGAAAATCTTCATCCTTGTTATCGGCACCTTTGGCACAAAATCCATGGCCAATAAAACTGTTTGACGATCCCGACAGATAGGCATGCTCATCCACAAAGGCCCAGTTAAGATCTTTCGAAGCCTGCTCCATTGTGGTGCGCAAACGCTCGATAAAGCGCACCAATTCCGCGGATTTCGCGAGATCAGGCCAATATTGATAGCCCTCATATATATCCATTCCGGTGGTCCCGGATTGGCAAGCAGCATTGTGCTGATTGGTCAGGATATTGGGATAGGCCGTCAGGACAATCCGGTTGTCATCGATCTCCAAGCGCCTGCGCAACCGAGTATCTAGAAAGGCGTAAACATCGGACAATTGTTCGTCGATGATTTTGGTCGACTTCTCCAGGCTACCATTACGCAAAACCTTCAAGACACGCACCAGGAATGCCCGCTCGAAATTGAACGGATTGAAACTGTCCTTGACCATATGCTTGACGACCAGGGAGGAGAACTGGGCGTCATTACCGCCGGTTTCCAGCAGCACCAGATCGACCGGTCGTTTGAGATCGCACCCGGTGTTGCCACTAAACGACGTCTTCCACTTACGGCATAACTCGCGTAAAGCCAGCTCGATTTGACTTTTCTTCAGGGTATTGCTGCAGTTTTTGTTGCATGTCGTCTTCTTTGACGTCAACCGGTCAACGCCCTTATAGCGCTTGAGAATCCCCTCGTCGCCGGGGCGTACATCGCCGCCGGTCTGCGCGCCGGAACATGAATAGCCCAGATAGGTGACCGCTTCTTGCTTGCGTCGGAGCGCCAATTGCAGCGCCACGCGAAAATGATTGCCATATTGGGAGCGATGGCAGTTGTGTTGCAGCCAACGGGCGGAAGAGCCCGCAAAAGTGGTATCAGCAATGAGTGGTTTCCAACACCAACTACCACTGGAATTGGAAGAATCGCAGCGGCTGATATTGCGCACTGATCCCGTATTCACATCACCGTTCTTATCCACGACCGCCCGGGTGGCGAGCATTTTGACACCTGGTTGCCGGTACGATGTCCAATCCCGCAATGACAAGGCAACCGGCACATCCGGATTGCCTTCGCCGGAAGAAAATGAATCGCCAAAGCTGACAATGAGCCGATCTTTGACCTTGATGGCGTCATCGGCGACTTCACTTCCGTCACCCAAAGCGATTGTTAGCTGACCGCCATCGGGATACGGCACTTCAAAAAGTACATCGGTTGCGTCACAAGTCGTTGCTTTTTCAGTCTTTCCACCGGACGTGCCGAGGGAGAAGGTACAGGCGGCGCCTCCATGTTGAGAGCGTAAAGCCTCGGTCAACTGGACGAGAACTCGGTGCTGCTTTGGGACGAGATACGCGTCCCCACACCGACTGTGGCGACGTTTCTGGCCATCCCAACAGATATTGTCGATTGTCATAGCTGCCCAGCCGCGACCGTCACGCGGATCGGCGAGGTCGCGATCCGGACTTGGTGCAAATTGATCGCTTAGCCGGCGCTCAACATCAAATACCGATACACAAGAGCCATCTGGACAACCATTATCGGACGCCAAGGCGTTAAAAACTTTTTCGTGCAACCCGAATGCGGAAAAATCGACGCCCTCTACCGAAATCGTCGTGTCGGGTTTGTAAAACCTGAAACGGTTTTCCACCCGCCATTCAATGGTTTGCGCCGCAGCGCTGGAGGTCACCATTGCAGCGAGAATGAGAATGATCGTCCGTGTCATGGCCCTGCCCCCATGCATGTCTAATCTATTTTAGATTGTATATTCCATAGATACAACACGATATGATCGTAAACAGTCAAGCGCTAGCCTAAATCCCGCGCCGGCTGGCCCGCCACAAAAGCCATTGGCGGCGCCATTGCGGAAGGTCATCGAACGGTTGATCAACCGCCAGCGGCCGTGATTTTAGGCGTTTTAGGCGCGGCGCAACCAGAGCCAGCGTGAGTAGCGCGGGAAGCACATCATCGGACAGATTCCGCGCCGCTTGGCGGGCTTGGTCCAGGTGCTGATGGGCGATCTCGGCAAGTTCTGCCAACGCCGGCACTATGGCCTGCAAGCGTTCCTTCTTACCCGGGCGATCGAGGTTTATATTGTAATTGGCGAGAATATCGACCGGTACGTAGGTCTGGCCGCGCGCCATGTGAAGGGTCACGCTGGTCAAAACGCGGGTAATCCCAATGGCCACCCCGGCATGCCCGGCCGTTTCGCCGCCACCAGGATCGCCGCCTTTGGATAAAACGATCATCGCCAGCTGCATCAAGGCGCTATCGGTCTCGCCGCAATAGCCTTCCAAATCATTCAGACTTGGCATCGGATCTTCATAAAGGTCGAATATGCGGGCTTCGGAGGCGGCAATCAGTGGCACGACTGGTAGTCCACATTGCGCCACAGTATCCATCAACGCCATCGCTACAGGACTGCCCGCCGCCTCGCCTGCCCGTCCGCTGTCCAACACATCCCGCCACCACTGCAGCCGGATTTCACCGGGCAACGGCTCATGCACCAGGTCGCGAATACGGGCAATCTCCAGATCATAGGCATAAAGTGCATGTAGATGACGACGTCGGTCGTCCGGTGCAAACAGACTGGCGATGAAGCAATCCACATCGTGTTCACGAACAAACGCCGCGCAATGGCTGTAGGCGGCTTCCAGGGAACTCAGTTCTTGAGTGGAATTTTCACCAGTCATGGGAAGAATATGGCGCGCCGCCAGAGTTTAGTCGACCGCAAAGAGCGCCGCCGCCACGGCGCGGTTTTCCGACAAAAGCACATTGTAAGTTCGCACCGCCGCCCCGGTATTCATCGGGTCTGCCATGATTTGGTGATCACGAAACCGCTGCCGCAACGCGGCCGGGACGGTCACTAGATCCAGCCCCGTTCCGATCAGCAAAATCTCAATCTCATCGGCTTCAGCAAACACCTGCTGGAGGGCATCGACGGTGAGTTGCACTTCCGGTTCAGTCGCCGACCAGCCATACACGCCGCTCGGCAGACACAGGATCGAGCCACGATGGGACATATCCGCGAAACGAAATCCACCCTCGCCATAGGCGTCAATCGGCGCCCGGCCGGGAAAATGCGCGTCGCGGATTTCAGTCGCCATTGGCGTCCCGCGTTTGCTCATTGGGTTGTCAAACGGTTTGGGCTTCGCCGCTTTCCTCGCTGTCACCGCCACGTTCGCGGATGTTGAGATACATCAGCACCGGCGCGGCGATGAAGATCGACGAATAGGTACCGATCAAAATCCCGAAGATCATAGCGAATGTGAAGGAGCGGATGACCTCGCCGCCGAAAATATAGAGCGATATCAACGCCAACAACGTCGTGACGGATGTCAACGTCGTACGCGACAGGGTCTGGTTGACGGCCAGATCCAATATACCTTCAATCGGCCGCTTCTTGTATTTGCGCAAGGTTTCCCGCACCCGGTCATAGACCACCACCGTATCGTTGAGTGAATACCCGACGATGGTCAAAATGGCGGCGATGGACGACAGACTGAAGACAATCTGCATGGCGGAAAACATACCGATGGTGATAATCACGTCATGCACCAAGGCGGCAATGGCACCGACGGCAAACTGCCATTCGAACCTGAACCAAATATAGATCAACACGGCGAACAGCGCCGCGATAACCGCAATCGTGCCGGCTCGTGCCAATTCGCCACTAACCCGTGGACCGACCACCTCTACGCGGCGATAATCAACGGTGTCGCCAAAAGCATCACGCACCAGGAAAACCGCCCGCTGCTGCGCTTCCTCGCCGCCCTGTTGGCGTTCAATGCGGATCAGCACGTCGTCGGGGGCACCGAATTCCTGCACCTGGAAATCACCAAGCCCGAGCGCACCGACGGTGGCGCGAATTTCACCGATATCAAACGGGCCGTTCTTGTTTTTCATCTCAATCAGCGTGCCGCCTTTAAAGTCGATACCCAAATTCAGGCCGACGCCGGCAAACAGCGCAATTGAAACGACCATCAAGATGACCGAGATCGGAAACGTCCAGCGACGATGCAACATGAACTTGAAGTTCGTATCGTCTGGGACAAAGCGAATATGACGCATGGATTAAGTGCTCCGGCGCTTAAATGGGAACCGCGGTCGGTCTGCGCATGCGAACCCAGATCGAAATCAGGAAGCGCGAGAACGTAAAGGCGGTGAAAACAGTTGTGACAATGCCGATGGCCAAGGTGATCGCGAACCCACGAATGGGCCCTGAACCGAGCTGGAACAGGATAACAGCTGCAATCAACGTGGTGATATTGGCATCAAGAATGGTGGTCAGCGCTCGGCTGAACCCGGCGTCGATGGCATTGATCGGCGATCGCCCGTGTCGCGCCTCCTCGCGTATTCGCTCAAAGATCAGCACGTTGGCATCCACCGCCATACCGACCGTCAAGACGATACCGGCAATGCCCGGCAGGGTCAGCGTCGCCTGCAGGGCCGACAGCGCGCCAAACACCAGGCCAATATTGGCCATCAGTGCCAGATCAGCGAACAGACCGAACAAGCCATAGGCAAGCACCATGAAGACAATCACAGCCACCAAGGCAATAACCGATGCGATTTTACCGGCGGCAACTGAATCCGCACCCAGGCCCGGGCCGACGGTGCGTTCTTCAATTATGGTGAGCTTGGCGGGCAATGCGCCAGCGCGAAGCAGGATCGCCAGGTCATTGGCGCCCTCAACATTGAAACCACCGGATATCTGACCGGAACCACCCAAGATGGGCTCACGGATGACCGGTGCAGTAATGACTTCGCCGTCGAGGACGATGGCGAACGGCTCGCCTACATGCGCCTGAGTGAATCTGCCAAAGCGGGATGCGCCGGAGGTGTTGAAACGGAAGGAAACGATCGGCTGGTTGGTCTGCTGATCGAAGGACGGTTGGGCGTCAACAAGGTCTTCACCGGACAATATCGCCGCTTCTTTCAAAAGGTGCAATTGCGGCGGATCGTCGAGACTTTCACGCACAATACAGCCGGCCGGCGGCCTGGTTGCCGCCGCCTGTTGCGGGGTCATGCCGCGACAAGTCTCATGAAAGGTCATCTTTGCGGTTTGGCCGATCAGGTCCTTTAGGCGTTGCGGGTCTTTAACACCGGGCGCCTCAATCAGAATGCGATCGTCGCCTTCGCGCTGAATGCTGGGCTCCGATACGCCAAATTCATCAACACGCAGGCGCACAACTTCGATGGATTGGTCGACCACAGAACGAATCCGCTGCGCCAGCCCCTCATCGGTGAACTCAAATCGCACCAGACCGTCTTCCGCGGCGGTCATGGCAAACTCGTTGACCGGTTGACCGCCCAACAAATTCGACGATAGCGGGTTTTCAAGTGGCTTCACCCGCTTGCGAACTTCGTCCAACTTGGTCAAATCGCGTACACGGAACTGGACGCCGTTACCCTGAACCGCCAGACCGGTATAGCCGATACGGTCACCTTCTTTCAGCAATGCCTTGCGGATTTCGCCGCGCAGTGAAAGCAGCCGTTCCTTCGTGTAGTCAGCACGATCAACCTCGTAAAGCAGATAGGCGCCGCCCTGCAGGTCCAGGCCCAAAACTAGTTGCCTGCCTGGCACCCAGTCCGGCCAGGATTTCACGGTTTCCTGGGAAAAGAAGTTGGGAATTGTCAGCACGATACCGCCGAGTACCACGACGAGTATCAAAGCCATTTTCCAACGCGCGAAGTGAAGCATATTTGTTTATCCGGTCGCGGTTAGGGTCTGAGGGATCACACCGGCTACGGCGCAAATTTCAGTACCCTGCTACGAGTTGTCGTTGGCCGGCTCGCCCTTGGCGCGAACCTCCTGAATGGTGGAGCGGATGACGCGCACTTTAACGCCGTCGGCAATCTCCACCTGCAGTTCATTGTCGTCGATGACCTTGGCGACCTTGGCGACGAACCCGCCAGCGGTAATCACCGTGTCGCCGCGACGAACCGCCGACACCATCTCCCGATGATCTTTTGCCCGCCGCTGCTGCGGACGAATGATCAGGAAGTACATAATAACGAAAATTAAAACGAACGGCAGGATGCTAATCAGCATGTCACTGCTGCCGCCCCCCGACTGTGCATAGGCTGGTGTTATGAACATCAACCACTCCTTAAACTGCTTGGCGATCGGTCTTATTTCGCGCCCGTTGCACGATCAACCGTTAATCGATGAAATCGGCGCGGACTATAGCGGGGCAATGCGGGTTTGCAAACCAGCCACAATGCGTTTTATTCACTGCGTTTGCATTCCCTCTTAGCCATGGTAAATGCGGCAGTCCATGACAAATCGACAATGACACCTGTTTCTGGAGCAAAATGTGTCCGACATCGACCTAAAATCAATCTCTCAACGTCTCGATCAATTGGTCGATCTGATCGCACGCGCGGTTCCAGAAAAAGTATCAGATCCGGATTTTTCCGCTGCTAACGCCTTCGTTTGGCATCCCAATCCACCACGTTTGCAGTCTGTTGCCCACGTCAATCGGGTTGATTTCGACTTGTTGAAGGGCATCGACCGCAATCGCGATACGCTGTTGGAAAACACCGAACGGTTTGCCAGTGGGCTACCCGCCAATAACGCACTGTTATGGGGCGCCCGGGGCATGGGCAAATCGTCACTGGTCAAGGCCGTTCATCATGCGGTCAATGATGCAGCCGACCATCCGGCCCTAAAGCTCATCGAAATTCATCGCGAAGACATCGAATCGCTACCGGTTTTGATGAATATCGTCCGCGACCAAACCAACAAATGTATTTTGTTTTGCGATGATCTGTCGTTTGACGCCACCGACACGTCCTACAAGTCGCTGAAAGCGGTTCTGGAAGGCGGTATCGAAGGCCGTCCGGATAACATCATCTTCTACGCCACATCCAACCGCCGCCACCTGCTGCCGCGCGACATGATGGAAAACGAACGCTCGACGGCGATCAATCCATCTGAAGCAGTGGAAGAAAAAGTTTCACTGTCAGACCGTTTCGGTTTGTGGATCGGATTCCACAAATGCAGCCAGGACGAATACCTGGACATGGTCGACGGCTATGTGGCGTATTTCGATTTGGAGTTTGATCAGGCCGACCTGCGTCACCAGGCGTTGGAGTGGTCGACGACCCGCGGTGCCCGTTCTGGCCGTGTGGCCTGGCAGTTTATTCAGGATCTGGCTGGACGGCTCGGTCGGCAATTATCCGACTGAGCCGTCCACCAGAGATCAGCATCTGATTCGCGGGGTCGTGCTGATCAGGCTTTCCTGTTTTCTTATGTACCCGACATGTAAGGGATCGGGTCGATGGGCTGTGAACCACGGCGCAATTCAAAGTGCAATTGCGGTCGGTTGACGGCGCCGGTGGCCCCTGCCCTGGCGATAATCTGACCACGGCGCACATCGTCACCGCGTGAGACCATCAAGTCGGAATTATGGGCATATGCGGTCACCCAGCCATTACGATGGCGGATGAGCACCAGGTTGCCGTAGCCTTTAAGTTCATTGCCGGAATAAATCACCTTGCCCGATTCCGCCGCTTTGACGGACGTCCCTTCGGGAACTTCCAAGTTGATGCCGTCATTGTGCTGACCGTTGGCCTGTGAACCGAATTGTTGGATCACCCGGCCTCTGACTGGCCAGCGGAACATGCCCGATTTAGCACCCGTCGGCTTTGACGGCAGTTTGGCAACAACATCATTGGTCCGGTTGGACTTCGTTGTGTTGCCATCCTCGGCATTTATTTTTGTGATCGCGCGAGTCCGCTTCACATAGGGATCATCAGACCGTGGCTTCGGCGCTTTGCGGGTCGGTTTGTCACCCGAATCTGGCTTCGTCTTGGGGATCGCACCAGTGACTGTGTAGTCGACCTTCGGCGTTGTCGGCCGATTGGCAACCGTCATGGAGGCCGTCGGGATGCGGAGTTTTTGTCCCACCCGAATGCGATCGGCACTCTCGATGTTGTTGGCGGCCATCAATTCGCGGCTGCTCATGCCGTATTTCGCGGCTATCCCACCCAAAGTCTCGCCCGAGCGGACTACATAATGCCCGCCACCAGCCATTGGCTTAGTGGTGGATTTTTCCGTAGCGACAGGTTTAATCGGCGGAACCGACGAATTGGACGATGAGACATTGCGCACCGGTGTCGTCGAAGCGGTTCGGCGGCCTTGCACATAAGTCGGGATGATGATTTTTTGGCCGGCGCTCAAACTATCACCAACCGAAAGATTGTTTGCCGATCGAATGGCGTGCGGTGGCACACCATAACGCCGCGACACCGTGGCGATGGTTTCACCCTTTTGAACCGTGACTTGAGATCCACCGGCCGCGCTCCAACCACCTTTTCGAGCCGCCGGACTGGCAGGTCGGATCGGTGCACTGGTCACTCGGTTGTCCGGGTTATTCCAAACCGGCTCACTCGATTTCGCCGTTGATTTCGGTTTCGACTTGTCAATCGAACCGGTCACGACCTCATCATAGGTCGGCGACGATTTCTGAGGGAGGATTGATTTTTGATTACCGGTAGAGCCGGTAAAAATCGTATCACCAAATCGAGCCACCTCACCACTACACCCGGACGCAAGTCCGGCGAGAACGAGGATGGACCCATATTGCGCAACTTGACGCATGCGCTTACGCAGATCATTTTTTCTGGACATCGGCCTACTCTTGCCGCTACTCAACATGACGAGGATTAAAACCCGGTAACGTTGATAAAGGCTTAATTGCGCGCACGAATCTGAGACCGATTGATCAAATCGGCGCGATTATCGATTATTATGGCTTTAGGCTTAGAGGTGTTCAGCCATACCTGGGATCATCGGCACAAAGCGAACGTCGGCAAGTTCGGTGGTTACAAACCGACCGCCTGACCGCACCACCTTGATAAGCTTTTGCACCGCACCCGCCGGACCGACCGGCATAACCAATATTCCGTTGTCGGCCAGTTGCTCTGTCAGGGTATCGGGAATTTCCGGCGCCGCAGCGGTGATCATGATCCGGTCAAAAGGCGCCTTGCTCGGCCACCCCTTATAGCCGTCTCCGGCCTCGATAATAACGTTATCAATGTGCAGTGAATCCAATCGCTGACTAGCCAGGTCGACTAGGGTGCGAAATCGATCGACTGAAAAGACCTGGGCGGCCAACTGTGCGAGTATCGCCGTTTGGTAGCCCGACCCGGTACCAACTTCCAAAACACGATGATGATCGGCCAGCTCCAGCGTTTCGGTCATCAAAGCGACGACGTAGGGCGCGGATATGGTCTGCCCGCATTCAATCGGCAGGGCACGATCCTGATAGGCATTCAGCCTGAACTGGGAAGATAAAAAAAGCCGCCGTGGCACCTGCTCTATCGCCCGCAAGACACCGGCGTTGCGTATCCGGTTGGACCGCAGATACATGATCAGCGCCGCCCGGTCCTCACGGCTGCCCGGCTCACTCCAAAAATCTTCCGCCGTCACTGGATCGTTATCTTTGGACATGGAAACCAAACAAACCTGATACGCGGTAATTCCTAGCCGGTAAGATCCGACAGTTGTTTTAATGCATCATTGTCGGTTAAATTTTGCAGCAAGGGTGTGACGGAAATGCGGTTCTCAATAAGCGCTCGCAAATCAGTTCCGTCCCGGGGATCGGAATCCTTGCGATCGAAAGCCAGCCAATAATATGGAAAGCCGCGGCCGTCCTGGCGCTCGTCGATATAGAGCAGGTTCTGATCGCGCTTACCCTGGCGGGTCACCTCCAGGCCTTGCACCTGATCGGGCGGGCAGTCGGGGAAATTGACATTGATGACGGCGCCGGGGGGAATGCCGTGATCGTAGATGTGTTTGACCGTATCGGTACCGTGTTGAGCGGCGCACTCCCAATGCAGCTTCGAGCGGCTGCCCCAGCCATAAGATTGCGACAGCGCCATCGACGGAATACCCAACAAGGTCCCCTCCTGGGCACCAGCGATCGTTCCTGAATACTGAACATCATCGGCGACGTTCTGGCCGCGGTTAACCCCCGACAGCACCAGGTCGGGCGGCACTTCCATGACATGTCTGAGCGCCATGATCACGCAATCGGTCGGCGTGCCCTGCACCGCAAACCGCTTCGGACTCAGTTCCCGCATCCGTAAAGGTTCAGTCAGGCTCAACGAACGCGAGGCGCCGCTTTGCTCATATTCTGGTGCCACGATCCAAACATCATCGGACAATCCGGCGGCGATTTCTTCCAATATTTCCAGGCCGGGCGCATGGATCCCGTCGTCATTCGTCAACAATACGCGCATATTGAGGATTATCCGATCTGTTTCAGACCACCCATATAGGGCTGCAAAACATCCGGCACAGAGACTGATCCATCGGCGTTTTGATATGTTTCCAATACGGCGATCAGAGCGCGGCCGACAGCCACGCCGGAACCGTTGAGCGTATGGACATAGCGCACGGAGTTATCTTCCGCAGAGCGGTAACGTCCACTCATCCGCCGGGCTTGGAAATCACCACAAACCGAACAGGACGAAATCTCGCGATAGGCTTGCTGACCAGGCAACCAGACCTCAATGTCGTAGGTACGCCTGGCGCCAAAACCCATGTCACCGGTCGACAAGGTCACCACTCGATAATGCAAGCCAAGGCGCTTGAGCACCTCCTCAGCGCATTTGAGCATACGTTCATGTTCATCCGACGATGTTTCCGGCGTGGTAATTGAGACCATCTCGACTTTTAAAAATTGATGCTGGCGGATCATGCCACGCACATCACGCCCGGCCGAGCCGGCTTCGGAGCGAAAGCAGGCGGTGTGAGCCGTGACCCGGATCGGCAATTCGTCCTCGTTGAGTATGGATTCGCGCACCAGATTTGTCAGCGGCACTTCCGCCGTCGGTATCAACCACCGCCCGTCATCGGTGTGGAACTGATCCTCGGCGAATTTCGGCAACTGCGCCGTGCCGTAAAGCGCCTCATCGCGCACCAATAGCGGCGGCGAGACCTCCGTATAGCCGTGTTCATCGGTATGCAGGTTTAACATGAACTGGCCGAGCGCACGTTCCAGCCGCGCCAGTTGCCCCTTCAAGATCACGAAACGCGCACCGGATAATTTGGCCGCGGTTTCGAAGTCCATCATTTGAAGGTCTTCGCCGATCTCAAAATGCTGCTTTGGTTCAAAATCGTAGTGCGGTTTTTCACCGTGAACATGACGTTCAATATTGGCGTCTTCGTCGGCGCCGACGGGCACGTCATCAAACGCCAGATTGGGCAATTCGCTCAGCGCCTTTTCCAAGTCGCCTGTCAGCTGCCTTTCAACGTCTTCGCCGGATTGAACGAAGGACTTGAGCTGCGAAATCTCCGCAATCAATTCAGCGGCACGTGCCTCGTCGCCGGTGGCCTTGGCCTTGCCGATTTCCTTGGAAGCGGCATTACGGCGCTCCTGGGCGTCCTGCAGCTTGGTGATGTGGGCACGCCGGGCATCATCGAGCTGCAACAGCCGATCCGACGCAGCGGACGCACCGCGCACCTTCAGGCCAGTGTCGAATTCTTCAGGATTTTCACGGATCCAGCGAATGTCATACATGGGTCAAACCGGAATAGATTGGGTTTAGATTATCCGCACCAGAGTCGAAGCGGATATCAGGCGGTCTCACCAGCTTCTGACTCAGCGGCAGCCCGCCTGCGCTCGACAAAGCGCACGGCAAGAATGGACGCTTCGTAGAGGAGCAACGTCGGGACTGCAAGTCCGATTTGGGAAATCGGGTCCGGTGGCGTCAATACCGCGGCCATGATGAAGGTGATGACCACCGCCCATTTGCGCTTGGCCTTCAACGTATCGGAATCAACCATTCCAACGCGGGCCATCAGTGTCAGCACGACCGGCAGCTGAAACACCAGCCCGAACGCGAAAATCAAGATCATGACCAGGCCGAGATATTCCGATACCCGAGGCAACAGGTGGATGGCGGCTTTACCAGCCTCGGCTGTCTGCTCCATGGAAAGGAAGAAGGCCATGGCCATCGGCATGATCAGGAAATAGACAAGTGAGGCGCCGACCGCGAACAGGATCGGCGTGGCGATCAAAAACGGATAAAAAGCCCGGCGCTCATTTTTATAAAGCCCCGGCGCCACGAACATATAAATCTGGCTGGCAACCACGGGGAAGGCCAGGAACAAGGCACCGAACAGGGCAAGCTTCAACTGCGTGAAGAAATATTCCTGCGGCGCGGTATAAATCAGTTCGATGGCCCGGTCCGCCCCGGCGGCACTTTCATAGGGTCCGATCAGAATATTGAAAATATCGGTGGCGAAATAAAAGCACACCACGAACATAATCAAGATCGCGATGAGGGAACGGATCAAACGTTGCCGTAACTCGATGAGATGTTCAATCAGCGGCGCGCGCGAGGATTCGACGTCGTCTTCGCTCATTTGCGCACCTGCGCTTCCGCTTCTTCGCCGCCATCATCCGCGTTGTCAGCAGCAATCGCTGTTTCAACGGGCTTATCGGGCTGTGTCATCGGCGGCGCTTCGGGAAGGTCGTCCTTTGTGGATGGGCTGGGTGCGGTTTTATCCAAAACACCGGAATCGTCGACGGTGGATTCAATTGCCGACTTCACATCGATCAAAGGATCCTCAATTTGCTTTTTGATGTCATCGAGCGGGTTGAGGTCTTTGACTTCGTTGAGGGAGTTTTTGACATCGTCCAGGTCGACCTGACGTTCCGCCTCTTTGATGGCGTCATTGAACGTCGATTGGAAATCGGTCGCCATGCGGCGCACTTTACCGATCGTCTGCCCGAAGGTGCGCAGCATGCGCGGCAAATCCTTCGGTCCAACGACGATAATCGCCACCGTTGCTACAACAAGCAGTTCGGTCCAGCCGATGTCGAACATGGGCACTCACAAAACCGGCAAAGCATCCCCTGGTATTAAAACCAGAGTTAGCTTGCCTTGGACTGGTCCTTGGTGCTGTCCATCGACACGGTTTCGCCCGTGGTATGATCGATGGTCTTTTCGGCAGCCTCTTCGACGTCTTCTTCGTTCAGGCCCTTTTTAAAGCTCTTGATGCCTTTTGCGACATCCCCCATCAGCTCTGAAATTTTACCCCGCCCAAAAAGCAGGACAACGATCACAGCGATAATGAGGATTTGCCAGATACTAATACCCATCTGTGCGGTCTCCTTAGTTGCAGCGCCGCTACCATGGCACGGCGTCAGATATTAAGGCCTAAGCTCGCTTTGCGCCGGGCCACCCTATATTTGGGTTCCCAGGCTATGCATTTCCAGGCCTAGTTTGTGTTTCTATTTAGCAGAAACGACACGGTTGTCGCTCATAAATCAGGCTGTTTTTGGAAAAACCACCACATGACGCGGATCAAGGTGAATCCCGACACGGTCTCCAGGTGCAAAGCGGCCGATATCCACAGTGCGCGCCTGCAGCATCCCACCCAGCCCATCCGGATCGATCGTCAGGTGGTCCACATCACCTAAAAACCGCGCCGCGTTGACGGTCCCACCATGGCCAAATTCCGGCGAACCGACCAGGATTCCGGTAGGTCGAATGCCAATTTCGACATCAGTGCCCTCTGGAAATTCCGGTACCGCAATAACACCCAGAGCAAATTCGGCTTGCCCGTCAGCCGTCCGGCAGGTCGCAATATTCAGCTCAGAGAAAAACTGCGCGGCAAACATATCGACCGGCTTGAAATATAAATCATGCGGCGTGCCAACCTGATGCAGCTGACCAGAACGCATCAACGCGATCCGATCGCTCATGCTCATAGCCTCTTCCGGATCGTGGGTGACGATGATGCAGGTGGCATTGGTTTCCCGCAAGACCGCAAGGGTTTCATCGCGCACGCTATCGCGCAAACGCTTGTCCAACCCGGAGAACGGCTCATCCATCAACAATACGCGCGGTTGCGGCGCAATGGCCCGGGCCAGTGCCACCCGCTGCTGTTCGCCGCCGGATAATGCATGCGGATAGTTTTGCGCCAGCGATGTCAGCCGAACCCGTTCCAGCGCCGCCATGGCCATGTCTTTGGCTTCGCCGGTCGGTTTTGAGGCCAACCCGAACATTACATTCTTCAGAATCGTGAGATGCGGAAACAGGGCGTAGTCTTGAAACATCAGACCGACGCCGCGCTGTTCGGGCGGCGCGAATAATGCCGGACCGGAGACCACCTGCCCGTCTATCAAAATTTGCCCGGATGTCTGCCGTTCAACGCCGGCGCCAATCCTAAGCAGGGTCGTTTTCCCGCACCCGGAATGCCCTAGTAGGCACAGGATTTCACCGGGCGCCACATCAAGCGAAACGCCGCGCAACGCAGCCAGTGTGCCGTAGGTATGATGGATATCGTCGAATGCCAAACGCGGTTTTGGCGCATCCTGGCCATCAATCACATCGTCGGCTGTGTTTTCCGATTCACGCGCCAATTTGGAATCAGCAGCGTCCATGAACGTGCCTGTTGTTTGGATCAATCATGGCGAAGCGGTTCTTCCTCGCCGTCATCTTCCAAATCAATCTCATCGTCCTCGATGGGGTCTTCATCTTGGTCATCGCGTCCGCCGGGTATCGGAATTTCCAGGTTGGCCGGAACATTGGCGTCTAATAGTCCGGTCCCTTTCAATTCTTCCATGCCGGGTAAATCACCGATGGCCTCAAGTCCGAAATGGTCTAAAAATCCGTCCGTAGTGCCATAGGTGACGGGCCGGCCAGGTGTCCGGCGGCGGCCGCGCAGGCGGATCCAGCCGGTAGCCAGTAAAACGTCGATCGTACCTTTCGAGGCCGAAACACCCCGAATTTCCTCGATTTCTGTGCGCGTGACCGGCTGGTGATAGGCGATGATAGCCAAGGTCTCCAACGCCGCTCGCGATAGGCGCCGTTCCTCAACAGCTTCCCGGTGTAGCAAAAACGACAGGTCGTCGGCGGTCCGAAACGCCCAGCGTCCGCCAACGCATGTCAATTGGACGCCACGGCTCTGGTAGTGATCCTTCAAGGCCTCCAATACAGTCGCTATGTCCTGGCCGTCCGGTAGGCATCGCATCAGCGCATCTTCGCTAAGCGGCTCGCCGGCGGCAAACAATGTTGCCTCAAGGATGCGCACGGCCTGGTACAGATCGATATCACCCTCAGGCAATTCGTCCGCCAATTGCGCGTTAAAATCACTCACGTCATTACTCCGTCGCACGGTCATTATCGCGCTTGCGAATATACACAGGTGCGAAATGATCGGTCTGGCGTACGTCTATATGCCCTTCGCGCACCAATTCCAATGTCGCACTGAAACTGGACGCCATGACCGTTGACCGATTATCCGCCGTCGTCAGATAGTCGATCAGAAACGCATCGATCGGTGTCCAATCCGCCGCCGAACCAATCAGCCGCATCAAGATATCCCGCGCCTCCTGCAACGACCAGACTTTGCGAACCGGCATGTGATAACTAGCGGCGGCGTGGCGTTGGCGTTGAATGACATAGGCCTGCAGAAGATCGAATAACTCAGCCTGAAATTCGTTGCGGTTTTCAACGATAATTGGCTCAGGCATGCCACGGGCAAAGATATCGCGGCCCAAGCGATTGCGGTTCATCAATTTGGCCGCCGCATCTCGCATGGCTTCCAGCCGGCGCAACCGGAATTGCAATATGGCCGCCAATTCCTCTGCAGACGGTTCGTCGTCATCTTCCGGATCAGGCAACAACAGCCGCGATTTCAAATAGGCCAACCAGGCCGCCATCACCAGATAGTCAGCGGCGATCTCCAGCCGGCGACTGCGCAATTGCTCAATGAAGGCAATGTATTGTTCGGCTAACGCCAAAATCGAAATGCGCGCCAGATCAACCTTTTGGTCCCGCGCCAGCGCCAATAAAAGATCAAGCGGCCCTTCGAAACCCTCCACATCGACGACGAGCATCGGCTCGCCGCGAACAGCTGCATCCGCCGCGCGGCCGGCTGCCTGATCGTCGGGCCATGCCGTGTCGTCAGTCGTTGTTTGGTCGGGTTCTTCGTTCATTAAACGCCTGTCCTGCCAGACAGTATGCCGAATTTCGCCAGCAATTCCGAATATTCGCCCCGTAAATCTTCAAAATCCACAGCTTCGGGCCGGCTGCGTGCCGCTAATGCCCGATCGGCGCGCTTAGCCGACTGCCCGGCAAGTTCTGGCGCCGCCGCCGCGGCCTGGCGCATCTCATCAATGTCGCCGTTGCAATGAAGCACCAGATCGCAGCCGGCCGACAATGCCGCCGCACTCCGGCTGGCAACATCCCCGGTTAATGCCTGCATGGAGATATCATCACTCATCAATAAGCCATCGAAACCGATCTGCCGGCGAATAATGTCGCCAACGATAATCGGCGAGATGGTCGATGGATTGGCGCCATCAACGGCCGAGTAAATCAGATGCCCGGTCATCGCCATCGGCAGATGGCGCAAAGCCTGAAACGGTCGGAAATCGCATTCCTCGAGTTCGCACAGCGCATCATCGACAACGGGAAGCTCAAAATGGCTGTCGACCCGCCCGCCACCATGGCCGGGAATATGTTTCATTACCGGCAGAACACCACCGGCCTGTAGTCCTGCTGCCGCCGCTCCGCCAAGCGCGGTTACGGTATCGGCATCCTGTCCATAGGCCCGGTCACCGATCGCTGCGTGGGTGTCCGGCCGCCCGACATCAAGCACCGGCAGGCAATCGATCGTGATGCCGAGCGGTTCAAGGTCACCGGCGATCAACAGCCCGGACAAATGCGCCGCCCGCAGCCCGGCATCACGATCTTTGCCATAGATATCGCCATAGACTTGCGATGGCGGATAGGCCGGCCAGATCGGGGGTTTCAACCGCTGGACACGGCCGCCCTCCTGATCGATCAGCACCGGCGCGTCCTGGCGCCCAACGAATGCGCGAAATTCCGTGGTGAGTTGCTGGATCTGTGCACTGGAAACGCAATTTCGCTGAAACAGAATAAGCCCCCAAGGGCTTTCATCCGCCAGGAATTGGCGCTCCTCGGCCAGAAGCTCCGGCCCGGCGCATCCGGTAATGAAGGCTTTGACGCTCATCACGCCGCAATATCGGCCAATCGGCGGCGCGTCAAGGCACCGCCAATCAGAATTTCAGCTAGTCAGCGGCGCTTGACCAAACAATCACCACCAGCTGATTTCAGGCTTTGGCAAAGCCGGTTGGCCTCGCTACGACCCATTGGCCCGACCATGACACGGTAGAACGTCCCGCGGTCTCCCAAGTTAACCGGCGCATAGTCGGCGGCGCGCCCAGATAATACCGACGGATACCGCCGTTGTAGGCCGGCATAAGAGTTCTGCGCCAGGCCACGGGTTTTCCGCGACGCCACTTGAACGGCGTAATTGCCGCTGGTCGCCGCCGACCGGGCTGGGGCCGCAGGTGCAGCCGGCGAAGCATTGTTGCCAGGCAGCAAGGCCATCGGCGCATTCTTTTTCGGCTTCGTGGCCGTTCGCGCAGGTTGGGCAGGCTGCGTCGCTCGTGGTTCGCTCGCTACAGGTTCAACGGCAGCAGCAACAACTGGACGGGCCCGCGGACGCGGTGTTCCCGGTGTCGAATCCTGAATGGGAATTTTCGCTTCATCCGCAGCCGGACTGGCCGGAGCCATCGGCGCAGTGTCGTTTGTCGCGGCGGAAGCAGCAGGCTCGCGAACAGGCGTATCGGTCGTCGGCTGTGACGGCGTATCGCCAACTACCGGCGTGGTGTTGACGGTGCGGACCGGGGCGTCAGCATTGGCCGGCGGCGTCGACGGGTTGGCACCCTCCGGTTCAGAAATGATCGTGCCATCGGGTCGTATGACCACAGTGCGCACTTTGCGCGAACGTGCCGGTGTTTCCGGTTCCGCTGAACGGGTATCGGCTGTTGCCGGGTTCGACGGTGTGTCACCTGACGAATTGACCGATCTCGTTCCAACAACGCGGACAGGCTCTTCGGTTCGGTCGATCAGCCGTTCAGATCCCGTATCGTTTTCCGTGCCGACCCGGTCATAAATCAGTTTGCTGCCATTCGGCGAGGCCGCCGCTTCGTCCGGCTTGACTTTAACGGGACTGGTGTCGGCCATGATGATTTTCGGTGGCCCGGCACCGGCACCATCAGCAATAGCGCGATAGCCGATAAAAGCGGCCGCACCAACGACCACCAACGCGATAACTGTAACAGCGACCGCCATACCCCGCCGGCGCGAAGGATGCGGTGCTGCGGCGGTTTCCTCAGGCGGATGCGGTGGCAAGACATCGACGCCCTCGCCTGCATCCGCAGTCGGATCGGCCTCGGAGTAAATATCCGTTCCCACATACCCGGTCGCGTCATAGGGATCGTTGGCTAATGTAGTGCCTAGTTCATGTGCATGGGCGTCATAGGCCGCTGGATCATGGACAGCAGCGGGATCGTGGGCCGCTGCCGCATAGGCTGCCGCATCATACGCAGCGGGATCATAGGCCGCGGTATCATAAGCTGTGGGGTCGGTGGGTGCTTCGGTGTAGGCAGGATCATAGGTAGGATCGTAAACCGGATCATGGCCCGGCGCCGCCTCGGTATACGCCACCGGTTGCTCCCAGCCGGCCGCATTGGGGTCGGCATAGCCAGCAGCGTTGGGATCGACATAACCGGCGGAGTTGGGATCGGCGTAATAAGCAGCTTCATCGTCGACATAATTGTCGTAACCAGCCGCCGGTAAAGCTTCGGCAGCCGCCGGGTCCGGTTGAACATAGTCATAACCGCCAGGCTGTGGCTCGCCATAGACTGCAGCACCTGCGGCTGCATCGTCAGCATAAACCGGCGCACCTTCAGCAATCGGTTGGTCTACCGGATAATATTCCTGCGGCTGGGCAACCGGTTGTTCCTGGACGGGATCGATCGACTGGCGCAATTCATCAAGCAATTGCGATTCTAAATCCGCGGCTGGCGCTTCCGCATAAGCCGGCACAGCAGCGGCCGCAGGTGGCGGCGCGGCGTAATCGGCCGGTAATGGAATGTGCGTTTCAGCCGGTGGCGGTGCGGCAACGGGGTCTAATCCGCTACTCTCGCTAACGATGCGGGCCAATTCCACCAGCGGATCTTCAACTGCCGTACCGTATTGGCCGTCAGCCGGCGCATGGGGATCGGGATATGGATCGTTGTACTTTGGTTCGGACATAAGCGCTCGGGTTTCCCGTCGACGCGCAGAACAAATCTGCGACTTTTTCAAAGCCTCGGCTGCGCCATCTTCAGCGCATTTCCTCTGGCGCTGCCACTCCTAGTATATCGAGACCTAGGGAAATCACCAACGCGACAGCATGCACCAGAGCAAGCCGAGCTATACTCAAATGTGAGTCCGTAGCGTTAATAAAACGTAATTCAGGCGACTCTTTGCCCTTATTCCAATGACCATGAAAATCGCTCGCCAGCTCGTAAAGGTAAAAAGCTACCCGATGCGGCTCGTGCGCCAAGGCTGCGCTTTCCACCAAACGGGGGAATCCGGCGATCCGCCGAATGAGTGCAATTTCACCCGGATCGGTCAGCAATTCGACCGATGCACCCTGCATTGCGGCAGGTGTTAAATCCGTGCCAGACAATTCCGCGGCCGCCTGGCGAAATACCGAGCGGCAGCGAGCATGGGCGTATTGCACATAAAACACCGGATTATCACGCGATTGCTCGGTGACCTTCTTAAAATCAAAATCCAGCGGTGCATCGTTATTGCGGTACAACATCATAAACCGCACCGCGTCACGGCCAACCTCTTCGACCACATCGCGCAAGGTGATGAAATCACCGGACCGTTTCGACATACGGACCGGTTCACCGTCACGAAACAGCTTCACGAGCTGACACAATTTGACGTCCAGATCGCCCTCGCCGCCGGTTACCGCCTTGGTCGCCGCCTTCATGCGCTTGACGTAGCCACCGTGATCAGCGCCCCAAATATCGATCATGGTGGCAAAACCACGCTGAAATTTGTCAAAGTGGTAGGCAATATCGGATGCAAAATATGTGTAGCTGCCGTCTGATTTCATCAGGGCGCGATCAACATCGTCACCGAATTCGGTCGACCGGAACAAAGTTTGCTCACGATCCTCCCAATCGTCGGGCAGCTTGCCCTTGGGCGGCGGTAAAGTGCCCTGGTAGATCAATTCACGCTGTTCCAGGAAGTCGATGGCTTCGCGTACCCGGTCATGTTCACCCTTCGACAGCGACCGCTCGGAGAAAAACACATCAAAATGTATATTGAGCGCCGCCAGATCCTCACGGATCATGTCCATCATGGCCGCAATCGTTGTTTCGCGAACAACGGGCAGCCACGCAGCCTCTTCCATGTCGGCAAGCGCGGCGCCATGCGCCTGCGCCAGGGCCTGACCTACCGGTTTGAGGTAGTCGCCCGGATAGAGCCCTTCCGGGATGGCGCCAATATCGTCACCGAGCGCCTCGCGGTACCGTAAAAACGCCGACCGCGCCAACACATCGACTTGGGCACCGGCATCATTGGTATAATATTCGCGCGTTACATCGTGGCCGGCAAAATCCAGCAAACTGGCCAGCGCGTCGCCAACAACGGCGCCACGGCAATGGCCCACATGCATCGGACCAGTCGGGTTGGCTGAGACGTATTCAACATTGACCTTGCTACCGGCAATCACATCACGGCCATAGGCCTTATCGGATTTGATCACATCGGCCAGCAACGCCGTCCAATAATGATTGGCAAGGCGGATGTTAATAAAACCCGGACCAGCGATATCCATTGCCTCAATGACGTCGTCACCAGACAGACCCGCGGCAATTTTCTCCGCCAAATCCCTCGGTTTCATCGCCAATGGTTTGGCTAACACCATGGCCGCATTCGACGCCAAATCGCCGTGCGACGGATCCCGGGGTGGTTCCACGGTAATCCGAGATAAATCAGGCGCCGTGCCATCTGGACCGGTCAAACTGAGATCGCTGATAACCTGACGCAGTCGATCGGCAAAGGTGGCGTATATATTCATGGACTGAGAAACGATCTGGTTGTTGGAGCAGCGATTATGATCACCGCCGCCGGCTGTCACTAGATGCGCGGCCTATCGCAAATCCGGGGTATCGTCAAACAATCGCGCATGTTCGGTAATGGCATAACGATCGGTCATTCCGGCAATGTAATCGCCAACCCGACGTGCCAGCCGCCGTTCACCCCCGGAATCGAGCCCGGATTGCCATTCCTTCGGCATGGCATTCGGCGACCGAGTGAAGGCCTGAAACAAATCGCGGACGACCCGCCCGGCTTCGGTCCGAACCCGCAACACCTGTTCGGCCCGGTACATATGCTCAAACAGGAACGCCTTGATGGCTTTTTCAGCCGCTGACATTTGCGACGAAAAGCCGATCACCGTGTGCCCGGCCAGGCGGATATCGTCAGCCGATTGGGGATTAACGTCGGCAATAGATGCGGCAGACGTCCGAAGGACATCCTCGACCATTTTTGTAATCAGCCGCCGCACCAGTTCATGGACCACGCGGGCATTTTCAAGACCTGGATAGCGTTTTTCAATCTCCTCCATGATGCCTCCCAAAAGCGGCAATTCGCGAAGATGATCGAGTTCAAACAGGCCGGCTCGCAGGCCATCGTCGATATCGTGCGCATCATAGGCAATATCGTCAGAGATCGCCGCCGCCTGGGCTTCCGCGCCGGCGTGAGACCACAACATCAAATCCTGAAAAGGCTGGTAGGCGGTAATCGCATCGGGCAATCCGGGATGGGCATGCCGGCCGATGGCGGCGCCGCTTTTATCAGTCAGTGGGCCATTGTGCTTGACCAGCCCTTCCAGCGTTTCCCAGGTCAGATTTAACCCGTCGAACTCCGCGTAACGTTGTTCAAGATGAGTAACGATGCGCAGGGATTGGGCGTTGTGGTCAAAGCCGCCCTGATCCGCCAGACAGGCGTTCAACACATCCTCGCCTTCATGGCCAAACGGGGTGTGACCCAAATCATGGGCCAGCGCCAGGGCTTCCGCTAGATCCTCGTCCAGCCGCAAAGCGCGCGCCAGGGCCCGGGCGATTTGAGCCACTTCGATTGTATGGGTCAAACGGGTACGAAAATGGTCGCCCTCGTGAAATACAAAGACCTGGGTTTTGAACTTCAGCCGCCGGAATGCCGTCGAATGCACAACCCGATCGCGGTCGCGTTGGAACGGCGTTCGGGTTGGACTTTCCGGCTCATCGACCAGCCGGCCGCGCGAATGATCGGGCTGAGCAGCATAGACAGCCCGCGGTTCCGCCCCATATCCATAATTTGCGGCCACATCAATTCTCCATCAATCGACCTGCCATCAATTGACACAGGTCGCAATCGTTCATACCTATCCAGTAGACTGGAATACAAGACGTCGATACGTCATTAACTGCGGAGCGAGGGGCAATTCGAGCTGCAATGACTGAATCAAGCGTAGAATTAACCGAAAGGGCCGCCAAGCGGGTGGCCAAGATCCTGGAAAACGAATCGGACAACAATGCCCTGCGCGTTGCTGTCGCCGGCGGCGGTTGCTCCGGATTTCAATATACCTATGACCTGGTCAAGGCCCGAGAGGACGATGATCTGGTATTGGAACGCGCCGGCGCGACGGTTTTGATCGACCCGGTATCGCTGCAATTCATGAGTGGATCGCAAATCGATTTTGTCGACGACCTGATCGGCCAATCTTTCCAGATCAAAAATCCAAATGCCGTCGCCGCTTGTGGCTGTGGCACCAGTTTTACCGTCTAGAATTTCATGCAAATAGCCACCTGGAATATCAACGGCATCAAAGCCCGGATCGATAACGTTCTAGAGTGGCTGAAAGAAGCGCAGCCCGATATCGCCTGTCTGCAGGAGATCAAGTCGGTCGACGAGAATTTTCCCGGTTCCGACATCGAAGCGCTTGGCTACAACGTAGCCACACATGGTCAGAAAGGTTTCAACGGCGTCGCGCTGTTGTCCAAACACCCCTTCGACGAAATACGTCGCGGCCTGCCCGGCGACCCAAGCGATGAACAAGCCCGTTTCATTGAGGGCGTGGTCTCAACGCCGTCAGGTGTTGTCCGTGTCGCCAGCATCTACCTGCCCAACGGCAATCCGGTCGATACGGAAAAATACCCGTACAAACTATCCTGGATGAAGCGCCTGGAAGCCCATGCGCGCACGCTGCTGGAAATGGAAGAGCCTCTAGTGCTTGCCGGTGATTACAACGTCATCCCTGAACCGGGTGATTGCCACGCACCCGATAACTGGTGGGGCGACGCCTTGTATCGCGCCGAGACCCGCGACGCCTTCCGCGCCTATGCCAATCTCGGCCTCACCGACGCTTTCCGCGCCTGCACCGATACCACCGGTATTTACACCTTCTGGGACTATCAAGCTGGCGCCTGGAACAAAGACAACGGCATCCGCATCGACCATTTGATGCTGTCACCGCAAGCCGCCGACCGGCTGGTCTCCTGCACCATCGACAAACACGTGCGTGGCTGGGAAAAACCTTCCGACCATGTACCGGTGCGTATTGAATTGGATTTGGCTGCTTAAACTCAAGCCAACTGCCCAGCCGGCATTACCGCCCGTGGCGGTCGATCCAGCGGCGTGATAGGCGCATGGCGCGGCGGCGTTGTTTTTCATCCGCCAGCCCAAAGGCGCGTTCCTGCATATCGAGCACACCGTCATCACCGGCAACGATAGCGCCGTGGCGGGCAATATTGAGCCATTTCAGGCCTTCAACCGGGCGGCGGGGAACGCCTTCGCCCAGGAACAACATGTTGCCGAGCATGCTCTGGGCTTTGTAATGGCCCTTCTTTGATGCCGCATAAAGCCATTTGGCGGCCATGCGGTAGTCAGGCTTGTCGTCCTCGCCCTGCAGATAAATGCGGGCCAGATTGTATTGCGCGTCAGCATCGCCAAAATACGAGGCGGCATAGGCGAATATCTCCCGCGCCCGCTCCAAATTCGGGGTCACGGCGGAATCTTGAATGCCGTTCATGTAATAGGTGCCGATCGACACGAAGGCGCTGGCGACAAATCGCGAATCTGAGGTCTCGTAGCCGGCGTCGCTGTGCTCACGCACGACCTTGGCGTAATATTCAAAAGCCTTGATATCATCCTTGCCGACGCCGTCGCCGGATTCATACATCCGGCCGAGCTTCCATTGCGAAATGGCGTGGCCTTTTTCAGCGGCAAAACCGAACGCCGATGCGGCTTCGGTCTTTTTGCCGGAATAATAAAGTTTGGTGCCGGCCCGGAAGGCGTCCATCGACGAGGCGCCTTTTTTCTTCGCCGCCTTGACGTCGAAACCGAGCGCCGGTGCTGCGCCGGAAAGCGCCGCGACCACCACCAATGAAACAATACGCTTACTGATCCGCATAACAGATCTTTTCCACTTCTACGCCCCGAACGGCCAGAGAGGCCTCTTCCACACAATCAAAGCATTGCGCGGAACCTGTAAATTTTAGGTTTTCTTCGCCGGCGGCCTTCACGACCGCCTCGGTCAGAACCGGATTGCCTGACATTTCGACAACACTGCCCGTCGCCCTAATCGGGTCATTGGCTGCACGCACGACATCTTGTTGGCTGTTCAAATCCACATGGGGCATGTTTTCGGCAATTATGCGGCCAGGGGCCGTCACAATATCGCGAGGAGCAATTTTACCGGCAACCAGCTTCAATATTTTCGCACCCGACGCACGATAGGACCGGTGCGGCGCGTGTTCGGATCCTTCCGTCACGTGCCGGCTCGGTAGGTTGGCCAAATTGTTCGCCCTGGCGTCCATAAAACTCTTTTCTCTCGCCCTCTCGCCTGCCCGTGTTCAGGGCAACGTCACACCAACCAAATCGGTTTAGATCGATCCGCGTATTGCGACCGAACAGCCGGTGCTTCAAAACCCGAGAGGACAACGACTGCACGCTTGAAACCCCTTTATGGCTGAAAAGCGGCAATGTTGATCACGACCACCTATAGCGGATCATTCCGGTAACGGGTGTTGCCGAACTGCCACAGAAGTTAGGAATGGAAGATCGCCCAACCCTTGAAATCGCGGTTTTCAAAGGTTTTTCTGCAATATCGGATGTGGCCCTTCCGAAACAATTTTACCTACGGGTTACGGCAGATCGTTGGGTTCGACACTACCCCGCCCGTGCAACCAGCGGCGCAACACCAACCAGGCCGCGAACCCGCCGGCCATCAACACCAGCCACCAGCGCCAATCCAGATGATGGACCGCTGCTCCCATGGTGACCATCAAGGCGGTCATCGGAAGAATGCCCAGCGCCGTGGTCCAGATGAATGTCCACCAAGAAATTTTGGTCAGGCCAGCGGCGTAATTGACCAGGTTGAAAGCAATCACTGGCACGAACCGCGCCAGAAATATCCAGTGCACCGCTTGATCACCAGAGATTGAGTCCAGCCAAGCAATATGCCGGCGGGCCAACATGCGCTCAACGAAAGGGCGGCCCAGCAGCCGCGAAAATCCAAAAGCCAGAACCGCGCCCAGCATGCCACCGGTCCAGGTAATCAGGGTGCCCAATACGGGGCCGTAAAGCATGCCATTGGCGATCGCCAGGAATTCAGCTGGAAACGGCACGAAGGAATGCAGCGCCATGATGCCGATTGAAACGGCCGCTCCCCACGGACCCCAGGAGACGATCGTCTCCTCGATTTCAGCAATCCAGACGCTGGCTTCAAAATTATGAAAGTAACCGCCGGCGACCCCGATGCCGGCGACCACAAGCAATAGAACCAGCCCAGCCACCACAGCCAGGATGATGATCCGCGAACCCCGGTCATCGGATTCCGTCATTAGCGCCCGTTCCCAACGCACTCACGGTAATTGTCCAAGGAGGATTTGACCAGCACCCAGCCCCGATTCAGGATCACGATTGCGGCAATTTCAATAGCCGGAATTAACTTCCATATCTGCCCTGACCAAGGAACGCGATCGTCAGCTCAGCAGCTTTGTACCAATAGGCGCCGCGGACTTGGAGCAAAGTGCTACCGGCCCCAGGAAGATTCCTAATAACAACCCATATTCACCGGCGCATCGGGATACTCATGCCCGCCACTTGATGGAGCACCCCATCGACGGCATCTGCTGATCTGGCCCTTTGCCGGTCCCCGCGATTTCGCGCATGGCTTCCAGTAATTCCCGCGCTGCGCCCGATGGCGGAGGGTCGATGCGGCCTTCATCCAGGCGCCCACGATATTGCAGTGTCATGTCGCTGGCATATCCGTAATAATCAGGCGTACAGGCGGCATCATAGGTTCGAGCGACCGCCTGACTTTCGTCATACAGATAGGGAAACGGAAAGCCGTGGTAGTCGGCGAAATCGGCCATGTTTGCAAAAGAATCATCAGGATAGGCCGCCGCGTCATTTGAACTAATGGCGGCCACGCCGATGCCCTCTTCCCGCAATGATCGCGCATCATCACATAACCGGTCGATAACCGCCTTCACATAGGGGCAATGGTTGCAGATGAAGACGATTACCGTGCCGTTTTTGCCTGCCACATCGGCCAGCGAATAGGTTTTGCCATCAGTAGCCGGCAGCGTGAAATCCGGTGCTCTTAAGCCCAGTTGGACAGGTGGTGGCGTAGCTGCCATGACGCGGCCTCCCATTGTTATCGCGGCCAGAAATTGGGCCAACTATGATTGTAGCCGCCACAATAGCCAATCCAACCGGTGGACCCAAGCGCTCAGAAGACATCGACATGCCGGAACCGGTAGCGCTACTCGTCGGTGTCAGTCGACCCTTCCTCGCTTTTGCTGCCACCCTTGGCGAAAGCGCGGCGGGCTTCTGCAAAGCCGATCAGCCGGTCTTCGACCAGACGATTGATGGTACCGGAAGGATAAGCGCCATTCTTGCCCCGTTTCCCGGCTTTGGTGCCCGTCAGTATTTCTATTCCCCGGTTGATATGCTCAACGGCAAATACTGCAAATTCACCCTTTCGGCAGGCCGCAATCACATCGGCGCGCAACATCAAATGCACTTTGTTGGCGGCCGGGATCAGCACCCCCTGCCCGCCGGTCAGACCCCTGGCGGAACAAATATCGAAATAGCCTTCGATTTTTTCATTGACCCCTCCAATCGCCTGCACCTCGCCGTTCTGGCTCACCGAACCGGTGACTGCCAGTGCCTGGTTGATGGGAGCTTCAGCCAGGGCGGATAGCAATGCGTAGAGTTCCGTCGATGACGCTGAATCACCATCGATGCCACCATACGATTGTTCAAACACCAGGCTGGCGGCCAGTGATACCGGCGTATCGGGTGCATATTGGGTTTGTAGGTAGCTCGACAGGATCAACACGCCTTTGGTATGCAGCGAACCGCCCAGATCCACCTCGCGTTCAATATCGATCAGCCGCCCGGTTCCCATACGCACCCGGGCGGTAATCCGGCTTGGCTTACCGAAGGCAAACGACCCGGTCTGCAGGACAGAAAGGCCATTGATCTGCCCGACGACGGAACCATCAGTCTCAATGGTGACCGTCTCGCGCACCACCTGTTCATGGACTTTTTCGCGCACCAAATCGACCCGCCGTACCTGTTCGTCGATGGCTCGGTTGACATGGGCAGCGCGGATCATTTTGGCGTTTTCTTGTGCCGCCCAATGGTCGGCCTCACGCACCAGATCGGCCAACAGGCCGATCTTCAACGACAGCCGCTGTTGGTCGGCGGCGACCCGGCCGGCCCGGTCGATCATCGCCGCGCAGCCGTCGACATGAACCGGCCGGTCAACCTCGTCGCGGGCGATGCCGGCGATCAATCGGCAAAATTCAAGCTCCGTTTCGTCATTGCGTTCAATCGTGTCATCGAATTCCGCCGCGACTTTAAACAATTCACCAAAATCAGGATCAACTGTGGCCAGCAGGCGCAGGGCACTGCGCTCACCAAACAAAATGACCTTCACGTCGAGCGGGATCGGCTCCGGTTCCAACGTCACCGCCGTCATGGTGACCGCCCCGGAGGATGGGTTTTCGATCGCCACCTCCCGCGATCTCAAACAGCGTTTGAGGGTCTGCCAGGCAAACGGCATGGTGATCAATCGCGAGGCGTCGAGCAACAGATAACCGCCATTGGCCTGATGCAGCGCACCGCGCTTGATCAGTGTAAAATCTGTTAGTAACGCCCCCATGTGGGGTACATGTTCGACTCGGCCGAGCAGATGTTCGACATCCGGAGAATCCAAAAACACCACCGGCGCGCCGTCGTCGCCGGTCCGGCGCACCAAGGCATTCGCCCGGTATTTGTTGAAGCGCAGGTCGAGCGGCGCTTCCGTCGCTTGTTCCTGGCCTAAAAAAATCTGCGCGTTGTCGATAATGTGAGCGCCCATTTTGTCCAAATGACCGGCCAGTTCAGGAATATCGTCAAACCCCTCCAGGCAATCCCGGCGCGCCTGATTGATGGCGAATTGCGCCGTTTGCCGATCCAGCGTGCGGGTTTTATCGCGCCGTTCCTTGTCGTGCTGCGGAATGGTCCGCATGACCTGCTGAAGTTCCTCCATCAACACCGCCACATTCGCTTCAAGGCGTTCCCGTTCCGCCTTTGGCAGGCCATTGATCACCTCCGGCTTAACTGGTTCGCCATCCTGCATCGGCGTAATCGCCATGCCGTTTGGCTGCGGGATGAGTTTCAGACCCTGGCCTTCCGCTTTCTGCGACAGCGCGCCAAACGCCTCCTGCTGATATTGCTGAAAGGCGTTGTCGATCGCCTGGCGGCGGGCGCGATAATCCTCGCTTTCAAACACCGCCGGCAGGCCGCTCTGCAATTGCACCACCATGGCGTCCAACGCGTCGGCCAGGTCACAACCACGCCCGGCAGGCACCGCCAGTGCTCGGGGCCGGTGCGGTTCGTCAAAATTGTGCAGATAGACCCAATCGCCCGGCGATGGACGTTCGCGGGCCTGGGTTTCGATAAACCGCCGGATGGCATTGTGCCGGCCCGAACCCTGGGCGCCTAGCGCGTAGATGTTGTACCCGCGAGCACCCATGGCTACACCGAACCGCAACGCATCAAGGGCGCGCTCCTGGCCAATCAACCCGTGGGCGGGCGTCAGGTCAGCGGTCGATTTAAATCCCAACTTCGCCGGTTTGGCCTGGCGTCGTAATGCATTGGCGGATAGCGGTTTGATGCTCATGGGGATTTCAGTCCTGGTAAGAATTTTGACGCGATGGCAGTGCCCGCGCCGGTAAATTGCGGCTCAAAAACAAGCCTAGCTGGTTTACGGCAAACTTAGAACACAATAAGAACACACAAATTCGCGCGCTGGCCCGGCTCATGCCACAATGACTTGTGATTCGGGTCGCATGGCCAATACGATAATAACCGCCGGTCCGACCCGACAACCGCAGACTATATTTACGAGATTTGAATGGCCAAAAGCGACGATCTGTTTGCCCGTCTTGATGAAAGTGTCAGCGAATTGAAAGCCGTGGCCCAATCCGCCAAACCGGCCAAACGCGCCAAACCGGCTAAAAAAGTTGCAGCTGGCGGCGGCGGCGTTATCAGTCAGGAATCCGACTACACGGCAGCCGATATTGAGGTGCTGGAAGGCCTCGAACCGGTCCGGCGCCGGCCTGGCATGTATATCGGCGGGACCGACGAAAAATCGCTGCATCATTTGTTCGCCGAAGTGATCGACAACTCCATGGACGAGGCCGTCGCCGGCCACGCCACCTGGATTGATGTCGCATTGGAGGCCGATGGTTCACTAACGGTGACTGACAACGGCCGCGGCATCCCTGTCGACCAACATCCCAAATATACCGACAAGTCAGCGCTTGAAGTCATCATGACGACGCTGCATGCGGGCGGGAAGTTTGATTCGAAAGTCTATGAGACCTCTGGCGGTCTCCACGGTGTCGGCATTTCGGTGGTCAACGCATTGTCTGAGGTGTTGGAAGTCGAGGTCGCTCGCGGGCGCCAACTTTATCGTCAGACTTTTGCCCGCGGCCTGCCACAAGGTGGCCTGGAGCATCTCGGCGAGGTGCACAATCGCCGCGGCACCCGTGTACGTTTTCTGCCGGATTCCCAAATATTCGGCGGCAAAGCCCAATTCCGGCCGGCCCGGCTGCATAAAATGGCGCGCTCGAAAGCCTATCTTTTCGGCGGCGTCGAAATCCGTTGGTCCTGCGCACCAGAACTTATCGGCGAAAAAGATCCGACCCCAGCCAAGGCGGTGTTTCACTTCCCCGGCGGCTTGCGCGATTTTCTGAGCGAAATACTAGGGTCAGAAAAGCGCGTCGCCGACGAAATATTCGCCGGTAAGACCGATAACCCCGGCGGCCACGGTTCGGTGGAATGGGCGGTTGCCTGGTTTGCCGGCGATGGGTTCTTGAACTCCTATTGCAACACCGTGCCGACACCGGAAGGAGGCACCCACGAAGCTGGCTTTCGAACCGCCCTTTTGCGCGGCTTTCGCGCCCATGCGGAACTCACCGGCAACAAAAAAGGGGCGATCATTACCGGTGACGATGTCATGACATCGGCCGGTTCCATGTTGTCGGTTTTTATTCGCGAACCGGAATTCGTCGGCCAGACCAAAGACCGATTGGCGAGTACGGAAGCTGCAAAAATCGTCGAAGTTGCCATCCGCGACGCCTTTGACCATTGGCTCGCCGCGGCGCCTAATCAGGCATCCAAACTGCTTGAATGGGTCATTGATCGGGCTGAAGAGCGACTGCGGCGCCGGCAGGAACGCGAAGTTAATCGCAAATCGGCCGTACGCAAATTGCGCCTGCCCGGCAAGCTCGCCGATTGCTCTGTCAGTCAGGCGGCGGGAACCGAGCTTTTCATTGTCGAGGGTGATTCAGCCGGCGGCTCCGCCAAGCAGGCGCGCAATCGCAAAACCCAGGCTGTCCTGCCATTACGCGGCAAGATTCTCAACGTTGCCAGTGCCGGCGCCGCCAAACTGCAGCAAAACCAGCAACTAGCGGACCTGATCCAAGCATTGGGGAGTGGCACACGGGGCAATTATCGTGATGACGAGCTGCGCTATGAGCGGGTTATCATCATGACTGACGCCGATGTCGATGGCGCCCATATCGCTTCGTTGTTGATCACCTTCTTTTTCCGGGAAATGCCTGAACTGGTCGATGCCGGTCATTTGTTTCTTGCCGTGCCCCCGCTCTACCGGATCTCCCAGGGCGGCAAGACGCTCTATGCCCGTGATGACCGCCATCGCGAGGAACTGATGGAGAGTGATTTTACGGGCCGTGGCAAAATTGATATCGGCCGCTTCAAAGGCCTTGGCGAGATGATGCCGGCGCAGTTGAAGGAAACCACTATGGATCCAAAAACCCGCACATTATTGCGCGTCGAGGTCACCCATGATGATATCACCTCGACAGGCTCCGCCGTTGAACGGCTGATGGGCAATAAACCAGAAGCACGGTTTCAATTCATTCAGGAAAATGCCGAGTTCGCAACCGAGCTTGATATTTAGTCCGCACGGGGGAATGATCGGCGGACAGTATTTGTGGGGAAAGCCACATGTCCACTTTTTTGAAAATCTTGTTTGCGGCGGCGTTGTTGCTAATGCCGCACATGATCACCTCGGCGCATGCGCAGGACGCCGCTGAAGCCGAAGTCAAAAAGCTCCCAATCTATATCGAGGACGTTCGGGTCTTCGGCCGTTGGACGATCGATGATAATACCGGCGTTTATCGTGGTATCATCGTGAGGTCGGGGACTGACACCGTGACAGCGCGGTTTTTCCTGCAATGGCTGATGGCGGGCGCCGATGGCACCCAATCTATCCACTCCACGACGGAGATAAAGGAACTTTCCGAACTAAAAACCAATATTGTCGATTATCGAATAGAAATGGATGCCGATGGATTGGCCATGTTCATCGACACGCTCAACATCGCTACAGATGATGATACGACCTTTGAATTGTTCATCAATTCACCTGAGGATTATGAATTCTCACCGTCAACCAACTAGAGTCAGAGCAAGCAATAATACTTGAAGTCCATGTTATCTATTTGGAGTTTTTCCCGTCAAGATTGATACAGCGGGTATTGAATTTTGCAAAACACGTGTATCGGCGATAACCTTAACCTTTAAATTTTGGTAACTATTGGCCTTTGAAGATTGACTTTATTAACCCGCTGGCTAATGTGCGCCCGATTCCACAAATAATTGACAGTTTCCGGTGTTTGGATCTTCTTCTGGAGACAAACACAAACAGCAAGACATACATAAATGAGTTTTACCGAACTTGGGCTGAGCGATAAGGTTCTGGCGGCCGTGACGGATGCCGGATATCTCGAACCTACTCCTATTCAATCGGGCGCCATTCCGCACGTGTTGCAGCGCCGAGATGTGTTGGGAATCGCGCAGACGGGAACGGGCAAAACCGCCTCGTTTTCGCTACCCATGTTAACGCTTCTGGAGAAGGGCCGCGCCCGGGCGCGCATGCCGCGAACCCTTGTTTTGGAACCGACCCGAGAACTCGCGGCTCAAGTCGATGCCAGCTTTCGACAGTTTGGTAGTAATCACAAGCTTAACGTTGCACTGCTGATCGGCGGCGTATCCTTCGCCGAGCAGGATCGCAAGTTAGATCGCGGCGCCGATATCCTGATTGCCACGCCGGGCCGACTTCTTGATCATTTCGAACGCGGCAAATTGTTGCTTACCGGTGTGGAAATCCTCGTTATCGATGAAGCCGACCGGATGCTCGACATGGGGTTCATCCCCGATATTGAACGCATTTTGAAGCTCATTCCGTTCACCCGCCAAACCCTGTTTTTCTCGGCCACCATGCCGAAAGAAATTCAACGTTTGGTTGATTCATTTCTCCACAATCCAGAACGCGTCGAAGTAGCGCGTCCGGCGTCGACAAACGATACGTTGTCCCAACGTACCGTCAAGACCGGCTCCAAGCCGTTTGAAAAACGCGCCGCGTTGCGCGATCTGCTCGCCAGCGAAGACGGGCTCACCAACGCCATTATCTTTTGTAATCGCAAACGCGATGTAGCGACACTTGCTCGTTCGCTGGAGCGCCACGGCCTGAATGCCGGCGCCCTGCATGGCGATATGGATCAGCGTGCCCGAATGGCCATGTTGGAGAGCTTTACCAAAGGCAATACGGCATTGCTTGTTGCGTCCGATGTCGCCGCCCGCGGCCTTGATATTCCCAATGTCAGCCACGTGTTCAATTTCGACGTCCCTTCCCATGCCGAAGACTACGTCCATCGTGTCGGTCGGACCGGTCGGGCCGGACGTACAGGCACGGCTATCACACTCGTTACCCATTCCGACAGGCGATATTTGGAAGCCATCGAAAAACTGATCGGCCACAAAATAGATAGCCCCAACGCCCCTTCTGCCAGCCCATCTGAACCGGTGCAGGAAGAAGTGAAGAGTGCGGTGAAGGACGAAGTAAAAGACGAAGCGCCGGTAAATGCGGCGAAGGAAGAGGTGAAAGACGAAGCGCGGACACCTCGCCGTCGTAGCCGCAAACGCGGTGGTGACAAGCGTTCCAGCGAAGCAAAATCGGAAGCCAGTGTCAGCGGTACAGGCGACCGCCAACCGGCCACACCGGCCGTTGAAAAGCCCGTAGTAAAGACCAAAGCAGCTGAGCCGGAGCAACCCAAACCGGCGCGCGCCGCCCGGCAAAACAACAATGGCGGTAACCGGCGCAAGAAAGAGGATCAGGCCTTTGGTCGGTCCGAGTATGTGCCAGCTTTTCTGCTCAGGCCGATTCGCAAGAAGCAACCGGCGGAATAGGCGAATCGTCAGATTCCATCGCTGATGGATAGCACAGCGATTACATACAATCCTTCCTAGAAATCCTTGATATTTCGACTAAATTTCCGAATTGCAAACAATTTGAGCCATTAACTCCGCTTTAAGGAGCCTTCCGTAAATTTGCCAATGGCAGGAGAAATGGAAAGTTCGAATGCCATCGCTAGATTCGCGAGGGCTGGAGTGGAATGGGTCAACAAGAAGATTTCCGACGGACGATCGCATATGGCGAATCCGCAGTCGGTTTGCTAAAGCGGCATGAAATCCCGGCATATCCGCGCAATTATGAACTGTGGTACACCTACTCCGCAGGCTTCAATCATGCGCTGAACAAAGCTGTAAATGAGATTCTTCGACAACGCGGGGTGATCTCGCTTGAAGAATCAACCGAGATTTACAACGAATATCTGTCACCGCATCGCCTCAGTGACCGTGTCGACGACGTCGGCATCAAGATGTCTGATGAAATCAACGAGATCGTCGGCCTGATCGAAAAGTCGTTGGATCAGACATCCGACTATCGCGATTCACTGCAAGGCGCTTCCGACGAGCTGTCTGAAACACACGATCGCAAGCGCGTTGAAAAAATCATCGCCAAGCTCATATCGGCTACAGAAAATACTCAAAATTCAAACAACCTTTTGGAATCTCAGCTTGCTGACTCGCGCCATCAGATCGCAGAGCTCCAGGAAAGCCTTGAGGCCATTCGGTTTGAATCGCTGACCGATGAACTGACCACGCTGGCAAACCGCAAGCATTTCGACCAATCGATCGAGCGCGCCGTGCGGGACTGTGACGAGTCAGGTGGCTCGTTCTCACTGCTGATGACCGACATCGATCATTTCAAGAATTTCAACGACACTTACGGCCACCAAACCGGTGATCAGGTGTTGCGGTTGGTGGCGCTTGCCGTCAAGCAGAACGTCAAGGGTCAGGATATCGCCTGCCGCTATGGTGGTGAGGAATTCGCCATCATTCTGCCCAGAACTAATCTGACCCCGGCAACGCAGTTGGCCGAACATATCCGCCACGCGGTGATGTCGAAGGAACTGGTCAAGCGCTCGACCGGGGAAAATCTCGGTCGGATCACCATTTCGATCGGTGTCGCGGAATTCCAAGCTGGTGATACACCACAATCGGTTATCGAACGTGCCGATGCGGCCATGTATACCGCCAAGCGGGCCGGCCGCAATCAGGTCAAAACCGAACACGATATCAAGGAAGAAAAGCCCGGTAAGGTCGCCTGACCGGCTTATCTCATTCTTGAAAACAAGATCAAGCCGGTGCTCAGCGCCGGCTTTTTGCTTTGGCGACCCGCAACGCTGCGTCGAAAGATTTTCTGGCCCAGTCGGCAAAAGCTTCGGCATCGTCGAACAAATGCTCAGGCGCCCGCCAATAGGGCATCTGACCGGACTTTCCTTTGCTCTCGTAAATAAACGGCCCGCATCCTTCGGCCTCAAAGTCGGGAACGGTTTGGTCGTCAGTGCGGAAATAAAGCACGTCATCGGAAACCAGCCCGAACATCGTCTTTTCCTTGAAGATGCCCAGCCCGCCAAACATCCGGCGAAATGAAACGCCGTCGATCGGCGCGAACAGCTCATTCAGGAAATCTTCGTATTCAGACGCCATGCCGCCGCTCCCGTAGGGGCCGATTACAAATCAGTGCGTCGCGTTTTCCGCATTCTCGTCGTCGTCCTTGGCAGACAACAAAGTCATATCAGCGGGTTGGAGGTTGACCGATTCGCCGCAGCCGCAAGCGCCGACCTGATTGGGGTTGTTGAACACGAACCCGGAGGAAAACTTGCTGACTTCAAAATCCATCTGCGTGCCGAGCAGGAATAAGACGGCTTTCGGATCGACGTAGACCGTCAATCCCTTGTCTTGTACGACGTCGTCGGCAGGATCGGCGGTTTCCACATATTCCATTGTGTAGGACATGCCGGCGCAACCGGCGTTTTTCACGCCAACCCGCAGGCCAACAATTTCTTGATCGGCATTGTCGGCGATTTCGCGAATCCGGTCGGCCGCCTTGTCGGTCAATGTAATGACATTAAATGCTGCGCGTGCCATAGGACCCCTCCTTGGGCATTACCAATCTTAGAACCAGTTTAGCGCAACCTGCGCTTCTTCCGACATACGATCAGGCGTCCACGGCGGATCGAATACGATATCGGCTGTTACCGCACCAATGCCTGGAACCGAGGCCACCGCGTCTTCCACCCAACCCGGCATATCACCGGCCACCGGGCAACCAGGCGCAGTCAATGTCATGTCGATTTTGACCGACCGGTCATCCTCGATGTCGATTTTGTAGATCAAACCAAGCTCGAACACATCGACCGGGATCTCCGGGTCATAGACGGTTTTGATCGCACCAACGATGGCATCGGCCAACCGCTCCAGTTCTTCGCGCGGAATGGCCGAGGTTTGCGTTACTTCCGGAGCGTTCGGCCCTTCAAGCATGAAGAAATCCGCGCCCGTTGCCTGGTCTGTAGCGGTTTGTGTCACCGTGTCGTCCATAATCTTATCCGTCTTCTAAGCGAAAAAATCATGCGCTTTGATCAGCGCTTCAGCAAGAGCATCGACCTCGTCGACCGTATTGTACATGCCAAACGAGGCACGGCATGTCGATGTTACACCATAGCGGTTCAACAAGGGTTGCGCGCAATGGGTACCAGCCCGTACGGCCACCCCTGCCCGGTCAATGATCATTGAGACATCGTGGGCGTGAACGCCCTCCATTTCAAACGAGACGATCGCACCCTTATTTTTGGTCGTGCCGAATATCTTCAATGAGTTGATCTGCGATAGACGCTGATGGGCATAATCGCGCAGGGTCTCCTCGTGGGCGGCGATCCGCTCGCGACCGATCTCGTCCATATAAGCCAGTGCCGCGCCCAGGCCGATTGCCTGCACGATCGGCGGCGTGCCCGCCTCAAATTTGTGCGGCGGCTCGCCATAGGTCACCCAGTCTTCGGTCACGTCTTTGATCATCTCGCCGCCGCCGTGATAAGGCGGCATGGCGTCCAGATGTTCCCGTTTGGCGTAAAGCACACCGATACCGGACGGGCCATAGACCTTGTGCCCGGTGAAAACATAAAAATCGCAATCAATGTCCTGGACATCGACCGGCAGATGAACGGCGGCCTGGCTGCCATCAACCAACACCGGGATGCCGCGCTCATGGGCCAATCGGCAAACCTCGTTGACCGGCACGATGGTGCCCAGCACATTCGACATCTGGGTAATGGCAACAAGTTTGGTTTTTTCGGTGAGGAGTTTTTCAAATTCCTCAATTTGAAAATCACCATCTTCGGCCACCGGCGCCCATTTGATCACCGCGCCTGAGCGTTCGCGATGGAAATGCCACGGTACGATATTGGAATGGTGTTCCATGATCGACAAAACGATCTCATCACCCTCGCCGATCGTCATACCGCCGAATGATGACGCCACCAGGTTGATGGCCTCTGTCGTTGAGCGGGTGAAAATGATGTCGTCAACGGACGGCGCGTTGATAAATCCACGCACCGTTTCCCGTGCCGCCTCGTAGCGTTCCGTCGCCAGATTAGACAGGAAATGCAGGCCGCGATGGACGTTGGAATACTCCTCCGAATAGGCCCGGGTAATGGCATCAATGACCTGGTTCGGTTTTTGAGCGGATGCGCCATTATCCAAATAAACCAATGGCTTACCGTAGACTTCCCGGGAAAGAATCGGGAAATCCCGGCGGATCGCCATCACATCATAGGGCACGCTATCAGCGTCCATGACCGTATCAATTGTCATGTGATTGTGCCCTTTCGCTCAACCAGCCTTCAGCCCGGGTTTTTATGACTGCTTCAATATCTTCGTCACCGATTTCTTCAATTGCCTGAGCGATGAACGCCGTAATCAACAACTGCCGGGCCTGGCGCTCCGGCAGGCCGCGCGATCGCAGGTAAAACATAAGATCGTCATCTAATTCACCGGACGTCGCGCCGTGCGCGCACTGCACGTCGTCGGCGAATATTTCCAGTTCCGGCTTAGTGATGATTTCCGAACCCTCAGAAAGCAACAGCGCGTTGGACATCATCCGCCCGTCGGATCCGTCGGCATATTGGCGTACACCAATACGGCCCTGAAACACCGCTCGCGCTTCATCGTCGACCACCGTCTTGAACAATTCATGGCTTTGACAATCGCCAACCGCGTGATCAACGTTGATGGTCATATCGGCATGCTGACGATGACCGATCAATGTCGCGCCACGGATGGCGGCGTCGGCATTGGAACCAGCCAGATGACAAAACGTCTGCGCCCGCGACACCGCCGCACCAGTTGTCAGCGTGAACTGATTGAGGATGGCTTTTTCATCCAACCGGATGGCAATCGAGGAAAAATGTAGCGCCGCGTTGCCTTCTTCCTGCAGCCGGATTAGCCGGACATTGGCACCGGCACCGACATGTAGCTCAATCACACTGTTGGCGTGATAGGCGCAGTCCGCCGGCCCTAGATGCCGATCGATCAACGTGATACTGGCCCCCGGTCCGACAGAAATTTTGTGGCGAACGTAGCGTGCTGATTCCGTTCCATCAGCCAGATGAAGCAATTCGATGGGTTGGGCGATTTGCGCATCCACGCCAACTTGGGCAATCACCCCGTCGCTCATAAACGCCGTATTCAGTTCCACCAGCGGATCAGCAGCAAATTCTTCAATGGCCGGCAATTGTTCGATAACGGCGGAACCGCCGGTCAGAATATCCGCCAATCGGCTGAGGGTCAGACCTGCCGGCCACTGATTATCCAAACCGCTAACCACTTCACCATTGGCAATGGCCATGACGGTCGGATTTAGATCAGCGGTTTCCGGTTTTGCCGCGGCGATCGCGGCGGCCAATTGGCCGGCATCCATCGGTCCGGCAATCGGCGGTGCGGAGCGCATGAGTTTGCGCAGATCGGTATATTTGTACGCTTCGACGCGGCGATGCGGCAGGCCGCTTTCGCGCAGCCGGTCGAACGCGTCGCGTCGCGCGGCAACCACATCTGCGGCATCACCGGCAAAGACGTTACCAGCGTCGAACTGCGCAATGAGCGCCTCTTCCGCTTGGGTCCGTTTTATAGAGGGTGCGTTGGTCATCAATCGGTCCTCACGCGGCGTCGACGATGTCGGAATAGCCGCGTTCTTCCAGTTCCAATGCCAATTCCTTGCCGCCGGTTTTGATGACCCGGCCGTCTGACAACACATGCACTACATCAGGCACAATGTGGTCGAGCAGCCGTTGATAATGGGTGATCACCACCATTGACCGTTCCGGCCCGCGCAGTGCGTTGACGCCGTCGGAGACAATCTTAAGGGCGTCGATATCAAGGCCTGAATCGGTTTCATCAAGCACGCAAAGCCTCGGTTCCAGCAACGCCATCTGTAGGATTTCATTGCGCTTTTTCTCACCGCCGGAAAAACCGACATTGAGTGGGCGCCGCAACATGTCCTGGCTGACGTTCAGCGCTTTGGCTTTTTCGCGCACCAACCGCATGAAGTCCGGCGTGGTCATGTCGTCCTCACCGCGGGCATTGCGCTGAGCATTGATCGCGGCCTTCAGGAACGTCATGTTGGCGACGCCGGGAATTTCAATCGGATATTGAAAGGCCAGGAACATGCCCTTGGCTGCTCGTTCATCCGGCCCCAATTCCAAAACGCTAGCGCCATCAAAAAGAATATCGCCCTTTGTGACCTCGTAGCCTTCCCGTCCGGCCAGGGCGTAAGACAGCGTCGACTTGCCCGATCCATTCGGACCCATAATGGCGTGCACCTCTCCAGCGCCGACTTTCAGGTCGACGCCTTTCAAAATTTCCTTGCCACCAACCTCCACGTGGAGATTCTTAATTTCCAACATAATGCGAGACCTTCAAATTCAATTCTGAGACAGCAGCTCTGCCGATCGGCGGCCGCTTAAAACCTAACCAACGCTGCCTTCCAGGCTGATACCAATAAGTTTTTGCGCCTCTACGGCGAACTCCATCGGCAATTGCTGGATGACTTCTTTGACGAAACCGTTGACGATCAGCGCGATCGCTGCCTCCGCATCGATACCTCGCGACAAACAGTAAAACAGCTGTTCATCTGAGATCTTTGACGTGGTCGCCTCGTGCTCAAACATCGCCGAGGCATTGCGGCTTTCGATATAGGGCACCGTATGGGCCCCGCAATTGTCGCCAATGAGCAGGGAATCGCATTGGGTAAAGTTGCGCGCCCCGGCCGCTTTACGGTGGGCGGACACCAAACCGCGATAGGTACTGTTGGAGCGGCCGGCCGATATACCCTTGGAGACGATCCGACTGGACGTGTTCTTGCCCAGATGCATCATCTTGGTGCCGGAATCGATCTGTTGACAGCCATTGGAAATGGCGATCGAGTAAAACTCACCGACCGAATTATCACCGCGCAGGATGCAGCTTGGATATTTCCAGGTGATCGCCGACCCGGTTTCCACCTGAGTCCAGGAGATTTTCGACCTGTCGCCACGGCAATCGCCGCGCTTGGTGACGAAATTGTAAATACCGCCGACACCGTTTGCGTCACCCGGATACCAATTCTGCACCGTCGAATATTTGATCTCGGCGTCTTCCATGGTGACCAGTTCAACCACCGCCGCGTGCAACTGGTTTTCATCACGCTGCGGCGCCGTACAGCCTTCCAGGTAGGAAACGTACGAACCTTTTTCGGCAATGATTAAAGTACGCTCGAACTGACCGGTATTTTGCTCATTAATGCGGAAATAGGTCGACAATTCCATCGGGCAACGCACGCCCTCGGGGATGTAGACAAATGAACCATCGGAAAATACCGCCGAGTTCAGCGTCGCATAAAAATTATCGGATGTCGGAACCACAGTCCCCAGATACTTTTGCACCAATTCGGGATGTTCGCGAATGGCTTCCGATATCGGGCAGAAAATCACCCCGGCCTTGGCCAACTCCTCCTTGAAGGTGGTGACCACGGAAACTGAATCAAACACTGCGTCAACAGCGATCCGCGCACCTTGCACGCCGGCGAGCACTTCCTGCTCTTTCAGCGGGATGCCGAGTTTTTCATATGTCCTGAGCAGTTCCGGATCGACCTCATCCAGGCTTTTCGGCCCTTCTGTCGATTTCGGCGCGGCATAATAATAAAGATCTTCAAAGTCGATCTTCGGATATTCAACCCGCGCCCATTCCGGCTCTTCCATGGTTTTCCAGCGCTGGAAAGCGGCGAGACGCCATTCGAGCATCCATTCGGGCTCGTCTTTCTTAGCCGAAATAAACCGGACGATATCTTCACTGAGCCCCTTGGGGGCGAGGTCGGATTCGATGTCTGTGACGAATCCATACTTATATTGGTCGACGTCGATCTGGCGAACCTGATCGATTGTCTCACGTACCGCTGGCATTGCCTTCTCCATCCAACACGGTTTCAAGGACCGTATGTATGGCGGTTAACCTACTGATATATAGTGTCTTTTACTCGAAAATCTAAGCTATCCGAATATCCGTCACCAAACCTAGCTGAAACTGATCGAAATTCCGACCTGAATCAACTGTCTTTATATGGGTATTTTCTGCAAATGGAAAAGGCCAATTCGCCGCGTTTGGTGGGATATTTCAGAAAACACTAAATCCATATCGCAAATCCAAGTCCTATCGGTCATTCCTGACCGCTTGTATGGGCTGGCCGGCGGACAGATTGCTGGCCGCCTGAATGATGGCGTTGGTATCTATTCCATAATGGCGATAAAGATCGGCAATGGTGCCGGTCTGGCCAAAATGTTCAACACCGAGCGGTATCGTTTTGTGACCGCCAACAGCCCCGAGCCAGGCCAGCGTCGCCGGATGCCCATCCGTGACCGTAATGATCACGCAATGTCCCGGTACGTTTCCAAGCAGGCGTTCGACCTGGCTTGTGGCATCTTGATTGCCCCGCCGCCGCGCCCGTTGTGCCGCGGTCCAACCGGCATTGAGCCGGTCCGCTGAGGTCACCGCCAATACACCGATATCGCGACGGTTCTCGCCAATCCGCCCGGCGGCCTCGATCGCCTCAGGCGCCACGCAACCCTGGTAGGCAATGATGATTTGTGCATTCGGCCCCGGCTCCCGCCACCAATAAGCGCCATCAATGACGCCACGCTTGAAATCCGCATCGTCGCGACGTAGGGGCTGCTCCAAGGGTCGTGTGGAAAGCCGCAGATAGACCGATCCGCCGGTCTCGTCACGCAACCAGGTGCGTTCATCGGGATCGCCATCGCCACCACGCTGAAGGTAATCGAACGACCAATCCATAATCACCGAGAGCTCATCCAGATAGGCCGGTTCAAATGCAGCTAAACCATCCTGGCTGATACCGATCAATTGCGACCCGATCGATTGATGGGCGCCGCCTTCCGGTGCCAGCGTGACACCCGACGGTGTTCCGACGACGATAAAGCGGGCGTCCTGATAACAGGCATAGTTGAGTGCATCGAGGCCCCGGGCGACGAACGGATCATAAAGCGCGCCGATCGGAATCAGCCGCTCTCCAAACAGCGAATGCGATAATCCGGCGGCGGCAAGCAGCACGAACAGGTTCATCTCCGCGATGCCCAATTCAATGTGTTGACCACTTGGTGAAAACCGCCATTTCTGCGTTGAGGGAATACGCTCATCAAGAAACGTGTCAGCGACCTCATCGCGGGCAAACAGATTGCGGCGATTAACCCAGGATCCCAGATTGGTCGAAACCGTAACATCGGGAGAGGTAGTGACAATCCGGTCGGCGAGCGGACCGCCGGTCTTGGCGATGGTATCAAGGATTTTTCCGAATCCGGCTTGGGTCGATAGGTTCTTGTCATCAAGCTCCACCGGACCAGACGAGGCAATTGCAGCCGCATTGTGCCGTCGAGATCCAGCTGCAAAAAACGTTGAACCATCCAGATAGGTTTGTAATCCAGCCGGATCCTCCACCGTGCAAAATGGCTCCCATTCGGAGCCGGCCGCAACATTCATTTCTGTTTGAAAATCGGCCATTTGCGCCTTTGTCATTAGGCCGGCATGGTTGTCCTTGTGACCGGCCAGCGGCGTGCCCCAGCCTTTGATCGTATAGGCCAGGAAGGCGGTCGGCCGATCGTGATCGACACTGTCGAATGTCGACACCAGCGTTTCAATGCACTGCCCACCCAGATTGGTCATGAGTTCCTGTAGCTGACCATCGCTGCGCCGCTCAATCAGCGCCGTCACATCGCCCTGATCGCCGATATCGTCGTTCAGCCGGCGGCGCCAGGCGGCTCCACCTTGAAAAGTCAGCGCCGAATAAAGCTGGTTCGGGCAGGCATCGATCCATTGGCGTAAATGCTCACCGCCTGGCTCATCGAACGCGGCTTGCTGGAGAATACCGTATTTCAGGCGCACCACGTCCCAACCGAAGGCGCCGAAAATCGCCTCAATGCGCTGCCACAGACCCTCACGAACCACCCCATCGAGGCTCTGACGATTGTAATCGATGATCCACCATGTGTTGCGCAGGTCGTGCTTCCAACCCTCCTGCAAACATTCGTAGACATTGCCCTCATCGAGTTCCGCGTCGCCGACCAATGCCACCATCCGGCCCAGCGGTTGGTCTGGTGCCCATTCCTTGGCCTGGATGTAATCCTGGATCAGCGAAGCAAATGCCGTCATCGCCACGCCAAGACCGACCGACCCGGTGGAAATGTCCACATCATCGATGTCTTTTGTTCGGCTGGGATAAGACTGAGCGCCGCCATAACCGCGAAAATTCTCTAGTTTTTCACGGGCCTGATTGCCCATCAGATATTGAATGGCATGAAACAGCGGACCGGCATGGGGTTTCACGGCGACCCGGTCTTCTGCCCGCAGAGCGTGGAAATACAAGGCGGTGATAATCGACACCATCGAGGCGCATGAGGCTTGGTGACCGCCGACCTTCACATCACCATCGGCACTAGGCCGCAGGTGATTGGCATTGTGGATCATCCATACCGCCAGCCATAGGATTTGCTTTTCTATCGCCTTTAGATGCCGGATATGTCCTGCGTCCATCCTCAACCCCTCCGCCCTCGCTGGAACATGAGTAGATACAGCAAATGGTGCGGTAATAATAATTCTAGATCGGCCTGATCGGCGAACATTCTTACAGCGGCGGCGGGGAAAACACCGTTATTGGACGATTATTTCGCCGACCAAGAAAGATCGCTATCGCGAAAACTGGCGCCAGAAATCAATAAAGCCATCGATATCATCCGACGTCGTCGCCCAACCCAGGCTAACCCGCAGCGCACCGAGAGATTCCGCTTTGCCCACGGCCATGGCGGCCAGCACATGAGAGGCGGACACCTTGCCGGACGAACAAGCCGACCCCGATGAAACCGCAAACCCAGCAAGATCAAGTGCGATTAACGTCGTTTCCGCCCGTTGGCCCGGTAGAGCGAAACAGCTCGTGTTAGCCAACCGCGCTGCTTTGTCTCCAAAAATTACTGTCCGCGCATTAAATGCTTTAAGTGATTCTTCTAGCCCGTCTCGCATGGCACCAATTCGACCAATACCAGACAATTCTTCACTGGCAGCCGCGGCTGCCGCACCAAAACCGGCAATGGCCGCAACGTTTTCCGTCCCCGCCCGCCGCCGTGATTCCTGTCCGCCACCGCTGATCAGGTTTTGTGGCCGAATTTCGCCATCGCGAAAAGCCAAAGCGCCGGCGCCTTGCGGCCCGCCAATTTTGTGGCTGGAAATCGACATCATTTGGGCGCCGACCTGATCAATATCGAGCTTAATCCGGCCGGCGGCCTGGACGGCATCGACGTGTAGATAGCCACCCAATTCGCGCATGATTTGGCCGATCTCATCAACCGGCTGCAGAACCCCAGTTTCATTGTTGGCCGCCATAACCGACACCAACGGCAAGCCGCCATTAGTTACTTCGGCCGCAACGGCTGAGCGCAATTCCGCCAGATCGATAACGCCGCTGCCGTCAACAGGAAGTAGGCTCACTTGGTCAGGCCGAAACCGTCCGCCCTGCAACACTGATGGATGTTCCACGGCGCTGACAAAAAGCCGGGTTAGGTTGACCTGACCGCTGGCCACATGAAGGACCGGCGACAGCGCCTGCATATTGGCTTCGCTGGCGCCGCTGGTGAAGATGACGCTGGCACTGGCCGCATTGACCAGAGCGGCAACCTGAGTCCGGGCGCGCTCGATCGCGCCACGCGCCGCCCGGCCTTCCGTATGAACCGATGACGCATTGCCGGGCAGCTCCAGTGCCGCTTCCATCGCCGCACGGGCGGGCGGGCGCAGCGGCGCGGTGGCGTTGTAGTCCAGATAGATTCGCTTTTTTATGTGCGGCATTGGCGGCTATTTGCTATTCAACGTCCCAATTCACAAGAACATGGGTCAGTCTCGGCTTGTAATCCCGAACACGGCCTATATTAAAGGGCAACAAATTATTTCTAACTTCGCGGCAACGACCGATACCGCACAGCTGTGTGAGCCGCGTTGTAGGTTTGGCCGGAATCTGAGTCAAGAATTGCCGGCCCGCTCGACCGCGACCACGGGGTCGAGCCCATAAAAACAAGGGTATGAGTTCTTAATGCCGGAAATCATCTTTACGGGACCAGCCGGACGTCTAGAGGGACGCTTCCAGCCGGGCAAATCCAAGACCGCACCGATTGCGTTGATTTTGCATCCGCATCCGCAGTTCGGCGGCACCATGAACAACCAAATCATCTATCAGCTCTACTACATGTTTGCTGAGCGCGGTTTTTCCGTTTTGCGGTTTAATTTCCGTGGCGTCGGCCGCAGTCAAGGTAACTTCGATCACGGCACCGGGGAATTATCCGATTCAGCCGCCGCCCTTGATTGGGTGCAGACCATTCGGCCGGACGCGCGTGCCTGCTGGATAGCCGGATTATCTTTCGGCGCCTGGATTGGCATGCAATTGCTGATGCGGCGTCCGGAGGTGGAAGGCTTCATGTCGATTGCCCCGCCGGCGAACCTCAATGACTTCTCCTTCCTGGCACCCTGCCCATCCTCCGGGCTGATGATCCATGGCGACGCCGACAAAGTCGTGCCCGTAAAAGATGTTCAGGTACTGGTCGAAAAACTGAAAACGCAAAAAGGTATTGTCATCGAGCAACAGGTTGTTCCCGGTGCCAACCACTTCTTTGAAAACCACGTTGAAGACCTGGTTGACCGTTGCGGCAACTATCTTGACCGTCGATTGGTGGAAATCCTCGGCGAAGACGCGGAATAATCATAATGGACGCCGGTGCTCTGCATCGGCGTCTGGACTACTTAACAATTTTGGCCGTATCGGCAGTTTTGCGGCCTTCAGGGGTTTCGAACACCTCGACCATTTCGTCATATCTGGGATGAAGCGTCCCTAAAACGCGATCCCAGAACGAAAAGAAATTACTGAAATTGTAATTGAAAGCCGAATGGTGCTGGTCGTGGAAAACCGTGCACACCAACACCGATGGCCAGCGCGCCATCCGGCCGGCGAAATACTCAAATCCAGAATGGCCAATCATACCATTAAAGTGGTCGTAAATCCGCTGTAACGCCAACAATTGCCAGGGGATCGGCACAAAGAACATCACGAACAGGAAATAGCTTTGCTGAGCGAACGCATCGACCGGGTTATCGCTGTAATTGCTCCAAACCGTCGGCGCGACACTGCGGTGATGTTCTAGATGATACGGGTAAAGCACCTTGGTGTGCATGAGCCGGTGAGCGAAATAGAACCAGCCGTCAAACAACACGATTGACAGCACCAGCAGCGGTATCGACCACCAGGACCAAATCGCCACCGGCGCTATCGTCCAACCCTGACGTTGGGCGAAGATCCCGAATACCAGACAAAAACAGGTGACAAACAACGACAACACGCTGCTGCGCATTTCCTGCCATCGGCGCTCTTCGCCACGGCGATTTTTCTGTATCCGACGATCGGGATGCTTGGCATTGAGCCAATCAAAGAAAAATCCAACCAAAAAGTAGAGCGCCACGAACACGCCATAGGTCGCCGCGAATATCACGCAGAACTCAATCAGACTTTCCAACCAGGGCAGCGATTCAGGCATTAAACCAACTTCAATGACATGTTTGGTTTTGTCGGACTGTCAAAGTCCCACGTGAAATTCCTACCATGCGCCGCTCGGCTCGGATACATGGACCAGACAGTAGCCGTCTATTTCCCAACAAAACGCCCACCTGCTAGCGGCGCGCCGACCCCGGTGGTTCCGGGAAACGTAATCGGCAACCCGGCCAGGTGCCGTGCGGCAAGAAATCCGAAAGCCTGCGCCTCAATATGATCCGGCGACCAACCAACGGTTTGCGCATCAATGACGTTACCGAGCAACAAAGATTGAAGCTGCGCCATCATGGTCGGGTTGCGGGTTCCACCGCCAACGATGATCACCGTATCGGGACGCTGAGGAAGCGGTTCCAGAGACAAGGCGATCGATTGGCATGTCAGCGCCGTCAGTGTTGCCGCACCGTCTGCGGTCGATAGCCCGATTAGGGTTGGTAAAATATCTTCAAAATCATTACGGTCCAATGACTTAGGATATTTTCTTGAAAAATACGAGCGCTTTAGAACGGGATCAATCAAGTCTTGATGGCTGGTCCCATTCGCTGCCGTCTGGCCATCGGCATCCATCGCCGCGCCGGTAGAATGCTGCATCCAATCGTCAATCAACGCATTGCCTGGCCCGGTATCGCCGGCAATCATCGCACCATCGGTACTAATCCAGGTTATATTGGCAACGCCGCCAATATTAATGACGACCACCGGCAACGGTACTTCGCTTTGGGTAGCAAGCGCCCGGTGGTAGACCGGCACCATCGGCGCGCCCTCGCCGCCGGCGGCCACATCCGCCAAACGTAAATCGCAGACGACGTCGATGCCAACAGTTCGCGCCAACCGTTCGGCGTCACCGATCTGCCAGGTAAAACGATCCTGCGGCGCGTGGAAAATAGTCTGACCGTGAAATCCGATGACGTCGATATCTGTTCCCGAATGTCCGGATTCGGCCAAAAGTTGTTCAACCGCCGCACAATGGCGATCGGTTACGATTTGCGCGGCGCGCTCAATATCAGGCTCCGCAGCACCCGGCCGGGCACCCTGCGCTGCCCGATCAAGGGCTGCCCGCAATATTGCCCGGTCGTCATCGGAATAGGCGACGAATACCGTCGCGCCGAAGTCAAAAATTTCGATGCCGTCTGTTGCGATAATTGCCGCGTCGACGCCATCCATGGACGTGCCGCTCATCATACCGATCGCAAGAAGCTTCCCTGACATGCAATTCTTCCCGTGAAATCCAGTTCAATGTCGGCTATGAAGCCCGTCGTCGCCGTTTGCGCCGGCGCGCAACCGCTTTCAACAACTTTCGCACCCTAAACTATCAGGTGCCTCAGGATATAGGGTCATGACCGCATACAAGTCCGAGTTTTTAAACGTCGTAAGCGCCCGTGGGTTTGTTCACCAATGCTCGGACATGGCGGGTCTGGACGATCTGTTGAGTTCCGAGACAGTCTCCGCCTATATCGGATTCGATTGCACCGGCTCCAGCCTGCATGTCGGCCATTTGTTTCAAATCATGCTGCTACGCTGGTTTCAAAAATGTGGCCATAAACCGATTGCGCTCATGGGTGGCGGCACCACCCAGGTCGGTGATCCTTCGGGTAAGGATGAAACACGTCAAATCCTGACCGTTGAGCAGATTGAAGCTAACAAAAATGGGCTCAAGGAGAGCTTCGCCCGGTTCCTGAACTTCGGCGACGGTCCGACTGATGCGGTCATGCCGGATAATGCCGAGTGGCTTACGGAATTAAAATACATCGATTTTCTGCGCGAAGTCGGGCGGCATTTTTCCGTCAACGAGATGATCAAGCGGGATTCGGTACGCATGCGCCTGGAGCGCGAGCACCATTTGTCGTTCCTGGAATTCAATTACATGTGCCTGCAGGGCTATGATTTCGTCGAACTCAATCGCCGCTACGGTTGCCGGCTGCAAATGGGTGGCTCCGACCAATGGGGCAACATTCTTTCCGGAATAGATCTTGGCCGAAAGATGCTCAATGTCGGCATGTTCGCGCTGACGTCACCGCTGATCACCACGTCATCCGGCGCTAAGATGGGCAAGACGGCGCAAGGAGCGGTCTGGCTTAACCCAGAACTGTTGTCGCCTTACGACTACTGGCAGTTCTGGCGCAACACCGAAGACGCTGACGTCGGTCGCTTCATGAAGTTATTCACTGAATTGGAGATCGATGAGATCGACCGTATGGCGGCTCTTGAAGGTCAGGAACTAAACGAGGCTAAAAAGCTGCTAGCGACCGAGGCAACGGCCATGCTGCATGGCCGCGAGGCGGCGGAGACTGCAGCGGAGACCTCCCGCCGGACCTTCGAAGAAGGCGCCCGCCCCGCCGATCTGCCGACCATCGAGGTTGCCGCAAGCGAGATTGAATCCGGCATCGGTATTCTGACTGCCTTCGTCATCGGCGGCATGGCCCAATCAAACGGCGAAGTCCGGCGTCACATTCGTGGCGGCGCGGTGCGCGTCAACGACCAAGCCGTCGGCGACGAAAAAATGGTTCTGGGCACATCGGATTTGGCAACAGATGGCACCATCAAGCTGTCGCTGGGTAAAAAGAAGCACGTGCTGTTGAAGGCGATTTAGGTCTACTGATACTCAAATATCTTGCGAAATATTCCCGGCGCGATCGCTGACACCGGATTGAGCGTCAAAACCGGTTTGTCGAGCGCGCCGGCAAGTCTGAATGTCACGCCCAGTAGGCCGCCGTCGGAGCCGGCGCCCAAAACAATACCCAAAATGGGGATTTTACCAAAGATGTTGTTGATGCCGTAGGCCGGGATGAAGGTACCGGCCAGGGACACGGTCTTTCGGCGCATGTTAACTTTGCCGTGTGCGGTAATGCCGATAGTCGGGCTGCGAAGCCGCGTTTTGTTGATCGTGAGCATCTTGCCGCCGTAAACAAACAACACATCCAGCGCATCATAATGGGAGCGGCTCTGTTTTAATTTGTTGCCGATGCGAACCCGCTGGTTTTTGCTATCAATCTCGCTAGCTGAGTTGGTGATCAATTCGCTCAATGTAGGGTCTTCCGAAACTTGGAATTTCTTGACGACCGCCCGTCCTCGACTGCGGCCTTTCGACGACATTTCCGCGGTTAAAAATCCGCGCCCACCGACCATGCGATCATAAACGTCCAGGAACCTGAGAACTGAACCTGTATCGGAGGTGTTGGCCGTCAGGTTTCGGTTTTTACCGGCCTTTTTGATGGTAATCGTTACCGGTTTGCCGGTCGGCGTCGACGCGCTCATATCCAAATCACGGACCCGGCTTTTAATAATCCGTGTGGTCAATTTTGCATTGCGCAAGGCGGCGCCACCGTAGCCGGTCAACCGTTCAACGCTTGCGGTCACTTTGACCGGCACCTGGAAATCATCTTTGCCGACATCCGGACCGCTTGATTTCAAATTGCGGATGAGACTGCGCCCATCAAATGTTTTGGCTTTGAAAGTAACGTCCAGCCGGCCTTTTTTTCCAAATTTGAGAACTACCGAGGAACGGTCGGATTTGCGAAAACCGAACTGCTTCATCGTCACGGACATCAACCGGCCCCTGGCGTTCAACCTGGCGCTGCCCCGAGCGTTTAGTCCTTCAGCAGTAATGGAAAGATCCTTGATGAGTTTACCGTTCTTGGCATCAACGACGGTAAACTTCGCCTTTCCTGGAACTCCGGCGCCCTTTGTCCAGCCAAACACCGGCACCACCAAGCGAGCGCGGGTCAAATCGACGTGGTAGACCTCTCCGGCGGTGTTATCGGCCTGGCTGATATCGATCGCCACCGGGCCGGTGAGAATACCGCCGAAATCTAGGCCCGCCTTGCGCCGGCCACGATCATCAAGAATGAGCCGTACTTCGCGGCTGCCGGTTCCTGTACCTGAAAGCGGCTCGACCATGTCCAGATTGGTCAGATGGCCATCCATGAAGGCCCGCCCGCGAATGCGAACCTGGCGGGGATTTGCTGAGAGTTTTAATTTGCCTTTGGAAATGAGGCGACCGTCAATCGGGCTGGAACTGGAAAAATTCTGCATATCCGCCTCGACCACCCAATCGACGGAATCGAACGGCAATTCTTTTTCCAGTGCGAATTGAGCGTGTACATAGGCCTTCATATCGCCGGACAAATGCCCGGGCCGGAGACCGGATTCACGCAGCGCCCGAATTGGGTCGGAACTGATGATCTCCCCCATGATCGGAACCGGCCCCTTCAACGTCAGATCGACCACACCATCCATATCCGGAGGGCGGACGTCGGGGATTGAAAACGAACCGTTTTCTAGCTCAATGCTTTTGCCACGCTCGGTCACCATTTTGCCGCTGTCGACTTCAATCATGAAGCGGCCCTTGGTGATGTGTCCACGGCCAGTAGCTTCTTTCAGCATCGGCAGGCCACCGAATGTGTGGGTGGCGACATTTTGAAAATCAAACTGCATGTTGACGGCGTCATCGGGCCAGCCGTAGGTGTGTGGATCGCCGTCGAAATTCTCTGGCCCCAATGCTAGGTCGACGGTGCCTCTCAGAATCGTCCCATCTTCGACATTCTTAACGATCCAGCGACGGGTATTGGGCGAAATAAGGCTCGGCCAAATTCGTTTCAACGTTTGGACCGGCATCGGCCCAAAGTTGCCCGCCAAGGCCACGATCGGCCCGGACTTTGTAATATCGATCGTCCCACCAACGGTCAGATAGGCAGGACCGACGGTAAGTTCAGCCTGTTGTATGAAAAACTGCTTCTTTTTTGGAATCAACCTGCCTTTAACACCGATCCAGTCAAGCGTGACCGGCGGGCCCTCGACATCCCGCGGACGAACCCGCGATTCGCGCAGTCCGAGGAATATATCCCAAGGTCCGTCGAGCTCTCGTGGTGGCGTAACCAAACCGGTCAGATTAAAAAATGTTTCGCCCAGATCAACACGCGACGGCAGAATAATGATCCGTTGCTTTTCGTCCGACCAGAGAAGATTGATCACCGCCTCATCGAGTATGGTTGCGTCTTCGTCACCAATAATGATGAAGCCAGCACCCAGGACCATTTCGCTGCGCGCGGATACCAGCGCGCCACTATTTTCAAATGCCGCGGCGAATTTTGTATAGACCGGCATCTCCGGAAGGTTCGGCAGGTCGAGTTGTTTTTTTGGCGGAACAAAATCGGACCAGGTGAATTCCTTTGCAATTGCCGTGAGCTTGTAGTCCTCCCGTGTCGCTTCGCCCGGACCATGGGTGATTTGCGCCGTCCAACGACCGCTGCGCCCGGCGCCGGATAAATCCAGCCGCAATACCCCGCCGTCCATTCCGACCAACGTCGCGATCAAGTCGGAAATGCGCCAAGATGGATTTTCAGTATCATCGGCTGAGAAAATGCTGATGTTGGAATTTGTCAGCGAGAACGCTTGCATTTGCGTATCGCCGACCACCTTTGCCAAGCTGAGAACATGGCGGTGGGCTGATTCAAGCTGCGCACGAACGACCGGCGATTTGGTCGCAACAACCGGAACTGAAAGCCCACCAGCGACCGGCATCCGCATTTTTATATCTAGGCCGTCAACATCGACCTTTCTCGGTGCCGCCGAACCGATCATGACGTCCCATGCATCCGTCACAAGGGACAGGTGGTCGATTTTGAACTGGTATCCCGCTTCCCGACCGTCGACATCCACATCGCGTAGGCGAACAGTCATTCCTTCAGAATATGTCCAGCCAACAGCGCCGGTACCGACTTTCACGTCGATTTCCTCACCGAGCCGGCTTCGAATGGCGGATTCAGCCATGGAGCGAACGACACCAAACTCGATCGGACCGCCGATGGTGATGATGCCAACGGAAACAATCACCGCCACGATTAGACCAATGAGCGTGGCTGTGACGAGCAAACGCGTGCCATGAAACTGGTAACGGCGTCGAATTGACCTTACGCGTTCAAATATTGGTATCATTGAGAGCGATTTCTCATGAGGCGAATGCCGGTGTCATGACGGGGATAATATCCAGCCCATTAGTACTTTATGGCAGTCCGCCTGACAAAGAACCACCCGAAATGCACCGGTTGGCCCGTCTTCACTTGCATCTGCAATTATTTGCGTGTTCTAAGCGGCAAAATAGCGTCGAAAGGAAGGCACCATGAACCAAGAACTTGCTGTCGGTGATCCCGCACCGGAAATAGATCTACCCGCCGACACACAATCGCGAATCACGCTGGCGCAATTGCGCGGTGGTCCGGTCGTTGTCTATTTCTACCCAAAGGATGACACTTCCGGCTGCACCAAAGAGGCGATCGCCTTCACCGAGTTGAAGCCGCAATTTGATAAAGCTGGCGCCACCATCATCGGCATCTCCCCTGATTCCGTTGAAAAGCACGCCAAGTTTCGCCAAAAGCACGAGTTGGATGTGCTGCTCGCGGCCGATGAGGAAAAGGCCGTGGTCGAGGCCTATGGTGTATGGGTGGAAAAATCCATGTATGGCCGAAAATATATGGGGGTGGAACGCGCCACCTATCTCGTCGATGCCGATGGTAAAATCGCCAGAATATGGCGCAAGGTGAAAGTCAACGGCCACGCCGAGGCCGTGCTGGACGCGATAGCCGAGCTGTAGAACTTGGCACCGGCGATCACTTCACTGGCTGATGGCGCCGCGGCGATTGTTGCGGCTTGTTCATCTGAGGAAAAAGTATCCCTGTCAGCGTCGATTTCCGGCCAATGGTCGGCGCGCCGGTTATCGCGTGTGACAAGCTCTACAATGGTTGCCGTCGCTGATCGGCCCGGACGCCCAGATCATCCAGTTTTACTGGCACCGCGTGATATGCCCAAGCGCTCCGCAAAAGGCGAACGCGGCCGGATCGCCATGTTGCACGCCCTGGCTCATATTGAGTTGAATGCCATTGATTTGGCCTGGGACGTGGTGGCCCGGTTTGCCGGTTTGCACCTGCCGCGCTCGTTTTTCGATGATTGGGTGCGTGTCGGCGCCGATGAAGCTCGGCATTTTTCGTTGCTGCGCCGCAGGCTTCGTGATTTTGGGTGCGATTATGGATCGATGCCGGCTCATGACGGCTTGTGGGAGGCCGCACATGAGACGGGGTATGACCTGACCGCGCGCTTGGCCATTATTCCGTTGGTATTGGAAGCCCGCGGGCTAGACGTTACCCCACCGATGGTCGCCAAATTCAAAGCCGCAGGCGATGATCAGACCGCAGACATTCTGAAAACGGTCTACACCGACGAAAAACGTCATGTGGCGACTGGTATTCGGTGGTTTCGCTTCATGTGTGACCGCAATCGGTTGGACCCTCAAAAAACTTTTCACGAACTTGTTCGCCGGCATTTTCGTGGCGCGCTAAAACCACCTTTTAATGACAGCGCCCGCGCCCAGGCCGGCCTTAACCCAACATTTTACAAACCGCTGAGCGGATTGACCGCGTAATTTTCGAAGCCGCAACGGCACCGACGCGGCAATCTTCCGAACAGTGCAACTAAGCCTAACGAACGGATTATTAACCTTAACCGACTGTAATCAGAACCGTCGTGCGGCTCCTCTTTAGGGCGCACTTGTTCCGATTTTTAAGAGTTGGTGGAGTGATATGGTTCGGAGCGAAGGTCAGTTCGGTCAAAAAGCCGGCAACATCAGCAAGCAAAACGTGATCATCATCAAGCGTGGTTACCACGTCAGATCGATCGCTATCCATCCTTGGGTGATTGCTGGCGGCATTTGTCTATCTATTCTGTTCGGCGCCATTTACCTCAGTGCGACGGCTTATTTGATATTCCGCGATGATCTGATTTTCGCCTCCTACAGCCGGCAATCGCAGATGCGGGAAGCTTACGAAGACCGTATCGCCTCCCTGCGATCGCGGATCGACCGCATTTCCAGCCGCCAGCTCCTCAATGAACATGCCTTCGAGGATCGCCTCGATACGTTGCTGCAACGCCAGCAAACGCTCGATGGCCGCCAGGATTTGATCGCCAAAGTAATCAAGAAAGCCCGGGCGCAGGGTCTGAAGGTGGCAACCGGCCTGCCCCGACCCAAACCGGTCATCGATCCACAGAGATCGGCGACGCCGGTCGGCGCCGATGTTGCACCGACCACAACGGGTTCAATCGCGCCAACGGAATCGAACGGCAAACAGGCTGAGGTGATCGGTGATTTCAATCGTATCGAAAAAGATCTCACCAAGATCGCCATGCATCAGGCGGCCGCGCTGGACGTCATTGCCGCATCAGTTGAAAAAGATATCGCCCGGGCCAAGAAAGTCGTTTCCCGCCTCGGCGTTCGCCTGAAGAGTTTTGAATCCGCAGCAAAAGCACAGGGCGGCCCTTATGTCCCCGTCGAGGGAGACGACGTTTTCAAGGATCGGGTCAATCGCGCCTTTATCGCCATCACGCGGCTGCAAAAGGTCAAGGATGCATTGTCCGCCTTACCCCTGCGCAGCCCATTAGCAGGCAAAGCAAAGATGACCAGCCGCTACGGACGGCGGCTCGACCCGTTTCTGCGTCGCCCGGCGATGCATACCGGCGTTGACTACAAGGCTGGATATGGTCGTCCAATTCGGGCCACGGGGCCGGGCAAGGTGGCGTTTGCCGGCCGCAAGGGTGGATATGGCCGGGTGGTCATTATCGACCATGGCAACGGCCTTTCGTCGCGCTACGCCCATATGAGCAGATACAAAGTAAAAAAAGGCCAGAAGGTCAAAGCCGGGCAAACCATTGGCCTTGTCGGCAGTTCCGGCCGATCGACCGGCCCACACCTGCATTACGAATTGCGGGTCAACAAAACCCACGTCAATCCGTTGGCCTATCTGTCCGCCGGGCGTGAGTTGCGCAACCTCTATTAGCCTCTCCGTTTAGACCAGATCTGCAATCCCTGCCGCAATCAACGCCGGTCGGGCATTCCTTCCTGCTTGTTTTTCATGCGAAATTATTGCTGACTTACATTGCCCAGGCTTAGGGTCACGACCCTAGCTATCCTTGCGGTAACGGTAAGGAGAATTGCATGACGACAACTGCCAACTTCTCAAGGATCAACGGCTTCCTTGATCGTATCGGCGATATCGAAACGCCGTTTTCGATTGAAATGCCCGATGGCGGCAAACGCGATCTGGGCAGCGGCACGCCGAAGTTTCATCTCACTTTGCGCAATGAACGCGGCGTCAAGGCGCTAAGTTCGCTTGATGAAGCCAATTTTGGCGAAGCCTATTTGCAAGGCGACATCGACCTTGATGGCGATATGGTCAGTCCGTTTGCTTTGCGTGGTTCACTGGACGACCGGCATCCAATTGTCGCCGCCTGGCGGTTTATCCAACCTTTGATATTCGGCCAGGTTTACACCAACAAAGCCGCCATCTCCTCCCACTACGATCTCGACCAGAACCTGTTCCTAAGCTTCCTCGATCCGGTACTGCCGGCCTATAGCCAAGGCGTCTACGAAAACGATGATGACACACTGGAAGCAGCGACAGCGCGCAAGTTTGATTTTGCGGTTGAGAAATGCGAACTGGGTCCGTCGACCCGAGTTTTGGAGATCGGACCAGGTTGGGGCGCATTTGCCAGTCACGCGTTGCCGCTCGGAATAAATTTTACCGGCCTGACGATTTCCGAGGAATCCCGGAAGTTCATCAACGATAAGCTGGCCGAACACCGCGAGACCTTCGATATCCTGCTTCAAGATTTCCTTGAATATGATCCGAAAGAAAAATTCGATTCCATCGTCATCATGGGTGTGATCGAACATCTACCCAATTATGAGCGGGTGCTGAAGAAATTCTACCACCTCCTCAAACCTGGTGGCCGGGTATTTTTAGATGGCAGCGCTGCCCGCAAGAAGTACGAGTTGTCGACATTCATGGTGCGCCACATTTATCCGGGCAACCACTCATTTCTGGTGCTTGACGACTTCCTCAACAAGGCCGCCAAGACGCCCTTTGAGGTGCTCGAAGTCCACAATGACAGCCACAGCTATTATCTGACATTCAAGCAGTGGGCGGAGAACCTGGAAAGCAACAAGGACGCGATCATCAGCACCTTTGGAGATTTCGAGTATCGGCGGTTTAGGCTGTATTTATGGGGCGCGACTTATGAGTTTCTGTCGCGCAATCTGGAATGCTACCGGATGGTTCTTTATAAACCCAAGGCCACGGCGTAGCGCCGGAGGACCCTGCTAAGTCCGCTTAGTCGATATCCTCGACAACCGCGTCAGACCCTTCGATCCGTTGCGCCAGTGAGGCCTCCATGAAACCGTTCAGGTCGCCGTCGAGGACGTTTTGGGGCGCGGTATGCTCAATGCCGGTCCGCAGGTCCTTGACCAACTGATATGGCTGTAGGACGTAGGAGCGGATCTGGTGACCCCAACCGATCTCGGTTTTTGACGCCGCTTCGGCGTTGGCTTTGTCTTCCAGTTTTTGCAATTCCAGCTCGTAAAGCCGTGCCCGTAACATCGACCAGGCGGTCGCCCGGTTTTTGTGCTGTGAACGTTCGTTCTGGCACTGCACGACAATGTTGGTCGGGATGTGAGTGATGCGAACCGCTGAATCCGTCGTATTGACGTGCTGGCCGCCGGCGCCGGAGGCACGATAGGTGTCGATGCGCACGTCGCTGTCGGAAACGTCAATCTCGATGGAATCATCAACCACCGGATAAATCCACACACTGGCAAAGCTGGTGTGTCGGCGGGCGTTGGAATCATAAGGCGAGATGCGGACCAGGCGGTGCACACCTGATTCCGTCTTCAGCCACCCATAGGCATTGTCACCCTTGACCTGGATAGTCGCGGATTTGATCCCAGCCTCTTCGCCGTTATGAAGTTCCAGGACTTCGGTTTTGTATCCGCTTTTCTCACTCCAACGCAGATACATCCGCATCAGCATTTGCGCCCAGTCCTGGCTTTCAGTGCCACCAGCGCCGGAATGAATTTCAATGTAGCTGTCATTGGCGTCCGCCTCGCCCGACAACAACGCCTCGACCTGCTTGCGGCCGATTTCGCTTTGAATTCTGTGGATTGTGCGCTCCGCGTCATCGACGACAGTCTGGTCGTCCTCCTCCTCACCCATCTCGATCAGCTCGATGCTGTCTGCGAGATCGGTTTCAAAGGCAACGACATTGCCGATGCTGGCTTCTAGTAATTGCCGCTGGCGCATGACTTTCTGGGCCGCCCGGGGATCATTCCAAAGATCGGGATCCTCGGCGCGGGCATTGAGTTCTTCTAACTGGATTTGGGCATTGTCCCAGTCAAAGATGCCTCCTTAGCAGGATGATCGCCTGCTGGATTTCATCGACAAGAACCTGGATTTCAGCGCGCATGGGGTCTCACGTTTCCGGAGGAATAACAACCAATCGGCCTAATCGTGATCCGCACGACCAGCCGACTCGACCGGACCATAATCAGACGATCATGAGGTGTAAACACAGAGCACCGATTTGCTGCAATTCACCAGCCGCAGGAACGCCACCGCGATCAATTACCCGATCGCGGCAATACACCAGTGCGTCGACGGGTAAACAGGCTAGTAAAGCCCGCCAGTTCCCGACATCACTGCCCGGTCAGCCTCGGGCGTAACCGTCAGATCGCGGCCATCTTCGCCGATAATGTCGTAGGAATCCGGCGGCCCCATTCCTGGCTTGAAGGCTTCCAGGATAACCCCCGGTCCACCGGCGCTGGCGCGCAGGCCGGTTTTACGGTTGATGGGAATGAGTTTGATGCCGCGCGGCACGCGAAATGGCACGGATGGGTGGTCTTCTAGGGCCATTTTCATGAATTCGGTAAAGATCGGCGCTGCCAGATGACCGCCGGTTGAACCGCGCCCCATGGGCTTGGGTTTATCAAAGCCGACATAGACACCGGCGGCCAGGTCGGGCGAAAATCCGACAAACCAGGCATCGCGCTCATCATTAGTGGTCCCAGTTTTGCCCGCGACCGGCTTACCGACTTTGCGCACCACGGGTGCGGTGCCGCGAAGAACAACACCCTCCATCATGGATGTAATTTGATAGGCGGTCATCGGATCGAGAATCTGTTCTCGGGTATCGGTCAATTTGGGCTCATCCTGCCCATTCCAACTGGCCGCCGCGCAGCCTTCGCAAACGCGCTCTTCATGTCTGAAAATGGTCTTTCCGTAGCGGTCCTGAATACGGTCGATCAAGGTCGGCTTCAGCTTGCGGCCGCCGTTGGCAATGATCGAATAAGCCGTCGTCATGCGCAGGACGGTCGTCTCACCGGCACCAAGCGCCATGGACAGCACCGGCTGCATATTGTCGATGACACCAAAGCGCCTGGAATATTCCGCCACGAGCGGCATGCCCATATCCTGGGCAAGCCGGACGGTCATGACGTTCCGTGACCGCTCAATTCCAAGCCGCAATGTCGATGGCCCGTAGAATTTGCCACCGTAGTTTTTCGGCCGCCAAACCCGGCTACCGGATTGACGCACTTCGATCGGCGCATCCATAACCACTGATGACGGCGTGTAGCCATTGTCGAGGGCCGCAGCATAGACAAACGGTTTGAACGACGATCCAGGCTGTCGGTAGGCTTGGGTTGCCCGGTTGAACTCACTTTGGGCGTAACTGAAACCACCGACCAGCGCCAGAACCCGGCCGGTATGCGGATCCATTGCCACGATTGCACCGGAAACCCCCGGCACTTGCCGCAGACCCCAATAGGTATCGCCGCTTTTTTCGTCAGTCAGCAATTCAACATAAACAACATCACCACGTTTGATGACGCTATCGACCGCTTTGATCTTTTTGCGCTTCAGTTCGCCTTCCGCCCACTTAGCCCATTTGACGCCTTTAAGGGTCATGCCAATTGTTTCGCGCTTCTTGGATAGGGCACCGGAAACGTCCAAACCGGGCCGCAACCCTAGTTCGGCATTTTCTTCGCTGGAATCGAGCACCACGGCCAAACGCCACTCCGGCACGTCGGTTAAGACTCCCAGTTTGCCCAGTTCCTTACCCCAATCGGCGGCCAGGTCAATTGTGCCTATCGGGCCGCGCCAACCGCGGCTACGGTCGTAACTTACAATTCCCTTGATCAGCGCCTTGCGCGCCATGACCTGCAGTTTTGGATCAAGCGTGGTTCGAACCGACAGGCCACCCTCGTAGAGCCCCTTCTCGCCATAGCGCGATGAAAGGCGGCGGCGGACCTCTTCGGCAAAATATTCCGACGCAAACAAATGCGGCCCGGTTTGGCGCGGATTGACTTTAATTGGCAAAGCCTTGGCCGCTTCGGCTTGTTCAATATCGACCACGCCATTTTCGACCATCCGGTCGATCACCCAATCCCGCCGTTCCTTGGCCCGTTCCGGGTAGCGGAAGGGATGGTAATTGTTCGGTGCTTTAGGCAGCGCCGCCAGGTAGGCTGCTTCGGCCAGAGAAAGTTCGTGGACTGATTTGTCGAAATAAACCAGTGATGCCGCGGCGACGCCGTAGGCGCTCAGTCCCAGGAATATTTCGTTGAGATAAAGTTCTAGAATCTCGTCCTTGGAATAGGCCTGCTCAATGCGCAGCGCCAAAAGCGCTTCTTTGATTTTCCGGTCAACGCTGACTTCATTGGTCAAAAGGAAGTTCTTGGCCACCTGCTGGGTGATTGTCGACGCGCCAACAAGCCGTTTGCCGGTGCCCCGATTGCGCAGATTGACGAGAACCGCGCGCCCGATTCCGCGAAAATCCAGACCTTCATGTTCGTAGAAGCTTTTATCTTCAGCCGCCAGGAAGGCACGTTTGACCAACTCCGGTATGGCTTGAATGGGTAGGAACATCCGACGCTCATGGGCATATTCGGCGATCAAACTGCCATCGGCGGCGTGAATTCGGCTCATCACCGGTGGTTCGTAATTTTTTAGTGCGGAATAATCAGGCAAGCCCTTGGAAACAGTCGATAAATACCCACCGACAACGGCTGCTACAAGCAGCGCCAAAGCAGCACCAATGCCAAAAATATACCCGATCAACCTCAGGAACATGCGTTCAGTCCGCCTAACTTAATTGCTTCTGGCGCCCGGCAACCGGCCGCCCCGCATTCTTCTCACAGGCTTACACATAGGAACTCAGCGCCCGCCGGCCAGCCCGCCAACTACTTCGATGAGCTAAGGCCTCCAAAGTTATTTTGCAAGTTTGTGGCAAAGCTTGGGCGACATTGTTGCATGTCTACCACAGCTATCAACAACCACCCTATTTCGACAACCCGCCGGCCAAGCGTGGCCCGAAATAGGTCCGCACGGCAATAGCGATTTCATCGACCATCTTGGTTTGCCATTCAGCCGACACCAAAAGCTTTTCGTCCTTGGCATTGGACAGATAGCCCAATTCCACCAACACCGAGGGCACATCCGGCGCCCGCAACACCATGAAACCCGCCGATCGGTGGGCATTGCGGATCAGTCGCGTCGAGCCGCGCAGTTCGTTGATCAACGTGCGGGCGAAATGGATCGAGTAGTTTTTGGTTTCCCGTCGGGTCAGATCAATCAGGATATCGCCGACATCGCGGGGCTCGTCTGCAAGCTCTAGCCCAGCGATCACATCCGATCGGTTTTCCTTGGCGGCAAGTGCTGCCGCCTGCCGGTCACTGGCTTTTTCCGACAGGGTATAAACCGTGGCGCCACGGACATTCTTCTCGCGCACCGAATCAGCATGGACGGAAATCAGCAGATCGGCGCGTTGATCGCGCGCCAAGCGCACCCGTTTGCGCAGCGGCAAGAAGACATCTTCTTCGCGGGTCAGGTGAACATCGTATCTGCCGGACTTTTCAAGCCGCAGCTTCAAGGACTTGGAAAATTCCAGGACAATGTCCTTTTCTGAATGCCCGGCTTTGCCGACCGCACCGGCGTCGAGGCCGCCATGGCCAGGATCAATAACAATCAGTGGCCGGGATTTCTTGGCATTGCGAACCGTTAGCCGGTCGCCTTTGCGGGTCGCCGGCGTCACCGTGGTTTCGGCTACGACCCGGGCGGCATCCGCCTGTGCCTGGGAAAACGCGGCGGCGGATACCTTCACCAAATCGACCACCAGCCGTGCCGGTTGGCCTTCGACCGCCTTCAAAACAAACGCCTTATCGATCCGCACCGGCGCCGTCACATCAAGCACAATGCGCGATTTGCCGGCGGCGAACAGACCGAATCGCCAGGCCGATACCAATCCGCGGCCCTTATTTCCGGATTTTTTCGGGAACGCGAAATTCGTTTGCGGCAGGTCAACAATGACCCTGTAGGGATTATCTAGCGCAAAGGCGCGAACAGCCACGGATTTCGATAAATCCGCCACAAAACGGGTTCGTTCAATATCGCCTGCCACACGGGCGGCAGAGGCCGTCGGCAGCTCCTCGGAAATGGCCGAATTTATCCCAAATCCGGCAACCAGCCAGATACTTAGGGCGATTTTGCTTGTGAGTTTGGTCAGGTCCGCCATCAGCAGGACACCTCGCCTCATTCTTGCGAAAATTTCGAGGGCATCATTTTCATCTATACGGCATAACCGCCCGATGGTTAATCAACTATTGCAAGTAGCGAAACCGTGATCATCAATTATAACCAATTTCATTGACATGCTTGTCATTCGCAACCAGCGACCTTAATAAGGGCATGCGGTATGCGTAACGTCGTCAATTCGACACGCACGGCAGGCGATCCGGAATGGATAAGCCATCCAGGAAGAGGGACTCCCAACACTCCTGGCATGTCGGCGGCGAACAACATGACCACGAAACGCCTATGAACGTACCGCATCTAGAACACCGCCCGACCGGGCAACGCCAGCTGCACATCACGCTCGTAACCGGTCAGGCAAGTTGAATTCGAACACGATTCCGACCAGAAGGCTCAGAATCGGTACATCCAGGGCCCGTTTGTCGCGAAAGCAACCGGCCCTTTGACATTGGATCCGTCAACGATGCGTATGAAAGCCCGCCCGTCACAGACTTGCCGCCGAAGCGGCCGGCAGACGCGCGATTCATCGCTTTTACGCACCTTCGAAAATGACGTGATCCTGGCAAACACTCAAACACTGATAGACGGTTCGCGCCGCGTATACGCGAACAGTTCCGGCCCACCAAGCAGCCGGCGCGCGAGCCGTGGAGATCATCATTTATGGCAAATAAGATGCTTATCGATGCCGCCCACCCGGAAGAGACCCGGGTCGTGGTGGTACGTGGCAGCCGGGTCGAGGAATTCGATTTTGAAGCTGCCAATAAGAAACAACTGCGCGGCAATATCTACCTGGCCAAGGTCACCCGCGTAGAACCATCCCTACAAGCAGCATTCGTCGATTACGGTGGCAACCGCCACGGCTTTTTGGCGTTTAGCGAAATTCATCCCGACTACTACCAAATCCCGGTCGCCGACCGACAGGCTCTGCTGGAAGAAGAATATAATCATTCCGATTCCGATGGCGATGCTGAGTCAGACGCCGCCGATAGCAATGGGAAGAAGTCCAAAAAGTCAGCCCGCACCAAGGACGAAGCGTCCGCTGATGATGCGGCGCAGCCGTCCGAAGACGGCGATGACGATAGTGATAGCGAAGACCAGGGCGACGATGACGTTGAGATGGTCGGCGCTGAAGACGCCCTGGAGGAAGTCCCGGTCCGTCGACGGACAAGCCGGCGGCATTATAAAATCCAGGAAGTCATCAAACGCCGTCAAGTCATGCTGGTACAAGTTGTCAAGGAGGAACGGGGCAACAAGGGCGCCGCGCTGACCACCTACCTGTCGCTGGCCGGTCGCTACTCGGTCTTGATGCCCAACACCGCCCGTGGCGGCGGCATTAGCCGGAAAATCACCAACCCGTCCGATCGCAAGCGCTTGAAGGAAGTCGCTCAAGAACTTGATGTCGCCGACGGCATGGGCGTTATTTTGCGCACCGCCGGCGCCAGTCGGACGAAATCGGAAATTAAGCGGGACTTCGAGTACCTGCTGCGCCTATGGGAAACCGTACGCGATCTAACGCTCGATTCCGCGGCTCCAGTGCTGGTCTACGAAGAAGGCAGCCTGATCAAGCGCTCCATTCGCGATCTCTATAATCGCGATATTGCCCAAATCGAGGTTGCCGGTGACGAAGGCTATCGCGAGGCCAAGGACTTCATGCGCATGCTCATTCCGAGCCATGCCAAGAATGTCCAGCCCTACCGGGAATCGGTCCCGATCTTCACCCGCAACGGTGTGGAATCGCAGCTCGACGCCATGTTTAGCCCGCAAGTAACGCTCAAATCCGGCGGCTATATCGTCATCAACCAGACCGAAGCGCTGGTGGCCATTGACGTCAACTCTGGCAAATCCACCCGCGAGCACAGCATCGAAGACACCGCGCTTCAAACCAACCTGGAAGCCTCTGACGAAATCTCCAGGCAATTGCGTTTGCGCGATCTGGCAGGCCTGATTGTCATTGACTACATCGACATGGAAGAAAATCGCAACAACCGTGCGGTTGAACGGCGCTTGAAGGACTGTCTGAAATCCGACAGGGCCCGTATCCAGATTGGCCGGATATCTCATTTCGGCCTCATGGAAATGTCGCGCCAGCGCATCCGCACCGGTGTGTTGGAAGGCTCTACCGAGCTGTGCCCGACCTGCCAGGGCGCCGGCATCGTACGGTCGACGGAATCCGTCGCGCTTCATATCTTGCGGGCGCTGGAGGACTTCCTGAATAAGGGCGTATCCCATCACCTTGATGTACGCACCCGCACATCGGCGGCGCTCTATATCTTGAACCAGAAGCGCCCGCACCTGACGGAATTAGAAGCGCGCTATCGTTTGAATATTGCCATCATCGCCGATGACGACATCAATGGTCAGCACTTCGTCGTTGAACGCGGTGAGCAGATCAGCGATGACGATGAGTTCAGGCCGGTAGCGACTACCGTTCAACCTGATTCCGTTCTTCCTGATGAGGAAGAAGCCACCGATGAAGCCGAGGGCGAAGGCCGCAAACGCAAGCGGCGGCGGCGGCGGCGGCGTGGCGGCGCTGACAATGGAGATGGTGTTGATCGCACAGATGACACCGCCTCGGCCGACGTTTCCTTCGCCGAAGCAACCGAAGACACGGACGCTGGCGAAACCTCCGGCGATGACGATCAAGCGAGCGGCGATGGCGACGCCATCCAAGCTGACGGCACCGATGGCGAAGGCGGTAAACGCCGGCGGCGGCGCGGCCGGCGCGGTGGCCGTAGAAATCGCCGTGGAACAGGCGATCGCACCGAAGAGACGTCGGAAACGGAAAACGGCGAAGCGGTCGCCGAAGCCGGCGCGGATGCAGAACAGGTCGAGGGGCAACCGTCGACGGAAGAGCCCGACGCCGAGGAAATGTCAATCGAGGTCGCGGCCGAGGCTGATGGTGAGCTCACCGACGCTAACGCTAAAATAAGCGAAGCCGCAACGGCTGATTCCGAGGTCGAACCGGAAGCTTCCGATGAAGATGCCGCCGACACCGATATGGCTGAAGAAATGCCTGTCGAGGCAGCTGACGACACGCCGATCACCTTACCGGAGTTGCCGCTTTCCGCCGTGGAAGACGCGCAGCCGAGTTCAGATTCCGATGATACCAATGGCGAACCCACCCTGGTTGCCAATGGCGATGACGAACCGGCCATAACGGAAGCAGCGTCCGAAGAACCAGAGACCCCCGACGTCGTCCCGCCGGCGCCGGAAGCAATCGACGGTGATGCGGATGACGCCGCTGACGACCGGTCCAAACGCACCGGGTGGTGGCAACGCAAAACGTTTTTGTAAGATTGTTTGTTCCGCCAAGGCACAGTTCAAGCACAAAAAAGGGTCTGGCCAAATTTGGTCAGACCCTTTCGTTTGCGTCGGCCAAGGCGTCTATTTCGCCGGCAGCGTTCTTAGATAGGCCACAATGGCATCAAGGTCGCCAGCGCTGATATTGGCGTAATAGGGATAACCCATCGGCGGCATCATCCGTGATCCGTCAGGTCGCGTACCGGTGGTTATCATCTGTTTGATTTGCGCATCCGTCCGGTTCTTCAATCCCGTCGGCGTGATGTTTGACGAAACGCTGGTTCCCCACGGACCGTGGAACTCAAATCCACCCGCACCAAGACGGTTTTGAAAGTCGGGCCCGCGTTCACCCATGGGCGTGTGACATTCAATACAATGGCCGGCTGGGCCAGCCAGATAGGCCCCATAGGCGAGCTTGTCGGAACGCGGTACATCCGCCACATTCCCTACGGGCGGTCCATATGCCGGCGGCAAGGGAATACGATAGACCGATTTCGGTATCTTATTGCTGATCGGTTTTAGCGAGCGCAGATAGGCGACAATTGCTTTCGCATCATTGTCAGAAAGGCCGCGATAAAGACCGATCGGCATCGGCGGTCCAATGATTGAACCATCAGGACGCCGGCCCTCGCGGATCGCCGTGATGAGCTGTTCGTCCGTCCAGTTGCCAATTCCGGTGTCCTTATCAGGTGTAATGTTCGGCGCATGAGCGGTAAAGGCCGGATTGTCTTCCAACGGCGATACGCCGGCCATCTCCATTCCAGGAATGTCGCCGGCCGGACCTTTGGGCGTATGGCAATTGCCGCATGCGACAATCGACTTCATAAGATAAGTGCCTCTTTCGAGCGATGTTTCAGCGCGCGCGATACCGGTGCCGGTGACCACAATAATTGCAACTGAGTACGCGATTGCCCAAGGCAATTTCCGGAAATTATCAATATGACTCATTGTTTCCCCCCGTTTGATAATCGTATTGAGTTCTTCAGATTGCGGGTCCTATTCGCATAAAACAATTATGACGCTCTCTTCAGATACTCACCGAAGAATAAGCTGGCCGCGTACATCGTGCTTGAAGCCCCAGTAATTTTTCCGTCCAGAACAGCTTACAATGGGCTTACAAATCTTCCCCTTGGTCCCTATTTGAGCCAATCGCCAAGGCGGCCCACCGCTTCGGCCATGTCGGCGTTTGACCCGGCAAACGAAAACCGCATGTAGCGGTGCCCACGGTCGTGATCGAAGTCCGCCCCCGGTGTCGCCGCAACGCCGGCCTCAGCCAACATACGTTTGGTGAAATCCAGTGAATCGTTTGAAAAATTGCGGACGCTGGCATAGACGTAAAACGCCCCATCGACTGGCAGCAATTCATCAAACCCAAGTCGTGGCAACCGGTCCAACAGCAGCGCGCGGTTTTCAACATAACCGGCTTTGACCGCTTCCAACTCCGCCGTGCCATCAAAGGCCGCAACGGCGGCCCGCTGCGATAGATCGGGAGCGGAAATGTAGAGGCTCTGGGCGATCCGCTCCACCGGGCGCAGCAATGCCGGTGGTACGATCATCCAACCAATGCGCCAACCGGTCATGCAATAATATTTGGAGAACGAGTTAATGACGATGGCATTATCATCATAGCGCAGGGCGCATGCCGCCTCGCCGGAATAAACCAGACCATGATAGATCTCATCTGAGATAAACTGGATCCCCAGGCCCTTACAGGTCCCCATCAAGGCCTGCAGCGCCGCCGGGCTCATCATTGTTCCGGTGGGATTGGCCGGACTTGCCACCAACACGCCCTTCAATGGCGCCTGCCGGTGGGCGTCCTCAATCATTTGCGGGGTCAATGCCCAGCGGCTGTCCGCATTGGTTTCAATCTCCACCACCTCCAGCCCGAGGGTTTTGAGAATGTTGCGGTAGGCCGGATATCCCGGCGTCGGCAGAGCCACCCGGTCGCCAACATCGAAGGCGGCCAGAAACGCCAGATTGAAACCAGCGGAAGATCCTGTCGTCACCGCAATCCGATCAGCGGCAACGTCCAACTGATGGGTGTCGGCATAATATTGCGCAATGCGTTCCCGTAGCGGCCGGATACCGAGCGCTTCGGTATATCCGAGCCGGCCATCCTGCAGCGCCTGGTGGGCGGCGTCCAAAACTGCACGGGGCGCCGGGGCGCTGGGTTGGCCAACCTCCATATGCACGACCCGGGCGCCGGTCTGTTCCCGCGCCACCGCGGCGGAAAGTACATCCATGGCTAAAAACGGTTCAATTTCGCTGCGCCGCGATGGGCCATTTGGCTCGTTTGTCATCAATTCATCACTCTTTCCCGGAAAATCGCCACATTTTTGAGATTGTCAGACATGTCGGTGGGAGCTGCTGCTTGACCCGCCCCTAGCCCAATTCTAGGTTTGATCCATATGTCTAAGCAGGAAACAATTTTGTGCAAGCAACGATGATATTTTCAAACCTGTTCACCCGGTTAGCTGAAAGCCGCACAAAGGTCCATAAACATTGTTCGGTGATTGCGCGCCACACCCTGGCCGTGACCCTCGCAACCTGCGTAGCGTGGACCCAAACCGCGCCGGCCTTTGCTCAAAATGCCCGCCCGCTGCCGGTCATTCGCGATGCCGAGATCGAAGCCCTGTTGCAGGATTATGCCCGGCCGCTATTTCGCGCCGCCGGCGTGCACTCGTCGGCGATCGAAATCATACTGCTCAACGACCGCAATTTTAATGCCTTCGTGGCCACCGGCCGGTTGATGTTTGTCAATATCGGCGTTCTGCTTGATGCCAAAACACCCAACGAAGTCATCGGCGTGCTTGCCCACGAAACCGGTCACATCGCCGGCGGACACCTTGCCCGGCTGCGCGATGCGCTAGAGAAGTCGCAGACCATGGCCATGATTGGCGCCCTGCTCGCGGTCGGCGCCATGGCGGCGGGTGCAGCGACGGGGTCGAGCGGCCTGTCACAGGGCGGTGGCGCCCTGCTCGGCGCCGGCGCATCGGTCGCGCAACGCAATTTCTTGTCCTACCAACGCGGTGAGGAAATGGCCGCCGACCGGGCAGCGCTGACCTATCTAGCCAAGACCAGACAATCGGCCGCCGGGATGTTGAAAACCTTCCGCAAGTTGGCCGATCAGCAGATGTTTTCCGCCAAATTCGCCGATCCTTATGCGCAAAGCCATCCAATGGCGCGCGATCGCGTTTCGCAATTGGAACACGCTGCCAAACGCAGCAAGTATTTTGGCAAGAAGGATTCCGCCGCACTGCAGTTTCGTCACAATATGATGAAGGCAAAAATCCTCGGATTTGTCGCCCACCCCCAAACCGTTGGCAGGCGCTATCCGAAAAAAGACACCAGCCTACCGGCGCGTTATGCCCGTGCCATTGTCGCCTATCGCCACGGCAACCCTGCCCGGGCAATTGCGCAGATCGACGCCTTGATCAAAACCAACCCGCGAAATCCATATTTTTGGGAGCTCAAAGGCCAGGCATTGGTTGAATCCGGCAAGCCAAAACGTGCCATAAGGCCACTTCAAACCGCCGTCAAATTGGCACCGAAATCGGCCTTAATCCGGCTGTCCCTGGGCAATGCGTTGGTCGCGTCAAATGATAAGAAGCTGCTCAAGTCGGCGGTTTCTAATTTAACCCGTGGGCTTAAAAACGCCCCGAATTCTCCCATCGCCTGGCGGCAATTGGCGATCGCCTATCACAAACTCGGGCGCAACGGCATGGCCGATCTGGCAACCGCCCAGGGCATGGCCGCCAACGGCAATATCGGTACCGCGAAACGCTACGCCGCCCGGGCACGGAAAAAATTAAAACGTGGTTCGCCGGCTTGGTTGCAGGCCGATGATATCGTGACCTTTAGAATGCCGAAACTGTAACAGGCCGTCAGGACGACGCCGCTGGCGCCTCAAACCCATGTAAATTCACCGTGTTTTCATGAACTAATGCTGGTTTGTTGCGACAAACCTTATTATGCCTGATTGAATTGACAGCCGGTCCCCGTTCGGACCGGCTAATGGAGTTGAAAGAATGCTAAATCGTGCCTGGCTCATTCATCTGGTCGCTGCAATCGTTGTGATCGCCGGTTTTGTGACCCCAACGCTGGCGGAAGATTTCACACCCGAACAGCGCAAGAAGATTGAAGCCATTGTTCAAGATTACATCATGAACAACCCAGCTCTGGTACGCGACGCATTGACCAAACTGGAACGCCAACGCGAGGAAGCTGAAGTCGCCCAGCGGGCCAAGGTAATCACCGACCAGGCCTCGGTGCTTTTCAACTCGACGCGCCAGGCGGAAGTCGGCAACCCGGATGGCGATGTCGTTATCGTCGAATTTTTCGACTACAATTGCGGCTATTGCCGCCGCGCTTTAAACGATCTGGTCAAATTGCTGGATACCGACAAAAAGCTACGGGTCGTCTTGAAGGAATTCCCGGTTCTGGGCCAAAAATCGGTGGAGGCCGCCCAGGTTTCCATCGCCGTTCAGATGCAGGCGCCAGACAAATACATGGAATTCCACACCCGCATGCTCACCGCTAAAGGTCAGTCCGACAAGAACAAAGCACTTCGCGTGGCTGAAGAAATGGGGTTGGATATGAATCGCCTGGCCAAGGACATGGCGTCGCCTGAAGTCTCCAAAACCATTGAAGAAGTTTATACGCTCGCCAATGGTCTGGGACTAACCGGTACGCCGTCTTATGTGGTCGGCGATGAAGCGGTTTTTGGTGCAGTCGGTTTTGCCCAACTGCAAAAGAAGATTTCCGATTTCCGCAACTGCGGTTCAACGACCTGCTAGATCGAAACCCTAAGCACTGCTTTAGGCTTTCCCTGCACAGGTTGAACACTTATAACTGCGCCTGTTGTGCTCACCATGTTGACCGAGCGCGTGACCGTTATTTTTGCAGGCCGCTATGACATTGCGTATCCATATCCTCAACGGGCCAAACCTCAACATGCTGGGCAAACGCGAGCCGGGCATCTATGGCGCGGCAACACTTGCCAATATCGAGGCTGATTGCCATGCGGCAGCCGGCGATCTTGGCGCTGAAGTCATCTTTCGCCAAACCAACCATGAAGGCCAACTGGTCGAATGGATCCAGGAGGCCGGCGGCAACGCAGACGGCATCATCGTCAATCCGGCAGCCTATACCCACACGTCAGTGGCCGTTCATGATGCCCTGCGCACGGCTTCGGTTCCCATCATTGAGCTGCATTTGTCGAATGTGCATGCTCGTGAGGAATTTCGACATCATTCCTATGTATCACCGGTGGCCACCGGCATCATTTGCGGTTTCGGCCCAGCCGGTTATGTTTTGGCGATGCGGGCCCTTTCCGGCTTAATCGCCGGTAAAAGCTAAATTTTGTTCCAACTAGAAAAAGCGTATGTCAGATAAAAAAAACACCATCGATCAGGGCCTCATTCGCGATCTGGCATCGCTGCTCAGTGATTCTGATCTGTCTGAAATCGAAGTCGAGCAAGGTGATCTGCGCATCCGCGTCGCACGCTCAACAACTGTAGCAACCCATGTCGCCGTTGCCCCGCCGGCTCCTGTTGCCGAAGCTGCCCGCATCGTTGGAGAACCGGCCGCCAAAGCCGATGCCACCGACCCGGCCAATCATCCTGGAGCGCTTCGCTCTCCGATGGTCGGTACGGCCTACCTGGCACCGGAACCGGGGGCTGCCGCTTATGTGCAAATCGGTTCCAGCGTGCGCCAGGGCGACCCGGTTGTAATCGTCGAAGCCATGAAGACCATGAACCAGATCCCGGCGGAAAAATCTGGCACGGTTACCGCGATCCTGGTTGAAGACGGTCAGCCGGTGGAATATGGCGAACCGCTGATCATTATCGAGTAATTCTACATCTTCAAATCAGACCGCGCGGTTATTGAATGTTCTCTAAAATCCTGATTGCCAACCGAGGCGAAATCGCGCTGCGGGTATTGCGCGCCTGCAAAGAGCTCGGCATTGCGACGGTCGCGGTCCACTCCACCGCTGATGCCGATGCCATGCATGTACGCCTTGCCGACGAAAGCGTCTGCATCGGCCCGCCAGCGGCAACCGACAGCTACCTCGCCATTCCGCAATTGCTGGCAGCCTGTGAAATCACCGGCGCCGACGCGGTTCATCCAGGTTATGGTTTCCTGTCTGAAAACGCCCGTTTCGCCGATATTCTGGCTGCTCACAAAATTACCTTTATCGGACCAAGCGCTGACCATATCCGCCTGATGGGCGACAAGATCGAGGCCAAGAAGACGGCCAAACGATTAGGTATCCCAGTTGTTCCAGGTTCCGAAGGTGGCGTCGCCGATGTCGCCGAGGCCAAACAGGTCGCCGCCAATATCGGCTATCCGGTATTGATCAAAGCCTCCGCCGGTGGTGGCGGACGGGGCATGAAGCTGGCCAATAGCGAAGCCGAGATCGAAAATGCTTGGTCGACGGCGCGATCAGAAGCCCGCGCCGCGTTCGGTGATGACGCGGTCTATATCGAAAAATACCTCGGCAAACCGCGCCATATCGAAGTTCAGGTTTTAGGCGATGGCCAGGGAAATGCCATTCACCTGGGCGAACGGGATTGTTCCTTGCAGCGCCGCCATCAAAAAATCTGGGAAGAAGCCCCGGCGCCCTGCCTGAACAATGAGCAGCGCGAAGAGATCGGCGGGATCGTCGCCCGCGCTGCAGCGGAACTGAAATATTCCGGCGTCGGTACCGTGGAGTTTTTGTACGAAAACGGCGCGTTCTATTTCATCGAAATGAACACCCGGCTGCAGGTGGAACATCCGGTCACGGAAATGATCACCCGTATCGACCTGGTCAACGAGCAAATCCGCATTGCCTCTGGTGGTGAACTCAATATCCAGCAAAGTGACGTGCTTTATCGCGGTCACGCCATCGAATGCCGGATTAATGCGGAAAATCCAAAAACGTTCGTGCCGTCACCGGGACGCATCACTTATTACCATCCCCCCGGCGGCCTCGGTGTACGTGTCGATTCCGGCGTTTATCAGGGCTACATGGTTCCGCCTTATTACGACAGTCTGATCGGTAAGCTTATTGTCCACGGACGCAGCCGCGTCGAGTGCATGATGCGTTTGCGCCGCTGTCTTGATGAATTTGTCGTCGACGGCGTGGAGACAACGATCCCGCTGTTTCGGGAATTGGTGGAAGACCAGGATATTGCCAATGGCGCCTATGACATCCATTGGCTGGAAAATTATTTAGATCCGTCCTGAGCGCCGCATACCGATGCCTGCATTGCCTTGCCCTAGACACCAGGTATAGGCTTTCGGCCATCCGGCAGCGGCTTTGATGCGGCCGATTAACAGCCCGATTTTGTTGGCTAACGGAGCCAGATTGTCCAGATCAGACGACATATTCCTTGAGATTACGCCTCAGGTGCTGCTGAAGGCCTATGCTTGTGGCATCTTCCCGATGGCCGAAAGCGCCGACGATCCCGGTCTCTATTGGATCGAACCGGAATTTCGCGGCATCCTGCCCTTCGACCGCTTTCATGTGCCTAAACGTCTGGCCCGCACCGTTCGTTCCGATCCATTTGAAATCCGCATTGATACCGCCTTTCATGAAGTAGTCGACCACTGCGCCGCCGAGGCGCCAGGGCGATCGAAGACCTGGATCAATGATCGCATTCGCAATTTGTATGGTGCGTTATTTGAAATGGGCCACTGCCATTCCGTCGAAGCATGGTGCGACGGCGAATTGGTTGGCGGACTTTATGGCGTAAGTCTGCATCGGGCGTTTTTTGGCGAAAGCATGTTCACCCGGCAAACCGATGCTTCGAAGGTCGCTCTGGTGCACCTCGTGGCCCGGTTGCGCGCCGGCGGGTACAAACTACTCGACGCACAGTTTGTCACCGACCATCTACGCCGGTTCGGCGCCTTGGAAGTGCCGCGGCGGGAATATCATATTTTATTGGAACGGGCGCTCGACGGTGAAGGTGATTTTTACTGCTTGTCCGGCGTTGGCACCGGCGAATCCATTTTGCAGTTGGTCAACCAAACATCGTAGACGGCGTGTTCGACCGCATGCAGGCCAGGTGTTGAAGCAAACATCCAGCCGGTAAAAATCCGCCGAACCTCATTGTTCAATGTGATTTCATCAACTTCGACGAACGTCGTTGTCTGCGGCGGTTCGGTTGGTGGCCGGTTGTAGCAAACCCGGGGTGTCACCTGCAGCGCGCCGAACTGCACTGTCTCATCGATATAGACGTCAAATGAAATGATACGGCCGGTGATTTTGTCCAGTCCGGCAAACACAGCAACGCTGTTGGTGAGCTTCTCGGCAACCGCGATACCTGGCTTCAGGGTCAAAAGCGCCAGACCCACAAGCGCGGCGGCGCCGACGGTACGAACAGTTTTAAGGGGCATCTTCAACGAAATCGGCTCAGCCTAATTCTTGGTGTGGTGGTGTATGTGGCCGAAGGCATCCCTCGGTCAAGAGTTTTTCCGCCTATGGCAGCCTGCGGCGGCATTTTCCTGATTGCCTATGCATTACTGGCACATCGATTATTTGCGCCAATTGCCGCTTCGTGCACCATAGGGCGGGGTTAAGACTAACGGGCTGGGATATGACGATATTTGTCGCGATCAATCCGGAGGCCGGCGGCGGCCGGGGGCGGCGCCAATGGCCAAGCATTGCCGCGTGTCTGGAAGATCGGCTTGGATCCTTTGATCATGCCTTCTCAACCAGCCCCGGCGACATTACCGATTTGGTCGCCAATGCCGCCCAGGCCGGCGCCAGATTGATTATTGCGGTCGGCGGCGACGGAACGGTCAACGAGGCAATCAACGGATTCCGTGATACCGGCGGCGGCATTCGATCCGATGTTGCCTTCTCCGCCATTCCGGTCGGCACCGGTGTCGATTTTGCTCGCGGTGTTGGTCTGTCATCCGACCCCAAAACCGCCGCCCAACGACTGGCCGCCGGCAAATCCCGCAGCATCGATTTAGGCCGCGTCACATTCGTCGATTGGGACGGGGCGCGGCAATCCAGATTATTCGGCAACATCTCAAGCCTCGGCATTTCCGGTGTCATCGTCAACGAGATCAGCAACGCCCGCCAATCAACCCGGCTGCCTGGCAAAGTGCTGTATTTACTAGCAACCTTGCGGGCGTTAGTCCGCTACCAGTTTCAAAATGTCCGGATAAGTATCGACGACCTGCCGGATGTTGATACTCAAATCGCCGCCATCGTCATTGCCAACAACCGGTATTTCGGCGGCGGCATGTTGGTCGCACCGGACGCATCGGTCGATGACGGCCTATTCGATATCGTCACCATCGCCGGCACCTCCAAACTCTCGCTCTTAAACGCCCTAAGGCTGGTTTACTCAGGAAAACACCTCCAGCACCCGGCGGTCGATATTCAGCGCGGCAAGATAATCACCGTTGAAGGGGTCGATGCGCCGTCAAGCAATCCGGTTTTGTTGGACGTTGACGGCGAAGCACCGGGACACCTGGCGGCGACGTTCGAGATAATCCCCAGCGCGCTGACATTGCGCGGCATTGAATAAGGCAAAGGCCACTTAGTTGAATGTGTCGAACCGCGGCTTGGAGCTCGAGGCGGGCCTGTTAGGCTTGTCGCTATATGGATAGATTTAGCCGACTACAACGGTCAATAATGACCCTTTTCTGCCAATCGGTCGCGACGAAACACCAGTGAGAACAGGCCTTGAACGGACCTACCGGAACACGGCGGGATCTGGCTATGCAAGCCTAATTTGATCCCAGGGATAAGAACAGTATGCTGATGGTGGATTAGGGATTGCCAGGGAGCCACGCGTCCTTCCGAGCAATGTTCAACCCGTTTGGGGATCTTCGTCGTGATCTATCGCTTTAATAAAACCGTATTGGATACCGACAAACTTGAGTTAGTCCACGATGGCACTTTGGCGACCATCGAACCACAGGTATTTGCTCTTGTTGTCCACCTGATCGAAAACAAGGATCGTGTCGTCTCCAAGGACGAGTTGATTGACGTCGTTTGGGATGGGCGCATCGTTTCCGACACGACCTTGAGCAGCCGTATCAATGCCGCCCGGCGAGCGCTCGGGGACACCGGGAAAGATCAAATTGTGATCCGGACGTATGCCCGTCGTGGATTTCGATTTGTCGCGGAATTAGATATGGCGCGTCTTGAAGCTTCTATCGACGAGGATCATGTCCCCCCCTTGACCACCGGAGGGCCAGCAATAGCGGTGCTGCCAGACAAGCCGTCCATCGTCGTGCTGCCTTTCGACAACATATCCGGCGATCGGGAGCAGGACTATTTCGCCGACGGCCTGACCGAAGACATCATCACTGACATTTCGCGTTTCGAGCGGCTGTTCGTGATCGCCCGCAATACCGCATTCACCTATAAGGGCGAGAAGATCGACGTTCCTCGTGTGGCGAAAGAATTGGGTGTGCACTTCGTACTGGAAGGCAGTGTGCGCAAGGCTGGTGACAGGGTCCGGATTACGGCACAGTTGATTGATGGATTGAACGGACGCCACGTATGGGCCGAACGCTATGACGGTAAACTGGAAGATGTTTTCGAACTGCAGGAAGACGTCACACACCAAGTTGTCGGGGCCGTAGCGCCGCAAATCGATTTGGCCGAATTGGATCGCCACATGCGCGGCGAGCGACGTTTCGATGAAGCGCACGATCTGGCCTGGCGCGCCTATGCGGACTTCCGCCAAGGTTTGACATCCGGCGATCTGCCGCTGATTGAAGAGGCAATTGATTTAGCGAAGCGGGCACTGGCGCTCAATGCGAAATGCGGGATCGCATATACAGCGCTTACCTTTGCCTACTCAATGCAGAATCTCTATCGATGGGGCCCGGATCCGATCGGCGCCGCCGACCGCGCACTCGGCGCCGCCGAAGCTGCAATGGCGGCGATGCCGCAATCGGACACGGCGCTGTTCTGCCTCGGCTTGGCGCGCTCCCGCAAGGGGCAGTTTGAGCAAGCCGCGCGCGATCTGTCGCGGGCCTGCGAACTAAATTCGAATGACGCTTTCGCTCGGCATATCTTGGCCTGGTGCGAAGCATCACTGGGTGACACCGTTTTGGCTCGCGGTCACGCTGAGGAGGCGCTGCGGTTGAGCCCCAAAGACCCTTTCATCGGCATAAGCTATTTAAGTCTGGCGATGGCGGCCTTCGTCGAACGCGATCACGATAGTTTTGTCGATTGGGCGCAGAAAGCCATTCAGGCTCAGCCGGTGGCTCCCATTCGCCGCGCTATGATGATCGCCTATGCGGCGGAGACTGGTGATGCGGACCTGCTGAAAACCCACCTTGATGCATTAACCGGCTTCTCACCCGATTTCATTGCCAGCCTGTTTCGCGGCGAAAACCGTTTGTTCGCCAAACAACAGCACATGGATCTGCTCCTAACCGGTTTGAGCAAGGCGCTAGACTCGTCAAAACCACCGACCGAAGTATGACCTTTGAAAAAATCGCTTGCTACAAGCATTGACCGACCGAATATCGTTTATGAGGCAAATCTCAAGAACTTCTGAAGGAAAATAGGACGGTTCCTTCAAGCGCGCTGTAGCCGCCGTATCTAATCTTCCCTCATCACCTTCAACCAAGCCGATGAGGAAAACCGTCATGAAATTTAGAAAACCGAAACAAATAGAAATCATTCCCTCGCTGCAAGCCACCATCACCGCTTCCAGCAGAAATCACAAAACAGCTGAAGGCAGATCGGAGTCGCTCAGCGATCCATTTGAAAGATCGGTATTTCAAGTTGGCGTACCTAAACATTCGCAAAGCACTATTGGTTGCATTGGTTCAAGTACCGCTTTGCGCGGCCAGTGAAACAGGCCACGGTGCGGGGCGACAAAAGCAGAAACGACTTACACAATCACCCTGACGGCCGGAATTGGCACTTGTCTGCCGCCGCCGATCCCGGCGCCGCACGGTGGCTATAGAAGGAGGACAGAATGGCTTTCGAAGAATTTCGTGCACAGGAACTTGAAGGTTGGGATGAGCGCGCTGAATCTTATGAAGGTATCACTGGGCGGGCTACGACGCAGGCAATTCCAGCTCTATTGGCTTCCATTCGGACACGCGTTGGCATCAAAATCCTCGATATTTGTACCGGCCCAGGATTTGCGGCAGGGGCCGCCGACGCCATCGGCGCAACAGCAGAAGGTATCGATTTTGCACCGTCGATGATCGCCACTGCGAAAGAGCGTTTTCCTCGGATTAACTTCGAAGTAGGCGACGCACTTGCATTGGACGCACCAGACGGCAGCTACGACGCGGCAATATGCAACTTCGGGGTCTACCATTTTACCGATCCCGGGATTGCTTTGGGTGAGGCATTTCGCGTTCTAAAACCCGGCGGTCGCTATGCCTTCAGCCAGTGGGCATCACCAAAAGAATCAGCCCTTTTTGGGCGCGTTTTTGGCGCTATCGTGAAACATGCCGACATGAGCCAGGTACCACCTTCGCCCGACGGATTTGCTTTCTCCGATACTGAAAAATGCAGGCAAGCCCTATCCGAAGTCGGCTTCCGGGAGATTGAAGTAGCCTCGGTGCCTAGCATATATTATGGGTCAGCTGACGGTTTTTGGGACGAGTTCTTGCAGTTCAGCGTCAGGACTCCAATCGTTATGCGCCATCAGACAAAAGAAGCTGCAGCGGCAATTGAAAGTGAAATCGCCGCCGCGACGGCCGAATTCAGGCAAGGTGGAATGCTGGCGATTCCAATGCCGAGTTTTGTCGTTTCGGGTGTGAAGCCAGCGTAGATGAATTGGGGCATGCGAGTATGTTTCGCTTGGCCATCACCCTTGTACGATAGCGCGCCGTTAGTCGCCTTCTGGCACTTTTCGGAAGTCAATCTTACTTCGCTAGTTGAATAATCCGCCATGCTCATGATCGCAGCTTTGTCCGCAATTCAGTCATTCGCGAATTCAGGGATTTAGTTTTTTGGACAGCCCGCCTCAACCCGGTTGGTTGGCTTCCACCCGCAAACGCGCGTAATCGGCGGTCCAGTTTCCATCGTCGTCGCACAACGGTGGCTTCAATATAGCCACCACCTCTTCCAGAACGGCATCGGCATCAGCGCCGAATTGATCAAAAAACGGCTGGCGGAAAACACGCAACTAAGGCGCCATGCCAGTTGGCAACGGTGTTGGCCTGGGAAACAGGATGATCCGTTTGATGGTAAAGCCTTGCTGCTCTATTAGCGCTGGATAAGCCGCTGGCATCGGGCAACGCCATCATTGCGCCACAAGACTGCTCCATCTGGGAATAATCGGCAGGGAGGAGACAGGCGTGTCCACGGCATTGCACCAGGAAGAGTTTGATCTGATCATTGTCGGTGCCAGCTTTGCCGGCCTCACCTGTGCCCGGTCCGCGGCATTGCGTGGTTTGCGGGTATTGGTCTTGGAATCCAAAACTGATCCAGGCGCACGCGTTCATACGACCGGTATTTTGGTCAAGGAAGCGGCCGATGAGATCGATATCCCCGCCGAGTTGACCCGGCCGGTTCACGGGGTGAGGCTTTATTCACCGAGCCTCAAACATATCGATCTGTTTTCGCCTGGATATTATTTTTTGACCACGGCTACGGCGCTATTGTTGCGCTGGCTTGCGAAGGAAGCCGAACGCGCCGGGGTCCAGATCCGCTGTGATACGCGATTTCGCGGGGCAACCCGCCACCGTGACGCTTTCACGATAGATGGACTGGATCTAAAGGCGCGATACTTGGTTGGTGCGGATGGCGCGAGATCGAAAGTTTCAGAATGTTTCAGCCTTGGGCGAAATCGAGCGTTTTTAACCGGAGTGGAAGCGGAATTCCAGACCACCAACAATGTCGACAATCGGTATTTGCATTGCTTTTTGGACTCGCAACTGGCTCCGGGGTATCTGGCCTGGATCGCGCCGGCGCCTGGGGTCATCCAAGTTGGATTGGCCAGCAATAATCGCAACAAGCCCGACTTGGAAAGATTCCGCCGAAAAATTCAGCCACTATTCCAGTTCGACGACAACGATATAGTCGAGCGGCGCAGCGGCGTAATCCCGTGCTCGGGAATCGTCAAACCTTTCGCTGCACCCAGCGTACTTCTGATTGGCGATGCAGCAGGAATGGTATCACCGCTTACTGCGGGTGGAATCCAGCTGGCATTTCGTCATGGTCGACGTGCCGGCCAATTGATTGCCGACCATTTGATGCGTCTAGGGCCATGCCCCGAATTGATAATGGAACAAGAGTTACCGAGTTTTTGGAAGAAATCGATCCTGCGAAAGATATTGGATACCGGTCCACCCAATAAAGTCTTGGACATGATGCTAAATACAAACGTCATGCGCCAACTAGCGCAAAAAACCTATTTTCACCGGCGCGGCATTGCGCACCAATCGTTTGAAGACTATTGCACCAAGTTTGAGCAGACCGAACAGCTGTCCTGAAAATTCGTCAAAGACAGATTCTTCGGCAACTCAGTCATTCGCGATTTCAGGAAATTCAATCTAACGAACCGCCCGCCTCAACCGGGCTTGCTGGCTTCCACCCGCAAACGCGCGTAATCGGCAGTCCAATTTCCGTCCTCGTCGCACAAGGATGGTTTCAATAAGGATACGACCTCATCCAGCGCCACATCGGCGTCGGCGCCGAACTGATCAAAGAACGGCTGACGGAATACACGCAGCCAGGACGCCATGCCGGTTGGCAGCGGCGTTGGCCGAGGGAAAAGGATGATTTGTTTGACGGTAAAACCTTGCTCTTCCAACAGCGCCTGATAGGCCGCCGGTGTTGGGAAATACCACGGACGGGTCAGTGCCGGGTCACCGCCGCGAGCCCGCTCTACAGCGGTTAACGCGGTGAGAATTGCCGCAACGTTGGTATGGCCGCCAAACTCGGCGACAAATCGCCCACCCGGTTTTAGGGCGCGCCAAACCCCATCGACCACATCGCCGGGACGGGTCATCCAATGCAGTGCGGCGTTGGAAAACACCGCGTCGAATTCGCTATCGAAGGTCAGCGCGTGGCCATCCATCAGCTGCGCATCAAGGCCAAGCGCCTTTGCGGCATCAATAAAATTCGGGCTGGCATCGACGCCAATGACATCGGCGCCGGCGGCTGCGAGCTTCACCGTCAAAGCGCCGTCACCACATCCCAAGTCCAGGATATCTTCGCCGGCAGCCGGCGACAGCCAGTCCATGACCCCCTGCCCCAGTTCTGAAACAAACCGGACATTGCGGTCATAGCTATCGGCCGACCAGGTTTGATCGCGTTTCGATGTCATAATTTAGAAGTACCCCAGATGAGGATCAGGTGCCTGGCGTCCAGGCGTCATAGTCGCCGGTCGCCGCTGGGCGCTGTCCTGTCGATAATATGGAGCCTTGGGGACGGTAGGCCGCCGCTGTACCGGTCATATTCGGCCGATGCGGTTGTTCCCATTCATGCGGCTCGTAGCCATCGTCAACGGGCGGTTCGTCAACCCGGTGATGCATCCAGCCATGCCAACCGGGGGAAATCATGCTGGCATCCGCGACGCCATTATAGATGACCCAGCGCTTGTCGCCGTTGCGTTCCCGGTAATAGGTGTTGCCGTTTTCATCTTCGCCCACATACTCACCTTTGCGCCAGGTAAAGAAGCGGGTGCCCATGGTTTGACCATTCCACCATGTGAACATTTGCAGAAGAAAGGCTTTCATGACGTATCGCGCCCAGATGATTGAGAATCCGCGCGGACTATGCCCCCAAGCGCTGTTCAAGTCCAGCGCGTTGGTGGCCCATATAATACGGTTTTCCTAGTCTTTCCGGCCGATCGAAGCAAAACCAGAGGATTTGTCGCGCTTGGACGCGGCAATTTGCGCATTCACCTTCGGATCACCACCCGGATTATCGGATTTGTTTACGTGGTCCATCATTGTCCGGTCTTCCAAAACGGCGGACAAATCGGATTCACCGGTGAAAATTTCATCAACCAGGCTCTGGAATTCGTCAGCCCGCTGAACGGTATGTTGATGGTGAATTCGCGCCTCGCGCAAGGCCATCCATTTTTGCTGCTGGGCATCAAGTTTGGCTTCCATTCCCGAAATTCCGAAGAACTCACTGTCTTCCAAGCGAAATGGCCGGTCATCCAATGCCAGCCAGCGCAGGCGCTGGTGCAGATCGGCCGGGGCCACTGGTTTGACCAGAAAATAATGAGCCCCACCGCGAAGGGCCTTTTCAACCAACGACCGGGTGCCGTGGGCGGTTATGAATATCACCGGAACGAAACACAGCGGCGCCATGTTGCGGTGGCGAATCGAGCGCATCAATTTGTAGCCACTCGTCGGTTTCATCCGCCAATCGGTGATGATCACGTTTGGCGGTTCCACTAACATGGCCTGCAGCGCATCATCAGCATTGTCAAAAACGCGGAGGCGTTCGACTTTGAATGAGGAAAGCATCGACCGCAATATGGTCTGCATAGGTTTTGAGTCCTCGATCAAAATTACGTCGAGGCCCTCTATAGGTACGCCAAAAGCGGCGTTGTGAATCAGTGTTGCCATACTGAAATTGTCCCGTTTTCAATGCCGGGAACCATGACACAGCCGACTTAAGGCCAGTTTGAGAATTTCCTTACAATTTTTCTTATTGGCAATTTAGCCGATATTCAGCGCACCAATTTTGCGAAGAAACCGCAGCATTGTGCGGTTTTGTTTTTTCCACATTTCATACACAACATGTAGACAGTCGAGATTGCTCGCTTACAACAGGTTGACGGTCACAGACGAGTCAGACTAGCTTTGATTCCAGGCAGTTCAGCGTTTCGTCCGGGACGACTTCCGGACAACCTCAACGACAGAAAGTCGAAAGCAAAACGCGTCAAGATGTGGCATAATGCCCATCCGGCGAGTGGTTCGATTGCGTCCTGGGGATAAACGACGAACCGACCTGACAAACCGCCTGGTAATACTATATTTAGTATTGTCATTCAGGCTAAACACAAAATAACCGAGTAATTCAGTCTCGGAAATGATACCTTAGGGCGCGTCAAACGGATTCTGGAGCCAAGTATTTGGTCAGGCCGGGTGCTGTTTGCTATTGCCTTGAGCCGATAATATGGGGATCGAAAGAATGCGGGTTGAACGGCGGTACACATCAATTGACCAGTCGCCCTATGACGACATTGAATTCCGGACCACAACAAGCGAAATCCGCAATCCGGATGGCTCAATTGTATTCCGCCTGGAAGATATCCAGGTACCGGCGGCCTTTTCCCAGGTCGCCAGCGACATCCTTGCGCAAAAATACTTCCGCAAGGCCGGCGTTCCAGCACGACTAAAGAAAGTCGAAGAGAACACGGTCCCCTCATGGTTATGGCGCTCAGAGCCTGATGAAGAGGCATTGCAGGAGATCGACCAACCGGAACGCGCCGGATCGGAATTGGATGCACGGCAGGTCTTCGATCGTTTGGCCGGCACCTGGACCTATTGGGGTTGGAAAGGCGGCTATTTCGACGCCGAGGAAGACGCCCAAGCCTTCTTTGATGAAATCCGCTACATGCTCGCCACCCAGAAAGTGGCGCCTAATTCACCGCAATGGTTCAATACCGGCCTGCACTGGGCCTATGGCATCGACGGACCCAGTCAGGGCCATTTCTATGTCGATTACGGTACCGGCCAACTGACCCGTTCCAAGACGGCATACGAACACCCACAGCCCCATGCCTGTTTCATCCAGTCGATTGAAGATGACCTGGTCAACGAAAACGGCATCATGGATCTTTGGATCCGCGAAGCGCGGCTGTTCAAGTATGGTTCCGGCACCGGCTCCAACTTCTCCAAATTGCGCGGCGAAGGCGAATCCCTTTCCGGCGGCGGCAAATCCTCCGGCCTGATGAGTTTCCTCAAAATCGGTGACCGCGCCGCCGGCGCCATCAAGTCCGGTGGCACCACCCGCCGGGCGGCCAAGATGGTCGTCGTCGATATCGATCATCCCGATATTGAAAAATACATCAATTGGAAGGCCAACGAAGAGCAGAAAGTCGCCGCCCTGGTGACCGGTTCAAAAATTTGCTCCAAGCATTTGGGCGCTGTCATGAAGGCCTGCGTCAATTGCGAGGGCTCCGGCGACGATTGCTTTGATGCCCAGAAAAACCCGGCTTTAAAGCGCGAAATCCGCGCCGCTAAGAAATCACAGGTGCCGGAAAATTATATCCGCCGGGTGATTGAGTTTGCCAAGCAGGGCTACAAGGACATCGAATTCGCCACCTACGACACCGACTGGGATTCAGAAGCCTATTTGACGGTTTCCGGCCAAAATTCCAACAATTCGGTACGGGTGACCGACGAATTTCTGCAGGCAGTGGAAAACGACGGAAATTGGGACCTCATTCGCCGTAAAGATGGTGAAATATCCGAAACGCTGAAAGCCCGCGATTTATGGGAAACCATCGGCCACGCCGCCTGGGCCTCCGCTGATCCGGGCCTGCAATACCACACCACCATCAACGACTGGCACACCTGCCCCGCCGCCGGCCCAATCCGCGCCTCCAATCCGTGTTCGGAATATATGTTCCTGGATGACACGGCCTGTAATCTGGCGTCTCTGAACCTTCTGCAGTTCCGCGGTGAAGACCGGTTATTTGAAATCGACTCCTTTGAACACGCCACCCGGCTTTGGACCATCGTCCTTGAAATTTCCGTTTTGATGGCGCAGTTCCCCTCAAGGCAGATTGCCCGGTTGTCCTACGACTACCGCACGCTGGGTCTGGGTTATGCCAATATCGGCGGTCTGCTGATGACCTCTGGCCACTCCTATGACAGCGATGAAGGCCGCGCCACGTGCGGCGCCATCACCGCCATCATGACCGGCGTCGCCTATGCAACGTCAGCGGAAATGGCCGGACAGATGGGTGCGTTCCCGTCTTTTGAGCCCAACCGCGAACACATGCTGCGGGTCATGCGCAACCACCGCCGCGCCGCTTACGGCGAAGCCGATGGTTATGAAAACCTGCAAACCAATCCGGTCGGACTTGACCACGCCAACTGCCCTGATCAACGCCTGATCGCTCATGCCCGGGCCGCCTGGGACAAGGCGCTGGAGCTTGGCGAACAACACGGCTACCGCAACGCTCAGACTTCCGTCATTGCGCCGACCGGTACCATCGGCTTGGTCATGGATTGCGACACCACCGGCATTGAGCCGGATTTTGCCCTGGTGAAATTTAAAAAACTCGCCGGCGGAGGCTACTTCAAGATCATCAACCGCGCCGTGCCAGAAGCCTTGAACGTTCTGGGCTACAGCAAAGATGAGATCGAGGGCATTATCCATTACGCCGTCGGTCGTGGCACATTGGCGGAAGCACCCGGCATCAATCACGCGAGCTTGCGCGATCGCGGGTTCAATGATGAACACATCGAGGCGATCGAAAGCGCGCTCGCCACGGCGTTTGAAATCAAATTTGCCTTCAACAAGTGGACGCTTGGCGAAGAATTCCTGGTCAATGAGCTCGGTATCGACGCCGACGATCTGGTCAATCCGAATTTCGATCTGTTGTCGGCGCTCAGTTTCAGCCGTGACGAGATCGAGCAGGCCAACATCTATTGCTGTGGCGCCATGACCTTGGAAGGTGCACCGGGCCTGAAGGACGAGCACCTGCCGGTCTTCGATTGCGCCAATCCCTGTGGTCGGCTCGGCAAACGCTACCTGTCGGTTGATAGCCACATCCGCATGATGGCGGCGGCGCAGCCGTTCATTTCCGGCGCCATTTCCAAAACCATCAACATGCCCAATACGGCGACGGTGGAGGAATGCAAAGAAGCCTACATGATGTCCTGGCGGCTAGCATTGAAAGCCAACGCGCTTTATCGCGATGGTTCAAAACTGTCGCAGCCGCTTAATTCCCAGCTTCTTGCCGATGACGAAGACGATGAAGATGATGTCATCGAACAGGTCGCGGCCAACCAGCCGGCACAGCAACGTGCCCAGGTCGCAGCCGAGCGGATTGTGGAACGGATCGTCGAACGCGAAGTGCGCGCCCGCGAACGCCTGCCCGACCGCCGCAAGGGCTACACCCAGAAAGCCATCGTTGGCGGCCACAAGGTCTATTTGCACACCGGCGAATATGACGATGGCCGCATCGGCGAAATGTTCATCGATATGCACAAGGAAGGCGCCGCCTTCCGCTCGCTGATGAACAACTTTGCCATCGCCATCTCACTCGGCCTGCAATATGGCGTGCCGCTGGAAGAATATGTCGACGCCTTTACCTTCACCCGCTTCGAACCGGCGGGCATGGTACAGGGCAACAAGGCGATCAAGAACGCCACCTCGATCCTTGATTATATTTTCCGCGAATTGGCGATTTCCTATCTGGGCCGCCACGATCTTGCCCATGTCAATCCGGACGATATCGGCTCCACCGCCATGGGCTCAGGCGTATCGGAAGGCAAAGCACCGGATGCCCAGCAGGTGGTTTCCAACGGCCTGGTGCGCGGCCGCACCGAGCGCTTCAAGGTGCTCGGAGGAACAGACGAGCCGGCTGGAGCATCGACATCGACACCGACCGCCTCGGGCGTCTCGGCAATTTCCACGTCGTCCACCGGAGGTTTGGGCCCGCGCGGTTTAGGCGACCAAGTTGCCACCGCGTTCAAGCGCGACATCGATCTGGATATCGACCCGGAACCGGAGGTGTCGACGCAATCCGATGCTGTCCAAGCAAAACCGGCGACCAGCAAAGCCGATCAAGTGGCACTCGCCCGCATGAAAGGCTACGAAGGAGAATCTTGCTCCGAATGCGGTAACTTCACCATGGTCCGCAACGGCACATGCCTCAAATGCGACACCTGCGGATCGACCAGCGGGTGCAGTTGAGGAACGCCGGATAAAGCATTGAAATGATGTGAGAACGGGCGCCAAATAGGTGCCCGTTTTTCGTTATTGCATGTGGTCATTTGAACATCCGGGCGTCACCGGTACCCCACAATAAATGGGACGCTATGAGGCATGGATTGCCGGATCAAGTCCGGCAATGACGAGGTGTGGGTGCGAACGAGGTGAGGTCTGGGAAAAGCTCTGCACCATGTGAACGTGTGGGGCTCCCGCTCCGCGCCTCCACCCACTCCGTCACCCCAAGACTCGATCTTGGGGTCCATGCCGTAAAGCCCTCCACACCCGCTCCGGTGCAGTTAGCCACCAAGAACGTCTATGGCGATGGCGCCTGTTCAATCAGTGCCGCCTCCTACCGCCCCGAATAAACAGCCCGTTCAAACGCACCGTAGGCATCGATCACCGGCGGGTCGAAGAACGGCAGCATCTGGGTTAGAAATACCCCGGCGATCCCCGCCTTCGGATCAAACCACATATGGGTGTTCAAGATGCCGGCCCACGATTGGCTGCCGGCACGGCGCATGGCGGGGATATCCTCCGTTACGAAGGTGAATCCAAGCCCGTGTTTCTTTTCCACGCCTGGAAACAATTCTGCATCCTTGGAAAGGCCGGGACGCTGGGAGATCAGCTTGCGCACGGCCAGGTCGCCGATATGGTTTTGCGTCATCAGAGCTACAGTTTCCGGCGCCAGGACCCGGGTCCCATCCAAGGTTCCGCCGCCAAGCAACATGCGTAAAAACTGCAAATAGTCCGGCGCGGTGGAATAAAGCGCGTGGCCCATCCCATAAAATTCCGGCTGTGATGGCGGCGACCGGTCGGCAACGGCAAGCGTGCCATCGCGACCGCGTTGATGGGCTGACGCCAGACGCGGCGCCCGATCGTCATCGACCTCAAACACAGTGTCGGCCATGCCCAGCGGGTCAAACAGTTCGTCGCGGCAAAACCGGTCAATCCGCTGGCCGGTGACGGCCTCCACCACCTGCCCCAGCCAATCGATGGAAATGCCGTACGCCCAATCCGTTCCCGGATCGAACAACAGCGGCGCCAGCAATCCCGCTTTCTTGCCCGACTGGGCGATCGGCTTACCGGTCACTTCAAAATATCGCGCCAGCCGCCGCGACGCCCATTGATAACCGCAGCCGGAGGTGTGGGTCGCCAGATGGCGGATTGTCGCCCGCTTTTTGGCCGGCCGAAGTACCGGATCATCGCCATCAAAACCTACCAAAACCGGCAATTCATCAAACGCCGGCAGAATATCGCCCACCGGCTGATCGAGTTCCAACTGGCCGCGTTCAATCAGCATGACGGCGCAGGTGGTGCCGATCGCCTTGGTCATGGAATAAATACAAAACAGCGTGTCGACAGCCATTGGCGCCGGATTATCAAGCCCCATTTGGCCATAGGCGCCCGCATGAATAACACCGCCGCGATCGGCCGCCATGGCGACGATGCCGGGGATGTCAGAGTTGTCGATGGCCGTCTGCATCGCTTGGTCAATCGATCTCACGCAGTTCCCTCTTCACTTTTTACCCTTCAATTTCAAGCGCATACTGTTGTTGCGTTAACAATCTGAGCAGCCTGTGATCCTAAACCGATCCGATCGGCAACGGACCGAATTATGAGCACACCGGAAATCCATGGTATCTTGAGGCTGTTCGGTGCAATTCTGGGCAGATTAGACGCCGAACCGTGCGAAAGGAATTAGATAATGAGGATCCTAACAATCGCCGCGGTACTGATTTACACCACGAATTTTAGCGCCGCCGCAACCAGCGTCGCCGGGGAAAAACCAACCGCCAAACCGACGCTAATTCAAATCGCAGCATGTTACTATACTTACACCTGCATCTTGGAAGTCGCCGGAAAGTGCCTCAAGTGGAAGCGGCAGGCTCATTGCCCGAGCGGTGTGCGCGGCTAATAATGATAGATATCGCAAGCGCATATTTCGTCGGGCAGTCGCACCCCCAAAACAAAAAGGCCGCCCGGAGGCGGCCTTTTCGCACATAACGATGGATAGACGTCAGCGTTTGGAGAACTGGAAGCTCCGGCGGGCTTTGCGCTTGCCGTACTTTTTACGTTCCACAACACGGGCGTCACGGGTCAGGAACCCGCCGGCTTTCAAGACACCGCGCAGTTCCGGCTCAAAATTGGTGAGCGCTTTGGAAATGCCGTGGCGCAGGGCGCCGGCCTGGCCGGAAAGACCACCACCGGTAACCGTTGCGACAATGTCGTACTGACCATCACGATTGGCCGCGACGATCGGCTGCTGGACAATCATCCGCAGCACTGGCCGACCGAAATAGTCGTTGAAGTCTTTTTTGTTGACCGAGATACGGCCAACACCGGGCTTGATCCAGACACGGGCGACCGCGTCCTTACGTTTGCCGGTGGCATAGGCGCGGCCCTGCTCGTCCAATTTCTGGACGTAAACAATCGGCGGCGCTTCGCCCTCATCGATGGTTGCCACAGGTGCTTGGCCGAGCGCTTCGCCCAGATCTTCTAGGGATTGAATTTCATCGGCCATGATCAGGCCCTCCCGGTATTCTTGGAATTCATAGCGCCGACATCCAAACTCTCAGGCTCCTGCGCCTCATGAGGGTGTTTGGCGCCGGAATAAACCCGCAGGTTTTTCAGCTGGGTCCGCGACAGCGGCCCGCCGGGCATCATCCGTTTGATGGCTTTTTCCAGAACACGTTCAGGGAACTTGCCCTCCATGATCTGACGCGCCGTGCGTTCTTTGATGCCGCCGGGATAACCGGTATGCCAGTAATAGGTTTTGTCTTCATATTTCTTGCCGGTCAGCACCACTTTATCGGCATTGATGACGACGATATTGTCACCGCAATCCATGTGGGGCGTATATGTCGGTTTATGCTTGCCGCGCAGCCGGGTGACTATTTGCGCGGCCAAACGGCCGACGACCAGCCCTTCGGCATCGATCAAGAACCATTTCTTTTCGATATCCGCCGGTTTGGCTGAATAGGTTTTCATAAGTTCCACCGTCTTGTTGGCGAAGGTTTCAGGTTGTTCGCTATTGCCGGCGTTCGGCAAAACGAAAAGCGGCCACACGGGCCGCCAGCGAATTCGAGCGCAGTTCTAATACCAAGAGATATCAACGTCAAGCACTATTGTCGGAAATACACCAACAAAAACAAATGCTTGTAATTACGGTATTATATTACCGCATATTATGATGGCGGAATTGAGTAAGTCGCTGTCGCGTGTGCCACCAGGTCACCGCTATCGGCGGATATGATGGCGGAATCGGTCACCACTAACCGCTTGCCCAGCTTGAGAAATTTGCAGGTGCAGACCAGATCGCCGGGCGCCGGTTTGCGCAGGAAATTCATGTTGAGGTTGGTGGTCACTGCCAACGCCACCGGACCCACATGGGCCAGGATCACCACATAAGATGACATATCGGCCAACGTCATCATCGCCGGCCCGGCAATTGTGCCACCCGGCCGAAGCAGCAGATCATTGGCCTTCAACCGCACCCGTGCCTCACCGCCGCCAACGGATTCGATATCGTATTCCTCGCCGCGGTTGGCCAATTGCGGAAACTCTCGCGCCAGGAACACGTAAAGCTCCTTCTCGGTCATTTTGACAGGCAATTCTGCGGTCATGGCTTGTCCTCGGTCGTAGCTATTCGGTCGCATGCTCCTACAGGAAATGATGGATTTGGTCATCAGTGATTTCCGTGTCGCATGGCTGATATTCGTCATGCTGCGTCCGCATGGCGGTGGATCAAACCGGCCGGGAATGATGGAATTACCGGTAAGGACACAGGCGTGGATTGCCGGATCAAGTCCGGCAATGACGGGTCGAGGTGGGCGCGCTCCGCACTCTATCGTCATCACCCGGTTTATCCGGGTGATCCAATGGCCTGTTCGCAGATCGGGAACAGGCGCGATACCGCAAAGGCTGACGACCGCTGAACCGCCAATGGATTGCCCGAATAAATCGGGCAATGACGTGGTTGGATGGGTTCAACCCATCCCCCCACTCCGTCACCCCAAGACTTGATCTTGGGGTCCATGCCAATATCGCTGCCGTCAATTTCGGCGGTTTCAGCTATGCCCCCGACCGCCGTAAGCCATACCGCAATTGGGATCGACCGCGGTGCGGTCTTTCGATAATATCACCGCTAATCCATGCATTCCCTCAGGAGCCGACCATATGACTGCCGTGTCCGCCCAACATGCAACCGACGCCGAAACTGATTTGGTCACCCGTACCGAAGACGGCCCGGTCACCATACTGACCCTCAACAGACCGGACGCCATGAACGCCCTGTCGTCAGCAGTGCTGGTACAACTACAGGGCCATTTCGACGCGATCGCCAATGACGGCACCCGCGCGCTCATTATCAGAGGTGCCGGGCGGGGCTTTTGTGCCGGTCACGACCTCAATGAAATGATCAGCCATCGCGACGATGAAGACCGCGGCCGGGCGTTTTATGATGAACTGCTCAGTGCCTGCGCCAAGATGATGGTGACGATCCGCGATCTGCCGGTGACCGTTATTGCCCAGGTGCACGGCATCGCCACGGCTGCAGGCTGCCAGTTGGTAGCTGCCTGCGATATGGCGATGGCCAGCGACGTCGCCCGCTTCGGTGTCAACGGCATCAATGCCGGGCTGTTTTGTTCCACACCGATGGTGGCGCTCAGCCGCAATATATCGCGCAAGGCGGCCATGGAAATGCTGGTGCTCGGAGAAATCATCGATGCCGAACGCGCCTGTGGCCTCGGCCTGGTCAATCATGTGGTGGCGCCGGAAGATCTGGAAGATACCACCATGGCGATGGCCAAGCGCGCAGCATCGAAATCCCGCGCCGTCGTGGCATTGGGCAAGAAAGCCTTCTACGCCCAGTTGGAAATGGATCTGGTCGACGCCTACGCTTATACGAGCAAGGTGATTGTCGACAACATGATGATGCGTGACGCGGAAATCGGTATCAACGCGTTCTTTTCCAAATCTTCGCCAGAGTGGGAAGATCGCTGAGAAAAGGCTGTTAGATTTCCTGGTTTCGGCATTATTCAACTCGACCAATTTGATTGCGCGGTACTAATCCCATGAATCACGAAAAATATTCCGACGACTATATTCGTGGTGTGCTTGATGACGTGAAAACGGTCGCCATGGTCGGCGCCTCCGCCAACAACGTGCGGCCGAGTTATTTCGTCCTGAAATATCTTCTGCAAAAAGGCTACGACGTCATCCCGGTCAATCCCGGCCAGGCCGGCAAGACGATTTTGGGTCAGACCGTCTATGCTTCGCTGGAAGACATCCCAAAACCCGTCGATATGGTCGACATATTCCGCAATTCCGAAGTTGCCGGCCAGATTACCGACGCCGCGATCGCGCTTGAAACGCCGCCAAAGGTCATCTGGATGCAATTGACCGTGCGCAACGATGATGCCGCCGCCCGCGCCGAGGCCGCCGGTATGCGGGTGGTGATGAACCGCTGCCCGAAAATTGAATACGGGCGGCTATCCGGTGAAATCGCCTGGGTCGGTGTCAATTCCAGAACCATATCGTCCAAACGCCCGAAATTGCAGGGCGGATTTCAGCATTTGGGCCTGCGGCAAAAACGCTGAACCGGAAGCTCGAATCGGCTGCAATCGTGGGCCCCACCGCGTTAATCGTGCAGCCGGTTTCAAATTGACTTGCCCATATCGAAATGAAACAACATCCGTTGACCATTACCTTTTTTAGTCCATGAGCACAGTAAAGGGATCCAATGTCTGAAGAGCGTATTCCCGGCTTTGACACCCTCGCCATTCACGCCGGCGCCCAACCCGATCCGACCACCGGCGCGCGTACAACGCCGATCTACCAGACTACGTCATTTGTCTTCGACGACGTAGATCATGCCGCCGCGTTGTTCGGCCTGCAGGCCTTCGGCAACATCTATACCCGCATCACCAACCCGACGACGGCGGTACTGGAAGAACGTGTCGCGGCCCTGGAAGGCGGCACCGCCGCGTTGGCGGTGGCCTCTGGTCATGCCGCCCAAATGATTTGCTTCCATACGCTGTTAAAACCCGGCGAAGAGATCATTGCATCGAAGAAGCTCTATGGCGGCTCCATCAACCAGCTCAGTCATTCGTTTAAGAATTTCGGTTGGGAAGTGGTCTGGGCCGACACCGATGACATGTCGAGCTTTGAGCAGGCCGTCTCGCCAAAAACCAAGGCGATCTTTGTTGAAAGCCTGGCCAATCCGGGCGGGGTGGTGACCGATCTGGAAGCTGTCTCCAACGTCGCCCGCCGCGCCGGCGTGCCACTAATTGTCGACAACACCATGGCCACCCCCTATCTGTGCAAACCGTTTGAGCATGGCGCCGATATCGTTCTGCACTCGCTGACCAAATTCATGGGCGGCCACGGCAATTCCATGGGTGGCGCTATCGTCGACGGCGGTACGTTCAATTGGTCACGGGAAGGCCGCTATCCGATGCTGTCGGAACCGCGCCCGGAATATCAGGGCATCGTGCTGCATGAAACTTTCGGCAACTTCGCGTTTGCCATTGCCTGCCGGGTACTTGGCCTGCGCGATCTGGGTCCGGCCATATCGCCGACCAATTCGTTCATGATCCTGACCGGTATTGAGACCCTCGGCCTACGTATGCAGCGCCATTGTGACAACGCCAAACAGGTTGCCGAATTCCTGAGCGACCATCCGGCCGTTTCCTGGGTCTCTTATGCTGGCCTGCCCGGCGACCGCTATCACAGCCTGGCACAAAAATATGTGCCCAAGGGTGCCGGCGCCGTCTTCACGTTCGGCCTCAAGGGCGGCTATGACGCCGGCATCTCGCTGGTTTCCAATGTCGAGATGTTCTCCCACCTGGCCAATATCGGCGACACCCGCAGCCTGATCATCCATCCGGCTTCGACCACCCACCGGCAGCTTTCCGACCAGCAAAAAACCGCTGCCGGTGCTGGTCCGGACGTAGTGCGCCTGTCGATCGGTATCGAAGACGCCGCCGACATCATCGCCGACCTGGATCAGGCTTTGAACGCGGTCGGTTAGACGGTCAAATCCTTTTACAAATTACCAAACCGGCGGGGGAAACCTCGCCGGTTTTTTTGTGCCCGGACGTTGAATGCGGCAATATATCACCAGAATATGCATTTACATGCATTAAATTGCCTATATAGCTTTATCCGAAAGCCAATTGATAAAGATCAACATGCCTGAGGCAGTTACCTGAGACATTCAACACTAAGGAATTGGGTCGGTTTGCACCGATCCGGGGAGAAGATACGCGTCGCCGTAATAATCCAACCGGCATCAATCAGATGACCGGATTAACAATCAAGCGGCCGGCACCAGTTTAGCAAAAAGGCAAACTTGCATGCGCGAAATATTGATTTTGGGACGTGGCGGCCAGGGCGCGCAGACGGCGGGCAACCAGTTGGCGCGCGCCTTCTTTGACGAAGGCCATTTCGTCCAGACATTTGCGACCTATGGCGGCGCCCGCCGAGGCACGCCGGTAACATCGTCCATTCGCGTTGATGACCAGCCCATTCGCCTGCGCTGCAACATTGAGCGCGCCTCGGCGATGCTGTGTTTTGACAGCTCCCTGCTGGACGAAAACTTTCTGCGCGCTGTCGATCGCGATACGGCGATTGTTGTCAATTCCAATCAGCCGAAGGAAGCTTTTGCTGAATTGGGCGACTACCGGATTATCCCCATCGACGGCAAGGAAATCGCCCGCCGCAACGATATGGGCAAGGTCGTCAACTCCGCTCTCCTAGGCGCCTTTGTGGCGACACTGGATCAGCCCGGCATTGCCACCATGTGCGACGTGATTGAGCAAACCGCACCGGCGAAAAAACAGCAAAACGTCGCCGCCTGCCGCGAGGCCTACGCGCAGATCCAAGAATTCAACTCGATGAAATTGGCCACAGCATGAACGAACAACCTTCCCCTTTGTGGACCACGGGCACGACCGAAGCCCGTATGACCGGCACCTGGCGCAGCGCCTCGCCGGACTATCACACATCCCCGTCACCGTGCCTGGGTGCCTGTCCTGTCGACGGCCGCATCGCCGATTGGATTCACCAGGTCAAGGAACAGGATTTTCACGGCGCCTGGCTGACGCTGGCCAATAACAACCCGTTTCCGGCGATCGCCGGGCGGATATGCCATCATCCTTGCGAAACCGCCTGCAACCGTAAGAACCTGGATGAAACAGTCGGCATTTGCAGCCTGGAGCGCTTTGTCGGCGATAAGGCGCTGGCCGAAGATTGGCAGTTTTCCAAGCCGACAGCTGAGCGCGACGAATCCGTCGCTATTATCGGCGGCGGCCCGGCTGGGTTGTCAGCGGCTTATCAACTGCGCCGCCATGGCTACAAGGTGGCGCTTTATGAATCGCGCGATCAACTGGGCGGCCTGCTGCGCTACGGTATTCCGGCCTATCGTCTCGACAAGGCCATTTTGGATGGCGAAATCGACCGGATTATTGCCCTTGGCGTCGATGTTCATCTAAACGCCGAAGTCTCCGATAGCGCCGCATTACAAAAAATCCGCGATGACTATGACGCAGTCTATCTGGCAACCGGCGCGACCCGGTCTAAACCGATTCCGGCACTTGATTATGCCAAGCCCTGGGTCTCCGACAGCGCCGATTTCCTGGCAGCCACCAATGCCGGCGAAGCCTGCACCTTAGGCGACCGTATCCTGGTGATCGGCGGCGGCAGCGCGGCGATGGACGTGGCGCGCACAGCGCGACGTTTGAACAAAGCGGTGACTGTCCTTTCACTGGAACCGCAGGATAAACTGCCAGCCCAACAGATCGAGGTCGATGAGGCGATCGAGGAGGCCATTGAATTCGTTGGCGGCGCCATGGTGCAATCCGTTGACGAAAGCGCCGACGGCCTCACCCTCAATTGCATCAAGGTCGACTTTCAGCCCGGCGAGACGCGCGGCGCTTTCACGGTCAATCCTATTGCCGGCAGCGAATTCATTATCATGTCGGACGCGATCATTCCGTCCATTGGTCAAGATGCCGATCTTGCTCGATGGGTTGAGCTCCTGGAAGGCGGCGGGCCGGTCGTGCGCACTGATAAACAGTGGCAAACAACCGCTCGGGGCGTGTTCGCCGGCGGCGATGTCGCCAGCATGGACCGTTTCGTGACCCAGGCGATTGGCATGGGCAAACACGCCGCCGAGGCCATTGGGCGCTACGTGAATTCAAATCATGTCGGCGCCGCCGCGTTGACCAACCCAGAAGTGCCGTACTCGGAAATCAACACCCATTATTATCCTGCCGTGGACCGGCATTTGCAGGTCAACGCCGAGATCGCCGCGCGCCTGCAAAACTTCCAGGAAGTCCAGACCGGCCTCGGCCAGGATGACGCGACCGCCGAAGCGGGGCGCTGCTTCAGTTGTGGCACCTGTATCTATTGCGACAATTGCTATCTTTATTGCCCGGATATGGCGATCACCAAGCTAGAGCGCGGTTACGACGTCAAAACCGACTATTGCAAGGGTTGCGGCCTTTGTGTCGCCGAATGCCCCACCGGATCCATTTCCATGCGCGATGAAGCCTAGGAGCGCGATGATGACCAAACGTCTTCTCATGAGCGGCAATCACGCAGTCGCCTGGGGCGCCAGATTGTCCCGCCCCGATGTGGCGCCGGTTTATCCGATCACGCCGCAAACGCCCATCTTGGAAAAGATGACCGAATTTCACAGTCAGGGCGAAATCGAAACACAAATGCTGACGCCGGAATCAGAACATTCCGCCATGTCGGCCTGTATCAGCGCCTCGTTGACCGGTGCACGGGTATTCACCGCGACATCGTCACAAGGGCTGCTGCTGATGCATGAATTGCTGCACTACGCCGCTGGCGCGCGCTCTTCGATTGTCATGTTCAACGTCAATCGCACACCGGCGTCGCCCTGGGGCTTCTGGCCCGATCAGCTTGATAGCTTGGCGCAACGCGATACCGGTTGGATCCAGCTTTATAGTGAAACGCCGCAGGAATCCCTCGATACGGTGATCCAGGCTTTCATGATCGCCGAGACAGTCAACATCCCGACGATGATCTCCCACGATGCGTTTTATGTTTCCCACGCGGTGGAACCGATTGAGATCCCGACGGAGACGCTGGTCGATAATTATCTGCCAAGATTTGCACCGAAAATTCAGCTGGATACGAAAATTGGCCAGTCCTTCGGTGCGCCGATCGATCAACCGACTTGGAACCGCAGCCGCAGGGAGTTGGATGCGGCCATGAATGATGTCGAGGACTTGGTCACACTGGCAGGCGCAAAGTGGGGCGAAGCGACCGGCCGCGCCTATGCGCCGCTCGAACACTACCGCACTGACGACGCGCAGGTCGTCATCGTCACCATGGGCTCCATGTGTGGCACGGCGCGCGATGCTATCGATGCTTTACGCGATGCCGGGATCGCCGCCGGGTTGCTGAAAGTCCGGCTGTTCCGGCCATTTCCAGCCGCCTCCGTGCGCCAGGCGTTGGACGGCATCCCCTGTGCAATCGTCCTTGACCGCAATTACTCACCGGGCCTGGGCGGCATCCTGCATCAGGAACTCAAAAGCGCGCTTTACGGGTCGGATGTCCAGCCACATGTGCACGGACTGCTTGCCGGCGTCGGCGGCGTCAACGTGCCGTCGTCAAAAATCCAGCAATTGGTGTCGACCTATAAGGACGCGGCACCGTCCATTGAATCGGTTTGGGTGGAGTAGGCAGACTATGGTTGAAATGATCAATTACCAGGATAACGGCCAATTCTGTTCCGGCCACGTGGCCTGCGCCGGCTGTGTTGAAGCCCTCGCCTTGCGGGTTATTCTTAATACGGTTGGCCAAGATGCTGTCGGCATTGTCTCGCCGTCCTGTACTGCCGTTATCTGCGGCGGTTATCCGCTCAGTTCGGTCAAAATCCCGGTTTTCCATACCACCCTTGAATCCGGCGCGGCATCGGCCAGCGGCGTCAAACGGGCGCTGGATGCCCAGGGCAAAACCGATACCACGGTCATTTGCCTGGCCGGCGACGGCGGCACCTATGATATCGGCCTTCAGGCATTGTCTTCGGCGGCAGAACGCAACGAGGATATCCTCTATATTTGCTTCGACAACGAAGGCTACATGAACACCGGTGGCCAGAAGAGTTCGTCAACACCGCTGAATGCCGTCACCGGCAGCACACCTGCCGGCAAAATGACCCGCAAAAAGAACCTCATCGAGATTCTAGCCGCCCACCGCATCCCCTATATCGCCACGACCAGCCCATCCGACCTCAACGATATGGCCGCGAAAGTGGAAAAAGCAAAAACCATTCGCGGCACCAAGGTGATCATCGTCTTGATTCCCTGCCTGCCCGGCTGGGGCGTCGCTGATAACAACGCCGTCGGCGTGGCGCGCATGGCTGTTGAATCCGGCGTGTTTCCGTTGTTCGAAGTGGAAGACGGCATCCGCTACAAAATGAGCCACGACAAGAAGAGCCAGCCAGTCGACGAGTATTTGAAACAACAAAAGCGCTTCCGGCATCTGTCAGAGGCCGATGTTGCGCAGATCCAGTCGAATATCGACCAGGATTGGGATCAGCTTCACAGCCGCGTGGTGGTGGAGCCGGCGTCCTAATCAACGCCGATGAACTCCGCGGGTCAGACCGTTTCCGGCAAATGCTGGTGAAGATTTGAATGAAAATGCGCCAGCGCCTTTTCAAATCGCCCGAAGGTAAAGTGGCTATTGGCTTCCGATTGCAGATTTGCCTGAATCGAGCACGCCGCGTCACGGTCTTCCTGTAGGCCGGCCTTTTTTATGAAATCGGCGTCGCGTTTGGCCTCGTCCATATCCGCGGGCGCCCCCGCGTCTTCCGAATTGCTCAGCCGGAATATTTCCCACCGGGTTTGCGTCGGCGATACCGGCTCCAGGATAATCAACAGCGAATGGTTCGACAGCACCGTCACATGAGTGTTGGGAAACAGCTGATAGACATAGGTGACCATGCCTTCAATCCGGCGTTTCTCACGCGCCACATCGCGTAGCTTGTTGATGCGCCGGAATGGAAACGTAATACGGGAATTCGGGCCGAAGGTTTCGACCACATTGACGTTGTCCATGCCGTAGGGAAAGAACGACCGATTGTGCAGGCTCTTGATGTGGTAGCCCTCCATGGAAGTCTCAGCGATGAGCTTCCAGTTGGCCTGATCGGTGAACTCGCTCTTGTCAAAAACGACCTGATCAGCCTCGATGACATCGGGCAGATGATCCAACGCGCCGCCCGAAACCGGATCGTCTTGGGTGACGAAAATCAGACCGCCTTTTTCCTGGGCCTGAACCGGGACAAGTCCGTGTTCTGCAGGATCGACACCAGGGAAGCCATCGGTGCCAGCGATATGTTTTAGCTGGCCATCCAGGCCATAAGCCCAGGCATGATAGGGACAGACGAATGTGCGCGTACAGCCACTGCCTTGCGCCACGGCCATGCCGCGATGGCGGCAGGCATTTCTGAAAACCCGGGCGACACCGTCGTCGTCGCGCACCGCCACCAACGGTGTTCCGGCAGCGGTTCGGGTCAGAAAAGATCCAATTTCCGGTATCGCCGCCGACGGACAGAACGGCACCGGCAACCGCCGCATCAGGTCGAGTTCCGCCTGAAACCGTTTTTCGCAACGATAATTTTGCGTTGGTTCCCGCCAAATGCCCTCACCCAGATCTGTACTTTTTTGATCAACGTGAGTGAATATTCGATCGATGACCTCTAGGTCGCTAAGTAGTCCCGTCACATCTTAACCCATTGTAATTTAGTAACTTTGCCCACCAGCATTAGATTACTAAATCACTGGCCATTTCAAGCCCAATCAGCCCTCCACCAGCCGTCGTCCACCGCGATGTAAGTTCCATACGGCCACAGCCATCACCACAACGGCACCACCCTGGTGGATCAGCGCCAGTGATATCGGCACCACGGCCAGTAGCGTCCAGATACCCAATCCAACTTGCACCAGTATGACCGTAACCAACATTTTGACGCTGGCCGCCATGCGGGATCGAGGCGCGTTGCGCACGACCGTCCACAGGTGCCAAAGCGCGGCGATGAACACCAGGTAGGCCGCCGTGCGATGCACGAACTGCACAGTGGTGATGTTTTCAAACAGGTTACGCCATCCAGGCTCCAAGCTTCCCATACCGCCAGGAATGAGGTCGCCATCCATCAGCGGCCAGGTGTTGTAAGTCAGCCCGGCATGCAGACCGGCGACAAGCGCGCCCAGATAGATCTGCACCACCACCAGCACCAATACCAAACCGGCGCCATAGCGCAGCAGCGGCACGTGGCGCGGGCTCCAGGCGCTGTCGCTGAGGCCCAGTGCCACCCATTGGCAGGCGATGAAAATAAAACAGGCAACAATCAGGTGCGTCGCCAATCGGTATTGGCTGACATCGACCCGCTCGACCAATCCCGAAGCCACCATCCACCAGCCAATGCCGCCTTGGAATGCGCCAAGTAGAAAGATCACCACCAGTTTCGGCTTCAATCCCGGTTCAATGCGCTTGGTAACCCAAAACCAGACCAGAGGAAGAAAGAAGGCCACACCGATAAACCGGCCCAGGAAACGATGCGCCCATTCCCACCAATAGATGAACTTGAACTCCGCCAGGCTCATGTCTTTGTTGATTTCGCTATATTCAGGAATCAGTTTGTATTTTTCAAATACCACCAGCCAATCGGCCTCGGTGATCGGCGGAATAGCGCCCAATAGCGGCAGCCATTCGGTGATCGACAAGCCGGAATCGGTAAGCCGCGTCGCACCGCCGACAAGGATCATGGCGAAGATCAGGACGCAGATGAAATACAGCCAAAGCCGAATGTAGAAGCGGTTGCGGGCCCGTTTATCGGCGCCGGAAGAAGAAATATCGCTGGAGGTAGAGGTGGTATCAGTCATCAATTCCGTCCTGACCCTAGTAAATTCGTCAGAGTTCTATATATCGCTTGCAGCGATAACACATGCCCCAAAACCGTGATTTGACCAAGGGCAAGTTCCTTTCAAAAGGCGACAACAAACCCAATGCCCCTCCGCTTGCGCAAATTCATCGGTATGATCGTCTTGGTCTCGTTTGTGATCCTTTATGCCCTCACCGTTATGGCCATCGCCGGACGCGTTCTACCTGACAACTCATGGGCAATTCAGCTGATCTTCATGATTGTCGGCGGCTTCTTATGGGTGATTCCCGCTGGCGCCATCATTTGGTGGATGGGCAGGCCCGGCAAGCAAGGCTAGATTCGCCTTGCCCAACACCGATCACGATCAATTAACGTTTACAAAGATTTAATATCGCCCCGCCAGAGTGGCGGCCTATATTCTAGGTCTTAATAATCGTTTCCCGTATTGCTTAATGACTTTTATTGATCACGACGAACGGATTAGTTCCAGTTTCGGTGGAGATACAAAGTGAAGCCACGGCAGAACACGATCGACCTTCAAAAGCCTGAACGCATTCAAACAGGCGACCAGGAGACACCGGCAAACGGTACCCTTACCCGCCGTGTTTTCTTTCTCGGCGCACCACTAGCCCTCGGCGCCTGCCAGACTAAGAGTGGACCGACAGGTCGACGTACTTTTTCCGGACTTAGCGGCACATTTTATCCCAGCGCCTACGCGGCGACCCGTGACGGCGGATTTCGTGTTCCGGCGATCGCCTACCAGAAATACAATCCAAAATACCTGCGCCAGAAAGTCAGCTATCTGACCCGCCAGCCGGCCGGCACAATTATTATCGATCCCCATGGCAAATTCCTCTATCTGGTCGAGGGCAATGGCATGGCCATGCGATATGGTATCGGCGTTGGCCGCGCTGGATTTGCCTGGTCCGGCGAGGCCTATGTCAAATTCAAGCGGGAATGGCCGAAATGGTTCCCGCCGGCTGAAATGATTGCCCGCGAAAAACGCTTGGAAAAATTCCGCAATGGAATGGATGGCGGGCCGGGAAATCCGATCGGCGCCCGTGGCCTATATCTGTGGCAGGGCAACAAAGACACGCTCTACCGCATCCATGGCACGATGGAGCCGAATAGCATCGGTTCCAACGTCTCCAGCGGCTGCATCCGCCTTTGGCCACAAGATGTGATTGATCTTTATAATCGCGTCAATATTGGCGCCAAGGTGATCGTAAAAGCCTAGGGGCTTTCCATCTAGGCTGCGTGTACCCGGCGAAAACCATTCTTCAATGCAAACGGTGAACCCGACGTCAAAACGTTGAGGTATTTGATCGCCTGGTAATGGCCATTGAGCGAGACCCTCGGCAATGCCATCAGATGATCTTTGTGATCGGCGAACAAGACGCCCGGCCGGGTCGTGACAGCCGTCTGGAATCCGAATTCCGCCGCTAGTTCATATTCCCGTTGTCCCGCCGCCGCAGGGTAGCCGTAGGGATAGGCAAAATGCTTTGGTTTGATGCCGGCCATCTCGTCCAATCGAGCCAAGCCTTTTGCGATGTCAGATCGGGCCGCATCAATATCCAGTTTGGCCAACGCCAGATGGGCTTCTGTGTGGCCGCCAATGGTTGCCAATGGATCGGAAGCCAAGTCACGCACGTCATCCCACGTCATAGCCACGGCGTCGCACAAGGCTTCTAAATCCACCTCGTAGCGCTCAGCAAATGACCGTGTCACGGCCCGTTGGCGCGCTTCGTCGATGGTTGTCAGCCAATCGAGCAGGGTTTTGTAGGCGGCATGTTTACCTGCCGGCGTGTCGCAATCCAATCGGATATTCAGGCCGTCGAAATCAACATCCACCGCATCCTGCTGGCGCAGAATTTGTTCAACAGCCATCCACCAAAGCTCGACACTGCGGTCGATGATGCCGGTGGCAACGTAAATCGTGTAGGGGATCTGATGGCGTTCGAATATCGGTTTGGCGAACTCAATGTTATCGAGGTAGCCATCGTCAAGCGTCATGGCGAGAAAACGCTTCGAGCCGTTACCGTTGATTAGCCGCCGCTGGGCTTCATCGAGATCAACAAAGTCGAAATCCTGGGCCTTCAGCCAATCGATGGCGCTATCGAGAAATGCCGGGTCAATCTCCAGGTGCCGGTTCGGCTGAAACGGATCATCCCGCGACGGAATTACCCGATGCAACATGGCGATCAAACCGACGCCCTGACTGACTGGCGCCAGAATATGATGAGCGCCGGTGAAGTACATGGCGTTCAGCCCGGCCTTGTATATTTTCTTCTTCCATTCACTCATCAAACGCCCTTGCGGTAAATTGTTATGCGGCCTGTTGGCCATCTTTCTTGGACTTCTTTGCCGTCAGTATTTGAATGCCGGCGACGCCGCCATCTGAAAGCGTGTCAAAGGTCAGATAAGTCGCGTCATCGACACCGGTTGCCGGCGCCGCCAGGATGACGATCTCAGCCATGTTCAACATCATCGCGGTGGCCTCATCGGCGCCTAAGACACCGACATCGACGACTACGAAATCATAGGTGTGCGACAGCGCTAACATGACCGTATCGAACCGAACGGCCCCCTCGCCAGCCATTGCCAGCGTGTGCGTGCCCGGTTCGATCAGGTGCGCCCTAGAGTTGGGCGCTTGGCTGATCGCCTCGCCAAAACCAGCCCGGCCACTGACCAGATCGGCCATGCCGGTGATTTGCCGCGATTGCCGCGGCGTCCGGGTGGCGCGTCCAAATAAGTCGACCAGGACGGCCCGCCCATCACCGGCGGCCGATCTGGAAATGTCTGATGCCACTGAATGGGCAAGATCGTTGGAAACGGCGGACGATACAACGATCACCCTGATCGCCCGGCCTTCCGACTTGATCGACGTCCAAAACATGTCATCGGGCTCATCGGATTCCGTTTCCCACGCCGGCCGGCGCACAAATGGCCTGGCGGACGGCGGCTCAACCGGTCGAGCCTGCGGTGGTGGCGAGAATTCGGTTGGCGCCACCCTTGCAGGATCCGGCATGATGGATTCGGCAACCGGTTCAACGGGTTCGACGGGATCATCCGCTACTGTCGCGTGGGCAGCACGCAAAGGTTCGATCTCCGGCGCCAATGGCGGCTCGGCCACGTCAGATTCAGACACCAGGTCGGCTAAGGGCTCGATCGGATCATGGCGGCCAACGGCGGCAGGCGGCAGCGGCATACCGGTCCGCCGCAGCGCTCGTCCGCTGGTGAATTCACGCATCAATACGATGGCGCAGCAAATCAAGAATACCGCCATGGTCACCGCCAAGGTAATCGGCAGTTTCTGCGGCCAGTAGGGTTTCGTCGGCGCGATGGCACGGGAAATGATGCGCGCATCGGCCGGCAGGATCGCCGCGTTACGGGTTGCATCAGCCTCGCCGTACTTCGACAGCAACGATGCCAACTGCGCGCCCTTGACTTCCGCGTCCCGTTCCAATTCGCGCAGGCGGACCAACTGCTTGTTGGCTTTCGAGGATTCCGTCTTCAATTCATTGAGGTTGGCCGTCAGAGATTCCACTTGGGCAGCGGCCACCTTGCGGTCATTTTCCAGGCCATTGAGAATCTTGCGAATTTCAGAGCGGATTTGCTTGTCGTAATCGGCCAATTGAGACCGTAACGATCTGATTTGCGGATGATTGTTCATCAGTGTTGTCGACAACTCGGCAATCCGTGCCTTTTGCGCCACCTGACGTTCACGCAGCCGCTGAATCAAATTAGAATTCAAAACGTTGGAGGCGGTGTCGATCGGCTTGCCGCTTTTCAGCAGATCCCGGACGATCTTGATTTCCGCCGCTGCCTGCGACCGCGCCGACCGCGCTGCACTCAATTGGGTGTTCAATTCGGCCAATTGCTGCTGGGCCAAAGGAACATTGTTGGCGCCAAGCAACAAATCAGCGCCGGAGCGGAATTTCTCCACCTCCTCTTCGGCTTTTTTGACTTGAGCCTGAAGCCGTTGGATTTCCGGCGCCAGCATGGCGGCCCGATTTGAGGTGGTCGAACGCTTCACACCGCGCTGCAATGTCAAATATTCCTCAACAATTGCATTGGCGGCATCAGCGGCGAGCCTGGCATCGCGCGATTTGAACTCCACTGAGATAACCCGGGAATCCTTGACCGGAAACACACTCAACGCCTTGTAATAGGCTTCCAGCACACGCTCTTCGGGAGATAACTGACCGCGGTCTCCGGAAATGCCCAACAGTGCGAACACGTCATTCAGAGTTGAGCGATTGCCGGTACCGACTGCATCGAACTCCGCTTTGCTGGCCAGATCGAGTTTTTTGGCAACGCGCCGGGCAAGATCACGGCTTGTCAGCAACTGCACCTGGCTGCCGACACCGTTTTGATCCAGTCGCGCCCGCTCCGTCTCCGGCCGGCCGGGATCTTCAAACACAGATTGGGCTGATTCAATCAGCACCTTGCTGTCAGCCCGGTAAACCGCCGGAATGATGCTCAATACCAGGAAAGTGCCCACCGCGGCGAGCAGCACCACCGGGAACACCCAGCGTTTGGCGTTCCAAATCGCACCAAGAATACTTTTGAAATCGAGGGCGACATCGTCGTCCTGATCGAAGTGCTGGCCGTCCATCACTCGAACTCCTTACATATCTGGAGCGAGACTGCCAATTTATGGTAATCATCTGGTTAATATTAGAGATCAATATGAAAACAACATGTTAACACTTCAGAAACACACATTAATTGCAAGTAAACATTGATTTGAATTTATCGAATGCCATTCACCCGGTGTTAACCATGATCCGTCGATAACAAGATGTGTACTCCAGTAAAAGATGTCGCCATGCGTATGTTTCGGATTGCCCTTCTCTTGATTATCTCAGCCACGCTGGTCTCCTGCAGTGGCTATCGAAGGCCGCCTGAAGCATTTCATCAGTTACTGACGGAAGCCTACCGGCTGGATAGCGGCGACCGGTTGCGTATTGTGGTATTTGGCCAGGATAATCTGTCGAATATTTATCTGATCGATCAAAGCGGCCACATCTCCATGCCGCTGATCGGTAGCGTGGCTGCCCGTGGCCAAACCCTGCAGGAAATCGAGGTTTCCATCGCCGTGATGCTGAAAAAGGGCTACATCCGCGACCCGGATGTGTCCGTTCAGATCGACGCCTATCGGCCGTTCTTTATTATGGGCGAGGTCAATAGTGCCGGTCAGTATGCCTATGTTGCTGGCATAACCGCACAAACGGCGATCGCTATTGCTGGCGGATTCAGTCCACGTGCCAATCAGCGCACCGTCGACATTTCCCGGCAAATCAATGGCAAGGTCATGCACGGCCGGGTCAAGATCACCGAGCCCATTCGGCCTGGCGACACGGTTTATGTCCGTGAACGGCTGTTTTAACATTCCAAACGTCGGCTGACAAAACACCCTTGTTTAGCAAAATTTAAGGCTGCCACTTAACCGGTCCCTTACCTCGTCTGGGTAGACTTCGCCCTGTTCGTCGCCTATCGCGGCGATGCTTAGTATTTTTGGCGGCGTAAATGTCTGGTGTAGAACCGCTTCGAATTATCCATTGTGTGCGATCTCCCGTCGGCGGCATTTTCCGTCATATCGGCGATTTAGCCGTTGCGCAGCATCAGTCCGGCCATGCGGTTGGATTAATCCTGGATTCCTCCACCGGCGGCAACTTTGAAGACGCCCATATCGATCGCCTGCAGCCGTATCTGGCACTGGGCTGCAAACGCGTGCCCATGCAGCGTCAGATTTCACCCGCGGACTTCAAGGTTTTACGATCAATTTACCGCGATATCCGCGATCTTGAGCCCGATGTCCTGCACGCCCATGGCGCCAAGGGCGGTGCCTATGCACGGCTAATCGGCACGGCGATGCGTTGGGGTGGATCGTCGGTTAAGCGCATATACTGCCCTCATGGCGGCAGCCTGCATCACGATGCTCGTTCGCTGAAAGGCAAGGTTTACTTCGCTCTGGAACGCCTTTTGGAGCAGATGACCGACGGATTGGTATTCGTCAGCGACTACGAAAAAGCTGGCTACGCCCAAAAGGTCGGACGGCCGTCGATCCCCTCGCATCTGGTCTATAACGGCTTACGTCCGGAAGAATATGACCCGGTCACGCCGCACGCCGACGCCCGCGATTTCCTATTTATCGGCATGTTGCGCGACCTTAAAGGTCCCGACGTCTTCATTCGCGCCCTGGCGCAGCTGAAAGCGACCACCGGTCAGGCGCCGACCGCCCACATCGTCGGCGACGGCCCGGATAAACCGACCTACCAGGCGATGATCGATGAGTTTGATCTAACAAAGACCGTGACCTTCCATGATCCGATGCCGGCGCGCGAAGCCTTCGCCATGGCTCACACGGTGGTGGTGCCGTCGCGGGCGGAATCGATGCCTTACATCGTTTTGGAAACAATGGCTGCGGCCCGGCCAATCATCGCCACGCGGGTCGGCGGTATTCCAGAAATTTTTGCCGGTGACACCGACCGACTGGTCGCGCCTGGCGATGTCGCAGCGCTTAGTGCTGCGATGGCCGAACACTTGGACGATCCGGCTGGACATCAGCAAATGGCCAATGACTGGCGCGACAAGATCCGCAGCCGGTTTTCGCAACAAGCCATGGCCAGCGCCATTGAAGGTTTTTACTGGCAATTGATTGAACGCGGCAGCCCGGCGAAATCCGGATCGCCGAGCAGCGACACGGTCAACTTGCCCGGCCGACAACCAGCGGCGGGTATGAAATAGACGGGCCGACAGGGAATCGGCGGCGTGTTTGGGGACACAGGAAATGAACGACGTTGATCCGAGATCGAAGTTTCGCATCGTGGCGCGCTATGACCGCTCCGCGGAAATCGACGATGATTTCGCGGACGCGAAAACCCACAATCGTGAAAAAGTCGAACTCAACGAAAAGGCACGGGAAATGGCCGAACGGTTTTCGAACCGGTCTCTGTCCCCTGCTCTGCTGACCGGTTCGGTTCGGCTTACCGATTTTTCCGTATTTTTCTTAATGGGATTGGGCATCTACTTTTGGCATGTGGTGCCGGTCGACGGCTTTACCTGGCAGTATATGTTGTTGACGTTCGGTATCGGTTTACTGGCCGTCACAACAAACCACGTGGCGGACGCCTATCAGGTTCAATCCTTCCGCGCTTTCGCTTCCCAATGCGGGCGGGTGCTATCGGGTTGGATTTTCGTCTTTGCATTCCTGGCAACCTTGGCATTCCTCACCAAAACCGGCGGCGAGTTTTCCCGAATATGGTTCGGAACGTGGTTTGCTCTGGGATTGATCTACATCCTGACCGGCCGGCTGATCCTCAATCTTGTTGTTAGAAAGCTGACCAGAGATGGCCGCCTGCAACGTCGTGCGGTGATCGTCGGCGGGGGCAAGGCGGCGGAAGAACTGCTTATCGCCCTGGAAAGTCAGCCCGACAATGACATTCAAATCTGTGGCATTTTCGACGACCGTGACGACGATCGCTCACCGCCGATGGTTGCCGGCTATCCGAAACTGGGCACAGTCAAACAGCTCGTTGAATTCGGCCGGGTCACCCCTCTCGATATGCTGATTGTGACGTTGCCGATGTCAGCAGAAAGCCGGGTCCTGCAGATGTTATCCAAGTTGTGGGTACTGCCGGTGGATATTCGCTTGAGCGCCCATGCCAACAAGCTGCGTTTCCGGCCGCGCTCCTACACCTTTGTCGGTTCGGTGCCGTTTTTGGATATTTTCGACAAACCGCTGGCTGATTGGGACAATATTGCCAAGCGCATGTTCGATCTGTTCTTCGCCACCCTGGCTATCATTGTTCTGTCGCCACTAATGCTGGCGACGGCGCTTGCTATTCGTCTGGAAAGCCCCGGTCCGGTGCTGTTTCGTCAAAAACGATTTGGCTTCAACAACGAAATCGTCTCGGTGTTGAAGTTCCGCTCCATGCGCCACGATATGGCCGATCCCGATGCCAAAACCGTTGTCACCAAGGGCGATACGCGCGTCACCAAGGTCGGCCGCTTCATTCGCAAGGCCTCCATAGATGAACTACCGCAGCTTTTCAATGTTTTGCGCGGTGATCTGTCGTTGGTCGGTCCGCGGCCACATGCGGTCAATGCTCAGACCCAAAACCACCTTTGGGATCAAGTCATTGACGGCTATTTTGCCCGCCACAAGGTCAAGCCGGGCGTCACGGGTTGGGCGCAGATCAACGGGTGGCGCGGCGAAATCGATACGCCGGAAAAAATCAAACGCCGGGTCGATTGCGACCTTTACTACATCGAAAACTGGTCGGTGCTGTTTGACCTCTACATTCTGACGCTGACACCGTTCCGCCTGATCAATACGGAGAACGCATATTGACCGCCAGCGCGCTCCCCGCTCCGCCCGGTCTCTTGGGCAGCCAAAGAACTGATCGGTGGAGTTGGGCCGGGCTGGTCCTCAGCATGTGCGTATTTCTGGGCGGCTTCGTTATTTTCGAGCCGGCACCTTACGAACTTGCCCTGATGCCGGTGCTCATCATCTGGTTTATCGCCGGACTGAAACTGCGTGTTGAATTCGGTCCGCTGATTGTTCTGCTGATTTTGTTCCAAGCCGGTGGCCTGATTTCGGCCACCCAGACCGACCGCTGGGAAGACATCCCGATCTATTATTCGGTCTCCATATTTCTGGCCGCCACCTCGATCTTTTTTGCTGCAGTTGTTGCTGATGATCCCAATCGGCTGAAAACCATCATCAATGCCTGGCTGGCGGCCGGCATCGCAGTCGCGGTGATCGGCATCTTGGGGTATTTCCACGCCTTCCCCGGCGCTGAATTATTCACACTTTATGACCGTGCCCGAGGCCCGTTTGCTGATCCGAATGTTTATGGGCCATTCCTGGTGCTTCCCGCCGCCTGGTACACCCGGCAAATTCTAACCCGCCCCTTGCATCGGCTGTTGGGTCCGATCACCTGGATGACTATTATCGCCTTCGGTATATTTTTAAGCTTCTCCCGCGCCGCCTGGGCGCTGTCGGCATTTGTTTGTGTCGCCACGGCACTCATGGTGTTCGTCAATGAACGTAACGCGGTGCGCCGCGCCCGCCTGGTCGGGCTGGCCGGGCTGGCGTTGATCCTGCTTGTCGCCATGTTGGCCATCGCGCTGACCAACGAGCAAGTCTCGGAACTATTTACAGAACGGGCTAAACTCGTCCAAGACTATGACGGCGCCCGGCTTGGCCGGTTTGAACGCCACTGGATCGGTTTCGCGCTTGCGGCAGAAAAACCGTTAGGTATAGGCGCGCTGGAATTCGGCAAAAATCTCGGTGAGGACCCCCATAATACACTGCTGAAAAGCCTACTGGCCTACGGCTGGCTCGGTTTCGTCTCATACGTCACCCTAATCGCCTGGACGCTCGCCAAAGGCTTCACCATCATGTTCAAGCGCCGGCCCTGGGCGGCCACAATGCAATGTATTTTTGTGGTTTTTGTCGGCCATATACTGATCGGCCTGATCATCGACACCGACCACTGGCGGCATTTATATCTCCTTGTTGGCCTTATCTGGGGCATCGCCGCGGTGGACCGAGCTTACGTCCCGCGGCGCTATCGTCCGGTTCAACCCATGGCCCCAACAGCTGCCGCTGCCGCGTAAACTGCCAAGTTTTCACGCCTCCTAGCAGTCGCCTTCGATCGAAAAGGTGACGTTTTTTGAGCAACACCCGACACAATGTTGGTCGCATCATCATTTGATGGCGCGGGCGCGGCGTTGGGCCGGAAGCCGTTTGCGCCTGGAGGATCTGGCCATGGGTGCAGTTCGATCACGCGGCGGCGCTGCGGCGCGTAGACGGCAGGCTGAACATATCGACATGTCGCAAATCCGCCCGACACCCTTGCAGCGTCGGATCGGTACCTATGACCTCGTCGATGAAGCCACGCTAGCTGAATTCGAGCGCCAGGTAGACCAGCTTTTGGAAACCGTCGGCATTGAAATTCGCGGCGACGATGTTGCCATCGAGTTGTTTCGGCAGGCCGGCGCCAAGGTCGATGGTGCGCGCTTACGGTTTGAACCCGGCCTGGTGCGCCAATTATGCGCTACGGCGCCCTCCCAATTTACGCAAGTAGCCCGCAACCGCGACCGTTCAGTCACCATCGGTGGTGATCAGGTAGTGTTTTCCCCTGCCTATGGATCGCCTTTCGTGCGCGACCGCGCCGGCGGCCGCCGATATGGTACGATGGAGGACTTCAAAAACTTCGTCAAACTGGCCTGGCAATCCCGGTATCTGCATCATTCCGGTGGCACGATCTGCGAACCGGTCGATATCCCGGTCAACAAACGTCATCTGGATATGGTTCACGCCCATATCACCCATTCAGACAAGCCATTTATGGGATCGGTGACGACAGCGGAACGCGCCGCCGACAGCATCGAAATGTGCCGCATCCTGTTCGGCAAGCAGTTCGTTGACGAGAACTGCGTCATCCTGGCCAACATCAACGTCAATTCGCCGCTGGTCTATGACGGCGAGGTCACCCGCGTCATCCGCACCTACGCGGCGGCCAACCAGGCAGTGATCGCCCTGCCCTTTATTCTAGGCGGCGCCATGGGACCGGTCACCATGCCTGGCGCTATCGTTCAAGGTCTGGCCGAAGCTCTTGTTGGTGTGGCGCTGACCCAGTTGGTGCGACCGGGAGCGCCGGCGATCATGGGTATATTCCTATCGTCCATGTCGCTACGGTCCGGCGCCCCGACCTTCGGCATGCCGGAACCGTCGCTCAGCTATTTCGTTATCGGCCAAATGGCCCGCCGTTGGAAGTTGCCGCTGCGGCTTGGCGGCTCGCTGACCGCCTCGAAAATCAACGATGCCCAGGCGGCCCAAGAGAGTGCGGATTCGCTGTTTGCCACCATATTATCCGGGGCAAATTTCGTCCTGCATGCCGCCGGCTGGATGGAAGGCGCGCTGGTCATGGATTATGAGAAATTTCTCATCGATGAAGACCATGTGGGCATGATGGCCCGTATGGCGGCCGGGCTTGATCTGGATAGCAACGGCTTTGCCCAGGACGCTCTTGAGGCCGTAATTCCGGGCGGCCATTTCCTCGATTCCGCCCACACATTCGCCAACTACAAGACGGCGTTTTTCGAACCTGAATTATCAGACGCCAAATCGTTTGAGCAATGGCGCGACGACGGCGAGGTCGATATCTATGAACGGGCCTCCCGGTTGCTGCAAAAACGCCTGGCGCGGGAAGAAATGCCGCCGTTAGACCCGGCTATCAATCGCGAAATCAAGGCCTTTGTTGAGCAGCGCAAAGCCGGTATGCCTGACGCCTGGTACTGATAGTATAGGTGAATCAAATTTTCGCCTTATTAGGCTAAGAATTTGAATTTTATATGTTTTTGGATTGCCCTTATGAATAATCCCGCCCGATCCACTGACCCGCTGTTACAGCCCTACCAGCTGAAGCACTTGACATTACGCAATCGGATCATGTCGACGGCCCATGAGCCGGCCTATTCCGAAGACGGCATGCCGAAGGAGCGCTACCGGCTTTATCACGCCGAAAAGGCCAAGGGCGGCATCGCCCTGACGATGACCGCTGGCTCGGCCCTGGTATCGCGGGATTCACCGGCTGCCTTCGGTAATTTATATGCCTATAAAGACGAAATCGTCCCGTGGCTGAAAGAGCTCGCAGACGACTGCCACGATCATGGTGCCGCTGTCATGATCCAGCTCACCCATCTGGGCCGGCGGACCAATTGGAACCATTCCGACTGGCTGCCGGTTCTGGCGCCCTCGCCGGTGCGGGAACCGGCACATCGCGCCTTCCCGAAGACTGCAGAAGAATGGGACCTGGACCGCATCGTCACCGATTATGCCGATGCGGCCGCGCGCATGCAGGCGGCGGGATTGGACGGCATCGAATTGGAGGCCTACGGCCATCTGCTGGACGGCTTTTGGTCACCGGCAACCAATCACCGGCACGACGAATATGCCGGCAGCCTGGACAATCGACTACGGTTTACCCGACGGGTACTCGACGCCATCCGGGATTCTGTCGGCGCTGAGTTCATTGTCGGCCTGCGGCTGGTCACTGACGAGGATTGGGACAAAGGCCTCAGCCGCACCGAAGGCATGGAAATCGCTCAGAAGCTCGTTGGCGATGGTCAGATCGATTTTCTCAATGTTATCCGCGGCCATATCGAGACCGACGCGGCGTTGTCCAAAGTGATCCCAGTCCAAGGCATGGCCGCCTCACCGCATCTGGATTTTGCCGGTGAAGTGCGCTCAGAAACCAAGTTCCCAGTATTTCACGCCGCCCGTATCGCTGATGTCGCCACAGCACGTCACGCCATCGCCGAGGGGCGTCTCGATATGGTCGGCATGACCCGTGCCCATATTGCTGATCCGCACATCGTCAATAAAGTGGCCGAGGGCCGCGAACATGAAATCCGCCCCTGTGTTGGCGCCACTTATTGCCTGGACCGCATTTACGAGGGCCATGAGGCGCTTTGCATCCATAATCCGGCGACTGGCCGCGAAGCGACCATACCGCATGTCATCGCGCCCACTGGTGGCCAACAAAAGCGCGCTGTTGTCGTCGGCGCCGGCCCCGGTGGATTAGAGGCAGCGCGGGTTCTTTCGGCCCGAGGCCACCAGGTCACCGTCTTGGAAGCCGGCCCGCAAGCCGGCGGCCAGGTTCGGCTTGCCGCGCAAACCAAACGACGGTCGGAACTGATCGGCATCATCGATTGGCGGCTGGCGCAATGTGAAGCCCAGGGCGTTGAGTTCCGTTTCGACACATTTGCCGAGGCCGCCGATGTCCAGGCGTTCACTCCTGAAATCGTCATCATCGCCACCGGCGGATTACCGAATCCAGAAATCCTGGAAACCGGCAACGATCTGGTGACCTCGACCTGGAACATCATATCGGGTCAGGAAAAACCGGCCGAGCGGGTGCTGCTTTATGACGACAACGGCGCCCATCCGGGTATGCAGGCAGCTGAGACAATCGCCAATGCCGGCAGTCAGTTGGAAATTGTTACGCCTGAGCGCTTTTTCGCGCCGGAGGTCGGCGGCCTCAATCATGTCGCCTATGCCCAAAGCTTCGACCGCAACGGCGTGCGCATTACGATCAACACGCGGCTTCTAGGAGTGCGTCGCGACGGCAATGAACTGATCGCCACACTGGGCAGCGATTACTCGGATAAAACTGTCAATCGCCGGGTAGACCAAGTGGTCGTTGAACACGCGACCCTGCCCCTGGACGACTTGTATTTCGCCCTAAAGCCGCTCTCTAGTAACCTTGGCCAGGTTGATTATGAGGCGTTGATTGCCGGCCGTCCGCAAACTAAAACACCGAACACCGACGGGGACTTTCAGCTGTTCCGAATCGGTGATGCGGTTGCCAGCCGTTCCGTTCATGCCGCCATCTACGATGCCTTACGGCTTTGCAAGGACGTATAGATTTCGACCGGCAATGGCGCCACCTCAACCTGAATCAAAACCTTAATTCCAAACTACACATAAATAATATCAATAGCTTATACTCTACATTAGAATCTAGCCGACAGGCCAATTGAATCTATTTCTTAAAGCCGCCTCGAACCATTTGTCCGAAATTATCTGCCAATCAAAACCAAATATCGCGGGCGTGCCACCACGCAAGGTTTTTTACGAACTGGAAAAACAATCTGCGGTGACGTAGGGTTCTGTTCCGGTTGGCAATTTTCACCCGGCCGGAGGATATCTAAACGCTGAGGGGCAAAGCGTGTGAGAATGGTACGGCTAATATCTGGCCGATGGGCCAATTCTAAACGCACCGGTCTTTGGAACCGGACGGTCGCCGCGAGTTTCGCCGCCGCTTTTATTTGCGCGATCGCCGCACAATCACCCGCCACCGCCGATACCGACCAGAAACGCGCGCAGATCAAGCAGCCATTATCGACCGAAGCCAATGCCCGCGTCGACGCGCGGGTTCGCGGCTGGATTAAATTGGCGCAAAAATCCAAACGCAAATCAACCTCCAGCCCGACAAAACGCAAGATATCCCCGCCAAAACCACGCAAACAACCAACGGTTCGACGCAAGAAACAACCGGCACCGGTCATCAAGAAAAAACGGGCACCGGTGGTGAAAAAGAAACCACCGCCGGTCAAGAAAAAGCGGCCACCCCCAGTCAAGAAGAAGAAACCGCCGGTTAAGAAGAAGCCCCCACCGGCCGTCAAGACACCGCCGAAGAAAGTCCCGGCTCCGCCTGCATTGGTTAAAAATCCGCCAGAAAATGTGCCTGATCCGGCGCTTGAAAAACTCTGCAATGCTAATCCGAGTGATCCGGCCTGTAATGCGCTGCCACCCCCGGCGGTGCCCAAACCGGACGAGGATCTTGGTTCGGTGCCGAGCTTGTGTGAGCAAAACCCGAACCTTTCCAATTGTTCCGACGAAACCAAGCAACCGATCGACGGCGAACCATCAACCGACAAGCGGCCGCCAGCAGTCGACACCGAGCCTGACGATGATCCACCAGGCAATCCGCCCGCGCCTCCTGGGGGCACGCCGCCTCCGCCAATTCCCGACCCGCCACAATCAGGCGGATTGTGTGATAGCGGGGAGTTTCGCGATGAAAACAATCAATGTGTCGCCGAATGCCCACCTGGGTCATCAATATATCTGGGCACCTACGACAATGGCTGTGTAAGCGCCTGTCCAGCCGGCATGGTGCCGAATGAGGAGAACGTTTGCGCCTGGTGCACCGGGATCTATGTGGACGGCCAGTGCCTACAGGAATGCCCGGCCGGCCAATATGAATACATTACCGCCAATGACGCGGCCTGCGTTGCCGCCTGCCCTGAGGGCACACAGATTGAAGGCAACCGCTGTGTCGCCGAATGTCCGGCCGGCTCCGTCTCTCAAAACGGCCAATGCACCCCCTGCCCAAATGGTACGGCAGCCAGTGACGGGCAATGCGTGACCCAATGCCCGGCCGGCACGGTGCAGCATAACAATCAATGCCAACCGCAATGCCCACAGGGCTTTGAAGTATGGAATGGCCACTGCACTGTCCCCGGCGATTGCTCCGGAGGCCGGGTTGAAGTGCAAGATGGCACGCCGGGCGGCTCCTGTGTCGCCGAGTGCCCTGAATATATGGTCGAGCGCGAGGGCGCCTGTGTCGGAACCGCGGTCTGTATCAGTCAGGGCGGCCTCATTTCTGATGGCGAGTGCGTCTTGGAATGCCCCAATGGAACCGCCAGTAGTGGTACCCACTGTGTTTCCGAATGCCCGGAAGGGTCAACGGTCGTCAACGGCCAATGCACAATATGTCCGTCTAGTTCGTATATCGACAATACTGGTGAGTGCACCCCGCGATTTTTCTGCTCGCCACTCAGCATCACCGTCAACGGCCAATGCCAGCCATTCGGCGAAACCACGCCTGATGATTTTGTCGAAGCTTGTGTTGAGGCGATAGATAAGGGTGATACCGGCGCCACTTCCGCAGGTGGTGCGTTTAACTCTGATTACGCCGGCCAACCCCCGGCGCGGCAATGTGAAATTCTCGTCGACAGCCTGTGCACCAATGCCGCCGGTTCCGTCGAATTGGCAACCTTTTGTGAAGATCGACCGCCGCTCTGCGGCGCTGGTGAATATTTGGGATCTGATGGTTCCTGTGTCGGCGAATGCGCCGCCGGCGAGTTTACATCCAACGGCGACCGTTGCGTCGCTCAATGCAGCCCACCGTACAAATCCGCCGGCGGCCAATGTGTTGAATATTGCCCGCGTGGCTACGAAAGCGCGGCTGGATCAGATGCGTGTCTGGCGGGTTGCCCGCCGGGGCAAACTCGTGAGGGCGGACAATGCGGCAATAACTGTCCGGAGGGCGAAAACGCCAGGGTATCGCCGACGACGGGAGCCACCGGTTCCTGCCAGGCAGCCTGTGCCGAAGGCGAGGTTGCTTACGGCTCAAATTGCCGCGCAGACTGTATAGGAACGGCCACCCCGGTCGATGGTATTTGCGTCCCGGAAAATACCGTGCCCTATGAAGACGCGGTCACCGCCTGCCAGGAGGGCAACGATAATTTCGCAGCACCTGGTGGCGCAACGGATGCCAGTGCCTGCGAAGCCGCCATCGCCGAAAAATGCGCCGCCGCGGGCAACGCCGGCTCCGATGAGCACCGCTATTGTTTCGAACGCCCGCAACCGGGGCCAAATGGCGGCACCTGTTCTAACGGACTGATTGAACATGAGGGCAATTGTCTTTCTGTCTGCCCACGCGGCATGGCCGATACCGATGGCCGTTGCCAAACCGTTGAACCACAGCCTGGAAACCCACCCGAAGACGGCACGACACCGGACGATGGGACGACCCCAGACGATGGCACGACACCAAACGATCCTGGCGAAACGCCGCCAGGTGATAACCAACCGCCAGAAGACGATCAACCTCCTGGCGATAACCAGCCACCAGACGACAATCAACCCCCTGGCGATAACCAACCGCCAGAGGACAATCAGCCGCCGGGAGACGACCAACCGCCCGGAGATAACCAACCTCCGGGTGACAACCAACCGCCTGGCGATAACCAACCGCCAGAGGACAATCAGCCGCCGGGCGGAAACCAACCACCGCCTTCGGTCGATCCAAACCAGCCGGGCTCCGGCCTGACACCGGACAAACCGGCACCACCGATTGTCACCAAACCGCGGAAAAAGAAAACGCCGGCACAAAGGCGCCGGGTAAAAATCGCTGCGATTGTCATCGGGATTGCCAATTACCGGCTGAAAGGAATGCCAAACCTGCCCCATGCAAAAGTTGGTGCCGATGCATTCCAAACGTACCTTCGTACGAACAGAAAGGTACCGTCAGTAAGTATTCTGCGCCGCGACGACAGCCGATTTACTGACCTGACCGCCCTGCTGGGCCCGCCCGGCGATCGCGGCGCTGCCCTGCGCAAGGCCTTCTCGGGCGCCGTTCCAGGTGAATTGAATATCTATATTGCCGGCCATCTGGGCGTAAACACCGACGGTGCCGTAATGCTAATGCCAGCTGACGGCGACCCGGAAGCACCGGCGCAAACCGGCTATTTGCTGTCCACGCTTTATCAAAATGTCGCCGCCCTGAGGACCCCACGCTTGAGAGTATATCTCGACGGCGCCGTCCTCATGGATTCCGCTTCACCGGCTGGCAAAATCAAATTGTTCCCCAGCATCGGCCCTGCCGGAACCAATACCCCACCGGGATGGGTTGTTATGGCCGCGACCACTGGGAACCAACCAAATGCCGCGCCATCCGACACGGCGCCCAGCTTGTTTACGTCGGCATTGATTGCCGGACTAACCGGGAATGCTGACGAATCCGCTGATGGCCTGATCAAAGCCGGTGAGCTGTTTGCTTATGTCCGGCAGGTCCTGGCGGCGGCTGGTTCTGCCGCTGAAAGCCAGGTCCCGGCATTTTATGGCCGAAGCGGCCAATTGCTCGCACAAGTGACCGCCCGGTCGAACCTTCCAAAACCTAATCCGTTGCGCAAGACCGACGGTTCAAAGCCGGAAGCCCTGACTGAACCAGCTCAAGATGCCGCCACGGGTCCAGGTTTTGATTGCTCTCGCGCTAAAATCCGAGCGGAAAAAACCGTCTGCCGCAATGCGGAATTGGCGGCTCTGGATCTGCAAATGACCCAAAAATACGTGCAACTTCGCCGCCGGTTAAAAGGCTCCCGCCGACGCGCTCTGATCCGCCGACAGGCCGCATGGCGTAAAGAACGAAACACCTGCCGGTCGAATGTGACGTGCTTGAATTGGATTTACAAAGAGCGGATCGGACAGTTGAAATAGTCCGTAATTGAGGGAAATGGAGTGCGTTTTTCGGTCAACCTAATTCCTCGGCCAAGTCCTGCAATGTGGTCTCCAATCGGCTCAGAATTTCAACACACTCCGCGTCGGTGACCGTCAACGGCGGTGACACCAAAAACCAGTGGCCATATTTGCCACCGGACGTCGGCCGCGAATAAATCAACAGTCCGTTGTTGAGACCATGGATGCGCACACGATCGGTCGGGCGGAGTTCGTTGGCGAATGGTTTCTTGGTTTGCCGATCGGCAACCAGCTCTACCGCCAACAACAATCCCTTACCGCGTATATCGCCGATAATCGGGTTGTTCGCCTTAATGGCCTCCAGCCCAAGCGATAATTGATCGCTCCGAGCCCGGGTGTTCGTGAGCAAATCCAAACGGGCAAATTCATCCAACACGGCATTGCCGACGGCGCACGAGATTGGGTTGGCATTATAGGAATACTGAAACTCAAAACCGGTCAAATCAGCCAATTCATCGACCAGCCGCGCCGGCGCCAGCATCGCCCCCAGCGGGCTGTAGCCGGAACCCAGTCCCTTTGCCATCGTGACAATATCCGGCAATGCATCCGGCCAGGCATGAGCGGCCAGAAATTGCCCTGTACGCCCGGCACCGCACAGGATTTCATCAAACACCAAATGCACGCCGTGGGCGGTACATATATCGCGAACAGCTTTGATATATGACGCCGGCGGCACGACGCAGCCGGTCGATAAACCGCCGATCGGTTCAATCACAAACGCCAGTACAGTCTCGGCGCCGAGATCAACAATGACATCGTCGAGCGCCTGCGCGCAGTGAGCGGCATAGCTGTCAGCATCAAAACCATCGGGGACCCGATAGTTTAACGGTGCCGGAACCTTGTGGGATTGCGAACTAAATCCGTCGACGAACGGCGCCATCATGATATCGCCATTGATCCCCAGCATGGCAATCGTCGCACCGTGATAGGACGGCTGGCAGGTTATGATGTGGCGCTTGGCAGGGTGTCCGGTCGCGATCGCATGTTGGCGAAGAAACTTGATGGCGTTTTCCATCGCCTCACTGCCGCCCGATGCCAAGCTGGCATAGTCGAAGCCCGGCCCGGCGGCTTCGCACAGGCGTATTGAATAATCGATATTGACTTGATTTTGCGCCAATCGGGCAAACACGTAATCGAGTTGTTGCGCCTGTTCCGCCATCTTGGAAATGACGTGGGCATTGCCGTGGCCGATGTTGCTCAGTACCGGGCCGGAGGAAACGTCGATGTAACCCCTGCCAGTATCATCGAAGAACCAAATACCTTCCGCCCGTTCGATGATCGGCATCGGGACGATGGCGTTGCGGCCATAAAAAGCCGCCTGACCGGCATCGGTCGCCGGCATCGTAGCCGCCTGGGAAATGTTTGAATGGGTCGCCATGATAAAATTCCAATTTGTCTACAAAGCCACGTATTGTTATTATTGTTTAGATAATTTTGATGACAATTCATTGTCAATGTATATATTGTTATGATGACAATTTGGAATCCGGACATCACTGGTCACCACCGGTCGAAAAGCTTGGCAATCGCCGAGGCGATCGCTCGGGACATTGAAAACGGCACATTGGTGGATGGCGATCGATTGCCGCCGCAGCGCGACCTCGCCTATGGGCTTGGCGTTTCACTCAACACAGTCACCCGTGGCTATGCGGAAGCGGCGCGACGCGGGCTGGTTGGCGGCGAAACAGGACGAGGCACCTATATCCGCGTTGGCACGCCGGCCCCGCTTAGCCTCGTTCCGGCGCGTACTGAGTTGGATTCAACCGGGCCCATCGACCTGACCTTGAACCTACCGGTACCGGGCAACAGTGCCGATTTGCTGCGAGACACCCTGGTCGATCTTGCCGGCTCAAACATTTTGAATGATCTCCTCGATTATCAGCCGGGCGGTGGATTACCGGCACACAAGGCAGCAGGCGCCGCATGGATCGGCCGTTCCGGCCTTCATGTGAGCGACGACAATGTGTTTGTCACTGCCGGGGCTCAGCACGCCATTTTGGTCGCCCTCATGGCAACGACGCGACCCGGCGATACCGTCCTGGTGGAAACCATGACCTACCCGTCACTCAAACAAATTGCCAGCCACCTGGGCCTGAAACTCATACCGGTGGCCCTGGATGAAGCCGGATTGATCCCATCCGACCTTGACACCGCATGTGCCGGCACTGGCGCCAAAGTGCTTTATTGCCTGCCGACAATTCAAACGCCGACAACGGTAACGATGCCGGAGGACCGACGACGGGAAATCGCCGATGTCGCCCGGCGTCATGGGCTAACGATCATTGAAGATGATGTTTTCGGCATGTTGCCAGAGGAACGACCGCTTCCCCTGGCGGCCTTTGCACCTGAACGAAGCCTCTACATTACCGGCGTCTCCAAAAGCCTGGCACCAGGATTGCGGATCGGCTATCTCAGCGCCCCAGCCGCCTATAAGACGGCAATAGCCAGCGCCATAACGTCTACCTGTTGGGTATTACCACCATTGATGGCCGAGATCGCCACACGATGGATTGCCGACGGCACCGCCGACCGGCTCAACGGGTTGCAACGTCGGGAAATCGCGGCCCGGCTGGATATGGCGCGCGAATATCTGGGCGCTTATGAACTGCATTCGCATCCCAACAGCCTGCATGTCTGGCTGCCACTCCCGCCGCCGCTCCGGGCCGAAGAGTTTCGGGTCAATTTGGCGGGTCATGGGGTCAAAGTTCTGACTGCGGAGGTCTTCGCGGTCGGCCAAACATCGGCGCCCCAGGCCATCCGCATTTGCCTCGGCTACGAGACCAGTAGGGAAAGATTGCTTCTGGGATTGCAGGCCATTGCCGGAAATCTAAAAGATCCCAATCCACCTGACGAAATGTACGTATAGCGGCGATGATGGAGCAATAATTTAGGGAATAATGGTCGGAGCGAGAGAACTACCCCGATTCAACAAATTCAATAAGTTAGACAATGTTCGACCCCAAATCTCCCCATTGTTTTTGTTTGCTTATTTCGCCGATTGTCAAATCTTCCGGGCATAAACTGAAACAACAGAAAAAGATCCATTAGTCTGACGACTCGAACAATTCACGCGCTTCGTCGCTGTCTGGATCCGTGATTTCTTCTGCAGGTGTATTTAACGATTCGCTGATACTGGTGCGTAGTTCTGGGTCGTATCCCGCGTCCTTATTGGCGATATCAGCCGGCCAATAGCCTGCCCCTTCGACTCGCGCGATACGATTTTTCATCCGCCAAAGCATGGTGGATAAAACCATCTCTGGATTTTTCCCGTGCAGCTCAATTCCGGCCAGAAACAGGGCAACAAAAAGCTCTGTGCGACCCATAGGTTTTCCGTGTTCCAAAATAATTTTATAAGCAGCCTCAGCCACCTGCTCTTTTGGCGGGTTTTTGGGGCGAACTATTCGCTTGGATTTTGTGGGTAACGAATCAGCCCGGGCTTCATTGTTACCGATTGGCCTTTCAACCCCGTCAGAAAAATCATACCAAGCCTCAATGAATGCCTCCGCGTGGCGCAATTCCCTGCGCCACTCTTCAATCTGTTGCTGGTACTCGTTGATCTGTTTAGCCAACAACTCGCGGCGCATGTTGGCGTTTTTCAAGGCTTTGTCGGTCATTTTGTATGTTCCCGCCATGTTCTATTCAAAGCAGTAATACAAGAATTCAGGCGGCTCGTCCACAGGATACACACAGTCTGTGTTCGACTTGTGTATGAAATTCATTCGGCGTATAATTCAGTTCATGCAGGCCTAAAACGCGTAAGGCCTGAGAAGCGCTCCCACGCTATCCCAGGCCTATGTTTTAGTTATCCGCCACCAGATTGCACTTCGGGCGGAAAAGGACGGGAACTGGCGTCCCTGAGTCCTTTGGGACGATAAACCAATTCCCGCCCCGCTGCAAGGGTGCCTCCAGCTATGGAGGCTTAATATGAGAAGCACTCGTGCTTGTCATTGGGTCTGCTCATACACTCGTATCCGGTTCGCCCGGATCGAGGTCGTGTGCGGCCATTGGCGCTGTTGTTAGTAGACAACGACGCCTAGGAACTGCCCACCTTGCGATTGCGGGCAGGTAGTTCCTCCTTACCATGCTTTTTGCGTGCTGGCCGTCGGGAGCCCTCTACTTCCGGCGACCTCTTATGCGGTTGAGGCAGCGTATGGGGCAATCGCTCTAGGGATTGGCCCTCTAGATCTTTATCGTTATCGCGCCAAGTTTGCCATTGAAAATGGCCAGAACATGAACAACCACTGTCAAATAATTAAATCCAATTTGACAATTTGTGCCGTAAGTTATTGAAAATAAAGGATAAATATTTTGATATGGTCGGAGCGAGAGGATTCGAACCTCCGACCCCCTGCACCCCATGCAGGTGCGCTACCAGGCTGCGCCACGCTCCGACTGAGACCTGTCCTACCGCTTCGCGATCATTGACGCAAGGAAAACCGACGGCGCTGGTTTACCGTGCCTGATCAAGCAGCCGCTTGCATTCCAGCAGTTCAAACAGGGTCGATTGCAGGCGGCGTATATCGTCTTTTGAGATCGTTTCAACTTCCTCGCCGAGGTCCGTCACGCCGCCCTTTTTGTTTTTGATAAAGCGGAACGGAGACCGCGACGACTTTTCCTCGTCGCCATCAACCATGATGTCACGCGGGATGGGCTCATCGTCAACATCAAGGGCTACCGACGGTTCACCAGCGGCCGGCTCATTCGATACCGGCACTGCGGCATCGTCGGCCTGGGTAGCTTGCGGGATCGGCACTTGCGGCGGAATGGGCACAGAGCCCTCACCGCCAATTGTTTCCGGCGAGGCCAGTTGCGATGAGGCACCATCGTGCCAAGCCGTCATGACATGACGAACGCCTTGCTCGCGCAATATGCGTTGAACACCTTTGATGGTGTAGCCTTCGCTGTAAAGCAGGTGACGGATCCCACGTAGCAGCTCTAGATCATCGGGACGATAATACCGCCGGCCGCCGCCGCGCTTCATCGGTTTGATCTGGGTAAACCGGGTTTCCCAAAACCGCAGAACATGCTGCGGCAGGTCAAGCTCGCCGGCCACTTCGGAGATCGTTCGAAATGCGTCCGGGCTCTTGTCCACGTTTTCCCGCCGACTTTTTTCGCTTAACCGTCAGAACCGGTCAACGCGTCGTTGATTTTCTGTTTGAGAACGTTGCTCGGCTTAAAAACCATCACCCGACGCGGAGAAATTGGTACTTCTTCCCCGGTCTTCGGATTCCGACCGATTCGCTCACCCTTAGATCGTACAATAAATGACCCGAATGATGAAAGTTTGACCGCCTCTCCCCCAACAAGGCAATCCGACATTTCAGACAGGACCATTTCAACGAGATCAGCGGATTCCGTGCGCGACAATCCAACTTTTTGATAGACAGCTTCGCACAGATCGGCCCGCGTTACTGTTTTTCCCCCCATCCCTTTGTCCCCAGCTTGTATTATTGATGTCTCTGAAAACAAACGTTTTCCGCAAGGTGTTAACCCTACGGTATTGTTTCAGGAGCCCTTGGTCAACCAATTGAAGTTAGACGATGGATGGAGGTTACCAACGTATTAACGTGGCGCCCCATGTGAAGCCGCCGCCCATGGCCTCCAATAATAACAAATCACCAGGTTTTACCCGGCCATCTTGAAGCGCCGTATCGAGCGCCAACGGAATAGATGCTGCCGACGTGTTGGCATGTTTATCGACGGTGATCACCACCTTTGCCGGATCAATACCCAGTTTGCGGGCGCTGGCATCAATGATCCGCCGGTTGGCTTGATGCGGAATGAACCAGTCGATGGTCTCCGCACTCTCTCCAGTTGCATCGAATGCATCAACGATCACATCGGTGATCATGCCAACGGCGTGGCGAAAGACCTCTTTACCCTGCATCCGCAGATAGCCGACGGTCTGGGTCGATGAGGGCCCGCCATCGACATAGAGTTTGTCCCTTTGCCGGCCATCGGAGCGCAAATGTGATGTCAGCATACCGCGATCACTGACCAGTCCGGGTTGTTCCTGAGCTTCCAGAACCACCGCGCCGGCGCCATCGCCGAATAACACACAGGTGGTCCGGTCTTCCCAATCTAATATGCGGGAAAAGGTTTCCGCTCCGATCACCAATGCCCGTTTGCCGTGACCGGCCCGCAAAAATGCGTCCGCCGTCGTCATGGCATAGACGAAGCCCGAACATACCGCTTGGATGTCGAAGGCTGAGCCATGGGTGATGCCAAGGCCCGCTTGCACCGTCACCGCCGTCGCCGGAAATGTGTTGTCGGGCGTCGATGTCGCCAGGACGATGATGTCGATATCAGCAGCATCGATGCCGGCATGCGCCAGCGCCTTGCGCGCCGCGGCCAAAGCCAGATCGGAGGTGAACTCACCTTCAGCGGCGATATGGCGTTCAGTGATACCGGTGCGCTGGACGATCCACTCATTTGAGGTATCGACCATCACCGCCAATTCATCATTGCTCAGGATTCGATCAGGCAGATGGCTGCCGCATCCAAGGGCCACGGAGCGAAGTGTGCTCACTCTTCACCTACTTTCTGGTCGTCATCTGTGTCTAATCCGTCACCGTGAAAATCAACGATGTCCAAGGCGATTTTATCCATCAAACCGTTACGCACCATGTCGTAGCCCAATTCGATTGCAAAGGCGAAACCGGTTGGATCGGCGCCGCCATGGCTTTTGATTACAATCCCGTTCAAACCAAGAAAAACCCCACCGTTGGAGCGGCGGGGGTCCATTTTCTCACGCAGCTTTTGAAAGGCGCCCTTGGCAAACAAATAGCCGATCCGCGCCATCAGTGTCCGACCCATGGCGGCTCGTAAATATTCAGCGATTTGTTTTGCGGTGCCTTCCGCGGTTTTCAAGGCGATATTGCCCGAAAACCCTTCCGTCACCACCACATCAACCGTTCCCTTGCCCAGATCGTCGCCTTCGACGAAACCCAGATATTCGACGGAACGTATGTCATTGTCGCGCATATACCGGCCGGCGGCGCGGACTTGTTCCAAGCCCTTGACCTCTTCAACGCCAATATTCAGAAGACCGACGGTCGGCCGCTCAATGCCGTAAAGCGCCCGTGCCAGGGCGCCGCCCATCATGGCAAAATCAACCAGTTGATTGCCGTCCGCACCGATTGTCGCGCCCATGTCCAATACGATCGATTCACCGCGCAGGGTCGGCCAAATCGCCGCAATTGCCGGCCGTTCAATGTCGGCCATCATTTTCAAACAAAACCGCGACATGGCCATCAGGGCGCCGGTATTGCCGGCCGAAATGCACACATCCGCCTCGCCGGCCTTCACCGCCTCAAGCGCCCGCCACATGCTGGATTTATACCGCCCGCGCCGCAGCGCCTGACTTGGCTTGTCATCCATGCCGACGGCAACTTCACAATGATGGACAGTGGAAACTTCCCGCACCTTGGGATACTGCGCCAGAAGCGGATTGATGATCGCCTCATCGCCGAACAGCATGAAACGCACATCCGGACGACGCACCAATAGATCAGCGGCGCCGGGAATGACGGTATTTGGTCCGTCATCACCGCCCATCACATCAAGGGAAATGGAAATCGGTCTTGCCATGCAGTCGAAGCGCTAAAATTATGTTTGTGTTTAGTTGACGTCTTGCCCTTTCGGTCGATGGAACATACCCATTTCAGGTTTCCAGACAACCGCTTTCTTGTCGCTTTGATATCCGATCAATGTTCGAAATTCACTTGCCTTTGAGTTTCGACAGCGCCGCGAATGGTGAGTTCTCGCCAGTGACAGCCGATTTCACCGCTTCCTCAGCCGGTGGATCGTATTCAATACCATCGCGGCGGGGATAGGGGTCCAGGCCCAGGGCGAAAGCTTCACATACGATCGGGCCGAGATCGAGATGCATTCCGTCGAAGGTTTCCGGAGGATCTTCCTCCTGGGGGTCGATTTCGATTTCTGTTTTCGACGTCTCCCGGCCTTTGGCGGCACTTGGCGTATATCGCAATAAAACCGCTTCGCTAACATCTTGCTCGACCGGGTCAAGTGTCACCACGCAGGTCTGCACGACCCGGCCGTCAACGGTCCCATCAACAAGAATACCGGCTTTTCGCCAGGGTTTGACATGTAGTAATGCAGACACCGAGAGGACTTTTTGCAAACCGCAAAGCTTAGCTAACCCGGCCATTTCCTCCTCGTCGGCCTCAATGCGCACATGGGTCCCCTCGTTGGGTATGCCGGTGACATCGATCGGATGTGAAATCGGCAACTCTGCCTCTTCGTAATTCATGTCCATTCTGGCCTTCTAACTTGCCATTGCCGGCGCAGAGATCCATGAAATCTCGCCGGACATCAGTTCTTGCGTGCTCTGAGTACTCAGGCCGGATGCCGCATCAAGCATATAACCGGCTATGGCATTCGTAATTTCCGGCGCCGGCGCGCTATCAGCATAAAGATTGTTTTCAAGCGCCGCCGCCAACGCGCCGCGGTCACCACTCTCCATGCCGACGGCGTAGTCTTTGGAGCGACCGTAAAACACTTCGCCTAGTTTCTTCATTTTTTTCGGCACCCGTAAATCGGCAATACCGATTTCCCGTAGGTTGGCGTCCATGTCTGCCAAGAACAGGTCAAAGACCTCCTGGCCGAACTGTTGAACCGCGCCCTCTTCCTTACCGAACCGGTGAAAAACCAGGAACAGATGCATGACGATCATATCGAATCGGCCGGTTGGCGTATCGGGCACCTCAAATCTTGCATAAAAATCTCGGAGCCTTGCCTGTGCCACGATTGATGCATAAAAGGCGACCGCACCATCGGATTTGCGCCGTCTAAAGAGCCCGAATATCATGACCTGCTCACTTTACCAGATGGTTGGATTAACATTGCTATTCGCCGGCGCCTTGTTTAGACGGTGTCTGTGACATTAGGATACGTATCAAACATGTATGGTTTGATTTTACGAGTGAGTTTCCAGTGCGGTTTAAACATGATTGTCAGTAAACGCGATAAATCGACAAAGAAAATGCCAAAAACAACATCTTTTTCAGCTCGCCGCGGCCTGCTGCTGGCAGCGCCCTTAGCTGCCGCGTTGGCGCTATCGGCTTGCGGAGAGGTTTCACAGCGTGTCACCCACGGCTATGTGGTGTCGCCAGAGGCGCTTGAGCAAGTCCCCGTTGGATCCAGTCGCGAGCAGGTTCTGCTGGCGTTGGGATCCCCATCAACCACGGCGATGATCGGCGGTGAAGCATATTATTATATCTCGCAAATAGAAGAACGCCCGATCGCGTTCATGAAGTCAGAAATCGTCGAGCAGCGTGTTCTGGCAGTTTACTTTGACGAGGAAGGCCGTGTCCGCGAAGTCGGCAATTACGGCCTTAAAGATGGCAGAGTGTTCGACTTTCTCACCCGTAAAACCCGCACCGGCGGCGCCGACTACAGTTTCCTGGCTCAAATGCTGAAGGGTCTGGGACGCTCGACGAGCTAACGGCCGACACCTCAGCCCTAAAACAAATTAAAGCCCCCGCGCATGGCGCGGGGGCTTATTTTTTTGATCCGACTAGTGACGCTTAGTGCGCCAGTACGGCCAACAGCAGCAACGCCACAATGTTGGTGATCTTGATCATCGGGTTGACGGCCGGTCCGGCGGTATCCTTGTAGGGATCACCCACCGTATCGCCGGTAACAGCAGCTTTGTGGGCTTCAGAGCCCTTGCCGCCGTGATTACCGTCTTCGATGTATTTCTTGGCGTTGTCCCACGCGCCGCCACCGGCGGTCATGGATATTGCCACGAAAAGACCAGTGACAATGACACCAAGAAGCATGGCGCCAAGTGCCGCAAAGGCGGCGTTCTTGCCGGCAATCGCATTGATCAGGAAATACACCACCAACGGTGACAGCACCGGCAGCAGCGACGGGATCATCATTTCCCGGATCGCGGCTTTGGTCAGCATGTCAACCGCTCGGCCGTAATCGGGCCGTTCGGTGCCCAGCATGATGCCGGGTTTTTCCTTGAATTGGCGACGAACCTCTTCAACCACCGCACTGGCGGCACGACCGACAGCGGTCATGGCGATGCCACCGAACAGGTAAGGCAGCAAGCCACCGAAGAACAGGCCGACAACCACATACGGATTGGACAGGGAGAAATCGACCGTTCCGACATCAGCGAAATACGGGAATTTCTCCGGATTGGCCCCGAAGAATTTCAAATCTTCAGTATAGGCGGCAAACAGTACCAACGCGCCGAGACCGGCTGAACCGATCGCATAGCCTTTGGTGACTGCTTTCGTGGTGTTGCCCACCGCGTCCAAAGCATCAGTCGTATCACGCACATCTGACGGCAGCTCAGCCATCTCCGCAATGCCACCGGCATTGTCGGTAACCGGGCCGAAAGCATCCAGTGCCACGACAAAACCAGCAACAGCCAGCATCGTGGTAACGGCGATGGCGATACCGAACAGGCCGGCCAGATTGAAGGTGACAATAATGCCAGCAATAATCACGATGGCAGGCAATGCTGTCGCTTCCAAGGAAATCGCCAAGCCCTGAATGACGTTGGTGCCATGTCCGGTCAGCGATGACGCGGCGACCGATTTCACGGGCCGGTAATTCACTCCGGTGTAGTACTCGGTGATCCAGATGATCAATCCGGTCACCGCCATGCCGGCAACACCGCACAGATACAGATCAATCGGCCGGTAAGCCACGCCCTCCATGGCGACATACATGTCACCAAGAATGAACTGTGTGACCGGATAAAGCACGATAAGGGACAAGATCGCCGTGGCGATGAAGCCCTTATACAAAGCGCCCATGATCGAGTTCGACGAGCCGAGCCTGACGAAGAAGGTACCGATGATGGATGTCACGACACAGGCCCCGCCGATCGCCAGCGGATACAACATCGCCGAATCCAACACTGCGGTTCCAGCAAAGAAGATCGACGTTAAAACCATGGTGGCAACGACGGTCACCGCATAGGTTTCGAACAAATCAGCGGCCATGCCGGCGCAGTCGCCGACGTTGTCGCCAACGTTGTCAGCAATCGTTGCCGGGTTACGCGGATCGTCTTCGGGAATGCCTGCTTCAACCTTGCCGACCAAATCGCCGCCAACATCGGCGCCCTTGGTGAAGATACCGCCACCCAGTCGTGCAAAGATTGAAATCAGCGATGCACCGAAGCCAAGCGCCACAAGCGCATCAATCACAATGCGATCGCCGGATTGAAAACCCATCATCTGGGTCAGGACCGCATAATAAACCGTCACGCCGAGCAGCGCCAAACCGGCGACCAGCATACCGGTCACCGCGCCTGCCTTAAAGGCAACGTTGAGGCCAGCACCGAGGCTCTGGCTGGCCGCCTGCGCGGTACGCACATTGGCGCGCACGGAAACCAGCATGCCAATAAAGCCAGCGGCAGCCGACAGAATGGCGCCGACGGCAAAGCCGATGGCGACCGTCAGACCGAGCAGCCAGACAACAATGGCGAAAATGATGACACCGGCAATGCCGATGGTCGTATATTGACGGGTCAGATAGGCTTGTGCGCCTTCCTGGATCGCCGAAGCGATCTCCTGCATGCGCTCGTTGCCAGCGTCGGCTGCCATCACAGATTTGATGGCCCAAACGCCGTAAGCGAGCGAGAGCAGCCCGCAAAGAATTATGAGATAAAGAGGGCTCATTTCGTGCTTTCCTATGAGTTGTTTACCACGCGCGATACCCCCCGCGCGGCACGATCAAAAGCAGATGAACATCCGGCCCGCGCGATGAAAGCTGCGGGCCGGTTGGGTTGCGCATGGGTATTGATGATGGAATTGATGCCGTCAAGACCTTAAAGCGCGTTTTTCCGCCATACTTCAGTCGAATCAGGATTCCTGTGCCCGATTCGACAAATGTTGCCATCCGATCAGGCCCAGGCAAAAAATTGAGAACGGGAAAACCAGTATCAAGACAGTGTTCCACCCGAAGGCATTTAACAGCGCCCCTGACATCAAAGATGCCATCGCCACAAAGCCGAAAACCAGGAAATCGTTGGCGGCTTGAACTTTCGACTGTTCCTCCGGCTCATAAGTCGCCGTCACCATTGTCGTGCCGCCGATAAAGCCAAAATTCCAGCCGATCCCCAAGAGCACCAAAGCGATCCAGAAATTGGCCAGGTTCAATCCTGACAAAGCCACGGCAGCGCAGGCCATTAGAATAAACAGGCCGAAGGCAACGACTTTCTCCGCGCCAAAGCGCGAGATCAGGTGCCCGGTAAAGAAACTCGGCGCGAACATGGCAATCACATGCCACTGAATGCCCAGCGCCGCATCGGATTGCGACAGACCGCAGGCCACCATGGCCAATGGCGCTGCGGTCATGACCAGGCTCATCAGCGCGTAAGAGATGATGGCGCAGGCGACCGCGACAATGAACTTTGGCTTGCCGATAATCTGAAAAAGCGGTCGACCGGATTTCCCAGTCGGCGATATTACCGGTTTGGGAATCGCCACAAAGCTCAAAATCATGAATGCCAGAATGCCCAATCCGATTTGCGCGGTAAAAGCCCCAGCAAACGGGATTGGATCGAATAAATCCTTGGTGAAAATCGCAGTTTGTGGACCGATGATACCGGTAAACACGCCACCGATAAGAACCCAGGAGATCACCTTCGGCCGCAGCGCCGGGCTGGCCGTGTCGGCTGCGGCAAAGCGGTATTGCTGGGTAAAGGCATTGGCGCCACCACTGAGCATCATGCCCAGGCAGAACAGCCAGAAAAACCCTTGTATGACCGAATAGGCCGCCAACGCGCCGGCCACCATGGTCATGGTGGTTGCGAACATATAGGCCGGACGGCGGCCGACTTTGCGGGCAAGTAGCGCCGCCGGGATCGTCGTCAACGCGGTTCCAAGCACGAAACCGGTCACTGGCAGGGTAGCCAGCGACTTGTCGTCACCCAGCAGGTAATAGCCGGTCAACCCACCGAGCGAGATGGCAATCGGCGCGGCTGCACCGCCAATGGCGGTAGCCGACGCCAGGATCAGCGCATTGCGTTTAGCCAGGCGATCACCTGTCGCCAAGTCAGATTCGGTTGTCGCGGACGTCATGGAAGACCTTTCAAGGCCTGTCTCTTACGGTTCATCGCCAGACATGGCAAGAACAGCTTGCCGCATAGCGGTGTTGCAAATCATACCGGTTGCTGCATCATTGCCGCCTGGGCCTTCAAGAGGAAACGTCATGGCGCAGATACCAGTAATTGACATTGGCCCGATATTCGGCCCTGACGGCAAAGATAAGCAGACCTCAGGACACCAGGTTCGCGAAGCGGTAACGCGTTTTGGATTTCTCGTCGCCACCGGCCTTCCCGCTGACTTCAGCCGCAACGGCAATCTTGTCCAAGCCATCAATCGCTTTCACGATTTGCCGGATGAAGTAAAACTGTCATTGGCCCGCCAGAAATTTGCACCTAAGAACCGCAATGTCCTACGCGGCTATTTTCCTGTGCAATCAGACGGCATTGCCCAGAAAGAAGGCATCGATATCAGCCTTCATGACCAGGCCTGGCCGCGATCGGACGATATTCTGCTTGAAGCCAATGTTTGGCCCAGCGAGGACCAAGCCCCTGGTTGGCACGCCGCGATGCTGGCTTATGGCGCGGCGGCGGAAACGGTGGGGTATGCATTGCTGGAAGCATTATCAAGCGGCTTTGACCTGCCGCCACGGGATTTGGCCAAACAATTCCGCCACGGCGCCACGACGCTGCGGTTACTGCGCTATCCAAGCCACCCATCAGAGATATCACACGATCAAGTCGAACAGGGCAAAGCCGTTGAAATCAATGGGGATCTTTACCGGCTTGGAACGGCACCCCATACCGATTCAGGATGCCTGACCATTCTGAATGCCTTGGCCGCCCCTGGCCTGCAGGTTGAAACCGAACCCGGCGTCTGGGTAAACGCACCGACCATCGACGGTACACTGATCATCAATATTGGTGACGTCATGGCCTTCTGGTCCGGCCAAACCTACCGCGCCACCCGCCACCGGGTCATCGCCCAATCGGAAGAACGTTTGTCCATCCCGCTGTTTTTCGAACCGGGCTACGACACCGAAATCACCGCACCGGATGGAACGCAGCTCAACTACGCCGATCACCTGCGCGACAAACTGAGAAACTTTACCGAGTTCAAGGGCGTCAAATTTTAGAAATGCCGATAGGAGCCGTGCTCCAGCACCATCGGCGCGCCAGCAGCATCCAAGATTTGTACTTTGCCAGCATTTTCAGTCATCTCGCCGATCACCGTGCCGGTAACGCCGGCTTGCGCCAAAGCTTCTAGAAAGGGCGCGGTATTTTGCTGGCTGACACTGGTCAGCAATTCATAATCATCGCCGCCACTGATGGCGGTTTTGAAAAGTTGGTCATCTCCGCTGATCATTATGGTTGCAGCCGGTGATAACGGGATGCGATCGCTGTGCACCCGGGCGCCAGTACCGCTGGCAATACACATTTTCTCAAGATCTCCCACCAGACCATCGGAAATATCCATGGCGGCTTGGGCGAATTCCCGCAGCGCGGATATCCCAGCCAGTGGCGGTTCCGGCAACTGATAGCGCCCCACCAGATCCATGCGATGGGGCTCATCGAGATCAACATCACCGGCTTCTTCTGGAAATCGCCGGCAAATCAGGCCAAGGGCGGCATCGCCTATTGTGCCGGAAACAACGATATTGTCGCCTGCCTGCGCAGTGCCCCGGCGCACCATCGCCTTATGAGGACAATGACCGATGACCGTTATGGTGATCACAAACCGTTCTGGAGACTTGACCGTATCGCCGCCGAGCAGCGAGAAGCCATAATTGTGCTGATCGATTTCCAGACCGGCACAAAACCGCCGGACCCAGCCCTCAGTCCAATCTTCCGGCAGCCCCAACGACAGCAGATAGCCGATCGGTTTGGCGCCTTTGGCGACCAAGTCGGATAGATTGACCCGCAGCGCCTTGCGGGCAATGAGATCTGCCGGGTCACCAATGAAAAAATGGACGCCCGCCACCAGCGTATCGACGCTCACGACGAGGTCATGGCCGGGCGGCGGCGTGAAAGTCGCGGCATCATCTTCCAGGTCAAATGCGCCATCGGATGACGCCAGCGGCTTAAAATACTGCTCAATCAGATCAAATTCGCCCGGCCGGTCGACGGCTGACATCGTGAATTATCCTGGATTGTTGTCATTCTCACGGAAACGCCGCGCCAGGCGATCCAACACGCCGTTGACAAGCTTGGATTCCTCACCTTCAAAAAACGCGTGAGCGACGTCCAGATATTCGGCAATTACCACGGCGGTCGGCACGTCTGTGTGGTTCTTTAATTCATATACGCCAGCGCGCATAATGGCCCTCAGCGTCGTATCAATCCGGCTAAGTGGCCAGCCTTCCAGCAAGGCATCGTGAATATCGGGGTCAATTTCCCGTTGATCACGCACCACGCCGCTGACCAGATCCTTGAACCAATTAAAATCAGCATCGCGGTATTGATCGCCATCCATTTCCCGACCCAGGCGGAAACTTTCAAACTCAGCGACCACATCATCCAGGGTCGTGCCACCGACATCCATTTGATAAAGCGCTTGGACGGCAGCAAGGCGGGCCGCGCCGCGTTTATTGGCGGGCCTTGGCGCGCTGGCGCCGGATTGGTCATCGGCTTCGCCATTTTCCATTTCCGACACCATCAGCCGGCAAAATCGCGATGCAGGGCAACCATGGCAATCGCCGCACGAGCGGCATCGCCGCCTTTGTCCTTTTCAGACTGCTTGGCGCGCGCCATTGCCTGCTCGCCGTTCTCCACCGTCAAAATGCCATTGCCCATGGCCAATCGATGGGCCACGGAAAGGTCCATCACCGCACGGGCGGATTCGCCGGCGACGATGTCATAGTGGCTGGTCTCACCGCGAATGACACAGCCGAGCAGCACATAGCCGGCATAAGAACGCCGGCCAGCGGCCGTCGCGGCTACTGCGGAGGCCAATGCAGCAGGTATTTCCAGCACGCCTGGAACCGTCACCACGTCCCATGACGCGGCGACTTTTGTCAGCGCATCGGTCGCCCCCGACATAAGTTCCTCGGCGACTTGGTCGTAGTAGCGCGATTCAATAATAAGATAACGGTCGGCGCCCTCGCCCATGGTCAATGCCCTTTGTCGTCGATTACATTGTGATTAGCGGATGGAGGAACCACGCCAATTGCGGTTTGTCCAGCCAGATTTCAGTCTCAATTGTCACTATCGCGCAATCGCGCCACATAGCGGGCCATTAAATCGACTTCGACATTGGCGCGGTCACCAGTTTGCCGGTCCTGCCAGGTCGTCACCGCCAGGGAATGCGGGATCAGCATGACGTTGAACTCATCACCGGATACCTCGTTGACTGTTAACGACGTGCCATCCAGTGCAACCGAGCCCTTTTCAGCGATAAACCGCGATACGTCGCTGGAAACTTTGAACCGGAAATGTGACATGTCGCCGATCTGGTCGCGGGTGACGATATCGGCGACGCCGTCGACGTGGCCGGTCACCATATGACCACCCAGTTCCTGTCCCAGCTTCAAAGAACGCTCCAGATTGATACGCGTTCCAATCCGCCAGGTGCCCATCGTCGTGCGGGCTAGCGTTTCCACTGAAGCCTCCACATCAAACCGCCCTCGGCCATCGTCGAGGCGGCCCTTCTCAATAACCGTCAGACAAATGCCAGCGCAGGCAATTGATGCCCCCATGGCGATGGTGTCGGGATCCTGATTACTGGCGATACCAATCCGAACGCCGCTTTCCAGTTCGTCCAGCGCGACAATTTCGCCGATATCGACGACAATTCCGGTAAACATCAGCCGTTAATTCCTTTGTCTGCGTATATGAACCTTCAGATCGTCACCGACCGGTTGTTGGTCAATAACCTTGTAGGGCCGTTCCATCAACAGCCCTGCATGCAAGCCGTCAAGAGCTGGCACCCCATCGGCGCCGATTATTTGCTGCGAGCGGAAGAGCACCGCTTCGTCCACCAGGTCGGCGTCAACAAAGGCGCGCGCCACCTTGGCGCCACCCTCGACCAGCACTGTAGTTAGCCCGCGCTCGCCGAGAAGCATCACCACCCGCCGCAATTCAATGTGGCCAGAACCATCAACCGGAGCCGGAATGACGACAACGCCGGCCTCCGCCAACCGCGCTGTCCGCTTCGCCGGCGCTGATTCACCAACGACAACCCATACCGGGGCAATATCGAGCGTTTCGACCATGCGCGCGCCGGGGGACAATCTTGCCTGGGTATCCAGAACCACCCGGACCGGCGACCGGTCCGCCATACCATCAAGGCGGCAAGTTAGTTGCGGATCATCGGCCTGCATCGTGCCGATCCCGACCAGGATGGCATCATGATCGGCACGCATACGGTGGGCAATCCGGTGGGCTTCGGGACCGGATATCTTGGTATTGCCCTCACCAATCCGACCGATAAAACCGTCAGCCGAGATCGCCATTTTCACGCATATCCATGGTCGGCCCTCGCGAATGCGGGTCCAATGGCCAGCATGCAGGATACGCGCCTGATCGGCGTCGGCCGTCATCACCAATTCAATGCCCGACGCACTCAACCGCGCATGGCCCTGCCCGGATACGCGCACATCCGGATCGGCAATCGGCGAGACGACCCGACCAACACCGGCTTCAATCAGCGCATCGCAACACGGACCGGTTCGCCCGACATGCGCGCACGGTTCCAATGTGACGTAGCAAGTGGCACCCTGCGCCAATGCGCCGGCCTGGTCTAATGCCCGAACCTCCGCATGGGGCCGCCCGCCCTGCGCAGTCCACCCACGACCAACGACAACCGGACCATCGCCATCATCACGCACGATCAGCGCCCCGACTGCCGGGTTCGGCCAGGTCTGACCGATATGGCGTCGCGACAGCCGAAAAGCCGCCTGCATGAAACGGCGGTCTAGATCGGTCGCAGTCGGTTCGGAGCCATGTTTGGGCATTCGCTATTGCCGTTGTTGGCGTGTTTTTCGGGCCAAGCCGTATTGATCACCTATTCATCGCGTGATCGGCTTTATCGCCCATCCATACACCACCGATCATTTCCGATAAAGTTGAAACAATCTAGAAAATCAAAGCGTTACATAATTGTTCGGAATCAGATTATCGGCAGGCAATTCAATCGACATCCTCATGCGACAACTCATCGAGCACCGCCTCGAAGTCTTTTGCTTCACGGAAATTGCGGTAGACGGAAGCAAATCGCACATAGGCGACGTCATCAAGATGCTTCAGGGCTTCCATGACCATATGGCCGATGATTTCCGCCTTAATGTCGCTTTCGCCGGAGCTTTCCAGTTGCCGGACGATACCTGAGATCATGCGCTCCACACGGTCCGGTTCGACAGGACGTTTACGCAATGCGATCTGCAGCGAGCGCACCAGTTTTTCACGATCAAACGGAACCCGCCGGCCGGAGCGTTTTACGACCGTCAATTCCCGCAATTGAACCCGCTCAAAAGTGGTGAACCGGCCACCGCAATCGGTACAGACACGCCGCCGCCGGATCGCCGTATTATCCTCCGTCGGCCGAGAATCCTTCACTTGGGTATTGTCGCTGGCGCAAAATGGACACCGCATGCGCTGGTCTCATCCTTTGTTGGCAGGCCGCTATTCACTGGCGCAAAATTGTTACTGGCGCGAACTTAAAATTCGCACGCGACCGGGCCGGTCGCAAAGACCAGCCACACCAGAACTTAATGCGATTCGCGGTTCAGTCAGCGTAAATCGGAAACCGGTCGGTCATTGCTTTGACCTTCGCCCGGACTTCGGTCTCAATCGCCCCATTGCCGTCCTCACCGTTGTCGGCAAGTCCGTCGAGGACTTCGGTGATCAACATGCCGACATCGCGGAACTCCCCGGCACCAAAGCCACGCGAAGTCGCAGCCGGGCTGCCAAGCCGAATTCCCGAAGTGATGGTCGGTTTTTGCGGATCGAACGGCACACCGTTCTTGTTGCAGGTGATCCAGGCGCGGCCGAGTGACGATTCAGCCGCCTTACCGGTCAGGTCCTTGGGCCGTAAATCGACCAGAACGATATGATTATCGGTCCCGCCGGAGACGATATCAAAGCCGTTTTCTTTCAATGTGCCGGCCAACACCCGAGCGTTTTCAGCTACCGCCTTGGCGTAAATTTTGAATTCAGGGCGTAGCGCCTCGCCAAAAGCCACCGCCTTGGCGGCAATCACATGCATCAGCGGACCACCTTGCAGACCGGGGAAGATGGCGGAATTGATTTTCTTGGCGATCGCCTCATCGTTGGTCAGGATCAGGCCGCCGCGAGGGCCGCGCAAGGTTTTGTGGGTGGTCGATGTGACCACGTGGGCATGGGGGAACGGATCAGGGTGCTCGCCGGTCGCCACCAGCCCGGCAATATGGGCCATATCAACCATCAGATAGGCACCAACCATATCGGCGATTTGACGAAAACGGGCAAAATCGAAGACCCGCGAATAGGCCGACCCACCGGCGATAATCACCGCCGGATTGTGTTCCTTGGCCAGCGCTTCCATCTGATCATAATCGATCAGATCGTCCTCGGTACGCACGCCGTACTGGACGGCGGTAAACCATTTGCCCGATAGATTGGGTTTGGCGCCATGGGTCAGATGGCCGCCGGCATCCAGGCTCATACCCAGCACCACATCACCAGGCTTAGCCAATGCTAGCAAAACGCCCTGGTTAGCCTGGCTACCGGAATTTGGCTGCACATTGGCAAACTGACAACCAAACAGCTTAGTCACCCGTTCAATCGCCAGGTTTTCCGCTACATCGACATGCTGGCAACCACCATAATACCGCCGACCGGGATAACCTTCGGCGTATTTATTGGTCATCACCGAGCCCTGCGCTTCCAGCACAGCCCGCGACACAATGTTTTCTGATGCGATTAACTCGATCTCGTGCTGCTGGCGACCAAGTTCGGCGCTGATCGCCGCGGCGATCTCCGGGTCAGCATCTGCAAGCGTCCGGGAAAAGAAATCCGGGAAAAGCGGTGAATCATCCGAAGCTTTTGGCATCGACATGGGCGAGAATCCTCTTTCTCGGTGCTGGATCGACCTAGGTTATGGCCTAGGGCGCCGCCAATAGCACATCGCAAGTGGCCGTCCAAGCGCCTACAGCGACGCGATGATGTCGCAGGGGAAACTAATTGCCTGTTTGTTCGATACGGCGGCGCAGTTTCGCCACGACCAATCGCTCCAAATCAGGTTTTGCCGCTGACTTGGGTCCGATAACCGTCACCTCGACCCCGGTTTTGGCGTCAACCGCCACCACCCGCACCGCGTTGCCGACGACTTTATACTCAATATAGATTTCGCCAGCCCGTGGTTGCCTGTCGCTGCGCTGCCTCATCAATGGTCTCCCGGCCATACGAAAATCGCCGGCTAGTCTAGCGACTGCCGGCGATTCGCGGAACTAGCGGTAATATTGTTGTCTATCTGGAAGCGACGCTATCGCTCGGATTGCCATCGGCACCGGGCTCATCGCGCTTATAAATGTCGTCACGGAAATGAACAATGCCGTCGGCATTTGCCCACGCCGTCACATAAGCCAGGTAAAGCGGCACACGGGATTTCAGTTTCACATCCAACCTTTCGCCGGAGCGGATCAGTTCATCAACCCGGGCCCGCGACCATCCACCGTTACCCTTGCCCACCCAAGTGACAAACTCGCGGACATTTTGCACCCGGACACAACCGGAGCTGTGGAACCGGTAATCCTTGCCAAACAACGTCTTTGAAGGCGTATCGTGAAGATAAACTTGATGCTTATTGTGGAAGTTGATCCGTACCGAACCCAGTGAATTAATCTCGCCCGGCTCCTGGCGAAATGTGTAATTGACCGCCTCTTCGGTATTCCAATCGACCATTTCCGGGGTCAGTTCTTCACCCTTGGTGTCATAGATCCGGATTTTGTTGCGCTTAAGATACTCTGGATCCTTTTTCATTTTCGGGATCAGATCCTTGCGGATGATGCTCACCGGCACGTGCCAATAGGGATTGAAGTTCAGCTCGTAGATCTTGCTGTTCAAGATCGGTGTTTGGCGATCGATCTTGCCGACCACGGCGGTATGACGGGAATGCACAACGCCGCTTTCGACGGTTTCAATTTCCGCCGCCGGAATATTGACCATGGCGTAGCGGTCACCGAGGAAACCGGACATGGCCCGAACCCGGATCATGTTGGTTTGCAACTGCGCCAACCGCTTCTGGGCGGAAACATTGAGGGATCTCAACACTGATTTGTCGACGATGCCATTCGGCGCCAATCCGTTGCGCACCTGAAACCGGCGTACGGCTAAATCGACATAAGAATCAAAGATATTCGACATACCGGCGGCGGCCTGCAGGTCGCCAGAGGCGGCAAGACGGCGACGTAAATAAACAACGTTTTGGCTGGATGTGCCCAGGCGCATTTTCGCCCCGCCCGGAATTTTCTCCCAGCCGCCACGGGAAACGATCGCTGAATAGCGCTCAATCGCCCGGGAAATATGTTCCGCCGTTTGCGGCGATAATGTCGGCTGGGTGGAGCGGACCGCTACTTGGTCACGGAAGGAGGAATCGAACTTGTCTTTCCATTCCGCCTGCTGACGGTATTTCAAAAGCACGCTGATTGGACTGTTTTCATCGGCATTGGCAGGCAAAATTGCCCCTGCGGCGATAAAAGAAAGCGCCAGACCAGCCGACACCAGATCACGTCCAAAATGGGAATTCGATTTCAACGTCTTTTCTCCCGATTTATCGGCGACGATGCCAATAAAAATCATGCATCCGGGTATCATGATTGTGGTTAATAAACCGCGACCGCAAGGTCAGACCCCAACCGCAACGCCGAATTGCGTCAGTATACCCTTCAAATGGCGCCTAAATAGCCGATTTTCAACTGCAAAATCAAAATGTCAGGTTCACAGACGGATCTGCCGGACATTCAGAACGCGCAAAGGCTACATGCCGCCTCCCACCTTAATGTGGCGGCAACGTGTCCGGATAGAACAATTGGTAGTTTTCACAGGGATTTGACAATGGCGGGCTTATTATGCCCAACGCAAGCAGGCTAACCCATCGCCAATACCGATAGGCGCGCTCGGCGGGGAATTTAGATCCCGCCGGCGCACCGATCAATCGGTATGAGGCTGTGTATCGGCCTGATTAGAGACGATACAGAATTTGGTCTGTCCAGAAGCGATCCAGGCGTTGGAGCGCCTTGTTCAGGTCGACGAATTCCCCGGAGCCAATGCCACCCACCTGTTCGATGGATTTGATGTGGCGCTCATAAAGTTCGTCGACGATCTCGGCGATTTCACGGCCCTCTTCAGTCAACTTGATCCGCACGGAACGTTTGTCCATGCGTGAACGCTGATGATGAAGGTAGCCGCCATCAACCAGTTTCTTCAGGTTGTAGGAGACATTTGAACCCAGATAGTAGCCACGGCTGCGTAGTTCGCCCGCGGTTAGCTCTGAATCGCCGATATTGAACAACAATAAAGCTTGGACACTATTGACGTCGGAACGTCCCCGACGGTCAAATTCATCCTTGATAACATCGAGCAAGCGCCTGTGAAGGCGTTCGACGAGCGTCAGCGCTTCCATATAAAGCGGTTTGATCTCGCCATCTTCCTCAGCGGAGGCGAGCGCTTCGGCTGCCCCTTTTGCGGTAATCATGATGTAAGCCTCTCCGTTTTGTGTGGCGGGTATGTTCCCACCTGACGCTCACATTACAGACGGCCCTCTAAAAACCACTTAAAATACGCGATTAAAAAGTCGTAAATAGATAGAATTTTATTGAATTCAAATATTCTAAAACATATTTCGAATTTTAAATAAGTATATTAGTGGATTATACTGATTATATACATGATGGATTCTCTATTTATTGAGTCAACAAATCCCTAATATGCAATCAAAAACTAAATTCTACAAATAATTCTGCTTTTATTCCAAGAATATCGACGCCTGATTCAATCAACGCTGGCGATATTGGGGATAAATCCAATTTTTCTACAGATTACAATTCGGCCTGAAAGGCACTTTTAACGACAATTGTCTGGCGGATCGCGGCAGATAGCCGATTTGGGATCCGGATCCAGGCTTCATGCGGTCACCGACACTTGTTCCCGTGGATATCCTGAACTAGTGTCCGGCCGCGCGAATATCGCCGTGTTCAAGCGACTTGCCGGCTATTTCAAGGCCGTAACTTGAAAGACCCGTTCGCGATAGGCCAACCGCTTCCGCTCGCTATTTCGAGCGCAGAACTAGACCAGATAGCCAGAATGACAACTTCCCCGGCGACCGAGAATATCCCGCGAATTATTCATCAGACTTGGAAATCCCAGGAGATTCCACCGGACTGGAAGCCTTTCCAGGAGAGCTGGCAATCCTTCCATCCTGATTGGGAGTACCGTCTGTGGACCGACAAAGACCTGCGCGATCTGGTTCAAAAGGAACATCCCGAACTGCTGGAAAGGTTCGATGCCTTTCCGCTCGGCGTGCAGCGCGCTGACATGGCACGCTACGTTATCCTCAAGCATTTCGGCGGCTTTTACGTCGACTTGGACTTTCAATGCTTCCGCAGTCTAGATGATCTCGTCGATGACGCGTCGCAGAACAAATCCCGCGCTTTGCTGGTGCGAACCCGGCAGACCGGCGGCGATCCCCTGTCCAATGCCATCATGGCTTCGGTTCCCCAGCACGCTTTATGGGATCGGGTAATTGAACGGATGAAGAGCATGCCGTGGCCATCCTGGTATGTCGGTTTACCCTTCATCCGGCATGTCTACACAATCTGGGCGACCGGCCCTCAAGTTCTGGATGGGTCTTTCAAGCCGAACGAGGCATGGACGGACGACATTGGATTCCTGCCCTCGGAAAAGTTTCTGCCATACAAGCCGTTGGAGGAGATGCCGATAAAGGACTTTGACGGCTACGCGATCCATCATTACTCGTGCAGCTGGGGCGGATGGGATACCCGCGTCCTCACCTGGATTGAGCATCTCATTTATCGGTTCCGCCGATAATTCTGCCCGGTGAGGCACACCGAATGGCTAAATCAAGAGCCTTTGCGGGCCTGCCGCTCTGAAAGATATACCAGGGCCAGATAGATGAGGATCGTGATCACGTAGAACGTAATCTCGTAGGGCCGTCGCCCGAATGTGTCGGAAAAGGCCGAATGCATCAGGATTTGCGACGCCGCCACAACGAGCCAGATCACCGCCCCCCAGGAAACACCGAGCCACAATCCGATCGACGCCACCAGATCAATGACGGCGAAATAGACCGTGGCGGCCTGCCAATCGGTCGGCATATCGGGGAAGAAGCGGCCACGCCAGGGCACGTAGCTGACGATCCGCGCCCAATGGATGACGCCAGCGCCCAGCATCAATCCGGAAATGATACGCATGTACCAAAGCAGCAGATCGCGGTATGGCGGCATCGCCCATTTGCGCATTTTTTCCAGTGCGGCCATTCACCCTCACGTCGCCAGCCCGAATTGCCGACAGAAATTATCCAGGGCAAGGAAATGCGCTGAAATCATCAATTGATCAAGCCCGGAGGTTTCAATCCGCACAATATGCCCTCCCCCGGCGCCTGAATGGCGGTCATTCCCACTTGACCAAAATCATCCCATTGTCGGCAAAAAACACCATTATGCGCGGCAGAAACTGATATAGACTGGCTGTCCAGCCCTAGGATCAGGACACTGGGCCACTATCGTAATTGCCGCGAGTAGAAATGATGAATATTCAGCGCAGATCCGCCAAATCGGTAATATCCTCGGATATGGACGACCTCCTCGGCCACCGCCGCATGCGCCGTAACCGCCAAACGGATTGGTCGAGGCGCATGGTCCGCGAAAACGTCGTCACCGCCGATGACCTGATCTGGCCGATATTCATTGTCGACGGCCAAAACATTCGTCAGCCGGTACCATCAATGCCCGATGTGGTGCGGGTCTCGGTGGACGAAGCCGTGCGCGAAGCCGAAACGGCGGCGGAACTGGGCATCCCGGCGATCGCACTTTTTCCCTATACCGATCCAGAGCTGCGCGATGATACCGGATCGCAGGCGCTCAATTCAGATAACCTCGTCTGCAGGGCCTGCCGGGCCATTAAAGAAGCAGTGCCGCAAATCGGCCTGATCACCGATGTGGCGCTCGACCCCTATACCAGCCACGGCCATGACGGCCTGATGCGCGGCAGCGAGATCGTCAATGATGAGACCGTCGATCAACTGGTCAAACAGTCCCTCGTCCAGGTGGAAGCTGGTGCCGATGTGATCGCGCCGTCCGACATGATGGACGGACGCATCGGCGCCATTCGCGCCGGATTGGATGCCGCCGATTATCGTAATGTTCAAATCATGGCCTATTCAGCCAAATACGCCTCGGCCTTCTACGGCCCGTTCCGTGACGCCGTCGGCTCCAACACCACTTTGATTGGCGACAAGCGGACCTATCAGATGGATCCGGGCAATTCCGATGAAGCGCTGCGTGAGGTTGAGCTGGATATCGATGAAGGCGCCGACATGGTCATGGTCAAACCGGGGATGCCCTATCTGGACATCGTCCGCCGGGTCAAAGAGACTTTTTCCATGCCAACTTTCGTTTATCAGGTGTCCGGTGAATACGCGATGATCTGCGCCGCCGGTCAAAACGGCTGGATCGATCAGGACCGGGCGATGATGGAAAGCCTGATGGCGTTTAAACGCGCCGGCGCCGATGGCGTGTTGACTTACTTCGCCCCAAAAATTGCCCGGGCACTCAAATCCGGTAATTAGCCGCGACACGCCATGTCGTTGTCGAGCCTCCTGAATTAACGCGGTATTGTAGTTTCGCTGTCTGTTTTCGCCTATGAATGGGCAATATTGAAACTCGGAACGATACCGCCATGATCCCCACCCTTGACGACATTATTTCTGCGAAAAAATTGATCGCCGGATCCGTCATGCAGACGCCGTTCTTGGCGGCGCCCAAACTGTCGCTGCTTACCGGCGCCGATGTGCGGGTCAAATATGAAAACCTGCAGGTCACCAATTCATTCAAGGACCGCGGCGCCCTTGTTAAACTGTTGCAGCTCAACGAGGATCAACGCGCCCGCGGCGTCATCGCCATGTCGGCCGGCAATCATGCCCAGGCCGTTGCCTATCACTCACAACGTCTGGGAATTCCAGCCACCATTGTCATGCCGGAGCCGACGCCGTTCGTGAAAGTCGCCAATACGCGGGCCTACGGCGCCAAGATCGTTCTGTCCGGTGAGACCCTCGCCGATTCTCAAGTCGAGGCCGAACGCCTCATCGGCGAGCACGGCTATACGCTGGTTCATCCCTATGACGATCCGCATGTCATCGCCGGCCAGGGCACAATCGGCCTGGAGATGCTCGACACATTTGATGATTTGGACACAATCATCGTGCCGATCGGTGGCGGCGGCTTGATTTCCGGGGTTTCAATCGCTGTCAAAGCGACCAAGCCGAGTATCGAAATCGTTGGCGTTGAGGTCAGCTCCTATGCGTCGGTCTGGTCGGCCCTGCGCGGCGAAACCGCCCGCTGCGGCGGTAACACACTGGCGGAAGGCATTGCCGTCAAAAACGTCGGCAAACTCAATCTGGAGATCATCCGCGAAAATGTCAGCGATATCGTGCTGGTCGACGAACCGGATATTGAACGCGCGGTGAATGCTTATCTGACATTGCAAAAAACCATGGCAGAGGGCGCCGGCGCCGCCGGATTGGCGGCAATGTTATCGGCCCCGACCCGCTTCGCCGGCCGCAAAGTTGGTTTGATCCTATGCGGCGGCAACATTGATGCCCGTATTCTGGCATCCATCATGGTGCGCGAACTGGTCCGGCAAAATCGCGTCATGGCCATCCGTATCACCATCCCCGACCGGCCCGGTGTTTTGGGCGACATCGCCTCGCTGATCGGTGATCTCGGCGGCAACATTCTGGAAGTCGAGCACCATCGCCTGTTCCTGCACGTGCCGGCTAAGGGTGCCAGCCTGGATGTCACTGTGGAAATGCGCGACGCCGCCCATGGCAACGAGATCGTCGCCGGCATCGAGGCGAACGGATTTCTGGTAGATCGCCTCGATACCATTGAGGCGGAACTTTAATTCGGTCCATTTTTCGAAAAGCGATTGAAATCCGCCAATTGCATCCCCAAATGAAGCTTGAAGCACAATGTTAAGGGTATAAACATGAACACCTATTCTGAAGGCTACGATGACCGCGATAGCGACCTTCGGCCTGCCTTCGATCCCCATTCCCAACCGCAATTGTTCGCCAACGTCCGCTCCCGCCGGCTGGTTGCCTATTTGATCGACCTGGTGGCTATCGCCGTTTTGACGTTTGTCATGGGCGTCATGGTCTTTTTCCTGGGCATCTTCACCTTCGGTCTGGCATGGGCGCTTTACGGTGCATTGTTTCCGTTGGTGGGCATTGCCTATTCCGCTTTTACTCTGGGCGGGCCAAATCATGCCACCCCGGGCATGCGAGTCATGGGCCTGGAGATGTGGGTCTGGCACGGTGCGCCGATGTATCCGCTTCTAGCGGCCACTCACGCAATCGGCTTTTATGTGTCGATCACCTTCCTGACGCCGTTGATCCTAGTGGTTTCGCTGTTCAACGACCGCAAACGCCTGCTCCACGACATTCTATTGGGCACGGTATTGATTAATACCGAAGAATAAACCCACCAACTGGCTTCACGCACTATTGCGCCGGCAGGGCAACCTGCCGGCTTGCATCGTTCTGGAGAACCCATTAGGCCTGAAATAGGCAAGCGGGTCGATCGAAGGCATGGCGTTAGCCGGCGAACTCCAGATGTGGCTGACTTTTGCGATTATCGTCGCAACCGTCACCCTATATGCCTTTGAGCGGCTGACGATCGAGGTCATATCGCTTGGCTCGATCGTTGCCTATCTCGCCCTTTTTACAATATTTCCGCTGACGCCGGCTGGTGCCAATCAACCCTTGACGGCACCGGACCTGCTCTCCGGGTTCGCCAATCCGGCATTGATCACGGTTCTGGCGCTGTTGGTCGTCGGCCAGGCGTTGTTCCAAACCGACGCGCTGGAATATCCCGCCCAACAAATCGCCCGCCTGGGCGGCAAACGCTCCGGACGGGCCGTCATCGCTGTCTTGTTGATCGCCGGCGTCATCAGCGCATTCTTGAACAACACACCCGTCGTGGTGATGTTCGTGCCAATCCTGACGGCTATTGCCGCTACCCGCGGTGTTTCCACTTCGAAAGTGCTCATGCCGCTGTCGTTTATTTCCATTTTCGGCGGCATGACGACGTTGATCGGTTCGTCGACAAATCTGCTGGTTGCCGGCGTGGCGCGGACGTCGGCGGGGATTGAGATCGGATTTTTCTCGCAATCCGCCCTTGGCCTTTGCCTTGCCGCCGTTGGCTTGGTCTACACATTGACGATCATGCCGCGCCTACTAACCGCCCGCCAGTCCATGGCCGATCAGATTGCTGGTGGCGCAGGCAAGCAATTTATAGCGCAAATTCCGGTCGATTACGGCCACCCGCTGGTCGGTGCCAAAAGCATTTCCGGTATGTTCCCAGCTTTGAAAAACATCACTGTCCGGCTGGTGCAGCGAGGAGAACACCCCTTCTTGCCGCCGTTTGAGGACCTGGTTTTGCGACCCGGAGATGCCGTCATCGTTGCGGCCACGCGCCAGGCATTGACGAAACTACTGTCTTCCGGATCGGCCAATCTCGCCACCGAAGGCGAAGATGAGCCCGATGCCAACGATGCCGGCTCTGGTGACGGCATGTTCACATTGGCTGAAGTGGTCGTCGCGCCCGGTTCACGTCTAACTGGACGGACCATCGAGCAGGCCGGCGTGCGGGCGGCAACGAGCACCGTCGTGCTCGGCGTACAACGGCACTCGCGCATGCCCCGCATGGCCATGTACGACATTCGCTTGGAAGCCGGTGATGTGTTGCTTGTTGGTGGCACCCGCGAAGCCATCGAGGGCCTGCGCGCCAACCGCGACTTATTGTTGTTGGAATGGTCGGCCGCCGATGTTCCGCAGAAGCGCTACGCGCCGCGGGCGTTGATGATGTTCGTACTCATGGTGGTGCTCGCCGCGGCCGGCGTCATTCCCATTGTCATGGCCGCCCTTGCCGGCGCTTTTGGCATGCTGATCACTGGATGCCTGAACATTCGCCAGGCCATTCGGGCGCTTGATAGCCGGATCTTCATGCTGATCGGCGCATCGCTCGCCAGTGCGGTGGCGCTGGAAGCCACCGGCGGCGCGTCGTTTATAGCCGAATCGATGGTTGAACTGATGGCCGGCCAATCGCCGGCGGTGATCCTATCCGGCGTCTTCCTGCTGGTTGCCCTGTTGACAAATGTTTTGTCCAACAATGCCACCGCCGTGTTGTTCACACCAATTGCCATCGGTATCGCCCAGCGCACCGGGGTTCCACCAGAAGCCTTTATTGTTGCAGTGATATTAGCGGCTAATTGTTCATTCGCCACACCGATTAGCTATCAGACAAATCTTTTGGTGATGGGCCCTGGCCATTATCGCTTTTCTGACTATTTGATTGCCGGAAGCCCACTAATCATCTTGATGTGGCTGGCATTTACGTTTTTGGCGCCTTGGTATTATGGTCTGTAGAACAATAATCGCACGACAAAATCTGAGCAGATGACGAAACACGTCGACAATCCGCAATTCTATCTGACCGCCCCGGCGCCCTGTCCCTATGTGGACGGCCAGCAGGAGCGCAAGGTGTTTACGCATTTGGTCGGCGAAAAAGCCTCTTCGATGAATGATATTCTGACCCATGGCGGATTTCGCCGCAGCCAGAATATTGCCTACCGGCCGGCCTGCGAAAGTTGCCGCGCTTGCGTCTCGGTGCGTGTCGCCGCCGACCAATTCAAGGACACACGGGCGTTTCGCCGGGTCGTGCGCAACAATTCCGACGTTATTGGCCAGGACATGCCGCCGGCCCCGTCGTCGGAACAATATTCGCTGTTTCGTAGCTATTTGGATGCCCGGCATTTCGACGGCGGCATGGCCGATATGTCGGTGCTCGACTACGCCATGATGGTCGAAGACACCCACGTCGAAACTAAAGTCATCGAGTATCGTCTGCGCGGACCCGATTCCGGCATCACCGGCCGCGGCGCCGGCCCGCTATTGGGCGTCGCTCTGTCCGATGTGCTGTCGGATGGCCTGTCGATGGTTTATTCGTTCTTCGATCCGACGGTACGCGACAGATCATTGGGCACCTACATGATCCTCGACCACATCCATCGCACCCGAACCTTGGGATTGCCATTCGTCTATCTGGGATACTGGGTCGCTGGATCGCGCAAGATGAACTACAAAACCCGGTTTTCACCGCAACAACACCTTGGGCCGAATGGCTGGACTGAGGCGGACCGACCGCCCGGTGATGGCGATGGCGATGGCGATGGCGATTTTTAATGACATCGGCCGTCATTTGATCCAATTCAACGGCAGCGATCCGCATCAACGTTATGAAGAGCGCGGATCTAGCTTGAACGAGCTATTAGCGACTTAAAAACCGGCGGCGACATGACCTCATTTCCTGAATCATTGCTCAACGGCTACAAGACCTTTCGCGGCGAACGGTTCGGAGACGAAAGCGCCCGCTATCGCCATCTCGCCGAACAGGGACAAGCGCCGGAAACCATGGTCATCGCCTGTTGTGATTCCCGCGCCGCACCGGAGATGATTTTCAATTCCCTGCCGGGCGAAATTTTTGTTGTCCGTAATGTCGCCAATCTGGCACCGCCTTACAAACCCGACGGCCAGTTTCATGCCACCTCGGCGGCGCTGGAATTCGCAGTCCAAAGCCTCAAGGTCAAAAATATCCTGGTTCTGGGCCATGGCCGTTGCGGCGGTATCAACGCCGCGCTCAATCCGGCTGATGAACCGCTTTCACCCGGTGATTTCATCGGCAAATGGATGGAACTTCTGGGGCCGGCGGCCGAAGCAATCGCCAACAACCAATGGATGACGGATACCGAACGGCAAACCGCGCTTGAACGCATCTCGATCCGCTATTCAATTGATAATCTGCGCACTTTCCCATGCGTTTCCATCCTGGAAAGCAAAGACCGACTGGCGCTTCACGGCGCCTGGTTCGACATCTCCAGCGGCGAATTGTGGGTGATGGATGCTGATACCGGCGATTTTGTACTTTCCGCATAAGCTGACCGGTAGTATCTGACACTGTCCGGGCGCGGCCCCTTGCGCTAAGGTTGGCGCGCACGCCTCCCCCGCAACGCTCAATAATTGACGGACGCATCCCCCGCCCCATGACCTGGCAATCCGAAGTCGACGAAATTCTCAAACGCCGTGAATTGGCCAAGAACCAGGGTGGCCCGGATTCGGTCACCCGCCAGCATGATAAAGGCCGGCTCACCATCCGTGAGCGCATCGATGCATTGCTCGACGACGGGTCGTTTGATGAATTGGGTATGGGGGCCGGCACCGGCGAACGTAACTCAAATGGCGAATTGATCGATTTCTCGCCGGCCAATTATGTATTGGGATTTGGCAAGATCAACGGCCGCCGGTGCATTGTCGGCGGTGAAGATTTCACCATGAAGGGCGGATCGCCGTCCGCCGCCGGCCTGCGCAAAAGCGTTTACACCGAAGATCTTGCCGTCCAATACCGGGTGCCGCTAATCCGGCTGCATGAAGGCGCCGGCGGCAGCGTCGGCTCACCAGATACCAAAAGCCTCAGCGCCCCGGTGTTTGATCCGCCACGTTTTCGCTCCGTCGCCAAAGCTCTAGCCAGCGTGCCGGTGGCGACAGCTGCCTTGGGCGCGGTGGCTGGTATGCCGGCGGCCCGGTTGGTGGCGGCGCATTTTTCGGTCATGTCGAAATCCACCGCACAGGTGCTGATCGCCGGCCCGGCGGTGGTCAAACGGGCCATGGGCGAGGATAAAACCAAGGACGAATTGGGCGGCGCCAGCATTCATACCCGCAACGGTACCGTCGATAATGCCGGCGAGAACGAAATCGACAGCCTGGCGCAAATCCGAACCTTCTTGGGCTATCTACCCGACAACGTTTGGGAATTACCGCCGGTTTCGTCCTGCGATGATCCGGTCGAGCGCCGGGAAGAGGCTTTGCTCGATATCGTGCCGAAAGAACGCCGGCGCGCCTTCGACATGCGCAAGGCCCTGTCGCTAATCCTCGACCGGGAAACAATGTTTGAGATCGGCCGTGGCTATGGCCGCAGCCAGATTACCGGGCTTGCCCGCCTAAATGGCCAACCGGTTGGTGTCTGGGCCAATGACGGGCGACACTTGGCCGGCGCCATGACAGCCAATGGCGCCCAGAAAGTTCGGCGGTTCATAGAGCTTTGCGAAACATTTCACCTACCGATTCTGAGCTTCGTCGATGAGCCGGGTTTCATGATCGGCTCGCAATCGGAAAAAGACGCCACCATCCGCCATGGTGCCAGCGCCGTTTTAACAGCCGCCATGGCCCGCGTGCCGTGGGCCTCCATCATGGTGCGCCGATCATTCGGCGTCGCCCAGGCGGCCCATTATGGGCCTGATGCCTATGTGCTGGCCTGGCCCTCGGCGGAATCCGGCGCCCTGCCGGTTGAAGGCGGTGTTGCCGTCGCTTTCCACCGGGAAATCGCTGCTGCCGAAGACCCTGACGCCAAACGCCGGGAGCTGGAAGAACAACTGGCTTCGCGGCAATCGCCATTCCCGCGAAGCGAGGCGTTTTCCGTCCACGAATTGATCGATCCCCGCGAGACGCGGCCCATGCTTTGCCGCTGGATCGATCGTGTCCAACCTTTATTACCACCTTTGCTCGGCCCAACCGGGTTTTCCCTCCGGCCGTAATCGGCACTCAAGGAGCTGCACATTGGCAACTCGAATCAAACTGGAAACCGGCGGATCGGTCTGGAAATTACTGGTTTCACAAGGTGACACAGTCACCGAGGGCCAGACGTTGTTCATCATGGAAGTGATGAAAATGGAGGTTCCTTATGACGCCCCAGCAGCCGGCCGGATATCAGCGGTCCATGTGGCCGAGGGAGACGTTGTTGAGGAAGACCAGTTGGCAATTGAGATAGAATAATTAGTTTTATCTAATAATATCAATAAATTAATCGCATTTCCTAATGCAAAAACACCTGCATCCGGGCGTCGTTACTGACGAGTTCCTAAGCCTTGTACCAGACGATTTGGGCGCCGGTCGCCAGCAGCAGACCGTCGCGAGACCAAATTTCCATGTGTTGGTCATGAAAGTTCGACTGAAAGCGTTTTCCTTCCGCCATACCAAGAATTGGCCCTGCGCCTTGGGCGACGATTTCCTCGGGCGTTGCGTGAAAATATGTCGTCATCGATACGGTGCCCGCCGGCACTAGGGTGCCGATCACATGGACAAAACGCAGCAGGAAACAATCGGCCAATGCCGCAAGCGACAGATAATCAAGCGGCCGGGCCGGCTTGTCCTCAATCCACAGCAGTGACTTGGAATCGGCCGGCACTTCAAAGGGCGTTCTTGAAAAGGCCGGCGCGCCTTGCGCATAGCGAAAGTCATAGCGTTGAAACCAGCTCGGCATCCGCTCCGTGGAATGCGACTGACAGGCATCAGCCGGCGGCACGTCCGGCATGCCGGAAGCGTGATGGTTAAAAGCCTCCGGCCGGGCGCCACAGACCACCGAAGCGGTAGCACATATGGTTCCCTCTTGGATGAGTTCCAACGACCAGTGCTGCGTATATTTGCCCGTCCTCTGGGCGTTGGCGGTGATTTCGAATTCGCCGTCGGCCATGGCTTTGCAGAAATTCACGGTCAGCGCCACCGGATGATGCGCCTGGTCTTCGCTTTGCAGGACTGCATTGAGCAAAACAGCCGCCGTCACCCCGCCGAACGGTCCGGTCATATTGGCATATTCAGAAGACGTGGCGCCGCGAAACCGGCCTTTCTCGATTTCGCTCAAGGACATGGCATCGTCGAAGGGATGGGTCGTTGTCATGTATGGCCTCTCAAATGCACTGGCGCTCTGCTCTACGACTATGCATGTAACATGAACCGCACAGCGCGAAACCCACCAATTCAGCATGGGAGATCGCCCTGCATCTGCAGCCGCATCTCGCACCGTACCGGGCGCAATTCACATGACAAAAATCAAGGCTGCGAGTTAAACCCGGTCTATATTTGCCGCACTATCGTCAATCTTGCCGGCCAGCCGGCGAATTAATGGACCAGAATATGACCGATGCCCCCTTTGCCGCCGTCGTTTATCCGCCGCGTTCCAATTCTATTGGATTTCTCGGTGCCTTCGCCGATGAGCTCAAGAAGTCCGGTATTCGGGTCGGTGGCATTATTCAGGACGGCACCGTCGATGCCGATGGCACTCCGACCGGCATCAACGCCGTAGATGTTGGCACAGGCGCCAAGGTGGCCATCAACCGGCCAACGAAAGAGACCCGAGCGAGCGGCGCCTGCTCGCTGGATCCGTCCGGTTTGGCCGATGCCAGCTCGATCCTGCGCCGCGCCGTTGACGACAATGTCGATCTCATCGTCGTTGATAAATTCGGCCAGGAAGAGCAAAAGGGCAAAGGCCTGTCAGATGAAATCATGTTAGCGATCACAGAGGGGATCCCGCTGCTGATCAGCGTGCCGGAACCGGCCCTAGAGCTGTGGCAGGAGCGCACTGGCGCTATTGGTTCGGTGCTTGAACTGCAAAATGCAGCACTGGAGGACTGGTGGCGGCAAAACCGGCGGACAGCCTAGACAACCAAGCTATCTAACCTACGGCGAAAACTTGTTTGTTCGTGGGAAGCCAGTCGGTACCAATCGGCCGGCCTGGGCCCGTTCACCACACCAATCGGCCATATCGTCCAACGACCGCGTATAGGTACGTCCGGCGGAATCCTCCCAGGTGAGACCGGCTTCGGCAACGAAGACTTTCAGGTCCGACACTTCGCCATCCTTATAGCGCTGCAACCGCACACCTTTGCCGCGTCCCATTTCCGGGATCTGGTCGCGCGGGAAAATCAGCAATTTGCGGTTCTGACCGATCACGGCAATGGTATCGCCGGTCGCCTCGACGCACATTTTGGCCTCCACCGGCAGTTTGACATTGAGCACCTGCTTGCCCTTGCGGGTATTGGCGATCACATCGGCCTCCGGCACGATAAACCCGTTGCCGATCGTGGAGGCCACCAGCAGGCTGCGCTTGGGATCATGAACAAAGACGGTCAGGATGTCCGTCCCCTCGTCCATATCGACCATCAGCCGGATTGGTTCTCCGTGGCCACGGCCACCAGGCAATCTATCGGCGCCAATCGTATAAAATTTGCCGCCAGTGGAAAACGCTACCAGCTTGTCTGTTGTCTGAGCGTGCAGGATCAGTTTGAGCTTATCGCCCTGTTTAAACGTCAGCCCTTCAGTGTCCTGCAGGTGCCCCTTCATGGCGCGTATCCAGCCCTTGTCGGAGATCACCACCGTCACCGGCTCGCGTTCGATCATCGCCTGCTGAATATCTTCAATGTCATGGTCGGGCGCATCAGCGAAATCACTGCGCCGCTTACCCAAATCCGTGTTCGGCCCGTAGGCTTTGCGAATTTCGCGAATTTCCCCCGAAATGTGTGCCCACTGCATGTCGTCGGAAGCCAGCAGTTCCTTCAAACCCGCCGCCTCTTCAAGCAGTTTGCCGTGTTCGGAACGGATTTCCATTTCTTCCAGTTTGCGCAAGGACCGCAAACGCATGTTGAGAATGGCTTCCGCCTGTACATCGGTCAGATTGAACGCCGCCATCAAGGACGGCTTAGCTTCATCCTCCTCGCGGATGATGCGGATGACTTCATCGAGGTTTAAAAACGCGATCAAATAGCCGGCGAGCACTTCCACCCGGTGCTCGATCTTGCCGAGCCGATGATTGGAGCGGCGGACCAGAACTTCCTGGCGGTGCTCCAGCCATTCGCGCAAGACATCGCGCAGGCCGAGTACATTCGGCACCGCGCCGCGCGACAGCACGTTCATGTTCAGCGAGAATCGGTTTTCCAGATCTGTCAGCTTAAACAGCGATTCCATCATCAGGGCCGGATCAACGGTGCGCGACCGAGGCTCCAGAACGACACGAATATCTTCCGCCGATTCATCGCGAATATCGGCAAGCAGCGGCAGCTTCTTGGCCTGCAACAGCTCAGCAATCTTCTCAATCAACCGCGATTTTTGCACCTGATAGGGGATTTCGGTGACGATGATCGCCCAGGTGCCCCGGCCCATGTCTTCCTGGTGCCAGCGCGCCCGAACGCGAAACCCACCGCGCCCGGTTTTATAAGCATCCAGGATATTGTCGCGGTCTTCAACGATAATGCCGCCAGTCGGGAAATCCGGTCCGGGAACCATTTCCACCAGCTTGTCGATGCTGGCATTGGGAAATTTGATCAGATGCAGAGCCGCGGTGCACAATTCGTGAACATTGTGGGGTGGGATAGATGTCGCCATGCCAACGGCGATGCCGGCGGCGCCATTGGCCAGCAGATTGGGAAAATTGCCCGGCAGGACGACGGGTTCTTCTTCCTCGCCATCATAGGTCTCGCGGAAATCAACTGCGTCTTCGTCAATGCCGTCGAGCAAGCGTTTGGCAACGTCGGTCAAACGCGATTCCGTATACCGCATGGCCGCGGCGTTATCGCCATCGACATTACCGAAATTGCCCTGCCCGTCGACTAGCGGATAACGCACGGCGAAATCCTGCGCCAATCGCACCAACGCGTCGTAGACAGATTGGTCGCCGTGGGGATGGTACTTACCGATAACATCGCCCACCACGCGGGCTGATTTTTTAAAACCCGAGCCTGGATCAAGCTTGAGTTGCCGCATGGCATGCAGCAGCCGCCGGTGGACCGGTTTCAGACCATCTCGTACATCTGGCAGCGCCCGATGCATGATGGTCGACAGCGCATAGGCCAAATAGCGCTCTTCCAAGGCCTCGCGCAGATTAATCGGCTCGATAGAGCCGGACGAAATGACATCGTTTCCCATGTGTTCTGGCTACTCCTTTCGCCGATTCGCGGCAAGTGGCCAGTGGGGTTTAAGAGGCCTGTTGCCTGTTGCCGCGCCAGCCACTTTCCGGCGAAATCCCTATTACTATGTCGTCATTGCCCGATTTATTCGGGCAATCCAATGGCGGGTATACAAACTGGCTAAATCAGAACTTGGCCCCAGTGGCAGCACCCTTCGCGGAGGCCAATGGATCACCCGGATAAACCGGGTGATGACGGGGGTAGTCTTTATCCTCGGACACCCAGTCAGCACATGTTCCACAGCACCGGGTAGCCCCTCAAAATATAATCCTCCGCCCTTTGAACCTTTCCGCCGCCTGCTGCGACCAATGAACATGCGCTGGTCGTCCACGCGCAGTGATCAACAGGCAGGAGGAAGCCATGACCTACGTGATAAAAACAAAAAAACGGACGACCGTCGGCGCACCATTTTCGTCCTATGATGCCGCCATCACCGCAGCCAGCCAGCTGTTCGGCGCCAATCCCACGACTTGGATCAAACTGAATGTCCGCGTCGAAGAAGCCCGCCGGCTCTAATCGGAAACGTCTGCTACCCGCGAAATAACGGCCGCGCGGCTTTCCGTCACCGATATACCGCGCGGATGAAACACATCCCGGTCGAGAAAATATCCCGTCAGTTCAAACCCTTGCGCCAGGCTTTCACGGTCTGGGTGCGATTGCCGGCGGTCGATCAAATAGGCCGGTAGCGGCAGCATGCGGTCGTGAAACGCCCTGCCCGCTTCACCACTCACCGCCCGGCCTGATTTCGGGCTGACATATGTCAGGTTGGCCGTTGTCCCCGTCGCCGCGCAGGTCGATAGATCAAGACCAAAACCCAGATCGTCCAATAGCGCCATTTCAAAGCGGACCAACAGTTCACCGCACATGAGTTGATCATCAAGGCTATCAAGCACGATCCCGGTGGCTGCATAAAGCTGCGAGTGCGGATCCCGCTCCGGCAGCAAGCGCAAATGGGCGGCAAGCATCTGGGCCACATGCAGGCCAAGAGGATTTTCCATCAGGAGTGCCGCCCGCATGGTGGTCGCTTCCAATTGAAAGGCACCTAGATGCGCATCCAGCCGGGCGCGCCAGTTTGCTTGGACGGAATTGCCTGGCTGCAGCACCGGCCGCATACGCCGCGACCGCCCGCCGCGCACCAAGCCTAAGTGCCGGCCATGGTCGCGGGTCATGATCTCGGCGATGGCGCTGGTTTCGCCATGCCGGCGCACGCCAAGCACAATGCCTTCGTCGGTCCATTCCATGGGGATCGGTGTAGCTTATTTTCCGGCAGTTTTCTAACGCGGAAATTCCAGGCCTATTTCACGATACCGTTCCGGATCATCGCCCCAACCACCGCGCACTTTGACAAACAAGAACAAATGCACCTTTTGGCCGATCAATTCGGTGAGCTCCTCACGCGCCGCTGTCGATATCGCCTTGATGGTCTGCCCACCCTTGCCCAGCACGATCGATTTCTGCGTCGAACGTTCCACATAGACCACCTGGTCAATGCGGACAGAACCGTCTTTTTGCTCCGTCCATTTTTCCGTTTCCACGGTCGAGGCGTACGGCAATTCTTGATGCAGCCGTAAAAACAGCTTTTCACGGGTGATTTCAGCTGCAAGCTGCCGCATCGGCAGATCGGAAATCTGGTCTTCGGGATAATGCCACGGGCCTTCTGGAATATTCTTGGCCAGATAGGCTTTCAGGTGTTCCACCCCGTCGCCGTTGAGGGCGGAAATCATGAACGTGTCATCGAAGGCGGTGATGGCGTTGCAAGCCTGCGCCAACGCCAACAATGCATCGCGGCGAACAACATCGATCTTGTTGAGTATCAGTATGCGCCTGGCGCGAATATCTCCGGCGCGTTTCAACAGCGCTTCCGCCCCCTCGTCCAGTCCTTTACCGGCATCAATAAGCACGGCGGCAACATCGGCGTCATGCGCCCCACCCCAGGCCGTATTGACCATCGCCCGGTCAAGCCGCCGGCGCGGTTTGAAAATGCCCGGCGTATCGATCAACACGATCTGGCTCTCACCGTCAATTAACACGCCGCGAATGATTGACCGGGTGGTCTGCACCTTGTGGGTCACGATGGAGACTTTGGCGCCGACCAATTGATTGACCAGGGTCGACTTGCCGGCATTGGGGGCGCCGATTAATGCCACAAATCCGCATTTGGTGACCGCATCAGGCGCTTCGGTTTCGGGGGATTGTGTCATTATTGCTTATCCTCGTCGGACCATTCGCCTTCGCGCTGCAATACCAACTGCGCTGCAGCCTGCTCTGCCGACCGCCGCGATCCGCCGGAGCCGGAACCGGAGGCCATGCCTAAAATCTCCACGGTGACAGTAAATTCCGGCTCATGATCAGGTCCGGTTCGCCCGGTAACCTCATAGGCCGGTAGGGGCAGGCCCTTTGCCTGTGCCCATTCCTGCAAGGTGGTCTTGGCATCACGCGGTGGTGCTTCGGCTTCAAGCATGCGTGGCCGCCAATGGTCATCAATAAACTGCCGGGCAACAGGCAGTCCGCCATCGAGATAGATCGCTGCGATCACCGCTTCGCAAATATCGCCAAGAATGGCTTTCTTCTTACGGCCACCGCTGCGGTCTTCGGATTCTGCCAATTTAACGGCATCGCCAAGGCCGAGATCAGCAGCCACCGACGCACACGTCTCCTTGCGCACCAGTTGGTTGAGCCGTTGCGCCAACGCGCCTTCGTCGGCGTCTGGATAAGATGTCAGAAGCATATCGACCACGGCCAGCGCTAAAACCCGGTCACCCAGAAACTCCAGGCGCTGATAACTATCAACGGATGTTTGCGTCTTGGTCAGTGCACTGGAATGAGTCAGAGCACGGTAGAGTAATTGGCGATCATCAAACCGGTGTCCCAACCGGTCTTCAACAGCGCCAATATCACCCCAGTTTGTCATTATAATCCGTTAAAAATACGGCCCCAACGGACCGACCAGGGCCATTTCCAGACTTCCCAGGCAGATGAATATTCATCAACGGAAAAGAAGATGATTTCCGCCCGCCCGACAAAGTTCTCAAACGGTACAAAACCGACAACATTCAACACCCGGCTATCTTGGGAATTGTCGCGGTTGTCACCCATCATGAAATAGTGGCCCGGCGGCACCTCATAGACCTTGGTGTCATCATGGAAACTGTTTTCAGTGTAATCCAGCGTCGCGTAACTCACACCGTTGGGAAGTGTCTCACGATAGCGGGCGACCGCGTGGGCGTTACCGCGATAATCAATATCGTGAAAATCTTCCACACGTTCCCGTTTTACCGCTTCACCGTTGATGTGCAGCGCACCGCGGATCATTTGGATCTTGTCGCCAGGCACACCGATGATCCGTTTGATATAATCGGTGGCATTGTCGCTTGGCAGTTTAAAGACAGCAACGTCACCAGCTTTTGGCTCGCTGGCCATGATGCGTCCGGAAAATGGTATGAAACCAAACGGGAAGGAATAACGGCTATAGCCATAAGAATATTTGGAGACGAACAGATAGTCGCCGACCAACAAGGTTTCCTTCATCGATCCCGATGGAATATTGAACGGCTGGAAAGCAAAGGTGCGGATCAGCAGCGCGATGATCAGCGCATGGATGATCACCTTTAGGGTTTCTCCGAAACCACCTGTCTGCTTAGCTTTTTCGTCAGTCACAGTCATTTCGTCCTTTCCGGGCGCCGGTGTCAGCGTAGATAGCGACAACCGCGCCGCGGTGCAATGAATCTTATGATCTACTTAGGATCGCGGCCAATTTGCCGGCGTCGCGGTAATCACTACGAATGCCTGGGCCAATGGATAATCATCTGTAATGGTGACGTGTATATCGGCGACAAATCCGTCAGGAATAAGCCCGTCCAGCCGCTCTTGGGCGCCTCCAGTCAAATCGAATGTCGGACGGCCGGACGGTAAATTGACGACCCCCATTTCGCGCCACGCCACACCCATACGAATGCCGGTACCAAGAGCCTTTGAACAGGCCTCTTTAGCGGCAAATCGTTTGGCATAGGATGCCGCGCGGTTTTTACGCCGTTCCGATCGCTTGCGCTCAATTTCGGTGAAGACCCGGTTGGTAAACCGCTCGCCAAAACGGTCGAGGGTTTTCTCAATCCGCCGGATATCAATCAAATCGCTTCCAATGCCGACAATCACTGAAGGCTCTCCTGCCTATTTTTCATGTCTTGCGCGCGTTCAGCCAACCGCTCTCTGCGGCCAGACTGATAAGACCGAGCCGCCGCCCGGACGATGAAGTAAATCACCCCGGCCATAGCAAGGCCAAGTGGGATCGATCCGACCAACATAGGTTTCAAAATAGGCACGAGTGAATCAAACGAGCTCGTGAAGATGCCTTCAGAAATCACCGAAGTATCAAATTCCTGTGGCGTCCGGCCAAGAATGAGCTCGCCCAAATTGTAGGTCGATACCCAGATAATGGGAAACATGATCGGATTGCCGATTGATGTCCCCAAGGCAGCCGCCAACATGTTGCCACCGAGGAGATATGCAATAACGAAACTCAAGATAACGTGCAGACCGACAAACGGTGTGAAAGAAGCGAAAATACCAATCGCGAAACCGATCGCAATGACATGCGGGGACGCCGACAGCCGCAGCACACGTTTGCCAAAATAGCGAAACGACCGCGACCAGCTATGACGGGGCCACAACCAAATCCGTATGCGTTCGCTCCAAGGCGGTTGTTCACGTCGGCGAAACAGCATGCTTATAGGAACCGATCAATCAACAGGCGAACCCCAGCACGGGATTCTTTGCCATTACTGCAATATGGTGAGCGTTGGCTATTATGCCAATCCGCGGCTGCCAGGTTTGACAGCGGGTATCGCCGCCAAATCTTCAGGAAGCTTATCAGGGGAATACGCCGGAACTTTGTACTGCGCAAGGGCAATCAACGGCACCCCGACATCCGCCTCCCCGGCGGACCGGTCGATCAAACAGGCAACAGCTTGAACCTTAGCCCCAAGCGCGTTCACAGCCTCCACTGTTTCCCGGCTCGATAGACCCGTTGTGACGATATCTTCGACGATCACCACCCGGGCACCTTGCGGCATTTCAAAGCGGCGCAATTGGAACTCACCGTCTTCTCGCTCGACCCAAACCGCCGGAATGGCCAAATGCCGTGCGGTTTCATAGCCTGGTATAATTCCGCCGAGCGCCGGAGAAACAACGAGATCGACACCACCAGGTATCGCCGCCGTAATCGCCTTCGCCATCGCCCGGCACAAAATCTCAGTGCGGTCGGGATACATAAAGACCCGCGCCTTCTGGATAAATGTCGGACTATGCAACCCCGATGACAAGATGAAATGCCCATCTAAAATCGCACCAGACTGGCGGAAAATCTCCAGGACCTCATCGCGGGTCATTTACGGCTCCTCGTTGATCATGTTTCATAGCCGCCATATCGGCCCGTTGGCGGCAATTGGTCAACCATTTTCCCGCGCCGCCGAGGCAACGACCGAACAGGCGCGCACCTGGCTGATGATGCGGTTGAGGTGTTTAAGGTCCCAAACTTCCAGGTCGATCAGCATTTCGTGGAAATCCTGGGCCCGGTGAACCATCTTGATGTTGTCGATATTGCCGTCGTTCTCGCCGATCACCTGGGAAATCTGCGCCAGTGTACCAGGCTCATTGATCGCCGAGACCCGGATTTGGGTGGGGAAACGTTCCGGGTCGTCATCGTCGATATCCCAACGCACGTCCAGCCAGCGGTCCGGCGTGTCTTCAAACTTACCGAGCGCGCCGGAATGGATTGGATAAATGGTGATGCCGACACCGGGCGTCAGTATGCCGACAATCCGATCGCCCGGGACAGCGCCGCCGTCCGGGGTAAATTGAACCGGCAATTCGCCACGAATACCGCGAATGGGCAAGCCATCGCGGTCCTTGGGGTAACGCTGGCGCCCAGGAACCCGAAACTTGATTCCAACTGCGCGTTTTAATCCGAACCAGCCATCTTCGCTTGTCGACCGGTCGGCAACCCTCTCGTCCTTGAAATCGGGATAGGCAGCCCGCAAAACGTCTGCGGAGTGAATTTCGCCCCTACCGACGGCGGCGAGCAGGTCTTCAACATTGGTTTGGCCAAGTCTCGCCAAGGACATTTGCAGGATATCGTCGCTGAGCGGCTGTTCGGCGCGCTCAAAGGCCCGATCCAGTATATGTCGCCCGAGGCCGCCATACTGCTTGCGCGTGGCTTCCCGAGTGGCCCGGCGAATGGCGGCACGGGCCTTGCCGGTCATGGCCAGTGATTCCCAGGCAGCCGGCGGTGTCTGCGCGTCGGAGCGCACGATGTCCACTTCATCGCCATTCGTGAGTTCCGTCATCAACGGCATGATCACACCGTTGATTTTGCAGCCGATGCAGGTATTGCCCACGTCTGTGTGCACCGCATAGGCAAAATCGATCGGTGTGGCGCCGCGCGGTAAAGCGATCAGCCGGCCTTTCGGGGTGAAGCAGAAAACCTGGTCGAGGAACAGTTCAAGCTTGGTGTTTTCCAGGAATTCTTCCGGCGTATCGCCTTCATTGAGAAGATCGACCGTCATGCGCAGCCATTCATAGGCGCGGCTTTCCTCCCGATCAGCGCCGTTGCCAGACGTGACGGAAAACATCCGTCCGTCTTTGTAGAGCGCGTGGGCGGCAATGCCTTTTTCCGCCACCAGGTGCATGTCGCCAGTCCGGAGCTGCAATTCGACGCGCTGCCGGCTCGGCCCGATGACCGTGGTGTGGATCGACCGGTAATCGTTTTGCTTCGGTGTGGAGATATAATCCTTGAAACGTTCCGGCACCGCCCGCCAGGTAGTATGGACGATACCGAGCGCCTCATAGCAATGATCGATCGTGTCGACGATGACGCGGAAACCGATAATGTCGGAAAGCTGTTCGAACGCCACCGATTTACGCTGCATTTTGCGGAAAATCGAGTAAGGACGCTTCTCCCGCCCTTTTACAATCGCCTCAATGCCGTGACCGGCGAGCTTTTCGGTCAGCATTTGTTCGATTTCGCTGATCAGTGCCTGACTTTTTTCATGCAGCTCCACCAACCGGTTGGTAATCGTCTCGTGGGCTTCTGGATGGATATACCGGAAGGAAAGATCCTCCAGTTCATCGCGCATGTCCTGGATACCCATGCGGCCGGCCAGCGGCGCATAGATTTCCATGGTTTCTTCGGCAATCCGGCGCCGTTTTTCTTCTGGAACGTGGTCTAGCGTTCGCATGTTGTGCAAACGATCCGCCAGTTTGACCAAAAGCACCCGCACATCTTCGGAAATCGCTAAAATCAACTTGCGGAAATTTTCCGCCTGTTTGGCCCGCTTGGTGACCAGATCCAAACGGCTGATCTTCGTCAGCCCTTCCACCAGCCCGCCGATTTCGTCGCCGAACATGTCGTCGATTTCCTGGCGGGTGGCATCCGTGTCTTCAATGGTATCGTGCAGCAACGCCACGGCGATGGTGGCATCGTCAAGGTGGAGATCCGTCAAGATCGCCGCGACTTCCAGAGGGTGGGAAAAATACGGGTCGCCAGAGGCGCGCATCTGGCTGCCATGTTTGAGCATGGCATAGACATAGGCTTTGTTCAAAAGCCCTTCATCGGCGTTGGTATTGTATCGCGATACCCGTTCTACGAGCTCATATTGGCGCATCATGGGCGGTACGGCGCCCCTTGGTAATAGCCTTCAATTTCGCATACCGGCAAAGCCGGCGATCCGGATATCGGCGCCGGAAATTCCGGCGCCCCGGCGACGTTAGTAATCGTCGCTTTTTTCCGGCGGCACGAGCCCTTCCAGGCCAGCCAATAATTCTTCTTCCGTCATCCGGTCAAATTTCATCTCGCCGTCATCGCTACCGTCCAGTGATGAATCAGACGGACCAGCAATCATCGGAACGGCTTCCGGTTCCGGCTCATCCACTTCAACATATTTCTGCTGCGAATGGATCAAATCTTCTTTCAAGTCGCCCGGGCTTACGGTCTCGTCCGCAATTTCACGAAGCGCCACAACTGGGTTTTTGTCGTTGTCACGATCGACGGTCAAACTTGAGCCGCTGGAAATCATGCGCGCACGATGCGCGGCCAGCAACACAAGCTCGAATCGGTTTTCCACCTTGTCGACGCAATCCTCAACGGTCACGCGCGCCATCGGTTTCTCCTTTTATGGGAAATTGGCTGCATCAATATGGCGATGCGCCGGAAAATGCAAGGTCTTGGTTAGAAGAACTGAGGAATATTTCCAATACATCACCAATCCTACAAAACGCCAATATTTTCCACCGATGATTATTGCCCGATCGCCGGGCGCCAAATGGCCGTCCATGGGCATTCGAAATGCCGTCTTATCTCCATTTGACGCCAAAACCGTCGCAATAGGAATTTCGATTCGCCCTATTGGGATTTTTTACAATAAAAAATTGCTGTTTGGCCTTGGCAAATGCAAACTTTGCCATACAACATTGTTTACATGTTATTGGATTGCGATGAGGGGCTCGTCAGCGATCGCACATTAACTGGACTGTCATTATCAGGCGGTTCGGCGTTCGCTGATGGATTCTTGGAGGTTGCATGCAATCAGATCTCCCGACGGTATATTTTGATTTTAATGCCAGAGATTTGATTTTCGCTTCGTGAAGCGCCTCCCCTATAAAATTCAATACTGTATTAGGACGGACTCTGCTCTGCTTGAGCAATTGACATAGAAAGACAATCAAATGTTTGATGAACGGGAAAAAATTGCCCTATTTATCGACGGCGCAAATCTTTATGCCACAGCAAAATCACTTGGTTTTGACATTGATTACAAGAGATTACTTCTGCACTTTCAATCCAAAGGCTACATGCTCCGGGCTTATTACTATACTGCCCTAGCTGAAGACCAAGAGTATTCTTCGATTCGCCCTCTAATTGATTGGCTTGATTATAACGGCTACCGCGTGGTGACAAAGCCGGTGAAGGAATTCTTTGATTCAAGCGGCCGCCGCAAGGTCAAAGGCAACATGGATATCGAACTGGCAGTTGATGCCATGGAACTGGCGCCTAACATTGATCACATGGTGCTATTTTCAGGCGACGGCGATTTCCGGTCGCTGGTTGATGCCATCCAACGCCGCGGCAAGAAGGTCTCCGTCGTATCGACGTTGCAAACCCAACCGCCGATGATTGCCGATGAGCTGCGCCGGCAAGCCGACCATTTCATTGATTTGACGACGCTTTTCGAACAACTCGGACGCGACCCGGCAGAGCGGCCTGCCCGCCAGCCCGACCGCGACCATCAACGCCAGTCAAGTGAGGCGTTGGAAGAGGAATACGAAGAGATCTGATTGTCATTGCTGTATGTCCGGTGCAAAGTGGCCGGGAGGTAATCCCGCCTGCAGGAATCGACATTGGACTTGCCGCACGAACCTAACCGCGATTGTCGGCTCTGCCCCCGGCTGGCCGACTTCCGCCTCGATTACCGCAAGCGGGAACCGGAATGGCATAATGCCCCGGTTCCCACTTTCGGATCTCCAGATGCCAGATTGCTGATCGTCGGATTAGCCCCGGGCCTGCGCGGAGCCAACCGCACCGGTCGGCCGTTCACCGGTGATTTCGCCGGCGATCTTCTTTATGAAACGCTGATCGATTTCGATTTTGCCACCGGCCAATACGACAAACGACCCGATGACAGTCTGCAGCTCACCGACGCCGCGATCACCAACGCGGTGCGGTGTGTGCCACCGCAAAACAAACCGATCGGTGCAGAAATGCGCAGTTGCCGGCCGTTTTTGGCAGCCACGATTGATCGTTTCGACAACCTGAAAGCTATTCTCGCCCTCGGTCGTATTGCACATGAAAACGTGCTGTCCGCCCTGGAGCGCCGCCGGGCGGAATTCAAATTCGGCCATTGCGCCCGCCACAGCCTCGGCAAGGTCAACTTGTATGACAGCTATCATTGCTCCCGCTACAACACCAATACCGGACGTCTGACGACGCCAATGTTTCGCGATGTATTTGCGATGATCAGGAAGGACCTATCCTAGCCCTTGTCGCGCAACAGCCGGGATTTTTCCCGGTCCCAACTGCGCTTCTTCTCAACTTCACGTTTGTCATGAAGCTTACGCCCGCGGGCCAGCGCCAGTTCGACTTTGGCGCGCCCGCGATCGTTGAAATAGAGTTTCAAAGGCACCAAAGTCAGCCCGTCACGCTGAATTGCGCCAAACATTCGGGCAATTTCCTTCGTGTGCATCAATAACTTACGTGGCCGCCTCACCTGATGATTGAAACGGTTGGCCTGAAGATATTCTGGAATATACGAATTGAACAAAAACAATTCGCCATTGTCTTCACCGGCATAAGAATCGGCGATATTGCTCTTACCGGCACGTAAGGATTTAACCTCCGTACCCTGCAATACGATCCCGGCTTCGAACGTCTCCAATATCTCGTAGTTGCGGCGCGCCTTGCGGTTGTCAGCGACAACCTTGAAATTCGGCGAGCCGTCTTTTTGCGCGGCCATCTGTGATGCTTTCTAGTTTAACAATCCCGCATGTACCATCGCCGTTTGAATTTCAGCTTCGGTTTCCGCGGTCACCGGAACGAGCGGCAGACGCATTTCATTTTGGCATTTGCCCAACAACGACAGCGCGTACTTGGATCCACATAGGCCCGGCTCCATGAAGATCGCATGATGCAACGGCATCAGACGATCCTGATATTCCAGCGCTTTGGCGAAATCGCCGGCTTTGCAGGCTGCCTGGAACTCAGCACAAAGCCGTGGCGCCACATTGGCCGTCACCGAGATGCAGCCGTGCCCACCATGGGCCATGAAAGCCAGGGCCGTGCCGTCTTCACCGGTGAGTTGATTGAAATCTTCTCCGACTTTCCAGCGTTGCAGGCTCACCCGGTCGATTTTCGCCGTGGCATCCTTGACGCCGGCGATGTTATCACAGGTTTGAAACAGCTCAGCCATCGTTTCCACCGTCATATCAATGACGGAACGAGCCGGAATATTGTAAATGATGATCGGGATATTGATGGCGTCATTGATGGCCTTGTAATGGGCCTTCAAACCGGTTTGATTGGGCTTGTTGTAATAAGGTGTGACCACCAAAACGCCGCTGGCGCCAGCTTTTTCAGCATGAACCGCCAGGTCAATCGCTTCTAGGGTATTGTTCGAGCCGGCACCGGCAATAACCGGCACTCGGCCGCCGGCAACCTCGATGCAGATTTCTACTACCCGTTTGTGTTCGTCATGGCTCAGCGTCGGAGATTCGCCCGTTGTTCCCACCGGTACGATACCGTTGGACCCTTCGGCAATCTGCCAGTCGACAAAAGCGCGCAAGGCGTCTTCATCAACGGCGCCATTTTGCATCGGCGTGACAATCGCCGGCATTGACCCTGTAAACATCGCTCGTCAGTCCTCAGTCGCCAGAATTCGTCTTCGGCACGATCTGGTCTTCGATTTGATTGCGTTTGAGTGCGCGAACATAGACGGGCGCGTCGAACGCGGCAAGTAGTGAGCCGCCAGCGCAACACCCAATTGCGACCAGCAGGCCGAAGTTTTTGCTCAAACAGGTAATTTCTTTATCCATCGTGCCTATATTAGAACAAGACAACAAGGCAGAACCTTGAACTGATGGCGTTTTCAAGCTCCCTTAAGCGACAAAAATTGAGCTGGGCAATGGACTGGATATCGTCCATTCGCAGGGACAGCTCCGTGATCTCAAGGTCGCTGCCAACGACCCGCAAATTGCAGGTGACGATACCGATCGTGGCCGTGGCGATTGGTATTGCCAGCGCCGGGCATGCGAACCAGGTTCTGCCGCGCGCTAATCCCCTTCGGGTTGTCGGCAGCGATCCAACCCCATCGCCTTCCGGCATACCGGTCCCGCGCGCCCGGCCGTCGATGCGCGGCACGCCCGTTGCCTCCAACCCGCCAACAACGTCATCACCACCACAAGAAAAAGTCGTTCAGCCGCAATCACGCGATAAATCCGTCAAGGTGTCGCCAAAACTTAAGGCAGCGCTCGATGCGCTGAGCGCCGATCAATTTACCAAGGCGCTACTCATCCGCGCTGCAACAACCAATGCGCTCGACCGCAAAATCATTGATTGGCTGATGGCCCGCAGCGGCAACAAAGCCATTTCCGAACGGTTCATCCGCCGCTTTGCCGGGTCCGCAGGAAATTGGCCAGACAAGAGATTGTTGGCAATACGTTCTGAAGTGGCTTTCGGCCGGAAAGCACCCAAGAACGAAGACGTCTTGCGGCGGTTTTCCAAAACTCAGCCTTTGTCAACCACGGGTAAGATCATGCTGGCCCGGGCCTATCTGGCCACCGGGCGAAAGGCGGAAGCCAGCAAGCTCATCCGGCCGTTGTGGCGCAAGTCGACACTGTCGGCCGGATTGGAAAAGCGGATCTTGAAAGACGCCGGGTCGGTGCTTTCCCATGCCGACCATAAAGCCCGGTCTGATTGGATGCTCTATCGCGACCGCACGCGGGATGCGCTGCGACTGAAACGGTTTTTATCTGAAGCGGAACGCCAACTGATGGACGCCCGGATTGCCTTGATCCGGCGAAAACGGGCCGGCAAGGCGTTGGCGGCGGTTCCCAATTCCATGAAAAGCGATCCGCTATATCTGTTTACACGCATTCAATATCTGCGCCGGGCACGCAAGACCAAGGACGCTATGCGGCTTCTACAGCGGGCGACGCGGGACCCAAAAAAACTGATCCATCCAGACGAATGGTGGGTGGAGCGGCGGCTCGTGTCTCGGAAATTGCTCAACACCGGCAACTACAAGGCCGCCTACCGCCTGGCCGCCGAACACAGCGCCCAAAAGAAGACACTGGTTGTCGAAGCTGAGTTTCACGCCGGCTGGTATGCCTTGCGGTTCTTGAAAGACCCGGCAAAGGCCCGCAAACATTTTGAGAAAATCAAATCCGCCAGCAAGGGCCCGCTGAGCCAAGCCCGCGCCTCCTATTGGCTTGGCCGCACCGCCGAGGCCACCGGCATTCAGCAGCAGGCCGCCTTGCACTACAAGATCGCCGGGCGCTATCCGGCGACCTATTATGGTCAATTGGCCCGGGCAAAACTGGGTCATAAATCCGTCGGGCTCGGCGCCCGCCCTCGCCCTGACGCCGCCGAAAAGACCACCTTCAAGGCCGACCCACGGGTGATCGCCATTAAACGGTTGGCTGCCGCCGGCCATGGCCGCCGCACGCTGCCCCTGTTCATGCATATGGCTCGCCAGTTCACCAGCAAGGGGCAAGCCGCCTTGTTAGTTGGGCTAGCGGAAAGCCTTGGACAACACCGCTTTGCATTGATTTCAGGCAAAATCATATCGCGGCGCCTGCCGGGCACGGAACGACTGGCATTTCCGACTTCGGCAATCCCGAAAGCCACAAAGATCGTCCCACCAACCGAACGCGCCCTGGTCTACGCTATTGCCCGCCAAGAAAGCGCCTTTCATCCCGGCGCCATATCCCACGCCGGCGCCCGCGGATTACTGCAGCTGATGCCGGGCACCGCCCGCAAGACCGCCCGCAATATCGGCAAAGCCTATTCCAAACGCCGCCTGACCACCGATCCCGCCTATAACGCCACGTTGGGTTCGGCGCATCTGGGTGAACTCTTACAGAAATTCAACGGCTCATATGTGCTGACATTTGTTGCTTACAATGCAGGCAGCAGGCGGGTGGATCAGTGGATTGCCAGATATGGTGATCCGCGCAGCCGAAAGGTCGACGCGATCGATTGGGTAGAGCGCATCCCGTTCACCGAAACCCGCAACTATGTCCAACGCATCATGGAAAACCTACAGGTCTACCGGGCAAGGTTTCAAGGCGGCAAACTGACGATCGCGTCTGATCTGCGGCGGGGTGGATAGTAAGCCCGCGGATCGGCGGCATCGTCGGATCGCAAGACATCAGACTGGCGGCGCACAGGGTGGCGGAGGGAGCGCTCACATTGCTTTGATTGCATTCACATAACAAAGTCAGAGCCGATAACCGACAGATCCCGCCCAATGCGTAGCCCAGCTCAAACGCCTGAATTCGCATTATCGCTCAATCTAACAACGGCACCGTGATGCGGTTCCTCGCCCAGCTCACCCAACTCACAGAGACGCCCATAACCACCCGCGTCATTGCCAAACTCGATTTGGCAATCCATGCCTGAGCGGTTCACCCAGGATAGCGGTGCAGGCGGGGCACCCCCATCGGCGCCTTCCCACAACGTGGAACCGGCAGCGGCATGGGTCCCAGGGTCAAGCCCTGGGACGACGAGTAGGAAGGTTGCGCCTTTCGGAACAGCGGCGGCACGGCACCAGCGCGGCCCAGCAAACCTGAGCGTATCAGCGATTTCGAAATCAGATCGCAGGCTTCGGTGTCGGATTACCTAGCGAACAGTTAATCGCCCCGCCAGTTGGGCACATTGAATTTTCACTGTACCCATCACCAAAACAAGCGAAAGCCCGGCGGATAATAGCGCCGGGCTCTCTAACTTCGGCATACGCATGAGAGATTGGAGATCCTCATTTTCTGAAGATTGTCCCAATGCCCCAACATACCAATGGCATATCGCGAAAGACGGGCAAAAGAACCTTCAGGGTCGCCGAAGACAGTTTTTGGATCGTCTGGTTTGACTGGATTTGGTTTTGTTCCAAGGACACGAAACCAAAACCGCTCAAACCGCTCGCCGGAAATCCGACCTCTTAAATAACCGGCGGGGACATGCCCCGCCGGAATTAATGTCGTCTACTAAATCACTAAGAAATGATTAGTAAGCGCGCTGGATACGCAGACCGGCCAACCAAGCGTTGACGTCCGTACCAGTAGCCGCGATGGCGTTCACGCTGCGATATTCAGCGAAGAAGGTGAACGACAAGCCAGCAACCGGCGAGTACACCAGGTTACCCTGAATGTCATACTGACGGAAGCTCACAGCACCCGCACTCTGACGGATATACTGACCTTCGATGGCAGCCCGCAACTGCGGTGACAGAGCAAACGAAGCACCGCCAGCAATACCCCAAGCAGTCGCCAAACCACCAGTGGTGGTGTTTATGTCTGAACAAAGAGCGTGACAGCTGTAAGACGTCAGCACACCAGCAATATTACCGCGACCGTACATACCAACGATAAAGATGCTGGCATTGGCGGACGGGATATTGAAGCTAGCGCCAAGGTTGGCGGACCAACCGGACGTGTTCAGTGCAGCTGTACGCACATGGTGAGCCATGACTGACAACTGAGCCGAACCCCAACCCTGGTCAACGCGCACGTTGGCGACGATGTCCGGACGGACGATGCCAACATTTGCATGGAAGAAGGTCGAAACAAACGTCGGGGCTTCAAGAGCGATAGAAGCCGACATGCCGTTGCCAAAGGCAAAGGTGTAAGCCAAGGCCACAACTTTATGGTTGACGCCAGCGCCATCAGGGCCAGCTTCAATGGTCGTGCCCCAGCCACCGCTGAAGAACGAAGTTACCTGACCAGCGGTCAGGCCGCCGAACTGGATGAACGCGTCCCACAGGAACAATGAACCAGAAGTACCGGCGCCATTGGCCGCTACATACGCAGCACCGGTCGCGGAGCCGCCCGCTCGGGTGGTCCATGCAAGAATAAACGTCCGCAGCAGGCCATATTCGGTATTGGTGCGCGTATCGATGGAAATCGCACCACGACCGTACCAGCTCCACATATTAGAAGTAGTCGCAGCAGCCGCACCAACTTTAGTTTTGGAATAGCCAAATGCATATTGTGCACGGACGAAGCCGCCGATGCGGATGCAAGTTTCGGTGCCCGGGATGTAATAGAAGCCGGCGCCGAACGCATCACAAATGCGGACGTAATCTACGGGCTCGGGAGCCGGCAGATCAGCTGCCTCGGCACCGGTCACCATAAGGGCGCCAGCGGCAAGGCCAAGAAGATAATGACGTGATCTCATCTCAACATTCCTATTTTTGGTTTTGCTGCCGACTGCGGCATCTCCAGATGAAGCCCCGCTGGCAACTAATTCTCAGGTCTCTCTCAAACCCGTTGAATGCGCTCATCGCAGTAATGAACGTATGTAATTTCTAACGCAGAGAGTTTTGATTGCAATTATTCTATAATTTTATAGATTTTATCTTATTATACTTATATTTCATACGTTTCGGTGGAGAACAGGTTATTTTTATAGCGATTTTTGACTATTATATTTTATGTTTTCTATGTAATTAAATGTAATATCGTATTATTACGTAGATTTTGTAATTTGATGTCATTAGTTTGATTGGCTGGTGCTGTGGTTTTCATGCAACACGGTACCAACGCTGCCGTTCTGCGCCCTTATTCCGGCTAAAACCTGGTGCTGACGGCCAAAACCCACGAAGCATGACTTTTACGTCGGCGCTACAGGGCCATCCGACTGACCTAGCCGGTGGACCTTACAGACCGAATCCAATGCTAAAACTAAAGGGATGGGAAAACGCTGATTCGCTGGCGGCAGTCACTTCGTCGACATCGCCCGCACGGCTGATGCCAATCTGAATGCACGATACCTTCAGGCGAAATACGGATCAGGTAGCCGATCCAGACCTTCGGCGCACGGCGTCTTGCAACATAGCTTTGTCGAGGTCCAACATGGCGACTTTCTTCTTGAGCGCCAGTATTTCCGCCTCAAGCTCCCGAATGCGGGCTGAGTCTTGCGGGTTATCCTCGCGATACTTTTTTCGCCAATTGTAATAGGTCGCCGGAGATATCCCGATTTCACGGCAAATATCGGCAACGGGCATACCGTCATCAACTCTTTGAATAACCGTGGCAATCTGAGATTCAGAAAATTTTGATCTACGCATGAGATCTACTCGATCTAATAGATGCCCTCTGGAATCTCTTCTGCACGACAACGTGTATTCCCGGGCGATGACTTGGTGCCAACAAATGATACTATGTATATTTGCCCATTATAAATACATACATACTCATTTGTTGAGAATGGTTCGCATTTTCAACAACAGTATTACCCGATGTACTGTTATTTTTACTTGATAATTCAATAGGATTTTTTCGTAAATACGTATTTATATGTATTTTCACAAAATTCATGCGGTCTTGTACAACTATAACCGCCAATATTTACGATGTATCACGTATTTTCTCGAGCTATAGACGAGGGGAAAGACGGAGAAAATATTGCCAACATCAATGATGTTGACCCCAATCGGGAGATATGTGCTGATATTTCAGACCGTTCCAGTACACATGACTGGTATTCGGCGATTCCAATTATACAGTGGTGGTGGTTGCAGCAATGCTGCTCCAATTGACCAACGGGAGTATCCGTCGCCGCTGCCCGATCGTACAATTCGCCGGATGGCAATAGCGGTAAATGCTCATAGGCGATCGGCGAACCAATCGAGGGTCACGGCCCCTGTACCGCTTGATCCGCTCCTCGGGCGGCGGCGAATTCTCGCAGCGCGGCGCCCCAATCCAAACCTAGCTTGGACCTTAGAAAACGAAAAAACCCGGCGGAGAGAACTCCGCCGGGTGAAGTTGAGGTGAGATAACGCCTTTGGCGTTAGTAGTCGCGTTGGATCCTGAACAAGCCTGCAACATCGCTCAGGTTGCCAACACCAGCAGCGCCGAAGTTGAAGCGCCGATATTCAACTGCGAAACCAAACAGCAGACCGGCAACCGGGCGGTAGCTGATCTGACCCTGCAAGTCCCAGCGGGTGAAGTCGCCAACACCAGCCGGTGCAGCAAAGTTGTGGGACATGTAGCCAGCTTCAACACCGGCAGATACCTGCGGCGTCAGGGCAAAGCCAAGACCACCAGAAATCGACCAGGCGCGGGTACGTGCACCAACAGCGTTGAAGTCAAAGCAGAAGGCGCAATCCCAGGAAGCGTGAACAGCTGCAATGGCACCATTGCCGTAAGCACCCTGGATGAAGGCAGTAGCATTCATCGACGGGATCGCGAAGTTGACACCCAAGTTACCACCCCAGCCGTAGCTGTTGATGACACCAAGGAGACGATTGTGGTGGGCAATCAAAGACAACTGAGCAGAGCCCCAGCCTTGATCAACACGCACGTTGGCAACGATGTCTGGGTAGAAATATCCAGAGTAGACGCCGAGCTGAGTACCAGCGGCGGAGAACGTACCACCAACGCCTTCAAGGGAGATTGACGCCGATACGCCGTTGCCAAAGGCAAAGGTGTAGGCCAAAACGTTGGTCCAGGTCGACGACCGGCCGGCATTCCAGAAGAAGCCATAGGTGGTGCCAAAGCCTGTATCCAGGAACGAAGCGGTCCGACCAGCAGTCAAGCCACCGAACTGGATGAAGGCTGAGAACAACGTGATCGTGCCACGACGGGGGGCCGCAAAGGGCGCCTGATTGACCGACACGTTGTCATTAGTGATCCAAAGGTCGATGAACGTCCGCAACAGGCCAAATTCAGTGTTGGTGCGGGTGTCGACGCGAATATAGGCACGAGCGCGGAAACGCCAGCCCTGTTCGGTGCCGGCAGCAGCTGCGGTGTAGACACCGGTCTGGGCACTCCAGAGGTTGTAATCGGCACGAAGACGGCCGAAGACGCGAATGCAGGTTTCGGTGCCGGGGATGTAATAGAACCCGGTGCCGAATGCGTCACAGATACGGACGTAATCAACCGGCTCGGGAGCCGGCAGGTCCGCTGCCTGTGCTCCGGTTACCGCGATCGAACCCGCGACACCGAAGAGAAGGCTTTTGATTTTCATATTCTGATCTCCAATCTCTCATTTTTGAGGAGCGAACCTGTCCACTCGGAACTCGGTCCCTGACCCCGCGATATGCCGCTTCAATTTCCGATTCGAATTTCCGTCTTTCGGAAGAAAACTCGGTCGTTGTCCTGATGACGGCGCCGGACGCCTTTCGAACGTCCGAATGCGGATGCCTCTCAAACATCCGTGTTTTAACTTACGTATTTATCGATGATGATCAACAACGAAGACGGGGTCAGAAGGCGCAAGTAGCGCATTTGAAAATCGGTGTTGCAGAATTATCACTGAATTATCATGGCACATTGGAAAACATTAAGTATTTCGTTGTTTAAGCCATTTTCAGCAATATTTTTGTTAGTCTATGCCGCCACCGTCCAAACCGCAACTAAGGTTACGGGCATGCAACCTATTTGGATGCACCTCAGAGGATAGATGAATTGGTTGTGAAACCACCATATTATATTTTGAATTTTCTAGTTAAATATCATATTAATTATGTATAATTATAAGGTATTACACCTATATTCCAGTAGTAAATCCGGTAAAATCCGGCGAAAACATGATTTTCTGTGATGATTGACGAGATTTTTTATTTTCGCCTGAGATTATGGACAGCAATAACAATCAACGCGTCGTCGTTGCTACCAAGTGATCTAGCATCGACCTAGGAGATGCTGATCGTCAGAATCGCAATGCAAGCGTCACCTCTTTCAATCAATTGAGTAATCAATGAGGTGGGCGTCCAGAACTAGGCCGGCCGGCGATTCGCGCGCGAAATCAGCAGTACACACCAGCAAATGCGCAATGTTGAATTTCGTGAAGATGAGAGGGACTCAGCCGTGGGAAGCGACGAAAGCGTCCGTGGTTGCCGTCTGCCGAACAGGTGCGGCATTTGCCGAGGCATAATTGGGATTAGCTGAGGCATGCCCTACCCGAAACGCATCAGCTATCAAGGCCGCGATTGCCGGCTCGCCGCCGATCGAAGGAATAACCGGCCATTCGTGATGATAGGGTCGTAGCAAGGTCGGGACATCGGTTGAGGCATGCTGGCCACAGCCTGAAAACAGTCCAACAACCACCGTTTTTTGCGGCAATCGTCGTGCAACAGCCTCAATCGTTGGCGCTTCTTCTAAGAAGGCCACACGAATGCCGGCAAATTCCGAGGCGTTTTCCAAACTGAAAGCAATCCTGCGAATCGCATTGCGCGGCTGCGCTGAAATTGCCGAACCGTGACCAACGAGCAGCACGGTCGTCTCTTGTTCCGACCAACCGCGCGAATCCATTTTTGCTTCAATGCTGCGATGGACCAATCCAGGTAGCCCCGCATCAAGCCCCAAGGGCGACAACACGCGCCAGCCGTCACCGCCGAAGCCGGCGGCATTTGAATATGCCGCCAGACGGGTCGGTACGACCGAACGCACGTAATAACCATCGCTGAGGAACATTGGATAGATCCACGTCCGTGATGGCGTTGCACCCGACAACACATGATCTAGATTCGGCTCACCAAACAACGTCGCTGCAAGAACCGACAGGCCAAGACGCTGTTCGACGGAAAACGCCAGACCGTGCAGAGCCCGGTTATCGGCAGCCCCGCCGCGTTCGCCGTGTGCAACGATCACCAGCCGGTCGTTAATGGCTGGTGCCGGCGGAAAATGTAATCTTGTTCCAGACATTATATTTTCCCGACGGTTTGCGCATCGGGATCCGTTTGACTTCTTCTAGGGTCTTAGCGTCGTAAATGATGATTTCGCCGTCATCGTCCCAAACCGACAATACCACATGGCTGCCGTCGCGATCGAATTCCACGTGGGCGGCATTCTTGCCTGGCGCCGGTTTCAGTGTTTTGACGATCTCCAGTGTGCGTTTGTCGATGACATGAACGGCTTCCTTCTCCGGTCCGAAAAACACATCGGTCCAGGCATAGGGCGAGTTTTCATGGCTACGCATGAAGAACCCGGGGCCGAGCGTCTCGATCGTCTTGATGACCGACCAATCTTTCATATCGATAATGCTCAACCGCGATTCTTTGAGATGCGGCGTCGCCATTACCGGCCGGCCTTGATAGGTCCAACTGATACCGGAGCCCAGATGCGGCAGCCCCGGCAGCGGAATACGCGCCACTTCCTGGCCCACATGCATATTGACGACCACGGCACTCGTGCCGTCGCGCGCCGAACCCAGCAGGCTGCGGTAAGATGGGCTGAAGAAAAAATCGTCCAAGGGCTCGGAAACCTCGATCCGCCGCAGGGCAAACAGACCATAATTGTTTGACAGCGCCTCCTGCATTCCCTTTTCGTGGGAATGGACGAGCCCAGTAAACACCGGCGGCGCATTCGGGTCGGTGGCGATTTCCCAAACTTCAGGCACATCCTTCAAGGCGACGATGAAGCTGTTGCGTGGTGGTGCCTGATAAACCGCGGAGACCCGCGAGGAATTGCCGTCTTTATCGGCAACTTTGAAAATGCGCTCTATGGAAAGGTCTTCCGTCGATAAGATCACCAATGTGTGTGGCAGATAATTGGCCACTGCCAGGTGCTTGCCATCTTTCGACATGGCGATGTTGCGCGAATTGATACCGGCGCGCACTTCCGCCACCATGGAAAACGCCCACAAATCATACTTGCTGACCCAGCCATCGCGGGACATGAAAAACACATAGCGGCCGTCTGGCGTGAATTTCGGTCCGCCATGCAACGCGAAGCGGGTTTTGAAGCGTGTCAGCGGCTCAAAGGCATCACCATCGAGGATGGTGGCATGATGGTCGCCGGTTTCCACCACGACAAACAAGTTCAGCGGATCAACCGAATGCACCGGTTTATCAACCGACTTATAGTCGTCATTAAAGCTGCGGCTGGCGTCAATTTCCACTTTGCCCCAGGGCGGAACCTTGGCAAGCGGCGTTCGGATGAATTTCGCCAGGCTGGCGATTTCTTTTTCAGATAAGTCCGCACCAAATGCCGGCATCTGCGATGCCGCCCGTCCATTGGCAATAACTTTTTGAGCTTTGTCGCCACGCAACCGCTTCAAAGTTTCAGGGATCAATGCCGGGCCGGTCCCGCCGAGCCGGTCTTCACCGTGGCAGGAGGCGCAATTGTCTTCATATAGCGTTGGAACATCGGCGCTGATCGCCGGGCTAGCGCTAAGCACAAGCGCGGCCACAACGGCCAGATTAGCCGTAGCTATGCTGCGGATCATGACGCGCCCCTCTGAACGGCTTCACCACAAGGCGGTCACCAGACCCGGCAACACCGATTTCTTCATCGCTGAGGTAACAGGCTGGATCTTCAGCCCATGGGTCACCGGTAAGCTGCACGGCACGAACTCGGGTATTGCCACCGCAAATATTGAGGAATTGGCAATCGCCGCAACGGCCTTTAACGGCACGCGGTTGATGCTTAAGCCCCGCAAGCAACGGATCGGAAAGATCAGACCAGATATCGGAGAATTTCCGCTCTTTGACGTTGCCCAGGGTGTAGTGCCACCACATGGTATCGGGATGAACACGGCCTTCGTTATCGATGTTGGCCACATAAAGGCCCGAGGCGTTGCCGCCCCAATGCTCCAACCGGGTTTTCATCTTGTCGGCCTGGTCGGGTTGGTTTTGGCGTACCCAATTGAGCAAATAGACAGCGTCGGCATCATTATTGCCGGTCACCACATCCAGCGAACCACCCGACGTGACATCCTTCCAGGCGTGGTCAATCAACAGGTCCATGGCCTTTCGGGTCATGTCCCAATGAGCATCCTCGCCACGGTTCTTGTTGCCACGGCCGGCATAGACCAGGTGCGACAGATAGAATTTATCAACACCCTCCTCCTCAACCAGGTTGAGAATATCCGGAAGCATGTGGGCATTGTCGAGCGTGATGGTGAACCGCAGGCCGACTTTGATGCCGGCATCCTTGCAGCGCCGTAGTCCGGCCATGGCTTCGTCGAATGAGCCCGGCATGCCGCGAAAACTGTCGTGGACTTCGCCGATGCCGTCGATGGAAATTCCCACATAGTCGTATCCGACATTGGAAATCCGATCCGCCATCGGCGCATCAATCAGCGTCCCATTCGATGACAGGGCCACATAAAAACCCTTGTCGCGAGCACGATGGGAGATGTCGAAGATATCCGGATGAATGAGCGGCTCGCCGCCGGACAATATGAGCACCGGCACGCTAAAATCGCGCAGATCATCCATGACGTCATAGATTTGTGGTGTGGTCAGCTCGTTGGGAAAATCAACGTCGGCGGAAACCGCATAACAGTGGCGGCATTGGAGATTGCAGCGCCGGACCAAATTCCAGATAACCACCGGCCCTTTCGGCTTACGGGCCGGTGCAACGGGATTATCGTGATGAACATCCCGTAGATAGTGACTGAGCCGAAACATGCGCGATACCCCTCATGATGCCAATCGCAAGCCGGTTTTCTTTAAGATCTTCTGTGAAAACAGAACATCGTGACCTTGGCTATATGAGCCCAACAGCTCTGCCACTGCCTTGACTTTGGTCAGGACTTCGTCGCGATCGTTGCCATGCACCATGGCAAATAGATTGAAGCGCCAATCCGGCAATTGCCGTGGCCGGCGATAACAGTGCGTGACGAAATCTAGGGCACCGACCTTAGGACCAAGTTCGGAAATGTGATCATCATCCACATCCCATACCGACATACCGTTGGCGACCATGCCCAGGCGGTAGTGATTGGGAACAGCAGCGACCCGGCGAATAGCGCCACTTTCAGCCATCACCTGAACGCGGGCAAGCACGTCGTGCGCCGGGATTCCAACTTGATTGGCGATTTCCCGCCAGGGCTCGGAGACCAGCGGCAGCCCACCCTGCAGCGCTTTGACCAGCGCCCGATCGACCTCATCAAGCACCGTCATGCCGCCACCCGCAGGCCGATAAAATATTCTTCTTCCTTTGGCAGGGCGAGCACGGCCAGCCCGGTATCCGCCTCAATAGCGGAAATTGTCCGGGCTATATCAGCCTCATCGGCGCAGGCCACCACAAACCACATGTTATGGACGTGTTCACGCTGATAATTATGGGCGACTTCCTTGTAGCCGTTGACGATCTCCGTCACCTCGTCAAACCGCTCATCCGGCACCGCGATCGCACAAAGGCAAAAACCGCCGCCCATACGGTCGGCATTGAACATCGGCCCAAATCGCGACAGATATCCGTCTGCTAGCAGCCGCTCGATGCGGGATATGAGATTGGCTTCTTCAATCCCCAATTCTTCAGCCGCATCGGCATAGGGACGCTCTGTCAGAGGAATTCCCTCCTGCAGGGCATTGACGATCGCCCGATCCAGATCATCGATTGACGTCATCATGCAGCCCTTTGATCAGCGGAATATTTGGCACCGCGCTGCTTAAAACAGCGGCGGCTGAACAGCACCGCGCTGGGTACTGTCGATAGGCCGTGCGATTTGTTGAGCTCAGAAATCACCGCCAGCGCCTCGGAGCGTTCGCGCGCATGTACCATACAAAACAGATTGTAAGGCCAGTGCGGCATGTCCCGCAGGCGGCTGTAACACAAGGTTACCGCCGGGTGTTGCGCTAACACGGTTCCAATGGTTGGCACCAGGTCGTCATTGACATCCCAAACCGCCATGGCGTTCGACCGATACCCCAATGTGCGATGGCGCACGATCACTCCAAATCGGGAAATCACGCCGCATTCGACGAGATAGGCAATGCGCCCAATAATCCGGGCCTCCGACAGACCGATTTCCGCGCCGATATCCAGATAGGGTCGCCCGGAAAATGGCAAACCGTTTTCCAATCGTGAAATCAATTGACGGTCTTCAGGCTCAAGGGTGAATTCAGTCGCCTGTTCGGCGGCGGCCTTTGCCGCCGGCTTACGCCGCCGCCCTTCCAGCCCGAACCCGAGATCGAGATGAAATGCTGTATCAAGCGGTGCTTCGATCAGTGGGCAGCCGGACATTTCTTTGATCCGCTCAAGCGTCGCGGTGATGGCCGCGCGATCTGCACCAGTGACCACGAACCACAGATTAAACAAGTGTTCGCGCTCGTAATTATGATTGACACCGGGCTCGTCATTGACCACTTCAGCCACGGCCTCAAGGTGCGCATCGGGTACGCTGAGTGCCGCCAAAGTACTGGCGCCGATCGTGTTGGGTTTGAACACCGCCCCGATCCGCGAGATCGATTTATTTTCGACGAGTACGCCGAACCGGTCCAGAACCTCGCTTTCGGAAAGATCCAAGAGCTTGCCGATTTTCAAATACGGCCGCGGCACCAACGGAAAATCCCGCTGCCAGCGATCCAGGAGCTTCATATCGATCGGGTCGGTCGATTCGTTCAACTCAGTCACAGTTTCTATAATCCAGTTCGATGCGCCCGGGCGGTGAAGAAGATTCCACTCGGGCTTTCCGCGGCGATCTCGCCGGTTTTTTTGAATGTTTGCGTGTCGTAGATGTCAACCCGGCCGGCATCGCGCACCGATATCCAGACCTCGTGACCACGCGGGGTAAATTCCATGTGCAGTGCCGCCGGCCCCGGTTTGAACTCATGGACGACCTTCAAGCTCGGCACGTCGACAACTTGGATTGTATCATTGCGCGGATGGGCGAAATTCACCCAAACTTGGCGCCCATCTGGCCGGGCAACTGCGAAAATCGGTTGTCCGTGAACTGGGATGCGACCAACTTCCTCAAATGTCCGGGCATCAACCACCAGCAATTCGTGGCGGCCGACAGCCGGAAGAATGAAGCGGTCGCCGGCCAGCGCCCAGCCTTCCAGATGCGGCATCTTGTAGACCGGCAGCTTTTCTTCACCACGGCCGTAATTATCCAGTATCCGTTCAGCCCGGATTTCGGTTTTCCAAAGATCAATATGCGCCAAACCGTCTTCGCCGAATAACCCGGCGATGTAATGCCGGCCATCGCCGCTAATCAGACCGTCATACGGATTGCTGCCAATATCGGCCAGTTTGGTGATTTTCGGTGCATCAGCAGTCGAAAAATCAGCGATCCACGTCTCACCCGCATCCCACAGAGAATAGACAAAACGGCGCCCCGGGGCGTCGACCAGACCGACGGTCTTCGACGTCTCGCCTTTGGCGCCGTGCGTCGCCGGGATGTCAGCGACCAATTCCAGGCTGGCCGCATCGAAAACCTTCACACCACCGGGCTCGTAGTTCGAAACCGCGACCAGCTTGCCATCATCGGAGATTGCGCCGCCGATCGAGTTGCCACCCTGGACAACCCGTTTGACGATCTTCGCCGTCAAAATATCAAGTTTGGTCAGCCCGCCATCGCGCCCGAAGATATAGGCATAGCGCTCGTCGCGGGAATAAACCGCAGACGCATGCGACAGATCACCGAAACCGGTGACACGGGCAATGCTTTCACGCTTCGTCGTATCAACAATTTGAACCGAGCCGGTGGCCCGCTCAATGATGATGCCGAGATCACCAGTACCGCGTAGCAACGGCTCGTCGGCCGCAGCCGATGCGGCAAGGCCTGCTAGGGCAAGTGCCGCGCAGATAAATTTCGTAAACATCAATCCCTCACTTGATGTCGCCGGCCTTCAACGCCGTGGCGATCCACCGCGCCTCGTCAACCGTCAATAACGCCCGCCACGGCGGCATTGCCGTTCCGGGAACTCCGTCCAGAATAATCAGGCTCAGTCCCTCAATATCGGCATCGGCGAACCGCTCCGCGTTCAAGGGTGTGCCCAGTCCGCCCTTCAAGGTCATGCCGTGGCATGAACCGCAGTCCTGGCGGACAAGGTGATTGAGCTGGCGCGCCCGTTCCGGGCTGATATCACCCGCCGCACCGGACACAAGGCCACCGATCAGGACAAACAACCCGACCAGATAGATGATTGGATTACGCACGGACCGCCTCCTGGACGGCCTCATCGATTTCCAATGCCATTGGATTTCCGAGACGCCTGGCCAGCGCCGCGACTTCACCGATCACAAACAGCACCGGCCCTTCCAGGCCCCGCGCATAGACTTCGTCTGCAACCGAATCAAGCCGTGAAAGCAATCGCCGCTCATTCGGCAGCGTGCCATTGTTGATCACCAGGACCGGTGTCGAGCCGCATCGGCCCTCGCCTATCAACTGGTTTGAAATTTGTGGGATCGAAGCATGGCCCATATACACGACGACTGTGGTTTTCGGATCACTGAGCCCTGCCCAATCCAAGTCCAGCGGCTCGTTGGCGCGGCAATGTCCAGTGACAAACCGCACGCTGGTCGCCAGACCGCGATGAGTAAGTGGTACGCCGGCACGCGCCGCACAACCTTGCGCCGCGGTGATGCCCGGAACTACCTCGAAAGGAATACCGGCGTCCACCAACACTTCGGCCTCTTCACTTCCGCGACCGAAGATATACGGGTCGCCCCCCTTCAGACGAACGACATGGCGTCCGGCTTGCGCGAGGTTGACCAATAATTGATTGATTTCGTCTTGAGGAACCGGGTGATTGTTGGGTTGCTTGCCGACATTAATCAGCGTTGCGCCCGGTGCTCGCATCGACAGGATGGCTTCAGATACCAGCCGGTCATAAACGATCGCTTCTGCCTGTTCCAGCGCCCGAACAGCTTTCAAAGTTAAAAGCTCTGGGTCACCAGGTCCTGCCCCTACAAGATAGACTTTACCGACCGATTTCATCATTTTTTCCGTCCGAAACAATGTGAAAAGAAAAGGCGGCGCACCCGTAGGCGCGCCGCCCTCATGCGGATTTAGTAAACGTCTTTCCGCGTGTTGTAGACGTTGAATTTGCCAGTCGGCGTTTTCAAACGTTTGTCTTTGATGACGGCTTTCAGCTTCAGCGTCTTGTCGTCGACGACGACAATGGCTGATTCCTGATCGACGGCATTCCAGACCGAGAACCAAATCTCATCGCCTGCCTGATTGAATTCACCCTGCACGACACGGCGCACACCTTCGGTGATTCCTGACCATTCGCCGATCGGCAAAACGGTATATTCAGGCTCGTCCTTGACCATATCAGCGATCTTGAACACTGCGATTGAGGAAGCCAATTCCGCTTCCGGGTTCAACGGCGTATCGACATAAAGGTGAGCCGATTTGGGGTGGGTCTTGACGAACAGCGCACCGCCGCCCTGACCTTCCAATTTCTGCACGACCTTCCAAGCTTTGTCGGGATGACCTTCTGGGTCAGTACCGATCAGCGAGATAACGTCGTCGCCCAAGTGACTGGTGATCCAGACCGGACCGTGAGTCGGATGGACGATGTTGGCACCACGACCCGGATGCGGCTTCACACCGCCCGATTCGATGACGTCAACCAGCTTGCCTTCTTTGGTGTCGATAATGGCCACCTTGTCGCGTGCGTTAGCAGCAACCAGGAAGTAACGGCCGGAGGCATCAAAGCCACCATCATGAAGGAACCGTTCGGCTTCAATCGAAGTCACCTGGAGGTTCTTGATGTCGGCGAAGTTGACCAGCAAGATCATGCCGGTTTCTTTCACGTTGACCACGAATTCCGGGCGATAATGCGAGGCCACAATGGCAGCAACGCGAGGCTCAGGATGGTATTCCTGGGTGTCGTAGACCATGCCACGCGTGGAGACCACTTTCAGCGGCTCTAGCGATTCACCATCCATGATGACGTATTGCGGAGGCCAATAGGCACCGGCAATGGCGTACTTGTCTTCGTAGCCCTTCATCTTGGAGGTTTCGACCGAACGCGCTTCCGAACCAACCTTGATTTCAGAAACCGCTACCGGGGTTTCCATCCACAGGTCGATCAAAGTGACTTTGGCGTCACGACCGATGGCGAACAGATAACGTCCAGACGCCGACATACGGGAGATATGCACGGCATAACCGGTCTTGATGATGGTCACGATTTTCTTCGAGTCACCATCGATGAGAGCGATCTCACCGGTATCACGAAGTGTCACCGAGAACAGGTTCTCGATGTCGAGATCGTTCATCTTCTTGGTCGGACGATCAGCAACTGCGATGAACGTTTTCCAGCTTTTTTTGATTTCGGCAAGGCCGAATTCAGGCGGCTGGGCAGGCTCATTGAGCAGGTACTTGGTCATCAGGTCGATGTCGTCTTTGGTGAAATCGCCTGAGGTGCCCCAGTTGGGCATGCCGCCCGGTGAGCCATAATTGATGAAATCATACAGATACTGGTAGCCCAGTTTCTCTGTGATATCTGTGGTTAGGGCTTTACCGGTAGCGCCTTTACGCAGGACGCCGTGGCAACCAGCACAACGCTGGAAGTAGATGTCGTTGGCACGTTTGAATTCGGCTTCCGTCAAAGTCGGGACGCCGGGACGTGCACCAGGCTGCTTAATGTCTGAGTCTTTTAGAACATCAAGGCTTGGCTCATACTTGGCACCTGGGGTGGTGCTGTGTTTCTTCAGATCAGTTGACTTAGGTTGTTCGGCAGCCCCCAGGCCACCAGCACCAACCATCGCCAACGGCACAGCAAGACTTGAAAGCAAGACCGCTGAGCGCAGGAGTAGATGCAATTTCATGGGTTAATCTCCGCATAAGAACCGGGCTTGTGTAACCTTGATTGAAAGGCGGCTATTGACATTGACTTTCGTCAAGTAGTTTCGGCTCTATATTTGAGACCGTGGCGCAGTCACATCCTCAGGACAGTTCCATGTTTGGCGCCAAGATATTACCTCTCTTCCCCCGGGTAATGCGGGATACCGCAGCCTTGCTGACGGTCGTTCTGGCGTTGTTCGTCGGCACCGCATGGGCACAAGATTCGTCAGTCAAACAGTTGGAAAGCAGTTGGTTTGGGCTTCCGGCAGACGAACTTGAAGTCCTTACCGATTCCGAATTGCCGTCAATATTTACTGTCACTCACAAGGGTCGAGTGGTTGGTTGGATCGGGTCCAGCTACGCCCTGGTCAATTCCACCGGTTATTCAGGCAAACCGCTTGATATAGATGTCGCGGTTAACACCGAAGGCCGCGTTGCTGGCGCCCGATTGATTCGCCAGAGCGAACCGATCCTGACAATCGGTGTAACCGACGAAGACCTTGAGAACTATGTCAGCTCGTTTGTTGGCATTGATTTGGCATTATCATTAGCCACCCTGCGCGACGCCGGCGCCGTGCCCGACGCGGTATCCGGCGCAACGGTGTCCAGCGGCGTCATTCGCGATGCGGTCATTCGTACCGGCCGGACGATATTGTCGGTCGTCACTGCCGCCAATGCCGGCGATATCCGGGTTGACCGAGTCAATTTTGCCGAAAGCGATTGGGAAAATCTTATCGCTTTGAGTGCTGTCACAACCAAAACTCTGACATTCGCGCAATTGCGCGACCAGATGCCCAAGGCTATTGGCCTGCCCAGCGGCGATGGTACGTTTTCCCAATTAACGATCGGTTTGGCCACGCCACCGACCATTGGGCGCAATCTGATCGGCCGACGTAATTACGAGCGCCTGATGGCGCAATTCAGCGGCCGTGATCAGCTGCTGTTTTTGGCCGGCAACGGTCTTTTTTCTTTCAAGGGTGCCAACTGGCGCAAGTCCGGTGTGTTCGATCGAATCGAAATTGTCCAGAATGCAAAGACAATTAGATTGGCGGCGGAAGACCATCACAGCATCCCGAAAATACTTGCTAGCGGCGCGCCGGAGTTTCGCGAGGCGGCGGTGTTCCGCATCGACCCATCAACGGGGTTTCAAGCCACTGAACCCTTCCGGGTAGATCTTATTGTCACGCGCTCCACCGAATCGGGCGAAGCGGTCTATCGGTTTCCCATCGATTATCAGATCCCGGAGACCTTTGTCATAAAGCCGCCCTCGATGCCGCCGGCGGCGGCGTCATCGGACGATCCATTATGGATGGACAATTGGTACCAACGCATTCCCGATCTGGTGTTCTTGGGCATTTTGTTGGTCGTCCTGACCGGGGTCATGTTCATCTCCGACCCGATCGTCAAACGCCCCAAGCTTTATATGGGCATAAGAGTCAGCTTCCTGGTCATCGTCGTGGTCTGGGTCGGCTGGATCGCAGGTGCTCAGTTATCCGTCGTCCACGTCTTCACCTTCGCCGGATCGCTGCTTGGCGAATTTAACTGGGAAGTGTTCCTCCTCGACCCGCTGATCTTCCTGTTGTGGGGCGGTGTGGCCATGGGTCTGCTGTTTTGGGGGCGCGGCGTCTTTTGCGGCTGGTTATGCCCGTTTGGCGCCCTGCAGGAACTCATCAACCTGGTCGCCAAGCGATTGGGGATCAAACAAATCGAAATCCCCTTCATGGTGCATGAGCGCCTTTGGTCGATAAAATATATCATCTTTATCTGTCTATTCGGTCTATCGCTCTATTCGGTGGAACTGGCGTTCAAGGTGGCGGAGATCGAGCCGTTCAAGACCGCCATTACGCTAAAATTCATGCGCTCTTGGCCGTATGTCTTATATGCTGCGGCATTGTTGGCGGCCGGACTATTTATCGAACGCTTTTTCTGTCGGTATTTATGCCCGCTGGGCGCCGCTTTGGCTCTGCCGGCCAAATTGAAGCTGTTCGACTGGCTGCAGCGCCGGCCGCAATGCGGCCGCGAATGCCGGGTCTGCGCCACCAAATGCACCGTCCAGGCCATTCATCCGCTTGGCCAGATCAATCCCAACGAATGCATCTACTGTCTCAGGTGTCAGATGATCTACAACAACGATCATATCTGCGTGCCATTGAAGATGCGTGCCCGGCGGCGCGGTGGTTTGGATAGGCCGCCTGCACCGTCAGCACCACCAGCCAAGACCTGATCCCACCCGCCAGACCTCTTGTAAGAGACCTCTATATGTCCGCTTCCCCATCTCGCCTGCCTGCCGTGTTTAGTGAAAGCTTTCGCTTTTTCTTTTTGGCGGCCGGATTATTCGCAATGTTGTCCATGGGCGCCTGGTTGACCTGGCTCTACATTCACTGGCTGGGTGGCGCGGTACCCAATCCCACGATCGCTGTCGCTCCTCATCTGTGGCACGCCCATGAAATGATCTTTGGTTATTCAGCCGCGGTCATTGCCGGCTTCTTTTTAACCGCGGTTCCCAACTGGACGGGATCACCGCCGGCGCGGCCAAGTTTTATCATGATAGCCGGCGGGTTTTGGATCGCTGGCCGGGCTGTTGTCTGGTATGCCGCCCACCTGCCGCCGGTCCTGGTGGCCGTCGTCGATTTGCTATTCTTACTGACATTAGTTGCCCGCATCGCCAGCGATCTACGACGCAATCCCAAACCGGCTAATCTGGTGCTTCTTGGTTTGTTGTTCTGGCTTTTTGCCAGTAACGCCACCATTCACGCCGAATGGATCGGCTTTACCGCTGACACAACGCAAACCGGTCTGCGCATGGGGTTGTTCGGTTTGGCGGCAATGATTTCCATCGTCGGCGGGCGCATTGTCCCGGCCTTCACCCGCAACGCCCTCATGCGGGAAGGCAAGACTGAAATCCTCCCGGTAACCCGGCCGCTTGTCGACCGGATCGGCATTGCCATGTCGGTATTGATGGCGGTGACCGCCGCTTTTGACATGCCGCCGATTGCGACCGGCGTTCTGGCCGTTGCCGCTGCGTTGGCCAATGGTACCCGGCTCTCCGGCTGGGGATGGCGTCAGGTCCTGCACTCTCCGATTTTGTGGAGCCTGCATCTGGGTTACGGACTGCTGGTACTTGGCTATCTAACTGTCGGCCTGGCCGCATTGACCGGTTTTCCAGGCGAGACATCGGCATTACACCTGCTTGGCATTGGGGGCGTTGGCGCCATGACGTTGGCAGTCATGACCCGGGCTGCCCTTGGCCACGCCGGCCGCGAACTCAAAGTCTCAACGTCGATCGCTATTGCCTATACCGCGATTGCTTTCGCCGCTTTGATCCGTGGTTTCGGAACCTGGTTTGCGCCCGAACAATATTACCTTGTCATGTTTGCTTCCGGCGGCTTGTGGGTCTTTGGATTCTTGATGTTCGTAATCGATTATTGGTGGCTCTTCGTTGCCCCCAAAAACACTGTTACGACATAAAAAAAGGCCCGCGCGGATTGGCACGGGCCGTCAAGGATCGGGAAGGTAGCGGCGCGACAGAATCGCTGCTTAACAACAACCTGATCGCAATCGCCACGGTGAATATGGCAGTTTATGCCGCTTTTACTCTTGACGATCGTCAAGCACGCCAGATTTCTTGGCTTCCGCGATAAGCGCCAGTAATTGGCCGTCAGGGGCATATTGTTCTGTTGCCGCGATCGCCCGGGGTGACATTTTCTTTAAGGTTTTGGCCAGCACGTCGACGACTTTCGACGCATCATGCGGCGCCGCGAATTCGACAGCGTAAAATTTCAGGAAAACCAGACAGGCGACATCTTCCAGCGTCTGCGTTTCGGGGTTGGTCCGCAGACCTTCCTTGCGCACCAGTGCAGCAACCCGATCACAATCAGCCTCCCCATAGCCGGCTTCGACCATCAGGGCGCTCACACGTTCGCCGTGGAAACGTTTTTGATCACTGCGCCAGCGTAAATATCCGGCCCGGCCTTGCGGATAGGATGCGCGCGGTGTTTTCCAGCGCTCCAGATGCTGGGCTCGCACAGCGATTTTCAAGAATTCCGACGCCTCGGTATCGAACTCCGCCAATAGCTGCGCCATCCGCTGACCGTAGGCCAGTTCAGCCGGCATGTGATCGCCGGCGATCAAAACAAGGTTGGGGTCTTCGCCGTTGGCCTTATCGATCAGCGCGGTGACGGTCTCAAGGTTGCTTGACGGCATTCTAGCTCAGCTCAATTAGGATGCGGTGCATGGCGCATGACAAGCGCCCGCTCCTGGTCGACGAAATCACGTAGTGAGGCGACATCGTTGATTTCAGCGGTATTCTGGTTGATCCGCACACCCTCGTCGCGCAGGCGCACAAAAGCCCGGCTAAGGCTTTCCGGCTTCATGCCGAGACGACCGGCGATCAGCGCCTTGTCATAGGGCAGATGAATAGTGCAATCGCCCTTTTCCACCTGACAAAGGGACACCAGAAATTCCGCCACCCGTTGCGCCCCGGTATGGGCTTTCAGGGCTTCGACCTGCTGGACAAGCTCGTGCAAATGCTGCGACACCGACGCCAGCATCGCCATCCCGATATCCGGTGAATCATAAATCCGGGTACGTAGACTATTGGCCCGGAAAATCAGAACGCGGCAATCAGTGACCGCCTCGCTGCTGGCCGGAAAACTCTTGCCGGTAAACGCCGCCGCTTCGGCGAACGCCTGTCCTTTGGTGAAGACGCCAAGAACAGCCTCTTCGCCGCCTGGTGTCATCCGGTAGACCTTGATCCAGCCATCCAGCACGATGAAGAAAGCGCTGGCCGGGTCGCCCTGCAGGAAAATCGTTTCGCCACGGTCCCACGACCGTACGGACGCATCCGCCAACAGATCCTTCAGCGACTCCTCCGAGACGCTGGAAAACAGCGCCGTGTTCCGCGTCACTTCAAAGTCTGTTTCGTCTAAATTTATCATTGCCGCTGGTGTTTGCCCCATCCGCACGCATCATTCAACTAAATTGCGGGAAAAAGCCAATCCAGGTTATAGCGCAATTCATGAATGTTCGCCGCTGCGGCATACCCGCACCGATGTTACCAGTGCCGGCGCCCTAGTGACCGCCTTTGATTTCTTCGCCATCTTTGGCCCACCATTCGTTCGGAGCCTGACGTTCGCCGGCCTTCGATCGGCTGTTCAGCCAGAAGGCCAAACGGCGAAATCTTGATCCCATCAACCGGGCCATCAACCGGTTGGACCATTTGCTGTAATCACGGTTATAGGGACACACCCGCATGCAAATAGCGCAGTCGACACGCATTTTGGTCCAAAATTTGAAGCATTTTTCACAATCAGCCGACCATTTCGTCACGCCCGAAATGGTTGACTGGTTGGGGCCAACCTCCGTCGGTGGGCCCTTGGGAAGGGCTTTCGGCGGGCAGGCTTCGGCGCATACGTCGCAGATATTGCAATATTCGCGAATGCCTAGCTTGCGCGGCTTGTCGTGTTCCAGTGGCAAATTTGTGAAGATCTTGGAAAACCGGACCCTGGGTCCGAATTCCGGGGTAATCACCATCTGATTGCGGCCGTACTCGCCCATCCCGGCCTTGATGGCGAACGGGATGGTGATGCCGGTGTCATTTGACGACCCCACGGCCTCGTATCCTAAGGCCTGGATAAAACTCGCCACCGACGACACGATCGCCGCCTCGCGCGAATATTCCCGGCCTGTCGACGCCGCACCCAGCGCCGATGGATAGCGTTGCACCAGGCCATATTCCATCTCATGGGCCAGTACGATGACGTTGGTCAGACCGTCGGGCAATTCGTTGGGCTTTTCATCGCGGGTTTTGGAACTGGCGTCACTGCGGTGCGTATAGACCCAGCGCGGATCGAACTCGGTGATACCGACCCTGTCGGCGCCGAGAAATTTCGCCACTTGTTTGACACGGGCGGTGGTATCTTTCGGCGACGGTAATTCCGCGAGCGTTTCGGCTTTCGGCAGGAAAGACTTGAATGGATCGAGGAACCCCTCGCGGTCGCCGTCCTTAATGCCGCGCATGGCGTAGTCGCGCGCCACCGACCAGGCGGAATTGACCAACGCCCAATCCCATTGGGAAAAACCTTCGCCACGTCGCGGCACCGGTTTTTTCTGCGACATGTAAAACGCCATCACGTCTTTAGACATTACTTTCTCGTCCCACCAGGCACGATTGAAAATGTCATTGTGTTGGCTGAAACGTTCGAAGTTTTCCGAAATTTCAAATCCGGCTTCTTCGTCGCTCTGCTTAAAGCGCTCCCAGTCCGCCGGGTCATCGGCGGGTTGGTTCGCCGGCCAGGAGTCGGCTGACGTGGCGGGTTGCTCGTCGAGGGCCATGGTCTAGTTCCTCACACCCATTATTTGCTAAGGCTGGGCAGCCAAAGCGCTATCTCGGGAAACACGATCAGCAGACCCACAAGAACAATCGCGCAGGCCATATAGGGTATCGCCGAGACATAGATCTCACGCATCGTAGTACCCGGAGGGGCGACACCCTTCATAACGAATAACAACAACCCAAAGGGCGGTGTAGTGAAACTGATTTCCAACGCCAATAAGACGATGACGCCGAACCAGATGGGATCAAAATGAAGGACATCCAAAGCCAGTGGAAAAAAGATCGGCACGGTCAATAACATCATCGACAGCTGATCCATGAACATTCCTAAGATCAGCAAAATACCGAACATAACCAACAACATAACCAATGGCGCCAGATCGAATCCCGTCGCCCATAAGATCAATCCCGAACTGGCGCCGGAAAACGCGAGAAGCTTGGAAAATGTCGCTGACCCGATAATGATCAACAAGGCCATGAGCGTCACGCGGAGCGCGCCGATGATCGATTTAACAAATGCGTCCCAAGTCAGCACCCGATAAATTGTCGCCAACACCAACACTCCGAGGCAGCCGAAGGCGGCTGATTCCGACGGCGTCGCCCAACCGTTCATGATCAGCAATATCACCCCGACGACGATGGAGAACATCGGGAAGATATCGAAGGCGATGAGCTTTAAACGTTCATTGACCGGAATGATTTCAACTTCGTAATAAGGCGCCGCATCGGGATCCAGGCGGCACTGAACGTAAATCAAAACTGCATACATGCAGGCCAGGAACAGGCCGGGCATGATGCCGGCAATCAACAAGGCGCCGACATCCAACTGCGCCAATGTCGCCAACAGCACGGCCAGCGCCGACGGCGGGATCATCATCGCTAGGCCACCTGTACCCAGGATCGGCCCGATCGCCATGTGCTTTTTATAGCCGCGCTTGACCATTTCCGGCACCATCAGCGAACCCAAAAGCGCTGTTGATCCCATTGATGAACCGGACAAGGTGGCAAAGGCTGTACCGCCGGCAACTGTCACATAAGACAAGCGTCCCGGCAGGCGGCCCATCAGCCGTTCGATAGCGTTGAACATTCGGTTTGCCAGGCCGGTATAGAAGAAGAACTCGCCCATCAACAAAAACATCGGCACAGGCACGAGATTAAACGTCGTCACCGTCCGGATGGCATTGGTGGATAGTTGGATCATGCCGCGCGACATCTGCATCGCCAGATCGCCACTTCCGCCCATGAAAACGACGGCACCGACAATGTTGGCAGCCAAAAATGCCAGCGCCACTGGCAGCCCGATAAACATGAAAACCAGGACAGTACCAAGCAGGAAAAACAGCGCGATATACCACTCCATCAGGCTGTTTCCCCCCTCGCCCGTTCGCCGGTGCAGTTGGCTATCGATGCGTTATTCATGAACACCGGCTTCGCCAGAATGCAGAATATTTGGGCCGAATACGAAACGCGCGAATTGGATCGCCATCAGGCCGAAGCAGATCGGCATGGTGCCCAGCAATGCCCATCTGGGCATATCCACCGACCGCATATCAGCGTCACCCCGTCCCCAGGACTTCAACGTTGCCTCGCCGGAATACCAAACGAACATCAAGCAGACGATGATCGCGATTATCGACACGATGCGTGAATAAGTCGGAAGAATTTTTGCCGGCATCGCTGCCGACAGCATTTCGATGAAGACATGGCCCTTTTCGCGCACCAGCCAAGGAGACCCGGCCATGGCGATATAGAGCAATCCAAATTCGGTGAACGTAAAAATGTGGGAGGAGCCGGAATAGCCGAAGGTCCTGGCGCTGGCCTGGAAAACAATTCCAAACATGATCACCACCAGATAGATCCCGGCAATAATCGCCAGAAAATCGCATATGCGATCAATGATGCGCATAAACCCAGCCATGACGACCCGGCTCCCCCCTTGTTTTGTCAGGTCTTACTCACCCAGATAGGCTTTACGCAGACCATCATAGAACTCCGTGGAGTTCATCTTATCCAAGCGACCCTTCATCCGTGACCAGGCCGCATCATTCGCCATTTTACGGTACTTGGCACCAGCTGATTCGCTCATGGCGGCAAATTTCATGCCGCGTTTTTTCAGCTCGGCTTCTTCCGCTTTGAGCTGTTCGCCACGGGCGTTCAAAGATTTGACTTCCCAGGCAATCACAGTGTCTTGCAGAAGCTTCTTGGAAGCATCCGACAGGTTGTTCCAGGAATCCAAGTTGATGATCAGACCGAGATCGGTGGTGTAGAAGCTCGGATCATTGCGATATTTGACAAATTTATCCCATTTCAGATCCATCAGACCGATCGACGGCCACGCCGTCGCTTCCACGACGTTTTTCTCCAATGCGGAATAGACTTCCGAAGAAGGCATGGAGGACGTGGTCGCTTTCAAGGCTTCAAAGAACGCATGATAGATCGGATTATCGCGCAGTTTCACACCGGACAGATCGAGCACGCCATCGGCGTCATATTTCGGCGCCGGGACGGAATAAATGTGGAAATGCACGCCACTATCAAGCCAACCCAGATGTTTGACGTTGAAACGCTTCTGGTGCGCTTTATCCATCAGCTCCGCGCCGCCATTTGTACGAACATCGGGCGCATTATTGTTGGAAGCCACCATGGCGTCGATTTCAGGCACCGAGGCGCTATAGAAACTGCCAGGGGTGTGAACCATGTCGACCACGCCGTCACGCACCGCGTTGGGTTGCTCAAACATGCCGATGGCTTCCGGGCCGCCTTTGACGGTGATCTCTAAGACACCCTTACCGTTGGCATTGATTTCGGCCACCATGGCCAGGAAGGTTTTCGTATAGACCAGGAACGGCGGAAATGCGTGCACGGCGGTAAGTTTGTCGACCGCCAATGCCTGTCCTGACGTCAACGCGGTTACGGCAAAGCCCGCCGCGATCGTCAACGACTTAAGTTTAGATACCCTCATTGTCATTCTTAACCTCCCTATTAGTTCACCCGGCACGTTTTCTGTGACCGGCTCTCATGATCGGCATATCTGCTGATATACCGATGGAAACACATCATTCTCCAAAATCAAAGACATATGATTATGCAAACATGTCTTCGGTTAAATCAGCAAACCGCCGCTGGCGAGCACGACCTCACCGGAAATGTAGTCTGACTCAGGAATGCAGAACAGATAGACCGCGTTGGCGGCATCTTCCGGACGACCGGCACGGCCGATCGGGATCATCTTTTCCTGGAATGCCAAGAACTCCGGCGGGATTCCCATATTGACCTGTTTATCGCCGATCTGGTGTTGATGCGGCTTATCTTCAAAGACTTCCGTCATCCGGGTTTGAATCAAGCCAAAAGCGACGCAGTTGACGTTGACCTTGTAGCGTCCCCACTCCTTGGCCAATGTCTTGGTCATGCCGATTAATGCCGTCTTACCGGCTGCGTAACCGATCTGCCCGGCATTGCCGCACAAACCGCCAATTGAAGAAATGTTGACGATTTTACGGTGCGCCTGCTGGCCTGACCCGGCCTCCGCCTTGGCCATATCGCGGATCGGACCGGCCGCGGCGCGCAGAATATGAAACGGCGCGCGCACGTGAATATCCAGCATCGCATCAAATTGCTCATCAGTGGTCTTTTGGATGACCGTATCCCACGAATAACCGGCATTGTTGACGACGATGTCCAGGCCATTGAACGTATCCATCGCCTTGCCAACGAACTTTCCGGCAAATTCGGCATCGGTGACATCACCGGTCACCGCCACGGCCTCGCCGCCGGCGCCGGTAATCTTGGCAATGGTATCTTCCGCCGGACCCTCGTCCAGATCGTTGATCACCAGCCGGGCGCCTTCCGACGCCAATTTCAACGCAATTGCCTGGCCAATTCCCCGGCCGGCGCCAGTCACCAGAGCGACCTTGCCATCAAGTTTACTCATTGGGTTTTCCTGTTCTTCGTAATATTGTGTTCATCTAAGTGTTTGTTGCGGCATATAAATTCAGCGTCATCCCGCACGCGCTGCAACACCCTGATCGACCAGTTCGGCAATCTCGCTATCGCCAAAACCAGCCTCGCTCAGGATCGCCGTCGTGTGCTCGCCGTAACGAGGCGGAAAAGCGAAATCGCTTGATTCACCGTCGTGATGGATCGCCTTCGGCTGCATTCGAATGGTATCGCCGGCTGGTGTCTGGGTGCGGGTCAGATGATCATTCACCGCCGCCATTTCCATTACCTGTCGGATGGAATTGATCGGTGCATGCGGAATGCGGGCTTGCTTCATATCTTCCACGATTTCCGCCGTGGAACGCTGGCTGGTGACGTCTTCTATGCCAGCATGCAGGGCGACGCGCTCTGCGACCCGGCCATTATTTTGCACCCGCGCCTCATTGGCAACGCCGGCGAATTTCGGGATGTTGATAAACCGCTGCCACAAGGAATCGCTACCTACCGCGATCAACACCGCGCCATCCTTGGTCTGATAGGCATTGGTCGGCACGAACTTTCGGTGTTCATTGCCGGCGCGGAATAGTTCCCAGTCGTCGCATTCAAAATCGATCAGCGGTAACAACGTAATCAGCCAAGAAGCCGCCGCCTTCAGCATCGACACATCAATACGCCGCCCGTTGCCAGACGACAGACGCTCCGCGATACCGATCCATATCTGCGTGAAGGCCTCATCACCGGCTTTCAAGTCGACCAGCGGCACGCCGGCCAATGTCGGCGGCCCATTGGCATCACCGGTGACATCCATGTAGCCGACCATGGCCTGGATCGCCGGGTCATAACCGGCAGCATTGGGATATTCCGGTCCCATGGCTGAAATACCGGCCCATATCAGATCCGGTTTGGCCGTGCATAAGGTGTCGTAATCAATGCCCAGTTCTTCATAGCGTGAGGGAATGGTGTTGCAGCAGAAGACGTCAACATTGAGCTCTGATATGACCCGTTTGAGGGCGGCCTGGCCCAGCGGATCCTTCAGGTTGAGCGCCATTGCTTCCTTGCCGACATTCGGTGCCACAAAGTAGGTGCGCCGGTCACTATCGACCACATCGGCACCGATATACCGGTTCGGATCGCCCGGCAGCGCGCTGCCACGTGGCGTTGCCTCCAGTTTGATGACCCGCCACCCCATATGCACAAAGCGCAAGGTGGCGTAGGTCATCGACAACGCCTGCTCCATCGACAATATGATGCCAGGTTTCATTCCGCCGCCACCTTCATAGCGTCACGCTCAACGATCGCCCGGGCGACTTTTTCAGGATTGAGCGGCGGATCGAAGAAGCGGATACCGATGGCGTTGTAGACCGCATTAGCAATCGCCGGCGCAATCACGATGGTCGGCAATTCGGCAATTCCCTTGGCGCCCATCGGACCGGTCAGTGACATGGTTTCGATGAAGTGCAGATCAAGTTCGGGGATTTCCGGTGCCGTCGGCACTTTGTAATCGCGGAACGACGGGTTCTTGACGATACCGTCCTCAATCAGCAGGTGCTCAGAAAGCGCGTAGCCGACACCCATGATGATGCCGCCTTCGATCTGGGCTTCCAGGCCCATCTCGTTGATAATGCGGCCGACATCCTGAGCAGACGTGATTTTGTCCACCCGAACCTCACCGGTCTCCGTGTCGACTTCAACCTCAGCCACATGCACGGCGTGTGAATATGCCGCCGACATGTCGCCCACATGACCGGGACCTTCATGTTCGCTGGGCGGCTCGTAATAATCGGTGACCATGACCAGTTCGGCATCGCGCTGGAAGTGCATCTGACGCAGCAGACGGTCCAATTCGATGACAGTTGAGCCGTCAGCCTCCTGCACGACCCACCCTTGGCGCAGGTCGAGTTGCGCAGCGGCAACGTTGGAGTAGCCTGCCGCGGCATTGAGGATTTGTTCGCGCGCTTTGCGGGCCGCCCGACGGGCGCCGTTACCGGCAATAAACGTCGTCCGGCTGGCATGCACGCCCACATCCCATGGGGCAATGGCGGAATCATTGTTGGCGATCGTCACATTCGACATCGGGATGCCGAGCTCTTCAGCAATCACCTGGGAGATCACCGCGTCGATGCCCTGACCAATTTCGGAAGCACCGGTAATCACCGTGGCGCGGGCATAGTCATCGAGCTTGAGGATCGTGCCGCAACCATCCGACTTATGGATTTTGGCACCGCCAGCATTGTGGATGGAAGACGCCATGCCGATGCCGCGTTTGATACGGCCCGGTTTGTCACGCTCTGCTGCGTATTTGGCTCGCTTAGCGGAGAAATCTGATTTTTCCGCCGCCAATTCGAAACACTCAGCCAGGGCGCATTCGGCAAGCACCGAACCCTGTGGCGAGACTTCGCCGGACTTCTGGCTGTTCTTGACGGAAAGCTCAACCAGATCCATCCCGAGTTCATCGGCCAGCATATCCATCTGAATAGACGTGGCGTAAGTCGCCTGGACGTTGCCGTAGCCGCGGAACGAACCGGCATAGGGATTGTTGGTGTAGACCGATTGCGATTCCACCCGCACCGTCGGCACCCGGAAGTGCGAGGAGAAGGTGCGCATCATCACATAAGGAACCGTCGGGCCCCACGATGTGTAGGCGCCGTTATTCAGCAAATTGTAGACATCCCGGAAAACCAGCGTGCCGTCTTTCTTTGCGCCGAGACGGATATTGATGTTCACCGGCTGGCGGGTCGGCGCGTTGATGAATTCTTCTTCGCGCGAAAACACCAGTTTCACCGGCCGCTGCGCAGCCTGCGCCAGCAAGGCACAAACCGGCTCAAACGGATAAACATCAAGCTTCGACCCGAAGGCGCCACCGACCGGCGGCTGGATCACCCGGATATCACCGGGATGAATGCCCAATGCCGGCGCCAGATCCATCTTGAAGTTATAAGGATACTGGGTCTGGGTGTAGATCGTCAGCTTGCCGTCGACATCAAAGTCGGCGAGCACGGCGCTAGTGCCCATGCAGCAATGGGTGACGTAATGGACGTTGAAGACGTTGTCCAAAATGACATCGGCTTCCTTTTCCGCTTCGCCGATATCACCGGCCTCAAACAGATAATGGAGGTTTTTGTTGTCCTCCTTGCCGTCATGAATGATCGGCGCGCCGTCTTTCAGCGCTTCGGCCGGATCAAATACCGCCGGCAGGTCTTCATACTCAACCTTGATCAACGCTACGGCCTGATCGCATAGCGCTTCAGTTTCCGCGGCCACCGCGGCGACTTCGTCACGTACGCACAAAACCTTGTCGGATTTCAGCGGGATGTTGTCGCGCGCCATGCCGAACTTTAAATGCGGGATATCATCGCCGGTCAGCACCACGTGGACGCCCGTCAACGCCCGCGCCGCACTCACATCGATCGATTTGATTTTGGCGTGCGGCCGATCGGCGTGCAGGATCTTGCCGTAAAGCATCATCGGTAGAACCAGATCATTGACATATTGGGTCTTGCCGATGGCCTTTTCGCCGGCGTCGGGCTTGGGGAACCGTCCGCCGATGACCGATGTTTTCTCTATCGTATTCATCTTTTCCCCTCCTATTTGTCGATGCCGGCGACTTCAGCCACCGCATCGAACACTTTCTTGTAGCCGGTGCAGCGACAGACATTGCCTTCCAGCCCGCGCTTCATATCGTCGAAGGTCAGGTCGGAATTGCTTTCCGTCAGGTGTTTGGCCTGCATGATCATGCCGGGCATGCAATAGCCGCACTGGATGGCGCCATGATCGACAAACGCCTTTTGCATTGGGTCCAGCCCGTCCGCCGACCGCAATCCCTCAATCGTGCGAACATCCCGTCCGTCGCAATCAACCGCGTACATCAAACAGGAATTGGCCGATTTATCGTCGATGATCACCGTGCAGGAGCCACATTCGCCCTCACCGCAGGCATATTTGGTGCCGGTCATGCCGAGCTCATCGCGCAACATATTGAGCACGCTCATATCCGCCGGAACGCTCAGGTCTTTCTTCTGACCGTTCAAGGTGAATGAGATATCTACTTTAATCGTCATCGCTCAGGAGCCTTTTGATGAATACGGATGTCAGATGTTTGCGGTACCAGGCGCTGGCCCGAACGTCGTCGATCGGGTTGACTTCATCAGCGGCGATGGCGGCGGCTTCGGCAGCCACATCGGCGGACATTGTCTTACCTTCCAGGTACGCTTCGGTCTTCTTAGCCCGATAGGGCACCGGTGCGACAGCACCTAGTGCAACGCGCACATCGGTCATTCCACCAGCGCCATGCACCGCCCCAACACCAGCTGACACCGTCGAGATTTCAAGCGCCGGGCGCGGTCCGGATTTGCGAAAGCGTGCCTGGTAGCCAGCCGGCGGTTTTGCGAACCGAATTTCCGACAAGATTTCATATTCCACCATCACCGTTTTCGACGGCCCGGTGAAGAAATCAGCTATCGGCACCAACCGCTGGGCAACAACACAATCTTGCCAGGCCGACAATACGACCTGGGCATCCAGCAGGATGAGCGGGATGATCATGTCACCAGCCGGCGAGGCATTGCAGATATTGCCGCCGAGGGTCGCCATGTTGCGCAATTGTCCCGATGCAAAACAATCGGCGGTTTGCGGCAATACCGGCGCGATATCGGCCAGCAGGTCGGAATTGAGAATATCCGTCACCGTTGTCAGCGCACCAATGCGAACTTCATCGCCCTCAACGTTGATCCCACACATTTCTTCAACGCGGCGGATGTTGACCAGCCGGGAACCATATTGACGGCGACCGTTCTCAATCTGCACCATCAGGTCAGTCCCGCCGGCAAGAATTGTCGCATCGCAATCGGCGATCAGCTCAACCGCTTCCGCCAACGTCGTCGGCGCCGCGTATTCACTGATTTGCGTTTTATTTTCAGCAGCTTGTGACACGTTGCTGAATCCCTTTCCTAATATCGTTTAGGTGCCTCTGTCCTGTTGAACAAACCACCCACCATTTCGTCATTCCCGCGAAGGCGGGAATCCAGGGCCAAGAACGAAGGCCCTGCAATTTCGCCCTGGATTCCCGCCTTCGCGGGAATGACCAAGGATGTTTTCGCGGCACGGCGGTGCTTATTCCGCCAGCCCGATATCCCTTAAAGCCGATAGGGCTCGTCGTAGCGTCCGTAGACCTCAACCATCACATTGGTCATTTCGCCAACGCTGGCATAGGCCTTCACCGCATCGATCAACGCCGGCATGACGTTCACGCCGGCTTGCGCATCGGCTTTCAATTTCGCCAAACAGCGCGTCGTCTCATCGTTATCGCGTTCGGCTCTGGTGGATTGCAATGACGCGATCTGCGCGTTGGCGGCTACCTCGTCATAGGGGTGCATTTCAACGTGCGGCTTTTCCTCATCGTCTTCGACATAGCAATTGACGCCAACCTTGCGCAGCTCGCCCGATTCCAGATCTTTATGGCGCTGATAGGCGTGCCGCGAAACGTGTGCCTGGATGACGCCATTGGCGACAGCCGGGACGATACCACCAACTGTTTCCACCCATTCCATGGCTTCAACGATCTTGGCTTCCATCTGGTTGGTCAGTGTCTCGATGTAATAGGAACCGCCAAGCGGATCGACCGTATCGGTCAGCCCGATCTCTTCGATCATCAACTGCATGGTGCGCAGCGAGATGCGCTGGGCCTTCGGCGTCGGGATGGTGTAGGCCTCGTCATAGCAGCAAAGCGCCATGGTTTGAGCACCCGACAGCGCCGCCACCAACGCATAATAAGCGCCGCGTGTGATGTTGTTTTCAGGTTGTTCAATGGTGAGGCCAAAGCCGCCGCCGCCGGCGATCATCCGCAGCCACCCCGATTTCGGGTTCTTGGCGCCGTATTCCTCGGAGATGATTTTAGACCACAGCCGCCGGCCAGCGCGGAACTTCGCCACCTGCTCAAACAGGTTGCCGTAGATATTGAAATTGTAGGACAGCCGGTTGGCGAATTCGTCGATGTCGAGACCGCGTTTCAGCGCTTCGTCCGTATAGGCCTTGGCGATGGCGAAGGCGAAACCCATTTCTTCAGCCGGTGTCGCCCCGGATTCGCGAATATGATAACCGCAGACGCTGACCGGCGAGTATTTCGGCGCGTGTTTGGCGCAATATTCGATGGTGTCGGCGACGAGTTTGACCGAATGCTCCACCGGGAAGATCCAGGTGCCACGGCCGATAAACTCTTTCAGGATATCGTTCTGGGCGGTACCGCGTAGATTGGCTAGATCGAAGCCGCGCTTTTCAGCCATCGCAAGGTACATGGCGATCATGATCGCGGCCGAACCGTTGATGGTCAGGGCGACGGTTATCTTATCCAGATCAATACCGTCAAAGGCGATCTCGAAATCCTTCAGCGTATCGATCGCCATGCCGACGCGGCCGACTTCACCGAAGGCTTCCGGCGAATCTGAATCGTAGCCACACTGGCTGACCAGATCGAAGGCCACGTTCAGACCGGTCTGGCCATTGGCGATCAGATAATGAAAACGCTCATTGGTATCAGCGGCGTTTGAGAAGCCGGTATATTGGCGCATCGTCCAGGGCCGCTTGCGGTACATTTCCGCATGAATGCCCCGGGTAAATGGCGCCTGGCCGGACTTGCTTTCGTCAACACCGCCGCTCTCCATCACATCGTGGATGGTGTAGAGCGTTTTGATCTCGATGCCGGATTCGTTGACGACCTTTTTCTCTTCAGGCGTCCCGGTATTGATTTTCTGAATGGTCATGATTGGTACTCCCGAATGAAGGAGACAATGTCGTCCAGTTTGCTTGATGTGGGAAACACGCCCTCGTAGCCCAAGGCGACGAGATCATCCCGGTCGGATTCTGGAATGTTGCCCCCAACCATCCACAATCGATCTTTCAGTCCTTTTTCCACCAGCAAATCGCGCAACTTGGTGCATAGCGGCATGTGTGATCCCGATAGGATCGACAGGCCGACTACGTCGACGTCTTCCTCCTGGGCCGCATTGGCGATGGTTTCAGGCGTCTGGTGAAGGCCGGAATAAATCACCTCAAAACCGGCATCGACGAGCGCCCGGGCCACCACTTTGGCGCCGACGTCATGTCCGTCTAGCCCTGGTTTGGCAACCAGTACGCGGATCGGGCTGTCGCTCATGAGGAAACCTCCTTGCCGATAATCATTTTCAAAATCTCGCTGGTGCCGCCGCCGATCAGCGTGAAGCGAATGTCACGCAGGTAGCGCTGCACGGGATATTCCATCGCATATCCATATGACGCCAAAACCCGGGCCGCCTTATCGCAAATGTCGGCGCCGGCTTCAGAGGCGAATAACTTGGCCATGGCCGCTTCTTTGTGGTGCGGCTTGTCGGTGTCTTTCAACCAGGCGGCATAATGGACAATCCGCCGTGCGGCTTCCAAATCCGTCGCCATTTCAGCAAGTTTATGCTGGATCGCTTGAAAGCGATTGATCGGCCGGCCGAATTGCGCCCGTTCCGCCGCATAAGCTACCGCCGCTTCTAGTGCAGCCCGTGCCCCACCAACGGCAAGCGCCCCGGTAACAATACGGATTTCGGCAAGCAGCTTGCGCAGGTGCCCTTCCCCGTCACCGATCTCTTTACTCAAACAATGAGTGTCGGGCACGAAGCAATCGTTGAACGCCAATTCAGAAGTCGGCAACGCCCAAACGCCCATCTTGTCGATGGCACGGCCAATTTCCAGACCTTCAAAATCACGCTCTACAAGAAAAATGGTGAGTTTCTTTTCTTCGCCGGCGCGGGCAAAAACGGTAAAGAAATCGGCCACCGGGGCTGCCGTCACCCACATTTTCTGGCCTTTGATAGTCCAACCGCCATCAACCTTGGTAGCGGTCGTGGCAATGCTGCTCAAATCAGAGCCGGCATTCGGCTCCGTCATACAGATGCCGCCGATTTTTTCACCGCGCATGGCCGGTTGGAACAGGCGTTCGTGGATATCCTTGTTGCCGAGCATTTCCAAAAACTTGGTGCCCATCAGCGACTGCATGGTGACGCAGCCGGCAACCGACATGGAGCCGCGCGATATTTCCTCAATCGCCAGGCACAAGGTCACCAGATCAACATCGGACCCGCCAACGCTTTCAGGATAACGCATGGCGAAAAAGCCGAGCTCGCCGAGCGCTTTCATGAAGGCGCGCGGATATTCATGGGCCTCGTCAAGCGCCTGCGCCTGTGGTGCGATCTGCTCATCGCAAAACCGCGCGAAGGTGTCGCGAATTTGTGCCTGTTCCTCAGAAAGTCCGAAATCCATGTCTACCTACGTTCTCAATCTAAGCCGTAAATCTCTTTAGCGGTCTCCTCGGAGATCATCTTGTTGCGCACTTCCCGCCGCAAGGTATCCCGATCACGCTTTTTCGGATCGCCATAGCCGCCTCCGCCGCCGGCGCGCTGATAAAACATGGTGTTGATCGGCACGCCTTCGAGCAGGTCTTTGTTCTTCGGAATCACCTTGGTGCCGTCCGGATAGGTCAGCTCGATGGTGTTCAAGATGCTGTCGTGACCACCAAACAGGCCAAATGCCGGCTCGAAATCACCGTCGCCGAACGTGACGAACTGGGTGTCATCGGAGCCGATAACAAATTCTGTTTCGATGCCGATACCGCCGCGCCATTGGCCGGCACCAGCGGAATCGGTGAGGTATTCGTGTTTGAGCAGCAGATGCGGCGTCGTCAGCTCAAACATTTCATAGTCCTGGTCGAGGACGCCGCCGGAGGCATCAATCATGCCGATGTGATCATAACCATCAGTGCCGTTCATGGCACCCGAGCCGCCCTTCATGGCGAGAAAGCCGATATCGACGTATTCTTCGTCCGTTTTCGGATCGACGCCGGTTGTCAGGAAGGTCAGCAGATTGTTCCAGCCGGCGGTGACCTGATCGGGGATCACCGGCGCCAATGCCCGAATAATGGCATCGGCGTTAGGCGGACACAGATGGTTGCCGAAGGTTGTTGCCTTGGGGTAGCCGGCATTAAGGATCGTGCCTTCCGGAATGATGATCTCGACAGGATCGACCATGCCCTCATTGTGGGGAATGTCCGGATTGACCATTTGCAACAATGTCAGGATTGTCGCCGAAGCGCTCGATGTGTAGGTGCCGTTGACGAAACCGTTGGTGCGGTCGTCCGTGCGTGAATAGTCGAAGGTAATGTCGTTGTCGCGCACGGTGATATCGACGCGAATAACGAATTCGCTGCCCACATGACGGCCATCGAAATAGACCATGCCCTCGCCGGAATAGGTGCCATTGGGGATCTTACCGATTTCCGCCTGCATCATCTTGCGCGAAGCATCAAACAGCGCCGATTTATGGGCGTTGTAGTTTTCAATACCGTACTTGCCGACCAGCGCCTGTAGCCGCCGTTCGCCGACAGTGCATGCACCCATCTGGGCCCGCAGATCATGTTCGACGATATCGAGGCGGATATTGGCGAAGATCAGATCCCAAACGTCTTTGCGTTGCTTACCCTTTTCAAACACCTTGACCGGCGGAATGCGCAAGGCTTCCTGCCAGACTTCAACGGCATTGGGATTATAGCCGCCGCGCACATTGCCACCGATATCTGCCTGGTGGCCTTTGACGGCGGCAAAACCGATCAGCTTGTCGTCCAAAAAGATCGGCTTGTAGACGGCAACGTCGTTGTTCTGGTTGCCCAGCGAAAACACATCGTTGTGGAAGATGACGTCGCCGGGCGAGAAATCGCCCTCGAAATACTCGATGATGTATTTGCACACAGGCGCCAGGGAAAACGCCAGGATCGGCAGGTTTTCCGTCTGCTCCAGCATGTTGCCTTGCGCATCATAAAGCCCGGTGACGAAATCCTTGGCTTCACACAGAATTGGCGAGCGGGTGGTGCGTTCCACCACCAGGCTCATTTCATCGGTGATCGACTTGAATGTTCTGGCGTAGACGGACACCAGGATGGGATCGACGGTGACACTCATCAGGCCTTCTCCAAACCAGCTTCGACAAGATCAGTCCGGCCCTTGAGGTAAAGCACAAAGGATCCGGCCTTGTCGCAGACGCAGTCGAAATTATCGGTAATCAAAATTGCAGTGGTTTCCTGCTCGATCATCGCCGGCCCGACCACGACGTTACCATGCTTGATCAGATGGCCATCATAGATCGGCGCATCGGTAAAGGCATCGCGTTCAGGCACATAGATCGACCGGTCGCCCTTTTTGGCGTGCTGCGGACTTTCGCCATCATAGGGATGGCTAGCAATATCCGGTTTTTCCGTATCGCCCATGGCGGTAACGCGAATATTGACGATCTCGATCGGCGCGCCCTGCTCTTTCAGGGAATAGCCATAGAGCCGGTTATGTTCGGCATGGAAGGCTTCTGAAATGGCCTCCCGGTCTTCGTTTTCAAATGCTGCTTCAGGCACCTGGAAACTAACTTCGTGGTACTGTTTCAAATAGCGGCAATCAAAATGCACCTCGTAAGTCCGCTTGTCTTCGTCGATGCGTTCTTCCGTCAGCATCGCGGCGCCCTTGCCGATCATGGAGCGGATGACCTTGCTCAGATCATCAAAATCTACTTCCGCCAGCTTGCAGACATAGGTTTGCACGAAATCGTGCTTCAAATCGCAGCGCAGCATGCCCGCGGCACACAGAATTGAGGCTTCGCGCGGGATGATCTGCAAGGGAATATCAAGCTCATTGCAGATCTGGCAGGAATGGATGGCACCGGCGCCACCGGCAACAATCATCGGGAATTCGCGCGGATCATGACCACGCTTAATGGTCACCTCACGCACGCCTTCGGCCATATTGGTGCAGGCCACCCGGAACATACCGGCTGCCGCCTGCTCGACCGTCATGCCCATCGGTTCGGCAATATGTTCCTTGACCGCCTGACGCGCCTTATCCACATGCAGCTTCATGGTGCCGCCGGCGAAGAAATCCGGATTGAGGAAACCGAGCACCACATTGGCATCGGTCGTCGCCGGCTTTTCACCGCCTAGACCGTATGCCGCCGGGCCTGGTGCGGCACCGGCACTTTGCGGGCCCATGCGCAACAATCCGCCAGCATCAATCCAACCGATGGACCCGCCACCGGCGCCGATGGTGTTGATGTCGAGCATCGGTAGTGCAAGCCGCAGCCGGTCGATATCACCAGAATTGGCCGTTACCGGACGTTCGACCACCAAAGATGCTTCAAAACTGGTGCCGCCCATGTCGACAACAATGCAGCGGTTCTGGCCGTGGATCTGGCTATAAGCCAACCCGGCATGAGGACCCGCCGCCGGGCCGGACAACAGCGTTACCGCCGCCATTTCACGGGCCGCCTGCGGCGCGATCACACCGCCATTTGACTGCATGATCATCAACAGACCGCCGAATTTAGCGTCCGCCAGACGTCCTTGTAGCTGATTAAGATAATGATCGAGGATCGGGCCGATATAGGAGTTCAGCGCCGTTGTACTGATCCGCTCATAAAACCGGATCGACGGCAACAGGTCGCTTGATACTGTCAGATAGGCATCCGGCAATTCCGCCCGGACAATTTCCGCCGCCTGCTGTTCCTGATCTGGATTTGCAAAGGAATTCATGAAGCAGATGGAGACCGCTTCGACGCCTTCTTTCTTGAATAGCTCCACCGCTGCACGGACATCATCGACGCTGAGCGGAGTCACTTCGTTGCCATCTCGATCGACCCGGCCACCGACTCCGGCGCGCAAATAGCGCTCCACCAGCGGTTCAACGTTGGTATAGCGGTTATTATACTGCTCTTCGCGAATACCGCGGCGCATTTCCAAAGCGTCACGCACACCCTTCGTGGTGATCATGCCAGACTTGGCGCCACGCCTGGTCAGCGTCGCATTGGTGGTTACCGTCGTGCCGTGGACGATGGTGTCGATACCCGACACAAAGTCGGCGACATCCATGTTCGCGTCGATCATTTTCGCGATGTCATCCAGCCCCTGCAACACCGCGATTGACGGGTCATGCGGGGTCGACAATGTCTTGTGCAAAATGTGCTCGCTGCCATCTGCAACATACAAGAAGTCGGTAAAGGTACCGCCGACATCAATGCCAATTTTTACTGCCAATTTCGTCCCTTCCCAACCTGAATCATATCGTGCGCAAAAACGCACATAATCTTGAAATCATTGTCAATATCATCCGTTGCGATCACCGACTTGTATGACAATCGCCATCGCCGTATCGCCTGCCGCGCAGCCGGTGAACAAACCGGTGCCGCCACCGCGGATTGCCAGTTCTTCAATCAGCTCGATGACACCACGGGTGCCCATCGGCGATTGCGGATGGCCCCAGATCAGCGAGCAGCCATAATTGTTCATGGAATCGATATCAAATCCGGTTTCCCGCGAAAACAGCACGTCGTTGACGGCGAACGGATTGTGGGTCTTCACCGCATCAATATCGGCCATGGTCATGCCCGCTTGATCGAGCGCCATCTGGGCCGCCGGTAACGGTGCTTCCGGCATATGCGCCAACTCCGCCCGCTTCAAGCCGATGCCCTCAATCTTCACTTGGATCGAGGCGTCGCTGGCCAGTTCCTTGGCCTTGTCTTCACTGGCGACGATGATCGCCGCGTTACCGTCGGCCGGGTGGGTTTGCCCACCGAAGGTCACGGTTCCGTCCGGCATCACCGGTTTCAGTTTGGCAAGACCTTCAGCTGTCGACAGCAGCAGGCCTTCATCGCCATCCATGGTGTTCTTGGTTTTGCGGAATTTCGGATCCGGCACGTCAAACGGCAGCGTCATGTAGCGCTTTTGAAAGGCGTTATCGTCTTTTAGCGCATCGCGGTATTGATCGCAGCGCCGCAACACAACGCTGTGTTGCTCAGCAGTCGTTATCTGGTGTTTGCGGGCGACGTTCTCCGCCGTCTGCAACATGGAATGGCCGCCGAGCGGATCCATGCCCATATTGTCCAACACCCAATCTTCGTGTTTGCCAGTACCACCAGGCCCGGCCGGATTGGGATAATAGATGTGCGGTCCGTTGGAAACCTTGTCCAAGGTCATGGAAATGGCGGCTGTGGCCAGCCCAGTCTCAATTTCCTGGGCGGCGGCGGTGATGCAGCGCACCCCTGTCGCGCAGGCCTGGGAAATCGAAGGTCCGCCGACATTCTCCGCACCGATCATGCCGGTCAACCACGGCAGGCCGTAAAACGAATGGGCCTGCGGCACCGAAATGCCCATGACACCGTAATCAAATGCGCTGGCGTCGATATCGCGCTTGGCGAGTTCTTTTTTTGCCACATGGGCGGCAAATTCCATGGCGTGCAGGTTGGCGAAACTGCCCTGCCAGCGGGCGAACGGCGTCGACCAGTAGGCGCCGTAGGGGATTTCTGCCTTATAAGCCATGCTTCTACTCCGTCAGATTAAACCGCGATGCGTGCCGTGCCTTGTAGCACTGGCTCGCCTTTTTGATTTTGCGCGATGAGGTCCAGATCTAGCAAGGTCTCTCCGCCTTCTTCTTGCCGCGCCGTTACCGTGCCCTTGCAAGTCAGTGTGTCACCGGGAAACGCCATGGCTTTAAACCGCGAGGTAAAGCCGCGAATTTGATCAAGCGGTACGGCCTCCGTCAAAAGCTGGCTCAAGATCGCCATGGTCAGCATGCCGTGAACAATAACACCAGGCAGCCCGGAGCTTCTGGCTTCATCATCATCAAGGTGAATGGGGTTATGATCACCGGAGGCGCCGGCAAACAATGCCAGTTGGGTTTTCGTTATCGGGCCGCGCGCCATATCAGGCATTGCATCGCCAACGGCTAAGTTACTCAGATCCATTTCCTGTCCCCTAACCGTTGCGCACAACGACGGTGGACTGCAATACGCAAACGTCCTCGCCGGAGCCATTTTCAAGGCGGTTTTCAACTTCGATGAAAACCAGCGCACCGCCCTTTTTGTCGTAAATGTTGGTGATCGTCTGATGACCAGTAATGGTGTCGCCGGCATAGATCGGTTTCTTGTACTCAAAACCCTGACTGCCGTGGACGGTCTTGATCGCCGGGATATCCATTTCGGTGAGGATATTAAACAGCCCACCGCCTTCCATCATCACCGTGAAGCCGAAAGTCGGCGGCGCAGGCAAGGCCCGGTGCCCGGCGGCCTCTGCGGCTGCCTCGTCGTGATGTATGGGATCGTCGTTGCCGATCGACTGGGCAAAAAACCGAATGCGACCTTTTTCGACTTCTACCGAATAAGGCGCGTACTCCTTGCCGACATAGTCCGCGAAATTCACACCGCTCTCCCTTGTCGTTCATCACTTTTGTTGGCCCTAGCATTTCGCGAATGGGCACGACTTTCAAGAGTTAATTTTACATACCTGTAAAATTTTTGCGATTCAACCACGAACACCGGTGCCATCATCTCCCAATCCGGACCGAGAACGCCCTGAAAACAGCCAAATTTGGTTGTAATCTGCCAATATTTCCTCAGCGCAACATGACAGCCATGCAACTGGGAAAGAATGAGTTTAGGCAATACTAGACCAATTATTCCGGCCGTAGGCGTGCACGACGATTGAGTGTTTTACAGCGCGTAAATTTTAGAGCGCGGCTCGGACCATGGCGTGGTGGGTGCTATGGCCGAACGGTTTGAAGGTGGCTGAATCCGCTTTGATCTCGCGCATGGCGCCCGATTGCATAGCGGCATTCAAGCTGGCGACATCGTCAAAGACCACCTCGTTGCCGATGATAACCTCACACACTGTCAAATCCCCCATCGCCACTTCCAAAGGCAGGTAGCAAAGCACATTGCGCACATTGGGGAACTTGGACAAAGCCGGTGGGTGGTGGGCGACATAATAATCGGCAAAGTCGGCCGGGTCCTCAGTCGGCCCGTAATAGCGCACCAGGAAGCTCGTCGGCGCGGTGCGCGCGGCAGCTTGTTTAGCGCCAGGCAAAACCGAATGGGCGACTTGGTAAAGCCCGCAACAGACCGCGCAACCATGATCTGATGCGAGTTTGGCAGCCGCATCGCGAAATTCCGACGCGCTGATGATGGCTTCCGCATCGGCCCGGGTCCGCGTGCCGATTTCAACATGCAGTGCCGGTGCCGGCGGCTCCTTATCAAAGAACACCGGCTTGTCCGCCGAGGGCGACATCAAATCGGCCCCAACGACGCCATTCGCAGCGGCAATCAACGGGCCCATGACGGTTTTGAAAGCCTCGGCAAGTGCCGGCGCCACCTCGCCCGGACCATCAAAAGTCAACTTCAGACTGAATGCAGGCAGCCCGTCTTCATGCCGGCTCATGAGCGGCCTCCTTGGTGACAGCGCTAAAGGCAGCACGTTTTGCCGCCAGCTGCTGATGGTAGGTGTCCAGATTTGCCGCTTTGACCGGGCCGAAACCACGCACGGTATCGACGTGTTCGGCCAATGCGGTGGCCGCAGCCAGATTATCGTCGGTCAGCCCGGTGCAAATATCGTCGACCAGGCTTTCATAACTTGCCAGCAATCGCCGTTCGCCGCGCCGCTCCGCCGAATAACCAAATGGATCAAGCGCTGTGCCGCGCAGGCCCTTGAAACGTTTGAGGAACCGCATGCCGGTACGCATCCACGGACCAAAACGACGCTTGGCGCGACGGCCGTCGGCGGTCATCTCGTTGGGCAGTATTGGCGGAGCCATATGGTAATTGACTTGAAAGTCACCTTCGAACCGCTCTTTCAGGCTTTCTTCAAAAGATGGATCAGTCAGCAACCGCGCCACCTCATACTCATCTTTGTAGGCCATCAGCTTAAATAGCTGGTTGGCGACCATGGCCGTCAATTCACCGGGACCGCCAACCTTCGCCTCTGCTGAACGAACCTTATCAACCGCCGCCACGTAACGTTTGGCATAGGCAGCATCTTGATATTTTGATAACTCATCAACCCGCAACGCAATCTGCGCCTCGAGCGACATCTCCTCACCGGTTTCATCGTCAACAAGGCCGAGGAGATCGGCGACCTGATCCGGCCGTGCCGCCAGCGCCCGGCCCCAGTCAAAGGCCGTCAGGTTCTTTTCAACGGCAATACCGTTCAGGTCGATCGCCCGGCGAAGCGCCGCGTCGGATACAGGCAGCAGACCACGTTGGCAAGCAAATCCCAGTAGGATCATATTGGTGAAAATCGTATCGCCACAGGCGGCCCGCGCCACCACATTGGCGTTGACGAAATCCACCGCTTCATCACCGAACCGTTCGGTTACGGTCGACCGGTAGCCCTCCATCGGCAACGGCACCGATGGGTCAATCGCCTGAATAAGCATGGGAATGCTGTCATCGAGCACAATCGCCCGGGCACCCTCACCGGCGAGCCGGATACCGTCCTGGCCTGCGGATGACGCCAGATCACCGGCCAAAATCAAATCAGCCGTGCGCGGCGCGATGCGTGGCGCCACCAGGCCTTTGGCGGCCGGACCGACACGCACATAAGTCGCCACTTCGCCACCCTTTCTGGCAAGCCCGGTGCTATCGAGGATGGAATTATCCTTGCCTTCCAGATGGGCGGCCATGCCGATCAACGCACCGATGGTGATCAAGCCAGTACCGCCAACGCCGGTGACGACGATGTTATAGAGATCGCTGGCATCACGGATTTCCGGTTCCGGCAGATCATCAAGAAGTTCGGGCGGTACGTTAGATGTACCCTGCACCCGCGGCCGGGCGCCATGCAGGGTGACAAAGCTTGGGCAAAACCCGTCCATGCAAGATAGATCAGTGTTGCAGGTGGACGTATCGATCCGCCGCTTGATACCGAAATCCGTGGGCAGCGAACGCACCGCGATACAGCGCGATTTGGCCGAGCAATCGCCGCATCCCTCACAGACACGATCATTAATGACAACAATCGGCTCATCCTGAAAACGATCGCCGCGCTTGCGATGGCGGCGCTTTTCGGTGGCACATATCTGGTCATAAAGGATGATCGACACGCCTGGATAATCCCGGCATTCCTTCATCACTTCGTCCAGATCATCGCGCTCACGCAATTGAACTGAATCCGGCAGCGCCCCATAGGACGACTGATCATGATCGGTGTTGCCGAGCAGCATATACATCCGCTCGACGCCTTCGGAGTGGATCTGCCAGGCGATCTGCGCCGGACTGGGTTCGTTTTCCACCGGCTGACCGCCGGTCATGGCGACGGCGTTGTTGATCAAAATCTTGTAGGTAATCGGTGCTTTGGCGGCGATGGCGGCGCGGATCGCCAGCAAGCCGGAATGATAATAGGTGCCGTCGCCCATATTCTGGAAAACGTGACCGGTATTGCAGAACGAATGGGCGCCAACCCAGTTGGCCCCCTCGCCGCCCATTTGGCTGATCGTCCGTGTACCTGAATCCGGCACCCAGATCGCCATGGAATGACAGCCGATACCGGCCAGCGCCATGCTGCCATCGGGCACTTTGGTCGAGCGCGCATGGGGACACCCGGCGCAATAATGCGGGATACGCATCGGTCCGGGATTGGCGGATGGGTTTTTGGGAGCGAGCCGTGACAACCGGGCGGCGATCCGATCGGCCAACCCGTCGGGTTGAGCTTCAATGGCGCCGACACGGTCGGCAATGACCCGGGCGACCAGTTCGACGGAAGATTCACCGGTCTGCGGCACGAGCACCCGCCCTTCCAGATCCGTCTTGCCGATAATGTTCGGTCGGCTCCCCGCCGGCCAGTGATATGCTTGCTCTTTGATCTGCGGTTCGATAACGCCGCGTTTTTCCTCAATGACCAGGATCTCGTTATAACCGGCCGCGAAGTCCTTCATCGCTACCGGTTCCAACGGCCAGACGACACCAAGCTTGTGCAGTCCGATCCCCAATGCCGCCAATTCATCCTGGCCAAGACCGAGCAGGCGGAACGCTTCACGGACATCGCGATAGGGCTTGCCGGCGGCAACAATGCCCAGTGCTTTGCGCTCAAAATTGTAGATCGTGCGATCAAATCCGTTGTCGCGGGTAAACGCCCGGGCGGCGGGCAGCTTTAAGTCCATCACTCGAACGTCGGCATCAAAGCGATTATCAGGCCAGCGCGGGCCTAGGCCGGTTTCCGGCAGGTTGATATCATTCGGCCGGATTGGTGACGGCAGCTCGGCGGGAATAGTGATCGTGCCGGAGCTTTCCACTACATCGGCGACCAGTTTCATACCAGTCCATAGGCCACTAAACCGGGAAAGCTCGAAGCCCTTCAGGCCGAACAGCATCATTTCTTCCAGATCCGCCGGATAAAGCACCGGCGAGGCGGCGGAAATGAAGGCATGTTCGCATTGATTGGGAATGGAGGAAGACGATGCAGCCGGATCATCGCCGGATATCGCCAGCACACCGCCAGTCGGTGCGGCGCCATCCATATTGGCGTGTTTCATGACGTCACCGCAGCGGTCCAAACCCGGATTTTTGCCGTACCAGATGCCGAAAACCCCATCGAAGGAGCTTCCGCCCAGCACATCGACCTGTTGCGTGCCCCACACTGCATTGGCGGCGAGGTCCTCGTTCAGACCTGGCTCAAACCGGATGTCGGACTTTTCTAAAAACTTGCGTGCCCGCCAAAGCGCGAAATCTAAACCACCTAAGGGAGAGCCGCGATAGCCAGAAATGAACCCGGCGGTATTCATGCCCCGCCGGCGGTCATTTTCCTTCTGCAGCATCATCAAGCGCACCAGCGCCTGCGGACCGGAAAGAAACACCTCGCCGTCGTCCTGCAGGAATTTATCGTCAAGCGTTACCGACTTGAGCTGCAGGTCATCTAGAGCTTTTGTCATCGCTATTTCCGTCCTTTTCAGCGCCGTAATTCGTTACCCGATAGAAGGCGATGGGCAGTCAAAACCGCCCGTGCCATCTCGTTGAGGGGCAATACCGCCTAGCGGCACTGGGAATCCAAGCCGGGTCAATGCAGGCAATTCCGCGCACTTAGTCAAGCCGTTAGAAACGCAACGGTGCCATGTCAACACCTTGTCGGACGGTTTTGTCGTCGCCTACAGCTTGCTCACGTCCCGCACGGCGCCTTTATCAGCGCTTGTCGCCAGTGCCGCATAGGCCTGAAGGGCAACGCTGACTTGGCGATTGCGTTTTTCCGGCTTCCAGGCCATGTCGCCTTTGGCTTCCATCGTTGCCTTGCGCTGAGCTAGCTCGCCATCGTCGACTGCCAGATGAATGCGCCGGTTGGGAATATCGATTTCAATCGTATCGCCTTCCTCAACAAGGGCAACCAGGCCGCCATCAGCTGCTTCCGGTGACACATGGCCGATGGAAAGTCCCGATGTTGCACCGGAGAAACGGCCGTCGGTGATGAGTGCGCATTTCGCTCCCAGCCCCTTGGCCTTGATCTGGCTGGTCGGCGTCAGCATTTCCTGCATGCCCGGGCCACCCTTCGGTCCCTCATAGCGCACGATCAGGACATCACCGGGTTTAACCTCGTTGTAGAGGATGATTTTGATGGCTTCTTCCTGGCTATCAACAACACGGGCCGGGCCGGAGAATTTCAAAATGCTCGGATCGACACCAGCGGTTTTGACGATGCAGCCGTCTTCGGCAAGGTTGCCGTAAAGCACGGCCAGTCCACCGTCAGCGCTGTAGGCATGGGCGGCATCGCGGATGCAACCGTTCTCACGGTCCAGATCGAGCTCTTCATAACGCCGTGACTGACTGAATGCCTGGGTCGTCGCCACGCCGCCGGGGGCGGCGGCAAAAAACTGGTGAACCGAATTGGCGTCATTGCGAGCCACGTCCCAGTGGTCTAGGGCCTCGCCAAGGCTGGCACTGTGCACGGTGGGCACTTCGCGATGCACCAGATCGACCTGCGAAAGCTCGCTCAAGATCCCCAACACACCGCCGGCCCGATGAACGTCTTCCACATGGTAATGCGAACTTGGTGACACTTTACACAGCGACGGAACGCCCCTGGATAATCGGTCGATGTCCTTCTGGGTGAAATCAACACCAGCCTCATGAGCCGCAGCCAGCAAATGCAAAACTGTATTGGTTGAACCGCCCATGGCGATATCAAGCGTCATGGCATTTTCGAAGCTATCAAAACTGGCAATGCTGCGCGGCAATACGGCGTCTTCGTCGAGCTCATAATAGCGGCGGGCCAGCTCAACGCTGGTCCGGGCCGCATCGATAAATAATTGCTCGCGGTCGGCGTGGGTGGCGACCAATGTACCGTTGCCCGGCAGCGCCAAACCGAGAGCTTCGGTCAGGCAGTTCATTGAATTGGCGGTGAACATGCCGGAGCACGAACCGCAGGTCGGGCACGCCGCTTCCTCGATCGCCTGATTGTCCTCGTCGGAGACATTTTCATCGTTGGAGGCAACCATGGCGTCGACGACGTCAACGGCGGCCAGCTTGCCTTTTAGCTCAACCTTGCCGGCTTCCATCGGACCGCCGGAGACAAAAACAGCGGGGATATTCAGCCGCAGAGCCGCCATCAGCATGCCAGGCGTGATTTTATCGCAATTGGAAATACACACCAGCGCGTCAGCACAGTGGGCATTGACCATATATTCCACTGAATCGGCGATGAGTTCGCGGCTTGGCAGACTGTAAAGCATGCCCGAATGGCCCATGGCGATACCATCATCAACAGCGATGGTATTGAATTCGCGACCGACACCGCCGGCGTCAGCAATCTCTTTACATACCATCTGCCCGAGGTCTTTGAGATGCACGTGCCCTGGCACAAATTGCGTAAAAGAGTTGGCGACCGCGATGATCGGCTTATTGAAATCATCATTGGTCATTCCGGTGGCGCGCCATAGCGAGCGCTGTCCAGCATTGCGGCGACCAGCTGTCGTCCGGCGCGATCTATATTCGGGCATCGGCATTCGTCCTTAAACGATGGTTGAGCCTCTAAAGAGCGCAGAGGCAAAAAGACGACAGCGTTATCCTATATCCGTGGTTTTTCGGCAAGCCCAACGATGGCAAAACGACAGACAATTGTCGCAGTTTTGAGGGTTTGTTCGCGAAATTTCAATCAGTGCACGATTTTACGGTCATGTAAAATTCTGTTGAAATCTTTCAAAAAGAAAGACACACTCCGGATTCATAAACAGTTGAATTGTCGCTATTCAGCTACGCTCACCGGCAGGTAATTACCTGAATATTGAGATTACAAGGTGTAAATATTGCAAATGAACAGGCGCAGAGAGATCATTCGGCGGGCAGCGGAAATCTTCGCTCGGCAAGGCGTGTCGGACACCTCTATGGAGGATATTGCCAACGCCGTCGGCATCAAGCGCGAAGGCGTCTATTATTATTTCAAGAACCGCAGCGCCATTTTGCTGGAAATCATCGAGCCGCAGTCTGCGGCCTTGTTGCGTAATCTACAACGGATCCATCAATCAAATGCCAGCCCGGCTGACAAATTGCGCAGCGGCATCGGCAGTCATCTGGATTCATATAATCCCAACTACATTGAAATGAGTGTTGCCCTACGAGAGGATCATTTCGTCCAGGATCAGACCAAAATGCGCAAGCTGAAGAATGTCTGGGACGATTACGAAAAGCTTTGGACGGAGCTGGTCGTGGCCGGTCAGGAAGCCGGTGCGTTCTCGCCAACCCTTGATCCGAAACTGGTCACCTTCGGTATCCTGGGCATGTGTAACTGGGTCAGCCGCTGGTATCAGCCAGAGGGCGACACAACAATCAACGAGATCGCGGAGACCTATTCATCCATCCTCATGGGTGGTTTGGTGGTCGGCGACGCACGGTTTGCCGAAAACCTGCCCACAACACCGGCGGAGCTGACAACATCCGCCGCCGGGACGCGATAACCAGGACAACACGCCATCTAATCTGCATCTACAGCTTGGAGAACCATTGAATGAAAATTGCCGTTTTGGGAGGGGGAAACGGATCCCATGCCGCTGCAGTAGATTTCACCGAAGCCGGGCACGAAGTTCGCTTTTGGCGCCGCAATCAGGCGGAAGTGGAAGCGCTGAATAATCGCAACAACACCATTACCTTGAAGGACTTCAAGGGTGAGCGGCCGATCACACTGGCCAAGGTCACCGCCAGCATGGAAGCCGCGTTGAACGGCGCGGCGCTGATCGTCTGCCCGACACCGGCCTTTGCGCAACCAGATATCGCCCGCCAGATGGCGCCGTATCTGTCCGACGGCCAGGTGGTCTTCCTGCCGCCAGGAACGTTCGGGTCTGTCATCATGGCGCAGGAACTACGTGCTGCCGGAAATACCGCCGACGTAACATTTGCCGAAGCTGGCACCCTGCCCTATCTCGCCCGCAAACACGGTCCAGACACGATTGCTATTACCACCCGGGCGACACGGCTGCCGTCGGGCATTTTCCCGACCCGCAACTCAGTTCACGCATTGAACGTCATCGCTCAGGCCTATCCGGCGGTCGAAGATGCCGGCGATGGCCTGTCTGGTGCATTGATGAATGCCGGTCCGATTATTCACCCGCCGCTGATCGTCATGAACGCCGGGCCGATTGAGCATTTCGAGCACTGGGATATCCATAACGAAGGCACCCAGCCGGCGATCCGCCGGGTCACAGATAATCTCGATGGCGAACGTATCGCCGTGAGGCAACGGCTGGGCTATAGCGCGCCGCATTTTCCGCTGTCCGACCATTACAATTCCGACGCTCCTGAATGGATGTACGGCAATGCCGGCCATGAACAATTGGTAGATTCTGGTGACTGGCGGGAAAACCTGGTCCTGCAGGAACACCGCTACATGCGCGAGGATGTGGCCATGGGATTGGCATTCCTGGTCTCCGTTGCCAACTGGGCGGGAAGCCCGGCACCGGTCGCCACCGGCTTGTTGGCCTTGGGCTCAGCCATTTGTGGTGAGGATTTTCTAACCACCGGGCGGACATTAGACAAAACCGGGCTTTCGGCGATGTCGGTCGATCAGCTACAGACGCTCCTTAAAGACGGCCTGCCATGACCGGGCGTGCACCGATTGCGGCCCTTGGCGCCGGCCGCATGGGCCGCGGCATTGCCATCGTCTTTGCCTTTGCTGGTCACCAGGTGGCATTGGTCGATATAAAGGACCGCGATGAGGCCGGGCGTACGACCACACGGCAAGCAGCCCTATCTGAAATCACCAACACGCTGCAAATGCTGGCGACAATCGGCATGCTGCGCGCCGATCAGGTTGGCCAAATTGCTGCTCGCGTAGCGTTTCATGATCTGCCATCAGCACCGGACGCGCTGGCTGCCGCCGATTTCGTCTTTGAAGGCGTGCCGGAGACCTTGGAAGCCAAACAACAGGCGCTGGAATTTGCAAGCCTCCACATGCGCGACGATGCCATCTTGGCGTCCACCACGTCGACCATTCTGTCCGACGAATTGCAGGCCTTTTATGACCCGCCGCAGCAATTCCTGAACGCCCACTGGCTCAATCCGGCATATGTGGTCCCCCTGGTCGAAGTTTCGCCAGGCGCCAAAACCGATCCGGGTGTCACCAAGGCACTGACCGAGTTGCTGGAAGGGATAGGCAAAGTGCCGGTGGTTTGTAAGGCAAGCCCCGGCTACATCGTGCCGCGCATCCAGACATTGGCCATGAACGAGGCCGCCCGAATGGTGGAGGAAGGCGTCGCCAGCGCCGAGGATATCGACAAGGCCACCAAATACGGCTTCGGTTTCCGTTTCGCCGTGCTGGGCATTCCTGAATTCATCGACTTTGGCGGCGGCGATATCCTCTACTACGCCAGCCGCTACATGAGCGCCGCCATGGACGACCACCGCTTCGCCGCCCCGAAAATTATTTCCGATAATATGGAAAAGGGCCGCATCGGTCTGTCCACCGGCAAGGGTTTCCTGGACTACGAGAATATGGATATCGACGCCTACAAACTTGACCGCCAGCGGGCATTCGTTGAGATGCTGCGCCATATGGATATGCTGCGCCCGCCTGTTGATGAGGACTAGCTAGAACCGGGAAACTGACCCTCATATGATGGCGTGGCGCACCTTCGCCGACACCCATTCTGAAACAATCACCGTTGCCAATATCACCAGCAAAATGAGCGACACCTGCGTCCAGGCAAGTGTCGAGATCGAGGCGTCCAGCTGCAACCCGATACCGCCTGCCCCGACCAGGCCAAGAACAGTGGATTCACGAATATTGATATCCCAGCGGAACACCGAAATGCCGGCAAAGGCCGGCAGGATTTGCGGGATGACGCCATAGACCAGTTTCTGACCGCCGGTCGCACCGGTCGCCGTGATCGCCTCTACCTGGTTGGCATCGATTTCCTCAATGGCCTCGTAAAGCAATTTGGAACAAAAACCGATCGACCTAAGACCAATAGCGATGACCCCGGCAAACACTCCGGGACCAATAATCGCCACCAACATCAACGCCCAAATCAGCGAATTGATCGACCGTGACGAGACGATCACCAGCAACGCAAACGCCCGAACCGTCGGATGCGGCGAGGTGTTGCGGGCTGCCAGGAAGGCAATCGGAAAGGCCATAACCAAGGCGATCGCGGTGCCCAAGGTGGCAATATTGATGGTATCCCAAACGGCCCACCACAATTTGTCCATGTAGGACCATTTCGGTGGCACCATGCGGGCCGCTAAATCCGCAGCCTGAATGTGGGCATCGGTGACAAAAAACCAGATCGTCTTGTCAGACACCAACTTCCAGCAATAGCTCAGTATAGCCAGACCAACGAGCCACCCGGCCCAGATCGTCCACTGGGCTTGGGTCGTGCGGCGGCGCCAAACCGGCCCGCTCGGGGTTTGACTGATCGGCATTATTGAACCCACCTGCGCAAATGGCCCGACGCATATTCCAGCACCATGACGATGGCGATGATAGTCACAAGGATGGCGGCGGCGGAATCAAACTCGTAACGGTCGAACGCCGTCAGCAACGTAGCGCCGATGCCGCCGCCGCCGACGATCCCGACAACGGCGGATTCCCGAAGGTTGATATCGAGCCGATACATCGACAAGCCGATCATCCGCGGCATGACCTGCGGTTGGATGGCGTAGTTGATCCATTGGAACCACCCGGCACCGGTCGATTTGACCGCTTCCGCCTGGCCCCGATCGGTGTCTTCGATGTCTTCGGCCAATAATTTTGCAAAAAAACCAACGGTCGCGATCGACAGCGCCAAAATGCCGGCAAACGGGCCAAATCCGAAAAGCTTGACGGCGAAGATTGCCAAAATGATTTCCGGAAAAGTGCGCGACAAGGCGATCACGCCACGGCAAAAAAGATACACCGGCGTCGGTGCCAGATTGCGCGCCGCGCCCAGGCCCACCGGTATTGAAAGCACGATGCCGGCAACCGTCGCGATCACCGCCATCCAGATGCTTTCCAAAATTCCGTCGACGATGGAGTCCCACCGGCTGACAAAGTCCGGCGGCAGGAAGGCCATGATGAATTTTTGGCCGCGCGGCAGACCCTCCGCCACCCGCGCCCAATTGACTTCCATGGTGCCAAGAGCCAGCGCCAGGTAGATCGCCGCGCCGAGCCAAAGCCCCCAGCGCAACAGGCGGTTTTTGATCAGCGGTGGCCGCTGCCAGGATGTCGGATAGCCGCCGCCCGCCGTTTCAGCCATCTCAGGCTCCGACCGGGGCGTCGGCAGTTGGTTCAGCGGCTGACGCCCCATTGGCATCGTCAGCGACATCATCGGCGGCATCTTCGTCAGCGACTTTTTCAATCGTCGCTTCCCAATCTTCTTCGCCGTAAATTTCTGTCAGCACATCCGGTGTCAGGCCATCTGGCGGGCCGTCATAAACGATTTCACCAAGCCGCAAACCGACGATCCGTTCAGCAAACATCTGCGCCAACAGGACGTCGTGGATATTGATAATCGCGGCCAGTTCCCGCTCCCGGCACAATTCGCAAATCAGCCGCATGATTTGCCGCGATGTCTTCGGATCTAGGCTGGCGGTTGGTTCATCGACCAATAGCAATTCCGGATTTTGGATCAGCGCCCGGGCGATACCGACCCGCTGCCGCTGGCCGCCGGACAGTTCATCGGCCCGTTTGTCAGCCATCTCAGTCAGACCAACCCGGTCGAGCAACCTGAATGCTTCGGCAATGTCAGTGGCCGGATATTTTCGGAACCAGCTTTGCCAAAAACCCACATAGCCAAGGCGACCGGATAGGACATTTTCCATGACCGTTAGCCGCTCAACCAGGGCGTATTCCTGGAAGATCATACCCATACGCCGCCGGGCCAGGCGTAGATGGCGCGACGACAGACCGGTCAAGTTTGTATCGTTCAAAACCGCACGGCCGGATGTCGGTTCCACCAAGCGGTTGATGCATCGGATCAATGTTGACTTACCGGCCCCTGATGGCCCGATCAGTGCCATGACCTGGCCATCTGGAATTTCCAGATCGACGCCTTTCAGCGCTTCATCGCCGGTTCGATAGCGTTTCGACAGCCCCTCTAGACGCAACATATCAGTTCAACCCGCCCCATCGGTTTGTAGACATACCCGCCAGCCAGCCAAAATTCATTCTGGCCGGCCGACGGGAATTTTTTTACGTCAAGCAGTGTCTATTTACAGCCGTATGACACACCATTGGCGGCATCGATTTGACGGATAACCGCCCAATCGCTCTTGTGATGAATGCCGACGAAGCGACCTTCCTTCTTGAACTCTTTCTGAAGCAACGACCCTTCCCAATTGAAAGTGAAGAAGGCTTGCTTGACCTTCGCCGCAACGGCCGGATGCAGATTATGGGCATGGCCGAAACCGGTGGTCGGGAAGGTCTGTGATTTATAGATCGTGCGAATTTTCGCCGGATCCACAACCTTGCGGTCGAACATACGTTTCATGATCGAATTGGCGATTGCGGCAGCTTCGTAATCCTTGTTGGCGACACCAAGAACGGAATTGTCATGCTTGCCGGAAAATGCCGTCTTGAAATCCTTGTCGGCCACCAATCCAAACGAGCTTTTCAAAATTGCCGAGGGCGCCTTAAAGCCGGAGTTGGATGTCGGTGACGTAAAGGCCAGCGTTTTGCCCTTCAAATCACCCGGCGATTTGATGGCGCTATCGGCTGGAACGATGATTTCCATTTCATAACCGAAAGAGCCGTCTTTCGATGCCATCATGGCGAACGGAACGAGACCGGCGCAGGAGACGGCAACGGGATTACCACCGGTATTCACGCCGGCAATGTGTAACCGGCCGGACCGCATAGCTTCATACTGAGCCGCATAGGACTGGACCGGGAAGAACACGACGTTGCGGCCAGTGACTTTCGCCATGTGTTTGATGAACCCGTCCCACACTTTGATATAGACGGCGGGATCTTCAACCGGCGTGTAGGAGAAGATGATGGTGCTCGGATCAACCCATTTGGATTCGTCCAGCGGCAGATCGGCGACCTGGTCATTGTTGCGGTCGCAATACTGCTTGTCGAGCGTGCCGCGCGGGCATTCTGCAGCTTGGGCGCCACCGGCCCATGCCAGTGCTCCAGCCGCCACGGCGATTTGGATAAGTGCTTTCATTTTCTTCCTCCCAGATATTCAGCCCCATCAAAAAAGGGGTGCGTGTTTTATGCCACGCTTAGTTACCGATCGGATGATGCAGGCAATCTTTCTTGAAATCCAGCGGTTTGACGCCAGAATGCACAGGCGTCGATCTTTCCTTGTACATGATCCCAAAGACTGAACCTGAAAATGCCGGACGAACAACGCCCGATTGTCGACGCCGAATGGGCGTTTAACCGTTATGAGCAATTGCGCGATCGGCTGCCGGTAGCGCCCGGATCAGGCTCGTCCGTTGCCGTGGCAAACCTGGATGCCGTGGCTGACCAATTCGACGCATTCGTGTTTGATTCCTTCGGGGTGCTCAATGTCGGCGCAACGCCGATCGACGGTGCAAAAAATAGAATCGCAGCGTTACGCAAAGCCGGCAAGCAAGTGTTTGTTCTCACTAATGCTGCCTCCTGGCCACTGGCCGCGTTGCCGGATAAATACGATGCCCTCGGATTTGATTTTTCCGCAAACGAGATTGTTTCAAGCCGCGAGATCCTGGCCAATGCCTTGGCCACCTATCCCTCGAAATGGACCTGGGCGATCGCCGCGCCGGTGCATTCCGACGTGGCGGAACTGAACGTACCTTCGGTCCTGATCGATCTTTCGCGCCAGGATTGGACCGAAGCAGACGGCATCATCCTGCTTTCAGCCCAAACGCTGAACGATGCAATGTTGGACGCAATCACTGATGCACTCGTTCAACGGCCGCGTCCGGTGCTTGTCGGTAACCCGGACTTGGTCGCACCGCGCGAGGCGGGCTGCACCCTGGAGCCGGGCCACTACGCCCATTTGCTGAACGATCAGCTGGGCATTAAACCAGCATTCTTCGGCAAGCCCTACGCCAACGCCTTCGACGAAATCAAAACCCGCATCGGCCCAGACTTCGACCCCGCCCGCATCGCCATGATCGGCGACACCCTGCACACCGACATCCTCGGCGGCGCGGCGGCCGGCCTGAACACGGTTCTGGTAACCGGCCATGGGGTTTTGAAGGAATTAAACGTCGCCGACTGCATTGAGGTCTCCGGTATTGTGCCGGATTATATTGTGCCGTCGATTTAGTTGGCGAGAGAAACGCAGCTTTCCGCGCGGGTTGATCGTGCCGTATTTGGATTTTTGTCTGCTTTCGGGCCTAAGCGGACTCGCCGTATTCTCCGAAGTGCCCTGTGTGCGGCACGAACTGGTGCCTTTGTGGTAGGCATGTACAGAAAAATCCTCCTACATTTGTGGCATGAAAATCCTGGCATTTGATGTGTGGTGAACGATTTATGGTTTATGCACTAATTCCCGAAACTCAGCGTCGTAAGGCAAGTCAATTGTTGGCATCGCAATTCGGAATAATTATTGATGACACAGCTGTAAATTGCGTTATTTTTTAGTCGGAGAACCGGTTTGGAGAATTAATTGAAAAGATTCCGAATTTACCCGACGATAGGCGTAGTTTTCTTGGCGACCGCAATATCGCAATGTTTCGCTGGTTCAAAAATTTCTCTGCCATTGCAATTGAAACAATCCTCTAAAGCGGAAATTGAATATCGTCTAGTCAAAGAGAAAAATGGCACCTCTCGCGAGGCGCGCATAATAGGCGCCTTGGAAATTCTTTTGCTTACCAACGATGGCTTCAAAGCGAGTTGGACAACCGAATCTGTCGAGGTCGGAGGAGTTGTTTACGGTAGGTCGAGCCGATTGGCAGCCAGCCTTTTGTTAGGAATTCCAATTCGATTCATAGGCAATAAAGACGGTCTCCCAATAAATCTCTATGATCGAGAGCTTCTCATCAAATCAATCACCAAAAACGAAGTATTTTCAAAACTAGATGCAGCAGCTGTGAAAAAAACAGTGAATTTTCTCGTCGGTTTGACTGACGAGGTAGCGGCGCAATTATTCCTGAAAGTCCCTTCGTACATATCGATTTGCCAGGGCACAAATTTAGAAGAAGGAGTTTTGCAAGAAAGCCGGGAGCAGTTGCCCAATCCTTTGGGAAACGCGGCAATTGATTCTGATGTGACATACAAATTGTCAGCAATGGACAATGAGTCGAATACGGCAACAATCGAATATCGCTCAAGGTTCAATCCGGAAAGCCTCAAAACGACCGTAGAGCATATGATGGCAAAACTTGCGTCTGATGTTAAGAAATCAACAAAAGAGATTGATGCGTTTGTGCTTAGCCGCAGAGATACTGCCGATTGCATTGTGGACACAAATACCGGTTCGGTTAAGACGATGACCTATTCAACTGAGATCAAAGTAGCCGAAAAATCTCAATCGGAAAGGTATGAGATATCAGTGCAATGGCGTGAATAGACGTAAACCTGCGCCTCTCAGCTTTGTTTCGCGCATAGCTGAGTTACGACATCGGGTGAAGGTCACAATGTCCACATATCTGCTGGTCGGGGATCAAGCACTGACGGAGGAAAATGGCACTCAGCCGACATCAGGCACTGGCGATATATATGCTAACGGCGAACCCAGCATTAGCTACAGCGATCCACTAACCGCCCTCACCGGCCCGATAAGCCTCCGCCACATTACGGATATCGGCAATAATCTCATCCGTCGTATCAGTCGGCCCGAAGGCGGCGGCGACGCCTTTGGTAAGGACTTCCGTTTTGTCTTTTTCCGTCACCACCGAGCCGCCAACAATCACCGGGATATCGACGCCTGCCGTCTCCAGTCCGGCGAAAATATCATCCATGAAATGCAGGTATTCCCATGAATGGGCGCTAATGCCGATGACATCGACGTCTTCTTGGATGGCGCTGTTGATGACGTCCGGTGGCAGGTTGAAGCGGCCGGCATAAATCACCTCCATACCGGCGTCGCGCAACATGGCGGCCACCGCCAAGGCACCGACTTCGTGCTGATCCATGCCAAGAATAGCGATCAAGATTTTGACGGGCGGGTTGGCCGCAGCCATATTTGTTCCTCTCAAACCAGCGCGTTCATCGGACCCTATCAGTTCCTGATCACCACGCTATGTCAATGGGTTACCTAGGGACGCGTGGCAATTCGCCGTTGTTAACGCCAGGGCCAAAGTTGCGTTGCCGGAGTGAATAGGCAAACTTATCGCAGTCAAATAATTAAGGGGCAAACAATGACCGACGTGGCGCGAAGTTCATGTTTCTGCGGCAAGGTCCATGTCGAAGTAAGCGGCGATCCCGTCCTGCAGGGCTATTGCCACTGCGACGATTGCCGGCACTGGTCAGGCACCCCGGTCACCGCCTATGCCATGTGGCCGCAGGATAATGTGCGCATCGTTTCCGGTGAAGATCATCTCGGTAGCTTTACCAAAAACGGCGTGACCATCCGCCGGTCTTGCAGCGAGTGCGGCGGTTCGGTGATGACGGAATCCCAGGGGATGAAACTCATTGATGTTTACCCGACCAACCTTGAGGGCTTCGACTTTGCGCCCACGACGCATATCCGCTACGGCCAGCGGGTCATCGACATGCCGGACGGCCTGCCAAAATTCAAGGATCTGCCCGAAAAGGCCGGCGGTTCCGGAGAGATGATCCCCGATTAGACCGTCGAAGCGTTAAATCTCCAACGGCGACGGTTGCCGGGCCAACGGATCGTACGGGCGCCCATAAGCCTGGCGTAGTACGCCGGCGGTCTCTCCGACCGTGGCGTCGGATTCAAGTGCCGCCACATACGGCTCCATAATGTTGCGGGTCTCGTCGCGGGCCGCATCATAGAGGCCACCCAGCGCTTTTTTCAGCACATCCTGGTCCCGATTAGCCTTGAACTCTTTGATCCGTGCCACGTGATCGCGAAACGGTTCGATTTTGGCTTCCGATGCCTCCTTGAGCATATGGTCTTCTTCTTCAGCGATCTGGTGGCAGTTGACCCCGACCCGCTTCAAGGTGCCGTCGGAGAGTTCCCGCCCCAGGCGTTCGCTGGCGTTGCTAAATATGCGGCGGAAGTAGCCCTGTTCGGATAATTCGGCAATGTCGCCTTTGGCTTCGATCGCCCGATAGGCCTCGGTGATGCGGGTATCCATCTCATCGGTCAGAGATTCAACGTAATATGAACCGCCCAGTGGATCGGCGACTTTGGTGACGTTGGTCTCTTCCTGGACGATCTGCTGGGTACGCAGGCCGACCATATGAGCCTCCTCGCTGGGCGTCCGATAAGCCTCGTCAAAGGTGGAAATCTCCATTGCCTGGACACCGGCCATGGCCAGCGCCAAAGCCTGCATACCACCCCGGGCAACGTTGTTGACCGGCTGCTGCGCCGTCATCGTCAGGCCCGACGTATGGGCGGTCACGGTCAGTGCCATGGAGCGGGGATCCTTGGCGCCGAATTCATCCTTCATCATCCGGGCATATATCCGCCGCGTGGCGCGGATCTTGGCGATCTCCTCAAACAGATCCATCCGGCAGGTCAGCAAGATGCCAATCCGTGGGGCAAACGAATCCACATCGACGCCGCGCTTGATCAATTCGCGAATGTAGAAACGCAATTCAATGAAACCGAGCGCCATCTCTTCCACCGATTCCAGACCGGTCTCGCTGAAGTAATAAGTATCTTCCAGCAGCGAATGGAACTTCGGCATCTTCTCGGTGGCAAAAGCAATGGAATCGGTCGCCATGCGGGTCCGTAGGTTCAGTGGCAGATGGCGGGAATAACAACAATCATCCTCATAAAGCGCCACCTGGATTGCCGAGCCCCGCAAAAGCTCCGATGGCACGCCGCGCTCCTTGGCCACCAGATAGAGCCCGGCAATACCTGGAACCGACGGCAACGACTGGGAAAAGCTGAGTTCATCCAGCGCCAGATCGCGATAGAGCGCCTCGTAATCGGCCCGGCAGCACAGCGACACGCCTTGCGTACCGACAGCGTGTACCGCGTGCGGATGGTCCGGATCAAGCATTGCCATGGTCGGAGAATCGCCAATAATATCAAGACCCTGTTGGCCCTTGGCGATAAGCGATTTGAACTGCTCGTTGGAGCGCTCCGGCGTTCCTTCACCGGACAATTCCCGCAAAATCCAGGACTGCCCCGGACGAGGCAGGCGTTTGCCTCTTGTATAGGGATAGGCGCCGGGCGCGTTATCCGCTTCGCCGTCGGGCGCATAATAGGTTTCCAGGGGAATACCGGAGTAGCTTGTGTTGACTTCGTTCAAGGAAACCTCCCATCAATCTTCAAATGCGCGGGCGAGCGTATCGGCGGTTTCTTTTAACTCCGCGCGGCTGCCCAGCGATATCGTCGTTAAGCGCGTACCGCCATCAATGTCGATTTCCGACCCATTGATATAGCCTGCTTTGTCGGAAGCCAGAAATGTCACCAAATGCGCCACTTCCTCCACCCTGCCGAGCCGGCGGGCCGGGGCGAAGGCTTTGGCGCCTTCAATGATTGCTTTCGGCATTGCCAAGACGTTTTCAGTTTCGATGACCCCGGGCAGAATGGCGTTGCAGGTCACCCCCTGTCGGGCATATTCCAAGGTGACGTTGTGGGTGAGGCCGAGCACGCCATTTTTGGATGCCGCATAGCCGGCCTGAAAGTGCAGCCCGCCACGCGCCGCCACCGACGAAATATTGATAATCCGGCCCCAGCCGGCTTGCGCCATTTGTTCGACAACAGCGCGGATCATATTAAACGGTCCGCCTAGGTTGACCGAAATTTCGGTTTGCCAGGCATCCGTCGTCATTTTGCCGATTGGCGCGATGTTTTTCACTAGGGCGGCATTGTTGACGAGGATATCGATCCCGCCCAATTCCGCGACGAAAGAATCAACGGCACTTTGAACGGCGTCGGCGTCGCTGACGTCCGCCTGCGCAATTACCGCCTTAACACCAAGTTCGCGAACGGCCGCGGCTGTGTCGGCAACGTCTGGCGACAGGTCGATCAAGGCTAGATCAGCCCCATCCCGGGCCAATTCCATTGCGATCGCCCGACCGATCCCCCGTGCCGCGCCGGTCACCAGCGCCGTTCGACCTTTTAAAGACACCGCCATTTCCTTACTTGATACGATCAGAGCCATCACGCCGATGGTCAAAAAACAAAACGATTGTTCTGTATTAAATGTCGCCGCGCAATGCGGCACAAGGGTTGTTTTGAGGCCATTGGCACTTTGCCCGGCGGAAATTATGATACCGACAGAATATCCAACAAGGAGACGATGGTGATGGGGAAAGTTTCAGCGCTTATCTGCTCAGGACTGGTCGCGGCGATCACCGCGCTCGCCACTCCTGTTTTGGCCGGTGATGATCAAATCACCGGCGTCTGGATGGGAACCATGCGGCAAATCTACACCGACGGTGAAGATAAATACCCCATGACCCTCAACATTTTGGGCATGACCGGCGATACCGATTATCCGACATACAAATGTTCCGGTTTGTTACGCCGTTTGGATATCCATGATGGGCAGACGATCTATGCTGAAACCATCACCCGTGGCCGCTACGGCCCTGACAACAAGGACGGCTGCGTCGATGGTTTTATCGTCGTCAAGCGCGGCGGTGAAACTCTCGGGCTTGCCTGGGCAGGGGTATTCAACGGCAACCCGATCACCGCAACGGCGGTATTGTCGAAGGGGCTGAGCACTAGTCAGTAGCGCTGTGAGGCCCCAATCGCCTTACAAGTTGCCTAGATTTTTCATCCCACTCAATTACTGTGTTGCCGTCAAAAAGCTATCGATACCAGTAAGTTAAGGTATTAATTCGCCGTAATCGCGGCCAAGGCTCACAAGCGATGCCATCATTGTCAGCATCATGGCTTGGCCAATAGCCCGGCTCACCTTTACGGGCAGGCGCAAGATGCATTGCGCGTGCCGCATCGCAATTTTTGAATGATGCCAAGTGTCGCAACGTCTCAGTTGGCGGCCACGGGCTCAAGGTCACCAACGCAATACACGCTATGGATATGCTGGTAAACACCAACAGCAACCGCTCACTGTACCGTCTAAGGTTGTTGCGCCTCAACGCACGAAAGCTGCGCTTGGACACCATTGAAAATCGATGTTTCAATCGGCGCGCGTTTTCATCAGGATCATATTCGATATTTGGTGGAGTACCGCTCACTGTCTCACACTTCACAAATACGGGAGAATTATCCAGAGTAACTTACGCCACAATATGCAACTAAAAGGTTATTTAGCGCGTCGGCATTTTATCGATAGAGAGCCATCCCTACCGTTGGCAACTGATTTAACAAACAATAGATGACTGCCGGACAAAACTAGTCTGACGACCAACTATTGTGGCATGAAAATCTGATGATACCTGAATGCGGCGGGGCAACCCCGGGATGCATAATCTCGCTTGCAGACGCATACCTGAATGGGGCCACTAGCTCTGCGAAAACAGCAAGGGCAAGATCATTGGACCTGCCAGGCTTCTCGCCTGAGACGCATGCGATCTCTTTCCAAAATTGTATCTTCGCTATTCCAGTGAAACGTGATCGCCCTCAGAAAATGTGTGAGGTCGGCCTTGGATTTTGACGAAATTCGATTGCAACGAAATATTCGCGGGCTGGTTCAGAGCCGGTAGATTACATCCAAGCCGGGTCGCCGAAATAATTGACGTGACCGATCTCTACTTATCGATATTGGCAGCAATGATGGCGATGGCTTTTTGGTAGACGCCGGCGGCATTCCAGCCCTGGATGGCGCGGAAATTACCCTGCCCAGGTTGATACCCGCGGCCGCGTTTCCAGCCGTGGGCGCGAAGGAAATTCGCTGTTGATGCCAATGCGTCGGTGGCGGAGCGAATGAGATCCCGCCGGCCATTGCCATCGTAGTCGACCGCATATTTTACATAATTTGACGGCAGAAATTGCGTCTGGCCGATTTCACCATGGCCGGCACCGCGCATCTGCTTGCGGGACATCTCACCGCGCTGGATGATGGTCATGGCGGCATACAGCTCTTTCTGGAAAAACGCCGAACGCCGGCAATCATAAGCCAGTGTCGCCAGCGACGAGATGCTATCTTGATTGCCCTGGAACCGGCCGAATGCGGTTTCCATACCCCAGATGGCGATCAACACGCCTGGCGAGACGCCGAACTGCTTTTCGATGCGGGCAAACAGCCGGGCATTCTTCTTTTTCAGGCGTCGCCCCTTCGAAACAATCGTATTGGCGCCACGTTTAGCCATGAAGGTCTTCAGCGAATAGCGGAACGAGCGTTGATTGCGGTCCAGAGAAATCGTCCTGGTGGCGTATCGTACATTTCCGAGAGTGGCGGCGATGGTTCGCTTGGAAAAACCAGCGCCTACGGCTTCGCGCTTGGCAACCGCAACCCAATGGGCAAATCCGGCGGCGTTATTGCCGCACTTGGCAGCGTAAGCAGGCACTGTCGGTACAGTAACGACCGCCAACCCGGCAGCTAATGCGAATATGCGTCTATTCACCATCGCCAATCTTCCTCCTCAAGATCAAACCATCACCCAGTCAAACATGGGTCGAATCACCCAATTTGTCACGCCGATCAGCCGGTTCGTTGATGATCGTCGTTAATACGGCAACGGTTTTAATCTCATCTAAAGACCTGGGTCAGAGAATAAGACATTCTTCGCAAGGCCGATATCTTGATGAACCGAGCCGCGAAGTTAGCGTGAAAATGGATAAATCGGGGACCATTTCCCATGCCGGCCAACCAGTCGCAGTCAACTTATTCCGCCCGGACAATCATTCTGGTGATGTTGGCCATTTGGCTTGTGCTCGTCACCAGCCACATCTCAGTCATGGTGGTTCACTACAAGATCACCAAGTTGCCGTGGTTGTTTCGCGAATTGTTCGACCTTGACGAAGAGCAAAGCTTCGGTACCTGGTTTTCCGCCATCAACCTGCTTTTTGCCGGCGTGCTGGTGCTTCATTATGCGTCGAAAACGCTGGAAATTGGCGGCCACTTTCGCCGTCACTGGATTTTTCTTGGGTTCGGATTTCTCGTTTTATCGATCGATGAAATGGTTGGATTGCATGAGACATTGAACTCCCTGATCGACATATCGTGGACGATCCCCTTGGCGGTGATCGTCTTCCCGGTCGGGCTCGCATTCCTACCATTCCTGGCCAGATTACCTCGCCCCACCAGCCTGGCTTTCATATGCGCTGGCGCCTTGTTTTTGGGCGGTGCCATGGGCATTGAGCTTTGGACGGAAAGCTATGCCGACGCCAAGCTTCTAAAGACCCTGGAGTACAATTTGACCACGGTTTTGGAAGAAGCCATGGAAATGCTCGGTATCATCTTGTTCATCTACGCATTCTTGAATTTTACGCAGCGCACCTCACCCCACCTGAGCGCAATGATCGATACGCGATCCCTTGAATCATGGCCGCTTTCGGCGATGGCAAAACCAGAGGAACCGCCTATCAATACGACCAGCAAAGATAATCTAGCAAACGCTTAACCAAATCGGTTGACGTCTTCATAACCCTGTTCAGATTTTCCGACAATTTATCACAGTATTATGTGTATTTGACCCCGTTTACACAGGGTTCACTTAACTAATATTTATGGGATTACTACGCATTATTACGAGCTACAGGGTGTAGTCGGTAAAAGCGTGGGTGCCATCATGATCGATCAATTCAGAAAACTTCTATCCAACAAAAGCGGCAATATTGCAATTACATTTGCATTGGCGATCATTCCGATCGTTGCCCTGGTTGGTTCAGCCATGGATTTCACGCGCCTGCGCATGGCCCGCTCACATATCCAATTGGCGGTCGATTCAGCGGCACTTTCCGCAGCCACCGATGGCGGCGATTACTCAGCAGCCATGCTCAAGAAAGCAACAGAGTACTTTTATGGAAACATCACAGCGGAAGTGAAGGGTTTCATCACCAAGAAAAAGCTGGCCGTTGCCAAAGATAACGGCATCTACACCTACACCTATAAAGCCAGCGCCGTTGTTCCGACGACATTTACCCAGATCATCGGCATCGACAACATGACGACCACGGCGGAGGCCTCCACCACTGTTGCCTCCTATCCGATGGAAGTCGCCATGGTGCTCGATAGTTCCGGTTCCATGTCGGGAACCAACATCATCCAACTGCGTCTGGCCGCTAAGGATTTTCTAGACCGGTTTGAGCCCCTAAAGTCCAACGTCAAGGTCTCAATCGTTCCATTTAACACCCAGGTGCGGGTCGACAATGTAGCCTTCTCTTCGCCTGAATTTACCAATCCAGAGAACCCCTTCGACGAAAGCACCGACTGCTCGAAACTGGCAGATGGAGGCGACCAGAAGGCCTGCGAGGAGTATCAGGAAGCATTGAAGAAATGTGGCGATACTGGCAAATCAGATAAGTCGGATAAATCAGATAAGTCGGATAAGTCGGATAAGTCGGATAAATCAGATAAGTCGGATAAGTCGGATAAGTCGGATAAGTCGGATAAGTCGGATAAGTCGGATAAGTCGGATAAGTCGGATAAGTCGGATAAGTCGGATAAGTCGGATAAGTCAGATAAGTCGGATAAGTCAGATAAGTCAGATAAGTCGGATAAGTCAGATAAGTCGGATAAGTCGAGTAAATCGTCCAAAGACGATGACAGCTGCACTGAAGACCTGAAGAAAGCCCTTGGCGCCAAAACCGAGAAAAGCGACGATACCGTCACGCCCGATGGCGATCTGTTAGGCGTCGGCAGCACCACCTGGTCTGGCTGCTTGATTGACCGCACCCAACCCTATGACGTGACTTCTGAAGCCGCCAATCCGGCGGACGAGGAAACCACCTATCCCCAGGCCAATTGCGCCCAGGACAAACTGCAGCCAATTCAGCCGTTGACCAACAATTTCACGACGCTGAACAACGCCATCAAGGCGCTCGATCCGGCTGGCAACACCAACATCACCATAGGCGTGCAATGGGGCATGGAAACGCTGACCAAATCTCTACCGTTTGATGAAACCGAAATCGGTGTGAAGGACGGGTTGCAACAATACATGGTGTTGTTGACTGATGGCCAGAACACCCAAAACCGGTGGAGCAAGAGCCAGTCGGCGATTGATGCCCGTACCGCCCTGGCTTGCGAGAACGCCAAGAAGCTGGTGGCCGAACTCTTCGTCGTTCGCCTTAAAAACGGCAACACAGATTTGTTGACCAAATGCGCGTCAACGACCAGCCATTTCTACAACGTCTCGAATGCCTCTGATCTGACCAATGTGTTTGACGCTATTGCCAGACGGATGAGCGTCGTCCGGATCGCCAAGTAGCAGGCAAATAGTCTGGATGGACCAACTAGCCGCGCAAAGCGGCAAGTTGGTCCCCATATCCATCGGCGTTCGCCTGGATGTCGACCACAACAGGTCCAGCCGTATCAAAGGCCTGTACCAAACACGCATCCAGGTCATCATCCGGCCCAACATTAATTCCGCCACAGCCCATCGCCCGCGCCGCTGCGGCAAAGTCGGTGGCCGGATAGCGCACCCCGCGTGACAGCCGCTGCTGGCGTGCCTGTTTAATATCGATCAGTGACAGGGCCGCATCGTTGACCACCACGATCACCATATTCGCACCGCACCGGGCCGCCGTCGCCAGTTCACCCAGGGTCATCAACAGGCCGCCGTCACCGGTGATTGCCGCGATCGGGAGTTCGGGTGCGCAATAAGCCGAGGCGATTGCCGCTGGAACGGCAAATCCCATGGTCGACAGGCCGTTTGATTTTAAGACACCAAACGGCGCCGCCGCCTGCCAGATCGTCATGGCGGAAAACATGTGCGCCCCGGCATCGACGGTCAGCCGCGTGCCGGCCGGTGCCGCGCCCAGCATAGCCTGGACAATGACGTCGGCGTTGCGCGGATTGGGCCGCTGCGACAGCCGCGCCTGATAATCCCGCTTCAATTCCGCCAACTCCCCTGCTGGCCACCGGTCAGCGGACGTCCCGCCAAGCGCCGAAATCGATGCAGCCAGCGGACCAATCAAACGCGCCGCTGGCGTAGCCGGTTGCTGATAGGTGCCGTTGATGGAGATTTCGATGATCGGCGCATCATAGCGCCAATTCCCGGGAATAAATTCCACCGGGTCGACACCGTAAAACACAATTAAATCAGCCCCGTCGGCGCAATCGGCTTCCGCCTGGGCGCCGGTAAAGGCGCCTATGCAGGATGGCCCCACGTCCGGGTAAACACCCTTGGCCTTATAGGTCGGCATGACCGCCGCACCGGTACCTTCGACAAAGGCCGACAATGCGTCGGCGGAGGAATCCGAACGAGCCTCCAGCCCAACGATAATCAAGATCCGCCGACTGGCGGCCAGCAGGGCGCGGGCTTTGCTCAAATCCCCCATGTCTGCCTGCCCGGATTTAACGACCGAGCGACCGGACATCTCAACACCAGCCATGGCATCCGATGCTGACAAGTCGATATGGACAGCGCCTGGAGGCGTGGCGCTGGCGCAATCAAACACCGCGTCGATGCTTTGAACTCCATCCTCCGGGCTCAGGCGTTGGGTATGCTTACTAACCGGCGCAAATAGCGCCTGTTGGTCGTATGCCTGGTGCAGGGACCCAGGGCGGTGTTTACAGTCGGTGAACAACACCACCGGCGCCTGCTCCAATTGCGCATAGGCCATGCCATTGACGGATGCCGCCGCCCCGGGTCCGATTCCCGCCAGCGCCACACCCGGCGCACCGGTCAGTTCACCGGTGACCGCCGCCATAATGACCGCCGCCGTCTCCGTCTGGGTCAACACGAATTCGATGCCGGCCCGGTCCGCCGCGTCGATCAAATCGAGGCTGGACCCACCGCCGGGAATGCCGAACATGCGCGCCACACCACGGTCCTTCATGGCGGCCGCGATGGCGTCAACGAGAGTCGATTTTTCAGCCATTGATGTATCTAAATCCGCTTGAATTTCACCATGGCATCTGAAAATGACATGCCGTTTTTGATATCCTTCAAGGCGGCATCATCATCGGCGGCAAATGCCTCCGCCCGCTCGATCAGATCCGGCGCAACATCAATGGGGACAACCACAAGCCCGGTCCCGTCGGCGACAATGATATCACCGGGATTGACCACCACATCGTCGATCTTCACTGGCACATTGATCGCTTCCACTTTGAGGCGTCCCCGTCCGGTCGTCGGCACCATATGCCGGGCAAACACCGGAAAATCGAACTCAATCATCTCCTCAAGGTCGCGCACGCCACCGTCAACCACGAGCCCCGATACGCCTTTGGTTTTGGCCGCCAGCGACGCCATCCCGCCCCAGGTTGAATAAGGCACGCCGTCTTCAGCAATCACCACCACATCGCCAGCCTGCGCCGCATCAATAATCACCCCGACCTTGAAATCCTCAGAGCTATAAGTGCCGTATGAACCGGTCGTTTCACGCACGGTCACTGCCGGTCCGGCAAACTGGAACCCCGGCGCCACAGGCCGGATATTGACCGCGATCTGATCGTGCAGCCCGAAATCATCCAGAGCATTGGCCAAGGTTGATGTCGCCACGGCCGCAAATCGGGCAACCAATTGTGCCGGCGGTCGTTGAAACTCCGCCGCGACCAGGTCTTCAGCCATCGGCAGTGCCTTGCCCGGCCCTGACTTCGCCCATGTCGTTCCACACCAATTGATCGATCAGCTTGCCATCGCGCACGGTGAAACGGTCGATGAAGCGGATGCCGTCAAAATCGGACCCATCCAGCCACTGGCCGTAGAGCGTTCCATAGCAATAGACCACGGCGCCATCTTCAGTATGAGCCGTGTCAAAACGATCAAATTTCTTTCCGACATGGAGATATCGGTCGCTGGCCCAACTGATCAGCCCTTCAAAATCACCAAACGTCACAGGCCCCGGAAAGGTCATGGTGAAGCCAGGCGCCAGAAAGGACTTGGCGGTTGCCAAATCCCGCGCCTGCATGGCACCCAGGAAATCACGCACAAGCTGTTCGGGATTATCGACCGCCGCGGCCGTTTCAGACAGGCTCATGACTAGACCTGAACGCCGAGCGCGGCGGCCAGGCCCGGAAAATCATCAACGATGAAATCATGCGCCGGATTTGGATCAGGATCAGGCGGACCGGCGGCGCCCCATTCATCCGGCCGGCGGACGAACGCTGTCTTGAAACCAACCGCCTTGGCCGCATCGAGATCGAAATTGTGGCAGGCGACCATGACGATCTCACTGGGATCGAGCTGCAGCCATTTAGCTGCCGTTTGATAGGCTTCCGGCAGCAATTTATATTTGCCGATCATCTGACAGGAGATTACCGCGTCCCACGACAGGCCGTTTTGGCGGGCGGTATCCATGATCAGGCGCACAGTCAGGATGGTAAAAGACGCCACCATGTATTTCTCACGCAGCTTCGGCAGAACGGCAGGAAAGTCCGGCCAGGTTTCAAGCTCATGCCAGGTGTGCCAGATCCGATGGCGGTCGCCGTCGTCAAACGCCTCCAGTCCGAATTCGGCAATGATTTCATCAAGTTTGATACGATGCACATCATCAATATTGAGCGTCGCCGGCGCATCGGCGCCATGATTGAGCATGCCCATCAATGAGCGTCGGCGATACTCATTGGTAATGGCCGCCCAGTCTTTGTCGATGCCGTGCTTGGCGCCGGCGGCAGCCAGCGCACCGCTGATGCCCGAATGCCAATTTAGAATCGTACCGCCGGTATCAAACGTCAGTGCTTTGATGGTCATGATGTAACAAATCTCCTTTGCCAGAGCTCACACTTTAGCGCATCATGATCGAAGAAACAGAGCGATAAAACGAACCTCGACCATTTCCCACCCGGCTCTAATCAACGCCACAGATACCAACGGACGGAGCGACCATTTCATGACGACCCTGAGGGCGCGAATACAAGGCGGCGAGATCTTATTGGCGCCCGGGATATTTGATGGCCTATCGGCCCATCTGGCCCAGGAAGCCGGGGCCGAGGCAATCTATCTTTCCGGCGCCAGCATCGCCTATACCCGCCACGGCCGGCCCGACATCGGATTGGTGTCGATGAGCGAGGTGGCTGACACAATCGCCCTGATCGCCGACCGCACAGATCTGCCACTGATCGTCGACGCCGATACCGGCTACGGTAATGCCCTGAATGTCCAACGGACTGTCCGAACGTTTGAAAAAATGGGTGCCGGTGCCATCCAGTTGGAAGACCAGAGCCTACCAAAACGATGCGGACACTTGGCGGGCAAGGAGTTGGTTTCAAAAGAAGAAATGGCCGGCAAGATCAAAGCGGCGCTGGACGCAAGAGCCTCTGAAGAAACGCTGATCATGGCCCGTACCGACGCCATCGCTGTCGAGGGGTTCGACGCCGCACTCGACCGCGCGGAGCTTTATGTCGAAGCTGGGGCAGATATTCTATTCGTCGAGGCCCCCGCCTCTGTCGATCATATGCACGCCATTATCAAGCGGTTCGGTGGGCGCGTACCGCTGCTGGCCAATATGGTGGAAGGTGGCAAGACACCTTTGCTGTCGGCTAAGGAACTTCAGGAAATCGGTTACAAACTAGTGATCTTTCCAGGTGGCCTGGTGCGTATGCTGGTACCGGCCATACGCGACTATTTCTCCTCACTGATATCCGATGGAACGACCGCCGGTTTGCAGAACAAAATGACGGATTTCGCCGGCGTCAATTCCGCCATTGGAACGGATGATCTGATCGCCTTGGGCAAAACCTACGACAACAAGGCGGCCTCAAATGATTGATCCGGTTACGCTGGCGATCGCCAAAGGGCGTTTGGAGCAGATCGCCGACGAAATGGACGCGACTTTATTTCGCTCCGCCTTTAATCCCATCATCGCCGAAGCCCATGATGCGTCCCACGGCATTTATGACGCGATCACCGGCGAGACCTTGGTCCAAGGCAAAAGCGGCCTGCCAATCTTCGTCGGCGTCATGGCTTTTGCCGTTAAGGCGGTTATCGACAAGGCGGCAACATCCGGGGGCATCCAGGAGGGCGACACTTGGATCTTCAACGATCCCTATGATGGCGGCACGCATTTGTCGGATTTCCGCCTGGTCCGCCCGGTCTTTCGAAATGGCAAACCGTTCTGCTTTATCGCCTCGGTCGGTCACTGGCATGATGTCGGCGGCAATGTGCCGGGCAACTACAATCCTTCGGCAACGGAATCCTTCCAGGAAGGCATGTTGATTCCTCCGGTCAAGCTGATTGTCGACGGCGAGTTACGCCAGGACATCATTGATATTCTGTCGGCCAATTCCCGCTTGCCGATCTCGCTCTATGGCGATTTAAACGGTCAAATCAATGCCTTAGACCTGGGAATCAAGCGCCTCAATGAGCTACTTGATGAGTATGGTGATGACACCATAGCTGAATGCCTGGTCGAAATCCGCCAGCGCGCCGCCCAACTCATGCGCGCCAATATTGTTGACCTACCTGATGGTACGGTGACGGCGATCGACCATCTCGATAATGACGGCATTGTCGATGAACCGTTGGATATCGTCCTGGACCTGACCATTGACGGCGACGCCATGACAATGGATTTCTCCCGCTCTTCGCCCGCCTGCCGGGGGCCGGTGAATATCTCCAGATCGACGACGATCGCCGCCTGTTATGTGGCTCTGAAACACATCTTCGGCGACGTGCCGGCCAATGCCGGCGTGCTCGATCCTGTGACCTTCAATATCGATCCGGATTCGTTTTTGTCGGTCACCGCGCCAAAGCCGGTCGGCGGCTATACGGAAACTATCCTGCGGATGATCGACGTCACCTTCCAGGCGATCGCCCAGATCGCCCCGGAACGCTCCAACGGCTGTGCCTATGGCACCATCAACGCCCTGTCGCTCGCCGGCCATCGCGCCAACGGCCAACGTTGGGTGATGTTTTCCTTTTTCGGCGGCGGCCACGGCGGTCATCCAGACGGCGATGGCCTCAACCACGGAAACGCGCCCATATCGACCGCTACCATCCCGCCCTTAGAAATTTTAGAAGCCGCCTATCCGGTGATGTTCCGGCAATGGGCATTGCGCCCTGATTCCGGCGGCCCCGGCAAGCATCGCGGCGGCCTGGGCGCAGTCTATGAGATCGAGGTTTTAGAAGAATATGCAGATGTGTTTCTGTTCGGCGAGCGCGGCCGGTTTCCACCCGCCGGCGTGGTCGACGGCGGCGCCGGAAAGATGAACGTTTTCACTTATGACAGCGCTGATGGCCCCAAATCCCCGCCAATGACCTCAAAAATGACTGGGATTCACCTAAATCGCGGCCAATCGGTGTTGTTGAAATCACCCGGCGGCGGCGGTTATGGCGACCGCAGCGAACGGGCATTCACCAACATCGAGCGTGATGTGCGCTTAGGGTATGCCACGGCTGAGCAAGTTTGCACCGACTACGCCGTCGTCATCGGCGACGACGGCAAGGTTGATGTGGCGCGAACGACCGCCAAACGACAGGATGCTGCGACATGAGCGGCCGGCACGCCATCGGCGTTGATATCGGCGGCACGTTTACCGATGTTTTCATCCTCGATGAAGCCACCGGCAAGGTTTCCGTCGCCAAGGTGCCCTCCACCCGCGGCGATCAGTCGAAGGGGTTCGTCGAGGGTATCAGTCAGCAGATCAGCGATTTCGGAGATATTGCCAGCATCGTTCACGGCACCACCGTCGGCACCAACGCATTGTTGGAGCGCAAGGGCGGCAAGACCGGCATCATCACCACGCAAGGCTTTGGCGACGTCATTGAAATGCGCCGCCGCGATCGGCCGACAACTTGGGGCCTTTGGGGCATGTTTGAGCCGGTGGTGCAGCGTGACATGCGCCAGGAAGTGCCGGAGCGGACCTTGGCAGACGGCACAATCCGCACACCGGTGGATTTAGCCGCGGTCAAAACCGCCGCCAACCGCCTCGCTGAGCAAGGCTGCGAAGCCGTCTGCGTGTTCTTTATCAATGGCTATATCAACTCCGAAAACGAGCGCCAGGCAGTCGAAGCCGTGCGGTCCGTCTGGCCGAATGGCTACGTTACGGCAGCGACGGAAATTTTGCCGGAAATCCGCGAATTTGAGCGGTGTTCCACAGCCACATTGAATGCCTATCTGCAGCCGGTTGTCGCCCGCTATGTGGACCGATTAACCGGCGCCTTGAACGACCGCGGTTTTGACGGCGATATCCTCATCGTCCAATCAAATGGCGGCGTCATGACCGTCGATATGGCCCGCGACTACCCGGTCCGCACGGCGTTGTCCGGCCCGGCGGCCGGCGTCATCGCCGCCCGCGCCATTGCCGGTGCCGCCGGCTTCGACAATATCATCACCTGCGATATGGGCGGCACCTCCTTTGATGTATCGTTGATTGCCGACGGTCAGAGCGCGCTTGCTGCCCAGACGGCGATCGATTTCGGTCTGGTGGTGCGCACGCCAATGATTGAGATCACTACAATTGGCGCCGGTGGCGGCTCCATAGCCCATGTCGATCACGGCGGCATCCTGCAAATCGGCCCTGAATCAGCCGGCTCTGACCCCGGCCCGGTATGCTACGGGCTCGGCAACGACCGTCCGACGGTGACCGACGCCAATCTGGTGCTCGGCCGCATCAACGCCGACCGGCCAATTGGCGGCAAGTTAGACCGACTGGACGTTGACGCTGCAAAGGCAGCGATTGAAAAACATGTCGCCCTTCCCCTGGAAATGGAAGTAATGGCGGCGGCGGAAGCCATTTTGCGGGTTGCCAATGCCCGCATGGGGGCGGCTATTCGGTTGGTATCGATCGAACGAGGTCTTGATCCAGCGAAATTCGCCGCCATGCCTTTCGGTGGTGGCGGCGCGCTACACACCGGCGCCCTGATCAAGGATATCGGCTTGCGTTCCGCCCTGGTGCCACCCTACCCCGGTGTCACTTCGGCGCTTGGTTGCGTAGTCGCCGATATGCGTCACGACCGGGTGCAGACAGTCAACGCCATGCTCAATGACATCGATGCACAGGCATTGGGTGAACAAATGACCGCCGTTGCCAGAGAAATCTCGGCCTCGTTGGAGACAGCTGATATCGCTATAAGCCGCATTGATGTGGTCTACGAATTCGACATGCTCTATCTCGGTCAGACCCACACGGTAGCGGTCCCGGTGGCGATCCCAGAATCCGGATTGACGCAAGCCGGTGTCATGGAAGCCTTTGAAGTTGCTTATAAAAATACCTATGGACGCTTACTTGAAGGTATTCCCGTCCGCATCATGAACTTCCGTGTCGCCGTCATCGGCCGGCGGCCGAAGCTCGACATGAGCGCCTTCACACCGACCGGCACCAAAACAGCGGCGCAATGCCAGATTGCTACCCGTCCTGTCTATGTGGATGGTGGTTGGCAGGAAGCCGCCATTTATGAGCGGCTCGAATTGCCGGAAGGCGCGGTAATCACCGGTCCGGCGCTGCTGGAGCAACCCGATACGACGATATTCATCGATCCGGGTTTGGAAGGCCGGGTGGACGGTTTTGGTAATTTGATCATCGAGACCAACGGATCAAACCCATGAGCGAAAACATACCAACGCCCGCCCATACCGCCCTATTGATCGTCGACCTGCAGAACGATTTCCTGCATCCAGACGGCGCCTATGGCCGCGCCGGGCAAACGGCTTCGGCGATTGCAGCCCTGCCCGCCCGGGTCAAACCGGTTGCCGACGCCATGCGCCAGGCCGGCGGCTGGGTGATTTCCACGCAATTCACTCTGGTGCCCGGCAAAGGCGGCGAGCCGTTCATCTCAGAGCATTTACGCAAGTTGCGGCCATTTCTGACCAAAGGTGATTTCCAACCCGGCGCTTGGGGCCATCAGTTGGTCGATGAATTGCTGCCGGCCGATATCACGATCGAAAAAGTCGCCTATTCCGCCTTTCACGCCAGCCGCATGGAATGGGTGTTACATAAAGCCGGCATTACGACGCTCATAGTCGCCGGTATCGTCACCAATGGCGGTGTCGCCTCAACGGTGCGAGCCGCTCATGTGCGCGATTTCCACACCATCGTGCTTTCCGACGGCTGCGGCGCCTTCGCTGATGCCACCCATGACGCCGCGATCGCCGATTTATCGACCGTGAGCGAGGTGATGACCTGCGCTGAGGCGGTGGAGTTGGTTGAGAAATCATAAAACGGCCACCGCAATTGCCAGGCCGAAGCCCAATCGGCAATCGACCAAACCCGGTTCAGGGTTTCGCCCGGCAAATTCTTGTTCAATAAATTGAATGTCAAAGCTGCGCGCAGCCGATTATCGACAGTGCAATATTCAGTATCGCCACAATTGTGGTATTAATGACCTTAGGTCATGGACTCATAAATAACACTTGTTCTGTTCGATGAGGAGGTTTCGAATGTTGGTGAAGACTTCGCAGACAAGGCTGGTTGCCTTTTCAAGAAGTCTTCGCCCGCAGTCGGGACCTCCTCATCGAACCCTTCGGGCGGCGCCACTTTGCCGTCTGAGGGCGTTGGAAAAGCTTGAAAACCAACCAGGTTTTCGGCACTTTCCCGCCTTCTCAGCCGGCAAATTGGCGCCGCAGAACATGTGCTATTTATGAGTTCATGACCTTAGATTGCGCCTGATTTATCAGGCGCATTTTGATCGGCGCCAACAAGAATCGTGGCCGGCGGGGAGCGGGCTCAGCCAGGCATTCGGTTCGATCAACTGTGTGAAACGATTCCGCAGTTCAAAAAGAGGCGCCGCAACATAAAGGATTGGTCAATGCTTCGAATATTCTTATTGATCGGTTTTGTGCTGGCTCCGATATCAGCTGGCGCAGCATTGAAAAAACAATGCAAACCCGAACTGTTTGTAGACGCTGAAATTCTGTTCATTCGAGTGGGCACTGCCGGCCCCCCTGATCGGGTAAGAACAAAGAATGCTGCTAGTTATCTGGCTCAGAATAAGTGGAAGACCTGGGCTGCCGGAACACATGGCCGCGCTTATGCCAATCCCAGATTGGCCAATCGATACAAGATCAAATGCCAGATAAATGGATCGCCCCCCAAGGGTGTGCTTTGCAGCGTCAGAGGCGTACCCTGCCGTGTCAACAACGCGCCAGGCCCAAGTAAGGTTTTCAACCGGGTACCGGCAAGGGTGTTGAAAAAGAAAAATTAGATCAGGATCGTCACCACACCTATCAAAATAGTACGGAAGTAGCGGCTAATACCGGTAAGCACGCCGGCAAATGCACAGCTGCCTGAAACTCTGGCAGGTCGCCGTCGGTCAAGGCTTTCCGTTAGGCGCTGAGCCGTATGCCGAAGACCCATGCCCATCTCAACAATAGTTTTCTGAAATCGGACAATTACCGTACTAGCCATGAGCCAAATTCGTAGTTCCGTCGGTGTTTCATTCGACCTCCAAATCCCGGTGCTGATCATCGGTGCTGGCGCCTGCGGCCTGACGGCGGCATTGGCGGCTAGGGATGCTGGGGCGGAAGTGCTGATCTTGGAGCGCGATGCCACACCGACCGGCTCGACGTCGCTATCGTCTGGGTTTATTCCAGCAGCTGCAACGCGTTTCCAGCAGCAAATCAACGTCGATGACACCGCCGAAATGTTGGTTGCCGATCTAAAACACAAAACCCATGGCCGCGTTGATCCCGGTTTTGCCAATACCGTTGCATCGGCGTCTGGTCCGGCGATCGAATGGTTGGCCGATGCGCACGGTCTGGAATGGATCGTTTTGGACGATTTTCTCTATCCCGGCCATTCACGGCACCGTATGCACGCAGTTCCGGAAAAAACCGGCGCCGCACTTCAAGCCCGGTTGTTGGCTGCGGCAGAAACAGCCGGTGTCAACATAGCGACCCGATCACCGGTTACCGCGTTATTCTCTCGCGGTGATGGCACCATTCAGGGTGTTGAAGTCACCCGCGAGGACGGCGCAGTGGAAACGATCGGCTGCCAATGTCTGATTTTGGCCTGTTGCGGCTACGGCGGTGACGCCGAATTGGTGCGGCACCACATTCCCGATATGGCCGATGCGCTCTATTTCGGCCATTCTGGCAACACCGGCGACGCCCTAAAATGGGGTGAGGCCCTCGGCGCCGCCGTCGGCGATCTGACCGGTTACCAAGGCCATGGTTCAGTCGCCCATCCGCACGGCGTGCTGATGACATGGGCGTTGATGATGGACGGTGGATTTCAGGTCAACCGGGATGGCGATCGGTTTTCCAACGAACACGAGGGCTACTCCGAGCAAGCCGTCAATGTGCTCGCCCAACCCGATAAAGTTGCCTGGGATATCTACGACCAACGTGTGCACGAACTGGGCATGACATTCCCCGATTATGTCGATGCGCACAAAATGGGCGCGGTCCGTTCTGCATCGTCGGTATCTGAACTGGCGGAGATATGCGGCCTACCACCGAGGGCGTTGGAAGACACCTTTTCACAAATCGAAGACCACCGAGCCGGCCAATCCGACTGCCCGTTTGGACGCGATTTCTCAGGCGATCAAAAGTTCGCTGGCCCCTATTACGCGGCGAAAGTCACCGGCGCGCTGTTCCACACCCAAGGCGGCCTTATGGTCAATGAGGAGGCGCGGGTGTTGCGTACCGACCGTTCTGCTTTCCCCAACCTCTTCGCCGGCGGTGGCGCCGCCCAGGGCGTCTCCGGACCGGATGTGGCCGGATATCTGTCAGGCAACGGATTGCTGAGTGCGGTGACGCTGGGTTATCTGGCCGGCCAACATGCCGGGCGCCAGGCAAGCCGGTGATTCCGAGCAGCAAGAAATCGCCCTAAGCGATTCAAATGAATCAATCATTGGGAAGCGTTCAAGTTGAATCAGAACATGAGCCGGCGTTGAATCATTTTATCAACTAGGCAGCCTGCTATTCCCACTCAATCGTGCCCGGCGGTTTCGACGTGACGTCGTAGACCACACGGTTGATACCCTTGACTTCATTGATAATCCGGGTCGCCACACGTCCCAAAAATTCCATATCGAAGTGATAAAAATCAGCCGTCATACCGTCAACTGAGGTCACTGCCCGCAGACCGCAGACATTTTCGTAGGTGCGCTCATCACCCATGACACCGACCGTCTGGACCGGCAATAACACCGCGAAGGCCTGCCAGATGGCATCGTATAAACCGGCCTTCTTGATCTCATCGAGATAGATCGCATCGGCCTGTCGCAGGACTTCCATTTTCTCAAATGTCACGCCGCCCGGACAGCGGATCGCCAGGCCCGGACCGGGGAACGGGTGCCGGCCGACGAACGCCTCCGGCAATCCCAACTCGCGACCTAAAACCCGGACTTCGTCCTTAAACAGCTCGCGCAGCGGCTCCACCAGTTTCAGGTTCATGCGTTCCGGTAGACCGCCGACATTGTGGTGGGATTTGATCGTCACTGAAGGGCCGCCGGTAAATGACACTGATTCAATCACATCGGGATAGAGCGTACCCTGGGCCAGAAAATCCGCCCCGCCGATCTTGCCGCCCTCTTCTTCAAACACATCAATGAACAGGCCGCCGATGATCTTGCGTTTGGCTTCCGGATCGGACTGACCGGCAAGGGCGGTTAAAAACCGATCCGATGCATTCACATGAATGAGCGGGATATTGTAATGGCCACGAAACAGCGACAATACTTCGTCGGCTTCATTCAATCGCATCAGACCATGGTCAACGAAGATGCAGGTCAGCTGGTCGCCAATCGCCTCGTGAATGAGCACGGCGGCAACGGCGGAATCGACGCCGCCCGATAATCCACAAATCACCTTCCCGTCGCCAACTTGAGCGCGGATCTTGGCAATTTCCTCAGCGCGGAAATGCGCCATCGTCCAATCACCCGAACAACCGGCGATTTTATGGGTAAAATTCTCGATCAACCGAGCGCCATCGGGCGTGTGCACCACTTCGGGATGGAATTGCACCGCGTAAAACCGCCGCGCATCGTCGGCGATCGCCGCAAACGGCCCGCCATCGGTTTGGGCAATCACTCGAAATCCATCGGGAATAGCGATCACCCGGTCGCCATGGCTCATCCAGACCTGATGCCGACTGCCCTTTTCCCAAACACCATCAAACAACGGCGAGTTATCAGCGATATCCACATATGCACGGCCAAATTCGCGATGGTTCGACGGTTCCACCTCACCACCCAATTGCGAAACCATCGTCTGCTCGCCGTAACAAATGCCCAGGACCGGGATCTCGGCGTCAAACACCGCCTGCGGTGCCCGTGGCGTGCCCATTTCGGTCACGCTGGCCGGCCCGCCCGACAAGATCACCGCCTTCGGTTTCAGACGCTCAAATGCAGCCTCGGCCATTTGAAACGGCACGATTTCGGAATATACCCCGGATTCGCGCACCCGCCGCGCGATCAGCTGGGTCACCTGGCTGCCAAAGTCGATAATGAGAATGATATCAGTCATGTATGGGAAGAAATCCATATTGGTTGGATGAGGGTGAATTGCCCGTTAGGGTGACGCAGGTCAGTCGGCGCGCTCCATGACGGCGAAATAAAAACCATCGGTGCCGGTCGACGCCGGTGTCAGGGTGATTGACATCAGGTCCGACGACCAAGGTTGCGGTTTGTCAAAGCCATAAACGTCCTGCCAGACCTCGCCGGCGGAAACCATTTCAAAGTCGGTGTTTTCCTGCAGGAAACCGTAGACCCGGTCCTCGTTTTCAGAGGCAAACATCGAGCAGGTGATATAGACCAGAAACCCGCCGGGTCGGACGAAACGGCTACCTTTGGCAAGCACCTGATCTTGTTCAGTGGTTCGGACGGCGATGGCATCTTCGCTCATGCGCCATTTAGCATCTGGTCGACGCCGCCAGACGCCGGAACCAGAACACGGCGCGTCGATGACCACACGGTCCATATGGCCGGCCAGGCCCTCCGGCGCGTCTTCACCGGGATGCAAGACCTGGGCATTTCGCACGCCAGCGCGTTTTAGTCGATCGTGGATTGGCGCCAGACGATTACGATCACTGTCATAGGCATGGATCTGGCCGCGGTTTTCCATATCGGCGGCCATGGCAAGCGTCTTACCGCCACCGCCAGCGCAATAATCTAACACCTGCTCGCCTGCGCGGGCATAAATCAGCCGCGAAGCGATCTGGCTACCTTCGTCCTGTATTTCAAACCAGCCTTTTTGATATCCCGCTTCGACCTGCACATTGGGCAGGCGTTCCGCACCCGACCTGGCGGCAATCCGCAGGCCATTTTCGGCGATCGTGCAGGGACTGGCTTTATAGCGTTGCAGTGCCTTTTCGACCTTGGCGGAATTGGATTTGAGCGTGTTGACCCGCAGATCGAGCGGCGGGCGCTCCGCCAACGCGGCGCATTCAGCGACCCATTCGTCCTCAAAGTTGCTTTGAAAATGTGGCGCCGACCATTCCGGCACGTCGCCCTGCACCCATTCCGGTGCTTCTTTCAAGGTCGAAGTTGTCAGCGCTTTGATTTCGTTTTCATCCACCGCATCCGGGGCGTGGCGGTCATCGGCAAAGGCGGCGTTGAGGCTATCGGTCGTCTCCCGCCATTGGAAAACGGCCGTCCCCAGCGCCAGCGCCCGACCGGTATCGGAATTCATGCGCCAGGCTATCGAGGCGCGATGGCGTAATGCATCGAACACCAGATTGTTGATGGCGGCGCGATCCTTGGAACCGGCGAAGCGATGGGACAATCCCCAATCGCGCAGGGCATCCTGGGCCGGACGCCGCCGCGCAGCGATATCGTCCAACACCTCGATCGCCGCCTGTATGCGTCCGCCAAGTTTCATCGTTATTGCCCCTAGCCACTATCCGTATAATTGGGGCTTTCCCGTGTGATCATCACCCCGTGGGCATGGCTTTCGCGTAATCCGGCGTTAGAGATGCGCACGAATCGCGCCTTGTCGCGCAATTGCTGAAGATCGCCGGCACCCACATAGCCCATGGCGGCGCGAAGCCCGCCGGCCAATTGATGCAACACGCCAGAGACCGGCCCCTTGTAGGGCACCTGTCCTTCGATCCCTTCAGGAACGAGTTTCAAGGTGTCGCGCACCTCAGCCTGGAAATAACGATCAGCCGATCCACGCGCCATGGCGCCAACCGACCCCATGCCGCGATAGGATTTATAAGACCGGCCCTGGTGGAGGTAGACCTCGCCCGGGCTTTCATCGGTACCGGCAAACAATGAGCCGACCATGCAGGCGGCCGCCCCGGCAGCCAACGCCTTGGCCACATCGCCGGAAAACTTGATGCCGCCATCAGCGATAATCGGAATATCGGATTTACCAGCAACTTCAACGGCTTCCAAGATTGCCGTGAGCTGCGGCATGCCAACTCCGGCAACAATACGGGTGGTGCAGATCGAGCCCGGTCCGATCCCAACCTTGACCGCGTCGGCGCCGGCATCAATCAAAGCCTGCGTCCCGTCGCCGGTTGCGACGTTACCGGCAATGACCTGCACCTGGTTGGACATGCGTTTGACGGTTTCAACCATTTTCAAGACATGAGCAGAATGTCCGTGGGCTGTATCGACGACGATCAGGTCCGCCTGCGCATCGATCAGCATTTCGGAACGCTTCTCGCCATCGGCGCCAACGCTGACCGCCGCGGCGACCCGCAACCGGCCCTGGTCATCCTTAGAAGCATGCGGATTGAGTTTGGCCTTTTCCATGTCCTTGACGGTGATCAGACCGATGCAGTTGTTGTCTTCATCGATCACCAGGAGTTTTTCGATGCGATTGTGGTGCAACAACCGCTTAGCGTCTTCCTGGCTGACGGATTCGCGCACCGTGATCAGGTTTTCGCGGGTCATCAGCTCATAGATTTTTTGATCGGGATTGGTCGCGAACCGCACATCTCGGTTAGTCAATATGCCGACCAGACGTCCGGTTTTTTGACCACCACTGCCGCCATTTTCCACCACCGGAATGCCGGAAATCTTGTTTTCCTGCATTAAATTCAGGGCATCTTGTAGGCTGGCATCCGGCCCGATGACCAACGGATTGACGACCATACCGGATTCGAATTTTTTCACCTGGCGGACCTGCTCCGCCTGTATTTCAGGGGTCAGGTTGCGGTGAATAACACCCAATCCGCCGGATTGGGCCATGGCGATGGCCAGATTGGATTCCGTCACCGTGTCCATTGCCGATGAAATGATCGGCATATTCAGGTGAAGATCCTTGGTAATTCTGGTTTGAATGTCGACCTGCGCCGGCATCACGTCAGACGGGCCGGGCAAAAGCAGGACATCGTCGAACGCCAGCGCTTCGCCACCGGCGACCGATTCAAAAAATACGGGCATGCGCCACCTCTTTTATATGAGAGCGGCCCTGCGGTTCGGATATCCGAATCGCCCGGCGACTCACCTTAAAGGAATGAAAGGTTGGCGCCGGTCATTAACACGCACCGAAGGGGTTGCAAAGCTCCGATTGCCCGATCCCTGGTGAACCCGCCTATGCGATCAATAATCCTTCTGATTTCAGCTTATCTGTCGCCGCCACTATAGAACGGCGCAAAATGTCGATCATCTCATCACATTGCGCCTTGGTGACGATCAAGGGTGGCGAAAGAACGTTCAAATGCGCCACCGGCCGTACGATCAAGCCAAGTTCTTCCGCCTCCGAAGATACCCGTTTGCTGATATCGACGTGGCTCTCGAACAGCTCCTTGGTCTGCTTGTTGCCGACAAATTCAACACAGGCCATGAAATGGCTGCCGCGTACATCGCCGACGATGTCCAGATCCCGCAAATTATCCAACTTATCGCGGAAATAGGCCCCGACCTCGCGCACATGGCCGCAAATGTCTTCACGCTCGATGATTTCGATGTTTTTCAACGCCGCGGCGCAGGCCACCGGATGGCCGGAATAGGTAAAGCCATGGGGGAAATACCGGTCCGGATTGGGCGCACTGATGGTGTCCCAAATTTCGTCGGAAAAGATTGTTGCGCCCAGCGGCTGGTAGCCTGACGTCAAACCCTTGGCGCAAGTGATGATATCCGGCTCGATGCCGAACATGTCCTTGGACGCAAACATGTGCCCGACACGCCCAAAACCGGTTACAACCTCGTCTGCAACAAACAACACATCGTATTTGTCACATAACGCCCGCATGCCGGTCATGTAGCCGTCCGGCGGCACTAGTACGCCACCGGCACCCATGATCGGTTCTGCAAAGAATGCGGCGACGTTGTCGGCGCCGATCTCCAGAATTTTATCTTCAAATTCCTTTAGCAGCGCATCCTTGAAGTCCGATTCGCTCATGCCATCTGGACGCCGATAGGTGTTCGGTTCGGAGATGTGGTGAATATTGTCGGTTATGAATTCAAACCACTCCACCCGGTCCATTTTCTTGGCACCCAGCGACATGGCGGCATATGTGCTGCCGTGATAGGCCTCGCGTCGGGCGATGAAATGACGCTTCTCAGGTTTGCCGCGGCAACGATGATAGAATGTGATCAACCGAAAGGCCGTATCGTTGGCCGTCGAACCACCGCAGCTATAAAACACGTGATTGAGGCTGCCAGGCGCCAATTCGGCGAGCTTTGCCGCCAACTCGGATGCCGGCACATTGGTGGTATCACCAAAGGGATTATAAAACGCCATCCGCGTCGCCTGTTCGGCCATCGCCTCGGCAATCTCTTGGCGGCCGTAGCCAACGTTGACGCACCAAAGTCCGCCAATCCCATCCAGATAGCTCTTGCCCTCAATGTCACTAACATAGGCCCCTTGCGAGCTGTCGATAACCAGCGAGCCCTTCTCTTTGAAGGAATCAAAATGCGTCCACGGATGCATGAAATGGGCGCGATCCTTCTCCCAGACTTCGCTGGCGTAGTTTTGGGCGTAATTCTGAGTCATAATCGCCTCCGGTTTTGGTCCTGCGTTGATTGGCGCTATTGTCAGAAGTGCGGGAGGCAAGGTGAATATCCAAACTGGGACAGGGCGCTTAGGCGATTCCTGAACAATCCCTACCGACTTGGAAGGCGGATGAGCCCAAATGAACGCCAAGAATATACCGAACAAGAACGCCAAAACTGCCGTTCAAACAGCCCCGACCCGGATCGTCGAGGGCAATATCCCCAGTGCCCGGGTGCACGCTTGGAATCAGCAGGTCGCAAAGTTATTCAACGAGAATTCCGTCGACGGCCAGATGCGTATTCTGGCCGACGCTATATCATCCCTAATTCCTTGTGATCATTGGTATTTTATATATTTCCGCCGCGACGAACCGCCGATCATGGCGATGTATTCCAACTTGCGGGACAAGGATAATTCCTACTCGGACGGGCCCTACATAATCGACCCGTTCTACAACGCCTTCGCTAGCGGCGTCAGTGCCGGGTGCTATCGGTTGAAGGACTTCGCCAACGAGGATTATTCCAAGATTGACGATTACCGGGAGTTCCTTTCAGAAATCGCCGGGCCTTTAGATGAAATTGGCCTTATCTGGCCATTGGACGACCAGACCGCCGCCCATATCTGCCTCTACCGGTTTGCCGGCGTATCCGATTTTCGCCCCGAACACGTCGAAGCCATGCAGATCACCAGCCCGATCGTGGAAACGGTGATGCGCCGCGCCTGGCAGGAAAAGTTCGCCCCGGCCGACGGCGAAAAACCTTCCCGGACCAACTATCATGAAAACGTCAGCCGGCTATTTGAGCAATTCGGCAAATCAGTACTGACCGTGCGGGAAGCCGAAATCGCCAAGTTTTTGATCAAAGGTTTCTCAGCCCAAGAGATTGGCAACATGCTCGGCGTGTCTGCCGGGACGGTGCGCAATCATATGAAGAAGATTTATCTGAAACTCGATGTTTCGACTCAGGCGGAGCTTTGCGCCTTATTTATCGAAGACCTGGTGAACCTAGCGGCGGCATGATCTTCCCTACGGCCAGCCATTGATGCTGATCATTCCCTCAAACCGACTCGGTATGCCAGTTTGGCTTTCAATCGGACCCTGAAAGAGCGCAAAACCGTGGACATGAAATCGTTTCCAACCGAGCAGATCCTAGTCGTCGACGAATCCGACACCATTATCGGACCCGGCGACAAGATCGATGTGCACCGCGAAGGCCGATTGCACCGGGCATTCTCGGTTCTCATTCACGATGGCAGTGGCCGGTGGTTGTTACAAAAACGCGCCAAAACCAAATATCATTCCGGCGGTTTATGGACCAACACGGCCTGCGGACATCCGCGCCCAGACGAATCCGCAATAGACGCCGCCACGCGGCGGACGGCGGAAGAAATGGGTTTTGCCGCTGATTTGCGCTTTGTCGACACAAATCGATATCGCACCGAACTCGATAACGGCATGACCGAAAACGAGATCGTGCACGTATTCATCGGCCAGCATAACGGTATGATCGCGCCAAATCCGGATGAGGCGGAAGGTTACGCTTGGCGCACAACGGCGGAGATCCAACAAGACATGGCCGCCGACCCCGAAAATTTCACCTATTGGTTCCGCAAATATGTTCAGGAATTTCTGCCTGGGCTTATTTAGCCGTGTGGCCTGCGATCAACCTGCGCCGGCCGGCAAAAAATAACCTCAACCAATTAGGCAAGTAAACAGGATTAGAACGCCAAACGACGGCCGCCTTTAAAAAGGCAGCTGCCGTTGGCTTTTTAAATCAGGAAGATCAGTTACTGAATGCGGATGCTGTTTTGCAGGAATGGGAAAACGTGCTTTTTCCAATTGCTCAAGCCGCCGATCGACGCGATGACCCGGTGATTCTCGACAACCAGCCATGACGGCGCACCAAACAAACGCTTGGTGCCATCACGGTACTGACGCAACTCTTTGGGCCAGGCCTTGTTGGTCAACGCGTCCGCTGTTTTTTCGGCAATCACCTCGTGATAGGTAATTTTGGCATATTGCGGCGAAGCCAAAAAGGCTTCGCGGTGCTCGTTTTTCCAAATGATACACGGCGCGCAATCTTCGGCGCCCACATAGATCACCGTTAGATTGGTATCACCGTATTTCGGGTTCTTACTCGGGACTGATTTTGCAAACAGTGCCGTCGCGGCATTCATAACGACCACGGCGATCACAATAATAATGGCAATCCGGCTCATCCTGCCCTCCTGTGGATGAAAATCATTGGCCCCACATTAAAATCAGCAATGGCGTACCGATTTGACTAAAGTCAAGGGTGCCCCCCTATTCTCAATGGTCTAATCCGCATCAGCTGGAATCGATGAGATCTCCGGCCCACGCGCGTAGGGGGTTTCTATGACAAGCACCGATCAACAATCAAGTACTCCGCCGGAAGCGGACGAACAGGTTCCGTTCATGCAACGACTTTTGGACAGTCCGTTCCTGCTTCTATTTCTGGGCGTCATTATTCCGACTGTCCTTTATCTCGTCTGGGGCATAATGGAAGTCGTTTCCATTCCGCTCGCTAACTAATCTTGGGAAGGGGAACGACATGGCTTTAACACCTCCTGATAATAAACTCTGGTGGAATGAGCCGATCGCGAAAGTCGAACTGGGGTGGATAATCATTGCCGTCCTGTGGGGACTTTTCATGTTCGGTTTCATGATTGCCTGGCACTTTATCGGCGACCAGAATCTATCGACGGAAACGTACCGGATTTCTGCTGACGCCTATGAAGAGAAAGTCGAGGCATTCGCCGAAAAATACACTGTCCGCGAAGAATCGGACATGCCGGTCGTAAAGGCACCTGCTGGCGAAGACATTTACCTGCTCGGTCGCACCTATCAATGGTGGCCGATTCTAGAGCTGGAAAAAGGTCAGAGCTATCGGGTCCATCTTTCGTCGACCGATTTGCAACACGGATTTTCGCTGCAACCCGTCAACATCAATATCCAGGTTCACCCCGGCTACGAGCACATCTTGACGCTCACGCCGACTGAAACTGGTGAGTTTGGCATCATCTGCAACGAATTCTGCGGCATCGGCCATCACACGATGACCGGTAAGATTATCGTGGTCGAAAAAGGCGCTGCTGATAGCAGCACTGAATCGTCCAGCAGCAATTAATGACTTGAGGTGACATCATGACTGCTGAAACTGTCAATGAGGATACCGCAGGTCGTCTAGCGGTATTCCGTACGTGCCAATTCACCGGACTTAAGGTGGATCTGGCCGCTCAATCCCTCATCAAGGCCAACGCCGTAGCAGCTGTCGTATTTCTGCTGCTTGGTGGCTTGATGGGGCTTCTCGTAGCTCTAACACGCTGGCCGGCGGTGCATTTGCTTCCCGCTGACTGGTTCTATCTGATCCTTACCGGACATGGCGCTAACGTGCTGCTGTTCTGGATCATCTTCTTTGAAGTCGCGGTATTGTACTTTGCTTCCGCGATCATCCTGAATTGTCGACTGGCAGCACCAAAACTTGCCTGGTTGGCTTTCATCTTGATGATCGTCGGCGCAGTGATGGCCAACGTGGCTGTGCTGCGCGGTGAATCCACCGTGATGTTCACGTCTTACCCACCGATGCAGGCTGAGCCAATATTCTATCTATCGCTCATCTTGTTCGCGGTTGGTACGTTGTTGGCCGTTGGCCTGTTCTTTGCGACCTTGGTTATCGCCAAGGAAGAAAAGACCTACGAAGGTTCCATTCCGCTGGTCACCTTCGGCGCTCTGACCGCGGCGATCATCGCCGTGTTCACGCTCGCCTCTGGTGCCATCATCCTCATCCCGACCCTTGCTTGGTCGATGGGGCTGATTTCCACGATCGACCCGCTTCTCTACAAAGTCGTTTGGTGGGGCATGGGCCACTCTTCACAGCAGATCAACGTCTCGGCCCACGTGGCCATCTGGTACATGATTGCTGCTCTTCTGGTTGGCGCCAAGCCGCTTTCCGAAAAAGTCAGCCGCGGTGCCTTCTTAATGTACATCTTGTTCCTGCAGCTTGCTTCCGCTCACCACCTGTTGGCGGAACCGGGCCTGGATGCAAGTTGGAAGATCGTCAATACCAGTTATTTCCTGTATCTGGCCGTGGTTGGCTCGATGATTCACGGTATGACGGTTCCTGGTTCAATCGAAGCGGCTCAGCGTCGCAACGGTTACGACAAGGGCGTCTTCGAGTGGCTGCGTAAGGCACCTTGGAGCCATCCGTCATTCTCCGGCATGTTCCTGTCATTGGTCATGTTTGGGTTCATCGGTGGTATCTCCGGCGTCGTGCTGGGTACCGAACAGATCAACGTCTTGATGCACAACACCATCTACGTGCCTGGTCACTTCCATGGTACGGTGGTTGCTGGTACGACGCTTGCCTTCATGGCCGCGACCTACCTGGTGTTGCCGCTGATCTTCCAGCGGGAAATCATCTTGCCGAGACTGGCCAAATGGCAGCCTTATCTGTTCGGCATCGGTGCCGCTATGATCTCGCTGTTCATGATGGGTGCCGGTACGCTGGGTGTGCCTCGCCGTCACTGGGACATCAACTACACGGACGCAGCCGTTGGCTTTGAACAGTCGGCTGGTGCGTTCTTGATGATGGGCCTTAACGGTATTGGCGCCATTCTCGCCTCGCTTGGCGGTGCCATCTACATCATCGTAGTGGTTGGTACGGTTCTGTTCGGCAAGAAAGTTGAAGCAGGCCATGAAATGACGTTCCCGCTGCATTCGGGTGGTGCGGAGGCCGTATCAAGTTACGGCAGCCACTCCACGACGAAACTGCCGGGTACGCTGATCCTGGTTGCGATCTTCTTCGTGTCGTTCGTTCTCTACTACTTCATCAACTGGAAATATCTGTCAGAACTCTGGCTGTTCCAGTAAGGTAGTAGCGAAAGCGAACTCTAGGAGACCATGACAATGCTCGCCGCGACAAAGATGATCGTATCGCTCCTGAAGCTCAGGATCGGTGTTGCCATCGCGGCGAGCGCTTTGGCGGGCATTGCCGCCGCTGAAGGGGCCTTCCCTTCCCTACCAACAGTATTGGCGCTCGCCATTGCCGTGATCGGAGCATCCGGTGCGGCGGGCGCCTTTAACCACTATTACGAGCGCGATCTCGATCGCCTCATGGTCCGCACTAAAAGCCGCCCGTTTGCTAGCGGCGCGCTGAAACCCGGTGCAATCTGGCCAATCAGCTTTCTCATTCTGCTGACGTTATCTCTCGCCCTGGCAACTGCCGTCGGCGGATCCCTGTCAGCCTTCTTTGTCTTTCTCGGCGCATTCACCTACGGCATCGTCTACACGGTCTGGCTGAAGCGCCGCTCGGTCTGGAACATCGTCATTGGTGGCCTGGCCGGTTCCTTTGCCGTTTTGGCCGGCGCTGCCGCGGTTGATACCGTGCCGCAGCTCAATGCCTGGATCCTTGCCGTCGTCTTGTTCCTTTGGACGCCGCCGCATTTTTGGAGCCTGGCCGCCGCCAAGGGTGATGACTACAAATCAGCTGGCGTCCCCATGCTGCCGATCGTTGTGTCGGAACGGGCATGGACGATGGCGGTACTAACCCATACTGCCGCGTTAGTGGTGATCTCTATGGTCCCATTGTTTTATGGCAGCGGCCTGCTTTATGGCCTCGGCGCCGGTATCGGCGGCGGAATTTTCCTTTGGAAAAGCTGGGAATTATATCGTGCGCCGTCGAAAAAAACGGCCATGGCCAATTTCTTCGCCTCATTGCAACAATTACTGTTGCTCGTAGCCGGTGTGACGGCTGAAGCGGTGGTCGGTCCGATACTATGACAACACTTTCTTGGACGCTTTCAATTGCCATGGTCGCTGGACTGGCGATGACGTCAGGCAGTTTGGCTGTTACCAAAACCAATGAGACCAGCCGGATACTGACCGCCGAACAGGCAATAACGCAATCGCAAGCGGCGATCGGTAACCTGGTCAAGGAATACAAACTCAATGATTCCGACGGCCGACGGTTTTCCTTAGCTGATTATCGCGGCAAGCCGTTGGTTATCAGTCTGGTCTACACATCCTGCGCCACCGTATGTCCGATCATGACGCAAACACTGCATGACGCGGTCACCCAGGCCGGTAACGTGATCGGCGCTGATCGGTTCAATATTCTGACCATTGGCTTTGACGCCACAAAGGATACACCGCGTCGCATGGCGCTTTACGCATCTGACCAAAACATTGACCTGCCCAATTGGCGCTTTGCATCCGGCAATCGACAAACGATCTTGTCGCTTTTGGATGACCTGGGGTTCAGCTATGCCTCGGTTGCCGGCGGCTTTGATCATATTGCACAGACGACCATCATTGATGTCGATGGCCGTGTTTACCGTCACGTGTATGGGGACGACTTTCCGGTTCAAGTCTTCGTTGAACCATTGAAAGATACCGTGTTCGGACTTAAACGGGACATCACCGTGAGCGGGTTGATTGATCGCTTCCGGTTCTTTTGCACATCATTCGACCCGAACCTTGGCCGCTACACCACAAATTATCTTGAAGCTTTCGCTGGTATGGCTGTCGGTGCGTTGTCGTTTATCTTAATCGGCGCCTGGATCCGGCGTGAATGGAATAAGCAACGTCCCGCCTGATCGATCCTCGCCTTCCTCCCAAGGTAAGACGAATTTCAGGTAGGTGCGTTCGATTGAACGAGAGGGGTAGTCGCGGTGTTCACCGGGCTTCGCGCGGTATTACGCGCTTTTTTTGAGTTGGCTGAAACGGCACTTGATAAGCTGTTCGGCCCTAAATTAAATCCATTCGGCCAGCTCGGCGCCGTCGGGTTTTTCCTGTTTTGGATTGTCACCGTATCCGGCCTCTACTTGTTTATCGTGTTCGATACGGGCTTGCAAAATGCCTACGGCTCGGTGGAGTGGTTTACACGAGATCATTGGTACCATGCCGGCGTCATGCGCAGCCTGCACCGCTATGCATCCGATCTAATGGTGGTCATGATGTTTCTGCATTTGCTGCGGGAATTCGCCTATGACCACTACCGCGGCAAGCGCTGGTTTTCGTGGTTTACCGGCCTACCGGTCATCTGGATGGTCTATATTTCCGGCATAACTGGCTATTGGCTGGTTTGGGATGTGTTGGCGCAATATGTTGCCATTACCTCGACGGAACTGCTGGACTTCATCCCGATATTTGGTGAGCCGATTGCTCGGAACTTCCTTGCGGACGGCGCGCTCTCAAGTCGCTTTTTCACCTTGCTGATCTTCTTGCACGTGGCCGTACCGCTGATCTTGCTGTTCATCATGTGGGTACATATTCAGCGGATATCGCGGCCGAAGGTCAATCCGCCCCGTCTACTGGCCGGAACAATGTTGGCGGCGCTGATTATCGTGTCGCTATATAGTCCTGCAGTGAGCCAGGGACCGGCGGATCTTTCCACGGTGCCTAGTCCCGTCGGCCTCGACTGGTTCTTTCTGCCGCTTTATCCAATCGCCGATATGTCACCGGCGGCACTTTGGGGAATACTGGTCTTCTTCAGTCTGCTCATCGCCATCATGCCGTGGCTGCCACCAATGCGAAAAGCCAAACCGGCGGAAATCAATCTGGAACATTGCAACGGCTGCAATCGTTGTGTCGAGGATTGCCCTTACGAGGCACTTCGCCTGGTCAACCGGACTGATGGCCTACCCTATTCCAGACAGGTGGCGATCAATCCGGACAAATGCGTCAGCTGCGGTATCTGTATGGGCGCCTGTCCGTCCTCAACACCGTTCCGCCGGGCTCCGGTCCTGCACACCGGTATCGACCTTCCTGATTTGTCGCTGACGGATTTACGCGAACAGGTCCATGAAGTCGGCGCCAAAATACGCGATAACGCCGATGGCCCGCGCATTATGACGTTGGCTTGTGAACACGGGGCCGCCGGCAAATCCAAATCAGGCGCCGTGAAAATGCCGTGTGTCGCCATGGCGCCGCCGTCGTTGATCGACTACATCCTCGCCCGCGACTTGGCCGACGGTGTTGTTATCGCCGGCTGTGCGGAGCGCTCCTGCTTTAACCGTCTTGGCGCCCAATGGACGCTTGAACGGTTTGCCGGCGAGCGTGACCCGTATTTGCGCAAACGCGTGCCGCGCGAACGGATTACCACGATCTGGGCATCGAAACTGGAACGCCCGCGCTTCAATCGCGAATACGACGCCTTTAAAACGGCCCTGGCTGACATGCCGGACAAATCCGACACAGAGCAAGACACGCCCAGACGCTCGCGATTGATCACCGAGCAGGAGGAAAGCCAATGATTGATGGTGTCTCCATTTTCCGTGTCATCGGTATGACGGCTTTCGCCACGGCGCTCGGGTTGCTGGTCACTGTGTTTGACGATTGGCCGATCTACAAATCCATCCCCGATGACGCCGCCGTCATCAAGCTGTCCTTCTCTCACGGGTCGAATCGCAAGAAAAACTGTCGGCGGCTGTCGCAGGAGGAATTGGAAGCCCTGCCGTTAAACATGCGGGTACCGATCAAATGCCCGCGCCGTCGTCCACCGGTCACCGCGGAACTAACCGTCAACGGCGAAACTTTGTTTGCCGAGGCGATCCAGCCGAGCGGTTTATCCGGCGACGGCCCGAGCCAGATGTACAAAAAATTCGTGGTTCCGGCCGGCACTTATAAGATTGATGCGCGATTGCGCGACACGTTGCGCGAAACCGGTTTTGACTATGAGAAAACCGTTTCCGTCGACCTGAAGCCTGGTCAAAACTTCACTATTGATTTCCGCCCGCATACCGGCGGATTCATCATGCAATAATCGGTTGAGGATGAATCACATGCTGATCGAGTGGAAAGACAAGTACTCAACCGGTGTTGACGACATCGATTTTGAGCACCAGGAACTCATAGAGCTGATCAACAAGCTCTACGACGAAATGCAAAGCGCCGACGCGGCGAATTCGGTGCCGGTATTCTTCGGGGAACTGTTCAAGGCGATATCAAGCCACTTCGCATTGGAAGAGACCCTGATGAGGGCGGCAAACTACCCGCATTTCCGCGAGCACAAAGAAGATCATGAAGACCTGCTCGATGAATTGCGGGCCATTATGGACGACTACGATGCCGCTGAAGGCAGCCTGCCGGCGGGTACCCTAGGCAAAGCGCTGGACGTTTGGTTTACCGACCATTTCAAGACCCACGACTCCAAACTGCACGAGGTTATGGGGCCGCACTGACCGAATTAGAAACGGCCGCATTCGTGCTCTTCGGCACCAACGCGGCCGTCATTGTCTAAAGATTGACTGCGGGTTTAGGCCGCCGCGACGTCATCCAGGAATTGGTTGATCGACTGACGCAGCTCATCAGTTTGCTGGGTGGCATCCAGGGACGTACGCTCAACGTTATCAGCTGACTCGTTGGTCTCCGATACGGCGGTCATCATCGACGACATGTTTTCCGCCGCCATCTGCGTGCCGGATGCAGCTTCTGAAACATTACGGGAAATCTCCGTCGTCGCTGCCCCTTGTTCCTCAACGGCGTCGGCAATCATCGTCGTATATTTGTTGACGTCGTCCATGGTCTTGGCGATGCCGTCAATGGCCGTAACCGCCTCTTCGGTGGAGCTCTGCACGAAGGAAACCTGACCGGCTATTTCCTCTGTCGCTTTGGCGGTTTCGTTGGCCAGGGTTTTGACCTCCGAGGCAACGACGGCAAAGCCCTTGCCCATCTCGCCAGCGCGCGCCGCCTCAATGGTGGCGTTCAATGCCAACAGGTTGGTTTGTTCGGCAATGCCTTGAATGAGATTGACGATATCGCCAATTTTCTGCGCCGCTTCGGCCAGAGCTGAGACCTTTTCATTGGCCGCCTGGGTCGACGTGGTCGCCTCGCCGACGATTTCGGTTGTACGCACCACCTGCCCGGAAATTTCCGCGATCGACGCCGACAATTCTTCGGCCGCCGATGCGACGGTTTGAACATTGGTCGATGCTTCCTCAGAAGCCGCCGCCGTGGCGGTTGCCTGATCGGACGTGCTCTCGGCAATGCCGGTCAGTGATTTCGCCGCCGTTTGTAACTGACCCATAAAGTCGGAAACCGACGACAGGGATCCCTCACTGGAGGCTCTGAAATCAGCGATCAGTTGGTCGACGCGCGCTTGACGCTCCTGTCGCTGACCCTGTTCGCTGTCCTGGCTCGCCGCCATTGCCGCACGCTCTACGGCATTGTCGCGGAATACACCGACGGTGCGGGCCATTTCAATCAAATCAGACGGCATCTTGGCGTCATAGATTTCAATATCCGTCTCGCCGTCAGCCAAGCTCAGCATGTCGCCGCGGATACGGGTAAGCGGACGAGCAATCGACTGTGCGATGAAATACGATACCGCGCCCAGTACCACGAACATGATGACCGCCAATATCGCGATGACCTGGATAGCCGACCAAACGCGGGCATTCAGATCATCAATATAAACACCGGTCCCGACCACATATCCCCAGGGTTTGAAGAGCTTGACGTAGGATTCTTTCAAGAAAGACGCTTCCTTGTCGGCCCCCGGTTTGCCCCAATAATATTCATAAAACCCGGCGCCGGCACCCTCGCCGATCGCTTTGTTCATGCCGACGAAAAGTCTGTTGCCAGCTTTGTCTTCCAAGGTTGTGAGATCTTTACCGTTCAATGCCGGCTTCATGGGATGCATGATCATGACTTCTTCCAGATCGTGGATCCAGAAGTAGCCACTATTGGCATAGCGCATGGCACCAATCGCCGCGGTCGCGAACTTCTTCGCATCGGCTTCTGACATTTCGCCTTCAGCCGCCTTGGCGGCGTATCCGGCCATGATGGAATGGGCACTTGAAACGTAGTTCGATAACCCGGTGCGGGTTTGTTCAATAATCATCGACCGATAATTGAAAATCGAAACAACAACCAAAGCGACCAGACCGATCGCGACAATACCAAGCAATCCGAACAACCGCTGGCGAATGGAGAAATTCATGAAAACCGTCCCTATATTATTTGTTATCCCGGCAAATCTGTAACAAGCGAACGTTAACCAATATTTTCTAATCCCCGATCGCGTATAGGCAATTGGTCGCATGTCGATCTACTTATCTAATACTCAATTATAATTTGATTCAGTCGTAATATTACAACCCCAGATAAAAGCGTGAAAGGCGCGCAGCGCCTGGCGAAATCGCTGGCCTGGGAACGTGCAATCGACTGTTATCCGAAGACCACATAATCGCAGCCGTCAGCTCGACATTCCGCGACATCCCCCTAGATATCACTTGGTAATTTAGGTGGATAATACGCGAGGGATCAGTGGTGAAACGGATTTTGACAACCCTGGCCATAACGGCCGCTTTTGGTGCCCTGCAGCTATGGACTTCCCCCGTGCACGCCCAATCACCAACGGCGTCTGGCGGTTCCTCGCTCAGCCGCAACCCCAACGGGGTGCAAAACCGAGTTGAATCGATCGCCCAACCCAAGGACGCCCTGTTTCGGGTGCCGGCTCTGGAAGCCCTGCTTGATCCCTATTATCGGTTCAAACAGAACCTAAAGGATCGCTACGGGCTGGCTTTTGGCATGTTCTATTCGCCTATGGCCCAGTTCGCCACCACCGGTGCGATCCCGCAGGGGTTTGGCGGAACATTCAATCTCGACGTCAATTGGAACCTATTGGGCCGTGGCACTGACCACCCCGGCCATTTGCTGTTCCGCATGCAACATCGCCATCGCTATACCTCTGTCTCTCCAACGACGTTGTTTCTGCAAACCGGGTCAATGTGGCCGAGCACCATCGGCTACGGTCCGTTTAAACTGTCGGTGCTTGAACTGGCCTGGCAGCAGCACATTATCAAAGACCGGTTTATCGTCCGGGCCGGTAAGATGATCCCGTTTTCCAACCACGATTACTTCCGGTTCAAAAGCCCGTTTGCCGGTTTCAACGACGCCAACTTCACGCTAAATCCGACAATCGCTTACAACTCAACCGGGCTTGGCATCGCTGCCCTTGTCCGGCCGCGCGAAGACATCTACATCACCGCCGGCCTGTATGATGCCAACGGCAAACCGCAACGCACCGGCTTCAACACCTTCTTCAATACCCGCGAATACCTCAAAATCGTCGATGTCGGCTGGGACCCGGGACACCTGAACAAGGACCAGGAAGTCCATCTCGGCCCGGTGAAAGTCTCCGATGTGCATTTGACATTCTGGCACAAGGATCGCCTCAAAGCCGCCGGCGCGCCGGCCGGCTGGGGGGTGTCGTTCCTGGCGGAAGGCGAAATCGGACGCTATGTGCCGTTCATCCGAGCCGGATATTCTAATGGCAAAGCTGGTGGCCCATCGCTATTGAATGTCATGCTGGCCGGCGGTGTTGGTATCCGGGCGCCATTTGGCCAAAAGAATGATCTCATCGGCCTCGCCGCGGCTTGGGGTCAACGGGATCTAGGCACCATCGACACCAACGGCGATAACATTCCCGATCTGGCGATCGGCAATGTCAATCAGTTCTCGGCCGAGGCTTTCTACCGTCTACAGGTGATCAAGGAATTCTCCATCACCCCGCATGTTCAGGTGATCGTCAATCCGGCGCTTAATGCGGGCAAGAACTTCGTCGCAGTGTTCGGACTACGTGGCCGCTGGGCGATGTAAGCGCCAAGTCGGAGCGGGCGCTGTCGCCACCAAAATTGACAGGCGACGATTTCATTCTACCTGTTTGGGTGTTGAAAGAACCATCAGCACCGGCAGGCTGATCAACAACAGGATCGCCGGAACGACAGTAAATATGATTGCGATCCCGGTCATTGCCGTGCCGGGTTGAGCGACCGAAACACCGCCGGTGCTTTCCACGAATCCGGCGAAAGCCAGCACCGTCGCCGAGACGAAACCACCAATAGCAATGGCGGTTTTTTCACTGGCCATCCAGACGCCGGTGAATACCCCCTCGCGCGCCTCGCCGCTCATCTGCCGGTCATCGGCAATAATATCGGGCAGGATCGAAAACGGGAAAAGCTGCGTACCGGCATAGCCGCAGCCCATGATGGCAACGACCAGATAAACCAGAATCAACTGGCCCGGATCGGCGAAATAAAGCCCGCCGGCCCCTAACCCGAAGATCAGCACCGAAAACACATAGCAAGCCTTCTTGCCAAACGTTGCGGATAGCCGCACCCAGATCGGCATGGTCAGCAATGACGGCAACACCAGGCACAAAAACAAAATGGTAATGGTGGTTTCATTGCCGGCCAGTGTGTACTTGGCGAAAAAAGGTACGCTGGCCATCATCGCGCCGGTCGCCATACTTTGCAGAATATAACTGGCAAGCAGAATCATGTAGCGCCGGTTGCCGATCACGGCGGCAATCTGCTGGCGCAGCGGCAGGGCATTTTCAGACCGTTCCACCATGCGTGTGCCGCCGGTGCCGAATACGCAGGCCATCATGGCAACAAACAAAAAGACAGCTAAAACCGCCGCCATTAGCGAATAGCCGCCGCGCCCGCCGCCACCGAGCTTGACCAGTTCCGGCCCCACCGCGCCGGCTAGCAATATGCCGATCACCAATGCCGCCATGCGCCACGATAAGATTCGAGTCCGCTCGTGGGGCGCATCGGTCATCTCCGCCGGCATCGCCAGATAGGGAATCGCAAAGACGGTGAAGGCGGTCGCCGCCAATGCATAAACACCGGTCACCCACAGAAAATTGGTGAACGGCACACCGGTATCGGGTGTTGCAAAAATGCCGAAGAACAACACCGGTGCCAGAAGCGCGCCGAATAACAAATAAGGCCGGCGTCGCCCCCAGCGGGATTTTGTCCGGTCGGAAATCATCCCCATCAGCGGATCGGTGATCACATCCCATACCCGCGGCAACAACAAAGCCAGGCCGGCCACGGCGGCGGGCACCGCAAGAGTATCGGTCAGATAAATCAACAAAAACAAACCCGGCGAGGCGGCGAATATACCGGTGGCCACGGACCCGGCGCCATATGAGATGCGATGTCTAAGGGTGGTGTCGGACATGAGGCGGCCTATTGGGTCATATTGAGGTAAAACGTCAGTGCTTCGTCACGGGTTTTCGCCGGCAACAGGTTCAAAAGCGAATTGAGCGGCGCGTAGTTTTCCGGCAGCCCCTCCCCGGTTAGTCCTGCCAACGGCATGAGGTGCATTAGCATCTGCGGAACCGGCTTGTCGGCATGCTCGCGAACCGCCGCAGCCATCGCATCCAAATCAATCTTGGAATTCGACTCCCGCAGCGCGGTGACGGAGGCCTGCAAGTCCGCCGCGAACCGATGAAGTTGATCAAGGCCACCATAATGTATCGCTACATGCAGATTTTCCGGTCCGCCACCACAGGCAAATTGCGGTGTCAGCGCCCAGCCGCGATCCCGCATCTCATCATCGACTTCGAAGATGTTCACCATGTCGGAACCAAGCGTCAGCATGCACATGTCAGGCCGTGCCAATACATTGACACCGTCGACAGCGTCTACCTCCGCAATCAAACGGTCAGCGGCGGCTTGGGTCTCCGTGATCATCTTTTCATAGCCGACATGACCCAAATGCCGCATGACCGACCAAGCGGCGGCGACCGGCCCGCCGGTGCGGCTTGACTGAACCGTCGGATTGATCACCGCATATTCGGTGGTCTCGGTGTTGACGAACCAGGCATGGGCGCGCAATTCGCGACTGCCATAAAGCACCACGGAGACATTCTTCGGCGCATAGCCATATTTGTGCAGATCAACGGAAATGCTGGTCACACCGGGGACGGAAAAATCAAACGCCGGTACGCTCCGCCCCAACCGCCTAAGATATGACAGGTAGAGCCCGCCGACGCAGCCATCGACATGGAACGGCACGCCGGCTGATTGCGCCGCGGCAGCCATGTCGGTGATCGGGTCAACGGTGCCGTGAGAATAATTCGGCGCCGATCCGACAGCCAATATGGTGTTGGCCCCCAACGCGGCTTTGAAGGCACCGATGTCAGCCCGGAAATCATCGCCGTTCATCGGCGTCATACGCACACCAATATCCAGATAATGCGCCGCCTTGTGAAAGGCCGGATGAGCCGTGATTGGCAAAACAATTTCCGGGTCGGTCAGATCCGGCCTGGTCGCCCGGGCAAGATCTCGGGCGGTCTTTACCGCCAGCATGATGCTTTCCGTGCCGCCGCTGGTCACGTTGCCGACCGTTTGCTTGTCACCACGCAGCAGATCGGCCAATCCGCCAACAATTTCGCGCTCCATTTCACCGATGCTTGGAAACAGATTGAGGTGCAGCGCGTTCGGCGTCAGAAATTTTTGGTAGGCCGTAGCGGCAAGCTGTTGGACTTGCGGATCGGGAACATAGACCCCGGTCAATATTCCCGGGTCCGACCAATCCCGGTCTCCGGCCGCTTTCTCTTCAAGTTCCGCCAGAACCTCCGTCGGGGATTTTGGGTTTTCCAGGATTGTCGACATGAACGCCTCGCGGTGAAAAAAATACATCTCCACACCTTACAGACGCGCCGGATGGTAACAACCTCGCTTACCAGAAAATTGGCCGCCTGATACCTATTCGCCGGCGGTGATTCAATGCGTTAGATTGGTCGTCGATCGCAGCGCTTCGGTGTTGCCGTAAGGGTCATTTCGGCTGTGTCTGAAACACGCTGGGAATAGGAGAACAAATCATGCGGTGCCTGGTACAACGCGTCAGCAATGCTTCAGTAGAGATCGCCGGTCAAACCGTCGGTGCAATCGACGGCGGTCTGCTTATTCTGATTTGTGCCATGGCTGACGATACCGAAGAGAATGCCGTGCAGATGGCCAAAAAAGTCGTCAACTTGCGTATATTTTCTGATGAGAATGGTAAAATGAACCGGTCGCTGCTCGATATCGGTGGCGCCGCATTGATCGTCAGTCAATTCACCCTGGCCGCCGACACATCGCGCGGTAATCGGCCGGGGTTTTCATCCGCCGCGCCACCGGATGCCGGCAATGCGGATTACCAACGGTTCTGTCAGCTCGTCGGTGAATTTGGTGTAGCGGTCGAAACCGGCGAATTCGGCGCAGATATGCAGGTCCACCTAATCAACGATGGGCCGATCACGATCTGGCTGGATATATAATTCGTGTCGGCTTTCGGCCTTTATTGTTTGCCGGCCGAGCCGTCCTCATCCAGTAGTGCCATCGCCAACCGCCGGACCTCTTTCCAATAGGCGGCAGTCTCGTCCTCTGCGTGCTGGACGAGTTCTGCTATCCGCAAATCAATTTGCTGGATCGCTTCCGCCGCATAGCGGTCGACCATGCGTTGGGCTGCAAGTAATTTTTCTTTTGCCTGTGTGGCCACAGTGGAATTCCGGCCTATCTATTGTTTGCAACTTCATTTTGTGGCTATAAGGCGTCAACAGCTTTGATCAGGGTCAAGAAACTGCGTTGTGACCCTATGAAATGTAACTTCCAAACATCGGAATACGCTAAGTGATCAAGACCCGGTCCGTATCCAGTTGCCTCACCTGCCCGCGTCGCTCGCAGACGGACTGGCGTGATCTGTCCGACGATGAATTGAAGCTGGTCGACGCCTATAAGTCCGACCGCGTCATGCAGCCCGGCGAAGTGCTCTATCACCAGGGCGATGAAGCGGAGGGCATTTACTGCATCAAGGACGGTCTGATCGGCGAACGGCGGATCGACGTAGAAGGTAATTCCATGCTGGTGCGGCTTGGTCACCCGTCAACCACGATGGGCTACCAGGAACTCCTCACCAGGACGCCCTATCGCAACACTGCTGAGATTTTACAGCCCAGCCACGTCTGTTTCCTCAATCGCAATGTTATCCGCCAACTGCTTGATAGAAATCCGAAGCTCGGCGAACGGTTTTTACGGCGCAGCATGCAGGATTTTGAAAAACTGGAAAACGACTACGTCGAAGCCCGCACCATGGATGTGCAAGGTCGATTTTTACATGTGCTGATGGTGCTTTATGAACGCTTCGGCCGTGAAGATCCGCAGGCCGGCCATGTCGTCGAACTACCAATAAATCGCCAGGATCTGGCCGCCTTGGTCGGCACGGCGCCGGAAACCATATCCCGTACCATTCGCAAGCTCGACCGCAACGGCCTGGTTCATATCAAGGGCAAACGCGCCGATATACCCAACCTGGCCGCCGTTTTCCGGGAAATTACCCTGCCTAATTAGGGTAGAATGCGGCTGCGTGCAGTGACACCACCGCACATGTTCATTGCCTCCGATATCCGATAGGACTAATTTTAGTCGTCCTTCCGCATTCGGGTTTCATCTCATGGGTCGTTACATCGCCGTCCTGGTCACCGGGTTCATTGTCCTGCTTGTCAGCGGTGGCTCGCGCTTTGCGATCGGCCTGACGCTGAAACCGATGGCGGCGGAGTTTGATTGGAGCCGCAGCACGTTGAGCCTCGCGGTGCTGGTATTCCTGGTTGTTTCCAGCATGTGCATGTACCTGTCCGGCCGCCTGGCCGACAAGTTTGGTCTGACTTATATTCTAGCCAGCGGCCTGTTTATTTCAGCCCTGGGGATCGGTCTGATCAGCGCCGTCGTGGCACCCTGGCAGGCATTCGTTCTTTATGGCTTCGTCTTCGCTTTCGGCAACGGTCTGACGTCGATCACCCCGGTTGGCGTCCTCATCAGCCGCTGGTTTTCCGGCCGCATGGGGACTGCTAACGCCACCGCCATTTCCGGCATGGGCTTCGGTCAGTTGATCATGATCGCGCTTCTGGCCGTCGTCATGGTCCAGTCCGGTTGGCGTCCGGTTTATTTTTGGCTCGGTATGGCCAATCTGGCCCTGGTACCGTTTGTCTTGGTCGCCCTGCGTAACCGCATCTCAGACGATGACAACGGCTCCGGCAAACCTGCACCGCTGACAGGAATGGACTTTGCCCAGGCCCGCAAGACGGCCTACTTCAGGCGGCTAACTATCGTCTACATTATTTGTGGATTTCAGGACTTCTTCATCGCCACCCACATGGTCGCTTTCGCCCAGGATAACGGCGTGGGTGATCTGTTTGCCGGTAATATTCTAGCCTTTATGGGGCTGGCCGGGCTCATCGGTGTACTTATCGCCGGCATATGGTCGGACAAGGCCAACCCACTTCAGCCGACGCTCGCCTGCTTCATACTGCGCGTCGCCGTTTTTGGATTAATCCTGATCGATCAAAGCACCATTGCCATCGTCGTCTTCGCCATGGCTTATGGCATCACCTTCTGGGCGACCGCGCCGCTGACCGTCATCTTTGCCCGCGACGCCTTCGGATTGAAACACGTGGGCGCGGTGACCGGCTTTGTCACCATGGCCCATCATATGGCCGGCGGCCTGGGCGCCTATGCCGGTGGCTTGCTGTTCGACAGGTCCGGAGACTACATGTCCGCCTTCATCTTAATGCTGGTGCTGTCCGTTGCCGGCGTCGTCTACTCAATCCGCCTTTCACAGCCGAAACCGGCTACTCTTTAACCGGTACGGTGTAGTTCAGACCGAGCCGGCCACCGTCGGGATAGATCGTCTGACCGGTGATGTAGCTCGACATATCAGAGGCTAAGAACACCGCGATCTTGCCAATCTCATCCGGCTCGCCCGCCCGCCCCATCGGCGTGCGCGACATGATGGCTCTATATTTCTCCGGATCGTTGGACACCGCCTGAAACATTTCAGTGGCGATCGATCCAGGGCCGATGGCATTGACCCGAATACCCTCCTGCGCCAATCGAATGCCCAGCGCCTTGGTCCATTGATTGACCCCGCCCTTGGAGATCACATAAGGCGTGATCTCCGGGATCGTCAGCACAGCGTTGCATGACGACATGTTGATGATCGTACCTTTAGAGCCATCCGCATCGGCTGTCTGGCCGACCATGATCCGCGCTGCCGCCTGGCCGGTTAGAAACACGCCCTTCAGGTTAACTGCTAGTACCCGGTCAAAATCGGCTTCATCCAATTCCAACGGGTCCGACACATGCACGATACCGGCATTTGCAACAACCGTATCGATCCGGCCGTGACGGTCCACGGCAAAATCAAGCAGGTTTACGATTTCCGATTTCGAAGTGACATCGCAATGGCGATAAACAGCATCGGCGCCCTCGGCCCGGAGTGCCGCGGCTGACTGTTCACCTAGTTCGTCCTGTACATCGGCAATGACGACCTTAGCGCCTTCACCAACGAACCGCTTGGCGCAGGCAAATCCCAAACCGCGCGCCGCACCGGTGACGACAGCAATTTTTCCTTCCATCAACATGGAACTTCTCCTTCAGGTCATCATTCTAGATGATGGCTTTTTCCAAAAACGGTGTGTTGGTGACGATGCGCTCGTAAGACAATTCCGACAGGTCCAGCGTTCGAAAAGAACCGTGGGCAATGAGCTCACTGACCCCGCGCCCCATGGCCGGTGATTGCTGCAGGCCATGGCCGGAAAAGCCGTTGGCGAAAACGAAATTTTCAACATCGGGATGGCGGCCGATGACGGCGTTCTGGTCGAGCAAGTTATAGGCATAATGCCCGGCCCAGGCGCGCACCAGTTTGATTGCCTCAAAGGCTGGCACCCGGTTGGCCAATATTGGCCAGACCTCATCAAACTCATCATGGGCGGTTTCAAAATCGTCATAATCGACACCAGCATCCGGTGTCGGCACCGTGCCGCACAGATAAAACTGGCCTTCGGAGCGGCAGTGGACGCCGGTCGGGTCGATGGTCAGAGGCATGGTTTGTCCCAGCGGCTCACGGCAATCAAACACGAACAAGGTCCGCTTGCGTGGCTCGATGGGAATTTCCAAGCCGGCCATCGCCGCCGTGCGCGCCGCCCTTGGTCCGGAGGCGTTGACGACGGTACCGCAGGCAATCTGCTCGCCGCTCGCCAATGTCACATGCGTCACGCGGTCGCCTTCGGTAGTCATGTCGACGACCTCGTTGGTGACGTATTCGACGCCCTGCTCGCGGGCCTTTTGGCGGAACCATTGCATCATGGTGTAGCCGTCGAACCACCCCTCGCCGACATTATTGTAACTGCCGAGCACGATGTCATCGAGGTTGTAGAACGGGAACCGCTGAGCCAACTCTTCCGGAGTCAACAATTGTGTCGCCGCCCCACATTCCGCCTGCACCGCATGGGATTCCCGAAGCACTTGGGTGCCACTTTCTTTCGCCAGGTAGAGGTAGCCAAATTCTTTGAGTTCAATATCGGGGATCTCCGGATCGCCGCCGAGCTGCTCACGAAAATTTTGAACAAAATCGCTCCCGAACATCGACACTTTGACGTTGATTGGGTTGGAATATTGATGCCGGATACAGCTGGCGGACAATGCCGTCGACGCCTGGGTGTAATTGGCGTCGCGCTCCACGACCAACACCCGGCCGCTAAAATCCGGATTGGCCGATAGCCACCATGCGGTCGATGAACCTACGGCGGCGCCGCCAACAATGACCACGTCATAGGAGGAATGTCGCGGTTCGGCGACAAGTGGGGAAATGGTCATTTCGTATCCTCACCAGCTAACTCATCATCGCTCAAACCATAGTCACCGATCGCAGACTGGCGGCTGATATAGCCCCGCGCCACGTCTTGGCGAACCGACATCCGGTCGCGGTCTTTCGGATCGCCGTAACCGGCCCCGCCCGGCAACGCCAACATGACTTTCCGCCCCGGCGGGATCGCCTGTTTGCCCTTGCCGCGCATGACCGTGCCGTCATCAAGTTCGAACTTCGTTGGCCCACCGGTTTGGCCGCCATTGCGGCCACGGGCGGGATGGCGCACCCGGTCGAACATGGCAGAGAATGAAAACTCGTGGCCATCGGTGGCGCCGATTTCCATATATTGACCCAGACCACCACGAAATTCGCCGGCACCGCCGGAATCAGGCCGTAACTCCTTGCGCCAGATGATGATCGGGCCGGTATGTTCCGTCGCCTCCACCGGCATGGTCATGACACCTGAGGGAAAGGCCGTGGCGTTCATACCGTCCAGCGTCGGTCGCGCGCCGGCGCCGCCGCTATTGAACAACAAACACTCGGCACGCTCCGCGTCCGGCGGCGCATTACCGTCGGATCGTGGCCGGATGGAAAGCTGGAAATTACACAACGACCCCGCCCCTTCCGCCGGTACCGTGCCCGGTAAAATCTGATGCAAGGCCCCAAACACCGTATCTGGCAACATATGACCGGTGACGTGGCGCAGGGCGACTGGCGCGGGATGCACAGCGTTTAGAATTGATCCTTCCGGCGCGGTGATCTCAAACGGCGCCAGCGACGCGGCATTGTTGGGAATATCTGGTGCAATGGCAGTTTTCAGCCCGTAGCAGGTATAGGCCTTGGTATAGACCAGCGGCACGTTGATGCCTTTTTTTGCTTCCGCCGAGGTGCCTGCGAAATCGGCTTTAATCCGATCCGCCTCGATATCCAGCCGCACACAAAGCTGGATCGGCTCATCGTAACCGTCAATGGTCATGGTGTTCGACACCGACGTACGCGGCAGCGCGGCGATCCGCTCAATGGTGGCGCGGTAGCTGTGATCAAGAATGAACTTGGCCACCGTCTCGATGTCATCCAGATCAAATTCGACTAGCATATCGATCAACCGGCGATGGCCGATTTCATTGCACGAGGCGAGCGCATAGATGTCGCCTACCACCTGATCGGCTTCGCGCACATTGTGGCGAACGATGTTCACAAAACTGCGGTCGACTTCGCCGCGCTCAGCGAATTTCATGATCGGGATCAGCAGACCTTCCTCGTAGACGGAATTGCCGTCGGCACCAAACCCGCGCCCGCCGATATCAACCACATGGGCGGTACAGGCCAGATAACCCACCAGCGCGCCCTTGTGAAAGGACGGACTGACGACGGTGATATCGTGCAGGTGCCCGGTGCCCATCCACGGATCGTTGGTGATATAGACATCGCCTTCGAAAATATTGTCGAGGCCAATTTCACGAATAAAATGCGCCACCGCATCGGCCATGGCATTGACGTGACCGGGTGTGCCAGTCACCGCCTGGGCCAGCATTTTACCGTCCAGATTATAAACCCCGGCCGAAAGATCGCCGGCTTCCCGCACTGAGGTGGAAAACGCCGTGCGGACCAGCGCCTGGGCCTGTTCCTCGACCACCGAGATCAACCGGTTCCACATCACCTGATTGAAGACGGACATGGTGGATTGGTCGCTCATTGGGCCGCCTCCCCTTGCATACCTTGCGTCTGCGCCGCGCGGCGCACCTCGATACAGCCGTCATTTTGCATGGTTGCGGTAAATCCGACCGGAACGATGACTGAGGTCTCACGTTCGGTGATGACCGCAGGGCCTGTCAGTTCTGCGCTGGGTTCTAATTTGTCTCGTTCGACAACGGCGGCATCGACCATTTCACCGCCTGACGGGTTAAAGATCCGGCGCCGCGCCGTTGCTTCAATGGAAGTCGCTTCGCCAACCGGCGCGACTGGCGCCACCGGGGGTACCGGCGTGCTAGCCTTGACGGCCCAACTTGTGATCTCAATATCCAGGCCATCAACGATCCGGCCGAATAAATTACTGTAGGCGGCCTCGAATATGTCCTGAAACGATTTCTGATCCGGCGCCCGGGCCTGTTCAAGCGTGAGGTCAACCGGGATTTCCCAGCCTTGACCGACATAACGCATATATGCGCGAAACTGGAACTCAAGCTCAGAGACCGTATCGCACGAGCGGACAAACTGGGCCGCTTCGTCTTGCAATTCTCCAAGCACGGTTTCGACCGCACGGGCACTGAATTCCGACAGGCGCATATAAACGCTTTGCGTCGCCTCGAAGCTGAAGGGCGCCCGCAAGAACCCAATCGCTGAGCCGACGCCCGCACCAGGCGGCACCAGCATACGGTCAATGCCGAGTTTTTCACAAAGCCGCCCGGCATGCAGAGGTGCTGCGCCGCCGAAGGCGATCATGGTGTATCCGGCAAGGTCCTCACCATTCTCCACGGCGTGCACCCGCGCCGCGTTGGCCATGTTCTCATCGACCACTTCGGAAACACCAAATGCAGCCGTCTGGTCATCAAGGGCCAGTTCCTCGCCGACCGCAGTGTGGAGCGCGGCGCAGGAGGCCTCCGTCGATAACTTGATTGTCCCGCCAGCAAAATCATCCGGATCAAGCCGCCCCAATACCAGGTCAGCGTCGGTCACAGCAGGGCGCGTGCCACCAGTTTGATAGCAGGCCGGGCCGGGTTCCGACCCGGCGCTTTCCGGGCCGACACGGATTTGGCGCAAGGAATCCACATGCGCCAACGACCCGCCTCCGGCGCCTATCTCGACCATTTCGATCACCGGGATAGAGATCGGCATGCCCGACCCCTTCTTGAACCGATATGACCTGGCGACCTCGAAAACACGAGAGGTCTTTGGTGATTGATCGCGGATCAAACAGATTTTGGCCGTTGTCCCGCCCATGTCGAAGGAGAGCACCCGATCAAGGCCATATCGGCTGGCAATGTGAGCGGCAAATATGGCGCCGCCTGCGGGCCCCGATTCCACTAGCCGGACGGGGAATTCGGTTGCACTTTCCAGCGAAATGATTCCGCCGCCGGAATGCATCAAGAACACCGGCGCGGCGATATCGATTTCAGCCAGCCGCCGGGTCAGCCTCGACAAATACGCCTTCATCGACGGCTTCACATAGGCATTGGCGCAGGCGGTATTAAAGCGCTCATACTCGCGCATCTGCGGCGAGACTTCCGACGACAACGACACCGTCAATTCCGGCAAAGCGTCACTCAGCATGTCGCCAATCAGGCGCTCGTGGGCATCGTTGAGATAAGAATGAATGAGGCCGACTGCGACGCTGTCATATCCGCCGGCCTTGATGGTCTGCGCCAGCTGCTCCACTTCGCCGCGATCCAACGGGATCAAAACCTGTCCTTGGGCACCGATACGTTCTTCGACCACATAGCGGTGTTCGCGACTGATCAGCGGTTCGGGCAGTTTCAGGTTGAGATCATATTGTTCGAACCGGCTTTCAGTGCGCATCTCGATGACGTCGCGAAAGCCCTTGGTGGTGATCAGCGCCGTCTTGGCGCCACGCCGTTCAATTAGTGCGTTGGTGGCCAGTGTCGTTCCGTGAATGATCATCGAAACCGTTGCCGGCGCGATGCCGGACTTGGCACAGACCTGGTTGATACCGTCCAGGATGGCTTCTTCCGGCGCCGTCGGCGTGGTCAATACCTTGACCGTATGCAGATCGGCACCAGCCTCTAAAACCACATCGGTAAACGTCCCACCGATATCCACGCCAAGTTTGACAGAAATGCCGTTCATGGAATGCACACTCACCTGAAAAAGAAGAACCCCCGGATTCGGCCCAATATTTGTGCCGTATCCCGGGGGTTCAAACTATGCTTGCGCGGATCGCTCCGCGCAAGCTTTGTGATTATGGCGTTGTGCTTATTTCAGCAGTTCACGCGCCCATTTGCCGTCTTTACCGACGACATTCAGGCTGAACAAGCCGGTGACATCACCATTGGCATCAAAGTCATTGACGCCGGCGGCGCCTTCGTAATTGACGTCTTTGCCTTCGGCGATCAGCTTCTTCGCCTTGGCCCATTCACCCGGGCGGATAACTTCACCTGGAGGTCCGGCAACAGCACGAAGCGCTGCGGAGATCTTCGAACGATCCGCGGCACCAGCTTTTTCAATCGCCAGAGCCATCAGGAAGGCAACATCATAGCCATGTGCGGCATACGGTGCGGCCGGATCGCCACCGGTTTTCTTAAAGGCAGCAGCGAAGTTCTGATAGGAGACGTTTTCCGGATCGGAAGCAGCCTGGGTGATGAACATGTTGCCACGCAGGTTGTCGGCGCCGATTGACGAAATAACCGAGACGTCGAACATGCCATCAGCAGCGTAGAATTTGCCAAACAGGCCATTTTCCAAGCTGTTTTTGACGATGGCGATGCCACTGGAACCATAATAGGCGAACAGAGCCAGAGCTTCCGGGCCGCCCTGCGACAGGGTCGCCAGTTCTGAACGGTATGAAGCTTTGTTCGGCTCATGTGCCTGATTACCAGTAACCGTGCCACCCATCTTGGTGAACTCAGCGACGAACACTTCGGCGATGCCGGCGTTGTAGTCGTCGTTTGAATAGGTCACGGCAACTTTCTTAATGCCGGCCTTGGTCACCAGACGGGCAATTTCAGCACCCTGATAGGCATCCGACGCGGAAGCGCGGAAGACGGTGTCTTTGTCTTTCAAGGACGAAATAGACGGTGCGGTAGCGCTATCTGAAAGCACTGTCACGCCGGCCGGAATCGTCACTGAAGAAACCATGCCATTGGTGGCGCCTGAGCAGCTCGGGCCGATAATGGCGACGACCTGTTCGACATTCACCAGCTTTTGGCCGGTGTCAACGGCGGCCTTCGGGTCACAGGCTGAATCGCCGATGACGAGGGCCATTTTGTCACCACCAAGCAGTCCGCCATTTGAATTGACGTGGTCAGCCGCAATCTGGCGGCCTTTCAAGATAGCCGAAACCAGTTCGGCAATCGGACCGGTTACGCCGCCGGCCGAACCGACTTTAATGTCGGCAGCCTGCGCACTAACGGTCGCAAACGCGGCGACGGTAGCGGCAAGTGTAAGTTTTTTGATCATTTTCATAGGGCTCTACTCCTCTCCCAACTCAGATACGATTGTTATCGTTATCACAGCTCATCCCCAAACGGGGGTTTTGATGAAATTCGTAGTGAATTTCATCGGTCGTATCCGGCAAAATCGCCGATATTATCCGGTACGCGATAATCGCAGACCGGTCGTTCTCTACTTGTCGACCCGCCCGAAGGAAGGCCGCCTTTCCCGAAGTATGCCTTGCGGATACTTCTGAATAAAGATCTGAAGCAACAATCCAATCAGGAAAATGCGGACATAAGACGTCCGGATCGCCAGGTCACCCAGCAATACGAAACGATCCTCACCGGAACCAAATGCGATTTCGGCAGGTAGCCGCGTCGTCAAAAGCTCTGTTGCCGACCAAATCGTCCACATCAGGAACGCCCCTAAAATGGCGCCACGATTGTTGGCACTACCGCCGACAACCAGCATCACCCAGACCAGGAAGGTCGCGGTCAACGGATCGATTGCCGCCGGATTGAAGAATTTCAGATACTGGCTCATCATCGCACCAGACAGCGCCATGATCATGCAGCCAATGACAAACCCTTCCATGCGGAAGGTCTCAATGTTCTTGCCTGCCGCTTTGGCCGCCGTTTCGTTGTCGCGGACCGCTGTCATCACCCGTCCCCAGGGCGATTTGCGGGCGACTTCCAGGAGCACATAAATCACCGCCATGGTGATTAGAACCATCGCCAAAAAGGCCAGTTGGTTCCAGGGCTCGGCAAGATTTTCAAACGGCTTCGGAATCTCCGAGACACCGCGCGCGCCGTTGGTCAGGTCGATCTCATTGTTAACGATCAGCCGGAAAATCTCGGCAATTCCGATCGTCGCAATGGCCAGATAATCACTGCGTAAACGCAAACAGACTTTGCCCACCAGGTAGGCGATGATCCCGGCAACCGCCATGGCGGCCACGATGCCGACCACATAGGGCATCTCAAATCCGCCGATATGGCGCATTGATGGGGCTGTCGTCAAAAATGCCGAGACATAGGCGCCAATCCCAAAAAACCCGGCGATGCCGGCATTAAACAGCCCGGCAAAACCCCATTGCACATTAAGACCGAGGGTCAAAAGCGCATAGAGACCGCCCATGGTGAGCAGTGAGATGACATAAAGGCCGTATCCGTAAAAAGCGTCCATAATCAGAATACCTTGCCTTTAAACAGGCCCGACGGCCGCCATAGCAACATCGCGATCATGATGGCAAAAGCCAGACCCTGTTTGTAGCCCGGGTTGAGCAGTGGACCGGTTCCAATCCAATGATACGAGGAGAGTTCCTCCGCCATCCCAATGACCAGGCCGCCAACCATGGCGCCATAGGGCCGTCCAAGGCCGCCCAAAATCGCCGCGGCAAACATTGGCAATAGAAGTTTGAAACCCATCATGGTCTCAACCTGCGTGTCGATCGCCAGGAACACGCCAGCCGCACAGGCCAGTGAAGCACCGACCACCCAGGTTGCCCGAACCACCATTTCCGTATTGATGCCGGTCAACTGCGCCAGTTCCGGCGAATCCGACATGGCCCGCATGGCCTTGCCGATTTTGGTGTAAGTCAGCAGATAGTGGACGAGGAACATCAAGATGATGGCACCGCCGATGATCATCAGGTGCTTCGGCGAAACGCGCAGATAGTCCAGCAGCAACATTGGCCGCTGGATACCCGGCAACACCGATTTGAGCTGAACGCCCCAGAAAAACTGGATCACCGAACGCACCATCAGCATCAAGCCGAAGGAAGCGATCACCAAAATGATCGTCGGCGAATTGCGCAGCGGTTTATAAAACCCCTTATCAAGGGCGAGCGCCACCATCACCGTCAACACCATGGCAATCGGTAACAAAACAACCGGATGCAGGCCGGTATATTGGATCAGCGACCAGGTAATGTAGACGCCCAGCGTCATCGTCTCGCCGTGGCCGAAATTGGCAAACCGCAAAATGCCGAAGGTCATCGTAATGCCGATGGCGCCAAGGGCATAAATAGAACCGAGCACAAATCCGGGGATCAAATAGAAATTGATGAACTCGCTCACGACTGTTCCCCGCTCTTGCCGCCGCCGAGGAACATCTCCGCGACTTCCGGGTCGTTCAACAAGTCCTGACCCGTCCCTTCGTACTTATTCTCGCCATCCACCAGCACATAACCGCGATCAGCGATTTTCAACGCCTGCTTGGCGTTTTGTTCAACCATCAAGATCGGCGTACCGGCTGCGTTGATGGTTTTGACGATCTGGAATATCTCGCCGCGAAACAGTGGCGATAGACCGGCTGTCGGCTCATCAAGCAGCAAAATCTTGGGCTCCAGCATCAACGCCTTGCCCATGGCGACCATCTGCCGTTGACCGCCCGACAATGTACCGGCTGTTTGCCTGCGCTTTTCAGCCAGCGGCGGAAAAAGATCATAGATCTCATTCATCCGCGGCTTGTAGTCGTCCTCGCGGACAAATGCCCCCATCTCCAAGTTTTCCTGCACCGTCAGGCTGGGGAAAATATTTGAGGTCTGCGGCACATAACACACACCCCGGCGAACCACTTTGTCCGGCGGCGTGTTGGTGATTTCTTCGCCATCCAACGTGACGCTGCCGCTCGACAACCGCAACAGTCCAAAGACTGCCTTCATGGCTGTTGATTTGCCGGCGCCATTGGGGCCGATGATGACGACGATCTGCCCGGGATCGACCTTCAGGGATACGCCGTGAAGGATCTGCGTATCGCCATAGCCACCGATGACGGATTGAAGTTCAAGAACAGACATCAATCATCCTCCTCTTCACCGCCACCAAGATAGGCGTCGAGGACTTCAGGATTGCGCCGCACATCTTCCATCTTGCCTTGCGTCAACACCGTCCCTTCCGCCAGGACGATGACCGGATCGCACAGGCTGGCGATCAGGTCCATGTCGTGCTCAATCACGCAGAATGTATAACCACGCTGTTCGCGCAATTGGGAGATCATTTCACGAATTTTCAATAGCAATGTCGGATTAACGCCAGCGCCAGGCTCATCAAGCAACACAAGCTTAGCGTCGGTCATCATCGTCCGGCCAAGCTCAAGAAGCTTTTTTTGGCCGCCCGACAAATTACCAGCCGGCTCATCACGCAAATGGGCGATCGACAGAAACTCCAACGCTTCCATCGCCTGGTCGTGGACTTCCACTTCCCGGGCCCGAACGCGAGCGGCCGTCAGCCAATTGTTGAATATGCGCTCACCAGGCTGTTCCGGTGGCACCACCATCAGATTTTCCAGCACGGTCATCTTGGCGAATTCGTGTGGAATCTGGAAGGTGCGCACGATGCCGCGATGAAACATTTCATGGGTCGGCAGACCGGCAATATCCTCGCCTTCGAAGATGATATTTCCCGAAGACGGCGCAAGCTCGCCGGCGATCATGTTGAACATGGTCGTCTTGCCAGCCCCATTGGGACCGATCAAGCCGGTAATCCGGCCTTCCTGAATCTCAAACGAACAATCCCGGACAGCCTGTAGGCCACCGAAATTCTTATTCAAACTCTCAACTTTGAGCACTCGGCCCCCTGATACGCAATTCCCCGCCCGCGATTTTGTTTTTTGTTCGACGGGCGCGCTACCATCTCAGAGAGTTCCAGGCAAAGCAAGATTGATTCAACCAGTTTTGGAGGGAATATTTCCCAATTTCCCCCTCATAATAGGGATATTTAGATCGCTTATCCCCGTTCGGCCTCCGCATGCGATTTAGCAGTGATTTGAAGATCGGTTTGCACCGGGCCCGCGAACGCTGCGTGATTCCCCGGCCAGACCGTCTGGCCACCCCATTAAATGCGTTGTGGACCTACAGCCAAGCGGCCGAATTTCGGTATCCTGGCACCAACATCAAAAAAGCCCATTAAAGCCTAATGCCGGCACCTGTGCCGCCTGGTCCATGAGAAAGGACACCCGCGATATGAAAATGAATACGGAAGAGGCCTTCGTGAAGGTCCTGCAAATGCATGGCATTGAACATGGGTTCGGTATCATCGGTTCAGCTTTCATGCCGATATCCGATCTGTTTCCCCAGGCCGGCATCACCTTTTGGGATGTCGCTCATGAAACCAATGGCGGCCTGATTTGCGACGGCTATACGCGCACGACCGGTAAGATGGCCATGGCGATTGCCCAGAACGGCCCCGGTATCACCGGCTTCGTCACCGCCGTTAAAACCGCCTATTGGAACCACACCCCGATGTTGCTGGTCACCCCGCAGGCGGCCAACAAGACCATCGGCCAGGGTGGCTTCCAGGAAGTCGAACAAATGTCGATCTTCAAGGAGATCGTTTGCTACCAGGAAGAAGTCCGCGATCCGACCCGTATGGCCGAGACCCTGAACCGGGTGATCGAGAAAGCCTGGCGCGGCTGCGCCCCGGCGCAGATCAATGTGCCGCGCGATTTCTGGACCCAGATCGTCGATATTGAATTGCCGCAAGTCATGCGTCTGGAACGCCCGGCCGGTGGCGCCAACGCCATCGCCGAGGCCGCCCGGCTTCTGTCACAAGCGGAATTTCCGGTGATCTTGAACGGCGCCGGCGTGGTCATTGGCAATGCCATCCCAGATTCCGTCGCCTTGGCGGAACGCCTCGATGCGCCGGTGTGCAGCGGCTATCAGCACAATGACGCATTCCCGGGCAGCCATCCTCTGGCCGCCGGTCCGCTCGGCTACAACGGTTCAAAAGCGGCGATGGAACTGATCTCCAGGGCCGACGTGGTACTGGCGCTTGGCACCCGGCTCAATCCGTTTTCGACCCTGCCCAGCTACGATTTCGACTATTGGCCGAAGGAGGCCGATATCATCCAGGTCGATATCAACGCTGATCGCATCGGCCTGACCAAGAAGGTCTCCGTCGGTATCTGCGGCGATGCCCAACAGGTGGCCCAGCAAATCCTGGAGCAACTAACGCCAACCGCCGGCGACCTTGGCCGCGATGCCCGCAAGGCAACGATCCACCAAACCAAATCGGCCTGGCTGCAAACTCTGTCGTCCATGGATCACGAAGACGATGATCCTGGCACCAGCTGGAACGCCGATTGCCGGTCACGTGAGCCGGATCGCATGTCGCCACGCAAGGCCTGGCGGGCGATCCAGGCAGGTCTGCCCGATGACGTCATTATTTCGTCCGACATCGGCAATAACTGCGCCATCGGCAATGCCTACCCGACCTTCGAACATGGCCGCCGTTACCTGGCGCCGGGCCTGTTCGGCCCCTGTGGATACGGCTTCCCGTCGATTATCGGCGCCAAGATCGGCCAACCGGACCTACCTGTAGTCGGCTTTGCCGGCGACGGCGCCTTCGGCATTTCCATGAATGAAATGACCTCCATCGGCCGCGACGATTGGCCGGCGATCACCATGGTGGTCTTCCGCAATTTCCAATGGGGAGCTGAGAAGCGCAACACGACGCTGTGGTACGACAACAACTTCGTCGGCACCGAGCTCAATCATGATCTGAGCTACGCCAAGGTCGCGCAAGGCTGTGGCCTGAAGGGCGTGCAGGTGACCTCACAAGACGAGTTAACGGCAGCCATCAAAGAGGCTTGCAAAGCCCAGGATGACGGCGTGACGACATTCATCGAGGTCATGCTCAATCAGGAGCTTGGTGAACCATTCCGTCGCGACGCCATGAAGGCGCCGGTGGCCATCGCCGGCATCGATCCGGCGGACATGCAGCCGCAACAGCCGGTTTAACCCGGCGGTGCATGTGTTGCGTGGCCGATAAGCAATCAGTCACGCCGCCCATTGCCTGCACATGCAGAGCAATTGAATAGGACACTGGCATGGATTGCCGGATCAAGTCCGGCAATGACGTGGAGGGGTGGGACGCATTGCCCCGAACTCCGTCACCCCAGGGCTTGACCTTGGGGTCCAGGACTTCGGTCCCGCCACAGGCTCCCCGGTGCCGGTGGAGACCCACGCCCAAGACCTCCAATTCGCCCATCAGTTTTGACACCGGTAGAAAGTTCGCGCATCATTAGGCAGACTTTACTCAAGTCGGCAGGCAGTGAGCAAAAACGGTGTGTGCCATGTTGAAAAAGCGCTGAGACAGCGAGGTATTCATCATGGAATCAGCACAACCGAAAAGAAAACGTCGGGGCGGCCGCGCCGCGCCGCCGACCAGCGCCAAACCGGCCGACGCCTTTACCCTTGATCAGTCGCAATCATTTCTGCCGACATTTTCATCAATCTCCGATACGGCCATCACCACCATCATTGATCGCGCCAGCGAACTACTGGTCGATCATGGTGTTGTCGTCATACACGAGGCAGGCGCTGCGGCCCTCAAGAAAGCCGGCGCCACCGATGGTCGCGATCCCAACCGGCTGAAAATTCCAGCCGAGTTATTGCGCCAGGCCCTCGACGCAACGCCGAAATCCGTCACGCTTTATGGCAAAACGCCGAACCGCGATATGGCCCTGCCGCGCAACGACGGTAGTTTCATTATGCGCACCGGCACCGGTGCTCATGGCTTTGTCGATCCGCAAACCAGCGCCTATCGCAATCTGGCACTTGGCGACGTCGAGATCATCGCCAAGGTGGCCAACAATCTCGACGAGGTTGGCTTTATCGCCCATCCCTTCGTCCACGGTGTGCCGGAGCTGACATCGGATATTCATAGCTTCGGGTCGCTGGTTGCCAAAACCGACAAGCATTGTTGGATCCAGCCCTATAACTGGGAAAACGTCGACTACCTGATGCGCATCGCGGCAGTTGCCGCTGGCGGTGAAACGGCGTTGCGTGAGCGGCCGATCGCCAGCTGTATCGTCTGCTCGTTCTCGCCGATGGAATTCAAGGTGATGGACGTGGAGGCGATCATCCAGGCCGGCCGGTATGGCCTGCCCATCCATGCATGTAGCCTTCCATCAGCCGGCGGAACGGCACCGGTGACCACGCCCGGCCATGTCTTGATGGCGGTCGTTGAAATCATGGCGATGGTGGTGCTTGCACACGTCCTGGCACCCGGCACGCCGGTCATTGCCACGCCGCTGATGTTCACCCTTTCCATGCGCACCGGCAGCGCCTTGCAGTCATGCGTGGAATCGCTGCAGGCCGCTTCCATGGCGATCCAGGTCGTCAAGCGCGGCCTGGGATTGGTCGCCCACACCTATGGTTCGGGCTCCGATACGCCGGATGTGGATGTACAGTCGATGGCGGAACGGGCACTGATCTGCCAAACCATCGCGTTGTCAGGCGCCGATATTCTCGGCGGCGTCGGCCAACTGGAATGCGCCACCGTCTTCAGCCCCATACAAGCCATATTGGACAACGAAATCGGCGCCCAGATGCGGCGGTTTAAACGCATGTCGGTTGTCGATGAAGAGACGTTAAATTGGCGGGAAATCCCCAACGTCAAACCCGGCGGCCATTTCCTTGATTCCATGCACACACTGAAATATTGCCGCGAACAATTGCAGCCCGTCGTCATGCAGCGCGCCGATCGCGATGATTATGAAAATTCCGGCCGACGCACCGCTTTTGATGAAGCCCGCGATACCTGTCTGGCGTTGATGGAAGGTCCTCTGCCGGAATCAGTACCCGGCGAAGATGCAGTCAACGAAATCGCCGACATCGTCGCCGCTGCGGACAAGCACATCCTGGCCGAAGCCGCAAAGGAAGGCGCCCGGGCGCAGATTTAGGGCTAGGAGGCGCCATGATCCCGGATCAGCATCGCGGTACTTCGCACCGCAACGCATCCGGGATGACGCGGTGGGGATTTATTTTGATTGGTCATTTCAAGTTTTATGCCCGTTACCCACCACATTTTCGTCACCCCAAGGCTTGATCTTGGGGTCCATGCCTCCGGCAATTTCGCGAGCTAACCGGCGCAGGTTGGACTCCGGGATCGGACACAGGCATGGATTGCCGGATCAAGTCCGGCAATGACGATATAAGAGGACGGGAGCATGGCACCGTCTAAACTAGCCCGGCCCCTAAAGCGCCTTCAACACCGCAGGCAACGCTTCCGCCAAGATATCCAGATCCGCCGGCCGTCCCGCCGAGACCCGAATGCAACGGTTTTGCGGCTCGACAAACGGCATGCGCACGAACACATCCCGTTCGATCAAGCCATCTAATACGGATTTCGCGTAAGCCGGGTCGCGGCCGCAATCGATGGCGACGAAGTTGGTGGCGGTCGGTAAGGCTTCCAATCCGTTGTCGGCGGCGATGGCGCTGATCCGGGCACAGGCTGACCGCACGTCCGCCTGAACCTGCGCCAAATATTGCTGATCACCCAAAGCCGCAAACGCACCAGCCTGGGCGATCCGGTTGATGCCGAAATGGTTGCGCACTTTGTTAAAGGCCATCGCCAAATCTTCGTGGGCAATGCCATAGCCAATCCGCGCGCCGGCCATGCCATAGGCCTTGGAGAAGGTGCGAAATCGAATGATATTAGGACGGGAAACATCCAGCGGCGGCGCGGTGCCCTTAGGCGCGAATTCGATATAGGCCTCGTCCAGGCACAACACGGCGTCGTCCGGCGTGGCATCAATCAATGTCTGGATGGCAGCCGCTTCGTGCCAGGTTCCCATGGGATTATCCGGATTGGCGAAATAAATCAGCGGTGTATTTGTCTGCCGAGCCAAATCGATAATGGCTTCCGGATCTTCCGCATCGTCCTTGTAGGGTACCGTATGAAGCACGCCGCCGAACCCGGCCACATGATAGTTGAATGTCGGATACGCACCGAGCGAAGTTACCACCGGCGTCCCCTCGCTCACCACCATGCGCACTAAATATCCCAGCAGCGCATCGATCCCCTCGCCGATGACGATATTTGCCGCGGCGACGCCATGATGGGCGGCCAGGGCATTCTTCAAATCAAAGTTTTCCGGATCGCCATATTGCCAGACCCGCGCCGCTTCATCGGCCATTGCCTGGATGGCTTTTGGTGAGGGCCCGAAGACGCTCTCATTGGCGCCAACGCGCGCTTTGAAAGTCCGCCCACGCGCCCGCTCCTGGGCTTCCGGCCCAACAAACGGCACGCTGGCCGGCAAGGTCGCCACCAGGGGCGTATAGCGTGGACCGGACATGAAGTCTCCCTGCACAAAACCAATTAGCGTATTAATGGGCACGATCGGCGAGCGAAATCAATCGGTTGGTTTGCCGGCGGCTACCGGCCTGGTATCTCAATATCCCTGCCCTGCACGGCCAGCGCCGCCCACTCCCGCAACACCGCCTTTTGCACCTTCTTGCCATTAGCACCGTCGGCCATCGGAAAGTCCGGCACCGCAATTACCCGTGTCGGGACTTTGAAATTGGCCAAGCCGGCTTTGCAATGGGCGATGACTGTCGCCTCATCTGGAATATGATTACCCCGCACAAATGCGATCACCCGCGGCTTGGCATCTTCGTCGGCCGCATCGACCGCCTGACAGGCATCAATGCCATCCAGCCGCAGGATATGGTCTTCAATTTCCGCTGGGCTGACCAGAAATCCGGCAATGCGCATGACGTCGCCGGCGCGGGCGATAAAGACGAAGCTGCCATCGGCCCGTAAATGCCCAACATCGCCGGTACGGAAGTAGCCGTCATCGGTAAAGGCTGCCGCCGTCGCATCGGGATTATCAGCGTATTCCACCAGCATGTTGGGTGTGAATATTTCGATCTCGCCGTCGCTGCCATCGTTCAACAGATCACCGGTTTCGCTGTCGCGCACCCGAACGCTAGCCTCAACACAAACCGGATGGCCGCCGCCCAGGCGCCGTTCGCCGACGGGCAAATCATCCGGCTGTTTAGAAAACAACGCGAATACTTCACTCATGCCATAAAGCCCATAGGCGCGGATGCCGCGTTTTTCCGCCTCGGCCGCGATGCCCTCAAGTCCTGGATTGAAAATTGCCACGCCCATGAATTCCAAACTGGCGAAATCCGCATCGTCGGCGCTCGCCGCCAACATGGTGGCCAACATGTCGTCACCAACATTGAACTGGGTGATTTGGTGATCGCTAATGAGCTGCACCGCGTCAGCGGCGGTAAACAACCGCATGATGATGTTGGGAATGCCGGCCGCCAACGCCCCCATGGCCTGCGAAAACCCGTAGACACCGCAAAACGGCGTCGCCTGCAGCACCTTTGCAGCCGGCTTGTCATAACCAAAAGCCCGCACGACATCATGTCCGTGGCGGACCAGGGTCGCCTGTTTGTGGAGGACAAATTTCGGCGCTGATGTGGTGCCGGAGGTGGTGAAGATGTGACTGGGTGTTTCACCGTCAGCGTTCAAATCCGAATAGGGATCATGATCTCCAAGGTCGCCATAAGCGAAGTGCTCAAGGCCATCTATCAAGGTTTCATCATCCCCGCCAACGGTGATGATCGTTTCCAGGCGGGCCATGGTAGCCGGATCGGTACCGGCCAAAATACCTTTAAAATCAATTCCCTTGAACCCCGGCCACAAAACCAGCGCCTTGCAGCCGGCGCGGCCGACGATATCTTGCACTTCAACTGACCGGAATCTTGTGTTGACCGAAACCGTCACCGCGCCAAGCCGTGAGAGCGCCAAGGTCGTCACCATCCATTGCAGCGAATTCGGCAGCCAGACCGCGACCCGATCACCGTGCGATATGCCTGCCCGGCGTAGTCCACCGGCGAGGCGCTGGTTGAGGCTATCCAGTTCGCCAAAGGTCACAACGCGATCACCATCGATCGCGGCAATTGCGGAACCTACCTGCGCGGCCACCAGGCCAGGCAACGTCAACGCGCTCATAAGGTCAAACCGTTGCGACGGCAGTGACCGGCGAACCGACGGCACCGGGCAGGCGCAGCGGCGGCGCGGTCAGGAAAAACCGGTTCCGTCCGGCCTGCTTCAGCCAAGCGGCCAGGTCGCTCAGGTACCACAATTCACCCAGCGGTACGCCGAGCTTGAACAGGCAATGGTTATGCAACGGCAAGGCAGAATGTTTGCCCTCGCCTTCCCGCGCCGGATAGCCTTCCACCGCGTAATTATCGGAAATGAGGGCCGCGGCACCGGTCTCTGAAACCCATTGCCGAAGCTTCTCGTCGCGCCCGTCCAGTACTGCGCAGCTGGAATGCAAAACGTCGGGATCCGGATCTCGGTTCTGCTTCATCACCACATCGCCAAAGCCGGTGTAAAAACACACCATATCGCCGGTCTCGATCGACACGTCATCATCATCGAGGATGCCCTTCAGGTCATCATAAGTGACGTAATGCCGGTCACGGCCAAAGCGCGAACTGAGATCGACCAGCACGCCCCGGCCCTGGATCGCCGCTTTGGCAAAGGTGTCAATTCCCAGCACCTGCGCCTCGCAACCTTCATGCGGCATGGGATCACCGGCGGTTTGCGGGTCCGGTTTGACCAGATGGGTATCGGCGCTCCAACCATTATAAAACAACCGCTCAGCTACGCCGTCGCCATCGGCATCAAAATGCGCACCCCAATGGGTAAAGGCGTCCCACTGGCTGGAATACTGGGTGTAAAGCAAAACCGCGTCGTCGCAGGTGATATCGAACCAATCGGCACCCTCGTCCGACATTTCGAATTTGTAATTGGCGACGCCGGAACGATCAGTGGCGAAGCGGCGTGGCGGATGCCGGCGCGGATTGAGCTTGTTGCCGCCTGGATAATCGAGCGGCAATGATAGACAAAAACGTTCGCCGGTTTGAATTTCCGTCGCCGCCCGGCGCACCCGTTCCGGCGTCAACAGATTGAGACGGCCGATCTGGTCATCATCGCCAAAATCACCCCAATTGGAGCCATCCGGCCGGTTTTTCCATCGCTTTGCCATTTGCAGTCGCTCGCTCCCAATAACCCAATTACCAAACCGGTGCGTCACCACGCGGTCGAATACGCCAAATGAAGGCCTCATCACCGTGATCCATACGGGCCTGAATATCTAAAACCAGGAAGCGATTATGCATGGCAAGCAGACCGATCCACAATCCATTCCAGGCATCAAAAACGGATGGGTGTAAGACACCACGGTCGCGCATCAGCCGCCAGGTCGATTGGCTGACCTGGGCACCGTCGGCGGTTTCCGCAATTGACACCTGATCACCGGAGGCAGCACCAAATGCGCCCATCAATCGGGCAAAATCCATCGGGCTTTCGCCGCTGACGCCAAACCAGTCGGCCAGTTGCTGGTACATCTCCCGGCCAATGAGTTGCGCCGGATTACCACCCAGCCAGACCGTATCAAGCGGCCCAAATATGTTCGAGATTTCCGGCAGGATGGTTTTGATATAGTCCATGGAATAATTGCGATTGGCTTTTTGCAGGCGCAATTCCGGCCAGGTGCCGCCATCCAATTCCGGCACCAAAGCCGGGTCAAACGGTGGCGCTACTTCTCCAGGCGCAAACCGAAGGCGTTCTTCCGGTGTCAGGTCGTGATCATACTCGTAGAAATAGCCAGCAAAGCCATATTGGCCGTCCGTATCCAACGACGTGCAGACGAACCCCAGACGCGGATTGCCCAGTGTCACGCCGTTATGGGCATACCAGCCTTTCAAAAAACCATGGCTGACCTGTTTGGGAATGCCGGCCAGTGCCGTGCCCTGATAAATCCAACGGGGATGGCGAAAGCGGATCCACGCCTTGCGGTCGCTTTCATACATATATTCAACGCCGACGCCGCCAATGGCGTTCGACAGATAATGATATTGGGCACAGGCGACCGCGTCGGGTTTGCCTTTAACGCCAAGTTTTTCAAACGAGGAATGAAATTTTGTCAGGTGCTGGTGGCGGAACATGGCGAACGACAAATCACCCGCCGGCTCGGCACCCTTGTTGGCCGCCACATAGAGCAAAATGGATGTCAGATAATTATGATAAAGCTCCGCCACCGCCTTGAAATGATCAGGATTTTCCGATGGTTCGGATTGCATGTCTTCATTCCTTGTTAGGTGTCGGCCTCAAATTTATACCACGATAATTCAATCATAGAATCAAACCGGCATTGGCGCGAAAGTATGCAATTCCCCCATACCCGGTTACGGTAACCCATTGTCCGAGCAAGGAAACATCGCCCTATCTGCATAGCCGGTCTGCACTTGCCACGGATTGATTGGCATTCAGTGGTATGCTCCAATTTGAAAAAAGCTGGGGAGCAACAATCCAATGGCGCAATTTAATCTCAATGCCCAAGAATCGCTCTACTACGAATACGTACCCGCCCGTGAGGGCGGCAAAACCGCGGTGTTCGTCAACGCACTGACCGGCGATGCTGGGATGTGGCAGGGGACCGCTGCGCCGGCGCTGCATGAAAAAGGCCATGGCACGCTCTGTTACAATTTTCGCGGCCAGGCACAAAGCACTTGTCCAACAGAGACCGAGCTTGATCCCGACGGCATCGTCTCGGACCTAAATGCGCTGATGGATCATCTCGGAATTGAAGGCGCGGTTTTAGTTGGTCTGTCGATCGGCGGCCTGTTCGCCGCCCAGGCCCATTTGGCGAGCCCGCGCAGCAGCGGCCTGGTGCTGATCAACACCTTGCGCAAACCGACCAAGCGGTTGGAATGGATCAACAAGGCGATGATTGAACTGGCGCAACTGGGCGGCGGCCGCCTGCTGATGACCGCCAATGCCCCGCAGATCGTCAATCCTGATTTCCTGCCCAATATGTGGGGTGATATTTTTGCTGGTCCTTATGAACCAATGGCGCCCAGCGATGGCCTGTTCCGCCTGATGAAAGGTTCACTGAAGACCGATTGGGATTTTCCCTACGAGGAGCTTCGCGTGCCGGTTCTATTGATGACCGGCCTTCATGACCGGGTCTTTCGCATAGAAGCGGATGTGGCGGAGCTGACGACCCGCATTCCCGAAACGCAAAGCATGATCTATTCCGATGCCGGCCACATGATCCCACTGGAGCGGCCAGACCGCTTCGCCGCCGATCTGGTGGAGTTTGTCGGGAACCTTTGAGGCGGAACAAGTCGGGATATGTAGGCTTGTACCGGTTTTGTGGCCCTTTGAGCAGGCACTGGAAATTCTCGTTGGATCATACTAGTCCCGTGTCATCCCGTACGCCGCGCATTACGATGTGCTGCGCACGGGATGACGCGGTAAGCTATGAAACGTGCTTTGAATACACCGGCTAGCCCGCTGTCCAGCCGCCATCGACGATGACCGAGGTCCCGGTCATCATCGCCGAGGCGTCTGAGGCTAATAACACAATCGCGCCCAGCAAATCTTCCACCTGGCCGACTCGGCCGAGTTTGATTTTTGATAACACCCACTCGGAGAATTCAGGTTTGGCGAGCATCGGTCGCGTCATCGGCGTTTCAATATAGGTCGGGCACAAGGTGTTGACCCGAATGCCGTGGGGACCAAGTTCAATCGCCATATTCTTGGTCAGGCCTTCAATGGCGTGTTTTGTGGTCGAGTAGACCGACCGACCGGCGCTACCGGTATGACTGAATTGCGACCCGACATTGATGATTGTACCGGACAATTCCCGCTGCACCAGATCACGAGCGACTGACTGGGCAACAAAAAACGCCGCCCGCAGATTAAGTCCCATGATCAAATCAAAATCGGCTTCCGTCACATCGATAAAGGCATCCGGGCGCGCCGCACCGGCATTGTTGAGGAGGATTTGAAACGGTCCATCCTCGGCAACCACCTTGCGGACCGCCGCCACATCGGTGACATCCAATGTGCGGGCATTGGCTGAGCCGCCGGCTGCCTTGATTTCATCAACCGCCTGTTCAATCTCATCGGTCGTCCTGGCCGCCAAAGTCACATGAGCGCCCAGATCAGCCAATGCGGCGGAAGCCGCCAAACCAATGCCGCGCCCGGCGCCGGTGACCAGAGCCTTACGGCCGTCCAGCCGGAATGATGGTGTTTTTGTTAGCGCCATGGGAATATGCAACCTCGTTGAACTGATCGTTCAGTATTCGTTGGAAACCGGTCAGGCGCAAGCACCCGGCATCGGATATTGAGAAGGCATTATATGTTGGAACCTGGCAGCCTAATTGTCGTTCAGGTCAATTTTCAGATTAAACCCGATGGCCATGCCACGGCTGTTTGATGAGAAAAATGCCGCCTGCCCGGCCAGCAATTCCTGCCCAGACCCCCCCGTACCGATACGCCCGCAAGCGCCATTACCGGAATTGACTACAAAGACAGGAAGGTCTGGCTGATCACGCCCCGCGCCGGTGCCGTAGTTGATCCGGGTGCGCCGGGCGACCGCCTCGCCTTGGCGGGTTTCACATATGAGCGACCGCAAGGTGGTGGCGACATGCGGCAGTCCAGGGCGGGTTTTATTGATCACCACGCCCTCGTTATAGATCGCCACGGACACCTGATGGCTGCGATCCTGGCTGAAGAAAAATCCGATGGCAGCACCAGGCATGACGACGACTTCGGCGTAGCTTTGACCCTCATAGTCAAGCAGCTCGACGGTATATCCGGCGTTTTTAGCGCGCCGCGAGACATCGCCATGGCGGATTTCGGATCCCGCTCCGCCATCGCGGCAATCAAACTTATTCTCCATCCGGCAAAGTCTGACCGGTCCGGCGGCGGCAATCACCCGTGCGACCAGACGGCCATCGGGCGCGATATCGACTGTGGTTGGTTCGGCGGGTTCGGTCGTGATCGGCTCAACTACGGGCGCGGTATTATTATCAGACGATTTCACCGCCGTTTTGATCACTGGCGCGGTTCCATCGTCGGTATCGGAGGCAACCAGAGTAGCGTCTTTCGGAGTAGCCTCCTTCGGTGCCGCGGCCGTCGCTTCGGGCAAGATCGGGGCTGAAACCAGTCGGATAGCGAGATAGCCACCGAGCAAAATGACCACCGCCACTAAAGCAAATAGTGGCCACACGGCCCGTTTTGGAGACCCGGCCAATTTCGGCAGTTCGTCGGGTTTTTTTATCGCTGTGACCACCGCCGCATCAACTTGCGGCTTACCGGTAGCCATTGCTGTGCCTTGCACAGGTTTGGGGTCAGCCTTTGGATGGGTCGCCGGATTGTTCTGTGTCACTGGACCGCCGGGCCGGACGTCGCCGACCGGTGCGTCAGCCTTGGCGGGTTTGTCGGCAGTAGAAAACACTGGCGCCCAAATCTCCGGCAGGCTATTGCCAGCCGTCGCCGGTTTCGCGACATTTTCGTCGGGCGATTGCCCACGGCCCGGCCCGGGCTCTTGGACGTCGGGTGATGGCAATTTCGGTTTTCCAGGTTTGGAATCAATCGCCGGGGCTTTGGCTGCCGGCGTCGCGGCGGCGACTGGGCGTTCAGGCTTTGCCCCACCCAAAATGTGGCCGCAAGCATGGCAAAACCGATCGGTGAGGCCCACCGGTTTGCCGCATTGACCACAAAACCGTGCCATTTCTTACTGATCTCCGCCTAACTGACCGGATTTTAGATATTCAAATTGCCGCAACAACATGGCGGCAACGTAACACGACAGAGTTTTCAAAGTCTTGCCGACAGTGCAACGGCGGCACCCAATAGCAATCAAATTGAACGCCCGGTGAGACCCATTTTCTGGTCATCAGGAAGCAGCAAATCGCAGATCCATCATTCAGGCCACTAGTCGTCAAGTTCCTGAACTCCAGATGAATAGCCCGTTCAAATCAGGTTGAGGCTTGATGAAGTAGAAACCTAATCGTGGACCAAAAAAATACCTCTTCAATCAAACGGCAATTTAGGGAATACATCATGTTCAAAGGCACAACCATCTCAGCACTCGTTCTGTCAATTGCGATTATTTCTGCTCAATCGCCAACCCTGGCCAGCGTTTACCCAACGGCTTCAGAGAATATCCAAGCGGATATCCATGCCAATATTGTGAAAGTTGATATTGGCCAACTGCCAGTAATTAGCGCCGCAATTTCGACCGAAGCCGAACCCATGTTAGTCGCATGGAGTCTCAAGGGTGCTTACAAAAAAGCCAAAAAGGGTGTCAAAAAAGCCGGGCGCGCAACCGGCCGAGTTATTCGCAAGGCCAACAGAAAAATTGTGCCTTTAGAAATTCGCAATGGCGCAAGTTATGTTTACGGAAAAACCAAAAAAGCCGCAAAACACATATATCGTCATCCGTATGGGAAAAGATGCAAACCGAACAAATTCTTGCAGCCCGTATGTACGGTTAAGGGAAAAGGCCGCCGCGCCAATACCCACGATCATCGGAGCTGACAATTAGGGAGGCGCCATGGCAAGCCCTACCCCTACCCATTTCTTACCAACGGTCCTTCCTATGGGCCGTTGGTACTAGTCTGCCGCACCGTAACCATTGCCCGCTATCTGGACCTCAGGATAATTTTATCGCTTTAAAAGCAAACAGAGCCCGGCGCCGTCTAAGTGCGGTCCGGGCTTTTTGGCACGTTATGAAATATAGGAAGATGCTGATTTGGCGGAGACGGTGGGATTCGAACCCACGATACGCGTTAACGTATACTCCCTTAGCAGGGGAGCGCCTTCAGCCACTCGGCCACGTCTCCGTGGGGCCGGAATAGCCTTAATTCAGTACCGATTCAAGGAAATATGGTGGTGTTCCCACCGAAAGTGCCGATCCCGCACGGCGGCCCTGCAGGTTGGCCGCGCGGATGATCGTCAACAATGGGGATCACACCACGTTAGTGGGTGCGGATCCACTCGCGTGCGGCGCGTTGTGCAGCGGCCACATCACGGCTCGACATTTCAAGAGAAAGCTCCTGGCGGTAACCGACTGCCGGCTTGTTGCCGTTCATGGCGGCCAGGTTGAACCACTTGTGGGCGGTGACCAGATCGGCGTCCACATCGCGTCCGGTTGCGTACTTCATTCCAAGCTGAAAGAACACTTCAGCTGATCCAGCTTGTCCGCCATTTGCCACTGATGCGGCATCGGCAATTTCAAAACGTGCCATTTGCTTATCCCCATTCGTACTCGTTGTTTCGATACGGTTGTTGCGCCGTATGAGGACAAGTGTGCGTCGTGGGAGGTAAATCACTCATTAAAGGACTGGATTAATCAATAGAAAACGACATAAAAACGACTTGTTAGGTTATCTATTTTTTTACCCAGATTCCGCCAAAAAGGTGTGTAATTCAATGGCCATCAGTATTTGACCGGAAAGGCCGGGTCACAATTGTTTAACCTTGGATCGAACCAAAAACATCACAAAGGCCGGCAAGCCGGGCCATTGCGACGGAAAATGGGAATTTACCGTTGCAAGGATATTGGTAGTTTTTTCAGCCTCGCTGGCCTGACCATCGGGGTCTTGTTGGCCACCAGCGGATGGGTTCAAAGTGCCGAACCGCTGCTTTCTGGTGCCCAAATCAATGACCTGCTGGCTGGACATACCGCCATCAGCACAAACAAGTCGCAGCCATTCCGCCAATATTTCGATCCGAAGGGGACAACTACCTATTGGCCCGACAACGGCCCGGTCGAAAAAGGCGTATGGGCGGTACGCGGCGACCAATATTGTTCGCGCTGGCCGAAATCGCAGTGGGCTTGCTATGACATGACCGGCGCCAATGACCGCATCACCTGGATCGATAAAACCGGCGGGCGGTTTCCCGCCCGCCTCGTCAAAGGCCGGGCCGAAGCGACACAATAGCGCCGCCGGTGGCCGAATCTACGCGATAAACCTGTCGATCAGTTGGCCCGTTTCCAGGTCTGGCTTTTACAGATCAAACCACCCCAGACACAGCCGGATAGTTTCAGCCGGTTGGCACCGGATTTTTTTAGGACACCCGTATAGGTCTTGCCGTCGTCGTAATTATAAAGCTTGCCTTTATATTCGCCGCCGCCCTGGGGCTTGGCATTGTTGATCATCTTTATTCCCACGACATTGCGCGACCGCTTCGATTTATCTTCGTTTTTGGCGTCTTTTTGCGGTTTTTTCAGCCAGACGATCTTGCCGCAATAATTGCTTCCGCATTGGTAGAGCTTCACTTTTGTGTCACCGCTCTGGGTAAACCAAACACCATCCAATTCGCCGGCAGCCACAGGTGTGGCCACAAGCGCCGCCCCTATCAGTCCAATCAAAGCCAGTTTGCGCATCTCGTCTCCCCTTCATTATTTGTTTTTTTGTGTCGAATTGTTTGTCCACCGAACCGGTGGAAATCTGATTGCCCACAGCAAATAACGCCGCCCGCTCCGTTGCAAGACAAAAATGCGATGTCCTGCAACGTTTCGGGCGGCGTAATGAATCAGCGCCTTTGATCGAAATGCGGGCGGGTTACTGCCCGGTTGAAGTGACGTTGGAAAACCGCATCGGCGTCAAGCTATCACCGGCAAAGCCTTGGACCTGGCCGGCAAAGGTCTTGAAATAATCTCGCGATTGCACCAGCGCCAGCGTTTCATCACTGTCCCACCGACCAACATGGATGCGGTTTTCACCGTCGGCGCCGACATTGACGGAATAGGTGAACCGACCACCCACCTCGTCATCGCCGTCAATGGCGGAAATAAAAGTGTCAATTGCTGCCCGCCACGCGGCCTCGTCGCCGGAGTAGGTGTATCGAATTAGAATGCCGTACATAAGTTCTCTCCCGTCCAATCGTAATTTCCATATTAGTTAAATACGATTGAATTTCCGGATTGCAAGCCCCCTGCCCGCGACGCCAGAGCTCAATCTTCAGCCAGAGACTTCTTGAAACCCTCGTGGGTGGCGGTGAAACCAAGCTTTTCATAAAACCGGATGGCATCGGCCCGCACTTTGTTGGACGTCAACTGCATCAATTTGCAGCCGCGGCTGCGGGCAAGGTCAATGGCGGCTTCAATCAACTGCTCGCCCAAACCGGTACCGCGCATGTCGGCAGCCACTCGTACGGATTCGATCTGGCCACGTTTGGTCGCTGAAATGCTCAATCCGGGAATGACGGTCAATTGCAGGCAACCCACCACCCGGCCGCTGGTATCGGCAACCAGAATATCATTATTGGGATCGGCTTCAATTTCCGCGAAAGCTGCCACGTAGGCATCAAGTTGATTGCCGCTCGCCGTCTCCCGGCCCGCCCCAAGAATATCGTCGGCCAGCAACTCTACGATAGCCTGGACATCATCGGCTTTGGCGGTGCGGATTATGAATTTGGTCATCAACGGGCCACCCAATCAGATGATCAATCCCATGCTTTCGATCGCCAGCAGCAACTCGTGCGCTGATTCATCTGGCGTTAGCGCAGTCGTATCGAGGCGCATTTCAGCCCGTTCAGGTTCTTCATAAGGGTCATCAATGCCGGTGAAATTCTTGATGATACCGGCACGCGCCTGCTTATAGAGTCCCTTGCGGTCGCGGTCCTCGCAAACATCAAGCGGCGTGGCCACGAACACTTCAATGAAGGCACCGACCGCCTCGATCATCTGTCGCACCTCTCGCCGGGTGGTTCTGTACGGCGCGATCGGCGCGCAAATGGCGATGCCGCCATTCTTGGTGATCTCGCTCGCCACATATCCGATCCGGCGAATATTGAGATCGCGGTGCTCTTTCGAAAACGTCAGTTCCGACGACAGGTTTTGCCGTACCACGTCACCGTCTAAGAGAGTGACCGGCCGGTCGCCTAACTCCATCAGTTTGACCAACAAGGCATTGGCAATGGTCGATTTGCCGGCACCCGACAAACCGGTGAAGAAAACCGTGAAACCTTGTTTGCTGCGCGGCGGATAGGTCCGGCGCAATTCCTCCAGAACCGTCGGAAACGTAAACCAATCTGGAACCTCAAGCCCCTCCTGTAGGCGCCGGCGGAGTTCCGTTCCCGAAACCGTGAGCACGGTCTCATCCTCTCCAACACTATCGGCCGGTACAAATTGCGCCCGCTCCTGCACATAGGACATGGCTTTGAAAGGCACCATTTCCACCTGCAGTTCATCCTGGTGTTGGCGCACCAATTCTTGGGCGTCATAGTTGCCATAGAACGGCTGTCCATTGGAACCGGCGCCTGGGCCAGCATAATCGCGGCCGACGATCAGGTGCGAACAACCATAATTTCGCCGAATGAGCGCATGCCACAAGGCCTCGCGCGGGCCAGCCATACGCATGGCCAGGGGCAGCAGGCTCAGTGCTGTCGTCTGTTCCGGGTAAGATTGGATGAGGCGCTCGTAGCATCTCACCCGGGTAAAGTGATCGACGTCATCGGGCTTGGCCATGCCAACAACGGGATGGATCAACAAATTCGCTTTCGCCTGATGCGCGGCCAACTGGGTCAGTTCATGATGGGCCCGATGCATGGGATTGTGGGTCTGAAAGGCAACAATCCGGTTCCAACCGAGCTTGGCAAATAATGCGCGAAGTTCGTTGGGGGTGTGGCGATAATTGCGGAAATCATAATGGCTCGGACGCTCCAGACCGCGCAGGCGCCCGCCCAAGTAGACGCGTCCAGACCGGTGTTTGAGAAAATCAACACCGGGATGGCGTTCATCGTCGGTCCCTAATACCTGTTGCGCTTCGGCATCAAGATCCGGCGTCCAGCGATCAGCAACGTCCAGAAGCGCGATCACCACGCCTTCTGGATCGCGCAAGGCAACAGCTTCGCCAATGGCGATCTCATCCGCGAATTCTTCCGTTACATCCAACGGGACAGGAATTGGCCACAAAGAACCGTCAGCCAAGCGCATCTCGTTGACTACCCGGTTATAGTCGTCGCGACACATAAATCCGTTGAGCGGAGCAAACCCTCCATCGAGCAACATTTCTATGTCGCACAATTGCCGTGGTGTCAGGTTCCACGATTTTAACGTAGCCGCTTCCGATTTGGCCGCTGCGATCAATTCGCTAGATAGATAGTGCTCAGGCAGGGGATCAAATCGCACCTGTATCTCCCAGGGTCATTTACACTGTTGCACGAAGGTTAGGCTGATTCATTCCAGCTTGTCTGCCTCTGCCGCCGGCCTATTCGCCCAAATCCAGCTTGCCGCGCAGCAAATCATTGACCGCCTGCGGATTGGCTTTGCCCTGGCTGGCCTTCATCACCTGACCGACGAACCAACCGATCAAACCGGGTTTGGCCTTTGCCTGTTCGACCTTATCGGGATTGTTGGCGATGATATCATCGACTAAAGCCTCAATCGCGCCAGTGTCTGTGACCTGCTTCATGCCGCGGGCCTCGACGATTTCCTTCGGGTCGCCGCCGTCGGTCCAAACAATCTCAAACAGATCCTTGGCGATCTTGCCCGAAATGTCGCCAGCGCCGATCAAGTCCAAGATGCCGCCGAGCTGGTCGGCCGAGATCGGACTGTCCTCGATATTGTGGCCTTCCTTGTTGAGCCGACCGAACAATTCATTGTTCACCCAGTTGGCCGCAATTTTGGCGTCACGGCCGTCGGCAACCGCCTCAAAGTAATCGGCGGAGGCTTTTTCAGATACCAAAACGCCGGCATCATAAGGTTTCAATCCGAAATCGGCGATGAACCGGGCGCGTTTGTCGTCGGGCAATTCCGGCAGTTCAGCGGCGATCGCATCCACATAGGCCTGGTCGAATTCCAGGGGCAGCAGATCGGGATCTGGGAAATAGCGGTAATCATGCGCCTCTTCCTTCGACCGCATCGACCGGGTTTCACCGGCTTTCGGATCAAACAGCCGGGTTTCCTGATGGATACTTCCACCGTCTTCCAAAATTCCAATCTGGCGGCGGGCTTCATAATCGATAGCCTGTCCGGCGAAACGGATGGAATTGACGTTCTTGATTTCACAGCGCGTGCCCAATTCGTCGCCCGGACGGCGCACGGAAATATTTACGTCAGCCCGCATGGAGCCCTGCTCCATGTTGCCATCGCAGGTCCCCAGATAGCGCAGGATAGTACGCATCTTGTTGAGATAGACCTTGGCCTCGTCGACGGAGCGCAAATCCGGCTTGGAAACAATTTCCATTAGCGCCACGCCAGAACGATTGAGATCCACGAAACTCATGGTCGGATGCTGGTCGTGCAGGGATTTGCCGGCGTCTTGCTCCAGGTGCAGCCGCTCAATGCCGATTTCTACCTGCGAACCGTCCAGCATATCCAAGACGACGATTCCCTCGCCGACGATCGGCTGCTGAAACTGCGAAATCTGATAGCCCTGAGGCAGGTCCGGATAGAAGTAATTCTTGCGGTCAAATACCGATTTGAGATTGATCTGCGCCTTCAGGCCGAGCCCTGTACGAACCGCCTGGCGGACACATTCCTGATTGATCACCGGCAACATGCCTGGCATCGCCGCATCAACCAGTGAAACATGGTTGTTCGGTTCGCCACCGAATTCAGTCGACGCGCCTGAGAACAATTTGGCATCCGACGTAACCTGGGCATGGACTTCCATGCCAACGACGACTTCCCAATCTCCGGTGGCGCCCTTAATCAGTTTTTTCGGATCGGCTTCCCGTACGGCGATATTCATATGGATTTTCGCTTTATTTGAGGTTGAATGAATGACCCGGTTTCTCTTATGTTGCCGAAATGGCGACATCGGCCCAGACATTGTCGAGGTGAATAGCTGTGTTAATGGGAACTGTCCACCGGTCGTCGCAGTCTATTGCGAGATTACTGTACTCAAATGATAGTACGCAGCAATTGTCGAGAATCCCCCCAACTGAGACCACCATTAAACGGAATGTCGAAAGCACAACACGATGAATGACGAAGCATTAAAGAAAAAACTCTCCGATTGCGCTCCCTGGCATTTTCAAATCGAGGTACGGCCGGGGATCTGGACTGAAGATTTCAATCCTTCTCCGGAACCAAAAGGCCGCAATCGAGGATTTGTTGTCGTCGATCCGGGGAAAATGAAGGAATCAGTTTTCGACCAATACTATTCACAGGGGTTCCAGGGGAAGACCTTTCTTGATTGTGGCTGCAATGGCGACGGATATTGCTTCGTCGCTCACGAAGCCGGTGCGGAACACGCATTTGGATTTGATGCGAGACAACATTGGATTGATCAAGCCGATCTAATCCATGCCGTGAAATTCGACAACAGCGAGAAGATTTCTTTTGCAGCCCATGAAATGGGCGCCTTGAACACCGACCGCACATATGATGTGACGTTGTTTAAAGGTCTGTTCTACCATCTGGCCGATCCGATTCACGAGTTGCTCAAACTGTGTTCAATTACCAACGAGTTGATGGTTCTTAACACCGTCACCCGGACAGATATTCCTGAAGATTGCCTCTCGCCGATATTTGAGAAAGGCAAGAAGTTGATGTCGGGGGTAGAAGGCCAATCGTGGTATCCAGGCGGGCCTCAAGCGGTGATTCCGTCTTTTGTATATTCCGGATTTCCCTATACTCGAACTATATTTCACCGGTCGATTGGGAAATTGCACGGGACCCAAGTGGGCCGAATGGAAGTCCACGCAGCTCGGAACGAAGCGTTGTTTAAGGATGCTGGGGTCAGCTATGACACTCACGTCAAAGACGACTAGGTTTATCGGATCAACTGCCTATTTAAAATTGTAATCGCAGCGCTGTGTTTCGTCAGATTCTTACGACGAGACATCCTGCACTGATTTTGTATTTGGCAAGGAAACAGCCAACTCAGGCGTTCGACTTCGCCATTTCCGCTTCCCGTTGGCGCATCAGATTGGCCCGATACCGGCCTTGCACCACATCGACGATGATCAGCACGACAATGACAAAATAAAATGTGCTCTTGGCCATCGGCTCAATACCAAAACCAAAGATCGTCAAATGCGCCAAATGTCCGCCTTCCGACACCAACATGATGCCGACGATAAACAATATGAACAGGCCGAGCACTTCATACATCCGGTTCTTTTTCAAGAATGCGGCGACATGATCTGCCAGCAGGATCATCAACAATCCGCCGATGACAATCGCCGTCGCCATCACAGCGAAAACGTCGGTAAGCGCGATGGCCGATAGGATGGAATCAAAGGAAAACACGAGGTTCATGGCCACGATCCAAACGATCGCCATGACCACCGAACGGCCGCCGGACTTGCCGTGACCATCCAGTTCATCCAGCACCAGCATATGAAATATTTCCTTCATCGCTGTGTAGATAATGAACGCACCGCCAATCAGCACCACCACGGAATGCACATCAAACGATGCTTCGAATACATTCGGTATTGATATGGAATAAAACGGCCCTTGCAAATACTGGATGGCGTGGATCACGGCGAACAACAACACAATGCGCAGTATGACCGCCAAGGCGATACCTAACCGCCGCACCATCCTCTGGCGCGAAGGGTCAACACGACCTGATTCAATGGAAATATAAAGCAGATTATCGAAGCCAAGCACCACCTGAAGCAGTACCAGCATGGCCAGCGTGAAGAGATTTTCGATGGTGAAAAGATCGGTCATAGCATCTTGGACTCGGTGGCGCCTGATTATGAAGAATGATATTGGCGCCCTCGACTACCAGCAATCGATTGGTTTGTCATGATCATAAGACCGGTGGGGGATGCGTTTGTGAAATTAGCCGGCCTGGGATATTTTATCTTTCTGTCCAACTATGTTACACATTGCATTACTAAATGTAACATACCTCTGAAGGGCAAATTTGATGGCGCTGACAGTCGGATTGAGATTGGACGAAGAAACGCAGAGACGACTTAAGGAACTTGCCCAGGTGCGGGACCGCACGCCTCATTACCTCATGAAGGAAGCGGTCACAAAATATCTTGAAGGCGAAGAGCTGATTGAGGCGGAAAAAGCCATTCTAATCGCAAGATGGGAACAATACGAGATCACCGGTGAGGCAATCGACCATGAAGATGTGAAATCATGGGCTGCGAAACTGACATCTCACCCATCTTCTGATGAGCCTCGATGACGCCGATTAGATGGCTTCCCGGTGCCGTAGACGATCTTCGTCGACTGCATGATTTTCTGACGCCTCACAGTTTGGATGCTGCCAATCGAGCTATCTCGACACTACTGGATGCATCCGAAACGTTAATGTCGTTCCCCGAAAAGGGCAAACCATTGGAATTCGCTTTGAACTACAGGGAATTGCCTGTGCGGTTCGGGTCTCGTGGATATGTCATACGGTATCGGCTGCACCGGAACGAAGTTCTCATCGTCCGCGTATGGCATGCCCTTGAAAACAGATAAATAGCCAAATAATTCTGGCTCGCGTAGGAAGGCAATAGCCCGCGATCCGGCGATGTAGCCTCATCGCCACCAGCGCTCCGGCTTCGGCGCCAGGCCGGCGGCATCTTCAAGAACCTGGCCAACAGTAAACAGCGAGGCTTCGTCAAACGGCCGGCCGATGAGTTGCAAGCCAAGCGGCAGACCCTGGTCGTCCATGCCGGCAGGCACAGATATTCCCGGTAAGCCGGCCATGTTCACCGTCACCGTGAAAATGTCGTTTAAATACATTTCGACCGGATCACCGCCGGCTTTCTCGCCGATACCAAACGCTGAAGACGGCGTCGCCGGCGTCAGGATGGCGTCGATGCCGTCGGCATAGACATCCTCGAAATCCTTCTTGATCAGAGTCCGGACCTTCTGCGCGCGTAAGTAATAGGCGTCATAATACCCTGCCGACAACACATAGGTCCCAATCAGCACCCGGCGCTTGACCTCATCCCCAAAGCCTTCCGCCCGGGTCTTTTCATACATATCGGTGATGTCGTCACCAGGCACCCGCAGGCCGTAGCGCACGCCGTCGTAGCGGGCCAGATTTGATGAGGCCTCCGCCGGCGCAACGATGTAATAGGCCGGAAGGGCGTATTTGGTGTGCGGCAGAGAAATATCGACGATCTCGGCGCCAGCGTCTTTCAGCCAGGCCTTGCCCTGGTCCCACAATGCCTGGATGTCGGCGGGCATGCCATCGATCGTGTACTCAGCCGGGATACCAATCTTCATGCCCTTCACCGAACCGCCGATCGCGGCTTCATAATCCGGTACATCGATATCAACCGAGGTGGTGTCCTTGGGATCCACCGATGCCATGGATTTCAGCATGATCGCCGCATCTCGCACCGAACGGGTGATCGGGCCGGCCTGGTCCAGCGAAGAGGCAAAGGCGACAATGCCCCAGCGCGAACAACGGCCGTAAGTCGGTTTCATCCCGACCGTACCGGTAAACGCCGCCGGTTGGCGGATTGATCCGCCGGTATCCGTCGCCGTTGCCCCTGCCGCAATCCGCGCCGCCACCGACGACGCCGAGCCGCCCGATGAACCGCCCGGTACCAGGTTGGTGTCATCGCCATTGCGCCGCCACGGATTGGCGCAGGGTCCGAAATAAGAAGATTCGTTCGACGAGCCCATGGCGAACTCATCGCAGTTGAGCTTGCCCAACATGACGGCGCCATCGGCCCACAAATTGGCCGTCACGGTTGATTCGTAGCGCGGCGTGAACTCATCGAGAATATGACTGCAAGCTGTGGCCCGCACGCCTTCAGTACAAAACAAATCCTTGATGCCCAGCGGGATGCCTTCCAATGGCCGGGCATCGCCAGCCGCCAGCTTTTCATCCGACGCGGCCGCCATCTCTCGCGCCGTGTCCGGCGTCTCCAAAACAAATGCATTCAATTCCCGCGCTTGCTCCACCGCGCCGATATAGGCGTCGGTCAGCTCAGTGGCGGAAAATTCCTTGGCGGCAAGTCCGTCGCGGGCCGCGGCAATGGTCAAATCAGTCAAGTCGGTCATGTGTGTCTCTGGATGTAAATAAGTGCGGACGTTTTGCGGATGCGGCGAAAATACGGTTACTCAACAACCTTCGGGACCATGAAATAGTGATCGTCCGAGGCCGGGGCATTGGCGATGATGTCGTCGGCTTTCTCACCGTCGGTTACGCCGTCGACGCGTTTCTTCATGTCCACGTCGACCACCGATGTGATGGGTTCAACACCCTCGATATCGACTTCATTCAATTGCTCCACCCAATCCAAAATGGAGTTCAACTCGCCCTGCATTTTTTCTGCCTCGTCATCGGAAATGGCGATGCGGGCCAGATGGGCGACGCGTTTGACGGTGGCCGTGTCGACGGACATGGGAACGTTCTCCAAACAAGGATGGTGGCGCGGGCGATATTTGAACCGCGGCTATCGGGCAGGCCTATAGCATCGCCGGGTTTATAAGAGCAAGTCGTCAGCGTGCCGGCAGAGCCGCCAACCACGCTGCGATCTTAGATGTCGCGGCCTCCTGCGTCACCACGCCGAGATGATTTACGCCCGGTAGCACGTGATAGGTCCCGGTCGAATTGTGAGCCGAAATCACCTCCTCATAGCGGTCAGCGTAAAATGATTCGTCCTCCGCCCCGGCGACAACCAGCAACGGTTTCTTGATGGTGGCCAGATCCGCCTCGTAGTCGGCATGCGGCGCAAAGCCGGTGTTCATGCGATAGGTATAGGTCAGCGTTGCCGTATGACCGAAGGGGCCTTTCAGCACGCTTTCAGGCATGGCAAAGCTGATCACTGGCAGATCATTAAATGCTGTCACGCCAACCGCGTTCAACATCGTCAAACCGATAATCCGACGCACCGCTGGCTGCGCCCAGCCGCCGGAATTCTCCCGCGTCGTCGGCGCGTTATACTTCAAGAACGGCGCCAGCAGGATAAAGGCGTCTGCCTGCCCGCCGTGATCGCCACCGGCGAAGCGAAGCACGAACCCGCCACCGGACGAATGACCGCCCAAAACAATCTGAGCGCCGGGACGGTCGCGTTTTAAGTTGGTGATCAAATCGGCAATGTCGTCCTCAAGCTGGGAAATATAGTCGATGTCGCCACGCCGCGCCGGCTTGGCCCCATGGCCGCGCATATCAGGAACAATCACCGTGCCAGAGCCACTGGCCAATTGCTTCGCCATGGCGTGAAACTGCATCCCATGCCAGGCCGAACCATGGACCAGAATGATGAACCTTTCCGGTCCATCGCTGCCGTCGTAACGCCGAAATAACAGAGCCGCGCCATCGCGCGCCTTATAAGTTTGGCTTTCCGGTAGGTCGGAATAATCAATCGCCAAGGCGCTCTCAAACGCCATGCCTTTGCCGGGTTCCGGGGTCGCCGGCGCTGGTTGGTCTGAATAGACCAGCCCGATCGCGATCACGAAAAATATGACCACGGATATAACAAGCGACAGTCCGATTTTCCTGATCACGGGAATCTCCAGATTTTCAAATAAATAACCGGCTATCCCCTATCACCCGGCCAAGTCACCGTCGACTGGTATCCCGGATACCGGCGTAGAGTCCTCCGGTATGAGATGTCGCGCCGCGCCGTCCTTGCGGTTTCGGCCACAGACCTGTCTACTTGCATGATTGCGAGGCAAGAGCATTCATGGGAGCCAGGTGATGGCCAAAAGCGGCGGCAAGAAGAAGATCTCCAACAAGGCATATCTAAAGGAACTGGAACGGCTACAGGTCGAGCTGGTAAAACTGCAGGAATGGATCAAGCACGAAGGCTTGAAGGTGGTTGTCATCTTTGAAGGCCGCGATGCCGCCGGCAAGGGTGGCACGATCAAACGCATCACCGAACCGCTCAATCCGCGCATTTGTTCCGTCGTAGCCCTGCCGGCGCCAACGGAGCGTGAAAAGACCCAATGGTATTTCCAACGCTACGCCGCACATCTGCCGGCGGCCGGCGAAATGGTGCTGTTTGACCGCTCCTGGTACAACCGCGCCGGTGTGGAACGCGTCATGGGCTTTTGCACCGACGAGGAATATTCAGAATTCATGCGCTCCTGCCCGGAATTTGAGCGCATGCTGGTGCGGTCCGGCGTTATCGTTATCAAGTACTGGTTTTCCGTCGCCGACGACGAGCAGGAGCGGCGCTTCCAGTCGCGCCTGACCGAACCCACCAAACGCTGGAAGCTGTCACCGATGGACCTGGAATCCCGCAAGCGCTGGGTGGAGTATTCCAAGGCCAAGGACCACAATTTCGCCCATACCGACATCAAACAAGCGCCCTGGTACGTGGTCAACGCGGACATTAAGAAACACGCCCGGTTGACATGCATCAGCCATCTTTTGAGCCTGTTCGATTACAAAGATCTGACGCCAGAACCGGTGGTCCTGGAAGAACGCCCACCACAAACAGGCTATGTTCGCCCGCCGATGGAGGATCAGACATTCGTGCCCGACGTCGTTGCCCAATTGATGAAAAATGAGGCCGCCGGGGGTTAGAGCTCGAACGCCTCACCGATCTCCGGCACCTTCACTTTGTCGGCGTCCTCGTCCATTTCCACCAGGAATTTTTCGGCATCGGGATCAATGATCGCGAATGTGCCGTAGTGGCACGGAATGATAGTGGAAAAATCAAAGAACCGGCGGCAGGCAATCGCTGCCTGGGTGGCGCCCATGGTGAACCGGTCGCCGATCGGTACAATCGCCACATCGGGCCGGTGGAACTCGTGGATCAGCGCCATATCGCCGAACATGTTGGTGTCGCCCATATGATAGAGCGTTGGCTGGCCTTCGGCCTCAAAAATCAGTCCGTGAGGGTTGCCCAAGTAAACTGTTTCACCGTCAATGATGGTGCCGGACGAATGATTGGCGACGGTAAACGTCAAGGCAAAGTCGCCGCAATCGACGGTGCCGCCGGAGTTACCCGGATTGATATTCTCCACGCCCTTTGCGCCCAGCCACATGCATATCTCGAAATTGGCGATCAGCTGCGCGCCCGTCGCCTTGCAGATATCAACGGCGTCACCAACGTGATCGTCATGGCCATGGGTCAATGCCACATGGGTACATCCGGCGCTGGCCGCTTCCACGGTGCCGTTAAAGGTCGGCGAACCGCTCAAAAACGGATCGATCAGAACAACGGCATCATTGATCTCAGCACGAAAGGCGGAATGGCCCAGCCAGGTAAGTTTCATTGATCTTGCCTCCTCAAAAACAAAAGGCCGGTTAGCCCGGCATTACATAAGGCGAGTATAATCCGCTCGTCGCTTCCCACAAGCCTATCCCCCATGATAGGACGCAGGCCATGGCAACCGATACCGCCCTTCCCGTCCAAGAACTCGCCGACCGGCTTGAACCGCATCTACGCCTGATGGGATTGGATTTGGGCTCCAAAACCATTGGGTTGGCGATTTGCGACGAAGGGCTGCGAATTGCCTCGCCACTACTGACCATCCGGAAAAAGAAATTCGGTCCCGATAGCGATACCCTATTGGCGCTGTGTGAAGAACATCGCATTGGGGGCCTGGTAATTGGCCTACCCCTCAATATGGATGGTTCAGAAGGACCGCGGGTCCAGGCAACGCGGGCGTTCGTACGCAACCTGGCGCAAAAATCCGATATGCCGGTTGCTTATTGGGATGAACGTCTGTCAACCGCGGCGGTCACCCGAACCCTGCTAGAAGCCGACACATCCAGAAAACGCCGTAGCGAGGTGGTCGATAAGATGGCCGCTGCTTATATTTTGCAAGGTGCCCTCGACTGGCTGTCCAATCATCGCGCCAGAGCCGAAATCTAAGGACCGAAAATGCCGAACAACGTCACCCTTCATCACTATCCGCAATCGCCGGTGTCGGAAAAAGTCCGTGTCGTCCTCGACATGAAAGGGCTGACCTGGAATTCGGTTGAAATCCCACGTTTGCCGCCAAAACCCAATCTATCGGCGTTGACCGGCGGCTATCGGCTGACACCGGTCATGCAAATCGGCGCTGACATTTATTGCGACACGAAGTGCATTATCAACGAGTTAGAGCGCCGCTTTCCCGATCCGACGCTGTTTCCCAACGGGTCGGCTGGGCTGGCACAGGGGATCGGACAATGGACCGACGGGCCGTTGTTTCAAGATGTGGTGACGGTCGGTCTGGTCGAAATGAGCCCGAATATGCCGCCGGAATTTCTCGCCGATCGTGGCCCGCTCTATTTCGGTGCTGGGTTTTCGCTCGACGACATCAAAAACAAATACAACGAATGCCTGGCCAATATCCGCACCCAATTCGGCTGGATCAACGACCGCCTCGCCTCGAGTGATTTCCTGTTTGGCGCTGAGCCGGGATTGGCCGACGCACTGGTTTATTATCTGGTCTGGTTCCTGCGCGATCGTATGGCGACCGGCGAGCAGTATCTGGCGCAGTTTGAAAATTTGGTTGCTTGGGAACAGCGGATAATGGCCATTGGCCACGGTAAACAAGTTGAGATGAGTGATCTGGATGCCTTGGAAATCGCCCGCCTGGCCCAGCCGACATCTGCGGCCCAGGTCGATGAAACTGATCCACTCGGACTCAGAGCCGGGCAGCACATCTGCGTCGAACCGGTGGCCGGCGGACCACAGGTAGCCGGTACGCTTCACGGACTATCCGTCCACCATGTTGCCCTGTTGCGAACCGATGAGCGGGCCGGTGAAGTCTGCGTCAACTTCCCCCGGCTCGGCTATCGGATCACTTCGCAATAACCTGTTTCTCAGGCATCATGCCCGGATTCGAGTATTAATCAAATAAATCCTGATAAAGGATTGGTTCTTCAGCGTTATCTACGGCTAACTCGAAGCAGTTACTCTAGCTAGATTGCCTGCTGGATTGATCTATCCCAGCCTGACCCTACGTCCGCGCCAAGAAAAGCCGCTGGACCGACCTCCTCGTTTGCGCTTAGCTTCTTGGCATAAACAATGACGGGAGGGGATCATGATACATACCGGATCATCAAGACTTCACACACACGTCGCTTCAATCAGCACACTGGCCGCCATGACATTGGCACTTGGCGCGTCCACGGCATATGCCGCTGACGCCGGCGATCGAAAAGCCGCGGTTGAAATGTCAAAGGCGATGGTCACCACAGGGCCATGGCCGGCCGGCGATCAACGTGGCATGGCCAATACGCTCGGGCCCGGCACCTGGATGCGCTGCGCCGCGCATATGAGTTCCCCTGGCGCCAAGGTCTATGAGCTCAATCATATCCGCTCCAACACGATGCCGGCGTCGCCGTTTGGCCGGCCGCTTTCATACACTTTTACTCCGTCGGTATCGCTGCCTGGAACCCGTCACGTGTTCAACGGCGAGAACGTCAATGGCGGCGAACCGGGTGCGCAGGGAACGCAGATGGATGCGCTGGGTCATTTCGCCTATTACGACAAAGCCTGGGACGGCAAAGGCGCGCCGCCGCTTGACGGCGCCAAATATTATGGCGGCCATTCCCAGAAAGACGTCAAACCGGCGCCGGATTCACCGCTGCTGAAATTGGGCATCGAGAACGCCCCGCCGATTGTGACATCCGCTATTCTGCTCGATGCCAAAGGGCATATGGGCAAGGGCAAAATGCTGGCGCCAGGCACCTTGGTCACCAAAGCCGATATCGATGCCATGGTGGCGGCGCAGGGCCTGGGCTGGCGCGGTATTCTGCCTGGTGACGTGGTCTATATTTACACCGGTTGGGGCGACCAGTGGGCCGACCCGGATACAGCAAAGACCTACTATTCCATGGGTCCGGGCTTGTCGATCGACGCGGCGAAGTATCTGGCCGAACGCAAGATCGTGCTGGTAGCGTTGGATAATCCGTTCACCGACCCGGTCGCCGCCGGCCAATTGCAGGGCAAAGCCATGCCGCCGCAAGGCATGGGCGACGGCCTGCCCTTCTATATCCATCACCACAATCTGGCGGTTGCCGGCATTCATCAGATCCAAAATGCGAATTTGGGTGCCCTGGCCAAGGACAAGGTCTGGACCTCCTGCACCATGGTCTTGCCATTGCGCTCAAAGGGCCATGCCGGCTCGCCGGTCCGCCCGGTCGCTATCGGCGCACCTGGTCAGTAACGAAAAAAATACGCCCGAGGCATTCGTGCCTCGGGAAACTCAGGGGCCGGATTTACCCCTTGTCGACGCTGGCAATTCCGACCAGCTGTGCGGTTGAAACCTGACCAATAGGATCTAGTTGGATGGGCTCGCCCGGTTCATACCGGAAGGTCTCACCCACCAATTCCTTGAATGGTTCGGTGACACGCACAGACCCGGCGGCGGTGCCTGAAAGCACCTCAAACGCACCGGACATCGCTTCACCCCAGACATTGAAAATAATCCGACGCTTACCAATAACGCCGGCAACGGCCGGACCGACATGGATACCGGCGCGAAGGGTCGGGACCCGGTCACCCCGCGCCCGGCCGGTCAGTTCTTCAGCCATTTCCAGCGCCACGCCGCCAGCCGCGATCGCGTCGAGCCGGGGCTCGTTTTTCAATCCGCCAACAGCAATATAAATGTCGCCGGCAGTCTTGATCGCCTCCAGGCCATAGCGATCGGTAATCCGGTCAAAGGCATTGTGGACGGAATCAAGGAACTCCACTGCCGCGTCGGCATTGTCCTCGTTTATCATCACCGCATTGCCTGATAAATCCACCACCAACACCGTCACCTGGTCATAGTGATCAGCGATACGGCGATCGGGTTGGTTTTTCAGCCGTAAGGCGATCCGCGGCGGCAGTAGGCTGTTGAGCAAGGTCTCCGTACGCTCCGCCTCCGCCGCCAGCGCCACCTCGGTTCGACGCAATGCCCACACGGTATAGACGATCAACAAGGCGTTGATGGTCAGCACATTCAAGGTGATTTGCATAGAAAACTGACGGCGAAACCCGGCGTCGTCAATAAGCACAGAACCAACCTGCGGAACTAAGGCGTAGATCGCGACGATAACAACGTAGGCAGATACCAGATACGCCGCGAACAGACGCCAATTGCCTGGTCCGAACAACACGAACATGGCCGCGCCCATGGTGTAGTAAACATGCGCGCCGCCCTCGATGCCAAAAGCCCAAACTACGTAGAGATTGCCGAACAGGATGGCGGTCACCATCAATAACGCACCGGCCACATCGCCATATTGGTGCATTCGGTGAACGAACAAAAACAGCACCACCAACACCAGATTATAGACGTTGACCGACAGCAGCGGCTCGAATGCATAGACCGCGTTATAGATCGTGTGGCCAAGATTGTTGGCGATACCAATCGCCGAGGCGATGTTGACGATCAGCTGGCGCCGGCGCACATCGCTATCTTCTGAAATGATTCCGGCGCGCGCCAACCGGCCCAGCCAGCGGGGAAGCCGACGGCGGGCCGACATCAACCGTGGACGTGTGCGATCAATTTCCCACATGGTCCTAACTTTAGGTTTGCGGAACGGTATTATCGATGATGCCGCGTACATCATAACGGCCATCGAGCATGCCATAGGTCGCCCGCCACTGGCCGCCAAGGCGGGTATCCAAAAACGCATCGGCAATCAGCCCCGGCGCAAATTTGCGTAAAGCGGCCGCCGCTGCCGTCATCGCCAGTTGTTCGGTCAATATTCGCGCTGAACCCTGATCGGACAGGCATGCGCGGGCGGCGGCTCGCAACACATCGACCGAAACCGGCCCGGATGTGCCCAGATCGGCACCGATCCCTTCCAACACGTCATCCAATGTCGCGGCATTGGAGGCGATGACGCGCAACACATCCAAACACATGACGTTGCCCGATCCTTCCCAGATCGCATTGACCGGAGATTCGCGAAAAATTCTCGGCAGATCGTTTTCTTCCACGTAGCCATTACCGCCAAGGCATTCCATTGCCTCATAGGTGAGCGCTGGTGCGATCTTGCAAACCCAGTATTTGACCACCGGCGTCATCAACCGCGCATAGGCCGCCTGTCGCGGGTCGGATGCTGATTGGTCGTAAGAATCCGCCAACCGCATGACCAATGCTGTCGCGCCGGCAACGTCCAACGCCATATCGGCCAGTACCCGTTGCATCATCGGCTGTTCAATCAGCTGTTTTTGGAACACGATCCGGTGGCGCGCATGGTGAACGGCACGCGACAACGCCGCCCGCATCAAACCCGCCGACGCCAGGGCGCAATCAAGCCGGGTCAACGTCACCATCTGGATGATGGTACGAATGCCCGCCCCCTCCTCGCCGACCTGTTGGGCGAAGGCGCGGTGAAATTCAACTTCCGACGAGGCGTTGGACCGGTTGCCTAGCTTGTCCTTCAGCCGTTGCAGCCGCAGGCCATTGGGGCTGCCATCCGGCAGAAAACGCGGCATCAAGAAACATGTCAGCCCGGCTTCGGTTTGCGCCAAGGTCAAAAACGCATCGCACATCGGCGCTGACAGAAACCACTTATGACCGGTTAAACGCCAATCGTCACCGTCCCTTTCAGCCAGCGATGTATTGGTCCGCACATCCGTGCCACCCTGCTTCTCCGTCATCCCCATGCCTAGGGTAATCCCGGCCTTTTGATGGGCAGGCAAAAAGCGGTGATCATACTTGCGGGTGAGCACCCGCGGCGCCCAGGCATTGAACAGGTCTGGCTGCGCACTCAAGGCGGCCAGCGAAGCGTTGGTCATGGTAATCGGACACAAATGCCCGGTTTCTGTCTGCGCGGTGATAAAATAACGAATTCCCCGAGCAAGATTACGATGCCCGGCATCCGGTCCGGCCGGGTTCCAAACCGAACTTGCCAGCCCGGCCTCGGCGCTGCGGCGCATTAAGGCGTGGTAGGCCGGATGATAGTCGATCGTGTCCTGGCGGTTGCCGCGCGGATCATGGGTTTTCAAGACCGGAAGATTGACGTTGGCCAGGCGGCCGAGCTCCATGGCTTCCGCTGAACCCCAAAATTGCCCGTGGCGGGCCAAACCGTCTTCGGGATCAGCAGCCAACTCGCCGGCGGCGATCCGGGCGAGCATAGGGTCGCCGGTGAACAGGTTCTGGCCGCCATAGGCGGGAACCTGGTTGAGAACCTCATGGGTCGAAAACGGGTCGGCGGTCATGGCATGCTTCCAAGCAACAAATTCTAGTCCAGATTAGGGCGGTTCCCGGCGAATGTCATGCGTCTGATTTCCGATGGAAGCCTGATTGCGGTCGCCGCACTCTGTCTAGCCGTGCTGGATTTCATTCGCCTTAACGACATTCAATTGGCGTTCTTGCGATTTGAATCGACCGCAGGCACCAATTAGGCCGCCGGGCTGTTCAGTTCAATTGATATTCGGCTGAAACAGAAGCTTCACATAGGACCGCAATAACAAAATCTGCTCCGCCAATATTTGCGGGTCATGAACAGCCTTTGACATGATAATACCGCCCTCCACCGTGTTCGACACCATGTCGGCCAATGCGTTCAGATCAACCGGCTCACGGGGCGGGTAGACGGCGGCGATCTCATCAAAAGCCTGGCGAAAACGGGTGCGCCAGGAAAGAACCGATTTCTCCGTCAGTTCCCGCACCGTGCGATCGAACAGCCGCTCATTGTAGCAGTAGGTGGCGATTAGACAGCCGGGATGACCATTTGGCAGGTCGGCCATCAATTCCGAAAACAGTTTTAAAAACACCAGGAACGCATGAAGTGGATCATCGTTCAGCTCCCGGGCGCGGTTTTGCAAGTCATCGAAAAATATGTCCTCGGCCGCCGCATAACGGCGAAGCAGCGCCACGGCGAGCTCGTTCTTATCTTTGAAATGATAGAAAAACCCGCTCTTGGTAATTGAGGCCTCGACGATGATCTCTTCAATCGAGGTAGCGCCGAACCCTTTGGCCAGCACCGATGTCTCGGCAATGTCCATTATCCGCGCCCGCGTTTCCTCGCCTTTTCCCATTTCCCCACCCGATTTTACTGTACCGCTGGTCCAGTTTCTTAGATACCGCCGCCACGGTTATTCAACAATATTCTCATAACCTTTTGAAAAATTACAAGAAAATAGTTCCTCAGAACTACACCACGATCTTCCTTAAAAAACGGAGCCCCCATCGTCATCTGTTGGTCATAACAAAAAAGGAGTCAACAATGACCAACGCAAAATACCGTAACAACCTGCCCCAGCTCAATGGACAAAAACTCCTCACCGACGGCGGATTGGAAACAACCCTGATCTTTCATGACGGCATCGACCTGCCCTACTTCGCCGCGTTTGATCTGCTGCGGACCTTGGAAGGCCGGCGGACACTAAAGGCCTATTACTGCCGCTACGCCCAGGTTGCCAAAGATCGAGATATCGGTTTCATCCTGGATTCGCCAACCTGGCGGGCTCATCAAGATTGGGGCGATTTGATGGGTTACAACGCCGAGGCACTGGAGGCCGCCAATCGCGACGCCATCGATTTGATGGAAGAAGTCCGGTCGGAATTTGAGACCGATACCGCCCCCTTCGTCATCAATGCCAGTATCGGCCCACGTGGTGACGGCTACAATCCCGCCAAGCTGATGACCACTGACGAAGCCGAGGCTTATCATAGCGCCCACGTAAATACCTTCGCCGATGCCGGCGTCGATATGGTCACCGCCTTGACCATGACCCATGTAGAGGAGGCCATCGGTGTCACCCGCGCCGCGCAATCCGCTGGCGTGCCGATCGCCGTTGCCTTTACGGTGGAAACCGATGGACGGTTGCCAACCGGTCAGCCGATCAAGGACGCGATCAACCAGGTCGACGCCGAAACCGGCAATGGGTCGGTCTACTTCATGATCAATTGCGCCCATCCCGAGCACTTCCAAGACGCACTTGAAGCCGGCGAAATTTGGCTTGAACGCATTGCTGGCATCAGAGCCAATGCCTCACGCATGAGCCATGCGGAGCTCGATAATGCGGAGGAATTAGACGACGGCAACCCGGTCGAATTCGGCCAGCAATATCGCGAATTACAGGCGGTTTTACCAAATCTGGCGGTCGCCGGCGGCTGTTGCGGTACAGATCATCGCCATATTGAGGAGATCTATCAAAGCTGCTTCCACCAGCACGCGGCGTAGGACCAACCAATTCCCAAACAACAATAAGCCCCGCGGACAAATCGCGGGGCAATCGCCCAAGGGAGGGCTCAAACCATGCTGCACGTCCCCTACCACACGCTTCACGTCCCCTATAATTTGCGCCCGGCTACCATAAGCGACGCGCACCACATCGCCCGTTTGGTCGATTTCGCCGGTGACGGGCTTTATTACCACCACTGGCGCTCAATCGCTTTTCCAGGCACCGATCCCTGGACCGTCGGCTACCAGCAGGTGCAGTCTCAGACCGGCGACATGTCCTACACCGACACAACGTTGGCTAATATCTCTGGCCGTGTGCTCGCTGGGATGGTCACCTACCCGATCGTTGAGCCGCATGTCGATGATGAAAACCTGCCAGCACTCTTCAAGCCGATCGTTGAGCTGGAAAACCTGGCGGTCGATACATATTACATCAGCGTGCTGGCCGCCTATCCGGAATTTCGCGGTCTGGGAATCGGCGGTAGGTTACTGGAATTGGCCGAACGCAAATCCGCCAATCAGCCCCTAAGCCTGATCGTCAATGACGGCAATAGTGGCGCCTACCGCCTTTATGAACGCCGCGGTTTTCGCAAGCATACATCCCGTCCAATCATCAAAGATGACTGGGACGGCGCCGGCGACAACTGGGTCTTGATGATGAGGTAGTCCCGAGCCGGCGCCTGACCTGCCTCGGATCACAGCTTTCATTGTTATCCGTAACGATGATTGACCTGTACCGGCCCTGCCGGATTTCCTATCCTTATCGCGACGCGGCGGCGATCATCTGTCCGCCGATGAAGGCTCCGCGCCCGCGAAAGGATAAAAATGTCAGCCATTGCCTTTGATTTACCAGCCGATGTCGAACAAGTCCGCGATGGTATTCGCGCCTTTGCTCTAGCCGAGGTGATTCCACGCCATGCGGATAATCGCGAGCTGTTTGAAAATGCCCGATTGAAATATGCCGAGGATGGCCGGCTGTCAGAACCTGTCCGGACGATGATCCGCGAAGTACGCATGGCATCGGCGAAGTCTGGATATTATCATATGTGCGTACCGGAGGGGCTGGGCGGCGGCGGTTTCGGTATGCAGGCCTACTACGCCTGCTGGCAGGTATTATTCCATACCTGCGGACCGCAAAACTGGATGATGCTCTACGCGCTGGCCCACTGGGCCTTCGGGCCGAGCCGGTTATTGGAAAAGGTCACCGATCAGGCGCGCGATGAAATCCTGCCGCCATTGATGTCTGGCGAAAAATCCATGTGTTTCGCGCTATCAGAACCCGGAGCCGGATCCGACGCCACTATGATACAGACCAAGGCCACGCCGGACGGTGAAGGCTGGCGCATCAACGGCCGCAAGATCTGGATATCCAATGCGCCGATCGCAGATTATTGCGTGCTATTCGCGATCACCGATCCCGATCGTGCCGCGGCCCGTAAGGGGGGCATTTCAGCCTTTCTGGTTCCCACCGACGCACCGGGTTTCATCATGCAGCGCGTGGTCAAACTGTTTGGCCATATCGGCGGTGATGAAGCCGAGCTCGCTTTCGACGATTTGCACGTGGAACCGTGGCAGGTAGTTGGCGAGTTGCACAACGGCTTTTCCGCCGCCCTTTACGGCGTCTCGCTGGGACGGATTTACAATTCCGCCCGCGCCGTCGGCCTCGGACGCTGGTCACTGGAACTGGCGCTGGACTACGCCAAGATCCGCGAGGCTTTCGGCCATCCCATCGCTGAATATCAAGGTGTGTCGTTCCCCCTCGCTCAGGCCGCCACCGAGCTGCACGCCGCCCACCTAATGGGGTTGAACGCCACCAAACTCCTTGATGATGGCCATCCGGCGATCAAGGAGCTTTCCATGACCAAATCCTATTCGGTGCAAATCGGCCTTGCCGCCATCGACCGGGCTATGCAAGCCCATGGCGCCATGGGTCTGACCAATGAGCTGGGGCTAGCCGAAGCCTGGCAATACCTGCGCATCATCAACATCGCCGACGGCTCCAATGAGATATTGGCAAAGACAATTGCCCAACGGTTGTTGAAGGGGGATGTGGAGGTTTAGGCGGCTATTGCGCCATTTGCCTCTTGAGAAAATCCAGCACCAGGCGTTTCGGCTCTTTGAAATCTAACAGCGCGTGTTCGCTCGCCAACGGACCATCCTTGAACACAATCGATCGGCTGCCGTTTTTCTCGTTCACGTAGAAACCGCAATCACCCTTGGTGATCGGATGTTGAAACCACGGATCCTTGGCGCCGACCAGGGTCAGGACTGGCTCGTTGTCTGGCGCCTTGATGCCAGCATATTCAAACCACCCGGCATTGCAGGTCCAGCCCTCCACCACACGCGCCGATACCCGTTGTTGGTCATTCCTCGGTTCAAAGGTCGCCGTGGTAATGGCTCCTTGGCTCAACCCGACAAGAAAGATGTTATTCGGATCGACAAAAGGCAGCTTTCGGGCCTCTTCGATGGCATGCCCAGCATCGAATTGACGAATTTTCAATGTGCCGCGGTAAAGCCCGCCGCTGTGGGTCGCCGGGTCACATGACTTGGGAAATTTTTTGCGGGCGAAACTGGCCGGCGCGATCACCAGAAATCCGTTGTCAGCAAAAAACCGAACCCGCCGCAGACTGCCCGCCCAAAGGCCGCTGCAGCCATGCAGGTAAATGATGGTGGGTATTTTTCGCGTTTCCCCCACCAGGGTTTCGCGCAGTTGATCCATCGGCACAATTTTTGAAAAACCATCGCCTGTAGGAATACGGACAACCGATGCCTGCCATGTGCGCGCCAACTCGACCGGGTCCGACCAGTCTGCTTCGACCATGTCAGCAACAGCGGTAAATTTTTTGGTGAAATTATGCAGGCCGACCACCTGGGCATGAACCGGCATTGCGATCAGGATAAGTGCAATGACAATCAAAAGTACGCGCACAATGGTTCTCCGGGCGAATTATGTTGATAGCACCCCATAGAAACGGGTTTTACCGACGAAGGCTATTAAATCCGCCTTGCCGGCTTTAGCGACTCCGCCTATAGGTTTCGCTTTAATGAACAATTCATCCACACACCCGGTCGCGCACTTTCCGCACCGCCACCTCTTGGGCATTGAAGGCTTGATGCCGCCGGAGATTATCACCCTTTTAGATATGGCCGATGACGCCGTTGAAGTCAGCCGCCAGGTCGAGAAGAAAAAATCCACATTAAGAGGCCGGACGCAGATCAATCTGTTCTTCGAAGCCTCTACCAGAACCCAGTCATCCTTCGAGCTGGCCGGCAAGCGCCTGGGCGCTGATGTCATGAACATGGCAGTCAGCTCGTCTTCAGTAAAGAAGGGTGAAACGCTGATCGACACCGCGGCAACACTCAACGCTATGCGGCCCGATCTCTTGGTCGTTCGCCATCATGCCGCCGGCGCCGTTGAGTTACTGGCGCAAAAGGTTGGCTGCTCGGTGATCAATGCCGGCGATGGCGCTCATGAGCACCCGACCCAGGCATTATTGGACGCCCTCACCATTCGCCGCAACAAGGGCCGGATCGAAGGTCTGACCGTGGCGATTTGCGGCGACATCCGACATTCTCGTGTAGCCCGATCCAACATCATCCTGCTCAACACGATGGGCGCCCGTGTGCGCGTCGTTGCACCCTCAACCTTACTACCGACGCATATTGAGCGGCTCGGTGTCGAGGTTCACCGGACCATGGAAGACGGCCTTGCCGGGGCCGATGTCATTATGATGTTGCGCCTTCAGCGGGAACGCATGTCGGGCACCTTCGTGCCGTCGGTGCGCGAATATTTCCATTTCTTCGGCCTCGATGAAGACAAGCTGGCCTACGCCGCTGAAGATGCCATTGTCATGCATCCCGGGCCGATGAACCGAGGCGTGGAAATCGATCCCGCCGTCGCCGACGGGCCGCGCAGCGTCATTCGCGAACAGGTGGAAATGGGGGTCGCGGTGCGTATGGCGACGCTTGAGGCGCTCGCCGCCCACCTACCCAACAGTTGATGAGGACCGCACCATGACACCGATCCTCGGACCCGACCGGCCGGTTGTTCTGCAAAATGGTCGCGTTGTTGACCCCTCCCGCGCATATGATGCAACGGCGACTATCGTCATTGTCGACGGAGTAATTGCCGCCGTTACACAAAACAACGACGCCTACACTTTTCCAGACGGCGCCGAGATCGTCGATTGCACCGGCAAGATCATTGCACCCGGCTTGATCGATATGCGTGTCTTTGTCGGCGAACCCGGCCATGAACACCGCGAAACGCTGGCATCGGCCAGCCAAGCAGCTGCGTCCGGCGGTGTGACGACAATGGTCACCATGCCCGATACCGATCCGGTGATTGACGATATCGCCCTGGTCGATTTCATGCGCCGGCGGGCCCGCGATACGGCTATTGTCAACGTCCGCCCGATGGCCGCCATGACCCGTGATCTGGCCGGCGGCGAACTCACGGAAATGGGCTTGCTGCAGGAAGCCGGCGCGGTGGCCTTCACCAACGGCCGCCAACCGATCAACAATGCCATGGTCATGCGCCGGGCGATGACCTATGCCCGCGATTTCGACGCCTTGATCGTCCACAATCCGCAGGAATTGGAACTGGTCGGATCCGGCGTCATGAATGAGGGCGAGATGGCCACGCGGCTTGGCTTGATCGGCATTCCCCGCGAAGCCGAAACCATCATGTTGGAGCGTGATATCAGGTTGGCGGCGCTGACCGGTGCCCGCTATCACGCCGCGCAGGTATCTTGCGCCCAATCGGTTGATATCATCAGGCGGGCAAAAAACGCCGGACTGCAGGTCTCCTGCGGCACGTCGGTGGCTCATGCCACGCTGAATGAAACCGATATCGGGCCCTACCGGACGTTCTTCAAAATGTCGCCGCCACTGCGGTCGGAAGATGACCGGCTGGCGATTGTCGACGGCATCGCCGATGGCACCATCGACGTTGTGGTTTCCAGTCACGACCCGCAGGACGTCGAAACCAAGCGCCATCCCTTTGCCGAAGCCGCCGATGGCGCCATCGGATTGGAAACATTGCTGGCGGCCTGTTTGCGGTTGGTCCATGCCGGTCAGGTGGAACTCATCGACCTATTGGGCGCCTTATCAACCAAACCGAGTCGCCTGCTCGGATTGCCGTCAGGGACCATTAATCCCGGCGCCCAGGGCGATTTGATCGTCATAGATTTGGATGAACCCTGGGTCATGCAGGAAGACCAGATCTTGTCGCGGTCGAAGAATACGCCATTTGAAGGCGCCAGGTTCACTGGCAAAACCATACGTACCCTGGTTGCCGGACGCACAGTCTACGACTACCGTGGATAGTTCGTATCTGTGAACAATCGTTTTGCCTCGGCTGGAATTTAACTGATGCCCGACCCCATCAGCTGGACGCTCGTCTGGCCCTATTATCTCGTCGCCTTGGTATTCGGCTACCTGCTGGGATCGATTCCCTTCGGATTGGTTTTGACCCGCCTGGCCGGCAAAGGTGATATCCGCGAGATTGGTTCAGGCAATATCGGCACCACCAATGTCTTGCGCACCGGTAACAAATGGCTTGCTGCCGCCACCCTGCTTGGCGACATGATGAAGGGCTGTTTCGCTGTCTTGATCGCGGCGGAATGGGGACCTGAAACAGCTGTGATCGCTGGCTTTGGCGCATTCCTGGGGCACCTTTTTCCGGTGTGGTTGAAGTTTCGCGGCGGCAAGGGCGTCGCGACATTCCTCGGAATTCTCCTGGCCTTTCACTGGGTTACGGCACTGGTCTTCGCCATGATCTGGATCGGCACTGCCGCCATCACCCGTTTTTCATCGCTCTCAGCATTGATCGCCAGCCTCGCTGTACCCTTCGTATTGGTTGTTTTCGATGAATGGAAACTGGCGGAATTGTTCGTTGTGTTGACAATTATATTGTGGCTCAAACACGCCGAAAATATTCGCCGGCTGATCGCGGGAACCGAATCCAAAATCGGTCGATCGTGATGCCCGGCACCGGCCAAGAGGAAAGCTATGTTGAGCTCTCCGATGAACAAAAACTCGCCTGGCTGAGGCTGTTTCGAAGTGAAAATGTCGGCGGCGCCACTTTTCGCGATCTGCTCAATCATTTCGGCTCGGCAACAGCCGCCCTTGACGCCATTCCCGATCTATCGCGTCGTGGCGGCTCGCGGCGGACCATCAAGATATGTTCGATGGCGGATGCTGAACGGGAGCTTCGCGCTATCGCCGCCGCTGGCGCTCATCTAGTCGCCATAGGCGAACGCGGCTATCCGCTTTTGTTGCGTCACGTCGATGCCCCGCCGCCATTGCTGACCATCCGCGGTTCGATGGATATATTTAGTCGCGCCGCAATTGCCATCGTCGGTTCACGGAATTGCTCCATATCCGGTAAGAAAATGGCGGTCATGCTGGCGCGGGATTTGGGTGAGGCAGGCTTTGCGATCGTTTCCGGCCTGGCGCGCGGGATCGATACCGCCGCCCATGAATCCAGCCTGCCGACGGGCACGATCGCCGTACTGGCTGGCGGTATCGATCATATATATCCGGCTAGCAACGAACCGCTTTATCACGCCATGCTCGCCCAAGACGGCGCCATCATGACGGAGATGCCAATCGGGCATAACGTGCGCCCGCAAGATTTTCCGCGACGCAACCGGTTGATCTCCGGCAGTGCCTATGGCGTCGTTGTCATCGAAGCGGCAACAAAATCAGGCTCTCTTTACACCGCCCGATTCGCTACCGAACAAGGCCGTGAGGTTTTTGCCGTCCCCGGATCCCCGCTCGATCCGCGTTCAGCCGGCTGTAACAAACTGATCAAGGACGGCGCGGCGTTGGTTCGAAGTGCCGAAGATGTGATCGTTGAAATTCAGCCGCTTATCGGCCGACCGCCACCCGAGCGCTCGTCCGCGCGGGAGGAAGATGGCGAACAGCAATTGCCCCTGGAGCCGGCCGAAGATGATGCCCGTCGTCAGGTCACAGGGGCGCTCGATACAACCCCCGTGGCCATTGATGAGATTATCCGCCACACCGGACTTCGCGCCGCTGTTGTCCAATTAATCCTACTGGAATTAGACCTCGCCGGCCGGCTGGAACGCCATGGCGGGCAGAAAGTTTCATTGATCCCGTGATTGGAAAACGGCGGTATCAGGCGCACCTGGAGCGTCATCGTCGATCTTAGACAAAGTTTGGCTGGCCGCCTCTTCACGCGCCACGTCCAGCAAATAAGCCAACATGCCCAAATCATTTTGCGCGCACAGCGCACGCAATTCAGCGCACATTTTCTCTACATAACGCGCCGTTTCTTTCTTCGATCCAGGGTTGCTGTTCGTCATTATTCTCTTCCAAATTGTAGCATCACATATACGTATTGCTTGCGATCGACACCGATCGAAAATTCAAATACGCCAATTTAGGATGCTCACTAAGACCGTAATCCAAGATCATTATACTCTAACGCAATACGTGCTGACCATCAATTTATCATCTCAACGTTGTAGAGAAAGTGACCCCTTGCGTCGACATGGCCTTGACCAATGCGCTTCAAACGTCCATTTCACGTTCGGTCGCCGCGCTCACCAAGGGATGCGGCCATAGCGATTATCCGTGTGACAACCGAAATTCTTAGAAAAAGACGAACGGACAAGCATGTCGGCAAATGTAGTTATTGTGGAATCGCCCGCCAAGGCGAAGACGATCAACAAGTATCTCGGCGGCGATTATGAGGTTTTTGCCTCTTATGGCCATGTACGTGATCTACCCGCCAAGGATGGATCAGTGCTGCCGGACGATGATTTTTCCATGTCTTGGGAAGTCGATACGAAGTCCAAAAAACGTCTCAACGAGATCGCCTCAGCGGTGAAATCAGCGGACAGATTGATTCTCGCGACTGACCCGGATCGCGAAGGTGAAGCGATTTCGTGGCATGTATTGGAGTTTCTGCAATCCAAGAAAGCGATCAAAGACAAACCCGTCGAGCGGGTGGTTTTCAACGCCATCACTAAGAACGCCGTGCTTGAAGCCATGGCCAATCCACGGGCGATTGACAGTCCGCTGGTAAACGCCTATCTCGCCCGCCGGGCCTTGGACTACTTGGTCGGCTTCACCCTATCTCCTGTGTTGTGGCGGAAACTGCCCGGCGCCCGTTCCGCCGGCCGGGTGCAATCCGTTGCTCTGCGTCTCGTTTGTGAACGCGAACAAGAAATCGAAGCATTTCGACCGCAAGAATATTGGTCGCTTGTCGCCGCTTTGAAAAATAGCACCGGCCAGGTCTTCGAAGCCCGGATCAGCGCCTATGACGGCAAAAAGATTGGCCGCAAGGATATTCCCGACAGCGAGCTGGCCCACAAGATCAAAGCCATGCTCGATGCGGCGGACTTCACCGTTGAAAGCGTCGAATCCAAACCACACAAACGCAATCCGCAACCGCCGTTCACCACATCGACGATGCAGCAAGAAGCCTCCCGCAAGCTCGGATTTTCCGCCAAGCAAACGATGCAGGTTGCCCAGCGGCTTTATGAAGGCATTGAAATCGGTGGCGAGACCGTCGGTCTGATCACCTATATGCGAACCGACGGTGTGCAGATGGCGCCAGAGGGGTTACAAAGCGCCCGCCAGCAGATCGATAGCCGCTACGGCGCCGAATATCTGCCCGATGCGCCGCGCCAATATTCCGCAAAAGCCAAAAACGCTCAAGAAGCCCATGAGGCAATCCGGCCGACCGGCTTTGAACGTTGGCCGGCTGAGGTCAAGGCGCTGCTGGAACCTGATCAGGCAAAACTTTACGACCTGATTTGGAAGCGTGCCGTTGCCAGTCAGATGCGCAGCGCCGAGATGGAACGTACCACGGTCGATATCACCGCTCGCCAAAACGGCAACGAGGCGACTATGCGCGCCACCGGGTCGGTCATTCGGTTTGACGGCTTTTTGTCGATCTATCAGGAAGGTCGCGACGACGAGGAAGACGAAGAATCCAAGCGCCTGCCCGCCATGACCGCCGGCGAAACCGTCAACCGCGATAAGCCGATCACTGCCACTCAGCATTTCACCGAGCCGCCGCCGCGCTATACGGAAGCCACACTGATCAAGAAGATGGAAGAGCTCGGCATCGGCCGGCCCTCCACCTATACCTCGACGCTGTCGGTTCTCAGTGATCGCGATTATGTGCGGCTGGAAAAGAAACGGCTGATCCCGGAAGACAAGGGTCGTCTGGTGACCGCCTTTCTAGGCAGCTTCTTCACTCAGTATGTTCAATATGGCTTTACCGCCGGATTGGAAGAAAAGCTCGATCGCATTTCCGCCGGCGAGTTGGAGTGGAAGGATGTCTTGAAGGAATTCTGGCGGGATTTCTCCCTGTCGGTCTCCGAAATCAAGGATCTGCGCGTCAGCGAAGTGCTGGAAGCACTCAATGAAGTTCTTGGCGCGCATATATTTCCGGCCCGCGAAGATGGCGCTGATCCGCGCACCTGCCCCAAATGCGACGATGGCCGGCTGTCCTTGAAAACCGGCAAGTACGGTGCGTTTGTCGGCTGTTCCAACTATCCCGACTGCCGCTTCACACGTCAATTCACCACCAACGGCGAAAATGGCGATGCGGAACAGGATGGACCGAAGTTGCTCGGCACAGATCCCGAATCTGGTCTGGACGTAACCCTACGGTCTGGCCGGTTCGGCCCTTATGTTCAGCTCGGCGAGGAAGCCAAACCGAAACGTGCGTCGCTACCAAAAGACTGGCCAATTGACGCGGTGGATCTGGAGAAAGCCCTGCGGCTGTTATCGCTGCCGCGCGAGGTTGGTCTGCATCCTGAAACCGGGCAAATGATTTCCGCTGGTCTGGGCCGTTACGGACCCTTTGTGCAGCATGAAAAAACCTACGCCAACCTGCCGTCGGTGGATGAGGTTTGGGATGTCGGTCTAAACCGGGCCGTTACGCTCATTGCCGAAAAGCAGGCACGTCCTGGGCGCGGACGGGCGACCCCGGCGGCGTTGAAGGAACTGGGCGAGCATCCGGAACTAAAAGGCCCGATCACCGTGCGTGATGGCCGCTACGGGCCCTATGTCAATCATGGCAAGGTCAATGCTACGTTGCCCAAGGGCACTGAACCGATGTCGGTGACATTGGAACAGGCGATTGAATTGATCGCCGCCAAGGCCTCCAAGCCGAAAAAGCCGCGCCGAACCAAATCATCCGGTTGATTGTGATAATAGGGCAAGATGGTCAAGCGCGGTAAGGCGGCGAAGAAGAAAAAGGGTCTCCCAAGCCGCGATGAGCTTTTAAAGTTCATCGCCGAGCAGCCGGGCAATCCGGGTAAGCGCGAAATCGCCCGCGCTTTTGGCATCACCGGCAATGCCCGGATGGATCTAAAAAAGCTGATCAAGGAACTCAAAGACGAGGGCCTGATCGAGGGACACCGCCGCCGCCTGTCACAGCCCGGCACATTACCGCCGGTCACCGTGTTATCGGTGATAGAGCGCGATAGCGACGGCGAGCTCATCGCTATTGCCGAGCGCTGGGACGAAGAAGAACACGGCCCCTCACCCAAAGTTTTGATCCTGCCCGACAATAAAGGCCGGCAAGCACCGGGTATCGGCGACCATGTCCTGGCGCGTATTTCCAGCACCAAGGGTGAGGAAGGCATTGCTTATGCCGGCAAGGTCATCAAAATCCTCGACAAAAAACCGAACGATGTCCTGGGCATTTTCCGCACCTTCAAGGACGGCGGTCGCATCGAACCGATTGATCGCAAACAACGCGAGTTATCAGTTGAAAAGGGCGACGCCGGACGTGCGAGGGACGGCGACTTGGTGTCCGTCCGCGTCATTCGAGGCGGCCGCTTCGGCAGCACCCGGGCGGAAGTCATCGAGCGCATCGGTTCGATGGATTCAGAACACGCCATATCGACTATCGCCATCCATGATCACCGGCTTCCGCATAAGTTCTCCGACGCTGTATTATCAGAAGCCACATCGGCGGTGCCGGCTGGTATGGAAAACCGCGAAGACTGGCGGCACATCCCGCTGATTACCATCGACCCGGCAGACGCTAAAGATCACGACGACGCGGTTCACGCCGAACCCGATCCTGACCCGGCCAATCCCGGCGGTGTGATCGTCATTGTCGCCATCGCCGATGTCGCCTGTTACGTGCGGCCGGGTTCGCTGCTCGACCGGGAGGCCATGCACCGGGGTAATTCGGTTTACTTCCCCGACCGGGTCGTGCCCATGTTGCCCGAAGCACTGTCCAATGACTTGTGCTCGCTGCGCGATAACGAGGACCGGCCAGCCCTGGCGGTTCGCATGGTGTTTAACAAGGACGGCCGCAAAACCGGCCATCGGTTCCACCGCATCATGATGCGTTCGGCCGCAAAATTGGCCTACCAACAGGCCCAGCAGGCGATTGAAGGGCAGACTGATTCCCACACCGAGATGATCTTGGACACGATCTTGAAGCCGCTCTGGCAGGCTTATGGGGTGGTTGATAAAGGCCGGCAGGCGCGCGAACCGTTGGATCTGGATCTGCCAGAACGCAAGATCATCCTAAGCGACGACGGCCGGGTTGACAGCATAGTCGTTCCCGAACGCTTAGCCGCCCACAAGCTTATTGAAGAATTTATGATCCAGGCCAATGTCGCCGCCGCGGAGACCCTGGAGGAGGCCCGAACGCCCCTGCTCTATCGAATTCACGACACACCGTCCTATGAAAAACTAGAGGCGTTGCGGGAGTTTTTGGCGACACTTGAAATCAATTTCGCCAAATCCGGCAGCGTTCGGCCAAGTCAGTTCAACGGCATTTTGCGCCGGGTTGCCGATACCGAGCATACCCATCTGGTCAACGAGGTCGTTCTGCGCAGCCAGGCGCAGGCGGAATATAACCCCAATAACATCGGCCATTTCGGTCTCAATTTACGCCGTTACGCCCATTTCACTTCGCCGATCAGGCGTTATGCCGACCTGCTCGTCCATCGTGGCCTGATCCGGGCTCTCAGCCTCGGTAATGACGGGTTGCAGCCGGGTATTGAGACCAGCATGGAGCTGATCGGCACGGAGATTTCCGCCGCTGAAAGGCGCGCCATGGCGGCTGAGCGCGACACAGTTGACAGACTGATGGCGCTCTGGCTCAACGACCGGGTCGGCGCCCGCTTTACTGGCCGTATCGGCGGCGTCACCAAGGTCGGCCTATTCGTCCGGCTCGATCATACCGGTGCTGACGGTTTCATTCCAATTTCCACCCTGGGCAAGGATTTCTTCATCTACGACGACGTCAAACATCGGCTGATCGGCGAAAAATCCGGTGAGACTCATCGCCTAGGCGATCAGGTCGAAGTCCGCCTGGTGGAGGCCTCGCCATTTGCCGGCGCTCTGCGGTTTGAAATGCTCACCGAAGGCCGTCGCGAAAAGCCAATCCCCAGACGCGGCGGTAGACGCGCACAATCCAAATCACGCGGTCCGCGCGGTGGCAGGAATAAGAAAAGGTCGTAGAGCGAGATGACTCAAGAACTCATCATCAACGGCATCGATTTGTCGGAATTTCCACACCGGGCCGCTGAATTCCACAAAATCCACACCCATCCCAACCGCCGCCCGAAGGACGCGGCGACGCTGATCATCCTTGACCGGGCCAAAGACGGCCAGGTGCGGATATTGATGGGTAAGCGCCATATGAAGCACAAGTTCATGCCCGGCCGGTTCGTCTTTCCCGGTGGCCGGGTAGACCAAACCGATTCCCGCGTCCCCTATGTCGACGACTATCATCCGGCCGTATTGAAAAAAATGACGGCCAGTATGAAAGGTCCAAAATCCGCCGCCCGCGCCCGGGCTTTGGCCATCGCGGCGATCCGGGAAACCTATGAGGAGGCCGGCATCTTCATAGGTCGTGGAGATACGGTCGGCGCCCCGGCTTATGGCGACTGGCAGGCTTTCAAGGAGCGCCGAATCGCACCGTCGCTGGAATCGTTTTTTCTGATCTGCCGGGCGATCACGCCACCGAAGCGTATTCGCCGCTTCGATACACGGTTTCTGGCGATATGGTCCGATGCCATTGCCGATCAGTTACCCGGTGGCAATGGTCCGACGGAAGAGCTGCAGGAACTGCACTGGTTGACGATCGGCGAAGCAAAAAAGCTGGAGATGCCGTTTATCACCGAGCTCGTTCTAACCGATCTGGAAAATCGGCTGCGGGAAAATCCGGAACTCGATCCCAACCACCCTGCTCCATTTATTTATCGCAAGCATGGTGGAATGCAGGTGGATTACATTTAGGGTCACGACTCACCCCGTTACCCGCTAATCGCATCTCGATATTGTTGCAATGACTACGCCATCGAAACCTACCGCATTCGCCAATATCACGCCGGCACAACGGCGCGGCATGGTGGTCGCCATCAGCGCCATTACCGGTGTTGGCATTGGTTTGAGTCTGAGCCTTCCGCTACTCGGCATCATATTGGAATCGCGTGGTATTTCTGGCACTTGGATCGGCATCAATACGGCCATGGCCGGTATCGCGGCGATCGCCATTTCACCGTTTTGTACACCCCTTGCCCGGCGCTTCGGTGCCTCCACGGTGCTTGCGGCATCGATTTGGATCAGCGCCGTAACGCTGCTGGGGTTTTATTACATCGAGGCGTTCTGGGCCTGGTTTCCGCTTCGTCTGGTTTTCTATGCCGGCATCACAGCCGCATTTGTGCTTTCGGAATTCTGGATCAACGTGCTGGCGCCGCAAAACCGCCGCGGCCTCGTCATGGGGATCTATGGAACGGTATTATCGATCGGCTTTTCCATTGGCCCGGCGATGATCATGTTGACCGGCACCGACGGCATTATGCCGTTCGCGCTGGGCGCATCAATCATGGCGTTGTCGGCGATACCGGTTATTGCCATCAAATCCGATCAGCCCAAGCTGGATAGTCATTCCGGCGCGTCTTTCGCGTCGTTTTTGTTCGCCGCTCCGATGGCGACTTTCGCCGCCTTCATATTTGGTGCGGTGGAATCAGGTGGCATGGCATTATTGCCGATCTATGGGCTAAGGGTGGGATATGAAGCCAAGATGGCCGTCCTGCTTGTCGCTGCAGTCGCCTGGGGCAACGTTGTCCTGCAACTGCCCTTAGGCTACCTGGCCGATATCTATAACAAGCGGATATTACTGGTGATCTGCGCGTTCGTTGGATTTGTCGGCGCCGCCATAATCCCATTTGTCGCGACCAATATCGTTGCCATGATGATTGTTTTGTTTGTCTGGGGTGGTTTCATTGCCGGGTTTTATACGGTCGGCCTCACCCATTTAGGCAGTCGATTCCAGGGCGGCGATCTGGCATCCGCTAATGCCGCCTTTGTCATGATGTATTCTGTCGGTTCTGTCATTGGACCGGCAGCCATTGGCAAGGGTATGGATGTTTGGTCGCCACATGGAATGGCCGTCGTTGTGGCCGTTTTCTTTGGCGCCTATGCCCTGCTCGCCGGCTGGCGCATGCTGCGTCTTCCCTCAAAATCTGGATCCTCGCAATGACCCGAACCGAGTTCGACGACTATTGCGCCACTCTCAAAGGCACGACACATGTCATCCAATGGGGCAACGCGTCGGTTTGGAAAATTGGCGGGAAAATATTTTCGATCTGCGTCGATTGGGACAAAGACGAGCCGGAGAAAATCAGCTTCAAATGCAGTGATTTGTCCTACCAGATGCTGTGCGAACAACACGGCATCATTCCGGCGCCTTATTTGGCCCGAGCTAAATGGGTTCAAGTGGCCGAACCCGGTGCTATGTCCGATGACGATCTGAAGGCCTATATCGAACAGGCCTACAAGATCATCTCGGCAAAACTGACCAAGGCGCAACGCAAAACGCTTGGAATTTAGGCCCATTTCAAGTCAACTCTAGAGCTAGGACTTCAACCGGCGCCATGTTTCTTGACATTGGCGCGGCAATGCGTAGGGTGCGCGCGAACGACGGATGGCGCGGTGCTCCGGCAAGCTGGACCCAGGCGCCCCAAGACTTTTCAGGATAGATAAGATGGCCAAGGCAACCACGATCAAGATCAAACTCGTAAGCACAGCCGACACCGGCTTTTATTACGTGACCAAGAAAAACTCCCGGACCATGACCGAGAAATTGGTCAAGAAAAAATATGATCCGGTAGCCAAGAAACATGTCGAATTCCGCGAGGCTAAAATCAGATAGGTTCGTGTAATTCACGAAACGAATTTGACGGCCGCCGACAAGGCGCCACTACCCGGATTTCATAAGACAAAAAACACCCGCTCAAATGATTGAGCGGGTGTTTTTGTTTGCGTATTCGAAACTAAAAAAATAAAGGTGGCCGACCGGCAGCGACCAGAACGAGGAGGCCACTCAATCCCGCTTACCGATCGGCCTAACCCCACGGACCCAGGAGATGCGGCGGACCTGAGCAAACCGTAGGGTATCCATAACCAAATTCGTTGCTCCGCAAAAGCGCGGATACAACAATCACATAGGCATATCTATGTCTGCCCAGTGAAACGTCCAGCAGATACCGGAACAATGAGGTAAATCAATTCGCTATTGGACGCCGTACCTATGTCGAGAATATTTTCAAGACATGTCTACGCCCATTCTTGAAGTCAATTCAAGAAGTACCGTCCGAACCCCGTGATTCCAATCCCGTTGGAACCTTCACGTTTACACGATCATGCAGCATCTGCAACCACTCTGTTGCGGCCGTCACGTTTGGCCGCGTACAAAGCATCGTCGGCACGCTTAAGAAGCGGTTCCGGCCCGGTGTCGGAATGGTCAAGGCTGGCCAAACCGATGCTAACCGTCACATCCAGAGAAACCGACCCGCCACTAACAATAAATGGTTCATCATTGATGGATTTGCGAAGCCGTTCGGCGACGGAAAATGCCAATGCTTTGTCTGTTTCAGGCAATACCACGATGAATTCTTCTCCACCGTGCCGGCAGACCAGATCAATTCCTCGTGTGTTCTTGCGAACCCGCACCGCGAACTCGCGCAATACGTCGTCACCGGCATCGTGACCGTGGTCATCATTGACGGATTTGAAGAAATCCAAATCAATCGCCATAACCGAAAGCGCCTTGTTGCTAGCCAAGGCCTGCTCAACCAGGGTCTTGATATGGTTTTCCAGATAGCGGCGGTTATGCAGGCCGGTCAGGCCGTCCTTGACCGCCAATTCCATGGTTTGCTGAACGTTTTCACGCAAATGGTCGGAGTATCGCTTACGGCGAATCTGGGTGCGCATTCGGGCCCGCAGCTCGTTTGAATCGAGCGGCCGGACAATGTAATCGTTGACGCCAAGATCCAGTCCACGCAACAGCCGTGGTTGGTCTTCCGGTTCGGCCACCAACAATATCGGTATGGTCCGCGTCCGCTCCAGGGAGCGCAATTGCGAACACAGCCGCAGGGCGTCGAATTCTTCAAACCCCAGGCTGACGATGATCAAATCAAATTCATGTTCCGCCGCCCGGAACAAAGCTTCCTGCGGGTCGGTTTCCACCTGGGCATCATGATCCTTCGACGTAATCGCTGCAATTCGTTCATAGGATGAGCGCCGGTCATCAACGACCAAAACCCGTCCGCGCTTGCCCTTCATGATGTCATTGATCGCAATCGGCTGCTCTAATCCCATGTCGCGGCTGGTGATCGAGCGCATGCGCAATTCATCGGTCAGTCGTTTTAACCGCACCAGGCTGCGTACCCGGGCGACAAGCGCCACATCGTCAACCGGTTTGGTCAGAAAATCATCGGCGCCGGCTTCCAGACCGGCATTGCGGTCCTGCGGCTGGTCGAGCGCCGTTACCAGCACGATCGGGATATGCTGAGTGGCCGTATCAGCTTTCAAACGCCGGCAGACCTCAAAACCATCCATCCCCGGCATCATCACATCAAGCAGGATGATATCGAATTCCTGGATCCGGCACCGCTCAAGCGCTTCCGCGCCATTACTGGCGGTCGTGACCTCAAAATACTCCGCCGTCAGCCGCGCTTCCAAAAGCTTGGTGTTAGCGACAATATCATCGACGACCAGGACACGTGCGGTCATGATTGTGGATCCACTTTCACGCGACCTATCCCTCGCCGAGATAGGAACGAACTGTTTCGATAAAACGGGCGACTGAAATCGGTTTGGAGATATAGGCCTCACATCCACCCTGGCGGATCCGCTCTTCATCGCCCTTCATGGCAAAAGCCGTCACCGCGATAACCGGTATGGACCGCAGATCATCGTCTTCCTTGATCCATTTAGTGACCTCCAGGCCGGACACCTCGGGAAGCTGGATATCCATCAAAATGAGGTCCGGCCGGTGTTCGCGCGCCAGATCGATCGCTTCCAGACCGTTGCGGGTCTGGATGGTATCGTATCCATGGGCTTCCAATAGGTCGTGGAAGAGCTTCATGTTCAGCTCGTTGTCTTCCACTATCAAAACAGTTTTAGCCATGATCCCCGGTCCCGCGCCATGCGCCACGGTTTGCAGCACCGGCTATCCACCCGCCACATGGCGAAATGATGAAACACCACCCCAATGTCCGGTCGCGTGTTTCTCTGGCGCTGTCTATACTGCCAATCTAATGAGAATTCCTTTCAGAAAGGCAAACGGGTGCAGGACAACAAAAGGCACGGCCTGTCGCAGGACGAGGCCATGCGGATCGCCATTGAAGCACTGGGATTCGTGGCGTCTGATATGGATTTATTGGGGCGATTCCTCGCCGTTTCCGGCCTCGGACCGGAAACCTTGCGGGCTGCGGCATCGGACCCCAATTTCCTGCTCGGCGTGCTTGAATTTTTAATGAGCGACGAATCAGCTTTGCTAGTATTTTGCGAAAACTCCCGCATTCGACCGACGATGATCGCTGCCGCTCACCTTGCCCTTACCCAATTAAACCCGGATGATTCGAATTGACACACGATCCCGATACACATCCGACCACTTCCCAGCAATTAGCCGAGTTGGAGTTTTCCGGCCGTCCGCTGATTGTTTGCGACGTGGACGAAGTAGCACTGCATTTTATCAAGCACCTGGACAGGCACATGCGCAGCAATGGCTATGAGCTTCTGGCGCGCAGCTATGGGCTTAATGGCAATATTGTCGGCATAGAAGACCAACAGCCCGCGGACATCGATGCGGTAAGATACTTGCTGACAAGCTTCTTCGAAGACGAAGTGCGCAATCAAACTCCTGTCGATGGCGTCACGGAAGTGTTAAATCGGCTCAATTCCAAAGCTGACGTGGTGTTTTTAACAAATGTGCCGGCCACCCACCGCCAGGCGCGGACGGAAACGCTACACGGCCATGGACTTGCCTTCCCGGTGATCACAAATTCCGGTGAAAAAGGACCGGTGGTCGCCAAAATTGCCGAGCGGGCCGGCAATCCAATCATCTTCCTCGACGATAGCCCGATCCATATGGTGTCGGTTCGCGATCACCACCCAGATACCCATCTCATTCATTTTGTTGCTGATAAGCGGTTTTTCGACCTGACCGATCCGATCGACGGGGTGCATATGCGGACCAATGATTGGCATTCCGTCGGCGCTCATTTGAACGATCTGTTATGATCGACCGGTCGCCTTGAACAACTGACAAATCGGAGCGGTTCCGCAATGGCGGATCTGGGCCATCAACCCCGACCAGGATTGTGCCGAGATTGCGTGACCGCGGTCAGCGAAAACGATCGCCGCTGCCCGCAATGTCACAGCCCCAGGATCGTTCGCCATCCAGAGCTCAGTGAGCTGACCATCGCTCATGTCGATTGCGATGCGTTTTATGCCGCTGTTGAAAAACGCGACAATCCCGATCTTGTCGATAAACCGGTGATCATCGGCGGCGGCCATCGTGGTGTTGTGTCGACGGCCTGCTATGTCGCCCGAATTCACGGCATTCATTCCGCCATGCCGATGTTCAAGGCATTGAAAGCCTGCCCGGAGGCCGTGGTGGTCAAACCGGATATGGCCAAATACACCAAGGTCGGCCACGAAATCCGCACCATGATGCAGGAACTGACGCCGCTTGTCGAACCGCTCTCAATCGATGAAGCGTTTTTGGATCTGACCGGTACGGAGCGCCTGCATGGTCGCAAGGCCTCGGCGTTGTTGGCGAATTTCGCTTTGGAGGTGGAGCGCCGGGTCGGCATTACCGTCTCCGTCGGCCTTTCCTACAATAAATTCCTCGCCAAGGTCGCCTCCGACCTGGAAAAACCACGCGGGTTTTCCGTCATCGGCCAGGCCGAAGCGCTGGATTTTCTGGCCGACAAACCGGTGAATATGATTTGGGGTGTCGGCAAGGCCTTTCAGGCGAAATTGCACCGCGATGGAATACGCACGATCGGTCAAATTCGCGGTATCGAAGAATCCGAACTAATGCGCCGCTACGGTGTTATGGGACGCCGCCTTTGGCAATTGTCGCAAGGCCTCGACAGCCGCGTCGTGTCATCGGGCGGCGGCGCCAAATCAATCAGCGCAGAAACTACCTTCAACACCGATGTTTCCGATGAAAAAGAGCTGACGGCAATTCTGCGATCGTTGAGCGAAAAGGTATCGGCGCGGATGAAAAAAGCCGGGTATAGCGGTCGCACAGTGACATTGAAGTTGAAGACCAAAGACTTCAAATCACTGACCCGCAGCCGCCAATTACCGGAACCAACACGACTGGCTGACCGCCTGTTCCGCGCTGGCGTTGACCTGTTGCGACCGGAAATCGACGGCCGCAAGTATCGCCTGATCGGCATCGGGCTTTCAGATCTACAGGATTTGGCGCTGGCCGATCCGGACGATCTGGTCGACGAGGCGGCCACCAAACGCGCCCATGCGGAATTGGCGATTGATCGGCTCAAATCCAAATATGGCGACCGGGCGGTTGAATTAGGATTGGTTCACGATCACCGGCACCGGCGCGGGAAATCCTGACATATTGTCACTGGCAGGGTTTGGTTTCCAGGAGCTCGATAGCCCTCAAATTTCCGGTAACAACAAATGCGCCGTAGTCCATTTTAAGGCGCCGGGTGACGCCGTTTTCATACAGAAGAAAACTCATTTCATAGTCCGGCAACACTTCGCCGACGGTCTTGCCAAACTTAAAATATGCGATCGACACCGGCCACATATCCTGGTTTTCCAATTGCGGTAGATCAGCCGCCGGTTCATCACCAAGGTCTTGGCTGTGTGGCTTAGCCGGACCTATGAAGGCGGAGGCCGAATGCACACGCTCGCCCTTTTCGGATCCATCATAAATTTTCGCCTCGACGAACCGCTCCCCCTGGCGTGCCGCTTCGATAACGCGAACCATGTGTTCTGTCGGAAACATCACGCCGTCGGGCAAATCGATTGTCTTTTCAACCGGCATCGAAATACGTGATGACGCTGTCGGACCACCTTTGGCAAACCCTTTTGTGACTTCGGTTTGCTGCGGGTTGAGGTTCTTTCGGATAACGAAATCAAACCGCCTCTGATCAGGATCTTCAAAGGTCGTCGTTTGCATATCGGTGTTTCGTTGCGTCCCAGTCCGGGCGATCATGCGGGAATTGAACTTGTAATTGACCGTGTAGCCTTCGCAACTGGAACCGGTGAACTCATAGACCATGTGGCCATCAAAGCTGGCAATGCCGCTGCGCCCGGAAGCTTCCGCCAATTTCAGGTCGTAAATTGCCCGATGGGCGACCAAGCCGCCGGCCTGGGCATCGGGACCAGCAATTGCCGCCCAGCCCAATAGGCCCAAGGCGGCGAATTTCATCGCGGTGAAGCAGTAACGGTTTCGATCCATGTTGCTCGCTCTTTCGTCCATGTTCGCCAATCCATACACGCTTTTAGCCTGATTTGTGAACTCATCGCCATCAATCAGGCATTGATGTGGCACTTTGTGGGTTGGTGCGCTGAAAGAGGTTGCCGAAAGCTTCGATATGGGCCAATTATCGCTCAAAGGTATTGGCTTCCATAGCGAGGAGATTGGACATGGCCACGGAAATCGAAACACGGCTGAGCGCCATGGGTATCACCCTGCCGCAAGCCGCCGCACCGGCTGCTAATTACGTGCCGACGGTGCAAACCGGAAATCTGCTTTTCGTCTCCGGTCAGGTCCCCTTCGGCCCGGATGGAAAAATTCAGTTTGTCGGTAAAGTCGGCGACGATATGGACACCGATACCGGCAAGGATGCCGCTCGGCTATGCGCCATCAACATCCTGGCCCAGGCCAAGGCCGCACTCGGCGACATTGACCGCATTACCCGTTGCGTCAAACTCACCGGCTTCGTCAATTCCACTCCGGATTTCACCGGCCACCCGACGGTTATCAATGGTGCCTCTGACCTGATCGCTGAAGCGCTAGGTGAAAAAGGCTCCCACGCCCGCGCTGCGGTCGGCATGGCATCATTGCCACTGGGTGTTGCTGTTGAAGTCGAAGCGATCTTCGAAGTCGCATAAGTGATCGTGTGCAATGGTTAGTTTGGATTGGCTGACAACCCGGCCGATCGCCCATCGCGGCTTTCATAATCCCGACGACGGTCCGGTAGAAAACACTCTGTCGGCGGTTGATGCGGCGATTGCCCGCGACCTGGCGATTGAGGTCGACCTGCAGGTCAGTGCCGATGGCGGCGCAATGGTCATTCACGACGGTTCGCTTGACCGGATGACCGACGAGACCGGGTCAATCATTGCCCGATCGGCCGATGAACTCAAACAGATCGAAATTACCGGTTCCGGCGGCGATCACATTGTGGAGTTGGAGCAATTGCTCGACCATGTGGATGGCCGCGTGCCGCTGGTGCTGGAGATCAAGTCGACCTGGTCGGCCGACATGCGCATTGTCGACCGCATCAATCAGCTTCTGGCGAACTACACCGGAGCGGCGGCGGTGATGTCGTTCGACCCGGAAATCGTCGCCCGCTTTGCTCGCATCACGCCGGACCTGCCGCGCGGCATCATCAGCGACGGCGCTCACGATCTGAACCATTGGGGACGGGCAACAACGATGGAACGGTTCGGATTGCGGCATTTACTTCACGCGCCGCGTACGCGTCCGCATTTCGTCGCCTATGATATCCGCGCCCTACCCGCCGTCGCACCAGTTTTGGCCAAATGGCTGCTCGGCAAACCGCTGTTGACTTGGACGGTAAAGACCACCGAACAAATCGCGCTCGGACAACGTTGGGCTGATCAACTTATTTTTGAAGGGTTTGATCCGGCAAAACTTTGACAGCCGCCCATTCCGGGTTAGCCTTGACCATCGCACGACTGCTCCCAAATATCTGGAGAATATGAACCGCAAAACCATCACTCTGAGCGTGGAAAACTCCCTCGCCGCCATCGGCAAAAGCCAGTGGGACGCCTGCGCCAATCCGGGGTGGTCGGTCGGCGAAGACGGCAGTGTCACAACGGTTCAACCAGCACATCAAGCCGTTGAATCTGACTCAGAACATGAACCGCCTGAAGCGGAATCAATTCCACAACAAATTCCCTATAACCCTTTCATTTCATACGATTTTCTTCATACACTGGAAGACAGCGGTTGCGCTGATCTTTCCACCGGATGGTATGCCCAACACCTTGTAATGGAAGGTTCTAAGGGCGGCATCGACGCGATTGTTCCGTGTTATCTAAAGAACCATTCGCAGGGCGAATATGTCTTCGATTATGGCTGGGCGGATGCCTTTGAACGGGCCGGAGGCAACTATTATCCCAAGCTGCAGGCCAGCGTGCCCTTTACCCCGGTCACCGGGCGCCGGCTGCTAATCAAAAACACCACCGATGCCGCCGAAACCACCCCCATTCTGGCGCAAGGATTGGTCGAACTCACCAACAAGATGAATGCCTCATCAGCCCATCTGACATTCCTGACGTCTGGGGAAGCGGCGTTGCTTGATAAGGCCGGGTTCCTGATCCGGACAGACCAGCAATTTCATTGGCGCAACGACGGCTATGATCAGTTTGATGATTTTTTGGGCGCCCTGGCCTCCCGCAAACGCAAAGCCATCCGGCGCGAACGACGCGACGCACTCGACAGCGGTTTGACTATTGAATGGCTGACCGGCAATGACATCACCGAGGCTCACTGGGACGCCTTTTTTTCATTCTATATGGATACCGGCGCGCGCAAATGGGGCCAGCCCTATCTCGACCGCGCTTTCTTCTCGATGATCGGCGAACGGATGGGCAAGCAGATCCTGCTGATCATGGCACGGCAGGGTGACGACTACATTGCCGGCGCTTTGAACTTTATCGGTTCACACACGCTTTATGGCCGCTATTGGGGCTGCAATACCCACCTGCCATTTCTGCACTTTGAGCTGTGCTACTACCAGGCGATCGATTTCGCCATCGCCCATGGCATGCAGACGGTTGAAGCTGGCGCACAAGGCCCACACAAGCTGGCGCGTGGTTATTTACCGATCAAAACCCATTCCGCCCACTGGATTACCCACTCTGGACTGCGCGATGCGGTTGCTGAATACCTGGACCGCGAACGTCTGGCCGTGGACATGGACCAGCAGGCAATGGCTGATTATGCTCCGTTTCGAAAATCATGACCAAATCCATGTCGCCGGCGCATTTGCTGGCACGCGGGGCTCTAAATACAGAAGGAAAACACATGACAGCGGCTGATTATGACTCAGACAATATCTTCGCCAAGATCCTGCGCGGCGAGTTGCCCTGTCACAAGGTCTATGAAGACGACAAGACGTTTGCCTTTTTAGATATCATGCCGCGCACCGACGGCCATTGCCTGGTGATCCCCAAATCTCCGACGCGCAACATTCTTGACGCCGATCCGGCGGACCTGGCGGCGGTCATGGCTACCGTTCAAAAGATCGGCCGAGCGTTGACCAAGGCCTTCTCCGCGGATGGTTTGACGGTGCAGCAATTCAATGAAAGCGCCGGCGGACAGATGGTTTTTCACCTGCACGTCCACATCATGCCGCGCCACGACGGCGTTCGTTTAGGCCCACCGGCAAGCGCCATGGCTGATAATGATGATCTGGCTGTCAACGCCGAAAAACTGCGTCAGGCACTGAGTTAGAAACTCAAGAATCCCTGCTGGCTGGCGAACCAACCACCCAGTAACACCGCCTCAGCCGTTGCGATGCCGATTAGTATTTTTAGGCGTGGCACAACCAAACTGACAGCAAATCCGCTGACGGCCGCGGCGATACGTACGGCCATTGGCGCGGTTTCCAATGTGCCGATGGGGAATAAGATCAGTTTGGCGATCACCCCGGCAACCAGTGCCGTCGCCACCGCCCGCACCCAGATCAGCACCTCGCTGTCGGCATCCAGGCGCCCGGCGGCTATCACCCCGATCCAACGCCAGATATCGGTTGGCAACCAACCAACCAGCAAAATGAACACATAAGGCCACCACCAGGCCTCGCTCCACGGCACATCGCTCATGCGCGCCGCCTCCAGCGACCGCCCAGATAAGCCGCCGTACCGCCTACGACCCCGGTCCACAAAAGATCAAGCCCGGGCGCCAGCAGAAAAAATACCGGCCCAAGCGCCAACCCGAATATCATCGCTGCCCGATCCGACCAGACTGACGCGGTCTGAAATATCGAAATCAGGAAATAAACCGGCGTCAGAAACGCCAGCGCCCCGGCAATCATCAATGGCAACGCACCGATCGCCGAATGTGCGACCGCCGTCACGGTTACGACCGCCGTTGCTAAAGTCACCGCAAAGCCAAAGAAATAGGGAACTCTGGCGGTCGTTGGCAAATGCGGCAGGCGCATCATCGACACGACCCAGGAGGTGACGGCGACGAAATGCGAAAGCAGCAACAATTTCCACAACGGTGTGCGCGGCCCGCGCACATTCGGCACCCAGGCGACAATCATCGGCATCAGCCGCACACCGGATAGCGACACAGCGATCGCCGCCGTCAACATCGATACGCCGCCCGACATGGCGCCCACCAGCACCACCTGGTTAGGCAGCGCCCACATGAAACCAGTCATGAAGGCCGCCTCACTGGCGGAAATGCCCGCTTCCCGCGCCAGGCCGGCAAAACCTACATAGGCGGACAACAAAATGAAAGCCGGAATCGAAACCACGCCGGCCATGCCGCGCAAAAACCAGCGGGGGGCGGAATGCTCTTGTTCTTGGTTGGCGGTGTGCGGCATGACGAATTCGATGAAACAGGATGGGGTTTCATGCAATCGCATTTAACAGGTGAATGCAATTTAGTTCGATGGGTAGCCGATAGTCTCTGCCGGCATACGCCGGGCGCAAGCAGCAACTCAATAGGTAGGAGAAGCGATTGCACCAGGCAAATCGTCATCAATCCGGCCAGAAGTTCGAATTTGGCCACCCCTTTCGTTGCCGCTGTCGCGCTCGGCTTTCCAGTGGTTGGGTGGTCGGCATTTCGTCAGTGACGGGCGGCGAAATACTGCAACTCACACATATCAAAACCGAATAACGGTCCCGCTTCAAGATCAATTATCATCAACATAACGGCAGATTTGAGCCAATTTCATTTGACAGTTTTCCATTTTTATGAAACATACCATACTATGTGTTATGTATTGGAGTATTGCTGTGAACATCTGTTTATTTGCCGCTGGAGTGGTCTCCACGGCTGTTTTTCTGATCCACACATTTGTCGGCGGGCGCGAGATCGCCGCTCCTTTGCTGGCGGCCAAGGATTTGCATCCGGTTCCCAAATTTACCCAGTATTATTGCTGGCATCTTGTGACCATCGTCCTGGCGGCGATGGCAGCGGCGTATGGGTTTGCAGCAATTGATCCTTCCGCCCGTGACCTGGCGGCGTTTGTGACGTTCTTGGCCGCCGCCTTCTCAGTCTTCGGTTTGATTTTAGCGCCCGCCAAGGGTCAAAAATACAAACATATGCCGCAGGGATGGCTGTTCGTGCCCGTCACCGCCCTCGGCGTTATCGGTCTTTTGGCCTGATGGCACGATTTACCGCACCCGATTGGCTGAATCTGGGAATGCGCCAGCTTGCCGCCCACGGCGCCGATGGCTTGACCATTGACCATCTATGCCGCGCCGCCAGCCGGACGCGCGGATCGTTCTATCACCATTTCGAAAGTCACGATGCCTTCGTGGAACGCATGATGGCGGACTGGAAGAGCCGGCACACGATCGATGTCATAAACACTGTCGATGCCATTGACGACGACCTGCAGCGCCCCCGCGCCCTCTCCCGGCTGGCGCTCAACCTTGACCGGAACGAGGAAGTCGCCGTTCGCCGTTTTGCTCAGTCTAATAACCAAGCCGCGTTAGTCGTCGACGCCGTCGACACCATGCGTCTGGCCTATCTGGAAAAACTCCACCGCGCCGCCGGCCGGCTATCAATCACCGAAGCCCGTCAATTGGCCCAGCTGGAATACGCCGCATTCATCGGCACAATGGTACTGTGGCCCCGCGCCCCACACTCCGTCCTGCAAGGATTGGAAGAAGCCCAGGCGGTGATGACGAGGTTGTTTGTTGAGGCGAAGACCCGGCCTTGATTTGTCATTGAACCGTTTACTGCAAACCGGAATCCAAGGCCGAGACCCACTAATCCGAAAGGAACTAATGACTGTTCGGTGGCCCATTCCGCCAAATATAGGCTAGCCGCGATTGGGACGCCGAATTTGTTTGAGAATAGCCTCAGATCGCAGCAGAGGATTTCTTCCGATGACTGCTTCGCGCCCAAAATGACCAGAGTGCATGTTTAGAGATGACGCGTCCCGTCACCGCATAGACATCAGATTGGTAATCAGCAAGTCGCGCTTTTTGTCCATCTGTTCTTGGATCTTATGAGCTAAGTCGGCCTCCGGGCCACAGCATACAACCGCGGTTTCCTTCAACTCGCGGGTCGTCCGTTTCGAAGCGTCGAGCATTGCCCGCTTGACGATATCCAAGATCACAGCCCGCTCGGCCGCGGGAAGATCGGCGGAAAGGGCTTTGTCCAGCTCTTGTGTCACGCGGCTCGAAAGTTTCTCCAGGTTCATCTGGTATTCTCCTGTTCAGGGCTGCTCGACAACTCAATTGCCGGCTGGCAGGTAGTTGGCAGCCATTTATAGCCCGTGCACAGATATTCCTCAATTAGCTTGGCCTGAAGGCAAAGTTAGGCCCACGAACCGAGTTGGACGATGAACGAAAAAAGCTGACAGAAACATCATTGCCTCGCTTTTAAGTAGGCGTTGGAATTGGAGGCAATAACCACAGTTTTTGCAACCCGAGTGAATGTCCGTCCTGGACTCTGAAGAGACATTAGGGCCGTCTTACAGAGCAAACAGCACAATCATTTGGATCGACGCTTGGAAAGTTCTCTGTAAAGGGCTTCCGGGCTGACACCTATTTGGGCAGCAATGTTTTTCCATTCTCCCTTTGCGGGCATCCTATTTCCCCGCCAGGCCAACCAGCCATCCAAACGTTCCGCAACTGTCTTTCGCGACAATATTTCAATCTGATATCGGCCAGACTGAACCTCCCGTGCCAGATGCGCAGCCCATAAACCTGAAAATTCTTCATCTTCCCTCAGACACTTCAAAAACTCTGTCTTTGGCAATTCAACAAGGCTCGACGGCATTCTGGCGACGGCGTCGCAATGATAGGTGTCCGAATATACCGAAGCCTCGGCAATGACCTCGCGGCACGACGCGCGTTGAAGAACAATCGACGCCCCGTCCTGATGGTGTCGCACCAATTCGACCAACCCCTCTTCGACGACAAAGACCGACCGTACCTGGTCACTTTGACGAAAAAGATGTGCACCTTGGTCAAGGAATCGCCGTGCTTGCGCTTTTGCGATGAGTTTTTCGATAAAACAGTTCGACATGATCACTATCATGTAAGCAGGGAGTATTGTGTGGCAAGTCTTGCCTAATCAACACTGGTAACCGTTGGAAACCGAGATGAAAAAAATCGCGCTGATCCTTTTGATAACAATGCCTGGATTTGCTTCTCAGGCGGGCAATACCGGGCATTCGCACGTTTCAAAATATGCAGGACAGGAAAAACGGCTCATCAAAAGCCTGTCTCCGGGCGATATTGCAGAATTGAAACGCGGCGGTGGATGGGGGCTTGCCAAAGCAGCTGAACTCAATGGTGTGCCCGGCCCGGCGCACCTATTGGAGATGAAGGACAAAATACCGCTTAGCGACGTTCAGATTTCCGCAATTTCCAAACTTTTCAAACAAATGCAAACCAAGGCCATTTATCAAGGTGAGAGGCTTATTGCTCTTGAGATGGAACTTGAAAGGCACTTTCAAAATAGAACCATCAACGATGAGCTTCTTTGGTCATTGCTTTCGGCAATCGCGAAAACAAGAAGAGAACTGAGGTACATCCATCTGGTGACACATCTGAAAACCCCTGAAATCTTGTCAGAGGACCAGATCAGAAAATACAACGCCTTGCGTGGATATTCCAATTTGGATCCGTGTACCGATATTCCCGAAGGGCATAATGCCGAAATGTGGCGCAAGCACAATGGATGCGAGTAGCCACCTGGCAAAGAACAGGAAGTCGCCGTTCGCCGCTTTGCTTAGTCAAACGCTCAAGTCGCATCAGTTGTCGACGCCGTCGACACCATGCGCCTGTCCTATCTGTAAAAACTCCACCGCACCGCCGGCCGGTTATCCATCACCGAAGCCCGCCAACTGGCGCAGCTGGAATATGCCGAATAAATTCACGGTTATTCACTTGCAAATCGGCCCTCCTGGGCCCAGGTGGATGAAGGAACCCCACACACCTTTGGCGACATCACATTCCCGGGTTTTCCGTTGTCCAATATGCACGTTCGACATTTCCGCGCGAGCGTCTCTTCCGCCACTGCCGGCTCCAATTGAATAATCCTTGTCCGTTGTCTTCGTCATCGGCGAGTGGCCGGCACATATGAAACGAATGTAGTCGACGGTATTGGCTATCAGTGCTGTCTTAATCACAAGAAGACCTCCGGTTTAGACGATCTGATCGGAGGAATTCTGGCTGGCGACCGTCAATCTAACCGTGAGTTTGCGCCGTCCCGATCGTGAAAAAAGCGTCAAATCGGTCCGGCTAGGCGGCAATTGCCCCGCCAGAACTTCCGAATAATACCTTGTCGCGTTAAAGTCGCTTGACGAGGACGGGTGCGCAATGAAACCGCAAATACGGCTCTACTGCCTGGGTGACTTTAAAGTCGACGGATTGCCGAGGCCGTTGAGCGGTCGAAAGCAAACCGCTTTGCTGGCATTTCTTGCCACTAATCTCGGCAGCCCCTGTTCGCGTTCAAAACTCGCGTCAATCTTCTGGGGTGACCGGTTTGACGACCAGGCTCGCCAAAGTCTCCGTCAAGCGTTGAGCAGCCTGCGCAAGGCATTTGGGACCAGATCCGATTGCCTTCAGATCAAGCGCGAAACGGTATGCTTGGACGCGAGCTGGGTAAGCGTCGACACCAAGGATGCTGAGACCGCGATGGCGAACGGCAACCTGGAACAGGCAGCGACACTTTTCCGTCGTGGCTCCTTACTGGAATCCATGACGTCGCGGGAAACCGGTTTTTCAGATTGGCTAGTGATTGAGCGGGCCAAATGGGGCGAAATGGCCCGGCAGGCGGTTCTTGGGCGCGGCGAGCAACTCTTGGATAAAGGCCAGCCCGTCGCGGCGGAGGAAATGGCGACCTGGTTACTTCGGCTGCATCCGTATGATGAGCCCACGCTCCGGCTTGTCATGCGCGCCAAAGCAAAATCCGGGTCCACTTCTGGAGCAATCAAGCTTTATCGCCAGTTCGAAAACACCTTGAAAGACGAACTCGGCGTGGTTCCGGCTCGCGAAACGATGGACTGTTTGGAGCATCTTATGCGCGCCGACGGAGGCCGCCGCGAATCTGCAATGCCGCAGATAAGCAGCGGCGCCCCCCGGACCCGTGTCATCATTTTACCCTTCACCGATATTCACGCCGGGCCGGAAGGCTCAACAATGGCAGACTGCCTGACCGACGAAGTCATCGCGGCACTGGGCCGCTTTCTGGAAATGGCCGTTACGGGCCGGAACACGTCGTTTGCATATCGGGATATGTCTCGCGATCTGCCGGATTTGGTCCGAGATCTCGATATCCAATACGTCGTCTCAGGCACGGTTCGGCGATTGGGTAACCGGCTGAGGATCAACGTCGAACTAGATGACGCTGTCGCCCAGCGGTTTGTTTCCTCCGAAAAACTCGATTGTCCGGTCGAAGAATTCTACGACGTACAAGAAAACCTTGCCCGCGCAATTGCCGGAGCCATAGAGCCCGAATTGACATCCGACACGACTAGAAAATTTGCACAGCGCCCGATGGGCAGCCTCGCGCTTTGGGAGAAGGCACTTGTGGCGCGTGGTCATCTTGAACGTGGGTCTAAAGAGAGCCTACTGGCCGCTGAAGCTCTGGCCATCGAAATCCTGGAGAAAGATCAAGATCATTTACAGGCGCTCAAGGTACTGGCCACTATCCGCTATGCACTGGTTTGGAACCTATGGCCTGATGACCTGATGGCGATGGCAAAAAGCGCCTTGGAAATCTCTGAGAAGGTTCTGAAGATGGACCCTTTCGACAGCGATACGCTGTCAATCGCGGCCCGGAATTATTTGACATTGAGGCATTTTGACAAGGCGCTGGAATTGGCAGAGCACTCCGTTGAATTAAACCCCAGTAACGCCCAGAGCCAAATTCATCTAGGGGCCTGTTACAGCAATTTAGGTCGTTTTGATGAGGCGTTTGATTGTTTTCGGGAGGCACGCCGCCTGAGCCCGAGAGATCGCCTTGTCGCGTTCTGGGATTGCGCCGAATCTTACGCCCACTATGGTCAAGGCAGCATCGAGGACGCCGTCCGCATTTCTGGCGCTTCCGCCAAAAAGCCGGGAACCTGGGCCTGGACGCGCATTGTTCTGGCAATCGCATTGGTCAAACAAAAGCGTGCCGATGACGCCAGGAGACAAGCTGAAATTCTACGAACTGAATATCCCACATTGACCTGTGAGCGCATCCGGCCATTGTTAATGCCGCAGTTCGAGTACGACATGATAAACTGCCTGAAGGCCGCCGGCGTTCCTGAAAAATAGTCAGAAGTGCCCTCACATGTTTGTAGGATAAGCCCGTAAGCGAGAAGCGGACCAGTCGGTCGCTCTTGCAAGAACCGGAAGGCGCCCAGGTGGTGATGACCCAGCTGATTGATGAGGCTAAGAACTGTCCTTGAGTTATTTGGGGTGGTCTTTCGGCACGCCGGGATCCAGGGTCAGAACCCATTATGCCGAAAGGAAATAACGACTGTTTGGTGCCCATTTGTACCCGGTGATAAGCGGAGTTAGGTCAGGTTAGCGATGGAAAAACGGAGGCCTTCTCTAATCAACCGGCCATCTTTTTCGAGTTTTGCCAAATGCGCTTCGGTGACTGAAGAATACCAGGGGCACAGTTCCAATGCCCGCGCGCTATAGAGGTGGCGGTCAAGTTCACGGCAGGTTTGCGGGCCAACTGAAAGCTGCTTTTCGATTATTTTCTGGCGATTAACGATGGCGGAGTGCGTTTCCGCGACTGCCGCGCGGTAGTCGTTGAAGGCGCCGCCATGTGAGGGGAAAGCTTCCTGGACGGAAAATTCCGCAACTTTGGCCAGACTTTCAAGGTAAAGATCGACGCCGCCCGCACTCGACGAATACCAGGGCAACGCCGCGCCAGCACCATCGTTGCGCAGGAAATCCGTCGTCAACATGATGCCCTGGTCGCCCTCATAGAACATCATCAGGCCGACCTCATGACCGGGGACCGGGATCGCTACAAAGCAATACTGCCCGAATTGCAGCCGGTCACCGCCGTGTATGACTGAAACGTCTGCCTCCGGCAGCACCCATTCACCGCAGGTTTGTCGGAAATTGTCCAGCACATCAAAATCCGCCAGCTCGGGGACGATTTCTCGTACGGCCTGGGGCAAAATTTGCTCCGACTGTAGGTCGGGGCTGGTAGCGATGGGCAGCGATTGCGCCGGCAACATTAGTCGCGGCGTGACATGCTTTAAAAACTGTTGGACGCCGGCGATATGGTCGGTGTGACCATGGGTGAGCAGAATGGTGTGGATTTCCTCAACCGCATGCCCGGTGGCGGCGATACATGCGGCAATTCCGGCGAAGCTTTCCTCGCTGTTCAAGCCGGTATCGATGAGTATGAGACCATCATGGTCGAAGATCACCCAGACATTCGCCGCCGTCGGCCAGCGCCGGCCGTCAAATTCCAAAAAGAGGAAATCCTCCCTTACGACATTCAGCTTGTACATTTAATCCGATATTTCCCAGGTCGCCTTCTAATCCGCGCGAAACCTATGGCAAACGTTGAACCGAGGGAAGAGACATATTTCTTAGGCGAGGCCCGCAGCGCCGAAGTACTAGCGGCGAAATATGCTCGAAAATGCACGCATTATCGCGACCACCATTGGGCCGATCGTACCGACGTCCCTCAGGTCGAAGATATGCGCCGCGCCGGTGGCGCCTCCATCAGAAGAGCGGCTCAGTTGCGCGCCGATAACTGCTATTGGCAGCCCTTGGAAGCTACCGGTCCCGGAGTTGACGGTGACATCACAGCCAAATTCCTCTCTAAAGTGCGGATTGGGAGAGTATATTCTCGCCTTTTGTATCCATCCTCGTTGATGCAGCTGGAACAGATAAACGGCACCGGCATCACCTATCCAATGGGCCTTTTCATAAAGTGATCCGACAAGCACAATAGTACGCTCCGGATCATGGCGAACGGCCACGGCGGTGCCGAAGGACCGGTCAAATCCGCTTCGCTGGCGAAGCTTGGTATGTTGGTCGGTATCGGCCCACCCTTGACCGCCACGGGCAAACACAAGCGCCGACGGCACCCATGTATCCGAGGAACCCAGAACGATGAAATCGCCCTGGGCGCTGATTGCCACCGGGCGCCCGATTGCGGCCCAGTAATCGTCCTCATCGGTGGTCAGGATGGCATCTTGAATACCGGTATTGCCGGCCGCTTCGCCCCATGGATGGTGATGCCAGCCATCGTTTAAATGTTTGAGGTAAACATAGGCCGCCTTATTGCCCGGCGCGCCGATGACGATGGTCTGCCCGTCTTCGCTAATGGCGACAGTGCGGTAGGAACCGAACCCATCTCCGGTCCGGCGGTCGCTTGGCATGAGTTCGATATCCTCGCCAAATGTGGCCGGCGTGCCGCGGCGAATGAATGTATACGCGCGGCCGCGATAACTCCCCGGTGTGAATTCTTCGGCTTGGTAATCACCGACTACCAAAGTACGCCCACCGCCACTTAAACCAATTGAGGTGCCAAATGCATTGTCACCGTACGGATCGCCGAAGGCGTGTAATTTTTGGGCCTGGTCCCAATCATTGCCGGTTCGGTCGAAAATATAGACGGCACCCTTGTTGAAACTCGGATTTGCACCAACCGCAATAGTATCGCCTGCCCCGTCGATCGCCACGGAAATTCCGAACCGATCGCGTTCTTCGCCGTCATTTGCGGTAAGCTTGGCCTGCTGCATCCATCCATCTACGCCGCGCGCAAATACATAAGCCGCACCGGTGTCATCATTGTCCGCGAAGGCGCCGACGACCATGAAGTTGCCATTGCCCGATATCGCCACTTCAGAGCCGAAATAGGACCGGTTAGCCGGATGGGCGTCGCCGGCGACCACTTTGGTGGAGTTAAATAGTGAAAACGGAAATGCCATCCAAGTCCCCTTGTGATGATCTCCATAGATTGTGCAGCATAGGTGAAATCACCGGGGATCGGAACTCAGATTGTCGGGCGTCTTTTACAACACGATCTTTTGTGACTTAGCGGCCAGCTGGGGTATGGTTTTGATCCACACAATAGTTGTGAGCAATCACCATGGCCGACTCTACCCACGAAAACCGCGTCCTGGATTATTACGACACCCATCCGATCAACGAGCACCAGATCCTGGAAAAGCTCGCTCTGGATGGCGTTGATCGTCAGCACTTGTCTGAAGACGTCTTGAAAAACTACGACCAGGATCATTATGGTGGGGTTGAAGCCAATGATGTTTTAGCGCAGCTGGCAGGCATTGATGAGACCACACATGTGCTCGACGTCTGCGCCGGCATGGGCGGTCCGGCCCGCTATCTCGCTCACAACTACGGCTGTCAGGTGACCGGTGTCGACCTGACGGAGAGCCGCGTCGACGGTGCGAAAAAACTGACGGCGATGGTCGGCTTGGAAGACCGGGTGACTTTCGTCCAGGGCAATGCGCTGCAAAATCCATTTGCCGATCGAACTTTCGATGTTGTGGTCAGCCAGGAGGCCTTTTGCCATGTGCCGGATAAACCGACGCTGATTAGCGAATGCATACGGGTACTAAAACCCGGCGGACGCATGGCGTTCACCGATATAGTCGAACACCCAACAATCACCGACGCGGCGCGCGGCGAACTGGTGACCGGCATGGCTCAGGTGGAACTTGGCACGCTGTCTGGCTACCAAAGCCTGCTTGAAAACGAGGGATGCACGATTATCTCCGCCGATGACTTGAGCGCCTCTTGGACGGCAATCCTGGTGGAGCGGCTGGCCATGTATCGCAGCCTGAAAAACCAAACGGTCGACCGCTTCGGCGCCGATCATTTCCAGAAATGGGATGATGCCTATAGTTTCTTTGTTGGTCTGTTTGAGACCGGCGATCTGGGCGGCGGCCGGTTCCTCGCACAACGGAATATCAGTTGAAATTAGGTGGATTAAGCCGATAATCGCGGCACTTCCATCCCACTCTAACTTCTCTGTCCGGAGCGCCAAATGGCCACCCAATACCCCTGCTTAGACGAAAAAATTCGAGGCTTTATTTCTCGCCAGAAAATGTTCTTCACCGCCTCTGCCACCGATGCCAGCCGGGTAAATGTTTCACCACGCAGTACCGACTGGTTTCGCGTCGTTGATGATCACTGCGCCATCTATCTGGACCGTACCGGCTCCGGCAACGAGACCGCCGCCCACATGCTGGCCGATGGCCGGTTGACCTTCATGTTTTGCGCCGTGGAAGGCCCGCCACGAATCTTGCGTCTCTATGGGACCGGCCGGATCGCCCGCCACGACAGCGACGAATTCGCCGCACTGGTGACCGATCACTTCGCTGGTGATTCCCCCGGCGCCGCGCGCCAAATCGTCATCATGAAGATCGACCTTGTACAAACTTCGTGCGGCTTCGGCGTGCCGTTGTTCAGCTATGAGGGCGAACGCGACATCATGGACAATTGGGCGGAAAAAAACCTGGCTGAAGACGTCGACGCCTTCTGGCGGGAGAAAAACCAGGTCAGCATGGATGGGCTGCCCACGGGGCTAATTGACGGCGGAGATGGCGCGCCATAGCAAGGCAGTTTGTCAGGTAGTTCGCGTTCGATTCAGTCGGTTTAAGTCGGTGGTGCGGGCATCCTGGTATCCACCAGCACCTTTATCGTCGCAATGACGACCAGTCCGCACAATATAGCCTTCGACACAGTTTCCATTGTCCCTATGATTAGAACGCTGTGGACCACGCTCCCGACGACGATCACCACCGCCAGCACCTTGTGACCTGTGCGCCAGGTTCGTAACCGCAGGCGCAACCGTTTGCGAAATGCAGCCAAAACCGCGACCGCGAAAACCGCCCACATGGCGATCACGCCCCAGACTGAAAATGGGGTTGGTGCCACGAAAAGAAGCGCATCGATCACGTCCGGCGGGCTGGTGATCCATAGGCCAACGACGTGGACCGCAATCGCGGCAACCAGTGCGCCACCGACCACGCGGTGAACGCGGCGCCTGCCATGAACCGATATACCCGGCAGATAGCCGCCGATCAGCATCGGCTGAACGAGCAAAAGAGCCAGCGCCACCACGCCCGCAAATCCCGCCATAATGTAGATTGGTTCACGCCATGCAATCAGCGGGCTTACCGCCGCGGCGATGATCGGCACGCCAATAGCCGTCGCGAACGCGATCCAGATTGCGACAACCCGAGCCGAACTGATCGCCTTAGAATCCAACCTGATCAGACCGGCTGGAGTACGAAATGCGTCTCAAGGCTGGTATCTTCCGCACTCGCCATGACAGGTCGTAAAAACACGGTTTCAAAGTCACCACTATCGTAGGCCAGATGACCATGCGGCTGACCGAAGGCGGGGACAATCTGCGGCATCTCAAGACGGAAGTTGCCGTTTGAATCGGTGAGTGTGGCCCCGTGGCTGTGCGGATCACGCTCATGCCCTTCTGTCGTATGTGCCCAGATCTGAATGCGCTGACCGCCAAGCGGCGCTCCGTCACCTGCCCGGCGTAGGGTGCCGCGCATCCAAAAGCCGCCGGCGCCGATCCGCTCCACGATCGCTGCACCAGGGAGATAGTTGTTTGATCCTCCCCACATTGACGTGGTCGGTTGAAGCGCCTTCGCTTGTGCCGGCACGAAAAGGCCGGAAACGCTCGCCGCCACGAACGAGCCACCAGCGGCAATGAAACGACGGCGATTAAGCAGGACGGCGGTCATGAACTATCACTCCTAGAGCAACCCGCATCTGTCACCCACCAGGTTTCAATTCATCGTGCGCAACAGAAACCGAATAATAGCGCGTTTGCCGGTAGTTTCGAACCTGTGGCTGCAAGGCACAGGACAAATCGCCGTCAAAGATTCGTGATGAAACGGTCTTCGCAAGCAAAGACACGGGTTCCTTGAGAACAGAAGCAGCTCTAGTCCGCCAGCGGCACTTTCGGCACCAGGCTGCCCTTTTTGGGCGGCTTCTTGGTTGCGGTCTTGGCTTTCGCCTTACGCGGTTTGCGCTTCGGTTTGGCCGGTTTTTTCGGCGTGATCGGCTGGTCCTCGATGGCTTCTAGATCCAGCTTGGACTTGCCGTTCTCGTCCTTACCGACCGTCACCTTAACCGTACCGCCCTTGGTTAGTTTGCCGAACAACACCTCATCGGCGAGCGGCGCCTTGATGTGTTCCTGGATCACCCGGGCCAACGGCCGGGCGCCCATGCGGTCGTCGTAGCCTTCCTCAGCCAACCACTTGGTGGCTTCTTCAGTGAGCTCGAACGTCACGCCGCGATCGGCCAGTTGCGCTTCCAGCTGCATGACGAACTTTTCCACCACCCGGTAGACGACATCCGTCGGCAGGCTGGCGAAAGCGATGGTCGCGTCCAGCCTGTTGCGGAATTCCGGCGTAAACATTTTGTTGATGGCTTCCGCGTCATCACCTTCCCGCTTGACCCGGTTAAAACCGATCGGCGGTTTGGCCATTTCAGCCGCGCCAGCATTGGTGGTCATGATCAAAATGACATTGCGGAAATCGACCTTCTTGCCGTTGTGATCGGTCAGCTTGCCGTGATCCATGATCTGCAACAAAATATTGAACAGATCCGGATGGGCCTTTTCGATCTCGTCCAGCAACAACACTGAATGCGGATGCTGATCAATGCCATCGGTCAGCAGGCCGCCTTGGTCAAACCCGACATAGCCCGGAGGCGCGCCGATCAATCGCGAAACTGTGTGCCGCTCCATATATTCCGACATGTCGAAACGTATGAGTTCGACGCCAAGCGTATCGGCCAATTGCCGGGCGACTTCTGTCTTGCCGACGCCGGTCGGGCCGGAGAACAGATAGCTGCCAATCGGTTTTTCCGGCTCACGCAGCCCGGCACGCGCCAGTTTGATGGCCGAGGCGAGCGAATCAATGGCCTTATCCTGGCCGAACACCACGCGCTTGAGATTTAGATCGAGGCTCTGCAGAACTTCCGCGTCGTCCTTGGAAACCGACTTCGGCGGAATGCGAGCGATCGAGGCAACGGTGGTCTCGATTTCCTTCACGCCGATGGTCTTACGGCGACGGGATTCGGGCACCAGCATTTGCGATGCACCGGTTTCATCGATCACGTCGATCGCCTTATCGGGCAATTTACGATCGTTGATATAACGCGCCGACAGCTCCACCGCGGCAGTGATCGCTGGGCTGGTGTAGCGGATCTTGTGATACTCTTCGAAGTAGGGTTTCAGGCCCTTGAGGATATCGATGGCATCGGCAATTGACGGCTCGTTGATATCAATCTTCTGGAACCGGCGCACCAGGGCGCGGTCCTTTTCGAAGAACTGCCGGTATTCTTTATAGGTGGTCGAACCGACGCAGCGGATCGTGCCTGAAGCCAATGCCGGCTTGAGCAGGTTGGAGGCGTCCATCGCCCCGCCTGATGTGGCGCCGGCGCCGATGACCGTATGGATTTCATCGATAAACATGATGGCGCCAGGATATTCTTCAATCTCCTTGACCACCTGCTTGAGGCGTTCTTCAAAGTCGCCGCGATAGCGGGTACCTGCCAACAATGCACCCATATCCAGGGCGAAAATGGTCGATTCCAGTAAGACTTCCGGCACTTCCGCATTGACGATGCGGCGCGCCAGACCTTCGGCGATCGCCGTCTTGCCAACGCCGGGATCACCAACAAACAACGGATTGTTCTTCTGCCGGCGGCACAGCACCTGAATGGTGCGCATGATTTCTTTTTCCCGGCCGATCAGCGGATCGATCTTGCCGGCCTTGGCCTTTTCATTGAGGTTGACGCAATAGGCGTCGAGCGCATCGCCCTTTTTCTGGGGTTCTTCCGCATCCTCGACCGTCGCCGCGTCGTCGTCGTCGGTGCGCGTCGGGTTCTGCTCCGTCATGCCGTTGCGCTTGGCAATGCCATGGGAAATGTAATTGACCGCGTCATAGCGGGTCATATCCTGCTCTTGCAGGAAATAGGCGGCGTGGCTTTCACGCTCAGCAAATATCGCCACAAGCACATTGGCGCCGGTCACTTCTTCCCGTCCGGAAGACTGCACGTGAATGACGGCGCGCTGGATCACTCGTTGGAACCCGGCGGTCGGCTTGGAATCTTCACCGGCATCGGTGATCAGGTTGTCCAACTCGGAATCGATATATTCCACCAAATTGTGGCGAAGCAGGTCGATATCGACATTGCAGGCGCGCAAAACCGCGGCGGCGTCCTGATCATCGATCAGCGCCAACAGCAGATGTTCAAGCGTAGCATATTCTTGATGCCGTTCATTGGCATAAGCCAACGCCTGATGAAGAGACTTCTCAAGACTGCGGGAAAAGGATGGCAACTTATATCCTCACTTCTTTTCCATGACGCATTGTAGCGGATGCTGATGCTTGCGCGCGAAATCCATGACCTGCGTTACCTTTGTCTCGGCGACCTCGTAGGTATAGATGCCGCACTCCCCAACCCCATGATGGTGTACGTGGAGCATGACGGTGGTTGCCTCTTCGCGGTTCTTCTGGAAAAACCGCTCCAATACATGCACCACGAACTCCATCGGCGTGTAGTCGTCGTTAAGCAGCAAAACACGGTACATGTTTGGCCGCTTGGTTTTCTGGCGGGTTTTCGTGATGACGCCGGTTCCCGAGTCACCGTCGTCATCCCCCTGACCGGGGCCGCTCATGATCGGTTCGAACCGCATTTGCTCATTCAAAGTCAGTTCATTCGCCCTTATCGACGCCACTTTCTGATGGTTTGGCAGGATCAGCGTCCGCTTTGCCGCATCCGCCTTTCCTCCTCACGACCGACGTCGTGCCCAAGTACCATTGTAGACCGCATTTCGCCCGTGGCAACGCATCATCGTGTATCTGTTCGCTATTGTGCATATGGGGTGCCGCGGAACAAAAAAAACCCGGCCAGAAGCCGGGTTTTCCTTCAACGAGCTAAAAGCCCGCCGTATCGATCTAAGTCAAGCCAGATTACTTGCCAACTTTACTGACAAAACCTTCAAACGGCTTGAAGGCTTCTTTGGCAAGATCGGCGTACATTTCGCCGAGTTTGTTGGCCTCGCCGACGAAGCCTTCATAGGAAGACTTGGCGTAGGCGGTCTGGGCTTCGATGGCTTTGTCGAGGCTCTTGGCGCCAGCAGCTTTTTCAAAAGCGGCGGTGCCGTCTTCAAAAGACTTTTTGGCGAAATCGGCGTACTCAGCGGCAATTGCCTGGACGCTCTGGCCCATTGAGCCGAAAGATTTCATGGCGACTTCCATGCTGTCGCGGCTGGCATTCTGCATGTCTTCAAATCCGTTGAACATCTTCGTTCGTCCTTGAATTTGCGGGTGGGAGGCGGCCCGCGATGGTCTGATTATCGTGTATGCAGTGCAATATATGCAGTGCACAATAAAAGTCAAGATTATTTTGCAGTGCACAAAAAATAACATTTGATTGATTCGCTTTACGGTTTCGTAACCGCGTTTGCCTAGCCTGAACCCCTACGCAGGAGATCCAGTTGATTGCCTGCGCGCTCGCTGAAATCCGATCCCAAGGAATGAGGCCGGATGGCGGGTTGAGTAGTTCGGAGTAACTGGTTTGAGTGCGTCGTTTAGTTTACGCCGCCTGTCATTGAGTAACATGATGGGCCGCGCTGCAATCGTGACACTTGTGTGTCTCGGTCCAACTCTCTTCCCCACGGTTTCTCAATCGGCGGCGAAATATTCGTCGATCGTTGTTGATGCCAAGACCGGGAAGACACTTTTTTCGCGCAATGCCGATTCCCATCGCTACCCGGCATCGCTGACCAAAATCATGACGCTCTACGTGCTGTTTGAAGAAATGGCACGTGGCCGGGTCTCCGAATCAACTCGAATGAAGGTATCCAAGCGCGCCTCACGCCAGGCGCCGTCGAAACTGGGACTTAAACCCGGTAGGACGATCCGCGCCCGTGATGCCATTCGCGCCTTGGTGACTAAATCCGCCAACGACGTCGCCGTCGTCATCGCTGAGCACATTTCCGGATCCGTCCCGGCATTTGCCGCCCGCATGACTCAGACCGCCCGGCGCATCGGCATGAGCCGCACGACATTTAAGAATCCTCATGGATTGCCCAATAGCCGGCAGAAAACTACGGCCCGCGATATGGCCCGCCTCGGCCGGGCCATTCAGGAGCGGTTCCCGAAACGCTATCGCTATTTCTCCACCCGCTCTTTCAAGTATGGCCGCCGGCGCTATCGCAATCACAATCGCCTGCTCGGTAAGGTGCGCGGTGTCGATGGCATCAAGACCGGCTATACCCGCGCCTCTGGCTTTAACTTGGTGACATCCGTACGTAACAAGGGTCGTCACGTGGTCGCCGTCGTTATGGGTGGCAAGACCGGCCGCAAACGCGATGCCCACATGCGCTATCTGATCGGCCGCTACGTGCCAAAAGCAAGCCGTGGCCGCAAATCTTCCTACATCATTGTCGCCAAGCGCAAAAAACCGCCGCTACCAAGACGGGCACCACGGCGGCGCAGCAAGCCAATCGTCGTTGCCGCCAAAAAGGCCGTTCGCGCACCACAGCCGCAGCCGATCCCGGTAAAGCGGACGCCGACTATGCATGTGGCCTCCGCATTCGCAGTGTTGTCACCCCTGCCTACCCGCAAGCCGCTATCGCGCTCGATTACCGCAGCCATTCCCAAAACGGTGACGAAAAATCCGCAGGTATTTGCGGTTGCGGCATTGCCGTCCAAAACCGATGCCATGGCAACCGGCAGCGTCGAACCGGTCCGGCGGCGGCGCCCAGGCTGGATCATTCAAATCGGCGCCATGCCGACCCGCACTTCAGCGATCGCCTTGTTGGATAAAGCCAAATCCCGCACCGGCCGGACGCTGCGCGGCCGCGATCCGTTTACCGAAACTGTCGAGAAAAACGATCAAACGCTCTACCGGGCCCGATTTGCCGGGTTCAAAAACCGGTCATCAGCCCGCGCTGCTTGCAAGGCCCTCAAGCGCCGCAAATTCGCCTGCTTACCACTGCAACAGTAATGCTTAGGGATTAGTTATGTTTACCCAGAAGCCTGTCTTTCGCCTCGTTGATCTTAGCCGCAAGGAACGTGGATCCGCCATGGTCGGGATGAACGCTCTTCATAAGTCTGCGATGGGCGGCAAGAACGTCCGCTTCGCTGGCGCCAGCCGCAAGCCCAAGAACTTGGTGAGCCTCCTCATGTGTCATGGGGCCCGCACCCGTCGTGCTGCCCTGCCCCGCTGTGGGGTCGTCATCGACGTCTTCACGCCAACCGGCAAATCGGCGATCGAGATACGCCTCTAGCAACGCCCGGCTTTCGCCATCGCCGACAATATCGGCATAAAACTGCACCAAATCTGATTGGTCGAGGTCATCCAGGCCCCGGCCTTCGAAAGTCCCGGCAAGAACCCGCCCCGACATTGCTCCACTATCATGATCTAGCTGCATTTCCAGGGCCGCGGAACGCACCGTCGACTGGCCGCCGGCTGATTGTTTGCCGGCGGAACTGAAGCCTGGAATGCCGCGCATTCCAACCAGTGATAGACCCAAGCCGGCGATCGGAATTGCAAAGATCCACCGGCCCGATATGGCAAAAACCCCGGCTACGGCAAAACACACCATACCGCCAAGAAACTTCAATTGCCTGGCCAGGTCGGCCGGATTGGTTGTCATAAAGGCATAAAGCGCCAGGGTCAGCACAATAAGCCCGATTACGATCGCTATGAGAATTCCCACGTCTATTAATTCCTAACGCAACTGCTGCAACAGCAACCGGGCACCGGCCCCGCCGCGATCATCCATATCCGATAACGCCGCCATCCCGCCGGCGGCATAAGCGGCAACGGCGCGCAATAATTCACCCAATTGCCGGGCTGATGCCGTATCGAAACGGCAAAACGCCCCATTGGTCAGCCGCGCGATTTCCCGAAATGCCTGTTCGGCAACCGGTTCGTGGCCTTCCTGGAAAATGAAGGCAGGCACGCCCAAAAGCCCCAATTCACCCGCCTGGGCGCACAATTCGTCAACGTCCTCTTCCATGCAGTCGCCCACATAGACCATTGCCTGAACCTTCTTGCGCCGGGTTTCCTTAATGGCATGGGTCAGAACTTTTCTGATCTGGGTATGGCCGCCGCGGCAATCAATGCGCGACATCAGGCCACCGAGGGCCTTGCCATCAGATACCCATTTGCTGGCCGCGCATTCGCCAAAGCCGCGGAAATAGACCAATTGAATCTCAAGCCCACCGATGCTGCCCGCCTCCTGGAACATTTCGCCCTGAAGTTGGCAGGCCCGGTCCCAGGTCGGCTGCCGGCTCATGGTGGCATCCATGGCGAAGATCAATCGACCAGAACCAGCGGCCCTCGGTGTCACCCGTTTGGCGGCCTGAAGAAAGGCATTGATGTCCTCGCTTTCCGATTTACTGGTAACCGGTTGCGATGATGACTTGCCAGGAGCTGCCGGCGGTTTTGCGCTCATAGGGACTTCCGAATTGGTCGCTCAGTTTGCTTGTCCGCAAACTGCTGCATAAGTGATAGATGGCGATCTTAGCGTAATTCTCAACCGGCACCACAACAACGCATTGTGAAAACACCAAGGTTTTGGGCGGTTGGATTGAAAATCACAAAAGCCCGAGCTCGGCCAGCGCCTTGCGCATATCGATCGGCATGTCCTCGCCGCCGCCGAGATTGGCGAAATCGGCCGGCGTATCCTTGTCGTCAAAATAGCGCCAACCTTGAAATGGCCGGCGCGGCTGCAATTTCGTCGGCACGAGATTGGAATCCAGTATCAACCGGCAGCGTTTGATGCCGTTATCATCGGTAAACGGACGGATCTCCGTCAGCCGCTGGCGCGCCTGTACAAAGCCCTTGATGACCCAGTAAAGCGACCCGCCATCCAACAACTCCGCCTGACGTTTCGGCATCATGCGCGTGGTGTGATAATATTCGACCGCGACCCCCGCCTGTCGCCGCTGCTCAAGCCGATAAGCAATCCACTTATCGAGCTCCTCAACGGTCTCGATGCCAACACACAGCTTAATGAGGTTTAGGGCCATGGCCCGATTTTGCCGGTTTCGGGCGGCGGGTTCAATTCGTACCGGGTGGAATTGCGATAATCTTGTGCACAAATTGGGTTTTCGGGTGGAGAGGTGGGGTGGGGATTATGTCGAGGGCCGGTTCGGAATTGGGTGGATCTAGGTCGGTTCCGTGCATCCGAAAAGTGCCAGAAAGCGACATTTAAACTGTCGATTGCGGGATATCTGGTAATCATGATAGCAAAGTGCACAGTCTGAGAATTCAAATTATTGGAAACTTGGAAATTTAATGCCGACCGAAATAATTCGTTCTCTCAGTTACGATACTGCAGTTGGCAGGTTCGATGTGACCGCTGCTGTTACACTCAAATTTGAGGGCAAAACCGAAGTTATTCTAAAATCTGTTGTGCCCAAGCAAAAACTTCCCGAGGGGATGACGGTGCAACGCTGCCGTGCTGCAGTTTTGTCTATTTCCGGCGATGCCAAACTTAGTAGTCTGACGTTTAGTGTTTTTCTCGACGGCGATCTTGAAGGTCATCCGTGTACCGGCCAAGGACTGGATGCTCAGGAATGGAGTGATAATGGAAAGTTAGTTGTGGTGGGAACTGAAGATGGTGAATGGCTAGACAATCGCCTTCCTTCGTTACAGTGTAACGATAAAGCCATTGTCAGTTATTCGCCAATCTCGATGACTTTGGAACTAACCAATATTCCAATAATCACCAGCGCTTCATTTCACTTCATAATAGCCGAAAACAACGATCCAGAGGATATTGACGCTTCCGCTTGGTTTGCTGTCGACTGCCCTCATCATCTTCTGCTTTCGACCGCTTAGGGTCAAAAACCGACCCGCGATCCATTAAGTAACGGTCTTCTGTTAGTGTAATTCCAGACCTGTTAGCGTCAGCTCGACTGGTCGCCGACAAAGCATCTAAACCCCCACACCCTAATACGCCACATCCCCCGTCACCTTCGCCACCACCGGCGCCAGCGTCTCATGCAATTGGGTTTCAGCTTCCAACAACCGTTTCTTACCGCCGCCAACCGGATTCAGGCCAACAAACAGCGAATAAAGCGGTTCGATACCGTGAGTAGGCAAACCCCGCGCGGCGCGTTTTCCTGAGCGATGCTCCATATAGCGGCGGGCCACCGTTTTTGTCGTCGACCCGACATAGGCGCCATACCAGCCGCTTTGTTGGGTATATCCGCCGCGCAGGATGACATAGACGTTGCCGCGGCCCTTGGGCTCGTCGGGCGTTGGCGGAAATTTTTCGGCCACGGCCTTACGTGCCGCCGACAGCCAGGGGATCGGCGTCAGGTCGACGTCGGCGAATTTCATGGCGGCGGCCAGCTCTTCCCGGCGCGTCAGCAACTCTTCGTGGGCCAGTGTCGCCAGTTCCAGGCAGGGCGGGTCCAGCTGCAGCCAACCGCCGATCAATGTATTGAGATGGCCGCTGGCCCAAGACTGGAATGGACGGGGCCGCAAGTAATCCAGTCCGGCGAACGGACCGTGGCAAACGGCGGCATAAGTCCTGTGCTTCATCTCAGTCTTACGTTTGCAGTGCTCTAGGCGTCTTCCTCGCCAGTATCGATCCTGACAATCACGGACGCCTCTTCGACCTGGTCGCCAGCCGAAGCGGCGACCTCTTCGATCACACCGTCGACAGCGGCATCAACGGCATGTTCCATTTTCATGGCTTCAACGACAAACAGGCGATCGCCTTTGGAAACCTGATCACCCTCGGATACCGATACGGAGATGACTTTACCGTGCATGGGCGCTCGCACGACGCCGTGGCCGCCCTCATCTTCAGCGCTGCGCGCCAAGTCGTCGGGTAGCCGCAGGAACCGCTGACGGCCGTTTTCCAGCACATAAACACCATGTTCGGCATCGATGACTTTAATACCGGCACCGTCGTTATCCGACCCCGCATACCCAGCAATTGTGGCCGTTTCCCCGACCCAGGCGGCGGTTAGCACCCTTGGGTCGCCATCAACCTCTATCGGCAAATCAAGCTGCCGCGCCGGGGCGTTCTGAAAGGCGTCATTGACGTCCCACGGAGATTTTGGAGCGGCTGTATAGCGTGACGCAATTTCATCTTGCTGACGCTCAATCAAACGCGACAAGCCGGCTGAAAGTGTCGCCTCACTGGCATCGCTTTGATCAACAAGCACATCCATTCGGGCATCGATGAAACTCGTATCGAACTTGGCGTCCTTGAAATCGTCATGGCTGATCAAATCGGCCAGGAACGCCAAATTGGTTTTCGGGCCGGCGACAACCGCGCCTCGAAGAGCGGTTTCCAATCGGGCCAAAGCCGTGGCACGGTCCGGTCCATGGGCTATGACCTTGGCCAGCATTGGATCATAAAACGGCGAGACGGTGCCGCCATTTTCCACACCAGTCTCAATCCGGATGGCCGCGTCATCGCCGAGATTAAATGCCCACAGGCGCCCGGTTGACGGCAAAAAGCCATTGTCAGGATCTTCCGCATAAAGCCGGGCTTCGACCGCATGGCCATTCAGGACGATCTGCTCCTGGGTTACCGGCAACGGTTCACCGGCCGCCGCCCTAAACTGCCAATCAACCAGATCAATGCCGGTGACTTCTTCAGAGACCGGATGTTCCACCTGCAGGCGGGTGTTCATTTCCATGAACCAAAAACCGTCCGTCGACAGGCCGTTGCTGCCATCGGCGATAAATTCCACCGTCCCAGCCCCGACATAGCCAACGGCCTTGGCGGCAGCGACGGCGGCGTCTCCCATGGCCTTACGGACTGCATCCGTCATGCCCGGCGCCGGGGCTTCCTCGATAACTTTTTGATGCCGCCGCTGCAGCGAACAATCGCGCTCAAATAAATGCACGCAATTGCCGTGGGCGTCGCCGAACACTTGGATTTCCACATGGCGGGGATTGGTAACGAATTTTTCTATCAGCACGCGCGGGTCACCGAATGACGATTGCGCCTCACGCTGCGCACTTTCCAACGCGTCGTCGAAATCGATCGCCTTGTCGACCCGGCGCATGCCCTTGCCGCCGCCACCGGCGATGGCCTTGATCAATACCGGGTAACCGATCTCATAAGCCTTCTGGTGTAAAAATTCCGGTTCCTGGCGCTCGCCATGATAGCCCGGCACAACCGGCACATCGGCAGCCTGCATCAACGTCTTGGCACCGTCTTTCAGGCCCATGGCCCGAATGGCCGATGCTGATGGCCCGACAAACACCACGCCGGCCTGTTCACAAGCTTCGGCAAAATCGGCATTTTCCGACAAGAACCCATAACCGGGATGCACGCAGTCAGCGCCGCTTGCCTTGGCCACTTCGATTAACCGGTCGGCGACCAGATAGCTTTCCGCTGCCGGCGCCGGGCCGATCAGATGGGCTTCGTCGGCCATTTTGACATGCAGCGCTTGCGCATCGGCTTCCGAGTAGACGGCGATCGTCCGCATGCCCAGTTTCTTGGCCGAACGCATGATGCGGCAGGCGATTTCACCTCGATTGGCAATCAGGACGGATTTTAGGGAAGCACTCATGGAAGACCGGGATCCACTGGTTGACGAAAGATCGCTGTTGATACCGCGTAATCAGCCCACGCACACCTTTTTTCGATCTAGTAGCACCGATATCTTAGCTGTTGTTTATTCTTCCAGCTCAATCGGCAGCTTCAGGTAGCGCACACCGTTCGATTCCGCCTGCGGAAGCGCCCCGGCGCGGATATTGACCTGGATGGACGGCAATAACAGCAATGGCGGCGCCAAGGTTGCGTCCCGGGTCTCGCGCATTTCAACATAAGCATCTTCATCGACGCCGTCGCGCAGATGGATATTGCGGGCCTTTTCTTCACCGACTGTCGTCTCCCAGGCAAAGACGTCGCGGCCCGGCGCCTTGTAGTCGTGGCACATGAACAGCCGTGTTTCATCGGGCAAGGATAAAATCGTCTGCATCGATTGGTAGAGCTGGCGGGCATCACCGCCGGGGAAATCGCACCGGGCGGTGCCGTAATCAGGCATGAACAACGTGTCGCCGACGAACACCGCATCAGCAATCTTGTAGCTGATGCAGGCTGGCGTGTGGCCGGGTGTATAAAGTACCTCTGCTTCAAGATTGCCGATCTGGAAGGTTTCGCCGTCGACAAACAAATGGTCGAACTCGCTGCCATCGCCGCTAACATCGGTCAGGTTGAAGACCGGCCGGAAGATCTTTTGGACCTGACGAATATGCTCGCCAATCCCCACCTTGCCGCCGGTTTTCTGTTTGAGATAAGGCGCGCCGGACAAATGATCGGCATGCGCGTGGGATTCTAATATCCACTCAATCGTCAGCCCGAGTTCGGTCGCCGCCGCCAATATAGCGTCGGCTGCGGCCGTTGACGCCGACCCTGAACGCGATTCGAAATTCAGCACCGGGTCGATCACCGCCGCCTGTAACGTTTCGGTATCCCAAATCAGGTAGGAAACGGTAAATGTTGCTTCGTCAAAGAAAGCCTTGATTTGCGGCGTCTGATTGGCTGTCATTCGGTTTTCGTCTCCCTGACCGGGTGTTTTGGACGTTGGCATCTTGAAAATAATATTAGCATTAGCTAATTTAGATTCAGTCGGCAAAGGAAAATGATCGTGCTTGAGACCTTGGACATTACATCGGACATCGCCCGTTTGGAAGAACGCGCCGGGGAAGCCGCTGGGCTGTTGAAGATGCTCGCCAACGAAAACCGCCTGCTGATTTTGTGCCGCTTGGCGGTTGATGGCGAAGTCTCTGTTGGCGACCTGGTCGATAAGGTCAGTTTGAGCCAATCAGCACTATCCCAGCATCTTGCAAAGTTACGCCAAGAAGGTTTGGTCGGCACCCGCAAAGATGCCCAAACGGTCTACTACCGCATTACCGACGACAACGCCGGCAGGTTATTGCAGCTGCTGAAGGATATCTATTGCCCGTAGGGGTGCTCTGACGCGGTCCTAGTTTCTCAACCGTTTAACACGTTCCGACACCGCCGGATGGGATGCGTACCAATTGCTGTCGCCGCAGGATTTGCAGTCAGCCGTGAGCTTTTCGAGCATCGTGGCAAGCAATGACGGATTAAGCCCGGCCTTCGTCATAAAAACCATTGCTGCAGAATCGGCATCCAGTTCAAACTGTCGGGAATAGGAAAGCGACATCAGCAGACTGCCATGGGCGACGACATCCTCGACGATCTGTCCGCTGTCTCCACCGAAGGCCGCCACCATTACCCAAAACCCCATGACGCGATAAATCTGCCGCAGGGAATGTTGGCCAACAACATGGCCCAATTCGTGGGCAAGGACCGATAGGATTTCGTCATCATTTGCCGCAAGCTTTACCAATTCATCGGTGACGACAACCGTGCCACCGGGCAATGCAAACGCATTGGCACCAACCTGGTCGCCGGTACGAAACATTAGTTTTGAAGGCTTGGCCGCCAGACCGGCGACCTTCTGCAAATCCATAAACCGGTTGGACAGTTGAATTCGGCGAGCGTCAGGTAAAGCGCTCTTAGAGAAAATGGTGCGGTCAACTGTCTCAAGAACACCCGCGTCGACTATGGTCATGACGGATTGCGGTGTGATATTCGCGGCCACCCGTGCGGCGATCGGCAATCCATGGACGATCACGACATAGACCAACCCGACGGTCGCCATTATTACCCAAACAAGATGAGATCGAAACGCTTCCAGCCGGTGCACACGACCGGTCTCGCCGACCCCGAGCGCAGGATAGATCGCATCAACACCGTCATTGTCCAATGTTTCAAAAATGCGCCCATCGGCGAGAGATATTTTGCGCGAAATCTGAGCGATGCGTGGTGACACCGAGACTACATTGACCAGCATCTCCTGTCCGTCAGCCAAAGCCCGCAGAACGAGTTCGGTCCCGTCCAACACCAGGATTGCGGGATCTGACGCGGCGCTACCTTTCTCAAATATGCGTCCCTCGATGGCTGTCATCACCTAAAAACCAAAATCGAACCCGTCCAGATCAAGGAATTCCTGCGCCGCGACTCCGTCAGTGTCACCATGTTGGTCGTAAAACTCATCGAGCGGACCCTGGGTATCAACAGCGGTTACATCAACCAGATAGCGATAGGAGCGTACCGCCGCCCAGGGTCTTAATAGCCCGATCGTGGCGATCGTGGCGACGAAATTCGACAAAGTAATCCAGACATACACGATGGGTGATAGCACGGTGACAACCTGGTGTTTTTCGTCAACTACCAGCGCATTGAGTGATGCCTCGCGTACCGCTGCGGTGTAATAGACGGCGCAGGCAATAATAATTCCGTAAATCAACACGCCCACACCCTGTAGCATCACCATGCCGACCGGATCCTCACCGATCACCACCTTCTGCAACCAGCCACTAGTAGCGGCCAGATAGAAGATTCCGAGGGCGAGCAGACCAACAACGATAAATATTGCAATGATCAACATTAGCGCGCCGTATAGGCCCCGCAGAGGCGGATCCGACCGCATTGTCGCCTGGCCATAAGTGGTATTCCCTGCCAGATATCGGGTCGTTGCACGACTGACCACGGGCGTAATCAGACCGAGCGTAAACGGCACGCACAGCGGCAACAAAACAAAGACGATAAGCGACTGCTTATAGGTACCGGAAAACCCAAATCGGACGTTACGATAGCTGGTCATGCGCATGCGAAACCGTAGGCCGATATTGATCAGCCAGGGCAAGACGGTGAGGTAGACGACGATAAGTGCGAGACCCACCAGAGGTAAAAAACTGGCGGTGAAATTAAGGACAATCAGCGCGGCAACAGCGATGATGCGGCCTTTTAAGATCTGATAGGGGTTGGCGTGATAGTCGAATGAATGTTCCGCCAAATAGGTATTGCCATAAAAGTATTTCAGCCGCCGAACCTTGGCCCAGGCGGAGTAGATACCCAAGGTCACGATCGACAGCAGAATGTTGACAAGCCAGATCCCGAAATATTCGCGGGCATTTCCAAAAAATTGGAATCGGTAACGCGCCACGTCGGGCGCGGTCGTCTTCGGAATATCCATTAAGTATCCTCAATCGGGAAATAATTCGGCCACGCACAAGTTACTATTTTCAATCATTAGAATATATATTTTGAATTATAAATTGCATAATTGTCGCAGATACCCGTAAACCCTCAGGCCGGCTGGCTAGCGAGAATTGGGACCCGGGATGCAGTGTGGAGTTAATTAAATTATCTTTGGGATCGTCGAGGTTTTGGTCCTAGGCTGGTTGCAAGGCCAGGCGTTTGCGCATTTCCTCAGCAAATACGATCAGCGTATTGAGAGGCCGGACCAGCACTTCCAGTTCAGTCATCTGGCCGGCATCATTTAGTGTAATACGGTCAATCCCCTTGAGATGCTTGTCGCCAATATGGGCCTTGAATTCCAGGATCAATTCATTCCCCTGCACCCATTCGCCGGTGTAGTGAAAATCCTCGAAAATCTCAATCACCGTCGATAGCACCAGCATCATTAGCGGCTTGCCCGGCTTGGCGGAATGAAAAATCGGTGACAGCAAAGTGGTGTCTTCGGCAATCAACTGATCAAGCAACGTCAAATCACGATTGTCGACCATTTGGTGCCAGGTTTTCAAAAACTGTTCTGTCGTCGCTTGCGTCATGATCACCGCATTCCTTGTTCCGGCCGGGGCAGAATTTTCGCGCCAACGACCATATTGCCTGGAGTTTGCGAGAGACCGTGCGAAAGATCAATCCACGACTAATATTTGGCACACGATTGCCTCGCCGATCGGCCTCATTATTCAAATTACTCGATTTAGTTGTAATAAATTTCTTGGCAATTTAGAGTAGTAGAATAATTTAATTAGGTTGGTGAATTGGTGATGTGGTTCTTTCGCATACTTTTGATATTTTCGCTTTTCGTCGCAACAAGTGGTTGGCATTCGGCAGTAGCGGCGCCCAAAATTACGAAGCCATCGCTCCCGCAATTGATGACTCCGATTCCGACGGCAACCTGCTGCAAGACCTGCAGGAAGGGCAAAGCCTGCGGTAATTCCTGCATTGCTCGCTGGATGACCTGCCACAAAGGCCGCGGCTGCGCCTGTAATGGCTGACCACTCCATTGGGATCGCGCCTGCAGAACATCAAGCCGTTATCGATCAAATCAGACGCAGATCTAGCAGCTAGCTAATTGTCGTAAGTGCAACGGTCTAATCCCGCAATAATTGATACGGCGCACGGTCGCCAGAGGCGGAAACCGCGCGCCACCTAACTGCGGTTGGAACAGCAACCCCTACCGGTTTAAATATCACCATTTTCGGTATAGAATAGGCCATTCTATTCAATCGGCTTTTTGATTGATCGGCACTTTCAGGTTTTCAACATTGGAGGGTAATTTGATGCGCCTCGACCTATTGGCATTCCCAATTGTAATTTTCGCACTCGCCTTCACCTATGCCGTCGGCGCCCCGTCGCCGGCTACCGCGAACGCCGGAATTGATGTCGGCCGGATACCACTTGAATTAAGGAAAAAACCTCCAAAGACCACGACCAAAAAAACCTCAGGGAAGAAGAAAAAACTACGCTGGAACGAAATTGTGGCGCAATCCGTGAAAGACAACGCCGTCAAAAACGAACTGAGTTTTTATTTCTGGGACAAAAGCCGCATGCGGCGACTGATAAACCGACTGTACCAGGAAGAAGTAGAAAGGCGAAAAGCCAAAATAAAGCATAGTAAATTTTCTACGATATATAACACGCTAGCTAAGCACAAATACAAAACCAAAGCAGGAAGACGCAATAGAAATAAGATTATAGCTGCGTTCACTTACTACGAGGATTTAAAAAAGAAAAGACTTACCAAATCCCAATATAGAAAACTAATACACGAGTTATTTGGATTCTTTCCATAACTGGACGACGAATTGGGTGTTGCCATTATCCAGTTCGGCGTACAGCACACCGATCGCCGTCTACATTCGGAAAACGCCGAACTTGGTTTCTTCAACCGGCGTATTCAGCGTCGCTGAGAACGCCAGGCCGAGCACATCACGCGTTTCCGCCGGCGTGATAATGCCGTCATCCCAGATACGGGCGGTGCCGAAATAGGGATGGCCCTCGGTTTCGAACTGATCGCGGATCGGCTGCTTGAAAGCCTCTTCCTCGTCCATCGGCCAATCACCGCCGCCGGCTTCGATATTGTCGCGTTTGACCGTGGCCAACACGGAGGCAGCCTGTTCGCCACCCATCACTGATAGCCGTGCATTCGGCCAGGTGAAAAGGAACCTCGGCGAATACCCGCGTCCGCACATGCCGTAGTTGCCGGCGCCGTAAGATCCGCCAATCACCACCGTAATTTTCGGCACTTTTGCGCAGGCCACCGCCGTCACCATTTTCGCACCATTACGGGCAATGCCGCCGGCTTCGTAATCGCGGCCAACCATGAAGCCGGTGATGTTTTGTAAAAACAACAACGGAATGCGCCGCTGACAGCAAAGCTCGATGAAGTGCGCGGCTTTTTGGGCCGATTCAGAATACAAAATGCCGTTGTTGCCGATGATGCCGACGGGCATGCCCCAAATGTGAGCGAAACCGGTGATCACGGTGGTGCCGTACAAGGCCTTGAACTCGTCGAATTCCGATCCGTCCACCAGCCGGGAAATCACTTCACGTACGTCATATTGTTTTTTCAGATCAACCGGCACAACACCGTTTAATTCCGCCGGGTCATAAAGCGGCGGCCGCGGTTCCTTCAATGCGATATTGGGATTCTTGACCGTATTGAAGTTCGCCACCGCGCGCCGCGCCATCGCCAAAGCTTGGGCGTCATCAAGCGCATAATGATCGACCACACCGGATTGGCGGGCGTGAACATCGGCGCCGCCTAATTCTTCCGCCGTAACGATTTCGCCCGTAGCAGCTTTCAACAGCGGCGGGCCACCAAGAAAAATCGTACCCTGGTTGCGCACGATAATGGATTCATCCGACATCGCCGGCATATAGGCACCGCCAGCAGTACAGGACCCCATCACTACAGCAATTTGCGGAATGCCTTCGCCGGAAAGCGTTGCCTGATTATAGAAAATTCGCCCAAAATGCTGGGAATCCGGGAAAACACCGGTCTGCAAAGGCAGGTTGGCGCCGCCTGAATCAACCAGATAGATGCACGGTAGGCGGTTTTCCCGGGCAATCTCCTGGGCGCGCACATGCTTTTTCACCGTCATCGGCAAATAAGTGCCGCCTTTGATCGTCGCATCATTGCAAACGATCATGCATTCGCGGCCTTCCACACGGCCGATGCCGGTCAAAATGCCGGCGGCATGGATATCACCGTCATACATTTCATGGGCTGCCATCGGTGACAGCTCCAAGAACCGCGAGCCCGGATCGATCAGGCGCATAACCCGGTCGCGCGGCAATAGCTTGCCGCGGCTGAGATGGCGTTTACGCGACCGTTCCGAACCGCCAACCGCATGAATGGCGCGCTGTGCATCAAGGTCGGCAACAACGTCGCCCATTTCCGACGCCTGGCGGCGAAAAACATCTGAATTCGGATTAATGTCTGAGTGCAGTGTGGCCACGCCAATCCCCATTCTGATTACTCAGTCTGGTCTAAGTCGCCGGCGCGCACCTGTCAAAGCCCGATTGGCTATCGCCAGGATGAATTCGCCGGGCGCCTGGCATTGTCATGGCACCCAGTTTGAATCCCCCAAAAGCTTGAAATTTCGTCGCCGAGCCCCAGAACCAATAAGAGGCGCAATTTCAAACCTGCGCCCAAAGGGGGATTTTTCCCGGGAGGACGAGATGATCAACCGCAGACAATTGGTGGCCGGCGCGGCGGCTGGCTTGGTGATGGCGCGGACAATTCCGGCCCACGCCAGTGCAGCGGCGAAATGGTTCAATGGCACTGAACAGGACGGCGGTTTTGTCTACCGGCGCACAAAATTTCAAGTCATCAAGCCGCAATGGAAACGGCAGATGGTCAAGTATCTGTCGACCGAAGAGCCGGGCACGGTGGTGATCGATACCGAGCATCATTTCCTATATTTGATTTGGGAAAACAAAACGGCGCTGCGCTATGGCGTCGGCGTCGGCAAGGAAGGTTTCAAGTGGTATGGCCGCGCCCGCATCGATCGCAAGGCGTTGTGGCCACGCTGGGTGCCGCCGCCGGAAATGCGCCAGCGCCAACCAGGTCTTCCCTTGAAAGTCGACGGCGGCTCCCCGAACAATCCGCTTGGCCCCCGGGCGCTCTATCTTTATCGCGACGGCCGCGATTTGGGCTACAGGCTGCACGGCACGCTGGAACCCTGGAGTATCGGCAATGATGTCTCGTCGGGCTGCATCCGGATGTTTCCAGAAGACGTCATCGACCTCTACCAGCGCTGTCCGATAGGCACCAAGGTCTTGATTTTAAAACATATCGGCGCCGATAGCGGCTAGAGCCGGAACTCAATATTGAAATGGCAAGACAATGAAAACACGATTTTCAAAGACCAGCACCATAGCGCTGGCAACCATCCTTATTGCCGGACTCGCTGCCGGCTGCTCCAACGATGTCCAATCATTTGCCTCCCCCAACGTGACCAATGCCCCGGCGCCGGGATTTGAAAATTTCTCAGTTGGCAGTGAGGAAGACTTTATTATCAATGTTGGCAGGCGGACCTATTTTAAGGCAAAATCCGCGGAACTGGATGGCACAGCTAAAATCACGTTAGACCGCCAGGCGCAATGGTTGGCGAAATATCCAAGCTGGAAAATCAAGATCCAGGGTTTTGCTGATGACCCTGGCAACGAGGCCGCCAATGTGGCCATCTCCCGGCGGCGGGCGGAGGCAGTAATGAACTACCTCACAGTTCAAGGTGTCGCCCGCGACCGCATGTGGCTGAAAGGTTATGGCCGCGAGCGCATCGTCAAAAAATGCCCCGACATCACCTGCAAGTCGCAAAACCGCCGGGTGATTTCCAATTTGCGCGAGGAATTTGAAAGCTAATCTCTTAGACTCTCGTACCTCCCTCTCGCCGTTTGGCTGCACCTAAAGGTATGCTCTAGAACCCGAATTTGCCGGTATCGACATATTCCGACTTGATGAGGGTCCACCAGTCGGTTGCTTGGCCTTGCAGGACATACTCATATGGCAACCAGCCATAGCCTTCATCACCCCAGTCGGTGCCCCAGGAATTGCGGATCAAAAAAGCGCCTGTCGTCGGCTTTGCACCGGCACCTGTGTGCTTAATGCGCATCTTATCGTCGTACCCCACCACAACAACGGCATGGCCGCCCTCGACGTTGTCAGTATTGAGCGGGAAGGGAATTTTACCATCGTCATTTGCCTGACTGATGCAACTGTAAACGGTGAAGCCGAACATGGATGGAAAACCGCCGGCGCAATATTGTTTGATCCGGTCCACCAGTCCGGCGTTGTCGACATCCTGGGTATCGAGCCGAAAATAGCTCATCGCCTGGTAGTTGGCCGCGTAGGCATAACAAAATGCCGGCGGTTCATCGTCATAATCGGCGATATTGTAGTTGTAGAATTTTTCCGGCGGCACGCCGAAAAGCTTCATGGCACCCATCGTGGTGCGTAGATAGGCGCCAGTATCCCCGGAGACCTGCATCAGGTTTCGCGTAACCTTGTACAAAAACAGCCGAGAGGCATCGAGATAGTCGCCATGGGCGCGGTTTTCAAAATATTCGATCAGTCCAACACCAGCTTGAGCCGTGCAGGATCCGATGGATTTCTGATCCTCTATCGGTGCGCACCATTCCCGTAGATCGGACTTCGCACCAATTCCGGCTGCGGCTGTCTTGCGCGATCGCGCCGTGCGTTTGGCCGCCGGCATGTTCAGCTTTTTCAAAAGCGGGCTGACTTCGTCTGAATTTTGAGAATAGTCGCGAAAATCTGGATAATCTGGCAACCACCCCAAACCATGACTATGTTGAGTTGATGGCATTCCAACCTCCCATTTTGGCCTCATTGGTCGCATCTATCAGAAATTGTTGCGATTTCGTATTTTCTTCTTATAGATGTATATTTACCGATTTATGGGAAGTTCGTCAATTTTAGATTGGTATTTTGTGAGAAAGTTGATTTGTCATCCATTGCTCATTTTCGTGTCCAGCCAGCTAAGCAAAGCAAAAGTTTCCTAGTTGCACCCGCCGATCTGATGTGGGTGCGACCGAGGTTGTTCGAGGGCCTGGCGTGGCGTGAGGTGGATTTGGTGTAATCCGGTCAAGCAGCAAGGTAAGCCTCAATATCACGCTTCCACTCTGCCATCTTGGCGCCATAGGCTTCTTCGGTCAGCCCGTCGACGACCTTTCGACCATCGGCACTCAGCGCGGTCAACTGATACGTAATCGTTGCTTGGCAGCCGGCGTCATGTGGGACCACGGAGATATCAAGCCGTGTGACCGCGACACCTGGATCAATCTTATAAAGCCGCAACACCCGCGCGGCGGGGTCGTGATCGGCGGCCACCCATACGGCATTGATACCAGCTGCATGGGGATTTGCTGAATGGGTTTCGAACACGCAATCAAGCTCTACCAAACCGGAATTGGTGTGAATGGAGGCTGTCTCCCAGCCCTCGATCCAATCGTATTCCCGCACCGGACACATCAGCGCGAATACCTGATCAGCATTGGAATCTAGTGACAAAGTGACTGACTGGCGGCCGCGATAAGGCGCCTGGGTCAGGCTGGCATCAGTAGTTGGCGCGTTCATGGCGCATCCTCCTCAAGTAGGTTGTGACTGTCGGCAGCGGACAATTCCAAGCCATAAAGTTTCTTGGCATCGGCGACGAAGACCAAAGCCTTTTCTGAAAACGGTGACTTGCCCTCAAAGGCATGCAGCACGATCCCCTCCAGCAAATCACAAAGGGTAATTTCCCGTTGCTCGGCAATCGCCTTCAGTACCCTCAAGATGCGTTTTTCGATGCGAACGCCGGTTTGGAAACGTGTGATTGCTTTGGGTTGTTTGGGCATGGATTGCTTTACCTTGGTACCAATATGATCATTAACGTATCTTGGTACCAAGGTACAATCAACTCGTATTGTCATAGTAATGCTGACAGACAGCTGGCCTACCCTTCCAGCGAGTTTGATGACACAATCGCGGACCCACCTTCCCAAGCACAAGGTATTTTACTAATGGTTCAACTGACCGACAGCGATATTTTGACCAGGGATGTCCTTCAATGGAGCGGTCTGCACCTGTTTCATTTTGCTGCGTCATCTTGTTCGCAAAAGACCCGCATATGCCTCAATTTAAAAGGCCTAGATTGGCAATCGCACCATCTTGATCTAGGCGCCGGGGACAATTACTCGGAGTACTATTTGGGGATCAACCCAAGGGGGGCTGGTGCCGACCCTGATCCACGATGGCGAAGTACATATCGAAAGCAACGACATTTTGCTGTTGCTCGATAATCGGTTTCCCAAAGTCCGACTGATTCCGCCTGGCGAAGAATACCGGATGGTCGATCTCCTGCGTCATGAGGATGATTTGCATCTGGATCTGCGTACTCTGACATTCCGATACACTCAGCCTCGCGGCGAAGAGCCTCGGTCCAAGGAAACACTGCGGCACTACCGGGAACGCGGATCGGGAACCGTCGGCGGCAGGCCGGACAGCCATAAGGACAGGGAACTTGCCTTCTGGAATATTATCGCCGATGTCGGCATCACCGACGAGGCCGTTCGGACCTCGGCCGGCCGGTTCAATATGGCTCTAGATCAGCTAAATGATCATCTCCAGGATGCGCATTATCTCATGGGCGAGACATTGTCCGTTCTCGACATTGCCTGGGTGATCTATATCAACAGGTTGGTCCGCTGTGGCTATCCAATGAAGGCTTTACACCCCGGTGTCGATGAATGGTTCTGGCCTCTGCGCAACCGGCCGGAATTCGACCGCGAGATGCAAGTGCCGCCGGATGTGCAAAAAGCCGTTGACGACAATCACGCCCGCCAGCGTGCGGAGGGGACCATGTTGGCGGACGTGATGGGAATTTGACAGTCCCAATTTGTTGGTGGATGGCCGGCCGATAGTCGACGGACGGTTGCCTTGGGCGCCCTACTCGGCCGCTTCCAGCTTATCCTGGGTCTTAGTCTCAAAATCGCTGGCATCGTGGCGTTCGTGCAATTGGGTTTCCGGTTCACCAAAGGCCCGGTTGACCATACGGCCGCGTTTTACCATTGGCCGCTTGGCGATTTCTTTGGTCCACCGCTGGACGTTTTCATAGGTTTCCACCTGAAGAAACTCGCCGGCCTCGTAGACCACATTGGCCGCCACGCCGCCATACCAGGGCCAGATCGCCATGTCGGCGATGGTGTATTCGTCACCGGCCACATAGCGATTATCGGCCAACTGCCGATCAAGCACGTCGAGCTGCCGCTTGACCTCCATGGTGTAGCGGTTGATGGCATATTCGATTGGGGCCGGTGCGTACTTGTAAAAATGCCCAAAGCCGCCACCCAAATAGGGCACCGATCCCATTTGCCAAAACAACCAATTGAGTGTTTCGGTACGGCCGGCCAGATCGGTCGGTAGGAAGGCCCCAAATTTTTCGGCCAAATACAAGAGGATCGATCCGGATTCAAACACCCGTGTTGGCGTTTCGGTGCTGTGATCGACCAATGCCGGGATCTTGGAATTCGGGTTGGCACCGACAAAGCCGGAGCTGAATTGATCACCCTCGTTGATGCGCACCAACCATGCATCATATTCCGCACCTGAATGTCCTGCCGCCAGCAGCTCCTCCAACATCACGGTCACCTTCACACCATTTGGTGTGGCCAGCGAATAAAGCTGCAAGGGATGCTTGCCGACTTGCAGGTCCTTGTCGTGGGTGGCTCCGGCGATCGGCCGGTTGATGTTCGCAAATTGGCCGCCGTTTTCCTTGTCCCAGGTCCAAACAGCAGGCGGGGTGTATTCAGATTGATCGGTCATTCGGGCATGCCCCTTGAGGATTAATACGCTTCCGCACAGGTATGCACTGTTGGCAGGCATGGCAAGTGTAATTGTTGTGATGAGCTGAAGCAGCGGCCGGCTCAAACCAAACCACCGAAAATCGTCGCCCAGAACCACGCCAATCGCCAACGCCGACTTCGGCCTATGAAGCCCGGCGATTGTCTGACAAACTGTTGGAAATGTAAGCGAAAACAAAGAGGTGATCGGACGTGGCGAAAACGAGCAAACCTAAGCGGGTCAGCAAGGCCGTTTTAAACAAATTGCGGCAGGTATCGACGCCGACGATCACCACTCAGTTGATGAGCAATTTCGGGCTATATAACGTCTCGCTTCGAAACGTCATGCCGATCGATCCCAGCCTTGAAAGGTTTGCCGGGCCGGCCTTCACCTTGCGCTATATCCCGCTGCGGGAAGATCTCCATCCGCAACAATATCTCGACCACGCTGCCAATCTCATGACCCCGGCGGTTGAGGAAATTCCTGCCGGATCAGTCATGCTGATGGACGCCAACAGCCGCAACGATATCGGCATTTTAGGCGGCAACATTTTGATGCGGCTGAAAATGCGCGGCATTGAAGCGGCGGTCACCGATGGCGGTATGCGCGATATTCCCGAAATTTACGACCTTGGCCTGCCGGTCTGCTGCACGGCTTATTCACCGCCGCCGAGCTTCACCAAATTGATGCTGGTGGATACCCAATGCCCGGTGACCTGCGGCGGCGTACCGATTTTTCCAGGTGACATTATTGTCGGTGATGAGGAAGGCACCGTGGCAATCCCGGCGCAATTCGCTGCCGCGGTTGCCGATGGCGGCCTGGCCCAGGATCATCTGGAAGGCTGGGTAAACAATGAACTGGCTAAAGGCGCACCAATGCCAGGGCTTTACCCGCCTGCCGCAAAGGCCCGCAAGGCCTATGACAAATGGGTGGCCGACGGCGAGCCTGAGGATAACTAGGCAACCACAATGTTAGGCGAAGTCTAGTTCTCGTCCATTTTGAGCAATCCCGTATCGCGATAAACGTCGGCGGCTTCGCGGATATAAGCGCCGGTCAGTTCTGCGCCATACATGGAGGCGATCTGCTGGCTCATGGATAAAAGCTGGTAATAGGTCGACCGCCCCGGGCGCAGCGCTTCGTAGATATCCAAAAGCTCCTCATTGGGAATGCGGGTCATTTCCGCTGCCCGGGCAAGGTTTTCAGCCACGGCGTCATAACCGGCTTCGCGGGCAAATTCCGCCTGGGTATCCAACGTCTGGGCGTTGATTGACACATCTTCCGGCGAAACATGGCCGCCGAGCACGTTTTCAAGTGTCAGATCCGTCAGCGGCCGGCCCGACTGGGTTGAGATGTCATCGCGGTGGAACTCACCGAGCGGATATTTGAGATTTTTTTCAGTATTCTCGCCGGTCATTTGAAAGCTGCCTTCATTTCTACTGGTCCCTTGGCGGCATCGATGTGGCTGATTTCACGGTGATGGAGCAATGTGGTGTGGACAATCAGGCGCAATCGCGCTGTGTTATCGATCTTGACCGGTACCGGCATCGCCGGTTTGCCAGTGGCATAGCGGGCAGCGTTACGTCCCAACGCCTGGTAGGATTCCAAGGTCAGGTTCGGCGCCTGGCTTAAGAGCTCCAGATTATTCAACTTCGCCAGCCCCTTTTTATGGATAAGCGCGGTCCCCTTCGACTGCAGGCCAATGCCAATGCCGGAACCGCTGAGTCCTGAACCCGTCTGACCAATGTCGGCCAGGTCGGCCCCATGATAGACCTTCACAAGGCGCCACGGAACGCCCTCGCTTTCAACACCGGCAATGATCGCCGCCAAAACATCGGCATGGGTCAGATCCGCCAATGTCTTGTTGATCGCCACGGCGAAAGCCGGTCCGACCGCGATGACGACTTCGTCCCCGTCCCCGGCTTCGGCCATACCTGACGGCTGCAGATCAAGGTTCGGGTCGGCTGCCTCAGCGTCAACCATTTCGCGCGGGTTAAGCGCCCGTGGCAACGCCTGGATATCGTCCCAGGTTTTACCCTTCACCCGATAGCCACTGCCTGGCCCCTCGTAGTCATTGGGCGTGTTGACGGCGCTGAGAACCTTGAAATTCTCATCAAAGATTGCCGAGGTATGCAGGTAATCGCCGATCACCCGTTGCCGCTGCATTTCCAGAACCCGTTCAGCCACGTCTTCGTAGCCGGTCTTGGTCAGCGCCGCGACCGCGTCCAGCGCCGTCTTGTCGCTTTCAAGGAACTCGTCGGCTGCCGCCAGGTCGGCGATGGAATCGCGGTCCGGCATGTCGTCGCTTGAATAGGCCGTTGTCGCTGCTTCAACTTCGGCGTCGCTGATTGGCGGGAAACCCATCTCGCCATAGACAGCCTGCATCGCCATGGCCGCCTTGCGGCGGATCGCCAGCACATCGTCTTCGCGCACCGGCACCAATCCGGCATCGACCTGCATATCGCGCTGGATCACCAGCCAATCGTCCATCTCATCGGCATCGAAACAGCCACCGCCGAACAGATTGTCCTTGCGCGGCATGACACTATGACCGGAGGTGACGAAGTCGGTGCCGGGCAGGAATTGCAGCATTAGCTTGGCGGTCTTGCGCATGGTGGAATGAGAGGCGAGTGCGTCATTACCGGAGGCAACTTCCAGTCCAAGCGAGGCGGCGACCAGATTTTCCGCCAAAACACCCCGCACACCGTTTGGCAGGGATTCCGGCAGTGCGATACACGAGATCGAGCCGTTTTGAACGCCCTGGCTGCCGGCACCCTTGACCATCAAGACGCAACGGACTTCCAGATAAAGCATCGACCAGCCCAGCCCGTAGCCCATCAGCGCTTCCGACCCGGAACCGGACGTAAAGCGGGATTTAACGCCGCGCGAGGCATAGGCCGACGCCAAAATACCTTTCGACCATGGCGTATCATCGCCATCGAGGAAGGAGGGGATCGTTCCATAAACCGATAGCGTTTCGGCATAGGTGGCCAGGCCCTTCATAGCCAGACGCAAACCGAGCGCCTCCTCCACCGCGATCTGGGTCATGACACCAGGCCGGCCAACCTGCGAACCGACCAACAATGCCAGCGCCGAAAACGGCGCGTTGCGGGCGACCCGAACGGTGGTCTCTTCTTCGGCGAACCCACGCAATCCGGCTTCCGCCGCGTCGGCGGCCAGAAGCGCAGGGTTTTCCTTCCAGTTGGTCACATGCGCCTGGTTCGCCGGCTTCTTGCGCTGGCGCATCTTCTGCATGGCCATCATCATTTCGACAACGTTCAGTTCCGCCATGACTTCGCAGATTTTCGCCGCCGTACAGCCACCCATCACCGCCATGACGTCCCGCTGCGGCACATTAATATCGACAAACATCCGGGCAATATCGCGAGACGGCATGGCCATGGATTCTTCCGCCGCCTCCAGATCAATAGAGTGCGCGGCGATGAATTTATCAATGGCATCAAAGTCTTTTGAAGCCCGTCCATCCATTTCGACCACCCGGCCGTTTTCAATCCGCAGCGACGGCTTCGGGTCGTTCGGGCTCTCCATGATGATCAAGCCCAACTCGTGGAACTCGTTGATGAAGACTTCCTTGTTCACATCGCGCTGCGCCAGTTTTTCAAACCGCTTAGACCCAGACATGCTTCATCCCCTTATCAAGTGTTATGTGCCCCGTCCGGAGCTATTTTTCGCGCCATTAATAGGTCGCCCGGCCGCCGGACAAATCAAACACCGCGCCGGAATTAAACGTGCAGGCGGTGGAACTCAGCCACATCACCATTTCGGCGACTTCATCCACCTCGCCCAACCGTTTCATCGGCGATTTATCAATCATGATCTGTACGAATTCCGCCGTCATCTGGTCGAGAATAGCCGTTTTGACCGCCGCCGGCGCGATGCAGTTGACGCGAATATCGGTCCCAGCGAGTTCCTTAGCTAATGATTTGGTGAACCCGATCACCCCGGCTTTCGATGCGCTATAGGCCGAGGCATTCGGCGTGCCCTCCTTGCCGGCAAGCGACGCCATATTGATAATCCGGCCGAAACCGGCCGCCTTCATCACCGGCACCACCGCATGACATAGCCGGAAGGTTCCGGTGAGATTGATGTCGATGATCTTTGCCCACTCGGCCGGATCATAGTCCGTCACCGTGACCGTCGAGCCCGCGAAGCCGGCATTGTGCGACAGGAAATCGATACCACCGAACCGTTCGACCGTTTCGCCGACAACCGCCTCGATTGCCGAAAGATTGCTGATATCGAGGGCAAAATAATCATGCGGGATATCCAGGCCCTCTGGTTCGGCCAGGTCCCACACCACCACCTTTGCGCCGGACGCATGATAATGGCGGGCGACTTGCGCGCCGATGCCGTTGGCACCGCCGGTCACGACTGCGACGCAGCCTGAAAAATCATAAGTGACGTTGCTCATGGTGTTGACACCGATTGTGTATTCGTCCAATTTATGGACAATAATTCTATTATATGGACATATTGCGCAATGGGCCAATTTTGTCAATTGCGGACGAACCACCAACCGGGTTGATCCCATGACCAAGTCAGTTCAAGGCGCACAAAGTTTTTCCCGCAGCATGGACGTGCTGCAGCTGATTGCTGATCAAAGCCAGCCACCGAACATATCGGCGCTCCACAAAATGTGTGACCTGACGCGCCCGACACTCTATCGGATCCTGGCATCTCTGGAATCGGAAGGGCTGATTTCCCAAACACCGGACAAACACTACAAACTCGGTGCCCGCCTGGTGGTGCTGGCCCGCAAAGTCTTGGCGGAAAATGATGTGCGCACATTGGCGCGTCCGGAACTTGAACAGCTGCGCGATGCGACTGGTGAAACGGTTCACCTGGCCATTAAGAGCGGCAACGAGCTCGTCTACATCGACAAGATCGAAAGCCGCCAGATCGTCCGCATGGCCTCCGACATCGGCACCCGCGTGCCGTTTCATTCAACCGCCGTCGGCAAAGCCTATATGAGCGCGTTAGGTGAGCAGAGTACCGATGCCCTGGTCACCTCTTTAAACTTGGAAAAGGTCACCCAATTCACCACAACCAATCCGCGGGAGCTGCTTAAGAAAGTCTCCAAAGCCCGCGCACAAAAATACGTCTTCGACGACCAGGAAAACGAAATCGGCATCGTCTGCTACGGCGCGCCAATCCTAGACGCCACCGGATCACCAGCCGCAAGCGTCAGCATCTCAGTCCCCGTGTTCCGGCACGAAAGCGAGACTACGCATTACACCAAGCCGTTGCTTGCTCACGTGGGCAAGATTTCGGAGCTGCTGGGGTATTAGGTGAGGCCTGAGATGATAGTCGGTATTTTGCGACCTAAGGCCACATATCCGCCGATGAAACGGATCGTTTGGTTCGGCTAAGTGGCGGTTACCGGGCGGCGCCGGATTTTCCGGGGGTTGGTAGCGGTCATTCCGCTTTGTGCCAGTAACCGACCCTGTTTTACGAATCGTTGCCCAACAATTACCGTAGTTGTGCGAGGCAATTTCACAATTCTAGAAATGCGTCATATGGAACAAGATTACCAAGCGGCGTTAGAAAAGGCGTCCCACCACTTCAACTTAATTAAGAAGCGGATATGGTCCCTCCACTCTACCGTGGAGCAGCTCTCCAATTCCGAAGTGTCGCTAGATTATTCGATTACATTGGATCACGCCTATCTCGATATTCGGAAGATCATCGAGGAACTAATGTTGATATCCGTCGCAGCTCATGATCACGCTGGCATCCAGCTCACAAAACGTATTCGCAAAGAATGGAATGCCCAAAAGATAATGAGGGGCCTAGAACAAATAAATTCGAAATTTTTCCCAGACGCAATTGAGATTCTCCCTTCAGATGAAGACGGATTAGGAGGTAAACTCATGGCAGTGGATACTGACTATCTTGCGAGAGATTTCGCTGCCGAAATGTACAACCTTTGTGGTGATGTTCTTCATTCGAATAATAAACCAATATCGCCAAATATCGTCCAACAGAGATTCCAAAAAGCAAAAAAATTCGAGCTAGAAGTGAGGCGACTTCTAGATACATTCGAGATCGATATCAGCGGCAACGGGTTTATGGTCTTCGGTCATCTCGAGTTCGAGAAAAACAATCCGCCTAAACTTTTCTTAGCGTCGTTAGTTCATTGAGTTAGGTGTCTGCCTTGGGTCGCTACCGGCCGATCGGCGGCGCCTTCGCGGGTGGTGTCGCCACGATCAAAGGCTTGCGCCACCGCATGGAAAAAGCCGACTGGAATTCATCGCCTCGTGCAATTCGGTAAGCTTGACACCTAATCCAAATCCTGAAAGCAGATGAAAATCTGGTTTTGTACCTTTGAATAGACTGCATGATGAGCGGTGTCTGCAGGCTGTTCATGGCTTGCCAGCAGAGCGTAAGCGGCATCTACCTGCGGTCGATCTCGAAATGTCATAAGGACGAAATACTGATGATCGCGTTCGGAATCTGAATCCATGCCCGTATCGCTCTGCCGTCGGCCGATCGCACCTGAGCTGTCCACCAGATCAACGGATTGCATGTGCTTGACGAACTTGGAATAGGCGTCGCGAAAAACCCCAATTTCCACCTGGGGCTTGAGATCAAAACAAGTCAGCATGTGAAACATTGCTCATCCTCTTCAATAGTCACTAAGCGCGGCAATGGGTGGCAAACCGCGTCCGACATTGTGTCATCAGCTAAACAATAACAGTTTGAAGTTGATCGATGCTTCGGTTATCACCGAACAATGATAGACATATCCTATATCGCGGAAGTTGCGGCTCTTATTGGCGATCCGGCACGGGCCAACATGCTCTTTGCGCTAAAAGATGAAGGCACGATGTCGGCTTCCGAACTGGCCAATGTTGCCGGTGTCGCGCCGAACACGGCCAGTGGCCATCTGGCAAAACTGACTACCGCCGGCATTCTCACCGTGGAGCGCAAGGGCCGATACCGATATTACAGCCTCAGCGGTCCCGAAGTTGCCGAAACCCTGGAAGCCATCGAAGTACTCGCCGTTGATGTTTCATCACCCCAACGCCGACCCAGACCCGGGGACAAGGCGCTGCGCTATGCCCGCTGCTGTTATGACCACCTGGCCGGAGACCTCGGGGTCCGTATCACCGAGCGCTATGTCCAGCTTGGTTACATCGAACAATATGATGATGGTCTGACGCTGACATCTGATGGAGCACAGGTGTTTGCTTCTCTGGGCGTCGACATTGAAAAATTGAAATCCGGACAAAGAAGTCTGATCCGCAATTGCTCCGATTGGAGCGAAAAGAGCTTCCATTTGGGGGGCGCGCTGGCGGCCGCCCTGTTTGGGCAGTTCACAAGTGTCGGCTGGATTCAAAGAGTAAAAGGCAGCAACATTGTCTTGGTTTCACAGCGGGGAAAATCCGCGCTGCGAGAGAGCTTTGGCGTTGAGATTTAGTGTTGAACGCTGGGGTGTTTTATCTGCAAATACCATCGATTTACGACGTGCCGATGTTAACCCGAAGCCACCCCTCAGATTGACATAGTTCGCCGACGGTCTAACATTTACCAACGATTTATTCAGAGTTGGGGGGCTTCGCTGAATGTCGGTACTTTGGCGTAATTGGCTGACATTCGTTGGGGTACTGACGATCGTATTGGGCGTCTTGGGAATTCTATCCGTCCTACAACATGACGCAATTTTAGTCCGCCTTTTACAAGAACGCTTGAGCGTAATTGCCGAAACCACGGCGTCTTCGTTTCGCACCGTGGTCAAACTCGGATTGCCTATTTCAACCGTCCGTAATGCCAAGGCGTTTTTGGCGCGGGACGTGGCATTAGACCCAGCGGTTCGCAGCATTCGAGTATTTAATCCAACTGGCATTCTTGTTCACAACACCGCCGCCAACGAAACTGAGCCTGTCTCAAAAGAAATTCTCAAGACACAGGCATTGACGAAAGGAAACCGCTGGAGCGCGCTTTCAGGTTCTGAACTGTCGGCCGGTTTCTCAATTCGAAATGCCAACGGCGACATTATCGGCGGGGTGCTGGTTTCGTCGTCAATTGCCGGCTTTTCAGTAAAATCGCAGGCGATGAAGCGCAAGATCGCAATCGCCTCGGTCGTAATTCTAATCGGATTTTCCGCGCTTGCACTCCTGGTGCTTCGGCTCAGATTGGGCGGCGCTATTCGCAGTTTGGTCAAGCTGCAACAGCTGTTTCGCCAATACGGCGGCGATAAAAATGATAATTCAGGACGACACCGCACCGCGGCAATCCAAACGCAGTTCGGATTTTTAAGCGATGAAATTTTCAAACTTGAATCTCAACTCGCCAAGGCGGATCAAACCTATCAAAGCGCCCACAATGAGCTAATAGATCTATACCCGGCTAACATGGAATTCCCGAGCCGCGGCGACACTCCAGGCCTCGGCGCGGAACGGATCAAGTTTTCAGGTACAACGGTCGCCTCAGTCACGGACACCTCATTTGCCCGACTATTTGCCAGCCACCTAATTCCCTGGGCAGTTGCGGTAATCCTCACATCGGCGATCGTTCTCGGATATTTTATCTATCAGCAGGTCTCTCAATCTTTCGAGCCAGAACTGGCGGCCCGTACCAAACTTATCGGCACCGTCGCAAACCGCAATGTGCAGCGCGCCGTCAATGTCGGCGTTCCACTAGAACAGTTGGTCGGGGCTGAAAATTACTTTGACCAGCTTTTGCAAAATTTCCCAGAAGTCTCCTATTTTGGAATTTCCACCGGACGTATCGTTTACGAGGCCGGCGCCCGTCAAAAATCAGTTTTCGCACCAGAGCGGTCGCGCAAGGATGTGCCGACATTTCCGATTACCAACAAAGGTAAGCAAATCGGTTACATCATTATCGATGCTAATCCGGATTATTTTGCCCTGCTGTTTCGCGACATGCTGCTCGATTTTGGTGTCGTCTTATTGGTGGTCAGCCTATTCGCATTCCAGATCGTGACCGTGGTGATGAGCCGGTCTTTAACGGCGCCATTCATGCGCTTGAAAAACCTGGCTTCCTTACAGGCCGGCGGCGACTTTTCGAATGTCGTTCACGCCAAAGCCGCCAATGCCATTGATCGATTAAGCAATCTGTTATCGCGCCGTGGCGCGGAGCTACACCGGATGATTGACGCATTGTCATCCGGCATATCTGAAGGCGCCGCGGTGGCCGCTTTGGGTAATCTAAAATCAAAATTTCGTATCACTAGTTCGCGACCGCGCTTACTTCAATTCTCCTACCTTAATGATGTCCGATTGCCGCTGTTTATGTTCGCCGCCGCCGATGAGCTGCCATTGGCTTTCTTCCCGATTTTTACAAGAGCCGCCGACAATCCCTTAACCTGGCTCGATCCCGGCATCGTCATCAGTTTGCCGCTTGCCGGCTATCTGGCGGCCATCGTCTTTGGCTCGCCCCTTGCGCGACCGCTGGCAGAACGGTTCGGCCACCGGAAATTATTGTTGTTTGCCGTGGTACCGACACTTTTTGCTCATTTGGGGCTTTATTTTTCGACCAACGTCATCGAAATCGTACTGTTTCGATCGATCACCGGGTTGGGTTTCGCCATCGCGACCCTGGCCTGTCAGGACTACGTGCTTGATATCGTGCCACGTGAAAGCCGAAACCGATCGCTCGGGTTATTCACAGCGGCGATGTATAGTGGCATCTTTGCCGGTACCGCGCTGGGCGGCGTTCTTGCCGACCGATTGGGACAAAGCACAGTGTTTACCGTTAGCGCCGGACTGGTCTTGCTTTCGGGAATTTTGATTGTCCGGCTGTTGCCCGCCCATAGCCGTGATGCAGCCTCCGTGACGCAAAATACTGGTAGCTATTTACCACCAATTTGGCGCCCGCTCGTGAGCCTGCGTTTTACCGCGCTGGTATTCGGCATCGCCATCCCAGCCAATATCCTTCTTCAAGCTTTCATATCGTTTCTCGTAGCCTTGCAGCTGGACGCCCTGGGCGCCTCAGCGGCCGATATCGGCCGTATTTTAATGACATATTTTCTTGCCATCGTTTTTGTCGGTCCGCTGGCGCCGCGAATTTTCGATAACCGTTTGCAACCGGCCCAGGTGAGTCTCATTGGCGCAATGTTGTCGGGGATCAGTCTATGCGCGGTCGTCATTTCGCCGGCGCAATGGTCCATGCTTATCGCCGTTGCCGGAGCAGGCATTGGTCACGGTATGGTTCGTGACCCGCAAGTCTCCCTGGCGATGGAGATCGCCGAGCAGGAGTTAAAGCATTTGGGGACGAACGCGGTTTTGGGTTCGCTGCGCACATTAGAACGATTTGGCAGCATCATCGGCTTGATCGCAATAGCCGGCATTTCCAGTTATGTCGGTTATTCGGCTTCAACCATGATTATCGTCGGTCTGATATTTGCCGGCGCCCTGGCTTTCGCCATAGCCTTGGGCCGCACCGTCATTTCACCGTCTCGGCGATTTGAAGTATCTCAACCGGTGGAAAAAGACTGAGTTTTCGCGCCACCGCCATATTTACCACATAGGCAAAATCGGTCATGCGTGCGACCGGGATATCTCCCGGGGTCTGGCCCCCGACCAGGATTTTTTCAGCTTGTTGCGCTGCCAAACGCCCGACATCGTAGTAGCGGGCTGAAATGGAAATGAGCGCCTGTGAGTTTTGGACAAGGCGCTCATAGGGGCTCAACACAGGTATACCCATGTCGACCGCAGAACCGGTAAACAGATCCCTATTCACATCGAGAAACGAACTTGAACCCAGATAAATAAAATCAACGTCTTTATCTTTGAGCTCAGCAATCTTGCCCGGAATATCGCTCGGTGTAGGCCTGCCGTTAGCGCCGAGCGGCATCTCCCGCGCCACGAGTTCAAAGCCCAACTGCTTCGCTAGATCGGCAATCTCCCGGTATTTTAATACCGAGTTGGGTTCGTTGGTATTGTAAAGCAGGCCAAGGCGGCGGAAGGCAGGAAGATAGGACCGAATCGTGTGAATATTGACCGCTTCAGGGACGCGGTTAAATGTACCGGTGATATTCTTGCGGCCGGTGCGATCCAAACTTTCGATGATGCCGGCGCCGACCGGGTCGGCGACAACCATGAAGACATGCGCGATATCGTTGTTGAATTGCCCATTTTTGACATCGGCCAATGTGCCGGCTATTCCGACAGTTGCAGATGTACCCCAGGAAGTAATGAGATCAGCTTTCGCCGCGCGGGCCTCATTGAGAATTATCTTAAGCTTGCTGCGGTCTCGACCGGCATTGCGAATGACGATTTCAAAGTCGAGTTTTTTCTCAGCCGTGTAGTCTTGAAACCCCCTGCACGCCTCCTCGCAGCCACTCCAAAACACCGCAAAAACAAGTTTCTTCCCACCGGCCTGGGCAGCCAGGGTGAGCGTTGCCGCAATTGTTGTTGACGCCAGAATTGCAAGCACACGATGAACCACTTTTGCCCCCGGCATTGAATTAATCAGCCGAGCGCATTGTGATCGACGTCTTTAGATGACGCAACCGGCGCGAATTATGGTCAATCCGTGAGCAAAAAAAATTGCGGCGGCTGGGACCCCGGGTCCAGCAAACCCAACAACCTAGTGCCCCCTACGCCGTCTTTTCAAACAGCTCCCGGCCGATCAGCATGCGCCTGATCTCGCTCGTGCCGGCGCCGATCTCATAGAGTTTGGCGTCCCGCAGCAGCCGTCCGGTGGGGCTTTCATTGATGTAACCCATACCACCGAGCAATTGAATGGAATCGAGGGCGATTTTTGTTGCTGCTTCGCCGGCGTAGAGGATGGCGCCGGCGGCGTCTTCGCGGGTGGTTTCGCCGCGATCGCAGGCTTGCGCCACCGCGTAAACGTAGGAGCGGCTGGCATTCATCGCCACGTACATGTCGGCGACTTTGCCCTGAACCAATTGGAACGTGCCGATCGGCTTGCCAAATTGTTCGCGCTCATGAATGTAGGGCATGACCACATCCATGGCTGCCTGCATGATGCCCAACGGGCCGGCCGCCAACACCGTGCGCTCATAATCGAGCCCGGACATCAGCACTTTGACGCCCTCGCCGACTTTGCCGAGCACGTTTTCTTCAGGTACTTCGCAATCGGTGAACACCAGTTCGCCGGTTTCCGAACCGCGCATGCCGAGTTTGTCGAGCTTCTGGGCGATGGAGAAGCCGGGGAAACCTTTTTCCACCAAAAATGCGGTGATGCCGCGCGGGCCACCTTCGGGGTCCGTCTTGGCGTAAATGATCGAGGTGTCGGCGCTTGGACCGTTGGTGATCCACATCTTGGATCCGTTGAGGATGTAGCGATCGCCCTTCTTTTCAGCTTTCAGTTTCATCGACACCACGTCGGACCCGGCACCTGGTTCCGACATCGCCAGCGCGCCGAGATGTTCACCGGAGACCAATTTACCCAGATAGCGGTTCTTCTGATCATCGTTGCCCCAACGGCGCAACTGATTGACGCACAGGTTTGAGTGGGCACCGTAGGATAGGCCGATAGAACCCGACGCCCGGCTGACCTCCTCCATGGCAATGCAATGTTCCAGGTAGCCCAACCCAGACCCGCCCCATTCCTCTTCCACGGTGATGCCGTGCAGACCGAGCTCACCCATGGCCGGCCACAGTTCCTCGCGTGGGAACCAGTCCTCGGCATCAATGCGTTCGGCCAATGGTGCGATCTTGTCTTGGGAAAAACTGCGCACGCTGTCGCGCAACATGTCGGCGGTTTCGCCCAGGTTAAAGTTGAAGGAGGGAAAATCGTTGCGGATCATGTCGGTTCTCTGATTTCAAGGTGTCGATGATACGGGTTCGGATCGGTCGGGACTGCGCCTAAGGCTGAGTCTGAAGTTCCAAAATGGATTTCAGCTTCGTGACGACGAAATCCGGTAGCTGAGTTGAGCGGCGTGTTTGTGTATCCAAGTGCACACCCCAATACTCCGTCGTCGCGGCCAGGTCGCCAGTGGCTGAATTATACATATCATGGGCAAAGCGGATTTTACGGTCGGCAAAATCTATCGGCCGTGAGGTGATATAGACCGTGTCGCCGGCGCGCAGCTCCTGTTTATAGGAAATGTGCTGGTCGACAGCCACCATGCCGCGATGATTGTCGCGCAAAAATGCCGCCGTCATACCTAAATGGGCAAAGAACCCCCAGGTCGCTTCATCGAATTTGCCCGCATACCACATGACATTCATGTGGCCGACATGGTCGCAGTGCCAGGGATAAACAACGCCACGGTAGGTTTCCAATTCAACAGCCATTGCGCGCCTCCCTCATGATGCCACCCGATCGGACATGCCTTCCAACCGCATGATTGTCACAAGACCAGTGGCCACCAGGGTCTCATTTTCACCGCTGACGCCAAACACATCGGCCTGGCAAATACTCAACGTCCGGCCAGGTTTGATAACCCGGCCCCGGGAAATCAGCCGGTCACCGCGGGCCGGCGCAATAAGATTGACCTTGAATTCCACCGTCAACGGCTCCGATTGCGCATCAAACAGAGTGACAGCGGAAATGCCGGCGGCATTGTCGGCGATTGTTGCCGTGATGCCACCATGAAAATAGCCGTGCTGTTGCAGCAACTCCCGACGATGAGGAACTTCGATATGGCAATGGCCGGGCGACAGGTGGACAAGCTCCGCGCCTATAAAATCCATGAACGGCTGACCGGAAAAGGCTGTTTGGCAGCGGCTTTGAAAATCGGGATCACGCGGCTTGAATATTGTCATCGCGCTATGCCCATTTGCCCAAGGCGTTGCCAGCACCCCTCCTCGACGTTGTCGAGTTCGCTGAGCGTCATTTCGATATCGCGTTGCTTCTGAAGTAGATCTGCGCGCCGGCGTTCGATTTTTTCAACCAGATGATGCAATTGTCCTTCCTCGCCCGGAGTGGACCGGTACATGGATAAAATTTCGCGGATTTCGGCCAGGGAAAATCCCAGACGCTTACCGCGCAATATCAGCATTAATTTGGTTCGGTCATTGGCCCGATAAAGTCGCTGACGGCCGCGCCGCGCGGGCCTGAGCAGCCCTTCGGTTTCATAAAAACGAAGCGTCCGCGTCGAGATATCGAATTCGCGGGTCAGTTCCGTAATCGTATAAAATGCGCGCATGTTGAAGACAAAACTCCGTGGGAAATTCGACGGTCGCACCGGCCAGGTCATTGTCGAAGCGGGAATATCGATACGACACAGACAAGGACAATCTGTTACGGGTGAGTAGTTTTATCTGCATTTTACGTAAAAGTCAAACAACAGATATATTGCCCTATTTTTCAACGAGGTACATAGCAACTAATCAATGAATATTATTGAAAACTCTATCAACATACGCGCAGCTTTGGGTGCCATCGGATCCCTTGTTCATCCATCACGGCTCACCTGCGTCGCATATTAGTTTTCAACAATATCCCCGCAATCCACAGAAGCCGCCGCCGTAAAATTTGGTGGATTCGCAATCTTGCCGTAGTCTTCTAGTCATCGAACGGCGGTTGTTGCCAAGTGGCTTTCGGCAGCGCGAAGACCGAAGTTTCGATCGGACCGTCAAGTGGAAAAACCTCCGGGTTGGATCACTCTGACAAAGCCAAGGTCTCTCGGGTTCTGAACCGGGCAACCGGAGAAGACGCGGGCCGATTGCCCTCAACGGCGGGTAAACCGTTGGACTGGTAGTCTGATATTCGGTCTCACGACTGAAATTAGGCGAATTCGGGACAAGCCCTGCGGTGTTTGTTTCGAATCATCAGGATAAGCATTGGTGTTGCAGTGAACTTTCGGGTGAGCAGTAAGATCAATAAGCGGATCCGATGCAGGGAGGCGAGAAGGAAACTTCTCGCCTCTTTTTGTTTTGGCCTTCGGCCATTTTTCCGCCTACCCAAATTGGTCCACCGAAACGCCTAGCGGCTTATTTTTCCCGATCCGCTGTTATATCTAAACCAGCGTTTGGTCACCGTTGATGATCCCTTCGAGGAGACATCGAAACGATAAGAAGACTGCACTCGCCCTCCCGTCCGATTGCACGGGGCCAGAAAGTTGACCTTCAGCACCGTCGTTCCGTCAGCCTCCGACACAATGCTTTTAGTACGATGGGGAAACACCCGACCGGTGCTGAGCACGTCATACATGCGCACGGTGATTTTATCGCCAGCCTTGCGGGCATGTTTGATCGTCACGACGGGGTCTTTGTCCTGGCCGCCAAGGGCACGGCACAAATGCGCTTTGCTCGGCGACCCAATTTTTACCGATTTGATTTTAACCGCCGATGCCGGAGAAATCGCACCAACTAACATGGCAGGCACGACGACAAGCGCCAAAGAAAATGCACATCTCATGACGAACGCTCCATTGATCTAATCCAGAAAGGTGACCCGCCCAACGTCATCGCAACGGCCGACAGTAACAAAGACCGGAGGCATTCCGATGGGCCAAATTGGGAGCACCTAATCAATCGTAGTAAATCTCGTTGTCGTCGAGATAGACATTCGACGCCTTGCAGATATCAATGCGGATCGGCTCATCAAGAACCTCACCGCCATTGTCCCCGAGCCACCCGACGCGCAATGTCTGATCGCAGGCTCCGGTCTCGGCATCGAATTTAGCTTCCGCATTCTCCCCGGGGCGAAGCTGCTCACCAAGCCAATTGTCGCTCCAGCCGCTGCCGTCATTGGTGTAGAAACCAACGACAATATTATTGGCCGTCCGGTTCTGGATGGTGAAGACGCCTCCGGAACCAGATTGCGCAAAGGCTGTGGCACCAGCAAATAATTGGGAAAATACTAGTGCCAACGCGAAGGTGATGTTCCTCATGATGGGCGACCTATCCTGTTTCAATTTCGTATTTTAGTTGTTGAACCATTTCAATAACGCCGGAGATATGGAAACACCATCGTTTTACCAATCCAACGGTCGTATAAAATTATGGGCGCAAATCCACAATGGATTCAGAATTGGCCGGCCAAAATGTAGTTTATTCAATTATAGGATGCAATTTGTTGATATATTGCGCCATAAATGATTAGCTGAATGTGGCTTTCGTTATATAAATTTTTGATTGGCTATATCTTGTCGTGACCGAAATCGATGCAACAGAAAGGCGCTGCCCACACTGTGACCTAGTAATCTCGTCAATTGCGGATAAATGTCCACATTGCCTGAGTGATCTACGGCCGAAATCAATTTTGCGCCGCATTATGGATTTGCGTGACGTGGTCACATTTCCAACTGCCGTAATAGCTTTGGTAATCGCACTCTATAGTCCACTCAACAATACCATCCGAAAAGCGCTCCAGCTTGATAATGCGGTAATATCAGGTGCCCTACTTACACCCGACGTCTTGAATATAGCAAACAGCGAAAACAATACTGGTCACGCTAAGAAAGGGAAATTCAAATATATTTATCTACTCAAGATCATGCTTACAAATGATGGATATACGCTAGCTTCTCTTCATAGCAATTTCCAATGCTTGGCTTTAGACTCAGTTGGCAATCGGCTCGTTTATAACTTCAATTTTTATGATGAAGAGCGCCTTGCAATCGAACACCCAGAACTGAGCGCCGACAACACTGCTATTTTTATCGCCAAGTTCAACTCACCATTTAAAGAAGAACAATCGCGGTACCGACATGTACCAACGGGTAAATGTGCAATTCCATACATGGACAAGTATGGCATTGGTCACGCGATCATCAAAGACTTCAACCTCGAACTTCAGAAAATCTATGATGAAGCTGAAAAAAAAAGGAAATTACTCACCAATTAGGAAATATAGTATTTTTTCTTTTGAACCCTGTGAAATCGGCGAAGAGTACATCTAGAATGCTCTCAATGGCGCGCAGTACCGGCGCGCAGTAACCCGCGCCATTCACAACAACTCAAACCACCACCCGGCCAATCCCAGAAAAGCAAAAAAGCCGACCACATCGGTCACGGTTGTCACAAACACGCTGGAGGCGATGGCCGGGTCGACGTTGATTTTTTCCAGCCCGACCGGAATGAGAATACCGAATAGTCCGCCGAAAAACAGATTGATGATCATGGCGATGGCGATCACCATGCCCAGATCAACGCTAGCAAACCAAATGAATGTCACTATCCCGACGATCACCGCCATGGCGACGCCGTTGAGGATCGACACGAGCATTTCGCGATTAACCACCCGGGCGAAATTGTGAGTATCCAGATCGCGGGTCGCCAGCGCTCTCACGGCCACGGTCATAGTCTGCGTTCCGGCGTTGCCGCCCATGGAAGCAACGATCGGCATCAACACCGCCAGGGCGACCATCTGCTCAATAGTACCGTCGAACTGCGCAATGACGATCGATGCAAGAACCGCTGTAAACAGATTGACAAAGAGCCAGGTAAAGCGGGATCGCGCCGTATCAATTACCGTATCGGAAATCTCTTCATCGCCGACACCGCCAAGGCGCTTGATGTCTTCTTCCGCTTCTTCCTGGATAACGTCAACGATGTCATCGATGGTAATGACGCCGACCAGGCGTCCCGAATTGTCGGTCACGGCGGCGGCCAAAAGATTGTAGCGTTCAAACAGCCGCGCCACCTCCTCCTGATCGTCGGTGGAAGCGATGTGGTAGGATTCGTGGTCGGTGATCTCGGTAATTTTAGTCGGCCGCTGCGCCCGTAAAATGTGATCAAGCGGCACGCTGCCAACCAGCCGGAATGCTGGGTCGATCACATAGATCTCGTAAAAATCGTCCGGCAGATCTTCCGCCTCACGCATGTGGTCAATGGTCTGACCAACTGTCCAAAAGGTCGGAACCGCAATGAATTCTGACTGAATAAGCCGGCCGGCGGAATCTTCAGGAAAATCAAGCGCCCGGCGGATTGGCATTTGTTCCGCCGCCGGCAATTGCTCAAGGATTGCCTCCTGATCCGGTTGGTCGAGATCTTCAAGAATGGAAACCGCATCATCGGAATCCAGGTCCCGCACACCCTCGGCGACCGCCTCCGGCGGCATTTCCTCAACAATGCGTACCCGCACCGCCTCGTCCATTTCCGTCAGCGCGGCAAAATCAAACTCAGCGCCTAGCAAGCGGACCAGATCAGACGCCTCGTCGCGCGGCAGCGCCTCAATCAGATCGCCAAGATCGGCTTCGTGAAGATCGTTGGTGAGCAGCCGCAATTGGTCGGCGTTGTCGCTGCCGATGGCCAGTTCAACCGCATCGACGAATTCCTGGGAAATGCGGTCTTCTTCATCGCGCATTTCCGGCAGATGAAGGTCCGTTTGGGCATTGTCCGGTTTGTTGAGCGTTTCCGACAATGCCATATCTCCAAATCGATGCGGCCAATGGGGTAGCGGCATGATGAAAACCGATTACGGAGGTGTAGCCCGCGCGCCGTCAGGGTCCAAGTAAAAACGGTGCACCTGCGTCAATCCCTGCCGAAGCGACGATCAGCCGGCGCTGACGAAAGGCCCGATGGGTAAACCGAGCTTTAAACCGGCTATCAGCTCAATTTTTGTGGGTATTTTCGCTGTTTGTTATAATAAACACGGAATCAAATCGACGGAGCAGGACTTCTATCAATTCCGCGGCACCGGTTCAGAATTCGGGTGTGATACCATTTATGCCGCGATCAAAATAACTGCATGACGGTAATTCAGACACAACTTACAACTAGAAATTTATTAATAATACAATAGAATATTAAGTATATTTACTTAGTAACACACCAAAATACAAAGCGGAGACAATGTCGGATTCATGAGTGAATCTAACAATTGTCTCCGCAAAGCCGTCAAATGGTGGCCTCCATTATTCGTATAATCTATTAGGTATGAAGGCGGATAATGTCAACGGATATTATAATTATTCGTCAGCCTGCGACAATTATGACATGCATAATTCTGGCCGGCAAAACACCCGATCGACAAATGGATGAGATCGGTCGCCAGCGTCACCTTAACCAACGCCAACCGTTGTCAGCCGACGGTGGTGGTGGGAGCGGCCGTCAATCCACTAATGAGCCGTCTCATTTCCTGACGATGAGCCTGGCGTAGGGCATCAATGTCGGCATTGGCATGCATACCTTGCAAGGTCGGCAGCGAAATGACGAAATAATGCTGGGCGCCAACCAACAGGTGGACGAAGGCCAGCGGATTGACCGGCCGGAAAGTACCGGCCTCACAGGCCTCAGCAATGAAACCGGCAAGCTTGTCGATAAAGGCGGTCAGGTACCAGGTACCGACGCTTTCAGCCCGCATCGGGTTATCCAGCATTTCGCGCGCCAATAAACGCGCCGCGCTTTCATGGCTGTCCAGCCAATCGGTATAGACGTCAAAACATTGATGAAGGGCGCCAGCCGGATCCGCCTGATCGCCGCCTACTGTATCCAGGCAAGCCAGCAAATCGGCGACTTGACGCTGCAATACCGCCCCGTAGAGTTTTTCCTTGCTGGGGTAGTGATGCAATATTCCCGGCTTGGATAGGCCAACCCTGGCGGCGATCGCACTCAAACTGGCGCCATAAAACCCTTTGATGGCGAATAACTCTTCCGCCGCATCCAGCAGCTCATCTTGAACGTTAGAAGCCATCCCCGCCCCTTGTGATCGTTATCGGCGAAGGGTACTGACCGATCGGTAGGGGCGCAAGATGTGTTTGACCGGCCGGCGGCAACAAAGTAAGCCCCGTGGCCGGTTGGCCATGCCGGCTTCTTGCCAAACACCGGGTTGTCGCTCAATCTGCCAATACATCGAATAAAGGCGGGGTCCAATGGCATATTCACGACTTCACGATAGCGGCGCGCTAGTCACTTGCGACTGGCTTGAGGACCACTTGTCAGATCCCAATCTGCGCATTTTCGACTGCACATTCTATCTGGTCTACGAGGAAGGCACAGGGCGCCCATATAATGTGGTCAGCGGCAAAGCCGACCACGATAAAGGACATATCCCGGGCGCCGGCCATCTTGACTTGCAGGGCGATTTTTCAGTCCAAGACAGCCCCTATTCCTTCACGCTGCCATTGGTGAACGAGGCGGCCGACGCATTTGCCCGCGCCGGCATTGCCGATGATACCCGAGTGGTACTCTACAGCCGCAAGAGCCCGCAATCGGCAACCCGGTTCTGGTGGATGCTGCGCTGGTTGGGTTTCGACAACGTCGCTCTTCTTGACGGTGGTTACGACAAATGGGCGGCCATGGGCAAACCGGTTTCCACGCAAGCCAGTCAATATCCGCCCGGGCAATTGTCTACCGCGCCACGCCCAGAACTGTTCGTCGGCAAGGACTCCGTGCTGGACGCCATCGGCAGTTCCAGCACCTGCACCATTAATGCGTTGGGTCCGGACTTGCACAGCGGCGAAAACGGCCGTTATGGCCGGGCAGGCCGCGTTCCGGGAAGTGTCAATGTGCCGGCAATGGGCCTGTTTGATCCCCAGAGCTTGGAAATGGCTTCGGTTGAAAAAGCCGCCGAGGCGTTCACAGCCGTCGGCGCCGACCCGTCAAAACGCATCATCGCCTATTGCGGCGGCGGCATCGCGGCAACTTTGGACGCGTTTTATCTCCACGCGCTCGGCTACCGCGACATCGCCGTCTACGATGCCTCCATGAGCGAATGGGCCAAGGACACATCGCTACCAATCGAAACCGACTGAGTGAAACCTGGTGCGCGTAGACGTCATTCCGCAATAAAAAGGGAGCCGAAGCTCCCAATTTTTTGGTGCGGTCGAGAAGACTCGAACTTCCACGGGTTTTACCCCACAGCGACCTCAACGCTGCGCGTCTACCAATTCCGCCACGACCGCACGAATAAACCGCCAAATAATCATTGGCGCGGCCATCCGTGTATCAAATCGCGGTCCTGGCTTCAAGAGCCGGTTTGTACGGTTTTACCTTTGATTTTTTTTACTGTTTCAAGTGGCCGGTGTTCAATGTCGCGATGCAGCACACCGGTAACGGTGATTCCGACCCGCTCGCCACGTAATATGACCTGTCCTTTGGCCACGGGAATATTGTTGGCTAACAGCCTGACGTCGTCGCCCTCGTCGGTATCTAATTCGATTACCGCGCCGCGTCCCATGCGCAATAATTGGTAGATGGGCATGTAGGTGCAGCCCAATTCCACCGATATTCCGACCGTAATGTCCTCAATCGTGGTCATTTACCGTTACAATCCTTAAGGTAGGCAGTTCAAGTTATTATGGTTAACGAAACCTTGCCGCCGGATGTCTTACTCAATAGTTAACGCACGGGATTTGTTTGACGGCGGGTTCACCCCTATTGCCGGTTCCGAAGCCGTCGAATGGGTGATCCGCGACGATTTGGTCGGTTATGCCGAAGCCGTCACTGAGATGGAAACCCAGGTAGCGCAAATAGCCAACGGCAACGCGCCGGAACGGGTCTGGTTGGTCGAACACCCGCCAATTTATACCGCCGGCACCAGTGCCGACAGCGCCGATTTGATCGATCCGGACCGGTTTCCGGTCCTCGCCACCGGCCGCGGCGGTCAATATACCTATCATGGCCCCGGGCAGCGGGTCGCTTATGTCATGCTTGACTTGAAGCGCCGGGCACCGGACCTCAGGCGATATGTCGCGGCATTAGAAGCCTGGATCATCAACACGCTTTCAAACTACCAGATAAAAGGCGAACGCCGCGACGACCGGGTCGGCGTCTGGGTGCGGCGCCCCGACAAGGGCGAAGATGTTGAAGATAAAATAGCCGCCATCGGCATTCGGGTGCGCAAATGGGTGAGCTATCATGGCATATCCATCAATGTTGAACCCGACCTGGAGCATTTTTCCGGCATTGTACCGTGCGGCGTGTCAGATCACGGCGTCACCAGCCTGGTTGATCTTGGCATCCCAGTTTCCATGCCGGAGCTTGATTCAGTTTTGCGCGGTTCATTTGAGAATATATTCGGCCCGACAGCCGGCTGAACGAGAACCATGGGTCGGATCCCATTGTGATTTCAGTTTACCCTGGAAGACGATAACCCCAGCTAACCGGCGCTACCGCCGCTGGCGGAATGGCCCGTCGACCGGCGGCACATCACCCACCACCTGCACTGCCTCCACCCACGCCCAGCGCGATCCGTGGCGGCAAACCTCCACCAGCGCCTGGACCTTGTCCGGCGGGCCACTGGCGACCAATTCAACATCCCCGGAAGGCAGATTGCGCACCCAGCCCGACAGGCCAAGGTCTCTAGCTTGGCTGACTGTCCACCCACGGAAACCGACGCGCTGAACCCGGCCTTTTATCAAGACATGTTTGGCGACAATCGACGCGGTCATTTGGCAAATCGCACTATCAACTGGGTTCGGCCAGCCAGCCCTCTAGCTCAGCAATGTAATCATCAGGCAACTGCCAGTCGCGGGCCGCAGCTAGCACCAGCTCCTGATAATCGGGCCGTGGTGTGCCCTCGTCCGGATTAGGGCTGACATAAATAATCGCCTGGCGTGGGCCCTCTTGCGTTTGTACCGGGACGGCGATCTGTGAATACAGCCCGTCTTCGACCGATTCAAACGCATCCAGCGCGGCCATATCCGCATCCGAGCACTGCCAAAGCACACCCTGGATGATGCTCTCATCGGCTTGTACGGCCGCGCCCATGCCATCACCGGTAATCACGTAACGCCAGCCATCAAGGCGAGCCAGGCACAAAGCCTCGGCATCCGGGCACCGTTCGGCCATCCCGTGGCGGTCCATATTGGCGGCAAAGGCAAAATAATAGGGCATGATCTTGTGATCTTATTTGTTGCGTGGCGTTTGGCCAACAAAATCCGCCATCAGCCGGCCTTGATGCGAACAATAAACTGATCGATCCCGGCGCTCATCGATTGAGCCTTTTCGCCAAGGTCTATCGATGCTGACAATACGTCATTGGCCGAAGCCTCGGCCGCCTGGGCGGATGAGGTGACGTCGTCGGTTGATTGCTTAGCCCGTTGAGTTTCCTCAAACGCCGCATGGGCCTGACTGTCAATCCGAACGGCCTTCTCACGCTGTTCAGAGACGATGCCAGAGGTGAAGTCGATGGATTCCCTGATTTTGGCGATCACCGTGTTGATGCCATCGACCGCATCCACGGCGGTGTTGGTCGCCTGCTGCATGTTGTCGATCTGACCGGTAATATCTTCCGTCGCCGACTGGGTTTGTTCGGCCAGCCGTTTGACCTCACCGGCCACCACGGCAAATCCGCGCCCGGCCTCGCCGGCTCGGGCCGCCTCGATCGTGGCGTTTAACGCCAATAAATTAGTGTGCTGCGCAATCTGGGAGATTATTTCAACGATCTCCCCGATCTGTTTGGCGCTCTCAGATAATGACGAGATGGCCTCATTGGTATTGTCGGCGATGGTTGTCGCTTCAGCCGAAATTGCCGATGACTTTGCAACGCTATCAATCGCTTCGCCGGTGGCTGCCTCGATTTCTGATGCCGCTGAACGCATGGAATCAATTTCAGCTTGGATCTGTTCCGTCGCCGATTGCGCCTCCGCACAGCCCGTTGTCGACGTGCGGGCGGCATCATTCATGGTTTCAGCGACATCTTTGAGATGACTGGCCGAGCCGGCAACCTCCATCACCATGCCACCAACGGAATCATTGAATTCGCGGGCAAGGTCTTCCAACAGTTCGGTCCGTTGTTGGGCTGACTGTTCCAGCGATTGCCGCTGACTGGCCGCCTGTCGCTCCGCCTCGGCCATTGAAACTTCGCGGATTTTGGAGGCCGCGCGGGCGATATCGCCGATTTCGTCGGCACTGTCCGACCCTGGAATCTGCTCTTCAATATTACCCTGGGCGATGCTCAACAGCGCTGCCGCGACTTTCGAAATCCGTCGCGCCAGGAAGTGCCCGATCAGGAAGGCAACAGCAACAATGACGAGAATAGCGATCAGACTGGAGACCAGAATATCTTTGCGCATATCCGACAAGCTGGCGAAGACTTCCGCCTTCGATTGGACAATCAGGCCGGCCCATTTCTGCGCTTGAATAGCAATTGGCCGGTAGCTGACGACAAATTCCTGGCCAGCCAGCTCGATGCTCTCAAATCCACTTTCGCCGGCAATCGCTGTTTTGGCGACATCGATTTCAAGGCCAGTGGAGAGCAGGTCCTTGCCACCGCCATCACGGCGGCCACTGACCAGACGTCCGGCGGCATCGAACAACAACATTTCACCGGTCGCGCCCAAACCGTCGGCGTTGATATAGCCGCCAAGCACGGCCGGTCCGCTGAGCTCTAGGATCATGACGGCCATGACATCAAGCTTGTCCTCATAAACCGTGATCAGCGGTGCGGCCATGTAGGCGACCACGTGATTGCCGTTGCCGGGCGCCATGGAAAAATCGGACAAGGTGATAATGGCATCGAACTTGGCCTTGGACTTATCGACACCGCTGGCGACCGACTTGGCAATCGCCGCGCGGCCTTGTGCCTGGGCCTGCTTGAAGACGTCATGCAGCTTGGTTTTGGCCAAAGCTTCGGAGTTCAGATTGCGGCCAAAATCATCGTTCTTGCGGAAGGTGTAGACGACATTGCCATCGGGGATGACGAATTTGATGTCTGAATAGATCTTACCGCTGACGGTGTTTAAAAAATACTGCTGCAACCGCCCATGATACATATCGTAGCGTCCGCCGGCGCCGGATTTGAGCACCTCATGGCGGGCGTCAGGCTTCTTGCTTTTGGTGATGTATGCGCCGCGCAGGATCTCAGACTGCCCCTGTTTGAATTCAAATGCTGTGCGCAACGCCTGAGCGGAACGGGCCATTTGCCCGCCGTCGACAAAGGTCAGCATATCGGAATGCGCCGAGCCGATTTTATCCAACAACTGATCGCTGCGGGTATTGAGGATGTTCGTCAGATTCCGCGACACCGCATCGGACAGAATTTCCTCCGACCGATTAAGTGACACAATACCGGTGGCTATGGCGGAAACTACGGCAATCGCCGAAATCATGATCGGCAGTTTTAGGGAGAGACCAATGCGCATGGGAGACCTTCTCAGACGTCGCTTTGCGTCCAATATTGGTCAGCCGCTTTAAATTATAATTAACCGTGATGAAGAATGGCGCCGAAAACCGGGACGGATGGTCGCAAGGACGCTGTGTAATTCCCAGTCAATGCGATCAATAATCACCAAATCCAGATTGCTTACAATGCCTATTCAAATTCCATGATCACCGCATCGACCGCCAGGCTATCGCCCGGTTCGGCATTAACGGCGGCAATGACGCAGTCGCGCTCCGCCCGCAATACGTTCTCCATTTTCATGGCTTCAACGATTGCCAGGGTATCGCCGGCCTTGACCTCCTGACCGGCTTCAACGGCGATTGACACCACCAGACCCGGCATCGGGCAAAGCAACATCATCGACGTGTCCGGTGGCTCTTTGACCGGCATTAACGCATCCAGGTCAGCCACCCGTGGCGACATCACCCGGGCGACAACGCTCACACCCTGCCAGGAGAGTTCCAAGCCGTTGAGAACCGGGCGAACCTGCACGGTCACCTGCCGGTCACCGACACGGCCGCGCCATAAGGCGTCACCAGGCGCCCAATCAGATGACACGGTGACCTCATCGCCACCGTTGAAGGACGCATCAACCTCGATCGGCACGGTCGCGATGCCTTGCGCCAATGTCGCTGAAATCGCCTCCCCGCCCAGATCGATCGTCCATTTGGCTTGTAGATCGCCAGAATGAGGCCGCAGGCGGCCGGGCAAATGGTCAAGGCGCTCCTTGCGGATCAATTCAACGGCCAAGGCAACGCCGCTAAGCACCTGGCGCGCGGCGTCATCGACAGCGAGCGGCGCAAAGCCATCTGGAAATTCTTCGGCGATAAAGCCGGTGGATATCTCGCCAGAGGCCCAGCGCGGGTGTTTCATCAAGGCGCTCAAAAACGGCACGTTGTGCTGGATGCCGTCGATGATGCAGGCGTCAAGCGCCTCGGCCATGGCGTCGATCGCCGATTGCCGGTCCGGCGCATGGGTCACCAGCTTGGCGATCATCGGATCATAGAACATGGAAATGTCAGAGCCCTCGACCACACCGGTGTCATTGCGCACCGTAATGTTGCCTTGCGTTCCCGTCTGCGGCGGCCGATAGCGCACCAGCCGGCCAATCGATGGCAGGAAATTGCGGTATGGGTCTTCGGCGTAAATCCGGCTTTCCACCGCCCAGCCATTCAGCTGGATATCGTCCTGGCGCACCGATAATTCCTCGCCGGCGGCCACACGGATCATCTGTTCGACCAGATCGATGCCGGTGATCAACTCCGTGACCGGGTGCTCCACCTGCAGGCGGGTGTTCATTTCCAGGAAAAAGAAGCTCTTGTCCTGGCCAGCGACAAACTCAACCGTACCAGCAGAATCGTAATTGACCGCCTTGGCCAGCGCCACGGCCTGCTCGCCCATCTTCTTGCGGGTCTCGTCATCAAGCAGCGGCGATGGCGCCTCTTCGATGACCTTCTGATTACGCCGCTGGATGGAGCATTCCCGCTCGCCCAGGTAAACCGCGTTGCCATGCTTGTCGGCCATCACCTGGATTTCAATATGGCGGGGGTTTTCGATGAATTTTTCGATGAAAACCCGGTCGTCACCAAACGATGACGCGGCTTCCGATTTCGACCGTTCGAAACCATCGGCAACCTCGTCGGCGGCCCAGGCAATGCGCATGCCCTTGCCGCCGCCGCCGGCCGATGCCTTGATCATCACCGGGTAACCGACGTCGCCGGCGATCTTGATGGCTTCTTCCGGCGAACCGATTTCACCCAGATAACCCGGCACCGTGCTGACATTGGCGTTGTTGGCGAATTTCTTCGATTCAATCTTGTCGCCCATGACGGTTATGGCGCCGGCATGGGGACCGATGAAGGTGATGCCGTTTTTGGCCAGCACTTCCGGGAACTCAGCCCGTTCAGACAAGAACCCATAACCAGGGTGCACCGCCTGGGCGCCGGTCTGCTTACAGGCATCGACGATCTTGTCGATGATCAGATAAGATTCTGATGCGGCAGCGGGCCCGATATGAACGGCCTCGTCGGCCAATTCTACATGCAGCGCATCTTTGTCGGCATCGGAATAGACCGCCACGGTCTTGATGCCCATCTTGCGGGCTGTATGGATCACGCGGCAGGCGATTTCGCCGCGATTGGCTATCAGGATTTTATCGAACATAGGTGGCCGCGTCCCCTGCCAAGGTAAGGTGCTCAATTGTGTTCCCGCGTTTTAGGGGTTTGCGGGCTTCAGGACAACTCAACAGTTCGGATTAGGTGTCGCAGGCAGCCATTTGCGTCCCGGTTGTAAGCGGACACGCCAGCCCCTAGCATCATCTATGAGGATGATAAAAAGGGACACCTTGCGATGACCGACGACCAAAAATCAGACCTACAACAAGCCGAGGCGGAAATCGACCTGCCGCCGATCGGCTCACGGGAACGCTACGACGCACTGATGCAGGTGATGAAAAACCGGGTAACCGTGCGTGCCTTCAATCCCGGTTTTGTCGTGCCTGATGAACACTACGACTTAATCCTCGACGCCGCCCGCCACGCACCGTCGGGGGCTAATACGCAGCCCTGGCATTACGTGGTTGTCCGTGAGGCTGAAACCAAAGCCAAGATCGCCAGCTACTTTGTTGATGAACAGCGCGCCCGGGCGAAAATGAAAATGAAATTTCCCACCCCGGATTATCGCGGTTTGGCAACAGCACCCGGGATGATCATCGTCGCTTCGGATTTTCGCTGGGTGCGCGCCTTTCCGGTGCTCAAGGACGACACATCCGACCTCAACAAGATGTACATCGAAAACGCCGAACGCATCCTCCTGCAATCCGTCGCCGCCTCGACCATGGCCGGTCACCTGGCTGCCGCTGCTTTGGGCTATAATGTCTGGTGGGTATCAGCCATCGGCCAGGACAACGCTCAGGAAGCCATGAAACCGCTGCTGGGCATCCCCGCCGAGCTTTCCGTCCTGGACATCTTCTGCTTCGGCCCGCCGCGTGACACGCCTTATAAGCGCTGGAAAAAACCGCTCGATGAAATCAGCAACCGCGATCAATTTGACGCCAGTCACCACATGAGCACCGAAGAGATCGAAGACTGGGTGCAAAACAAGCGCCATTTGGTGATGTACAAGGATGCCCGGCAGGTGGATTAGGCGGAAATTTAGCTACAACTTAATATTGTAATTAGTACCGATGGCAATTGAAAAAAAGTTAAAAAATGGTATATTGGATATTCCATTGGTTGAAATTTCGCATTCGTCATGACAATTGCGTATAGATTATTTGCACTGTTTTCAATTTGCTGGGTCGTGGCATCAAACCAATGTGGTGCTGCGGAGATCAAATTGATTTCTGCTAATGACCTTGACGAGTTTATCCCGGTGGCAAACGCCAACCATCCTAAACCACTGGTGGTTTTTATTCCGGGAATACTTGGTTCCAAACTTACGGACATGAAAACAGGTGAAGTTGTTTGGGGTGGCAACAACTTCAACCATCCAAAACTCTTGTATGACGAAACTATTGATCTAAAACCGGAAATCCTTAGTGACGTTGAGATCCGTGCATTGTTGAGAAAATGGAAATTCGGAGTGTACGGCGAGGCAATAAAGAAAATTAAACGTGAATGGTTTGGCGGCGGCAAACTACTGAAGACCTTTCCCTATGATTGGCGGCAATCCAACAAGAAATCCGCTGCAAAGCTCCAAACTTGGTTTTGCGACAACAAATCTGAACTGGCTGACAAAAGCGTTATATTTCTCGCTCACAGCATGGGCGGTCTGGTACTAAAGGCATGGTTTCGGTATCACTATGATCAAAAAGACCGCTGCGCCAATTCTGAATCGCCGGCAAACTGGCTTAATATTGGCAATATCTCCTTTATCGGCACACCACATTATGGCGCGCCGAAAACTCTTGAAGCGATAATAAAAGAGTACCGCCTTCTTGGATTCGTAAAACCGTTGGATAGGTATGTATCCAAGGGATTGAACAATTATGGAGCATCCTTTCCAAGTTTTTATCAATTGTTACCGATTCAAAGCACATTGAGTAATTGCATCGATTTGAGCCTTCACGGTCTTGTTCCGGCATTAAGAATTTCAGGCCGGCCGGACATTCTGATCGAACTATTCGACGCGGACACATGGGACAAAATGAACATCCCGGCTCAAATCCCGAAAACAATGGAAAAGAATTTCTATATATCCCATTTACCCAATTTCCTGCGGGATGCGCGCAACCTTTTGTGTGACTTGGCCAACTACGATGTTCCATCGGCATTAAAAAATCGGCGAATGTATTTCTTCGGGCGAACGGAAAAAGCGGACACGGTTCGCTCTTATTCCATTGAGTTGCGCGAAGACCAACCACCAAAAATTGTGAACAAACAAATTGAACCGAGCCGAGGTGACGGCACAGTGCCAGTAGAGATTGCGCGTTGGCGTTTCAAGCGTAACGTGCACGAAACCCGCCCGCTTTCGAAATCACACATGTTCCTGATGGAGGATATTAATCTCGTCGATTTCGTCGGCGACCTGCTCTACGCAGACCAAGTTTACCGTGCTTCCCGAACGGCAGAGAAAGTTGGGTTGAAATCAATTGCAAAAACACTGGCCGAAAATAACAAGCTTCTCAAGGTACGGCCGGTAACGGCGACGATCAGCAAATATTATCCAGCAGGAGCAAGTTTTGCAGACGATCTGAAACTCATCACCAATGTCAACCGCGCCGCAGTATCGGCTGCAAACATTGATATTGAACGTATTTACTCATTTGCCCGCATGGAAACGGACAATGAAAAAAGGGCAGATTTCTACAATCTGTTTGTGGATATCTCTGACAAAAATGGCTTCAAGCAGGCCTGGGCGGCCAACAATGCTGGCGACATCTATCGCAGCGAAGGCCGCTATTCAAAAGCGAAAGTGTCTTTGGATCGCGCCATAATGATCGGCTCACAAGCCCTTGTATCAGCAGATCTCGATCAAAAAAAACGCGCGTCCATCGAAGATGCGCTCAGTAAGGCTTACAACAACAGTGCCCTCGTTGAATTATGGAATGGTGATGCCGTGGCCGCTGAATCCCGTTCCGTGAAGGCCTTCAAATTCGGCAATCTGAAAGCAGAAAAGAATCTTGATCGGTTCGAAGGGATGGTCGCAGAATACTCCGGATCTTCAACCTGGATTCTTAATTAGCAACCTCCCTCACAACGGAATATTGTCGTGCTTCTTCCACGGATTATCCAACTGCTTGCCGCGTAACAGCCGCAGCGCGCTAGTCAGTCGCGGCCGTGTGTTCCGGGGCAGGATAACCTCGTCGATATAGCCGCGTTCGGCCGCCACGAAGGGGGTAGCGAAGCGGTCTTCGTAGTCTTTAGTGCGGGCGGCGATCTTGTCCGGGTCACCCAGTTCGGAACGATAGAGAATTTCCACCGCCCCCTTGGCGCCCATCACGGCGATTTCCGCTGACGGCCAGGCGTAATTGACGTCACCGCGCAGGTGTTTCGACGCCATCACGTCATAAGCGCCGCCATAGGCCTTGCGGGTAATCACCGTTACCTTTGGCACCGTCGCCTCCGCATAGGCGAAAAGCAGTTTGGCGCCGTGCTTGATCAGCCCGCCATATTCCTGGGCGGTACCTGGCAGGAAGCCCGGCACGTCGACAAAGGTGACGATCGGGATATTGAAACAATCGCAGAAGCGGACAAACCGTGCTGCCTTGCGGCTGGCGTCTGAATCCAGCACGCCGGCCAGCACCATCGGCTGATTGGCGACGAAACCAATCGTCCGGCCTTCCATGCGACCGAAACCGGTGACGATGTTGCCCGCATAGTTTTCCTGGATTTCAAAGAAATCGCCCTCATCGACGGTTTTGCGGATCAGTTCCTTGATGTCGTATGGCTTGTTGGGATTGTCCGGAATCAGACTGTCGAGCGATGTATCGGTGCGGTCGGGCTCGTCATAACACTCAATTTCCGGCAGATCGGCCTGGTTGTTCATCGGCAGGAAATCGACCAGCCGGCGCATTTGTAAAAGCGCTTCCACATCGTTGTCGTAGGCGCCGTCGGCAATCGATGATTTGGCGGTATGGACCGATGCACCGCCGAGTTCCTCGTGGGTCACCGTCTCATTGGTAACCGTCTTCACCACGTCCGGCCCTGTCACGTACATGTAGGACGTGTCACGCACCATGAAGATGAAATCAGTCATCGCCGGCGAATAAACGTCACCACCGGCGCACGGGCCCATAATCATGGAAATCTGCGGGATGACGCCGGACGCCAGCACGTTGTTCTGGAACACTTCGCCATAACCGCCGAGCGCCGCCACACCTTCCTGGATACGGGCGCCCCCGGCATCGAAAATACCCAAGATCGGCGCGCGGTTGCGCAGCGCCATTTCCTGGACTTTCATGATTTTCTTGGCGTGGGTTTCAGACAGGGAGCCGCCGAACACGGTAAAATCCTTGGCGAACACGAAGATCGTTCGACCGTTGACCGTACCCCAGCCGGTGACAACGCCATCGCCGGGGATTTTATTGGCCTCCATGCCGAACTCGGTGCAGCGGTGTTCGACGAACATGTCGAATTCCTCAAACGAACCATCATCAAGCAGGATGTCGATGCGCTCACGGGCTGTCAGCTTGCCGCGCTTGTGCTGGGCGTCGATACGCCGTTCGCCACCGCCCAAACGCGCCACAGAGCGCCGCTTTTCGAGTTCCGCCAATACTTCCTTCATATCCCGCCTCAGCCATGTTTGCTGTCATTGGCCTGGGAGATAGCACGATGGCGGGATGCGCGAAAGTCCGGCAATAGGCTACGGCGCGATGTCGCAGGGTTGGTACCACGTCTGAATAATCCGCTTCGTCGTGATTGGACTGGCATTCGTCTGTTTTCACTGGCTTTGGATTCCTGTCAGTATCCTCGGTTGCGCCCATCGCTCCCCCCCTCCCTGGCCCTCCCCCTCCAGGGGGGAGGGAAAGTTTGCGGACCGGCACGTTGTCTGCCCACCCACATTACCCAGCGTGGAAAAATTGCAGCCCACCTCTTTCCCTCCCCCTGGAGGGGGAGGGCCAGGGAGGGGGAGCGGCAAGCTCCAACCAACCGGCGCCGGCACCGGCAGAAACAAAGCCCGATAGGAATTGATAAATGGCCATTTACCGTGCCATTGTCCGCTGACAGGAGGGGATGTTTATGAGAGCAGTATTGTGTCACGATTTTACCGGGCCGGCCGGCTTGACGATCGGCGAAACGGATCCGCCAGTATGCGCCGACGATGAAATCATCGTCGATGTGCACGCCGCATCCGTCAGCTATATGGATTATCTGATCATCGCCGGCGGCTATCAGTTGCGGCCGCCGACCCCCTTCCCGCCCGGCACCGACTGCGCCGGTATCGTCGCCCGCGTCGGCGCCGACGTCACCCGCTTCAAGCCCGGCGACCGGGTTGTCGGGTCCAACTGGGTCGGTGCGTTTGCCGAACAGGCGCCGGTCAAGGACTGGCGCGCCGTGCATCTGCCCGATGGCATCGATTTCGTGCCGGCGTCCACGGTCCTTCATGTTTATGGCACCGCCTATAACGCCCTCGTCCAACGTGGCCAATTGAAAGCCGGAGAAACCTTGTTTGTTTCCGGTGCCAGCGGCGGCGTTGGCCTGGCGGTTATTGATCTGGCGAAGATGCTGGGCGCCACGGTCATTGCCGGGGTTGGTTCGGATGGCAAGGAGGATCTGCTGACACAAAACGGTGCCGATGCGGTCATCCATTATGGGCAACAGGACCTGCGCGAGCGCATCAAGGAGCTCACCGACGGCCGCGGTGTTGATGTCGCTGTCGATAATATCGGCGGCGACGTGTTTTCCACCTTGAGCCGCGTCATGACTTGGGGCGGGCGTTTAATGCCGGTAGGTTTCACCAGTGGCGAGATCCCGAAAGTGGCGATGAACCTGCCGTTGTTGAAGGGCTATTCGATCGTCGGTGTAAATACCGGCGTCTGGCAGGAAAACCACCCTGAAGAAGTCATCAAGATGGGTGATGAGGTGATGGGCTGGCTGCAAAAAGGCAAGATCCGTCCCTATGTGGACAAGGTCTTGCCGTTGGAGCGAGCACCGGAAGCGCTGCAGGCGATCGCCGACAGACAGGTCCGCGGTCGGGTGGTCATCAAGGTTCGGTAGGCGGTATCAAAACGGGTTGACTTCACCGCCCGGTCTGGTCACATCGGCCAACTGTTTCCATCGCAATTGCACCGACCCCATGCCCCATCGCACCCGGATGATCCATTTAGCTCTTGGCGGCCTGATTGCCCTGGCCATCGCCATGGGTGTGGGGCGGTTTATTTATACGCCGATCCTGCCCTATATGATCGAAGACCTGGGCCTGTCGAAGGGCGACGCCGGCCTGATCGCCTCGGCCAATTATTTGGGCTATTTGATCGGTGCACTGCTTGGCGCCACACCGCTCGTTTTTGGGTCGCGGCGAACATGGATGTTGTCGGCCCTGGTGATCAGCGCCGTGACGTCGGCCTCCGTCGGCCTCGTTTCGTCCATGCCGTTGTTCCTGATTTTAAGGCTCATTGGCGGCGTTGCCAGCGCCTTGATCCTGGTCTTTGCCTCAACCCTGGTGTTGGAGCGCCTGCGGGCAAATCAGCGCGATGGCCTGGCGTCCCTGCACTTTGCCGGCGTCGGCAGCGGCATTATGTTGGCCGGTATCCTGGTCTCGGTCCTGGTCGCCGCCGGTATCGGCTGGCGCGGCCATTGGATCAGTGCCGGATTGTTGTCATTGATCGCGATTTATTTTGTCGCCCGTCTGGTGCCTGATGAGGCCGAGCCTGCCGCCCAGCCGCGAAAGGCGCAAAGCCAGACCTGGCGCATGTCGCTGATCATCCTCGCCTATGGGTTATTCGGTTTCGGCTATGTGATCACCGCGACTTTCATCATGACGATCGTGCGTGAATTCCCCCAGATCTCTTATCTGGAACCTTACGTCTGGATCATAGTCGGCGCTGCCGCCATTCCTTCTGTTGCCGCGTGGAAGCCGCTGGCAAACCGTTTTGGTATTATCAACGCTTATGGCTTGGCCTGTCTGGTCCAGGCTGTCGGTGTTGCGGCAAGCGTTTTATGGATATCGGCCTTCGGCATTGTGCTCGCCGCGGTTTTCCTGGGCGGCACGATCATGGCCATCACGGCACTTGGCCTGATGGCGGTGCAAAGCCTGTCCGGCGGTGATCCGCGCAAGGCATTCGCCCTCATGACCGCGTCCTTCGGCCTGGGACAGATCATCGGGCCAGTATTTGCCGGCTACCTCCACGATGCTTCAGGCAGTTTCATGGTGTCATCGCTGGTGGCCGCAGGCGCATTGGTTATCGCCGCGCTGCTGTCCGCCATCGCCGCGCGGGGTGTTCACCGGGATTCGTGAGGCTCAGCCGGGATAGTTTGCGCGTCGCCAGCCACGTCGGCACCGCGATAGCGCCCTTTCAGGCATTCACGAACAATCTGCATGACCACATAAAGTACCGGGATCAAGATCACACCCAGCGTCGTCGCCAGTAACATGCCGCCAAATACCGCGATCCCGATCGCCTGCTGACTGGCCGCACCGACACCAGACGCGGCAACCAGCGGCAAGACACCCAGCAAAAACGACAGAGCAGTCATCATCACTGCCCGGAAACGCAAATGCGCCGATTGCCGGGCGGCGGCCAAAATGGAACTTCCAGCGGCCCGTTGTTCCATGGCGAACTCGACGATCAATATGGCGTTCTTGGCCCCCAGCCCGACCAACATGATCATGCCGATCTGGGTGTAAAGATTGACATCACCGCCGGTAATTTGAACTGCCAAAAACGCCCCCAACAAAGCCACCGTCACCGACATCAAAATCGCGATCGGCATCGACCAGCTTTCGTATTGAGCGACCATGAATAGATAGGCGAATAATATTGCCAAGCCGAGGATGATCAACACCAGGCTGCCTGACTCTTGTTGTTGTTTCGCCGAACCGGTCCATTCGTAGCTATACCCGGCCGGCAACGCCTCGCCGACAACCGCCTGCATGGCGGAAATGACGTCACCCACAGATTGCCCCGGCGCCGGATTGGCCGTCACCGTCGCGGCCCGAAACAAATTGTAGCGGTTGAGGATTTGCGGCCCCAATTCGTTCTTGATGGTAATCAGCGTTCGAAGCGGCACCATCTCGCCGGTTGTTGAGCGCACAAACAGCCGGCCAATGTCCTCCACCCGGTCGCGAAAGCTCCCCTCGGCCTGAATCATCACCTTGTAAACACGGCTGAACAGATTGAAATCATTGACGTAATAGGACCCCAGATAGGCCTGAAGAGTCTGGAAGACATCGGCGACATTGACGCCGAGTGACTTGGCTTTCTCCCGGTCCAGATCAACGAAAATCTGCGGGACATTGGCCCGGAATGTAGAGTAAGCCCGGGCGATTTCCGGCCTTTGGTTGGCGGCATAGACCAGTGATCCAATGGCGGCGGCCAAGTCCTGCGGCGTCCCGCTGCCAGTTTGTTGGATTTTCAACTCCGCGCCGGACGACGATCCCAACCCGGATATCGGTGGCACATTGAAGGCGATGATATTAGCTGCGGCGATAGTGGAAAACTTACCCCAAAGGCGTGCCAGAATATCATCGACGTGTTGCCCGTCGCCCTGTCGTTCATCCCACGGGTCCAGGGTGACAAAAAACACAGCGACGTTGGACGCACCGCCACCGCTTAGAAGACCGAATCCGTTGACATTCACGGCATGTTTGACGCCCGGTTGGTCTTTAAGGATCTTCTCAATTTGCGCGGAAACTTTTTCGGTGCGCTGGAGCGAGGCTCCATCGGGCAATTGCACATCGATCAGCAATACGCCCTGATCTTCCAGAGGCAGAAATCCGCTCGGCAATCGCCCGGCCAACACCGTTATGGCGCCACAAACAATTGCCACCGTCACCACGCCGATAATCGACCGGCCGATTAATCCGCCGACAAGTTTGGTGTAACCGTCACGGATGGCGCCGATGGCCTTATCAAACACCGCAAATATCCCGCGCGGCGGCCCGGTACGGGGTTTCAAAATCAAGCCACAAAGGGCTGGAGAAAGCGTTAGCGCATTGATCGACGAGATGACCACGGCGACAGAGATCGTCACCGCAAACTGAGTGTAGAGCCGCCCGGTAATGCCGGGCATGAAAGTCACCGGGACAAACACCGCCAGCAGCACCAACGTCGTGGCGATCACCGGGCCAGATATCTGCCCCATGGCCTTGGCTGTCGCCGATTTCGCATCCAGGCCCTCGTCGGCCATGATCCGCTCGACATTTTCCACCACCACAATTGCATCATCAACAACGATGCCGATCGCCAGCACCAACGCGAACAGGGAAATGGTATTGAGCGACATGCCGACCGCCAGCAACACCGCGAATGTTCCGATCAACGACACCGGAATGGCGACCGTCGGCACGATCGTCGCGCGCCAGCTGCCCAGAAAGATGAACACCACCGTGACCACAAGTACAAATGTCAGCATCAACGTGGTGACAACATCGTTGAGCGATTGGCGGACAAAATTGGTGGTGTTGTAGGGGATCTGGAATTCAATATCGTCCGGAAAGGTCTGCGATAGCCGCGTCAGTTCCTTCAGCACCCCGTCGGAGACCGCCAGGGCGTTGGCGCCGGGGGATTGATAGACCGCAATCACCGCCGCCGGGCGGCCGTCAAACTTGCCGGAAAAATTATAGACCTGCGAACCCAATTCGACGCGGGCCACATCACCGATCCGCAGTATCGCGCCGTCCTTGCCGGTGCGCAGAATGATATTTTCAAACTCTTTCGGTTCGCTCAGTCGCCCCTTGGCCTTGACCGTGTATTGAAATTGCTGGCCGCCAGCCGTCGGCGGTGCACCGATTTGGCCGGCCGATATCTGGATGTTCTGGTCTTGGATCGCCTGAATGAAATCCGATGGCGTCATCCCCAAGCTGGCCAGCCGGTCCGGATCAAGCCAGATTCGCATGCCATAGGAAAAATCCGTCATCACGCTGGCCCGGCCAACACCATCGACGCGGGCAAGATTGTCTTTGATGTTGATGGATGAGTAATTCGCCAGGAAGAGTTGGTCGTAGGTTTCCTTCGGCGAATAAAGCACCGCCAGCAGCAGCAAGTTGGTGCTCGACTTTTGAACGGTCACCCCGCTGCGGGTGACTTCAGACGGCAGCTGGTTTGTTGCCTGACTGACCCGGTTTTGCACGTTGACCGTGGCCGTATCAGGATCGGTTCCAACGGCAAAGGTGATATCAAGCGAATAGCTGCCGGAATCGGTGCTGTTGGAACTCATATAAAGCATATTTTCAACGCCATTGACCGCCGCTTCAATTGGCGCGGCGACGGCATTCTCGACCACCTGGGCATTGGCTCCGGTGTAGTTGGCGCTGACATTGACCACCGGCGGTGTGATTTCAGGAAACTGCTCAACCGGCAGAACCGCGAAGCCAATCACCCCAAGAATGGTGATGACGATGGAAATGACCAGGGCGAATTTTGGCCGGTAGATGAAAAAGGAGGAAAACATTGCGCCCTCCTATTGCGCCGGTTTGCCGTCAAGGACGGGATTGACCGGAACACCCGGGCGCACCTTTTGCAGGCCCTGCACGATGACGCGCTCGCCGGCTTTCAGGCCTTTCTCCACCACCCAGGCGGTTTCCACCTGCTCTCCGGTCACTACATAGCGTTGCTCGACCATTTGATCATCGCCAACGGCTAAAACAAATGTTCCCTTTTGATCGCGCTGAAGCGCCGATTGCGGGATCAGGAGTTTGGATTCCGCCTCGGCCGATTCCAGCACGACGCCAACGAATTGCCCGGGGATCAACAAATCAGCGGCATTTTCAAATCGCCCGCGCACGGCGATCGTGCCGGTCGCCGGGTCGACGCGATTATCAATGAAAACGATCCGCCCGGTTTCGTCCAAAATCTCGCCGGTCGGCAGCCTGATGTTGATCTTTGGCGCTTTGTCAGATTCCAAAAAGGCCCGCAGCGATCCCTTCATTTGTTCTTTGGCCCGCACAAGGTCTTTTTCGCTGATGGAAAACTGCACATAAATCGGCGCCATCCGGATCAAGCGGGCAACAGGTTCAGCACTTGGGCCAACCACGTCTCCAACGCTGTAGCGTGTGCGGCCGATCCGCCCGGCAAACGGCGCGCTAATCTCGGTATAATCTAGTTGCAGACGCGCCTGGATGAGCGCCGCTTTGGCCGAAGCAACATCGGCCGCGGCGGAATCACGCGCCGCGACACCGGCATCAAACTTGGCCTTTGAAATGTGGCCCTTTTTATAGAGACCCTCGTCGCGTTGAAGATCAGCATCGGCAAGGTTCTTATTGGCTTCCGCTTTGGCAAGCGTCGCTTCGGTGGCCGCGACAGCGGCCTGATATTGACCCGGTTCGATCTGAAAAAGCAGATCGCCCTTAGCCACGACCGCACCGTCATCAACGGCTTTCTTGGCCAAATACCCGGCGACGCGCGGCTGCAGATCAACCTCGTCAATGGCCTCCACCTTGCCAACAAACTCCGAAGATGTCCGCACGTCCTGGCTAAAGGCGGCCGCTACCGAGACGGATGGCGGCGGCGCTTTGCGGACAGTTGATTCCGCGCCGTCGTCCTCGCATGCCGCCAGCATCGAAATGCAGCCGGCTGATAAGGCCAGTAATCCGATGGTCTTGAAAGAAGTTTTCTTCGGCATCGCTGCCCGCCCCCATAGTCGTCAATTGGGTCAGCAATCGGCGTTGTAGGCGCTGATCACCACCATACGTGCATATAGGGGAATATACGTATTTCAACCAGGATATCGTGCTGATTATCGCGATGGAGGCGATTTGGACGGAAAGACAGGCCTAGTCAGAGGTTTCTGAAGGCGGCGATCAGCGTCCCGGCGGCCCGCATATCCTGCCATTTGCCCGCCCGGGTCTGTTTGGCCTCAAGGTCCTCGCCCCACTGGTCAATGTTCCAGTCTTCATCCACATGCGCTGCCGCCCACGCCTCTTCGTCGGTCAGGTGACCATCCAACACCCCGAAGGCCAGCAACGCCGAGCCGCACAAGCTTGTCATGGCGTGGGTTGCCGCCAGCGGTAGCGCTGAAAGCAGCTCCAACCGCGATCGCAAAGCTTCCTGCACTGCCACCGGCTGGGCGACATACATGATGCCCTCAGCCAGCACAAACCGCGCACCAAGCCTATCAGACGCCCAATCAAGGATCGGGTCCCAGACGGCCGTCTGCCGCGCCACCAGGCCGTCCGGGCCATCAGCGCGATAACAAAGCAGATCCGACCCGGAATACCGCACGATATCATCAACCACTTCGCCCAATCGCGGCGCCACCCCATCCAGTGCTGAATTGACCAAACGTGTGAGCGGCATTGTCGCTGCGTTGATGACCTTATCCTGAGCTTCCCATTCTGCCGCTAAGGCAGCGGCCAGTTCGCCAGTGGGAACTACCAGGCTGTTGCCGGAAGGGCTGCGCACCGGCCGTCCATCAAGGTGGATCTCAAACCCGTCCGGCGTTTCTTCCGCATTTGCCGCCTGGTAAAACCGCTTGGGCATGGCCGGGCGGGATAGTTCTTGCGCTTTGGCCGTCGGATCAACCGGATCGACAGGCTCAGATGATGATTTTTCGTCGTCGCTCATGATCATGAACCACCCTGCTGGAAGGCCTTCACCAAGCCGGACAAATGGTCAAAGTCGCGGGCGATGGCGTGGGCGCCGGCGGCAGACAAAGCCGCCTCGGCATTATAGCCCCAAGCGACGCCAAAACAGCTGACCGATGCCGCCAACGCCATTTCCATATCATAGATGGAATCGCCGATTACAACTGCGTCCCCGGCTGGCACACCGGATTCTGAAAGCGCCTGATGAACCATCCCCGGATGTGGTTTCGATGGCGCGTTATCGGCTGTTTGGATGGTGACGAAATGCCGTTCCCAGCCTTCCTTGTCCAACAAATCATCAATGCCGCGCCGCCCCTTGCCGGTGGCAATGCCGAGCAACACCGTGTCTTGTTCAATCAGTTCGCTAATCAATTCCCGCGCTCCGGGATAAAGCAATTCCGGGGCGGTGCCGGCTGCCCGTATGGCATGAAAGCGATGGCGGTAATCGACAGCTACGGCGTAGGGATCATGATCGCTGCCTTCGGGCAGCAGGGTGTCTATAACGATCTCTAGTGAACGCCCGATAAGCGACTTAACATCACCCGGCGTCGGTTCGGCCAATCCCAATGCGGCAAAGGTTTCCTGCATGGTCTGGACGATAATCTGCTGGCTATCGACCAGCGTGCCGTCACAATCAAAAATAATCAAATGGGGGCCAGTATTGATTGTCATATCGGCGCCACCAGATCACGCCGCGGCCGGTTGACCAAGAAAATACCCGCTGCAACCAATACCAACGCTGAAATGAGCTGCACACCCACCGGCTCATCAAGCAGCAATGCGCCCAGCAGCACCCCATAGACCGGCGACAAGAATGCAAACGAAGCTAAACGCGCGGCAGGGTAATGTTTAATCATCCACATCCAAACTCCGTAGGTCACCCCAACCACGATAATGACCTGAAACGCGAAGGCGGCAATCACCAGCCCATTAAGATCGCGAATGAACGGCCCGAAAAACGGCGCCGCGGCCATGATCAATATGGCGCCGGTGACCACATGATAGAGCAGCGATTTTTCCGGGGCGATCTGGTTCAGGCGGCTTTTCTTCATGATCAGCGTGTCGGCGGCCCATAACATCCCGGCAATCAGGCACAGCACGTCACCGATCAGCGCATCGGGAGATGGCAAGGATAATTTATCGGAAAACGCCAACACCATACCAATGAAGGCAACGCATAAGCCAATGACGTGTTCCCTGGTCATGCGCTCGTTGGGGAGCATGAAATGGGCGCCAATGGCGACGAAAAACGGCATGGAGAAGAAGAACACCACCCCGCGCGCGGCGGTCGTGAAGTCCAGCCCCAGGTAAAGCAAAAGGAACTCCACGCCAAAAATTGTCCCGACGAGAATACCGACCGCAAAGGTGCCATCCCGTTCAAATAGACGGACCCGGCGGAACGCGCACCAAATCAAAATCAACAGGCTGCCCAGAACCAGGCGAAAACCTGACTGAAACACCGGCTGAAGCCCGGAATTGGCGATCTTGATGGCGACATTGTTGCCGCCCCAGGCCAGGGTCAATGCCAGCATTACGGCAATGGAAAAACCGTCGAGCTTGGTCTTACCGGCATGCGGAGTACCTGCGCTGGCGGTCGGCTCGGATGTCGCCATCTACCGACCCTCAATCTTCTTCATCATCAAGGGCCGGATCATATGCCGTTGCGTCCAGGCCTAGAAGGTTCCAGGACTGAAGCATGTGTTGTGGCAACGGTGCGGACACATCCAATGTGCCGCCGCGCGGATGCGGCATAACGATACGCCGGGCCACCAAATGCAGGCGGTTTTGCATGCCGCCGGGCAGTTCCCAGTTTTCAATGTCGAAATATTTGGAATCGCCAAGAATTGGATTGCCGATATGGGCGGCATGAGCCCGCAGCTGGTGGGTACGTCCGGTCACCGGCTTCAACGATACCCAGGCTAATTTTTGGCCGACATGTTCAATCACCGAATAATGCGTCAGCGCGTGGCTGGCGTCATTATCACCATGGCGCACCACGGCCATGCGTTCGCCGTCTTCCTCATCACGGGCCAGATATGTCGATATGCGGCCTTGCTGCGGTTTGGGAACACCCTTGACCAGCGCCCAATAAAATTTGCGGGTCGATCGGGTACGGAATGCAGCAGCCAGATCAGACGCCGCTTTGCGGGTGCGCGCCACCACCAATACACCGGAGGTTTCCCGGTCCAGCCGATGCACCAGGCGTGGTTTTTGACCCTTTTTATCGCGTAGGGATTCCAACATGCCGTCGACGTGCCGGGTTAATCCCGATCCGCCCTGGACGGCCAGGCCATAAGGCTTGTTGAGGACGAACAGATCCTTGTCATCATACAAGAACAGCGAGCGCAGATAGTCGGCGTCGCTTTGATTGATGGAGGGTTTGTTGGAAGTTGGGGCGGAACCGTCAACCGTCGGCGGCACGCGCACCGCTTGGCCAGTGGCCAGTCGAGTTCCAGATTTCACCCGTCCGCCGTCAACGCGCACCTGTCCGGAGCGCAACAGTTTTTGTAGCTGACCGAAACTCAATCCGGGGAAATGCGCCTTGAACCAACGGTCAAGGCGCATCCCGGCTTCGTCAGCCGTCACTAAATGTCGAGGCGTCTCCGCCATGCCCGAACCACCTTACTTGCAATTTGCCGCATTTTTATCAAACCGGCGACCGATATCGATTATGGGCTCGATATCACAGTCGGGATGACTTTAGACACATCTAATTGCAATAAAAGGCATCACGGGCCCGACTTTTAAGATCAGGCCACAAGCAATCCAGCGTTTGGCGCTAGATGCCCTTTAAAAGGTTGCCAGCCAGCAGAATGATATAGGCAATGCCCAGGCATTCGAACGGATACTGACCTACAAATGGAATGCTGACGCCGGCATATTTCACGACCGCCACCAAAATGGCGATGATAAGTGAAACAGCAAAGACCGGCATCGTCGGTGCGCTTAAATTCATGGGAGCCTCCCAAAATTAATATGACTGCGGTTGTTCTTGAAAAGCAGTTCTGCAACTCAAAACATGTGTATCCGCAGGCCTTTCGGCAACCAAGCGAGTACTACCAAAGTCGAACATCTGTCAATTGAGAAGGGTACGTACGGCCCACAAGCCTGTGAATAAAGCCAGAATGGAAAAGACAACCGAAGCGGTAACATATCCGGCTGCAATCGCTAATTGGCCGCGCTCCCAAAGCACGATCGTATCGAGCGAAAACGCCGAAAATGTCGTAAATCCGCCCAAAAACCCGGTCGCCACCAGCAGCCGCAATTCCTGTGTAGCTCCCAGTTTGCGGACCAAAACCTCAATGAAAACGCCCATCAGGAACGAACCGGCGATATTGACGATCAATGTGCCCCAGGGAAAGTTCGGTCCGAACGCCCGCAGAGAGTACAAATTGACCAGATGCCGCATCCCGGCGCCGGCGCCACCACCTAAAACAACCAGAAGAAAATGCTGCATATCGTCGATCCTGGGCTCAAACGGGAGGGTTGCAAGAGAATCAGTTGCGGTTATTTCCGGGCTTAGAGGCCACCCTTTTTTGCCGCGCAAATTTCAATGTCCTGTCCCAGCTGCCATTGGCGTTCCTGGTTTCGTCCCAACGCATCACGCATCGGCACCGATCGATTGCATATCACGGACACCGATGGGCTCAATAACTGCAAATTGAATTTGCTCTAACGATGTCACTTTAACTGTCATCGCCATCGCCATTTGACTGTGCGGCGCGGTCTTGGCGCTTAGCCTCAAACCATTCCAGGCGTTTACGAATTTCCCGTTCAAAACCTCGTTCGACCGGTTCATAAAATTGCTGACGGCCGAGTTCGTCGGGGAAATAATCCTGGCCGGAAAACGCGTCCTCCTGGCCGTGATCATATTCATAACCAGCGCCATAACCTTCCGATTTCATCAACTTGGTTGGCGCATTCAATATGTGTTTTGGCGGTGTCAACGATCCGCCTTCCTTGGCGGCGCGCATGGCCTTTTTGAATCCGAAATAAAGCGCGTTCGATTTCGGCGCTGTCGCCAGATAGACCGCCGATTGGGCAAGCGCCAATTCGCCCTCCGGCGTGCCGAGCAAATGAAACGCATCCTTAGCGGCGTTAGCAATCACCAGCGCCTGCGGATCGGCAAGGCCGATATCTTCCACCGCCATGCGCACCAAACGCCGGGCAAGATACATCGGGTCCTCACCGGCATCGAGCATGCGCGCCAGATAATAAAGCGCCGCATCGGGATCAGAACCGCGCACTGATTTATGGAGTGCCGAGATCAGATTGAAATGGCCATCTTGGGATTTATCGTAGATCGGCGCCCGGCGTTGAACGACCTGCTGTAAGGTTTCAGTATCAAGCGTTTCGCCATCGCCGGCCGCCCGCCATACGTCTTCCGATAAGGTCAGGGCGGAGCGTCCGTCGCCATCGGCCATGCGGACCAGACTGGCGCGGGCATCCTCAGCCAGCGGCAATGCCCGGTCCTCGATCTCCTCGGCCCTATCAAGAATATGTCCGATCGCCTTGGCATCCAGGGACTTGAACACCAGAACATGGGCGCGTGACAACAAGGCGGCGTTTAGTTCAAACGATGGATTTTCCGTCGTGGCACCAACAAGAGTAATTGTGCCGTCTTCCATCACCGGCAGGAATGAATCCTGCTGGGCTCGGTTAAACCGGTGGATCTCATCGACGAATAACAGCGTCCCCTGCCCGGTCGACCGTCTGGCCCGGGCCTCCTGGAAAACACCTTTCAGTTCCTTGACGCCGGAAAAAATCGCCGAGATCTGCACAAAGTGCATCTCTGTTTCATCGGCAAGTAGGCGGGCAACCGTGGTTTTTCCGGTCCCCGGCGGCCCCCAGAAGATCAGCGAACCGAGCGACCCGGACCGCAGCATGCGGGTAATCGTCCCCTCGTCGCCGACCAAATGGTCCTGACCGACGACTTCGCCAAGAACAGTTGGCCGTAGCCGATCGGCCAGCGGCCGCGGCGCGTCTTTTTCCAATCCGGCTGAGGCGAACAGGTCGACCATGCGGTGACGCCGGCTAACCGCGAAAAGCCATGCGGATCATCTGACCGTTACGCATCAACGAAAAGCGCCACAATATTGGTTGCTCACGGGCGATCTCAGCCAATGTTCGGGTCGAATCCACTTTCGAGCGATTGACCTCCAGCAGCACGTCGCCACGCCGCAGGCCAGCCCGATGGGCCGGAGATCCACGGCGAATTTTGACAACCACCACTCCAGTGGCGTCACGCGACAAGCGGTACTCATCGGCAACCGCCGGCGACATATTGACCACCGTGGCGCCAGCAAACGGCGAACGGCCTTTAATGATCCGTTCATCACGTGGCGTCAGTTCCGGCGCCCGCCGCAAGGCAATCTGAAGGCTACGCTTACGGCCGTTGCGCATAATGCCGAAACGGGCGCTGCCGCCGATCTCCTTGGTGGCAAACCGGTAACCGAAGCCGTTGGGGTCTTCAATCTCGTCGCCGTCGACCGTTAAAATGAGATCGCCGACCCGCATACCTGCCTTTGCCGCCGGGCTCTTTTTGACGACATTGGCGACCAGCGCGCCGCGCGGCCGGTCGAGGCCCAAACCTTCGGCAATATCTGGCGTGACCACCTGCAGCCGGGCGCCAAGCCAGGGGCGTTCCACCCGGCCACCCTTGCGGGAGGACTTGGCGACCAGCTTGGCCATGTTTGAGGGGATCGCAAAGCCAATACCGTTCGATCCGCCTGATCTTGAATAGATCGCCGTATTGATGCCAACCAGCTGTCCGGACATATCAATTAGCGCTCCGCCGGAATTACCCGGATTAATGGCCGCGTCGGTTTGAATGAAGAATTGATAATCGGCCACCCCGACGCGGGTCCGCGCCAGCGCCGAGACGATGCCCTGCGTCACAGTTTGCCCGACGCCAAACGGATTACCGATCGCCAGCACCAGATCGCCGACTTCCAATCTGTCGGAATCGGCGAATTTTACGAACGGGAACGGACCGTTGCGGCCGCGGATTTTCAAAATCGCCAAATCCGTGCTGGGGTCACGCAACACGATATCGCAGTCAAATTCGCGCTTGTCTGATAGTGCGACGCGCACTTCATTGGCATTTTTGATGACGTGGTGGTTGGTGATGATAATGCCGGATTCATTGATGATGACGCCGGAACCGAGCGACTTCTGCATACGCTTGCGCGGCAAGTTGAAACCCGGCCCTTCGAAAAATCTCTTGAAGAACGGATCATCGAAAAACGGCGAAAAACCCCCTTGCTGTTGAACCCGGCTGGCGTGGACGTTGACGACGGCCGGCGCGACCTGTTTGACAATCGGCGCAAAGGACAATTGGATTTGGTGTTTCGATCCCGGAACCAGACGCTTTTGCGCCTGCGCCTCGCCTGCCAATGGTGTCACCATCAAAGTCGCCGCAATTCCCCAACCCAGTATCGCTTTCAGTCGCATGAATATATTTTCCTCTTCATCGGGCGGCGCCAAGAACGAATTTTCATCGCTGTTGTGTTTTGATTAGCGCCGATCAAGCTTCGTCGAAAGGATTATCGCAGATTCCGTTCGAATAATCCCGTCGATCTCCCAAATTGAATCAAGAACCTGATCAAGCTGCGCCATGGAATTAACGGCGACCAGTGCCATCAGGTCATACTTGCCGCTGACCGTATGGATAGTGGCAACTGTGCTCTCGCCTTTCAATGCCGACATCACCGACGGCGCGGCCTTCGGCGCCACTTCCAACATAACGACAGCCTGAATAGTCGGTTGGCTCTGTGGCGATAGCACGACGGAATACCCGGCGATCACACCACCCTGCTCCAATCTGCGAATGCGGTCTTGAACGGTGCTGCGTGACAGCCCGAGTTGGCGCGCCAGATCGGACACCGATTCGCGCGCATTTACCTTTAATAGGGCGAGCAGTTGTTGGTCGCGATCTGTTACTTGCATCAAATTTCACTCATATTGCCGTAATTTCCGGTATATTACCGGTTTTTATCTCGTATTGATAGATATTTGTGTCTGCCGCTCGGCCACATTCCATCGTCCATTTGTTCCTGCCAAGACAAGGACGGGAGCCCATGAACCATATCCAAAATTCTTTTCAGCCAGCCAACACCGTGACCGATGTAACGGACGTCGCGATTGACCGAACCGGCAGCACCAGGCACTTTCCGACCATCACCGCGCTCATCGAAAGCACCGAGATGGACGGCCCGGTATTTTGTTTTAGCAACACCAATGCCACGGAGATTGTCAGACGTTTCCGCGCTGGTTTTCCTGGTAAAACCTCTTTCGCGGTCAAAGCTTGCCCCCTACCGGAGCTGATCCGACAACTTTATGCCGATGGCGTTGATACATTCGATGTGGCCTCGCCGGTGGAAATGCAGCTGGTGCGCGCGGCTGCCCCAGGCGCAACGCTGAACTATCACAATCCAATCCGCAGCATGGCGGAAAACCGGTTTGCATTGGATCAGGCCGGCTGCCGGCGTTTTGCTGTGGATGATGCGCTGACGCTCGACAATTTACTGGCGATCACCGACGACCCGACGAAATTGGAAATCATTGTCAGGATCGGCATACCGCGGCAAACAGGCGCCTATGACTTTTCGACCAAGTTCGGTGCCCATGATCATGAGGTTCCCGGACTCCTGGGCAAAATCAAAGGTCACGGCGCCAAGGTCGGCATCACCTTTCATCCCGGTTCCCAGTGCACGAACCCGTCAGCCTATAGCGATCTAATCGCCTACAGCGCCGAACTGGCAAAGCGATCCGGTATCACACTGGATATTCTCAACGTCGGTGGTGGGTTCCCGGCTGACTACGTCGGCGCAGAGGCGCCTGAACTGGAGACGTATTTCGCGGATATCAAAACGGCCTTTAACACCCATTTCGACAGCCAGCTAACCCAATTGGAATGTGAACCCGGCCGGGCGCTCGCCGCTCCGACGATCTCGCTACTCGTTCCAGTTAAACACCGCCGGCCGGAGGGGCCGATATTTCTCGCCGATGGCGTTTTCGGGGCGCTGATGGAGATGGTCTATGCACCAATCATCTATCCCCACCAGGCCTGGCGCGGGCCAAATCTCCTGAACGGCCCCCTGCAGCCGGTACAGGCCTTCGGCCCCACATGCGATCCATTGGATACCTTCCCGCACCAACTGATGCTACCTGAAGATATCGCCGCCGGTGATCTGGTGGAATTCGGCCTGGTCGGCGGCTATGGCCCGTCGACACCGACCCGGTTTAACGGCTACGGCAATATCCCGGTTGTCAATGTGGCGCGGATCTTCCGCTAGAGGATGGCGGCTTTGATAGAATTCAATTGACCGGGTTTTGGCGTTCGCTCTAGCAAGGCAATTTGCGCACCATGGTCATATCCGACCACATACACGATCGAACGATGTCCACCGGACGCCAAAATCCGGCCTTAGACCGTCATTGAAATTCTAGTTTTTATTGAGTGTGCAAATTTTTCTGTCGAAGGTCCTGCCATTACTCTTGAAAGTCATAATGGAGATCCGTTTACCCCTGTTATAGTAGGTAACGATGCGACTGGCAGCATTTGAACCCATGTAGACGCTATAACCACCACAATTTACATTCAATTTTGTGCATTTACTGTATACGCCATTGCATTCACCAGATGTTGTAAATGCTCTAAAGTTTACCCCGGGCAGCGCCACTTCCAGCTTCCGCGCTTCAGCATCAAATCCGGACATCAACATCACTAAAACTGCTACAAACGGCAGGCTTATGATTTTCGCGACCATTTTTTCTTTCCTGTGTGGCAGGGTTTGATCATCAATCAGGTCTTTTAGATAATCGGCGTAGCGGCTACGCTCAGATTTCACCGTAGTCATGACTCTGAAAGGCGACAATTAGGAGCTCTCCTAATTGGAGGCCGTGCTGAAGCGACGTGTGAGAAATGCCGCAATGACCAGAACTCCTATCAGCGCCTCACCAAACGACCAGCTCAGTGGGTTTGTCGATGACCTGAACCATTGCAAATCTATTGACGAGGCGTGGTGCGCCTTCAATGGCGCACTCAACGGTTTTGGTATTGATCACGCCTTATACGGTTTTATGGCAACTCTTCCGCGCAAGTCGATATCGACGGAATTTTTGTGCTTCAGCAGCCACAAACCGGAGTTCGGGGAGGCTTATATTGAGCTCGGCCATGTTGACCACGATTGGTCTGTGGAATGGTGCATGAAAGATACCCGGGCGCAGCGCTGGAATACACCAGATGTTTTAGAGTTTCTAACCAGCCGCCAACACATTACTGAGCAGTTAGCTTACGATTTTGGCCTATTCGAAGGCCTTGTTGTTCCATTGCGCGGTGGAACCGCCCAAAGCTGGGGTGGCCTTGGTATGGCGGCGCCTTCTGTGGATTCTAAGGAATGGGGCCGCATACTCAAAACATACCAGGTGCACATCGAGGCCCTAGTTCAATCTTTCCACGAATATGTTCTGGGGCGAGGTTATTATGATCATTTCAATCTCAGCAACCGGGAGAACGAGGTTCTAAAATGGATCGTTTGCGGTCTCAGCAAGCATGAAATTGCAGACAAACTCGGCATTTCCTCACGTACAGCTGAGGTGCACGTTTACCGGATTCGCCGCAAACTCAATTGCGTCAACGATGCTCAGGTGACTGCCAAAGCGTTGGTTTTTAATCTTGTTTCAGTTTGAGGGGAAAACGCGACTGTCGCAATAGAGTTGGCGGCAATAGGCGCCGGGGTCGGCTGCGGCAGCGATGTGCTATTTTCAGTTTTGAATTTGCGCAGGAACTCAACGCCACTCATTAGAAACATTACTGCTAATTGCTTCTTCAGTTCAATATTCTTGGTTTAACTTTCGGCCGCTGCGTCGCGCGCCAAACGCAAAGCCCGTAGTTTGGCGGTTTTTTCGCTTTCTATTTGTCGGGCGATTTCTTTTTCCTTTAGTGCAAGATTTGCTTTCTTCCGCATTGCGGCCAGTTTCTCTTCAGCTGATGTTTTTGATGAAATCTGCATGTTGATCTTCCTGATCCCTGGCGCTGGGCACGCCAAATTTCGTAGTTGGAGGGTGGCATCGATTTCGTCGAGCTTAACGAATGTTGCCTTCAGGCAACCGAAAACGGCCAGCTTACGGTGACCACGCCCAACACCAGTCGGGCGTGGCCAGATATTCATTTAGTCGACGATGGACAGATTTTCGGCAGACATTTTGCCGTCCCGTCCTGACTGAACTTCATAGGAGACCTTTTGTCCCTCGTTGAGGGAGCTGAGACCAGCGCGTTCTACGGCTGAGATGTGGACGAAAGCATCTTTCGAACCGTCTTCCGGCTCAATGAAACCGAAGCCCTTGGTGGTGTTGAAAAATTTTACTGTTCCTACAGGCATAGAAAATTCCTTTATGACAATGCCAAAATGCCGCGCGCCGCACCATGCGGCCGCGCGTCTTGTTTAACGTTCACATTGTCTGGGATATCCGAGCCAGTCCGAAAAACGGCCGTTTCAAGTAGCGAAAACAAATGCAGCACGTATGGTGCTTATATAGGACGTCGATCGGGAAATTGACAGGGGTTGGCCAAAAGAACTTGAGCCGGCCCACAAAGTTCCGTTGACGATGGGATTGGTGCAGCAGCCTGACGCCGCTCGGTTAGGGCCAAAACAAGCCGTCTAGCGCGGGCAAATCGACTGTCACTGGTCTCCTAAAGGTCAAATATCCTGGTGCGCTGTACTATTCGCAATCCCACTGACGACCAGCCTATATAGGGCAGCAACGGTCTTCGAGCTGCCCTTGACCGTCGCAAATGGATGCCGTTAAGGACCTCATACCCCAGACAGCAAAAAGGGCGGCCGATGGGCCGCCCTTGAAATAATTTGCGAAGAGAAAAAGCGCTTATGCTGCTTCGTGATCTTCTGACACCTGTTCGGCAGTCGGGCCAGAATCCGTGCCGCGGGCACTCTCGTCGCGATCAACAAATTCAATGACCGCAACAGGTGCGTTGTCACCGTAGCGGTAACCGGCGCGCATCACGCGGGTATAGCCGCCATTGCGCTCTGAATAGCGCGGTCCAAGCACGTCGAACAACTTGCGCACCATCTCCACGTCGCGGATCTGCGAGATCGCCTGGCGACGGGCATGTAGATTGCCACGCTTGGCCAATGTGATCAGCTTATCAGCGATCGGCCGCATTTCCTTAGCCTTGGGCAAGGTCGTGACGATCTGTTCGTGTTTGATAAGCGACGCCGCCATATTGGCGAACATCGCCTTGCGGTGGCTCGATGTACGATTGAGCTTGCGTCCGGATTTGCCGTGGCGCATGGCCCCGTTCCTTTCTTTACACGGCGGTTTCTAGCCGCCGAACTACGATCAATAAGTGGTGTATTTCCACTATTGATCAATAATGATGATCTTCATAACGCTTAGCGAGGTCTTCGATATTCTCAGGCGGCCAATTGGCAACTTCCATGCCCAGATGCAAGCCCATCTGAGCCAGGACTTCCTTGATCTCGTTCAGCGATTTGCGGCCGAAATTCGGCGTCCGCAGCATTTCCGCTTCGGTCTTTTGGATCAAGTCGCCGATATAAACGATGTTGTCGTTCTTCAGGCAGTTCGCCGAGCGCACCGACAATTCCAACTCGTCGACCTTTTTCAAAAGCGCCGGGTTGAATGCCAGTTCCGGCACCTGCTCGTGGGTTACTTCTGCTTCCGGCTCTTCGAAATTGACGAAGATGGAAAGCTGATCCTGCAGGATACGGGCGGCAAAGGCGACTGAATCATCCGGCGAAATCGAGCCATCGGTTTCAATCGTCATTGTCAGCTTGTCATAGTCGAGAACCTGGCCCTCACGGGTGTTTTCGACCTTGTATGAAACCTTGCGCACCGGTGAATAGAGGCTATCGACCGGGATCAGGCCAATCGGCGCGTCTTCCGAACGATTGCGTTCCGCCGCCACATAGCCGTTGCCGATGTTGACGGTGAATTCCATACGGATTTCCGCGCCCTCATCAAGGGTGCAGATCAACTGCTCCGGATTGAGGATCTCAATATCGCCAACAGTCTGAATATCAGCGGCGGTCACGTCGCCGGGACCCTGCTTGCGCAAGGTCATCCGCTTGGGACCTTCGCTTTCCATCCGGATAGCGACTTCCTTGATGTTCAATACGATATTGGTGACGTCTTCACGCACGCCCGCAATCGACGAAAACTCGTGCAATACGCCATCGATTTGAACTGCGGTGACCGCTGCACCTTGCAGCGATGACAGCAAAACACGCCGCAGCGCGTTCCCCAGTGTGGTGCCAAAGCCCCGTTCCAGCGGCTCGGCGACGACAGTTGCCACACGCAGGGCATCATCGCCTTCACTGACGTTCAGCTTCGTCGGCTTGATAAGCTCTTGCCAATTCTTCTGTATCGTCACGTTCGCTTCCTTCTGTCGTCGCGCGGCGGGAAATCCGTCCAGCCCCCGTCCGCGGTCTCACCGCCTGAGCGTGAGATATTCAATATTCAAATGACGTGGTGTTAGACCCGGCGGCGTTTGCGCGGCCGGCAACCATTGTGCGGAATGGAGGTCACGTCTCGGATCGATGTGATGGTAAATCCAGCAGCCTGCAAAGCCCGCAGTGCCGATTCACGACCAGATCCTGGCCCACGAACTTCAACTTCCAAAGTCCGCATGCCATGTTCCATCGCCTTTTTCGCCGCATCCTCGCCAGCCATCTGGGCGGCATAGGGCGTCGATTTACGCGACCCTTTAAAACCCATGGCACCGGCTGATGACCAGGAAATGGCATTGCCCTGGGCATCGGTAATGGTGATCATGGTATTATTGAAGCTGGAACTCACGTGTGCCACGCCGGAAGTAATGTTCTTCCGTTCACGGCGACGTACGCGGGTGCTTTCCTTGGCCATTGGTAACTCTCATATTCGGTTTTGGGGAACTGCGACGAAGTCGCGTCCCAATGATGTTATTTTCTCTTACCTGCGATCGCCTTTGCCGGACCCTTACGCGTGCGCGCATTGGTATGGGTGCGTTGTCCTCGCGTCGGCAAGCCACGACGATGGCGTAGTCCGCGATAGCAACCCAGATCCATCAAGCGTTTGATGTTCATCGCCACTTCACGGCGCAGATCACCTTCAACCATGTAGTCACGGTCGATGGTTTCACGGATCTGAATGACCTCCGTATCGGAGAGTTCGTTGACCCGACGCTCCGCGGGAATGCTCACTTTCTCCAGGATTTCCTTAGCTTTGGCAGAACCGATGCCATGGATATACTGAAGTGCGATTTCCACACGTTTGTTCGTCGGAATGTTGACGCCTGCTATACGAGCCACGCCCGTTCTCCTTTATTCGAGGTCCGGATAACCGTCCCTCCCGATCTACTGCACGTCCCTGCACGACCGCCAAAGCGAAAAAATCGGTTTCGGCCCCCGTGAGGGTTTCGACACCGATCGCCTTAATTTTTGCGAATTGATGCCGGTATGTATCGGATTCCGCCCCCCCACGTCAACCGCAGGATGCCGTAATCTATGCTTCTTTCGCCGCGGCCAAAACCGCATTGATAGAAGCGGAAACGTCGTCGATCGACTGCATTCCGTCGACCGCCTTCAAAAGGCCCTTGCCTTTGTAGTACTCAATCAGCGGTGCGGTCTGTTCGTTGTAGACCGCCAGACGCTTCTTTAACGCCTCCGCATTGTCATCAGCCCGTGGGCCACCTTCCGTCTCGCGGGCGCGTTTTTCGATGCGCTCCAGCAAAATTCCACCGTCGACCGCGATCTCAACAACCACGTCGAGCTTGAGCGATTTGCCGGTCAACAGCACATCGAGGGCTTCCGCCTGCGCGACCGTGCGCGGGAAACCATCGAGGATAAAACCATTGCTGCAATCCGGCTCGTCGATACGGTCGGCGACAATCGCCGCGACCACATCGTCGGGCACCAATTCGCCCCGCTCCATAATATCCTTGACCGTCATTCCAACCGGCGTCCCTGCAGCCACCGCGGCCCTTAACATGTCACCAGTCGAGAGCTGAACAATGCCCTGACCTTCTACAATACGAACGGCCTGGGTGCCTTTGCCGGCACCTGGCGGACCAAGCAGGACCAGCCTCATCGGCGGCGTCCCCTCAGTTTCGATTTCTTGACCAGGCCTTCATATTGATGGGCAAGCAGATGACCCTGCACCTGGGAAACCGTATCCATGGTCACGCTGACGACAATCAGCAGCGACGTACCGCCGAAATAAAATGGCACGCCGGCGGCAGATACCAGGAATTGCGGCAACAGACAGATAATCACCAGATAAATCGCACCGAAGACGGTAATCCGCGTCAACACGTAATCGATATATTCCGCCGTACGTTCGCCCGGACGAATGCCCGGAATGAACCCGCCGTGCTTCTTCAGATTGTCGGCGGTATCAGCCGGATTGAAGACGATGGCGGTGTAGAAGAATGCGAAGAACGCAATCAATGTGGCGAAGATCAATAGATAGACCGGTTGTCCAGGTCCCAACAGCGCCGTGATCGTTGTCACCCACTCTGGAGACCCAGCGCTGGCAAACGTGGCGATGGTCGCCGGCACCAACAACAAGGACTGCGCGAAAATCGGCGGAATGACACCGGCGGTGTTCAGCTTCAACGGCAGGTGCGATGAATCGCCCTGGAACATTTGGTTGCCGACCTGTCGCTTGGGATACTGGATCAACAGCCGCCGTTGGGCTCGTTCAACATAAACAATGCAGCCGATAACCACCGCGACAAGCACGATGATTCCCAAGATGATGGTTGTCGATAAAGCGCCCTGTCGGCCCAATTCCAACGTTCCGGCGATTGCTGACGGCAATTCAGCGACGATACCGGCAAAGATGATCAACGAGATACCATTGCCAACGCCGCGCGCCGTAATCTGCTCACCAAGCCACATCAAGAACATGGTGCCGCCGACCAGCGTCACAACTGTAGTAAACTTAAAGAACCAGCCGGGTTCAACAACGACATTGGTCGCTGCTTCTAGCCCGACCGAAATGCCATAGGCTTGGAAGGTCGCCAAAATAACCGTGCCGTAGCGGGTATATTGGTTGATCGTTCGACGCCCCTGCTCGCCTTCCTTCTTCAACTGTTCCAAACTTGGAACGACCGAAGTCATCAGCTGAATGATGATAGAGGCAGAGATATACGGCATGATGCCGAGCGCAAAGATCGCCATACGGCCGACCGCGCCACCGGCAAACATGTTGAACATGCCGATGATACCGGTTTGCGCCTGGTTAAAAGCCTGGGCCAACGCTTCCGGGTTGATCCCCGGCAACGGGATATAGGTGCCGAGCCGGTAAACCAGCAACGCGCCAAGCGTAAACCATATCCTTTTCTTCAGCTCTTCCGCCTTGGCGAAAGCCTTGAAGTTTAGGTTAGCAGCAAGTTGTTCAGCAGCCGATGCCATGCGTTGCTCCGGTTGGGGTTGGACCCCGCCCCGTTAATCCGTTCTTACTTTGCGTCTTTTGATTCAGCGACTTCAACCGGTTTCGGCGCCAGAATGGTGACCGACCCGCCGGCTTTCTCGACCGCTGCAACCGCCGCTTTCGAAGCGCCGGCAACTTCAAAGGCTACTTTGCCCTTCAGTTCACCGTCCGCCAGCAGCCGCACACCGTCTTTGATACGCCGAACCACACCAGCCGCTATCAAAGCCTCAACCGTTACGGCCTGCTTGCCATCAAGCTTGCCCGCATCGATCGCAGTTTGAACACGTCCAAGGCTGACAATGCTGAAATCCTTGGCGAAAATGTTGTTAAAGCCGCGCTTCGGCAGACGCCGATAAATCGGCATCTGGCCACCTTCAAAGCCCTTGATCGCCACGCCTGAACGAGACTTTTGACCCTTAACGCCACGGCCAGCGGTCTTGCCCTTGCCCGACGCCTGTCCACGGCCGACACGCTTGCCGGACTTCATGGAACCGGGATTGTTTTTCAGTTCATTGAGCTTCATGGCTCTCGTTCCCGACTATTCTACTCGTCCACAACGCGGACGAGATGTTGTACTTTTCTGATCATGCCACGCACTTCCGGGGTGTCTTTCAACGTCCGGCGGCGATGCATCTTGTTCAATCCGAGACCGATGAGTGTTGCCCGCTGGTCTTTCGGCCGGCGGATCGGGCTACCGATCTGTTCAACGGTGACGGTATTGTCCGATTTAGCCATCGTCTTAAGTCCCTATTTGGATGGGCGTGAGCCCACCTTCAAGCCTCGCCCTGCGCGGCGGTATCGCCTTCAGCGCGGCGGCGCGACTGCAAAGTCGACATTTTCAATCCGCGGCGCGCGGCAACCGAACGTGGGCTGTCCATTTGTTTCAATGCGTGGATCGTCGCCCTAACCAAGTTGTAGGGGTTCGATGAACCAAGCGATTTGGCAACAATGTCCTGGATGCCCAGTGTCTCAAACACCGCACGCATCGGTCCGCCAGCGATAATGCCGGTTCCCGGAGGCGCTGCACGCAACACCACCTTGCCGGCGCCGTGGCGACCACGTGTATCGTGATGCAGCGTCCGCCCTTCGCGAAGTGGCACCCGGATCATTGTCCGCTTGGCCGCTTCAGTAGCCTTACGGATTGCCTCCGGCACTTCACGCGCCTTGCCGTGGCCAAAACCGACCCGGCCCTTTTGATCGCCAACGACCACAAGCGCTGCAAATCCAAACCGGCGACCGCCTTTTACGACTTTCGCCACGCGGTTGATGTGCACGAGCTTATCGACGAACTCGCTATCGCGCTCTTCCCGCTCTCTCATATGTCCAACAGCCCGTTTTCCTGGGTTAATTTCAAATGACAGCTTAGAATTTCAAGCCGCCTTCGCGCGCGGCATCGGCCAAGGCCTTGACGCGTCCGTGATAAATGTATCCGCCACGATCAAAGATAACGTCCTTGATCCCGGCTGCAATCGCCCGCTCGGCAAGCAGCTTGCCAACCGCTTCCGCGGCTGCCGTATTGCCACCTGAATCCAGGCTTTCGCGCATATCTTTTTCCAGCGAGGAAGCCGACGCCACCGTGCGGGAACCCTGATCGTCGATGACCTGTGCGTAGATATGTTTGGACGAGCGAAAGACGCTCAACCGCGCACGGTCTCCAGCAACCTTCCGCAGCGCACGACGCACGCGCTCACGACGCTTTTGAATCTTAGAATTGGCACTTGCCATGGGACTGCCCTACTACTTCTTCTTGCCTTCCTTGCGGAAGATATATTCGCCTGCATACCGCACACCCTTGCCCTTGTAGGGCTCCGGCGGCCGGTACTTACGGATTTCAGCGGCGACCTGACCAACTTTTTGTTTGTCGATGCCGCTGACGATGATTTCGGTCGGTTTCGGACATTGAATTTCAATGCCATCGGGGATCGGATAAAGCACGTCATGGCTAAATCCAAGCGCCAATTGCAGGTTTTTGCCCTGCAGCGAAGCACGATAACCAACACCGGTGATTTCCAATTTCTTCTCGAAGCCGGAAGACACCCCGGCCACGATATTGGAAACCATCGACCGCGATAGACCCCACATGGATCGGGCGGTTTTGGATTGATTGACCGGACTGACGGTGATTCCGTCGTCGTTCTGCTCGGCCACGACAAGTTCATTGAGTACGAAGGTCAATTCACCCTTCGGACCCTTTGCCGAAACCGTCTGGCCGTCAACTTCAGTGGTTACACCGCTGGGAATTGAGACCGCCTGTTTACCTATGCGAGACATCGTCTTTTACCTGATCGCTTGTCGTCTGTTCACAAAACCTAGAACACACGGCAGAGGACTTCTCCGCCGACATTGTTCTGGCGTGCATCGTGATCCGCCATCACACCCTTGGGCGTCGACAGGATCGACACTCCAAGACCGTTATTGACGCGAGGAATTGTCCGCACCGAAGTATAGACCCGACGACCAGGCTTCGAAATCCGCTCGATTTTGCGGATGACGGGCTCGCCATCGTAATACTTTAGCTCGATTTCGAATTCCGACTTACCACTGTCGAATTCGACTTGCGAATAACCCCGGATATAACCTTCTGACTGCAAGACATCCAACACGCTCCCGCGCAGGCGCGAGGCCGGCGTTGAAACCATGGATTTCTTACGCATCTGCGCATTGCGGATGCGTGTCAGCATATCACCGAGAGGATCGGTCAACATCATGGGACCGGTCTCCTTACCAGCTCGATTTCACTAAGCCGGGGATCAACCCCAGCGCACCAAGCTCACGAAGCGCAATACGCGACATTTTGAGCTTGCGATAATACCCACGTGGGCGTCCCGTTATTTCACAACGGTTGCGGATACGGGTCGGCGCGGAATTACGCGGCAATTCTGCCAATTTAATTTGCGCCTGATACCGTTCCTCAATGGACAGCGTTTCATCCTTGCTGGCCGCCTTAAGCGTCGCACGCTTGGTGGCATATTTCTGAGCAAGCAGTCTGCGACGCTTGTTCTTTTCCACTGAGCTTTTCTTCGCCATAGTTTTTCCTCGTTGAGCCTAAAGCGGCCTACTGCCGGAAGGGAAAGTTGAAGGCCGCCAGCAACGCTTGGGCCTCTTTATCGGTGTCCGCCGTGGTGCACACCACGATGTCCATTCCCCAAATCTGGTCGACTTCGTCGTAATTGATCTCTGGGAACACAATGTGCTCCTTGATGCCCATGGCAAAGTTGCCGCGGCCGTCAAAACTCTTCGGGCTCAGACCACGAAAGTCACGTACCCGAGGCAGAGCGATCGTCACCAGACGATCAACAAATTCAAACATCCGCGCTTTGCGAAGGGTCACTTTGGCGCCAATCGGCATGCCTTCACGCAACTTGTAGGTCGCGATCGACTTACGTGCCCTGGTTACCACCGGCTGCTGGCCGGCAATCAACGTCAGGTCATGTACGGCGGATTTGATTTTCTTGGAATCCGCCACCGCGTCGCCAATACCCATGTTGATCACGACTTTTTCAAGCCCTGGGATCTGCATCGGATTTTGGTATTCGAAATCTTCGACCATTTTCGGCCGAATGACTTCGTTGTAATAGCCCTTCAGCCGGGGCTCGTAATCTGCCTCAGCCATCGATCACTTCTCCGGAACGTTTAGCCACACGCACCAGGGAACCATCATCAAGGGTTTTGAAACCGACACGCGTCGGCTTGTCTTTATCCTTGGGGTCCTGAAGCGCGATATTGGACATGTGAATCGGCATCTCTTTATTGACAATGCCGCCCTCTTCGGACGCTGACTGACGCTGATGCCGCTTGACAACATTGACGCCGCGCACGATCGCCCGGTTTACTTTCGGTTGGATACCAAGCACTTCGCCTGACTTGCCTTTGTCTCGGCCGGCAAGCACGACAACTTGGTCGCCTTTTTTAATCTTCGCAGGCATCTACAGCACCTCCGGAGCGAGCGAAATAATCTTCATATGGTTCTTGGCGCGCAGCTCGCGCGGCACCGGACCAAAAATACGGGTTCCGATCGGTTCTTGCTGATTGTTGATCAGCACCGCCGCATTGCGGTCGAACCGGATTACGCTGCCGTCGGAGCGGCGGATGTCTTTGGCTGTGCGCACAACAACGGCACGCATTACATCGCCCTTTTTCACCCGTCCACGCGGAATTGCTTCCTTGATGCTGACGACAATGACGTCGCCAACACCGGCATATCTGCGCTTCGAGCCGCCGAGCACCTTGATACACTGGACGCGGCGCGCACCGGAATTGTCCGCCACATCGAGATTGGTCTGCATCTGAATCATGACTGGCCGCCTCGTTCATTCTTAAGCGCCATACGGCGCCATCAGCCTTGTCTTACAAAATATTTGAGTTAGTTGGTGCCGCCTTCGGCACTCACCACAACCCAACGCTTGGTCTTCGAAATCGGTTTGCTCTCCTGAATGGAAATACGGTCCCCGATCTTGCATGCATTGCCTTCATCATGCGCCTGGTACTTTTTCGACCGGCGAATGGTTTTCTTGAAGAGCGGATGCGTAAAGCGCCGCTCGACACGGACCACAACGGTCTTGTCGCTCTTGTCGCTAACGACCGTGCCCTGAAGCACTCGTTTCGGCATCTCGTTGTCCTTTAACCGTTATCGGTCACGCGCTTCTGGCGCATGACAGTTTTTATCCGCGCGATGTCGCGCCGTACCTGGCGCACCCGCGCCGTGTTCTCCAACTGACCGGTTGCCCGCTGAAAGCGCAGATTGAACTGCTCCTTTTTCAGCACCACCAGGTCATCATCGAGCTCGTCGATGGTTTTGGCCCGAACGTCTTCAGCTTTCACGGCCAGTCTCCTAATCGCCTATGCGCTGCACAAAGCGGGTCTTGATCGGCAACTTGGCCGACGCCAGACGCATTGCTTCGCGAGCAACCTCTGCCGATACACCATCGATCTCGAACATGATCTTTCCCGGTTTGACCCGGCATGCCCAAAATTCCGGCGCACCCTTACCTTTACCCATGCGCACTTCCGTCGGTTTCGACGAAACAGGCACATCGGGAAAGATGCGAATCCACACACGCCCGGCACGCTTCATGTGGCGTGTGATCGACCGACGAGCGGCCTCGATCTGCCGAGCCGTAATCCGGGCCGGCTCGACCGCCTTGATGCCGTAAGAACCAAAGTTCAAATCCGTACCGCGCGAAGCGGTGCCATGGATCCGACCCTTGTGCTGCTTACGAAATTTCGTGCGCTTGGGTTGCAGCATCGTATTTCTCTTTCAACCGTTCCTGTTACGCCTTACGCGGCTCTTTCGCGACGGCCACGATCGTTGTCACGCCGGCGTCCGCCAGGTCCACCCGATCCGCCACCGGCTTCATTGCTTTCCGTTGAACGCTTTTCAGACGCCATCGGATCGTGTTCCATGATCTCGCCCTTGAAGATCCAGACCTTGACGCCGCAGGTGCCATAAGCGGTATGCGCGGTCGCGGTGCCGTAATCGACATCGGCGCGCAAAGTGTGCAGCGGCACACGGCCTTCGCGGTACCATTCCATGCGGGCAATTTCTGCTCCGCCCAAACGACCACCGCAGTTGATGCGGATGCCACCGGCGCCTAAACGAATGGCCGACTGCACCGAACGCTTCATGGCGCGGCGGAAGGCAATACGCCGTTCCAACTGCTGAGCGATCGACTGCGCCACCAATGTGGCGTCCAGTTCCGGCTTGCGCATCTCAACAATATTGATGTGCACATCGGAATCGGTCATTTGGCCGATCTTTTTGCGCAGACGCTCAATGTCAGCGCCCTTCTTACCGATAACAATGCCCGGCCGTGCAGTGTGAACCGTGATCCGGCACTTGCGATGCGGGCGCTCGATGATGACTTTGGAAACCGCTGCCTGCTTCAACGTTTTAAGAAGAAAAGCGCGGATTTCCATGTCTTCGTGCAACAACCGACCATATTCAGTTCCGTCGGCAAACCAGCGCGAATCCCAGGTGCGGTTGATACCAAGCCGCAAACCAATTGGGTTGACCTTTTGACCCATTACGCAGTCTCCTCGACTTCACGAACCACAATGGTCAGGTTCGCAAATGGCTTATGGATACGTCCCGTGCGGCCTCGTGCCACCGGCCGCCAACGTTTGATGACAAGCGATTTGCCTACATGGGCTTCCGCTACCACCAGTGCATCGACATCCAGGTCGTGATTATTTTCCGCGTTCGCGATAGCCGATTGCAAAGTCTTCTTCACATCATCGGAAATGCGTTTGCGCGAGAATGTCAGGTCGGCGAGCGCTGAGGCGACTTTCTTGCCCCGGATCATCTCGGCCACCAGATTTAGCTTGCGCGGGCTGACACGAATCCGCCGGGTCACTGCCCTGGCTTCGTTGTCGGCCAATACACGTTCGCGTTTCGGCTTGCCCATATTATCTTCTCCTGGCCCGCTTGTCCGACGCGTGACCAAAATAGGTCCGGGTCGGGGCGAACTCGCCAAACTTGTGTCCGATCATGTCTTCAGTCACCAGGACCGAGATATGTTTCTGACCGTTGTATACGCCGAAAGTCAGACCGACGAATTGTGGCAGGACGGTTGAGCGTCGGCTCCAGATCTTGATGACCTGGTTGCGACCGGATTCCCGAGCCGTCTCCACTTTCTTCAACAGATATCCGTCGACAAACGGACCTTTCCAAACTGAGCGAGCCACGGTCAGTCCCTCTTATTTCTTGCGCGCATGGCGACTACGGACAATGAATTTATCCGATGATTTATTGCGACGTGTCCGTTTACCCTTGGTCGGTTTGCCCCACGGGGTAACCGGATGACGGCCGCCCGAAGTACGCCCTTCACCACCACCATGTGGGTGATCGACCGGGTTCATGGCAACACCGCGGACATGCGGACGCCGGCCAAGCCAGCGCGACCGTCCGGCCTTGCCCAAATTAGTATTTGAATTATCCGGGTTCGACACGGCACCAATAGTCGCCATGCACGTCGCCAAAATGCGGCGCTGTTCGCCGGAGTTCAACCGAACCGTTGCATAACCCTGATCACGTCCAACGATCTGGGCGTAGGTGCCTGCCGACCGGGCAATCTGCCCGCCCTTGCCGGGCTTCAATTCCAGGTTATGGACGATGGTACCGACCGGGATATCCGACAACGGCATGGCGTTGCCCGGTTTCACGTCGGAATTGCGACCAGCAATCACTTTGTCGCCAACGCCAATGCGTTGCGGCGCCAAAATGTAAGCCAACTCGCCATCGTCATATTTAATCAAGGCGATGAACGCCGTCCGGTTGGGATCGTATTCCAACCGCTCAACTGTTGCCCGCACATCGAACTTCAACCGCTTGAAATCGATCTTGCGATAGGTCCGCTTGTGACCACCACCACGGTTCGGCGACGTCTGCCGACCGGCGTTGTTGCGCCCGCCGGATTTGGTCAGACCCTCGGTCAATTTTTTGACCGGCTTGCCTTTCCACAGACCCGACCGATCAACAATCACCAACTGGCGTTGTCCCGGCGTATTGGGTTTGAATTTTTTTAGTGCCATCTGTTTCTGTCCCCGACGCCTATAGACCTGTTGTCACGTCGATCGCGTGGCCCTCTTCCAAGGTCACGATCGCTTTTTTAACGTCGCTTTGCTTGCCCTGGATACCCCGGAAACGCTTCACTTTGCCCTTCCGGTTGAGCGTATTGACCGCTTTCACCTTGACCTGAAACAGCGCTTCAACTGCTGCTTTGATCTGAGGCTTCGTTGCTGCTTTGGCGACATTGAACAAAACTTTCGAATGCTCACTCGCCAAGGTCGATTTCTCGGTAATGATCGGACTGACGATAACGTCGTAATGTCTCAGCGCGCTCATTTGAACCGTTCCTCCAGTGCCTCAACCGCCGACTTGGTCAGCACCAGTGTGTCGCGTCTCAAGATGTCGTAAACGTTGATGCCTTGGATCGGCAGCACATCGACATTCTTGATGTTGCGGGCGGCCTGCTGAAAATTGGTATTCAATTCAGCGCCGTCGATGATCAATGCGTTGGCCAGACCCAAGTCGGCAAATCTGGCCGACAATGCCTTGGTTTTGTTGTCTTCAGCAGTGGCCGTGTCGACCACCATGATGCTTTCGTCCTTGGCTTTCGCCGACAAAGCGTGTCGCAAACCAAGTGCGCGCACCTTTTTCGGCAAGCCTTCTTCATGGCTGCGGACATTCGGACCGAATGATTTGCCGCCGCCGCGAAACTGCGGGACTTTCTTGTCGCCATGACGCGCACGTCCAGTACCCTTCTGGCGGTACATCTTGGCGCCGGTGCCGGTAATCTGGTTGCGCGTCTTGACCGAATGCGTTCCGGCTTGACGTTTGGCAAGCTGCCAGCGCACCACGCGCTGGATCAAATCGGCGCGCGGATCCAGACCAAAGATCTCGTCAGCGAGTTCGATTGATCCGGCTTTCTTGCCGTCGAGGGTCTTCATATCGACCTTCATCACTCGCTCTCCTTGCTCTCAGCCGCGGTGTCGGCATCATTTTCAGCCGGCGTCTCAACCGCTGCCGCTTCCGGAGCCTCAGCCGCCGCATCCACCGGGGTATCTTCCGGCTTGGCGTCGTCATTGCTCGGCAGGCGGAACGAGCCGGGCATTGGCGCATCGTCTGGCAGATCTTTCTTCACCGCGTCGCGGATCAAAATCCAACCACCCTTGGAACCAGGTACGGCGCCACGGACCAAGATCAGACCGCGATCAACGTCGGTGCGAACAATCCGCAAGTTCTGTGTGGTCACCCGGTCAGTACCCATATGGCCAGCCATTCGCTTGCCTTTGAACACTTTGCCCGGGTCCTGACACTGGCCGGTGGAACCGTGCGAGCGGTGCGAAATCGATACACCATGCGTAGCCCGAAGCCCCGAAAAGTTGTGCCGCTTCATAGCGCCCGCAAACCCCTTACCGATAGAGGTGCCGGTGACATCCACGAATTGGCCTTCAACGAAGTGATCGGCGGTCAGTTCCGCGCCCACTTCAATCAGGTTATCGGCAGCAACACGGAATTCCGCGAGACGCCGTTTCGGCTCAACATTGGCCACCGCGAAATGGCCGCGCATGGCCCGCGAGGTGTTTTTCACCTTGGCTCTGCCGACGCCCAATTGCAGCGCGTTGTAGCCATTTTTGTCTTCAGTACGCTGGGCAACGACCTGACAGTTCTCAAGTCTGAGAACGGTAACAGGGACATGCTCTCCCGCGTCATTGTAGACACGGGTCATTCCCAACTTCTGTGCAATCAATCCGGCACGCATAGCAGTCACTTTCCGGTCTTTCCAGCCTTAAAGCTTGATCTCAACATCCACACCGGCCGCCAGGTCGAGCTTCATTAGCGCGTCAACCGTCTGGGGTGTGGGGTCAATGATATCCAAAAGACGCTTATGGGTTCTGATCTCGAACTGTTCGCGACTCTTCTTGTCGATATGCGGTGAACGGTTCACCGTAAATTTTTCGATCCGCGTCGGCAGCGGCACCGGACCACGTACCTGTGCCCCCGTACGTTTCGCCGTGGAAACGATTTCGCGGGTCGAGGTGTCCAGAATCCGGTGATCGAATGCTTTCAATCGAATGCGGATATTTTGACCGTTCATCAGATATGCCTTTGCTTGGATGGGGCGCACTCAGTTGAACGCGCACCCATCTAAGATGTTTCGTTTACTCGATGATTGAAGCGACGACGCCAGCACCAACGGTGCGGCCGCCTTCGCGGATCGCGAAGCGGAGGTTTTCCTCCATGGCGATCGGCACAATCAGCTCAACCTCAACTTCAATGTTATCCCCAGGCATCACCATCTCGGTGCCTTCCGGCAACGACACAACACCCGTCACATCCGTCGTACGGAAGTAAAACTGAGGACGATAGTTGGTAAAGAACGGCGTATGACGGCCACCCTCTTCCTTTGTCAAAATGTAGGCAGAAGCCTTGAACTTGGTGTGCGGATTAACCGTTCCAGGCTTACACAACACCTGACCACGCTCAACATCCTCACGGCCAACACCACGAAGCAAGGCGCCAATGTTGTCGCCCGCCTCACCCTGGTCCAGCAGCTTGCGGAACATCTCAACGCCCGTGCAGGTCGTCTTCTGGGTGTCGCGGATGCCGATGATCTCGACTTCCTCGCCAACCTTGACAACACCGCGCTCAACACGACCCGTCACAACCGTGCCACGGCCGGAAATCGAAAACACATCCTCAATCGGCATCAAGAACGGCAGATCCTTCGGACGCTCAGGCGTCGGAATGTAGGAATCAACCGCCGCCATCAGCTCAAGAATTGAGTTCTTGCCGATTTCCTCGTCACGGCCTTCAACAGCCGCCAGCGCCGAACCGCGCACAATCGGAATGTCATCGCCGGGGAACTCGTAGGTGTCGAGCAGCTCGCGGATTTCCATCTCAACCAGTTCCAACAACTCTTCGTCGTCAACCTGGTCGACCTTGTTCATGTAGACAACAAGCGCCGGCACACCAACCTGGCGGGCAAGCAGAATGTGCTCACGGGTCTGCGGCATCGGGCCATCAGCGGCCGACACAACAAGAATACCGCCATCCATCTGCGCCGCACCGGTGATCATGTTCTTGACATAGTCAGCATGACCAGGGCAGTCGACGTGGGCGTAGTGACGGTTTTCCGTCTCATATTCCACGTGCGCCGTCGAAATCGTAATGCCGCGGGCTTTTTCCTCAGGCGCGGCATCAATCTCGTCATATGCCGTCGCCGTCGCGCCGCCAGCTTCCGCCAGCACCATCGTAATCGCAGCCGTCAGCGTCGTCTTGCCGTGGTCAACGTGACCAATCGTGCCGACATTCGCGTGCGGCTTATTGCGCTCAAACTTCTCCTTCGCCATCGGAGCAACTCTTTCTTCGTTCTAGAACCCAGGCTTTGGTCGTGACATGCCGACAAAAATTTTCAGAACCGGTCACGCCGTTTCATACAGGTATTAATCGCTTTGTTTGATCCATCCGATCAAGTGCGGCTACGATGATGGAGCGGGTGAAGGGAATCGAACCCTCGTCATCAGCTTGGAAGGCTGTTGCTCTACCATTGAGCTACACCCGCACGTTACATTTACACGGTCTACGATGGTGGAGGAGGTTGGATTCGAACCAACGTAGGCATAGCCAACGGGTTTACAGCCCGTCCCCTTTAGCCACTCGGGCACTCCTCCTTTACGTAACCGGTTATTCGCGTTTGGATGGCCAAACAGAAACGCCCCGCCCAAGAGCGGGGAATCCTGTGGCGCGTGTTATGGCGATCTAGGTTGATCCTGTCAACACCACAATTGCCTGTTTGGGCACGATATTTCCGGTTTTACGCAGGTTGAACAGCATGGCCATCATATCCGGGTCGTAAGTGGTCTTGCAGATCACGTTTTTCATGTCATAAAGCGGCCATGTCTGGAAACCGAAAATCCGCCGCCAAACGCCCATCACGACGCACCGCATCGACCCATGCCGTGCTCTTTGGGCTCCATGCGGTTGCCGCAGCGCTGCAAAACCCGAACCGGCAGCATATTCGCCTCACCGCTACCCGCAATGCCGCCGCCCGTTTGGATGCCCTGGCGGGCGGGCTGCCCATTGACGCCCAGATTGCTGAGCCGAGGGATGTCGATAAAATTGTCCAAGGCGCCGTCCACCAAGGTGTTGTCTTGGAATGTGAGCATCTGGCCAATCCGCATATACAAGAATTGGCCGGCATGCGCCTGGTGGTGGCACTGGACCAAATCACCGATCCGCAAAATGTCGGCGCCATCATCCGCTCCACCAATGCTCTGGGCGCCGACGCCGTCATCACCACCGCCCGACATAGCCCGGAGGCCACCGGTACCATGGCCAAGGCTGCCTCCGGAGCGCTGGAATGGACACCCTATGTGACGGTCAGCAATCTGGCGGAGGCGCTGTCGGCCTTGGGTGATCTCGGATTTTACCGGATTGGCCTTGATTCAGACGGTGACCATTCGCTGACCGAAGCGGTGGCTGGGCTCGATGCCAGCCATCCGCGTGCTTTGGTGCTCGGCGCCGAAGGTAAGGGTTTGCGTCACCTAACCCGCCAACGGTGCGATCAGGTGGCTCGCCTCGATATGCCGGGCCGAATAAAAAGCCTGAACGTTTCCAATGCCGCCGTTTTGGCGCTCAACATTGCCAGCACCGGCGATTAATTCCACCTTCTATCCGCGACAGAACTTCCGATAGCCGGAATAGGTCACGAAGTAGCCGGTCCGGGGTTCAAAACTACGATACCTGGCGATGCAATAACGTAGCCATTCATCCGTCCAAGGCCGGAAGCGCCCGTAAGACACTTTCGATCGGCGGTATCTCGGCGCGTAATACTCTTCATAATAACCGTAATCATACCAATCTGAGTAATAGGCCGCGCTACCGATGCCGACGACGATGCCAATCGATGAACCGATGTATCCGCGCCTAGAGTACCGACGTTTATGGCGCCAACGGGGTTTGACAACGGCGTGACGGCGACCATAGCGACGTTTGTTTCGATAGTGGCGTTTGCCCATATGACGGCGTTTGCTCACGTGGCGGCGTTTGCTCACGTGGCGGCGTTTGCTCACGTGGCGACGTTTGATGCCATGGCGGCGTTTGACCACATGACGGCGTCTGCTGACGTGACGGCGTTTGACCCCATGCCGCCCACGACTGACGCCACGATGGCGACGATAGCCGCCGCGCCGGTAAACACGGCGGGCTTGCGGCTGGGCGTGAGAGATGCCGGCCAGCACCTTGCGCGCGCCAATCAGATTGCTGCCTGCCCGCGCGTCGCCGGCGTAAACACTAGAATACCCCGACACGCAGATGCCGAGCACCACCACGATGGCCAGGTAAATCCGTTTCAATCCGCTCACAATGCCCTCCTCACACTGAATATCCGTATTAATACGTATATTATTATAGAGAAACCAAGGCGATTTCCAGGCATTGAGCAAATTATCCATTTCACGCCGTCGAAAGACCGCTGAAAAGGGCTTCCCGTCATCCAATCCGTTGTGTTAGAGGGTGTCGCAACAAGGCCAATGGCCGCGCCGATGTAGCTCAACTGGTAGAGCAACCGCTTTGTAAGCGGTAGGTTGGGGGTTCAAGTCCCTCCATCGGCACCATTTCATTTAATCAATGACCGTCCCATGACATTTTCCCGCTACGCAGGATTTGCCTACGGTACGCAGAAAATATTCCCGGCTGAAGTTGGCTGTTCAACCTTTTCGGCAGGGCGTTTTCTATCGTCTTGTAAATACGAGTATATATTTGACGGTACAAAACTGTGCAAACCGTCACCACAATACTGATACTCAACGGACCCTAATGCTGTGGTGGCAAATTAATTTATGCGTTGGTTTGTTACCACAGCCTAGTGGGTCGTTTCCCGGGGCGGCTTCCTGCGTTCCGGCTTGCGCTTGTGCCCGCTACTCCCGCTCCGCGATCCGATGCCGATACCGATGGAAAAGCTGAAACCGGTGGGACCGGATTTCTTGGCCTTCCGCCGTTTCACATTTTTAGCTTGCCGTTTACTGCCGTCGGTTTTCTTCCGGACGACTTTTTTCGGGGTTTTGGCCGGTGGGCCGATCAACGCCAGCTTTTGGCAGTTTACGCCCTCCGCACGACCCAATTTTGCCATGTCTTCGACGGAAACTTCAAACAGCGAATGAAACAGCCGCGCAGGGGACGAATCCTCTTCATTTCCTATCTTTTGGGCATAGGCGGCCATCGCGGCACGCGTTTTCGGGCCGCTGATACCGTCGGCGTTACCAGCCGCCAATCCCTCCCGGACCAGACCCAGTTGAACGGCAGCGACGACTGGATCGTACCTACCGGACGAACCGGGTTTGAAATCCGCAACGGCGAGGCAGTTTCGCGCCGTGACCCGGCGGGGCAGCACAACGGAAAAATCATGGGTTTCACCAGCGCCCGATGCCAGAGAAATCCCCGCGACGCACAAGGTCCCGCGCCGTCCGGCCGATGCGCAATACCAATTATCGTTTGAATTCACCGCTGTCGGCCAATCGCCGTTTAAAGCCCCCGTCACAAAGACCACGCCGGAATAGGCTGCGGTGCCTTTGTTGTTGAATGATATGCCGAAATCGCAGATTTTGCCGGCCTTGCAGGCCTTTGGTTGAGCGATCGAGGCGACGATCCGCGCCTTGCCTGGATCCGATGGCAACGCCGTCGTGGTTTTTGGTGTCTTCTTTTTTAGTTCCTCATCATCGCCGGGTGCTTTGTTTTTATTGCCGGGCTCACCCTTTAAAAACGCCGTGGGTGGCTCCTGGCTAGTTCTCGGCGTTGTTCTGGCAACTTTGTCGCAATCCTTATCAAAACAATTCATCAGGCGCGTCAACGCTTCACCCAATTCCCGGTCCAGGCTTTTGGCGTAATGATGCCAGTAGACCAGGCTGATTTGGTTTTCATCATAGTGGCCGGAAACGTCCTTGATGTTCGCCGTCAGATTGCTGAGCTGGTCGCGCTTGATGTTCAATTCGCCTTCTATCTTGATGGTTCCATAAAGTGGAATGTAGACATCCCCGCCTTCGGCCAACATGTAATCGATACTGGCAACAATCGGACCGGAGACCGGTGCGAAAACTCCGCCGACAATCTGGACGCCGAGCATGGCCAGCTTCGCATTCGGACCGTGGGCTTCGCGCCCCAGCCCACGGCCAAGTTCGATCTGCAATTGAATGAGCGTCCGATGTTGATCGACAACCGCCTGCTCCAATTCAGCAATGGAAATCGCTGCATGGTCGCGGTAGTTTTTCAATTCAAGCAGCAGTTTCAAGCTTTTACAGGCGGCGCAATCGGCTAGATAGAGGCGGTGGCTGGGGCCGGCCTTGTTGAAAGCTGCCGCCACGAATTTCTGCCGCCCATCGCGCCCAACACCCCAGTTGGCAACCGATTGCCGCCGGGCTTCGGCTTCCTTCCACGGCTGGCAGATTTTCTTCAGACAGGCAATCTGACTGATCGCGTCCCACTGTTTGTTTTCGGAAGTGACGAGTTGGACAAGTGCGTTCTGCGTTTCCTGAAATGCCCGCTGCGATTTTTCCAATAGCTTCAGTTTTTCGGCAATGGATTTGGACTCTTGCAATTGGCTGTAGAGTTCTTTGATGGTTTTGTGAACATCACCCGACTTGCGGGCGATTTTCGCGGAAATCTGCGCTTCGCCGGCCTTGGTTCCAGGTACCCAAGTCCCGTCGCTCTTGATTCCCGCCTCTCTGGCCTCGGTAGCTTTATTTGTTTTAGAGGTTTTGTAGACGCGGTAGCCATCGTCACCGATATCAACGACACCGGAAACAATATCGACCACCAGGTTGAATACTACTTCTCCCTCCTTACCGGCGAGGCTACCGCGTTGATCGCTCACCTCTTGACGGACAGCCCGCATAAAGTCTTCAAAGGCCATCAAATGGGCTCGGCGGACTCTGCGCAACCTGGCACGCATTTTACGTTGTTGATCCAATAATCCTGAGAGCTGGGCCAGTGCCGCGCGGATCTTGCAAAGGCATGAATTGGCAACCTTGGAGCCGTCGCCGCCGAGCCATTCACCGTTATTTTCGCAGTATTTGTACAACCTGTGTAGGCGGGCAACATCGCCTTTTTCAGCCCGGTCTTGATCCTCACGCGTTTGCCGCCGGGTTGAGTTCAGATCATTCAAGAGGCTGTTGGTGGCTGCCGCTGCCGAAGCCTTCAACAGCATGTCTTCTTGGCGCTTGCCATAGGCTACGTGGGTTGTGCGGACCTTGGCCCGGCAGGTTTTCAACTGTGCTTCCGTCGCCGAACTTCTAGCCTGCAAGGCCTTTATCTGGCTCATCGTTGCCTGCCAGGTCTGCTCGTCCAGGTCAGGTTTCAATGTACCGGTATGGGCGGAGATATCCTTTTGTATCGCATGGATTTTATCATTGAGTTTTTGACATTGCCCCCGCCGTTTCTTGTTTGGCTCCAGGAGCTCGCTTATGGCTTTTTTATGGGCTTCCTCGACGCGGGCCTGGCGCTGGCGCAAGTCGGCTTCCTGAGCATCGAAACGTGCCGCGGTTGCCTCCCGCGCGGCGCTGGCTTGCTCGCGCACCGCCTTCAGGCGCTCCTTGAACAATTTTTCGCAATCAACCGTGGCCGCGTGGGCAGCTGAGATCGGCGCGGAAAATACGGCGACCGCGACCGGTTCCCCCAATACCAATAATATCGCAGCGGCGCCCAGCGCCGGAAAAACCCTGCGCATCATCGCAGTATCCAATCTGAAATAAATACTACAAAGCGGGCATTTTAACTCAGAATGGGGCTAATATGTAGGCATCTGTGCAAAAAAATATCAAATCCCAGATAATGGATCCCATGAGAGCCATCGTGATTTACAAGCCAGTTCCCTGCAGCTTTTCCAGCAACGACACAAGCAAATCACCGCTTTTTTGCCGATGCTCACGGTGAATACGGCAGGCGGCATAGCCCTGGCCGCGTTTGAGCGCATTGATGACGGCGCGATGGTCGTCGTTTGACGTGGTTGGTGGCGGCCGCAGGGCCAATGTCGCCATGCGCAGACGGTGGGCTTGATCCCACAATGTCGAGACAATCGCCGTAAGCCGTTGATTACCGGCCAGATCGACCACAATGTGATGAAATCGTTCGTCGGCAACTGCCCAGGCTGTTAGGTCATTTCGCAGCAGCGCCTGGTCCATGGCGGCCACCGCGCTTTCAAGCAATTCAAGCTGCGCCGCATCCAGCCCCTTTTCCGCCAGAACGCCAATCGCCGTGACCTCCAAGCTGGTCAGCACCTCATAGATCTCGCGCATATCATCGGGCGATACCGGCAATACCCGCATGCCATGTCTGGGCCGTACCTCAACCAACCCATCTTCGGCAAGCCGGATCAGTGCTTCGCGCACCGGCGTGCGGCTCATACTCAACAGATCCGCCACTTCCCGTTCCAGCATCTGCGTGCCGGTTGCCAGTTCATTATCAAGAATGCGCCGGCGGATCTCGCCGTAGGCTTTGTCCGTGAGGGAGGGTTTACCCGAATGGGCATGTTTATCTTTCGTCACCCGATCCACCACGGAGGTTTGGCTCATAATTTAATCCAGCGCCGCTCGACATGGGATGTGTAGATTGCGTCTTCCAATCGCAGATTGGCAAGATAGTCAGCCCCCCTGTTGACTGCTGGTGCTCCTGCTTTCAAATGGTCGACAACGTGCTTTTGCAGACGGTAGACGCAATCACCGGCAAAGCCGCGATTGTCCCAGGGATATTCAATCGACATTTCCGAATTATCGCCGTGTTCGCGCATCCATACGCGTCCGTCTCCCGATAGCCGCAAGATCCCCTTTTCGCCCTCAATAAGCATCTCACCCATAGTCAGCCGCCGGTTTTCAGCAATGTGATCGCTCAATCGATTGCCATCAAAAATCCCTCGTGCGCCGTTGTCGAATTCAAACATCACCAATCCGGCATCTTCGCCGGCTATGGCCGGATTGAGGCGCCGCAGGTCGGCGCTGACGGCGGCGATTTCGCCGAACAGATAGCGAAACACATCGATCAGATGGATTGCCGTTTCATGGACCAGAAAACGCTCCATTTTCTGAAAGTAAGGCTGACGGTCCATGTAGGCCTCCGGCCCCTGCCCGTCGCCCGGCCGCAGCCTAAAATTGACCTGATAGAGCTGTCCGAGCGTGCCCTCATCCAGCCGCCGCTTAATTTCGCCATACCAGGGTTGAAAGCGGAAGTTTTCATGGATAACCAGCAACGTGTCTGCCTCTGCCGCGGCTGATACGGCCGCTTCGGCTTCCACCTGATTTTGGCAAAACGGTTTTTGGCAGATCATCGCGATGCCGCGTGCAGCGGCGGCCTGAATATATGCCAAGTGCGTGACCGGCGGCGTGATGATATCCACCAGATCCGGTTTGACCGCGTCAAGCATGGTTTCGAAATCGGTATAGACGCCGCCAATGCCGTATTCAGCCGCGACCTCCTCAGCTGAATCCAGGCTGCGATTGCACACGGCAACGATTTCCACGCCATCCATCCGGGTCCAGGCCTCATACTGAAACCTGGAAAAATAGCCGGTTCCAACTGTCGCCACCCGTAGTGGGGATTCGTTATTGCTCATGAGTTCATAGCGCCTGTTTGAGGCCGGCCATAACAGCGTCAGTAATCTGCCGCGTTCCTGCCTGGCCGCCGATTTCGTAGGGCAGCAGGTCGCCACTGGCAAAGGCCGCATCCACCGCCTGGCGGATCAACCCACCGGCGATTTCCGCCTGTTCGAACTCATGCTTTTCACCTAACCATTCCAACATCATGGCGGCAGACAAAAACATCGCCGTCGGATTGGCCTTGCCCTGGCCGGCAATATCCGGCGCCGAACCATGGCAGGGCTGGAAAACCGCGTGATCGTCGCCGATGTCAGCACTTGGCGCGAATCCCAGGCCGCCCATTAAGCCGGCACCCAAATCAGATAAAATGTCGCCGAACATGTTCTCCGTCACCATCACATCGTAGTCCCAGGGCCGCTGCACAAACCGCATGGCCATAGCGTCAACATAAGCATGGTCGGCCTCGATATCGTCGTAGCCATCGGCAACCTCGTCGAAGACTTTGCGCATGAAGGCCATGGAGGCGAACACATTGGCCTTGTCGACGAGGGTTACACGGCCCTGATGGCCGGCTTTCTTGCGCTGACGGGCCAGGTCAAAACTAAACCGGCTGACGCGCTCTGTCCCTTTGCGGGTAATTTCAAGATGATCACGGGCAATCGTGTCGTTCTCCACCACACCCTTGCCCAGGGAAACGAACAGGCCTTCGGTGGATTCCCGGATCAAAACAAAATCAATCGGTCGGTTTTGCGGGTCGGCGATCACCTGCGGCACGCCAGCAATGGTGCGCACCGGACGCACGCCGGCATAAAGATCGAGCTCAAACCGCATATCGATCTGTGGAGTCAGCTCTGTCCCATCTGGATAGCGGATCGCCGGGTCCCCCATCGCCGCCAGCAGAATTGCATCACACAAACGCGATGCATCCAACGCCGGGTCCGGCAGCGCCGATCCGGTATTAACGTATGCCGCGGCACCTGCCTCCAACCAGTCGTTGGTGACTGAAAATCCGCCGACCTTAGCAACCGCGGCATCGACAAGCGCCACACAAGGTTCGGTGATTTCCGTCCCGATGCCGTCGCCTGGAAAAACGGCAATCTTGAAATCCTGGTTCGTAGGCATGAGCTCTCCGTCGGTCGATTGTGTCGTGATCGGTGTTGTTGCCGGCGGATCGATAACGCCACAAAACCCGCTTTATGAACAGATGCCGGAGCAGATTTTCACCTGCACCGACATCTTTCAGGGGCGCCATCGAAGCGTTGATGAAAAACTTCAATGACGTATGCATTAATGTATACATTATCGAGGTTTATTTGCAAAGGGGTTATTTTAACGGCACAGACGATGGAATTATCGAAGGTAGTTCGTGGCGATAGCCGACCTTTCCGCCTCCACCTCATCGTTGGAAAACCGGGATCGGTCACAGGCATGGATTACCGGATCAAGTCCGGTAATGACGGGATGTGAGGGCAGCCTGACCACTACCGCTCCCGTCATCACCCGGTTTATCCGGGTGATCCAATGGCCGCTGTGTGGGCCAATAGTACGGTGCTCTCCCGCAGTCCCCTTTTCGGCGCCATCGCCAATGATCGGCGCGCACCTCTCAATCCTGTCCGTCACCCCAAGACTTGATCTTGGGGGCCATGCCGCTATTCCATCCGCACCCCCAGTTGCTCAGGTAGAAACCCGTGATCGACCGCAGGCATGGATTACCGGATCAAGTCCGGCAATGACGCGGTGAGGTATGGGGGCCTTCTCAACACCCAATAATGACTACGCCCAGCAATCGCCTGCCCTTCCTCTTGACCTTCCAGTTACTGTAAGGTCCACCTATATATCCAACACAAGAAAATCATCGCCAACTCACAGGATGGGATTGATGAACATTCGCCAGGCTGCGGCCGGTTCAGGCCTGCCGGTCAAAACCGTCCGCTACTACGATGATATCGGCCTTGTCATTGCCGGTCGCCGTGACAACGGCTACCGCGATTACGGCGACAAAGACGTCCGCAAGCTGCAATTCTTGCAGCGGGCGCGGGCTTTGGGATTTTCCATCGACGATTGCCGCGCCTTGCTATCGCTGTATGAAGACAGCGACCGCGCCAGCGCCGACGTTAAAAAGCTGGCCCAGGCGCGGATCAGCGATATTGACGCCAAACTGCGCGAACTGCACACGCTTCGCGATACGTTGGCCCATCTTGTCACCGCCTGCCATGGCGACGATCGCCCCGACTGCCCGATCCTTGATGATCTAGCCGGGCAATTCACTAAAAACTGAACCCAAACACCCGTGAGAAAATTATGAATAAAGCCGGTTTAATCAGTTCAATCGCGGTGATCGGTTTAGTCGCCACGCTGGCGCTCGCCCATGGCCCCAAGCACAATCCCGTGCGCCATCAATTCTTTATGAAAAACGGCATCCCGGACACCTATGCCAGCGCCGTTAATCCGATGGCCGCCAACGCAGGCCAGGCTGGCAAGGCGCTCTATGATGAAAACTGCGCCTCCTGTCATGGCAAAGCCGGCAACGGCCATGGTGAGGCCGGTGCCGATCTTGACCCAAAACCACCGGAACTAAAATCCATGATCGGTATGCCAATGGCCTCCGACGGCTATTTGCTATGGGCTCTTTCCGATGGCGGCGAAGCGTTGGATACGGCGATGCCGGCTTTTAAGGACGCACTTAGCGAAACCGAGCGCTGGCAGATCATTGCCTATATGCAAAGCGGTTTTGCTGATTAAGCCTAGGATCAAGCCCCAGCCCACCGGACGCTTAGTCCAAATAGGTGTCGTAGAGTTTCTGCATACGGCTGGAAAAATAGTCGGACTTGAATCTCGGATCGCTATCACTTGGGATTTTCAAGATGCCGTTATAGCGCAACACCGGACCATTCGGCCCCAATATCACCCCCTGTGCGAAGCCCATGCGTTTTGTGAATTTGATGACTTCCGTTTTGGTTTCCAGCCAATCGCCATGAAACCCTATGCCGATAAAATCAAAGGTGTTGTTGATACTAGGCGGGAAGTTCAGAAACCGGGTCTGCCAACACACCGCAAAGCCGACGACCATATCGGCGACAGTCATCATCAGGCCGCCATGACAGATGCCGCCCGGATTGAGGTGATGATCCAGCACCTTGAACCCCATTTCCACGGAATCCTTGGCCGGCCGCCAGTAAAGCGGGCCGATATGGTTGGCAAACCCACTGTTGATCTCAAAATCGATAAATCCGTCCGGAATGTCGGCAGGCCGCTCCGGGGTTTCGGTGTTATCCGCCATTTTAGTTGATCTTCCTGCTGATGCCGACGGCTACAATTGCCTGTTGTTACGCGGCGGAAGTCAAGAACGTTTGACCACGCTGCAAGCAAATCCGCAGGCGCCGACAAAAACGGGCGCCGAATGCATTCCGACGCCCGCTGATCATTTTATGAGGTTCGACGACTAGTAAAGCGCCACGGGATTACCCGGTGAGCCGGTCGCACCCTTCATTTTCAAAGGCGACCAGACGAACAGAAACTCATAGGCTTTATCTGCAACCAACTGGCTCAAGTCGAGATTTTCCAAGTTCCAAATACCGCGTTTGGTCTGCATCTTGATGTGGCATTCAAACGGTTGGTCACCTTCTCCGGGAACCGCTTCCACGGCCCAGGTGTCGGCACCGGTTAGAATGATTTTGCGACTGGCCATATATTCGCACGCCGAGATTCCAAATCCAGGCTCGCCGGAGTTAAACTCACCAACCCGCTTGCCCTTTTCCGCTGCATCGAACTTATCCCAATCCTTGGGATGCCAGATGTCGCCATGGCCGGTGTGCAGAAATACACAATCGCCTTCACCGATATCGGCAATGCCCTGTGCTTTCACCATTGCCTTGACGTCATCAGCGGTAACGATGCCCGGATCGCCAGGTCCTTTCGGAACCGGCAACTGGCCGCCACGAAGAGCGACCGCGTCAAGCAACACGCCACGGCAGACAAAGCCTTTCTGTGCAACATGCTCCACACCCAACGGGCCCAGGCCATAGGTGGTGACATCGGGATCTTCCAGATAACGTCCGTTATAATAGAAATGTCCCTTCGAAGTCAGAATGCCGATGTGGCCCGGTCCGTCAAACTGGGTGCCAATTTGGCCGATTTCAGTGGCCAAATATTCATCGTTGTACATCAGCATCTGTTTGCCGAATGGACCGCCCGTCGGCAGACCAGGGATGGTCATCCGCCAGCCGCGTGAGCCAAATGCAGGTGCGTCGCCGGCGTAGATTTTACCGAGCGTCGCCACCTTGCCTTGTTTCACCAATCCAACCGCTTTTAGGACGATTTCCGGTGTCGTGCGATTGACCGCACCAGCCTTGTCATCCGCGCCCCATTCACTTGGCGACCACTTATCTTTCAACGGTTCGTCATTCACTTCCGCAGCCATCGATACTGATGCAAATGCGAAAGCCGACACCGTCCCAATGAGAAGTCTTGTCCTCATGATTTCCTCCCGGTTTTTAATGGATTTCACTTATTGGACTCCCGTCCAGGCGGTCATCGTGACCGATGACACCGGCTTGCGCAACTATCAGCAGTTTTTGGCCTACCGGCCAAACCGGCGAACAGAGCTTGTGTGCACCTCGGCTCGCGCAGCTTCCAAATGGCTCTTGTACGGTGAACAGTCTGTTTCATCACCCGATCGTGAGGCCGTACGCCCTATGCCCAAACTTCGCTTGATTGCATGATGACGACAGGCGCAATCTATTTGCAGAAACAGAAACCAGATCAGAAATTGAAGCGAGGAGAACAGGGCAGATGATTTCAAGAATGCTGAAAGTGATAGCTTTGACCGTTGCGATGTCAGCGGCGATGGTATGGACGGCCAACGCCGATGCAATCAAAACCCGCAAAGGCCTGATGAAATGGAACGGTGCATCCATGGGCGTTTTAGTAATGATGGCCAAGGGAGAACTGGCTTTTGATGCGGCCAAAGCAAAAACAGCACTTGAGTCCATGAACCTGGTGGCGACGGGATATGAAAGCCACTTCCCGGCTGGCAGCGATATGGGCGGCGAAACAACGGCTAGCCCAAAAATTTGGACGGATATGGATGGATTCAAGAAAGCTGCCGCGAAGTTTGCTGCCGATGCATCCGCAGCGGTCGGCCCGGCCTCAGCGGATCTTGCCGGCCTGCGCGCCTCGCTGGGTTCCGTTGGATCAAATTGCAAAGGCTGTCACGAAGCATTCCGGGTTAAAAAATAATCCGGGAACAAGGGAAATGATAGGTTTTGCCTAGTTTCCGGAGATGGATAATTCCGGTCGCGGTAGTTGCCGCGGCCGGTTTTGCTACGTTCTGGTGGCTGACGCAGCCGACGATCATCACCACTGCTGAACTTCCAAATCACACCGGCGACGTCGTAAATGGCGAGGTGCTATTTCATGCCGGCGGCTGCGCTTCCTGCCATGCAGCGCCCGGCGCCAAGGGCGATACCAAGAAGATACTTTCTGGTGGTTTGGCTTTGAAGACCCCATTCGGAACCTTCCTTGCACCCAATATTTCCGCCGACCCGACCGCCGGCATCGGGTCCTGGTCGATCACCGACTTCATCAATGCCATGGTGCGCGGCGTGTCACCCGATGGGCGCCATTATTATCCGGCCTTCCCCTATACCTCCTATCAGCGCATGTCCCTGGTCGATCTGATTGATTTGCGGGCTTACATGGCCACGTTACCGGCGGATGCCACGCCATCAAAAATCCACCAATTGTCGTTCCCATTTACCGTTCGTCGCGGCTTGGGTTTATGGAAATTTCTCTATCTGGATGGCGCCAAGTTCCAACCGAACCCGGGGGCAAGCGTCCAAGTCAATCGCGGTGCCTATCTGGTAGAGGGCCCGGGCCATTGCGGCGAGTGCCACACGCCGCGCTCAGCATTGGGCGGATTGGACCGACAAAACTGGTTGGCCGGCGGGCCAGCTCCGGAAGGCGACGGAAAAATCCCCAATATCACCCCGCACAAGGATGGTTTGGCCAAATGGAGCCTGTCAGACATCGCTTATGCGCTGGAATCTGGATTTACTCCGGATTTTGATGCTTTTGGCGGCGCCATGGTGTCTGTTCAGGAAAACATAGCGCAATTGCCGAAATCAGACAGGGAAGCCATAGCTGCCTATCTGAAAGCCATTCCGGCCATTTCGACGAAAAAATAGCTTTGAACCTTTTGCTTCGCCAAACAACCAATGTGTGACGAACATCACATCTTGAAAATCATCCTGGTGTGAATGTTTGGGTGACACCGGGGACCAAAAACCCCGAAACACAAGCAAACAGGAGAGCCATTATGTTGATGAACAAAACCCACACCGATCGCCCTAACATTCTTGCCTACATCGCCGGAATTGGTTTTGCCATGGCATTATGGACGAGCGTCGCCGTCGCCGCCGCATTGGTTTAATTGACAGCTAATTTCTGTAATTGAGCCAATTCAGGTAATCCGTATCTCCGTCGCAACAAGCGACACATAAGATCGAAGGCACATCATAAGGATGGTTTGATTTAATCGTTTCGATGATTGTGCGCGCCGCATACGGCGGTGTTTTGACCAGCAACAAGCTTTCCGACCGCTCCACCATTTCCCCTTCCCAAACATAAATTGATGCTATTGCCGGCAGAATATTGACGGCCTTTGCGTGCCCATTCGCAACCAATCTACGGCCAGTTTCCGTCGCGAGATCGCGAGCGGGAAACCCGGCCAGAACCAAATTTGTCACCGGTTTTTTCTCCGCGCCCATTTCACCCTCCTCCCGCAATTGGCAATCGTTACGTCTCATGGTACTCGAAAGCGGTTCATCGTAAGGCTGCATTCAAAATGAAGACCGACGCGCCGACCATCGCTTTCGTGGCCAGCCCAACCGACGAGGCCCAGGACGCGCTTGCCCAGTTGCAGAGCGAATACGGCGATCGTGACGCCGCCGAGGCAGATGTCATCGTTGCTCTCGGTGGCGATGGATTGATGCTTCAAGCCCTGCACCGTTTCGTCAACACCGGCAAACCGATCTACGGCATGAACCGCGGTTCGGTCGGCTTCCTGATGAACGAATTTCGCGGAGAGCACCTGCCGGAACGTCTGGCCAAAGCTGAAGTCACCGCCATTCATCCGCTCCACATGGCAGTGACCGACAAGGACGGCGCCGCCCATGTGGCCCATGCCTTCAACGAAGTCTCACTTATCCGCCAAACCCATCAGGCAGCAAAATTACGCATTTCCATTGATGACCGCGTCCGGCTGGAGGAGCTTATCTGCGATGGGGTCCTGGTCGCCACACCGGCCGGCAGCACCGCCTATAATCTGTCCGCCCACGGACCGATCATTCCAATTTATGCGCCGTTGCTGGCGCTGACGCCGATCAGCGCCTTCCGCCCGCGGCGTTGGCGCGGGGCATTGCTGCCCAACCGGTCAAAAGTGACGATCGAGGTGATGGATGCAGTCCGGCGTCCGGTTAGTGCCGCCGCTGATCATATTGATATTCGTGGTGCCCAGCAGGTTTCCGTCTATGAGGATGCAACATCGCAAAGCCTCATCATGTTTGATCCCGATCACAGTTGGGACGAGCGCATCCTCAACGAACAATTCCGCTATTAGCGCCCCGCGGCTTCGCCGTGACCAGATTGTTGATTGCCGCTCCGACAATCTGATTCCCTATCAACCAAATTTTAGGGGTCCATTGTTAGAACCATTCCACGATGTATTCTCAACGATGGACGCGGGGCACAGATCGCCCTGACAGTAACAATGCGCGCACCGACCCCCCTAAATCTCGCCCGGCTCGATCTCTCCGATTTCAGCGTCTTGCTGATTGAAGACAACGCCCATATGCGGCGCATCATTCGAATGATATTAACCTCCATCGGTGTGCGTACGATTGTCGAAGCTGAAGATGGCGCTGTGGCACTGGATATTTATAGTACTTCCCCGCCGGATCTCATCATCACCGACTGGTTGATGCCGATCATCGACGGCATAGAATTGACCCGCCGCATTCGTCTGGACGAAAGCACCAACGGCCGGTTTAGCCCGATAATTATGATTTCAGCCAAATCATCCAAGCGCGATGTCATTCACGCCCGCGATGCCGGGGTGACGGAGTTCATGTGCAAACCGGTTTCGGCAAAAGGCCTATACCTGCGCATCGCCAATGCGATCGGCAACCCACGGGAATTCGTCCGCACAAAGACATTTTTCGGGCCCGACCGCCGGCGCTTTGTAAATCCGCACTACAACGATTCAGAAAAGCGCCACCTGTCCGCCTCCGGCACCGGCGGATAAACCAAATTGCCTGGTTTCCGACCGGCTTCAGCTGATTATGGCGGCCAGTAAGTATCAAAAATGCGAATACTGTGATTTTCAGAACCAGAAAAACCTGCCGGCGTTTCGGTCTCGGCAGACACAGTTCATATCTACAAAAATTATAAGATAACAGCGCAGATTTTGGTGTTTTAGGTTTGGCTCCAGCGCTTGCAACAATTGCTGAATCGATCACACGTTATTATTCATTTGTTAATTGCAAAGTCTTAGTTTGCCTCTACTTAAGGGAAACTTGAATGCTGAAATTGCGCCCGAATTCGCAGTTCGGCTGGAGGCCCTAATGCGGCTCGACTTGTCAAATTTGTCGATACTCCTTGTCGACGACAGCGTCTTTATGCGTCGGATCATCAAGACGTATCTCACATCCTTCCATGTTCGCCACATCATGGAGGCCGATGACGGTATCCAGGCAATTGAGCGCCTGCAGAGCAATCGTCCGGATATGGTCATCACAGACTGGCTGATGCCCCACATAAATGGCCTGGAATTAACCCGGCATATCCGGAGCGAGGAAAAATCCCCCGATCCTTATATGCCGGTGATCATGCTCAGCAGCTATTCAGAGCGCTGGCGGGTCATCCAAGCCCGTGATTCTGGGGTCACGGAATTCCTGTGCAAGCCAATCTCGGCGAAATCACTTTATTTACGTATTGCCGTTAGCATCGTGAAACCGCGGCCATTCGTTCGAACAAAATCATTCTTCGGACCGGATCGCCGGCGGTTTATCGACCCGACGTTTGATGGCGCGGAAAAACGTCTGGACGCGATTATGAATGGCGACGACGACGCTGGGGAACCAGCGGCCAAAAAAAAAGCTGAAGGCTGAGGGGAACACCATGTCTATGCCCAGCAACGCAGATGCAGAACCGGGAAGCTGCGAAATCATCAAACCACCGCTAACGTTAAAGGCGAAAGTCCGTGAACTGACCGGCAAAGACGCCAAACGGGATATGATTGCCGAAGCCGAACAGGCCCTGCAAGATCTCTCTGGCAGCTTTGTCGATTGGATGACGGAGGAAATCGATAAATTGACGTCCTCATGGGACGCGGCGGTTTCTTCGAAATTCGATGATGAATCGCGTGATGAATTGTTCCGTTCAGCCCACGACCTCAAGGGCACATCGGCCACACTCGGATTTCCGCTGGCAGGCGATGTTGCGTCCAGCTTGTGTAATCTGCTGGAAAACACCGATGTCAGCAGCACCGGCCCGCAACATTTAATGCGCCAGCATGTGAATGCCTTGAAGGCGATCTATGCGGAAGACGCCAGAGACACAACAAATAAAATTGGCCAACGGCTGTCGGAAGAACTGAGCCGGGCCGCCCAGGAACTGATCGATGCCACCGGGACAAAGTCAGCTCCTGCCTAGGCATTCCGTCGCAACTCAATTTCAAAAGGCGTCGCATAATATTCGGCGCCTTTTTTAATGTCCGCGCCCACCTTCTCAAGCATGCCAAAGACCAATAGTCTGCCCAATTAAATCATGTTTTGAGCAGGATGATTCCACATGGCGGATACGATTTTCGATCTCAGCGGCAAGGTTGCGCTGGTCACAGGCGGCAACGGCGGCATCGGGCTCGGTATGGCAACGGCCATGGCCAAGGCTGGCGCCGATATCGCCATTTGGGGCACCAATGCTGACAAGAATGCCGCGGCCGAAGCCAGTCTATCAGCCTGCGGGGTCAAAGCCGCTTCCTACGTTTGCAACGTCGCCGACGAGGACTCAGTAAAAGCTACCTTTGCCGCCACCTTGGATACGTTCGGACGCGTCGACGGTTGTTTCGCCAATGCCGGTGTGACCGGCCGCAGCAAATCGTTTCTTGATATCTCCGCCGATGAATGGCGGCGTGTTCTTTCCGTCAATTTGGACGGTGTTTTCTACACCTACCAGGCCATGCTGCGCCATGTGCTGGACCGCGCCGGACAAGGCGATCCGGGCGGGCGTTTGGTTGGCGTATCCAGCCTGGCATCAAAATCCGGTGCCGCCCGCAATGAGCACTACGCCGCCACCAAGGGCGGATTGAACGCCATGTCCCATGCGCTGGCGGTCGAATATGCCCGCTACGGCGTCACCTCCAACACCATCCTGCCCGGTTGGATTGAAACCGACATGACCGAAGACGCCATGGGCAACGAATTGTTCGCCGGTGCCATCAAACCACGCATTCCCCATCGCAGATGGGGCAAGCCGGATGATTTCGGTGGCATCGCCGTCTATCTGATGAGCGATTCGTCGGCCTATCATACCGGCCAGTGCATTATGGTCGACGGCGGCTATTGGCGGTTTTAACCCAGATCGACTGTTGACGGGAGCCGCGCAATCGACCATATGACCGCTGTTTGAAATTCCACCAACCCGCTTACCTGCATTGTAGGCAGTGAGTGAGCAGGAGATTGATATGATCCAGCTAACGTTTCCCGACGGCGCCTCAAAACAATTCGACGATGGCACCACCGGTCGTCAAGTCGCCGAGAGCATTTCCAAATCGCTTTCCAAAAAATCGCTGGCCATCGCCCTTGATGGTGAGGTCAAAGATCTGGCCGACCCGATTGCCAGTGACGCCGCCATTGAAATCATCACCAAGGACGATCCGCGTGGGCTGGAAATCCTCCGCCACGACTGCGCCCATGTGATGGCTCAGGCGGTCCAGGAACTTTATCCCGATACCCAGGTGACCATCGGCCCGGTGATTGAGAACGGCTTTTACTACGATTTCTCCCGTGACCATCCGTTCACGCCCGAAGATCTGCCGAAGATCGAAGCCAAGATGCGTGAGATCATCGGCCACGACGCGCCCTTCGTTAAAGACGTTTGGGACCTTGACCGCGCCAAAACCTACTTTCAGGAAAAGGGCGAGCATTACAAAGCCGAGCTGATCGACGCTATCCCCGAGGGCGATGAGATCCGCATCTACAGTCAGGGCGACTGGCTAGATTTATGCCGTGGTCCGCACATGCCGTCGACCGGCAAGATCGGCAACTCGTTCAAGCTCATGAAGGTCGCCGGCGCCTATTGGCGCGGTGATTCCGACAATGAAATGTTGTCGCGAATTTATGGCACCGCCTGGGCCAACGACAAGGAATTGAAGAACTACCTGTTCATGCTGGAAGAGGCTGAAAAGCGCGACCATCGCCGCCTTGGCCGGGAAATGAACCTCTATCATTTCCAGGAAGAAGGCCCGGGCGTTGTGTTCTGGCATCCGAAAGGCTGGACTGCTTTCCAGGAGTTGATCTCCTATATGCGCCGGCGTCTGTCAGAGACCGGTTATGACGAAGTCAACGCCCCGCAAATCCTCGATAAGTCCATGTGGGAAACCTCCGGCCACTGGGATTGGTACCGGGAAAACATGTTCGTCACCCAGACCGAAGACGACAGGGTATTTGCCATCAAACCGATGAACTGCCCCGGACATGTGGCGATCTATAAATATGGCCTGAAATCCTATCGCGACCTGCCGCTGCGGCTTTCCGAATTTGGCGCCGTTTCGCGCTATGAACCTTCCGGTGCGTTGCATGGCCTGCTACGGGTGCGCGCCTTTACCCAGGACGACGCCCACGTCTTTTGCACCGAAGAACAGATGGCCGACGAGTGCATGAAGATCAATGATTTGATCTTGAGCACTTATGCTGATTTCGGCTTCGACGACGTTGTCGTCAAGCTGTCGACGCGGCCGGAAAAACGGGTCGGCACCGATGACGCCTGGGATCAGGCCGAAGACATCATGGGCAAGGTGCTGGAGATGATCGCCGAGCAATCCGGCGGCAAAATCAAAACCGGCATAAATCCCGGCGAAGGCGCGTTCTACGGGCCGAAATTTGAATATATCCTGCGCGACGCCATCGGCCGGGAATGGCAATGCGGCACGACCCAGGTCGATTTTAATTTGCCCGAACGTTTTGGTGCTTTCTATGTCGACAGCGACGGCGAAAAACGCCAACCGGTAATGATCCACCGCGCCATCTGTGGCTCCATGGAACGCTTCATGGGCATATTGATCGAAAATTATGCCGGCCACTTCCCACTGTGGTTCGCGCCATTGCAGGTGGTGGTCGCCACCATCACCTCCGATGCCGATGAATATGCTGAGAAGGTCCTGCAAGCGCTTCGCGATGCCGGCCTGAAGGCGCAAGTCGATGTGCGCAACGAAAAGATCAACTACAAGGTCCGCGAACACTCGCTCGCCAAGGTACCGGTTATTCTGGTTTGCGGCAGACGGGAAGCCGAAGAAGGCACCGTCAACGTCCGCCGATTGGGCTCCAAGGATCAAAAGTCGATGGGTCTAGACGAAGCAATCGCGGCATTTGTCGACGAGGCCACACCACCGGATGTCAAACGCAAGAAGGCCGGTTAATATCTGGCCTTGCGGGATCGTGACCAGCGGCTACTTACCCGTCCATACCGGCTTGCGTTTTTCATTGAAGGCTTTGCGTGCCTCCTTGCTGTCGGCAGTATCAAACGATGACGACAGTGCCTCCACCGCGGCCTCCGGCACATCGGCGAAATCCATGTCTTCCATGCGATAGAGCAGGTCGCGGGAAGTTTTCAGCGCCAGGGGCGACATGGCGGCGATTTTGTTGGCCAGTGCCATCGTCTGATCTCGCAATTCCGCCCGCGGGACCACTTTGGTAATCAGCCCTAGACGCTCCGCATCAACGGCGGTGATCGGCTCGCCGGTAAATATCAGCTCCGCCGCCTTCATGCGACCGATCAGCCGCTGCAGAAACCACACATGCATACCCGGCGGTCCGGCCAGATTAGGCACGCCGGGATAACCGAAATCCGCATCATCTGAAGCCACAATCATGTCGCAGGCGAATGCCAACGTGCACGCCCCTTCCCGGGCATAGCCGTGAACAGAGGCAATGATCGGCTTCGATAACCCGCGCGTTTTCCGCATGGTGCCGACATAATAGAGCGTCAGAAATTCCTTCATTTCATCGGCACCGAAGGATTCCAGGAATTTCAGATCAACACCGCCTGATAGCCCCCTGCCCGCGCCGGCCAGCACAATGACCCGCACATCCGGGTCGGCGTCGGCGGCGTCCAGCGCAGCGTGATACTCATCCGTCAGGACACGGTCGATCAGATTGACCGGCGGCCGGTCCAGGGTGATTTCAGCGATGTGATTTTCCACCGAGTAGCGCAGTGTCTGGTAATCTTTGGCGGACATGGTCGCTCCTGGACATGGCAATTGGCCGAACGGTCGGCGGATGCTTACAAGACGATTTCGGCGCCTGGAACCAAACCGATTTCTTCCAGGTTTTCACCCGGGCCTTCACGGTCGATCACCAGGAAATCCTGCTGCGGCACCAACACCAGTAGCGGATGATGCCAGACACCGGCAGCATATTGAACGCCCTGCGTTCCCTTGGCACGAAAGCATCTTAAGGCCGATGCATCAGGCGTTTCGGCGACCACCACCAGCCAGTCCAGCGGCGACAATGGCATAAAGGCTTGGCTGCCAAGCGGATGGCGCTCCAACATTTCGATGCGGATCGGTTCTGGCCGTCGGGTACCGCGAAAGATAGACATGATCGATTGGCCATTTGCACCGGTTTCAGCCGTCGCCAGTTGGTGATAGCGCGTCGTCGTCCCCTGATTAATCAGGAAATTTTCCGCACCGTCGGTTTCCAGCACCTGGCCAAAAGGCGCGAAGGCTTCCCGGCTCAACGGTTCGATCGATAGTTTCCGCCGCATGAAAAAACCCTCGCCTAATCGCCAGAAAGCGTCAGCTTGGGATGGCGGTTGACGTCTTTATAAAGCAGATAGCGGAACCGGCCCGGACCGCCGGCATAACAGGCCTGCGGACAAAACGCCCGCAGCCACATGAAATCGCCGGCCTCCACCTCCACCCAGTCCTTGTTGAGCAGATACATCGCCTTGCCCTCAAGCACGTAAAGCCCGTGCTCCATGACATGGGTTTCCTCAAACGGGATCAGCCCGCCCGGTTCAAAATTGACAATGGTCACATGCATGTCGTGGCGCATGTCATCGCGATCGACAAACCGTGTCGTCGCCCATCGGCCCTTGGAACCGGGCATTTCGTCGGGGATAACATCCTGGTCTCGCGTGACCAGGACATCGGGTTTATCGATCCCCTCGACCGTCTCATAGCGTTTGCGGATCCAATGAAATCGAGCTAGGCCATCCGAATTATTTTTGAGCTGCCACGGCGTCCCGGCCGGAATATAAGCATATCCACCGGCGGTCATTTCATGGACCGCGCCGTCGATAGTCACGGTGATCAGACCGTCCACCACGAACAGCACTGCCTGCGCGCCGTCATCCGGCTCCGGCTGAATGCTGCCACCACCCGCCCCGACTTCCATGATGTATTGGCTGAAGGTCTCGGCGAAGCCGGAAAGCGGCCGGGCGATGATCCATGCCCGGGTCTCATCCCAATGCGGCAAGGCGCTGGCCACAATATCCCGCATGGTGCCGGCTGGCAGCACCGCATAGGCATCGGTAAAGACCGCCCGCCCGGTCATCGCTTGAGATTGCGGCGGCATACCGCCCAATTGGGAATAATAGCTCGGCTCAGACAATGTCGGTCCTCTCATGGCGCCGGTCGAAAAGACCAGCGAGCCAACTATTGATCACAATTTGGGCGAACGATCCAGAGCCAGATGGACAAGTCGAGGTCTGATGGAATTATTAGATGTTACAGGATTCATCGTCGCATTGATGCGGCCGCCATAGGGGCCGGATCTTCAGGAAGCCAAGATAGCCTGCCTCCAGCACATCAACGATCACCGGCAATGCCAGAATTTTGCCCAGCAGGCGGGTCGACTTCAACTCACCCCACAAGGCCGTAAAAGCACGCGCACCCGACACCATCTCACCACTGCGCCGGCGCACATGAAAGCGCTTCATGGCCGCCGCTTTGTCGAGCCCGGCAGCAACTTCGTCGCCTTCTATCGCGGTAATATCGATCCACTGGATTTTTTCACCGCCACTGCGCCGCTGATAATAAGCGATTTCCTTGCGGCAAACCGGGCAGCCGCCATCGAAAAAAACTGCAAACGGAATATCCATGAAATCACTTTCGAAATGATCCGGCGTATCGCACTGCATCGCGTGCCGACAGATAGCAGGCAATCACTGCTGGCGTTTTTGCAACATCAATACTTCAACTTCCCGGTCCAGCGCCGCCTCAACCGAAAAATCGCGGTTAAAGACCTCACCGGCATGTTTGGCGATCACCGAATATTCGCCTTCGGCAAGCACAAAATCAGGAAACGCACCAACCGATTCCACCACGATATCACCACCCGGCGTCAGCACCGACCAGGACGTATCAGCCAAGGCCTCGCCGCCCGGTTCGCTGACCAGTTTTAAGGTGATGCGCGCCGCCTCATGAAAAATCGTTGCTTCCGTCAGCTTGCCGGCCTCCACCTCAATATCGGCCCGGCGCACCGCATTGACGCCACCGAACCGGCTGACCACATGATAAGTGCCGGCGTTCAGCCTGACGATGCGCCCAGGCTTGACCCCTTTCAGGATCGGCCGCCGATTGCCGTCACCGCCAAAGACATCGGTAAAGACATCGAAGTCGACATTTTCCGCCGCAATTGGCTTTTCCCGCCCGACGACGCCTTCAAGCTTCAGACCACCTGCGTTAAGCACCAGTGTTTCGGTCCGCAATTTTGACTTAACCGAAACACGGACCGTGGCGCCGGCCCGCCCATAGGCGGCATGAACCAGATAGGAACCAGGCTTCAGCCGGAATTCCGCGTCACCGCCAGTCGATGTCGCCACCAGTTCTAATTTGCCGTCGGCAGCCTTGGTTTCAACAAACACCCGCCAGACCAGACCAGAGCTGATCGGATCGCCATCGTCCACCAATTTGGCGACCAGATAGAGCGCCGAATCTGATTTATCAGCCGGTGTTCCAGTCGACGGGCGCGAGGCCGGGGCATAGGAGGTGGCGGAACCAGGTTTGGCTGGATTGAGGTCAAGATTGGGAAATAGCGGCGCGTTTTTCTTTTGCGCCACCGCCGGCATGGCCAACAAGGCCGCCACAATAAACGCGCCGCCCAGTTTCAACCCGTGCGACCGAAACTTGGCCTGAAAACTTTGATTTGGTGTTGCGGAAGCCATAGGCAAAATCCGGCAATTCCTATATTTGGCGCGAAAGCCGGCCAATCCGACTCACATCCGCATAAAAAACCACTATCTAATTTTCTGAAAACCGTGGCAATTTCAAGTCTCGTGGCCGCCACGCCGCGAAGTTGAGGGGAAATACATCCATAATATGACGGATCTCATCGAATATCTGACTAAACGTCGATCAATTCCAGCCATAAACCTTGCCGAACCGGCACCATCCGCCGACCAAATCGCCGCCATTTTGACCGTTGCCGCCCGGGTTCCCGATCACGGCAAGTTGGCGCCGTGGCGGTTTGTCGTCTACCAGGGCGACCAGGGCGCGACAATCGGCGCCTATCTGGAAGCCCTATGCCTGGCACGCAACCCGGATGCCGATGCGCAGCGTCTGGAACAGGAACGCACCCGGTTCACCCGCGCACCGTTGGTCATCGGTGTCATCTCTTGCGCCGCTATCCATCCCAAAATCCCGGTCTGGGAGCAGCAACTCTCCGCCGGCGCGGTTTGCATGAACATGCTGCATGCCGCCCATGCTCACGGATTCGCCGGCCAATGGATCACCGAATGGTTTGCCTTCGACGACGAAGCCGCCACGTATCTGGGGCGCGCCGAGGGTGAGCAATTCGCCGGTTTCATCCATATTGGCACCCCGACCGAACCACCGTTTGAGCGCGGTCGCCCGGATCTCAAAGTCCTGACAACAAATTGGCAACCTGCCTAGACCTGACGAAGCCCCTGGAGAAAACATGTTTTACGACGCCATCACCAACCACCATGGCCTGCCCCATGATCCTTATAAATCGCTCGTCGCGCCGCGTCCGATCGGCTGGATTTCGTCCCTCGACAAGGACGGTAACGCCAATCTGGCGCCCTATAGCTTCTTCAATGGCGTCGGCAACAATCCGCACATCGTCATGTTTTCCTCAGACGGCTACAAAGATTCCATCAAGAACGTCGAAGAGACCGGCGAATTCGTCTGCTCGCTGGCGACCTGGGATTTGCGCGACGCCATGAACATGACATCGACGCCGGCGCCGCATGGGCAAAGCGAATTCGACATCGCCGGCCTGACGCCGGTCGCCAGCACAATGGTCAAGCCGCCCCGCGTCGGCGAAAGCCCTGCGGCCCTGGAATGCGTCTACCTGCAAACAGTGCACATGCACGACAAAGACGGAAAACCGGCCTCCTACCGCGCCGTCTTCGGCCAGGTCGTCGGCATCCATATCGACGACGACGCCCTAACCGACGGCCTGTTCGACACCAACCGCGCCAAACTACTCACCCGGCTAGGCTACATGGAATACGCCAAGGTCGATGAGGTGTTCACGATGCGGCGACCGGGCTAGGTGTGAAAGGGAGAGTTACTGGCGTCTCTTTAGCCAAACACACTGAAGCCCCCCGTCCTTTCAGCCCGCACTTCGGAACCTTGTCGTGCGCCTCCGGGCATGACACCATCAAGGCTTGAATCCACCAGTTTGGAACGTGTTCGCTACGGCTTGGCAAAAGAATGGCCTGGCGTGTGATTTCCGAACAGTCATAGGGGAGACAGTCATGAAACATGCATTTTATTTGCTCGGCATTAGCGCGCTTGCACTAGGCGTGACGGCGACGGCGCACGCCGAGCAGGCTCTCGTTCGTATCGCAACGATGCCGGCGGGTGCGGAGGTCACCGGGCTGTCCACCAATGCCGTCGGCGACCTTTTCCTCAATGCCCAGCATCCCGGCGGGAAGAATGCCTTCAAGGGTGAAGCTTCGCCGGCCCTGGTGGGTTATATCTTTGGGTTTAAAGGCGGCAAAACGCCAAACATGGCCATTCCGGCCGAAAGTGACCGCGGCAAGGTGAATGTCGCCGCCGGCGAATATGTGCTGTTCGGCAAGGCCGGCGACAAGCTCGGATCGGGCCAGGTGCTTGGCGGTGTCTACAACACTTCCGGCAAGTTGATGTATGTGTCGAACGCCCCGGACTTCAACGGCTTCGTGCCAACAGGCGCCAACAGCGCCTATCTTTATACCGCTTGGGAAGGCGCCGGGCGCGAAGGCATGGGTGCGGTCTCTAAGATTTCGCTTTCCCGAAAAGACGGCAAGTGGCGGGCGGATCTGGCGTCTTCCAAAATGGTCGATCTTTCGTCCGTGGCCGGTGGTCAGGTGCTGTGTTCAGGAACGGTTACGCCGTGGGGAACACCTTTGCTGGCGGAGGAGTATTTCTTCTACAACACGACGCTGTGGAACCACCCCGACAATCATGACGAAGACGAACGGGCAAGTTTCCGCAAGGGCAATGACATCAACTACATCAAACCGAAAAACGTCACCCGGTATCTGGGTAAGCTCGGCAACCCCTATCGCTACGGCTACATGATTGAAATCAATAAGGCCGCCAGCGCCAGCGGCGAGGAAGTGGTCAAGCATTATGCCACCGGGCGTTTAAGCCATGAGACCGCCGCGATTATGCCGGACATGCGCACGCTCTATATGAGCGACGATGATTCAGGCGCCTATCGCGACAAGAAATATAATTCCGCTTCCGGCGGCGTGCTGTTTAAATTCGTTGCCGATCGCAAGGGCGACCTGTCGTCAGGCACGCTTTATGCCGCCAAACTAATCCAGGACAACGAAGCAGACCCGCACAAGGCCGGATTTAATGTCGAATGGGTGAAGCTCGGCCACGGCAACAACGCCGAAATCGAGGGCTGGATATCCGATTATGACGGCATAACGCTCGCCGATTACGTGGAAGGCAAATCCAACTACATTTCCGATGACGCTATCCGCGCCTACGTCGCTGGCAAGGCCAAGGATGCACGTGCGGCGTTTCTGGAAAGCCGCCGCACCGCTGCCGCCATGGGGGCAACCAACGAGTGGGATAAGTTGGAAGGTGTCACCAATCACGGCAACACGGTCTATATCTCCGCCTCCGCCGTTAAATTCACCATGGATAAAAGCTGGGGCCATGTTGATTGGTCAACGGGCGCCAAGGACGACACCAATGGCGGCGCGATTGCGCTCAACGCTGAGGGCTGTGGCGCAACCTACGTCGCCGTTACCGGTGACGATTACAACATCACCCGTATCGATCCATATGTAGTTGGCAAGACCATAGAAGACGGTAGCTGTGACCCCGACAGGCCGGCCAACCCCGACAACATTCTGGCATTGAATGATGGCACGCTGCTGATCGGCGAGGACGCCGGGAAAAAACGCCATGCGGTCGACATGTTGTGGATGGTGAAGTAGTCCAGACTTAGTTCGCGGAAGGCCGAGGGCGGCCTTCCGCTCTCATTCAGACCGCCTAATTTGCAATTGCTCCAGTTTCAAACCGGGAGTGGGAAAATTTGCCTGACGCCTGATCATACACTGGGCAATCACCGCAAACGGTCAGGTATCCCCCTGAACCACTCCCGCCAGCGTTTGGGGTATGAGCAGTCGGGTCATCGACAGTTCCCACGGCGGGTTCTGACCCTGAGCGGGTATTCACAATTCCCGGCGAACTTCCGAGTTGCGGACAAAACTGCCGTTCATTCTCGAATACTGATTCGTAGCCTATGTCTGAAAGCGGAATTTGGTGTATTTCCGTCCAGTTGAAAATCGACACGCGCTCTCAGCTTGTAATTTTTGATCATACCGCTTTTAGACCGAAACAGGCTATCGGATCCAATTGAATCAGTCGTTCGGCATTCCAGCAGTGCCAAGTGCGGCGAGCCACCGGTCAAGCGATTGCTTGTGCCGCCAGAGCAGGGTATGAAGTTTCCTCTCTTTAGAAATACTCCAATCTGCATAGCGTGACCTGAAGGACGCAAGCGCCGTATTTGCAGCGTCTGTGTCACCCCGGCAGACATGGATAACAGTCAGAAGTTTGTAAGTCTCTGCGGGCAGTTTGGGGATTTGGTTCAAACTTGCCAATGCCGCCTCGCACTGATGATCCTGCCACAACGCCCAGCCCTTCATCCAGTGATGAACAAAGTCACCTAGTGGGTCGAACACTTCAGCTTTTGCAAGGGCTTCGAGAGCTTCATCGGTGCGGCCGAGGAAGAAGTAGGGCAGTGCCAATCCATTTAGCGGACGAGCCGCGGATGGGTTGAGCTCAGTAGCTGTGGTTAGCTCTTGTATTGCCCGATTAAGGTCGCCTGTTTGCATTAAAACTTTGCCGAACGCCGATCGTGCCATGTAGTTTTGTGGCGCAAGCTTCACGGCCAATTGCGCATGGTTCATTGCCCTTGCAAGAACTTCTTGGGGTGGGTCGTCAGTCCAGCCGAAGCGTACAAGGACTCGCAAATTCAACGCCAGACCGATGTGCCCCCAAGGCTCGTCAGGATAATCACTGACGTTTTTCGTGGCCAAATCCATCGCGTGTTCGACACTTTCGCGCGAAAACCTCTGATGTAAAATCTGGCCGGCCCTGAAATATCGGAACATGGCATCTGCCTCATTGTCCGAGCGTTTGACGTTTTCAATGTCCTCGACTTTGTCGGCTACGGCATGTGCCACGCGACGGCTGAGCGCATCATTAACCGCGAATATCTCTCCAAGCTCCGCATCAATGCTCTCAGTCCAAACATGTACGCCGGTTTTGGTGTCTATCAAATGAGCGGTGACCCGGATCGTCGAACCGTCAAATTGTTGACTGCCTTCAAGCAGGAAGTCGGCACCAAGCAACTGTGATGTTTTTTGGACGTCTACTGGTTCTTCGCGAAACTGAAAACTGGAGTTCTTTGATATAACAACAAACTCGGGATATCTCGCCAGATTCACAATTAGTCCTTCACTAATTGCATCGCTCAGATAATCGCGATGAGGCGCTGAACTGAGGTTCTTGAAATATAAAACTGCAACTACCGGTCGGTTGATTTCTGATACCCGGTATCTGTCACCCAGCAGCGCGGTGACGCCGATAATCAACATCGCAACTGCGGCTATCGCGTACTTATGTCTAGATCGAATGCGGCTTGGACGTGGTCCAAGCACAAGTTTGTAACCCTTACGTGGGACTGTCACGAGTATGCGCTTGTGGTGGTCGCCGATTGCCTTGCGAATGTCGGAGATGCACTTGGCCAAGCTTTCTTCACTGACATGCGCGCCTTCCCAGACGGTATCAAAAAATTCATGCTTTAAGATTGTACGTCCGGGATTTTCTATAAGAAAATCCATAACTTCCAATGATTTGTGCCGTAGAAAAACCGGCTGACCGTCACTTCGAACCAGACTTTTTTCGTCCTTGTCGAAAACGTAATCTCCTAACTGAAATTCAGAAGATTTCATGGTTTTTCCATTGCCCAATTAGGTCGCCGAATGCGATTTCCTACGGTAGCGCGAAATGACGCTCGGTCAATTTCGACCGGATTGGTCGAATTCAGACATACAACAGGAGATCATATGCCAAAGACCAGAATTCTTTTTGTTTTCGCTGTTGCCGTTTTGATCGTAGTTGCATCACAAGTGCTCCCCGTTTCAATATTTGCTGACGTAACGAGTTTCGCATCGGCCACGTCTGCCAATACAAAGTCTAGAAAATGTTCGGAAACAGAGCAGGGACAGGAATGTTGGCCGCAACAAATGCCATCGATGCTGACAGAATACCTTGCGTGTTCTTCCGAGGCCGCGGTTCGGATATTGAGTCTGGCTAAAGCATTGGCTTGCACGGAAGCCCTTATGGTCGTCAAGCTGTCTTTTATTGCAGGTGTCGATCCGGAAACATATCGGCAAATGTCCACTGAGGAACAAATAGAAATTAACAACCGAGCATACCAAGCATTTTCGAAGTGGAGGGATGAAAATCCTGGTCTGTTCAACGGGTAGCGGCATCTGATGCCTAAGCGAATGCTGCGAGTGATTGATTCCCACTAATGCTTCGCTTGCACCACTGAGAAATTTCCTCTGATCAACCGCCTTACCGTACTTCCCTATGTCCACATCTCCGACTTTGATTGGTCAGTCCAGCAGCTCCCTCAGCGGGTGGCCGGTCCGGAGATATTGCTCGATTGCTTTTTTATCTTCGGAGATTGGCAACAACTCGCCAACCCTTCGGAACATTGCCTAGTGCCAATGGCCAGTTTCGGAGCTTCATTTCAAAATTTACGCTGTGCAGCATCTGACGTTGTGGGCTCGATGCAGCCGTCCCCGAAATTTGTCGAATGGCTCCTAATGGCAACAAAACGGCCATTAATCCCCCCCCCACATGCTCCGTCAGAAACAAATATCAATCCCGTCGCCCCACCGAACTAAACGCTGAAGTCTAGCTCTTCAAAACTCCGCCGTGCCTATACCACCCCCGCCAACCGCGCCCGGTCGAGCAGCTTTTGTGCCTGCTTTTGATGCGGGCGGTCGAGCATTTCGCCGTCCAGGCTGGTGACGCCGACATCGCCGGCTTGTTCGAAGGCCTGGACGATACGTTGAGCGCGGTCAACTTGTTCCGCCGACGGGGTAAATACGTCATTGACGACATCGACCTGCGCCGGGTGGATGCACATTTTGCCAGTGTAGCCGTCGCGCACGGCGGCTTCTGATTCCGTCCAAAGCCCATCGGCATCGCGAAAATTGGTGTAGACCGTATCGATCGGCGCCACTTCCGCCGCCACCGCGCCGGCCAGGCACAGGGAGCGGGCCAAGCGATAGGGATCGGTGTATTTGCCGGTCTCATCCTTGTTGGAATGGGCGCCAAGACTTGCAGATAAATCCTCCGCACCCCAGGCCATGCCGGTCAACCGAGGGCTGGCGCCGCCATAGGTGCCAAGCGTGAATAATGATCCCGCGGTTTCAGTCACGATGGCGATGATCTTCGTCGCGCCATCTTCCAGTCCATGGGTCGCCTCGCTGACAGCCAACATGGCGTCTAGTTGCGTGACATCCTTACCGGACAGGCTCTTCGGCAACATGACGCCATCCGGCGCGACCGCCATGACGATCTCTAAATCATCATCCGTCAGGCCGGTCGACAGATCATTGATCCGCACATAGATCCGAGGCCGGTCCGTAGCTGTCATGTTTTGCGTCAAAAACTCCTTGGTAATCTCCCGCGCCTCCGGCTTGGCCGAAGCGGCAACGGAATCCTCCAAATCGATCAATATGACATCGGCACCGGATTGGAGCCCCTTGGCCAGTTTTCTTTGGCTGTCGCCAGGTACAAACAACAATGATCGCATGGTTCGCCTCTTTATATTGCGGGGGGTCGGAAGGAACGCGCCAAAATCGGGTTTACGGTTCATTAACCATAACAATGCGATCGTTAACCCGTTGCTAACTATTTGGCCAGCGGGGACCAGGCCATGAAGGTTGCTGATACACCATCGATTATTAATCGAATAGAACAAGCATTTAAAACCGCCTCCAGCTCGACGGGAACACCGTTCGACTATCTATTGAAAACGGCGGTGCGCGAATCCAATCTGAACGCTGCGGCGAAAGCGCCGACATCGTCGGCTGCCGGGCTATTTCAATTCATCGAATCCACCTGGCTGGAGACCATGAAGGAAGCCGGTCCGGGCCTGGGTTTGCAAAAATACGCTGATCACATTTCCAAATCCGCCAGCGGTAAGATGACCGTCGATACGCCGCAAATGCGCGCCAAGATTTTAGGCATGCGCCATGATCCGGAGGTATCCGCCGTTATGGCTGGCGCGTTTACCCGCAAAAACGCCGCCTATCTCACTGAAAAGCTCGGCCGGGCGCCCAACCAAGGCGAACTCTATATCGCCCACTTTCTCGGTGCCGGCGGGGCCAACAAGCTGATTTCCACAGCGGGCGCCGATCCCAACGCCATCGCCGCGGAAACATTCACGGCCCAAGCCAAGGCCAACCGCGGCATATTTTATAAGCGTGATGGCGAAGCGCGGACTATGAGCGAGGTCTACGCCAACTTGGTGGCCAAACACGGTGGAGGCACTCCGATTACCACCGGCACAATGACCGCCTACGCTAATGCTGCACCTTCCGCAAATCCGCTTGCCGGCCCGGCAAATCCGTCAGAACGGGTAATGCAGGGCTGGAAGGCGACGGAACCGCAAGCTGCGTTTCACGGGCTTTTCCGCAACGATCCATCAGCACCCATTCGCCAGGTGACGCCTGGATTTTGGTCGGCACTGAGTAATTTACGTGAAGCAATCCTGCCGCCGCGTGACGAAAACTCAGATAGCAAATCAACTGCAAAAACAGCTGCACCGAAGGCTCAGCCGGTTCATGGATCGATTGCCCGAAGCGGACCGTTGGATCTCACGCGATTTTTAACCTATGCCCGTTCGGCGCCGCCAAAAGACGTACTGCCTCCCGTTTGAGCGACTTTTTGAGAACTGTTGCAGCTCCGGAATTTATGGTGAACCGATCATTAATCCTTTGCATGCCACCATGAACCATCAGGACACCGGGTGATTTAATATTCGCACTTTGGGTGTCCGCCACAGAACGTGGACGGGTTCTTAGAAAATGTTGGTTCATCAATTTCTCAAGTGGATGGAAACGGCGCCTAGTAGCCGCCGTGCGGATGCAACCAGCGCGCTGGCGCGGGCCTGGCTCTACTCATCCTTGGATATTGAAGAACGGAATGCCGCTGAAGCCGCACTGACCTTGGTGCTTGATGACCCCTCGCCTATTGTTCGCCGGTCATTGGCGGAAGCCTTGTGCCGGCATCCCGAAGCACCCCGGCATATTATCCTGGCTTTAATCCAGGACCAGACCGACATCGCCAGCATCGTCCTAGCCGCCTCTCCGGTGTTAATGGACGCTGAACTGGTTGACTTGGCCGCAACCGGCGGCCTGGCCATCCAATGCGCCATTGCCGTCCGTCCGGTCGTTTCCTGTGCCGTCGGCGCCGCGCTCGCTGAAATCGGCTGCGAAGACGCCTGCGATATGCTGCTTAAGAATGACGGCGCGGAATGGACACGATCCGGATTATGGCGGGTCGCCGAACGGTTCTGCGATAGTTCTGAAATTCGCGACACGTTGCTTGGTAAAAAAGACCTGCCGTTGGACCTTCGGCAAGCGTTAATCGCGCGATTGAGCGCATCGCTGGGCGATTTTGCCGTGTTGCGCGCCTGGATGCCGCCGGAACGGGCCGAGATCGTTGCCCGCGAGGCTTGCGACCGGGCGACCATCGCTATGGCCAGCGAGGCTGATGGTGAAGCGGTTGAAGACCTGATCAATCATCTGCGATCAACCGGGCAGCTGACGACTGTATTACTTCTGCGCGCGTTATGCTCCGGACATGTGGTGTTTTTCGAAACCGCAGTGACGCTCTTATCCGGATTGCCGCAGGAGCGGGTTCAATCCCTCATCACCTCCAAGAGGCACAACGGGTTTCGCGCCATCTATGATCGGGCGGGATTGCCAACGAGCGCATTTGCCGCCTTTAAGGCTGCCCTTGATTTATTCATTGATCTGGTGGAACGCGACCCCAGCGTTGAGATCACCCGGCTATCGGCGACAATGCTGGAAACCGTCCTCAACGCCCACCACGATAGCGGCACTATCGATAATTTCGATCAAGTCACTGTGATGTTGCGCCGGCTGGCGACAGAAGCCGCCCGTGAAGACGCCCGCGCCTACGTGCGCGACACCGGGATAGCCGCCTAAACCAACGGCAAAAATCGCCGTAAACGGCCACAAACCAACAGTTTTCCCAGCTTAGAATTCTAGAGTATTCTATTAATTATCTTTATATACCGTATAATCACTTATCATTTTCAATATTATCCAGCATAATCTAGATTAAATCAGCACTTATATAGGTATAAGTGTCTAGTTACGTATGGAATCAACTATGCTGAAACTCTTACGAAAAAAGGCATCAGCCATGGCCGCAGCCGCCATGTTGATGGGAATATTCACGTTTGCGGCGGGGACCCTGATCCCCTCAGCAAGCAAAGCCCAGGTCGGCGGGCGGAACTGCATGATCAATATCGGGACTCCTTCCAATCCCCGATATGTTTACGACCCGGCCTGCAAGAATCCTCCCGGAATATAGCCAAATCCCATGCGAATTTTTCGTCAAACAGAAAGGACGACTTCATGTATCTGCGTAAAATGATCCTTGGATTGGCCGTTGCAGGCTTTTCGACCATGACTTTTCAGGCGGCTACGGCTGCGGGTCACGTCACCGGGGCCGGTACCCTGGCGACTTCCACCCACGTGGGAAGCTGCATGATCAATGTCGGCACCAGCAACAATCCGGTCTATGTGCAGGATCCAGTTTGCCGGTCAAACTTCTGATCCAGTAGATCGCGCCCATCTCGGGCATGACGATGCGGCCGGTCTGGATCACCAGATCGGCCGTTTTTGTTCCTATTCTGGGCTTTTTGGCAACCTGGAATGGCGGGTCGGATTTCAAGCCCGCGAATACATATTTTTACGTGACCAGAGCGGCGCCAGTCCTCACGGTTTGCTGAGTCCCGTTGACCACGAACTCACACCTATTTTCATTGTTGTTTACAGGCCCAATTCACACTTACAGGTCATCGCAACACGACAAACAAAGGACTTGTAACAATGACTAAGACAGTTTTCGCTACCATGATCGCCGCCGGCCTCGTCGCTGCAGCCAGCACCGCTTCATTCGCCGGCACTCCGGAAAATGATCTCGGTAAACTGGTCCGCTCCGGTTCAACTGCCGCCCCGACCATTCAAGGTAGCCCGGTTTTGTCCACACATTCCAATGACGCCGATGATCTTATCAATATCGGTACCAATGACCGCCCGGTTTATGTTCAGGACCGCGCCAAGTTCAGCCCCGAGTACAAATAACTTCTACCGTCTAACCCAAACAAAGGCCGGCATGCTTCAACATGCCGGCCTTTGTTGTTTGTGAATGTCAATTTCCGTCCGGCCCTGCCCGGCGCCAGCGCCCATATCGCCAGGGCAAATACCATCGCCCCGTCCCGGGTAGTTTCGGTGGTACAGGATCGTAACCTGAACTGCCCCACGGATTGCAGCGCCAAATGCGCGCCACCGTCATCCAACCGCCGCCCCAAAGACCGTGCCGGCCGAGCGCTTCCTCACCGAATTCAGAACATGTGGGCAAATGCCGGCATTGACGGCCCATGATCGCCGACAATGTGTAGCGATAAATGCGGATCAGACCGATCCCCATCAATCCCGGTAAGCGGCGAATACCCATTATTTTATGCCGGCGCTGATCTTGATCATCGCCATTTGGCGTCGGCTCGCCTCGTGTGGGTGTCGGATTTGCCATTCGCCTCGGCCACCGGATGCTGCAAACTGATTAGATAGCATCGCCGGCGGGCCCTTTCACCATGATAATCCCGGTAACAAAACCAAATATCCTGATTGTTATGGTCGATCAGCTCACTGGCGCCGTGTTTCCGGGTGACTCTGACGGCTCCATCATCGCCTCTGCGCTGAAAAATTTAGCGCACATATTTCAAGCCCATTCTCACATATTTTTGCGTGACTAAGGCGTTGTCTAAACTCACGGTTTGCTGAGTCCGATTGACCGCAAACTCACACCTATTTTCATTGTTGTTTACAGCGGCAATTCACACTTACAGGTCATCGCAACACGACAAACAAAGGACTTGTAAAAATGACTAAGACAGTTTTCGCTTCCATGATCGCCGCCGGCCTCGTAGCCGCAGCCAGCACCGCTTCATTTGCCGGCACTCCGGAAAATGATCTCGGCAAACTGGTCGGCTCCAATTCAATGACCGGCACGATCTCGCAGGGCAGCCCGGTTTTATCGACGCATTCCGACGATGCCAACGATCTGGTCAACATCGGTACGCAAGATCGTCCGGTTTATGTCATCGATCGTTCGAAGTTCAACCCCAACTACTAATCCCGTCCACCTTCTAACCCAAACAAAGGCCGGCATGGATCAACATGCCGGCCTTTGTTGTTTGTAATTATCAGCTTCCGTCGGGTCAGCCCGCTATCCCAGGCCGGCATCAATCCGTCGAGAATAATTCGATAAAAACTAGCCTGCAGCCGCCGCCGGGCGGTGCTGTTCAATCTGGTCAATGGCGTCGACGACCGCATCAAATGTCAACAGGGTTGAAGCATGGCGGGCTTTGACCTCGCGAACCGGCTCAAGATACTTCAAATCCTGCCATTTTCCCTGCGGTGGCGCGCCGTTTTCCTTCAACATTTGCCGCATGGTTTCTCGCACGTCGCGCAGTTCCTGCGCCGTTGAACCGACAACCAATTGCGCCATGATCGCCGAAGACGCCTGTCCGAGTGCGCAAGCCTTCACTTCATGGGCAAAGTCGGTGACCGTGTCACCAGACATTTTTAGATCAATCTTGACTGTCGACCCGCAAAGCCGCGAATGGGCCGTTGCCGTGGCGTCGGGATCATCCAGCCTGCCGATGCGGGCGATGTTTCCCGCGTATTCCAGGATTTTGGCATTGTAAAGTTCGTCGATCATGGCAATTCAACCGGGTGTGGTTACGAGTTCCTGGCGCCGATTTGGCGAATATGACCCACCGTCCTACGCTTTCATTCGCCGCGCAACCGTCTATATAGGTGTTCGCCGGGGAGATTTACCAGTCTGAATTCATTCACAATCATCGTCACAAGCCGTTTTAGTCCCGGCAAAGTTTCTGTATTGTGGTCGCCAACACCCGGTCGCGGCGAATAACGCCCGACAAGATACGATCCGGAGAGATATCATGGACGCCGCTGTCAATAAGCCGCGCCAAAACGCAAAATCTGATTTGGACGCCAACCGACCGACCCGTGAAGAGGCGGAGGCCGCGGTGCGCACACTTTTATCGTGGATTGGCGACGACCCTGATCGCGAGGGTCTGGTTGATACGCCGAAGCGGGTATTGAAGGCCTACGCGGAGCTGTTTGAAGGCTACGATATGGCGCCTGACGACATTTTGGCCCGAACATTCGATGACGTCGGCGGCTATGACGATATCGTCGTGGTACGCGATATTCCGTTTTATTCCCATTGCGAACACCACATGGTGCTGATCACCGGCCGGGTCCACATTGCCTATTACCCCGACGGCGGCGTCCTTGGTCTGTCGAAATTTGCGCGATTGGTGAACGCCTATTCCAGACGCCTGCAGACCCAGGAAAATCTGACGGCCCAAATTAGTGATGCGATCGTGACCCACCTGAAACCGCGCGGGCTGGCCATCAAAGTCGAGGCGGAACACCAATGCATGACATTACGTGGTGTCCAAAAAACCGGGTCGACAACGGTCACAACGCATTTTTCCGGCCGTTTTAAAGACAACCCGGCTGAACAGACGCGGTTTTTGTCACTGCTGAAAAACGACCGCAACTGAACCAGGCTTTCGGCCGGTTTCCGGCTGGAACTGGCATCGCAACGACAATCCGGACATTTACCCTATGAGCCACGCCGCCAACCCGTTTGCTGAACGCGGAACAACTAATGAAATTGAAACCGGATCGGTATTCATGCCGGCTTTCGACGCCAACGGGTTGATCGCCTGCATTACCGTCGATCACCAGACAAGTGATGTCTTGATGTTTGCCTGGATGAATGCCGAGGCACTCGCCGCAACGCTCAAAACTGGTGAGGTGCATTATTGGAGCCGTTCGCGTCAGGAACTATGGCACAAGGGCGCGACCAGTGGTCAGGTCCAAACCGTCGTCGATATCCGCACCGATTGCGATCAGGATGCCCTGCTCATCAGGGTGCGTGCCGGCGGTGACGGCGGCGCCTGTCATGTGGGATATCGGTCGTGTTTTTATCGACAAGTGGGACAATCGGAAGAAGCCGAGACCGTCCAATTAACGTTCGCAGCATCTTAATCCGTCAGGTTTGTAGCCTTTCATGAGCAATACCAAACCACGGCTATACCTGCATATCGGCTCCTCCAAGACCGGTTCCAGTGCCATTCAGGCGTTCATGGCGCAAAACACTGAACAGCTTGCCGCCCGTGGTTTTTGGTATCCGACAATCGGCCGGCAAGATGATATCCAACTTCTCGATGCCCACCATCTACTTGCGTCCGGAATTTCCTTTGGTGCGACCGCGTTGCACAAGGCGTTTTTCGATAAAAATAACATGTCCGAATATTTCTCAGACTGCATTGAACAACTCAAGGCCGGAGCGGCCGACCGGCCGCAATGTGCCACCGTGCTTTCATCAGAATATTTATGGGGCCTGATTTCACCGCGATTCATCGGCCGGATCTCCGAACTGACGGAAGATTTCGACACCAAAATCATCGTCTACCTGCGGCGCCAAGATTTATGGCTGCAATCGATGTATAACGAACGGGTCAAGGCCGGTGAAAGAAAATCATTTTCAGCCTGGTCCGCAGAATTCCTCAAACGCCCCCGCGTTTGTTTGAACTATATGCGCATTCTCAGGCAATGGGCGTCGGTCGTGGGGAGGAAAAATGTCATTGTCCAGGTCTATGAAAAATCACCGAGACCGCAGGACATTTACGCAGATTTCGCCTCGGTCTTGAGTATTTCCGATATCGATGGTTTTGCTATTCCTCTCAATACCGTAAATCCGTCTGCCGATGCGCGGGGTATGAGTATCTTGCGGTTTTTCAACCGTTTGGGGACTACAGGTTACTTTCGCAACAAGATTGTTCTGCCGTTCCTAATTCGCCGCAATAGGCGGACACTGCATGCGCCCCTGCATTTTATGCCAGCTGACGATGCTCAGACGCTGTTGGACCGCTTTCAGCGTAGTAACGATCGGGTCGCGGAGACATATTTCGATCCGCCCCGACAAGAACTGTTCACCGACCCAGAACCCACAATCGACAATTGGAAACCGGCGACAAACGACTAGCGGTCGCCGCTTATTTGCGGGTTTGACGGCCGATATGCCTATTATTTGCCTAATTCGATCGATTTTACTCAAAATCGTCCGTTCTTCACAATTTTCTCATTCTCCTACGGCACAATATCCCGAGCTGCAGATATTGGGGAATTTATGTTTGAATCTGTCGCACGTCGGATAAGAGGTTTGCCGATGTCGCCTAGCGACGATTTTATGGTGCCCAACACTACCGAGGAAAAAGGATTTCGACCGAAAGTCGGACTTGCCTTGGGTGGCGGGGCGGCTCGTGGTTGGGCGCATATTGGCGTCATTCGGGCATTGACCGACGCCGGTTTAGAGCCCGATGTCATCGCTGGCACATCGATCGGTGCGCTGGTCGGTGGTAGTTACCTAACCGACAAACTGAGTGATTTGGAAAGTTTCGCCTACAGCCTCAATCGCCGTAAAATTCTTTCTCTTCTTGATATCGGTTTCGGCGGTTCCGGGCTGATTTCGGGGTCGAAGCTAACTAAGCGCCTGCTGGAAAGCGTCGGCGAGGTGCGCATTGAGGAATTGCCGAAAGGCTTTATCTGCGTGGCCACGGAACTTGGAACCGGTCACGAGATTTGGTTACGGTCGGGATCACTGGTCGAAGCCATGCGCGCCTCATATGCGCTGCCTGGAATATTTCAGCCGGTCGATATCGGCGGCCGATGGCTGGTCGACGGTGCATTGGTCAACCCGGTGCCCGTGTCCGTATGCCGGGCCATGGGCTCACGGGTGGTCATCGCGGTCAATTTGAATACCGATGTTTTCGGCCGCGGCACGACGGTCATGCACCCGGCCCCGGCGGCGCCATCAGACGAACTTCCCGATGCGACATTTGAATCGGTTGTTTCAGGAACCGTGACGGCCAAGAAATTACTGCGCCGTCAATTGATGGGTAAATCCAACGGCCTGCCGGGGGTGTCCGGCGTCATGGTCGAAGCATTTAACATCATCCAGGACCGCATTTCGCGATCTCGATTGGCCGGCGATCCACCAGATGTCACGATTGGCCCGAAAATGGGCGACATCGGCCTGTTCGATTTTCATCGCGCCGAAGAATCTGTCGCAATCGGCTTCGAAACAGCCATGCAATCCGTCGCTGAGATCCGCGATTTCATTGCCGCACTGAGCTAATACTTACGCCGTCGTTTTACGCCGTCGTAATGTAGGCCCGCATTTCTTCAGCTTCTCGTTCAGCCTGCGCAATCCGATATTTGACAACGTCGCCAATCGAAATCACGCCGATGAGTTTGTCATCGTCGACCACCGGTACGTGGCGGAAACGGCCGTCTGACATGTGGGCCATTACGGTGGTGATGGCATCTTCCTGGCGGCAGGTGACAACCGTGCTGGTCATAACCGAGGAAATAATCGCGGTCAGCGCGCCAGTGCCGGATTCAGAAATCGCGCGGACGATATCGCGTTCTGAAACAATACCAGCAATCAGCCCGCCGGTATCGATAACGACCACCGCACCTATACGGTTTTTTGCCAGCACATCACAGATATCGGCGATTGTATCTGTGGTTGCAGCCGTTATGACGGTTTTGCCCTTTTCGGCCAGGATCGTGGAAACAGTCATGCCATGTCCTCCCGTATTTCTTGCGCCAATCCAAACTCACATACGGCCGAGGGAGCTCGCCGTTGATTTGGACTTACAATCAGGATGGCACATTTGCAGGTGCGGAGACAACGGTGCCAAAACCGCACAAATCAACTACTTCCCAAAATTTTCTCAGGTTGACGAGGCACCGGCTGTCGGGATTGGGTCAAACAGGTGGAACAGAATCAGTCCGGCGACAAAGCCGCCAACATGCGCCTCCCAGGCAATCCGAGCCTCCTCACCGGTAGGGGCAAGAACGCCTGTCCCCCAAAAATAGTTGGTCACCATCCAGATCACGATGAAGACTACGATGCCGCGATGCTGAAGGCAGGCGAGTAGCGGCAATGCGGGCCGGTGAACCGGTGAACGGAAATCTACCCTCATAAATTCCGATTGCGTATCCGGTGCGAACGCAAACCGAATAGCTGCAGCAATTTGACCGGATACGGCCGCCGATGCACCGATCATCGGAACCAACGCTCCGAAATGCGCCATCAGATGTGCCGCCGCCCCTGCGATTGTGCAAACAGCGGAAAACAACAAGAACCTGACCACGCCGAACCGCCAAGCCACGGCGCTGCCAAAAACCGCCATGAACAACATGTTGACGAGCAGGTGGGAAAAATCGCCATGCAGAAAGGCATAAGTCAGAAACGACCACACCGCCTCCAGAGTACCACCGGGTATAAACGCCGACATGGAGGTCTCATATCGGGCTGGGATAAAGGCGAAGGTGATGAGAAATTCCACCGCATCGCGCCCTTGCAGCCAATAGGTCCGGAACAAATGCACGATCACTTGGATTGCCACCACGATGACAATAATACCGGGCAGATTAATAGCCGGTTGGCGTCCGCCCGCATTGGAATTGTTCGGAAATGACATGGCTTCTAAGAAATCCTCACTGACCGACGCGGATCGTTTCATCGTGCCTCAAACACGACATGCATCCGTTCAAATATAGCGATTTTGGCAAAAAAAGAACCGCCTGGCGCCGAAATTCGTCGCCAAGGCGGTTTATGAGTGTCACGTCCCCGTTAGCTCCCCGGGTCGCGAATTAGTTTGCTGGAACTGCCCTAAAGCAGCTCACATCGTGGAGTGACGCCACTATGGCAAACAAATCCTTAATTCACAACAAATTGGCTAGGTTAGGGTTAATTCGCCAGCTCACCGCCTGACTGTCATAGCCTCCCAAAAACCACGTCACCTCCAATCTTGGCACGGGTCCTGCTTTTTTATGAGCCATGGGGATTACATCCCGCTCATGCGTGCCAGAAACGGACAATTACATTGCTACAGGGACGAAACCACGCCGGGCGGAACGATTTTGGGACAGCGGCTGATGAAAAATGACGTGACACATACTTTATATGAATATTGGAACAATCTGCGCGGCCGACGGCCAGCACCGATGCGCAACGAAATTGAACCGAGCGACATTCGTAAAATCCTCGGCGATACCTTCATTTTGGAAGCGGTTGACCCGCTGACCTATAATTTCCGCCTGGCCGGAACCCGCATGTGCTCGGCTTATTGCCGGGAACTAAAGGGGCGCAATTTCCTCGCGCCCTGGAACGACAAAGACCGGGAAGCTCTGGCGACATTGATGGCGGCGATCACCGAAGACGCCGCCGCCGCGGTAGTCGGCATGGACGGCGTCACCGAGCGCGGCCAATCCCTTGCGGTGGAGATGTTGTTGCTGCCATTGGCGCAATCGTCGACGAATTATGGCCGTATATTGGGATCGTTCGTGGCCATGGATAATCCGTATTGGATTGGCATTCACCCTATTCGTCATCAACAGATTTCGAGCATGCGGCTGATCTGGCCGGACGAGCGGCCACATTTCATGGCTTCCGACGACTTTGATACCGATGTGGTGTTCCAAGAAGCCGCCGTCGGCCACCACAGCAAGCGGATTGGCCATCTGACGGTCTATGACGGTGGAAAAAACTAATCTCAATACCGCCGTTGCCATTACCGCTTGTTAACCAAAAACCCCTACCGTGGTGCTTCATAATCAGGTGACGGACCCGTTCCGTTGCCGTTTGAAATTGGAGCTGCAACGGGAATGTCGACCGCATCCGCCCTTCAGGCACGCCAGCGCCCCGTTGCGCGCAAGCCAGATCGGCGCCGATTTCAGCGCGTCAAGGTCAATTTGTTGGGCCGCTTCATGTTGGCCAACAAACGCGAATATCCTTGTCAAGTCATTGATATGTCACCCGGCGGTGCCGCTATTATCGCACCGGTGACCGGTGAAGTCGGTGAACGTGTCATCGCCTATGTCGACCACATCGGCCGCATCGAAGGGGAAATCGCTCGTCATATCGACGGCGGATTTGCCATGACCGTCAATGCCACTTTGCGCAAGCGGGACAAACTAGCCTCGCAATTGACCTGGCTGGCCAACCGTCACGAGCTGAGCCTGCCTGAAGATCGCCGCCACGATCGTTTGCTGCCGAAAAACCCCTACTCGCACATCTTGCTTCCCGACGGTCGCCAGTATCGCTGCAAGGTCATTGATGTGTCCCTCTCCGGCGCGGCTTTCAACATCGATGTGAAACCGGAACTCGGCACGATGATCACGCTGGGCAAAATGCGCGCCCGCGTTATTCGGCATTTTGACGATGGTGTCGCGGTGGAATTCACCACCATGCAATCAGCCGCATCCGTCAAAAGCGGCCTGCTTACTGACGACGACGCGCCCGGACCCAATATTCCCTCCGACCTCTAGCGTAAGTTCCGATCGATCAACCGGGCCACCACCCGCCCGGTGAATTTCGTGTGGGCAATTCAATCTTCCATCCTGGCGAGACCGGGAATCCAAAAAACACGCGGTCAGCATATTTGACGCCCGGATCCCGATATTCGCGCGCAAGACAGCTGCGCGACGGTAAGCCTGCGCTTCCGCAATTCAGTTCGCCAGACATCATTGTCTGATTACGAGCCATTTGGCGTCGGCTAATATCCATAAAATTTGAATCAACCTCAGTTCAAATTAGATATAACTCTAATTTAAATAGGAATTATATTTGATATTTATTTGAATACAATTTATCTATTATAATAATAAATGTTGAATACTTTATTTGATCTAATATAAAATTCTTATTGCCATAGTACTCCCAACAAACAGGGAGCTAATCTATGGTGGGAAGAGGGAAAGCGGTATTATTTATTGCCGCAATACTGGGTTCAACAGCCGTCGCAGGTGGGACTGCAGCGGCTGCCAAAAAATTCATGTCGGTTACTGGAATCACATCGTCGCCGATCGGCCATGTTCGGTTCTGTGCCAAGCATCGCTCCGAATGCGCCGTGCGTTCAAGCCGCGCCAAGGTCATGGGCCTGACGCGGGATCGCTGGCATCAGCTTTTGGATATCAACAACAACATCAACGCCCGCATCGCACCGGTCACCGATCAGGACCTCTATAATGTGGTGGAGCATTGGACTTATCCGAAGAACGCCGGCGACTGCGAGGATTATGCCCTGCTCAAGCGCCGCACGCTGATCCGCAAGGGTTGGCCGGCCAGTGCTTTGCTGATCACCGTGGTGCGTCAGTCCGACGGCTCCGGTCACGCGGTTCTCACCGTGCGCACAAATTATGGCGAATTCGTTTTGGATAATCAGATCAACGCCGTCCTGCGTTGGCATGAAACGCCCTATCGCTTCATCAAACGACAATCAGAAACCGACGCTGCCAGTTGGCGGCGGATCAACGACCGGCGACTTATCGGCAACAAAGTCGCCAGCAACTAGAAAGCATACGCAACACCGTTTGGGCCTGGTCACGTCCCCACCCTCCCCGTCCCACCCCAGCTGACCAGGCTTTCGGGCCGGCCCGTCTCCCCAACGGGCCGGCCCACTTTTTTTAAGCTAGATGCAGGTGGGGTTGGCGCTGCTAGATTTCGGTTAGACCAGCAGAAAACCGCCGGTAATTTTCAACGTAGTTTTTCGCCGAATAGCGATTGCGCTCAAAGGCTTCCTCGTCGAGCTCCCGCACCACTTTGCCCGGCATCCCCATGACCAGCGATCCGTCCGGAATTTCCCGGCCTTCCGGGATCAAAGCGCCAGCCCCAATCAGACAGTTCTTACCAATCACCGTCCCATTCAAGATCGTCGCGCCCATGCCGATCAACGAATTATCGCCGACGGTACAGCCATGCAGCATCACCCGGTGACCAATAGTGCAGCCAATGCCGATATTGATGGGGAAACCCGGATCGGTATGCAGCGCGCTGAGATCCTGGATATTGGTATTCGGCCCGATATTGATGCGTTCCTTGTCGCCGCGGATCACCGCGCCAAACCAGATACCGACGCCTTCCGCCAGATGCACATCACCAATGACCGCCGCCGAAGGCGCAATCCAATAATCACCATTTTCAGGAAGGTTCGGACGAGTGCCGTCCAACGCGTAAACCGCCATGTATTTTCTCGCTATCAATGACATTGCCGATTGGCAATGTGCCATCAATATCCAGTAATGGCGAGCCGGCTTTACGAGACGGCAATGAGGGCCATTTGAAGCACGATAATGCCTGAGCAAGTACTCCACATCAGCGCCACCACGCAGCTGCCGGCCAACCAGCCAATCGGCCGGTGCTCAATCCGCTGCCCACGAATTGCGTTGCGCATAATGATGAAAGGGCCGGCGAAAATGCAGAAAAATGCCGAAGAAAAGCTCCGAATCCAAGTGTCGAGCTTTAACCCAAAGCGCGGCGGTTCGGACGTCATGAGTTGATAAAAACTACCGATCAATCCGGCGGCGACAAAGCCGGTACAGGCGGCATAACCAGCAATTAGTAATTCAAACATGACCGACACAGCACAGCACCCCAACCCAAAATGAAACACGACGGATTTGCCCGATGTAAGAAATGCAGGAACCGAGCCATTTCGGTGGAATGGCTGGACGGCGGGGTTTTCGTTAACCGTCCGTAAACGCCCCTTGGGCAAAAGTCCCGAAACAAGACACTTTGTTTCGAATTCGGACACCATAGGCCTTATGAATCATCCATTTGCGCAGGCCGGGACGTTGGACGGCACGCGGCGCGTCATCTTAAATCTGGCGCAACACTATTCGCCACGCCGGCTGATGATGCTCATCGGCGTCTGCCTGGCCGTTTGCATTACGTGGGTTATGCTGTCCTACCTGACCGGGCGCGACGATTTAGCTGCGGACAAGAAACCTGGTTCGGCAATCGAACTCACCATTGCCGGTGGCAGGTTTGTTATCCCGGCCAATTTGATCCGTTTTGCTGATCAAAAACATGATGGATTGGCTGAACGCGTCGACCTGGCGCTGTTATGGCCGACGTTGAGCGGTCGCGATGCCGACACATCGAAGAAATTCGTCGACCCCAATGGCGCTTCGAATGTCATTCATTTGTCAATTACCGCAGACGCAGCAACGGTCGATTCCACCGGCAGATTGGCGACGGTCTACGCCCGCTATTTTACCGGTCCGGCGCAACCAGCGCCTGCTGGCCTAGTCGCCAGAAAGCTCGTCGCAGGATCGGCATTTGAGGGGGAAATCGTCTATTTTGAGAGCGGCGCTACACAACCGTTCGTGGCCCGATGTTATCCGCGCCAGCCACTTTTGCCGCCAACCTGCATTCGCGATGTCAATATTGGCGGCGTCCTGACCTACCAATACCGCTTCCATCAAGACCTGTTGGCCGACTGGCAGGCGCTGAACGCGTCAATCCGGTCCTTGGTTGGCGATTTTCGCACACCTTGATCGGCGCACTATTCTTCCAGATCGAATTCCAAAATGGCCATCTGGAAACTCCACGACAAATCGTCGTCTTCGTCGTCGCGGAACAGCAGCCCTATGAATTCATCGCCGATATAAACTTCCGCTGAATCTGATTTTTGCGGGCGCGCCCGCACGCCCATCGACGGCAATTGGAATTTGCGTCTCAGATAGTCTTCCAATTTGGCAATTTCGACTTGATCCACCGCCGGCTCCTTTGGCTCTTCAAAATGTGACCGGTTCCTCATACACCATGGGGCATATGGAACAACCGGTCTTGTCGTAAAAATATTATTGAACTGAACAGATTAGTCGGCGTCTTCTCGGTCGGCCAAAATCTGATCCATGGTTCGCGACGGCTCCGTACAACCGGCCTTGCCAACCACTCGGGCCGGGACACCAGCAACTGTGGAATTGGCTGGTACCGGTTTCAAAACGACTGAACCGGCGGCAACGCGGGAGCAACTGCCGACTTCAATATTACCGAGAATATTGGCGCCAGCGCCGATCAGCACGCCGGTGCGGATCTTCGGATGACGGTCATCCTCTTCCTTGCCAGTGCCGCCCAACGTCACGCCCTGAAGGATGGAAACGTCATCTTCAATCACCGCCGTGCTACCAATCACCACCCCGGTGGCATGGTCGATGAATATCCCCCGGCCCATCGGAACGGCAGGGTGAATATCGACCTGGAATATCTCCGAGACGCGGCTTTGCAGATAAAGGGCAAAATCCCGACGTCCGTTGCGCCAAAGCCAATTCGACAGGCGATGTGTGGCGATGGCGTGGAAACCCTTAAAATACAAAACCGGTTCAATAAACCGATGGCAGGCCGGATCGCGGTCGTAGACAGCGGCAATATCGACCCGGATGGTCTCGCCAATCGACGGTTCGTCCTGACAGGCGTCTTCAAAAGCCCGGGTGACCTGGTCACCGCGCACGGCGGAATGTTCAAGCCGACCGGCAATCCGGTGGGCAATCATGTTTTCCAGCCGATCGTGATTGAGAACCGTATCGTACAAAAAACCAGCAATTTCCGGTTCCCGTCCGATAATTTCTTCCGCCTCAAGGCGAATTCGTTCCCAGATCGGGTCCACCGCGGCTATCTGGCTGCGTTCAGAACTTTTGTTTGCTCGGGCCATCTTGGCCTCCCGATGCTTGTTCAAAAATGACGTCGATTATCCTAACATAGGTAGCGCGAGCCCGCCTGCCAAAGATGATTTCATGTTTTTAACGAGAATGTTATGAGCGTGAGCACGATCAACATTCAGGAACCCAACGCATGAGCAACGAACCAGCGGCCCCAACCGGCGAAGTCCGGCTTGAATGTGACGGCCCAATCGCCTGGATAATCGTTGATAATCCGGCCCGCCGAAACGCCGTCAACTACACCATGTGGCGGCAAATGACAGAAAGTGTGGCCGCCGCTGATGCTGATCCGGCGGTTCGCGTCATGGTCATACGTGGTGGCGGCGAAGAAAATTTCATTTCCGGCGCCGATATTTCTGAATTTGAGAATAACCGCAACGATGCCAAGGCCGCCCAGGACTACGAAGGCAACAACGGTGCGGCTTTCGCCGCCATCCGAGATGCAAAAAAACCGACAATCGCGATGATTCGTGGGTTTTGCATGGGCGGTGGCGTCGGCGTTGCCGTGGCCTGTGACCTCAGGATTGCCGCTGAAGGCTCGATTTACGCCGTGCCGGCGGCGAAACTGGGGGTCGGGTATCCACCAAACGCCTTTGCCGATGTGGTCAATCTGGTCGGACCATCAGCCGCCAAAATGCTTTATTTCAGCGCTGGACGGATCGATCATACCGAGGCATTGAGAGTCGGGTTGGTCGATAAAATCGTCGCCGCCGACGCGCTACAGGAGACTACCGCCGATCTCGCAAAAACAATCTCGATCAACGCCCCGTTGACCATTCATGCCTCAAAAGCCGCCATCAACGCGCTATGCGGCGATCCGGCCGAAATCAATTGGGATGAACTGAATGCCCTGCGCGATATTTGCTTCAATTCCGAGGATTTCGCAGAGGGCCGCCGGGCGTTCATGGAGAAGCGCAAACCGGTATTCAAAGGCCGGTAGGACCCGATGAATCCTTTGCCTGCGATCCATCAGGGTAAACTTATTTAACGCGATCATGCGCTGCTTCGGGATGGAATATCCGTCCGCTAACCAAAGCGGAATTCAACGGCTTTATCCGTCAAACCGCATTGAGCACTAGTATAGATTTATACAGAGTTGGTCCCTGTCCCCGCTAGGTCACGGTCTCATAAAATACAGACATTCTGGGTAGGCAGATTTGCCGGTTCTCGGCTAATACGCTATCCTGCGTCATGTCTGGTGATCCCAAAATTGCAGAAATTGAGATACGACGGCGATTATTTTCCGCCGCGAGATTGAGTTTAGACAGCTTGAGCAAGGAAGAGCTTGAAGCGCTTCAACCTCTTCTGCTTTCTAACGAGGCTGTAATAATAAATGAATCATGCAGACCGTACGTCGCGCGCAAATTGCCCTAGCCGTTTAAGCGCCTAGGACTTTCGACCCCGCGCCATATGCTCAAATTGTCGGAATGGGTGTCCACGCTACGCGTATTGCCTGGCAAAACTCGTGGAGGGCCGAGGTCTCAGAGCACGTCGAGATCGCCGAGAAACCCGATCACCGCATCGGCGAAGACATCGTTACGGTCGCCGGCGACCATGTGGCCGGCATCGGAAACATCGACATATTTAGCATGCGGCACGGTTTTGAGAAACTCTTCGGCGAGTTCCTCCGTCACCAGCTCTGACAATGCCCCACGCACCAACATGACCGGGATCGTCAGATTGCGGGCGGCCTGGTCAAACCAGGCAAACATCGTCTCGCGGTCGGAATGGATCGGCCGCGGTCCATCCAAAAACCGTGGATCCCAATGCCAGCGATAGCGCCCGTCTTCATGCAGGCGTAAATTTTTCTTCAAGCCTTCCGCCGATGCCGGCCGTTTGCGCTGTGGCAGATAGGCGGCAATAACTTCTGCTGCTTCATCAATCGTCGAAAAACCCTCGCGCATGCGGTCGGCCATGAAATTGAGGATACGTGAGACGCCGCCAAGCTCCATTTTCGGCGTAACATCAACCAGAATGAGCGCCTTTAATATTTGTTCGTCACTTTTCCCTTCGGCAATGATCGAAGCCAAACCGCCGAGGGAAGCGCCGACCACCACTGGTCGCATGCCGTAACGGGCGCGGATCTCTACGGCAACCGCTTCCAGATCCTTGGCATAATCTTCAAAAGAATAGAGCCCATCGCGATGCCATTCGCTATCACCATGACCGCGCTGGTCGATGGTGACGGCGCGCACGCCGGTGGCCATCAATCTTTCCGCCGTCGCCTCCCAGGCATGACGGGTCTGGCCGCCGCCATGCACCAACAGCACGATACGGTCACCGGTACCATAAGCATCGCCAATGATGCGATGACCATCGACGCCGTGAAACACCACCTGTTCCACATCTTTTACGCTCATGGTCGTTGCCCTAAAAATTCCAGTACGCCGGCCTTATAGACCTTGTCACCGACAGCGACCATGTGATCGCGGCCGGGGATATCGAGCGCCCGCGCCCCGGGAATAAGGTCAGCAAGCTCCTGACCGGAACCGGACACATCGTCCTTGGTGCCAATGGCCACCAAGACCGGCGCGGTGATACCGGATACGTGTTCGGCTGAAATCGGTTTGCGCGATGCGGTCATACAGGCGGCAAGCGCCTTCAAATCACTGCGGGTCGCTTCGGCGAATTTTCGGTAAGCCAGGCCTTTTTCGTCGGGGACATCCGCCAATGTCGGCGCTTCCAGGGCATCGATGATCTCCTGCGAGGATTGCATGCCGCGAATCATGTTGATCCCCAGACCGCCAAAAACCGCGCTGCGCACCCGGTCAGGATGATTGATCGCCAAGAAGGCGGTGATCCGCGCGCCCATGGAATAGCCCATGATATCGGCGCGCTCTAAATCCAGATGATCAAGCAGACGCCGGGCGTCCTCAGCCATCTGATCGGCGGAATAAAATGCCGAATCATGCGGTTTGTCGCTTTCACCATGGCCGCGATTATCAATCGCCAGCACCCGCCGGCCCGATTTCATCAGCACCTGCGACCAGCCTGGATACACCCAATTGACGAAAGAGTTAGAGGCAAATCCGTGTATCAGCAGGATCGGATCGCCTTCACCTTCATCGCGATAGGCCAAACGTAACTTATCTGAAGTAAAATAATTCATTCCGTTTACGTAAACGTAAGTTAGTTAATCGTGGAAAGAACTTACGTATGTTTGCGCGAAATGCAACGGATTTCGCGCGCATTTCAGCGCACCTGCCCGACAATAGGACCAATCGGCCGAAACCGCACACATGCGGCCAGAAATCGCTTATCAAGTCGGCGGCGCGGGAGTATGGTGCCGACCACAAACAGACCTCCAAGACACAATGGATTCGGCTCACATGTCAGACCACGTGGTTCCCCATTTTCACAATTCACCCGGTGTCGCGACCATTCGTATCGGTGCCCGGGAATTTATGTGCATCGGCGCCAAGCCGCCGTTTGATCACCCGCACATTTTTCTCGACATGGGTTCGGAAAACGAAACCCTGTGCCCTTATTGTTCGACCCGTTACACCCATGATCCGGCGCTCGCCGCAGACGGCTCGGTGCCGCTGGAATGTGCCCACGTTCCGGAAGCCGCCGAATAAGATCGCCGATGGCACCCAGCGCGCCAGTTTTGATTGCCGGCGGCGGTATCGCCGGATTGACGACGGCGCTCTGCTTGGCAAAACACAATATTGCAAGCCGTGTTTTTGAGCGCAGCTCGGTGTTTCATGAAGTTGGCGCCGGCCTGCAACTGTCGCCCAATGCCTCGCGTATTCTGATCGATCTGGAGCTTAAAGCACCACTGGCTGACGTCGCCGTGACGCCTGAGGCGATCCGCGTACGTTCCGGCAACAGCGGCCGCGAACTTGTTCAAATGCCAATTGGCACCGGATTTACGAGCACCTATGGCGCGCCCTACTGGGTCGTTCACCGGGCCGATCTGCAATCAATCCTGCTTAATGCCGTCACCAAGTCACCATTGATTGACCTGCAGTCGGGATGTGCGGTCGCCCGCGCCAGCCGCATCGACGGCGGCGTTCGCATCGAGGCGCAATCCGAAGCCGGTCGGATGGACGAAACCGGATCGGCCCTCATCGGCGCCGATGGGGTCTGGTCGACGCTGCGCACAAGGACCATGAAACTACCGGCCGCCGTCTATTCCGGCCGCACGGCCTGGCGGGCAACGGTACCGATCGAGGCTGCCGACGCCGATGATGCCCGCCTGACCGGTTTATGGCTCGGCCGCAACGCCCACATCGTTCACTACCCGGTGTCATCAGGCAAAAGACTGAACATCGTTGTCATCATCAAGGATCAATGGCGGGAGGAAACCTGGAACGCGCCGGGCGATCGAGCGCTCTTGGAAGAACGCCTGTCGGATTGGTGTCCGCAGGTGAAGAAAATGATCGCCGCCGCCGACACCTGGCTGAAATGGGCGTTATGTGGAAATGATCCGTCACTGCCCTGGAACCGTGGCCCGATGACGCTGATTGGTGATGCCGCCCATGCCATGTTGCCGTTTCTGGCTCAGGGCGCGGCAATGGCAATCGAGGATGCGTTCGTCCTAGCGCAGTGCCTGGCCGGCGATCGCGACGACCCGGCGCGCGCCATCGGGTATTTTGCCGACGCCCGCAAAGCGCGGGTACAAAAAGTTGTCGCCACGGCCCGCCGCAATGGCCATATCTACCACCTATCCGGACCCATGGCCCTCGCCCGCGACACCGTCATGCGCGCCCTCGGCGGCGACCGCATCATGGCCGGTTACGACTGGCTTTATGGCTGGCAGCCGGTTGAAAAACGACCGAACCGGCCTAATACGTAAGTATAACGTCTCAGAAGCGTCAGCCCTGGTCGCACCGCGACATTCGCAATTCACTCAGGCTTGTATCCAAAAATACATGCCGGGACGAACGACCTTCGCAAAATTCTCGGCCAAAAAACGATAGAGGCAAGAAAACCGCCCGCACACTGTCATTTTGGGGAGAAACAAAAATGGCAGAGGCAACAAATGATGCTGACGACAACGTCCCGCATCCAATCGATACAGAATTTGAGATAGGCGCCCACAATGTCACGCCGTTTGGCTTGGACATTCACAATCCGGTATTCCTGATTTCCGGTTTGTCGATTACAGCGTTCGTTCTGGTCACTTTGATGTTTCAGGATCAGGCGACAGAATTTTTTGGCTGGTTACGGCCTTTCCTAACCTCCACCTTCGACTGGTTCTTCATCAGCGCCGCCAACATTTTTGTGCTGTTTTGCATCTTCTTGATGGTCACGCCGCTGGGCAAGGTTCGCCTTGGTGGGGCGGACGCCAAACCTGACTATGGCTATATGGGCTGGTTTGCCATGTTGTTTGCCGCCGGCATGGGCATCGGCCTGATGTTTTTCGGCGTTGGCGAACCGATGTCGCACTTTGCATCCTCTCTGGGTGGAACGGCGTTGGAAAACGGCGCGCGAACCGACTGGGCGCCGTTAGGTGCCGCAGCCGGCGATCCGGTAGCGGCTCGAAACCTGGCCATGGCGGCAACCATCTTCCATTGGGCGCTGCACCCCTGGGCGATCTATGCGGTGCTGGCGCTGGCGCTGGCATTCTTTACCTATAACCGCGGGCTACCGCTGACTCTACGGTCGGCCTTTTATCCCATATTGGGCGAACGTGTCTGGGGCTGGTGGGGCCACATCATCGATACGGTTGCCGTCTTTGCAACGCTCTTTGGTCTGGCGACCTCACTGGGTTTTGGCACCGAACAAGCGCTTGCCGGATTGAACTATTTGTTCGGCTGGGGAACTGGCAACGTCGCCAAAGTCCTGTTGATCGCCATCATCACCGCGATCGCGTTGATCTCGGTGATGCGGGGCCTCGATGGCGGCGTCAAAGTGCTGTCTGAAATCAATATCGCCCTGGCGGCATTGTTGCTGCTATTCGTCATATTGGTTGGCCCGACCGGGCAGATATTTGAAACCATGTTTTCCGGCGGCGTTGCCTATGTGAAGGAAATCATCCCGCTATCGATGCCGATCGGTCGCGAGGATGCCAATTTCTCGCAAGGCTGGACGGCGTTTTACTGGGCCTGGTGGATCTCCTGGTCGCCCTTCGTCGGCATGTTCATTGCCCGCGTGTCTCGAGGACGCACCGTTCGCGAATTCATCTTTTGCGTGATGATCATTCCGACCTTCGTCTGTGTGCTGTGGATGGGCACCTTTGGCGGCACGGCCATCGCCCAGGTGGTCGCCGACGCGGCGGCGCCTGTGAAGGACGCGGCGTTGGAATTGAAGCTGTTTGAAATGCTCAAACCGTTGCCGTTTGCCACTTTCACGTCGATTCTCGGAATCGTCTTAGTGCTGGTGTTCTTCGTCACCTCGTCGGATTCCGGCTCTCTGGTGATCGACACCATCACCGCTGGCGGTAAAACCGACGCACCGGTTTCCCAACGGATATTCTGGTGCACCTTTGAAGGCATCGTCGCGGCGACATTGTTGCTGGTTGGCGGAGCTGGCGCCCTGACAGCGCTACAGGCCATGGCGGTATCAACGGGCTTCCCGTTCACCATCGTCCTGCTGGCCATGTGTGTCAGCCTCTATATGGGTTTGCGCCAATCCATGAAGGAAGGCAAATAGCCTGACAACACCTTAGGCCCCGCCCGATGGGGATGGGGCCTAAGGGCAAATATCAGACCTCTGCGCACCTGGCGCGGGGAATTTTTGTCATGGAAACCTATGCGCGGGTCGGATTTCCAGTGCCCTCTTCCTAGTACAGCTGACCTAATGGCGGCTTCGAGCGGCCTACCATAGATTTCTCCCCGGCAGGGACGCGTCCCCGGTTCGTCAATGGAATATACCCAAGACCCGACGGCAAACCATAAGGGAGGCGGAGATGATTTCGATGACTAGATCCAATAGGGCGGAACATAATATTCGGCCGCTGACCTGGTTATCCGTTTAGTATCCGCGCCATCGATTCCTCAACTAGGCGCCTGTCATCAATGAACAAACCGCAATCATCAAATATGCTGACGGGACTGCTGATCTTGCTTTGTCTCGCTTCCTGGCCGCTGCACGCCGCGGAGACCCTCACACTCAATCCGCAAAACCCCGGCGATCCACGCAATCCATTGCCGACCTGCACCGCGCCCTGCGTCTGGTCGGCGGCGCGCATTTCAGGCGACCATGGCATCGCCAACCACGTCACGATCACCAAGGAACGACAGGTGGTCGTCGCCGGTTATGGTGATGACCCGTCGTTTGGCGCCTTTGTGCGGGCCTATTCCATCGACGGCAAACCGCTTTGGATCTATTCCGGAGCTGGCACAGGTCACCAGGCAAATATCCCACAGTTTTCAGCCGTCGCCGCACATCCAAGCGGAGGTGTCATGGCCGTTGGGCATGATTATTCGGCAAATAATGCAGCCAGCAATTCTGGCGGTAGCTCACCATGGGCGGCCGGCTGGCTAGTGCGTTTTGATGGCCAGGGAAAAGTGCTCTGGCAGCATCGTGACCATGGTGACGGCGAGCATCGCAGGTTTCGGGCGGTCACCGCCCTGCCCGATGGCCGCATCGCCGTGCTGGGTTATTGGGACGTACCGTTCGACAGTGATACCCGACGGGATTTCGGCAAGACACGGCCCTTCGTGACCCTGTTTACCGCTGATGGCACAAAGATCTGGACCAAACTGCTGAAAGGCGGGCGGGATAACATCGTTCATGACATTACCGTCTTTGACGGTGACCACCTGCTGGCGATCGGTCGGGTCAAGGATTACCGCAGCAACATGCTGGTACAGGTCTGGGCGGCGAAGTTTGCCATCGCCGACGGAGCGTTATTGTGGGACCGGCACCATGGTGGCGCTGAATCCGATGCCGCCTATGGCGTGATCGTTCTTGAAAACGGCCAGGCCCTGTTGGCTGGAAATTTTGGCGGGTTCACGGCGCGGCGGAATATGAAATTGCGGGCCTGGACCCTCATCATCGATGCCGACGGCAACCATGTCAGCGATGAAATAAACGGCGTAAAGGCTCTTTCACGCATCTACGTCGATGTCGTCGCGGCCGGTGGCGATCGTGCTTTGACAGTCGGTTGGGGACCGGCCGGCGATATTGCCCTGCGTGAATTCCGCTCGGGCAAAAACATCGGCCCGGCGTCCCGGTTTGGCGGCCCGTGGGCGGACATCCCCACCGCGATGGCCTATGACCGCGAAACTGACCGGGTCTTTGTCGCCGGATCCACCGAAGTGCCCCAATCCGACACATCATCGGTGCGAAACACCGGCTGGCTCGTCGCATTGGAGCCCGGTTGGGCTGAGTAAAAACCAATTTGAACAAGGATAGTAGGTAGGTGGCGGATCTGAATAACGGCGAGAACGGCCAAAGCGCTGATCAAAATGCCACGCATGTCCAAAAAGAATTACCGGTAGACGGCCACCTGGAATACCGCAAATGTGCCGCCTGTGGTCACACCAAGATGACCGCGCAATCGGCCTTCAGCGGCACGACCATGGGGGATTCTCATGAGCACGGCCTGACCTACAAGTGCCCGGACTGCGGATCGGTTGTTGATATTTCTGATTCTGGAACATTCTTTATGGGTGCGGTCTTCTCACTATTTTGGATCGCGGTCGGCACCTGGGCGTTCTACGCCGGGCCACTGTGGTACCTGCGCCATCTGTCATATTTCGATGATTATGACCCGGCCTTTATACTCTTAGATGCCGGCACGATTATATTGTCAGTCGGAGCCATCGCATTTTCCATCTGGACGGTTTGGATCAGTCTTTTGAAACCGGCGATCATCAACCTACGGCACCCGGTTACCGGTGAAAACCGTCCAAAAACAAGCAGCGAAGAGGGCAAGGAAAGGATCACGCGTCGCACGGCAATACTGAGCCTGCTGGTCTATCCCATCGTCCTTTGGGCCATGTTCTTAGGCATTTATTGGCTCCTGGATGCGCTCGGGTTCGATATCCGCGGCAACGATTTTTATAAATATGCCGGCGCTTTGGTGGTGTTGTCGATAGGCGCAATGTTGTCGCGGCGCCTGGGGGCCAATCTAGGTTTCATGTTTGTCGGTATGGCGATTTGGCTGGGGGTTTTTGTTACTGCCCTTTTTGCGTTCTAAAAGCGGTATTTTGGCCAACGGCTTGTGAGTGCCGGTAACCTGCGCTACACGAAACGGGGCCAATAAACTGCGCGAGGACAGCGGCGACATGACCACAAATAAGCAAGCGCCGCATGAGATCGTCACCGCCGCCGTGCTGGTGATCGGTGATGAAATATTGTCCGGCCGCACGAAAGATAAAAACATCGGCTATATCGCCGAATATCTGACCGCCATCGGCATAGATCTGAAAGAAGTCCGCGTTGTCTCTGACGATATGGATGCCATCGTCGACGCGCTGAATGCGCTCAGATCAGCTTACACCTACGTCTTTACTACTGGCGGCATTGGTCCGACCCACGACGATATCACCGCCGATGCGGTGGCCGCAGCCTTCGGTGTCGGCCTCAGCCATCATCCAGAGGTCGTGGCGATGATGCAGGAGCATTATGACAAGATCGGCATTGAAATGAACGATGCCCGCCTGCGCATGGCCCGCGTGCCCGATGGCGGCGAATTGATTAAAAACGAAATCTCCAAAGCCCCGGGCTTCCGGGTGGATAACGTCCATGTCATGGCCGGTGTACCCGCGATCATGCAGGCCATGCTGGACGGCGCCGCAAAGACATTGAAAACCGGCACCAAGATGTTGTCGCGGGCGGTCGAGGCACATATGGGCGAAGGCACCGTCGCCAAGCCACTGGCGGAACTCCAGGAGCGGTTTTCAAACCTGTCGATCGGCAGTTACCCCTATCATGACGGCAAACGTTTCACGACGCAGATAGTCCTGCGCGGCCGCGACCAAGATGAACTTGATGAGGCAACCGCGGCGGCGGAAGCCATGCTCATCGAACTGCAAAAGAAGAAATCAGACATTTACTAGGAAGGGATTTCACCGTGAGCGAATCGGGCGAACAACAAAAAGCATTTCCGGTTTCATGGGATCAATTTCACCGTGATGCCCGGGCGCTCGCCTGGCGGCTTTCGGGTCAGGGCGAATGGCAGGCCATCGTCTGCGTTACACGTGGTGGCCTAGTGCCGGCGGCAATTGTCGCCCGCGAACTGAATATTCGCCTGATCGAAACTGTGTGCGTCGCCTCCTATCACGAATACAAAGACCAGGGTGACATGGTCGTACTTAAGGAAGTCGCCCAGCAGATTACCGATTTGGGCGGCGGCGATGGTGCCGGTGTGCTGATTGTCGACGATCTGGTTGATACCGGTGCGACGGCCACTGTCGTGCGCAAAATGCTGCCCAAGGCGCATTTCGCTACTGTTTATTCCAAACCCATGGGCCGGCCCTTGGTGGACACCTTCATTACCGAAGTTTCCCAGGACACCTGGATCTACTTCCCGTGGGACATGGGCTGGCAATTCCAACCGCCGATCGCCCAGGAATAATCGGCCAAGCCTGCACGAAATTAATACCTCTCAATCACTCCGTTGAGATTTCCAAATATTGACGGCAATCCTGACCCGTCACGCGTTTTTCTATTTTGGAATCACCGCGGGTTACCGCCTCAAGGGGCGACGGCCACGGCGAAAGTGTGTTCATTTTACAACGGAATTCATAAAACTATTACCTCACTCAAGATTCCATCTATGTGTTTGAACTAAAGTATTTATACTTATTTTTCGCCTCTTTCCTGAGGCATTTATCGCAAATTCTATAAACAGGACTAAGAGGCAGACAATGATGAGTTTTTCCCGTTTTGGAGTGACTTTAGCCGCACTCCTTTCAATCAGCGCCACTTCAGGCATGGCGGCCGATTTGGGCGAAAGTGACACCGCAACAGAATCCAACATCGCCGCCCGTATCGAAGCTGGGTTCGGCTGGGCAAATATCTCCGCTGGCGGCTCGATCAATGGCTGGGCACTTGAGGGTGCGGGCAGCGTATCCATGGTATTTGGCGGATTTTATGGCCAGATCGATGTCAGTGCGCTCCACCAAAATTTCAATTTTGGCAATATCAACGATGTTTCAGCTGTGTTGCATTTGGGTTGGCGTGACCAGTCGATCGGTACCGCCAGCATCGTTGGTAGCACCAATCGAATTTCTCTCGGTGGCGCTGGTGCAACCGTCAATCGGATCGGCGTTGAAGGCGAAATATTCCTGGATTACCTGACACTTGGCGCAGGTGGTGGTGTGATTCGCCCCGCTGGCGGTGGTGCCGCCAACATTTGGTACGCCACTGGTCTGGCGCGCTTTTATCTCAGCGAGAATACGAAAATTCAAGCTGCAGTCAGCGGCTTATTCCCGAATGGCGGCGGTGGCAACGCCTACGCCGTCGAAGCCGGCATTGAACACGATTACGCATCCATGCCGTTTTCAGTATATGCCCGCTATGACGGTTTCTTCCTTCCAGCTGGCGGCGGCAACACCCACGCACTGATGGCTGGTTTGAAGTTCTACTTCGGTGGCAACAACGGATCGATCATGCAAGCCGATCGTGCGTTCTTTGCCGACAGCTGCCGGTTTAAAGCCGGTTCGCTCCGGGTCTGCTAGTCAGCCCGTAACCAACACAAAACGAACCAAGCCGATGAGGGCCTGGAGCTAACGCAGCTTCAGGCCCTCATTTTTTGCCTGTCTGGAAAACAGGACCTATCAATATCGCCGCGGCAGGCACTAAACTGGCAACTGAGTTTCGCGAATGCCGGATAACCGCCTGAAACCGCAAATGGGATATTCGCTGATGACCTACCTCGTCCATTGCGACCGCGGGCAGGTGCTGGAATTTCTGCCGAAGGGCCTCAAGATCGCCGAGGTCGGCGTACTCGCGGGTGACTATTCCAACTTTTTGTTAAAGCGGGCCCAGCCGGCATCTTTGACGCTCATCGATTCCTGGCAACATCACGATGATCCCAACTACGCTCGCGATGGCGCAAACTCTGAAAATGCCATCCAGGAAACCCGCTACCATCAGGTGCGCAATCGGTTTTATGATCAGATAGCCGAAGGCACGATCACGATAATACGTGACTTGTCGGTGAATGCGCTCAGCCAAATCCCGCCAAATAGCATGGATTTCGTCTATATCGACGCCATGCACTACGAGGACGCCGTATTGGCCGATCTGCACGCGGCAGCCGAAGCCGTTTCGGACGACGGCATCCTCGCCGGCCATGATTTTTGTAACCACGTTCAGGCCCGGCGGTCAAATTTTGGGGTCATCGCGGCGGTCAAGGCCTTCTGCGCGGCGACCGGCTACAAGCTGATCATGATCACTCAAGAGACCTGGCCGTCTTACTATCTGGCAAAGCCCGGTGCCGAACTGGCGCGCACTTTCATGCAAGGCATATTCACCAGTCCCCATGAAATGGTTGGTTTCGACGATGCTCTGATTGACCGTGTGCGCCAGAAAGTGATCCCGCTCGCCGACGGCGAAAAAACCGTCACCTGGGTATCTTGATATGCGCTGTTTGATTTCCATCGATCATCGCGAATTGCTAGTCGTCAGCGATGATTTTCTAGATGCCGCTGTTGCACATTCGATCACTAATATCTGGAATGACTCCGACATGATGCTCATGCCGCACATCTTCGATCCGCAGCTTTATTCGATTTTTCCGGAATATTCCGAATACACCCACCGTGTTTTAGCGCCGGATGTCCTTGCCCAGGACGAACTCGTCAAAATGAACATGGAATTTGCCATATCCGAGATTTAGCCGGTATTGGCACGTCCACGAATGGGTCGGTTGGCACGGATTAAGCCTTAGCGCAGCAACGACGCTATATAAGCTTCAGGCCCTTGAAGCTTGCGTGGCCGTCGCGGCCGACGATGATGTGGTCGTGGACGGCGATACCCAGCGATGTGGCGATTTCGACGATCTTGCGGGTCATCTGGATATCAGCCCGCGATGGCGTCGGATCGCCAGACGGGTGGTTGTGCACCAATATGATCGCGGTGGCGGAGAGTTCCAAGGCGCGCTTGACGATCTCGCGGGGATAGACCGGCGTGTGATCGACAGTTCCCACCTGCTGCAATTCATCGACGATCAACGCGTTTTTCTTATCCAAGAACAATATTCGGAACTGTTCCTTTTCCGAGAAAGCCATCGCTGCACGACAATAGTCGATGACTTCGCTCCACGATGACAACATGGTTTTCTTGCGAACCTGACCGTGAGCAAAACGCTGCGCCGCCGCCTGTACCACTTTCAAATCAGTAATTACTGCTTCACCGATGCCTTTAAATTCCCGCAGGCGGTTTTCCGGCGCCGATAGCACCTCCGCGAACGACCCGAATGTCTCAATCAATTGCTTGGCAATCGGCTTGGTGTCTTGGCGGGGGATAGAGCGGAATAACACCAATTCCAGCATCTCGTAATCGGCGAGCGACGACGCGCCTGAATCGCGAAATCGCTGCCGCAACCGACCTCTGTGGCCTTGATAGTGGGGTATCCCCCCGGCTTTGTCTTCAAGCCCGCTCATTGTGCCGTGGCATAGGGCGGGAAATGTAGCCCACCGGGTGACAACGTGAAGATTTCCACACCGTCCTCGGTCACCGCGACCGAATGTTCAAACTGCGCAGATAGCGATCGGTCGCGGGTCACCGCCGTCCAGCCATCGGACAAAATCTTTACGTGCGGCCGACCGATATTGACCATCGGTTCGACGGTAAAAATCATGCCAGGTTTCAGGGCAACGCCATCACCACGTCGTCCGTAATGCAAAATGTTGGGCGCATCATGGAACAACCGCCCAACACCGTGACCGCAAAAATCGCGCACCACCGAGCACCGATTGCTTTCCACCAACTCTTGGATGGCGGCGCCAATATCGCCCGTGGTGGCGCCAGGTTTGATGACATCGATACCGGCCATCATCGACTGATAGGTAATCTCCATTAGCCGTTCGGCGGCCCGCTTGACCGTACCAACCGGATACATCCGGCTGGAGTCACCGTGCCAGTCATCAACGATCAAAGTGACGTCGACATTGACGATGTCACCTTCCTTCATCACCCGCGAACCAGGGATGCCGTGACAGACCACATGGTTGATGGAGATACAGGACGAGTGCCGATAGCCGCGATAGTTCAAGGTCGCCGGCACGGCATTATTGTCGAGCGCGAATTGGTAAACGTAATCGTCGATGGCCTGGGTGGTGACACCCGGTTGGATTAGCGCCACAATATCGTCCAGGCATTGGGCAACCAACTGCCCCGCCCGGCGCATACCATCCATTTCGCCTATCGCGTAAAGTCGCACGTCGCCGGTATTGCGCAACGGCGCCTCGGCTGCTTCCACATAGGTAACCATCGTCGGCTTTTATTCCTGGCTGGGGATGTAAAAATCCCGATTGTCTGTTCGCACGGCCGGCGCAGTATGCTATGGCGCCGGCGCGTCAATATCATATAAACACAATCCAAACTGAAATCAGCGCTTTTTGCACGGGTAAATTCGTGACCGACAACAATTCACTTCCGCCATTCGGCACCTATGCCCCCAACATTGTGCAAAGGTGGATAATCACCCTGACCCGTGGCTTACCGGAAGGCTGGCTTGGCCGGCGGCTGGCCTTCGCGCTGCGCAAATTGGTGCTCGTGACATTACGCAGACCACTGGACGTCAAGGTGTTTGAACAAAATATGCGCGTTCATCCTTTCGCCAATGTTTGCGAAAAACGGGTGTTGTTCACACCACAGTTTTTTGATCTGACCGAACGCACCGCGATCGCAGATGCTCTGCGGGATGATTTCACGTTCATTGATATCGGCGCCAATGTCGGTGCTTATTCCTTGTTTGTCGCCAGCGTTGCCAAGCCGGGAACAACCATCATCGCAATAGAGCCGCAGCCGGAGGTTTTTGCCCGTCTAACTGCCAATATTCGCCTCAATCCTGGTTGCGCGATCAAGGCGATCAGTTGTGCCGTTTCCGATCGTGATGGCGAGGTATCACTGTTTCTTGGCGGCCAGAACCAAGGCGAGGCAAGTATCAAATTCGTTTCGATGTCAGGCAATGGCGGCACTTCGGTGACCGTACCGGCAAAATCGTTGGTGACGATCGCGTCAGACGAAAATCTCGACCACATCGATGCTTTGAAACTGGATGTCGAAGGCGCGGAAGACCTCATTCTGGTGCCATTTTTCAGCACCGCACCGCAATCACTCTGGCCCCGGATGATTATCCTGGAAAATGCCTCGCAACGTTGGCAGACCGATTGCGTGCAATTGTGCCTGGATAATGGCTACGAAAAGACCATGACTACGCGCATGAATGTGGTTTTGACGCGCCAGGAGCCTTCCTGACTCCTTTCCGCGCTTAACTCACATTCGGTTCCAGAATTGGAATTTTGCCAACCACATTGATTTCCGTTTGCGAAATTTCGCAGGCATAGGCGATCGCCTCGACACCGGCCGCCATAGCCTTATCAAATGCGGCGGCATAGGCCGGATCAAGCTCGCGCGCCAGGCTAAAGCGCTGCGCATCGGTGCGCTGGATCAAATAGACCATCACGGAGCGATGGCCTTCAGCCACCATGTCGGAAAGCTCTACCAAATGCTTGGCGCCGCGCGCGGTCACCGAATCGGGGAATTCAGCAAGATCGGCCTGCCGCAGCAGGTGGACGTTTTTGACTTCCACATAGCAATCCGGCCGATCGTCTCCCTGCAACAGGATATCGATACGGCTGTTGCGGCCATATTTGACCTCCCGCCTCTGAGTCTCATAGCCGCGAAGTTCTTCAATCACTCCGGCGGCAATTGCCTCGCTGACAAGGCCATTGGGATGCGATGTATTGATCCCCACCAGCGCACCATCCACTTCCAGCAATTCCCAGGAATATTTTAGCTTACGCTTGGGATTATCGGAAATTGAAAGCCAGACCTTCAGGCCAGGTTCCTTCAACCCGATCATCGAACCGGGATTGGCGCAATGGGCGGTGACCAGCTCACCGTTTTCAAGCTCTACGTCGGCCAAAAACCGCTTGTAGCGCTTGACCAGCCGTCCGGCGACGAGCGGGGTAGGAAGCTGCATAGGAGACCTTTCCAGAGCACGAGATAGCGTTCTCTATCCCCTATGCGGCTCCAGCGGCTGGCGCAAGCAAACTTTACATGGCGCCATTGCGGAAATCGGAGAAAGCCTGCAGGACTTCTTCGCGGGTGTTCATTACGAAGGGGCCGCCTTGGACCACCGGCTCATTTATCGGCTGTGCGGCAACGAGCAAGGCTTTTGCCGGTTGCTCCTCTGCCCGCAGACGCACCAGATCGCCGGGGCCGAGAACCGCTAACTGGCCGCGCTCCAAAACCACCGAAGCGCCCTCTGCGCCGTCCAGGGTCACTTGCCCTTCATGGACCATGACAAAACCCTGATGGCCGTAAGCAACCGGTTCTTCAAAAGTCCCGCCTGCATCAAGGTGGACATCCAGATAAAGCGGATCGGTGACCACATTGCTCACCGGACCGGAAATACCGGTAGACGTCGTGCCGGTAATCACCCGAGCCGACGCACCTTGGCCTTCGCGCACATCCACTGGAATGTCGCCCGCCACAACGTCTTGATAGCGCGGCGCGCTCATTTTGTGCGCTGCCGGCAGGTTCACCCAAAGCTGAAAGCCCGATAACAAGCCATCAATCTGCTCCGGCATTTCGGAATGGACGATCCCGGCGCCGGCGGTCATCCATTGAATATCGCCGGGCCCAACAACGCCGTCGTTTCCCTTGTTGTCGCCATGGCGCATTTTGCCGGCCAACATATAAGTCACGGTTTCAAAGCCGCGATGAGGATGATCGGGGAAACCAGCGAGATAATCTTGTGGCGTGTCGGAATGAAACCAATCGAGCATCAAAAACGGATCAATCATCGGCACATCGTCGGTCATGATCAGCCGCCGAATGCGCACGCCGGCGCCTTCCATGCCCTCAAACCCGGAGGTCGTCAGCGTCGCACCGCGTAATTTCGATGTCTCATCGGTCATATTCGCCTCCTGCATTGGCAATGATTAAACCACAATATGGAGCGGCCGGCGCCAAGACAGCAGTGGCCGGCGATAAACGCATTGTCTTTGGATAGTGGACAATGGATGCGGGGGTAATAATTGCGGTGCTTCGTCGGAATCGATCGATTCTACCAAACAAATGGTGCGGACGGCGGGACTTGAACCCGCATGGCCTAGCGGCCGACAGATTTTAAGTCTGTTGTGTATACCAATTCCACCACGTCCGCCCGCTGTTCTGCCTTATTCTTCACCTGTGCCACAGGCAGGCACCTAAATCGCCGATCCGAAGCCCGATTTCAAGCCGCAATGTCAATGGCAGATGGATTTGACCTCGGTTAGGGATCCATATCTTCGAGATTGGCGGCAATATCCTGGTGAAAATGCAATATGAAACTGCCAATGTTATGCGACTCAACCGACCGATTGCCCATACACCGGCAAATAGAATTCATCACATCATAGAATTTCATAACCAATATTGGACGCTTAGACCGGTTAAATGGTAACTTTATCGACATTATTCTGCATGACTACTGGACGGGCATATTGAAACAATATATTTCCGATCTACAATTAAGGTAATGCGGGTAACAACGGAAACCTAAGATGCCAAAAACACAATCACATCCAATAGATGTACATGTCGGCTCACGGATCAAAATGATTCGCAAGATGAATAGCCTGAGCCAGGAAAAGCTTGGCGACGCAGTTGGCGTCACTTTTCAACAGGTTCAGAAATACGAAAAAGGTACAAACCGGGTCGGTGCAAGCCGGCTGCAACAGATCGCAACCGTTTTGGATGTTGATGTCGGCGTGTTCTTTGCCGATGCACCATCAACAAATCAAACCAGCAAAGCCACGGGCACGTTTGACCTGTTCAAAACCTCGGAAGGCGTGCGCATCGCCCGCGCGGTTGCCAAGATACAGGATCCCCTGGTACGTCAAAAATTGGCGGAACTGGTTGAGGCCACGGTCGCACTGGTTGGCGACGAAAAAGCCGCATAAAGCTCAGGTCCTTGCAAATAGTCGGCGGGTAGCGCTAGGTTAACCGCCGGGACCTGAATCATGCCATCTACAGAACGTCTAAATATCGCCCAGTCGGCGTTTGACTTCGTCGATACGGTGCAGGGGTTAAACTCTCCCGAGGAGATTCTTGAACGATTTTCGTTTGAGATTTCGCAATTCGGGTTTGAGTCGTTCCTGATCACCGGCATGCCCGATCCCAAGGAAAACCTGCAAGATCACGTCCTCCTCAGCGGTTGGCCGGAAGAATGGTTCGATCTTTATATGGAGCGGCAGTTCTATACGGTTGATCCAATCGCGGCCCAAGGGCGGGCCACGGTGGATTCCTTCCGATGGAGCGACGTGCCGATTCCGACGGACAACGATCAGCACCCGGCCCATGAAGTCATGTCGGCGGCGGAGGATTTCGGACTGAACGAAGGCTTTCTTGTTCCCATATTCGGGGCAACGGGCTTTCAGGCTGCCGTAACCATGGCCGGCAGCAAGGTCGAACTGGAAGGGGATATCAATCCCGCCCTCCAGTTGATGTCGATATACGCCTATAACCGTGCGCGGGATTTAATCTGCGGCTCTGATTCCATAAGTTGCGAGCCCGTGCTGACCCAGCGCCAACGGGAAGTTCTTACTTGGACTGCGCGCGGTAAAAGCTCGTGGGAAATCGGCATGATCGTGGGTATGTCGGAACAAGCGGTCAACAGCTGCGTCCGCCGTGCCTGCCGCAAACTCGACACTGCTAATCGCGCTCACGCCGTCGCTGTTGCGATCCAAAGTCAGGAAATCGACCCCTAAAATTCCCGGGTACAATTATCCTTTGATGCCGTATTAGCAATTGGCACGAGTGCGCCCAACCCCGCCGCTTTCCATCCAAGAAAATTTTCAGCGCAAGCGAACTCACAAAATATATTCTACTTCTAAGTGTATTTGAAATTCTATAAGCTGCGAATATCATCTGATTTCTACCGGCAATAGATGTCAAGAACCAGATCTAGCCCTTCCCCTCCGTCGCTAAACACCCAAAAGTTGCTGTCGTACTAATGGCAACTTCGGAGGGATCTAATGGGAATTGGCGTTCATGTGGTCACCGCGGCCAATCGGCACCTATACGCAGATCAAATAGAGGACCATTACCGCCGCCGTCATGAAATATATGTCGGTGAACGCGGCTGGATGGATTTGGACCGACCCGACGGACGGGAAGTTGATCAGTTCGATAATCAAGATGCGGTCTATCTGCTTGCACTAGAGGGCAACAAAGTAGTGGGCGGATCACGATTGGTTCCGACACTTTCACCCCACCTTATCAGCGACGTCTTCCCCGACATGGCCGCTATACGCGGTATCCCCTGTGGTGAGGATATCTACGAATGGACCCGCATATTCGTCGTTCCGGAAAGGCGCGAGGAAAACAGCTATTCGCAAGTCGGCTCGCAGGTCATGTGCGCCATTCAGGAACTGGCGCTTGAGGAAGGCATCGAGCGACTGACCGCGATTGTTGAAATGTGGTGGCTGCAGAGATTTTTTGACTGCGGATGGGATCCCCAGCCCCTGGGGCTGCCGCGCCTTCTCGATGGCTCCTACGCAATGGCCATTGAAATGAAGGTGTCCGACATCGCGCTTAACACCACCCGAGAATTTCGAAATGTCACAGGTCCGTGCCTTGAACGCCACGGGCCACAGCAGGAATTGGTTGCAAACAGGGAAACGAAATATGTCCGAAGTGCTTGATATTACGAGTAGATTACCGAAAAAATGCTCCGCGCGATCAACTATGGAGAAAACGCTTGCGAAAACGGATAACCCCGCAGCGATCATGGAGCTTATGTATTGGAGCCAGGATCCTCACCTGAAGCACATCATGCGCAATGTCATAAAATTACCGGAAGACAAACGCGCCACCCTGGATGTCTTGCTGGTTCTTGCAGTCGAAGGTGTGGACATCAAAATTTCGGAACATAGCCAGGGCGATATTGTTCTTTCGATTGCGGGTCGGCAATAAGAACGAGACTCCGATGGGTAGATGCTTGACCGCCGGGACGAAGCCTAACAAAAATGCTTGGATGTGGGCGGCGGTGATATTACCGTCGCCCTATGACAGATTTTACCGGACCTGACCTGTGCGCGCTCAGCGCTGTAGATGCGGTTACCCTGCTACGCAAGGGTGACGTATCCCGCCAAGAAATTCAGGACGCGGCTTTCGCCCGTATCGCGCAAGTCGAACCGGCGATCAACGCCCTACCGATCTTGTGCGCCGACCGTGCCCGCGAATTCGCCAAGCAACTCACCGGGCCCGGCGACAGTGATGATAGTTGGCTTGCGGGACTGCCGGTCGCCATCAAAGACCTCACCAATGTCGCCGGCGTGAAAACGACATTTGGCTCTCCCGGTTTCGCTGACTTCATCGCTGATAAGACAGACGCCGGTGTCGATCGGATCGAAACCAATGGCGGTGTCGTGATCGCCAAATCCAACACGCCGGAATTCGGCGCCGGCGGCAATACATTCAACCCGGTGTTCGGCCGCACGCGAAACCCATGGAACACATCCCGCAATGCCGGTGGGTCGTCCGGTGGATCAGCAGCGGCACTTGCAGCAGGTGAAGTTTGGTTGGCACAGGGGTCTGATCTGGCCGGATCGTTGCGCACACCAGCCGCCTATTGCGGGGTAGTCGGATTACGGCCAACCCCCGGCCGCGTTCCAGTCGGACCAGGCGACGTGCCATTTTCGACCGAGGGTCTGTCCGGGCCGATGGCCCGGACCGTAGGTGACCTTGCATTGTTTCTGGATGCGATGGTTGGTTTTGATCCGCGCGATCCGCTCAGCCTGGAAAAACCGGCACAATCCTATCAATCCGAAGTATCACGGGCCGGCCAATCCTACCGCATTGCCTATTCACCCGATCTCAATGGCTTCGCACCGGTGGAAAGCGATATTGACACGATCCTGCGCGGCGCATTGGCAAAAATGCAGAAGACCGGCTGCACCATTGACGAAGCCTGTCCGGAACTGCCGACACTCTACGACACCTATATTACTTTGCGCGGCATGCGCTGGGCTAGTGGCCCAGGTCAATTGCCGGAGGACAAGCAACGGCATTTCAAGGACACACTGCGTCAAAACATCGATCTGGGTCACGCCCTGACGACACAGCAGATCTATGATGCTCAGCGCGGCCGCGGCGTCATCTTTGCCAACATGCTGGCGTTCCTTCAAACCCATGATGTGCTGGCTTGCCCGGTGGTTGGGTTGAAACCCGGGCCGATCGAGGAGGAATACCCGCTTTCCGTCGCCGGTCAGAAAATGAACGATTATGTCGACTGGCTGCGCTTCAGCTATTTGGCGACCACGGCAGCATTGCCCGCCCTGTCGTTGCCGGTCGGCTTCACCGATGACGGCATGCCGGTCGGCATGCAGCTGATCGGGCCGCCGCGTGGCGAGGCCAGGCTGCTGGCGGTAGCCGCGACCATCGAACGGCAACTCGATTTACCCACCAAGACGCCGATCGATCCCGTGGTTACCCATTAAATTGCGATAAAGTAAGAGATGATTATCGCCGCTACGGCATGAATCCATTGTATATTCTTCAACCATAACTGGCCTTCGATGCGTCGGTGTGGTTCGATTGCATTTAGACAGATTACCGATTGCGAAGATCCTATTTTACGTCGCCATTTTTCGGCGATAAGGAATTGATAAATAAGGAGTATTCGAATGTTTCGCTCACGCTGGCTTCAACGGATTTCACTTTCGTGGTTGATTGGATTGCTGCTGCCAATGATGTTGGCGACGGCACCGGCCAGGGCGGAGACAGAAAACGTCATGCTGATCCTAGACGCATCCGGCAGCATGTGGGGTCGTGTGGATAACCGGCCCAAAATCCAGATCGCCCGTGAGGTCATCGGTCAGGTGCTGTCCGACATGGGCGACAAGGTGAATATGGGCATTATCGCCTACGGCCACCGCAAGAAGGGCGATTGCGGCGACATTCAAACCATCATTCCCGTCGGTCCGGTCAATGCCAAAGCCTATATGTCAGTCATCAACAAGATCAAACCAAAGGGCAAAACGCCGATCACCGATGCGGTGCGCCGGGGCGCCGAAGAACTGCGCTTCAGCGAGGAGAAAGCCACCGTCGTTCTTATTTCCGACGGCTTGGAAACCTGCGATGCAGATCCATGTGTATTGGCATCGGAACTGGAAGAGGCCGGTGTCGATTTTACCGTTCACGTGGTGGGTTTTGATCTAAAGGACGAAGACACTTCAAAACTGCAATGTCTGGCCGAAAAAACCGGTGGCAAATATCTGGCCGCCGACAACGCCAATGAACTCAGCGACGCCATCGGCACGGTCGTGGCCGAGGTCAAAGCGCCTGAGCCAGTTGCAGTTGCGGTTGCGCCGGCGCCCAAACCAGCGCCTGTTGCCGGCCCAACAACGTTGAAAGTGTCTGTCCACCTGGCCGAAGGCTCGCCGGAAATCCCCGGCGCCTACATCTATGTGATCCCTGCCAGCGGCGGCAAAAGCCGGAAAAACGCCGTCGCCTCAGGCAACAGTAACCACACGCGGAAAATTGCCGCCGGCGATTATTACGTTGAAACGGTTGTCGGACAGGCGGCCGGGTCATCGACCGTGACGGTAAAGGCCGGCACCGCCAACAATGTGCAGGTTTATTTGAACGCGGTACAATTGTCGGTTGACGCGGTACTGGCCGAAGGCGGCAAACCGCTGAAAGATGCGTACATCTACATATACGATCCCGATACCGGCAAGGAAGTCAGCCGCGGCAACCAGCGTTATACCTTTACGGTCCCGGCCGGAAAACGCCACATCAAGGCTCACCTTGGTCAGGCCAATGCTGGCAAAGTGATTGAAACCAAACCAGGCGAAAAGCACGACGTTACGATCGTTCTCGATGCCGGTCAGATGAAGGTCAACGCCACATCCGAAGAGGGCGGCGAACCGCTTGAGAAGGCCTACATCTATGCTTACGACCTGGAGACCGGCAAGGAGGTAACGCGGGGCAATCAGCGCTACACCTTTACGATTCCGGCCGGCAGCTACCGGGTTTTAGCACAGCTGGGCAAGGCTCGGGCGGAAAAGGAAGTCGAAATCGGACCGGGCGAAAAACTGGTTGTTCCGATCAATTTGGGATCTGGTATCTTGAAGGTTACCGCCGTCGCCAGCGAGGGCGGGGAGCCGTTGAAACGGGCATACGTTTATATTTATGAGCCAAAAAAACAGGCCGATGGCAGCCGCAAGAAAGTCACGTCCGGCAGCCAACGACATGATTACACCCTTTCCGCAGGGAAATACTTCGTTTTCGTTCAGCTGGAAAAAGCTCAAGCCGGTCAGGAAGTTGATGTGCCGGCGGGTAAGCGCACTGAAATTACCATTGTGCTGGGTTCCGGCATATTGAAGGTCAATGTGTTGGCCAGCGAAGGCGGCGAAAAACAGAAAAAGGCCTACATTTACATCGACGACCCCACCCAACAGGCCGACGGCAAGCGCAAAAACATCACCGCCGGCAATCAACGCAACAACTTTGACCTGCCGGCCGGCAAGTATTTTGTCACCGCCGTACTCGGCAAATCTCGGGCCAGCAAAGAGATTGAAGTTATCGCTGGCAAACGCACCGAAGCTGAAATCATTCTCGGCGCCGGCATATTGAAGGTGGACGTGTTGGCTGAAGAGGGCGGCAAGCCTTTGAAGGATGCCTATGTCTACGTCATGGACATCAACCAGCAGGCGGACGGCAAACGCAAGCAGATTACCGCTGGCAATCAACGCAACAACTTTACCCTGCCCGCCGGCAAGTACTTCATCGTCGCCAACGTCGGCAAGGTCCGCGCCAGCAAGGAAATCGTCGTTACTGCCGGCAAACGGACCGATGCTCAGATCATCGCCGGCGTCGGCACGCTTAAGGTAACGGTGGTTCCAGCCCCAGGCGCCAAGCCGCTGAAAAGTGTGCGGTTCGATGTTTATGAACCTGAAAAGCAGATGGATGGTTCCCGCAAGCGGATCGTCGCAAGCCGTTCGGGCAAGATTTTGAAGCTGCCCGCCGGCAAATTCCGCCTCGTCGCCTTTAAACATAAGGCTCAAGGCATGCAGGAAGTGGAAATCGTGTCGGGCAAAATGACGGAGGTGACCGTCAACATCAATGCCGGGGCATTGCTGGTCAGTGCCAGCAAAAGCGGCACCATTGAATTGTTCTCAGCACAAAAGAACATGGACGGCACGCGCGATAGGATCCACACCTTCCGACCCGGCAGCCCGGTCACTATCCAGGCTGGCTCCTACGTCATGCAGGCGCGGCTGGGCGACAAAAAGGTTGATCAGGTTGTCGAGATCACCGCTGGGAAATTGACAGAGGTGACGCTGGCCGACCTGCAATAAGCGGTGGGTTATTGGCGCTGATAAAGCCGTTGGCGGCTGCCTTTCGTCTCTTCGCCACGGGGCAGCAATATAAATGCTGAATGATCAATCGGCAGATCGGCGATCACGTAGCCGCCAATGGCCGCGTGGTCGATCAGCGCCGGAACCAACCAGGCGGCCTTGGCCAAATCAGAGGTGGGATCACCGGTACCCAGATCAACGTGGATCAGCGCCGCCGGGACTTTTGTACGCGGATGGCAATAAGCCAGTGTTTCGCGGATATCACCCAAAATCATGTGATCACCGTCCGGCACGCATTGCGGATGGGCGCTGACAGCACGGTCAAAGACAAATATCTCCCGGCCCGGCAGCACTGAGCGCAAATGGTCGAATGTACGACCGTTGCCCAATCCCAATTCAAAAACCGGCCCCTCGATATCGGCGATCAAACCAGCGGCGTGTTCAAGCAAATTCTTCTGCGCGGTCATTCGCGCAATAAAATCGTCCAGGCGGCTCATCGGCGCGGACCTCCAAAATTTGTCGGGTAAACGCGCCACCTTACCGATGGCCGCGAAAATCCAGTATCAACGTTGGAACAGGTAAATAGGCTGAGCAGCCAATCCGTCCAGGCATGAATGGGCGCCGATGGGCAGATTTTTCAGTTCAATCGATATTGAGCTTTGGCGATCCGCAATTCGCCCGGCCGCGCCAGGTTCTTGTGGGAAATTTCCACCGTGTGCAAGGCGCCATCAAGAGTATCGCGCCAGTATCGGAGAAAGTTAATGAGACGCGGGAAATCAGGTGCCATGTCGTAGTGCTGCCACAAAAATTGCTGCAGCAAACCAGGGTGATCAGGCAAGCGGTATAGGATGTTGGCGGTCGTCATGCCATATCCGGCAGGTGCTTTAGGATGGATGACCGCCTGCATGCTAGACCTCCCTCAAAATCTCCGATTTCGGTCAGGCAATTGTTCACCAGCGAAAATGGCTTCGCAAGCTAAAAAACGACTAATCATATGTATTTTCAATGAGTTAGCAGCATTACCGCACGAGTGCTGCCAAACTCCAATCGCTTACAAGGTTTTCAGGTAGGCGATAAAGTTATTGATCATATCTGGTTCCAGCGCCACTTCCGGCATATCGGGATGACCGGTCACGATCCCCTCTCCGAGCGCCTCTTCCAAGGATTCAACGGGGTAGAGTTTTTGAAGGTCGCGAAAGGCCGGCGCCTCAGGTGCCGTGCTGGTGTCGTCAGCGCCGATTGCATGACATTGCCCACACATTGTGAACGCCAGATCACGACCCTTGGCCGGATCAATTTTGTCCTCAGCCCATGCCGATGGCAGACAGATCAACGACGCTGCCACAGCTATTATGCCAACGCGTTTATTGATCATTTTCATCCCAGCACTCCCGTCAGGCGGCATTGATCCATCGGCGCGGATCGGTATCAGAACTATCCCGGCCGGCAGCCAGCGCTGCGCAAAGATCTTCGATCGCGTCCAGCGAATGGACCGGTCTAAACTCATTTACATGGGGCAGCATGGCGCGAATACCACGGGCCTTGGCCTGAAAACCATCGAACCGCAGCAGCGGATTAAGCCAGATCAACCGACGGCAGGATCGATGCAGGCGATCCATTTCATGGGCCAGATCCTCATCGCTGTCGCGTTCCAACCCGTCGGTGATGATCAATACAATCGGCCCCTGGCTTAGGACCCGGCGCGACCAATCCCGGTTAAACCGATGGATCGCCGTCGCGATGCGGGTGCCGCCTGACCAGTCATCGACCATATCGGAGCAACAATCCAAAGCTTCATCTGGGTCCTTCATGCGCAATTGCCGGGTGACATTGCTCAGCCGGGTGCCGAACAAAAACGTATGTACCGTCCGTCGCTTCTCCGTCAGCGCGTGCAAAAAATGTAGTAGAACCCGGGTGTACTGGCTCATTGACCCGGAAATATCGCACAACGCCACGATCGGCGGATGAAACTCGTGGGGGCGGCGCCATTTCAGCGAGATGGAATCGCCGCCGGCCCGCATGCTGGCCCGCATGGTACGCCGCGGATCGACCAATCGGCCGCGCGGGGCGGCCACCAAACGCCGGCTTTTGACCTTATCAAAAGGCAGAATCAGGCGGACAATTGCCTGCTTGGCCTTGGCAATTTCTTCCGCCGACATTTGGGCAAAGTCCTTCGCCTGAAGCACCTCGCGGCCCGACACGGTAAATTCCGCCTCGATCTCCACCTGCGGCGCGTCTTTGGCTTTCGGCGCTTCACGTTCTTCAAACATCGCCTTGGATACACGCGATGCCCCGGCTTTCGGCTTTTCAGGCTGCGGCCGCGCCGGGGCCACCGGTGACAGCATCTGCAGCATTTTTTCCACCAGCCCGCGCGGCCGCCAAAACAGCCGGAAGGCCTCGTCGAAAACAATCCGCTGGTCGCGTTTTTTCACGAAGATCGCATGTAGCGTCCAATAAAAATCCTGGCGACTTTCAATACCGGTGACCTCAACAGAACGTATGGCATCGACAACGGCCGCCGGCCCGACCGGCAGTCCGGCGGAGCGCAATGTGCGGGCAAAGAAGACGATGTTGTCGGCCATGCGGCCATCGGGCTGAAGTGTCGTTTTAGCGCCACCACCAGGCATCAGGCGATGGCCATTTCGGTTTTGATCTCGTCGACCAGGCGTTTGGCCTCACTACCTTGAATGCGGGAGATATCATCCTGATACTTCAGCAACACTCCGAGCGTGTCGGAAACGGTTCCCGGATTGAGCGCCAATTCGTTCAACTCGGTGAGCGCCGTTGCCCAATCCAGTGTTTCGGCAACGCCGGGCGCCTTGAAGAGATCCTCGTCCGACCGCAGTTTCTGGACAAAGGCCACGACCTCGCGTCCAAGCCGATCGCCGACGCCAGGGACCTTCAGGCGAACGATTTCCAGTTCCCGTTCCGCGTCGGGATAATCGACCCAGTGATAAAGGCAGCGTCGCTTGAGTGCGTCATGAATTTCACGGGTTCGATTGGTGGTGATGATTACCAATGGCGGTTCATCAGCGCGAATGGTGCCCAGTTCCGGGATCGTCACTTGATGATCGCCGAGCACCTCCAACAAAAACGCCTCGAATGCCTCATCGGCGCGGTCCAACTCGTCGATCAGAAATACCGGCGGACCTTCAGGCGATGGCTCCAGCGCCTGCAGGATCGGCCGTTTGATGAGAAATCGTTCGTCGAAAATATCATTACCCAGTTGCTCACGATCGGCATCGCCGGCCGCCTCGGCCAGGCGGATTTCCACCATCTGCGCGGCATAGTTCCACTCGTAGACCGCGGTGGAGACATCAAGCCCTTCGTAGCACTGCAATCGAATGAGCTTACGGCCAAGGGATCGCGCCAGCACCTTGGCGATTTCCGTCTTGCCAACCCCGGCTTCGCCCTCCAGGAACAACGGCCGGCCCATGCGCAAACTCAGGTGCAAGACCGTCGCCAGCGCCCGGTCGCCGACATATTCGGCGCTGTGCAGAAGTTCCAGGGTTTCATCAACGGAATTCGGCAGGCTTTTTACTTGGTCGCTCATGCGATATCAATTCTCCGATAGGTCCCGGTGCGGCAACATTAAGAGCTACGGGTATGGTTGTATAGGTAGACATATTCACTGTTTTGCCCAGGGCAATGGGCTGGCGAGAAAATCGTCACAGGGATATTGTCGCGGTCGAAATAACGGAGCGGATTGATGACACTGATTTCCACCGATGACGGCGCCAAAATTTACTGCAAGGTCGACGGCGAACCGGGTAAACCGGCATTGTTATTGAGCAATTCGCTGGGCACCAATCTGGGCATGTGGGACGATCAGGTTCCAGTCTTCGCCGAACATTTCCGCATCATCCGTTACGATAGCCGTGGTCATGGCAAGTCATCCGCGCCGGCCGGCGATTACACCATGGATCGGCTGGGCAAGGATGCGCTAGCCGTGCTGGATGCACATGATGTGAACCGCGCTTATTACTGCGGCCTTTCCAAAGGCGGCATGGTCGGCATGTGGCTTGGCTCCAATGCGCCCGACCGCCTGCGCCGCGCCGTCTTTTGCAATACTTCGGCCAATCCGGGCATGCCGGAAGTCTGGGCGGAGCGCATCCGCGCGGTACGGGCAAACGGCATGTCCGCCGTGGAAGACGGCATCTTGGAGCGCTGGTTCACCGCCAAATTTCGCGACACCGCGCCGGCCCGTGTCGACAAAGTGCGGCAGATGCTGCGCACCACACCACCACAGGGCTATGCCGGATGCAGCGCCGCCATTCGAGATATGAATCAGGAAGAAAGTATCCGCACAATCCGGCTGCCGGTGATGGTGGTCATCGGCGAATTCGACCCGGCAACGCCACCCGATCACGGCCGCAAAATCCATCAGGCCATCAACGGTTCAAAACTGGTGGAGATCAAGGACGCGGCGCACCTGACCAACATTGAGCAAACCGAGATCTACAATAAAGCAGTACTGGATTTCCTGCGCGGTTAGCAGCTCGCGGTAGCGCTATTCGTTATTGTCGACACGGGCTTCGGCGCCGGTCCGGAAGGTTTGCGGTGTGGTGCCGGTATGGCGTTTGAAAAACCGTGAAAAATGCGACGGGTCGGCAAAATCAAGATCGTAGGCGATTTCCGAGACCGCCAGATTGGTGAAAATTAGCTGCCATTTGGCCTCCGCCAACACCCTTTGGCGGATTAGGTGTCCGGCAGTTACACCGGTGACACGCTTGCAATGTTCATTCAGCCGATCAGACGTCATGTTCATGGCATCGGCGTAGTCGCCGATCAGCCTGGTTTGCCGAAACCGATCCTCAATCAATTGCCGCAGCTGCGCCACCGTCTCATCGCGGCGCTTCAGCGTTACTTTCGAATAGCGATCGGCGGAACGCGCCAGGCGGGCGATCTCGATAACGATCAACGCCAGATAATTACGCATGGCGATCCGAAAACCATCGCGGGATAGAAATCTTTCCTCCAACAATTCCCGCACCAGCGCATCCAACCGATCGAATTCCGGGCCAGCATCCAGTTCAAACAGCGGCCGTTCCATCAACTGGTTTAGGCGATCGCGCACCGATCCGTCGCCATCACGCATGCCGCGCAAAACGTCATCGGTAAAACTGATCACCGCCCCCTTCATGCCATCCTCGAACTTGAAAGCATGGACCACGGTGGCCGGTAGCAGGATCACGCACGGGCCTTTGAAGTCCATCCGCTCAGAATCGATATCGCAGCCGCCCTGGCCGCTGACGACGACCAATATCTGGTGCAAATTGCGATGGCGATGCGGCGTGATATGCCAGTTGTGTCGGCGTGACCGGGCTTCGATCGTCTCTACGTGGATGAGATCGAATACCCCATCATCGGCATCCTCACCGTAAAGATGGTAGTGCGGAATATCTTCAGCGATATTCATTCCACATCCAATCGAGCCTCATCCCACTCTAGACGTTATGGTACCGGCGCTTGAAATAAGCCAGCGCCGATCCTTGCCGGCCATCCATTATGTCCGTCACGGTACCAAAGACAACGCTGTGGGTGCCGATTTCGGCGATTTGATCAACATGGCAATCAAACGCGACGGCACAGCTCTTCAACAATGGCGACCCTGACTGGCTGACTGACCAATCATCGGCGGTAAATCGGTCCGGCATTTCAAGCTGCGTCCGCCCGGCAAATGTGTCGGCAAGCTGCTGCTGGTCGGCACCAAGAACATTGACGCAGAACCGGCCATTGGATTTCAGGATCGGGTTTACCGCACTTTCCCGGCGCACGCAGATCAATAGCGACGGCGGCACGTCGGTAACCGATGCGATCGACGAAACGGTCAGGCCGATGCGCCCGGCCGCGCCGTCGGTGGTCACAATGGTCACGCCTTGCGCCATCTGGCTCATGGCATCGCGATAGGCCGCCGATGTGACAACGCCGATGGGCGCCAGGCGGTCGATTTCTGATTGGTCCGTCATCTAAGCGCGTATGCCCTTCCGTCCAGGCCGAAGCCAATAGCGCCTCGTCCGTGTTCCTCGTCCATGTACATTATAACGCTTCCAATCCGCAAAAAACCCCCATATCGCATCAACTTTGCGAATCCACTCAGTCGACGCTGAGTGCTTCTATTGATGTGCCCAAGTGCGGCTGATATTAGAGGTTACTCGGGGGAACTGCTGACATTGCGCGAAATTCAATAATCAATCACGCGCATTCGGCATTGCTGACATATGACGAATATCATCGAAGTTCACGGCGTGCGTAAGGCTTTCGGAAGCCTTGTCGCCGTTGATGATTGCACTCTGGCAGTTGAAAAAGGTTCGGTAACCGGCCTGATCGGTCCTAATGGCGCCGGCAAATCCACTCTGTTTAATATTGTTACCGGCACCCTGCCGCCGGATGCAGGCACTGTGATCTTTGACGGTGCCGATGTGACCGGTTTGGCGCCGCATGAACTGTTTGCCAAAGGGTTGTTGCGAACCTTCCAGATCCCCCATGAGTTTTCCAACATGACGATCATGGAAAACCTGATGATGGTGCCGGGTGAACAATCCGGCGAGCAATTGTTTTCCGCCTGGCTGAATTGGAGCCGGATCGCCCGGGAAGAAACAGCGATCCGGCGCAAGGCGGAGGAAGTCGTCGCGTTTTTGCGGATGTCCCATCTCAAACATGAATTGGCCGGCAACCTGTCTTGCGGCCAGAAAAAGCTGCTGGAACTGGGGCGCACCATGATGGTCGATGCCCGTGCCGTGTTGCTTGACGAGATCGCCGCCGGGGTCAATCGCACGCTGATGAATGATCTCGCGGCCAATATCGAACGCCTCAACAAGGAACTCGGCTACACGTTTTTTATCATTGAACACGACATGGATTTGATCGGCCGATTGTGCGATCCGGTGATCGTCATGGCCTCTGGAACCGTCATGACATCCGGCACGATCGATGAAATCCAATCCGACGAACGGGTCATTGAGGCCTATTTCGGCGGCGGCGTGGCGGAGCCGGCGTTATGACATTGCTTTCAGTGGATGCCATTCACGCCGGCTATGGCGGCATGAACATTCTCAACGGCGTTTCCATACAAATCGACGCCGGCGATATCGGCGTCATCGTCGGCCCCAATGGCGCCGGCAAATCAACGGCGTTGAAGGCCATCTTCGGACTGCTGACGGTCTCCGAGGGCACCATCCATCTCAACGCCGACAACATTACAAATCGCGCTCCGGAGAAACTGGTCAAGGACGGCATGGCGTTCGTGCCGCAGGAGCACAATGTCTTTGAAACCCTGACCGTGCACGAAAACCTGGAAATGGGCGCCTTCACCCGCCGCGATGATTTTTCCGGCCGGCTCGACCATATCTACGAGATATTCCCGCCGCTGAAGGAAAAACGCCAACAACCCGCCGGTGAACTCTCCGGCGGCCAGCGCCAGATGGTGGCAATTGGTCGGGCGCTAATGGTCGATCCGAAACTGCTTTTACTGGACGAACCGACAGCGGGTCTATCGCCGTTGTTCATGGGCGAAATCTTCGATCGGGTCATCGCCATCAACAAATCCGGCGTCGGCATCTTAATGGTGGAGCAAAACGCCAAACAGGCGCTGGCCATCGCCCATAGAGGCTTCGTGCTGGCCGCAGGCCGCAACCGGTTTACCGATACCGGCCGTAATCTTCTGGGCAATCCGGAAGTCGCCAAAAGCTTCTTGGGCGGATGAGGCGGCCATGAACGAAATCGTCTTCTTCATCAATAAAGTGCTGATCGCTGGCTCCATTATTGGCTCAATCTATGCTCTGGGCGCCATCAGCATCACCTTGGTGTTCGGGATTTTACGGTTTGCCCACTTTGCCCACGGCGACTTGATGACTGTTGGCGCTTTCATCGCCCTGGTGACCGCGCATATCTTCCACAACATCGGGATTTCCGCGCCCTTGCCCACCGGGTTCATCGCCATGCCGGTGGCGATGATCCTGACCGCCCTCATTGCCGTTTTGCTCGATCGCATGTTCTATCGACCGCTGCGCACCGCCAATGCCCGACCGGTGGTGATCGTCATTTGCTCCGTCGGCGTAACACTGATGTTGCAGGGCGTGCTGCGGTTATTCGCCGGCACCTCGACCCGCCACTTCTTCACCTTCGAGCAAAAAGCCCGCTACGTCCTGGAGCTGCCGTTTGAGCTAGCCAGACGCAAGATCATCTTTACCGAACCGCAGGTTCTGCTGATCGTGTTCACCGTCGTCGCCATCGTCTCACTGCATTTTTTCCTGACCAGATCGCGGCTCGGCAAGGCTATGCGGGCAATGTCGGATAATGCCGACTTGGCGCGCATTTCAGGCATCAATACCAATCACGTCGTCTGGGTCACCTGGATCATCGCCGGCATGCTGGCTGCCGCCGCCGGGACACTGCTGTCCATGGATGTCGTGTTGAAACCGGACCTAAGCTTCAACATCCTGCTACCTGTGTTCGCCGCGGCGATCGTTGGCGGCGTCGGCAAGCCCTATGGTGCCATCGCCGGCGGTTTCGTGGTCGGCTTTGCCGAAACATTGTCGGTGTTCAATTGGTCGGTCCTGCTTAAACATCTCAATCCCTACCTGCCGGACCTGATGCAGATTCCGCCGAAGCTGGCCTTCGTGCCGACGGAATATAAGATCGCTGTTCCCTTCGCCATCCTCGTGGCCGTGTTGGTCTGGCGCCCGACCGGCATCTTCAAAGGGCGGGTGCTTTGACATGAGTAAGGTCACCCGCGAAATCACATTGTTTGCCGGCCTATTGGGTTTGATGGCGATCATCTGGACGACCTTCGGATCGGCTTATACCCTGCGCATGTCGATCGAAGCCATGTGCTACGCCATGCTGGCATTAGGCCTGACCATCCAGTGGGGCTATGCCGGATTGTTCAATGTCGGCGTCATGGGCTTCGTCGCCGTCGGCGCCTTTACCACCGTCATATTGTGTTTTCCTATCAATGCCGATTTCTGGAATTCTGATAACCCGGCGGCTTTGGGCGGCGTCCTGCTGCGGCTCGCTGTCGGCGTTGTCATCGTCTTTGCTGTCAGCCGCATCGACCGGATCGGTGCCTCGCGAAAATTCCGCAATTGGATGATGTGGATCGCCATCGCCGTCGTCTACCTGACTGTCTCTAGCGCTCTTGATCCTGTGGCCCGCAACATCGAGGAGACCTCCTATTTCGTCGGCGGCCTGGGCCTGCCGGTCTGGATCGGCTGGATTGCCGGCGGCCTGATGGCCGGAGTGGTCGCCTGGCTGATCGGCCATATCTGCCTCGGCCTACGCTCCGACTATCTGGCAATCGCCACTGTTGGCATTGCCGAAATCATCAAAACACTCCTAAAAAACGCCGATTGGCTGACCAAAGGCACATTGACCGTTTCGCCGCTACCGTGGCCGGTGCCGACCCCCAACGACGTCGGCTTTATCGCCGCGCGGGCGGGCTATCTGTCGATCACCGCCGCCATGGTGGTGGTCATTTATCTGCTGGTGGAGCGCGCTTACAAGGCACCGTGGGGCCGGATGATGCGCTCCATCCGTGACAATGAAATCGCCGCTGAATCCATGGGCAAGGATGTCAATCGGCGACGCCTGGAAATCTTCATCCTCGGTAATATTTTCATCGGCATCGGCGGTGCGGCGCTGGTCACCTCGGTGCGCATATTCGACCCGTCCGGGTTTATCCCCCTCTATCACACCTTCCTGGTTTGGGTGATGGTGATACTCGGCGGCTCCGGCAACAACCGCGGCGCCATTTTCGGCGCAGTCTTTGTCTACATTTTGTGGACCATGTCGGAGCCGGTGGCGATCGTGCTGTTCGACTACATCGAAATATGGGGCCGGCAATGGTTCGACTGGGATCCACCCCGTGATCTGGACTCGCGGGCACTGTCCATGCGCGTTTTCGTTATCGGCCTGGCTATCGTCCTGGTCCTGCGCTACGCGCCCAAGGGGCTGATCCCGGAAGAAGTCATCCGGCATGGCGGGGATGATGGGGACGGAGACAAGACGCCAAGTCCGATGATGTAATTATTGGAAACGCGTCTAATTAGCCAACCCGAATGCCCGACCAGGCTCGTATCTTGCTTTCGCGGTTTGATGGCTAAGAAGGGCACATGAAATTCAAACGGCAACGAGTACGATCCGCTCGCGACCGGCGATAACCTTAAAGACCCCAAGTAAAAGCAGGCAAACAATGATCATGCCGCCGCCAAGGGAAAACGCCATGTCAGCGCTCCCGGCGGCTACAGACATATGGCCTGCAAGTGCAGGTGTCACGAAGATCGCAAGATAGTAAAGCGTGAAGAACAAACCCATCCCATGCGCCCGGTTGCCGGGCATCAGAACTTCGGCAGGCAGGCTCATGATCGGGCCGGCGGCCAGCCCGCCAAAGACGCCAAGGGCGATGAACATTGGCACGATCTGCTGGCTCTGAGGCGTAATCAGCAGCAGAATGGCAAATGACAGCAGGCCAAATGCCAGAACAACGTCTCGGCGTTGAAGACGGTCGGCGACCATCCCACCCAATGGCACGGACAGGGCAACAAGCCACAGCACGATGCTAGTGGTTGAGCTGGCCGCAGCCGCACTCCAGCCGCGCTCAACCAGCATCGCGGGACCAAACCCGAATATCATGCCAAGCGCGGAGTTATAGAGCCCCCAGATAACGGCAGCCAGCAGCACGCAGGCCAACGCAGAACCATGCAGGCGCGATGAAGGCGTCGCGCCTGAAGCGACGGCCGTGCCGGGCGGGCGGTAAAAGACGACGAGCAGAATAAGGCCAATCCCGACAAATCCGGAGACAAACCCCATCGTCGCCGACAGTCCGATCGTGTCAGCCAGAGACGGCAGCACCAGTAATGCGGCGGCAATTCCAACCGGCCATGAATTGATGAATATCCCCATGGCGGTTGCCAGCTTTTGCCCGGCGAACCAGTCGGTCACCATTTTCGTCATCAACACATTGAGAATGACACCGCCAATTCCGGCGAGAACCCTACCTGCAATCTGCGTCTCCCATGTGGGCACCAGCGCAACCACCAGCCCACCTGCCAGCATCAGCACCATGCCAAAGGCGACCGTTTCCTTGTCGCCAAACCGTCGGCCGATAGCGGCGCCGGGAAAAGCGATCATAATTCCAGGTGATAGATACAGGCCGATCAGCAGGCCGATATCAGCCAGTCCAATGCCAAATTCCCCCATCATGATAGGCGATAAAGCCGCGACGGCCTGATACTGAAACGCCATGGTGACACGGACGGTGAATAACAGTGCGAGTATGCTCCAACGGTTGCGCATGATTTCCTCCAAAAGCCGGTTTTCACAGAGGAAATTAGCCCAGGCTGGCGATCTCAGGTATCGGGCGAATGCTCTAATTCGCCTACATCATCCGCTGTATTTCGTTACAGCAGATGTGCTAACCTTCCAGGGTGAAGGCTGACCCCTAGGGCATGCGACGGGCATTGGATGAAACAGAATAAAAACAACCAACCAATACCCCTGACCGAGAGGGAAGATGAGATCGCACAGGCCTACGCAAGTGGTGACAATTATCATCGGATTGCGGAGCGTCTGTTCATTGCGCCAACCACGGTTCGAACCCATCTGACTAATATTTTTCGGAAGCTGGGTGTTTCGTCAAAACTCGAGCTTCACAAAGTGCTGAGTGGCCAGCAATTCGGGAACCAGGAACATGATGGCGACGCGGCTGCGCTAATTTCCGAACTGGCGCTCAGCCTTGAGGAATCAATCGCCCGGGAACGGGCGCTCGGCGAGGTTCTTAGGATAATTAGCCGATCAAATGGCGAATTGTCAGAAGTTGTTGCGGCAGTGCTTGGTCACGCCCTGGATCTCTGCGATGCAGAATTTGGGATATTGTTCGAATACAATCGTGAAACCGGATCAAAAGCGACATATTCCAAGGGCATCCCGAAACCCTTCGATAACTGGCTCGCGCATAAAGGTGAGTTTCAGGCAAGCCCCCACACGGGGCTTGGCCGCGTTATTGCGACACGGGAAGTGGTCAACATTGCAGATGTTTGCGCAGAGGATATCTATCGACGCGGCGATCCGCTTAGGGATGCAACGGTTGATTTAGGCGGCGCCCGTTCCTTTGCCGCCATACCGATGTTGGCGGGTGACCGGTTGATCGGGGCGTTCTCAATCTACCGGCAACAGGTCCGCCCTTTTGGCGCGAAAAGCCTGGAAATTGCACGAATCTTCGCGGATCAAAGCGTCATCGCCATAGAGAATGCTCGCCTCTTGAGCGAGGCGAGATCGAGTTCATAGATTAGATTGTGTCACGGTTTGAAATTGCCGACAGACATTTTGTAAGTTGCTCAAGGACTGTCCCTCAAAACAGGTCATTCGCGTTCAAACCGGTGTCCAATTTGAACGCGAACTGATCAGAACGCGGCTTTCCACTGTTCGGTATCCACGAACCACCGCTCTTCGTAAATTTTGGCATCGGTAAACTTGAACAGCACTGCCAGCTGGCTGCCTTCAGGAACACGGTCACTCGTCCATTCAACGAGCGAGACAATCTCGCCTGATTCTCCGATCTGGCGGATCGACGTTATGTTGAAACCAGGCGGCAGGGCAGCGCCCAGATTGTCGAGTGCGCCGCGAAACGCGGCTTTTCCATTCAGCACGTCATTTTGACCGGGCATCGCGAAAACCATGTCGTCGGTATAGTCGGCTACCAGCACATCCCAGTCTCCACGCCCAACCGCGTCCCATCCGGCTTCAACGGTTTGCGCGTCACTTGTTGTCTGTGTCTTCAGCATTTTAAATCTCCCTTCGTTGCTATAGTCTTGCAACGTTAGGAGGCGCGCGACCGGGGCGGTATCGGACAGGTGCTCTATTCTGGCTACTGCAGTTGTAGTATTTCGCATAAGGCATCTGCGTGGAAACCGGATTATATCCGGCCGCGCCGAATGGTTCTTGAGGTGGATTTTGAACAAATCGGCGTCGCAGGTTGAGCAGCTGAGCTCCAGAGAAGAGGAAATCGCAAAAGCCTTCTCAGACGGAGAAAGCTATAATCAGATCGCCGACAGGCTCTGCATTGCGCCATCCACAGTCCGAACTCATCTGACGACCGTTTACCGAAAACTGGGTGTTTCCTCAAAACTGGCACTACACAAGCATTTTGCGGGAGAGGCCCGAAGATCAGATACCGGCGGCCGGCACGTACAACTTCCCGACAAACCCTCCATTGCCGTTCTCGCCTTTGAAAACATGTCCGGAGATCCCGAACAAGAGTATTTCTCTGACGGGATAACGGAAGACATCATCACGGCGCTGTCGCGCTCGCCGTGGCTGTTCATTATCGCCCGCAACACCACGTTCACCTACAAGGGCGAAAAGGTTGACGTGAAGCGTGTCGCGGAAGAACTGGGCGTCAGATATGTGTTGGAGGGTAGCGTACGCAGATCAAATGACCGGATCAGAGTAACAGCGCAGCTGATTGATGGCACCACCGGCGGGCATGTCTGGTCGGAACGCTATGATGGTCAGCTTGCTGATGTCTTTGATCTGCAGGACGAGATCACTCAAAATGTTGTTGCCTCAATTCTTACCCGAGTACATCTGACCGCAAGTGAACCGGTGGAACGGCGCCCGCGCCCGGACCTGACCGTATGGGAACTGACCATGCGCGGCTGGCACCTATTATACGATTTTTCCCCTGAAAGCTTTCTCAAAGCCGAGGCATTCCTCAAGCAAGCGTTGGAACACGACCCCGATAGTCCAGAAGCCAATTTGGTACTTTCGGTAATCCATTATCATAACGTAGTTTTGGGCTTTGCCGAGGACACTCAAAAGACGGCGACATTGGCCCATGAGCTCGGGCGCCGGGCAACCCGATTGGACGATCGCAACGAATATGCCCAATGGGCGCTTGGGCTCAGTTGTTTTGCCCTGCACCGACACGATGAAGCCATCACGGCTCTTGAACGAGCCGTAGAACTCAATCCGAATTGCTCGGTCGCTTCCGGCAGCCTTGGAACCGCACTGGGTTTGGTCGGCCGTGTCGACGAGGCGATCGCCAATCAACAAATAGCGATCCGGTCCAATCCGCGCGATCCCAGCATCTTCTTTCGGTTCAGCGGCATGGCTTTGGCGCACTATCTGGCAGGCCGTTATGATCTAGCCGTCGAATGGGCATCCAAGGCCGTTCATCTCATGCCACAATGGCATTTCGGTCAATTCGTTCTTATCGCCAGTCTTATGCGGGCTGATCGCGAGGCTGACGCGAAAGCCGCTGTGAAGAACTGCTATGATGCACTGCCAGATGCATCGGTCTCTCATCTCGATCGGATGCCCTTGAAAGACGCGGCTGAAATGGAACAGATTCGAGATTGCCTGCGCAAAGCAGGATTGAAGGATTAAAAGTCGGGGTCATCCCGAGTTTCTTTCCAGCCTTATGGTGTCGTTCTGATGCTGAGCTATGCCCCGCTCGGCCTGATCCCGGAAGAGGTTATCCGCCATAACGGGGATGATTGGGGTGATGTGAAATCGCCGGAGGCGGCTTAGGTCGCGCAATGAGGTTGAAATGCGGATAATGTGCCTGAACGGCTGGGGCGGAAAACTGCATGGCAGCCTAATGCCCTATTTGCGCGAGACGTCGCCTGATGTGCTTTGCCTGCAAGAAGTCGTCCACACCCCGACGGCCAGCAAGGATTGGTTGACCTACCGCGATGGCGATCACATCCTACCGCAGCGGGCCAGATTTTTTGATGACGTTCGCAAGGCCCTGCCAGACCACGTCGCAATGTTCTGCCCAGCCGCTCAGGGCAATTTGTGGTATGATGAAACCCCGGTTCCGTCGCAATGGGGGCTGGCGACGTTTGTCCATCCGGCATTCCCCATCATTGCCCAGGCCCAATCATTCGTTCACAAAAGCTTTTCACCCGACGGATTTGGAGACCATCCCCGCTCGCGCAATGCCCATGCAATCCGTGTTCACGACTTTGATAAAGGCTGGTCGGTCACCATCGCCTACATGCACGGTCTGCGCGATCCAAACGGCAAAATGGATACGCCGGACAGGCTGGCGCAAGCGAATAAACTGGCCGAACTCGCCAGCTATGTTGCCGAGCCAGGCGGCCGCATGGTCGTCTGCGGCGACTTCAATGTGAAACCGGAGAGCGAGACTTTTACCGTGCTTGGCAATCTCGGACTAACGGACCTGGTGTCGACCCGTGGCTTCGAGAGCACACGCACATCGCATTACAAAAAGCCCGGACGGTTTGCCGACTACATGCTCGTCAATGCGGCGGTCACCGTCGTCGATTTCCAAGTCGTCGAGCAGCCGGAAGTGTCCGACCATCGGCCCTTGATATTGGAGATCTGAGTTTAGTTCTGGGCCTATATCGCCAGACCCTGACATTGATTGCGATATCTCCGACAAGCCTTGCAGTTAGCAGCCGATCCCCCTAATCACAATGCTGACATTGAAACACGGAGCCCCTATTGGAAACCTTGGGATCATTCCTGCTTGCCGCCTTGGCGCTGACCGGCAGTCCCGGTCCGAACACGCTGGCTCTGGCTGCCGTCGGCGCGGCGTTCGGACGGCTGCGCGGGGTGATGTATATGGTTGGGATCAATCTGGGCATGGCTTTGGTTATTACCATCGTCGGGTCCGGGATTTCGGGCTTTTTATTCGCCCTGCCGGGTGCGGCACCGGTCATCACGGCGGTCGCCGCGGTTTATTTTGTGTATCTGGCCTATCGGATCGCGACGGCGCCACCATTGGAGGCCGACGCCGAACCGGGTAACGCACCACGATGGTACGAAGGTGTGGTCCTGTCGCTAATCAACCCAAAGGCCTATGCGGCCATGGCGGCATTGTTTTCAGGCTTCATATTGGTCGCCGGTAATCCTCTCGGCGATACGCTAACCAAGGCGGCGGTGCTGATGCCGACCATTATCACGGTCAATGCCGGTTGGTTGTTAGCCGGGTCGGCGCTCACTCGGTTTTTGCGTCAGGAACGGCTAAGCCGGATCATCAACGTGATCTTTGCGGTGCTTTTGATTATTTCGGTAATCGTCGCGGTGCTAGTGTAGTCAGATCGGTCGGTAATTTCGTCAGCTAGACCCATCCGCCGCCAATTTGCCTTGGGCGACGACATAGCGCAGTGACCGCTGGGCTTCCAAAGGCGACATTTCTTCGAAGGTTTTTAGTACGCCGCCGATATGGGACCCGCTCAATCCCATTTGTTTGGCCCGCAATTGCATGATCCGGTTGAAGGCATCAATGCCCAGATCAGCGGATTTGGCGATAATCGAAATCGGGACTGAGTCCGGGCGAACGATCTGCTGGACCGCCTCTTCGACCGGAATATTGACCATTTCGGCAAGCAGCCACCCAAGATCATAGGGGTTTTCAGCTGCGGTTAGTTCACACACCGCCTCATCCAGGTTCTTTTTGCCTTCTTTGACATCGGCAATCATTACCCGGACGCCAAGCCGGTCTTTGCGGGCAGTTTGGGTTTCCTCGGCAATCGATTGAGCGGCTTTTTCAACAACGTTTTTAAGTTTCCCGACATCGAAATTACTGAGCTCCAGGCGTGCCCGAAGTTCTTCAGAAACCATCGATTTCAGTCGAACTATCGCCGACGACGACATATCAACACGTTGCAGCAGGTTGATTTGAAGTTCCTCGTCGACTGCCGCCTTAGCAACGAGCTTGTCAAATCCGTCTTCTGAGATCTGGGCGCCAGTATTGCCGCTCACCGTCTGCAGGACCGGCATCTCGCCGCGATCGATCAGCGTATCGGTGACCGCTTCTGAAAGCGTCTCGCGGCGGGCGATCGCCAACAGGTGATCTTGCGATTGGGTTTTGGCAATCTCCACCAGGTCATCATCTGAAAACACTTGTGAATTTTCCAAAACCGGCGCCGCGATAGCGCTTTCCTGACAAGCCAGGTTCTTGGCGATTTCCACCGGCAGGCGCTCTTGCGCGCAGACATCCTTGGAAAAACTGGCCCGGACGTCCACTTCGACTTCATTGACAATTTTGTTGACGATTTCAGCAAACAAAAACGATTCCCGTTTTGCCGGGATTTTTTCTGCCGAGAAATACAATTCGGAGAGTTCGCCAAGCAGCAAACGGCGATCATCACTCGATTTATGTGTTGCTAATCCCGCCAATCGCGCAAGAAGCGGCGCGCCTTTATTTTCGTCTGTCAATTGCATTGGACTCGAACCCGGCAAATTTATACCTACGAAACATTGTTATTATTCTAGAAAACAGTGAACAAATGTTTGATTTACAACCATTACGTATCAATAAATACCGTTTTCGCCATAAGTCCCTGTAATATTTACCTAATATAAATTACGCGGTTCGCTTTTCTTAATTAGGTACTTAAGTACCGAAATCTGGAAAAGAATGGCGGGCCACAAGCCGAATTCTTGGGCGAGATTCGAATATCTCACTTCGTGTATTGATTGCTCAAATCGGCACAGAAAAAGCGCCCGGGCGGATTACCCGGACGCTTTGGTATAGCCTCGCAGGCGCTGGATAGCGCTTTATTTAACCACGCCAACCTGCACGAACGTGCTGCCGGAGACCTTCATCTCGACAATCACCCCAGGCACGTCGCCGTTGGCGTCGAATTCATGACTGCCTGAAGCACCCTCGTAGTTGATATCCTTGCCGGCTTTGATGGCGGCAACGGCCTTTTTCCATTCACCGGGCAAAATAACCTCACCCGGGGCCGATGACACTTGCCGCAGCGCCTTGGCGATGCCAGCCCGATCGGCGGACCCGGACTTTTCGATCGCCAACGCCAGCAGGAATGCTGAATCATAGCCTTGCTGAACGAAGATCGCTTTCGGATCAATGCCGGAGGCAGCAGCCATCTCATTGAAGATCTTGGTGCCAGGCACATCAGATGCACCGGGCTTGGTGGTGATCAGATCCTTGGCCGCGTCGGCGCCGATGGCGGCAATCAATTCGTCAGCCACCAGCCCATCGCCACCTGCAAAGTTGGCGAAATCGCCGCCTTCGATCGCCTGGCGGATCACCGTTTGACCAGAGCCGTTGGCATAGGCCAGCACGACCAGCGTTTCCGCACCGCCGGAGGCTAGTGAACCGAGCTCGGCGCGATAATCGGCCTTGCCCTCTTCGTGGGCTTCCTTGCCGGAAACCGTACCGCCCTGGTCGACAAAGGCCTTGGCAAGCGAATCGGCGAAGCCCTTACCGTAGTCGTTGTTGACATAGGAAATAGCAATGGTGCTCAGGCCCTTGCTGAGCAGCAGTTTTGCCAGCATCTGACCTTGATAAGAATCCGAAGGCACCAATCGATAGACCAAGTCCTTGTCTTTCAAGGTGGTGATTGCCGGTGAGGTGGAGGCCGGGGAGACCATCACGACATTGCCGGGAATAGCAGCATTGTTAGCTGATGAAATCGTCGCGCCGGAGCACAAGGCGCCGACAATCGCCGTCACCTTCTCCGAATTGACCAACCGGTCGGCGGAGTTGGCGGCGGCTGTCGCGTCGGCACAGGTGGTGTCACCGGCCGACACCATGAGCTTTTGCCCGCCGACGATACCGCCTTGGTCATTGACATTTTTGGCAGCTAATTTAGCCGCTTCCAAGATCGGCGGAACGAGGCTTTCAATCGGCCCGGTCAGACCGCCGAGAAAGCCGATTTTGACGTCCTCGGCTTGTGCTGCCAGCGGCGCGATAATTGCCGCGGCTGCGGCCGCCGCCACAAGGCGTTTTCCTAGTGAGATACTCATCCCGATTTCACTCCCTCAATCAATTATTTCGCTTGGTGCATTCTTGTTTCGTTGTCCAAACGATGATTTTGTCGCCAATTGTCAGTTTTGTATAGTCTTGGCCAGTATCTGGATCGAGCGACGCGGTTTTCACCGTCCGGTCCAGCCGATAGACTATGAAAGATTGTGCTGCCGATTCTTGACCGGGACTACCGAATGCGACCTCTTCCCGCCGCCATCGTTTTTGCGCTCGTCCTGTTCTGTCAGGCGCCTGCCGCCGGGCAGGAAATATTGATTGGATTGGCCGGTCCGATGTCCGGCCCGTTTGCGGTGTTTGGCAAGCAGATGAAAGCCGGAGCGGAATTGGCGGTGAACCAGATCAACGCCAACGGCGGTGTCCACCAACGCAAAGTTCGGCTGATCATCGAAGACACCAAATGCGAAGGTGACCGTGCCGGCTCGGTCGCCAACCGGATGGTGGGCAAGGAAGTCGCCGTGGTGATCGGGCATTTTTGTTCCCGCTCCTCGATTTCCGCCGCTCCGATCTACGCCCAAAACAAGATCGTCCAAATTTCACCGGCCTCGCCCAATCCGCATTTTACATCCCAACGGCCAAATCCGGCAGGTGGCACCTATCGTCTCGGCCCTAAATCCGATGCCGAGGCATTGGCAATAGCCCGACATCTGGAGCAGCTTCCAAGACAGCAATCGATCGGCCTATTGCACGACGGATCAGCCTACGGCAAAGGCCTGGTAGAGGCGGTGCGATCAGCATTCAGTGACAAACGCCGCAAATTCGCACTAGTGGATGAATTTCGGCCGGGACAAAAAAGCTACAAGCGTCTGATCGCCAAGCTGCACGATTCCGCTGTCGACGTCGTTTTCATCGGCGGATACCACGCCGATATCGGCCTCATCGCCCGCCAAGCCAAGGCCCGTGGCTATGATTTACAAATCATCGCTGGCGATCCAATTTTGACCGACGATTTCGCCGAGGTCGCCAAGGAAGGCGCCGTCGGTGTCGTGGCGATCGCCCCACCTGATCCGGTTATGTCGAAAGCGGCGCAGGAGCTGGTTGCCAAACTTGACGCCGAAGGTACCGATCCGGACGGCTATGTGCTGCCTACATTCGCGGCGCTGCAAATCTGGGCGGCAGCCGGAGCAACTTCCCTGGATTATCTAGCGGTAATACAGGCGCTCAATACGCAGACTTTCAAAACTGTGCTGGGCGAGGTTTCGTTTGACAAACAAGGCAATGCTTCGCTACCTGATTTTATCGCCTATCAATGGACCGAAAACGGCTACCGCCCGGTGAATTGATTCCCTGAAGTTTGGAGTTTTCATGCGTAATCTTCTGACTGATGTTGCTGGAATTAAAGTCGGCAACGTTCAAGATGAAAAACTGAAGTCCGGCGTCACCGTTATCATCCCCGACGAACCTGTTGTAGCCAGCGTCCATGTCATGGGTGGCGCACCCGGCACACGGGAAACTGATCTTCTAGCGCCAGAGCAAACCGTTGAAACTGTCGACGCGCTGGTTCTATCGGGGGGTTCTGCCTTTGGTCTTGATGCCCCTGGCGGCGTCATGAACTTGCTTGCCCAGCAAGGCCGCGGATTGATCTTCGGTGACAAGCGGGTGCCGATTGTTCCCGGTGCGATTTTGTTCGACCTTGTCAACGGCGGGGACAAGGACTGGGGATCACGCCCGCCGTATTTTGATCTGGGCCAGGCCGCCGCTTTAGCAGTAGCGGATGAGTTTGCGCTCGGCTCGGTGGGCGCGGGAACTGGTGCGACGACGGCAAATCTGAAGGGCGGCCTCGGCTCCGCCTCGGTTAGGCTAGAAAGCGGTGTAACAGTGGCGGCGTTGGTGGCCGCCAACCCCATAGGTCGGGTAACGATTGGAGAATCGGCGCAATTTTGGGCCGCTCCCTTCGAGGTCGGCAATGAATTCGGCGGCCTTGGATTGCCGCCCCGTGTCGACGCTGAAGCATTGAGGCCAATCACCAAGGTCGACGGCGCAAGAAATAGGGCAAACACCGCGATTGCCGTCGTTGCGACCGACGCTGTGTTGACCAAGGCGCAATGCAAGCGCCTGGCGATCATGGCGCATGACGGCGTCGCGCGCGCGATTTGGCCGGCGCATATGCCATTCGACGGTGATTTAGTGTTCGCGATTTCGACGGGCAAACGGGAATTGGCAGATCCGGCCTTCGATATGATTGATCTAGGCGCCGCCGCTGCTTCAACCATGTCACGGTCGATTGCACGAGGAATTTACGAGGCAAGTGCGGCCGATGGCGATACCCTGCCGACCTGGAAGGAACGATTTGGTGCAAAGGGGTAGATCGGCATGGGCAGAATTATTCAATCGGCATTCGGTGCCGGTCTTTATGTTTTAGCCGTCTTGTCCATTACTGCCTTGCCGACCAATCACGCTTCCGCCGCCGACGGCCCCTTCATTGTCGCCCATCGTGGTGCCTCCGGTTATCTACCCGAACACACCCTTGAAGCTGTCGCCATGGCCCATCAAATGGGCGCGCACTTCATTGAACAAGACGTGGTTTTAACCCGCGACAACGTCCCGGTAATCCTGCACGATATCCATTTGGAAACGGTCACCGACGTGGAGACCAAGTTCCCCGACCGCAAACGCCCCGACGGACGTTTTTACGCCATCGATTTTGATCTGGCTGAAATCAAAACCCTCAATGTTCACGAACGGGTGCGCGCCAAGGATGGCAAGCCGGCATTCCCAGGAAGGTTCCCGCAAGGCGTGGGCACGTTTCGTGTGCCGACATTGATGGAGGAAATTGAACTCATTCAAGGGCTTAATCATTCGACGGGCCGCAAAGTCGGCATTTTTCCGGAAATCAAGGCGCCGGAATTCCATCACGCCGCCGGCAAGGATCTTTCCCGGATCGTTATCGATGTGCTGGCCCGATATGGCTATCGCGACAAGTCCGATCATGTCTTTATTCAAAGTTTTGATTGGCCCGAAACCCAACGCATCCGCGCAAAACTTGGCTATGCCGGGCGGCTGGTTCAGTTGTTGGGTGAGAACAAATGGAAAATTGCGGAAAACACCGATTATGACGTCCTAAAAACGCCGGCTGGTTTAGCCGCTATTGCCAAGGTCGCCGACGCGATCAGCCCTTGGGTCGGGCAAATTGCTGGTGATCTACGGGCAGCGGCGCCGGCATTCACCGATCTCGATAAAAACGCCAAGGCAGCCGGTCTCTTGGTCGTCCCCTACACCTTCCGCGCCGATCGCATGCCGAAATGGGCGACAAGTTTCGATGGCCTTATCAAGCAGATCATTATCGACCGCGATCTCGACGGCCTGTTTACGGATTTTCCCGATAAGGCCGCCGCCGCATTAGCACGCTAGTCTTTGCCAACCTCTATTATTCGGCGGCTTCCAAAAACTGATCCTGACCACCGGACGTCGCTGGCGCCGGATGATCAAGTTTATTGATCAGCACTTGGCGTTTTGCCAACGCCTTTTCCATATTCGCCGCTTTAACCGGGCCATATCCTCGGATCGTGTCGGGCACATTTGCCAGATCTAAAAGCAGGTCCTGCGAGACAGTACCGGCAGCTTCGATGATGCGATCGAGATCACTCAAATAGCGCTCAATCCAGGCCCGCTCTTGTTGGCGTTCATGGCTGTAGCCAAACGGATCGAACATCGTTCCGCGTAGCCGTTTCATGCTTTTGAGAACGCTTAGGGCGGAGAATATCCACGGCCCGTACTTCCGTTTTCTCGGGCGGCCAGTCTCGGGGTCAACCCGCGACAGCAGCGGTGGCGCCAGCGCGATAGACAGTTTCGCGGTTTTGGCAAATTGCCTGGCCAGCGCCGCCTTGAATTCGGGATCGCAGTAAAGTCGTGCGACTTCGTACTCATCCTTGTAGGCCATCAAGCGATAGAGATTTTCCGCCGCGGCACGGGTCAGGTCCAAATCAGAGCCGCCGCCGACATCGGCTTTGCGTAACCGCGCGATCATGGCGAGAAAACGCGCCGCATAAGCCTTGTCTTGATAGGCTTGAAGCTCGTTTGCCAGGAATCCAATTCGTTGATCGAGCGGCATCGGTTCGGCGATCTCCGGGCCGGCAATCGCCTCCGACAATGCTTCCGGGTTCCCAGCAACAAGCCGGCCAACGCGGAAGGCGTGCAGGTTTTTATCGATCGCCACACCATTCAGCCGGATCGATAGTTCGATCGCCTCGACACTCATCGGCAGATTGCCCGACTGCCACGCATGGCCGATCAGGATCATGTTGGTGTAGACCGCATCGCCGAGGAGTTTTTCCGCCAGTCCGGCAATATCCTGGACGGCAGTCTTTTTGGTCGCCGAACGCACGGTAGATGCCAGCGCTTCCGGTTCAAAAGACTGGCTCTGGCGAATGGTGAATTCCGATGTCGGCGATACGCGGGCATTGAGCAATGCCTGGGTCTTATCGCGGTCGCAAAGGGTCAGAGCTTCCTGGCCGGCCGCTACCAGCAGATCGCCGGCCAAAAGCACATCAAGGCTTGCTGCCGGAATACGTGGGCCTTCGATCGCTCCATCTTTCGGCGCAAAGCGAATGTGCGACGTCACCGGGCCGCCCTTTTGGGCCATGCCGGTCATATCCAAGGTCGAGGCTTTCAGACCGTCAAGATGTCCGGCAACGGCCAAAACACCCGCCGCCGTCATCACGCCCATGCCGCCGATGCCGGTCAACAGCACATTGTGGGTGCCGACGATCGGCTGCCTCTTAGGCACATCCAGGCCGGTAAGAGCCGCATCAATATCAATGGCAAACAGCTCCGACTGCCCCAACTCTGCGCCTTCCACCCAAACAAACGACGGGCAGAAGCCTTTGACGCAGGAAAAATCCTTGTTGCAGCTTGATTGATTGATCTGCCGTTTGATGCCGAATTCCGTTTTCAGCGGTTCAATTGATAAGCAGTTCGATTGTACCGAGCAGTCGCCACAGGCTTCACACACTTTCGGATTGATGAAGAGCCGTAGATCGGGATCTTCATATTCACCCTTCTTACGCCGCCGGCGCTTTTCCGCCGCGCAAACCTGGTCATAGATCAAGACCGAAACACCGGGATACTCAGCCAGCTCACGCTGCACTTTGGAAAATGAATCACGATGCTCGATCGGCACGCCAGGCTCCATGCCTGCGTCGCCTTTCAGAAGGTGCGGACGTTCCGACACGACGACGATACGATCAACGCCTTCGGCGGCCACCTGACGGCTGAGTTGCGGCACTGTCAGCGGACCATCATGGGTCTGCCCGCCGGTCATGGCGACGGCATCGTTGAACAATATTTTGAAGGTAATCGGCGATTTCGCCGCCACCGCCTGACGGATCGCCAGAATGCCGGAATGGTAATAGGTGCCGTCGCCCAAATTAGCGTAGACATGGGTGTCGCGTGAAAACGGCGCCGCGCCAACCCACGGCACACCCTCACCGCCCATCGCCGTCAGGCTGTCGGTCAAGCGACCGGGAAATTCCGCCATGGCGTGGCAGCCGATCCCCGGCATGGAGCGGGCGCCATCGGGAACGTTCGTGCTGGTATTGTGCGGGCAGCCGGAGCAAAAATACGGTGAGCGGCCGGCACCGGCGGCATTTGTTCCCGCCCAGGCCACCTGATCGGCCATCCGGGCGACCATGGCACGCATGGCGTCATCGGCCTCGTCGCCCAGAAAATCAACAAGCCGGGCAACCAGCTCCGGCGCGTCCAAATCGAGAATATCAGATAAAAACGGCGCACCATCCGGTGTCGTCTTGCCCCAGATCGGCGGCCGTTCGGTCTGCGGCCAATGATAGGCGATGTCTTTGAGCTGGCTTTCGATCAGCGCCCGCTTGTGCTCGACAATCATCAAGCGCTCGGTAGGCTTGGCGAATACGGTCAGCCGCTGCGGCTCCAGCGGCCAGGGCATGGCGACCTTGTAGACACCCAGGCCCATCGCGGTCGCACGGGCTTCGTCGATACCGATCAATTGCAATGCCTGACACAGATCGCGGTAGGCCTTGCCGGTGGCGATCAACCCGAACCTGGGGCGCGGCGCGCCAAATCTGACGGCGTCTAGTTCATTGGCGCGGACATAGGCTTGCGCCGCCGGTAGCCGTATCTGCCGCACCAGCGCTTCCAATTCCTGCCGGCCGGCAAGTTTGATCAACCGGTTCAATTCCGTTTTGGCGCGCGGGTCCTCGATGTCGGTTGGCGTGACAAAGCGATGGCGCTCGAGATCGACATTGATGATTTCAGAAGAATCCATCGTGTCGGCAAGCGCGATCAAGGCCGTCCAAAGGCCGCTATAGCGGGACAATTGCAGGCCGTGCAGGCCGTAATCGAGAACGTCTTGGATATCGGCCGGATTAAGCACCGGCATTTCAGCGTCGGCGAACGTAAATTCGCTTTGCGCGTTGAGTGTCGATGACTTGCCGCGGTGATCATCGCCGGCGATCGCCAACACGCCGCCATGGCGCGAGGTGCCGGCGGCATTGGCGTGCTTGAACACGTCGCCGGTGCGGTCGACACCTGGAGCCTTGCCGTACCACATGCCAAAGACGCCATCGAAGTCGCTTCCCTTGCCGGTGATGGTGGCTTTCTGCGCACCCCAAACGGCCGTGGCGCCGAGCTCTTCGTTGATGCCCGGCTGGAAAACAATATCCAATGCTTTGAGATGTTCTTCCGCCCGCTGCAGCTGCGTGTCGTAGCCCGATAGCGGCGAACCGCGATAGCCGGAGATAAAGCCACCGGTTTTCAGATTTGCCCGACGATCGAGCCGTCCTTGATCCAGCGCAATGCGCACCAGTGCCTGAATGCCCGTCATATAGGCTAAGCCGTGTTGGGAGAGGTATTTGTCGTCCAACGAAATAGTCTTTGCCAAAGCGGTCATTAATTTCTCCTGACGGCCTCATCGAGCCGCCTTTTTACCGATTCATTCTTTGACAAATATTTTGGTCGATATTTCGGGAAAATCTGTGCTATTCTCCCGCAAATCACACCAAACTAGGTCATTTTCATCCCGGAACACCCATAATGGCGGAAGATATTAATCTCGACGCGGGGGATATCCGTGTCCTGCGGGTGCTTCAGCAGGACGCCTCTCAGTCGATCGCCGAGATCGCCCGGCAAGCCGGCATGTCACAAACACCGTGCTGGCGACGCATCAAGCGGCTGAAGGAAAACGGCGTTGTTCGCCAAATCGCCGCTGTGGTCGACCGCGAATCCGTCGGCCTGCACTTTGTCGCTTATGCCTTCGTCAAACTGGCGCTGCCATCACGCGAAAACATGGAAGCCTTCGATCGGTTGACCGGCATCTGGCAGGAGGTGGTGACCTGCGAACGCATCACCGGCGCCGTGGATTACCTGATCAAAGTGGTGACGGAAGACATTAAATCCTACGACGATTTCCTGCGCCTGAAACTGCTCGACAATCAATTGGTTTCCGATGTCCAGTCGCGCATCGTCGTCGCCACCATCAAGGATACGGTCGCCCTGCCCCTGCAGGATATCTGAGCGAACCAACAATTTTCCCCACAGCTAGCGGTCGTAGCGCACCGGATCAAACGGTTGCGGATCAACAATCGTACGCCGCTTGCACATCATTTCCGCCAGCAGGCGCCCACTGACCGGCCCCAACGTAAAACCATATTGACCGTGTCCAGTGTTGATCCACAGGCCGGCGTGACGCGGTGCTGCACCGATCATCGGCAGGGAATCTGGCAGTAGCGGCCGGCTGCCCATCCATGGTTCGGGGTCGATCGCATCGGCGACCGGGAACAAACGCCGGGCAGCAAATGTTGCCGCTGTGATTTGCACCGGGCTGGGCGGCGCGTCCCGGTGGGCAAATTCAAATCCGCTCGTCAGGCGAATGCCGTTCTCCATCGGCGACAAGACGAAACCGTTTTCAACGTCAACAACCGGCCGGCGCAGCCGCGCCGCACCGCCAGCACGCAGATGAAGGTGATATCCACGGGCCACGGCAAACGGAAACCGGTATCCCAGCCGTCCCAAGACATCCGAAGACCATGGCCCCAATGCGATCACCACCTGCGGCGCACGAATGCGCCCCTGCGAGGTTTGCAGCGACCAGGCACCCTCGCCATCAGATTCCAAACTTGCCGCATCCGCCGTCGCGAAGGTGCCACCGAAGTTTGAAAAAGCAGCCGCGAACCCTTTTGTCACCGCCTCCGGATTGTTGGCGGTGACTGTCTCCGGAAAGAGGATTGCCTTGAAAAAATCCTGCCGCAGATCAGGCTCAATTTCGCCGATCTCGCCCGGCTCCAATACCGTGTAGGACACGCCCTGGACGCGAGCCTGATGTCGCAGTTCTTGCGCCGCTTCGTATGATTTGGCCGTCCGATAGACCCGCAGCCAACCGCCATCACGGTAGTAGCCTGTCGTGCCCGCCTGGCCGGCAAGTTCCTTGTGTTCGCCAGCCGCATGACGAGCAAATTGCGACATGGCGCCGACGAACCGATCGACACCCCCTGCCCGCATTTCCCGCCGCACCCGGGCAAGCCAGGGCAATATCGCCAACAAGAACGATGGCTGATAGCGCACCGCCATTTGCTGATTAAAAACGACCTTTGCCAGCGCCCAGGGATCCCCTGGGACCGTCACCGGCGAGAAAATCTCGCGCACGATGATACCGCTGTTGCCGGCGGAGGTTTCTTCGCCCGGAACACGACGGTCAACCAGCGTGACATCCATACCCATCCGCTGCAGATGAATGGCGGTGGAAACGCCGACGATGCCCGCACCGACTACGATTGCATCAGCCATATGGTCGTAGCTCCTATACTGCGTCATTGATATTGCGCGCCATACAATCTAGGAGCAAGTAGGCATACACTTTCCGAAACACCCGCCAACATCCTGATCAATGACGATTATTTTGAACATTCTTGCCTGGGTCGGACGTCAGGGCACCCGCGCCGTCGCGGTGAGCATTTTGCTGGGGCTGGTCATGCCGCCGGTATCAGCATTCCTGCGCCCCTATTTCGGCTATGTGGTTTTTTTGATGTTGCTGACGGCCTTCCTCAGAGTCGATGCCGAGGCCATCAAAGTCCGTTTACGGCGGCCGGGGCTGGTGATCGCCGCCTTGGTCTGGATCATGGTGGTGTTGCCACTGATAGCCGTCGCCATTGCGTCGATGTCCGGCCTATCGAACCGGCCGGATATCCTACTGATCATCTTCATGATCACCGCCGCGCCGTCGATCACCGCGTCGCCGGCTTTCGCCTATATGCTCAAACTCGATGGTGCACTCAGCCTGACCATTCTAGTGCTGGTGACCATCGCTACGCCGCTGACGGCGCCGATTTTTGCTGAAATTCTGTTCGACGGCGCGCTGCAGATCACATCGCTGGAACTCGCCGGCCGGCTGTTCGGCCTGCTTGGCGGCGCCATTATCGTCGCTTGGGTATTTCGTCGCTTCATGGGCCGGGAGCGCATCGCAAAGCGCAATGCGGAAATCGATGGCATCAATGTCTGTGCGTTGTTTTTGTTTGCGGTCATCGCCATGGATGGAGTCGGCGCCACTTTCCTCGGCGACCCGCTGCTTGGCATGATTGTCCTGATTGCCAGCTTTGCCGCCGCCTTGTTACAGATGGCGCTGACCATGATGGCATTTTTCGCCGCCGATCGTGCCGATGCGTTCAATATCGCCATTTCAACGGGCAACCGAAACATGGGCCTGTTCGTCGCTGCGCTCGGCAGCACCCTGCCCGATCTGACCTGGCTATATTTCGCCCTTGGTCAATTCCCGATTTATTTCCTGCCGTTGTTCCTGCAGCCCTTATCCCGGCGGATTGTCGGCAATCGAAGTAACCACCGTTGAGCCGTTGGCCCGGCGCGTGCTAGGTCATGTGCCTACCGATTCCGCGCCATACACAAGGTAACCGCATGTCCACTAAGACACTGATCGCTCCCTCCATTCTGTCGGCGGATTTTGCTCAATTGGGTACGGAAGTCGCCGCGGTCGACGCCGCTGGCGCGGATTGGATCCATATTGATGTCATGGACGGCCATTTCGTCCCCAACCTGACGATCGGTCCGGCGGTGATCAAGGCATTGCGGCCACATACCACCAAACCACTGGATGTACATTTGATGATTGCCCCGGCTGACCCCTACTTGGAAGATTATGCCGAGGCAGGCGCCGACATTATCACCGTTCACGCCGAAGCTGGCCCGCATCTGGACCGCAGCCTTCAGGCCATCCGTGCCGCCGGCAAGCGCGCAGGCGTGGCGCTAAACCCGTCGACCCCGGCCGATACCATCGACTATGTACTCGACCGCCTCGATATGGTGTTGGTGATGAGCGTCAATCCCGGCTATGGCGGTCAGGCTTTTATCCCGGCGGTGGTCGACAAGATTGCCCGCCTGCGGGAGAAAATCGGTGACCGGCCAATCGATATTCAGGTCGATGGCGGTGTATCGCCAAAAACCGCCCCGGCGGTCGTCGCCGCGGGCGCCAATGTGCTGGTTGCCGGATCGGCGGTCTTCAACGGCGGCCCGTCGGCCTATGCCGATAACATCGCAGCGATACGCTCCGCCTCGTAGGGTCAGGACCCAATAATATCATTTGTTCTGCGTTGCTCATTTGCTGGCTGAGAAGGCGGGAAAGTGCAGGAAACCTGGTTGGTTTTCAAACTTTTCCAACGCCCTCAGGCGGCAAATGAGCAACGCCCGAAGGGTTCGACGGGGAAGCCCCGTCTGTTGGCAAAGACATCTTGAAAAGGCAACCAGCCTTATCTGCGCTGTCTTTATCAACATTCGAGGCCTCCTCGTCGAACAGAACAAGTGATATTATTGAGTCCTGACCCCTAGGCGGAGTTTGTGGCCTGGGTGACTTCCGGCTAACAATAGGCGCACTATTATTGCGACCGACTGTTGCAGGGATGCGCAAATGAAACACCAATTTCATCGACTATGCCATTTGGTGGCCGTCGGCGCGTTGCTGATATATTGTCCGGCTGCCCTGGCGTCAGATGCCGCTGACCGGTCGATCCTCGGATTTTCGCCAGATGGCGCCTATTTCGCCTTTGAGGAATTCGGCGTCCAGGATGGCTCCGGGTTCCCCTATTCCAGCCTCTACATCCTTGATACCGCGAAAGACGAATGGGTGCGTGGCACACCGGTGCGGGCGCTGCTTAAGAATGACCGCGCCAAGCAATTAGATGCCCGAAATCTCATGCATCGCCGTGGCGATCCCTTCCTGTGGCGCCTCAAAATCGGTCAACAGGGCATGCACATCCTGTCCGACCCGGCCAAAAAAGCGGAAGAGGCGGCGCGATTTGTTCCCTTCACGGTTCCCGATAAAGGTAGTGCCCTGGGTCTCGGTTCGGTTCGGCTGCGGCTCAACCAATTCGCCGTTGACGCCACCCATTGTGCCTTTATCGATGAATCACCGGCGGGTTTTTCGCTGATTTTGGAAGACCGCAACGGCCAACCTCTGCGCATCCTGCAGGAAGACGAAACCCTGCCGAAGTCCCGCGGCTGCGCGCTACATTATGGGATCTCCGATGTGCTGGTCTATCAACGCTCCGGGCTCGGACCGGTGCTGGTGGTGATGGTCTCCGTCTATCGCTTCGGATTTGAAGGCCTCGACCGGCGGTTTATAGCGATCTCCGCCGCCTTCGACGAGACGCCCACGAATTAGGTAAGTGTTGAATTGCCTGAAGCCGGCCCGCTCCCCCGTCCCAACCACCCATAGATGGTACCCTCAGCGGTAGTTGGGACGCGGGAGCGGGCCGGCTTCAGGCAATTCAGGTTTCATCGAAATCGCACATAATCCAATTCTTAAGTCGGATTGGATGAGCTTTGCCGCCGGTTGCCTAGCACTAGCACGCAGACGAGCGCCAGAACGATCAGGATGAGCGCGGCGATTTCTTGTATGCCGATCGGTTCACCCAGAATCAACATGCTGGAATATACACTGACCACCGGGATCGCTAAAGTGCCGATGGCGGCGATCGAGGCCGGGAAGATCTTCACTGTCTTTAAATATGCCCACTGACAAAACAGGATCGGCAGCGCCAATACATAGGCAAAGGCGAAATAGGCCTGAGTGCTGATTTGAGCGAAATCAGGCAATGGCTTCAACATGAACGCGGCAATTGTGATCGGCACGGCGCCAATCGCGAGTTGCCAGCCGACCACACTGACGATTGGCGTTTCCCAATCGACGCGCTTGAAGATAACAGTCCCGATGGCCCATGAGATCGACGCCATCAACATGAAAAACGCCCCAATCGGCGCCGTCTTGAAGACAATCAAGTCAGGCCCGATCAAGGCGCCCAACCCGCAGATTCCGAACAGCAATCCGATGATCTTGTACTTGGTCAGCGCTTCACCCAGCACAAAACTGGAAAGCAGCGCCGTCCAAATCGGCATGGTAAAAGCGATAATTGTCGCGCGGCCAGCCGGTATGAGTTGCAAGCCGTAGGCGGAAAACAGATGCCAGCCGATAATGACAAAAACGGCGCTTATGAGTAACATCGAAATCTGACGGCGCGGTACCCGGATCGAATTGCCCGACGCCAAGGCGATCAACAATAATCCCGTACCGCCGCCGACCAGACAACCGGTGCGAAACCAAAGCACCTCGACCTCCGACACGACGATCTTCATAAACGGCCAGTTGGTGCCCCAAAACAGCGTAATGGCGCCCAAGAGCACGAACCCAGCGGGCGGCAGGGCCTGTTGTCGCGGTTGAGAGATGTCTGATTGCGCCATGGTTTTCTCGGTTTTCGTCGCGCCGGTTTATACCAGTCTCCGCGCCGGCGATAGCGCTACGTTGGCATAGCAGGGCTTCGGTTTGCGATTGCCGCTTCAACCAAATGGAAAGGCGTTCATGCCAGATTGCCTAAATGACCATGGCCGACACCGCGAAAATCCACATTGAACAGCCGCCGCAAACGGTCCCATCGGATCACGCTGCCCGGTCTGAGCTGGGCTTGGCCAGGCGTTTTGGCGTCGGTTTTCTTAATTCCGTTGTCTACGGTTTGGTGATCGGTTTTTGCATTTGGGCAACGTTGATGCTGCGCGAGCAAAACGCCGGCGCGCGCTTGATCGCCGTGGTGATGATGTTTTCCGCCGGTGCCATGTTGGGCGCCTGGTTTGCGCTGGTAGCAACCTGGATCGTCGCCCGCGGTTGGTTTGCGAATCTTCGCCCGCTAATCATGGTGCTGGCACTGACCGGGGGCACGGTTGGCCTGACGGCGTTTTTGCATTTCCTACAATTCCGGCTTTATTTCGCCGAATGGCATGAACCGTCGCTGACTAAGATCTGGCTTTATCAAATGGCCTTCACCGGCTTTGGCGCCGTCGGCGTGTTCATCATGGTCGGACTGCGCCTCTACCTGCCATTCGCCCTGCCGGTCATGTTGATCGCCGCCTGGTGGTTTAGCCGGCGAAAGTAGTGCTTAACACCCAATCGCTGCATTGAGCGCGGCGGCGGGGTCTGTTACACCCGGCGCGCAACGCAACGCTTTCTCCGAGGTCGACAATGATTCCGCGCTATTCGCGCCCTGACATGACCGCCATCTGGTCGCCCGAATCCAAATTCCGCATTTGGTTTGAAATTGAAGCCCATGCCGCCGACGCGCAGGCGGAGCTTGGCGTCATTCCCAAGGACGCCGCCAAGGTGATCTGGGACAAAGGCGGCCAGGCGACATTTGATGTCGCCCGCATCGATGAGATCGAGCGGGAAGTGAAGCATGACGTCATCGCCTTCCTGACCCATCTGGCTGAGATTGTCGGTCCGGAGGCGCGCTTCGTTCATCAGGGCATGACCTCTTCGGATGTGTTGGACACCTGTTTTAATATTCAGTTGGTGAAAGCTTCTGATTTACTACTCGCCGATCTAGATGGATTGCTGGCTGCCCTGAAGCGCCGCGCCTTTGAGCACAAAATGACGCCGAGCATGGGTCGTTCGCACGCCATTCATGCTGAACCAAATACTTTTGGATTAAAACTCGCACAGGCCTATGCGGAGTTCGATCGCGCCAAGGCCCGCATGCTTGCTGCCCGCGCCGAGATCGCCACTTGCGCCATTTCCGGCGCCGTCGGCACCTTCGCCAATATTGATCCCGCCGTTGAGGTCCACGTGGCCAAGGCCATGGGACTGGAGCCTGAGCCGGTTTCTACCCAGGTCATCCCGCGCGATCGCCACGCCATGTATTTTGCCACCTTAGGCGTCATCGCCTCATCGGTGGAACGGCTGGCGGTGGAAATCCGCCACCTGCAACGCACTGAAGTGCTGGAAGCGGAAGAATATTTCTCGCCGGGCCAAAAAGGCTCATCGGCCATGCCGCACAAACGCAATCCGATCCTGACGGAAAACCTCACCGGACTGGCGCGCATGGTGCGCGGCTACGCCATGCCGGCGATGGAAAACGTCGCCTTGTGGCATGAACGCGATATCTCGCATTCCTCGGTCGAACGCATGATCGGCCCCGACGCGACGATCACCCTGGATTTCGCCCTCGTCCGGCTGACCAGCGTCATCGACAAGCTGTTGGTTTATCCCGACCGCATGCAGGCCAATCTCGACAAGCTAGGCGGCCTGGTGCATTCCCAGCGCGTCCTGCTGGCGCTGACCCAGGCCGGTGTCTCCCGCGAAGACGCCTACCGATTGGTCCAGCGCAACGCCATGCCGGTATGGGAACAGGGTGCGGATTTTCTTGAATTACTGAAAGCCGACGCCGACGTCCGCGCCGCCCTGTCCGAAGACGACCTGAGCGCGCTCTTCGATCTGGCTTACCACTACAAGCATGTCGATACGATTTTCAAGCGTGTGTTCGGCGACTGACGCGGCAAATCCAGATTGGACGGTTGCACCGGGATACTGCCGTCACCATTTTATCTTGGCGGCGAGTTGTTGGGTGTCAGCAGTGATGACACCGGCTGACTTTTCAACGCATAGTCCGTTTTAGAAGCTGTTATCGAAGCGGCAAGATAGGCACGCCGCTATCGACAAAGAAAATATCTGCCACAGGTTATTGCCTACCGAGGGGGGCTTATGGCCAATCTGATCGTTTATTACGCCCATCCGGGCCATCAACACAGTCACGTCAATCGTGAAATGGTTGCCCGGGCCAGACAGGTCGACGGCATCACGTTTGTCGATCTTTACAGCGAATATCCGCGCTTCAATGTTGATATCGACAAAGAACAGCAGCGGTTGCTGGATCACGATGTGATCCTGTTTCAGTTCCCGTTCTTTTGGTATTCAACGCCATCGCTGATCAAGGAATGGCAGGATCTGGTTTTGGAGCACGGGTTCGCCTATGGCAACGATGGCACCAAGCTGGCCGGCAAACACATGATGCTGGCGATTTCCGCCGCTGGGCCTGAACACGCCTATACAACCGATGGATATCAACACCATCCGATCCGCACATTTCTAACGCCGCTGGAGCAGACCGCCAATCTGTGCAGCATGAAATTCCATCCGCCCTATGTGCTCTACGCCGCATTGAAAGCACCGAAAATCGGTCTGGCCGAACTCCATGCCGACGGCTATCGCGACCTGTTGGAGGCGATACGGGATGACCGTTACGATTTTGATGCGGTGGCCAACAATGACGTGGTGACCTTCGACAAACTGCCAATCCTGCAGGAGGCCTGATGATGGATGGATTCCTGCTTATTTCGTTCCTGTTCTTAATCGGCGGCGTCATTGCCGTGCCAATTGCTTCCAAGCTCGGGCTCGGATCGGTGCTGGGATACCTGATCGCCGGCATCGCCCTCGGTCCACTGTTGCAAAGCCTCGGCGTTGACGTTGTCAGCCTTCAGCATTTCGCTGAATTCGGCGTGGTGATGATGCTGTTCCTGGTGGGGCTGGAATTAGAACCGCGCATGCTGTGGGAGATGAAGCACAAGCTGCTCGGTCTCGGCGGCCTGCAAGTCGGTTTGACCGCCGCCGCAGTCATGGGCATCGCCATGATGCTCGGCCAACAATGGTCGGTCTCACTGGCGATCGGCCTTGTCTTTGCCCTGTCATCAACCGCCATCGTTCTGCAAACACTGAATGAAAAAGGCCAGATGAAGAGCGACGGCGGACAGGCGAGTTTTTCAGTCCTGCTGTTCCAGGATATCGCCGTCATCCCGATGCTGGCTTTCATTCCGCTGCTGGCCTTGCCGGAATTGATGGATATCGTCCAGGGAAGCGATGTGGGCGGCCATGCCGCCGATGCCGCAAACAACGCCCATGGCGCCGAACCGGCCACCGGCGGCGACCATTCAGGTGGCGAAGACCATGGTTCCGGACCTGGGTTTATCGAAGGGCTTCCCGGCTGGCAACGCGGCCTGGTGACGATTGCGGCGATCGCCGCCGTCATTGTTGGCGGCAGCTATCTCACACGCCCGGTGTTTCGCTTCATCGCCATCGCCAAACTGCGCGAATTGTTCACCGCTACCGCATTGCTGATGGTCATCGGCATTGCCTTGTTGATGACCATGGTCGGCCTGTCCCCGGCGCTGGGCACATTTTTAGCCGGTGTCGTGCTCGCCAACAGCGAATATCGCCACGAGTTGGAAAGCGATATCGATCCGTTCAAGGGGTTGCTGCTCGGCCTGTTCTTCATCACTGTCGGCGCCGGCATCAATTTCGCGCTTTTATACGAGAACCTGGCGAACATTTTAGCCATGACCGCCGGTTTGATGGTGCTCAAGGCGGCGATCCTTCTCATTCTGGCCGTCATCTTCAAAGTCCAGGGCGCCGACCGTTGGCTGTTCGCCCTTGGTCTGGCGCAAGCCGGTGAATTCGGGTTCGTGTTGTTATCGTTCACGGTCGCCAATGGGGTGATCCCGGCGGCGATCGCCGATCAGTTGTTGTTGGTTGTTGCCCTGTCGATGCTGCTGACCCCAGCGCTGTTCATCATTCACGACAAGCTCATCGCGCCACGTTTTGCCGGTGATCAGTCTCGGCAGGCGGATAAAATTGAGGACGCGGGCAGCGTCATCGTTGCTGGTCACGGCCGTTTCGGCGGCATCGTCAATCGCATTCTTTTGGCGGCCGGCATCAAGACAATTGTGCTCGATCACCATTCCGGCCAACTGGAAATGCTGCGCGCCTTCGGTATCAAAGTCTATTACGGCGATGCGACCCGGCCTGATCTATTGCATGCGGCCGGTATTCACGAAGCCAAAATGCTGGTTGTCGCCATCGACAACCGACACCAGGCGACTGAGATGGTCCACCACGTAACCCAGCACCATCCTCATGTTCACGTCATCGCCCGCGCCCTCGACCGCAATCATGTCTATGATTTATATGCCGCCGGTTGCCGCGACATCATCCGCGATACATTTGATAGTTCCGTGCGGGCCGGCCGGTCGGCATTGGAAGCGATGGGGCTCCACCCCTACCAGGCCGAACGTCATGTCCGTGGCTTCGTGGAGTTCGATAAGTTCGCCATCCGGACACTTGCCTCGCTTTATAATCCGGACATTCCGCTACACGAAAATGAGCCGTATGTGGCCCGGACCAAGGAAATTATCGCCATGCAGGAAGAAGCCATGCGCGGCAACACCGGGGCGTTCGGCAGCAGGAGCGATCGCGGCTGGGTGCCGCCAAATGTCGGCGAGGTCAGTACGGCGGATAACGACGACACGGCGTCTTAAATGCCGGAATGGTCGATCCTGATTGCGATCATGGCCACCTTTCTTTTGGCTGGAACAGTCAAAGGCGTGATCGGGTTGGGCTTGCCGACCGTCAGCCTCGGACTTCTATCGGTGGTCCTCGACCTGCCTTCCGCTATGGCCTTGCTCCTGGTCCCATCATTTATGACCAACCTTTGGCAAGCCCTGGCTGGCGGCCACACGGTGGCCACTCTGCGTCGTATCTGGCCGTTTTTATTTACAGCGACGGCAACAGTGTGGCTGGGCGCAGTGGCGCTAACCCGCGTTGATCTGCAATACCTATCCACCTTGCTGGGCCTATTGCTTATCGCCTATGCCACAATCAGCCTGGCCGGTTTCAGGCCGTCCATCACCCAGCGCCAGGAGACATGGACCGGACCGGTTCTGGGCGTCGTCAACGGCATTCTCACCGGCATGACCGGCTCATTCGTGGTGCCTGGCGTCATGTATTTGCAGGCGATCGCGTTGCCCAAGGACATGTTAATCCAGGCGATGGGGATGCTGTTCCTGGCCTCAACTGCGGCATTAGGCGTGGCGCTTCAGGGCAACAATCTGCTGACGCCAGAGCTGGGATGGCTGTCCGCGGCGGCGCTGGCGCCAGCAATATTGGGTATGGTATTTGGCCAGAGAATCCGGCGGCGGCTATCTGAAAGCCAGTTCCGACGGATATTTTTTACCGCACTTTTGCTACTCGGTATCTACATCGTTGCCAATGCGGTCTACCGGTTGGTCTGACGTAAGACCGCTTTTCCGGTTCGGCGGTGTTATCGAACCTGCGACAACAGGGTTTCAGCACCAAGCTTGATGTAACCAGAATCAGTACCCAGCGCCATGAGGTCAATACCGAACCCGGCCAAATCCTTGGCATGGTCGGGCGACAAGGCGAATGACGCGGCGAACTTACCCGCATCGTGAGCTTTGGCGGCCAGCATCTGAATCGTCTCATTGGTTTCTTCGCCGCGCGGCGCATATTGGCTGCCTTGCGACAGTGTCACCGACAAATCGCTCGGCCCCATGAAGATACCGTCGATCCCCGGTGTTGACAGGATGTCATCGGCGACAGCGATGGCTTGCGGTGTCTCGACCATGGCGATCGCCAGTGTCGTATTGTTGGCCTCGGCCAGGTAGGTGTTGAGATCGGTGTAGCCGTTCAACATCATCGCCCGAGGCGGACCCCAGCTACGCCCGCCGACCGGTGGAAATTTCATCGATTCGGCAAAATCGTGCGCATCCTGGGCGGAGTTGATCATTGGCGCGATCACCGCATCGGCACCGGCATCAAGCGCCCGCGATGCCATGGAGAAATCTCCAACTGGAACCCGCACGATAACCGGCTTTTGCGCCAATTTGACTGCCGCGATCCCACGCATTACCGAGGCGTAGTCTTGAAAGCCGTGTTGCATATCAAGGGTGACATTGTCGAAACCGGCGCGGGCACACATTTCGGCGACAAGCGGATCGGGAATGCCAACCCATGCGGTGTAAAGCGGTCCGTCAGCTTGCAGCTGATCGGCCAGTGTAATTGGCGCGGCCATGGTCATCCTTGAGATGTCTGGATTGAAGTTTCAAACGCCAAAGGGCTGCGTTCGCGCATGGCGAATCACACCCTCATCGGCGTCGCGAATTAGCCTTCGTTTTGTACCTGCTGCATGGCCTCGGCCATCAGCTCGTCCATGTTCCGGCGAATCTGATGATCGGACTGATCGATTTCAGCTTCATCGAAATCGCCGCGGATTTTGCGGAACACGTCTTCATCACCGGGTTCTTCCAGATCGGAGCGAATGACTTCCTTGGCATATTCGTCGGCCTTTTCGCCGGCAAGGCCAAGTTTGTCGGCCGCCCAAAGGCCAAGCAGCTTGTTGCGCCGCGCCGCCGCTTTGAAGCGGAGTTCCTCGTCATGCGCAAACTTGTTTTCGAAGGCATCCTTGCGTTTATCGAACGTGGTCATAGTCGCCTCTCTCGTGGAGCGTGTTGGTAAGGTTCCATGCAAATCAATAAAGCCGGTTGGCCGGCAAATCAACGACGTGCGGCCAACTGTCTTGCAAATATAAAAAATCAACCCACGGACATTGTAGACATGCGCCGGATCGGTTAGGTTCCGCCGCGTGCGCCGACCGGTCAATTGAGTCTTTTAGATAGTGATCGGTTTGTGGAAATAAAGGCACAGGCGCACCGGAGTTCCCGCTTACCAATAATTTCGTCCAATAGCACCCGGATCGTGCACATGAACCGTCGTCGTCGCATCTATGAAGGCAAGGCCAAAATTCTTTATGAAGGGCCGGAGCCTGGAACACTCATTCAGCATTTCAAGGACGACGCTACGGCGTTCAACAAGAAAAAACATGAAATTGTTGAAGGCAAGGGTGTGCTCAATAACCGAATTTCTGAGTACATCTTCAATCACCTCAACAAAATGGGTATCCCGACCCATTTCATCAGGCGCATTAACATGCGCGAGCAGCTGATCCGCGAGGTGGAAATCATCCCGCTAGAGATCGTTGTCCGCAATGTTGCCGCCGGTTCATTGTCAAAGCGCCTAGGCGTTGACGAAGGCACGCAGCTGCCGCGTTCGATCATCGAATTTTATTACAAATCCGATGAATTGGATGACCCGATCGTGTCAGAAGAACATATCACTGCTTTTGGCTGGGCCAGCCCCCAGGAAATCGACGACATGATGGCACTGGCCATTCGCGTCAACGACTTCCTGTCCGGGATATTCATGGGCGTCGGCATCCGGCTCGTCGATTTCAAGATGGAATGCGGCCGGTTGTGGGAAAACGACATGGTGCGGGTGGTTGTCGCCGACGAGATCTCGCCTGATTCCTGCCGGTTGTGGGACGTTGAGACCGACAACAAACTGGATAAGGACCGCTTTCGCCAAGATTTGGGCGGGCTGCTGGAAGCCTACCAGGAGGTCGCCCGCCGGCTTGGTATTGTCAACGAAAACGAACGGCCGATCGGCTCTGGCCCTCGGCTTGTGAAATAATCCCAAAGACGAGATATTGCTATGAAGGCCCGCGTTACCGTTACTTTAAAAAACGGCGTGCTTGACCCGCAAGGCAAAGCCATCGAAGGCGCGCTTGACGCCCTCGGCTTTGACGGCATTGGGCACGTCCGCCAGGGCAAGGTTTTCGATATCGATGTGGACGGCAGCGATGCCGACGCCGCGCACGGCAACCTCAAAGCCATGTGTGAAAAGCTGCTCGCCAACACCGTCATCGAAGACTACGCAATCGAGATTTCCTGAAGCACCCGAGATTTCCTGAAGTAGCCATGAAATCAGCCGTTATTATATTCCCCGGCTCCAATCGCGATCGCGATATGATTGCCGCTCTGACGAATGTCACCGGCACCGCGCCGTTACGGGTCTGGCATACGGAGCCAACGATCCCCGAAGTAGACCTCATCGTTCTGCCCGGCGGATTTTCCTACGGAGACTATTTGCGCGCCGGCGCCATTGCTGCCCGTTCTCCCGTGATGGCCGATGTGATTGCCAAGGCTGAAGCTGGCATCCATGTGCTGGGGGTTTGCAACGGCTTTCAAATGCTGACAGAAGCAGAATTGTTGCCCGGCGCCTTGATGCGCAATGCCGGTCTGAATTTCATCTGCAAACAGGTGACGTTACGGGTCGATAACAACGAGACCGCTTTCTCCAATGCCTATAGTGCCGGCCAGGTCGTTGATTGCCCCGTGGCCCATCATGACGGCAACTACTTTGCCGACCCGGCGACATTGTCGGCTCTGGAGGACAGCGGTCGTATTATCTTCCGTTATGCCAACGACAACGGCGAGTTGACCGACGAAGCCAACCCGAACGGATCGCTAAATAATATTGCCGGCATCATGAACGATCGCGGCAACGTCCTCGGCATGATGCCGCATCCTGAAAATCTGATTGAATCTCTCCACGGTGGCACTGATGGCCGCGGTCTGTTTGAGAGTCTGGTCAATCGCATAGGCTGAACCATGAGCCGCAATTACACCGACGATGCGCCACTGACGATCGCCTTTTATCTGTTCCGCGATGCCGAGGAACTCGATTTTGTCGGCCCCTGGGAGGTGTTCACCGCCTGCACGGAACTCAAGCTGCCCGTGCGTGCCTTCACGGTAGCCGAGCAGGCCGGTCTGGTGCGCTGTCATAAGGGCCTTCAGGTGCTCGCCGAGTATGGTTTCGACGACATGCCGCCGGCCGATATTTTGCTGATCCCCGGCGGTGAAGGCACCCGTGGCGTAAATCGAAACGAAACGGCGATCGATTGGGTGCGTCAGACCGCTGAAAACTGCGATCGCGTGGCCACCGTCTGTACCGGTTCTTCGGTCGCGGCCAAGGCCGGATTGGCCGATGGCAAGCGGATTACCACACACTGGTCGGCGTTCGATATCTTAAAAAAAGCCGGCCCCAAGTCCATTCCAACGCCTGGTGAACGGGTCATTGACGAAGGCACGTTGATTACTGCCGCCGGGGTTTCAGCCGGTATCGATATGGCGCTGACGGTTGTCGGTCAGATCTGGACGCCGGAGCACGCCCGCACGGTTCAAAAATTCATCGAGTATTACCCCGACCCCCCCTATCAGACATAATCACCGCCACCGCTTCACACGCACGTGACTTGTTTGCGCTTGTCAATCGGCCTACCTGCGATTGACGCAATGGTCACGAACTACGATTGGCGGCAATGTCCCTAAGGCTCAATTCCCTCCTCATCACCCCGGCCCTAACCGTTTTGACCGTGATTTCGGCAATCGCCATCTATCAACTGGCCATCGGTGACAGTCTGTTGGCCTGGTCCGGCGTATTGCTGACCAGCCTGCCGCTGCCGGCGCTGCTTGGGTGGGCATTCATTTCACAACGATTGGCGCGGACATCAAACCGGCTACCGGTCTTGCTTGGCGCTGGGGCCATTGGTTTAGCCTTGGCAATGGTCAGTACAGACCTGCGGCAGCCCGCGAGCCCGCCGGTATTAGCGGCGGCGGCCTTTATCATATTCCTGTGGTACGACTTCGTTTACTCCGCCTTCGGGCGGCAACCGAACAGACGACTCCAAGTCGGTGAGAGGTTGCCTGATTTTCCGCTGCAACAACCAGACGGCACCGAAATCAGTTCGACCGATTTTGCCGGTCAACCAGCACTGTTTTTGTTTTATCGGGGAAACTGGTGCCCGCTGTGCATGGCGCAGGTTAAGGAAATCGCCGGACAATACCGGCAATTGGCCGATCGCGGCGTCCAGGTAATGCTCGTCAGTCCGCAACCGGCTGGCAATTCCGCCAAGCTCGCCGCCAAATACGATGTGCCGTTCCAATTCCTCGTCGACCCCAACAATCGCGCGGCGAAAATTCTCAACATCGAAGCAATCGCCGGCCTCCCCGGCGGCTTGGAATTGTTTGGCTACGACAGTGACACAGTACTGCCAACAGTGATCGCAACGGACGCCGAGGGACGGATCATCTTTGTCGATCAAACCGACAATTACCGGGTGCGCCCGGAACCGGAAACCTTCCTGGCTATTTTCGACGCCGCTACAAAACCCGCCTGACGCACAGCTGACTTCTCGGCCCTACAACTGCTCCGCAGCCGATGAACCAGGCGCGGCGGCTTCGCTTGATTCAATCGCGGATCGGGCTGCGGCAGCGGCGGCGGTTTTTTCCGCCTCGCTCAGCTCTCGGTCTTGATCGGCGATCCGCACCGTCACCTCGCGATGGGCGAATTTGATGCCTTCTTGTTCGAACAATTCGCGGATGGCCGTAAACACATGACGGCGCAAAATGAACTGATCGCCTGGCTTACACATGAACTTGACGCGGATGATCATGGCGGAATCGTCCATCATCAAGACGCCCTGTGATTTCAGAGGTTCCATAAACATCGGCCCGAATTCCGGATCTTCCGCCAGCCGAAGGCCGAGCTTCTTGATCAGCTTGCGGACATTCTCCACGTCGGTGTCATAGGTCACCCGCAGCGGTAGTTTCATGATCACCCAGTCGCGGGAAAAATTGGTCAGTTGCTGGATCTCGCCGAACGGCACCGTGTTGAGCGGGCCGTTGTGATGGCGCAACTGAAAGGAGCGGATGGAGATGCGCTCCACCGTTCCCTTGGCCGATCCGATATCGATGTATTCGCCTTTACGAAACGCATCATCCATCAGGAAAAATGCCCCGGAGAAAATATCGCGAACCAAAGTCTGAGCACCAAAGCCGATCGCTAGTCCGACAACCCCGGCGCCGGCGAATATCGGTCCGATGTCAACGCCCATTTGTGACAGGATGATCATTGACGCCATGGAGATGATGGTGATCAGCAGGAAATTACGGAAGATCGGCAGCAACGTCGCCAGCCGGCTGGCGCCACCTGCACCCATGGATTCCTCACCCATCGCCGCGTCGGCCTCTTCCGGCTCCTCTTCGGCAATTTTGGCATCGATCCATAGCTTGACCGCCTGGTAGCCAAGATAGGACAGAAAGATGACCAACATGACGTCAAAAAAGCGGGTGATCGGGTTGGTCTTAGTGGAAAAATCAACCCCCCAAATCTGCAGTAGCGCGGCGGCTGATCCGGCGACGACCAATATGGCGATGCCGTGTTCAATGAGGTTTTTAAACACCGGTTCGCGAAACCGCACCGGTTCAGCTTCTTCGCCCGGTTCCGCTGATTGCGGCAACGGCACATCCTGCGCCGTCCGCCGGCCGATAATGACCGCCTGCAAATCCGTGCGGCGCTTGAAGAGCTGATCGACGATCACCAGCGCTAAGGCATAAACGCCGCAGGCGCCGATTAGCACCACCACCGGGCCAGAGACCAATCCCGACGCCGACGGCATATCTAAAATCAACCGCATGGAACTGACCGCCACGGCGAATGCCAGATATAAAATGGCGATGACGTGCCAAAGGCGGGCCAGGAGCAATTTGGGGACGGCGATGGCGGCCCGAGCCGCACCACCGAGTATCGCGCCCGCAACCGCCTTTCGGTAGATAACGGAAATAATCGCCATGATGGTCGCGCCGATCGTTAGTGCGGCGATCAGCGCCAGCTTGTGGGCATCCCGATTTAACCCTAAGCGGTCCATCCAATCGCACACGCCCAATGTCACGGCGCCAACCGTAAAAGCTCCGATCAAGGCGCGGTAGAGCCCCCATGCGTCGGCATCGTTCATGGCGATCATGCGGTGGCTCGGTGCATCCGGGGCTAAGATGTTGAAAAACACAAGCCGGGTGCTCCAAACAAAACACACCGACAAAATAACAACGATGCCGGTTTGGCGAATCACCTCACTGGACGGCGCCAAAATCACCAGCACCAACAGGGCCACCACGGCAAAGACGATCACCGCCAAGGCCATGAACACCGCGCGCAATAACAAATAGGCCAGTTTGTCGGCGCGGTCAGTCGGATCGGCATTGTAAAGGTGAGCGAAATGGCCCCGGCCCCACCGCTGCACCCAGATCCCGGCCGCCAGGCCGACGGCCACGGCCAGCAGGCTGATGATGGCGGCCCAACCCATCCAACTGAGCATGCCGTTAGGGCTGACCGCGGCCAGTGCCTCATCAACCCGGCTTAGGAACGCGCCGCTCGACGTCACGATCCGGCGAAGTTCTGCACGCGCCTTGAGCGCCCGCTCCATCATCACCGCGCCTTGATCTTGCATGGATTTCGGCGGTTCAGCCGGTTTGACTGCTGGATCAACGACGATCACGGTAGCACCGGAATCGCGAGCCTTTTCCAGAAATGGCTCCAATGCCTTCAGCGTATCCGCCTCGGCTGTCGATGCGGCCACGGTCTCCTGGGCGCCGACCGATTGAGGTCCGACAGCACCGAATGCTATCGCCGCTAAAACCGCGAGAACGACCCCAACCCGCCAATTCAAACCCCTACGCTCCATCACCGATTCCATTCCGTGTTTATTACGTATATTTACCTATAAGACACGGTCGTTTCGCCCGGCACAAGCGCTACCGGCTGGCGGCCAGAGAAATCCTGCGTCGACGCGGGAATTGACCTTGCCGGTGGATCATCGTAAGCCGCCCTTGTCCCCGTGGCTTCGGCCGAATTGACCGCCCGATGATAGAGTGCGCATGACCCTTCCAAACGAACCTGAAATCTCGCCGGCTCTTGTCGCCGACCATGGCCTGACACCGGATGAATATGAAAAAATTCTGACATTGATCGGTCGTGAGCCATCACTGACGGAACTCGGCATATTTTCCGCCATGTGGAACGAGCATTGTTCCTATAAATCGTCGAAGAAATGGCTGCGGACGCTGCCAACGACCGGCCCGCGCGTCATTCAAGGCCCAGGCGAAAATGCCGGCATTGTCGATATCGGCGACGGCCAGGTCATTGCCTTCAAGATGGAAAGCCATAATCACCCCTCGTATATCGAGCCTTATCAAGGTGCGGCCACCGGCGTCGGCGGTATCCTGCGCGATGTCTTCACCATGGGCGCCCGGCCGATCGCAGCGCTAAATGCCCTGAGATTTGGTGCCGTCGATCATCCTAAGACCCGTCACCTGGTGGCCGGTGTGGTCTCCGGCGTTGGCGGTTATGGCAATTCCTTCGGTGTTCCGACTGTCGGCGGCGAGGTCAATTTCCATCCCCGCTATAATGGCAACATCCTGGTCAACGCCATGGCGATCGGCCTCGCCGATGCTGATGGCATTTTCTATTCCAAAGCGGAAGGCGTCGGCCTGCCGGTGGTTTATCTGGGTGCTAAAACCGGCCGCGACGGCATCCATGGCGCCACCATGGCCTCATCGGAATTTGACGATAAAACCGAGGAAAAGCGCCCAACCGTGCAAGTTGGCGATCCGTTTACCGAAAAATGTCTGCTGGAGGCCTGTCTGGAATTGATGGCCACCGGCGCCGTCATCGCCATTCAGGACATGGGCGCCGCCGGCCTGACCTGTTCAGCTGTTGAAATGGGCGCCAAGGGTGATCTTGGTGTCGATCTGGATCTTGATTGCGTGCCCTGCCGGGAAGACGGCATGAGCGCCTATGAGATGATGTTGTCGGAGAGCCAGGAGCGCATGTTGATGGTGCTGCGGCCGGAACATCGCGCCGAAGCTGAGGCTATTTTTGTCAAATGGGGTCTCGATTTTGCCATTGTCGGCAAAACCACCAATACCCAGCGCTTTGTTGTTAGCCACGAAGGCCTAGTGGTCGCCGATCTGCCGATCAAGGAACTGGGCGACGAGGCGCCGGAATATGACCGCCCCTGGGTGCCGCCGAGCCAGCCCGCTGAACTGGTTGGCCCACAGATTAGCGCCGACGAGGTCGAAGACGCCATCGTCCGCCTGGTCGGCTCGCCTGACATGGCCTCAAGACGCTGGGTGTGGGAACAATACGACCACCTCATTCAGGCCAATACGGCACAAATTCCCGGCGGTGACGCAGCCGTTGTACGCATCGACGGATCGAACAAGGCAATCGCCGCAAGCGTTGACGTCACGCCGCGCTATTGCGAAGCCGATGCCTATGAAGGCGGCAAGCAGGCGGTCGCCGAATGCTGGCGCAATCTTTGTGCTGTTGGTGCGGAACCGATCGCCGTCACCGATAATCTCAATTTCGGCAATCCCGAACGGCCCGAAACCATGGGGCAATTTGTGCACGCTATTAAGGGCATCGGCGACGCCTGCCGGGCGCTGGAATTCCCCGTCGTCTCCGGCAATGTCTCGCTTTACAACGAAACCCACGGCAAGGCGATCCTGCCCACCCCGGCAATCGGCGGTGTCGGGCTGATCGACCACGTCGACCAAATGGCCACGGTGCCTTTTAAAGCACCGGATGAAACCATATTGCTGGTTGGCGAATTATCCGCTGATCTCGGACAGTCGATATACCTGCGCGAAATTCACGGACAAGAAGCCGGCCGTGCACCGAATGTGGACCTGGAATTAGAACGCCGCGCTGGCGATTTCGTCCGTGGACAGATCCGTGCTGGCTCGGTGACGGCTTGCCATGACCTTTCAGATGGCGGATTGGCGATCGCTGTAGCCGAAATGGCCATGGCATCGGCGATCGGCTGCACCATTGAACTGCCCGATGGCGCCGAACCGGCGGTTTTGTTCAACGAAGATCAGGCCCGCTACATCCTCAGCTGTTCGCAGGCTGATGCCGAAAAGATCATCGCCGAGGCACAAAAGACGGGCGTTTCGGTTAGCGCAATCGGCCGAACCGGCGGGTCGGAATTGAAAGTCGTGGGTTTGTGCGCCATATCCATTGCAAAGCTGAAGAAAGCCCACGACAATTGGTTTCCTGATTTCATGGGCGGTGTTTAGGCAAAATAACGCCTACCGAACAACCAACGGACCGATGGAGACACGACCTTATGGCCATGAACGCAACCGAGATTGAAAGCCTGATCAAAACGGCGTTGCCGGATGCGCAGGTGGAAATCCGCGATCTGGCCGGCGATGGTGATCATTATGCCGCCGTTGTCGTGTCAGAGGCCTTTCGCGGCAAATCCCGCGTCCAACAACACCAGATGGTCTATGAAGCCCTGCAGGGCAATATGGGCGGCCAGTTGCACGCCCTGGCCTTGCAAACCAGCGCCCCGGAATAGCGCGGCAATCTGGCGCTCCGGGGCGGCGATATTGAATTAAATGTGTATTTGCATGTGTCTTGCGTTATAAGCTCCGCCAACATATGTCGGATAAGCCGATCATCCGCCGGGCCTTGACCCCGGTACCAACTAAGGAGACCAAGGGATGAGCACAGTCAACGACTGGATCAGTTCAGAAGTCAAAGCCAATGATGTCGTGTTGTTCATGAAGGGCACGCCGTCTTTTCCGCAATGCGGATTTTCCGGACAGGTCATCCAAATCCTCGATTACATGGGCGTCGACTATAAGGGCATCAACGTCCTGGAGACCGATGAACTGCGTAATGGCATCAAGGATTATTCCAACTGGCCGACCATTCCGCAGCTTTACGTCAAGGGCGAATTTGTCGGTGGTTGCGACATCATCCGGGAAATGTTCCAAGCCGGTGAATTGCAGACCCAGATGACCGACAACGGCATCACGGTCAGCCAGCCCCAAGACGTCTAGCCAGCACGCGTCCGGGCCGATTTAAGGCACGGGTTGTCAGCACGGCTCAAATTCCGTTCAATGGTGCACATCCTGAGCGAACGATGACGCATGTCTTGGCGTCATCAATCGCAGCATCAATGAGCCGGTGGACATGACACAGCCTGACACTCCCGCCCCATCCAAAGCCGATCCGAAAAATTATCAACCCGATCCGGCCTTAAAAGATCTGTTCCCGGATATTTCCGCTAACACCATCAACGGCTTGGGCGAAACCGAACGCCGGCGTCCGACACTGGTGTTTTGGAGCGATGAGCCGCCGACCATCCCCCATGGCCAGTTGCAGCTTTATTTTTATGGCCGCAACGCTTCCCTGCCCCTGGTGATGGCTGAACGGGAAATCCGCCAATCTTATATCGACATCGAACTGCCGCCGGTCGCACCGGTCAAGGCTGAGCACTCGCCGGCTGAATGGAGCCGGCTGATCAAGGAAAAGGCCGCCGAGTTCGATGCCGATGCCGTTGGCATCACCCAATTTGATCGCTCCTGGGTATTTGAGGGCAACGAATTCGACGCCAAATGGGTGATTGTTCTGGGTGTCGCCCACGACTACGACCGGATCAGCCAGGCGCCAGAGGAACCGGCTGCTGCGGAAGTCATCAAGCAATATGGCCGCGCCACCAAAGTGACCAAGGCGCTCGCCGGTTGGCTGCACGAACAAGGTTTTGAGACCGTCACCCATTCCGGCCCGAATGCTGGACACTTCACCATGATCCCCGCCGCGATCGCCGCCGGCCTTGGTGAATTGGGCAAGCACGGTTCGATGATCAACCGCAAGTTTGGTTCGTCCTTCCGACTGGCGTCGATCACCATCGACATGCCGCTGGTCGCCGATGAACCCGATGATTTTGGTGTCGATGATTTTTGTGCCCGGTGCCAAGTCTGCCAGAAAGCCTGCCCACCCGACGCCTTGGCGTCGGAAAAGCAATTGGTGCGCGGGCAGAGCAAATGGTACGTCAATTTCGACAAATGCATTCAGTTTTTCAACGAAACCGCCGGCTGCTCAATCTGCATTTCCAGATGCCCGTGGAGCCGGCCTGGCATCGCCGATAACCTGCTGGCCAAACTGGCAAGACGGCGCGCAAAGACGGATTAGGTCACCATGGATTACGAGTTTATCAGTGTCGACCGTGGCGGCCCAATCGCCACGCTCACCCTGTCGCGGCCAGAACGGTCGAACGCGCTGACCATTAAATATCTCGGCGAGATTAAGACAGCCGCCGAAACCTTTCGCGATGATATCGAAACCCGCGTTTTGATCGTCCGCGCCGAAGGCAAACATTTCAGCGTTGGTATCGACCTGCAGGACCCGCCGATGCCGATGCATTCCGATGACGGACTGCTGGCCAAACGCCGCATTGTCACTCTAGGCGGCGATGTCATCGCCGCGTTGCGGGCCATCCCACAGGTAACGATCTGCGCCGTCCATGGCGTCGCCACCGGCGGCGGCGCCTGCATCACCACGGCCTGCGATTTCCGCATCGCCAGCGACGACGCCCGGATCGGCTATGCTGAAGTCCAGCGCGGCATGAACCTGATGTGGCGCGCACTACCGTTATGTGTCCGTCTGGTCGGCCCGGCCCGCGCCAAACGGATGATCATGCTGGGGGATCTGGTGGACGCAAAAACCCTCTTTGATTGGGGTTACGTCGATGATCTCGTTCCACGCGCCGATCTTGAGACGACGGCAATGGCTTTGGCGGAACGCTATGCCGCCCTGCCGCCGAACGCCGTCCAGATGATCAAGAAAAGCATCGACGCCGTCGCCTCCGCCCTTGATGACGCCATCATGCACATGGATTCCGACCAGTACCTGTTGGCCGCCAGCTCCGACGACCGGGTGGAGGGCATCGAAGCGTTTCTAGAAAAGCGGGAACCGAAATTTACTGGGCGGTAGAGAGGTTATCGACGGGCATATCCATCGTCCGCTCTCCGTACCCTATCCCCTCACTGTCATCCCGTGCGCGCTGCGGCACGCAGTGCTGCCGCGCAGACACGGGATCTGATTTCAGCATCAACCAGGATCCCGCATCTGCAGCCCATCACCTCGTGCTGCGCGGCGTTCGGGATGACGTCGCAGTGTGTTTCAGACCTACGAATTTCTTGAGGTGCCAGCCCCCCCCCGTTACCGCACAACGCAAACAAAAAGGCCGCCCAATGGACGGCCTTTTCTAAATTCTGAATTCGGCGCTGATCAGCGCGAATAAAACTCAATCACCAGATTGGGTTCCATGTGCGTGGCATAAGGCACGTCGGAAAGTGCCGGCACGCGAACAAAGGTGGCGCGCATTTTGTTGTGATCAGCATCGACATAATCGGGCACATCGCGTTCCGCCAACTGCGAGGCTTCCAAAACAAACGGCAACTGCTTGGAACGGTCGCGCACTTCGATCACGTCACCGACCTTACAACGGTAGCTCGGGATGTTCACCCGTTTGCCATTGACCCGAATATGACCATGGTTGACGAATTGGCGGGCGGCAAAAACGGTGGCGACGAACTTGGCGCGGTAAACAATCGCATCAAGACGCGCTTCAAGCAGGCCGATCAGCAGTTCTGACGTATCGCCGCGCAGCCGCGTTGCTTCGGTGAAAATCCGCTTGAATTGTTTTTCGGAGATATTGCCGTAATAGCCTTTAAGCTTCTGCTTGGCGCGCAACTGCACACCAAAATCGGAAAGCTTGCCACGGCGGCGTTGACCGTGCTGGCCCGGGCCGTAGTCACGCCGGTTGACCGGGCTTTTCGGACGGCCCCAGATATTCTCGCCCATGCGGCGATCGAGTTTATACTTGGAAGCAATACGCTTGCTCATCGCTGTTTCCTTCGTCGAAAACGAGTTTAAAAGGAAACGCGCCCTCCTATGCTTCTTTTTAAAAGCTGACAGGAACTGGACGAGGCGTCCGCCGGACCCTAAGGCCACTCAGTTCCACGGGTGCGTTAAAACATTCGTGCGAGCCCATGAGCCCGCACCGCGCGGTGTGTAGCCTAAGGGTGCTGGTAAGTCAAACCGAAACGGGCAAAAACCTGGGCCAATTGGCGGTTTTGCGTCGGGATTGCTGTCGTCAGCGCGATATCGCCATCAACCCGGCCTGAATGTCCCGTTTGGCCCTGTGAACTCTCATCGCTCACCTGCCGAACCCGGCGGGCAATCGCCGGTGCCGGGTCAAGCCATTCCACTTGCCACGGGGCAACCTGGCGGAAGCGATCGACGAGCAGCGGATAATGGGTACAGGCCAAGACCACGATATCCGTCCGCAGACCGGCTTGGCGGTGAAAACACGGTGTAATCTGCTCCCGGATCTCATCGTCGGAAGCCCGTTTGCCCACCAGTTCGCCTTCCGCCATATCCGCTAGTCGGTCTGACCCGACGAGGCGGGTATGAACATCACCAGCGAAGCTGTCGATCAGATCACGGGTATAGTCGCGCCGGACCGTTCCCGGGGTGGCCAGTACGGAAATCATGCCCGTTTTTGTACGTTCCGCCGCCGGTTTGATCGCCGGCACAGTGCCCACCACAGGGATATCCAGTCTCGCCCGCAACGCCGGCAACACCAACGTCGACGCCGTATTGCAGGCAATCACCACCGCGTCTGGCGCATTATCCCCATCCCAGCCCTCAATAAGCCCGACAATCCGGGCGACCAGATCATCCTCCGCCCAATCCCCATAGGGAAAGCCGGCATTGTCAGCGCAATAGATAAATTGCGCGCCGGCAAGCTCGTGGCGCAAAGCCTGCAGGACGGTCAGACCGCCCAGTCCGGAATCAAAAACAAGGATACGTCGTGTCATCTACCCGTCGCTACGGTACGAATGAGGCGAAGTTGCGCATCCCGTCAGGCGTATTGGCAACGGGTTGCTACCAGTCCTGCCGGTTTTTCAGATGACGAAGCTCCAATGCCGCCACCACACCACGCAGGGTCCGCACCTCCAGCTCGGTCAGGCTGGCTTTCTGCAACATGGTGCGCAAATTGCGGACCATGGTTGGCCGTTTTTCGTCCGGTTTGAAATACCCAACACCGTCAAGCGCTGATTCCAAATGTTCGAACAAGCGTATCAATTCGACCTTGTCGGCGGGGACCGCATTCTCGCCCAGATCAAAAGGCAATGGCGCACCTGGCGCCGTCTGGCGCTGCCACTCATACGCCAAAATCAACACTGCCTGGGCGATGTTCAACGAGGAAAATGTCTGGTCGACCGGATAGGTGATGATCTCATCGGCGAGCGCGATCTCATCATTTGTCAGTCCCCAGCGTTCGCGGCCGAACAGGATGCCAGACCGGCTATCAGCTTTGGCAAGCTGCACCATGGTTTGCGCCGCCGCCTCCGGCCCGCGTACCGGCTTGAGCATATCGCGCGCCCGGGCGGTGGTGGCGTAAATTAATTTCAAATCAGCGATTGCGGATTCCACGGTCTCGTGGACGACCACGGCGTCAATAACGTGATCCGCCCGCGACGCCGCCGCCCGTGCTTTCTCGCTAGGCCAGCCGTCGCGGGGATTGACCAGGCGCAGATCGGTGAGGCCGAAATTAGCCATCGCCCGGGCCGCGGTGCCGATATTTTCGCCCAGCTGCGGCTCAACCAAGATTACTGCCGGCGCGATCAGGCCGTTTGATTGTTGTTCGGGTTCGTTCATGTTCAATCAATTATCGGAAGGTAATAAAACTCAGGTAGATCGTCATGGGTCGCAAGTCCACCTCTAAGAAGCTATGAGGCCACCTTATAAACCGAGAAATGCCCTCATCTGGCTGATGACCCAATCCGGTTGCTGATGGGCGATCCAATGATCGGCGTCATCTGTCTCCACCATCGTCAGATCATCGCAGAACCGCTCCAGGCCCTGACGTGACACCGGCAGCAGCGCCACATCGCGGTTCCCCCACAACAGCAGGTGCGGCATGCGGACACGGAATTTTTGCGGGTCATCGAACGGATTTTCCCGGTCCGACCAGTCCGCCCCCTCCGGCGGCACCATGATCGGCGTGGCACGGTACCAGTTGAGCATGCCGGTCATCGCGCCGGGCTGCGTCCAGGCTTCCAGGTAGCCGGCTTTGTGATCGTCGCTCAGCCACTTCGTATCGGAAAAATGCCCCAAGAACCCGAACAGTTTTTCGCAGTCATTGGCCGATAGAATTTCCTCTGCCCGTTTATCACGCAGAAAATGAAAGTACTGGCTGGCCGCGATCTGGCCCGGGTCGGACAACAGCGCTGCTTGAAATGGCGCCGGATGGACGCCATTCATGATGACAAGCTGCGACACGCGGTCGGCGAAAAACATCGCCGCCGCATAAGCCACAGATGCCCCCCAGTCATGACCGACCAGAATGAATGGCCGATTGGGAGATATCTGCGCCATGAGGCCAACCAAGTCGCCGACCATGTTGGCGGTTTGATAGGCTGCTAGCCCTTCGGGTTTCGAGGTCAGGCCAAACCCGCGTTGATCGGGCGCGATCGCATAGTGAGTGCCGGAAAATGCCGGGAGAATATGTGCCCAGGCGCCAGAATACTCAGGAAATCCATGCAGAAACACGATGGCCGGATTGTCCGGAGATCCGCAAGCGGCGTAATGCATATTTATATCGCCGACTTGCGCGGTGTGATGTTCGATATCTTGCGGCATGCAATTCCCCTCGGTTCGCCCTGGCGCTCACAATACACCACCCGGGCGGTTCGTCGCACCCAGATCGTTTCATGGTTTTCTGGAAGCATTCTGACGGAGCGATTTTGCGGCGGGATCAAGCAGTCGGTCGAAGAGCGTATCTGAGATACGGTCAAGACCGGATGCGCCGATAGCGCGGCAAAAGCGCCCGTCCCTCCGGGTTTCCAATTGGTGCGCGCCCGAAGCCGATGCGCCCTTGTCCGATGCGCCAGCATCGCACGGCGGACACCTCGACCCCGGATCATCACACCAATTGAGAAACAGAATGAATTCCAGATAACCATGGAACGATCTAGGTATGACTTTGCCTGGGTGGCTGGTGATGGTATAGGGGCGCCGAACAATTATTTGCGCGCCTCCATCCTCCCGGATGACCGCATCGTTTCATTCCACTTCCAGGCGCACCTGGCGCCGACTGACGGACACGAGGTCTTAAAACATTATGGCGAAAATCAAGGTTGAAAATCCGGTTGTCGAACTCGACGGCGACGAGATGACCCGGATCATCTGGCAACTGATCAAAGACAAGCTGATCCACCCCTATCTCGACGTCGATCTTAAATACTACGACTTGGGCATCGAAGCCCGTGACGACACCGACGACCAGATCACCGTCGATGCGGCAAACGCCATTAAAGAGCACGGCGTCGGCGTCAAATGCGCTACGATCACGCCAGACGAAGCCCGGGTCGAGGAATTCGACCTGAAGAGAATGTATCGGTCGCCAAACGGCACGATCCGCAACATCTTAGGCGGCGTCGTGTTCCGCGAGCCGATCATCTGCAGCAATGTCCCCCGCCTCGTCCCCGGCTGGACGCAACCGATCATCATCGGCCGTCACGCCTTTGGCGATCAGTACCGCGCCACCGACTTCCTGTTCCCGTCCAAGGGCAAACTGACAATGAAGTGGGAAGGTGACGACGGCGAAGTGATTGAGCGCGATGTGTTCGAAGCACCGAGCGCCGGCATCGTCATGGGCATGTACAATCTCGATGATTCCATCCGCGATTTTGCCCGTGCCTCGATGAACTATGCGCTGAACCGCGGCTACCCCTGTTACCTGTCCACCAAGAACACGATCCTGAAGGCCTATGACGGCCGCTTCAAGGATCTGTTCCAGGAGATCTTCGACGCCGAGTTCAAAGATCAATACGACGCCCAGGGTCTGACATATGAACACCGGCTGATCGACGATATGGTCGCCGCGGCAATGAAGTGGTCCGGCGGATATGTCTGGGCCTGTAAAAACTATGACGGCGACGTTCAGTCCGACACGGTTGCCCAGGGCTACGGGTCTCTCGGCCTGATGACTTCGGTGTTGATGACGCCGGACGGCCGGACCGCCGAAGCCGAAGCAGCCCACGGCACGGTGACTCGTCACTATCGCCAACACCAGGCCGGCGAAGAAACTTCGACCAATTCCACCGCATCCATTTTCGCCTGGTCACGCGGTTTGGCCCACCGGGCTAAACTTGATGACAATGCCGAATTGGCCAAGTTTGCCGATACCCTAGAACAGACCGTTGTCGGCACCATTGAAGGCGGCGAGATGACCAAGGATCTGGCGCTATTGATCGGCCCCGATCAGCAATGGCAGTCGACCACAGGGTTCCTTGATTGCGTCGATCAGAACCTGCAAAAAGCAATGAGCTAAATACCCACCAGGTCTGACCGGCGTTACGGCCGGTTGGATTTCAAATTGGGTAAAAATTCTTCAAACGCCGCGGCATTGCGCTGCGGCGTTTTTGTTTAGTCGGTGGGCGCGTCTACATCGGCCAGGTCGTCATCCTCAACCAACTCGTCCTTCACCAAGTCGCCGCCCGGGGTGATGATTTCCTTGCCCAGACGTTCTTCGGCGACCTCGCGGATGCGGGCAGCGATACCGGGCTGATCTTCCATCAACCGGTGCAGATCTTCAGCCTCCAACAACAGCAGGCGGCAACGGCTAATGGCAACGACATTGGCTGAGCGTTCAGCTTTGCGAAGCACCGCGACCTCACCAAAAAACGCCCCGTCGTGGAGCCGGACCCGTTCCCTCGGCAATTCAATTTCCACCTCACCTGACCCCAAGAAATACATCGAATGGGCCGGCTCTCCGGCCCGGGCGATCATTGTGCCGGCTTCCACGGTCTGGGCATGGAGCAGCCGCATAACCTGGGCTATTTCGACGGCGGAAAGTTCAGAAAATAACGGCACCCGCGCGACCATGCCCCAGGTCACCACGAAATCGCGCTGATGGATTTCGCGGGCAAATGCGGTGGCAATGATGCCCACCGGCAAGGCGAATAGCCCGTATCCGACGACCATGACGATGCCGGCAATGACTTGGCCCAGCCAGGTTATTGGCACGGTATCGCCATAACCCACTGTCGTCAGCGTCGCGATCGCCCACCACATGGCGCGCGGAATAGACCCGAATGCATCGGCCTGGGCGTGCCGTTCTGCCAGATAAAGTGCTGTCGCGGCGCATAATACGATACCGAACAAAATAACGAGGCAGGCCAGCAAGGCCCGCTTCTCCGAAGCGATAGCGTGGCCAAGTGAACGCAGCGCCGGTGAATAGCGCACCAGTTTTAAAAACCGCATCAGGCGGAACAGACGCAGGAAGCGCAGATCCGCGGCCGGGACCAAAAAGCCAACGAAAAACGGTAATATTGCAAACAGGTCGATCAGAGCCGCCGGCTGAATCGCATAGTTTATTCGCGCTCGGTACGGCGGCATATGGCGCAAGGTGATGTGTTCATCGGCCACCCAAAGCCGGGTCAAATATTCAGCGGTAAACAAAAATACCGAAGCAATCTCGATGATCTGAAATGTTCGCCAATATTCGGCGCGCATGGAGGGCACCGTTTCCAAAACAACGGCGACCACATTGATCAGAATGAGAACGATCAGGACCCGATCGACGATTTTGCTGGTTGTGTCACCGCCCGCACCGGCTTCAAGAATTTCAAAGATCCGACGTTTCAGCCGGGAAGATTGCCGGTCGGTCATTGTTATCGTTCTCCCCCGTCAGTCTTACCCGGTTTCGTTTATCACCGTTTCGACCGCCGAAATCGCCGCTTCGGCCTGTGCCCCGTCAGGGCCGCCGGCTTGCGCCATATCCGGCCGGCCGCCACCGCCTTTGCCGCCAAGGGCAGCGGAGCCGGCACGCACTAAATCGACCGCGCTGAAACGCTCTGTCAAATCGTCAGTAACACCGACGACGATCCCGGCCTTACCGTCCTCGGCAACACCGACAATAACCACGACGCCCGAGCCAACCGCCTGCTTATCATCGTCAACCAGGCCTTTTAGTTCCCGGGCTGGAACACCGGAAATAGTCCGGCCTATGAATTTGATACCGGCGACGTCGCGAATATCGCTACCACCGGATCCACCGCCGCCCATGGCCAATTGCTTACGCGCTTCGGAAAGTTCGCGCTCCAATTTACGCCGTTCTAAAATCAATGCCTCAATCCGTGTCACTACGTCAGCAGGCGGCACCTTCAAGGCCGACGCCGCGTCGCGCACCCGGGCATCCTGATCTTCCAGATGTTTGCGCGCCTGGGGCCCGGTCAACGCCTCGATCCGCCGCACACCGGCGGCTACGGCGGCTTCTGAAACCAATGTGAAGATGCCGATATCGCCGGTCCGGCGCACGTGTGTACCGCCGCACAATTCCACCGAATAGCGATCATTGCCTGCCGCAGTGTCTATTTCTCCCATGGTCACGACCCGGACTTCATCGCCATATTTTTCGCCAAACAATGCCATGGCGCCAGACTCAATGGCATCCTCCACGTCCATCAAACGGGTCGATACCTGACCGTTTTGTAGAATCATGGAATTTGTGCGATCGCAGATTTCTTGAATTTCGTCGACACTGACCGGCTTGGGGTGGGAAAAGTCAAACCGCAGCCGATCCGGGGCAACCAACGAACCTTTCTGGGCCACGTGGTCCCCAAGTACGCTGCGCAGGGCGGCATGCATCAAATGAGTGGCTGAATGATTGGCGCGGATCGAAGTGCGCCGGCTGTGATCAACCACCAGCTCCAACGGCAAATCACGCTCCAGCGTGCCGGTCTCGACAACGCCGGAATGGACAAATAGGCCATCGGCTTTTTTCGACGTGTTGGTCACCCGAAAGGAGACGCCTTCGCCAACCAGCATGCCGGTATCGCCAACCTGGCCGCCAGATTCGGCGTAGAACGGTGTTTGATTGAGGATTACCGCTCCTTCCGACCCGGTGTCGAGCTGTTCGACCTCGCTACCGCCGGCGATCAGCGCCTGAACGACGCCCTCTGCACGTTCAGTTTCATAGCCAAGAAAATCCGTCGCTGCCAAACGGTCCTGAAGGGTAAACCAAATCGCCTCATCAGCGGCCTCCCCCGAACCTGACCACGAAGCCCGCGCCTCGGCCCGTTGGCGTTCCATGGCCGTATTGAAACCATCCGTATCGACTATGATCTGCCGTTGCTTCAAGGCGTCTTCGGTCAAATCAAGCGGGAACCCGTATGTATCGTAGAGTTTGAACGCTGTTTCACCGTCCAATGTATCGCCTGACCCAAAGTTCGCGGTGGCGTCATCAAGCAGCGACAAGCCGCGTTCTAGGGTTTTGCGGAAGCGGGTTTCTTCTAGTTTAAGCGTTTCGGTAATCAACGCCTCAGCACGCAACAACTCCGGAAATGCCTGTCCCATTTCCCGCGACAAGGTGGATACTAGCCGCCACAATAATGGATCATGGGCGCCTATGAGATGAGCATGGCGCATAGCCCGCCGCATGATCCGGCGTAGCACATAACCGCGACCCTCATTTGATGGCAACACACCGTCGGCAATCAAAAAACTCGTTGCCCGCAGGTGATCGGCGATCACCCGGTGGCTCGCCTGATGCGGCCCCTCAGCGGCAATGCCGGTGACTTCTTCTGAGGCACCAATCAATGTTGTAAATAAATCCGTATCGTAATTATTGTGGACGCCTTGCATGACTGCGGCAACGCGCTCCAGGCCCATACCGGTATCAATCGACGGTCGCGGCAGGTTGACCCGCTCTTCTAATGTCAACTGCTCATATTGCATGAACACCAGGTTCCAGATTTCGACAAACCGATCGCCATCCTCATCCGGCGATCCCGGCGGACCTCCGGGAATATGATCGCCATGATCATAAAATATCTCAGAACACGGACCGCACGGCCCGGTATCGCCCATGGCCCAGAAATTATCATGGGTGGGGATGCGGATAATCCGGTCATCACTAAGGCCGGCGATCTTCTTCCATAGATCGTAGGCTTCATCATCTTCCGAATACACAGTAACGATCAGCCGGTTTTCCGGCAGACCGAATTCCTTAGTGATCAAATTCCAGGCCAGTTCAATCGCCCGGTCCTTGAAATAGTCACCGAATGAGAAATTGCCGAGCATCTCAAAAAACGTGTGGTGGCGGGCAGTGTATCCGACATTATCGAGGTCGTTGTGTTTGCCGCCAGCACGAACGCATTTTTGTGAAGTGACTGCCCGGTCGTACGGCCGTTTTTCCAGGCCAGTAAAAACGTTTTTAAACTGTACCATACCGGCATTTGTGAACATCAAAGTCGGATCGTTGCGCGGCACCAGTGGGCTCGAGGTGACAACCTCGTGGTCGTTGCTTGCAAAATAATCCAAAAACGCGGTGCGGATTTCGTTGACGCCACTCATGGATACCGGTGCTCTCTCATTGTTGTTGCCGGTATTTTAGCGCACCGGCCCATCATTATCGGCGCTTTGTAGTCCGCCTGCCGTGAGCTGTCTACAAAAGGCGCGTCGGCATAATTGCCGACAAAACGAATCTGTTGTTTTATCTCATCCCTTATAGCAAACGGGCGGCCACAAGGACCGCCCGTTTCTCAACTATTCACTGTCGACGCTATGCGCTCAGATCGGCATAGCCAACACCGCGCTCAAGCTTCCAACGCCGCGTCGCCGTTGTCATCCTCGTTCAGATCAACATCATCCTCGCCCGGACCAACATCAAGAATCTGATCCGCCAACAACCCGGCACTTTGCCGGATGGCCAATTCAATTGTATCGGCGATATCGGGGTTCTCCTTCAAGAACTGCTTGGAGTTTTCCCGGCCCTGGCCGAGGCGTTCTGAATCATAGGAGAACCAGGATCCGGATTTATCTACAATGCCCGCCTTGACGCCCAAATCGAGCAATTCGCCCATTTTGGAAATGCCCTCGCCATACATAATGTCGAATTCGACCTGTCGGAACGGCGGCGCCACTTTGTTTTTGACCACCTTGACCTTGGTCTGATTGCCAACCACCTCTTCATGATCCTTGATCGAACCAAGGCGGCGAATATCGAGGCGCACGGAGGCATAAAACTTCAAGGCATTGCCGCCGGTGGTGGTTTCCGGGCTGCCGAACATGACGCCGATCTTCATGCGGATCTGATTGATAAAGATCACCATGCATTTCGACTTGGAAATCGATCCTGTCAGCTTCCGCAAAGCTTGGCTCATCAGCCGTGCCTGCAGACCCGGCAGGCTGTCGCCCATCTCGCCTTCCAATTCGGCACGCGGCGTCAATGCGGCAACGGAATCGATCACCAATACATCAACAGCCCCGGAGCGAACCAGTGTATCGGCTATTTCCAGCCCCTGTTCACCGGTATCGGGCTGCGAAATCAGCAATTCCTCAATATCGACACCAAGTTTACGGGCATAAATCGGGTCGAGCGCGTGTTCGGCGTCAATAAAGGCGCAAATACCGCCGGTCTTTTGCGCTTCGGCCACCGTGTGCAGCGCCAGCGTCGTCTTGCCGGACGATTCCGGTCCGTAAATTTCAACCACCCGGCCGCGCGGCAGACCGCCAATGCCAAGTGCGATATCAAGCCCCAGCGAGCCGGTGGACACGGTCTCGATATCCAACACCTGCCCCTGGCCGAGCTTCATGATCGCGCCCTTGCCGAACGCCCGCTCAATCTGGCCGAGTGCCGCATCTAACGCTTTATCTTTATCCATTTTATTGCCCTCAACAACGCGAAGAGATGACCGTGCCATTTGACCTTACCTCAAATTCTAGAACTAACCAGCGGTTTCAATCAGCAAGATGTACATGATTTGTTCTATATTGCAATTGATTTCGTAAATAATTGATGAATAACAGAAATTTCGATCATGTTCTGGTTATGATCCGGCATAATCTGACATATGCACACGGCTACGACAAGCGCCGATTCCCGCCAAACCGCCATTAGTCCTGACCGAATCGACTTTACCGCCGACAAGTTTCTTGCATGCGGCCGCAAATCCCGGCACAAACTTAGTTTCCGCCTCATTTCGCAAAAGTTTGATATGCCGCCATCTTCCGCCCCACTTCCCATTACGCTGATCGGCGCGGCGACCGTCGACCTGATCGGCCGGGTGACTCAGGACTACATACCGCAGACATCAAATCCGGGCCGCGTGCATCGCCGGCCGGGCGGTGTGGTGCGCAATGTTGGCGTGCTATTAGCCGGCATGGGCGTTGCGCCGACCGTGATCACCTCGGTTGGGGACGATACCGCCGGTACGGACACAAAAACCGCGCTTACCGCAGCCGGCATCGACTTAAAACTTATTCCAGCCGGCGACTTTCCAACTGCCCGCTATATGGCCCTGCACGATGACAATGGTGAGCTCATCGCCGCTGTCGCCGATATGGATATCATTGAAAACATGGCGGCCGATAAGGTGGCTGATATCCTGGCCGCTCAGCCAAATAATGGCCTGCTGTTGGCCGATTGTGGGGTCAGCGCAAAAATGCTGGCCCAGCTCAGTGAGTTGAAACAGGACCGGCTACTGATGGTCGAAACGGTGTCGGAGCCGAAATCTCGGCGTGCCCGGAACCTGATTGACCGGCTCGATTTAGTGTTCACCAACCGGGCGGAGGCCGGCGCCATGCTTGATCGCATTTTTGCCACGCCAGACGCCGCCGCCGGAGCACTTGTCGATGCCGGTGCCGGGTCAGCCGTGGTCAGCGACGGTCCGCGCGACATCGCCTTTGCCGACCAATCCGGCGTCCGCACGCTGGCGATTTTTGCCGCTGATGTGGTCGATGTCACCGGCGCCGGCGACGCGCTCGTAGCCGGCACCATGTTTGGATTATCAACCGGGCTGACGCTGGCCGATGCGGTCGATTGCGGCCGCGCCGCTGCGGCGATCGCGGTTGAATCTATCGGTGCGGCGCCGACCATTTCACAGCAGGATTTGCAAAAGCGGCTCAACCGGAGGCGCCGGACTTGAGCGGCGGCGTGCCCCATCTGGCTCTCCACAATGATGTCGCCAGTGCCTTGGCCGCTGATCAACCGGTCGTGGCGCTGGAATCGACCATTATCTCCCACGGCATGCCGTGGCCAAAGAATGTTGAAACCGCCCGCCAGGTCGAAGCCGATATCCGCGCCGGCGGCGCCGTCCCGGCGACCATCGCCGTGCTCGACGGCATGATCCATGTGGGCCTGAGCGATGGCCAGCTGGATCACATCGCTCAAGCCGACCCGGTGATGAAACTTTCACGCGCCGATCTGGCATTCGCGGTTGCTGAACGACGCACCGGCGCAACAACGGTCGCCGCGACCATGATGGTGGCGCACATGGCCGGCATTGAGGTCTTCGCCACTGGCGGCATCGGCGGCGTACATCGCGGCGCGGAAATCGATTTAGATATTTCCGCTGATCTCCACGAGCTCGGCCGCACCCCGGTGACTGTCATCGCCGGCGGCGCCAAGGCAATATTGGATATCCCCAAAACGCTGGAAGTGCTGGAGACCCAAGGCGTACCAGTGGTCGCCTACGGGCAGGACAACCTGCCGGCATTTTGGTCCCGCGACAGCGGCCTGAAAGCGCCGTTGCGCTTAGACACGCCGTCGCAAATTGCCGGTTTCATGGCCGTCCGCAAACAGTTGGGCGCCCACGGCGGCATGCTGATCGCCAACCCGGTGCCGGCCGAAAACGAAATCCCGCAGGATGAAATGTCGGTCCTGATCAAGGCGGCGCTAGGTGAAGCCGGCCAGCGCGGCATCGCCGGCAAGGACGTCACGCCATTCTTGCTAACGTTGATCGCCGAAATGACGCAGGGTCGCAGCCTGGAAACCAACATCGCCCTGGTGCGCGCGAACGCCCGGCTGGCGGCTGAGATTGCCGTGGCGCTCGTCTAGATACTGATCCGATTTTTTCCAAAAACCGTGATTTCTCCGGCTGTATTCATATGCCGTTCATATCAGAGCGGTTTTACATAGGCTGGAGCGAGAGTGCCTCTCGCCCTTGTCAAAACTGACAAGACACGGTTATGTCAGTAAATACATAATGCTATCGCTCGATTTGGTTGAAAGACGATATGGATTGCGCTGCCTCCGCGGCAATGAACGCAGACGGCAAAATTGCCACACCCGGCCGCCAAGGTCTGGTATCGTTGGTGTTCAGCACCTATCTAGCGGTTTGATTGAAACATTTTTCGGGCGCCCACTGGGAGGATTCTAATGAGCGACGTTACCATTCTGCAACCTATGCAATATCTCGACAAAGCCATGGGCGCATTGCGCGACATGGGCCTTTTGCCGGACGGCCCCAAAGAGGCCCCTATTACAGCGCTGCTGGAGCAAATTTCCGATCTGGACCCCGACAAGATTGTTGTGATCGCCCGGACACTGACGCAAGTCTCGGTTTTCAACGAGGTGGTGCGCGAACAAGTCGCCGGCATGAATATCGGCACCCGCTACGAGCAGCTGACGGAAGGTTTTAATTCGGTCCGCGACGACGCCAAGGGCATGGTCGACCAATTGTCCGACGGTAAACTCTCCGGTTTTGAAAAACTCTCCAATATGTGGATGAATTTCTCCCGCGGCGACATCCCGGGCCGGTTTGACAAAATCCGCGACATTTATATCGACGTCGCCAATGACACCAAGGACCAGATCGAGCGCGAACTGGTGATCCTCAATTCCTACCGCGATTTTCGTGGCGCCATGAAACAGGCTGAAGTCCTGGCTTTGGAAGTTTATGAAAAAGCCGGCGCGCAGCTGGAGGCGGCCCGTGGCCGGCTGGAAGCCGCCAATGCCGAGGTGGATGGCTTTACCGGCGATGGCATCGCCGAAAAGGCCCGTCTTGAAATGATCCGGGACGAGCGTATGCGGCAGATGCAGGACGAGGAAAAACGCTATCAGATTTCCAAGGACCTGACCGACAACCTGACCATCGGTTACAATACTTCGGAAGTCATCATGGCGCGGCTCATGCAGACCACCAACGCTAAGGAACGGGTCTACGCTCAGGCCGTCAGCTTCTTCTCCACCAACGAAGCCGTGTTGACCGCCCTGAAAGCCTCATTTACCAGCCTCGCCGGATTGCATGAATCCACCGAGACCTTGAACGCCATGAAGGAAGGCGTTTCCAAAAGTCTGGAAACGCTGGCCGACATTGGCGACGAGGTCCAGGAAGCGGCTTTGCGTGCTGGTTATGGTCCGACCATCCGCGCTTCGGCCTTGAAGAAACTTGTCGATTCCGTCGTCAACTTCCAGGTCAAATCGCGCGAGATCATCATTGAAATGCGCGAGCAGGCGACCAAGAATTCAGCTGAAATCCGTGACGCGGTGGAAGACGGCAAACGCCGCCTGGCTGAACTCGCCGCCCAGGGCAACGAACTGGGACGGTTACCTGGAACTTGACGCCGACCGTGATCGAATGGAACGCTGTGTCCCATGAGTGACGCTGTCGCGACGAAAAAAGACCTGCCGCTTGATGATGTCATGATGGCGATGGACGTGGTTGACACGCTGCGCCATCGCGACATCATCGTCGAGCGGGAGCTGTCTGAAGAATCCCGGGAATCCGATTTGATTGCCCGCCTGCGGGAAATCTATGAGGGCCAGGGCATCGAGGTGCCCGACCACATCCTGGAACAGGGTGTGTCGGCGCTGAAGGAAGAACGTTTCGTCTATACGCCGCCGGGCGGCGGGCTACAGATACTGCTTGCCCGCCTGTATGTGGCACGCGGCACCATCGGCAAATGGCTTGGCGTCCTGATCGTTACCGGCGCCGTCTTATGGGGCGGTTGGTATTTCGGCTATGAGCGGCCAAGGATCCAGGCCGAGCTTGAGCAACGCATCTACCTAACCAAGACCCTGCCGGCGGAACTGGTCGCTATCGGCAACCGCATCGCCAAGTCAACCACCGACCAAAAAGCCATCGCCCAGGCGGAACAATTGCTCAATACCGGCTTACGCGCGGCTAAACTAAAAAACGTCGACGTCGCCGATAAATCCTTGGCGCAACTGATCAGCCTGGAAAGAAGTATCAATCTCACTTATCAGGTGCGCATCGTTTCCCGTTCCGGTGAAAAATCCGGCGTCTGGCGTCGCGCCAAGATCAACAAGAACGCCCGCAACTACTATCTGATCGTTGAAGCCATCGGCAGCAATGGCCGGGCGATCGCCCGGGACATCCGCAACGAGGAGACTGGCAAGGTTGAAACCGTCAGCAAATGGGGCGTACGGGTGCCCAAACGGGTTTATGACGCCGTCGCCCGTGATAAACGCGATGACGGTATTATTCAAAAAGTGCTGCTGGGCGAAAAATCCGCCGGCAAACTTGAACCGGAATGGTATGCCGATGTTTCGGCCGGCGCCATAACGCGGTGGTGATGATGAGCAGAGTACAAGGCCACCGCGCCCTCAACTCCATCGAAGAAGCACTTGCCGACATCCGCCGGGAAGAACGCGGCATCAATGATCGCCTGGAGGCGGTCAACCAAAAGGTGGCGACGTTAAAAACCGGCGAGGCGGAAATCTACCGCGATCTCGCCCGCTTCCGCATGGAAGAAGATCCAGACGGCATCGCCGACCGCCTTGACGGCACCGGCCGCCGGGTATCGAAACTTCTAATCGACCGTGAACAAATGGTCGCCGCCCGCCGGGCTCGAATTGAGACATTGGAGGACGAGGCGGCAAATCTGCGTAAAGACCGCAGTGATATGGCCGATGATCTGGTCGCCGCCACCGAAGACCATGATCAGGCGGAAGAAACTCTGCGCGATGAATTGCGCGGCAATACTGACTGGCTGGCGCAAAAGGAAGCATTCGAAAAAGCCCAGACGGTGGCCGAAGCGGCACGCAAGAAAACCACCATCGCTGAGGAAGACCGCGCCGAAAAAGGCGCGCCCTACGAGGGCGACAGCCTGTTCATGTATCTATGGCAGCGCGGCTACGGCACGTCGGCCTATTCCGCCGGACGGTTGGCGCGCATGCTCGACCGTTGGGTCGCCCGGCTGATCGACTACCAGCACGCCCGGCCCAATTACGCCATGTTGATCGATATTCCCAAGCGTCTGGACGAGCACGCCGACCGCGCCGAAGCGGCGGTTGCCACCGAACAGGAAAAACTGGTCGCCATCGAACGCACCGCGTTTGACCGGGCCCCGGCCTCAAAAACCGCCGACAAGGTGCGTAAATTACGCGCCGAAATTGCCGAAATCGATCAACGCCGGGCGTCCGCTGATACGGAATTGACGGATTTGACCGAAGCCGCCGACCAGGCCGCCAACGCCGAAGATACCGCCTGGAAGGGTGCTGAAGAAATGCTGGCGGATTCGCTGAAAGGCGACAGCCTGCGTCAGCTTTATCGCCACGCCATGCAGACCCCTTCGCCGCAGGATGAACGACTGGTGGAGCGCATCGAGGACGTCGACCAATCGGTGCGCATGTTGGAAGATGATGCCCTGTCGGACCGGGAATATATGCGCGAACTGGCCGCCCGGCGCGCCGAGCTGTCGCAGATCACCACCGATTTCCGGCAACGCGGCTGGGAAGGCGCCGGCTCAAGTTTTGGCGGTGCCATCGCTGGTGCATTACTGGCGGAGTTTCTAAAAGGCGCCATTTCCGGCTCACAATATTGGGGCCGGATGGAATCCGGCCACACTTGGAACCGTGGTCAGCGCCACGAGGATTTCAATTCAGGCTTCGATTTCGGCAACGACTGGAGCGGCGGCGGAGATTTCAACACCGGCGGCAGCTTCGGCGGCGGCGGCAACGATTTCGATACCGGCGGTAGTTTTTAGGCGCCCCCCTGTTTTAGGCCGAAGCTTAGGACCTAAGCGGTTTTCTTCTTGTCACCAAGCCCGATATGGCGAGCCCTTGCCGCAAGCCGGTCACGGGTTTCGGCTGGAACTAGCCGCGCCGTCGATATCCGAGGAATTGGGAGCTCCTCAATGTGGCGCTCTTCCTCATAAAGCGCTGCGTAGTCGGCGTGATTGTGAAACCGCTGCCTATCCACATAATCAACAAAGGTTTCTGCCGGAGCGCCTTCAGCGAGGATCAGGTCGTGCGCATCCGTCTCGATATGGTAGTAGCGGAACGTATCCCGGCCCATATCGGCAACGCGCGTAATCGTCGTTCCATTGACTAATGCCGAAGCGTTAATCAGCAGACCATTGATGAAAAGCGCGTGCTCGCCGGAAACGAATAGATCGCGGTGGGGCACGCCAGCAGCCAAGGCGCCTGCCTGAATGCGTACTGGATAATCCCGCTGCGGCGTCGCGAATATCGGTGAGACCGCCTGCATGCCGATCCAGCGCACCGATGCAAGGCCGCCATCCACAGTCAGCACCGGATCACCGATCGCCAGCGTTTCCACCGCCACCTCCCCGTCGGGTGTTGCAACGCATGTACCCTCCAGGAAACAGACAAGGTCGGTGATCAACGTATCAACCGCAAATCCGCCACCTGAGTTGGCGGCTCCTGAGAATATAAATTTGATCCCTGTAAAATCGCCGGCTGCCGATACCGACCCGGTCGGGGTGGAAGTCAGCAATGTCGAAAAGCTTTTACTTGTCGAAACCGTATTAGTGAAAACGACCGTTAGTGGACCAGAGACCAGCGCAAAATCGAGCATTGGGTTATGTAGCCATGTCGATCCGGCCGAGGAGGCGGTAAGGGCCAGTGTTCCACTGCCAGGCCCGCCCGAGGCTACCGTGTGGGATGTGCCCAGAAAACCTGTACTTGCCGGCGTGCCGGTAATTAAAGGATGAGTCGGACCGACACCAACAGCACCCTTGGTGAGGCCAACCACCGCATAACTGAAGGTCAGCGTCACGCCGCCTTCGCTATACGTGCCCGTTATCGTCGCTGTCACCCCAGTCGGATTTGGTGCGGTTCCCGAAACGCCTATAGGGGTTGAGGTATCAAAATTAATCGTGACCATGGGGCCTACCCCGCAAATAATCCGTCGCCCGCCCATCATGTAAAAAACATGGACGCCGCAGTTTCATTTACTTCTCGTTAACCCCATTCAACCGCATTTTCGTATTTTTGACAACGAAACGGCCAATTGTGATCCAAATCTGTGGACGATGGTGGTTGGATAATTATCGCTCCATCGGCGGAGATTAGACGATCTCTAGTCGAAAATTTTGACCCAACGGCGCCATATTTTACAATTCCAAGACGGGAATCAGTTTTTAAGAGGCGCCCAGGCGACAGGCGTAAGAAACCCGGCGCTGGATGAATTTCAGCGCCGGGTTTCTTTAATTAGCGATCATTATTTCTTGAGTTTGAACTCTGACGTTTTAGCGCCGATTTCGTTGTAGTAGCGCATGGCGCCTGGATGAATCGGCTCTGGAATCATATGCAGGCTACGCTCCAGGGTCAGCGTGTTCTTTGCCCATGGCGCCATGGCGTGAACCTCGTCCAGATGCTCCCAAAACGCCTTGGTGATCTTATAGATCGTGTCATCATCCATGCTGCAGCGGGTACCCAACCCGACAGTCGCGCCAAATGTATGAACGGTTTCGGTGTTGATCTGATTGTCGCCATAAGCATCCGCCGGAATTTCAACCACGGTGCGGCCAATTTGTTTGGCGATCGGCAAAGTTGGAATTTTGTCTTTCTCAAGCGACAAGAAATACAGTTTGTTGGTCAGCGCTATCTGCTGAATACCGGGACTGGGGAAATTTGTCGGCACGACGAGAACATCGATTTTGCGATCCTGGAATGCTTGTAACGCCGCACCCCATCCGAGCTTGGCTTGTTCAAAATCCGTTCCAGCGACCAGGCCTGAATGCTGCTTGATCATTTGCCCGACGGTGCGCGTCGCAGAGCCGCCCGGCGGTCCGATGAAGACCTTCTTGCCCTTGATATCCTCCAGCTTGCGCATGCCGTCCGCGGCATAGGTCGTGAAGTGATAGGGGCCGAGTTCATATGAAAAAACGCCGCAATGGTTCTTTATCAATTCAGGGCCGTTTTTGATTTTTTTGAAGGGCCCTTTTTGATTGTACAACAACCAATAAGTGATCGGCGCCATCATGAAGAAGTCCATCTTGTTTTGGACGCCAAGAAGCTGATGCCGGGTTGCCGCGCCAGTGGCTATAATTTGCACTTCGACGCCATCGACATACTTGTTGGCCATCGTCGCCCAGGCCGTGTTGACCGTATAAGGCGACAGACCCGGCGCAAAACTGCCGTGTTTAAGGATCTTCTGGGCGTCGGCCGTACCCGCGCTGAAGGCCGCAAATGCTGAAATGACAGCAGCTGCAAAAACGATTTTTTTCCTCATATTATCCTCCCTCGGTTTTCCAATATTTAGTCAGGCTACAACGAGAATACGCCGTTGTGCGAGCATGCATTTGTATTGCCAGGCAATCAGGCCCAGCGCCGCGATAGTCGCGGCGCCATATATCCAGGGTATGGCAATCAGGCAGGCAATGCCCACGGCCAATCCCAATCCGCGTTCCAGCCAGGTCAGTTGACCGCCAATTGAATAGCCGGCCAGCGCCCCGCCGATCAGCCAAATCGCCAAGCAAAGCCGCGCACAAATAGAGGCCAGAGCCAGCCAGGATGACAGCGACGCTGGATCAAAATCAACCACCAGTGATAATTGCGGCTCATAGATCAGTACAAAGGGAATGGCGAAGGCGATAATCGACAGACGCAACGCCTGGATCCCCGCCGCCAATGGTCCGACCCCGGCGATCGGTGCGGCAGCAAAAGCGGCAATCGCCACCGGCGGCGTGACTGAAGACAACACCGCGTAGTAGAGAATGAACAAATGCACCAGCAACACGGCATTGCCGAGCTTGACGATGGCCGGGCCGATCAGCAAAGCCACCAGCAAATAAGACGGCAGTGTCGGCAGTCCCATGCCGAGGATAAGTGACGCAAACATCGCCACGACCAGGCTCAGGAAAAGGCTTCCTTCGGCAACCGATGAAATAGCACTGGCGAAGCGAAAACCGAGGCTGGTCTCATTGACAACGCCCAATATAATGCCGATTGCCGCAACCGCGATCATGATCTTGGCGGCGGTGTAGCCACCATCAACGATGCCGCTGATCAGATGTCCGATCCGAGCTTTGATGATCGGCCAGGACCTTTCCCGCAGCGCCACCACGACCAGTTCCACCCCGTAGAGCCCGAGATGGGTGTAGATCGCCACCAATCCGGCCATCGCCGGCGATCGCCCGGCAAACATTGTGTAGATCAGTGCCAACATCGGCAGAACAAATTTCAGCGACAACAACGCGTCGATCTTAGTGAAATGCTCCCGTTCGGCCTTGGGGATTGGCGCGATGCCGCGGCGCAGCGATTCAAAATACACCTGCGCAAAAACACTGGCGTAATAGAAAAACGCCGGCAACAGCGCCGCCAGGCAAATGACCAGATAGGGCGTCGCCGTCAAGTCCGCCATGACAAAGGCGGCGGCGGCCATGATCGGCGGCGTGATCTGGCCGCCACTCGATGCCGACGCCTCGACACCAGCGGCAAAGGCTGCGGGAAATCCGCGCCGCTTGATCATCGGGATGGTGAAGACGCCGGTGCCGACCACATTGGCGACCGAACTTCCCGAAATTGTACCAAACAGTGAACTGGCGACAATAGCAGCATGGGCCGGACCGCCACGAATGCCGCCGGTGAGCGAGTTGGCCAGCTTTAACAGCACTTCATCGGTGCGCGTCCCGCGCAACAAACCGCCAAACACTAAGAAGATCAGAACGATCGATGAAACGATGCTGGTCGGCCGGCCAAATATCCCGTCAAAGGAAAACCAAACCGTGCGCGCGAGGTCTTCGGTAAGAACACCAGCATGGCGGAAAATCGACGGCCAATTCTCGCCGGTCAGTGCGTAGACCAAGGAGATGATTGTCACGATCGCCAGCGGCAGACCGAATGCCCTGCGGGTCAACTCGATGACCAATGCAATGCCGACGAAGCCGACAAATACCTGGCTGCCTTCAAGTTCGAAAAGACCGTCCCAAAAGCTCTCGTAAATGGAGATCAACTTGACCAGGGCAAATGCGAACAACGCCAGTAGGACCGCTGCCACAATCCGGTTTAACGCCGGCATAGACTGCCCCGGGCGGACCTTACCGAAAATCTCGTATAGCAGGATAATGATCCCGGCGACGGCAACAGCACCGATCCGCTGCTCACCATCATCAAACGTCACAAAACCGACGCCGATAATGATCAATACTGAATAGGCAAACGCGCAGACTGCCGGCAGGTGCCGCAGGCGCCAAAGACCCGATTTGCTATCCTGGGTTTCAACCGTAGAAATGCCCGCCCCCCTGCAATCAAGGACATCCTACCATACTCCCACACAAACATCAGCGGTCTGTATTCAAGCCGGATGAAGCAGGAATCCAGCCACTAGGCCGGACGGGATATTGGCGGCGAATAGACGATAACCAGTTCCAAATTTCCCGGCCCGAGGCTCTCCACCTGATGCATGACGCCTGGCGGGATGCGGACGATCGATCCTGCATCGACGTCTTCTGGGGTTTGGTCGCCAAGTGTTACCCGCGCCCGTCCCCCGGTTATGAGCATCGCTTGATACTCAGTCTCATGCAGATGCGGGTCGGCAACTCCACCTGGCTCAATGGACCCGGTGACCATTTCAAAATGCAGACAGTCATCAGCAGTGACCAACCGGCGATTTGTCGTGCCCGAGTGGCCCGCCGGTGTGTAGGTGGGGATATTGGCCAGCGCTTCGATTAGCGGATTATCCATATAGTGAGCTCCACGTTAGCGACGGGAATAACCGCGCGATCAAGCGTGCGATCCAATGGCCATGATAGCACTGAATTACCGGCCAATCACCGACACGACCTGTTTGGCGACCGGCAAAACCTGACCAGTGCCGAAAGATCCTTTGTCCATTGGTACAGATGTACGAATTGCGTCGCCCCGTGATCATTTATAGCTAAGACAAGTCACTGAATTCTCTGAAACATCGGTCAATACCCACCGACTGGCCGGCGAGATTTCATTGTGAAAATCAGAACAATTCCAATGCCATGTTCATCCCGGCATATCCCTGTTTAATGGAGATACGAAACATGAAGTACTTTTTGGCCCTGGCACTAATTCTCGGTTCGTCAGTGGGAATGAGCCTAACGGCAACTGACGCCGAAGCGGCATCGATCAGCAATCCCAAATGCCGGGCCGGGCTTCGCGAAACCCAAAGCCGAAATGGCTACCAGGCCTTTGCCATGACCTCCGGCGGCGTCCATTGCGGGTGGACCATTCAAGCCAGTAAAAGCCAATCGGAAGCCAATCGCGTCGCACTGCATTATTGTAAAAGCCGCGCTAACGGCGCCCGGTGCCGGGTGGTGTGGCCATACTGATCAAGTCGCGGATTGATCGTGTGAATAAGTTTAAACTCACACCGAAGCAGACAATTCCCGGGCCGACGCGGCCCGGGAATTTTTCAGGTGGACTGCACCCTTAACATTACCGTTTGCGATAACAGCAGCCGTGGACGATCCACTCCATGCGCCGATGGAACACGAACACCTCATAGGCATAATCGTGATCGCTCATACCATCGGAACACAGCAGATCGTTGCGTTCATCGGAATAGCCGACCAGCGCATTGATCGGTTCCCCGCCATCAAGAGGCGTCATGGCGTAGCCGACAGCATGCCCGGTGCCCCGGGCGCCAGTGCTTTCGGTGGTGAACTTCCGCGCAGATGCACCGTCGGCGGCGAATTCCCGATCGAATGTAGCTTTGTCGTCGTCCATATCCAGAGACCAGAACGGCTCGGTGCCGGCGCAGGTCAACGCGTCGCCGACGGTTGGCTCCCGGGGTTCGGAGGAATCAATGGCAAGATACTTGCCGCTCACCCAGCCAAGGCCACCTTGGAAGAAAATCTGCCGCCAACGTGTGCCGTCTATCTTCACCGATAATCCAGAGGCGATGATCCCGGCTGCAGAGGGGCCAAGCTCACCGACCACTGTCTTATAGTCAATCTCATTGCCCCAGGGATGGTCCTTGCGGATATTGAGCGTGTCATTAGCCGCGACACTGGTCACCTTGAACTTGAAGTTGGCTTGGGCTCCGCCGGGCAAAGCCAGCAGGCAGATCAATACCAAAACAGCGCAAATAAACCGCATCATTGCCTCCCACTTAGCCGGTCAACTGCCCAGAGCGTCCTTCACAGCTGTAGCCAACTGTTTCAGCGAGAACGGCTTGGGCAGAAAATTGAACGCCTCGTTTTCCGGCAGGTTCTTGGCGAAGGCATCCTCGGCATAGCCGGACACGAAGATGATTTTCAAGTCTGGTCGTAGTTTCCGCAATTCGCCGAGCAGCGTTGGCCCGTCCATTTCCGGCATCACCACGTCGGAGACCACGAGGTCGATAGCGCCATCGTTTTCCGCCATGATTGCCAGCGCTTCGGTGCCGGTGGAAGCCGCGTGGACAGTGTAGCCGCGCGACGACAATGCACGGCTGGCAAAGGCGCGCACCGCCTCTTCGTCCTCCACCAGCAATATGGTCGCCGTACCGGTCAGGTCGACCATGTCTGGCGCTTTTTCGGCGACTTCCGGTTCAGCTTCGGTCACTTCCACATAATGGCGTGGCAGGAAGATGCGGAACGTCGTGCCGCTGCCCAACTCGCTTTCGGCGAAGACGTAACCGCCGGATTGTTTGATGATGCCGTAAACAGTCGACAATCCCAGGCCGGTGCCCTTGCCGACATCTTTGGTGGAATAGAACGGGTCGAAGATCTTTTCCATGATCTCCGCGCTCATGCCGGTGCCGGTATCGGTGACATCGATTTCCACGAAGTCAGCAGGCGGAATCTTGAAGGCTTCAAGGACACCGGCATCCTCCTCGCCGATATTCTTCGTTTCGATCGTCACCTTGCCGCCATCCGGCATCGCGTCGCGGGCGTTGACCACCAGATTGACGATAACGGTCTCAAACTGATTGATATCGGCCATCACCGGCCACAGATCGCGGCCATAAATCATCGTCAGTTCGACGGTTTCGTCGACTAGTCGATTTAACAGATTGCGCAATTCCGCCATCACCGAATTCAGTTCCAGTTCCTGCGGGCGCAAGGTCTGGCGGCGGGAAAACGCCAGCAGCTGACGGACCAGGCCGGCCGCGCGATTGGCGTTCTGCTTGATGTTCATGATGTCCTGGAAGGACGGGTCGGTCGGCCGGTGATTGGCCAACAACAGATCGGAAAAACCAATTATCGCCGTCAGCACATTGTTGAAATCGTGGGCAACACCGCCAGCCAGTTGGCCGATCGCCTGCATCTTCTGGCTCTGGGCGAACTGACCTTCCAGCTCCCGCTGTTCAGTGGTGTCCAAGGCATAGACGATCGCCGCGTCATCACTGCCGGAATCCTCCGTCACAGCCGACACATAAAACCGCACATGCCGGTGGTCGTTGCCGGCAAAGGTCGCATCGACCGTCGGAACTTCCACCTGATCGCTGGCCGCCATGGCGATTGCCGAGGCAAGCTGTTCGCGGTTTTGTTCAGCAACGACATCGGTGAGCGGCAGGTTTTTCGCCTCCCCGTCGCCATGACCGACATCGCCGAACATGCGCACAAATGGCGCGTTGGTGCGGCCGATCATGCCGTCCTTGTCGATCGATGCAATGGCAAACGGGGTGTTATTAAAGAACCTGGAAAAACGCACCTCGGCGGCCTGCAAAGCATCGGCGCCATCTTGTTCACCGGACCGGTTGAGCACCAGCGTGCGGGAATCTCCCTTCGCCCCATCCGGCGAAATCGGCACCCGGTGAATAAGGCGCACCGGCAGGCTCTGGCCTGATTTTTTGACGAAGTCGATATCGATTGTCTCTGTCACCACTTCGCCCGGTTTGCCCGACACTGCCTGGATTAGCGCCGCGCCGTCGCCAGGAACGATCTCCTCCAATGCCATGGAACCAGATTCAAACCGGGTCAGGTCAAGCCCGAGCCAGTCGGCCAGGGTGGCGTTCAAGTAGCTGACCTGGCCGCCACCGTCGCAAGACAGGAAACCAGCCGGCGCGTGATCGAGGAAATTGATCGCCCGCTGCAATTCCTGGAAACTGTTTTCTTGTTCATCGCGATCACCGGTGACATCGGCCACGTGCCAGACGGTCAGATCCGATGCCTTCTTGGTGTCTTCATCGGCCAGGCTCAGTGGCCGAACCCGAACCCGGTACCAACGCGGTGCTGAATCCGATCCGGCGATCGGCCGGGTCAGACGGATTTCTTCTTGCGCCCGTCGTCCTTCACGACCGGCCTGCGACAGGCGGAAAACTGATTCAGTGGCGTTGGGATCGCTGGCGAATACCCGGCCAATGGTGCTGACCTCACCGGCATCGGCGGCGCCTGTCAGCTCTGCGTAAGCCTGGTTGGCATAGACAATACGGCCAGACGGGTCGGTGACCAATACACCCTCGGCCATGGAATCCATGAATTGCGAGGACATGGAAATTTCTTTTTTCCAACCCGAAAGCCGCAACAGGCCGATGGCGCCGGCAAACAACGAAAACACGCCAATGACCGCCAGTACACCGAGCAGTGCCAACACGTAGGGTTCTGCCTGATCGCGCGGCAAGAATGCGATGCCGGCGGCGGCGGCGCCCAACGCCAGAGCCAGCACAATGAGCATCCACAAGCTGCCCGATCTTTCCGATCGGGCAACGGCGGGGGCCTGGCTGGGCGTTTGCTCGTCGTTCTCCGTCATATCGCGCAACTTAAATGTCAGAACCAATGGCGGTTTGGGTGATTCGTCAGCTCAATGGCAGGATTTACCGAGCCGGGCGGAAATGCAACTGGCGCAGCGATTGTTGCGCATTCAGCGGCAAGATGACGAGCCTATGAGGTGGCCTGCCAGGATTTGCGATCGCGCATCTGCAGCACATAGCCGATGACCTTGGCGGCCGCCTTGAAATGTTCCTCCGGGATTTCCTCATCGAGATCAACAGACGCATAAAGCGCCCGCGCCAGTGGCGGATTAGCCATAATGGGGACGTTGTGTTCCCGGGCAATCTCTCGAATTTTCATCGCTACTTCATCAATGCCCTTGGCAACCACGATCGGCGCCCCGTAGCCTTCTTCGTATTGTAGCGCCACTGAATAATGGGTCGGGTTGGTCACGATTACGGTGGCTTCTGGCACTTTGGCAATCATCCGCCGGCGGCCGCGTTCCATACGCACTTGCCGGATTTTGGCACGAACGGTCGGATCGCCTTCGGTTTGCTTAAATTCGTCTTTGACCTCACGCAGGGTCATTTTCTGTTTTTCAAACCAGCGCTGGCGTTGATACATCCAATCCAGACCGGCAATGACGGTCAAAACCGCCAGCACGCCACCCATCAGTTTCAGGGCATGTTCTTGAATGGTTGGCAGCAATAAGCGCATGTCGAGCATGACGAGGGTGTCGAGGCGATCCCGTTCCGGCCACAACACAAATGTCATAACAACGGCAACAATCGTCAATTTGCCCAGACCCTTGGCGAAGTTCATCAGGCTTTCGCGGGAGAACAGCCGCTTAAAACCTTTTGCCGGGGAAATCTTCGACAGTTTCGGTTTCATCGGCTCGGCGGTCCAACCGGCCTTGTGTTGGACCAGATTACCGGCGATCGCCGTCAACGCGAGAAAACACATGGGCAGACCGATCGCCGCGAATATCATCAAACCGGTTTCCCGCCACAACACACTCATCATCGAACCGCCAATTTGGACGGCATGGGCATTCTGGAAATAACCGGTCAGCGAGCCAGTAAGATTGGTCGCCATGCCATTGGCTAGGAAAGCCATCATGATCGTCGAACCGGCCATCACGAACCAAGAACTGACTTCCTGGCTTTTCGCTACATCGCCGCGCTTTTGCGCATCATCGATGCGTTTTTGCGTTGGGTCTTCTGTCTTTTCATGTTTTTCCGGTTCGTCGGACATCTTACCTCCTTGGTATTATCCTGCGACAAACCGGTTGAGGACATCTTCCACGTGGCTCAGGTACCAGGTGATCAAGGTGCCCAGGAGCAGGAACAGCAGCAACACGCCCATGGCGATATTGGCCGGCATGGCGACGAAGAAAATCTGGATCTGCGGCATCAGCCGATTGAGAATGCCCAGGCCGAGATAGAAGATCAGGCCGAAGGCTAAAAACGGCGTAGAGATCTGAATGCCAACCCGGAACGCATCGGCAACGGTCATCACTGCGTATTTGGCCAAGTCGCCCACCGGCATCCATTCGCCGGGCGGAAACAGCGTATAGCTGCCGTGAATACCGGCAACGACCAGATGGTGCAGGTCGGTGACGAAAATCATGGTGATGCCGAAAATCGACAGGAAATTGCCGAAGATAACGCCCTGCGTGCCTTGCGCCGGATCGAAAGCCTGGGCCATAGCCAGGCCCGATTGACTGGCAATCGTCGACCCGGCAACCACCATGGCCGACAAGACCAACCGCGCCGCCAGCCCGACAAAGAAGCCGACGATGAACTCGCCGGCGGCTAGGGTTACCAGACCCAAAACCGTCGGCGGCATTTGTGCTGGATAGGCAGCCGAGGCCATGGGATACATCACAAGGGTCATGGAGAGCGCGATGCCGAGCCGTATGCGGGTCGGAATTCCCTGTTCGCCCAACGCCGGCATCAGCATAACCATTGTGCCAATCCGCGCAAAGATCAGCAAAAACATGAACGCCACTTGCGGCAGAAGCGTTACGTCCATTTCGGATACGCTTCATCATGACCGCGCGCACAGTGTATGCGGCCGGTCATCATCTAGCCGGCGACGATCTTTTCGACCAGCCGGGTCATATAGCTGCCTAAGACCTGACCCATGAACGGCATTGCCACCAACAAGGCAACGAATATCGCCAGAATTTTTGGCACGAATACCAACGTCATTTCCTGGATTTGCGTCAGCGCTTGCAATAACGCGATGGCGACACCGACTGCCAGGCCGACAAACATGATCGGCGATGCCACCCATAACAGCGTGAAAATCCCTTCGCGGGCGATGTCGATGACTTCCTGTCCGTTCATCGCGGTTCTCTATCTCTAGGCGAATCGTTTGCATACATTATCACCGCAACGCATCAGATCGGCATGCGCATGATCTCTTCATAAGCGGAAATTACCCGGTCGCGCACCGACACCATGGTCTCCAGCGCTACTTCGGTCTCGGCGATTGCGGTCACCACATCAACCACGTCGGCCTTGCCGGTCATTAATGCGGCTGACTTAGATTCAGCCACCTTGCCGCTTTCCACGACACCTTCGACGGCTGATTTCACCAGTTCTTCAAAGTTGCCGGCTTCGGCAACTTTGTTGCCAGATTTGCCGCTTTGAACCGCGGTGTTCAACTTGGCGGCGACAGAATAAGCATTGGCCGCGATCGCGGAAGTGGTCATTGCGGTGCTCCCCTAAATGACAAAATGGCGGCTTCCCCAAGCCGGGCCATTAAACGCGCAGAATGTCGATCGTTTTTTGCAGCATCTTCCGCGTCGCGCGGATGACGTTTAAGTTCGCCTGATAGCTGCGCTGTGCCTCCTGAAGGTCCACTGTCTCAATTAGCGGATTAACATTTGGCATCCTGATGTAGCCGTTCTTATCGGCCGCCGGGTGCCCGGGTTGATACTTCAGTTTGAAAGCGGATTTGTCTTCCGCAACCTTACCCATGGCCACCAAATTGGCATTGAGTTCGCGGGAAAACTCAGAATCAAAAGTCGGAATACGCCGCCGATACGGATCACCGTCGGAACTGCGGGCGGTGGAATCGGCGTTGGCGATGTTCTCGGCAATCACCCGCATGCGCCCGGTTTGTGCCCGAAGGCCAGAGGCGGCGATTGATAGTGATTTCAAAAAGTCCATGTTCTACTCCCCACCGCTGCCTAGCGTTTGCCAATCGCGGTGCGTAAAATTCCGATGCCGCGCGAGTAAAGAGTTGTCGCAGTTTGATAATCCATTTGGTTGGCTGTGACCTTCATCATCTGCTCTTCAAGCGATACCGCGTTGCCATCCGGAGTGGTCTCAAAGGATTTCTCTCGACTAAAATCGAATGGCGATTTCGACGTCGTTGAGGTGGCTTTTAGATGCAACGGATGGGTGACCTGCGTTTCCACCGAATGCGATACCGATGCCACCAATTCCTTGCGAAACGAAAGTTTGGCGAGATCCTTTGCCGCGTAACCTGGTGTGTCGGCGTTAGCAACATTTTCAGACAGCACCCGCTGGCGGGCCTGGTGCCATTTCAACTTGGTGCGGATTGCATCCAAGAGCGGCAGTGAACTTGCGGACATCCTCAAATACCTCGGCGGCAGAATTCGTCCGGCAAATATTGCCGAGTATATGGTTAACGCCGTGTTAACGGCTTTAACGTTTAAAAAACCATGATTTTGTCCGATTTGCGCTCTTTAAGGAGTTTGCAAGACCGGGTATGTACGCGGGAATCATCAATTACCCGGCAAAATTTGCAGGTTTCGGCTAACCTTTAACCGTCAGGCCGATTCGTGACACAAGCCGTTCAAGGAGACGTAGAAGATGGACAGGTGGCTGGTCGACACTCTCGACATGGACCCCGGCTTTGCCCGCGGCTTGCAATTTGTCATCGCGCTTGTCGTGGTGCTGTTGTTGATTGCCCTATTCGTTTGGATCCTGCGACGTGTCTCTGGTGTGCGCATGTCGTCTGCTGGTCGGCAGCGCCAACCACGTCTGGCCATCATGGATGCCGCCAATGTGGATAACCGCCGCCGGCTGGTTTTGGTACGCCGTGACAATGTCGAACACCTGATTCTCATTGGCGGCCCCAGCGATGTTGTGGTGGAGCAAAACATTATGCGTGGCGTGCCCGCCGGCACCTACGGCCGCCCACCGCAACCAATACCGGGTCAGCCTGGCGCCATGCGGCAGAGACCGCCGATGCCGGTTCCGACTCACGGTATCCCACCTCAGGCGGTGCCGGCGCAAGCCGTGCCGCAACAAGCTGCAGTCACACCGAGACCCACTGTTGACGTTCCGGTCGCCGCCGCGGAACCGGCTGTCGCGCCCCCCGAACCAACACCACCGGTCGCATCGCAGCCGAGTGTCGATGAGCCGGCAAAATCTGTCGACGCGGATGCATCGCCTGTTAAAGCCGATGCTGTTCCGGCCAAACCGCAATCGGACGCCAAACCTGAGCCGGCAGAAATCAAAGATGACGGCGCTACTGCATTATCTTCGAACCAGAAAAAACCTGTCCAGGACGCTCCTGCTGAAGTAAAGGCCGAACCGGCGGCAACTCAAACGCCTCAGGATAATCCGGCCCGCGAAAGCAAACCGGCAAAGCAAAAAGACGGCAAACGCAAACGCGCCGGCGCCCGCATTGAACGTTTGGCGGCACTGGCCGGCGTCACCCGCCGTCCTGAAGCACCCGCCGCTGTCGCTGAAAAAGAAGACAGCAAATCGACGCCGCAGGTCAACGATGCACCGCCGGAAACGGCAAAGGTACCAGAAGCACCAAACGCGTCTGAACCACCGACGGTAACTGAGCCGCAGAAAGAACCTGTCATGCGTGCCGAAGCGCCGGCGAAACCGTCAACGCTTAAACCGGCTGCCGTTGGTGAACCTTCGGTCTCATCGCCCGCTGAGCCGACAAAGCCGCAAGATGCGCGTGCTGCCGCACCTCAAGTTGAACCGGTCGCGCCTGTCGTTGACACCACGCCAGAACCCGTCGTCGCCAAGGCTACCGAGAGCAAGCCGGCACCGGAGCCCACGCCGGAAGCGGTCAGCACCGATGATTTGGCGGCACAGCTGGACGAAGTCCTGTCAGCTTCCCTGGCGGAGGCAGAGCCGGCACCGCCGGTAGTAGAACCGCCTATTGCCAGCACGCCAGTGCCTCAGGTGGCTCAGGCTGCCCCCAAAACACAAAGCGCACCAAGCGTTGAGGCCCCGTCCAGGGAACCTGTTAAAGCCACCTCCCCGGCAGCCCCTACACCACCAGCCAGGGAAACACCGAAGGAACCACCGGCGGCTGAAGTCATAGCGCCATCGGCACCGCCGGTCCAACCGGTCCAACCCACCGTGGCGACATCGGACGCGCCGAAATCTTCCGCGCCACCTGTCGCCTCATCTGCCGCATCGACTGTCGCGCCACCCGTCAAAGCGCCGGCCAAGCCTGATACGGATGCGCCGGTTAAGGACGCTCTGGAAGAAGAAATGGCGAAGCTTCTTGATGAACTGACCGGAAAAACCGATTGATGACAACAATTGCGAGCCGCGCCTTTTTGCGGTTCCCACCAGCGCTGATTATCGCGGCTGGTCTTTGCATATTGGCGTTTCCGGCCTACGCCCAAAATTTCTCGATTGATTTCGGTGAGGGCAGCTCGCTAACCGAACGCGCCGTCCAACTGGTGGCGCTGATTACGGTACTGAGCCTGGCGCCGTCCATTCTGGTTATGGTGACGTCGTTCACCCGGATCGTAGTGGTGTTGTCGTTGCTGCGCTCCGCCATTGGCCTGCAAACGGCGCCACCGAATTCGGTCATGATGAGCCTGGCCCTATTCCTAACGGCTTTCGTCATGGCGCCGACTTTTGAAAAAGCCTACACGGACGGCATTAAACCGTTGATGGATGGCGATATCGAATTCGCCCAATCTTTCGATGAGGCCTCGCGACCGTTTCATGCCTTCATGCGCAAGCATGTGCGTGAAAAAGATCTGTCTTTGTTTCTGGATATGTCAAAAACCGAAATCCCGGCACAACCGGAAGATTTGAGCCTACGGGTCCTGGTCCCGGCCTTTATGATTTCCGAATTACGTCGTGCCTTTGAAATCGGGTTTTTGCTTTATCTGCCGTTTCTCATCATCGATTTGGTGATCGCATCGGTGTTGATGTCGATGGGTATGATGATGCTGCCGCCAGTGGTGATTTCCCTGCCGTTCAAACTGATATTCTTCGTTCTTGTTGACGGCTGGAATCTGGTTTCAGGCAGTCTGGTGCAAAGCTTCGGCGTCTAGTTTTCCTAACCAAAACGACCGAAACCCGACGCCCAAGGCCACATAAATTTCTCAAGTGGGATTGGGTTGTCTGTTGGCGCCGGCGCCTTCGTCCTCAACCAGTCCGGCATCCAGATATTGCTGCCGGTAGTCTTTGAGAAACTGGTTCATGGTGTCGATGGCGGCGATCTTGCGGGCGATAGTTTCGAATTCCACACCTTGTGCTTTGATTGGCCGTGTCACCACTTCAAAGGCACTTGAATGCGGGCTTTGCGATAGTTTGGTGGTGTATTTTGACCGCAGCCGATCAAGGCCGAGATCGTCGCCGGCCAACGAATAGGCGATGCCGGCGCGCAGAATGTCGACGATTTCGGCGGTATTCAAGGGTTCCGGGCTTGTCCACCGCCCGCCATACATCACCTCAAGCGCCTCACCGGCTTTCCCCCAGCGTTTAGCGGTCCACAACACATCGGCGCGCAGCCGGTCAACATCCGGCCCATGCAGGCTCTTCAGAATTTCCATGGCAATGTCGTATTTGCCGATTTCCGAATGCGCCCGGGCCTCCACCAGGCGGCGTTGGCGTTCCAGAGCCGTCGGCAGTTGCGCTTGTCGGGTCTTACCGATGGTCACCAACGCCAAATCCGGGCGTTCATCAAGCATGTAGATGACCGCCAGATCAGCGGCAATTTGAGCCCGTGCAGCGCCCTTCAAACGGTTATCAACTTGATGACGCAGCAGTTCAGCTGCCTGGCCCAAAAGATCGACCGTCACCAATCGGTTTGCCAATCGACGCACTATTTCGTCACCCCGCCGGCCAATCGGCGTCAACTCGCGAAAATCATAAAACAGGCTGAGTGCTTCAACCGCCGGCAACTCGTTGGCCTTGCCGTCGAGAAACAGGGTTTCAAAGACAGCACCCATGTCATCTTGGGTGAGCCGTGTCGTCTCCGCATTGGCGTCGGCGTAAACGGCTGCCTTCATGGCTTCAAAGGCCCGGCGATAGTTGCCGGTCTGCGAGGACAATTCAGCGAAAAAACGCAACGCCAAAAGCTCGGTTTCATCGCCGCGCCAAAGCGTTGTCAACCGATCCAGTTCAACCGCGACATCTTTGGTTTCCAGCTCGCCATCACGATGGCGAATTCTCAAAGACCGATAGGATGCCTCCGCAGCTGATGGCCGATCATCGGAATCCATCACATTGTCATAAAGCGTCAGCGCTTCTTCCGACCGGCCGCCGATATCGGCGATCCGTGCCCGCAAAAGGTCAAAGCGGGCGACGACAGAGCGGTCGGCATGGTCTATGTCAATCTCCGACAACAGTTTTCCGGCAGTACCAAAATCATTCGATTCAATCGCCGCATGGGCGCCGGCCAGGTCGAATTCCGACTGCAAATCCAACGGGTAATAGCCAATGACGGTGTGGGCTCGACGGACGTTTTTTAACGCCGTCGGCCAATTTCGAAGCTGCACTTCAGTAATGGTTCGCCAGACCGCGGCATCGGGACTTTCTTTCAATTCCGGCCGCGCCAGATAGCTACGCGCCTCTTTCGGACGGGCCGCCATGGCCAAGGCCGCGCCCATCAAAATGTTGAAAGTCGGGTCGCGTTTGAGATCGGGAAAATCGATCGCCGATAGGCGCAAAACTCCAAGAGTTTCATGGGCAAAACGATGCGCCAGGTAAAATTTGGCCATATCGATCTGACGCGATTTCCGCTCATCGGACTTGGCCGCCACCAAGCGGTTCATCAGCACATCGGTCTGGCTTCGAAATTCAGCCGGGTTTGCTGTCGACAAAGACCTGAAATCAAAAAACGCGCCGCGCTTGGCTTTTATTTCGCCGGGCAGCGGCGGTTCGGAAGAAGATGATGTGCCACTGGTAATGGCCAGCCCACTATCACGGGCAAATACCAACGTCTCGCCGTCCAGGCTCGCCTTGAGATCATCAGCGCGCGAAACTGCGGCAATGCCGTGGGCGGATGAGAGAATTTCGATTTCCACAAACGATTGCGGCTTGATGACTCCGGTCGCCGAACCCATGCCGGTGGCAATCCAAATGGTATCGCCCACAATTGGATCGACCATCTCGTGTAATCCGCCGACACCAACCATCGGCAGGCGCAGGACCACACCGCCGTCGCCACGCACTACCCGATTGATGGATATCGGTGCGGCCGGTTGTAATATCGTATTGCCGATCGACAATATCCAACCGGTGCCCTCGCGGGTCACTGTTGTCAGCGCCTGCTGTTTGAATTCGAAACGAATGGTCTGCCAATTGCCAAAAGATTTGTGGACGACCGAGTGGGTCAGCGTATCAATGCGGGATCTGATGGTGCGCAGATCAATTTGCAATTGCGTATCGAAGACCAACCAAAAATTCCGCCCTCGCCAAAACGCCGCCGCAGCCACATCTTCGTTAAAGTGAAACGCCAGACGCAGGGAATCGCCGACCACCGTTGCCGCCGCGTGGGCCATGCCGACACTCGAATTTTCCAGATCCCGAGCACCAGCTTCCGGACTGATCCGCGTCGGCTTTTTGTCTTTGGCCGCCATCTTCGGTAATGGACCTAGCCGTGGTTTAGCATCTTTCGGATCTGCCGGTTGATCTGCAGTCGATCGGGCCGCCAACGGCGTTTTGCCCGAATTCGAATCTGCAGTTTTGGCAGCAGGCGAAATTGTCGGCTCTTCGGCATCCGCCGGCAACTGCTTGACCGTACGTTGGCTTGTCCTCACAGGCTGTTTGGTTTTGAGTACTTTCTTTCGCAAGGCCGCACGACGGCTATCTTCGGTATTCTCCGCTGCACTGGGTTTTCGAAGCTGCCCCGGCGCCTGCACTTCCGATGTGCGCGTGACATCGGTTTTGAGTGGGTTCAATGCCCGATCGATCGCCGCGGCAACCTTATCGGCACCCTGGTCGGTGGATTTCGCCACTTTTTGCGGCGTGACATCGACCACATAAGCCTGGCCATCGCGGAAGGCGCGGATGTCTGCTGACGGATCAACCTCAATGACCACCTTCATTTTCCCGCCCTCATCGACGATGCGGGCAATATCGCGGACACCGGGCGGCAGATGGGCGCGAATGTCGGAATAATCGAATTCGACGATATGATTGAAACCAATCGTGACGACCCGGTCCTCGCGGACGAAAGCGGAATCGTAAGGTACATTCCAGGCGAACACGAACCGGCTGAAGGTCGGATGCCGGCCGACACGCAACTCCATGCGCGGTTGGATCCGTGTGCCGTAGCGCTGCGTTTCAGCTTCGCGCGCAATCCGCATCGCCTTTTCCGCCCGGCGCGCCAAATCCAGTACGATATCCTGCGGCAATCCCGGCGGCATACCGGTCCAGTTGCTCGGCAGCAGATCGATGAACAGTTTTTCACCGGCCTCCATGGTGTTGACTCGAACCGCCCTGGACAATCCGAAACGAATGCCGTGGCCATCGGGATCGCGCCGGGCGACACTGATCACATCCGACAGATCGATGGGCACCCGGTTTACATCGACATCAACCGAGCCCTGAAATTCAATTTTAAGGATACCGTTGGCGGTTTTCGCTGAATATTGCGGCAGCAAAGTACGATTTTTGAAGGTCAAAATCATACGGCCGAAACCGGCCTCTTGGGAGGCGACAAGTGTTGCCGCCATCCGCTCGTCTTGAGCCGCCGCTGGAAGCACGAAAAGCGGCACGACAATGCCAGCGATTATCCACGCCGCCGCCGCCGCTGAACACATCTTCCACATGCGGGTTGGATGAAAAATCATGACACAATTGCCTGCCCGAATTCGGTGGTCTCCTACCGTGGCAAGCCTAATGGAGCCTCATTAATTTGCTGTTACCTTAAAAAATACATAGGCGCGCGGGGTTACCGGCACCCTTATTGACCAGAATCCGATACAATCTTCGGCAACATCTTGGACTCGGCGGGCGGCGGCGGCGCATCGCCGGACGCCAAAGCGATCGTCAGGCGTTCCGCCGCGTCCGGCGCCATGCGGCCCAAAATTCCCGCCATCTTGCGCGGTTTGATGAGCTTAACGACCCCCACCAGCACTTTCATGTTCAAGCGGTCGAAGATACGCGCGGCATCTTTCGGTTTCATGGATTCGTACATCTTGACCAATCCACTCATTTTCTGTGATTCACGCTCTTTCTTTTCCTTTGCCACCGTGTCGATCCGCGCTTCCAAGGTCTTCAGCTCTTCAACGCGGGATTGGATGCGTTTTTCTGTTGCCGCCAGCAATTGCTCGCGCAGATCAATCTCACTTTCACGGGTATCCAACCGCTTCCGACGCTCGCCCAACCGCTCCAAAACCGCCTGGCGGGAACGGGAACCAAACACCAGGGAATTGTTTTCATCCTTTATGACGGTGCCGTCGACTTCGCGGACTTTTTGTTTTGGATTTACCTCTGGTTCTCTCGGACTTGCATCATTGGCGGTTTTGGTGAGACCAACCTTGTCGCCAGTACCTGCCTCAGCCGCCTTTGCCTCATCCGCCTTGGGAATGGCCGAAGTGGTTTGCGCCAATGCCGGCGTCACACCACCCAAGGTGTAGCTACCTGACAAGACCAAACCGGCACCCTTCAAGACAAGCAGACCACCCGCCGCAAGCATCATAATTGGTAGGAGCCGCAGGGATTTCACGCTGCTCGTTCCTCACCGCGCCTGCGCAATTCACGAAGGCGATCGGCGGCCTCGGCCGCGGCGACTGTCAGACCCTTTGCTGAGGGCGCTGATCCATTCAATTGCGGTGTGGATGGGCCCGCCGACCGGCCGGCTTGCTTGGTTGCCGCGGCAATCTGCGCAATCCGTTTTAGTACCGCTTCGCCGGTGTTGATCTGATTGGCAATATGGTTGGAATAGCGTTCCGCCTCCTGCAACCTTTGCGCCAGGGTGAGGTCACAATGGCTGGCCGTGGCCTTCAGTCCCATTATTGCGCGTTCGGCTATTTCTGTTGCCGTGATCAATTCAGAAATTGTGGCGCGGAGCGCTTCTTCATCTGCCCGCAGACGCTTTAGTCGCCAGTTCAGCACGACGCAGTAGCCGATGGTCAAGACCAATAGGAAGGCTACCAGGCCCTCAATGAGCAACCCAAGGGACAGTGTCATCAGCTCGTCTCCATCGATTTTTGTGCCGCCATTTCAAAGGCCGCTAGTGTCATTTTTGGTGGCCGTAATTCGTGATCAACCCGTACGGAAATCAGTTCACCTGAGCGCCCCATACTGCCGTCGGTCAGCGGAATGTTTCCACATTTGATAGTGACCGGATCGGTCGGTCCAACGTCGAAAACCAGGGTTTCGCCGACATCGACATCCATGATTTGGTAGAGCGGCATATCGCGTTCAAACAACACCGCGTCGACTTCGATCTCGGCGGCATGAATTTGCGTTGCCAGATGACCCTCCCAAATCGGGTCACGGCCGAATTTTTCACCCATAAACATCTGCAGCAGCAGGTCACGGATCGGCTCCAGAGTGGCATAGGGCAGCAGCATTTCAATTTTGCCGCCGCGGTCTTCCATATCAATGCGGAATTCTACCAGGATGGCGGCATTGGCCGGGCGCGAAATGGCGGCAAACCTTGGATTGGTCTCCAGCCGCTCCAGGTTAAAAGTAACCGGCGACAGCGGCGCGAACGCGTGCATGGCGTCCGCGAGAATGATTTCAATCATCCGCCGCACCAAGTTGGTTTCAATGGTTGTATAGGGACGGCCTTCAACGCGGATCGCCGAGGTTCCACGGCCACCGCCCAGCAACACATCAATAATCGAATAGATGAGGCTTGAATCGACCGTCATCAAACCGAAATTATCCCACTCTTCGGCTTTCAGTACCGCCAGGATCGCCGGCAACGGAATTGAGTTCAAATAATCGCCGAAGCGAACGGATGAAATGGAATCCAATGACACCTCGACATTGTCAGAGGTAAAATTACGCAGCGACGTTGTCGTCAGCCGCACCAGCCGATCGAAGACAATTTCCAGCATCGGCAGGCGTTCGTAAGACACCATCGCCGAATTGATAAGTGCCCGAATGCCGCTTTGATCGTCGGTAATTTGTTCGTCGATATTGAAACCGAGGAGATTGTCGATCTCTTCCTGGTTTAGTACCCGGTCGGCGCCACGGGTCGAGCTTTCCATTTCCTGCTCGCCGTCATCGATCATCGCCGCCCATTGGGCGGCCATATCGTCGCCGCCCTCGACGCCTTGTTCCTCTAGCGCCGCTCCCCAGGCCGCCGCCAAGTCGTCGTCGTCTTCGCCCTCTTCAGCGTCAATTGGTTCGATATCGTCTTCGTCGGCCATTAAGTCGGTCCTACTGAATCAAAATTTCTTTGAACAGAACGCCTTCGATTTTGACGGGATAGATCGCCACGTTGATGCGCCGCTGCAGTTCTTCTTTCAGCCGGAACAAACCGGCCGAACCGTCCAAATCGGTAGTCCTCAATTCCCGCAGGTAGACCTGAAATGTGTCGAGCACCCGAGGTAGGTAGGGGATGATCTGTTTGACCGTGCCCCGGTCGGCCACTTCCAGTGCAATCTGTACCTTCATGTAGGCGCGTTGGCTGGAGGGTGAGGCAAGATTGACCGTCATTTGCGGCAGATCATAAAAAACCGGCTTTATTACCGGCACGCCGGAATTCGCCACCACACCCGCCGATGGCTCCAAACCGAGCAAATCGAAAAACCAAGTCGCAGTACCGCCGACCAACATCAATACGGCGGCAGCAATCATGATCAGCTTCTTCTTGCCGCCTTTTTTCTTGCCATCAGCAAGTTCCTCGGCCCCGGCGTCACCGTCGGCTTCGGCATCGATTTCAGCTTCCGGTTTTTGATCGTCTTCTTCGGCCATGGCCAAATCCCGTTGTTCCCGTCGCGCTCGCGTAGGCGCGCGTTAAGTATCTAAAGAGCGTATGGTTAACGAAAGGTTTCTAAAATCTTACCTACTAGGCGAAATTTACCTGTTCATTTGCGCCCTGCATCGGCAGGTTTTGCCTAGCCACCAAGCGGCCAAAATACATAAGCCATTGTTTTTATATTGTTTTCTGTTTGGCACGGGTTCTGCTTCTACCTAAAACGAGCACCCACTCTGGGGAGTGTGCCGGTGCTCGGGGAGCAAGGAACTTAACGATGGAGAACGCCCTTCTCATTGGGCTGTCCAGGCAGACCGCATTGCGAAATCAGTTGGATGTCATTGCCAACAATCTCGCAAACCTGAATACAACGGGCTTCAAAAGCCAGGATCTGGCGTTCGAGGAATACCTCATGCCGGTGGCCAGCGCTGATTCGTTCGAAGCGAACGATCAAAACCTGTCATACGTCCACGACTACATCTCAACCTACAACCATTCCGCCGGATCAATGGTTCAAACCGGCAATCCATTCGATGTCGCCATCGCTGGCAAAGGCTGGTTGGTGGTGCAGACGCCCGACGGCGAACGTTATACCCGCGATGGCAGCCTGAGTCTGAATTCGGAAGGCCAATTGGTAACGAAATCCGGCTATCCGGTTCTGGCGACCAGCGGGCCGATGACATTCAGCCCGAACGAAGCAGATATCACCATCGCCAAGGACGGCACCGTCTCCACCACTCAGGGGCAGCGTGATCGTATCCGGATAGTCGAATTTGCCGATGAATCGAAACTGCTCAATGCCGGAGAAAATCTGTTTTCCGGAGATAATCCAAAGGACGCGGTACGAGCCCAGCTCGTTCAAGGAATGATCGAACGCTCGAACGTCAAACCGCTGCTTGAAGTTACCCGCATGGTGGAAGTCACGCGGGCCTATCAATTGGTTTCCGCCATGCTCAAAGAGCAAGGCGAACTGAAGGAAACCGCAATCAATCAACTTGGCCAGGCGGACGCGTGATGGGGAAGCCACGCACTGTTCAGCTGAACACGGTCCATTCGGGGGAGAATGACCAATGAAAGCACTTCACATCGCAGCGACGGGTATGATGGCCCAAGAGCTGAACGTGGAAGTCATTTCCAATAACATCGCCAACATGCGCACCACCGGCTTCAAACGCCAGCGGGCGGATTTCCAGGATCTGCTTTATACCGACATGCGGCGCATGGGTACCTCCACATCGGAAGCTGGCACCATGGTGCCGACCGGTGTGCAGATCGGCTCCGGCGTGCGCACCGCGGCAACGCCCAGGATTATGTCGCAGGGCAACGTGCTACCGACCCAGAAGTCGCTCGATGTCGCCATTCGTGGTGAGGGTTTCTTCCGCATCGCCATGCCAGACGGGCGGACAGCCTATACCCGCGACGGATCGTTTGAACGCGATTCTGAAGGCCGCATGGTGACTGTCGACGGCTATTTGCTCGATCCCACCATCGCCATTCCCGAAAACGCCCGCGACATCGCCATCAGCGCCACTGGGACGGTCCAGGCCACCGTTGGAAACGCCACGGCGCCGCAGGTTCTTGGCCAATTGGACCTCGCCCGTTTCGTCAACAAGGCTGGCCTTGAGGCGATCGGCGATAATCTATTTTTAGAAACAGAGGCCAGTGGCGCGGCGCTTGTCGCCAGCCCCGGTGAGGAAGGCTACGGCAATCTACTGCAGGCGCATTTGGAGATGGCAAATGTCAACGCGGTCACCGAGATTTCCGATTTGATCGCCGCCCAACGGGCCTACGAAATGAACTCCCGTGTCATCCGTGCCGCCGATGAAATGCTGTCCTCGACAGCTCAAATCCGCTGATCATTGGAGAGGTTGAAATGAACCGCGCCATGCTCATCAGAACCACCGTACTGGTCATCGGCCTGGCTGTTTTATGGACCAGCGCCAGAGCAGCCGATACGCCGACACTGAAGGCCAAGGTGACTGTGAACACGGAAATCGTGACGATCGGCGATCTGTTCCAAAACCCAGGCTCTTTGGCTGACACGCCGCTCTACCGCGCGCCTGATCTTGGCCATAGCGGTTCGGTGCCCGCCAACGTCGTATTAGATGCCGCCCGCGCCGCGGGTCTACGCCAGGCCAATGCCAGTGGGCTCAACAGCGTGCGTGTTCACCGCAACAGTTTGGAAGTCAGCAGCTCCGAGATCGAGCAAACGATCAAGACCGAACTGAGCAAACGCTTCGATATTGGCGATAACGAAGACATTCAAATCACCTATACCCGACCGATTGAACCGCTTCATGCGGCACCGGGTGCGCATATTCCATTGCGGGTTAGCAGCATTGCAACAACAGCAGTTACGGGGCGTTTCGAAGCTTTATTGCTGGTCGATCAGGGAAGTCGAACCCAACGCGTTCGTCTTCGCGGCAGAGCCATTGCGGTGGTGCGGCTGGCTGTCCTTCGTCGGCCGATGACCCGCGGTGAGATCGTGACAAAAATTGACGTTGTCTTGAAAGCATTCCCGCGTCGACGAGTACGCGGCGCGCCGTTGCAATCCGCCGACGGCATCATTGGAATGGCGGTCAAGCGCTCAATGCGCGCCGGTTCCGCACTGACGGCGAGCGATTTCACAACACCGGTTTTGGTCTCCCGCGGCACGGCAGTGACGATCGAATACCGGATCGGCGGATTGGCGATCACGGCAATCGGCAAGGCCATGGCCGACGGGTCAAAAGATCAACTGATCACCGTACTCAACGAGCGTTCCAAACGCTCCATCCAGGCCACGGTAATCGGCCACAACCGCGTTCGGGTTGACGGCATATCCAAGCGGATCGCAACGCTCAAGAGGACCATACAATGAACGTCATCCGCCTCACTCTTGTTCTGCCGGTTATCGCGGCGGTCATATCAGGCTGCAGCGCTGTTGACCGGGTCGCCAATATCGGCGAGCAACCAAAAATGTCGGCGATCAAAAACCCGACCGCCGAACCAGGCTACCGACCGGTGCAAATGCCGATGCCGACGCCGACGGTGGTCTCATACAATTCAAATTCCCTGTGGCGTACCGGTGCCAGGGGATTCTTCAAGGACCAACGGGCCAAAAATATCGGCGATATTTTGACCATTGCGGTTTCCATCACCGACAAGGCGGCGATCGACAACAAAACCAAGCGCAAGCGCTCCGGATCGGAGGCGCTGGGGGCAACCGGCACAGTCGGTCAGGGGATCTTGCATATTCTACCGGCGTCGGCGTCAGCGTCGGAATTGGTGAAGATTGACAGCGGCGGCAGCCATGAAGGCGAAGGTTCCGTCAACCGCTCAGAACAATTGGTCACCAAAGTCGCGGCCGTGGTCACCCAGGTCTTGCCGAACGGCAACATGGTGATCGAAGGTCGCCAGGAAATTCGCGTCAATTACGAAGTCCGCGAACTGATTGTCGCCGGGGTTATCCGGCCAGAGGACATTGCCGCCGACAACACAATTGATTCCGCCAAAATCGCCGAGGCCCGTATTTCCTACGGCGGACGCGGTCAGATCTCCGATGTTCAGCAGCCGCGCTACGGCCAGCAATTCCTGGACATCCTCCTTCCATTCTAGGAGCGCCTGAAAAGGTAGAACCGGAAGGAAACATGAGTTCCCCAAGCCGTTCCGATGCTCCCCCAATGCGAACGGCCGCGGGTGCGGTCCGATGCTCCCCAAACATGGACCGCACCCGCCCCTTTTTCTGCACTCAACACGACTCCCACCTCGGGGCTGTTTGGTCGCGCCGAGAAATCCGTCTAGTCTGAGCCCTCAAAGGGAGAGCGGTAGATGGACAAGCAGAAAATCCAACAATTCGCTGGCAAGGTGAACGGTGATATGGCCGGAGCGATGGCCACGGCGATGGTTTATGTCGGCGTTAAAACCGGATTGTTCAGCACCATGTCCGGTAAGGGCCCAATGTCGCCGGAGGAAGTCGCTCAAGTTTCCGGGCTGCAGCCACGCTATGTCGCCGAATGGCTCGCCGGCATGACGACAGCCGGATATCTTGACTATGATCCGGGCGGCCAGACTTACGCCTTCCCTGACGAACTCGCCTATCTATTAGATTCTGAAGGCACTGATCATTATATGGGCGGCATGTCGCTGATGGCGCCAGTATTATTGAGCGTCGCTCCGAAGGTCGCCGATGCCTTTAAGAATGGCGGCGGTGTGACATTTGCCGAATTCGGCGCCGAGGGCGTCAATGCCCTGGACGTTATGAACCGGGGAACCTACGAACAGCGCCTGACAAGCTACTGGCTGCCGTCGATGCCGGATGTCCACGAGAAGCTAACCAACGGCGCCCAGGTGTTGGATGTCGGCTGTGGCGCCGGGCGAATTTGTCTGTCCATTGCCGCTGAATATGAAAACAGCCAGGTGTTCGGCATGGATCCGGACGTTGAATCCATCGACCAAGCAAAACAGGCCACGGCAGATTCCGATCTCAATGCCAAACCAGAATTTATCGCCACGACGACCGCAGATATGGAACGCGGCGACGGCTTCGATCTGATCACGATATTTGATTGCGTCCATGATTTTGCCGCGCCCCATCAAACACTTAGAGAGATCGCCGCGTTGCTAAAACCCGATGGCACGCTGTTCATCATGGAGCCGAAGGCAGCCGACAATCTGGAAGACAACATCCATCCGATGGGCACGGTCTATTACGGGTTTTCGATCTTCCATTGCATGACCCAATCTCTGGCCAATGGCGGGCCAGGTCTGGGCACCTGCATGGGTCCGGCGCAAACCGAGGCACTGTGCAAGGAATCCGGTTTTAGTCATTTTGAAATGGTGCCGATCAAAAGTCAGACGAACTTATTCTACGCCGCCAAATTATAGATCACTTGATTTGGCGCCAACGGGCCACCTGCGGCGAAGTCAGGCTTTCAAGGAAGGCAACGAGGTCGGCAATTTCCGCCTCGCTCATCGACAATGGCCGGATCAACGGATCCCGGGTCGGGTTGGCGACACCGCCGTTATTGTAAAACCGCACAACGTCTGCCAACGACGCCATTGAACCGTCATGCATATAGGGCGCCGTGGCGGCAATATTGCGCAATGTCGGCGTCTTGAATTTGAAGCGATCCGAAGCCCGCCCGGTCACCTCGGCGCGGCCATAATCTGGTTGCCGACCGGCTTTCATTGCAGCCTGCGCATTTTTCCAGGCCAGTCCGGTGTTGTGAAACCGGTTGTCGATAAACAACGCATAATCATCGAAAACCAGATGACAGGTGGAGCACTGGCCCTTGCCGCGAAACAGCTCAAACCCGCGTTTGGCCGCAGGTATTAGCGCCTTCTCATCGCTGCCTAAATACCAGCGGTCAAAGGGACTATCGGCGGCGATCAAACGGCGCTCGAATCCGGCAATCGCCGCTGCCAACCCATCAGCGTCGACGGGACGACCAAAAACGTTTTCAAATCGGCCGTGATAATCCGGTAAGCGCCGCAATCGGGCAATCACCTCGTCCAGACTGCCATTGCCCATTTCTCGGGCATCGACAAGCGGCTGCAACGCCTGGCTTTCCAGATCTTCAGCCCTGCCGTCGGCGAACAGACTTTCCATGAAGGCGACATTGAAAACAGTCGGCGCGGATCGGCGCAGTGGCTTGCCATCCAATCCGCGCGCCGTCGCCCGGTCGGTTTCCGTGAACCCCTGATCGGCCCGGTGACAGGTGGCACAGGCGGTATCGCCATTTTTGGATAATCGCGGATCGAAAAACAACTTTCGCCCAAGCGCCGCCAATCTATCGGGTATCTGCCTGATCACCCGCACCTGCGCCGCTGGTAGGCCGGTTCCGGCAGCCATTGGCGACGGTTTTCCGTCAGCCGCCTGCAGACGGTCACCCGGCAATCCGGCAATTATCAGACCCGATAATCCGAGGGTGAATAATCGACAGGTCCAACCGCGCCACGGCTTCAACATCCAGCTCATTCTCCGCCTATTAAAAAGCGGCATGACTATGCGGCCAGATGTATCCGGTGACAATTCTTCGAAATAGATATTAAATTATCAGGCAGGTCGTCAGTCGTCGCGATAAACCCGCTCACGGCGTTCGTGGCGTTCCTGCGCTTCAATCGACAACGTGGCGATCGGCCGGGCATCCAGACGTTTGAGGGAAATCGGTTCGCCGGTTTCCTCGCAATAGCCATAAGACCCCTCGTCGATACGCTGCAACGCCGCGTCGATCTTGGCGATTAGTTTACGCTGACGGTCACGCGCCCGCAGCTCAATCGCCCGGTCGGTTTCCGACGAGGCACGATCGGCAAGATCGGGATGGTTTGTGCTTTCGGCCTGAAGATTGACCAAAGTCTCGCGGCTTTCGCGCAAAATTTCTTCGCGCCAAGCATGAAGCTTACGGCGAAAATATTCGCGCTGCTTCTTGTTCATGAATTTTTCGTCAGCTCTTGGACGATAATCTTGTTTTATATCTACCGTCATACTCACGCTCTGAACCTCGACCTAGCGGCGCGGAATATAGCGATGAGATGAAGTCTGCACAATGGCCGAAATGGGAAATTTCCATCTAGGAATCAGTGACCTGCGACAAAATCGCCAAAATCGAATATTTCCGCCGGTTTTTACAAAGCCAGCATTGGTAAATTTACAAAGGTGACCGATTTCGTTTGGCCAGTTCGACCTGCGCACGCAACTCGATTTCGCCAATTACCGATTCGATTCTGCTATCGCCCGATGGATTTCGGGCCGCCAGCAGAAGGAGCAATCGATCCAATCGCTGCTCGCTGAGCTTGCCCGCCAGTAGATCGAGATGGATCGCGTCGAGCTCGTCCAGCAGCTCATGGCCGCGCCGCAGCGCCTTTTTACGTTCAGATGTGGAATCGCCAACTTCCTGCAGTGACAACAACGCGTCTACGCTATGAAGCGCAGTCAGACCGCCCGTTCCCGATGATGTTTCGCTAGATTCCTGCGCATCAGCGGAAAACCCTGAACCAGAATTGCGTCGTCGGACCGGCGCCCTGCCAGCGACATTCGAATAAGGATTGGGCCCGACGACACGCATTTTTTCGATCACGTTTGGATTCGGCCAGGATCGCCGAACACTCCATACAATTTGCCGCCTTGGTAAACGAATGGTTAACACCTCGGCAGAAATTGCCGTGTTGGATGATTGGTCCAGTCGTTAAGAATAGAAGGTCGGGCTATTTTGTTCCTATATTATCAATATCTTACCTAATGTTTTGATCGATTTCAAAAAGTTGGCACAAAGTTCGCAAGATGGTTCTCGGGAGCATCAACATCAAAGGCGGACGATCCGATCATGCGGATATCCACTTGTCTAATTGCCATGGCACTCGCGGTTACAAGCCCTCAGGCTTACGCTGGCGCTATTGAATCCACGTCCAGGATCAAGGACATCGCCGATATTGAAGGGGTTCGGGAGAACCAACTGATCGGCTACGGACTTGTTGTCGGTCTGCAAGGCACCGGCGATTCACTCAACAATTCACCGTTCACCCGGCAAAGCCTGCAGGCGATGTTGGAACGGCTGGGCGTAAACACCCGCGGCGCGCGCATGCGCACAAAGAATGTCGCCGCCGTCATGGTGACATCCAATCTGCCGGCCTTCGCCACGCAAGGCACCCGGGTCGACATCAATGTCAGCGCCTTGGGCGACGCGGAAAGCCTCCAGGGCGGAACCTTATTGGTCACGCCATTGCTCGGCGCCGACGGCGAGGTCTACGCAATTGGCCAAGGCCCGGTCGCTATTGCGGGATTTTCCGCCGAAGGTGACGGCGCTTCTATAACCCGGGGCGTCCCCACATCTGGCCGGATCGCCAATGGCGCATTGGTGGAACGTGAGATCGCTTTCACATTGGCCGGCCTCGATGTCGTACGCCTGGCGCTACGCAATCCGGATTTCACCACCGCGCGGCGCATTGCCATTTCCATCAATGATCTGATCAGCACACCGATCGCCGAGGCGATTAATCCTGGGACGGTCAAAATCACTCTGCCGGAGAAGTTCGGCGGCAACATCGTTGATCTGCTGACCGACATTGAGCAATTGCGGATCGAACCGGATATACCGGCAAAGGTCGTCATCGACGAAGATTCCGGCATCATCGTCATGGGCAAGGATGTCCGCGTCAGCACGGTAGCCGTCGCCCAGGGCAATCTGACAGTAACCATCACTGAAACGCCAGAGGTTAGCCAACCGCTGCCGTTGTCACGCGGCCGGACGGTGGAAGTACCGCGCACCCAGATAGAAGTCTCCGACGAGAATGAGAAGCGGATGGGGATCGTCCGTCGTGGTGTGTCGCTGCAAGAATTGGTCGATGGCCTCAATTCCCTGGGGATTGGCCCTCGTGACCTGATCGCCATATTGCAGGCAATCAAGGCTGCCGGAGCCCTACAGGCCGAAATCGAGGTGATGTGATGACACCAACAGTCAGCTACGACCACCTCATCAATACCCAAAAGATCCAACCGCCGTCGATCGGCGCCGGCCGTTCGGCGGAAACGGCGGCGCGTGAATTTGAAAGTGTGTTTCTCACCACCATGCTGAAATCGATGTTCACCGACCTCGGGGAAAGCGGCATTGAAGGCGGCAAGGCAGAGGCCACCTGGCGCGGTCTGATGGTGGAGGAATATGCCAAAACGATCTCCGAGGCCGGCGGTATCGGCATTGCCGACATGGTCAAGAGTGAGTTGCTGGCAATCCAGGAGCAAAAATGATGACGGAATTTGCAGAGCCGGCCACGGCCGCCACCCAGGAGCCCACCCGTTTCGCCGACCGTAAGTCAGCGGAAATGCTGTGCGCCCGTATCACCGCCATCATGGACGACCTAAACGCGGTGTTGGTGGCGGAAACTGATTTGATCCGCGCCAGCAAGCTTTTGGAAGCCGCCGAATTACAATCGCGCAAATCCGAACTTGCCGCCATTTACGTCTCCGACATGAACGAAGCCCGAAACAACGCGCTGGTTTTGGGACGATTGGCACCGGAGGCAGTGACGGCGCTGCATCAGCGCCACGAAGAGTTTCGTTCGCTATTACAAATCAACATGGCGGTTCTGGCCACCGCCCGAGAAGTCTCAGAAGACATCATGAAATCCGTTGCCGAGGCCGTTGGCGCCCGGGAAACGGTTTCTGGTTATGGCCAATCCGGGCTCACTCGCCCAAAAACAGAACGCACCGCCAGCGGCATCGCCTACGACCGCAGTCTTTAGGTCTCGGCTTCCGGCGCGCCTCGCTCGTGGCGATCTTTGCGGCCTTGTATCGCTATAAATATACGGTGCTCCTTGCGCTGGTCTGTTACCCGACCAAGTAAGCATAATTCGTAAAATTTGATTCAAATGCGACCGGTCATTTTGGCCTGGTTTTTACGTCTGCCGTTTACGGTGCTGTTTGAGAATGCACCCTATCACGGACGGATATGCCTTATGGAAGCGGGCCTGACCAAAGGACTTCTACCTCCACCAACAACCGCCTGGGCTCGGCGCACCAAGCGTGCCGCCACCGCCGCATCGGATGTTTCGGAAGAAGAATCGATCGCGCCTTCCCAAGACAGCTATCATGCCCCAGCGCCTGATCAGCACAAGCCGCTCCATCAAGACGCTGATCGCGTTCCTGGCTACGAAAGCCCGCCAAGTGCGGAAACTGTCGGTCGCTTTATCCGCGCCATAAGACGCGAACGGGCGCAGAACCAAAAAGCCCTTTCCGATGGTGCGCAGGCAATTCAGACGGCATATGAAAGCAGTGATCCTCTGGCATCCGCAACAACGCTGAAAATCGTCAACCGGCGGATCTGACAATACGCACGATGCCAAGGTTTCGTTAACCTAAACAGCCGTTAACCATACTTTTTAAGAAGCTGGAATCTCCTCCCGGCGCATGGTCGTCCGTGCCGTCCAGGAGGGCGGTTTGTATTGCGTATGCCTAGAAAAAGGGACGACAACTATGGGTGACATTACTCTTACCTCGGCAGTTCGGTCTAGCCTCTCTGCCATGAAGAGCACAGTTGACATGATGGGTCAGGTTCAAAACCGGCTCGCCACGGGGAAAAAGGTCAATTCAGCTCTCGACAACCCGAATTCCTTCTTTACTGCTGATGGCCTGCAAAGCCGTGCCAACGACCTCGGCGGCCTGATGGACGACATGGGACAGTCGGTTCAGACACTGAAAGCCGCTGACCAAGGCCTGAAGGGTATTACCAAGCTCGTTGAATCGGCAAAAGCCAAGGCCAACCAGGCCCTGCAGAGCCAGAGCCAGTACGAGCGTCAGAAATTTGCCGGTGAATATAATGACCTGTTGGGTCAGATTGAGGACCTGGCGAAAGATTCCAGCTACAAGGGCAAGAACCTGCTCGGTGGCGCTGGCAACGACCTGACGGTTAACTTCAACGAAGACAACACCTCCAAACTGTCGGTTTCGGCTGTCGATTTCACCGACACCACCGCTTCCGCCGGTTTGAACCTGCAAGACCTCGCCGCCGGTGCCGAAGGCGCCGCATCCTTCCAGCTGGAAGGTGGTACGGACAGCGTTGTTTTGACCGATGGGTCCGACACGCTGAAATCTGAAGCTCTTCTTTCAGATTCCAATGCCGTGGCCGTTGGCGATACGTTGACCATTGAAGACACCGCCGCAGGCGCCGGTGCGACCCAGGCTACCCTGGTCGTTGCTGCCGACACCACGGTTCAGGATCTGGTTGACTTTGCCGATGCCGTCGCCGGTGTGGAAGCGTCTTTCGACGAATCCGATGGCACGTTGACCATCAAGTCGAATGACGACACCTTCCTACGGACCGATGATGCCGGTGGCACTCCGACCCCAGCCGATCTGATTTCGTCAACCGCTGCTGCTTTCTCAGCGACGTCCGACGTGTTGGCAGATTCCGCCAGCTTCGCTTCCGGCGATACGCTGTCATTCACGGATGGCAACGGCTATGAAGTTGGTTCGTTGGAAATCGACGACTCGACGACCGTTGCTGATTTGGTCACCGCGTTGAACGATTCATCCGGCGTTTCGGCGACGTTCAACACCGGTACCGGTAAAGTGACTGTTGAAAGTCAGGTTGATTTGGCGATTACGTCAGACAACGGTGACTTCAATTCAGCAGCCTTCACCGCTGACTCAGATGGCGTCAACGTTGCAGCGACCGATTCCGGTTTTGCCAGCGACGGTGACATCAACGACAGTTTGAGCCGGTTGAACTCAGCCTTGAGCACCCTGCGCTCACAGGCATCGACCTTTGGTACCAATTTGTCGGTTGTTGAAAACCGCCAGAATTTCACCAAGGCGATGGTCAATACATTGGAAGAAGGCGCCGGCAAGTTGACCTTGGCCGACACCAACGAAGAAGGCGCCAACCTGTTGGCCCTGCAGACCCGTCAGGCCCTGGCCTCCACGGCTCTGGCGTTCTCAGCCCAGGCTGATCAGAACGTCCTTCGCTTGTTCTAAGCGATATCCAAATCGATGGTCGAAGAAGGCGGGAATTTTCCCGCCTTTTTCATTTTTCGTGTGTTTTTCGCAATTTCCTAGTTAATTTTTACAGGGGAAACGTCTGATTTCCGCCGTTTCGCATTAACCGACGATTAGGGTTAATGGACCACACTCCCTTTCACGGGCTCAGGATGAGCTCAATGAGTAACCTAGAAAGGGACTAAATTATGAGTGAGGTCACCCTCTCCGCTGCCGTGCGGCAAAACCTACTTGCCCTCCAGAACACCTCCGCCATTATGGGCGAAGTGCAAAATAGACTGGCGACCGGCCTGAAGGTTAATTCAGCGCTTGATAATCCGAATTCATTCTTCACGGCTTCCGGCCTGAACAACCGCGCCAACGATCTGGGCAATTTGCTCAACGACATGGGCCAGGCCGTTCAGACCATTAAGGCCGCCGATCAGGGTTTGACCTCGATCACGAAATTGGTTGAAAGCGCCAAAGCGAAAGCCAACCAGGCAATCCAGACCCAAAGCCAGTACGAACGCAAAACCTACGCGGGCGAATACAACGATCTGCTTCAGCAGATTGAAGACCTGGCTGAAGACGCCACCTATAAGGGCAAAAACCTGCTCGGTGGTTCCGGCAACGATCTGACCGTTTATTTCAATGAGGATAACACCTCAAACTTGACGGTTTCATCGGTTGATTACACCGACACGACACTTTCTGATGGACTGAACCTGACTGATTTGACGGCAGGCTCAGACGGCGCGGCTTCCTTCCAGCTTGAAGGTGGCACCGACAGCAACGTCTTTACCGACGGTTCCGACACCTTGAAAACTGAATCACTACTTTCTGATTCAAACCAGGTGGCCGTTGGCGATACACTGACCATTGAAGATACTGCCGCTGGTGCTGGTGTGGCCCAGTCAACCCTGGTCGTGACAGCTACGACAACTGTTCAGGACCTCATTGACTTTGCTGACGCCGTCTCCGGTGTGGAAGCATCCTTTGATGAATCCGATGGCACATTATCGATCGTGTCCAACAACGACACTTTCCTTTACACCGACGATGCTGGCGCCGAAAACGGCGGTGCTACCGACCTGGTTTCATCGACAACAGCCAACTACTCGGCAACGTCCGACATACTGGCGGGTTCAGCCAGTTACAAATCGGGCGATACCATCACTTTTACTGATGGTAACGGCTATGAAATGGCCTCGTTGACCATCGATGACACCACGACGGTTGGTGATCTGGAAGACGCTTTGAACGACCTGCAAGGTGTCAACGCGACGTTCAATACCGGCACCGGCAAGTTGACCGTTGAAAGCGCTGTTGATCTGGAAATCACCTCAGACAACGCCAACTTCAACGCCTCGGCCTTTGTCGCCGATACCGATGGGGTCAACATTGATGCCAACGATTCAGGTTTTGGTAGTGACGCCGATATCAACGACGCGATTAGTCGTCTGAACGCCGCCCTGGGCACCCTGCGCTCACAGGCATCCACGTTTGGTACGAATCTGTCGACAGTTGAGATTCGCCAGGACTACACAAAGTCGATGATTAACACTTTGCAAGAAGGTGCCGGCAAACTGACATTGGCCGATACCAACGAAGAAGGCGCCAATCTGCTGGCCCTGCAAACCCGCCAGCAGCTGTCTTCAACCGCTCTGTCATTCGCTTCACAAGGCGATCAGAACGTACTTCGTCTCTTCTAAGCTACTAAAATATCTCACTAAATCGCGGCGGGGCCTTTGGTCCCGCCGTTTTCTATTGTTCAGACTTCACTCCCCCACACCGGCAAGGCAGCAGTAGCGATCCCGGTCTTTATGAACGCTGTTAACCTTCGTTAACTTTTCGTTAGGGTTAACAAAAGATTATCCCCAGTCAGAAACTGTTAACCAATTGCCGGAGCGCCCTCTCCCGCCCGGCCTGACAGGGATAATGAGATGAGCGATATCGTTCTAACGAACTCGGTAAGGGATAATCTGATTTCCCTTCAACAAACGTCCGATATGATGACCCGGACCCAGAACCGTCTGGCCACCGGTAAAAAGATCAATTCCGCTCTCGACAATCCCAATGCGTTTTTCACAGCGCAGAATTTGACCAACCGCGCCAAAGACCTGTCAAACCTGTTAGACGACATTGGCCAGGCCGTGCAAACAATCAAGGCCGCCGATAATGGTCTGGCGTCGATCACCAAATTGGTTGAGGCAGCTAAGGCAAAATCCAATCAGGCGCTGCAAACCCAAAGCCAATTGGGGCGCAAGCGCTATGCGCAAGAATACAATTCCTTGCTTAAACAGATCGAGGATTTGGCCAAGGACTCCAGTTACAAGGGTAAAAACCTGATCGGCGGCGCCGGCAACGATCTGACGGTCTATTTTAACGAGGACAACACCTCGAAACTGACCATATCGGCGGTCGATTTCACCGATACGACTCTTCAGTCCGGCCTCAATCTTCAAGACCTGGATACCGGCGCCGATGGTTCTTCGGCTTTCACGCTATCAGGCGGTACCGGCAGCCAGACATTCTTGAACGGTGCCGCAGTGACCCTGAAAACTGAATCCCTGCTGACTGACAACGCCTCATTTACCGCTGGCGATGTGATTCAATTCCGTGATAGTGGCGATGCTGTTCAAGGTGCGACATTCGACATTACGGCTACCACGACCATGCAGGAACTGATTGATTTTGTTGATAGTTATTCTGGGGTCAACGCCTCATATGACGAAGGCACAGGCACCCTGACCGTCAATTCCGCTGACAGTTTCGATCTTTACAACAACACCGCGGCGGCGGCGATCATCGCTGATGTCACTGCGTCGCTGTTCACCGCAACAAGTGATACTCTTGTCACCAGCGGCGACTATATGGCCGGCGACGTTTTGACCTTGACGGATGGCAACGGTTACGAGCTTGGATCACTGGAAATCGATGCGACGACCGACGTTCAAGAATATCTTGATTTCCTGAATAAATTCGACGGCATTTCAGCCTCATTTAACACTGGCACCGGCAATATCACGGTCGGTAGCGAGGTCGATCTGGCGATCACCAGTTCAAATGTCGATTTCGACGCCACCGATTTCAACACCCAAAATACTCTTGGCGTTGCCATCGACGCGACCGATACCGGCTTTGCCACTGACAGTGATATCAATTCAATTATCGACAACCTCAACGCCTCGCTCGATGCCATTCGCGCCCAGGCCTCCTCCTTCGGCACCAACTTGACCGTGGTGGAAAACCGGGAAAATTTCACCAGGGCGTTTGTCAACACATTGGAATCTGGTTCCGACCTGCTGATCCTCGCCGATATCAACGAGGAAGGCGCCAATCTCCTGGCGTTGCAGACCCGCCAGCAATTGTCGTCAACCGCCCTCTCCTTCGCCAGCCAGGCCGACCAATCGGTCCTCAGGTTGTTCAGCTAAATGACCTGCAGCGACAACCGGACGCAGGCGCGGAAATTTTTACGTTAACCATTCATTGAAACAGGTTGTGGGATAGTGATCGGAGGCAAGGCTCATGGCGCTTAAGGTTGAATTGAAGCCGGGTGAGCGGATTATTATTGGTGAATCGGTGATCACCAACGATAACCAACGCACACGCCTTTATATTGAGGGAAGTGCGCCAATATTGCGGGAAAAGGATATAATGACGCCTGAAACGGCGGACTCTCCTTCAAAACAGCTATATCTTGCCGTCCAGCTAATGTATCTATCCCAAGATATCAATAAAATCAGAGATGAATATTTCGAAATCGTCAATGAAATTTTGAAAGCCGCTCCAAGTACTCTTCCCTATATTACGAAAATCAGCAATCATATATTAAACAATTCACTATACAAAAGTTTGCGGGAAGCCCGGAAGCTGATCGATTATGAAAGAAAGCTGATCAAGAATGCACAATCAGGCGGCACAAGCGTACCAGAAGACGAGCCAGGCGACAGTCGGGCCACGTGAATTGGAAGCCAGCTTATTGATGAAGGCAGCCACCCGGTTGCAAGTGGTCATCGATGATTGGGAAAACCATGGGCGCACGCTGGATGACGCCGTCACCTACAACAGGAAACTGTGGACTATCCTGGTGACATCTGCGACCCAGGCGGAAAATCCCCTGCCAACGGACATCAAACAGAATCTCGCCAATCTCGGCTTGTTTGTTTTCCGCCAGTCAATCGGCGTATTGGCCAACCCGCAACCGCAGAAGCTGGCATCGATAGTCAATATCAATCGTGCGCTAGCCGAGGGCCTGCGTAACGCGGCGTAAACGGCCGCCTTCCCTTCCCTAAACCAAGAATGCCAAGGCCACGACGGCGACCATTGCCAGCGCCATGATAATATTGATCATGGTTTGCGTGCGGTGACCGATCGCCAATTTTTTCAAATGAATTCCAGCTGCCAGCCACAATAGGTGGATCGGAATCCATATGCCGTTGAGAATCGCAATTTTTATGGCGGTTTCCGCCGCTAGATTCTCCGGCCAAAAAGCAAACCCTGAAAATATCGCCGTTATCACCGCATAAGTTTTCGGATTGAGCGCCTGGAGAAGCAATCCGCCTTTAATACCGGGCGGACGTGGCGCTTCGATGAAGGCGATCCGGCTACCGGAGAAGGCAATCTTGTAGGCTAAATACAGCAGATACAGCGCTGACACCGTCATCAGAGCTTCTCTTGTGTAGGGGATGGAAAATATCAACCCGGCGAGACCACTAACCACGGCCAACATCACAAGATTGGATCCGATGAACAAACCAACCAGAAAGCGCAATCCTGGACCAGCACCGTATCCCGACCCGACGCCGGCGGTTGATAAAACCCCGGGCCCTGGCGTGATGAGGAGAAAGAATACGGCGGTGGCGAAGGTGAGCATGGCGGCAGACTAGTAGAGTCGGGAACCGTTCGAAACCACTCTCATCGAACGGCGCTGACGATTTTAATGCGCTCTGACCCTAAGCGATGGCCCCTACCTCAGGTAATTCACCAGCGACATCTGTAATAGCAGCGAGGTTGCTTCATATGTCGCTTGCATACGGGTCTGCAGGGTCAGCATTTTGGCCGCAACTTCCTGCATGTTGACCCCCTCAATCTCTTCGACCAGCGAAATCAAGGTCCCTTCCGTCGCCTCATGGCGCTGCCGGGCATCGTCAACGGTTTTGTGGACGGCGGCAATTTCCAGGTGGATCTGTTCCACCGACTGCACATTGTTGGGCACATCAAGCGCCAGCCGTGCCCGTTCCGCCATCTCCTGATAACGCAGTTCATCGGCGGCGTCGTCGGGCGCGTAGGTCTCGCTTGTGAACACCGCCAGGGTCTGCACCATGGAGCGCAGACCTTCCTCGTTTGCTCGTACGCCATAGCCGACGGTCATGGCGCTATCAATGCGCGCAGCAATACCGTTGCGTGGAGAATCTGCTGAGTTATCGCCCACATACCAGGCAACCGTATCAGCAGTTCCGTCACGCAACGCGATCGCTGTATCAAATGGCGGGCCGTCCACCCGCTGCGGTGGATTACCCTGGAACGTATCAAAGAAATCATTGCCGGCGGCCACTGCCGATGCGGCACGCAGTTCTGTGGCGACGGCCTCTTGGAGGGCGGTGTCCAAGGCGGCGTTGAAATTGATTGCCGTATCCGACGATGTGGCGCCAATGGCGAAGGTACCCGGTTCGCTACCGACAACATCAGCTTCCAACTCGATCTCGGTGATCGTCCCATCCGGCATGGAAAGCTGAATGCGGATCGATTCACCTGGTGCCGGTTGACCGGTGAAATCCATATCCATTGTCATTGGCGCACCGGCCGGACCGGTAATCGTCACGTTCGACAAGGTGTTGACGACACCATCAATCTTGAACCCGAATGGGCTGCCAGCAACGTCTTCAGCCAGCGTCACCACATCCAGCACTTGCGAAAGAGCAAGCCGCCCCATACCGCCGGCGCCAAGATCAGCTTGACGGCGCTCGTCGATCACCTGGGTCAAGCCGGCATGGGTACCGGTGCCTTTGAATATCGTGTCAAAATTTTCAACAGGCTTTTCGTCGACTTCCCGACCGGCCATGAGATAGCGCCCGGCAACGTCGGTATTGAGCAAACCGATCACTTCACGAAGCGTGATCTCCGCGGCCGTCTGCGCCGTGGTTTTGCCATCGGCCTGAACGATATATTCGTTCGGATTGATGATGCTTTTTGTATCGTGCTGAAGATCGGAAAGACCAGTGAGCACTTCCGAGAAGATCGACAATCGCAAGTCAACCAAGGTGATCGTCTCTTGGTAGGACTGCACCTGACCGAGTTTCTGGCGAAAAGCGATATCAACATTTCGTTCCCGGCCTAGACCGCCGTAGGTGTCGGCTTGTTTACCGGTGCCCAGCTTCTTTTCAAGGTCCGCCAGCTCCGTACGCATTGCCGTTAGCTGGGCGACAAGGCCGGTTGATGTGGTTCCTGCTGCGGATACAGCCATCTTAGACCCCCATCAAGATTTGCATCATTTCGTCCACGGCGGAAAGTATACGTGCATTTGCCGCGTAGGCCGTTTGCAATCGAATGAGCTGCGCCAATTCTTGATCGACACTGACTTTTGACGACTCATCGAGCCGCTCCTTAAAGCCATTGACGATGATTTCCTGACCCTCACTCAGGCGCTCCAGGTTGGCCGATTGGGCGCCTTGAAAGGAAATGATCTGGCGCGCAAAGCTTGCCACCGACCCAGCGTACGGCGCGGTCGTCGTGCCGATACCGGTATCGGAGGAATAGGTGAACACCGTCTCATTGAGCCTGGCCAACAGTTCGTTCGGACGGGTGGCATCACCTGACGGCGTGTTCGGTCCGGTTTCATAGATGACAAGCCGCGAAGGGTCAGCGATCAAATCCGGATTGACCGTGATACGCCCGGCAAATCCGATCTTCTGGGGCTCACCGTCCAAACTGTTGGTGTAAAGCCCACTGTTGCGCCCGCTATCGACAAAGAACGGCAGTGCTGTGCCCTGATCGGTCAATACCGTGTTGGTCACGCTGGCATTCAGACCATCAATATCGATGGTGCCGACGCCACCGTCATCAAGAATGCGAATAACACCGCCGCCCTCGTCACTGACCGTGAATGACCCGCCAAGCGCTAAGGCCATCTGGGCGACGACCGCGGCGGTGCCACCCGAAAAGTCGATGCCATATACGGTGTCATTCGGGTCGGCGGTCACATCATTAGAAAGCGGCAGCTTGGACGCGTCGTCAACCCTCAGGAAGCGCACCGTCTGTGGGGTGCCGGTATCGGTATAGGTCAAGGTGATTTCATTGCCGGCAAGCATATCATTGACGTCGAGGTCGAAACCTTCTTGAAGCCCAACGACAGCGGACACTCCGTCAACGGTACGCGATGACAGGGCGGTAGCAACCATGTGAGCAAACTCATCCAGTTGAGTCTGCGCTTCCACCAGCAATGAATCGCGGGCCTCGACCAAGCCGGCCAGTTCACCGCTTCGGAAGGTCCCGTCGGCAACCAGGTCGACCTTATAACCGCCTGGCGCGCTGAGCATGATGGTGCCCAACTCCCGGGTTGCCGGGTCCGCTGTCCAGGTGGCATTGGCGGAAACCACGGGACGGGCGTCGAATTCCAAAGTCGATGCCGTTCGATCGAACAACAACATACCTGAAGGTGTCATCAAGGAGATGGAATGATCGGGATGATCGTGAACCCGTAAATCCATGTAATTTGAAAGCTCGGTAACGATGCGGTCGCGATCATCAAGCATGTCGGCAGGCGGCGCCGATGCGGCACCGGCGCCGACGATCGCCGTATTGATCGTCTGCAGATTGCCCAACAGTTGGTTGATCCGGTCGACGCCATCGGAAAGCGCCTGTTCGGCTTCAGCCCGCATGCGTTGAATCTCAGTCGTCATCGACTGGAGATGTTGCGCCAAACTTGAGGCATCACTCATAACACCAAGCCGAACCGACGGATCCTCCGGGGTCGCCGCCAATGCTTCCATGGACGAGGTGAAATTGTTGACGAATGTATCGAATGCGTTGATTTCGCCGGGCTGGCCATACAATTGATCCAGCCGGCTGGCAAAGCGAGCCTGCACGTCAGCATACGACGCGGAGGATAAATTGGTCCGATATTGCGTTTGCACGAACAGGTCGATTTCGCGCTGAACAGCCGCTACCCGAACACCGATTGAATTTTGAGTTCCTGGACTGACATTGACGACCTGTAGGGATTTGCGGGTATAGCCCTCCGTGTCGGCGTTGGAGATATTACCGGCGACAAGATCCAACCCCCGCTGCGTCGCATGCAGCGCGGTCAATACCGTGGTGAGGCTGGAGGAGAGGCCCACTGTTTGGATCTCCGTATTATTGGGGCCGACCGGCGAACCCGTCGACCCAGGAAATTAGTGACCCGCCTTAACGGACCATACTGAGGGCTTCCTTGAGCATTTCATCGGATGTCGTAATAATCCGCGTGTTTGCTGAATAGGCTTGCTGGGTGACAATGAGTTTGGAGAACTCATCGGCAATATCGGTGTTTGAGGCTTCCAATGCCTCGCCGATAATCGCCCCATTGGCACCAATGATGGCCACACCGGATTCCGCTGTGGCCTGGAAGCCGCCGCCATCAACGCGTTTGAGTTGCGCATCGGCGTTGAAATAAACCAGCGGAATTTCAGCAATCTCTACTGTTTTACCGTTGGTATAGTTAGCCACAACCCGGCCAGCCTCGGTCACGGCAATGTCGACCAGTTCGCCCGGGGCACTACCGTTTTGCTGCAGGTAGGTCACCTGGGCGATGCCGTTGGGGTCATCAAATTGGGTCAGACCGCCGGTACCATAGTTGAAAGCCAGATCGCCTATCGTCGTACCGTCGACACTGACCCCGCCGATATCAACACTGGCGCCCGCCGGTGTTGTCAGGTTGCCGGCCGCATCAAATTCAAAGTCAATCGTGGCCGGAACGGTATCCTGGGCCAGCGTCCATTTTGTCGCCGCACCAGTCGCCGTGGAATCGCTCAAATAGTAAAGGTTCCAGGTATCCGGGCCCGTGCCGACCTTAGCCCAGCGCATTTGTACGTTCGTCGGCGAACCGTTGGCGTCATAAACCGTGATCGCACCGGCGGAGATCGTCGATTCCAAGAACGTCGTCTCGTCGGTCTCGGCGATATCTGAACCAATCAGCCCGACGTCAAGGGTCGCGCTGCCGGAGGCCGTCAGCGGCGAACTGGGAAGGTTGGCGCGGTAGGAAACTTCCGTAGTGGCTTCTGCCGGCAGGAAGTCATTGTTGATTTGAATGACTTCAGGAACGCTGCCTTGGACATTGCCCGTCGACGGATCGATCGAGAAGCCCTTGAGGAAGTGCCCCGATCCGTTGACAAAGTAGCCCTGCTTATCAAGGCTGAAATCACCACGCCTGGAATAGATATCCTGGCCGGCAAAAACCGCATTGCCATCAACTTCCGATGTTTTTTCCTGGACGACAAAATAGCCATCACCGTTGATCGCCATATGTGTCGCGGTGCCACTGGCCTCCACGGCGCCTTGGACCGTGTTGGTCGCCCGTGACGATGCCAGCACCGAGCCAGATGTCTGGCTGCGGACATTGGCGGCGGAGTTGCCGACGAGATCGGCGAATGACGTATCGACGCGTTTGAATGCCGTCGTCTGCGAGTTGGCAATGTTGCCGGCAATATTCTCTAAAGCCTTGGATTGTGCCCGTAGGCCAGAGACGGCCGAATTGAGGGCGCCAAATATACCCATGCTCTTTCCCTCTATTAAAACGACCGGGCAACCAAAGCCCGATTCCTCGTCATCTCGCGTCGCAAACGCTGTGCCAAGATCTCTCAATCGTATTTATGTCTAATATTTCAACACCTTAGGAAATTCACTTGGAGACTTCTTAAAGTCTTGACGCGGCAGCTCTTACCTGAAATCGGAAAAAATTGCCGATCAGCGAAGCCGTGCATAGGTCCGTTGCAATCGCGCGCTTGCACAAGTGCTGCCATGCAATTAGGTTCGCCGCCGATACGAATGGAGGACATCGAATGCGTTTTGAAGGCACGGCTGACTACATTGCCACTGAGGATCTCAGGATCGCGGTCAACGCGGCGATTACGTTGGAACGCCCATTATTGGTCAAAGGTGAACCTGGAACCGGTAAAACCGTCTTGGCACAGGAAGTGGCCAAGGCCCTCGGCACGCCGATCATCGAGTGGCACATCAAGTCGACCACAAAAGCGCAACAGGGGCTTTATGAATATGACGCCGTATCGCGGCTGCGTGATTCACAATTGGGCGATGAGCGGGTGCAGGATATCCGCAACTACATCAAGCGCGGCAAGTTGTGGGACGCCTTCGTTGCCGATGAGCGGCCGGTGCTGCTGATCGACGAGATCGACAAGGCCGACATCGAATTCCCCAACGACCTTCTCCAAGAGCTCGATCGCATGGAATTCTTCGTCTACGAGACGTCGGAAACCATTACCGCCCGCCAACGGCCGATCGTGCTGATTACCTCCAATAATGAAAAAGACCTGCCGGACGCTTTCTTGCGCCGGTGTTTTTTCCACTACATCAAATTCCCCGACCACGATACGATGAACGACATCGTCGACGTGCATTTTCCGGACCTGAAAAAACGCCTGCTGAATGAAGCCTTGTCGGTGTTTTATGATATCCGCGATGTTCCCGGCCTGAAGAAAAAACCCTCCACGTCGGAATTGCTGGACTGGATCAAGCTGTTACTCAACGAGGATATTGATCCCGAAACGCTGCGCGAAAACAAAACCGCCAAGCTCATCCCACCCCTGCATGGCGCCTTGTTGAAAAACGAACAGGATGTTCATCTGTTCGAAAAACTCGCCTTCATGGCCCGTCGCGACGGACGATAGCGGTTCACCAATGGGCGCATCGGACGATAAAACATTAGCGTTTTACGACCGAAGTGCTGCGGATTTCGTTGATCAGTCGGTTTGGCCATTCGATCTGGAAATGCTTGCTGACACAGCGAGGTTGCTGCCTGAAAGCGGCCACGTGCTCGATCTGGGCTGCGGCTCCGCCTGGGCAGCAAAGGCATTTGCAGATCGCGGTTTCAAAGTCACAGCAACTGACGGATCACCCGGCATCGCGGAACAGGCGCGCCAACGAACCGGGTTGCCGGTTACCGTCCTGCGCTTCGACGAACTGGTGGCCGTGGATACCTATGACTTGATTTGGGCGAGCTGCAGCCTCCACCACGTCCCACAATCTGCCCTGCCCGACCTAATCCAACGTATCACCGACGCATTACGTCCCGGTGGTTGGTTCGCCATGTCGGTCAAGTGCGGGGAAGGCGAAGCCCGCGACAATCTGGATCGGTTCTATGCCTATTACGAGAAATCCGATCTGACGAGGCTATTCGCAGCCAATGGCAAACTCACAGCACCGGAATTTAGATCCCGGCCAGGCATTGGATTTAGCGGAACACCGTCGGTCTGCGTCTGGGCCCTGGCGCAACACCAATAAGGCGGCCCTCGCCGGCATTCAAAATTGGGTGGGGGATATATTCGACCGATATTGAACGGGGCGACCGCTTCATGGCCGCCCCGGTATTGTTGTTTATCCAGCCCGGATTTGGGCGATAAATCCGGAAACCTCGGTCTTCAACATTTCCGATTGCCGCGACAGTTCTTCCGCCGCCGAGGTTACCTCTCCCGATGCGGCCCCGGCTTCCTGAGATGCCTGGGAGACCTGCGAGATGCTGCGGGTAACTTCCGCCGTGCCGGATGATGCTTCCTGCACGTTACGGGCAATTTCCTGGGTCGCCGCACCCTGTTCTTCCATGGCGGCGGCGATAGCGGTGGAAATCTCGTCGACCTTGTCGATCACCTTGGCGATGCTTTCCATGGAAACTTCCGCTTCCTTGGTGGCGGCTTGTATTTCCTCCACCTGTTGGACAATTTCCTCCGTCGCACGACCAGTTTGGCCCGACAGACCTTTGACCTCGTTGGCGACAACAGCAAATCCGCGGCCGGCCTCGCCGGCCCGGGCCGATTCGATCGTTGCGTTCAGGGCCAGCAAGTTGGTCTGATCGGCGATATCGGAGATCATCCGGATCACCTCGCCGACTTTCTCCGTCGTATCAGCAAGCGCCTCCATCTGGGCGCCAGTCTTTCTGACATCGGCGACCGCTTGTTTGGCGGCCTGGGAAGCCAGGATGACCTGCTGATTGATTTCCTCAATTGAGTGCGACATTTGCTCAGAAGCAGCGGCAACGGTCTGGACGTTGGTCGACGCCTCTTCCGACGCGCTTGACACCGATGCCGCCTGATTGCTGGTCTCTTCAGCGATCCCGGTCATCGATTGGGCTGTCGATTGAAGTTCTGTGGAGGCAGATGAAACCGTGTCGACGATGCCGCCGACCCTGGATTCAAAATCATCCGCCAGTTTTTTCATCATCGCCCGTTTCTCTTCCTCCGCGCGCTGCTTCTGGGCACCCTGTTCGGCTTCCAGCGCGGCATTTCGAATGGCGTTTTCTTTAAATATTTGAACCGCCTTGGCCATATCGCCGATCTCATCGGTATCATTGATATGGGCAATTTCCGCGTCGGTATCGCCGCCGGCGAGAACTTCCATGACCTCAGAAAGGCTGCCAATGCGGCCCAACACGGATTTGGAGGTGAAGAGGTAAACCGCGATGATCGTCAGCAGGATGATCATTGAGGAGATGACGATCGCCCAGGAAATATTCTCCTGACGGGCATTGGAAACGGCGGTGTATTGGACCACCAGATCATTACTGGCTTTGCGTAGATGGTTCGACTGCGCCAGCATGGCGCTGATGCCGGCAAAGCGGCTCTCGCTGTCGGATGCTTTCAATACCCGCTGGATGATGACCTGGGTTTCAGCAAAGCTTTTCTCAACCTTGGTGATGATCTCCTGCGCCACCGGATCGGAAATGGCCGGCACAGATGCATGGTTCTTCATGGCCAGATCGGTTGGATATTCGCCGCCCGATTTCATCGCCGCCAGGGTTTTGGTGAAAATCGCCTTCGCCGCCTCGAATTCGATCAATGACGGCGACAACATTTCGCGGCCAACGGCAACGTTTTTCGACAAATGTGCCCGGAATTTTCGAATACCCAGGAGATCGCCAACCTTATAGGCCCGACCTTCCATTTCGGTATGGCAACCCGAACAGGCCTCAACGGAAGCCCGGTCCGGCGTATAGAAATTCAAGAACACGCCTTCGGACGTTTCTTCCGGCGCGAAATACGTGCCTTCCAGATTCTTGGCCAGAAATTCCCCGGCGGCCCGGTCCATAGCGGTTTTATAACCCTGATCCGGGTTGATTGGATTATCCGACAAAATATCGACCACAAGATCAGTTGCTATCTTGGAGTTTTTCTCATTGACGATGCGGGCGAACGATGCCGGAAAAGGAACTGCCGGATGGGCTTCTTTGGTCGGGTCCATGGAAATGCCGACACCAGCTTTCTTAGCTGGCCCAACCACCGACTGGGTGTAAACCCCACGCATATTGGTAATGTAATCGTTGAGGAAGCTGACCCGATCCTTGACACCGGTAACGATCGACTTGGTCGACGCCGTGCCGAGAACCGCTTTCGCCATGGCCTGGGACAACATGCGTTGGCGTCCCAAAGCCTCAATAATGTTGGAATCGTTCTTGGCCACAGAGAGCGCCGAAAACAGGTAAACACCTGAACCGATACTGACCACGCCAAGCAAGGCCAGCATGGCCGTAACTTTCATTTTGATATTCATTTATTTATCCCGTCTTTTATCGACGAGAAAAGATCAGTAATAGAAACAACGCTCATTGCCTGAATGAACTGGCAACGATGCCTACAACTTCAATATTTGTGGAGAATTACCTAGAAATCATGTTGCGTTTCTAATATTTGTTCTTTTCCCGTTTTATATCTTGCCCAGTTTTTACCGTGTCCCGCCCACACGATTTATTTATCATCAGCGGAAATTGGTTAATGATTTACTTATCAAAGATATGAAACCTGGGGTTTCATTGTTATTTTTGTCAGTGGTTATTCATAAAAATTGCCGGTCATGAAAATAATTTTTGAATTTACGTTGTGTTTTTCTCTGGAAATTCACGTATCCCGATTAACAATTCCCGAATTGCTAACGTAAACTACGAATCGTCGTTTTTTTCGGTCACATAGAAGCGCAAGCACTTGAATGATGGAAAACGGGCCACGAAATCGCCTGAAAATTGCCACTGGGTCAACTACTGAAATGTCTGGACTTGTGCCAACCTAGCCACCACGCCCATTTCTCAGCTATTTGGCTCGCCATTTTTCAATCAGCATTTATAATCATTGCTACAAACCAATTTAAGGATGGATTTGACATTGAGTTTTCGTCTCATCCTGCTGCGCCACGCCAAATCTGATTGGAATGCGCCCGGGCTTGCCGATTTTGATCGGCCCCTATCGCCACGTGGTCATGCGGCGGCGCCGATTGTCGGCTCAAACCTTGCCGAACACCAACTCAATCCCCACCGCATCTTATGTTCAACCGCCAGGCGCACCCGTGAGACCCTGGCGCACATATTGCCATCCATCGGCGGCGAGGTGGATATCCAACTCCTCGACGCCATGTATGAGCAGTCCGAAAACGATTATGCGGGACTCATTCGCCGCTTCGGTGGCGAGGCGCCAACGCTGCTGCTTGTCGGACATAATCCGGCAACCGAGGAAACCGCCATGCGTCTGTCGGAGACACCAAACGGTCCGATTTGCGCCGATATGCGCCAGAAATTCCCAACTGCCGCCTATGCCTATCTTGAATTTGCCATCGATAGCTGGTCCGACCTTTCCTACGGCAGCGGACGGCTGATTTCCTTCATTAAGCCGCGTGATCTGGCTGGCCATCCGCAGAGCGCTTGACGGCGTGCATTTGCACGGCGGGCTCCGGACGCCTACATGAAGGCGTAAGGGGACGAGAGATGGTTAGAGCAGGATTGCATTGAAGCTCACGAATTTTTCCGACGACGCGCGCATCGCATTTGACAATGTGCTCGATTTCGCCACCGGGCTGACCACACCAACGGTTCGCCTGGGCGTCACCGGTTTGTCCCGTTCAGGCAAGACGGTATTCATCACCGCCCTACTCCACAATCTTATCCACGGCGGCCGCCTGCCGCTATTTGAGCCTTATGCCGCTGGCCGCATCGCCGACGCCCATTTAGAGCATCAACCCGACGATGATGTGCCGCGCTTTGATTATGAAGCCCACGTCGCGGCGTTACTTGACGACCGGGTGTGGCCGCAATCGACCCGACGGATTTCCGAAATCCGACTGACCATCCAATATGAATCAGCGACTTTCCTGTCACGTACCCTGGGCAGCGGCAAACTGCATTTGGATATCGTCGACTACCCTGGCGAATGGCTCCTCGACCTGCCGCTCCTGACAAAAGATTATGCGACCTGGTCCAAAGAGGCGATTGCCCTATCTGATTTGCCCAATCGCAGGGAGTTGGCGACGGACTGGCGTTCGATGTTGGCCGGTACCGACCCGGCAGGTGCAGCCGACGAAGCCACCGCGCAAGCGCTCGCCGAAACATTCCGCGCCTACCTCATCGCCTGCCGGGCCGATGCCCATGCCTTGTCGACCCTGCCGCCTGGCCGGTTTTTGATGCCCGGTGACATGGAGGGTTCACCGGCGTTGACCTTCGCGCCGCTGGAAGCGCCGGCTACCGACCGGCCGGATCGGGATTCATTATGGAGTTTGATGGACCGCCGCTACGAGGCCTATAAAACCCACGTGGTGCGGCCGTTTTTTCGCAATCACTTTGCCCGGCTTGATCGCCAGATCGTTTTGGTGGACGCTCTCAATGCCCTCAATGCAGGCCGTGACGCTTTGCAGGATCTGGAAACCGCATTGACGGAAATCCTTAGATGTTTTCGACCCGGACGCAGTTCTTGGCTGGCCTCAATACTGACCCGGCGTATCGACCGCATATTGTTCGCCGCCACCAAAGCCGATCACTTGCACCATGAAGGCCATGACCGTCTGCAACGGCTGATGAGCCGGCTGGTTCGACAGGCGATCGCCAGGGCGCGATTTGCGGGCGCCGACGTCGATGTTGCCGCCATGGCCGCCATTCGGGCAACACGTGAGGCATCGGCAAAGCAAAACGGTGATAACCTGCCAACCATCATCGGCACGCCCTTGCCGGGCGAAATCGTCAATGGCGAAACTTTCGACGGTCAGACCGAAATCGCGCTTTTTCCCGGCGACTTACCGTCGTCACCAGATGGCTTTTTTGAACACAGCAACGAAACCGGAAACGCCGACCAGACGGATCTGGATTTGCGCTTTGTCCGCTTCCAGCCACCGGCATTGGAACGCACCGCTGAAGGCCTGACTTTATCTTTGCCCCACATCCGGCTTGATCGTTCCTTGCAGTTCCTGCTTGGAGACAAGCTCGCATGACCGCCGAACCGCGCAAACCGACCGCTTTCCGGCTCGATGATGCCACCGTCACCGTGGAAGAGGCCGACCAGCCCGATCCGGCCACCTCGGCAATACCGGATGTGAGCACCGGGGCTGTCGTCGGCAGTCGTTGGATTCCTTCCCGGCGGGGCCTGCGGTGGGGTGGAATATTGGCAGCCGCATTAGGCGCCATCATTTCCATTGCCGTCGGGCTGGCGATCGATCAGCTCATCCAGGATCTGTTTGCCCGCGCCGATTTCCTTGGATATTTCGGCCTCGGGCTGGTCGCAATTGCCGGTATCGCATTGCTGGGTCTGGTTCTGCGGGAGCTTGGTGGATTAATCCGCCTGCGCCGCATCGACAAACTGCGCGACCGCGCGGAAATGGCCGCCAACATCGATAATCGGTTGGATGCGCTGAATGTGTTGCGCGGTTTGCGGCAACTCTATGGATCGCGGCCCGATCTTGCCGCCGGCAGCGCCAAACTGGCCGACCATATGAAGGAAATTATCGACGGCCGGGATCTGATCTTGTTGGCCGAACGTGAACTCATGACCCGTCTCGATGCCCAGGCGCAGTCTGAAGCTCTATCTGCGGCCAAACGGGTATCCGTCGTGACCGCCATTTCGCCCCGCGCCCTGGTCGATATCGGTTTTGTCATTTACTCAAACCTACGCCTGATCCGCCGCGTCTCATCGCTTTACGGCGGCCGGCCGGGCTTCTTCGGCTTCATGTCGCTGCTACGTCACGTCATCACTCATCTGGCGATTACCGGCGGCATGGCGGCCGGTGACGCTCTGCTGCAGCAAGTTGTCGGCCAGGGATTGGCGGCGCGCCTGTCAGCCCGGCTTGGCGAGGGTGTCATCAACGGTTTGCTGACGGCCCGCGTCGGCATTGCCGCCATCGCAGTTTGCCGGCCGCTGCCGTTCATGGCCACGTCCGGACCAGGTATCAAAGATTTCATGAGCGAACTGGCGCATTTGGGCGACAAACCCGTCGATACCGAAAAGCCGGTCAAGAAACCCAACAAGAAGAAAGACTAGGGTTAGAGCCTTAGACTATTCTGCCGGCGCGCCGACCGGCGGCCGCTTCTTCCAGACGACTTCCAGACCGGGCTCGGGATCATAGGGCACCATGCGCGCCAGGATCAGGCTGATGCCGGCCATCGCCGCGCCGAGCAGAAATACGATCATCGGTGAATAAAGCCAGACAAAGCCGAACACCACCGGAATGACGACCGCGGCGATGTGGTTGATGGAAAACGCCACTCCGGCGGTCGGCGCGATGTCGGCAGGATCGGCGATCTTCTGAAAATAGGTCTTTATGGCGATCGCCATGGCGAAGAATACATGGTCGACCACATAGAGCGCGCACGCCAGATAAGCATTGGTGACGAAGGCATAGGTGCAGAATATCCCGATCAAACCGATATATTCCAACGTCAGCGCCCGGCGCTCGCCGAACCGGGCGATGAAATCACCAATCTTCGGCGCCAGATAAATGCTGATCAGACAATTGATGATGAACAGCACGGCGATTTCGTGGACGTGAAATCCAAATTTCTCAACCATGAGAAAGCCGGCAAAGACGGTAAATATCTGGCGCCGCGCACCACTCATGAACGTCAGCGCGTAAAATAACCAGTAGCGCTGACGTAAAATGAGCTTTTTGTGCTGCGGCACCTCTTCCTTGAAATGCGGATAGGCCAGCCAGAGGAACATTGCAATGGCGATGGTGACAACTCCGGCAATCACAAACGCCGTTTGAAATGACATGGAAAACATCTTCCAGGCCACATAAATCATGCCGTAGGCCGCCAGTTGTGCAAATGCACCAACAGACACGATGCGGCCCAGAACACGGGGGGCTTCGTCCTTCTTCAACCATTGCAGCGACAGCGACTGAAAGACCGTCTCGTGATAATGGAAGCCTGCCGACATGATCAGCGTGGTCATATAAAAGCCAGACACGGACGGGAAAAAGCCGGTGATCCCGACGCCGATGCCCATGATCACCAATGAGATCACTACGAATGTCTGTTCGCGTAGCAGAAACAATACAAAAACGGTCGTGAAGGCCAGAAAGCCTGGAATTTCACGGATCGACTGGACGATGCCGATTTCCCGGCCGGTGAAGCCGATTTCCTCAACCGCGAAATTGTTGAGCAGATTGGCCCATATGGCAAAAACAAAGAAGCTTGTCGCCGCCATGACCATCAACATGGCCGCCGGTGAGCGCCAGTCTGAAATACCAAATAGGGTTCTGCCTGAATTCACGTCGTCGTTCCTGCGAATCTTTCTCAACTATATAGGCCTGGATGCTGTCGGCGCGTTATCGATATAATGACATTTACTATCGATTACACGCCAAACTATCCTGTCGCGCTCAAATCCTGAATTTGCCGGGAATATTCGCCGGATCGCCAATCATCACCAATGCCAATGATCAATCGATCAGCTCCGAACTTCAGCCTACGCCAATTTGATTGGAAAATTCTCCTCCGTTTCCAGCGCCGGCAAGATATTTAGTCCCGCCGATCCGGCTGATCTCACGGGTTGCGTCACCGCTGCCGCCTTTGACGAATCAAAAATTACTTCATATCTAAAACAAAGCATTCGTCGCCCGATTCATCGAATAAATGGGGGGTGCGACATTTTATCCTAAGTACATACCAGTATAAAAAACTGTTTTAGCCCTAAAACAATCACGAATTCATGTTCGAAAGGCCATTTTACTGATTATTACAGAATAAATTGGTTTACATATGAAATAAAATAGTTCAAATTATTATTTGTTTAACCTTAAACTAATAAAATGTGCAGCGAACGGACTCGGGACGTCCGGAAAATGGAGCAAAGGAAATGCGGCACATTTCAATTCGATGGCTAGGCGTAATCGTCATGGCCGGACTGATAATCACGGGGATCATATTCGTGGGTGGATCGACACTGACACAGAACCGGATTTCGCAGGCGGAATCGATCTGGTTGACCTATCGGGCAGACAGCGCCCGACGGACTCAACTGCTCGATACGGTCATTGCCAATCTGGGCTATGGCGGCATGGTCCACAATTTTAAGAACTATCTGCTGCGTAAAGACCAAAAACGCTACCTGCGGGCACGGGAGAATATTGGCGGCGTACTTACCGCTCTCGACGGTTTGGATTCCATTGCCAAGACGGACGCGGAACGTAATGCCATTGATGGCATCCGCATCACCGTGCGCAAATATTCCGCGGGACTGGATCTGGCAGCGGAAAAAATCACTACCGGCGCAACGGCTAAAGATCTCGATAAACTTGTCAAAGTCTCCGATCGGCCGGCCCTGGATGGGTTAAAGAGCCTGGTTGGCCTCATAGAGAAAAACCGGAAAGACCTGGGCATCGCTCCCACCAAGCGAGAACTGTTGATGAAAATGCGTCAAGCCCTGGGCTATGGCGGCATGATCCATCAGTTTAAGAACCTGGTTTTGCGGCAGGATAAAAAACGCGTCGCCAAGGTCGATGCCGCGGTTACCGCATTTAACGTTCAACTGGAAGCGTTTCGCAAAGGCTCTCTGACACCCGATGAGAGCCGCGCACTGGACGCGATCGCCTCCGTGGTCGCAAGTTACAAGACGAATGCCAGCGCCATTGGCTCACGATCTGGATTGGGCAAGACGGCTGAGCAACTCGACAAGCTGGTTAAAATATCCGACGGCCCGGCTATTGCCGCGTTGACGAATATCGCCCGCGCCGACGCCCACGCCATCACCGAGGAAATCAAGCACCTCAGCGCCAATTTGGCCTCGGCGAGGTCTGTTTCAGGATCCATCACCCTGATTGCCGCTATCACCACGCTGATGCTGGTCTTGTTATCCTACTTGGTACTCTTCCGGCTGGTCAGTCGGCCTGTGCAACGTCTAACGAACGCCATGTCAGCGCTCGCCGGCGGTGACAACAGCGTTGAAGTTGAAAACCTGACAAGCCGCAATGAAATCGGCCAGATGGCGTCAGCTTTTGGAACCTTCCGAGACAATGCCATCGAACGTCAGCGGCTTGAGGAAGAAAATCTCCGCAAGGAGGAGGAATCGCAGGAAAATCGCCGGGTTGAGTTGGATGAAATGGCCAGCGCCTTTGAAACGAATGTTGGCTCGGCGCTGACCACGGTCGGAACGGCCGCCGGTCAATTGCTAGATACGGCAAAGCAATTGAAGGAAAGCGCCGACAATTCCAAATCCCGCACCCAGGAAATGAGCCATGCGTCCGGCCAGGCACTGGAAAATGCCAACACAGTGGCTGCGGCATCGGAAGAGCTGGAATCGTCCATCAAATCAATCGGCGAGCAGGCTGAACAGTCTCTCAAGATTACTGATGAGGCGACACATCAGGCGGGTTCGGCAGCCCATGCCATGGAAGACCTGGTGGCCATGTCGGATCGGATTAGTTCGATCGTCAAGCTGATTGAGGACATCGCCGACCAGACCAACCTATTAGCGCTCAATGCCACGATTGAAGCGGCCCGGGCCGGCGTTGCCGGTCGGGGATTTGCCGTCGTCGCCTCGGAAGTCAAGTCGCTGGCTGAGCAGACAGGCAAGGCGACGGAAGAGATTTCCCAACAGATCGACGCCCTGCAAAAAGCCTGTGCGACAACTGCCGGCGATATTGAGAATGTCGCCACCACAATCGGCAGCATGAACGAAATTGCCTCGTCGATCGGCGCGGCAGTGGAAGAACAGGCAACGTCAACCGGCGAAATAGCCTTGAATATTCAAAGAGTTGCAACCGAATCCGGCAACGTCACCACTGGTGTGGATGACATTACCGAACTGTCGGTTTCAAACGGCAACTCAGCAGAGATGGTCAGCTCTTCGGCAGAACAGCTGATTGAAGAAGCGCGGCGGGCCACGGAGGGTGCGGAACAGTTTATTCAGGCCATACGGGCTGGATAAACTTTTCGCCTCTCCGTCCGAGCGAAAGGCCGACGCGTAAAACCGTCGGCCTTTTTCTTTTAAAATCTGGTCCGATGGCAAGATACGAGTATCGCTCCGCCACATTGGATGCGGGACCGGCCCCTATTTTCTGTCCGGATAGCTGACGGCCATGCCGTCGCGGACGTCCTGCTGAATGCCGTACTGTGCAAACGGATAACGGAAACCGTTTTTAGCCAGTGCTCGCATGCCGACAATGGCTTTTTCCAGATGTTCGATCGGCAGCGCCATCAACATCTCATCATCCAGCACGCCGCCATAGCGCCGCTCAGCGAAACAGGGGATCGACAACGACGGTTCCTGCAATCGCAATGCTCGGCCCCAGCTGTCGGCACAGGCCGATTCCCCGACAACCGACCAATCGAAGCTTTTGTAACCAGACCATTGCAGGCCGTTGATGAAATAGATCATGGCGCCGGGCGTCGCATAGAACAGTGCAATGTCCGGTGGATTAAGCCGGCCCGATGCAAGTGGGGCCATGGCCAGGGCTTCGTAGAGACCGTCGTCAACGCAATTCATCGCCGCCTGATGGGCTTGCGCGCCTGGCTGATCTTCAAACCATACACCGACCATGTGCTGGCCGGATTTCCATGCCGCATCCTTGGCATTGCCTAGCCCAACCACGGCCCGGCACTGAGCGCCGATTAAATTATCGGCGGTCACCCCCACCGTCCAACCAAGCCGCGCCGACTGACCAACGATCTGATCAAGCGTGTGAATGGATTTCGGCCGTCGGATGCGCGGTATGGCTTCCATTTCAGCCGCATCAGCAAACATTTTCATGCCAAACGGAATAGAACGCAGCTTCAAAAGTTCTTGCAGATCAGCGGTGAGACTTTGGAGTTCCATGGATAGGCCTTTCCTAATTTTCGGCATCGTCAGTGAGGGATTGCCGATGTAGAATTCCAGTAAGACACCCAACCGCGCCGGAGGCTTTTCCAAGCTCGTCGACAGTTGCCGTGAGGCATTCAACGCCATGCGAAGCATAAAACGCTTGGGTGTTGGGGTTTGCCGCTGCCATCAATATGACGCGATTCCTTAATGTAACGATGTTGAAGGCGTGGCCTTGGCGCAATTCCTCCAGGTCTGGAGGAAAAATCACCTCATAGCCGTTGGCCCTCAGGAGCTCCACTGCGCCATGTGGTGCCCGGCGCGGCCAGGCGACGGCCAGATCGCGGCCAACAATACGCACCATGCCCATGAAATGCATCGTGCCAAAGGGCATATCGAACGCCTGAACGGTGACTTTATGATGGGACAGCATGGATGTGATCTGGTCGATCGCCGCTTGATTGGTGCGCAGACCCCGACCAATCATTACAATGCTTGGCGACAGCCACATGAGATCGGCGCCTTCAAAGGTTGCCGACCCGGTCATGATCCCGATGATGGGTATGCCCAGATCCGATAATCGCCGCGCCACCCATCGTTCTTCGCCAGCGCGGACCGTTGAAGCCGGCCGGGCAAGGATCGCCCCATGCGGTGTCATCACCATGAGATCGGCGCAGAACATTTGATTGGGATTGCCGGCACCGTCGGGCCTTACATAGTGAACAGCAACACCTTGCTGGCGATAAGCCTCGGCAATTTGGTCATGTTGTGCTTGCGCCCTACCGATATCGAGCGGCGCCAACATCTGAACGGCATTGTAATTATCGGCCGAAGCGGCCAACTCTGAACCGGGGCGATGTAAAAGCACGGATTTCAGCGGCGCCCATTCGTTTTCAATGCCGCATGCGGCCCAGATCGAGCCTAGTTCGTGACGATGCTCCAGCAAGCGTGGCGACCACCCCTCACCGCCATAAGCGGTCATACCGAAAGTGTCAGGTTTTGGGGGTTTATTCGATTTGCCAGCTGGAATTCGAACATCCATCGCAGGCCTCGCTTACATGGGTGAATCTAGTTCCACCCATTGTGATGCTTCGACCCGGACAAGTCGAGACATCAGCCGCCTGGCTGATTGAATATCTCGAGCAATTAGGTGGCGACCTCAGATACCCGATAGGCGCACCGACGGTGGCCAGCCAGAATGTGTTCATCGCGAACAATGCTCACCTTTGGTCCGAGCACCGCTTCAAAGACTTCCAGTTCGGAGTCACATAGTCCAGTGCAGGCTCGAGCGGCGACGCGGATTGGACAATGGTTCTCAACAAACGCGTAACCGTCGTCATCCTCGATCATTTCGGCCATATATCCCTCTACGGTGCGTATTTCGGCCAATCGGTGAAGCTTATCTTCCAATGTGATCGCAGCAGTCAAACCGGCCCGATAAGACGATATCTGCGAGACCGAGCGCTCCGCGACGATCCGAGCCATGCCGTCTTCGCCGTATACCTTGCGGATATCGCCGAGCAATCCCGCCGTCAAATCTGCATATCCATGCGGAAAGAACGCATCCGCGGCGTCAGTCAGCTGCCATTCTTTCACCGGCCGGCCGACGCCCTCTTTTCGCGAATTGGCAACAACCAGCCCCTCATCCTGCAACGCATAAAGGTGCTGACGCGCTGCCATCGCCGTCAATCCGAGCGATACCGCCAGATCATGCGCCGTCTGTGGTCCCTGCCGCTTTAAAAGATCAAAAATCGCGCGCCGCGAGGCACCGTTCAGTCCGCGCCGATTGGGAGATTTCTGTGTCATTGTTTATTTTCTAAAGAATATACTTGCTCAATTCAAGAGCTTTGCCTAATGTTTAAAAAAGAATTTTCTTTATAAAAGGATATTCCCGATGGCGACGATGACGCAGCCCGATTGGCAGCCCGCAATATCGGTGACTAAATTTCACGATCGGCAGTTTCGCGTCGTCAAAGTGAAAGGCAAACAGATCCTGCTCATTAAGCGTGATGACGGCTTCATTGCCATCAACAATCGCTGCCCTCACGAAGGGTTTCCACTCGCCGAGGGGCATTTGACCGAAGATTGTGTGCTGACCTGCAACTGGCACAATTGGAAATTCGATCTCGTTAGCGGCGAGACAATCCTCGGCGGCGATCAACTGCGTCATTATCCCGTTAATGTCGAGGCCGACACGATCTATCTGGACGTGTCGGATCCGCCGGCCGCAACTCAGCAAAATCGTACATTGGTTAATCTGAGTGAAGCTTTTTTCGACAACGACTACGAGCGCATTGCGCGCGAACTGGCGCGCTTCATCAAGGCGGATGGCGATCCCATGACCGCACTGGCCCAGGCCTTCGGGTGGGCGCACGATCAGTTCGAATTCGGCATGACCCACGCCCAGGCGGTCGCTTTTGATTGGTTGCGCATCCGCGATGGCTTGCCGTCGGACGCCAGCGCCGACCGGCTGGTGCCATTGGTCGAAATCATCGGCCATCTCGCCGACGACGTGATCAACGAGCATGGAATATATCCCTATAGCGACGACGTCGCCGACACTTTTGACCCGCAAGCCCTAATCAATGCAATCGAGGATCAGGATGAACCGACTGCCGTCGCGCAGGCGCGCAAAGCGCTCGTCGAACACGGTCCGATCGTCCTGAAAGAACCGCTCAACAACGCTGCCCTGCGCCATTACCAGGCATTCGGCCATTCCGTCATTTATGCAGAGAAGACCTTTGCCCTGCTGGAACGCCTACCTGCTGACCAGGCCGTCGGCCTCATTCTACCGCTCGTGCGGCTACTGATCGCGCGAGAAAGAGAAGACCTTATTCCCGAATTCCGCGCTTACGCCCCCGCTCTATTGACCTGGGATGGCGCTGGAACCGCGGTCCCGGAAGCGGGCACGTTGCAACGACTGGGCGTCAAAGAGACGATGGAACTGATTTCGAAGGGTGGCGGAAACACCACCGCTCTTTACAATACCATTATGCACGCCATCGCCGACGCCATGCTGCACTATGACGGGCGCACGCGACACCATATCGATAAGCCGGTCTCCAACAATGTCGATTGGCTCGATTTCTCGCATGCCGTCACGCATTTGAACGCGGCACGTAAAATTTGCGCCGATCAACCGGAATTATGGCCGAAAGCATTCCTGCAATCGGCCTGCTTTATTGGACGCAACACAAGTTTCGTCGACTGGGATCAGGACGTGAGCCAATGGTTCGTTGCCGATCCGCTTGCATACCTGAATGACTTCATTGCATCCCTGATCGACCACGGCGAGCGCACATTCATTTTCTCCGCGCACTACGTCAAACTATCGCTGGCGATCCGAGAGGAAGTGATGCACGCACCTAATTCTTCCCAAGCGCCGATCCTGGTCGCCGCCCTCAACCGTATGATAGGCGATCCGCTGAAAGCCAAGCATGCAAGACGCGCTGCCCATCAGGCGGCGAATTTCGTGGAATTGGAAGGATAGGCAGCGAACCGACGCAATAGGGATCATATGTGCAACACTCACGCAGGGATGAGTTTCTTCGTGGCCTTCCAAAAATCCAGTCGTTGCCCTTCGCCAAGGTCGCGCGATTCTTCTTCACTCACCACATAGCCAAGGCTTTCATAAAACGGTCTCGACGGTAACGAAATGTCGAGTCGTGATTCAACAACTCCAGCATCACGCGCGGCTTTCTCCAATTCGTGCATGAGTGTTTTGCCGCGCCCGCCTTTCTGCAGTCGTGGGTTCACAAAAACTGCGAAGATAGCACCGTCAACCATGCTTCCAGTGCCAGCCAATTCTCCGTTCTCCTCCATAATCAGAACCGTTCCCGATTGGCTACGGTTTAGAATTTTCTCCTTGGAGTGAAAGGACTTGAAGAACTCGACCGCTCTTGGCGGATAGAACTCTGCATAGCTGGTATCGATTGTATCGTGAATCAGTCGCTTTAGCGCGACGAGGTCACGTTTCTCGAAACGGCGGATGGTCGTGTCTGGCGATTGCCTCATTTCAATATTCTATCACCGAGAACACCTCCGAGAAAGCAGGGCACTTCCTGTTACAAATATGTTCGGATTTGCGGCGATCAAATATTCCGCATTATTCGCGCTGATTCTATCTGTGAAATAAACAAAATATTGAATTCTTATGGGAGGGAAAATCGTGTTGATGATTGCTGTGGTGTTAAATCTGATTGCCGCACTGGGCTTAGTCGCTTTAGCCGCAAAATATTTTTTTGGGCCTGCACCCACTGACTACCATGAAGAGATTCTGCGCTCAGGAGGAATAGAAATCGAAGAAACCCATAAGATGATATTCGGCGCAGTTAACAAAGCCCTTGGTTCAGCGTTCTTTGCGCTGGCTGTTGCCAACGCGGCAATCACGTTATTTGGCGTGTATCAAGATATATTATGGGCAAAAGTATTGGTGGTGATTATGGGTATAAGTGTTGGGATACCGTCAACATTGATTACTAATCGCGTAAACCAGCAAACCGGCGTGAATACACCATGGAAATCTGCTTTGATACTGACCGTAATTTTGGTGGCTGCATTCGTCTTTTCGTTAATTTGATGCAAAAACCATTATTTCGTCCAACCAAGCAGTAGACTAACGCGCCAGTTCCTTCATGGCGTCGTCGAGGCCCCCGACCGTGAGCGGGTACATACGGTTACCGAACAATTCCCGGACCATGCCGATTGAGTGGGTATAGTCCCAGTGTTTTTCCGGTACCGGATTGATCCAGACCGATTTGGGATAAATCTCGAGAACCCGCTGCAGCCAGATGGCGCCGGCTTCCTCGTTCCAGTGTTCCACCGAACCACCAGGATAGGTCACTTCATAGGGGCTCATGGAGGCGTCGCCGACAAAGACGATTTTGTAGTCGTGCGGATATGTATGCAGGATGTCCCAGGTCGGCTGCCGTTCTTGATGCCGGCGACGGTTGGTTTTCCAAACCGATTCATAAAGGCAATTGTGGAAATAGAAGCTTTCCATGGTTTTGAATTCGGTGCGGGCGGCGGAGAACAATTCCTCGCTGACGCGAATGTGGTCATCCATTGATCCGCCGATATCGAAAAACAGCAGCACCTTGACCGAATTTCTGCGCTCCGGGCGCATGTGAATATCCAGATAACCCTGGTGAGCGGTTTTATTGATCGTCGTATCCAGATCAAGTTCATCCGGATTGCCGGTGCGGGCGAAATGGCGCAAGCGCTTCAGGGCGATCTTGATGTTGCGGGTGCCTAATTCGACGGAGTCATCGAGATCCTTGAATTCCCGTTTGTCCCAAACCTTGACCGCCCGGCGATGGCGGCTTTCATCTTGACCGATGCGGACGCCTTCCGGGTTATAGCCATAGGCACCGAAGGGAGATGTGCCGGCTGTGCCGATCCATTTCGAGCCGCCCTGGTGGCGTTTCTTCTGCTCTTTGATCCGCTCTTTCAGCGTCTCCATGAGCTTTTCCCAGCCGCCGAGCGCTTCAATCTCCGCCTTTTCTTCCTCGGTAAGATATTTCTCCGCCAACTTTTGCAGCCATTCTTCCGGAATTTCCGCCTGGACGGCGTCGGACATCAAGTCCAACCCTTTGAAAATATGACCGAATACCCGGTCAAATTTATCCAGATTGGTCTCGTCCTTCACCAGCGCGGTACGCGAAAGATAATAGAAATCCTCCACCCGGCGATCGGCCAGATCCTTGTCCATGGCCTCCATCAGGGTCAGGTATTCCCGTAGGGTCACCGGCAAGCCGGCATTTTTTAATTCGTGGAAAAAACTGATGAACATGGTGGCTCGACTATCTTGATCAACATGGGCAACGCCGGTCGCGATCGGGCCGGCTGGCTTACATTTACCGTCGCTTGAATAGAATGTCGACGGACTCAATCCGTTTTCCCATGTCGGTCTCGCCGCCTTGGGCCTTCAGCCGGAACTGATCCTTGCTGACGGTGGTAACGACAATCGGGCCACTTCCCTGACCCTTGGAGGTGATCTCAAATCGATAACGGCGACCCGACTTGCGTCCAGCGATGACCGCCGTCCCATCTTGTCCGGTGCCGCTGATTGAGCCAAGGTATTTGCCGCTTTTCGCAACTTGAATGACCAACCTGAAAGTGCCGGTAAAATCCCCACCGCCGCATCTTCCCTGCACGGCGAGATATCTGCCGTTGTTGTTGGTGGAGCCCTTAGTCCGACAGACAACAACTTCCGTCGCGCCCGTCTTCGTCAACTTTACCTGGCCCTTCCCGCGCCAGGCGCCGGCGAACTTTTCCAGATCGCCCTTGGAAGCGGCCAATACCGGTGACCCCAGATGAGGCATGGAGATCATTGCAATAGCTATGGCGCCGGTCAGCCACATGGTTCTAGCCCATGGCGCTTTACTCGGCCTGTTCAATTTCCACGCTCCGCTTGCCGTCATGTTGACGTCCCTTTTCAAAGGCCAGCAAGATTGCCGGCAACACGATCATATCAGCCACCAATGCCGCTGCCAGCGTCATGGCGCTCAACCAACCGAATAAATGCACCATCGGCAGGTTGCTGAACAGAGTGACCATGAACCCGGCACATAATATGACGGTCGTGGAAACCATTGCCGGCCCGGTGCGATTGTAGGCCCGTCTGACGCCGTCCATTGTATTGGACCCGCGCCTGCCGACAAAAGCGCCCAGATAATGCACCGTGTCATCGACGGCGATACCAAAAGCGATGGTCATGGCGATGGCGGACGTAAATTGCAGCCCTTTGCCGAACAGAACAAGCGCCGCGCCGGCTACAAACAATGGTAGCAGGTTCGGGATCAGCGCGAAAAGCCCGATGCGGATGGACCGAAACGCCAACATGATGACGCCGATCGACAACACAACTGCCAGCATCAGACTATAATTCAGCCCGGTAATCATGTGGGCGCTGGTGGTCGCCGTAATCGCCTCGATTCCGGTTACCGGTTCCTCACCGGGTTTAATCATCCCGGCATTGACCAACGAAGAGGTGATTTGCACGATCAACTGCCGGGTGCCGGCGGCACCCAAATCAGGGATTCCGACCGAAATCAGTGCCTTCGTCCGGTCATCGGACAGCCGCGTGACACCACCGGTTTTCGGCTGTTCCTTCAATAATTTATCTAGCCGGTTTGCCGCCCCGAGCGGATCGTCAGGTTGGATCCAATGTGCTGCTGTCCACAATGACGTGACGTCGTAACCGGAGGCAGCCTGTTCGACCGCCTTATGGGCCTTACCCAGATGTTCCAGATTTCCCGACGACAGCCCCGGCGCGCCCGGAAACTTGACCGGGATGTAAAGCGCATGGGCGCCGCCCAGCTCATTTTCGACAATCTGCAGGCCATGGTTGGTCGGCGAATTGGCGGGGATGTTCTCCATGAACGAATAGACTGGCCAAATCTTGGCGTGGATCGACCCGGCGACCACGGCAAGCAACAACCCGCCGGCAAGTACGGCTTTTGGCGCGGCGGTAACAATGGCCGAGAAAAAGCCAACGATACCGTCAAGATGACCCAGACTTTTGCCGCCGGTCTGTTTGCTGCTCCAAACCGTAATTCCAAGTTTTCCAAGCCAGTAGACGCATAACGGATGCACCACGATCACCGCTACGACCGCCCCCAAAATAGCCAGCGCGCCGGCCCTGCCGAAACTTTCAATGATCCCTGAATCCGACAACGTCAGCGATGCGAACGCAAAAGCCGTCGTCAGCCCGGCCACCACGCACGCCGCGCCGGCATGGCATAATGACCGGTAGGCAGCGGCCCGTGCCCGCGCCGGCCGATGAACGCCAGCACCGCGCAGCCCGAATGTCATGTGCATACTGTCGGCAAACGCCACGACCAGGATAAGTACCGGCAGGACGTTGGTCATCAAGTTGATGGTAATGCCGAACAATCCCATGCCGCCGAGCACCCAGACGACAGCCAATATCGGCGCCACTGCGGTCAGTATGGCGGCACGCAGACTTCGCAGCATCAAGGTACCGATCAACAGCGAAACGACGATCCCCAAACCGTTGAGCAGGTATTGATCGCGAATGAGTTGCTCAACAAACTCCGCCCGCAAAACAGGAACGCCGGCAAGCGTCACCTCTGTATCGGCCGGCCCGACATCGGCGACGATTTCCTGGATATCCCGCTCAATCCGGCGCACATTTTGCCGGCCACTTTGCCCACGCTCAAGGCCGACAACGATCAATACGTAAGACCGGTCAGCCGATAACAATCGACCGCGGTTGGCCGGGTGGTCGTCCACCGTGCGCAATAATTCAATCAGCGCCTCACCGTTTGGAATTGTGGCTGGTAGAAGCGGCCTCAGATCGTCGTTGAGGTCCGGTGGCTGGCGCAGGGAAAAGACGGACAGCGCGCCCGCAATGCCGTCAACCAGGCGAACTTCCAGCGCCACGTCGCGCAATGCTTCCAGTTGATCAGGCGTGGCAAGTTTATCGCCATGAAACAAAACAAACAGCGATGGAGACGGGTTTCCGAACTCACCACGAAAGGCTTCGTAGCGTTGATAATCCGGTCGCGGCGACTTGAAAGCCGCGTTGATTTCGTCGTTGAATTGGATTTGTGTGATGCCGTAAGCGGCCAGCCCGGTCCAGGCAATGACCAGCAGTGTCGCCGTGATCGGCCAGGACAGTGCTGCCCGGCCAATATTTTCAAGACCAAATCCGATAGACCAACCTGGACGCGATCCCGCCATCACAATCCTTTTTGTTGACGGAGCCTCATTCCGAATTAGGCCTGCCGCTCAGGTATACGCACAACAAGTCCGTCTAGATCAGTCGTTACCTTAATTTGGCAAGACAATCGAGATGTCTGTCTGACTTCGAAGGCGAAATCCAGCATGTCTTCTTCCATGGCCTGGGGTTCGCCGGTTTTACCGATCCAGGCATCGTCCACATAAACATGACAGGTCGCGCATGCGCAGGCGCCGCCACATTCAGCTTCAACACCAGGAACCATGTTCTTGATTGCATTCTCCATCACAGTGGAGCCGACTTCCGCATCAACATCATATTGAGTGCCGTCGGATGTAAAGTAAGTGATTTTAGGCATGGACGACCGAAATCCCGCAATTACAAAACCTATATGCCTCGGACATACCGGTTTTGTAGCGGGCGTCAAGCGTCAGACGACAAACATCGCCGATAGGCGGCATTTTGGTTGTTAATGTGGGGAAAATTTCGCCTCGATTGGCGGTTTGCAGGTCGCTTATGCGGCGATCCTGCTCAATCGCCGTCAGCCGGCCGAGGCCGGCTGATAATCAGTAGCCAGGGCTAAAATCAGTCGTCTTTGAGGATTTCGCGGATAAATCCGTTGGCCTCGCCGATGGCATTTTCCAAATCCGCGATCATTTTGCGGGCGCCATGGACCGGTGGAGCTTCATCTTCCAGTGCTTCGGCCAAGTTGGCGACTCGCCATGCACCGATACCCCGGGCTGAACCCTTGATGGTATGGGCAGCCTGAAATCGGTCGGGCGCTTTACGGGCATCTTTTAGGCGTGACAGATAGATCACCGACTGGCGTTCAAACAACCGCAGCACTTCATGCTCCAGATCGCGATTACCGAGTGTATGTCGTGCCAAATGGACTAAATCGACCGGGCGATCGTGATCTTCATAGGAATCATGACCAGCATGCGCTAACGCGCTCGCACTCACCATATTTTCGTCCCCATCTTTCACACCGTTATCCTCAAACGGATGCTTCCCTCAGACCCATTGTTGGCAAAAACACCATAAGGGGGCGTTAATTTATTGCGCCGAACTCAGTCAAATTCGATCGATCGGCCAACTAATTGGAAAAATGGTTAACGTCGCCCATAGGGCACTATGGTCAACGTTAAAATTGAGGGTAATTCTCAGCTTGAAAGTGCCTAAAATAGGCTCTGAATTGCCCCGATATTTAGGCCAAATAGGCGTGCTTTATCCGGCCTCCGGAGGCACCGCGCCGAGCACCCGATATCCCTGCGCCGTTAACTTGCAAACGAGCCAATCCGGTTTGATGGGGTTGGAAAACCAAGGTTCCGCCCAGCCATTGTCGATACAGGCGACGACGGTCTTGCGCCCGAACTCCTTACCGTGGCGGTCAAACAGCGGCAGTTTGCCGCCGGGTTGATCCAAACCGCGACCGAGATATTTTCGCTGTGTGTCGGACGGTTTTCGCCGGCCACGGCGAGGGTCGTTTCCTTCGTCTTTGATGCGCACAACGTGCGCTTCTCCTTGTTCCGACATGACGCCGTTTCCCACTCTTTACGCACCAAAATCACATACAATTTCTTGTTCATTTTCACCGATTGTGCCATTACGTTAGGTCCTGCTGCAAGGTGTGGGAATTGCCGCTTGTCCGAAAAGGTTAAAATCCCCGGACACGCCGAAGGCGAAGACGCAGCTTGCCAGGCGATCCGGCCCCTTCCCTCGCACGATATGTCCGGCACCGGACGTCGAGGATGGACAGCCAAAATGTTTGAGTACCGATGCGAGGCAACGGACGATTATGGCGACGAAATCTCCGATAGCAAAAGACCCAGCAGAAGCCGCACTTTCAGCGGTGGAAGAAGCCCTGAAGCTCGACTTCGGCGGCCCGGATTCTGAAAAGAAGGATAAGCCGGCGCCTGAAGTAGCCGCCGATGCCACGCCTGAAAAGAAACCAACACCAAAACCAACCCGGCCGGCAGGCCGCGGCAAGCCCGCAACGCAATCCGCGAAGGCCAAATCTGCCGCCGCACCGGAACCGCAAGTAAAGATCAAAGACAAGTCCCCGACACCGGCCAACGAAGATAAACAGCCGGTCGCCGAGACTGTCGAGGTACGCGCCGATACCCGCGAGCGCGACCGGTCTAAAAAAGCTGCCCGCCCGCGTCCAGCCGCCAATGACGACCGCCGTTCCGTCGGCAATCTGGTATTCGGCATGCAGCGGCGTCCGTCGTCATCGCCGTTCTGGTTTGCCTTTCTGATATCCCTGGTCTGGATCGGTGTCGGTTTCGGCATCGCCTGGACGACCCTGTCCGATCAGATCAATTCCATCGGCAGCTGGCAGGATTTCACCAGTCGTCCGACGGTTATTGTCGCAACCATCGCCATCGTCGTTCCAGTAATTTTCTTCTGGATCATGGCCGTCATGATCTGGCGTTCCCAGGAAATGCGCATCGCTGCACGGTCGCTGACGGAAGTCGCTATTCGTTTGGCTGAACCGGAAAATACCGCCAAGGAATCCGTCGTCAGCGTTGGTCAGGCCATCCGCCGCGAAGTCGCCGCCATGGGCGACGGCATTGAACGGGCCATCGCTAGGGCCGGTGAGCTGGAAGTTCTCGTTCACAACGAAGTCGCAACACTAGAACGCTCCTATGGTGACAACGAACAACGCATGCGTGGCCTGATTGAGGAATTGGTGACCCAGCGGGAATCCGTCGTCAACAATGCCGAACGTGTGCGCGCTGCCATTTCCGGCGCCCACGAGGGGCTGGCCTCCGAATTGCAGACCGCTGGCGACCGTATGGGTGAACGGGTCAATGAAATCGGCGGCAAGCTGACCTCTGAATTGAACGAGCGCACTGAAGACGTAACGGTTCGTCTGACATCGGCGGGCGAGAATATTGCCTCCACGCTGACAGCCAAAGGCGAGGAATATGCCAACCGCCTGGCCACAACCGGCCAGGACGTTGCCAGCACGCTTTCCAATACCGGCACCGCGCTCGATGACACGTTGGCAACCCGTGGCGCCGAAATAGCCGAGACCCTGAGCAGCACCGGCGCAACCCTGGTCGGCGCGCTTGTTGAACGGACCCAGGATCTGGATTCCACGCTGGCGCAGACAAGTGGTCATTTGATTGAAACAATCACCTCGCGGACCAACGAGGTCAACGAGACCTTGATGACCCGAACGACTGAGCTTGATCAGTCTATCAGCATGACCGGCGCCCATATTGCCGACACCATCAATAATTCTGGTGTCGACATTTCTCAGCGCCTGTCCGATGCGACGACATTCATCAATGACACGCTGGCCACCCGGACGCAGGAAATCACTGAATCGATCTCCACCACCGGTATCAGCGTTGTCGATACCATCACCGCCCGTTCCGGCGAGGTGAACGACACATTGCGCGGCACCGGTGAAAACTTGTTGGTGGATCTGTCTCTGCGCGGCACAGAATTGTCTGAAAAACTTGACGAGACCGGCACCCGCATCGCCACGACGATTTCCGACAAGGGTGGCGAACTGGCCGACCGCATTGCCGAGACCGGCGATCGCATCCACGAATCCATCACCGTCAAGGGTGGCGATCTGGAATCCCGCATTGCCGAGACCGGTCAATCTGTCAGCAACCTGATTGATGGCCAATCAGCCAGCCTGCGCGCCACTTTGGATGGCGTTGCCGGCGAAATGGGCAACGCCCTGGCTGAACGCACTTCCGATGTCACAACTCAGTTCACCCAGGCCGGCGAAGAGGCTGCCAAGCTCATTCAGGCTCGTGGTGATAAAATCACGTCAGAATTTACGCAACTGGGCGACACGATTTCCGGGACGATTGAAGAGCGCGGCACGGCCATGAATAGCCAGATGCAGGCGCAAATCGCCCAACTGGATGCCATCGTCAACACCCGCGGTACTGATCTGGTTGGCGCCCTCGGCAACCGGGTCGACGAGGTAGCTAAAATATTCGAAGGCCGTCTCGTCGAGGTCACCGATCTCATTGAGGGCGGGACGATGAATATGTCGGCGACGCTGGATAGCAAGAACGCCCAGATGTCGGAATTGATTGAAAACCAAACCAAGGCACTGGCATCAGCCCTGACTGCCCGGATTACCCAATTCAAGGATTCCGTTGGCGGTGAAGCCGATCGCGTTTCTGAGCATTTGTCGGCCAAGGCCGATGAGGTGGCTGATACTCTCGATAAACGTACGGAAAAAATTGATAGCGCCCTGGACGGCCGCGCTCGCCAGATCAGCGAGACATTACTTGATCGGACCCGTGAAATCGCCGGTGCTTTCTCCAACGGCCAGCAGAACATGACGGAAGCGCTGGATAGCCGCCTGACGGAAGTCGGCGACTTGCTGTCCGCCAAAACCCGCCAGATGACCGATACGCTGTCGGAGCGGGCCGCTGAGATCAATGTATCGCTGGGTACCAAGGTCTTCGAAGTTGCCGAAACCCTCGATAATCAATCAGAAAAAATCAATAAATTGATCTCCGAGCGAGTTGATTCAGTGTCGCACAATTTCGCCAGCGAAGCCGAAAAGGCCAGCGAGAAAGTCGTTGGGTCGCTCAACGAGGCCGCTGTCAATTTAACGGAAGAAAGCGACAGGGCCAGCAAATCGATCGCCGCCAACGTTTCTTCAGCCTCCGGCTTGTTGGACAAGGCCGCAGCCGATCTGGAAAGTTCCATCGTTACCCGTGTCGAAAAAGTGACGGGTGACATGGAAAGCCGGGCAACCACCGTCAGCGCGCTGCTCAGCGCCCGCGGTGCGGAGCTATCAGCATTGTTCGACAACCAAGGCGGTGGCCTGGTGCGGGCGATCGAAGACAAGAGCGCCGATCTGGAAGACAAGATCGGTCAAACCCGTGATGCATTGGTCGAAGCCCTCAACGTCAAGGGCCGCGATCTCGCCGACAATATCGCCCGTCACGGTATCGATGCCACCCGGGCGATCGCTGAAAGCGGCGACAAAGTAGCCCGCGAGTTGACCGAAAAGGGCGAAGCCACAATCGCTGCCATCGGATCGACCAACGAGCGCATCAGTTCCGATGTCACGACGATATTGGAACGGTTGGGCGCCTCTAACGTGTTGCTCAAGGATGTGCTGGAAGCCGCTGGCGACAATCTGTCAAATATCGAAACCAACTTGGCCACACGGGCCGCCGATTTCCGCTCTACAATCGACAAGGTGGTCGAGGATACGTCTGTATCGTCCGGCACCATTGCCGATCAAACCGGTCTGTTGCGCGATATCTCAACCCACGTCCTCAACGACATCACCAACATCGCCACCAGGTTTGAGGAGCAAGGCTCGTCGCTTTCAGACGCCGTGCGCCGCCTTGACCAGACCAACATGACAATGGAATCGACCATCGACGACCGTCGTCAGTCCCTCGACGCGCTGGCGGCAGATCTGGCGGTCAAATCAGATTCAATCGACAAGCAATTGCGCAACTACGCGCAGACCCTTGCCGAGACACTCGGCGTTGCGGAAACCAAGTCCCGCGATATTGGCGATACATTGCAAACTAACGCCTCGGCAATCGTCACCAGCCTGACCGAGCAATTCCAATCGCTCAATTCCACCGCCGGCCAGGAAGGTCAGCGGGTTCTGGAATCAGTACGCTCCGCCAACACGCAAATGTCGGATGAAATGAACCGTGTGGTGGCTGATACCGCCAACAGGTTCAACCAGGCGACCGAGCAGATGCGGGAAGTCGCCAAATCGATGCAGCAGGAAATCTCGGCCGCCCGCACCGAGATCAAGCGCGGCATCATGGATTTGCCGGAAGAAACCCGGGAAAGCACCAGCGCCATGCGCAAGGTGGTCGCCGAACAAATTCGCGCTCTCAACGATTTGTCGGAAATCGTCGCCAAGCAATCAGGCGCTTTGGATGTGTCACGGCCGGTGACCGCACGCGCCGAACCGGTTGCCGCGGCTGCCGCGCCGCGCCCGATCGCCGCCCAAGCCGCACCAATCCCACCGCGGCCGGAACCGGTTCGCACGCCGCCCCCGCCGGCACCACGTCAGGCTTCCGATCTCAACTTTGATCGCGGTAATGTCTCAGCTCCGGCAACCGGCGAATCCGTCGATACCGGCGGATGGGTTTCCGATCTTCTGCGCCGGGCTTCACGGGAAGAACCCAGCCGTGCACCGGTCGAACCAAGCCGCCCGGCGGCACCGGCGCCAGCGCCTGCACAGGCCGATCGGTCACCCCGTCATGTGGTGGAATCGCTGAATTCGCTTTCAGTTGATATTGCCCGGGCGATCGACAACGAGGCCTTCTTGGATCTCTGGGAACGCTACAAGCGCGGCGAACAGAACGTCTTTACACGCCGTCTTTACACGCTCCAGGGTCAGCAGACCTTTGATGAAATCCGCCGCAAATACCAACGCGATGTGGAATTCCGCGAGGCGGTCGACCGCTACATTCGCGATTTTGAAAGTCTGCTCGGAGAAGCCAGCCGCAGTGACCGCGACGGATCGGTCAGCCAGACCTATCTGACATCGGAGACCGGCAAGGTCTATACCATGTTAGCCCATGCCAGCGGCCGCTTCGACTAGGCAACACCCATCTACAGCATCCAAACGGCCCGGCATTTGTCGGGCCGTTTTCATTTCCACTCACCGTCAAACGAACAGCACCTTTAAATTTCCGCATCCCGTCGCCATGTTGAATTGGCGGTCATCACCGTTAGAAGATTTAGCCCCAAATAGGAATATGAGCCGCCATGCTGCGCCAGGTGTTGAACCATCCGTTTTTCTTTTGGGCAGTCCTCGCCCTGCCATCGATCGGCATGATTACGCCTGCGCTATCGGGCGGTGATCTGGAGCCATTGCTTCACCCCACCGGTGAATTTGCCGCCCGCTTCATGATCATCGCCATGATGTTGACGCCGCTAAAGATGTTGTTTCCCAAGAGCGGCATTATGATCTGGCTGATGCGCCGCCGGCGTTATCTGGGCGTCGCCGCATTCGCCTATGCGGTTTTGCACACGCTTTACTATGTGATCGATCTGGGGTCGTTTTCAGCCGTTGCCGCCGATGCAGTAAAACTTGGGATTTGGACCGGCTGGCTGGTATTCATTATCTTCCTGCCGCTGGCGATCACATCCAACGATGCGTCTGTGCGATGGCTGCGGAAGAAATGGAAAACCTTGCAACGGTTCGTCTACGCGGCCGCCGTAGCGACGCTTATCCATTGGATTTTTGTTGAGAACAATATTGGCCCGGCGCTGGTGCACTTCGTACCGCTGGCAATCCTCAGCGTTGTCAGGATATTCAAATCGAGAGCTGCTTAGGGATCTGGCCCTAGTTCTGGCCCTAGATCCGGCCGTAGGTCCAAAGCACAATCTGGCTCAACACGTCGCCAAGCGCGGCGTTCATGCCGGCCACCACCTTCGACGGCGCCTCGCTGGAAAGCGGTACGCTGGCAGCGAATTGGCGGGTGGCCACGACCCGGCCATTGCGGTCGTTCAACAGCCGGACGGAAATCTCCACCACACTGCGGCTGCCGCCACCGGTTTCCAACTGGAAGGCACGGATTTCTGTCAGGATCTGATAGTCGATCGCCAGATTGTCACCTGGGCGGCCAACGGCACGCGCACGTCCGGTCCGCTCAAAGGTTTCCATCAACCGGGCCTGTACCAACTTCGGCAGGCTGTCGGTCCACTGGGCACCGGCGATGTAGCTGAACTCGCTGCCCTTCATACGCACGGCGATACGTTCGGAATTCAAAGCCCGCACCGAAACCGGCTCGCGAATGAGCAATTGCGCCCGCGTACCGCCGGCAAGTCCTTCGATCTTGCGAGGTGCAATCAGGTCATAGGATTGCGGCGCTTCGCCGGTTGTCAACGAACAGCCGGCCAATACGGCGCCAAGCACCGCGATGGCAACCAGCCGCATTGTTCGTCCAGATCGCTTTGTTGCCGTTGCCAACACCCTAACAGGCCTTCTAATCACTGGTACGCAGTATTGATTCATTTATCTCCGGCGCGGAGTGTAATCGCGAACGCCGGAAGTTCCAAAGAGGAATTGTTGCGGATCACGTTCGATCTTTTGTATCGCTCGTTCTAGCTGTATCGCAGTTCTGCGCCATTGCGCCACCATATTTTCAACTTCACGCAGGCCACGATTGCTAAATCGCGCCAAGCCGCCGGCGATCGTATCAGCGCGAGATTCAAACGATTCGGAGACCCGCCGCACCGATCGCGCCGCTGCCGTTGCCTCGGTCAGCAACCCGGCGGCATCGCTGCCTTCGCCAACAAAACTGTCAACACGTCCGATGATGCTCTCAACCCGAACCGCCGCCGCGTTCAACCGTTGCGCCAGTTCCGTCGTATCGGTGATGACCTGATTGATATCCTTGCGGCGGGCTTCAATGTCGCCGGCCACCTTTTTGGCGCTGTCCATCGTGGCGCGGGTATCGACAACGATTGCCTCTAGATCCTCACCACGTCCGGCGAGCCGGTTGGCCAGTTCGTCGATGCTCTTGACGGTCCGGGAAACTTTCTGCGGATCGATGGCGGCGATCAGTTTATCGGCGCCAACCATGGTGGCGTCCAGTTTGCCGGACGCCGCCTTTACATCATCGATTATGGCGCGGATTTCATCGGACCGCGCGGCAATTGCTTCGGAGAACTTGTTGATGCTTGCAGCGGCCGAATTGGCTTCGTCGATAAACGATTCAATTTGCGGGCCCTTGCTGGCGACCCTGGCGGCGACATCATCCAAATTCGTCACCGTCCGAGAAACCTTGGTGCTGTCGATACCAGCCACTACTTTTTCCGCCGAAGACAATGTCGACGTTAGCTTTTCGGCGGCATCGCGTACCTGGGAGATGATCTTTTGAATGTCTTCAGTTCGCCCCGACACGCCTTTGGAAATCGAGCTGAGGTAGTCCGCCGTTTCGCGGGCGCTCTTAATCAGGTTTTCGATGTCGTCGCCACGGGCGGCAAATCTATTTGTAATGTCATCGACATTGGTGACCACCCGGGCGATTTTTTCGCTGTCGACACCTTCAATGATCTTGTCGACCTTGGCCATCGAGCCATTGAGGTTGGAGGCAAACTTGGAGATATCGGAGACGGCCTTGCGCGCATCGGCAACAACAGTATCGACCCCGTCGGAGGCTTCGGCCAATTTCTCGGCAAATTTGCGCACATCCTCCACAGTACCCTTGATGGAACCGGTATCGATGGCGGCAAGCAATTCATCCGCCCGCGTTGAGAGCGCTTCAATCTTGGCCGACAGGCTGGAGAAGGACTTGGCGGCGGCTGAAACGTCCGCCAGGAAGGTATCCACCCCGTTGGCATTATTGGCCAACGCCTGTGAGAAGCCCTCGACATTTTCAATTGCTCGGGTGATCGCCGGCCCGTTTTCGTCGATCACCTTCTTGACCGTTGTCATCGCAGAATTAGCGTTTTTTAATACCGCCTTGGCGCCATCGATAAGGTTTTGAAAATCCGATTCTTTGGCGACAACCCGTGGCAATTTTTCGTCAAACAAAGAGGCTGAATCGGCGGTTCCGCCGATGAAATGCACAAAAGCCACGCCGGTTAGCCCCTGATAACCGACTTCTACCCGTGTGTCTTTCTTGATCGGCGCCAACGGATTGACGGTCACCAGCGCCTGGACACTTTCCGGATGATCGGGGACCAAAGCCAATTCGGTCACGTCGCCGATCTTGATGCCGTTGAACAGCACCTGGCTACCCTTTACCAACCCGGTCACCGGAGCTGGAAACACCACCACGACCTGGCGGGTTTCGGTACCACTTCCCGATTTGGCCAGCCAATACATAAAGAAGAAGCCCGACGAAATCACGGCGATCATGAAAAGGCCGATGGCAATATAGTTTGCGCGTGTTTCCATCTTTAATGTCCCAGGACCTATCCCGTTCTTAGCCGAGCCCGCGCTCCGCCGAAATACGACTTTACGTTGGGGTGCTCGCTGGCAATCATTTGTTCCATCGGCCCCACCGAAACCACTTTGCGCTCCGCCAAAAAGGCAATGCGATCGCAAATCAGTGACAAACTATCCAGATCGTGTGTCACCATGTAGACCGTCAGGCCCAACGTGTCACGCAGCTTGACGATCAGCTCGTCGAACTCCGCTGCACCAATCGGATCGAGACCGGAAGTCGGTTCGTCCAAAAAAACCAACTCCGGATCAAGCGACAGCGCTCTGGCCAGGCTGGCCCGTTTCACCATGCCGCCCGACAATTCAGCCGGCAATTTGTCGGCCGCATTTCGCGGTAATCCGACCATATCCAGTTTCAACAGCGCCAACTCATCCATCAATTCCTGATCAAGGCGCAAATATTCTCGCATCGGAACCTGAATATTCTCTTGCACCGTCAAAGATGAAAACAGCGCGCCGTGTTGAAACAAAACACCCCAGCGCTGCTCCATGCTTCTCCGCTGGCTCATTGATGAATTGTCGTGATCCATCCCGAATATCTCGATTGCGCCGGCCTGGCGTGGGGTCAATCCAAGAATTGTCCGCATCAAGACTGATTTGCCGGCACCGGATGCGCCGACGAAGCCGAGGATCTCGCCGCGAAAAATATCGAGGTCGAGGTTCTCCAATACGGTGTTCTCGCCAAACCGAATAGTGACACCACTTGCCCGCAATATGACATCGCGGCTTGTTGGATCGCCGTTCAGGTTTTGGGGTTCCAAGGCCATCTCACACCCCAATTACGGCAAAAAATACGGCGAAAATGCCATCGACAACGATCACCATGAAAATCGACTGCACCACGGCCATTGTCGTGTGACGTCCCAAAGATTCCGAACTGCCACTGACTTTCAATCCTTCGACGCAGGATATCAGGCCGATGATCAGCGCCATGAACGGCGCTTTGATTATACCAATCATCAAAGTCTGGATATTGACCGCGTCATGCAGGCGAATAACGAAGGTCTGCAAGGGAATGTCGGCATAGAGCCACGTCATCAGCGCACCGCCGATAACGCAGGCGATATCGGCAATGAACGTCAACATCGGCATGGCGAGCATCAGCGCCAGCAATCGCGGAATGATCAAAACCTCAATCGGATTCAGGCCGATCACGCGTAGGGCATCGATTTCCTCACGCATTTTCATGGCGCCGATTTCGGCGGTAAACGCACTACCAGACCGGCCGGCAATCATGATCGCCGCCATTAACACGCCAAGTTCGCGAAAGGCCAAGACGCCGACCAGATCAACGACAAACAGATCGGCGCCGAAGGTCTGCAGGTAATAAACCCCCTGCTGGGCGATGATGCCGCCGATCAGGAACGACATCAGGGCGACAATGGAGGAGGCCTCCAGGCCGGCGCGGTCGAAATTGTGCATGACAGAATAGATACGCACTTTCGACGGCCTGAGCAGGCTGTTGGACAAACCAATGCCGAAGGCGCCGAGGATACCGATGACCGCCTTGGCTTCATCATAGATATCCATCGACTTACGGCCGACACGCTCAAGATAATCCAAAACAGCATTCGGCTGTCGATGGGTTCTCGCCTGCGGCGGGTGATGAGATTCCACCTCTTCAAGCAGGACTTTGTGGGCGGAGTTGATATTGCGCAGTTCAACCCGCGCGCCGTCGAACTCGGTCTGCGATCTAACCTTATGGATCAACCATGCACCAGCGGTGTCCATCAGTGAAACCGCGCCTAAATCCAATTCCGCCTTGACCTTATGAGGGACTTCGGTGGCCTTAATAATCTCATCAGCCGCCGCCGCGTTGCGTATCGTCCATTCGCCCGATGCAACAATGCGCACCTGATCGCCTGCCGGTTCAATCAGCAGTTTCGGCATGTTTGTCGAGGCGTGAACGGTCATCGGTCTGTTTCACGGTTTAATCGTGACGCGCAAAATCAATAATTTACGATCCCACGGATTCGCGATGACTATGGCCAATTAATGGAAAATATTCAATTAATGGCGACATGACCTACAGGTTAGAGCCGAACACCTCGAATGGGCTATTGCCCGGTTGGGCAACCCTGTCGTAAGCAGAATAGCGATCGGTCCGAGTAGATGTAGTTTTCTTTCGAACTATAAAACCGGGCCGGCTCCAAACAAAATATCCAAGCACAATGAGGCGCGCGGACATGGAAATATCGCATCCCTATCTTCTTTTTTTAGGCGACGTTGCCGATGCATTGGCTGCCAAAACGGCGCTGGGCATTGTCGATTGGCGGCCAGATTGGTGCGTTGGACAGCTCCGCTTGCCTGGGTGTAAAGCCGATACCGGACTAACAGACATGACAGTCGGCCAGGGCGTTGAAGCCGGCGCCAAGACGATGATCGTCGGCGCCGTCAATGCCGGCGGCGTGCTGCCGGATCATTGGGTGGCGTCGATCGTGGAGGCGCTTGAAGCCGGGCTGAATGTCGCCACCGGCATGCACACCAAACTCGCCGATATTCCGGCCATCGCAGAAGCATCACAAAGATCCGGCAGCCGTTTGTTTGACGTCCGCCATACTGAAGAAAATTTCGAGACCGGCAAAGGGACCAAACGGTTCGGCAAGCGCCTCCTGACCGTCGGCACCGATTGTTCCGTCGGTAAAAAATACACCGCATTGGCGATTGAACGCGGTATGCGGGCATACGGGTTTACCGCCGATTTTTGCGCCACCGGACAAACCGGTGTGTTTATTTCCGGCCGCGGCGCCTCCATCGATGCCGTTGTCGCTGATTTTATATCTGGCGCCGCCGAATGGTTGTCACCGGAGACGGCGGAAAATCATTGGCAGATTGTCGAAGGCCAGGGATCGCTGTTTCACCCGTCCTTTGCCGGCGTCTCCCTTGGTTTGCTGCATGGTTCACAACCTGACGTCTTTGTCGTCTGCCATGAGCCGACTCGGACCAACATGCGCGGTGTCCCGGCCTCCTTACCCAGTATTCAAGACGTCATCGATCTGACGATCACCTGCGGTAAGCTGACCAATCCGAACATTCATTGCGTCGGTATTTCGGTCAACACCGCAGCGTTATCTGAACAAGAAGCGCTGGATTATCTTAAGAATATTTCCGCCGAGTACGATCTGCCGGCCTGCGACCCGGTTCGCTTTCAGGTCGATCCAATTATCGAGCGTATCGCCTCGGAGTATCCAACCTCGTGACCCAAACCATCAAGGCATGGTCGGAAGACTGGCCGATCGCCGGCGGCTTCACCATTTCGCGGGGCACCAAGACCCAAGCCACTGTGGTGGTCGCTGAAATCTGTCAGGATGGCGCCACCGGGCGCGGTGAATGCGTCCCCTATGCGCGCTATGGCGAGACGGTTGACGGCGTGCAAGCCGCCATAGATGGCTTTGCCGTCAGCCAGCAGGGCAAACTGACCCGCGCCTTGCTTGCCGAGGCGATGCCGGCAGGTGCCGCGCGCAATGCCCTTGATTGTGCCTTGTGGGACCTCGAAGCCAAGCAGACCGGGCGCAGCGCCGCTGAGCTTGCCGGCATTGATACGATGCAAACCGTGACAACCGCCTTCACTTTGAGCCTGGGTTCACCCGAAACGATGGGCGAGGCCGCCGCCGGCGCCGCTGACCGGCCGTTGTTGAAGGTCAAACTCGGCAGTGACGGCGATCCTGAACGGATCGCCGCAGTGCGCGCCAACGCCCCGAACAGCCGCTTGATCATCGACGCCAACGAAGGCTGGAACGCCGATAATTTCGCCGCCAACATGGCCGCCTGCGTCGATGCTGGTGTGGAGCTGATCGAACAGCCCCTGCCCGCCGACAACGATGCATTGCTGGCAAAGATCGACCGGCCGGTCACCGTCTGCGCCGATGAAAGCCTGCACGTGACCGCAGACCTGGACCGCCTCGCCGACCGCTATGATGCGGTCAATATCAAACTCGATAAAACCGGCGGATTGACGGAGGCCTTGGTGCTGGCCCGGGCAGCCAGGGAGCGCGGCTACACCATCATGGTCGGCTGCATGCTGGGCACGTCACTAGGTATGGCGCCAGCCACATTGGTTGCCCAGCTCGCCGAGATCGTCGACCTCGACGGTCCGCTGTTGCTGGCCCGCGACAGGCAGCCAGGTTTGGTATTCAATGGAAGTGAAATCGACCCGCCAAGTCCGGATCTTTGGGGCTGACTAGACCGCCGCCGCCGTCTTCAAGTGATAGCAAAATGTCAGCGCAATGCAGTGCTTGACCACCTCGGTCGGTATGGGCTGCTGCTTTTTGAATATCACCGCCCGGTTGCCCTGGAATTCCAGCTGATTGCCATACAATTCCCGAAACGTCTCGACCAGTGTCGTTTGGCAATGGAAGAACATGGCGTATTGATCAGGCGTATTCTTCAGCACGTCGATGCGCAGAGTCGTTCCCGTCTTCGGTTTTGCCGGCAAGTATGACGGCTGCCCCCATTTCAAGGTTTCGACCAACGGCCCAACATCTTCGATTTCTGCCGCGGTTTTGAGAATCAGCGCCCGCAGCGCCAACAGATCAGCTCGCGCCCAATCTTCATAAGCATCAAACACAGCTTCAACATTGCGGTCACAAAAGGCGGGCTTTAAAGCCATCGTCGACAGTCCATCATCGTTCATCGCGGCGATAGTGCCGCTCAAAACCTAACATGACAATTGCGACGACCCCCAACAATGCCATGGCCATGAAACCGTCGGCCTGAAACCGGCTATATAGTGCCCCGGTGGTCAGCATCGTCGCCGCCATGGCGCCGCCGCCGATGGTGGCAAACATGCCCTGGGCCTGGGCGGCGAACCGTTCAGGGACCGCTCTTGAAATGAAATGCACCGCTCCTAAATAGGTCGCGCCGAAAGTCAGACCGTGCAGAACTTGCAAAAAGGCAATGCCGGCAATCGCATCGACGAACGGGAACAGCATCCAGCGAATGACCGTCGCCAGAGCGCCGATGGCGATGAGACCGGTTGCGCCAACCCGGTCCAGCACCTTGGACGAAAGCGCGAACAAGATCACTTCCGCTGCGACACCTATCGCCCACAGGCCGCCAATTTGCCAACGCGGTAACCCGATCGCTTCCCAATAAAGCGTCCCAAATCCATAGACCATCGCGTGACCGGCAAGCGCCACTGACGCCGCGCCGACGACCAGTAGGTATCGCCGATTGAGATAACGCGCTGTTGCTGAAGGGGTTTGGAGTGTCGGTTGTTGGCTTACAAGGCCAGCGGTCGCCGGCACAAGGAAACTCGAAAAAGCGGTGACAGCCAGCAACGCCAATATCAGCCAGAAAACGGCCTGGGATGTCCGCCCCTCCAAAAAGGGTCCCGCCGACAAGTTCGCGACAATGAACGCCACAGACCCCCACAGCCGCAACCGGCCGTAATCAGCACCGGTGTGATGGACCAGCGACAGGGCGATGGAATCAGCCACCGGTACTACGGCGGTCCAAAACACGGCGAATACACTGGCGACGGCCAACACCCACCAAAACCCGCCACCATAATAAAACCCGGCAAAAGATATCGCCGCTATCCAGGCATAGGCGATGATGGCGTAACGACGGTCCGAAAGCCGGTCGGCAATCGCCCCGGTAACCGGTGCGAAGACAATGCGGATGGCCAATGGCGCCGCCAAAATGATGGCGATCTGTGATTCGCTTAAGCCCCGTCCGGCGAGAAAAACCGGAAAAAATGGAAGAAAAACGCCCACCACCATAAATAATGCGCTGTAGAAGAAAGCGATTCCGGTGGCGTGAACCGATGGATTTTTCACGGTTTCACCGCCGGGTTCGCGGAGAATTCTAATGCGGCACAGGGGTTATCCCAGGGTACCCACTCGCCAGATACACAGCCGGAATCCTGGCACAATACATAAGTATTTTTTATATATTTCAATGAGTTACCCAGTGGTTCGTCACTTAATTGAAACAACCAGACTGCTTGGGAGCATCGGAATCGACGGCATCTATGCCAATCTCGGCTAATAGCACGGGTGACATGGCCAAAACCGACACTTGCGTCAACTAAATCACAGGACAAGTGCCGGCAAGCAACATAAACTCCTCTTTAGGATTCGCGATCTATTCTTGTCCGGCCAGTCGGGACACTGGTAGGGACAATGGATACAAACGGAAAAGGCCACATGCCAACGCCTCCTTCGCCGCTACGGGATGCGGATTACGAAGCCATCGAAGCAGCTGTCATGGAAACTGACCGCGGCCGATGGTTCCTAGCCGAATATGCCCGCCGCCACCGCGCCTCAGACACGACGACTGTTCTGGCCTCCATCAAACGGCTGGAAAAGATTATCAAACGTGACCAGGCCGTGCCCGATGTTAACCGGATCCAGCTTGATCTTGCCGATATGGCCGAAGCGATCGCCCGGACAAAACGGGAAATCGCCCAGATCCAAGTCGAGCGTGAAGACGGCGGCGGCATTGCTGAAGCCTCGGCGGAACTGGATGCCATTGTCGATCAGACCGAACAAGCAACCCAGGACATCCTTGCCGCGGCAGAACATATGCAGGAAATCGCCTGGACGCTGCGCGAACAGGGCTTTGAGCCGGAAGTCTGCGACGCCATCGAGAAATACGCCACCGACATATATACCGCTTGCGGGTTCCAGGACCTGACAGGCCAGCGCATTGAAAAAGTCGTTCACGTGCTGCGCTACCTGGAAAGCCGGATCGCCGCGATGATGGATATCTGGGGTGTGGAGGATGTCGAGGTCGATACAGTAGGCCGCGAAGATGCCCGCCCGGACGCCCACCTGCTGAATGGTCCGTCGCGGCCGGGAGCCGGCAACGACCAGTCTGAAATCGATAATTTGATGGGTGGTTTTGACCAGGTTGAGATCGTTGAGCCAGACGCCATAGCCGACGATAGCCTTGAGGATATTACGCCACCGGCCGAAGAAGTTAGCGAAGCTCCGGCACCAGCCGAATTGGATGCATATGAGTTGGTCGAAGGCCCGTTCGTCGACGAGATTGATTTTTCCGAGGCCGATGTTTTCGCGCCGAAACCGACCGTCGCCGAAGATGAGGAATTATTCGCCGACGGCGAAGCGGTGACAGAAGCCGCCGCGCCAAAGCCGGTTGCCGCAAAGGCCAATGCCGACAAAAAAGATGATGGCGGCGATCCAACCGGTCGCTTGACCGAAGGCGAAAAGCTGGCGCTGTTCAGTTGAGGCTGATTAAGGCTTTATTTGGATACCTATATGACGGTCAGCCGTTTAGCGCCTTCATCAGGATCGGCGGATCAATATTGCCGCCCGATAAAACCACAACCACGGTTTTTCCCGCCGCCTCGTATGCGCCCGAAAGCAGTGCCGCCAGCGCCACCGCGCCACCGGGCTCGACCACCAGCTTCAACTCAGAAAATGCAAACGCTACGGCTCGAAGCGTATCCTGATCGCTGACCGCCAGGCCGCGCCGCACCAGGTTGGAATTAATGGCAAAAGTCGTTTCACCGGGAGTTTGCGCCAAAAGCGCATCACAGATCGAACCACCCAATGCCGCATTGGTTTCCCGCTGACCGGACACAAACGAGCGGGCATGATCATCAAACCCTTCGGGTTCCACGGTTACCACTTCGGTGTCCGGAGCCAGAGCCTTGACCGCCGTTGCAATTCCAGCCGTCAGGCCACCACCGCCGCAGCAGGTCAGCACGGCGTCGGGTTCTAATTGCATATCGCGCGCTTGTTCTATCGCCTCCGCGCCGACGGTGCCCTGGCCGGCAATCACACCGGGGTCATTATACGGATGCACCAATGTCCCACCCGTTCGGCTGCGGATATCCTCGGCAATCGCCTCCCGGTCTTCGCTGTGTCGATCATAGGAAACCACAGTGCCGCCCATCGCCTCGGTCCGGCGGCGTTTGATCGCCGGCGCATCGGACGGCATGACGATGGTCGCCGATAGGCCAAGCAGCCTGGAAGCTTCGGCAAGGCCTTGCGCATGATTGCCCGAAGAACAGGCAACCACGCCACGCTCGCGATCTTCTTCCGGCACCAGGGATATCCGATTATAGGCACCCCGAAATTTGAACGATCCGGTGCGCTGCAAACATTCCGGTTTCAACAACACAGTCCCGCCGACCAGCGCATCCAAGGCCGGCGACCGCAGCAATGGTGTCACCACGGCGCGGCCAGCGAGGCGCTCTTGCGCGGCGCGGATGGCGGTTAATGTCGGTGGATTGGGGATCATGTTCATGGCAATTGTCGATCCTTGTTCCGTCGGTGGGATTTCATTGGCCAGTCAGGCAGTCAGCGCCAAACGAATCGCAGCTTTTTCAACCCATCTAACAAGCAGGTGCACAACATACCCCCAATAGCCGGCATTACGAAATCTCGATCGATTTAAATCAACACTTGCCTTCTTTGCCCAGGTGTTTCAATTTCGCGCCAACAAGCCAAGTTTGCAAGAATGGGGAGGACGCCACAATGGATTTGGGGATCGCCGGACGACGCGCCATCGTATGCGCATCAAGCCGCGGCCTGGGACGCGGTTGCGCCACCGCATTGGCCGAAGCCGGATGCGACGTCACCATCAATGGCCGCGATGAGGCCGTACTGGCCGCCACAGCCGATGAAATCCGCAATGCGACGGGCGCTAAAATCACCGCCGTTGCCTGTGACGTCGGCAGCCCCGACGGGCAAAAGAAACTGCTCGATGCTTGTCCGGATGCCGATATCCTGGTCAATAACAATGGCGGCCCGCCGCGCAAGGACTTCCGCCAGATCGACCGTGCCGCGATGCTCGATGGGGTGACCCAGAACATGGTGACGCCGTTGGAACTCATTCAGGCGGTGATCGACGGCATGGCGGAGCGCAAGTTTGGCCGCATCGTCAATATCACCTCGCTTTCGGTCCGCATGCCGATTGAGGGACTTGATCTATCAAGCGGCGCCCGTGCCGGCCTAACCGCCTTCCTGGCCGGTGTATGCCGGCAGTTCGCCGAACACAACGTCACCATCAACAACATCCTGCCGGGTAAAATGGACACCGACCGTCTTCGTGGGGGACTGAAATATTCCGCCGAAGCGTCCGGCCGGGATCTATCATCGGTCGAAGCTGAACAGATCGGACAAATCCCGGCGCAACGGTTTGGCAATCCAACCGAATTCGGTAATGCCTGCGCATTTTTATGCTCAAACCATGCCGGCTATATCACCGGCCAAAACTTGCTACTTGATGGCGGATTATTCCCCAGCGCATTTTAGGAGAACACCATGAAACTCGTCCGCTTCGGACCAAAAGGTTCTGAACGTCCCGGCATGATCGATGCCCAGGGAACAATGCGCGATTTGAGCGCCCACACCGCCGATTTCGCCGGCGACACCATCGGCTTGGACAATATCGCCAAGATAAAGGCCCTAGATCCGAATTCGCTGCCGGCCGTCGAGCCTGGCCAGCGCATGGGATCGTGCCTAGCCAAACCGGGCCATTTCATCGCCGTTGGCCTCAATTATGTTGATCATGCGGAAGAAACCGGCATGGCGATCCCGGAAGAACCGGTATTGTTTTCCAAGGCGCCCAGTTGCCTGACCGGTCCCGACGATGACGTCACCATTCCCAAAGGGTCGCAAAAGACCGACTGGGAAGTCGAACTGGCGATAGTTATCGGCAAAGGCGGCACCCACATTTCAGAAGCCGATGCCATGTCCCATGTGGCCGGATTTTGTGTTTGCAACGACGTTTCGGAACGTGATTTCCAGCTCACCGGCACCGGCCAGTGGATCAAAGGCAAAAGCGCACCTTCTTTCGGCCCCTTAGGACCTTGGTTGGTTACTCCGGATGAAGTCGGCGATCCGCAAATGCTGGAACTGTTCCTGGATGTCAACGGCACCCGCATGCAGACCGGCAACACCGCCACCATGATCTTCTCCGTTGCCCATGTCATCCACTACATTTCAGGCCTGATGGCGCTGGAAACCGGCGACGTGATCACCACCGGCACACCGCCAGGTGTCGGCGCTGGCAAGAAACCGCCAATCTTCCTGATGGCCGGCGACCAGATGCATCTGGGCATTACCGGCCTGGGCGAACAGCGCCAGAACGTTGTCGCCTATTCAGGTAGCTAGGTCTCGATATTGCGACTTTCCTCGGCGCGGGCCAGTTTCCGGCCCCGCCGAGCTTCCCGCTGAACGGTATATAATGACGCGCTGATGATGATCGCGGCGCCAATCAAGGTGTCCGTCCCTGGCCACTCGGCGAACAAATAGATGCCAATGCCTGTTGCATAAAGCAGGCGAATATAATCAAGCGAGGCGATCGCCGTTGCTTCGCCATTGCGATAGGCGCGGATATTGGCGTATTGCGCCGCATAAGACACAAATCCCATGAGGATCAATAATCCCCATTCCTCCGTCGTGGGTGCCTGCCACCACCAATAGGCCGGTAATGCGATCAACAGCCCGACGAACACCGCCTGATAGGTCAGGATTGTTGTCGGTGGTTCGACCTGGCTCAATTTTCGGATAATCACCAACGCCATGGCGGCTGCCGCTGCCGATCCTGCGGCAAACAGGGCGTATATATCGAGCGCGCCACTGGTGTCCGGCCGCACCATGATCAACACGCCGATGAAGCCGACAATCGTTGCCATCCAACGGCGCAAACCGACTTCTTCTTTCAGAAATATGATCGCCAGAATGGTGATAAAAAACGCCCTGGCGAAGCTAATCGCCGTGGCATCGGCCAGCGGAATATGAATAAGCGCAGTAAAGCCCGCCAACATCGCTGTCATGGCAAACACGATGCGCGCGGCGTGCAGGCCGGGAAAGCGGGTTTTCAGCGATCCGGGAAAACTGCGCAGGATCACTGGTAAAACCAAAATCACCATAACTCCCTGGCGGACAGCCAGAATTTCGGCGATATGCAGCCGTTGACCGAGCAGCTTGATCAACGCCGCCATGATGGCAAATAACATACCGCCGACGAAAACCCAGGCGGCACCGCGCACATTTCCAGGCACCAATTCCCACCAGGCAGCGAAACGCTGCCGCCGATTGGCGACTTCGCTGGAGCCGGGTTCGGCACCGGGTTCAAGATCGGTTGGTTGTGACGGCATATGCTGTCAGATCACACCCTTACGGGTGCTCCTGGTCGCGGGGAGGACATTCGTTTGTGTTGCAACAAGCTACCCGCTTTCGAGCGCGCCGCCAAGAATGATGGACAGTTATGAAATTCTTAGACTGGACGGACGCGCCTGAAAGGTTAATTTACCCTGGTGCGAACATCGATTCATCCACGTAAGCGACGGCTTAGGCAATGCCGCGTCGATGAGATAATTGAGATAATTCACACACCAGGACGATGACATATGAATAAGATCGTGACACCGAAGTTCGGCGTGGGGGCATCCGTTCGGCGGATCGAGGATAATGCATTCATCACCGGCAAAGGCTGTTTTGTCAGCGATGTTTCGCCTGACGGGGTTCTGCATGGCTATGTGTTGCGTTCACCGATCGCCCATGCACGCCTCAAAATCGACGGATTAGCCGATGCCCGCGCCGCCGATGGTGTGCATCTGGTCTTGATTGGCGAAGATCTAAAAGAGCTCGGCGACCTGCCTTGCGTTGTACCGCAGCCGCAAATCGACGGCACACCGCCTAAGGTGCCGCCGAGGCGGCCGCTGGCGGAAGATATCGTCCGCCATGTGGGCGAGCCGGTCGCCTTCATCGTCGCTGATAGCGTCAATGCGGCGAAGTCGGCGTCCGAATTATTGGATATCGACTGGCAGCCACTGGATGTGATTGTTGGTTCGAAAGCAGCCATGCAGTCTGACGCGCCGGTTATCTGGCCGGAATTCGGTTCCAATCAGGCATTTGAATTCGGTGTGGGCGACAAAGAGGCGACCGAGAAAGCCTTTGCGAATGCCACTCAAGTCACCGAACTGAAGATCGTCAACAACCGCATCGTCACCAATTATATGGAAACCCGCGGCTGCATCGGCGAGTTCGACGGCGATACCGGGCGCTACACACTGACCGCCACCACCCAAGGCGGCCACAGCGTGCGCGGCATCATTGCCGGTTCGATTTTAAAGATCCCCGAATCCGACCTGCGCATTGTCACCCATGATGTCGGCGGCGGTTTCGGCACCAAGGTTTTCGTCAGCACCGAATATGTGCTGGTCTGTGTCGCCGCCAAACGCCTCGGCCGACCGGTCAAATGGATTGGCGAACGCTCCGATCATTTCCTGGGCGATTCACAAGGCCGCGATAACGTCACGACCGCCCGTCTGGCGATGGATGCAGACGACAAGATCCTCGCCCTGCAAGTCGATGTACTCGCCGATATCGGCGCTTATCTCAATCAGTTCGCGCCGTTCATTCCGTTCCTGGGATTGACCATGTCGACGGGTGTCTATGATATCCCGCTGATGTATGCCCGCGCCGTCGGCGTCTATACCAACACCTTGCCCGTCGATGCCTATCGCGGTGCCGGGCGACCGGAAGCCTGTTTCGTCATCGAGCGTTTGGTCAATCAGGCCGGCATTGATACCGGGCTCGGACCGATCGAAATCCGCCGGCGTAACTTCATCCCGCCGTCAGCCATGCCGTACACCACGCCAGCCGGCCGGATGTATGATGTCGGCGAATTCGATGGTCATCTGCAGCAGGCATTGGAAAACGCCGGATGGTCGGATTTTGAAACCCGTGCGGCCGAAAGCCGGTCTCGCGGCCGTATCCGCGGCATTGGCTTGTCCACCTATGTGGAGGCCTGTGCCTTTGCCGGATCGGAAGCCGCCAATCTGGAACTCAACAACGATGGTACGGTCACCCTGCTGATCGGCACCCAGTCGAACGGCCAGGGTCACGCGACATCCTACGGCCAGGTAGTCGCCGATCATTTGGGCATTGATTTGGCAGATATCAATTTCATCCAAGGTGACACCGACCGGGTCAAAACCGGTGGCGGCACCGGTGGTTCGCGGTCCATTCCGCTTGGCCTGCCATCGGTGGAAATTGCATCCAAGAGCCTGGTTGAGAAAATCAAGAAACTTGCCGGCGCCCAATTGGAAGCCGCCGAGGTCGACTTGGAGCTGGCCGACGGCGCCGTCCGCGTCGCCGGTACTGATCAGCAAATTACGCTTGCTGATATTGCCACCGGCTCAACCGATCCCGACGAGACATCGGCATCGGGGTTGTTCGAACAGACCGAAGCGACTTATCCCAACGGAACGCATATTTGCGAAGTGGAGATCGACCCTGAAACCGGCGTCGTGACCATCACCGCCTATACCGCCGTCGACGATTATGGCGTCATGGTCAATCCGCTGTTGCTTGCCGGCCAGGTCCATGGCGGCATCATCCAGGGCTCAAGTCAGGCGCTGATGGAATACACCTACTATGATGAAGACGGGCAGTTGTTGTCGGCCAGTTTCATGGATTACTGCATGCCGCGCGCCGGTGATTTTCCGTGGATCAACTTTGAAACCCGCAACGTGCCGTCGACGACGAACATGATGGGGATCAAAGGCGCCGGCGAAGCCGGAACCATCGGCGCCACCCCGGCAGTCGCCAATGCCATCGTTGATGCACTACATCGGGCTTACGGCATCACCAACTATGATATGCCCGCCACGCCGCATCGAATTTGGCAGAAGATTAATTCTGTTACTTAGTCTTACTCCAAACAGACGGCGCCGGAGCATGTGCCCCGGCGTTCCGTCCTGTTTAGGTAGATAGGCAGCAATCCAAATGCCGGACTAGCCAATTTCCATCCGCACTTTCGACGGCCAAAACGCCAAATGTCCGGCGAGTTGTTCAGCAAATCCGAACGGCTTGGCATAGGACCAGGCGATTTCTTCGCCATTCAGCGAAAAATACACCGCATCACCCTTTAAGGGACAATGGCTGCTCTTATCCATTTCACCGAGCGCCACTTTGATGTCGGCTGTTGGCAGATAAACCATCGGACCATAGAGCGACTTGCCGGCTTCCAGCACCCAAACCGCATTTTCGGATTCGGCCACCATCGTGTCTCCGACGCTGATCCGCACCCGCCGGCCGACCGGCCGAACAACCATGAAATGATGCGGGTTGGCCGGATTGCGAATGGCGCCCTCGATCGGGGCGACGGCTGCTTGCGCTGATATTATAGCGTCCATTGTCAATTTTCCTCTGCAAGACGACAGGAAGGGAGGCTCCCGCCGCCTCCACTAAGCTGCGACCGCATTGGCCTGTTTTTCAACGTACGAGGCATTGCCGGAAACCAAATCCCCTAGCGCCTTGCTGAATTGTTTTTTCATTATCGGCTGGATCATTTTGCCAACCAACCCCAATTTCGGCGTAAAATCCATGTGTAAGTTTACTTCCGTGCGATCGGCACTCAGCGGCTTGAAGTCTATTGTCACAACCGCTTTTTTGATCGGCGCGTTGCTTTCATAGATATCGATCACCATCTGGCGTTCCGGCTTATAGCCAATAATCTTTTCCTTCAGATAGGTCTTACCGTCGGTGAGATCGCACTGGCGTTTGGCGCCAAGGCCGGTTTCGGAACTGCGTTCCACTAGATAGGAATCCGCCACCCCGGGGTGGAACTTGCTGACGTCGGCGAATTTGTCCCAACTTGCCCACACTGAGCTGAGCGGGGCTTCGACAATTTGTTTCGTTGTCACTATTGCCATGATGTTCTCCTCCTGGCGCATTGTTCCGCCGACGAGTTCGCCGGTGCTACCAGCAAATATAGTGTGGACATTTTTCGAAACACAGATAGAAATATCGAACCTACGTGGATCAAATATGCACCACATAATATGGAAATTGCATCATGGCATTTCGCCTATCTGGATTTGATTGGGACGACATCAAATACTTTCTGGCCGTTGCCCAGGAAGGTTCCCTGCGTGCCGGGGCGGAAGCCTTGCAAGCCAATCATGCCACGGTGTCGCGGCGCCTGGCCGGATTGGAAACTGCTGTCGACGCGCGATTGTTCGACCGCACCAAGAGTGGCTTGATCCTCACTCAGCTCGGCGAGGAATTGCTTCCCCATGCCATCCGTGTGGAGGAAGAGTTGGCAACCGCATCACGGGTCGTCGCCGGGCGAGACACCCGCCCGGCCGGCCCGATCTATGTCAGCATTCCACCCTTCATGGCGATCTCATCCATCGCCGATGATTTTGTGGAATTTTCTCGCCAATACGAAGACATCGACATTCATCTACAGGTCACCAACACCTTTGCCGATTTCGACCGCCGCGAAGCCGATGTGTCGTTACGCTATGCCGATGAGGTGACCCAGGATGTCGTCGGACGGCGCCTGGTCCGCTGCTCCAAGGCGGTCTATTGCGCAACCGACTATGCCAAGCAGATTAAGGACAATGGCGGCGACGGCCTAACTTGGATCGGTTGGAACGAACCAGAAGGTGATACCACCGCGCCGTGGGTGAAAAAATCCCCCTATCCGAAAGCGAAAATACGCCATCGGATTTTCGAAGGGGTGCCACAAACCACGCTTGCCGCAGCCGGCGCCGGGCTGACCATGCTGCCATGCTTTGTCGGCGACCGTTTTCCGGGGATCGTCCGCGCCCCATTTCAGAAGCTGGTTGCTGACCGCAGCCTATGGCTATTGCTGCATTCCGATTTACGCAAAACCGCCCGTATCCGACTATTTGTCGATTTTCTGGCTGACCGCATCAAGGCGCGCGCGGATGAATTCACCGCAGGGATATAACGGCTTTTGGCCGCTAGCTATCCGGCGCCCGCCAACAGCCGGCTTTTCGGTTGGCCTCATCATGGCGCTTACGGATATCAATCGTCCAGCGGCTCTTGATGAACGAATAAATGGCAATGATTTCCTCATCGCTTAAGCGGTCGCCGAATGCCGGCATGTCGGACGCGGCATCTTTTCGGCCGGCGGCAACGCCTGGGCCAAATTTGACGACCTCTAACAACGCCAGATCAGAATGCTGCCATGTGTGGCCGCTACCGTCATGCGGCGGTGCCGGCATCCGGCCATCAGATTTGGCGGTCTGCCAGTCCGGTTCTCCGCGCCGGTCGGCACCATGGCAGGCAGCGCAATTTTCAGCATAAAGCACCCTGCCCCGGGCCACGACATTCATGTCATCTGGCAGAAAAAATCCTGGCTGAAGGCCATCACCATAGATACGCCAGCCGATCGCCGCGACAATCACCAGGCCAACGACAAAAGCTGTCCCCCACCCCAACAATCGATCGACTGCCTGCGATCTGGGCTTTGAAGTCCGGCTATCTGAATTCACCAGCCACCGCCGCCACCGCCACCGCCACCGCCACCCGATGAACCGCCGCCCGATGAGCCGGAAGAAGACCCGGATGATCTCGGCACCGATGCCGCCACGCCGGAGCCGATCGACGACACCAAGCCCTGGGTTGAACTCGACAAATTGTCGACGCGGAAATTATCGCCGTGATACCAAATTGGATGATAGGCGCCGGTGCCTCCGGCCGGCATAACCCGCGCCAAATGTTCTGAAAAGGCTTGCGACCACGGTTTTTCCACCCCGAGCGCGATGGCATAGGGCAAATTTTCTTCGAAATGTGCCTGGGTGAAATCGGGCGCACCGATCAGATTCATGCGATCCGCTTCGGCGGTTTCCAAATAAAGTCGATAGCCATCCACATCGTCCATCAACTTGCGCCCGACTACGGTCGGCGCCCGCAACAGATGGAAAAACGCTACACTCATGACACCCAGCGCCACAGCGGCGGTGGGAATAATCGGCGAAGCGGAGCGTGAAAACTCGCTGATCAGAAAGGACACGCCGGCTAGGGGCACCAGACCGAGCAAGGTAAAGATAACGCCGAGCAGTTTCGACCCACCGCCAGGATACCATCCGAGCAGCCGACGCAGGCCCATGGATAGCCCGAGACTGCCAAGGATACTGCCCACCAGGGGCGGAATGAACATGCTGATTTCATTGTCACTGGGCGCCAGGAAGATCATCGAGACGATGACGATCACAGCAGTCGCCACGGCGCCGATGACGAAGTAAGCAATGTTTTTCTTGAAAAACACATTGCCATGTTCCTTCAACAGAGCGCTCTTCATTACGACTTGCGCGCTGGATATTCGGCTGCCATTGGTCTTGTTGAATGACAGACGGTCCTTATTGGCAAAGAGTTTATCCCAGACGGCTTTCTCCCCCGGCGGCAGACTTGCCGGTTCCTTGCCAATTTTTTCCACTGCCATTTTCTTACCGGTCTCATCAATCGCCATCAGGCCTTTGACCGCCAAGGACACCAACACCGCGACAAACGATTTGCTGGCGCTGGAATTGCTGTTTTTGAACCCCATGAAATGCAGATAGCTCATCGCCGCCGGTGACAAGCCTTCAGGTGGTTTGAACAATGGAATGATCGTTCCGCTGGGCGGATCACGGCCAATCCGCCACCACGTCCCGAAGAAATATCCGGCGACCGCTATCGTGCCCGCGCTAAGAAGTAAGAGGCCGATATTATCAAGCAGGAAACGCCACCAAAGAGCGTATGACGTTGGTTCAGCAATAATTCCCTTACGCCACGAGATCGCTACCGACAGTCCCTCAAATGGTCCAAGCGGACGAGTGGTTTCAAACGAGATAAAGCCCGGACCTTGGCCAGTGGCGCGGTAATCCTGACGTTTGCTGCCGTAGCGCCCGGTATAGCCAGAGTAATTTTCAATCACCGTATTGTTCGGCAATTCAATGCGCACTGTTGCCGCCCGAATTGGGAAAACCCAATTGGTGCCGGTCACGTTCCAGTACAGCTCGTCATAATCTTTAAAGAACCGCAATTGCCGGCTTGTCTTGTAGCGTAGGGTATAGGTGTATTCGCCGTGGTTTAAGAACACATCGGCGTCACCAATATAAGTGCGCAGCTGGCTGCCGCCTTCGGTGAAATAAGGTTCACTGCGGCCGTCGCGTTTGACCTCGACAATGTCAAAACTGACCGTGCGCCGGGAACCGTCCTTGTTGCGATAGCGCACCGGAAAATCACGATAAATGCCACGGCGGATCTGACGGCCTTCCGCCCGTACGCGAATGGTTTCGGTGACATCCAGACTGCCATCCCGCTTGACGATGATGGCGACGTCATAGGAAAGAATTTCCTCTGCCGCATGAGCCGCTGGCAACAAGCCAACCAGCCCAACAATCAGGCAAACCGCATAAATTCGCAGAATTGATCCCCGCCAGGCCATGGCGATTAGAACGACACCTTGGGCACCGCCCGGTCATCGGGATCGTCGAGCTCGAAATACTCCGCCATTTCAAATTTAAACGACGAGGCCACCAGGTTGCTGGGAAATGATTCCACCGCCACGTTCAAATTGCGCACCGCACCGTTGTAATAACGGCGCGACAGTTGGATTTGATCCTCCACCTCTTCCAGGGAATTTTGAAAGTCGACGAAATTCTGGCTGGCTTTCAGGTCGGGATAATTTTCCGCCAAGGCAAAAAGCTTGCCCAGGGCCGCTGATAGCTGGCCCTCAATTTTGCCGCGCTCCGCCGGATTGGCGTTGCCCGCATCCGCGGCTTTGGCGCGCAGAGCAGTAACCTCTTCCAACGTGTCACGCTCGTGGGACATATAGCCTTTGACCGCTTCCAGCAGGTTGGGAATGAGGTTGGAGCGCCTTTTAAGTTGGACATCAATGCCGCTCCAGCCCTCACCGACCATCTGCCGGTTTTTGACCAGCTTGTTGTACAGGGCGACGCCATAAACCGCCGCTAAAACGACGATGCCAAGAATGATCCAGGTAACCATGCGTGTCTCCCAATCTTGTGTCACCGCGTCAGCCGCACCAATAGATGGCTTGGCGATTTGACCTTAATAAGGTCGCCAGCGGGCAGAACAATAAGTCAGCGCAGTGTAAACCAGATTCTCCTGTATCGCCTATGGCTACTTCGGCTGCTGATTTAACGTATCGTGGTGAGCGCGGATTTCCGCCGGCCATCGGCTTTTGATGAACGATAATACGGCGGTGATCTGACGGTCGGAAAGCACACCGTCATAAGCCGGCATGTCGGTTTCGTAATCCTTTAATCCAGCTGTCTTGGCCAGCCCGAATTTCGTCAGGTTGAACAGCAATTTGTCATCGTGATGCCAGGTATGGCCGGATTGATCATGCGGCGGCGCCCGCATGCGGCCATCAGGTTTACGTGAGCGCCAGTTGTCTTCGCCCTGCAGATTATCACCATGACAGGCGGCGCAGTTTTCTTTGTAGACCGCTGCTCCCTCGGCCACCAACCCTGCATCATCTGGTCGTAACAATCCGGCGGGCCCGGGTTGTTCTCCCAAGTAAAGCCAACCGGCCGCCCCGGCGCTGATGAGCGCAGCCAAAGCCACCGCCCACCCACGCCAGGAACTGACCGAAGTTTTGTTCAACATCCGCTTCCTCGCTATGCCGCCGTTAACACGACAACTTCCGTGCCGCGTTTGGGGATCCGGTCGTAAAGATCAATGACATCCTGATTGAACATGCGGATACAGCCACTCGATACGGCCTTGCCGATCGTCCATGGTTCATTGGTGCCGTGAAAACGATAGAGCGTGTCCTTGCCATTTTGGAAGATGTAGATCGCCCGCGCGCCCAAAGGATTGGCAAGGCTAGGCGGCATGCCGTCGGCATATTTGACCAGCTTTGGTTCCCGCTGGACCATTTCACGCGGTGGCGTCCAGGTCGGCCAGGCCCGCTTCCAACCCACATAGGCCCGTCCGTTCCAATCGAAACCGGCCCGGCCGACGCCAATGCCGTAACGCATGGCCTTGCCACCTTCCATCACCAGGTAAAGGTGACGGTTGGCCGGATCGACAATAATCGTTCCAACCCGTTCGGGCGTATCGTAATTGACGACCTGGCGCAGGAACCGAGGCTTGACCTTGGTGATGTTGATGGCCGGGAGTGTGAACATCTCCTGCGGCATGGCGGCATAGGTTTGGGCATAAAAAGCAAGCGGTTTGGCCGCCGGCGATGGTGCCTTCATTGTCGCGCAACCCGACACGGCGATAGCCAGAAGGGTAACGATCCCGGCCGAGCGGCCGAGGCGGATAATATTCTTCATCATGTTATTTCACCGTTCTTATTGCGGAGTTTTGGTTATTTACCGAAGCGCTGAAACACTTCGCTTTCAGCGTCCGACTGAGCTTTGAAAGTCAGGACGTCGAAGCGAGCGTTTTCATCGTCACCCATTCCAGGCGAGCCCATGGGCATGCCCGGTACGGCGATGCCGTAGATGCCGGTTTTGTCGGCCAGTAGACGATCAACCGCCTCGGCTGGCACATGGCCTTCGACAATCCGGCCGTCAATGACTGCCGTATGGCAGGCCCACATGGAACTCGGAACACCAAGTTGCTTCTTAATCGGCGTCATAGTTAGCTGGTTGCGCACTTCCACCTCGTAGCCGGCATCACGCAGATGTCCGACCCAGGCGACGCAGCAACCGCAGCTTGGTGATTTATAGACGGTCATTTTCGGCTTGTCCGGCCCGGCATGAGCCGGTGAGAGGACCGAAGATAATCCGGCGACGATGATGATGGGCGCGGCCCATCGCAATGGCAAATGAAACATAATATTCTCCGACACGAATGTTGTTGCCGATCATTGGATATCAGCAGGATTGTTGGTGGATTGATGTGTCAGAGATCACGTTTTGGAGGCGGTGGAATGATTTCCTGCGTGGTTTCGGCCCATACCAGTTCAGCCACCGGAAGAATTTTAATGACGCCCACCACTGGCGGCACAATCGCGGGATAGACCTCCGCTGCCTGACCAATACAGCTGGTCATAGCGCAGACCGGTCCGCGCTGCGGGCAATGGCCTTTACATGGCGTGCCAGAATCAGAAGTGGCAACCGCTTGAACCTTGTCGGCTGAAATAGGAGCATCAACAATCATCTCCATGTCGGCCTCTACCGCCATGGATTGAGCCATGGCAGCCGGATGGATGTTGCCAACCATCATGACGGCAACCACCACAATGGCGATCAGCCGAAAAGCAACAGACATGGGACGAGCAAGGATCATAGGATTAGCGGTATCACCGTCAGACCCGACGAGGCAACCTCACGATCGGCACGATGCGTCAAAATGCCGTGAGGTCGCCGGCGATCAAAACGCTTTGAAGGTAATCAGTGTTCGTGTGTCTTGTATACGCGGGATACAGTGGACCTTTTCATTGACGAAATGGCCGATATCCGTGTCGTCATCCACATAGAACTTGGCCAGCAGGTCGTAATTACCGGCAATCGAATAAATTTCTGAAGCAATTTCAGCATCCGCCAGCGCATTGGCGACCGTGTAGGAATGGCCTAACTCGGCCTTGATCATTACAAAAAACGGTATCATGCGGTCATCCGGTGGTTTGGCGTGGGCGACAGGTCGTTGTCCTGCCAACTGGATACAGTCAAGCCGATCACCATGGCAAGGGCAAGAGCGGCTTTTCGCTGCACCGCCCGCCTCTTGATCTTTAGCCAATCTGGCGATACATCTCATTTTGACTCAAGGGGGTGCCTGACCGGCTGAGAGGCAATCTGCCAACCCCTGGGGACCGGACATCCCGTCCGGCCCCTGGAACCTGATCCGGATCATGCCGGCGGAGGGATTGAGGTGGATAGATTGAAGAACCTTCCCACCAAAAAACGACAAAACTTCATTTTGCCTATGGCGCAGCGCCTGTTCCATTACGGTTGGAGCAGGCCGTGACTGGCGAAATCAAACTGGATGCTGCTCAAGTCTATGGCGCACTGACCGATCTGCGCCAACGGCGCCCACGGGTCCATTGCCTGACCAATTTCGTTGCCCAGACCTACACCGCCAACATGCTATTGGCCGCCGGTGCACAGCCGTCGATGACCGTCAGCATGGATGAGATCGCCGATTTTACCCTGCGGGCCGACGCTTTGTTGGTCAATCTGGGCACCCTTGATGCCGATCGCCGCGCCGCCATGCGCCTGGCGATTTCAGTTGCCCGCGATGAACAGATCCCCTGGATACTCGATCCGGTTCTGGTCAATGCCTCCGGCCCACGCCTTGAATTCGCCCAGGAGCTTATGGAAATGGAACCGCTCCTCATCCGCGCCAATGCCGATGAGTTGGCGGCGCTGGCCGGCGATGGCGACAAGCTTCTATCAGCCGATCGCCTGGCCTTGGAGTTCGTCACCACATTTGCGATCACCGGCGAAACCGACAAGGTGACCGACGGCGTACAGTCCGTATTCGTCAACAATGGCGACCTTCTAATGACCAAAGTCACCGCCGTCGGCTGTGCCATCACCGCGGTGATGGCCGGATTTGCCTGTGGCGGCACCAACAGCGTCGAAGCGGCAGCGGCAGCACTTGCCTGCGCCGGCATCGCCGGCGAGGTCGCTGCTGAACGGGCCCACGGCCCTGGCAGTTTCTCCACCGCCTTGATTGACGCGCTCTACACCCTTGATGAACGCACCATTAGCCAAAAACTCGATGTGACCTGACATGAACCCAGTTGATCTCAGCCTTTACGCCATTATCGATCCCGAACGCACCAAGGGCCGCCACATGCCCGACCTGGTGGACGCGGCAATTGCCGGTGGCGCCACCATTTTGCAATACCGCGACAAGAACGCCGAGACGGGTGCGTTTGTCGACAACGCCCGCCATTTGGTTGAGCGGGTGAAGGGAACCGGCGTGCCGCTGCTGATCAACGATCGGATCGATGTGGCACTGGCCGCCAAGGCCGACGGTGTCCATGTGGGTCAGTCCGACATGGCGCCCGCCGACGCCCGCGCTCTGCTCGGCGCCGACGCCATCATCGGCCTGACCATCAAGAACCCCGGTCATGTCGCTAACGCCCCGGTCGACCGCATCGACTATGCCTGTATCGGCGGCGTGTTTGCCACCCAAAGCAAAGATAATCCCGATCCGCCGGTGGGGCTGGAAGGCCTGCAGCGGCTCACCCAGGCCATGCACGATCGTTCACCGCAGATGCCCATCGGCGCCATCGCCGGTATCGGCGTGGAAAATGCCGCTGACGTCATCGCTTGTGGTGTTGACGGCGTGGCGTTGATTTCCGAAATCTTCATGGCCAATGATGTTGCCGGCGCAGCGCGACGCCTGCGCGACCTGATCGATCAGGCCAAAATGGCGGGATTTGATTGATGACGGCCATTGCGCTGACCATAGCCGGGTCTGACTCAGGCGGCGGTGCCGGTATCCAGGCGGATTTAAAAACCTTTTCCGCCCTCGGCGTCTATGGCGCCAGTGTGATTACCGCGTTGACCGCCCAGAACACACTGGGCGTTACCGGCATTCACGACATCGAGCCGGATTTCGTGCGCAGTCAGATGGATGCGGTGTTTTCCGATCTCGATGTGAACGCGGTCAAGATCGGCATGCTGTCGCAACCAAGGGTGATTGAAGCCGTCACCGGTGGTCTTGCCGCCCATGACTCGGAACGCGTCGTGCTTGATCCAGTGATGGTCGCTGCCAGTGGCGATCCCTTGCTGGCTGAAGCGGCAGTGTCCGCCCTTCGGGAAATGCTGATTCCGGCGGTCCGGCTGATCACCCCGAACCTGCATGAAGCCGCCCGGCTGCTCAATTGCCCAGCGGCTGAGAATAGCGCCGAGATGGAACGCCAGGCCGATCGTTTGATCGATCTCGGCGCCAAGGCGGTGTTGCTGAAAGGTGGCCACGGCAGCGGCCCGGAAAGTTCCGATCTGCTGGTTGATGGCGAAAGCCGCCAATGGTTCACCAGCAAGCGCCATCCTACACAAAACACCCACGGCACGGGCTGTACGCTCTCATCGGCCATCGCCGCCGGAATGGCCAAGGGCGAAGATCTACGCACCGCAGTGGCCAACGCCAAAACCTATATTACCGCCGCAATCATTGCGGCCGACCAACTCAAGATCGGCGCCGGTCACGGCCCGGTCCATCATTTTCACGCCATATGGAACGATCCGACATGAGCACGATTGATAACACCAAAACCGTTTCCCGGCGCACGGCGCTGAAAACCGTTGCCACAGGCCTAGGTGCTACTGGCCTCGGTGCCGCGACCCTTGCCACACCTGCCCTGGCGCAAAAAACCACGAAGTGGCGGCTGGTCACATCCTGGCCGAAAAATCTGCCCGGCCCCGGTGTTACCGCACAACGCATCGCTGATCGCATCAACGCCATGAGCGGCGGCCGCCTGATGGTAAAGCTCTATTCCGCCGGAGAATTAGTGCCACCGTTCCAGGTCTTTGACGCCGTCGCCCAGGGCACGGCGGAAATGGCCCATACCGCCTCGTTTTTCTGGCAGGGCAAATTGCCGGCGGCGGCATTTTTCACCGCCGTTCCTTTTGGCCTGACGCCGATCGAACACATCACCTGGATCGAACATGGCGGCGGACAAGCCCTATGGGAAAAGCTCTACGCACCGTTTGGCATCAAGCCGATGATGGGCGGCAACACCGGTTTTCAGATGGGCGGCTGGTATCGCAAAGAGATCAACACGCTCGATGACATCAAGGGCTTGAAAATCCGCATGCCTGGTCTGGGCGGCGAAGTCATGCGCCGGCTGGGCGCCACGCCTGTTTCCCTGCCGCCGAGCGAAATTCTGCCCGCCCTGCAGGCCGGCACCATTGATGCGACGGAGTTTTTAGGTCCCTGGAGCGATCTCGCCATGGGCTTCTACAAAGTCACCAAGCTCTATTACAAGCCCGGCTTTCATGAACCCAACGGCACCGGCGAAGCGCTGATTTCGCAATCGGCATTCGATGCCCTGCCCGCGGACCTCCAAGCCATCGTCGAACATGCGATCGCTGCGGAAAATGCTTTCGCCCTGGCGGAATCGGAATGGAACAATGCCGGCAGGCTGACCGATCTGACCTCGAAGTTCGGCGTAACCATCAAGACATATCCCGATGAAGTTTTGGACGCCGCCCATAAGGCTGCCGATGAAGTGCTCGCCACGTTTGCCGAAAAAGATGAAATCAGCGGTGAGATTTACCGCTCATTCGTCGCCGCACGCGATCAGCTGGCGCCGTGGAGTTCAATGTCTGTCGGTGGATTTCTCGGCGCGCGGGAAGGTTAGAGTTTATCGTCGCTTTCGCGCAAGGCTGCAAGATGTGCGATCAGGCCGGTTGTTGAGGCATCCTGATCGCTCGTCGCGCCGCCATCCTGCAATATGGGCAATAACGACCCGGCCAGTTCCTTGCCCAGTTCAACTCCGAACTGATCAAACGAATTGATCCCCCAGATGACGCCCTGGACGAACACCTTGTGCTCATAAAGCGCCACCAGGCGACCAAGTGTGTAAGGGTCCAAACGACGATAGGCTAGAAGTACCGATGGGCTATTTCCCGGGAATGTACGATGCGGCGCCAAACGATCGGCGTCGGCCTCATTCATACCGCTGGCAATCATAACCGCGCGTGCCTGATCCTCCGTGCGCCCGGTCATCAGCGCCTGCGCTTGGGCCAGGCAATTGGCGGCAAGTTTAGCGTGATGATCACCGATATCGGGATTGGCTTGCGCGGCAAGCAGAAACTCCACCGGCACCACGTCGCTACCCTGGTGGAACAATTGGAAGATGGCGTGCTGGGCGTTCGATCCCGGTTCGCCAAAGATAATCGGGCCGGTTGCACCGGCGACCGCCTCGCCATCGCGCTGCACGCCCTTGCCGTTTGATTCCATGTCGAGCTGCTGCAAATAAGCCGGCAGCCGGGCAAGGCGCTGGTCATAGGGCACCACGGCCAACATTGGATAATTGCAAATCGACCGGTGCCAAACGCCGACGAGAGCCAGAAGTACCGGCAGATTGTCAGCCAGCGACGCCGTCATGAAATGCTGATCCATGGCCGCGCCACCGGCCAAGAACCGTTGAAAATTTTCCGCCCCGATGGCAATTGCCAGAGATAATCCGGCTGCCGACCAGATCGAGTACCGCCCGCCGACCCAATCATGCATGGGAAAACAGCGATCGGCTGATATGCCAAAAGCCGCTGCCTTGGCAACATTGGAGGATACAGCGGCAAAATGCGCCTCAACGGCCGCCGCGCCGAGTTGATCGATCACCATCTGCCGCGCCGTGGCGGCATTGGTCATTGTTTCCTGGGTGGTAAACGTCTTCGACACAATGACAAAAAGCGTTGTTTCCAGATCGCGGTTCTGCAGGACATCACTCAGATGCGCGCCGTCCACATTGGAGACGAAATGTACCCTTGGCCCATCATGTCGATAGGGCGCCAGCGCAGCGGCCGCCATGGCCGGACCCAAATCAGAGCCGCCGATACCGATATTGACCACATCGGTGAATGCCCTGCCGGAGTGCCCTCGTATCGTCCCGTCGCGGACGTTTTCAGCAAATGTCAGGACCGCGTCGCGCTCAGCGGCAATCCCCGGCAAGATATCCTTGCCGTCAACCACAAACGGCAGCCCAACGGGATTGCGCAAAGCCATATGCAGCACGGCACGATTTTCCGTGGTGTTGATTTTCTCGCCGGAGACCATCCGGTCCCGCCAGGCCTCGACATTGGCTGCACGCGCTAAATCGCAAAGCAGCGCCATCGCATCGGCATCAAGTTGGGTTTTGGAAAAATCCAGCAACAAATCGTCCAGGCGCCGTGAATAGTTGCCGAACCGCCCTGCATCGGCATCAAACAAGGCAGCAATGGACTGGCCGGCACCATTCGCCCTGTGTGCGCGCAACTTTGCCAAAGTTTCATTCTTCGATGCGTCGGCCGACATGAAAGTCCAATCCATTGAATGCCCGATAATGGCACCCGGTTGGCCAAAACCAAACAGAGTTTATCGGGCGCACATAATGCCAGCAGGCTGTTAATTTTCGCTTGCCGGTTCATGAAAGCAAATAGTGGCGCAATAATTTCCATGATCGTGTAGTTTGCGCGCCATTGAGTGAAATGAATACCAAGGCCCGCACCACCGTGACCCATCCGCTATCGTCTACTGCTCCAGCCAGCCTGCCCGCCGGCATGCGCATCTATGCCATCGGCGATGTGCATGGCCGCGATGACTTACTGGCGGATCGTCACGATCAGATCCGGGCTGATCTGACGGCATTGCCCGTGGATAACGCCGTGGTCATACATTTGGGCGATTACATCGACCGCGGTCCGAGCTCTCCGGCTGTGATCGACCGATTAATCGCCCTTGATGAATTTCCAGCCCGTTGCATTTGTCTGTTTGGTAATCACGAGGATGAATTTCTGGGCTTTTTTGAAGATCCCGAACATTGGTCCTATTGGTGGTACCGGTATGGCGGCCTGGATACATTGGAGGCTTATGGGATCGACAGAGAGTTTGCCCGTGTCAATCCGCCTACGGTCGTGCGTGATCGCCTGGCTGACGCCGTTCCGGAACGTCATTTCGCCTTTCTTTATTCGTTGTCCCATTGGGCGCAATTTGGCGATTATTTTTTTGCCCATGCTGGGGTAAAACCCGGCATCCCATTATCCCAACAGGATGAACACGACCTGATCTGGATTCGCGATCCTTTCTTAAACAGCCAGCAAGATTTCGGTGCCGTCGTCGTGCATGGACACACACCAGGTGAGGGAGTTGTCGTCAGAAAGAACCGCATCGGCATCGATACACTGGCGTATTCGTCGAACAATCTGACATGCCTGGTGCTGGAAGGGTCGGATCGTCGAATATTGTGATTGCTTATCCGCGCATGCGTTGGCCGGTAGGATCAAATAGCGGTTCACGCAACAATGTTGCCGATCTCCGCTCACCGATAATCTCAATCTCAAAGGCGTTTTCAACGGCAATGTCAGCCAATGCGGCGGGCACATAGCCGAGCGCCACGGATGTTTTCGACCAATGGGCATATCCGCCGGAGGTGATCCAGCCAACCACCTGGCCGTCATGCCAGATCGGTTCATCACCGATGGCGTCCGCATCATCGGCATCGACCCGAAACGACACCAAGCGCCGCGCCGGTCCTTCATCGTGCACACGCGCCGCTGCATCGCGCCCGATAAAATCGTTTTTTGAAAGTGCAACAAACCGATCAAGGCCTGCCTCGTAGGGGCCATAGATCGGTCGATATTCTCGGGCCCAAGAACCGAAGCTTTTTTCCAGGCGCAGGCTATCGAGCGCCCGGCCGCCGAACAGGCGTAGCCCCAGGTCCGCACCCGCCTCGCGCAGCAGGTCATAAAGCTGTTGCTGATAATCCGGCGCCACCCAAATCTCGTAACCCAGGTCACCGGTAAAGCTGATGCGGCCAACCAGCGCTGGCACCGATCCCAATTCCAGCCGCCGAATATCCATGAACTTGAAAGCATCCGCCGATACATCCCCGCTGCAGACACGTTCCAGCAGTTCGCGGGATTTCGGGCCGGCAATCGATAGACCGACAAGGCCAAGCGACAGTGGCCTTATCGCCACACCGGTCGCCGGCAGATGGGCCTGAAACCAGCGCATGTGATAATTTTCTGCCACGCCGGACCCCAATATGATGAAACGTTCAGGTCCAAGCCTGGCGACGGTGAAATCGCCGATCAGTTTGCCCCCATGGTTCAACATCGGCGCCAGGGTCAAACGCCCCTTCGCCGGCATTTTGTTGGCAAGCATGCCCGACAGCCATGTCTCGGCATCCGCACCGGTGACCTCGTATTTGGCGAAACTCGAAATCTCCATCATGCCGACGCCGGTGCGTACCGCGGCGCATTCCTCCGCCACATGCGGGAAGGCGTTCGACCGGCGAAAGGTCACATCCTCAACAGCCGGAGTGTCTTGCGGCGCAAACCACAGGGCGTGTTCCAATCCGTAGCTCGACCCGAACACAGCGTTTTCTGCCTTCAACCGGTCATAAATCGGCGTGGTGCGCACCGGCCGGGCGGCCGGAAGCTCCTCATTTGGGAATGTAATTTGGAACCGCCGGGAATAGTTCTCCCGCACCTTGGCATTGGTGTAGGCCATGGTGGCGTAGTCGCCGAAACGGGCGACATCCATGCCCCAGACATCGAATCCTGGATCACCGTTGACCATCCAATTGGCCAGCGCCAGCCCGACGCCGCCGCCTTGGCTGAACCCGGCCATCACCGCCAGCGCACACCAATAATTTGGCAACCCGCGCACCGGGCCGATCAGCGGATTACCGTCCGGCGCAAACGTAAATGGTCCGTTGATGATCTGCTTGATGCCGACCTTCTCAAAAGCTGGAAAGTGTTTAAACCCAACTTCAAGCGACGGCGCGATACGGTCAATGTCCGGTTCCAAAAGCTCATGGCCGAAATCCCAAGGCGTGGATTTTTCAGACCACGGCTTGCCGGCCCGCTCGTAGGTGCCCATGAGCATCCCGCCGCGCTCCTGGCGTAGATAAAGCTCGCCCTCAAAGTCGATGGCGTGGATAACCTCCTTACCGGTCGCGGCGTTGATTTCGGCGACTTCCGGCATGTCTTCGGTCAACAGGTACATGTGCTCCATGGCCAACACGGGTAATTCCAACCCGACCATGCGCCCCACTTCCCGAGCCCATAATCCACCGGCGTTGACCACATGTTCAGCGTGGATGGTGCCCTTGTCCGTGACCACGTCCCAGGTCAGATCGGCGCGCTGGGCTAGTTCAACGACCTTGGTGAAGCGATAGACTTCAGCGCCCTGTACCCGCGCCGCCTTGGCGTAGGCATGAGTGACACCGGACGGATCGAGATGACCGCCATCGGCCTCATAAAGCGCCCCGGTGAAATATTTTTCATCCAACAGTGGGAACAGCGCCTTGGCTTCGGCTGCGGAAATGATTTCCGTATCGATGCCCAGATATCGCCCCTTGGCCCGCGCCAGCTTGAGGAAATCCATCCGCTCTTTAGTGCCCGCCAACAAGACACTGCCGGTGATATGGACGCCACAGGATTGCCCGGAGATTTCTTCAATCTCCTTGTAAACATCGATGGTGTATTTTTGCAGCTTGGCGACATTCGGGTCGCCGTTCAGCGTGTGCATGCCGCCGGCCGCATGCCAGGTGGAGCCGGACGTCAGTTCATCGCGCTCTACCAGAACCACGTCCCGCCATCCGGCTTTGGTCAGGTGATAAAGCACGCTGCAGCCAACAACACCGCCGCCGATCACCACCACTTGCACATCGGTTTTCATGGAAGACTACTCGCTGTTTTCAGGCGCCATAAGGGCGATATTTTTTGTTTCAGACGCCCAACTATTCCGGCTTCTGCTTTTTGCAGATCCCGCATCTGCACAGCGTCACTTCGTGCCGCAATGCGTGCGGGATGACGCCGAGTGAAACGACTTCCGATTGGTCGAACAAGTATAGCCGAGGCGTCATCCCGTGCGCGCTGCGGTATGAAATACCGCTGTGCAGACACGGGATCTGCAATTAGTTGCCGAATTCGGTTCATCCATCACAGGTCCATCAAAAATCAGTCGGCGCGCCGCCTTCTTCGATGCGTTTAGCGACGAAGGCATCAAGTTCCTCGCTGATCGCCGGATCGAGCGGCGGTGGCTGGTACTCGGCTATGATCTGCTTGTAAATCTGGTTGGCTTTTTGCGCAGCATTCGGCTGGCCCGCCTCCATCCATGTTTCGTAATTACGCCAATCGGAAATCATCGGCGCGAAAAACGCATTCTGGTACCTTGCCTGGGTGTGGTCGCAGCCGAAGAAATGACCGCCCGGGCCGACTTCGCGAATGGCATCCAGGCCGAGCTCATCGTCATTGACGGTGATCGGGTTTAAGAACTCCATCACCATCTGCAACAGATCGGCGTCCATCACCATCTTCTCAAAACTCGCCTGCAGCCCGCCTTCCATCCAGCCGGCGCCGTGTTTCATCAAATTGACGCCGCCCATGATTGAGCCCCACAAGGCAAACACCGATTCATAGGCCGCCTGCATGTCCAAACCGTTGGCGGCATTGACATTCGACGAGCGGTAGGGAAGCCCATAGTGACGCGCCAACTGGCCGCCGATGATGGCGGTTTTCATATATTCCGGCGTGCCAAATGCCGGCGCGCCGGATTTCATATCGACGTTTGAAGTAAAGCCGCCATAGATGAACGGTGCACCGGGTCGGGTCATCTGGCTGAGCACAAGACCGGCCAACGCTTCGGCATTTTGCTGCGCTAATGCGCCTGCCAATGTCACCGGGGCCATGGCGCCGGCCAGCGTGAACGGTGTCACCACGGCGATTTGATTGTGCCGCGCCATTTCAATGATGCCCTGTGCCATCGGCACATCGAGCCGCAGCGGCGAGTTGGTGTTGATGACGCTGGTAATGCTGGGCTGCTGGTCGAATTCAGCGGCAGTGAGACCCCGGGCAATACGCACCATTTCCAGTGAATCCATGATCCGCTCCGTCCCTAGCGAATAGGCGTAAACGGCTTTGTCGGAATAGGTGATCATGTGTTTGAGCGCCACCAGATGGCGGATAGACGGATGCAGGTCTATTGGCTCGACCGGGTAGCCACCCCACAAATGTACGGCGTTCAGCGATTGGCCGAGCTTGATGAAGTTGACGAAATCGCGCTCATTGCCCGGCCGTCGGCCATTGTCCAGATCGCAAGAATTGGGCGCGCTGGAGACGGCGGAAAAAGCAATCCAGTTCTCCCCCAAATTGAGGCTATGGGCGGGATTGCGGGCATGCAAGGTAAACAATGACGGCGCACTGGCGACCGCCTGATCGATCAGGGCGCGGTCGAAGCGGACCATCTTGGTACCGGCGACAATTTCCGCACCACCTTTTTGCAGGATATCCCGGGCTTCGTCGTTGAGCACGTCAATGCCGATTTCCCGAAGGATTGTCAGCGACGCCACATGGATCGCCTCAAGCTGGTCATCGCTGACCGCCCGTATCGGCTCATACGGCAATCTGGGCTGCTTAAAAGGTGGCTGTTGGATTGTCGCGCCGCTGCGTTCACGGCGCCCTGAAAGCCGGCCACGGCGTGACTGCCGACCTCCGGTTGGTGCGCTTTTTTCATCCATGGCCGATCGCCCCCTCACGTTCTACCAACGTCAACTTTAGGAGCCTTAGCTGCCACCGCAATCACAATCGCGCCCAACCAGGCGCCAAATCCGTCACGGCACCATGAAATAATTCTCACCGCGCTCCTGCCATTCCCGCCATCTCTTCTCACCAATCAGACAATCGGCCCGTGGTCCAGGCGGTTTAGACTGGGCAAAGATTATTCGTGGCTGTCGGCCAGCAATTTCCAATAACAGCTTACGCCGGATCGCCGCCGTGAACCGGCGTTTATCGGTGACCGGAATAAAGAACGCCCCGGTGCCGCCAATGACGCAGTCGCGGTAATATTCGTCCAGATTGGCAATGGAGAAAAACGACCCGGGCCCACCGCGTTTAATCATGATCGGCAGGCCGTTGATGGTCGTCCCCTCGTTGACCAGGATGTCGCGCACCGGCTCGACCGGGAAACCTTCATTGTTCGCCCCGTCACCGGAAATATCGATCACCCGGCGCAGACCTTTGAAGGGATTACGCTTGAACAGATCACGCGCGGCCACCATGGCGCCGGAGATCGACGTCCGCCGCAATCGGCCAATCGGCTCGCGCACCAGCTTATCGGCAAAGGCACGGGCAGTTTGCGCGTTTTTGATCACGGTCCAGGGAACAATCATGCGGTGATATTGTGTACCGGCCCACTCGAAATAGGTCACCGATATGGCGCCCCAACCGCCCTCCACGATTGCCTGGATGATCAACGGATCACGAAACGCAGCAGCATAACCATCGCGCTGCAGCCGCTGTTCATCAGCATCCATTGACCACGAGACGTCGACCGCCAGCACCAGTTCCACATCAACCGGCTGCGGTTTACCGTCTTGTGCAAAGCCAATTCCCGGCGTGCAGACAGCAAGGGCAATTACCAAGGCGAACAATGTGGAAACGGACCGCATGCGAAACTGTTGCATGAGGCTGTCGGGACGTAAATCAAGATTGTCGTGAACGCTCAAGTGGCCACAACCGGGAGCGATTGCATTTAGGCGTTGTTGATCTTCGCCGCCATTTCCTGGATGACCTCCCAGGCGAATTCCACGTCGTCTTGTGTGGACGAGGCCTGACCGACATTGAGCCGGATCACCGACTGGCCACCATGATTGGTCGGCGTTAGGTATATGCGGCCGTCATCATTGATTGCCGCCAATAGTCGCGTATTGAGCTCGTCCAGATCCATGACGTTTTCCGGCGCGTAGCGAAATGAGAACAACGACAACACCGGTGGCGAGGTCAGTTCAAAATTGGCCGCCGCGTCAATCTTCATCGCCAGGGCTTGGGCCCAATCGATGTGGTTGCGGATCATTTGGCGTAGGTTTTTAACACCGATAGCACGCACCACGAACCAGAGTTTCAAGGCCCGGAACCGCCGGCCCAACGGCACCGACCATTCGGAGAAATTGATCACCCCGTCCTGGCCGTGGGTTTTGAGGTATTCAGGCCGAATTGCCAGGGTCCGCACCAGATCCTCCGGCTCTTTCACCAGGTGAATGGAGCAATCGAAATTGACGCCCATCCATTTATGGGCGTTGAAAACAAAGCTGTCCGCATGTTCCGACCCGGCCATCATCGGCCGATATTCCGGGCAGATCATGGCATTGCCTGCCCAGGCGGCATCAACGTGTAGGTAGACGCCGTGGCGTTGGCAAACCTCGGCGATGGCGCCCACGTCATCGCTGGCGCCAACACCGGTGGCACCAATACAGGCCATCACCATGGCCGGCAGCAGCCCATCTTCCTTGTCCCGGATGATCGCCGCTTCAAGCGCTGCCGGTACCATCGCCAGATTGGGGCCGGATGTGGCGACCTTGATCAGGTTGGCCTGGCCGATTCCGGCGATCCATATGGCTTTATCGATGGAGGAATGGGCCTGATCGGAACAATAAACTCGTGTCGCGGGATGAGCCGCCAGGCCATCTTTGTTGCCGGCGAAGGCCAGGGCCTTTTCCCGTCCCGTCAACACCGCGCACAAGGTCGCCGATGAGGCGGAATCCTGGATCACCCCATGAAACCCTTCCGGCAGACCGATCATCTGCCGCATCCAGTCCATCACCCGGATTTCCAGTTCCGTCGCCGATGGTGAGGTCTGCCACAACATGCATTGGGCGGCGATGGTTGCCGTCAGTTGCTCCGCCAACACCGACGGTGGGCTGGAGTTAGCCGGGAAATAGGCGAAAAAACGCGGGTGCTGCCAATGGGTGATGCCGGGCAGGATAATATCGTCAACATCCTTGAAAATGTCGGCAACATCGTCAGCGGAATCCGGCGGTGACGCCGGCAGTTGTTTTAGGATATCTCCCGGCGCGGTTTGCGCCCGCACCGGAAATTTTTTGATGTTCGTCAGATAATCAGCCGACCAATCGGCAGCGCGATGCGCCCAATGTCGAAATGTCTCAAGATCCACGGCTAGCGCCCCTCAGCTATCACCCGGTTACAGGAAGGATCACCCGGCATAGGGCGGATTGAACACCATATTCACCTGGCCCGTGCCGGACGAACCGAAATACTTGCTCATATATTCGCCCTGGCCGGTATAATTATCCCAGCCAATGGCACCAAACAGATGCGCCGTATCGATCATCCCGCATTCGCCGTAACAATGCTGCGCATAGCCGGGCAGCATATCGAGAAAGTCCTTGATCCGGCCGGTGGTCAGCAACATCAACACGTGCTCGTCGACCTGTCGGTTAAAATCGCCATAGACTTTGTGGAGGTAGCCCTCTGAGACCCGGTTGGGTGCGAACTGGTGTGACAACGAACCACTCGCCAGCAGCGCCACCTTGCGATCGGACCGGCGGATGGCGTCCGCGACGATCTCTCCGAAGACCTTGCCTTCCTCAATGTCAGCAAACTGATTGGCCGCCGCCGACAGCACTTTTATGGAGCCATCCCGGTTCATGTGATGCATGGGGATCAAGGTGCCGTATTCGGGACCGAGACTAGGCGACTTGTGTGCCCGCACGCGAATGTCGCGATCGGCTCCGGCCTCGACGATCAAATCGGCCAATTCCGGATCGCCTTGATAATCGTAGGTCATGCCATCCAGAAAATGCGGCAGTTCAGGGCTGGTAAAAACCCCTTTCAAATGCGCATTGGCGTTCAAGTGGAAGGCCTGATTGACGATCCAATGGGTATCGAAAATCACGAACGTATCAGCGCCGCGTTTCCGCGCCAGATCGCCGATCTTCGACAATCCTTCGATGGCGTGATCACGAATGCCTTTGAACTGCTCGAAATTTTCCGACATCCAGATGGACGGTACGTGCGTGTTTTTAGCCGCAAGCACGATTTCACCCATGAACTATCTCCCTTGAAACGACCTGACTATTCCAGGATCTACGATGCGCCGAGTTTGGGGATCTTGTGGTTCCCCATGGCCAGCGCGATGTTTTTGGTTTCCATATAAAATTCAAAACTGTAGTCGCCGCCATCGCGACCGATGCCGCTGGCTTTGGTGCCTCCGAATGGTGCCGGCAGATGGCGGACATTTTCTGAATTCACCCACACCATGCCGGCCTCAAATCCATGCGCCACCCGCAATGCCCGCCCGACGTCGCCTGTCCAAACATACGCCGCCAGGCCGTAGGGTACGTCGTTGGCAATGGCCAGCGCCTCGGCTTCATCGTCAAACGGTATTGCCGTCAACACTGGCCCGAAAATCTCTTCCTGGGCAATCCGGTTATGTGTCGCGGCATCGGCAAACAATGTGGCTTCCACATATAGGCCATTAGACGGCGGCGTGTCTGGCACCTTGCCACCGGCGGCAATGCGTAAACCCTCCTCGCGGGCCAGATCGAAATAAGAACACACCTTGTCGAAGTGACGTTGATGAACCAGTGGACCGAGCTCCGTTGCCGGATCCAGCGGGTGGCCAATTCGGATATTTTTGGCGCGGGCAGCGATTTTTTCCACCACTTCGGCGTAGACCGATTTTTGGATCAACACCCGGCTTGACGAGGTGCAGCGCTCGCCGTTCAACGAGTAAATCATGAACACCGCCGCATCGACGGCGCGTTCGAGATCGGCATCATCGAAGATCACCACCGGGTTCTTGCCACCCAGTTCAAAATGCACCCGCTTTAGGGTCTGTGACCCCTGCGCCATGATCGCTGAGCCGGTTGACGATTCACCAACGAAGCCGATCGCCTTGATTAAGGGGTGCTCTGTTAGTGCCTTACCGGCATCCTCGCCGAAGCCATGAACCGTATTGATAACACCCGGCGGGAGACCGGCCTGTTGGGCGATTTCCACCAGCCGCGAACCGGTCACCGGGCTCCATTCGGCAGGCTTGTGAACAACCGTACAACCGGCGGCCAGCGCCGGGGCGATTTTCCATGTCGACAACATGAACGGCGTATTCCACGGGGTAATGATCCCCACCGGGCCGATCGGCTGGCGGATCGAATAATTCAAATGGTCACCGGTCGGCAGCGCCTTGCCATCATTTGCTTCCAGCGCCCGGTCGGCGAAAAACCTGAAATTCTCCGCCCCGCGCAGGGCCGCCTTGCTCATGAACCGCAACGGCTGACCGGTGTCATAGCTTTCTAGTAGTGCGATCTCTTCAGCATTTTCAACGATCGCATCGGCCACGTTGTGCAAGATCTCCTGGCGCTGTTTGGCTGTCAGCGCCCGCCAGGATTGAAAGGCTGCCATTGCCGCCTGGGCGGCCCGGTCAATATCGCCAGCTGTGCCCCGCGCCACTCGGGCAATATGTTCGCCATCGATTGGGCTGGCGGTCGAGAATGTGCCGCCTTCAGCGCCGTCGACGCTTTCGCCGCCAATCATCAGACGAATGCCATCGCGCCGGATCGGCTCAAGGTAGCCGGACAACTTGTCGAGATTGGTTTCCATTGCCGATGACGTCATGATGCCTGCCCTTCGCGTCTTTGTGCGACGATGTCGTGGATGTTGTTGTGCTTGTAGCTCAGGTCCGGATCAATCTCGCCGACCTCCATCGACACCGCCAATGGCGCGCCATTGCAGGCCTGGTCGAGAAAACCGGTGAGTGCTGAAAATATATCTTTCGCCGCCTGATCCCGGTCAGCCGCCGTTCGGCCAGCGCCGATGCGCACCGACAAATGCAGGAATAAGTTATCTTCGTGCCGGTCGGCAATTTCATAAATATCTCGTCGTACAGCCCGTGTACGCAGCCCGCCAATTGGAAACAATCCGGTGGCAAGCGCGGCTTCATGGACAGCGCCGGTCAGCGCCCGCATATCGACCAGGTCTTCCGCGTTGGCGGAATATTCGATGGTTAGATGCGGCATGGCGGGCTCCAAAAGCCGTCTCGAAATGAACGGTTTACCGGTTTACGAAAATTCATTAACATGTTAATGAAATAGCGTCAACAATCGGCGAGACAAGCCGAACGTTTTAATCGATATATGCGTGAGCAGATCTGGATAAGCCGGTGATGAGGAGAACAACGTGACGAGACTATTGACCTACCAAGACGGCGGCGACCAGTCGTTCGGCATCCTCGATGGTGACCGGATCACCGATCTTGGTGGCCAATATCGGGATCTACATGCATTGATCGCCGATCGGCCGTCCGGCGACCTCACCGGCCTGCGCGATGGCGGCAAGCCTGGCCCGCAATTGAATGCTGTCGAATTGCTGCCGCCGATTACCCGTCCAGGTAAGATTTTCTGCGTCGGTGTTAATTATCAAAACCGCAACGAGGAATATAAGGACGGCTCGGCGACGCCCACCAAACCGAGCCTCTTTATGCGCGTCCCAAATTCCTTCGTCGGCCATAATCAAGCGCTTATCCGGCCACCGGAATCAGACCAATTGGACTATGAAGGCGAGATCGTCATGATCATCGGCAAAGGCGGCCGGCGCATCGCGGCGGCTAATGTCCGCGACCATGTCTTCGGCCTGACCTTGATGAATGAAGGCACCATTCGCGATTGGGTTCGCCATGGTAAATTCAATGTCACCCAGGGCAAGAACTTCGACCGCTCCGGCTCAATCGGCCCATGGATCGTCACCGCCGACGAGATCGACGATTTTGACACCATGCAGGTGATGACCCGTGTCAACGGCCAACAGAGGCAAAATGGCACGACCGCCGATATGGCGTTTCCGTTTGGACGCATTCTTGAATATATTTCCACCTTCACCACGCTGGAACCCGGTGATGTGATCGCGACAGGAACACCGCCGGGCGCCGGTGCCCGCCTAGATCCGCCGCAATTTCTCAAACCTGGTGATATTGTTGAAGTCGAGTCGCCCGGCCTTGGAATTTTGAGTAACTCGGTCGCCGATGAATCCGGAACCTAAGAAAGCCGGAGAATATATTAAGGACGGAACATGCGCGCGCTTGATAAATCCCTGCCGCTGAAACTGCTTAAGGCCAGAGAAGCAGTCATGGATCGCTTCCGGCCACACCTTCACGCCAGTGATTTGACAGAACAACAATGGCGCGTCATCAGGGCATTGGTTGAAAATCGGGCGATTGATGCCGGGATGCTCGCCAAACAGGTGACACTGCGGATGCCCAGCCTGTCGCGCATTTTGCGCGATCTGGAACAGCGTGAACTGCTCACCAAGGAGCGTCCGGAAGGTGACCGGCGTCTGGTCACCGTGCGCATCACGCCGAAAGGCCGGCGCCTGTTTAAGAAAATGTCCCAGGAATCAGAAATCATTTACGCCAAGATCGCTGAAGATCTTGGCCGGCCCTATTATGATGAGATGATGGCTAAGCTGGATTTGCTCATTGCAACCTTGAAAGACAAGGAATAGAGGCCCTAGAACGAAGAACCGCCGGTCGGCAAAGATAACTTTGCAGCAACCGGCGGTGTCAACGTTGCCCTCCTCCGGGCCCTACCGGGAGAAACGACGAAACTCTTCGCGGCCCCCTGGCGATGATATTGGGCGCGCGGCCGTCCGTCCGCGCGCCATGAAGTTCGCTGCCCCTCAACAGTGAAACCAGTAAACTGGAATCGCCGAACTCCAAGTGTCGCGACATTACGCCGCACCGGATTTGCGGTCAATGTTTTTCTGCAACTAAGACTGACTCGCATCCATGAGCGTGTGGATATCCAATCACCGCGAAAGCCGTGAAGTTGCCGTAGGGTCACCTCAATTCAATGTGAGCGAATGTGACTTTAGTCTAACGTCCAATGTGGTTAAGTCGTTGCCAGGCAACTGCATGAACAACCCCGTGGAGGACGTCATGCAAATACGAATACTGGTTTTCTGGTCTATCGCCCTGAGCATGTCCGTGGCGCTGAGCGCTATCGGCGCTGCCTGACGATCACCCTTCACTGGCCGACCTTCAAAGCTCCGGAAACGTCCAATCCCGACTGCGGTCAAATGCATGGGCGGCCTGCATGATTAGTGCATCGTCTCCACGCCAACCAATGATCTGCAGACCGATCGGCATACCATCGTCTGTCAGGCCACACGGCACCGTCATGGCCGGCTGCTGGGTGAGGTTAAAGGGATAGGTGAACGGCGTCCACGTTTCCCAATCTGACCCCTGCTCGCCTGACCTCGGCCGATTGTAACCGGCCTCAAAGGCGCCGATCGGCAAGGTCGGCGTCAGCATGAGATCGATATCCTCAAACACCTCACACATCCGCATGCGCAGATCGTTGCGAACCGCCAGAGCCTGATGATAGTCCGTCACCGGATGGGCCGCCCCCTGGTCAGAGATCTCGATCAAGCCCGGATCGACCTGTGCCCGCTCTTCCTCGCTCAAATCGCGCAACCGCCAGGCTGCCGCGGTGGTCCAGATGACGTGGAAGGCCCAAGTCACCTTGTCCATGTCCGGCTCAAATTCATGCACCTGGGCACCGTTGTCGGCGAACCAATCAACCGCCGATTTTACCGAGGCTGCCACATCCGGCGCCACCGGGTGGCCGCCGAGGGTCGGCGAATAGGCAATTTTCAAACCGCTGACGCCGCCTTCAAGCAGCGTATGAAACGGCAGCCCGCCTGATGGGATCGATGCCGGGTCCAGCGCATCCGGCTTGGAGATGACCGTCATCATATGGGCGCAATCTTCGACAGTTCGGCCAACGCCACCGACATGAGAAAGAGCACCAAAGGTACTGGGCGGCCAGGCCGGCACCAGGCCGAATGTCGGCTTCAGGCCGCACAGACCACTGAACCCTGCCGGGATGCGGATCGAACCGCCGCCATCCGACGCCGTCGCCAATGTCACCATACCGGCGGCCACTGCTGCGGTGGATCCGCCGCTTGAACCGCCCGGCGTACGCTCAGTATTCCAAGGGTTGCGCGTAATGCCCGTATGCGGACAATCGGTGATGCCCTTCCAACCGATTTCCGGCGTCGTCGTCTTGCCGATCAGCACACAACCGGCTTCGCGCAGCCGCGCCACGCAGGGCGAATCGACCTCATTCGGGGTGTCGGGCGCCAAGACGTTGGAGCCATAGGCGGTTGGAAAGCCTTTCATATACATGACGTCTTTGACTGCCACCGGCACACCATCAAGATGTCCGCCCGCCTCGCCGTCTTTCCAGCGCTGGGTTGAGGCTTTTGCCTGTTCAAGGGCGCCCTCACGATCAACAAAGACAAAGGCGTTCAGTTGCCCGTCCAACGCCTCGATGCGGTCAAGCATGGCCTCGGTAACCTGCAGCGGCGTCCACTTGCCGCTGGCATAATGGCTGAGCAATTCTTCCACGCCTGCAAAACACATCTCACGTGACATTGTCGTTCTCCTAGAAATCAATATGCGCCCAGCGGCCGCTTTCAATTGTCGATAAATTACGGCACGGTTGCCCCAGAGCAAGATGAATTCAGCGTCACCCATCAGTCGGACAATTGCAAATGAAGATCACCGAAATCAAAAGCCATGTGCTGCAATACGATCTCGATAAGCCGCTGGGTTATTCCCAGCAGTATTTTACCAAACGTACCGCCCACATCGTTGAGGTGTGCACCGATGAAGGCATAACCGGCTGGGGCGAATGCTTTGGCGCCGGCAATGTGGCATTTGCCAATAAGGCGATCGTTGAACGGGTGATCCAGCCAATGGTGCTGGGCATGGATCCGCTTGATCGCGATGTCATCTGGCACAAGGTCTATAACCTGCTGCGCGATCACGGCCAGAAAGGCATGGCCGTGCAATCTCTGTCCGGTGTTGATATCGCCCTGTGGGACATCGCCGGCAAAGCCTACAACCAACCGATCCATAAACTCATCGGCGGCGCCTCGCGCCAGCGGCTCAACGTCTACGGCTACGCCATGATGTTGCAACAGGTCGATGACCTGCCGGCCATTTTTGCCGAAGAAGCAGCAGAAATCGAGCGCAAGGGCTTTACCGCTACGAAGATGAAAATCGGCCTCGGCATCAAGGACGACATCGCCCTGGTGGAGGCCGTGCGCGGCGCCGTCAGCGCAGACATGCAAGTCTTTGTCGACGCCAATCACTGCTATACGGCGACCGAGGCTTTTCAAGTCGGCCGGGCCATGGAGGACATGGATATCGGCTGGTTTGAAGAACCGGTCGCGCCGGAGGATGTCGACGGTTACAAGCGGCTGACCGATGGCCTAAAACTGCCGATTGCCGGCGGTGAATGTGAATTTACCCGCTGGGGCTGGCGGCATCTCCTGGAGAGACGTTGCCTGGATATCGCCCAGCCGGAAGTCTGTGCCCTCGGCGGAATTTCTGAATACCTACGGGTCGTCGCCCTGGCCCACACCCACTTCACACCGGTGGTCAACCATGTTTGGGGTTCCGCTATATCCGTGGCCACCAATATGCACCTGCTCGCCTGGCTGCCAGACCTGCCCGGCGGCGCTCATCCGGTTCAACCGTTGCTGGAATTCGACACCACACCCAATTTGTTCCGCGACGAACTCATCACCGAGCCATTGCAGATCCAGGCGCAGGTCAAGGAAAGCGGCGGCTCTGTTGCTATCCCCAACGGACCAGGTCTGGGCATTGAGGTTGATCGGGATTTCCTGGCGCGGTTTGAAGTGACCTGACCGGCATATCCGACCGCCAACATTACCCCCTACAGCCTGTGGGTAACCGACAATAGCATTGCGCTAGGCCGTCCCGTGTGTCACAAGCATCCCGGTTGACGGACGCCTAGATATTAGGCAACGAAATAATCGCCTATTTTTTGGGCAATAATCGTCATGTTTGCGGACATGCAAGGGGGACGGAACGTGATCGACAGCGGTGACACGGCGTGGATACTGACATCAACTGTATTGGTGTTGTTCATGACCCTTCCCGGCCTGGCGTTGTTTTACGGTGGGTTGGTGCAATCAAAGAATATTCTTTCCGTCTTGATGCACACGATCGCAATTGCCTGCCTGGCTTCGGTGGTTTGGGTCGCTGCAGGCTATAGCCTGGCGTTCACCGGCGACGGGGCATTTATCGGTGGCGTTTCGAAGCTGTTTTTAATGAATGTCGGACGCGATTCGGTGATTGCGGATTCCACCATCCCTGAAACCGTTTTCATCATGTTCCAGATGACGTTTGCCATCATTACACCGGCATTGATCGTCGGCGCCTATGTGGAACGCATCAAATTCGCCGCGGTTTTGCTGATTTCAGGCCTCTGGCTGTTGATTGTTTACGCGCCGGTGACCCATTGGGTCTGGGGCGGCGGTTGGCTCGCTGATATGGGCGTGCTTGATTTCGCCGGCGGCATTGTCGTTCACGTCACGGCTGGTGTTTCCGCCCTCGTCATTGCCTGGAAACTGGGCGGTCGCCCCGGCTTTCCAGAAGGCATCCGCCCGCCTCACGCCCCCTGGCTGGTCATGGTTGGTGCGTCGATGTTGTGGGTCGGCTGGTTCGGCTTTAATGCCGGCAGCGCACTTTCCGCCGGCGCCGATGCCGGTATGGCGATGTTGGTGACGCATTTATCCGCCGCCGTTGCCTCCCTGGTGTGGATGGTCATTGAGTGGGTGAAATACGGCAAGCCGAGCGTCGTCGGCCTGGTCACCGGCACGATTGCCGGACTGGCTACGATCACCCCGGCATCAGGATATGTTGGACCGGCCGGCGGTATCGTCCTTGGTTTGGCCGGCGGTATCATCTGCTATTACGCCGTCAATCTGATTAAACGCCGGTTTAAAATCGATGACGCGCTTGACGTCTTGGCTGTCCACGGCGTCGGTGGCGCCACAGGCACCATACTGGCGGCAGTCTTCGCCACCGCTGGACTAGGCGGCGTCGGCCTTACTGAAGGCGTCAGCATGGGCGGCCAGCTGGGTGTTCAAGTAATCGGCGTTGTTGCCGCGGCGGTCTGGTCGGCGATCGCGACCTACCTCATCGTTATCGTCACCACCCGCATCTGCGGTCTGCGTACAACGCGGGAAGATGAAATCGAAGGCCTCGATTACACCGCCCACGGCGAACGCGGCTACACGGTCTAAGCTCTGATAAGACTCTCTGATTTTCACGGCTCACTGTCGGAGCAACTGCGCGCGATTGACTTGCCGCGCGCATGACGTGTAGCCTGTCTCCATTAAAGACATGATCGGCGTCCAAGAATTGATGTGATCTTTTGGACTGGCCGACCCAGTAATAATAACCGACGGGCATGAATTTTATTCCACCTTCTTAGGTTGAGGGGAATGCAATGGCCTATGTCGCAACGCTACAAAAGCTTTTCAAACCGGCGCCAACCACCGGAAATTTTTTAACGCGCAATTCGATGATTGCCGGTCTTGCCGTGGCCCTTTTCGCCACCGGACTGACAACCTCAATCGCCCAGTCACCAGGTCTCCAACCAGGTGAGGCATTTCTGACACGCTTTTCAGGAACGGTCACCCAGGGTGGTCCAACACTAATCGACCCGAACGGCACAGTTGGCGCGATCATTGATCTGCGAAATCCTGGTCAGATGTCGAGCGGCGGCTATTGGGCCGATGCGCCGCGACGGGCTGCCATTACGGCTGCCGATGTCGGCCAGGTTTTCGGCATCGCCATTGACGACGCCGATCAACCGAACATTTATGTGACCGCGACCTCAGCCTTCGGTCTGCACCGCAACGCCGACAATTCCGATTGGATGCCCGGCCAATGGGGACCAACCGGCGGGCCCGGAAGTGTCTATATCCTCCGCCCGGCCAACAATTACACACCTGAACCATTTGCCGACATCACCTTGAACGGACGCGCCAATAGCGGGGCGGCCTTGGGCAACATTGCCTACGACAAGGCCAACAAACAGCTCTTCGTCTCCGATCTGGAAACCGGCACGATCCACCGGGTGAACGCCTCTGACGGTAGCGAGTTAGGGACCTACGATCATGGTATGACGGGCCGAGCTAATTTCTTTGATGCAGGTTCCGCTTCCAGCCTTTCCTTGCCCACCGTGGCGTTCAATCAAAATACCGCCGCCATGGTCGCCAATTGTCCTTTCGGAACATTTGCCCAGACACCAAGTTGTTGGAATTTCGCTGATTTCCGCCGCCGAGTTTGGGGTCTGGCGGTGCGCTATGACCAATCCAGTGGCGAGACCCGTTTATTTTATGCCATTTGGGGGTCACAGAGCTTTGGAAATCCGCTTTGGATCACGTCCGGCGAGGAACAACGCAATTCAGTCTGGTCGGTCAAAATCGCCGCCGACGGAAGCTTCGACACCACCGATATCCGCCGCGAATTCATGGCGATGGAATTCTTCGTCGAAGATGCCGAACGCAATAGCCATGGTCCAAGCCATCCAATTGCCGATATGGCATTTGCATCGACGGGCAATCAGGACAAGTTGATCATCGCCGAGCGCGGTGGTGTCCGCAATCTGGGTCTTGATGCTCAGCTGTCGTTTGCTCATCCGCATCAGTCGCGGGCCATGTTGTACCGGTTAACCGGAGACAATACCTGGCAGCCTGACGGTCACTATGACATCGGCCACGAAAAGCGCTCCGACCCGCCGCCGATCCGCGCCAATGCCTCTGGTGGCGTCAGCTTCGGTTATGGATACACCGATGGCGGCGCAATCGATCCGGGTCAGAGCAATTCCCTCGTCTGGATGACCGGCAGCGGCTTGTGCGTCTCCCAGGGCGCCTGCGCCGATATTGCCAATGGCGTGCCAGACAGTATCCAAGGCCATGGCGCCCAGGGCACGCCGGTCGACGGCCTGGCGGAAAATCTGCCACAGGCACCGCAGCCCGGCAGTGGGCTGGCCCGATCCGTCGCCATAGATGCCGGTGTGTTCTCCGATATGAGCGCCAATGATGCGTCAAAGGTCGGCGATATCGAAGTTTACATCGGCAAGGCCGACGCCGCTGATACCGAAACACCCTATGCCCAGGACGGCACGCCTATCGATCCGGACGCTCCGCCGCCATGGCCGGGAAGCAGTACACCGGCCGCACCGGCGCCGCCAGCCGGTCCGGCCGGACCGGTAATCGTCGTCACCAAGACCGGACCGGCACAATGTTCCGTCGGCGGAATTTGCAGCTATGTGGTCTCCATCTCCAACCAGGGTTCGGCGGCCTATATCGGCGATCTACAGGTGCTTGATCCACCGCCGATCTCCGGCACTGGCGCTCTATTGAGCTATGGGACCAATCCGCCGTGGACGTGCACCCATAATCCCGGCGGTCCGATTACCTGTGAAAACCGCAATGTCGTGCTGCAACCGGGTGCTGCGATCAATCTGACCCTTGATATTCAATGGGGAATGGCCGCCGGCGCCCAGCCGCCGGCCGATGCAGTCAATTGCGCCGCCGCCAATCGTCTGGTGGGCAACCAAGCAGTCGAGTTTCTCGGTGAAGGCTGCGCCAACACCAAATTAGGGACCGGTCAGGCGCCACCAGGAAATATCCTACCGCCGGCGCCACTACCGGTCACGCCCTCAAATCAGTTATCCGATTTGAAGATAAAGAAGGATATCATCGGCAATATTTTGGCATGCAAACCCAATGCGATTTGCAGGTTTGAAATTACCATTACCAACAACGGTCCAGCGCCGTATCACCAGCCGGTCATCTTCGAAGATGCCATGCCGGTCGGTTGGAAATTCTCACAGCAGACCGGCGGTGGATGGCAGAAATGCACCGTCACCGGCCGCATCATTCGCTGCGAAACCCTCCAGACGCTGTTGACCAACCCACCGATCGTCACCTTGCCGGTCAACGGGTCAATCAAGATCGGTTTGGAATTGATGGTTCCGCCGGCCAAGGGAACACCGCAAAATGTCTGGAACTGCGCCAAGGTCTTTCCGCATAAAAATGCCAAGGACAAGACCGGAAGCAACGACAAGTCCTGTATTCAGATTGAAATTCCGGCCGACCCGGCACTCCAGCCAGGCGTGGATTTACGCATCTTCAAAACCGGACCGGCGTCCTGCAAAAGCGGTTTCTTTTGTAAATACAAGATCATGGTCATCAACTATGGCAATACCCCCTTCAAGGGTCCGTTGCGCATCGTTGAAAGCAATCTGACCGGCGTCACCTACCGCCTGCACAACCCGAAGCCGCAATGGAAATGCAAGGATCTCGGCAATGGCAAGATCCAGTGTGATTACGGCAACGTCACCCTTGGCTATCTGCAATTCCCGCTGCCGTTGGAACTGGAAGTCATCTGGCCAAGTCTACCTAAAGCCGTCAAGGCTATGAAGGATTGCGCTGAAATCCAGTGGCTCGGTCCGTGGGCCGGTAAGGGCGATCTCAACAAGGCCAACGATAAAGCCTGCGTCACCACGCCGGTGGATCATAGTCCAAATACCGTCACCGGCACCTGGGTCTCCAGCACCGGTATTATCACCATCGTCGGCGGTGGCACACCCAACTGCACGCCGCCGTCAAAATGCTCCTACTACGAATTCATCGCCACCATGCAGGACCGCGGGCAGACCCGCGCCTATGATGGCCCGCTGAATTTCAAGGTGAACCTGCCGCCAGGCTCCGATTTCCCATCGGCAAGGATGACCCGGCTAGGCGCGATGTGCCCGGCGAGTGGTTGGTCCTGCAGTAAGGCCGGTAACGGATTTTCCTGTTCGTCCAAATCTTGCAAACTAAACCCCGGCGATCAATTTGGTGTCCGCCTGGATGGTCTGGTGGTGCCTGGAATGAAGGTTCCGCCGCGGACAGAGCAGAAAAAGACCGCCTGCGGCATAGTCAGCTGGCGTGTCCCGCAGTCAAGTGATGGGATCGAACAGCTCTCATCGCGCACCGAGACCGCCAAAGCCTGTCACAGCATTCGAATATTGGCGCGCAAGATCAAAGCTGTGCAACCGTGCCCACGCGGCCAAATCAGAAAAGGCGGCAGTTGTGTATGGCCACCTTGCCGGACCGGCTATCGCCGCAACAGTGCCGGCAAGTGCATCGCCAAGCCATGTCGACGCGGTCAGGTGCGCAAGGGCGGCAAGTGCGTATGGAAGCCTTGCCGGCGCGGCCAAGTCCGCCAGGGCGCTAACTGTGTCTGGAAACCCTGCCCACGCGGTCAGGTCCGTCAGGGCGCTCGTTGTGTTTGGCAACCGTGTCCACGCGGTCAGGTCCGTCAGGGCGCTAACTGTGTCTGGCAACCATGCCCACGCGGTCAAGTCCGTCAGGGCGCACGATGTGTTTGGCAACCGTGTCCACGCGGTCAGGTCCGTCAGGGCGCTAACTGTGTCTGGCAACCCTGCCCACGCGGTCAAGTCCGTCAGGGCGCACGCTGTGTTTGGCAACCGTGTCCACGCGGTCAGGTCCGTCAGGGCGCACGTTGTGTTTGGCAACCCTGCCCACGTGGTCAAGTCCGCCAGGGTGCAAGATGTGTCTGGCAGCCGTGTCCCCGCGGTCAAACCCGCCAAGGCGCGCGTTGCGTTACGCCGCCGAGGGCACCGCTGAAGATGTTGGAAGGTCCGGTAAAAATCCTGTGCCCACCGGGGCAGGTCGTCTACCGGGGTCGGTGCGTCAAGCCTGTGCAGTAACAGGCAGGAGCGAAATGGATTTAGACCCGCATGACGCTCTTGAGCATGTTGTCGAGGATCCGTTCTAGCTGCTTCAAGGTGTTGCAGGACGCGGCCACATGGCAATAGGGGCGATAGTTCTTCATTTCGCTATCGCCCAGCCCCCAGAAACTTTGCGGCTCCGGGTTGATCCAGATGACCCGGCGGCTGCGGTCGTAAATTTTCTTCATGATATCGGCGCGGGCTTCACCATAATTGGAGCGCGCGTCGCCGAGGATCATCACCGTGGTGTGGCGGTCGAACAGATCCAGATAATCTTCGTTTAAGTCCTGTAGCATTTGGCCATAATCGGTGGAACGGAAGCCGATCGCCTCCATGACTTTCGGAATGGCGTCCTCGACATCGTGATCTTCAACAATGCCGCTGATCTCCATGGCGTGGCTGGAAAATGCAAACGAATGAATATCGCGGACGACTTCATTCAATGCGTAGACAAACAGCAGTAAAAACCGCGCCGCCGCGGCGACCGATTGCGATACATCGCAGATGACCACCAGTTTCGGCCGGTCGATCTTGGTTTGTTTCCAGTAGGTCAAAAACGGCACACCGTCATGGCCCATATTGGCGCGCATGGTACGGCGAATATCGAGGGTGCCACGCTTGGCCGTCTTGCGCCGGCGGACATAGCGCGACGCCAGTTTGCGGGCCATACGGTGGACGATGCGATGCATGCGTTCGAAATCACGCGGACTGATCGCCGACAGGCGGGTGACCTGCAGAAACTCCTCCCGCAATTCCTCGCCGGCAGAGCGGGCATAAAGCTCAAACTGCCGGTCCATGAAATTGCGGGCTTCTTCAAACAGCCGCTGCCGCCCGGCACCAAGGCGTTCGATTGTTGCCTCATCGGCATCCAATTCACCCCGGTTCATCCGGGCAATGAGCTGCTCCAGTTCAGCCAAGCCCATCTGATCGAGAATGCGCCTGGAGAAATAGCCGCGCTGGGTGAAATAACGGATATTGCCGGCCCCAACCTGGTTGGCCGCCTGCTCCATTTGACGCGCCAAAGCCTGTCCGTCGCCATTTAGCAAGGCATTGGCCAGGGCATTGTCGGTCGGTTGATCACCGCCTTCACCACCGCCATCACCGGGCTCACCGTCTCCGGCCTGCGCGCTGCTTTCGCCGCCCTCACCGTCCTCGCCGTCTTGGTCGCCCGACAGGTTGATCTGAAACTGATCACGGGCGAAAAACAGATCGAAGACTTCATCGAATCGGTGTTTTTCGTCGATCGACTTGGCCATGGTCAGCCGCAGTGAACTGCGCAACAGATTGCGGTCGTCGAAGCCGATTTGCGCCATTACATTATGCGCATCAATCGCCTCGGCAACCGACACGCGCACGTCGCTCGCCCGCAAAGCCCGAATAAAATTTTCGACGGGCTGGCGCATTATCTATTCCGCTGATTTTTGGGCTGTGCGTAACAGTTCACGCATGCGGTCTCCGGCAGCTTCAATATCTTCCTCATGCTTGAGCAAAACATTCAACGTGTCGTGGACCAGATCGTGGCCAAGATCTTCGGCATTCAGGAGCACCAACGCCCGGGCCCAATCGATGGTCTCCGAAATTGATGGCAATTTCTTCAATTCCATTTCCCGAAGCGTCTGAACGAAAGTCACCAACTGACGCCGCAACTTCGCATCAATATCGGGCACACGGGCGGCAACGATTTGTTCTTCCAACTTGGCATCCGGCAGCGGAATATAAAGATGCAGGCAGCGGCGCTTGAGCGCATCGCCCATATCCCGGGTATTGTTGGAGGTCAAAAATACGATCGGCGGTGTTTTTGCCTTGATCGTACCGATTTCGGGAATAGAGACCTGATAGGCGGACAAGATTTCCAGAAGGAACGCCTCAAACTCCTCATCCGACTTATCGATCTCATCGATCAGTAAGACGGCGCCATCATCTTCCTGCAGGGCTTTCAACAGCGGTCGCGGCTCGAGAAACTCCGGCGAGAAAAACACATCGGAAAAACTATGCAACCGATCCATGGATTGCTTCAGATCGGTCGCATCCTGCAAAACATCCCCGACCTTTTCTTTCAAGATTTGGGTGTAGAGCAGCTGCTTGCCGTATTTCCATTCATAAAGCGCCTTGCTCTCATCCAGGCCCTCGTAACATTGCATACGGATCAGCGGCAGTCCCAGATAGGCAGCCGTGGTCAGCGCCAGCTCGGTTTTACCGACACCAGCCGACCCCTCGACCAGGATCGGCTTTTGCAGATGATGGGCGATCAGGATCGCCGTGGCGATTTCCTGGGAACAAATGTAATTCGACTGGCCGAGACCGGAAATGATGGTCTGGATATCCGCCAGCTTGGCGTTTAGTTGCTCTTTCATATACCGCTTTGGTCTTTCAATAGGGCCAGGCCGATTTTCGCCGTTCTGGCGGTATGCGCCGCCTGGGCGATGGTGTGCAGTTTTCCGACGTCGCGCGCCAGCAACGTCGTCATTGATGTATACGGTCCGCGCGATTTCTGCAAAAGCCTTTCAAGCGCCGTCATACAATGGCCGGACTGTAGGCGAAATCCCAGTTGCAGTTCCATAATCGCCTGGTAGTCGTCGTGATCGACCATCGCCGCAAGCCGCTCCGCTGTCACGTCCAGCGCCCGCAACTGCGTGGCGACGACGCCGATATCCCCGGCCATATCACTGCTAGCAAGGGCCGCAATGTCGGCAAGCAGACACGCCATGGCGCCAACATGGGCGGCCGCGCCGACAGCATCTTCAAATACCCGCATACGCAAGGACGTACGTTCAAAAGCGGCGCCCTCCTCACCGATCAAGTTGCTCACCGGCACCCGGCAAGCCGTCAAAGCGATGCCGCCGTGGGGGCTGGGGTGCAGGAAATCGATTTCCACCCCGGCGGTGCGTTGGAAACCGTCACTATCGGCCGGAACCAAGATAGCGCTAAAGGCCTTGCGCCCGTCGGTTTCGCCGGTAACCGCCAGGACAATAAAGTGATCGGCGATCGGCCCGTTGGTCAAAAACGCTTTCTCGCCATCAATAATGAAATGTTCGCCCTCGCGCCGCGCCGCGGTCTTTAAATGCTTCGGATGAGCGCCGGCGCCTGGTTCCGAAATCGCCACTGACAAGGTCGTAGTTCCTCGTGCCAGAAGCGGCAGCAATTGATTCTTCATTGCCCTTCGCGCGTCGCCGACAATGTGCAGTTTGGACATCAGCCAATGGGATTGAAAGACCAGAGTCACGCCCGGTACGCCGCCGTATCGGTTCAGATTTCGGCCGGCGGCCGATAACGTTTCAAAGCTGGCATTGGCACCGCCAAATTCTTCCGGGACAGAAAGACCGGCAAGCCCGCTTGCCGCGAATTGCTGCCACAGGTCGTCGGGAAATATCTTGGCGCTGATCAATTCCGTCCGACGCGGCATGACATGGGCCAACGCGAAGTCTTGGACCCGTCGCGTAAATTCAGCCGACTTTGCTGGATGGGAGGTCATGGTTGGCGCGCCCTGGCATCTCGTTCGCTGCGAGCCTGCCACAAAACGTCCGGCGAAAGTAAGGGCGATTTCAATAGAAAACGGAGGGGTCTGTTTCCAGATCCCTCCGTATTTTTGTTAGGCGTTCAAATGCCTAGGTGCCTTGTCGCTTACTGCAACAAGTCTTTGCGGCATTTGCCACCCCGGAACCGGAAGCCCTTCGGGCATTTCGGCTTCAAGGTGATCGTCGGTACCGGGTTCTTGATGATACCGACGGTACGGCATTTGCCGTTGACCAATTTTTGGCCGACCCGGCACTTGATCACTATCCGCACGCAGCGGTTACCGACCTTGCGGAATCCACGCTTACACTTGATCACCTTTCCAGGTGTCGGTGTCGGCGTCGTCGAAATCCGCACGCACTTGCCGTTACGCACCACGTAACCGGACTGACAGATGATTGTCCGTTTCCGTTTACCGCAGTAAATCGTGCGATTGCCACGGACGATCCGGCGACGCTGCCAACCTTTCGGAATGGCACCCATGGACCCGAACTTCTTCCAGCCCTTGGGGCACTGCAGTGAGACCGCACGCGGCTTGCCGCAGATGATCGTGCGATTGCCACGAACGATCCGACGACGCTGCCAGCCTTTCGGCACGGCACCCATCGATCCGAACTTCTGCCAGCCTTTCGGGCATTGCAGAATAATCGGACGCGGCTTGCCACAGATAATCGTGCGGTTTCCACGAACGATCCGACGACGCTGCCAGCCTTGCGGCACGGCACCCATCGATCCGAACTTCTGCCAGCCTTTCGGGCATTGCAGAATAATCGGACGCGGCTTGCCACAGATAATCGTGCGGTTTCCACGAACGATCCGACGACGCTGCCAGCCTTGCGGCACGGCACCCATTGACGGGAACTTCTGCCAGCCTTTCGGGCATTGCAGAATGATCGGACGCGGCTTGCCACAGATGATGGCACGATTGCCACGAACAATCCGCTGACGCAGCCAGCCTTGCGGCACGGCGTTCCAAGCCGGGAACTTCTGCCACCCACTCGGGCAATGCAGCACGACCTGACGCGGCTTGGCACAGTAGATCGTCTGACCATTTTTGGTCACACGACGCCATGCCCAACCCTGCGGTACCGCACCCTGGCTGAAGAACTTGGTTTCACCAGCTCTACACTGAGGCAGATCGGGCTGCGGCACGGGCTGCGGCTGCGGTTTTTGCGGCCGCGGCTTCATGCACATCAGACCCCACTTGGTACCGTCGGGATTGATGCCATCAATGGCCATCACCAGCCAACCAGCAGGCGCACCTGAAGCCGGCACTTCCTGCCAGCCTGCAGGACACTGATGCTTGATCGGTGTCGGATAACGGCCTGGTACATCAAACGGCACGCAAGAACGGTTGTTGCCATTGAAGTTCGGATCGTTGTTGTGCTCCGGATTGCCCAGCTCGATGCAGTTTTCAAGGCTGCCGCCATTGGCAATCGGAACGAAGATGGCAATGCGCACCCAATGGGTGTCGCCTGGCCACATCGTCACCGCACCAGGATGGGTACAATTGACTTCACCTGGATTGATGGCCCAGCAATTCCAACCTGGAAGGCTCGAACCGGTCATGCCCTGGAATGTTGCTCCAGCCGGCATGTTTTCAACAATGTGCAGCGGTCCGTTATAGACAGCAGCGCCGACATTGGTGACATCCAGCCAGAAGAAACAAACCGTGCCCTGATTCAGACGAAGGCAACGGTCCAGCGTCTTTTCGATCTCCAGGTCCGGACCAGGTCCGTAACCACGACCACAATCCTCATTGTTCCAATAAGGATCATTGGGATGATCGACGAGCACGCAGTTGCGCATGGTTTGCTGTTGGTGATTGACGTTACGGCGAACCGTCAAAGTGAGCGTTTCGCTTTCACCTGGCAGCAGGTTTTCCACATTCTGTGATTCACAGAATACTGGCGTTCCTGGGCCACCCGGCTGTACGCAATCCCATGGAATAGAACCACCCGGAGGCGGTAGGAATTCCACATTTGCCGGAACGTTATCGACGACATTCAGTTTGCCGATAAAGGTCGCGGCACCAACGTTGGAAACCGTGATAGTGAATGTGCAGACATAGTATGACTGCCCACCGACACGATCGATGAAGCACCGGGCATCGGATTTTTCGATTTCCAGATCAGGCGTACGCGGCCACCATGGTGGTGGGAACCAACCCGGAGGCGGTGTCCAACCTGGGGTCCAGCCGGGCCAAGATTCGGCACGGCCTTCGCACTTTCTGTAGACTTCCACGTCACCGACATGTCCGGCTTTTTCCGGATCGGCGAACTGGCCGTCATAATCGACGAAATGGCTGCTCCACGGCGGCACATTGCGCGGCCGCACCAGCGACAGCTTGTTGCCTTGGAGACCATGAACAATGGCTTCGCCACCGGCTGCCAGACGATCGGCAAGCTCGGGGTTATCGCGTAGCGAATCGCCAGTGCTCCACAGCTGGTTACCGCAGGCTAGGCCGACGCCACCAGAAGCGTTTTGATGATCCACCGGGAATCCGATGGCATATTCGTCGGCTTCCTGAATCCAATTGCCGTCCTGGTCTTTACGATAACGCACGACCCGGTTGGCATTAGGCATATGAAACTGGGTGTAGTCATAGCTACCCAGAATGCCACCACGCTGTGCGGCAACCATACGGCCACGCGGCGTGAACAGGATATCGGAAATGGGAAAGCCGCCTGGAACATTTTCAATTTCCACGCGGGCATCACCACCGAAGCTGCCGTCTGAGGCAATGTCGACGGACCAGATCTGTTGTCCGTCATCAACGCCGTAATAGAGCCGGCCACGATGGTAGGCCAGTCCCCAGACCCGGCGTTGGCTATCGGCCAACCCCCAAGTGTCGGGGTTTTCAGCGTCGAAGGTCGGCGCGGTGATATCCATGACCTTGGTCGGGTCATTGGCAACAGCCGGCAAACCAGCGGTCGGACGGCCCTGCGAACCATGGTCGAAGGTATCCAGGACGTTGCCGCCCATGTCCAAACGATGGATAACGCCGGTGTCCAGATCGGAGACAAACAGCTGGTAATGGGTCGGATCAAAGGCGATGTTGCCCAGACCCGGGCCACTATTGGGCTGCCCATCGGAGTCGACATTGGCGAACAGGCTGACTTCGCCTGTCATGCCGTCGACCTTAAAGATGCTGCCGGGGCCGCCGCCAAGATTGACGCCGAACTGGCCGGGCATAAATTGCGCATCCGGCTGGCCGACCCGAATACGGTCGGGAATGCCGTCGCCATCGGCATCGGCGCCGACAATTTGAATGCCGTAGGCCGATGTCGCTGTGACATAGATATTTGGCGCCGGGGCGTTATCAAGCGCCACGCCGAACACTTGGCCGATATCACGGGCATAGGCCTGGAATTTCGGCTCGACATTCAGCAATTGGCCACGCGGCGCACCACGTGAACCGACGTCGAAGACTTTCAACGACCCGCCATTCTCATCGATGTATGTTTTGTCGATGGTGCCGTCGGCTGAAGGTTGGGTACCGGAAAACCCGGTGACCGCCAGGTCGCCGCTGTTCAAAATGCCTGTGTCTTGGGAAAAAGCAGGCGTTGCGGCAACCGCGATCATACCGGTGACGGCGGCTAATCCGGTTACAAGGTCTTTGAAAGACCGAGAAAAGAAGTTTTGAGTTGGTGGGATTTGGCGGTTTGACCGAGACGGGGGGCCGCTTTGGCAACCTCCAGACCGGTCAGGCGGTCTGGTCCAAGACCGCTTAGTAGCACACGTTCCATACATGGGTATTCTCCCTATTATTATTGTCAAACATGCTATTCCAGACACCGGACATACCGATGGCTGCTAATTGTTAGACGCATTAAGGGCGGAAAAAGTTCATATTTCTCCCACTTTTTCACCGTCCGGGATACTCAAGTCACAATAAGCTTAGTTCCGAACGCACGTGTTTAGCAATCTTCGGTAGCCCTTCGGGCAACGTTTAATGCGCAATGACGGCACGGTTGTGATTGCTGGCACCGGTTTGCGCTTAACCTTTTTCCGTGGCGTATTGGTCGCCGGCGGCGGCGGTTTCTTTTTAACGATGATACACCTGCCGCCGCGCAAAACCTGGCCCGTCGGGCAGCGCCGCAGTGTTTTTGCACGTCTGCCGCAAATAATCGACGCCTGCCCTTTGGTCACGTATCTACGGTTCCAGCCATTGGGAATGCTGCGGATATTTTTGAAGCGTTTCCAGCCCTTCGGACAGGATATGCTTACCATGTTTTGCCGGCCACAGATGATGGCATTGCGCCCCTTGCCGATCTGGCGGCGCTGCCAACCTTTCGGCACTTTGTTGGCGGCTGCAAACCGTTGCCAGCCTTTTGGACAAAAACGAGACACCACCGTCTTGCGGGCGCAAATGATGTTTCTCTGGCCAACGACCGTGTAGTTTTTCTGCCAACCCCTCGGGACATTCTTAATGGCGTTGAAACGTTTCCAACCCTTCGGGCACTGCAGGCTGGCGGCTCGTTTTCTGCCGCAGATAAGAACGTTTTGACCCGTTCCGGTGCGCCGACGCTGCCATCCTTTGGGTATGCTGTTCCAGGTCGCGAACCGCTGCCAACCTTTGGCGCAACGTTTCGCCACCGGTGTTGGCCGGCCACAAATAATGGTCTGTTGTCCGCGATCGACATATTGCCGCTGCCACCCCTTCGGCAGGTCACGAATGTCATTGAACCGCTGCCAACCCGGCATACATCGGGCTTTGACCGGTCGGCGCTTGCCGCAAATGACCGCGTTGCGCCCCTTGCCGATCTGTCGCCGTTGCCAGTCCTTGGGAACCCTGTTCCAAGTCGCGAAACGTTGCCAACCCTTACCGCAACCAACCGCAACCGGCGTCGGCCGGGCGCAAATGATGGTGGTCCCACCTGTATTGACATAGCGCCGCTGCCAACCAGTCGGAATGTTGCGGATATCATTATAGCGCTTCCAGCCACTGGCACATTGCTGCGTCACGGCCGGTTGCTTGCCGCAGATTATGGCCCCGGTCCCCTTGCCGATCTGACGGCGTTGCCAGCCTTTGGGGATGGAATTGAAAGCACCAAAGCGCTGCCAGCCTTTCGGGCAAAGCCGCGGCGGCGGCGGTTGACGGGCGCAGATGATTGTCGTGTCGCCAGTATCAATATAACGGCGGTGCCAGCCTTCCGGAATGTTCCTGATATCGGAATATCGCTGCCAACCTGCTGGACAGGTAGCGGTCAAAGGTACTGTCGTCGTCGGCTGCGGTTGCGGCACGACAACCGTCTCGGCGCATTGTTCACCGGTCCAATTAGGCCGATTGTCCGGGCACAGACATTTCCCGGTTCCAGCCTGCAAATACCGCCCACCGGTGCAAGCAGGTGACCCCACCTCCGGGTTCGACGGAAGCGTTTCCGGCGGCGTAATATGCTCTATGGAGGAGATCGCACAGGCGCGATCGTTGCTGGCATCGGCGTCCGCAACCCCCCAGCCATTGAACAACACTCGCATGAGGGCTGGAGAAACCTGACCGGTAGGCTTCAATCCCGATTTAGCCTGGAAATCCCGTATCGCATCCTGGGTCCGCACATCCAACGTGCCGGATTTTACACCAATTTCATAACCCTTGGCCTTTAGCCCGGATTGTACAGCCGTAACCTGCTGTCGATTGATTTCCAATCGAGTCCAGCTCAGCCAGGCGCAGTTTTCAATCGTGCCCCGCGCGGTGCCGCCAGATTGAAACACCAGCGACAACGATATCGAAGCACCCGGCGCCAGTTCGGTTTGCGGATGGCTACAAGTGTATCCCTTGTTGGATTTGAGGCAGGCCCATCCAGCTGGGCTTGAAGACACCAATTGCTCATCCGCCGGAGTGATCTGATCAGCAATGACCAACGGACCGGTATAGGCGCTGCCGCCAATGTTTTTGATCGTCACTTTGAACGCGCATGGTTGACCCGGCAGACAAGTCTCCTGGCCGGCCTCTTTTGTCACCGCGAGCTCAGGCGGCAAGACAAGCAGCGCCCGTATCGATGATGTATCCCGATGCGGGATTGCCGCTAACGGCGGCAACGGCCGCCCGTCCGGCTTACAATTGGCCGCCGGATCCAACCACAAAAACATCGACCGGCCGTCAAGGTTACAAATCCGTGGCGAATCATCATCGCGAATGACGAATATGCGAACCGATGTAAATTGCTGGGCGGCAAACTGACAGGCAAGCGCCGTCGCCGTACGAGGCAAACTGATAAAAGGCCAGTTTCGCACCCGGCCATAGACTTTGTAGCCATCGATGTTGCGGCCCATGTTCTGTCGTTCACTGCAGACCGGTGGTGGCGTCAATGAGTTTCGAGCAGCAATAAGACACGCATGGGCGGCTTTACGGGCCGCCAGCCTGGCGAAAAGATGATCCACATCCAAGCTGAACGGCCAACCAGAATCGAGCTTAAACCGCCCGGCGGAATTGAAATGCCCGATGGTGAGCGTTGCACCGGGGCTTTCCATGACGACGGTATATTTGCATTGCCGGACAATAGCTTGGGCATCCGGCGCAAACGCCACCTCAACGGCGGCAATCGCCAGACAAGCCGATGCAACTATTGCAATTCTTTGACGCATCGCGGCCTCCGCAGCCCGTCCCAGGCTAAAACTCAATCGCGGATAGCAGTTCTACTATAGCGGATTTGTGCGGATTCTCGAAATGCCAGGTCATATTCACCCCGGACAGGAAGTCCGAAACCAGTAGATCTAATTCTTGCTCCGAAGCCTTCTCGCAGTAGATTACCTCACCAGGAATCAGGATGTGGATATGCCACTGGAGCAATTACGGGCTGTCATGGCCGCTGAAAACGTCGATGCGGTAGCGCTTATGCCCGGATCAAACTTAAGGAAGGTGACCGGTGGCACATTCATGGTCAACGAGCGCCCGACTTTGATCATCGTGCCTCTGGACGGCGAGCCGGTCGCCATCATGCCTACACTGGAAGTGCCAGCGTTCAAGTCGCTCAATTTCTCCGCCACGCTGATTCATTGGCAAGATGCCGACGGCTACCAACCGGCATTCGATGCGGCCGTAGAGATTTATCGACCGCGTCGGCTGGGCGTTGAGGGGCAGCGTATGCGGGTGATGGAGCAGCAGGCATTTTATCGCGCCTCGCCGGAGATTGAGATTGTCGATCTGCAGGCGGAAATTTCACAAATCAGATTGCGCAAATCAGATGCCGAAATCGACGCCCTGCAAGCCGCCATTGATCTGTCGGAACGCGCACTTGAAGAGGTGATCGCAAACGTCAAAGTGGGCATGACGGAAGCTGAAATCCGCGCCCGACTGACCATTACCCTGTTTGAACATGGCAGCAGCGGTATCGCCTTCGGCCCGATTGTCGCCGCCGGATCAAATGCCGCCGAACCCCATGCCAAAGCCCGTCAGTCCTACCGCATTCAACTTGGTGACGCATTGCTGTTTGATTTCGGCGGCATTGTTGACGGCTTCAACGCCGACATCACACGGACTTTTTTTGTTGGTCTGGTCAGCGATGAAGATCGCGCCCTTTATGAAGCGGTCAAAAAAGCCAACGAAATCGGCCATGCCACCGCCGGACCGGGCGTCACCTGCCATGCCGTCGACGACGCGGTGCTGACCTATCTGGAAAGCACACCGCAGGCGGAATACATCCTACACAAAACCGGCCATGGGCTCGGCCTGGATGTGCATGAAGACCCTTATATTATGCGCGGCAATCATCAGATTTTGGAACCGGGAATGGTTTTCACCAACGAGCCCGGTCTTTATGTGCCCGGGCGCTTAGGCGTGCGCATTGAAGATGATGTGCTCGTTACCCCCGATGGTACCCGCTCATTGACGTCATTTCCAAAGGAACTGCAGATTATCGGCTGATATCACCCGCAGGGTTCGATCTCGAACCCTTTTGGCAGTTTGGTCAGTTCATCACCACAAGCCAAGGATAGCCGTTTTTGATCCAGGCCTTTGGCCTCACTGAGGTCGGCGCCGGAAAAATTGGTACGCCGCATCAAGGCGTTTTTCATATTCGCGCCTTTGAAGTCAGCACCAGAAAAATTGGCGCTCGACATACGTGCCTGGGTTAGATCAGCATTGTGAAACGTCGCCCCATGGGCATCGACCCGATCTAAGTCGACCTGAATGAGCCGGGCGCCGGTCAGGTCCGCCCCCCATAACAAGGAGCGCTCCAGATTGACGAAGTCCATTTTGGTATCGACTAAGATCGACTGGCTCAAATCAGCCCGTTTCATCCGCGCATCGCGCAAATCCGCCTCGGTGAAGTCGGCACCAATCAGCGTCGCGTGATCGAAATCGGTATTACGCAGATTGGCATCGATGAACTTTACGCCGGCAAGCATGGATTTTTCAAAATCGGCCCCGCGCGCTTCAACGGCTGACAGATCAGAATTGCTCAGATCGGCTTTTTCGACCTCAGCCCGTCGAAAATCGGATTGCCGGAAATTACCACTAGGAAACCGCGCCTCCTTCAGATCAGCTTCCCGGAAATTCGTTCGGCTGAAATCAGCCCCGGTCAATTCCAGGCCGCGAAGATTGCTCAATTTCAGATCGCAGCGTTTGCAACCGTTGTCTTTGCGAAGCGCGTCCAGGTCGACGGCGCCAGCCGGTAGGGGCGCCGCCAAAGCGAAAACTGACAGGGCCAGCAACAGGCGAGATTTCCAGTTCAAATAAGCCTCCACGATCCGACAATTATTGTTGCTAGGGCCAGGACTCATTAATATCATTTGTTCTGCGTTGCTCATTTGCCGGCTGAGAAGGCGGGAAAGTGCAGTAAACCTGGTTGGTTTTCAAACTTTTCCAACGCCCTCAGGCGACAAATGAGTAACGCCCGAAGGGTTCGATGAGGAACCCTCGCCTGCCGGCAAAGACATCTTGAAAAGGCAACCAGCCTTATCAGCGATGTCTTGACCACCATTCGAAGCCTCCTCGTCGAACAGAACAAGTGATATTAGTGAGTCCTGACCCTAGTTCATATAGTGCGCTACCGTGACGGATTACAGTTGCTGGACGGAACAAATTCATTTCGCCACTTCGCCGACTCCAAAAACACGGCATCTTGAACAAGGATAATATTGATGGAAATCAGAAGGCTCGGCCGGTCCGGCTTGCAGGTCTCAAAGCTCTGCCTCGGAACAATGATGTTCGGCGCCCGCACGTCGGCGGCCGATTCCAACGAGATCATTGCCGCCGCCAAGGACGCTGGTGTCAATTTCATCGATACCGCCGATGCCTATACCGCCGGTGAATCAGAACGGGTGACCGGCGCCGCTATCAAAACCGACAGAACATCTTGGGTGCTGGCCACCAAAGTCGCCAATCCGCGCGGCAATGATCCAAATCAGGCCGGCCTTGGCCGGAACTCGATGATTCTGGGCTGCGAGCAATCCCTGGATCGGTTGGGCACCGACTACATTGACGTATATTATCTGCACAAGGAAGACGAGGACACGCCGATCGAGGAAACCGTCCGGGCGATTGGTGATCTCATTCAAGCTGGCAAAATCCGCTATTTCGGCCTGTCGAATTACCGCTCCTGGCGGGTGGCCGAAATCTGCCGGACCTGCGACGCGCTTGGTGTGGCCCGCCCAATTGTCAGCCAGCCCTATTACAACGCCTTCAACCGCATGCCGGAAACCGAGCACCTGCCAGCCTGCGACTATTACGGTTTGGGCGTCTTCCCTTATTCGCCGCTGGCACGCGGTGTGTTGACCGGCAAATACCTGCCTGACACGGAACCGGACCCGACAACACGGGCAGGCACGGCCGATACTCGAATAATGCAAACGGAATGGCGGCCGGAATCTCTGGTCCTCGCACAGGAGGTCAAACGTCATGCGGAAAGCCGCGGAATTACCGCTGGCCAGTTCGCACTGTCGTGGGTTCTCAACAACCGCTTGATCACAGGTGTGATCGCCGGGCCGCGCACCCTGGCGCAATGGAATGACTATGTCGGCGCCCTGGATTATGCCTTCACCAACGACGACGAAACCCTGATCGACAACATGGTGACCACCGGCCACTCCACCACACCGGGATACAACGATCCCGCCTATCCAGTCCGAGGGCGCCAAACCTATACAGTTTAACGGATATTTACTTTCTGCCAGGGGAAAAAGGTCGCGTTTATTTCATTCCAAGTCGCCTTCAGATTTACTCCAAAAACGCATGCCAACTATGCGATTTTCGCGCTTGTTCGGCGCTCAAATGAGCGCATATCAGGCGCAGAAAATCGGGCACGTTCAAACACAGGAGAAAATGATGCTTCCAGTATTTTCACTTGAATCTTTCCATGCAGCCATGCGGGTTACTGAAAGTGCCCGTCGGAATCGTCGTCCCAGCGATAGCGACCTTTATCGCCTCGGCATCGACCACCGGTATCTGCGTCATCACCTGGGCTTCTAATTGACCCAAATGATGCCGACGGTCATATAAAACCGTCGCAAATATGAAAATCAAAACGGGCCGGCATTGCGCCGGCCCTTTTTGTTTGCAAGGCTTCCACCGATGAAAAACGCAGGAGCCGGGCATGCAGTCTTTAATACTCATAGCCGTGGCAGGCTTTGGCATCATCGCCACGTGTGCCTGGCTCGTTGTCGTCTATTCGCTGATACGCCTCCTCGGCACGGCCAAAGACGGCCAGTGGTCTAAAATGATGTTCGATTCCAGTTGGTGGCGCCGCGACCGGGTAGTGGATTTTGTTGAGCCGCACGGATTAATCCATCATAAGCGGGCGTTCAGCGCCATGGTCGTTTTCATGATCGCGGTATTCGCCGTGACGATCGTGATTGCTTTCAACGTTTATCAAAAGGGCCAATGATCATGGAAACTCTGGTGACCATCATTGCTTCGGCGTGCGGGATCGTCGCTTTCGGTGCCTGGGTCGTGGCGACCTATTCCTGGTTCCGCCTACTGGCCAGTGCCAAGGAAGGGAGCCGGGCACGGCTGGTGTTCGACCCCAATTGGTGGCTTAAAAGCCGGATCGTTGATTTCGTCGAGCCGGAGGGTCTCGTTCACCACCAGCGCCTGACGACGGCCATGTTCATCTTCATGGTCGCCGTACTGATCGCCATCGTCGTCATTTTGCTATTTGTGCAGTCGCAGCCGCAAATCTGAGCCGATCACATGTTTGCCGGTAAATCGAGCCGCGCCACCAACCCTTCTAAATCAGCGCTGGCAGCCGGAAACCGCTCCATCACCAACGGATCGTGGCCGGGAATAATCCGGCTCATATCGCCCTCGCCCAATTCCCGCAAACGATCGTAACCGCGCAAGGTCGTCTCCACATCATGGGTAATGATGAAGGGCCGGTAGGTCATGACGTTTTCCCAATAATGCGTCGCATCGGAAGCCAGCACCACCGGCCCGCGTTCCGTCGCCACCCGCACCACCTGCAGGCCTTTGGCATGACCGCCGACGTGATGGACAGTAATACCCGGTGCGATCTGCGCGTCGCCGTTGTGATAGATCACCTGGCCGGCAAATACCCGGCGCACCATGTTGACGATGTGATCGCAGGTATAGGGATGACGCAACGTTTCGTGGGTCATGCAATAGCCGGTGGCATAATTCATCTCCGCCTCCTGGAGGTGGAATTTGGCATTGGGAAAATCAGCCACCGTTCCGGCATGATCAAAATGCAGATGCGTGACGATCACTTCTGAAATATCTTCCGCCGATAAGCCAAGTAGCCCCAACGCGGCGGTCGGATGCCGTTCAATTGACCGGCCGCGCGACTTCGCCTCGGCTTCATCAAACCCGGTATCGACCAAGATCGTCCGGTTGCCGTTACGGATCACCCAAACGAAGAAGGTCAACGGCATCAACGCTGTATCATGGGCATCCAGACCCATGAAGGATTCCCGGCGGGTACGCTGCGCCAGCGAGGCATAGCGGATCGCATAAATTTCATAAGTCTCCGACGTCATGTTCTTTTTTCCCCTTCGCCAACGGCCGTATGTTCGACAATCCGCGCCATACAAATCGATTTCAGCCTGTAAGTTACACTCTAATCGATTTAATATCTTATGTAGTCTGATCTGAACGTCAAAGCGGGAATGGAAAAAATGGACCTCTTCAAGCTCACCGGGAAAACCGCCATCGTCACCGGCGGCAATGGCGGCATTGGCTTAGGCGTGGCGCGCGGTTTGGCTGATGCCGGCGCCAACATCGCCGTTGTCGGTCGAAACGCCGAAAAAAATGCCAGCGCGGTCGACTCTCTAACTACACGCGGTGTGCAGGCGATCGCGGTGGAAACCGATGTCTGCGACAGTGAGCAAGTGGCGCGGATGATCGATATCGTCAAAACCGAATTCGGCGGCATCGATATTCTGGTCAACAATGCCGGCACCAACATCCGCAGCCGGCCGGAAGACGTTTCTGAAGACGATTTCCACACGGTGATGAACACCAATCTGACCAGTGCCTTCTTGTGCGCCAAGGCCTGTTACCCGCACATGAAGGCCGCAGGTGGCGGCAAGGTTCTCAATAACGGCTCCATGTTGTCATTGTTCGGTTCGCCATGGGGCATGAGCTACGGCGCTTCCAAGGGCGGCATCATGCAGATGACCCGGTCGTTGGCCTGCGCCTGGGCGGAGGTCAACATTCAGGTCAATTGCTTCTTGCCCGGTTGGATCAACACCGATCTCACCCGTGGCGCCCGAGAACAGCTGCCAGACTTGCACGATCGCGTGCTGAGCCGTACGCCGGCCGGCCGCTGGGGTGATATTGAAGACATGGCCGGATTGGCGGTGTTTCTAGCCAGCCCGGCATCGAACTTTATCACCGGCACGGCAATCCCCATCGATGGCGGTTTCTCAATCTCAATCTAGTAGTTCTCACCTTGGAGACGTTCCATGACTGAACAACCCAAAACGGCGATCGTGACCGGTGCCGCCCGAGGTATCGGCCTGGCGATCGCCACCAAGATGGCGCAATCGGGTTGGCGGGTTGTAATCGCCGACCTGGATAAAAACACCGCGACATCAGCCGCCGATCCACTGCGCGATGCCGGTCTGGCCGTGCAGGCACTGCCGGTGGATGTGGCCGATCGCGCCAGCGTTTCCAATCTGATTGATGCCACCATTTCAACCTTCGGACCGCTCGATGTGTTGGTCAACAACGCCGGCATCATGGACCGCGCGCCATTCCTGGAGATGAGCGAGGACTTTTGGCATAAGGTGATCAACACCAACCTGACCGGCGCCTTTCTGTGCTGTCAGGAAGCCGCCCGGCGGATGGCTGACCACGGCAACGGCGGACGGATCGTCAACGTGGCATCCAATTCCGGCGTTTTCGGTGGCCGGGGCCGTGCTGCTTACGGAGCCAGCAAGGCCGGGCTCATCAACTTGACCCAGACGATGGCGATCGAGCTGGCCGAACACAATATTCTGGTCAATGCGGTGGCGCCCGGGCCGACCAAAACCACGGACAGCATGCCGGACGAGCCATGGCCAAGCGTTAAAAACCGCATGCCGCTCGGCCGCTGGGGCAAGCCGGAAGAGATTGCCGAAGTCGCCTATTTCCTGGCATCCGACAATTGCAGTTTCACCACCGGCCACGTGTGGTGCGCCGATGGTGGCTTCACCATTGCCGGTATTATGGAAGGCTAAGGTCGTGGGAAGGAATGTTTGATGGGCACAATTTAGTGCCCGATCGACCAATGGCGATCAGCCAAGGGCGGGTCCCCGTACCCACTTGAATCATATCCTAAACCAGATTTGAGAACTGGTAATTATGAATGACCGGGGTGTGGAAAAAGCCGCCATACGTACTCTGTGCAGCTGTTTGATCTGCGACATCGGATAAACGGGCATTAAGTGCCAGGAACGGTCATTGCGGTATCTAGATATTCCAGCCCAATCGGATAGGGTTTTCGCGAAGGAATAGAATTATGGGCTTGAATTACGATCTACTAATCCGCCAGAGTTTAATCTTCGATGGAAGTGGCGACAGCCCTTTTGAGGCTGATATAGCGGTTTCCGGACAGCATATTGCATTTATCGGCGATGCGGGCGCAGCGACCGCTATACGCGAAATTGACGCGGCGGGATTGGCCGTGAGCCCCGGTTTTATTGATGTCCATACTCATGATGATTTCGCGCCTTTTAGTCATCCCGATATGGGTTTTAAGACTCGCGGCGGCGTGACCACTTGTATCGTTGGCAATTGTGGTTTTGGCGCCGCTCCCTTAGCGGCGGCCAAGGAGGTGTCAGGAGGGATATTGCCACTGGACAATGTGAGCTCCTATGAGGGCCATCGAGGTTATGCGGCTGCTCTGGAATCTTGTGCCCTCGGTGCAAATATAGGTGTTCTGGCCGGCCATGGGACGTTTCGTATGGCTGCAATGGGACGAAAAGATCAAGTTCCCGATGATCGAGAAATGCGGCTAATGAAAAGTCATCTCCAAGAAGCTTTGGAGGCTGGTGTATTTGGCCTGTCCACCGGTCTTATCTACGAGCCGGGTCGTAATGCTCTTACCGATGAAATCGCCGACCTAGCATCTGAAATGCGTGGCACCAAAGCACTCTATGCCACCCACATGCGTGATGAAGGGCCAGGACTGGTCGACTCCGTCAAGGAAACCATAGAGATTGGCCGGACCGCCGGCGTGCCGGTGCAGATCTCCCATCACAAAGCAGCTGGCCGATCCAATTGGGGCCTTGTGCAACAATCGCTTGCCGAAATTGAAGCTGCCCAGGCCCGAGGCGAAAATGTCCACGCTGATCAGTACCCTTACACAGCAGGTAGTACCAAACTACAAGCGGTGCTCCAGAACGGTGCATTGACCCCTGAAGGCGGGATCGGTGATCCGGGAATTGCTTCCGCACGGCCCGAGGATATTGTGGTCGCATCAGCACCGGGTCACCAAGAATGGGAGGGGCAATCAATTGCTGAGTTGGCGGCTCTATTCGGTTTGTCGCCACGCTCAACGGCCGAAAAGATTGCAACCGATTGTCCCGGAACCAGTGTGGTCCTGCACCTGATGAGTGAAGATGACGTTCAAACGGTGATGAGGCATTCATCGACCATGATTGGTTCCGACGGCATCCCAACCCTCGACGGCAAGCCACATCCGCGGCTCTACAACAGTTTCGCGCGGGTATTGGGCCATTACGCACGGGACTTGAAGCTGATGTCCCAAGCTAGCGCTATTCATCGCATGACCGAAATGTCGGCGAAGAAGTTTGGGCTTGTGGGTCGAGGTCGCCTTGCCGAAGGGTGTTTTGCCGATTTGGTGCTGTTCGACGCGGACAACATTATCGACCGAGGCACCTACAAGCGGCCAAATCAGTATCCCGATGGCATTCACCTAGTCGTCGTCAACGGCCATATCGTCGTGGAGCATGATCGGGTCGTGCCGGCTGGGAGTGGCACGGTCTTGAGACGCGTCGATTGAGTTCGAAAGGCCGTTTTGGGTCAGGAATCACCTATCAGATCACCTACCGCTGTCCCAATAGCGACCAGCCTAAACCAGGCAGCAACGGGCCCACAACCGTCATTCGCCATCTTTGAAATTATCGGTCCTGACCTTCCAGCTCAGAAACCGTAGTCCATATACAAATCAGAAACGCAGGTATCGCTGTATTTGCTGCCTGGATATATCGACGTGATTGTCAACTCGATCAGGCGCGGATTTTCAAAATTCCAGGAAATGTCGATCGGCTGATAGCGGCTGCTGTCCTCCAAAAACACATCAAATTCCCGTTGCGGCACGTCATCGTAGGACACCGCCATCACACGCAGGGTTTTGACCCGGCCATTACGGCGAAATGATTTATTCGACTTGGCGTAGCCATTGCGGATCATGATCTGTTTTGGCGGTGCTGCGTCTTCCATGCGGATGGTGATGGTTTCACCGATGCCGCCGCCCAGCCCGCCTTCGCACCATGCGGTGCTGGCGTTGTCGTCGACCAGGCTCCGTATGCCATAGTTATTGCCGCTCTGGCTTTGCAACTGGCTGGAAACGCAGACACTCTGGGTGACAAACGCCTGCGTATCACCGGTCGTGTGGCAAAGGCGTTCCGCCTGTGCCGGCAACGCGATTACAAACAACAGCCCGGCCACGGACACCATGGTAAAAATGATCGACCGCATTTCCCGCCTCCATCCCTTAAAAACGCTGTAAAACTAGCTCTTTAGCCGATATCGATGCAACTAGTACAGCTGCCCTACTGGATACGCTTGGCCCGCTGCAATAGTTTGCAATCAGGATTACCTGTTATGTCCGATCAAATGCGCATCATCATTGCCGACGACCATCCCGTATTTCGGGAGGGGATTCGCCGTATTGTCCAACGTTGCGTTGCCGGTGCGGAAATTATCGAAGTGGCGAAGTTTTGCGATGTGCAAACTGCCGCCGAACAGGCCCCGCCGGATTTGTTCGTACTCGATCTGAATTTCCCGGGTTTTCGCCTCGATCAGTCAATTCGAGAAATCCGGCGGGACTACCCCCTCGCCTCGGTTTTGATCGTCTCCATGGATGATGACCAGCAAACGATCGATAACATCATGTTGGAAGGCGCCGACGGTTTTGTCAGCAAGGCGCTCAATCCGGAAGCGATTGCAAAGGCGATTGGCGGCATATTGGATGGCGACATCGTCGTTTACGGTCCGAAAGATGCTCTAAAATTCGATGATGAGAAGAACACCGGTACGAACCCCAACCTCCCGCCGCGTCAGCGCGAGGTTTTGCGTTTAATCGTGCAAGGAAAGACCAATAAGGAAATTGCCCAAGAGCTCAACATCTCGCCGTTCACGGTGCGCGTTCATGTGTCATCGTTGTTGCGCACGTTAGACGTTAAAACCCGTTCCGCCGCCGCGGCGATTGGACAGGATATCGGTTACTAGCGGCGCCGCACGATAGGTCTAGACATTTGCCGAATGCGGCGCCGGTTCGAGCACCAAGGACAACAATGCTGAACGCATTTGTGCCGGCCGGGTTGGCTTAGACAGCACAATCACCTGGGATAAACCGTCGAGGCCGGAGATATTCGGTTCCGAAACCGCCGTGACGATCAAAACCGGAACCGAACGACCATCAAGGGCGAAGACCGCCTTGGCGCAATCAACGCCGGTAGAACCATTCCCCAAGTCGTAATCGGTCAAAAGTACATCCGCACCGGTCGGTGATGTCGGAACGCGATCGCTCGCCGACACATCACAACCCCAATGATCGAGCAAACCGACGGTTGCCGACAGACCCTCCTCGTCATCATCAACCACAAACACCTTCAGCCCATCAAGGCGATGGGCCATTGCGGCGCGCCGGGGAGCGGGAGATTTTTGTGGTTCCGTTTCCTGCAATCCACTGATTTCGATCATGGTTCCGCCGTCCGCATTTGATATTAGTCGGCAATCAAGACCCAGCAGAGCCGCATAGCGCGATACCAACGCCAGCCCCAGACCCAGGCCCTCACCCTTGTCGCCGTCAGCCCGGTCTGTGCGATAAAACTCTTGGAACACCAATTCCTGATCGCTTTCAGAAATACCGGGACCATCATCGGCAACCACCAGGCTGATCGTCTCGCCGCGCCGCCGGCAGCCGATGAGAATATCGCATTCAGGCGCATATTTGATGGCGTTACCGACCAGGTTTTGCAAAATATTGCTGATCAGCGCCGGGTCGGTACGCACCCACCGTTTGGTTTTGACCAGGCGGATGTTATTGTTGCCTTCCCGTGCCGCCGGGGCGTTTTGCTCAGCCACCCGGGAAATAATTCTATCCAAGCTGACGGCCTCGATATCGGCGCTAACCCGGCCCAAATCCAACGCCGATAAATCAAGCAACGAGCCGAACAGGCCACTCAACGAGCGCACGGAATAATCGATCTTATCGACCAGGTTTAGCGCCTCGTCACCAATTTTTAGCTCACGCAGGTTCGCCGTCAGCATGCCAATGGCATGAACCGGTTGGCGCAGATCATGGCTGGCATGAGCAAGAAAACGGGACTTGGCTTGATTGGCTGTATCGGCCCGCCGACGCTGCAGCTTTTGCTCTTCAACCTGATGATTAAAGTCACGGGCCAGGGCATAGTTTGAAACTACGAAACGGTTCATGCGCACCGCCAAAATGGTCAGCGCGATGCCGAACAGGAAAATCATCGCGCCATTGGCTTTGCCGACAATGCTGCCGTCATGCACAATGAGGGCAATTGAAAGCCCGGGTATAGACATCCAAATACTGAGGAAACAGGATCGCAGGACAGCATGTTGGGAGGACACTGCGCCCAACGCGGTACCGCCGAGCGCGAACGTATAAATCAGAAGTTTCTCAAACGAGTGCTGCGCCGCGACAAAAGCCCCCCAGGCCCAAAATAAACCGACAGCAATCGTCGCAATACTGTGCACCCATCCCATCAGCTCCAGATGGCGATCGGAACGGAACAGGGCACGCGGTATCCGGTTGCACAAGATGATCATCAGCACCGACAGCGCCAACATGCCGACGAACCAAATATTTCCCGACGCGCCGGTGTTTTCCTGCGCCACGTAAACCAAAGTGACGACGGCGATATGGATGAACCAACTCTTGGAACTCAACTCAAATAGATAAGTCAGTTGCCAGGCTGCCGGCGCCAGGATCGTTGGTGTTGATGGCCGAATAGAATTCACGTCAGCCTCGATCGATAGAGCTCCAAATAACTTGGTCACGCCAAAGCGTAATTATTTTCTGACAAGCGGCTTGGAGCGTTGCGACACAGCCGCCGATCAATCAACCTGGTTCGGTAACCAGGTCGCCACATCGGGGACCGCGATCAACAATGCCAAAACCGCCAACTCAATCAAAATAAACGGCAGTGCTGAACGCACCACCTGACCAATGGTGACATCAAAGGGTGCGACCCCTTTCATGACGTAAAGCAACAATCCGAAGGGCGGCGTCAGCAAGCTGATCTCCATGGTGATCAACATCAACACCATCAGCCAGATCACATCGATGTTGAAGACCACCTGCATCGACTGCGAACCCAACAGGAAAAAAGGCAGCGTCAATAGCAACATGCTGACCTGGTCCATGAAGGCGCCGAGAAATAGCAAAACACCCATCATCATCAAAACCACAACAAACGGCGTCAGGTCCAAGGCGATCACCGCGCTCAGCAGGCCGTCGGTGGCACCGGAATTCGACAGCGCCTGACTGAACACCAGCGACCCGGCGATGATGAACAAGATCATGGTATTGATCTTGGCCGTTTCCATCAGCGATTTGGCAATTGCCCGCCAGGTAAAATTCGCGCCTTCGATGCCGGATATGGTCAACGTCTTGTTGAGAATCCGAAACAGATAGCACACGGCCAAGGAGGCAAGACAGCCCAATGCCGCAGCCTCAGTCGGCGCCGCTATTTTGTAAAAAATACTGCCGACCACGACGATGAAAATAATCATCAAGGGCATTATGTAGACAAAGAATGGCAGAACCCGGTTGACCGCAGAACGGAAGCGCCCGTCGTAGGAGACCAGCCTGAAACTGCGCTTGCCAATGTTCAGCTTGATATCCACACGCTGATTAAATTCGTCGGCATCAGGTACATAAGCTGGAGCCAAATCCGGATTGAGCGCGCAGCGCCCGACCACATAGGCAAAGAACAAGATTGCCATTAGCGCACCGGGCACGATCCCGGCAATGAGCAGTTTAGCAACCGATTGTTCCGCCAGGCTGGCCAACAAAACGGCCAGCGCCGACGGCGGAATGAGCATGGCAATTCCGCCCACCGCCATAATCGGACCCATGGCGATCGACGGATGATAACCGCGCTTGATCATGTCGGGCAAAAGCACCGAGCCTAGCGTGGCGGTATTGGCGATGGTTGAACCGGATAGCGACGAAAATATCGTCCCGCCAATGATCGAAACCACCGATAGGCGTCCCGGAACCCGGGATATCATCCGATCAATGGCACCGATGGCGCGAAACGCCACGCCGGTTTGCAATAGGATTTCGCCCATCAGCAAAAACAGCGCGATCGGTGTCAGCGTAAATTTGATGGCATTGTGGAATTCGATCGGCATGAACAATAAGCCGATGTCACCGCCGATGAAAAGATAGGTGCCGACGATGTTGGCGGCAAAAAAAGCGAAGGCCACCGGCATGCCTAAAAACATGATGAGACAAACGGTGCCAAGCAGGAGAGTAAAGGCTGTGTACCATTCCATGATACGCCCCTAAATCCCGGCCGTGCTACGTCCGCCGGCCACCAACTCACGGGCCCGGCGAATGCGGAATACAAATTCAATGGCCAGCAACAAGAACGAAAATGCAAAGACCGCCATCATGATCCAATTGGCGATCCGCAGGTCTTTGTCCGGCAGCGTGCCGTCTTCGTATTCAGACATCATCGCCCGGTAGCCGTAATAACAAAGCAGCAGGCACAAACCGACGCCGGCGACGTCGACGAACTGCTCCAATCGGGCCGCCATGCGTTGTGGCAGTGCCGTTACGATCACATCGACGCGTACATGAGCGCCCTGCTGCAGAACCCAAGGTGCGCCGATAAATATGCCGACATAGAGTGAATATTCGACAGCTTCATAGAGCCACCAAATACCGCCCCAGTTCATTTTGATGATGAGCAAATTAAGTGGAATGAGGACCGCGACGATCCCGATGGATGCAGCCACCAGTGCGGCCAATAAAAATAACAGCCGATTAAAACCGGCCTCAAAATAGTCGATGACGTTGCGCATGGACAGTCGATAAACCAATAAAAAGGAATGGCAGCACGTAGCCGCCATTCCTGATGATCCTTACGAAGATTTACTTGGCGAAGAGCGCCTTAAGTTTGGCTCCGGCATCCGGCGAACGTTCCAACACTTCCGCCCAACCGGCTTCACGTGCGGCGGCTTCCCACTTGTCCCGGTCAGCCCCTTCCAAGGTAATCGTCTCCATGCCTTCCGAGGCCATCCAGGCTTTCTGTTTTTTCAAACCCTTGCTGAGGTATTCGCTGCCAGGTTCTGAGCGCGCCTCAAACTCAAGACCGATGGTTTGCAGCATTTCCTGCTGCGCCTTGTCTAGGGAGTTCCACTTTTTCAAATTGATCAAAGTGTGCAAGGTGGAGTTATAAAAGCCCGGTTCTACCCGATACTTTGTCACCTTTACCCATGCCGGTACCCAGCCTAATGCCGGCCAGCCGTAACCTTGGACGGTTCCGTTTTCCATATAGGTATAGATCTGGGCGGTATTTGACTGCTGAACGGTGGCACCCAACGACGTGAAGAATGCCGTATAAACCGGCGAAACACGCAAATGCATGCCCTTGAGATCCGGGCCTGTGATCGGCTTATTGAGCCACAGATGGAATGGTCCAAAATCGTGATGACGGGCCAGGTAGAACATGCCCTTCTTGTTAAACAGCGATTGCATCATGTCGAGGCCGCCGTTCTTACGCAGCTCCGAATAGGGCTTTTCAGCAAACCGCATAACCGGTGCTTCCGGCAGCACATTGCCAAAATAGGCTTCCGTACAGCCGACCATGTCATAAGCGCCCTTGGCCATTTTCTGGGTCAATGTAAACGGGCTGCCAATCGCTGGCGCGCCGCCGACCATTTTGATTTGCACGACGCCTTTGCCGCGCTTGTTAATTTCGTCAACCAAGGCCTGATAGGGCTTTGTGACCGGGTGGCCTATCGGAAAGCAACTGGCCGCATTCAAGGTCACTTCCGCTGACATTGCCGGTGCACTAACGGTGGCCGACAGGGCCAACGCGGCAGCAGCGCTCATGAAATATCCGAGTGATTTGGTCATCTCTGTTTCCCCAATACTGGTACGTTTGTCATTCTTTTCAGGCCCGACTGCCTGTGTATCTACATTTATCTGACATTCCCGCAGCGGCGTCAAATCCGCTCTATCCTTACATTTTGTAAAGAATGCAGTTGGTTAACCGGGTAAATTGGGTTGCGACGCAGGCAATGTTACAATTTTTGCGCTGGTTCTTTAGATAGACTTGTCGGCAAAGAAGAATTGGCTCTGCAAATTGCAACGAACGCGCGCGCATCGGCTGGCAAACGCCTGAATTTGCTAGATCCGAATGTTTCCGGCATCGGCCCAACCTGAGACGAACCGCCGCAAATTGTGTGCACAGAGACCAAATTGGAGGTGACTATTTAGTCGTGAAAAACGCCCCGAAACTTAGACCAGTTGTGAAAGCGCTCGAATTTCTACAATAACCTAAGTTGTCCATGGGCTATCGAATAACCTGAATTGTATCTTCGCCACCTGCCGCCCATAATAGGCGGATCAGGCGTCTTTCCTTCGTACCAGTCGGACTAGTTGTTTCACATGGCAGACCCCGTATTCGTCCTTGGCGCAGCCCGATCGGGCACCTCGGCTGTCAGCCAGGCCTTGTTAAAAACCCGCTACACCGGGTTTAACGAGGGCCACATTATTGGTTTGCTCACCACCATTAATGATCAAATCAGTAGTTATTTCGAGCGCTATAAGAACGTTCCTGATTCGAAGGTTATATTAGTCAAAAATACGTCGAAATCCGAAGTTATTTTTGAATATAATCAAGCATTCAAGAAAATATTCGAGAATTTACACGACAATTACGAGTACATTTTGGATAAAACACCAACGATAATTGGTTTGTCTGCTATTCCACATTTGCTGGATATTTGGCCGGATGCGAAGATTATTTATTGCCAAAGAAGAGGCCTGGAGGTCGTTCGATCCGCACTCATCAAATGGCCCAACGCCGGTATCGAAAATAGAGGGCCAGCTTGGGCTGATATGGTTGAAATGTGGCAAAACAAAATGGCCGATTTGGCCGGCAATTTTCTGATGATCGAGCACATTGAGCTTACATATAGTCCAGACAAGGTCTCACGGGCTTTGCAGGAATTTCTAAATCTGGAGCCGGAAGAAGGCGCCATCCTTTCAGCTGAGTTTGCGGACCGGCGATTTGAGGTGACGTCAGAAACCTATCACCCGGTTGACGAAGCTGATTTGCCCTGGAGCCCGGAAGACCGGGAAATATTTGATCAGATCTGTGCAAAATCCATGTTAGCCGGCGGCTATAGCTATGATCCCGGATACTTTTTGCCCGGCCCTCGGCGTGATGAGATCATGGACCTGATCGGTTTGCCAAGGTCGACGAAAATTTCCACTGAGATGTCAAACAAACCGTAACACAACAATTGACCGACGTTAAAACCAACCCTAGCCATCCGACACTGGATCAAACTTGAGCCGCTATGAAATCGATCGCAACAACACTTCTATTTTGCCTTGTTAGCTTGATCGGCTGGTTTCTGCGGCGTGTTGGATGGGATCCGTTGCGCATCAAAGATCAGCGGCATCGTGATACCTACTGGAAGGCCCGAGGCAATGTATCCCATCCCGATGCGACACGGCATCCCTAGATGAAAGTATTGCCTGCTAATGCCAAACCACACACAGGATTGACAACGTGACGCGCATCCTTGGTTTGTCAGCTTTCTACCATGATAGCGCGGCGGCAATCATTGAAGACGGCCGAATTATCGCCGCTGCACAGGAAGAACGTTTTAGCCGCGTCAAACATGATGCCGGGTTTCCCTCTGCCGCGGTGTCTTATTGTTTAGATGAGGCCGGCTGCGACCTGGACGAAGTCGATGTGGTGGCGTTTTACGAAGTCCCGCACCTGAAGTTTCGCCGGCTGCTGCAAACTTTCATGGCCTATGCACCACAAGGGTACACGGCCTTTTCCGAGGCCATACCCCTGTGGCTTGGCGGTAAAATCAATCAAAAAGCAATCATCCGCCGGGAGTTGGTAAAACTTGATCGCGGTGATGCTCCAACCTCCTCACCTTTATTTTTTGAACATCATCAAAGTCATGCAGCCAGTGCGTTCTATCCTTCTCCGTTCGACGAAGCGATCGTCCTGACCATGGACGGGGTCGGTGAACACACCACCACCTCCATAGCCATTGGCCGAGGTAGCGAGTTAGAGATCGATAGGGAAATCCATTTCCCTCATTCGCTTGGCCTACTTTATGCGGCGTTCACTTCCTACCTGGGCTTTAAGGTCAATTCCGGCGAATACAAAGTCATGGGATTGGCGCCCTATGGCGAGCCGAAATTCGCCAACGCTATATTTGAACACGTCATCGATGTGAAACCTGACGGAAGTTTTTGGTTGAACATGGCGTATTTCGACTACTGCGTCGGCAGGCGCATGACATCGGAAAAAATGCATAACCTGCTCGGTGGACCGCCGCGACAACCGGAAAGGCCGCTGACGCAACACCATATGGACATTGCGGCTTCGATCCAGGTAGTGACCGAGGAAATTGTCATCAGGCTGACACGGGCCGCGCGCACCGAGTATAGCATTTCCAATCTCTGCCTTGCCGGTGGGGTAGCTTTAAATTGCGTATCCAACGGCAAAGTGCTTCGGGATGGCCGGTTCGATAATATTTGGATTCAGCCGGCGGCCGGAGATGCCGGCGGCGCTCTGGGTGCGGCCTATTGTGCGCATTATCAACATTTGAAAGCCGAAAGGCATGTTAGTGGCAGCCGCGACGCTATGCAGGGCGCCTATCTGGGGCCTTCTTATTCAGACACAGAAATCGCCGATCGATTGACTGCCTGCGGCGCTCAATTCGAGGTACTCGAAACGGTCGAAGCGACGATATATCAGGCTGTCGATGCACTGCTAAAGGGTAACGCTGTAGGCTGGTTTCAAGGTCGCATGGAGTACGGTCCACGGGCACTCGGAAATCGCTCCATCCTCGGCGATCCGCGCTCGGCGACGATGCAGAAGACATTGAATTTGCGGATCAAATACCGTGAGTCTTTTCGCCCATTCGCCCCATCGGTTCGCCGCGAAGATGTCGCCCAATGGTTCGAACTGGACCAAGATAGTCCTTATATGCTGCTGGTTGCTGATGTCGCCCGCGACAAGCACATCGCCATGACGGCGCCGGAAGAGGATTTATTCGGGATCGATAAACTCAATATTCCCCGCTCTTCGGTCCCGGCGGTTACCCACGTGGACTATTCCGCCCGGGTTCAAACGGTCCACGAGGATACAAATCCGCTCTATCATCGGCTGCTGACGGAATTTGGAAAACGAACCGGATGCCCGGTATTGGTCAATACAAGCTTCAATGTCCGCGGCGAACCAATTGTGTGTACGCCTGAAGATGCCTTTCATTGTTTTATGGGGACGGACATGGAAACGCTGGTCATTGGCAATTGTGTTTTACAAAAGAGTGACCAGAACCCAGAACTAAGTACCAATTACGCCGACCAATTCGAGCTGGACTGATTATTATCGAGCCGTCATTAGCAAATTAATGGCCGTGTCGTGCTTCGTCATAAATCAGCCGACCCCCTCAGGAAATACGATATTTCCGGCAGGAGCGGCTTGGAAACCGGCCTAAAGACCTGGCACATGATATTCTGGATGGAAGCTCGCGGCGCCAATGTCACAATCATTGATGTCGATTTAGGTGCTGAATCTAATGTCACTCTAAAATCACATGAATACCGATTTTGACACCTCAAGATCTTGAGCGCATCATCGTTCGCGGCAATACACATCTACGGCCTGCTCAAAAGGCGAATATGTGGTCCAAAACAAGGTCCGTGTCATGACACACATACGCGATCTGCCATTGACAATCGCTATTGTGGCTATCATTGCGATTTCCATCCCGGCCCCTGTCATTGCACAGGATGAATCATCCAGCAAGATAGATGGAATATTCTATTTAACCGAGAACGGCTGTGGCACCGATCCGTCAGCGACCTGCGTGTTTAATGCCCAATTGCAGGGCGGGGCAGCAAAAGTGCTGTATGAAAACATGAAGTCGGCGCCCAAACCTGATGCCTGCGTTGACGGACTGGTGAAATCCGACGATGACAAGATGATCTGTTACAAATCCGACATCGATCATTACCAGTGTTTTTTCGGCTACGATTTTGCTAAGAAGCAAATCGTCCGCGCGGATTTTTCGTGCTGACATCCAGGTGATTGACGGCCAGGGATTTCATGTGGTTCATGGCAATCCGGCGGCGGGCAGCTTTCGTCTCAGCCTTATTCTTTCTAAATAATCCGTGGTGCTCTAAGATAGCGGTGCACCGAAGCAAACCGACCTTATTTTGGTCGTTGATACGATGAACGAGATGACCCAGGATCTGAAAAAATTGGCCGGCCATGCCGGCGACCCGTGGCGGTCGGACACACCTTACTATGCTGCCAATGAGCAGTATATGGATGCACAATGGAATATGATTGAAAGCTTCTTTGACGAAACCGCCAAGGAAACCGAAGCGCAGATAGATTATAAGCACACCGTCGATCTCGCGACCGGTCATGGCCGCAATTGTATGAAACTAAAAGATCACGCCGAGGCGCTTTATCTGCTCGATTATCAGGCCGGCAACATTGAGATTTGCCAGAAGCGTTACGCCGATGAGACCAACTTTCAGTTCGCCGTAACCAATGGCTACGATTTTCAACCGATTCCCGATGATTGGGCGACTTTTGTTTATTGTTTCGACGCCATGGTGCATTTTGACAGCGACGTCGTACGCGCCTATCTGAGTGATCTGTCTCGGGTTCTTCAACCCTGCGGATTGGGATTTTTTCATCACTCCAACTACACCGAACCCGGCAACTGGTATGACCATCCCCATTCGCGCAATTTCATGTCAGCGGAACTTTTCCGGCATTATGCTGAAAAGGAAGGGTTGGAAGTGGTACACCAGAAAATACTGGATTGGGGAGAATCGAAAGACCTCGATTGCTTCTCAATGGTTCGGCATCCAGAATAACATCTCCATCCAATGAATAATTTTTCAAATCGGACGTAATTTCGACCATGGCAGATCCTGTATTCGTAGTAGGCAATGCACGTTCCGGCACGTCGGCGGTGAGCGCGGCTATTCGCAAAACACGGTATTCAGGATTTAACGAAGGTCACCTGTCTGGATTGCTCCCGAAGTTATTTAAGCAAGTTGATGAGCATTGGTCGAGATTTGACGAAAACACACCGCGCGTCGTTCTTATGTCAAACCTACCGAAATCCGAATTTACAGATGGAATTCAGGATCTGTACAAAGAAATATTCCTGAAACACAATAATAATTCTGAATTCATCATAGATAAGACACCAGATTACTACGGTATTGCTGCAATTCCCTTTCTATTGGACATATGGCCGGATGCAAAATTCATTTACTGCCAAAGACGACCGCTTGAGGTTATTTTATCGAGTAGAAAAAAGTGGCCAGGGATACCTTTAAAAAATTCCTGTCGGATATGGAAACATTCGGTCGTTACCTGGCATGAGATCGTGGAAAAATTAGACCGGAACTATCTGGAGATCGAACAAATCGAAATCGTTCTGGACCCAGATGGCATATCGCAGAAATTGACAGACCTGCTTGAATTGTCCCCTGAGGAGACCGCACTCCTTGCAGACGATTTAGGACAAAGACAGCACCAAGTCACCTCGTCTTCTTATAATCCTGTGACAGCGGATGATATGGGATTTGATGCCGAAGAATGGGCAACATTCAATGAAGTTTGTGGTGATATATTCGAGCGCCGTGGCTATAGCTATGACGCCGGCTATTTCATCGATGCCGGTCGGCGAGAACAAGTATTAAAGGGATTTGACTTGCCGCCGGATACGAAGTTGATTGCGTCCGCTCCGTTGTCGGCAGATGCTGACTGAGCAAACCAATGGGCATTACTTACCCATAAATGTATAGTCGAAACGCCGGCATCTAAGCCGGTTCTGCAATTGGCGCTAACTAGAGCAAATGTTGTTGGATAAAGATCCCATACTTGTTATTGGCATGAGCCATGTGGAGGCTCTTGTCAGGGTGGTTTCGGATGCTGAACACAATTAGTGGCACTTCACAATCCAAATTTTTGCTCATTGATTTCATCAAATAACATGTTGGCAATTCTTACACCTGATGTAGATTTATGATTATGTCGAATAGGAAAACCTGCTACCTGCACATTGGTACACCAAAAACTGGGACAACTAGCCTTCAAAAAGCATTATTTGGAGCAAGAGAAATGTTGGCCGAGAACAACTACTTTTATCCAGGCTGGGGACAAAATCATACCTTTCTGGCTGTATGCGCCGTCGAAGACATACAGCGTTGGCCGTTTCCAATTAGGAGACGTATGGACAACCTAAAAAGTGGTCGAGAATTCAGACAAAAATGCCTCGATTACCTTTCTAATTCCCTTGTCGAAACCGACCACGAAACCGTCATTTTCTCGTCTGAATCCCTGAGTTTTCTATCGACGACGGAATGCCAGACACTCTATGATCTTCTAACACCATTTTTCTCAAAAATAGTTGTTGTATGTTATGTGCGTCACCCGCTGAGCTATGCCAACAGCCACGCCCAGCAAGCGATCAAAGGTGGCATGCGAACACTTCGCGAGTTAAACGAAGCTGCCATTATTTTTCACCATAGTATTTATGAGAAATCTTACTACAAAGTGTTCGGAAAAGACTCCATTATTGCACGCGAATTCGAAAATAACGCGCTACTTAACGGTGATATCATTGATGATTTCTGTTCGGTAGTCGGCATCCCTTCCAGTGTTTCTACATGTATTAGCCGGGTGCGCGTCAACGAAAGTCTATCTATGGAAGGTGCATTAATCAGCGACGCAATTAGTGAAATTGCGCCTCGGTATATCGATGGAAAATGGAATAACGAACGGTCGATGAATTTAAGTGGAATTCTAACCGAAATTTCAGGCGGTCGATTTTCTACATCAGCAATTACTCATTATCATATCGCCGATAAAATCGAAAAAGAGGCTGAATACATAAGAGCAAAATTTGGACTTTCCCTCACGCCGCCAAAGCCTGAAAAGGTGCAATCTAACCCTATGTGGGGACCGAATACATTGCGGGACATCGGTTTACTATTTAATAAAATGGGAAACAGAATCGAGAAATTAAAATTTGATAATTCCATTCTTTCAATCCGACTATTGCTGTCCGACAACAAACCGAACATCGCCCTTGCTCAATTAGAACAAGTATTTGATAAGATTCCACTATCTCCAGAGTACTTTCTTTTGAAAGCTTCGATTTATGAAAAAATGGGTAGCGAGGATAAAGAAATCGCGGCCTTAAGGAGCGGAATTGAGAAATTCCCCGACAGTAAGAAAATAAGAAACTCGTTATAAACGTGAAGCAATTGGCAAAGGATGAGTGAGTTACTCACAAACAGAACCCCAATGTCAAATATGAGGTTAGCAATGGGGATGTTTTTGAAATCAATAGAATTACTTGAAAATACTTTGATAATGATCTTACTTTACTTTATTTGCGATAGATATTCAGATTAGCATTATTGTTGAAGACAACGACAATGCTCCAAAGTATATTCATTGATATCTCGCCGCGGCAGTTGGCAAACTACCGTCGAAGCCCAAATTAAATATCGTTGGATTAGTCCAGTTAGCCTAAAAATGGGCAATAGTTTATCCAAAAGAAACGCTAGATCTTCCTATCCTGGAAGCGGCATGGAGACACGTAATATGGGAAACTATCAAAGTTTTGAGGGTGACGACGGCGTAAGCAAGTCAGAGCAAAAGCTTCGCGCAATACAACTTCCCGAAGATCTCACTGGCATGTCGGTTTTGGATATCGGCTGCAATGAGGGCTTTTTTTGCAAAGCTGCGTTAGAGCGCCGTGCCACCCGAGTTGTTGGTATCGATAAGACTGAAAAGCTCATTGATTCAGCGCGCCAGCGCGTGCCTGGGGCCGAATTTCGAACATGCTCATGGTGGGATCTACCAGCGGAAAAGTTTGATGTAATTCTTTTTCTGTCCGCGATTCACTATGAGCCTGAACAGAAGAAGCTACTGAATTTCTTATCGCATCGCCTCAATCCTGCTGGATTACTTGTATTAGAAGGCGGTATAGCGATGGACTGGGGAAGGGATGATTGGCGGTTAGTACAGCGCCATGATGCGCCAATGCGGTTCCCCAGTATTTCCGTCCTAACAGATCAACTCCTATCGAGTTACGCTGTTCGCGCTGTTGGGCGGTCTGTTCAACAACTGGGCGATCCAATGAAAAGATTCGTTCTGCATTGCAAGCTCAAACAGCCAACAATCATGGTTATTGGTGGGCAACCGAATTCCGGAAAATCGATATTTGCCCGCCAATTTGCAGCGCACGGCGTTCGCACTATACATACAGATCCGATCATCGGATCACTAAAAAATAATCCATATGGATTTAAGGGCGAATTGGTCAATTTTGTAAAAGAAAATATGACCGGCTCATCGGTAAAACAGATAACTGACAAAATAATTAAGAAAGAAAAAGAAGAATTACTTGTACCTTTTTTGCTAAGATATCTTTCTAAAGACGATGACATTACTGTTATCGAAGGTTATGTATTTGCTTATGAAAGTGCTCGGAATAAATTTCGAAAGGCAGCAATAAAAATGGGGTTCAGGGTAATATTCGCCGACATGGCATCTGAGTAATCGGCCGATTATTGGCGCAATACAAAGTAATGGTGCTGTCAGAAAATGTACTGCCGCTCGTCGTTCGCCAACGAAGGAACGGCTATCACAGATCTGAGCAATTCCACTCCACAACCGCTTAGTCGTAACCAAACGTCGCCAGTTCGTCGCTCATTTCCTGTTTGAAAATATCTTTGATCTCAGGGGACATCAGCCTCTTCCAGCGGCCGATCGAATCCTGCGGTGACCGCGAAGTTCCATGGGCGTCCAATTTGGTAGAGGACTGCATAATGGCGGCCATATCGAACTCGACGTCAAGAAACGTCTCCAACCGACGAACTTCTGATTCGGTATCCAACACGATATCTTCATAGCGAAGATGAATGTTTCTATTGTTCTGCTCGTGGTCCAGAAGCTCCCTCATGGTCCGTCTGTTTCTTTTCACAAGTAAACGAGCAAATTCCTGGTCGGATTTGTTCTCCTGCTTTCCAAGATCGCGGTTTCCTCGCTTAGCATTGAATTGTTGGAGGGAAACAAATTGGTCACGCGGATCTCGGATCAAAAACAAATTCTTTGTATGCATGGCTGAATTGAGCAACGGCCGCATGTTCTGTGGCACCTTCTCGGCATAATAGGTTGCATTGGGAAATTTATCGGATTGCCTTTCTACAATATGTTTGCTGTAGCCTTCCCACAAACCACTGAATAGGCGTAATTGTGCCTCAGATCCCTCGAAAAAATCGCCGTCCTCGAGGCTGTGAGGTTAGGGTCCGAAATATCTCATTTCACCACGAAAGATTTCGTCCGGGGACCAACCCGCAGGTTTGACACCATCTACGGCAAATTGGGCCAACCGCATGAGATAAGCCAAATCTCGATCTTCGTAGGGATACCGTCGCTGAAACGCTATCCGGCGCGAAGAGGCAAGAATGTGCATTATAAGCGTCGACCCGCAGCGCGCCCGGGAAATCAACAATATGGGTGTAATCATAGTGACTTCACGCTTTCGGAATGCAAACAAGGTCTAAGGGTAGCATTCAATCGGCTTGTATTCCTATGGGTGGATCAAGGACTGGCCAGGCAAGCAGAACTCAAACTGAAGTTAGTCAGGCAATTCCCCTTCCATTTCACCGTTCAAAGGCCGACCGCCGGATAAGGCAATTCCCCGCGAAAACCCCTACCCCAACAATTCCCGGTACATCTCCATATGTGCCCCAAACCGTTCTTTGTTGAGCGCTTTGACATCGGTCGGTTCGAATTCCACTTGCAGTCTTCCAGATACGATTTGCGTAATCTTGGCGGCCAAATCGAACTCCGATCCGACCTTAAAATGCGCCCCGGTCACACCTGGGGTCACCTTCTCAAACATGCCGGCAATATCGGAGCACAAGATCGGCGTACCGGCGATCTTTGACTCTTCGATGACGATCGGGCCGACTTCCCACCAGATTGACGGGATGATCAGCCAGTCGACCCCGCGCATCAGTGCAATGGTGTTTTCATTCAAATAGGATCCCAGCAAGGAAACCACGTCGTCGTTGGCATCCAACAGGTCTTTGATGATCTTTTGAAATCCGTCAGCTTCGTCGTCCAAATTGGCGCCGAATATGAGAACTTCCATACTGTCGCGAATATCAGGTTCCAGATTTTCCACCGCCCGCAGCAAAAGGTCGACGCCTTTATATGGATTGATCCGGCCGAAGAATCCAAAGCGGGTTTTGTCGCCACCAAAGGACGGCGACTGTTGATCCGCCACCGGTTCCAATGTCTCGAAGGACGGCGACTGGATATAACCAATTGTTGAGAATTTTTCGGCCTCCAATCCCCAGGCTGTATAGCGTTCCTTAACGAACGGGCTCGGCGCCAGGAAACGGCTTACTTTGGCGAATTGCGTTTGCAGGTATTCTTTTCGCAGGAAGAACTTGCCTGACGAAATCGTCGGAAAACACCTGGCGCATTCGGCCGCCGATGCTTCGTAGCACAGCTGTAGTTCCGTGGTGATCATCTGGCCGTCATTGCAGCAAACCGGTACATATTCATTGAACGTCAGAACGGAGGGAACCTGGAGCTCATCGGTGACATAGTCAAACAGATCAGCGCCGATATGCAGGAAATGACCGAAATGGACGATATCTGGTTTAATCCGGCCAAAGATTTCCCGTGCATCGCGCATCAACTGCGTATTGTCGGCGCTGCTCAGCATGAAATAGTCCATCGGCGGGGTACGCCACAAGATCTCATCGGGACGCCCGTGATAGGCGCTGATCCTGCCGTCATGGCCGATGCGCGATTCATCCACCCGGGCGATAAAGGTCGCTTCGATTCCCGGTTCAGCTTTGAGTTTCTGAAATAGCGAATAGGCAGCCCGATCAGCGCCGCCGAATTCATATTCAGGATGACCGATGGAAACGATCGCAATGCGCATGGTTATCGCCGATCTCCGTACGTCGGTGTTATTAAAAGTGCGCTATGCAAGATAACGTCTTGTAGCTGATTGAGGTCATTACCAGACCATTCGAATACATCATCTGCTTCGCATGGCATCGGTGAGGGCTAGTCCAATGCATCATCGTAGACCTCCATATGCCGGGCACTGCGGACTTTGTTTTGCGCTTTGACGTCCGTTGGTGTGATCGTCATGTCATCTCGATGTTCCATGAGCTGCCGCATTGCGCGTACCAAGTCCACCGGAGACTGTGCCAGGAAGTGCAATCCGTCCAGGCCCGGTTTGACCTTTTCGGCCATGCCGCCAATGTCGGAACAAATCACCGGTACACCGGCGGCCTTCGCTTCCTCAATGACAACCGGGGCGTTTTCCCACCAAACGGACGGGATCACGACGCAATCGACGGTGCGCATAAGATCGACGATTTGGTCATTCTTATAGGCGCCGCGATGGGTGACGATACCGCTGAGTTCGTCGCAGGAGTTTTTGAAATACTCTTGGAATTCCGCCGCCTGCATGGAAACATTGGCGCCATGGATGCTAATCCGAAACGGGCAATCTTTCTGTTTCGAAGCCAATTTAGCTGCCTCAAGCAGCACATGAATTCCCTTTTCAGGTGAAATCTGACCGAAAAACCCGACATGAAACCGAGACCGTAGATTTTTTGGGCCCTTGGCTTTGACGGCGTCGACAGATTCAAGATAGGGCGGCAGCATATTTTCGATGACTGAAATACGCGATGCGTCTAGCCCCCACTCCACATATCTTTGTTTCAAGAAATGGCTGGGGGAGATAAATTTCTTAACCCGCGATATCGCCGATTGGATATGTTCTTTTCTGGCAAAAAAGTGCCCAGGTTTCCCCCGCTCAAGGCAAACCGGACAATCGGCAAAGGATTCCGCGTAACATAGGCGGCCATTGGTTTTTTGCATGTGACCTTTATTGGCGCAGATCATCAGATACTCATGCAGCGTCATGACCGTCGGAATGTTCAATTCATCAGCTGCCAACTGGACAAAATCCAGACCGATATGGGCGTAGTGTTGCACATGGAGAACGTCGGGCTGAAGAAAATCAAGCAGCTTCTTCGCCGGCGAAATTAGGTTCTCGCTGTCCATGGAAATGAGCCGAAAGAAATCCATCTGCGGTGGCGACCACAAGATTTCATCATCGGTATTACGGAATTTAGCAAACCAGCCATCATGCCCGAGGATGCTCGGATCACATCGTGCGACGAAAAACGGTTTCACATCATCGCGCTCTTTTAGCGCTTCAAATAATGTATAAGCGGCAAGCTCCGCCCCACCAGCCCGATGCTCCGGGTGGCCGTGAGCAACGATGGCGATTTTCTTAGTCATCTTGATAGGCCGCTGAAAGTGCTTCCATTTCCTTGCCCCAGCGGCGGTTTAGTAACCCGCAATTCAGGTAGGTCAGCGCCAATCTGACATTTCCGGCTCCCACCTGACGAATGGATTGCCGCTCCAGATGGTAGATACCCGATGCCGTTACCAGTCCGATTTTCTTGCCGCGCTCATGGACGCGCATGCAAAGATCACCGTCTTCAAAATCACCTATTAGATATTCCGGATCAAAAATATTCTCTCCGTCAAACTCCGACCGACGCAGCAACATCAAGGCGCCGGTAACCGCCGCAATTTCCTTGAATTTCGGTTCGCCCCAAGTTGCCGGCAGCCCCTTGCCGGGGTGGGCGGTGACCCATTTTTGACGAAATATCGATGATTGTTCAAACACCATGCCCTCGTGCTGGATGGTACCGTCTTCAAACATCAGGCTAAACCCGACGATACCCACATCGTCCTGTTTTTCCAAAATATCGACGCCATATTGTATCGGGCTAAAATCCCGGCAATGGATATCGGAATTCATAAACAATAGGTACTTGCCGCGGGCCCTTGCGACCCCGACATTGTTGGCCTGTGCAAAGCCGGCGTTTGATTTTAGGGCGACAAATCGCGTCGGTTGCCGCAAGCGATCACGGCGTGAATCCAGCAATCGCCGCATTTTCTCGACCAATCCCGGGTCGTCGCAAACGATGATCCATTCAACATTGGCCGGCGCTCTTGATTGCGCCTCGATGTGATCAAAAAGGAAAAAATCTTCCCGGTAGAACGGAATGATGATCGATATTTCCGGTTCACTATCGCCTTCAGGCGGCAGATACCAATCATCAATTTCAACGATCGGCGGTGCCGGCTCGCCGCGCTCTATCATCCTTGAGATTGGCGCCAGGTCACTATCACTGGGCAACCCACGCATGCTGATTTCTTCCAGCACATCAAGGATGCAAGAACCAATCGGTACCGTTGCCGATACATCCAAAACGATCGACAGTTCACATCGCTGATCATTATAGGCGACGACGCGAATTTGACTGCGCGACTTCAAATGACTATCGACGAGCACAAAGCCGTGCACGTCATCGCGCTCTGACATGCCTTTGTCGCGGAAATGTTGGCTCACATCTGGGCGCTCAAACGCGTAACCGCGTTCAACCGTCTGCATGTCGGAAAAATTCGGATTACAGATAGCGAAATTGAGCCGGCTGGAATTGCGCGCCCAGCCTCGCAAAAGGATTCCACCCTCCGTCACTGGTACATTGCGCTCAATCCAAATATTAGTAGAAGCACTTACGCCAGATTTTCGTATTTGCTTGAGTATATGCCGCGTTTCAGATTTATTTTTATTTGAAAATTGTAGGTAATTTACGATAGAAGCGACATACAAAATCAATGTATCTCGGAATACTTCCAGTGCCGATATTAACTTGTTCATGAATTGCTACATGATTGATGGGGGATGTTGGCAACACGCCGATATCTATCAGAAATTGCCGCGGCGAATTCGAGAATCAACTGATTATCCATAAGCGCGGATGCTACGGTTATTTTCATACCATTGCAATTTCCGCCAATACCTCTCGCCGAGATTTGATCACGGGCGGCGGTTGTGAGCCAGGACAGGGATTTTGCAGGGTTTGGTTGTTTGGCGGGCGGTATTTGGACGGTAATATTCACCGGTCTGGTTGGCTCCTAAGTAGCCCGGCCCATGAGAGCTCCAATCGGTAAACGTATCAAATCTACGGATATGAGATTTCAATACCAGAATTATCGAGATTGAAATGATTGGTGGGTGAGTGGGGGCTCGAACCCCAGACCCGCTGATTAAGAGTCAGGAAATTTCACGTAACAACGCCAAACATAGTCTATCAACAAATCAGGAATAAGTATCTAATTTTATTGATATTATTATCGATGACCGGTAATGTTAATATCATTAAATAACAGCCTATACCATCGTTTTTTGTTTACCCCTGCGTTACCCGAATGGCAAATTATCGAACTAAGATACTCACCGACAGGGCGATCAAAACGCTCAAACCCGGTGATACGCGGCAGGAAATCCCGGACGGCGGATTACCAGGGTTGTACTTGGTTCTACAGACAAGTGGCTCCAAATCCTTCGCCTGCAGATACCGTTCGCCTGTTGATGGCAAGCCCAAGAAAAACACCCTTGGCAAATACCCGGCGCTAAGCCTCGCCGATGCGCGGAAAGCAGCCCGCAGCGCAATGTTGGCCGTCTCGGAAGGCCGCGATCCTGGTTCTGAAAAAATCGCCGCAAGAATTGCCTCAAAAACACAGTCCGATTTGGTCGGCGTTTTGCTGGACGAGTTTATCGAACGACATATTCGACGGAACGTAAAACTATCAACTCAGGTCGAATTTGAACGCATCATCAACAGAGATATCCGGCCTTTGTGGGGATCTCGCAAGGTGACGACCATTACACGGCGTGACGTCAACGATTTGCTGGACCGAGTTGTCGAAAGAGGTGCAAACACTCTGGCAAATCGCTTGCTCGCTTTGGTTCGTAAATTTTTCAATTGGATGATCTCACGCGGAGTGATCGAGGCATCACCGGTTGTTGGGGTAAAGCCCCCCTCCCCCGAGCGTTCACGTGATCGCATTTTATCGGACGATGAGATTCGTTGGCTCTGGGCTGCAACCAATGACAAGAGCGCAATGAACACAGCCGTCCGACTTTTGCTGCTCACAGGTCAACGCCGTGGCGAGGTATCTGGCATGACATGGGCCGAGTTGGATTTGCCAAACGCAATTTGGACTATTTCGGCACAAAACACGAAAAACGGCCTTACTCATACCGTCCCGTTATCTCCTATATTATTATCCATTCTGGAATCAGTGCTACACACCGCCAATTCCGAACTTGTCATGACATCGACGGGTAAAACGCCGGTTTCAGGTTGGTCGAAATACAAGAGCCGCCTCGATGCGAAAATGCTTGCCATCGCGAAACTGGAGGCTGAAGAGGCTGATGCCGATGCGGACCGGATTTCGATCCCGCCCTGGCGGCTGCACGATTTACGGCGTACATGCGCAAGCGGAATGGCACGTCTAGGACAGCCGGTACATGCTGTTGAAGCGTTGCTCAACCACAAGAGCGGCGTAGTGAGCGGAATTGCCGCCGTCTATATTCGCCACGACTTTCATGAGGAAAAGTGCAAAGCCATGCGCACATGGGACGCTTATATCGATGCTTTAGTCACCGGCGTTCCACATGATGTTTTCCATCCGGGGTCAATAAAATGAAATCAGCTACACAAGACTGGGATGCAGCAGTGCGAAATAATGTCGAAAGGATCAAAATAATAGTAAGTGAGCTGCAGGAACGTCTTGGCCCGGACTTAGGGATTGGTGCCGATCTCAAAGGTGAAGAGCAGCGTAGTACGCACATCAAAGCAATAGGAATTGATGTTCAAGATGCACTCCTACAAATGGATAGTAAGCTGGTTGCCCTTTTCTCACAACAGGATAGCATGCCGCCGCGAGTTGATACCTCCGAGTTGGACCGACTTCAAGCCTCATTGAAGGGTGTGATGTTTGCTCTAAAAAATGGCGCGGAAGATGCGCTTATCCAGCCGGGGGAAAATCGTGAAGCGACGGACAATTTTCGAATAATCGATGGGCAAGAGTTTCACGTAAAATCCGTAGTAACTCGGTTTACGAGGGAACTTGATTCCATGCATTCGCTGACAGTTGATGCCATTACCAAAATCGAAAAACGTGTAAAACCCGGACGCCCAATAGATTGGAGAAAACGCCAAATTATCGGCGCGATAGCAGACTTCTATTGCAGGTTTGCTTGGGATTCTAGGAAAAAGCGAATCCCTCCACCTTCAGCGGGGCGGACCAACAAATTCTCTAAATTCGCACATGAAATATATAAATTGTATATGCCAGGCGCGCCAACCGATCCTGATTTGTCTCGACATATAAGAGCCGTACTGAAAAGCCGGCCGAAGACGTGGCAAGCGAGCGCCGCCTCCAGCCAACCTGAAAAGCCAAAGACATAAACGCTGCCAGCTTTTACACCTCCCGGGTCGGACTAATTCTGCCAACCACATGGTCGAACATTTCGCCGACATTCTCATTCTTATCGCCAGCACCCGACCACATCTTTCGGATTTTAACCGCGATCGATTCACGTGGACGAAACGTCTAAATTTGGTGGGGTTTCGTACCTATTCTCCACAAGAACCATGTGCAACATGAATCGCCAGAGTGAACAACGAAAGCAATCACGATGGCAAATCCACCGAAATTTCTCCCTGCACCACAGGTTTTGACACGATACGGCATCTCGGGGATGACCCTCTATCGTTGGCTAAACGACAGCAAATTGGGTTTTCCCAAGCCCATTTATGTTCAGCGTAGGCGGTACTTCCAGGAATCCAAATTGGCGGCTTGGGAACGCACCCGAGCTGCACAATCAAACTGATAAGCGTTAGTTGTGGATCAAAAAGCGAATGAACTGCCAGCGCAAAGCAACCTATCCAGTACAAAATAAAAGTTTTGCTACCGCAACAGTAGCGAGCCGATCAGAGTGGCATTTGTGGCTATGAGATATTCCCCGCAAAATGGCCCTCAGGACAAGGTTCGGGGAACTCCAATCGAGTACGCAGCCTGCCATCACGAACCGACAGTTACACTTGATGGAAGCACGGCGGTTCGATCGCATCAACTGCCGCCGTCGAAGGTAAATCGAATTGCAGATCTCGCCGTCATTCGGCCGACGAAAGCCGATTGACATGCAATCTTTGATGAACTTGAAACAATGGGTTTGCTATCGCCTGGAACCACAGCCGGGCAAAGATAAGATGACCAAAATTCCATATGATCCGGGGACCGGCTGGGCAGCGTCAACGGTCGATCCGAACACATGGCAAACATACGATGTGGCGTTTAATGCATGGCAGGCCGGTCATTATAGCGGGATCGGTTTTGTGTTCACTGAAAACGATCCCTATTTTTTCTTCGATCTAGATGGTTGCGTTGATCTTGAAACCGGAGCGATGGAACCGGAGGCGTCAGGATTAATGCACGCATTTCCGGGTGCCGCCTGGGAATACAGTCAATCAGGTGAAGGTATCCACATAGTCGGTCGATGTGATGTTGCCGCGTTGGGTAACAGACGCAATCGGTGGAATGGTTGGCTTGAATTTTATACCAGTCAACGATTTATGGCGTTGGGTAGAAACGGTATTAATGGATGGAATGATCCAGCCGGTATTGATTTAGACTGGACGCCTCAACTGCAATTAGTGGTTCCGGTTCGCGAAGCCGATAATCCCAATGAACAAATTTCAGGCGATGGTCCGCGCAAGGATTGGAACGGACCTAGCGACGATGACGAACTGATCGAACGCATGATGAAATCATCACCGATCAAGGCGTTGACTGGGCAAGTTCGATTTAAGGATTTGTGGGAAGCCGACGCACAAATATTAGGTTCTGAATATCCCGATGCGGTTAGACATTTTGATCATTCGGCGGCTGATCTTGGATTAATGAACCATCTATCGTTTTGGACGGGTTGCGATTGGGATCGCATGATCAGATTGTTCGGCATGTCCAAACTTGCCGACCGGGATAAGTGGCGCAAGCGAGTTTATTATCGCAACCACACAACACGGCGAGCGATTAAAGGTCGAAAGGATGTTTACAACGGTTCGGCAATGGATCGCCGCAAACGTCAGATTAAAGAAGCGCAAGAGATTGGCGACGAAGAAATTGACAAAGAAAAACAATTCGCGCCGATTTTATCGCTTGATGAAATGTTGGATCGGTTTTGGTTAATCCTGCAAGGTTCAAAAGATGGCGTTGGTGTCATTGATAAAGAAATAAACAAACCAATATCATTAACCGCCGCTCGCACATATTATGCCGCGTCAATGGAATTAGTGCCATCCGGTAAAATCGACAAGGAAACCGGTCAAGAAATTATGAAACCGGTTCCGGCTATCGATCTTTGGGTTAAATCACCGTTGCGCAAATCCGTCGACGTGGCCGCTTGGAACCCGGCAGCCGGATTGATCACACAAGCGCCGGAACATTTAGGGCTGGCTTTCAATATGTGGTCCGGTCTCTTGGAACCGAAATTCAGCGAATATTTTCTCGATCCGTCTCACTTAGATGAGCGCGAACAATTTTTGCAAATTTGGCACAACCATCTTGCTTATTTGGTGCCGGAGCCAGACGAACGAAAACGGTTCGAGCAATGGTTAGGGCACATCTTACAACATCCTGGCAGATTGCCTCAAACCGCATATTTGATGTGGACAGATCAAACCGGTATCGGGCGCAATTGGCTTTCTGCCGTCCTGGCACGGGTTCTAAGGGGTTATGGGGCTATCGGTGTTAAGATCAACGTCGCGGTTGATGACAAGAGCTTTAACGGGCGTCTATCGCGCAAACTGATTGCCACAGTTGATGAGGCGAAGTCAGGGATGGCCGATGGTGCGCGGTTTCAACGTGCGGAAACTTTGAAATCAAACATCAACGAAGAATTCCGGGAAATCAAAAACAAATATGGCCTGGAATGGACAGAACATAATTGTATGCGTTGGTTGTTTTTTTCCAATCATGCAGATGCACTGCCGTTTGATCGCACCGACCGACGCATCATTGTTATTGAAAATCCAAACGTTCGACAGTCGCAGGAATATTATAAACAAATTTATGACGCGCTCGAAAATGTCGGTTTTATCAGTGCGATATTTGCGCATTTGATAGATTTATCGTTAGAGGGATTTGAAGCCGGATCACATGCGCCGATGAACCGGGCGAAGGAAACTTCACTCGGCGAGATGGAAAGTCCTATTACAAAGGCACTGCGGGAATTTTGTTCGGACGTTCCAAACGATCAGATTTATACAGTTACTGCGATTAAGCAAATTTTGAATAATGAATATGGAATTACAAATATTGAAAGTCTAAATCCAAGGGTGATAGGGACAACATTAAAAGAAGCAGGTATTTTGACTTTCCCCAAACCTATAAGAATGATTGGTAAATTACATTATCCGACTTTAGTAAATTCTAGAGAATTATCAATTTCGCAATTTTATGATTATCAGAACAAAAATTATAAAATTGATGCGGCGAAACAAATTCGGGAAATTATAGAAAGTTTCTCTGGTAACCCGCATTTTTCGAATTAAGGGTTTTGAAAATTATGGGGCTTCTCTGGTAACCTTTTTCACAATTTTGGAATGGCTGATTTCTGCGAATTCGTTTGAAAAGGTTACCAGAGGTTACCAAAGATAGAAAAAGGCTGGATTTGTTTTTTTCTTACTTTTCTTGATCCTGCATATGTTCAAACTTTGGTAACCTCTGGTGACCTTTTAATTATAGAAAATATGAAATTGCGGAGAACCGCGTATTGTTCGCCGGTTTTTTCAGTAAGAGCATCGTTATCACTCTACGCAACCCGCCCCAATTTTGCCATCGCCCCCAAACCCACCCGACCAACCAGATTTCCACTCTTGGTACTAAACGACTACCGGCTTTTGCCGGTAGGATATCCGATGTGGCCTTCCAGGTAGTGAAGTAGGTCTCTTCCGTGATGGCGCCATTGGTGGTCGAGAAGTACCCCTTGCCCCAAAAATCCTTTCCTCCAGCAGCGTTTCTTTAAGACGGGGAACTCTCTTTGATTGAGAAACGACGAACGTCCCTTCATCTTACGCGTGAGATCGCTCACCGACAGCTTCGGCGGGATCGATACGAACATGTGCACGTGATCACTGGAAAGGACGCCCTCGATGATGTCGACTCCGTTTTCAGCACAAACACGCCGCAGGATCTCCCGAACCTTGCTGCTATGTACGACACGTTCAACGTCCAAAGCTACATGATCTCCCGCGACTCGCTCCGCCAATTTCGGGGTGAGGCGATGATCACAAGGCAGATGGATTCGACAGCCACAAAGGTGTTCGATTGCCCCCTATCTCTGAGTCCGCTGCCATTACCATTACAACACCAAGTCAACAGAATATGCGCAGTTCAATCGCTCTCCAGTGTCAATTCCGCCACACCAAACCCGGTGCGGCCGTATCCGTTACCGCTATAAAAAAGATAGCTTTTACGGGCGATGTTGATGACCGCGGGATAACAGGTCGCCTCGCCATCCCAATCGCTGGTGCCACCGGCTAATAAATCGCGGGTTACTCGTTTGCCCGGCATCCCGTCCGGTGCAATTTGCGAAACGCCAATTGTGTACTGGGCCCGGCGAATAGAATAAAGCATGAAGTTTCGACCGCCCAAATCAGCTAGCCACGGCCTTGAGAGTCCGTACTCCCCGGGTTCCAAACCGATGACCTTCCGACCTGTAGGCATCCATTCCCGACCATTAGAAGATGTGGCACATGTGAGGATGTGTTGCATGTCTTCTTGTCGTTCAGTTGCCGCCTTACTAGAGCCGTAATACATCAACCAATTCAGATCGGTGCGCCTGACATATGGATAGCTCAATGTGTAGGCATCAAAGCGATTGCGATCGAGTATAGGTCCGATGGAAAATCGTTCGAACGACGTGCCGAGCAGATTGGTGCTTATTGCAAGCCCGATAGAGTTGCGAAATGAACCGTCTCCGACCGTATTCCATCCCATATAGTAAAGCCACAGCCGTCCGTCGATCGGCACGATGTGGCCAAGGGATATGCCACGGTCGTCGAATGTACCTGGTTGGCCGTGAATGAGCACCGGTCGATCACAGACTTGGATGACCGAGCGTGGATCTTGAGATTTGACATCGATCCAGCCCACCGCGCCCCGATTGGCGTCGTCTCGTGAGACAAAGAAGACACGGATAGTGTCGGCGTCGAGTTCAATTGGAGTAGCATAACTTGCGTGCGATGCCATCCAATCCGGCCCGTCGTCAGATGAGAGAACGCGGCCCAGCGCGGTAGCTCGCAACATCATGGATTTGAAATTAACTCTGAGACCGTAGCCAAGAAGATTACAGTAAGCACAGTGACTATCCTGCTTTCAACGCGAATTTCCGACCGCCGGTGAACTTTGATCAGCCTGTCACTCATGAGTAACGTGTGTTTCATCCTACCAAGGGTTGACGATCAATTTGGTTGGCAAATCTCTGCGAGGCTTTGTCCGATCCATCGTAGGGTAATCGGTGTTGAGACACAATCAAGCACGGACTGCAAGCGCAGTAGCGATGCATTGGTCTGGTTGAAGAGCGAGCATTCAAGAAAAACTAGCAGCATCTTGACAGTCCGTTGGCCCTTGTAGGGCTGGCCATGAAAATGCCCTTCGGGTCCGGATTTTGGCTGACAGGAAGTGGATTCTGGTTCAAAATTTGGACTTGTAATCGGCGGATTTCCGGTACGGTAGTCGATCGAATTGCAATTGGAAGAAAACGAATCAAAGTTTGGAGGATTCATCGCTGACAAATCTACACCACTATGCAGAAATTGAAGCCGTGTGCGGCGCGTGTCTGGGAACCCGCGCGCGGATGTTGCCATTGCCGCATTCGAGGCAATCGATGATCAGCGATGGGCGGTCTTGTTCGGTCCCGCTGGCCAAACGGACATGCACCTCTTGTGGTTGTGTCACTCTGCATTCACAGCTAGGCACCGCGCAGGTGCGTAACTTTTACAATGCTGATTACGACCTTGGCGTTGTCACAAACCTATATGACAAACACCGTGCTCGGGCTTATTCCGACAAAATTGCATCGATCATTGGACCACGCCAACCTGAACGTGTGTTCGAGGTTGGATGTGGCAGCGGTCTGGTGCTCGCGGAGCTCGCCGAAACCTGGCCGTCATGTCATTTGGGGGGAATTGAGCCGTCACCCGCCTTGGCGAATCTTCGGAGTGAAGGCCGCATCGAGATCAGACAGGGGTTTGCAGAGGCAATGACTAGCGACGGTCGCGGCTACGACTTAATATATTCTATCAACGTGATTGAGCATGCGGCGGAACCAGTGGCGTTTCTGCAGGCCATGGCTCGGCTACTTGCGCCGGGCGGCAACATTATCGTGATCTGCCCGCAATCCCACCGGCCCAATACCGAATTGCTGTTTCTTGACCACATCCATTCGTTCACCAGTTTGGCTATGGACCACATCGCCGCAAGAGCAGGACTGAAATGCATTGTTCAAGATCTCGAACCGGAAAACCTGGGTCCGTTCCAAGTTTTCGTTTTTTCACGTACTCCCTCGAATTCGGACTCATCGTTTGACGAGTGCTTATCGCCCGACGCAATTCACACCCTACATGCTGCACGGACTGATTATTTCAAACATTGGGCCAAGCTGGATCGAAAATTGTTGGCGAGAATAGAGGGCTGCAAAACACTGGCGGCATTCGGGGCAGGTGAAGCCGCACAACTCCTACGTACCTACGCACCCAGATGCTGGGCTCGCATCAATCAAGTCATTGTCGATGAAATGGATAAGGCACGCGATGTTTCCAAGCCGGTAATTTCTTACGATACATTTTCCCCGGCAACCGTCGATGCAACACTCCTAGCAGTTCGGCCGGCAAGCCAGGACATTTTGTCTAGTCGACTTGTGAAAGATTGTCATTCAACGATACGTTGGGATGACATTGTTGCCGAGTAGGCAATTTGGATAGATAGCAGGAGCGCATCGATATGAGCGAAAGTGTTGCAGTTCCACGTTATGGCGTCAAAGAGCAGGTTCCAGTCGGTGACACAATAGATCGTGCAGCTGAATCACTGAACTTACTGGGCTACGCCTTTGTTGACGGCGGTTACTCTGACAAAGAGCTGGACCAATTCGCAGAGCATTTCGATTTGGCACACGCCAGCGCCATCGAAAAACACGGCGGATTGGAGCGATTAAAAGAGATTGACGAGCACAATACGATTCGTGCGTTGCTTGCCGTCGACCGGCTCTTTCTTGACCTGGCTTGCAATGCGAATGTCCTGGATTTGTGCGACCGGATTTTGGGTGACTATTACATCCTCAATCAGCAAAATGGGATCATCAATCCTCCAAATCGGTCACGATACAATCAGGGCCTTTATCATCGCGACCTCCCCTATCAGCACTTTGTGCTGACACGGCCCATAGCAATCAATGCCTTGTTCTGTATTGATGAGTTTACTCTGGAGAACGGTGCAACAAAGGTCGTGCCCGGATCGCACAAGCAGGAAGCGTTCCCGTCGGACTTATCGGTAACCGCTCTAGAGCAGGTCGCGACAGCTCCGCGAGGATCGTTTATCGTACTCGACTGCATGACCTACCATTCAGGGGGTATCAACCAGTCAACTCGGCCACGCCGTGCGGTCAATAACGTCTACAGCTTGCCCATTGTAAAACAGCAGATCAATCTGCCATCCGTGCTTGACGAAAGCTATGCAGGCAATCTCAAAGTGGCAAGATTGTTGAATTTCGGCAACTCACCGGCGCGTAGCGTCGAGGACTACTATGACTACCGGCGTCAAAAAATTGCGGACTCCGAGCAAACGAATGCGTAAACTGAAAGACGATGCTCGCTCAGGGTATTGAGAAATCTAGATCGTGTGCTCATTTGGTACTCGGGCGCTGGGAAGTATCGCAAAGGCCACTACTTGAGAAAACAGGTAACAATGACATCTCAAGCCGCCTTCCGCGACCGTCGGTCATGAAACTGATCTTGCACATTGGTACACACAAGACCGGATCAACCGCGCTTCAGCGCTTCTTGCATATCAACGACGAGGCTTTGAAAGCGCACGGATGTCTGTATCCCACGACCTATCGAAACGGCAAATGGCACGATCAGATATTCGAAGATTGTAAACCGAACATGATAAAAGTGTTGAAACAGGAGTTTAGAGGGTTTGAAACCGCTGTGATCTCATATGAAGGGGCCTATACTGCCGAGACTCATACGATAGAACAGTTGAAGCGGTTGTCTGATAACATTGAAATTCAGGTATTCTTCCGAAATCAGGTTGACTGGTTCAACTCTTCCTTCAATCAACAGTTCAAGGCGCACAGGCAGCCCATTAAGAACATATGCACGTTTGATTATCGGCGCGCCGAGATTGTTCGGATATTTGACCTCAACTTTCACTTGTTGAGATGGGAGCGTTTCTTTGACAGATCCCAGATCAAAGTCATTCCTTATGATACGAAGTCCTCTCCCTACGACCGGTTGCTTGCCAGTCTTGGCATTTCTATGGTCGCTCGGCAGAAACTGAATTATCCGGCTGACAATCCCAACAAGGCGGCCGATCTTAGCAGCTTAAGAATCCTTTACTTGGTCAAGAAAAATATCGGTAACGACAATCCCGAACGACTGCTCAAGGCAATGACTGTCGCGCATCGGCGCCTTAGCAAGAATTGGATCGATACACGGGACAGTCCGCCACCCATGCTTCTTGATGCCCAAGACGTAGAGAACATCAAAAACATTTTTCAGAGCGCTAATCGGGCTCTATTTAGCCGATACGGACTGCCGGTATCGACATTCTCGGCCCCCAGCCAGGTGTATGGCCCATCGATTGCTGAGCAGCTTTTCAAACCGACATTAGAAGAAATCGAAATTGCCGATGCCATATTGGCAACCGTCGGCCCGATGGATGTATGATTATCCGCTGCCGCGGTTGAGCCACATGGTAGATGCTGGATAAGATCATTCGGAGAATAATCACTGTGATGTCTGATCAACCAAATTTACAAGCAAATCCGAATGGGGACGTAGCGACCTATCGGTTGCGTATCTTTGGGATGCAACGCTCTGGGAACCATGCCATAATTTCCTGGTTGCGGCGAAATATGGGGTTGGACAACGGGGTGTTCTTCAATCAGTGCCAGCCCGGAGATCCGCTGCAAAGCTTCCTAAGCATTGAGATTGGAGCAAATCAACGCAAAACGAGACAACAATTCGAAGGGCAGATATGTAATCTACGTGAGACGGTGCACAAATTTTCGAATATTGTTGTTTCATATGAAAACGAACACCTTTCAATAAGCTTGGGGCGTCCAATTTTTACTTGGCTCCGACCCGAAAAAACGAATTGGCAAACCGTTTCTATTCATCGTAGCTTTGCAAGCTGGCTTGCGTCATTCTACAAGCTTCATGTATTAATTGGAACGCCCGCGTCTCGAAACAACAGATCCGCTACTTTCGTTGGGCCATACTTGTTGCTTTACAAAGACCAGCTCCAAAGGTCCAAACTGAACGATGTAGTATCGATCGATTACGACCGGTGGCTTACTGATCAAACTTATCGCAGCGAGCAGCTTGCAGCGCTTGGGATCCCTGTTTGCGACAACAGCATCGGCACCCGCGCAAACTACGGTCCGGGTTCTTCTTTTGACGGGCTAGTTCCGGACATCAATGTGGAGAACCAGCTCAAGCGATGGGTGTCACTCACCGACGATGTTGGGTTTCGCACGCTGTTTGGTCTTGCGTCATGTGATGACGAGTTACGTGCATGTGTTAAAGAAAAATATCCAGACGACGCCGCGTTAATGGATCACGTGCACTCGGGTGAAGATCTCCGAGATTTATTGTACCAAGGCACAGAGAATCTGTAGGCTTCGCAACCGTAGTGATGGTGGCGCTAGCTCGCACGACTTGCCGGCGCAGCACGGCTAGGGGGCCAGCCAAAACAAGCTAGACACCTTCTGCAATCGGACAACCGTTCTCTGGTTGGATTATTTGTTATTTGTTTCAGGTCGTTCAGCGGGTTTCATGCTTCTGTTCGTGGTTACCGCCCTGAGGCTGGTCAAACGGAAAATAGATAAAAGCACTCACCAAGAGATAAACCCACCAAATCGAAAGATAGAAAGCGCCAAAAAGGGTTAAACTTACCAAAACTCCCCACAAGTGGCCGTTAATAGAGGTACTCAGCCTATCCGGGTGGAAATTGAAATTTTTGCCACACCTCGTCAAGTAGTCCTTTCTGATCGTAGTGCGCACTGTCAATAATCCCGTCTCCTTGCATTTTCACCCAACGATTACTAATTCCCGCAATTTTTCGGGATTTAAAATAATTTTCTTTTAGGACTGAAAAGCTTAGTGGGGTGAAGTTAATTGCATTTCTTTTTTCGGTAATCGCTTCAGTAATAACAATCGGTCCAGTGGCAATGGTTACGTAGTAATTGTGAATTCCACTGGATAAATTAAAATATATTTTCTTCAAACAATGGAGAATAAAATTCGAACGCGGCGGAGAGGCAATAATTCCGTTAATAAAGTGTGCGTTTTCGGGATTATTTTTAAATTGAGGGAGGTCATCCCTACGAACCAGAACCAAATTTTCTTTCATGCTGATAATGTCACTTAGTGGCTTGTAGAATTCCATTGACATATCAAAATATATCCCTCCAAATTTGTATAACAAAATTAGACGCGCAATGTCAGAGCGTGATGCAGGGATTCGATTGCGCTCATATAGATCAATGAATTGCGAAAATTCATTTCGAATAATTTTTTTGACGTCATCGTCATCTGAAAAAATTAATTCAAAACCAGAATGAGACTTCATCGTCATAGTTATGCATTTATTAAAATCTGCAGGCATAGCAATTTTGTCATGCCAAAATAAAATAATATTTTTTGGAATTTCCATTAAGTTCCATCCATGATTCCGGCACAAATAGGAAGTAGCGCCTGTCCCGTGAATCCCAGTTGTTCAAGTCTGGAAGCGCCGTCCACGCCATTTTACCAGGGTCATACTAACCGGCGCCACTTTGCGGAGTGTATTTAACGCACAGTTACCTCTGATCGAATGTTCATGTCGGAACGGCGTTGCTGATGTTCGGCGTGAGTTTCCGTGTTTACCGCATCGGACCACGGAACACGTTTGTAACAAAAGGCCCGATCACCGAGCCCCCTAATCAGATTGATGCGTACGCGATAAACTGCCTGAGCGACGTCACCAAGTACCGCTTTGGCCTGTTCGACCTGGGTCAACACGTCCTTATCTGAACTAAACAAATAGCGGATTGGCGCTTCACTGCGGAATTGCTCCAGCGGCAGCAACCTATCTGACATTTGCCAAGCATCGATATCATACTCGTATTCAACGATTTTTGTTGGCTCGAGACTATCAAAACACACGATTTTATCGATCGAAAATTGAAGTGCCTGGGTGACTTCAGTCATTTCTGCGTTCGTTAATATGGCGCTATAGTGGCCGGAAATGATGCCATCAAGATAGCGGTGAAAATCATCAACCAATGCGGCGCTCGAAACTAATTTTGGTAGCGTAAGAACATTCCTGTCAGACGCATTGGCTACATCGTCAACGGTAAATTCCAACTTAAGCTGGTCTTCGAAAATTAACTCGTCTTCCACAGCGGCCATGTGATCACGCATGAGTTCACCAAAAAGCGGCGTCCAGTTTTCATCATCGCGCGTCACAAAATCGGCGAGAGTCGCATAGTCTAGACCAACGCACTCAAGCCCGCGGGCGAATTCGGTGAACATCTCACGACCGAGAATCAGGCACAAAATTTGAAATAATCTAACGCGGAGATAATCGGCAAATGGCATGGCGTTTGTCGAAATAACGACCTCTTCATACTCCAGACTATTGAGGCCTTCACTGCTGCATATATAGCGCGGAATAATTCGGAAAGCCGTCTTTATCCCATAATTTGATCTGTAAATACGGTCACTATTTTCAGCGCCATGAAGCATTATATATGGATAAAGAATGGCCTGCTGACCGTCTCTGACCGTCTTTATAACGCCATCGACAAAACTGCGATAACTCTCGCCTGGAAGCCCATATATGAGTTCACAGAATGTATCTATTTCTCGTTTCTCGCACTCGATGCGGAGAGCGTCATATTGTTCCACAGGGATATTTTTACGTCTAATATTCTGCAAAACATCGTGATTGAGTGTTTGTTTCGACATAGACATAGATGAAATAGCCTTCAATGTTTCGGCTACTTTAATAACGCGGTCATTGGTATTCTTTGCAAAATAAATATATACGTGCTTGGGCGTATCGTACAATTCAGAACATTGCTGTAAATCACCGGCTATCTCTACATCACGTGGGAGAATACCAAAGTTGCCATCGGCGATATAGACAAAGCCTGAGTTGTTCTTTGTCCTTTCGATCGCGTAGCGGATTTCCGCCTTGACCGTTTCCAGTGGAAATCGGTTTACCTTGGACTGTGTTGCTTGCCCCCAACAACAGAAGGTGCATGAATAGGGACAACCTCGATTGGTCTCAAAAATCGGCGCAAGTTGTGCATCGTCAAGGAAAGGGTCCATGAGGCCTGTAAGATACGGCGACGGCACCGTTGACAAATCGAGACGGTCAACATGATTGTTTGGGTTATGAATAACCTCTCCGGTTTTTCGGTCTAGTTGAAAAAAAGTAGAAGGCAGCTCTTTATAGGGAAATTCATTTACCGCGCCGTACTCTTCGAGCAACTGGATGAATTTGTTAAAGCTCCATTCGCCTTCGCCGGTAATAAATAAATCAACGTCGGGTCTTGCTAAAAAGAACTTTTCTACCCAATCGAGATCATCTGCCTCAAAATTAGGCCCACCCAGAACAGAAATTAAATTTGGTGATGCCTGTTTGGCGCTACGCAGAACCGCGATATCCAAATTTGCATTCCAATCGTAATAGCTCAGGGCGATCACATTCGGGGGGCTGTCTTTGCACCGCCTGACCATCTTCAATGGGTCTTTGAAAATTTCAATCGAAACTTCAGGCGAATGTTTCTGTAGATAGGCGGCGATATAACCGACGTTGAGTGGTACCGGTTGGTTTACATCCCATTCGTGCAGATAACAAAGATCCCCAAGGAAAATTCGGTGGTTGGAATTCACAGAGAGCCTCGCATAGACCAATTAATATTGATGATTGCATCGAATGTTGACTTGACGATAATTACCTTGCGTTTTTTCAGCTGTCGAGGCAATGAGTTTGGCGCAAGATTAGGATGGATCGGTTTATCGGCGCACGGGGCTGTGTCATTGGTTCTACGGTGCATATTTCTTTCAGGCACCTGCCAATCCCGCTGACATCAATTTGGTTGGTTGGCGAGTAATCATTGTTTGAGGTTTTCTCGATGAATGCCAGATATCGACCAAGCAGGATGATACCCTTCAATAGACCGACACTTACTGGACACGAAAACCAACTTTTAGCTGAATTAATAAGCGGCAATCAAACCGGACCGGAAGGCGATTTCACGCAGCAGTGCCAAGATTGGTTGACGGACCGATTTCGAGTTCCACTCGCGTTGCCAACGGGGTCATGCACAGCCGCACTTGAAATGTCCGCCATCCTGTTAGATCTGAAGCCGGGGGACGAATTGATACTGCCATCCTTTACCTACCCATCAAGTGCGACGGCCTTTGCTCGCGCTGGTGTAAAATTGGTGTTCGTAGATATTGAGCCGGCAACTATGAACATCGATCCCGAGATGATCGCAGCGGCAATTACAGAGCGTACTAAGGCGGTTTTAGTAATTCACTACGCCGGAACTTCTTGTGACATTGATAGAATTCTGCAAATCACGGAAAAGTACAATCTTGCACTCATTGAAGACGCCGCGCCGGCGTTCTTATCAAAACATATGGGCCGGTATTGCGGTGCATTGGGAACGCTTGGCTGTTTCAGTTTTCACGAGTCCAAATCGATACAATGTGGCCAGGGAGGCGCCATATTGGTTAACAACCCAGATTTGGTCACGCGAGCAGAAATAATACTAGAGAAAGGAACGGATCGGCGTCGATTTTTAAATGGAGAGGTGGATCGATACTCCTGGCAAGATTTGGGCTCCTCCTACTCCCTCGAAAACATCCGAAGTGCATATCTGTGGGGTCAACTACAGCACAGCGATGCCGTTGTGCGAGAACTAGTCAAACTGTGGCATGCCTACCACAAACATCTATCCACTCTAGAATCCCGCGGCCTGATTACATTGCCAAAGATTCCCGAATATGCTGAACCCAATGGGCATATTTTCTGGATGAAGGCAAATGACGCGCATGAACGAACAAAGCTAATTGCGCATCTGAAAAACTGCGGAGTTCAAGCTGTTTTTCACTATGTCCCTCTCCACTCCAGTCCAGCGGGCAAACGTTACGGCCGGTTCGAAGGGCAGGATAATTATACTAGCCGCGAGGCCGCCCGGTTGGTCCGGTTGCCATTGTTTTATGGATTTTCTGAAGTAGATTATGTTGTAGAGAGCATCTACAGCTACTTTAATTCTATATAAGTGGCAGCAAAGAGCCTCGGAGGTTAGGTAGTTCATTATGAAACTTTCGATTGTTATGACTCTTTATAATTCAGCACCCTATATCGAGCAGCTCTATGAGCGCACCGTCGCAGCGACACAGTCTATCGGCGACGTCAGTTACGAGATTGTCCTTGTCAATGATCACAGTCCCGACGAGAGCTTAGCGATAGCAAAGCAATTGGCGGTCAATCACCCAAATCTCATTATCATTGATCTTGCGAGAAACTTTGGACAAGCCAACGCATTGATGGTTGGAATGGCTCATGCGAGCGGTGATTACGTATTTATTCTTGATAGCGACCTTGAAGAGCAGCCTGAGTGGCTTGCGTTGTTTTTTGCCCAATTGGACACAAAGGCCTGTGATGTCGTCTATGGCGTGAATACACATCCAAAGGACAATATAGGACGCGCCATCTCTCGGGTGCTGTTTTACAAATTGCTTAATTTTCTTGCTGAGACTGAATTTCCGAAGAATATTTGTACCGCACGGCTCATGACACGACAATATGTCGATGCGTTGATGCAATTTCAGGAACGCGAGTTATTTCTGGGCGGCCTATTGCACGTAACCGGCTTTTCTCAACTGCCTGTCGAGGTTAAAAAAATAGGGTCAAGCCCAACGAACTACTCGATTTCGCAATTATTGACTATGGCAGTCAACGCGATAACGGCATTTACAACCCGCCCTTTGTCTATCATAGCAGTTGCTGGTATTGGCTTGTCGATTGTCGCAGTGCTGTACACTGGATGGATAATGTACAAGGCACTTGTCTACCGTTCTGTTCTCGAGGGATGGACGTCAGTCATGGCCGGGATATTGCTGATCGGGGGAATGACGCTGTTTTTCAATGGTGTCATGGCCATTTATATTGCTAAAATTTTTCTAGAGGTGAAACAACGTCCGCGCACGATCATTAGGGAAATCCATCGTAGCCAGTCAGGAGCGCACGGCGGCAAACACACGGACGCCGAAACGGATAGTAAAAATTTGAATGCGTGAGCCAGCCTATCTCAAGATTGTTTCGCACTATGAGGATTGCCTCAAACGCCATCACGACGGTGCATTGGCTGTTGATTGGAAATCCGAACGCGATGCAAATATTCGATACGATGTAATGTTGGGTGTCGTGCGAAATGGCGACCCAAGAGCGACGTTGCTAGACTTTGGTTGCGGCTTAGCCGCTCTTAAGTCGCACATGGAAAATCGCGGTATGTCGGCATTGCAATATACAGGGCTAGACATCTCTCAAAAGTTTGCATGCAGCGCCCGCGCGCTACATCCTGATACCGAGTTTTTATGCTACGACGTACTGGAATCGCATATGAGATTACCCAGCTTTGATTATGTCATCATGAACGGCGTGTTTACCCGCCGCCATGACATGTCAGCAAATGACATGGAAAGCTATTTGCACCGACTGCTTGGCGTCGTCTTTGAAGCCTGTGGCGTGGGATTGGCGTTCAATGTCATGTCGAAAGCGGTTGATTGGGAATGTAAATGCCTTTTCCATCCAGATCCCGGTAGGCTGATTGACTTCATCAGCCGCAAACTCACGCGGCACTTCATCGTGCGTAACGACTATGGCCTGTATGAAACAACATATTATCTCTATCGCGAGCCGTGTAGCGATGAGGCAATCAAGGCAACAACATAGTGGGTCAGAAACCTTTGATCATTTTCGGTGCCGGAGAACTTGCCGAGGTGGCCGCCTACTACTTCGACAATGACTCTTGTCGCCGGATCGAAGCGTTCACGATCGACGGGAACCAAATTTCGGAGACGGTTTTTTTGGATCGGCCCGTGGAGGCGTTTGAAACTATTGCTGAAACGTATCCGCCTGAGATTTACGATCTCTTTGTCGCTGTCGGCTATTCTCGCGTCAACGCCCTGCGCATGGAAAAGTGCGAGCTAGCTCGTACCAAGGGCTACGAACTCGTGAGCTACGTATCGCCCAATGCCTATGTTGCAAACAACGTGGATATTGGGTGGAACTGTCTTGTTCTTGAGGACAACACAATACAGCCGTTTGTGCATATCGGAAACGGCGTGACGCTTTGGAGCGGCAATCATATAGGTCATCATGCTCAGATTGGCGACTATGCCTTCATTAGCTCACACGTCGTCATCTCCGGTGGTGTAAAAGTCGGGGAGCAAACTTTCATCGGCGTGAATGCGACGACCACGGATCATATTGCGATCGGTGCACGTTGTGTAATCGGAGCCGGCTCATTAATAGCAAAGGACGTGCCCGATGAATGCGTGATCGTGGCCAAACCAGCTAAACTCTCGACAGTGCCAAGTCACCGGCTAAGACATTTCTAAGGTTTGGCGTTGTGAATTCGGTATGTTGGTATTCGGCCTGACACCTGTTGGTCGAGCGGTCCGACTATTTTACCAACTCGAACAAGAAAACCTACCCGATAGTTCAAACTGGCTCGGTTAAATACAATTTGAGGTATAAATGTCTACGCCCGATAATGGCAAAGTCATCGCGATCCTGCAGTCGAATTACATTCCGTGGAAAGGTTACTTCGATATTATTGCAGCAGTTGATGAGTTCGTGATATTTGACGAAGCACAATATACCCGTCGCGACTGGCGCAATAGGAATAAAATAGTGCTTGACGGCAAACTCAAATGGCTGACGATTCCTGTTGCCAGCAAGGGCGCATTCCATGATTCCGTAACCGCCGTGGAGATCGCCGATGCCGATTGGGCACGCAATCATTGGATGAATATTGCTCATGCATATGCGCGGGCTCCATATTTCAACGTGTACGGTCCGCTGTTCAAAGTTCTCTACGATCGAGCAGCAAAGCTCAAATTCCTGTCGGAGATCAACGAATTGTTCCTTCGCGCGTTGAGCAGCGCGCTAGGTATCGAAGCTCATTTCTTTCGTGCCGAAAGCATTCCGCGTAACACTTCAAATCCGACTAGTCGACTGGTCGAGATCTGTTTGAACCGCGAAGCTCGCGGCTATGTATCGGGACCGGCTGGCAAGTTGTATATTGATCGCGCGCAATTTAAAGAGGCCGGAATTTCTCTCTCCTTTGCCAATTACGGCGGATATCCCGAATACGGCCAGGCACGTAAAACTTTTGAACATGGAGTAAGCGTTGTTGATTTGATTATGAACTGTGGACAGCAGGCCCGCGAACATCTCAAATCATTCCAGGATCGATCGGGCTTTCTCGAAGCCGACTGAGGAGGCCTCGTGTTCCACCAAGTGTCAGGTACCCGTGGTGGCGGAATGGACATTGCTCCCGCTGGAGATGTTGGCAAAAAAGCTAGTCGCGGTACAACGAGGTCATTTTATCTGGCTTCCGCCTTTTCGGTGGAATGGAGCAGTCTTGATGCATGTTCCTCTTTGAGAGTGAAGGCTGGGACGCCGGCCACTTTCAGCCAAAGGCGGAGCAAACCGGATTTCCAAATCGCATAACTGAAATATGCTAGATTGCCTCCCACGACCGATAGGTCTCCGACGCGAGCGTGACGCCATCCCTGCACCAGGGACCAAGGTATCCGAATTAGTATAATTAGTAGGGGATGAAGTTTCTGTGGCTCGCGCGTCGCACGCACCCTTTTCAACAATTTGAGGAACAACCAACGGGGCGGCCGCCAGAGTATCAGCAGATACAACAACACATTGGCGAAGGTTGGTTTCAAACCATGGTAGTTTACGCTGATCTCTTCGACATTCAGTCCATGTTCGATCATCTGTTGCTCGAGAACCGTGTTTGGAATAACCCGCAAGGAAAAGATGTTGAGCTGATAAGGTCGAGCCAACCGATAGAGAAGTTCTAGAGTATCAATTACGTCCTGGCGCGTTTCGACAGGGTTGTCGACAATAATGTCATAGGATGGGTTTACATGATGCCGCGCAAATTTTGAAATCGTGTCAACAGCTTGCTCTACCCGGTCCAGCGGGGTTGGTCGTTTATAAAAATCCAGTATGCGCTGGCTGCCACTTTGTATCCCCATCCGGACACGATACATCCCGGCCCAGGTCAGGAGTTCCAGCTTGTCTTCGCGGACATAATTCGGGATCACACCAAACACGGCAAACGGCAAATTGAGTTCCTGGCGCCAAGCTATCGCAAATTCTTCGATTTCAGCTGTTTTGATGGCCATGAAGCTGTCATCAACAAACAGAACATTTTGGATATGGGCATGGATTGACTTTGCATGCCTAATTTCTTCGACCGCATATTGGGGACTCGGATGGCGCACTCTTGCGTAATTTTTATCGTTTGCGATGAATTTCGAATTGCCGCAAAACGTGCAGTGTAGCGGACAGCCAATCGACCAGACCGTGGTATAGGAAAGGCCGTTCATTCTGAGATAGTCGTGTTTCGTGACCGGGACAAAACCGCGTTCGGGTTTGTAGATGAATTCGTCGGTTCCATATTTGGCAAAGGGTAGCGTCTCCATGTCTTCCGATGTCATGAGCGGCCGAAAAGAATTTCTCCGAATCTCCCCGCCCCTCTTGAACCAAAAGTTTCGAACGCCTTGATAATCCCCTCCTCTGCGAAAAAGGTTATAAAACTCCTCGAACGCAAACTCACCTTCACCCGTACAAATTGCGTCAACATCAGCTGCTATGGCGTCCTCTGGATGTATTATCGGGTGGATTCCACCCCAAACGAGAAAAGGTTGACGAGAAATCTCGCGTACTCGTGAAGCAATTGCCTTCGTTAGTTTCGAATATCCGGTCATACTAGAAAACGCGATGATATCGGCATCAACCAGTCCTCGAGCAATCTCATCAATGTGGTCGGGACCAAATTCAGCGGCACTTCCAAAACCGCGAGTGATGGATTTTAAGGGCGACAATCGTCCGATTTCTGTCGATATATAATGTACGGTGGTGTCCGGGTTTAATCGCTCGATATAGGCAGCAATTTTGCGGAATCCGTAGCACGTGAATCCGTCTTCCAATCCCACCATTTTTATTTTCATCGCGAACTCCCAAATATACCGGCCGCCAGTGCTCTCAGACAACGATAACGGGTTTCAGGATTACCGACAAATGGGCACGCATGATCCAATTCGCCAATCGCTGTTTCCGGCTATTTTTCTGTTAATAGAATGCGACCCTGGTGCAGGTAGTCGTTAGCCTGAATTCCCGGTAGTGTCTCAGTTTGAAAATAAGCTCGGTTGATGCCGGTATCGAATCTGGCTGCGAGTTCCTTTATGCTTAGGGGTAAGCATGAGGAGTATTCATGGCCAAAGGACCAAAAGGCGAGAAGCGGCCTGGTGATGTCATTGGCGCGGCGATCAAGATTGCGAAGATAGCCACCGGTGAGATCGAAGAGGATACAGATGACGACGGCAAAGACCCGGCGGCGAAGGCGCTTGGCGCAAAGGGCGGGAAGGCCCGGGCGGCAAAGTTGACTGCAGAACAACGAGAGAAAATAGCACGCTTGGCTGCAGAAGCGAGATGGCGCAAGAAAGGCGATTAAGCCGCCGCGTCGATCTCTGCCAAATCCATTGTAAAATCGAAGATTATCTGGATCGGCTCATCATCGGTCCGTAGATCGTTGTAGCCTTCAACATCGACTTGCAACTGGCGGCAGTCTCCTACAATTTGTTGCCGACGCTGCTGAAACGACACTTTCATATGGTCGCGGCTTGCCGTTCGCATGTCGTCCCACAGAACAAGTTGCTCGCCATGTCGCCGAACAGTTGCCGGGTGCTTTACTCGTACTCGCCGACCCTTAGCATCTGTTGTGTATTCTTCGCGCATCGCCCGTGAGATATCTTCCGCGCACCGAGCTGTAGCTGCTGACGCAGGAAGTTCCCATAATCCACGCGCTATAGCCCATTCTGCGATCGACTTTGAAGGGGCAGGCCAAAGCTCGCCAGCGAGCCGATACTGTGACACAATGCTCTGCATCTGCTTTACGTATGTGGTCATCGTAACATACCTCCTAGATTGGAATTGTTCTTCCAAAACCATCGGTTAGCGTTGCATCGACTAAATAATTCCGAATGTCGGTTTGGAACTTGCGGAAAAGCTCCCAGCGACCAGTTTTTCTTTGAAGCTGACCTGCGATTATTCCAGGGTGCCTTTGCATTAGCTGAGCAAATCCCAATAGGTTTTTTGTCGAGTACATAGGATCAAGGCGAGCTATAAAATCATCCATTTTCTGTTGCGGAGCACAGAATTCAGCAGCCGCCTCATTCGCCCGTCTCTCTTGTTCGTCCTGATCAAGCGCGCCAGAAAGCGCCTCGGAATCATCTATGATTGGCGACGCCTTACCATCCCCGTTCATCACATGCTCTATTTCATGGCGAATATTGAACCATGCGTTATCTATTCGACCATAGGAAAGCGAGAGGCCGATTACTGGCGCTTTTCCGTTATTTATCCAAAAACAGACACCCTGAATTTCCGATCCCGGAACCGCCTCGACGATCACCAAACGAACGCCTGCTTCCGCTAGAATTCGAGGCACGTGCCGGATTTCCTCTGGCTCAGTCGTTAATGCTACCAAATCGTTTAGTGCATTCAGTAGAGATTTTTTGGAATAATTCGGTACGTCCAACGCTCGCGCTAATTGGCGAACGCGAAACAGCCATGCGAGCTGAATGTCGGTCTTCTCATCACGTTCATTTTTCCTTGCCGCATGGGAGAACTGAATGCCGGCATTGATGTTGGCGATCTCAAAAAAATCCAACACCCGTTTCTCAAGCACCGCGACATTATCAGATGACTCAATCCATCTGCGTTTGACCATTTCGCGCACCGGAAAGCGCTCACGAAGCTTCGCAGCGCGAGATATGTCGTCTGACACAGGCATTGCTTTCGACAATTGGTAGGATGTCTCCAAATTCATCCATAGCTGTGCGCTTGTCCCTAACGCGGCTGCAAGTGCCCGCGCTGTTTCCGGTGAAACACCGCGCTTTCCTGCAATGATCTCATTTACAAGCCGAACCGGTCGCCTGATGATTTCTGCAAACTCGGTCTGGGTCCATCCACGGACCTCCAGTTCGTCTCGCAGGAACTCGCCAGGAGGGAATACTTCGGCAGGAATACGATCTGTCATTTTTCCCTCCATCGTTTCATTTGTGGTAGTCGACAATCTCGATCACTTTCACTTTTTTGCTATCAGCTCGCCCCTCGATCTTGACCACAAGTCGATACTGATCGTTACACCGTAGGGAGCATTGGCCATCTCTGTCGCCTTTCAACTTCTCGAACCGGAGGCCACGCATTGCGTACAAATCGCGTTCATCACTGGCGCTCCGAATAAATTGCATGGCCTTTCGGAATCCTTTGACCACGCCGGCAGGGAATCCTGCGGTCGCTTGAGGGTTGACCTCAAGTTGATTTAGCTCATCGTCGTCGAACTCGACTTCCATAACCAGAATCATATATCGTCATTCTTATTGAAACGTCAATACCATTTTTACACTTAATGGTAAAATGACAATTTTTGCTTGAAGGTAAGCATAATAGTTCATATATAAGGGGTATGAACAAATTGCCCCTTCAGAAGCGTGTTCAAATCCTCAATATGCTGGTTGAAGGATCATCCATGCGGTCAATTTCCCGCGTGATGGATGTGTCCATAAATACCGTGTCAAAGTTTCTGGTCGATGCTGGAGAAGCCTGTGCGGCCTATCACTACGACACCGTGCGCAATGTCCGATCCAAACGGGTGCAGTGCGACGAAATCTGGAGCTTCTGTTGCTCGAAAAAGAAGAACGTTGCCGACGCCAAAGCAGCCTCGATCGGCGCTGTCGATGTCTGGACGTGGACGGCACTTGATCCTGATAGCAAAATGATCCTGTCCTATATGGTTGGTGATCGGGGTGCCGAGACCGCCATGTTCTTTATCGACGATCTCAAAGACCGGTTGGCAAATCGGGTGCAACTGACCACAGACGGCCACAAAGCTTATCTGGACGCCGTTGCGGGCTCGTTCAGCGAGGTTGGAGTTGATTATGCCATGCTGGTTAAAATGTACGGCGATGCGCCTGACCGTGGGCCTGAACGCAAATACAGCCCTTCAGAGTTTAATGGGTCAAAGAAACTCAAGATCGCCGGCAACCCGGATATGAAAATGGTCAGCACATCCCAAGTGGAGCGCCAAAACCTCAATATCCTCATGTCGCTTCGCCGGTTCACGCGGTTGACCAACGCCTTTTCTAAGAAGATCGACAATCACGTTCACGCACTATCGCTTTACTTTGTGCACTACAATTTTTGTCGAATACAAAAGAGCCTGAAAATGTCGCCGGCGATGGCGGCTGGTGTCAGTGATGCGCTTCATGACATGGAATGGATTGTTGGTGTGATAGACGCAAGGGCGCCAAAACCAGGACGGCGCGGGCCATACAACAAACAGAATTCAAACTGAGACACTACCGAATTCCCATCTAACTTGACACGGCCTTTAAAAATAGACGGGCGATAGCTAATCTTATTCGCCACAGCTACATAGCGGACCTCGTCTTCGTATACTCCGTACCGATTGTCGTTGACTGCGCCAAATCTGGTTCGTTGGCACGAATTTTAGAATATATCACTTGCGCTTCTCATCAAGGAGGCGGTTGTCCATAACCGGGCTACGGTCATATATTAACCCGTTACTGGATGCTTAGGAGACTCAGCGTGGGAATATCAGTGGAGGCGGGGCTACTTGCATTTGTACTTGTCGGAATATTTTACGCAGCGCAGGAGAATATCGGATTGCAGCTGTCCGATGAGGGATTTCTCTGGATCGGCGTTTTGAGAACCGTAGATGGGCAAATTCCTATGCGTGATTTCAAATCTTACGATCCGGGGCGCTATTACTGGTCGGCCGCTTTTGTTCCGATATTTGGATCAGGAATTTTGGGTATACGGCGCTCAATTGCGGTTCTCCAATTTCTGGGTCTCTGGTTCGCCATTGACGTCTTGCGTAGCCAGGTGGACAATCTTCTCATCTTGTCTCTGATAGGCATTTTACTCCTGCTTTGGATGCAACCACGGCACAAGCGGTATGATCACATAATCAGCTTGCTCGCTGTGCTTTTTGCAAGCCTCCTAATAGGATCTCCCGATACGACAATGTTCTTCGCTGCAGGCGTCTTCATTGGCATCGCCGCATTATTCGGGGCAAATCATGGTGCATATAATTTCTGCGCATTTTCACTGATCATTTTGGTCATGCTCTTGCATTTGGAAATAGAATCCCCGGCTCTGAAATTGTCAATTTGGCTGACCGGAATTGCAGTCGGCTATTCGCCGATGCTTGCTATGTGGCTCTTCATGTCAGGTATGTTTCAAAAATATTGGAACGACCGAGTTCTCCGGATTTTGAAGGAATCAAAAGGAAATATTACTCTTCCCATTCCATGGCCATGGCGTTTTGCGCGTCGAAATCTACCGCCTATTTACAAGACAGCCAATATTCTGGGGGGTATTCATTTTGTAGTATTGCCAATTTTCTATCTACTCGGAATTATATACACGTCTTTTGTCGTTTCAATTAATATTGCACCTATGGTTGCCGCATCTTGTTTCGTTGGCATATTTTATTTGCACCACGCTTTTAGTCGAGCGGATATTTCCCATCTATCCCAATCGATAATTCCTTTTGTTACTGGAACTATTTCAGTTATTTTGTGGGTAGATTCAAATCTATTTATAATTATTACATTGATATTTCTTGTAATATCAGCGGCCGCGACTACTGTTTACTTAACACCGCTTGCTCAACTTATTCTCTCTAAAAGTAAATATGTGAGATTTGAGATAAGAAAAGATATACTGTTGTTGTCTAGTGGAGAAAAATATCTTTTAGAAAATATAAAATGCTTTGTAAACTTAAATTTATTGGAATCGGACGATATTTTTATAGCGCCATACGAACCAGGACTTTACCCAGTATTAGGTAGAAAGCCGAGATTGCCAGATGATTGCTTATTAATACACGAAAATGATAGCAATCAAAATTTGATCATTAATGGCTTGAAGGAAAAAAGTGTAAAATGGGTGCTAATAAAAAATTCTGCGCTGGATGGACGTGAAGATTTGAGATTCTGTAATACACACAGACTTGTCTGGCAATTCGTTCAAAATGCATATGAGGCGGTGGAATGCCCAAATATCGGCGCGGAACGACAATTCTATCGCAGGCGGTAAGGTGTGTGACGGCTTCGTTCCGCATTGCCAGGCTCTTACATTCTTCGGATGGGCCAGTTACCCACAAAGACAACATCGAAATTCACAAAACGAATTAACAATATGCGTGTCTGCCCAACCTGTTCCGCAACAGATCCAATCAACGTCAACGAACTGATTTGGCCGCTCGATTGGGCATGTCCCGCGTGCGGTTACCTACTCCAAAAAAATGGAGTTTTTGCTAATGTGGCCCCGGATGTTGAGGACAAATCAACAGGCTACAGCGCCAAGAACTTTCAACTGCTCGGCGACATGGAGGTTGATCACTTTTGGTTTCTAGCACGCAATGAGATGATTTCCTGGCTGCTTCACCGCTATTGCGCCGATGCAGACCGGATACTCGAGCTTGGTTGCGGCACCGGTTTCGTATCGGGGGCATTGCGCCAGATCTATCCGAACGGACAGATTGCGGGATGTGAATTGCACGTCGCCGGTATGGCAATTGCGTGGAAACGGCACGGCGACAGTATCGAGTTTTTTCAAGCAGATGCACGCTCGATTTGCCTGTCCGATGCTTTGGATCTTGTCTGTGCTTTTGACGTACTTGAACACATTGACGAGGATGATGCGGCATTACATCAGATCTATTCCGCGCTCGTTCCGGGAGGTTGTATTATTGCCACAGTACCACAACACCCATGGCTCTGGAGCATGGCAGATGACGTAGCATGCCACCATCGCCGATACGAAACGGGCGAATTGGTCAAAAAGGCTCAGGCCGAAGGATTTGAAATCATTTATTCAGATTCATACATGGCATTGCCACTTCCCCTCCTGGCGCTATCTAGGTTTCGATTAGGGGACAAGAACACCATCGAAAAATTCATTGATAACGAGTTTCGCATCCCACGCGCCCTAAATTGGGCACTGCTTTATGTGCTGCGGTTTGAACATGTTCTACGTCGCCATGGTATCCGCTATCCTGTTGGCGGATCACAAGTGCTCTTGGCTCGCAAGCCCTCCGAAAAAATTGATGCGTGATCTGGTGTTATCACGTTGGGACTGTCAAGTTGACACGGTATTGGGGCAACGAATTAGAGGTGCCGGCACGTCAGGCAAGCATAGTCCAGTGTTAGGTTATCGACTTAGCGGGACACAATATGGGTGATGATAACTTTTCTCGGAGCGTCTCGTAAGGTTTTTTTCCCGTCGAATGCGCCATGTGGTCTCGCAAGATTGAAGAAGTCACGGCTCAGCAGCGCCCAGATCACGGCGATCCTGCAACAGGCGGAGAGCGGAGTGCCGGTAACCGAACTTTACCGGGAACATGCATGAGCAGCGCTGATTTCAGATACTTGTTGGCGATTGCGGAGAGTTTTGGAAGCCCGTAGGCGGAGATAATTCGCGGCTGTCGATGAATTCAGAGCAAATCAGTGGAAAATTCACCTAGAATTTCGGACGTGCAGCTTCGTGTTTTGAAGCATTCTCTTACGACCGTGGTCGATACCCTACCGCTCGATTTGAGGTGCTGGCGGCCGATGGTACTAACGGCCACACGGCGAGTTTCAACAACATCACGCCACAGAAACTCAACTCCTGTGTTACCCCAAGCGTTACCCGTACGGGAATTACAATATTTTTGTACAAGAAAAATTTAGTTAACCCATTGAAAATATTGGTGGGTGAGTGGGGGCTCGAACCCCAGACCCGCTGATTAAGAGTCAGCTGCTCTGCCAACTGAGCTACACACCCTACCGAACATATCGCCTTGATATTCCTACGTTTTTGCCATATAGGCTTCTCATAGCGATACATAGAAAACCACCCCTACGCCATGTTTCTTAGTACCTATACAGTACCTAGGATCGATAATGCCGAAGGTGACGTTCACTGATATTTCTATAAGGTCCATCAAGCTGCCTGACAAGGGGCAGGTCGATTATTGGGATAGATCCCTTGCTCGATTTGGCCTCAGGGTATCGTCGTCTTCCTCCAAGACGTTTGTTCTTCTGTACTACCAAGGCAGCCGAAAACGACGCTATACCATCGGCCGCTACCCCGAAATCAGCCTTTCACGAGCCCGTACAGAGGCAAAACGCCTATTGGCCGAGATTACCCTCGGAAATTACCCAAACGCGGAGGAAACAGCCGTTTTGAGCTTTTCGCAGGCCTTGTGTGAGTTCGTTGCAATCTATCTGAGACAGAATAACCGACCGACGACGGCGCGCGAAACCGAACGGATACTACGTCGCGACTTCGCGCCATTGCTTTCCCGACCACTCAATACAATCGCATCGGAAGATATCGCCAAAATCCTTGACGGTTTGATTGATCGCCCAAGTATGGCGAACCACGCCTTTGCGGCCATCCGCAAGATGATGAACTGGTGCTACGAGCGTCAGTACCTAGACTCAGTACCTACGGGACGTATGAAGCCACCGGCCAAGACAACATCCCGCGACCGCATCCTCTCCGACACCGAGATTAAGGCGATCTATGAGGCAGCCGTCAGCATCGGTTATCCGTTCGGTCATATCGTCCAACTTCTGACGCTGACAGCACAGCGGCGAAATGAAGTCGCGTCCATGCATTGGAACCATATCGACTTGGATGAGCGTACTTGGACAATTCCAAGCGAACTGACCAAAGCCAATCGACCGCAAACGATCCCGCTGACCGATACCCTCGTCGAGATCATCGACAATATTCCGCGCTTGAATGAGACGTTGTTGTTCCCAGCGCGTGGAACCAGAGACCGAACTTATTCTGGATTTTCAAAAGGCAAAATCCGCCTCGATAAAATCAGTGGCGTATCCGATTGGACGCTGCACGATCTACGCCGAACCGCCGCTACAGGAATGGCGCAGCAGAATACACCCCCGCATGTCATCGAGCGGGTGCTCAATCACACCACCGGCACGCTGGGCGGCGTCGCCGGCATTTACAACCGCTTTGGCTATATCGACGAAATGCGAGACGCCCTCATCACCTGGAGTGAGCATATCTCATCGATTGTTATCGATTGATCAAACACAACTTATTCGCTATTTTATTCGCGCCCACAATACCGTGGGTATTGGCTAGCCCAAGATGAATGTCCGGACGTTCCAAACGAGGAATTTCCGATGACGCATCCAAAGCAGCTAATCGATAAAAAGGAGCTGAAAGCCCTAGTCAAATACTCGCCTCAACACATCGCAAGGCTCGAAAACGCCGATCTGTTTCCCAAAAGAATTCGGCTCGGCAACAATCGGGTGGCGTGGTTACTGTCAGAGGTCGAGGGATGGATTGATGAGCGCATCGCTCAACGTGACGCACTCAACCCCATCGAGTAGGGAGTTCCTTTTGAGAGAGGGTTGGTCGGAACGCTGACCCTCTCTTTTTGTTCGACATCGTGCATTGTTCCGTTGGTGTGATATGATTGGACCACTATGAGCAAATCAAAAACCATTGATGCTGCTATCGAAGCCGTCCGCGCGTTACCACATGAAGCGCAGGATGCCATTGCCCATGAAATCCTGGAACAAATTGAAGACTACCGCACTCCCGACCGCCCGCCGGAAATTCAAGCCCTCATCGAGGAACGTATGAGCAAACCGCGCACGGCAGTTTCGCGCGATGATTTCATGGCAATGCTGCGGAAATATAACCCTGCTCTATGAGGGTTCATTGGACGCCGGAATCATCAAATGAGCTTGATGGCATGCTCGCCTATATCGCCGCACAAGATCCGTCAGCGGCGGCATTGGTTGCAAACCGGGTAATACGCGCCGAGAAATTGATTTCATCATTTCCGCGCGGCGCAAAGCTCGACGGGGGTTCCGGTACATATGACCGTTTTATTCCCAGAACTCGTATCGTACTGACCTACGAAGTCACCGACGACATGATCGTCATCGTCGGTGCCTGGCATACGTCCCGCGACCCAGCTGACAAGCCGCAATTGTATTAGGGTCAGGCCTCATTGATCGATCCAGAAATGACGGCCCAGGCGATACAAACTGCGCCGAATAATGTACGAGCAACGGTTGTACAGCATTGAGATGCGCCGCCAATCCTTGAGCCGTGCAAACATGATCGATTTTGTGGCGCCGATTATGCAAAATTTTGCAATAAGTTGCTGAATGATGTCATCAATTTTTAGATCAAATCGACAAAGCAACCTGAAACAAATATCATCAAAATCTCTACCAGAGCAAGAATTCCTGACTCTTTCGGAATTCACATGACAGCTGGATGTGGTCAAGGTGGCAATGGAGATTTGACGTGACCTGTGGAATTCCACTTCGCCAGGATTATAACGCCGCGCGCCTTCGTGATCTAGCTAAGTATTGCAAGGACGAGCACAAGAAACTCAGGTTACTGGCGATTGCGGCGATTTACGACGGCGAGAGCCAGTCGGATGCTGCTCGCATTGGGAATATGAAACCTGGGGCTCTACTCAAATGGGCGGTTAGGTTTTACGCTAACGGGCCGGATGGCCTGACCAAGCGGGTGGGCGCAGGCCGGCGTATTGTTGGGGGAAAAATATTTAAACCAATCAACTATCTTGAAGAACGTATTTTGGAAGATGCTGTAGACGGTGTCGCATTCAAATTGGGAGACGGCAGTGTTCCCTCGGAAGCATCCGACGGTAACTGGATCCGTGGCGAGTTAGTTCGTTTCATCGCGCTTGGTGGAAATGACACTCACCAAATACATCCACGCGGTGTTGATATCCAAGGTGTTTGGATTGACGCCCTGAAGCCTATGTCTGGGCCAACTGACCCCAAAGCCAAAGAGCCGCCACACGCTAAGAACCCCGTCTCGATTGATCTGGAATACGTTCGGGATTCTTTGGCAATATCATTAGTTAATTGTCATATCGACGGTTGGGTTTCGCTCGCTCACGCCAAGATAAAGAGAGTCGATCTCAGCGGAAGCAGGATACGCGGAAACCTGGTCGTCCATAAAGATGACAATTCAACCACCGAATACGAGACTGATGTATTGCAGTGGGATGATACCGACGAGACTTACAAACGCTATGCATTGGTCGCGGATCGGCTGGAAACAGATGCCGTAGTTCTGAGTGGGTGTTCCTTCGGCGGCTCAATCCGGCTTCGTGGCGCCAACCTGTACGGTGCTTTGTATTGCGATGATATCTCGTTTTTTGGCCTAAATGCCTGTGAGAAAATGCTACCTATCTTCGATTTAGAACTGATGGGAATACAGGTGGGCGGACGGCTTTTCATCCGCAGAAATGAAAAAAACACTACTCAAAGTAATCATCCCATTCAGGAAGCCAAATACATCAGACTAATAAATGGCCAAGGAGCCAAATTTGGAGCCATCCAGGATAACCGTAAATTCTGGGAGACAACGCAGTACATATACATGGATGGTTGCCGATACCGGCGTTTTGCTGGTGACGTCAGTAGTAGAGAAAAATGTTGGTGGCAAAATGTCTATTTTGGAAAGAAGCATCCGAATGACAGTGTGTTTAGGCCCCAACCTTACGAACAATTGGCGAGTGCGTTAAGTACCGCAGGTTATGACAAAACGGCTCTACAAATATTACACCTTAAAAGCAGAGCGCAATCTCGCAAGTCACTCCCGATAAAGAAGAGAATATTGAGATTTTCCCACATCACTTGGCTATTCAACTTAGTTACAGGTTATGGAACGAAACCTTTCAGACCAATTTGTATAATGTTCGCGATGAATATTGGGATGGCAATATTATATATTTGTGCCGGTGAAAATGGAATAATGTCCCCAACAAATCCTCTTGTATATAAGTTTCCGGATGCCAGTAATTATTGCGTAGATACTTCGGATCCTGCGAAAGAAAGAGCGGCAAACTCTCAGAAATCCAAGGGGCGAGATGGGGATAAACGGATTTGGACATATTCGAACTGGCGCGAGACGATACCCAGTTGCAAACCTCCCGTTGAGTACACTCCATTTTGGCCCATTGCCTACTCATTTGACGTTGGATTTCCTGTACTCGACTTGGGGCAACAAAACGCTTGGGCGCCAACCCCAAGGGGTCGCGGATGGTCAATCGATTTTGGTATGGTCACCTTATTTTTTCAGTATCTTCAGGCTTTTATCGGATGGTTCCTTTCGATAATGACAGTTTCGGCTCTATCGGGATTTTTCAGACAACCAACGAAATTGAACTGAGGCAACAGGTCGCCTCAGGGCTCGAACTGGTCAAAGCGGACCCCGGAAGTCTTTATGTCATGACACCTGTGCTTCCCTACCTGCGTGCAATTCTTTTGCACGAACCGGTAAACATTAGCTCGTACTTTCACCGTTGTATTCACCCAATCAAGTGCTCGAAATCGCATTCACCCAGCAATAAAATAGGGGGTCGTCGATGACCCCCTATAACTCGAACGAACTTGCTCAACCACGGCTCTACCGAGCCATAAATGACCCCGCCAACCGTCGAGGCTAACGCCCGACTTCGACGGCTCACCACTCCCTTAACAGGACGCGGCTTCGGGTTTCGAGCAATGCTCTTCACCTGATCCATCGAAGTCGGCCGTTATCACTCCCGCTCACTTTTCCAAGTCCGCCCTCCGGCTGTCTAGCGACAACCGTTTTGCGGGGAAAAGGGGCGGGCGACGGTTGGCGGAACCAACTTAATAAGAACCCTACGGCTCTAATCGCTCAACATGCTCAAACACAAACGCCTCCGGAACCGTGTCCGGTTCGGTGCCGTCGGGCAATACAACGTCCCGCACAAAGAACCTTTGGGCGACAACCGGCACAATGGCACCGGCCGCAGTTCGGCCAGCCTTGTCACCGTCAAGCATCAGCGTGATGCGTTTGACGCCCGCGTTCTCCATGAGCGCGACCTGCTCCTCCGATATGGATGACCCCATCAACGCAACAACGGGAACCCACAAGGCATGCAGCCGGATGGCTCCAAAATAGCCCTCGACAATAACAACGTGCTCCGGATCCTGGATCCGGTGCAGATTGAACAGCTCGAGCGTTTTGACAAAATCCGGGGGCAGCAAGTAGCGCGATGTGCCTTTCGGCAGGTCCTCATCAACCCAACGACCGGCATAGGCAACCAGTTCGCCGTCGGAATTGTGGATCGGAATGCACCAACGATCGGCCATCATGCCGCGTGAGCAATACCCCATTTCCATCGTGTCGATGATCGCCGAGGACACACCGCACTCCTCGCCGTAGGGATGCTCGGCGTCGAGCTTGAGCTTGAAGGTCAGCGGTTCGTTGCCTTTCGATGGTTCAGTAGCCTCCGGCTCCTCCTCCTGCGTTTCCGGTTCCGGTGGATTTTGTGCCTTGCGCCTGGCTTTCCATCGAGAGCCTTTCGGATCTGATTTCTTCTTGCCCTTGGCGGTCATTCGTTTTGTTGCCGGATCCGCGAGTTCGCATCCGGATATCTCGGCCAATTGCACCGCCGCCGAACGCAAGTCGTCCGTCTCCTCCATTTCGGCGACAAACTCGAGGATGTTTCCCCGCGCGTCGCAGTCGCCGCTGAAGCAGTTGAAGACGTTTTTCGTCAGGTTGATCGAGAGCGAGGGTTCCGTGTCGTCATGGAACGGACACAGCGCCCGACACTCCTCTCCCCTGCCCACAAGCTTCAGGCCATAGTGAGCACACACCGCCGTAAAGTCGGCATGATTTTTTACATAGATGAAGTCAATGAACTGTGACATTACTTTGTTCCTTTGCATTATTTCTATTTCTAAGGAAATGATGCAACAAACAAAGCAATAATCAACCCAACAACAACATTACACATCATGTATACTAAATATGGAAATTGATATTTCCTAAGAGTTTATTTATTTCAATACTTCCAACCCGCCGCCTACTACCGCCTCCTCCATCTGTCTGTGCAGATGAGAAATCGACGGGATACACACCCTTAAAGATTTCGCGACGGAGTGGCATCGGAGATTGTCAGGATGCAGATGCAACCCTGCACATCTCCTGTACGGCCGCATCTCGGACTAGGCGGCGGCTTAGACGTATGGAACCGTTAAAAAGCAGAATTCAGCTCGGCACTAAGGCCACCGAAGCGCAGACCCATGCGCCGGTTCTTCTCCATGAAGAGGAACGCTTGCGCCACATGTATGTGATTGGGCAAACCGGTACCGGCAAAACTACCTTACTCAAGAATATGGCCGTCCAGGATATCCAGGCCGGCGAGGGCTTGGTGTTCATAGACCCACACGGCCGCGAGGCACGCGATCTGCTCGATTACATACCGCCCGAGCGCACCCGCGATGTGGTGTATTTGAACCCGGCAGATCACACCCGCGCATTTGGTTTCAACGTGCTGGCACCGGCTCCGGAAACGGAACGCGATCGCATCACTCAGGATCTCGTGGCGACATTCCGGCATTTATGGGCTGACAACTGGGGGGCACGCATGGACTTCATTTTGAAGAACACCATCCGGGCATTACTCGATACCCCGCCATCGATGCACACGACGCTACTCTCGGTGCATTTGATGTTCGAAAATTCGATATATCGCGAGCGGGTTTTGCAGCACGTCAAGAACCCGGCAGCACTCAAATTCTGGCGGTTCACATTCCCCGGTTGGTCAAAGACCGAACGCTCCACCTACACCCTACCGGTGATTAATAAGACCGGTCAGTTCCTGCTCTCCGACACGCTGCGGTCGATTATCGGCCAGGCCAAAAGCACGATTGATCTCTCGTACATCATGGATAACCGTCGCATTCTCATTGTCGATCTCGACAAGAGCAAGATCGGTGCCGATGTCACCAACATGCTCGGTTCGCTACTGATGACGGCGCTCAAATTAGAAGTGATGCACCGCGCCGACCGGCCGGAAGAAGGCGGGCACATTCCCTGCCATTGTTACTTGGATGAATTCCATTCCTTCACCACATCGAGCTTTGCGGAGGCTCTGGCGGAGGTCCGCAAATACGGCTTCGGCATGGTGCTCGCCAATCAGTTCTTGTCGCAAACAATTCCGGAAGTCCGTGCTGCCGTGTTTGGCAATTGCGGCACCTTTTGCGCATTCCGTGTCGGCGGCCAGGACGCCGAAACCATCGAACAACACATTCACTTCCGTGCCAGTGAACTGGTCGACCTCACGCGCGGCGAGGCCGGTTTGCGCTATACAATAAACCAGGTTCCGTCCACGGTTCGGCTTCGCACTCCCCTACTACCGCCGAAGCGGCGGCATACGCGGCGGCCAAGGATCATCAGGTACTCCAATTCGCGTTACACGACACCGATTGAAGTGGTGGATGGGCGGATTAATAAGTGGCTGAACAACGTGCAGGAGAGATATTGAATCTATTGAAATTACAAAAACTGACATATGCGATATTTGGGGAGCGGATTGAGGAACACCAATCCCAATAAATACTCAGGTATCCCTTATTGCCTCCCTTCTGTGTATCACAATAAGTAGAGAAAATAGTCCAATTAAAAACAAAATTACATAAGCTAGGCCCATGATATTATTGAGCGTGATAAATTTGTATAGAGATACAGTTACTATCAATATCCAAAGAAGAGCCAAACTGGCGATGCATAACAATCTAAAAAATCTCCACATTGGAATATCTGCGAAATACACTTGTAGATACGAGTAGTTCAAATTATCTCCCTGTAACATAGACGAAAGCAAAACCTTATGTTTTGGCCCGACCTCAATTTCTTTCGAAAGCACCCTTTTTTCTAATCGTTTTGGTGATCTCACTATCCATATCAACGACAACGTCGATAGCGTAAGCAAATATCTGAATGCATCTTGAAGAGTGATATCCAGGTGGAAATCTAAGCCTTCAAACATTTTGCGCAACCTCACCACCAACTTGGTCAATTTTGCAGCAAAACATTGCTATTGCAAAAAATAGAAACGCAATTGAAATTCCCACTGCAGAAGAAAATTGCGTCCATGCAACGCTCGACTGGGAATAGCCGTAAATTGAGACACCCCAAACGGCAATCAGTCCCAACAGCGCACCAAGCCAAGTCAATTTCCATCCAAGTGGACTGAAGTCAATTTTCTTGAACGCGGCCGAAAGAACCAAAGGAAAAAACACCACTAGTTGTGAAAACATTAAAAACAAAATGTGTACAAACGCATCGCGCGCTTCGGAATTCAGCGCGTATGATGCAACCCCTACAGATAATAGTATCACTGCTAGCGTTATTATATAAAATCCCTTGTACTCACTGAGTTCGCCATCAATCTCGGCCTTGGCGTCAGCAACCTCCAAAACTATAGCCATTGCGGCGGTGTCTGCTGTTGATAACATAGCGGACACTAGGCCTGCAAAAAAAAGCGGAAAAATAACAAAAGCAGCAATTCCGCCATTAGCCTTCAGTTTTTCAAAAACATCATTGAAATCAGTCAGATTGTCTCCACCGGCCAAAGTAATAAAAGCAAATATTGCGAATATTCCCCAGAGTACAAAATATTTCAATAATCCTTGGCGATAATTCTTGTCAATTACTTCCCAGTTTCCGACTGCAGCAATACGGTGCCAAGAATTCAATTGGCAAAATGGTAAAGTAAAATTAACAATGATAGCATTAATAATCAAACTATATATTACGAAATCATAAACAGACGGAGAAAATACAGGGGTAAAGTCAAGTGAGTGTGTAGGTTTATAGCTGAATACTAAAAATAATATTAGTGCAAAAGCAGCCGCATAAATAATTTTTGCCTGCCAAGAATCTGATTCAACTGTGGCTGCAAAACCACCTAAAACTAAATAAGTAAATATTATTAAACACGAAATAATCGAGAATATCAAAACAGTGTGTTGTCCAGGAAAAATAAATTCGAATACAACGGAACCAAAAATCAGTTCAATGAATAAAATTGCAAAAAATGTTGTTAATGTTGTAATTCTAAATAAATTCGCAGCAATATTACTATTAGATTCTTTTTGTATTAAACGCGATAATGTAGAAAAGCTTCCAATTTCAATTTGAGATTTTCTAACTAACCAAAAGAACATATATTGGCCAATTACAAAAGAAACTATATTCACTAAGAAAGCCCACCCATAAATGGCAGCTTGCGTAAGAAAGAATGCTAACACCGTTGCCAATGATGTTCCACCAGCAATTAAAGTATTTTGAAACAAAATTCCCTTTATATTTCTTCCAGCAAACAAGTAATCGCTGTTTGTTTTTTGTCGTCTACGCGCAGCAATACCGAGCTGTAAAAAAAGCAAAAAAGATACAAAAACGGCAAATAAGGCAAATAAATTTTCTATCGACATATTCATTGGCAAATCCAATATGGTTGCCAAGAATTTATAACAATTTAGTGCGGCTTGGGCAAGACAATCCATTCATTGAAATTCTCGCAATGGTAGATTTTTGATCGGATCAACAGTAGTAGCGACACAAAGGGAGCAATTTCTTTTCGGGTGAGGTTTGGTAAATACAGCGCATTAACTTGTTTTCCTACAACTTCTCATGCTCACCAAGCTCGAACTCGGCCGGGGTGTGTCCGAAGGCATCAGCCGTAGGCCGGCCAGGTTCGGGCGAATCTTGTGACTGCTGAACTGCTTCCTCCTGTTTCAAATCAAGAACCGATACCGCGTACCCTGTACGGTTCTTCGCAATCAACGCATAATAATCGTTCTTAACGATCCGCCCCAGGCTTTCCATTCTCCCGAACGGCACCTGTACCCGCATGGCACGCGGAGTGGTGTTGCGCACGTAGCAGGCAAACTCCGTGTAGGCATCCGATTTTTTGGTGCTGAAGACCATTTCCGGATCGACGCGCATTTCGGCAGCGAATTGCCGGGCGTCCTTGTTGCTCACGCCGCCAGCCAACTTGATGCTCGTCGACGACATGAATGTGGACCGCTGGGTAACGCTCAGCTGATCGAGATTTTGAAATGCCAACGTCAATCCGACCCGGTACTTACGTGCCTGGTTGAGCAAATCCTCTACATTGTCGTCGATGTATTGGCTGGCCTCGTCGATATAGACGAATGCCGGCAGGCGTTCGCTCTTCGGCATCGTCGATCGCTGCAAAGCGGCCTGCGCCGTCATGGCTATAAAGAACCTCCCAAAGATCTGGCAGCCTTCCGTTTTTAGGAGATCTTGTGCCGTGTTGATGAGAACGATCTTGCCGTTGCCCATGGCATCGAACATATCGACCTTGTTGCGCTTGTTGGAAAACATACACTCGAATGTCTGATTGGCGAGCACGCCCCAAAGCCGCCGCAGCACCTGCTTTTTTGTGTCGGCAAAACTCTTGTCGAAAAATTGCGTTTTGAAAAAAGCCCGCGATGGGCCATCGAGTTTTTCCATGTACGGCCGGAACGGTTCACCGTCCTCCATGACCTCACGCAGTGTCTGGATATTGGCGTCTGGTATCGCCAACATTAGCCGAGCGATGTAGCGGAAGATGACGCCCTGTTTCTGCGTGAGATCTGCGCCCAGCAATGCGCCAAAGAGGTAGGAATAAAGATCGATCGTGCCGTTGAGAATCATCTCCTGTTCGATCGGCTTATATTGCGCCAGGCGTTCCCGGTTGATGTCGAACATATTGAGGCACACTGGCCACTCGGCAGCGTCCCACGGATCGACCAACAGCAGTCGATCGGCTAATGGCCCGCCTTGCTTGAACAAGGGCATGTGCACGATGTTGTCGATGAGATCGCCCTGGCTATCGATGACAATGACCGAGCGCCCATCCTCCACGGCCTTTTCAAGATCCTGCTTGATCAGCAGTTGCAGCAATTGGGTTTTTCCATGGCCACTCCCCCCAACGATCATCGAGTGTTCAAATCGCGCCTCCTCGGGAATTTCAAACGGGACGCTTCCCCAAAATAGACGCACAAGGGGTGTCCCCTTTAGGTAATTGTGCACGATCTCTTCCGGCGTCCCCTTTGCATCCTCTGGCCAGATTTGTTTGCGCTTTGAGGTGTATTTGTCTTCGACCGGTATCCCCGATTGCTCGCAAATATTATCGATAAGCGTTTCGCGCAGCGGCTCAAGCACTTCAGCCTCGCGAAGTTCCGCGCTCAGAAAAGAGCCCTGGATCTTAAAAACGGTCTCGCGGGCGTCCATCAGTTCAACAAGCGGGATACTGAAGGTTTCGTTGGAGGCGTCGCCAGGCGTCGTCGCGGCGAGCTCCTGTAAATCCTTCTTGGCGACGTCAGGCATCGCCAAGGTGACGCTGTCAAAGCAGAGATTTAGCGCCTCGCATAAAAGCGCGTAATTGTGGTCGCCGTCACCGTAGAGTTTTTTGAGCTGCCGTAGCCGATTGCGGATCCGCACGCCCTCTTCCAGGCCGAGCAGGCGATTGAAAGTGATCTCTGGCGGCTCCCCGAACCCCTCCTCCATATAGAGCACACCAGCCAGCACCATCATCGTCTTGAAGGATTCAAAGTTCGGCAATTGCTCGGTTCCGTGACGATCCCGAATTCCGTCTATGACAAGTTGTTCAAATTGCTCCTGGTCCGGGCGTTCGAAGCTCTTGGAGAGCGCAAGCACCTCGCGATAAAGCTGACGGGTTTCCTCCAATCCCCGCTCAGCTTCCGTTTTCTTTTTCCAAATACCGAACGCCCAAAGAAACCAAATAACCAACCCTACCACCAGCGTAATCACACCGGCGACGATGGCCACCCAGAACAGGATGATCGCACCTGCCATGATCGCGACCAGCCAGATCGCGGCGAGCAACAGCGGATCTGCTTCGCTGTGGCGCATGTCAGATTTCGATGATTTCCTCACCGTCAAATGTGGCGGCTGCCTCAAGGATTTCCTTAAACACCGAACATGCTTGTTTGATCTGCTCCTCGATTGCACACATCTCCACAATGTCGTTGCAATCTATACTGCGGCCTTTGACGAGATCGTTGACGGTGACGGTGATGTTGATCGCCTTCAAGGCGAGCGACGAGGCCAATCCCAATAGCCCGCTTCCGCCTTCAAGTTCCATTTTCTGATAAAGGACTTCCTTTCCCATCTTGTAGGTTTTGACGGCTGTCTGTTCTTCGGCTGTCAGTTCGGAACTGACACGCAGCGAGAATGTGACCTTGCCCATCATTCCGGATTTTTGTGTTCGCAAGAGTTTCAGTTTCATCTCGGTTGCCTTTTAATCCTGCCCCTCGTTTCAGGTTCCGCGCACGATGCTTGATGGCGCAGCCGAGCGCGGATCGCGGCTGTACCAATTCGCGCCAAGAAAATCGTTTTGGACGCTCTCAAAAGTGGTCAGTTGGAAATAAGCGTGGAGCTTCGGATCGAGCGCCGATACCGCCCGGCGAATATTTTGAACGCGCTCAGGCGAGTTCGTAACAAACAGCAAGGTGAAGAATTTGAAATCACCCCACACACGATAGGTATCGGCGAACCGACCGCCGGTGAGGTAACGCTCGTATTGGCGCATTTTATCGATGATGCTGTAGCCAGTTTTGGTCCCACGCGTGATCCGCTCGGTTCCCATATCTGTTTCCAGGAAAAACAGCGCCCGCGCTCCCGTCAGTGTTTTCTCGAACACGAAAGCCGCGTCAGGCACGATCCGATTTCCGGCGGCTTCCGGCAAAGCCACAAAGTCGGATGTTTCCGGCACCACTCCCCTACCGCGCTTCACGCGCCGATATTCGATACGGGAATCCACTAGGCGCAAATGAGACGTTACCGATAGGCTCGACTCCATCGCCAGCATAAGATCAACGGTCGCCATCCGATGATACATAGCCGGAGACCACCGCGTATTTGTGTGCGCGGGCACGAAAGCGCCGAGCTCATCATCACGAAGCCCGCTTGCCTCGAGCAACACGCCGTATCCCTTGCGCGTCAGGTAATAGAGTTTGGGGGTTTTGCCGACGCCCTTAATGCCGACATTACCGATCGACCCGAGTACATGTCTGCGCTCATAATCTCGCAGTAGATCGCGGACAAATGACGGCTTGAGATCAGACGCCTTGGCGAATTGATTAATCGACAGGAAGCGGTATGCATGGATTGCAAGAAGCCCGCGCAATCCGCGTTCAGAAACGTTGACACGATAGTCCGTTGCCCCGCTTTCTACCCCATTTTCGACCCGCTTTTCGACCTACTGTCGACGTTTCAGATATGTATTGAGATTTCAGATAGTTATAACTAAGAAAGTCACGCGATATTATTGTATAATACTACCTATACTAATTATTTTTTATGGAATTTGTCAAATTAGTGCAACTTGAACTTGATCCGCGTGGCAAACTGTGCCGGTTCGATGTGACCGCCCGGGAGTTCGATGTGCTTGGTGATTTATACCGCCATGTGAAAATGGATACGGAACACCTGGCTTCGCTTCGTTGCGATATAGAGAGTAATAGGAGGAGATTGAGGCGGACTGTCCTGGCGCTTGATCAACGAGGCTATATTCACCGTCAGACACAGGGTATCGGCGAGCCAAATATAATAACTCTTTCACAGCGTGGCGTGCGCGCTTTAGCAGAGTTGCGAGGGTTGCCGGAGCGTACCGCAAACGCTCCGCGTGGCACAGTTCGCAATCCGCACGATCTAGCTCTTGCCAACTTCACTGTGAGTTATGATTTGAATTTGCGCGAGATCCCAACCGCTCAATTTATTGATGAGGCAATCATTTACGCGCGCTGTCCCGTCCGCGAAGTGCGAAGCAAGCATGCTTGGCCGGTAATGATCCATCATCGCGGCCACGAAAAAGAATTGTGGGTGGAGCCAGATCGCTTGTGTGGTGTTGCGTTTTCCGATCGCCCGATCGGGCGCAACAGCCGTTACCATGCTGTCGAAGAAGACACTGGAAGTATGCCACTAGAAGCATCGAGTTTGGATGTGGCATCTATTGAGAGGAAACTTCTTGCCTACGAACAGACGCACAAACTTCGGCTCCTCGATCGGTATTTTGGGATTCCCTTTTGCTACCCGACATTTCTTACAAAGAGCCCGGCCAGGCGCGATAACATTGTTGCGCTTGCCGGGCGCGTGGTGCGCGATCGAAGCGCGCTTGATGCGATGCTGTTTTCTGTACAACCCGACAAGCCGACGATCGGTAAGTTCACCGACCCCGCATCGATGACATGGCTCAACGGCCGAGGCAAAGGGGTTAACTTCCCGCTCTAAAATGGCGTCTCTCGTCGAGCAGAAGGCTGATCGCATGGACAAATTATCCACAGCGAAAGCGGAGCAACTAATACATATGTTGTGAGGGAATCCGCTGGCGTTTGTGTAGCTACGCCTTGGAAAGAGTCGATATGGTGCGATAGTTGTCAAGCGTCCAAATTCCACCCAATTTTCTATCCGGTAGTTTAACTTTGCTCGAATGCGCCATAATGTGGTTGGCATAAACCGGAATGATTGCACCCCCCCTGTCTCGTACAAGCAATTGCATCTCCCGATACAAGTCGCTTCGGCGCTCCTCATTGGTTTCGACGCGGGCCTCGAGCAGCAGCTTATTGAAACGCTCATTGTTCCAACTGGTTTCATTATAAGCTGCAGTCGCTGCATAGTGCTGCGAAAACATCCAGTCGACGGTCGGCCGGCCGCCTGACCAGGAGAAGCAGAACGGCTTCTTTCTCCAAACTTGGCTCCAATAGCCATCGTTTGGCTCTCTCACCACGCGAATGTTAATGTCCGACTGTTTCGCCGAGTCGGCAAAGAGCACAGCAGTATCAATCGCGCCCGCGAAAGCTGCATCCGACACGTGGAGGTCAACGGAGAGGCTGCCCAGCCCGCTCTTCCTTACGAAAAATTTGGCTTTCTCCGGATCAAAAGGACGCTGAGGCAGATCCGCAAAGTGCGCTTGCGAGCGTGCAATCGGCTGATCATTCCCGAGATGTCCGTGACCGCTCAGGATCTTGTCGAGAATTGCTTGCCGATCTATAGCAAGCTTGAGCGCCATTCTGATATCATGGTTATCGAACGGCGGTGCGGTCGTGTTCATCGGGATCGTATAGTGGAGCATCGACGGCACCTCGCGCACGGTGATGGTGGGAATCTCTTGCAGCCGGTTAGCCAGACGCGGTGGTACATATGAAACCAGATCAACGTCTCCGGTCATGATCGCGGTGATGCGGGCAACGTCGTCATTGATTGCGATCAGGCTGACACGGTCCAGAAATCCGCGATCCTCTCTGTGATACTCGTCATACCTGACCAGTTCCGCCTGGATGCCTGGATCAAAACGATCAAGAGTGTATGGCCCAGATCCAATCCCAGAATCCCAGTCAACTTTACCTTCAGAGGACGGCCCGACTACGGCATCGTACGAGCCGAGGTAGTAAATGAAATCCGCGTTTCGCTGCTTCAATTCGATGTTGATCCGATGACTTCCGTCAGCGCGCACATCCCCAATTTGGTCAAACAGTGTCTTTATTGGAGACTTTGAGCCCTCACCCCGGTGGTGATTGATGCTTGCGATGATATCGTCGGTCGTCACGGGCTTGCCGTTGTGGAACTGAACGCCTTTCCTCAATCGAAACGAAAGAGCGTCGGCGTTTGCCGAAAGGTCCCACTCCTCGGCAAGCGCCGGTGCGGGGCGGCCGTCTTCATCGATTTCGACAAGCCTTTCCCGAACTGCGCTGCCTAGACTTGCCATGAAAACATCTTGGGGCAGGGCTGGATCCAGACTGTCACTTGTATTGCCGCCGTTCAGCCCGAGACGCACGGATCCACCACGCCGGTCAGCGGCCAATGCCTTGTCCGCGATCTGGCTTGCAACCGAAAACGCAATGCCGCCACCTACAAGACGTGAAATGAGTTTCCGACGGGTTATCATTGTTGACTTGGGCTGATAGGTCCGGATCGAAATGGGATCATTCATTGAAGAATATCTCTTCCATTTTGGTTTCTCGGCATCGCATTGGCGCAGAGCAGACGGGAATTGCTCACTGTCCAAGCAGCGCAAAGTTTGATCGGTTACCCGGAATAATAGGCATAAAAACAGACCAATTCAACCAGTGGCATATACAACCTTCCTCCACATGCCGGCATCTGACCGAATTTAGTACTTCCTTACCGAATGGTTTTGTCAAAATCCACGGTCGCTAACGAGAGGATCCTGGACACTTTTGTTGCGGCGAACGGAATATTTTTTGGGAACACCTAATAACCTTGCCTATTGAATGCCGCCAAAAACGACCGATTTTGCGAAGGTGTTGAATTACTCGCAAAGAACCCTCAATTCCTTTAGCAAATCCCCTCGTCGAAATGATTTCTTTTCGACGTCCCTTTTTGATCTGATTTGAAGGTAGGATTTCTCAGTATCTATACGTGACTATGATAAAATCAAACTGTCCCGAAAATAACTCTAAATGGGACAGTTGCCGCAAGCGACCTCAATAAATTCAACGTCTAACACATATGAAATTCTCAACGCCAAACATCGTAAAACGGACAGTTCCCTGTCGGAGGCCGAACGCCGACTTTCGATCGCGAGAATATTTGACACCAGATGAGGTGGACCGGCTGATTGAGACGGCACGCAAACGAAGTCGGCACGGTCATCGCGACGCGACATTAATAATGCTCGCATACCGGCATGGGCTCCGGCCAAGCGAGGCGTGTGCGCTTCTTTGGGAGCAGGTGGATTTCAAACAATCGCTTCTTCATGTGACCCGGATCAAGAACGGTACGCCGAGCGTTCACCCTTTGCGTGGTGTCGAACTCAGGGCGTTGCGCAAGCTCAAACGGGAGGAACCGCAATCGTCGTATCTGTTCATTAGCGAACGCCGTGCGCCGATGACTGCAGGTGCATTTCGGAAGCTGTTCGCCAGGTTTGGCATAACGGCCGAGTTCCCCTTCCCTATTCACCCGCACATGCTCCGTCATTCAGCCGGCTACAAATTGGCGAATGACGGCCATGACACGAGATCCATTCAGCTCTATCTCGGCCATTCCAATATTCAGAATACTGTGACTTACACGAAACTTTCGCCGTCACGGTTCAGGTCATTTTGGATTGATTAATATCAGACATCGTCGAACGGTTACTCGCAATCCAAATTTAAGCATTGTCTAGCTTCATCCTATCGCAATAAAATAACCCGGATTGCGAAAGTCATATGGGATTGAAGGAAAACCAAGTTAGTTAGCATGGGAAAATCAATGACGGTGTCATCATAGAGCTATAATAAACCATTTTTTTAGTTCAAATTTGAGTATCCTTGAGATACTAAATATATGCCTGCAGCATCCTGGAGGTCTTCAATTGGTAAGATCGACAAAATTTAGCCGGGACTACTAATATCCAAACAAATCTCATAGCGTCGGTTAGCATTCAGGCCGAATTTTATAACGCCTGAAAGCCGAACGGGTCGAAAAAAACCGTCAGATAAAGCATAACGGTTGCTAGAATGGCGGCCGGCCATCTGACGCTCAATGGTTCCGCCAGGCCGTCGTCGCTCGGTGGCATATCGCCGTTCATCGTCACCGCCAGAAATGTCGCCAAAAATGCGTAACAGGCCGACAGTAGCAGCGCTGAAATGTGGTGGGCGACCAGCACTGAGGAAAACTCGCTAACAAAATTGCGAACGCCTAAATATGGTGAGCCGATATCTATGACAGGAAACAGCAATTGATCGACCAAAATGAAGGTAATCAAACCATGGATCCACAAGCGAATTGCTGTTTCTTCTCTGAACCAGCGCGATTGTTTCAGGGCCGGCCATGGTGCGGCGTCCCTCAGCCGAGTGGTGCCATAAACAACGGACCCCACCATCACCATGATGAACAATCCAAACGCAAAATTATCAAGGGCAATCAGCGGATGGAACGCCAGATTACGGGCCATGAAGGTCAAAATGAGGCCCGATAACACAAGCGCCAAACTGCGGATCGGTCCTGTATTGCCCTTGCCTTGCGCCATAAATACCGTCGGCATGTCGTCTGCTCTTCTACGTGGGAAGGATTGATCGCGCCCCGCCATACGTAATATCTCTAAAGTCTGCGAACCAGCCATAGTTCGGACCTCTAGCGATCATAGCCTAGACTTGAATAATAGTCTTTTGCATGCAGATTTCTATTATTCTCATCCTGGGCTTCCAAATCATTGATTTGAACAACCGTATTTTGGTCCAAATTGCTTAACGAAAAATATACGCACACCTCATCACGGTTTTTGGCATTATAGCGCAATGTCTGCACCTGTATGGTCGGATTGATTTGTGCGCGCGCGGATCCAAACAAGGCAAAGAAAGACCCTTGAAGGTCACTCAAGCGGCGCCTAATCGACCGCTGGCGTTCGGTATCAAACTGATATTGTTGACGGTTCGAGTTGTTAAGATCGTACGTTGAAACGCACACGTCACGGCCGGGTTTGCGAGCGATATACTCCAAATTATATTTTTTCAATTCCTCCAGATCAGGCCCGCCAGTCAGCTCATTATATTTATGAAAGGCGACATAATTGCGGTATCTGATCGTTCGAGACGCCGCCTTTTTGCCGGATCCAGCATGCCACAGGTCCCGATTTCTACAAAGGCTTCTGGGCCGTCTTTTGTACCGCGGCCTTTTGATCGTTACTGTCAAAGGGGCTTGCCCTACACCGACAACGGTCTCGTCGATCCGATCGTAGTGTATAGGCGCGCGAACATCTTCATGATTGCTCGCCTTGACGATCAGCGCGCCCTCATGCCTTTCCCGGTCCGGGCGTATGATAAAGACAAATCTACGGCTCTTACGGCGCAAATATTCTTTCTTAAAGGGCACCCATTTACCGCCGACTTTAACAGCAAACTGCGTATTCTCGTAGAGGTCCTGTAATCCGGATCTTTTAAAATCCTTGCGGACCACGAAACACCCATTCGCCATGGCCACGCTAGGTAAACCCACAGACACCACCAACCCAATAAAACCAAGAGTTTTCAAATTGATGATTGTGGACATTTGTCTCTCCCTCTTGACATGTTGAACGATTAAAAACTGCCTTCGCTATTCCACTAGTCGCATGTCTGAAGCGGCTGCCAGGCTTCTTTTGGCGGATCGCCCTTTATCTTGTTGCCTCCGATCTCCTTCAGCAAATCGTCCAGTTCTTTCCTGGTCTGTGCTTCGATCAATAATTGTTTGTCGATTTTTTCTTGCGTCGCCTGGGCCAAAAGCCAACCCAGCGGTGGGGTATGGTTTTTCATGCACTTCAGGGGCAGGTGGAAATATGCCACCTGCTTGTCTTTCGTCTTCGCCAAACAGCGCAATCGTTTCGCCGCGAGCAACCCCCGTGCCTCGCGCGTCGTCAACGCCCCGTCAATCGGCGTCTTGATGTCTGGAATGTACCGAAACAACCAATGCTCTTCCGGCCTTGGTTTGCTCCTGTGAACGGGCTTAAAGGGGCCACAATCTTCCTTTTTCGGGTCCTGCAGATCACCCAATTCACTTTGCAGGGCTGGGTCGCTTGTAATTTGCAGTATAACGAGTTTGCGGTTGGTTTTCGCCAAAACCCTGCGTGCTAATTCATAAGCGGTCTCGGCCCCATAATTTTCAAAGTATCCGCCATCAACGATGCGCAATTCGTCGTAATAGGGCTTTTCATTGCCATCTTTGGCCGTTGCATGGCTTCTGATCCAGCCGGCCGGACTGACATAAGTAAACCGCGCGCTGTTGAGAACTGCCGTAGCCAGCCGCATGTCGACTTTTGAGATGTCCAAGAAATCAAAACTGTCCTGGAAGGCGCCGTCGGTCTTCACCGCTGCTGTAATAACCCGCTTGCCGGTGAAGGTATCGGTTCCGTTGGCGAATAGCATTGGAAGATCGCTCTCCAGCTTGTTTCTGCGATACCAAATGTCACCGATCGCCTTATGAAATCCGCCAATTTTTTTCCTATTGTTATCCACTGCATGCGTCTTCGATGTTCGATCGCCACAATCGCCTTTTATCTCAATAACTCGGCACCAACCGACCTCCCAGGCCGCTTCCAAGGTTTCACCGCGATCTGGAATGCGTTCCTCCGTCAATCCGCCCCGGTCTTTGAACGGCCAAATTGGACTGTAGATTTTCGGCGGGATCAAAATGAGGTTTTGCAACAGTTCAGTGAAAAACAACCCGCCCAACGCGGAGGCGAGGAAATCGTGGTCCAGCGCTAGTTTGACCATTTGCTGATGCGACCATTTGGGTTCACCATCATGGTAATCGGCATTGGTGAGCGACAATATCCAGGTGGCGGCACCCAAGGTCCCGCCCGACACACCGCTAATCCCGACAACCTGTTTTCGAAAATTCGGGGCGTTGTCCTGTATTCTTCCTAATACGGATGCCGTCCAATAAGCAGCGCGGATGCCACCTCCCGCTGTGGCCACGATGACGAGAGGGGTTTCCTCCTCCTTAAGGTCGTTATCTTTTTGCTCGATCATGCCGTCAACAGTCAACATTTTCGGCGGTATGGTATTGTTGAGAACATTTAATTGCGCATCGCTGTTCCAGTAACTGCCGACAGCTAACCAGCACGCAGCCAGGAACAAGAGCGGCAATCGTACTTGATCGGCTGCGATAGCCAGCGCACTGACAATTGAAAGGGCGATGCTTAGAAACAAAAATACCACTGTTGGCGTTCGGATATAGGGATTCAACTCGCCGGGCACGAATGTGTAGGTAATGGCAACTAGGAAGAAAACGATAACGGGGATGATTAGTAATGGTTTCGGGATTTTGCGAAGGATCCACAAGCCGGGTCTTGCCGGTGTGGTCTCCGGCGCAACGCGCATGTTGTTCAACTTCGCCTGCTTGGCCGCCTTCTCAGATTTTATGTAGAGCCTGAGCGCAATAAATAAAGCAAAACCAGTGATAGCAAGTGATAGGCTTTGAATAATAATAAACAAAAAAATGTAATGCCCAGAACTTGATTTGAAGACTGAGCCGTAAATGACGAAATAAATGAGCGCTAACGCCACAAATGCATAGGCGGTAGGAAGTATTGTGAGCATCCACGAATTTGACGAAATGACCGGATTGGTGAGGGATTTTTTCGTGGTTGCATACTTTTCATGGAGAGTTTGATAGGTCCAAAACCAGACGAGAACGATCCAGATTGCAATCATCGCGCTGGGTACGGCAACGTTCCACCCCCACCACGACCACTCGATATTATTGGCAGAGACAACTAACTCATCAGACAGGGGCAACATAGCCAAGCCGATTTCCTGGCCCTGGCTTGCTTGGAATCCTAAGAATACGGCAATAAGGATGAACGTCACGGCGCGAAGATCGAAGAATAAAACGCCGAGCCATTTACGTATGAAAGCCCAGAACACCACAACTAATTGCAGAATCCGCTGACCGAAATGACCTTTCTTTGACGACAAGTTATCCCCCGCCCGCGCGAATTGGAGTGAAAGATGTTACCCGAAGTTGTGAATTTTGCAAAATCGCTCGAGATATTTACAATTACCTTCTATGCGCGAAGGCCGGATTCCCTATCCCTATTCATCCCCACGGCTCCGCCATTCGGCCGGCCGCGAATTAGCGAATGACAGTCACTCCACGCGTTTGTTTCAGTTCTATCTCGGCCATTCCAATATTCAGAATATTGTGACTTACACCGAACTATCCCCTGCCCGCTTTATATCAATTTGGATGGATTGGTGATTGTTGGCACCGGCTTGTCCCAAACAATTTTCTGCTGTTTCTCAGTCCTATAGCGATCCACAAACAAACGACGTCGCACATAGGATTTGAAAACGAAGCCCTCAATGCGAGGTGTGCAGTTTTACTTTGTGATCAGCCCACTTATCGCAAAAAGAAATGGCGCGTCTTACTAGAACCAAATCCGGGTTTATCAAAAAGAACGTGCGGCAACTAAAGGCGTTTGCCCTGACCGCGATCGCTTTGGGTCCCAGTTGCTCTAACCAATGGCTCACCTCTCTGTCGTGGCCTCCCTTGAAGCGGGTATTGTGATGATAAACGATTGCGGCGCGGTTATCTGCAAGCGCCATGACTTCAGATAACGGCATTTGCTTGCCATATGCTTTTTGCCGACACCGCCGCTCATCATTATTCACAATCCCATTATCGGGATCGGCAAAGACTAGATCACACGGCTGAACGGTTCTTAAGGTTTCTTCAAACCATCGTGTTCTGAAACCAGATCGTTTGTTTGCCGGAAGCTCGGCTGTGGCTAGCGGCTCTTCTGCGTAGATAGCATCGAGCGCACCGGAAGTTTGCAGCGCTGAAATGGACCTTGTCGAAGCGACCACTTTGACAAGGATGTCGAACAAGTCTGGATCAAGGTGTCGCCATTTTTCGGGAGCCGAGAGATAGCTGGTGTGCTTACCATCAGCATTATGGTTTTCATCTGGATACAGATACCAGGCAATGCCTAATTTCTTTCCAGCCGAGAGTTGTCGTAACAAGGAAAATTTGATGTAGTCGCCGATATCTCCGGCGTATCTATTTTGCACTTTCGTCCTTGCTCGGCAGGCTCGGATTGATTTTCTGTAAATTCGCTGGAGGGCCCAAATTTTGTTGAATGCCTGAATTTTCCAACTGCGCTATCCGCTTTAAAATTGCGTCATACCGCACACGTATTAACAAGTTTTCCGCTGCCAACGACTTCACTTGGGTTTCCAAAAAAGCGCTGCGTGCAGTTATCTGCCCGATATCTTTTTTTAAGTCGTTTGTCTCGTTGCTTCGAATTGATAAATCTTTCGTAAAATTCTTTCGAGTCTCATCCACTTGCTCGTATGTGTTTTGAACAAATGATGACAAAAAGGATACGGTTGTAATACCTAAAGCAAAGATACCAATCAAAACGGCGATACCTATTCCTGAAACAAATCTCTCAGTTTTATTCGCTATTTTAAGCGCATTAGTCGCATTCTTATTAGCTTTCGCAAAAACTCCTGGAATTGAGCTTTGGATTGTTACAAACCGACCATCAAATAGAGATTTTCGCGCATCATTTAGGTAATCGGTCGGCGTTTTGTTTTGCTTTCTGCGTAAAAATTCCGCACGATCAGGCGTACCAGACTCTGGTTTCTTATAAGTTGTTTTGGTAAATTCCATCCATATGATGTGTTTTCTTATGTCTATATAGTGGTCTTTCGATGTAAGGTTGTGTAAAGGTACAAGTAATTCACCAATAAAACCTGGGTCAACAAGCGGGCCCGTGCCCAGTAAAAGACCTCTATGTACAAGCCCTATTCTCAAATTAAATCTAACGGCAATGTATTTTGGTAATTTGAATTTCGTGCCGCATTCTACAAATACAATCGAATTGGCGGGAAGTTTTAGAAGATTATTCTCGCAACCCGCTAAGATCGTTGGATCAATCCCGCCTTTCTTATTAAGTTGATACGATTTTTCACCGAGTCCCACGGCATATGCTGCCGTTTTGAGTGCTTTCACATCAAACGGAGAGATCATACCGGTTTTTCCTACATACAACTCGATCTCGTTGGAAGATAGCAATGACGGCGGAATATCTTCAAATGGATCAACTTCGAACCAATTCTCGGCCTGCTCGGCGTCATCTTCGACAGGACTATCGATAGGATTAGGACTGTCCGCACCGGCCGTCATTTCGCAAACTCTGGGACATAACAATTTATCGGTGAAAACCCGCACCAATCAATGGTGCGGCCAAGGTCAATCTCAACTCTATTGATGAATTGCCGGAGCTTACTCCTTGAATCATTCAACTCATCTTCAAAACCTAAATAATCCAAATGGTTCATAACCAAGCGGGTTGGTGCATTGACACCGAGTGCGTGGCGAACTAGCCCGGCGTCAAAACGGCCGACACGACGGAGCCTCTGTGTGACAGTAGTGTATTCGCGTAAATCCTCATTACGCCCGGCACCAGCAGCCACTTCGTCCCAGGTGGTCTCATTTGTTAGCGGGCCGGAATCCCCCCCCACCCTGATGGGAAACGAACGGATAACCATTGTTACATCATCCACATCAACCGGGCTCAGCCCAGCTTCCGCTAGCGCGCCGGCAGCTGTCGTCGAACGTGAAGTCGCCTTTGGCCAATGCCCGCCCTCAAGCAAAGAAAGCCCAAAGCCTTGCGTGCCCTCCACTATGACACGCCTTCCTTGTTTTAGCTGACTGCGGAGGATCTCGGAGGTGTCGCAAATAAATTCTTGAAGTGGCGCAATATGTCCTGCATCCGGCGAAGGAAGTTCGAAATTGAGGGCCTCTCTTGCCACGGATGCCATGACTGCGCCACCAACACCCGAGCCGGTTGAACCAATTGCGCCAACGAGGCCGGCCGCACGTTCCCAGCCCTTGTGCTCATTCGTTATGATGCGAGCAAATGGGCTAACATGAATGCGATCCTTACGATATTGAAGTTCATCGATTTCTCTAAATAGAACCTCAACGTCGATATATGATCCCGCTGGAAAGACGACATCAACATCGCGATCGATGCAGCCAGCAGGCATTTGCCTCAAAGCATATTTATTGCCAGAGCGATCATATCCGGTATGTCCAGAATTGGGCCCGCCAACACGTACGACTGCTACCGGCGCTTTTGAACGCCTTGCAATTTCCAGAGCAACCTTACCCTTACCCTCGGAGCCGAACTGACCACCTATTACGACAGAAACAGGCATAGCTTTTCTCCGTTGATGTAATCGACCAACTCACCGACGCGTACATCGACTTCTGTTTTGTCTGCGTTATTGACGAATACCTCGTGCGCCAATGCTTTCATTTCGGTGATCTTGCTTTCAACCTCGGAGCACGTGGATTGGTCAAAATCCTCGCCATTCTCTCTAGCACGATAGCGAACACGCCTTTTGCCCTCATCTGCTTGGACAAAAATATGCCGGACTCCGCCACCGAATCGCTCAATAAGATACGCGTGATCCTCAGGAAAACGCAAACCGTCCACAACAATCCTGTCGGCCGTCGCAACTCGAGCAACAGTCATTTCCGCAAGCCAGCGTTGGCTTCCTGACTCTTTGATTTCAAGTCCAACACATTGCCGATTGACCCGGTTTAATTCCAAGCCGCGTTCAACCAACAAATTATCGATCACCATACTAAAGCGGGTGTACGAAAATCCCACCCGTTCCAATGCAGCGGCAAAAGTGGTTTTCCCGGCCGCGATTGGTCCGCTAATTCCGATCACGGTTTTCGAAGATCTTGCATTGACTTCTGGAATTATTAATGGCGGCTCGGTGTCCGTTCCCAATGCTTCGGATAAATTCGCCAGGTGAAAAGTCCCGACTAAGGCGGATGTAATTGCATCAAGCTCATCGTGGGTAACATTCTCATCTTGAAAATTGCCGCTAATTCCAAATTCCCGAAGGCCCAGTTTTAGCCATTCGACGCCAGCTCCCTTGCGCGGAATGCGCATGATGTCCTGTGCAGCGCCGGGATAACTTTCAATAACAGGTATACCCTTTCCCCTGAGAATGTCGGCAATCTGAATGCCTCGCGCAGTTAATTTTTGCATGGTCGGTAGCAAGCTTGGATAGACATTGATGCCGCGACGCTTTAGCTCACGTTCACACCAACGCATAATTCCAAATTGATCGCGCCCAGGGTCAGAATCTTCGACACTAATTCGACCCGTAGGCAGACAAAGCGGTGAATCGATGGACACCAGATGGGGTTTGGCAGCAATGGTTTGGTCTAAAATTTCTTCATCTGTGTGAAGCGTGGTTGTAGTTGCGCGGGCGCCAACAAGTTCACACCAGCCTGAGCCACGCACCGCTGATCCAGTCAGATCAATTCCGACAACGCGCGCTTGGGTGGCAGGTGTTTTTTCGAAAAGGTTGTCAAAGTTCAGAACGTTGGAAAGGTCGCGAGCTGCTGGCTTTAAGTCACACGGCAAATCTCGCCATCCCTTAGGGGCTGACCAATCCAGAAATTTGACGGGAGATGCGAATAAATCCGGATGAATAGTAAACTGCTTTAAGGTGGCGTCTAAGATCGCGCCCATAGCAGCTATGTCGGCACGATTATACCGAATAAGCGTTTCCAAGGCCGCCAAATCTCCACGGAGATATCGATGCCAAAGGAGAACTGCCGCAAACCCATCAACTTCGGCAATATCTTCTCTGAAATGTAGGCCTAATGAATTTTCAATGGCCTTTTGTCCGCCTGTGAGCCCAACGCGCCTGCAAAGATACATTAGATCTATATGGACATCCGGAAGAATTAAGTCTGGGAATTCCTGGAGCAAGAATCTTTTATCAAATCGAATGCCATTAAAAGTAACAAGCACCTTAGCCTTTTCGCATTCTTCAAATAGGCAACTACTATCCGCACCCCTCACCAGAGTTGATGCTCGTCCGTCAAGTGACCAGCCTACGATAGTAATTTCGTCATAGTAGTGGCTGAGGCCAGTTGTCTCAATGTCAAGGAAGAGCACGCGGTCAGGATATGTGGCGCACAACGCCAATTGCCCCTCCAATTTTGGAGGAAGAGGGCGATGGTCCGATCCATTCGTGTGGAGGTGGGGGGTAGCAGGCATTTGATTCTCCGGGATAGCCTCCATTGAGAGATGCCGCAATTTTTAACCCGTTCAGTCCGTGAAGCAACCGCCCCAATTAGCCGGCAGTACATTCATCAGACGGATGAACCGATGCATGTGTATTCTGCTTTCACAACGCGCAATTTATTGTCGTAATTCACGGAACTAGCACAATCAGTATTAATCTGCTCCAGAAAAAATATCGAGCGAATCGACAGTGATACAAGAATCGGCCTGCATCACCGATCCGTCACAAAACAGTCCCAGGATCACAGCGCGGGCGTTGAGGGGGACTTGTTTATGCAAATTCTCAGCGTGTTTTGGGTCTCGTCAAAAGCACAAAATGTCACTTCAGAAGCCGCAGCGGGATAACTTTTGATTGAAGCTCGTCTCTTTCCATACCGCTTAGGCTCTCGATGTCATTGGAATTTAGTGCAAGAGCACCGACGATATCGGCCATCGACTGCACATCATTCTCAAGCAGCATGCGCATGCCGGTAGCCAATACGGTAGGGGCAGGCATCTGAAACGCAGTATCCAGAGGCTCCTTCTTGCGAATGTGCCTCACATTCATTTGCTTCCAAATGTATTGGACCTGGGCCGGATTGAGTATCCCGAGATCCTTGCAACGATACACCATCGCGGCGACCGCGACACGCCAACGCTGTTTCATTACAAGAAAATAATCGATAGATGTACCTGCAACCTCAGAGGAAAATTGCCTTCTCGGCAATAAGAAAGCGCCAGCAAATCTATTTGCCTGTTTTTCTATTTTGTCTAATGTTTTACTTGTTACCTCTGCAGATCCATGAAGGACAATGTGGCCAAGTTCATGAGCTATATTAAAAAGCGTTCTAGAGTTGCTCTCAACATTACTTGAATAAAGAATAAAAGGGCGGCCGCCTTGCCACCTAGACACGGCATCCATATCCTCGCAATTCACATCATTTTCAATTAGTACAAATCCGTTAAATTCTAAAATTGTAGTCAATTCTTTTACAGGTTCCCGGCCTAACCCCCAATGGTCGCGCAATTTTTCGGAGATATATTCGATTTCATCTTCGCCGTCCGCTTCAAAATCGAATTCTATCTCCGGCACAGTGACGGGCGGCAATTCAATGAATTCCTCAAGATAGGCCGTGATATCCAATGCCCATTCAAGTTGTCGAGCGATGCGTAGCCTGTCTGGCCTCTGCATGCGCTTAAGACTCCGCCAATTGGGCATGCGAAATCGAGATGTTGATCGGTTGCGTGGTGTCGTGAAAAAGGCCGGGGGTTGACCAGTCACCGCTATTATCCGAGCGAAAACCTCTCCACGCGGCGAACTTTGACCGGTTTCGTATTGCCCAACAGCGGCCCGAGATACACCGAGTGTTTCTGCGAACTGAACATCAGTAAAGCCTTTTGCCTCCCGCGCCTCGCGTACCCTCTCTGGGATTATTTTGTTATTATGATTCATCCTTCGTCGCCAAATTCCCGGCCGGCCTTATCGCGATCTTTAATCATTTTTTGAACATCATCACGAAGCTTCATAACTTGTCGCGGATCGACTTTCGGCTTCTCGAGATTTTTTGTAACTGGGGCAGTCGCGCGAACGGCATTGAGAATGTCCCGCCGAATTAGCCAGTTTTCTTCTTCACCGCCGCTAGGCAGTCCCCAAAGAGCGTGCGTTAACGCTCCATTCCTAGTTGCTCCATAGCAAAGCCAAGCCGAAAAATACTGCGCCTTTGATAGCGGAACGACCTTTGGGTCCTCAAAAAGCTCAATCTGGTTAGAATGCCGCCTGTCTTGCTGATTGGGCGTGTCTGCCGGGAACGTTTCTTTATCCGGAGTACGCACTAAATAACCACAACACTCACCGCTTGAGAGTTTGAGCCAATGCCAGCTACCGATAGGCATTTGTGAAAATTCGGAGATGAAAGGTAAATCACCAGATTGGCAAAGTTCATGCAGGCGGGACATTACACCGGCCCTACGAATCAAACCCCGAATATCTCGACCCACAGGTGTATCAAGAATGGGCACTCCCTTAACCGCATCATCGCCAATCGCAATCCCTTCGCGTAGGGCTCGGATAGTGTTTGAATAGGTGTGTTGCGGAAAAGCAGTATTGAGAATGTCTTCGTAGTTCGGCATTTTAAACGTCCTGTATTGCGACTCCCGCCTACTCTACTACCCATAATACCGCCTCACGTCTAGTTCATTATTTGTTTTTCCACCAATTTTCCACACGGGGCTTACAGCTATTAATGAGATCCCGAATATCCACTTGAGTTAGAATCCCTATTGCCGCCGCTCAACGCGGCGAAATCAAAGGATTTAACTTCGGATGCTGAATTATCTCCTATCTTCTGCTGAATATGCTTGAGATAGGTTGCTGAGGCATGGGGATAACGGCCAAGCTCGCGTCCTGACGAACTGCTACACTAACAGCATATGAATGAAGAGCCGATAGGTCCGACACAAGCTGCCTCCAGCGCCAATGGCAATCTTGGTGACGCGTCACAAAATCTAGATACTCTTCCACCGGAACCACAGATGAAAACAACACCGACCGACGCATCACCAGTAGGCGACGCCGTGCGACGCCATGACGGACTGACAACCGAGCCATCAAAATCGACTAGTCCAACGCAGACCACTCCGCAGGCGCCGCCAGACGACGCCATGACGAATCACGACAGAGGTTTGGAAAAGCCAGAGAATTCAGCGGAAAACATAAAACTGGATGTCGGCACAGCGCCGCTTGGCGACGCGGAAGCGAATGGTGACGGCAGTATCAGACTTTATACAGTGACGCTTGCAGAGGTTCGCAAGCGGCTCTCTCAGGCACAGCTCTACCGGAGTGAACGCACCCTGCAAAGATACTGCGACAAAGGAATTCTGGATTGCAACAAAGCGCCGACCGCCCATGGGCAGGAGTGGCTTGTCACCGATAGAAGCATTGAGAAGTTCATCAACGACACTCCGATCGATGTTGTCGCAGGTCCTAAAACAAATGCCTCAATCAAACAACCAGAAGCGACGCCTAGCGACGCCGAGATTTTACCACTGGCAGAGACGTCGCAAAACCAAGCCGAACCGTCAGGCGGCGCCAAGGACCCGACAGGTTCCGACAAGGAAATCCTACTGGAGCGCATGGTTGATATGCAGCAGAGCGAGATTTCGCATCTGCGTACCGCCAATATTGGATTGAACGAGCGCATCCATGAGAGCAATGTGATTGCCCAGAATCTCCAATCCACAATTCTGAAACTGACAGGCAAGGAAGACCCAAAGCAGATCCATGACTATGAGGAGAAGTCCACACCTGAGGATGCACAGTCGGTAGGGTAGTATGGTAAAATCCCTACTATGGAACAGCTAGGAAATTCACAGGCCTTTGAAAAAGCCCGTAGGAATATTGAGATTGTCGGCGCCGATTTTATCACCCGCCATGGATTTACCCAGGTGCCGAATTTCATCCTCGAAAACACAAAGCTGACACCGGGCGAAAAGCTCGCCTATGCCATGTTACTGAAATACAACTGGCAGAACGATTCCTGCTTTCCCGGCCAGAAAAGGCTTGCCGAAGATATGGGTGTCGCCCTGCGATCAGTAAATTCCTACATCAAGGGATTGGAGAAACGGGAACTCCTCGAAATTGAGCGCAGAGGTTTGGGAAAGACCAATATCTACCGGCTTCATATCCGTGTACCGAAGAAGGGAGGATAGTGTGGATAACCCGTTCGCTTCCAATCCAGATGCGCAAAATTTGCACATCAAGACATCCCATATTTGCGTATCTAGAAGGGAAATATTTGCACTTCATTCTATATAAGAATACACAGAATAAGAATACCTAAATAATAATACACAGCTATACGTTTTCTTTGAAAGAATTTGTAGAAGGTTACCAAAATTTTTCTTAAGCAAATAGATTGTTGTTAAATAGAACGATGAAATTAATTTGCCGAGGACCGACTTTAAAATCCCCGGCATTAGGCCAAATACGCCCTCTAAGGTCGATTTCTTAGTACCTATACAGTACCTATCTAAAATTCCCGAAGTCTAAATATATGAAATATAAGGGTTATCTAAATACTACTCTCAGTTTAAGAGTCAGCTGCTCTGCCAACTGAGCTACACACCCGCCGAGACGCCGATTATGAGGCTTCTCCTGGCGGTTATATACGGCTACGGGAACGACTTAGCAAGACCGTTGCCCGGTCAATCTCCGCCATAACCCATCACTGTTAATCTGCCGACATGGCAGTAAATTTCGGGCCCGGCCACACCGAAACATGGCCGCCAACGCTCAACAATGCTATATCGCCGGTCGGTCAACCTGGCCGACGGCAAGGCAATGCGGAGCGGAATATTCATGAAGCTCAATATCAATGTGGACCGGGTGCAATCACCGCCGATTGCTGAAGCCGTGTCGTGGCTGGATCGGCCGCGGGCTGATCCTTCCCTGCCGGTGATCGATCTAGCCCAAGCCGTGCCCAATTATCCGCCTTCGCCAGACCTCATGGCCCATGTCGCTGATTATGTGAAGACGGCAAAAAGCGCTTTTTATACACCGATCCTGGGGCTTGCTGATCTGCGTAGCGCGTTGGCTAAGGATATGTCGGCCACCTACGGCGTCACAATTGAGGCTAAAAACGTTGCCATTACCGCCGGCGCCAATCATGCCTATTGCTTGGCCACATTGGCGGTCGCCGGGCCCGGTGATGAAGTGCTGCTCGGCGCGCCTTATTATTTTAATCACGACATGTGGTTCACCATGCAGGGGATCCGGCAGGTTAAATTGCCCTGCCACCGGACGCCGCAGGGCCTGTTGCCCGATGTGGCCGAAGCCGCGCGTTTGATCACTGAGCGTACCCGCGCCATTGCATTGGTGACGCCGAACAACCCTACCGGCACGATTTTTCCGCCTGAGCTTTTGGCGCAATTCCTGGCGCTGGCTAAAGCCAATGACATCGCTTTGATCCTGGATGAGACCTACCGCGATTTTCTGCCCGCCGGTGCCCGCCCCCATGAATTGTTTAACCGGCCTGGTTGGCACGACCACCTGGTGCATATCTACAGTTTCTCCAAGGCCTTCAGCCTCACCGGCTACCGCGTCGGCGCGCTCGCCGGCGGTGACCAATTGATGGCAGCGGTTGAAAAAATCGCTGACACCATGACCATCTGCCCACCTAATGTCGGTCAGGCCGCCGCCCTTTTTGCCGTTGAAAACCTGCAGGATTGGAAACGGCAAAAATGTGATGCTATGGCCGATAAGGCCGCCGCCCTGGATGCCGCCTTCGCCCGTCACAAACCGCGCCTTGAGCTTATCTCACGCGGCGCATTTTTTGCCTATTTGCGTGACCCGGCACAGCCGGCTGACGACGTGGCACTGGCCCAAAAATTGGTCCACGACCTGGCGGTGTTGCTATTGCCGGGCAGTTTTTTCGGTTCGCCCGGCGACGCCGGATACCTGCGCGCCGCATTTGCCAACATCGACGCAGGCGAGATCGACACAATGGTCGCCCGCCTGGCGACGCTGTAGGGCAGCCTGTTACTCAGCCTTGTCGGCGGAGGCCGATTGCAGCATGCCGTAATTTTCCACGCCGATATTGCCCAACAGATCAAGCTGCGTTTCGAGGAAGTCGATATGTCCTTCTTCGTCTTTCAGCAGGCTTTCAAAAATCTCCATGGACACGTAATCCTTGGCTTCCCGGCAAACCTCCCGCGAGGCGGCATAAGCGGCACGCGCCTCGACCTCAGCGGCCAAATCGCTTTCCAGCACTTCCATGAGGTTCTGGCCGATGCGTAATTGCCCGACCGTTTGCATGTTGGGATGGCCTTCAAGGAATATGATGCGCTCAACGAGCGTGTCGGCGTGCTCCATCTCCTCGATGGATTCTTCCCGTTCCTTCTTGGCAAGCTTGGTAAAGCCCCAATCTTCCAACAGCCGGTAGTGCAGCCAATATTGGTTGACCGCGCCCAGTTCCATTCGCAGTGCTTCGTTAAGGCAATCGATGACTTTTTGCTCGCCCTTCATCTCACATCCTTTTCGTGTTCACATTTCGTATCTTTATATCAGAACATCACCCGACCGGCGCGCTGGTCTGCGCTTGATCCACAGCCTGTGTTTGAAGGTTTTTGACCTTGGCCGCAGTCAACTTGATCACATAGGGAAAACACGAACAGCATTGGCCTTGCTTGCCCAGCGCGTGGAAAATCACGCCCGGTGTCAGCTGCTGCCAAGGATCATCGGCGAGCAACGTCTCCACAACGCTCTCAATCTGTTGACTGGTCACCACGTTACAGTGACAGATAATCATGGGCCCCACGGTGCTCGTTGAATGTCGATCACCATATTTAAACCGCCGGAGGTCGATGTCCAGATGTTCCATCACATGGCGATAAAACCGGCAAGGCACCAGTACTCATGAGCGACATCACAGCACCGGATAATCCGGCCGGCCAGAAATCGATCCTGCCGATCCTGTCGATCAATTTCGTCGGTACGCTGGGTTTTTCTATCGTCATTCCGTTCATGGTCTTCCTAGTCAACAAGTGGGGCGGCAATGCCATTATTTATGGCTTGTTGGCGGCCACATATTCGGCGTTCCAGTTGGTCGGCGCACCGATATTAGGTCGCTGGTCGGACCGCTATGGCCGGCGGCGCATTCTTTTACTGAGCCAAGCCGGCACGCTTTTATCCTGGGTCGTCTTTCTGATCGCATTTGCATTGCCGACCGATACGCTGGCGCAGGTTGATTCAAGCTTATTGGGTCAGTTCGCCATCACCGCGCCGCTGGTTATCTTGTTTTTCGCCCGCGCCGCCGATGGGTTGACCGGCGGCAATGTTTCTGTGGCCAATGCCTACCTGGCCGATATCACCGATGACAAACATCGGTCTGAAAACTTCGGTCGCATGGCGATCTCTACCAATATCGGTTTTGTCGCTGGCCCGGCGATTGCCGGCTTGATCGGCGCCACCATCTACGGCGAAATCCTGCCGGTTGCCGCGGCACTTTTCGTGTCCTTTATCGCCACCTTATTGATCGCTTTTGGATTGACGGAGAGCAAGCCGAAACCCATTCATATCAATCCGGAAGAACCCAATGCCTGCAAGGTCTTCGGCCACGAGCATAAAGAATGCTTTGAATTGGAATCAGCGAAGGACAAATCGACCGGATCGATCTTCAAGCTGCCGGGCATTCCGCCGCTGCTGGCAGTTAACTTCATGGTCATGCTGGGCTTTAGCTTTTTCTATGTCGCCTTCCCCACCCATGCGGCAACCGGCCTGGGATGGACCATCCGAGAGACGGGCATCTATTTCGCTGTATTCAGTGTTGTGATGATTATCGTCCAGGGTCCGGTGCTGGCGCGGCTTTCCAAACGGGTGGAAGACGGCGTGTTGGTCACCATTGGCGCGGCGATCATGGCCATCGGCTTTCTCGCCATGGTGTGGGACAGCACCGCCGCCGTCTACACCGCCGCGGTGCTGATCGCCTTTGGCAATGGCCTAATGTGGCCAACCTTCATGGCGATCCTAGCGGAGCGCGCCGGGTCGGAATTTCAAGGTGCGGTGCAGGGTTTTGCCAGTTCATCAGGCGCCGCCGCCAGCATTGTCGGGCTGATTGCCGGCGGGCTGATTTATATCTGGATCGGCGCCTATGTGTTCATTATGTCGGCCGTCATCATCGCCATGGTGACGGTGATCGCCAGCGTCACATGCCTGGGGCGGTCTACCGGAAGCGGGCGTTGATGGCATCCAGCTCAGAACTACCCGGACAAAGATCGCTCTCGTCCAATGTGTTCAACGGCCGATCGGACGTATCCAGCAAATCGTGCAACTCGGCCTGATCATCATTGAGATACAGCAGGCCGGTCACCACCTCGCCGTCATCATAGCGCTTGCGCAGCGTTGACAACACTTCCGGCGCGTTGCGCGGGTCGTAGTTGTCATCGAGTTTATGCAAGGTCATCGACGAACCGTCGTGCATAGTCACATCGATGGTCTCGCCGCTCTCATAATCGGCAGTGATCTGGCTGCGCCCGACGATGTAATCCAACTTGTCGACAGCCGCATTGTGCTCGCGCACATAGTCGTAGCTCTTGGTCGAGGCGTCATGGTTATTGAAGGTTACGCAGGGCGACACTACGTCGATCAGCGAGAAGCCGCGATAGCGCATGGCCGCTTCAATCAACGGCACCAATTGCGCTTTGTCGCCGGAGAATGACCGGGCAACAAAACCGGCGCCAAGTTGGATTGCCAACATTGCCGGGTCAATCGCTTCATAAAGATTGTCGACCCCACGACGGTTCTTTGAACGCTTGTCGTTGGTGGCTGAAAACTGCCCCTTGGTCAGGCCATAAGTGCCGTTGTTTTCGATGATGTAGGTCATGTTCAGCCGTCGGCGGATGGAGTGGCAAAACTGACCCAACCCGATCGATGCCGTGTCGCCATCGCCCGACACACCCAGATAGATCAGGTCGCGGTTGGCCAGATTGGCGCCGGTGGCGATCGACGGCATGCGCCCGTGAACGGAGTTGAAGCCATGGGCACGATTGAGGAAGTAGTTCGGCGTCTTCGACGAGCAGCCAATGCCTGACAACTTGGCGATCCGGTGGGCCGGCAGGTCGAGCTCAAAGCAGGCTTCGACGATGGCCGATGAAATCGAATCGTGGCCGCAACCGGCGCACAATGTGGAGATGACGCCTTCATAGTCGCGGCGGGTCAGTCCCAGGCCGTTGACCGGCAGTTTTGGATGGCGAAACTTTGATTTTTGAATGTAGGTCATCGACCTCTCCTCACGCCGCCGTAATGGGCGCTGCGAACTTGTCACCCAGATGATCAGCATCGATCGCCGACAAAATGACGTTCTTGACGAATTCCGCCGAGAACGGCATGCCGTCATAATTTAAGACCGGCATCAGTTTTTCCGGTGCGATGCCGGCTTCCATAACCAACAGCTGCCGCAGCTGACCGTCGCGGTTTTGTTCAAACACGAACATCACATCATGGTCGTCGGCAAATTCCCTAACAGCGTCGGCGAACGGAAAGGCGCGCACCCGCATGTGATTAATGCCGTAGCCGTCGGCGGCCAGCTGATCGAGCGCTTCGATGATCGCTGAATCGGTTGGACCGACATTGATCACGCCGAGTTTTGATGTGTTGGCCAGGGTGCGAATGACCGGCTGCGGCAGAACTGAACGAGCACCGACAATCTTGCGGTTGATCCGCTCGCACATGTCCACATGCACCTGGCCGTCTTCAGTGTAGCCGGCCAATTCGTTGTGGGACGAGCCGCGGGTAAAATAGGCACCCTTGTCGGGATGCGTTCCTGGATAAGTCCGATGACCGATACCGTCGCCATCAAGGTCCATATACCGACCGAAGATTTCTATTCTGTCCAGATCCTCCGCCGTCAGCACCTTGCCGCGATCCATTTTTCGGGCGTCATCCCATTCCAACGGATCGGAGATCCAATCATTCATGCCGATATCCAGATCGCTCATGACGATGATCGGCGTCTGATACCGCTCCGCCAGATCGAATGCATCCGCCGACATGGTGAAGCATTCGTTCGGCTCCGATGGGAACAGCAGAATTTGTCGGGTATCACCGTGGGAGGCATAAGCGGCGGAAAGAATATCGGACTGTTGGGTGCGGGTCGGCATACCGGTGGAAGGCCCACCGCGTTGAACATCGAAAAGCACCACCGGAACTTCAGCGAAATAGGCCAGTCCCAAAAATTCCTGCATCAATGACAGTCCCGGCCCGGACGTGGCAGTAAACGCCCGTGCGCCGTTCCAACCGGCGCCGATGGCGATGCCAATGGCGGCAAGCTCGTCTTCGGATTGGACGATCGCCGCATTCAAACCTTCTTCTGAGCGGCGATACTTATTGGCGTGTTTTTCAAACGCTTCGACCAGCGAAGTCGACGGTGTGATCGGATACCAACCGACCACCGTGGCGCCGGAATAAACCGCGCCCAGGCCGGCGGCCTCGTTGCCGCTGATCATGATCTTACCGATAGAACTCGTGCCATGTTCGACGCGCGCTGAAAGCGGAAATTCGACATTCTCGCGCACATAATCGCGGCCCATATTGAGCGCCTTCAAGTTCGGCTCAATCAGTTTTTCCTTGCCGGAAAACTGCTCGCCGATCAGTTGTTCAATCACCGAAAAATCGATATCGAGCAACAACGACAGCGCGCCCACATAGGTGATGTTCTTAAACAGTTGCCGCTGCCGTGGATCGGAGTAGGCTTCGGCGCACATTTGCGCGATCGGTATGCCGATAATGCGGATATCGTCACGGGCGAATTCACGCGGTAGCGTCGAATCATAAATCAACGTGCCGCCGGGCAGCACGTCGGCGGCGTCTTGTTTGTAGGTTTGGGCGTTCATCGCCACCATCACATCCGCGCCGGCGCGACGGCCGGTATAGCCCTTGTCATTGACCCGGATTTCATACCAGGTCGGCAGGCCTTGGATGTTCGATGGGAAAATGTTTTTCGGACTGACAGTCAAGCCCATCCGAAACAGCGCCTTGGCGGTCAGCAGATTGGCGCTGGCCGAACCGGACCCGTTTACATTTGCGAATTTGATGACGAAATCATTGATCTTCGATGCATCAGCCATGTGTCATTGCTTGCGGTTTGCGAATGGAAAATTCGAAGGCGTGGTGAGCTTGGGCTTCTTGATAGGTGTATTTCTGCATGTCCCAGGCGCCGGTCGGACAGCGCTCAGCGCATAGCCCACAGTGCAGGCAGACATCTTCATCCTTGGCCATGATCCGGCCAGTGCGAAGGTCTTCAGAAATATACAGATCCTGATCGGGATTCTGTGCCGGTACCTTCAGGCGGTCGCGCAGATTGGCTTCCTCGCCGTTGTCGGTAAAGTTGATGCAGTCGACCGGGCAGATGTCCATACAGGCATCGCATTCGATACACAGCGAATTGACAAACACCGTTTGCACATCGCAGTTCAGGCACCGGGCAGCTTCGGCCAGTGCTCGCGTATCATCATAACCCAATTCGACTTCGACCTTCAGGTTCGACAACGCGATCTCGTGATCGGCATGGGGAACGGGAACCCGGTGGTTGGCCGACACGTCGTTGTCGTAGGACCACTCGTGGATGCCCATTTTCTGACTGGCAAGCTGCGATTGCGCCGACGGCCGGTCGGTCAGTGATTTGCCCTGGCAGAATAGATCGATGGATATCGCTGCCTGGTGGCCATGGGCAACGGCCCAAATGATATTCTTCGGGCCAAAAGCACTGTCACCGCCAAAGAACACCTTTGGCAAGGTTGACTGCATGGTCGTCTCGTTGACGACCGGCATGTCCCATTCATTGAACTCAAGACCGATATCGCGTTCGATCCACGGGAAAGCATTGTCCTGACCGATGGCCATGATGATGTCATCGCACTCAAACAGCACCGGCTCTTCGTCGGTGGCGATCAAGGTGCGGCGGCCGGTCTCGTCATATTCGGCCCGCATCTTCTGGAACTTCACCCCAACCAGCCGGTCGCCATTCATGACGACTTCGATCGGCGAATGATTGTCGAAGATCGGGATGCCTTCCATTTCGGCTTCTTCGATTTCCCAATCGGAGGCCTTCATATCGGCACGCGGGCTACGCACGGTGACCCGCACATCGGCGCCGCCTAAGCGCAGCGCGGTCCGGCAACAATCCATCGCCGTGTTGCCGCCACCTATCACGATGACGCGCTTGCCGATGGTCGACACATGACCGAAGGCCACAGAACCGAGCCAATCAATGCCGATATGGATGAACTTACTGGCTGCCTCACGCCCCTCAATTTTAAGGTCCTTGCCGCGCGGTGCGCCGGTGCCGACAAAGACGGCATCATAGTCGTCCTCGACCAGCGCCTTCAGGCTTGAAATCTCTGAACCGAAATGACACTCGACACCGAGGTCGATCACCCGGTCCATTTCCTCGTCCAGCACCTTTTCAGGCAAACGGAATGAGGGAATGTTTTTGCGGATCAGTCCGCCAGCTTTCGGGTCGCGCTCATGCACTACACATTCATAACCGAGCAGGCGCAGATCGCGGGCAACAGCCATGGAGGCCGGGCCAGCGCCGATCAATGCCACGCGTTTGCCGTTGCCGCCGGGAGCGGGTTTTGGCAACCGGGCTGAAATATCGCCTTTGTTGTCGGCGGCGACACGCTTTAGCCGGCAAATAGCCACCGGATTATCTTCAATGCGGCCACGGCGGCAAGCCGGTTCGCAAGGGCGATCGCAGGTACGGCCTAAGATGCCTGGAAACACATTCGACTGCCAGTTCAACATGAACGCATCGCCATAGCGGCGCTGGGAAATCAAACGGATATATTCAGGTACGGGGGTGTGGGTCGGACAAGCCCACTGACAGTCCACGATTTTGTGGAAATAATTCGGGTCCGATATATCGGTCGGTTTCATTGATACGCGCGCCTTCCGGCACTCAACCATTTAACTAACATCTATCTCACGAACCCTCATAGAAGGCGCGCCATATTAGGAGCGTCATGGTGGGTGTCAACTCTATCTCGCGTCACTTTGCCAATCACTCTTTGTTGACGTCTGTAACATTTGGCGGCGCCTGACAAATGGTGCGATTCCCACCGTTCTTATCGATTAGACTAGGTCAGTTGATTTTCATGTTCCATATGACGTTCGGCGTATACAATCCGACTTGGCGATTGTTCGCATATGCGTACAAAATCATACCCAAACGTGGTTAACAAAGATGATACCGACAGATCTGATAGAGAGCTGTCCGGCAGCTGATGCCGTTATCTCCTCCCCTGATATGGTCGACACCCTGGCCGCCTCGCCAGGTCACTATCTACTAGTGCTTCAAATCAATGGTGATGTGGCTCTCGAAAAACCACGCGCCGACACCCTGACCGCCGGTTGGTATCTCTATGCCGGTAGTGCGCTCGGTCCAGGCGGATTGCGGGGCCGGGTCGGTCGTCACTTTCGCGCCGACAAACGACCCCATTGGCATATCGATCAGCTCACCAGCGGCGGCAACCTGATCGCTGCATTGGGCTATCTGCATTTCAGTGAATGTCAGCTGGTGGAATTGTTAGCCGGCAGGGGTTTTGCATTTCCCCTCCCCGGCTTCGGCTCCAGCGATTGCCGATCATGCCAAAGCCACCTGCTCAGGTGGCCCGGCAAAGAGGAAGCCCGTGCCTAATCGACCTGCTTGACCCGACCGCTTTTAAGCAATTCCGTTACAAACTCCGGGACAACCAGTCCGCCCTTCACCTTAGCCTCCAACGTAGCTTCAGCGGCACGCACGTTTGCAAGTTGACCGATAGTGTCATCAATCCGGGCAAACGGAACAACAACAACCCCATCAATATCGGCAACAATGATGTCTCCCGCCGACACTTGAACATCACCCATGTTGATCGGCAATCCGGCTGTGCCGGGGCCGTTGCGGGCGCAGGAATTGGGTGTCACCGCGGCGGCGAAACAAGGCAGGCCGACGTCGATAATCCCGACCGTGTCGCGCACCGCGCCGTCGGTGACAAAGCCGACCATCCCGCCATTGCGCATCATGCCGGTCAGCATATCGCCGACGATGGCGGAGCCCACATATCCCTCCGAGGCGCAAAGGATGACATCACCGGGCTGGGCGGCATCAAGTGCCGCATAAATCGCCAGCTGATCATTCGGCCCAGCCCAGCACGGGACTGCCACGCCACAAAAAGAAGCCGTTTCCGGGTCAACCGGTTTAATCGTGTGATCCAACCCGCCGCGGCCATTCATAGCGTCAATCACATGGCCGGACTGGGCACCGGTGAAGGCGGCGATCTGCTCGGCGTTAGGACGTGGGAAATTCCGGCGGACAGTTAAAAGCGGTGGGTCTTCAATCATGGCTGGCTCCAGGCTCAATCGTGAGCGGTTATCCTACACACGAATGATCGAAGGTCACCAGACCGGCCGATCAGAGGAACCGTCAATATGAGTTGAATGACCTGCCCCGGGCAACGTCGTTGGCGCTGCCCGGGTTTTGAATACGCGTTCTAAGCGGCAGCCAGTTTGCGCAGATCGCCCAGATGGGCATCCCAGCCGGCGTCGAGCGCCATGACCAGGCCCAAGGTTTCTTCATTAGCCGCGATGCCGGAATGATGCAGCGTCAGGCGCGTACCACCAGCCACATCCTCCAGCCGCCAGGCAACCTGGGTCATCAACCCACCCAGAGGGCCGACAGTGAAGGAATATTCCAGCCTGTCATGGGGCTCCATGATCGACACTTCACCCCAGCAGATTTTCTGTGGATTGCCGTCGTCATCATCGCGAAGCAGTGCATATTCCTCGCCGGCTGCCAGATCGGCTTCTGCCCGGTGAAACCAGGTACCGAGCTTGTCCTTGTCGGTCAAAAAGCTCCAAACAGTTTGCCGGCTGGCGGCAAAGAACACTGTCTTGGTTATTGTCGTATCGCTCATTTTTTGTTCTCCTCGTCTTTAATAGCCTGACGCAGGTCGCCCAGGCGGTCCGTCCAGAATTGATCAAAATAGGTGAGCCAATCCGCGGCTGACTTCAGCCCTGTTGGTTCCAGGTGATTGATTCGTTCACGGCCTTGGGTACGCACCGAGATCAGCCCACCGTCTTGCAGGACGATCAGGTGTTTTTTCACCGCTGCCCGTGTGATGTCGAAGCGGCCGGCAACTTCGGCAATCGTCATATCGCGATGGCTCAAATGCATCAGAATATGACGCCGAGTCGGATCCGCCAGCGCCCGGAAGGCGCCCTGCACCGTGTCGATTGATTGTGGGGTCACTTTCCGCCTCGCGGAATTTGTGGTCTCAGGCAAAAGACTGTCAGGTAGTTTTTCATTGCCTTCTCCTAAATAATACCATTTGGTGTCATATTAATATGATACCTTTTAGTATTATGTCAATGTGGCCGGTGTGAATTTTTTTGGACTTCCTCAAACGGCCAAATAAATCCTACCGACTGCCCGAAAATTGTGACGAAGGGCGTCATTCGTCCTTAAGCCTATGTACAATCGTGCGTTGGCGGCGATAATGCCGACGATCCAAGTTTTTAGGTGCCACACGCGCCGAACACCAAGACCCCAGGGAGGAAGCAATTATGATGAGCAAGAAACTGAATTTGATTGCCGTATCGGCGGCTGCCGTAATGGCCATGCAGGGCGGTGCCTATGCGCAGACGCTGAAGGCCTCACACCAATGGCCGGGCGGCAAAGGCGATGTACGCGATGAAATGGTACAGATCATCGCCAAGGAAATCGCCAAGGCCAATGTCGGCCTGGAGATCAAAGTTTATCCCGGTAAATCTCTGTTCAAGCCAAAAGAACAGTGGAACGCCATGGTCAAGGGCCAGTTGGATATCTCCGCCTTCCCGCTTGATTACGCCAGTGGTCGTCATCCGCAGTTTTCAGCGACGCTGATGCCCGGCCTGGTGAAGAACCACGAACACGCCAAACGCTTGAACGATTCTCCGTTCATGGCCGACATCAAGAAAATCATTGATGACGCCGGCGTCGTCGTGCTGTCGGACGCCTGGTTGGCCGGTGGTTTCGCCTCCAAGAAAAACTGCATCCTGGCACCAGCCACAATGAAGGGTCAGGTGACCCGTGCCGCTGGTCCGGCTTTTGAGCAAATGCTGGTTGGCGCCGGTGCGTCGATCTCATCCATGCCTTCTTCGGCCATCTATCAGGCCATGCAAACCGGCGTGCTCGATGCCGCCAACACCAGCTCCGGCAGCTTCGTCTCCTACCGCATCTACGAGCAGGTCAAATGCCTGACCGCGCCTGGCGACTACGCCTTGTGGTTCATGTATGAGCCGATTTTGATGTCAAAGAAAAGCTGGTCGAAACTGAACAAAGCCCAGCAAGACGCGCTGATGGCGGCCGGCAAGGTAGCGGAAGAATATATGACCGCCCAGGCCGCCGGGTTGGATTCAAAACTGGTGGACGTTTACAAAAAGGCCGGTGTTGAAGTTGTCACCATGTCAGCCGAAGACGCCGCCGCATGGCGGGCAATCGCCAACGAGACGTCCTACAAAATCTTCTCTGAAAAAGTCCCCGGCGGTAAAGAGCTGATCGCTAAAGCCCTAGCCGTCGACTAACACCAACGACTGGTTTCGGGCAGGACGGAAAAGTCATGCCCGAAACGTTTCCAACAAAGCTTTTACCCGGCCATGATCAAGTTGTTCTCACGCCTCGTCGCCACCATCTCTCACGCCTGTGGCATAGCCGCCGCCGCCATGGTCGGCGCCGCAATCATCGTCGTCTGCCAAATGGTGGTGATGCGTTACTTCCTGCGGGAATCGACAATCTGGCAAACCGAATTCGTCATTTTTTCGCTGGTCGCAGCAACCTTCATCGGCAGCCCCTACGTGCTGTTGGTCAAAGGGCACGTCAATGTCGATCTGCTGCCCCACTATCTGGGCATGACCGGCAAATGGTTGTTGGCGCTGCTGGCAAGCGCGCTTGGTTTTATCTTCTGCGCCATCCTCGCCTGGACCGGTTTTGAGCTCTTTCATGAGGCACTGACCGCTGGCTGGACGACCGATACAGTGTGGGCGCTGCCGCTTTGGATCCCCTATCTGTCGATGCCGGTTGGTATCGGACTGCTCACCCTGCAATATCTGGCCGACATTTTGACATTGTTGGCCGACGGACAAATGCCGTTTGGAGAGGCCTGACCATGGACCCGCTCATGATCGGCGTTTTGGTCGCCGTCACCACCATTGCTATATTGGCCACGGGCATTCCTGTCGCCTTCGGGTTGGGCCTGGTCTCGGTCGCCTTTTTGGTGATGTTTGAGGGATTTGATTCCCTACAGATCCTGGCCGATACGTTTTTTGCAGGCATTGCCGAATTCACCCTGGTCTCCATCCCAATGTTCATCGTCATGGGCGTCGCGGTGGCGTCGTCGCCAGCCGGCAAGGATCTCTACGAGGCTCTCGACCGCTGGCTTTACCGGGTACCAGGCGGCCTTATCATATCTAATATTGGTGCCTGTTCGATCTTCGCGGCACTTAGTGGTTCGTCGCCGGCAACCTGCGCCGCGATCGGCAAGATGGGCATTCCGGAAATGCGCCAGCGCGGCTTTCCAGATGGCCTGGCCACTGGCGCGATTGCCGCCGGCGGCACGCTCGGCATCCTGATCCCGCCATCGATCACGATGATCGTCTATGGCATTGCCACCGAAACCTCCATCGGCCGCTTATTTATCGCCGGCCTGTTGCCAGGTATCCTGCTGACCGTCTTGTTCATGGCCTGGTCGCTCTACACCGCCTGGCGCCAGGGCTACAAATTCAACCAGGACCACAAAGGCTATACGCTGGCTGAAAAGCTGGAAATCATGCCCCGGGTACTGCCGTTCCTGGCCATCATCGCCGGCGTGTTGTTCGTGCTCTACGGCGGCGTCGCCACTCCGTCGGAAGCGGCAGGTGTCGGCGCCATGTTCGTCCTCGTTCTGGTCGCCGTCATCTACCGCGTCTGGCAGCCTAAACGCATTTGGGCTATTATTTCCGACAGCATGAAAGAAAGCGTCATGATCTTAATGATCATTGCCGCTTCCGCGCTGTTCGCCTTCACGCTGTCATCGTTATTCGTGACCCAGACCATCGCCCAGGTCATCGCTGATATGGACGTCAACCGCTGGGTATTGATGTTGATGATCAACCTATTTTTGTTGGTCGCCGGATTTTTCCTGCCGCCGGTGGCGGTGATCTTGATGACGGCGCCGATCTTGTTGCCGATCATCGAAGGCGCCGGTTTCGACCCCTATTGGTTTGCCGTGATCTTGACCATCAACATGGAAATCGGCCTGATCACACCACCGGTGGGGCTCAACCTTTATGTCATCAACGGCATCGTGCCGGATGTGTCGCTGCCAGTGATCCTGCGCGGCGCCTTCCCGTTCATGCTGTGCATGGTACTGGCGATCATCATCTTGTGCATCTTCCCACAAATCGCCACCTGGCTGCCTGAATATGTGATGGGCAAGGCGTTATAGGTGGAATGTTAAGAACGCCGGCCCGGCCGGCCAGATATATTCCTGTGTCTAGAAGATCCTGAAGCCAGCCCACTCCCCCGTCATGCGCGCTGCGCATTCTTTAGTATGGGAAGTCCTGAAGCCAGCCCGCTCCCCCGTCCTAACCACCCATAGATGGTACCCTCAGGGGTGGTTGGGACGGGGGAGCGGGCCGGCCTCGGCCTCGTGCTCACCAAGAATAATCGCTGTAGGCGTTTGACGGGGAGCGGGCTGGCTTCAGGCGCTCCCCCAATCATGTCCTCCAATACAAATCCCAATCACGTTATCGCCAAAATGCCTTGGCGATTTCACGGTTTACCTGCGCCCTTGAGAGACCCAGGTCTTTCAACTGCCAGTCCTCCAGATCCGCCAACTTCCGGCGTTGGCGGCTGCGTTCAATCCAACGGCCGACGGTTTTTAGCGCTCGGCTGAAGCCCACATAACGTCCATGGGTCGGAACCGAACTTGGCGAGGTGATGGCGTCGTGGCTGATTGCTATTTGGGAATTAAGTTCCGTTATCATTTCTCATGCTCCTTCGCGCCTGTTGTTGTTGACTACCAGCCACAAATGGAACTTTGGAGCCTTGCGCGCAAAGCATCTATTCTCTACCTTGCATGAGATTTTCTCAGACTATGGGATATCGGGATGGCACGCCGCCTACCCAATCTGAATGCTCTAAAAGCGTTCGACGCCGCCGCCCGCCATGAGAGCTTCACCCGCGCGGCGGAGGAGCTGTTCGTCACCCAGGGCGCGGTCAGCCATCAAATCAAGGCACTGGAGGCGGAGCTCGGCATCAAGCTGTTTAACCGCCAACCGCAGCGTTTGGTGATCACGGAAGCGGGGCGGGAATATCTCACCGTTGTCTCCGATGCTTTCGATCGCCTGGCGGCAGGCACCGACCGTTTGTTGCAACGGCAAAACGCTGGCGTACTGACGGTCTCCACATCACCGAACTTTGCCGCCAAATGGCTGGTGCACCGGCTCGGCCGGTTCGCGGAAACCCACCCGGCAATCGACCTGCGCATCTCAGCCACGTTGCACCACATCGATTTCGCCCGCGAGGATGTCGATCTCGCCATCCGCCATTCAGACGGCGCCGCAACCGACCTCCACGCCACCCGGCTGATGGGCGAGGAGCTGTTCCCTGTTTGCAGCCCAAAACTGGTGGAGAATGGCGGCCTGCGGCAGCCGGCAGATCTGGCCGGTCAGACATTATTACACCTGAACGACCGCCAGGACTGGGCCAAATGGTTTGACGCCGCTGGCCTGCCCGACGCCGACCTGTCGCGCGGCCCGGTGCTCAACCAGGCCAGCATGATCATCGACGCCGCCGTCGACGGCCAAGGCATCGCGCTGGCCCGCACCGGCCTGGCCGCCCACGACCTCATCACCGGCCGCCTGGTCCGCCCCTTCGAGTTGGCCTTGCCCGTCCCCTACGCCTACTGGATTGTCTGCCCCCAGGCGACAGCGCAGTTGCCGAAGATCGTGACGTTTCGCGAGTGGTTGGTGGCGGAAGCCGAAGGGGATGAACGGGCGTTGTGGGAGGTTTGAAGGCCGAATTGCAATTCCGGGACTTGGTGGGTTGCATCGTCACATTCGGTACATCTTTCTACTTTTCAACAATAACAGGCAACAGTTCAGCTTGTCAGGCGACAAACAACTTTAAATTACATATTGTTCAATCTTTACGGAACAATCAGTTGAGCGGCATATGTTCTTTCTAATTCTGTCCACGTTAGTGTTTGTGATAATTTTCATATATCTGTTTTCTGCTCATTTTCGCGGAATGTCACACCGCACACACAAGACCACGGCAGCAAGAATTCCGGCAGCAGTTGACGCACTGGTTTCGCAATTTCCTGCTTATTCCAGTCTATTTCTACAAATACCGAGACGAAAAACTTCGTTCGAAATCACACATCAGGGAGAAAAAATCCGGGCATCCCTGCCAATTGTAACACAGCGACAACAATCGCGCCTGCGCAAGTACATGGATGATTGCGCGGCCGAGAAGCTCAATCCGATCGTTTTAAATTTCGACACCAAATCACCGGTTCTGTCGTTAGAGTTCGATATAAATTCGCCGAATATTGGCCCGAAAATTCAGAATATCTTTTTGATCCTATTTGAGGTCGATGAGGACAAAGACCTAGAAATATCACTGGAGGCGCGCAGGTGGGACGATCAAATATTCTGGAATCTAGTTAAACCAAGTGAAATCACAGTAAATGTTCGGTACTGGAGAACTTACGAGGAATTTCATCTCCGTACTTTTAATAGATATCGTGTCAAAATTATCGGCACGGTATTCACGCTTTTTCTTTTTCCCCCAATTGGAATTGGCTTATATTTTTACGTCGGAATTTCATGTTTTTATATCTATTTGATGGTTGTTTGGTTTATTTTCGGTTTGGGAGAATATTATTTGAACATCTCGTTAATTAAAAAGATTAATCCTAGCCGCCTAATATTGTTAATTCTAATTATACTTTCATATATCTATAATGACCCGTATTACGTTCAATTGTCCGTAACATTTAACTGTTGCATATTATTACTTGTAGCCTGCGCCTCTTTTTGGCCCTCGGCTCCGAGTTGGTTGGCGTCTCGGCGGCTGGCAGCCCAGCCGGACCACACAATGGCGGGAACATTTTTGCTATTCTCCATTTCTGCCATAACTATAAATGAATATATTAGAACTACATGCACTATAGATGATTGGGTGATATTTTATTCGTTTTTTGCTCACTTCGGATTAATATTTTTACTTTCAACATTGTTACTTTGGTATACTTTGGTTTTTCTTATGACGGCTATCCATAACGCGATGAGTCAATAACTTTGGTGACATTGAAAATCTTTGACCTTGTTTAGACTTTCGGAGCTGAAACGAACTCTGGATCCATAGGTGATCTGTTTATTTCCCGTATGGTCGCGGTGATCGAATGAAGCAGATTGCCACCGCCGCCGTCGACGGCCAAGGCATCGCGCTCGCCCGCACCGGCCTCGCCGCCCACGACCTCATCACCGGCCGCCTGGTCCGCCCATTCGAGCTGGCGCTGCCGGTCCCCTACGCCTACTGGATCGTCAGCCCCCAGGCGACAGCGCAGTTGCCGAAGATCGTGACGTTTCGGGAGTGGTTGGTGGCGGAAGCGGCGGCGGATGAAAGGGCATTGGGGGAGGTTTGAGGGCCACGTGATTGTCGCCAGCATGTTGATGACTTTAGTCCGGGATGCCGGCTCTCCGGAGCAACTCTGCATAATGTTTAATGTGCTTGGGATCTTGATTTCGAAGGATCCGCATTAAGTCAGTGACCGTACGGTTGGGTTTCTTCTCGACAAATAACCTCGCCTGCTTTCGTGCGCTATCAAGATCCCCGGCCTCGACATAGACGGCGGCGAGCCGCGCGTGCCAGTCGGGGAATTTTCCATGGACGACTGCATATTTATAACCGTCAATGGCTTTGCTTAATTGACCGTCCATTTGCAGCGCATAGGCTTCTGTCGCGATCAGCCAAGGCGGATGTATCGGACTGACAAGCTTGGCGCGCTGCAGCAGCTCCAGTCCTCTTTTTACATGACCGGTCGTTACCAGGTGCCAGGCAAGGCCGGATAGGGCGGAGACATCATTGGGCGCAAGTTGCAAGGCTTTTTCACGAAGTGCGATGCCTTCTTCGATCTGATTATTTTCAATTTGATAATTCCCCAACTGAATATAGCAGCCGTAAAACTCGGCATCTATCTGGGTGCATTTCCGCGCCAATTGGAGCCATATTTTCCGATCGGCGGCCAGGTCCGTGGACCACCCGCGGCGGACCGCTTCCCTGTAGGTCCACGCCAGACCACTGATCGGTGCCGCCCAACCAGGATCAATTTGCGAGGCCGACATGAAGAGTTCGCGAGCAATAAGATTGGCTTCCCGGTTGAACTTGAACCCTTCCGAAATTGCCTGGACGTTCAAAAGCCACGCTTCCAGATTGTTTGAGCCTCGGGCCAGAACCCTGGCGGTCTCGCCGTGAGTCAGCTCAATTTGCAGACCAATGAGAACATTTTTGACGATGTCATCTTGGAGTTGGAGGAATTGGGATATTTCTCGATCGTAAGAATGAGACCAGACTACCGCACCACCGCTGCCCTCAGAAAGCTGTGCGGAGATACGAACGCGGTCTTCGGACCGTTGGACGGTGCCCGTCAAAATATGATCAACCCCCATTTCTTTCGCCACCTGGCGGACGTCAATATCCTCGTTTTTGTACCGCCGCGTCGAGCTTTCCGAAATGACGAGCATTTCGGGAATGCGCGCCAATGACGAATTCAAACCGGACGTCAGACCAGTCACGAAGTTCTCTATGTTGGTATTTGGAGAATTATTCCGAAACGGCAGGACCGCGATCGATCGCCGAATAGCGGGTTCTGAGGAGTTTTCTGGAGAAAGGGCGAACCAAAGAGCGGCAATCGCGGCCACCGTCAAAATCGCGGGTAATATCAACGCGGCTGGAAAGATCGAGCGGCGTTCATGTGCTTTTGCCGTTGCCCCACTGGGCGGTTCCGCAATCGAGTGCGCCGTAACCTCACCAGCAAACTGATACCCCCGGCCCGGAACCGTCCGAATGAACAGTTTGGCGTGATCGTCAAGCGCTTTTCGAATATCGGAGATGCAGCGCGACAAGGATTCATCGGATGCAATGACATTGGGCCAAACAGCATCGAGCAATTCGTCCTTGGCGACCAATCTGCCAGCGTTGCGGACAAGATAAGCCAGCACATCAAAACTTTTCGGTCTAAGCAGTATTTGCCGCTGTTGCCGGGAAAGCGTCCGTGTTTGAACGTCGAGTTTGTATCCGTGAAATTCAAACTGAATTGAGACGGTAGTTTGCATGTCCAAACAGTCTCCCGGCGTAATTCTATGTCATTTTTCCATAATATTCAGCATTTTTCAGGTGAAATTCAGGACGCCCATCGCAGCATTGGTCAACGCTGTGCCATCGCAACGGCCGGCTTCGTGCTGCCGTTTCTTTAAATGATCAGGGAGTACAATCATGAAATACTTCGCGATGACGTTGGGCGCAATGATCACCATGACCGTAGCCGTTCACGCTTCTTCACCAATCAAAGTCGACACCGACAAAGGCAAGGTGATCGCTGGCAGCAACAGCTACAAGACTCTTTATACCTATGACAAAGACGCTGATGGTATATCGAATTGCTATGGCGATTGTGCTGAAAAATGGCCCCCGCATCTGGCCGAATATTGGGACAGTGCCAGACCACCATTCGGCATGATCGAAAGAACCGATAGCAAGAAAAAGCAATGGACCAAAGAAGGAATGCCACTTTATTTTTCCACTTTGGACAATAAAAAAGGCGACACCAACGGCGACGGGGTCGATGGCATGTGGAAAGCTTCACGCCCGTAATCCCAGAAAAGCGCGTGACGGGAATGTGGCCATCAATGGCATTAAAAGTAGAGGCCAATCGCTGGGCAACAGCAGATAAACGACGATCAGATGTTTCGAATCGATAGTCCCAAGTTATCGATCGACCTGCTAACCTCCCTGCATCCACGAGGGAGGGAACATCATGCCGAAAGCTTATCTGATCGCCCATATTCGGGTGCACGACAAAGACGCGTTTGCTCGGTTTGGGGCGATGGCCACGCCGGCGATCGCCGAGTACAACGGCAAAATGCTGGTGCGCAATCCGGCGGCTGATCACCGCGAGGGCGACCTACGCGGTGTCACTGTCGTCATTGAATTCGACGACATGGACGCCGCCCGGGCTTTTTATGAATCCGACGCCTACACCGCTGCCCGGGCGGTGCGTGAGACGGCGGCGGAAACGGACTTGATGCTGGTGGACGGTATGTAGGGCATCGGTCGCGCCAGATTTTCACCTGCTCAGGCGGAACCAGGACGGAAGTCACAGGCATGGATTGCCGGATAAAGTCCGGCAATGACGGGCGTTTTTGAGAGGTCTCATCATTCCTGCGAAGGCGGGAATCCAGGATATGAGGCTGAGACCGTGCGCCTTGGCTCCTGGATTCCCGCCTTCGCGGGAATGACGAACGAGAGTGGATAGCTATTCAGCCAACGCCGGGGTCAGCATCAACAACCAACGCGCCGGCGGCCGGGTTTTGGCCGCCGGTTTCGCGTCACGATGAACCGCAATTTGCTTTGCGCCGCTACCCGACCTTCAGCGCTTCAGGCTTGGTCTTTTCCCGCTTCACCGCCAGCTTATTGAACGCGCTGACATAGGCTTTTGCGGACGCCACCAGTGTATCCGTGTCGGCGCCACGGCCGGTGACCGATTTGCCGTTTTCTTCGAGCCGCACGGAAACCTCGGCCTGGGCGTCGGTGCCTTCGGTGACGGCGTGGACCTGGTAGAGTTTCAAGGCCGGGTCTTCGTTGATGATCATTTTGATCGCCTTGAAGATGGAATCGACCGGGCCGTCGCCCGATGCCTCTTTGGTGACGTGCTGACCATCGACATCCAGCGTAATCGTCGCCTTCTGTATGCCGCCGGTGCCGGCGACCACGGTCATCGACAATACTTTCACCAGATCATCGGCGTGGGCGACCTCGTCCTCAACCAGGGCTTCAATGTCCTCGTCGTAGACGTGTTTCTTCTTGTCGGCCAAATCCTTGAACCGACGGAAAGCGTCCTGCAGGGCGTTGTCGCCCAATTCGTAGCCCAACTCCGCCAGTTTTTCGCGGAAAGCGTGCCGGCCGGAATGTTTGCCCATGACCAGCGAGGATTCCCGCACGCCGACATCTTCCGGCCGCATGATCTCGTAGGTCTCGACGTTCTTCAACATGCCGTCCTGGTGAATGCCCGATTCATGGGCAAAGGCGTTTTGGCCGACGATCGCCTTATTGTATTGCACTGGAAAGGCCGACACCGTGGCCACTAACTTCGAGGCTTTCATCAGCTTGGTGGTATCGATGCCAGAATGGTAGGGCATCACATCGGCGCGGGTCTTCAACGCCATGACGATTTCTTCCAACGAGGCATTGCCGGCCCGCTCGCCCAGGCCGTTGATGGTGCATTCAATCTGCCGGGCACCGGCGCGCACGCCGGCTAACGAATTGGCTACCGCCATGCCCAGATCGTTGTGGCAGTGGGTGGAGAAAATCGCCTTGTCGGAATTTGGCACCCGCTCCATTACCTGGCGGAACATTTCAAAATGCTCTTCCGGCACCGTGTAGCCGACCGTGTCTGGAATGTTGATAGTGGTGGCGCCGGCGTCGATCGCGGCCTCGACGCAACGCAGCAAAAACTCAAAATCGGTACGCGTGCCGTCCTCGGCCGACCATTCCACGTCCGCCGTATGATTGCGGGCCCGTGTCACCGAAAAAATCACCGCCTTGTAAACGTCTTCCGGCTCCATTTGCAGCTTGTATTTCATGTGCACAGGACTGGTCGACAAGAAGGTGTGGATGCGCGGTTTTTTGGCATGTTTGACGGCTTCGGCGGCGCGGTCGATATCCTTGGCGCCGGCCCGCGACAAACCGCATACGACGGAATTCTCAACCCGCTTGGCGATTTCAGAAACGGCTTCAAAATCGCCGTTGGAGGCGATGGGAAAACCGGCCTCAATGACGTCGACACCCATTTCGTCGAGCAAGTCGGCGACCTGCAATTTTTCCTCCAATGTCATGGAGGCGCCGGGCGATTGTTCGCCGTCGCGCAAGGTGGTGTCGAAAATGATGACGCGGTCTGATGATGAAGCTGGAGCTGTGTTCTGGCTCATGATCTTTGATCCTTGGGTCTTTTATCTTGCCCGGTGTGATTCAATTCGGGCGTCTAAACGGGTGTGTTTTTTTACTTTTTGAAGATCATCCCCTGAATGCCCGGTCCGAAAGGGACCAGCCAGCGTTCAGGGGCAGATAAGTAGGAGGGCCGACCCAAGCAGGCCGAGACGGTCCGCGTCGCCCGGGCGGGCGGCGGTCTGGATCTGAATGTGGTGAGCGCGCTGCGCGGTCATCCTGATCTCGTCTCTTGTTTCCGGCGTTGCCATTAAAGCTGCGCCAGGAAGGTTAATCAACCGTTATCGGCTGAGCAGTCAGTTTGATAGCGTGATCGGTTTGAATGTGCAAGCCACTAACCATCATCGATTATCCATCATCCATCACCAGCCCGGCATAGCGCCGGCGGCCGGTCTGCACCCGTGAGCCGCGCTGATCCTGATCATCCGACAGCGACGCCGCCATGCGCAGCACGTCGCGATAGCCGTGCATCACCTCCATGCGCGTGCCATCGGCACGGGCCATCAACAGCTTGTGCATTTTGGCCAGATTGTAGCAGGGTACCCACATCAGCAGATGATGTTCGACGTGATAATTGACCCAGTAAGGCGCCAGAAATACCCGTTCCAGCCAATTGACTGTCGTGGTTCGAGCATTTCGGTAGGGGTCGTTATCATCGGGCACCATGGCGTGTTCGGCAATATTTCTAATCCGCAAAACCAATTGATAGACGGTCAGCAACGGCAACAGCCATAGGGCAAAATAGAGATACCAATGACCCGTCGCCGCCAGGCCGGCAAGCATGATCAAATTGACCACCACCGGACCAAGCATCTCAGTGCGAAACGTTGCCCAGCGTTCCGCCAACGTCAAACCCGCCTTCCCCAAGCCATGGCGTAATTGCGCCAGCCGCTGTTGAACACCGCTTTGGCCGGAAATATCGCGCCACAATTTGCGCCGCAGGCTTTTGCGGGTCACCGGGAATGGCGCACTTAACACCAGATCCGGATCATCTTCCTGCTGAGTGCGGGCATGATGCTTTAAATGATAAGTGCGATAGAGCTTGGTATCGGCGAAAACCGGCCAGCCGCAGAACCATTGCGACAACCGCATGTTCCAGCCAGCGTCACGCAGCAACAGCCCATGGGCGCCGTCATGCATTAAGATCGACAGGCCAAGCTGCCGCCCGCCGATTAAGAACGCCGCCAGGACAAACGTCAGCGGATTGGGCCAAATAGCAAACAGCGCCATCGACCCGCCAATCACCACCCAGGCATGGGCGACGAGAGCAATACCCTTCCAATCGGCCCGCCGGCGAACCAGCGATACCTGTTCAGGTGATAATATATCTTTGGCCAACACGCGTTGCATGGCTGAACTATACCTCACACCGCCTCTAAAGCCGCTTTACTTTCTGACGATTTCGATTTTTCGCCCGACACGATCCGGCACAGCCAGGTCCTTATGCGCTTCCAGCATGGCGGCGATCCCAGCGTGAATATCTTCAGGCCAGGGCGAAACTTTTTTGGTCTCCATATCCACATGCAGCGACATTTGCTCTGATGTTGCCGACAGCCAGCCTTCATCAGCGTGATAGAGTTCTTGGAAAAAATGCGCCCGTTTTTCATCGAAATCGACCAGCTGCAATGTTCCGATTACGGGATCGCCGGCGGCCAGCTCACGCACGTAGCACACATGCACTTCGGCGGTAAAAAACGAGCAATTGCGCTCCTTGACGTAGTCCGACCCGAGCCCGACCAACTCAAACGCTTCATCGACGCAGCCGTCAAACAGGACGTTATAATAGGCCATGTTGAGGTGGCCGTTATAGTCAATCCACTCGTCTTTGACATGGCGAATTGGTGATTTTATCGGCGCCGGAAACTGGGTTTGCGTCATCGTCTAACTCCTATGGCGTCGCCGGATCTGTCGGCCTGTTCGCCACATGCGGAATGCTTTGGTGATTTTCGATGTATTTGCTACCGTGTGAATCGGGAATTGACCACACAAAAATCCGCGGAGAAACAATATGGGTCTTGCCGGAGCGGCATTGCCGATTGAGCGCAACGAGGGCGGCATCCAGACCGCCATAGGCATTTTGAAGCAGCAGTTCTCCGAACGGCTTGTTCAATCAGCCGCCGTGCGTGAACAACATGCCCACACCACCACCTGGATCCCCAACCAACCGGCCGATGCGGTGATATTCGCCGAATCCACCGAAGAAGTGTCGGCGATTGTCGAAATCTGTGCCCATCACAAGGTACCGATCGTCGCCTTCGGCACCGGCACGTCACTAGAGGGCCAGGTCAACGCCCCCGGCGGCGGCATCTGTATTGATTTGAGCTCTATGAACCAGGTATTGAGGGTCAACGCCGAAGACCTCGACTGTGTCATCCAACCGGGCATCACCCGAAAAACCCTTAACGAGTATCTGCGCGACACTGGTTTGTTTTTTCCGATCGATCCCGGCGCCGACGCGAGCCTCGGCGGCATGGCGGCAACCCGCGCCTCTGGTACGAATGCGGTGCGCTACGGCACCATGAAGGACAACGTCGTGGCGCTGAAGGCGGTGATGGCCGATGGCACCATCGTTGACACAGCCACCCGCGCCAAGAAGACCTCCGCCGGCTATGATTTGACCCGACTGCTGATTGGTTCGGAAGGCACGCTTGGGATCATCACCGAACTGACCTTGCGTCTGCAGGGCATCCCGGAGGCCATTTCCGGCGGCATCTGTCCGTTCCCAAGCGTCGAAGCCGCCTGCGACGCGGTGATCATGACCATTCAATGCGGCGTTCCGGTAGCCCGCATTGAGTTGACCGATGAACTTCAGGTCAAGGCCTTCAACAATTACTCCAAACTCGGCCTACCGGATTCGCCGATGCTGTTTTTGGAGTTTCACGGAACCGAGGCCGGGGTCAAAGAACAGGCCGAACAATTCGGCGCCATCGCCGCTGAATTCGGCGGCTCCGATTTTCAATGGACGGCATCACCGGAGGAACGCACCAAACTCTGGCAAGCCCGCCATGATTCCTACTTTTCCTCCTTTACTTTGCGCCCAGGCGCGCAAAACGTCGCCACCGATGTCTGCGTACCCATATCCCGTCTGGCCGAATGCGTCACCGATACCCAGCGCGACATTGAAGAAAACGGATTGATCGCCCCGATCGTCGGTCATGTCGGCGATGGTAATTTCCATGTCCAGGTCCTGACCGACGCCAATGACCCTGAAGACGTCGCCAAAGCTGAAGCGTTTATCGATCGATTAAATTGGCGGGCACTTCAAATGGAAGGCACCTGCACCGGCGAGCATGGAATCGGCCAAGGCAAAATTGCCTATATGGAAAGGGAACACGGCAGCGCATTGACGATAATGAAGGCCATAAAAAAGGCACTTGATCCGGATAACATTCTTAATCCGGGAAAAATTTTCGTACTTGATTGAATTTCGATTGACTAGACCGGCGCGGCGAAACGCAATCCGCGTGGCCAGGGAGTGAAACGCTGAATTCCGTCTATATCACCATTGGCTCCGTCATCATCGTGGCTTTAGTCGCCGCGCTGGTTGGGCCGTTTTTGGTCGATTGGACGGCCTATCGCGCCACCTTCGAACAGAATGCGGAGCGCCTGCTCGGCCACAAGGTACGGGTCTTGGGCGAGGCCGACGCGACGATCCTGCCGATCCCATCGCTAACATTTACCGATGTCCGCGTCGGCACAGCAGAAGATCCGCTGATGACGGTTGAACGTTTTGCCATGCGCGTGGAATTGGCACCGCTGTTGCAGGGCAAAATCAAAGTCATCGACATGCGTCTGGAAAAACCGATTGTCCAATTGTCGCTGGATGAAAGCGGCCGGCTGGACTGGATGATGGGTTTTGGCCCCGGCGACGAGGCCCGCAACATTGATCCCGATTCAGTGATGTTGAGTGATGTGGACATCAAGGACGGCACGGTGGAATTGACCGATGCGCGGACCGGCAAAGTCCACAAACTGACCGATATCAACGTCGCATTGGACGCAACGTCGCTCATTGGTCCCTTCAAGATGGATGGCGGCGCCCGTTACAACGGCACGCCGCTGACAATGCGGATTGCCACCGGTCGACGCCGTGACGATGGTGCGCTGCGCATAAAATCCGATTTGGTTCCAGCCAACCGACCAATTTCACTATCGCTCGACGGCGATCTGGCCAACAACAACGGCATCCCGGAATATCGCGGCAAATTCGTTATTTCCCGTGTTCTTGATGAACTTATTTCCGAAGACCGCACGGCTGCGCCTTGGAACGCCAATGGCACTTTCGACCTGTCATCGGAAAAGTTGCTGCTTGAAAAATTCAAAGTCAGTCATGGCCCGCAAGATCGCCCCTACGGACTATCCGGTGTGGCGACGGTCACCTTGGGCGATACCCGGCGATTTGATATTGTATTGTCATCAAAACAAATCGATCTTGATCGCACTTTGGGAGCCGGCCCGTCTAAGCCGGCCAATATCCAATCGGCTGTGGCAGCGATCATTTCCGTGGTTCGCGACTTGCCGGACCCACAGATGTCTGGTCGGGTTGGTTTCAACATTCCGGCTATCGTTGTTGGCGGCGGCATCATTCAAAATGTGCGCCTGGACGCGGTCACCGACAAGGACGGCTGGCGCATCGAGGCGCTAGAATCGCGCCTGCCCGGCCGAACATTTCTGTCGTCTGTAGGGTTGCTCAAGCTGACGGACGGCATGGCCTTTGAAGGCAAAATTTTACTGCGCTGCGAACAGCCGGCGGCTTTTTTTGGTTGGTGGCAGCGCGGTCGTAAAGCCGGGTCGGCAAGCCTCGATCCATTTGACGTCAAAGGCTTCCTAAGCGCCAGCGCCGAAGGCATCGGGATCTCGGAACTGACGGCGACAACCAACAACGCCAAAATAATAGGTTCCGTTACCTGGCAGCCAGACGCCAACGGCCGCAAGAGCGCCATGACGGCTGACTTGGAAGCCAACCGCCTCGATCTGGATCAGATATCGACCGTTATCAAACTGATGACGCCGGCGCAGCGCGGTTCGACGGAACCGACGGGGTTCAATCTGGCCACCGACATTGCCGTGCACCTGGTCTCCGATCAACTCATCGTCGGCGGCGTCACCGCCCGAGGCATCGATGTTGCCGCGCGGCTTTCCGGCGAGAATGTTGTTTTTCGAAAATTTGAAGTCGCCGATCTGGCTGGCGCCCGGATATCGGCCAAGGGCGACATCAAGAACGTTTTAACCGCCCCCGATGGCGGCTTCGAAGCCGCGATAAAAGCCGCCGACTTATCCGGTTTGGTAACCATTATCGCCCGCGTCGCGCCAGATTCCAGACTGTCGCAATGGATGAATTTGGCAGCTCCGGCGCTCGCTCCGATCGATCTGAAAGCATCTTTGTCGGCGCGCGGCACCGGTGAGGAAACAAAAGCAAAACTGGCGCTTTCCGGTACGGCTGCGAAAACCAATATAAAAATGACCTCCGATTTCACCGGGCAGCCGGCCAACTGGCGTGACGGTGCCATAATTGTTGATGCAGAGATCGCCGGCCCGGACAGCGTGCGGATGTTGCGCCAGGCCGGTTTGCAATTGTTGCCGATTGATGACGCGACCCCCGGCCGGATCAAAATCGCCGCCCAAGGCCGCGTCGGCGACAACGTCACCATTGAGGCCGACGCCGAAGCTGTCGGCATCAGCAGCCATATTTCCGGGATCATATCGGCGCCGGAAGGCGTGCCGGTTCGCTATGATCTCGATAGCCGCGTCACCAGCAAGGATCTCAACGGTTTCGCGCTGCTGACCGGCACGATGGCGCCTGCCCTGGAGCGCCAATTCGGCTTGACGATGTCGGCCCGGATGATCGGCGAAGGGCCACATTTCGATCTCACCGATATCACCGGCAACCTAGCCGATGTGCCATTTTCCGGTGACATGAATGTCGATTTGAAAGCCAAACGGGGCAAAATCCGCGGCGCGTTGGATTTCGACCGGCTAGAGTTCGCCCTGGTAACGCAACTAAATCTCGGTGCCAACGCCTGGACCATTCCGATCGATGCTGATCCCGCCGCGTGGCCATCCATGCCGTTCGGCCCGCCGGTCATCGACAGCATTGATGCCGATCTTCGGATCAAGGCAAAGACCCTGCCTGTATTCGATAAATACGCGGTCAAACAAGCGGTCTTCGATCTCAATCTGCGGGAAGGCACTTTGTCCATCGCCGGATTCAAAGGCGAAACGCTGGGCGGCAAGGTCTCCGGCAACTTGCTTACGAAACGATCTGGCGGTGAGGCGGTGATCACGGGCAATGTGAAACTCGCCGGGATCGCCGTTGACGATATCATGTGGCGGCGCAACGACCGTCCGGTTATTACCGGTATCGCCGATATCTCGATTGATATTGAAGGAAATGGCCGCTCGGTGTCGGCGATCGTCGCCGGCCTGTCCGGGCGCGGCGCGTTTTCCATGCGCGACGGCCTGTTGCGATACGTCAATCCGCGGGCCTTCACGGCAGTCATGCGCGCCGTTGATGCCGGCCTGGAACTGGAGGACGATAAGATCCGCTCGGCTTTTGCCGGCCATCTGGATGTCGGCACGCTGACCTTCAAGGAGGTCGCAGGCGTCGTCGCCATCGCCAGTGGAACAGCCCGGGCGCGCAACATCTCCGTTGATGGCGATGCGGCAACGGCATTCGGCTCGGCAACACTGGATTTAGACGCCTGGCGCATGCGCGGCGATTGGACTTTGAAGGTTGATCCAGGCGATAACGCTGTCGCGGGTGCCGAACCACAAGTCGGTCTGGTATTCGAAGGGCCGCTCAACGATCCACAACGACAGATCGATATTCAGCCGCTCACCGCTTTCTTGACGCTTCGGGCCTTTGAAAAAGAGGTTCAGCGGATCGAGATCATGCAAGCCGACATCCTCGAACGCGAGCGCTTCACCCGGCAATTGTCGCGCATGCGTCAGGCGGCCCTGCGCCGTGAACGTGACCGGCAAGCGGCCGAGGACGCCACCCCGCCAAATGACCAACCACAGGCACCGGCCGATAACACCGATCCGGCGCCAGTTAAAACGGACGATCCAGCGGCGCCGCCGCCACGGGCCTTGGCGCCAGTAGAAACGCCGAAAATCGAGATTGTCACCACCAATCCAGATTCAAACACGCCTGATAAGCCAACAACCGAAAGCCCGGATGTGTCGCCGGCCGAGGGCACCGACTTTGCCAACAAAATCCGGGCTGCAATCAAGCAACCCGAAAACGAGACCAGTGTCCCGCCGCTGGCGCCACCGATCGAAATCGGACCATCAGTCGGGGCAAAACCTAACGATAATACACCGAAGGCGCCGATGAAACTGGTACCGGGAAACCCGGCAACTGCCGAACCGGCCAACGATAATCAGGCGCCGGATCAGCCGTCCGCGTCCGCACGGGCAGTAGATTTGCCTGGAGTACGGACGATAATGCCTGAACCGGTCGCTGCTATTGAAAATACCAAAACCAAACCGCAGCCGACAGTCCAACATGCCCGACCGGTGCCGAGCCAACCACTGACCAATGCGAAATCGACGAAAAAGAAGAAAAAATACATCACCCAGCCAAGTGGCCGGGTCGTTGAAGACACTTCTCAGTAGACCCCGGAATCCAGATCAATGATTGGATCACTCGTCTACTTCTCAGCGAAATGCCGCAATACGGCGACCCGAATGGCCGATGCCAGTCCGGCATTGCCGCGGTCATGATCAATCGCCGCGATCATCTTAGGAAGTGTTAGATTTTGGCTGGCTGCCAATTGCTCTAAGCCCACCCAAAATGGCCCCTCTAGAGCCAGGCTGGTGCGATGGCCGGCTATGGTCACCGATCTTTTTGCCAGCTCCGCGCCGCCAGTTTCCTCAGTGCTCATCCGGTTCCCGCTGATGGCCACTTAGATCCCGATCGGCCTTTGCGTTAGTAGCATCTGTAGAACCGCGTTCACCTTTGGAGCGGCCGTGATCAATGCGGTTTTGATCCGCAACCATATCTTTGTCTGCACGCTTTTTGCGTTTGCGCGCCACGCGCAGATTGATGATTTCCGCCGCCATCTTTCCTGCCTCTCGTAAGGTCAATCCGAGATTATCACATTTCATCCAGCTGGTCTGGCGCTGCCATCATTTCAGGTCGAACAATCCGATCGAAAGTAGCCGCATCCACATGTCCTGATTTCAGCGCTTCTTCCCGTAATGTAGTATTGTTTTCGTGGGCCATCTTGGCGATTTGCGCCGCTTTGTCATATCCAATGGTCGGCGCCAGTGCAGTCACCAGCATCAATGATTGATTGAGAAGTGATTGAATGCGCTCTTCATTGGCTTCCAAACCCGCGACGCAGCGATCGGCAAACGACCGGGCGGCATCTGCCAGCAATCCAATCGACTGCAAAAGCGCATCGGCGATCACTGGTTTATAGACATTGAGCTGCAGGTGCCCGTTGGCGGCGGCGAACGTTATGGTCGAGTGATTGCCGAAGACCCGTGCAGCCACCATGGTCACCGCCTCCGCCTGGGTGGGATTCACCTTGCCTGGCATAATGGAGGATCCCGGCTCATTGGCTGGCAACTGCAATTCGGCAAGACCAGCGCGCGGACCAGAACCCAAAAGTCGAATGTCATTGGCGATTTTGTGCAGGCTCGCCGCCGCCGCGTTCAATGCGCCGTGGGCATGCAGCGCCGCATCATGTGTCGCCAGCGCTTCAAAGGGGTTTTCAGTTGGCCGAAAAGACAACCCGGTCCGGTCCGCGATCTCCGCTGCGAAGGCAGCACCGAACCCGGCCGGAGAGTTGAGGCCGGTACCGACCGCCGTGCCGCCCTGGGCCAACGATAATAGACCATCACAGCTGGATTGGATGTGACGCCGTGCCGATGCGACGCTTTGGACGAAGGCGGAAAACTCCTGTTCCAATGTCAGCGGGGTGGCATCTTGCAAATGTGTCCGGCCGATTTTGACGATGCCACGAAAATGCACCGAGCGGTTTTTTAGTGCCGCTTCTAAATGATCCATTGCCGGGAGCAATTCAGTATGGATTTTCGTTGTAGCGGCAATATGAATTGCCGTCGGAATAGTGTCATTCGACGACTGGCTCATATTGACGTGGTCATTGGGATGAACTGGACCGGTCTCGCCGAGCACAACACCAAGATGTTCGTTGGCGCGGTTGGCGATCACCTCGTTGGCATTCATGTTGGTCTGCGTGCCCGACCCGCTTTGCCAGACAGGCAGCGGAAAATGCTCGTCCAGCTTGCCGTCGGCGACTTCTTGAGCTGCCTTGACGATAGCCTCGGCCATGTTGGGATCTAGGTGGCCAAACTGTACGTTGATCGGCGCCGCAACGGCTTTTATCTGCCCCAATGCGTGCAGCAATTCCCGTGGCATCGTCTGATGGCCGATCGGAAAATTTGCGACGGCACGTTGGGTTTGCGGTCCCCAATAGCGATCAGCGGCAATCCGTTCGGAACCAAATGAGTCGGTCTGAGTACGATAGGTAGGCGACGAGGTCATGCGCGCCAATCGTTGATTGGTAGGGATAAGCTGGGGCGTAGCTTAAGATTTTTTCCGGAAGGCATCCAGAGATACGACATCCGCGCCGGCGGCATCATCACCCTCATCTTCGCCCTCAGGCTCGGACGGCACGGTTGGCTCAACGGCCTCTTCATCGGCTGCTTGCGCCGGAACCGGCTCTGGCAACGGACCGTCCAAGTCTTGTTCCGCCGCGGCAACGGCCTCGGAGAAAAATGGCACGTCATCACCTTCGGTAGCTACTGCCCCGGTCATCGCCGTTACCGGTTGCTCGGCGGATTTTTCCGGTTCGAATTGCAATCCGAACTGCACGGACGGGTCGAAGAAGCCCTTGATGGCCGTGTAGGGGATAAAAAGTTTCTCCGCCACGCCGGCAAATGACAGTCCGACTTCGATCGCATGATCGGTGACAGTCATTTCCCAAAACTGGTGCTGCAGGACAACTGTCATTTCAGTCGGGTATTTTTCCCGAAGCCTAGAGGAAATCCGCACGCCCGGCGCTGTCGTGTCGAAGGCAATATAAAAATGATGTTCACCGGGAAGCCCGGCCTTGGCGACTTCGGTCAGAACCTTACGCACCACGCCTCGTAATGCGTCCTGGACAAGTACATCATATCTGATCTGGTCTTCAGCCATCGCAGTTTGCGCCTGTGGAACAAGGAATCTCTAGCTACAAAGGTTACCCGACGCCGCCACCGATTGGAAACCTATTAATTGGCGATTGTCGTGAAATTGAAGGAAGTGGAGGCTTCTGTTGCCAGGTGCCTCCGAAACCCCGCCTAACCGTGCGAGGGCTAGGACTTCAATTGAGGTTATCGTGCTGCATTACGCAGCAAGACGTGCCTCGGCGTAGTTGTCATTTGCAACTATCATAATGGCCCGATATCGGTGGTACCATGCCGAGCAAAAACACAACCTTTACACCCTCGTCGATCCTATTTCGCCCCCACCGCAACCCACCAAATTTGGTGGGCTAGGGTGGAGGCGCCGGGTACCGCCCCCGGGTCCGAATGGTTTATTTCGTTGGCCATTTATCGCCATATCCGACTTGCGCCGGCACTTTCGAATATAGGCGTCAAATACGGCAATTAAAAGGGTTTTGATTGGTCGTCGACCTCTTAATCGCGGTTTCAATTCATTAACTACGACATAAACTTATCGATTATCCGCAAACGCGTTACCAATATTGCAAATAGTTATCCGCTAGCTTCACCAACGGTGGTGGATAGTCTGGTCATGAGTATGAACAGCAATAGTGATGCGGAAAATCTGGAAAATCGCGCGCAAACCGGTGACAACAATCACCAGGTTATGAACCCATATTCGTGGCCGTTCTTCCTGCATTATCTTAGTCTGCTTAAGCCATCGAGCGTCGGGCCGGACAAGATTAATGGGATTGTCCGAACCAGTCCGATCGCAGTTATCGTCAATTTGCTGAACTCATCGCTGGCAACGCTTGGTCTGCTTGGTGCTGTTGAACCGGCTCCGTTGTTGGTCTGGTGGGCGCTTACCTGGCTGCTTTGCGCTTATGTTTGGACGCGATACCAAAAGGCGCGCCATCGGATTGCCAAACGCGCCTCCTTAAAAGCCGTCAAACGCGCGGTACTTCTTTCAGTGTTGCTTGCTGCCCCCTGGGGTTGGCTGCCAATCGCTTACATTGGTTCCGCGCCGATCGAAACGGAAACGCTTCTGTTCGGCATTTCCGCCGGCATGATGGCCGGTGGCGGGTTTTTGTTGTCGCGTGTGCCGGCCGCTTCTCTGGCTTACATGCTGACCATCGCCCTGCCGTTTGCGGTTAAGTGCTGGTATGTGGGCGACACCCACCTCATGGTCATTTCCATGTTCGCGCTGGTCTATATCGTCGCCATGCTCGTACTCGTCTTGCACCATGCCTGTGTTCTCTACGAACGCGATGCCAATGTTAAAACATTGTCTGAGCAAATGGCGGCGCTCAATCAAGCCCGCGATGATATCGCCCAACTGGCCGCCTATGATTCCGTCACCGGTCTGGCCAATCGACGCGAGTTCAATGATCGCCTTGATGCCGCCCTTCTTACTGCTCGCGATACCTGCAGCCAGATCTACCTGATGTTGATCGATATCGATCATTTCAAAGATATCAATGACACCTTGGGGCATTCGGCCGGAGACGAATTGCTGCAGATTTTGGCGCAACGCCTGCAATCTGCCTGCAGCCAATCAGACTTGGTGGCGCGCCTTGGTGGTGATGAATTCGCAATCCTGATTGCCAAGCCGATGACTGAGGCGGATATCGAGGCTCAGGCGCAAAAATTCCTGTCGGCGTTGTCCGCCACGGTTGATTTGAAAGGTGTTCGCATTTCATCTGGCTGTAGCATTGGTGTCAGCAATTATCCGCAAGACGCCGCCGACCGTGAGCGGTTGATGAGTTACGCCGATATAGCGCTTTATCACGCCAAGGAAGCCGGTCGTGGTCGGGTTTGCATATTCAACGGCGATATGCGCAGCCAGATTCGCGATCGCGAACACAAGGCGGAGTTTCTGGCCGAAGCCATCCAGACCGGCGGCCTGGAAATGTACTACCAGCCACAATTTGACATGCGCTCAGCCACTTTGGTCGGAATGGAAGCACTCATCCGCTGGCACCATCCGCAGTTTGGCACACTGGCGCCAGGTGTGTTTCTGCAGGTGGCGGAAGAACGCGGCATGATCTTGGAAATCTGCGACTTCGTCATGGAGCAGACGGCCAGGGATTTAAAACGCTGGCTCGACGATGGATTTGATCCCGGCCGCATCGCCATCAATATTCATCCCGCCCAGCTCAAACACCCGGACCGGATTTTGAAGCATCTTGAGGCATTTTCGCAAATCGATCCTGACCACAAACACATCAATCTGGAAATCACCGAAGGCTGTGTGATCGGTCGCGGAACGGAACGTATTCCGCTCCTGCTTCGCCGGTTGCGGAAGGCCGGATATATGATTTCATTGGACGATTTCGGCACCGGTTATGCGTCATTGACCCATCTGAAGGATTTGCCGGTTGATGAAATAAAAATCGACCGCCGGTTCACCTGCGAAATTCGCTCAAGCGAAAGCGACCGCGCCATTGTCCGTAGCGTCATAGAATTGGCCGAAGCCTTGCAGATCAAGGTTATTGCTGAAGGCGTGGAGGAATTGGAACAGGCTGAGTTCCTGTGCAATCTCGGCTGCGTCTATGGTCAGGGATATCTCTATTCACGACCGGTCAATCGCATTCAGGCAAATGAGTTTATTAAAGAAGGCGTTTGGGCGACGAAGACGGCGCGCGCCAAAAATCGGGAAAGTTCCGATCCGGTGCAGACCACCCTGCCCGCCGTTTACGCCGGTAACGGGTGACAGCAAACATTCTCACGTCAATTTGAGGTGGGACGGGCTTTCATCGGTTGTCCCAGCGCCCATATTCTGGCCAGCGACCAAGATAACAATTGCCGGAATAGGAGCCCCCATGAAGCGCCGCACATTTCTTACCGGATTGGGTATCAGCATACTCGCCGCACCGCTGGCATCGTCCAACGTCGCCCGGGCCGCCAAATCCATGATTTTTACCGGATTGGTGGCTGGCACCGCCGTTGGCGGCTACGACCCGGTGGCCTATTTTACCCGCGGTCGACCGACGCCAGGCAAACCACAGCACTCCCTCACCCATGACGGCGCCAAATGGCTGTTTTCCAGTGCCGAAAACCTAGCAAAATTCAAAGCCAATCCGGCCAAATATGCCCCGCAGTACGGTGGCTATTGCGCCTATGCGGTGGCCAACGGCTATACCGCCAAGGGCGAACCGGAAGCCTGGTCAGTGGTTGGCGGCAAACTTTACCTCAATTACAGCCAGTCGATCCGCCTGCGTTGGAAAGCCAAGCAGGCCGCCTTTATCACCGAGGCGAATAAAAACTGGCCGGGCGTTTTGAACTAGGGGTCGCCCCTAGGCCGCTCACTCAGTAGACGACGACCGACCGGATGCTCTCCCCGGCATGCATCAAGTCGAAACCCTTGTTGATATCTTCCAGGGCCAGCTTGTGGGTGATCATCGGGTCGATCTGAATTTTGCCGTCCATATACCAGTCGACGATCTTCGGCACATCGGTGCGGCCGGAAGCGCCGCCAAACGCCGTGCCACGCCATGAGCGGCCGGTGACCAACTGAAATGGCCGGGTCGAGATTTCCGCGCCAGCTGGTGCCACGCCGATAATGATCGATTCACCCCAACCCTTGTGAGCACATTCCAGGGCGGCCCGCATCACATCCACATTGCCGATGCATTCGAACGAATAATCCGCACCACCGCCGGTCAAGTCGACCAGATAGGGCACCAGATCGCCCTCCACTTCCGACGGATTGACGAAGTGGGTCATGCCGAATTTTTCGCCCCAGGCCTTGCGGTCATTATTGAGATCAACGCCAATAATCTTGTTGGCACCGACCAGCTTCAAGCCTTGCAATACATTCAGCCCAATACCGCCCAGACCGAACACCACGCAGTTGGAGCCCGGCTCCACCTTGGCCGTGTTGATGACCGCGCCGATACCGGTGGTCACCCCGCAGCCGATATAACAAATGGTCTCAAACGGCGCGTCCTTCCGCACTTTGGCGACCGCTATCTCCGGCAGCACGGTGTAATTGGCGAATGTCGAAGTGCCCATGTAGTGCAGCACCTTCTCACCATTGATGGAAAACCGCGACGTGCCATCGGGCATCACGCCTTGGCCTTGCGTTTCGCGGATCGACTGACACAGATTGGTTTTCGGATTCAGGCAATAGTCACACTGGCGGCATTCGGGCGTATACAGCGGGATGACATGATCGCCCGGCTTCACCGACGTCACGCCAGGCCCGACTTCGACCACAACGCCAGCGCCTTCATGACCCAATATGGCCGGAAACATGCCTTCAGGATCGGCGCCGGACAGGGTGAACTCGTCAGTGTGACAGATCCCGGTGGCCTTGATCTCAACCATCACCTCGCCTTCACGGGGGCCATCTAATTGGACGGTGGTGATCTCAAGCGGTTTCCCGGCCTGGAAAGCAACTGCGGCACGTACATCCATGGTGAAATATCCTCCCCGATTGGCTCAATTGGTACTACGCCGATGCTGGCGTTACCCGCCAATGTGACAAGACCGGCGTTCCGATTCAACCAGATTTGACGCGACATGATCACATCAACCGGCCGAAACCGACGTTTCGTGGCGCAACATTGCCAACAACCAAATTTACCGGTCGCGCCGAGTGTAGATCACCAACCGGGCAGTCGCCGTATCACCTTCGTGTTCGGGCAACACCTGCGCGTCGTCCGGCTGCCATACCCCCGGATCAATCGTCGGGAAAACCGTATCGCCCGCCACTTCCGCATCGATATGGGTGATCACCAAACGATCGGCCAAATCCATGGCGGCTGAATAAATCGCCCCGCCGCCGCCGATCATGATGTCAGTCGCACCGGTAGCCGCGCATTCATTCCGACCGATAGCCAGCGCTTCTTCTAGAGAGTGCGCCACGGCAACACTGTCCGCGGCGTAGGTGGCATCGCGCGTAACGACGATATTCAGCCGGCCGGGCAAAGCCTTGCCCATCGGCGCAAAGGTTTTGCGGCCCATGATCAGCGGTTTGCCGGTCGTTGTTTTCCGGAAATGCTGCATGTCCGCTTTGACCCGCCAGGGCAGGTCATTATCTCGGCCGATCACGTTGTTGCGGGCCACAGCAGCGATGATTGAAATCGTTGGTTCACCCATCGCTTTAAACCGACACTTCCGCTTTTATGTGGGGATGCGGGTCGTAATTCTCCAGGGCAAAGTCGTCATAGACAAAGCCGAACAGGTCATCGACGGCAGGATTGATCAACATCTTCGGCAATGACCGTGGCGTCCGTGTCAATTGCAGCCGGGCCTGGTCGAAATGGTTGGAATATAAATGTGCGTCACCCAGGGTGTGGACGAAATCACCGGGCACCAATCCGGTCACCTGCGACATCATCACAGTCAGCAACGCATAGGACCCTATATTGAAGGGGACCCCCAAGAACACGTCGGCGGAACGCTGATAAAGCTGGCACGACAGCCGGCCATCAGCCACATAAAACTGAAACAGACAATGACACGGCGGCAGGGCCATGTGTTCCACATCAGCCGGATTCCATGCCGAGACGACCAACCGGCGGGAATTGGGATTGGTCTTGATCTCGTTGATTAGCCAGGAAATTTGATCAATGGCACCACCATCCGGCTTCGGCCAGGAGCGCCATTGATGGCCGTAAACTGGCCCGAGATCGCCGTTTTCATCGGCCCACTCATCCCAGATTCGAACGCCGTTTTCTTTCAGATAGGCGATGTTGGTATCGCCGGCCAGAAACCATAAAAGCTCGTGGATGATCGATTTCAAATGCAGTTTCTTGGTGGTCAGCATCGGAAACCCGGCGGCCAGATCAAACCGCATTTGATGGCCGAAAACAGAGCGCGTGCCGGTTCCGGTCCGGTCGCCCTTATCGGTACCATCGTTCAAGATGCGGTCCAATAGATCTAGATAAGCCTGCATGGTCGCTCCGCGCGGCGGTGATTCTCATCAAACCACAAGCTTGCGGTATTTTGACGACCAAGCAAGGGGCGTTACGGATTGCGACCCGTTCATGCGGTGTCAATCGTCAAACGGCTCATGCAGAAGGAAGAAAAACGGCGGCAGGTTTTCCATGTCGAAGAGCGGGCGACCGACCTTTATCAAGCGATTGGCCACCAACGGCCATAGAACCTGATGAACGGTTTTGGTTTTGGCCGCAATCTCGATCTCTTCCGCCCGCGCTCCCGGCAGCAACCGCCGTGCGCGGCGTAAGAGATAATCGTAAGTCATCGGCAGATTGCCGGCATTTCCCCGCCGCGTTGCCACCACTGCCCCACGTGCCAGGAGGTAAAGCGGTGCCTCGGGCATAAGGGTCATCCAATCGGGATGATGGGCATCATTGTGGTCCAGCAAATATTGCGCAATGCCGACAAAGGAAACTTCATCCAATTCATAGGTAATATTGAATACCACATCCACCACAATGCCATCGCGACGGGATGCATAGCCGTTGTCCGGGCGAACAAACGGACGAAGAAGAGGTTCACCCGCGCGACCAGAACGACCCAAGAGGCGCTCTATCGAAATCAAGTACCTGAGGAAAACGCAGGATCCGGTTTCGCGGTAGTGAACTCTGGCGACCGTCTGATGCCATCTGTCGGATCGACCAGGGCGATCGGGGAACATCAACGCGACCTCCGGATATCGGACCTTCAATGGCGCCCGCAAGAGGTCGACAGCATCTTCGCACTTACCCGCCCACAACATTTTCTTATAGGTCGGCCAGTTCCGCCCGAGCAAAACCTTCGCTGGCATGAAAGTCAGATTTCGGATGGCGTTTGAAAACTCCAGCTCGGTTAGTCCACGCTGAATAAGGTTTTTATCGCCAACAGCCGCCAGAACCGAGGAGGCGCTAACCCACAAAAAAATGCCTACGGAGACGGGCCGGGTCCGCATTTAAGATTTTATTCCTATTTACTACAACTTATGCTACCCTAATCTGGGTTGAGATACATGAAAAGAGTGTATCCAATGACTGATTTGAGAAGGCGACCGCCCAAGGAAATATGCCGATACTGGCACGACAACCTAACCGCCATTCGAACAATGTTCGACCGTCACCGCAAAAATCATGATGCCAAACTAATCGAACTGGAAAAAATAAAACGTCAAATTGTCGCGCTGGAGCAGGAGACGGAAGTTGAATTTCGGATTCCCTCGTCGCATCGCCCGTGCAGTCGCAGCAGGGGCAAACGGCGGGGAAGAGGAAATTTAGGCAGCGAGATTGGCCAGGTCTTCGCGGAAGAGTTCGCAAGAGAATATCACAGGGAAAATGCCCGAAGTGCCAAGAGGGCGGTGATCGCCGAGCGGCACCGCGCCCTGCGGGCGATTCAGCACCAAGTCGATAGATCAACGTGTGCCATGAACGAGGCGCGGCAATCGATCCGCCATAATCTAATCCAGTTGAACAGCAACAAATGCGATATTCACGGATTTCCCAAATCTAGCTGGGTCGTGATCGGCTACTAAACGCAAAAATGCCGGGGCGGCGTGTGCCGTCCCGGCATTTGGTTAAGCGAAATGCGGCGATCGGCCCTAGACCACCTTTTTCACTTCCACCAGAAAATCATTGACGCCGGCACGCATCAATTCGCCCTTTTCGGCGAGTTCTTCCGATGCGGTCAGAACCTGGCTGGCTGCAGCCCCGGTCTCGCCGGCGGCGGTCGATACCACGCCGATCGAGGCACTGACTTCGCTGGTGCCGGTGGCGGCCTGTTCCACATTACGTCCGATCTCCTGGGTGACAACGCTTTGTTCCTCAATTGCCGCGGCGATGGCATTGGAAATCTCGCTCATTTGCGAAATTGTTGCGCCGATCGAGCCCATGGCTTCCACCGCCTGGCCGGTGGCCGATTGTATGCCGGTGACCTGTTCGCCAATGTCGGCTGTCGCCTGGGCGGTTTGGCTGGCCAATTCCTTGACCTCCGACGCCACAACGGCAAAACCGCGCCCGGCTTCACCCGCCCGGGCAGCCTCAATGGTGGCGTTTAGTGCTAGAAGATTGGTCTGGTCCGCAATTTCGGCAATCAAGGCGACCACCTGGCCGATTTTCTGGGAAGCCTCTTCCAGTCCCTTGATATCGGTATTGGTTTTATCCACCTCACTAACCGCAGTTGCCGAGATCCGGGTCGAATCGGACACCTGGCGATTAATTTCGTCGATGGAAGACGACATTTCCTCTGTCGCTGCAGCCACCGTGCCGACGTTGGTGGAGGCTTGCTCGGCCGCCGCCGCCACGGTTGACGATTGGGTGCTGGCCGACGTCGCCGCCGATTCCATCGTCTGGGCCGAGGCCTGCAGTTCCGTCGCCGCGGAAGAAACCGATTCCACGATCTCCGTCATCTGCTCTTCAAAACCGCCAACCACCTTCGAAAAACCCTTCACACGGTCTTCCATCACACCCATGGCGTCGTTGACCGTGCGGCTGGCTTCACCAAACGAACCGGTCATACCTTTTTCGGCAATGCGCCGGTAATATTTGCCATTCGAGACATATTCAAGTGAAGCCCGGGATTCGCGGATGAATGCGTCGGTGCGGTCAATCAGGCGGTTGATCGCCCACAGCAATTCACCAGCTTCGCCGGTCTCATGGATGTTAGTAATACGTGCTTCAAAGTCGCCCTCGGCAACCGCGTTGCACACCGTCAATGCCTTCTTGACGGCCGATTTATGATTGCTTGAAAACATAATAATAATCCCGTCCTGGCCCGCCGCGGCCATTGATTTATTTAGAAATTAGGCTGCCAGAGTGGCGATGAATTCGTCGTATTCCAGACCATCGCCGGCCAGAATATCCATCAGCATTTGCGATGATTTTTCTATTCCGAGCTTGCGGTTACCCTGCCCTTGTTCGGCCTGATAAAGGTCCTGGTAAAGCGGTATAATCTTGCTATCCAGGAGCTTGCGGTCTGGCACCCGGCGATTGGAATGGTAACCGACAATAGTGCCGGTTCCGTCGCGGCTGGGGGTCACGTGGGCGTTAACCCAGTAATGGTCACCGTTCTTGCAGCGGTTGACCACATAGGCGAAGATTTCATCGCCCCTTTGGATCGTGCTCCACAATAATTCAAAGACACATCGCGGCATTTCCGGATGGCGGATCATGCTATGCGGCTTGCCAAGACATTCCGTCTCCGTATAGCCGGCAATGCGTAGAAAAACGTCATTACAGTAGGTGATGTGCCCCTTCAGGTCGGTTTTGGAGACAATGATTTCATTGTCATCAAAATATTGCTCGTTGCCCGTCAAATTTTGTTTCGACATTGGAGTCCCCTTTTCAACCGCTTCAGCAAAGCGGCCGATTCTCGATATTGACCAAAATCCCGTCGAATTCCTTGGCAATTAATCCCGTCCAGATATTTTACGGAATTCAAAATACTTACAGTAAATTCCGAGTAACACTGCCATGGTATTCGTAATAATTACAATAAACATAGGTATTTATACTGATATTGTTTATCGTTCTAAGTGTACATCACTACGAATAATCTCGGATGGTTAATAATTGTTGAAGCATGAAACAAAATCTAGAATGGCGATTTCCATCGGTTTTGGCCGGCAAATTCAGGTGCGACATTCTAACCGGAATTTACCGAAGGCTTTCCGCCAGCGGGCTTGGCCAGGCGTTCATTGCCAACTACATTGCTGTTTTCCTGATTGGGTCAAACGTCCGCCTGAGGAGTTGATTTATGCCGTCCCTTATTCTTGAACCGCATGGCGTTGGCGAGGCGCATCCGCCTTTCGACACTTTGACGGAGATGTTTGATCACGCCGTCATGGAGGCGCCGCAGACCAACGCGCTGATCCAAGATATTCGCATGCTCAGTTACCAGAAGCTCGATATGGCGGTGCGCGGCATGGCCGGTGAGCTTGCCGCCGCCGGCGCCACCGGTAACACGGTCGGATTATTGCTGCCCAACGGCATCGGTTTCACGCTCGCCTATTTCGCCACGTTGTTTGCCGGCGGCACCCCGACTTTGCTCAATCCGGCCTATCCGCCGGCGCAGCTAAAACCGATCCTTCAAGACGCCGATCCAGCAATCCTGATCAGCACGCCACAAACCGGCGAAACTCTTGATGCCTTGAGTGATATTGTCGGCGATGCCCACCGCATTATCCTGGAAGCCAGCGACCCTGAGATGGACGCCTATATCGCCCGGTCGGGCAGCGCCGGCAATCTGCCGCGCATCACCCCGGACACCCCAGCGGCATTGCTTTACACCGGCGGTACGACCGGTGTTTCCAAAGGTGTCGAACACACCCACGCCATGTTGACGGATGCCGTGCGCGCCATCGACTGGGTCTGGCCGGCCAAGACTTCCGGCGAAGTCCGTCTGCCGGTGGCGCCGATGTTTCATATTTACGGGTTTTTGACCGGTGTCCTCAATCCCGTCTACGACCGCTGCACGGTGGTCATTCCCGATGCCTTCAAACCCGATCACGTGGTTGATTTGATGGCCCGCTACAAAGTGACGATATTTGGCGGCGGACCGCCGGCGATCTATGCCGCCCTGCTCAACCAATCGAATTTCCAGGGCGCCGACCTGTCCGCACTGAGAGTTTGCCCGGCCGGCGGCGCGCCCTTTCCGGTCGAATTGATCGACCGCTGGCGCGATGCCACCGGCATTACCATTCAGGAAGGCTACGGCATGACTGAAATGGCACCGATTTCCGGTAATACCGAAGCCTTTGGCTCAAAACCAGGAACCGTCGGCCTGGCAATACCGGGCTGCAAGGTCCAGATCGTTGATCTGGAGGACAAAGACAAAATCATGCCGGCCGATGAAAAAGGTGAAATCCGCATCGCCGGCCCGTTCGCCATGACCGGCTATCGCAACCGGCCGGATGAAACCGCCAAAACCATCCATGATGGCTTCATTTATACCGGTGATATCGGGGTCATGGATGCCGACGGCATTGTCTCCATCACCGACCGCAAGAAGGACGTTATCATCGTCAACGGCTTCAATGTCTTCCCCCGCGACATCGAGGAATTGGTCTTCACCAACCCCAATGTCCGCAATGTCGGTGTTATTGGCATGCCTGATGAACGCGCCGGGGAACGGGTGGTGGTCTTCATTGTTGCTGATCACCCCGAAGAAACTGAAGCTGCAATCGTCACCCTGTGCGAAGACGGCCTGGCGCCCTATCAGCGCCCATCAGATATTCGATTCGTCGATGACCTGCCAATCACACCGGCCAATAAACTCGACCGGGTGGCATTACGGGAAATAGCGGCAGGTTAATAATCAATCGGTTGAGTTTTCGAAACGCGCCGCCGGTTGATGCAAACGTGCCGACAGGATGCACGACAGCCATGTTGTCGACGCACTTTACTTTCATGCATGCATGAATGAAAATTACGTCACTGTTAGCCTGTATAAAATCTATACCCAGGCAATGGGCAAAAATTGACGCAATGGTGGAGCGACCAAGATGAACCAGCAGGCCAATATCGTGCCCCCACACACCGACGTGGCGCCGGACACCGAAGGCTGGAATTTCTATTCCATCGATCACACCCTGCAGGATCTTTTGCAGATCTATCTTGATCCGGCGCTTTACGCCCACCTTCAGCCACATCTGACGAAATTCGGCGATCTGATGGCCAACCGCATCGATCAGGCGGCAAGGTTGGCCAACGCCCACGGTCCCCAACTCCATCAGCGCGACCGTTTCGGCCGTGATGTGCAATGGATTGAATATCATCCCGCCTACCGGGAAATGGAACAGGTGGTCTTCGGTGACTATGGCATTCATGTCATGAGCCATGAAAAAGGTATTCTGGGTTGGCCAGACACCTATCCCGCCGTCGCCAAACACGCCTTTACCTACATGTTCAATCAGACCGAATTTGGTCTCGGCTGCCCGCTCAACATGGCCGATTCCGGCCTCCATATCCTCGACATGTTCGGCGATGACTCCCTAAAAGCCCGTTTTAGAGACAAAATGATCGCCACCGATCTGGATGAGTTATGGCAATGCGGCCAGTTCATCACCGAAAAAGAAAGCGGATCCGACGTCGGCACGATGACATCAAGTGCCCGCTGGGACGGTGAAAATTGGCGGATATCGGGCGAAAAATGGTTTTGCTCCAACGCCGACGCGGAAGTCGCCATGATGCTTGCCCGACCGGAAGGACATGGTCCCGGCACCCGCGGCCTGGGCTTGTTCCTGTTACCACGCATTCTTGATGACGGCAGCCCGAACTCCCTGTGTATTGTCCGCCTGAAAGACAAAATGGGCACCCGTTCCATGGCCAGCGGCGAAATTGTCATGGAGGATGCGGTCGCCTATCTGGTCGGTGACGTTGACCGTGGCTTTAAGCAGATGGCCGAAATGGTCAACTGGTCGCGGCTTTCCAACGGCATCAAGTCGACCGGCCTGATGCGCCGGGCGGTCCACGATGCCATGGCTGTCATCAAGGGCCGCAAGGCCTTCGGCGTTCCGTTGGTTGAAAAGCCCCTGGCCCGCCGGCAAATGCTCAAACTGATGCTGCCGACGGAACAAGCCACGTCGTTTTATTGCTTCACCGCCGATGCACTGGATCGTTCCGAGGGCAAGAACGGCGGTCAGCCGAGCCAGGAAGCCGCCGCTGCCCTTCGGTTGGCAACACCACTCCTGAAATTTCGCGCTACCCGCGACGGCCGCGCCGTCACCGGCGATTCGCTGGATATGCGGGCCGGCTGCGGATATATCGAAGACTTCGTCAATCCGCGCCTTGTCCGCGACGCCCATTGCGGCTCTGTCTGGGAGGGCTCCGGCAACATCGTGGCGCTGGACGCCATGACCCGCGCCATTGCCCGCCATAGCTGCCACGAGCCATTTACCGCAGATCTATACGCCCGCCTGGATGAATGCGATGACGCGCCTGTGGCGTTCATCACCGAAATCCGTGATCACCTCAAACGCGCCACCGATTTTTGCGTCGCCGTCGCTAGCGATCACGCCGACGAGGCCTCATGCCGGCAGGCAACATCAGCGCTCTATCACGCCGCGAGTGCCGCGCTCATGGCCTGGGAAGGCGTCAAAATCCACACCGCCCGCGGCGATGCCCGACGGCTATTGTGGGCCAGGCTGGTCCTCGACCACAAACTGACGCCAAAAGATCCCTATGCGACGGTCGACAATGTCTGGGAAGCGTCTGTATCGGAAAAACTACTCGGTGATTCACCGGTTGCCATGGCTGATGCGGCTGCGCTACTCGCCAGGTAGGGTGTTACTCGCTCGGCAAATCCAGGTTAAGCTGGTGCCATGACAAACTTGACCAAACCGATCCTGGAACGGGTCTACACCGCCACGTCCGATTCTGAGCGCCAATCAGCCTATGATGAATGGGCGACCGACTATGACGGCGATCTCAACGCTTTCGGCTATACGGTTCCAAGCGTCGGCGTTGGCGTTATCAGCCGTTTCGTCGACCCCGATGAAGGCCCGGTCCTGGACGCCGGCTGCGGAACCGGACTAATCGGCACATATCTGCACTATCTTGGCTACGGACCAATTACCGGGATCGATCTCTCTTCGGGCATGATCGATGTGGCGCGATCGAAAAACGCTTATGAAAACCTGATCCAGATGCGGTTGGGCGATCGCTTGGATTTTCCCGATGGCACATTCGCCGCCGCGGTATCTTTCGGTACCTTCACCCCCGGCCACGCGGGCGCTGAGGCTTTTGCCGAACTCTGCCGGGTCACGAAAACCGGCGGCAGGCTCATATTCTCGCTGCGTCTTGATGGTGGCAACGGCCAGGATTACCTGGACGCTTTGGACGAACTTTCAGCGCTTGGAGTTGTTGAGCGGCGCCATGTATCCAACCATTTTCCCGCCTTACCTATAGCCGAACCGGAGGTCATAGACCGGATTTTCGTCTATAATGTGCGCTAGAATTGCAGCACAATTGGGGTTTTTGGCGTCCGAAAACAGCCTGCCTATTGACGCGACCGGCTAGCACACCCAATTGGCATGTAGCGCTATGTGGCATTACGCTGTGTTAGCCATGGATGACGGGTATCGTTGAAACCTCTCAAAGAGTCACATATAACCCGCGCAAGACGTGGTCGGATTCGCTTGGACTTGGCGAAGTGCGGCCGGATAAATCAATTTCCTGACAGAGGATAAATGCATGCCTTGGAGTAACCAGAGCGGCGGTGGCGGCGACTGGAAAGGTGGCAACGGGGGCCAAGGCCCTTGGGGCACCCCACCGCGCGGAAATGGCGGCGGTGGCGGCGGCAACCCACCGGACTTAGAAGAACTGCTGAGGCGTAGCCAGGATCGGCTGAAAAACGTCATCCCAACGGGCGGCGGCAGTCCCTTTTTCATTCCAATCGTAATTTTGGTGGTCGCTGGATTGTGGCTTTACCAGTGTTTTTATCAGGTGCCGCCGGAATCGGTCGGTGTCGAATTGCAGTTTGGTAAGGCCAAAGAGGAACTCAATTCCCCTGGTATCCACTTTCATTTCTGGCCGATTGAATCGGTCGAAATGGTGCCAGTCTTGAGCGAAAACAAAGAATTCATCGGATTGGGCACATCAACCGGCACGCGGTCTTCGACCCGCGACGTCAGTTTGATGTTGACCGGCGATCAAAACATCGTCGAGATCGATTTTACCGTTTTGTGGCGGATCAAGGATCCGATCGCCTATCTCTTCCGGGTCAAGGATCAACCGCAATTGGTACGCGTTGTGGCCGAAAGCGCCATGCGCGAACGGGTTGGCCGGTCTCCTGCAGATGCCGTTTACACCCAACAGCGTGAACAGGTCGAAGCGGAAGTCCAGGAACTCATCCAGTCGATATTGGATTCCTACAATGCCGGGGTGCAGATCAAGAGCGTGAAAATGGAGCGTTCTGCGCCACCACGCGATGTGATCGATGCATTTGAAGAAGTGCAACGCGCTCAGCAGGATTTGGAGCGATTTAAGCAGGACGCTCAGGCATATGCCAACAAACGGCTCGGCGAGGCCCGCGGTGAAGCTTCCCAAACCACGGAATCGGCGAAGGGTTATAAAGCCCGCGTGATCGCCGAGGCCGACGGTGAAGCCCAGCGTTTCGTCTCCGTCTACAATGAGTACACAAAAGCCAAGGACGTCACCAAGAAACGTCTGTTCTTGGAAACCATGGAAAATATCTTGAAGGATTCCAACAAAGTCATCTTGGAATCCGGTTCCGGCTCGGGGGTCGTTCCCTATCTGCCGCTGCCGGAGATCAACAAACGGGCGAAGGAGGCTAAGTGATGAAAAACATGCGTTTACCCATCCTGGCCGTTATCGCCATCATTCTTCTCGGCATCTTCTATTCGTCGACGTTTGTCGTCACTGAACGCGATCAGGCGCTTGTCATGCGGTTTGGTGAGATTCGCCGCGTTCTGAAGGAACCGGGAATTTATTTCAAGATCCCGACAAATGTTGTCGAGTCCGTCCAATATGTTGACCGGCGTCTCTTGACGCTGCAACTCAACAACAAGTTTGTGCAGGTCAACGACAGCCGGCGTTATGTGGTGGATGCCTTCACCACATACCGTATCTCCAATGCCCAGAAATTCCGGGAATCGGTGTCGGCCAACATTGTCTTTGCTGAAGATCGGCTGCAGACCCGCTTAGACGCCGCTTTGCGTCGGGTCTACGGTCTGCGCACTTTTAATGCAGCGTTGTCTGAACAACGTGGCGAGATGATGCGCGAGGTGCGTGACTTGTTGCGCCCGGAAGCACTTCAGCTGGGCATTGAAATTGTCGACGTGCGCATTCAGCGTACCGATCTGGTGCCGGAAGTCAGCCAACAGACCTATCAGCGCATGCGCTCAGAACGTCTGGCGGTAGCGGCTGAATTGCGGGCTCAGGGCAATCAAGAATCCCTGCGTATCCGCGCTGAAGCCGATCGCGAAGCCGTGGTCACGGTCGCCCAGGCCAAGCGGACATCGGAAATCCTACGCGGTGAAGGCGAAGCTGAACGCAATAGGTTGTTTGCCAACGCGTTTTCAAGGGACCCGGAATTCTTTGAATTCTATCGTTCCATGAAGGCTTATGAGACAGCCATCAGAGGCAGCGATACGACCATGGTGCTGTCGCCTGATTCAGAGTTCTTCCGGTTCTTCAAGAACTCCGAAGGCAGCGTTCCGAAAGCGCCTGCACCGGCATCGACACCCGCCACCCAATGACCGACTTTTTGGTGGCGGTCGGCCTGGTTCTGGTCATTGAGGGCGCGATCTATGCGATCGCGCCCGACCGGATGAAAGGCATGATGCGGCAGATGCTCGAATTACCTGACCAAACGCTGCGCACAGTCGGCGTGATAGCCGCGGTTACCGGTGTCGGTATGGTCTGGATGATCCGAGGATAACGACGACGTGAGCACAATTGCATCGCATTCGTCGATATTCCGCCCCATTTTCCCTATCTTGAATTACCATGCGTCGCGTGACCTGATTGGGAACGAACAACGACCGCGAATTTTTTGTGGAGGATACGGCCGATGGCCATGATTGATATGAATGCTCGCCTCGGCCGGATTTTAATGGCCGGCCTAATTGCCGTCGCTATTGCGGCGCCATCCGTTCCAATGATCGCCTCAAAAGCGTTGGCCAAGGGCCCGGAATCGGTCGCCGACTTGGCGGAAGCTCTTTCCGACGCGGTGGTCAACATTTCGACGTCGCAGACGGTAAAATCCCAACGTTCCATTCCCATGCCTCGGGTGCCGGAAGGTTCGCCTTTCCAGGAATTTCTCGACGAGTTTTTCAATCGTCGCAACAAAGACAACAAAAACAACAATAACCAGGGCCGCCCGCGCAAGGTACAGTCACTGGGCTCCGGGTTTGTCATAGACCCTTCCGGCATCATCATCACCAACAACCACGTGATCGAAGGCGCCGACGAGGTCACTGTAACCTTCACCAATGATGAAAAATTGGTGGCGAAAATCATTGGCCGCGACAAGAAAACCGATATTGCGGTATTGAAGGTCGAACCGAAAAAACCGCTCACGTCAGTTCAGTTCGGCGATTCAAAAAAACTGCGCGTCGGCGATTGGGTGATGGCCATCGGCAATCCCTTCGGCCTTGGCGGCACCGTTACGGTCGGCATTGTTTCGGCCCGTAACCGCAACATCAATTCCGGCCCCTACGACAATTTCATCCAAACCGACGCGGCGATCAATCGCGGTAATTCCGGCGGACCGTTGTTCGATATGGAAGGCCGCGTGGTGGGCATCAACACCGCGATTATCTCACCGTCCGGCGGTTCGATCGGTATCGGCTTTGCCATTCCAACCGAGATCGCCACGGCGGTCATCGATCAGTTGCGCAATTTCGGCGAGACCAAACGTGGCTGGCTGGGCGTTCGCATCCAGCAGGTCACCGATGAAATCGCCGAGGGCCTGGCCATGGGCGAAGCCCGCGGCGCCTTGGTCGCCGGCGTCACAGCCAGCGGACCGGCTGACAAATCCGGCGTTCAGCCAGGTGATGTTATTCTTGAATTTGACGGCAAGCCGGTCAAACGCATGCGCGACCTGCCCCGCATGGTGGCCGATACCCCGGTCGGCAAAGCGGTTGATGTCCTGGTGCTTAGAAAGGGCAATCAGGAAACCATATCCGTCACGTTGGGACGCCTTGAAGAAGGTGAGAAACTGGCCGCCAAGGAAACCGGCAAGAGCACTCCTAAAGTTGCCGTCACAAAATCCTTGGGACTGACGCTATCGGAAATCACCGAAGAGCTGCGCACCAAGCACAACATCAACGCCGACGTCAAAGGCGTTATCATTACCTCGGTAGAACCGGGCAGCGCCGCTGCGGAAAAACGTATCCAGCCCGGCGATATCATCGTTGAGGTAGCGCAAGAACCAGTAACCAACGCCGATGATGTGGCCAATCAGGTCGACAAGCTGGAAAAAGACGGCCGCAAAACCGCCCTACTCCTTCTCTCAAACGGCAAAGGCGAACTCCGTTTCGTCGCTGTCCGCATGGAAGACAAGAAAGAGTAGCGGCCAGCGTGGACGACAGCTTCATGAAGATCGGTGCACGACGAACCATTCGTCGTGCACCAGCATTTTGTTGAGGGAAAGGGTACTAGGGGCATATCGATCAACTCAGCCGAAATGCTTCGGAAAAATGGTCGATGCGCCGTCGGTTATAGGCTTCCCGCAATATGAATATTCCAACCCGTGTGGATCGCATTCGCGCGGTGTCCGACAACATCGATTAAGTGCCGGTTGTCCATAGTGGAACGGTCGTCCCGTCTCCCGGTACGCGGTATCTGTAAAATCAACTGAGTAAACATCACGGTAGCTCAGGTATGGGGCCCTATCACGCGCTGGCCAAGATACCTGTGAGGATTGTTCTGTCGGCCTATGTGCGACCCAAATTTTGCATCAATGTTTGGTTCCAAAATACGATTTCGAACTTTGTCCGCGGTTCCTTCCAAATATGGTCGCAGTGAAATCGCATGATTGTTTCAAAGAACAAGATGGGCTAGAGGAGACGTTCAGCGAACATACAGTATCGACGGTACGATGGTTGATTGCCCCGCGCGGACAACACACATAATTGGAGAACTGCATTGATAAGGTCTGACACCATATGAAACTTCCAAAGGAAAATGGTTTTACGGAGCGCCGCAAATCTGCTTCTGAGGCCAAGATGCGGCTTTTAAAAAAGTTTGAAGCTGCACCGAAGCCGGATGATCCGGTGATGGTCGCAAAGCGTGCCGAAAAGGCAGCGATATCCGTTGCCCGTGAAGAACGGCGTGCTGAGCGGAACCGCCTGAAGCAGGAAATAGCTGACCGCAAGAAAGCCGAAGCCGAAGCCGTCAAAGAGGCAGAAGCGAGGGCGGCAGCCGAAGCCGAGGCCAAAGTAAAAGCCGAAGAACAGGCGCGTATAGAAAGCCAGAAAAAACGTGTTGAACTCGTAATCGCCGACGAGGCAGCGCGTAAAGCAGAACGCGACCGGCGGTACGCCGCCAGAAAAGCCCGTCAACGCTAGCCCGACGGCATTCAATGGCAGGGGTGGCCGGATTCCACTCTTTGCAGATTGTTAGTAAGCCGGATTTTGAGGGCGATGAATTTTTATCAACCCCCCCGGCGGACATTGCTTGCCCGATAGAAAGAACGTCCGCCGTCATCGGGTTTCGCTTGGGGTCTTCTGAGTGCGCGGCGCGGCGTTGTTGGTGGCGATCCAAATGATGTGCCGGGCACCGCCACGCTTCCCATTGGCGCGCACTTTGACTTCCTCCACGACGAAACCAGCTCCCATAAGTCGCTGGGTGAATTCTCTATTCGGTCCCGACGACCATACGGCGAGTATACCGCCAGGCCGCATCGCCAAGCGCGCCGCCCTTAGCCCTTGCGCGCTATAAAGGCCATCATTGGCTTTGTATGTGAGCCCTTCTGGGCCGTTATCGACGTCGAGCAGGATTGCGTCATATCTGGCTTTTTCAGAGGCTATGACGCGCCCCACGTCTACCTCTCGGATAGTGACTCGCGTGTCCTCAAGGCAGTTGCCGAAGACCTTCACCATCGGACCCCGGGCCCATGCGACGACAGACGGTACAAGTTCCGCGACAATGACCCCGGCATCATCGCCGAGCTCCGCGAGCGCGGCGCGCAGCGTGAATCCCATGCCCAGCCCACCGATGAGTATTCGCGGCTGTTTGCGGTTGCTAATTCTTTGACAGGAAATCAAGGCGAGCGCTTCCTCAGAACCGCTGACACGGCTGTTCATCAGCTCGTTGGACCCCAACATGATCGAAAACTCGGCGCCGCGCTGCCTGAGACGAAGTTCTCCGCCGTGATCGGGCAGTTTTGCGGAATCAATCAGGGCCCAAGGAATCATGGGTAACTCTTCACCAAACCAGGAAACATTTTGATGGACACCAACCATGGCGTACGTCCATCGAATTCCAACAGTCGTCTTTTGTTAGTTTCCACAGTTGGTTCCGTAAAGTGTGACTCGATCAGTTCGAAAATGATGATTATCCGATTGTGTCATATTATCGAATCAGTCTGTCGCAGTTTTCAGCTAACTCCAGCCCCAATACTGATGCAGTCTGTGTGGATTGTCCGAACAAATCGTCAGCACCTGCGGCAAAATCGGTTTCCAGTTCGAAGGGTATATGCCAGTTCCCCCAATGCAACGTGATCGCGACCTGGCTGATGTTGACTTCAATATCAAAACCCTCAGACGAATTCGCCGGTATAAAAAGCGCACAATGCTCCTTTCCTGTCGACCAGGAATGGGCAAGATTCGGTGTGTTCGATAAAGCCGCAGTGCCGTAGCTTTGGAAAATTTCAGGTATGGTTATCGGTTGGCAGCGAAAAACGCAGTCACGAACTGGTTCTTGTCAACCTATTGGATCAGCGGAGATTCCGCATCACGAGGCTCGTTTGTAGGATTTGATTGATGCATCAAATCCTCACGATCAACTCCGCCCGACAAGCATCGGTGCCGAAGCAGTCACGGACGGCATCCAGTAGAACCTGGTCGTTTTTGCCATTGATGGTGACTTTGTGACCGAACTGTTTCAGAAAAATTTGCAACCTTAGAATATCTGATCGTCCGCCATGCGTGGTCGCAAGGAGCGCATCGGCGACCGCCTTGTTGTTATCGCCAATGTGAAAGTACACCATCGCCCGGCGCATCAAGAATGTGCCGCGCTCCTGGGTTCCGGTAATGAATGTTGAACCGTCCGGCAACCCATCTATCACGACGTTCAAATCAGCAAGCGCGTCCGTGTATCGACCGGAATCTGAAAGCGCCATGGCTCTCATAAGATATGCCTCCCTGACGTGCGGATCACGGGCAATAAACTCCGTCAAATCCATCACCGCCGCATCATTCAGACCCATGCGAAGATAAAGCGTTCCGCGCGTAAATTTAAGCCTGTGATCACTCGCAGATTTCCGAATTAGCTCGTTATAATCCTCCATCGCGGCTCTCATATTGCCCATGGAATTCAGCATTTCAGCCCGCTGCGTCCTGGCAAATTTGTGATCCGGATCGGCCTGCAGAACATTGTTGTAAATATCGAGCGCATCTGAATTCTTCAGTTTTTGCTGAAGCAGAAACGCCTGGGTACTCATCACATCTAGGTTGCCGGGCGCCAGCTTGCGGGCATGTACGATCAGTTCCTCGGCAATCTCGCGAATGACGGGTTTCATCGTCATTTGCCACATCGCCAATTGATACCTGGCGGCGATCATCTGCGCTGTCAACGATGTGGTATCGGCCTCGGCCGCAACCAGAAATTCCTGCCCGGCTTCAGCAAACATCATCCTTTCAAATAGCATCAATCCGCGTTTGACATGCAGCTCAGCGAATTCCCGTTTTGAGCTCTGCTTGGGAACCTTTGGTAGCTCACATTGTGTCGGCAGCGGTTTGCTCACAACCGGCTTACAAAGCTTGTTCAGGCGATAATCATAAGACAGCGGCAGCGGGCCGGCAGTTCCAGGATCGTAGGTCGCCGAGGCCGGCGAACACAAGGTGATGGCAACGGTGACAAAACCGATGAGGGGTAAACGCAAATACATGTTGAAACCCTTTCGTTGCTATCCGCAATTCGGATCGAGGAAACAAGCGGTAGCTGCATCAACCGCGGCTTCATTGAGTTTTTCTGGAATTTCCGCATATAGCCAGTAGCCGTAGCGATGCAGCTTTTCAAAGTACGGCATGGCCGCCCACGGCCCCAATATCAGCGCCGTATCAAGCGTCGCAATGCCGAGTTCGATCGCCTTATCGGTCTGTCCCAGGGAGCGCAAAATACGAGCCCTCTCCCATGTGATCATGGGAACAGCTTCCGCCGACTGATTGGTGAGACGCGCCGTTTCATTGGCTGCCAGGGCTTCCGTGAAACGCTTTTCTATTTCAAGATCGGTCGCCAGATTACGCCAGGCAAAACTAAAATTCGGATCGAGCTCAACGGCCTTTTGCATTAGTGCAATGGCTTCCTCATTGCGGTTTGGAAACTGCCCCCCTATAGGCAGTAACGAGATGTAACGGGCCTTCGCAAAAACAGAGAATGCTGTACCGTGCCGGCGTACCAAATCCGTCAGGATGCGCTCACCTTCGGAAAACTTGCCCATTCCCGCCAACACTTGCGCATGTTTGACATAGCTCGCCTGCTGATAATCGACGGTCATAAAGAAATAGGAGGTCGAACCCCGGGCGCTCAGCAGCGAGGCATCCTGCCGGATCAGCCATTGGGTATCAGGAAGCGAGGCCTTGAAGTCTTCCCTGTCAATCAGAATCGATGCCCGCCGGTACCGGGCAATCACGTGGTCCGGTTTGAGTTCGATCGCCTTGTTAAAGAAAGCCAGCGCCTTCTCGTGTCCGCCGATCCAGTGGTGTATTAAGCCAAGAAGCAACCACTCCTCAGCACCCTTTGGATAAAGCTCCGCCGCTCGATGGGCGTGATAGAGGGCCTTGTTGATTTCACCCAGATCCAAAGCGATATGCCCCAGCTGGCGATGCATAAGGTTGTCATTGGGGGTGAGCTTGAGGCCGGCCATGAAATCCGCGGTCGCCTTGGTATTACGCTTGGCAACCAGATATCCATATCCACGAAGGTAAAGCGCTTTGGCTCGTTCCGCATCGGAGATTGTTTTTATCTCAAGTTTCTTGCTGCAAGGCTCGACAACTGACAAAGGCGCTATCGTCGCGGTAACAAAATCACAAACGGCGGAAGACGATTTATTCTCCGCGGCGGCCTGCGCGGGTATCGCCGCAACACCTGCCATGACAAACCAAGCGAAAACATCAAAACAACGCATGAACTACTACTCTAAATATATATTACTCAGTATATAAATAGCATATTTCACCCTGAGATTTAATCGAAGAATGAATTTACCGCTAATGAAATATTAAATTATTAGTTGTAATATTCGTTATTTATGCAACTAATATTACCCGTAAGGGTATCACTACTGCACAAACTCTTCCCGCCGGTAGCCCTGAAAATACAACAGCGCCGTCAGATCCGAATGAACGATGTGTAGATCGGCTTCCTGGCTGACATAGGGCTTGGCGTTATAGGCGGCGCCGATGCTGGCGTAGCGGATCATCGGGACGTCGTTGGCGCCGTCACCGACGGCCAGGGTCAAAGCCGGGTCCAGCCGGTGTTCTTGGATAATTGTCATCATCCGCAACAACTTTGTACGCGGGTCGATGATCGGTTCGAGCACCTGACCGGTCAGCATGCCGCCTTTGATATCAAGCGTATTGGCGCGGAATTCATGAAAGCCGGTGTCCGCCGCTACACGTTCTGAAAACACCGTAAAGCCACCAGAGACCAACGAACAATAAGCGCCATGGGCCCGCATCGTTTTGACCAGCCGGCGGGCACCTGGATTGAGGGAAATGCGGTGCCGGTAGACCCGGGCGAAGACATTGACGTCGAGCCCCTTAAGCAGCGCTACCCGTTCCCGCAGTGCCGGCTCGAACTCGATCTCACCGCGCATCGCCCGCTCGGTGATTTCACCCACCTTGTCCTCAATGCCCAATTCGGCGGCCAGCTCGTTGATACATTCGCGGTTGATAATCGTCAGGTCCATGTCGGCCATCAGCAGCTTTTTACGCCGCGACTGCTCCCGGGTGACGCCCAAGTCGATCGGCAAATCGCCGATGACCGCCTTGGCCAACTCGATCGCCTCGGTGGCGCGCATAGCGCTCTCGTCGAAGAAGATGTCGCATGCTATGGCTTCATCCAGCCACACCGGTTCGCCGGTCATCGGCAATCGGCGAGCGATGGCGCGCACTATCGTTTCGTCGAGCGCGGCGGCTTGCGGATTGGATATCAGTGTCAGTACAGACGCCATGCGTCGGGTCGGTCCGTCGCCAGGGAGGAAAGGCAATTCAAGGTTCAACACGCCGTAAGACGATCCTGATAACCGGGCCGACGGCTACGGGCAAGTCGCGATTGGCGATTTCCCTGGCTAAACGGGTCGAAGGCACGATTATTAATGCCGATTCCATGCAAGTGTACGACACTTTGCGGATTCTGACGGCCCGGCCGAGCGAATCGGATTTGGCCGAAGTACCGCATTTGCTGTTCGGTTACGTGGCCGTTAGCGAGCGCCATTCAGCCGGCAAGTGGCTGGAAGATATCGGTCAGGTACTGCAGACGGTTCAGGCGGAAAACCGCACGCCAATCCTGGTCGGCGGCTCCGGTCTTTATCTGCGCCTGTTGACAGAAGGGCTGGCCGATATTCCCGATATCCCCGATGAGATCAGGAAAAAATGGCAAACCAGACTGAAAGAAATCGGCGCGGAAGCCCTCCATGGCGAACTTGCCGCCCGCGATGCCGCTGGTGCGGCACGCATTCCGCCGTCTGATCCCACCCGCATCGTTCGTGCCCTGGAAGTTTATGAGGCTACCGGCAAGCCACTGCACGTTTGGCATGCGGATGCTGCTGGTGCTGCGCTGGTGCCGTTGAGCCAGGCCGAAACGGCCGTCATATCCATACCACGCGCTGAATTGCACCAGCGCATCGAGGAACGGTTTGATCGAATGGTGGCGGTCGGCGCGATCTCCGAAGCTGAAGAAATCGCGGCGCTGAACCTGGACCCCAATCTGCCAGCCATGAAGGCCATCGGCGTACCAGAATTTCTCGCCGCCGCCCGTGGTGAACTGAGCAGCGAACAGGCCATAACCGATGCCAAAACCGCTACCCGGCGCTATGCTAAGCGCCAGGAAACCTGGTTCCGACATCAGGCGGCTGACTGGCCGCGGCTCCAGCCATCGGAGTTTGACGCCTGGTTGGATCGGGCCGAGTCCGCCCACCTTGTCGCATCCAAAACGTAACTTTCGGCTTGACCGGCGACCGGGCCGCGACTAACTTGCCGGCCACTTAATGAGGTTTGACTTAAAATGTCGAAGAACATCATTCTCGTAGTAGGACCGCGCGCCGCCGGATTGGACCCATAGCCAATCTGAATGGTGGTGCGCGACAAGGGGCCCGGTTAAGGCCCCTTTTTTATTACCAGAACCATGCTTAAGAAAAACGGAAGAGATTGAAGGGTTAAGACGATGGCACGGGAAATGACTGGCGCTGAAATGGTGATCCAAGCGCTGATAGATCAAGGCGTCACTGACATATTTGGATATCCCGGCGGCGCGGTACTTCCGATCTATGATGAGCTCTTCCAACAAGAACAAGTAAACCACATACTAGTCCGCCACGAACAAGGCGCCGGTCACGCGGCGGAAGGCTATGCTCGGTCCACCGGCAAGCCTGGCGTCGTGCTGGTGACCTCCGGCCCCGGCGCCACCAATATGGTGACCGCGTTGGCCGACGCCATGATGGATTCCATTCCACTGGTCTGCATTACCGGCCAGGTGCCGACCCACCTCATTGGCAACGATGCATTCCAGGAATGCGACACCGTCGGCATCACCCGGCCGTGTACCAAACACAACTGGCTGGTCAAAGACATCGAAGATCTGCCGCGCATCCTGCATGAAGCCTTCTGGGTGGCCACCAACGGCCGGCCCGGCCCGGTGGTGGTTGATATTCCCAAAGACGTCCAATTTGCCTCCGGGGTCTATAAAGTCCCCTCCAAGGTGCGCGATATCAAACCGCGTGGCTATAATCCGCAATACCGGCCCGATCTGGAACTGGTGCGCCAGGCTGTTGCCTTAATGGGCAGCGCCAAGAAACCGGTTTTTTATACCGGCGGCGGCGTCATCAATTCCGGCCCGGAAGCCTGCCAACTGCTCAGAGAGCTGGTGCAGCTGACCGGATTTCCGATCACCTCGACGTTGATGGGTCTGGGCGCTTATCCGGCCTCCGACAAGCAGTGGCTGGGTATGCTGGGCATGCACGGCACTTACGAAGCCAATTGGACCATGCATGACTGCGATGTCATGGTCTGTATCGGCGCCCGCTTTGACGACCGCATCACCGGACGCGTCGATGCCTTCGCGCCGAATGCCACAAAAATCCACATCGATATCGATCCGTCGTCGATCAACAAGATTATTCACGTTGATCTACCGATCATCGGCGATGTCGCCCATGTTTTGGAAGATATGGTCCGCCTGTGGCGATCGTCGACGCCGAGCGTCGACAAAAAGGCGCATGCCGACTGGTGGGCGCAAATTGAAAAGTGGCGGTCTAAGAACTGCCTCAATTATCGGCCCAACGCCGATGTGATTATGCCGCAATATGCCATCCAGCGGCTCTATGAACTGACCAAGGACCGCGACACCTACATCACCACCGAGGTTGGCCAACATCAAATGTGGGCAGCGCAGTTCTACCATTTTGATGAGCCGAACCGCTGGATGACATCCGGTGGCCTGGGCACCATGGGCTACGGCCTGCCGGCGGCCTTGGGCGTCCAAGTCGCCCATCCAGATAGCCTGGTCATCGATATTGCCGGCGATGCCTCGGTGTTGATGACCATGCAGGAAATCAACACCGCGGTGCAGTTCAACCTGCCCATCAAGATCTTTATTTTGAACAATCAGTATATGGGGATGGTCCGCCAATGGCAGCAATTGCTGCATGGCAACCGCTATTCCCAAACCTACATGGACACCCTGCCCGATTTCGTCAAACTGGCTGAAGCCTATGGCGGCGTTGGCTTCAAGGTCACCAAGCCGGATGAACTCGACGATGCCATCAACGAGATGATCAGCGTCGACAAACCGGTGCTGTTTGACTGCCGTGTGGCCAATCTGGCCAATTGCTTCCCGATGATCCCATCCGGTGAAGCCCACAACAACATGCTGTTGGGCGACGATGTCGACGACGATGACCTCGAATCAGCCATCTCCGAAGAAGGCAGGGCCTTGGTTTGATCATGGCGGCTAACACAACCAGCGCCACGACGATGTCACTTCTATCCACTGCCGGGCTATTGGCCCGACCCGCCATGAGAGGCACGCTATGAACACCCAACCTGGATCAGCCTATTCCCTGCACACAATATCGCAGGAAGAAGAGGCCCATACGCTATCGGTACTGGTGGACAACGAGCCGGGCGTCCTTGCCCGCGTCGTCGGCCTGTTTTCCGGTCGCGGCTATAATATTGATTCACTCACCGTGTCGGAAGTCGAGCGCGAAGAACATCTGTCACGCATCACCATTGTCACCACCGGCACGCCGATGGTCATTGAGCAGATCAAAAACCAACTCGGACGCCTGGTCACGGTGCACAATGTTGTCGACCTGACAACCGGCGGACGGCCGCTGGAGCGTGAACTGGCGCTGGTGAAGGTGACCGGCAAAGGCGAAAAACGCGTCGAGGCTCTGCGTCTGGCGGAAGCATACCGGGCGCAGGTGATTGACGCGACGATTGAGCATTTTGTCTTTGAGATCACCGGCCGGACATCCAAGATCGAGCAATTCTTGATGATTTTGCAGCCGCTGGGCCTGGTCGAAGTCTCCCGCACCGGCGTCGCCGCGCTGTCACGTGGCGTCGATAGTTTGTAACAACGAGAAATTAGGTCGATCATGGCGTCCGATACCCGGCTCTCCGACACGCGGCTCAGTGTGAACGTCAACGCGATTGCCATGTTGCGCAATCGCCGCGATCTGCCATGGCCGAGCGTCACTGGCTTTGCCCGCCTCGTCCTTGATGCCGGCGCCAAGGGTATCACCATCCACCCGCGCCCCGATGAGCGCCATATCCGCACTCATGACGTCTTTGACCTGCACACCATGATCCAAGCTGATTACCCGGGACGGGAATTGTGCCTGGAAGGGTATCCCGACGACCGATTCTTGGGACTAGTGGAAAAGGTCCGCCCGCAGCAGGTCTTATATGTGCCCGATGATCCGGCCCAATCGACGTCTGATCACGGTTGGGATGTGCCGGCCAACCTGGAATTTCTGCTCGACATTGTCGACCAATCCAAATCCTGGGGCATCCGTACAGCCTTGTTCATGGATCCCGACGCCGAAACCACGCCTGAGGCGGCTCAGGCGGGAGCGGATCGCATCGAAATCTATACCGGCCCCTATGGCGGCTGTTACGACCAACCAGACCGGGCCGCGGTGGAACTCAATAACGTCGTGGCGGCCGCCGAGGCAGCACGCAGCGCCGGACTTGGCGTCAATGCCGGCCACGACCTGACAATCGCCAATATTCCGCCGTTGATCGCCCGCGCGCCATTCATCGAAGAAGTGTCCATCGGCCATGGTTTTAGTGCCGATGCGCTGGTTTGTGGCGCGGCGGAGGCGGTGCGGCTTTATCAATCCGCTTTGCGCGAAAATTAAAATTGAATCGGTCCCATTCGCACAATCTTAAGCCTGATTTTAGAATAGGGCGCCGATTTGGCGTAATTTCCGGGTGATTTAGGCACCTCTTTATTCTTTTTTGCTTCTTATCGACTGAATTAATTCAAATTGTAATTCAGGTCGATTGAGCCATGGAACAAAACAGCGGAAATTCTCACAACGGCCATCTGAGGTCTGTTCGTCGCAATTTCGGGAAATTCCTCACCGATAAACACGGTGGCATCGCAATGATGTCCGCCTTGGTGATATTGGTCCTGGTCGTTTCCGTCGGCTCCGCTGTTGACTACGCCCGCGCCGTCAATGCGCGCTCCAGCCTGGCTGATGCCCTGGATGCCGCCGTGGTCTCAGTTGCCAAGGACCTGCGCGACCAAAAAATCAAACCGTCTGAGGCAAAGGAAAAAGCCAAGGCGATTTTTGAATCCAATATTGGCCTGGTTGCCGACCGGATCGCCGGCGGATTGGCTATCACAAATCTGCAATTGGCCAAACGTGACAATTTCACGGATCTACTGATTACCGCGTCGGCCCGTGTACCGACCACCTTTATGAATGTCGTCGGGATCACCGAATTACCGATATCGCTGAATTCCAGGGTCTCCTACAGCATCCAGGAAGTTGAGGTCACCCTGGTTTTGGATGTTACCGGTTCGATGTCCAGAAACGGTCGGATCACCAACTTGAAAAAGGCGGCCACGGATCTGATCAACACCCTGGTGCCGGCAAGCGGTAAAAACAAGAATGTGCGCATTTCTATTGTGCCTTATAGCCAGGGTATTAACGCCGGGACCTATGCCAAATCCGCAACAAAAGGCGTCAGCACCTCCTGCGCGACGGAGCGTGTCGGGATAAATAAATACAACGACAACTCGTTTTCCTTGGAACCGATCGGCAATGGATCCACTTATTGTCCAAGAAACAAGGTCCGCCCGCTGACCAACAGCAACTCGACGCTGGTTGCCGACATTGCCGCACTGCGTACCGGCGGTTACACAGCCGGTCATACAGGAATTGCCTGGGGCTGGTATACCCTGTCACCAAATTGGGGTTCGCTTTGGCCATCTGCCAGCAAGCCCGGGATTTATGATCCGAAAATCACCAAGATTGCGGTAATCATGACCGACGGCGCGTTCAACACTGCCTACGTGAAGAAGAAAAAGTCGGCGGCTTTGAAGGAAAACAAAGGGAGCGCGGCCAGCCTCGCCAACACCCGCGCTAAGGCGTTGTGCAGGGAAATGAAGAGGAAGAATGTCAAAGTCTATTCAATCGCTTTCCAGGCTGGCAGCAGCGCAGAAGCCGTGTTGCTGAACTGCGCCACCAGCAAGACCACCTTTTATAAAGCCGATGATGGTGATGAGCTGATTGCCGCGTTCCGGTCGATCGCAACCGATATCGATTCCTTCTTCATCTCCATGTAAGGACCGGATTATTCCGGCCCTTACAGGCTATAATCCGCACTATTAATTCGGCGTTCTGTGTGCGACGCATGGTCCCCATGCCGCGTCGACATTGCGTCTGAGCGTCATCCCCGCTAGAACCAGCGCGGATTTTTCAGTTTTCGCTCACGTTCCACCGATTGACCGGTGGACACCCAGGGGGACCATTACAATGCGTGTCTATTACGATCGCGACGCCGATCTCAATCTCATTAAAGACAAGAAAGTCGTCATCATCGGTTATGGCAGTCAGGGCCACGCCCACGCCATGAACCTGCGCGATTCCGGCTGCAAGGATGTTGCCATCGCACTGCGGGAAGGCTCTGCCTCGGCCAAGAAGGCTGAAGGCGAAGGCTTCAACGTCATGTCCGTGGCTGAAGCCGCCAGATGGGCCGATTTGATGATGATGTGTGCGCCTGACGAATTGCAGGCCGATATCTGGACCGATCATATCGAAGCCAATATCAAAGATGGCGCCGCAATTGCCTTCGCCCACGGCCTGAACGTGCACTTCAATCTGATTGAGGCGAAATCAACCATCGACGTCATCATGATCGCCCCGAAAGGCCCCGGCCACACGGTGCGCGGCGAGTATCAAAAAGGCGGCGGCGTGCCCTGCCTGATGGCAATCGACCAGGATGCGTCCGGCAATTCCCATGATCTGTGCCTGTCCTATGCCTCCGCCATCGGTGGCGGCCGCTCCGGCATCATCGAAACCACATTCCAGGAAGAATGCGAGACCGACCTGTTCGGCGAGCAGGTTGTTCTGTGCGGTGGTTTGGTTGAGCTGATCCGCGCCGGTTACGAAACCCTGGTGGAAGCCGGTTACGCCCCGGAAATGGCCTATTTTGAGTGCTTGCATGAGGTCAAATTGATCGTTGATCTGATTTATGAAGGCGGCATCGCCAACATGAACTACTCGATCTCCAACACTGCTGAATTCGGCGAATATGCCTCCGGACCGCGCATCGTTACCGATGAGACCAAAGCGGAAATGCGCCGCATCCTCAAGGACATCCAGTCCGGCGCCTTTACGTCTGAATGGATTCGCGAATGCCGGGCCGGCCAGCCGAAGTTCAAGGCCACCCGCCGCATGAACGATGCTCATCCGATTGAAGAAGTCGGTGAACGTCTGCGCGGTATGATGCCTTGGATCAAGGCCGGCGCATTGGTCGACAAAGACAAAAACTGATTTCGGCACTTTGCCAAACAAAAAGGGCGGTCGACTGACCGCCCTTTTTTCGTTTGCATCGCTGCCTGTTAGTCGGCGGCGAAGCAGTAAAGAAATCCGGCGCCGCCGGAACTTTTCAATTTATCCTGGCTACAGCCACGCGAACCATGGGCGGAGTTCCATGACGTGTTGCCGCCGCCATGCCGGTCGTGATGACCAACCTGAGCGCTGCCCTCGCCTGAACCGGTCCAGTTGCCACAGGTATGCTCGCCTTTTTCCCATGGGAAATAGGCCGTGCCATCGGCTTTCGATCCGGTCAGGATATCGTGCTCATTTGGCTTATCGCCCCGACCCTTGATCATATTGCCGTTCTCGTCGAGCGCTGTGCGTTTGACGATATTCGGACTGATATGAAGCTGGTCCACATCGGCGGCAATCAACTCACCGCGGGAATTGTACCAAGGACCAAGACCAATCCGATCACGGGCCGATATTCCGCGTTTATCAGGTTCATATGTACTCAGATAGGCGCGCCAGGTGCGGCCGGTCGTGCCCGCCGCCTCTGCCAATTTCGTGCAATGGGCATCGGCCCCCTCAAGGCCGCCCAAATTTGCGCCGTTACCCATACCAACGCTGGTCACAAAAAAACCCATCGGATGCTTGTCCGCCGCCAGCAACGGCCCGCTTACCATGACCGTCACTCCCATGGCCAAGAGTGTTTTCGTAATACTCAAGATGACTTCCCTCCGTCCAAAACAAAATTAGGCCAATCAGCAGAGCGATTTGGCTGGTCAAATGCTAAACTAAGGACAGAACAAGTCCGATCAAATCTGCGTGGGTTACAGACTGTTTCCACTCTTCACGCCGACCATAATGACCGGCTATAGTCGCCGCATGCCACTGCCCCTGCTCGCCTTGCTCGTTGTTGCCGGAATTTCCGCCGTTGTGCTGTTCGTCCACCTGGTCGGCTGGTCGAAACCGGCGCGATTTGACGGCGAAGCCGATGCCCGGACCGTGTTACAGGCCGAATATCCAGACAGTCAGATCGAAACCATCACCTTGAGCGATAACAAGCGGATTGCCCTGGCGCAGCGGCGCGATCAACCACCGGCGCTGGTACACGCCTTCGGTGATCGCTTTGTTGGGCGGGACTTGTCACCAGATCTTATAAACCAGGTTGTCGAAGTCGGCCGGGCGCTGCATTTCAAGTTCAACGATTTCACCGACCCGATGATTACCGTCGCCATCGCCGATGCATCAGCGCGTCAAAATTGGCTGAGCACATTTGCCACCGTGAACGCCGACAAGCCCGAACCGAAAGCGGCAACATGAGCGACGCTCCGCACTATCCCGATGTGGTTCAAATGGCGATCCCGTTTTTTATCTTGCTGATTGTACTGGAAATCATCAGCAGCCGGTTTCTCGGCGCCACCGGCAAATATGAAACCCGCGATACCCTGACCAGCTTGTTGATGGGCGCCGGCAATGTGGTGGCTGGGATTCTGCTTGGTTTTATCGCCTATGGATTGTTTACTTGGGCTTGGTCCTATCGGCTGTATGACCTGGGCACGTCCTGGTGGATCGTCGTCATCTGTTTCATTCTGGATGACCTACGCTACTATTGGTTCCACCGGATCGCCCATCGTTGCCGTTGGGTCTGGGCCTCCCACGTCAACCATCATTCCAGCCAGCACTACAATTTATCGACCGCCCTGCGGCAAACCTGGACCGGGTCGCTCACCGGCATGATGGTCCTACGGCTGCCGTTGGTCCTGCTGGGGTTCCACCCGGCAATGATCGTCTTTTGTGGCGCGGTCAATCTGCTTTATCAGTTCTGGATCCATACCGAAGCAATCCGCAAATTTCCCGTTTGGTTTGAAGCGATCTTCAACACGCCGTCCCATCACCGCGTCCATCACGGCCGCAATCCGCGTTATCTGGACACCAATTACGCCGGCACGTTGATCATCTGGGATAAGATGTTCGCCTCCTTCGTACCTGAAGAGGACGATGAAGCGGTGGAATATGGCCTGGTGCACAATCTCGGCACGTTTAATCCTATCCGCGTAGCATTCCATGAATATGTGGCGATCTTCAAAGACGTGTTCCGCGCCGGGTTATCCATCACCCAAAGGCTGGCATATCTGCTGGCGCCGCCTGGTTGGAGCCACGACCGGTCGCGTGCCACCTCGCAAAGCTTGAAAGCTGACGAAGTGCGCCGATATCCTGATAAGGCCGGAGCGCCCGGCCTTCCTCCGGCGCCATAAGGATTATCATGCGCGATTACGCGATTTCAGAACTCGTCTTGTTCCTGTGTGCAGCCGCCGGCGCCTGGATGTTGCTGCGGCGCGGACGTGACATCGACCGCGACGCCGGCCTGATCATGGCCGTCGCTTTGATGTTTTTAGGCGCTGCCGCCCTCATCGGCGCAATCCGATATGGGTTTGATATTCTGGGGCCGCTGCGCCTGACGCACCGCTACCTCACCAACCTGTTTTCCGTCGCCGGCATGGCATTGATTGCCGGCGCCTTGTTGACTTGCGCCAAACCGGAGGTTTTCGCCGGTAAGAGTTCATGGATTATCGGCGCTGCATTGGCCGTCTACGTGATCGTTGTTTTGACCGGCTCCTCGCCAACAACCATCACACTGATCGGCGCGGTCAATGCCGGTGCGGCCATCGGCGCCGGCGCGGCGCTCGCCAAATTCGGTTCATGGCGGGCCGGCCTGGCGGCAATCCTCGGTGTGGTGATTATCGCGGCAGCCGGCCTGGTGGTCGGTTCCGGCCCCGATAAAATCAGCGGCCTGATCGCCCGTTGGCATGTGTTTCACTTGATGTTGGCGTCCGCCGCGGCACTACTGGCCTGGTCTGTTCTGCTGGTTAAACCGGAAAATGTCCGGCGCTAAATCGATAAGACGCCCTGCGCCACGATCACTGCCTGACCGCTAATCCGGGTCGCCTTTAGGCCGCCTTCGGCGCACTCGATCTCCAGGCCGATATGGGAAGGCCGCCCCATTTCGTAGCCCTGCTCGATCCGATAACGATGCATACCGCTGGGTGGCTGATCGAATTGATGGACGACCCCGGCAAAAGCCGCCACCGCGCCGCCGGTTGCCGGATCCTCCCGAATGCCCATTTTTGGAGCGAACATACGGGCATGGAAAGCAGAATCAGTGTGGATGGTCTGCCGGCAGTAGATGAAAGCAGCATTGTGGTCGGTATCGCCAAATCCTTGCGCCCACATTTCCGGATTGGACTGCGCCCGGGCGATAGCGTCCAGATCATGCACAGGCACAAAGGTGAACGGCACGCCGGCGGAATAGACACTGGGGACATGATTTTCAAACCCCACCTCCGTCGGGGCCAGGCTGAGCGCGGCGGCTATCTGGTCCTTACGGTGCGCTTCGGCGACCATTTGCGCCTGTTGCGGGACGTCAAACTCAGCGAAGCTGGCCTCGTCGGGCATCAGGCGCACGCCGCACCGCACGTCTCCGATCGCTTCCTCCAGAACGATCATCGCATCTTGTTCAGTCTCGACCGCGCCAAATCGCTCATGGGCAAGAAGAATCGCCGTGCCGACCGTTGGATGGCCGGCAAAGGGCAATTCGCGCGCCGGCGTAAAGATGCGGACCTTTGCCGAATGGGCCGGATTGTCCGGACCCTGCACGAACACCGTTTCGGAAAGATTGAATTCACCGGCAATAGCCTGCATGCGGTCGTCATCAAGCCCTTCGCCATCGAGCACGACGGCCAGCGGATTGCCGGCAAGTGCAGTATCGGTGAACACATCAAGGACGGCATAGCGGCGTGGACTCATCTGACCCTCCGGTGACCAGGTAGAAATGCAGCGCGGGAAAACGCCCAACTTTCATACGTGATTCGCGATCAGATTATTTTGGCATCTTCAATGTCACCGCCATCGGACAATGATCACTCGCCTTGGGCCGATCCCAACCGATACGGGGGTAACGCTCCAGCTTTTCGATTCCCGGCACCCGGTAGGGCATGCCGGCGCGGACCATGTCTGGCACTGCATCCGGATTGGCGTCGGCGATTGCCTGCGACGCCAGGATGTAATCAAGCTGGGTGACGTGATTATCCTTGGGATAAAAATGCGTCCACCGCTCCTTACGCGGCGCCCGGTCCATCAAGTTGACAGCAAACCCGTCATCCACCAGCGGCGTCAGACCGCTGTCTGTATTCGGCTGGCCATTGACCCAGAGGTGATCGTTCAAGTCGCCGCAGATAACCCAATTGGCATCTGAGGCGTTGTTGCCGAAGCGCCGTTCGATGATCTTTCGAACAGCACCCGCCTCCGCGGCCCGTACCGCCCGTGTCAGGTCCCGGCCCGAAGCGCGCCGGGGATAAGGCATGCCCGGTTCGCGGCGAAATCCCATGGATTTGAAATGGCAGACATAGATGGTCAGCGGCTTACCGTCGACGGAGGTATCCAGTTCAAGACAATCACGGCGGAACACCCGGTCGGATTTGTTGACGCCGATGATATTGAGATCCTCGTTGAACAGATCCAGATCGTCGAAGGTCAATCCAGCGTGGCTGCGCGCGGCGATGGCGAAATTTTGACGGGCCAGACAAGCCACGTCGATACCGCGTCTGTCATTGCCTTCAATCAGCCGCTTCCACGGATAGTCCATGTCCACCAGACGGTGCAGGTAGTGCTTTTCAAAGTTCCTCAATACCGAAAGCGACTCTACTTCCTGCAAACACAGGATATCAGCCTTGGTGTCGCGGATCGCCAACGCCGTTGATTGCCGGGTATCATCAGTCATCGCCACCCGTCGAGCCATTTCCAGATCACGAAAGGTCTCCAGATCGCGAATTTCGAAAAGATTCATCGCCCCTTCCCGGCGCAACTGATGCAGGTCGGTTCCGAAATCAAAACGCGACATCAGGTTTTCAACGTTGAACGTGGCAATGCGCACGGGCATGTAGGCGGCCTCCATTTGAGTGACACCAGTGGTAGCGGGCTTTGGGCGGCGCTGGCAACCGGGTTGATACGGATGGGCCATCACGAGACCGACATTTCACGGTGACGGAATTGTCGCCGAATAGGTCGCCGATTGCGACCACCGAAAACCGGTTCAATCCCGACACCAAGCCCTATAGTGTGGCATCAACCGATTTGATCGCCCTATTGGAACGGGGCACCGGGAGATTTGATGCTCGAACTGCTCCGCCGATTTCCAAGCGCGCTGACCACCTGGGTGGCGCCCAATCTGCGTTACTTTACCCTCACCCGCCAACCGGTGGTGTGGGGCTTGGCGATCGGTATTGGCACCATCGTCGCGCTGGCGGCCTTGTTGTTCCGGCTGTCGATCGGTCTTTATCAATATCCATGGCTGCAATCGGTGTCTGAACGGGTCGGAACGCTGGCGGCTGGCCAACCCTGGTGGGTGATCCTGGCCGCCCCAACCATTGGCGGCCTGTTGGTCGGCTGGTATCTGCAGCGCATACAGGCCGGCCGTCGGGCCAGTAGTGTCGCCGATGTCATTGAAGCCCGCGCGCTTGGCGGCCGCAGTTTAAAATTCTGGCCGGGCATTTCCAGTGCCTTCGTTACCGCGCTGTCGTTGGGCAGCGGCGCCAGTGCCGGCCGGGAGGGGCCGGTGGTGCATCTGGGCGCCACCATCGGCGCCGCCCTATGCCGGGCGTTTCAATTGCCGGTTTCCTCCCGCCGGGTATTGCTGGCCTGCGGAGTCGCCAGCGCTGTTTCGGCCTCGTTTAACGCACCAATCGCCGGCGTGTTGTTCGCCCATGAGGTGATCCTGGGTCACTACGCCATGTCGGCATTCGTGCCGATCGTCATTTCCTCCGCCGTCGGCACGGTGCTTTCGAGGCAATTGATCGGCGACGTGGCGGCTTTCGTCGTTCCCTCTTACCAGATCACATCTTATTGGGAGATCCCGGCCTTCGCCTTGCTCGGCCTGACCTGCGCCGCCGTCGCTATCATCTTCCAGTTCGCGCTGATCGGTACCGATTTCGTCGCCCGCAATATCAAGATGAAGCTGTGGATGCGTCCCGCCATCGGTGGCGCCATGGTTGGTGCTATCGCGATCTACTTCCCGCAGGTTCTCGGCGTCGGCTACGAGACCACCGATATGGCCCTAAAGCAGGAATTGACGCTTGGGCTGTTATTCGCCCTGTTGATCGCCAAGACTGCGGCAACAGCGATTACGCTCGCCTCCCGGTTCGGCGGCGGTATTTTTTCCCCGGCACTTTATTTGGGCGCCATGACCGGCGGGGTCTACGGACTGATCGCCGCCTCGGTCTTTCCCGAGCTTGCCTCAAGCCAGGGGCTTTATGCGATCTTGGGTATGGGCGCTGTGGCGGCCGCCGTTTTGGGGGCGCCGATCTCAACCACCATGATCGTCTTTGAACTGACCGGCGGCTATGCCTTATCGATCGCGCTGTTGCTCGCCGTCTCGATTGCTACTGGCCTGACCCAGGCGATCCACGGTCGATCATTTTTCCACCGGCAACTGGAAATGCGCGGCACCTTCCTGCAGGAGGGCGGCCACCGCCATCTGGTTAAAAGCGTGCTCGTCAGCGATTTCATGGACCCAATCGGCGATGACGATGATCCACCGGAACTGGATCCCGAACTGCCGGTCCTGCGCCGCTCCAACACCTTGGAAGACGCGCTGAAGGCCTTCGATAGCAGCGGCCGCTCGCAATTGGCCGTCGTCACCGGCGCCGATCCGCCGCAAGCTGTCGGTTGGGCCGACCACGTCAAAGCGCTGCGCTATTTCAATTCCGCACTGATTGACGCCAGCGTAGAGGAGCACCGGTGAGCGATGATGGATCTCTGTAAGGTTTCAGATCAATCGCCCAGTAGTTTTTGCACGCGAGCCCGCCTGACCTTCGCCGCCGCCTATCGGATCGCCTGCGTAGTGGTCGTTGTAGCGCTTTGCGCAATCAGTTTGACGCCCGCAAACGCAACACCGGACCGAAGCGCCAGCATTGATGATGTCCCGATCGGCCACACGGACGATCACTTGTTCCTGCTGCGCACTGTCGGCGACAACATGGGCAGCTATTATTCCGCGATCGAATACGTGTTTCTGGTCAAACAACACATGATGTCGGGCCGGGTCGACGACCAGTGGTTGGTCCGGATGTTGCGGTTTGATCAGCGGTTTGAGTGGCCAAAAGGCGAACCCACGCCACCAAGTCGGATTGTCACTGAACCGGACAATTACCATGACGGCGAAAGCCCGCTGGTCGATAAGTCGTTGCCGCTCAAGGGCGTAAACCCTTTCGAAATCCTGCGCCGTGAAGGGGCCGTGTCACTGTCCGCCCTGTCGCAAGAAGTGGCCGACGCCGGCAATGTTACTTGGAAAGTTAGTTCCGCTGGCGGTCTGACAAAAATCAAAAAGGCCGATGGCTCTGGTTCCGACACGGTGATTAAAATCTACACGACCGCTGAGTTGAAGCGCCGGGTCGCTACAGCGCTTCACCCGACGATCGCTAAGCTCAACAAGGTCCGATCGGTTTCCGACCCGGTGGGCGGTCCTTATGAAGCCGTTGCCATCAGTCCGACATTCGAATATTGCCAGGTCACCAGCCGGCTATCCATAAATCTGGAAATCCGCGAGACGTATCAGCAGCGAAATTTCGCGGCGATAATTTGTGAGGATGACCATGAAGTAGGCCGTTGGTTGACTTGGATTTATGTCGGCGGCAAGGACTGATCAAAACCGCCGTTGCGGCAAAGTTCCTGCCGGACTAGTCTCTGGTCGCATAGGGGCAAATTCAACAACATCATGAGGCGGGAATCATGAAAATCGCGACGATGGCGACCGGGGGTATCGGCGGGTACTTAGCGGTCCGGTTGGCTAAAATTGGCCATCAAGTAGCAACGATAGCGCGCGGGCCGCACCTTGATGCGATACGGGAAAACGGGCTGAGCCTCGACGCTTTTGACGGCCATCATCATATCGAGCCCTGGAAAGCCAGCGACAATCCAGCCGAAGTCGGCGAGGTGGATGTCATCATTTTCGGCGTTAAAGGAGACGCGGTCGATGCGGCAGCGCGATCCTGTGTGCCGATGATCGGCGCCGGTACCGTTGTGATCCCGTTCCTGAATGGTGTTGAAGCATCGGACCGGTTAGCGCAAATCCTGCCGGAGAATAATGTCGGCAATGGTGTCGCGCAGATATCGACGACGATTGCCGCGCCCGGCGTCATCAAACAGACCGGCGAGTTCAACCGTTTCATTTTTGCCGAGCGGGACAGCCGGCCGTCTGAACGCATCGATGCGCTGAGAGACGCCATCAACGAAGCCGGCTCTTCGGCCCCGCCAACTGACGATATCGTGCGCGATCTGTGGACCAAATTCGTACTCTTTTCCGCCGTCTCCGGCATCACGGCGGCGGCCCGCTGCACGATCGCCGACATTACCGGGAACGAAGCGCTCGGGAATCTGGCCAAGCAGGTGCTGGCGGAAACCGCAGCCGTCGGCCGGGTGCGCGGTGTAGCGCTGTCGGCCGCTATTGAAGACGACATCTGGACGGCCATCAATGGCCTGCCACCCACCATGCGCGCGTCAACCGCCATCGATCTGGAACACGGTCGGCCCTTGGAAATCGAATGGATCTCAGGCGCCGTTAAAAGGCTTTCAGAACAAGCCGGTTTGGAAGCACCGGTGAACTCAGCCCTCTATGCATTGTTGAGCATCTACCGGAACGGGCAGCCAGATAAAGGGGCGTGAGGTGAACCTATCTCACTCTACGAACCGACATTCCCCGGGACGTCATCACATACGGGAACTTCCTTTGTGAATAGACGCCGTGTTTGAAGTAAAAGAACTTTGACCGGTAGTTGGCCTTTTCGCGCGGCTGATATTTTCCTTTGATCTGAGCGGCGCCATTAATCGATACCGTGACATCGAACCCGCCTTTGCCGTCAAATTTGACCAAGACCTCGAGTTTCTGCTCTTTGCCATTGCGCCGGATTCTGGCTCTCGTGACCTTGCTGGAAAGCGATCCCCGGATGCACGATTCACCGGGCCCGGTTTTGACATCACTTGTCAGTCTGATTTGACCGGAGCTAAGCACGTCAAGCTTCAACGGTGGCGCGCATCCGCGCCGGCCATCGTGGATTTGGAAAATGCCAAACTTGTTGGATTTAGACGATTTCATCGCCACGTAGGCTTGGAACCTGTAGGAGCCCTTGTGACTTGGGGACACTCTTCCAGAGGCGATTTCGGCCCGCTGTTTAAATATTCCACCCGGGCATTTGTTTGAACTGGTGGCAAACCGCCAGGTTCCACCCTTTCGTGTAACCGACCCTTTGTCGGCACCGCATGAGAGCCTCCAGGAATTTAGTGAGGATGCCTGCGCCTGCGTGGCAAAAAACGCCAATATACAGGCGGATATGACCGGTAGAGCCCATCTGAGCCCGATAAATATTCTCATTTGAAATAATCCCCTTGCGATAACAACGCGTCTAAGCAACGTGAATGAATCCATGTTCAGAATGATAATTCGGCGATGTTATTAGCTGATGACGAAAATGGTCAAGCCAGTGCGCCGGTGGCAGAAGGGAAATAACCCGCCCATCGATTTGGCTTCCAGCGACTTTGCCGGCGCTAATTTCGCTGACCCCTGCGCCTCGTTATTGGGGCATTAGTCGTCAGCGAGGCGCTTGGTCATCGACACCGTGGTGCCGTTTGTGGAAACCACCTTCCACCCGAGCCGTGTATAAAACCGGATGTTTTCCGGCATGGCGATATGAGTGTTCAGTCGCATTTCAATATATCCCTGGCGCTTGGCTTCGCGCTCTGAAAGGGCGATGAGCTCGCCCCCTACGCCCCTACCACTATGCTCTGGATGAACCGCCACGTTGGCGAGCTTCATCGCCTCATTATGCGCGATAAGAAAGAGCCCGCCGATGATTTCGTCGTCCTCAACGGCCACCCATACCTGATGATTGGCGATCTCTTCCGTAATGCCAACAGAGACCGGCGGCAGGTCTGATATTCGCTCAGCATATTGCGCATAAGCGGCATCGATGCACGACGCCAGTGCGTCGGCGTCTGCCAGCTTCGCCTTGCGTATGCGCCAGCTATCGACGTTCAATCTGCTATTCCATCGCCGGTAACTTCCATGGCGCTATCATAACATAGCTAGGCGGCAATCGTCCTATTTCGGACCAATCACACTGGCGGCCTAGTCGTCGAAACTGCTGATGCCTGGATCAATGATCCGCCGCACCTCGTGGACGGCTTCCATCGGCATATCCGCCAGCAACGAGTGTTTTTTCAACGTCTGGGCGCCGTCGGCCAGGTAAACGCAATACGTCTTGTTATTGCAAATATAACTTTCCACCCACATCAAGTTCGGCCGCAGCACATCTATCGCCTTGTTGGACTTATCCATTTCGGCTTTCAGTTGCAGATACTTTTTGCTGCCAATTGCCGGCATATCGCGCTCGACGATAAACTTGCGCAGTTTGACGCTGTCAATGTGGGCATAGCCTTGTTTGCGGATATCCTCATTGGCCTGGGCCAGCGCCGCATCGGGACCGATATAGGCCAACTGCACGTCATCGCCGGTGATGCGTTCAACGCTGTGCCCCTCGATCGTGCCTTGAAAATGAAAGCTGCCATCCGGCCGTTTCACCAGCGGCAGATCAAAACGGAAATCGGCATCGGATAAAAACAGTTGTTCATCATTTGTCGAAGACCTCGCGAGCAATGCATTGCGGTGCGGAAATCGCCCATAGCGTTCGATGACGGAAAGGTGTCTGTCGAATACCTCATGAAACACCCGCAGCGGGTCGGTCGGCGCCAACTCCAGCTCTACCTTCCGCCACTCTTCCATGCATAAATGCTGATCGGCGACATCCTCTGAATGGGTGAGAACCAGGCACGGAAAGACCCGTTCAATCAGCCGCAATTTATCCACCACGCCGTTGCGAATGGCGCGTTTGACCAACGACAGGCAGCGCGAATCCGAGGCGTACATTTCAGCCGTATTGCGATACATATTGCGTCGGAACTGGTCGAGTAGAATGATCAGCGCCAAAAACATCCGCGGATGTTCCGGATTCAGCGCCCAGTGATCGTAGTTACCCTGCGAAGCCAGAGCCACGTCCTCACCAAACCGCCGCCAGATCTCCGTGTCGGTGCTGGCCGATTTGCCAAACCAAAGCTCAAGACAGGTTTCCACTGTCGGTCGAAAGCTAAAGGCGATAACGCTTTCTGCTTTGAGTTGTTCCTGCGATGTGATCGGCCGCCGATCTTCGGCAATCAAAGCCTGCAAATCCCGGCGCAAGGCACCGACATCGTCGACAGTCATCCCATTGCGGTCGTCAAGACCGGTCAGGACATACCGTAGGGCCTGGCTAATTTTTTCATCATTTGCTTGGTCAATCTGTAGCATGGTCTTTCTTTCTGTTCCCTTGTGCTGGGGACGATGTAGTAAGCCATGCTAGGTCTTTCAACTTCACAATATGAAGCTGAGCCCAGGGGTAATGAAATCCCTCTGCGGTGTCGCGAACCGTCTGATGTTGGCGTTTTGTAGTCTACGGGGGGTCGGTTACGGTGTGACCGCCGACGTCGCCTGGGCCAGCCACAAGCGCACCTCATCGTCCACCAACGGGCCGACTTCAGCCATCACCCGGCGGTGATATTCATCAAGCCATGAAACCTCATCCGCCGTCAGCAGCGAACCATCCACAAGCCGCTGGTCTATCGGTGCAAGCGTCAGCGTTTCAAAACCCATCATCGGCCGATCGCCGCCGTCGATATCGGCCGGCTCGCACACCACTTCCAGGTTTTCAATACGAATGCCAAAAGCGTCCTGTTTGTAGTAGCCCGGTTCATTGGAGATGATCATGCCGGCCTGCAGAGGCTCGTTACCCAGCTTGGAAATGCGCTGCGGGCCTTCGTGAACGCTCAGGTAGCTACCAACGCCGTGGCCCGTGCCATGGTCAAAATCTAGCCCGGCCTTCCAAAGCGCCAGACGTGCCAGGGTGTCCAGCTGGGCGCCGGTCGCGCCAACTGGAAAGCGGGCCGTTGCGATCGCGATATGACCTTTGAGCACCCGGGTAAACCGGTCGATCATCTCAGGCGTCGGCGTACCAATAGCGACGGTCCGGGTGATGTCTGTAGTGCCATCTTGGTATTGCGCGCCGGAATCCACCAGATAAAGCGATCCGGGCTCCAATCGGGCATTGGTGTCGACATTCACCCGATAATGAACAATGGCACCATTCGCGCCGGCGCCGGAGATAGTGTCGAAGGAAATATCCTTTAGCGCGCCGGTCTCCGCGCGGAAGGCCTCCAATTGCTTGGCGGCGCTAATCTCATCGACGTCACCGCTGCCGGCGTGGGCGTAAAGCCAGCATAAAAATCGTGCTATCGCCGCGCCGTCGCGAAGATGGGCAGATTGTGCGCCAGCCAATTCGGCCGGGTTTTTAATCGCTTTAGGCAGCTCAATCGGATCGCGGCCTTCAATAATTTCGCCGCCGGCACCCGCCAATGCGATACGAATGGCCTCCGACGTGGTTTGCGGCGCCAGAAGCACCTTCTTGCCAGCCTGCCCAGGTTCTCTCAAATCGGCGTTAAATCGGTCAACCGGGCATATCTGGCAATGATCTTCCAGATAGGCGCGCACCTGGTTATCAAGTTTGCGCCCGTCGATATAAAGCTTCGGCTGTCCCTTTGCCGGGACAACGGCAAAGCTGAGCGGCACCGGATTGTGCGGCACATCTGATCCGCGAATATTCAACAGCCATGCGATGGAATCTGGTTGCGTAAGAACCGCCACATCGGCCTGCGCCTCAGCGATTGCCTCGCCTATTCGGGCAATCTTTGTCTTGGTGTCTTCACCAGCCAAATTATCAGGCTGACGAATAACGGCGCCAACCGGCGGTTCGGGCTGATCGGCCCAAACCGCATCAAGGGGGTTATCGTCGATGGCGACAATTTCCGCGCCAGCCTTTTCAGCCGCAGCCTTCAACCGGCGGACCTCGGCCACCGTGTGCAGCCAAGGATCAATCGCCAACCGGTCGCCGGCTTTGAGATGATCCTGCAGCCATTTAGAGACCGGTTGGTCTGTCAGGTGGACCGGCGTGAAGACAGCCGTATCCACTTGATCTTCGACCTGGAGAACATACCGCCCATCGACAAATACCGCCGCCACATCCGCCAGTACAACCGCAACGCCTGCGGACCCTGAAAATCCGGTCAGCCAGGCCAGGCGTTCGGCGTGAGCCGGCACGTATTCGCCTTGATGCTCATCGGAACGCGGCACCATGAAGCCGGTTAGGCCCAGTTCGGCAAGCTTGGTACGCAGCATTCGCGCCCGTTCCGCGCCATTGCCCGGGTCGGATGATACATCGAAGGATTGGTACATGGCGGACGTCTCCCAACAAGCTGCGATCGTTTCTAGAACTCGCAATTCTCAAACAACACTCTTAGCAGCCCGATGAAATTGCACAACGCGCTTGTGCCAGGCGCGGCCATGATTATCTCGCAATGCACCATACTATGCTGCAATGCAATAAATGCAGGTCAGTCATGCGCTTAACCCCCTGGTATAGATCATCGGAAGCCTTATCTTGTGTGCAACAGCGAACAATCTATTTAGCTCCCGGACGGGATGCATAAGGAGAGCCCACATGGCTACCACCATTACATCAGGAGCCGGCCTTGCCGCCGGTGCACATGGATCGCACGGTCTGATGCGCCGTGTTTACGACCGCATGGTTGCAGGACGTGAGCGCGAAGCCCGCCGCTACGTCAACGGATACTTGGCAACCCTGGACGATGCCGCTCTGGCCGAACTTGGCTATGACCGCAAATCCTTGGATGCCAGCGGCCCGGCTTTGTTCCCCTACTAAGCCACGCCGATTACGAAAGCTAGAGCGCCGTCCGAGCAGTATCGAGTTTCGGCAAACACGCTCTTATAAGGCCGGTCGAAATCCTCCCTTCGACCGGCCTTTTTTTATCTATTTTTGAAAGTCAGCGTGATCCAATCATCACGATGGCGGGTAGCCACCAAATGTAACCCCCGTTCCCGGTAGGTGGCGACAATTCGGCGGCGGTCTTCCGGTCGAAGGCCGGATAAAATCGCGATGCCTCCCGCTGTGAGATGCCGAACGAATTGTGTCGCCATTTCCATCAATGGCCGGGCCAGGATATTGGCAACAATCAGATCATAGGGCGCATTCTCGCGGATGAGCTGGCTATCAAACCCCGTCGCCGTTACCGGGCAAATAAGAGGTCCGACATTGTTGATACGCGCATTACGCTCCGCGATCGCTACGGCGACCGGGTCAATATCGCTGGCAATGACGGGAATGTGGGCGGCCTTGGCAATAGCAATCGCTAAAACACCGGAACCGCATCCTAGATCGAGAACCCGGCTGAAAGAACGGCGCTTTAACAGCCCGTCTATTACCTCCAAACATCCAGCCGTTGTACCGTGGTGACCGGTGCCAAAGGCCTGGTTTGCATCAATCTCGATGGCAGCGGCGCTGATGGGCGCCAAATCACGATCATGGCTGCCATGGACGAAAAACCGCCCGGCCCGTACCGGCGCCAGGCCCTGTAGGCTTGCCGTTACCCAATCGGTATCAGGAAGCGCTTCAATTTTAACATCATCCAACCCACCAAACCAATCGCGGGCTAACTCGCTCGCTTCCTCCCTTGAATGGTCAACGGCCAGGATCTCTACGGTCCAGATTCCGGCGCCCTCATCGATCTCGTAACAACTGACCGGATATCCCGCCGTCTCCAATCGGTCGCCGAGCTGATTGAAGAGCTGTTGAGCCTCATCAAACAGAGCAGCGCGGGATACGCGAAAAACTGGGTCCATGGATTGCCTCGTTACCCGCCCGCCAGGCTGGCGAATTTAGTTCCAACACTCACAAATAGTCGCGGTATTGCTCCAGATCGACCGCATACAACGACCGGATACGGGACCGGTTGTGGTCATTCAGCAGCAGTTCCGGGGAGAAAAAGCCATTCTGGCGCAGCTCGTTTTTGCTAATCGGCAAATCGCTCACGTCAGCCGTACCGATATCCCATAATTTCGATTTACGCCTATTCTGAATTTGGTGGATCAGATCAAACTCGGCAAAGTTTGTTTGTGGTAGACCCATGCGGTCTTCAAAGCGATTGAGCCCCTCATAGAGATCCTCAGTCGAAACATTGATCACACAATCCATGTCCCTGACATCCTCGACCGGATGGCGTTGCAATCCGTGATGTGGGTTGGTGTTCGCCAGGTCGATCGTTTCCAGATAATCGAGAAACTCCGTGAAGGAATAGCCGTGCGTGTCATCGACCTGGCGACCCAGGTACCGGGCCAAATTGTTGTTTAAATATCCAGTATGGATGCCCTGCTTAAACGAACTGACCACGCGCGAAAACGGATCACGGATGATCTTCAAATAAAAATAGTCTAACAAGTCGCCGCCCATCCCCTTCGTTATTTCAGGAAGATGATAATAAACCTGGATACGGTAATCATGGGGCCATCTGCCGTAAGCCTGCATCGCGTCTAGATGATCATTGGCCGTCATAAACCAAATGGTCGCCGACGTGCAGGCCGATTTGGGGCTCCAAACAACTACGAACCGATGCTGATGGGAGACCATCGGTTTGGGCCGACGATCGATTTTATCCATAAAACGCAGGCTCGGAGAGAATAATCCCCCAATTCTGACAGGCACTTTTCGACTGACAAAATCGATTATCTGCTTGCTGGTTGCCACATCAACACCCGTAATATCCGTCGGCTTTCTTCATCACCTGTTACACCTCACGGCTCATCAATTTATGGCACGGAAACATGCCCAATTATCATGATCTCGCGTTCGCATAATAGACTATGCATATGAGCATTTAATGCCGCTCAACAAAGGAATCGACCACTTTCTTGCGGCCGGCCTTATCAAAATCAATGGTCAGTTTGTTGCCATCGATGGCATAAATTGCGCCATAGCCAAATTTCATGTGAAAGACCCGTTCGCCGACAGAATAACTGCTGGTACCACCGACAACGCTTTTGGCGACCAAATCACCCTCAATCGTCTGCGGCCCGCGCCCATGGGCACCAGTACTGCGGCCACGTTGGCGCTGGGCACGCTGCCAACCGGGTGTCGAATAGCTGTCATTGTTGAACGCCTGACGGCTATCGAACCGGCTGGCACCATAATCGGAAAATCCCGAGCCGCCGTAGCTCGAGTTACTTTCCACCACCTCTACGTGATCGGCGGGTAATTCATCTAAAAATCGCGACGGAACAGTCGATTGCCAAAGCCCGTGAATGCGCCGGTTGGCAGCGAACCAGATCTTCGCCCGCGCCCGCGCTCGTGTGATGCCGACATAACAAAGCCGCCGCTCTTCCTCCAGGCCGGACCGACCGGATTCGTCCAAAGCGCGCTGATGCGGAAACAGCCCCTCCTCCCAGCCGGGCAGGAAAACCGTATCGAATTCCAGACCCTTGGCTGAATGCAGCGTCATCAGGTTCACCGCGTCGCTATCGTCCTGCGACCCGGCATCCATTACCAACGAGATATGCTCCAGGAACCCTTGCATGGATTCAAATTCTTCCATGGAGCGCACCAGTTCCTTCAGGTTCTCCAACCGGCCCGGAGCGTCGGCTGCACGGTTATTCTGCCACATTTCCGTATAGCCGCTCTCATCGAGAATAATTTCCGCCAGCTCCGTATGCGGCAACGTTTCGAGCTGCGTACGCCAGCGGGCGAACATGTCGAGCAGGTTCCTGATCGCCGTGCGCGCTTGTGGGCGGATTTCCTCCGTTTGAACCAATTCATCCGCCGCCGCCATCATCGGCATGCGCTCCGCCCGGGCATGGGCGTGAATGAGCTTCACCGTGGTGTCACCAATGCCGCGTTTAGGCGTATTGACGATGCGTTCAAAGGCTAAATCATCGGCCGGCTGCAACATGGCGCGGAAATAGGCCAACGCGTCGCGGATTTCCATACGCTCATAAAATCGCGGCCCACCGATCACCCGGTAATTCACGCCCAGGGTCACGAAGCGGTCTTCAAATTCCCGCATCTGGAACGAAGCGCGCACCAGGATCGCCATTTCATTCAGGCTATGGCCCTTAGATTGCAGCGATTCAATTTCATCACCGATTGCCCGGGCTTCTTCCTCTGAATCCCAGCACGAGGCAACCTTGACCCGATCGGCGTCGGGATCGTCATCATCGGTGAACAAGGTTTTGCCCAGCCGGCCGACATTGTGAGAAATCAGATGCGAGGCGGCGGCCAGAATGTGGCTGGTGGAGCGGTAATTGCGTTCCAGCCGGATCACCTTGGCGCCGGGAAAATCGTGTTCAAAGCGCAAGATATTATCGACGTCGGCGCCGCGCCAGCCATAGATCGACTGATCGTCGTCGCCCACACAACAGATATTGGCATTATTTTGAGCCAGCAGCCGCAGCCACATATATTGCGCCACGTTGGTGTCTTGATATTCGTCGACCAGCATATAGCGAAAGCGCGACTGAAAGTCGGCAAGCACATCGTGGTGCTCGCGAAATAGTTTGATGCACAGCATCAGCAAATCGCCGAAATCGGCGGCGTTCAATGTTACCAGCCGCGCCTGGTAGAGTTCATAGAGCTCGCGGCCCTTGCCGTCGCCGAACGACCGCCCCTCGCCCACCGGCAAATCAGCCGGCCCCAAGCCACGGTTTTTCCAACCATCGACAATGTTGGCGAACTGCCGGGCCGGCCAGCGTTTTTCGTCCAGGTCCTCGGCGCGAATGATCTGCTTGAAAAGCCTGATCTGGTCGTCGGTATCAAGGATGGTGAAATCCGACCTCAGGCCGACCAGCTCCGCATGCCGGCGCAGGATCTTGGCGCCGATGGAATGAAACGTGCCCAGCCACGCCATACCCTCCACCGTGCCGCCGATCAGACGGCCGATGCGGTTCTTCATTTCCCGCGCCGCTTTATTGGTGAACGTCACAGCCAGCATTTGCCCCGGTCGGGCCTTGCCCGTCGCCAGGATATGGGCGATGCGGGTAGTCAGTACCCGAGTCTTGCCGGTGCCGGCGCCGGCTAATACCAATACTGGTCCGTCGATGGATTCCACCGCCTCGCGCTGCTCTGGATTTAGTCCGGCCAGATAGCCCGTACCCGCCCGCGCCGCCATGGCGCGCGCGGCAATTCCGGAACCGGATTGCGCGGTTGGGTCAGGCGGTGAATTAGAAGCAGCGTCGGACATTCATCTCTCATCGGCCGGGCAGAATTCAAGCGTTAATGGCCCTAGCGCAAGTGATTCTCACGGTGGGAACATTATAGCAACACAATTCCGCGTGGGAACGGCATTGCAAAGACCAGATCCGAGTCGAGAAGACCCAACACCTGCCGGTTTCAATGATTGATGCCATGGTCCACTCACGGTTTCACCTGATGGGATTAAAGTCGCTGACAAATGGGAGGCATGGACACCAAGATCAAGTCTTGGTGTGACGATAAAGGGGTAATCGGCGCTGCCGGCGACCGGTATACCGAACTGTCACTATTGCCCACGTACCTATCCACGTCATTGCCAAACTCGATTTGGCAATCCATGCCTGAGTGATTGCACGTTTTCCATCGGTCCAGGTGTAAACGTACTGGCCCTCACCGCCCCTACCCGCCGATCAGATCCAGCCAGCCCTGTTCGTCCAGCACCTCAATGCCCAGTTCCGTGGCCTTCTTCAGCTTCGAACCGGCGCCGGGGCCGGCGACCAACAGGTCGGTTTTCTTTGACACCGAGCCGGACACCTTGGCGCCGAGGCGTTCCGCTTGCGCCTTGGCCTCGTCGCGGGAGAATATTTCCAAAGCTCCGGTAAAAACGACAATCTTGCCGGCGACCGGGGAATCGCTTTGCGCTTGTTGCGCATCGGTCGGCCGCAATTGGTCAATCAGTTGGTCGAGTACTTCCCGGTTATGGTCTTCCCGGTAAAACTCCACCACCGCTTCGGCCACCGTTTCGCCGATGCCGTCAATCGCCACCAGATCGTGCCAGGCGTCGTTCTCAATATCGCCAGCCGCTTGCATGGCAATGGCAAAGGCGTCGTAGGAGACGTAGTTCTTTGCCAGTGTCTTGGCCGTGGTTTCGCCCACATGGCGGATGCCTAACCCGTATATCAATCGATGCAGGTCGATCGGTCGGCGGGAATTGATCGCTTCGAACAGGTTCTTTACAGAAGTCTCACCCATCCCCTCCCGGTCTTTCAGTTTCTTCAAGGCCCGCCCGTCGCGTTCTTCAAGCGTGAAAATATCGGCCGGGTTCATAATCAGGCCATCGGTATAAAAGGCTTCAATCTGCTTGGTACCCAGACCCTCGATATCAAAGGCCAGCCGGGAGACGAAGTGCTTCAGTTTTTCCACGGCCTGGGCCGGGCAGATCAATCCGCCAGTGCAGCGCCGCACCGCGTCCTCCTTGCCGGACTTGGCATTAATCTCCCGCACCGCGTGACTGCCACAGGCCGGGCAAGCTGTCAGCGCTTCAAACGGCATTGAATCGGCCGCACGTTTGTCCAAATCAACATCGACAATCTGCGGGATGACATCGCCGGCCCGTTGGATCGTCACCGTGTCGCCAACGCGGATATCCTTGCCGTCACGTATCGGCGCGCCGTCCTGACCGATACCGGCAACGTAATCCTCATTATGCAAGGTGGCGTTAGAGACCACGACACCGCCGACGGTCACCGGCTCCAGTTTGGCCACGGGTGTCAGCGCCCCGGTGCGGCCGACCTGAATTTCAATGTCGTTGAGCACCGTCGTGGCTCTTTCGGCCGGAAATTTATGGGCAATCGCCCAGCGCGGCGCCCGTGAGACAAAGCCGAGGCGTTCCTGCAAATCCAGGCGGTCGACCTTGTAGACGATGCCGTCGATATCGTAGCCCAACCCGGCCCGCTGCGCCTCCAGATCGCCATGAAAGGCCAGCATCGCATCAACCGTTTCGCAGCGCTGCATCAGCAGATTGATGGCGAACCCCCATTCGCCAAACATGCGCACCATGTCGAACTGGCTCGTCGCCGGCATGGTGCTCATCTCGCCCCAGGCATAGGCGAAAAAATGCAGCGGTCGTGCAGCGGTAACGGACGCATCGAGCTGCCTTAGGGAACCCGCCGCCGTATTGCGCGGATTGACGTAGGTCTGCTTGCCGTCGGCTTCCTGGCGGGCATTGAGCGCGGTGAAATCGGTATTGGTCATATAGACCTCGCCACGCACTTCGACGATTTCCGGCGCCCCGTCGGGAAGACGGTCGGGAATATCATCGATGGTCAGGGCGTTGGCCGTTACCGCCTCGCCCTCAAAACCATCACCCCGGGTTGCCGCCACGACCAGGCGGCCGTATTCGTATCGTAAACTCAGCGACAGGCCATCGATTTTCGGCTCGGCGGTAAACAGCAGATCATCATCAGCGGAGAGTTTGAGAAACCGCCGGACGCGATCTGAAAATTCCTGTACGTCGTCGTCATCAAAGGCGTTGTCGAGGGACAGCATCGGCACGGCATGGGCGACTTTTGAAAAAGTCTCCAATAGCGGCGCGCCGACCCGTTCGGTGGGGGAATCGGCCCGTTTGAGACTGGGGAACCGCGCTTCGATCTCAACATTGCGCTGGCGCAAAGCGTCATATTCGGCGTCAGAGACCGTTGGCGCATCATTCAGGTAGTAGCGGCGATCATGAGCAGAAATTTCCGTCGCCAAAACTGCAAGTTCAGCGCTCGCTTCAGCTTCGGAAAGTTGATCGACGGTCGGAACCGTTTTTCCGCTCATGAATGAACCAAATTGGAATTATCGACCCCATCGGCGTAAACGATTGGTGGATTGAGTCAAGCCGTACGGACGAACGATCGTTTGACTGAACAAAACCGCGGAAAACTGTTTAGTCGTCGTCGGATGGCCGATCAGGCCGCTGGCGCCGCAATCGATCCCACTTCGACATTTGCTTTGCAGTCAGCACATCGGACAATGCCGCCCGGGTTGTTCCACGAATGGCCATCAGTTGCGGTCGGGCTTTTAGCAATTGCGCCAGATTTGGTCTTTCTCCCGCTACAACACCATGGCGATGCAAAACGGCGCGGGCGTCGTTCATGGATTGAACAAGAATTGGTCGAATTTGCTGGCGCTGGGCTCGGCTTAGGTCCAATTCACCGCCGATGGCGGCAATGCGTTGAGCCATCGGTGAGGATTGCGCTGAACCGGTTTGGGCAACAAAAGCCCCGAAAACCACAGCCAGAAGTCCGAGAATAAAACGCCGCATAAGACCCGCTCCATGTTGCATCGAAAATCGATCTCACGGGTATATAGGTGCTGAATATGGCACTTCCAACCAGACCGGAGCGCTATCCGCCCTAGCGCCCGCCGGAAACCTCAACGAAGGACCCGGTCGTATAGGACGCCTGGTCGGAAGCCAGCCACAAAATCGCTTCAGCAACCTCTTCTGCGGTTCCACCACGCTGCATCGGCACATTGTGTTTGAGCTGATCGACCCGGTCAACGGTTCCCGACGAGGCGTGGATATCGGTATAAATCAGCCCCGGCTGTACCGCATTAACACGAATACCGTCGGCTGCGGTTTCCAGCGCCAGACCACGGGTCAATGTCTCTATCGCCCCTTTACTGGCGGCGTAATCGGTAAATTCGTGCGGGCCTCCGAGGCGAGCGGCGATCGACGACAAGTTGACGATGATACCGCCGGATCCGCCACGGGATATTGCCATCCGCCGTACCGCTTCGCGGGCGCATATCATGGCGCCGACGACATTGATGTGTATCACCCGGGAGATGCGTTCGACGCTCATCTCCGCCAATGGGCTGGCGGTCTCCAAGATGCCGGCATTGTTGATCAGTGTCGTCACCGGCCCGAATTCAGCGGTCGCCCGGTCAAACAGCGAAATGACATCGTCCTCAGAACCGACATCACCCTGCATGGCAATTGCCCGACCGCCATTTTCACACACCGCGCCGACGACCTCATCGGCGGCGTGGCTGTCGGAATGGTAGTTGACGAGAACCGCGTAACCACGCTCACCGGCAAGCCGTGCCGTCGCCGCGCCAATGCCCCGGCTACCGCCGGTCACAATCATAACGTTCTGCATAATTACTGCTCCATCAGCCAATCACAAACGGATAAGCTATCGGTTTTCAGTGCCAAATCAACAGGCGGGAAACTTAACTCGAGCCGATCAACTGGTCGGCCGCGGCGCGTGCCTCATCGGTGATTTTAGCACCAGCCAGCATGCGGGCAATTTCTTCGCGCCGCTGAGCGATATCAACATCGGCAACGCTGGTCATGACGTTGTTGGCCTTGCCGGATTGTTTGGATATCACCAAATGCCGGGCCGCCCGGGCGGCGACCTGCGGTGCATGGGTGACGGATAGAACCTGGACCTGGTCCGATAATCTGGCCAACCGGTAGCCGATGGCCTCAGCCACCGCCCCGCCGACGCCGGTATCGATTTCATCAAACACCAGGGTCGGCGCCGAACCCTTGTCGGCAAGCGCCACTTTTAGCGCCAGCAGGAACCGTGAGAGTTCGCCGCCGGACGCCACCTTCATCATTGGTCCTGGTAGGGTTCCCGGGTTTGTTTGCACCCAAAATTCGACCGTGTCGAAACCGTCTTCACGGGGGTCTTCCGGTTCGGTGGTCAACGCCACGGAGAATATCGCCCGGTCCAGTTTTAGATCCGGTAATTCACCGTTGACGGCTGCTTCCAGCGCCTTGGCGGTATTGTGACGTTTTTTAGAAAGGCTTTGCGCCTTGGCCCGAAAAAGCGTTTCGTGTTTCGCAGCCATGCGCTCCAATTCTTCCAGAGCTTCCTCGCCGGCATCGATATCGGCCAAATCCTGAGACATTGCATCGCGAAGTTCCGGGAGGTTTTCGACCGCAACACCGTGTTTGCGGCCCGCCGCCCGCAAGGCAAACAGACGCTCCTCGGCTTGATCCAACACGGCCGGATCGAAGTCGGCTTGGCGCACGGCATCGTCGAGGCCCACACGGGCTTCCTCAAGTGCGTCAAGAGCTTTGGCAAGTGCGGCAACCGGCCCTGTAAGCAATCCGCCGGCCTCTTCCGCCTTACGTTCCAAACGACGCAACAAACCGGCCAATACCGGGATCGATGATCCCGACCCGCCGACAATATCGGCCGCGTCGGTGAGTTCACCGGCGATTTTTTGAGCTTGCATCATAGTCTGGCGCTGATCGGCCAATTCGGTTTCCTCGCCCAATTGCGGATCAAGCTTTTCAAGTTCATCAACGCAAGCGCGCAGATAATCGAGTTCCTGCCGCGCAGCGGCGATTTTCTCACGATGAGCGTCTAATTTGCGCACCGCAGCCCGCCAATCTCGCCACGCCCGCGAGACTTCGACGACTTGATCATCAAGCCCGCCATAAGCGTCTAGCAATGCCCGGTGACTTGCCGTGTCAATTAGCGCACGATCATCATGCTGGCCATGGATTTCGATCAATTGACTGCCGATGCGGCGCAGCAATCCGGCGCTCACAGGGTCGTCATTGATGAACGCGCGGGTGCGACCGTCTTTGGTCTGGGTACGTTTGAGCACCAGGCCTTCACCTGTGTTTACGTCGTCCTCAGCCAACAATTTGAAAACCGGATGATCGGCAGCCAGATCGAATATGGCCGTCACTGTTCCGCGATCAGCACCGGCCCGCACCAGGCCGGCATCGCCGCGCGCGCCCAGAGCCAGTGATAAGGCATCAAGAAGAATGGATTTACCGGCACCGGTCTCGCCGGTCAGAACCGTCAAGCCGTTTGAGAAGTCCACATCGAGCCGGTCGATGAGCACAATATCGCGGATTGCCAAGGCGGCCAGCATGACTTTTAATTTGGCTCCGCGTTAATTGAAATTAGCCTAGAACACGTTGATCTTTTTAAACGCCCGGCTAATCCAGCTTCCCTTGTTTTCACTCGGCTCATATCCACCGGTTTGCAACAGCGATACGGAATCCTGATACCATTTGCTGTCGGGGAAATTGTGCCCCAACACCGCTGCCGCCGTTTGCGCTTCAGGAATAACACCGAGTGAGAAATACGATTCCGTCAGCCGTGCCAAAGCTTCCTCGATATGCCGGGTCGTTTGGTAGGTCGTCACGACAACGCGAAAACGATTGATCGCGGCGATGAAATTGCGCTTCTTCAGATAAAACCGACCGACTTCCATTTCCTTGCCCGCCAACTGATCGCGCGTGGAGCGGATTTTCTTGGTCGCATCATTAGCGTATTCCGACTGCGGATAAAGCCGCACCAATTCCGCCATGGCGTTCAACGCCCGCTCAGTCATTTCCTGATCACGGCTGATATCGGGGATCTGACTGAAGTATGACTGACCGATAATATACTGCGCGTAGGCGGCGTCTTCGGTCCCAGGATAAAGGGTCGTATAGCGTTTGCCTGCATTGATGGCATTTTGATAGTCACCGGCGGAATACCAGGAGAAGGCCTGCATGATCATCGATTTGCGGGCAAATTCCGAATACGGGTGCAGCCGGTCGACGTCAGCGAACTTTGTCGCGGCCCGGCCGAAGCTGCCTTCGTTCACCATCGCCAGGCCTTCATTGTACAATTGCTCTGGTGGGGTATCGTCAAGCGCCAGGTCATCGGCTTCATTCGACGAGCACGCGGCAAGCCCGAAAACCACCGCTAAAACCATACCTGCCAGCCGCATACTCCGCACCGGCGATTTTGGCCTCCGCGGACCATACTCTAACTCATTGGTCAACATACCGTATTCCGTATTTTTATGCCCAGTAGCAAAGGCATCCCACAGGCAATATCGCACACCGCTTTTACATTCTGCAATGGCGCTATATAGCATATCCCGGCCAGAGGCTACCGGCGTGCCGTTCTATTGAAGCAAATTTATGGCAAGACGACCGATATCGATTGCTGCCGGACGTTACCGCCGACCAGATGCAAAACCTCTGATTGGAAAAGCAAAATCAGGACGTCTGCGGGCCGTAGGCGGGCGCGGCCATGCCAATTTCGGCATGTCCAGTTTCGCGTGCCGGCACGCCATCAACAATCTCCCAGGCATCGTCATCGGCAAACAGCGCCTTGAGCACCGAATGATTGAGCCTGTGTCCACCCTTGAAGGAATGATAGGCGCCCAACATCGGCAAACCGGCCAATGCCAGATCGCCAACCGCATCAAGTGCTTTATGGCGAACAAATTCGTCCGGCCAGCGCAGGCCTTCCGGGTTTAAAATGCCCTCCTCTGTCAGCGCCACGGAATTTTCCAGGGATGAACCCAGGGCAAAACCCATCGCCCACAGCTTTTCGACATCTTTTACCGCGCCAAACGTGCGCGCCCGCGAAAGCTGGTCGCGAAAAATATCGGCGGTGATGGCGTATTCGAAGCTCTGCCGGCCGATAAGCGGTGTTTCAAAGTCGATTGTGATATCGCATTTAAAACCGTCGAATGGATGCAGTTCACCCACCGAATCGCCGTGCTCAACGCGCACCGATTTCTTGACACGAATAAACCGGCTGGGCGCTGATTGTTCAACGATACCAACATGATCGACAAGGTCGACAAAGGCGGAAGAAGAGCCGTCCATAACCGGGACTTCCGGGGCATCGAGTTCAATGATCGCGTTGTCGACACCCAGGCCATAAAGCGCCGCCATCAGGTGTTCGATTGTCGACACGCTGCCACGACCTGGAACGCCAATCACCGTGCATAACTCAGTCGCGGCGACCGAATCCCACCGGGCGGAAATCTCTAAATCGTCTGAATCGGGAATACCGGTCCTTAGAAAAGCGATGCCGGTATTTGTATCGGCCGGATGGACGGTCAGCGTAACGGGTTCACCACTGTGAACACCCAGTCCTGAAAGGACGGCCGTGCCGGCCAAAGTTGTTTGATATGATCTACGTCTACGTCCCATCAGCCACCTATCAAAACGGAAGCCATGGCTCCGTCTGATCCACTCAACTATCTACGACACACCTCAATCAGCTCCCCGTTAAGCGCGATGTTAGGCGTGTTCCCCTTAAACTTACTGGCCGCAACCTACAATCCGGACCGCTGCAAACAAAATCACGGTTTCTTACCGTTTGTTACCGGACTGAAATCAGCTACACGACCGGTTGAAAAGAAAAACGGCGGGCGCGCCTAAAATCGCACGCCCGCCGCTTTGTTCGCAGAGAATAATCCGTCGACGATTAGTTCGCCTGGCGTCGCAAAAACGCCGGGATCTCCAGTTGATCGTCTTCCGTAACCTGCCGTGGCTGCGCGCGGCCCTGGGCGTCCAAATCACCCTGCCTGGGACGATACATCGCCTCCTGCTGCTGAGTTCTCTGGACAGGCTGTGGAGCGGGAGCCATAGGCGGCACGGCCTCTTGCGGTACATGTTGGGTCACGACCGGTTGTTCACCGTGCTCAACAAGGCCGTCGTCCGATTCGCCATCGCGGCGGCTGATTCCACCGGCCAGCCGTCGCAACAGGCTCATCGGCCGGCGGTCATCGTCCTCATGGACGTCGCCGCCACGCATTTCCTGCTGGGCGATGGGCGGAAAGTCCTCAATGCTCGGCATTGACGGCAATTGGGCCTCCGGAAGTTCCGCCATTGGCGGAACATAAGGCTCTGCTGGTTGATAATTTTCCACAATCGGCTCTTCGATTGGGTCGGCGGCCTGTTCGGTTTCTTCAAAAAACCGCGGATTTGCCTGCAGCGGCTCAATTGTTACCTCAGGATCGATATCCGTTGGCACGCCTTCGGGAACGAATTCCATTTGCTCAGGCAATGCCAATTCCGCTTCGATTGCCGCGGTGGCATCGCGGACAACTTCCGGAGCGGCGGCGGCTTCCGTTGGCGCCGGGGCCTCAGGTATGGAGGTCGCTGCAATCGGTTGTTCAACGGTAGTGCTCACCTGTGGGGCAGCACTGGCATTGGGCATGCGCAACCGTTCGGCAAGATCAGCAAGCCGGCTTGGTGTCATGGAATCATCGGCAAAGGCGGAGTTTTCAATTCCCGTCGCCACGACCGACACCCGGACCAGACCTTCAAGCGATTCATCAAAGGTCGCACCAAGAATGATATTGGCATCCTGGTCGACTTCCTCACGAATCCGCGTCGCTGCTTCATCGACTTCAAACAGCGTCAGGTCATTGCCGCCGGTGATCGAAATAAGCAGCCCCTGGGCGCCTTTCATGGTGGTCTCATCAAGCAACGGATTGGCAATTGCCGCTTCCGCCGCCTGGATGGCACGTTGGTCACCGGAGGCTTCGCCGGTTCCCATCATCGCTTTGCCCATGCCCTTCATGACGGAGCGCACGTCGGCAAAGTCCAGATTGATGAGGCCTTCCTTGACCATCAAATCGGTGATGCAGGCAACACCGGAGTAAAGCACCTCATCAGCCATCGCGAAGGCGTCGGCGAAGGTGGTTTTCTCATTGGCGATGCGGAACAGGTTCTGATTGGGGATGACAATCAGGGTGTCGACGCATTTCTGCAGTTCCAAAATGCCATCTTCGGCAATCCGCATCCGCCGCTGGCCTTCAAACTGGAACGGCTTTGTAACCACACCGACCGTCAAAATGCCGGCATCCTTGGCTGCCTTGGCAATAACTGGGGCTGCACCCGTACCGGTACCGCCACCCATGCCGGCGGTGATGAACACCATATGGGAGCCACTGAGATAATCGTTGATCTCGTCGATCACCTCTTCGGCGGCGGCCCTGCCGATCTCCGGCTGGGAGCCTGCACCGAGGCCTTCGGTAACATCGACGCCCATTTGCACGATGCGTTCGGCCTTCGACATGGACAGGGCCTGCGCATCGGTGTTGGCGACAACGAAGTCGCAACCCAGCAAACCGGTTTGAATCATATTATTGACGGCATTGCCGCCCGCACCGCCGACGCCGTAAACGGTGATCCGCGGCTTCAGCTCCGTGATATCGGGCATTTTCAAATGGATTGACATGTCACCCTCGCCTCTCGCCTCTTCAGCCGCGTTTCCGTGGCTCGTTTCAACTGTGTTCGGACCCTCGTCAGTCATGGTGGATCCCCTTCATCTGTGTCATCAAAAACTCTCTTTGAACCATTGCCCCACACGGGACAGGTAGCCGCCGGTTCCGGTATTGCGGGGCGTTGCCCGCCGCGGCTCGAATTGCTCGATTTGTCCAATCTGCGGATAAACAATCAGTCCGACACTTGCCGAAAATGCAGGCCCCTTGGCCGCTTCCGGCATTCCGGTAATGCCCAGCGGCCGTCCCAGACGCACGTTGCGGCCGAAAATCCGTCGGGCGACTTCTGCATTTCCGGTCATCTGGCTAGCGCCACCGGTCAGAACAATGCGACGTCCGACGCGTCCGGCAAATCCGGATGCATTCAACCGATCGCGCACCAATTCCATGGTTTCTTCGATGCGCGGCCGAATAATTTTGGTCAGCATCGCCCGCGGCATGGAATGCGGTACATCGCCCTCATCACCAACCGGGGTAATCGTCAGAAGATCCCGTTCGTCAGTATCGCCGGCCAAAGCACTGCCGTGCAGGGTTTTGAGCCGTTCGGCGTCTTGCAACCGTGTCGACAGGCCGCGCGCCAGATCCATGGTGACATGGTGGCCACCAAGCGCGATACCATCCACATGAACGCAATGGCCATCTGCGAAGACCGAAATCGTTGTCGTGCCGCCACCCATATCGACGCATGCGACACCCAATTCAGCCTCATCGTCAGCCAGACAAGCCAATCCCGCCGAATAGGGCGCGGCGACGATTGTTTCGACCTGCAAATGGCAGCGGTTGACGCAAAGTTCTAGATTACGCACCGGCGCGCTATCGGCAGTCACCACATGCATATCAACACCCAAACGGTTGCCCATCATGCCACGCGGATCGGCAATGCCACGATTACCGTCCAGCGCGTAGCCAATCGGCATGGAATGAACCACCACCCGATCGTCACTGACCCGTTGAGCGCTACCGGCCGCCAACACACGTTGAATGGAACTGTCTTCGATTTCGACGTTGCCGAGCGCCACGCTGGCGCTAAACGTGTCGGAGGCCAAACGCCCGGCCGTCAACGTCACAATCAGCGATTCCACAGTCATGCCGGCCATGCGTTCAGCCGCATCAACGGCTAAGCGAATCGCCTGCTCCGCTTGATCAAGGTCGACGACGACGCCGGATTTGATGCCACGCGAACGTTGATAGCCATATCCGAGAATCTCCACCGAATGCGTCCGGCCCGGCAGGCTATCGGCCAATTCGCGCGGTTTTAACCGGGCGATCATGCAGCAGATCTTGGTTGATCCAATATCAAGCACCGACACGATCGACGCCCGTCGCTGCGGCAACGGCCGCATGCGTGGAACGTGATTATCGGTTCCAGAAGCACCCATCAGGTTTCAGCTCCCGGTTTCTTTTTCATGCGTTCGCCAATGGTCGCCTTTCGGCGCATGGCGGCATCGTCCGTCAGTTTGATAACCAATCGGTCGTCAAGACGCAGATCGACTGCTGCAATATCGCGCTTCAAAAGGCCGTGTTTATCGTCCAGCCGCTCCAGTTTGGCCAGGCTGGCTTCCAGGTCACCCTCGGGAAGTTTGATTTCAATACCGTTTTCCATGACCAGGTTCCACCGGCGGTCAGCCACCAAAACCGCCGCACGAAGCCGCGATTTCAATGATGGGAAACGATCAAGCGTGGCAATCAGACCCGATGCGCCGCGCTGGGCGCCATGGCCGACGACCAGCAACAGGCTGGTAAAACGTTCGTCGATATAGTCGGTGATGACCCGGCCGTGGTTGTCGATGATCGACACCAATTTGCCGCGCTGCCACAGTGCCATCGGCGCCCGCTCCCGCAAGCTGACCTGCAGGGTTCCGGGAAGCAATGCCCGCACGGAAACCTCTTCAATCCACGGATTGGCGGCGACCCGGGCACGGGCCTTAGCGGTATCAAAGGTCACGATCGATGCCCGTTCAGGAAGCGCCAACATCGCCATGATGTCACCTTCCTGGGTCTCTTTTTGCCCAGAGATGCGCACCTGGCGGATAGCGAAACCGCCAGCGGCGGTCAATTCGGTGGCGACCTCTCGGATATGGCCGCCTTCGACCAAACCGTAGGTAATGCTGACAAGCAGGAAAGCCGAGGCGCCGGCGCTGCCAATCCAACGCGGCAACCGGTCAAGCCGCCACATCAGCCGACGCATAGGCTCGTCGACCGGCAGCGACGCCGATTTGGCGCGCTTAATGCGGCTTTTTGGTCTGTCAGTTACGCGTTGGCGCCAGGCGCCTACCGATCGCACGATGCATCCTCCACAATCCACGCAACGAGTTCGCCGAAATCATGGCCCGCATGGGCCGCCATCTCAGGCACCAGGGAGGTCGCGGTCATTCCAGGCTGCGTGTTTACTTCCAGACAAATCAACTCACCGGTTCCGTGTAACCGGTCGTCGAATCGGAAATCCGCACGCGTTACCCCACGACATCCCAAGGCACGATGCGCTTGGAGAGTCAGCTTCTGTATATTTTGGTAAATATTCGGTGAAATTTCTGCCGGTAATACATGTTGTGATCCGCCAGGACGGTATTTTGCGTCGTAATCATAAAATTCTTGGCCAACCGGCAATATTTCCGTCACACCAAGGGCGACATCGCCCATTACCGTGCAGGTCAGTTCGCGGCCGGGAATGTAACGCTCCACCATGACCGTATCGCCATAGGGCCAATCGTCCGCATAGAGCTGCTGAGGTGGGTGGGCCATGTCCTCGTTGACAATCAAAACGCCAAAACTGGAACCTTCCGCTACTGGTTTGACAACGTATGGCGTCGCCAGGGCATGGGCGCGCGCGGCCTCCAATCGGTGCATAACCTTATGTTTGGCGACCGGAATGCCAGCCGCCTCAAAAACCGCCTTCGATTTTTCCTTGTTCATGGCCAAGGCCGACGACATCACACCGCAATGGGTATAGGGGATGCGCAAGATTTCCAGAACGCCTTGAATGCAGCCATCCTCACCATAGGGACCATGCAGTGCATTGAAGGCGACATCCGGTTTGAGCTCGCTCAAAACACTGGCGATATCTGGCTGAACATCGACCTCGGTAATGCGATAGCCGCGTTCGCGCAGCGCATCAGCGCAGGCCTTGCCAGAATTCAGGCTGACGGGCCGTTCCGATGACCACCCACCCATGAGCACGGCGACATGTTTCGGTGCGGTCATCATCTAACTCCCTAAAAACGATTTAATTTCAATACCTTCCGGCCAACGGCCGAGCCGCCGAATTTCCCATTCCAATCGAACGCCGGAGGCCTCAAGCACCCGGGCGCGTACGGTTTCACCCAAGGTTTCAAGGTCATGGGCGGTCGCGTCACCGGTGTTGATGAGGAAATTGCAGTGTTTTTCCGACACCTGCGCGCCGCCAATTTTCAAACCACGGCAGCCAGCGGCATCGATCAGCTGCCAGGCTTTGTTGTCGGTCGGATTTTTAAATGTCGACCCGCCAGTCCGGCTTTTTACCGGTTGCGTCGCTTCGCGGGACGCGGTGATGGCGTCCATATCCTGCTTGATGGTTTCAGGATCTCCGGGCTCGCCCTGGAAAAGCGCCTCGGTAAAAATCAAATCCGATGGAGCAGAAGAATGCCGGTAGGCATAGCCCATCTGATCGTTCGTCAGCACATGAACGGCGCCTGACCGGTCAACCGCCCGCAATTCCACCAGCTGGTCACGGGTCTCGCCATTATAAGCACCGGCATTCATGCGCAATGCGCCGCCGATACCACCGGGAATGCCGCGGTAAAATGCCAATCCGGAAATGCCAGCTTCCGCCGCTGCCGCCGCAAACCGGATATCGGGCACCGCGGCACCAACCCGTATACGGTGATTATTTTCAACGTCGACAAAACCGAAGCCGCGCACAGACAGCCGAATCACAACACCTACAATGCCGCCATCGCGAATAAGCAGATTGGAGCCCAGACCAATCACCGTCACCGGGATTTCTTCCGGGAGCGCCCTTAAAAATGTCGCCAGATCAGCTTCGTCCGACGGTTGAAACAGCATTTGGGCCGGCCCGCCAACGCGAAACCAGGTCACTGTGTCAAGCGGCGCGTTGGCGGTTATCTTGCCGCGAATTCCGGCAAGCTGATCGCCAAGCCTGTCGGTCAGGTCGGCGAAGCTCATTGAGCACCCCCGCCGTCGCGTGCCGCCAATTCGCCGGGCAGTGCATAAGCCCATTGGGTAATGTTGCCGGCACCTAAAAACAGTACAAAATCGCCAGGCTCGGCATCCGCAGCAATCATCTCCGCCAGAGCCTCAGGCCCCGGCAAGGCTAAAACATTGCGATGGCCGCGCGCTTGCAATCCGGAAACCAAGCCATCCTTGTCCGCGCCCTCAATGGGGTCTTCACCGGCGGCATAGACATCGGCGACAATCACCGTGCGGGCATCATTGAAACAGGTACAAAATTCGTCAAACAGGCTTTCCAACCGGGTATAGCGGTGCGGTTGGACGACGGCGATGACCTTGCCGGAGGCCGCGGCGCGGGCCGCTGATAATACCGCGGCGATCTCGACGGGATGATGGCCATAATCGTCGAAAATGGAAACGCCATTCCAGCTACCGGTCGGCGTGAATCGGCGCTTGACGCCGCCAAAACCGGCCAGGCCCTGGCGGATGGCCTCATCGGCTATGCCCAACTGATTGGCCACCGCGATCGCCGCCACCGCATTGGCAACATTGTGCTCGCCAGGCATCGGCAGCACCAGGTCAGCGATGGTGGTTTCCGAACCCGAAAGCGGATCTCGGATCAAGACGTCGAAATGCGTCGAGGCGCCCTCGGAGCGAACCGCCCGATAACGCACATCAGCCTGCGGATTGGCGCCATAGGTGACGATCCGTCGGTCTTCGATGCGGCCGACCAGCGACTGGACTTCCAGGTGGTCGAGGCACATGACGGAAAACCCATAAAACGGTACGTTTTCAACAAACTGGGCAAAGGCCTCACGAACATTGTCGAATGTGCCGTAATGATCGAGGTGTTCAGGATCGATATTCGTTACGACCGTAATATCAGCCGGCAATTTGACGAATGTGCCATCGGATTCATCGGCTTCCACGACCATCCAATCGCCTTCGCCGAGGCGGGCGTTGGTGCCATAGGCGTTGATGATGCCGCCATTGATCACTGTCGGATCGAAATCACCGGCATCCAACAACGCGGCGACCATGGATGTGGTCGTCGTCTTGCCGTGGGTACCGCCGATGGCGATCGACTGTTTCAGACGCATGAGTTCGGCCAGCATTTCCGCCCGCCGCACCACCGGCAGCCGGCGGGCGCGAGCGCGCACCAACTCCGGATTGTCGGATTTAATCGCCGAGGAGACCACCACCACCATGGCCTCGCCGAGATTGTCACCATCGTGGCCGACACAAATGTTGATGCCTTGTTCGCGTAGCCGCACTACATTGGCGCCTTCGGCCACATCGGACCCCTGTACCGTGTAACCGAGATTGTTCAGCACTTCGGCAATACCGCTCATGCCGATGCCGCCGATACCGACAAAATGTATGGGTCCAAGTTCGCTGGGCAGCTTCATGCGGCCTCTCCTTGATGTGTTATTGCAGGCGCACCGGTCGCGACGCTGATCGCCAGGTCGGCCAGACGTGTCACCGCATCGGCCCGGCCAATGGTTTTCGCCTTTGCCGCCATGGCAACGAGGCGCTCTGGGTGATCCATGAATGTGGCCAGATCGCGGGCGAGCCGGTCTGGGGTAAAATCATCTTGGGCGATAACAACGGCGCCTTCGGCCTCGGCCAGAATCGCGGCATTCATTTTCTGGTCCTGGTCAATCGCGTGCGGTAACGGAATAAGCATGGACGGACGGCCGATCACCGCCAGTTCCGAAACCGTCGAGGCGCCGGAGCGGCAGATCACCAGATCCGAATCCGCAATACGGTCTGCGAGATCGGAGAAAAACGGCGCCAGTTCGCAGGTCAATCCAATGTCATCGTAGATTGCCTGAACCCGGGCCATATCTTCCGGCCGGCACTGCTGCACCAACCGAATCTGGCCGCGTCGGGGCTCGTCGAGAATCTGAAATGCGGCGGGTACCACTTCTGAAAAAACTCGCGCACCCTGACTTCCACCGAATACCAATACGTTGAGATCATCCGTACTCGAATAGGCATAAGGCTTAGATGCTGCGGTAACGACTGCATCACGGACAGGATTGCCCGTCATCACGACTTTTGACGGTGCCGCTTCCAGATATTTGACGTCCGGAAAGCTGGTGGCGATGGCGGCGACCCGCTTGGCTAAAAACCGATTGGCCCGGCCCATGACGGAATTAGCCTCGTGGAGTATTGTGGGAATACCCATCAGCCGCGCGGCCATTAACGGCGGAAGCGTTGGATAACCACCGAAACCAACCACTGCGGCCGGTCGTGATTTTCGCAGAGCACTCATCGCCTGGAACATACCGCGCGTTAATCTGAACGCAGTACGTATCAGCGCCATAGGCGACCGTCCGGTAATTGTCGCGGCTGATAAAATGTACATCTGCCGGGCCGGGAAATCCTGGCCATAGTGATCGGCCCGTTCATCGGTCGCCAGGTCGACCGTCCAACCGCGACGGCCCAGCTCACTGGCCAGAGCTTGTGCGGGAAACAGATGCCCCCCGGTGCCACCTGCAGCCAGCAAAATGGTCTTGTTCGCCGCCACTGGTTACGCCGCCCGCTGCTGGGCGATCGGGCCGAAGGTGATCGGCGGCGCCACCCGACCGGAACTTGGCCGCCGTCGCGCCAGCGCCAACAACATGCCTGTCGCCAATCCAAGCGATAACAACGAAGAGCCGCCGTAGGAGATAAACGGCAAGGTCATGCCCTTCGACGGCATCAGGTGTAGGTTCACCGCCATATTGATGCACGATTGAATGCCCAGCAGCGATACCAGTCCGGCGACCGCCAACCGCTGGAACGGATCTTCCTGCCGCCGCGCATGGGAAAATCCGCGCAACACCAAGACCGCGAATAACAACACCAGGATCAGACAGAGTACGATGCCGAATTCTTCCGCCGCCACGGCGAAAACAAAATCGGTATGGGAATCCGGCAGAATGCGTTTGACAGTGCCCTCTCCCGGTCCACGTCCCAACCACGAGCCGCGAAGGAAGGCCTCAATGGCCGTATCTACCTGAAATGTGTCGCCGGTGGTCGGATCGAGAAACCGATTAATCCGGCCGGCAACGTGCGGAATTGAAAAATAAGCGACCACAATGCCAGCCATACTGGCCAGGCCGAGGCCGACGATCCACATCCATGACATGCCGGCCAGGAAAAACAGAACACCCCAGACCAGGACCACCAACATGGTCTGACCAAAGTCTGGCTGCGCCACCAACAATGAGGCGACGATACCCAGCAATAAAACTGAAAACAGGCTACCGGGAATGTCGGCGCGGCGACTATTTTCAGCAAACAGCCAGGCCGTCAGCACCACGAAAGCCGGTTTGACAAATTCCGAAGCCTGGATCGAAACGCCGAAGATAGACAACCACCGGCGGGCGCCCTTGACCTCGGCGCCCAAGAACAATGTGGCGATCATGATGACGATGGCGCCGACAAAAGTAAGCAGTGCCAGCCGCCGGATTTGCTTCGGCGTCATAAATGAAACACCGAACAACACCGCCAGAGCCGGCAGCAGATAGATCGCCTGGCGCTTGACGAAATGATAACTGTCGAGACCCAGACGTTCCGCCACCGGCGGGCTGGCGGCCAGCGACAGCACCACGCCGCCGAACATCAACACCAGAACGATAGCCAGAAGCAGGCGATCGACTGTCCACCACCATTCGGCAAATCGGCTTCGGTCTGCTCGGCTCACCATTAGATCGTCTCCTTAACGGCCTGTGCGCGCGACAGCGCACCGACCTCGGCGCGGAATGCATCACCGCGCGCCTCGAAATTTTCAAATTGATCGAAACTAGCGCAGGCCGGCGACAACAACACCACCGGTTCAGCCGCTTCGTCATGACGGGCATCGTCAAGGGCAGCCTGCACAGCCGTCGCCAGATCACCGCTGAGCTCCGCCTCAACCTGACCCGCCAACGTCTCCGAAAACGACGCGGCCGCCTCGCCAATCAGGTAGGCTTTGTGTATGCGCGGGAAAAACCCCGATAGCGGCGTAATGCCTTCCGATTTCGCCAACCCACCGGCAATCCAGTAAATCGGTTGGAAGCTTGCCAGCGCTTTGGCGGTGGCATCGGCATTGGTCGCCTTGGAATCATTGATGAAGAGCACGCGCCCGATCCGACCGACCTCCTCCATACGATGGGCCAGGCCCGGAAATGTCGTGAGCGCCGCCCCGATTACATCACGGTCGACGCCCAAGAGCCGGGCTACCGCAGCGGCTGCGGCGGCGTTTTGACGATTGTGGGTGCCTCGCAAGGCTGCGAGGTTGGCCACATCGCCAATATCGGCACTGGCGGCGTCATCAACTTCAACGATGCGAGTGCCGGCGGCGTAAACCCCTGCTGCCAGGGGTCCTTTTTGGGAGATCCTGCGGACCGGCTTGCCGGACATTTCCAATCGGTCGGCTACCTCGACGCTGCGCCGGTCGTCAACGCCAACAACGGCGGCGTCGGAATTAGCGACCAAGCGCTCTTTAATCGTGGCGTAATTGTCCATGCTGCCATGGCGGTCCAGATGATCCGCCGCCAGGTTCATCAACACGCCAATGGATGGATCAAGACTGGGTGCCAGATCGATCTGATAGGAAGAACATTCCACCACATAGTGACAGGTCGACCTTAAGGCCGGTAGTGACAGTACCGCCGTCCCAATATTACCGCCCAACATCACATCCCGGCCGGCAGCCTGTAATAAATGTGCGATCAGCGCAGCGGTGGTCGATTTGCCGTTGGTTCCGGTGATGGCGATGAAGGCTGAATTCGGCACATGGGCCCGCCGTTCGCGAGCAAAAAGTTCAATATCCCCGATCACCGGCAGGCCGGCAGAATGGGCGCATTGTACGCTCCAATGCGGCGCCGGATGGGTGAGCGGCACGCCCGGTGAAAGCACCAAGGCTTTGAATGCATCCCAATCTTCATCACGCAGATCAGCAACTTTTATGCCGGCCGCCGCGGCCCTTGCGCATTGTTCGGCGTTATCGTCGAAGGCCACCACGTCGCCACCGCCGGCGACAATCGCCAATGCGGTCGCGATCCCCGACCCGCCAAGGCCGAAGACCGCCACTTTCTGTCCAGCTAGTGTGGTGACCGGGATCATCGCCTACCTCAGCTTCAACGATGAAAGGCCGATCAGCGCCAGGACGACGGCGATAATCCAGAAGCGGATCACTACCTGCGATTCTGTCCAGCCGAGCTGTTCGAAATGATGATGGATCGGCGCCATTTTGAAGACCCGCTTGCCGGTCAGTTTGAACGACGCCACCTGGATGATCACCGAGGCCGCTTCCAACACAAACAATCCGCCAATGATGGCCAGCACGAATTCATGCTTCGTGGCGACAGCGATCGATCCGAGCATGCCGCCGATCGCCAAAGAACCAGTATCGCCCATGAAGATCGCCGCTGGCGGGGCGTTGAACCACAAAAAGCCCAATCCAGCACCGATCAAAGCGCCGCACAAAACCGCCAGCTCACCGCTGCCCTTGACGTGGTGGATTTGCAGATAGTCGGCAAACACGGCGTTGCCCGACAGATAGGCAATCAGACCAAAACTTGCCGCCGCGATCATCACCGGAACGATCGCCAGACCGTCCAAACCGTCTGTCAGGTTGACCGCGTTGCCGGCCCCAACCACGACAAAAGCGCCGAACGGGATAAAGAACCAACCCAGATCGAGCAGCAAATCCTTCAAAAATGGGAACGTCAACGAGGTGGCGAACATCGGCTCACCCAGATTGGCGACAAACCAGCAGCCAATCCCGGCGATAACAAATTCCAGCCCGAGCCGCGCCCGGCCGGAAAATCCTTTGTGGGTCGCCGTGGTGACCTTCAGATAGTCGTCGTAGAGACCAATGCAGCCAAAACCCAATGTCACCAACAGGACGATCCAGACATAGGGGCTTGAAAGATCCGACCACAATAAAGCCGAAGCGATCAGGCCGGTCAGGATCATCAGCCCACCCATGGTCGGCGTGCCTTGTTTGGATAGATGGCTTTGCGGTCCGTCGGCGCGGATCGGCTGGCCTTTGCCTTGGCGGATGCGCAATGTGGCAATAATCATCGGACCGAACATGAAAACGAACAACAACGCCGTCATCGTTGCGCCACCGGTGCGAAACGTGATGTAGCGAAAGACGTTCAAGACAGAGAGTTGATCCGCCAGACTGCCTAAGAAATGTAACATATATTCAATACCCACCCATGATTAGACCGACACCGGTTGTTGCGTTGCATAGCGGTCGAGCAACGCCGTTACAATCGGCCCCATGCGGCTCCCCAAAGAACCCTTCACCATCATCGCGTCGCCCGGCGCCAGAGCCTTGATAACCTGAGACTGCAGCGCCTCGGCATCGGCCGCGTAGGCGCCCTGGTTCGTCGCCGGGAGCTTCTCCCACAACGCCGCCATATGCGGCCCGGCCAGGTAAACCCGGTCGATACCGGCAGCAGTAATGTCATCGATTAATTTGCTATGCAGGTCATCGCTCGCCGAACCCAGTTCCAGCATATCTCCCAGCACCGCGATCCGTCGGCCGCGTGGGCCGATCGGCGCCTGGCCAAGTAAAGCGATGGCCGCCGCCATCGACGCCGGATTGGCATTGTAACTTTCATCGATCAGCGTTGCCCGCCCCGTGGCCACCTGCAACGAATGGCGGGCGCCGCGACCTTTCGGCGGTGCCAGGTCGGCAAGCGCCAGGGCGCCCTTGGCCAGATCGCCGCCGGCCACTTTGATCGCCGCCAACACCGCCAAACTATTTTGCACCACATGCTTGCCCGGCGCACCGAGCTTATAGACGAGTTGATCGCCGAGGATCGTCGCCGTTACGCAGGAGCAGTTGGCATGAAGAACAGTCTTGTCCAACCGGGCATCACTGCCGACAGCCTCACCGAAGGTGGTGATATTCTGAACGCCAGCGGATTTAGCCAGTTTTTTCAACAACTTGAAATGATCGATGTCTGCATTCAAAAGCGCGGTGCCGCCCGGTCGCAATCCGCTGAAGATCTCCGCCTTAGCCCGGGCGATCTCTTCCACCGAACTGAAATATTCCAAATGGACCGGCGCGACTGTCGTGATGACCGCAATGTGCGGCTGAACCATTTCGACCAACAGCGTGATTTCACCGGGATGGTTCATGCCGATTTCGAAGACACCAAATTCGGCGTCCGCCGGCATCCGTGCCAGGGTGAGCGGTACACCCCAATGATTATTGAATGAGGCAACGGCGGCATGCACCGCACCAGAGGCGGAGAGCCCGATGCGCAACGCTTCTTTCGTGCCGGTTTTGCCGACGCTGCCGGTTACCGCGATAATCTTGGCATTGCTGCGCGCCCGCGCTGCGCGCGCCAGTTTTCGCATGCCGTCAAGCACATCAGGCACCACTAGCAGCGGGCCTTTGTGATCGGTGTTTTTGCCCGCCCAGTCAGTGTCGACCACGGCGATGGCCGCGCCGGCCTTCAGCGCGGCGTCGACAAAATCATGGCCATCAAACTGATCGCCTTTGATGGCGAAAAATGCCTCGCCGGCCGATATCGCCCGGCTGTCGATGGAAATACCGGTGACCGCGTCGTCCGGCGTGCCGACCAGGTCACCGCCGATAGCATTGGCAAAGTCAGTCCATGTCCATAAGGGTGCGCTCATGCTGCTCCCCTTTCGGCGAGGATTTCAGCAATCACCTGATGATCAGAAAACGGTATTTGGTGGTCGCCAAAATCTTGACCGCTTTCATGCCCCTTGCCGGCAACCAGCAATGCGTCGCCTTCACCGAGCATGTCGATCGCTACTGCGATCGCCTCCGCCCGGCCGCCGATATCGGTGGCTTCAGGTGCACCGCGCTGGACCGCCTGGCGAATATCACCGGGATTCTCACTACGCGGATTGTCGTCGGTGATGATCAAGATATCCGCCACCCGCGCCGCCGCGGCACCCATTAAGGGACGCTTACCCGGATCGCGGTCGCCGCCGGCGCCGAACACAACAATCAACCGCCCGGATACCGCCGGCCGTAATGCCGCAAGAGCGTTTTCCAGCGCATCAGGCGTATGGGCATAATCCACTAGAATCGGTGTTTCGCCCGGACCATGAGCGACCAGATCAAGCCGGCCTTTGGCGCCGGTCAGTTGCGCCAACGCAGCAATCGCATCGGCGGCGTCAACACCGCTTGCTATAGCTAGACCAGCGGCGACCAACGCATTGGAGACCTGAAACCGCCCGACCAAGGGTAAAGTGACGTGATGGATTTGCTCGTCAGCTGTAATCGACAATTTCTGGGAAAATCCATCAGCTTCCAATTCGGTAAGCCGCAGACTATCGCCATCGGTACCGACAGTAATGAGCTTCAATTGGCGCTTTTGTGCCGCCTCGACCACAGCCTCGCAATGCGGTTCGTCGACGTCGACAACCACACTGGCACCGTCAGAGAGCACCTGCTCAAACAACCGCAATTTGGCGGCCAGATAGCTATCAAAAGTCGGGTGATAATCCAGATGATCACGGCTGATATTGGTGAACGCGCCGGCAACTAATCGCACTCCGTCCAGCCGGCATTGCGCCAGGCCGTGGCTGGAGGCCTCCATCGCCGCATGGGTCACGCCCTGTTCGGCCAGATCCTTCAACATGGCATGCAGGGAAACCGGATCCGGTGTTGTTAGATTGCCCGTCACCTCACCGTCATTGGTGGTCACGCCGATGGTGCCGATGCTGGCGGCCTGGTATCCGGCCTGCTGCCATATCTGCCTGAGAAACGCTGCCACCGAGGTTTTGCCGTTGGTGCCGGTCACCGCCACCATGACCTCTGGTTGCCGGCCGTAAAAAACCGCCGCGGCGCGGGCAAGCGTTGCGCGCGGATCATCGGCATGAACGATCGGAATGGTGATCTCGTCACCGATAAGCGCATCGATTGGGGCAAGTATTGCCCCGGCACCGGCGGCTTGGGCAGCACCGGCAAAGCGTGCGCCATCGACCGCGCTGCCTGGCAACGCGGCAAAGAGGTACCCCGGCCGGACCAAGCGGCTATCCGCCGTCAGTCCGGTTATGTCGATCGCCGCACTCTTCTCGGGTAGATCGAGGCCGGGTGTTAATGCACCAAGTAGCATTCTCCTCGCAATTGCCATTTCAATTCACTCGAACCAAGAATGAACTGAAATGACGCTGAGCCTGGTTGTGCGTTGTCGTTTCGTCTCTCGTTGCGTCTCGCGTTCGGGCTGCCACCTATCGATACGAGACTGTCAATGTTCCGTTACCTTCGAATTTCGGCGAAATCCGGAGCATCGGTGCAATTCGCCGAATAATTTTTGAAACTGTCGGTGCAGCGTTTAATCCCGCTGTCGCCCCGACACCTTTCTTTTCTGATTTCGGCTCGTCTAAAACCACCAAAACCACATATTGCGGATCGTCCATAGGAAACGCCGCCAGGAATGAATTGAAGCGTTTCGTACTGGAATATCGACCGTTGACGACTTTCTCAGCCGTACCGGTCTTGCCACCAACCCGAAAACCACCAACCTCGGCGCGCCTTCCAGAACCACGCAAGACATTGAGCCGGAATAAATGGCGCATCATCTTGCTTGTCTTCAGTTTCACGATCCGATGACCGACCTCTTCAGCGGTCGCCTGGTCGCGGGGAAAGAATGTCGGTGGAACCAGCATGCCGCCGTTCATCAAAGCCGCGGTGGTGACAACGGCGTGCATCGGCGACACCGAAAGACCGTGACCAAATGAAATGGTCATGGAGGATAGTTCGTTCCACTTGCGCGGTTTTAAAGGTGACGCCCGCTCTGGCAGCTCCGTCGTTATCGGATCGAGCATGCCGAACCGTTTCATAAACGATTTATGCCCAGCAACACCGACTTTACGGGCCATTTTCGCGGTGCCAATGTTGGACGAGTAAATAAAGATCTCGGGTACCGACAACACCCGTCGTTTGGCGTGAAAGTCGTTGATTGTGAAGGTAGAAACCTTCAGCGGTTTTCGTGCATCGAAAGAATCTTCGATTCCAACCTTGCCAGATTCCAACGCCATGGCCGTGGTGAATGTTTTGAACACCGAGCCAAGCTCAAACACCCCGGCTGTCGCCCGGTTCATGCGGTTGCCTTCCAGCGCCTGTGCCGGTTCGTTGGGGTCGTAGTCGGGCACCGAGGACATGCCCAGCACCTCGCCGGTATGGGCATTCATGACGATGCCGACCGCGGCAATTGCCCGGTATCGTTCCATCGCCCGCATGAGCTCATCGCGAACAACATGCTGAACCCGGATATCCATCGCCAGACGGACCGGTTCAAGTTCCCGATTGACGGCCAGGCCGAGTTTCTGCAGATCCGCCAAGCCCTGGCCGTCGATGTATTTTTCCAACCCGGCAATGCCCTGGTTATCGACATTGACATGACCGATGACATGGCCGGCCACACCGCCGCCTGGATAAAACCGCCGGCTTTCCGACACGAAGCCAATGCCGGGAACCCCCAAACGATGGATTTTTTGTTGCTGATCGGGGGTCAGTTCCCGCTTCAACCATACGAAACCGGCATTGCTTTCCAGTCGCCGCCGAATTCTCGGCGTATCAAGCTGAGGCAGCACGCTTGAAATCGCTTCAATCGCATCATCGACATCCAGAATGCGCCGCGGTTCGGCGTAGAGCGATGACGTCTTGATGTCGGTGGCAAGAATTTCGCCATTACGATCAATCAAATCCGGTCGGGCCGCGGCAATCGAGTTTTTCGCTGCCTGATAGGCAATGCTCGGCCGCCCGTCGACCATACCCAGATAAAGCAGCCGCCCGGCAATGACTGCGTAGACCATGCCGAATGCGACGATGGCAATTGACACACGTCCAAAAACCCCGGCGCCGGCTTCGACCGTCTGATCGGCAGCATCCTTGCGGATGGGATTGCGAGAAAAGTATTGGGCAAATCGCATTTTCCCTCACCCCTACTGAATGCGCCGGTTGGTGTCGTCGGCATACCCGCCCAACGGCTGACCGGTGGAAAAGGGCGCCTTGTCGGCCGGACGCCCGGGCAGGTCCTCAACACCAACGATTTGATGAACTTCGACGGCCTCCAACTGCAGGATCTGGTGATAGCGATCGACCAGCTTCTGCAACCGGCCCGGCTGGTTGAGCAGGCTCCACTCGGCTTTTAGCAGCGAGATTTCCTCGCGCTCGCGGGCCACCTTCATACGCAATTCAGCCACCCGGTCAGCGGCGACTTCCGCCTCGTATTTCATGTCATAGACGGCAACCGCACCGATGATCATCAAGACAACAAGCAGCAGATTGACGAACCGGTTCATGAGGCGCTCCCGATGCTTTCAAGATCAGGCAGGCGCGGCAGGCCGAGCTGACGCAAATCGATTGCGCGGGCCGGTGATGCGGTGCGCCGGCCGGCTCTGAGCCGGGCGGAACGGGCGCGCGGATTAGCCTGCGCCTCCGCCTCACTTGGCGTTACCGGGCGTTTGGTGAGCGGTAAAAACGTCGGATCAGGTATGTCGATTTGCGGGCGATGGCGCGACCCGCCGGCAATGGTTTGCGTCCGGTCAGCAAAAAACCGCTTAACGATCCGGTCTTCAAGGCTGTGAAAGGCAACCACAACCAGCCGCCCGCCTTCGCGCAAACAACGTTCCGCCGCGGCTAGGGCAGCAGCCAGTTCTTCCAGTTCCCGATTAACGAAAATGCGCAACGCTTGGAAAGTCCGCGTCGCCGGATGAATGCGATGGGCTTCGCGACGACCCACAACACGCTCCACCAGACCCGCCAATTGCAGCGTACCGGTGAACGGTTCGGCAATTCTATCTTCTGCGATGGCGCGGGCGATCGCATTGGCACGGCGTTCCTCACCGAGCACGGAGAAAATCCGTGCTAGATCTTTCGCCGGCAATTGATTGACCACATCAGCCGCACTGGCGCCGGCCTGTTCCATACGCATATCGAGCGGTCCGTCGGCGCGGAAAGAAAACCCGCGCCCGGCCTGATCGATCTGCATGGATGAAACGCCGACATCGAGCACAACGCCATCAACTTGGTTGAACCCGGCAGATTGCGCACAGGCATCCAGCCCAGAAAACCGTCCGGCCACCAAAGTCAGACGATCGGCAAATTGATCACGTAAGATACCGCCGGCTGAAATCGCCGCCGGGTCACGATCAATAGCAACAACCCGGGCACCGTCGACAGCCAAGATTGCGCGGGTATAACCACCATTGCCGAAGGTGCCGTCGATCAGGATTTCGCCGTTTGCCGGCGCGAGGTGATCAAGGACCTCGCCGAGCAGGACCGGAACATGGGGTTCGGATCCGCTTGCGGTCATGAGGCCGGTCCAGGTTGCGGAGTTGCTGAAGCGGATTTGCGCATGACCAGCGCCCGCTTTCGGGCCTCGATGGCATGGGTGGCAAACCGCTCCGGTTCCCAGATTTGAAACTTGTAGCCTTGGCCGACAAAAGTCACCGCGTCGGAAATGCCGGCAAATTCTTTGATTTTTGAGCTCAGAATAATGCGGCCGTCGCCATCGATATTGATGAGCTCGCTGACCCCATAAAACGCCGTGGAGAGATAGTCGTGTTCTTCGGTGAAGGATTCGAACCGGCCTAAACGTTGTTCGATTTCGCCGAGCAAGCCATTGCCACCGGCGTCGACCGCCTGCATGTCCAGGGATGGATAACAATAAAGGTCTTCGAAGCCGTCGCGCGCCAAGGCGGCACGAAACGCGGCGGGAACAGAGACCCGGCCTTTCGCATCGACCTTCTTCGTGTAGTTGGACACGAAGCCCTTCATCGCGACCCTCGCTTGACCCATACGCAACCAAATTACGAGATCCGGCGATCACGCCGGATAGCGGGCACAGGCGGCGTCGCGGAAACAAATTCCGAAGCCGTTCGCTTATGGGCTGAGTGGACCCAGATACCCGCTTTATCCCGCATCTATCCGGGATGAACTGGGATATCATGGGATTTTCTGGGCGTCAACGGAATTCACCGGTCACCTCACCGTCCAATTGCCCCAAAACTCATTGAACGCCGGTAGGGTTAACAAGTGGTTGTCACGGTGCGTCGATGGGGGAATTGGCGGCCGGAAGTGCCACGCCCAAGCCGGCAATAGCCGATCGGCAATATTTAGAAATAAAACGTCAGCCGGCCTGTAAGCCGGGTTCTGTAAGGCCGTCCGGAAACCGGACGACGTGACGGCCATTCATCTGGGACATCCGTTACCGAACATCTCCTGCAACCGACCCGGGCGGCTGGCTGAAAAACAAAGCTGACAGGCAAGCCTGCCGCACCGCCCCTATTTGGTCTTGCTCCCGGTGGGGTTTACCCTGCCACCGACGTTACCGCCGGCGCGGTGGGCTCTTACCCCACCCTTTCACCCTTACCCCGGACGCGCCGGGGCGGTTTACTTTCTGTGGCACTTTCCCTGGGGTCGCCCCCGCCGGGTGTTACCCGGCACCGTGTCTCCCTGGAGCCCGGACTTTCCTCCCCGCGCCAGCCGAAGCCGACACGGAGCGGCCATCCGGCCGACTGACGTATGTTTGGATTAAGGCGTCAGACAAGCACTGGTCAAGGGGCAAGGTCCGCCACACTTGCTGTCTTGCTATCCAAACTGGCGTGACATGGTGTAAATGGACGAGACGAATATTCCAGCGACCGGAGAATAGCCCCTATGCCCAAGATCAACTTGACCGCGCCCGACGGCCACAATTTTAGCGCCTATCGGGCTGACCCGGAGGGGACACCACGGGCAGCAGTGGTCGTCATTCAGGAAATATTCGGGGTCAATTCCCATATCCGCTCAATCTGCGATCGATTGGCCCAAGCCGGCTACTCCGCCATCGCCCCGGCTCTGTTTGACCGCATCGAGCGCGATTTTGAATCTGGCTACACGCCGGAAGATGTTGAGCATGCCCGATCCTTTATTCCCAAAGCCAATTGGGAAGTGTTCATGCGCGATACCGATACGGCCCGTGCGGCGGTGTCCGATGCCGGTAAGGTGTTTATCGTCGGGTTTTGCCTTGGCGGCGTCGTCGCGTTTTTGGCGGCAACCCGGCTTAAGGGATTTTCCGCCGCCTCCGGATTTTACGGTGGCCGCATCGAGGCCTATGCCGACGAAGTTCCACAATGTCCAACACAACTGCACTACGGCACCGAAGACGCCAGCATCCCCATGAGCAACGTGGAAAGTGTACAGGCCCGGCGCACCGATTGCGACATCCACATCTATGAAGGCGCCGGCCACGGCTTTAACTGCGACCAGCGGGCAAGTTTCCATCCTGAGGCCGCAAAACTGGCCTGGGGCCGGACAATGGAACTGTTCGCCAATGCCCAATAGCCGTCTAAATGGTCCGGTCCGGGTCCATTAATGAGCGAACACCAACCTAACGGTCGGAAGGAAGCCGGCGCAAATCGCATGCCCTGGGAATCCACCACTGGCTATCGCCCGGATATCGACGGATTGCGGGCCGTGGCGGTGTTGTCGGTGGTGTTTTATCACGCTCGCCTTGCCGGTTTCGACGGCGGCTATGTGGGCGTCGATATATTCTTCGTCATCTCCGGATATTTGATCACCCGCATTATTCACGGCGAGATCAAAGCTGGCGATTTTTCGATCGTACGGTTTTACGAACGGCGCATGCGGCGGATATTTCCGGCCATTTTTGTCGTTCTCGCCGCCTCGACAGCGCTCAGCCTGTGGCTGCTGTTTCCGCAAGAACTCAAAGATTTCAATTTTCATCTGCGCGGCACGCTGCTGTTCGTATCCAACTTCACCTTGGCTGATGAAACCAATTACTTCGGCGCCAATGCGGATACGCAGCCGCTCATGCATACCTGGTCACTAGCGGTCGAAGAACAGTTCTACCTGCTGTTTCCGTTGATGATGCTGGCCACTGGGCGGTGGCTGGGTGGCCGCTTCAATCTGGTGATCGCCGCCATTGCCGCCATATCAATCGCCGTCGCCATCTGGGCAACCATGGTCGACCCGGCGGTGGCATTCTTCATGCCGCATGTCCGGGCCTTTGAGCTGGCAGCCGGCGCTTTGATCGCGGTCGGCGCTGTTGGATGGCCTCGCTCTATATGGCAAGCCCAATTGGCCGGACTGGCCGGCCTGGCGTTGATCATTTGGGCATTGGTCTGGCAATCGGGTGGCCTGCCGTTTCCCGGGATCGGCGCCATACCGCCGGTTGTTGGAGCGGCACTATTGATCTGGAGTGGAGGTGGCGCAAAAACCATTGTCGGTCGAATACTAGCACTGCCGCCGATGGTGTTCATCGGCTTGATTTCCTATTCGCTTTATTTGTGGCACTGGCCGGTTTTTGTCTTCTGGCCCATGTGGCAGGGGGCTGAGTTAACCGGCAACCAGGTCTGGATCGCGGTGGCGGTTTCCGTATTCCTGGCGACGCTGTCGTGGCGTTTCGTTGAACTTCCGGTTCGACGCCGCAAGATCGCCGCGAAACTATCAACGCTGTCTAAAGCCAGCGGAATTGCGGTCATTGGCCTGGTCGCCGTGAGCCTGACCGGCGATTGGACGGAGGGCCTGCCGCAGCGCTTTTCACCGGCCATACACAATCTCATCAACGCCAAGCAGGCGTGGTTGTCCGGCGCCGGACGCCATTGCCTAAAGCGGGCAAGCCGATTGGTTGATCAAAGCGGCGGCGATATCACCGCCGGCGCCTGCCGGATCGGCGATCAAGACGCCCCGCCGACATTTATATTGTGGGGTGATTCCATGGCCGCTGCCCTACAACCGGCTATCGATATGGCGGCCAAGAAAAAGCACCGGTCGGGCTATGTCCTAACCCGGTCGGCCTGCATTCCGGTGCCTGGCTATGCACCGGCAGCCACCCGGAAAGACCGCCAATGCGCCGGCTTCAACACCATCGTTTTGGATTACATTTTAGGCTCCGACATCGATCATGTTCTTATGCACGGATTTTGGTCCGCCGGTTACTATACTCAACCGGAAAACCCCGGCGCACCGAGGTCCTCCGAAGCGATAAGCGTATTGGTGAAAAAACTAACTGCGGCAGGCAAACGCGTCACACTGATCACCAATCTGCCCCATTACCGGTTTGACCCCCCGGTGGCCCTGGCCAGGGCCGCCCGTGCCGGACGCCAGGAACCGACCGGCATGAGCCGCACCGAGGCGGATCGGATATCTTCCTACGTTGGTCCGTTATTTGACGCTGCCCAGGATGTTGATGGCGTGAAAATTCTAAATCCGCAATCCGGATTTTGCGATGACCGCATCTGTCGGATCATCGACGGCACGCAACCGCTTTACGGTGATGATCGCCATATCAGTCCCTACGGCGCCGGCCTCATTGTGGATCTGTTTATCGATATCATGTAGCGATTGATTAGCCGGTCGTGCTGGCTTGGTATTCCGCCTGATTGAGCCAGGCCGGGTTGATCTCCACTCCCCATCCCGGTGCATCGGGTACAGTTACGTGGCCGCCGCCGACGGCGAATGGGTCGCCCAGGAACAGGTCTTGCTGCCAGGGATAATAGTCCGCGCCTTCAATAGAGAGTTCCAGGTATTTGCCGGCATTGGTCAACGCCTTGAGCAGGTGCATGGTGCATATGGTCACCAGCGAAAGATTGGCGCAATGTGGGGTGCAGCGTAACCCTGCATCGGCAGCCATGGCCGCTACCCGAAGTGTGCGGGATAAGCCGCCCAGATACATGATATCGGGTTGGATGATATCGACGGCGCCCATATCGATCATGCGCTTCCAGGTCGGCAGGTCGCAATCCTGCTCACCGCCGGTGACGTCAATATCCAGCGCCTCGGTCACCTGTTTGGTTTGTTCCAGTTCCCAGTAGGGACACGGCTCCTCGTAGTGAGAAACGCCTTCATCTTCCAGCAACCGGCCGACTTCAATCGCCCGTGCCGGCGAGAATCCGGAATTGGCGTCGACCAATTTTGCAACGCCGTCGCCCAGCGCCCGGGACACGGTCGGGATGATCCCTTCCGTCCGTCCGGGCCATTCATCCACATCCCGCCCACATTCAGCGCCGATACGGAATTTGAAAGCATCGAAACCTTTCTCATCCCGCAGCTGGCACAATCGTGCCGCCTCGTCCTCCGGTGTGATGTCCCGCTTCATGGAAGACGCATAAGCCCGCAATGGGCCCGGTGTTCCGCCCAGCAAAGCGACGACCGGCTTATCGTCAATACGGCCCCGCAAATCCCATAAGGCCGTATCGAGGCCGGCCATGGCTCGGCGCAAATAAGAGCCGGGATATTTGTGCTCCCGCTCGGTGATCACGTCGAGCAGATCATCAAAATCAAGCGCATCGCTTCCCAGTGCCCAAGGTGCCACCTGGCGATGGAACACCTGGCAGGTAATATCGGCATTATAAGTTGAAACCTGACCCCAGCCGGTTTCTCCGCTATCGGTGGTCACCCGCACGAAACCAACGAATTCGTTGCAAAAGGTCTCTAGTTTGGCGATTTTCAACTAGGCCACCGGCTTTTCATCACCAGCCTCCAACAACGACCGCAGCGTTTCCAGGGTCGACCGGTCAGCGATCCCGTCGACGCGCTCCTGCCGAAAGTGTCGCTGGAAGGCGCGCACGACCTGTTTGGTTTGAAGGTCATAGACACCGGTTCGATCACAGCCATAGCCAAGCTTTGTCAGCATCGCCTGAAGAGCATTGATCGGCGGGCCCATGGCGCCCGGGAGGAGTTCCATGCCTACCTGGATCGGCGCCGGTGCCACCCATCGGCCTATGCCGGCTTTTGCCAACCGCTCCCACGGGAAAAGCTCACCTGGATCCTCTTTGCGGTCCGGCGCCACGTCAGAATGGGCCAGTACGCGGTGCGGCGGGACAGGCCGGCGCTGAAGAATATCGGCGCATAGGGCGATGACTGCCTGGATTTGAATCTCCTCAAATGCCCGATAGCCGAACTCGTGGCCGGGATTGGCAATCTCAATGCCGATGGACCGCGAATTGATATCGCTCTCGCCATGCCAAACCGATTGACCGGCGTGCCAGGCGCGATCTTCCTCGGCAACCAGTTGGACGATCCGCCCGTCCTCAAAGACGAAATAATGACAGGAGACTTGCGAAGCCGGATCGCAAAGCCAAGACAGCGCATCATCCGCGTCGGCCATGCCGGTGTAGTGAAGGAGTAGCATGTCGACAACGCCGGGGGCCGCCCTTTCACCGAAATTCGGCGAGGCACGAACCTGCGCGGCACTACCGCATTGCGGCATGGTCATCGCAACCGCCGTTCCGCTTCGATCTGATCCCAAGCGGCGTTGATCACCGCCAGCCGGTCATTGGCGATGCGCACAAATTCTTCCGGCACGCCGCGGGCAATCAGCCGATCTGGATGGGTTTCGGTGACGAGCTTGCGGTAATGTTTGCGCAAATCTTCATCATTCATTTCGTGCGGCGCGCCCAAAACCACATAGGGGTCGAGCTTGTCCGGCCGCACATGCCGCGCCTTGATCTGATCGAAAACCCGGCGTTCTAGACCAAACAAATGTGCAACATCTTCCAGATAGGCCAGTTCCGCCTCGTGCACGTAGCCATCGGCCTTGGCGATGTGAAAGAGCCCGTCGACAATGTCTTCCAGTGTCTCTGCGTCGTCTGGATAGAGCGAGGCAATGCGTTGAGCATAGGCCTGATAGCCGGCGACATCCTGCTTAGCCAAATTAAACAGCCGAGCCACATTGCGCTCCTCACCGGCCGGCACGTCGAAAAGTTCTTTAAATGCTTTGATTTCATCGACGGTCACCACGCCGTCGGCCTTCGCCATTTTCGCCGAAAGCGCGATCATCGCCACGGTGAAAGCAATCGATTTTTGCCGTCCACCAGAGCCAATCGACGTCAACGCACCAGTCAACCGGTCATAAAGTGCCGTGCTGCCCGCCGATAAAAATCCAGATAGAGTTTCCCAAATCGCCATGCCGAGAGTTTAGATGAGTCCCGATTGAAGCCGAAGCGAGAAATTTCGAATATTCGAAATATCACTACAGTCACGCCATTTCTTCGCCGCCTGCATCAAAAATCGTGTTCCAGTCCAACTAGGCCGTTGATTGCCAAAATTCAGAATTGATGAGATACTTGTCTCAATATTAAGGGCGCCTGGGAAAAATTATCTAACATCAATTTTCCGTGGCGAAAATAAGAACACTACAAAAATCGGGGAAGGGTTGCTGGCATCAGCCGGCATAATTAGGGATATGCTCCGCATTCACTATGCGAGGCATTTGATTGCTTTCGCATTCACTTTGATACCGGTTCTGATCACGCCGCAATACCCTGCCATTGCCGCTGTCAAACAAAAGCTTGAAGTTAAATACTACCCGGTTTCCGGCCGGACGGTCTTGGACATGCGCCGCGACATGCAACGGCGCGGACCGACGATCGGCATGCGGCGGGTCTATGCCAAAATCCACATGGATTGGACGTCAAAATATACCACCCGCACCACCAAAAAAGGCTGCCGGCTCGACAAATACACTTTGATGATGGATTTCATCATCACCCTGCCGAAGCTGCCTAACCCGGGAAAATCAACACGCCGCGCGCAGCGCTTGTTCAGGTCTCTGCAATCCAATGCCCGGACTCATGAGCTTCGCCATCGCACCATCTACATGGGTTGCGCGCGACGTCTTGAGCGCAAAATACGGCGGCTACGCGCCGCCCATGGTTGCATGCGGGCAGGCTATGAAATTCGCCGCCTGGAGCGTGAAGCATTTAAGAAATGTGACGATGTCCAGCATGCCTTCGATCGCCGGGAAGCGCGCAATATCAAATATAAGCCGTTCTTCCGACAGGCATTGGCGGAAGCGCGAAGAAAGCAAAACGCCCACCGACCGACAACGGGAAAGTTTGCCAAGAAGAAAGTCAAAAAGCGCAAATACACAAAACGGCGCATTTCCAAGCGTAAGATACGCAAACGCCGCTATACAAAGCGTCCGACTAAGAAACGCCGACGGCGGAAGAAATCATAAGCCGGCGAATTACATCGCCGCTGCCGACCGGGCGGCCTGGTCATAGTGACCCGACAATGCCCGTAACAAGGATGCCAGCCGGCTTGCCTGTTCGGGATCAAGCCCCAGGTCCTTGATCGTCTTGACCAACAATTGCTCACGGATATCCCGATAGACCTCACAAGCTTTCTGGCCTTTTTCGGTGATAGTGACGATTTTTTCCTTGCCCTGCCGGCCGGAAGTCACCAGCGCCGCCTTCTGCAATTTCTTCAAGGAATAGGTCACCGTGTGAGTGTCCTCAATATTGAGGATCAGGCAGATATCCGCCAGCCGCCGTGACCGGCCGCGTGAATTTACCGAATGCAACACCAATACATCCAGCCATCCAAGCTCCGGATAACCCACCGCCGCCATCGCCCGCACCATCCAACGGGTAAACGCATTCCAGGCCATGATCATGCCGAATTCCAACTCCGACAGAGCCGGCAACTGGCCGGCGAGATGGGCGGAGGAGACGACCGGGCCAAGATCCGAAGCGCCGGTTGGTTCGTCGTTCTGAGGAGATTTTCGCGCCGCCATTGCTACATCCGTTCGTTGAAATCATTGGATTATCATCGCAATACAAGTACAATTTGTCAATAAATTATTGACATTATCACGCCGTTATGGCTCCAATCGGCGACGGCACGACACCGAAGTGGAGAGGGATAAATCATGTCTGCAGGCGCCTGGGATTTTTGGATTGATCGCGGTGGCACGTTCACCGATATCGTTGCCCGCGCGCCGGACGGCGCCGTCCACGCCCACAAACTTTTATCCGATAATCCGGAAGCCTATGCGGACGCCGCCATCCAAGGCATTCGCGATTTGATGGGCGTAGCGGACGGACAGGATATTCCAGCCGATGATATCGCCGCCGTGAAAATGGGCACCACCGTGGCGACCAATGCGTTGCTGGAGCGCCAGGGCGACCGCACATTGTTGGTTATCACCAAGGGTTTCCATGATGCCCTGCGCATTGGCTATCAGGCCCGTCCGGATATCTTCGCCAAGGAGATCATCCTGCCGGAACTCCTCTATGAAGAGGTGGTGGAAATTGACGAACGGATCCGCGCCGACGGCGCGATCGAGGCCGCACCGGACCCATCAATCATTCGCACCGACCTGCAGGCCGGCTACGATCGAGGCATCCGCGCCGTGGCGATCGTGCTCATGCACGCCTACGCCTTTCCGGCCCACGAGCAGGTCATTGCTGAAATTGCCCGCGATATCGGCTTCACCCAGGTTTCCGTCTCCCACGAAGTCTCGCCCTTGATGAAGTTGGTCGGCCGCGGTGACACCACTGTTGTTGACGCCTATCTGTCGCCAATCCTGCGCCGCTACGTCAGCCAGGTGGCCAAAGATCTGGACACCGACCGCACCAATTGCCGGCTGATGTTCATGATGTCATCGGGCGGCCTGACCGCCGCTAACCTGTTTCAAGGCAAGGACGCCATTCTGTCCGGCCCGGCTGGTGGCGTCGTCGGCGCGGTGGAAACCTCGCGCATGGCAGGCTTCGACAAGGTGATCGGCTTCGATATGGGCGGCACCTCTACCGATGTCTCCCATTATGACGGCGAGTTCGAGCGGGCTTTTGAAACCGAAGTCGCTGGCGTGCGCATGCGGGCGCCGATGATGCGCATTCATACGGTCGCTGCCGGCGGCGGTTCCATCCTGCACTATGACGGCAGCCGCTTCCGGGTTGGCCCGGATTCCGCCGGTGCCAACCCTGGTCCCAAATGTTATCGCCGTGGCGGACCATTGGCGGTCACTGACGCCAATTTGATGGTCGGCAAATTGCGGCCGGAGTTCTTTCCGAAAATCTTTGGCCCCAACCAGGATCAGCCCCTGGATGGCGAAACCGTTGAAACAGCGTTCAAAGCCATGGCCGTCGAAATCGGCGATGGCCGAAGCGCCGCCGAAGTCGCCGATGGGTTCCTGTCGATCGCCGTCGACAACATGGCCAACGCCATCAAGAAAATCTCCGTCCAGCGTGGCTACGATGTGACCGAATATGTGCTGACCTGCTTTGGCGGTGCCGGCGGCCAGCATGCCTGTCTCGTTGCCGATGCGCTGGGCATGACGTCGGTGATGATCCACCCGCATTCCGGCATCTTGTCAGCCTACGGTATGGGCTTGGCCGATATCCGCTCAAGCCGCAGCCGTTCCGTCGCCCGGCAACTCGACGCGCAACTTGTCGACGATCTGCAATCCTCCATCCACGAACTTTCAGGCGAGACTGAGTCTGAGCTTAACGCTCAAGGCGTTGTCGGCGCGCAATTGCGCACCGAGCCGCGCGCCCATTTACGCTATGACGGCACTGACACGCCGATCGCCGTGGCATTTGCTGATCTGACGACCATGACGGCGGATTTTGAAATCGCCCACAAGAAGCAATTCGGCTTCATTTTCGGCGATAAGCCGATCGTCGTTGAGGCCTTGGAAGTGGAATCGATCGGCGGCGGTGCCGGAATTGATGAACCCGATCTGAGCGTTTCCTCCGCTGATGCCAATGCCAGCTCCGATACCCGGTTCTACTCCGATGGCGACTGGCATGATGTGCCGGTCTATCTGCGCGCAAACCTGGCGCCCGGCCAACAGCTTGCCGGACCGGCGCTGATCATCGAACCGCATCAAACCATTGTCGTGGAGCCCGGCTGGCAGGCGGCGATCACCATCAAGGATCACATCGTGCTGACTCGCACAGTGGCCAAAACCCGTGCCGCCGCCGTCGGCACCAAGGCCGATCCGGTAATGTTGGAGGTCTTCAACAACCTGTTCATGTCGATCGCCGAGCAGATGGGCGTGACCCTGCAAAACACCGCCTATTCGGTCAACATCAAAGAGCGACTGGATTTTTCCTGCGCCGTCTTTGACCGCACCGGTCTGCTCGTGGCCAATGCCCCGCACATGCCGGTGCATCTGGGCTCCATGGACCGGTCGGTGGAAGCCATTATCGCCCAGAACCAAGGCACCATTCGACCGGGCGATGTCTACGCCCTGAACGCGCCTTATAATGGCGGCACTCACCTGCCCGACATTACTGTTGTCTCGCCAGTCTTTGATGATGATCAACAAGAGATCCTGTTTTACGTCGCCTCGCGTGGCCACCATGCCGATGTCGGCGGCACCGCGCCGGGCTCCATGACACCGCTCGCCACCACGGTGGATGAGGAAGGCGTGTTGTTCGACAATTTCAAGCTGGTCGATCAGGGCCAGTTCCAGGAAGCCGATCTGATCACCGTGCTCACCGACCACCCCTACCCGGTGCGCAACATCCACCAGAACATTGCCGATTTAAAAGCCCAGATCGCCGCCAACGAAAAAGGCGTCCACGAACTGCGCAAAATGGTCAGCCATTTCAGCCTAGAAGTGGTCGAAGCCTATATGGGGCACGTCCAGGACAACGCCGCCGAATGCGTCCGCCGGGTGCTTGATGTGCTGACCGATTCTGAGTTCAGCCACACCACCGACCAGGGCGCGACGATCAAGGTGAAGATCTCCGTCGATAAGCAAAACCGCACCGCCAAGGTCGATTTCACCGGCACCTCCGACCAGCAGATGACCAATTTCAACGCCCCAGAACCGGTGACCCGCGCCGCAGTACTTTATTGTTTCCGGGTGATGGTCGAAGGCGACATTCCGATGAATGCCGGCTGTCTGCGGCCCATTGAAGTGATCGTACCGGAAGGCTCCATGCTCAAACCCAGCTACCCGGCCGCCGTCGTCGCCGGCAATGTGGAAACCAGCCAGCACGTGACCAACGTATTGTTCGGCGCGCTCGGCGCCATGGCGGCATCTGAGGGCACCATGAACAACCTAACTTTCGGCAACGACACCTACCAATATTACGAGACCATCTGCTCCGGCTCGCCGGCCGGCCCGGGCTTCAACGGCACGTCGGGCGTCCATGTCCACATGACCAATTCAAGGCTGACCGACCCAGAAATCCTGGAGTTCCGCTTCCCCGTATTGCTGGAAGATTTCCACATCCGCCAGGGCTCTGGCGGCAAGGGCAAATGGACCGCCGGCGACGGCACCAAACGCACCATCAGGTTCTTAAACGAAATGGATTGCGCAATTTTATCTTCCCACCGCACCGTCGCCCCGCACGGATTAATGGGCGGCGAAGACGGCCAACCCGGCGCCACCCACGTGCGCCGGCTGGACGGCACGGTGGAGGAACTGAAAGGCTGCGATCAAACGGTGCTGAAGGTCGGCGAAGCAGTGATCGTGACGACCCCGACGGGCGGGGGATTTGGGGCGGTGGAGTAGAAGAGGAACGCCAAATTCGCGTCATTTGATCGACCTCCAAGCGTGTTCGGATTGCGACCAACTTCGGACGATTTCGAGAGTAGTGCTATCTGGGAAAAGAGCGCCAGAAACTGCCTCGCTCTGTTTAGAACCTTGCGGCAGCTACCCTCGTTTTGGTCATTCAGGCGCTGTCGAACAAATTTTCCAAGAATAGCAAGAAATGCAAAGCAGCTTCTGAAGGCAATCCATATCTTGCCACATGTCAGATTGCATCATGTGAACTGGCCACTAAATCCGGCGTCAACAATCTGAGAGGTGCACTATGGAAAATTCGACATTCTTGGTGGTGGAAGCAACCCCAAACCCTGACAATGCAGAAGACCTACAAAAATATGGCTCTCAATCCTACGCAATTATGGCAAAGCATGGGGGCGTACCTGTTGCAAATTACAAAGTCGAGTCTGTGATGGATTCCGGAGAAAAACCCGCAATGATTGGAGTGTTTTCATTTCCAAACCGCGATGCCATTCAGGAATTGCTGGTTAACGACCCCGATTATCAAATGATAATTCCATTTAGGGAAAAAGGATTCAAAAGTATCCGCCTATTTGTGTGCGGCGAATAGATCGAATAGGTGAAGACAAGTGGAGCGTATTTTTAGGAGCATCGATTACATTGAAAGGAATATGTTCGAGCCTATCGATATCCACGACATCGCCAAGGCATCGAACTATTCGACTTATCATTTTTGTCGAATTTTCCGGTCACTGGTTGGAGATGCTCCTAAAGAATACCTTCGAAAAAGAAGGCTGACGATTGCAGCTGAACGATTGGCAAAAGGTGAAAATTCAATTCTAGACATTGCCTTAGGGTGTCAATTTGATTCTCATTCTTCTTTTACACGTTCCTTTAAGCAACTCTTTAAAATAACCCCAGAACAATACCGGGAAAAGACTGATCCCTTTAGACTCATATACAAGGATCAATTCAGCCCACACATGTTGCACCACCTTCAGAACCGCTTGGCAATGGAGCCTGAAATAGTCACGCGATCTGAAGCGAAGGTGATCGGCATTGCTCGGCAGTACCAGGAAGATGATTTGAACATAGAAACGTTGTGGTCAGCCTTTCGGCCTGAAGTCCGTCAGATTGCGAACCGAGTGGGCCACGATGCTTTCGGGATTTATGAAGAGTACCATGAAAGCGAAAACGATGTGGGTTTTAGCTACATTTGTTCAGTTGAGGTTACTGATTTTGATGATGTTCCAGGAGGGATGATCACTAGAATTATTCCAGAGCATTTGTATGCCGCATTTCGGCATGAAGGTCCTATTTCCTATCTGCCAGAGACTTTGAAATACATTTGGGGAAGCTGGCTTCCCAAGTCAGATTATCAATATGCCGAAAAACCGGATTTTGAACTTTATGCGTCATCAACTCAGCCCGAAAAACCGGACAAAACCCTCTTTTTATACATTCCAGTTAGCAAAAAATAACAGGCTTTCTGAGGAGATCAGCAACGAAGAATAGGGGGCAGGAGATAATCAAACTTTGATATTTTCCTAGCTTCATCCATACCCGCGTTAAGCGCATTTCAATGGTTCGAACATAGGGCAGAAATTGGCCTTTTGGGCTCTCAGCTGACATGCACCTATCCATCGAGTTTGTCCGTTTTGGGTCATATTTGCCGTCATTATCTCGCCAAGCGGCGTCCGATAATGATCAAATAATCGGACATTCACGACTCGGAAGTTCCTGCCACCGGACTTACTATCCAACCGCCGGGTGGCTCATGAGATTATCCAATCGACCGGTTTCACCGTCGCGCCACCCCCGCGTCAACCAAAATCAGCAAACCATGGAACCGCCCGTTACCTCTCCAACTGAAACCCCAAATGCGTCTTCACCATCGGCCATTCAGGCGCCGTGATGGAATAGACCGCCGTGTCGCGCAGAGTGCCGTTGTCCATGATCATGTGGGCGCGCAGGATGCCGTCGAGTTTGGCGCCCAGACGCTCAATGGCGCGGCGGCTTTGGGTGTTGATGAAATGGGTGCGAAATTCCACCGCGATGCAGTCGAGTTGTTCGAATGCATGGCGTAACAACAACAGCTTGCATTCGGTATTGAGCGGCGATCGTTGCACTGATTTACGGTACCAGGTCGAACCGATTTCGAGGCGCCGGTTGGCCGCGTCGATGTTCATATAGGTGGTCATACCGACCGCCTTGCCGCTCGCTCGTTCGATAATTGCAAACGGCAACATGGACCCTAGTTGGCGCAGGCCGAGGCGGCGCTCAATCTCGGCGGCCACGCCGGCCGGTTCAGGCACCATGGTGTACCACAGCCGGTGAAGTTCCCCGTCCGCGGAAGCCTCCGCCAAATCATCGTGATGGGCCATCGTCAGCGGAACCACGGCGACATGGTCACCCTCCACTGAAAACGCCTCCGGCCAAACATCCATATTGCACTCTCTCGCTGGATCTCAACATTCAGAATTTGGACGGTGCGACATCCACTCAGTAATTACAATATCCGATTGCCGACGGGACACTGATACCGGTTTGCCCAGACTATATCGACACCGGCATCTGAGGATAACGGACATCCGTCCTCGCCGCGTTATCAACCGCAATTCCCCTCCCAGGACTTGACTCAGAATTAGTTTGTTCTTCTTATGTTCTGTTCTCTTTTTTAAGCGAATTTGTCATGGCCGACCGAGCTAACAGGATAAGGACAACGGACCGACAATCACCGTCCGCGACCATCCTGCACGCAGATCTTGACGCCTTTTATGCATCCGTTGAGCAGATGCTTGATCCATCTCTTAGCGGCCTGCCGATCGCCGTTGGCGGCGGCGTTGTGCTGGCGGCGTCCTATGAAGCCAAGGCATTTGGCGTGCAAGGCGGCATGGCCGGTCGGCGGGCGAAGGAACTATGCCCGGACCTGCGGTTTGTCTCCGGCAATTTCACCGAATACCAAAAGCTGGGTGACGCGGCGATCGGTGTACTCGATGACTTTACGCCGCTGGTGGAGCGGATCTCCATTGACGAAGCCTTTGCCGACGTCGCCGGCTGTGAACATCTCTTCGGAACGCCGGCAGACATGGCAGCTGAAGTTCGCCGCCGGGTCCGTGACGAAGTCGGTCTGCCAATATCCGTTGGCGTCGCCCGCACCAAGCACCTGGCTAAAATCGCCTCGCAAGTCGCCAAACCCGATGGCCTGGTGGTCGTCGATCCGCAGGCTGAACGTGATTTCCTGCAGGAACTGCCGGTAGAGCTGGTCTGGGGGGTTGGTCCGGTCACCAAGGCGCGCCTGGCCGGGCTCGGTGTGACCACTATCGGTCAACTGGCCGAAACGCCCGGCCGATCGCTTGAACAACTTTTAGGCCAGGCGATCGGCGGCAAGTTGGAAGCCTTGGCGCAAAACAAAGACCCGCGCAAAATCATCACCCGCCGGAGGGCCCGCTCGGTCGGATCGCAATCGGCCTTGGGGCGGCGGCCAGCCACATCAGACGTCATCGGCCCGACTTTGCGCCATCTGGCGGACCGCATCACCACCAGGCTTCGCGCTAAAACACGAGCCGGACGGACGGTGACGGTAAGGGTGCGCTTTGCTGATCTGCGGGCAGTCACGAGATCGGTCACCTTGCCCGATGCCATTTCAGCCACCAACACTCTGGCCGAAATCGCCGAGGAACTGGTCTATTCGGCGCTGGCTGATCATCCGCGTGAGAAAATTCTCTCGCTGTTGGGCATATCGGTTTCCCAATTGTGCCAGGACGCCGAACTGCAATTGGACCTGCCCCTGGCACTAGCGGATGAAAAACGCCGGCCCGGCTCCCGGCGCGGCGCGGCCCGCTGGCAGGCCGACCGGGCTATTGACACAATACGTGAACGTTTCGGTCGACAGGCTGTTGGTTATGGGTCGCTGGGTCTTGGCGAGCAGCGTTCAGTTCCCGATGCCTTCCGCGAGCTGGCTGAACGTGACTTATAGACTGGTTTAGCTACCCTGTTCATTGGCGACCATTAGGAGGAATGCCGACCGGCAATATCTGAGCCGGCCGGCCGGTGTTTACCTGTAGTCGCCATCACCGAATATCACCGCCGAACCCTCCACGCCAAACTGATCGACAACCTGAACCGCAGATGAACACCGCTCTCACGGTTGGTTCAGGCCGGGCTTTGTAAGTTCCTCCCACGATAGGAATTCAAACGAAGCGAGGAGCCAGAAAATGACCTTGTCCAAAATCATAAGCGCCGTCGGTGTTGCAGCATTGATCGCTACGACCGTCGTCCCTGCCGAAGCCGGCAACCGTAACAACCGCCCGCACTGGAAGAAAAACCACGCCCAAAAGGTCATTAACCGGCGCGCCGCCCGCAAGGCCATCCGGCAAAATCAGCGCCGCGCATTAAAACGCCAGCAGCGCCGCGCAGTTAAACGTCAGCAGCGCCGCAACTTCGCCTGGAATGGCGGCCCGCGTCGTCAGCGCCGCCACAATAATGGTGGTCACAACATCGCCCCGTTCATCATCGGCGGCATCGGACTGGCAATTCTGGGTGCAACGATCGCTCAGCGCAATTACGGCGCCCCGGCCTATGTCGCAACGACCGGCCCACGCCCCTGGTCACGTGCTTGGTATCGCTACTGCTACAACAACTTCCCCAATTTCAACCCGAAGACCGGCTATTACATCACACAGTCAGGTCGCTACCAGTTCTGTCAGTAGGCGCCAAGATTTCTGTTCGCAGAACGCCTACAAGTCCCTGAAAGCCGGCGGACCATCATGGTCCGCCGGCTTTTTGTATGGCGATGATCTGGACGGCGAAGATCTACTTGTATACTGTATACAAAGTATTTCCCTGAAATCGAGCCCGGTCCGGTCATGCCCGCAAATCCCAATCGCGATATCCCCAAACAGGCCGACGTGGTCGTTATCGGTGGCGGCATTGCCGGTGTTTGTACGGCCTATGAGCTGGCCAAGCGCGGTGTCTCGGTTGCACTGTGTGAAAAGGGCCGCATCGGCGGCGAGCAATCTAGCCGCAACTGGGGCTATGTGCGCCAACAAGGCCGCGACGTCGCCGAAATCCCGCTGATTATCGAAGCCACCCGCAGGTGGAAGGAGCTGTCGGAAGAGATCGGCGAAGATGTCTCCTACCGGCAAACCGGGGTGATTTACATCGGCGACAGCGAGGCTGAGGAAAAACGTTTCGCTGATTGGATTCCTCATGCCCGCGATTATCAGATCGACAGCCGGCAACTAACCACCAAAGAAATCGACGAACTGCTGCCGGGCGGCAATACCCGCTGGCGCTGCGGCCTGACCACGCCTTCAGACGGCCGGGCTGAACCCTCCATCGCACCAATTAAAATCGGCCAGGCGGCGGAGCGCGCCGGCGCCGCCATCCTGACCGAATGCGCCGTGCGCGGCATTGAAAAGACCGCCGGTAAAATCAGCGCCGTCATCACCGAGCACGGCCCCATCGCCACCTCCGCCGTCGTTCTGGCCGGCGGTGCCTGGTCGACATTATTCTGTCGCTCAATCGGCATCCGATTGCCGCAACTGACCATCCATACGTCAGTTATGCGGTCTAAGTCGGGACCAGAGTTTTCCGAGGGCGCCGTCTGGACACCAAAATTCGCCGTCAGAAAACGCCTCGACGGCGGCTTCACAATCTCCCATGGCAGCCATTTTAAGACCGAACTGACCGCCGATCATTTCCGCTTTCTGCGCGACTTCCTACCGGCGCTCCGGGGCGAAGGGCCGAAACCTGATCTGCGGGTCGGCAGCCGGTTTTTGAACACGCTGATGACCCCGGGCAAGTGGGCGCTCGACAAAACCTCGCCGTTTGAGCGGGCACGGGTTTTGGATCCCGAACCTTATGGCCCGGCGCTGGAAACAGCCAAACGGGAATTGATCGCCACCTGGCCGCAATTTGAAGGTATCGAGATTGTTGAAAAATGGGCCGGCTATATTGACGTGACGCCGGACGCCGTACCGGTCATTGCGCCAGTCGCCTCCGTGCCAGGATTTTATCTGGCCACCGGCTTTTCCGGCCACGGTTTTGGCATCGGCCCTGGCGCCGGCCGCCTCGCCGCCGACCTGGTCACCGGCGGACCAACAATCGTCGACCCGGCGCCGTTTAATCTGGAACGGTTGGCCAGGTAGGAGAAAGGCGCCAGATTTTACACTGGCGCCCGTCGATTTTACTCTTTGCCGTCAGCAGCGGTGGAATCGTAGGTGATCTCACCGTTCATGATCGTATAAATCACTTTGGTTTCGGCGATCTCTTCGGTTTTGATGTCGAACAGGTTCTTTTCGAGCACCACCAGGTCGGCCATTTTGCCCACCTCGATGGAACCGATCATTTTTTCCATGTTCATGCCGTATGCAGCCCCCATCGTGTGGGCCCGCAATGCCAGCTCAAGCGGAATTTTTGCCGCCTCGCCACCAAGCGGCGGTATTTCAGGATCGATCTGGCGCAACATCGCCCGCTGGATGGAATAAAGCGGACGGTATTCCGACACATAACCCGACACCGGCCAGTCCGACCCGAACGAAACATTGGCGCCGGTATCGGCGATCGCCTTCATCGGGAACATGATATCAACCCGGTCTTGGCCCAAACGCTTAACCGATATAGAGCGAAGGAGCGGATCGAGCGACATCCAGCTGCCCGATGAATCGTAAGTCACCCCGAGCGCCTTGAAGCGCGGATAGTCGTCAGGATGAACCAAGGTGCCGTGGCTGATGACAAAACGGCGGTCCCGCTTCGGATTGGCGGCGGTGGCTTTTTCCACCGCATCGAGGAATTTGCGCACCGCCAAATCGCCAAAGCAATGGCAAACCGCGTCATAGCCGAGGGCGTCGATCTTCATGATCGCCGCGTTGAGACTTTCATAATCGATGATCGGCTCTACCTTGAGGTCCGGCTTGTCTAAATAAGGCGCCACGTAGAGCGCATTATGGGCATCATCGCCGCCATCCATATTGACCTTCAAGCGATTGGCCTTCATCAGCGGCGAATTGATTTCCTTGGCGTTATTTTGAACGATCGGGACCGGATCTATTTTCGGATCGTTCCAGTAATAGACCCCCAGCACGCGAAGCGGCAGCCTGCCGGCTTTCTCCAACTGCTGGAACATAGCAAAACCTTCTTCCATGGTCAGGCCCTGGATCCCGTAGTCGTGGACAGAGGTCAATCCGGCCGCTGAGAACTTTTTCAACCATTCCCGCACCCCGGCTTTCACATAATCAGGGGTGACATTGACGAGCCCGGACAACACCTGCATCTGGGCCGGTATCTCGACGACCCAACCTGTTGGGTTGCCATCTTTGTCACGCTCAAAAAAACTAAAACCGGGAACGGTTTCTGGCGTGTCCTTGGTAATTTTAGCCAATTCAAGAGCCTTGGAATTGACCCAGGCCTTGTGGCCATCGATCGCCCAAAAATAGATCGGGCGTTCGGACTCGATTTCGTCGAGCATGGCGGCGGTCGGCCAATCATCGTCCCAGATATGCAATCGCAGGCCATAGCCATGGATCAATTTCATATCCGGATTGGCTTTGACATAGTCCGCGATGCGCTTCATCAGCTCATCTTTGTCGTCGGTTTGAAGGTCAAGGCCCTTCATGATCACACCGCCGGCAACGGCATGAATGTGGCCGTCGACAAAGCCCGGCAACAGCATCTTGCCGGCCAGATCGATGACATTGGTATCGAAGCCGATATGGTTCTTCAGCCCGGAAGCGTCACCGACATAGGTGATCTTGTTGCCTTGCACCGTCACTGCCTGGGCCCAGGGTTTTTTCGGGTCCATGGTGTAGACCTTGCCGTTGATGAAGGCATGGTCGGCCGTCCCGTTGATGCGCGCGTCGTTACCCGCTTGGGCTTGAATTGTACCGGCCAGGAAGGCCCCGACCGCTGCCGGGATGACCGCCTGTCGGAGTCGATTTTGAATATTATCTCGCATTGGTCGTCCTCTTCCGATCCAACTAAAATGGCAAATGGCTCCTATAGAGCCTGGAAGGGGAATTAGTGCCGCGGTCCAAGCTGACAACCGAGGGTCAACGAAAATTTGATTGCAAACAGGTTTCTTTGGTCACTGTCCGTGATTGCCCTATCGGCCGATTATTTGACCGGCATTTAGACATACGGATTAATTGTGGATGGAGGCCGCCCGACGGCCCTACTTAGTAACCCGCACGTAGGCTCCGAACCGCTTGCCCTGATAAAAGCGAACCAGCCCACCTTTGGTGTTGAGTTTCAGTTCCAGTTTTTTGAACGTCGGATTGCCATCATTGGCGCGGATTTTGATGGGACTGAGAACGACACTGTCACCGCTGCGCTGCCAACAACCTTCCGCGAATTCGTCAAAGGCACCGACAGTCAGCATGTAGCGAAATCGACCATCGGCCGTCAGCGCGATCATCGACCCGGTTTCCATAACGCCCTGCAACTCATAGCCGCCGGCAAGACCCGGGTCGGTCTGCTTGCAGGCAGCCACAGCAGGTTGCGCCAGGAAAACGAACGTCAACAGAACCGCGAAGAACACCCGAATATCCGTCAATTTCCCCTCCCTCTCGTTCAATCGATAGCTGGCACCAGCCGAAATCCCAACCCAGCGGGAAAATCATATTTCCTGATCCTGCCCTTGACGTAAAGTACGATCGTCAGATGTCACGTCGCGCCTATCATCATCGCAACCGGTAAGACGGGCAATCTGAAACCCGCCCATCGGCTCCGTGGACGCCGCGACCGCCCTGATATACCGTCGGCCTAACAATCACACCGGAGGGGTCAAATGCGCCGTCTGATATTGTTGTTGATCTCACATGGAGCGGTCTTGGCGATCGGCTTTGCGCTGGGGATTTATTTCCTGCCGATCCTGACCGCGCCAGATGCGCCAGATGCGGCCATGCTGGAACAAAAAGCCCAGGGCGCACTATTTAAGGCGGAATTCAGCCGTGAGCTTCGCGGCAGCGATTTTCTGCATTGGGGCGAGGGCAAAATCAGCCTGACCGACACCCAGATTGTCCATGAGGGAAGCCTTGCTCCCGGTCCAGACTACAAGCTCTATCTGGTCCAGCAATTCGTCGAACACGAGGACGACTTCCTTCCGCTCAAAGCCAACGCCAAGTTGATCGGCGACGTTAAAACCTTTGACGGCTTCCTGGCTAACATTCCCGACGGGGTCGATGTCTCCAAGTACAATACCGTGTTGATCTGGTGTGAATCCTTCGGCGAATTCATCACCGCGGCGAAATACCGTTAAGCCGAAATGGTTCAGCTACGAACTCCGCCCATCAGTCCGACCACGAGAATGTCTTTTCCCCCCGAACGTAGCGATAGACATCCAGAATATCGAATATCAGGCTGATAAAGATGGTTGCCGCCACATAGACGAGCCAGCTCTTCATTAGCACACCGTGATCGGTAATCTGGATCTTGTAGGCCAGCCATGGCAACAGCAGTAACCATGGCAGGTGGCAAATCCCGATAAGCCGCGAAAACGGCTGCCGCTTGTGAATTTGCCCGGCGACGGCAAGGGTCAAGATCACCGTTCCCAGGATCACTTGGCCTTCAATCGTCAAAACGAAAATCAGGCCACCGATCAATTGCGGCATGTTGAGCAGCGCGCCCCAAAGCCCAATCGCGGTGCCTTTGGAACGGATGTCGCGGATCATATTGACCGCATCAACGAACAAAAACATGCGTGTATCCCTCAGGTAGGCGGGACAGTTGCCCATCCCCTCCAATGTCCATATGACCACATTTAAACCCGCTCACCAATCTGAGTAACGCCGCTTTAATATAAGAGCGCTCAGCCAATTAGTTACCCCAGATACACCACCGATCTGTGTCAGCTAAAACGTCACCTCATCCTCCCCCTTGCCCCCGTCGCCGCGCTCGCCTACAAGACCGACAACCTCCAAATCAGCTCAGCAATCAGGACGCATCCACTCATGGCGCGGCAATTCATTTACTTCATGCAAGGCCTGACCAAGGTCTATACCGGCGGCAAGAAGGTTCTCGACAACATCCACCTGCAATTCTATCCAGATGCCAAGATCGGCGTGCTCGGCCCCAACGGCGCCGGCAAGTCGACGCTGTTGAAGATCATGGCCGGGCTGGAAACAGAATATTCCGGCGAAGCCTGGGTCGCCGATGGCGCCAAAGTTGGCTACCTGTCCCAGGAACCGCAGCTCAACGAGGACAAGGACGTCTTCGGCAATGTCATGGAAGGCGTCGCCGAAAAGCAGGCCATTCTGGACCGCTATAATGAGCTGATGATGAACTACTCCGATGAAACAGCGGAGGAAGGCGCCAAGCTGCAGGACGAGATCGACGCTAAAAACCTGTGGGATCTGGATAGCCAGGTGGAAATGGCCATGGAGGCCCTGCGCTGTCCGCCATCGGACGCTGACGTGTCGACACTATCAGGCGGTGAGCGCCGGCGGGTGGCGCTGTGCAAATTGCTGCTGGCGGAACCAGATCTGCTGCTGCTTGACGAACCGACCAACCATCTGGATGCCGAAACCGTCGCCTGGCTTGAAAAACATCTGCGCGAATTCGCCGGTGCGGTTTTGATCGTCACTCATGATCGCTACTTCTTGGACAATGTCACCGGCTGGATCCTGGAGCTCGATCGTGGCCAGGGCATCCCCTATGAGGGTAATTACTCCGCCTACCTGGAGAAAAAGTCCAAGCGCATGGTCCAGGAGGGCCGCGAGGAAGCATCCCGTCAGCGCGCACTGGAGCGCGAACGCGAATGGATCGCCGCCAGCCCCCGGGCCCGCCAGGCCAAATCCAAGGCGCGTATTTCCGCCTATGACGAATTGCTCAAGCGCAACCTGGAGCGGGCGCCGGGCACCGCTCAGATCATCGTCCCGCCAGGCCCGCGCCTGGGTGACAACGTCATCGAGGCCAGCGACCTGTCGAAAGGCTATGGCGACAAGCTGTTGATCGACGGATTGGATTTCAAATTGCCGCCGGGCGGCATCGTCGGCGTCATCGGCCCGAACGGCGCCGGTAAGACGACGTTGTTCCGTATGCTGACCGGACAGGAACAGCCCGATAGCGGCGACATCACCGTCGGTGACACCGTATCGCTGGGCTATGTGGATCAGTCCCGCGACACGTTGGAGGCCAACAAGACGGTCTGGGAGGAGATTTCCGGCGGCTCCGACATCATCCAGCTGGGCAAGCGGGAAATGAATTCGCGCGCCTATGTGGGCGCCTTCAACTTCAAGGGCGGCGACCAGCAACAGAAAGTCGGCTCATTATCCGGCGGCCAACGCAACCGGGTGCATCTGGCAAAGATTTTGAAGTCCGGCGCCAACGTCCTACTGCTTGACGAACCGACCAACGACCTGGACACCGAAACCCTCGGCGCCCTGGAAGATGCCCTGGAAGATTTCGCCGGCTGCGCCGTGGTTATCTCGCATGATCGGATGTTCCTCGACCGGCTGGCCACCCACATGCTGGCCTTCGAGGGCGACAGCCACGTGGAATGGTTTGAAGGCAACTTCGAAGACTACGAAAAAGACAAAATCCGACGGCTGGGCCCAGACGCGGTCAACCCGACACGGATTAAGTACAAGCCGTTTAAGAGGTGAGGCACTAAGCGCATCCAGGTGGCGGGGGCCGGTAAGGCCACCGTCACGCCGCCTGGGCCAATTCAGCGTATTCCACCAAATCCACCGTCGCCCGCAATCCACGTAGACTGCCAATGAGTACGTGGGCGGGGTGTTTGAATAGGTGAGTTTGGCCCTTCGTGAGGACGATATCCTCGCCTTCATCTGTAGTGATCCAGGCCGCACCGCTGGTGCCAACAACAGCTTGTCCGGCTTCGACATCCAGGTTTCGGTACCTGGTTGGAGAGAGTAGAAACTCAGTTTGCGACTTTAACATCGTGCACTCCTGAAGTATTGCCGCTCGAAGCAGCGATTGCTGGGTCACGCTCCGCCGGCGATCTGGCCGATGGCATGGCGAACGGCGCGGACGGCGCCGTGAAATGCTTTGGCACGCTCGATATGCGCTTGCCGCATTCCGGCATCGATCTGGTCTTGGGAGACGTGGTGTGCTGTTATTCTTCCTGCGTATGACATTTGAGATATCCTCATATTGGGTTGCTGTTGATCGCAACATATGTATTATTTTCAAACCTTACAAAGGATGTTACTTCAGCTGATAAATGAGATATTCTCATGCATGAATCATTGCCACCGCTCAACGGCCTGCGCGCATTTGAGGCCGCCGCGCGTCATTTGAGCATGACCCATGCGGCTGGCGAGCTCAGTGTCACACCGAGTGCGCTCAGCCATCAAATACGCGGCCTGGAGGAGTTTCTGGGCATTCAATTGTTCGAACGACGCACCCGCGAAATCGCTCTGACGGCAGCTGGCGCGTTGCTTTATCCCGGTCTGCAAAGCGGCTTCGGCCAAATCCGCGAGGCGGTTTCCCGCGTACGTCAAACGGATAATTCCCGCGTCCTGGTAATCAGCACACCGCCGGGCTTCACCGCCAAATGGCTGGCGCCCCGGCTGTTCCGGTTCTCTATCGCTCAGCCGGAAATCGACGTCCGGGTTTCGTCATCAGTCAACAACGCCAACTTCACCACCGACGGCGTCGATCTCGCGGTGCGCAATCTGCCCATTGACGCCGTGGCCGGCCCGGGGATCGTTTTTGAGAAACTGGCGGAATTCAAATTTTTGCCGGTCTGCGCGCCAGCCTTCGCGCAAGAATATGGACCCTTTGAAACGCCCCAAGACATGGCCGGTATTCCGCTCATCCATGATGACACATTCGCCGATCGCGCCATCATGCCGCGCTGGCCGGATTGGTTCTCCGCCGCCGGTGTCGAAGGCGTGAACGTCGATCGTGGCGTGCGCTTCAATAGTGCCGATCACGCCTTGAGCGCCGCGGCGGAAGGCGCCGGCATGTTGTTGGCGCACGATATTCTGGCCCAGGATGATCTAAATTCCGGCCGCTTGATCGCGCCCTTTCACCTCATCTTACCCACCGGCCGCGGCTACCACCTGGTCTATCCACAGACCGCCGCCGGGGCGGACAATCTTGTGGCTTTCGTTGACTGGATAAAAGACGAGATGAAAAACGATAATTACATTGGATTATCGACAGTGATGATTCCGCCGGCGGCATAAAACCCGCCTAACGAAAAACGCCGCGGAACATGTTCCGCGGCGCGGGTTTGTCGAATAGCCGGTAATTTTTTACGCCGCCTGGGCTGGCGGCTCGGTTGCTGCAAAGCTTGGGCGGGCGCGCATGTTTTCCAGGAATTTGGACAATCCAGCGGATTGCGCGATGATTTTTCCTGCTTCTGGGGTGTTTGTTAGGTAATGCAGGACCGGCGCCAAATTGAGATCCGCCATGGTCATCTGACCGCCGACAAGATAGCCGGTATCGGCCAATGCCTTGTCCAAAATGCCGAGCTCTTTTTCCACATTCGGCAGCATGCCGTCGATCGCCGCCTGATCGGGCGCCCCACCCTCGCCTTCCGGGAACAGATAGGCGAACAGATATTGGCGGATCAAGGTGCGATCCATGTGGCTGTTGACGACGGAAATCCACTGTTCGGTGGCGGCATTTCCAGCCGCATCGGCCGGATAAAGCGCCGGGCCATCAAAGGCGTTGTCGATGTAGCGGCTGACGGCGCTGGATTCAAACAGCTCCACATCGCCGTGGCGCAGGCCGGGCACTTTGCCCAGCGGATGGACCGCCAGGATGCCTTCGGAATGCGGCGGCGCCGGCACCAATTCGTAGGCGATACCCTTTTCCTCCGCCGCCAGGCAGGCTGCACGGGTGTAGGTCGATTGCGGAATTCCAAGAATTTGTAATGTCATAGTCCGTCCTCCCAATAATTGATTTAGGCTTGTTCCATGGCTGCGGCCATTTCCTCTGTCGTAACGTCACGAATGTGGGTGGCAATCGTCCAGGCGTATCCGAATGGATCACTGACGACGGCTGTCCGATCACCCCAAAACATGTCCTCCGGCGGACTTTGCGATGTCATGCCGGCGCTGACGGCGCGGTCATATAGCCCGTCGACATCTTCCACATAGAGATAGAAGGCCACCGGCGAATGTCCGCCGGTTGGCGGCTTGCGCGGGCTGGAGGGGTGCGGATCACCCAAAAACACCCGGCCTGAACCGATTTTGATCATCGCATGCATGACCCTGGTATCGTCCCCGGGCATACCCATGCGGCCAAGCACTTCGGCTCCCAACGCACGCTGATAAAGATCTATTGCTCGATCGGCACCATCGATCACCAAGTGCGGTGTCACCGTCGTAAAACCTTCTGGAATGGTCCCCATTACCTTCCTCCTCTAAGCGAGCGCTACACAAACAGTTTGTCGAGATCCTTGAAGCTTGATTCCCAGCCCTGGTTGTGGCCAGCGGCCTGCTCGACTGTGTCGAAGACCTGTTGCACCAGGTGCATTCGGGTGCCAGCGCCGTCCGGCTCGAAGGTGACGGTAATTTCCGTCTCGTGGCCGTTGCTACCGTCATCTTGACGCCAGCTCCAGGTCAGCACCAGGCGGTTCGGCCGGTCGATTTCCTTATAAACACCCGACACCACATGTTTGTTGCCCTCCGGCGACAACATGGTGGTCGTCCAGGCACCGCCTTCGCGTGGATCAATTTCGTGCTGCGGAATGGTAAAACCCTCAGGCCCCCACCATTTGACCAGTATTTCCGGATCCACCCAGGCGTCGAATACATCATTGACCGGACCGGCGATGGTCCGCTGCATGCGTAAAGTGCGGTCTTCACTCATTGTTGTGGCTTTCCTTTATTCTTCTGGCCTCTGTTTTTCTGGGTCTGCTCGATCAATTTGGCCAACCGGTCAAAGGACGCTTCCCAGAATGAGCGGTAATGCTCCATCCATTCATCAATCGAACGCAGCGCTTCAGGGCGGATACGGCAGACCCGCCATTGGCGCTCCACCCGGCGCTCAATCACACCGGCCTTCTCCAACACACCCAAATGCTTGGATATCGCAGGCATGGACATCTCGAAAGGATCGGCGATTTCTCCGACCGTACGTTCACCCTCGCTTAAGAGCCGTTCCACGATCGCTAATCGCGTCGGGTCGGCCAAAGCTCCAAATACTGTGCTCAGTTGTTGTTGCAACGGATCAACGCCTCTCATTTTTTGTATTTAACCAATAAGTGAAATATGTCACAGCCAATTTCAATTCACAAGGCCGTGAAGGAGAAACGCAAAATATCCCAGTGTTTATGTTGCTTTAACGAATTAAACGATATAAATATATCTTTATATCAACAAAGGATGCCTAATGCTCGACGCAACACCCATCGGCTTGGATGCGTATCTCAACGGCCTGAAAGCGGCCGGGGAATCTACGCGCCTGCGGATATTGCTGTTGTTGAAGCACGGTGATTTGACCGTCAAGGACCTCACCGAAATCCTCGGACAGAGCCAACCGCGCATGTCGCGTCATTTGCGCCTACTGGCCGAAGCCGGCCTGATCCGTCGCTATCCCGAAGGCGCCTGGGTCTATTATCGCCTAGCTGAATCCGGCCCCGGCGCCCGTATGGTACCGGCGCTGCTGGCTCTGCCCGATGGTCAGGACCCGGTGATTGTTCGCGACCGAGAGCGGCTTGAAACCGTGCGTACCCGCAACGCCGAAGCCGCCTCGCATTACTTTGCCGCCAATGCCGATGAATGGGATCGTATCCGTTCTTTGCATGTGGCCGAAGAAGCCGTCGAAGCGGCGATGCTCGAACTGGTTGGCCTGGAGCCGTTTGAATCGCTGCTCGATATCGGCACCGGAACCGGTCGGGTTCTGGAGCTCTTCGCTGAAAACTACAATCGCAGCGTCGGCGTTGATCTCAGCCATTCGATGTTGACTGTCGCCCGCGCCAACCTGGATCGCGCCGGCCTTGCCTCTGCGCAGGTGCGCCAGGGGGATTTGTTTAATCTCAACTTGACGGCGCAGGATTATGACCTGGTCTGCATTCATCAAGTCTTACACTTTTTGGATGATCCAGCCGGTGCGGTTCGCGAAGCAGCCCGCATGTTGCGCCCTGGTGGCCGGATGTTGATCGTTGATTTCGCCCCGCACAATCTGGAATTCCTGCGCGAAGAACACGCTCATCGCCGTCTTGGTTTCGCCCGTGACGAGGTGGCCTCATTCATGGCAGCCGTCGGATTGGAAACCTTCGATACCCGCGACCTGCAACCCGATGCCTCAAAGCACGGATTGACGGTCACCCTGTGGCTTGCCCGCGATCCGCGTATGATCATCGCGGCCGACGGCGCCGCATCCGCCCATCAAACAGCGTAATGGAGTTGGCGCATGCGACCCAGCCAATCAAATGAAACAACCCCTTTGGGGCTATCTTTTGAATTCTTTCCGCCGCGCACTGAAAAGGCGGCCGCGGTGCTGGCCAATACCGCCGAGCGCCTCGCCCCCATGCGGCCGGAATTTGTCTCCGTCACCTATGGTGCCGGCGGAACGACCAAGGATCGCACCCTCGACACGATTACCAATTTGCAAAACACCACGGGTCTCAATGTTGCCGGCCATTTAACCTGCGCCGGTTCGACCCGCGATGAAGTCAATGCCATGATCCGAACTTACCGCGATAGTGGCGTCCGTCATGTGGTCGCCTTGCGCGGTGATGCGCCGGAAGGGGTCGGCACACGCTATCGTCCCAACGCCGACGGCTTTCATGACACTTCCGATCTGGTCGCCGGATTGCGCGCCATCGATGATTTCCGCATTTCCGTATCCGCCTACCCCGAACAGCATCCGGAAAGCCCGGATTGGCAGACCGATATCGATATGCTGAAACGCAAAGTCGACGCTGGAGCGGATCAGGCGATCACCCAGTTCTTCTTCGACAACAATCTGTTTGAAGCCTATCTGGAGCGCGTCCGCGCCGCCGGCATCAATATCCCGATCATTCCAGGCATCCTGCCGATCTACGATTTTGAACAGGTTATGGTGTTCGCCGCCAAATGTGGCGCCACCCTGCCCCATTGGCTGACCCGCCGTTTTGCCGGATTGGAACGCGACCCGGAAACCAGAAAACTGGTGTCATCGGCGATCGCATCTGAACAGGTTCTAGACCTGGTCGATCGCGGAATTGACGATTTTCATTTCTACACCATGAACCGGGCCGATCTGGTTTACGCAATTTGTCATCTGCTTGGCCGCAAGCCGCATGACCCCAAAAGGCAAGCAGCATGAGTAACAATGTGAGCAAACATCGATCCGCCGGAGACGATATCCGCCGGATCGCGGCGGAGCGTATTTTGGTGCTCGACGGCGCCATGGGGACGGAGATCCAGGATCTGCGGCTTGATGAGGCCGGCTATCGCGGCACCCGCTTTGCCGACTGGCCGCAAGACGTCAAGGGCAACAACGACCTGCTCAGCCTGACCAATCCGGATGCCATTCGCGCCATTCATATCCGCTATCTGGAAGCCGGCGCGGATATCATCGAGACCAATACATTCTCATCAACATCCACCGCCCAGGCCGATTACGGTATGGAAGCGCTGGCCTATGAATTGAACCTTGAAAGTGCACGGCTCGCCGCTGAGGCCTGCCGGATCGTGACGGCAAAAACGCCCAATAAGCCGCGTTTTGTCGCTGGCGCTCTAGGACCGACCAACAAAACCGCGTCGTTATCACCAAATGTTTCTGATCCGGGCTACCGGGCGGTCAGCTTCGATGATCTGCGCCTGGCCTATGGCGAGGCCGCCCGCGGCCTGATCGCCGGCGGCGCCGATATTTTGATCGTCGAAACCATTTTCGACACGCTCAATGCCAAAGCTGCACTCTTTGCCATCGAGGAAGCTTTCGATGAAACCGGTATTCGGCTGCCGGTAATGATATCGGGCACCATAACCGACCGCTCCGGCCGTACTTTGTCGGGACAAACGCCGACGGCATTTTGGTATTCCATCCGCCATGCCGAACCGCTGGCCGCCGGTCTCAATTGCGCCCTCGGCGCCCGCGAACTGCGCGCCCATATCGAAGAAATATCCAAGGTCGCCGACACACTGGTTCTGGCCTACCCCAATGCCGGCCTGCCGAACGAGTTTGGCGAGTATGACGAGCGCCCGGAAGCAACGGCGGAGATGATTGGCGAATTCGCGCAATCCGGGTTGGTCAATATTGTCGGTGGTTGCTGCGGCACCACGCCAGCGCATATATCGGCCATCGCCGAAGCCGTCAGTGGCATCAAGCCGCGCGCCGTCGCTCAGCAACCTAACCAGCTACGGCTGAGCGGCCTGGAGCCATTTACGCTGACGCCGCAGACCAATTTCGTCAATATCGGCGAGCGCACCAATGTCACCGGTTCGGCCAAGTTCAAAAGCCTGATCATGGAAAATGATTATCCCGCCGCGTTGAAAGTCGCCCGCCAACAAGTGGAAAACGGCGCCCAGATCATCGACATCAATATGGATGAGGGTCTGCTTGATTCCGAAGAAGCGATGGTGACGTTCCTCAACCTGTTGGCCGCTGAACCGGACATCGCTCGGGTGCCGATCATGATCGATTCCTCCAAATGGAGTGTCATTGAAGCCGGATTGAAATGCGTCCAGGGCAAGGCTGTCGTCAATTCCATTTCGCTAAAGGAAGGCGAGGCTCAGTTCCTCGACCAAGCTCGGTTGCTGCGCCGCTATGGCGCTGCCGTGGTCATCATGGCATTCGATGAGGACGGCCAGGCTGATACCGCCGCCCGTAAGCAGGAAATCTGCAAACGCAGCTACGATCTGCTGGTTGATAAAATCGGATACCCGGCCGAAGACATTATCTTTGATCCCAATATTTTTGCCGTTGCCACCGGCATTGAAGAACACGACGGTTATGGCCTGGCCTATATCGAGGCGGCCGAATGGATCCGGGAAAATCTCCCTCACGCCCATGTGTCGGGCGGGCTTTCGAATCTGTCCTTTTCATTTCGCGGCAACAATGGCGTGCGCGAAGCCATGCATTCGGTATTCTTATTCCATGCCGTCAAACGCGGCATGGATATGGGCATCGTCAATGCCGGCCAGTTGGTGGTCTATGACGACATCGCACCGGACCTGCGGGAACTGTGCGAGGACGTTGTCCTCAACCGTCGGGCCGACAGCACCGACCGGTTGCTTGCCGCCGCCGAAAAATTTCGGACCACCGGCGGACCGAAGGCGAACGACAATCCGGAATGGCGAACTTGGGAAATCAATCGCCGCCTGACCCATTCGCTCGTTCACGGCATCAATGAATTCATTGATGACGATGTCGAGGTCGCCCGATTGGAAGCCAGCCGGCCGTTGGATGTCATCGAAGGTCCGCTGATGGACGGCATGAATGTGGTTGGTGACTTGTTCGGCGACGGCAAGATGTTCCTCCCCCAGGTGGTCAAATCGGCCCGGGTGATGAAACAGGCCGTCTCCTATCTGCAGCCGTTCCTTGAGGAAGAAAAACGCGCGCTGGGTATTACTGGCGAAACCGTGCGGCCAAAAATCCTAATGGCCACCGTCAAGGGCGATGTGCACGACATCGGCAAGAACATCGTCGGTGTCGTCTTGCAATGTAACAACTACGACGTCATCGATCTGGGTGTCATGGTGCCGGCGCAGAAAATCATTGAAGCGGCCAAGGCGGAAAACGTCGACTTGATCGGCCTGTCCGGCCTGATCACACCGTCGCTGGATGAAATGTGTTCCGTCGCCGCTGAAATGCAACGCCAGGGGATGGATATCCCGCTGCTGATCGGCGGCGCTACCACCAGCCGGGTCCACACCGCTGTCAAAATTCATCCCAATTATTATAATGGCCAGGCGATATACGTGACCGATGCCAGCCGCGCCGTCGCGGTGGTCTCAAAACTGCTCGGTGATCAAAAGGTACCCTTCGTGACGGAAATCAAGGCTGAATATGCCCGCACGGCTCAGGCGCAGGCGAAAGGCCGGGCGGCGCAGAAACGCCTGTCGATTAACCAGGCGCGCGACAACGGCTTCAAGCCCGATTGGGCCACCTACCAGCCTCCGGTCCCGACCGAGCTGGGTGTCACCGCGATTACTGATACCACAGTGGAAGAACTGGTGCCGTTCATCGATTGGACGCCGTTCTTTTCCACCTGGGAGATTAAAGGCAAATATCCGGCCGTCCTTGATGACAATTTGTATGGGCCGGCGGCGCGCACCCTTTATGACGATGCCCAGGCAATGCTTGAAGAGATCGTCGCCAATAACTGGTTGCAGCCGCGCGGCGTGATCGGCTTGTGGCCGGCCAATTCCATCGGCGATGACATCGTCGTCTATAAGAACGAAAACCGCGACCAATCGGCCGCAACGCTTTACACCCTTCGCCAGCAAATGGCCCGGGTGTCGGACCGCCCGAGCATTGCGCTGGCCGATTTCATCGCACCGGCAGATACCAATACAGCGGATTACATCGGTGGGTTTGCCGTCAGCGCTGGTTTTGGCGAGGAGGAAGTCGCCCGCCGCTTCGACAAGGCCAATGACGACTATTCCAAGATCATGATTTCAGCGCTGGCAGACCGGTTGGCCGAGGCCTTTGCCGAACAGCTGCATCAAAGAATGCGCACCCAGTTTTGGGGGTATGCCGCCGATGAAGATCTTACCCACGTTCAATTGATCACAGAGAAATACCAGGGCATCCGGCCAGCGCCTGGTTACCCGGCACAGCCCGATCACACGGAAAAAGCCACCCTATTTGAGCTACTCGACGCGCAGGCCAATACCGGGATTGAGCTGACGGAAAGTTTTGCCATGCAGCCCGGCGCCTCCGTCAGTGGTCTTTATTTCTCCCACCCGGATTCCCATTACTTCGGGATCGGCCGGATCGACAAGGATCAGGTCGCCGATTATGCGAAACGCAAATCCTGGCCGCTGGAGCGGGCCGAGCGCTGGCTGGCACCGATCTTGAACTACGAACCGGACAGCCCGCAAGCGATGGAAATCGCGGAGTAATACGCGTGACACCCATCAACAACTGTAAAAACTGAAGAACCGATTTCTTACGCGCCTATCGGCGGCGCTAGAACGCCCCGATAACAATGGCACCTAGGAATGTGAATATGGCGCACAGGAACACCAAGTTCAGGCTCCGTGTCATGGTCATGATTCGTCCTCCCGATGTTGGGGTCTACAACAAAAGTCTAACGTGAAAATCGACTTTGGCGAAGAAAAATACGCGCTGCACCGCACCTAAACGTCGCCATGGCGGCCACCTTGTAGTCACTATTGCAAACCTATCAAGGGTTTGCTCCATGATGCGGTGCATATAACTCTCCTGTTGAAACACCGTTCGTTGCTAAAACCCTTGATTGCACGCATACGTATATTTCGCGATAATCTGGCACGCAGCTGTTAACCGGAGAGAAGGAAATTTCCCCCAATATGTCTCGACGAAAACGGGAAATTCGTTCTGGGTGGAGTTATTGGCATGAAAACCCAGCTCACCGAGCTGGCACGGGAATCAGACGGCGACAGTCGCGGAGCATTACTCCTGGCACTCGCCGATATGTTCATGGCCGCCGATCAGTCCGATATGGGCACGGCAAAAGATCTGTTTGGCGACGTCGTCTTGCAGCTTCTTGGCGATGTGAACACTCCTGAACGGGCCGGCCTATCTCAACGCCTCGCCAATTCCGAATTGGCGCCGCACGAACTCATTATGCAGTTGGCGAGCGATACCGCCGAGGTGGCCGATCCCGTACTATCAAAGTCGCCGGTTTTATCGCTTACCGATCTGGTGCGCCTGGCCGGCACGCAAACCGTTGATCATTTGATGTCCATTGCCGACCGGCAGCATATTGACGCTTCAGTCACCGATGTTCTCGTTCAGCGCGGCAATTCAGAAGTTGCCCGGAAGGTCACCAGCAATCATACGGCAAGCTTTTCGATCGACACTTTGAATTTGCTCGTCGCCCGCGCCCGTAAAGATGAAAGCCTCCAGGAATGCCTGGTGCAGCGGACCGACTTGCCGAAGGAAGTGGCCAACGCATTGTTTCCGTTCTTGTCCAAATCACTCCGAGAAAAACTCGCCGAAACAGGCAGCGGCGACAGCCTCCATCCGGTCGCCTCAACAACGTCGACCGGCGTCGATCTGCACGACATGCAGGCCGAGATCGACAAGAAAATCGCCAACATACTCAACGGCGGCAATATGGAATCAGTCATCTGCGAATTGGCCGAGCAGGAAGACATGCCCAATATTATCTATGTCGTTGCCCATTTGGCCGAGCTACCCATCGACATGGTCGAACGCACCTTGAAGCGCAAGGAGCCGATGCCGTCGATAATATTGTGTAAATCCATCGACATGCCCGTTGACGCCTTCACGGCGATATGCAGAATTCGTGGCGCGCGCCTTGGTGTATCCGTACCGGCGCAGCAATCAACCATCCGCCAATATCAAACGGTCCCGGTTGAGCAGGCACGCAAGACAATCTCCTCCAAAAATAGTCTGTAGGCCCGAGCAAATATTCGAATTATCGGTTGGCGATTGGACATCGAAACTGGTGTTGCGAAATTTTGCCTGGCAACGCGTCGACCGGCGCTCTAAATATTTACTCCATGCGAAGATTATTCCGCGTTCACGAAAAGACGGTCGGTATTGCGGCCACTTTGATGCTTCTCAGCCTTGCCGCCGCCAATGGCCCCGCCCATGCGGGTTGCACCAGTAACGACGTATCATCACTGCAACTGCCGTGCCCAAAACCAGCAACAAAGAACAAGAACCGGGAAAAACCGAAGAAGAAAACCCGCGGACTATCGCGCATTGAGCCAAATTCTCAGCCACCTAGTCTTTCCTGCGAAAATATCGAGCAAGCTGGTATTATCGGTCGGTTGTTGGCGCCAGTGGAAGGTGAAGATGGATGCGGTATTGATAACCCGGTTTCCATGACAGCGGTCCGTGCCGGATCGACTATTCGCCTGTCCGCTCCGGCGAAAATCAATTGCGGTCTCGCACGGCAATTTGCCGCTTTCCTACGCGATAACGTTGCCGCCAACGCCAGGAATATCCTTGGATCGGAATTGACCGGTGTCAGAGTTGCCGCGTCCTATGTCTGCCGAACCCGTAACCGCAAACCGGGCGCCAAACTGTCCGAACACGCCATGGGAAACGCCATCGATATATCAGCGTTTCATTTTGCCAATGGATTAGTGATCGCTGTGGAGGACGGCTGGCGGGCCAAGGATATGCAAAGCGCCTTCCTCAAAGCCACCCATGCCACCGCCTGTCAGCATTTTACGACGGTTATCGGACCTGATGGCGATCAATGGCACCAAGATCATTTTCACCTTGATCTCGGCAAACACGACAAAACCGGGCGTTATCGGATCTGCCAATAACGTCTGGGGTCAGGAACATGGGGTCAAGACCCTAGATCAGCGCTGCTGTCAGCACGCTGGCGCCAAGCAAGACTGTAGTCAGCACCGCACCGGCGGCGATTGACCAATGGCCGGGGACTTTTTCCCGCCAGTAAGTATCTGCTGGAAGATGATCGGCCGGTTCGTTGAAGGGGGTCATTTGTTTCTCACATTGACGGTAACAAACTGGGCCGTCTGGATGTGGGCTATTCAAATGCTGAAACAAGAACTTCCGGAATTTGTGATGTAAAACGTGATCGGGAACTGTCCGAATTCGAGATCCTAGATCGGCATTTCCAAAGGCACTACCGGATTGAGGTGATCGGCGATCGTCACCGCACATTTGGCGTCGGAGAAACGCACCAATAAATCCAACAAATCCGCAACGGCTGCCTCAAGATCGCCTTCGCCATTGCACTGCAAGGTGATCACCGCCCGCCCGGTTCCCGCACCCACCAGTGATCGCGCATCCTGTCGCCAATTCCATCGCCGGCACAGAATTTTCTCCTGATCGGCATAGACAACTTCGCCGTCCTTGGGCGGATTCTCACGTGGCCCAGATTCGGCGCTTCCGGACATGTCCTGGAAGGAATCTCCCGGCCGGGCAAAACGGAACGCAATATCGCCGGCAACCTGGTCCAAATCATCGGCACCGCAGGGAAAAACGTGGGTCAGTGAGATGGCGTTATAGGTATCAACGAAGCTATTGATCTGCGGCAGCGCCCGCTCAGCCAGCGCATTTTTCATCAACCGTTCCACAGAGCATCGGTAGGATGTTTTTTTGACACCAAACAGGCGATAGGCGCGGCGCCAGACGGCAATCCCTGGAATGGCCGAAAGCTCATGGCCGTCCCACTGTTTGCGCGCCTCAGCCTCGCGTCGGTCGATTTCTGCATCCAGGTCGTCCGGGCGCTCGGACGCGATCGACAAATCATCGGCAACAACGATCGCTACACGAAAATCCGGAAAGGTATCGGTGAGTTCGGAAGTATCGATCTTCATTGTGCAACCCGATCCGTCAATGGTCCCTCTCCAGTTCTTGGTATCAGGCTCTCCCGGCAACGCAAGCGGCATGTGCGGCACATAAAAAAAACCGCCCGGAAACCGGGCGGTGGCATCGCGTGCAGGATGCGATCTAGGACCGGCATCCACTTCGAATGCCGGTCCCAGGGTTTGGAGAGAGAGTTCTAGACGGCGACCTGCTGGCGCCATTGATCGAGGAGCTTGCAGGCCACGTGCGGGGTCAGTTTTTGGAAGCGCTGCAAGGTCGCCTGACGTTTTTCCGGTCCGAGGCGATAACGCCAGGGGCCGCATTTGAGCAGTTCTTGCACGGTCATCAGGCTCAGGTCGCTGGCCCGCGATACGATCACGAACGGATCGGTATCGGTGCGCACCAACCAATGTTTGGCGTCTTCCAATGAGATGCCACAAAGAATGGCGTAAACGGCGGTGACGTCGGCAAACCGGTCCTCGGCCGCCAACTGACGCAATCCCATTTCAGTCAGGTTGCCGGTGCGTGCTTCGGGCAGCGCCCGCATCCAGGCACTTTCAAAATCATAGCGCGACAGCCAAAAATCATTACTCATCCGCTGCGCAGCTATCTTGGCGGCGTCGGACACCTGACTGACTTCGCCAACCCGACCATTTTCAATGAGATGGGCTTTGACGGTTTCACTGGCGGTTTGGACGAGATTTTCAATGACGGTATCGGGCACATCCGAGCGCTCGCCAATTTTCATCTGCAGGTCTTCGTCCGTTTTCGCCGATTCAACAAGGATGCTGAAACCGCGGTCGGAGAAACGAGCGCCGTGATTGCCGGCAACACGGTGACGAACACCATTGTTACCGCGCGCCACCAACACATCGGTGACTTCTTCCGGCAACACATCGCGTTCAGCAATGGCGCAAAGGTGATCTTGACCGAACCGCGATGAAATTTCCACCAGGTCCTGATGGGTCAACGATACCGAATGGGTAAGAACCGGCTTTGCAACCGATATCTCGTCATGAGCCAAGCGGCGGACGATAGTATTGGGGGCGCGGCGCAGTTTGGCGATTTTTTCCGCCACATGTGCCCGCGTCTCCTGCTCGACCATATCCGCAAGCCGGCTTAAGACTGAATCATAAATGCTCAACTGTTCTTCCGAACAGGTTTCGCTGGTCAGTGAAAACAAGGTTGCCACGTGGCGCATTAGTTCGTTGCGACGCTCCGGCGACGGCTCGTTTTCCAAATCTCGGAAATTGACCAATTCCGATGTGATCGGCCCACTCATCTTATACGCACTCCAATGCCTACTAATTCGAACTGCACACTCTTGTTAAGTTCGCCAAGATTAGCAGTAATCATTGTCGCAATCGTCAAATCGCATCTGGAAATTTTCAGCCAATCTGCTGAAAATAAAGAGCAAATTTGATTAAAATGCGCGATAATGACCGCAGGATTACTGGCTTTACGCTCTCTGGCGCGCCGTCATTGGGCGATTGGATTGGAACTGGAAATATGAGCGAGAAAAAAAATTACGATGGTTTCAGCGAAGCACGTCCCGGCGAGGTGTCTTTAAGCTTCGATCCGGCAACGGCTGATGCGGACGCCGGCATTGTCTTTATCGGTCATGTATCGACCCCATGGACGCAACGCCAGGACTGTCCGCGAAACAGCCTGCAGGCCGACAAGGAATGTACCGTCCATATCAAACAGCCGTTCCGCCCTGGCTTGCAATCGGTCGATAAGTGTAGCCACATCATTTTGCTTTACTGGATGGACCAGGCTCGCCGCGATCTTATTATTCAGTCGCCACGCCATGCCGATGGGTCGCGTGGCTGCTTCGCTCTGCGCACGCCGGTTCGCCCCAATCCGGTGTCGTTGGCGGTGGTCAAATTGATTGATTGCGATCTGGAGGCCGGCACACTGCGGGTCTTGGGGGTCGATTGTTTGGACGGCACGCCGCTGGTCGACATTAAACCGTATTTTTCTTCAACCGACTGCATTCCAGATGCCGTCGTTGGTTGGAAGAATACCGAAGGTCAGCCCTACGAGCCGGATAAATCACCCCGTTAGGGGCGCGCGACAATGACCTCTGCGCCCGGCTCTTCGGGTTCACCATCGACCATTTCCGGCGGGAACCCGGTGCCGCGTAAATCGGCACCGCAGGCATCTTCCAGCCGCTTGACAATCATCGAAGACCAGGCCCGCGCGCCATAGCGCGCCTGACCATCTCTAAATATCTCCAGGACTTTCGGCGAGATATCCAGCGGCACCCCTGCCCGATCAGCAACACCTTCAAACAGGCTCATATCCTTGATCACCAGATCCATGGTGAAGTTAATGTCATAGCTTCCGTTCAAGATCACCTGGCTTTCGGTTTCGTGCACAAACGAATTACCTGACGAGATGCGGATCGCCTCATAGGTGGTGTTCATGTCCATGCTGGCCATTTTCGCTGTCATCATCGCTTCGCCCAGGGCAACCAAGTGAACCGAGGCCAAATAATTGGTGACGACTTTCAAGACCGAAGCTGAACCGAGCGGGCCGGTGTGAAGAATGCGCCGCCCCATGGCCGCCAAAGCTGGCAATGCGCGCTCAAAGGCATCACGTTCGCCGCCGGCGAATATCGCTATGTTGCCGGTTGCCGCCCGATGACACCCGCCCGACACCGGGCAGTCCATCGGCGCGGCGCCCTTGGCCAAGACCAATTCGCCCATGCGGCGCACTTCCGCCTCGTCCGTGGTGCTCATTTCAAGCCACACCTTGCCGGCGGACAAGCCAGCCAGGATGCCGTCATCGGCTTCCATCACCGCCGCGCAGGCCGCCGGGCTCGGCAGGCAGGTGATCACCACGTCGACCGCCTCGGCCATCGCTTTTGGCGATTCCGCCCATCCCGCCCCGTCGGCCAGAAATGGTTCGGCAGCATCCCTGTCGAGATCGCGTACCGTGAGGTCAAAGCCGTTGCGCATAAGGCTTGCAGCCAGCTTACCGCCAACATTGCCCAAACCGATAAAGCCGATTTTCATGTTCTCACACCTGTCATGTTCGATGAGCCGCTGACCGGCTGATAATGATTTTCGGTAATTTCGCGCGGATCGATTGCGGGCCGTCCGTCAGCAAGCGGCGTGCAAGATCACTAATCCGACAATAACACCAGTGGATCGGCGCCGATCAGGTCCAAATGCACCCGCCATAGGAACAATCCATAAAGCGCGATACCTAAGGCCACACCGATCCAAGTTTTACCGTCTTTGGGTAAATTGGCCCGGCCGGCAAAGATGGCGGCAAAGGGCACGCGCGACGTGACGGCGATCATTTCCCGCCATTGGTCTTCGGCGATCGACCGCTGCTTGCGGCGTTCGATGATTATCATCCCAAAAAAAGAGAACGCCGCCATGATGGAAAACAGCAATACCCAGACCAGATCACCGTTCGGCGCCATATGGCTGAGCGCCCAGAGCCCAAAAGCCCACAATATGGGATGCCGGGTGACCGCAACGATGCCAGGATCAGCCTGATCAAAGGGCCGCCGCGAAAACGCCACCGACATGGGGTTTGCGGCAATCACACCGGTTGCGGCGAAGATGAACGCCGGCAGCATAAGAACCACTGGCACCCAGGCGAGTGTCGCCGTCGGCGTCCACAATTCCACATAAGGCGCCCGGAAGGCGGCGGCAAACAGCCAGACCATAAGGCCCAGGGACAGGATCGAATAGCCGATCAGATAGCCACGCTCGCCCAGCACCTTGACCAATAGCGGCTTAGCCGGTGGCCGTGGTGGAATAGCATGGCCGACAAAGAAGGCGGCAAGTGCAATAAAGAACTCAGTCATTGGACATCCCGGGTCAGACTGAGGCGATGTAGCGGCGGCGGCGGGCTCGCGCAAGAGGGAATTCCACCGTTATCACCGACTAGACAATATCGACCCGCGAGCATCCCTCAAATTCGGTGATGAAATCGGCGCCAAACAGCTGCCCCGGAGTAAGATACCCGGGCCGCCCCGCACCGTTGGCCACCCGATGGGCTATTTCCACCGCCGTGATGGCCGACAGTTTATGAGGCTGCGGAACCGTCAGCACACTCACAGCTCGGTCACCTTTAGCATTTTCGGCAATCCCGGTGATTTCCGTGCGACCAGTTTCCAATTGCTCCTCAGTCGGGCCTTCCGGTCCGCGATCCACGGCGCGCTTAGTCATCGCCTGGATGACTTTGAAACGCATCATGAACCGTACGATGGCAGGTAACTCAACCAGTTTGCGTAGTTCCGGCCTGGCTTCAAACCCAACGCGGATGTTGGCAATACCCGTCGATTGATAGGCGGTCACTAAATCCCCCCAGCGCATCAATATGTAGGTGGCGGGTTCGCCGGCGCCGGCAACATCGAAAAGCAGCGAACCCTTCGGTGCTACCAAGTGGCCATCGCGGCGCTCAATCGGCCCCTTCCACATGCTTTCAACGCCGGACTTCATGGTACCACGGGAAGCACCGCCGCGATTGCTTTTAATGGCTAAGGTCAAATGCGTCGGATCAGATATCCGCGCCGCCACATGCAAGGCCAGGCAATCCGTCGGCACCACATCGAAGGCGACACCGGACATCAACATCACACCGGCGGCGCCGGCCTCGTTGCCACGGGCAATCGTCGCTTCCAGCACATCAAACTCACCGGTAATATCCATGTAATGGGTGCCGGTCTTCAAACAGGCATCCACCATCGGCTTGGCGGTCGCTGAAAAGGGCCCGGCGACATGGAGCACCGCTTCGTGACGTGAAATCGCCGCCTCCAACGCCGCCGTGTCAGAAAGCTCAAATGCCGAGTGATCAAGGCCGCATTCGCCAGCGATCGCCGCAACCTTTTCCGGATTGCGTCCGGCAAGGGTCGGTTGAAATCCGCGCCGCGCCGCCTCGCGGGCGATGAGCTTTCCGGTATAGCCAGTTGCCCCGTAGATCAGAAATTTGGTCACTGTTCTCCTAGAAAGGTCTCGATTGCGGCATTGACCGCTGCTGGTTCTTCAATGGTGGACGAATGCCCGGCTCGTGGCACCCGCACCAAACGGGAGCCTTTGATCTTGGCATGCATGCGCTCTGATTTTGCCGGTACCGTGGCGGTATCTTCTTCGCCGACGATGATCAATGTTGGCAGATTGATCTGCTCGATCTGGTCGTAGATGCCGTCGCGATGGATCACACCCTTTACCGCCCGGGTCACGCCGATCTTGTGGTTTTCACAAATCCGGTCGGCCCAGTATTTGCGATCTTCAGCCCGGGTCGGATCGTTCATGAACGACTTGGAAAACATGATCGGCATGACCTTTTTGATCACCAGACGCAGGCCGAACCAACGGGCAACGAAATTGAGCTGAGTGTATTTGGGACCGTTTTCCGCCGGCTCGTCATCGGCGGTTGTCTCCAACAACATCAAGGTTTCCAAAAGCTCCGGCCGCCGGATCGCCAAACGCATGCCAACGAAGCCACCCATGGACAGCCCGGCGAAATGGCACGGCCCAACCTCAAGCGCTTCGATCAACGCGGCGGCATCTTCCGTCAACGTATCCATGTCGTAGCCATCAGCGGCGACGGCACTGCCGCCCTGGCCGCGATGATCAAAGGTGATGCAGCGGTAGCGGTCCTTAAATTGTTCAACCTGTTTGCCGAACATGGCGCCGGAAAATAACAGCCCATGGGAAAACACGATGGTCTCGCTACCAGAACCCGGACCACTATCGGTGTAATGAATACGTGTGCCGTTGGCTTCCAAAATGGCCATAATATTCTCTCCCAACATAATAATAATCGACCGACATTATCAGTTTCCAGCCAGATGCCAGCCCCTATTCTGCAACCATTGCGATGGTGTTGGCGGGGCCACGTTGGGCGGTGAAAACCAGTTCAAACATGAGATTATCGAAACGTTCCGACAAGGCCTGATGGGCGCCAAGGCGGATTCGGTCAAGATCGCCGATCCGGCCTGGTTCGAATTCAGCCGGCAGGACCACATGAACAAGCATCAATGGCGTCCGCCCAACCCGCGCCATGCGCAGGTCAACCTCATGATCCGGTAATTCAGAGAGCGCCGATTGCAAGGCCGCGCGGGCATCGGATTGCTGTCCGGCCGGAGCGGCGATCGTCAACAATTCCCTGACTGATGCCCAGGTCAAACGAATGGGCACCAGAATTGAGCAAACGATGACGACCAACACCAAAATGGGATCGATGTAAGGGGTCAAAAACCGGGTCTGCTCAAATCCTTCAGCGACCGGAATCAACAAAAACGCCCCCACAACAATCGAAGAGATGACGCCGTTGATCACCCAGTTTTCGATATCAGCCTCAATCAGCGGGCTGGAAAAATGCCGCCGGGTGGCGTGCAGAATATAAGCCGTCGACAACCCGATTGTCGCCGCGCCCAAGCCATAGGTAACCGCCAGTCCGGCCACGACCGTGCGGCCGCCGGACGTCAACGCGATGATGGCGTCATAGAAGGCCAAAGCCGAAACGCCGAGGATCATCAGCCCCTTGATCATATTGACGAACGGCTCGAACTGGACGAAGCCGAAGGGGAAATCTTCGCTACTTCCCTGACTTAACAATCTGGAGACCTGCAGCGAAAAGATCGCGGTAAGGCAATAAGCAAGATTGAACAATCCATCGAGCAGAATGGCGCTCGACCCGGTGATCCAGGCAAATATCGGCCCGGCAACACCAACAATTGCACTGGCGATGATCGGCAAAACCAAGGCGGCTTGTTCGGTTTTCGGTATCATTCATCACCTCCCCATTGGCAAATAGGGCGGCAATAAACGAGATCAAAAATCGTGAAAGAAAATTAGACCGACCAGTTGGCCATCATAGCTGAAATGCCAAGACCGACCGTGCCCAGGCCGATAACGCATTGCAGCACGTTGTGGGCGAATGTCAGGCCGGTCGACACCCGCCGCATCGGCACCGCGATCACCAATGATAGCAACACCATACCGAGGATCGACCCCAGGCCGAACAGACCGACATAAATCAGTCCGGTAACCGGCGAAGTGAATTGCTGCAGTGTCAGCAGGATCAGCGCTGCGGAACCGGCCATACCGTGCATTAGGCCGATATAGAGCGCCCGCCTTTGCAGCGCCCGCGTATGGGCATGATCATGGTGTCCGGGATCATGATCAACCTCACCACGGTGGGAATGGGCGTGGAAATGGGATTTGCCATCTGCATGACGGTGCAGGTGATAGTGAATGCGTTCACGCACGAACCGCCGCAAGACATCGGCCCCCAAAACCACCAACATGGCGCCGACGGCGAATTCCAACCAACGGGCATAGGTTTCCGGCAAAGCCACATCCATGACCAACACAAGCCAGCCAAACAGAAACAGCGTCAGAGTGTGGCCAAGACCCCACAGCGCGCCCATCCGAACTGATTGGCGAACGGAATGCGCCCGGGTCGCCAGGCTGGCGACAGCAGCCAGATGATCAGCCTCAAGGGCATGCCGCAAGCCGATCAAAAACCCAAGAAGCAGTACGGCTTCCATTGACGTCCCCGGATTGAAAAACAAATTCCGGCCAGTGGCCGGACATAGGCCACCACTCATACAGGCCATATATCGATTTGAGAATAGCTTGATTGTCGCAAGGCGGGAAAACGACCGGCCTGTGGGCCGGCCGCTTGATTATTATTCGCCTTCCCGTTCAGCAGCGACGGCGGTCACAAAAGCGTAAAGTTTGTTGAGGATGCCACTGCTGGCTGTTGGCTTATGACCCTCAAACTCTTTTGCCGCATCCTTGGCGCCGGCCGGCAGCCTGTGCGCGATGCCTTTATGGCAATCGATACAGGTGCCGCCTTTTGTCAGGGCTTCCTCATGTGCCTTCGATGAGCGTGGCTCCTGCGTCGAGAAATCCATATATTCAAAATTGTGGCAGTTACGACATTCGCGGGAATCGGTGCTTTTCATTGTATTCCAGACGCTCTTCGCCAATACCAATCGTTTGGCGTCGAACTTCTCCGCCGTACTCACCGTTCCCATGAAATGATGATAAAGTTCGGCTGTCGCCCGCACCTTACGGACGACCTTGTGAAACCATTCCTTCGGCACATGGCAATCCGGGCAGGTGGCGCGCACACCAGTCGGGTTGGTATAGTGCGCGGTCTGCTGATATTCGCGAAATACATTCTGCTCCATCTCGTGGCACGAAATACAAAATGTCTCCGTGTTGGAGAGTTCCATACTCCAGTTGAAGCCACCCCAAAAGATAACACCGAGCACAAACCCGACAAACATCAGGCCGCCCAATGTGTATTTCGCGGAGGGACTCCATAAGGCACGCCAAGTCCGGGCGATCCGGCCCTGGCGGCGCCTCGGACTGTCAGGCTCCGGTTGCCCCTCAGGCGCAACCGGAGCCATATCGTTGTCATCGACACTCATTGAGATTTCCTTATACGAGGACCCGCGTCTGGATCCTCAGAGGCCTTCACTTGACCTCTGTTACATTCTTGAACGTATTTTCGACAAGATCAGACGCGCTGACCTGTGGCACATGACACTGCGTGCAGAACCACCGGCCGGCGTTGACTCTATCCAACGGATTGCCGTCGCGATCCCGGTAGTGGGTTTCGCTGACTTTCGGCGCCCGCTCTTTAATGTTGCCAGGCCAATCGTGGCAATCCAGACACTTGTTGGCATCCTTGGTGATCTGATTGCCATCGGTCTTGTGGGGAATCAGCGGTGGCTGTTGGCGATAGGCGCGGTCGAAACCGTATTCAGCGACGGTTTGTTTCGCCGTTCTCGGTACCGGGGATGATTCTTCCATCGGCACTTCACCCCGCAATGTCACAACGTCACCATCTTGTGCCTGACTGAGATCCGCCAAAGCGATGCTCATCAATGCCACACCAGCGATCGCTCCGACTGGAATGAGCCATTTCCTCATGGTCCAACTCCTTCTTTCCAATTAGCGCCGCTGAACTTTTCAGGCGGCCGCACGTTCTTCCAAATTCGCTGACAGGTCGGCGCCGACATTATCCAGCCGTTGATCAAAACGGTGGGTAAGGCGGAATACGTCCTGAGCGCACACATCAATGCACCGCCCGCAAGTGGTGCAGTCACCAGACAAGATCAGCGGTCCATGCCCGGTTTTGTCGCCGCGCAAGGCTGGCGAAATCACCTGGTTTTCGGGACAAACCGCAAAACAATCCATGCAGTCGTTGCAGGCCTGGCGGGCCGGCGCGCTGACCCGCAGCACCGTCGCTTTGCCGACAACTCCGTAGAATGCGCCGACGGGACACAGGTGGCCGCACCACCCATGCTCGGCGACAAAAAGATCAAAAGTGAAGATCGCCAACACCGACATGGCGCCCCAACCGAAGCCGAATATCAGACCGCGATGCAGGGTCGTGATCGGATTAACAAGTTCCCAGGCCATCACACCGGTCACCGCGCATACGGCCAGAACGGCAGCCAACGCGTAGAGGCGGAAGCCACGCTTGATCTTCACGCCCTTGCCGAAACCCAAACGCCGGCGCAACCAGCTGGCCAAGTCCGTCACCGGGTTGATCGGGCAGACCCATGAACAATAGCTGCGGCCGCCCAGCAGCAAGTAACCGGCCAGCACAATCAGTGCGCCTAGGATGGCGTTGAATTCCGGCCAATGGCCAGAGACCAAGGACTGCAGGAAAATGAACGGATCGGTCAGCGGCAGCACATCGAACGTCATCGATGATGCCAAGGTTCCTTTGGTGATCCACAAACCGAATAATGGTCCAGTTAGGAACAGCGCCAGGAAGAAAAACTGTGCCAGGCGGCGCAAAAGTAGATACCGATGCGCGTACCACCAGCCATGGGTGGCGACCGCGTCGTGGCCGGGTTGATGCGACATGTTCATGGCTTGAACTCCGGCAAACGGTCAGGCAGATCGATCAGGCCAGGCACCAATTCGCCGCCGGCTTTTTCTTTTTCTTCCCAGCCCAGGCGGTAGTGGTCGCCGATTTTACCGGTTGCCAGTTTCATGGGCAAAACGCGGATCGCCGCTTCATCCAGCACACATGCTTTTTCGCATTTGCCACAGCCGGTGCAGGCGTCGGCATGAACGATCGGTTCTAATATGGCGTGTTTGCCGGTGCGCGGATTCGGGCGCCGCTCCAGCGAGATCGCCTTGTTGATCAGCGGGCAGACGCGATAACAAACATCGCAGCGCAGCCCCAGCAAATTGAGACAGGTTTCCCGACCGACCACCACGGCAACGCCCATCTTGGCGTTATCGATGTTGGTCAATTCATGGGACAGGGCGCCGGTCGGACAGGCCGCCACGCAAGGAATATCTTCACACATTTCGCAGGCGATATCGCGGGCGACGAAGTAAGGCGTGCCGGCCGCCGGGCCATCGCCCAATTGTGCAAGCTTCAGAATATCGTAAGGGCAATCGCGCACGCACAGGCCGCAACGCACGCAAGCGCTTTGGAAATCGGCCTCTGCCAGGGCGCCCGGCGGGCGCAACGTTTCAGCCGGCCGCGACGCCGATTGTCCGGCAAATCCAGCCAGCACAACACCACAAACAGCAGCCCCGGCACCGAGCCGCATGACGTCTTGCAACACCTTGCGCCGGTTCGGCTCCAGCTGTTTTTGTCCTGTGATGTGGCCGCGATCAGCCATCGTACTTACGTTCCGGTTTATTGGTTTTTGGGGCCGGGGCGGACACGCCGCCCCGGTTGATCATCGAAGGTTCAAGCCGTGGTCACCTTGCAAGCGCACTTCTTGAAGTCGGTCTCTTTCGAGATCGGACAGGTGGCATCCAGCGTCAGCTTGTTGACCAACTGGCTCTCGTCAAAGAACGGGATGAACACCACACCGCGTGGCGGCTTGTTGCGCCCCCGTGTCTCGACGCGCGTGTTGACTTCGCCGCGCCGTGTCGACAGCACCACTGCCTGACCGCGACGCATTTTTCGCTCGCGGGCATCGTCGGGATGCATGTAGACCACCGCACTGGGAAAGGCCCGGTGCAATTCCGGCACACGACGGGTCATGGTGCCTGTATGCCAATGCTCCAACACGCGACCTGTCACCATCCAAAGATCGAAATCCTTGTCGGGAATTTCCGCCGGGTCTTCGTAAGGCGCGAAGATGATGCGTGCCTTGCCATCCTTGCGGGCATAGAACTTCACGCCCTCGCCGGCTTTGACATAGGAATCATAACCCTCGCGGAACCGCCATAAGGTTTCCTTGCCGTCGATTACCGGCCACCGCAAACCACGCGTTTTATGGTAGGTATCGAAATCCGCCAGATCATGCGCTTTACCGCGCCCGAACGTGGCATATTCCTCAAACAGGCCCTTTTGCAGATAGAACCCGAAATCCGTCGATTCATCGTTGTCGAAGCCTTCGGCGGTTTCGGTCAAGGGATATTTGTTCACCTGACCGTTGGCAAACAACACGTCGTAAAGCGTTTTGCCGCGATATTCCGGTGCCTTGGCCAGGATTTCTTCCGGCCAAACCTCGTCGGTGGTGAAATATTTCGAAAATTCCACTACCTGCCAGACATCCGACTTGGATTCTCCAGGTGCCTTGACCTGCTGGCGCCAGAATTGCGTACGCCGTTCCGCATTGCCGTAGGCGCCCTCCTTCTCCATCCACATAGCGGTGGGTAGAATAAGGTCGGCCGAAGTTGCCGTAACCGTTGGATAGGGATCGGAGACGACGATGAAGTTATCCGGATTGCGATAGCCCGGATAAGTTTCCTCGTTCATGTTCGGCGCTGCTTGCATGTTGTTGTTACACTGCACCCAATAGGCATTGATTTCGCCATCCTTGAGTTTGCGGTTTTGCAACACGGCATGGGCGCCAACCCAACCTGGAACGGTACCTTCCGGCAGTTTCCAGATTTTCTCCGCGATCGCCCGGTGGGCGGGCTTCATGACCACCAGATCGGCAGGCAGGCGATGGGCGAAGGTGCCCACTTCGCGGGCGGTGCCGCAGGCGGACGGTTGACCAGTGAGCGAGAACGGGCCGTTGCCGGGTTCTGAGATTTTGCCGGTCAGCAGATGCACATTGTACATCAGGCCGTTGACCCATGTGCCCCGCGTATGCTGGTTGAAACCCATCGTCCAATAGGAGACAATCTTCTTATTCGGATCGGCATAGAGCTTCGCCAGCCGTTCAAGATTTTCCTTCGGCACGCCAGACAATTTGGCCGTGTAGTCGAGGGTATATTTGGAAACCAGTTCCTTGTATTCCTCAAACGTGATGCCGGAAACCTTGCCGTGTTTTTTCGAATGGGCTGGAAACGCGGCGGCTTTCTCGCGTGCATCGGTCGGCCGCAACCCGTAACCGATATCCTCTTGCGTCCGATTGAAAGTGGCCGCTGAATTGACGAAATCCCAGTTCACCGCATCGTTTTCGATGATGTAGTTGGCGATATAGTTGAGGATCGCCAGATCGGTCTGTGGTTTGAAGGTCATGGCATTGTCGGCAAGCTCGTAGCAACGGTGCTCGAAGGTCGACAGCACATGCACTTCACTGTCTTTCCTGGTCAGGCGCGTATCGGCAAGCCGGGACCACAAAATCGGATGCATTTCCGCCATATTGGAGCCCCAAAGCACGAAGGCATCAGCATGCTCCAGATCGTCGTAACACCCCATCGGCTCGTCGATGCCGAAAGCGCGCATGAAACCAGCGACCGCCGAGGCCATGCAATGGCGGGCATTGGGATCAATATTGTTTGATAGCAGGCCGGCCTTCATCAACTTGGCAGCTGCGTAACCTTCCCAGACCGTCCATTGTCCGGACCCGAACATGCCGATTGCCTTGGGCCCTTTGGCTTTTATGGCGCCTTTGAACTTATCGGACATGACCTTGAAGGCCTCGTCCCAACTCACCGGTGTAAATTCGCCGTCCTTGGCGTATTTTCCACCTTTCATGCGCAACATTGGTTCGGTCAGGCGATCCTTGCCATACATGATCTTCGACAGGAAATAGCCCTTGATGCAATTCAGCCCGCGGTTGACCGGAGCATCCGGGTCGCCCTGGGTGGCGACAATCTTGCCGTTCTTGGTTCCCACTAGGACCCCACAACCGGTGCCGCAAAACCGGCAAACGCCTTTATCCCAGCGAATACCATCCGATGTTGCCGCGTTGGCGATGCTGGCATCTACCGTTACACCGGCCGCAGCTGCTGTCGCTGCGACAGCACTTGCTTTGACGAAATCTCGCCGTGTCTGTTTGACCATGGCTCAGTTCTCCTTGGATCGCTCGCCGGCTTCTTCTTCCGGCTCGAAATGGTGGTAAACAAGGGCCGCGGCGATCACACCACTCACTTTGTGAATGGCCGCCAGGCCATCGATAGCTGACACGTCGGGGGTGTCTTCAACGGTGATAATTATCCGACTGTCAGAATTCTTCCCGTGCACTTCCACGCCGGGCATTTGCTCCAGCGCGGCTTCGACAGGGATGCAATGATCAGGGCGCGAATGCACCAATACGCCGCATACGTTCATGTTGCTCTCCGGGGTTTTTCCACATTCGATTGAGGCGGGATCACCGCCAGTGCATGAACAGGGCAAATGCCGACGCAGGCGCCGCAGCCGCCGCATTTGTCCGTGTCGATGGTGATATCGTTGCAGCCGCCAAGAGCCGGGCGAAACTTGATTGCCGACACCGCGCATCGTGTCTGGCAGGCGCGGCAGGCGACCCCTTGTTTTTCGACGCAGGTCGCATCGACGACAGCAACCTGGGTCCAGGGCACTTCAGCAAGACCACGATCAATCGCGCCGGTTTTGCAGACGGAGGCGCATTCGCCACAATAAGTACAACCGTCGACAGCAAAATCGATCAGCGGCAGGCCACCGCGTCCCTTACGAATGATTTTTGTCGGGCAGGCCGGGATGCAATCCGCACAGCCATCGCAAAGATCCGAAAACACCTCTTCGGACCGCGACCAGGGCGGTCGAATTGGCTGATTGGAACCAGCCAACGTGTAAAATAAAGACCGACGTGAGGAGGACACCGACATAGCAGCACCAGTTGTTGTCGGTTCCGCAAGATAACTAGGAATCCCAATTTGTAACTGTCGAAAGTCAAGAGCCGTTGGCCGGATCGAAAGAAATCTTCGATGCCGGCCATCAGACGTCTCAGGCCGTGTATTCGATTTGTGATATTTCAGGCAACTTGCCGACCGGGTAAGTTGCGCCTTAGAATGTTTGAATAACAAGAATAACCGGCCGATTTCGCTGAGAATTCTAGTTTCTGATCAGCGTGAAAATTGGCCGCAAGCGCAAAATGCGACTTCGGGGGAGGCCCAAAGCACGATGTCAGGGCAAGCAAATGCTGCCGTGCAGATTGAAAACGTGTCGAAGGTGTTTGGCAAAGGGCCAGGTGCTGTCACGGCGCTTGACCACGTTTCAATCACCATTGAGCAAAACGAATTCTTCACGCTTTTAGGGCCCTCAGGGTGCGGCAAAACCACCTTGCTCCGCCTAATCGCTGGATTTGAGCATCCCACCGACGGCCATATATTATTGGAAGGCGCGGATATTTCCGCCCTGCCGCCATTCAAGCGGCCGGTCAACACCGTGTTTCAAAATTATGCGTTGTTTCCGCACCTGACCGTCAGCCAAAACATCGCCTTCGGCCTGCAGATGTTGAAGCGCCCGAAGGCGGAAGTTGCCAGCACCGTGACAGAGATGTTGCAGCTGGTTCAGATGGAAGAGCTTGCCGATCGGCGCACCAGTCAGATTTCCGGCGGTCAGCAGCAGCGCGTCGCGCTAGCCCGCGCCTTGGCGCCCCGACCACGGTTGTTGTTGTTGGATGAGCCGCTCTCGGCGTTGGATTACAAACTACGCAAGGAAATGCAGATCGAACTCAAACGGCTGCAAAGCGAAACCGGCATCACCTTCATTTTTGTCACCCATGATCAGGAAGAAGCCCTGACCATGTCGGACCGGATCGCCGTCATGAACGAGGGCAATATTTTGCAGGTCGGCGCGCCGCGCAATATCTACAATCATCCGGCGGAACGGTTCGTCGCCAATTTTATCGGCGAAAGCAATTTCCTGATGGCGGAACTAAAAAATATCGAGGCCGGCACCGGCACCGTCGGCATGCCCTGGGGCGGCCAATATTCTGCATCCCTGCCAGACGATAATATGACACCGGGGCAGGTCAGCGTTGCGGTGCGTCCCGAACACGCCCACCTGACATCAGATCAAGCTGCCGCCACGGTGTCCGCCATCGTCGACAATGTCGTCTATTTTGGCACCGACACCCACTATCACATGACGCTTGCAAGTGGCGAACCGTTCATGGTGCGCAGCCAGAATACGCGCGATGACGCCGAGGCGTTCGGTGCCGGCGACACCGCCGGCGTGGTCATCGATGGGAATGCCATTCAAGTGTTGAGGGACTGATGGCAGACGTTTTCAACAGGGGAGACTGCCAGCTTGGCTGATGCGGCGACCGACCATAAAGGCGGTGTCATGATGACCGCAGAGGAGGCCGAGCGGCGTGCCATTCGCAATCGCTGGCTACTGTCTCTGCCGGCGATCTTGATCATCACGTGTGCCGCCGCCGGACCGCTGTTGGTCGTCATCGTCTACTCGTTTTTGACACCGGGTGATTATGGCAACGTCGTATGGAAATTTTCCACCGACGGCTGGGTCAGTGTCATCCTGCAACAAGATATTTTCGACGACAGTCTGCAATGGGCCGACGCTCATTTAAGCATCTTCTGGCGCTCGCTCAGACTATCTTTCCTGACCACACTCCTGACTATGATTTTCGGCGTCCCGACGGCTTATTTCATCGCCACCCGGCCAGGCCGTCAGCGGGATTTCTGGCTATTCATGATTACCGTGCCATTCTGGACCAACCTGCTGATCCGGGCCATCGCCATCCAGGAATTGATCCGCTCAGAAGGTGTTATCAACAATGTGTTGATCGGCGTTGGTGTGCTGGATAATCCGGTACAAATGCTGTTCACCGACTTCGCACTGGCGCTGGGCATGATCTATGTCTACCTGCCGTTGATGGCGCTGCCGGTTTATGCCTCGATCGAAAAACTCGACTTTAGCCTGGTCGAGGCCGGATATGATTTATATGCCAACCGCTGGCACATGTTCTGGAAGGTCATTCTGCCATTGGTCAAGCCAGGCATTATTGCCGGCTCCATTTTGGTCTTCATTCCGTCATTGGGCGCCTACGTCATTCCCCGCGTGCTAGGTGGCGGTAAGAACTTGATGTTTGGCAATTTGATCGAATTACAGTTTGGCCAGGGCCGCAACTGGCCGCTCGGCGCGGCGTTGTCGCTGACATTGATGTGCATGGTGATTGCCGCCCTGATTTATTACACCCGCGTCACCGGAGGTAATAAATCCTCGCATGGCTAATGGGCTCATCAATCGCCGCGCATTCTCCGTCCGCCGTATTCCCGGCTTTACCGGTATTGCGCTGCTGACCTTTATCGGGCTTTACGCACCTATTCTCATTCTGGTCACCTATTCCTTCAATGAAGGATCATCGGTGGCGATGTGGGAAGGTTTTTCCTGGCGCTGGTATCTACAGGCCTGGAACAACCAGGACGTCCAGGATGCCGCAGTGGTCTCGCTAATCGTTGCTTCAACGGCGGCAACCATTGCCACTGTTGCCGCGACCATGGCGGCGCTGGCAACCACCCGGACCCGGCCGTTCCGGGGCATGATGGCCATCTATACGCTGATCAATCAGCCACTGATGGTGCCGGAAATCGTCACCGCCGTGGCACTACTGATCGTCTTTGCGTCGATCAAGGTGGCAACTGGCTATACCGGCCTCGCCTACTTGATCATTGCCCATACCGCATTTTGTGTGCCCTTTGCCTATCTGCCGATCCGGGCGCGTTTGGAAAGTATGGACCTGTCGCTGGAAACGGCGGCGGCTGACCTTTATGCGACACCGTTAAAAACCTTCTGGCTGGTGACTTTCCCGTTGGTGTGGCCGGGCATCGTTGCCGGCTACATGTTGGCATTCGTGATTTCCCTGGACGACGTGGTGATCACCGAATTCGTCAAATCAGCCGGCCAAGACACGCTTCCGACCTACATGCTGGGCCAACTGCGCCGGGTGGTATCGCCGGAAGTCAACGCCATTTCAACCGTGCTGCTGGGGGCTGGCGTCGTGCTCGTCTCCTTCTTCTTCCTGATCAACAGGAAAAGCGGCTCTGCTCACTAGAATTCACATCAAGTGAAATAACCGGAGGACCACATGAAAACGAAACTTCTGACAACCGTTGCCGGTTTGGCATTTATCGCCGGCACCAGCGGCGCTCTCGCTGAAGGTGTTTTGAACATCTACAATTGGGGCAACTACACCAACCCAAAACTGATCGAGAAATTCACCAAGGAAACCGGCATCAAAGTCACTATCACTGACTATGATTCCAACGACACTGCACTGGCCAAGGTGAAAGCCGGCGGTCATGGTTTCGACATTGTCGTGCCGTCGCATTCCTACATTCCGATCTGGGTTAGCGAAGGCCTGCTGGCCGAAACCCGTCCGGATCAGATGTCGAACTTTAAAAATGTCGACGACCGCTGGAACAACCCGGAATGGGATCCCGGCCGGCGCTACACAGTGCCCTGGCAATGGGGTTCAGTGGGCGTTGTCGTCAACACCAAATACTACAAAGGCGACATCAACACCTCGGCGATCTTCCTGGATCCGCCGAAGGAACTGCAGGGCAAGATCAATGTCGTGCCGGAAATGGGCGACGTCATGGGTCTGGCCGTCATGTATTACGGTGGCGAATTGTGCACCGGCGACAAGGCAATCTTGAAAAAGGTCCGCGACGGTCTGGTAGCCGCCAAAAAACATTGGCTTGGCATGGATTATGGCAACCTTGAAAAATTCTCCAAGGAAGACCTGTGGGCCGGCGTCAACTGGAATGGTTCGACCTTCCGCATGCGCTTGCTCAACAAGGCCATCGCCTATGGCTATCCCAAAGAGGGCTTCCCACTTTGGATGGATAGCGTTGCCGTGTTGAAAGACGCCAAGAACATGGAAAACGCCAAGAAGTTCCAAAACTTCGTCATGGTTCCTGAAAATGCCGCACTGGTATCGGCATTCGCCCGCTATGCCAATGGCATCAAGGGTTCGGAAGCCTTCATGCCGGAAGACATGAAGACGGCGCCGGAGGTCAATATCCCGGCTGAATTCGCCTCAAAGGGCAAATTCTCCATGGCCTGCCCGCCGGCGATCCAGAAGATCTATACCCGCATCTGGACCGACCTGCAGAAGTAAGCAACGACAATCGCCGGGCAGCCGAGTTTGTGCTGCCCGGCGACTATTTGATCAACAATTTTCTCCGACGTTTCGCGGTATTCGCCATTGGTGCATTCCAACCGCGAACGGTTTCGGCTGCCAGCAGATAAAGACAATCGCCATGCGTTCTTATCGCAATTCCGATCCTCATCCGCCGATCATGCAGGGTTCGCCGCCGCCGGCTGAATGGCGCGTATCACTGGATAATTGGGATAGCCCACCGTTCAATCGATGGAGCTTCCAAAACGTTGCTCATGTCCACCATACCGTGCCCGTGCGGCGCGGCCGGGGGCATTCGGCACGGTTGAATTCGGCACTGCGCGATCTGGATGGTCTGGCCATTCCGAATGCCCCAGCCGATGCCGCCACTATCGCCGCCATGTTGGATGTCACCTACACCGACGGCATTGTCGCCTTGCATCAGGGCGACGTGGTCTATGAGCGTTATTTCAACGCCATGACCGCATCGAGCCTGCACCTGTCCCAATCGGTCGCCAAATCCATTGTCGCCACCACTTTCGGCATCCTGGTCGACAACGGCCTGATCGACCCGCAACAAACCGTTGAGACCTATATCCCTGAGTTCGCCGCGTGCGGTTATGCCGGCGCCAAACTACAGCACGTTTTGCATATGCGCTCTGGCGTCGACTTCAACGAAGATTATACGGCAACCGATTCCCACATGGCGCAGCTTGACGTGGCGGCCGGATGGCGCCCTGCCCGCCTTGTCGCAGACCCGGCCTGCATCTACGATTTGATCTTAACGTTGAAACAGGACCGCCCCCACGGCGCGCCGTTCCTTTATCGATCGATTGAAACCGATGTCCTGGCGCTGACCATGGAACGGGTAACCGGTCGTAAGTTGGCCGATATCGTTTCAACCGAATTATGGGGGCCCATGGGCGCGGAATCCGACGCCCTGTTTACCGTCGATTCCGCCGGTCAGGCGCTGGCGGACGGCGGTTTCGCGGCGACACTGCGCGATTATGCCCGGTTTGGCCAAATGCACCTGCAACGCGGCCAATTTCATGGCAAGCAAATTGTCTCTGCCGATTGGGTCGACGCAACCCGGAACGGTGACCCGACCGTCTTTGAAAGTGTGACGAAAAAAGACCTGCCGAACGCCGCCTATTCCAATCAATTCTGGATCGAAGACGTCCATACTGGTGCCTATATGTGCTTGGGTGTCTTCGGCCAAACGATCTATATCGACCCGGCCCACGACATGGTGATCGCTAAGTTTTCCACTTGGCCGGATTTTCTGGACAACGACCTATTCATGCAGACCCTGCGCGGCTTTCACGCCATTGCCAACGAGCTGACAGCCGGCGCATGACCAGCTTTGGAGGACATCATGTCTGATCTCGACCTTTGTTACATGCCCGCCCACGAAGCCTTGCGGCGGTTTAAGGATCGCTCATTGTCGCCGGTCGACGTGATGAAAGCCGTCATTGAGCGGGCTGAAGAAGTCGAACCGACAATCAACGCCTTCACCTTCAAATATTTCGATGAAGCAATGGACAAGGCAATAAAGGCGGAGGACAAATATGGCCAAACCGGCGCCCAACTTGGCGCCTTGGAAGGCTTGCCGGTCGGCATCAAGGACGAGGGGTTTATCAAGGGTCAACCGACGTCTAACGCCTCCTTGACCATGAAGGATTTCGTTCCGGACTACACGTCACCGGTCAATCAGCGGGTGCTCGATGCCGGCGGCATTGTCCACGCCCGCACCGCCACGCCTGAATTCTCCTGCGCCGGATATACCAATTCGCGCATGTGGGGCGTCACCCGCAATCCGTGGAATCCGGAATTTACGCCGGGTGGATCTTCCGGCGGATCGGCGGCATCGCTTTCGGCGGGCACCAGTTTGCTGGCTACCGGTTCCGATATTGGCGGCTCCGTTCGGATCCCGGCTTCAACCACCGGCCTAGCCGGGTTCAAACCGCCGTATGGCCGCAACCCTGACGACGGTCCACTCAACTTGGATTTCTACTGCCACACCGGTCCGCTGGCCCGCAACGTCAAGGACTGCGCCATCCTGCAAAACGTCATGTGCGGCCCCCATCCCCATGACATCGCCACGATCCGTCCGAAATACGAACTGCCGTTGACCTATGAAGGCATCGACGGCTGGAAAATCGCCTATTCACCGGATCTGGGTGTCTTTGAAGTCGACAACGAAGTGCGCGCCAATACCGAGGCGGCTCTGGAAACGCTGCGGTCACTCGGCGCCACCGTGGAGGAAGTCGACCTGGGTTGGGATATCGATATTTTGTCGGCGCTGATGGATTACCTAAACCACATTTTCGGTGCCATGCTGTCGTCAACACTGGAAGAACACGCCGACGACCTGACTGATTATGCCCGCTATTTCGCCGAAATCGGTCGCGATTCCACCTCTACGGAATTCGTCAATTCCCTGCAGGTTGCCCACGACATGTACAAAACATTGGGGCCGATCCTGGAGGATTATAACTTGCTGGTTTGCCCGACAACGGCATTGCCGGCGGTAGCCGCCGATTTCAATCAGGTGCGCGACAAGGTGGTGATCAACGGCAACGAGGTCAATTCCATGCTCGGCTGGTGCATGACCACGCCGTTTAACGCCTTGAGTCGTTGTCCGGTTCTGTCGGTACCCACTGGCCGGGCATCCAACAATGTGCCCACTGGCCTACAACTGGTCGGCCGCACATTTTGCGATAGCGATGTGTTCCAAGTCGCCGCCGCCATGGAAGCGGTCAACCCGTGGTTTGCCAGCGCCGACAACCGTCCACCACTGTAGTTTCGGCAAGGGCGCGCATATAGCGGTAAAGCATTTTTCTTGCAGATAGCAACGTCAGCACGTATCGCTGCAGGTGGACAACACCTAGCAAACAGTTGAGTTAAGTGCGCGTTATGTCAGTCGGAAATGAAATCAGGCCCCTCGTACCGGTTATCTTGGTCGGCGGCTCGGGCAGCCGGCTATGGCCGATGTCGCGGACATCCTATCCAAAACAATTCTTAAGTTTTGGCGAGAGTGAAAGCCTTTTCCAGAAGACGATATTACGCCTGCAATCCTTTGACGCCTATCAGCCGCCGTTGATTGTTACCAACGACGATTACCGGTTTCTGGTCGGCGAGCAACTCAGGCAGATCGGTGTGACACCTCGGGCTGTGTTGCTGGAACCGGTGGCCCGTAACACCGCCCCGGCGATCGCCGCGGCAGCCGCCTTCGTGACGGAGCAAGATCCCGATGCGATCTTGCATGTGCTGCCTTCCGATCATCACATGAATATTGACGCCACCTATTGGGATTGCGTCCGTCGGGCGATAAATTTGGCTGAAACCGGTCATTTGGTCACTTTCGGCATTACACCAACTGAACCGGCCACCGGCTACGGCTATATCGAGGCCGGCGCGGCTCTCGGCGATGATGGATTTGCCATCAACCGATTCGTCGAAAAACCGGATATGGCAACCGCCCAAGAAATGGTAGCAGCCGGCAAATTCGCCTGGAACAGCGGTATGTTTGTTTTCCAGGCTGCGGCATACCTGTCGGAGGCCAGGCGCCTGGTGCCCGAGGTCGTTGATGCAGCGACGCGTGCAACCCAGAATGCTCGCGACGATTTGGAATTTTGCCGTTTGGACGCCGATGATTTCGCCACCGCACCGTCTATCTCGGTCGATTACGCAGTGTTTGAGAAAACCGACAAGGCAGCCGTCGTGCCTTGCGATATCAAATGGTCGGATCTGGGCACCTGGGCGTCAATCTGGAATCATAAAAGCGACGGTGAGGACGGGTCGGTCGTTGAGGGGCCGGCGACACTGGAGGAAAGTCAGAACCTGTTCGTCTATTCCGATGGTCCGCACGTGGCCGCCCACGGCGTTGAGGACCTCATCGTTGTCGCCACCGATGATGCGGTATTGGTAACCCACAAAGACCGCAGCGAAGATATGAAAACGTTGGTAGAACGGCTCAAAGCATCGCCCGATACCAGCGATCTCGTCGCCAACCACCGGACTGATTACCGCCCATGGGGTGGGTTCACATCGCTGATTACCGGCGACCAATTCCAGGTTAAGCGCCTGTTCGTTAATCCCGGCCGGCAATTGTCGCTGCAAATGCATCACCACCGCGCCGAACATTGGGTGGTCGTCTGCGGGACCGCGCAGGTGACCATCGACGATACGGTCGTCACCGTGCAAGAAAACGAATCGGTTTTCATCCCCCTGGGCGCCAAACACCGGTTGGCCAACCCGGGACCGGAAACGCTGGAAGTGATTGAAATTCAAACCGGTAGCTATCTGGGTGAGGATGATATCATTCGTTTCACCGATGATTTCGGCCGGAAATAGACGAAAAACACCGATTACGACGGTCTGCAATATTCTCAGCCTCTACCCGAAACGGTAATTACTGCCAGCACCGGTTTCACGAGTAGCAATCATTAACTTCATTCTTCAAATTGTTTTCTGCCGGCGCATTTCTTTCAAATTTATTATAAGTCTTTGGTAATAGTGGGCGCCATCGTGACACCAATAACGTCAATCGATACTCATCGGAGGGATGCGTGCAGATTTGTATAATCGGTGCCGGCTATGTCGGACTGGTAACGGGCACCTGTTTTGCCCAGATCGGCCACCATGTCATTTGCGTTGACAAGGATCAGGGAAAAATCGACCTTTTGAAAAGCGGTGGTATTCCGTTTTTTGAACCGGATTTATCTGATCTGATCAAAGCCAATGTCGAATCTGGACGGCTAACATTTGAACATGATTTGGCAAAAGCAATTTTGCCGGAAACGGATTTCATTTTCATTGCCGTTGGCACACCATCTCTGCCGGAAACCGGGCAGGCTGACCTGCAATATGTTTTTGCCGCGGCAACGGAAGCCGCGAAAATATTTGCCGACATGAACGGCGATATGATCAATCAACCTGATCGATTGAAAGTCTTCGTCACCAAGTCGACAGTCCCGGTCGGCACCAGCCGCGAAATCCAGTCTATTCTCGGCGAATATCTGTCTGATGGCGTTTACGCGGTCGCCTCCAACCCGGAGTTTTTACGGGAAGGCAATGCCATTGGCGACTTCATGAAACCGGATCGGATTGTGGTGGGCAGCCCATCGGAAACCGCCCGTACCATGATGGAAGAGCTCTATCGGCCGCTCACCCGCCAAGGGTTCCCGCTGGTCATGACATCAACGGTGGAAACGGCGGAACTGACCAAATATGCCGCCAATGCCTTTCTGGCCACCAAGATCACGTTCATCAACGAAATTGCCCGGCTGTGCGAAAAAGTCGACGCGCGGATCGACGAGATCGCCTTGGCGGTCGGCTTGGATTCGCGGATCGGTAAAGACTTTCTGCGCACCGGCCCAGGTTACGGCGGCTCGTGTTTCCCAAAAGATACCGTAGCGCTAATCAGCACGGCCAACGACTATGGCTCGCCAATTGAAATCATCGAGACCGTGGTGCGCGCCAATGACCGCCATAAGCACATGATGGTCAACAAGATCCGCCAGGCCGTCGGCGGTCGCGCCTCTGACAAAAATATCGGCGTCCTCGGATTGGCGTTCAAGGCCAACACCGACGATATGCGCGATTCCCCGGCTCTGACGATCCTGCCGGCGCTCATCCACGAGGGCGCGCACCTCACCGCCTTTGATCCGGAAGCGTCGAAAAACGCTGAAGCACTGATGCCGAAGCTGCGGTCCGTGAGCGAACCGGCTCAGGTATTTGAGAATGCCGACGCTGTCGTCATCATGACCGAATGGCCGGAATTTGCCTATCTGAACTGGGCGGAAATCAAAAATACCATGCGCAATCCGGTCATCGTCGATCTGCGCAACATCCTCGATCCGCAGGAAATGATCGAATCAGGATATGATTACATTTCGCTCGGGAGGTAACTGAAATCATGTCGCATATGGTGAAAACCGATTCCAACCCAAAGACCATTCTGGTTACCGGCGCGGCTGGGTTTCTTGGCTCCCATCTTTGTGACCGCCTGATTGAGGCCGGCCACGAAGTCACCGGATTGGACAATTATTACACCGGCCGAAAGGTCAATGTTGCCCACCTATTGGGGAACACACATTTTGAAATGGTGCGCCACGATATCCGCAATCCCTATTGGGGGGAATTTGAGGAAATTTACAGTCTGGCATGCCCGGCTTCACCGCCGTTTTACCAACAAAACGCCATCGGCACCGCCAAGATCAGCTTTCTCGGCACATTGAATGTTCTCGGTCTGGCAAAACGCACCGGCGCCAAGATGTTTCAGGCGTCCACATCGGAAGTCTATGGTGACCCGGACGTCCATCCGCAGACGGAAGACTACCACGGCAACGTCAATCCGATTGGCCCGCGGTCCTGTTACGACGAAGGCAAACGCCTTGCCGAGGCCTTGTGTTTTGACTATTGGCGCCAGCACAGCGTCAAAATCAAAGTCGCCCGCATCTTCAATACCTATGGGCCGCGCATGAACCCGGCCGATGGCCGCGTGGTATCGAATTTCATCGTTCAGGCCTTGCGCAACGATGACATCACCCTGTTTGGATCCGGCGAACAGACCCGGTCGTTTTGCTATGTCGATGATTTAGTCGAAGGTTTCATTCGGCTGATGGCCTCCGGCGATGATGTCACCGGACCGATCAATCTGGGCAATCCGTCTGAATTCACCATGCGCCAATTGGCGGAGCAAATTATTGAACTGACCGGTTCAACTTCTAAACTGGTTCATCGGGAATTGCCAGAGGATGATCCACGCAAGCGCAAGCCGGATATTTCCCGTGCCAAAGCGGTATTGGATTGGTCGCCGACCGTTGAGCTCAAGGATGGCCTGATCAAAACAATCGCTTATTTTGAGCAGGAATTGCAGGCTGCCGACGTCGGTTGAGGTGTCGACCGGGGACCAGCAAGCGCGCGTCCATCAATCACCGATCAACACGTTTCCAGTGAGGCTAATTTCGGCTATATAACAAGGTGTTGGGGTGCCTATCGGCGCCCAATTTCCTCAATCGACAAGCGAATTGATGATCGCCACACCCCTCGATATTGCCGATGTTGTTCTACTGGAACCGGTCCGTCATCGTGACAGCCGTGGATTCTTCAGCGAAACCTATAATGCGCAAACCATGGCCTCGGTTGGCATTCATGCGGATTTTGTCCAAGACAACCAGTCTCTGACCCGCGCCGCTGGCACCGTACGCGGACTGCATTATCAAGACACACCACATGCGCAAGGGAAGTTGATCCGTGTTGTACGCGGCGCAATTTATGACGTTGCCGTTGACCTACGACCCGGCTCACCAACTTTCGGCCACTATGTCGGCGCCAAGCTATCGGCAGCAAATTGGCGGCAATTGTGGATCCCTATCGGATTTGCCCATGGGTTCTGTACATTGGAAGCCGACACGGAAATCCACTACAAGGTCACCGGGCATTATGCGCCCGATGCGGATAGAGGCATTCGTTTCGATGATCCGCAAATTGCTATTGATTGGCCGTACAGCGCTGATGAAATCGTGCTATCTGAAAAGGATACCGGCCTGCCCTACTTGGCCGACATTGCTCCACCCTTCACGTAAGATACTGACAATACCATGAAAAATAAGGCCTATCGGTTTTGACGTTGCAGCGCATTATTGTTACCGGCGGTGCCGGGTTCATTGGATCGGCGGTTTGCCGGCATCTGCTTGGCGACGTCGGCGTGCAGGTCTGCAACGTCGATAAACTAACTTATGCCGCCAGCCCGGCAGCACTCGCCCCTGTTGCCGACAATCCCAATTATCGTTTTGAGCAAATAGATATCTGCGACGGCGATGCCATGGCTGCATTGTTCAAATCGTTTCAGCCGCAGGCGATAATCCACTTAGCCGCGGAAAGCCATGTCGACCGGTCAATCGGCGGCCCCGGCGTATTCATTCAAACCAACATCGTCGGCACCCATACGCTGTTGGAAACAACCCGCGCCTATCTGGCTGACGCCGACGACCATATCCGGGATGCGTTCCGTTTGCTGCATGTGTCCACCGATGAGGTTTTCGGTTCGCTCGACCCCTCCGGTTATTTTCTTGAGACCACGGCTTATGATCCCAGTTCGCCCTACTCAGCCAGCAAGGCGGCGGCGGATCATCTGGTGACGGCCTGGCATCGCACCTACGGCCTGCCAGCACTGATTTCCAATTGCTCCAACAATTTAGGGCCATATCAATTCCCCGAAAAGCTCGTGCCGCTGATGGTCTTGAACGCCATGGAAGGTAAGCCCCTGCCGGTTTACGGCGACGGATCGAATATTCGCGATTGGCTATATGTGGATGACCATGCCCGGGCGCTGCATACGATCCTAACCAAGGGACGGATCGGCCAAACATATAATATCGGCGCCCGATCGGAGCGATCCAATCTGCAGGTTGTTGAAGCCATATGCGACTGTGTCGATGGACTTGACGCTGGGCCCGGTTCGCGGCGTGCGCTGATTACTTATGTCGACGATCGGCCTGGCCATGATCAGCGCTATGGCATTGATCCGACCAAGATCGAAACCGAACTCGGTTGGCGTGCCCAGGAGACCTTCGAAAGCGGCTTGGAAAAAACCATTCGCTGGTATTTCGACAACCGGGCGTGGTGGCAACCGATCCGCGATGGCACCTATGGCGGCGAGCGGTTGGGCGCGGCCGGATCATCGTGATGCACGCCCCATGACGTCATCTAATCCCACCCTCCTGGTAATCGGTGCGCAAGGGCAATTGGCCCGCTGCCTGGATGAGGCAGCCGCGGCCCACAATGTCCACGTGGTCACAATCGGCAGACCAGACGGTGATGTACGACAATCGCAAGGCATGGGCGGACGCTTCGCCGCCTATCATCCCGATGTTATCGTCAATACGGCTGCATATACCGCTGTTGATCAGGCGGAAACCGACGTTGACGAAGCATTTGCGGTCAATCGCGACGGCGCCAGGTTCGTGGCGGATGCGGCAGGCAAACTCGGCGTGCCGCTGATTCACGTTTCCACCGACTATGTCTTCAACGGCAAAGCCGATGGCGCCTACCTTGAGACCGATCCGATCGACCCGCTTGGTGTTTATGGCCGCTCAAAAGCCGATGGCGAGCTCTTGGTTATGCGGTCTCACAACCAATCAATTATCCTACGCACAGCCTGGGTTTACAGCGCATATGGCGCCAATTTCGTCAAGGCGATCCTTGCCGCGGCGGCGCAGCGCGATACATTACAAGTTGTTGACGATCAACGCGGGGCGCCAACCAGCGCACATGATCTGGCGGCGGCAATATTGAAAATCGCCGAAAAAATCAATGCCGAAGGCTGGTCCTCTACCTTTGCCGGGGTAACGCATGCCACGGCAACTGGTGTCGTCTCCCGCGATGATTTTGCCCGTGAGATTATTCGTCTATCAGCGGAGCTCAATGGACCAACGGCAGATGTTGAAGCCGTTTCGTCATCGTTACGGCCGACGGCAGCCGAGCGGCCAGCAAATTCGGAACTTGATTGCCGCCGTCTTAGCGCCATTTTCGGCCTGCAGCTTCCCCACTGGAAATCCAGTTTGGAAACCTGCATAAGGCGCATGGTTGCACAATAATGACCGTTAGACACCGCCGGTGCCGGTCGTTGGAATTGAGGAGTTGAGTATGAAGGGGATCATTTTAGCCGGCGGCATGGGTACGCGGCTTTATCCGATCACCCGGGCCGCTTCAAAACAACTCCTGCCGGTCTACGACAAACCGATGATCTATTACCCGCTGTCAATGTTGATGCTCGCCGGAATCCAGGACATTCTCATTATTTCATCACCTCGTGACCTACCGCAATACGAAGCGCTATTAGGCAGCGGCGAGGATTGGGGATTGAACTTTGTCTATGCTGAACAGGCCAATCCCGGCGGCTTAGCGCAAGCTTTTCTCATTGGCGAAGATTTCATCGATAACACCCCCTGCGCCTTGGCGCTGGGCGACAATATCTTTTATGGATCCGGCTTGACCGCCCATTTACGTAAGTCGGCCACGTTGGAGTCCGGCGCCGTGGTGTTTGCCTATCCGGTCCAGGATCCGACGGCCTTCGGCGTCGTCGAAATCGGTCTTGATGGCCGTGCAATTTCCATTGAGGAGAAACCGGCAAATCCAAAATCTAAATTCGCCGTCACGGGACTTTACTTTTATGACCGCGATGTGTGCGCCATCGCCCGAGACATCGAGCCGTCACAGCGTGGCGAGCTGGAAATTACCGACATCAATCTTGCCTATTTGGAACGCGGTGATCTGAATGTGGTGCAGTTGGCGCGCGGTACAGCCTGGCTCGATACCGGCACGCCAGAGGATCTGCTGCAGGCGGCCTTGTTTGTGCAAACGATTGAAAAGCGTCAAGGTTTTAAAATTGCCTGCCCGGAGGAAATCGCCTGGCGGGCCGGGTTCATCTCGTCAGCCGAACTTGACGTCCTGGCTAATCGTTATCCGAATATCTATGGCGATTATTTACGCGCGGTACTGGCCGAACCAGGCGACCCAACCCAATCCTGATCGAATTCGCACTAGGTGATATTATTAGGTCCGGATTTTGGAACCTTTGATATAACAGGCCGGTGTTTTTTCGATCCGCTGGATTTTCGTGGCCAACGAACCCAATACATCCCAAACCCTGACCGGTGTTGTCGACCGGGTAGCGTTTCATAACCTTGAAAATGGGTTTTGTGTCCTGCGGGTCACTGTGCGTGGTCACGCCGATACGATCACCATTATTGGAAGTATCGCCACCATCGCCGCCGGTGAACGGGTGACGGCGCAGGGCGGCTGGGCCAATGATCGCGTGCATGGCATGCAGTTCCGCGCCACGGCGATTTCAACCGAAGCGCCCGACAATATCGACGGCATTGAAAAGTACCTGGCTTCCGGTGCAATCCGTGGCATTGGGCCGGTTTATGCCCGAAAACTCATCGCCACATTCGGCACCGATGTGCTCGATATTATGGAGAACCACCCAGAACGCCTGCGTGATGTTGATGGCATCGGCAAAATGCGCGCCAAACAGATCGCCGCCGGGTGGGCTGAACAAAAATCCGTGCGCGATATCATGGTGTTTTTGCACAAGCATGGCGTCGGCACCGCCCGGGCGGCCCGGATCTATAAGGCCTATGGCGACGATTCGATTGCCCTGATCACCGAAAATCCCTACCGATTGGCAAGCGACATTCAAGGCATCGGTTTTCGCGTTGCCGACGGCGTGGCGGAAAATCTTGGGATCGGAAAATCAGAAATGATCCGCCTACGGGCTGGCATTTCGTTCGCCCTGTCGGAAGCCCAAAGCAACGGTCATTGCGGCCTGCCACGCACCGAATTGTTGGAGTTCGCCGCGACGCTGCTGGAAGTGGCCTTCGATGAGGTTGAAGATGCGTTGAACCAGGAATTGGCCGACGGGAAAGTGGTCGCTGACGAGGTTGCCGACGAGGATTGCATCTTCCTGACCCAACTCCACCGGGCGGAAAAAGACATTGCCGATAGACTGAAAATTCTCGTCGATACGCCGACAAGCTGGGCTGATATCGACTTGGACGCAGTGTTACCAAAGGTGGAAAGCGAAACCGGATTGTCACTTGCCGATAGCCAGAAGGCTGCCGTCGGTTTGGCGCTGAAATCCAAGGTGCTGGTGATCACCGGCGGTCCGGGCGTCGGCAAAACCACGCTGGTCAACACCATCTTACGTGTATTGACCACGAGAAGTCTCAATGTTGTTCTGGCCGCTCCCACCGGCCGCGCCGCCAAGCGCCTCACCGAAACCACCGGTCGGGAAGCCAAAACCATTCACCGTTTGCTGGAGGCCGATCCGGCATCGGGGGGCTTTAAGCGCACGGCGGGATACCCGTTGGAAGCCGACCTGGTGGTGATCGATGAAATGTCCATGGTCGACGTGTTGTTGGCCCAGGCGTTGTTTGCGGCAATCCCCGATAAAGCGGCTGTCCTCCTGGTCGGAGACGTCGATCAGTTGCCGTCGGTCGGGCCCGGACAGGTGCTTGCCGATTTGATCAAATCCGACGCCCTGCCGACAATCCGCTTAACTGAAGTATTTCGCCAGGCAGCCGAAAGCCGGATCGTAACCGCCGCCCACGCCATCAATGATGGTCACATTCCCGACCTGGATGCCACCGGTACTGATTCAGATTTCTTCTTCGTCGAGGCCGACGATCCTGAACGCGCCGCCGACCTGGTGCGCATCCTGGTGTCGCAGCGTATCCCCAATCGGTTCGGCCATGATCCGGTACGTGATATCCAGGTCCTCAGCCCCATGAACAAGGGTGGCCTGGGCGCCCGGTCGCTCAACACCAATCTACAAGCGGCCCTTAATCCACCCGGCAGCGAGGCCATTCAGCGTTTCGGCTGGCAGTTCGATGCCGGCGACAAAGTCATGCAGATCCGCAATGATTATGATCGCGATGTCTATAACGGCGACATCGGCTTTATCGATTCCATAGATCCTGAATCCGGCAATCTTGAAATCAAATTCGATGGGCGGCCTGTCGCCTATGAAACCGCCGATCTGGAATCATTGTCGCTGGCCTACGCCACCACCATCCACAAGGCGCAAGGATCGGAATACCCGGTCGTCGTCATCCCGGTGATGACCCAACATTACGCCATGCTGCAACGGAACTTGATCTATACGGCTGTCACCAGAGGTCGGAACCTGGTGATACTGGTCGGCCAGAAGAAAGCGCTGGCGATCGCCATCAACAACGTATCCGGTCGGCGGCGGTGGTCAAAACTGCGGGAGTGGCTGGCGAATTGACCAAACTTTGATCATCGCGCTTAGCGCAGTGGCCCGCCTTCTTTTTCCAACTGCTCGGTCTGTTCAAACAACTTCGCCAAGCCGCGTTCAAACGCCTGGCGTTCTTCGTCCGTCAAAACGCCATAGAGAAAGTCTTCCGTCGCCATGGCGTCGGGCACCATCTGTTGGACGATGTCATTACCCTTTTCAGTCAACTCAATTATCACACGGCGCCTGTCGCCAGGGTCCTGACGCACGTCGATCATGCCCAAATCAACCAACCGCATTTGCGCCCGGCTGACCCGCGCCGGTTCCATGGCGGTTTTTTCCACCACTACCTGGGCGGAACAAGGCTGATATTTCGCCAGCGCCGTCAGCATCCGCCACTCTGGAATGTGCAGATTAAATTTCCGGTCGATTACCCGGGCAATAGCCGCCGAGACCCGGTTGGCGACGACGGCCAACTGAAACGGGGCGAACTCTTCCAACAAGAATGCATTGTCGGCCTCAGCGGAGGTTTTCTTTGGCGCAACCATTGGCTAGCTCCGGCTTTCCAGCGCTCTGAACGCTGACGCCAATGCACCGACGATGACCTGCGCATCGGCCCGTTCCAATATCAATGGCGGCGACATGATGATGTTGTTGCCAGATACGCGCACCAAGGTGCCTTCGTCGTAAGCAGTGTCGGATAAAAACGTCATGGTTTCCGCGTCAGCCGGCGTTTTATTGTCCCGGTCACTGACAACTTCAATGGCGATCATCAGACCAACGCCACGTACTTCGCCGATGGTCGATACGGTCCCGGCCAAAGCTTCCAGTTCCGATTTGATAAACCCACCCTGATCAGCTGAGTTACCGGGCAGGTCCTTGGAAAACGTCACGTCCAAGGTCGCCAATGCGGCGGCACAGCCAACCGGATGTCCAGTGTAGGTATAGCCGTGATAGAACCCGCCAGAACCGGCGTCGCTGTTCATATATCCCTGCTCGATGCGCTCGTTCAACATCACCGCCCCGAACGGGAAGTATCCGGTGGTGATCGCCTTGGCCAGGCACATGATATCCGGCTTGACGTCCCACAGTCTGGAACCGAACCAAGCACCGGCCCGGCCAAAACCGGTGATCACTTCATCGGCAATCAACAAGATCCCGTAGCGGTCACACAATTCCCGCAGACCCGGCCATAAGCTTTCATGGGGAACATAGACACCGCCGGCGCCGAGCACCGGTTCGGCGATGAACGCGGCAATCGTTTCCGGGTTTTGAAACTTGATTTCGTCCTCAATCAAACCCAGGCAGACGCGGGTGAGTTCCTCAGGATCTGAAATGCCGAAGGGATTGCGGTAGACGGCAGGAAAGGGAACATGAAAACAGCCAGGCAGCATCGGTTCGTAATTGCGCCGGAACCGATCACCGCCATTGACCGACGCACCACCGAAATGCGTGCCGTGATAGCCCTTCTTGAATGACAGAAACTTGTACCGGTCATTCTCACCGATGGTTTTGAAATACTGCCGGGCGATACGAAGCGCCGATTCCACCGAATCCGATCCGCCGGAGGTAAAGAATGCCCTGGCCATGGATTCCGGCTTCAAGATCTCCGTCAACCGGTGGGATAATTCGATCAGGCTCGGCGTTGTCGTGCCACGAAAAGCGGAATAGTACGGCAACTGGTTGAGCTGATCGGCGATCGCGGCTTTCACCTCGTCGCAGCTATAGCCCAGGTTGACATTCCAAAGCCCGCCGACTGCGTCGACGACTTCCTTGCCATTCGTATCAGTAATGCGCACCCCGGAGCCGCCGGCAATAATGCGCGGGGCATTTTCCTGGATTTCCGCCGGATGGCCCATGGGATGGAACGTGTGGCGGGCATTGTGCGCATCAAGAAAATTGTTATCCAGCATGTTCGTTAGGCTCCCGGGTAGCGAGGACGTTCAGACGTGACAGCGTTTTGGAAAACGACATTTCCGGCTGATGCACGTCGAAATGAATGCAATCAAATCCGTAGGCGCGGCCGCCCTGGATGTTTTTCAGTTGATCATCAACAAAGACAATTTGTTCAGCCGGCAAGTCAAACGCCTCCCGCGCCATGGCATAGGCGCGCGGATCGGGCTTCAATATATCCGTCGTTGTGGCGTCGATAATATGTTCAAACTCGCCGAGAACGCTGATTTTGGCTAACGTCTCCGCGCCGTAAAACAGTTCAAGCTCGTTGCTCAAAATGCCCAACCGGGCACCCATCTGCTTGGCCCGCGAGATCGCTTCGATCGCCTGCGGGCGTAAACATTTTTCCGGCGCCGGGCCGCGAGAGGCCCGAATGATATCAATCATTTCAAGGTGTTGCCCGGTCATCTCGCCCAGTTGCCCGCAGCGACGAGCCCAATAATTGCGCTCCGACATTTCACCCGCCTGCATGGCGCGCCACAGGCTGTCGCGTTCCGGCGCGAACGGTCCGTACCAATTCAGCGTGTCCGGTTCCAGGCCATAAGCTGATTCAATCGCATCGATCGTTTCAAACAAGCTCTTGGATATCACCGACCCGAAATCGAGCAGCAATGCTGTTGGCACGGTTGAACTCATCAATCTAACGCCTCCGCCGGCGGCTGGTGTACTTGGAGGCGAAAGCGCCTGGGTTGAACGTCTGTGGTTTGGCGGTCTCCGTTGGCGCTTGTTCGGTTTGCTCGCCCATCGCCGTGATCGGTCGCACTTGTACCAGCATCACCGCCTGGCCGGCGCGCCAACCGTGCGGGATCACCCATTCGATATCGACCGGATGACCGGCCTTGATTTCAATCTGCCGAAGCAGATCGCCGACGGCGGCTAATTCCTCATCGGTTAACGAGGCTGCGGGCTGGAACATATGGGGCATCGGCCGTTCGACCACCGCGCCCTTCTTGGTGTCGAGCACCGAGACGATGGCTTTGTCGCCGATCGTCCGCTCCAACAGCCGAAGGCTTTCCTTATCTAATTCAAAATGGTCCGGCGTCACCAACCCCTGCACCAGAGCCTCGCCGAAACCGAAGGTACTTTCCACCACCATGCGATCGTGTGTGCCACGCACCGGATGGGCGGAAAACCCGACGCCGGCGGCCCGGGCGTCGACCAAGGTCATGACACCCAACGCCATCGGCGTTTGCGAATAGGCCAGGCCGGTCTTGCGGCGATAAAGCAGCGCCCGTTCAGTAAACAACGAAGCCCAGCCCCGGCGGATCGCTTCGATCAAATCAGCGGTGCCTGATACGCCCAGATAGCTCTCATACTGGCCGGCAAAGCTGGCGTCCTTGGCGTCTTCGCCGGTGGCCGAACTGCGCACCGCCACAGGGCAATCCACATGACGTTCGGTAAAACACAAACTCTCATAGGCGGCACGGATCGCCTCCGCCAATTTTGACGAAATCGCCGCCGTCATCACCGCATCAACCATGCGGGTTTCAAACGCCTTGGCGTCGCCAATATCATCGGCCTCGAAGGCGTTTATTTCAGCAACCAGACCGCCATCGTCGATGGCGTTCATGAAGCCGAGAAATGCCGACGTTGATACGGCAAAGCCACGCGGGGTTTGAAAACCTTGATCGGCCGATTCCACCAGCCGCGCCACCTTCGCGCCAACCAATGAGACGTCGGTAGCCTGAGGATCGCCAAAATCTATGATCGGGTTTTCAACGCTCATCGTGCAGCTCTAACTTTCCGCTCGTTCCAGGATCGTCACCCGGCCATTATTGCCATCAACTTCCACCAGATCGCCTTCGCGGATCGCCTTGGTGCCGACCGCCAGACCCAATACGCAGGGAATGCCATATTCGCGGGAAACCACGGCGGTGTGAGACAGGCTGCCACCGGCATCGGCGGCACAGCCGGCGATGGTTCCAAACGCCGGGGTCCAAGATGGCGACGTGCCCTCGCAGACCAGGATATCGCCGGCATTAAGGCGATAGATATCGCCAGCCTCCAGGATAATGCGGGCCGGACCACTCACAACACCTGCCGCCGCCGACGTACCTTTCAGCACCCGATCTTCACCACCCTCGCCGCGCAAGGTCGCCAGAAAATCTTCTGTCACCCCATCCATTTCAATCATGATCGGATCGGCGACCACGTCCGGCGGTTCACCGAGATATTTCGGCATCTGGCCGCGCAGTGCGTGCCAATGGTTGAAGTAGTCGCGGCGGTCCTTGATCAGCGTGGTGAAGTCGCCGATCTGTTTGTCGCCACGGGCAACGGCCTCCAGTTCGGGATAAAACAGATAGCAGGTATCGGCCGGATCACTCAGATCCAGCGCCTCGCCAATCGCCATGGCGGCATTGTGCAGCGGGATGGAACAGCGCATGTCGATATAGTGATTGTGGTCCTCGTTCCACCAAACGAAATTGGCCTTTTGCAAGCTGGTCACCGCATCGTCGAACATCGCCCGTTCGCTGGATGACAATTTTGACCGCGCCGCGTCCAGGGCGATTTCGCGCTGTTCGGCCGAGGCCGACAGATCTGCGTCGACATCAAGAATTTCATCTTTGGCGGCGATCGACCGGATCATTTCCAATGGCTTTGCCCGGTCTTTCCACCAATGGGCCTGCTCCGGATTGCCGACATCGTCGGTGCGCCAACCCCATTGATCAAGAAACGTATCGAAGCGCTTTAGAAATGGTATGGCGGATCCGTCGGCCTGCAGTTTAGTGAGCAGATCAATGCCCGGCGTTTGTGCGAAAACCTCCGCCAACGGTCCGTTCTTTATTTCCGCTGCCAACTCAAACAACGCCTTGTCGCCGTCGGTGATTTTGCTCGGCCTGCCAGCCAAAAACTTCGGCACCTGCGAGGCCGGAATTCCAAGCTCCTCGCAGAAGCCACAAAAGCCGAAATGATTGAGTAGCAATGCGTACATCTGGGAAAAATGAACTTCAAACGACCGGCGTAGGTGCAGTCGTCCAGATTCCAAATAATCGGCCAATTCCGCTAATGGTTTACCGGTCGTCTCAAAAGTCTCAAGACCGCGCGCGCGGCGCTCCAGCATCTGCATGGCATCGGCATGGTTTTGCTCAAACCCGTCAACAAAGCGCGGCAGGAAAGCCTCCAACTGCGCCCCGCGCTCGTCGTCTTCTTCGGGGTTAAATTGCGGCACTTCAGCGATGTAGCAATGAATGCCCGCCATTCCGATATCCTGGCCGTTAGAGCCGGGCACATGGGAATTGTAGGCCATCGACTGCATGCCCCAGGCCAACCCGTCATCCATCATCAGGTAACCCAGCGGCCGGATGCCGTAGGAGAAGCGGAAATCGAGGATCCAGAAATTTTCAAGATCTGCTTCATTGAGATGATGGGTGGCGCGATACATCCGCGGCCCATCCAGCATATCCGGCGTAAATCCGGGATAGCCCTTGTCCTTGAGTATATCCTCGACGGGAATCGAATCCGACATGGCCGACCTTGTATTTCTCGATGTTGGCGGCAAGTGTGCCGATCGCGTTGGCAAAGCAGGTTAGTTAAGCGCCATCAGCTTAGGGTCGCGACCCTTGTATCCGGCGCCTTTGACCCGGATAGAGCCATGTATTATTTTCGTATGCAACTAAAAAATTCGATTGACAAATATAATTGTTCACACCCAACCTGACCGCCTGAATGACGCGGTTTTCACAGCACGCAAACAAGGAGAACGGCGTGACCGGAATGCGGCCAGAAATCGTTAATAAGCTTCTGGAAAAGGAGCAAGCACGCTTCCGGGTATCCCACCCAAAATCCGAGGCTAAATTCGCCGAGGGGCGCCGTACTTATCTTTACGGCACGCCGCTGCATTGGATGCGCCGATGGGCCGGCGGATTCCCGCCCTACGCCCAAAAGGCCGCCGGCACCTGGCTGCGCGATATCGACGGCCACGACTACGTTGACTTTGCATTGGGTGATTCCGGCGCCATGTGCGGCCACGGCAATCAGGCGATCGCTGATGCTATTCATCAGCAACTCAGCCGTGGCACAACGATGATGTTGCCGACCGAGGACAGCCTGATCGTTGGCGCCGAATTACAGCGCCGCTTCAAGCTGCCCTATTGGAACATCGCCGTCTCCGCCACCCAGGCCAACCGCGATGCCATCCGTATGTCGCGGATGATCACCGGTCGTGAAAAAGTGCTAGTATTCAACGGTTGCTATCACGGCGGCGTCGATGAGGCCCACCAGGCCCTGGCCGACGGCAAGCCCGGCCTGCGCAACAACATCCACCCCAACGCCATCGACTATGCCCGCATCGGCAAGGTCATTGAGTTCAACGACGTCGACGCCCTGGAGGCCGCATTGGCGCCCGGCGACGTCGCCTGTGTGCTCGCCGAGCCGTTCATGACCAATTGCGGCATGGTGGCGCCGGCGCCGGGCTACAACGAGGCTTTGCGCCAGATTACCGCCCGCACCGGCACGCTGCTGATCTGGGATGAAACCCATACCGTGTCCGCCGGCATCGGCGGCTATTGCGGCGCCCATGATCTGGTTCCCGATATTTATGTGGTCGGCAAGGCGATCGGCGGCGGCATTCCGGTCGCCGCTTATGGGGTCAGCACACCGGTGGCGGAAAAACTGTGGGATGTGCTGCCCTGGCTGAGCGCTGAAAAACGCCAATCAAGCCATGCCGGCATGGGCGGCACATTGGCCGGCAGCGCCGTGCTGATCGCCGCCATAAAAGCCGCCTTCGAGCACGCCCTGACGGAAGCGGGCTATGCCACCATGCACCGCATCTCCGGTGTCATCGCCGCCGATGTAGGCGCCGCCATCCACGACGCCGGCCTGCCCTGGCATGTGACCAATCTGGGCGGCCGGGTGGAATATATGTTCTCGCCAGAGCCACCACGTAACGGCACCGAAGCCACCGCTGCCCGCGATGGCGACATGGAGGCGCTGCTGCACGCCTATTTCCTCAATGAGGGTGTGATGTTGACGCCGTTCCACAACATGGTCTTGTGTTGTCCGGCATCGACCACCGACGATGCGGCGATCCACGACCGGGTGTTTCGCGGCTTCCTGCAATGGCTGCGCGACAACGGTACCGTCGATGAGGAGCACAGATTATGAGCGACCGTCTTGCCGGAAAAATCGCCGTTGTCACCGGCGGCGGCCGTGGCATAGGGGCGGCGATCTGCGGGCTGTTTGCCGATGCCGGCGCCAAGGTCGTGGTCGCTAACCGCACGGGCGAACTGGCCGACGCGGTCGCTCAATCAATTACCGACAGTGGCGGCACTGCCAGCAGCTACCAACTCGACGTCACCGATAAAGCCCGCTGCAGTGGTGTGATCGACTTTGCCGCTGAGACATACGGCGGCCTCGACATCGTCGTCCATAATGCCGGCGTCGGTCCCTGGGTGCGCCTGGAAGAACTCGATGACGCCACCTTGGACGACACGCTGACCGTCAACCTGCGCGCCTGTTTCTGGCTGACCCAGGCCGCTCTGCCACACTTGAAAGCAAGTAACGCCGGCCGCATTCTGGTCACGTCATCGGTGACCGGCCCGCGCGTTGCCATCCCCGGCAACGTCCACTACGCCGCCGCCAAGGCTGGCGTGAACGGCTTCGTGCGCGGCGCCGCCCTGGAACTGGCGCCCCACAAAATCACCGTCAATGCCGTCGAACCCGGGCTGATCGAAAAACCCGGCCGGGGGTCGCTGTCGACCGGCGACAACAAAACCGAAGCGGAAATATTCATTCCCCTCGGCGAAATGGGTGTGCCGGAGGATATCGGCCACTTGATGGTCTACCTGGCCAGCGACGAGGCCCGCTACGTCACCGGCCAATGCTGGCCCGTCGACGGCGGTAGCCTGCTGGTGGAAAACCCGGCCTATGTGAGCCGAACGCCAAAGGAATAGGCTGGGTGGTAGGAACGCACCAGGCGGCGGCCATACCCAACAGCAACGGCACCTGGCCCCGACGCGCGGCGCGCTGTTACCACCGATGCGCGCGTCATTCCCACATTGAATGTCATCCCCATCCCTATCCCTATCAATTGTCATTCCCGCGCAGGTGGGAATCCAGAAGCAAAGAATGAAGGCGGAGCCATTGGCCCTGGATTCCCGCCTGCGCGGGAATGACAAACGATGGGCGGCTCCCAATTGCCCCACCCCTCCCACATTCGTCATCACCCGGTTTATCCGGGTGATCCATTGGCGTTGCGACGAGTGTCTAGGCGGAGCTCATTCGCCATCCAATCCACAAGCAGGACGGCCAATGGATTGCCCGAATGAATCGGGCAATGACGGAGAGGGGGGAGTGTGGCGGGAGGCAGAGTACACAGAGAGTAACCGCACGATAGGCGAGGCAATAGCCACACCGCGCCGCCAATCGTCTACCCATAATCCCCCACGCCACCGGTTGACGGGCGCCCGTGTTGTGACACTGTAACACCCATGACCAATCCCAAACGCCATGCAGCTAAACGCTGGACAGCGACCCTACTGGCCACACTGTTCGCCGCCGCCCTGCTGACCGCCCCCGCCGCTGCCGACAAGGCCACCTACCGGCTGAAGGTGCAAATCCAGTTTCGTGGCTGGCTGCAGACTTCGCTTTGGCCGCAGGCGAAAAAGCGCGGCGTTTCGGCGGCGACGTTCAAGGCGGCTTTCAAGGGCATCAAACTTAACTGGAAGCTACCCGACCTGCGGCCGCCCGGCACGTCGCAGACCGCGCCGGTCCAACAGCGGCAATCGGAATTTCGCAGTCCCGGTCGCTACTTTAAACAGGGCAGTTTCAACACCCTGGTAAAACAGGGCCGGGCGCGGCTTGCCAAATGGAAGAAGACACTTGCCGCGATCGAAAAGCGCTATGGCGTGCCGCGCGGCATCATTATGGCGATCTGGGCGCGGGAATCCGGCTATGGCCGGGCAAAAATCCCCCACAACGCCATCCAGGTGCTCGCCACCCAGGCCTTCATGGGCCGGCGCCAGGCGGCGTTCACCACCGAGATCCTGGCCGCCCTGGTGATCCACCAGGAGGGTCATATCCCGGTCGGCAAAATGAAAAGCTCCTGGGCCGGGGCGCTTGGCTATCCGCAGTTTCTGCCGTCAAAATTTCTGCAATTCGCTGTTGACTTCGATGGCGATGGCCGCCGCGATATCTGGAATTCAGCGCCAGATACCCTGGCGTCGATCGCCAATTACCTGGCCAAACACGGCTGGCACGCCGGCCGTGACTGGGGCTTTGAGGTCCGCGCACCCACTTCCGTCTCCTGCACTCTGGAAGGCCCCGACCGGGGCCGCAAAATCAACGATTGGGCGGCCATGGGCATCAAACGGGTCAGCGGCCGGCCGTTTCCGGCCCATGAGGCCAGTAAAACCGGGTTTTTCCTGCTACCCGGCGGCCGCTACGGCCCGGTCTTCATCGCCACGCCGAATTTCTTCGTCTTAAAAAAATACAATGAATCCGATGTATACGCCCTCTTCATTGGCCATCTCGCCGACCGCTATGGCCGCAGCAAAGCCTTCGCCGGCAAATGGAAAAAATTCAAAGGCCCCAACCGCCGCGCTGTGCAAAAAATGCAGCAACGCCTGGAGAAAAAAGGTCACGATGTGGGCGGGGCGGATGGCCTGATTGGGTTTAAGACACGCCGGACGGTGGGGAGATGGCAGGAGGCGAACGGGCTGCGGGCGACGTGTTTTCCAGATCGGGGGATGGTTGGCAAGGTGGGGTAATAGGGATGGTAGATTGGCTCTCAATCTGAACTGCCATCGATTTTCCAACGGCCGCTGGTATGGACCCCAAGGTCAAGCCTTGGGGTGACGAGGTGGGTAGGTGGCGGAGTGGATTTTGTAACTGAGATCGTGGTGGATGGAGTCAATCAAGGCGATACATCTTCCCCACCTGCCGGTCATTGCCGGACTTGATCCGGCAATCCATACCTCAAACCCTTCGAAAAAAGGCGGCCCCTCAGATGAGGTGCCCCCTCAGATCATTCCACCCCGGATTGCTGCTTTCAATCAGGTCGATTTTCCAAGCACGGCTCCAGGATTTTATGGCTTTTTCCCGTTTGATGGCCTCCGCCGCAGTCCGATACTCTTCAAACCACACAAGCCGACGAACGGCATAAGACTTGGTAAATCCGGTGACGGAGCCGGTCTGGTGTTCATCTAGTCTACGAGGAAGGTTATTTGTCACGCCTGTATAGAGCGTACCGTTTTTCCGGCTCGCCAAAATGTACACACAAAACGCTCGCATGATCGGCTAGCCTAGCGGCATGGATCCCAAGGTCAAGCCTTGGGACGACGAGGTGGGAAGATATTGCGAAGTTGGTAGTCGGTTGCCAACGGATCGATTTCAACTCAGCGATATCCCCCCTCGCGTCATTGCCGGACTTGATCCGGTAATCCATACCGCCAGTACAGCCAAAGGTTCTCTGCAGGCAAACGACAACGAGGACTGTCCACTGGCATGGACCCAATAACCGGTTGCTGGGTTGATGTACTGCGGATAGGATTAAGCCGATTGCTCTATACCGGACTCCATATTCGTCCACATAATCAGTTTTAGTTCCGACGGAGCATTGTTTAGATTTGCCCCGATCAGACCTTGTCAAACAAAGCTCGTAATTGCGTCTCTCGTCCCGACTTCCCGATATCCAACACGATCAAGTTTTGAAGTTCAACGGCGCCGTGATTTGCACTGTATTTCGCATAGTGAAAGACATCCTCCAGGGGCTCACCCTCGTGCCAGGTGGTCATAACGAACTCGTCTTCGGGGATTTTATCAAAATCAAAGGCCTCAATATTGGCCACATTGACGCTGTCGTCCCAAGAACTGCAATTGTCTCCCCAAGCCATCATATACAAGCACTCAGATGCGACCAGCCACGTACTTACGGTTTTTTGCCAACTGTCTGACACCGCTTCGGAAATGAGCACAACACACTTGAACGGTTTGTGTTGTTCAATACATTCCAGTTCTCCATTATTTATCAGCGGGACGTAAACTAACATCACATAAAATCAACCGGAATTGCCGGATTCTCCTATTGGAATTATCATAGCATTGCTGTGTGTCCCCCCCCTCAATCCCTTAAGGCACCAACGTCACCACAGCCTCGCCACCCTCATCCCCCTCATCATCACCCACATTCCCAACTTCCAGCGACTCAATCGCCTGCCCGCGCTTCGTCACCTTGCCCGCCGACGTCTCGATCAGTTCGATGTCCTTGCTGGCCTGGTCGAAATGGCGGCGTAGGTTCATGACGCGGTCTCTTATGCGGTCGGTATCTTGCAACAGCTTGCGCACTTCGTCCTGGATGATGTGGGCCTGTTCGCGCATGCGGGCGTCGCGCATGATGGCTTGGATGACCTGGATGGAGAGCATCAGCAGCGACGGCGAGACGATGACGATGCGTGATCTGAGTGCCCGCTGCACCATGTCCTCGAAATTCTCATTCAGTTCAGCAAACACCGATTCCGACGGCACGAACATGAACGCCGTGTCCTGGGTTTCGCCGGGCAGTAAATAGCGCTCGCGGATGTCGCCGATGTGTTTTTGCACGTCTTTGCGAAACCGCGCGGCGGCGATCTTGGCGTCTTCGGGCGTTTCCGATCCTCTGATCAGGTTGAAGGCCTCCAGCGGGAACTTGGCGTCGATGACCAGCGACGGCGCGTCGTTGGGGAAACGCACCAGGCAGTCGGGCTTGTTGTTGTTGGACAGCGTCGGCTCGAACTCGTAAGCGCCGGTCGGCAGCCCGTCCTGAATGATCGCCTCCATGCGCCCCTGGCCGAAGGCGCCGCGGGTCTGTTTGTTGGACAAGATATGCTGTAATTCGACCACCTGGCCAGTCAGGTCGGTAATGGTCGATTGCGCCCGGTCGATGACGGCGAGGCGCTCGCCGAGCTTTTGCAGGTTCTCCGTCGTCTGCCGGGTGCTATCTGAAACATTCTGGTTGAGCCGGTGGCCAAGACCATCAAGACGCTCCGACACGGAGCGATTAAGCTCGCCCTGGCGGGTGGAAAACACCTCCGCCATGGTCTGCATGCGGCCATGAATTTCGCCCTGGTTTTTCACCAGATCAGCAATCCGCGCCTCCAGCTCGTGACGGCGTTCAGCGGCCGCCAATTCGCTCATCCCGCGCCGGCTGGACGAGCGGCCGACCTGGATCATGACGATCACCAATAACACCACCACCATGGCCAGACCGGCCGTCATGATCTCGCCCAAGGTTACCGCCCGGCCGGATATCTCGATTATCACCTGTTGCATGGGAATGATTATAGGGCGATTCGGTGGTTGGCGGGTATGGCGGCGGCATGTGGGATTTGGGTTTGAATGAACCGGGATACCGCCGGCCAGAAGGCAATCCATGCAGCAGCATCCCCCTATGGCTCCTTTTCGTCATCACCCGGTTTATCCGGGTGATCCAATAGCGGTTGCGGCAAGTCGCCTGCGCCAGCCAAATCACCCTCCCTTTTGACAGCGGAACAGCCAATGGATTACCCGAATGAACCGGGTAATGACGATGAGGGAAGGGCGAGGACAATGCCAAACCCAAGACCGCCAGAATTGGCCCCATCCCGGCGTCATCCCGCACGCGCTGCGGCACGCCAGTGCTGCCGCGCAGATGCGGGATCTCACTTCGGCATCAGTTGTGGATCCCGTGTCTGCAGCGCATCACTACGTGCTGCGCGGCGCACGGGATGACGGATGCGGGTGGATCGTGGTGTTGAATTGGCGACGATTGGGCTGGTGCGCGACGTGTTGTGAAGTGGCATTGTTTTCAACCCCTCGAGCGACATGACTGAGCCCAGTTCAGCAATCAATCAGCTTCCGGCGCCGAACCAGTTGACTCCGTACCGCGCGCGGCTATGGTCCGCGCGAAATCGATCATTTTTCAAAGGAACCCACCGCCATGACCGGGGCAACATCCGACAACGCCGCCCTTGCGGCCACCATTGACGCCGCATTTGATGACCGCGACGCCATTTCCACCGGCACTACGGGGGCCGTGCGCGAGGCGGTGGAGGCCGCGCTTGCGCTTCTCGATGGCGGCAAGGCGCGGGTGGCCGAAAAAATCGATGGCGCCTGGCAGGTCAATCAATGGCTGAAGAAGGCCGTACTGCTGTCGTTCCGGCTGAACCCGATGGAAACAATTCGTGGCGGCCCGGGTCAGGCGGTCTGGTGGGATAAGGTTGCCTCGAAGTTTGATGGCTGGCAGCCGGCGGATTTTGAAAGCGCCGGTTTTCGCGCCGTGCCCAATTGCATCGTCCGTCGCTCCGCCTTTATCGCGCCAGGCGTGGTGTTGATGCCGTCCTTCGTCAATCTTGGCGCCTACGTTGATAGTGGCACCATGGTCGACACCTGGGCGACCGTCGGCTCCTGCGCGCAGATTGGCAAAAACGTTCACATATCCGGCGGCGCCGGCATCGGCGGCGTGTTGGAGCCGCTGCAGGCTGGACCGGTGATCATCGAAGATAACTGCTTCATTGGCGCCCGCTCCGAAGTCGCCGAGGGCGTCATCGTTGGCGAGGGCGCGGTGTTGTCCATGGGCGTCTTTATCGGCGCCTCTACCAAGATCGTCGACCGCCAAACCGGCGAGGTTCATATGGGCAAGGTGCCGCCTTACGCGGTCGTCGTGCCAGGCTCCCTGCCCGGCAAGCCGATGCCCGGCACCAACGAACCCGGCCCGTCGCTTTATTGCGCCGTGATCGTCAAAACCGTTGATGAGCGCACCCGCTCGAAGACCTCCATCAACGAACTCCTGCGCGACTAGGACAACCATGGCCAACACCGACGTCGAATGGCTGCTGGTCGGGCTAAAAGGCCGCGCCTCGCGATCGCAATTCCTCAAGGGACTGATGATCGTCGGCCTGCTCGCCGTCGCCGGTGTGTTTGCCTTCCGCCTGCCGTTCGGCGCTTTTTGTGCGCTCAATCCCGATGCCACGTCCGGGCAGATTTATTTCACCGCCTTCGGCGTTGCGCTGGTGGTGATTTCCGTGGCGTTGGTCTGCCTGGTTGCTAAACGGTTGAAAGATATGGGTATTCCCGGTTGGCTGGCACTGCTGACCGTGGTGCCGATCTGGGTATTGCCAGCGCTTTTTTACCCCGGATTCGGCGGCAATTGCAGCTTAAATAACCCGGCGAACTGGACAATCTTGATGGCCGCCGCGACCGGATACGCCAGTTTGTTTACCGTCCTGGCGCTTGTTGGCGGCAAAAAGGGCGACACCAAATACGGCGCCGATCCGCGCCCGATCAAGCAACCGGACGAACCCGCCGATTGACGCATCACGGCGGGGTCGCTACATCGGCATGATGACAAACGACAACAACGCCAATCCGCTGACAATTGCCCAGGAACTTCTAAAGTGCCCGTCGGTCACCCCTGAAGAGGGCGGCGCACTGGCCTATCTGGAGGCGCTGCTGGCGCCGGCCGGGTTCGACGTACACCGGGTCACTTTTCAAGATAGCGACACGCCGGACGTGGAAAACCTGTTCGCCAAGTTCGGATCGGGCACGCCGCATTTCACCTTTGCCGGCCACACCGATGTGGTGCCTACCGGAGATCTTGCCGCCTGGCGCCATGATCCGTTTTCCGGCGTCATCGCCGATGGCCTGCTGCACGGACGCGGCGCGGTCGACATGAAGGGCGGCATCGCCGCTTTCGCCGGGGCGGCTTTGCGGTTCGTGGCTGAACACGGCGACGGTTTTGATGGCGCCATCTCGTTGCTGATTACCGGTGACGAGGAAGGCCCCTCCATCAACGGCACCAAAAAACTGCTCGATTGGGCAGTTGAGCGTGGCGAAAAGTTCGACGGCTGCATTGTCGGCGAGCCGACCAATCCCAACGCCATGGGCGATATGATCAAGATCGGCCGGCGCGGATCAATCACCGGCGAGATTGTCGTTGAGGGCACCCAGGGCCACGTGGCCTACCCGCACCTGGCGGACAATCCGGTGACCGGCCTGGTGCGGCTGGTCCATGCATTGTTGGCGGAAGCACTGGACGGCGGCACCGACCGGTTTCAACCCTCCAATCTGGAATTCACCACCATTGATGTCGGCAATCCGGCCGCCAATGTTATCCCGGCCGATGCCCGCGCCGTGTTCAATATCCGCTTCAACGATCGCTGGGACCGGGCCCGCCTGGAGACATGGCTACGGACCAAGCTCGACGAAGCCGCTGGCAATGTCGTGCGCTACCAATTGAATTTCCTGCCGGGCCACGGCGATGCGTTTCTCACCCACGCTGAAGATCTGATCAAGACGCTCTCAGATACCGTGGAAAGCGTCACTGGACGCCGGCCGGAACTCTCCACCTCCGGCGGCACATCGGATGCGCGGTTTATCAAGAATTATTGCCCGGTGGTGGAGTTCGGTCTGGTCGGCCAGACCATGCACAAGGTCGATGAGCACCTGGTGATTGCCGACTTGGAAGCACTCACCGAAATCTATTATCGCTTCCTCACCACGACCTTCGGCTGAGCCATGTTCAAGGCAGCCGAAATCCAACGATCGCTCACCGCCGCCTGGTGGCTGGTGCGTTCCCGGCCCGACGCCATGCGTCTGTTCGATGCATCGTTGGACGGGTTCTGGCGGTCTTTCGCGGTGATCGTGCTGCTCATACCATTCAACACCATCATGCTGTTGGCGGAACAAAAACTGATCCTTGAGGAAACCTCAGCCGAGGCAGCCACCTTCCCGGCTTCCACCTATTGGTTCTGGCGCTGCGCCGCCATCATCATCGACTGGGTTTTGTTGCCCATCATATTGGCTTTGCTGGCCCGCGTTTTGGGCATATCTCAGCGTTATGTGCTGTTTATTGTTGCCCGCAACTGGACCAGCATGATTGCCATGGTGCCTTATGTCGTGGCTGCGATTTTGTATCTGCTGGGCATCATCCCGGCGCAGATGATGATCCTGTTGACGCTGATTGCTACCGGCTTCGTGCTTCGATATCGCTACATTGTCACCCGCGAGGCGCTGATGACACCGCTGGCGATCACCATCGGCATCGTCGTGCTCGATTTTGTCTTGTCCATTATTGTCAGCCAAGCCACCATGCAAGCGATCGCGCCTTAAAAACTACAGACCCTCGCGCGGCCATCGCTCAAACCGGAGCCGACGCTGACCATGAATACCGCTTTCCAATCACCGGCCGGGCCGGAGACAAAGATCCTCAAAAGCGCCTGCCGCATGTGTCATGGCGGTTGCGGTGTTCATTTGCACATGGACGGGGATCGGATCACCAAGGTCACCGGCGATCCGGACAACCCGATGAACAAAGGCAAATTGTGCCCGCTCGGCGCGGCGAGCTTGGAGCAGATTTATAATCCCCGGCGGCTGAAATACCCCATGCGCCGCGTCGGCGAACGCGGTGGTGGCCAATGGGCGCGCATTTCCTGGGACGAGGCATATGACGAGATCGCCGAAAAACTGCACGGCGTGACCGAACAATATGGCGCCGAGGCGATCTGGGTCGGTACCGGCACTGGCCGCCACCATTTCCCCTATGTCTCCCGCTTTGCCAATGCCATCGGCACACCCAACTGGTGCGAACCAGGCACCGCTCAATGCTTCCGGCCGCGGGTCCACGGTTCGATCCTGACCATGGGCCAGTTGCCGGTCTGCACCTACACCAACGACGTCCAGCCGGAACTATTGATGTTCTGGGGGCATAACCCGATTTATTCCGGACCGGACGGCGAACTGGGCTTCGGCGTCAAGGCAGCGCTGGCGGCTGGCGCCAAGTCGATCGTCGTCGATCCGCGCGAAACATATCTGGCAAAAAAAGCTGATCTCTGGCTGCAGCTTCGTCCCGGTACAGATGGTGCACTGGCTCTGGCCATGTTGCATGTGATTATTGCCGAAGGCCTGGAAGACAAGGAATTTATCGCCCGCTGGAATCACGGATTTGAGGCGCTGGCGGAACGGGTGCGTCAATTCACACCGCAATGGGCCGAACAGATCACCTGGGTGTCGGCGGATAAAATCCGCGCCGCAGCCCGGCTGTTCGCCACCGCCAAACCCGGCATGCTGGAATGGGGTTGCGCCATAGAGCACACGCCCAATTGCATGCAGACCGTGCGGGCGCTTTTGTGCCTGCCGTCGATCACCGGCAACATCGACCAGCCCGGCAGTTGGGCGTTCGGTATGATGCCGCTGCCGCCGTTTCCGCAACTGTTCGACACCATGGCGGATGAACAACAGCGCAAGCGGTTGGGTTATGACGAGTTCAAAATATTGAGCGGCGCCGGCGCGCAATTGCCGTCCGCTCATATCCCGACTGTCTTCAAGGCCATCCGTACTGGCGACCCCTATCCGGTGCGGGCCGGGCTTATTTTTGGCAACAACGCATTATCGACCTATGGCGATGTCCGCCTGGTCTACGAAACCCTGACCGCACTCGATTACTTGGTTGTCGCCGACCTCTATCTGACACCGACGGCTGAACTCGCCGATCTGGTTCTGCCGGCCGCATCCTGGGCCGAGGTCGATGCCTTACCGGCGGTGCCGTTTTATGCCCAAAACGTCATCATGGCGCAGCAAAAGGCGATTCAGTTGGGCGAGTGCAAGCAAGACGAATTGATGATGACGGAAATCTGCCGGCGCATGGGCACCACCCACGGCCAGGAGGATCCGACACAGATCTACGATGAAATGCTTGGCGCCAAACTGGGGCTGACTTTCGATGAGCTCAAGGAACGCGGCTTCGTTCAACCGGAATTCCGCTACCGCAAATTTGAGGATGACGGTTTCAAGACGCCGACTGGCAAAATCGAGCTCTATTCAACCGAGATGGAAAAGCTCGGTTACGATCCCCTGCCCCATTATGTGGAACCGCCGGAAAGCCCGACGAGCACCCCTGACATTGCCACCGAGTTTCCGCTGATCCTCATCACCGGCGCCCGCACGCCGATGTTTTTCCACTCCGAGTTTCGCCAGATGCCGACGCTGCGCCGCGGCCGCAAGGAACCGGAATGTGAGCTACATCCGGATCTGGCGAAAAAACTCGGAATCGTGGAAGGCGACTGGGTATCCATCGAAACCAAACGCGGCAAGTGCCAGCAAAAGGCCAAACTGTTTGACGGCATCGACCCGCGCGTCGTCCACGTCCAGCACGGTTGGTGGTTTCCCGAAGAAGAAGATACCGCCGATCACGGCATCTGGCGCTCCAACGCCAATACCCTGACGAGCATGGCGCCGCCCTATTGCCCGTCCATGGGCACTTATCAATTGCGGGCGCTGTTATGCCGGGTGGTCAAAGCCGAACAGGCCGAAGAGCCATGGAAGCCGGAAAATTTGCCGGCTTATAACAGCAACGCCGCCGATGTGCAGGACTGGGACTAGCGCCTAATTCAAGTTGTTTTGGGCGCCGTCGGCGCAATAAGAATTTTAGAAACATCCACATGCGGTGGCTGCGAAACCGCATACATCACCGCATTTGCCACATCCTCAGCAGTCAAGGCATCGGGCTTGGGTGTTTCAAAAAACGGCGTATCGACCATACCTGGCTCCAGGATGGTCACGCGGGCGCCTGATCCGACAAGTTCCTCGCGCAGATTGGCGCCATAACCGGTAATCGCCCATTTCGTGGCGCCGTAGACCGAGCCTGGAATAATCCGCCGGCCGGCTCGCGACCCGGTGAGAATCAAATGCCCGGAATTCTTGCGGATTTCTCGCATGGTGACCTTCGCGGTTAAAGCCACGCCCAAGACATTAGTGAGAATCATATCGCGCCAATTGTCCGGATCGCCGCCTTCCGTACCGGCTGCCGTGGTGCCGATACCGGCATTGGCAAACACTACATCGATGCGTCCATATGCGCTCATCACCGCCTCAGCCATGGCGGCCTGGTCGTCATATTCAGTGACATCGCACGGCACGGCCATGGCGGCATCAGCCCCCAGTTCATTGACCAGTTCCTGCAGTTTATCGGCACTTCGCGCAGCCAAGGCGACACGATAACCTGAAGCCACGGCCTGCCTGGCCGTCGCCGCGCCAATTCCCGTGGAGGCCCCAGTAATCAGAAACGTTTTCATTGCATGTGTCCCAAGTTGAATGACTGATTGTAACCAAGCATCGGTAAAATTGCGCAGGCGCCAATTGAACTGTAATCTACCGATTCAGCAAGTTGTGATTTGGTATCAAGGCGTTGGTCGATTACCCCTGAATACAAAATATAGAACGATATTTTAGGCAGGACGTAGAATCCGATATGACAATTTGGACATCCAAGACATTTCAGTCCGTCATCGCCAAATCAATCATCGTCTTATTTATTGCGTCGCTGGCGACGCCGGCACCGGCGCGTGAACGCACCCTGTTCGGTGGCCTGTTCCGCCTCGGCCAGCCGGCCTATTCAAACCGCCGTCCTCCCAAAAAAATTCGGGTTCGGCGCAAGCGCAAGAAAAAGCGGGTCGCCCGCCGAAACCGGACTACGCCGAGTAAGGAAGAAAAAGCGGCCGCCCAGACAACATTTCAAACCGCACCTAAAGGCCCGCTTCAGGTGTTGGTATCGCTGCCAGCGCAGACCGTGCGCATTTACCAAAACGGCCAGGAGATCGGCAGTTCGAATATATCCACCGGCAAACCGGGAAATGAAACGCCCGCCGGCGTCTTCACCATTTTGCAGAAAAAACGCTGGCACAATTCCAACATTTACTCCAACGCGCCGATGCCGTTCATGCAACGCATCACCTGGTCCGGTATCGCCCTGCACCAGGGTGTCGTGCCCGATTATCCGGCCTCCCACGGCTGCATTCGCCTGCCGAAATCGTTTGCCCAGGCACTATTCGGGCTGACCAATCGCGGTGCCCAGGTGGTCGTGGCGGTACGCGATGTAGCACCGAAACCGATCGATCATGAATTCCTGATTCAGCCGACACCACTGTCAGCCATTTTCGGGTTGAATGACGGTGACGATAATATGGCTGAGCTGGAGGGTGTCACCGATCAGGTGCGCCGCTATATGGCCCGCTCGCAAAAACCAGTGCGGGTTTTGATTACCCGCCGCACCGGACGTGAACGGCTGCAGGATGTTCAAAAAGCCCTGATCGGCTTGGGCTATGAGCTCGGTGATGCCGATGGCTATATGGGTCCAAAAACGTACAAAGCGGTGCGCGGTTTCCAGGAAGATTGGGGCCTGCCCAACAGCGGCCTGGTATCAGCGGAACTGGTCACCACCTTGTTTTCCGCCGCTGGCCTGGGCGAACCGAAGACCGGCCACATCTATGTGCGGCAAGGTTTCCGTGAGGTCTTCAGCGCCCCGGTTATTTTGCGCGATGCCGAACAACCGCTCGGCACCCACGTCTTTACCGCCATGCAGTTTACTGATTCAGCATCCAAAGCTCCGTGGACGGAAATGACCTTGAAGTCGACCGACTGGGTGCAGCCGATTTATGGCGGCGACGGCCTGGCGGAAGAGACGTCCGACCCGCTTGTCGGCCTGTCAGCGGCGCAGGCCTTAAACCGGGTGGATATTCCTGAAGACATTCGCCGGCGCCTGTCGAGATTACTGACACCGGGTTCCTCGCTGGTAATCACCGATAACGGTCTGGGCAGGGAAAACAATAAGGGCACCGACTTCGTCGTCGTCACCCACAACGGTCTGTGAGAAGACCATGAAACGGCTATGAAAATGTGATCGGTCCCGGCCGCCGGCGCATACCCGAAATGGCATTTCCAATGATCGCCGCCATTAAAATGGCGCCACCGATCAGCGTGTGTACATGCGCCGTTTCGCCGATCGCCATCCAGACCCATAACGGCCCCAAAACCACCTCTGACATTGACAGCAACGCCAATTCCGCCGCCGGCAGCGATTTTGATCCCAAAGTGTAGAGCAGCAGGCCCAGCCCCAACTGGAATATCCCCATGGCGAGCGCAATGCCGATGTCGGAGCGCGGGATCACGAACGGCAGGTCTGTTGCCAGGCAAACAAGTGTTGCCAGCACAATGGAAAATACCCCGGCCAGAAACACCGCCGGCATCATGTCTTCCAGCTTTTTCCAGCGCAGCGCGATGGTGAATATAGCAAATCCGCAGGCCGATACCAACGCCGCCAAATTGCCGATCCATTGACCGGTTGATAGCCCGCCACCGATCATCACCAAAATGCCGACAATGGCGAGCGCCATGGCAAGCCAGGTCGCCCGGCGAACCTGTTCCTTCAAAATGATCAAGCCCAAAACCGCGGCGATAAACGGCGCCGCGGCGAACAGGAACATGGCATTGGCGACTGATGTCGATTGGATGGCATGGATGCCGCCGGAAAATGCCAATACCAGGCCGATACCGCCAAATACAGCCGATAAACCGGCGCGACGGATAACCGCGAATGGTTTGCCGCGACTGCGAAATGTGATGATCAAAAACAGAAACGGCGCCAGGGCTAGCGATCGGTAAAGCAGGATCTGCCAGACATTGGCGACCTCGATCAGCCGGATACCCAGACCCATCGTCGACCAGCAACTGCCGGCGAGCAGAACCAGGATCACGCCGCGCCGATAGCCGGCGCCGATTTCGGGAGATTGCGTCGTGACGGTCATAATATTGGTGTTACTCAGGCAGCGAATAAGACCGCTGGAAAAACAGTTTGGGCATCCTGCCGAACGGACTATTGTAAGTAAACCATCCTTCCTCATTTCCCTCCAGAAAACGCGACCCAATCGGTAGCGTATCAGACCGAGTAGTTCTCCTTTGCCCGACGCGCCAGATACTGAGCTGAAAAACACCATGCGCGCTGTTGTCGTCGTCCTGGTCGGGATATTTTTGCTCGACGTGATGGGCGCCCTCGTCAAGCATCTGATCGTTCGTTATCCGGCTCCGGAACTGGCCATGTTCCGCAATCTGTTCGGCATGGTGCCGACCCTCATCATCCTGGTGACCTCAAGTCAGTGGCGAAAGCAGGGCCGGCCATTGATGTTCGATCGATGGTATCTGGGGTTCATTCGCGGCATCTTTGTCACCGGTGCACAGTTTTGTTTTTACGTCGGTTTGGCACACTTGGAGTTGGCGACGGTTTCCACCCTAGTGTTTGCCGGGCCGATGTTCATTACAGCGCTTTCCATGCCGATCTTAGGAGACCGGGTTGGCCTTTGGCGCTGGATGGCCGTGCTTGTCGGTTTTGTCGGCATTGTGTTGGTGGTGCGGCCTGGCAGCGATTTGTTCACCTACCATGCGCTTTTGCCGATTGGCGCCGCGCTTGGCTATGCCTGCGCCACGATACTGGTCAAGCTGATTGATGACCGGGCGCCGACGGCGGCGATCAATCTTTATTCGCAAATAGGTGCGCTCGGCGGCGCATTGGTGCTGGTTGCGACGCTCAGTGGTTATGTCCCGGTGGCCTCCTTGGAGGACATGATGTCGATCGCCGCCATGGGCGTAGTCGGCGGCATGGGTGTGTTCTGCCTGATTTCAGCCTATCGCATGAGCCGCCCGAGCAATCTGGCACCGTTTGAATATTTCGGCATCGTTTTCGCATTTGGCCTGGGTTGGGTTTTCTTCGACGAGGCGCCGTTTGATAAACTCATTCCCGGCGTATTCCTGATCGTCGCCGCCGGATTGCTGATCATCTGGCGCCAAGCCCGCCACGGGTGAGCAACTGAAATCACCTCAATGTGCGTTTTAAGCTTGAAATATTAGGATACACTAATATTTATATCGCCAACGGCTACCGACCAACATACAAAGTGACCCATGAACTTCTTTAAACGATTTACCGCCAAGACGAACGCCGCAACGGCTGAGCCACGTCCGGTTCCCATGCGCCAACTTGCAGATGACATCTATGTCAGCGGCCAGATCCGTACCGAAGATATTCCCGGACTGGTGCAAAACGGTATTGCATCGATCATCTGCAATCGGCCAGACGGCGAATCTCCTGGCCAGTCCGACTTCGCCGCCATCAAAGCGGCAGCCGAACAAGCCGGCATGGTAGTCCGCTACATTCCGATCGTCCCAGGCCGAGCCGGTCAGAAAGAGGTTGATGATTTCGCCCAAGCCATGCGCGAACTAAAGGGACCGGTGCTGGCCTATTGCCGCTCCGGTCAACGCTCGTCGGCGATGTGGTCCTATTCCCGGCAGCAATAACCAGACTTCGGCGATGCTGTCGTCGATCTTCACCAAACCATTGGCGGCAATTGACAATAATCGGTCGCCCCGAGGCGTGAGCGCCATGGCATAATGCGGCTTGCTTGCTGTGTGCCGAAACCAATATCCCAGTGAACTTTTCGGCATGCCGTCCGGAGGACATTGGTGATGACCGAACATTTTCCCAATCTGTTTCAACCCCTCACCCTTCGCCATAAAACCCTGCGCAACCGCATCGTCTTTGGCGCCCATACCGCCAATATGTCCGACGACGGCCTGCCGGGTGCCCGTCACAAGGGCTATTATCTGGAGCGCGCCCTGGGCGGGGCGGCGATGATCGTCGTTGAACCGGTGCCCGTCCATGAAACCGCCGTTTTGACCCGCGGCAATTTCCGGCCCGGCGATGATGCGGTCATTCCCGGGTTTCGTGAAATCACCGACGCTTGCAAGGCTGAAGGCGCGGTGATGATCAACCAGCTCTATCATGTCGGTCAGCACGGCGATTACGACAACTCATTTCAGCCTGGCTGGTCACCTTCCGGGTTGCCGTCGTTTCATGACAGCGATGGCAGCCACGCCATGAGCGAGGCACAGATTGAACTGATCATCGAGTATTTCGCCGCCGCCGCCGCCCGGGCGCAGCAGGCCGGTTTCGAGGGCATTGAATTGTTCGCCGCCTACAATGCTTTGATCGATCAGTTCTGGTCGCCCTGGAACAACCGGCGCGACGACCGATGGGGCGGATCGTTTGAAAACCGCATGCGTTTTTCCACTGAGATTATCAGCCAGATCCGCGACCGCGTCGGCGAGGATTTCATCATCGGCATGGCAATCTCCGTCGATGACAGTGTCGAGGTAGCGCTGAACACGGAATCCTTGTGCGAAATCGCCGCCTATCACGATGAACGGGCGCTGGTCGATTACATCACCTGTGGCACCGGCAGCTATTTCAACTTCACGCCGATCATTCCGACGTTCTTTTTTGAGGAAAAACTGAGTACGCCGACGACGGAAGCCTTGAAGGCGGTGCTGCGCCATACCCGCATTCAATCGGAAAGCCATATCCGTACACCGGAAAACGCCGATTATGTGATCGCCTCCGGCCAGGCCGATATGGTGTCCATCGTGCGCGGTCAAATCGCTGACCCGCATCTTTCAAACAAAGCCCATTCCGGACGCGTTGCTGAAATTCGTGGCTGCATTTCCTGCAACCAGATGTGCTGGGGCCGCCGGCATCGCGACTACTGGATTTCCTGCCTGGTCAATCCATCCGCCGGCCGCGAATTCGAGTGGGGCGGTGACCGCTTTACGCCTGCCGACAAGCCGCAAGATATTCTCGTGATCGGCGCCGGGCCAGCCGGATTGGAATGCGCCCGCGTCGCGGCTGAACGCGGCCATCGTGTGCGCATTGTCGAGGCCAGCGGCGAACTAGGCGGGCAGTTCCGGCTCGCCGGCATGCAACCGCGCCGGGCGCAAATCCTTGATTTGCTGACCTGGTACGAAGGCCAGTTGGAACGCCTGCAGGTGCAGATCGACTACAACACCTATCTTGAAGCTGACGAAATCGACGCGGAAGCACTCGATCATATTGTCGTCGCCACCGGTTCACAGCCGGCCGGCACCGGCTTCCAACGTGGATTGCCGCAGGTCGATGTGGTTCCAGGCACCGACAAAGCCAATGTCTGGTCGATCGAAGATGTCATGCGCCGCCAGGCACAACTCGGCCAAACCGTCCTACTGGTCGATGATACCGGTGACTGGCGCGGCGGCGGTACGGCGCTTCACATGGCCGAACAGGGCCACAAGGTGATTGTTGTGACCGGCTGGGCTTTCCTCGGCAAATGGGTGGAACGCACCGCCGGCGACGGGTTACTCCGGGCCCGCCTTGCCCGTCTGGGGGCCTCTTGGTTGACGGAAACGGTTTTGACCGAATGGCACGGCGATGGCGGCACCGTGCGCAGCCTACTGGATGGCAACGAACAGACCATATCGGCCGATGATCTGGTGCTGGCAACAACCAATATCGCCGATGATAGTTTGGTCGCTGGGCTGGCCGGCGGTCAGGCACAAATCCATACGATCGGCGATTGTGTTGCCCCACGTCTTGCCGTCAGCGCCATTTACGAAGGCCGAAAGCTCGGAATGTCAGTTTAATATTGTTAGAAAAACTCTGAAATATCCTTAGAAAACACAGAGATTTCCTTTGCACGGACTGCATGAACCGCTACAAAAAGCTGCGACCTAGGTAATACTGAGAAATCGGAACTATTTATTCGCATTCTCGTGACATAACGAAGGCGAGTATTGCGTATTGGGGAGAGCGGCGCGTGATTGTCGCGGGACGCCTTGTAAAGGCAGCCCTCTTATCGATTGGACTGATTGCGTTGGTGCCGACACAGGCGCCGGCGTTAGAGTTGTTTGGCATAACGCTTTTCGGTGAAGACAAGAAAAAACCGACAGAAGACGCCAACACCATCCCAGCCGCCGATCCGCTCCCCTATACGGTTGATTTGAATGTTGCTGGCGGTGACGAGGCGCTGACCACGTCGCTTAGCGAATCCTCCAACCTGATCGCCTTAGAAGATAATCCACCCGATGGTGTCGCTGGATTGATCCGCCGTGGCCAATCCGATTTGGATCGCCTGGTGGCCGTGCTGGCCGCCAAGGCCCGATACGGCGGCGAACTTTCCATCACAGCGGCCGGTGTCTCGGTCAATTCCAGCAATGCTTATTCCCGCATCCAGGCTGCCCGAGGCGGTAGTCCGATCCCGATGCAGATATCGGTTACCGCCGGTCCGGTATTCACATTCGGGTCGGTTCAGTTGATGCGCGCTGACGGCAGTCCTTGGGACGGGCCGCCAATCAGCGACGCATTGTCCGGCCTGAAAATCGGCAACCCGGCCTATCCGTCATTGGTATTGGCAGCTGAAAAATCGATTATCATCGAACTGCGTAATCTGGGTTATGCGCTGGCGGCGGTACCGCGCCGCAAGGCGGTGGTCAATCACCAGACCCGGGCGATGAAAGTGACGTTCTTCGTCGATACCGGCCGGCAGGTGGTGTTCGGCCCGGTCCAGGTGAACGGCACAAAAGATATGGATGCTGACTTCATTCGTGAGCGCGCTGATATCAAGCCCGGCAAGCTGTATCACCCCAGCGAAGTGCGCAAAGCCCGCAAGCGGGTCAGCGATCTCGGCGCTTTCAGCTCAGTGCGTATCCGGCCGGCCGACAAACCCAATCCGGACGGATCACTGTCGACCATTATCGATGTGCAGGAACGCAAACGCCGCCTAATTGGCTTCCGCGCCGGCATCTCCAATACCGATGGCGCCTCGCTTGGCGCCTATTGGGGCCACCGCAATCTGTTTGGCCACGCCGACACCCTTCGCGTCGAGGCCGAGGTTTCAAGGCTGGGCCAAAAAGGCCTAAAGGATATCGAGGCCAGCGCCGCCATCACCTATCGCCGCCCTGGCGCCATCACTGCCAAAGACGATTTGACCGTTGACCTGCGCGCCGCGCGGGAACGGCCCGACGCCTATGATCGCAATGCAGTTGCCGGGCTGATCACGCTGGAACGACGCCTGAGCGAGAACCTGTTGGTATCCGCCGGTGTGTCGAGCGAATATGCCCGTATACGCGATGTGACCGGCGTCAACAAATTCGGATTACTCGGTCTACCGGTCATGGCCCGCTACGACAGCTCCGACGACAATTTCAACCCGACCGAAGGCATTCGGGCGTTGATCTTGATGGAGCCGGTCATTTCGGTGGCCGGCACGAAAACCCGTTTCTTCAAGACCGATATCTCCGCGTCGACCTACGTGGCCCTGGATAATGCCCGCCGGTTCATTATGGCCGGCCGCGTCCGCGTCGGTGCCATCACCGGAACCAGCTTGGCCAAGGTCCCTGCTAACCGTCGCTTTTTTGCCGGTGGCGGCAATTCAGTACGCGGCTATGCCTATCAATCCGCCAGCCCGCGCAATGGCGCTGGTACCATCATTGGCGGCCGCAGCTTATTCGAAGCCTCGCTCGAACTACGGGCGCGTGTCACCGAGACCATTGGCGTCGTGCCCTTCATCGATATTGGCGCCGCATCAACCTCATCTCTGCCTAATTTCAACAATATGTTCGTCGGCGCAGGAATCGGCCTGCGGTATCATACGCCGGTCGGCCCGTTGCGCTTCGACGTTGCCTATCCATTTACGCCAACGCCGGAAAACGATTGGCCGATTTCGGTTTACGTGAGCTTGGGACAGGCATTTTGAAATTTGCCCGCTGGTTAGCGTGGGGACTTGCCGGAATTGCCATCACGATTGTCGTCGTGATTGGCTTGGTATTGGCCGCCGGTCAGGTCGCCCCGGGCCGCGCCCTGCTGGTCGCGGTGATCGAAAAAACCGCTGATCTCGCCGGTACGCCGGTTTCCATCGCCCGGATGGATGGCGGATTTCCGTTTGCCTTTAAACTGATCGACACCCGGGTCTCAGATGCCGATGGCGCATATCTGAAGGTCGATCGTATCTCGGTCAAATGGTCGCCGGCGCAGCTTTTATTCGGCACATTGTCTGTGGAAGAGATCGATGTCGGCCAGATCGATTTACTTCGTTTACCGGCAGCACCAACACCATCAACCGAAGCATCGCCGGAGCCGTCTTCCGCAGCATTGCCGGAATTACCGGTCTATATCGATATCAAACGCCTGGCGGTGGGCCAGATTAAAATCGCCGAACCGATCACCGGTATTCCGGTGGCCTTCCGCCTGGCTACCCTGGCCAAGCTTGGCCCCGCTTCGCAGAACATGTTTGCCCGCCTGAATGCCGAACGCACCGACGGCAAAAAAGGCACGGCGGATATCTCCGTTTCATTCGATCCACGAACCTCACGGTTGATCGCCAAAGCTGATATCGCCGACCCGGCCGGCGAGTTATCAGCCAAGCTCCTGGACATCGATCACGCTCAGCCGTTGCGTTTGAAACTCGACGGCAGTGGCCCGTTGGATGATTTCCACGCCGAACTGAAAGTCTCCATCGGCGACACCGGCCGCATTACCGGCACCGCCGATATTGTTCGTTCCGGCAAGAGCAGAAAAGTGTCAGCGGAACTGGTCGCCGATATCGTCCGGCTGCTCCCCGAGCAATTCCAACCACTTGTCGCCGGCGACGTTCCCAGACTGACCCTGGACGGCACGATCGGCGATGATGGCGCTATCAACATTGGCGCCATGAAAGTCTCCGCTGCGGCGGGCTCGGTGCTGTTGCGCGGCACAGCCTCCAATACTGCCCTTGATCTCGATCTCCGGCTCGGTGTCGACAACGCCGAACCCTTTGCCGGCCTGATCGGCACGCAAGCGTCCTTCACCGGGCTGACGGTGCAAAGCCAGATCACCGGTACGCCAGACGCGCCTGAAGTAACAGCCATCTTATCCGCCGACACGCTCAGCACCGGCAATGCCCGTGCCGATTTTCTGGAGATGACGGTGAACGCCGCATCCGACCGGCCTTTGTCTGGCCCGGATGCGTCCTTTCTGGTTTCGCTCGTCGGTTCAATTTCCAAGCTTCGCGAAGCTGATCCGCAAACCCAACCGGCGCCTGATTATGATTTGAACTGGAAAATTACCGGCAACGCGTCGCTTTCCGGCCAGGCTGATATCGAGGCCGGCCGTATCGAATTGGGCAAGTCCGCCATTGTGATTGCCGGCACTTTCGGCATGGACAAGCTGGACGGAAGGTTGGCCGTAAAAGTTCCAGATCTGGCACCTCTGGGGATTCTTCTGGACCGCTCGCTATCTGGCGCCGTAACTCTAAATGCCAGCCTATCGGGCAAACCGCGTCTGCAGGAGCTATCGGCGAAAATCGATCTCTCGGGTCGCCAAATCCGCACCGGCATTAAGATCGTCGATAGCCTGATCGGCGACGCGCTCAGCTTAACTGGCGGCGTCGCCCGCAATGCCGACGGATCATTCAATCTTGATGATATCGTGCTGCGCGGTGCTAAAGTATCCGTCCAAGCCAGCGGCGCGGCGACCGAGCGCCAGTCCGATGTCGCCGCCAAAATTCGTCTTGCCGATTTGTCGGCCCTCGATCCGCAACTCACTGGTGACGCACTGGCAGTCGCCCGATTGACCGGTGGCTTAAAAAATCTGGCCGCCCATATTCAGTTGACCGTTCGGAACGCCACGGCGATGAACCGGCCGATTACCGGCGTCAATGCGGTTCTGGCAGCCAAAAACATCACCGGCGACGGCTCTGGCACGCTGACGATTGACGGACAAATCGACAAACGCCCGTTGGCCGTTTCCTCAGCCTTTAATTGGCATCCGGCCGGGTATGGCGCCGTCAAAAAGCTGCGGGCCAAAATCGGCTCGGTCAGTGCCAGCGGCGATGTAGCGATGGATAAAAACAGCGCCATCACCGGGCAGATAGATTTCGCGGCGCCGAACCTTGCCGATCTCTCAGCCCTGGTGTTGATGGAACTAACGGGACGGTTAGGTGGCTCGATCAAATTCGCCATGCAGGAAGGCTGGCAGACGGTACGGCTGAAGGTCGACGCCAATGATATTTCCGCACCGGATTTGCGCCTTTCGAAAGCCACGCTGAACGCCACGGTGCTTGACCCGCTTGGCACACCAATCGTTGGCGGCAAGGCTAACCTGTCGGCCCTGCTGGTCGGCGAGGAACGGATCGACAGCCTGGCGGTCACCGCCAAGGGTCGGCCGATGAGCACTGAAATTGTTTTAGACGCGGTCGCCCAGGACACCACTTTGAAAACAACCGCGGAAGTCTCCATTCAACCTGGGCAGATTTCCGCCACCATCAGCAAATTAGCCGCTTCGATCCGCAAGGAAACCATACGGCTCGCCAAACCGGCTCAGATCAAAGTGCGGGACGGGACGGTTTCGATTGACCAACTGGCATTGCAACTGCGCAAAGGCAGGTTGACCGTTCAAGGCACTGCCGGGCAAAAACTCAACTTGGTCATCGATGCGAAAAACCTGCCCTTGGCGATCGCCAACCGGTTTGCTCCCGGTCTAGGCATCTCTGGCAACATGAACGCCTCGGCGAACTTATCTGGAACGGCGGCAAAACCGACCGGCACCTATGCCGTGCAGATCAAAGGCTTGACGACGCGATCGCTTAAGACCAGCGGACTACCGGCGCTTTCCGTCAATACCAAAGGCCGTCTCGCCGGCAGCCACACCGATCTGACGGCCAATATCATCGGCGGTTCCAGAATAAAATTAACAGTGACCGGACGGGCGCCGATCGGCGGCAATGGGCCGATGAACCTGGCCGCCAACGGCACGATCAATCTGGCCATCGCCAACGCCTTCTTGTCCGATACCGGTGACCGCCTGGCCGGTGCGGCAAAAATCAATGCCACCATTAAGGGGACGCCGAACAAACCCGTGCTGGCCGGTAAAATGACTGTATCTGGTGCCCAATTCGTCAGCCCCTCCACAGGACTGTCGTTCAACCAGATCAATGTCAGCCTGCGTGGCAATCAGGACAAAGTGCTGATCGAAAAATTCTCCGCCCGGCCGACCAAAGGCGGCACGATCAACGGCACCGGCGCCATCGGCATCAATCCGAAATCCGGTTTTCCGCTCGACATCAAGATCAAAATGAGCAAGGCGGTCTTGGTTTCCTCCGATACGCTTTCCGCCACTGCTGATGCTGATGTCAAAATCACCGGCAAGGCGCTGCGATCGCCAACCCTGGCAGGCAACATTCTCATTCGACGTGCCGAGATCCAAATCCCCGACCGCCTGCCCGGTTCCGTGGTTACCATCCCGGTTGAACATAAGAACGCCCCGGCGCCGATCAAAAAACGCCAGGCAAAAAGTAAGGCTAGAAAGAGCGGTGGAAAAACCCCGGCGGCCCGGCTTGATTTGCGGGTTAACGCACCGAACAAAATATTTGTCCGTGGCCGCGGTCTCGACACCGAGATGGGCGGCAAACTGCGTATCACCGGCAGCAGCCGGGATCCGGTATTCGTCGGCGGCTTCGATATGTTGCGTGGCAAGCTGGCAGTGCTTACGCAGCGGCTGGATTTCACCAACGGCAACGTGTCGTTCTCCGGTGATCTGGAGCCAGATCTGGATTTCCAGGCTGAAACCAGAGCCGGTGACGTCACCGCCATCGTCAGGGTTGTTGGCCCGGCCTCAAAACCGGAAATCATCTTTTCATCCTTGCCCGATCTGCCGCAGGACGAGGTCTTGTCGCGACTGCTGTTTGACAAGGCAACGAAGGAATTATCAGCAATCCAGATTGCCCAACTGGCGGCGGAAGTCGCCAAACTGGCTGGCTTTATTGGCGGCGGTCCAGGCACATTGGATAAAATCCGCCAGGCGATCGGTGTCGACAATATCGAGACCACCACCGATGACGACGGCAACACGGCGGTGAAGGTCGAAAAGTATATTTCCGACAAGGTCTCCGTTGGTGTCAAACAAGGCGCCAAATCGGGCTCGACATCTGTCCAAGTCGATATCGACGTCACCGACCGCATCAAATTGCAAAGCGAGATCGACGCCAGGGGCAAAACCCGCACCGGCGTCGCCGTTGAATGGGATTATTGACGCCATCGGCAAATCCGCCATAGGCGCCGGCTCGAATTTCCCTTAACTTCCCACCTCCCGGCAACCTCTATCATCGGAAACGGCATGGCTTTGTTACTGCTCATCAATGGATGGGATCCGCACAAATGGGTGGAGGAGTTCCACAAGGTCGATCCTAGTTTGGAACTGCGCCTTTGGCCCGATGTCGGCAATCACGATGACATTGACTACATCGTCGCCTGGAAACCGGATCCCGGCACGATGAGTGGATATGCCAATTTGAAGGCCATATTCTCCCTGGGTGCCGGGGTTGATCACATCACCAAGGATCCGGACTTGCCGCCGGTGCCAATCGCCCGAATTGTCGACCCAAATCTGACCCTGCGGATGACGGAATGGGTGGTTTTGCAGGTGTTGCTGCATCATCGCCGCCATTTGGATTTCGCTGCTCAGCAGCGCCAAAGCCAATGGACCGTTTTGGATCAGCCAGCGGCCCCCGATGTCCGCGTCGGGATCATGGGTTTGGGGGTCTTGGGCCAGGATTCCGCCAATGCTTTGTCGTTTTTGGGTTTCGATGTCGCCGGCTGGAGCCGGACACCGAAGCAACTGGACGGCATCACCGGATATCATGGTGATGATGGCCTCGGAGACTTCTTGGCCCGCACCGATATTCTAGTGGCGCTCCTGCCCCATACGTCGGCCACCGACGACATTCTCAACATGCGGCTTTTCAAACAGCTTGCCCGCGACGGTGAATTACCCGGCCCGGTCATCATCAATGCTGGCCGTGGCGGACTTCAAAACGAAGATGATATTCTTGCCGCCCTCAACGACGGCACGCTGAATGCTGCCAGCCTGGATGTGTTTCGTGTCGAACCGCTTGATCAGCAAAGCCCGCTATGGAGCCATCCGCGCGCAATAATCTATCCGCATGTCGCCGCCGAAAGCGACCCCAAGCGTCTAAGCCGAAATGTGGTGGATCAAATCAAGGCGATGGAGCAGGGCCGCCCGCTGGAAAACGTCGTTGACCCGGTGCACGGGTATTAAGTGGGGAAGAGATCAGGGCTGATTTGGGAACGAAGAGCCTGAAGCCGGCCCGTTAAATTATGCTCTGAAGCGCACCTGAAGCCAGCCCGCTCCCCCTTCCCAACCACCCATAGATGGTACCCTCAGGGGTGGTTGGGAAGGGGGAGCGGGCTGGCTTCAGGACTTCCAAACTAAAACCCAATTTCTCAAAAAACCTCCCGCACTAATGTTTCCCCTCAAAGCCCGTACCACTTGCGCACGACCTCCCAGCCTTCCACTTCAGAATCAACGAACGTCATCAATTTGATATCGTCGGGCGATATCGTGCCTTCATCCGCCAGTGCATCCAGATCAACCACCCGGCGCCAGAATTTTTCACCGAACATGATGATCGGCATCGGTTCAACCTTGCCGGTTTGGATGAGTGTCAACGCTTCGAACAATTCGTCCATGGTGCCAAATCCGCCGGGAAAACATGCCAGCGCCTTGGCCCGCATGAGGAAGTGCATTTTGCGGATAGCGAAATAGTGGAACTGGAAACATAGCTCCGGCGTAACGAATTCATTCGGTGCTTGTTCGTGCTGCAAGACTATATTCAGGCCGATCGATGCCGCCCCGACGTCCGCCGCGCCACGGTTCGCCGCTTCCATGACGCCGGGGCCGCCGCCGGAGACGATGACGAATTCCCGCCCGTAATGTTTCATGGATTCTTCCGACGCAAGCCGTGCAAATCCACGGGCCTGATCATAATAGATTGATTTCTTTTCAAGATTTTCGGCGATCTGCGGTGTTGCGGCCCGAAATGGTTTTTTACCCGGTTCAGGAATTCGGGCACCGCCGAACACCACCACGGTCGATTCAACCCCGCGCTCATCGAGGATCATCGACGGTTTCAAAAGCTCTAATTGCAAGCGTAGGGGCCGTAATTCTTCGCGCAGCAGAAAATCGGGATCATCAAACGCCAGGCGATAAGCCGGGGAAGACGTCTGCGGCGTGACCGGTACCTTCTCCCAGGATTTGCGATCATCTTCGGCGGACGAAAACGGGCTTTTACGTTCCTGGCGGTCACCGGTCATATTAAGCAACTCCAATTGCAACAAGTTGCAACATGCCACCGGTTTGCCAATATGAGAAGCGCTGGGCGTATATCAGCCGATTGCCCGGGATCAAATGTTAGTAATCCAACTCTTTTCCCGCTTCTGAATTCAATCAGACAACGAACATGTCAATCGCCTTCGGCCAATGCCCTCAGGACAATAAGTGTCTAGTTCACAGCCACTTTACGCTTTTTCTCGATTTTCTCGATCGTTCGTTTTTCAGAAGCGTTGGGTTCTTCAGCCTTAACTTCCTTAGTCAATTTCGCGGTCTCACCAGCTTTAGCAACGGTTTCCGCCAATTTTACAATTGCACTGCTTATTGTCCCGGCGCGATAGTAGGCTTCGACGTCTGAAAATCCCATGCCCAGAGTATACTTCGTCGTATCCAGGGTCGTCATCCGCGTGAAAATCACCGATGCCATGCGATCACGGCTGGCTCGCATCTGCGATTGAAGTAATTCAGGCGCTTTAGCTAATAATATTCGCTCCGCATAGGAGTTATGGACACCGGTCACACCGGCTGCCAACGCCGACAATATCGTTTTCGTAGCGTTTTGGGTCACCAATGTCGCGGCCGTGCTCAAACCAATGTTGGTAATATCTCCGACAAGTCCCGCACGCTGAGAATCAAGCAGCAAAGTTGTTTCGAATTCGGTGTACTGCACGTCAATGGCATACATGCGCGCCGTAATTACATTATTGCGGATTGCTTTGCGTTCATTTTCGGATCCCGCGGAATAATAATTCTCGACGGCATATTTATTGGCGGCAAGGGCGAATTCTTCCGAATGTTGTTTAACGGCAAGGGTGCGCTGCGGCTTGCCCTCCGACAACGCCTCGCAGCCACTAACCAGTAACGATATCCCCACAATTGTGACGACGGTTTTTAAAACCATTCGACCGCGTATTGCGTCGGTCGGGACATATATCCTGCTGGCGACCTCAACCATTTTGCTTCCCCGATGCCCATATTCCCTATATAATTGTAATAATTGCAGTATATAATTTTAAATTGCAAAATATGTCCTGTGGATTAGTGTTGATAACTATTTATTCAACCCACAGATTTTGCTTTGGCATTTACTCGAAGCTGGCAAGCGCGAAACCGACTAAACCGTCGGCGAAAATCGGCTCTGAAACCGAATTTCGGCGTTCTAGTGAACGCATTTGCCTTTATCAATTGACCTTTGGAGCGGATTTTCCTATCTCACGGGCGCTATGGCTCTACGTGACATCATCATTTTGCCCGACCCGCTGTTGCGGCGCATTTGCGATCCCGTCGAAATAGTCGACGACGAGATCCGCAAACTCGCTGACGATATGTTGGAAACCATGTATGACGCACCCGGCATCGGCCTTGCGGCAATCCAGGTCGCCGTGCCTATTCGGCTGATCATGGTCGATGTGGCCAAGGAAGAAGAGCCGAAGAACCCGATCTGCCTGATAAACCCGGAAGTCACCTGGTCATCGGAGGAACGCTCCGTCTATCAGGAAGGGTGTTTGTCGATCCCAGAATACTATGAGGATGTCGAGCGCCCGTCATCGGTGCGCGTTGCCTATCTTGACCGCAACGGCAAGGAGGCCGAAATCGAGGCGGATGGTTTGCTGTCGACCTGCATCCAGCACGAAATCGACCATCTCAACGGCGTCTTGTTCATCGACTATATATCGAAATTGAAACGCGACCGGGTGATCAAAAAATTCACCAAGCAGTTTAAGTTGGCGCAAAAACAGGGCGCGGCTTGAATAAGCCGCCCGTTACTGGTTCAACACGCCCATGACCTTGCGCATCGTTTTCATGGGTACACCGGAATTTTCAGTGCCGACGCTGACGGAAATCGTCGGCCAGGGCCACGAAGTAATTGCCTGTTACACTCAGCCGCCGCGTCCGGGTGGGCGGCGCGGGTTGGAACTGCGCAAATCGCCGGTGCATGCACAGGCCGAAATTCTTGGTATTCCGGTTTTTACGCCGAACAGTTTGAAATCACATAAAGCGCAGGCCGTGTTTGCCGGCCATAAGGCCGATGTCGCCGTTGTCGTCGCCTATGGTTTGTTGCTGCCGACGGCTATTCTGGCCGCTCCCGCACATGGCTGCCTCAATTTGCACGCCTCGTTGCTGCCGCGCTGGCGCGGGGCGGCGCCGATTAACCGGGCCATTATGGCAGGTGACACGGAGACCGGCATTATGGTCATGCAAATGGAAAAGGGATTGGATACTGGTCCGGTCGCCATGACCGAACGTCTCGCCATTGCAGACAACATGACCGCCGGTGATCTCCATGACAGGCTGATGATATTAGGTGCCGATTTGATGGTTCGCGCGTTGAGCGCCCTGGAACGCGGCGGCTTGACCTTCGTACCGCAGACCGACGATGGCGTCACCTATGCAGCCAAGATCGCCAAGGACGAAACCCGCATCGACTGGAATACCCCCGCGCCAGATGTTCATAACCACATTCGCGGGTTGTCACCGTTTCCAGGCGCCTGGACCACGCTGGAGATCGGCGGCAAATCCCAGCGCCTGAAGATCCTCGCATCAAACACCGCATCCGGCAGCGGTGAGCCGGGAACAGTACTGGATGATCAATTGACGATCGCCTGCGGCGAAGGTGCCGTACGGCTGGAACGCGTTCAGCGAGCCGGCAAAACGGCCATGAGCGCGGCGGAGTTTCGACATGGCGGGTTGCTCAAGGCCGGAACGCGGCTGTCATGACCAAACTCGCATTTAATGTCGGCACCGAAGCGCGGGAGGACATCAGCGCCATTCATGCCGTCGTTGCTGCCGCCTTCAATCAGAACGACGAGGCGGATCTGGTCGATCGCCTGCGCGATGACGGTGATTTGGTGTTGTCGCTGGTTGCTCGCTCTGGCGACAAGATCATCGGTCATATCGGATTCTCCCGGTTATTCGTCGAGACGGCAACCGGAGAATTCGTAGCCGTCGCCCTCGCCCCGGTTAGCGTCTTACCCGATTGGCAAAAAAAAGGCGTCGGCAGCGCGTTGATCAATGCTGGCCACGCCCGGCTCATCGAAACCGGTGAGCAGCTCTCCATCGTATTGGGGGAACCGGCATATTATGGAAAGTTCGGTTATTCCGCCGATCGTGCTGGCCAGTTTGATTGCGACTGGTCTGGGCCTTACCTGCAGGCGCTTTCCTGGTCCGATGAGGCCCCATCGCGAGGCCGATTGCGTTATGCTTCGGCGTTTTTAAGCTGAAAGTGACCGGGAACGTTCGCAGTGCCGCGCTACAAGCTCACCATTGAATATGACGGCGATTCCTATGCCGGATGGCAGCGACAGGAAAATGCCTCAACCGTGCAAGGGACTATCGAAGCCGCCGTCAATGCCTTTTGCGGCCAGGAAGTCACGGTGTTTGGCGCCGGCCGCACAGATGCCGGCGTTCATGCCCTGGCGCAAGTTGCCCACGTCGATTTGGAAGCCGACTGGCCGGCTGGAACCGTGCGCGACGCGGTCAATGCCCATTTGGCGCCGGAGCGCGTTGCCCTTTTGAATGTTGAAACGGTTGCCGACGACTTCGACGCCCGCTTTTCCGCCACGCGCCGGCATTACCTTTATCGTATCCTCGATCGGCGGGCGCCGGCGGTGCTCAGGCGCGGCCGTGTGTGGCGGGCGCGTAAACATCTTGATGCTGACGCCATGCACGAAGCCGCCCAGGTTTTAGTTGGCCATTTTGACTTCACCACCTTTCGTCATGCCAACTGCCAGGCGAAATCACCCATGAAGACCCTGGAAAAACTCGATGTGAGGCGCGTTGACGATGAAATCCATGTCACAACGGCGTCGCGGTCTTACCTCCACAGCCAGGTTCGCTCGATGGTCGGATCACTGAAGCTAGTCGGCGAAGGCAAATGGACTGCTGATGATCTCCGTTTGGCCCTGGAAGCAACGGACCGCAAGGCCTGTGGGCCGGTAGCTCCGTCGGATGGCCTCTATCTGACCCAGGTTGACTATGGCGATAAGCTCTAAGGTCAGCGATCGGTGGAAACGGCTGTCCTGGCCAAATGGTCCACAATCCGCTGAAAATGTTCCAGGCATTGCCAACCAGGTTGGTTTATTCGATAAAGGTCGGCAATGCCGTTCCGGCGCGGACGGGATCAAGCGCCACGGCGTTGCCGTCCGAAATGAATGTTATGAAAGAACCGGTCGACCGGTCGTTCATCCGCCTAAAACCGGCGGTTTGTGAGGAGGTTCGTTGTGGTCCGAATTCTGGAAATTACCGTCAATGGACGCCGCCGTACCGACGCGGTCGCCGACAATATACTGCTGGTCGACTACCTGCGGGAAACCGTCGGCCTGACCGGCACCAAAATCGGTTGCGATGGCGGCGAATGCGGCGCCTGTACCATCCTGGTGGACGGCGAAGTGCGATTATCCTGCGTGACGCTCGCCCATGCTTGCAGTCAAACGAATGTGGAAACCGTTGAGGGCCTAACCAAGAACGGCCGCCCAGGTTCAGTCCAACGCGCCTTTCATGAAAAACTCGGAAGCCAATGCGGTTATTGCACCCCGGGCATGGTCATGGCGTCGGAAGCTTTGCTGCGGGAAAATCCCAATCCGGACGAAGACCAAATCAAAAACGCCCTTGCCGGAAACATCTGCCGTTGCACCGGCTACTCCAAGATCATCGAATCCGTTCATGACGCCGCCGCCAACCGGGAGGCCGGTTAATGACCATTGCTGAGGATCGCCCCAAACACACTGCCGTTGGTGCCCGCGTACCGCTGGTCGATGGCCCGGAAAAAGTCACTGGTCGGGCGAAATACACCGCTGATCTTCTGCATGCCGATACGCTGGTCGGGCGGGTACTTCGCAGCCCCTGTTCCCACGGCGAAATCATCAGCATCGATACCTCAAAGGCTGAAGCGCTGCCCGGCGTCCTGGCGGTGATTACCGGTGAAGCCTCCGGTGTGCCGTTCGGCATCTTGCCGATTGCTGAAAACGAATTCGCCTTGGCCCGCGACAAGGTCCGCTTCAAAGGTGACGCGGTCGCGGCCGTGGCAGCCATTGATGACGAGACAGCGGAGCGTGCTCTTTCGCTGATTGACCTAAAAATCAAGGAGTTGCCGGCCTACTTCAGCGTCGACGATTCGCGCGCACCTGGAGCGGCACTGATCCACGACGACAAGCCAGGAAATCTAGAACGCGACGTCCACTACGAGCTAGGCGATGTGGAAGCCGGCATGGCAGATGCCGACCTGATCGTCGAAGAATCTTTCCATTCCGCTGAAGTCACACACGTCCAGATGGAGCCCAACGCGACGTTGGCTGAATATGACCTGGAGCGCGATCAGCTGACCGTCCATTCCTGCACCCAGGTGCCGTATTATCTGCACCGGGCGCTCGCCAAAGTCATGGAAATGGAGCAGTCGCAGATCCGGGTGATCAAGCCATTTATCGGCGGCGGCTTCGGCGCCCGAACCGACGCCTTAAATCATGAAATGATCGCCAGCCTGCTGGCCCGCGCCTGCGGCGGCAAGGTGCTGCTAAAGCTGACCCGTGAAGAGACCTATCTGACTCGTGGCGGCCGGCCGTCGACCACCAATAATCTCAAGGTCGGTTTCAGCAAGGACGGCAAGATTACCGCCGCCGCGCTGGAAGCCATACAACAAGGCGGCGCTTATGCCTGTTATGGCGTCATCACTATCCTTTACAACGGCGCCTTCTTGAACTCCATCTACAACGTGCCGGCGGTTAAATATGACGGCTACCGCATCTACACCAATATGCCGGCCTGCACGGCCATGCGCGGCCACGGTGGCGTCAATATTCGCTTTGCCTTTGAATCAGTCATGAACATCGCGGCCGAAAAACTTGGCCTCGATCCCAACGAGATCCGCCGCCGCAATTTCCTGAAAGCCCCGACGGAGACCATTTCCGGTGTCAAGATCAACACCTATGGGCTGCCGGAATGCCTGGACTGGGTGGAAGAGGTCAGCGATTGGAATGAACGCCGCGACGCTATGCCGGAGGGCAAGGGTCTGGGCATTGCCTGTTCCCACTATATTTCCGGCGCGCCGAAACCGGTGCATTGGACGGGCGAGCCGCACGCTACCATCAATCTAAAGCTTGATTTCGATGCCAATATTACAATCCTCACCGGCGCTGCCGATATTGGACAAGGCTCATCAACCGTCCTCACGCAAACGGTCGCGGAAGTCCTGGGTGTCGACATGGCCCGCATTCGCGTCATTGCTAATGACAGCGCCATCACCCCGAAGGATAACGGCTCATACTCGTCGCGCGTCACCTTCATGTGCGGCAACGCGGCGATCGATGCGGCCACGAACCTGAAGGAAATTTTGGTTGAGGCCGCCGCCCGCAAGCTTGAGGCCGACCCGTCGGAAATTGAGTGTGTCGACGATTTGTTCCGTGTGGCCGACAGTCAGGATCCGGGTCTGCCGTTTAAGGAAGTTGTGGCCGAAGCACTGGTCGATACCGGCACGATTACAGCCAAGGGCACATATTCGACGACGCCTGAATATCAAGGCACGGTGAAATATCGCGGTGCAGCGGTCGGCCCGTCGATGGCCTATTCCTATGCGGCGGCGGCTGTCGAGGTCACCGTTGACGACATTACCAGTAAAGTCACAGTGGATAAGATCTGGGTCGCGCAGGATTGCGGCTATGCCATCAATCCGCTGTCCGTTGAAGGGCAAATTCAGGGCGCGGTTTGGATGGGCCTCGGTCAGGCTCTGTCGGAGGAAGTCGCTTTCCGCAACGGTCTGCCGATCCACGCCAACATCCTCGATTACCGGGTGCCGACCATCAAAGACACGCCGCCGATCGAGGTCAAGATCATTGAAACCATCGACCCCAACGGCCCGTTCGGCGCCAAGGAAGCAAGTGAAGGCGCCATCGCCTGTATAGCCCCGGCGGTCGCCAACGCGGTGCGCCAGGCGATCGGCGTGCGAATGATGGAAACCCCCATGAGTCCCGACCGCATTTTAGCGGCCCGGGCAAAATAGGTAGTCGGCGTCATGGAAGTTCTCCCACAGTTTGACCTGCTATCACCAGCCACAGCCGACGAGGCCGTCGCCATGGCCTGTGCCAATTCCGATGCACGGTTTTTGGCCGGCGGTACTGACCTGATCGTCAACCTGCGCCGTGGTATCGGCGAAGCCAGGACGCTGATCGATCTGTCCGGCATTGATGACATGACGGCAATGACCTATGACGATGGCGGCCTGATGATCGGCGCCGGCGTGCATCTGGCGGAACTGGAAGGTGATCAGGTCATCGCCAAGCACTACCCGGTGATTGCCGAGGCGGCTGGCGAAATCGCCGGGCCGACGCATCGCAAATTCGCCACCGTGGGCGGCAATCTGTGCCTCGATACCCGCTGTATCTATTACAATCAAAGCCATTGGTGGCGGCAATCTAACGATTACTGCCTGAAGTATCGCGGCGACATCTGCCACGTGGCGCCGAAGAGTAAGATATGCTTTGCCGCCTTCTCCGGCGACCTGGCTCCGGCACTGCTGATCTTGAATGCCCAGGTACAAATCGCCGGCCCGGACGGCAGCAACTGGATCGATCTGCAGGACCTTTATGTGGATGATGGCGCCGCGCCTTTGGCATTGCCGGAAAACAGTCTGGTCGTGGCCGTAAAGGTCCCGCCCGCTGAAGATACCGTGACCGCCTACCGCAAGGTCCGGGTGCGCGAATCCATCGATTTTCCATTGGCCGGCGTCGCCGTCAGCCTCAAACGCCAAGGCGATAACCTGGACGATCTCGCGATCGCCTTTACCGGCACAAACCCCCGGCCAATGCGCGTTCAGGGGCTCGATGCCGTAATCGGCTCGGCTTTGGACGAGGCCGCATTGGATCAAGTCCGCCGGCTCACCAATAAGCAGATCAAACCCATGAAAAGCACCTTCAGCCCGTCAACCTACCGCCGCGCGGTCGCAGTGAAACTGGCGGTGAAAACGGTTCAAGATTTGTGGGCAGCGGCGGGTAAGTAGCGCGTCCACTCCACGGTGGGCGTCGATCGGACGCCTTGACATTGCATGATTGATGCCCGGCAATGGACACCATTATGGATGCAACAACCAATTTTCCCTGGATTGCCGATTCACGCGTCGACGAAAATGATCATGTCCAATTGGACGTCGATCACTTGCCGCTCGGCGTAACGTTGATCGATAATGACTACCGCTTTCGCCGCTTCAATCGTGCGTACGCGGAAATGATCAAATCCAATACACCGCTGAGTTTGGAGCAGGCGCGCGGCCGCAATTACTTTGATTGCCTGGCCGGTTCCAAACAAAAAGCAGAGCCGATCATGCAACGGGTCATGGCCACCCGAAAACCGTTCCGGCTACAACGCGAGGAGCTACCGATATCGATCAATGGCAAGTTGATGTTCACCTATTGGAACGGCGAGATTACCCCGGTTATCGAAAAATCCGGCCATGTTTCAGGGATATTGTTGATGTGTCTGGAAGCCGTTGAATTGCGATCAGCATCGCCGCGCGGTAGGGTTTTGGGCGCTCTTAACAACGAACCTTCTCTAAAATCAGACGACCAAATCACATTTGGTCCGGGTGATCCGGCGCTGACCTTCAAGGAAGAACAGGTCGCGCGGTTGGTCATGGAAGGGCTGAGCTCAAAGGAAATCGCCGCCCGTTTGAACCTCTCCAAAGCGGCCATTGATTCACGGCGAAATGTTATCCGCAAGAAACTGGAAATCAGCGGCCAGCCGCGAAATTTGTACGCCCACCTGAGGCAACTGAACTGACGTTTTCAATATAAAATCAATATCGACCGCAGCCCCGGTCCATTTCTATCCTCTTCGAAAATCAGAACCGCTGGCACTGACGATTGTCGGCGTCCAATGGCCTGCCGTCTCAAATCACGGCGGGTCCATATGCTGTTTGGAGAGGAAATCGACATGGAAAGCAATTCAACCGATCTAAAAACCAGTGCGCCTGGAGAAACGGCGCGACTAACCCGCCGGTCATTTATGGAAGGCGCTGGCAAAATGGCCCTTCTCGCCGGCTCGGGCATGGCTGTTGGCACCAGCGGCAAGGCCTTGGCGGCGAGCGATGAGTTCATCAATTATGATGCGCTCGGTCTGGCCGAACTGGTCAAGACCAAAAAGGTCAAACCAGTTGAGTTGCTCGACGCGGCTATCCAGCGTGTTGAGAACATCAACCCGAAGCTCAACGCCGTCGTCACCAAAATGTATGACGAGGCCCGCGCCACAATTGCCAAAGGCACACCGCAAGGCCCGTTTGGCGGCGTGCCCTTCCTGATGAAGGACCTGGCCACCACCTATGCCGGCGTCCGCAACACATCAGGCTCGCGGCTCTTTGCCGAATACGTTCCAAATTACGACAATGTCTTGGTCAGCCGTTACAAAGCCGCTGGATTGGTGACCATGGGACGGACCAATACACCGGCTTTCGGATTGAATGTCTCGACTGAATCAGCCCTGCTGGGACCGGCGCGCAACCCATGGGACCTTGGCCGGTCGACCGGCGGTTCAAGTGGTGGATCATCGGCGGCGGTGGCCGCCCGTATCGTGCCGCTGGCCCATGCCAATGACGGCGGTGGATCTATTCGAATTCCGGCCTCGTGCTGTGGTGTTTTCGGTTTAAAACCATCACGGGGAAGAACACCAAATGGCCCGGAATTCGGCGAGGTCTGGGAAGGCTTTGCAACCGGCCATGCAGTTTCGATTTCAGTGCGGGACAACGCTGCTTTGCTCGACGCCTCGATCGGGCCGGAATTAGGTGCGCCTTATGGCATCCCAGCGCCTGCCCGTCCTTACCTTCAAGAGGTTGGCGAAAATCCCGGTAAACTGAAGATCGCCTATTTCACCGAAGTGGCCTCAAAGACCATTCACCCTGATTGCGTCGCGGCAACCGAAGATGCCGCCGAGCTCTGCCGGTCCCTTGGCCATACCGTTGAACAGGCAGCACCCAAGGTCAATTTCGAACAGGCCGAGTATGCCTTTCATCTTGGCGTTTCCGCGCACGCGGCGGCGATGCTGGATGTCATCGGTATGATGATGGGCAAGAAAATCACGCCGGAAATGGTCGAGGCCGGGGTTTGGGCATTTGGTGAGGCTGGCCGAAAGGCAAGTGCAGCGGATCTGGCCGCATCGAAAGGCATTGTCAACATGGCAACCAGGACCGTTGGCGGCTTCCTGGCCGGCTATGATGTCGTTCTGACACCAACGCTGGCCACGCCGCCGAATGTGCTTGGTCATCACGATTCAATCGGCCTGCCAGGCGCGGAATTCCTTAAGCGGCTTTATGATTTCATCCCCTATACATGGCTCCACAATCTAACCGGCACGCCGGCCATGTCGGTGCCGCTATATTGGAATAAAGCCGGCCTACCGATCGGTGTTCAATTCGCCGCTGGATATGCCAAGGAAGCAACGCTTTATCGTCTGGCGGCCCAGTTAGAACAGGCGCGGCCTTGGGCAAAGAAGATCCCGCCGAACGCCGCATGATGGGGTAGTCGTCAATTACGGAAGCTACTGAGCAAAAATTGGCATGCTGCAGGTACCCCGAATTGGACATATGCAGCATGCCCACCGCCTCCTAAATTGCGCCGCGTTTGAAAAACCAAATCAATGCAGCGAAACATAATCTGGAGCGGCCGGTAAATGGCGTCTGAGACCAAAGAAACAATAAAAACCACCTGCCCGCGCGACTGCTATGACAGTTGCGGGATATCTGTCGTCCTGCGCGAAGGGGCGATATCCCGCGTTGCCGGAAACCCGGATCATCCCTCCAACAAGGGCCCCTTATGCGGTAAATGCTCCGCCGCCTATAATGGTGTCTGGCAGGATGAAAATGCCCGGCTATTATATCCCATGCGCCGAACCGGCGCTAAAGGCCAGGGCGAATTTACCCGCGTCTCATGGGATGAAGCGCTGAACGAGGTTGCCGGTCGGCTGGGCAACATCGCCGCTATCGCCGGGGCGGAGCATATTTATCACACCCATTATACCGGCACCTGTTCGATGATCGCCGGGCATTTCCCTGAGCGCTTCTTCGCCCATCTCGGCGCCCAGGAGATTAATCCGGACACGGTTTGTAATAATGCCGGTCACGTCGCCTGGGGCTATGTCTTCGGTACCTCCGCCCACGGCTTCGATCCGCGCACAGTCAAGGATACCAATTGCATACTGGTTTGGGGGGCAAATCCATCCGCCTGCGCGCCGCATGTGGACAAACACTGGCTGCGCGACAGCGACACCACCGTCATCGTCATTGACCCGATCCGCCACGAAACGGCTGAAAATGCCGACCTGCATTTACAGGTTCGCCCCGGCACCGACGCCGCGCTGGCCTTTGCCATGGCCCATGTGCTGCAGCGCGATGGATTGTTGGATACCGCGTTCATCGAAGATCATGTCGTTGGCTATGAGAATGTGGCTACGACCATTGCCGATTGTACGCCGCAATGGGGCGAGGAAAATACCGGTATACCGGCGGCGCTTATCGAAGAGGCAGCCCGAATTTACGGCAAGGGCCCGTCGCTGATGTGGCTGGGCCAGGGTTTGCAACGGCAATCCGACGGCGGCAACATCTTTCGCGCCTGCGCCATGTTGCCGGCCTTTTCCGGCAATATCGGCAAACCGGGCACCGGCGCCTATTACCTCAATTCGACCATGGGCATTGCCGCGCGGAATGGATCAGCACCAACCTATTCTGAGCCCGATGGCGATGCGGCTGCGTCAGTCAGCCAGATGGATGTGCCGCAATTGCTCCAAGATCCGGAAACCATCCAGGCCTATTTCGTCTGGAATTGTAACCCGGTCGCCTCCAACCCGGCGCAAGCGCTGACCCGGCAGGGTTTGGCGCGCGAAGACCTGTACACGGTCGTCGTTGATTGCTTCATGACCGATACGGCGAAATACGCCGATATCATTCTGCCGGCGGCCAGCTTTCTGGAATTCGATGATCTGAGTGCCTCCTATTTCCGGCTTGCTCTCGGCCCCCAGGTCAAGTGTTCGGAGCCCCTGGGCGAAGCGTTACCCAACCAGGAAATCTTCCGCCGGTTGGCCGCCGCCATGGACATGGACGCGCCGGAATTGTTCGAAGATGATCAAACGATGATCGATGCGGCTTTGGAAAAAATGGCGATCGGCATGGATTGGCAACAGCTCAAACAACAAGGCTGGGCGGATATTTCGCAAGAACCGCTTATCCTGTGGGCGGATGGTCATTTTGCTACGCCGAGCGGCAAAATCGAAATCGCCAGTAGCCAGGCGGAAAAAGACGGACACCCACTGACGCCGACACCGAATGCCGATCGCCAAACACAAGGTGATTTGCTGCGGCTGTTGTCGCCAGCCGACAAATATCTGATGAACTCAAGCTATGGCAATGATGCCCGCGTGCGCGACATGATGGGCCCGGCTAATCTGACGATCCACCCACAAGACGCCGAAAGCCGCGCCATTCATGGCGGCGACACGGTCGTCATTTCAAACCAAGCCGGCGAGTTATCGTTTAAGGCCATCGTCGATGACATGACGCTTCCGGGCACGGTGTTGACCCATAAAAGCCGCTGGCCCGGGCATGAATCCGACGGCGCAAACGTCAACCTGCTTCACATCCCCCAGAAGTCCGATATGGGCGAAAGCACATCGGTTCACAGCACCCAGGTTACGCTTAGAAAAGGCTGAATGCTTTGAGCGGTCATACGTATCAGCAGGCGGAATAGGGCAGGAGAGACCAATTTTTTGGCGTAATTTCGCCAAATAGCAAAATTAGTGTCTCCAGCGGGGGCGGGCTTCCGAATTATTGCAAGGACCCGCGTAATGACACATCACTTTCCAACCCGTTCCTCTTTTCGGGCGGCCTTCCGCGTCGCTTGTGCTGCCGGTATTGCCCTTGGCGGATTAACAACAGCCACTGGCGCCTCACCCGGCGATATTCGACTCGATGCCCGGCTTGGCCAAACCGTATTGACCGCCGGCAAGACCCAACGGGTCTTCGTCCGCGTCTCGCTCGAAGGATTGACCATTGAATCAAATGCGGAGCGCAGCCCGGTCAATATCGCCCTGGTGCTCGATCGCTCCGGCTCCATGCGCGGCAAGAAACTGTTTCAGGCTAAGGAAGCCGCCATCATGGCGCTCTCCCGGCTGGACCGCAACGACGTCACGTCGATCGTCGTCTATGACCACAATGTCGCGACGCTGGTCCCAGCCACCCGCTTGAGCAATCGCAGACGTATCCGGAACTTGATCTCCAATATCGAAGCCGGTGGCCGCACCGCACTTTATGCGGGCGTCAAACGTGGTTTGCGCGAGGTTGGAAAATTTCGCGCTTCAGAACGGGTCAATCGCATCATCCTGCTGTCCGACGGCCTGGCCAATGTCGGCCCCAGCAGCCCGTCGGAATTGGCTCGTCTAGGCCAGAAAGCCGGCGGCAAAGGCATCTCGGTCACCACCATCGGACTGGGCCTGGATTATAACGAGGACCTGATGGTTCGCCTCGCCGGTGCCAGCGACGGCAATCATGCCTTTGTCGAACACGCCGAGGATCTGGCGGGCATTTTCGACAGGGAATTCGGCGATGTTTTATCCGTCGTCGCCCAGGATATTGAAATCATCATCAAATGCCGCAAAGGCTTCCGCCCCATTCGCCTGCTTGGGCGGGATGCGGAAATCAACGGTCAAACCGTTAAGATGCGCTACAATCAGATCTACGGATCACAACAAAAATATGTGCTCCTCGAAGTCGAGGTTCCGGCCAACAAAGCCATCGCCGGACAGGCGGACTTAGCCAGCGTCGAAATCGCCTATACCAGCATGCGCTCCAATGAGCGCCAGTCGGTCTCGGGCCGTGTCGCAGCGAAATTTTCCACCTCCAAAGACGAAGTCAAAGCCAGCACCGATAAAGATGTGATGACCGCCGTTACCACTCAAATCGCCACAATCAATAGCGAAGAGGCGGTCAAGCGGCGCGACAGCGGCGACACCAAGGGTGCGCGCAAGATCTTGGAAGACAATGCCTCTTACCTGCGCAAAAAAGCCAAGCAATATAACGCCCCCGGATTGTTGCGCATGGGCCGGGAAAGCTCCGATACCGCCAGCAAGCTGTCTGAGTCTGAATGGACCAGAAGCCGCAAAACCCTGCGCGCCCGGCAGTACAAGCAGAAGAACCAGCAACGCTATTGATGAGCCGCTGATGGAAATCCCGCCACGTCATTGGCGTGGCGGGAATAGTCACACCAGATTGGCCGGCCGGCAATTACATACACTTGCCACCGGTGACATGATCCATCAGCCGAACCGTGTCTGTTGTGAACACGGGTCCATTCTCGTCGGTGGTGTTGCCAACCAAATGATGTGAGTTGACGCTGATCACAAGGTTATCGCCAGAACCGCCGTCCTCCCTAAATTTTGCAAACCATGCACCGCCGCTATTTCCTGACCGCATTGGATTGCCGGTCATGGTGACAATACCGCCGGAAACCGATGACCAGGTACCCGCTACTTTGTAAAGCAGCCGGCCCTGACCGTAATTTTCCGGGTACCCGATCGCCGTCAGTTGCTCTTGAACCGGGTTCCCCGTGACCAGGGACAGTGCCGGTTTTTCGGCATTTCTATCGGTTAGGATGAAGGCATAATCATAGGCGTAATTCGTCGATGGATCAAAATAGGCCTTGAATATCGACACACAGCGCCATCCGATTGTTTGCGCCGTTTTACCGTCATCGTAAGCACGCTGGAAAACGAAGGGGCCATTCCATCTCCCGGTCGCTACGTTATAGACGCAGTGGGCTGCGGTGAGGATCACCGTTAAGTCATTCGTGACCTGCGCCGTGCAGCGATAGGTCTTGCCATCGGCCTTCTTGAACAATAATCGCCCGGTGCTCCAAAACGGCCCGTTTGCCGCCGGATCGGTGACCACTTCGGGAACGCCGCGGGCCTCGGTTTTATCCAGTGGGCGTAAGGAATTCAGATCCATCGCCCCGGGATTGAGCTCGCGAAACCGCCGGCGCATTTCTTCCAACGCCTCTTCCGTCACTTCTGGCGATGGGTGGGCAATCGCAGCTTCTGCCTCGGCTGCATTTATCGACACCGTGTCATTATCCCGAGCGGTATTCACAAGGTTTTCAATCTTCAATTCAGCCCCGAGTAGCGGCCCGCTATTCATCAATAATGCGACGACCACCAAGGCTGGTACAACTCCGTGGATTGCTATTATTTCCATAATTTCTACTTGCCTGATCTGCGACAGCGGGCAACGCTGAACGTCGGCCATACCGCCCGTCCGGCGGCCCGAAGTCTTATATTTCCAATTAGGTTGATATCGATTTCGTAACCGCGGACAGCGGGTTTCGGCACTTTGCGCCGATCCGCTGTCCGCCTTGATCGGCTGCTAGTAGATCAACGGTTCCCGGAGTTCGATCAGACCATTATCGATCATCCCCTTGTCCTTTGGCTCAGGCACGAAAATGCCCCGCTCAGGCGCATATTTCAGGGTGATTTCCGAAATCCCGCCGCCAAATTTCGCCACCGTCGATTTGCCGGTAATCTTGGTAATAATCGTCTCGCTGGCGAACTGGCTTTGCAGCCAGATATGGATATTTGTAAATGGCGTCATTGCCGCTTGCTGCGTGGCAAGGGCGGTCTGCGCCGAAATCGGCTTGCGGTCGGCTTTTTTCTTGTTAACAAGCGCCGATTGCGACAGCCCGAACGTCAAAGCTGGATATTGCGAATAGGGCATCTCATTGTTAGCGGCATAGGTTCCCCTTGGAATTTCATTCGATTTTTGAATGTCGTTGAAGACCGCCGCTGATGTAAACGGGTAATAACCCGCATCCAGCGCCGGACCCGGTGTGACTTCCGACAATTTGGATATGCTCGCCCCTTCCGAAATAGCCGTCGTCGAGGCGTAGATCCAATAGTCCTCCGTCCATTCAACCGTCGTGGATTGGAATGGATCGATCGATAACCAAACCACGTTCGGGTCGCCGCTTCCTACCGGTTTTGCCAGTGTGAGGCGCTGCTGCGCGCCCCGGATAATCGCCAGATCCACCGGATCAATATTTAACGTCAAAGTATAGTCAGCCATGTCCGTATCCCCTCAATGATGATGACTGGGTTGTAATTTTGCTAACGGCCGCGATGGGCGTTCCGAAAGCGTTCCAATTCGGACAATTGGCGGATTTGATTTATCAACAGAATATCATTTCAAACACTTTAAGAATATCCGTATATTAAAAGTAGTATTTCATGTAATAAGGTGATTAAAAAAACATATAGGTTTAATTTCGTAACTTAACTAGATCTATAATTTTTATTATACATATTTTTATTCATTGTAATACTTATGATATTGGAAATAGATATGTGACCTCACTATAAAATCCGTAATGATCTAGGCAGAATAATCTAAATTCAAAATCCTATAGATATAAAATTCACAATTTATCCGTGTGTTTTTTATTGACAAGTATTTTAACGTGTGATCAAAATGGAACCGTTGTGATACAACTTTCTTCGAAATATCCAGCTCTTTCCGACGGTTTAGCAAAGGCATTCGATTGCCTGATCCGCAACAAAAAGTAGCGCAGACACTAAAATGCGAATTGGCTATGCGCGTGTTTCAACGGCAGATCAAAACATAGAAATGCAGATGCGCGCGCTGAACAGCGCCGGATGCGATCGCATTTTTACCGATGAGGGAGTTTCCGGAACCCTACGCCATCGTCCGGGTTTGGAAAATGCGCTTGGTCGTCTAAATGCCGGCGACACGTTGGTCATTTGGCGGCTCGATCGCCTCGGCCGATCATTGTCCAACCTGATCGATATCGTTGCCGAACTGGGACGCGACAACATCGGCCTGCATTCCATAACCGAAGCGATTAACACCGCTTCCGCAGGTGGCATCTTAATATTCCACATCATGGGCGCATTGGCGGAATTTGAACGGACATTGATCTCCGAGCGAACCAAGGCCGGCATGGCCGCCGCCCGTGCCCGTGGCAGCCGCATCGGTCGGCCCCACAAATTGCCGTCAGATCAACTTGATAACCTCAGGCATGCCGTTAAAGAGGAGGGCATCAGCATTTCAGCAGCAGCACGACGCTTTGGCGTCAGCCGGTCAACGCTTTACCGGGCCATGCAGCGGAGCTCCTAAACGATCATCCCCGAGCGCAAACCGAACCCCTTTAAACGGACACCTACTGAGCTGAAAAATCGACTTCACGAACGGTTCCCTCAAGCTCAACCAAACTCACCTGCGGCGGGCATTGGGCGATGACCTTGCCACGCCTGACGACATATAGCCGGGGCGGTTTCAGCCGCAAAGCTTCCACCGGGTCCTTGGCCTGCAATATGACAAAATCAGCGGTGCAGCCCTTTTCCAGCCCATAACCATCCAGATGCAGCGCCTTGGCGGCATGGGTCGTCACACAATCAAACATCGCCTGCATTTCATCCTGGCCGGTCATATGGCCCACATGCAGCGCCATGTGGGCAACTTCCAGCATGTCGTGGCTGCCCAGTGAGTACCAGGGGTCCATCACGCAATCATGGCCGAAGGCGACGTTTAAACCAGCCGCCAGCAATTCCTTCACCCGGGTCATGCCGCGTCGTTTGGGATAGGTATCGTGGCGGCCTTGGATGGCAATGTTGATCAGCGGATTGGCCACCGCCGTCAGTTCCGCTTCCACCATCAGCGGGATCAATTTGGAGACGTAGTAATTGTCCATGGAATGCATTGACGTCAGGTGCGACCCCGCCACCCGGCCGTGCAGGCCCAATCGGCTGGTCTCGCAGGCGAGCGTTTCCACATGGCGCGACATGGGATCGTCGGTTTCGTCGCAATGCATGTCGACCAACAGCCCGCGCTCCGCCGCGATTTCGCACAACGCCCGCACCGAGCGGCGGCCATCTTCCATGGTGCGTTCAAAATGCGGGATGCCGCCGACCACGTCGACACCCATTTCCAACGCCTTGGCCAGGGTCGGGATTGAATGCGGCGAGCGGTAATAACCGTCCTGCGGGAAAGCCACCAGTTGGATGTCGACGTAGGGCGCCATCTCCTTGCGCAGCTGCAACAACGCTTCAACATTGATCAGGCTCGGGTCGGACACATCCACATGACTGCGGATCGCCAATGTGCCCCGCGCGACCGACCAACTGATCAGCTTGCGGGTGCGCTCAAGAATGGCGTCAGCCGTCAGGTCCGGCTTCAGTTCGCCCCAAAGCTGAATGCCTTCCAGCAGGGTACCCGACTGATTGAGTCGCGGTTGGCCGAGGCTCAAGGTGGAATCCAGATGAAAATGGGAATCAATAAAAGGCGGCGTCACCAAATGCCCACCGGCATCAATCACTTTCCCGGCTTCCGTGGTCAGACCGACACCGATATCGGCAATGCGGCCATCGTTTACCAGGATGGTGATGTTGTCACGCCCACCGGCGAGCCGGGCATTCGTTACCGCCAGATCAACAGCCATTATCGTCGCCTCGCTGAATAATTTTCCCGGCTACAAGCCAAATTGAACATTCGCTGTCTGCGCCCTGAGACGCTTGTCATGAGATTTGACCAATACCGGCCGGCCTTCAAGCGCTTCTAAGCATCTTTCAAAGGTCTCCGCTTCCAACCGGTCCATCGCTTCCTGTGTGAAGAAAGTCATATGCGGCAGCAAGATGACGTTTTCCTCATCATAGAGCCGGCTCAGCGGGTGAGTACTGCGGTCCAGCGGCTCGTTGGCGTAGACATCCAAACCGGCGCCGGCAATTTGCCCGGTTTCCAAGGCCCCCACCATGGCCGCTTCATCGACAATGGCGCCGCGGGACGTATTGATCAAATAAGCCGTCGGTTTCATCGCCGCGAATTCCGCCGCGCCGATCAAGTGCTCAGTTTGCGGTGTCAGCACACAATGGATGGAGACGAAATCGCAAGCTGAAAGCATTGTCGGCAAGTCATCAACTTTGGCGATGCCGGCCGTCTGCATGTCGTCGGCTGTCATGTTCGGATCATAACCGACAACATTGGCGCGGAACCCGGCGCCCGCCATCCGGGCCATGGATTGGCCGATGCGGCCGGCACCAACGACACCGATGGTTTTGCCGGCAAGATCGGCGCCCAGCCAGGACTGTGCCGGCCAGAACCATCCAGATGTCTTCATCTCCCGATCCATGGGAAGCAAGCGCTTGGCCAATGCGATCATCAGGCAAAAGGCGCCTTCAGCAACCGTTTCTTCTGCATATTCAGGAATATTGACCACCGGAATAGCGCGCGCCCGCGCCGCGTCGATATCAATGGCATCAATGCCGACACCGTATTTGACAATACCCTTTAAACGCTCGGCACGATTTATGACGTTGGCGGTGATCGGCGTATAACACATCAACAGCAAATCAGCGTCCGCCACCTCCACCGCCAGTTGATCCTCGCCGACACCATCCGGCAGCAACACCAGTTCCGCGCCCAGGCCGCGCAATTGGGCGTCGAGCTTCGTGCATTCCAGCTCCTGGTCAGTGCGGACAATCTTCATCTCACCTAGACCCGCTCACCGCGCCGGAACGGCACCAGCAATGCCTTGGGATATTGCGCCCGCCGGGCCATCAACACCATGGCGGCTATCGACAGCACATAAGGCAACATCAAGAAGAACTGGTAGGGAATGAAGGCGCCGGCCAATTGCTGGGCGCGCACCTGCAAGGCGTCAAAACCGGCAAACAGCAGCGCCCCGATCAACGCCTTACCTGGATGCCAGGAAGCAAAAATCACCAGCGCCACGCAGATCCAGCCGCGACCGTTGATCATGCCGAAATAAAACGCATCAAACGCCGACATGGTGATGAACGCACCGCCGACCGCCATAAAACCAGAACCGACCATTACGGCACCGGTGCGCACTGCCAAAACATCAATCCCCTGGGCTTCTACCGCCACTGGGTTTTCACCGGCCATGCGCACCGCCAACCCCACCGGCATGCGGTAGAGCACATACCAGACCACCGGCACGCAGATGAAGGCCAGATAGGTCAGCGGCGATTGATTAAAGAATGCCTCGCCGAAAAACGGCAGGTCCGACAGGCCGGGAATGGCATAGGGCACAAACGGCTGGATTTTCGGCGGCGTCGTCGCCGAGGGCAGCATCATACGGAAGATGTAATAGCTCAACGATGAGGCAAACAGTGTGATGCCGATACCGGTCACGTGCTGGGAAACGCCCAGATAGACGGTGAAAATGGAGTGCAAAAAACCGAACATCATGCCGACAAAGGCGGCAAACAAGATGCCAGTCCATAAGTCGCCACCCTGATAGACCCACATCCAGCCGGCCATGGCGCCCATGGTCATGATGCCTTCAATGCCCAGATTGAGCACCCCGGCGCGCTCGCAGATCAATTCCCCCAAAGTGCCAAAGATCAGCGGGCTGGCGATCCGCAATGTGGCGGCCCAAAACCCGGCGGTCAGGAAGATATCTAGAATGTCCATGCCCCCTCCTAAGCCTGCTTGAAGCTGATGCGAAAGCGGGCAAACAACACGCTCACCAGCACTGCCAGGACCGACAGCGCCACCAAAACATCGGCAATGTAATTAGGGATATTGAGCACCCGGCTCATGGAATCAGCCCCCACATAAATCGCCGAGAGAAAGATCGCCGCCGGCACCACGCCAAGTGGATGAAGATTGGCCAACATGGCCACCGCGATGCCGGTATATCCAAAACCCGGCGATATATCGAGGGTCAGATAACCCTTCAGACCGGCCACTTCACTGACCCCTGCCATGCCGGCCAGACCGCCGGAAATCAGCGCCGTCATCACCACGGTGCGGGTGATGCCGATCCCGGCGAATTCCGCCGCCTGAATGTTGTGGCCAACAGCGCGGATGTCATAGCCCCAAACCGTAAACCGCATGATCACCCACATGGCGACGGCCATAAACAGTGCGACGATGAGGCCGGCATGTAGCCGCCCCTTGGCCATCAGTTTCGGCAACACCCCCTCATCAACAATCGGCGCTGCCTGCGGCCAGCCGAGCGACATCGGATCTTTCCACGGACCCTCGATCAGGAAACTCACAAACAGCAAAATGACGAAATTCAGCAGCAACGTCGTCACAACCTCGTCGACCTTCAGTTTGGTCTTTAAAAACACCGGTAGGATCAATGCCGCACCGCCGGCGAGTGCACCGGCAATAAACAAAAACGGGATCAGGAGGACGGCTGGCAGATCGAGCAGGCCAGTGCCGAAATATGTCGCCGCCAGAGCGCCGCAATAAAGCTGCCCTTCCGCACCGATGTTCCAGAACTTGGCACGAAAGGCCACCGCCGCGGCCAGCCCGGTCAAGATCAACGGGATCGACCGGGTGATGGTTTCGGTAAAGGCGAATTTCGATCCCAATGCGCCGGCGAACAACCGAACATAGGCTGTTAGCGGCGACTGGCCGGCCCACAGGATCAGCACCGCCCCAAGCGCAAAGGCCACAGCAATAGCAACGATCGGAGCCAGTGCTGCTGCGGTATAAGACATGGATTCCCGGGGCTCAATGCGCATGAGATTCCGCCTCCCCCGGCCCGGCTGAAACATCCGCGCCATGGCCAGCCATCATCAGGCCGATATCCCGCACATCCACTTGTTTGGGATCAAAGGTCGGTGTCAACGTTCCGTGATGCATGACCGCCACCCGATCGGCCAATGACAGGATCTCGTCGAGATCTTCAGAGATCATCAAAATGCCAGCGCCACGGGTTCTGGCGGCCAGCAATTGTTCATGCACATAGGCGATGGCGCCTTCATCAAGCCCGCGTACCGGCTGATTGGCCAGAATGAACGCCGGCTCGGTGGAAAGTTCGCGGGCCAGGATCAATTTCTGCATATTGCCGCCGGACAGCAAACGGGTCTCCTGCGCTGGTCCTTTGCAGCGAATATCAAAAGTCTCGATTTGCTGCTCCGCCCGGGCGATCGCAACCTTGCGATCAATTAGCAGGCTGAACCGAGAGATCGGCGGATCGCGCCGGTCCTCGCTGATCAAGTTTTCCCAAACCGGCATGTCGACAACGACACCACGGCTGTGGCGATCCTCAGGAATGCGCGCCACACCACGGGATATAAAATGCGCCGGTGAGAATTTGGTCACGCTGCCGCCGCCGATATGAACAGTTCCCTTATCCGGCTTACGCAAACCGCAAGCCAAGTCCGCCAGGATCGCCTGACCATTGCCGGCGACACCGGCGATGCCGACAATTTCATGGGCATGGACGGTCAGGGTGGCAGACGCCAATCCGGCCCTGTTATCGGTGCCGGCGACATCAACTTCGGTCAGCTCAAAAACCGGTCCGCCGGCTGTCATCGGCCGTGCTTTCGGCCGCACCACCGCCCGGCCAACCATCATTTCAGCCAGCATTTCACGATCGGCTGATGACGTATCGACCTCGCCGACAAGCTTACCGCGCCGAAGCACGGCGACCCGGTCGGAAACGCTCAAGATTTCATGCAGCTTGTGGGAAATGAAAATGATCGCCAGCCCCTTCGCAGTCATCCCTTTCAATGTCTCAAACAACCGCTCCGTTTCCTGCGGTGTCAATACTGCCGTCGGTTCATCCATGATCAGGATGCGGGCATCGCGGTAGAGCGCCTTGAGGATTTCCACCCGCTGACGTTCACCAACGGTCAGGCCGGCAACGCGGGCGTCGGGGTCCACATCCAGGCCAAATTCACCGGCGATGCGTAATACTTTTTGCCTGGCCGCCCGGGTGCTTTGCCGGGGCGACCATAAGGACTCGGCGCCGAGCACGATGTTTTCCAGGACGGTCAGATTATCGCCGAGCGTAAAATGTTGATGCACCATGCCGATGCCGGCATTCAGCGCCGCATCGGTTGATCCAGGCGTCAGGGTTTCGCCATCGACTTCGATCGACCCTTCGTCGGCCAGATAATGGCCGAACAGGATGTTCATCAAGGTGGTCTTGCCGGCGCCGTTTTCACCCAACAGCGCCAAAACCTCACCGGTGTCGAGCGACAGGGAAATATCGTCATTGGCGACGAATGAGCCAAACCACTTGGTAATTCCGCTGAATTTAAGCAAGGTCATGAACGCAACCCAGGCGCACCATTATCCCCTCCCCCCTGGAGGGGGAGGGTTAGGGAGGGGGGGACCCAGCCGCGCAGCAAATACGGCACCGTCGTGGGGGGGGGGGCCCCCCCGCCCCGCCCCCCCCCCCCCCCCCCCCCGGGGGGGGGGGGGGGGGGGGGGGGGGGGCACCCAGCCGCGCAGCAAATACGGCACCGTCGTTTTCCCCCTCCCGGCGCATACGCGCCGACCTCCCCCTCCGAGGGGGAGGTCAAGTGGTCGACAACTAGCGCACAGGCTATCGGCTACATTGGAACAAGCATCGATATAACTCTCTGCCTGAATACTCCACCAAAGCGAACAAGCCCGCGCGAAGCGTTGAGCAATCATCGATCAGAACGTCGATTTCGGCTCTTCGTCGTTGATCTCCACAACGTGGTCGCCGGACATGATTTTGGCGGCGATATCCTTCACCTTGGCTTTGGCATCGGCCGGGATCTTGTCTTCAAACTCATAGTACGGCGCCAGGCTGGCACCGCCCTTTTGCATCATCGTCCATTCCTTGTAGTTGTCGGCGGCGAATTTGCCTTCCTTGACCAACTTGATGGCGTGTGAGATGGCGCTTTCCATGTGCCACAGCGCTGAGGTGACGACGACGTCCTTGCCATTTTCTTCCTTGTTCATGTCATTGACGTTGCCAAAGGCGATGATGCCTTTTTCCCGCGCCGCATCGACAACACCGGCACGTTCTGCATAAAGCACATCAACACCGGTTTCGATCTGAGCGATGGCGGCTTCTTTGGCCTTCGGCGGGTCGTACCAAGAGCCAATGAAGTTGACCTTGAATTTAGCATCAGGATTGACGGAGCGGGCGCCGTTCATAAAAGCGTGAAACAACCGGTTGACCTCGCCGATCGGATAACCACCGACCATGCCGATCTTGCCGGATTTACTCATGGCACCAGCCAGAATACCCATCAGATAGCAGGGCTCGTGAATATAGTTGTCGAAGACGGCAAAATTCTTACCGTGCGGCTTGAAGGGATCACCCATCAAGAACGCCACATTGGGATATTCATCAGCCACCTTGCGAGCTTCACGGCTGATACCGAAGGCCTCGCCAACCACCAGTCCGACACCGCTTTCGGCATATTCCCGCAACACCCGGACATAGTCGGTGTTAGAGACCTTCTCGGAGAACACATATTCGATTTCACCGGCTTCCTGAGCTTTGACCAGGGCCTGATGCAGGCGGGCGTCCCATTTTTGCTGGATCGGCTGGGTGTAAATCCCCGCAACCTTGATCTTGTCGGCCCAGGCGGAGCCCGATGCCATGGTCATCGTCGCCAAGGCGGCCACGCATCCCAATATCATTCGACGTGAAATCATTGTCTTCTCCCTGGATAACTGCGGCTTGTCGCTGATCGAGGCCGCATCGTTGTTATTTTGTAAAACGCAGCACAGGACCGCACTATAGCGCCTAGAATTGCCCTGCATAGTTGAATTTTTGATCAAATGATCAAAAAACTGGATAACTTTTTGGTCCTTGCTATTTTTCCCGGCGACCAGGACTGCCCTGGCGCCCCAGATTGACGGATTTCACAATCACAAAGACTTGCCGACCGGGTTCGATATTCAGCCGCGCCCGCGACCGATGGGTGATACGTGCCAACAACAACGTTACACCACAAGCCACCAGCACATCCACATGGCCGCCGTCATCGGAGCGCAACTCCGTCACCGTGCCGGCAAGCACGTTATTGGCGCTGATGAATTCTGGCTCAGATAGTGACAACAAGACATCGCGGGCGCGCACCCGCAACCGCACCGGTGTCCCCAGATCGGCATCGATCTTCGACATCCATAGCCGGCCGCCATCAAACTCAACTTCCGTCAGGCTATCGGCTTCATCATGACCACAGACTTTCCCCTCAACCAGCGCACCGGCCTCAAAGCGGCCGGTCAGCGGGAATAGATCAAGCCGGGTCATGATCTCCTGGATCGGACCGCACGCGGCAACCCGGCCGCCATTGAGGACAACGATGTAATCAGCCAACCGGGTGACCTCATCGATCGAGTGGCTGACATAGAAAACCGGTATCTCCAGTTCCTCATGCAGGGCTTCCAGGTAGGGCAGAATGTTACCCTTGCGGCGTTGATCCAAGGCCGCCAGCGGTTCATCCATCAACAACAGTTCTGGGCCGGCAAGCAACGCCTGGGCGATGGCCGCGCGCTGGCGCTCGCCGCCGGAAAGTTCAGAAGGTTGACGATCAAGCAATTCTTCCAGGCCCAGCAAGCGTACCGCGTCATCAAACCTGACCCGCCGGGCCTCAGGTGGCGTCCGACGATGGCCAAATTCCAGGTTCTTTTGAACCGACAAATGGCCAAACAAACTGGCTTCCTGGAAGACATAACCCAGGGGCCGTTTGTGCGGCGGCAGAAATGTTTTGTCGTCTTGCCATACGGAATTGCCAACACGAAGATGCCCGGTCGTGTCTTTCTCAAGACCGCTGATGGCACGCAACATGGTGGTCTTGCCGCTGCCGGACGGGCCAAAAATCGCTGTCACCCCGGTACTAGGAATGGAAAAATCCACGTCCAGCAGGAAGTCGTCCTTCTTCAGGTAAAGAGCACCGGAAATCGTCATGTTTGGGTAACCGCAAACCGGCGGTTGGCCGTGTAGACCGCCAACAGGAGCAGAAGAGAAAACACCAAAAGACCACCGGCCAGCAAATGGGCGCGGCCATATTCCAAAGCCTCCACGTGGTCATAAATGGCAATCGACAGAACCCGCGTCTGGCCGGGAATATTGCCGCCGATCATCAACACCACGCCGAATTCGCCGACCGTGTGTGCAAATCCCAGAACCGTCGCGGTGAGAAACCCGCGACGCGCCAAAGGCACCGCCACATTGAAAAATCGATCCAACGGCGACGCACCGAGCATGGCCGCCACCTCCATCGACCGATTGCCCACGGCGGCAAATGCGGTTTGCAAGGGTTGCACGACGAAAGGCAGCGAGTAGATCACCGATCCGATCACCAGGCCGGTAAAGGTAAATCCGAGCGAATGACCGCCCGCAGCAGTCAACAGGCCGCCGATCGGACCGTTCGGACCAAGGGCAATCAGTAGATAGAAACCAAGAACAGTCGGCGGCAGCACCAGGGGAAGCGCCACTAGGGCCTCGACCAAAGATTTGCCGCGCATTTGCGTCCGCGACAGCCACCAGGCCAAAGGCGTCCCCAAAATCAACAACAAAATCGTTGTCACGCTCGCCAGTTGGAACGTAATCCAAAACGCCGTCAGATCACTTGCGGCCACGACACCCTGCCCTGCAGATCAAAAACATCATTCTCCGGCAATATCATAACCGTAGCGGGCAACAATGGCTTGCACCTTTTCACTTTTGACGAAATCTAGAAAAGCAGTGGATGCTAGGCGCGGCGTCAATTGAACGGCCTGTTGGACAATCGGCTCATGAAAATCCCCTGACGGCAGCCAATAGGCCCCACTTGGCGTCTGCCCCGGCCGCATAATTTGGGAATACGCCACAAAACCGATTTCTGCGTTGCCGCTGGCGACGAATTGATGCGCCTGGGCGATATTCTCGCCGCGCACGATACGTTGCTGCAGCTTGTCCCAGTGCCCCATCGCCTCCAGCACCTGCCGCGCCGCCCGGCCATAGGGCGCCAGCCGTGGGTTGGCGATCGCCAGGTGGCGAAATCCTTGCCCGGCCAACGCCGATCCGTTTTCCACGTCAACCCTGCCATCGGGGCACCAAAGTACCAAACGGCCGATGGCGTAGGTAAAACGGCTGCCGGCAACAATCTGTCCATCGTCCTCAAGCATTTGCGGACGCCGCGCATCGGCTGCAAAAAACACATCGAACGGCGCGCCGTGGCGAATTTGCGCATAATGCTTGCCGGTGGAACCGAATACCAAGACGACCTGGTGGCCGGAAACGCTTTCAAATTGCCGGGCGATCTCCGTCATTGCATGGGTGAAATTGGAAGCAACCGCCACACGGATTTCCGCCGCCAACACGAGCTGTCCGCACCAAAAGAACGAGAGCAATCCGAAAGTGAGTGCGCTGACACGCCAATAGATCATGAGAATTCCGGTAACCGACGACCCGGTGTTTGGTAACAAAAAAGCTGGAGCAGCAAACAAGCCGCTCCAGCCATCTTTATCGCGTTCCCAGTTTGACGACGCAAGGGCCAAACCCGCTATACGTCGATCCCACCATTGCAAGTGCAGTTATGGCCGTTCCCAAATTGGCAAAGCGCCGAAAATCCCAACCGGATTGCGGCGAAATATTCGGCGCGGCGGAAACCGGCGAACACCACCGGCGACCCAACCCGGATTGTTGCGACGCCACTGGCGCCTTTGGCGCTTGTTCCAGTTTCGGGACGGCCCCCAATTGCTCCAGAAAATCGGCGCCGTAGCAACAACTCCAAGACCCAGTAGCGGTACGATCGGAGCCGCGGCGACGCGATTAGAGCGCAAACTGGCCAAATACCGTCCGGCGACCCAGCCGCGTATTCCGCCATAAGAGATGTCGCACCAACGCAGACTGCGGGTGCATCCAATGACGTGAACCGCCGCACCGGCTGGCAGCCGGGCGACAACAGCGTATTTCGTGCTCGGACCAGAACGAACATTGAGCGATGCTGACGCGACAGCCGTCGCCGCATGGGCAGCCGAGGCATAGACGATGACCGCCAACAAGGCGACGCCAAAACCGGTGATCGCTCGGTGTAGCGCACCGCCGCGTGAGTGGGCTACGGAATTGGAATGCAACATATTATTCTCCTCGCAATTTGCAGAGGCCAACCATTTTTCATCGAACGCGGCAATCGTCCGCCGCGTCGAATGTTATAATATACGATTGTGTCGCCGTTGTGGTATTGCGGCTAAAATGTGTTCACAAAGTCGCGCCGACGCTAGCCAAGAACGGAAAAACTGCTCTCTGCGTTGATCTCCCGCCGCCGGGAATAAAACCCGACATCCAAATCGCGGCCGATCCGCTCCATGTGAAACTGCAACGGTGTTGCGTCATGGTCATTGCCATTTTCACAATAATCAACCAATTGCGCCATCATCTTACCGGCAACCGGGGCGTTCTTGAATTGATTGCCCGAAGTGCCAATCGCCATATAAAACCCGCCGACGGATGACTTGTCGTAAATCGGGATCCAGTCTTCGGTGACGTCATAAAGATCGACCACGCCACCCATGCGGCTCGGGATACCAAGTGACGGCACCCGCTGGGCATAACGTTGGGCCTGGGTGGTCCACTGATCGGTGAATTCCTTGTTGTAGTCATCCGGATCGACGAATTCCCGGTCATCACATTCGGGATCTTCACTGCCGACCAAAATATGGTTGCCGGTTTCCGGCCGGCAATAACAGCTGATATCGCTATCGGAGATCACGAACCCATTGTTTTCAAAGTCGATACCTTCCGGTGCCGGCACATGCACCACCTCCTGGCGCAGGGCTTTCGTGGTGATCGTCATGTCACCCAGCGCGCCGGCCATCTCGTTGACCTTGGCGGAATAGGCGCCGGCGGCATTGATCACCACCGGCGCATAAATCTGCGTGCCGTCATCAAGGCGTACACCGGTCACCTGGCCCGATGACACGTCGATATTTGTCACTGCGCGATTGAACTTAAACGCGCCGCCGGCCGCTTCCGCCGCCAATTGCAAATTGACCGTCGCCAATTGCGGATCGTTGACATAGCCGGCCGTCGGGAAATAGACCGCGCCGCGCACGGCGCCACCGGTTGGCTCACCGAAACCATCATCACCCATCAGCTTTGCCGGAAAATACTTTTTCATGTCGTAGACCGGCAACTCCGAGGTCACCTTGTCGGCATCCCATATCTCAAATGGAATTTCGAGCTGCGCCGCCAGATCAGTGTGCTTTTGCATGAAGCCGTTTTGTTCGGTCTGCATGACCAAGCAGCCGGTTTCACGGTACTCAGCCAGATTGGCGTTCGGTCCCAGGCCCAGGTAATCGGCCCATTCGCGCCAGTAAAAATATCCCTCATAAGCAAAGGCGGTGCCTTCAAGGGTGGAATAGTGCACACGGATGATGGCGCAAGAGCCACTTGTCGGCCCATACCCGGCGGCCGGCAGCTTTTCGATATTGACGGTCTTATATCCTGCCCGGGAAAGCTCCAGAGCGGTAGCGGCGCCTATAATCCCCGCCCCGATAATTACGACATCGGCTGTCTCGGCCATTTCATCATTCCTTGCTGGCAAGGGCGATCATTCGCCGCCCGCAATTTGGTGTCTTCGATGAGCACTATTGTCCAATCACAGCCAAAGTAAAGCCAATATGATCAGTGCCGGTCTATCGTGAGAGCGGTGCCGATTAGATCAGGTACGACCGACCACCTTGTCGCACCATTGCAGGAACGATTGCACCGCCAATTGCCGGTCGGTCTCATTCAGGCTTTCGTGGCGCATGCCGTCGAATATCGTGCAATCCACATGATCAAACCCCATGGCAGCAAGCCGGCCGGCGAACTTGCTGACTTCTACTCCCTGTTTGGTGCTCGGATCCATCGAGCCACCGACCAAATGAAACGGCAGGTGCCGGTCGAGATCAGCGAAGTGCTTGTCGTCAGCACCATAAAAAACGCCCTCAATGACATCCAACATCATGCCCACCGAACTGCCGAAACCACATAACGGATCAGCCACATAGGCGTCGACCTGGTCCTCGTCCTTGGAGAGCCAGTCAAAACCGGTGCGATTGGGTTTCAGTTCCTTGTTCCAGGCTTCGAACGTCAGTTTCGGCGCCAGCCAACTGGTGCCGCCGCGGCCGAGGAATAACTTTTCCGCGCTAAGCAAAACCTTGCCGACGGCTGCCAGACCACCGGCATCGAACCCGGCGTTCCACAAGGCAGCACCTGCGACCGCCGTTGGATGGCGCAAGACGTAGCTCAATCCAACGATCGATCCCATCGAATGTCCAAACAGAATGATCGGCAATTGCGGATGCTGGGCGCGGATATGGCCATGAACCGCATCGATATCGGCAATCACCTTCGGCCAACCCTCAGACGCGGCAAAGGCCCCAAGTGGTGCGTCACCGGCTGTGGTAGCTCCGTGGCCACGGTGGTCATGAGCATAAACATGATAGCCCTGCGCGGTTAGTTCGCTGGCAAATAGCCCATAGCGTTTGGCATGCTCGGCAAGGCCATGTTGGATGTGTACCACCGCCCGAGCTGTGCCGTCCGCCAACCGTGAATAGAGTTTCAAATCTGCGCCCGTCGGGCTTTGCAAACGGGCCTCTGTTAAGGCGCTGTTAACCGTCACTGTCTCTCTCCGAAAATCGCGGACTGAATCATAAGGAGTTTCTAAGGATTTTTGCCTAGGTTGTTCCCGTCAATCCAAATTAGTGGGCGCAATTCCACTCATCGACCGTTGAAACTTTTTTTCGCGTTATCGGGACAGCATCGACCGCATGACCATTCAGATCAAGAAATATCAGTCATTTAATCCTGAATTGACGGATCTGTGGCGCACTTTTGAGCGGCAGGCGGTTTTTCATGGCTTCCAGAATATGCATTGGCTAAATCGCTGGCAGTCGATGGTTGGTCAAAGCCTGAATGGCGCCCGCCTCAACATCTGCGTGGTGCGCGATGCTGGCCAGGTTATTGCTATCTTGCCGCTTTACATCCGTCGCAGTTTTGGCATTGCCGTTCTGGAGTGGATGGGCGGTACACAATGCGATTTTCACGGACCGCTTCTGTTGCCGGGCTCGGTAATGTTCGACGCTGACCGGTTTGCCGAAATATGGGCAACGATCCAAAAAACCGTCAATCCGTTCGACGTCATAAATCTGCAACGGCAAACACAGTTAGTCGGCGAGCAACCCAATCCATTTGTAGCATTTTTGGACAATCGCCGGCATGACGACAATTATCTGGTCGATCTCCATACCGATTGGGAGACTTACTATTCGGGTCAATTCGGCAAGAAAACACGCCGCACGTTTAAGCGAAAACACAAGAAGCTCAGCGCCATCGGCGAATTGAAATTTCAAGTGGTCGCCAATCAGCAAGATCATGACGATCTGCTCAGCAAACTCTACGCAATGAAGCGGGAGAGATTTCACAATACTGGATTGTTCGACTTATTTTCCCGACAGGAAATCAGAGATTTTTATCGGATCGAGGGCAAACTCGGTGCCACGACAAGCACCCATTTGTCGGTCGTAACCGTCGACGATGACATCGTCGCGATCCATTGGGGAATGATCCACAAGGATACATTCTATTTCATATTGCCGGCCTTCAATGATGCCTATGCCCGTTGTTCGCCCGGCCACGTTCTAATATCCCATCTCATTCAATGGGCGATGGAGAACGACATGGCGACATTCGATTTCACCATTGGACCGGAAACCTATAAGAGCGACTGGTGCAATTTCCGCTACGATCTCTGCGAACACATCCGGCCGGTCACATTGCGCGGATATGGGTTCATTGGGCTGAACCTCCCACGCAGAAAACTACAAAATATTCAATGGCTTAAGAATCTGGTTCGCGCTTGGCGAAGGAAACGGTCTTCGTTGTCTTCGCCCGGGCCTGAACACAAGGCACCGCAGTTCACCCACTCACCTGACCAAATGTTAGGCTCCGCGGAATAATCCAGAAAGCCAATCCGCAAGCCAATCTCAGGCTCCCCTATAATTACGATTTCAACAACAAATTAAGCCTACGCAAATTGACGGGCTCGCATATATCGGCTCGAATACCTATCTATGTATAGAATCGCGGGAAATCGGGAGCGAAACGGAGAATTGCCCATGAGGGCTCTACGTGCGCTCGCTCTACTCATCGTCGTTCTGGCAGCAGCCGGATCGATATCGAACGCCCAGGCGGCGGCAAAACGGTTTGCCCTTGTTATTGGCAATGGCGACTATGCCGGCAAACCGCTTTCACCACTTAAAAACCCGGCAAATGACGCCGCCTTGATTTCGCAAGCGCTCAAACGCGCCGGCTTTGATGTCCAGTTAGTCATGAATGCCGATCAGCGCGACATGAAGCGTGCCGTCAAAGCATTCGGCAATAAGCTGACCATCGCCGGCGCCAATGCCATCGGATTGTTTTACTATTCCGGCCACGGATTTCAGGCCAACAATGTCAATTACCTGGCACCGTTGAAAGCCGATCTCCAAGACGAAGTGGACGCCGAATTCGAGGCCATTTCCGTTGACTGGGTTTTGGCCAAACTGGAAGCCGCCAACAAAGGCGCCAACATTGTCATCCTTGATGCCTGCCGCAATACCGCACTCACCCGCGGCATGCGCAGCGCCGGACAAGGCCTGGCGCTTCTCACCCGGACGCCGAATGGCAGCTTCATTTCCTATGCCACCGCGCCCGGCAGCACCGCCGCCGACGGCACCGGCTTAAACAGCCCCTACACGGCGGCAATCGCCCAGCAAATCGTTCAGCCCGGCATGACCATCGAGCAGGCATTTAAAAACGTCCGCAAGGCCGTCGTCAAGGCAACAGCCGGCGCCCAAGTGCCGTGGGATTATTCATCGCTGACCACCGATGTGGTGTTTGTTCCCGGCGATGACCCGGTCGCTGTTGCCCGTTCGACCGGCAAAGCCAACAACACCGCCATGCAGGTGGAATTGCAGTTTTGGAATGACGTAAAAGATTCCGCTTCGGTACCACAATTGCAGGCCTATCTGGATAAATACCCAAACGGCGCCTTCGCCGCCGTCGCCAGTTCCCGCATCGAGACCATGAACAGCGCAGCCACCGCCGGATCGTCAACGGCGCAGGTGGAAAAACTGTTCGCCCGGTTGACCAGCCGGTCGCTGATCGTTGAACAACCGAACCGCCCGCACGAATTTTATGCCAATGCCCGCATGCGGGAACTGCAGGGCGACTACATCAGGGCGCGCCAGGACTATATGAAGTTCTTCGCCTTCGGCGAGGCCTATGTCGACCCGCATTATCGTTTCCAGAGCTTCCTTAAAATCCAAGAAGGCCGCGCCGGCGCCCGCGAGACCTATATGGCGCTCGCCCGTGGCAGCGGCAATCCGACCTTGCAATTTGTCACCGCCTTACTTGGCGAACGTCAGCAGCGGGTCGACCAGCTCGGGGCGTATACGAAGAAGTATCCGAAATTCGCGCCGGCATTTTATGAGCTCAGCAAAGACTTTTCGCTGGCCCGGCTTGGGCAGCAGTCGCTGGCTGACAAGAAGCAAGAACATGCCGCCCTGTCCGCTTTCATGAAGCTGGTGGAGGACGGACAGTTCCTGAAATACTATCTTGATCAGCACATGGCGGCACAGCAGGTCGAAGACGCCAAACAGCGCCTGGCCGCATTGTCATTCCTTGATCAAACCGCCCTGAAAAATCCGGTCCGACTGAACGCCTCTCGTTCCAACCAAGGCTGGATGCTGTCTTTGTCGATAGCCGATCAGGCGACCGAAATATTCGTCGCCTACCCGGGCAAACCGCCGGTCTCTACCGGCTTTGCCCAAGGCGCCGTGCACCCGACGACCGGCAAACCGATTCCCTACCCGGCTTTTGAATTACCTGGAAACGCCAAGCCGATGGAATTGCAGATCAGCTATCTGGATGTTCGCGGCCAGATGCAGGGCCCCTTCCCGGTAAACTTTGACCCGAGCCTGGCGCTCGTCGCCGGTCAGAAAATGATCCTTGATCGGTTCTCTACCGGCTGGATCAGCTATCGCGATTGGCAGGGACGCCTACTGGCCTATTTCACCCATCTGGTCACCTATCGCTGCGCCATTGCGCGGGTCGATTATGGCATCGACACCGATGTGCCTGATCAGGAATTTGCGCTGGCCAAATGCGATCCGAACAATCCGCATTCAGTCAATGACGGCGACAAGACCTCCAAGATCTATATCGCCATTCCCAAGGCGACGAAATTCATGTCGGTGAAATTGTCCTACAAGGACGGCACGAATTCCGAGGTCAAACGTTTCGACGTGGTGCGATGAGTAGGCTTGATCGTTGCCGCCGACAGCTTCATGTCTGAGCTAACCGGAACGACAACCCGATCCGCCACCTGGCGGATCGCGGTGGTCACCGTCGTTGTTTCCGCAGTCCTTGCCGCGGCGACCTGCTTTCGGTTGGAAGTTCTGATCGAAGATTATTTTCTGATCCGCCTAGCGCCGCCGCTGCCGCCGCCGAGCAATATCGTTCTTGTTGCCATCGACGAGGACACCTTGGCCAAGTTGCCCTATCGGTCGCCGGTCGACCGCACTTTTCTGGCGCAAATTATTGAAAAGATCGACGCCGCCGGACCCCGCGCAATCGGCATAGACTTACTGATTGATCAGCCAAGCGAGCCGGCCAAGGATGCGGAATTACTGGCGGCCCTAAAGAATGCCAAGTCACCTATCGTGATGGGATTCGCTACCGCATCGGATGGACTAACGGAACAGCAGATCGCCTTCCAAAAACAAGCTTTGAACGGAACCGCCAAGGGCTTGGTGACGCTGACCCGCGATGATTTCGACGGTACGGTGCGCAGCATTTATCCAGGCCGTCAGATCGATGGGACTTGGATTGCCAGCCTGTCATCCGCTCTCGCCCAACTTGCCGATACGGATAAAACGCAGCCGCATGGGCGGATCAGTTACTACCCTGGTGCTGACGGTGGACCGGTGGCCTTTACCACCTACCCGGCCCATGCGGTCGCTGTACTGCCGCCGGCCTGGTTTAAGGACAAGATCATCCTCATCGGTTCGGCACTGCCCACCGCCGACCGCCATCCCACGCCTTTTGTGACCACCCATGGTGCTGATCTAGGCACCATCTACGGCGTTGCCATCCATGCCCACATCCTGACCCAACTCATGCGCGGCGACAGCCTAAGCGCACCGGGCCCTTGGATGTCCGGGGCCATCGTTCTGACGCTTGCAGCTTTTGTGGTTTTGATCGTCTTCCTGCCGATCGCGCCCATATGGCGCGGGTCGGCCATCATTCTGGCTTTGGCAATCTATTGCGGCTGCGCCTATTTGCTGTTTGTCGGCTGGCAAATCCTGATCCCCGTCGCCACGCCAATTGTTGCCGCTTTAATCGCCGCCATCATCGGCGCCATGGTGCAGTGGTACCGCGACCGGGCGCAGCGGCTTTTTATTGAGAAAGCCTTTTCCCAATATGTCAGCCCGGCTGTGGTGCGCCGTATTGCCAGTCGGCGTCAGAGTTTGAAGCTCGGCGGCGAAAGCCGAATGGTGACTTACGTCTTTACTGATTTGCAGGGCTTTACCAGTCTCAGCGAGACCATGGAACCGGCGCAGGTGGCCTCGCTGCTCAATGCCTATCTGGATGAGATCAGCCAGCTCTACGTGGAAGCCCATGCGACCATCGATAAGATCGTCGGAGACGCGGTGATTGGTTTTTTTGGCGCGCCGGAACTCCAAGACGACCAAGCCGAACGCGCTGTTGATCTGGCGCTGGCGATCGATCGGTTCAGCGAGGATTATCGCCAGGCTCAACGTCAAAACGGCGTTGAATTCGGCATTACCCGCATTGGCGTCCATAAAGGCGAAGCAATCGTCGGCAACTTCGGTGGCTCGCGTTTCTTCGATTACACCGGCATCGGCGACACGGTGAACACCGCCGCCCGCATGGAGGCCGCCAACCGCTATTTAGGCACCCGCATCTGCGTCAGTGGCGCGGTCGCCTCCGCCTGCCCCGACCGGCTGTTCCGGCCAATCGGTGATATCGTTTTGAAAGGCAAAAAGGAACCGGTCACCTGCTTCGAACCGCTCCACGGCGACCTTGTTTCGCCACATAAAATTGCCACCTATAAGCAAGCCTTTGAACAAATGGCCGGTATGAATGAGGCCGCCGCCGTAACGTTCGCCCATTTGGCTGATGAGCAAGGCCAGGATCCGTTGATCAAATTGCATGCGGATCGATTACGGCGGGGCGAACGCGGCGCGACGATCATTTTGACGGAAAAATAAGGCGCTTTGAACGCCGCCTAAATAGCGCAAGTCTAGCGCTCCTGAACTGGAGAACTTATGCGACCGATCGCGGCTCTTATCTCCGCCCTGGTTATCTCAATCGGCTCCGCTTCCGCCGCTGATCTGGTGATCATTGCCGCCAGCGATGCCGGCGACCAGTTTACGCCGGGCGCCATCCTGCAGTCTGAGCAGGTGCTCAAGGTCCCGGTTGGCGGCAGATTGACATTGCTGGCCGAAAGCGGTGCCATCATCAAGCTAGATGGCCCGTATTCCGGTCCGGCCCATGTCCCAAATTCTTCGGTAGGCACCAAATCGATCGCCGGTTGGTCGGCAGCGCTGACCAAAATCGCAGGCCTGGTGTCCAAGGATAAGAAACAATCGACAGTGATCGGCGCGTCGCGGTATATAGCGCCGCCGCTTGCCAACCTGCCGGATGCATGGGCGATGGCTGTTGACAGTTCCGGCCATCGCTGTGTGCGTGCCGATAATGTGGATATGTGGCGCCGGAAAGCCAGCGCGCGCGCCGACCTTGCGCTACGCAGCAAATCCGCCCGGCAAACTGGATTGGTCTGGGCCGCTGGACATGATCGCATGGCCCTTCCGCAACAATTTGTCGAGGACGGCACGTTGATCGTTATGAACATCGGTACTGAACCCCGCCGATTTATAATGCATGTCCTGCCTCTAGACATCGACCCGATGCAACCTGGCGCGGTGCTTTTGTGGATGATTGACAATAAATGCGACCGTCAGGCCCACACACTCATTCGTCGCCTGCACGCCGCCGTTCCGCAATGAAGCTCTAACCGGCTAACGTTTGTCAGCACCCAATATCATGGTGCAATGGGAGGACAGGATACCGCCCTCGTTGTGGACCAGCGCCACTTCGTGCCGGGGCACTTGCCGTTTGCCTTCCCCGCCGCGCAATTGCTTTACCGCCTCAACGATCCCATGCAGCCCACCCGACGATCCGGCCTGGGCATAAGACAACAGCCCGCCGTGGGTGTTGATCGGCAACCGGCCCTTGATCGACGCATGACCTTCGGCGAATAACGCCCCGCCGCCGCCGCGTTCAGCGAAGCCGAGCTCTTCCGCCTCGATAATCGGGACGATGGTGAAGCAATCATAGAGCTCGGCAAAATCGATATCCTGCGGCCCGACCCCGGCCATCTCATAAGCACGCGCGCCTGACTGAACCGTGCCGAACTCCGTCAGGCTTGGCGCCATGGTGATATGCTCGTGGGTATGGGCTTCGCCAATCCCCCATAGCCACGCCGGATTGTTACGCAGCCCCTCCGCACGGTCGGCTGAAGTAACGACAAAGGCGCCGGCGGAATCGGAAATCAGGCAGCAATCGAGCATGTTGAGCGGTTCCGCGATTGGCTTGGAATTAAGTACCTCTTCTACCGTCAACGGCTCGCTCATCGGTGAATTGGGGTGACGGATGGCATGTTCACGCGCCCGCACCGCTACATGCGCCATCTGCTCTTTGGTGGTGCCGTATTCATGCATATAGGCGCGGGCGACCAAACCATAAAATGCCGGGATGAGCGGGCCATAGGGATACTCAAAATAAGGATGCCCAAACTGCGTCAACGCCTCCACCGAGGCATCGCGGCCTTTGCCGGTTGCCCGGTTTTCCCCGGCTGTCACCAGCACCACATTCGCCTGCCCGCTGGCCACCGCCATCGCCGCGTGATGGAGCGCCGCACCTGGCGTCGCCCCACCGACCATCAAGGAAGCGGAATAGCGTGGCTCTATCCCCAGATATTCCGCCAATACCGAACCCATCATCAAATAGGGTTCAGACAGGGAATAGGCGGTCAAAAGCCCATCGACGTCGCCAAGCGTCAAACCCGCATCGTCCAAAGCCCGGCCGGCCGCTTGGGCATTCAGGCCGAGACCGCTTAGATGCGGCACCTTGCCGACATCGGAATCACCGACACCGGCAATGATCACCTTGTTGCGCAGCATGTCATCGCTCCGCTTTCTGGAACTGCGGAACGGCGATATCACCGCGTGGCTCGAAACACACTTCGACCGCATCACCAATGGCGATCTGATCGGCATCGGCACCGACGATATTGGCCATCATGCGCGGACCTTCGGCCAGGTCGATCAGCGCAATCATATAAGGCGTCTTGGCGCGAAAAGCCTTGATCGGCGCCCGATGCACGCGGGTGAAGCTAGCCACCGTGCCGGCGCCGCTGACCGGTTTCCAGGTCATCTCCTCCGATCCGCATACGGGGCAAAAATACTGCGGGATGAACCGAAACGCGGTGCAGTCGTTGCAGCATTTCATCACCAATTGACCGTCTTTCGCCGCCTGCCAATAGGGGCCGGATTCAGCGTTTTGGATCGGAACGGGCAGGTCGTCGGTCATGGAAGTTTCCCTTCTAGCGCCCGGTCAGTCATCCTTGAAAACCGGTTGGCGTTTCTCAGCAAAAGCTGAAAACCCTTCCGTCGCATCCGCCGTCTGGAAGGCACGGTTATTCGCCTCGCATTCAATTTCCAAACCCTCAGCAATCGGATGATCCATCGCCTGGCTCACCACGTCGCGCGATAGTTTCAAGACCGGCAGACTGTAACAGGTGAACGCCGCGGCAAAATCGAGCGCAGCCTGCAATCCGTCACCATCGACTAGCCGATTGACCAGCCCGATGCGTTCCGCCTCCGCCGCGCCGACCGTGCGCCCCGTCATGATGATTTCCAACGCCCGCCCCTCTCCGATCAATCGCGGCAGCCGTTGCGTCCCACCATAGCCGGGCACCATACCGAGTTTGATTTCCGGCAATCCCATTTTTACGTTTGGCGTAGCTAATCGAAAGGTGCAGGCCAGCGCCAGTTCCAAGCCGCCGCCGAACGCGTATCCATTAATCAACGCAATCGAGGCGATCGGCAAATTGTCGAGTTTAGCGAAGGTGTCTTGCGCCCGTTTGGTTACGGCGCGTTTTTCCGCTGGCGCGATCTGCAGCGATTCTTTGATATCGGCGCCGGCGCAAAACGCCTTATCACCGGCGCCGGTGATGATCAGCGCCCGCGCTTGCGATGCACCGGCTTCATCGATCGCCGCGTCGATCTCGCCGATGACGGAGTATGAAAGCGCGTTCAGCGCGTCGGGCCGGTTCAAGGTCATGATCGCGACGTCGTCACGGTAGTCCAATTCAACGGGCATGGGACAAAGCCTTTAATATGGAGCACTGGGAACTATCAAAGCCTACCATTTTGGTATTAGGTATTCCCGAATTGATCAATCGGGATGACCAAAATGAGCATTAAGAACAGCAAGATCGGCTTCATCGGCCTCGGCGCCATGGGCAAAGGCATGGCGATGAACTGCGTCAAGAAGGGTTTCGACCTGATCGTCAACGACATCCGGCCTGAACCGGTTGCTGAATTGGTAGCCCTGGGCGCTGTCGGCGCGGAAAGTGCGGCTGATGTGGCCCGGCAATGCGCCGTCGTAGTCACCGTATTACCGACCGGAAAAGAGGTCGACGAGATCGTCATGGCGCCAGGCGGCATTTTCGATCATGCAGCACCAGGCACCATCGTTGTTGATCTTTCCACAGTTGATCCCGAAACCACCGACAAGCTGCATGACGAAGCCGCCCGACGCGGGTTTCGTGCCGTCGATGCACCGATCGGCCGGCTTGCCTGGCATGCGGAGCGCGGTGAAAGTCTTTTCATGGTCGGCGGCAATGAGGCCGACCATGACGAAGTCAAGCCGCTGCTGGAGGCCATGGGTACCACCATTCACTATTGCGGCGCCGGAGGCACCGGCATCCGCACCAAGCTGATCAACAATTACCTGGCAATCATTTCCTGTCAGCTGAATGCCGAAGCCTTGTCGCTGGCCAAACGCTTCGGACTAGATCTGGAAACCACCTTGGACGTCATCCATGGCACCACAGCCACCAATGGCCAATTGAAAGTCAATTGGCCCAACAAGGTGCTCGTCGGCGATACCGAACCCGGTTTCACCATTGATCTGGCCCACAAGGATTTGTCGCTAATCTTGGGTGCCGCCAACCTTTCCCGCGTCCCTGTGCCGGTCGCCGCCGCTGCACGCGAAGCCTTCTCCTCCGCCCGCGCCCGCGGCTACGGTGGGCAAGATTTCTCAGCCATGGTCGACGCCGCTTGTGATGCCTCCCAGATTGAACGAGCGCGATTGGATGAGGAATAAGCGGGCAAATACTCGGTAGCTGCCTTGCGCGCATAACATTGGTGTGAAAAAAGGCCTATTCACCGGTAGACAGTCATTTCACAGCCATCTAACTGAGACGTTTCATATTCAGAAAATACCGCGCCTGTTGCCATGTCTTCGTTTAACATTGTCGATGAACGACATTGAGAAGCGACCAGTGATGCATCTCGAGACACGCATATATGGGTGATATCTGGCTTGGGCTGACGGAGGCTTTCTGGCTGATTGCCACGCTTGACGCCGGCTTGTTTGAGATCGCCGTAAGGTCACTACAGGTGACTTTGACCGCCGTCGTCATTGCCTCGATCCTTGGGTTGCCCCTCGGCGCCTGGATCGCGGTCAATCGTTTTCGCTTCCGCCGGGCAACCATCGCTCTACTGAACGCCCTCATGGGCCTGCCGCCGGTGGTGGTCGGCTTGGTGGTCTACATCCTGTTTTCCCATTCCGGGCCGTTTGGCGTTCTGGGATTGTTGTTTACGCCGACGGCGATGATCATTGCCCAGATCATCATCATCACGCCCCTCATTGCTTCGATCGCCCACCAGGCGATCCGAGATTTGTGGGCGGAGTATCATGACCTGCTGATTTCATTAAACGCCAGCAAGTTCCAGCGCATGCGGACGTTGATCTGGGACGCCAGGCGGTCATTACTTACCGCGGCGTTGGCCGGGTTCGGCCGGGCCATTGGCGAGGTCGGTGCGATCATGATCGTCGGTGGCAATATCGACCATGTGACCCGCGTCTTGACCACGGCGATCGCGCTGGAAACCGGCAAGGGGAATTTCTCCCTGGCATTGGGGCTGGGCTTCATTCTGATTGCCTTGGCGATTGCGGTAAATATTTGTATTCACACGATTTCCAAGACCGAGAGTGGCGACAGATGGTGAGCTCGGCACTCCCCCTAACGGTGACCGACGCGGTGGTTCGCAAACGCGGCAAAACCATTCTTGGTCCAATTTCCACAACTTTGGCCACCAGCGGTTTTACTATTGTCATGGGCCCGAATGGCGCCGGAAAGACGACTTTTCTGCGGTTGATGCATGGGCTTGAACGCCCCCGTGAAGGTTCGGTTGAGTATCGCGTGACACCGATCGAAGCGCGCAAACATACCGCCTTCGTCTTCCAAAACCCGATCATCATGCGCCGCACGGTGCTGGACAACATCGCCTACCCGCTGATTATTGCCAAAGTCGGCCGCAAGCAGGCCCGAGAACGCGCCGAACAATGGGGCCAGAAGGTCGGCCTGGGCGAAATGCTGGGCGTTTCAGCGCAGGTGTTATCCGGCGGCGAGCGCCAAAAGCTCGCCATCGCCCGCGGCCTGATCACTGATCCGGAACTACTTTTCCTTGATGAGCCGACGACCAACCTCGATGGCCGGTCCATGCGGGAAATCGAAACGATACTTTTAGACACATATGAAGCCGGGACCCGAATATGCATGACCACTCACCATATCGGCCAGGCTAAGCGCTTGGCGGGCGATGTCATATTCATCCACAACGGTGGTCTGTGTGAATACGGCAGTAAAGACCAGTTTTTTAACAACACCGAAACGCTCGAAGCACGGGCATTTCTTCGCGGAGACATTGTCGAATGAGACGTACGGCTTTTTTGTCCGGGTTTGCCATATTCTTAGCTCTCACCGTCACGGCCACCGCAGCCGAAATGCGCCTGGCGGTCACCACCTCATTTCATAATTCCGGTCTGGCCGACATCCTGCTACCGCAAATCAAGAAAGATATCGGTCTTGACGTCAGATTGCTCGTTGTCGGCACCGGCCAGGCCCTGCGGCTGGCGCGAGCCGGCGATGTTGATGCCGTTTTGGTTCACTCCCGCAAGGCGGAGGAAAAATTCGTCGCCGAAGGCTATGGCACCCACCGCCGGGAGATCATGTACAACGACTTTATACTGATCGGACCGGGTGCTGATCCCGCCGCCATCAATAAAACAAAGACAGCAGCCGAAGCGCTATCGGCGATCGCCACGACAAAATCAGCTTTTGTCAGTCGCGGCGACGACAGCGGCACTCACCGTAAGGAATTGTCACTTTGGATTTCAGCCGGGATCGATGTGAAGGGCCTCGGTCCGCAATGGTATCGTGATAGCGGTTCAGGCATGGCGGCAACGTTGAACACCGCCAGCGGCATGAACGCCTATGTAATGTCCGACCGGGGAAGTTGGATCAAATTCGCCAACAAGGGCGCCCTGAAGCTGTTGTTTTCCGGCGACCCTGTACTGTTCAATCAATATGCCTATATGCCGGTCAATCCCGTCAAACACAGCCATGTCAAACATGACCTCGCCATCAAACTGGAAGACTGGCTGGCCAGCATGGCTGGCCAGGCGCTGATTGGTGGCTATCAGGTAGACGGCGAAATATTGTTCACCCCGAACGCTACGGATGCGGGGAAGCCGAGCGGTTGATGTCGGATAGATCGAATTACTCGGGACCTGCAACCGCCTGTCTTTAGGGGCAGGCGGTGAAGCGGCGATCTTTCATTCTGTACACTCGTTTTAACAAGGCCCGATTGTCGATCAAGTTACACTTATCGTCATGCCCTATCCAGCAAACATCGCCCGTAAATCCGATTTCAGGATCTTGTTCACCGCTGACTTTGGTAGCGCCTCCAAAAAGAACACCCGTCGGGGCACCTTGTAGCCGCCGATGGATTGGCGGCAATGTGCGATCAGGCCGTCGGTGTCGAGTGCTGAACCCTCCGTCAGCACTAATGCGGCGCTGACGACTTCGCCGTAGGTGTTGTCAGGCAGGCCGAACACCGCCGCTTCGACCACGTCGGGATGAGCGTAGATGGCCGCCTCGACTTCGGAGCAATAGATATTTTCGCCGCCTGAAATGATCATGTCTTTCTTACGGTCGAGCAGGAACAAATGGCCTTCGTCGTCCAGTTGCCCAACATCGCCGGTGCGGAACCATCCATCGACAAAGGCTTCGGCATTGACCTGCGGGTTGTTGTGATAGCCCGGCGTCACGTTCGGGCCGCGCACCAGGACTTCACCACCATTTTCGTGATCAATGCGGACATCCAGACCGGGTAATATTTTACCGGCTGACTTTAGCACTTCATATTCTTCGGTCTGCACCGCGCGACGATGGGTTTCAGCGTCCAATATTGTCAATATCGGCGAGGTTTCCGTCAGACCGTAGCCTTGCACCAGGTCGATATCCGGCAAGGCTTCCAATGTCTTGCGCACCCATTCCACAGCCATTGGCGCGCTGCCATAAAGGATCGTCCGCATGGACGACGTGTCGTAATCGGCCGGATCCACCTCCTGCAACATCATCACCAGCATGGTCGGCGCCACCATGTTGGTGGTCGGCTTCAGCGTCTCAATGGTCTTCAAATAGTCATGTGGTGTAAACGCCGCCAAGCTCACATGGCCGCCTCCCATTAGGGTGACGGCGGTCCCCAACAAATCAGCGGAATGAAACATCGGTGCCACATGGTAGTAGACGTCATCGGTCTTGATGGAGAGCGTCACGCCGACCTGCAGACCATTGGCGACGATATTGCGATGGCACAGGCGCACTCCTTTCGATCGCCCGGTGGTGCCACCGGTGTAAAGCAGGATCGCATCATCCTCTTCGCCGGTCTCTATAGCATCAATCGCCGGCGCCCGGCGGGCAAGCGCGCCGGTGGCATCATATCCGTCGACACTTTCGTCGCCAATCACCAGCACTTTGTCGCGCCAATCTTTCAATTCCGGCGTTTCAAACAGCGATAAAAACATCGGCTCGACCAGCAGAATATCCAGATCCGCATCGGTCAGAATGTGCAAAATCTCCGCCGGCGCCAGACGCACATTGATCGGCACCGGGACGATGCCCGACCAATAGCCGCAATGGATCAATTCGATTTGCCGGAAGGTATTACGGCTTAATAGTCCAAACCTCTGCCCGGTATTGACTCCACGCTGACGCAGCATGCCAGCAAGCTGCGAAATCCAGGCCACATGCTCCGTCCATGACCATCGTCCCTCATGATCGATGATTGCCGGTTGATGGCCATAAAGCAGCGCCGCACGCTGCAGGGCAGAGGTCATTGTCAACATGGTGTCATTCTCAAATCAACTTGGTTTCAAACGCCCTTTGATAATTTTTCGAGTCGCCGTCAGCGGCATTTCATCAATGATTTCAAGTTGCTCAGGCAGCTTGGTTTTGGCGATATCGTGCTCCAGCAGAAAGCCGCAGATGGCTTCCAGGGTTATCGGCGTATCGCCGGCCGGCACGATGAAAACACAGGCCCGTTCGCCAAGCACCGGGTCCGGCACCGGCACGATGGCTGACTGGGCAATATCAGGATGACCATCAAGCAGGCGTTCAACATCAAGCGGGTTATACTTCACTCCACCACGATTGATGATGTCTTTTGATCGGCCGGTCAGCGACAAATATCCCTCATCATCAATCACCGCCAAATCGCCGGTACGAAACCAGCCGTCGGCGCTGAACGCCGTTTTATTGGCGTCCGGATTATCATAATATTCGCAGAACACATTGTTGCCGCGTACCTGTAATTCGCCTTCCTCGCCGGCCGCCAATACCTGGCCGCTTTCATCGGTAATCCGGATTTCAGATCCGGGAGCCGGTCGGCCGGCGCTGGTCGCCGCCTTTTCCATGGGCGAATCTGGCCGAGTGTAGGTACCGGCCTGAGTTTCCGTCATTCCCCACAATTGCCCCACCGCGCCATTGGGCATTTTGCCGGCAAACTGATGCACCAGATCCGGCGGTACCTGGGCGCCGGATAACACCGCCAGTTTCAGCGACGAGGCCTCGCCGGCCTCTAAAAGCCCCATATTCATGCAAGCTGAAATATGCGCCGGGCCGGCGAGCAGAACCGTGCATTTATGGTTTTTCAAAGTCTGCGCCAGGCCCGGCGGCGTAAAGGTCGGCAACAACACCATGGTCGCCCCGACAGCCAGCGCCAGGTGAAGCGCATAAAGCCCAAACAGATGGCCATAAGGTGCCGCCGACAGGATCCGGTCATCCGGCCCCAATTGCTTTTCCTGTGCCCCGAACCAGGCATTGCTCACCATCTGATGGCTGTTGAGCGGTACCGCTTTGGGGTTGGCTGTTGTCCCGGAGGTATAAAGCAGCATGATCGGATCGCTGGCGACCGGCGCGCTGTCATTGCTTCGGCGACCATCCTCTGCCATCAGTTCTGAAAACGAGGTACATCCGGCCACCGCGCCATCAACGGTGACGACATGGTCCAGCGACGGCAGGTCCGGTTGCATCGCCAAAGCCGCCTCGGCAGCATTAAAGCCGCCGGCGTCTTTCAGGCAGATAAAGATCCGGGCGTCGCTGTGACCCAACAGGGTCCGCAGTTCTTTCTCCCGGTAAGGCATGTAGATCGTCGTCATCACCGCTCGCACGGAGACAATTGCCAGATAGGCAATCACATAGGCCTGAATGTTAGGTAGTTGAATTGCGACGACATCTCCCTCGCCGATGCCCAATCGCCGTAATCCACCGGCCACATCGGCGACCCGAGCGGAAAGCTCACGATAGGTCAGTGTCTCGTTGTCATCGGCGATGGCCTCGCCATCGGGCCGTGCCCGCGTCTGTTCAGCTAGCCAGCCGGTCAATGTGTCGTTGCGCCATAGGCCCTCATCCAGAAAATGCCGGACCCGGATCGGATCGAAAGACATCGCCGCCTTTAAGGCCAGACCGGAGGGGCTCGGGTGCTGTCGCTGCATGGCATCTATTTCCTGATCAGCGCGAAACCGTTTGCCGCCGCCAAGTTTGTTCAAACGGTAATAGGGCTCGGTTTGAATACGCCGCCGTTCGATCAGATTTCGAATGATAATGACCTGCGGCTCGGTCAACCCCAGCCGCTCTGCGATCTCCTGATCGGCGAGGCCAAACTCGGCGCGCTGCTCTTCATAGGCGGTAAAATCCTTCAGCCGCACTGGGTCGCCCCGCCGGGTTTGCACATTATGGCTGAGCTGGAATACCAAATCGCCAAAGGTCTCCACCATGGCATCGGTGACCCCGTGACGGGATCGGCTTAAACCGTAGGTCATGTGCCATCCTCCCGGGCTTTCGACCGGCGGATCGGATCGGCCAACGGCGATTGCGTGGCGATGGGACAAACCCGCATGCATTCAAAGCACTGGGCCAACAGGCCGCCGGAACCGACCGACATTTTGTACCAAAGCATGGTGTGATCCAGATCGTAGAGCACCTCGCCACGTCCGCCTTCGTCTTCCGCCGCCATGGCTCGATCAAGCATACGTGGCAGGGCTTCATATTGCTCTGCTAGCTCGGCGCATTTCGACATTTCGTAATGCATGTCGACTTGCTTGCCATCATCGTCGATAGAGCCGGAAAGGCATTGCGCCGGGCAAAATTTCATACACGGCGTCTGCCCCTGTTGCCGGTAGAGCTGCACACAAGAGGGTGCCGGACAGGGATTATCCGCCATCGGTTCGTCCGGCGGTAATTCCAGCTCGGTAAACACCGATCCGAAATACATGTAGCCGAATTCAGGATGCAATAAGATATCACCAGCCAGCGAGCGGGCGCCGATCCCGGCCAGTTCCGCATGCAGCTTCAAGCTTTGCAGCGGCACCCGGGGGCCGGCTTCATTGTCGAGATCCGGCGGGCAATAAATGCTGCGGGCGTGGTAGCGGTTCTCAATCATGAACGACAGCCCGTAGGCGATCGTATAGGCGCGGGTCTCAGTACTGCCGAAATAGGCGATCGCTTTGGCGGGTACCGTCCATGCCCCTTGGGTTTGGCCGCCAACGCCAAGCGAAATCACCGATTTAACCCGTGGCATCAAGTCAGCCGGACGGTGTCCAGGCGGCGCAATCCGATTGATGGCATCCAGATCAGCAACGCCGGCCGCCAACGCGCCCTTCTTCAGGCAGTAGCTAAGGATCGCTTCTTTTGCAGCCTGTGGGTCAAGCTCGTCCGCACTTTTCGACATCATCCCCCCTTAAAACGCCAACCATGCCAGCAAAGTCTAAGTCATGAACTCATGAAGTCTCAACATAAAAGCTGAATCTTCCGCAAGATCTAAAGGCCTCGATTTTTCAAGAATGCCCGCGTTAACTCAGCGACCTGGGCCGGTTCTTCCATCTGAAGCAAATGTGTGGTGCCGGGGACGATCTGAATGGGGAAGCCGAATTCCTCGGCAACCGCCGGCAAAACCCGCGCCGGCGGTTTGGCGCCGGGAACATCGTTATCGCTGGCCAGGATTATAATTTTATCGGCATGGGCGGCGGCGGCTGGGAGCTTCTGCCACAAATCAGAACCGATCTGCGAACGATAGAGCGCGCTTTCCATCGCCGCCGGACAGGCCAATACCCATTCGTCACCATCCGGCTTAAGAATGGCGCGCGCCAGGATATCGTAGATGCCGTCCTCCCAGCCCGACAGGCTCTTAGTCTTGCGAAATCCATTGGCTATTTGGTCCGGTGAGGCAAACCGCTCCGGCCGTTTCGCGGCCCAGTCGGCCATCATGCCTTCAAACTCAACCGATTGCGGATTAAGCGGATGCCCGTCGGCGGGCATGATCGGCGGATCAAAAAGCACCAATGCGTCCCAGACAAAGCCGCCAACCGGCACATAGTGCAGCGCCGTCAAGGCGGAAGCTGAATGATAAAGCCCGGCGGTCGGCTTGGCACCGAGAATATCCGGCAATTGCCCCATCGCCTGATGGTAATCAGCCACGAATGTCTCGTAATTGTGATTTTCAGGCCCATGCAGCGGATTGGCGCCATGGTTGCGCAAGTCATGGGCGATGATTTCATAATCATCCATGAGATGACGCCAGAACCCGAAATATCCGTCGGCGGCAAAGCCGTTGCCGTGGGAAACCATTAGCCGCGGACCATCCAGGTTGCCGTGCTGGCGAAAGCGGACAATGGCGCCGTCATCAGAGCGAATATCGACGATGCGGTGCGGTTCAGGGATTATCAATTCAGACACGGGTGGCCACCAGGTTGGTTGAGGGATAGATGCACATACATCTAATTGGTCGCCAAGTCAGCCGCGATCCAGGAACGCCTTGATGCGGTTTTGTGTCTCGGGGCTGGCGAACAGTTCCGCCGCCGCCTGTTGTTCCAGGCCGAAACCATCGCTGGCCGGATCATCGGCGGCGGCAATGCACCTCTTGCTCCAGCCCAGTCCTTGTCGTGAGAGTCCAGCAATTCGGCCGGCAAGATTATCGACAAATGCCCGCAACTCATCCGCCGGCATCGACCAATGCACCATGCCCAATCGGGCCGCCTGCTCACCGTTGACAATCTCAGCGCCGAGAATGATCCGCCGCGCCACCGCATCACCGCAAATACGGGTCAGCCGCTGGGTGCCGCCGGCGCCAGGCAGCAACCCTAATCCGGCTTCCGGCAACCCGATCTTGGCGTGGTCGGCGGCCACCCGAAAATCACATGAAAGCGCCATTTCATAGCCGCCGCCCATGGCCGCACCGGAGATTTCAGCGACGCTGACGACGTCGGAGTTCTCCAGCCGGGCAAACACCTTTTGCATATTGACCGCGTAATCCTGCAATTGCGCCCGCCCTTCCGTTGAGGTGAACCTTTCAGCCATCTGGCCAAGATCGGCGCCGGCGGAAAAAACCTTTAACGCGCTGCGCAGCACCAAGACGCCAACGCTGGCATCGGCTTCCGCCGCATCAATGATTTCACCGAGCCGGTGCACCTGTGCGTCGTCAAAGGCATTGACCGGCGGGTGATCAAAGGTGGCGACGGCGATGGCGCCATTCGTCTGCAAATCAATCATGAATGCTGTTCCTCGCTTGTAGTCCGCAGGTTCGTGCACACCACCAAAATCCGCGCTGGTATCGGACCAGATGAAACATAAAGGTGACCGCGTTCGGAATCGAAATAAATACTCTCAAATGGCTTTAAAACTACGGCATCGCGGCCTTCAAAATGCACCACCACTTCCCCCTCCAAAACCATTAGGAATTCTTCGCCTGGGTGGGAAACGAAAGTTGAAAACGCCACCACGTCATCGGCCTTTAGCCAACCCATCATCGGCGTCATTTTCTTATTGGTGAGCTCCGGAAACAACATGTCATAGACATAGTTTTCCGTCTCATAAGGTTGTGGTCTGCCCTCACCAGCGACCGCGACACTGCCACTTTGGAACGCCGTCGACTGGTCTGAAAAAAGCTCGCCGATATCCAACCCGAGACCGGTGGCCAACCTGGAAAACTTGTCATAGGCCAACGTCATCCGCCCGCGCTCAACCTTCGATACGGTCGAGACAGCCAGACCGGTGCGGCTGGCCACATCAGCCAATGTCCAGCCGTGGGTTTTACGCAAATGCTTGAGCCGGGCGCCAAGAACCGCCCGGTCTTGCGGTTGATCTGTGGTCTTACCTTCGATGGACGTCTTTATCGCCATGAGCATGAAACAGTTTTTCCGATCGGAAATTTTCCTATTTTCCGATCGGAAAATTTATGCTTCTATGCGGGCAATGTAAAGTCACCCACCGACCTCGCCGGAGAAACAATTGCAAAACCCCAAATCTGCCGACGTTATTGTTATCGGCGCCGGCATGGCCGGTGCGTCAGCGGCCTATTTTTTGGCCGAGCACGCCAATGTCGTGTTGTTGGAACGGGAATCCCAGCCTGGCTACCATTCCTCCGGGCGGTCCGCTGCGATGTTTACCGAGATCTACGGCCCGCCAGTGATCCGCGCCCTTTCCAGGGCATCCCGTCCGTTTTTCGAGGCTCCGCCCGGTGGTTTCACCGATCATCCATTGTTGACGGAACGCGGCGCCATGTTCATTGCCAATGAAGACCAGGATGCCGCATTGGCGCATCTGTTGGAGGAGATGGGAACCGCCAGCCCCCTGGTGCAATTGACCCGTGATCAGGCCATTGCGCGTATGCCGATCCTGCGCGATGATTATGTTCACCAGGCCGTTTTGGAACCCGACGCCCGCGACATAGATGTTCATGCGCTACTTTCAGGCTTTATATCCGGTGTCGGCAAACGCGGTGGCCAACGGGTGGTCAACGCCGAAGTCATGGGGATATCAAAGGACGCTGACCGGTGGCGCGTCGACACCAAAGCCGGCACTTTCGAAGCCGACATTCTGGTCAATGGCGCCGGCGCCTGGGCCGACGACATCGCCAATCTCGCCGGCATCGCCACCAAAAGCCTGACCCCGCGCCGGCGCACCATGGTAGTCGCCGAAGCGCCACCAGGTCACGACATGCGCACCTGGCCGATGACAATTGATGTAGATGAGCAATTCTATATCAAGCCGGACACCGGACGATTGCTGATTTCACCGGCCGATGAAACACCGGTGCAGCCTTCCGATGTTCAACCGGAAGATCTTGACGTCGCCATCGCCATCGACCGCGCCAGCCAGGCGATCTCGCACCCCATCAACCGGGTCGCTGGCAAATGGGCCGGATTGCGCACCTTCGCGCCCGACGGTTGCCCGGTTGTTGGTTATGACGGCGACGCCCCCGGCTTTTTCTGGCTCGCCGGCCAAGGCGGTTATGGCATCCAGACATCCCCGGCGCTTGGCCAGGTCGCGGCGCAATTGGTCTTGAACCAGCCGATTGCCGGCCAAATGGTCGATCAGGGCGTCGATTGCGGCATTCTTAACCCGAAGCGGTTTTAAGACCGCCCGATGGTTCGCCCTAAATAATCGCTACGTTGTCTCAACCGGTGAGCTGAATGCTTGGATAAAATCGCCGTGCGAAGTGCTGGAAAATGTTGCGCTCCCGGCACCATTCGCCGTTAAATAAGCCAACGCTCCCGCGACCTCAAAATTTCCGTACAAGGAACCAAGACCATGCGTGCCATCACAGTCCATGAATTCGGCGATCCGGAAGTCATGAAGCTTGAAAATGTCGCCGAACCGGCGGTCCAGCCAGGCACCGTCAAGGTCAAGATCGCGGCGATCGGGGTTAATCCGGTCGATACCTATATTCGCTCCGGCGTCTATGCTGCGCTACCGGACCTGCCATACACACCGGGCGGTGATGCCGCCGGCACCATCGTTGAGATCGGTGATGGCGTTGGCGGGCTCGCGGTCGGTGACCGGGTGTATCTGGCCACCATCGGCGTCGGCAGCCTCACCGGCGCCATGGCTGAATATACCGTCGCCGTGCCGGACGCGGTCTTCGCCCTGCCCGATAACACCAGCTTTGCCCAAGGCGCCGCGCTCGGCGTGCCCTATGCCACAGCCTATTTCGGCGTATTTCTGCGCGGCCACGCCCGGCCCGGGCAGTCAATTTTCGTCCACGGCGCCAGCGGTTCGGTGGGCACCGCCGCCGTCCAAATGGCCCGCGCTCACGGGCTGACAGTGATTGGCAGTGCCGGCACCGACAAGGGCCGCCAGCTGGTGCTGGATCAAGGCGCCCACCATGTTCTTGATCACCTGTCAGATGGTTATATGGATGAGCTGCGCCAACTGACCGGCGGTAATGGCCCCAATTTGATCATCGAGATGCTGGCCAACGTCAATCTGGCCAAGGACCTGGACGTGGTCGCCAAATATGGCCGTATCGTCGTCATCGGCAATCGCGGCGAGATCCAGATCAACCCGCGCGCCACCATGATGAAGAACCTCGATGTCGTCGGCCTGGCACTCAACAATGCGACACCAGAAGAACGCCGCCTCATTCACGCCGGCCTGCGCGCCGGCCTTGAATCAGGCACCTTAAATCCAATCATCGGCCGAGAAATGTCTCTGGATGAAGCCGTGGCCGCCCACCACGCCGTCCTGGAGCCGGGCGCTTTCGGGAAAATTATTCTGAAACCGTAATCGCCAAGCCGAGGATGACAAACGAAAATTCGAACTCATCCCCGACAAGCGCTGGAGAATAGGCACAAATAAGACGGTAGCCAAGTTTCGAACCCGCAGGGTTCGCAAGCGCAACCGCGCGCCGGCCGGTAGGCCGCCCCATCGGAGACCTGAGCGAAGCGAAGATGCGTCGTGAGATAATAAAATGGTGGGCCCGGTAGGACTCGAACCTACGACCAGACCGTTATGAGCGGTCGGCTCTAACCAACTGAGCTACAGGCCCTTCCGTTGTCAGGCCTATACCAGCCTGCCAGGGCTTGCAAGATGGTGATTTGAAGTTTCGTCTGCTGTGGTGGACCGCCGGCATGTTGCAGCCGCCATACACGTTCGATAGGCGTCACGCCAAGTGCGCAGATAACACCATTGAATCGGAATTACTTGACCTTTGCCGGCGCTGAGGCATCTTGAGTGCCATGAACCGTTCGCTGCTCAATGTGACCTTTGCCCTGGTACTGATCTGTCTGATCGGCTGGCTGCTGATTGTCGGACGCTCGCTGATCATACCGTTCGTGATCGCCCTGGTGGTCTGGTACGTCATCGATTCCCTGGCAAAAACCCTGGAGCGGATCCCTGTCGTCAACAAACGCCTGCCACGGTGGATTTCGCTACCGGCGGCGATGGCTGTCATCATTGCCGCCTTCATATTGCTGATCGACATGGTGGCCACCAATGTCTCCAGCCTGGCCGCCGACGCACCGATTTATCAGCAACGGTTGATCGGCGTTTATGAAAGCGTGATGGCGCAGCTCGGCTTCCAGCAGGAATTCGATTTCAATCGCTTATTACCGAATTTCAATCTGTCGCGGTTCTTGTCCAGCGCGGCGGCGACATTCACCAGTTTTGCCGGCTCAACGTCGCTGATCCTGATTTATGTTTTGTTCCTGCTGATCGAGCAATCGACCTTCGATGGCAAATTCCGGGCGCTGTTTTCAAACTCAGAACGCGCCCAGTTCGCCTTCGATGTGCGCGACAGCATTACCCGCCGCATTCGCGACTATCTGGGGATCAAGACCGCTGTCAGCGTCGCCACCGGGCTGATCAGTTACGCGATACTGGAGATGATCGGCGTCAAATATGCCGCCCTGTTCGGCTTCATTATCTTCTTGTTGAATTACATACCGACCATCGGCTCGCTGATCGGCGTGGCGTTTCCAGCCCTGCTGGCGCTGGTCCAGTTCGATACCTTGATCCCCTTCGCCACCGTCGTGGTGACCCTGGGCGTCGTGCAGTTTTCAATCGGCAATATCCTTGAACCCAGATTGATGGGCACCAGCCTCAATCTGTCGGGGCTGGTGATCATGTTATCCCTGGCCCTTTGGGGCGCCATCTGGGGGGTGACCGGCATGGTTTTATGCGTGCCACTGACAGTAATTGTCATGATCGTCTGCGCCCAGTTCCCATCGACCCGGTCAGTCGCCATTTTGCTGTCGTCGCGCGGTTTGCTCGATGATCCGGTCCAAAATTCTGAAAGCGGCAGCGATTAATCCGCACCAAATTCACATCTTCGCCGAAATCAACTGCGATCTAATAAGCCTGCCGACAACCGTCTTTGCCGCAAGGAATAATATTATGATGCTTCTTCGAACCTTCACCACCGCCTGTGTCATCGTTCTGATTGGCCTGACCCAAGCTGCGACCCAGGCCAGCGCGCAATCGCAAGCCCGCACCCTGCGCGTCGCCGCCACGGGCCGGATCGCTGCTACACCGGACATGGTCATTGTTACAACAGGCGTGGTCACCCAGGCTAAGACCGCTCGCCAGGCGCTATCGGATAACAACCGCGCCGCCGCCGCGATGATCGCCGCGCTGAAGGCCGCCGCCATCGCGGACCGCGATATCCAGACGGCCGGATTGAATGTGCAGCCGCTTTATTCGAAGGCCAAACGCCAGAATAACGGCGAGCAGTTGCGCCGCATCGTTGGCTATTCGGTCACCAACCAGGTGCGTGTGCGCATTCGTGATCTGGCCAAGGGCGGCGAGATACTTGACACCATTGTCGGTCGTGGCGCCAACCGCATGAACGGTTTGCAATTCGCCGTTTCCAATGCCGATGAGCTGCGCATCAAAGCCGAAGCCCTGGCTGTCCGTGAGGCCCGCACACGCGCCCAGGTCATGGCAGAGGCAGCCGGCGTGGCGCTCGGCCAGATTGTCAACATCACCACAGGCAGCGCACCGCAACCGGTCACGCGCCACTATGCCCGCACGGTGATGGCTGAATCTGTACCTATCCAGGCCGGCGAAAAGGAGATTTCGGCCTCGGTGACGGTCACCTGGGAAATCGTCGATCTCAAATAGAGGCTGCTACCGACCGCGTTTGATCTTCTGGATCATGTTTTCCAGATTGTTCAAGAACCGCGTGCGATCCTTGGCGCTGAATTGTGGCCCGGCGCCGGAAATCGCACCGCTATCGCGCAAGTCAGAATTTAACTCCCGCATGGCCAGCGCCATGCCGATATTGTCGACGGTGAACGGTTTGCCGTTCGGGCCGATGGCACCGGCGCCCTTTTCCAAACAGCGCGCCGCCAAGGGAATGTCGGCGGTGATAGCAATGTCGCCTGGGGCGATTTGTTCGGCGATCCAGTCATCGGCCACATCGGCGCCCTGATCGACAACCACCCGTCGTACTAGGTCGCTGTCGTCGAGCCGCATCCAGGAATTGGAAACCATGTGCATGACGAGGCCGTGGCGCTCACCGACGCGGACGATTTCCGACTTCACCGGACAGGCGTCGGCGTCGACGTAAAGGCTCATAGGTGGTTGTTGATTAGTCATCGGCGCCCTGCCTAGCCGCCTGGTGGCCAACTGGCAAGCCGATTGTCAGCTGCGCTACCAAAGACGCGCGACGATGCGTGACGGCGAAAGGTCTTGACCCAGGTCACGGTGCGGGCGAATTTGCCGATCCTTTCAGGCGCGCCGATCGGTCAGACATGTCCTCTCCCGTTTATTTCCTCCTGCATGTGCCCAAATGTGCCGGAACGACAGTCGAACAGCATTTCGAAGCCCATTTGGGGTCGCGATTTACACTGGCACCACGGCGGCGCGGCATGGGGCGCAATTTTCATGGCCCCCATTCGACGCTGGATGGCCTTGATGATGCACGCATTGACCAATTAACGGCTTTATCCGGCCATTCCCTATCGCAATCGCTTAGCCAAAATTTTCCCGGCCGGCAGGTGCGGGAGGCCGTGTTGCTGCGCGATCCGCTGAGCTACTTCCTGTCGTTTTACAATTACCGCATCGCCCGCCACACCGAACGCGGCCAGGCCGAACCGCCACCCTTTGCGACGTGGTACCAAAGCATGCGCAAGAACCCCATGAGCCGGTTCATCATGAACCGCTATTTCGAAGTCGGCTATCCGCGCCTCTATCGTTACTCCTCAGCCGACCGGCTGGCGTTCTTGGAGGAGCGCCTGACACACTTTTATTTTGTCGGCTCCTACCGCCACTGCAACGAAATGGTCGCCGGCATCAGCCGGGAAATCGGCATTGATGACACTGTCGCTGAGCGCAACGTCGCGGCGACCTATCATATATCCACCGCCGACATTGATAAGGCCACGCAGGAACTAATCCAGACGGAAAACGCCTTGGATCAGGCACTGTTTGACCGCTGGAAAGACAGAAAATGGTCCGGTTACTCGGCATCTGTCACGCCACACTTACCGGCCCATGATCGCACGCGGTACCTGACAACGGATATATCAAGCGCCATCCACCGCCGGTGGCGGGGCTAGCAGTTTCAGTCGGAAGTAAAGCGGGAGCGGAGGCAGAACGCCTTTGGCGTTTGTTCTTGATGAGCAAGGGGCCAGGACCAGCCCGCTCCCCCGTCACGCGCTCCGCGCATTCTATAGTATGGGAAGTAACCTAAAGCCGGCGCGCTCCCCCGTCGCGCGTGCCGCGCATTTGTGAGTAGAGAAGTGCCTAAAGCCGGCCCGCTCCCCCGTCCCAACCACCCATGCATGATACCCTCAGGGGTGGTTGGGACGGGGGAGCGGGCCGGCTTTAGGCGCGCCTCAGCGCATAAACATGCGGGCCGGCTTCAGGCACTTCCCCAACTAAAATATACGCAGCGCGCGCCCGCCGCCATCTATCTCCCGCACCAAATTTATTTTTATATTAGTCTTTACTAATATAAAATATATCCCCACATTACCCCCATGATCAATTCCATCAAGGAGCCTCGCGCCATGTCCCAGTCCATGGGTTTTGAATTCCCGCTTGCCGGCGAACATGCCGATATCATCGACACCGTCACCGCCGCCCTCAAAGATGAAGGCTTCGGTGTTTTAACCCGCATCGACGTCGATAAGGCCTTTAAAGAAAAGATCGGTGCCGACTTCCGGCCCTACACCATCTTAGGCGCCTGCAACCCGACGCTGGCCCACACAGCGCTTTCTTCACGCCCGGATCTCGGCCTGATGTTGCCCTGCAATGTCACGGTGGAACAGCAAGCCCCCGGCCAATGTTTCGTGCGCATCGTCGACCCTAAAATGATGATGGGCATGGGCGATTTGGCGAGCGACCCAACCATCACGGAAGTCGCCGGCGATGCCTATACCCGGCTGAAGCGCGTGGCCGACACCCTCAGTCAATCAGCGCAGACCACTGACGCCGCCTCGGCAGCCTAATACCCGACGCCTGACACTCCCCCAGGCGTCATCCCCTGCGCGCCACGTCACGAATTGGCGTGGCGCAGAGGCCGGGTGCTGCAGCTGCGTTGCCCGCCGCGACCAGACCCCGCCTCTGCGGCGCAGCCCTCCTCGCTGCGCCGCGCACGGGATGGTTGGGGTGAGGTTGTGGTTAGTCTTGTGCCTCAATCGTCATCGCTAGACTGATTATCAGCAATCTCGTCCAAATGGGCGTATAGCCATTCGAAATAGACCTGGAGCTCCGGGACGTTAGCCGCAATCCCCATGATATCTCCAAGGCTTGCCTGCAAAAACACCATCCACGCATCGCCCAGGCCGGCAATTGTGCCGCCCACCGCACCGAACCCTGGGACGGCCAGAATACAACGACGCGCCGTATTACCAAGCGCAGCCAATACGCCATGCACCACGGGAAACCCGAGCCGGGCCAATTCCTCCGATTTGATGATCGCGGCAAGGTATTGGTGGTTGAGCGCTTCCAACAACGCCCGCGCACTGTCCGTCAGATGGTGCCCATAGTCGACCAGCAATCGGTTGACCAGCGATTGCTGATGTTCAAGCATCTCCTGCAATTGCTCGGGCGTTAGCATCGCCAAGGCAGCGCGTTCGGCAAGTACCCGTCCTTGCTCAAACGAAGTGATAAAACCGGCATGGAGACGACCGCATTCCCGCAACAGACCCAAAGTCTCCGGCTCAAGATTCGGCGTCAAAGTCACCGCCGCATCGTGACCATCAAACGCTCGTGCTTGCTCCATCAAACCGACACCGGTCATCCAAAGTGCCGGGATATCCAGTTCGTTCGGGTCGTTTACATTAAGATAGCCCCTGTAGTCGTCGACGGATTCGACTAGCGCCGGATACTGGTTTGCGGTCGGCGCCAAAGCGCCGGCTAAATTGGCAAGGCGCTTTTGCAAGTGAGTGTGGAGGGCAGCCACATCTGGCCCTGTTTCGTCCGGATCCGGGCCAGTGGAGACGTGATCGAGTTGATCGCCTGCTAATACAAATCGCGGACCCGAGCCAGGCTCAAGTTCACCCGGATCGCTTATATCGGGCGTATTTCTGACCGCTGCCCGCCGCGCCTTCGCCTCCTCAATCAGCTCCGCAATACGCCCATTAACAACCGCCGGCCCCTGCTCCCAATTTTCGTATGGGATAGTTATCCGTTGAAGCTCCAGCCATTTATCCACAGGGTCACCGCGTAACCGAGCTTCATACCAATCAGTCCAGACCTGCCAGTTTTCGTCTTCGGCAAGTAATCGCCTCCGAATTTTTAACCAAGATTCTGAATTTCTTTCCGGGCGCTCCGTATTCCGCCACAACGGTTGCATCGTTAATGACGAAGTTCGAAGATTTGTTGAATGGTATTCCGCCTCACCTGTTAATTCACCATTCTGGTTTTTCAGTGCAAATTCGTACTGAACCGCCGCAAGTGCGGATTTGCCGAATTCTCTCTGAATTGAAGTTGTTTCGCATGCGTATGCGGCGGAATACATTGGATTTGAAAAATTCACCCTAGTAGGCATAAATATAGAAGTGAATAATGATAGTTGGCCGGAACGGTCCTGATTCAATACGGACAGACGCCTATTTTTTACTGCATTTCTTGCTCGTAATCGCCGCTGTGCAGTTGCACCTGCAGAAATAGCCATGTTCATTGCACCATTTGCGATTTCAGCAAAATTTGTTTCCTTGGCTAGGTTTGGTCTGCAGGCGATTAACCACGCAATGTTAAGGCAATGAAATGTTCTGAGAATTTCATCTTCAAAAATGGAAGGCTGAACACTTGTTATCAGATTAGCGTCGAATCCATCGGCTAGACTTGGTAACAAGCGCATGGCTGACCGCGCCGCTATTACAACGCATATATTCTTCCGTTGCTTAAGAAGCCAATTCTCAAATTCGAGAGGGTCTTCAAAATTCACCACCACGCCGACTCACCCAGTCTCGTTCCCGCAATACGCGCATGTCACCATGATTACCGCGTGCCGACAACATGAATGCAGCTATTGCGAGTAGTCATGGAGGAGACTGAACATAGCCGGTCTGTTATTAAATGATAATCGGCATTCGCTCGTCCTCTTTCCGTCCCATGCAGAAGGACTTCAGCTCATTTCCGTCCGTTGAGCTCTGCTTGAAACCCCAAACACCTGCACATCCTCGGACGCACTCCGCCCCCGTCGTCATTGCCCGATTAATTCGGGCAATCCATTGGCCAATCCACTTGTGGATGAACCAGCAACCGGCCGCCGACCCATCCGCCTGCCGTCACCGCCAATGGATCACCCGGTTAAACCGGGTGATGACGCCGTGAGTGTGTTGGCCGCGGGCGTTTGGACACCCGACGGTCTTTGAACAATCGCCTACCCCGCGTCATCCCGTGCGCGCTGCGGCATGAAATGCCGCTGTGCAGACACGGGATCTTCGTTCAGGCTGGCCCATTGGTAAACAGATCCCGTGTCTACGGAGCACCACTTCGTGCTGCGCCACGCACGGGATGACGCCGTTGTGGGTGATGGATGGTGGAAAATGGCCGGCCACGGGTGGTTGGAATGTGTGTCGGTGGCGGCGGTGGCTGATGGTTTTGGAGCGAAACGGCGGTCTTACCCGTTGGCGCTATGGCTATATGACGCGATTGGACCGCTGATACTCAAACAATGTTCGGCTGCCCCGTCAGGCAGATCCGCCCCGTCAAACAGGGCCACCTCGCCTATCCTACCCCTCCGTTGTCGTCCAGCCCCCGCCGTTATCATTCCGATCTCCGTCATTCCCGCGCAGGCGGGAATCCAGAGCAAAAAAAGCACGGCCACAACCTACTGCCCTGGATTCCCGCCTGCGCGGGAATGACGAATGTCGGGTGGGGTTATCGATACGAGCAGCGCAATCAGTTACCTTCTTCACAACGAAAAACGCAGCCCCGAAAGGCCGCGTTTAATACTTATTCCAAAATCATTTATCCGACTAATTATCCAGGAAACTCCGCAACTTCCGGCTTCGGCTTGGGTGTTTCAGCTTGCGCAGTGCTTTGGCTTCGATCTGCCTGATGCGTTCGCGGGTGACCGAGAATTGCTGGCCGACCTCTTCCAACGTGTGATCGGTGTTCATGCCGATACCGAAGCGCATGCGCAAGACACGTTCTTCGCGCGGTGTCAGTGAGGCCAGCACCCGGGTGGTGGTTTCACGCAGATTCGACTGAATCGCCGCGTCGATCGGTAATACGGCGTTCTTGTCCTCGATGAAGTCGCCCAGGTGGCTGTCTTCCTCGTCACCAATCGGCGTTTCCAGGCTGATTGGCTCCTTGGCAATTTTGAGAACCTTGCGGACCTTCTCCAAGGGCATGCCGAGTTTTTCGGAAAGCTCTTCCGGCGTCGGTTCGCGGCCGATTTCATGCAGCATCTGCCTGGATGTGCGGACGATCTTGTTGATCGTCTCGATCATGTGGACCGGGATGCGGATGGTGCGCGCCTGGTCGGCGATCGACCGGGTGATGGCCTGGCGGATCCACCAGGTGGCGTAGGTGGAGAACTTATAGCCGCGGCGATACTCAAACTTATCGACCGCCTTCATCAGGCCGATATTGCCTTCCTGGATCAGATCAAGGAACTGCAGGCCGCGGTTGGTGTATTTTTTGGCGATGGAAATAACCAGGCGCAGGTTAGCCTCAACCATTTCCTTCTTCGCCTGGCGGGCTTCGCGTTCACCTTTTTGCACCGTGTGAACAATGCGCCGGAACTCGGTGATTTCCAGGCCGGTTTCGGTGGCCAGGTTCTGAATTTCGCCGCGCAGGCCGCGCATGCGTTTTTTCTCGTGGGCGACGAATTCTTTCCAGCCCTTCGACGATAGGTTGGCGACCCGGCGAATCCAATTGGGGTCCAGTTCGGCGCCCTGATAGGATTTCAAGAAATCCAACCGGTCGACGCCATAAGATTCCGCCAACCGCAGCAGCCGGCCTTCATAGCCGATCAGGCGCTTATTGATGTCGTAGAGCTGCTCTACCAGGGCATCGATACGATGCTGGTTGAGCTCCAGGGATTTGACGTCAACGACGATGTCTTCACGCAGCTTTTTGTAACGGCGCTCCTGGCTCGGCGACAGCTTCTTGTTCTGCAGGCGATTTTCAACCAGCTGATCCTGCAAGCGGCGTAATTTCTTGTAATTGTCGGCAATGCCGTCGAAAATCTCGAGTACAGCCGGCTTCAGTTCCGCTTCCATCGCCGCCAACGACAGGCTGGCCTCATATTCATCGTCATCATCATCGTCGTCGGTGTTTTCACCTTCCGCCGATGTCGCCTGGCCGTCAGCCTGAGCACCGGGTTGGCCTTCGGTCTGAACACCAGTTTGACCGGCTTCGGCCGGCTGAGCGCCAGCTTGCGGCGTGCCCGATGACTGTAAATTGTCGTTTTCCGCCGCCGGCTTGGCCGGCTCGGCGCCACCGGCAACGCCGGTGTTGAGCTCTGGTGTGCCGCCTTCAACCTGCAGGCCTTCGCCTTCCTCGCCGCCGGCTGCGCCTTCGGGGTTGGTGGCATTTTGAGCCGTGGCATCGGGGCCGTTTTTGGCGTCCGGGCCGGCATAGGTGGCCTCCAGATCGATGATGTCGCGCAGAAGGATTTTGCCTTCGTTGAGCTCGTCGCGCCAAATAATGACTGCCTGGAACGTCAACGGACTTTCGCACAAACCGGCAATCATTGCCTCGCGGCCGGCCTCGATGCGCTTGGCGATGGCGATCTCGCCTTCCCGCGACAACAATTCCACTGAACCCATTTCGCGCAAATACATGCGCACCGGATCGTCGGTCCGGTCTGTCGGTTCTCGGGTTGTCGTGGCTTTGACGACCGCCGTCGGGGCAGCCTCAACGACCGCGCCGCCTTTGGTTTCTTTAGCGGTGGCGGTGTCGTCGTTATCGTCAGCTTCTTCTGATTCAATCACATTGATGCCCATGTCATTGAGCATCGACATGGTGTCCTCAATCTGCTCCGACGTCACTTCTTCCGACGGCAGAACCTCGTTGAGTTCATCATAGGTGACATAGCCGCGCTTTTTCGCGGCTTTAATCATGCGTTTTACCGCAGCATCAGTTAGATCAAGTAGCGGTCCGTCGTGACCTTCACTAGAACTTTCCTGGGCTTCTTCTTTTTCCTGAGGCTTCGCAGCCATATTTGACCTCCAGCATCGCCGGTTGGGCTATCCCGATTGGCGCCCGCTACAATCTGCATACATGCAAATCGCCGCGCCACCGCACACCGTCCCCAGCTTTGATATATCTGGTCTCTTAACCCGCACTTAACCGAAAACACATTTACCGGAATTAGCTTTGCGCCGGGTTTGATATCGGACCCTTCGGCCACGCACAAACGCCGGTAATCTATGGACCGGACAGTAGAATCTTCGGATGTTCCAGCAGCGTTTTATGTATTCGCCTGGCCATCAAGCCGCAGACGCCCCGTGCTGCCGAGCAATGCTTATGTAACGCTCATGGCCAAATGCGCAAGAGTGATTCGGATTCAAAGGGCTGAAAAAGCACAGATTCATGGCCATTTGACCATCTTTGGCAGGTGATTCGGATTCTATGGCCGTCCGCCGTCAGTGATTCGTCACTGATTCGCTGCCCGGCCCGCCGCCCACTCACCATCGCCATAGGCGGATTTCAAGATTTTGGCTTCTTCTGCCAGTTCGTGCTCCTCACGGGAAAATTCCTCCCGCCGTCGCGCTAAATCCCGCGACAAAGCAAGGATGCGGTTTTCTGATTGGGCGTCCAGTTCATCGCCGGCGGCGGCGACGTCATCTTCCAGATCCTGCTCCATGGCGCGGATTTCCATCCGAGTGATCAAATGGCCCAAAAGGCGCTCCACGAAGGTCTGTGGCGGGTGGGCCTTTAAGACCGGCAGCCTGCCACGAAGCCGGTGTCCGCGCGGTTGGGTGACGCGGCCATTTTCGCCCAGTTCTTCTTCGCCATGAACATCCTTCAAGACAAAGAAGAAGCGGCGGTCGAGGCGGTCGTAGAAAGTGGCTACGGAGAGGCCATCAAGATCGGAGATGATGCGATGGAGCTCCTGCTTGAACTGATTGAAAATGTCGCTGGCGAAATCGACGCCGGCCACCCGTTCAATCATGGTTTCGAATAAATCCGGATATTCGACGCAGAGGCCTAGCACAATGCGCTCAAGCCCCGCCAGATCACCGTCAGGCGCAGTGACCGCCGCCTGGCCCTTGTCGGCACCAGATCGGTCTCCGCGCTCTGATTCCCAGAATAAATCTGACAACCGCACCCGGTAGGACAATCGATAGCGCCGGGCAACACGGCTGTCACCAATGTCGGCGATCAGCTGTTCGAAACGCTGCTCCAGGGCGGCCTTGCGTTCCGGCGTATCAAATCGGGCGGCGTGGGTTTCTCGCTCCCACAACACTTCAGACAGCGGCAGCGCCTTTTGTATTTCGCGCACGAAGGCATCACGGCCTTCAAGCTGGATAAGATCATCCGGATCCCGGCCTTCCGGCAAAAACGTGAAATTGAACGAATAACCGCTCTTCAGGGCGGGCAGAATGCGGTCCATTGCGCGGTGGGCGGCGCCAACACCTGCCCGGTCGCCGTCAAAGCAGATGACCGGCTCTGGCGCCAAGCGCCACAAGGCGGCGATCTGATCTTCCGTAAAGGCGGTACCCAATGTCGCGACAACGGCCTTGATGCCGGTCTGCCAAACGGCAATGGCGTCCATATAGCCTTCGACAACCAGGGCTGAGCTTGTGTCATGGGCCGGCTGGCGCGCCCGGTGGGCGTTAAACAGCATGTGGCCTTTGTGGAACAGTTCCGTTTCCGGCGAATTGAGATATTTCGGTTTGCCGTCGGGATCCAGCGTCCGGCCGCCAAAGGCCACCACCCGGCCACGGGCATCGTGGATCGGGATAATGATACGATTGCGGAACCGGTCGTAGGCCGGACGGCCGTCATCGGGCTTGATCAAAAGCCCAGCGGCGATCATCTGGCCTTCATCGACATTGTGGGCTGCCAGATGAGACTTCAGCCCATCGCGGCGGTTGGGCGCGAAACCGATTTGGAATTCCCGCATGGTATCGGGCCCAAGCCGGCGGCCGGCTAGGTACTTGCGCGCCTCCTCACCGGCAGGCGTTGCCAATGCGTCAATGAAATAGCCTGCGGCGATCTCACAGACTTCCTGCAGGCCTTTGCGCTGTTCCTCCCGCCGCTCCGCCTGCGGGTCGGGCGCCGGCATCGCAACCCCGGCCTCCTGGGCCAGTTGTTCAACGGCCTCCGGAAAACTCAGGCCTTCTGTCTCCATGACAAACCTGAAAATGTCGCCATGGGCGCCGGAGGAAAAATCGTGATAGAAGCCCTTTTGGTCGTTGACCGTGAACGACGGCGTCTTTTCGGCGTTGAACGGCGACAGGCCAATATATTCCCGCCCCTGGCGCTTCAGCTTCACCCGCCGGCCGACAACATCGGAGACGGGCAGCCGGGCCCGGATGTCGTCAAGGAGATCAGGCGAAAAGCGCATGGGCTGTAACGACCCTCCTTTGGGCCTCAATTCTACTTGTTACTCCCCGGGAACCAACCGAGCCACATTACTCGCTCAGCGTCATTCCCGCGAAGGCGGGAATCCAGGGCAATAAAACCAACGCCTTATTTGGGGCACTGGATTCCCACCTTCGCGGGAATGACGATAAATGTGAGGTTTGCGCAACCGTTATGTCCCGCACCTGCAATTTGAACAAAGAATCTACCGAAAATAACACTGCCGGCAACTATATTGCACACGGTGGCGTGTGTTCTCCACGCCTGACACTGCCCAGTGGATAACTTATCCGCCTAGCCGCAATTTATTGCAGCATTTCCCGCACCAGCTTGCTGGCCTGGCCGAAATCCATTTGGCCCGGATAGCGCTCCTTCAGCGCCGCCATGGTGCGGCCCATGTCGCGCAGGCCCGCGGCGCCGAGCGATTCGACGACTTCGGCACAGACTGAGTTCATCGCATCGTTATCGAGCTGCTGAGGCATGAATTCGCGGATGATCTGGATTTCCTCCAGCTCCTGTTCCGCCAGCTCCAGCCGGCCGCCGTCTTCGTAGGCGCGGGCTGATTCCTTGCGTTGCTTGACCATCTTGGACAGGATTTCCAGCACATCCTCATCGCCCAGGGCATCTTTACCGGCGCCACGGGCGGCGATATCCCGGTCCTTAATTGCCGCATTGATCAGGCGCAGGGTGCACATGCGCCGTTTTTCCTGAGCTTTCATCGCGACAACCAATGCCGCGTTGATTTTCTCGCGCATACTTCGCTCCGTACCTATTTTGATTGCCGCTGCGGCGGCCGTTGCCCGTCGGGGCGGAAGGATACTTCGGTTGATTCTGATTTGCAACAATTGGTAATATTTTAAGTTGTTGATATTGTTGATGTTTTTAATTCGTGATCAGGCTTGACGCCTTTCCGGCACTGCCCTAGTGTCCCGCGCTTAGGCGCTAAGGGATTGTCATCCGCAGGGCGCTCGCGGCGCCAATGTGGCCGATCCACGGGTTCCGCCGACAGGCCTGATGATGCACCGGTCACGATCTTTACGACCGGTCGGGGAAGACACACATGAGCGTTTGGGATCAAAAACCGCCGACTGGCCTGATTGTGCTGGCCGACGGCACCGTGATTGAGGGTGCCGGTTTGGGCGCCGTCGGTTCGGCAACCGGCGAAATCTGCTTTAACACCGCCATGACCGGGTATCAGGAAATCCTGACCGACCCATCTTATGCCGGGCAGATCATCACCTTCACATTTCCCCATATCGGCAATGTCGGCACCAATGACGGCGATATTGAAACGCTAAATATGGCGGCGACATCAGGTGTCCGCGGCTGCATCTTGCGGGCTGATATTACCGATCCATCCAACTATCGTGCGCTGGCCCATCTGGACGCCTGGTTGAAAGCCCGTGGTATTGTCGGCCTATGCGGGATCGACACCCGGGCGCTGACGAACCTGATTCGCACCAACGGCATGCCCAACGGCGTGATCGCCCATTCCGCTGATGGCCAATTTGATCTGGCCAACTTGAAACACCAGGCCGCCGAATGGCCGGGCCTTGTCGGCATGGATCTGGCGAAAGAAGTGACCTGCAGCCAGACGACAACCTGGGACGAGACCCCATGGCGTTGGAATGTTGGCTACGGCAGGCAGGAAAATACTGACTATCACGTAGTCGTCGTCGACTTCGGCATCAAGCGGAACATTTTGCGACTGCTTGCCGACCAGGGCTGCAAGGTAACTGTTGTTCCGGCATCAACTTCGGCGGAAGACATTCTGGCCCATCGGCCCGACGGCATCTTCCTATCCAATGGACCGGGAGATCCGGAGGCGACCGGCGCGTACGTTGTCCCGGTCATCAGCACTTTGATCGACAGCGGCCTGCCGATATTTGGCATTTGCTTGGGGCACCAGATGCTGGCGCTGGCGCTTGGCGCAGCGACGCTGAAAATGCATCAGGGTCATCATGGCGCCAATCATCCGGTCAAAGATCATACGACGGGCAAGGTGGAGATCACTTCCATGAACCATGGGTTCGCTGTCGACAGCGCCAGCCTGCCTGGCGGCATCACCGAAACCCATGTGTCGTTGTTCGATGGATCAAATTGCGGGATCCAGGTCGACGGTAAACCGATCTTTTCCGTCCAATATCACCCGGAAGCCTCCCCCGGCCCGCGTGATAGCCATTATCTGTTCACTCGCTTCGTCAACCTGATCCGCGCCAACAAAGGCGTGACGATTCTGGAAGAAGCGTCTTAGGCGACGTTGTTTTGGCGGTGCTGAATATCAGTGGTAGCCGAGATTGGTTGCCCATCGTGCACCAATCTGATCGGCGCTAGCTCCCGCATCATACGACCTAAATGTTAGTCAGTCAGGCGCCAACCGGTTTCCGAGTTTTCCGCTTTCGGCGGTATAATTGTCTATTCATTTATCGATTAAGATTGTTAAGAAATTGAAATATATGAAGAAATTAAAATCCAATACATAGTTATTTAACTAACTAAATCCAACATATCGTTATTGAGAATGGTGTATTTGTTTATTCTGTCGAGAGTTTTCTTGTCACCAAGTGCTACGTCGGAAAGGCAGCGCCACTAATCGATCAGACTGGCGGAAGATTTGGCGTCAATTGAGCATGTAGCCTAAACAACACCCTGCGCTCCACCCTCTCATCAGGCTTCAAACTCAAACCGCAGGCCGCTCTAACGCGCCGCCACACTTTCAGCCAGAAGACACAACATCTCAAACATCAACGTGGCGCCGACGAGTGCTGTATTGGTACCTGGATCGAGCGGTGGCGAAACCTCCACCAAATCCGCACCGATCAAATCAACCCCGCGCAGGCCACGCACCAATGCGATGGCCTCACGGGATGTAAATCCACCGCTTTCTGGCGTGCCGGTACCCGGCGCGTGGGCCGGATCGAGCGCATCGATATCGAACGATAAATAGGTGGGATTCTCGCCGATCACATTCTTGATCTGCGCTAGGATACCGGCCACGCCCAACTCATCGGCCTCATCCATGAAGATCACCCGCATACCGCTGGCGATCGAATAGTCCCAGCCGTCCGTTGCGTTTTGCCCGCCACGGATGCCGACCTGAATAGTCCTTTTGGGATCAATCAAGCCCTCTTCCACCGCTCGGCGGAAGGGTGTCCCGTGCATATATTTCGACCCGCCAAAACTATCCCACGTATCGGTGTGGGCATCGATATGCACCACGCTCAATGGTGCAGCGGCACCAAGTGCCTTGAGGATCGGGTAGGTGATACAATGGTCGCCGCCGGCGGTTAGCGGGATCGTGCCGGCATCGCGGACGGCCTCATAGAACCGGAAAATCCGCTCCACATTGTCTTCCAGATCATAGAGTTGCGGCAGATCCACATCGCCCAGGTCACCAATCCGGCAGAGTTCATAAGGATTGATCCGCGTTGATTGGTGGATCACGCGCATCAATGTTGATTGATTGCGCAGTTCCCTGGGACCATGCCGAGCGCCGGATCGGTTGGTGACGCCGCCATCAAATGGCACCCCGATCATGGCGATATCCGCCTCGTCCGGCGCGCTCAATATCGGTGTCCGCATGAAACTGGCGATGCCGGCATAGCGCGGTGCGGTCATTACCGGTGATGGCCCAAGCGACTTTTTGGACATGATCAATTCATCCTTATTGAAACAGCATTCCTGATCGCAGGCTAATTCATCTGCACTCAACTGAAAACCGACCGATGGTAGGTTCCACTTGGTCTTGCAATTGATCCGGTTCGACCCCACACATTGGGGCCATGGATGATGAGATCGTCATAAGGGCAGGCGTACCTGCTGAACTCAAAGCACCGGCCAGCTCCCTTTATTGCACCGCGTTCGATGCAAAACTGACACCGTTCTTAGGCTCCAAAGACCGTGCAGCCCGGTTCCTGGCGCAAGGCCTGGCCACCGATCGGGCAATCGTCGCCATTCGCGCGGACCAGATTGTCGGCATTGCCGGGTTTAAGCGGGGCGCCCGCGGCCTGTTTGAACCGGGGTTTGCTGCCTTCTGGCGTGAATATGGTTGGACCAGCTTATTTCGGATAGCTGGGCTGGCGATGCTGGAACGTGCCGAAGATAATTCCGCCCTGTTGATGGATGGCATCGCTGTCGATCCATCCGTCCGCGGCCAGGGGATCGGCACCCGGCTGCTGGAAGCTATCGAGGCTCATGCCCGTGAGCAGCATTTATCCCGCATCCGCCTTGATGTGATCGACACCAATCCCGGCGCCCGCCGGCTTTATGAGCGATTTGGTTTTGAGGCTATAAAGACCAGCGGCATTGGCCCATTTCGACTGATCTTTCCATTCCGGGCGTCAACGCAAATGCACAAACAACTTAGCTGATTTCACCGGCCAGATAGGCTGAACGGATTTCACGCTTTAGCGTTTTTGCCGCCACATTGCGGGGAAACTCAGCCATGACGATCACCTTGGTGATGCGTTGAAACTTGGCGCTAACCCGTTGATTGGTCCAACTCACCAGGTCATCGGGCAGAAGTGTGGCACCAGATTGGAGAAGCACGGCGGCAACGGGAACCTCGCCCCATTTGTCATCCGGCGCCCCGAACACCGATGCTTCCAAAACGTCGGGATGCGCCGCAACAATCTCCTCGATGTCCTTTGGATAGACATTAACACCACCGGAGATGATCATGTCCTTGATCCGGTCGACCAGATAAAGAAAGCCGTCGGCATCAACATATCCCGCATCTCCGGAATGCAGCCAGCCGTCGACGATGGTTTTGGCCGTCAGATCCGGCCGCTTGTAATAACCCGGCATCATCATCGGCCCGCGACCGCAAACCTCGCCAACTTCGCCCGTCGGCACATCGTTACCTTTTGGATCGAGAATGCGCATGTCATAAAAGCTCGCCGGGACGCCGACCGATCCGGCTTTACGGATGGCATCATGCTTATCAAGAACGGTAATGAACCCTTCCGTCAGGCCATAGAGCTCGTAAAACCGCCCCGGCAATTCATCATTGAGGCGGTGCTTGTATTCCATCATCAGTGGCGCGCCGACGTTCTGTATCATTTCCAATGAGGCCAGACGCTCGCGGTCGTAATTCGGGTGGTTCATCAATGCCATGATCTGCGCCGGCACCATCACCATATGGGTGACCTTTGACCGCTCAATCTCATCAATCATGGCCTGCGCATCAAACGACGTATGCAGGATGTAGGTACAGCCCAAAAACATCCACGGCATGAAATCAATCATCGCGCCATTGAAGACGAGTGAGCCGGCATGCAACACCACACTTTCCGGCGTCATGCGAAACGCCGTGGCGCAGATAGTGCAATAATATGACCGCACCGCATGGGTATGGACGATCCCCTTCGGGGCACCGGTCGTGCCGCTGGAATACATGATGTTAAAGACATCATCATCAACCAGGCCGGCATCAGGCGGCTCTTCTTCCGAGGCGCCGTCAACCAACTGCCGGTAAGTCTGGAAACCGTCAGGCATCTCTCCGGCGCCGACTAGAATGATCCGGTCGTCGGAAATCGCCGGCAATTCTCCGCGAAGGCGGGTTAACACGTCGGCAAATGACGGATCGGCAAGCACCAAGACCGTGTCAGAATCGTTAAGCAACGTCGCCAGCCCCCGCTCCTGCAGCATCGGACTGGCCGGCACGATAACAATCCCGGTTTTCGCCGCCGCCCAATACATCAACACCTGTTCCAGGCAATTGGGCAACACGGTGGCCACCTTGTCACCCTTGCCTATTCCGGCGGCCAAAAGCCCGTTGGCGAGCTTGTTGACCTGACGATTGAGGTCGGCAAATGTCAACGTCATATCGCCGATTATCAAGGCTGGATGATCAGCGCGGGCGCGCGCATGACGGGGTAATAATGTTCCGATATTCACGGATACGCTCCCTACAGGCATATATCGCGGTTTGAAAACCTCCCCAGCCTCCGCATTCAAGCGGCAAGGTCAAGCCCCCGAGCAATTGGCGGTGCTTGGTAGCGGATTTCCGTTGTAGGCCAAAACAGACCCACCAATTTGACGCCAGACAGCCCCGCGGCGCCAGCCAAAGCCACCGCTGCCAGCATCGCCTTTTTCTGGCGGGGTAAAGCTAACTCGCCATCACCGGTGGCAATCGAAAGCCCACCAAGCAAATAGAATTCCAATTTGCTCGTTCTGTCCCTCCAGGGCATTCTGACGAATTGTATGGCAAAATAATTGCGCAAGAACATTCAATGATATTATCGACATAGGTCAGTTTATCGGACTTGAACCGAGATCCGAAATTATACCGAGGAGGCGAAACGATGTTTGAAGGTGGATGTGTTTGTGGGGAAATACGTTATCAGATGGTTTCTCGGCCAATGTTTGTACATTGTTGTCATTGCAGTTCCTGCCAACGGGAATCCGGCTCTGCATTTGTGATTAATGCGTTAATTGAAGCTGATCGGGTAAAAATCCTACAAGGCTCCCCCGAAATTATCGATACACCAACCGCGAGCGGTAAGGACCAGAAGATAGCGCGCTGCCCGGAATGCCATATTGCCGTATGGAGCAATTATTCAAAGGGCGGCAAGAATATCAATTTTATCCGCGTTGGCACTTTGGATGATCCCAACCAAATACCGCCAGATATCCATATCTTCACGAGCACCAAACTGAGCTGGGTAACGCTACCCTCGGCAACGCCCGCCGCCGCCGAGTTTTATTCCGCTCGCGAGATTTGGCCGCAAGAAAGCCTTTCGCGTGCCCGCGCCAATGCAGTTAAATAGCATCGCGACGGATGTCCGGGAGGGGCGGGAATATTCATCTCCAAATCCGCTACAAATCGTCTAAAACGCCGCCGATAGCCGACGCCAATTGGCGGTCACCGGCCGGTGATAAAACAAATGAGATTGGCACCGCCGTCAATCTGCACGGTTAATGAAAACGGATCAAACGCTGGCGTGTCCGTATAGACGAAGCCCGATTGGCGGTTAATCTTGGAAATCAAATAGTACCGGCCCAGGCTCCGTCAAGCGCCACAGACCGCCGGATGTACCTTCGCCTTCTGACAGTAAAACAGCGGCGATCGTCGTTTTTCCAAGTCCATCGGAGAAATCGATCGCGATTGGAATTCAGAATAATCCGGGACGCTGACACGGCTCCGCCAAGAGTCGCGGTCGCGAATTTGTCAACAGAGATTGACTATTTACTTGCGCGTATCCGTGAATATTAATTCTGACGGATACTTGAGGCAGGTCAATGCGGTGATAATAAAATTGTGAAATACTTTTCTACAATGCTCGGATCTTCAGGTCAATGTATTCATAAAGGGAGGTGTTTTACATGAGAAATACTTTTAGAATATTACTTTCGGTGATGTGCATTTGTGCAATGACTGTGGCTATTCCGTCGATTGTCAGGGCTGACGACGACGGTGAAAAGACGGACATATGGTCCATTGCGCGTGGCGGACAGTTGTATGACAATTGGATGGCCGCACTTGATGCCGATAAGCCCAAAGGCACACATCCGTCCTATCCTGCTGCCGGCAAGAAGAACGGCGCTACCACGTGGCGCTGCAAGGAATGTCACGGCTGGGACTATATGGGCAAAGATGGCGCCTATGCTACGGGCTCGCACTTTACTGGCATCAAGGGTGTTCGCGAAGCCGTCGGTATGGACGTCGACAAGCTGCAGGCGATCATCATGGATAACACGCACAAATATACCGAGAAACAGATCCCGCATTCAGCCATGGAAAAATTGGCATTATTCATGAGTCGCGGGCAAATCGATACGGACCGGTATATTGACCGGGCCAGCGGCGTGGCGAGGGGCAACACCCGCCGTGGCGCCCAATTCTACCAGACCATATGCTCGGTCTGCCATGGATTCGATGGCAAGGAGATCAACTTCAAGGACGAGAAGAAACCGGAATATGTGGGCACGGTTTGCAAAAAGAATCCTTGGGAAGCCCTGCACAAAATCCGCTTTGGTCAACCGGGTGTTGGAATGGTCGCGTTGACCGTCCTCGCCAACGAGGATCTCATCGACCTCACGGCCTACTGCCAGACGCTGCCGGCCAAATAGCTAGTCCGACTGAACAAGACACGCCACCCGGTCAACCAAAATGTGGATGACCGGGTGGTATTGGCGTTGTTGAAATTAGAATTTCATCCTCAGGATGATTAGTGATTGCAGGTCGAGCCCTAAGCGGGCTTCAATTATTGTAATTGCCGCAGTTGGGCTAAAAACAGCCGTCATCCAATTCGAGTGAAAGCGTGATGGGGCAATCTCTGGGCTGGGTCATATTCTTTGCTTTTACTACCCCCCCCGGTAGCACCCCAGCGTCACGATCATTGATCCCGCAAACAGTTGTGAAAGATTAGTTCTTGAATTTAATCAATCGATTGATTAAATAGTAAGTTACAGTATAATTCGTAACGGCAATGTTCATGCCCAACCCTGGAAAAACCCGTCGCCCATCCTCTGAGCTAACCCGCACGGCGCTGATCGAAGCAGGGCTGAACCTGTTTGGCAAACACGGCTTCGATGCCACCAGCACCCGCGACCTGGCGGCGGCGGCCAACACTAACATTGCCTCCATTGCCTATCATTTTGGCGGCAAGGAAGGCCTGCTGCAGGCTTGCGCTCAAGCCGTGGTCGATCGCATCAAGGATGTCGCCGGGCGCACGCTTCTGGCAAGCCCACCGGCAAAAGACGCCGATGAAGCCGCCGCGATGTTGGAGACGGTTTTTTCCACCGTCATCCGATTCATTGTTTCCAATCCCGATGCCCAGAATATCGCCAATTTCATTTTGCGCGAGATTACCGATTCAAAGGAAATCGTTGAACACGTCTACGCCGAGCTCTTCGGTCCGCTACATATCAAACTATGCCAATTATGGGGCACCGCGACGGGCTCAGATCCAGAAAGCCCACGGACTCGATTAGCGGTGTTTTCCGCCATCGGTCAGATGATCTATTTCCGCGTCGGTCGGCCGATGGTGCTCAAGCGCATGGATTGGTCGGATATCGGCGCTGAAGAAGCCGATCAGATCATCGCTACGATCCTTGCCAATCTGCGCGCCATGATCGCCGCAGCCCGGGAGGGTGCACCATGATCGAGTTCCTGTGCACCTTGCCGATCATCACCTCCCTGCTCAGCGCCTGTTTGCCAACGCCGCCGCTGGCCGTCGGCTATGTGGAAGGCGAGTATGTGCTGATCGCGCCGATTGAAACCGCCCAGATCATCGCCATCGAGGTTCGGCGCGGCGACAAGATCACCGCTGGCCAGCCGTTGGTAATTCTGGAGCGCCGGGACGCTGAGATCGCAGTCGCCCAGGCCAAGGCTACCCTTGCCAAAGCGGAAAGCCAGTCTGCCAATTTGCGCAGCGGCAAACGCCCCGACGAGATCGCCATGATCGAGGCTCTGCTGGTCTCCGCCAAAGCTCAGGCCCGGGAAGCTGAACGGGTGCTTAAACGCCGAGCCGATCTGTTGGGCCGAGGTTTCGTCGCCCAAGCCACCCACGACGCGGCGGCGACTGCACTGGAACAGGCGAAGGCAAAGGTGACGGAACTTGAGGCTAATTTAGCTGTCGCCAGACTGCCGGCCCGGCCTGATGAAATCAAAGCCGCCGAAGCTTCAGTAGCCCAAGCTCGAGCCACCTTGGAAAACGCAGAATGGCGCCTGCAAAATCGGCAATTATCATCGCCGAAACCTGGAACGGTTTTCGATGTCATCCGCAACCCCGGTGAGATCGCCGGGCCGCAGGCACCGGTATTATCCATACTCCCTGACGGCGCGGTGAAACTACGCCTCTATGTGCGGGAAAAGGATATCTATGCCATCGCACCGGGAACCCAACTTGACGTTCATTGCGACGGCTGTGGCGACGGGCTGACCGCGGTCGTCAATTATGTGGCCACCGATCCGGAATTCACCCCGCCGGTGATCTACTCGCTGGAAAACCGCCAGAAGCTGGTCTACCTGGTCGAAGCCCGTCCGGACGAAGCGGCTCGGATGTTAAAACCAGGCCAGATTGTCGATGTCGCACTTCCAGGTTCGATAAAATGAACGCCATCGACGTTCACGGCCTGGTTAAGCGTTTCGGCGACAAAACCGTCGTCGATGATGTCACGATGACGGTCGCTCCCGGAGAGATCGCCGGCTTTTTGGGCCCCAACGGTTCCGGTAAGACCACCACCATCCGGGTGATGTGCGGATTGCTGACGCCTGACGCCGGCGAAGGCGAAGTTCTGGGCTACGACATCCGCACCGAGCGGCTGAAAATCAAACGCGAAGTCGGCTATATGACCCAGCGGTTTTCATTTTATGAAGACCTATCGATTGAGGAAAATCTCGCCTTCGTCGCCCGGCTCTACGAAATGAAGCCGACGAAGCAACATGTCAACGACACCCTTGAAGACCTCGGATTATCCAGCCGCCGCAACCAGCTCGCCGGGACATTGTCGGGCGGTTGGAAACAGCGCCTGGCGCTTGCGGCTTGCATCATGCATAAGCCCAAATTGCTGCTGTTGGATGAGCCAACCGCTGGCGTAGACCCCAAAGCGCGGCGGGAATTTTGGGATGAGATTCACCGCCTGGCGACCAATGGCCTGACGGTGCTGGTATCCACTCACTACATGGATGAGGCCGAACGCTGCCATCGCATCAACTACATATCCTATGGCCGGCTGGTTGCTACCGGCACCGTCGATGAGGTCGTTGAAAACGCCCATTTGACCACCTTCGTGGTGGAAGGCGCCGATGTCACCACCGCCGCCAAGGCGCTGACCGGCATGCCCGGGGTCGATCAGGTGGCGCCCTTCGGCCTCTCTCTGCATGTGGTTGGCGCCGACCGCGACGCTCTGACGGCATCCGTCGAAACCGTCGCCAAACAGACCGGCCTCCATGCCTATGAAGGCGAAACCAGCCTGGAAGACGTTTTCATCCAGTTCATGTCCCAGTCGACGGACAACATGTCATGAACGCCTTCTTTTCCTTTCGCCGGCTAATGGCATTGCTGATCAAGGAAATCATCCAGATGCGCCGCGACCGGGTGACCTTCGCCATGATGCTGGGCGTCCCGATCATTCAACTTGTGCTGTTTGGTTACGCCATCAACAACGATCCGAAGGGATTGCCTGCGGCGTTGGTAACCACCAGCCAGGACCACTACACAAGGGCGATGGTATCGGCGATGGAACTGACCGGCTACTACCGGTTCAATCACGTGGTTCAAAGCGCTGACGAAGCTGAAAAACTGATCGCCAACGGCACTGTTTCCTTTGTCGTGACGATCCCATCGGATTTCGCCCGCCGGGTGGAACGCGGCGATCGCCCGCAGATTTTAATCGAGGCCGATGCCACCGATCCGTCAACTTCATCCGGCGCCATTTCAACCTTGAGCACCGTCGCCTCACGGGCGTTGCTGCGGGAGCGTTCAGCCGAGGTTCAAGCCCAGCGCCTGGCCGACAACGCATTGGAGGTGATTGTCCACCGGCGTTACAATCCAGAAGGCATCACCCAGTACAATATCGTGCCGGGTCTTCTGGGCGTTATTTTGCAATTGACCCTGGTGATGATGACCTCCATGGCGCTAACCCGCGAGTCAGAGCGCGGCACCATGGAAAATCTATTGGCCATGCCTGCCAGCCCTATTGAAATCATGTTGGGCAAAGTCGTGCCTTATCTGATGGTCGGTGCCGTCCAGGTTTTTGTTGTGCTGACCGCGGCAAAACTGTTGTTTGCAGTGCCATTTGTCGGTTCGTTGGTTCTGCTGCTGGTCGGCATCATGGTTTTTGTCTTGTCGCTGGTGCTGCTGGGCTACACCATTTCAACCGCCGCCGGCACCCAGATGCAGGCCATGCAGTTGACGTTTTTCTTCTTTTTGCCGTCGCTGTTATTATCCGGTTTCATGTTTCCCTATCGCGGCATGCCGGCCTGGGCGCAAACGCTTGGCGAGATATTTCCCCTCACCCATTTTCTGCGCATTACCCGGTCGGTGATGTTGAAAGGCAGCGACTATGCTGCCGTCTCAGGTGAAATGTTGGCGCTTGCCGTATTTGTCGTGCTTTTGTCAGTTGTTGCGCTGATGCGGTTCCGCCGCACGCTGGATTAGATCGCCGCTGACCAGAAATTCGACCAATTGCGCCATTGACTTGACCTGCAACTAGCATTTTTAGTGACGTCCACACAGCGTCTTAGTGGAGTCCCTGGCGTCTATGACCGATCATAGCAACAGATCTGACCTATCACCGCCAATGACGCCGGCAAGTTTTCGTGCCTGGCGCAAATCGCTTGGCTGGAAACAAAAAGATGCCGCCGACTATCTGGGTCTTAAAAAGCGCATCATCCAATATTACGAAAAAGGCAATCGCGACGGCAAACCGGTGGAAATACCCAAAACGGTGCGCCTATCTTGTTATGCGCTTGCTGAAGGTATTCATGACTACAACGGCCATCAGGCGCTGCGCGCCGGGGGCGGCAAGAAAGACGCCGATTCTTAGTGTCCGGGCCGAAATTGCAGAGAAACGCGTCCAAACCCTGTAAAAAACGCAATCGCCGCCCATTTTTCCAGTGTTTTCGCCAAATATCCTATGGCATCTGGCGCCATTGCGCGCTAAACAGCGTGCCCAATCCTACTTGTCAAACCCGATTTCGACGGTACCGAGAAACCTAGCCCTATTTTGCGCTAGGTGTTCCGCGCACCGGCTGGCGAATACGGGCTAGGGTCTGAACACAACGCGGGACTAGGGTCTGAATGCCGAAACGTACCGATATTAGCTCTGTGCTCATTATAGGCGCCGGACCGATCATCATCGGCCAAGCCTGCGAATTCGACTATTCAGGCACGCAAGCCTGCAAGGCTTTGAAGCAGGAGGGCTACCGCGTCATCCTGGTCAATTCCAATCCGGCGACGATCATGACCGATCCGGATCTGGCCGACGCCACCTATATCGAGCCGATCACACCGGAAACCGTCGCCAAGATTATTGAACATGAACGCCCCGACGTGCTGTTGCCGACCATGGGCGGTCAAACTGCTCTTAACTGCGCCCTGTCACTGCGCAAGCTCGGTGTTTTAGATGAATTCGGCGTCGAACTAATCGGCGCAACGGCAGATGCCATCGACAAGGCGGAAGACCGCGAGTTATTCCGCGAGGCGATGAGCAAAATCGGCCTGGATACGCCGAGATCGATGCTCGCCCACACGCTGGCGGAAGGCTTCACCGCATTAGAGGAAATCGGCCTGCCGGCGATCATTCGCCCGTCCTTTACCTTGGGCGGCACAGGCGGCGGCATTGCCTACAACAAAGAAGAATTCCTATCAATCGTCGAAGGCGGCCTCGATGCCTCACCGACAACGGAAATACTAATCGAAGAATCGATCATCGGTTGGAAGGAATATGAGATGGAAGTCGTCCGCGATAAGGACGACAACTGCATCATCATCTGTTCCATCGAAAATCTTGATCCGATGGGTGTCCATACCGGTGATTCCATCACCGTGGCGCCGGCGCTGACCTTGACCGACAAGGAATACCAGATCATGCGCGACGCCTCGATTGCGGTGTTGCGCGAAATCGGCGTGGAAACCGGCGGTTCGAATGTTCAGTTCGCAGTTGACCCAGCCAATGGGCGGCTGGTGATCATCGAGATGAACCCCAGAGTGTCGCGGTCGTCGGCACTAGCCTCCAAGGCGACCGGCTTCCCGATCGCCAAAGTAGCGGCGAAACTGGCGGTCGGCTATACGCTTGATGAATTAGAAAACGATATAACCGGCGGCGCTACACCGGCGTCCTTTGAGCCGACCATTGATTATGTGGTTACAAAAATTCCGCGCTTTGCGTTCGAAAAATTCCCCGGATCCAAACCGTTACTGACCACCTCCATGAAGTCGGTCGGCGAGGTCATGGCGATTGGCCGGACTTTCGCTGAATCGCTGCAAAAGGCCTTGCGCGGTTTGGAAACCGGTCTTTCCGGCCTGGATGAGGTGGAGATTCCCGGCCTTGGCGAGGGTGACGACAAAAACGCCATTCGCGCCGCATTGGGTACGCCGATGCCCGACCGCCTGTTAAAAGTTGCCCAGGCACTTCGGCTTGCCATGCCAAAAGACCAGATCCACGCTTCCTGCTTCTTCGATCCCTGGTTCCTCGACCAAATTGAAGCCATCGTCGACATGGAAGAAAAAATCAAAACCCACGGATTGCCCGACAACGCCGAAGCGCTGCGCACCGTCAAGGCGATGGGTTTTTCCGACGACCGCTTGGCCAGCCTAGCTGGCACGGCGGCATCTGACATCACCGATTTGCGCAAATCATTCAACGTCCACCCGGTATATAAACGCATCGACACCTGCGCCGCCGAATTCGCCTCCCCGACGGCCTATATGTATTCCACCTATGAGACACCTTTTGCCGGTGCGCCGCAGGATGAAGCCCACCCGTCGGACAAAGACAAAGTCATCATCCTAGGCGGCGGACCCAACCGCATTGGCCAGGGTATTGAGTTCGACTATTGCTGCTGTCATGCCGCTTTTGCTCTGGAGGAAGCCGGCTATGAAACCATCATGATCAACTGCAATCCGGAAACCGTCTCCACCGACTACGACACGTCCGACCGGCTTTATTTTGAACCGCTGACGGAAGAAGACGTTCTGGAGATCGTTCGCACCGAAATGCAAAATGGCCGGCTGCACGGTGTCATCGTCCAGCTTGGCGGTCAAACACCGTTAAAACTCGCCGACGCCCTACAACAGGCCAATGTACCGATCCTGGGCACCTCGCCGGACGCCATCGATCTGGCGGAGGACCGCGACCGGTTCCAGCATTTGCTGCATGAGTTGAACTTAAAGCAGCCCAACAATGGCATTGCCCGCAGCGCCGAGGAAGCCAGGGACATCGTCGCCCGGATCGGTTATCCGGTGGTCATCCGCCCGTCTTATGTGCTCGGCGGCCGGGCCATGGAAATCGTCCGTGACGATACCCAGTTCGACCGTTATTTCCGCGAAGCCGTGGTGGTTTCCGGCGATAGCCCGGTGCTGATCGACGGCTACCTATCGAACGCAATTGAGGTCGACGTCGATGCCTTATGCGATGGCAAGGACGTGTTTATTTGCGGCATCATGGAGCATATCGAGGAAGCCGGCATTCATTCCGGCGATTCCGCCTGCTCGCTGCCGCCGCATTCATTGACCGATGACATGCTCGCCGTCCTGGAAGAGCAAACCCGGGCGCTTGCTTTGGCTCTCGGCGTCGTCGGCCTGATGAATGTGCAATATGCCATCAAGGGCAGCGACGTCTATGTCTTAGAAGTCAATCCGCGCGCCTCCCGCACGGTACCATTCGTTGCCAAGACCATGGGTATTCCGTTCGCCAAGATCGCTTCGCGGGTCATGGCCGGCGAGAAAATCGCCAGCTTCGGCCTGAAGAAACCGAAGCTTGACCATATTGCCGTCAAGGAGGCGGTGTTCCCGTTCGAACGCTTTCCAGGCGTCGATACAATTTTGGGCCCGGAAATGCGCTCCACCGGTGAGGTCATGGGCCTGGCATATGCTTATCCGGTGGCCTTCGCGAAATCACAATTGGGCGGTGGCGCCAAGGTTCCGACGTCCGGTACGGTCTTCGTCTCGGTTCGAGATGACGATAAGCCGCGGATCGTGGAATCGGTGAAAACGCTCGCATCCCTTGGCTTCAAAATAATCGCCACGGGCGGGACACAACGCTATCTGACGGCGCAAGGGATTGATTGCACAAAAGTCAACAAGGTGCTTGAAGGACGCCCTCACATCGTCGATGCTATTAAGAACGGCGACGTGCAACTCGTCTTCAATACTACCGAGGGCGCCCAGGCGCTCGCCGACAGCCGGTCGCTCAGACGCGCCGCGCTTTTACACCGCGTGCCGTATTATACGACGCTGGCAGGTGCGATCGCGGTTGCAAGAGGCATTCAGGCCTATTCGACCGGGACACTTGAAGTTAGGCCGCTGCAGTCTTATTTCGCAGCGGCATAGAATTCGGAACGGTCGGAGCAGGAAAATACTCCGCCACCGTATGATGAGTATTTGTGCGCTTTTTCCGGATTGCCGGGAAAACGTAAGAGAAAAGGTCAAGGACCGATGGAAAAATTTCCGATGACGGCTGATGGTTATTCAGCCCTTCAGGAGGAGTTCAAGCAGCGTACGTCGATTGATCGGCCACGCATTGTCCAAGCGATAGCCGAAGCAAGGTCTCACGGCGACCTGTCGGAGAATGCCGAGTACCATGCGGCCAAGGAGCAGCAGAGCCACAACGAGGGCCGCATCCAGGAAGTCGAAGACAAGATTTCCCGCGCCGAAATCATTGATGTTTCAAAATTGTCCGGCGATACCGTGAAATTCGGCGCCACCGTGACGATCGTCGACGAAGATACCGATGAGGAAAAGGTCTACCAGATCGTCGGTGATACCGAAGCCGACGTCAAACTCGGTAAGATCTCCATTTCCTCACCAATTTCCCGGGCCCTGATCGGCAAATCCATCGGCGCGTCGATCGAAGTTTCCGCCCCCGGCGGCTCCCGCGCCTATGAGATTTTGAAGGTCAAGTATATCGCCTGACGGCGTGTCTAGGGCAATCAACAAACAGGGGTACGGCTATGACGTTGGAATTTTTGCTGACTTCGTTGGTCGTAGTCCTGTTGCCCGGCACCGGCGTTTTATACACCTTGTCGGTCGGCCTAACCCGTGGTTCCCGGGCCGCCGTCGCTGCCGCATTTGGATGTACCCTTGGTATCGTCCCACACATGGCGGCATCGATCTTGGGTGTTGCAGCCATCCTGCATGCCAGCGCCGTGGCCTTTCAGGCGCTTAAATGGGCCGGCGTGATCTATCTGCTCTATCTCGCCTGGACGATGCTGCAGGATCGCTCGAAGCTGAGTGTCGATGAGGATGCACAAGTTGAGCACAATTATCGGCGTATTGCTGTAACCGGCACGCTGATCAACATCCTCAACCCGAAGCTATCGCTGTTTTTCCTGGCCTTTTTGCCGCAATTTGTCTCCTCCAATGCCGTCAATCCGGTTTGGCAGATGGTCGGCTTGGGGCTGGTGTTCATGGCCATGACATTCGTGGTCTTTATCGGCTATGGTTTCTTCGCCGCCGCCATGCGCCGCCATGTGATTTCCCGGCCATCGGTCACACGATGGATGCAGCGCATTTTTGCCGGAACCTTCGTTGCGCTGAGCCTGCGTCTAGCGTTTTCCGACCGCTAGCATATGAACCTTGTCGACGACAAATTTCGGATCCTGAAGGAGCAATTCGGGTTCTCCAGATTTCGACCGGGTCAGGAAGATGTCATCGATGCCGTGCTTGCCGGCCGTCATGTCATGGCGGTCATGCCGACCGGGTCGGGCAAATCACTTTGTTTCCAAGTTCCAGCCCTGTTGCGCGATGGATTGACCATCGTCGTCTCACCGCTGGTTGCCTTGATGCAGGATCAAGTCACGGCGCTCAATTTGGCTGGCATCGCCGCCGCATCGATCAATTCCGGATTTGATCGCGATATCAACGTTGCCACCTGGCGGCGGGTGGCGGCCGGCGAAATCCGCCTGCTTTATCTCTCGCCGGAACGGTTGATGACTGAGCGCATGCTGGATGCGCTGAGCCGCCTGCCGGTCCATCTGATCGCCATTGACGAGGCCCATTGCGTTTCTCAATGGGGACCGGCCTTTCGCCCCGAATATGCCGATCTGGCCCGCCTGCAGCATATCTTCCCCGACATCCAGATCATGGCGTTGACGGCAACAGCCGACGAAATCACCCGGCGTGACATGGAAGAGAAGCTGTTTGCCGGAAATTGTAGTTCCTTCGTGACCGGTTTCGACCGCCCCAATATCCATTTGGCCGTGGAAGCAAAGAGCAATTGGAAACAGCAATTGTTGGCGATGGTCGACGCCCACCGGGGCGAGAGCGGCATTGTTTATTGCTTGTCGCGCAAGAAAACCGAGGAAGTAACGGTCCTCCTCAACGGCGAGGGATATTCAGCGCTCACCTATCACGCCGGCATGGAAAAGACCGACCGCAGCGTTAACCAGGATCGGTTTCTAACCGAACCTGGCCTCATCATGGTTGCGACCGTGGCTTTCGGCATGGGGATCGATAAGGCCGATATCCGTTTCGTTTTCCACACCGACTTGCCGGCAAGCCCGGAGGCCTATTACCAGGAGATCGGCCGTGCCGGCCGCGATGGTGGGCCAGCCGAAGCCCGGACGCTTTACGGGCTGGCGGACCTGCGCATGCGGCGGGTTTTTATCGATCAGGAAGAATCCAGCGATGACCGCCGAAGACGGGAACACCAGCGGCTTGACCGTCTGGTGGGGTTTTGCGAGGCGCCCAGCTGCCGGCGGGTCGTATTGCTGGACTATTTCGGCGAACCGTCCGAACCCTGCGGCAATTGTGATATTTGCCAAAATCCGGTCGAGCTGACCGATGGCACCAGTGAAGCCCTGGACGTAATTTCAGCCATCGAACAATCCGGCGAGATGTTCGGGATCGCCCAAATCATCGACATCTTGCGCGGCGCGGAAACCGCCAAGATCGCCAAATTCAATCATCACGAGTTGCCCATCTACGGCTCCGGTGCGGAACGGCCAAAAAACCAATGGCAATCCATCCTCCGGCAGATGGTAGCGGCCGGACTAATTGAAATTGATATCGCCAATTATGGCGGCTTGCGCCTGACCGATGCCGGGCGGGCACTGGATTCGAACGGCAACACATTTGCCTACCGTGCCGACATCGCCGCTCCGCGAACCAAGAAATCGCGCCGGGCGGCGAAATCAGCGATCGAATTGGCGCCCCACGATCAGGGCCTATTGGATGCGCTCAAGCTGTTGCGCCTGGAACTTGCCCGCGAGCGCAATGTGCCGGCCTATGTGATTTTCTCCGATCGCTCCCTTGACGACATGGTCGTTCGGCGGCCAGCCAACGACGTGGAATTTCTCGATGTCCATGGTGTCGGCGAATCAAAACTGCGAAAATTCGCCCAACCGTTCTTGCAGGCCATCGCCCAGCATGGTGACGGCTAGACCCTAAGCAGTTTCGCCGTCATCGTTGATCGGCACCGGTGCTTCGTCTTTGGTCTGACGGATGATCAACGACGTGCGCACGCTGTCAACTTGGGGTGCTGAGGTCAGTTCCTGGATGACGAAATCCTGGAAAGTGCGCAGATCCGGGCTGACGCATTTTAAAAGAAAATCCACTTCGCCCGACAAAATGTAGCATTCCCGCACCACCGGCCAGGACTGCACCCGTTCTTCAAAGGCGCGCAGGTCGGTCTCCGATTGGCCGGTCAAACCGACCATGGCAAATGCGGTAACGTCATAGCCTAGTTGTTTTTCTTCCAACAACGTCCGGTAGCCGCGAATAACGCCGGCTTCTTCTAGGGCACGAACCCGGCGCAGGCACGGCGGCGCGGTGATCCCCACCCGCCGCGCCAATTCGACATTCGTCATGCGGCCATCGGCTTGCAATTCCGCCAATATCTTCCAATCGATATCGTCAAGCCGTACTTTCATGAATATTATCCGTTTATGCCCAAATCGATCTTGATAATATCACAATCGCGCAAGGATTTTGCGTGAAATTGACATTATCCATCGCTAAATCGATTGAAGTGCGATGGCCCGCTCGGCTGATCGCCAACTGGTCAGCGCATACATTGGCTGATAAGTAAGAGCAAATTCGCGGTGACGCCGGACACTATTAATCAGGCCGTCCGCCAAATGTGATTGTTGAATTAATGTCCGACCGGCACCCCAAATCAGGCTGGATTTTAAGCTGCGGCAAGGCCGGCCACGACGTTCAGTGCATTGGCGTGATGCGCAGCCTAGACATTCCCTACCAGGTGATCGGCCTTCAGCCGAGCGGCATGGTCAACTGGTTTTCACCCTGGCTGCGTGGCGCCTCCGAGCCACAACTCCATGCGCCATGGCCCGATATCGTGATCGCCTCCGGGCGCCAGACAATTCCCTATGCTCGGACGATTCGTCGCCGCTCAAATGGTAATACGTTCACCGTGATTTTGCAGGACCCGGTGATCCATCCACGTCATTTCGATTTGGTTTGGGTCAATGCCCACGACCACCGGCCGGCGAACAATCTGATCGCCACGGCGACATCGCCGCATATGCTGACGGCGCAAAATCTGGAGACCGAAGGCGCCCGGTTCGCGCCGCTGGTGGCCGATCTGCCGCGGCCGTTGGTCGGTGTTTTGATCGGCGGCCAAAGTCGCGCCTATCAATTCGACACATCCGACGCTGAGCGGCTTTGCCAGCGCCTGGTTCGCTTGGCGCAGACGACTGGCTGCAGCCTTGCGGTCACTTTCTCGCGGCGCACCGGTCATGAAAATGAGGCGGTGATCCGCAGGATGCTGGCGCAAACCCCGGCCTGGATTTGGAATGGCGCTGGCCACAATCCCTATCCCGGTCTACTAGGCCATTGCGACGCCTTCATCGTCACTTGCGATTCCGTCAACATGATCGGCGAAGCCGCCTATACGTCGCAACCGGTCTATGCCTATCGGTTGCCTGGCGGCAAAAACAAGTTCGATATTTTCCACCAATCCATGCAGGACGCCGGCATCATGCGGTGGTTCGATGACAAGCTGGAAAATTGGCAATACGACCCGCCCCACGCCAATCCGGTCATTGCCGAGGAAATCAAACGGCGCTTCGCCGATCGGGCGCTATCCCCAGGCTGATTATCTGCCGCATCGCCGACCCTTGAAAATTACCCCTGTCCGTACCTAAATCGGGACAGACAGATTCGCGCGAATACCATATTCGCCCAGGCGCACCCGGCTCCATGACGATCAGCCCGGTTGCAGCAAACAAAGGTTCCGACCATGGCCCATCATCATTCCAAAATCCTCATCATCGGATCCGGTCCGGCCGGTTATACCGCCGCCATCTATGCCGCCCGCGCCATGCTTGAACCGATTTTGGTGTCTGGCATTCAGCCTGGCGGCCAGCTCACCATCACCACGGAAGTTGAAAACTATCCAGGCTTTGCCGACGTCATCCAGGGCCCCTGGCTGATGGAACAAATGCGGGCGCAGGCGGAACATGTAGGCACAACGCTTATCAACGATCATCTGATGGTCGCCGATCTTTCGACGCGGCCGTTTCAGTTGACTGGCGATTCCGGCGACACCTATTCCGCTGATACGGTGGTCATCGCCACTGGCGCCCAGGCGCGGTGGTTGGGCTTGGAATCAGAAGAAAAATTCAAGGGCTTCGGCGTGTCAGCCTGCGCCACCTGCGATGGCTTTTTCTACCGCGACAAACATGTATTGGTGATCGGCGGCGGCAACACTGCTGTGGAGGAAGCGCTATATCTGACCCACCACGCCGCCAAGGTGACGCTGGTGCATCGCCGTGATGAATTGCGGGCGGAAAAAATTCTTCAAAACCGGCTTCTGGCGCACGAGAAAATCGAAGTGATCTGGGACAGTGTTCTTGATGAAGTCTTAGGTGGAGGCATACCGCTCGGCGTTACCGGCGGGCGGCTGCGCAATATCAAAACCGGCGAAATCAGTGACGTTGACGCCGATGGTATTTTTGTTGCCATCGGACATTCTCCTTCGGTTGAGCTGATCAAGGACCAGGTCACCATGAAGCCGACCGGTTATGTCTGGACGGAGCCCGATTCGACCGCCACCAGCGTGCCGGGCGTTTTTGCTGCCGGCGATGTGACCGATGAAATATTCCGTCAGGCTGTTACCGCTGCCGGCATGGGTTGTATGGCCGCTTTGGAAGCGGAAAAATACCTGACATCGGCGGAATTAAGCCAAGCGGCTGAATAATCCTGAACTGTTCCACAGCAATGACTTCCCAGACAGGCGGAAGATTTGCTATGTGTGTAGTGCATAACTAATAACAAATACGGGGAACGGGCTGCGGCAGTCAGCCCAAAATTGCGCAAACCAAGGGTTCGTTGGCGCCCATGTCGATTATTCGATGGGCGCCGCCTGGGCTGACCGGATGGCCGTCGCCAGCCGTGGTGACGCCTGCGCGAGGAAAAAAGTGACATAATGGACTGGGATAAACTGAGAATTTTTCACGCCGCTGCGGAAGCCGGAAGCTTCACCCATGCCGGTGAGACCTTGAACATGAGCCAGTCGGCGGTCAGCCGTCAGGTCAGTGCGCTTGAAAACGAGCTGCGTGTCCCGCTGTTCCACCGCCACGCCCGTGGGCTGATTCCGACCGAACAGGGTGAATTGCTTTATCGCACCGCCAACGAAATGGTCATGAAGCTGCAGGCGGTGCAGGCCCGGCTAACCGATTCCAAGGAAAAACCATCTGGTAATCTGCGGGTGACGACAACTGTCGGTCTGGGCTCCACCTGGCTCAGCGCCAGACTTTACCAATTCGTCGATCTCTACCCGGATGTTCAGCTTGAAATCCTGCTTGTCGATGACGAGTTGGACCTATCCATGCGCCAGGCCGATGTCGCCATCAGATTGCGCCAGCCGGTGCAACCTGATCTGATTCAGCGGCGGCTGTTCACCGTGCATTTTCACCTTTATGCATCACCGGAATATATCAAACGTTTTGGCAATCCGCAGTCTCTGGACGAATTGGACGACCACCGCATCATCACTTTCGGCGGATCGGCACCACCCAATCTGCGCGGCATCAACTGGTTGGAAAGCGCCGGCCGAACCGCCGATAACCCACGCTACGCGGCACTGAAGATAAATAACGTTTTTTCAATCAAGCGGGCGGTTCAGCGCGGCATCGGCATTGCCTTGTTGCCGGACTATTTGATCGATCGCGACTCCGGATTGGTGCAGCTCATTCCCGATGCCGATGTGCCGTCCTTCGACACCTATTTCGTCTATGCCGAAGAGCTGCGCAACACCGCCCGCGTCCAGGTTTTCCGCGATTTTCTCCTCGCCAACGCTAACGAGTGGCGGTTTTAGTCGAGTAATGACGTGCACGCGGCGCATATCTGACATGCGGCAAACCCGGTTGTTTAGGCAGCTTTCCTGACCCATATTTAGAGGGAGGCTGATGATCACCTTGCACATTTCCTCCCATTTCGTGCGCCGGTGATCAACTGTTCCCCTCTGTAAGGTGATGTTTCCGCGCTCCCCGCGCGGTCACCGAACTGCCGGGCCCCGCAAGGCCCGGTTTTTTTTGCCTAAATTTTGAAAACTCAACGGCAATTACCGGCATTCACGAACCTCAGCGACCTGGACTCCATTGTTCACGGCAATGGCGGCGGTCATTTTTTTCTTGGTGTTTTCACCATGACCAATCGCCGTGCTGCGAGGATGCGCAGTTACACCAAGCTTGAATTTGTCGGGATTATTTCGCACCCTGAACGCTACAACAGGGAGGCAGATACAATGGCAATGACCCAAACCACCTGCCGGCTGTGCCTCGTCCGTTGCGGCATGCTCGCTGAACACGCATCCGACAGCGGCCACGAAGGCCGTCCGAATGTTCTGCCGGATAATGTCACGCGTGTCATTGGTGACCGCGATCACCCGTTGAGCAAGGGTTATCTCTGTCCAAAAGGCAAATTTTCCATCGACATGACCAACTCGCCCAAACGGGTGCTCTACCCACAAAAGCGGGTTGGCGAACGTGGTTCCGGAAAATGGCAACGGGTCAGCTGGGATGAAGCGCTGGATGACATCGCCGCCCGCATGAATGCCATCATCGATGAACACGGCGCCCGGGCCGTTTCAGTCCAATCCCTGCCGCCGAAAGACTATTTCGCCTACGATTTGTTCCTAGATGCCATCGGCAGTCCAACGTTTTTCAAGCACGATTCCCATCAATGCTTCACGCCGCAATTGATGGCCGACGTGCTGACTTACGGCAATTTGCTGACCTACCTGTCCTACACCGAGATCAAGGACAGCGACCTGGTCATCCTGTGGGGTGTCAATCTCGGCGAAACCAACGGCTCAAAAGAACAACGACTGCGCGACGCCCAAAAGAAGGGCTGCAAGACCATCGTCATTGATCCCCGCCCGATCAAGGCAACCAAAACCGCCGATATCTGGTTACGGGTGCGGCCCGGCGCCGACGCGGCCCTGGCGATGGGCATCTTGAACGTGATGATCGAAAACGGTTGGTACGATCAAGAATTTATCGACCAGTGGACGATCGGATTTGATGAATTGGCCAAACGTGCGGCGGAATATCCGCCCGAGCGCGTCGCCGAGCTAGCCTGGGTCTCCGAGGAAGACCTGATTGAAACCGCCCGGCTGTTTGCCCATGCCGAACGGCCGGCGCTTTACACCTTCATTGGCGCCACCATGGGCGGCAACTCCATTTCCACACTCCGGCTGATGGGCTTTATTCCGGCCCTGGCCGGCAAGATCGACCAGGATGGCAGCAACGGATTCCTACCGCCCTCCGGCGTCCGCATGCCCGGTTATTATGGTGCTGATTCAAGTTTGGGCAAAAACCGCGACCTGGACGACATGTTGTCGGCCGACAAGTTTCCGCTATTTGCTGGCCCCAATGCGGTGACCACCGCCTACCCGCATCCCCGCCAGGTGATCGACGCCATGATCACGGGCGAGCCCTACCCGGTTAGAGCTCTATGGACGTCTTGTAATCCGATGGTTGGCTTGGAAGACACCTACACCACCATGCGGGCACTCAAAAGCCTCGACCTGCTGATCGTCACCGATCTGTTCGTCTCACCGACGGCGGCACTGGCCGATTACATCCTGCCGATGACGACGCATTTTGAATCCAATGCCATTACCGAATATGCCGGGCTCAATCTGATCTCTGCCCGGGTCCGCGCCATGCAGCCGCGCGGCGAATCCAAGGAAGAGGGCTGGCCGGTAATCGAAGTCGTCAAACGCATGGGCTATGGCGACCAGCTGCCGGTCGGAAGCTACGAGGATCTGCTCGATTACCGGCTGCAGCCGCTGGGATTGAGCTTCGAGGAATTCGCCAAGATGGGCTCTCTCATGAGCCCCAACGAGCCAGGAAAATTCCGCTCAGGCAAAATGCGCAAGGACGGCAAACCCGGGTTCAATACGCCATCCGGCAAGATCGAGTTCACCTCCGGCCGATTGGCGGATTTCGACTACGACCCGCTACCAGACTTCGTCGAACCACCGATGAGCCCGCTGGCCTCGCCGCGCCTGGCGGCTGATTATCCCCTGGTGCTGGTTTCTGGAACCCGGTCGGTAGAGTTTTATTCAACGCTCGGCATCGAAGTCCCGCGGCTGATCGAACGGCGGCCCTACCCGACGCTGGAAATGGCGCCGGAAACGGCGGATGAATATGATCTGGAAGAGGGCGACTGGGTGCGCATCACCGCACCGACGACCGACAAAACCATTGTCCGCAAGGTCAAGTTTCTGCCCGGCATGGACCCGCGCGTCGTCAACGCTGAAGGGCTTTGGTACATGCCCGGTGAGGATCTGATTGAAGGCACGCTGGCAGTGGGCGCCAATGTGCTGACACCGCTGACCGATGAAGTTGATCCCATCATTGGCGGATCAATCGCCCGATGTATCTTGTGCCAGATCGAAAAAGTCGACGTCGACGCCCTGGATTTTTCAACCTGGAGCGCCCAGCACATGGTCGCCGCCGAGTAGGATCGCGGATCGGATTACATATAGAGCTTTTCGTTCTTCAGGTTCTGATAGAGCCCGGCAACCTGTTCGCCATAGCCGTTGTAGAGCAATGTCGGCACACGGTCGCCGGTTTGCAGCACGCGCTCTGATGCCTGGCTCCAGCGCGGGTGATCGACCTTCGGATTTACATTTGCCCAGAAGCCATATTCCTTCGGCAAAATGGTTTCCCAAAAGCTCTTTGGCCGCTCGTCGGTAAAGGTAAACCGCTTGATCGATTTGATCGACTTGAAGCCATATTTCCACGGTGTTGCCAACCGCAGCGGCGCACCGAATTGCTTGGCAAGCGGTTTGCCATAGGCGCCTGTCACCATGAACGTCAGCTCATTGGTGGCTTCCGCCATCGTCAGCCCCTCCACATAGGGCCAGGGATACCAGGATTGTTTTTGGCCACTGGCCATGCCGGGATCATGGAAGGTTTCCATGCGGACATATTTGGCCGAAGACAACGGTTTCGCCAAGGCAACAAGATCAGCCATCGGGAACCCAGACCACGGGATCGTCATCGACCAGGCCTCCACACAACGATGCCTGTAGAGCCTTTCCTGCAGGGTCATTTTGCGGATCAGATCATCGATACCGACGATCATCTTTTTCTCCACTAAGCCGTCGATGACAACTTCCCAAGGGCGGGTCTTGAGCTTTTGGGCCGCACTGTAGATTTTTTTATGGGAGCCGAACTCGTAGTAATTGTTGTAGACGGAATTGATGCTTTCCGGGGTCAGATCACGGTCCAATTTGAAGGCCGGGTTGCGCTTGGCCGGATATAAATCCGCCGTTGGATCATCGGCGGCGCGGGCAAATGACGGCAACAGCAATGAACCAGCGGCAAACCCACCGGCCGCGAGTAATTGCCGGCGATTTAAAAATGCCGATTCTGGTGTGGCATCATTGCCGCTGATCGACCATTCCGGTTGCTGTTTGATGAGCATATGCGGACTCCCTAGATTCCAAATGCAATAGCGCCCGGTGGTCATACCGGCTGCCATGGCGACACAATGTTTGGCAAATTGGCGAGGCGGCAAATCACCTTTGTGTTAGGCCGATGTTATTGGCGGCGGGGTTGGCGGGGCGTTAGTACATCCGACCCAATTGATGGTCGGTGATCAACCGCCTATTATGGTGGGCGGAGTTTGACCATGAAACGGGATTCGAACCACTTACCAGACCTGACAACGCTGACATGGGTTGCAACACTGGTTTTGTTGTTTTCGCTGCCGGCAAAGGCGGCCACCCTGGAATTCGTGGCTGGCAAATCCAGCTTTGCCATTGGCGAGGACGTCGTCATCAAATACCGCGGCTCCGCCGGGCCACACGATACGCTGAAACTGAGATCCATACGCACCGGTCATTTGGGCGCTGACGCCAAACACCGGATACAACCGGGCGGCCAGGTCACTGGAACCTGGACCCTGCGCATCAAAAAGCCAGGCACTTATGTGGTTAACTGGATGTCATTTAATCCAAATGACGGCAATTCCATATTCAAACCAGTCACTACAATACGGTTTAACGTAGTTGCCGCCGTCAATCTCCAAGCGAACAAAAAGAAGCCGAAGAAACAGAAGAATTTTCCAACTAAAAAGCAATCACAGGATTTGTTGGACGAGGTTTTCGCAGTCAAAGATGCATCATCATCGGTTAGCGATGCCTTGAACGCCTACCTGAAGGCCAGTAGCGTCATTTCAAGCGATCCGAAACCCGATGCAGTAACAAGGCACTTACCCAAATTGTTAGCTGCAGCCAAAAAACTCCGCGACGCCCGCGATACGATTTCGGAAATCGCCAACAACTCCCGGACCGCCAAGATGACCAAAACCTTAGTGGCGCTTTCTCAGGCTTTCGATAAATTTTCCAGTAATTTGGACAGCTTAGAAGGGCACGTAAACAACGGCGATACGGCGGCGCAATTAGCTACTGTATTGAATGTCGGACAAATCACGCAGGGCATACTGAAGAATTTCAACACGCTCGGCAAAATCTCCGAGGCGTCAATCTACCTGGCCAAACATTACCGCCTGTCCCGCAGCCGATACTTACGCTGCCGCTGGGCTGTGGGGACGCGCAATTATTTGTTGGAATGCGTCAGCGATGTCTCGAAGGCGGATTAAGGCGATGCATCTTCAGGCCATCAATTTGCCACCGATATTTAGCAGGCCTCTTGCCCTATCTCTCGTCATGACCATATGCACCGCTCACCCAGTCACGGCTTCGGACCCGATCGCCGGCCTGATCGCGCAGGCCAAACAGGTCGTTGAGCAAACGGAAGTCCTCAAACAATCGATTGAGCCTTCGAGCCAACCAAATTCGCAAACCAACCGCGCTGTTACGCCAACCAAGAATTCGTTGTTCCAACCGGCGACATTGCTCATGCGCATGCCGGGATTTCTCGCCGGCTGGGTGCAATGGCAGCACAGTCAGACAAAGATCTATTTGTCCATGACAATTGAACACCGTGGCATCCAGAACGATTGGGTGGCCTTTGACGGTCCGATTGTCTACCAGTCGGAACGCACCGGGAAGGAAACTCGCGCCTACGGCTATCTTCTGGTCAACCCCCGCAACGGCACAATAAAGATGACGGAAGGCAAAACAGCCAGCCCGCAAGACAGCGCCGTATATGGTGTATTTATCGGCACCATTGATCCATCATCGCTGAACATGATCGGTGTCTGGTCGAAACCGAACTATTCCAAGCGCGCCGATTTTGAAATCGGGCCGGTCGACGACTAGCCGGAGATAGAGGGATCAGTTTGTGTTCAACTTGGAAGCTCGGTGGACAGGGACTATGGTTTGCTCAGGTCCAACCGCCAGCACCAAGAGCAGCCATGTTCCGCCCACCACGTCAGTATTCAGCCAACCTACCGCAGGACCCGCTTGCCGCCGCGCTTGATCAGGAGATTATCGGCGAAAAGGCGGCAACGCTGGGCCGGTTGCTGAAACAGCTGGATAAGGCGCTTGCCGACCTAGCCAATTTCGAGGCCGAACAATGTTTGAAGGCTGCCGATACGTCGCTCCCCGACACTTTGATCGATACCGCTGGCGAGGCCCTGTGGCATGTGGTGATCCAGCGTGAACTTTGCGGGTTCACACGAACCGAACAATTCCTGCGCGATAAAAATGTGCCGAAATCCGTCCGGCTGCGGATGGGCATTGCCAGGGCCTCCAAGCCGATTGGCGGGCGCCGTACCATCCATGCCTGCCTGATCATATTTGGTCTCGTTGCCCTATCGATGGCACCGCTCACAAACCCGGCGGCAGCCGACGATTGGCGGGCATTCCGTGAAAAGGTCGTCGGCGCCTGCCTTCAGGCCATCGGCGGCCGTATGAGCAACGTCAACGTCGCCGTCGACCGCACCGGCAGCCGACGCTTCGGCCTGGTCCTGCTCAGTGGCACCTATAAAGGCCAACAATCCAACCGCATATGCGTCTACGACAAACGGACAGGTCAAACCGAATTGGGCGGCAATCTGGAAGTCGTGCCGAAATAGGCGTTAGCCGGATATCAAATCCATTTCACCAGTCAGGTTTACCCCGGCCAGGCAAAACTCTGGGCGGCGCGGAAAAATGCCGAAACGCCAGGGGAAAAGGGCCGGCCGGGCACCTTGGCCAGGCAGATTGACCGCTCGACAGCCGGCTCTACCAACGGTCTTTGCATCAGGCCGGGCAGGGTGACGGAATATTCCGGCATGAAGGCAAAACCGATACCCGCCAGCACCATCGCCTGCACCCAGTCCTCCCGTTCGGAGCGAAATCTCGCGTATAGATCAACGTTCATATCTTTGCACACGCCCATGACCATTTCGCGCAGTTCACAGGCCAAGCGGTCTACATAGGGTTCGCCGTTCAGATCGCTCAGATTGATCGCGTTCAGCCGGCCGAGGCGATGCTCGGGCGGGAATACCACTACATAGCGTTCGCTATAGAGTTCCTGGGTGTGGAATACCTCGCCAAGCCCGCCCATCGGATTGAGAACAGCAGCATCCAGTTCGCCATCCTCCAATCCGATTTTCAGATCGTCCAATCCCCGCTCGCTAACAGAAAGCTCAACACCGGGGTAGTTTTTTTCGAACTGTCCGATGAACCGGGCAAGGCGCAAGTGGCCGACCGTCGACATTACACCTAAACGGATCGGCGCCTTGTTCAATAACCGGTAGTTATCCGCTATGTTCCGTGCCGCCGCCGCACCGTCGACGATGCTTTGCAGGTTCGGTAGCATCGACTTGCCGAATTTGCTGAGCAATATCCGCTTACTTTCCCGATGAAACAGCGGCGTGCCTAGTTCCTCCTCCAAATTTTTGATGGCTTTGGTCAGCGCAGGTTGCGAGACGTTGCAATCACGTGCGGCGCGCGTGAAATTCAATGTTTTCGCGGCAGCTAGAACATAACGTATCTGCGACATCTCCATGGATCGCTCACCCCTCTCAAACAACCTTTGGATCAACCATACACCATCGCATCATAACCTACGGCTATCGTTCGATGACATATCAATCGTTCCAATGGCCGCTATCCGGAGTTTATGTGGTGTCGTTGAATTGATCACCAAGGAGGAAATCCAATGACTGTTTACATGGTAGAACGCAGTTTGAAGGGCATCAGCATGGAAGACCTGGGCGCGGCCCAACAAGCAGCGATCGCCAAAGCCGGGGAAATGACCGCCGGCGGTGCGTCCGTTAAATATATCCGCACGACATTCGCGCCTGTCGATGGCCGCTGCATGTGTCTATTCGATGCGGAATCTGCTGATCTGGTTCGTTCGTTGAACGATCAAGCTGGCATTCCTTATGACACAGTTACCGAAGCACTCGATCTAACACCTTGATCCCCCAAATGCCTGCGCGGCGCGAATCGGGTCAAAGGGTTCGGACCTGACCGCACCGCGCGGAACTCATATTCATCTCCAGATCTTTATCTTGATTGCGGTCGCCGTCCACCTCGTCTTAAATGTTGTGATCTGGTTGGCGACATTCTCCGACCGCAATATTTGGGGCTGAGATAACGATGAGTGGCTATTGGCCAACCGCCGCCGATTGGGCGCGCAAACCTGCTGACGAGCTTGGATTAAATGCCACCGCACTGGACGAAGCTGTTGCCTTCGCGATGAAACATGATTCGTCCATGAACCGTGACATCGGCCAGGCGCTCAAGGACGGCCATTTCGACGAACCTTGGCCGGTGAGCAAGATTATTGGGCCGGTCAGAGACCGCAGAGACCCAAGCGGCATCATTTTACGCAACGGCGCCATTGTCGCGGAATGGGGAGATACATCCCGGGTTGATATGACCTTCAGTGCCAGCAAAAGCTACCTGGCCATTTGTGCCGGTTTGGCGGTCGATGACGGGCTGATCCCCGATATTCATGCGCCGGTTCGCGATCTCGTTGATGACGGCGGTTTTGACAGCCCACAGAACCGCGACATCACCTGGGCGCAGCTCCTGCAATTGACCAGCGAATGGCAGGGCACGTTGTGGGACAAACCGGATTCGGTCGATCACAACCGCAACCTGGCCGCCGAACCGGGTGAAGCCAGCAAAAAAGGAACCGTTCGGGAGATGAACCGCCCGGGCACCTATTGGGAATACAACGACGTTCGCGTCAATCGACTGGCGTTGGCCTTATTGCAGGTATTCAAACGCCCCCTACCGGATGTGTTGAAGGAGCGGATCATGGATCCGATTGGCGCCTCAGATACCTGGCAATGGCACGGCTATGAAAACTCATATGTCGAGATTGACGGCCAGAAAATGAAATCGGTTTCCGGCGGCGCCCATTGGGGCGGCGGCCTGTGGATCAACACACTCGATCACGCCCGCGTCGGACAATTGATGCTTAACAGCGGCAATTGGAACGGCAGCCAACTGATCTCATCCGACTGGGTGAAGGCCTGTACAACCCCCTGCCCGCTCAACCAATCCTATGGCTATATGTGGTGGCTTAACACCATCGGCGAAATGGCTCCCGCCGCGCCAAAATCGAGTTTCTTTGCCATGGGTGTGGGGACCAACATGGTTTGGATCGATCCCGACAATGACATGGTCGCCGTCGTCCGATGGATCGAGAATGATCGATTTGCCGATTTCGCCGCCATGGTTATCAACACAATTGAGCGGTAAGGTTACACATTACCTCACCCTGATTCTCCGCCCACCGTCTCAATTCCAGGCCTGTTATGGACTTATCGGTCTTCATCATCGTGCTCCTCGCCGCGTTCTTGCACGCCACCTGGAACACCTTTGTCAAAGCTGACGGCGACCCGCTGATATTCATGGCGGCAATGTGGATGGGCAGCCGTCTGGTCGCAGCCTTGTTCACACCCTTCGTGCCCTTCCCGCCGGCAGAGGCCTGGCCATATATTCTCCTGTCAGTGGCCATTCACCAGGGTTATGTGGCCGGATTGTTGCTGGCCTACAAGTATGGCGAGCTCAGCCACGTCTATCCGCTGGCCCGAGGTTCCGGACCGTTGCTTGTCGCCCTGCTCTCCGTCGCCCTGATTGGCGAGACTTTAAGCCAGACGGCAATGTTGGCGGTTTTCCTGATTGCCGTGGGCATCATGAGCCTGGCGTTCACCCGGGGCACCCAGGGCCTGCACAATCCGCTGGGGGTGGTATTCGCCCTGCTCACCGGCGTGTTCATTGCCGCCTACACCATCACCGACGGCATCGGTGCGCGGTTGGCGGGCAACCCGCATTCTTATTCCGCCTGGATGTTCAGCCTGGAGTGGATCCCCTTCGTTGCCTATGTGTTTTGGAAACGTGGCCGGGAGACCCTGCCGCAATTGGGTGCTGTATGGAAAAAGGCGACATTCGTCGGGTTGTTGAGCGTTGCGGCCTATTGGACGGTAATCTGGGCGATGACCGTCGCGCCTATAGCCCTGGTCGCCGCCTTGCGGGAGACCAGCATTATCTTCGCCGTGTTATTCGGTGTGCTGTTCTTAAAAGAGCGACTAAGCCTTATGCGGGTGGTGGCGACGTTTACGGCTTTGATTGGCGTGGCGCTTCTACGCTTCAGCCGGCACTAAGTTCAGGACCTCAGGCCAATCACACCAACTCAATCTCCACCCGCGCCAATTCATCAACCTCATAGACAAACCGGTCACCGGCAACGGGAAATATGGTGGCCAATGTCGAGCCGGTCATAACAATTCGTCCTGGCTCCAAGGTCTGGCCACGGCTGATCAATTGATTGGCGAGCCAGGCGAGCGTCTCAAAGGGATGACAGGCACCGGTCGATGTATGGACTGGTTCATCATCATTGCGAAACATGGTGACCGTTTGAGTGGCAAAATCCACTTCCGGCCAAATCCCGATCGGATCACCCAACACCACACCGCCGCACCAGGAATTGTCGGCGGCAAGGGTCAAACCCTCAAGCGAGCTGTAGTCGGCATCACGGTCTTCGATAAGTTCAAATGCCGGGGACATACCGGCCACATAGGGGCGGATGGTCGAGCGGTCATAGGGCTTGCCGGTATCAGGGACACGGTCGCCGATCGTTGCGGCAATTTCAAACTCGACACCAAGGCGGGTAAAGTCAGAAAGTTGAACCTTAGCCGGCGACGTATGAATGTCGTTTTCAAAAAAACCGCCGGCGACAGGCCGGTCAACCTTGCACAATTCCTGGATGGGTTTTGAGGTTAAACCGATCTTGTGGCCGGCCAAAGCACCACGGCCAGCTTCGCTGAACAGAATCTGCAACGCATCTTGCACCGCATAGGCTTCATCAATATCAGCCAGAGCGTATTCACCGCTCAGTGTCTCATATCGCGCCTTGGCCTGATGCTGGCGCAGCAACTCCGCGGCGATTTTCTCAATGCGATCGGACATGTTTCTTCTCCTGTTTCGCCGGCGACCAGCAATCTCGCCCCGCTGGTTACCACTCTAGCCGCCCAGGCAATCCGCCACGGCAATGCCGTCCAATAGGCCCATGGGCACAATCATGCCAATTGTCGGCGCCACGAACGCCGCCCCGTCGATCATCGCGTCATTCATATTGATCATGTTCAAGGTCGTGCCGTCAAAACAGGCATCGCGCAGCGTCACACCGGTCATATTGACGTTGTCGAGCACCGCGTCGGTAAAATCGCTGTCGGTTAGATCAGTCTTGATGAGATTGACGCCGGTCAGTCTGGCGCCGCGAAAACTGGCGCCGGCGAGATTGGCGTTCATCAAATTGACCTGTGAAATATCGGCGCCATCGAAATTGGCGCCGCGCAAATCAGCGCCTGAGAAATTGATGTTTTTCAGCACGTGGCCTGAATAGTCACCGCCGGCGGCCTTTCGCTTCGACCAATTGGCACCGTCATGAACCGGTCCGGAGGCGCTGGGCCAGGGATCAGCGGCCATGACCGGAAATGACGCGACCACGGTCCACAGCAATCCGAACGCCAGCAATGTGCGCCTTATCGCTGATAGAGAAGAATATTTGAATGCCCAAGCCATCGACCTCTCCCGTTCCCGCCGCTGGTGAAGTTTGGACCACCACGTCGGCGGTTACAATCCTGCCAGACCGATTGCGGCAAATGCCCTTCAGATGATCTCAATCGTGGACGAATGGATTGGTCTGGCGCTCCTCGCCAATCGTCGACAACGGACCGTGACCGGGTAGAAAAGTAACGTCATCACCCAACGGCCACAATTTGCCGCGAATGGACGCAAGAAGCGCTTCATGATCGCCGCCCGGCAAATCAGTTCGCCCGATCGATCCTTTAAACAGGACATCTCCGACGATCGCTAGTTTAGTGGCCGGATGGACAAATACCACATGGCCGGGCGTGTGGCCCGGGCACAGGTATACGTCTAACGTCAGTTCGCCGATGGTGACTTGGTCTCCGTCGTTCAGCCAGCGATCCGGCGTGACATTGCGCACGTCTGGAAACTGAAATTGCCGGCCCTGTTCCTCCAGACCATCCAGCAAAAACCGGTCTTCCTCGTTAGGACCCTCTATCGGGATACCCAGATCTTCCGACAAATCAGCTGCCGCGCCGACGTGATCAATATGTCCGTGGGTCAGCAGGATTTTCTCCGGTGTCACGCCCTGGTCGGCAATGGCTTTTTTTATGTTTTCAACCTCGCCACCGGGATCGATGATCGCGGCTTTTTTAGTGGCCACACACCAGACAATCGAGCAATTTTGTTGAAACGGTGTCACCGGTAGAACGGCGGCATTGAGTTCAGTCATAAATGGATCCGCGAGCAGGAGGGAGATAAATACAAAGCTTCAATTACTCCGTAACCTGACCACCAGGCAACGAAATTCAATTATTCAATCAAGTTCAGCGCCCGGCCGGGCGCAAGATTAGCGCGTCAGTTCCATGCCCCGGAGAATGGTCCGCCCCCGCGCCCGGTTGATTTTGGACTTTTTGTTTTTCCGAGATTCCTTCAGCGCCTGTTTGATCAAGGGTTCTTTTGCAAGACCTCTTGCTTCGCGGCGATCAAAGGCCTTGTGGGCGGCCTCGCACTTGGCGAATTCTTCCTTTATGACAACACCAATAGCGCTATCCAACCGGCCGCATTGACGGATGTTACGCAGCGCCCGAATCCGCTTATCAGCCCGGCGGGCGCATTTGAGATAGATCGCCCGGTGGGTGTGTTCGTGGCGTTTCGTATCGCCATAAAACCGCGCAAACAATTTCCGTGCCCGGCGGGTCATGGATTTACGATTATTGACCTTCGGCAGCGTAATGACAAAGTCATACGTGATAGAAAAGTTCTTGATCGCGCAGCGATTTTTCAGCTGCTGCAATTTGCCGTCGACATCCGGATTGGGATGGATGGTGCCATAGGCCCGCTGGTGGCCGACCATCGGTCCGTAGCGCCCCATGAACAGCACCAGTTCAAGCGACGTTTTTCCTTTGATGGCATAATGCTTATATTTGGTCGTGTACCGCACCCCGGCTTGTGCTGTAGTCGCTGCGCCCAGCACCGCCCAGGTCACGATCAACGCGACAAACACCTTCCCCATCCGCCTCGCGACTTCCACCATAAATCCAGCCCGCTATTCGCCTTTTGTGGCATTGCTTATCTAAAGGGGAAGATTAACGCGGTAATCGCGCAGGTCAATTGCCGAGATACCAAGTTCGTTACCACACGTGCCCTAAGATGTTCGCACCGGGCAACCACCGGCAGACTTATCGCTGGCCGATCACTGCGGTATGCACCGGCCCACCATTGCAAAAATGGCTGTTTTAGGCATTAATACTCTTCGGTCGACCGGAGGAAACCTACCGGGGCGAGACAAGTTCCTTGCGCAGGATTGCATGTGGATCGTTGCGTGATTGGACCTTCGCGCGACGCCCGTTTTCATTTCTCGTTTCTCCCGGCGCGCCAACGCAATGAAGAAAGGTCTACCAATGCGCCAAACGGGAACCGTAAAATTCTTCAATCAGCAAAAGGGATACGGATTTATCTCCGCTGACGACGGTGGCAAAGACGTATTCGTACATATCACCGCCGTTGAAGCGTCAGGAATTCCGCCTTTGGACTCGGGACAGAAAATATCTTTTGAGACGGAACCCGACGAACGTGGACGCGGAGCGACAGCCGTTAACATCCAGACTTCGGAATAATTCCGGTTTGATTTCGAGCCGCCGCGCCCCACGTGCGTCGGCTCATTCGGGTAACAATGCGCAGGCCACCTGCGCCGCGGCAACAGGCGTGTCCTGATTGCCGACTGGATAAACATCAACCCGCGCAAACGCCATATTGCGCCCCAGTCGCATGACGTGGGCGGCGGCCAGGTGATCGACTTTCAGCCCGGGCTTCAAGAAATGACAGGACTGATCGACGGTCGTGAGTGGTCGCAACCGGCCAATCGCGGCGATGACGGCAAACACCGCGGCGGTATCGACCAGCGCCATGATTGATTGGCCGCAGACAATATCACCGGATCGCCGGATCCGATCAGAATAGGGCATCAGCAACGTTGCCGATTTTTCCGATACCGCCTCTACCGATAAGCCTAAATCCAATACCCAGGGGGCGAAACCGGATTGGAGTATCTCATTCGCCTTATCGAGATCGAAGACCGCCATGTTGATAATCATCCACCTATGATGCAACCCATCTCCTCCCGGTATATCCTCCTGACCGGGCAAACAACACCCGACTTCGACTGAGACAGAAATCCCACACTGGCACTATCTCCAACACCCGGCACCCGACACCAGCTTGACCGCGCCGCGCGCCTGCCTCATCGTGTTGTCCTGATTGAATAGAATGTTTGCGTTGGAGAAAATGATGGGTGAACGATTGAGCTGCGTTTTGGCGGCCCTGATGACGATCGTTGCCACCTCAATGACCGCAGTACCGAGCTTGGCCTTTGATGGTGCCAGCGGTCTCCATATTCCGGCCGATCCACGAGGTCCGGGTGCGATCCCTACCTGCGATCACGCACGCGTCTTGAAGAGAATTGTCAATCAGCAGGCTTACGCCGACAGACGGACCTGGAAGACCGGCATCCGCATTGACGGATTTGAGCGCTACCGGGAAAACGCCTTCCAACCCAAAACCGTGCCCGGCACGATCGGCCGGCGCTATTGTCAGGCCCATGCCCTGTTGACCAACGGCACCCATCCGCAGGTTTATTATCTGATTGAGGAACGTCAGGGTTTCGCCAGCATTGGCTGGAATGTTGAATTCTGTATGCCCGGTCACGATAAATGGCACGTCTATGACGCCCGCTGCCGGACCTTGCGTCCGTATTTTTAAGAAACGATTGTTGGCACCATGAGATTGGCGAACTGCTTCGCGGCCCTGGTCATCCTTGCGCTCGCCCTGTCTACGGCGATGGCAGCGCAACAACGTCGGACCGGCGATTTTGATTATTATGTTTTGGCCTTGTCCTGGTCACCGAGCTACTGCGAGGCCGCTGGAAACCGTGCCGATCCCATGCAATGTCAAACCGATCGGCCGTTCGCCTTTGTCGTTCATGGCTTGTGGCCACAATATGAACGCGGCTGGCCGCAACATTGCCGGCTGGCAAGACCACATAAGATCACCCGTCAGCAGACAAACAGCATTTTGGACCTCATGCCAAGCCGCGGTCTGATCCGCCATGAATGGCGCAAACATGGCACCTGTTCTGGGCTAACGCCGACCCGCTATCTCGACCAGGTGCGCCAAGCCTGGTCCAAGATCGTTGTCCCTGATCAGTTTCAAGATGTCTCGTCTTATGTCACCGCCCGGCCCGATCAGATCCTTGCCGCATTCATTGCCGTCAATCCGGAATTGAAACCGAACCACGTCACCTTGACCTGTGATTCCCGGCGGCTTCGCGAAGTGCGCATTTGCATGACCCGCGACCTGCGCTTTCGCCGCTGTACGGATCGCCGCAACATCTGCCGTAAAAACCGGATTGTCCTGCCACCGGTACGGTCAAGATGAAATTACGCGGATTGTTTTTCCACCGTCCGGTCGGCGCCATTTGGCTTTTACCAGCGCTGGCATTGATGGTCCCGGTGGTCGCCGACCCGGCGTTTGCTGAATTCAAGACCGCTTGCGATGCCAGTGTTCGCTGCGTTGCCGAGTTAACCGCCAATGAGCCGGCCAGCCACGGCCTGCGGTTTTCCCGGGCCGCCGGCAAAGACCGGCAATGGGAGGTTTCATTCCAGCCAAAGAGCATCGAAATCGATCCGGTCCGGCCGATTAACATGGCCGTTGACGACCATCCGCCGATGACACTTCGGCCCGGTTTCGGCTACGCACCCTTCGGCGTTTCCAGCGGGTATTATCTGATCGCCGGCCCGCCGGCGGACAAACTGCTGGCCCGCATGATTGCCGGAAACCTTCTAAGAGTTGAGGTGATTGACCTGGTTGGTGCGCCGCATGACCTTGATTTTCCCTTGTCCGGCCTGATGGCCGCCTTGGCCTGGATTGATAACGCCCAGAACCGAATAGAGGCGCCGCGTAAGGTTGCCACGCCGGAGGAGCGCCGGATTGACCCGACGGCATCGCGGCCGGCGGCGATCGCCAAGATCGGCGTGCCGGACCGGGTGCGCAACGTTCACATGCAAATTTCGGCCTGCGAGGATCCAAATTCGAATTTGCTGAAGGAATTTGAGCCGGTCACAGGGATATTGTCATCAACGGCATTGTTATACGGCCTGCCCTGCTTTACCGACGGCCGCAGCACCGCTTACCGGTTTTATGTGGTTGAAACCGGCGAAATCGGTGGTATCCGGCCGCAGTTTTTTGCCCTGTTCAGCGCCTCACACGGTTGGATGGGCAATGAAACATTGACCAATGCGGAATTCGACCCTCAGGCCAAGCGTCTGACATCACGCCACATTGCCGACTCCAAGGGCAATTGCGGCTATACCGCCAGCTGGATCTGGCGCGGCAACGAGTTCGCCTTGGAACGCTACGCTTACCAGAAACGCTGCGACGGCTCACGCAATCCGGCTACTTGGCCAGAAATTTATCCGTAGGGTCATGTAGGCGCAGGCCCTAGGGTCAGGACCCTAGATCCGGCTACGTGTACCGCCGGTATCTTTGAGCAAATTGAACACCGGATCGGAAATCAAAGCACGATACATGCCCGACGTAATCATGACCGGCAAATCAGACCGCCGCGCCGCATCAACCGAGGAATTGACGGCGCGATAATAGCCGTCGAGCGCTGGCGCCATGAACCCCGGTTGCAGATCCCTATTGGCCGGCACCGCCCAGAAATAGACCGTTGCCGCCAATACGGCACCTTGAGCAAGCGAGTGGAAAAACTGTTTTGGTCGAACCAACATCGTCATTCTCCTCTTATTCAGCCCACCGATAACCTACACCTCGAAATTTAACGCTCCGGCAATTCAAGCGCTGCAGTTTGTCGTAACTTCGCATCGTTATTTGTAAAATACCGATTCAATTTCGTTGTAATTTTTGGCGTCCGTAGCACGCTCGCCGATGGTTCCAAAAGCCCCAACCATGCTCTATACCAATCGGCATGACGCCTTCATCAAATGCCAGTGGAAAATCAACATGATCTTGCGCTCCTCACCACCCTCTCCCTTCGGACGGAAAATAAAGATCGCCATCGCCGTCCTCGGATTATCCGACAAGATTACGGTTGAGATGACCGATACGATGGATCCAGAGGATTCAATCCGGGGTCAAAACCCGCTCGGCAAGATTCCCGCTCTGGTTCTTGATGACGGCACGGTGATCTATGATTCCCGCGTTGTAGCCGAATATCTCGATTATATGGCCGGCGGCGGCAAAATCATTCCTACCAGTGCCGACCGGTTTCCGGCTTTGACAATGCAGGCCCTGGCCGACGGCATCATGGATGCCGGCATCCTGCAGGTCTACGAGGTCCGCTTCCGGCCGGAAGAGATCCGCCATCCCGACTGGTTGGCCTATCAGGCGGAAAAAGTCACCCGCGCCCTCACCGTCCTGGAGGCCGCTCCGCCGGCCATGGAAGGCACGCCGCATATTGGTCATATCGCACTGGCTTGTGCGCTGGGTTATCAGGATTTCAGGTTCCACGGCACCTGGCGCGGCAAATATCCCAACCTGGTGGCCTGGCTGGATGAATTCGCCGACAAGGTCCCGGCTTTCGCGGCAACCATGCCGCCAGTCTGATCAATACCGGAATGACCAAGCCCGACCACAAACTGCCGATCTCGGTCTTTATCATCACCAAGGATGAGGAAGACCGGATTGTTCCGACCCTGGAAGCAATTGCCGGGTTGGTGTCGGAAGTCATTGTGGTGGATTCAGGCTCGACGGACGACACGGTGGCGTTGGCTGAAAATTACGGCGCCAGGGTGATCTACAATGATTGGGCCGGCTACGGACCGCAAAAACGCTTTGCGGAGGAGCAATGCAGCCAGGACTGGCTCTTCAACCTGGATGGCGACGAAGTCGTACCGGAAGCCCTAGCCGATGAAATCCGTCAGCTTTTTGCTGATGGAGAGCCGCCGCATAAAGCCTATTCGGTTCCCATCACTGAAATGTTTCCGACCGAAACCAAACCACATCGCTTCGCCTTTTCTTTGTATCCAGTGCGGCTCTACCACAAACAGGCCGGACGGTATTCTCAGAGCACGGTACATGACCGTGTCGAGCTTGCCGACGGCGTACATCCTGGACAACTGAAAACCCGTATCCATCACCGCACGGTGCGCTCACTCAGTGAAGAGATGGTAAAGCTCATCGAATATTCCGATTTGCAAAACGACGACCTTGAAAAAAAGGGGCGAAAGATATCGTCGGCGCGAATACTAACTGAATTTCCGCTGGCCTTCCTGAAGGCCTATATCGGCCGACGGCATTTCATTCGCGGATTTTACGGCATCTCCACAGCGCTGAATTTCGCCTTCTACCGGCATCTGCGTGTCGCTAAGCACTTGGAGCGGCGCATCATCAAGCGTCAAAAGCAAAATCGCCAGCGATGACATTATCTGAGATGCGATTTTGATTTTTTCTCAACAACCCCCATCTAATAGTTTCGATCACCGGCCAGACGGCTTCCGCTGTATTCGCCGATCTGTCCCGGTATGCCAGTACCTGACCGCCCGATGCCCAATTAGAGTCCGCGATGTATGAAGTTATCAGCCTTGTCGGCGGATTGGTTTTGTTGCTCCTTGCCGGCGATGTGATGGTGCGCGGCGCCGTCTCGCTGGCCATGCGCATGGGCATCCCGCCGTTGGTGATCGGCCTGACCATCATTGCCTTCGGCACGTCGGCACCGGAGCTGGTGATATCCCTGCGGGCGGCATTATCAGGCTCCGGTGCCATCGCCATCGGCAATGTTGTCGGATCTAATGTCGCCAATGTGCTTTTGGTGCTGGGCATCCCGGCGGTTTTCGCGGTTACCGAATGCTATGAACGCGGCGCCATCCGCAGCGCTTCGTTCATGATCGCCATCACTTTTGTCTTCATCGCGTTTTGTTATTTTCCACCGCTCGGCCGCCCGGCCGGCATCGCCTTGCTGGCTTTATTGGCGTTGTTCTTAAGCGAACAGGTCCGCGCGTCGTTGGAAGCCCGCCGCGCCAATGGTAAGAACACTGCGGTTGTCGATGACGATGAGAATAGCAATATCGACGTCATCGACGGGGTTGAGGGCATTCCAGGCTCGTTGCTGCTTTCGTGCCTGTTCATCTTTGTTGGCCTGGCCGGCCTGCCGCTCGGTGCCCACCTGGTGATCTCTGGTGCAAGTGCTGCCGCCATGTCCTGGGGCGTCTCAGAGGCAACCATTGGACTGACGGTGATTGCTATCGGTACATCACTGCCGGAACTGGCCGCCACTATGATGGCGGCACTTCGTGGCCATTGCGGCGTCGCGGTCGGCAACGTTATTGGCTCAAATATCTTCAATTTGTTGGCGATCATGGGCACCACCGCCCTGGTGGCGCCGGTCCCGGTGCCTGATCAGATCATGTCATTTGAAATCTGGGCCATGCTGGCGGCGTCGATCTTGCTGCTGATCCTGGTCGTCCGCCGCATGTCCATCGGCCGGACGATTGGCTTTTTGATGACGGCCACCTATCTGGGTTACCTGTGGGTGGTGTTCCAGTACGGACATGCCGGATAGGGCGATGCAGACGCAATCAATCATCAAAACCGCATTGGTCACCGGCGCCGGCCGCCGCATTGGCAACGCCATAGCCCGCGATCTGGCCACCGATGGTTGGGCGATCGCCATTCACTGCCACACATCGCACGCCGAAGCGCAGACCCTGGCGACTGAGATCAAACAAGCCGGCGGCAAGGCCGCTGTGGTCATCGCCGATCTGGCCGACCTGGGCAATATCGACAGGCTCATGGCCGAATCCAATGACGCGCTTGGGCCGATCAATTTGCTGATCAACAGTGCCTCCATGTTTGAGCCGGATGATATCGGCGAACTGGATATGGCATTGTGGCGGCAACAACTCGACGTCAATTTGTCCGCTCCGGTTCTGCTCGCCGATGCCTTCGTCCGGCAATTACCTAACGCCGGAAACATCATCAATATTCTCGATCAGCGGGTATGGCGGTTAACGCCGAAATTCACTTCCTACACAATCGCTAAATCAGCCCTGTGGACCGCGACCCAAACCATGGCACAGGCTTTGGCACCGAAGATTCGCGTTAACGCCATCGGCCCGGGACCAGCACTGCCGAACACCCGCCAAAGCCAGGGCGATTTCGACGCCCAGACGGCGCATTTGCTGCTCGGGAAGGGGCCGCAATTGTGGGAATTTACCGCCGCCATCAAGTTTTTGGTGGCAATGCCATCCATCACCGGTCAGATGATTGCCCTGGACGGCGGCCAACACCTGGCCTGGCAGACACCTGACGTCACCGGCATGATGGAATAGTCTTGGCGACGACCAACGACGATTCGCGCCAGGCCGGAAATACTGGAATCCATGCAAGACGACGACCGCACACCGGATAACGCCGTGACCGGCGACGAACCGAATGCCCTGCAAAAGGGCGTCGCGGTGATCGCCGAGATCGTTACCCGGCTGCCGAATGGGCCGGGCGTTTACCGGATGATCAACGGCGACGGCGATGTGCTGTATGTCGGCAAAGCCCGTAGCCTGAAGAAACGCGTCTCCAGCTACGCCCGGATTGCCGGCCAATCTGCCCGTATCATCCGCATGATCCAGGCGACGGCGCAGATGGAATTCGTCACCACGGCGACGGAAACCGAAGCGCTGTTGTTGGAAGCCAATCTGATCAAGCGCTTGCGGCCGCGCTACAACGTGTTGCTGCGCGACGACAAATCTTTTCCCTATATTTTGATCGCCGAAAATCATCCGGCCGCCCAGATTATGAAACATCGCGGCGCCCGAAAACGTAAAGGCGCCTATTTTGGCCCGTTTGCCTCCGCCGGCGCGGTGGACCGAACAATCAACGCCTTGCAGCGGGCCTTCTTGATCAGAACCTGCACCGATTCGGTTTATGAAAGCCGCACGCGGCCTTGCCTGCTTTACCAAATCAAACGTTGCGCCGGGCCCTGTACCGGGGAAACCTCGCTTTCTGACTATGCCGTCCTGGTGCGCGAGGCCAAGACCTTTTTGTCCGGTCGATCCGACGCTGTTCACAAGGAACTGGCCGGCGCCATGGAGCAGGCTTCTGCTAATCTGGATTTCGAATCCGCCGCCATCTATCGCGATCGCTTAGCCGCATTATCGCATGTGCAAAGCCGTCAGGGCATCAACCCGCAAGGTGTCAATGAGGCGGATGTATTCGCCATTCATCAAAATGGTGGGCAAACCTGCGTCCAGGTGTTTTTCTTTCGCACCGGTCAAAATTGGGGCAATCGCGCCTACTATCCCCGCGCTGATAAAAGCCTTGATGCGGCGGAGGTACTCAGCGCTTTCCTGGCGCAATTTTATGACGACAAACCCTGCCCAAAGGTGATCCTGGTCTCTACCGACTTTGGTGAGCGCCGCTTATTAGCGGAAGCCTTGAGCGAAAAATCCGGTCGGCGTGTCACGGTTAATCATCCCCAGCGCGGTGAAAAACGTGCTCTGGTCCAACACGCCCTGGTCAATGCCCAGGAAGCGTTGGCCCGACGGTTGGCTGAATCCGATACGCAACAGGGTCTGCTCGACGGTCTGATGACGGCTTTAGGCCTGGATTCGCCACCCCAGCGTATCGAGGTTTACGACAATTCCCACATCATGGGCACCAATCCGGTCGGCGCGATGATCGTATTTGGAACAGAGGGTTTTGCCAAAAACGAATACCGCAAATTCAACATCAAATCGAAAGACATCACCCCGGGCGATGATTACGGCATGATGCGTGAGGTGCTGACCAGACGGTTCAGCCGATTACTCAAGGAAGCCGGGCCACGCGGCGAGAGTGCTAGCAATGATGAGATCGGCCCGTGGCCGGATCTGCTGCTGATTGACGGCGGTCGTGGGCAACTCAGCGCTGCCCGCCAAGTGCTTGACGAATTGGGGCTTTCCGATATGCCCATGGCCGGCGTCGCCAAGGGTCCTGATCGCAATGCCGGGCGGGAAACGTTTTATCAGACTGGGCAGAAATCCTTCACGCTGCCGCCCCGCGACCCGGTGCTCTATTTTATCCAGCGCTTGCGCGATGAAGCACACCGGTTTGCCATCGGCTCTCACCGGGCGCGCCGCAAAAAGGAAATGGTGCGCAATCCGCTCGATGAGATCCAGGGAATCGGACCGGCCAGAAAGCGTTCCTTGTTGCGCCATTTCGGCACCGCTAAAGCCGTCGGCAAGGCCGGGATCAGCGACCTGCGGGCCATCGATGGGATATCGGAACAAATGGCACGGCTGATTTACGACTATTTCCATGAAACCGATCCAGCCAGCCGAGATCGGCAATAAAATGCTGTATTTGCGATCGTTCTCCCGCCAATCTGGCCGCAACGGCGCTGCGTCATTGACGTTGACTGCACATCATGCTTTTTCTGCCCTATGACCGCTGACCGGGCCCAGGTGCGCCGAACCGTGGCGCTAAGCATTCCCAATCTGCTGACTTATGGCCGTATCGCGGCTGTCCCGGCGGTTGTGGCCTGCTTTTATGTGCCCAGTTTGACCAGCCGTTGGATCGCCCTTGGCATATTCGTTTTGGCGGCAATCAGCGACTTCTTTGATGGCTATCTGGCACGGATTTGGCAACAGCAATCAGCTCTTGGGCGGATGCTTGACCCGATCGCTGATAAACTGTTGGTCGCCGCCTGCTTGTTGATGTTAGCCAGCGACGGCACCATTGCTAGTTGGTCGCTTTTGGCGGCGATTGTGATCTTGTGCCGCGAGATTTTGGTCTCCGGGTTGCGCGAATTCTTGGCCGAATTGCAGGTCAGCGTACCCGTCACCCAATTGGCGAAATGGAAAACCACCGTTCAAATGATCGCCGTCGGTTTTCTGCTTGCCGGACCGGCTGGAGATCAAGTGCTTCCGGGCAACACCTTGATTGGTATCTTACTGTTGTGGGTGTCGGCCATCCTGACGCTTTACACCGGTTGGGATTATTTCCGCGCCGGCATCGGCCATATAATCGAGGAGTAGTCGGTTCCCATGAAAATCCGTTATTTTGCGTGGGTCCGCGAACGCACCGGCATCGAGGAAGAAGACATCGATCCGCCTAGCCACGTGAAAACGGTCGGCGATTTGATTTCCTGGCTTGCGGAACGCGACGAGGGATATGCCTCGGCATTTGAAGTGCCTGAAATCATTCGCGCCGCCCGCGACCAAACCCATGTCTCCCACGACACGCCGATTGCCGGGACTCGGGAAATTGCCTTGTTTCCGCCGATGACCGGCGGTTAGACGAATTGGCGGTCTGATGAGCGTTACTATCCAAAAGGGCGATTTCGACGCTGCAGCGGAAGTCGCTACGCTTACCACTGGAAGAACCGATATCGGTGCCGTGGTAACCTTTGCCGGATTGTGCCGGGACGAAGCCGGTCGCCTGTCGGCATTGGAACTTGAACACTACCCCGGCATGGCCGAAGCGGAGATCGAACGCATCGTCGAGGCGGCGAAAGCCCGTTGGCCATTGCTGGGTATGCGGGTGATCCATCGTCATGGGAAATTAGCACCCGGCGATAATATCGTGCTGGTTATCGCCGCATCTTCCCATCGGCAGGCGGCGTTCTCGGCGGCCAGTTACGTGATGGATTTTCTAAAAACGAACGCACCTTTCTGGAAAAAAGAACATCCAATCGACAGCAAGGCCGGCGACTGGGTCTCAGCAAAAGACGCCGATGATGCCGCGCTTGAGCGGTGGGACGATAAATAACCTCGGCGGAGGACAATCATTCAAACGGTATGGGCGATATCGCGTTCCAATGTGATCGCATGGGCGATTAGTCGCCTGCCTCGTCGAAATGAACCGCCAGCCAGATGGTCGGTTGATTTGGGTCGGTCCAATCGACCCGGTGGCGGCAATGGGCAGGCAGCAGAATATAATCGCCGGCACCAAGTGCGCGCGGTGCGGCCTCACCATCAATTAGAAGCTTGGCATTTCCCTGAACAACCATGACCCATTCAGCCTGGTTCGGGTCATACCATTCGCCCACAGGCGTCGCCTGACCCGTCGATACGATCCGTTCAACACGGCACGCCCTTCCGACAGCGAGCGTTTCGAAGCGCTCGTCATCAACATTTGAACGGATGTCTTGCAGCAGGTTAGCGCCGATCAACGCTGGCATCATCTCAACTCCTAAACAAGAAAACGCCGCCGGATCCTGACCCGGCGGCGCATTAATTCCAAACCTGACGGGCCGATCAACCGACAGCGGCCAAATGGTCCTGGTTCTTCGGCTGGACCTCTTTCTGATAGTCGTTCATTAGCGTTTCGGTGATGTCGCCGACAGTAAACCGATAGGGGCCGATTTCCGAAACCGGCGTTACTTCCGCCGCGGTACCGGTCAGGAAGCACTGCTCAAAGCCCTCCAACTCTTCAGGCTGAATGGCACGCTCGATCACCTGCAACTGCCGGGCTTTCGCCAGACCGATCACGGATTGGCGGGTTATGCCGTCGAGAAAACAATCCGGCGTCGGCGTGTGAATGACGCCATCCTTGACGAAAAAGATGTTGGCGCCGGTTGCCTCGGCCACCCGACCGCGCCAATCCAACATCAGCGCATCGGCATAGCCCTTGGCCTCGGCGGCATGCTTGGAGATGGTGCAAATCATGTAAAGACCGGCGGCCTTTGATTTGCAGGGCGCCGTTGCCGGATCAGGCCGGCGGTATTCAGCCATATCCAGGCGGATGCCTTTTAGACGTTGCTCCGGATCGAAATATGATGGCCATTCCCAGGCGGCGATCGCCACGTTGATCCGGTTGGATTGCGCCGAAACACCCATCATTTCGCTGCCACGCCAGGCGACCGGCCGTAGATAACCATCCACCAGGTTCATGCGGTCGAGCAATTCGACGCAGGCGTTGTTGATTTCTTCCGACGTATAGGGCAATTCGAAACCCAATACCCGGGCTGATTGCTGCAAGCGTTCGGTGTGCTCGTTGAGTTTATAGATCGCGCCGCCATAGGCCCGCACGCCTTCAAATACGCTGCTGCCATAATGCAGGCCGTGGCTGAGTACGTGCAGCTTTGCCTCGCTCCATTTGACGTATTCGCCGTTATACCAGATATCACCGTCTCGTTGGTCAAAAGGCTGGTCAGCCATGATCGTGCTCCGAACGCGAGCGTTTTTTCGCTCATTGTAAAACCATGACCAAACGGCCATGTGACGTTGCCCACGAAATTCGCTATATCCGTAGACGTGATGCGGTTTTGCGCTGTGACGGCCAGATCGGTATTGTCGCAGTTGATCCGGTCACCAAATAACCGGCGAAAGGCCGAACATATTAAGATAATGGGTTTCTATGTTCGATCATTTCGCCGAAACCGTAGCTTTGGTAACAATCGAAAAGAAATATGTCAATATGGCTGACGTAAATTTTCGCAAAAATTCTGCCGCTGTCGATCACCACCGATCGTCGGATGATGACGCCTTAAACCAAGATCCTGCCGTCGACGACATATTCGAGACGATTGAATTATTGTTTTTCGCCTATCGCGACTTCGTTTCCGATCCTGATGAAATCCTGAAAGAATTCGGCTTTGGGCGGGCCCATCACCGGGTGATCCACTTTGTCAATCGGAACCCTGGTATGCGGGTCGCCGATCTGCTCGACACCTTGAAAATCACCAAACAAAGCCTTGCCCGTGTGCTGCGACAATTGGTTGAAACCGGATTCGTGGAGCAAAAGACCGGCCCGCGCGATCGCCGGCAGCGGCTGCTCTATACCACCGATAGCGGCCAGGATCTGGCAGATCGCCTCGCCGAACCGCAACGTGCCCGCATCGCCCGAGCATTAAATGCGCTCGGACCAGACAATCGTGATTTCGCCCGGGTCTTCCTTTACAGTTTGATTGATGAAGGCGAACGCGCCCATGTAACCCGTATCGCCGGTAAGAGATGAGGCCTAATTTGGACCCGAATACCGACACCACACCCACTGAGCCAACGCCTGCCGGCCCGGCGCCCTTGGCCGATGACGCGCCACATCTGCTGGTGGTCGATGACGACAATCGCATTCGAACCTTGCTGTCGCGCTATCTCGGCGAAAACGGCTTCCGGGTCACCGTGGCTGAATCGGCCGCCGCTGCCAGGCGCAAACTTGAAGCCCTGGCGTTTGATTTGTTGGTCATCGACGTCATGATGCCCGGCGAGACCGGGATGGAATTAACCGCCGCGCTGCGGCAAGCCGATGAGGTGCCGATCCTGATGCTGACGGCGCGTTCTGAACCCGATGACCGTATTCGCGGCTTAGAGGTCGGCGCCGACGATTACCTGTCCAAGCCGTTCGAACCACGTGAATTGTTGTTGCGCATCGGCAATATACTGAAGCGCGCCCAGCCTATCGATCAGGGCATGCCGACCGAGATCCGCTTCGGTCCGTTCACATTCCACTTGGAGCGCATGGAATTACGCCATCGCCAGGATGTTGTACGCCTTACCGAGCGGGAAAGGCGCTTGTTGAAGATGTTCGCCGAACAGCCCGGAGAAACCATTCCACGTCATATGCTTGTTGGCGAGAATGACCAACTGGGCGAGCGCACCGCCGATGTTCAAATCAACCGGCTACGGCGGAAAATCGAACATGACCCGACCAATCCGGTTTTCATTCAAACCGTACGCGGTATCGGCTACCGCTTCTTTACCGATTAGGGTCTGTTGACGATGGTCACGAGCGGTGAAACCCATCAACCGACCCGCCGATTGCGGCCACCGCTTTCCCGCGCCGCCGGCTATTACAAACGCTTCGCCCGCGGTCTCGGCCGGCGTATGCCGAAAGGCCTGTTTCCCCGTTCGCTACTGATTATCGTGATGCCGATGGTGATCCTGCAATCGGTAATCGCCTTCGTATTCCTGGAACGCCATTGGGAACTGGTCACCCGGCGGCTTTCAGAAGCCGTCACAAGGGATATTTCCGGCGTTATCGAGATCATCAATAAATACCCTCAGGACGCCAACTACGAGACGCTGACCGCCCTGGCATCAGAGAAATTCGGTCTGTCGGTATCTCTATTGCCCGACGGCCCGCTGCCGCCACCGGCGCCGAAACCGTTTTTTTCACTCCTGGACCGAACGCTCAGTCAGGAAGTGACCCGCCTCATCGGCAAGCCGTTTTGGATTGACACAATCGGCCGATCCGGATTGGTGGAAATTCGCATCAAACTTGAGGGACGGGTGCTGCGGGTTTTCGCACGGCGTAGCAAGACCTACGCCTCCAACTCGCATATATTTATCTTGTGGATGGTCGGCACTTCGCTGGTGTTGCTGACGGTCGCGATTATCTTCCTGCGCAACCAGATCAGGCCCATCCAGCGCCTGGCCGCGGCGGCTGAAAGTTTCGGCAAGGGCCGCCCGATCGGCGAATTTCGCCCCTCAGGCGCCCGGGAAGTACGCCGCGCATCGGAATCGTTTTTGGAAATGCGCCGGCGGATCGAGCGCCAGATCGATCAGCGCACCACCATGCTGGCGGGCGTCAGCCATGACTTGCGCACCATTTTGACCCGCTTCCAATTGCAGCTTGCCTTGATCGGTGATGACGCCGAAACCAAAGATCTCAAGCGCGACGTCGATGAAATGCAGGCGATGTTGCAGGCCTATCTCGACTTTGCCCGGGGCGATTCTGAAGAGCGCGCCGAGGCCACCGATATTTCCACCATGTTGGACGATCTGACCAGAGAAGCCCTGCTAAACCGTTGTGCGGCGACTTTTACTTTTGATGGCGTGACAGATGCGACCGTCCGTCCCAATGCCTTCAAACGCTGTCTGTCCAATCTGGTGATCAATGCCTGCCGCCATGCCGAGCAAATTGAAATCACCGGCCTTCATCGTGACGGTTGGCTGACCGTTCATGTGGATGACAACGGCCCGGGCATTCCACCGGAAGAACACGAAAACGTCTTCCGTCCATTCCTGCGCCTAGATGAAGCCCGAAATCAGGATTCCGGCGGCACCGGGCTAGGTCTGGCGATCGCCCGGGATATCTCCCGGGTTCACGGTGGCGATATCTCCCTGAGCTCCAGCCCGCTGGGTGGCCTGCGGGCCACCGTGCGCATCCCCGGCTAGGCGCTTAGGCTATTCCGCTAAAATAGCCGCGCACCATTGGCCACGCCGCGCTCTACGCTGCCCAGCACCACATCACCCTCATCATCTGGAAAACCAAGAGTGAGAACCTCCGACATGATCGGGCCGATCTGACGGGCCGGGAAATTGACAACGGCGAAAATCTGCCGGCCAACAAGCGTGTCTGGAGAATAATATTTGGTGATCTGCGCGGAACTCTTTTTCACGCCGATCTCAGAACCAAAATCGATATGCAGGATGAAGGCCGGCTTGCGGGCCTCCGGGAACACTTCCGCGGAAACTATGGTGCCAGTTCGGATGTCGACTTTCATGAAATCATCGAAAGTGATTTCGCCGGATACGGCGTCGCTCATTTCAGGCCCCCCAGGGCATTCGTGGCGTCTTAATCGCCCTCAAATTCCAACAAAGTGTGGACAATCACACCTTGATCGCGCAGCCGCTGGGCACCACCCAGGTCTGGCAAGTCAACCACGAATGCCGCGGCAATCACCACACCACCGGATCGGCGTATTAGCTCCAAGCCGGCTTCCGCCGTGCCGCCCGTGGCGATCAAATCATCAATGAGCAGGATTTTATCGCCGGGCTGAATCGCGTCGGCATGAATTTCAATCGTATCAACGCCGTATTCGAGCTCATATTCCTGGCCAATCGTTTTGTAGGGCAGTTTGCCCTTCTTGCGGATCGGAATGAACCCACGGCCTAGTTCGTGCGCCACGGCACCACCAAGAATAAATCCGCGGGCCTCGATACCAGCAACAAAATCCACATGTGCCCGACGTTTCAGGAACGGCCATATCAACTCGTCCACCGCCGCCCGTAGGCCAACCGGATCAGCAATCATGGTGGTGATATCGCGAAACATCACGCCCGGTTTAGGGTAGTCGGGAATAGTGCGAATAAGAGACTTCAGGTCGAAGCCATTGCGATTTTCCATGAGGGGTTCTCAGATAATAGGGATTGACTGATAGATTTTAAATGATGTTTTGCCGGCGGGCGAACACTATTTACACAGAACAAAAAAGGCCCCGGAATCCGGGGCCTTTTTTGTCTCTTTGATCGCAGCGGAGCAATCAGTGCTCTGTTTTCGACCAGATCTTGCGTTTCACCAGATACATCATGCCGGCGAAGATGATCATGAAGATCATTGCCTGGAAGCCGATACGCTTGCGTTCTTCCAGTTTCGGCTCCGCCGCCCACATCAAGAAGGCGGTGACGTCGCGGGAATACTGGTCCAGCGTCATCGGCGATCCGTCGGTATAGTCCACTGATTCATCTTCCAGCGGTGGCGCCATGGCCAACGTTTTGCCGGCAATGAAACCGGTGTTGTAGTAGGTGCCGTCGTCGACGGTGACACCTTCCGGCGCGTCCTTGTAGTTGGTCAGCAGACCGTGGATGTAGTCAGCACCGCCCTCTTGGTATTGGGTGACGATGTCGAATATGAACCACGGAAAACCGCGTTCCACGCCCCGGGCTTTGGCGATCAATGAAAAGTCCGGTGGTACCGCGCCGTTATTGGAAGCAGCAGCGGCTTCCTTGTTGGCAAACGGTACCGGGAAAGTATCGGACAGCCGCGCCGGGCGTTCAAACATTTCGCCTTCTGAATCCGGTCCGTCCATGACAGTGTATTCAGCTGCAATGGCCTTTGCGGCAGCTTCGGAAAACTCCGGTCCGCCGGGTTCAGCCAGATTGCGGAAGGCAATCATTTGCAGCCCATGGCAGCCTTGGCAGACTTCCGCATAGACCTGAAAGCCGCGTTGCAGCTGCGCCCGGTCGTAGCGACCGAAGATGCCAGCAAAGCTCCAGCTTTGCGCTACTGGTTTATCGATCGGATACCCCGCCGCCGAGGCGCTGCCAATCAGCAGCGCCGAGGCACCAACGAAGCCGATCAGGTGGGCAATGATGCGTTTTGTCATCTTTGTCATCTTGTTTCTCGCCCCCTAGCCGCGTTTTTCCGGTGACGCGGCCGAGCCAGTCGGTTGGGCGGACCCACCCGACTTTGCCAAAACCGCGTCAGTGATGGAATTCGGTACTGCCTTCGGCCTCTCAATAATGCCGACCAGCGGCATCAAGATGATGAAGTGGAAGAAGTACCAGAAGGTCGCGACCCGGGCGAGGATCACGTACAGGCCCTCAGCCGGTTTTGAACCCAGCCACATTAGGAACAGACAGTCCGCCACGAAGATGAAGAACAGCTGCCGGTAGATCGGGCGGAATTTCGCCGAACGTACCTTGGACGTATCCAACCACGGCACGACGAACAACACCAAGATGGCCGCAAACATCGCAATCACGCCGCCAAGCTTGGACGGAACGGCCCGCAAGATGGCGTAGAACGGCAGGTAATACCATTCCGGCACGATATGAGACGGCGTAACCAATGGATCCGAGGCGATGTAGTTGTCGGGATGCCCCATATAGTTGGGCATATAGAACACGAACCAGCCGAGCACGACGCAGAAGGCAACGATCGCGAAGAGATCCTTCATTGTGTAGTAGGGATGGAAAGGCAGTGAATCCTGCTTCGATTTCGGTTCTACGCCAGCCGGGTTGTTGGAGCCGGTGGTGTGGAATGCCCACACGTGCAGCAAGGCTACGGCCGCGATCATGAACGGCAGCAGATAGTGCAATGAGAAGAAACGGTTCAGCGTCGGACTTCCGACCGAGAAACCGCCCCACAGCCACTGCGTCACCCAATCGCCAATCAAAGGAATGGCCGAGAACAAGTTGGTGATCACCGTCGCTGCCCAGAAGCTCATTTGTCCCCACGGCAGTACGTAGCCGAGGAAACCGGTGGCCATCATCAAAATGTAGATGATCACACCGAGGATCCAGGATATCTCGCGTGGTGCCTTATAAGAACCGTAGTAGAGACCACGGAACATATGGATATAGGCGGCCAGGAAAAACATCGAGGCGCCGTTGGCGTGCAGATAGCGCATCAGCCAGCCATAATTGACGTTGCGCATAATGTGTTCAGTCGACAACCAGGCAAAAGCCTCATGCGGCGTGTAGTGCATCGCCAGCACGATGCCGGTGACGATTTGCACCACCAGCATGAAAAACAGGATAGCCCCGAAGGTCCACCAGTAGTTCAGGTTTCTGGGTGTCGGAAAGACGATGAAGCTGCCGTGCATAAGCGACAGCACCGGCAACCGTTGTTCCAGCCAGCGCGCCGGCGCCGACTGGGGGACGTATTTTGAATGTCCAGACATATCTATTTCGCCCCCGCTCAACCGATCTTGATGGTGTTGTCGTTGATGAACTGCATCGGCGGTACCGGCAGGTTTTCTGGTGCCGGGCCGACCCGGATGCGACCGGACGTGTCATAGTGCGACCCGTGACACGGGCAGAACCAGCCGTTGAAGTCGCCAGCCTGTCCCAATGGGACACAGCCCAGATGGGTGCAAATGCCGATCATCACAATCCATGCCTCGCGCCCGTCGACACCACGGTTGGCATCGCTAGCGTCGGCATCGGCGGCGGCATTGGGATTGCGCGCCGACTGATCAGGCAGATCCGCGATGGCCACTTTATTGGCCTCCGCCACCTCTTCGTCGGTGCGGTAGCGGATGAATACCGGCTTACCGCGCCACTTGACAGTGATGCTCTGTCCCTGCTCGATGGAGGAAACATCCACTTCAATCGATGCCAGCGCCAGAGCGGAAGCATCGGGGTTCATTTGATCGATAAATGGCCAAGCCAGCGCTGCTACGCCGACCGTACCCACTGCGCCGGTCGCAATGTATAAAAAATCCCGGCGGGTGGGCTCTGCCGTAGAATTGGTTGCCAAGGTCGCGTCCTCTTCTCACCGTGAACGGCTCTTCGGCCCGGACCACCAGCGCGTCTATGGGCTTTAACACCCGAGCACCGGCAACAGTCCATGCCGAATCTAAATTGCGCGCGGGATGCGCGCCCCCAGATCGGTCGTTCTTTTGGCACCAACTTATAGGTATGTCCAGTCCGCATGGGGCAATTATGACTGATTGTCGCAACAACAGGCGGGCCTGTGGAAAGCATGGCGTCGGTTCGCCGAACATCCGAGCCCGTCAACCCGGACAATTAGGGCCATTGCGCGGACTGGTTGGGTGGCATATCAGAACGAAGCTCCAACGCTGCGGCACAGTCAGCGTTCACACACCTATCGCTGAATTCGGGAAGGCCGGTCATTCGCCATGTCGGATCATCTTAAGGGCATCCTGATTGTCGCGACCGGCGTTGCGGTGCTGTCGCCTGATGCCCTGATCCTGCGCCTGCTTGGCCTTGACCCTTTTACGTTGCTGTTTTGGCGCGGCATCGGCATGGCAATCGTCGTTGCCGCCATCGCATGGAGGATTTCGCCTCCGCTAAGAACACTGGGAAAGCCGCTGCTGCTCACCGGGTTGCTTGTATCGGTGCTTTTTTCCGTCTCCCAGATCGCCTTCGTGAGTGGTGTCGCCTTCACCCAAGCCGCCAATGTTTTGGTTCTGGTCAGCGCAACACCGGTTTTCGCCGCCATTGCAAGCCGTATTATTTTACGCGAACGCCTCAAACCCCGGACCATGGTTGCTGTCGTTCTCGGCATGATCGGGGTTGCCATCACGGTCTTCGGTTCAGCAGGCGGCCCGAATGCTGGAGACCTGATAGCCGCCCTCGTGCCTATATGTCTTGGATTGGTTTTTACTTTGGGCCGGCGATTTGGCCCGGAAAACATCCTGCCGTTCTTTGCGCTTTCAGGCATTTTTTCGGCCATTGCCGGCCTCCTCATCGGCACGCCATGGTCGCCGGAATATTCTCAATTTACACTCATCGTTTTGTTGTCGTTTTTCGTCGTTCCGGTTTCATTCACCCTCATCTCCATCGGTCCAAAGTTTATTCCCTCTGCCGAGGTCGGCCTGATCATGCTTGTTGAAACCATTTTAGGACCGCTGTGGATTTGGCTCGGCATCGGCGAGGCGCCCGGATTACAAGCCTGGATCGGCGGTGCAATACTTCTCGTAACATTGGCAGTGCATTCGTGGCTAGCCTTGCGGGAAGAACGTATGTAAGCGAGAAGTGTCGAAATCTGAGTGTAAGTTTCTAGGCGGCGAGAATTCAATTGGCGCTTGAGCCCACCGGCCGGCTGACTGCCGAATTAATTGGATCCATCAAATGACCGACATCGACTACGCTGACCCGGCACCGCTTGATGAAATGCCCAAGGAGCCCTGGTACCACACAGTCGATGTTCCTGGACACGGCGTGGTTCGTGGCATCTTCGATTTTCGTGCGAATGCAGGCGAATACCTCGGCGACTATGATTTCAATGGCAAGCGCGTTCTGGAAATCGGACCGGCAACAGGGTTTCTTACCTTCTGGATGGAAAACCAGGGAGCTGATGTCACGATCATAGATTTGGATCTTGAAGATAGTGCCTGGGACAAGGCGCCGTCGACGGATCCGAATTTCGATCATCATTATGACTTGCAGGTTCGATCGATAAAAAGAACCCGGGGAACCTGGTGGTATCTGCACCAGAAATTCCAATCGAAATCGAAAGCCGTTTATTGCGGCATATACAATATTCCTGAAAATCTCGGGAAATTCGATGTCGTCGTGATGTCAGCGGTATTACTGCATCTGCGATATCCGTTTGATGCCCTTGAAAAAATCTCCGCCTTTGCCGACACCATCGTGTTCGCCGACAGACGCCTTGAACATTTGGAAAAACCCGGTGGACCGATCATGCAATTCGTCCCCAATGCACGAAATCGCGTTTGGAACACATGGTGGCAATTCTCATCCGCCGCGGTTCAAAACATGCTTGAGATATTGGGCTATACCCGTTTTGATGTAACGAATACCAAGGTCAATATAGCCTCACGCGAAAACCTGGACGAGTTTTCCGGCGATCCTTACTTTTGCATTGTCGCAAACAAATAACATCTCACAGTCACCCGCCATAATCTGATTATCGAGTTCGAGAATGCCGCAATTTCCATCACTCCCCGACCCGGCCCATCTCACCGATCTGCTTGTACGGTTTCCCAAGAATGTCCAACCGTTGATTACATATGTCGGCGCGGTGATGCGTTCTGTAGGTGAGTTGTCGCTGGCTGAACGGGAATTGATCGCCGCTTTTGTCTCCGGGCTCAATGCCTGTACCTTCTGCCATGGCTCGCATGCCATCTACGCCCGGGCGTTTGGCATCGCCGATGGCGCAATTGACGAACTGTTGGAAGATATCGAGACCGCCTCAATCGATCCGAAACTCAAACCGCTGATCGCCTATGTGGGTAAACTCAACGCTTTGCCCAGCCGATTAACGCCGACCGATTCCCAGGCGGTCTTTGATGCCGGCTGGTCACAAGAAGCATTGTTTGAAGCGATTGAGGTCGCCGGGCTGTTCAACCACATGAACCGTGTCGTTGAAGGCGGCGGGGTCAATTTTGACTACAGCCAGAATCCTGATCAGCATGTCATTCAGCCACAAGACGATGCTGAACTGGTAAAGTCCTACGAGAACTACGCCAAGCGGATCGCGGATTTGGTCGCAAGTTCGGCGCGCCAGTGACGCTCAATCCAGTCGTTTGATCTGCGCTTAAAAAACCAGCGGCGCGGTTACGCCGCTGGTTCCTTGACTAAAAATCCGCCCGATTGCCGGGCCCACAGGCGGGCATAGATGCCTCCATGGGCGAGCAGCTCATTGTGGGTGCCCTGCTCAACAACACGGCCACCATCCATCACCACCAAACGGTCCATGGCGGCGATGGTCGACAACCGGTGAGCAATAGCAATGACCGTCTTACCCTCCATCAGGTTGATCAATTGCTCCTGGATCGCTGCTTCGACTTCTGAATCAAGCGCCGACGTCGCTTCGTCCAATACCAGGATTGGTGCATCCTTCAACAATACCCGCGCAATGGCGATCCGCTGGCGCTGGCCGCCGGACAGTTTCACACCGCGTTCTCCGGCATGGGCGTCGTAACCAGTACGACCCTTGGGGTCTTCCAGATCGCCAATGAATTCATCCGCCGCCGCCATTTTCGCCGCCGCTTCGATTTCCGCCATTGTCGCGTCGGGCCGGCCATAGGCGATATTATCGCGAATGGAGCGATGCAGCAGCGAGCTTTCCTGAGACACCATGCCGATGTTCGTCCGCAGACTGGTCTGCGTCACACCAGCGATATCCTGCCCGTCAATCGTGATAGAACCGCCTTCAACGTCGTAGAAACGCAGCAGCAGATTGACCAAAGTCGATTTCCCGGCCCCTGACTGTCCGACTAGACCAATCTTCTCGCCCGGTCGGATGGCCAGTGAGACATTGTTCAAGACGCCGGTCTTCTTGCCATAATGAAAACTGACGCCATCAAACCGGACCTCACCAGTTCCGACCTGCAATACCTGCGCGCCGGCGCGATCGATGAGGTCATGGGGCTTGGAAATTGTTTCCATACCGTTTTCCACGGTGCCGATATTTTCAAAAATCTCGGTCACCACCCACATCACCCATTCCGACATATTGTTGATGCGGATCGCCAATCCCAACGCCAGGGCGATGGCCCCGGCGGTGATTGATCCGGTCGACCACAGCCACAGGGCAAGCCCGCCGGTGCCGACCATCAGCCAGCCATTGATCATCCATAAAACCGAAGACATCGACGTCAGCGGCCGCATCAATTCGCGAAAGCGTTCCGTGTGATCATCAAGCGCTTCGCGCACATAGCCATCTTCCCGGTCGGGGTCGGCAAACAGCTTTACCGTCAGGATATTGGTGTAGCTATCGACGAACCGGCCCACCAGCGCCGAACGTGCCTCAGACATTGCTTCCGCCCGGTTCTTGATCTGCGGCACCCAATAGGCCAGTGCCAAAACATACAGCGCCAACCAGATCAGCAACGGGATGGTCAGCCGGATATCGTTGATGGCAAACAGAACCAACGCACTGGCTGCATAAACCAGCACGAACCAAACGGCATCCATCAACTGCAAAACCGATTCCCGCAACGCCGGGCCGGTGTCGGCGACCTTGTTGGCAATCCGTCCGGCGAAATCACTCTGGAAATACGACACACTTTGCCGCAACACATGTTTGTGGTTCTGCCAGCGCACCAGATTGGTCAACCCGGGCACCAACGCCTGGAACATCACCAGGCTATGCAGCGTGAACACTGCCGGGCGCAGCCCGACCAACATCACCGCCATGGCAATCAGCCAGGTGCCTTGTTCGGCAAAAAACCGGTCCGGCGCCGTCTGGCTGATCATATCGATTATGTCGCCAACGAAGGCAAACACCGAGACCTCGATCAGCGCACCGATCAAGCCGAGAACCATCAAAACCAATAACGGCCCGGTCACCTGCCGGGAGAATCGAAAGTAGAACGCCCCCAACTGGGCGGGCGGAATATCGTCTTTGGTCTCTCGAAAGGGGTCGATAAGGAGTTCAAATTTGCGGAACATGGCCAAGCTCCTGCCAAAACGCGCGTAAAAGGGATGGGAAATACGCGTTGACTGAAGCCGGCGGAGACGGACCTCCGCTATGTCTTGCAGTAACGCGTCAGATCGATGGGATCGGTGTGATCGCGATATACATATTTTAGTCTCCATTATCCCTGCCGGATCTCCGGCGGGAGCCGGGCGTGTGAGCCCGGAACAAGGTGCGAACATAGAGAAGTCAGCGCCGGTTGAAAAGCTGGAACCGGCCAATACCCGGCGGTCGGCTACATGTGTTGCCTTCTTGCAACGAGCGACTGATTCAGGCCGCCGATTCCGCCGCCAGGAAGCCGCCCGATTGCCGTGCCCAAAGCCGGGCGTAAAGTCCGCCCTTGGCGAGCAGGGCATCGTGGCTACCTTCTTCCACAATACGGCCCTCATCCATCACCACCAGCCGGTCCATGGCGGCGATGGTCGACAATCGATGGGCGATGGCGATGACGGTTTTGCCTTCCATCAAATTATAAAGCTGCTCCTGGATGGCCGCTTCAACTTCTGAATCAAGCGCCGACGTCGCCTCGTCAAGCACCAGGATCGGAGCGTCTTTGAGAAGTACCCGGGCAATCGCGATGCGTTGGCGCTGACCGCCGGAAAGTTTCACCCCGCGCTCGCCCACATGAGCGTCGTAGCCGGTACGGCCCTTGCTGTCCGACAGCTCCAATATGAAAGCATGCGCCTCGGCCTTGCGCGCTGCCGCAAGCACCTCCTGATCGGAAGTGTCCGGCCGCCCGTAAACGACATTGTCGCGGATTGAGCGATGCAGCAGCGAGGTATCCTGGGTGACCATTCCAATCTGGGGGCGAAGGGAATTCTGGCTGACATCGGCAATATCCTGACCGTCTATGGCAATCTGGCCACCTTCCAGGTCGTAGAACCGCAATAGCAGGTTGACCAGTGTCGACTTGCCAGCACCAGACCGGCCGACAAGACCGACCTTCTCGCCCGGCGCGATCACCACCGACAGGTCTTCGATCACGCCATCCTGTTTGCCGTAATGAAACTTAACGTTCCGGAATTCAATTTGCCCCGCACCGACGGTCAGGTCGAAAGCCTCCGGTCGGTCAACGACAGTGGTCGGCTGGGCGATGGTCTCCATGCCGTTTTGAACCATCCCAATATTTTCAAACAGCGAGGTAATCGTGCGCAGGATCCACCCAGACATTTGCGTGATTCGGATCACCAGGCCAATGGACACGGCGATGCTGCCCAAAGTCAGATTTCCAATCGTCCAAAGCCAGATGGCCATGGCGCCGATGACAAAAAGCAGCAAGCCGTTCAAGATCGTCAACGTCACAGTCAATGTCACGATCGACCGCATCAAGGCCAACGCGCTTTGAACCTGGTTATCGAACCCTTCGCGCACGAACCTGTCTTCACGATCGGGATCGGAAAACAGTTTCACGGTGAGTATATTGGTGTAGCTGTCGACCACCCGGCCGGTCAGCATGCTGGTTGACTCAGCCAGCTCAGCCGAACGATCGCGTACACCGGGCACCATGAAGACGATAGTGGCGGCATAACCGGCGATCCACACAATGATCGGCACCAGTAACCACCAATCAATTTGACCGAACAGGATCATGGCGCCGATGAGATAAATTACCAGCACCCAAATGCCATCGACAATGTTGATGACGCATTCCCGCAGGGCGGTCCCGGTTTGCAGGACCTTTTGGGCAATCCGCCCGGCGAAATCATTTTGAAAAAACGACAGGCTCTGGCGCAGCACATAGCGATGCGAGCGCCACCGCACGAGATTGCTTAGACCCGGCACCAATACGATGTTGACAAAAGATCGCGACAGCAGCACCGAGACCGGGCGCACGATCAATACGATGACAGCCATGAAGGCCAACAACAGCCCATGGCTGGAGATGAAGGCTTCCGGACCGGTCGCCGCCATGCGGTCAACCAGGGAGCCGACGAAAACATAAAGCAGCATTTCAGCGACGGCGGCGACGAAACTGACGGCCAATGTGACCATCAATAGACCGCGAATCGGAACCAGGTAATGCCTGAAAAATCCACCCGTATCGGAAGGGGGCTGCACCACCGGCGACGGCGCCAGCGGATCTAGAAGGCTCTCAAACCAACGATACATTGTTCCTCCTGAACATTGGCAAACGCGGACTGCTCGATCGGCAGTCTAACCGGCAACCTGAAAGCTGGACATGGGATGCGGAGTCAGAAATAGGTGATATGTAGAATTAGCACAGCTAGAACAAATTGGGAACACATGCCCGACATCGTTCTCTATCAACCTGATATTCCGCAAAACACCGGGACGATCCTGCGCCTGGGCGCTTGTCTGGGTGTCGCCGTCCATCTCATTGAACCGGCCGGATTTACCTTATCCGACAAAGGCTTGAAGCGTGCCGGCATGGATTATTTGGAACTAGCAGCATTACGGCGTCATATTTCATGGGACCAGTTTAATGCTTGGCGCACCGACCAGGGTCGCCGGTTGGTCTTGCTGACCACCGCCGCTGATACCGCCTATACGGATTTCGACTTTGGCGCCGAAGACTTGTTGATGGTCGGGCGCGAATCAGCCGGCGTACCGGACGCGGTTCACAGCGCCTGCGATGCCCGGCTGACCATCCCCATGGCCGCCGGCGCCCGCTCCCTCAACGTCGCCACCGCCGCCGCCATGGTTATCGGCGAGGCCTTGCGTCAGGTCGGCTCAATGTCGTCATAACCACCCTGATAGTGCCCTCAAATTTATGATATACAGGCGCCAGTGTTCGTGGGGGATAGGGACATAAGACATCAATACATTATCTATTTTTCCTTGCAATATTGGAATTTATTTCCAATAATACAAGAATGATTGACCGTATTAAGATTGAACAAATACGATATCTAATTGAGAATTTTCCGGCCGTCGCATTGCTTGGACCACGACAGGTAGGCAAAACCACCCTCGCCAAACAAATTGGCGCCGAGAGAGACTCCATCTACCTAGACTTGGAACTGGAACGGGACAGAGCAAAGCTTGCCGATCGCGAATACTATCTTGATCAGCACCGCGACAAACTCGTCATCCTTGATGAAATACATCGAATTCCCGAATTGTTCCAAAGTTTGCGCGGTCTAATCGATGGCCGCCGGGATTCAGATTCGGTAAATGGCAGTTTTCTCCTGCTGGGCTCGGCATCCATCGACCTTTTGAAGCAATCCGGAGAAACGCTCGCCGGACGCATTTCCTTTTGCGAACTACATCCGCTTAACATCCTGGAAGTCGAAGACAACAACTTGGAACGCCTATGGCTGCGCGGCGGGTTTCCCGATAGTTTCCTGAAAAACGACAAGCTTAGTTATACATGGCGGCACGATTTCATCCGAACATATCTTGAACGCGATATTCCCCAATTCGGACCAAGGATCGCGGCGGAAACATTACGACGATTTTGGACAATGATCGCCCATATTCACGGCGGTCTGCTGAACGCTGCGCAACTGTCCCGAAGCCTAGGCGTCGATAACAAAACCATTGCCAACTACCTGGACCTGCTGGTCGACTTACTCCTCGTCCGGCGATTGCAGCCATGGCATGAAAACACCGGCAAGCGGCTGGTCAAATCCCCCAAAATCTACTTGCGTGACAGTGGCCTGGTACATGCACTTCTGCAGATTCCGGATTTTGAAACACTACTATCCTATCCCAAACTCGGTGATAGTTGGGAAGGGTTTGTCATTGAAAACGTGCTGTCCGCAGCGCCCGAACACGCCGATGCTTATTTCTATCGGACATCTGCCGGTGCAGAAATCGACCTGGTAATAAGATTCGGGCGACGCTTATGGGCAATCGAGGTCAAGCGATCCACCGCCCCAAAATTGACGAAGGGTTTTCATATCGCCTGTCAGGATATCAATCCAACCGCAAAATGGGTTGTCTATCCGGGGTCTGAACGATATCCCCTCACCCAAGATGTGACCGCGATCAGTTTGCCCGACCTGATACGGGAATTTATCCAAACAAGCAGGTAGTTTCTACAGCCAAACAAGGTCCAAAAGGCGCAAAACATGTCCCTCCCCTCCGATCTTGAGACCAAAAAGACCGCCGCGACCGAATGGTTCGCCGAGCTGCGCGATTCCATTTGCTCAGCCTTCGAGGCGATTGAAGCCGATGTCGGAGAGGCGACGGCAGTTGGTGAGATCGGCGCCTTTGAGCGAACGCCGTGGCAACGTACCGATCATTCCGGCACCAAGGGCGGCGGCGGCACCATGGCGATGATGCACGGCCGGGTGTTCGAAAAAGTCGGCGTTCATGTTTCTGCGGTTCATGGTGAGTTTTCACCGGAGTTTCGCCGTCAGATCCCCGGTGCCGAGGAAGACCCGCATTTTTGGGCGTCGGGCATTTCGCTGATCGCCCATCCCCATAACCCGCATGTCCCGGCAGTCCACATGAACACCCGCATGGTGGTGACCACCAAGCAATGGTTCGGCGGCGGCGCCGATTTGACCCCGGTGCTCGATCGCCGGCGCACGCAGGACGATCCCGACAGTATCGATTTTCATGCCGCCATGCAGGCCGCCTGCGACGCTCACGAAGGCGCCGACTACGCCTGCTACAAAGCCTGGTGCGATAAATACTTCTATCTGCATCACCGCAAGGAGCCGCGCGGCATCGGCGGCATCTTTTATGACCACGTCAATTCCGGTGACTGGGATGCTGACTTTGCGTTCACCAAGGATGTCGGCCTGGCGTTTCTGGATATCTATCCCAAACTTGTGCGCCGCAACTTCAATACGCCATGGACCGACGACGACCGCGAAGAGCAGCTCATTCGCCGCGGCCGCTATGTGGAGTTCAACCTGCTGCATGATCGCGGCACGATTTTCGGCCTAAAAACCGGCGGCAACATCGCCTCGATCCTGTCGTCGATGCCGCCGGTGGTGAAGTGGCCTTAGGTCACGTTCGAGCGACCGTCTTATAAATCCGCCGCTGTCGACACCCGCACCACCGCATCCTCACGCTTGGCCAGATCCGGCGCCAGGGCCACACCGTGGCCGGGGCTGTCGGGCACCGTCAGATAGCCATCGGCCATGACCGGTCCGTTTTCGGCGACTTCCCGATGCCAACCGGTGTAAAATGACCGGACGCTTTCCTGGATGAAACCGTTCGAAGCGCTGAGCGACATGTGTGTGGAGGCGGCATAGACCACCGGGCCGGTGCAATCATGCGGGGCGACTGGCAAATGGTGCGCATCGGCCATCGCCGCGCCGGCCAAACCTTCTGTGATGCCACCGCACCAGCCTAAATCAATCATCACGACATCGACGCCGCCATCGGCAATCAGTTGCCGCAGGTTGCGCCGCCCGGCAATGGTTTCTGAACCGGTCACCCGCAGCCGCGTCTGAGCCTTGAATTCGCCCCAGGCGGCCGTGTTATCGGCGCGGATCGGATCTTCGATCCAATAGACGTCATAGTCTTCCGCCCGTTTGGCGATCTGCACCGCGGTGGGCAGATCCCACAAGGCATGGCATTCCAGCATGATGTCGATCTTGTCGCCGACCGCCTTGCGGATTTTCTCAAACGGCTTAAAGCCTTCGCGCAGATTTTCGCCGGAAATATAATGTTTGCCGTTTTGTTCGGCGTAGTAATCAAGCGGCCAGATCTTCATGGCGGTGATGCCCTGGCTTAACAAATCCTCGGCCAGTTCATCGGCCCGGGTCATGAACGCATCGAGATCCTCATACGGCCCCTCAGCCCCGCCTCGACCCCAGTTCTTGGTGTTTTGACCAGACGAAGAGCGGATATACTTGTAACCGGCGCAGGTATTGTAGGTGCGTACCTTGTCCCGGGTCTTGCCGCCGATCAGATCATAAAGCGGCCGATTTAGTGCCTTACCGGCCAAGTCCCACAGGGCAATGTCGACTGCCGACGCGCCGCGCACTTCCGCGCCGGAACCGTGAAACCCGACATATTCACTCATTTGCTTAGCCAGATAATTGATCCGGCTGGGGTCCTCGCCGATCAACACCGGTGCGGCAGATTCGTGGATATAGGCTTCCACCGCCGCCGCCCCCATGAAAGTCTCGCCGAGGCCGGTCACGCCCTCGTCTGTGTGGACCAGAACCCAAAGCAGATTGGAGAACTCGCCGACGCGGATGGTTTCAATGGAAGTAATTTTCATAGGGCACCTGCAGATTGTTTGCACCAATCATGACAGCCGTCTGCCGAATTGCAACGGGCGTAATGGCCGCGCCTGATAAATCCCGTCAGGCCGGAATCCAAGACAGGATTTCATCGCGTCCGGCCTGAAAATCATCGGCAATCCAGCGACCTTCAAGGGCACTAAGTATCCTGCCGATTTCCGGCCCAGCCGAAGCGCCGGCGGCCAGTAGATCGCGACCCGATACCGGAAATTTTGGCGCTGTCCAACGGCCCGTCAGTTCCAGGAATTCTCGCCATTCTTCTTCCGCTGCCGCCGCAGTGGATTTCGCCCAGGCATAAAGCACGGCATTTTCAAACGACACCGGATCACTGCCGTAAAGCTGCGCCCGGGCTGGCTTATCCGATAATGGCCAATCGGTCGTTTTAACGCCATAAATCCCGGCGATGCCGTCCTGCACTTCATTGGATAATCGCAAACGTTCCGCCACCCGCACCGCGTCCTCCGAGATCGATCCGGCAAGCGCTGCGTAGCGCGCCACAAGTGATGGCGTTCGGCCCGTCGCTGCCTCAATGTCCGCCAACCCGGCAAAACTTCGATGATATGCAACACCGCCCAATATTTGCCCGGCCAACCCGGCCTCCACCATGACGGTGATGGTCGCCGCCGCGCCCGGCGCCATTAGCAACCGGGAAAATTCCTGGCCAATCCGTTCACGTGACAATTGCCGCAATCCATCGCGATGGCTGATCGCCGCGTGCAGCGCCTCATCATCCATCGACCCTTGATCGAATTGCGCATAAAACCGGAAGTACCGCAGAATGCGTAAATAATCTTCCTCAATTCGGTCCCGAGCCCGGCCAATAAAACGGACCCGGCCGGCGACGCAATCGTCATAACCGCCAACCGGATCAAACAGGCTACCATCGGGATCCATGTAAAGCGCATTCATCGTAAAATCGCGCCGTTCCGCATCACGCTGCCAACTGGTACCGAAGCGGACCGTGGCGTGACGGCCATGGGTCTCCACGTCTTCGCGCAAAGTGGTGACTTCAAAGGCCCGTTTTTGATGAACGATGGTGACCGTGCCGTGGTCAATGCCGGTCGCCACCACCTTCATGCCTGCCGTATTGGCAAGTTCGATCACGTCATTAGGAACGCTGACCGTGGCGATATCGATGTCGTTGACCGGCAAGCCGAGGATAGCGTTGCGCACCGCGCCGCCGACGACCCGCGCTTCAGCGCCATATGACGTCAGCGCCGCCAACACATCTCCAAGCACCGGATCCGACACCCAGTCGGCGGTCAGTTTATTGCGGTCGGTATTCATGGTCCTAAACGTAGACCGTTTCATAAAGCAGACGCAAAATACCCGCCGTCACGCCCCAAATATATCTATCATGATAGGGCATGGCGAAAACCATCCGCTCCTGGCCGCGCAGCATCACCGAGACCTTTTGATGGTTGCGCGATGACATTAAAAATTTCAGTGGCACTTCGAAAATATCGGCGACTTCGCCCTCGTTCGGAACAAGCTTGAAACCGGGTGTCACGATCGACACCACCGGCACGATCAAAAACCCGGTGTTGGATAAGTACGGGTTTAGATTCCCAATCACATCGATGTGCGAGGTCGTCAGCCCGATTTCTTCCTCTGCCTCCCGCAAGGCGGCATTCATCGCCGTTGCATCTTCGTCATCGACCTTGCCGCCTGGAAAAGAGATTTGCCCGGGATGCGACGGCAGATGATCGGTGCGTTGGGTCAGCAATACCGTCGCCTCATCGCCGCGATCAACCACCGGGATCAGTACCGCCGCCTTTTTTGGCGGGCCGCCAGGCATGGCGAATTTCAAGCGCATGTCGGCGGTATGATCACCGAATTCGGCAACGGTCGACCCGGCTGCATCTGTGGCCAGCAACAATGGTTCGGCCTGCGAGCGGAACCGGGTAGCGGAAAAGGCCTCGTTCTGATCAACGTCCGATGCGCTCATTGGGAAAGCCGCCGCAATTCCTCCGCCAGCATCATTGGATAAAAAATGCCGCTGCTCCAAACACCAAACCAGACATCGCCGTCGACATCCTCTTCGCCGCCGATCTCCACCAACTCATACAGCAACGAGCGCAGGCATAAGGCCTCCAACCGACCGCGCACCATCACATAGGGTTTGACGCCATCGGTCTCCGGCTCCGGCTCAAACCGCATGGGATGATCCGGCCCGATATCCATCGCTTCGCCAACATTGGTGCGCAAGGTGATAATTTGATCCTTGCCGCTGCCAGCGGCATGAAGTTCGACGCCAACGAACGGCGCGTCATCGACGGTGATGCCAATTTTTTCCACCGGCGTGACCAAATAATGTTTGCCGTCTTCATCCTTGCGCAAGACGGAGGCAAACAGGCGCACCAGTGGCTCCCGACCGATCGGTGTGCCCATGTAGTACCACAGACCGTTGGCGGCGATGCGCATATCAATGTCGCCACAAAATTCCGGATTCCATTTTTCCACCGGCGGCGTCTTGCCCAACCCATCGGCGCGCCGCATCAAGGCTTCGAGCCCGCCGGCATTCACATCATCGTGACTGTGGTCATCTTCAAGCATGGTCGCCTCATCCATCCGCCAATGATCATCCAACCGCAGCCACAAAGCATTAGTCGGCCACGATTCCGCCGCCCTTTGTCTTTCAGATAGGACAAATTCGGTAGCGATTCCACCACTGCGCCGGATTATGACGCTGCAACAGAACTTTGTGAACTGTCCTAGATCAGGTGGTGCGCGGTTTGGCAGAACCTGTCAGACTGTAATCAAAGACTTACATGCACATGAGCGGGAGATATCAATGAGCGCGATGGATCCGATCGCAAACCCAGACAGCGAAGAGGTGGTCCAACAGGCAGAGGCCGCTTTTGCCCGCGTCGCCGAGGCGCGCGATGCGATTGGCCGAACTATCTTTGGCCAGCGTGAGGTGGTTGATCGGGCACTGATGACGATACTGGCCGGCGGACACGGTCTGCTTGTCGGCGTTCCTGGATTGGCCAAGACCAAACTCGTCGAAGCCATGGGGATCGTCCTTGGGCTGGATGCCGGACGTATCCAGTTTACCCCGGACTTGATGCCCTCGGACATCCTAGGTGCCGAAGTGCTCGATCAGGCTGCCGACGGCACCCGCAATTTCCGCTTCATCAAGGGGCCGGTTTTTACCCAATTGCTGATGGCTGACGAAATCAACCGCGCCAGCCCGCGCACCCAGTCGGCGCTGTTGCAGGCCATGCAGGAATATCACGTCACCGTCGCCGGTTCGCCCCACGATCTGCCGACGCCGTTCCATGTACTGGCCACCCAGAACCCGCTGGAGCAGGAGGGCACCTATCCCCTGCCGGAAGCCCAGCTGGACCGTTTCATTATGCAGATTGACGTGGTCTATCCCGACCGTGACGCCGAACGGCAGATCCTGCTGGACACCACCGGCGCGCAGCAAAGCCGGCCGGAAACAATATTGAATGCCAAGGAGGTGATCGAACTCCAGCAATTGGTCCGCCGGCTACCGGTGGGCGAATCCGTTGTCAAAGCCATATTGGACCTGGTGCGATCCGCCCGGCCCGGCGAAGATGGCGGCGAATTCTCCGAGCTGATCGCCTGGGGGCCTGGACCGCGGGCCAGCCAGGCACTGATGTTGACGGTGCGGGCCCGCGCGCTTCTCGATGGCCGCCTGGCGCCTTCTGTCGATGATGTATTGGCGCTGGCTGAACCGGTATTGAAGCACCGCATGGCACTAACCTTTGCCGCCCGGGCGGAAGGCCATCATGTCAATGAAATCATTGCCCGGCTCAAGGGCGCCATCGGCTAAATGAAGCGCCCTCGCCCCACAAATTCCACCGATCCGGCCGTTGCCGGAGATCACTTGCAGCAGGCCAAAAGCCTGGGCGAGGCGATCCCTGATCTGATGGTCGAGGCACGCCATATCGCCAACTCAATCGCCGCCGGCTGGCACGGTAGGCGGCGGTCTGGATTGGGCGAGACATTTTGGCAATTTAGGAGCTTCTCACCGGGCGAACCAGCCAAGCGGATCGACTGGCGGCGTTCGGCCCGTGATGATCATCTTTATGTGCGGGAAAAAGAATGGGAGGCCTCCCATACGGTTTGGCTGTGGGCGGATTTATCACCATCGATGGAATTTTGCTCGCATCTGGCCACCACATCAAAACGCGACCGGGCCCTGGTGCTGATACTGGCGCTGGCTGACCTGCTGGCCCGAGGCGGTGAGCGCATCGCCATGCCGGGCATCAGCCGCCCGACGGCGAGCCGCACCGCGGCGGAGCAAATGGCGACGGCCTTATTCCATGCGCCGCCGGCGACCGCGCTTCCCGATCCAGCGAGTATCACCCGCTATTCAGAGGTCGTGGTGATTGGTGACCTGCTCGACCCGATCGATGAATTGGAAGATTTCATTTCCAATGTCGCCGCCATCGGCGCCAACCTGCACCTCATCCAGGTAATGGATCCGATTGAGGAGAGTTTTCCGTTTGCCGGACGGGTCGAATTTCGTGACCCTGAATCCGGCGAGCGGCTGACCGCTGGACGGGCGGAGAACTGGGTTGAGACCTATAACAATCGGCTGACCGCCCATCGCACGGCCCTGTCGGACCGTTGCAGCAAGCTCGGCCTACCGTTACTGGTCCATCACACCGACCGGCCCGCCAGCGAACCATTATTGGCGCTCTATGAGCGATTGGCCGGCTTGAACCAGGCGAAAGCCGGCGCCGCGATCGGTGATGCGGCCAACCTGCCGATTGGGGGTCTTTAATGGCCGCCTGGCTGCAATTGGGGTTCACCTCGCCGTGGCTGCTGGCGGCGCTGGCGTTATTGCCTGCCATTTGGTGGCTTCTGCGATTGACCCCGCCGCAGCCGCAACGGGTGGTGTTTCCGCCCACTCGCCTGTTGACCGAGATTGCTCAAACCGAGACGCCGGCCCGCAGTCCGTGGTGGTTGACGCTGTTGCGCCTGACCCTGGCGGCTGCAGTGATCATCGCACTATCGGGACCAATCTGGCGTCCGGATGCGATTCTGCCCGCCGGCAACGGATCGATTTGGATTTTGATTGATAATGGCTATTCCGCCGCGCCGAGTTGGCCGACCCGATTGGCAACAGCCAACCGCCTGATTGACCAGGCCGATGCCGCCGGCCAACCGGTGCTGATTGCCGCCACCGCTGACGGCCCCGGGCAGGGCTTTGCGCCGATGTCTCCCGATCAGGCCATCGACCGCCTGCGCGCCATCGAACCGCGCCCTTATCCGGCCGGACGATCTGATTTGCTGGCAAAGCTACAAGCCGCAGCGGCCACCACGCCACCCACAGCGATCTACTGGTTGAGCGAACCGCTTGACCACGGCAATGGCGAGAGCTTTGCCAAGGATCTATCGAAAATCGCCAGCGGTGCCGCGCTCACGGTATTTACCGGGGTGGCCGACACACTTGGGCTCTCCGGTGTTTCAAACGGCATCAAGGAAATGACGATCGAAGCGATCCGCGCCGACGGAACCGGCAAACGGTCAGAATTGGTCCGCGCCAGCGATTTGAAGGGCCGCACCATCGGCCAGACCAGTCTGGACTTTGGTGACGGCAAGTCAACGGCAACGGCAACGATCGCGCTACCGGCGGAGCTACGCAATGATATCGCCCGTCTGGAAATCATCGGCGCCGACCATGCCGGTGCCGTCCAACTAGTGGATGACCGCTGGCGCCGGCGCGCCGTCGGATTATTGTCCGGCGCCTCCAGCGACCTGGCCCAGCCGCTGCTATCGCCTCTTCATTATATCTCGCAAGCCATGTCGCCCTTTGCCGATGTCATCGAACCGCGCACCGCCGACCTTGATCAATCCGTTCGCACACTGATTTCGCAGGGCGTGGCGGTGATCATCATGGCCGATATCGGTACGCTTGCCGGCGACAGTACCGAACTCTTGGATGAATGGGTCACCAAGGGCGGTGTTCTGGTCCGGTTCGCCGGCTCCCGCCTTGCCGCTGCCGCCGACGCATTGGTGCCGGTGAAACTGCGCACCGGCGGCCGAATTCTCGGGGGCAGCCTGACCTGGAATGAACCGCAGCCACTGGCATCGTTTTCTGAGACTGGCGCTTTTGCTGGGCTGACTGTTCCTGGCGATGTAACCGTTACCCGGCAGGTTCTGGCGGAACCGGACGCATTACTACCGGATAAAACCTGGGCCAGCCTGGGCGATGGCACGCCGCTCGTCACCGCCGGCAGCCACGGGCGCGGCACCATCGTCCTGTTTCACGTCACCGCCGATACCACCTGGTCGAACCTGCCGATATCGGTGGCCTTCGTGGAAATGCTGCGCCGGGTGACGGCGCTGGGATCAGCCGGTGCCGTCGGCGCATCATCGAAATTTGGCAAGGCGGCGACGCTGCTTCCCGCATTACGTCTGCTTGATGCAAACGGACACTTTGTTGGTGCCCGCGCCGACGCCAAGGCCGTCGCCATCAAAGATTTTCAAGATACCAGAGCCGGCCCGGAACACCCGCCGGGCTATTACGGCACGAGCGATGGAATGCTGGCGCTTAACCTGCTGCGCTCCGGTGAGACATTGAAAGCACTGGCAGCTGACAAGCTCGCCGAACTCGGCCAGGTCCGCGCTTATGTCCAAGACGGCCCAACTGATTTGCGGCCCTGGCTGTTTGGCCTGGCGCTGGCTTTGTTGCTGATCGACGGAGTGATCATCATCTTCCTGTCCGGTGGCCTGCCGCGCCGTGCCCGGGCATTGTCCGTGCTGGTGTTGGCTGCCGGCATGTTGGTTGATCTCGGTCCGGCAGCGGCAGCTGACGACAAGGCCATGGCGGCGGTGTTGAGTACCCGCCTGGCCTATGTGATGACCGGCAACGCTGAGATTGACGAGACCAGCCGCATGGGACTGAGCGGCCTGACATTGATGTTGCGCCAGCGCACTGCGTTGGAACCCGGCGAGCCGATTGGCATCGATATCTCCAAGGACGAGTTATCATTTTTCCCGATGATCTACTGGCCAATTGATCCGAACACCCAAGCGCCACCGGCCCGGGTCATGGCGCGTATTGATGGCTTCATGAAAAACGGCGGCACGGTGTTGTTTGACACCCGCGATCAGCTCAACTCTTTTTCCGCCCTTCCCGGATCCACCGGCCCGGCAACCGTTCGGTTGAGGGAAATATTGCGCGGCTTGAACATTCCGCCATTGGAACCAGTGCCCGGCGACCACGTGCTGACCAAGGCGTTCTACTTGCTTCAGGACTTCCCAGGCCGCTGGGCGGGCAGTCCGCTCTGGGTGGAGGCGCTGCCGCAAGCAACAAGCAAGATCGACCGACCGGTGCGGGCCAGCGACGGCGTCTCGCCAATCATGATCACCGCCAATGATCTGGCCGGCGCCTGGGCTATCACCGACACCGGACATTTCGCCTTCCCGACCGTCCCATCTGATCCGCATCAGCGCGAACTGGCTTTCCGCGTTGGCGTCAACATCGTCATGTACACGCTGACCGGCAATTACAAAGCCGACCAGGTTCACGTGCCGGCTTTGCTTGAGCGGCTGGGGCAATAGGAGCGCGGGATGATCTGGTCCATCACCTTTGATCCGATGCTGCCATTGCCGCTCTTGGTCGTGGCTGCTGTGATCGGTATGGCCATTGTCGCCATCCTGGCGTTCAAACGCATGCATGGCGCAATTTTGCGGGCGCTGGCGATCGCCGCCCTGCTTGCTGCCCTGGCCAATCCGGCAGTGTTACGGGAAGATCGTGAACCGTTGAAATCCGTCGTGGCCGTTGTCGTCGACGGCAGCCAAAGCCAGACGATGACCGGACGGGTCACGAAAACCGAACAGGCCCGCAGGAGCATCCTAAGTCAGCTCAAAAAACTGCCGGGCTTGGATGTCCGGCAGATCGACGTAACACCGACCTCCCAAGATAGTGCCTTGGAGGGAACAGCGCTGGTCACCGCATTGTCGGATGGTTTGGCCGATGTAGAACCCGATCGTTTCGCTGGCGCCATCCTGCTGACCGATGGTCAAATCCACGATGTACCTTCAAACCCCAAGACCTTTGGTTTTGATGCGCCGTTGCATGCGCTGATAACCGGCAAGGAAAATGAACGCGACCGGCGCCTGTTGATTGAGCGGGCGCCGCGTTTCGGTCTGGTCGATACCGAGCAAACCGTTTCCTTGAAAGTCGTCGACCAGGGCCCCGCTGGCGCCGGCAACCGCGTTCAGATCCTGGTCCGGCGCGACGGTGAGACCCTCACCCGGGTTCGCGTTGTCGCCGGCAGCACCGTCAAGATCCCCGTCCAGGTCACCCATGGCGGCTCCAATATTTTTGAGTTCGAGGCCTCGCCGCTGGAGGGTGAACTAACTGAGGTCAACAACCGGGCCGTCGTCCCCATTCAAGGCATTCGGGAAAATCTGCGGGTGCTGCTGGTGTCCGGTGAACCGCATGCCGGCGAGCGCACCTGGCGGAATCTGTTGAAATCCGACGCGGCGGTGGATTTGGTGCATTTCACGATTTTACGGCCGCCGGAAAAACAAGACGGCACGCCGATCAATCAACTGTCGCTGATCGCCTTTCCGACCCGGGAATTGTTTTCCGTCAAGATCAAGGAATTCGACCTGATCATCTTCGACCGCTATCGCCGGCGGGGCGTGTTACCGATCCTCTATTTCGACAACATCGCCCGTTATGTCCGCGACGGCGGCGCCGTCCTGGTCGCCTCCGGCCCCGACTATGCTGACAGCGGCAGCCTCTACCGCACGCCGCTTGGCGCTATCCTGCCGGCTGAACCGACCGGCAAGGTATTGGAGAAACCCTATCACGCCCGTGTCACCGATATCGGCAACCGCCATCCGGTGACCCGCAAGTTACCGGGTGCTGCGCAAGACCCGCCGGGCTGGAGCCGCTGGTTCCGGCAGGTGGATGTCACAAGTGCAAAAGGCCAAACGGTTTTAAACGGTGCCGACGACAAGCCGCTGCTGGTCCTCAACCGGGAAGAAAAAGGCCGGGTTGCGTTGTTGCTGTCCGATCATGCCTGGCTATGGGCACGTGGCTATGAGGGCGGCGGCCCGCATGTGCCGTTGCTGCGCCGACTGGCCCATTGGCTGATGAAGGAAACCGACCTGGAGGAAGAAACCCTGCGGGTCCGGGCGCAGGGCGATACCCTGCGGGTGGAGCGTCAGACTCTGACGGAATCCGTCGACCCGGTCACCGTGACGTTACCTTCCGGCGAGACCCGCCGGCTGATTTTGAAGAAGGCCGGCCCTGGCCTTTGGCAAGCAACCACGAAAGTCGATCAGTTCGGTCTGTTTTCCGCCACAGACGGCAGCCACCGGGCGCTGGCTCATCTGGGCCCGTCGAACCCGAAAGAGGTCGCCGACTTGACGTCCACAACAAAATTGCTGGCGCCATTTGTCGATACCAATGGCGGCTCCGTCCGGCGGTTGGCGGCTGGCGGCGATCCGCAGATCCCCCGCATCATCCCCATGAAAGGCGCAAAGACCTATCACGGTTCAGGCTGGATCGGCCTGCGCACCTCCGGCGCCTCGGTCCTAAAAGGCATCGACCGGTATCCGCTAATGGCCGGCTTGCTGGGCCTGGCGGTATTGCTGGGGCTGATGTCGGCCATGTGGTACCGCGAGGGGCGGTAGGGGTCAAAAGGCCCTACAGCGGATCGTTAAATTCCAGTATGGCAAAGACGGCATTGAGCTTGAAAGCGACGTACTCAATGTATTCCTGGCGTCCGCGGATTAATTTACGCCGCAGTTTCGCTAGCCGAGCTTCAAGTTTTTCGCAGCCGGCACTTTTGAAACAGGCCCGTTTCAACAGGTAATATTCGATCTCATCATTCGACTCGAACAACTCGCCTTGTTTCACGTATCGAGCCAATACCAGTAAGGCGGGCGTGTAATCAAAGCTGGCGGCATGGATTATTCTGAATGCCGCCATATCCCGATTGACAAGCAATTTGGGACGGTTGGGCGGTTGTCTTTTCGAACCGACGGGACGCTTTCTGCCGCCCCTCATTTTCCTTCGTGCGATTTCCTTTTCCCAGTGCTCCAACTCGTTTAGCGCGAAACACAGGACAATACCGAAATACTTGTAGGGGACGACATCAAACTCCCACCGTATATGCGAGAAACCAACCTCACCCCCGGCTGGCGGCGGGTCGGCGTACCGCGCGGAAAATGCATTAAACAAAAGCCTGTCAGCTGAGTAACAATCTCGCGAATCCAAAAGATGTCGGAAATCGCCAAAACGGGCACCCATCAGCTCCTCAGGCCCGGCCAACACGCTAAAACGAATCTGCTTGTCTCCAATTGGAGCAAAATCAAGTGCGGCAGCGCGGTCACCGGCAAGCGCAAAGATCATCCCAACTGCAAACACCAAAACAGACCTATTCCCGCTCATCATGCTTAAAAGCACTTGATTCCTTAGTCGCAAACTATCTAATCCTCGTCCTAAAAATATATGATAATATTCCTATATCTACAATTATAGGAAGTGTCCATGAAATTAAATACACGACAATCGGCAAATCGGAACCGAGAATGCCAAAATCTAAGCCGGCAATATCACTCTGATCAACGCAATCTCAGCAAATTGCGTGATGAGGCACATCACGCTGGCAATGAGTTGCGGTTGCTTGAGGGCAAGCTTATTTACGAAGAAAATTTGCTGGTCCGAATTAGAAACCGAATACGAGATGCCGCGGTCGGCGTCGGGGAATGCCTATTCACCAAAAACCCGAAAGGCTGTTCACAATTGGTAGTTTCGCTGACCGGATCGGAATTAAAGCACAAGACTAATGTCGCTCGACTAAAGGAAAAGATCATGCGCGCCCGTTTCATGCTCAGTCGACTGGAACGAGAAATTTCCAGTTTTAACAATCTGAGCGAAGGCGCACTCGGTCGAATGGGCGAACTGAACTGCTCCGATCTCGGATACAATTAATGGACAGCGACACCTGGCCGGCTCCTACTCCCCCGGAACGGCACCCTGTTCCTGGCCTTGTTCAGAACGATACTCAGCCCAGGCCTGACGCAAAATCTGGGTTGCCGAGCTCAGGAACAACGCCGCCATGATGCCGGCGACGATCAGATCGGGCCAGCCTGTCGCCGTGCCCCAAACGCCCAGAGCGGCAATCACCACGGCGACATTGCCGATGGCGTCGTTGCGTGAGCACAGCCAGACGGAGCGCACATTGGCGTCGCCATCTTTATAGGCCATCAGCAACAATACGCTGGCGACATTGGCGGCCAATGCAAGCAACCCGACGGCACCCATGATTTCCGCCGTCGGAACGCCGACAACCAACACTTGATAGATTGTCGAGCCGAGCACCCAGAAGCCCATCAGCGCCAGGCTGATGCCTTTGGCGAGCGCCGCCGTGGCCCGCACCTTCAGTGAGGCGCCAATGACGGCCAGCGAAATGCCATAGGTCATCGCATCGCCGAAGAAATCTAATGCGTCGGCTTGCAGTGCTTGCGAACCAGCCAGGTGACCGGCAGTCATTTCAACGCCAAACATAACGGCATTGATGACGATCACCGCCCATAGCCGGCGCTTATATTCCGCCGAGACCCCATCAAACTGGGCCGATCCGTCGCAGCATCCACTCATCGATGAGTTTCCAATTCCCTATTCACGATTCGGATGCCTCGACACCCGAGATTGCTTATGTAATATCTCTAGCCACTAGAGGTTCAAGAGGAAAATGCAACAAATGCTCTCCATCGGACAATTGGCCCGCGAAGCTGAAGTCAAAGTCCCGACGATCCGCTATTACGAGCAGATCGGCCTTGTCGAATCCGCCGACCGCTCAAGCGGCAACCAGCGCCGGTATGATGGTGCCGCCGTGCGCCGTCTGCGCTTCATCCGCCATGCCCGCGATCTGGGGTTTTCCGTTCCGTCCATCCGTCAACTCATCGATTTGAGCCAGCATCCCGACCAGCCATGTGGCGATGCCGACGAAATCGCCAGAAATCACCTGATCGAAGTGGAAACGCGGATCGAAAGGCTGCAGCGGTTAAAGCAGGAATTGACCCGTATGCTCGACCACCATTGCGAAGGCTCCATTGCCTCCTGCCAGGTGATTGAAGCCGTCGCCGATCACAATTTTTGCATCGACGAACATTAAACGCGCACCGCCGCAACCCCGAAACAGCCCGCATTTGCGAGCGATTCCCAGCTATGCGAGCTCGCGGCAGCCATTTGGCCGTTAAGGCTCGCCAAAAAAACACCCGTCAAAACGACGACAGTGCTGGACCTTTCAGGCATTTAGCGTCTAACTTACCGCCATCGCGGGATAGTTTCCCGCCAACAAACTCAAAGAGGGTTATCATGTTGAGAAGAGTTCTGGTGGCAGGCGTCGCAGCGCTTGCTGTATCGGTCGTTCCGGCGGCTGCCAAAACACTAAAATTCGCGTTTCAGGGGGAGCTGCGCGGGCTTGATCCGTACAGCCTGAACGAGACTTTCACTTTGTCCACTCTGGGCAATATCTATGAAGGTCTGGTTCGGCGCGGCCCAGATCTGAAGATTATCCCAGGTCTGGCAACCAGTTGGGAGGTTCTTGAGCCAACCCGCTGGCGGTTCCATCTACGCAAAGGTGTCAAGTTCCATAACGGCAACGACTTTACCGCCGATGATGTAGTGTTTTCGGCTGATCGCGTGCGTTCCGAGACTTCGGATTTGAAGACCCGCATTCAGCCGGCAGACACTAAAGTGGTTAAAGTCGACGACCATACGGTCGACTTTATCCTATCATCTCCGAATCCAATCCTTCATTATGAATGGTCCACCTGGTCAATCATGGACAAGGAATGGTCGGAAGCCAACAACACCGTTGCACCGACTAGTGCCTCCGACGACAATCCCAATTATGCCTCGCTGCACGCAAATGGCACCGGCCCGTTCAAGGCCGTCAGCCACGAAAATGGCGTGAAGACGGTATTTGAGGTCAATGATAATTGGTGGAACGCTGCAAATAAGAAACACAATCTGACTAAGGTTGAGTATACACCGATCGGTTCTGATGCGACGCGCGTCGCGGCACTTCTTTCGGGCGAACTGGATATGGTCTATCCGGTGCCCGTGCAGGACATCAATCGGGTTAACACCAATTCTGGTACCCGGGCGCTGACCGGACCGGAATTGCGGACGATTTTCCTTGGTTTTGACCAGATGCGCGACGAGCTTCTGTATTCAAACATCAAGGGCAAGAACCCGTTCAAGGACGTGCGCGTGCGCAAGGCCTTCTACCAGGCGATTAACATCGAAGCCATCAAGAAAAAAGTGATGCGTGACTTGGCGACCCCGTCGGCAATCATGATCTCACCGTTCTTGTTCTCACGTGGCGACGAGCTATCCCGTTACGGCTTTGATGCCGGGGCCGCAAAAGCGATGCTGGCCGAAGCCGGCTATGCTGACGGATTTGAAGTCGGCATGGATTGCCCGAACAACCGCTACGTCAATGACGAAGCGATCTGCCAGGCAGTCGTATCCATGCTTGCCAAGATCGGCATCAAGGTGAACCTGAACGCTCAACCGAAGTCGAAGTATTTCGCCAAGGTTCTGCCGTCAGGTGGCTACGACACGTCATTCTTCCTGCTCGGCTGGACCCCTGGTTCATTCGATAGCTGGAATGTCATGTCCAACCTGATGAACTGCCGCGACATGAAGGGCAAAGGCAGCCCGTTCAATCTGGGTGGTTATTGCAACAAGCGCTTCGACGAACTGACGGCCATGGTTCTGACCGAAAACGATCCGACGAAGCGCGACGGCTTGATCGCCGAGGCGTTCAAGATCGCGCATGACGAAGTCAACCACATTCCGCTGCATCAGCAGGGTCTGGCTTGGGGCGTTTCCGACAATATCGATCTGAAACAGCGTGCGGACAATCAGTTCATGTTCTATCACGTGATGAAGAAATAAGGCGCGCCTGACGCGTATCCAATGGCGGAACCGGGCGCACGCGCCCGGTTCCCAATATTCAAAAATAATTCCTTTCGGGGCGGGACCTTTAGCTAATGCTTGCCTTTATCATTCGCCGGATGTTTCAGGCGATCCTCGTCATGTTTGTGGTCGGGCTGATCGCCTTTTTGATGTTTCGTTTTGTGGGCGATCCGGTCAACCAAATGGTTGGTATCGAAACCACACCGGAAGAACGTGAGGCCATACGGGTACGCCTGGGCCTGCGTGATTCTATTCTCATCCAATTCCTGCGCTTTGCCTGGAATGCGGTCCAGTTTGATTTCGGCATGTCTTACCAGTTCAAGCAGCCGGTGGCCCAGATGATCGGTGATCGTTTTCCAGCAACCTTGGAACTGTCGCTGGTTTCCGCCATTTTCGCGCTGGTCGTCGGGATTCCCATGGGTGTCTATACCGGCCTGAAACGCGACGCCTGGCTCTCCAAAGTGTTCTTAGTGGTCTCGCTGATCGGCATCTCGTTGCCGACCTTCTTGATCGGTATATTGCTGATTTTCGTTTTTGCGGTGAACTTCCAAATGCTGCCGTCTTTCGGTCGCGGCGAAGTGGTCGATCTGGGTTTCTGGTCGACCGGACTTCTAACCTGGTCCGGACTGAAAGCGCTGATCTTGCCTTCCATCACGCTGGGCATGTTCCAAATGACATTGATCATGCGACTGGTACGGTCTGAAATGTTGGAAGTCATGCGCACCGACTACATCAAATTCGCCCGCGCCCGCGGGCTGAAGCGGCGGGCCATCAATTTCGGACACGCTCTAAAGAACACTCTCGTACCGGTGATCACCATTACCGGCCTGCAAGTCGGTTCCATCATCGCCTTCGCGCTGATCACCGAGACCGTATTCAATTGGCCCGGCATGGGGCTGTTGTTCCTGCAGGCGGTGCAAAACGTCGATATCCCGATCATGGCTGCATATCTGTTGATGATTGCCTTCTTGTTCGTGGTCATCAATTTGGTCGTCGACCTACTTTATGCGGTGGTCGACCCACGCATCCGCATAACCAAGACAACGGGGTGAGCCGATGACTGTCACTGACCCCACCACGACAGAGGAAGCCACCACCGTCGCTAAACCGCGCGGTTGGATGGCCAGAGCGCTCGACAGCGACATCTTCTTTTCATTCAAACAATCAAAGGTGACCATGCTTGCCGCATTTGTCACCGCGATCTATTTTTTCAGTGCCCTGTTCGCGCCGCTGATTGCGCCCCACAATCCGCTAGACCTGGCCAGCATAGACTTGATGGACAGCCTGATCCCGCCGGTATGGATGGACAGTGGCGAGGCGCGTTTTCTGATCGGCACAGACGACCAGGGTCGTGATCTTTTATCGTCGATCATGTATGGCGCCCGCATTTCCTTGGCGATTGGGTTTGCCAGCGTCATCTTCGCCGCCGTGCTCGGTATCGGCCTAGGGCTCCTGGCCGGCTATGTCGGCGGCGCGGTCGATGCGGTCATCATGCGGATCGCTGACATCCAGTTGACCTTTCCGTCGATCCTCATTGCACTGCTCATCGACGGCACCGTGCATGGGATCTGGAGCCATTTGAACCGCGAAAACACAGCCTTCTGGGTTATGACGATATCTATTGGCCTGTCGTTTTGGGTGCAATATGCCCGAACGGTGCGGTCCTCCACACTGGTGGAAAAGAATAAGGAATATGTGCAAGCAGCCCGCCTGATTGGTATCCATCCAATCGCCATCATGCTGCGCCATGTCCTGCCCAATGTGATCGGTCCGGTGCTGGTGATTGCCACTATCAATCTGGCATTGGCGATTATTTTCGAAGCGACGTTGTCGTTCCTCGGAGTCGGCTATCCGCCAACAATCCCATCGCTCGGCACACTGATCCGCATCGGTCAGGATTTCCTGTTTTCCGGTGAATGGTGGATCACCATCTTCCCCGGTGTTGCCCTTGCCGGCCTGGTGCTAGCCGTCAACTTGCTGGGCGACTGGCTGCGCGATGCGCTGAACCCGAAGCTGAGATAATCATGGCGCTGCTCTCTGTTCGCAATTTAAAAGTCGAATTTCCCACCCGTCGCGGTATTCTAACCGCCATTGACGGTGTCTCCTTCGACATCGAACCCGGCGAAGTGCTGGGCGTGGTCGGTGAATCCGGCGCCGGTAAGTCGATTACCGGGACGGCGATCATCGGACTGTTGGAACCGCCAGGGCGAATCGCCGGCGGCGAAGTACTGCTACATGGCGAGCGTATAGACAACCTGCCACCGGAGGACATGCGGCGCCTGCGCGGCAAACGGATCGGCATGGTCTTCCAAGACCCGCTCACCAGCCTCAATCCGCTCTACCGGATCGGCCGTCAGCTGACGGAGACCATCACCACGCATCTCAATGTCTCCGGCGACGAAGCACGCGAACGGGCCATCGGTCTGCTTGAAGACGTCGGTATTCCCGGCGCCCGAAATCGTATCGATGCCTACCCGCACGAATTTTCCGGCGGCATGCGGCAGCGCGTAGTGATTGCTCTGGCGCTTGCAGCGGAACCGGAACTGGTCATCGCCGATGAGCCGACCACCGCCCTCGACGTATCGGTGCAGGCGCAAATCATCGATGTCTTGAAGAAGCTCTGCCTGGAGCGCGGCGCCTCCGTCATGTTGATCACTCACGACATGGGTGTCATTGCCGAGACCGCTGACCGGGTGGCGGTGATGTATTCCGGCCGGATTGCCGAGATCGGCCCGGTGCGCGAAGTGGTACAGCACCCGCAGCACCCCTATACGACCGGCCTGATGGGTTCCATTCCAACCCTGGAAACCCATGGCGACCGGTTGCTGCAGATCCCGGGCTCCATGCCACGTTTGGATTCCATACCCACCGGCTGCGCCTTTCATCCACGTTGCGAAAAAGTCATGGACCGTTGCGCCCGCGAACGCCCTGATCCGATGCCGACGAAAACCGGCGAGGCCGCCTGCTGGCTGCAGGCCGTCGGCCAGCCCGCGGAGGCAACGTCATGAGCACCGATAACCTGATCGACGTCCGCGATCTCAGCCGTGTCTTCGACGTATCCAAACCCTGGCTAAATCGACTGATTGAGCGGGATGAAAAACAGTTTCTAAAAGCCGTCACCGAGGTATCCTTCGCCATGCGCAAGGGCGAAACCTTCGCTCTGGTCGGCGAATCCGGCTCCGGCAAATCCACCGTGGCAAAAATGGTTGTTGGCCTTCTCCAACCCACACAAGGTGACATCACGATCGCCGGCGTGGATATGACCGACCCGTCGGCCAAAGCCGATATGCGGCAATTGCGTCGGCGCATTCAAATGATCTTCCAGGATCCCTATGCCAGTCTCAATCCCCGTTGGCGGGTGGAAAAAATCATTGCCGAGCCCCTCCTTGCCTTCGGCATAGCCAAGACCAGCACCGAGGTCACCCAACAGGTCGGCGAATTACTGAGTCTGGTCGGTCTCGACCCGCGTGACGGCACCAAGTTCCCACACGAGTTTTCTGGCGGCCAACGGCAACGCATCTGCATCGCCAGATCCTTGGCTTCCAAGCCGGAATTCATCGTTTGCGACGAACCTACTTCGGCGCTCGACGTCTCGGTGCAAGCGCAAATTCTCAATTTGATGCGCGACCTGCAGGACGAGTTTGAGCTCACCTACCTGTTCATCAGTCACGACCTGGCCGTGGTCCGCCATATGGCGACCCGCATCGGTGTCATGTATCTGGGCCGTGTGGTGGAAATAGCCCCGGCCGCCGATCTGTTTGCCACGCCGAAACATCCTTACACCCGCATGCTGCTAGACGCAGTGCCGGATCTGGAAATGTCAGGCCGCCCGCGTGTGCCGGTGAAAGGCGAGATCCCCAACCCGATCAACCCGCCAACCGGCTGCGCCTTCCATCCGCGTTGCCCGCTGGCCAACGATCGCTGCAAGGCGGAAATCCCCGTTGCCGCCGAGGCCGGATCAGCCACCGTTGCCTGCCACGCGGTCGAAGAAGGCCGGCATCTGGATTAGGAACATTCAGGTATACCAACATCCTGAACCGACAACATGCGCCTGGTTATGCAAAGCAGCTGCGATGGCCTGGGTCGCCGCGATCAAACTACCCACATCCACGTCACCCCAAGAATTGATCTTGGGGTCCATGCCGCCTAGCGCTCCATAACCCTTCCGGTGCGCGCAGAGCTCCAGGATGTGGCACAGGCATGGATTACCGGATCAAGTCCGGTAATAACCTCGGAAATGATGTTCGTCGCCTCAAGACCTCCCCAAGACCTGACTTTGGGATCCGAGCGGCCGGCTAGAAAGTATCCCACCCCCAGCCAGCAACTCTCCGCCATGAGTGCAGCGCACAATTTTTTTAATGCTGCAGTGCAAGGCTTAACAAAAGTCAAAGACATAACCGTTCCGATCGCTAGGGTGGCCGGGTAACGAGAATTTCGAGGAAAATCCATGCGGGCCTTTAACTGGCCGGGCCTAAACGCCCGGATCAGAACCGTTGTTCTGTGTCTTTTTTCGGCGGCTTTCATCGCTGCCTGCATGGCATCTTCTGCGGCAATCGCGGCTGATCCGTTATTGGCGCGCTACCTTAAAAAGGTGACCCCGTCGCAGTTGGTTTCCGGCGCTGACGCCTTCGGTCCGATCGGCCAGGAAACCCCGGTCGCGCCTATCTTAAAAAGCGGTGAAACGGTTGGCTGGGCGTTTCTGACGTCCGACTTCGTCCCCACCAACGGCTATTCTGGTAAACCCATCCACATCGTCGGCGGCATCGACAAGGATGCGGTTATTACCGGCGTGCGGCTGGTCAAGCATTATGAGCCAATCGTCTTGATCGGCATTCCCGACAAGCGAATCATTGCGTTGACAGAGCGCTATGCCGGATTGGATTTGAAGGCCGAAGCCGCATCCGACACTCTCGCCCACGAGCTGGACATTATTTCCGGCGCGACGGTCACCATCATGGTGATCGACGATTCGATCGTACGCGCCGGTTTGAAAGTTGCCCGGGCTTTGAAACTGGGTGGTTTGGCACCGAAGGCCCGCGACACCGGTCCGCGTCGCATCATTGACCCATCCATCACCGCTGAGCGCTCCTGGATGGAGCTGACCGGTGACCGCTCTGTTTCGCGTCTTTCGTTGGATGTCGGCCAGATCACTGAAGCCTTTACCCGCGCCAACCGGCCCGTGGCCGCCAAACGGGCCGAATCAGACGATCCCGCCGAAACCTTCATCGATATGTATGTGGGGCTGGCCTCGGTGCCGACCATCGGGCTGAGCCTGCTCGGCAAGGCCGAATACGCCAACCTGCAAAAGGATCTGAAGGAAGGCGAACATGCCCTGCTGATCGCCGGGCGCGGCCATTACTCCTTCAAGGGCTCCGGCTACGTGCGCGGCGGTATATTCGACCGCATCCAGCTGATCCAGGGCGATATCAACGTCCGCTTCCACGACCGGGACCAGCGCCGCATTGGTGTGATTGCCGCCGACGGGGCGCCCAAGATGGCGGAAATCGATCTGTTTACGATTCCCGCCGACGTCGGATTTGAGCCGACCAAACCGTGGCGATTGCAGTTGCTCGCCGCCCGAGCCACCGGTCCTGTCGATAAGGCGTTTTTGACCTTCGACGTCAACTACACCCTGCTCGACCGATACACCCAGCTGATCGAACCGGCACCATCATCGCAAGGCTCTTCATCGGCAGGCACCGTCGGCGATGATGACCAATCGGCGCTATGGAAACGCATCTGGAACGACCGCAAAGTCGACATCACCATCCTGACCGTGGCGATCGGAATTCTTACTGTGGTGTTCTTCTTCCAATTGCCGATCACCCGCAATGAGCGGTTCGTCTATTGGTTCCGCATCAGTTTCTTGACTTTCACGCTGTTTTGGCTCGGCTGGTACGTCAACGCCCAGCTTTCCGTGGTCAACGTCTTTGCCTTCACTGGCGCGCTCACCGGTAATTTTCGCTGGGACACCTTCTTGATGGACCCGCTGGTCTTCATCCTGTGGGCATCGGTGGCCGTCTCAATGATCTTCTGGGGCCGTGGTGCCTATTGCGGCTGGCTGTGCCCGTTCGGCGCTCTGCAAGAACTGACAAACCGGGTCGCCAAATTGTTCAAGGTGCCGCAAATCACCGTGCCCTGGGGCATCCACGAGCGCCTGTGGCCACTCAAATACATGATCTTCCTGGGACTATTTGGCCTGTCTTTGCAATCGATCGAAGTGGCTGAAACCTACGCCGAAGTTGAACCTTTTAAGACGGCGATCGTTTTGAAGTTCATGCGCGCCTGGCCCTATGTGTTGTTCGCCGTCGGACTGCTGGGCATCGGCCTGTTCATTGAGCGCTTCTACTGCCGTTATCTGTGTCCGCTCGGCGCCGCACTGGCCATTCCGGCGCGTCTGCGGACCATCGATTGGTTGAAACGCTATCGTGATTGCGGCTCGCCCTGCGCCCGCTGCGCCAAGGAATGCATGGTCCAGTCCATCCATCCGGAAGGCAATATCAACCCCAACGAATGCCTCTATTGCCTGCATTGCCAGGTCCTCTACCAGCATGACCGGAAATGCCCGGTCTGCATTAAACGCCTGGAGAAACGCAAGCGTTTCGAACGGCAAATTGGCCTCATCCCGGGTCAGGAAGAAAAGCCGGCTAAATTAGCTGAGCCGGTTTCCTGATCAACGAGGCGCACTAAGGAGAAAGTGATGTCTGATAAATATGATGACAACACAATGTCGAGACGCGATCTGCTCGGCGGAACTGCGAAAACAGCGATTGTCGCCGGCACCGCTGCTGCTGTAGGCGGCGTGACGATCGTCGCCAATTCCGGGCTCAGTCCGGCACTGGCTGCCGAAGGCGGCAATCACGTGCTGCATCCCGGCGAGTTGGATGAATATTACGGCTTCTGGTCAAGTGGCCAGTCCGGCGAGGTCCGAGTTCTGGGCGTACCGTCCATGCGCGAGTTAATGCGCATTCCGGTGTTCAACCGCTGCAGCGCCACCGGCTGGGGTCAAACCAACGAGAGCCTGAAAATTCTCAATGAAAACCTGACACCGGAAACCAAGGAAGTCGTCAAACGCCACGGCGCCACCTACCTCAATGGCGACCTGCATCATCCGCATATGTCGTTCACCGACGGCACCTATGATGGGCGCTATTTGTTCGCCAACGATAAGGCCAACACCCGCGTCGCCCGGATCCGTTGTGACATCATGAAGACCGACAAGGTCATCGAGATTCCCAACGCCGCCGACATTCATGGCCTGCGTCCGCAAAAATATCCGCGCACCGGCTATGTGTTTGCCAATGGCGAACATCGGGTTCCCCTGCCCAATGACGGCAAGATCCTCGACGAGCCGAAAAAGTACGGCGCCATCTTCACCGCCATTGACGGCGACTCCATGAAGATCGCCTGGCAAGTGCTGGTCGACGGCAACCTCGACAACTGCGATGCCGACTACCAGGGCAAATACGCCTTCTCCACCTGCTACAATTCCGAAGGTGGTGTCACCCTGGCTGAGATGACCTCCTCGGAAACCGACTGGACCGTCATCTTCAACATCAAGCGCATTGAAGAAGCCGTCAAATCCGGTGATTACAAGGAAATGAACGGTGTGCCGGTGGTCGATGGCCGCCATGGCTCCAAATACACCGCTTATGTGCCGGTCGCCAACTCACCGCACGGCTGTAACACCGCGCCGGACGGCAAGCACGTGGTCATCAACGGCAAATTGTCGCCGACCGTCACCGTGCTTGACGTGACCAAGATGGACGCCGTCTTCGATGGCGCCGATCCACGGTCTTGTGTGGTCGCCGAACCACAATTGGGCCTTGGCCCGCTGCACACCGCCTTCGACGGCCGTGGCAACTGCTACACCACGGTGTTCCTCGATAGCCAGATGGTGAAATGGAACATGCAGAAGGCACTGGACAAATATGCCGGCAAGGACGTTGATCCGATCCTGCAAAAAGTCGATGTGCAATATCAGCCCGGCCATAATCACACGACCATGGGTGAAACCAAGGATGCCGATGGCAAATGGCTGGTGTCACTCAACAAGTTCTCCAAGGACCGTTATCTCAATGTCGGTCCGCTGAAACCGGAGAGCGAGCAGTTGATTGATATTTCCGGCGATGAAATGAAGGTTGTCCACGACAGTCCGACCTTTGCCGAACCCCATGACTGCATCATGGTCCACCGCTCCAAGGTCAATCCGAAGTCCGTCTACGACCGCAACGACCCGATTTGGGCCGATACGGCGGCGCAGGCCAAGGCTGATGGTGTCGATCTTGAAGACGCTGCCGACGTCATTCGTGATGGCAACAAGGTGCGGGTCTATATGCACTCTGTGGCGCCGACTTTCTCGCTTGAGAAATTCACGGTCAAACAGGGTGATGAGGTCACCATTATCGTCACCAACATCGACGATATTGACGACCTGACCCACGGCTTTACCCTGTGTAACCACGGCGTCTGCTTTGAAGTCGGACCGCAGGCAACTGCGTCGGCGACCTTCATTGCCGACCGGCCCGGCGTTCACTGGTTTTATTGCCAGTGGTTCTGCCATGCGCTGCACATGGAAATGCGCGGCCGTATGCTGGTCGAGCCGAAAGCGAGCTAATACCATGTGGCGTCACGGATCATTTCGCATTTTCGGATGGGCGACCCTCGTCGTCGCGGCCTTTGCCGCGGCGCCGTTGGCGGCTGCCGAACGGCATGTGTCCGTGGCGTCAAAATCTCTGCAAAAAACCATCGCCGAGGCCGCGCCGGGGGATATCCTCCGGCTTGGCCCCGGCGATCATGCCGGCCCTATAATCATCGCCAAACCGATCACGTTAATCGGTGAACGAAAGACGCGGATCGTCGGCTCAGGATCCGGTTCGGTGCTAACGGTCGATGCCGCCGGCGTAACTGTGCGGGGCATCGAGATCACCGGCTCCGGTCTCAAACAGGAGACCATGGATGCCGGTATTCGCCTGACTAAACGGGCAACGGGCGCCCGAATTGAGGATAACCGCCTCATCGACAACCTTATCGGCGTCGACGTCAAAGGACCGCGTGACGTTTTGATCGCTGGCAACACCATTCTTGGCCGTAGCGACTTGCGCATGAACGACCGTGGCAATGGCGTTTATGTATGGAATTCGCCCGGCCTGGTGGTGGAGAAAAATCTATTCCGGTTCGGCCGCGATGGCATCTTCGTCAATACCAGCCGCAACAATACCTTCCGCGATAACCGGTTTGAAAATCTGCGCTTCGCCGTCCACTACATGTACACCAACAACGGCAACATCACCGGCAACATCTCGATCGGTAATCACATCGGCTACGCGTTGATGTTTTCCAGTAAATTGACCGTGCGTGACAACGTCTCAATCGGAGACCGCGACCACGGCATCATGCTCAACTACGCCAATTCAGCAAAAATTACCGGCAACGTCATTCGCAAGGGCGGCACCAAGTGCCTGTTCATGTACAACGCCAACAAGAATGAGATTTCCGGCAATCGTTTCGAAAGCTGCGGCATCGGTGTGCATTTCACTGCCGGTTCAGAACGCAATGCGATCTTTGAAAACGCCTTCGTCGCCAACCGCACCCAGGTCAAATATGTCGGTTCGCGCTGGCTTGATTGGAGCGCCAAGGGACGCGGCAATTATTGGAGCGATCACGCGGCGTTTGACCTAAACGGCGACGGCATCGCCGACAGCGTCTACCGGCCCAATGATATGATCGACCACATCTTATGGACCCAGCCATCGGCCAAGTTGTTGCTGGGCAGCCCGGCCATGCAGATCCTGCGCTGGTCGCAATCGCAATTTCCGGCGCTGCTGCCGGGCGGCGTGTTTGATCCCGCCCCCTTGATGCGCGCGCCGGTATCTTCCAAATCCATTGAAGGAGCAAACGGATGAGCCATCCGATATTGAAACTTCAAGAAGTCAGCAAACGTTTTGCCGGCACCGAAGTGGTCAAGCAGGTGTCGCTGACCGTCGAACCGGGCGAGCGCATCGCCCTGCTCGGCCACAACGGTGCCGGTAAAACCACCTTGATGAAAATGATCCTCGGTCTGTTGCGGCCGACATCAGGTGGATTGGAAGTCTTCGGCGGCGATCCCGGCAGCAGCCTGGCGCGGTTCAACACGGCGTTCCTGCCGGAAAATGTTGCTTTTCACCGCTCCCTTACCGGTGATGAACATTTGGCCATGTATGCCCGACTGAAAGGTGTTCAACCGGCCGCAGTCCGCCATCTGATGGACAAGGTTGATCTGGCCGATGCCCGCCGTCGTGCCGTCGGCACCTATTCCAAGGGCATGCGCCAACGGCTCGGTCTGGCGCAAGCGCTCATCGGCGATCCGCGCCTGGTGATGCTTGATGAGCCGACTAGCGGCCTCGATCCCGTCTCCCGCCAAACCTTCTACGATATTGTCGCTGAATTGGCTGACAAAGGTGCCGCCGTGCTGCTTTCTTCCCACGCCCTGACCGAAGTGGAAGCCCGCACCGACCGCATTGTTATTATGCGGCGCGGCGAATTGATTGCCGATGACAGCCTCGCCGCCTTGCGGTCCCGTGCTGGACTGCCGGCCCGCTTAATGGTGATCGCCAAACCCGATACCGCCGATGAAGTCGCCCGCCGGCTCGGCGCCCGCCGCATCAACGGTTGCGCGGTGGAGATATTATGTGAACCCGACGACAAACTGGCGCGACTTGCCGCCATCGCCAAGCTGGAGGATCTGGTCATCGACGTCGATGTGGTGCTACCCAGCCTTGATGATGTTTACCGCCATTTCAGCGCGCCCAAGCAAAACCAAGAGGCCGGCCATGATTAAGCGTATTGCGGCCATTACGGTGGCGGAGCTCAAAATCGCCGTGCGCAACCGCTGGGTCATTCTGGCGGCGGCCATCCTCGGATTATTTGCCTTCGTGCTGGCCTTTGCCGGCACCGCGCCGACCGGATCGCTGGGTGTCGATCGACTGACGATCACCGTTGTCAGCCTGGCAAGCCTGAGCGTTTATCTGGTGCCATTGTTGGGATTGTTATTGTCATTTGATGCCATCTGCGGTGAATCAGAACAAGGCACCATGCTGCTGTTATTGACCTATCCGATCAGCCGCTCTGAAATCGTCCTTGGTAAATTCGTGGCGCATTTCATGGTACTGTCGTTCGCCATTATTGGCGGCTATGGCGGTGTCGGTGTGGCGATGATCGCCCTCACCGATGCCGGAACATCCGCCCTGCCGGAATTGGCGCGGTTGATTTGGACATCGGCGCTTCTGGGCGCCGCCTTTCTCAGCCTCGGCTACGCCATCAGCACCTTGTCGCGCAGCGCCCGTTCCGCCGCCGGTCTAGCGATCGCCATTTGGCTGATCATGGTGGTGCTTTATGACATCGGCCTGCTTGGTGCCCTGGTGCTCGACGATGGCGGTACCTTCACCAAATCAATCTTTCCTTGGCTGCTGGCGGCCAATCCCGCCGATGGGTTCCGGCTTTATAATCTGACAGCGCTGGATAGTGCCATGATCACCACCGGCATGTCGGGCATCGGGACGACGTTCCCGCTACCGGTCTTCACCGCCATCATCGGGCTGATCACCTGGACACTCGGTGCGTTGGGTTTTGCCAGCTGGCGGTTTTTGAGGATGGAGCCATGATCAAACGTCTCACAGTCCTGATCGGCGGCATGATGCTACTAACGGCCTGCGGACCGGAAGAAGAATTCGTCCGGCCGCAATGGGTGGAACTGACCCGCGAGGCGGCCGGGCATTACTGCCAGATGATCGTGCTCGATCACCCGGGCCCGAAAGCCCAGGTACACATTGCCGGTCTGCCGCAACCGGTCTGGTTTGCCCAGGTACGCGACGCCATTGCCTTTACCCGCATGCCTGAAGAACCCAAGGACATCGCCGCCATCTATGTGAGCGACATGGGCAAGGCGGAAAGCTGGGACAAGCCCGGCGCAACCAACTGGATCGCCATTGAGGACGCCATGTTTGTCATCGGTTCGAAAGGCCGCGGCGGTATGGGCGCACCGGAAACAATCCCCTTTGCGACCAAGGCTGCAGCCGAGACATATCGCGCCAGTCACGGCGGCACGATTGTCAGCTATAGTGATGTTCCAGATGACGCGGTGTTTGGAACCGTCAATGTCGGCGAAGCCAATGAAACCGCGCCAGACGCCACGCATTCCTCCAACCATTCCGACGGCTAGAGACATGAATCACTTATCAAGACGCCGATTTCTTACCATCTCCGCAGCCGCCGCCGGCTGCATGATAGTCCCAGGCCTTGCCGCCGCCTCAACGCGCGATCTGGTTTGGAAAGGAACCGCCTTCGGCGCCACGGCCTCAATTCGGTTGGCCGGAATGAATAGCGGCGAAGCCAAGCGTTTGATCGCCCTATGCCGGGCTGAAATCGAACGCATGGAATCGATCTTCAGCCTTTATCGCACTGACAGCGCCCTGGTACGGTTAAATGCGGGCGGCAAGCTTGATAATCCGCCCTTGGACATGGTCGCCTTGCTGTCTCAGGCCGCCGCCATCCATCAACAGACCAACGGCGCATTTGATCCAACCATTCAACCGGCATGGACCCGGCTGGCCGAAAATAGTAGCAAAGAAACCTCCAATGCTCCAGCGCTGCCTATCGGTTTTGATCACGTCACCCGCTCAACTTCCAGGATTGTCTACACCAAGCCCGGTATGGCGATGACTTTGAACGGCATCGCCCAGGGCTATGCCACCGATCGCATCGCCGACCTGCTGAAATCTCAGGGGCTCAACAACGTCCTGGTTGAGGTCGGCGAAATCCGTGCCTTGGGCAACAAGTCTGATGGCAAGCCCTGGTCGGTCGGTATCGCCGACACATCCGACCGCGACGTAATCGTTGACCGCATCGCGCTCGCCGACCGGGCAATCGCCACCTCAAGCCCGTTGGGCACCACCGTTGATGCCGCCGGCACTATCGGCCACATCCTGCAGCCGCAAACCGGCCAGCCCGGCGGCCAATGGCGGCAGGTCAGCGTCATCGCGCCAACCGCGACGGTGGCCGATGGATTATCGACGGCATTCTGCCTTATGGATCGTGACGCCATCAAAGCGGCATTGACGGCATTCGATCAAGTCGAAGTACGGTTGGAAGCAGATGATGGAATGGTGACACGGTTGGGGTGAGACTGAATTTTTTAGGTGAAGGTTCCGATTGATCGGTGTCTAATTGTGTTTACCAACGGTAGGCGCTAACCACCGATCGGGAGATAGCATATACCTGCCAGGTGATCATTGCTTCGCCGCTGGCACGATCAGTCGAAAGACCAACATAAGCCTTTGCGGACAAACTGGGAAAATCCAGATTGAAAATGTCCCCCCATTTTGGCGCCGTAGTACCCTTTCTTTTGGCCCTGATTGCCATGGTCTTGGTAACTGGAACATCTGCGGCCGATGAAAGTCTGCGCTACTATTGCAAGCCGGCATTGCCGGTATTTTGCGGGAATATCCACATCGGCTGTACATCGGCCACACGCATCGCCACCGTGGCGATGGTGATTGAGATTCGGCAAACAACCGCCCAAATTTTGTTTGCCGGCAAAGAGAAACCCGTTAATGCAACGGTCAAGCGTTACGATGCGATGGTGATTAGACCGGTCAACAGCAAGGATTGGATTAGAATTCGTCCTGACGGCCAGTTTGCCCAACGAATTTACCGCAAAAACGTAACCGCCATGGCCTACGGCATCTGCAAGACGTTGTCCGGTAGCGAAAATCCTGGCCCCAATTAGCCTGACAATACGTGACCGCCGGCAGACCCCATTTTGCTACGGCTTGGTGGCGCAGAACAGATACCGGTTTAGCGAGAACAGGAAGTCCCCGGCCTGCGCGGTGGCCTGCTGATCGGCGATCCAGGTTTCCCAATCCGCATCCGTAAAATCGTCGCTGGCGCGCATCATCGACTTGATAAACCCAACCGTCTGCTGCGAATAAGATTCCGGATCCGGCTGCCAGTTGAGGACCGTATGGGTTCGCCGGTCTGTCATCTTGAACCCGGCCGCAACGAGGCGCCGTGACAGCGTTCGCGGCACATGTGCGTCGGCGTACGGCCCGGTAAACATCTCAATAACGCGGTCCATCAGGTCCTGGTTTTGACAGTTCCAGACCAACGATCCCCAGTCGGAATCCAAAATAACGACCCGCCCGCCCGGTTTGAGCACCCGATACATTTCCAAGACCGCCCGGTCTGGATCGCCAACGAAGCAAAGTAGCTGACTGGCTGTCACCACATCGAAGCGCCCGTCCGCCACCGGCAGATCAGTCGCGTCACCGAGCAAAAATTCGCCAGCCGGGCACATCGCTGAGGACATCGTAATCATCGGTTCAGCGCTGTCGATACCGCAGATTTGGCCGCCATCACCGACCCGCTCGGCGATCTCGCGCGCAAAAATGCCATTTCCGGCGCCAACATCCAGCACCGCTTCACCGGATTGCAGATCCATCAATTCCATCAAGATGTCCCGCTGCGCCTTCATATCGATAGTCGCGGCAAGCCGTTCCTGCTGGCGTGCCATGTCTTCGTCAAAAAACTGTTTTGAAGCCATCCCCTTCCCCCCTCGCGGACAGGCGATAGCTTACATGACAATCAGCGTGGACGTAATCCGGTCGAACACAGACAAGATTTGGTCGTAAGGCGTGGCCTGGAAATAGACGGGTCGATTTACACCGACACATCCGCGTATTTCGGATCGCGCCACAGTTCCTCCACCAGCACCTTCTTCAACAATTGTACCGAATCCCAAATATTGCGGTGGGTCAGCCCCATGGGGCCCAATCCGAAGCGGATGGAATCGGGATTGCGGAATGAGCCAACCACGCCCTGGTCGATCAAAGCTTCAACCACATGGCCGGCGCCCGGCGCTGAGAAGCTGACATGGCCGCCCCGGCGAGTGTGGTCGCGTGGGCAGGTGACCTTGACGCCCAGATCGCCGCATTCCTGCTCCAACAGGGCGATCATGAGTTCGCTTAGCGATTTGTGCTTGGCGTCCAGTTGATCGACATCGACCTCCTGCCAGATTTCCGCCGCTGCCCGGAAGATCTCGTTGGCACCCACTTGCGGCGTGCCGGTAAGTTGCCGGCGAATGTCGGCGATTGGTTCATAGTCCGGCGCGAAGGCATAGACATCGGCGTGCCCCATCCAGCCGGCAATCGCCGGCCAGACCGCGTCGACAAGATCGGGCCGCACCCAAAGGTAAGCCGGTGAACCCATCCCGCCCGACAGGTATTTGTAGCCGCAACCAACGGCGAAATCGGTGTTGGTGCCATTCAGGTCAACTTTGACCGCACCCGCCGAATGCGACAGATCCCACAACGTATAGGCACCGACAGCATGGGCGGCGGCATTCATGCGGGCCATATCCCAGCGTTCGCCGGAGCGGTAATCGGCGTGGCAAAGCGCCACCAGGGCGACATTGTCATTCATCGCCGCCACAGCGTCGTCTTCCGTGTCCACGTAGGTGATGGACAATCGCCCAGCGCTGGCTTCCACCAACCCCTGCAATACATGCAGGTCGGTCGGGAAGTTTGTTTTCTGGGTGACAATCTCGGTCCGCTCTGCGTTCATTCGTAGTGCCTGGACCGCCAGCTTATGCAGATTCAACGTGGTGTTTTCGCAGACCGTCACCTCGCCAGCCTTGGCGCCGATCAGGTGTGCAATGGCGTCGCCGACAATCTGCGGGCCCTCCAGCCATGGCCGCTCCGCCCAACCACGACGGCGCAGATTGACCCAGTCGTCCAACATGTCCTTGGTGCGGTGGCGCACGGTCGTCGGCATCGGACCCATGGAATTGGCATCAAAGAAAATCCAGCCGTCGCGATGTTCATACCGATCAACGAAACCGCCGAGCGGGTCTTCGGCATCTAGTTTTTCCACCGTTGCCAGATCGATCATTGAATTACTCCGAGCCAATTTTTCCAGTTTCGTTGTCCACAATGCCGATTCTGAGAAAATTTGCAATTTTGAAATTTCAATGCCATCATTTCATAAATGAAAAAACGAGCATCGATGTGTAATCTAATCCAAATTTGGCGTGGCGCGGCAAAATGAGCAACGGCAATTCAGTCCGGCTTGCCGCCGATATTGGCGGCACCTTTACCGACGTGGTGCTGGAAGCTAACGGCGCGCGCTATAGCGGCAAGGTGCTGACTACGTCCGATAACCCGGAAAACGGCGTCCTAGAGGGCATCGATCTGGTTTTGGCCGAAGCCGGTATCGCTCCGGGTGCCATCGATATTTTCATCCACGGTACGACGCTAGCGACCAACGCCCTGATTGAACGCAAGGGCGCTAAAACCGCTTTCATCACCACAAAGGGTTTCCGCGATATTTTGGAAACCGGCTATGAAAAACGCTTCGATCATTACGATTTGATGATTGAGTTACCGGCGCCGATCGTGCCGCGCATCCGCCGTCACACGGTCGACGAACGCATCGACGCCGATGGCAACATTCGCCAGGCGCTTGATGAAAAAGAGCTTGCCGAGATTGCCCAAACGCTGATTGGGCAAAACGTAAAAGCACTCGCCATCGGCTTTCTGCATGCCTACGGCTACGCTCAACACGAACAACGCGCCCGCGATGTGCTGGCGCCGTTGCTCGGCCCCGACGTAACGATCTGTCTTTCCAGCGAAGTGTGTTCAGAAATCCGCGAATACGAACGCTTCTCTACGACCTGCGCCAATGCCTATGTGCGGCCGCTCATGGCCGGCTACCTGACCCGCATGCGCGATAAATTACGGGCCCGCGGCCTGACATCACCGCTCTACCTGATGATGTCGGGCGGCGGATTAACGACATTGGATAACGCCGCGCAATTCCCCATACGTCTGGTGGAGTCCGGCCCGGCCGGTGGCGCCATATTAGCCGCCCACATTGCCCGAGAATGCGACCTCGACAAGGTCCTATCTTTTGATATGGGTGGGACCACCGCCAAGATCTGCCTGATTTCCGACGGCGAACCGGAGCGCTCCCGGGTGTTTGAAGTCGCCCGCACCTATCGCGACATGAAGGGCTCCGGCTGGCCGGTGCGCATCCCGGTAATCGAGATGGTGGAGATCGGCGCCGGCGGCGGCTCCATCGCCCGTGTCGATCAAATGGGGCGGATCACGGTCGGCCCCGACAGCGCCGGCTCGACCCCCGGCCCGGCGTGTTACGGCCGTGGGGGTACCGAACCGACCGTGACTGACGCCAATGTGGCGCTTGGCAAAATCGACCCGGCCTATTTCGCCGGCGGCAAGATCGAACTACAGACCGGCGCGGCGTTATCGGTCCTTGCGGCCAATATCGGTCAACCGCTTGGATTGGATGATTTCTGGCCAGCCGCCGGGGTGACCGAGATTGTTGAAGAAAACATGGCCAACGCCGCCCGCGTCCATGCCATCGAACGCGGTAAGGCAATCGGCGCCCATACCATGATCGCCTTTGGCGGCGGGGCGCCGCTGCACGCAGGTCGGTTGGCGGAAAAACTCGATATCAAACGCATTCTCGTGCCGTCGGGCGCCGGGGTCGGTTCGGCCATCGGTTTCCTGCGCGCGCCGGTTGCCTATGAGGTCACCCGCAGTCTCGTGTTGGGCGCCGATCCGTTTGATGCCGAACAAGCCAATGCCCTCCTGGACCGCATGGCTGCGGAAGCCGGATCGGTCATCGCGCCGGCACTTACTGGCAGCGAACCACGCCAAATCCGTATCGCCGACTTCCGCTATGTCGGTCAGGGCCACGAAATCCGCGTGACGCTCCCCAATCGGCCATTGACCGCTGCCGACGGCGCTGGCCTGCGAGCGGAGTTTGAAAGCCTTTATGGCCGCATCTACGGCCTGACGCTGGCTGATATGGAGGTGGAAGCGGTCACCTGGTCGGTCACAGTCGCAACTGGTCTGGTTACCCCAGACCCGGCACCGCAAGCAGAGCCCTGTAGCGACGTCCCCACAGCGAAGTCACAACGGCGGATCTATGAACCGGCACTGGGTGAGATGATCGACGTGCCGGTGTACTACCGCTTTGACCTTCAGCCCGGCATGCGCATCACCGGCCCGGCGATCATCGCTGAGGACGAAACCTCGACCATCGTGCCCAGCCGCTTCGACGCCGCCGTCAACGGGCTGGGCTATATCGATATGGAGCTTCGCCCATGAGTCGCGATGCACTGAGCGCCATTCATACCCAGGTCATGTGGAACCGGTTGATCGCCGTCGTCGAGGAACAGGCGCAAGCGCTGTTGCGTACCGCCTTCGGTTCCGTCGCCCGCGAGGCCGGCGATCTGTCGGCCGGCGTCTACAATCTGAGCGGCCTCATGCTCGCCCAGGCGGTGACCGGCACGCCGGGTCACGTCAACACAATGGCGACAGCGGTATCGTACTTTCTGGAACGTTATCCGGTCGACACCATGCGGCCAGGCGATGTTTTCGTCACTAATGACCCGTGGATGGGCACCGGGCATTTGTTCGATTTCGTGGTTGTCACGCCAGCCTTTCGCGAGGGTCAGCCGGTCGGCCTGTTTGCCTCGACCTGCCACGTCATTGATGTCGGCGGGGTCGGGTTTTCCGCCGAGGCCAATTCGGTGTTTGAGGAAGGCACACTGATCCCGCATTTGAAATTGCGTGACGGCGATGGTCTTAATGAAGACGTTTTATCGATCATCTGCGCCAACACCCGTAACCCGGTGGAAGTGCGCGGCGATATTCTCTCGCTGGTCAGCTGTAACGATACCGGAACCCGGCGCCTAACCGACATGATGGACGAGTTCGCCATGGATGATCTGGATGATCTGGCCGAACATATCCTGACCCAGTCGCGCACCGCCGCCCAGGCCGCCATCACCGAAGTGCCGGATGGGGTCTACACCTATGACATGCCGCTTGATGGCTATGAACGGCCGATCAATATCGCCACCCGTTTGACAGTGGCCGGCTCTGAAGTGACGCTGGATTATTCCGGCTCGTCGCCGGCCTCCATCCACGGCATTAACTCACCGCGCACCTATACCCATGCCTATTCGGTGTTTGGGCTGAAAGCGGTGATCGCCCCGCATGTGCCCAACAACGCCGGGTCCCTGGATTGTTTCGGTCTGGTCACCGAGCCTGGAACCTGCGTCGATCCGCAAAGGCCAAGCCCGGTGACGGCCCGCCATGTGATCGGACAAATGCTGCCGGATGCGGTGTTTGGGTGCTTGGCGCAAGCCCTGCCCGATCGCGTACCGGCGGGGAGCGCTGGATCAATCTGGGTCCTGGCCATGGCCAGCGCCCATGGCAAAGTGGCTGCCGATGAACTTGCCGGCTCAAAATCGTTCAACGTCATGAATGTTGGTATCGGTGGCGCCGGCGCCCGTCCCGGCAAAGACGGTCTATCGGCCACGGCATTTCCAAGCGGCGTCGGCACCATTCCGGTGGAAATCACTGAGACCCAATCGCCGATAATGTATAGCCGCAAGGAATATTTGATTGACTCTGGCGGGCCGGGCGCTCATCGCGGCGGCCTGGGACAATTGATTGAGGTCACCAGCCGCGACGGCCTGCCCTTCACCATTTCAGCCGCCACCTTCGATCGCATAAAAAATCCGGCAAGCGGCCGCGCCGGCGGCGCGCCAGGAGGATCTGGGCAAGCGCGATTGGCCTCCGGGCCGGTCCTGGCGGATAAGGGTGTGCACGTCATCGACGGCGAAGATGGTCTAATTGTTGAATTGCCAGGTGGCGGCGGTTTCGGCCCCCCGGTGGACCGGCTGAGCGACCAGGTACAGGCCGATTTAGAATCTGGCTTGATTAGCCCGGCCGCGGCGCGCGATATTTACGGCAGCAAGGATGGAGGTCAAACATGACCAGCAAACCCACCGCCCTGGCCGGCGATTTCGCCGAATTAAACATCGGCGAACGCATCAAATCCCACCGTAAGGCCCGCGGGCTGACCCTTGGCGGTCTGGCCAGCATGACTGGTATTTCCGAAGCCACGCTGAGCCGTATCGAAAACGACCAGACGCTGATCAACGCCCATAATCTTTATATTCTTTCCAAGGTGCTGGTCATCGATATCACGGCGTTCTTTGAAACCGGGTCCCGCCCCCTGCGCGCCGGCATTCGTTCAGTCTGCCGCAAAGGCGACGGCGTGCCGTTACAGACCCATCGGTATCAGACACGGGTGTTGTGCACCGACTTGGCCGATAAGCGCATGAACCCGGCAACAGTGACGGTGACGGCCCGTACCATCGATGAGATCGGCGGCTTGAAGCGCCATGACGGCGAGGAATTCATCCATGTGATTTCCGGCCGGATGATCCTGCATACCGAACATTACGCCCCGTTGGAAATGGATGAGGGCGATAGCGTTTATTTCGACAGCTCCATGGGCCACGCCTATCTTGCCGCCAGCGACGAACCGGTCTTGCTTATGGTGGTCGCGACAACCGATAAGCCGGCCACAGGAGCCAACCAATGAGCGCTGGCATCCATCACGCTGCCTCGGAAGTGATCGACCGCTCGGCGGCGACCGTCTTTGCCTATGTGTCGGACGCCATCAACATCGGTAAATGGGCGCTCGGCATGTGGGCGACCACCGATGCCGGCGACGGCCTGGTCACCGGCGCCAGCCTGTTTGACGGTAGCCGGTCTTATGCCCGCACCGATTGCGATGGCGATCGTTTGATCATCGATTTTCATTTGGGCGCCGATAGGGAAAACCTGACACCGCGCATTACCGCTAAAATCGTTCCTGGCCCGCATGTGGGGCTGAACGATGATCAATGTGTCTTCACATTGCTCGCCTGGCGGGTGGCCGGGATGGATGATTTGCGCTGGCGCAAGCTGACCGCGTCTCATGAACTGGAAGTTATTTTACTGAAGTCGATGCTGGAGCAGCAATAGGGGGACTGCCATGAGTGAAGCCGACGATCTTTTTGAGCTCTACGACCTAAAAGTCGAAGTCGTCGCCGGTGACAAGCCGATGGTCTGCGACCACCAGGTGGGTGAGTATTTTCTAGCGATCGGCGAGAACCTGGAATTTCCGCAGGGCCGCCACAGTTTTCCGATGTATCCGCTGGCCGCTATAATCCCGCTCCTACCGGCTAAACAGCGCAAAACCGCCGATACAGATTGGATGACCACGGATGCGGAGATCGCCTGTCCGGATCCCCATTGCGGCGGCCGTTTCCGCATCACCAGAACGGCGACCCGCAGCTTCCGGCATTCCGATACGACGATTGTTCCACTCACCGGCACCGGAGATACCTGATGACAATTGTGGAACGCCGCGAACTTCGCCCCGGTTATGAAATATCCCGGCTGTTAAAGGGCGGCTGGCAGTTGGCCGGTGATCACGGATCGGTCGACCGCGATCGCGCCATTGACGATATGATCGCCTTTTATGATGCCGGCATCACCACGTTCGACTGCGCCGATATCTATGCCGGCGTTGAGGAGATGATCGGTGAATTTCGATCTCGGCTGGCCAACGCGCGCGGTGCGGCGGCGCTTGATCGGTTGATCGTTCATACCAAACTCGTGCCCGATTTTGAGAAGCTGGGGAAAATCGATTTTGACTATGTCGAGGCCGGCATCGACCGATCGTTGAAGCGGTTGGGCATGGACCGGTTGGATATGGTGCAAACCTATTGGTGGGATTATTCGGTGCCGGGCGCCATCGATGTTTTACGCCATCTGGGCAAGCTGCAGCAGGCCGGCAAAATCCGTCATATCGGATTGACCAACTATTCGCTGAAACAAATGCAGGAGTTGGAATCCGCCGGTGTCTCATTTCTAGCCACGCTGGTGCAATATTCCCTCATCGACCAACGGCCCAATGGCGCCTTCGCCGACTGGTGCCGTGAGCGAGATATGGCGATCCTTTGCTATGGCGCGCTGGCCGGCGGATTTATCACCGACGCCTGGCTCGGAATGCCAGACCCGGGCTACCAGTTCGAAAACCGGTCGCTCATCAAGTACCGGCTGATCATTGACGAATTCGGCGGTTGGGAGCTGTTCCAGGAGTTGCTGGCGACCCTGTCGGCAATTTCGCTAAAGCACGGATGCGCCCTGTCGGCGGTGGCGATGCGAGCCAATCTGGATTTACCGGACGTCACCGGAATCACCTTCGGCGCCCGCTATGCGGCCCGCATTCCGCAGACGATGCAAGTGTTCGAATTAAAGCTCGACGAGACCGACCGTGCCGCCATTGACGCCATCCTTTCCCAAAGACAGGGCCCATCCGGCGATGTCTATGATTTGGAAAGCGACAAGGCGGGCAAGCATGGGCGGATCATGAAGTACAATTTGAACCAAGGAAAAAACCGATTGGGAACCTGAATGCGGCAGGCGAGATTGCAGGCTGCATTCCGTTACGAAACTTGATAAGATGAAATTTCCGGTAAAAAATGAAATTAATTTCATTTTTGCAAGAATACATAAAATGTGATTACCGGATGAGGTAGGTAGGGATGCTCGAACTCAATGGTGTAATCAAGACCTTTGGCGGGTTTCACGCCGTCGACGGCATTGATATGACCGTCGCCGATGGATCGATTACCGGTCTGATTGGTCCCAATGGCGCCGGCAAAACCACCCTGTTTAATACAATATCCGGCTATTACCGCCCCAACGGCGGCGAAATCCATCTCGATGGGCAGCGTATCGACGGGCGCCCACCGCACCGGGTATTTGCCTCTGGTCTGGCCCGCACATTTCAAATTCCCAAGCCTTTTGCTGAAATGACAGTCCTGGAAAACGTCATGCTGGTACCGCTCAATCAGACTGGCGAGAAGTTCTGGACAAATTGGCTGAGCCCCGGCCGTGTGCGTGCCGATGAGATGGCGATCCGGGAAAAGGCCGGAGAGATTATCGAATTTTGCGGCCTGCAGCGGGTCATTGGCGATTTGGCCAATACTCTATCGGGCGGCCAGCTAAAACTACTTGAGCTGGCCCGGGTTCTGATGGCCGATCCGAAACTGATTTTGCTCGATGAACCGGCCGCCGGGGTGAACCCGTCGCTCATGGATATGCTGGTTGAAAAAATCAAAACGCTGAATGCGCGCGGCCACGCATTTTTGATCATTGAGCACAACATGGACCTGGTGATGTCACTTTGCGATCCGGTCGTCGTCATGGCCCAGGGAAAAGTGATATTCAACGGCACCGCTGTCGACGCCAAGAGGGACACCGAAGTACAGGACGCTTATTTGGGGGATCTGCCAACATGACCGAGCCCCTGTTGCAAGTCAGCGACCTGGTTGGTGGATATCGCCCAGATTTGCCAATACTAAATGGCTTCTCCATTGATGTTTCTCCTGGCGAAGTCGTCACCATCGTCGGGCCCAACGGTGCCGGTAAATCGACCTTGATCAAAGCTGTGGCCGGACTTCTCAACGTCACCGGCGGTTCCGTTGTTTTTGAAGGTACGACGATAACAAATATCGCCCCCCACGCCCTGGTTACCGCCGGTATTGGCTATGTGCCGCAAACCGACAATGTCTTTACCTCGTTGACCATTCACGAAAATCTGCGCGTCGGCGCCTACACGATCAAAGGCGATGCATCGAGCAACTATGAGCGCATTTACACACTGTTTCCGGCTCTGGCGGAGCGCCGTGGCGCCAAGGCGGGCGTCTTGTCTGGCGGTCAGCGCCAGATGCTGGCGGCCGGACGGGCCCTACTAACTGGACCGCGCATGATCATGCTGGACGAACCCACCGCCGGACTGGCGCCTAAGCTGGTATCCGGCGTGCTTGAGATGGTCCGCACCCTCGCCGATGACGGCGTCGCCGTTTTGATGGTCGAGCAGAACGTCAAGGCAGCGCTGGCCATGTCCGATCGCGGCTACGTGTTGGCGGAAGGCCGCGAACAGCTTTCCGGCCCCGCCGCCGATATTTTATCAAATCCGGATCTGGGTGCTATTTTCCTTGGCGACAAGCGGAGGGCTGATTGATGTTTCTTCAGCATTTTGCCGACGGCATCCTAACCGGCTCGATCATATCCCTGGGCGCTATCGGCCTATCGTTGACCATGCGGATCTTGAAATTCGCTAACTTTTCACATTCCGAACTACTGACTTGGGGCGCTTACGCGTCGGTCATTTTTCTGGGATTCTTTTCGGTGTTGGGTGGCGCGCTCGGTGAGCCAATCGGGCCGTTCTCCTTCGGCTTGCCGCTAATCCTGGCAGTGATATTTTCCGGCTTGTTAACCGCGGCGTTAGCACTGCTTCTTGATTGGCTGGTCTACGGCCGGATGCGTAACACAGCGGCACCAATGACTTTGGTCTTCGCCTCTTTCGGCGTGGCATTGTTGGTGCGGAATTTTCTACTCATCGGCTTTGGCCCGGATCCTTACTATTATTCAAGCGAGTTGCAGATCGCCACCCGGCTACCCGGCGGTGTCCGGGTGCAAGCCGATCAGGTTTTCGTGCTCGGCGTGACCATCGTCGTGGTGATTTTCCTGCATCTGTTTCTAACTCGCACCCGTACCGGTATCGCCATGCGCGCGACGGCCGAAAATACCGCCCTATCGCAAGTTAGCGGCGTCAATGTTGAGGCAATCGTCCGATGGACCTGGATCATCGGTGGTGTCTGCGCCGCGGTTGCAGGCACGCTTTACGGTCTGACCGTACAAATCCGGCCTGAACTTGGCTTTAGTCTGATTTTGCCGCTTTTCGCGGCAGCCATTTTGGGCGGCACCGGCTCCATGTTCGGCGCCGTAATTGGCGGATTGATCGTCGGGCTTTCTGAAAATCTCTCCGTCATGGTGATCCCGGCCAGTTACAAGCCGTCGGTGCCATTCTTGCTTATTTTGGTGATTTTATATTTGCGGCCACAAGGCCTGTTCGGAGAACGGCAATGATTGGCATCTTCTCCTATCTGGTCTTCTTCCTGGTGGTCGCACTCACGTTCGGCATCGCCGTCATGGGTCTCAATCTACAATGGGGCTTCACCGGCCTGTTCAATGCCGGCGTCGTCGGCTTTATGGCCGTCGGTGGTTACACCACCGCTATATTGATGGGACCGGTGCGCCCGGAAGTCTTCGGCGGCTTTGATTTGCCTTTCGTCATCGCTATTGCCGGCGGCATGGTGGCATCAGGTATCGCCGCGTTGATCGTCGGCCTAGCCACCTTGCGATTGCGCGAGGAGTATCTGGCCGTCGCCACTTTTGGCATCGCCGTCACCATCCAATTGATCGCACTTAATGCGGAATATCTGACTGGCGGCACCCTTGGCCTGATCGGCATTCCCCGCCCCTTGTCCGGTTGGTTTGAATCGCCACTGGCCTACAACATATTTTATTTAGGCGTCGTCGTGGCGTTTGCTGGTCTGACCTATGCCGGCCTGGAGCGCATTGTCAGATCACCTTGGGGGCGTCGGCTTAAAGCCATGCGCGAAGACGAGGAAGCCGCCGCATCATTGGGCAAGGATCCCGTCCGCATTCGCCTGGAAGCATTTGTCATTGGTTCCATGATCATGGGCATGTCCGGTGGAATCTATGTTGGATTTATCGGCTATATCAGCCCGTTTGATTTCTTCCCAATCGTCACCTTCCAGGTATGGACCATGTTGATCGTTGGCGGCAGCGCCAACAATCGCGGCGCCCTGCTCGGTGCCGTCCTGGTGTGGGGCATATGGACGTGGAGCGGCTTCATCATCTCCAAGGTCGTGCCGCCGCTTTATCAGACCCAAAGCGGCGCCATTCAAGTCATCTTGATCGGCCTGGTGCTGGTCTTGACGCTACTATTCAGGCCGCGTGGCTTAATCGGCGAAGAGGAGCACGTATCGACCCATGCCCGTGTCTGACCGTTCCTCCTGGACACATACCGCCGGCCCGGCACCGCAAACGCCGCCGCTGGCCGGCGACGCCATGGCTGATGTGGTGGTCATTGGCGGTGGGTTCACCGGGTTGACCGCTGCGATACGTTTGGCCGAAGCCGGCGCCGATGTCGCCGTGCTTGAAGCCGGCGATATCGCTGAGGGTGCATCCGGGCGAAATGCCGGTTTTCTGGTCCCCAATTTGGCTAAGGCCGATCCGGCGACGCTGATGGAAAATTTCGACCAACAACGCGGCGGGCAACTGGCCAAATCGGTTGCCGAAGCCGGCGACACGATCGCTGAGTTTTCACAGCGTCACGACATTGAATGCGAACTCAAGCAATCCGGCTGGATCCAACCGGTGCACGCCGAAGTCGCCCGGGATGCCACCTATCGCCGGTTTGAAGATTATAAAGCCATGGGCCGTCCGGTCGCCTGGCTCGATGCCGGCGCAATCAAAGAAGCTACCGGCTGCGGCCACTATGTCGGCGGCTGGATCGACCGCTCCGGCGGGACGTTACATCCGGTCAAATTCGCCTATGGATTGGCCCGGGCAGCGCAGCGTCTGGGTGCCCACATTCATAGCCAAACTTCAGCCACGGCGATTGAAAACGACGGGTCAAACTGGCATGTCAAAACGGCTTCCGGCTCACTTAGCACCCGCCAGGTTCTCATGTGTACCAATGCCATGGGCGGTGGGCTGCGGGCTGATCTCACCAGCAGCATTCTCCCGTTGACCATTCACCAGCTGGCGACCGAACCATTGGATGCCGGCATGCGCTCGAAGTTGCTCGCCGATGGCCAGGCCATGTCGGATACGGCCAATGACCTATTCACCTATCGGCTGGATGGCGAAGGGCGGTTGATTACCGGCGGCATGGCCGTCTGGCCATTTGGTGACGCCAGTGGGTTGGGCCGGCGGATGATCCGCCGCGCCACTAAGTTTCTGGCATTGGATAAAACACCGCGCATTGAAACATTCTGGTCCGGGCAGGCCGCCGTGACCACCGACTTCATGCCGCGCCTGCACCGTCTTGCCGATGGCCTTTTCGCCGGTTTCGGCTGCAATGCTCGCGGCATTGCCATGACCCACATTCTGGCCGGCGCCCTCGCCGATCTAACCGCCGGCAGATCCGAAGAACAATTACCCTTGCCGGTGACACCGGTCCGTCCGGTACCCATGGCCAAATTGGCCGGGCTAGCACCGCATATGTGGCTGGCGCACGGCCGGTTGAAAGACACGTTCAATCGCATTACCGCCGGCTCGCCGGCAAATTCACGTTCTAATCAAACTGAAAACCACCAAGGGAGGAAACCATGTTGAAACACACACTTGCTCTGGCTGCTCTTTCGGTCGCCGCACTATCATTCGGCGCACCGGAAGCCGTGGCACAAGGCTGCACGATCAAACTTGGCGCTGTATTGCCGGTCTCGGGCCCCATGGGCCAGGTCGGTAAACGCATTGCCGATACCGGTCAGTTTGCCGTTGATGTCTTTAACGAGGCCGGCGGCGTCAAAGGCTGCAAGGTTGAATATGTCCTGCGCGACACCCAAGGCCAGCCGACCGTCGGTGTTGACGCGGCCAAAAGTCTGGTCGACGTCGAAGGCGTCCAGGCCCTTATCGGCGCCATTTCTTCCGGCGTCAGCCTGCCGATTTTGACTGCCGTTGCCGTGCCGTCGAAAATCACCCAGGTGTCTTGTTGTTCATCTTCGCCAAGCTTCACCAAGCTCGCCAAAGAGGGCAAATCGGAAGGCTTCTGGTTCCGTACCTACGCAACCAGCCGCAGCCAGGCCGCCATGGGCGCCATGTTGACCGTCAAGGGCGGCTTCAAGAAGACCGCCGTCATCTACGTCAACACCGACTGGGGCGTTGCCGTTGCCAAGCAGTTCAAGGCGGACCTTGAAAAACTCGGCGGCACCGTAACGGCCATGATCGCCTACAACGAAAGCCAGGCGTCCTATCGCGCTGAAGTCACCAAGGGCATGGAAGGCGATCCGGATTCAGCCTATTTGGCCGCCTTCCCGGTTGATGGCGCGACACTCACACGCGAATGGATTTCGCTCGGCGGTACGACCAACTTCATCGTCAACAACTCGCTGCGTTCGGCCGATTACGTCAAGGCTGTCGGTCCGAAATACATGAAGAACCTCATCGGCTATGACAGCGCCCAGCCGCGCAACCCATCCGTTGATACCTTCAATAAGTTGTTCGAAGCCAAGTTCGCCGGCCCGCCCAACGGCCCCGGCCTGCATTCCATGTTTGACGCCGTGACCGTTGTTCTGCTGGCCATGGAAGCCTCCGGCGACATTACCGGTGTCAACATCCGCGACAACATCCGCAAGGTCACTTCGTCCGAAGGTACTCCGGTACGTCCGGGCAAAGCCGGCATTGAGGCAGCCAAAAAGCTGATCAAGGAAGGCAAGGCGATCCGCTATGTGGGCGCCACCGGGCCGTTGCAGTTCGACAAGTGGGGCAACGTTCAATCGCCGAAACTTTCATGGCGTTTTGAAGGTACCGACAACGTTGAAGTCGACTATTACAGCCAGGAAGCGGTCGAAGAATTGATCCGCAAATTGGACGGTAATTAATCAAGAAAATCGGGGAGGCCTCATGGCCTCCCTGGTTATTATAGGGAATATCCTGAAGCCAGCCTGCGCCCAACGCCTGCGGCGTTCGTTCTTATTGAGCTAGATGCCGGGGCCGGCCCGCTCTCCCGTCCCAACCACCCCGAGGGTACCATCTATGGGTGGTTGGGACGGGGGAGCGGGCTGGCTTCAGGACTTCGATACTTAGGCTCGCGTAGAGCGCGAGACGGGGGAGAGGGCCGGCCCGGCCTCTTGCTCACTAAGAACGAACGCCACAGGCGTTTGGAGTGGGCCGGCTTCAGGCGCGCCTCAGCGCATAAACATGCGAGCCGTATTCAGGCACTTCCCAACTCAACCAAGGAGAACCATCCATGCCACCACGGCAGCACATTTTTACCGGCTCCAAATACGAAGAATTGGCGGGTTACGCCCGCGCCGTGATCGTCGGCGATCATGTTTATGTCTCCGGCACCGTCGGTGTTGATTTCGATACCGGTGTCATGCCCGATGGCGCCACCGCCCAGGCTGAGCAGGCGCTGAAAACCATTGCCTGGAGCCTGAACGAAGCTGGATCGAGTTTTGATGAAGTCGTGCGGGTGCGCGTTTATATTCCTGACCCGGCTGACATCATGGCCGTATCCACCGTCTTGAAAAATCAAATCGGCCATGCCAGCCCGGCTAACACCACCGTTTGCGCGCCCTTGGCGGTGCCGGAATGCAAGGTGGAAATCGAGGTGGAAGCCGTCCGGGGATCGGCGCTTCAGGCAGATTAAATCGTCACGACGGGGTTGGCGTTTACGACAGCAATTCAGTAGACGGCGGGCGCCAAAGGCCAGTATGGTGTTGCGAACAATTTGCAATTACGAAGGATGCCCACCGTGACTGAAACTTCCCCCATCAAGGGCATGCAGCATCTCGCCCTGGAGGTCGCCGACACAGACCGGGCGATCGCTTTTTATCGTGATTATATTGGCCTGCGCTTGACCGAACGTCATGCCGCCAGCGAGGTCGCGGCCATCCCGGTGGAACTGATATTCATGCGGGTCGGCGGCCGCCATCATGATTTCGTGTTGGTCCACAATCCCAACAAAACCTACCGCGAGCGCACCCCGGACGACGCCACCCACGGGCCGGCCTATTTTCATCATTTCGCCTTTGAATGTGAAAACCGCGATGCCTGGCTCGCCATGATGGACAAAGCCAATACGATGGATATCGAGATCATCCGCGGCCCGGTGATCCACAGCCCATGGCAGAAAGGTGGCGAAGGGTCCTGGGGCGAAAACGAGAGCTTTTACGTGCTTGATCCGGATGGCCACCGCATCGAGATCTTCTGCGACATGGCAACGATTGCCGATGACGGGGTCTTCGTCACCCATAACGGTGAGCGCATCGAAGCGGCCAAGGTGGACGAGCTCTAGATCACGGGTTCACTCCGCCTTGATCAACGTCTTTAGATAACTCCGATCATCGTCGTTCCAGTCTTTTGGATCTTCTCCATGCGCGTGCGAGGCGTGCACCTCCATCAGCTTCCAAATCTCTGCTTCGGTCTCTGCGACCACCCGACCCGGGCAGGCTTCCATACCCGGATAGTCCTTACATGCATATGAAAAGGCATTGGCCATGGTGATCTCCTTGATCGATTGAAGGTGTCGTCAAAATTCCTGGTGAACGGGCAAGCCATCATCGAGCCGCACCCAGGGCTGCTGATGGGAAACGTAAACATGCGCGGTCGGGGTCACGATCGCCGGATCATCCAACGAGGCGGCGGAAAACCAAGCCTGGTCCGACCAATCCTGCCCGTCCACCACACTGGCAGCGGCATAGGTGAGTGACGTGCCGCAATTGCCGCAAAAACCGCGATGAATGCCTGGCGAGGTTTCGCACTGTTTGATCTGGCCCTTGATGACGGCAAACCGGTCGCTTTTAACCGCGCACCAAGAAGCAAATCCGGCCCCGAGCGCTTTTTGACAGGAACGGCAATGGCAGTGAGCCGCCCATTCCGGTGCACCTTGTATGGAATAGCGAACCGCGCCGCATAGGCAGCCGCCTTGGTGAGTTGTGGCTTTTTCACCTGCCATTAGTTCTTCCCCAACCGGCTAACAATCTCTTTGTCTATCCAAGATGTTATATTATCATGCGAATACTGGTCGTAAAACTCGTGTATCAAGATAGCTACCATCACGGAGTGTATATATTATTCCAGTCAATTCGATTTTCTAACTGTAAGAAAAACTAACAATGAATTGGAAGAATCTCCCAACCCTCAATAGCCTTAAGGCTTTCGCAGCCGTGGCCGACACCGGCGGCTACTCGCAGGCCGGTGTCGCGCTAAATGTCACCCATGCAGCCGTTATCCAACAGGTCCGGTCGCTGGAATCCCATCTAGGTGTCTCGCTGGTGGTGCGCGACGGCCGGGGCATCAGCCTCACCCAAGAAGGCGAAGCGCTCGCCCGCGAGGTGATGGCAGGATTCGCCACCATTCACCGTGGGGTCGAGAATTTAAGCAGCGTAGACAAAGATCGCCCGATACAAATCACCATGTCACCGGCGTTTGCCGTAAGCTGGCTGATGCCAAGATTGATCGATTTTCAAAGCCGCTATCCGCACATCACCTTGATGCTCAATCCAACCTCGGAGATCATGGAACTAAAGCCTGGCGGCATCGATTTAGCCATTCGCTACCGGGCAACCCAAGGCGGAGATAGCAACACGGATAATGTGATGATTGCCGATATGGTGATTGTCGCGGCACCGTCGGTTATCGCCGGCAGCATGATTTCTCACGCCGCTGATCTGATTGATCTGCCCTGGCTACAGGAACTGGGAACAAACGAGGTCGCGCAATGGATGGCCAGCCACGGTGTTGATTTGGATCGACCCATGTCGATATCCCACATGCCGGGAAACCTGATCATGGATTCGGTCAGGCGAGGTGACGGCATCACTTATACCGCGCGGCCGTTTGTCGATAAGGAAATACAGTCCGGTGAGCTTGTTGAGTTGTTTTGTGATCCAGCGCTCGGACAATATTACATCAAAACGCGGCCCGGCATCTTGCGACCATCGGCGAAAGCATTCGTTAGCTGGCTAAAAGAGCAAGCCGCCAAAGATCTTGAATGAAGTGCCAGGTCACTGAGCGCCGTTGACTAATCAACTGGCTTGATGTTCACGGGCATAGTCGGGCAGAGAAACTACATTCGCCTGTGAGCCGCCCTGCCCCATGAACTTTTGCATCCGGTAGGCGCCGTCAGCTGATACTGGCCGGCTGAACAAAAAGCCCTGTAATTGTTCGGCGCATTTTTCCACCGCCAGGAACTCCGCCTTGGCGATGCTGTCGACGCCTTCCGCCGTCACCGTCAGGTCCATTTCCTTGGCAATTTGAGAGATGCTGCGCAGGATATTGGTGGCAATCTGCACCGTCCCGGCATCATCGATAATCGATTTATCGACCTTGATTTTATCGATCGTGAACTGACGCAAATAATGTAGACCGCAATAGCCTGAGCCGAAGTCGTCTAGCGCGATCCGAACGCCCATTTCACGCAGATGATTGAGCACTGGGCCGATATAGGCAATGTCGTTGATCAGTACCGATTCCGTAATCTCAAGCTCTAGACGGGCGGCGGGCAGCCCACTGGCCTGGAGGGCATCTTGAACGGTTTTGACGAAATCTGACCGCAAAAACTGGATCGGTGAGACATTGACGGCAACGAACAAATCGCCCTGCCAGCGCATGCATTCCATGCAGGCCTGCTGGAGAATGTAATCGCCCATCTCCACCACCATGCCGGTGCTTTCTGCGACCGGTATAAAGTCGTTTGGGTAGAGCAATTCGCCATCTGGCAATTCAATGCGGGCCAGAGCTTCAAAGCCTGCGATTTTCAGCGGATTGTCGGTTCGTACGATGGATTGGAAGTATGGTTTCAACATCCGGTTTTTGATCGCCGTGCGCAAAACGCCTTCGATTTCACGTCGCGCTTGAGCCTGGGTGGCCAGATTTGGCGAGAACATGCGATGTTCCAATCCGGCTTCCTTGGCGTAGTAAAGCGCGATATCGGCGGCCTTCAAAACTTGCTCTGGCTCCGTCCCATGATCTGGAACCAATGCAGTGCCGACCGTGGCGCCGACTGTGACCTCTTCATCGCCGAGCATGTAATCATCGGTAATCCGCGATCTCATCTCCAACGCAAACCGGGTCGCATTCTCGGCGTTGCCCGCGTCATTTTGAAGAACGACAAACTCATCACCGCCATAGCGGGCGACAAACCCGATCCCGGCGACCATTTTCTGCAAGCGCCGCGACACATCGATCAAAAGCTGATTGCCGGCGTCATGACCGAGTGAATCATTGATCTGCTTAAATCGGTCCAGGTCGATGAAATGAACCGCAAAACCGTGTTCGGGCTGGAAATCGGTAAGCTGCAAATTGAGGCGGGTGGATAGCGCCAGCATGTTGGGCAACCCGGTCAGATGATCGGTGCTCGCCTGCGCCTCGATCGTCGCATTGGCCTGCCGCAATAAACCGGATGTGCGAAAAGTCGGATAGAGAAAGATTGGCGCCAGTGTGGAGGCAATCACCAACGTCGCAAACAGCTGATATCCGATGCCTGGATAGTGCACGCCGATGGTTTCATACAAACTGACGGCCAAAATCGACGCCAGTAAAGTCACCATGACCGACTGAACAATCGTCAGCTTGACGGGGTTGACATCGAGGTCCCCGCAAAACAGTTTTTTGGTCGCAATAAATGCCCGCATCAACATCATGCGACCAGTATAGGGCTGGAACTCTTAATTCAAGGCAACCAAATACCAATTCCGGTTCTGATACTAAAAATAGAAAACACAGTTTTTCAGTAAATTGAAAATATATATACAAATTATATTCGGTTAATATTTATTACTTCAATAGATATACTATTGTTGTTTATTTAATTAGTAATTACGGAGTTAATCATTCGTTATTTCGCCCAATCGTCACGTTGAATCGGTACGGTAGTTTTAGCCTTCACCCGTTCCCGGTAGGCAATGTACACGGCGCTGGCGAAAATGACTGAGCCGCCGAACCAAGCCCAGGGATCGGGGACCTCAGAAAACAACACGAATCCAAACAGGGTCGCCCAAACGAGCTTGAGAAAATCAAATGGCAGCACCACTGTTGTGTCGGCCAACGAGAAGGCTTTGGCGAAACAAAATTGAATGACACTGCCCAAGGCGCCGATCACGGCAAGTATCAGCCACTGTTCACCCTGCGGCCATTGCCAGACAAAAATCGCCGGGATAAGCGAAAACACACCGACAAAAAATGCCGCCCAGGCGGTGATCGACAACGGACTTTCTGTGTGGGTCAATCGCTTGATGGCGATCATCGCCGCCGCCCAGGCAATGCTGGAGGCCAGCGCTAACAATGCGCCCGCATCAACAATTGCCACACCTGGACGTAATATAATGACGGTGCCGATAAAGCCGATGATCAACCCGGCCCAGCGTCGCAAACCTACCTTTTCGCCCAAAATAACGATGGCAAGCAAGGTGGCAAACAATGGTGCGGTAAACCCGATGGCGGATACCGTCGCCAACGGCGCCATGCTCAATGACAGAAAAAACATCAACATGCCGGCGGCATTCAGCGCCCCACGCAATACATGAAGCCCCATCCGGTCTGTTTTGATAACCTTCAGGCCACCCTGGCGCCAAATGATGGGTAGCAAGACGATCAGGCCGACAAAACAGCGGAAGAAGCCGATCTCAAATGGATGCAGTACCCCGGATAGCTGTTTGATCATCGACAGCATGACCGTGTTGATCAGGCCGGCGGCCACCATAAACAAAATTGCCTGGAGCCCGTTCGCGGAAGCGAACTGAATGGAACGGTTTAACATTAAAGCGATAATACCTGGCCCAGCCGTCGCGACCAGGGATAATGCAGAATGGGTGCCATGTGCGGGCTGGCACTTGATCCCTGTCGCCGGCGCGAAAACGTGGCCGCAGCGATATTCAACTTTGCTGATGACGTTAGCTGCCGATTGTCATAGCGTTTATGGCCAGCTTGAGGAGCCACAATGATATCCGGACATATTACTTTTTCTCAGATGGATGAGGTGATCTACGGCAAACCCGCCGCGGAAGCCGTTACCGAATGCGTATCGCGGTTGGGGGCCAGCCGCGTGTTCTTGATGGTCAGCGGTACGCTGAACCGCGAGACCGACGAAATAGACAAACTGCGCCGGGTTCTTGGTGACCGGGTGGCCGGTACCTTCGATGCCATGCCGCCTCACTCACCGCGCACCGCGGTGATGGAAGCTGTGAGCATGGCCCGGCAGGCCGACGCTGACCTGATCGTCACCTTGGGTGGCGGCTCCATCACTGATGGCGCCAAGGCTGTGCAACTCAGCCTGGCCAACGATATTCAATCCATCGACGATATGGATAAGCTGAGGGCCGACCCCGACACCGGTACGATGGATCACGTGAAGCCACCAACCGTGCGCCAGATTTCCATTCCGACCACCTTATCCGGCGGAGAGTTCAGCGCCTTGTGCGGCGTGACTGATGACCGGACGAAGAAGAAAGAACTGTTCCGTCATCCTGATGTCATTCCGCAAATTGCCATCCTTGATCCGGCTGTCACCGTCCACACGCCGCAATGGCTTTGGCTGTCGACGGGAATTCGCGCTGTCGATCATTGCGTGGAGGGTATCTGTTCCGGCCAGGCCAACCCCTACGGTGACGCCCAGGCCATGAAAGGTTTGGAATTGCTCGCCAACGGATTGCCACGAGTCAAGGCCGACCCGACCGACTTGGCCGCCCGCCTTGATTGCCAAATGGGGACCTGGCTTTCCATGGCGCCGATCGCAGCCGGGGTTCCCATGGGGGCCAGCCACGGCATTGGCTACGTGCTCGGCGCGGTGTTCGGCATCCCCCACGGCCACACCTCCTGCATCATGCTGCCAGCCGTCATGCGCTGGAACAAATCGGTGAATGCCGATCGCCAGCGCCTTGTGTCCCAGGCCATGGGCCGGCCCGGTGAGGATGCCGGTGATGTGCTGGATGACTTCATCACCAAGTTGGACCAGCCGCGAACGTTGAGCGAAGTGGGTGTCAGCGCGGAGCATTTTGAACAAATCGCCCATCAATCCATGGCCACCCCTTGGGTGCCGCTTAATCCGCGGCCCATCCCGGGCCCCGATCAGGTGCGCGAAATCCTGCAATTGGCTTTATGACGGAGAACTTCGATGTCTGACATGATTATCGCCGATATCCGGACGCATCTGCTCTCTGTCCCCTTCTCCGACCCGCCGAAAACCGGCTTCTTGACCCTCGGCGACATTGATCTTCTGGTCGTTGAGATTGAGACCACATCCGGCGTCGTCGGAACCGGGCATCTCCATCCACTGGCCGGCGGCATGAAAACCCTGCAAATGTGCATCCACGAAATGCTGGCGCCGCTTTTGATGGGCGAAGACGCCAGCAAAGTTGAAGCGCTGTGGCAGAAAATGTGGCAAGCGACCTTCATTCAAGGCCGAATGGGAATCACGGTGATGGCCATGTCGGCCCTCGACATTGCGTTATGGGATGCGGTCGGGCGGCACGACGGAAATCCGTTATGGCAGATCTGGAATGGCCGCCCCGATCCTATCCCGGTTTATGGCTCCGGCTGCTACCGTGGCCTGGGTCACGACGGCATGATTGAAAAGGCCGAACGTTTCGTCGAACAGGGATTTTCCGCCATCAAAATGCAGGTGGCGCATTTATTCACCCATGACGAGGACATTGCCAATGTTCGCGATATGCGGGCCGCCTTAGGCGACGACATTGAGGTGATGGTCGACGTCAATCAGGGATGGACCGCCGATGAAGCAATCACCGTCGGCCGGCGCCTCGACGACTATAATATTTGCTGGTTGGAAGAACCGGTCATGGCCGATGACTTTGACGGCTATCATCGCATCGCCGATAGTATTCAAACCCCGGTAGTCGGCGGTGAGAACCATTTCACCCATCACGATCTGAAGCCGTTCTTTGAAAGCGGCAAGGTACCGATCCTGCAGCCTGATATCATGCGTGGCGGCTATACGGAGTTGCGGATCATATCGGACCTGGCCCATGACGCCGGACTGACGATCGCGCCGCATATGTTCCCGGAGTTGAGCGTGCATTTGAACGCCGCCATCCCGAATCCGTCATGGCTGGAATATATGGGCTGGTACGATCATTTATGGGTGGAGCCGTTGATGCCTGGGAACGGATTTATTACGCCGCCTAACCGGCCAGGACATGGCATGGATTTCAAGCCGGAACTGTTCCGCGAATACCCCTACAAAGATTAGCGCCCACGCCAACGGGAAATGGAGCTTCCGCAATATGATCGACGTTTACTATTGGCCGACGCCCAATGGCTGGAAAATTTCCATCGCTCTTGAAGAAATGGGGCTGGATTACCGCATCATCCCGGTCAACATCCATCGCGGTGGCCAGTTTGAACCAGAGTTCCTGGCCATCAGCCCGAATAATCGCATGCCGGCGATTATCGACACCGATCCGGTTGATGGTGGCGAACCGGTATCGGTATTCGAAACTGGCGCCATCCTGATTTATCTGGCCGAAAAAACCGGCAAATTCCTACCCTCAGATCTGCGCCGACGCGTCGAGGTGCTTGAATGGCTGATGTGGCAGATGGGCGGCATGGGCCCGATGTTCGGCCAGGCCGGGCATTTCCGGTTTTATGCGCCGGAGCAAATTGCCTATGCCCGGGAACGCTACGACAACGAGATGCACCGGCTTTATGGTGTGCTCGACCGCCGTCTTGAAGGGCGCGAATTCATGTGTGGAGAATATTCCATCGCCGATATGGCCTGCTGGCCCTGGGTCATCACCTATAAACGCCAAGAGGTTGATCTGGATAAATTTCCGAACGTCAAACGATGGTACAAAGGCTTGCAACAGCGCCCTGCCCTTCGCCGTGGTTACGAAGTCGGCAAGGAATTCGGCCGACCAACGGGCGAATGGGATGAGGAAGGCCGCAAACATTTGATGGCGCAGGCCAATCCGGGCAATCTCTAACGCACCTGCATCAGGTTTTTTATAAGCCGCCTAAATACACAAGGAGAAACCGGCAATGATTGAGATTAATGGCGCTGCTCATATTATCTTGACAGTCAGCCAGTTCGAAAAAGCCCGGGAGTTTTACTGTGATCTCCTGCCGTTTCTTGGACTGACAAAGGTGTATGACGGCAATAATTTCGTCTACCATGTCGGCGGCCGCACGGCGGTCGGCATCCAACGTTGCGCACCTGAATATGAAAATGAGCGCTTTGTGCAAAACCGCGTCGGCATTCATCACCTATGCCTGCGTGCCCGCACCCGGGAAGATGTCGATAAAATCGGCGAGAAACTACGCCAAATGGGCGCCACCATTGATCGCGGCCCGGTGGAGGGCGAATGGGCGCCGGGATATTATTACATCGTCTTTGAAGATCCCGACGGTATCCGTCTGGAGATCAACTTCGTGCCCGGCAAAGGCCTGCTCGCCACCAAGGACCCGCTAAGCCCCAGCGAAGACCCTGATTGGGATCAGAACGTTTGATCCGCTACCGGCGCGACAGCTACCACATCAGTGGTTGTCGCGCGGCATATGTTTGTCGGCGACCCGTTGGTATTTCACTGCCGGCTTAAGCACCATGCCCTCGTCGAACTGCGCCACCATGGAGCGCTGGATTTCCTGCCACGGGGTTTGATTGTCGGGGTACTTAAACCCACCGGCGGCTTCCAGCTCGGCATGGCGGGCGGCAAGCTCATCATCGGATATGAGAATATCAGCCGTCGCTTTGTTCAAGTCGATGCGCACCATGTCGCCGGTTTTTATAATTGCCAGCCCGCCGCCGGCAGCCGCTTCCGGTGCCGCGTTCAGGATTGACGGCGAACCGGAAGTGCCCGATTGGCGTCCATCACCAATGCATGGCAAGGAGTGAATACCGTCCTTGATCAGCTGATCGGGTGGCTGCATGTTGACCACTTCCGCGCCGCCTGGATAACCGATCGGTCCAGTGCCACGTACAAACAAGATGCAATAGGCATCGATCGCCAGGTCCGGATTATTGATGTTGTGGTGATAATCCTCCGGCCCTTCAAACACGATCGCCCGACACTCAAAAGCATTGAGATGGTCCGCATTACTCAGGTAGCGCTGGCGAAACTCATCGGAGATCACACTGGTCTTCATGATTGCGGTATCAAACAGATTGCCCGATAGATTGATGAATCCGGCTTCGGCCACCATCGGTGCATCGTAGCTCAAAATAACATCCCGGTCGGTCACCTCGCGGCCGCGGCAATTGTCGCCCATGGTCCGGCCATTGACCGTCAGGGCGCCTTCGTGAATACGCCCGGCACCAATCAGTTCATTGACCACGGCTGGCACACCGCCGGCGCGGTGATATTCCTCGCCGAGATAATCGCCCGCCGGCTGCAGATTCACCAACAACGGGATATCGTAGCCGACCTTCTGCCAATCATCGTTGTTGAGTTTTACACCGATATGGCGGGCCACCGCATTCAGATGGATCGGTGCATTGGTCGAGCCGCCGATCGCTGAATTGACGACGATGGCATTTTCGAACGCTTCCCGGGTCAAAATGTCGGAGGGCTTCAAATCCTCATGCACCATGTCGACGATCCGCTCACCGGTTTCATAAGAAATCTGCCCGCGCTCACGATAGGGCGCCGGGATCGCCGCGCAGCCGGGCAACGACATACCCAAGGCTTCGGCCAGCGAATTCATCGTCGTCGCCGTACCCATCGTGTTGCAATGGCCGACCGAGGGCGCTGACGAGGCGACAATGTCGATGAATTCCTTCTCGTCAATCTCGCCGGCAGCCAGCAATTCACGGGCGTTCCACACCGCCACGCCGGAGCCAGAACGTTCGCCCTTGTACCAGCCATTCAGCATCGGCCCGCCCGACAGAACGATGGCGGGTATATTGACCGTTGCCGCCGCCATCAAACAGGCCGGCGTGGTCTTGTCACAGCCGGTGGTCAACACCACACCGTCGATCGGGTAGCCGAACAACAATTCCACCAACCCGAGATAGGCCAAATTGCGGTCCAACGCCGCCGTCGGTCGTTTACCGGTCTCCTGGATTGGATGAACGGGAAACTCAAAGCAGATACCGCCGGCCGACCGAATGCCTTCCCGCACCCGCTTGGCAAGATCAAGATGGTGGCGATTACACGGAGATAAATCAGAGCCGGTCTGGGCGATGCCGATGATCGGCTTACCTGATTGCAATTCCGCCTGGGTCAGGCCGAAATTGAGATAACGCTCCAGGTAGAGCGCCGTCATCGGCGGATTGTCGGGATTATTGAACCAAGCCTCAGAACGAAGCATCTTGCGTTTGGTGTCGGCCATGTCAGCTCGCCTTCCATCGATCCCGCACGATCAGATAAACCGGCGTGATATTACTGTTGGCAATATTTAAATCGATTAAAGTCGATCCGGCAAGCCAATAAACCGGTTATATCCATGCGGGTGATTATTGGCCGGTGACGGAGATCACCGTCGCACCGGTGGCCACAGCCAGGGCGTCCGGGGCGCAGGAAAACACTGCTTTCGGGGTTCCTGCCGCCGCCCAAATCACCTCATGTTTCAAAAGATCCCGATCGAAGAACGTAGCGATTGGCTCCGCATGGCCAAATGGCGGGATACCGCCAATTGCAAATCCGGTCAGATCACGGACGAAATTCGCATCAGGCCGTTTCAGTTTTTCGGCCAAATCGGCGGCGACGGCCTTTTCATCAACCCGGTTATCGCCGGACACCAACAACAGATAAGGCGTCGCCGTTTTCCGGCCGACAAAAACCAAGGATTTGACAATCTGCCCGACGGAACAATCACATGCCGCCGCGGCTTCCTCGGCCGTTCGTGTTGATTGCGGCATCACCAGCACGGCGATATCCAAATCAAGAGCGTCAGCGGCATCTTGGATTTTGCGCGCACTTTGGGGAATCTCGGTCACAAAATGGGCCTTTCCATATGGGATGGTTTTTAAGAAATCCGCACTTGGCAGTTATTCCAATGATGCGCGATGCGTCGGAAATTGTTAATACTTATTAACCATCCGCGACAACAGAGCGATTCTCAACCCATGACCTCATCGCAAGATAACGTCGTTTCACATGCCAAGGTGCGCAGCCTACGCGACGCCATGACCAAAGTCCGCACGGCGGAAACCGATCGTTCCGACGGAGCCGAAGAACTGCTGGAGGCGGAACGGGCGCGGCTGGAAATGCTCGCCGAGGAGCTTTCCGATATTTTTGATGAGGCGGCTAAGGATGACTACTTTATTTTCCAGCTGGCTCCCAGCCGGCCGCCGCGCCTGTGGATCGACATCACCAGCCATGTGGCACTGGGGCGGGATCGCCGGACATTCCGGTTTTTGAAGGACACCCGGCTTGGACGCGCGGTAATCAAGGAAACCAATGACCAGGGCATCATGGCCGATACCGTTACCGACTATATTGCCGAACGGATTGTCGAGCGCCAACGGATGCTGGAAACTGAATGGGTTTCTGAAAAGCTGCAATCGGAAAAAGCCCCTCAGCGTCAAAAGGACAAGAAGAAATCAAGAGGCATCGGGCGAGCGCTGTTTATCTTTTTGCTCGGCCTGGCCGCCGGTGCTGCCGGGCTGGTCGGCTATGCCTGGTTCTATAACCCGCTGTAAGATTTTCTCGTTTTTCCCGTCCAAAAACGCCTTCGCCCGACCGCTGAACGGCCGGGCGAAGAAGAGCGCGAAAACTTGGAATGGAGATCAGTACCCGACGAATGGGATAATGGTCGCCGGAACAAATCCCAGTGACGGATCAATGGCCGGTTTCCAAACATAGCGCCGGGACGTACGTGAACGGCCGAATAAACGAGAAAACATGGCAAACCTCACTTATTTCAACAGGTTGTTAAGAGATGCCCAACGGCGCCTTGCCGATTTCGGGTACACCCCTTACTTAGTTATTCAACCCTCATTACGCTAGGGGAGTTTGGGCACTTTTGCTATGCGAAAAACGCATAGCTCGCCGATTCGGACCCATTCCGCATGGTCGGTTTAACATTCGCGAAAGCCCGATTCGATACACTCTAGTAGTCATCGATAATGATGGAGATTTCGCTGTGATGGCGGGCATCATCAAACCGGTCGTCAAACGCCTCATATCGTTCGCCTCATTGACGCTTCGCGCCATGACATTGGGTGTTCGTGCGGCGGTTATCGATGATCAAGACCGAATCATCCTCGTCAAGCATTCCTACTTGCCCGGATGGTATCTGCCCGGCGGCGGTGTCGATCCTGGCGAAACAATTTTTCAGGCCATGCGCCGGGAATTGCACGAGGAAACCAATGTCGCGGTAGACGAAGTTCCAGACCCCTTTGGGATCTATCTGAACAGAACACTATCGCGCCGGGATCACGTTGCCTTCTTTGTCATTCGCAACTTCGACCAGCCAGCACCGCCGAAGTTGCCGAACGCGGAAATCATCGATTGCCAATGGTTTGCGCTCACCGACCTCCCCGACGACACCACGCCTGGAACCCTGCGCCGAATTGCCGAGATCAAAGCCGGACGACGCCAAAATGACGAATGGTGAGACCGTTCAGCCGGCGGAGAATCGTCCACGATCATGTGGCCCGTCAAAATCCAAATCCGGGCCCACCGGCACGATACGTGTCGGATTGACCGTTTCATGGCTTTGGTAATAATGCCGCTTGATGTGCAGCATATTGACCGTCCCGGCCACACCAGGCACTTGGTAGAGCTCGCGCAGATAATTTGACAGGTTTGGATAGTCTGCAATGCGTTGCCGGTTGCATTTGAAATGCCCCACATAGACCGCATCAAAGCGAACTAGCGTGGTGAAAAACCGCCAATCGGCTTCGGTGATTTGATCGCCAACCAGGTAGCGTTGCCGCGACAAGCGGTCTTCCATCTCATCAAGAGCACCGAACAAGGCGGCAAAGGCACCCTCGTAGGCTTCCTGCTTGCTGGCAAAGCCGCATTTATAAACACCGTTGTTGATGGCCGAATAAATGCGTTCATTGACTAGATCGATCTCGCCTTGCAGAGCTGTTGGATAAAGATCAGTCGAATTGTCGGCCCACTCAACAAAGGCACTGTTGAGCATCCGAATGATCTCTGAGGATTCATTGGAGACAATGGTGTTTTGTTGTTTGTCCCACAACACCGGCACCGTCACCCGGCCGGTATATTCGGGATCGGCTTTGACGTAGACTTCCGACAGAAAGTCCGCTCCGTTGATGACATCCGGCGTGGCACCATCCTTGTTGGAAAAAGTCCAACCGCGATCACCCATGAAATAGTCAACGACGGAGACGGAAATCAGATCATCAAGTTTCTTCAGACTTCTGACAATCAGCGTCCGGTGTGCCCAGGGGCAGGCATAAGAGACATAAAGATGGTACCGCCCGGGTTCAGCTTTAAAGCCGCCTTTTCCGGTTGGCCCTGCCGAACCGTCGGCGGTAATCCAATGGCGAAAACTGGAATCCTTGCGTACAAACTTGCCGCCGGTCTGCGCCGTACTGAGTGGCTGATCCTGCCAGACGCCATCGACTAACTGCCCCATATCCATTCTCCGCTTTGCAACTTCGATTGTTGCCGCCGACAATATATCGGCTGGTTTGTGATCTGACGAATGTAGGATTGATCGTGGGAATGCAAGAGAGCTGATGCGGTGAACAATCTGTCGCCTTGGCGCGACCAATGATCATACTTGGCGAGAATGCATGTTTATGGCCGCGCCGTCTGGACGGCGCCGGTCGGCCATGGTAATGCCTCGGCCAACAATGGAGAAACCGATGCGGTTTTATGATCGCTTGCGACGACGAAGCATGACACGTGGCGAAAGCCGCGCCATGTCGCTTGCCGTCATCGGTTATCAGGTCTGATAAAACCAGCGCTATGCTGATCGGATCTGGGGCGGGTGCCGGCCGATCTCAAGCTTTGTAAAACTGGCAGACCAATGACAAGTTCATCCTTTCAAATCCGGCCGGAATTGCCGGAAGACGACCCGATCATCGATGATCTCCACGAAACAGCGTTCGGCCCCGGACGGTTTGCCCGCACGGCGTTTCGCCTCCGTGAGGGAGTTCCGCATGTGCCGGAACTCAGTTTTGTCGCCACGGTGGGCGACCTTCTGGTGGGGTCGGTGCGGTTGACCGCTATATCGGTGGATTCCAGCGCGGTGTTGCTTTTGGGTCCTCTGACCGTACATCCCGGTCACAAAAGCAACGGCGCTGGAAAAGACCTGGTAACCAGGGCGTTGTCCGCCGCCAAGGACCATGGCCATCAGTTGGTCCTGCTGGTTGGCGACGCACCCTATTACGGCCCGCTGGGCTTTGAAAAAGTCCCCCTCGGCCAGATTACTCTGCCCGGTCCGGTTGACCCCCAGCGCGTGCTGGCGGCCGATCTTGCCGGCGTTCTGCCAACCACAAGCGGGCTGGCACGACGGGCGGTTAAAGCACGTTAATCAGCACCTGAGAGAGCGTCACCAGTCCCAGCACAATGGCGGCGCTCGTTAGGGTTAGTCCGATCACGGCCAGGTCGGCCAAGCGGTCGGTCAGATCGGGGTGGCTTGCTACAGAAGTCATCAGCGCATCTCCTGGTCACGAAACAACACCGAAAGACTAGGAAAGCCCGACTGAACGCAATAACAACCCGCCGTTCATCTGGCGTTCATGTTCGGCCGGGCGCGCTAAATGAGTTGTTTGATCAGCCGCTCAACAAAATTCACGCCGGCATTATATTGATCGACGCTGACGAACTCGTCGGGCTTATGGGCCTGATCGATGGATCCCGGCCCGCACACCACCACGGAATAATCTGCCGACTGAAAATGGCCGGCTTCGGTGCCGTAAGACACCACATTGGTGGAGTTATCACCAGTGATTTGGCGCGACAAACGCTCCGCTTCGCCATCGGATTCCCGCTTCAGACCCGGTACGTAACGGTAGTTGGTCAAATCAATCCCGGTCTCCGGCACCACCTGGCGCATGGCCGGTTCGACCGTATCTTTGATATGGGCTTGAAAGCGGTGGAAATAAGCTTCCGGGTCATCGTCTGAAATGGAACGGATATCGGTCGTAAACCTACAATCCTTGGCAACGATGTTCGGTGCCGTGCCGCCTTCGATGAGGCCGGTATGAACGGTGGTAAAGGGCGGGTCAAAGGGATTTTGCGGATCAGTTCGGGCAATGTTTTCCTGCATCATATCATCCAGAAACGTCACCAGCCTGGCGCCGGTTACAACGGCGCTGACCCCGCGGTCGACATAGGCTGAATGAACCGAATGGCCGCTGACATGGGTATGGAAACTGATCGACCCTTTATGTTCGGTCACCACCTTCATAGACGTTGGTTCGCCGACAATGACCGCCCGTGGCCGGGGCAGATTGGCGACCATATGTTCGATCATGTAGGGCGCGCCGATGCAGCCGACTTCTTCGTCGTAGGACAGCGCAAAATGGATCGGCTTCTTAATCCCGGCTGCCAGCATATCCGGCACCAATGCCAGGCCGATGGCGATGAAGCCTTTCATATCGGCCGTGCCGCGCCCGACCAGCAGACCATCACGCTCCACCAGCCGAAATGGATCGGTCGTCCATTCCTGACCGTCAACCGGCACAACATCAGTATGACCTGAAAGCACCACGCCGCCGGGAACCGCCGGCCCGACGCTGGCATAAAGGTTGGCCTTGCTGCCATCCTCATTGGGTACAAGCCGGCTCTCAATGCCGTATTCGCCCAGATAGGCACGCACGAAATTGATCAGGTCCATATTGCTGTCGCGGGAAACTGTCGGAAACGAGATCAGTTTCTCCAGCATCTGCCGGGGCGTATAGCGTGTAGGCATGGGGGCTTTATCCGTCCGTCAAATGCGGTTTTCCTCTACCGCGTGACAACTGGCCGATGATGATCCGGCGGTTTTTAACTCAGGCACTTCGCTACGGCAACGGGCTTCGGCATATCGGCAACGCGGATGGAAGGGACAACCATCCGGCGGGTTGATCGGCGACGGCAATTCACCCTCCAGCCGAATGCGTTCGCGGCGCAGGTCCGGGTTGGCCACTGGCGTCGCTGATAACAACGCCCTTGTATAAGGATGTTGTGGGGATTCAAAAATCGCCGATGCCGGGCCGACTTCAACCGGCCGGCCTAAATACATCACCATAATGTCGTCGGCCACATGGCGCACGACGGACAAGTCGTGGCTGATAAACAAATATGTCAGGCCAAGGCTCTGCTGCAAATCATCCAGCAGGTTCAATATCTGCGCCTGAATGGAGACATCCAGCGCCGACACCGGTTCATCAAGCACCAACACCGACGGCTCCAACATCAGCGCCCGAGCAACGGCGATACGCTGGCGCTGACCTCCGGAAAACATGTGCGGATAGCGGCCATAATGTTCCGGCCGCAGCCCAACACGCGCCAGCATCTCCCGCGCCCGCTGACGCCGTTCATCGGCGCTCATGTCGGTGTTGATTTTTAGCGGTTCTTCCAGCGCCTTACCAACCTTTTGGCGCGGATTTAGCGACCCATAGGGATTTTGAAAAACGATCTGAACGGTCTTGCGTAGATCACTCGCCCGTTGACGATCGGCAATATCAACACCGGCGATGGTCAGTTCGCCATTGGTCGGGGGCTCAATCATGGTGACGAGCCGGGCTAAAGTTGATTTTCCGCATCCTGATTCACCGACCACCGCCAGGGTTTTACCCGGCTGCACGGTGAAACTGGTGCCGTCCAGGGCTTTGACCACCGCCGGCTGACGAAAAGGTCCGCGGCTAATGTCATAGTGACGGGCCAGATTTTTGGCGATGATGATCGGCGCAGTCATGTGGCACCAGATGCGATGGGATGATGGCAAAGCGCCTCGCCCAAATCGACGGTCGCCCGACCCGGCACGCGGCTGCGGCACACATCATCGGCGTAGGCGCAGCGCGGATTGAACAAACAGCCATCGGGCTGGTCGCCCTGACCGGGCACCACGCCGGGAATAGACGGTAGCTTACCGTGCCCGGCCCGCTCCGGCAGCGCTGATAACAATGCGGCGGTATAGGGATGGTGCGGCGTGGCAAACAGACCGCTGACTTTTTGGCGTTCGACCTGTTGGCCGGCATATTGCACTACTACCCGGCGGGCGGTTTCGGCCACCACCCCCATGTCATGGGTGATCAGCACCAATGCCATATCCGTGTCCGTTTGGATCTGTAGCAGTAGGTCTAGAATTTGAGCTTGGATGGTCACGTCCAGCGCCGTGGTCGGTTCGTCGGCAATCAGCAAGCGCGGCTGACAGGAGATCGCCATGGCGATCATCACCCGCTGGCTCATGCCGCCGGATAGTTGATGCGGGAAGGCTGAAAGCCGGCTTTCCGGTTCAGGAATGCCGACCGCATCCAACAGTTCAATGGTGCGATCGCGCCGCGCCCGGCGGGGAAGATGAAGGTGGGTTTTCAAGGTTTCACCGAGTTGAAAACCCACCGTTAAACACGGATTAAGGCTGGCGACCGGCTCCTGGAAAATCATTGCGATTTCTTTGCCGACGACCTTGCGCCGCTCGCGGGCAGAAAGGCCAGCCAGATCCCGCCCGCCAAAGGTCATATGGTCGGCGGTCACGGTCGCGGTTTTCGGCAACAGGTCCATCACCGCCAGCATCGCCACCGACTTGCCGGATCCAGATTCGCCGACAATGGCCAGAACATCACCCTCATCAACAGCGAAATCGACGCCGTCCACGGCGCGAAACGGGCCGCTCGCCGTATCGAATTCCACCGTCAGGTTTTTGATGTCCAGGAGTGCCATGCCCTCAGCTCCGCTTTAGCTTCGGATCAAGCGCATCGCGCAGGCCGTCGCCGACCAGGTTGATGGCCAACACGGTTGTCAGGATCGCCAAACCGGGAAAGGTGAGCACCCAGGGCGCCCGTAAGATGAACTCCCGTGATTCAGCCAACATGGTGCCCCATTCCGGCGTCGGCGGCTGGGCGCCCATACCTAAAAAACCAAGGGCGGCAGCATCCAAGATGGCGGTTGAAAACGACAAGGTCGCCTGGACAATCAGCGGCGCCAGGCAGTTTGGCAGGATAGTCAAAAACATGATGCGCGGTGACTTGGCACCGGCCACCCGCGCGGCAATGACGTATTCCTTTGACCGTTCAGTCATCACCGCCGCCCGCGTCAGTCGGACAAAATGCGGCTGCAGGACAATAGCGATAGCGATCATGGCATTGATCAATCCCGGACCGAGAATTGACACCAGCACCAAGGCCAACAGCAGGCTTGGGAACGCCAGAATGATGTCCATGACCCGCATGATTGCCGCGTCGACTATGCCGCCGATATAGCCGGCGATCAGTCCAAGAAGAATGCCTCCGGATAACGAAATGGAAACAACGATCAAGCCGATAAAAAGCGAAAACCGTGCACCGAATATTAGTCGGCTTAATATATCGCGGCCGACCGCGTCGGTGCCTAAGATAAAGCTCCAGGTCCCGCCGTCTTGCCAGATCGGTGGCGCCAGCAAAGCTTCGCGATACTGGATGGTGGGATCATGCGGTGCTACCCAGGACGCAAAGACGGCAATAAAGACCAATGTCAGGAACACGCATAAGCCGATGACAGCGCCACGGTTTTCGCGAAAATAGTACCAGAACTCCCGCAGCACGGCGGTGGTGGCATTGTCGTTTTCTGGATTGGGTCCGGTCAGGGTTTCGTCGCTCATGTCCCTAACCTTGATGCCGGATGCGCGGATTGACGAAACCGTAGAGCACGTCAACGATCAAATTGACCACCATGACAATGCCGGCAATCATCAGCAGACCGCCTTGGACGGAGGGATAATCACGTCGGCCAATAGCCTCCACCATCCATTTGCCTATGCCCGGCCAGGAAAAGATGGTTTCCGTCAAAATCGCCCCGGCGAGCAGGACACCCACCTGCAGGCCGATGGTGGTAATCACCGGGATCAAGGCATTGCGCAACGCGTGCAGACCGACAACCCGCGACGGCGGCAAACCCTTGGCCCGGGCGGTGCGCACGTAGTCCTCGCCCAGCACCTCCAGCATCGCCGACCGTGTCTGCCGGGCAATCACCGCCAGAGGGATGGTTGCTAAGACAATTGACGGCAAAACCAGATGATGCACCGCCGACTTGAAGGCGCCTTCTTCGCCAGAAAGCAGGGAATCGATCAACATGAATCCGGTGACATCATCAAAGAAATAAAGCAGCGATATTCGACCCGATACCGGCGTCCAGCCGAGCATGCCGGAAAACACAATAATCAATAACAACGCCCACCAAAAAATCGGCATGGAATAGCCAACCAAGGCGCTGGTCATGACCGTATGGTCAAACGCCGTGCCACGCCGCACAGCGGCAATAATTCCGGCCGGCAAGCCAATCGTTACTGCGATGATGATGGCACAAAGCGACAATTCGATGGTCGCCGGAAACAGCGTGAGAAATTCTTCGATCACCGGTTTTTTAGTGACAATCGATTTACCCAGATCCCCCTGCAATACGTTGCCTAGAAAGTGCAAATATTGCTTCCACAACGGCAGATCAAAGCCATAAAACGCCATCAGTTCCGCATGGCGCGCCGGCGTGATCGACCGCTCGCCGGCCATCAGCTCCAGAGCATCGCCAGGCAGCAGACGGATAAACAAGAACGAAACGATGGTGACACCGATGAAGGTCGGGATCAAAACCGCAAGTCGGGAGAGGATAAATCGAAGCATGCCCTAGCGCGAGATGAGGCTAGATTGGATCATTTGACCGGCTATTCTGGTTTGCTGACAAGGCGCGATCTGCGCTGTGGTCTGGTTGACCACAAGCGGAGCGTAACGCTGATCAGCGGGCCTGAAAAGCCGGCCTTCGGTGGGCCAAATCAGCCCATCTGTGGCGTTGCGCCGCTTGCCCGATGCCCCGCATCGCGCTGCGCGACGCGCCTTGCATATCGCCTGATTTGGCTCCATCAAATGATCCAATCTAACCTCATCTCGCGCTAGCGCAGCTTTTTTTCGAAGTGATGACAGGGCACGGTGACCGTGCCGCCGCGCAGCTCAATGATATCGTCATAATCGCCGATGTCGACCCAGCCGTTCTTTTCATAAAACCGGTAGGCGCGGTCGTTGCCATGCACACAATAAAGCTGTGCGGTCACCACGCCCTTTTCGCCCAGACGGACCTCACCATCGGCCATCAACAGCTCGGCGACGCCGGTGCCGCGGGCGGCCTTGTCGACAAACATACTTTCCAATTCCTCACCGGTGATGACGCAAAAACCAACTGGTTCACCGTCGATTTCGGCGATCGTGCAGGTGGGAATTTTACCAACAATTCGCCGGCTAAATGATCCCGGCACCCGGGCCATGACCAACTGCTCTGGCACGATCCGCGCATGGGCATCATGCCAAGCATCATGCCACAACCGCGCCAGCGATCGCGCGTCGTCCTTGCGCGCCGGGCGCAGGATGGCAGCTGATTGTCCGTTCATGCCGTGATGCTTTCCGTCAATTGTCCGCGTCCATGTGCGCCAGGTGCCGGCATAACAGTTGATATCTCACCTGAATGATTATCCCGGTTGCAGGGCCGCAGGCATGGATTGCCGGATCAAGTCCGGCAATGACGCGCAGAAATGTAGCCATGTCCGCAATTCGCCCCCTCGAAACTCAATTCCCACCCGGCCTCGTCACCCCAAGACTTGATCTTGGGGTCCATGCCAATCACCAATCAGCGTGAGCGGCGTTAGCACGTGAGGATCAGGGCGGCAGCAAAACACCGCCGCCCCATTTTTCACACTCCGGTCACTTCAGATCGACGCCATAGAAGATATGGCCACCGAACGGATCGATCTTAAAGCCGGTGACTTCCTTGCGGACTGGTTTGAACACCACCGAATGGGCGATCGTTGCCCATGGTGCCTGCTGCTTGAAGATGACCTGCGCCTCTTCATAAAGCTTAGTGCGCATGGCGGTGTCCGACACCGTCTTGGCCTTCTGGATCAAATCTTCAAACGGCTTGTGACACCATTGCGCCCGGTTGGAACCACCGACGCCATCACAGCCGAGCAAAACAGCCAGGAAGTTGTCCGGGTCGCCGTTGTCGCCGGTCCAGCCTAAAAGCACCGCACCGTCGCGTTTGACGTCTTTTGAACGCTTCAAATATTCACCCCATTCATAGGAGATGATTTCCGCTTCGACGCCAACTTTCGCCCAGTCGGCTTGAATCAGCTCGGCCATGCGCCGGGCATTCGGGTTATAGGGCCGCTGTACCGGCATTGCCCAGATCTTGGTTTTCAAGCCTGAGATACCAGCACCGTCGAGCATCTTCTTCGCCGCGGCCGGATCGTAGGTGTCGTCGGCCAGATCAGCCTTATAAGACCAGATCGTCGGCGGGATCGGGTTGGCGGCAACCTTGCCGGCGCCCTGGAAGACGGCATCCAAAATCGCTTGTTTATTGATCGCCTTGTTCAAGGCAATACGGACGACCGGATTGTTAAACGGCGCCATCTGGGTGTTGTAGGCCAGATAGCCGACGTTCAGGCCTTCCTGCTCCATCAGATTAATCGAAGCATCCTTCTTCATAGCTTCGACATCAGCCGGATTCGGATAAGGCATGACGTGGCATTCGCCGGCTTTCACTTTCTGCCAGCGCACCGAATTGTCCGGCGTGATGGCGAAAATCAAATTGTCGATCGCCGCCTTACCGGCCCAATAGCCTGCATGTGCGGCGTAACGGATGACAGCGTCTTTCTGGTAGCCGACGAACATGAACGGACCGGTGCCGATCGGCTCCTGGTTCATCTGCTCTGCTTTGCCCATGCCGTTCAGCTTGTCGGCATATTCCTTCGACACGATGGAGGCGAAATCCATCGCCAGGTTGGCGATCATCGGCGCTTCCGGACGATTGAGATTAAACCGCACCGTGTTGTCGTCGACCTTTTCGATCGATTTGATCAGGTCGGGCATCGACATGCCGTTAAAATATTCCCAGGCACCACCGGCATAAGCATAAAACGGATGGTCTTTTAGGCGCTGACGTTCAAACGAGAACACCACGTCATCGGCGTTAAAGTCGCGCGTCGGGGTAAAGAACTTGGTGGTGTGAAACTTCACGCCCTTGCGCAGCGAGAAGGTATAAGCCAGGCCGTCGTCCGATACGGTCCAGGATTCGGCCAAGGCCGGCGCGATCGAGGTCGTGCCCGGTTCGAATTCCACAAGTTTATTGTAGATCTGCCGCGACGACGCGTCGAAGGTGGTCCCGGACGTATAAAGCGCCGGATCAAAACCTTCCGGCGAGCCTTCCGAACAATAAACAAGCGTTTTCGCCTGCGCCACGCCGACAAGCATCGACGCCGACAAGCAAACGGCCGCCAGGCCGAGTGATTTTCTGATCATGAATTATGTCCTCCAATGGATGCTCTTGAAGCGGCCAAACCGCCCAAGAACCACTGCCCCTCCCCCTCCCGATTTTTCGTTGATGATTTGGGGAAGGCTGAAGGCAACATTTATTTCCCTATCGGCGCCCAAGAGCAAGAGGGAATTTTTGGTTTTTTTGGGGAGTGGGGGAAGGATTTTGCGGATGGGAGGGGTGTTGGGGGAGATGTGTGTTTTTGGGAGGGATACTCTCAATCAGCCGGCTGACCTATAGGACCATTTGCAACGAGTTTCCTTCTATGGTCATCGCAAATGTTGTGCAATAGCCGCTGTATGTATTCGAAAGTAAATCCCCAGCGAGTAAAATCCGCTGGTGTTATGTAAAAAGTAACTTTATCCGCCAGCCGAGCTTCAGCGCAGGCAACGGAGAAGGAATTAATAAGCTCTCGAAGGATCTCTCTTCGATTCTCAATACCGATCCGACCAAATCTAGATCCTATCAATGGCAAATCTATATTTCCGACGTCACCTCTTTCCCGAATCTTAAGCCACAAATTCGGCAAAAGATCTACGAAATCATCTGCGTTGAGTTGTGCAATGCCATGTTCATTGAATGTGGCAAACGTGAGCAAATAACCAACCCTAGAAAAATCGCGAATCACAAATACTTCACCAGGAGGATATATCGGTATATCTGTTACTGGCGAGTAGAAATTTTTTACGAAATCAATACTTGGAATGATCTCCGCTGCAATTTGTATTGCATTAGCTAGGTATTCGGGTTTTTGACAGTATTTTATTGTATACTGACCCTGAATACTACTTCGATCAATGGCCCGATTGACAAAATCCGTTTCCAGTGTTGTGGGAATTGTCACTACTATTGGATGATTGGATTGAAATATATTACCGACTCTAACTTCAACTTCTGTGTCAATATTTGGCAATTGCGTCGATACAGATTTCTTTGGCCAGTTGATAACTACAGAAAGCAACAATCCAAATATTAGAAGAAACCAGAGATAATTCAAATACGGTGATATCGTCTTGTCGTAGCCTGCAGCAATCGCTATTTCCGTTAATGTCCAGCCAATACCGACAGGGGCAAATATTAGACCCCAAAATCTAATCCTCTTTAGCAATTCTTTAGTTTGCCACCAAAAAATATTCATTTGGAGCCCAGGGATGAATATATGCTGTCACTGTAATAATATGCGCCTGTTTTCCCATCTAAAATTGATCGTGAATGTTGTGCAGGCCAGTTGTCTAACGCGTATTCAATTATCTTTGAATTGAAGCTTACATGCATAGCAAGCTCTTCTCGCAATATAGCCGGGCAGTTTTCTCTGTCTAAGTATCGAACTCCATTTAGATTCACACAGATTATTGGCAGCTCTCTTTTAAGAGCTTGTTCAATTTCCCAGCGAACGAATTTATACAAATACTTCGTGTTCGCTCCGACCAGCAGTACAAATACTTTCGAATGCCGGAGTCGTTCTTGTAGGCTGGCTTTAATAGAATACTCCGTACTCGAGTCTCGTGCAGACGACAGTTCATGGGCGTTGTAAAAATTGAAAGAAGAGTGATCGCTTTGTTTCCACGCCAACATTAAGCGGTAATAACTAATGTCACTATCACCATCGAACGAAACAAATACCCGGTTCCTGTAGGCCAAAACTTCTCGCTCCGCAAAACCGCCAGCACAACCTTACATATATACTCAGGTTACCATTACCGCAACCATTGCAATAACTACCAACTTCCAAGCTGCAACGATACATTGCCAACTCACCACTCGTCGACTTGATTGCCATTAGATAAAATCGGCATTGCAAACCGATCTCCACCTTCCCCCTACCAAATCCCCCCCAATTTCACCCCCATGTCGGGTTCGTGTCGTGGCCGTGACGTGGTAGTATTCCGGCCAAGTGCCTATGTGCTTTTCAACCGCGGCAGTGAGGATAAATATTGATGCGCGTTCGTGAACTTCGGCTTGAAAAGGGTTGGTCGCAGGAGCAGTTGGCCACCGTCTCGGGCCTATCGGTGCGCACCGTTCAGCGGATTGAACAGGGCGGCACGGCCGGCCTGGAATCGCAAAAATGCCTCGCCGCCGCATTCGAAACCGATATTGCCAACCTTATGCGGGAGCACACCATGGCACAGACCACAAACAACAACACCGTTGCCGGCGAGCCGTCGATTGTCGCCGGCCAAACCAACATCAGCAAGGCCGACGAGTACGTCCAAAACGTCAAGGGCCTGCGGCTGCATTTTTATACTTTCCTAATCGTGCTTGCGGCGATGTTTGCCCTCAATTTGGTGATCACGCCGAACGACTTCTGGATCACCTGGATCGCTGCCTTCTGGAGCCTCGGCCTGGTGCTGCACGCGATCTCGGTGAAGGTCATGTACGGCTCCATAAGCCTGGACGAGGCGGAACGGTCACAAGGGAACTCCTGACGGTAGCGCCGGGCTGAAAACACGTAGCGGCGGCGCGAGGGAAGCCTCGCGCTGTCTCGCGGGCAACCGCGCACGCCACTCACACCGCGTCATTGCCGGACTTGATCCGGCAATCCATGCCGCCAGCATCGCTGTCTTTCTCATACGAACCGATGACACGCGGCCCCGCCTGAGGCATGGACCCCAAGATCAAGCCTTGGGGTGACGGGTGGGTGGGATCGGGAAAGGTACAAGGCGCCCGTTGGGTTGCTATGCACACCACTCACACTTCGTCATTGCCGGACTTGATCCGGCAATCCATACCGCCAGCATCGCTGTCTTTCTCATACGAACCGATGACACGCGGCCCTGGCGGAGGCATGGACCCCAAGGTCAAGCCTTGGGGTGACGTGTGGGTGGGACCGGGAAAGACGCCACGCGCGGGTCGGGTCGCCGCGTATTTTCCCAACACTCTCCACTGTCATTCCCGCGAAAGCGGGAATCCAGAAGCAACGATGCACGGCTTCAGTCTGTTACCCTGGATTCCCGCCTGCGCGGGAATGACAACAGAGGGGTGGGAGTGCCAATTAGAGGAGCGGTTCCGGGCAGTTCCTCTTTGCTCACGTTCGTCAGCCTGTCGTTCTACTCATTTCCTTTTTTTATTATCCTGTAGACACTCCCTTCTTCTCTTTCTTCTCCCTTACTCCCTCCCTCCCGTCCCACCCTTGTGCCAATCCGCCTCTCCCCCGCTTCGCTCGCCCATGCTAGCCTCGAGCGATGGAAACGCCCCTCATCCTCCTCACCCTCGGTGCACTCCTGCTGGTCGGCCTCGTCGCCGATGAGATTGGCCGGCGTACGCGGTTGCCGCGGGTGACCTTGCTCATTTTGTTCGGACTGGCCGCCGGGCCCTCCGGGTTCGACATCCTGCCCGACGGCTTTCAGGCCTGGTACGAATTCCTGGCGACCTTGGCGCTGACTATGGTGGCGTTCTTGTTGGGAGGCCAATTGTCCTATTCCGGTCTGCGGGAAAACGGCCGGGAGATTTTATGGGTTTCGGTCGCGGTGGTGATCGCCACGGCGGCGATTGTGTTTTCCGGCCTGATCCTCATCGGCGCGCCGCTGATCCTGGCGCTCCTGCTTGCCGGCATCGCCACCGCCACCGATCCGGCAGCGACCAAGGACGTGGTGCGTCAGGCCCGCGCCAAGGGGCCGTTTACCGCCACATTGCTAGGCATTGTCGCCATTGATGACGTCTGGGGATTGATCGCCTTTTCAGTGCTACTGGTCATTGCCAAAGCTGTCGCCGGCGACGGTGGCGCGGCGGTCATAGCTCATGGCGCCTATGAAATCGGCGGCGCGGTGGCGATCGGCGTTGCCGTTGGCCTGCCGGCAGCCTATTTCACCGGTCGGCTTCGGCCCAATGAACCGATCCAGTCGGAAGCTTTGGGTGTGGTGTTTTTATGCGCCGGGCTGGCCACCTGGGCCGGCGTCTCGTTTTTGCTGGCGGGCATGGTCGCCGGCGCCCTGGTGGTCAATCTGGCGGAACATCACAGCCGCGCCTTCCACGAAATTGAACATATCGAATGGCCGTTCATGGTGTTCTTCTTCGTGCTCGCTGGCGCCTCGTTGCAGGTCGAAAACCTCTCCGGTATCGGCCTGATCGGCGGCGGCTATATTATCCTGCGGATCATCGCCCGAGTGGCCGGCGGCTATTGGGGCGGCCGCCTCGCCGACGCGCCGGCAAGCCACCGCCGCTGGGTCGGCGCCGCTCTCATTCCCCAGGCCGGCGTGGCGCTGGGCATGGCGCTGGTCGCCGGTAGCCATTTCCCGGAACTGAAGGAACCACTACTCGCCCTGGTGATCGGCGCCACCGTGTTCTTTGAGCTTATTGGCCCGGCATTGACCCAGTTGAGTTTGACGAAAGTGGGTGAGCGGGGTGACACCAGGGCAGAGGAGGAGTAATTTAGGCGGCTAATTTTCTAAGAAGGGGAGCAATTTTTATCCCACCCCCTCCACTGTCATTCCCGCGCAGGCGGGAATCCAGGAGCCCAAATGCACGGCCACAGCCTTCTGCCCTGGATTCCCGCCTGCGCGGGAATGACGATGGAGGAGGGTGTTTACTTAGCCAACTCCATATTTCTCTGGTTCATCACCCCTTATCAACGAAACCACGGGCGATGACCATCCGCTGCACGTCCGACGTGCCCTCGTAAATCTGGCAGATGCGCACGTCGCGGTAGAGGCGTTCAACGGGAAAGCCCTCCACGTAGCCGTAGCCACCATGGATCTGGATCGCATCGGTACAGATCTTCTCCGCCGCTTCAGAGGCAAACAATTTGGCCATGCTGGCTTCAGCAATACAGGCAATGCCGTCATCTCTCAGCCGCGCGGTGTGAAGGACCAGTTGCCGGGCGGCCTCCAACTGCGTGGCCATGTCGGCCAACCGGAAGGCCACAGCCTGATGGTTGATGATCTCCGTGCCGAAGGTTTTGCGTTCATTGGCATAGGCGGTGGCTGCCTCGAAAGCCGCACGGGCAATGCCCACCGCCTGAGCAGCGACGGCGACACGGCCGGCCTCCAGGTTGGCCAAGGCAATGCGATATCCCTGCCCCTCTTCGCCCACCAGCTGATCGGCTGAGACCTCCATATTGTCAAACGCCACCTGACAGGTATCGGCGGCGCGCTGGCCGAGTTTCTTTTCCTTGGCAATAACATTAAATCCGTCGGTGGCTGTCGGCACGATAAACGCCGACATGCCACGGCTGCCGGCATCAGGGTCGGTGATGGCGAAAATCAGCGCGTGTTCGGCGATCGCGGCGGAAGTGATGAATTGCTTGGTGCCATTAATGCGATATCCGTCACCAACTTTTTCCGCCCGTGTCTTAATGGCCCCGGCATCGGAACCTGTATGCGGTTCGGTCAGGCAAAAGCAGGCGATCGCGCCTTGCGCCAGCGGCATCAGATAGCGGGATTTTTGATCGGGCGACCCATATTCCAACAAGGCTGAACAAACCGGTGAATTATTGACGCTCATCACTGTGGACGCGGAGGCCCAGCCAGCGGCGATCTCCTCTATGGCCAAGGCATAGGACACAAAATCCGTCCCAGCGCCGCCCCATTCCTCGGGAATGCACATACCCATCAGACCAAGCTCGCCCATGGCCTCTAATACGCCTGGGGCGAACTCACTTTTGTCTTCCCATTCCGCCGCCCGTGGCGCCAGTTCCGATTGCGCAAAATTGCGGGCCATATCGCGGATCAGGATTTGTTCTTCGCTAAACTGCATGGGAATTACCTGTCCGATTTTAAAGAGTTTCGCGCACCGCACGAGCGCCGGCGACCATGACCTGCATTTTCTGCCGGGCCAGATAGCGTGGCAAGGCTGAAAAGCCGCAATCACCGGTGATGGTGAGTTTTCCCGGGACTACGAATTCCAGGCATTGGCGAATGCGGGCGGCGACTTCTTCGGTGGTCTCCAGATGGAAATTCTTGACGTCGACCACGCCGGCGGCAATATCGAATTTAGCTGATAGTGGCCCAAGCAACTCCACATCGGCCATTTGCCGATTGGCGAATTCCAGCACCAGTTGATCGCAGGTCAGCGCCTCCATAGCGCCCATCAACCGGTCAAACCGCCGATCAGCCATTGGCCGGCCAGCATTGTTGCCGAAGCAGACATGTACGCCTACTTTGCCGGCAAAGCCATCGGCGGTCCGGTTGATCGCATCCGCTGCATCCGCATGGCTCAAGCCCAGCGGCGGATGCGGCAATGCCGGCTCATCAAGCTGCACATAGGCGGCACCGGCGGCACTGAGGGCGGCCAGTTCATCACGTACCATGGCGATGATCTCATCCATGACGTCGCCGATGTCACGCGATTGCGCCATCAACGGCAAGGCAAAGGTCAGCGGCCCGGGGATCGCCACCTTTAACGGCCGATCTGGCGCCAGCGCCAACAACGCCTTGAAATCCTCAACGACGCCGAAACCGTCAGGCGCACTGATATGATCAATGACGTTGAAATGCGGCGCCATGTCGTAACCTGGAACGCCCAGTTTGCGGCTCGGGCTAATCCGTTTCAGCCCGTCGACCCGGTCAAACATTTCGTAAACGAAGCGCTGCCGGCGCAATTCACCGTCGGTCAGGATATCGATCCCGGCCTCCAACTGGTCAAGAACGGCGATCCGCGTCGCGTCGTCGAGCGCTTCCGCCACATCCTCAGGCCCGGCCTTGCCATCGCGCATTTGATTGCGAAAGACGACGAACCAGCCCGGTGAGGCGTAACTGCCAACACCCATGGTCGGCAACAAGGGGAGATTTTCCATCAGCTTAGCCTTGCGGTAGTTGGTGGCTGGTCGCCAGATCGGGGTTTTTGTCGGCGAATTGCTGGCGCAGGGCCACCTTGTTGATCTTACCGGTTCCGGTATGGGGGATCTCATCGACAAAGGCGATCTCTTCAGGAAGCCACCATTTGGCGACCCGCTCACCCAACCAAGTCAATATATCGTCAGCCGATGTTGTGCTGTCAGATCGCCGCACGACGATTAGGAATGGCCGCTCTTGCCAGCGCTCATGTGGGATGGCGATCACCGCCGCCTCGACCACATCGGGATGGCCAACCGCGGCGTTTTCCAAATCAATCGAGCTGATCCATTCACCGCCGGATTTGATGACATCCTTGGCCCGATCGGTCAGCCGCAAATTGCCGTCCGGCCCGATGACGCCGATATCGCCGGTGATCAACCAACCATCGTCATCAACAGCAGGTTTGTCGGGGGCTTGGAAATAATCGCTGGCGATCCAGAACCCGCTGGCCTTCAAATCGCCGGCCGATGCACCATCCCAGGGCAATATCTGTCCGGCATCATCGGTCACCTTGATTTCCACCCCGTAGACTGGCCGCCCCTGGGTGGCGCGAATATCCAAAGCTTCGGCTAAATCCACATTTTTCGGTGGATGGGAATAGGTCGCGGCGGCTGAGGTTTCGGTCATTCCCCAGGCATGCGACGTGGTCACCCCATATTCGACCTGCAACTGTTCGATTAGCGCCCGAGGCGGTGCTGAACCACCGGTAACAATACGCTGCAAACCGCCGAGATCGCCATCGGTAGCGCGTAAATATTCCAGCATGGCGATCCAGACCGTCGGCACCGCCATCGCCACGGTCACTGATTCATTGACAATCAGTTCATGGAGCTTGTCCATTTCCATCTCACGGCCGGGCAGAACCAGCTTGGCGCCCGCCATCGGTGCGGCATAGGGCACGCCCCAACCGTTACCGTGAAAGAATGGCACGATCGGCATCAGCACGTCGTTGAAGCCGATGCCGACGCCATTGGGCGAAGTAAATCCCAACGCATTGAGCACCGATGACCGGTGGCTATAAAGCACGCCTTTCGGGTCGCCGGTGGTGCCAGATGTATAGCAAAGCCCTGATCCGTCGCGCTCGTCTACCTTTGCCCAGGAAAAATCGGTGTCCGCGTCGGCGATTAAATCTTCATAACAATGGACGTTTGCCAGTTCGGTCGCCGGCATGTCGCCAGCATTGGCCAAAACGATATAGCCTTCAACAGTTTCCAGTTGATCGCGCACGGCTTCGAATATCGACAGGCAGGCCGTATCAGTGACAATTAGCCGGTCCTGAGCATGATTGACCGTATAGACCAATTGCTCGGCGAACAGCCGCGGATTGATGGTGTGCAGAATACCGCCAGCACCGGCAACGCCGTAAAACGTTTCAAGGTATCGGCCATGGTTCCATGCCGCGCCGCCAATGCGATCTCCCGGTTTAATGCCCAGCCGTTGCAAGGCGTGGGAAAACCGGCGGGACCGCCCAACGCAGTCTTGATACGTGCCGCGATGAATGGGTTCATCGATTGGCCGGGAGACAATCTCCACCTCGCCATAAAACCGCGCCGCATGATCGATCACACTGGCGATCGTCAGCTCGTGGTTTTGCATCAATCCGCGCATGATAGAACTCGCTGAAGGAGGAAATGAGGGTCAGTCCGGTTTTACGATGATCTTCGCCACGGTCCAATCATCGACCTTCATCAGCTTGCCTCGCGCGATCTCATTTTGGCAAGACCTAACCAAAGTGTACCTGCCAATCCTCCATGGTCATCCGGTCAATGCCCTCGGCGTAATTCAGGGCGTTGAGGTGATAGAACCCCGCATTGGCCAGGTTTGCTTTAGAGTTATCGCGGGTCGCGACCTGCTTGGCCGGTACGCCGGCAATGATGGCATTTTCAGGAAACTCCTTGCCATCGGTAACGATGGAATGGCCGGCAACAATTGAATTGGAGCCAATTACCGCGCCGTCCATAATCGTCGCGTTAATACCGATCAGGCAGCGGTCGCCGATAGTGCAGCCATGCAAAGTGGCCTTGTGGGCGATCGAGCAATCCTCACCGACAATCGTCGGCGTGTGATAGCCCACATGAACCATGACAAAGTCCTGGATATTGCTGCGCGCGCCGATGACAATCTCATAGGTTTCCGCCCGCATCACCACTTGCGGCCAAATCGAAACACCGGGATGCAGATACACTTTGCCGTAAAGCAGCGCTGAATCGTGGATAAACGCCGGGTCGTCGAGGGTGACATGAGGGCCGATATGGGGCATGACGCACGCCTTCTTTGATATTGCCAGATGGACGAATTTCCAACACTGCCTGATCATCGCGGGATTCGCCAGGATTGAACATCACCAGGGATATCGGCGGCGGTTTTAAAACGCCAATCCCCTATTCAAATGTCGCACTGGACATCGGCGCATCGGAGCCGGCAAGAGCGCGGCTGAGGGTTTCAAAATCCCGGATCGGCCAAACCCGAAGAACGTTTTTTCGCCCGCGCACGGTTATTTCCACCAGCTCGTCTGGATCCAAGTCAATGCCACCTGCATGGGCGACCTGGCGCGAAATTACCATTGCCGAGCCGAATTCCTTTGTGGCGCCCTCCAGCCTGCTGGCCGTGTTGACCGTGTCGCCAAGAGCAGTGATGCCAACAACGCTATCGGTCCCACCGGCGCCGGCAGCACCGATCCGGCCCAATATGGCCTGGCCGGCGTGAATACCGATACCGATTTTCATCGGCTCTTCTAAATGCCCGGTCAGTTCACCGTTCAGCACATCAAGCGCAGTTCCCATGGCGTCGGCGGCCTCCAATGCCTGCCGGCAGCCAATGCGCGCGCCATCGGTTATCCCGAATATCGCCATGATGCCGTCGCCAATGAACTTGTCGACGTAACCTCCGGCCCCTTCGATCGCTTCGGTCATGGTGTCCAGGTAGCGGTTGAGAATGAAAACTACATCATAAGACAGTCGATGTTCGGAGATCGACGTAAAGCCGCGAATATCGGCAAACAACACCGCAACCGGCTGTTCCACCCCCCAATGATAAGCGTCGCCGGCACGCTCCGGCGCCACAGTAGCCGCCCGCGCTGGCATCAAGGGCTGGACGGTCATGTTGGCGGTCGGCCGTATCTGACAGGCCAGCCGTACGTTTTTGTCCGCATCGATCCTGGTCAGCACGGATTTTTCCGCATCCGACGGAGGCAGAATATCCTCCAGGCCTTCAACGATGGCTGTACGGCAGGTCGAACACCGCGCCCGGCCACCGCAGACGGAGGCATGGGGAATGGCGTTCATACGACTAATTTCAAGGAGGGTCGGCCCACGCAAGGCGCGAACTGTTCGGCCACCGGGATAGGTGATCCTGACCCGCGCCCCGCGCCAGCCCATGACCAGGCGCATGGGCACAACGGCCACCAGCATGCCGGCAAGGACCAACATTCCGATCTGTGCCCAGTCGGTCCAGTAGACCAACGCGGCGACCTGTTCGCCGGTCAGCGCACCTTCATCCAACTCCACCAGCCATAATCGCCTGGCCGCATCAATCCAGCCCCAGGTCGCCATCAGCGGAATGGCCACCGCCAACGCCACAAGCAAGGGAAATGCCTGGCGGTACCACTTGCGTATCCGCAGCCAATAATGCAGGCCGATGACCCCATGCAGCCACACCACCAGCAGCAAAAAGCTTTGTGTCCAAATTTCCGATGGCCACAAAATCGATAGTTCATGGGCGTAAGTGTCGTTGACGCCAAAAGTCAGGTTGGTCCCGCGGGTCGCCAGCGCGTGCTCCAGCAGGTACCACGGGATGGCCACTGCCAGCGCCAATTGCACCGCTTCCCAGATGGGCATGCGTAATGTTCGCCGGCAAATGGTTTTCCAGATCGCCAATAATGTATGGGTAATAAAGGCGCCATAAAGCAAAATGGAACCGACCCAGCTGCGCCAAAAACCCCGACGGACTTCCTGGATAGCCTCCAGGGCATCGAAAGAAATCACACCAAATGCGTGGTTTAGAAAATGGGTCAGGACAAAAACGAATAGCACCAGGCCAGATATCAGCCTGATTTTTTGCAATATGTCACCGCCGCCAGGCACTTTTGCCTTTTGCGGTCCCGATTTTCGCGGCCGTTGCGATGACGTGCTGTCACTCATTTATTGATCCCGCGCCATGCCATTTACGTAGGGCGTGATTAAGCCGGCGTCCAAAGGCGCGCCGGATCGAACCGGTTGACGTCGTCCAGCAGTTCAACAAAAGCCCGCGCCTGGTGATCGATCGCCAAAGCCCCGTTTTCCGCTTTTGCGGCCGCGGCGTTGCCGACAGCGCCTTTGATGTTGAGGTCCTGCGCCTTCCAACCGAATTGCACCGGCCCATGGGCACGCAGATGAGTAAACTCGTCGATCATTTGTAGTTGCGTGGACTTAAAATCCTCAGCCTTATCCATACGCACCAGATCGGGACGCAGATGTAGCATCATGGAGGTTTCCACATCGCCACCGTGGATGCCGTAGGTGTGTTCGCTGTCCGGGAACACACCTTCAGGCATTCCAAACCGGAACCAGCCGGTGGCCACGCACAGCATATCGAAACGCACGCGAAGTTCACGGGCGACGATATCGATGATCGGCACATTACCGCCGTGGGAATTGATGATCACTAATTTGCGCAATCCGGCACGGTGAACGCTCTCGCCAAGCTCAATCCAGGCCGCCGTCAGTGTGTCCCAGGACAGGGTCAGGGTTCCCGGCGAGGAAATATGCTCGTTTGATTTGCCGACTGCCTGAGCCGGTAAAAACGTCACCGGCAGATTATCCGGCAACAGCTCCCGGGTTCGGGCAACACATCCCTCGGCAATGCAGGTGTCGGTATAGACCGGCAAATGCGGACCATGTTGTTCAATGGCACAGACCGGCAGTACCGCGATCCAGTCGGAAGTATCGCCGGCAAAATCCACCGTCGTCATCTCATGCCAGTTGATTTTCGGCAGCATTGCGCCTCCCTGCGGATCCGCGTTCGGTTTTTAGTCTGATTAGGGTCAAGATAACAGCATCATAGACGATTTAGAAACGCCGCGGCGGCTTCGCCGTGCTGAAAGCGCAATCGCTCAACGTCAACGCCGATGGGATGACCATCTTCGACGCGCCACTGGCCACCGATCATCACCCGGTCAGCCCGGTGCGCACCGCACAACACCAAGGCCGCCAGCGGATCGCCGGCGCCGGAAAACCGTAATTCATCCAGCCGGAAAAGTGCCAGATCGGCCTGCTTGCCGACTTCCAGCCGGCCGATGTCATCGCGCCCCAAACAACGCGCCGACCCGGCGGTGGCCCAGCGGAAAACATCTTCATGGGTCACCGAGGCCGCGTCATAGGTCAATCGGTTGATCATCAAGGCGTGGCGGACGCCTTCCATCAAATTCGAACTATCATTGGACGCCGACCCATCGACGCCCAGGCCGACCGGGCAGCCGGCCTGTTCTAGTTCCTTTGTCCGGCAGGACCCGGATGCCAGGACCATGTTGGAGGTGGGGCAATGGCTTACGCCGACGCCGGCACGGCCGAGCCGGTTCACTTCGTCGCCGCTAAAATGAATACCATGGGCAAGCCAAGAGCGGTCTGACAGCCACCCGGCCTGCTCAAGATAATCCACCGGCCGGCAACCGAAATGTTCCAGACAGTAGTCGTCTTCGTCCTCGGTTTCGCCCAAATGGGTATGCAGCCGGCAATCATGGCGCTGTGCCAGCGCCGCCGTTTCGCGCATCATGCGCGGGGTAACTGAAAACGGTGAACATGGCGCCAGCGCTACCTGGATCATCGCCCCTTCCTGCCTATCGTGATAGATGGAAATTACCCGCTCGCAATCAGCCAAAATGGTGTCTTCGTCCTGGACGACGCTATCAGGCGGCAGGCCACCGTCCTTTTGCGACAGGTTCATCGAGCCGCGCGTTACCGTCATCCGCATGCCCACCCGCTGGGCTTCGGCGACCTGGATATCCATGGCCTCTTCCAGCCCAGTGGGAAAAACATAGTGGTGATCGGACGTCGTCGTACAGCCCGACATCATGAGTTCCGTCAATGCTAATTGATTGGCCAAACCGAAGGCTTCGGCGGACAGGCCGCGTGCCCAAATCGGATAAAGCGCTGTCAGCCAATCGAACAGTTCCTTGTTGATGGCATCGGGATGGGCGCGGGTCAGGGTTTGGAAAAAATGATGGTGGGTGTTGATCAGTCCCGGCAAAACCACATGATTGCTTGCATCGAAGACCTGATCGACCGGCTGCAGGGGCTGGCTAGCCGCCGCCACGCGCTCGGTTATCCGCCCGTTTTCAACAACCAGTCCACCGGCTGTATCATCAGCCAGGATGGCTAGCGGATTTTTGATCCATAAACGTGTGGCTTGTTCCATTGGATGTTCTCAGGATTAGGTTGCATCTGGATCGATTTTAGCAGCCGTCGCCTCGACCTCGACCAAAAATTCCGGCCGCGTGAAGCCACTGACAATAACCAGGGTAGAGGTTGGATAGGGCGGTGACAGATAACGGTCCCGCACCGACATGTAGCCGGCAAAGTATTGACGGTCTGTGACAAAGGCGTTGAGTCGGACAATATCGGAAAAATCCATATCGACTTCGTTTAGAATCGCGCCGATATTCTCAAAACACTGTTCTGCCTGCTGTTCGATCGTATCAGGAACGCTATCGTCGGGACGAACGCCGAGTTGCCCAGACGTCAAAACCAGGCGGGCGCCAACCGGTAGCGCCACGCCGTGGCTATAATTACCGAAGGGCGCGCGAATCGTTTTTGGAATCAAGGATTTCACGTTAAATCCGTCCTGGCATTTGAGCCTGTGTAGTGACGAGCCGGCCTTTGCCCCTCACAACGACCGTAAACCCCGGCATGATCTACAAAACTGTCCGCCGTGGCCAGCAAAACGTCAACTAGCCGGTATCACGATTTTGATTCCATTGATGCTTTTTTTAGCCGTCGTGATGGCCTAGTCTAGCTTCGGGTTCCGTGACGGCGGATACCTTGGAACATAGATAATCGAGCCGGAGCGCAATCTGGTCGCAAACAACAAAGCTCTCAACGCAATCACACGGGTCGATCACGTCCCGGCGTGCAATTGAGGGCCAAAGTCGCAACTGCAATGAATGGTCGAGGAGGACCCTCATGAACAAAACACTCATCGGATCGGTTTTGGTTGCTGGCACGCTTGCGGCCACCAATGCCTTGGCTCTGGAAAAAGTCAAATTCGGCACCAACTGGGTCGCCGAAGCCGAACATGGCGGCTTCTATCAGGCCGTCGCCGACGGCACCTATGAAAAATGTGGGCTTGAGGTCGATATCGTGCCCGGCGGACCACAGGTCAATAACCGGGCGCTGATGCTGGCCGGTAAGATCGATTTCCATATGGGCGGCAACATGTTGTTTGCGTTTTCCGCCATGGAGCAGAAGATCCCGCTGAAGGTCGTCGCCAGCTTCTTCCAGAAAGAACCGCAGGTCATCATGACCCACCCCGGCCAGGGGCTGGATACATGGGAGAGCCTGAAAACCATCGACCTGTTGTTGGGCGACAACGGCTACCAGAGCTTCTATCAGTGGATGATGGCGGAGTTCGGCTTCAAGGCCGGACAGCGCAAGCCCTATACCTACAGTTCAGCACCCTTCCTGGCCAACAAGCGGTCCGGCCAGCAGGGTTACGTGACCTCCGAACCGTTCGTCATTGAACGGGAGGGTGGCTTTAAGCCAAATATTTTCCTGATGGCCGATTTTGGCTTCAACACATATTCGACCACCGTTGAAGCCATGGAAAAGACCATCGCTGACAAACCTGATGCGGTGAAGTGCTTTATCGACGGATCTGCTATCGGTTGGGTGAACTATATTTACGGAGATCCCTCCGCCGGTAACGCCCTGATCCGCAAGCATAATCCTGAAATGTCCATGGAGCAGATCCTCTATTCCATCGATAAGATGAAGGAATATGGCATTGTCGATTCCGGCGATTCAGAAACTCTGGGCATTGGCGCCATGACAGATGCCCGGCATAAAAGCTTCTTTGAAAAAATGGTCAAAGCCGGTGTCGTCAAGGCAGGAATCGACTACAAGAACTCCTACCTTCTCGACTACGTCAATAAGGGCGTTGGCGTCGAATTGAAGAAAAAATTATTGGCAAACTGATTGGCCTAAATGACGATAACAACACCACAAATCGCCGGCGGAGGCAGGCCATGAATGTCCCCGCTGGCAACGGCGCAAATCAGCCGGATACGCCTATCGTTTCGCTTAGCGGTATTTCCAAGACGTTTTCCAACGGCACGGTCGCCTTGCGGGGTATGTCGCTGGACGTCAAACCAGGAGAATTCGTCAGCCTGCTGGGACCGTCCGGCTGCGGAAAATCCACTGCTCTACGGATTATTGCCGGGCTTGGCGCACCTACAACGGGCCGAGTTGATTGGCCATCGGAAGACGCCGCATTGAAGTCAGCAACCGATCACGAAATCAGTTTCGTGTTTCAGGAACCAACGCTGATGCCATGGGCGACCGTGTTCAAGAATGTCTGGACACCCTTGCGCCTAAAAGGCATTTCCAAAGCCGCCGCCAAGGATGATGTCATGGCGGCATTGGACCTAGTTGGCCTGAAAGATGTCGCAGAATCTTATCCGCGCGAACTCTCCGGCGGCATGAAGATGCGGGTTTCCATTGCCCGGGCGCTGGTCACCAAACCGAAAATCCTGCTGATGGACGAACCGTTCGCCGCCCTTGATGAAATCACCCGGTTCAAGCTCAACAACGACCTCCTCCATTTGTGGGAGAGTTTCGGCTGGACCGTCATCTTCGTGACCCATTCGGTGTTTGAATCGGTCTACTTATCCAATCGAATCGTCATCATGGCGGCCCGCCCCGGACGGGTGGTCAACGATATTGCCATTGACGCCCCCTACCCCCGCGACGACGATTTTCGTACCTCCGATGTCTATAACCAGCATTGCCGCGCCACATCCGAAGCGCTGCACGCGGCCATGGATGCATCCGGGGAAAGTTAGGAAAGCAGGTTATGGCGGACCGGGAAAAACCTTCCAATCAAGAGGTGCTGATCGACAAGGCCGAAATGCGCCGCGCCCGGATCGACAGATACGCCCGCATCGGCAAATACGTACTGCCGGCGATCGTTATGGCGATCACCATCTATCTTTGGGACTACGTGCTGACCGTCAATAATGTGGCGCATTACATCGTTCCCAAGCCCGGTCTGGTTCTGCAAACGCTGATCCAAGATTGGGGCACATTATGGCCGTCACTATTGGTCACCCTCTCCATCACCTTTGGCGCCTTGTTCATCGCCGTTTGCGGGGGCGTCGGATTGGCGGTTTTATTCGCCCAGTCCAAATGGGTGGAAATGTCATTCTTCCCCTATGCGGTGATTTTGCAGGTGACGCCGATTATCGTCATCGCGCCACTGATTTTTATCTATGTGGATTCCAAGATCGCCGGGCTTTTGATTTGCGCTTGGATTGTTGCCTTTTTCCCGATCCTGTCGAACACCACTTTGGGGCTCAATTCGGCCGATCACAATCTGCATAACTTGTTTCAGCTTTATGGCGCCAGCCGCTGGCAGACCTTGAAATATCTGCGGTTGCCGGCAGCACTGCCGTACTTCCTCGGAGGCCTGAAAATTGCTGGTGGCCTGGCGCTGATCGGCGCCATCGTTGCTGAATTCGTCGCCGGTACTGGCGGCGTCGGCTCCGGGCTTGCTTTCCGGATACTGGAATCAAGCTACCGGCTGAATATTCCCCGCATGTTTGCCGCCATCATTCTCATCATATTGACCGGGATCATGATTTTTACCGCAACGAGCCTGCTCTCCCATTTAGTCCTGCGGAAATGGCATGAGAGTGCGTTGAAGCGTGAAAACTGATGACCGCGGCGGCCGTTCTGAGGTCCCTTGACGGCCAAAATGGCTATTGGCTGAAGAATGCCACGCTGCCGGCCTGTTTGATCGCGGCGCAGACATGGCCTTCTACCGGCGATGAGCTTGTGACCGCCGATCTCCAGGTAGCATCAGGCCGAATTGCCGCAATCGTTCCAGCCGGCCAAGCTATACCCGAGCCTGCGGATCATCTTGCCGACCTGGATGGCGGCATGGTCTGGCCATGTTTTACTGACCTTCACACCCACTTAGATAAAGGTCACATCTGGCCGCGTCGACCCAACCCGGATGGCAGTTTTGACGGCGCGCTGAAGGCCGTTACCGATGACCGCACCGCCAATTGGACGGCCGGCGATGTGCGGGCCCGGATGGAATTCGCCCTGCGCTGTGCCTATGTCCATGGCACCAGCGCCATCCGCACCCATTTGGATTCCGTTGCCCCGCAACATGACATCACCTGGCCAGTATTCGATGAGTTGCGGGCGCAATGGCACGACCGGATTACGCTGCAGGGGTCGGCACTGTTCGGTATCGAACTGGCAACAAACGACGCTTATCTAAGTGAGATAACCGCCACCGTCGCTCGCTATGGCGGCATCCTTGGTTGTGTTACCTACCCAATCCCAGAGCTTGACCGTGGCCTGGAGAACATCTTTGCCCAGGCGGCTGAACATCAGCTCGATCTGGATTTTCACGCCGACGAGACCGCCGACCCGCAAGCTATCGGACTACGGCGCATCGCCGAAATAGCCATTGCCACCAGCTTTGCCGGCAAAATTGTCGTCGGCCATTGCTGCTCACTTGCCCGCCAGGCCACCAGCGAAATCAAACACACGCTGGATCGTGTCGCGCAAGCCGGCATCACCATTGTCAGCCTGCCCATGTGCAACATGTACCTGCAGGACCGCGAGGCAGGCCGCACACCGCGTTGGCGGGGGGTGACGTTGGCGCACGAAATGACGGCGCGCGGCATTCCGGTCGCTATCGCCTCCGATAATACGCGCGATCCATTTTACGCTTACGGTGATCTGGATATGGTCGAGGTCTACCGGGAAGCCACACGCATCATGCACCTCGATCACCCGATCGCCGATTGGCCGGCAAGCATCACCACAACACCGGCGCAGATCATGGGTTTAGAGTTCGACGGATCGCTGCAAACCGGCGCAGTCGCCGATTTAGTCTGTTTTCGCGCCCGTAATTGGTCAGAATGGTTGTCGCGGCCTCAGTCTGATCGCATCGTATTGCGCAACGGCGCCGCCATTGATCAGCACTTGCCCGACTACCGGGAACTGGACGAGCTACTTCGATAATTTTGACGGGAGGCGTGTGACATGTCGGACTTGCAGGCACTAAAGGCGGACCTGGACGGCATCAAAATTGAAGACAATCAGGCGATCGTTAAACAAAAAAGCCGAGATTTTTTCTGGTACTCACCGGTCTTGAAGCGCCAACTTGATCACGTCAGCGGCGATCTGGTGGTCAGCCCCAAATCCGAAAAAGACGTGATCCGGATCTTGGAATCCTGTTTTCGCTATGAGGTACCAGTCACCACCCGTGGCGCCGGCACCGGCAATTACGGCCAGGCCATGCCCCTATCAGGCGGTGTTGTCCTCGACCTATCCGGCATGGATAAAATTCTGTCGATACGCTCCGGCGCGGTCGTCTGCGAGCCCGGCGTCATCATGCACCATATTGACGAAGAAGCCCGGCAACAAATTGGCCAGGAACTGCGCATTCATCCCTCCACTAGCCGCACCGCCACCATCGGCGGCTTTATTGCCGGCGGTTCCGGCGGCGTCGGATCGATCCATTGGGGCGGCTTGCGGGACTTGGGCAACATTTTGCGTATCCGGGTCATCACCATGGAGGCCAAACCGAAGGTCCTGGAACTGACCGGCGAAGATATCCATAAGGTCTCTCACGCCTATGGCACCAACGGTATCATCACAGAAGTCGAAATGCCATTGACGGCAACCCACGACTGGGTCGATTTCCTGATCGGATTTGACGATTTCACGGACTGCGCCCGGTTCGCTGATGATTTAGCCAATCAGGACGGTTTGCTGGCGAAGGAAATCGCTCCGATCGCCGCGCCGGTGCCCCATGATTATTTTCTGCGCCATCAAAAGTTCATTCGCAAAGATGAACATGTCTGCGTCATCATGCTGGCAAAAATCGCCGTGCCGGGTTTTGAATCTTTTCTGGCCAATTCGCGTGGTTCGATCTTGTTCCGATCCGATACACCGAGCGCCGAAGAGCTCAAAGGCCTGCCGCCGGCTTATGAGTTGGCATGGAACCACACCACTCTTCGCGGTCTGCGCGTCGATCCGACGATCACCTATTTGCAGGTGCTTTATCCGTTCCCCGATCACTTGGAAAAAGTTCGCCAAACCACGCAGCTATTAGCCGAGGATGTGGTCACCCATCTGGAATTCGTTCGCTTCGACGGAAATATCGCCTGTTTCGGCCTGCCGATCGTCCGTTTTACGACCGAAGAACGGTTGGCCGATATCGCCCGGATTTTTGAGGACAATGGTTGCCCGATCTTCAATGCCCATGTCTACACGTTGGAAGAGGGCGGGATGAAGCAAACCGACCAGGTGCAGTTGGATTTCAAGAAACAGGCCGATCCGAAAGGCTTGCTCAATCCCGGTAAGATGATTGCCTGGGAAGATCCGGAATTCGATTTTTCCTCGCAGCGAATGTTCCTTTTTCCCGGCCTTCAAAAATCCGGTTAGTAAAAGTCCCCAGGGTCGATCAACCAACCGAGGCGCCACATGCGCATTTTTGTTCTCTACGCGCATCCGGTCGAAGACAGTTTCAATGCTGCTGTACATACCGCGGCGGTAGAAACGCTTAAAGCCGCCGGCCATGAAGCTGATGATTGCGATCTCTACGCCGAAGGTTTCGATCCGGTGCTAACCCGCGCAGAGCGCCAGGGCTATCACGATACATCCACCAATCGCGGCCCGGTTGCCGATCATGTCGACCGCTTGCTGCGCGCCGATGCACTGGTGTTGATTTACCCTGTGTGGAACATGGGATTTCCGGCAATATTGAAAGGCTATTTCGATCGGGTGTTCCTCCCCGGTGTCTCTTTTGACCTAACAGACGGTAAGGTTTCGCCAACGTTGACCAACATCAAACGCCTGACCGCCATTTCCACCTATGGCGGTGCCCGCTGGATGGTGTGGTTGGCCGGCGACCCCTGCCGCAAAGTGATCACCCGAGTATTCAACCGTACCATCGCCCCGGGCGCACGGGTGGATTTTCTTGCCCATTACGATATGAACCGGTCTACCGATGCCACCCGATCAGCGTTTTTGGGTCAGGTGCAAGCCATTCTACGAAAATATTGAGGAACCAGCCGGTGCGCGCGCTCGTTGTTTATTGTCATCCGTGTGAGGAAAGTTATGGGGCCGCGCTGCGTGACACGACGCTGGAAACGTTGCGCGCCAGCGGCCATGAAGTACGCCTGATAGATCTCTACGCAGACAACTTTCAACCGGTTCTGAGCGCCGAGGAACGCCGGGTCTATAACGATAAAGACCTCAACGAACGAACCGTAGCCGAGGACATCGCCCATATCCAATGGTGCGAAATACTGATCCTGGTCTACCCTACCTGGTGGTACGGCATGCCGGCGATGATGAAGGGTTGGTTCGACCGGGTCTGGGTGCCACACGTCACCTTCGTCATGCCGACGGCGGATACTGGCATTCGACCGAATATGCAGAACATTCGTAAAATTGGCGTCATCACAACCTGTGGCGCCACCTGGTGGATTTCCAAACTAATCGGCGAACCGGGCCGCAAAACCATTTTGCGTGGCGTTCGCGCCTTGTGCCATCGACGTTGCAAAACGCTGTACCTGGCGCTTTACAAAATGGATACGGTGACCGCTACGCAACGGCAGAAATTCCTTGCCACCGTCGCCAGGCGATTAGCCAAAATCTAATTTTAATTGGCCGGCAAAATATTGTGATTTGCCAAACCTAATCAATTCGATAAATACTCTGAATTCAGTGCCTGCGGGTTCGGTTTATTGCCGATCACCATTCAGTCACATTGCCCGGTTAATACGTTTTTGGATCAGTTTCTAGATTGAGAGCGGCCATGGCCTTTAATTATCAAAAAAGCACCACCTATTGGCTCAGTCAAAGCGCCAAAGCATTCCGTACCCGGTCGGCCAACCACCTTGCTGCCGTTGGATTACATCCCGGCCAGGAAACCATCATGCGGGCACTGCATAAGCAGGACGGCATGACGATGACGGAGTTGTCATCAGCTCTCGGTGTTCAGCCCCCGACTGTAACAAAAATGGTAAGCCGGCTTGCCGCTCAAAACTTGATGCGGCGAGTTGTCGAAGAATCCGACGGCCGCCGAGCGCGGGTGTTTTTAACCGAAGATGGCCGCAACTGTGCGGCCGGTATCGATCAGGCGCTGAAAGATATCGAACGGGAAGCGCTGGCCGGTCTTGATGAAAAAGATCGCCGCCGGCTGCGCAAACTCTTACGCCAGGTGGAACGCAATCTTTCCGCCGTGGTCGAAGATGAGCGCGCCAAATCCGCAAGAGCGGCTCGAAAGGCGCAAGGCGTCCCGCCGGAAATTGCCATACCGGCAAGATCGGCCAAGAGCAAAGCCGCAGCGAAGTCCGGCAAGCCGGCAGCAGCGCGCAAGGGCGGTAAGGCGACGAGGGGCTCAGGTAAGCAAAAATAGTGCGCCCCTGACACAATCCAATGCCATCTGCCAGCCGACAATAACCCGCAATCGCTTTTTGCGATTCTGAAGGTCGCCATAACCTGATTTGTTTGCTAGAGGATGATCAGAGCCTGGGCATAATCCCTCCAGGCGATCATTCTGGAAGTCAGGTGAGATCCAATGGCAAATCAAATCGATTTAAACAACAACGTCGCGGTCGTCACCGGTGGCGCGCAAGGTATTGGCCGCGCGGTCACCGAACGATTCCTGCAAAGCGGCGCCAAGGTGGCCATCTGGGATGTGGATACGACGCTTGCTGAGGCAACAGCGGCCGAGCTTGCCGATATGGGCGAAGTTGTTGCGATTGCATGCGATATTACCGACCTGGCTGCCGTCGAAGCTGCTCGCGAAGCAACGCTTTCCCGCTTCGGGCAGATCGATATTTTGGTCAATAACGCCGGCATTGCCGGCCTCAACACAACGGTTTGGGAATATCCGCCGGAAGAATGGCATCGTGTCATGGCGATCAATTTGCACGGCACGTTCAATACCTGCCGGGCGATCTCCGCGCATATGCGCTCGCGTGGCTACGGCCGCATCGTCAACGTCGCCTCCATAGCCGGCAAGGAGGGCAATCCCAACGCCTCAGCCTATTCAGCCTCCAAGGCAGCGGTTATCGGCCTTACCAAATCATTGGGCAAGGAATTGGCCGACATGGACATTTCCGTCAATTGCGTCACCCCGGCCGCCGCCCGCACCCGCATCTTCGATCAGATGACGGAAGAGCATATCGCCTACATGCTTTCCAAAATTCCGCGGGCGCGGTTTGTCACTGTCGACGAGGTGGCGGCGGTCATCGCCTTTGCCGCTTCACCGGAATGCACCTACACGACCGGTGCGGTTTTTGACGTTTCCGGTGGCCGGGCAACTTATTAATGCGTCTGATACCAGGGCGCGATGATTGACATCGGCTAGCCCCACCTCGGAGAGTTCCACAAACTTGCGCGGCATCGGCTTGATGTGCGGGGCCATCCTGCTGTTTTCCAGCCTTGATGCCACAGCCAAATTCCTGTCGCAGGAATTACCGATCCTACAGGTGATTTGGGTGCGCTATTTTACCCATTTTGCGCTGGCGGCGATTTTCCTCAATCCGTGGACATCGCCGCAAGGCTGGCGCACCGGCAAGCCGCTGGCGCAATCCATCCGTGGCCTTTTTTTGTTCGGGTCGACGGTATTCAACTTCCTGGCCATCACCTATCTGCAATTATCGGAAACCGCGTCGATTTTCTTTATCGCCCCATTGCTTGTTGCGCTGTTTGCCGTACCGCTGCTGGGTGAAAAAATCGGCATCCGCCGCTGGTCGGCAATTCTCGCCGGATTTGCCGGCGTCCTGGTGGTCACACGGCCTGGCCTGGGCGGTTTGAGTTGGGCGGCCTTGTTATCGGTCAGTGGCGCCACCTGTTATGCGCTTTATGCCATCACCACACGAAAACTGTCGGCAACCGAATCGCCATCAAGCCTGCTGCTGATTTCAGCCGGCGTTGGCGCCATTGCGCTGCTACCGGCAATGCCATTCGTCTGGCAATGGCCGCAGGCTTGGACCACCTGGGCACTGTTGCTGCTCATGGGCGTATTCGGTGGTCTGGGACACTATCTGCTTATCCTCGGCCACCGCGAAGCGCCGGCGCCGATCCTGGCGCCATTTACCTATTCCGGAATCATCTGGATGGTCGGATTGGGCTATTTGATATTTGGCGATATTCCCACCGGTTGGACGATATTTGGCGCCGGCATCGTCATCTGCTCCGGGCTTTATCTCCTCTACCGGGAGCAACAGGTTAAAAATAAGCCGAAGAACTGATGGATTCGGCGGCGTCGCCTTGAAATCAGACCGCCAACAGGTCAGGATTTAAATGGATAAACAAAACGCGCCGAAAATCGGCCAAATCCAGCTGGCATAAATGAAACAAACCTTTAAAAGCGCCCCGCAAAACAAGCGGTTGACGATCAGCCAACTGGCCGCCCGGTTGGACTTGTCCACAGCCACCGTATCGCTGGCGCTGCGCAACAGCCAGGTCGTGGCCAAGACCACCCGCGAGCGGGTTCAGGAAGCCGCCCGAGATCAGGGCTATATTTATAATCGCTCCGCCGCCAGCTTGCGTACCGCGCGCACCAATCTAGTGGGCGTCACCGTCCATGACATCATCAATCCCTATTTTGCCGAGATATTTCTGGCCCTGGAACAACAATTCGATCGTCAAAACCGTACGATATTGGTCTCGACCCATCACGACGATCTGGAGCGCCAACGGACCTTCGTTGATGCATTGTTGCAGCAGCGCGCCGATGGCTTGGCAATCTGCCCGTCCGTTGGCACCAGCGATGAAGACATCGCTCTTCTACGCTCCAGCGGTACACCGGTGGTGCTCATCTGCCGCGATCTGCCGGAGATCGATTTGCCGGCCGTTCTTGGCGATGATCACACAGGCGCCAAAATGGTCGCCGATCATCTGATCTCCCAAGGCCACAAGCGGATAGCCATGGTCGGCGGACGTCGCGGATCGTCATCAGGGCGATACCGTTATGCCGGCTATGCCACCGCTCTGACCGAGGCGGACATAGAAGTCGACGGACAACTGGATTTTCCCGAATTAATGACCCAGGGAGAAGGTCACGATATCGTACCGGCCGTATTGGCCTTGTCGCCGCGCCCAACGGCAATCATGTGCTACAACGATGTGGTGGCACTTGGTGTCATGTCCGGCCTGCGGCGGGCTGGTATTGAGCCGGGTTCGGAAATCGCCGTTTCCGGGTATGATAATATTGAAGCGGCAGAATTCGTTTCACCTTCCCTGACTTCGGTCGATGTCGATCCCCATGAAATCGGCGCCCGCGCCGCGCAATTGCTGCAGGCTCAAATTGCCGGTGAGGAAGTTGCTGCTGAAGCTGTTCGCGTCGCGCCGCAACTGCGCATTCGCGAAAGTACTCAGCCGCATAAATAACCAATTCCTTCTACCCATCCAACCCCAGACGGAGCACCACATTGTCTCAACCGGAAATCCTGATGATCGGCCCTATGATGCAGATGATCGAAGACCAGCTCGATGCCGCCTTCACTGTTCATCGGCATTGGCAGGTGGATGATTTCGACGCTTTGGTTGACACCGTCGCACCGGTAATTCGCGGCATAGCAACGTCCCATGCCAGGCCGGTGGATGCCGCCTTGATCGACCGCTTGCCGAACTTGGAGGTCATTTCGAACTTCGGTGTTGGCTACGACACGGTGGATGCCGCCCATGCCGGGTCGAAGGGTATTCTTGTGACCAACACACCGGACGTACTGACTGAAGAAGTCGCCGACACCGCCTTTGGATTGTTGTTGATGACGGTGCGGGAATTATCCGCCGCCGAGCGGCATCTGCGGGCCGGCAAATGGTCCGATGGTGCATATCCGCTAACGCGGTCTTCCCTGCGCGATCGCACCATGGGCATTCTTGGTCTGGGCCGCATCGGCAAGGCGATCGCCCGACGGGCTGAAGCTTCGGAGGTTGGAGTCGTTTATTGCGGTCGAAGCCAGCAGCCGGACGTGGACTATCGCTATTATGCGGATTTGGTGGATATGGCGCGTGATGTGGATATTCTCATGAGCGTCATCCCCGGCGGCGCGGCGACCCAACACATCATCAATGCTGAAGTGATCGAAGCTTTAGGGCCACAGGGGATTCTCATCAATGTTGGCCGTGGCTCAGCTGTCGATGAAAAGGCACTGATATCAGCACTTCAATCTGGAGCGCTGTTCGCCGCCGGACTGGATGTATTCGAACACGAACCAAGCGTACCTGATGAACTCATGGCGCTAAACAACGCGGTTCTACTGCCGCATGTCGGCTCCGCTTCGGTTCACACCCGCGATGCCATGGGCCAGCTGGTCGTCGACAATCTTACCGGCTGGTTCGCCAGCAAATCGGTCTTAACCCCGGTGGCTGAAACACCGGTTTCGTAGCTGCGATAGGCTTAATTATCAAACCGCACACCCTTAACATCTGTTTTACCGTCATCGGTCACACTGTCTAGCGTATCAACTATTACGCGGTGGTGTTCGCCATGCGATATGCGGTTCTTATTTGCTTTGCGGTATTCGGCAGCATTGTTGCAGCCGTGGCGCGGGCTGACGATGTTCAGCCCGTTTCCCAATATGCCGGCAATTGGATGCTGTTCGATGAACTCGACCACTCCCAGTGCTCCTTTATTTTTTCTGACAAAAGCCACGGCGCGGGCTATCTGATCGAGGGTCTGGAGAGCTGCCGCGATACATTCCCGGAGCTTGCCGAAGTGGTGGCTTGGCGACCCAATAGTGACTTTGGTGTCATCTTGGTCGACAACGACGGCAACGTCCTAGCCGATTACGCCATCAGCGAGACTGAAGGGCTTCAATCGGTTTTCCCAAGTCACATTTTTCGCAGCATGAGCCGCACCGACCCAGATCCCGGTATCACAGGTTCGATCCAATCGGCGCGTCTGTCGGTGCCCATTGCAACATCGGAACCGGCTTATCCGTAGAGCCGCGAAGTTAGGCTAGAAACTCTGCCATCCGGGCAATGGCTTTTTGAATGTTCTCGGTGGAATTGGCATAGGACACCCGCACGTACCCCTCGCCGAGCACACCAAAATCCGGCCCGCCGATCAATGCGACACCGGCTTCCTCCAACAACGCTGTTGCCAATTCTTTCGCCTTCCAACCGGTTTGCGTGACATTGGCGAAGGCATAAAACGCGCCTTTGGGCATTGTGCAGGTGACGTTTGGAACATTGTTGAGATCAGCCACCACAATGGCCCGCCGACGGTCAAATTCGGCGACCATTTGATGAACACTGTCTTGCGGGCCAGTAAGAGCCGCCAACCCGGCAAATTGCGCCGGTGCGTTGACACACGACCAGGCGTTGACCGCCAGCTTGCGGGCCTTGTCGTAAAGGTCAGACGGCCAAACTGAATACCCCATGCGCCAACCGGTCATGGCGTAAGTTTTCGACCAGCCATTTAGCAGGATCAGTCGATCACGGATTTGCGGATAGGCTAGCAGCGTGGCGTGTTCCAAGCCGTCATAAACCATCTGGTCATAGATTTCGTCGGACATGATGGCGATATCAGGTCGCGATTCCAATCCGGCGACCAACTTATCGACTTCCGATTTCGGTGTCACACCGCCGGTCGGGTTAGCCGGCGAATTGACAATGATCAGCCGGGTTTTATCGGTTAAAAGTGCTAGGGTTTCATCCGCATCAAAGGCGAAGCCATTTTCCTCGCGGATCGGGACCGGCACCGGACGGGCGCCGGTATATTCGATCATCGAGCGATAGATCGGAAATCCAGGATCGGGATAGAGAATATCAACGCCGGGCTCGCCGAACATCAAAATCGCGGTGAACATCGTGACCTTGCCGCCAGGCACGATCAGCACATTGTCCGGTGATACTTCAGCACTGTAGCGGCCAACGAGATCCGCCGCGACGGCTTCACGCAACGGCAGGATTCCGTTTGCCGGCGTATAGCCATGATGACCATCCCGCAGCGCCTTGACGGCTGCTTCGACGATGTGGTCGGGGGTACGGAAATCCGGCTGACCGATCCCTAGGTTGATGATGTCCCGTCCCTGCCCGGCTAAGTCCGTTGCCCGAGCAAGCACCGCGAAGGCATTTTCTTCGCCAATCCGGTCAAACGCCGCAATTGTCTGCGTCATGAAAAACTCCACACCCCGTCATTGATTTGTCGAATGGTTTTGGCCCATGCTGGCATCGAAATCAATCGATGCCTTTACCGCGCCGGTTTCCCGCTTAGAAAGATGACCCATGACAGCGACAGTGACATCCCGCGCCGAGGCGTTTCGCGATCTGCACGCCGGTCCGGAGCTCTTCGTCATTCCCAATCCGTGGGACCAAGGGACAGCCCGGGTGCTTGCCGGCATGGGCGCCAAGGCGCTCGCCACCACCAGCGCCGGGTTGGCCTATACTTTGGGCCGGCGCGACGGCGAGGGCGCGATATCGCGGGAGGAGGCACTTGACCACACGAAGCAGCTGATCGACGCGGTCGATATCCCGGTTTCGGCGGATTTTGAAAATGGCTTTGCCGATGATCCAGCAGATATTGCCGAGACTATACGGCTTGCCGCCGAAATCGGACTGGCCGGCGCCTCGATCGAAGACGCCACGGGCAACCCGGTCAATCCGATTTATCCGTTTGATCTGGCCGTTGAGCGCATCGCCGCCGCCGTTGAGGTCGTGCGCGGCCTCGGTCGGCCGTTTATGCTAACGGCCCGATCGGAGAACCTGCTGCACGGCATTAGCGATCTCGATGACACGTTCCAGCGGCTAAAGGCCTTTCAGGACGTCGGCGCCGATGTTCTTTATGCACCCGGATTGCGCCGGATCTCCGATATTCGCGATTTCTGCACCGGTCTCGATCGGCCGATCAATGTCCTTGCCAGCCTACCAAATGCCGGTCTCAATCTGGCGGATCTCCAATCAGCCGGCGTCCGCCGGGTTAGTGTTGGTTCAACAATGGCCCGCGCCGCGATGGGCGCCATGATCGGGGCGTTTGACGAAATGATGGCAGATGGCACATTTACCTTTGCCGATAAGGCACCGGGTTTTGCGGCCCTCGACAGCTTTATGACAACACAACAATAACACCTCGAAAACTGGAGACGATCCTTGCACGTTTTGATCATAGGTGCGGCCGGCATGATCGGTCGAAAACTTACCGAACAGCTGATTGCCGACGGCAGCCTACATGGCTCAGCTATCAGTAAATTGACGTTGTTTGACTGGGTGGCACCAGAACGGCCGCAAACGTCGATTGAGGTCGTGACCCATACCGGCGATCTGTCGGTTGCCGGTCAGACCGATACGTTGGTGGCCGATAAACCAGAGTTCATATTTCACCTGGCGGCAATCGTTTCCGGCGAAGCGGAAATGGAATTCGACAAGGGTTACAACATCAATCTTGATGGCACCCGGGCATTGTTGGAATCCATTCGGGCGCAAAGTTACATGCCGCGATTGGTGTTCACCTCATCAATCGCCGTTTTCGGCGCACCGTTCCCCGATGCCATCTATGACGAGTTCCATCACACACCTCTAACGTCATACGGTGTGCAGAAGGCTTGTAGCGAATTGATGCTCATGGACTACACCCGCAAGGGATTTCTGGACGGTATCGGTATCCGCTTGCCGACCATTGTCATCCGCCCGGGTAAACCCAACTTGGCAGCCTCCGGTTTCTTCTCCAACATATTGCGCGAGCCCTTAGCTGGGCTACCGGCAGTGCTGCCGGTCTCTCCAGATGTCAGCCATTGGATGGCCAGTCCGCGCGCGGCGGTCGGGTTTCTCATTCACGCCGCCGGATTGGATGCTGACACGGTCGGCCCACGCCGTAATCTGACCATGCCGGGCATTCATGCCAGTATTTCTGAAATGATCGAGGCCCTAGGCCGGGTTGCTGGGCAAAATGCCGTTGATCTGATCAGCCACGAGCCCGATGAGATGATCATTTCAATCGTCGCTAACTGGCCGCGCAATTTCGATCCAGCCCGCGCGACAGCGCTTGGCTTTAAGGCAGACAGTTCCATCGACGCGGTCATTCAAGTCCATATCGATGATGAGAATATGTAAGTCAGTTATATGACTAATATTGCATAATGGTACAAATCCGCCGAATACAAGTTAAGGAAGGGACAAGTATGGCCGCGCTTAGGCTGTTATTCGCCATCGCATTTTTTCTCGTTGCGGTTCCAGGAATGGCAATTGCCCAACAAAATTGCGATGATCCGAATCTATCCAATTTGGCGATGAAGTTCTGCCTTCATGAGGAATATAAGCGCGTTGATGCCCAGCTCAATCGGGTATGGAAACGCGCAATCGCCTCCATCGCGAGAGCCGATCACTTGGATAATTCCCAACGTGCCGACTGGAAGGCAAAATTATTGGCGGCGCAGCGGCATTGGATCAAGTTCAAGGATACAGACTGCAACGAAGCCGTGCTTTACGAATGGTGGGGAGGGACTGGCGCCGGCGCTGCCATTTCCATGTGCCTGATTAACAAAACTGCCAACCGCATCCGCGACCTCAAGGCGCGTTACGGCTTACAGTAGTCGTGCAGCATAGACGATCAATAATCCTTGGCGACCTGTGCCTAAACAAAAACCCCGGCTCAGTGGCCGGGGTTTTAAGCTGGTATTTCGTTGGTTGCCTTAGCGGCTCCACCAGCAGACTTTCTTGTTGATCTTCACATATGCGCCAATGCGGTGGTCAAAGACCGGCGTCGGCAGAATGTTGCAGACCCGTGCACGAGGCATATAGGCACTGCCTTCAACCCACGGGCCGCCATTGGCTTCGGTGCGTTTGAGATCTTCCGCGTGCATCATCCGATCAAACAGCGTGTAGCGGTTGCCGGCATTGGCAGTGGATACGATCGTCGTTGTGACGATTGCGGCGGTGATGAGTGTCAGAGCTATCTTTTTCATTGTTCTTGGTCCCTTGGTTGTTTTCTATTTTTTGTTTTTTGTTTTTTGTTTTTTGTTGTTGTTCTTGCTGACCCCAATCTAGGTTTGCTCAACCAAATCGGAAGTGACGCCCGTCACACAATGATGTTTTCGCCGCCAAGAGCAAAAAAAAGCCGGCCGCTGGAATTTTCCGACGGCCGGCTGATTAACTATTCAGCGTAACGTTAGAGTTTTAGCTGGCACCCTCCAGCGCCGTTGGGCGTTCGGCTTCGGCGGCGCTTTTGCGCACCGCCTTTTGCACCTTCTCAAACGCCCGCACCTCGATTTGCCGCACCCGCTCCCGGCTGACGCCGAATTCCGTCGACAATTGCTCCAAGGTAATCGTGCTTTCCGATAGCCGGCGGGCCTCGAAAATCCGCTGCTCACGCTCATTGAGCACGCCCATGGCGTCTTTGAGCATCTGCCGGCGCTGGTCCAACTCTTCCTGGCGCGCCAGCACGGTTTCCTGGCTTTCAGATTCGTCAACCAGCCAGTCGACCCATTCACCGGAATCAGCTTCGGCGCGAACCGGCGAGTTAAGCGAGCTATCACCAGCAAGGCGCTGGTTCATGGAGATAACCTCCGCCTCTGTCACACCGAGCCGAGTGGCGATTTCGTTGACATGTTCTGGCCGCAGGTCACCCTCTTCAAGCGCCTGAATCTGGCCTTTGATCTTGCGCAGGTTGAAGAACAGGCGTTTCTGATTGGCCGTGGTTCCCATTTTAACCAGGCTCCACGAGCGCAGAACGTATTCTTGAATGGCGGCCTTGATCCACCACATGGCATAGGTTGCCAGACGAAAGCCGCGTTCGGCATCAAAACGCTTCACCGCCTGCATCAAACCAACATTGCCTTCTGAAATCACTTCGCCAATCGGCAGGCCGTAGCCGCGATAGCCCATGGCAATTTTAGCAACCAGCCGCAAATGCGAGGTCACCAATTGATGGGCGGCATCGGGATCTTCATGTTCGTGATAGCGCTTGGCGAGCATATATTCTTGTTGCGGCTCCAACATTGGGAACCGTCGTATCTGATCAAGATATCTGGAAAGTCCGCCTTCGCCGCCAGAAACGGCTGGAATATTCGATTGGGCCATTAATCAGCACCCCTATGGTTCAAAATAACCTGATCGGAAGTGCCACGTACATTTCGTCACGCAAGTCCTCCCGTTCCCGCACCCTGTCGGCATGCAGGACTTCTCAATATAGGAACGAATTCGGCAAAATCACGACCTTTCGGGCATTCACATTATTATGATCGCTGACTGTTTTTGGTAAACCGTTGAATTAGAACGGTTAAATCATCCGGGGGCGATGATTCAAAACGCAATAATTCTTCGGAAATCGGATGCCTAAACTGCAATAACCGCGCATGTAGGGCCTGCCGGGGGAACCGTTCGACCACCTCGCGAAGTTGTTCCGGCAGGCGGTTGGCCTTGGTCTTAAACCCCGCGCCATATTCCTTGTCACCCACCAATGGGTGGCCGATATGGCCCATATGAACGCGAATTTGGTGGGTTCGGCCGGTTTCAAGCCGGCAGGTCACCAATGATGCGGCCGGGGCGCCTTGGTCATCGTGGAAAATTTTCTCAACGCGGTAATGGGTGATCGCTTCCTTACCGCCTGAGCCGACAACCGCCTGTCTGAGCCGATTGTGGCTGGATCTGTTCAGCGGCGCATCAATCGTGCCGGCCATCGGGTCCGGCGTTCCCCAAACTAGCGCTGAATACGACCGCCGAAGATCGCCGGTGCGGCCATGATCGGCAAATTGCGCCGTCAGGCCCTGATGAGCCAGATCATTCTTGGCCACCACCAACAGCCCGGACGTATCCTTATCGAGACGATGAACGATCCCTGGCCGCCGAACCCCGCCAATGCCCGACAACGTGTCACCGCAATGAGCAATCAGGGCGTTGACCAATGTGCCGGTCCAATTGCCGGCGGCCGGGTGCACCACCAATCCAGCCGGCTTGTCGACAACAATCAGATCATCATCTTCAAAAACGATGTTGAGCGGGATGTCCTCGCCGCGCGGAATGGCCGGCTCCGGCGGCGGCAACCGCACAATCACCTGATCACCCGCATTGACCCGGTAATTCGGCTCAACTATCGTGCGCCCGCCGATGGAGACATTGCCGGTCTTGATCAATACCTTGTAGCGGCTTCGGCTCATCGGCCCGGCTTTCAGAGCAAGCAGGGCATCCATCCGGGTGCCGGCATCCGCTTCGTCCGCCGCCACTTCGATGAATGTATCCTCTTCCTCAGATATTGCTGACATGACCGGTCCTGATTTGCACGACGAAGACGAACACGAAAAACCGCTGGATCCGGCGACGGAGCGAATCCAGAACAAGCTGCGCATGCTCATCCTGGTGTCCGGCCTAACCATGGCAATCGGGTTGGTCGCGGTGTTTTCGGCGATCATTTACCGATCCGTCAAGTCCGGCAACGTCGATTTACCCATCTGGGCCAGCGGTGAACTGCTGATCGGCAAGGAGACGAAGATCATTTCGTCGAGCCTGGACGGCGATTTGGCGCTGTTGACTTTATCCACACCGGAAGGCAACGAAATCATGGTGCTCGATATGCGCACGCTGACCGTTGTCAGCCGCGTCAAATTCGTTCCAGATACAGAATAGACGATTTATCGCCGTCTTTGCGCCACTGTGGGCTTGTTTCGGCAAGAGCGAAAAGCTATATCGTCATTTGCCTGTTCAGGCCGCGCCCCCATCGTCTAGCGGTTCAGGACGCCGCCCTCTCACGGCGGAAACAGGGGTTCGATTCCCCTTGGGGGTACCATTTATTTGGCGCCAGCAAATTGAGAACGCTTCGGCGTTCTTTTTATTTGCTCTAGGTCAAATTCTATTCCACGACGAACATCGCCAACTGCTGGGCGATCACCGCCGGGCTTTCAGACCCCTCCAACTCTAAAACCAGATCCATAGTCACCATGAACCGGCCCGGGCTTTTTTCGCTGACATCGGCAACCGATGCGCCGGCGCGGACCCGGCTGCCGGCCCGGACCGGACTGACGAAGCGGACTTTGTTGAGACCATAATTTATCGACATCGCCATGCCCTCTGGCACCACCCATAACGGTTCTGTCAGATACGGGAACATGGAAAGCAACAGGTAGCCGTGGGCGATGGTCCCGCCAAATGGCGTTTGCGCGGCTTTTTCAACATCAACGTGAATGAATTGATCATCCAACGTCGCATCGGCGAACAGGTCAATCCGCGCCTGATCGATCTCAAACCAATCCGAATATCCCAGATGATCGCCGACTATGCCGGACATTTGATCCTTGTTGATGGTCTTCATGAACGGGACTCCTCGGCGGGGGATTTGGGTAAATTGCACCGCGGCAACCTATTGGACTGCGATTACCCGCTCAATCGAATTATCTCTATCGTTGTGATTATGGCCGCCTCGCCGGTTCAACGCGTTGACGGGCTGCCAGCGGCAGCATCAGCGGTATAGATCGTCAATTCCCGCGCCAATTTCTTGGCCATAGCCTCGGCAAAATGTCCATATGTCGAGGCAGTGATCACAAATGCGCCGGGGCCGCCAATGACGTTTTGGCGAAAGTAATTGGACAATTCGCTATCATCGGTCTCAATCGCCAAACCGGATATGGCCATGCCGCGCGCCAGCGCCCGGTCCCGCGCGTCGGCGGCTTCCACACCAGCATTGGATCGACCGTCACCGGACACATCAATCTTGCGCAAGCGCCCGTTAAATCGATTTCCTTCAATGAGATCAATTGAAAAATCAATGGCATAACCGATAGCGGTTAGATAACCGACTTGCCGCCGATCGAGACCCTCCACATCGTGCGCATAGCGCAAAACCGAAGCCTCATCAGTCAGAATGCGCCATTCGGCCGGACGGCCGCCATCGGCCCAGCCACTCCATTGCGCGATCGTTACCGCCACCCCGTCGCTATGCTGGGCAATCAGGTCGATCGTTTGCCGCTGGCGCAGCGCCCGGGCAATGCCGCGCAATTGCAGATCAAATTCCACGGTGTTGACGCTCGCCGAAACGTCAATGGCCAGGACCAGCTCCAGGGAAACTTTCTGCCGCGATGACTGACCAAAAGCCGCACCCAATACGACGGTCCAGACCAGCGTCAAGGTGGCGATCACGCCAACCGCCCACTGACCGGACCGGCAGACTGACTGTTGTCGTGCGATAACCATCTCCCCCTCTCCAGCGGCTATTGGAACGTCGCTATGGCTTTATGGATTAGCCTGTCGATGATACCAACATTGAACGCCCGGCGGATCAATATCCGGCCTGCGACAGAACAAAGGGGTATCCGTCCCATGACCCAGCTGCGAATTCTGCTTACCGTCGCAGTGCTTTGCTGGTCAGTCACCCCGGCGCTGGCTGTGGTGCTGGAAACCGGCGGTTTCACCTTTAGCGATGAACTGGGCGGCATGCGGTTGGTCTCTGCCAAAGGCGCCGGAACCGCGGCTGATCCGATAATTCTGGTGGAGGAATTCATCGGTAGCGGGCCGGCGGTCCTGACCATCCGCCGGCTGCCGTACAGGCAAATTCCCGGCGCCGTCATGCGCCAGATGATTCCATCCAACCTGCGCATGGAAAAAATCGTCGTCAACCGAACCGGACGCAATTGGGTCGGCTTTAATCTGGAACTCCAGGAGATCCTGACAAAACCCAGCACCTATGGGGACGGGCTGTCGTTCGATCAGTTTTCAAAGAAATCCGACGGCATCAAGTCCGACCGGTTTGATCTGGCGGAACGTACGTTTGAACCCAGCGACCGGCTACAGTTTTTTGAAGGCAGCGTCACACCGGGCAAATCAGTCCGCTTTACCCTGCCGATCACCGATGCCTCGCCGATCAAGATTTTCTATCTGGTGCAACAACCGCATTTTGTCTTCGCCGGCGGCGCTGGGCGTAATTGGGCGGCAAGTGATAGGCGTAATAGGTAGCTAATTTCTGTGTATTGAAGGTCCTGAAGCCTGCCCGCTCCCCCGTCCCAACCACCCCTGAGGGTACCATCTATGGGTGGTTGGGACGGGGGAGTGGGCGGGCGTTAGAACCTTCCAACTTAAATCACAAAAAAATACTAAGCCGGCAAATTCTCGCCTTCGGCCATCAAACCAGCGGCGACCTGACGCATACCTTCTACACCATGGATGAAGCCGTTGGATAACGACAGGTCCGGACACAATCCAGCCAATTCCTCAGTCGCTTCGTCTGGATCGGACTTGCCGTCCAATACCGATCGAAACAATTCAGCGATCTTCACCATGTCGACGCTATGGGGCGATAGGCGGAACGCCGAGACACCGCATTCAACCAAATCCGGTGCATCGGCCAGTAAAGAAACCGCATTGTGGGAGAGCGTCTGAATGCCGTTGACGGATAAGAACGCCTTGCCGTTCAGACTATCGACTTGCATGCCGTCGGCATCTTCCTCGCAAATGAACCGGCAGCTGTCCTTCGTCAGATTGTGCACCCGGGCGTGATAACACCGCGCCGATAGCGCCAAGGGCAGGCGCCCAAACGCAAATACTTCAACGGTTGCTTTGGCCGCGCGCGATAGAATTTCGACCGATTGAACCGCAAGTTCCGGCGGCAGACAGATACGCTGCGCGCCCTGACGCTCCAGATAGGCCAGCGTCGCCTCGTTATAGATGTTGACATAGGGCCCTATGGCATGTGGCCGGCCGGATAAATGAGAAAGCGCCGTCAGATCATTGGCTTCAATCAGGAAACCATCATCGGCGCAGGTTTCCGCCAGCGCCTTGCGTTCAATTTTTGTCGTCACCAGCGCCAGTGTGGAAAGGATTACCTTCTTTCCAGCGCCCTCCAGCCGTTCAACAATGCGCGGGAATACCTCCTGACGGAACGGCGTCCGTTTAGAGCAAACCGCCTCGCCCACATAAACCACATCCACATCCGCTTCATCGGCAATGCGGTTATAGAAATCTTCCAGTACTTCATTGGGCCAGTTGAAGAGGACCGGTCCAAGCACGATTTCGGATTTGCGTTTGGTCATAGCCGCCTCCTACCGCCAGGTCTTCTGGTAGACACCGCTGGTTTCCTGCTGGCCTTCACTTAGCCGGCGTAGATGTTCTAAGCTGGCCGGCTGACCCTTATCCAATCCATCGACGGCGTCGCGGAAAGCTGAAACCACTTCCGCCATATAGGCCTTGCCGCGCTGCCGGCCTTCGATCTTCAGCGCTGACACACCGGCCTCTCTCAACGCCGGCAGTAAATCAGCAGCATTCAGACTGACGGGATCTTCAAATACGTATTGCGATTTGCCATCGATACAGAAGCGCCCTTTGCAAAGCGTCGGATATCCAGCCGGTTCATCCTCGCCAAAGACGTTGATGGTCACATCGCCCAGTTGGGAGTGAATGCCGTCGGATTCCTTTTCGTATCGCACATGGCTCGGCGGTGAGCAGACGCCATTCATGTTCGGCGATTTGCCGGTCACATAAGACGACAGCGAACAGCGGCCCTCGGCCATGACGCAGAGACCGCCGAACACGAAGACCTCGGTCTCACAGTCGATTTCCGCATTGATCAACGAGATTTCCCGGGTCGACAACACCCGCGGCAGCACCACCCGTTTGACGCCGAAATTATTGACATAAAACCCGATGGCATCCGGATTGGCGGCAGCGGCTTGCACTGAAACATGCAACCGGGCATCAGGATGAGCATTGGCGGCATAGTCCAGAACGCCGATATCAGCGATGATCAGCGCGTCAGCGTCAATGGCCACCGCGTCGTCGACCGCATGACGCCAAGGATCGAAATCGCCGGCCCGGGCAAACGTATTGATCGCCACCAACACCTTGGCACCCCGGGCATGAGCATAGGCAATGCCGTCTTCCAGCTCCGAAAGTGAAAAATTCAGGCCAGGGAAATTTCGGGCGTTGGTTTCATTGCGAAATCCGCAATAAATCGCATCGGCACCGGCATCGACGGCGGCCCGCAATGCGGCAGGCGTTCCGGCCGGGCAAACCAATTCCATAGGGGTCGGGTTTGGTGTCGAGTTTGTCATGATCTATCCAGGATGCGCCGGGCCAGTGATCGCCGGAGCGCTGTTTGAGTTTGCCCGCCCGCGCAACCACTCCAGGGCTCGCGTCGCTGCCAACTGTGCCGGACCGCGCATCGGTCCGGCTAGATCGGCGCATAAATCGACAAGGTTGAGATCAGCGTCATCCAAGGCGTTGCGCAAAGCCAGAACCGCCTCCATGTCGCCTTCAATGACCAGATCGCGGGAAAAAAACATCGCATCGCCATCCAGCGTGCCGTCCAAAAGATCGACCAGCACCAAGAACGGTCCGCGGATTATCGCGTCGGCTCTCGGCCTTGGCGCCCAGTCCCAGACCAATTCAACACGCGGCTTACCGCGCCCAAAGGTCAAGACCGCCGTCCAGTTCACATCGACCGGATCAATCTCATAACGGCAGGCATAATATTCGCTGATCCGCTCAAACACGCCCGGTCGATCAGCAACCAATCGGTTGGCGGCTTTTTGCAATAAAAACTCCAACGGCCGAAGCGGCAGCGGCAGTCGTGCAATCGCCGGAAGGTGTGTGGCCATGGTGGGTCCCATTGGGAAAATTTCGGAAACCGGATCCGTGCACATCACCGGTCAAATAGTGTTACCGGCCCGCGCCACGTGGCGAATTGATGTTAATCAAGTAGGTCAATGGCGATCGCGGTCACACTGATGCCTTTCTCATAAACATGGCCAGGAAAATGCTCCGGCGGTCCCTTCCCCAGTTTAGTGACTTGCGCGCCTTTCTCTCTTTCCTGGAAGAGCGAAATGACCTTGTTGCCATCGATCAACCGGTCTCCATGCATCTTGATGTGACCGAGCTTCAACAGCGGGTTCTCGACGCCGATGGCCCGGCGCTGATGCTGAACAATCCACTGCTCAACAACGGCCAGCCAAGCCGGATACCGGTTGTCGTCAATTTGTTCGGCGCCATCCGCCGTGTGGCCTGGGGCCTCGGCGTCGAGCCGGAACAACTGCAGGATCTGGGCGAATTACTGGCCTTCCTGCGCCAGCCACAGCCGCCCTCGGGCCTCGGCGATGCGTTGAAGAAATGGCCGGTTCTAAAAACCGCCTTGGCAACCCGCCCCGGCACCAAACGCAAATCGCCGGTCAACGACGTGGTCCATGTGGGCGATGCGATCGACTTGACCAGCCTACCGATCCAATCATGCTGGCCCGGTGAACCGGCGCCCTTAATCACCTGGCCGCTGGTGATTACTCGGCCACCGGATGTGACCGATATCAATGCCTATAATTGGGGCATCTACCGGATGCAGGTGGTCGACAAGCAATCGACACTCATGCGGTGGCTGGCCCATCGCGGCGGCGCCGCCCACCATCGCCAATGGCTGGAAAAAGGTGAGGAGATGCCGGTCGCTGTCGCCATTGGCGCCGATCCGGCAACAATTCTAGGCGGTGTCACGCCGGTGCCGGAAACGCTATCGGAAGCGCAATTTTCAGGCATATACCGCGGCGCTTCAACGGCACTGGTGGAGGCGCAAACCGTGCCGCTACTCGTTCCGGCCTCGGCTGAGATCATTTTGGAAGGTCACGTCAGCCTGACCGATACGCTACCGGAAGGTCCCTACGGCGATCACACCGGCTATTACAATTCCGTCGAGCCGTTCCCAATTTTCAAGGTTTCGGCGATCACCCACCGCCAGGATCCGGTCTACCTGTCGACCTTCACCGGCCGGGCTCCGGATGAGCCCAGTGTGCTATCGGCGGCGCTCAATGATGTGTTCCTGCCGCTGGCCCGCCAGGCCTTTCCTGAAATCGTCGATTGCTGGCTGCCGCCGGAAGCCAGCTCTTACCGCATCGCTGTTATTTCCATCAACAAGACCTATCCCGGCCAGGCTCGGCGGGTGATGATGGGCCTGTGGTCGATGCTGCCGCAATTTACCTACACCAAGCTGATCATTGCCGTTGATGGCCACATCGATGCCCGCGATTGGAGCCAGGTCATGTGGGCCGTGGCAACCAAATCCGATCCTTCACGGGACTTGCTGCAGATCGACCGGACCCCGGTGGATTATCTCGATTTTGCCTCTCCACGGGAAAGCCTTGGCGGCAAACTCGGCATAGACGCCACCGATAAGATCGGTTCCGAAACCGACCGTGAATGGGGCAAGGAACTGGCGATGGACGTCGCAACGAAGGGTCGTGTCGATGCGCTCTTGGCTGACCTAGGTGATGAAATAGCCGGCAAGATGTTCAAATAACTCACCTTCGGTGTTCGATGTGGTTGAAAGCATCGGCACAAACGGGCACAAAGCGGCGTATCTCATTTTGGAGCGCTAGATAATGAGCTTTGTGATTACCCCGCCGGAGCCGGTGACTTTGCCAGTACGTGGCACCTCAGATCGTTTTCCGGTACGCCGGGTTTATTGTGTCGGCCGAAATTATGCCGCCCATGCGGTTGAAATGGGCTTTGATCCGGACCGGCATCCGCCGTTCTTTTTTCAAAAAAACCCGGACAATCTCAATCTGAGCGGCGAATTTCCCTATCCGACGAAAACCTCCGATGTTCACCACGAGATTGAGCTGCTTGTGGCGCTCTCCAAAGGCGGCAGCAACATTCCAGTCGCTGATGCCATGGATTGCGTCTATGGCTATGCGGTCGCGCTCGACATGACCCGCCGCGACCTGCAGGGCAAAGCCAAGGAAACCGGCCGGCCGTGGGAAACCGGCAAGGCGGTTGATCATTCCGGACCAACCAGCGAACTCGTCGCGGCATCAGATATCGGTCACCCGACGCAAGGCGCGATCTGGCTGAAGGTTGATGGTGAGATGCGCCAGGAAGGCGACATCAATCAATTGATCTGGAAGATCCCTGAAATGATCAATTATCTTTCCGAATTGTTCGAACTGGCGCCGGGCGATGTTATTTTCACTGGAACCCCATCCGGTGTCGGACCGGTGACGCGCGGCAGCGTCATGCATGGTCATATTGATGGCATTGGCGATCTCAATGTGGTCGTGACATAGGACACTGAACAACATGGCGACACTTCTTCAGCTCCTGCAATCCGGTGGCGACGATAATCCGGCGATCTGTGCACCAGATCGTCAGCCGATGTCCCATGGCGGCCTGCGACAGCTCACACAGGCCACGATCGAACGCCTGAACGCATTGGGTATCGGCCGCAATGACCGGGTCGCCATTGTTTTGCCGAATGGCCCGGAAATGGCCGCCGCCTTCGTGGCGATCGGCGCCGGCGCCACGACCGCGCCGCTTAATCCGGCCTACCGGGCGGAGGAGCTCCAGTTCTACCTGTCGGATCTAGGTGCCAAGGCCTTGGTGGTCGAGGAGGGCAGCACCAGTCCGGCGGTCGATGTCGCCAAGCAAATGGGCGTACCGATCCTGAGCTTGCGGGCATCCCAGAATGATCCGGCCGGATCGTTTACGCTGGCCGGCAACGCCATTGGCCTGGCGGTAAATAGCGGCCCGGCGGAAGCCGATGATATCGCATTGGTTCTGCACACATCCGGCACCACCTCGCGGCCGAAAATCGTGCCGTTGAGCCAGACCAATGTCACCGCGTCGGCGAACAACATTTCCGCCACGTTGAACCTGGTGCCGGAAGATCTTTGCCTGAATGTCATGCCGCTGTTTCATATCCACGGCTTGATCGCCGCGGTGTTGTCGTCACTTTCGGCCGGCGCCGCCATTAGCTGCACGCCCGGTTTCAATGCCTTGAAGTTCTTCCAATGGCTGCGCGATATTCGGCCGACCTGGTATACCGCCGTCCCGACTATGCATCAGGCGATACTATCGCGTGCCGCCCGCAATCAGGATGTGCTTGACGCATTGCAGTTGAAGTTCATCCGTTCGTCGTCATCATCGCTGCCGCCGCAGGTCATGGCCGAATTGGAAAAAACTTTCTCCTGCCCGGTGATTGAAGCCTATGGCATGACGGAGGCCGCCCACCAAATGGCCTGCAACCCGCTGCCCCCAGCTGATCGCAAGCCCGGTAGCGTCGGCCCGGCAGCCGGACCGGAAATGGGCATCATGGACAATGACGGCAACTTACTGGCCGTCGGCGCTATCGGCGAAATCGTCATTCGCGGCCCGAACGTCACGGCCGGTTATGAAAACAATCCCGACGCCAATGCCGAAGCTTTTGCCCATGGCTGGTTTCATACCGGCGACCAGGGCGTGATGGATGACAAGGGCTATTTTACCATCACCGGACGGCTGAAAGAAATCATCAATCGCGGCGGCGAGAAAATCTCTCCTCGGGAAGTCGACGAAGTGTTGATGGATCATGAAGCCGTGGCTCAGGTCGTCACTTTCGCTACACCGCACGATAAACTCGGCGAAGAAGTCGCCGCCGCGATCGTCCTGAAGGAAGGGGCCGAGGCGACCGACCGTGAAATCCGCGATTTCGCCAGCACCCGGCTGGCGGATTTCAAAGTGCCGCGGCGCATTTTGTTTTTGGATGAAATCCCCAAAGGCGCGACCGGCAAATTACAGCGGATCGGCCTGGCGGAAAAACTTGGATTGGTCCCGTGAGGATCTGCATTTTCGGCGCTGGCGCCATCGGCGGCTATCTGGGCGCCAGGCTGGCTGCTGCCGGGGATGCCGATGTCAGCCTGGTGGCCCGGGGCCCGCATTTGGAAGCTATGCGCCGCGATGGGCTGACACTGCTCACCGGCGATGACCGGATCACCGTGCAGGTCCCAGCCAGCGATGATCCAGCTGACCTGGGCCCGCAGGACGTGGTCATCATTGCCTTGAAGGCCCATTCCGTCCCCGCCGTTGTTGATCATATGCAACCGTTATTGGGGCCGGATACCGCCGTGGTGACGGCACAAAACGGCGTGCCGTGGTGGTATTTTTATGGCCTTGACGGGCCGCTTGAAAATTCCCGGATAGATGCCGTTGATCCCGGCGGCCTGTTATGGGACGGCATCGGACCAGAGCGGGCCATCGGCTGCGTCGTTTATCCCGCCGCGGAGATCGAAGCCCCTGGCATCGTCCGCCATGTTTCCGGCAACCGGTTCCCGCTTGGCGAACCGACCGGCGAGAAAACCGATCGGGTAAAGGCCTTGGCGCAGATTATGATCGCCGCTGGATTAAAATCCCCGATCCGGCCGCAAATTCGCAACGATATTTGGATCAAATTGTGGGGCAATCTCTCCTTCAATCCGATCTCCGCCCTCACCGGCGCGACCTTGGAACAAATCGTTGGCGATGACGGCACCCGTGCCCTCTCACGGGCGATGATGGTCGAAGCGCAAGCAATCGGCGAGCATCTGGGTGTGCGGTTTGGCGTTGATGTCGACCGACGCATTGCCGGCGCCGGCGAAGTCGGTGCCCATAAGACATCGATGCTGCAAGATCTGGAGTTGGGACGGCCGATGGAGATTGACGCCTTGATCACCGCTGTCGCCGAATTGGGACAGATTACCGGTCACGCGACACCGCATATCGATACGGTTTTGGCGTTGGTCAAACAACGAGCGAGGAATGCCGGATGTTACGCCGGCTAGACGATATCAGGCAAGAAATGTGGCCCAAATTGCCGGTCGCACGACGTGGTTGTAATTTGATATACTCAACCAAAATTGGTTTGGCGGAGGCAGCAGCGGTTCCATGAGGGACAAATACGTCGAGGTTCTGAGGCAGGGCATGAATTCCATGACCGAGCCGTCGCCGGAACAAGTCACAGATTTCCTGGCACAGGCGCGCCGGTCATTCCTCGCCGGCCTGCAAAATCGCGAACCGCCGCTTGAAGAAGCGGCGATGAACCAAGTCACAACCGAATTCACTGCTGCGATCGACATCCTTGCAAAAGAGCATGAGGAACCGCCCGCACCGGCTGTTGACGTCAAAACACCGCCGCCGGAACCGAAATCCACCGAACCGGCGCCAAAGCCGGCAATTCGGCAACCCAAACACGCACCGGCGCCGGTCTTACCGGTAAAAGATCCGAAGGCCGAAGATGATAAAGCTGATGAGGATAATACGGCACCACCGGTAACTTCGCCGACTGATGAACAACCAAGCCAAACCGCCGATGCTATACTCATCGAACCTGGCAAAGCTGCGCACCGGCGTCCCGGCAAAGATGCTCAGATCGAACCCGGCCGCCGGCTTCGTCGCAGTTCCCCTGGTCGAACCGTTTCTATTTTTATCGCTGTGCTCATCGCCGCGGCAGTCCTTGGACTGGCCTCTCCGTTGTTCACAATCGCCATGGATTGGCCGGCAACAACCAGTATTGCCATCACCGGTGTGGCGATCGCGATCCTGGTTATCATCTGCACAATCCTGTCGCCGAGACGCTTTCTTTATGCAGCCTTCGCAGCCGTGATATTTGCCGCCGTTGGCTTGGCGGCCCACAACATCAGTCAATTGCGGCAGGCGGTTGAGGAGGAAGGGAAATTCCTTCCAATAATCGCCGACGGGACCGCGGAAATTTACTTTTTCCTTGCCGACTTAACCGGCATTGTCGCCGCCGATCCTGAGGAACCAAAGATGACGTCAACAGAACGGCGGGCGGCCTTTATGCGGGATGTGGACACATGGCTCGATCAATGATTGGCCGAATAATAACCGCTGTTGCCGCCGCAATCGCCCTGGTGGCGGTGGGCACTTCCGCCTCGGCTATTGAGATCAAAGGTGGCGATTCCGGACTTTATGTCCATACATCGACCATCCACCTTCCCGACTTTCGATATGAGGTTTCCTGGAGGATTTGGACCCGTCAGGGAAAGCCATTTGTTGACGGCAAGATCCGATGGTGGTTTCCCGAAGCGACGCAACTGCAGTTGCCCGACCCGCCTGGCGGCCAAATGGATATCCGCGACCTGGCCAAGCCGGCTTGGAAAAAAATCGCCCTTTATCACGTCAAACTGCGCCTTGCTGGGCACAGCAAGTCTCGCGAACATCAACGCCTGTATTTTCAGGTTAGTTTGGGTATTCCCGAGCTGCCGGGATCCGGCAAATGGAGCCAGCACGCTCCTGTCTCGACCGAATGGGAACATTTGATAATCCAGGAATCGGAAGACGGATCAGGCGCGTTTCTAACCGCGGCGGAGGCCAAATCGGTCCTCGAGGAGGGCTTCGTGGTCGATGGCATTAGCCTAGTGGATGCCAAGCTGAGCTTGATACAATATTACGACCACATACTGGAATTGCGGGCCGATTGGCGTGGTGACGTCATGCGCCGCACGATCTGGAATCACATCAAAGCCGTTGAGCGATATACGCGGCTACCAACTGACGCTATGCGCGCCCGGTTGGCCAAGGCGGTGGCGGCGCAGAAAAACAATACCGAGCGCATTCCCGGCGCGTTACAAAACCTGTTTGACAAACTCAACGCTGGCATCCCCAACCAATATGTGGCGCCAGCACGGCGCAAACGCTATCGCATCGCCCGTGAAGAAGCCGCAAAGCGCGGGCAGCGTGACGTCCGGGCCCTTATGCCGGGCAATCGAAATGACGGATACGCAGCGTGGCGGCAGGCAACGATTGACCAGCTCGACCGGCGCAAAGTATCAAAGATAACGTTGGCTGGAATTTGGCGCGAATTACCCCAGGCCGGGTTCTCTATTTTGTGTGTTCCTGAATGCACCTGGCACTTCAAAGACGACGGCACGGTCAGTTACGCCCGACCAAATTTGCCTGCACTGAAGGGTGAATGGCGAAAACAGGATGGCAGTGAATTTCAAGTCACCTTGTTCAATTCCGACGCCAAGGGCGATTATAAAGAAAACATTAGGTTCAAGGCCGACGGGTTCGATCAGTTGGCCGGGATTTGGACTGTTGAGGGCGGCTCGAAGACCGAACGGCCGGTGCTGACGCGAAAACCTGATTGATGCTGCCTGGTTCAATATAGAAGAATGGCAGTTGGCTGAGTCAACCGGCCAGCAGGCTTACCAAAACTGGCGGCGAAATTTCATTCTTGATATACCGACGCGGCAATACAGGAAACAGCGCGCGATGGCACGTCCTAACAAGCGGTCACCTTCCGATTGGTTGATTGGCAATTATCAGAAGCTATTCCGGCCGCGACAGGTAGCTGCGCGCCATCGCGCCCGGCTGGACCTATTTGGGTTTACCGACGGGACACAGCCGGTCGCTGCAATGGATGCGCCCGCCTATAAGAAAAGCTGCCAGCGCAAATGCCGCCAAATTGCCCGGTTCGCGGCAAATACGATGAAAAGATCAAGATGGATCGAGACGGAAAACCCGGGCGGCTCCCAAGCCGCTGGCGGAACCGTTGCAATGTTGGACCTGGACCGTTTTGACGGCTTTGATGATTACCTCAAGCAGGCCAATAAGGCGTCCGGTAAACATATCAGCAGGAACATTCGTAAAGCCGGTGGCGACGGGTATGCCACCGGCTTCTTCACCTTCGATGAATATCAAAAAGATGTCCGCCAGATTCAAGGTTCAAAGGTTTTTCGCTCTGGCGGATTCGTTGCCTGGAGCCTGTTCCCGTCAAAGCGGGCCTATCCACGAAGCACGGCCACAAAAAACGGCGTTCTTGAAACAACCTGCCCTCATCACTGGCATCTGTGCTGGGGTGTTTTTCTGCCCCGCCCGGGGCGCAGGCTCGGTGGTCGTCAAGTGGACAGCGAACTTGTCGGTTTCATCACCTTATGGCGATCGGGAAACACCGCCCGCACCATGGAATTCATGGGCCATGGCGACCACCTCAGCCGGGGCATCGTCGATCTGATGGCCGTGGATCTATTGAAATGGATGTTTGATGGTGGCGATGGTCTGACTGACGGCTTGCGTTACTTCGGCTATGGCGAGATCGAGCACGGGGCGCAATCCCTGGCAGACTGGAAACGCCGCCACTTGTTTGAACCGCATTTGCTGTCGTCGGCTGGCGGGCCAACTTAGGGTCAAGGCCACAATTCCTCGCGCCATCGTGACCGGCACGATACTTGCCGCTGGCATTCCAAGTGATATGTCAGCAAAGACATTCATTCCATAACGAGGCCTATATGAGCACGATTACCCCCTTGATTCCGCGCCAACCGGCAGCAGATTTACGCGTTGACCTGATTGGCGGCGGCGTCTTCGATCTGGCTACAGCCACACCTGAAAATTTCACGCTAATCGTCGTTTATCGCGGCTACCATTGCCCGATCTGCAAGGGTTACTTGGGTAAGTTAAAGCGCATCTTGCCGGATTTGACGGAACGTGGCGTTGATGTGCTGGTGGTGTCGACAGACCCCAAGGACCGGGCTGAAAAGGCCGACGCGGAATGGCAGCTCAGTGAGCTCCAGCACGGTTATGGGATGAGCCTGGAAACCGCCCACGACTGGGGACTTTACATCTCGACCAGCCGTGGCAAAACGTCGATGGGCGTGGTGGAACCGGCACTTTTCGCCGAGCCGGGCCTATTCCTGGTTCGCGCCGACGGCACGCTGTTTTTCTGCTCGGTCCAATCCATGCCTTTCCTAAGGCCGGATCTTGCCGCCCTTACCGGCGCCATCGATTTTGTTCTCAAAAACGATTATCCGGCACGCGGCGAGGTCACCGAATTGCCCATTGCCGCAGAATAAAATCCGGGGTCAATCAATCGAAACGGACGCCGGCCAAAACCGGCGTCCACAGGTTAGCGGACGGTCGTCGCGTAATCGGCCACCGGTGGAACCGTGTCAATCAGACCCTGCCGGCGCATAAATTCGGCAAACCGGGCATAACGGCCTTCATCAAGGGCCGCCGGGCTCTTTGAAAACCGTGGCAGGGTATCGTACCAGGCGCGTTTGTTGAGAGTGTCATCCAAGTCAGGATGAGCCTTGATGAACATTTCCCAAGCCGCGTCGGGATGGTTGGTCAAATAGACGGTGGCGGCTTCGATTGCCCCGATAAACCGTGCCAACCGATCGTCGCCGACGGCATCTTTATGGGCGACGAATATCAGCTCGTCATAAATCGGTACGCCGTGCTCCTCGGGGTAAAATGCCAATCCTTTGCTTTTTTCCAAAGCCAATTGCGTCAGTTCAAAATTACGAAATGCACCGATGACCGCATCCACCTGACCGGAGATGAGCGCCGGTGACAGACTGAAATTGACGTTGATCAGTTCAATGTCAGCAAGCTTCAAGCCGTGGGTTTCCAGCATCATGCCCAACAGCGCGTCCTCAAACCCACCAACGGAGAACCCAACCTTCTTACCTTTTAGATCGGCGATCGACTTGATCGGTCCGTCGGCAAGCACCACCAGGCTGTTCAGCGGCGTTTCAACGAGCGTGCCAATGCGTGTCAGCGGCAGGCCTTCCTTGTGCTGCAGGTGCAAATTCGGTTGGTAGGAAATGGCGATATCCGCCTGACCGGCTGCGACCAGCCGCGGCGGCGCGCTTGGATCGGCCGGTGGCACCAAAGTCACATCAAGGCCAGCGCGCTCAAAATAGCCGCCAGACTTGGCGACGATCAGCGGCCCATGATCTGGATTGACGAACCAATCGAGCAAAACGGTAAGTTTGTCCGCCGCGTACGCATTGCCGGGAAGCAAGGCGACGGCGACCAATATTGCGGCGATCCAGCGTATGATCATATTTGTTCCTTTCATCGAATACGTTCGATTAACTTGTAGCGTGATGATCTGGTATCCAGGGCAGAAGGCGGGTCAGTAGAAAATCGGTGGCGGCGCGAAGCAGCAGCGCCATGACCGCAAGGATCAGCAAGGCCGCGAACATCCGATCGATCTGCATGCGCGCAACCGAGTGCAGCATGATGAATCCGAGGCCGGCGGATGACCCCACCCATTCACCGACAATGGCGCCGATCGGCGCGACGGTAACTGCCACCCGAACGCCCGATGCGACCGACGGCAGGGCGGCGGGAATGCGAATAAAAACCAGTTGCCGAAGCCGGCTGGTCCGCCAGAGGATTGCCAGGTCCATCAACCCAGGGTCCGTTCGCGCCAAGCCGTCATAGGTGGCCGAAGCGACCGGGAAATAGATGATCAGGCTGGCCATGACGACTTTTGATGCCAGCCCATAGCCAAACCAGATAACCAAGATTGGTGCGATAGCGAATACCGGAAGCGCCTGGGAGACGATCAGCAGCGGGTGCGCCAATCTGCGGATCGCCGGAAACAGGCTCATCACTATGGCGGTGAGCATGCCAAATCCAATGCCGTATCCCAGTCCAAGCAAGATTTCCAAGGCTGTTGTGCCGGCATGGGCGAATAAAAACCGCCAATGTTCGCTCATCGCGACGGCCACCTGCAGCGGCGACGGCAACATGTAATGGGGAATGCCAGTGAACACGACAAAGCCCTGCCAGACCACCACCAGCACAGCGATGATCACACAGGCGCGCAGCAGTGCTCCAGCAAATTGCCTGAATTTGAAAGGTTGCGCCTTTACCATTTACGCATCCGCCGACACACCCACCCCTCCACGGGTCAATTGGTCATGCGCAACAGGGAAATGAAGACTGCTAGTCCCGTCCCTTCGCCGGCATGATCCGGATCAGGTTCGAAGGGTTCGGCTACCGGAATTAACCCGCGCCGTCTCAGCTCGTAAACGAACACCCCTCGGAACACGGCGAGTCATGGCGCAGATCGCAACATTTAGCAAGAAGAATGGAGATTGTGGCGATATTCGCCAGGGCTAAGTCGACTCTAACCGGCCCAGGCGGCAAGCACATTGTTGACCGATTTTTCGCCGGGTGTGCCTTTTTCCAGCGTCAATATCGCTCGTTTGCCGTTTTCATATAGCAGCGGAATATCGATCCAGCCGCGCTCTTTCAACAGCGTCTCGTTGCGGGCCTGCTCATCAGTCCGGTCCGACAACGCCACCCAAAACAAACCTTGCGCCACCCGAGCCGAAGCACCGGCAAGTGCGTCACCACGGGCTTCTTCGGTGGTTTTCATGATCAGGCCCGGCACATTGCCAATGCCCTTGGCATGAAAATTATCAGGCACCTGGAACAACACCTCCACCAAGTGACTGGCAGGAAGCGCTGAATCGGCATTGCGTTTGATTGACACCACCACGACCAGGTCGCGTTTTGGGACGCTGATTCGCGCCCGCAGGATCGGTCCGCCGTCGGCGGCGCCTTGATCAACAACCTGCCAGGTCACCGAGCCTTGAAACGCCGACCCTCGGGCGCCGGCCGAGGCACCCTCCTCATAAAGGATTGCCCGTTGGGCGACCAACGCGCCATCCTTAGGCGTTTCGTCGGCAATCTTCGGTGTTTTGGCGGCGTCCGCGGACGGCGTGGAGTCCGGCGCCTTTGCCGTTTCGGTTGGCGTCGCTGGATTTTCAGGTGTTTCAGACGTTACCGTATCGCCACTGCTGGCTGGCTGTATGGGTTGCGGCACCACGCCTGGCGTGACATTGCGCACGACTTTCGGCGGCGTTGAAGTGGTTGCCGTCCCCGGCGGATTTGCGGTTGGGTTGCTAGCCGGCGGTGTCACCCGTGTGGTTTGAACCGCGCGGACATCCGGTGCCTTCAATTTGTTCGCCGATCCCGGCAGGCGATCGGTTGATTTCGGTGACATCGCCGAGGTTGGCGTTACCTTGGGATCCCCAGTGCTGGCAACACGGCCATTGTCGGTGCCACCGGTTATCGACTGAATGAGATCCCATTGGGAATATACCAAGGCGCCAATGCCAACGACAACAACGACCAACGCGACAATGCCGCCATAAAACGGCAACCGGCTTGGCGTCGCCCGGCCCATATCGGCGGCGATTTCCGGATCAATCGGCGGCGGCGGCATCCCGTCACCATCACTGGCCGCTGCCATCGCCGGTTCAACGCGATCGTCTTTGGCAGTATCTTGAGAAGTTGTTTGTGAAATGTCCGCACCATCAAGCACGGGTTCCACGCGCCGATCGGTCGGCTCGCTGCTCGGAACCTTTTGAATGGCTTCACGGGCTGATCGGGCGGCCTGTGATGCTGCGCCACCTAGAGATTCGGCCTCCGCGATTGCCCGGCGAAACACATTGTGACCGGAATCAGCCTCGGAGGCAGATGATCCTAACGTCGCTCCTGCCGCTTTTGTCCCGGCCGGCGTCGTTGAAGGGCTAGTAGACGGCGCCGATACCGCGCCAGGGATCACCGTGGAGGCACCGCCGGGCGCAGTACCAAGTGGCGGCGGCGGTGTTATCGGCGGTTGGGCCGGTGGCGACGGCGGTGTTGCCGAGGCTGAGCCCAATCCCAGTGATTCGCGCGCCGCTTCGGCTTCCACGCGGCGGATGCACTCTTCAAGCGACAACCGCTGACGGGTGATTTCGGACGGAGACAACGGCGGATCGAAGGTCTCAAGTTGGCGGATAATGGCCTTTCGCGCCTTTTCATAGACGCCACGGCGCGCCTCGCCGGTATTTCCCGGCAAGCCACCTACGGCCCGCTTCAAGACTGCGTAATAATCCGCCATAAATTTACTCTATCGGCCTTCCAACTGATATGCCAAGCCTATCGCATCGCCCATTAATGCGCACAGTTCAACAATCCCAGCAAAATGTTCGCAGCAGCAACCAAGATCCGATCGAATCGCGGCAAATCTAGATACAACCTCAATCAACAACTACCCATTAGGTCACGATAACGGCGCGGATATGGCCTTTAGATAGTATTTTTTGTCCAATATCCAATCCAGTTAGTCCTCAAATGGATCCTGAACGAGGATGGTGTCCTCGCGCTCCGGACTGGTCGACAACAATGCCACCGGCGCTTCGATCAATTCTTCAATATGCCGAACATACTTGACCGCCTGCGCCGGCAAATCATTCCACGACCGGGCACCGGCGGAAGATTCCTGCCAACCTGGTAGTGTTTCATAAATCGGTTCCGCCCGTGCCTGTGCGCCCTGCGAGGCCGGCAGATAATCGATGGTTTGACCATCGAGACGATAGCCGACACACACTTTGATTTCGTCCAGACCGTCCAGCACGTCAAGCTTGGTCAACGCAATGCCGTTGATGCCGCTGGTGCGGGCTGTTTGCCGAACCAGGACCGCATCAAACCAACCGCATCGCCGTCGCCGGCCCGTGACAGTGCCGAACTCGTGGCCTTTTTCACCCAGGAACTGACCAATCTCATTGTCTTGTTCCGTCGGAAACGGCCCCTCGCCAACACGGGTCGTGTAGGCTTTGGTGATCCCCAAAACGTAATCAATTGCACCCGGCCCGACGCCCGATCCCGATGCCGCTTGACCTGCCACGGTGTTGGACGATGTCACAAACGGATATGTGCCGTGGTCGATATCAAGCAAGGCGCCCTGAGCGCCTTCAAACAGGATACGAGCGCCTTCACGACGCTTGTCGTCCAACAACCGCCAGACAGCGTCCATGTACGGCAGGACCTTGTCGGCGACAGAGGTGAGTTCTTCGTAGATGACCTTCGGATCAATTTCCGCCACGTCCAGTCCCCGGCGCAGCGCGTTATGATGGGCCAGAAGTCGATCAATTTTATCGGGCAATGTTGCCAAATTCGCTAGATCCATCAATCGGATAGCCCGCCGGCCGGTCTTATCCTCATAAGCCGGACCGATGCCGCGCCGGGTGGTGCCGATCTTGGTGCCGGTTGTCGCGGTTTCCCGCATGCCGTCCAGTTCCCGATGCAATGACAGGATGAGGCAGGCGTTTTCAGCAATGCGCAAATTGTCCTTGGTGATCTCGACACCTTGGCCACTTAGCTTGGCAATCTCTTCCACCAGTGCATGGGGATCGAGCACCACACCGTTGCCGATCACAGCCAACTTACCTGGCCGAACCACACCGGAAGGCAGCAAGCTTAACTTGTAGACAACACCATCGATGACCAGGGTATGTCCGGCATTGTGCCCACCTTGAAACCGCACCACCACATCGGCGCGTTTGGACAGCCAGTCGACGATCTTGCCTTTACCCTCATCACCCCATTGCGAGCCGACGACGACCACATTGGCCATGTTATCCTCCGGAAGAATTAGCCGCGGCTGAAGACCGTGCGGCCATGCCAGTCAGACATGCCACGCCCCGGCTTATGAAAACCGGGGCGCGCGCGCCGGGGACTATAGGGCCATCGCCGGATAAAAACGACCCCTGAAGTGCTACAAATCGTAGCGAACAATTGCCGTTTACCGACGATTGCTCAATCGCATACTTTGACCCTGCGGCCAGCTTATTTGATAAGCCAGCGCCATTGTCTTTTTCTCGCCCGGCTTATAGCTGTAGTCCCAGATCAAATGGCCACGTTTGTCCTTGGTGTTTTTCGATGTCGGCTTGGTTGTTATGTCACCAACGGTGATCTCGATATCCTCGTTTTGGGCATAGGGCATGCGGTCCAAAACGGCGATCCGCATGGCCCGGTCGTGGTTGTTTTCAACGGTGATCTTGTAGGCCCGTTCATCGATCCGGCTCGACGACAACAGGCCGCGCTCGCCGGTGTTGCGGTTGGTTTCGACGCGTTTGATCTTGACCCGGTCATCGGCACCAAATCCGAGCTCCGCCTTTTCACCCTTGGCAATCAGCGGCAATTGGCCGGTGCCGACATAGACTTTGTCGCGGTAGAGCGACACCCGGCCGGGTAATAGCGGCGCTTCGCCATCGTGTTTAAACATGGCATGCAGATAGGCGCCGGTATCGATCGCCGGCACCGCACGGACGATCAATTCGGCTTTTACACTGGCAGCCGAAATGGTCACCGTTTTGGTATCGCGGCCGGAATTGAGCGACACGGTGCCGGGGATGGCGTAGGTGGCGTTGAAACCAGCCAAGTTGAGTTGTGCCATTTGCAATACCACGCCGAGTTCCTTGCGTTTTTCATCGGCTTTCTTTGGCGCTAGATTTCGAACCAGGCCATCATCGACTAAACGATCGGCCTCCGTTGCTGGCGCTTTTGCAGCAAAACTAGCGTTTGGTCGCGACGGCACCGGTTTTACCAAAGCTGCCAATAACGACGGTAATTCAGGCGCCGCCGTGGCGCCGCGCGGGCGGGTGGTCGACAATATTAGCGCCACATTCGACCAATCCTCACCGGTGCGCTGGCGAACCAGAGCCCGCCGGGTCAACTCAAAACTGGGTTTATCCATGTCCGGCAGCAGACGGGCGGCATAGACCGGAGCCCAGCCGGCGCCGGCGATTTGATAGGTAACGGAGAGCTCTCCAGATCCCGCCGAAGCAGCATTGACGGCGATCCGCACCTCCCGCTTTGTCTGGCGACGGCTCGGGTCACGGGTCATTTCCTGGCGCAGCGCCTCAATGCGGGATTTTAAATCGCGCTGTTTCATTCGCGCTTCATGGATGATCCGATGGGATTGGGCATGGCCCTTGCCAACCATCTCAAATGCAGTGGTCCAGGCGGCCGGATCAATGGGACTTCCTTTGTCTTCACCCCCGGTCGGGCGGGTCATATTGCGCACCACCGTATCAAGGAAGCGCTTTTGTGCCTCGGCCGCAGCAATTTCGCCGTCCAACTGGCCGATATCATCCTGCAGGGCGCGGATTTGGCGCTCTGTCTGGTGGATCAAGTCTGGATCGGGGCTTGGCTTGATAAGCCGGCTATCCACCGCGCCAATTTGTAATCCGACGTCACCGTGGCCAGCGACCCGCAGTGAACGCGGGTCGAGACCGACCGGAAAATCAACAGCTATGATTGTGCTGGCGCCGGCCGGCAATTCAATTTGCATGATACGGGTGGCGGTTGCGCCAGCCGGGTAGACCGTAACCTGGCCGACTTTTGAGCCGACCTTGATTTCACCGGCCTGTGCAACGCCGGCAAACAGTATCGTACCGGCAAACAAACAAAGGGAAATACGCTTCATTATTATTGTCCTTTCTTGCCCCTCCCTCGACTGGCGCCATAGAAGGCAAACGAATGCGGTTTCAATTAGGCGCGCTATTATTAGCGCCTGTCAAAACATTCAAGGCGTGGTGCTATGTATCCGCCGGAGATATGTTTTTGTATGATGGCGCAAGAATCGGGTCGCCGATAAAAATTTCGCCGATATGTTCTGGCGGAGACTTCAATTCAACGGATGACCCCATGACAACAAACCTGCGCATCAACAATCTGGCTTGGCTGCTGATCATCGCCTTGTCGATCCTGTGGGGACTGACTTTTTTCGCCGCCAAGATCGCCCTTCAGGAATTACCGCCGGTTACCCTGACGTTTCTACGCGTCGCAATCGCGGCACTGGCATTGCATTTGTTGCTTCCGGTATTGGGGCTGCGGTTTCCGTTTAATTCCCGCTTACTTGCCGCTTTTCTCGGCATGGGAATCTTAAACAACGTCATTCCGTTCAATTTGATTTTTTGGGGGCAAACTCAGATCGGCGCCGGCCTGGCCTCCGTACTCAATGGCATGACGCCGATATTCACCGTCATCGTTGCCCATATTTTCACCCATGACGAAAAGGCGACGCCGCAGAAGATATTCGGCGTCATCGCGGGTTTTGCTGGCGTTGCGACAATGATCGGGATGGAGGCGCTGTCCGGGCTCTCGCTAAATATACTGGCCCAGCTGGCGGTGGTTCTGGCGACGGTTTCCTACGCTTTTTCAGGGGTATACGGCCGCCGGCTGCGCGAGACGCCACCGCTCATATCGGCCACCGGCCAATTGACCGCATCGACCCTCTTCATGCTGCCCATCATGCTGATAGTTGACCAGCCATGGTCGCTCACCATGCCTGGATCATCGACCTGGTTGGCGGTCCTGGCGGTCGCAATCCTCGGTTCTGCAATAGCCTATATTTTGTTTTACCGGATATTGGCGATCGCCGGCGCCACCAATCTTATGTTGGTGACGTTTTTAATTCCCGTTACAGCCGTGCTGCTTGGCTACCTTTATCTAGGCGAAGTCCTGCAGCCGCGCCATTGGGCCGGCATCGCCTTGATCGCCGTCGGATTAGCAGCCATCGATGGCCGCTTGTTATCGGCTTTTCGCCGGCGGGAAGCGACTGGCTCAAATTAGGCCGATTCGCGTTCCACGCATTTCATAGAAAAGGAAGGGCCTAAAGCCGGCATATTATTTTTTGAGCCTGAAGCCGGCCCGCTCCCCCGTCCCAACCACCCCTGAGGGTACCATCTATGGGTGGTTGGGACGGGGGAGCGGGCCG